>Ga0310345_10000001_pt1 | contig 2106076 bp, 2091 predicted proteins | sample HC15DNA20500_MG_FD_204667 | JGI IMG/M metagenome (GOLD analysis project Ga0310345, IMG submission 204667) | Marine microbial communities from station ALOHA, North Pacific Subtropical Gyre - HC15-DNA-20-500_MG | ecosystem: Environmental > Aquatic > Marine > Oceanic | place: Pacific Ocean... | reverse complement strand
CATGCGCTCGGCGCGCTTTCATTTTACCGGCAGGGATCTTCCAGACCCCATCGACGAGGTCGATCTCATGCCATTCGGCGTGCCGGAGTTCGCCGGGGCGTACGAACACATGCGGCGCGATCTGCAAAGCTAACTTCGTCACCATGTAGCCAGTGAAGTCGTCGATGGCGCGCAGCAGCCCGCCAAGCTCGGTGGGCTCGAGGATTGCAGCATAATGCGTGGCTCTCGGCGTTACGAGAGCACCCTTCAGCATACTGGTCGGATCGGATTTGCAGCGGGTCGTGGCGACACCGTAGCGAAACACGCGGCCTGCGAACGAACGGCATTTCTTCGCAGTCTCGTGCTTACCAGTGGCTTCCAGCCGTTTGAGAGGAGCCAGGACTTCGAACGGCTCGATCTCGCTGATGGGTCGGTTCCCGATGGCAGGCGCAAGCTTGTCGAGGAAATAGTTGGCCTTGACGATAGTGCCATCGGCGCGGCCATTCTGGACCATCATCTGTTCAATATACTCACGTGCTACTGCCTCGAAAGTCTGTGCAGAAAGGAACTCTGCGCGGATTTTCTGCTTCCGCTTCTCAAAAGCCGGGTCGCCCCCTGAAGCAACTGCTCGTCGTGCCTCGTAGGCCACGTCTCGCGCTTGCTTGAGGCTGATGTCGGGATAGCTGCCGATGCAGAGCTTCTTTTGCGCACCGCCGATCCGGTATCGGAATCGCCAAAGTTTGCCGCCGGTGGGCGTGACCTCAACATATAGGCCGCGCTCATCGGTTACCTTGTACGGCTTGTCCTTGGGCTTGAGAGCGCGGAGGCGAGTATCTGTCAGCGGCATGTGGGGGCCTTTTCATCTGGGCCTTTGCGAAACGGCCTCAAAAGGCCCACAAAAGTGTCTGGAACCCCCGAGAACAGGCGGGACGATCCGGAACGATCCAAGGGCCAAATCCCTAGGATTTCTGCGGGTTTTATAGATTATTTGGGAGAACGTGAGAAGAACAAATGGTGCCCAGAAGAGGACTCGAACCTCCACGCCCTTGCGAGCGCCGCCACCTGAAGACGGTGCGTCTACCAATTCCGCCATCTGGGCACACTAGTCGCGGTGGATCGTCTGAGTCCGCCGCTCGGTAGGCGCGGGCCACTAGCGAAGCGATGGGGGCATTGTCAACGCTGATTGCGACCAGTAACGGGTCGCGCGACGCCCATTTCTCGGCAGGATGACCGCCATGACCAAGACCGACCCGCTTTCCGGAAAACTCGTGACCCTGTTCGGGGGCAGCGGCTGGCTCGGCACGCATGTCGCGCAGGACCTGCTCGAGCGCGGCGCGCGGCTCAAGATCGCGAGCCGGCATCCCGAGAAGGCACGGCATCTGAAGCCGCTCGCGAACCTCGGCCAGGTCGCGCTCGTGCGCTGCGACGTGTCGCGCGAGGACAGCGTGCGCGCGGCGATCGCGGGATCGGATGCGGTGGTGAACCTGGCCGGCGCGTTCGGCGCGAATGCGGAAGCCGTGATGGCCTGGGGCGCCGAGTATATCGCGCAGGCCGCGGCCGACGAAGGGGTTGGCGCGCTCGTCCACGTCTCGGCGATCGGGGCCGATCCGGACGGTGATACCGCTTATGCCGTAAGCAAGGCCGAAGGCGAGGCGGCGATGCGCGACCTGTTCCCCCAGGCGACGATCGTGCGCCCGTCGATTATCTTCGGAGAAGATGGCGAGTTCATCAACATGATGGCGGGGCTGATCCAGCGCCTGCCGGTGCTGCCGGTCTTTGCTCCCGAGAGCGAATTGCAGCTGGTCTGGGTCGACGACGTCGCGGCGGGCATCGTCGCCGCGCTGGCCGATCCGGGCAAGCACGGCGGCAAGACCTACGAACTTGCGGGACCCGAACGCGTGCCGATGATCGCCTTGAACCGCCGGATCGCGCAGGCGCAGGGGCGCAACCGCCACTTCATTCCGCTGCCCGATGCCGTGTCGGGCGGGATCGCTGCGGCCACCGGCTGGATGCCGGGTGCCCCGATCAGCCGCGAGCAATGGAAGCTGCTCGAGAAGGGCAATGTCGCGAGCGGCGACTATCCCGGCTTCGACAAGCTCGGCATCAGCCCCAAGCCACTCGGCCTGTTCCTCGATCGCTGGATGGCGCGCTATCGCAAGCACGGGCGCTTCGGGAAGAAGAGTGTAGTTTAGCTTTCTTCAGACCCTCAGGCGCCGGGCGCAGCGCGTCCGCGCTGATTGGCTTCGCGGCATAGGCCGCGATGGGCGGTCGCCCGCAGGCGCCTCGGCTCCAAGCGGAGAGAATAGGACCGCGGATGCGGGTGGGTAACTACAAAAACTTCGTCTCGACTGGGCGCTGGCTGGAGAGACCGCTTCTTTACCAGTTCACATCGGCATAGTTATCCGCCGGCTGGATCGTATCCATCTTCTCCGCCAGCAACGCGCGGAAGCTGGGGCGGCTCTTCATCACCGAATACCAGCTCTTGGCCTGGTCGTGACCGCGCCAGTCGAGCGCGCCGAGATAGTCGGCGACCGACAGCTGCGCGGCGGCGGCGAGATCGGCGAGGCTCAATCGCGGCCCGCCGAGCCAGGCGCGGTTATCGACCAACCAGTCGATATGGTAGAGATGCTCGTGGGCGAGCTTCATCGCCTCGCGCAGCACGCGCGCATCGGGCGGTTCGCGGGTGACAAGCCGCTTCTTCATCTTTTCCTGCAGCAGCGGCGCGGTGACGTCGCCGTAGAGGTGCTCGTCGAACAGCGCGACCAGTCGGCGGATCTCGGCGCGCTGGAGCGCATTGCCGACGATCATTGCATTGCCTTCGAAGGTTTCCTCGATGAATTCGCCGATCGCCCGGCTGTCGGCCAGCACCGTGCCCTTGGCACTGTCGCGCAGCACCGGAACCCGGCCGGCCGGGTTCATGTTGAGGAATTCGTCGCGCCGTCGCCAGGGGTCCTCGCGCACGAGTTCATAGGCAATGCCCTTCTCCGCCAGGTGCAGGCGCACCTTGCGGCTGAAGGGACAGAGCGGGAATTGGTAAAGGTGCCACATGCTTGGCCCCACGCTTTGCCGAAAGCTAGGGGCGCGTGCAATGGCGCGCGTGCAATCAGTCTCGCGACAGGACGGGCAGACGCGCGGGAAGCGACCGCTTCATGCGCTCGGCGGCCTCTTTCAGCTTGGGCAGGGCCGACTCGATCGCACCGGTCATCCCCGCCGCGGCATCCATCGCCTGCGGCACGCGTTCGGCCAGTTCGACCGACACGCGATCGCCATCGGGGCCAAGCATGTCGCGCAGGGTGGCGTCGGGATCGACGTCCTTGCGCGGAGGCGCTTCGGTTCCGGCTTCGCGTGCGATCTTGTCGACCGCTTCGTCCATCGCCTCGACCAGCGGGCCGACGGGCATGTCGAGCAGTACTTCGCCGAGAATCGCGACGGTGGCAGTGGCGGTAGCCTGGACCTGCGGGTCGCGCAGCGTCTCCGAAAGATCTTCGGCAGCGGTCGTTTCCGTTTCATCCGATTCCTGGGCGGAGGCGGGGGATGCCGCGAGGCCAAGCGCGGCCAGCGTGCCGAACAGCAAGGGGATCGAACGAATCGCGCGCATGGGTCTTCCTCCGGTATAATGGGCGAATGCTAGTGCCGAAGCCCTTAGCGATGCGTGAACGGGCTAGAAGGAGCCCTTGACCGACAACCGGACAGAGCGTCCGAATTCGCGGTCGCGTTCCTCGACGAACAGGATCGGCGAAGCGTTCCGGGGACCTTCGTAAACGGTGCGGATCGAGGTGTCCCCGCCGAGATAGGGGTTGCCGATCCGCACATTCACCGTCAGCCCAAACAGGTCCTTGTGCTCGACGAAGATGCCGCCGAACGCCGGACCGTTGCGCTCGAAGCCACTCTCGGTGATGCGGAAGAACGGTTCGTCTCCGCTCAGGAACACGCTTGCTCCGTAGGCGATGTCCGAGCCCGGGATATCGTGGCGGTAATCGATATCGATGCGATAGGGGTCGGCATTGCTGATCGCGCGGGCAAGCCCGGTCAGCGGATCGTCGAGCCGCGCGCGCTGCCAGTCGATCCCGGCGTCGATCCTGGCCCCGCCGATCCCCAGCGGGGCGAGTTCGAGCGTACCGTTGAACTCGACGCCCGTGCGCCGCGCGCTGGCGATATTGCCCGGCGATTGCCCGCCATCGACGAGGATCACGTCGACCAGGTCCTCGATATGGTAGTCGAACAGGCGCAGGCTGGCATTGCCCCAGCGACCGAAGTCCTTGCGCGCCTCGATTTCGAATTCCCAGCTTTGCGGCGGGCGCAATTCGTTGTTGCCGGCATTTTCGCGATCGTCACCGAGGAAGACCCGGGCGAGGAAGTCGCCAAATTGCAACTGCCCGACGCGGCGGCGCACACTGAAGGTGAGGTCGAGATCGTCCTGTGCCGACCAGGCGAGCGAGGCGGAGCCCTTCGGGCGCAGGAAGGTGCGCGAGGCGGCGGCCGAGCCGGTCTGCGTCAGCGTCGAGCGTTCGACCGCCGCGGTCGCCTGCAGCGAGAGCGTCGCTGAAAGCGGGCGACCGTAGCTGAGCGAGGCCTCGTAGCGATCCTCGGAAACCCCGCCGACCCCGGCGGGAAAGTCGATCTCGCCGAAATTGCCGCCAGGATCGATCTCGAACAGCCGCGCGACCTGGCCGAGCGTGTTGTAGGCGGCCTCGCCCGCAAGCTGCCAGTCGGCGCCACCGCCCGACCAGGTGAACTCGGCGCGCCCGATCCGTTCTCCTGATTCTCGCAGCTGGGCGAAGCGGGCACCGCTCAGCGATCCGTCAGCGTCGAGCGTGAGGAGTTCGGTGCTGACGAAATCGGAATCGTCCCCGCTCGCAAGGCCGATCAGCTTGAGCGTCCCGCCCAAGGCGGGGAAGGCCACATCGCCGCCGACCTCGTAGCGCACCGCGTCGTCATCGGTGGTGCGGTCGACGAACCGCGCATTGTCGCCGGCTCCGTCGGTGCGCAGCTCGTCCGAGCGGTTGCGGAAAAAGGTCCACTGGTGGCTGAGAGTCGCATTGGCGACCACGCCGTTGTCGTTACTCCAGCCGAAATTGCCCGAAATCTTGGGCGAGCGGGTGCGGCGCTCATTGTCGCTGAACCGCTGTTCGATCAGGTTTCCGGCCCCATCGAATCGAAGGCTCGGTCCGCGCGATGCGCCGACATCGTCCTCGTTGTTGAAGGCAAGCTGGTATTCGAACGGGCCGCTGGCCCCGCTGATCGAGATACTGCCGTCGAGCAGGGCGGGGCCGCCGACCTGGCGGAACTGGGGCGAGTATTCGAACTGGCCCGATAGGCCGCCAGCCTCGACCACGACATTGGCGACCTGACCGGTCAGGCCCGGAATTTCGAGCGTGGTCCCGTCGAGGATTTCGATGCGCACGACGTTGTCGATGGAAATCCGGCCCAGCTGGTCGCGCGCGCTTTCCGACTTCGAGGACAGCCGCCGGCCGTTGATCAGCACATTGCCCGAAGCCTGGCCGAGCCCGCGTTCGCCGTCTTCGGATTCGATCTGGAAGCCGGGGACCTGCTCGAGCAGGTCGAGCGCGCTACGCGGGGCGAAGCGGGCGAGATCCTCCGGGGTGAAGACGCGGCGCTGCTCGCCGGTGCCGCTGGCCGAAACCTGCGATGCGGCCGCTTCGGGCTCGTCCTGCGCGCAGGCAGGACTGGTTGCGAGCGCGATCGCGCCCGCAGCCGTGAGCGGCAATAATCCAGTCTTCAGTCCCGACATCGTGCAGCGCCCCTGCCAAGCGGGGCAATCCTGCCAACCCGCTTTCGTCGGGGTGCCCCTAGCCATCGACCAGCGGCATGGCGAGCGAAAGCTGAGCCGGATCACGAAGGTAAGGGGGTGCAATTCACAAACGGATAGGGCAGGGGAGGCCCCATGCACTTAGACACCCTCATGGTGAAGATCGCGCTGATCGGCGTTCTCGGTCTCGCGGCCCAGTGGATCGCCTGGCGCACCGGTCGCCCCGCGATCGTCTTCCTCCTCCTGTCCGGCATCGTCGTTGGACCGGTGCTCGGGTTCCTCGATCCCGAGGCCGATTTCGGCGAATTGCAGGAGCCGATCATCAAGCTCGCGGTGGCCGTGATCCTTTTCGAGGGCGGGCTTTCGCTTCGCTTCCGCGACCTGATCCATGCCGCCGGCGCAGTCAAACGCCTGATCTTCCTCGGCGTGCCGTTGGGCTTCATGTTCTGCACCTTGGCGGTTCGATACGGGGTCGGGCTGAGCTGGGAGCTGTCGATGCTGTTCGGCGGCATTCTGGTGGTAACCGGGCCGACGGTCATCGGGCCGCTGCTCCGCGAGCTGAACCTGCCGCGGCGGACGGGCGATGCATTGAAGTGGGAAGCGATCATCAACGACCCGATCGGCGCGCTGCTCGCGATCGGGATCTTCGCTTGGCTGACCTATGAAGGCATCGAGATCGACCCGGTCAATATCGGCGTCGACGTGCTGGTCGCGACCGGCATTGCGGGTCTGATCGGCTTCGCCTGCGGCTGGGCTCTCACCTGGCTGTTCCCGCGCGGTTACGTGCCCGAATATCTCAAGGCGCCTCTGTTGCTCGTCACGGTGATCGGCAGCTTCGTTGCGGCCGACCTTGTTATGCACGAAAGCGGGCTGGTCACGGTCACCGTGATGGGCATGGTCATGGCGAACAAGCCGACCTTCAGCACGCAGGCGCTGCGCCGGTTCAAGGAGGACCTCGTTGTCCTGCTGATCTCGGGCGTGTTCATCATCCTCTCGGCGACGCTCAACTGGGAAGTCGTCAGCCGGGTGCAGTGGGAATTCGTGATCTACCTCGCGCTGCTGATGTTCGTCGCACGCCCCGCGACGGTGCTGACGGCGCTGCTGTTCAGCGACGTTCCGTGGCGCGAACGGCTGTTCATCGCCTGGATCGCACCGCGCGGTATCGTCGCCGTGGCGATCACCGGCCTGTTCGCGATCCGGCTCGAACAGCGCGGGGTGCCGGGGGCCGAACTGCTTGTCCCGCTGGCTTTCGCGACCGCGATCGCGACGATCGTCGCGCATGGATTCACCGCGAAATGGTGGGCGCATCGCCTCGGTATCGACCAGGGCCGCGCCGAAGGCCTGATGCTGATCGGGGTCAACGGGTTCAGCCTTGCTCTGGCCAAGGCGCTCAAGAATTCGGACATCAAGGTCGAGGTCGTCGACAGTTCGAAATTCGCGTTGCGCGCCGCCAAGAAGCTCGAGGTGCCGACCCATCACGGCGACATGCTCGACGACGATTGGCGCCATCACCTGCCGCTCGCAAATTTCAACACCGTGATCGCGATGACCGAGACCGACGCCTTCAATGCGCTGGTCTGTTCGGAACTCGGCCCCGAACTGGGCTACGACAAGGTCGCGCAGGCCGGTCCGGACCAGCGCACGGGCATGACGACCGCGCGCGGCAATGTGATCTTCCAGGAGCAACCCTCGGTCTACGACCTGCTGGTGCGCGTGGGCGAGGGCTGGGAGTTTTCGCGCACGCGAATGAGCGAGCAGTTCAAGATGAAGGATTTGCGCGAATATCTCGGCGATCAGGGCATGCCCTTCGCCGTGATCCGTGCCGACAAGTCGCTCGAACTTTTCACCTCGATCACCCAGCCGACCGTGGGCGAAGGCGACGTGGTGCTGTCCTTCACCGCGCCCGATACCGCCGAAGAGCGCAAGGAAAAGCGCGACGCCGAGCGCGAGAAGAAGGACGCCAAGGAGAAGGCTTGATCGCTAGCCTTCCGGCTCGCTCGAGCCGGTCGCGGGTGTCCCGCCAAGCGCCTGCCACAACAGAACCCTCGCTCGCAGCGCGCGGCCGAGCGCGGCGGCAGCGCGCTCGGCGCTCCCGTCGGCGACGCGGCGGGCCTCGATCACGGTGAGGAAATCGGCCAGCCCGGCCTCGTAGCGCGTATTGGCAAGATCGGCGCTGCGGATGGACGAGGCTTCTTCGCGGCGCGCCGCGGCGAGTTCGGCATCGGTCGCGGCGACGAGGCCGTAGGCCGCCTCGGCCTCTCCCAGCGCCGCAAAGACCGTGCCGCGATAGGCCTCGAAGGCGCCGCGTTTCTCTGCAGCCGCGCCGTCGATCTCGGCCTCGATCCGGCCGAAGTCGAGCAGCGGGGCGGCGACGTCCGCCGCCAGCGAGCCGACGATCGAATCCGGATCGAAAAGGTCGCCGATCCCGAAGGCCAGCAGTCCGACCACCGCGCTCAGCGAGAGATTGGGAAAACGGCGCGCGGCGGTTGCGGCGAGCTGTTCGTCGCGGGCCGCGAGCCGCGCGCTGGCGGCAAGGATGTCGGGCCGATTCTGGAGCAGCGCGCCGGGCAGGGTGGGCGGCGGCACGGCACGCTCGGGGCGTGGTGCAACCTCGGCCAGGGCAGTAAGGACATCGCGTCCCGACGAGGCGGTCAGCGTGACGAGCTGGCCGGTGAGACGGGCCCGCTCACTCGCGAGCGCGGCGAGCCGGCTGCGGGTCGTTTCGGCCGAGGTCTCGGCGCGCACGCGGTCGAAACCGGGCGCGATCCCGGCGCGTTCTCGCACGCCCGCAAGCCGAGCAAGCTCTGTCGCCGCGGCGAGGTCCTCGCGCAGCGCGCCCTCGCGGCGGGCCAGCGTGCGCCAGTCGATCACCGCCCCCGCGATCTCGGCGACCAGCGCGTTGCGGACCGCCTGCGCATCGGCTCCGGCGGCTTCGACCAGTCGCACTTGCGCCCGCTCCTGCGCCCGCAAGCGGCCGAACAGGTCCGGGTCCCAGCTCGCGGCGAGGTTGACGCCATAGGAAATCCGCTCGCTTTCGATCTGGACACCCGGCGGCAGGCCGGCGGCGAATTGCACGGGATTGGTGCGCTGACCGGTGACGGAAGCGCCCGCATCGAGGCGCGGCATGCGTTCGGCGCCCGCACGTGCGGCCGACGCGCGCGCGGCGTCGATCCGCGCCGCGGCCTCGCCAAGCGTCGGCGAGGTTTCGAGAGCGCGTGCGACCAGCGCTGAAAAGGCGGGATCCTCGTCGGGCAGCAGGTCCTCGAGCTTGCCGGCAACACCCGCTTCGGGCGCGTAGGCGTAACCCAGCGGGAGCACCGGCGGGGACGTGTCGATCTGGGGCGGCGGCCCGGCGACGCAGGCCGACAGCGCCAACGCCGAGGCGAGGGGAAGGGCGGCGCGGCGGATCATTCGGTCTCGTCCGCTTCGGGTTTGACGATGTCCGTCGTCGCGCCGTTGCGGCGCGCGGGGATATAGGCATCGACCTGTTGGCCGACGCGGAACAGCGCCTCGTTCGACGAGGCCGCCGACGGGAGAGCGTAAATGACCTGCAGCACGCGGACGTCGACCCGCTCGGCGGCACTGTTGGTGAGCGAGCGCTTGGGCACCACCTGCGGCTCGGCGCGCACGAAGCTGGCCTTGACCTGGCGGTCCGACGCACCGCGTGGGCTCACGGTTGCGGGCTCTCCCAGCGCGATGCGCGCCGCTTCGGATTCGTCGATATCGATCCGGACATGGAGTGGCCGGGTTTCGCCCATGCGGATGAAACTCGCATTGCCGCCCATGGTCGAGACATATTCGCCGGGGCGGATGTCGACCGCGAGGATCTCGCCCGAGATCGGCGCGCGCACGACCAGCCGGCCAAGCTCGGTGGTGGCGCTCGATCGCATCGCCTGCGCGCTCTGCAGCCGGGCGCGGGCGGCATTGAGCCGGTTCTGTGCCGCGCTCGCCTCGCCCTCGGCGCGGATCACCTCGGCGCGGCTGACGGCGGCGGGATCGGAGACGTTGCGGTAAAGATCGAGCTGGCGCGCGGCGGTTGCGGCGGCGCTCTGCGCTTCGGCGATCGCGGCACGCGCCTCGCCGATCTGCGCTTCGGCCTCGCGGACGCGCGCGCGCACCGCGCGGTCGTCGACCTGGAACAGCGGCTGGCCCTTGGTGACGTAATCGCCCGGCTGCACACGCACCATCGTCACCAGCCCGGCAATAGCGGTGCCGATATCGATCACCTCGCTCGAGGGTTCGACCACGCCCGCGCCCGCCACCCGGGCGGCATTGGCGAGTTCCTGGGGCGCACGCGGCGGTTCTTCGGTCGGTTCGGAGAGCTCGCGATCGGGCAGGCCGGTGGCGATGTAGATCACCGCGAGGACTAGCCCCGCGAGTGCCACCAGCGGCAGGATCTGGCGCGAGAAGCTCAGGTTTTTCGGTAGCAGGGCCATGGTCTCAGTCCGTCTAGTGGTCTTCGGGCATCTCGGTGCCGTTATGGGTGACGCGGCCGTCCTCGAGCACGAGGATGCGGTCGGCGAGGTCGAACACGCGGTTGTCGTGGGTGACGATGATGCAGGCGCGATCCTCGTCCACCGCGACTTCGCGCAACAGGTCCATCACGCGGCGGCCGGACCTGGCGTCGAGCGCGGCGGTCGGCTCGTCGCAGACCACGAGGCGCGGCTCGTGCACAAGCGCGCGGGCGATCGCGACACGCTGCTGCTGCCCGCCCGAAAGCTGGTTGGGCAGCTTGTCGGCCTGGTCGGCGATGTTGAGCTTGTCCATCATCGCAACCGCACGTTCGCGCGCCTCGTGCCGGTCCATCCCCTGCGCAATCAGCGGGACGGCGGCGTTGCTGGCCGCGTTGATCGCCGGGATCAGGTTGTACTGCTGGAAGATGAAGCCGATATTCTTGAGCCGGAATTCGACCAATTCGGTATCGGACAGGTGGTAGATATCGGTATCGAAGACCCGGACCGTGCCTTCGGTCGGGTAGAGGATCCCGCACATGATGCTGATCAGCGTCGTCTTGCCCGATCCGCTTTCGCCGACGATGTAGGTCAGCTCGCCCGAATGGACGTCGATATCAATATCGTGCAGCACCCGGATGGTTTGCTGCCCGGCGGTGAAATCGCGTGCAATATCGCGCACCGAAATCGCCTTGCTGATCGGCGCCGCGCTCACCGGAACACCGCCGCGGGCTAGGTCTTGAGCACGGTGCGCAAGCTCAGCCAGCCGGTCAGCGCGATGATCAGCACGATCGCTACCAGCGAAATAAGCGGGATCTGCCACGGGATGTAGAAGCCCTTGAAGGTCGGGTCGCCGGAGAAGGCGTGGATGAAGCCGACCGTGCCGAGCACGCCGAGGCCGTAGCCGACCATCCCGACCATGCCCGCCTGCGCCGCCACCATCCGGGCGATCCGGCCATTGGACACGCCGATCGCCTTGAGCGCCCCGAACTGCTTGATATTGTCGCGAATGAACAGGCTGAAGGTCAGCCCGACGATCGCCACGCCGACGATAAAGCCGAGCATCACGGTGATCCCGAAATTCAGGGGAATCCCGGTGTTCTCGATGATGAAATCGACCCCGTCGCCGGCGAATTGCTCGCGCGTGCGGGCGCGCAGGCCCGTCTGCGCCTCGATCCGGTCGACCAGTTGCTGTGCGCTCACATCGTCGGCCTTGCCGACGAGCACGAAGGATAGTCGATTGCGCGTGCCGGGCACGTAGTTCAGCGCCTGCGAATACTTGGTGTAGAGCACGACGGTGCTGGTGAAGCTGGGGATCGCATCGGCGATCCCGCGGACCACCGCGCGCTGGTCGTTCAATTCGAGCCGCTCGCCGATCGGCGACTGGTCGGGAAACATCCGCGTCATGCCGACATCGTCGATGATCACGCTGTCGGGTTGCGAGAGGACATCGGGTGAGCCTTCGATCATGCGCTTTGGCAGTCCGATCAGCGTCGCGTCGTCGACCCCGATGATCGCCACGCCTTCGAGGTCGCCGTCCTTGGTCCGCACCGCCGCGGTCGCGCGGATATGCGGTACCGCCCATTCGACCCCCGACACGCCACGCACCTTGTCGAGCGCGGTCGACGGCATGGCATAGGCGACATCGGTGGTGCGGCTGACCGGATCCATTACCCAGACATCGGCGCTCGACACGTTGTAGACCCCGCTCGCCCCGCGCTCGAGCAGGTTGACGAAGATCGTCAGCTGCTGGGTGATCAGCAGGGTCGAAAAGGCGATTCCGAACAGCAGTCCGTAGAACTTCTGCCTGTCGCCGGTCAGCATCCGGATGGCGATCCAGATCATTGCGTGTCCTGCTCCGGTCCCGCGCCGTGACGACGCGCCTCTTGCGGTTGCGACCCGCTGCGTCCATAAGTGAACGACAGCGTTCACCTGAACGGCTGCGTTCAATTGAACGATCGCGTTCAGGTGAACGGACCCGTTCAATATGTCAAGGATCGATTTGAGCAAGACGAGAAAGCGGACCGGTCGCCCGGTGGACGAGGAGAAACGCGTCGCAATCGTGAATGCGGCCGCGCGGGCGTTCTTCGACCACGGCTATGCCGCTTCGAGCATCGAGGCGATCGCCGCCGAAGCGGGCGTCTCGAAGGTCACGATCTACAACCAGTTCGGTGGCAAGCGGGAGCTCTTCACCGCCGCGGTCGTGGCCGAATGCGGCAAGATGCGGCGTAGCTTCGAGGTCCCCGAATTCGTCGAGGGAACGCTGCGCGAGCGGCTGACCGAAATCGGCGAGGCGATGACGGCATTCCTGTCGCGGCCCGAGATGATCCAGTTCGACCGGCGAATTTCCGCCGAAACCGAGCGTGAACCGGGGATCGGCAAGGCGTTCCTCGCGGCCGGGCCCTATCGCATGAAAATGGCCTTCGCCGAATTCCTCGAGGCAATGCACGACGCTGGCGAAGTCGCGATCGACGATATCCCGCTCGCGACCGAACAATTCGTCTCGATGTGCAAGGGGATGGGCGACCTAGAGCGGCGATTCGGCGCGGAGCCGACCCGAGCAGAAGACCGGCGCCGGATCGACGGCGCCGTCGAGGTGTTCTGCCGAGCCTATGCCGTCGATCGGAATTGCCGCTGATCGCGCCCGTCCCGGCAACTTGTCATTCACCCGCGTGCGCCTACATACGTGCGTGAAAGGATGCCCCTGCGATGAGCGATCAGAACAACGCCCCCAACGAACCCGAAGAGGGCGGTCCCAACCCCTGGATTAAGAGCCTGATGGTATGGGGCGGGATATTCATGGTCCTGCTGCTGGTCGTCTCGATGTTCTCGCCGCAGGACGGCGGGGGCGATGCGATCGCCTATTCGGAGTTCCGCCAGCAGGTGGCCGAGGGGCGCGTCTCCGAGGTGCGCATTTCCGAAGACAAGATCGTCGGCCAGTATGCCGACAAGACGACCTTCACGACCGTGCCGGTGGCGGGAGATACCTCGCTGCCGCAGCTGCTCGAAGCGAACGGCGTCGCCTTTTCGGGCGCGCCCGACGAAGAGCCCAACCTGCTGTTTTACGTGCTGATCCAGGCGCTGCCCTTCATCCTGATCCTCGGCCTCGCCTTTTTCGCCTTGCGCCAGATGCAAAAGGGCGGCGGCGCGGGCGGCGCGATGGGCTTCGGCAAGTCGAAGGCGAAGATGCTGACCGAGAAGTCGGGCAAGGTGACGTTCGAGGACGTCGCCGGGATCGACGAGGCGCGCGAGGAGCTCGAGGAGATCGTCGAATTCCTCAAGGATCCGCAGCGCTTCTCCAAGCTCGGCGGCCAGATTCCCAAGGGTGCACTGCTGGTCGGCTCGCCCGGTACGGGTAAGACCCTCCTTGCACGCGCGATCGCGGGCGAGGCGGGCGTACCCTTCTTCACCATTTCCGGCTCCGATTTCGTCGAGATGTTCGTCGGCGTCGGTGCGAGCCGCGTGCGCGACATGTTCGAACAGGCCAAGAAGAACGCGCCGTGCATCGTGTTCATCGACGAAATCGATGCGGTCGGCCGCAGCCGTGGCCACGGCCTCGGCAATTCGAACGACGAACGCGAGCAGACATTGAACCAGCTGCTGGTCGAAATGGACGGTTTCGAGGCGAACGAAGGCATCATCATCATCGCCGCGACCAACCGGCCCGATGTGCTCGACCCCGCCTTGCTGCGCCCGGGCCGCTTCGACCGTCAGGTCGTGGTCCCGGTGCCCGATATCGAGGGCCGCGAGAAGATCCTCGAAGTGCACATGAAGAAGGTGCCGCTGGCGCCCGACGTCAACTCGCGCACCATCGCGCGCGGCACGCCGGGTTTCTCGGGCGCGGACCTCGCCAACCTCGTCAACGAGGCGGCACTGCTCGCCGCGCGGCGCAACAAGCGCCTCGTCGCGATGCAGGAATTCGAGGACGCCAAGGACAAGGTCATGATGGGCAGCGAGCGCCGCTCGATGGTCATGACCGATGACGAGAAGAAGATGACCGCTTATCACGAGGCGGGCCACGCGCTGGTTTCACTGAACGAGCCAGCCTCGGACCCGATCCACAAGGCGACGATCATCCCGCGCGGCCGCGCGCTGGGCATGGTGATGCGCCTGCCCGAACGCGACAATTATTCCTACCATCGCGACAAGATGCATGCCGATCTCGCGGTCGCGATGGGCGGCCGCGTGGCGGAGGAGATCATCTTCGGCCACGACAAGGTCAGCTCGGGCGCCTCCTCCGACATCCAGTACGCGACCAAGCTGGCGCGCAACATGGTCACCAAATGGGGCATGTCGGACAAGCTGGGTCCGCTCCAGTACGAGGAGCAGCAGGAAGGCTATCTCGGCATGGGCCAGTCCGCGCGCACGATGGGCTCGGGCGAGACCAACAAACTGATCGACGCCGAAATCCGCGCGCTGGTCGACGGGGCGCACAAGCGCGCGACCGAAGTCCTCAAGACGCAGGAAGACAAGCTCCACCTGCTCGCCCAGGCGATGCTCGAATACGAAACTCTGACCGGCGACGAGATCGACGAGCTGCTCGAAAACGGCAAGATCGACCGTCCCGACGAGCCCAAGGGCCCGAATGTCGTCCGTCCCGTGCATGGCAGCGCCGTGCCCAAGGCGGGTCGGAAGTTCGGCGGCGAAGGCCCGGCACCCCAAGGCGCGTGACGCGTTGATCCCTCGTTACAGAGGGAGAACGACCATGCGAAACCTGATTCCGACCGCGCTTCTCGCGCTGGCGCTGCCGCTCGCCGCCTGTTCGCAGGAAACGCAGCAGAACGCAGAGAAAACCGCTGAATACGCCGCGGACGATGCCGCCAAGAACGCCGACGCGGCAGGCGAAGTGCTCGAGGACGTTGCCGCCGATGCTGCGCGCGAGGTCAGCGAAGGCGCGGCCGCGCTCGAAGGCAAATTGCGCGACGGGGACGATCCGGCCGACGAGCTCGAGAAAGCCCCGGCGGTCGACTGACCGTCAGAAAGCGCCGATCACCAGCAGTAGCTGGAGGAAAAGCACCAGCACGATCAGGATGAAAACCTGCAGCACGACGAGCCGCCAGAGTGCGGAAAAACGCGACAGGCCGTAGGCACCGCGCAATTGCTTGTACATGTGGATCGGCGGGATGAAGAGCGCCGCGAAGGCGATCACCGCAGTGTGAGCCTTCAGGATTCCCATGATGCTGAGCGAGATGAACAGCAGCGACATGAAGGATAGCGAGTAGGTCACGAAGATCGCGTGATCGTAGGCGCGGAAATTGCGTTTCCAGGCAAACAGCAGCCACATGAACGGCACCGAAAGCGGGATCAGCAGCCAGCTGAACTTGTAGCTGTTGGCCTGCAACTTGTAGAGCATCAGGCTCGGGTTCTGCTCCCATTTCTTGACGATGCCGTTGTCTATCCAATCGATCCCGGTGAGGTTTATGGTCATCCGGCGATCGCCCGAAGAATCCGACGCGATGACGCGCGTATCGCTCTCGCCGTCAGGGGTTGCGGTCCCGTCCGCCTCGGCCCGGGTTGCGTCGCTCGCGCCTTGGACGAAGGGCGTGGCTGCCGCGGCTCTCGCGGTCTCGAGGTCGCCGACGGCTTCTTGTCGGCGCCGATTCAACCGCTCCCGCACCGACTGTTCGAGGTTTTCATCAGCCAGACGTTCGTCAAGCGTTTCGATGCGATCTTCCTGGTCCTTGATCTCGGCAGCGATCGCCGTCTTGATCTGATCGCGCGAAGGTGTGTCGGGCAGGGTGGGCGCGGTCAACCCCACCGCCTGGAAGATCGCGAACATCAGGAAGACGGAAAACAGAAACAGCGCCATTGGTGATACGAACTTAGCCCGTTCGCCCGCGACATAGCGACGAGTCAACTCGCCCGGCTTGAGTACCAGCTTGGGCAGCGTCGACCACATCTTGCCTTCGAAATGCAGCGCGCCGTGCAGCAGGTCGTGCATGAAGGCGCGGATCGTACGGTGAAGATGCGCCTTCTGTCCGCAATTGTGGCAATGCGTCCCGTGCAGCGAGGTCCCGCAATTGAGGCAAGTCTCTTCGGCGAAATGACCTTTCACCAGCCTCCCTGCTCCGACCGGACCCTCGCCGTCCGTTTTCTCGACCGCGCGCGAATAGAGGCCGCCCTCCGCGACCGTCCCTAACGCTTCGCCGATCTCACTCATGCCCCGGTCCCGATCCCTGCTCAGTTCGGGTGCATGATAGCGCCGACGGCGAATACGAAAAGGGCCGCCTCGCCGGGCGGCCCTTTTTGATCATCGGGTTGGCTGCGATCAGCCGTCGTAATCGGATCCGATCGAAGTCGGGCGTGCCGGCTGCGAGGCCGAGATGCGCAGCGCTTCGGCCGACTGGCTGAGCGAACCGATTTCGTCGATATCGTCGTCCTCTTCCTCGATCACGCGCTGCAGGCTCTGCACCACGGCCTCCTTGAGGTCCTTTGGCTTGACGTTCTGCTCGGCGATCTCGCGCAGGGCGACGACCGGGTTCTTGTCACGATCGCGCTCGAGCGTGAGTTCGGCGCCGCCCGAGATCTCGCGCGCACGCTGCGCGGCGAGCAGGACGAGGTCGAAACGGTTCGGGATCTTGTCGACGCAATCTTCGACGGTAACGCGCGCCATCGGGCACTCCGTAAATTCGTGTAAGCGACATGGCTGTCGGGAAGGGTGGCGAGCTAGGGGCGAACCGGGAAAAAGTCAAGCATTGCACGTGGGCGCAAGGGGTGCGAAGCGGGGCGCATGGCCGATGCGCCCTGCGAGCAGGAACAGTCCTATCACGATCCGGCGCCCTTCACGGTCGAGGCGCAAGGACAGACGCTCACCTTCTATCCCGACGGTCGCGACCGGTTGGAGGCGCTGATCGCACTGATCGAGAGCGCGCGCGAATCGCTCAAGCTGTGTTTCTACATCTTTGCCGAGGACGCCGCTTCGACCAAGGTCCGCGATGCACTGACCCAAGCCGCGCGGCGCGGCGTGGCGGTCAGCCTCCTGATCGACAGTTTCGGGGCCAGCGCCGACGAGAAATTCTTCGATGAATTCGTCGCCGCGGGCGGCAAGTACAGCTGCTTTTCTGCGACCTGGTCACAACGCTACCTGATCCGAAACCATCAGAAGATGGCGATCGCCGACGGCCAGGAGGCCATGTTCGGCGGGTTCAATATAGAGGACGGGTATTTCGAGACACCGTGCGAGGATGGCTGGCACGACCTGGGTATCGTGATCGAGGGCGACGGGGTGGACCGGCTGTGCGACTGGTTCGACCAGCTCGAGCGGTGGACCGAGAGCGACCGGCACCAGTGGCGCGCGATCCGCAAGCTGCTGCGCGAATGGGACCCGGGTGACGGCCCGGTGCAATGGCTGATCGGCGGGCCGACAAAGGGCCTGTCGAGCTGGGCCCGTTGCGTCGGCGAGGACCTGATCGAAGGCGCGCGCCTCGACATGATCATGGCCTATTTCTCGCCACCCAGGCGGCTGTTGCAGCGGATCGGCAATATCGCTCGTAAGGGTGAAACGAGGCTGATCATGGCCGCGAAATCGGACAATGGCGCGACGATCGGCGCCTCGCGCTCGCTCTATCACGACCTCCTCAAGCGGGGCGCAAAGATCTTCGAATTCGAGCCCTGCAAGCTGCACATGAAGCTGATCGTGCTCGACGACGCGGTCTATCTCGGCAGCGCCAATTTCGACATGCGCAGCCTCTATGTGAACCTCGAACTGATGCTGCGGATCGAGGACAGGGGGCTGGCCGACCGGATGCGGCAATTCGTCGATGCCCATATCCCCGCCTCGACCGAAATCACGCCCGCGCTGCACCGGCAGCGCAGCGGGTTGTGGACGCGGATCAAGTGGAACCTCAGCTGGTTCCTCGTCGCGGTGGTCGATTACACGGTCAGCCGGAAACTGAACTTGGGGCTTTAATATTCCGGCGAGCCGTAATCCTCGTCGGCGAGGTCGGAGAACTTGGTGATCTTGTGTTCGAAGCGCAGGCGGACCTTGCCGGTCGAGCCGTGGCGCTGCTTGGCGACGATCAGTTCGGACAGGCCGTAGACCCGCTCCATCTCCTGCATCCACTGGGCGTGGGTTTCGTGGACCGCGACGTCGTCCCCCTCGACCGGGCGCTTGGGTTCGCGCGAGGCGACGTAATAGTCCTCGCGATAGATGAACCACACCATGTCGGCGTCCTGTTCGATCGAGCCCGATTCGCGCAGGTCGGACAGCATCGGCCGCTTGTCGTCGCGTTGCTCGACCGCACGGGAGAGCTGCGACAGCGCGATCACCGGAACCTCGAGTTCCTTGGCGAGCGTCTTCAAGCCGCGACTGATTTCGGAAATCTCGTTCACGCGATTGTCGTTGGCGCGCCCGGTGCCCTGGAGCAGCTGGAGGTAATCGATGATCACCAGCCCGATATTGTGGCGCCGCTTCAGGCGTCGCGCGCGGGCGCGCAGTCCGGCGATGGTTAGGGCGGGCGTATCGTCGATATAGAGCGGCAGCTCGGACAGGCGCTGGCTGGCATGGGCCAACTGCGCGAAATCTTCCTTCGACAGCTTGCCCATGCGCAGCGCCGAGGAGCTGATGCCCGATTGTTCGGCGAGGATACGCGTCGCGAGCTGGTCGGCGCTCATTTCGAGGCTGAACAGGGCGACGCCCGCGCCGATCGATTCGCTGTCGTCGATGCCGGCTTCGCGATCGGTGCGCAGCCGCTCGGCGGCATTGAAGGCGATGTTGGTCGCGATCGCCGACTTGCCCATGCCCGGGCGCCCGGCGACGATGATGAGGTCCGAATCGTGCAGACCGCCGGTCTGCGAGTTGATCGAGACGAAGCCGGTGGTCTTGCCAGAGACCTTGCCGCCCGAATTGAGCGCCTTCTGGATCTGGCGCAGCGATTCCATGCTCGCCGCGCCGAAGCTCTTGGCGCTCTCGTTGGTCGCGCTGCCCTCGGCGACCCGATAGAGCTGGGCCTCGGCATTTTCGATCTGCTTTTCGGGCGAGATGTCTTCGCTCGTATCCATCGCCCCGGTGACGAGATCGCGCCCGACAACCACCAGTTCGCGCAGCAGCGCGAGATCGTAGATCTGCTGCGATAGCTCGCGCGCCGCGAGCGTGCCGAGCCCGGTGCCCGACAACTGCATCAGGTAGCTCGTACCGCCGAGGTCGGCGAGCGCCTCGTCGCCCTCGAAATAGGGCTTGAGCGACACCGGGCTGGCGGTCGCATTGCGATCGATCAGCTGGAGGATGCGTTCGAAAATCTTCTGGTGGATCGATTCGAAGAAATGCTGCGGCTGGAGCGCGACCGGCAGCTCTTCGAGCACGCGGTTGTCGAACAGCACCGCGCCGAGGAACGCGGCCTCCGCTTCGATATTGGAGGGCAACGCCTGCGCGGCATGTTTGTCGTCGCGGATGATGAGATCTTGGTCGGCCATGAGCGACATAGTGCGGGAGGGGGAGAGGGGCTTCAAGTGGCGCGATCCAATTGGGTGCTGTGGATGTCGGTCATAACTTTTCGTCATCCCGGAGAAAGCGGGGATCCAGGGAGATGTGGTGCAAAATTACCCCGGAGTTCCTGCGTGCGCGGGAATGACAACGGGTGTTGCATCTGCGAAGGCTAACTCGATGCCCGATCACCGCATTGCCAAGATCGAACTCGACGAGGCGACCATCCTGTGGCGCAATGCCGATATCGAGCAGGAGCGGCGGATCGCGATCTTCGACCTGATCGAGGACAATAGCTTCCGGCCGGTGCGCGCGGCGGAGAAGGGGGCCGACGGGCCGTACCACCTCTCGCTTTCGGTGCGCGACGGGCGGCTGGTGCTGCTGATCGCCGACGTGGATGACGCAGAGCTTGAAACGCTGGTGCTGGGGCTCGCCCGCTTCCGCCGTCCGATCCGCGATTATTTCGCCATCTGCGACAGCTATTACCAGGCGATCCGCAAGGCGACCCCGAAGGAGATCGAGACGATCGACATGGCGCGGCGCGGGGTGCACAACAATGCCGCCGAGCTGCTGCTCGAGCGGCTCGACGGAAAGGTGGAAACCGACTTCGCAACCGCGCGGCGGCTCTTCACACTGATCTGCGTCCTGCATATTAAGAGCTGAAGGACAGGCGGGCGCACATTGGCACGGAAATCTCGAAAACTGGTCTCGCGCGTGTTGGGCGCGCTCTTGCTGGTCGCGCTGATCGCGGGCGGCGTGGCTTGGTGGCAGCTGCGCCAATGGACCCCGCCGCGCGCGCAATTCCCAGTGCAGGGCGTCGAATGGGGGCTCGAGGAAGGCGCGGCGAATTGGCGCGCGCTCGCCGCCAACGGCGCGAGCTTCGCCTATCTCGATGCCAGCGACGGCGCCTTCGCCAAGGATTCGACCTTCGCCCGGCACCTGGCCGGCGCGCGCGAGGCGGGGCTGGCAGTGGGCGCTGTGCATCGCTTCGATCCGTGCCAGCCGGCCGACCCCCAGGCGGGCAATTTCGCCACCATCGTGCCGCGCGATAGCGAATTGCTCCCCCCGGTGGTCGAGTTCGACCGGGGGCAGGAGTCCTGTCCGCAGACCCTCTCCGATGCCGCGGTCGAAAGCGAGCTGACCACGCTTCTCAACCAGATCGAAACGCACGCGGGCAAACCCGCCATCCTCAAGCTGTCCCACGAGGCGCAGGACCAATTCGGGATCGCGACGCGGCTCGAACGCGACCTGTGGTTGTCGCGGACATATTACCAACCCGATTACGGCGGGCGCCCGTGGACGCTCTGGACCGCCAATCCCTATCGCGCCTACGAAGGCGGCGAAGGCACGGTGCGCTGGGTGGTGGCGCGGGAGTAGCAAGATGACCGACGAAGACCTGATCGCCGCCGCGCGCGATGCGGCCAAGCAATCCTATTCGCCCTATTCGGTCTTCCCGGTCGGCGCGGCGCTGCGCTTTGCCGACGGCACGGTGGTGACCGGCACCAATATCGAGAATGCCAGCTACGGGCTCGCGCTGTGCGCGGAGACCGTTGCGGTGGCGAAGGCAATGGATGCGGGCGTACGCGGCGGGCTCGAGGCGGTCGCGGTCACCGGACCGGGCGCCGAGCCGATTACGCCGTGCGGCCGTTGCCGCCAGGTGCTCAACGAACTCGCCGCGCTCGGCGGGACCGATCCCGAAATCCTCTGCGTCGGCCCCGACGACGTGCGTCGCACCACGCTGAGCGCGCTGCTGCCCGATGCCTTCGGCCCGGCAAGTTTGAACTGAGGCTGCGGGCAAGCTGTTAAGGTCTGCGCGTTATCGGACTCCAGCGCGCTCGGCGCACCGGAGTCCCAACACATGAAATTCGTCGAACTGGCCTCGCGCGGCGGCAACTACCTTGTCGTCGCTTCCAATGTCGCATGGCTGCGGGTGGCCGAAAACGGCCAGACCAATGTCGGCATCATTGGCGGACAGCCCCTGCTGGTCACCGGTACCCCCGAAGAGGTGTCGCAAAAACTGCTCGCGGCCTGACCCGCGCGATCAGGCGTCCGAGGCTTCGAGCCACTCCACCAGCGCACCGAGGCAGTCGCGGGCGAGCGCTTCGCAGTTCTCGGGCGACCAGCCCTGTTCGGGGTCGGGGCTCTTGAAATTGTCCTTGTAGGGCATCTCGAGCGTCATCGCGGTCGCCTTGAAGCGGTGCGCGACCTGGGTCGTGCTCATCGAGAGGTTGGCTTCGCCGGGCTTCGACTTGTCGTAGCCCTTTTCGGTCTGGAATAGCACCGAACGGCGGTCGAGGATCTGCTCGTAGCGGGTGAAGCCGGCATAATGCTCCTCGGTCAGGCCCGGGATGCCTTCATAGCCGGCGAGGAAGGCGGCGGGGATCGCCTCGTCGCCATGCACGTCCATCGCGAAGAACACGCCGGTCTCGTCCATCGCATTGCGCAGGGCGAGCACTTCGGGCGAGCGTTCGGCGGTCGGGTTTTCCCATTCGCGGTTCAAATTCGCGCCGCAGGCATTGGTGCGCAGATGGCCGCGGAAGCTGCCGTCAGGGTTCATATTGGGCACGACGTGGAGCGTGCACTTCTCGCGCAGCGTGCGCGCGACCGGATCGCCCATGTCGGTGAGCACGTCGAGCGCGCCTTCCATCCACCATTCGGCCTGCGTTTCGCCCGGATGCTGGCGGGCATAGAGCCACACATGCTTGTCGCCTTCGCCCATTTCGAGACAGTCGATCGGGCGCCCGTCGAGCGTGTGGCCGAGAACGCGGTGCGAGACCCCGTCCATCAGCGCGGCTTCGGAGACGAGGTCGAAATGGCGCTCCATCGAATAGGGCGCGAAATAGGCGAACCAGGCGATGTTCGATTCGGGCGTATAGCGGATCGTGAGCGTGCCGCTGTCGGCATCGTATTCGCTGTCGGCACGGCCCCAATATTCGCGATCCTCGGAAACGACCGATTCGTAGTCGGGCCAGCCGCCGGGGTAGGCCGAATCCTTGAGATCCTCGATCTTGAGTTCGAGTTCGCGGCCCGCCGCGCCCGACACTCGGAAATAGTACCACTGCTTGAACTCGGACTGGTTGTCCTTGCGGATGGCGAGGCGCGCGCTCGCCCCGTCCACGGCTTTGACTTCGATATTGCCCGCATCGAAGGCGGTGTCGATCGCGATATTGTGGGTCATTCTACCTCTATCGTTTCGCCCGAATTGCCGGGAAATCCGGCAAACAGGGCGCTGGCAAGTTTGTCGGCCGCGTTGGCGACCTCGAATTCGTCCGCGTTTTCGGTCGCGGCAAAGCTGGCCCGGCCTTCCCACAGCACTTCGCGCGTGTCCATATCGCGGATCATGACCGCCATGCTGGTGTCGACGGTGCGGCGCTCGCCGCCGCCCAGATTGATCCCGATCCCGACGCCGACGCCCGAGCCGTAGGTCCCGGTCGATCCGCCGACCCCGACGCTGACCGGCGAGCGGCGCGATCCATCGGCGAGCAATTCGCCGCGCCCGGCACGCACTTCGGCGACTTGCGTGCCGCCGCCGGAAACCGGGGCGTAACCGAGCGCGGCGAGCTCGCGCGTCACCGCGTCGAGATAGGGCTGCATGGCGAGACCGCTCGTCTCCTCGCCGGGGGCGACGACCACTTCGATCCGGCCGCGCGGCGCCTCGGCGAGGTCGGGCGCGGAGAAACGCGTCACCTCGGTGGGCCCAGCATAGGGCGCCGTGGCGCAGGCGGAGAGGGCGAGCGCCGAAAGCGCAATGAGGGCGGGACGACGGAACGTGGCGAACATGGGGTCGACTCCTTGAAAGTCGTGGCGATCCGTACGCCCGCGATCGAATCGAGGAAAGGAAGCGCGGGTGGCTCCCCGAAGGCGCGACGGCCTGTTAGAAGCGAATGATGGACAGAAAGTTTCCCGATTGCCCCGGGCACCTCCGCACGCCGGTGCTGGTGACGGGCGGGGCCGGCTACATCGGAAGCCATGCCGTGCTGGCGTTGCGCGATGCCGGCTGGCCGGTCGCGGTAGTGGACGACCTTTCGACCGGGTTCCGCGCCGCCGTGGCGGAGGACGTCCCGTTCTACGAGGGCGATATCGCCGATGGCGAACTGCTTGCGCGGATCTTCGCCGAGCAGGAAATCGGCGCGATCATGCATTTCGCCGGCTCGATCGTGGTCCCCGAATCGGTTGCCGATCCGCTCAGATATTACGGCAACAACACCGCCAAGAGCCGTGCGCTGATCGCTGCCGCCGTGGCGCATGGCATCGGGCATTTCATCTTCAGCTCGACTGCGGCGGTCTATGGCGCGCCCGACCATTCACCCGTGGACGAGGAGACCCCGGCCGCGCCGATCACTCCCTACGGCCGGTCGAAGCTGATGACCGAGCAGATGCTGGCCGACACCGCGGCGGCGCATGATATCAACTACGGTGTGTTGCGCTATTTCAATGTTGCCGGGGCCGATCCGCAGGGACGGGCAGGCCAGTCGACCGCCGGGGCGACGCATTTGATCAAGGTCGCCTGCGAAGCGGCGACCGGGCGGCGCGACGGCGTCGCGATCTTCGGGACCGATTACGAAACGCCGGACGGCACCGGCGTGCGCGACTATATCCACGTGTCCGACCTCGCGGCGGCGCATGTGCTGCTGCTCGAACGGCTGATCGCCGAACCGGAAGCCTCGCTGACGATGAATTGCGGCTATGGGCGCGGGTTCTCGGTCAGCGAGGTGCTCGATGCGGTCGAGCGCGTGGCGGGTACCGAGATCGCGCGGCGGACCGAAGCCCGTCGCGCGGGCGATCCGGGCGAACTGGTCTCGGATCCTTCGCGGATTCGTTCGACCCTGCCGTGGGAGCCGCGGAATGACGATCTCGATACGATCGTGCGCCATGCCCTCGAATGGGAGCGAATGCGGACAGACTGAATCGTTGACAAGCTCGTCCGCGCGCACTAACCGCGCCTTGATTTTCCGGCATCGGAGACCATCTCCGGTGCCTGTTTCATTTCCGGGATACGCACCATGAAGATTCGCAACAGCCTCAAGTCGCTGAAGAACCGTCACCGCGATTGCCGCGTCATCCGTCGCCGCGGTCGCACCTACGTGATCAACAAGACCAACCGTCGCTTCAAGGCGCGCCAGGGCTGATCGCCCCGGCGATACGGTTTACGAAAACCCCCGCCGATGCGGGGGTTTTTTGTTATGTCTGAGGCAGTCGTCTTCGATATCGGGCGCGTCATGGTTCATTGGGACCTCGCGCATCTCTACCGCGAGCTGATCGCGGATGACGGTCAGCGCGCCTGGTTCGTCGAGAACGTCGTCTCGCCCGAATGGCATTTCCAGCATGACGCGGGCCGACCGCTCGAGCTGATGGTGGCCGAGCGCAAGGCGCAGTATCCCGAATTCGGTCCGCTGATCGATGCCTATGCGACGCGCTTCCTCGATTCGATCCCGGGCGAGGTCGAGGGGATGGTCGCCTTGATCGAGGAACTGGTGGCGGCGGATGTACCCGTCTTCGCGCTGACCAATTTCGCCGACAGCTTCTGGGACGAGTTCGCCGCCGAATATCGCTGGACCCGCCATTTCCGCGAGGTGGTCGTTTCGGGCAAGGTCAAGCTCGCCAAGCCCGACCCGGCGATCTACGCGCTCGCGCAAAAGCGCTACGGGCGCGCGGCGGGCGAGCTGTTCTTTGTCGACGACACGGTCCGCAATGTCGAAGCGGCACGCACCGCCGGCTGGGATGCGGAAGTCTTCTCCGACGCAGAGACCTTCCGCGGCCAGCTGGTCGCGCGCGGTTTTCTCGCCGCATGAAAAAGCCCCCGCGCGGGGGAGCGCGGGGGCACGGGGAGACGAGCCGGGAGGAGGCTCCTCGGGGGAGAGCCGGTTGCTCAGTCGTTGCACTTCGCCAGTTCGTCGGCGTCGAACACGTTGTTGGCGGCACGGAAGGCGGTGACTTCGCCGAATTCGCTCGCCAGGCGCTGACACACGATCACGTCGCGGCTGCGGCCCTTGTTCGGTGCGACGCAGGTGTCGCCTTCGCAATCCCACAGCACGCCCTTCTGGATGTCGGAACGGGCGGTTTCGACCGGGCTGGCGAGCTGGGCACGGTAATAGTGGTTGTTGACGGCATTGGCCGGGGCGGTGGTCGCGGCGAAGCTGGACAACGTGCCGGCGATCGCGAGTGCGGCGAGCGAAAGAGTGCTGGTGAGTTTCATCGGAGGGGTCCTTCGGGCTGGTTTCGTATCGTTATTGCGGGCAACCGTTTTTCAGTTGCGAATCGATACCTACTGCCTTAAGTTTTAAGTTGCAACTAAAAACTTTGTTTCGATTTTGTGGCACTGCGCCTTTGCGCTATGAGCGCACCGGGAAAGGACGATATGGGCGATTTACGCGAACCGCTGCGCGAGCTGACCGAATGCGGGCTGCCGCAAGCGCTGGAAGTAATGGGCGAACGCTGGAGCTTCATGATCCTGCGCGCCAGCTTCAACGGGCTCCACCATTTCGAGGAATTCCTGAGCGAGCTCGGCATCGCGCGGAACATCCTTTCCAACCGTCTGGCCAAGCTGGTCGAGCACGAAATCCTCCGCCGTGAACCGTGTCCGGAGGATCGCCGCAAGATCGAATACCGGCTGACCCAGAAGGGCTTCGACCTGCTGCCGGCGATGATCGCGCTGCGTCAATGGGGACAGAAATACGGTGCCGAATTCACCGAGGATCCGGTGCTGGTCGACGAGCGCGACCGGCTGCCGCTGGGCCCGGTCTCGATCCTCGCGCATGACGGGCGCACGCTGACGCACGAGGATCTCTGGCTGGTTCCGCGCGACAAGCTCGGCCAGCGCGAGGACGGCAGCCGCGCCAAGGTCGGCAAGTGCTGCAATCCCGGCGCACGCGACGAACCGGTCAAGGACTGGCGTCAGTCGAGCGAGGATGCGGTCGCAGCCGAATAGGCTGTCAGTCGCTCATTCCGCGGGGACGGCTCCGGGGGCGGTATCCTTGTGCGGTCGGCGTTTGCCTGCCTGCCATCCGCGCCATGCGACCAGCGCACCGATGACGCATCCGAGCGCCATCCAGATCGCCGGGCTCGTCGCCCCGATCGCCATGAACAGCTCGCGCCCTGCATCCGAAAGGCGCGCCACCGAGAACAGCACCAGTTGCGCGGCCACGAGCAGCGCGACAATCGCCATCGGGCGACGGCCTTTCACCGGCGCGGCGCGCCAGAGCCACACGGCAATGCCGGCGATGACGAACTGCGCAACGACCAGTGCCGCGTAGAACACCACGGGCGGTTCGTAGCTCCCACCCAGGGTGATGAAGAGCGGGATGGCGAATAGCCGCGCGAGGACCGGCCCGAGCAGCATGAACAGCGTCCCGATCATGAAACGCGCATGGACGTGGACGTTGTGCCGCTCCTTCAGCGCCTCGTGGAAGAACCACGCGACCGCGAGCACGCTCAGCAGGTCGTACGCGCCGAGGCCTTCGCCATGCGCCTCGTAGATGATGCTGTCGCCGAACGCGGTCGCCTTCGCCATCGACCACACGATCACCATCGCGCTGGCCATGAAAAGCGGAAAATAAAACAGGCTCGCGCGGCCCAGCGTGCGGTGCAGCGCCAATCGGTCCTTGCGGTGTGCGGCCCAGGCCTGGGTGGCGAGCAGGATCATCCATCCGGTCGCAGTCGCAGCGTGGAAATGCATCTCCCACGGCGCATCGGTGAATTGCCCGAAATATCCGCGCCAGAAGGCCGGAATGGTCAGCAGGACCACCAGCGTGACCCACAGATAGGCTTTCTTGTACGGCATGGCTTCCCCCCCTCCTTGCGCGTCCCGGAGGGAGGCTAATCGCGGTTCGTGCAGACGGTCAAGCGAGCGGGCGCCCCCTCACACCCGGCGGAAGTTCCACACCGCGTTCAGCACGAACATTGCCAGCCCCGCCACCACCGAGACCAGCACCCGCGCGATCAGGTAGTTGATCGGGGTGAACTGCAGGAAAACCCACATCAGCCCCATGGTGAGCGCCAGCCCGACGCCGCTGTTCAGCAGGAACAGCGCATAGCCCTTGCCCAGCTCGCGCTCGGTTCCGGCGAACACCCACCAGCGACCGAACAGGTAATGGATCGAATTGGAGATCACGAAACCGATGCCCGAGGCGATCACCTCGTCGACCCCGTAATATTCGACCAGCACGAACAGGACCCCGAGCCCGATAAGGAACACCCCGGTGCTGACCACGGTGTTGCGCACCAGCATGCCGCCCACGCGGCGGGTGAACAGCCGGCGATGGAGCGGCGCGTCGGCGGGCGGCGGCGATGGCACGGCGGTGCGGGTCAGGCGGGATGCGCCCCCAGCTTGCGCGAATAGCGGTCGGGATCGACCTCGCCCTCGTCGCGCCAGCTCGTGCGACGCTTCATGAAGGGATTGAGAAACAGCAGCGGCAGCTTGAGGAACAGCAGTTCGGAATGGATGAAACCGTCCACGGCGCGCTCCCACCATCTCGGTTCGCGCCTCGCGTGCTGCTTGAGCCAGCCGTCATAGGGCGCCCAGTGGCTTGGTTCGTCCTGTTTGATGATTTCGAAGATCCTCACCAGCTGTGGGTCGCTCTTCACGAAGCGGTTGGCGAGCAGGATTTCGACCTGCTTGTAGCCGCGCTGTTCGGTCAGCGAGATCACGCGACACAGCCGCTCGAACAATTCGTCGCGCGCGATCACTTCCTTGGTGTCGAGCCCGTCGATCGTGCGTCCGAACATGATCTCGACGAAGCGGTCGATATGGCCGAACATCCGGTCGACCGCGAGCGGTCGGGTGCCGCGCAACTCGAACCAGCGCTTGAACATCACGTAATGCTTGCGCTCGTCCGCACGGTGCCGCTCGACCTTTGCGATGAATTCGGCATCGTCCGGGTAGCGCGCGCGCACCGCCTCGAGCACCCGGTCGATCGCCGTATACCCGCGATGCTCGTTGTAGATGTAGATCGACCCGAGCAGGTCGAGATAGCGATCGCGGAACCAGGTGAGCATCGTACGGCCTCCTCGGCCTGTGCCGTGTCTATGCACGCGGCGGTTGCCGCCTGTAACTCAATGCCTCTGCAACGTGGATTCGCCCCACCTGTTCCGCCCCCGCGAGGTCCGCGACCGTCCGCGACACGCGCAGGATGCGGGTGTAGCCGCGCGCGGTGAGGCGCATCGCCTCGGCCGCTTGCATCAGCAGCTTGCGGCCCGGTTCGTCGGGCGTGGCGTAGCGGTCGAGGTCGTCGCCTTCGAGTTCGGCGTTGGTCCGCGCCTCGGTGTCGCGGCTCGACTGGCGGGCGCGGGCCCGGGCGACGCGCGACGCGACTTCGGCGCTGCCTTCGGCGGCTGGCGGCAGGGCGAGGTCGCTGGCGCTGACGGGATCGACCTCGACATGCATGTCGATCCGGTCGAGCAGCGGCCCGCTGATCTTGGCCTGGTAATCGGCGGCGCAGCGCGGGGCGCGGCTGCAGGCGAGGGCGGGGTCGCCGAGATGGCCGCAGCGGCACGGGTTCATCGCGGCGACCAGCTGAACGCGCGCTGGGTAGGTGACGTGGGCGTTGGCGCGCGCCACGTCGACCTTGCCCGCTTCCAGCGGCTGGCGCAGCGAATCGAGCACCGCGCGCTGGAATTCGGGCAATTCGTCGAGGAACAGCACGCCCAGATGCGCAAGGCTGACTTCACCCGGCTTCACCCGCAATCCGCCGCCAGTCAGCGCCGCCATGCTGGCCGAGTGATGCGGCGCGCGGAACGGGCGGGTGCGGCTGATCGCGCCGCCTTCCAGCGTCCCCGCGACCGAGGCGACCATCGAGGTCTCGAGCGCTTCCGGCATTATGTAGCAAACGCACCAATACGATTACAGACACCATCGCGCAAGGTGTGTATACCCTGCAAACGATGACAGACTACATGGTAGAAGGGCTGGTAAAGCGCAGGGCGAAGCTAGCGGGCGAGATGAAAGCCGCGCAAGCAAGCCTCGCCCAAATGGCCCGCGATCTCGAAACGCTCGACAACGCCATCAAGCTGGTCGCGCCCGATCTCGACATTCCGGCGATTGCGCCCAAGATGGTCAAGCCGCCAGAGGACTGGTCAAAGCGCGGTGAAATGTCCCGCCAGGTGTTCGCGGTCCTACGCGCATCGGAACGCCCCCTGACAAGCCGAGAGATAGCCGCTGCAATGATTATACAGCGCGGGCTCGCCTCTACGCCCAAGTTGCTCAACTTGATGACGCGGCGGGTTGCCACCTGCCTGCGGGACAGGCGCGATCAAGGGCTGGTCGAGAACGTCGAGACGCGCGGCGGTCAATATCTGGAATGGCGGATCAAATAGCCTCGCGGCCCACGATTGTAGGGCATAACCGCACATAAAGAGATCTTTATATCTTGCATCCGCGATTCCGGTGTGCTTAATCTATGCCAGTGGCACGGATCGCCAAAAGTGGTCGCGCTACCGTAGTTCAGTCAGTGATTAAAAATTGAACTCATACTGGCGAGGCCAGCGGCGAGTGTGTTCCCGCACACTCTCCCAACGACCAAAACGCCAGCGGCGATAAGCGTGCACGAACACACGTCCCATATCACCCTCCTTTGCCTTACGCTGGCCTAGGGCCAGCCCCTTCAAGGGGCCTCACGCCCCTCTCCCGCTTAAAGGGGCTATGAGGGCGAAGGGTCGGACAAAGTGGTAGCGCGACCACCCCCTATATCGGGCGAGTCGCGCCTGAGAGTCAAGGTGGGGATCTTAATCTGTTCCCGTAATGATTACGCGGCGTTCCGCTGCCAATACCCCGCCCACTGGCGGCTCTGGCGGCTAGCCATCGCACCAAAGACCAGCTTCATCGCTTGACCGCCGTTATCGACGCGGCGGTTGTCCTCGCGCCACGCGGCCTCGCCAGCGTAGGCGTAGAGATACTGGCCAGCGATATGATGGTGCGTTCCGGTTTCCATCCGACGAAGGCGGCTGAAATAGCTTTCCGCAAGGTTGGTGCACACGCCTTCGTCCATGAACGCGACCGAGTGATTGACGCGGCGGGTATCCCATCCGGCGTGAAGCGCATCCCATCCGGTGCCTTCGTCGGCGTAGATCGTGGCGAGCGTGCCAACGTGATCGCGCACCATCGGAACCGCATCGCCTTCATTGGCGACGACGAACGGGAGCGAACGGCCCTTGCGCTCGCGCATGATGACGACGCACTGGCGCTTGCCCGAACGGTGGGCCTTTAGGCGGCGGTCCTTACGATCGGCGCGCTTGTTTTCCGGCTTCACATAGCCGCCGAAATAGCCGCCATCGATCTCAACGGTGCCGTTGAGCTTCGTGTCGCCAAACTCGCGCGCCATCGCTTCGCGCAGCTTGTGGAACAGCACGAAGGCGGTCTTATACTGAATGTCCAGATCGCGGCTCGCCTGGAGCGCCGAGATACCCTTTGCGCCGTTCACGAAAATGACGATCGCGGCCAGCAGGTCGGTGAAGGACAGCTTGCGCGAGGCAAAGATCGTGCCGCTGGTGACGCTATACTGGTGATAGCAAGCGACACACTTGAACTTGCGGCGGGTCTTGATGTGGTAGGCATCGCAGCAGCCGCATTTGGGGCAAACGGGCTCGCCATCGGTTTCCGGCCAACGCATATCGCAGAACACGCCGTAAGCGGCATCCTCGCCCATGCGAAATACCTTCGCGAGCGAGAGAGTGCGGGCTTTAGCCGAGAGGAGAAAATGCTGTGCCATGTAACCGTTTCCGTTGCTTATGCATCGTATATAGTTACATCACGCACCCTTGTCAATGATAATCGTATCGCCTATGATGACATAAATCATCACGGGAGCGACTTGTGGCAGTGAAGGAAAAGGAATGGGAGGACCGCGTTAAGGGCCTCCTGAAAGCCGAGCTAAAGCGGCGGGGGATCACCTATGCCGAGCTGGTCGGAAAGCTCGCAGACATCGGTGTTATGGACTCTGAGCCGAATATCAGGAACAAGATCAGCCGGGGCAAATTCACGGCGGTATTTCTAGTTCAATGTCTTACGGCAATCGGAGCGCAGGAAATACGGCTTTAGCCCAACAGGGCGAAGGTGCCGACGGCAGCGACCAAAGCGCCAGCGGGAATGATGCAGGCGGCAACAGCCAGACTGGCGCGGTCGCGCCTATCGTCGAACAAGCGTCCGGCCCAAATGAACCCGTAGAGGGTCAGCCAAAAACCGAAGGGCAAGAGGCCAACCCCTACAACGCGAGGGACATTGTCGCCCAAGAGGCGATGGCGGATGCTTCCATAGTGATGGCAATCGCCGCGACGCTGACATTCTTTGTCACGCTCGCTGGCACCCTTTTGATTTGGCGGCAGGTGAAGCTGACGAGAGAAGCCGTCGAAGATACTGGTGAGGCCACCAAGGCGATGGTGCGCCAAAATGAACTGACGGAGAAATATGGAGAGGCGCAGGTCAGATGCTATCTTTCCCACACCGGCGCTCAATTGGGATTCACCGATGACGGGACTGCGGTAATAAATTGCAGCGTGAAGAATAGCGGTGCCTCGCCCGCGCGTGGGGTCAGCATGCTTGGCGAAATTACGATATATAATGGGCAAAAGTTGTGGGTGTTTGATAAGTCGTGCCCCACCGTCCCCAACGTAAGACTGGATATTGGTTCTTCCGAGACTGAGGAGTGCTCGTGTTATATTGAAACCCAGATTGACGACGTGCTCCCCCACATCGAGACCGAAGGGTATGAATTTATGGTGTCGATTAAATTGTTCGTTACTGGCGAAGATGTTTTCGGGAAGCCAACATCGGAAAAGTTTAACCTCGTCGCCTTTTTGAACGGTGGCCTTCGGGATCAAGCCTGGATTGAGATGAAATCCACGGGCGAAATCGACCTGACTGAACGCCCCATAAACGATGACAGCCGCCATCACGAAGATGGATAACCATCTACGCATTGGTGCGTTTGCTACATAATGCCGAGCGCTTCCTCGGGCGTCAGCGGGGGAAGGATGCCCGGCAGGCACGATGCGAGCAGCGATTTGCCCGCGCCCGGTGGCCCGTTCATCAGCAGGTTGTGTCCGCCTGCCGCGGCGATCTCGAGCGCGCGCTTGGCGGTTTCCTGGCCCTTGACCTGCTTCAGGTCGGGTCCGTGCCTGGGCTCGGCCGCCTCGCCCGGTTCGGGCGGGGAGAGCACCTGCGTGCCCTTCAAATGGTTGAGCAATGCGGTGAGATCGGGCGCGGCGAGCACCGCCACGCCGCTCGCCCAGCGCGCTTCCGGACCTTGGGCGGCAGGGCAGATCAGCCCCTTCTCCGCGCCCGCCGCATGCATCGCCGCGAGCAGCACGCCGGGCGAGGGCGCAATCCGCCCTTCGAGCGAAAGCTCTCCCACCGCGACGTAATCGGCCAGCTGCTCGGCATCGGTGACGCCCATAGCGGCGAGCAGCGCGAGCGCGATCGGCAGGTCGTAATGCGATCCTTCCTTGGGCAGGTCGGCCGGCGAGAGGTTGATCGTGATCCGCTTGGGTGGGAGCGCGAGGCCCAGCGCGGAAAGCGCCGCCTGTACCCGGTCGCGCGATTCTCCCACCGCCTTGTCGGGCAGGCCGACCACGCCGAATCGCGGCATGCCGGGCGCGATCTGGCACTGCACCTCGACCGCGCGCGCTTCGAGCCCGAGAAATGCGACGGTCGATACCAGTGCGACCATGCCATCCGCCCCCTGTTAACCCTGCCGCGACAGGTCTGGCGGAGCGAACCGCATCTGTCGAGGACTGAAAAACTTCAGAATTCGCGCATGATCCGGTTCGTGCGCCGCCGCAGCCGCCGTGCCTGCAAGATTCGATTAACCAGCCTGGGTGACTCTGTGCCTAAGCGTGCTGGCAAGTCGCGCCCCTGCATGAGATCAACATGCAAAAGGTCGCAAAACTTTTCCTCGCCGCGCTGGCCCTGGTCGCAAGCCCCGCCGCCGCGCAGACGATCGCCTACGAAGACGTGCTGTTCGCCGACAGCTCGGTCGCGCTGCTCGAACAGCCGCCGTCGCAGGCCGTCGCCGCCGCGCCAACGATCGCCTACGAAACCCCGGTCGAATACGAAACCGCCCAGCGTGCGGTGACGATCTGGAACCGCGTGCCGATGGTCCCGCGTGCCACGCAGAAGGTAGCGACCCTCGATTACGGCCCGTTCCGCGTGCTCGGCGAGGGCAAGGTTGCATTGCTCGGCCTGATCGACAGCCGCAGCCCCGCACAGTTCGCCCAGCTGCTGCGCGACCACCCCGGTATCGGCATGCTCGAAATGGTCGAGGCCCCGGGTACGGTCGACGACAATGCGAACTTCCGCCTCGCGCGGATGCTGCGCGATCACGCCATCGTGACCTACGTGCCCGCGCACGGTTCGGTCCGTTCGGGCGCGGTCGAACTGTTCCTTGCGGGCGCGCGCCGGATCGCGCATCGCGACGCCGAATTCGCCGTGCACAGCTGGATGGACATCTATGGCCGCGAGGCGAGCGATTTCGCCGCCAACGACGCGGTCAACCGCGCCTATATCGACTTCTACGTCGAAATGGGGCTCGGCGAGGGCGAGGCGAAGCGGTTTTACGCGATGACCAATTCGGTCCCGCATTACGACGCGCTGTGGCTGGATACCCGCGAGCTGGCGCGCTATGTGCCGATCGAGCAGACTGGCTGAGGCCACGGTCGCTTTGGCTTGACTTGATCGCGGGTTTTTTCTAGGCGCGCGCTCGATATCGGGTCGCCCGTGAGGCGGCCCTTTCAATTTCCGGCCACCCGACAGGGTCCGGCACAAACCTAGGTTCGATACGATGAAACGCACTTTCCAGCCCAGCAATCTCGTGCGCGCCCGCCGCCACGGTTTCTTCGCCCGCAAGGCGACCCCGGGTGGCCGCAAGGTCCTCGCCAACCGCCGTCGTCGCGGTCGCAAGAAGCTGAGCGCGTAAGCTGTTACGGGGCGCCGATGGCGCGCGCTCCACTCTCCACTATCAGGAACCGCCCGGACTTTCTCCGGGCCAACCGGGGGCTGCGCGTTGCGCGGCCCGGTTTCGTGTTGCTGACGCAGAGGAACGATCTCGAATCGAAGCGATTCGGCGTGACCGTGACCAAGAAGGTCGGCAACGCCGTGGTCCGCAACCGGATGAAGCGGCGGTTGCGTGCGCTGGCGCACGAACTGATCCCCGAACACGGGCTCGACGGCCATGATCACGTGCTGATCGGGCGCGACGGCGGGATCGAGCGGGACTTCGCCGAGATGCGCGAAGAACTTGCCACGGCGCTGGCGCAGGCGCGCGCGGGGCGGGCGAGCCGGCGCGGACCCCGCAAGCCCGATCGCAAGGGCAGCAAGTGAAACGCCTGCTGATCCTCCTCGCGCGCGGGTGGCAACTCGGCCCCTCGCGAATTCTGCCTCCGACCTGCCGTTACACACCGTCCTGCTCGGCCTATGCGATCGAGGCGCTCGAGCGGCACGGGGCGATTAGGGGTGGCTGGCTCGCGACAAAGCGGATATGCCGCTGCCATCCATGGGGCGGGCATGGACACGATCCGGTTCCCTGATCCGGTGTGTCACAGGTTTAAAACACCTTGCGCCTTCCCATATCATGCACGATTTGAAGAATTGAGACGGGACCTCTCGTGAACGACAACCGCAATCTGATCATCGCGATCATCCTGTCGGCGCTGGTGCTGATCGGCTGGGACACGGCGATGAACACCTTCTACCCGCAGCCCGAGAAGTCGGCCGAAGTGGTCGAGGCCGTGGACGGTCCGCAGGCGGCCGCCGCGCCGACCGGTGCCGGCCCGGCGCCGGGCAGCGACACCTCGGCCCAGGCCCCCGCCGCCAGCGGACAGGGCGCGCCGATCGAAGCGACGCAGCCGGTCCGCGATCTCGACAGCGAGCTCGCCAGCGCCGGTCGCGTGCCGATCGATGCGCCGGGCCTTGCAGGGTCGATCAACCTGCGCGGTGCGCTGGTCGACGATCTCGTGCTCACGCGCCATCTCGCAACGCTCGAAGACGGCGCCGAAGAGCCGGTACGCCTGTTTGCGCCGGCCGGCACCGAAGCCCAGTATTTCGCGCAGTTCGGCTGGGTCGGTTCGGGCGCGCAGTTCCCCGATCGCGACACCGTGTGGAAGGTCGCCGACGATGCGACGCTCACCCCCGACACGCCGGTCACGCTGCAATGGACGGCGCCCGACGGCACCGGTTACGCGATCCGCTTCGCGATCGACGACGACTACATGATCACCGCGACCCAGTCGGTCGCCAATCGCGGCGGCGAACGGATCGTCGTGCAGCCGTTCGGGGTCGTGAACCGCACCGATCGCTTTGCCGACGAAGGCACATGGATCATCCATTCAGGTCCGATCGGCGCGTTCGACGACGCGGTGAATTTCGATATCGGCTATGACGATCTCGTCGAGGAAGGCCGGAGCAGTGGCAATGGCGATGTCGACTGGATCGGCTTCACCGACCATTACTGGCTCTCCTCGCTCGTCCCGCAAGCCGGGGCCGAGGCCGAGGCCGATTTCCGTTCGCTCGGCAATTCGATCTTCCGCGCCGATCTCGTCTACCAGCCGACCGCGGTCGCCGCAGGCGAGACCCTGACCCGCAGCACCCAGCTGTTTGCCGGCGCCAAGGAAAACGACGTCCTCGACGCCTATGAAGACGGCGGCATCGTCAATTTCGGCCATGCGATCGACTGGGGCTGGTTCGAATGGTTCGAACGCCCGTTCCTGTGGCTGCTCAAGCAGCTCGAATCGCTGTCGGGCAATTTCGGCGTGGCGATCATCCTGCTGACCGTCATCATCCGCTTCTTCCTGTTCCCGATCGCGCAGAAGCAGTTCGCCAGCATGGCGGCGATGCGCGCGATCCAGCCGAAGATGAAGGCGATCCAGGAACGCTACAAGGACGACAAGCAGAAGATGCAGCAGGAGGTCATGGCCCTCTACAAGAAGGAGAAGGTCAACCCGCTCTCCGGCTGCCTGCCGATCTTCATCCAGATCCCGATCTTCTTCGCGCTCTACAAGGTGCTGATGCTGTCGGTCGAAATGCGCCACAAGCCGTTCGTGCTGTGGATCGAGGATCTCTCGGCGCCCGATCCGGCGCATGTCCTCAACCTGTTCGGCCTGCTGCCGTTCACGCCGCCGGCGCTGCTGGCGATCGGCCCGCTCGCGATCCTGCTCGGCCTGACGATGTTCCTGCAGTTCCGCATGAACCCGATCGCAGATCCGGTGCAGGAACAGATCTTCAAGATCATGCCGTGGGTGCTGATGTTCGTGATGGCACCGTTCGCCGCGGGCCTGCTGCTCTACTGGGTGACCAACAACATCCTGACGCTGGCGCAGCAGAAATATCTCTATTCCAAGAACCCGCAGCTGCGCGAACAGGCGCTGAAGGAGAAGGAAGAGAAGCGGCGCAAGCTGGCCGAGGCGAAGGGTCAGTAGGTGGAGCCCGATCCCGAGCTCATCGAACGCGCGCGGAAACTGTTTTCCGGTCGTGTCGATTTCCTGCTCTCAGCCCCGCAGCTCAAGTTCCTGCCCGAACCGGACTTCCCGGAGATCGCCTTCGCGGGCCGATCGAACGTGGGCAAGAGCTCGCTGATCAACGCGCTCACGGGCAGGAAAGCGATTGCGCGCACCTCGGTGACGCCGGGACGCACGCAGGAACTGAACCTGTTCGAGATCGGCAACCCGACCCAGCTGCGGCTGGTCGACATGCCCGGCTACGGTTTCGCCAAGGCCCCGCCCAAGGTGGTGGAGAAATGGAAGAAGCTGGTCCGCTCCTACCTGCGCGGGCGGCCGGTGCTCAATCGCGCACTGGTGCTGGTCGATGCCCGTCGCGGGATCACCAAGCACGACGCCGAGATGATGGACATGCTCGACGAGGCCGCGGTCGGCTATCGAGTGGTCCTGACCAAGGCCGACAAGCTGAAGGCGAGCGAGCTCGACAAGGTCGCGGAAGCGACCGCGCAGGCGCTGGCGAAGCGTCCCGCCGCCTTCCCGGTTCTGCATGTCACCTCGAGCGAGAAGGGGATGGGCATCCCGGAGCTACGCGCTGCGGTGCTCAGCGACAGCGAACTCTAACGAACGACTGCTCTTCAGCCTCCCACGGGAGGCTCGAAATGACTGGGTTTGGGTGGGAAGCGGACATTGGTTAGGAAGCTCGTCGGGATCTATGCCGAACCTTCCATAAAAGCGCGAGACAGATGCACAGCAGCCCCGCGACGAGAGTGACTTTCGTCTCCCAGAACGCGTGGCCAAAGACCGCTTGGTCAAGCCGCATGGGGGGCGACGCTTTCGAACCGTAGCGTCGCTCGATACGCTCCTGCCGCTGTTCCAGAGGAATGTTAGGGTTCAGTTGGACCATCTTCGCGCCAGTCGGTTGCATCGCAGCCACTATGTCTGGCCAATATCGATCAGTCACCGCAACGAAGATGGTAGTTTGCGACAGAGAACCCCGAGAAATTGTCGGCGCGATCTTTGCTATCGTCCTTGCCAAGTTTGGCTCCGAAAGCGTGGCCAAGGCGACCTCGCTGCCAAGTGGTTCGGCCAGGGCGTTCCGAACCCAAGTTTCTGACACTGCATAATCAGGCTCGTTCGGGGACCGAAGGACGGTCGTGGACGGCGTCTCGTCATCGCCGATTAGGCGGGCGACCGCCTCGCGCAGATAAGTATGCCAATGCCGTTCGGTGTTCTCTCTGGGCCCCAACAATGGAGCGAGAAAGACTTCCCTGGCGGTGCGAGCCTCAGCAATTCGGGCGGCACGAACAGAAGCGGCGACGTCAGCCGCTTTTCTCCAGGCAGCAGAATTGAGAGGTGATACCGAGCCATCAGCGAGGCGGATCGCAAAATCGACGGTCCTAGGTGAAGACGAAAAGTCTTCCGATGGAACGATCACGGGTATTACCACATGCCGGCCATCTTTAGAGAAGCGCGGATCGCCACGCCAACGTATGGAACTAACGGAATGGGGCAATGCCTCAATGTAATCGGCCGGAACTATATCATCGAGTGCGAGCCTAGCTATACGCTCGCCCCTTGAACCGTAGATCACCACGACATTTGGTCCATGGCCGACGCCATGCCAGTCGTCGAACGTAACGAGATAGGCTCCGTCGTCCCGAACAATTGCCTCGGCCGGTGCGACACCATTCGCCAATGGTGCCTTCCAAGCCACTGCCCAACGCCCACTTAGCTTGCGTTCCAGCGTAGCATTGGCAGCGCTTGAGCCCGATTGCTTTTGGCCCGCTGGTTCGACGCCCTCCACCTTGTCCTCGAAATAAGCCATTTGGCTATCCAGATCACGTGGCGTGATAATCGCGCGGGCATTACCTTCAGACGACGTGTAGGTGACTACCGTTGGAAGCCCCCAGCTATCCGCGCGCAAGGGGCCTCCAAAAAAGCTGGTCACCAGTAAAAGAACGCCCAGGAGCCGCAGAAAGCTCCACACCGGTAACGTTGATCTCCCTCGCTCACGAGCTGTCATATTGAGCAGGTTAGCGACGGCCTTTGTAGCATGCAATTATGTGCCGGTGTGGAGCGTCCGCAATCGGGTCGTTAGCCGACAGACCGCTTTTCGTTGAATCTAGCCGATAGTTGACGGTCCGCGAACGGCCTAACACAAGGACCTTACGATGGGACTAGCCTCTGCATAGGCCCTCGATTTGCTAACCGCCCAGTTGCAGTATTATTTCGAATCCGAGATGCTCGTAGCGTCCAGAATCACGCGGACGGTCTCCTCTGGCTGATCCCACATCGGGAAGTGTCCGCTACGCTCGAACCAGTGCATCGTCGCTTCAGGGAAGGCTTTGATCGCGCGATCCGCCTGCTGCGGTAGACACAGCCGATCCTTACGTCCCCAGCCGATGACAACGGGCGCAGCCGTTTTTGCAGGGCCCTTCTGCATTGCGCCATTGGCGAGATCCTTCACAAGCGAATTGACGGTGCGCGTATTAGCCAATGACTTCAGTTCACGCGCGACGAATGCCGGATCGAGCGCCCACGGCCTTGCGGAGAGCTGGGCCATGAGCGCGGTCCGGCCTGCGACATTCCCGGTGATGGCAGAAAGCGCCGGTCGCAGCGCGCGAACCAGAGCAATCGATGGCGTTATGGTGGCTTTGAAGAAGGTGCGCTCCCACCCCTGCCAGAAGCCGCCCGGATCCAGTGCGACAACCGCGCCGGCTTGGCCGCGCCGCGACATCTCGAGCACCAGACGAGCACCCAGCGAGCTGCCGACCATATCAATACCTGTGAGATTCTCCGCGCCGAGCCAGTCGGCCAAATAGCGCGCCAGCCCGTCAAACGTGCCGCTGTCGGCCTCTTCGGGCGTCTGCCCGTGGCCGGGCAGGTCCACGGCGATTACCTCCCTGGCCTGAGAAAGCGCAGGCGAGATCGTGTCCCACGAGCGGCAGGTAGCCCCCAGTCCGTGGACAAGGAGAAGGGGTTTTCCGCGCCCCGTGCGCGTGTGTAGTGCATGGTCATGGAACGGTAACGCCTCACACCGACTTATGGGCCCGTGGATGCCTATATTGCCGAAGGTGAGGCCAAGAGCGGACGGTCCGCAATCGGGTCGTTGGCGGAATGGCAGGAATTGGCCCGCCTCGCCTTTTTCAGATCGCGAAAATCCGCGCGGGGTCGGCAAACGCCTTGATCTCGAGCGCGTTGCCGCTGGGGTCGCGGAAGAACATCGTCGCCTGCTCGCCCGGTTCGCCCTTGAAGCGGATATGCGGCTCGATCGCGAAATCGACCTTGCCTTCGAGCCGATCGGCCAGCGCCTGCCATTCGGTCATCGACAGCACCACGCCGAAATGCGGCACCGGCACGTCGTGCCCGTCGACCGGGTTTGCCCCGGCATCTGCATCGCCGGCGCGCTTCACCTTATGCGCGACGATCTGGTGGCCGTAGAAATCGAAATCGACCCAGTCTTCGGCGCTGCGGCCCTCGCGGCAGCCCATCACCTCGCCGTAGAAGCGGCGCGCGGCGGGAATATCGTCGACGGGGAAGGCGAGGTGGAAGGGCGGCATGGTCATGGATCGCTCTTGCGCTTTGATCGGTTCATTGTCGACAGGCTTTGCGTGAATGCATAGGGCGGGGCCGAGCAACAGGGACCCGTGCATGAAACTCGTCATCGGCAACAAGAACTATTCGAGCTGGTCGCTGCGCGCCTGGCTGGCATGCAAGCAATCGGGCCTGTCCTTCGACGAGATCGTGGTGCCTCTGTTCGGCAGCGACTGGGAAGAACACCAGCGGCAGGACAACCTCCAGCCCAGCCACGGCAAGGTGCCGGTGCTGTGGGACGGCGAGGCGGTGGTGTGGGATTCGATCGCGATCATGGAATACCTCGCCGACAAGGTCGGACGCGATCGCTTCTGGCCCAAGGACGAGGTTGCGCGCGGAACCGCGCGGGCGATGGTGGCGGAAATGCATTCCTCCTACCTCGCGCTGCGCAGCGAATGCCCGATGAACATCCGCAAGCGCATCACCGGCGGCTCGTTCAGCGAGGATTGCAAGCAGGACATCATCCGCATCCTTGGCCTGTGGGCCGAGGCGCGCTCGCGCTACGGCAGCGGCGGACCGTTCCTGTTCGGTGCGTTCGGCGCGGCCGACATCTTCTATGCTCCCGTGGTCAGCCGCCTGTTGACCTATGGCGTCGCCGTGCCGGGGTTCGCCGAAGGCTACATGCAGGCGGTGTGGGAACACGACTGGATGCAGGAATGGATCGCCGCGGCCGAGGACGAGGAATGGACGATCCAGCAATATGACAGGGCGCAGGCATGATCCGATTTCTTACCGTTTTCGCCGCCTTCCTGGCGCTCGCCGTGGCGAACCCGGTGAAGGCCTGGGGGTTCTACGCCCACCGCATCACCGCCAGTATCGCGCTCGAGAACGTCACGCCCGAAACCCGCGCCGAGATCGACCGGCTGCTGAAGGCCGCGCCGCTGCTGGGAACGCCCGAATGTGCGCTCGAAACGCTCGAGGATGCGTCGGTCTGGGCCGATTGCGTGCGCCGCGATTTCGATCGCTGGGGCTATACCGCCGCCTGGCATTACAAGACCGCGCCGATCGACGAGGAATACAATGCCCGCCAGAACTGCTCCGGCGGCGCCTGCGTCAACGGCCAGATCGAGCGCGCAATGAACGTGCTCTCGCGCCGTGAATTGCCCGACAACGTCCGGCTCGAAGCGCTCGCCTTCCTCGTCCATTTCACCGGCGACATTCACATGCCCTTGCATTCGGGCGACAAGGACGATCGCGGCGGCAACGACCGCGAGACCGATTACGGCATCGTGCCGTCGTTGAACCTCCACTGGATCTGGGACGGCCCGATGGCAGAACGCGCGATCAGCTCGGCGCGGCCCACGCTCGTGCGCCGCTACACCGCCGAGGAACGCGCGGCGCTGTCGGGCGGGACGCCCGCCGACTGGGGCCGCGAGAGCTGGGAATTGTCGCGCACGCTGGTCTATCCGATCGCCTTCGATACCGAGAATCCCGCTGAGGCCGACCTCCCCGAAAAGACCGCGCTGACGCAGGAGGATATCGTTGCGCAGCTTCCCGCGCTGCGCCGCCGCGTGCAGCAGGCGGGGCTGCGGATGGCGAACCTGCTGGACGAGGCGCTGGGGTGAGCTCGCCTGGCTAGAACGCGCTGCCGTCCTTGCGGGTGAAGGGACCGCCCGCGGGCAGGTGCATGTCGATATCGGGATAGTGGCAGGCGGTGGTCGAGGGCTTGCCGACCACGACGAAGCTGCACGGCGCATCGCTGCGGTTCTGGATGACGTGGCCGTTGCCGTCGTTCTTGGGGAAGGCCGCGATATCGCCGGGGCGGAGCGCATGTTCGCCCGCATCGTCGACCAGCACGCCTTCGCCTTCGACCATCACCAGCAGCTCGTCCTCGCCCTCGTGCCAGTGACGCTGCGACGACCACGCGCCGGGTTCGAGCACCACGTGGCTCGCGCCGAAATCCTCCAGTCCCGCGGCGGGGGCGAGGCGGCGGTAATTGCGCCCCTGAACCTTGTCGGCGAATTCGGGCGGGTATCCGGTCGCATTGGTCTGGGGAATGGTCTCGAGATCGAGCTTGGGCATGGGCGCGGCTCCTGTTAGCGCAAGCGTCATGACCGATGTCGTCACCCTCGCCAAGCGGCTGATCGAAGCCGAGAGCGTCACCCCCGCGCGCGGGTGCGTGTTCGATGCATTCGAGGCGATGCTCGCCCCGCTGGGGTTCGAGGTCCACCGCTTCATCCGCGGCGACGGGCCCGAGGGCAGCGACGAGGAGCCGGTCGAGAACTGTTTCGCGATCCGCCGCGGCCCCGAAGGATCGAAGCATTTCGCCTTCGCCGGCCATCTCGACGTGGTGCCTCCGGGCGATGGCTGGTCGGTCGATGCGTTCGAACCGCAAGTGAAATCCGAACCGGGCGGCGACTTGCTCTATGGTCGCGGCGCGGTCGACATGAAGGGCTCGATCGCCTCCATGGTCGATGCGGTGGCCGCGATCCCGGCGGAGGCGGGGACGATCAGCTTCATCATCACCGGCGACGAGGAAGGCCCGGCGCTCCATGGCACCCGCGCGCTGATCGACTGGATGAACGAGGCGGGCGAGCGGCCCGATTTGTGCCTCGTCGGCGAGCCGACCAGCGTGAACCGGCTGGGTGATATGGTGAAGATCGGGCGGCGCGGCTCGATCAATATCTGGCTCGAGGTCGAGGGACGCCAGGGCCACGTCGCCTATCCGCACCTCGCCGACAATCCGCTCCCGCGCATGATCGGCATGCTGTCCGAGCTCGACGAACTCGCGCTCGACGAGGGGACGGAATGGTTCCAGGCGAGCAATCTCGAGATCACCGAATTCGACGTGGCGAACCGCGCGCACAACGTCATCCCCGGCAAGGCAAAGGCGCGAATCTCGATCCGCTTCAACGACCTCCACACCGGCGCCGAACTGGCCGAGCGCGTGACGGCGATCGCCGAAAAGCATGGCGGCAGTGCGCGACCGATGATCTCGGGCGAGAGCTTCCTCACCCCGCCGGGCGAATTTTCCGACCTCGTCAGCCAGGCGGTGAAGGCCGAGACGGGGCTGCTGCCCGAGCTTTCGACCAGCGGCGGCACCTCGGATGCGCGCTTCCTCAAGGATCTATGCCCGGTGATCGAATTCGGTCTCGTCAACGCGACCATGCACAAGGTCGACGAGGCGGTCGCGGTGGCGGACCTACGCCTGCTGTCGAACATCTATCGGCGGATCGCCGTCGCGGCTCTCGAGCAATAAATTCCGTCGCCGGGATGACGAATTTGGATAGGATGCGCTCGGCGCTTCCAATGCGGCTCAACCCCGCCTAGAATCCCGCACCAAAGAGGTAGGGGAAGACTGCATGAAAACCTGGTTCGCCATTCCGCTGTGGCAGCGTGTGATCGCCGCACTGATCCTCGGCGTGATCGTCGGCTTCGTCTGGGGACCGGGCGCGGAAAGCATCAAGATTATCGGCGATATCTTCATCGCCTTCATCAAGATGCTGGTCGTCCCGCTGATCTTCTTCAGCCTGGTCGCAGGCGTCGCGAGCATCGGCGACTTGCGCAAGCTCGGCAATGTCGGCTGGCGCGCGCTGCTGCTGTTCGTCGTCACGGGCCAGATCGCGGTGTGGCTGGGCCTCGCGATCGGCAGCTTCTTCACCCCCGGTTCGAGCATCGACGGAACCTCGATGGAACTCGACCAGGGCGCGCTCGAAAACGCGCAGGCCCGGCAGGAACAGGCGGTCACCTTCCGCGACATGATCCTCGAAGTCGTGCCCGACAGCCCGGTACAGGTGATGGCGGACGTCAACGTCCTCCCCTTGATCGTGTTCTCGCTGCTGATCGGCGTCGGCATCCTGATGGCGAAAGAGGAGGGCAAGCCCGTCCTCGCGATCTTCGAAAGCGGCTCGGTCGTCATGCAGAAGGTCACCATGGTGGTGATGGAACTGACCCCGTTCGGCGTATTCGCGCTGATGGCGTGGGTCGCGGGTACGCTCGGCGTCGATGCGCTGCAGGCGCTCGGCCTGCTCGTGGCGCTGAACTATCTCGGCTGCCTCCTGATCATCGGGGTGATGTATTCGGCGATGATCAAGTTCCTCGCCAGGCTGCCGGTGATCGACTTCTTCCGCGGAATCGTCGACGCGATCGCGGTCAGCTACTCGACCGCCAGTTCGAACGCGACGCTGCCGGTCACGCTGCGCTGCGCCGAGCGGAACCTCGGCGTGTCGAACTCGGTCGCGGCCTTCGTGATCTCGCTCGGTGCGACGATCAACATGAACGGCACCGCGATGTATCTCGGCCTCGCCACGATCTTCGGCGCGCAGGCCTTCGGGGTCGACCTGTCGTGGAGCGACTATTTCATGATCTCGATCCTCGGCACGCTCGGCGCTATCGGCGCGGCGGGCATCCCGGGCGCGGGCCTGATCATGATGGTGCTGGTGTTCGGCGCGGTCGGCGTCCCGCTCGAAACCATCGCGCTGGTCGCGGGGATCGATCGTATCATGGACATGATGCGCACCACCACCAACGTCTCCGGCGACGCCGCCGTGGCGACCACGGTGGCCGCCATGACCGGCGAGCTGGACCGCGAGGAAATGATCTCCGCCGACGATGTCTAGGGCATGTCCAAACCCAAGACTCGGATCATGTATATCGAGGGCAAGTCCGAAGGCTTGAATGGACCGGCGAGGATCGGGCGGGTCACTTTTTCAAAGTCCGGCCGCTCCGTGCATTACGGCGGCAGGACCTTTTCGAAGGTTGGTAGTGGCTACAAGTTTAACCATGTCGCGGACGACAACGGGGACCACTTTTGGATCTCAGGTCCACGCAAGGACGGTCAGGATCGCCTCTATCCGCAAAGTTCGATGCCGATCGAAATCGATGCTGAAGTCGCGGAAGAATACTGGCGAGAAATCAGGGGCAGGAAGGACTAACTACCGGCCCTTCGGCTTCTCCAGCACTTTCTTCCGGCAGCTGCACAGGTCCACGAGCTTGCAGCGCCAGCATTCGGGCGTCCGCGCCTTGCACACATAGCGCCCGTGCAGGATCAGCCAGTGATGCGCATGCAGGCGAAAAGGCTGGGGGACGCGCTTTTCGAGCTTGGCCTCGACCTGCTCGGGCGTCTTGCCCTTGGCGAGCCCGGTGCGGTTGGCGACGCGGAAGATATGCGTGTCGACCGCGAAGGTCTCCTGCCCGAACCAGCAATTGAGCACGACATTGGCGGTCTTGCGTCCGACTCCCGGCAGCCGCACGAGGTCCTCGCGCGTATCGGGCACCTCGCCACCATATTCGTCGACCAGCAGCTGCGAGAGCGCGATCACGTTCCTGGCCTTGGAATTGAACAGGCCGATCGTCTTGATGTGCTCCTTGAGCCCGTCCTCGCCCAGTTCGAGCATCTGTTGCGGCGTTTCGACCGCGGCAAACAGCGCTCGCGTCGCCTTGTTCACCCCCACGTCGGTCGCCTGCGCCGAAAGCGCCACCGCGACGACGAGCTGGTAGGCATTGCCGTATTCGAGTTCGGTCTCGGGCGCGGGGTCGTCCTCCGCCAGCCGCCGGAAGAACTCGAAGATCTGGTCCTTGGTCATCGTCTACAGGCCGAGCATATCGTCCATGCTGTAGCGCCCGGCCTCGCGCTCTGTCAGCCACGCCGCGCCCTTGACAGCGCCGCGAGCGAAGATCGCGCGGTCCTCGGCGCGGTGGGAAAGGGTGATGCTTTCCTGCTCGCCGGCGAGGATCACGCTGTGGTCGCCCGCCACCGTGCCACCGCGCAGCGCGGCGAAACCGATCGCGCCTTCGCCGCGTTCGCCGGTATGGCCGTCGCGGCCGCGTTCGGAATTGGTATCGAGGTCGATCCCGCGCCCCTCGGCGGCGGCCTCGCCCAGCAACAGCGCGGTGCCAGAGGGCGCATCGACCTTGTGCCGGTGGTGCATCTCGACGATCTCGATGTCCCAGTCGGGCCCGAGCTTTGCCGCCGCCTGTTTGACGAGGGCTGCGAGCATGTTGACCCCGAGCGAGGTATTGCCCGTCTGCAGCACCGGGATCGCGCGCGCCGCGTTGTCGATTGCATCGTGATGGCAGCTCTCGAGCCCGGTGGTGCCGATCAGGATCGGGATCCCTGCGCCGATCGCAGCCTGGAGATTGCTCTTGAGCGCGCCGGGGGCGGAGAAATCGACCAGCACGTCGCACTTGTTCGACAGGTTCTCGAGGTTGTCGCCGCGATCGACCCCGCCCGCGCAATCATGCCCGAGCTCCTCGACCGCGCGCATCAGCGCCTGCCCCATCCGGCCCTCGCTGCCGATAATGCCGATCCGTACCATTGCCATTCTCCCTCGCGGCATGGTTCATGGGGGACATGGAAAATATCCGCAACATCGTGATCCTGACCGGCGCGGGGATATCCGCCGAAAGCGGCATCGATACCTTTCGCGGGGGCGGCGGGCTGTGGGAACAGCACAAGGTCGAGGACGTCGCCACGCCCGAGGCCTTCGCGCGCGACCCCGACCTCGTCCTGCGCTTCTACGACATGCGGCGCGAGGCGATCCAGACCAAGGAACCCAACCCGGCGCACGAGGCGTTGGCGCAGCTGGATTCCGGGTGGAAAGGCGAGCTGCTGATCGTCACACAGAACGTCGACGACCTGCACGAGCGCGCCGGCGCCAAGCGCGTGCTCCACATGCACGGCACCCACCTCAACGCCTGGTGCACCGCCTGCGACGTACGCACGCCGTGGCGCGACACGCTGGTCGAACGACCGCCATGCCCCGAATGCGGAGAGCGTGCGCTTCGGCCCGACGTCGTCTGGTTCGGCGAGATGCCCTACGAGATGGAGCGGATCTACGGTGCACTGCGAGAGGCGGACCTGTTTGTTTCGATCGGCACGTCGGGCGCGGTCTATCCCGCCGCCGGATTCGTACGCGAGGCGAGGGCGATGGGTGTGCGCACGCTCGAGCTCAATCTCGAACCGAGCCAGGGGACCGCATGGTTCGACGATGCGCGGCACGGGCAGGCCAGCAAGCTCGTCCCGCAGTGGGTGGACGAGGTTCTCTCGTCGTGATCGTCAGGTCCCGCGCGTATCGCCGAACAGGTGGATATGGAGGCGGTCGGACAAGCGATACCCGCGCTCGATGCAGAGCGGGGTGAGCCATTTTTCGCGGGTCCGCAGCGTCTCGCTGACGGTGCCTTCGGCCATCAGGAAGACGCGACTCGGGTCGATGCCGTATTCGGCGACCAGCGCATCGACCTCGGCGACATCCTCGGGCGTGGCGATCACGAACTTGAAGAAGGCGCGCGGCTCCTGCGCCCAGTGGGCGAGGCGCTCGGGCACCAGCGCCAGTTCGGCCGGATTGCCGCTATGCGCGAGCTTGGGACTGACATTGTACTGGTCGATCAGCGGGTCGAGTGCAGGATGCGGCGGTGAGGTGCCGTTGGTCTCGATCTCGACCGTGAAGCCATCGAGTTCCTGCAGCATCTTCGCCAGCGCCGGGGCCTGCAGCGTCGGTTCGCCGCCGGTGAGGACGAGCCGCCGCGGCGCGAGCGCGGACACGCGCTCGGCGACCTCGGTCTCCGATAGCGTCTGCTGGTTTGGCTTGCGTTCGTAAGTCTCGCCCGAGCGGTGCGGACGCTCGTCTCCGGTAAAGTGCCAGGTGTAGGCGGTGTCGCACCACACGCAGGCGAGGTTGCAGCGCGACAGCCGCACGAAGGTGCAGGGCACGCCCATGCTCGGACCCTCGCCCTGGACCGAAGCGAAAATTTCGGGCTCATGGAGAGCCTGGGTGGCGAGAACCAGCGACATGGCGCCCCCATATCGTGTTCCCCTGCCGAGAACGAGCCGAAATGCCATCGATCGCCCGTTCGTCCGATTACAAGTGTAGTTGATCGAGTCCGGCTGGAGATCGCCCGGCGCACGGTCCTAGGTCAGGCTGCAATCAAGCAAGGAGTGAGAGGATGACACGCAAGATGTTGGCGATACTGCTCGGCGCGGGCGCGCTGGTCGCAGGACCCACCGTGATCGCGATGGAGCAGGCTGACCGCGATACCGACGAAGCGGCGCGCGAAGCGAAGGAAGCAGCCCGCGAGGCCCGCGAAGCGGCGCGCGAAGCGGCCGAAGAGGCGCGCGAGGCTGCACGCGAAGCCGCAGAAGATGCACGCGAGGCGGCCCGGGAAGCGGCCGAGGAAGCGCGCGAGGCGGCCGTGGAACTGCGCGAAGTCGATCTCGAAATCGCCGAGGGTATGCGCAGCGGTGCCGAAGCCATGCGCGAGGGTGCCGACGAGATGGAACGCGGGGCCGACGAAATGGCCGAATATGCCCGCAAGCTGCGCAATCGCGATTTCCGCCTCTCCGAGGTCGAGCGCATCAACGCGCAGGAGAATCGCGGTTACGGCGAAAAGAAGCCGATCACCGAGCAGGACCTGATCGATTCGATCCCCAAGCTCGAACAGGGCGCCCAGAAGATGCGCGTCGGTGCCGACAAGATGCGCGAGGGTGCCGCCCGCATGGCGCGCCGCGCGACCGACAGCCGGGGCTGACGCCCCGACGCCGACGCACCCTATCCGAGCCGCCCGAGCGCGGCTCGGAGACGTTCGATCTCCGCCGTGTGGTGCGCGTGGTCGGCGCGCGCCTTCTCGACCGCTTCGGGCTTGGCCTTTTCGACGAATTTGGCGTTGCCGAGCCGCCCCTCGAGTGCCTTGGCTTCCTTCTCGCTCGCCGCCAACGCCTTGGTGAGACGGGCCTTCTCGGCATCGATGTCGATCAGCCCTTCGAGCGGGACGATATAGGCGTCGCTCCCGGCCGCGACCTGCATCGACGCGCCGGCGGGCGCGGCGGTGCGATGCACGGCGGAGAGGCGCGCGACGCGTTCGAGCGCCGCGGCCTGGTTGTCGAGCACGCTCGCGCCGGTGTCCGAAGGGCTTTCGATCCACGCTTCGAGCTTCGCGCCCGGCGGCAGGCCGAGCTCGTTCTTGGCCGATCGCAGCGCGGTGGTGAGCGCAATCACGTAGTCGATCTCGGCCTTCGCCTGCGCATCCACTTCAGCCTGCGGATCGGGCCATTTGGCGGTGATCAGCGGGTAGTCCGCGCGGTCGCCGAGCAGGCTCCACAGCTCTTCGGTGACGAAGGGCATGAAAGGATGGAGCATGACGAGAATCTGGTCGAGCGCCCAGCCAGCGACGGCCCTGGTCTCGTCGTCGATATTGCCCTTGATCAGCTCGAGGTACCAGTCGCAGAACCGGTCCCACACGAAGTGGTAGAGCGTGTTTGCGGCGGCATCGAAGCGCAAATCGGCCAGCGCCTTGTCGAGCGTAGCCTGCGTCTCGATCACCTCGCCCACGATCCAGCGATTGACCGCGTGGTTGGCCTCGGGCGCGGCGATGGCCTTGCTCGCGGTGATCCCGTTGGACTGGCAGAAACGCGCCGCGTTCCACAACTTGGTCGCGAAATTGCGATAGCCCTCGACCCGGCTGTTATCCATCTTGATGTCGCGGCCCTGGCTTTCCATCGCGGCCATGAAGAAGCGCAGCGCATCGGCACCGTACTGGTCGATCAGGCCGAGCGGATCGACGACATTGCCCTTCGACTTGGACATCTTCTGCCCGTCGGGCGCGCGCACGAGGCCGTGGAGATAAAGCCGCGGCCACGGGTTCTGGCCGGTCAGGTGGCGGCCCATCATCATCATCCGCGCATCCCAGAAGAACAGGATGTCGAAGCCGGAAATGAGCAGGTCGTTTGGATAGTGCTTGTCGACGAGCGCGGTCTCGTCGGGCCAGCCGAGCGTGGCGAACGGCCACAGCGCGCTGGAAAACCAGGTGTCGAGGACATCCTCGTCACGGGTGAGTTCGACGCCCTCGCCGGCCTTGGCCTGCGCCTCTTCCTCGGTCATCGCAACATAGGCATTGCCCTCGGCATCGTACCACGCCGGGATCCGGTGGCCCCACCAGAGCTGGCGGCTGACGCACCACGGCTGGATGTTCTCCATCCAGTTGAAGAAGGTCTTTTCCCAGCTCTTCGGGACGATCTCGACCTCGCCGGACTTCACCGCCGCGATCGGTGCGGCGGCGAGCTGTTCGGCGTCGACATACCACTGGTCGGTCAGCCACGGCTCGATCACCACGCCGCCGCGATCGCCGAAGGGGGTCGCGATCTGGCGCGGTTCGGCGTCGTGCTCGATCCGCTCGCCATCCTTCTCGACCACGTGCGGGATCAGATGGCCGCTGTCCTTGAGGCGCTGGACGACAAGTTCGCGCGCGCCGTCGGTTCCGTCGCGCTTGAAGCGGTGGAGGCCGAGATATTCCTCGGGCACCATGCCGTCGGCGGTCTGGCAGACATTGGCATCGGCATCGAGCATGTTGAGCATGTCGGCGGGCGCGATACCCGCGCGCTTGCCGACCTCGAAATCGTTGAAATCGTGGCCCGGGGTGATCTTGACGCAACCCGAACCGAGTTCGGGATCGGCGTGTTCGTCGGCGACGATCGGCACCTTGCGCCCGGTGATCGGCAGGATCACATGCTTGCCGACCACGCTCTTGTAACGCTCGTCGGAGGGATGCACCGCGACCGCCATATCGGCGAGCATGGTCTCTGGGCGCGTGGTCGCGACCTGGATGAAGTCCGCCCCGCTATCGAGCGTGACGCCGTCCTCGAGCGGATAGCGGATGTGCCAGAAGCTGCCCGGAATCGTCTGCTGTTCGACCTCGAGGTCGCTGATCGCGGTCTTGAGCTTCGGGTCCCAGTTCACCAGCCGCTTGTCGCGATAGATCAGCCCGTCTTCGTGCAGCTTCACGAAGGTAGTCAGAACCGCCTTGGAAAAGTGCTCGTCCATCGTGAACTGTTCTCGCGACCAGTCCATCGAACAGCCGAGGCGGCGCAGCTGGCGGGTGATCTGGCCGCCGCTTTCGTCCTTCCATTCCCAGACCTTGTCGACGAATTCCTCGCGCGAATAATTGGTGCGCTTGTCCTGTTTCGCTTCGAGCTGGCGTTCGACCACCATCTGCGTCGCGATCCCGGCATGGTCGACCCCGACCACCCACAGCGCATCCTTGCCGCGCAGCCTTTCGTAGCGCACGACGATGTCCTGCAGCGTGTTGTCGAGGGCGTGGCCGATATGAAGGCTGCCCGTGACATTGGGCGGCGGGTTGACGATGGTGAAGGCTTCGGCCTCACCGCGCTCGGGCCGGAACAACCCGTGCTCTTCCCAATGGGCATACCACTTCGCCTCGATCGCTGCGGGATCGAAAGTGCGGTCAATCGTTTCGTTGTTGTGCTCGCTCGACATGCGGGGGCAATGGCAAAGGGTGCAATCGGGCGCAATAGCGGCGTTCGCACTTGTGACGGGGCGGCTTTTCGCCCACACGAGAGGGTGCAATGCGCGAGTGGGCGGAATACGATATCCATGAAGGGGACGGGGGCGAGAGCGGCGCGGGCAGCCGCATCGTGCTCAGCGGACCGATGCGTGTCGATTCGATCGGCCTGATCGAGCGCGACCTGCGCAATTACGACGGCCATCTCGCGGCGATCGATATCTCGGCGGTCGACGACATCGACACGGTCGGCGCGTGGATCGTCTCGCGGCTGGCCGACGAACACGATGCCGCGATCGAGGGTGCCAACGACACCGCCCAGCGCCTGCTCAAGGCGGTCGAGGCGGGCGACGGCGAGGCCAACGTCCACCCCTATCGCGCGCCGCTGGTCGAACGGGTGCTCTACGGTGCGGGCGAATACGTCCAGGACTGGGGCAAGGGCACGATCGGGCTGCTGTCCTTCCTCGGCCGGATCGTGCTCGCCTTCGGATCGATCATCCGCCATCCGCGGCGCTTCCCGATGCGCGCGATCGTGCGGCAGATGGAACTGGTCGGCATCAACTCGCTCGGCATCATCGGGCTGATGAGCTTCCTGATCGGGATCGTGATCGCGCAGCAGGGCGCGGCGCAATTGTCGCAATTCGGCGCCGAATCGCTGACGGTGAACCTCGTCGGGCGCATTTCCTTGCGCGAACTCGGCGTGCTGATGGCGGCGATCATGGTCGCGGGCCGTTCCGGCTCGGCCTTCGCCGCGCAGATCGGGACGATGAAGCTGACCGAGGAAATCGACGCGATGCGCACGATCGGTATCTCGCCGACCGAAAAGCTGATCATTCCGCGGCTGATCGCGTGCACGGTGATGATGGTGTTCGTCGGTTTCTACGCCGCGGTGATGTCGATCATCGGCGGGGCGGCGATCTCGGACCTGATGCTGGACCTCAACTTCACCAGTTTCCTCGCCCGGGTGCGCGATGTGGTGCCGACCTACGATCTGTGGGTCCTGCTGATCAAGGCGCCGGTCTTCGGCCTGATCGTCGCGCTGCTCGGCTGCTACCAGGGCATGCAGGTCGAGAAGAACGCCGAGGAAGTCGGCAAGCGCACCACCCAGGCGGTGGTGTTCGGCATTTTCTTCGTGATCGTGGTCGACGCGATCTTTGCGGTGTTCTTCACCAGCGTGGGGTGGAAATGAGCGACCCGCTGGACAGGATCGACGAGCGCGCGGTCGCGCGGCAGGACGATTACGGCGAATACCCCATTCGCGTGCGTGGCCTGCGCAACGCCTTCGGCGAACAGGTGGTGCACGACAATTTGTCGCTCGACGTCAGGAAGGGCGAGATCCTCGGCGTGGTCGGCGGTTCGGGCACCGGCAAGTCGGTGCTGATGCGCTCGATCATCGGGCTGCAGACCCCGCAGGAGGGAGAGATCGAGGTGTTCGGCCGCAACATCCTCGAGGCCGATCCCGACGAGATCATCGGCATCCGCGATCGCTGGGGCGTGCTGTTCCAGGGCGGGGCGCTGTTCTCCACGCTGACCGTGGGCGAGAACATCCAGGTCCCGCTCAAGCAGTATTATCCCGAGCTTTCGCCCGAGCTGCTCGACGAGATCGCCCACTACAAGGTCAAGCTCGCCGGACTGCCCGAAGAGGCGCTCGGCAAGTATCCGTCCGAACTGTCGGGCGGGATGAAGAAGCGCGCCGGGCTCGCCCGGGCGCTCGCGCTCGATCCCGAACTGCTGTTCCTCGACGAGCCGACCGCGGGGCTCGACCCGATCGGCGCCTCGGCGTTCGACAAGCAGACCGAGGAATTGTCCGAGACGCTCGGGCTGACGGTGTTCCTGATCACCCACGACCTCGATACGCTGCACGAAATCTGCGACCGGGTGGCGGTGCTCGCGGACAACCAGGTGATCGCGGTCGACACGGTCCCCAACCTGATGGATCTCGATCATCCGTGGATCCAGGAATATTTCAACGGCCCGCGCGGTCGGGCGGCGCTCACCGCGCAGGCGCTCGACGAATTGCGCCGGGCGATGGACAAGCCCGTTGCGGGCGAGGCATAGGGCAGGGCGATGGAAACAAGAGCCAATTACATCTGGGTGGGCGCGGTCACGCTGGCATTGCTGGCGGCGCTCGGCCTGTTCATCGTCTGGCTTGCGCAGATCAACGACGGGTCGAAGCGGCAATACGACATCTTCTTCCCGCAAAGCGTCGACGGATTGGCGAACGGATCGCCGGTCTCGTTCTCGGGCGTGCCCGCGGGCGAGGTGAAGGAAATCGAGCTGTGGCCCGAGGACCCGAGCAAGGTGCGCGTGCGGATCGAGGTCAATGACGACATCCCGATCCGCCAGGGCACCGAAGCCTTCGTCCAGGGCAGTTTCACCGGGATCTCGACCATCCAGCTGACAGGCGCGCAGGCCAACACCCCGCCGATCACCAAGCTCGGTCCCGAGGGCAAGCCCGTGATCCCGCCGCGCCAGGGCGGTCTCGGCGCGATCCTGTCGAATGCGCCCGAAGTGCTCGAGAAATTGTCGACCCTCACCGAGCGGCTGACCGAACTGCTCAACCCGGAGAACCAGAACACGCTCGCCGGGATCCTGCGCAACACCGAGCGCCTGTCCGACAGCCTCGCCGACCAGTCGCCGATGATCACCGCGACGATGGAAGAACTGAACCGCACCCTCGCGCAGGCGGGCGCGACGCTGGCCCAGTTCGAACAGGTCGCCGGGTCGACCGACCGCATCCTCAACCAGGAAGGCGCGTCGGTCGCGCAGGAATTGCGCCGGACGCTGGCCAAGGCACGCGAGACGGCCGATACGCTCGACGCGACCCTCGAGAGCATCCAGCCGGCCGCCAAGCGCGTCAACGAATCGACGCTTCCCGCCGCCGAGGCCGCGATCAAGGACCTGCAGGCGACCACGCGCGCGCTGCGGCAACTGACCGAGCGGATCGAACAGCAGGGCGCGAGTGGACTCCTGTCGAGCCCGCCGCTGCCCGATTACGAGCCTTAAGGAGCCGAGCCGAACCATGCGTATCCCTCTCATCCGCCTCGCTCCGCTGGCCGCGCTGCTCGCGCTGTCGGGCTGCATCAGTTTCGGCGAGGACCCGCCACCCACGCTGTTCAACCTCACGCCGGCGACTCCCGAATCGCAGACCGAGATCACCGGCAGCGTCGAGAACGCGCTGATCGTCGAGGAGCCCTCGACCAGCCAGCGGCTCGCGGTGACGCGGGTCCCGGTGCAGGTCGACGCGTCGAATGTCGCCTACCTGCAGGACGCGATGTGGGTCGAACGGCCGACGCGGTTGATGCAGGCGCTGATCGCCGAGACGGTGCGGGCGCATAGTGGGCGGGTCGTGTTCGAGGGCGACGATACCGATGCATCCGGCGGGACGCTGCTCTCGGGCCGCCTGCTCGAAATGGGTTACGACGCGCGCGACGGATCGGTGATCGTGCGGTTCGACGCGCTGCTCCACCGCGAAGGGCAGCAGACGGTCGCGCGTCGGTTCGAATCGCGAATCCCTGGCATTGCGCCCGAGGCGAATGCCGTCGGACCAGCGCTCAACCGGGCGGCCAACGACGTCGCCGGCCAGATCGCGGCCTGGATTTCGGGCTAGGCGCTAGCGCCGCGCGAGCCGCGCGAAGTCGAACGCCTGCCTGAAGTTCGCGCGGCGCTCGGCGCGGCGCTCTTCGGCTTCCTCGTCCTTGCCCCAGAGCTCGGCCTGCCAGCTCTCCTCGAGCTCGGCCGCATCCCACAGCCTGTCGGGATCGGCATCGTCGTCGATTGCGGCGAGGGCGACGCACAGCGATGCCGCGAGCGAAGTCATCATGTCGACCGCCGCGAGTTCGAGCGGGGGAAGGGCGGCGAGCCGACGCCGTAGCGCCTCGATCGTGTCGTCCGAGGGAGGGCGTGCGACCACCCCGCTGACGCGTTCAAGCCGGATCCCCTCGCGCGCTTCCAATGCGGCGACGAGCGGCTCCCATACCTCCTGCTGTCGCTTGAACAGCGCATCTTCGGGATCGGCGCGATAACACAGCGTATCGGTCTCGGCGTAGCGCAGCAGCCGGTCGACGGTAGCGCCGGGATCGGGGGCGACATTGTCGATTGCGTGGTCGACCAGGTCGCGCAGGACGAAGCCCTTCGGATCGATCTTGTTCCCTTGTGCTGCCCATTCGGCGGCCATCGCCTCGCCCAGCCGCTGCGAATGCACCACCTGCGCGCGGCCGCCCTGCGTCTTGACCGCGCGGCCGTCGAGCTTGACCTGCCAGCCGCCTTCGACCGCCTGCGCCTCGGCTCTCTTGTAGAACCGTTTCACGATTTCGGCGTGCGCCAGCGGCGATAGAGGACCAGCGGGACGAAGAAGAAATCGGCCATCCCGACGATCACCATCACCCAGGCGTAAGTCCGGTCGAGGTCGATCCGGCCCGACAATGCGATCATCCCGAAGATGATGAGCACCGCCCCGGACAGGCGGGTGAGACTGATCAGCATGTGGCGATTGCGCGCCTGTCGCTCATCCATCGAGCAGCTCCTTCAGTTCGTTCGTATCGGCGACCACGCGTTCGGCCCCGGCATCGATCAGCTCGTCGGGTGCATGATAGCCCCAATCGACCCCGATCGCGCGCGCGCCGATCTGGCGTGCCATTGCCATGTCGTAGCTGGTGTCGCCGATCATCACGCAGCTGTGCGCGAGGCAATCGTCCATCGCGTTGCGCAGCATCGCGGGATCGGGCTTGGAAGGGTTGCGGTCGGCGGTCTGGAGCGAGCTGAACAGGTCGGAAAGGCCGTGCGTTTCGAGCGTGTGTTTCAGCCCGCGCATCGACTTGCCGGTCGCGACCGCGAGCTGCCACCCGCCCGCATGAAGCTCGGTCAGCAATTCGGCGATCCCGTCATAGAGCGGCTCGACCACGGCGTTGCGTTCGCGCGCCGCGCGAAACGCGTCCTTGTAGGCTTCGACCAGAGCATCGCGGCGTGTGGCCCCGGCGTCGGGGAACAGCGAGAGCATCGCCGATGGCAGGCTCAGCCCGACCGAGCGGCGGGTATGGTTGGGGTCGGGCAGCGGCTCGCCAAGGGCGCTGCAGGCGGCGGCCATCGCCTCGACCACCGCGGCCTGCCCGTCGACCAGCGTGCCGTCGCAATCGAATACAGCGAGACGGACTACATCGCTCATCGCGCAGCCCTCACGATGCCAGCGTCCGCATCAGGTGCGCGATCGCGCCCGCGCCTAGTTCGTCGAGCCGGTCGGCAATCCGCGCGCGCACTCTTTCGGGCTTGCCCTGGTGCAGCTTGATCGTCTCGCGCCAGGCCTTCACCTCCATCTCGAAGCCGGTGATACCGCGCACCAGCTTGTCGATATGGGCGGGATCGGCCTCGGCCATCCGCCAGGGTTCGCCGTCCGCGATGCGGGCTTCGTGGCGGCCCGTCAGGTCTTCGAGATGCGCGCGCAGGCCTTCCTCGGCCATCTGCCGCACCGGGCCCTCCATTTCGACAGCCAGGTAGTCCCAGGTGGGAACGTGGCTGTTCGGCTCGTCGTACCAGCGCGCCGAGACATAGGTGTCGGGTCCGTTGACCACCGCCAGCGCGGTTGCTCCATCGAGATGGCGCGCGAGCCCGTTGGCCTTGGCCATGTGGAACTGGATCGCGCCGTCGCGGGTGGAGACGATCGGGACATGCGCCACGCGCGGCCCGTCCGGGGTGCCCGCGAAGACCGTGCCGAAGCCCACCTGCTCGACGATGTCCTCGAGCAGCGCACGATCGGCGTGGCGGTAGGCAGGGTTGGGATGCACTATTTCCGCTTGCCTTTCGGATTGCCGGGCTTGCCCTTCTTCTTCGCCGGTTTCGAGGTCACACGCGAGCGGCGTTCGCCGCGGCGGGCCTTGCGATACTGCTTGGCATGCGCCTTGGCCTTGGCCTTCTTCGCCTCCTTGGTGGGCGGCGGCGGCGACCAGTCCATGATCTCCTCGCCCAACGACAGGTCGAAGCCCATAGCTTCCATCGTCTGCGCGAAATGTTCGGGCAGCGGGGCGACCACGTCGATCGTCTTGCCGCCCGGCGCGCCGATGATCAGGCGCCGCGCATGCAAGTGCATCTTGCGGCTGATCTGGCCGGTCAACATCGCGTCCTGCCCGCCATACTTGCCGTCGCCCACGATCGGGTGACCGATCGCTTCCATATGCGCGCGCAGCTGGTGGGTACGACCGGTGAGCGGGTGCAGCTCGACCCATGCGGCCTTGTTGCCCGCGCGCTCGATCACGCGATAGCGCGTCTTGGCGGGCTGGCCCTCGGGATCATGGTGCATGCGCTCGCCATGACTGCCCGGCTGCTTGGCCAAGGGCGCGTCGATCAGGCCTTCCTTCTCCTCGGGAATGCCGACCACCAGCGCCCAGTACACCTTGGTCGCGCTGCGCCCGGAGAAGCGCTTGGAAAAGAACGCCGCGCTGCCCGGCGTGGCGGCGGTCAGCAACACGCCGCTGGTATCCTTGTCGAGCCGGTGGACGAGGCGCGGGCGCGGGTCGTCCTCGCTGTCGCGAAACGCGTCGAGCAGCCGGTCGACATGCTTGGTCATGCCGGTGCCACCCTGCGTCGCGAGACCGGGCGGCTTGTTGAGCACGATCGCCGCGCGGTCGCGGTGGATCACCATCGCTTCGGCGTCGGCGACCTCTTGCTCGGTCAGTTCGACCCGGCGCGGGCCCTTGCGCTTGGGATCGCGCCCGCCCGGGGGCACGCGGATTTCCTGGCCGGTCGCGATGCGATCGTCGGGCTTGGCGCGCCCGCCATCGACCCGTACCTGCCCGGTGCGCGCCCAGCGCGAGACGGTGGCGAAGCCTATTTGCGGCAGGTGCCGCTTGAACCAGCGGTCGAGCCGGATGCCGTCATCGTCGGCCGCGACCGTGTAGGTGCGGACTTCGTCCTGCTTGTCGCGCTCGATGCTCATGCCGCGATCCTCAATCCTGCGAACAGCGCGAGGACGCCCGCCGCCACCGATCCGCCGATATAGAGCGCGGCGAGCCCCGCCTGGCCGCGTTCGATCATCAGGGCGCTTTCGAGGCTGAAGGCGCTGAATGTGGTGAAGCCGCCCAGCAGCCCGACCGCGAGCAGCAGCCGCAGGTGCTGCCCGCCTTCTCCGTGCCGTGCCAGCCAGCCGACGAGGATACCCAGCGCCATGCTGCCGACGATATTTGCGACGAGCGTGCCCCAGGGGAACGGATGGCCCGTGCCGATCGCGCGGCCAAGCCAGTAACGCGCCGCGGCACCGGTGCCGCCGCCCAGCGCGACGAGCGCGGTTGCGGTGAAGGGAGAGGGGGAAGCCATGGCGCTGCCCTATATACTAGCCTGCCGCCGCGTCACCCCCGCGCGGACGTTTTGGAGGGGTTTGGGGTTGCATTTTCGCCTGCGAATGCCTATTTCCGCCACCGCTTAGCCGTTCCGTGTACGGATTCGGCCCGATTTTCATGGCTTAGATATAGGGCGCACCCCACATTTTCGAGTGGGCTCTCGCCTTTCAGTGAGGTGTTTGAATTTATGCAAATCATGGTTCGCGATAACAATGTCGACCAGGCCCTGCGCGCGCTCAAGAAGAAGCTGCAGCGCGAGGGGGTGTATCGCGAAATGAAGCTGCGCCGTCACTATGAAAAGCCGAGCGAAAAGCGCGCCCGTGAAAAGGCTGCCGCCGTGCGCCGCGCGCGCAAGCTCGAACGCAAGCGGCTGGAACGCGACGGTTCGTAAGACACCGCGCTTGCACTCGCACCATTGATACGCCAATCGGGGCGCGAAGGGGCAGACCTTTCGCGCCCCGTTTGTTTTTCGCCGTATTTATCAGGACGCTCTTGTCATGACCGAAGTCACCCGCGTGCCGTTGCAGCCCATCGCCAAGGGGTCGCTGCTCAAGCTCTGGATCGGCATCGCGATCGCCGTGCTCGCCGCCGCGGGCCTCGCCTGGGCGGCGCAGCCCAAGGGATTGAAGCTCGAGGTCATCGAGGAAGGCATGGGTCCGACCGCCGAGATCGGCCAGGTCGTGTTCGCGCGCTATACCGGTCGTCTGCCCGACGGAACGACCTTCGACGAATCGCAGGACTTCCCGATTCCCGAATCGATCCTGCCCGGCGGCACGCCCTTCGCGGTCGAGGAAGGCGCGACCATCCCCGGCTTCTTCGAAGGCCTCCAGCAGGTGAAGAAGGGTGGCAAGTACACGCTCTATATCCCCGCCGAGAAAGCGTATGGTTCCGCGCCGCCCCCCGGATCGCCGATCCCGGCCGATAGCGACCTCGTGTTCGACCTCGAAGTGGTCGACATCCTCGAACGCGCCGATGTCGAACAGCGCTTCCAGGCTGCGCAGCAATTCATGATCGCGCAGCAGGCCCAGCAGGGCGAGGGCGAAGCCCAGGCGCCGGCACCCGCTCCGACCGAATAGGTCATGGGGAAGCCGACCACGCGCGCGCACCTGCATTCCGAATGGGCGCTGCGCCCGTGGGTGCTGGCGGGCCTGCTCGGCCTCGCCGGGCTGGTCGTCCACCTGCTGACCGACCATGCCGAGGACAGCGGCCTCCGCATGGCGCTGGCCGCGCTGGCGGGCTTCGGCGCGCTTGCTTTCGCCTTCACGCTCGATCGCGATCGCTGGCGCGAACCGGCGATCTACGCCGCCATCGTCGGCCTCGTGATCGGCGGGCTGGTGTGGCGCGCAGTGGGCCGGGCGGACGACCTCGCGGCCGAGGAATACGGGATCTGGGCCGGTATCTTCGCCGCCGGGCTCTCGCTCCCGCTGTTCCAGGCCGGCTTCCATCGCCGCCGTTGGCGTACCTCCTACGCCGATACGCACTATCACGTGTGGACCGACGCGATCAGCGCGGGCGGCGCGCTGGCCTTCACCGGCCTGTCGTGGATCGTGCTGTTCCTCGTCAGCCAGCTGCTCGACCTCGTCGGCATCCCGCTCGACGAACTGATCGACGATTCGTGGTTCGGCTGGACCTTCTCGGGTGCGGCCTTCGGCGCGGCGCTCGGCGTGTTGCGCAACCAGCTGAAGATCATCGGCACGCTCCAATCGCTGGTGCTGACCGTGTTCAGCCTTCTCGCGGTGCCGGTGGCGCTCGCGGTGGTGGTGTTCCTCGCCGCGGTCGTGGTCTCCGGGCCGGGCGTGCTGTGGGACGCGACCGACAGTGCTACGCCGCTGCTGCTCGCGATCGCCGCCGGTAGCTTCGTGCTCGTCAACGCCGTGATCCGCGACGATCCGCGCGGCATGAGCGCCAATCCCGCCATGCGCATCGCGGCGCGCGTGCTTGCGCTCGGCATCCTCCCGCTGACGGTGTTCGCCACGATCTCGATGGGGCTGCGGATCGGCCAGCACGGGCTCAGCCCCGAACGCTTGTGGGGACTCGCCGCGATCGTCGTCGCGGTCGCCTATGGCGTGGCCTATTTCATCGATACGGTCCGCGGCTGGAAGGCCGCTTGGCCGGACCGCCTGCGCGTCTCGAACCTCAAGCTCGCCGTGGGCACCGCCGCCTATGCGCTGCTGCTGGCGCTACCGCTGTTCAATTTCGGCGCGATCAGCGCATCGAACCAGCTCGCACGGCTCGAAAGCGGTGCGGTGCCGGTCGATGCGTTCGACTTCGACGCACTCAAATGGGATTTCGGTGCGCCCGGGCGCGAAGCGCTGCAGGGTCTCGCCGCCTCGGCCGATGCGCAGGTTTCGCGCGCCGCCAAGCAGGCGCTCGCGCGGCAATCGCGACCCTACGAGCCCTATCGCGACGGATCGGATCGCCGCGACATAGGCGAGGAGCGGGTCGCGAACCTGCAGATCGTCGGTGGCGACGAAGCGCTTCGCTCGGCGATCCGCGACTATGTCGCTGACAGCGGCATCATGTGCCACCGCGCCTGCCGCGCCGTGGTCGTCGGCCCCCGGGGCGAGGGCACGCATGTGATCCTGACCGACGGTCGCCGGATCGACCACCTCGTGTTCGATGCCGAAGGAATCGCGAGAGAGATGAGCAACCGCGCCGGGCGGCTCGAGCGCGGCCTGGTGCCACCGGCGCCCGGCGCCGATGTTGCGGACGAAGCGATCCAAATCCGTCCCTATTCCGGCCGCCAGCTTTATATCGACGGCAAACCGGTCGGCGACCCCTTCGAATAGGCCCGGAGACGGGCACGTCCCCGCTTGAAGCGCGGCCCCCGCGCGGCTAGTGCGCTCGCATGTCCGTAGACACGAAACAGGTGGCGAAAATCGCCTCGCTGGCGCGCATCGCGATGAGCGATGCCGAATGCGAGAAGATGGTGCCCGAACTCAACAATATCCTCGACTGGGTCGAACAGCTCGGCGAGGTCGACGTGACCGGCGTGGAGCCGATGACGGCGGTGATCCCCAACACGCTGCGCCTGCGCGACGACGTCGTGAACGCCGACCCCAAGACCGGCGGCGACCGGCGCGAGGACGTGCTCGCGAATGCGCCCGTGGCCGAACACGGCTTCTTCGGCGTGCCCAAGGTGATCGAATGACCGACCTCACGCAACTCGGCATCAAGGCCATCCGCGACGGCGTCGCCGACGGCACCTTCACCGCGCGCGAAGTGACCGAGGCGTTCAACGCCGCGGTCGCCGCTGCCGATCCATTGAACGCCTTCCTCGTGAAGACGCCCGAACGCGCGCTCGAAGCAGCCGATGCTGTCGACGCCAGGCGTGCGAAGGGCGAAGACCTCGGCAAGATGGGCGGCGTGCCGATCGGCATGAAGGACCTGTTCTGCACTCAAGGCGTCGAAACCACCGCGGCGAGCATGATCCTCGGCGGCTTCACCCCGACCTATGAGAGCACGGTCTCGCAGAACCTGTGGGATGCGGGCGCGACCATGCTGGGCAAGCTCAACATGGACCAGTTCGCGATGGGCTCGTCGAACGAGACCAGCGCGTTCGGAAACGTGATTTCGCCGTGGCGCAAGAGCGACGGCGGCAACGCCGCGCTTGCGCCGGGCGGCTCCTCGGGCGGTTCGTCGGCGGCAATCGCGGCGCGGCTGTGCCCGGCGGCGACCGGCACCGACACCGGCGGCTCGATCCGCCAGCCCGCCGCCTTCACCGGCATTTCGGGCATCAAGCCGACCTATGGCCGCTGCTCGCGCTGGGGCACGATCGCCTTCGCCTCGAGCCTCGACCAGGCCGGGCCGATGGCGCGCGACGTCACCGATTGCGCGATCATGCTGGGTGCGATGGCGGGGTTCGATCCGAAGGATGCGACCAGCCTCGACTTGGCCGTGCCCGATTGGGAAGCCGCGCTGTCAGACGATCTCAAGGGCAAGCGCGTCGGCATTCCGCGCGAATACCGGATGGAGGGCACCGACCCGCAAATCCTTGAAAGCTGGGAGCAGGGCAAGGCGTGGCTCAAGGATGCCGGCGCCGAGATCGTCGACATCTCGCTCCCGCACACCAAGTATGCGCTGCCCGCCTATTACATCATCGCGCCCGCAGAAGCCTCGTCCAACCTCGCGCGCTATGACGGCGTGCGTTACGGGTTGCGCGAACTGCCCGAGGGTGCCGGGCTGCAGGACATGTATGCCGCGACCCGGGCCGAAGGCTTCGGCGACGAGGTCAAGCGCCGCGTGATGATCGGCACCTACGTGCTCAGCGCGGGCTTCTACGACGCCTATTACACGCAGGCGCAGAAGGTCCGCACGCTGGTCGCGCGCGATTTCGAGCAGGCGTGGGACAAGTGCGACGTGATCCTCGCCCCGACTTGTCCGACCGCGAGCTTCGCATTGGGCAGCCTCGATGACGATCCGCTGACGATGTACCTCAACGACGTCTTCGCTGTCCCCGCCAGCCTTGCGGGCCTGCCTGCGATGAGCGTGCCGTGCGGCCTCAACGGTGACGGTCTGCCGCTGGGCCTCCAGCTGGTCGGCAAGCCGTTCGACGAGCAGGGCGTGCTCAACGCAGGCCTCGCGATCGAGAAACGCGCCGGGTTTACCGCCCAGCCGGAGAAGTGGTGGTCATGAGCAAGTATACGATCCAGGGCGCCACGGGCGAATGGGAGGTCGTGATCGGCCTCGAAGTCCACGCGCAGGTCACGTCGAACGCCAAGCTGTTTTCGGGCGCCTCCACCGCCTTCGGGGCTGAGCCCAATTGCAACGTCTCCCTCGTCGATGCGGCGATGCCGGGCATGCTGCCCGTGCCCAATCGCGAATGCATCCGCCAGGCGGTGCGCACCGGCATGGCGATCGAGGCGCAGATCAACAAATATTCGCGTTTCGACCGCAAGAACTATTTCTACGCCGACCTCCCGCAGGGCTACCAGATTTCGCAGCTCTACCACCCGATCGTGGGCGAGGGGCAGCTGGTGATCGACGCCGACGAGAAGGCGGGGATCCCCGAAGACAAGGTCATCGGGATCGAGCGCATCCACGTCGAACAGGACGCGGGCAAGCTGATGCACGACCAGCATCCGACCATGTCCTACGTCGATCTCAATCGCAGCGGCGTGGCGCTGATGGAAATCGTCTCGCGCCCCGACATGACCTCGCCCGCCGAGGCCGGGGCCTATGTCCGCAAGCTGCGCTCGATCCTCCGCTATGTCGGGAGCTGCGACGGCAACATGGAAGAAGGCTCGATGCGCGCCGACGTCAACGTCTCGGTGCGCAAGGTCGGCGACAGCGAGTTGGGCACGCGGACCGAGACCAAGAACGTCAACTCGGTGCGCTTTGTCCAGCAGGTCGTCGAATACGAGGCGCGGCGCCAGGTCGACGTGCTCGAAGACGGCGGCACGGTCGACCAGGAAACGCGCCTGTTCGATCCGGGCACCGGCACCACGCGCACCATGCGATCGAAGGAAGATGCGCACGACTACCGCTACTTCCCCGATCCCGACCTGCTGCCGCTCGAGCTCGAGGACGATTTCCTCGATGAATGCCGTGCTTCGCTGCCCGAACTCCCCGATGCCAAGCGTGCGCGCTACATCGACGAGCTCGGCCTCACCGAATACAATGCCCGCGAACTCACCGCCGAGGTCGAGACCTTCGCGCGGTTCGAGAACCTGCTCGACGAAGCCGCGCAGGCGATCGGCAAACCCGCCAAGGCGATCGCCACGCAGGTCGCCAACTGGTCGCTCTCGGTCGCGCCGGGCGTGATCAAGTCGCTCGGCGACGAGGCCGATCCGGCCCACGCCACCGCCAAGCGGCAGGCCGCGATCCTCGCGATGCAGGACAAGGGCGAGATTTCGGGCGGCCAGGCCAAGGAAATCTACGAGATCGTCCTGAAGACTGGCCGCGAGCCCGACGAGATCGCCGACAGCGAAGGCCTCAAGCAGGTCTCCGACACCGGCGCGATCGAAGCCGCGATCGACGAGATCCTCGCCAATAACGAGGACAAGGTCGAGCAGTACAAGGGCGGCAAGGACAAGCTGTTCGGCTTCTTCGTCGGCCAGACGATGAAGGCGATGCAGGGCAAGGCCAATCCGGCGGTGGTCAACCAAATCCTGAAGGACAAGCTCGGCTGATCCGGCCGTGACCGAGCCGAAACCCAGCATCGTCCTCGTCGAGCCCGAGATACCCGGCAATACCGGGGCGGTCGGGCGCACCTGCGTGGCGCTCGACATGGAGCTGGTGCTGATCCACCCGCTCGGTTTCGATATCTCGGACAAGCGCGTGAAGCGTTCCGGGCTCGACTACTGGCAGCATATCCGGCTGGTCGAATTCGCCAGCTGGCATGCCTTCCTCGCCGAACGCAGCCCACGCACCGACCAGCTGTTCCTGTTCGAGGAATTCGCCGAGACGAGCTTCTACGATCCCGACTATCCGGACGACGCCTATCTCGTCTTCGGCAAGGAGACCACGGGCATCCCCGCCCACATCGTCGAGGCCCATGCCGAGCGACTGGTGAAGCTGCCGATGCGCTCGTCGCAGATCCGTTCGCTCAACCTCGCGAACACGGTCGCGGCGGCGGCGTACCAGGCGCTGCGCGGCAAATTGTAGTCGCGCCTTAGGCGGACGTCGTCCCGAGCCAGATGATCAGCGCCACCGCGACCACCGCGCCCGCGCCCTTCGACGCCACGCCGAGCCAGAAATTGAGCGGCAGCTCCTTGCGCGAATAGTCGTGCAGTTCGTGCGCCATCTGGCCGCGATCGTGCTTGAGGTCGGCGTAGACCGAGTAGAGGCAGCCGGCTCCTACCAGCGTCAGGAAGATCGTGGCGATCGTGACGAAGCTCTCGTCCATGTTAGCCCTTTTCCGTGGTGATCGGGTCCGGTCCTGCCAGTCCCCGATCCACCACCGTCGCGGTGGTCGCGTGCGCGGTGACGTGGAGCACGGTCTTGAAGATGTCGGGGATCGTCTCGACCACGAGCAGCACGACGATGAATTCCATCGGGATGCCGACCAGCGCGGCGATCGGCGCGTAGAAGGCGACGAAGGTTGCGGCGCTGGGGATGCCCACGAGACTCATCTCGAGCACGATGCCGAGCAGGCCGACCGTCACCAGCAGCGCGATGCCCAGCGGCGGCAGGTCGTAGACCGCCGCGGCATAGCTCGCGATGAATATCCCGCTCGCGGGTGCAATCATGCGGAAGATCACCGCCGAGAGCGGCACCGCGACGTCGGTCGCCTCGGCGCTGACGCCCATCTCGCGCGCGGCCTTGATCGTCAGCGGCATGCACCCGGTCGAGCTCTGCGTGCCGAAGGCGACCGACTGCACCGGCAGCATCGCGCTGGCGAAGCGGCGCAGCGGAATTCGGCCGAGCAGCCGGGCGACGAGGTAGATCGCGGCGATGAACACCAGCACCTGCGTCACCGCGAGCGCGATGTAATGCGCGAGCCCGGCGAAGATATCGGCGCCGTGCTCCTGCGTCGTCGGGAGGATCAGCAAGGCCACCCCGATCGGCGCGAGCCGCAGCACCCAGCCGACGATGATGAACACCGTGTCGGCCAGCCCGGTCAGCCCGGCCGAGAGCGCCTGCTTGCCGTCGCCGTCCTCGAGCCGCGCGAGCGCCGCGCCGAACACAAGCGAGAAGAACAGCACCGGCAGCAGCGTCCCGCCGGCCATCGCGGCGACGATATTGGTCGGGACGATGGCAAGGAAGGCCTCGGCCCATTCGGGGCTTTCGGCGGGGACGCCCTGGCCCGCCATCGCGCGCATCGACTGCGCCATCTCGGCAGTGATCGGGAAGAGTTCGAGCAGGGTCAGCGTGCACAGGATGCCGAGCGGCACGGCCAGCAAGTACAGCCCGATAATGGTGACGAACGAACGCCGCGTGGTGCGCCCGCCGCCGCCCAGCGCCTGCGAGCGGATGAACAGCGTCGAAAGCAATGCGAAGACCAGCGGCAGGATCGTCATCTGCAGCGCCTGGAGCCACAGGCGGCCGCCGAGCGAGAGCGCGGCGACGGTTTCGTCGACCTGCGCATTGGTGCCTGCGCGCGGGAGCAGCAACCCGGCCACGGCGCCGATCGCGAGGCCCACGAGGATCTGGACCGCGAGCGGCACCTTCTTCAATCTGTCGAGCATCGATGCCCCTCTCGAATGGAAAAGCGAGCTTGGGGTCGCGGCGAAACGAAAGCAACCGTCGCGACGGCCTCGCATCCACGAAAAAGGGCCGCCGGATCGCTCCGACGGCCCCGATTTCAAGCCTTGCGGCCGATCAGCCCTTGCGTTCGCCGGTCAGCGGCATGTCGCCGAAGGCGCCGGCATTCACGGTGCCGGTCAGCTGGTCGCCATCGACGGTGGCGGTGCAGTTGAGCGTCATCGGCATCGGGACGGTCATGTCCATCTTCCAGCTGAGCGTATTGCCGTCGATGGTGCCGTCCTTGACGTCCATCGAGCCCATGCCGCCCGCCATGCTGCCGGTGAAGGTCTTGCCGTCGTCGCCGGGGACGACGGTGAAGGTGCCGTTCTGGTCGCCCATCGGGCTCTTCACGACGGTGTTGTAGGTTCCGGCTACGGACATTGAGGATCTCCTTGGATAAAAACTGCCCGCTTCATCGCGGTTGCTGACATCGGTGTCAATTACTCGTCGAGCTCGCGAACCTCGACCGGCAGGCCGGTCTTGTCGAGCTGCGGACGGACCACTTCGGCATCACCGACCACGACATAGACGAGATCGCCATAGACGAAGTTGGCGCGCGCCACCTCGGCGATCTGTTCGGCGGTGAGTCCGCGATAGCGATCGGCGATCGTCTCGTAGTAATCGTCGGGACGATCGTAGTTGACGATGTTGACCATGCCGCCGAGCACCGCGCCCGCGGTTTCGAACTGGCCCGGAAGCTCGCGGACATTGCCGTTGACCGTGCGGGTCAGCTCGTCGCCGGTGACACCGTTATCGGTCACGAAGCCGGTGATTTCCTTTTCCAGCTCGAGGATCGAGTCCCCGGTCCGGTCGGCCTGCACCTCGGCGATGACGTTGTAGCTCAGCCGATCCTGGTTGTAGCCGATCGACGAGCGCGAACCGTAGGACCAGCCCTTGGTCTCGCGCAGGTTCATGTTGATCCGCGACAGGAAGCTGCCGCCGAGCACCTCGTTGGCTGCACCCAGCACGATCGTGTCGTCGGTCCCGCGCAGGTCGAGCACGCGCGAGGCGAGGATCACCGACTGCGGCGAGTTCGGGCGGTTGAGCAGCAGGATTCGCGCCTCGGGGGCGGGGACCGGGACGTCGAAACGCTTGGTCGGGAGCGGGCTCGCCGGGGCGCGCCAATCGCCGAAACTGTCTTCGAGCAGGCTGACCGCTTCGGCCAACGTGGTGTCGCCGACGACGAAGACCTTGGCGTTGTCCGGACGGATCCAGCGCGCATGGGTCGCTTCGAGCGTGGCGGGCGTGGCCGCCGTCACCGCGGCGCTATCGCCGAGGCCCGAGGGCGGGATGCCGTAGGGATGGTCGCCATAGACCAGCTGCGCGAGCGCACGCGAACCGGCCGCGCGGGGGTTCTTGAGCTCCGAACTGATCCGGGTGAGCTGTTGCGCGCGCACCCGCTCGAGGTCTTCGCTGCGGAAGGCCGGGTTGCGGATGTAGTCGGCCAGCAGGTCGAGCGACGGGGCCAGTCGGGTCGACAGCGCCGAGAGCTGGAAGCTGGTGTCGTCGAAATCGGCGAAGGCGAACACGTTCGCACCGAGGCGCTCCTGCGCGATCGCGAGTTCGGTCGCGTCGAGGCTGTCGGTGCCTTCGTCCATCGCCTGCAGCATCAGCGACTGGGTGCCCAGCGCGTCGCGCGGATCGGCGGTGTAGCCGGCGTCGAAGGCGATCCGGACCGAGACCTTCGGCACCGCAGCGCGGCGCGCGAAATAGACTTCCATGCCGTTCGAGAGCGTAGCGCGCTCGATATCGGGGAAGTCGAGATCGGTCAGCTGGCCGACCGGCGGCAGCTGCGAGCGATCCTGGAACGCCTGCACCGCCAGTTCGTCGAAATCGCAGCTCTCGCCTTCGCAATAATGATCCTCGGCGGCGCGGAACACTTCCTTGCCCGAGCTGTCGGTGGCGATCACCGCGCCGCCGCGGTTCTCGCCGCCCTCGGTACGCTCGCCCGGCTCGACCACCAGCGCGAAGCGCGGCTTCGTCAGGTAGCGCTGCAGGATCGCGGTGATCGAGGCCGGGTCGGCTTCGACCATCTGCTCGAGCTGCTCGCGATACTCGCCCGGATTGCCGTGATAGAGCTGGCCTTCGGCGAGCGTCACGGCCTTGCCGCCGAAACCGCCGACCGATTCGAGGCCGCCGATCAGGCGCGACACGATCGTGGTCTTCGAGCGGGCGAGTTCGTCGGCGGTCGGGCCGCCGGCAATGAAGCTGGCGATCTCGGCATCGAGCGCCGCTTCGAGATCGGCGCGATCGACGCCGGGCTTGAGGTCGGCGGAAATCAGGAAGACGCCGGCGTCCTCATTGGTCCAGGTGCCCGAGCTGACCGAGACCGCGAGGCCCTTGCCGCGCACCAGCGCATTGTCGAGGCGCGAGCTGGCGAGGCCGCCGAGCGCGGTCGCGCCGAGCTGGATCGGCACGTTCTCGGCCGAGGTCTCGCCGGGGATCGGCCACATGCGATAGATGCGGGTGGTCGCGACCTGGTCGTAGATCACCTTCTCGCCGTCGGCGGCGAGGGTCGGGACGGGCACGGCCGGATCCTGCACTTCGGGCCCGCGCGGGATCGCGCCGAACCACTTGGTGACCTTCTCCTTGGCGGTGGCGACGTCGATGTCGCCGGCCAGCACGAGCACGGCGTTGTTGGGGCCGTAATTGTCGCGGAACCACTGCTTCACGTCGTCGAGCGTCGCGGCACCGAGGTCGTCCATCGAGCCGATGGTCGAGTGGTGGTAGGGGTGGCCCTTGGGGAAGATGTTCTCGACGATTTCGTAGCGCAGCAGACCGAAGGGCTGGTTGTCGCCGCGGCGCTTTTCATTCTGGACGACGCCGCGCTGGTTATCGAGCTTCTCCTGCGTCACTGCGCCGAGCAGGTAGCCCATGCGGTCGCTTTCGAGCATCAGCACGCGGTCGATCGCGGCGGTCGGTACGGTTTCGAAATAATTGGTGCGGTCGGCATTGGTGGTGCCGTTGAAGCCGGTCGCGCCGACCTGCTGGAGCGGTTCGAAGAAATCGCCCGGCGCGTTCTCGCTGCCGTTGAACATCAGGTGCTCGAACAGGTGGGCGAAGCCGGTCTTGCCCTTGGGCTCATGCTTCGAGCCGACGTCGTACCAAACCGAAACCGCCACCAGCGGGGCCTTGCGATCGGTGTGGACCACGGTGGTGAGGCCGTTGGGAAGCGTGAAGACCTCGTAGGGGATCCGCACCTGGTCGACGAGCTCGGCGAGATCGTCGTTCTGAGCGGTGGCCGGAGCGGGCATGACCGCGGGCGCTTCCGCCGCGGGCGCTGCGGGTGCGACCGCGACACCTTCGTCGGTATAGGACGCGCATCCGCCGAGCGCGAGCGCGATGAGACTGGTGAAACCGTAGACCTTCTTCATAGTATTCTCCCCGTTGCGGCGTCTGCCCGCCGCCAGAAGTTGCAGCGAATTACGACTCGTCGCGCGGGACCGTAAGGCCCTCGCGCGGATGCGTCACCGTCTTTCGACGAACGGCATTTTCCAACACGTCGGACCGCCAGAAGCGCACCGGCTTGAGCTCCTTGCGCACGAATAGCGGCGCCTGGCTGGTGAAATTGGGATCGCCGGGCCGGGTGGTGGCCGCGCCGAAGGGCTGGATGCTTTCGGATCGCACCGGCGCGCCTCGTTCCCAAGTCACGAACATCAGGAAGCTGTCGCCGTGCTTGACCGACAGGCGGCCGTCATCCTCGACATCCCACAGCGTCGAGGCCCGCAGCGTATCGCTGCCACCGTCGAGCGGAAGGTCGACCGCGTATTCGCCGGGACCCTGCCGCAACCGCAGCACCTCGCCCATCGGCGGGTCGAGCCGGTCGTAGTGCTCGACCAGGAAATCGGCCGCCTTGACCAGCTCCGCGCGCGGATCGGGCAGCGGTTCGCCGTTATAGTCCTTGCCCATGTATTGGCGCAGGATCAGCAGCGCGAGCGAATCGGCGCGACCGACGCCGTCGGAGGTGAAGTCCCATCCGGCGAGGATCGCCTGCGCCTCGGCGTAGCGCTCCTGTTCGAAATCGAGCGCGGCGATCGCGTCGAGCGCGGTCGCGACATAGCCTTCGCGCTCCCAGGCGACGTCGTACTTGATCCGCTCTAGGGCCGAGCGATCGATCCGGTTGGCGTCCTCCATCAGCTTCGCGGCACGGCGCGCGCGGTTGGTGCTCTTGGTCTCGATCCCCATCGCGGCGGGGAATGCCTCGGGCGACAGGTCGTCGGTGCTGCCCGCGGCGGAGAAAGGATTGTTGTTGGCGTTGTAGAGCCAACCCGAGTCCGGGTTCTCGTATTGGGGCAGTTCGGCGAAGTCGTAATAGCCTTCGGTGATCAGCGCGCTGTCGTTCCCCGGCAGCACGCCGCGCCAGTCGGTGGAGCCTTCGCCGGGGCGCTTGGGGATCGCGGCGTTGTAGTAATAGGCGATATTGCCCTGCGCGTCGGCGTAGAGGAAATTGGTCGACGGGATATCGAGGCGCGAGAGGATGCCCTTCCACTCGGCGAAGGTCTCCGCCTTGTTGAGCCGATAATAGGCGTCGAGCTGGTCGATCGAATCCATCCCGCCATAGCGGATCGCGAAATAGCCATCGTCGTTCTTGACCACGGGGCCGTGGACCGAACGATAGACCGTGCGCTGGATCGGCAGCACCACCGGGCCGACCTTGACCGGCAGCGTCACGTCCTTGGTGCCGAGCGGACGCCAATCGCCGTCGAGTTCGTATTCGAGCCCGCTATCGCCCTCGCGCACGAGCAGTTCGTAGATATCGTACATGTCGGGCATGTTGACCGTATTGGTCCAGCCCAGATTCTCGTTGTGGCCGAGGAAGGGATAGGGGCTGCCCGGGAAGGTCGCGCCGGCGAAATGCCAGCCTTCGCCGCTTTCGACGACGAGTTCGTACCACGCCACCCCGCCGCGCCACGGCTGGTGCGAATTCGAGACCAGCAGCGTTTCGCCGCCCGATTTCTCCGGCGCGATGGCGAAGGCGTTAGAGCCCAGATTGCGCCCTTCGTCGGAGCCGGGCAGCGGCAGTGCGGTGTCGATCGGGCGACCCGGATCGGGCAGGTATTCCTCGCCCTCGACCAGCCGGCCGAGCTTGTTCGCGAGGCCGAAGAAGAACGGCTGGCGCAGCGCGAAGCCGGCGGCGATATCGCGACCGTCGACCGGGAACAGGTCGCCCAGCTTGAGTTCGCCGGGGTGCTGTTCGGCATAATCGTTGAGCCCGGTGGCGTAGGCGTCGAGCAACGCGCGCACATCGGGCGCGAGACTGTCGTAGTTGCGATCGACCGTGCCCTTCGCGTCGAGCAGGTGGAAGGCGTAGTCGAACACTGCGCCGTCCTGTCCGGCGATCGCGCCATAGCGCCCGCGGGTCATCGCGGCGACGTCCTGCAGGGTCGCGAAATCGTCTTCGCTATGCGCCCAGGCGATGCCGTAGGCGACGTCGACGTCGCGCTCGCCGTAGATATGCGGCACCCCGAATTCGTCGCGCACGATCTCGGCGGAATAGGTCGCGGGCGGCGGTGCCGTTCCTTCCTCGGCAGCGATCGGTTCCCACACCGCGAGCCCGACGAACACCGCGAGGGCCAGCCCCAACGAGGCAAAGCCGATTCGTCCCAACCAGGTCTTCATAAGCAATCTATCTCCCTCGTGGCGTTGGGTAGCGAGCGCTTGAGGGGACTGCAAACGCGTTGGGCAAAACCGTATGCGCGCCCTTCGCTTATCCCGATCGGCTGGCTAGCCATGGGGCGGTGAGGGAACGCATTACCATCGGCCACGAATCGTCCGGGCAGCCGGTCGAGTTCGATATCGCGGAGCTGCTGGCGACGCGCCTGCTCGTGCAGGGCAATTCGGGCAGCGGGAAATCGCACCTGCTGCGCCGCCTGCTCGAAGAAAGCGCGGCGATGGTGCAGCAGGTGGTGGTCGATCCCGAGGGAGACTTCCCCTCGCTCGCCGACGAGTTCGGCCACGTCGTGATCGACGGCGCAGCCTATTCGGCGGCCGAGATCGAGGCGCTTGCGCGCCGCATCCGTGAACACCGCGCGAGCGTGGTGCTCAACCTCGAAGGGCTCGAGGTCGAGCAACAGATCCGCTGCGCCGCGCAATTCCTCAACGCGCTGTTCGATGCCCCGCGCGAACACTGGTTCCCGGCGCTGGTGGTGGTCGACGAAGCGCAGATGTTTGCCCCCTCGGTCGCGGGCGAGATCGCCGAGGACACGCGCCGGATGACGCTCTCGGCGATGACCAACCTGATGTGCCGCGGGCGCAAGCGTGGACTGGCCGGGATCGTCGCGACGCAACGGCTCGCCAAGCTCGCCAAGAACGTCGCCGCCGAGGCCTCGAACTTCCTGATGGGGCGCACATTCCTCGATATCGACATGGTCCGCGCCGCCGACCTGCTGGGGATGGAGCGGCGCCAGGCCGAACGTATCCGCGAACTCGAACGCGGCCATTTCCTCGCGCTCGGTCCGGCGATCACCCGACGTCCGCTGGCGGTGAAGATCGGCCCGGTGAAGACCGGCAACAAGGCGCGCAGCGAAGGGCTGATGGCGATGCCCGACACCGCGCCCGAGGACATGGCCTCGCTGCTCACCGAGGGGCTGGCCGAGGATGTCGCCAAGCCCGCGCCGCCGCCGCCACCCCCGCCGCCCGCGCCCAAGGTGGAGGACGTGGTCGAGAGCCTGTCCCGGGCCGACGAGGCGCCGACGGACGAGGCCGGTGAAAGCGCGGGACCGAACGAGGTCGCCGCGCGCATCGACGCGATAATCGCCGAACTGGCACGCGACGATCACGTCGTCGCGCAATCGACCGGCGCGCAGTACCAGTCCTTCATCTCGCGCTGTCGGCGCGAGCGGCTGGTCGGCCCGATGCCCGACATGCCCGGCTTTCGCCGCAAGTTCGCCGAAGCGGGGGCCGGGCTCGACGATCTCGACGACGCGGTGCGCGCACAGATCCTCGCGCTCGGGGCGAATGTCGACGACGACCTGCTCGCCCCGTTCTTCGTCATCGCGCGCGCCGCGCACGCGGGCGAGGTCGCGGTCGACGAGGAGGCGCTGGCGCACGCCTACGGCACCAGTTCGCCGGGGCGCATTCGCCGGTTGCTCGGCCATCTCGAACGCCAGGGGCTGGTGGTCGTGCGCGAGGAATTCGGCGGCGGGCGCACGGTGATGGTCCCGGGGCTCGATCTCGTCGCCACCGATTGATGCCGATGGTCGATGCCGGTCGGCGGATCGCCGATTGCTTGCTCGACGCCGCGACACCCTCCTTCGATAGCCCCGCGCGATAATTCGCCAACCGATCCCGGGGAGGGTTCTTCATGACACGCAACGGCCTTGCAATTCTCGCTCTTTCGATCGCTCCGCTAGCGGCAATGCCCGGCGCGGCCAGCGCGCAATCGGTGCTCGGTTCGGGTGTCGCGCCCGCGAGCGTCGACAACTCCGCCGAACGACCGATCGCCTTCGCCACCGCCATGCCCGCCGATGCCGCGATCGCGATGGTGATGACCAGTGCCGACCTTCCTGCTCTCGCTGCAAGCCTGCCGGCCGATACCGCCGCGCGGATCGCGGTTGCCGACTTCACCGGAGCGGACGGCCAGACCCTGGCCTTGCCCGCACCGGCCGGAGGGCGGCCGATCATGCTGTTCGGGGCGGCGAATGCCGATGGCGAGCCGATCGACTGGCGCGTCGTCGGGGCGCGGATCGCGCGCGAGTTCCAGGGCGAGGATGCAGCCATCGCGATCGCCGGACTTCCCTCCGGTGAAGCCATGGCGATGGCCGCCTTGGGCGCGAGCCTCGGGCAGTACCGGTTCGATCGCTACAAGAGCGACCGGAGCGCGCCGCCGGTCCAGCCGATCACCTTGGTCGGCAGCGCGGCGGCAGAGGCGCGCGCGCAGTGGGAATCGCGGCAGGCACATCTCGCCGAAGGGGTCCGGCTCGCGCGCGACCTGGTCAACGAACCGGCCAATGTGATCTATCCCGCGAGCTTCGTCGATCGCGCGCGCGCTGCGCTCGCCGGGGCGCCCAACGTGACGATCGAAGTGCTCGACGAGGCCGATTTCCGGCGCCTCGGGATGGGCGCGATCGCGGGCGTGGGGCAGGGCAGCCCGCGCGGCAGCCGGATGATGGTGGTGACCTATCGCGGTGCCGATGGACCGCCGATCGCGCTGGCGGGGAAGGGGATCACTTTCGATTCCGGCGGCATTTCGCTCAAGCCCAATAGCGGTATGTGGGAGATGAAGGGCGACATGTCGGGCGCGGCGGCGGTAACCGGCGCGATCCTGAGCCTCGCCAAGTCGCGCGCGCCGGTCCACGTCGTTGCTGTCGCGGCGCTGGCCGAGAACATGCCGGGCGCCAACGCCCAGCGTCCGGGCGACGTGGTCCGCACGCTGTCGGGCAAGACGATCGAAATCCGCAGCACCGACGCCGAGGGACGGCTCGTACTCGCCGATGCGATCGAATACGTCGTGCAGGAGAACGAGCCCTTCGCGCTGGTCGATATCGCCACGCTGACGGGCTCCGCCGTCGGCGCGCTGGGGGCGGAATATTCCGCCCTGTTCGCGCGTGATGATGCCCATGCCGACGCCGCCACCGCGGCGGGCAGGCTGGTCGACGAGCCGGTCTGGCGGCTTCCGCTCAACGAGGCGTATCGCAAGGCGATCGTGTCCGACATCGCCGATATCAAGAATTCCGATGCCTCGCCCGCGCCCGGTGCCAGCGCGGGAGCGCATTTCATCGAATATTTCGTGCCCGAGAACCTGCCCTGGATCCACATCGACATGGCGGCGGTGGATCGTGGCAGCGGCTCCGATCCGCTCGTGCCGGCCGGCGCGCGGGGTTGGGGCGTGATGCTGCTCGACGAGCTGGCACGAAGCTGGCGCCCCCGGTAACGCGCCTGACCCGGCCGAAACCTGTTGGACCATGCGGTGCAAAACTCTTGCGGTGCGCGCCGCATGGCCTACCTATGCGGGTAACACACCCGCGCGTGAAAAGGGGTTCGGACTTGTGTTGCGTTATTGCAACATTATATCACGCGGGACCATCTGATCTAAGGGGCAAGACCAGCGATGAATCTCGAAAAATTCACCGATCGCGCCAAGGGCTTCCTGCAGGCCGCGCAGACGATCGCGATCCGCAATTCGCACCAGCGGATCACGCCCGCGCACCTCTTGAAGGCGCTGCTCGACGATTCCGAGGGCATGGCGGCGGGGCTCGTCTCGAAGGCCGGTGGCGATCCGCGCATGGCCGAGGACGAGGCCGATGCCGCGCTGGCGAAGATCCCGGCGGTGTCGGGCGGCGGAGCGCAGCAGACGCCGGGGCTCGACAACGACGCGGTGCGCACGCTCGACCAGGCGCAGCAGCTCGCCGAAAAGGCGGGCGATGCCTACGTGCCGGTCCAGCGCGTCTTGCAGGCACTCGCGCTGTCGACCACCACCAGCGCCGGGCAGGCGCTCAAGGCGGCGGGTGTCGATGCAAAGGCGCTCGAGGCCGCGATCCAGGAAGTGAGCGGCGGACGGACCGCCGATTCGGCCAGCGCCGAAGATGCCTATGACGCGATGAAGCGCTTCGCCCGCGATCTCACTCAGGCGGCCAAGGACGGCAAGCTCGATCCCGTGATCGGGCGCGACGAGGAAATCCGCCGCACCGTCCAGATCCTCGCCCGCCGGACCAAGAACAACCCCGCGCTGATCGGCGAGCCCGGCACCGGCAAGACCGCGATCGCCGAAGGCCTCGCGCTGCGTATCGCCAATGGCGACGTGCCCGACAGCCTCAAGGGCCGCACGCTGATGGCGCTCGACATGGGCGCGCTCATCGCGGGCGCGAAATATCGCGGCGAGTTCGAAGAGCGGCTCAAGGCCGTGCTCGACGAGGTCAAGGGCGCGGAAGGCCAGATCATCCTGTTCATCGACGAGATGCACACGCTGATCGGGGCGGGCGCGAGCGAGGGTTCGATGGACGCCGGCAATCTGCTCAAGCCCGCTCTGTCGCGTGGCGAGCTCCATTGCATCGGCGCGACCACGCTCGACGAATACCAGAAATACGTCGAGAAGGACCCCGCGCTCCAGCGGCGTTTCCAGCCCGTCTTCATCGACGAGCCGAGCGTCGAGGACACGATCAGCATCCTGCGCGGGATCAAGGACAAGTACGAACTGCACCACGGCGTGCGGATCACCGATGGCGCGATCGTCGCCGCGGCGCAGCTTTCCAACCGCTACATCCAGAACCGCTTCCTGCCCGACAAGGCGATCGACCTGATGGACGAGGCGGCCTCGCGCATCCGCATGGAGGTCGAGAGCAAGCCCGAGGAAATCGAGGCGCTCGACCGGCGGATCATCCAGCTGAAGATCGAGGAGAGCGCGCTCGCGAAGGAAAGCGACACGGCCTCGAAGGACCGGCTCGAGGCGCTGCGCAAGGAACTGGCCGAGATCGAGCAGCAATCGGCCGAACTGACCACGCGCTGGCAAGGCGAGCGCGACAAGATCCATGCCGAGGCGCGATTGAAGGAGCAGCTCGACGCCGCGCGGCTCGAACTCGAACAGGCGCAGCGCGCGGGCGACCTCGCCAAGGCGGGCGAGCTTTCCTACGGCAAGATTCCCGAGCTCGAGAAGAAGCTCGAGGAAGCCTCGGGCCACACCGAGAACGCGCTGTTGCGCGAAGAGGTGACCGAAGAGGACATCGCCGGCGTGGTCGCGCGCTGGACCGGGGTGCCGGTCGACAAGATGCTCGAGGGCGAGCGCGAGAAGCTGCTCAAGATGGAAGATGTGCTCGGCCAGCGCGTGATCGGCCAAGCGCAGGCGGTCGAGGCGGTGTCGAAGGCGGTGCGCCGCGCGCGCGCCGGTCTGCAGGACCCGAACCGTCCGCTCGGCAGCTTCCTCTTTCTCGGCCCCACCGGTGTCGGCAAGACCGAACTGACCAAGGCGCTTGCAGGCTTCCTGTTCGACGACGACAGCGCAATGGTGCGGATCGACATGAGCGAATTCATGGAGAAGCACGCGGTCGCGCGGCTGATCGGCGCGCCTCCCGGCTATGTCGGCTACGAGGAAGGCGGTGTGCTGACCGAGGCGGTGCGGCGGCGACCCTATCAGGTCGTGCTGTTCGACGAGGTCGAGAAGGCGCATGCCGACGTCTTCAACGTGCTGCTCCAGGTGCTCGACGACGGGCGCCTGACCGACGGGCAAGGCCGGGTGGTCGATTTCTCGAACACGCTGATCATCCTGACCTCGAACCTCGGCAGCCAGTATCTCAGCCAGATGACCGACGACCAGCAGGTCGCCGACGTCGAGCCGCAGGTGATGGAAGTGGTGCGTAACCATTTCCGGCCCGAATTCCTCAACCGGCTCGACGAGATCATCCTGTTCCATCGCCTCGCGGAGGAACACATGGCGCCGATCGTCGAGATCCAGGTCGGTCGGGTGCAGAAGCTGCTCAAGGACCGCAAGATCGTGCTCGACCTCACCGACGCCGCGCTCAAATGGCTCGGCCGGGTGGGCTACGATCCGGTCTACGGTGCGCGGCCGCTGAAGCGCGCGGTGCAGCGCTACCTGCAGGACCCGCTCGCCGAGATGATCCTCCAGGGCGAGGTGCCCGATGGCAGCACGGTGGCGATCGACGAGGGCGACGGGGCTTTGGAAATGTCGGTCGCAAGCGGGTAGATTTCGCGCTCGCGTAATTTAGTTACAAGATTTTGCACAAATCTGTGGCGAGCGCTTCGTTAACGGGGCGTTCGCCACAACTGTGTGATTCTCGTCACAGCCCCTCGAAAAGTGTTTCACTCCTTTGACACGAGATGAACGGTCGTGCAGAAACCACGTTACCAAAGGGACTAGGGGTTTCCTAACTTTCGATAAGTTTCCTGGCAGGGTGGTTCGATTCCAAGGGATCGATCGTGGGCCGGGGGGTGGGAAATCCAGTCATTGAATTTGTCGCGACTGGAGAAATCATGCGCAATTTTACCTCGAAATCGTTTCTGGGGCTGGCCTGCTCGGCCTCGTCCCTGGCAATCTTTGCCGCTCTGCCGACGGCCGTGTCCGCGCAGGATACCGGCGACGACGGTGAAGCCGTCTGCGAATATGACGACGCGGGCAATCCGACCGGCGTCAGCGTCAACGATCCGAATTGCGAAGTCAGCGACATCGCGCCCGAGGCCGATGGCTCCACGCAGACGACCAACGTCGTGATCACCGGTTCGCGCATCGAGCGCGAAGACACCTACAGCTCGATCTCGCCGCTGCAGGTGCTCGACACCCAGACGCTGCAGGACACCGGCCAGTTCGACGCCGCCTCGATCCTCCAGCAGTCGGAATCGGCTGCCGGTACGCAGATCGACGCCACCTTCCAGGGCTTCGTGCTCAACAACGGCCCGGGTTCGCAGACGCTCAACCTGCGCGGCCTCGGTGCCGACCGTACGCTGCTCCTGATCAACGGTCGCCGCCTCGCGCCGGCCGGTGTCGAAGGCGCGCCGACCAACCCGTCGATCAACCTCCTGCCGTCCTCGCTCATCGCGCGCTACGACCTGCTGCTCGACGGTGCTTCGTCGGTCTACGGTTCGGACGCGGTTGCCGGCGTCGGCAACATCGTCCTGCGCAAGGACATCGACGGTCTCGAACTGTTCGCCTCGGGCGACCTGAACGAGCAGGGCGGTGGCGACGACTACCAGATCAGCGCTGCGTTCGGTAAGTTCGGCGACAACTGGAACTTCGGCATCGGCGCCGAATACAGCCGTCGCGACGAAATCCAGATCGGCGATCGCGATTTCCTGGCTGGCTGTAATACCCAGTACGAAATCACGAGCACGGGTGAAATCCGCACGCTCGGTATTTCGGACAATGCGAACACGCTAGCCGATTCCAATGGCGCGATTGGCGAAATCCCGACCCCGTGTACGATCGACGCGGCCGCGAAGCGGATCATCCCGGGCAGCCCGCTGCTCTTCAGCTCGATCTATTACGACGAGACGGTGTTCGCCTCGACCGGCCAGGCCGGTAACACGGGCATCCCGTTTTTCTCCGATGCGTTCGATGCGTTCGGCAACCCGGTCGACCGCAACGGCGACGGCCTGCTCGACGTCAACTTTGCGAACGTGACCCGCAACGGTACCGACCTCACGCCGTCGTTCATCAGCCCGCAGGACCTGTACAACGTCATGGCCTATGGCGAGTACAGCTTCGGCGGCGACTGGAACATCACGCCGTTCTTCGAAGCCAACTACAGCCGCGCCGAGGTCTCCGCGCGGAGCACCGCGCCGCAGCTGTTCCCGTTCGTGGCCGCCAACAACCCGTTCAACCCGTGTAACATCGCCGCCGGCGGCGTCGATTGCGGTGACGCGAACAACCGCTTCGACGGCCTCTACACCTTTGCCGGCGGCCGTTTTGCTCGCCCGACGGGCCGGTCCTATGTCGTCCGTCCGGTCGTCAGCGTGGTCGGCGATCGCAGCTTCGTCGAAACCGTGCAGGAACAGTATCGCGGTGTGTTCGGTGTCAAGGGTGACCTGCCCTTCATCGACTTCGGTCCCGGCAATGACTGGACCTTCGAGCTTTCGGGCGTCTACTCGCAGTCGGAAGGCCAGTCCTCGCGCATCGGTATCCGTGAAGACCGCCTGGCCTTCGCGCTCGGCATCGACCCGTCGATCCCGGGACTGACCCGCGTCTCCAACCCGGTAACGCTGCTGGCGGCCGGTGGCCAAGCAGCGGGTACCCCCTGTAACGTCGACGGGATCCGCAACCCTGGTGCGCTCCAGCCCGACCTGCTTGCTGGCTGTGTGCCGGTGAACCTGTTCGCACAGAGCCTCTATCAGAACGTTGTCGGTGACTTTGCTTCGCAGGCCGAGCGCGATTACCTGTTCGACAGCCGTGACTTCGACACGACCTACAAGCAGACCGTCATTTCGGCCTACATCCAGGGTTCGGTGTTCGAACTTCCCGGCGGTACGGCCAAGGTCGTTCTGGGCGGCGAATATCGCGATGACACCTTGATCTCGACGCCTGACGCGGTCGCGGCCGAGGGCCTGTTCTTCGGCTTCTTTGCCGACCAGGGCGCCGAGGGCAGCAAGGACATCTTTGAAGCGTTCGGTGAAATCGACCTTCCGTTGATTTCCGGGGAAACGCTCGCCGAAGACGTGCGTCTCAACCTCTCGGGCCGTATCACCGAAGACGAGTTCTACGGCACCAACGGGACCTACTCGGTCAAGCTCGGCTGGCGTCCGTTCCAGCCGCTGCTCCTGAAGCTGTCCTATGGCACCTCGTTCCGTTCGCCGAACCTGCGCGAACTGTTCCTGGCCGGCCAGTCGGGCTTCGGTGGCGTGTTCGATCCCTGCGCCGTTCCCGCGAACGCCTACGCGCCGCTCAACGGCGGGTATCAGGCTTCGCAGGATAATCGCGAACAGAACGTGCTCGACAATTGCCGCCGCGAAGGTCGCGATCCGACGACCGTCGGTACCGACGGTGCGAACACCGTGACCACCCCGAGCGTCGAGATCACTTCGGGCGGCAGCCTTGCGCTCGACCCGGAAACCTCCGACTCGTTCACGACCGGTTTCGCCTTTGCGGAAGCCTTCGGTCCGGTCGATTTCTCGTTCAACTTCAACTACTACAACATCAGCGTGAAGGGTGCGATCGCCGAACCGAGCGCAGCGTTCATCGTCAACCAGTGCTTCACGCGTGACGATGGCGTCCGTTCAACGTTCTGCGATTTCATCGATTACGATCCGAGCGGTCGCCGCCTCATCAGCGACGTGTTCGCCGGCTTCGTTAACATCAACGAGGAACTGGTCGAAGGTCTGGATCTGAACACCAACATCTCGACCGATGTTGCAGCGTTCGGCAAGGACGTCCGTCTGGGCCTCAACGTCCGGGCGAACCATCTGATCGCACGCGACACCACCTTCCTCGACGATCAGGGCAACCCGACGATCGACGAAGATGCAGGCGAGTTCGGCTTCCCGTCCTGGACGGGCCGCGCGAACTTCACTGCAGCGGTGGACAACGTGACCTTCACCTGGTCGACCCGCTACATCGGCCCGACCGAACAGGCCGCGGCCGGCATCGATCCGCTGTCCGACGCCTTCGGTCGCGGTCCGGACGGTCAGCCGACCGGCTTCATCGGGAACACCTGTCTCGGCAACGGTTCGGGTTCGAACTCGGGTCCGAACGGCGAATTCGTTCCCGACGGCATCGTCCCGGGTGACGGCGTGTTCTGCCGCGACATTGGCTACGCCGACGATTACTTCGTCAGCAGTGCCTCGATCCGCGTCGACTTCGACCGGTTCAACATCCGTCTCGGCGTTTCGAACATCTTCGATCAGAAGCCCCCGCTGGTGGATGCGTCCGAAGTGTTCTCGGTCTCGAACACGCCGATCGGCAACGGCTACGACCTCGACGGTCGCGAGTTCTTCGGCTCGATTTCCTTCGAGTTCTAAGAACCCGCCGGTCGCAGGACCGGCACGAAACAGGGCCCCGCGGAGCGATCCGCGGGGCCCTTTTTCTTTGCTCGCTTGCGCTTGCCCGGAGGGCGGTTTAATCGCTCGGTTAAACCAATTTCCGGAGAGGAGCCCCAAATGTCCGAAGCCTATATCGTCGAAGCCGTCCGCACCGCCGGGGGCAAGCGCGGAGGGCGCCTTGCGGGCGTCCACCCGGTCGACCTCGCCGCCAGGTCTCTCGATGCGATCGTCGAGCGGACGGGGATCGACGGGGGCGCGGTCGACGACGTGGTGATGGGCTGCGTGCTGCAGGGCGGCGAGCAGGCGCTCCAGGTCGGGCGCAACGCGGTGCTCGCCTCGAAGAACCTGCCGCAAAGCACCCCCGCGGTGACGATCGACCGCCAGTGCGGCTCCTCGCAGCAGGCGATCCAGTTCGCAGCGCAGGCGGTGATGAGCGGGACGCAGGACGTCGTGATCGCCAGCGGGGTCGAAAGCATGACCCGCGTGCCGATGGGGTCGACCGCGACGCTGTTCATGAAGGAGGGCATGGGGCACTACAAGTCGCCCGGGCTCGAGGAGAAATACCCGGGCGTGCAGTGGTCCCAGTTCATGGGTGCCGAGATGATGGCGAAGAAGCACGGCTTCTCGAAGGACGAGCTCGATGAATTCGCGCTCGCCAGCCACCAGAAGGCCGCCGCTGCCACCGAAGCAGCGTATTTCAAGGACGAGATCCTCCCCGTCCGGATCGAGACGCCCGAGGGCGAGGAATGGCACACGGTCGATGAAGGCATCCGCTTCGACGCGACCCTCGAGGGGATCGCCTCGGTCAAGAAGCTGTCCGAGGACGGCGTGATCACCGCCGCCACCGCGAGCCAGATCTGCGACGGGTCGAGCGCGGTGCTGGTGGTCAGCGAGCAGGCGCTGAAGGATCACGGGCTCACGCCGCTGGCCAGGATCCGCAACCTCACCGTCACCGCGGGCGACCCGGTGATCATGCTCGAGGAACCGCTCTTCGCCACCGACAAGGCATTGAAGCGCGCCGGGATGAGCATCGACCAGATCGACCTTTACGAGGTCAACGAGGCCTTCGCGCCGGTGCCGCTGGCGTGGCTGAAGCACACCGGGGCGGACCCGGACAAGCTCAACGTGCATGGCGGGGCGATCGCGCTCGGCCACCCGCTCGGCGCGAGCGGGACCAAGCTGATGGCGACGCTGGTCCATGCGCTCAGGACGCACGGCAAGAAATACGGCCTCCAGACGATGTGCGAGGGCGGCGGCGTCGCCAACGTCACGATCGTCGAGGCACTTTGACTTAGCGGCAAGTCCCCGCGAAAGCGGGGGCAGCCCACCGATCGAGAAGAGGTCCCCGCCAGCGCCGGGACCCAATGAAAGAGGAATACAATGGATATCAGCAGCAACACCCCCGCCATCGTCACCGGCGGCGCATCGGGCCTCGGCGCCGCGACCGCGCGCGCGATCGCGGCCAAGGGCGCCAAGGTCGCGATCTTCGACATGAACGAGGAGAAGGGCAACGCGATGGCCGAGGAACTCGGCGGCGTCTTCTGCAAGGTCAACGTGACCAGCGAGGAAGACGTCGACGCGGGCTTCGCCAAGGCGCGCGAGGCGCACGGTCAGGAGCGCATCCTCGTCAATTGCGCCGGGATCGGCAATGCGATGAAGACTGCCAGCCGCGACAAGCAGACCGGCGAAATCAAGCACTTCCCCGTGTCCGCCTTCGAATTCGTGGTGCAGGTGAACCTGATCGGCACGTTCCGCTGTATCGCCAAGTCGGCCGCGGGCATGATGACGCTCGATCCGATCACCGATGACGGCAATCGCGGCGCGATAGTCAACACCGCTTCGGTCGCGGCCGAGGACGGCCAGATCGGGCAGGCCGCCTATTCGGCCTCGAAGGGCGGCGTCGTCGGCATGACGCTCCCGATCGCGCGCGACCTGATGAACGAGGGCATCCGCGTCAACACGATCCTGCCCGGCATCTTCCACACGCCGCTGCTGATGGGCCTGCCCGAGAAGGCGATCGAGGCATTGAATGCCAGCGTCCCGTTCCCCAAGCGGCTCGGCAATCCCGAGGAATACGCCAAGCTCGCTTTGTGCATGATCGAGAACGGCTATTTCAACGGCGAGGACGTGCGCCTCGACGGAGCGATCAGGATGGCCCCTCGCTGATGCGAGGGGTGGCGCATGGCGCCGCGTTGATCGGCTTTCCTACTTTCCATGCGCGCGATAGCATCGCCGCATGATCGAAAACCGCCTCCTTCCCGCCATTTTCCCCGGCGCGGAGCGAGGCGGTTTTTTCTTTCCCGGACAGTGTAACATGCGGTCCATCCGTTTCGCAGGAGCGACCAGTTGAGCGATTTCACCCAGATCCGTTACGAGGTCGACGGCCCGGTCGCGACGATCGTGCTCGACCGGCCCGAAAAGCTCAACGCCTACACCCGCGACATGATGCGCGAGATCTGTGCAGCGCTCGATGCGAGCGATGCCGACGACGCGGTGCGCGCGGTGATCCTGACCGGCGCGGGCGAGCGGGCCTTCTGCGCCGGCGCAGACCTGACCCCCGACAGCGGGGCGGGGCCGTTCTCCTCGGACGAGGAGGTCGAGGACCTTTCGGATGAGCGCGTGCGCGACGGGGGCGGCCGGCTGACGCTCCGCATGTTCAACTCGAAGAAGCCGCTGATCGTTGCCTGCAACGGCGTGGCGGTGGGCGTCGGCGCGACGATGCAGCTCGCCGCGGACATCCGCCTCGCGAGCGACAATGCGCGCTACGGCTTCGTGTTCGCGCGACGCGGGATCGTGCCCGAAGCCGCGTCGAGCTGGTTCCTGCCACGCCTCGTCGGGATGCAGACCGCGCTCGAATGGTGCTACACCGGCCGCATCTTCGGCGCCGAGGAAGCGCGCGCCGCAGGGCTGGTACGTTCGGTCCATCCGCGGGGCGAGCTGCTCGGCGAAGCCCGCAAGCTGGCGCTCGAGATCGCCGAGAACACTTCCGCCGTCTCGGTCGCGATGACGCGCGCGATGATGTGGCGGCTCTCCAGTCTCGACCACCCGATGAAGGCGCACCGGGTCGACAGCCGCAGCATCTACCGCCTGTCGCGCAGCGCGGACGCGGGGGAGGGCATCGCCAGCTTCCTGGAAAAACGCCCGCCCGACTTTCCCGGACGGCCATCCAGCGATATGCCTGACTTCTACCCGTGGTGGGAGGAACCCGAATTCGAATGAACAGCGTCACCGACAACCTGCCGCCCGATGCCCGCGACAAGCTGCTCAAAACCGCCAGCACGATCATGCGCGAGGGCGACCAGGTCGATATCTCGCTGTCCGAACTGAGCCTGCGCGCCGGACTCAATTCGGCGCTGGTGAAGTACTACTTCGGCAACAAGGCGGGCCTGATGAAGGCGCTGCTCGATCGCGACATGCAGGCGATCGTCCACTCGGTCGAGGCGCTGATGGCGAAGGACATGGAGCCGACCGAAAAGCTGCGCCGGCATCTCTCGGCGATGGTCGATACCTATTACGATACGCCCTACCTGAACCGCCTGCTGATGCGGCTGGTGCGCGACAGCGACCCCGAGGAGGCGCAGCGCATCGCCGACGAATACCTGACCCCGCTGCAGAAGGCCTATGACCGGCTGATCGCCGAAGGGGTGAAAGCCGGCGCGTTCCGCAAGATCGACCCGCAGATGTTCTATTTCATCGCCACCGGGGCGGCCGATCGCTTCTTCAGTGCGCGGCTCGTACTCAAGCATTGCTACGACCAGGATTCGCTGACCGAAAGCTTGCGCGACCGCTATCGCGAACATGTCATCGATTTCGTCATGGCGGGCATCCTCGCCGACGGCTAACCCGACGGCACACCAGGCAGAAACGGGAGTTCGCGTGAGCGACGAGTGGATTATCGGGATTATCGGCGGGTCGGGCCTGAGCGAGGGCCTCGCGCTCGAGGAGGCGCAGGAAATCGAGATCAGGTCGCCATTCGGCGAGCCGTCCGGCCCGGTGACGCTCGGCCGCATCGGCCATGTCCGCGTCGCATTCCTCGCCCGCCACGGCAAGGGGCACCGGGTCCCGCCGAGCCAGGTCAATTACCGCGCCAATATCGACGTGCTCAAGCGCGCTCGCGTCACCGACGTGCTCGCCTTATCGGCGATCGGCTCGCTGCGCGAGGAGATCGAGCCCGGCCAGTTCGTCGCGGTCGACCAGTTCATCGACCGCACCACGAGCCGCGAGAACAGCTTTTTCGGGCCGGGCTGCGTCGCGCATGTCAGCCTCGCCGATCCGGTTTGTCCACGCCTGGCGAAGCACGCGGGCGACGCGGCCAAGGCGGCAGGAGCTGCCCTTCATCGCGGCGGGACCTATGTCGCGATCGACGGCCCGCAATTCTCGACCCGCGCCGAAAGCCGGCTCTATCGCGCATGGGCGGGCGACGTGATCGGGATGACCGGGATGCCCGAAGCCCGGCTCGCTCGCGAGGCCGAGCTGCCCTATGCCATGCTTGGCATGGTCACCGACTACGACAGCTTCCGCGACGACCAGGAGGGCGTCGACATCACCGACGTGCTCAAGGTCATGCAGGCGAATTCGAAAACCGCCGCGAAGACGGTGGCGGAACTGTGTCGCGCGCTGCCTGAAAAGCGTGAGCCGGTGCCGATCGACACAGCTCTCGAACACGCCATCATCACCGCCCGAGACATCCGCGACAGCGAGCTGGTGGCGAAACTCGATGCGGTCGCGGGAAGGGTGCTGAAATGACCAAGCCGATCCTCTACGATTACTGGCGCAGTTCGGCTTCGTACCGGGTGCGTATCGCGCTCGGCCTCAAGGGCGTCGACTACGAATCGCGCGAGGTGAACCTCGTCGAGGGCGCGCAATCGGGCGATGACAATCGCGCGCGCAACGCGCAGGGTTTCGTCCCGACGCTGGCGATCGACGGGCACGAACTGACCCAGAGCCTCGCGATCATCGACTATCTCGATGCAACCCGGCCGGAGCCGCCGCTGGTGCCTTCGGATCCGGTGGCGCGGTCGCGCGCACTGGCGCGGGCGCTGGTGGTGGCGGCCGATATCCATCCGCTCGATAATTTGCGCGTGCTCAAATATCTGAAGAACGAGCTTGGCCACGATCAGGACGCGGTCGACCGCTGGTACCGCCACTGGATCCACGAGGGCTTTGCGGCGCTTGAGGCGCTGGCGCCCGATAGCGGCTATCTGGGCGGCGATGCGCCCGACCTGTCGGACATCTGCCTGGTGCCGCAAATGTACAATGCGCGCCGGTTCGAGACCGACCTGTCGGCCTATCCCAAGCTGGTGCGGATCGATGCCGCGCTGAACGAGCTGCCTGCCTTTGCCGCGGCTACGCCCGAAGCGGTCAAGCCGAAGGACTGACATGTCGCGGCTCGCCCGGTTCCTGCCCTACAAGCTCTCGATCGCGTCGAACGCGGTCAGCGACCGGATCGCGCAGGAATACCAGTCGCGCTTCGGGCTCAAGATCCCCGAATGGCGGATCATGGCGGTGCTCGGCGACAGCGGAGCGCTGACCCCGCGCGAGATCGGCCGGGCGACGCTGATGGACAAGGTCGCGGTCAGCCGCGCCTGCCGCACGCTCGAGGGCCGCGAGCTGGCGGCGCGCGAACCGCATTCGAGCGACGGGCGCAGCCATGTTCTCGGCCTTACCGCGACAGGGCGCGAGGTGTTCGAGGAGATCATGGAGCACGCACTGGAGATCGAGGAACGCCTGTTCGACGTGCTAGAGCCCGACGAACGCGAAACGTTCGCCGGGCTCCTTGACCGGGTCTACGACAGGGCGCGCGAGGATTAGCCGTTAACGCCGCCGTCGCCGAGCGTGTCGGAGATCGAACAGGCCGCCGGGCCCAGGATCACGATGAACAGCACCGGGAGGATGAACATGATCAGCGGGATCGTCATGATCGCGGGTAGGCGCGCGGCCTTCTCTTCGGCGCGCATCATGCGTTCGTTGCGGAACTCCGCCGACAGTACGCGCAGTGCCGAGGCGAGCGGCGTACCGTAGCGTTCGGTCTGCACCATCGTCGTCACCACGCCCTTCACGGCATCGAGGTCGACACGATAGGCGAGATTGTCGAACGCCTGCTTGCGCTCGTTGAGGAAGGAGAGCTCGATCGCGGTCAGTGCGAATTCGTCACCCAGTTCGGGATAGGCGCGGCCCAGTTCCTTGGCGACGCGGTTGAACGCGGCGTCGACGGTCAGGCCGGCCTCGGCGCAGATCACCAGCAGGTCGAGCGCGTCGGGGAGGCCCTTGCGGATCGCGTCGGTGCGCTTGTTGATCTTGTTCTTGATGAACATCTCCGGGCCCTTGTAGCCCGCGCCCACGGCCGCTGCGAAAGCCATCAGGCGCTTCAAGCCGCCCCAATCGGGGAAGTAGTTGGCGACGTAGATGAGCAGGAACGCGCTGCCGCCCAACACGATCGGCAGGATCATGCGCGCGAAGATGACATAGACCGCGAGGTCCTTGTTGCGGATACCGGCCTGGGCGAGCTTCTGCACGACCTCGTCGACCTGCTCCTTCTGGAGCACCTTCAGCGATTTGAGCGTGTCGCGGACCTTGTCGACCTTCTCGTCCTTGCTGACGAGGCTCTTGCGCTTTTTCGCGGTCTGCGTGACCATCCCGGTCTTGAGCTCGTTGCGTCGGGCGTTGAGCGCTGCGACGCGCTTTGCCATCGGGTCCTTCACGGTGACCGCAGCGTAGATCGCGAGCACGACCGCGAGCACCGCGATTGCGACGAGGATCGTCCCGATCATGATGACGTCGAAGCCGAGGAGGGTGGGGCCGGTGGTTTCCATATGCGTCTCGCGTCCCGCTCAGATCTCGAAGCTGACCATCTTGGCCATGATGAAGGCGCCGATGCTCATCCAGACCAGTCCGCCCAGGCCGGCCACGATCAGCCGGTCCTCGGTGAAGAAGCCGCCGATATATTCGGGGCTGATCCAGTACATCATCCCGAACACGATGAAGGGCAGCGCGCCGACGATATAGGCCGAGGCCTTCGATTCGGAGCTCATCGCCTTGATCTTGAGCTTCATCTGCGCGCGCTTGCGGAGCACGTCGGACAGGTTCGAAAGCGTTTCGGCGAGGTTGCCCCCGGTCTCGCGCTGGATTGCCAGCGTGATGCAGAAGAAGCTGAACTCCGGCGTGTTGAGCCGATCGGCCGTTTCCTGGAGCGCGTCTTCCATCGGCGTGCCGATCTTGATGCGTTCGACCACCGTCTTGAATTCTTCACCAACCGGCCCGGGCACTTCCTGAGCGACGACGGCGAGCGTTTCGGTGACCGGCAGGCCCGAACGCAGGCCGCGTACGAGTAGCTCGATCCCGTCGGGGAATTTCGAGTTGAATTGGGCAGCGCGCTTCTTGATCGCGCGGCTCACCACCATGTGCGGGATGCCGAACCCGGCCAGCGCGCCGATCGCGAGCGAAAGAGGCAGGGCACCGGAGCGCAGGAAGACGATCGCCGCGACCACCAGCCCGATGCCGAGCGAGGCATAGAGATATTGTGACAGCGTCCACTTCTTGCCGGTCCGCTGGAGCCGCAGGTCGAGAGCCTCGATACGGCTGCCCGATCCGGCGATCCGGTGAGCTTTCGGACGGCGAGCGGCGACGGCCTTTTTGAGCTGCGCCTCGACCTTGTCCTTGGTGTTCGCCGAATGGCGGTAACGCACCTGCGCCAGTCGCCGCTGGGTGGCCTTGGAGGGTGCCGGTCCGGACAGGGCCGAATAGGCGAGCACCAACAGCGCGAACAATCCGCTAGCGATCAATACGGTCTGTAGCACTGGGCGAAACCCCCTTGGTTTGGCGCGGGCCGGTGGCGGGGCGCGGGTCCGCCGCCACCGGGAAAATCATGGTGTTCAGGCGCTTTCGGGCGCCTTTTCCTTCTTTGCGAGCAGACCTTTGAGGTCGAACTTGCCGAGCAGCGAGCCCTTGGCTCCCGGTGCTTCGGTCGCGGGCTCCGCCTCGGGATCGCCGACCTTGATGATCTGCGCCGCGATATCCTTGATCCCGCTCGACATTTTATGCGAGCGGTTGGCTTCGATGAAGGGCTGGCCGAGCTTTGCCGCAGTAACGGCGGCCTTGGCATCATAAGGCAGCACTACATCGACGCCGCACTCGATCGAGGCCTCGAATTCGGACTTCGAAATCTCCGCATTCGGCTGCGCCTTGTTGGCGACGACGATCGGCTGGACCTGCGCAGCATTGGTCTTGAGCCAGGACAGGATGCGGATCGCATCGCGCGCGCCGGCCAGGGTGAATTCGGTGGCGAGCACCATCACGTTCACGTCCGACAGCAGATGCGGGAAGTTGATCAGCATGTTTCGCGGCATGTCGATGACGGTCATCTCGAACGACTGGCGGAATTCCTCCTCCAGCTGCACGAAGGCGGCGCCATCGGTCATCAGCGGATGCGCGATCGGTGCTTCGGCCGAGAGGATCGCGAGGTTGTCGTTCGCGCGGATCATCGCGCGTTCGAGGAACAGCCCATCGATCCGGCCCGGATTGTCGATCGCATCGGTCAGGCCGCGGCCCGGCTCGAGATCGAGCGCAAGCGCACCGGTCCCGAAATGCACGTCGAGATCGAGCAGCGCGGTCGGCAGCGACTTGTCCTGCGAGAAATGCCACGCGAGGCTGGTCGCGAGCGTCGAGGCACCTACGCCGCCGCGCGTGCCGACGATGGCGGTCGAGATATGGCGCTTCGCCACCTCTCCTTCGCCGGCCTTGGGGGCGGAGAACACCGCCTGCGCCTCGGCCAGCGCATCGCGCACCTGGCCCGAGGAAAGCGGCTTGAGGAGGTAGTCGTGAATCCCGCTGGCGAGCAAGTCGCGATAGAGGCGAACGTCGTTCACCTGGCCGATCGCGATCACCACCGTGCCGGGCTCGCAGACCTCGGCGAGCGCGTTGATGTCGTTCAGCGGATCGCCGCATTCCGAGAGGTCGACGATCAGGATGTTCGGGCTGGCCGAGACGGCGAGCGACTGGACCGCGTTACGCAGCCCGCCCTTGTTGCACTTCTCGGGCTGCCAGCCCATTTCGACCACCACCGGCCGCAAGACGTCGAGCGTCGTGTCGTCGCAGATATAGGCGGCGAAGCTGTCGCGGTTGCCCTGACCTGCCTTCCATGGCGCGTTCATCTCAGTTTCCTCCGGTGGTGTCGGTTTCTTCAAGTCCGCCTTCGCCGGTCGGCGCGGCGGCGCGATAGGATTCTATCGCCTTGGTCGAGGTCGCCTCCGAAGAACCGCCCTGCGCCTGCTGGCCGCGGATCAGGTCTTCCGGGTTGGCGACCATCGAAGCGAGATTGCCGTTCACGGCGCATCCGTAATTCGGGTAGGTTGCGTTGACGTCGTTGAGATCCGACTGGGCGGACCAGTTGGGGCAGCCCGGAACCTCGGCGCGCGAGCGGGTGACGACCACGCGCACTGCGCCCGGTCCGACCACGCCTTCGGTGACCGGCGCGGTATCCTCGATGATCATGCCGTAGCGCGAGGCGATCGCCTGCACGGCGTCGCGGGTCGCCTGGCTGGCCGACGAATCGTCGATCGCGATGCGGTCACCATAGCCAAGCTCCATCGCCGCGAACCAATCGGCGAGGCGCCGCTGTTCGGGGATCGACAGGCCTTCGGCTCCGGCCGACAGGTCCATCGTGTAATTGGTACGGGTGACGACCGGCTGGTTCGGGCTTTCGAGCCCGCGCCATTCGGGAGTGCCGCCGCAACCGGCGGTAAGCAGGCCGAGCGACAGCGCGAAGGCGGCCGAAGCGCGTTGGATAATCGTGCGTTTCATTTCTCGGTCCTCTCTCACTCGAAGCTGAAGCCGGGCGCGGCGGTATCTTCTTCGCGGCCCTGTGCGATCGGCGGCGCGCCGCTATCGACAGACGGGGCAGCGCCTTGCGTCGAGGCGCGCGGGACGGGGCGCTGGGCGCCCGACACCCCGTCGTTTTCCTTGTTCTGGATCAGCCGCTGGAACTCGCTCGGGCTGCGGAAGCCGTCGGTCGGCAGCGCGATGCGGTTGGCATCGACCGGCTTGACCAGGTACGGCGTGACCACGATCACGAGCTCGGTTTCGCCACGACGATAGGTCGAGGAGCGGAACAGGTTGCCGAGGATCGGGACGTCGCCGAGACCCGGTGCCTTCTCGATCGAGTTCTGCGACTGGTTGCTCAGTAGGCCGGCGATCATGAAGCTCTGGCCCGAGCCCAGCTCGACCGTCGTCTCGGCGCGGCGGGTGATGAGCGCGGGAACCTGAAAGCCATTGAGCGTGATCGCACCCTGGCTCGAAAGTTCGGACACTTCGGGCCGGACGCGGATCGAGATGCGACCATTGGCGAGCACGGTCGGCGTGTAGGCCAGGCTTACGCCGTAGTTCTTGTACTCGATCGTCGTCGTTCCGAGCCCCTGGTTCAGCGGGATCGGGAATTCGCCACCGGCGAGGAAATTGGCGGTCTCGCCCGACAGCGCGGTAAGATTCGGATTCGACAGCGTGGTCACCAGGCCTTGCGTTTCGGCAAGGTCGAGCGCCGCACCGAGGTCGAGCCCGAGGAATTCGCCGACCAGACCGAGCGTGGTGCCCGATCCGCCGCCGGGGATGCTGGTTCCCGGGAGGTCCTCGACCTCGCCGGTGATCGGGTTGAACACGCGATCGGTCACTTCGACGCCGGTGCCGAGCGAACGGCCCGGGGCGAGAACCGAGGCGGCCGTGCCCTGGGTAACGCCGAATTGGAAGCCGCTGGTCGAATCGATCGATGCGAGGTTGACCCCGATCGCGCGGACGAAGCTGCGGCTGACTTCGGCGATGCGGACCTGCAGGTTGACCTGCAGCGGGGTCGCCATGCGCAGGCGGCTGATCACCTGTGTTTCCTCGCCCACGAACGCCTGGACGAGGCTTTTGGCCTCGGCCGCATCCTCGGGCGCACCGACGGTGCCGGTGAGCAGGATGGTGCTCGCATTGATCGTCGCTACCGAAACCTTGGCATCGGGCATGGCGAGCGCCATCATCTGGTCGATGCTGTCGATGTTTGAGCCCACGCGGATGGTGGCCGAATAGATGATCTGGCCCGAGGCGTCGGAAGCGTAGATCGTCGTTTCGCCGCCGGCCTTGCCGAAGACGTAGAGCTGGCGGTCGGACTTGATCTGCACGTCGGCGATCTTGTCGTCGGCGATGAAGACATCGGCCATGCGACCGCCGACATCGACGAGCTGCCCGCTGCCGATCGACAGCGTAAGCTGGCTTTCGGGAGCGACGACGCCCTGGGCGATGACGGGGGCCGTCGGTGCGGTCAGCGTGGCGCCCCCCAGCGCCGCACCGAGCAATACAGTTTTCAGGCTACGTTTCATGGACTTGGCCTTTGTTTTTATTGTCTGCGGTACGGCGGCTTACTTGCCGGCCTCTTCGACGGTTACCTTGTCGGCGCGGCGGACGGTCACGGTCGGACCGACGATCCGGGGCTTGCCGAGACCTTCGGGTGCGGGACCGGTGAAGCTCGGGCCGCGCGGACCGGACGGACCGGGCATCCCTTCGACGGGCGGGCCACCCGAACGCTGGGCGGGAACGGTGCGGCGCTGGAAGCGCGACACGTCGCCGCCGGTAACGAAGGTCGATTCACCGTCTTGCGGGCTCGTCATCGCGGCGCGGATGATGCGTTTCTCCTCGTCGGCGCTGGCGCCTTCGGGGATCACGACTTCGCCGCTGGCGATGGCGCGTTCGAGTTCGCCGGCATTGTCGGCGATCGAGCGAAGCGAGATCGAAAGCGTGCCGATTTCCTTGGCGACGGCGATCTTTTCCGCAATCTTCGGCGTCACTTCGAGCGTCACGTAGGTGAAGCCGGTGACGACGGTCTGGCCCTCTTCGGTCTGCGCGTCGCGCATCTTGTCGGTCGCGAGGACGCGCAGGTTGCGCAGAATGGTTTCGGAGGCCTTGAGCGCCTGGCCGTCGCCCGACACTTCCTGGGTGAGCACGAGGTCGATGCGGTCGCCGGGGAAGACGAAGCCGGAGACGCCGGTCTGGTCGTTCACCTGGACCGTCACCGCGCGCATGCCCGGGCCGAGCGCCGCGGCGAGGAAGCCGCGATCGCCGGGGCTGACGAGCGCACCTTGGGTGACCGGTTGGCCGGCGGTGACCGGGAAGCGGACGACGGTGCCGATCAGCTTCGAAACGTCGGTCTCGCCGTCGAGGAAATAAGCGTCCTGCACCATGTCGGCAGGCCAGAGCTGGAAGTTCAGCGCATCTGCGGTGATGATCGTCCCGACCGGGAGCGTGCGCTGGGCGACCAGTACGCGCGGTCCTTGCGGCTGGACGGCGGAGGCCTGCGCCTCGGGCGCGGCTGCGCCTGCAAACAGGCTGCGCGCCATCAACGCCGTGCCGATCGCGATCACCAGCGCGCCGATCAGCAAAACGAGTTTCTTCCTATCCATGGCGTAACGCCCCCTTTGGAATTCCGACTTCGGGTATCGTGCGTCTTATCAGGGTGAACTGGTTAAAATCCGGTTCACGGCGCTGGCCGGAAGCCTCAGGAAAAGACCGGGTATTTGCTGAAGAGGATCCACAAGCCCGCAATCGCGACGGCGATCCCGTAGGGGATCAGGATCTTGGGGCCCTTGACGGGATTGCCGCCACCGATCGTTCCGACCGTCGGGTCGTCGGCGAGTTCATCGCCGCTGCGCAAGTGCTTTCGCCGAATGATATGGAGCCCGCCGAAGACCAGCGTCACCACGCCGCCGAACAGCGCGACGAAGACGAAATATTCGAGAAAGACCATGGGCGGGAACCACAGGGCAATCCCGGTCATCAGCTTGGTGTCGCCGGCAGCCATCGCGCCGATCGCGAAGAGCAATGCGCCGAACAGGAATATCCCGACTGCGAGCGCGACCTGGATCGCCATGCCCGGCCAGGGATCGAATCCCGCCGCCCACCACCATGCGGGGGCCGCGAGGACGATCGGGAACGTGTTCCAGTTGTAGATCTTGCGGCGGGTGAGGTCGGTGGCGATCGCGACGACGAGTGCGATTGCCAGCCCCATCAGCAATGCGTAGGAAATCGTCTCTTTGTCCATGATGCCCTGCGGGTCCCGTCTCTGTCTGGCGACGGTCCTAGGGCGTAGCGGTTACCATCCGGTAACCACGATTCGAAGGATCGCACACTTCCATGACCGCCACCGCGATCGATCGCCGCGCCATCCCGCCGGGAGTCACCGAGACCTATTGGGAGGCGGCTGACGGACATCGGATCCGCCGGATCGACTGGACCGTGCCCGAAGGCGAGGCCGCGCGGGGCTCGATCCTGTTCTTCCCCGGTCGCGGCGACCATTACGAGAAATACATCGAATCGATGGCCGAATGGCATGCGGCGGGCTGGAACGTGACCGGTGCCGACTGGCGCGGCCAGGCCGGCTCGGGCCGGCTCGGCGAAGACGCGCTGACCGGCCACATCTCCGATTTCGGGGTCTGGGTCTCCGATCTCGCCGCGCTGTGGCAGGACTGGAGCGCCGAGCGGCCCGGTCCGCACGTGCTTGCGGGCCACTCGATGGGCGGGCACCTCGTGCTGCGCGCCTTGGTCGAGCACCGGGTCGATCCCGACGCAGCCTTTCTCGTCGCCCCGATGCTCGGCTTCCGCGGTCCGCCGGTGCCGTTCGGCTTCGCGCATGGCGTGGCGAAGGCGATGAGCAGCATCGGCGATCCGGCGCGACCGGCATGGAAATGGAGCGAGAAACCGGGAGAGATCCCGCGCGACCGGATGAAACTGCTGACCCATGACGCGGAGCGCTACGAGGACGAGATCTGGTGGCGCGACGCGCGGCCCGAGCTCAAGATGGGACCGGGTAGCTGGGGCTGGGTCGAACGCGGCTACGCCTCGGTGCGCGAAATTTTTGCGCCCGGGGCGCTCGAGGCGGTCGAAACGCCGGTACTGTTGATCAACGTGACCGAGGACAAGCTGGTCGATCCGAAGGCGACCGCGCGCGCGGCCGAGCGCCTGCCGCATGCCACCCTCGCCAATTTCGGACCGGAGGCGCGACACGAGATCCTGCGCGAGGTCGATGCAGTTCGCGACCGCGCACAGGTGACCATCCTTGCCTTTCTCGACCAGAGCACCCCCGAACCCAAGTGAGCGTCCATTACGACATCGCGATTGTCGGGGCGGGTATGGCCGGGGCCTCGCTGGCGGCCGAATGCGCCGGGTACGCCAAGGTGGTCGTACTCGAGGGCGAGGACACGCCCGGATATCACACGACCGGGCGTTCGGCGGCGTTCTGGGAGCAGACCTATGGCGGGCCGGGGGTTGTGCCGCTGACGCTGGCCTCGGGGGATTTCCTCCGCGAGCATGGGTTCCTGACGCGGCGGGGCGGGCTCTACCTTGCGCGCGAGGCCGACGCGCCGATCCTCGAAGCCTTTCTCGATCGCTATGCCGGGAGCGGGGTGGAAATCGCGCGCTACAACCGCGCCGACCTGCTCGGCGTCCATCCCGATCTCGATCCGCGCTGGACTTGCGGCCTGTACCTGCCCGACTGCGCCGATATCGACGTGGCCGGGCTGCACCAGCACTACATTTCGCAGATGCGGCAGGGCGGGGTGGAGCTCCAGTTACGCTGGCGGGTCGAATCCATCGCACGTGACGACGATCGCTGGGTGCTCGGCGATTCGCGCGGCCGACGGGTCACCGCGACCCGGATCGTCGATGCAGCGGGATCGTGGGCGGACGGCGTAGCCCGCATGGCGGGCGCGCGGGCGCTGGGGATCACCCCGTTTCGCCGCACGGTGGCACAGTTGCGGACCGACCCGGCACCACGACCCGACCTGCCGCTCACGCTCGACATCAACGGGCGGTTCTATTTCAAGCCCGAAGCCGGACGCTTGTGGCTCTCGCCGCATGACGAGGAGCCTTCCGAGCCGTGCGACGCCGCGCCCGAGGAAGCCGCGATCGCCCATGCCATCGACCGGTTCGCCCACGTTCTCGGATGGAAGGTCGAGGCGGTCGAGCGCAAATGGGCCGGACTGCGCAGCTTCGCACCCGATCGCCTCCCGGTGTTCGGCTACGACGAGGACGCGCCGGGCTTTTTCTGGTGTGCCGGGCAGGGCGGGACGGGGATCCAGACCGCGCCCGCTGCGGCGCGCCTCTGCGCGCAATTGCTGCTCGACCTGCCGCGCGATGCGATGACGGAGGGGCTCGATGCCGCACTCTATGCGCCGGACCGGTTCGGCCGGTCGCGCAATCGCGGAAGTTAACGCTCTCCGCGCGCGATCGCGATTGCCGCGTCGCTGGCGAGCTGGTCCGCCCGCTCGTTGTCCTCGTGACCGTCATGTCCCCGGACCCAATGCCAGGTCACGTCGTGGCGTGCGGCCGCCCGCTCGAGTTCCTGCCACAGTTCGGCATTGGCCACCGGCTTTTTCGCAGCGGTACGCCAGCCGTTCTTCTTCCAGCCGAAGATCCACTTGGTGATCCCGTCGCGCACATAGGTGCTGTCGGTGTGAAGGTCGACCTTGCAAGGCCGTGTGAGCGCTTCGAGAGCCCGGATCGCGGCGGTCATTTCCATCCGGTTGTTGGTCGTTTCGAGCTCGCCGCCCGACAGTTCCTTTTCGCGGCCGCCCATGCGGAGCAATGCGCCCCAGCCGCCGGGACCGGGATTGCCCTTGCACGCACCGTCGGTGAAGATTTCTACCCTGCTCATGGAGCGAAGGCTCTAGCGCCCCGATCGCCTGAATAGAAGCGCAGTCTCTGTGCAAATTCAGCGGGATGCTTCGCGGTGACGCTCGCCCCCTCCGGCGGTGAGATCCAGTCGCGCAGACGGGTGGCGAGGATCCGCAGGCAGGCCACGCGGGCGAGCAGCGGGAGTGCGGCGCGCTCCCCGGACGAGAGCGCTCGCGATCGTGCATATGCATCGAGCAATGCTGCCGAAACATCCTCGCGAAAGACCGAATCGCCCGGGGTGAAACACCATGCTGCATGGGTCATTGCGAGGTCGTAGGCGAACGGCGCAGTGCAGGAAAAATAGAAGTCGATCGCGCCCGACAGGCGCGGGCCGGCGAACAGCACGTTGTCTGGGAACAGGTCGCAATGGACCGCGCCGGCCGGCAGTCCTTGTGGCCAGTCGTCGAGTGCTTCCGAGAAGGCGGAGGCGAGGTCCGCAGCGAGCCCCGGAACGGCCGTTTCGATCGCGAGCGGGTCCAGCCTGCGCACGATCGCTGCCATATCGGGGAGGCCCATCGGATTGGACCGGCGCGGTGTGAAATCGGCCGCATCGAGGTGCATGCGGGCGAGGAGCTCGCCCATCTGGCCCGCCTGCCGCGAATCGGGTGCCACCGCGACGGTGCCCGGCAGGAAAGGCGAAAGAAGTGCGGGCTTGCCGGCGAGCGTTCCCCACAGCGAACCGTCCGACCGGCCGAGCGGCGCGGCCAGCGGCAGGCCTTTCGCATCGAGATGGCGCTGGAAGGCGAAAACGAAATCGAGTTCGGAGCGCGCGATCGGCGGTTCGATGACCGTCAGGACCAAAGCGGGGCTCGAAATGCCGAAATCGAGGCACCAATTGCTGTTGCTGACCCCACCCTCGAGCGGAGTGCGCGTCGCATCGGAGGACAAGCCGTATGCCTGCAGGAATGCGGCGAGTTCGTCTTCGTCGAGCGCGGTGAAAACCGCCATGGCGCCGGCTCAGTCGACGAGCTGACGCGGCAGCTTGAACACCATCCGCTCGTCGATCGTGCGTACCTGGCGCTCGTCCAGCGTGCGGAATTCGCCGAGCCGGGCGATGACCTCTCGAACGAGAATCTCGGGTGCAGATGCGCCCGCCGTCACACCAACGGTCCCGACGCCCGCCAGCCAGCTTTCCTCGATCTCGCTCGCGCGCTGGATCAACCTGGCATCGGTGCCGAGCCGGTCGGCGACCTCGACCAGCCGGAGCGAGTTGGAGGAATTGGGCGCGCCGATAACCAGCATGAGGTCGCAGCTCTCCGCAATCTGCTTGACCGCGGCCTGGCGGTTCGAGGTCGCGTAGCAGATGTCCTCGGCCTTGGGCGCGATGATGCCCGGGAACTTCTCCTGCAGCGCGGCGATGATATCGGCGGTGTCATCGACCGACAGGGTCGTCTGGGTGAGGAAGGCGAGTTCGCGTTCGGCTGGGAAGTCGAGCCGGGCCACGTCCTCGACCGTCTCGACCAGCGTCATGTCGCCCTTCGGCACCTGGCCGAACGTCCCGATCACCTCGGGATGGCCGGCATGGCCGATGAAGAGGATATGGCGCCCCTTTTCGACCTGCCGTTCGGCTTGGCGATGAACCTTGCTCACCAGCGGGCAGGTCGCGTCGAGATAATCGAGCCCGCGTTCCTCGGCCTTGGCCGGCACGGCCTTCGGCACGCCGTGTGCGCTAAACACCACCGGCACGCCGTCCGGCACTTCGTCGAGCTCTTCGACGAACACCGCGCCCTTCTCCTTCAGCGCGTCGACCACGTAGCGATTGTGCACGATTTCGTGCCGGACATAGACCGGCGCACCGTATTTCTCGATCGCGCGCTCGACGATCTCGATTGCCCGGTCGACGCCGGCGCAGAAACCGCGCGGGGCGGCGACCAGGACGGTCAGCGCGTCGCGGCGCACGTCTGTGGCTTGCAAGGGAGCATTCATGGACGCGCATCTAGCGCTTTGTCGTCCGCCTCGCTAGGGCGGGTGCGAACACGAGACAAAATTCGGGACCAGGTCCAACCATGAATCTCCGCTTTGCCAGTTTTGCCGCCCTTGTCGCCGCCAGCCTCGCGGGCTGTGCCAACGAAGGCGATATCGTCGTCAACCAAGGGGTCGGCATCACCGCGGTGCGCAGCACCTGCCCGGCGGTCGGGATTCCCGACTACACCGGCGACGTGACGACCTTCAGCGCGCCGAACAACTATTCCGCCGCCGCGCTCGACGTGTCGGCCAGCATGACCAACCTGCGCTTCGAATGCGCCGAAAGCGCGGATGAGATCTACGCCACCGCCAGTTTCGACGTGCTCGCCCGGCGTACCGACACGCGCGGTGCGCGGCAGGTCACGCTGCCCTATTTCGTGACCGTGCTGCGCGGCGGCAGCGCGATCGTTTCGAAGAAGGTCGGCAGCGTCACGGTGAACTTCGCCGACGGCCAGGACCGCGCGCGTGCCACTGGCACCGCCGCCGCCTATATCGATCGCGCCGAAGCGACCCTGCCCGAGGATATCCGCGAGCAGATCACGCGTCGCCGTCGCCCCGGCGATCCCGATGCGGCGGTCGATCCGCTGACCCGCCCGGAAGTGCGCGCCGCGGTTGCGCGGGCTAGCTTCGAGATGCTGGTGGGGTTCCAGCTGACCGAGGACCAGCTGCGCTACAACGCCACGCGCTGATTCCGGGAGCGGTCCCGCAGGGGCGCGTGATTCGTTGCGCTCTGTGGCGGATTTGCTAAGCGCTGGCGCCATGTCGAAAGCCACCAAGACCATTCACGCGGCAATGGCCGCGCATGTTTCCGCTGCGCTCGATGCGCTCCAGGCCGCCGGGACGCTTCCGGAAGGGATCGAGCGCGGCAACGTTACCGTCGAGCCGACCCGCGATCCGGCGCATGGCGATCTCGCCACCAATGCTGCGATGGTGCTGGCCAAGCCGGCGAAGACCAATCCGCGCGCGCTGGCCGAGTCGTTGGCCGAGGAATTGCGCAAGGTCGACGCGATCGATTCGGTCGAAATCGCCGGGCCGGGCTTCATCAACCTCCGGCTGTCCGACAACGCGTGGCGCGACGAACTGCGCGCGATCGCGGCACTGGGCGAGACCTATGGCCGCTCGACCGTGGGTGAGGGCACGCGGGTCAATGTCGAATACGTCTCCGCCAACCCCACGGGGCCGATGCATATGGGCCATTGCCGCGGTGCGGTGGTGGGCGATGCGCTGGCGGGCTTGCTCGAATTCGCCGGGCACTACGTCACCCGCGAATATTACGTCAACGATGCCGGAAGCCAGGTCGATACGCTCGCGCGCTCGGCGCACCTGCGGTATCGCGAGGCGCACGGCCAGGATATCGGCGACATTCCGGAAGGCTACTATCCGGGCGAATACCTGAAGCCCGTCGGCGAGGCGGCGAGGGACCGTTTCGGCGATACGTATCTCGAGGCCACCGAGAGCGAATGGCTACCGGTGTTTCGAGGCTTTGCGGTCGAACGGATGATCGAGCTGATCAAGGCCGATCTCGCGTTGCTCGGGATCGAGCACGACCTGTTCGCCTCGGAAGCCGAGTTGCAGGCGGCCGGCAAGCCAGAAGCGGCCGAAGCGTGGCTGCGCGAGCACGATCTCGTCTATGACGGTGAGCTCGAAGCGCCCAAGGGCAAAACGCTCGACGATTGGGAGCCGGTAGAACTGCCCTTGTTCCGCGCGACCAGGTTCGGCGACGACCAGGATCGCCCGATCAGGAAGAGCGACGGCAGCTGGACCTATTTCGGTGCCGATCTCGCCTATCACTTCCAGAAGGCCGAGAATGCCGATGCGCTGATCGATATCTGGGGGGCCGACCATTCGGGTACGGTCAAGCGGATCAAGGCCGCGGTCGCCGCGCTGACCGAGGGCTCGGGCCGCAACGTCCCGTTCGACGTCAAGCTCGTGCAGATGGTCCAGCTCCTGCGCGACGGCGAGCCGGTCAAGATGTCGAAGCGCTCGGGCCAATTCGTCACGCTCGCCGACGTGGTGCGCGAAGTGGGCAAGGACGTGGTGCGTTTCACCATGCTCACCCGCAAGCCCGACGCGCAGATGGAATTCGACTTCGCCAAGGTGGTCGAGGCCTCGAAGGACAATCCCGTCTTCTACGTGCAATATGCCCATGCCCGGATCGCATCGACGCTGCGCAAGGCGACCGCGGCGGGCGTCGCGCCGAGCGCCGATGCGCTCGACCGGCTGGGCGAGGAAGAACTGGCGCTGGTCAAGGTCGCGGCACAGTTCCCGCGGATCGTCGAGAGCGCGGCCGCCGCGCGCGAACCGCACCGCATCGCCTTCTACCTGCAGGACCTCGCCGCGGCCTTCCATGCCTTCTGGAACCTCGGCAACGACCGGCCCGAAATGCGCATCCTCGTCGAGGACGATGCGGAAATCACCTCCGCGAGGCTTTTCCTCGCCGAACGGATCGGGCAGGTTGTCCGGAACGGTCTCGCCATCCTCGGCGTCGAGGCCGTCGACGAACTTTAGGGACCTGCGGCCATGTCCGACGCGGCATACGGAAACGACGATCGCCTCGCGCTCGAGGAAGAGCGCAGCCTGCCCTGGCTCGAAAGCGGGCTCGAGGAAGAGGATGAAGACGCCTTCGATACGCGTCGGATCGTGATCATCAGCGTGATCGCGCTCGCCGCCATGGTCGCGATAGTCGGGGCAATCTGGTTCCTGTACGGCAATTCCGGCGACCCGGCCGAAACCGCGTCCGGCGAAGTGATCGCCGCGCCGGATGGTCCCTACAAGATCGCGCCCGAAGATCGCGGCGGACGCGAATTCGACCGCACCGGTGACAGTGCGCCGACCGCTGCCGAGGGGCAGACGCGGCAGGCGCAGCTAGCAGGTGGCAGCGAAGCCGACACTCCTACAGCGCCGGCGGAGAGTCAGGCACCGGCGTCCGGCGTTGGTGTGCAGGTCGGTGCGTATCGCAGCCGCAACCGCGCCGAACAGGCGTGGGCGGAATTATCCGCCAGCGGCCCGCTGCAAGGCCGCAATTATCGGATCGAGGAAGCGCGCGCCGATATCGGCACCGTGTTCCGGCTCCAGGCGCTCGCCCCGAATGCGTCGCAAGCGAACGCGCTGTGCGGCGAATTGCGTTCGGTGGGTATCGACTGCCAGGTCCGCGATTGAGTGCACAGTTCGGCGTCGACTCGACCGGACTCTCTTTCCACACTTCCCGTCGCTCTCGCGCTTGCGCTGAACCGCGCGACAGGCGCACATTTCCGCGATGACGCCCGCGATCCTCAGCTTTGCCGGAACCGCGCTCTCTGCCGAGGAGCGCGCCTTTTTCCGTGATTGCGATCCGGCGGGCTACATCCTGTTTGGGCGCAATATCGAGAGCCGCGAGCAATTGCGCGCACTGACCGACGATTTGCGCGCGATCCAGGGGCGCGAGAAGCTGTTTATCTGCATCGACCAGGAAGGCGGCCGCGTTGCGCGGATGAAGCCGCCGGTCTGGCCAGCCTTTCCGCCGGGCGAGCGGTTCGACAGGCTCTACGATATCGCTCCCGCCACCGCGATCGAGGCGGCGCGGGTCAATGCCACGGCGTTGGGGCTCGAACTCGCCGAAGCCGGTATCACCGTCGATTGCCATCCCTCGCTCGACGTACGGGTGGACGGGGCGCACGATGTTATCGGCGATCGAGCACTGGGCCGCGATCCGATGCGCGTCGCCGCGCTGGGGCGCGCGATCCTCGACGGGTTCGCATCGGCGGGGGTCGCTGGCTGCATCAAGCACATGCCCGGCCATGGCCGCTCGATGGCCGATTCGCACAAGGAACTCCCGCGGGTCGAGGCATCGGCCGAAGAGCTCGAACACGATCTCGCGCCGTTCCGGGCGCTGGCTGACTACCCGATCGGGATGACCTGCCACCTGGTGTTCGAGGCGTGGGACCCCGAGCACCCCGCGACGCAATCGCCGACCGTGGTCAACGACATCATACGCGGTGAGATCGGCTTCGACGGCCTGCTGCTGACTGACGATATCGATATGCAGGCGCTCGAGGGTACGATCCCCGAACGTTCCGAAAAGGCGCTCGCCGCCGGGTGCGACCTGGTACTCAATTGCTGGGGCCGCATGGACGACATGCGCGGGATTGCCGAACGCTGCGGGGCGCTCTCGGACCAGGGTATGCAGCGCCTCGACCGGGCGCTCGAGGCGACCGATCTCGCGCGCGGAGACCTCGCTCAGCGCGAAGACCTTATCGCCAAGCGCGATGCCTTGCTGAATGCCGCCGAGGTCGCCGCATGACCGATATGCTCGATGGCCTGACGCTCGAACCGTTCGAGGGCGAGGAAGAGGAGTGGGACGGCGTCGCTACCGGTCCGACGCCTGACGACGCGCTCTATCTCGAACTCGACGGGTGGGAGGGGCCGCTCGATCTCCTGCTCGACCTTGCGCGGCGGCAAAAGGTCGACCTGCGCAACATCTCGATCCTCGCGCTGGTCGAGCAATATCTCGATTATATCGATCGTGCGGGTGCGTTGCGGCTCGAATTGGCGGCCGATTACCTCGTGATGGCGGCGTGGCTCGCCTACCTAAAATCGGCGCTGCTGCTGCCCAAGGAAGAGCAGGACGAACCGAGCGCAGAAGAGCTCGCCTTGCGGCTGCAATTGCGACTCCAGCGGCTCGCGGCGATGCGCGATGCCGCGGCGCGCCTGATGGGCGGCGACCGGATCGGGCGCGACGTGTTCGTGCGCGGAGCGCCCGAAGGATTGCGGATCGACAGGAAGCACAAGTGGAAATGCGATCACTTCGCGCTCGTCCAGGCTTATGGACAGGTGAAGGCGCGCACTGCGCCGGCGATCCACATGGTGCGCGAGCGGATGGTGATGACGCTCGACAGCGCGTTGTCGCGCGTGTCCTCGATGCTGGGTGTCAGCGTCAAATGGATGGAAATCCGCGATTTCCTGCCCGATCACGCCAACCCGCAATTGCGCAAGTCGGCGCTCGCTTCGAGCTTCGTCGCTGCGCTTGAGCTCGCGCGGATGGGCAAGGCGGAAATCGAGCAGGAAGATATTTTCGGCCCGCTGCGCCTGCGGGCCATGCCCAATGCGAAGAACGCCGCATGAGCGCCCCCGACGAGTTGGTGCGGGCGGTCGAGGCAACGCTCTTCGCAAGCGAGGAGCCGATGACCTGGCAGGACATCTCGACGCATCTCGGCGATGCCGACGTCAAGCCGGCGCTGGCCGAACTGCAGGCGCATTATGCCAAACGCGGGGTGCGGCTGGTCGAGCGCGGCAAGAAGTGGTTCTTCCAGACTGCCCCCGATCTCGCGCACCTGCTGCGGCGCGAAAAAGAGCAGATCCGGCGCCTGTCGCGCGCCGCGACAGAAGTCCTCGCGATCATCGCCTATCACGAACCGGTCACGCGGGCCGAAATCGAATCGATTCGCGGGGTTCAGACCAGCGGCGGCACGCTCGACGTGTTGATGGAGGCAGGCTGGGTACGGATGGGCCCGCGTCGAGAAGTGCCCGGTCGACCGCTCACCTATCTCACCACCCCCGAATTCCTCGCCCATTTCGGGCTCGAATCGCGCCGCGACCTGCCGGGGATAGAGGATCTGCGCGCCGCCGGGCTGCTGGATCCGGTCGATGCGGCGATGGAAGCGCTCGATTTTGAGGGCGGAGACGAGACCGCCGAGGACGACGGCGACGACGGTGAATTCGCGCGAACCGATACGGACGCGGCTGGCGAATAGCTGGCCGAACGCCTATATCGGGCTTCGAACCAACAAGGAATTTCCCATGGGCCTCAGCGTCTGGCAGCTTCTTATTATCGCGCTTGTCATCCTCGTCCTGTTCGGGCGCGGCAAGATTTCGGAAATGATGGGCGATTTCGGCAAGGGTGTGAAAAGCTTCAAGGAGGGGATGAGCGACGAGGACAAGCCGTCCGAGCCATCCGAACCCACGCGCCAGATCCCGCCGCCGAGTGCCTCGGATGGCGCTGTTCCGCCGACGCCGACCGAAACCAAGGACGGCAGCAAGGGCGCGCGCTAAACCCGCGAGGCACAAGAGCCCATGTTCGACATCGGCGCCGCCGAAATCCTGATCATCCTGGTCGTCGCGGTCGCGGTGATCGGTCCGAAAGACATGCCTGCTGCCTTGCGACAGGCGGGACGCTGGCTCGGCAAGATACGCCGCATGTCCAACCACGTCCGCTCGGGCATCGACACGATGATCCGCGAGGCGGAAATGGAGGACATGGAGAAGGAGTGGAAGGCGCAGAACGAACGGATCATGCGCGACCATACCGAAGCGACCGAGGACATCGCCGAGTTCGAGCCCATGCATAAGCGCCAGGCGACCGAGGCCGAAGAACCGCAAATGCGGCCGCTGGCAGCTCCGCCCGAAGAAGCGTCGGAGAGCGCCGAGGCGAAGCCCGCGCGCGATCCCGACGACCCACCGCTGCCGTCCGAACTTCCGCAATTGCCGTTTGGCAGGGGCAGCAATGAGGGGCAGGGCTGATGGCGCTGATCAAGGATCTCGACGAAACGCAGGCCCCGCTGGTCGAACACCTCGCCGAATTGCGCACCAGGCTGGTCCGCGCGCTGGTGTTCCTCGGCATAGGCTTCGCCATTTGCCTGCCATTCGCCGATGTGATCTTCGGCTGGCTGGTGCTTCCGCTGCGCAGCGCCTTTGCCGAAGGGCAGGGGCAGCTGATCTTCACCAAGCTCTACGAACAATTCTTCGTCGACATGAAGGTCGCGTTGTTCGCGGGCTTCCTGCTGTCCTTCCCCTTCATCGCGAACCAGCTGTGGGCGTTCGTCGCGCCGGGGCTGTATGCGAAGGAGAAGAAGGCGTTCCTGCCATTCCTGCTCGCGACGCCCGTGCTGTTCCTCTCGGGCGCGTCGCTGGCCTATTTCGTGGTCATGCCCACCGCGTTCAAATGGTTTCTGGGATTCCAGGGCGAGCGCGGCGGGCTGACGGTCGAGGCGCTGCCCGCGGTGGGAGATTACCTTGCGCTCGTTATGCGGTTCATCATCGTGTTCGGCGTCAGCTTCCTGCTGCCGGTTTTCCTCTTGCTGCTGAACCGGGCCGGGATCGTCGAACGCGCGCAGCTCGCGAAGGCGCGGCGCTATGTCATCGTCGGGATCGTGACGGTCGCTGCGATCATCACCCCGCCCGATGTGTTCTCGCAGATCCTGCTCGCGGTGCCGCTGTTCCTCCTGTTCGAAGGATCGCTGGTGTTGATGCGCCTGTCCGAGCGCAAGCGCGATCGGCAGGACGTCGCAGGCCAGCCGGAAACCGACGCCTGACATGAAAACGGGGCCGAATGGCCCCGCGTTCAATTCCAATAGTTCGTCGAGCCTTACGGGCTGACGGGTTCATCGTCATCGTCGGCGATGAGAACGATGCCGACCACGACGGCGGCAACGATCAGCGCGGAAATGAGGAAGCTACCACCGAAGACCTGTTCGCTGTCTTCGGCCGGAGCCGAGGCGCGATCGGCCTGCGCGGCGATCGGCGACGCGATCAGCATGGAAGCCGAGGCGCCGGCGATGAGTGTCTTTTTGATATTCATATTCCCTCCTGCGAGTGCGGATTCACTATTCCAACGGAGCGACCCGCGGGAACGTTCCAAGTGCGCGATCAACCGTTCCTGATGAACGACGACCGCCAGTAAAAGCCTGAATAATACCGAAAATACCAATTATCGGGCTCAGGCCAACATTTGCGCGACAATATGGACGGCGTCAACCGGTCGAAGTCTGACTTTCGGGGGTGATGTGCCTACAATGCAGACAAAAAAAGCGGGGCACGAAGGCCCCGCTTTCGAATTCGTTTAGCTTCGGTCTTACGGGCTGACCGGCGTGTCGTCGTCGTTGTCGGCGAGCACGAAGATGCCGGCGCCGAACGCGACGATCGCGAGAATGAGGAGAAGGCTCGACGAACCGAAGCCCGCTTCCGCTTCTTCCGCGGGTGCGGCGGTGCGGCTGGCATCGGCCTGCGCCAGAACCGGCGTGGTCGTGAGAGTCAGCGCTGCAGCGGCAGCGGCGAAAGTACGGATATTCATTCTTAAAGTCTCCTTTGAGCTCTTTCGATTTGGGGCTCTATGCGATTCGAACCCTCAAGACAAGCCTTCTGTTTCAATTTCGCGCTACATTTCAGCCCAATCTTCGAACTGTTGCCGATTTGCAGCGTTCCTTCCCGCGCGGACCCATGGATCGCACATCCATGCGCTAGGCGGGAATGGTTTCCATTAAGTTACGTTCCCATACCGTTTTAATCGGCTTCGCGATAGACCCTCCGGCCACCGATCCAGGTTTCCAGCACGCGCGTCTCGCGCAGTTGGCTGGGAGAGGCCATGGTCGGGTCGCGATCGACGAACAGGAAATCGGCACGCATGCCGGGCGCGATGCGCCCGAGTCGATCTTCGGCGAATGCGGCATAGGCGGCACCGGTGGTGAAGGCCGCAAGCGCCTGTTCGAAATTGATCGCTTCCTCGCTCCTCCAGCCGCCATAGGGCTCGCCTTCTGAGTTCTGGCGCGAGACCGCGACCGCGAGGCCGGCGAAGGCATCGGCCGGTTCGACCGGCGCGTCCGACCCGAAGGCGAGGTGGCCGCCATTCTCGCGGATCGTATCCCAGGCATAGGCACCCTCGAGCCGGGCGGGATCGAGTCGCGCCTCGGCCATGAACATGTCTGATGTCTGGTGGAGCGGCTGCATCGAGGCGATGACCCCGAGCTGTCCGAATCGCGCCAGGTCCTGCGGCGCGACGATCTGCGCATGTTCGATGCGCCAGCGGCGATCGCCCTCGTAGGTTTCGTCGAGATCGTCGATCGCGTTGAGGACTTCGGCATTGGCGGCGTCGCCGATGGCGTGGATCGCCAGCTGGAAATTGTTGAGCGAGGCGCGGCTCATCATGTTGCGCAATTGCGCGGGTGTCGCGAGCGGCAGTCCGGTCTGGTCGCGTGCGTCGGCATAGGGCTCCTTCAACCATGCCCCACGCGATCCGAGCGCACCGTCGAGATAGAGCTTCACACCTGCCATGTGCAGGCGATCGCCATACAGCCAGCGGGTCGGTCCGGGGCCACCGATCAGCGACATGTTGTCGATCCCTGCGGCGTAGCTCACGATCCGGATGTCGAGCGCGCCGCTATCGCCGGCACGGCGAAAGCTCTGCCAGTCCTCGATCGTGGTCCCCATATCGGCGACCGCGACGATACCGTTGCGCACGAGGATCTTCTGCGCGGCCTGCAGCGCAAGGTCGCGATCGACCGGGCGCGGCGGCAGGACCACCTTTTGCACGAGGTCCATCGCCGCATCGACGAACACGCCCGAGGGCGTGCGAGTCCCCGGCAGCCGTTCGATCCGGCCGCCCGAGGGCGATTGGGTCGAGGCGGTCACGCCCGCCAGTTCGAGCGCCTTGCTGTTCGCCCAGGCGGCGTGGCCGTCGACCCGTTCGAGCCATACGGGGCGATCGCCTACCACCGCGTCGAGCTCGGCTGCGGTCGGGAAGCGACCCAGGCCCCAGATTTCCTGGTTCCAGCCGCGACCGAGGATCCAGGGACGGTCGGGAAACTCCTCGGCATAGGCCGCGATCAGCGCCTGCGCTTCCTCGAGCGACTTGGTCTGCGACAGGTCGAGGGTCAGCGCGCCGAAGCCGATGCCCATCACGTGAACGTGTGCGTCGAACAGGCCGGGCATCATCACGCGGCCCCGGCCATCCTCGCGAAAATCGACGTCGCGCGGCAATTCCTCGCCGCGCTGGAAGACCTGCTTGATCCGGCCATCGTCACCGACGAGCAAGGCGACGAAGCGCTGGATCTTGCCTTCTTCGTCGAGAGTGATGCCCTGGACGTCGTCGAACAGCGTGTCGGCGTGTGCCGCCGTACCCGTCATTCCGAGCGCCAGCGCAGCCAGCGCGACCCGAATCATCTTCACCTTTTCACTCCCATCAAACTTGTTCCTGGTTCGCCATCGCGGCTGCCTGTCCGGATCCTGCCGGGCCGGCGTGGATGATGCGCGCGGCATAGACATCCATGATCGGACGGGCGAGGGCGAGCGCTTCTTCGCTGCCGTCGCATGCGATCGCAAGCGTGCCCTTCTCGACCTCCGCCCGACCGCAGGCGACAGGCGCATCGACAAGGTGAACGCAATGAGCCGAACCATCCCGCGCCAAAAGCCGCACAAGGCTGACTGGACCAGCCGTGTGGTCGATCAGCACTGCATCCTTGCCCATAGCGGCCAGCGCGCCGTCCTCGCCGAGGAACATCGCCTCGATATCCTCGTCGCGGTCGAGGCAGGCGATCACCCCATCGGCGCCTTCGGCCCCGCTGGCAGGCGTCGGAACGCGGATCGCGCCGCTGTCATCGGAGGCAATCCAGGCATCGGCGCGGTCGTCGCTACGATCGTAGACGATCACTTCGTGGCCGGCGGCGGCAAGCCGGCGCGCGATGGCGCCGCCGATCGGGCCGAGCCCGAGGAAAAAGATGCGCTTTCCGTCTCCCATGCGGCGAGGCTTTGCATGCGCCCGGCGGTACTTGCAAGCGATGCGGCCCGATCATGCGTTGGCGCGGGCGGGGCTTTGCGCTACCCGCGCTGCCATGGGAGACGATAAAACACATGAGGGGCTGAGCCTCGAGACGATCCGCGCGGCCGCCGAGCGGATCGAGGGGCAGGTCGTCCGTACGCCGACCCGGCATTCGCGCACGCTCAGCGAAATCACCGGCGCGAATATCTGGCTCAAGTTCGAGAACCTCCAATTTACCGCGAGCTACAAGGAGCGCGGCGCATTGAACGCGCTGCTGCAGCTCGATCCGGCGGATGCCAAACGCGGGGTGATCGCGGCCTCGGCGGGCAATCACTCGCAGGGTTTGAGCTATCACGGCACCCGGCAGGACATTCCCGTCACGATCGTGATGCCGAAATCGACCCCGACGATTAAGATCCGCCAGACCGAGATGGTCGGCGGCAAGGTCGAGCTGTTCGGCGAGACCTTCGACGAAGCCTACGCCCATGCGCGCGAACTCGAACGCGAACGCGGGCTGACCTTCGTTCATCCTTTCGACGATCCACAGGTCGCCTCGGGACAGGGCACGGTCGCGCTCGAAATGCTCGAGGACGCGCCCGAGCTCGACATGCTCGCGATCCCCATCGGCGGCGGCGGTTTGTCCTCGGGCATGGGCACGGCGGCCAAGGCCTTGCGGCCGGAGATCGAGGTGATCGGGGTCGAGGCGCAACTCTATCCCGCGCTCTACAACACGCTCAACGGCACCGACCTACCGATCGGGGGGGATTCGATCGCCGAAGGCATCGCGGTCAAGGAACCGGGACATTTCACCCGCGAGGTGCTGCGCGATCTGCTCGACGACCTGCTGCTGGTCGACGAGGGGCATATCGAAAGCGCGATCGCGCTGCTGCTGACGATCGAGAAAACCGTGGCCGAAGGCGCCGGGGCGAGCGGCCTGGCAGCCGTCCTGCAACATCGCGAGAAGTTCGCCGGGCGCAATGTCGGCATCCCGCTCTGCGGCGGCAATATCGATACACGCCTGCTCGCCAACGTGCTCTTGCGCGACCTTGCGCGGAGCGGGCGATATGCGCGATTGCGGATCATGCTGATCGACCGGCCCGGCGCGCTCTACCAGGTGATGAAGCTGTTTGCCGAGCGCAACGTCAACATCATCGAGGTGATCCACCACCGCGTCTTCACCTCGCTGCCGGCGAAGGATTCGATGACCGATATCGAGTGCGAGGCGCGCGACGCCGAACAGCTCGACGCGCTGGTCGCGAGTCTACGGGAGGCGGGCTATTCGGTGAGCCGGGTGGAGATCGACCAGAGGACCGATTGATCCCTGCACCGGGAGTGCGCCGGTCGGGTTCCGTCCAGCTTCGGCACGGTTTGGCTCGCCGCCCTCGATCCCACCCGCAATTCTTGCCGATTTGAAAATTTTCGTGGTTAATCCCCTTTAAACACTCCATGTTGGACGACATAAACGTCGTCGAGCGCGGGGCTCGCCCCGCCGCCGGATTGACTGGAAGAGGTGCCCCGAACCGTGACCGCCCCCGTTCGCTTTCCCCGTTTCTACGTGACGAGCCCCGCGCCCTGTCCGTACCTGCCGGGAAAGACCGAGCGGAAGGTGTTCACCGAATTGTCGGGGCCGAATTCGGATGCGCTTAACGAAGCACTCGGCCGGATCGGTTTCCGTCGCAGCCAGACGGTCGCCTATCGTCCCTCCTGCCTCGATTGCCGGGCCTGCGTCTCGGTTCGCGTGGTGGCCGAACAGTTCAAGCCGTCCACGAGCCAGAAACGCAATATCAAGCGCAATGCCGACCTCGTGGCGAGCGAGTGCCGCCCGTGGGCGACTGCCGAACAATTCGAACTCCTGCGCAAGTATCTCTCCGCGCGCCATCCGGGCGGCGGGATGAATGAGATGGACGAAGTCGATTTTGCCGATATGGTGGAGCATACGCCGGTAACCAGTTGTGTTATCGAATATCGCGAGCCGGGTGACGGGGTCGAACCTGGCAAGCTCGTGGGCTGTTGCCTGACCGACAGGCAGGGCGACGGGCTCTCGATGATCTACAGTTTCTACGACCCCGAATGTGAAGATCGCAGCGGGCTTGGAAATTACATCATCCTCGATCACATCCAGCGCGCCGCCTCGCAGGGGCTCGGATACGTGTATCTCGGATACTGGGTCGAAGGCGCACCCCGGATGCAGTACAAGGTCCGCTTCCGCCCGCTCGAACTGCTTGGTCCCAATGGCTGGGAACCGATGGCCCCCACCCGCCAGGCCGAGCTCATCGCCGAAGCCTGCAAGCCGCACGGCGACGGATTCATGTTCGGTGGCAAGGACAAGGACGGCGTCGCAGGTGGCGCGCCCATTCACGCGGACGCCTGACCGGTTCCGAACCAATTGGCTGGCGGCGGCGCTGTTCGCGCTGGGCTTCGCCGCGACCCCTCTGCAGGCGCAGGATCGCGACACAGAGGACGAACTCGAAGCGCTGATCCCCGACAGTGCGATCGACAATCCGGAAGAATGGGCCGAGGCGGAAGAGTCCGGCGAGGAAATCGACGGCGAGCGGGTCGACCCAGAAGCGCCGCTGCCCGAGATGAACCTGTCGGTCGAGTGGCCCGAACCGCCGTTCGAACTCGCCCGCCCGGACCCGATCGAACCCGATCCCGAACTCGCTGCCGCCTTCGAAGAAGCTCAGGCGGACACAATCGTCGAACCGCTGGTCGCGAGCGGGGAGGAGTTCGCGATCAACGACACGCTGACGCTCGTCTTCCCGACCGGCGGCGACCGATTCCCGGAAGGCACCGAATTCCTCGAGCGGTTTCGTGCGCTGTCCTCGATCGTCGAGCTCGACAGCGACGATTCGACCATCGCCCAGCTGAATGCGCGCGCGGCGAACGACCGTGAACTGCTCGACGACCTGCTGCGCATCTACGGCTATTACGACGCCCAGATCTTCCGCACCGTCGCCGCCGCGCCGATTGGCGATCCGGCCGGGGAGGGCGCGAGAATCCGGTTCGATATCGTCCCGGGACAGCAATACCTTTTTGGGGCGATCGACTTTGGCGATCTCGCGGAGACCGGGAGCGATTACCCCCACCTTCGAGCAAGCTTCGGCGTGCGCCGCGAGGACAGCTCCGACGAGATCACCCCTCGCGAGGAGCGCCGGTTGCGTGACGGGCTCGTCTCGATCGACGAACTCGATCCGTTGGAAGTCGGCGATGCGGTCAAGAGCGACGATATCGTCTACGCAGTCGCCGGGCTCACCTACGAACTCGGCGAGAGCGGCTACGCCTTCGCCGATGTCGGCGAACCTTCGCTGCTGATCGATCACGAGCGGGTCGAGGGCGATCTGACCGTGCCGGTCGCACCGGGGGGCAAGTACAATTTCGCCGGGGTCAATTCGAACCGCGAGGATTTCCTCTCGAGCCGCCACCTCCAGCGAATCGCGCGCTTCGATCCGGGCGAGCTCTTTATGCGCTCCGACGTCCAGGACCTGCGCCAGGCGATCCTGGCCACCGGGCTGGTTTCTTCGGTCACCGTGACCCCCCGCGAAACCGCCGCCCCGCAGGGCGAGGCACCGGGCGAGGTCGTGCTCGATGTCGAGATGACCGAAGCGCCGCTGCGCACCTGGGCGGGGGCGATCGGTTACGACAGCCAGGACGGTTTCAGGCTCGAAGGCAGCTGGGAGCATCGCAACCTGTTTCCGCCCGAAGGCATGCTGCGCGTGCGCGGAGTGGCGGGGACCCGCGAGCAGCTCGCCGGGGTGCTGTTCCGCAAGAACAATTTCATGGGCCGGGACCAGGTTCTCTCGATCGATCTCTACGGGACCACGATCGAGCGCGACGCCTTCGAGGCCACCACCGCCGCGCTGCTCGCGCGGTTCGAGAAGGAGACCACGCTGCTGTTCCAGAAGCCGTGGTACTGGTCGGTCGGGTTCGAGGCGGTCGCCACCAGCGAGCGCGAAGGCTCGCTCACCGGACCAACCATGGCTCCGCGCGAAACCTATTTCGTCGCGGCACTGCCGCTGTCCGCCACGCTCGACAGTTCGGACAATCTGCTCGATCCGACCACCGGCTTCCGCCTGAGCGCATTCGTCTCGCCCGAAACCTCGCGCAATGATGGCGTGCAGTCGAACTATGCGCGGATGTGGCTCGATGGACGGGCCTATTTCTCGCTGTCCGACAATATCGTGCTCGCGGGCCGCGCCAAGTTCGGCTCCATCCCCGGCGCCGACATCCAATCTATAGCGCCCTCGCGACGCTTCTATGCCGGCGGGGCGAATTCGGTGCGCGGCTATGGCTACCAGCGGATCGGGCCCCGCGACATGCTCGGCGAACCCTCGGGCGGGCGCTCGCTGACCGAGATCAACCTCGAGGCACGGATCGGGACGCCGCTTTTCTCCGGCGCGCTGTCGGTGGTGCCCTTCGTCGACGCCGGCTCGGTCGACCGCGGCGCAACCCCCGATTTCAGCGACATCCGCATCGGGGCGGGCGTCGGCGTGCGCTACGAAACCAATTTCGGACCGATCAGGGTCGATGTCGGCGTGCCGCTCAACCGGCGCGAAGGCGACAGCCCGGTCGCGGTCTATGTCGGGCTGGGCCAGGCGTTCTGATGGCGGCGCGGAAACTCCCCATCCCGGCGCGGGTCGCGAAGTGGATAGTGGTCACGCTCGGCGCGCTCGTCCTCGCCGTCCTCGCCGCGTTGGCGGTGCTCAATTCGCCCTTCGGACAGCGCTTCGTGGCAGATCGTATCGCCGAGATCGCGCCCGCTTCGGGGCTCCAGATCGAGATCGGCCGGATCGATGGCGACCTCTACGGCGAGGCCACCCTGCACGACGTCGTCCTGTCCGATCCCAAAGGCAAGTTCCTCGAAATCCCGCTGGTCGAGCTCGACTGGCGACCCTTCAGCTGGTTCACCAGCGGCCTCGATGTGCGCAAGCTCGTCGCCTATCGCGGCACCTTCCTGCGCTCGCCCGAGCTCCTGCCCGGTGACGAGGACGCGCCGATCCTGCCCGATTTCGATATCCGGGTGGACCGGCTCGAACTGGTCGATTTCACCGCCGCCGCAGGGGTGATCGGAAGCGAGAGCCAGGTCGTCAACGCGGTGCTGAAGGCCGACATTCGCGACGGGCGCGCCTATGTCGATGCACGCGCCGATATCAGCGGCGAAGACAATCTCGCCTTCCTGCTCGACAGCGAACCCGATGCGGACCGTTACAACCTCCGGCTCGACTACAATGCTCCGGCGGGCGGCTTCCTCGCCGGGCTGGCGGGGGCGCGCGAGGACTTGCGGGTGCAGGTATTCGGCGACGGTACGTGGGAGCGCTGGACCGGCGGGATCTACGCGACCCAGGCCGACGAGCGGCTGGCCGCGATCAGGTTCACCAAACAGGGCGAGACCTACGAACTTCTCGGCCAGGTCGATCCGCGCGACAATCTCACCGGGTTGCCCTCGCGCGCACTCGGCCGCACGGTCAGCCTGCGCGCGGTCGGTTCGCTCGCCGACAGCGTGCTCGAGGGCAGTGCGCAGATCGCCGGCGCAGCAGTGCGGGGGGTGGCCGAAGGCGCGATCGACCTCGCCGACAACCGGTTCGACGATCTTGCACTCGATGCCAGGCTGACCGATCCCAACCTGTTGTCCGACAGTGTCGCGTTCGAGGACACGATCCTGTCCGCGACGTTCGACGGTGCGTTTCGCGATCTCGAGATCGAGCATGCGCTCTCGGTCGGACGGATCGCTGCGGGCGATTACGTGCTCGACGGGCTGACCCAGTCGGGGACGGCGACGTGGGACGGGACCCGCGTGGTCGTACCGCTCGAAGCGCGCGCCCAGCGGATCGTGACCGGGCTCGCGCAGGTCGATCCACGGCTCGATCCGGTCGTAGCTGCGGGTACGCTCACCTATACCGGCGGTCGCCTGCTGTCCGATGATCTCGCATTGCGCGCACCGGGGCTCTCCGCGGACCTGCAACTGCGCGGCGATATCGGCAGCGGTACCTATCGCCTGACGGGGCCGGCGCGCGCGAACGGCCTGGCGATCGACAATATCGGGCGTGCGGGCGGCCGTGCCCGGATCGACCTGCAGATCGGCGGCGCCCGCGCATGGACGCTGTCCGCCACGCTCGACGGGGCGATCACCGAAGTCGCCAATGCGACGCTCGCGAACCTCGCCGGGCCTCGGCTCGATTTCGACGGCAACGTCCGCCTCGGCGCAGGCCTGCCGATCCTGTTCGACGATTTCGCACTCAAGGGTGAGAAGCTTTCGCTGACGGCCTCCGGTCGGCGATTGGCGAACGGAAACACCGAACTCGCGGGCGACGGCCGCCACGTCCAGTACGGACCCTTCACCTTCGATGCACGGCTCGACGACGCGGGACCGGTGGCCGAGCTGGTCTTCGCCGATCCGTTGCCCGCCGCCGGTCTGAAGGACGTCCGAGTGGCGCTTTCGCCGATCGAGGACGGGTTCGATATCCAGACCAGCGGCAATTCGCTGCTCGGACCGTTCAGCGGCGACCTCGATCTCTTTGCACCCGAGGGTGGGCCGCTGCGGATCGAAGTCGCTGAGCTCACCGTCGCCGACACGCGTGGCGAGGGCACGGTGGAGATCGAGGACGGGATCGCGCGGGGCATGATCGGGCTGACCGGCGGCGGGCTCACCGGCAATATCCAGCTCTTGCCGCTCGAGGGCAATCAGAGCTTCAGTGCGAACCTGCGCGCCGCCAATGCGAGTTTCGGCGGCGAAACCCCCGTGCGGATCGCGCGCGGCACGGTCGAGGCGCGTGGAGTCCTCGCCGAGGGCGCTTCCTCGATCGATGCCGAGATCGACCTCGCCGGCGTATCGCGCGGCAATCTGTTCCTCGGCCGGGCCGAGGCGGACGTGGCGTTGCGCAACGGGCGCGGCAGCGTGACCGGGCTCGTCGCCGGGCGGCGCGGCAGTCGTTTCGCGCTCAATTTCGACGGTCGCGTCGCGCCCGAGAGGATCGCACTCGCGCTGCAGGGCACTTATGCCGGTCGCCGCATCGCGATGCCGCGGCGCGCGGTGCTCAATCGCCTCGATGGTGGCGGCTGGGAGCTCGAGCGGTCGCAGATTTCCTATGCCGGGGGTAGCGTGATCGCCTCGGGCCGCTTCGGTGCCGCGAACGGAACCCGGCTCGATCTCGCGCTAGACGAACTCCCGCTCAACATCACCGATATCGCAGTCGCCGATCTCGGGCTCGGCGGGCAGATCTCGGGGCTCGTCAATTACGAGGTCGGCCCGAACGGGATCCCGGTCGGCAACGCGAGGGTGAAGGTCGAGGGGCTGAGCCGCGCCGGCCTCGTCGTCACCTCGCGCCCGATCGATCTCTTCCTGGCGGCGGACCTTTCGCCGACGCGGCTCGAGACGCGTGCGCTGATCCGCGAAGACGGCCGCACGCGTGGGCGGCTGCAGGGGCGGATCGCGAACCTGCCGGGCAGTGGCAACCTGCCCGATCGCCTGCAACGCGGCGCGCTCGATGCGCAGTTGCGCTACAACGGACCGGCTTCGGCGCTGTGGCGGCTGATCGCGGTCGAACTGTTCGACCTCACCGGCCCGCTCGAAGTCGCCGCGAACTTCTCCGGCAGTCTGCGCGATCCTTCAATCGCCGGGTCGCTCGCCAGCGACGACCTGCGGCTGCAGAGCGCGCTGACCGGGACCGATGTCGATTCGATCCGGGTGCGCGGTCGCTTCGCCGGCGCGCGGCTGCGGATCGGGCGGTTCTCGGGGCGTGCGCCCAATGGCGGCACGGTCAGCGGGTCGGGCTTCATCGACCTGTCGGGTCTCGGCGAGCGGCTGCCGACGATTGACCTCAAGCTTGCCGCCGACAATGCCCGGCTGCTCGAACGCGACGATCTCGGTGCGACCGTCACCGGCCCCCTGCGCGTGGTGTCCGACGGCAATGGCGGGACCATTGCGGGCCGGTTGCGGATCGACCGGGCACGCTGGCAACTCGGGGCCGGGCCGGCGCGCGAACGCCTGCCACAGATCGCCACGCGCGAGATCAATGGGCGCGCCGATATCGCCCCGCCGCGCCGCCGTTCGGGCCCGTGGCGTTATTTGATCGACGCGGTGGCCGACAACCAGATCGAGGTGCGCGGGCTCGGCCTCGACAGCGAATGGGCCGCCAATATCCGCCTGCGCGGGACCGTCGACGCGCCGCAGATCTACCGCCAGGCGACTCTGGTGCGCGGGACCTATTCGTTCGCCGGCGCGCGGTTCGAGCTGCGCGAGACCAGCCGGATCGACTTCACCGGCAGCAATCCACCCAATCCCAGGCTCAGCATCGTCGCCGAGAACGATGGCGGCGCGGTCGATGCCACCGTCTCGATCACCGGCACCGCGCAGAGCCCGCAGATCGCGTTCTCCTCGCCCAGCGGGCTGTCGGACGAGGAAGTCCTGTCGCGGCTGCTGTTCGGCGACTCGGTGACCGACATCTCGGCCCCCGAAGCGCTCCAGCTGGGTGCGGCGCTGGCGAGCCTGCGCGGCGGCGGCGGGCTCGATCCGATCAACTCGCTGCGCAGCGCGATCGGGCTCGATCGCCTGCGCGTGGTCGGCTCGGACCCGACGATCGGGCGCGGCACGGCGGTCGCGGTGGGCAAGTATTTCGGCGATCGCTTCTACGCCGAGCTGATCACCGACGGACGCGGTTACAGCGCCACCGAGCTCGAGTTCCGGATCACCAGCTGGCTCTCGCTGCTGGCTTCGATCTCGACCATTTCGGGCCAGAGCCTGAACCTCGAAGCGCGCCGCGACTACTAGCCACGACGCGCTTCACTGGTGCGTTCGGTTCGGTGGTCAGCGGCTGGCGGTGGTGGCCGTCGGAAGCCGCCGCAGGATGCCGTCGACCGGGATCAGCACGCCGTTATTGGCCTCGACCGCGCGATCGACCAGCAGGCGGACTTGCGCTCCGTCAGGGCCGCGTGCGACGAGCGTGTCGCCGTCCATCCTGAAAGTCACCGGGTCGCTGCCGACGCTGGCCATCTCGACTTCGCCGTCCTCGTCGTCCGCCAACGCGGTGCGCAGGTCGTCGGGCCGCAGGTGCCCGGGGACGATATGATTGCGCAGCAGGGCGATCATGGGCGCGGTGTCGCCATCGGGCGTGAGCTGTTCGGCCGCATCGCCCAGTTCGGCGAAGGCGTCATCGGTCGGCGCCAGCACCGTATAGGCGCTGGACCCGTCGAACACCGACGCGAGGTTCGCCTCGGTGATGACGCCAGCCACGGTCGACAGGCCGTCCGCCTGGCTGATCGACGCGGTCAGCGTCTGGTCGGCGGTGTTCTCGGTTGCGGGTGCGGCTTCGCCGTCCTCGACGCGCTCGCACCCGCCGAGGGCGAGCGCGGTCGCGGCGATCGACGCCAGCCAGATCGTGTTCTTCATGGTCTTTTCTCCCCTTCCGCTCAGGTCAGCAATTCGATCGCCGCGGCGACGAGCCGGGTTTCGGGATCGACCTGATAGATATAGCCGTCGCTGTAGCGGTACTGCGCGTCGGGACGATCGTAATAACGATCGCGATAGCCCATCGGCACGTTGTAGACGTCGTAGCCCGCCGGCATCGGCTGGCCGACGGTGATGTCGTCGCCGGTGATCAACGCGGCAATCGAGGTGATCGCGGCGGTTTCGGGATCGAGCCGGTACAGCGTGTTGTCGTAATAGCGGTAATCGTCGCCCAGATTGTAATAGGAACGATAATAGCTGGGCACGCGCGAGACGCCGAAATCTCCGGGCCAGGGCTGGCCGATCGACAGCGCGCCGCCGAGCAGCGGGATGTAGCCCGAAATGCCGCTGTCACCGTAACGGACCATGTATCCGTCGCGATAGCGGTAATCGTTGCCCGATAGGCCGAACCAGCCGGCATCGTAGTTGCGCTTTTTCGCTTGGCCGGGAGGCAGGCAGCCGTTGCGTTTCTTGGCAAGGCCCGGGGGACACCCGTTGATCAGACCCGGATTGCCGTCGCGATCGCGGGCGAAGAAGGGGCCGTCATTGTCGCGATAGCGATCGTCGGTGCGATAGTAATCGCGATCGCGGCCGCGATAGTCGCGGTCGGCAGTGCGATAGGCCCGTGCGTCGGCATTGCCATTGCCGCGCGCACCGGCATTGCCGTTGCCGCGCGCCTGTACCGGCGGACCGCCGCGGCGATCGGCCTTCGCCTGGCCGTTACCGTTGCCGTTGCCGCGCTGCTGCGCGCGCGCCTCCATCGAGGGCCCGCCACGGCGATCGGCCTTGGCATTGCCCTTTCCGTTGCCGTTGCCGCCCCCGCGCTGTTCGGCCTGGGCGTTTCCGTTTCCGTTGCCATTGCCACGTCCCTGCGCGTCTGCGGGGAGCGAGTAGGCGGTTGTCATGGCGGCGATCGCGAGCGTCGCCGTTCCGATCAGTATCTTGCGCATTTCGAACTCCTTTGCCCGCTTCAACGGCAGGTTCGGGCCCAAGGTTCCGACGCCCTTAACATTTGCGATAAAGCGAAACCTCATCGCGACGCCTGTCGACGAGGCCTTTGAGCGGGCGGCGATCGTTGTAGATCCAGCGCCCGAACTCGCGTTCCGCCGCGACGAAATCGCCGGCGCGGTGGCGCTTTGTCAGCGTGGCGCGGCGGATCGCCCCGGTGTTGTAGTGGAAGCTCACCAGCGCATCGAACTGCGCCTGCGTGGTGGGAGCATCTCCCAGCGCGCGCTCGACCTCCGCCGCGTAACGCACGAGATCGGCATCGAAGCGCCGGTCGCATTGCTCCCGCGTCCACACCGTCCCGCGGGCGATTCCCGTCCCGGTCGATCCCCAGCCGATCGTCCAGGGGTGGCCATCCGCACTGCCGGGGTCGGGATAGGCTTCGACGCGCCCGTCGGCGCGCTGCCGGTGGCACCCCTCCCACTTGCGGATCAGCGCACGGCCTTCCGCGCCGAGCCGGAGGCGTCGCGGCCGGTCTTGCCCCGGCTGCACCAGCGGCGCAGGGCGTCCCGCGATCGCCCCGGTCGCGCGATCGATCGCCGCGTCTATCCGGTCAACCTCGTACTGCCGGAACCCCCGCCCGAGCAGTTCGCGGACACAGTCGAATATCGGCTGGCGGTTCATGGCTGGGGCTCTCCTCGTTCACGATGGAAAGCCGGACCATGTAAGCGATTTCGGCGAAGTAGGAAAACGGCGACCACCGGGTGCCGCGAGGGGGCATGGACCGGGTGTTACACTGTTCTGGAGAAAAATAATCCGCCCCGCGCGCACGCCGCCAAGGCTCCGCATTCACTAGGAATATCGACGGCACGAACATCACACCGGTCAGTGTGCCCGAAACCGCGCATGTAGGAAAATGCGGCGGGTGCGGGGGGTGTAAAGACCTCTTGACTGTCAAATGTTCTTTACAGTAAAGAGCTCTTTACAGGCAAGGGAGGCGATTCGGTGCACAACCGCGTGAAGCATTTCCGCGAGGAGGCGGGCTGGAGCCAGGGCGAACTGGCCCGGCGGCTCGGCGTGTCGCGGCAGACGATCAACGCGGTCGAGACCGACAAGTACGATCCCTCACTGCCATTGGCGCTGCGGATGGCGAAATTGTTCGCCGTGCCGGTGCCCGAACTTTTCCTCGACGAATGGGAGCCCGAACATGACTGACACGACCACCGAAGCGGCGGAAAAGTCGCGCAAGCTGAAGAAGACCCTTTTCGCCCTCGGATTGGGCGGGGTGGCCGGTTTCCTCGGGGCGTTCGGCTTCATGCAGCTGGCCGACACCGGCACGCTCGGTGATCTGGGCGCTTCGCGCGAGATCGCCGCCTTGGTGGGGGTGACCTATCTCGTCACCGCGATCGCGGTGCTCGCCGGCGTGGTGGCCCCCAAGGCGGGTGCGTCCTTCCTCAATGTCGAGGATGCCGAGGAACTGCGCGAGCAGAAATACCAGCTGTCGATGAGCGGGCTGGGCATGGTCACGGCGGGTGCGGCGCTGCTGGTCGCGGCGCTGGCGGCGCCGACAGGGCCGATCGCGCCAGCGTCGGCGTTGCTGGCGATCGTCGGCCTGATGATCGTCGCAATCTATGCCTCGATCGCTTCGCACAAGCGGCAGGACGAACTGATGCGCGCGATCGGTCGCGAAACCGGGGCGACCGCGTTCTACCTCCTCTTCTTCGTCGGCGGCGGCTGGGCGATCGCCGCGCATCTCGACTACACGGCCGGGCCCGCGCCGCTCGACTGGCTGACGATGTTCTGGGGCCTGACCCTGCTCGCGGCCTTCGTCGTCGTTGCCAAACGCGGTATGCTGACGATGCGCTGAACCTTCGGCGGATCGCCCGGCTCAGGATTTCTCGGGCGCGATTTCCGAATTCTCGTCATGGGTGGCGGCCCAGACGACGCTGCCCGCGCTGAACCCGTGGACGAGGGTCGAGACGAGGATGGTGAACACCACCGTCGCCCACAGCGCGCCTTCGTCGACCAGGTCGAGCTGCGCCCCGGCATAGGCCATGTAATAGATCGAGCCGATCCCGCGCACGCCGTAGAAGGCGACCACGCCACGCTGCTTGAGCGACAGCCTCGTGCCGGCCAGCGCCACCATTCCCGTTGCGGGGCGAATGAGGAAGATCAGCGCGAGGCCGAGCAGCGCGTGCGACCAGTCGAGATAGGGGAGCAGCGCGGGGATCGCTCCGCCGAGCAGGACCAGCAGGATCGCGGTGACGGCGTGCTCGAGCGCTTCGGAAAAACTGTGCAGCCGCCCGTGATATTCATGGTCGGCCTCGGCGCGGCGCAACACCAGCCCCATGACGAATGCAGCGATGAAGCCGTAGCCCTCGATCAGTTCGGTCGCGCCGTAGGTCACCAGCACCCCGGCAAGCGAGATCACACCGCTGCCGGTCATCGCCAGCGGGTTGGCGCGGGGCAGGACGAACAGCACCTTGCCCAGGATCCAGCCCGCCGCGATCCCGGCGAGGACCCCGACCGCGATCTTGTAGACGACATAGAGCGCGAACCATTCGCCCAGCCAGTCGGCCACCCCGCCCTGCGCCGCGACGATGAAGATCGCGAGATAGACGAAGGGGAAGGCGAGGCCATCGTTGAGGCCCGCTTCGGTGGTCAGCGCCAGCCGCACCGGATGTTCGCCGCCTTCGAGCGGCGGGCCGACCTGGACGTCGGCAGCGAGCACGGGATCGGTCGGCGCGAGCACCGCGGCGAGCAGCACCGCACCGGCGATCGTCAGCCCCGCCACCGAGCCGATCAGTACCACGCCGAGCATCGAAAGCGGCATCGCGATGGCAAGCAGCCGCGCGGTCGGCCCCCACAACCCCTTGCCGGTCACCCGGTCGATGCGGATACCCGTCCCGAACAGCGCGATGATGACGGCGAATTCGCTGGCGATCTCCCAGAACTTCGGGCGATCGATCGGGCTGAAGGCCTCGGGAACGCCGGGCAGCAGGCCGAAGACCAGCAGCCCGCCGATGATAAGCAGGCCCGACGCGGCCGGTTCGCGCCCGGAGAAATATCGCGGCAACCAATAGGCCACCACGATCGCGAAACCACACCCGACCAGCAGGATGTGGTACGCCGAAATACCGAAAAACGGACCGTCCATGCCGCCTCAACGCGTCGTTGCGCCTTCGGTGCCGGAGCATGCGAAAAAGGGCGGCGGATCGCTCCGCCGCCCTTCGCTCGGTAGACGCAGCGCTTAGCGGCGCCGCGTAACCAAAATGTTACGTCGCGCGATCAGGCGCTGTAATACATGTCGAATTCGACCGGAGCCGGGGTGGTTTCGAGGCGTAGGACCTCGTCCCATTTGAGCTCGATATATGCGTCGAGCTGTTCTTCGGTGAACACGCCGCCCTCGGTCAGGAAGTCGTTGTCGGCCTCGAGCGCCTCGAGCGCCTCGCGCAATGATCCGCAGACGGTCGGCACGTCGGCCAGTTCGGCTGGCGGCAGGTCGTAGAGGTTCTTGTCCATCGCCTCGCCCGGATGGATCTTGTTCCGGATCCCGTCGAGGCCCGCCATCAGCAGCGCCGAATAGGCGAGGTAGGGGTTGGCCATCGCATCGGGGAAGCGGAATTCGACGCGCTTGGCCTTCTCGCCCGCGCCGTAGGGGATGCGGCAAGAAGCCGAGCGGTTGCGCGCGGAGTAAGCCAGGAGCACCGGCGCCTCGAAGCCCGGCACCAGCCGCTTGTAGCTGTTGGTGGTCGGGTTGGTGAAGGCGTTCAGCGCCTTGGCGTGCTTGATGACGCCGCCGATGAAGAACAGGCAGGTTTCGCTGAGGCCGGCATATTCGTTGCCCGCGAACAGCGGCTTGCCGTCCTTCCAGATCGACATGTGGGTGTGCATGCCCGAACCGTTATCGTCCTTGATCGGCTTGGGCATGAAGGTCGCGGTCTTGCCGTAGGCATGCGCGACCTGGTGCACGACATACTTGTAGATCTGCATCTGGTCGGCGCAGGTGGTCAGCTCGGAGAAGGTCAGGCCGAGCTCGTGCTGCGCGGCGGCGACTTCGTGGTGATGCTTGTCGCAATCGAGGCCCATCTCGATCATCGTCGAGACCATCTCGGCGCGGATGTCGCCCGCGCTGTCGACCGGCGCGACGGGGAAATAGCCGCCCTTGGCGCGCGGACGGTGGGCCATGTTGCCCATCTCGTATTCCTTGCCGCTATTGGTCGGCAGCTCGATATCGTCGATCGCGTAGCCCGAACCGGCATAGCCGTCTTCGAAGCGGACGTCGTCGAACATGAAGAATTCGGCTTCGGGGCCGACATAGATCGTGTCGCCGATCCCGGTCGACTTGAGATAGGCCTCGGCGCGCTTGGCGGTCGAGCGCGGGTCGCGGCCGTAGAGTTCGCCGGTCGAGGGTTCGACGATGTCGCAGAATGCGATCAGCATCGGGGTGGCGCTGAACGGATCGACATAGATGCTGTCGAGATCGGGGCGCAGGATCATGTCGCTTTCGTTGATGGCCTTCCAGCCGGCGATCGACGAGCCGTCGAACATCAGCCCGTCCTCGAGCATGTCCTCGTCGAGCGCGGAGGCCACCATCGAGAGGTGCTGCCACTTGCCCTTGGGGTCGGTGAAACGAAGATCGACCCATTCGATCTCTTCGTCCTTGATCTGTTTCAGAATGTCTTTGGCGCTTGCCATGGGAGGGCCCTTCCGTGGGGTATGAGGGTGTGTGGAGAGTGTGCGGTTAGTCTATCAACGTCAGATCGCGTCGTCGTTCCGTTCACCGGTGCGAATTCGCAACGCGCTTTCGATCGCGGTGACGAAAATCTTGCCGTCGCCGATGCGGCCGGTCTGCGCGGCGTTGGCGATCGCCTCGACCGTGCGCTCGGCGAGGTCGTCGCCGACCACCACTTCGAGTTTTACCTTGGGCAGGAAATCGACGACGTATTCGGCGCCGCGATAGAGCTCGGTATGGCCCTTTTGCCTGCCGAAGCCTTTCGCCTCGGTCACGGTGATTCCGGAAACGCCGACCTCGTGAAGCGCTTCCTTCACCTCGTCGAGCTTGAACGGTTTGATGATCGCCTCGATCTTTTTCACCGCGCGGATAGCCCCCTGTGTTCGCGTTCCGGCGGCAGGACTGCGCGACGGAATCGTTCAATCATGGCGCGTGACGCTAGAGGATGATTGCGCGAGGGGAAAGACCGTCATTGTGCACTGCGGTATCTTATGCACGGTTCGTGGAAAGCGATCCGGTCAGAGCGCGAGACCGCGCGTTTCGGGCAGGCCCGCCATCAGGTTGAGGTTCTGCAGCGCCGCGCCGCTCGCCCCCTTGCCGAGATTGTCGAGCGTCGCGACCAGCTTGGCGCGGCGGCCGTCCTCCGACGCGAGCAGGCGGAGCACCAATCCGTCCCAAGCACCGCTTTCGCGATCGAGCACCAGCTCCTCGGGCAGGTTGTCGAGGAAGTGCACGACCTTGCTGTCGCGATAGGTCGCCGCGAGATGCGCGCGCAACTCGGGCACCGGCGCCGCGCCCGCGATCGCATCGAGCGGCAGCGGGACCTCGACCACCATCCCGCGAAACGCCGGGGCGACCGCGGGCGAGAAGATCGGCGCGTGGGCAAGCCCGCCATGGACCTGCATTTCGTCGAGGTGCTTGTGCTCGAGCGACAGCGCATAGCCGCGCCAGGCGAGGCCGGGCTCGTTGTCGATACGCTCGATCAGCGCCTTGCCGCCGCCCGAATATCCCGAAACCGCGTGGACGCTGTAAGGCCAGTCGGCGGGCAGCAGCCCGGCGGCGACCAGTGGGGCGAGCCCGGCGAGGAAGCCGGTCGGGTAGCAGCCCGGATTGGAAACCCGTGCACTTTGCGCGATCGCGTCGCGAAAGCCGATCTCGGGAAAGCCGTAGGTCCAACCCGGCGCCGTGCGATGGGCGGAGGACGCATCGACGATCCGCACTCGCGCGGCATCGTCGACCAGCTCGATCGCGTCGCGCGCGGCGACATCGGGCAGGCAGAGCACGGCGAAGTCGCTGTCGTTGAGCGCCTCGCGCCGCGCTTCGCGATCCTTGCGCTGCGCCTCGTCGAGGACGACCGGGGTGAAATCGGGATGCTTGCCGAGCCGTTCGACGATCTCGAGCCCGGTGGTACCAGATGCCCCGTCGACGAATACCTCGATCATGCGCGCGGCCTCACAGCGGCTCGCCGAGATCGGCGATCTTCACCCAGCCGACCTTGCCGCCGAGCCCGTCCTCGCTGTCGCTGTGCTCGATGCCCCACGCCCACTCGCCCGAAATGTCGAGCACGTCGAAGATCGAACCTTCGGCGAGATCGCCGTGCTTGTCCTCGGGCTTCTGCGCGCCGATCCACATCGGCGTGTCGCAGGTCACAAGGCGCGCTTGCGGCACCGCGTAATGGGGCACGAGGAAGCGTCCGGCGAGCGCGATATGCGCGAGGTCGCCGCGGATCGGCGCGCGCGTCGGGTCCGGCCAGGAAACCGGTCCGGTCAGTCCGAAATTGCCGGTGATCGTTTCGTTCAAGATATTCGCCCCAAAGTTCGGTTGCCCCTAATTCGCGCCCGGGTGGCTGGCAAGCTCAGCCATAGCGCTGCTTCAACATGCGGTAGGCCGCGCGCAGGCCCAGCGCCGCGCCGCCCTTCGGCCGGCCGGGCTTGGCCGCGGGACGCCAGGCGAAGGTATCGAAATGCGCCCAGTCGATCCCGTCGCCCACGAACTTGTCGAGGAACAGGCCCGCGACACTCGCCCCGGCGAAGGCATTGCCGTGGGCATTGGTCATGTCGGCGATGTCGCTGTTGAGCCATTCGCGGTAGCTGTCGGTGAGCGGCAGGCGCCACGGTTCGTCGTCATGCGCGCGGCCTGCCTCGATCAGTTCCTGAGCGGTCTCGTCGCGGCGGGCGAACAGCGCCGGCAGGTCGGGCCCGACCGCGACCCGCGCCGCGCCGGTCAGCGTGGCGAAGTCGAGGATGAATGCGGGTTTTTTCTCGCTCGCGCGGGCGAGGGCGTCGCCGAGGATCAGGCGGCCTTCGGCATCGGTATTGGTGATCTCGACGGTGATCCCCTTGCGGCTCTTGAGCACGTCGCCGGGACGGAAACTGTTGGACGAAATCGCGTTCTCGACCGCCGGCACCAGCAGGTGGAGCCGCACCGGAAGCCTGTTCTCCATGATCAGGCGCGCGAGCGCCAGCGCATGGGCCGAACCGCCCATGTCCTTCTTCATCAGCTTCATGCCGGCCGCGCTCTTGACGTCGAGCCCGCCCGAATCGAAGGCCACGCCCTTGCCGACGACGGCGATGCGCGGATGGCTTTCGTCGCCCCATTCGAGTTCAATCAGGCGCGGCGCGTGGCTGCGCGCTGCGGCGCGGCCGACGGCATGGACCATCGGGTAATCGCGCTCGAGCGCGTCGCCCTTGACCACCGAGATCGATGCGCCGTGCGTGTGGGCGAGGTCGCGTGCGACCTCCTCGAGCTGCTCGGGGCCCATGTCCTCGGCCGGGGTGTTGACGAGATCGGCGACGAGGTTCGCCGCTTCGGCTTCCGACACCAGCTCGTCGATCCGTGCCGCGTCCTTGGTCAGCAGCACGCGCGCGCCGCGTTCGTCGGGCTCGGCCTTGTAACGTTCGAACTTGTGCTGGGCGGTGAGCCAGCCATAGGCGGCGGGACCGGGCGAACCCTCGGCGCGGCGATAGGTCCCTTCGGGGAGCTTTTCCGCCAGCGCCGCCATGCACCAACTCGACAGCTCGTCGGGATTGGCGACGCCGCCGACCGCGAACCAGCCGCTGCCTTCCTTGGCCGGGACGATGCCGACTTCGTAGCCCTTGCCCTCGAAGCGCTGGGCCTTGAGTGCGGCGCGCTGCGGTTCTGACAGCGATTTGGCCCAGTCGCCGAAACCGTCGGCATTGACGAGGTGGATCGGGATCGCGTCCTGGCCGCGATCGGGCTGGATAAGTTGGGTGTTTTCGCTCATTGTGTCGTCCTGACCGCTCTGCGGCGGTTTCTGCAAGGAGATGGGTCGAGAAATGCGCAGATTCGCGCCTGCCATGATTACGCTTGCCCTAGTCGCCTGTTCCGCAGGCTGCTCGGGCGGCGACGGGCGCGACGGCGATGTCGAAAGCGATCCCGAAGCCCGCGCCAAGGCGACGGCGGCGGGTGGCGACGGGGTCGCGGCGGCGCAGGATTCGGGGAGCGCGGGTGCGCGGCAGGTCTCGCTTTCGACCGAACTCTATTCGTTTTCCTACTCCTATCCGGGCGAGGCCGGTTCGCGGCAGGGCCTGCGGATGGTGCTCGACCGCCGGCTCGAGGAAGCGCGCACCGCGCTGATCCAGCAGGCGCGGGAATCGAAGAAGGATTCCGAAGCCGAAAACTACGAATTCCGTCCGCACACGCTGGCGACCGAATGGAAGGTCGCGGCGAGGCCGCCGGGCTGGCTGAGTCTCGTCGCGGAGACCGATTCCTACTTCGGCGGCGCGCACGGCATGTACACCTTCGATTCGCTCGTATGGAACGATCGCGAACGCAAGGGCGTGAAGCCAGTCGACCTGTTCACCACTCCCGAGGCGCTGTTGGAAGCGATCCGCCAGCGCTTTTGCGCGCGGCTAGACGAACTGCGCGCCGAACGCCGCGGGCAGCCAGTTGCGAAGGACAGCGACGATCCGTTCGATGCCTGTATCGACCCGATCGAGGATGCGGTGCTCGTCCTGCGCTCGCAATCGGGCGACGCGTTCGACACGATCGGCATCCTCGTTCCGCCCTATGCCGCAGGGCCCTATGCCGAAGGGTCCTACGAGGTCGAGATTCCGGTGACGCGCCGCGTGATCGCCGCACTCAAGCCGGGCTATCGGGGCGCCTTCGCGCTGCCGGGCGAGACCGGCGCGCGCGACTGAGCGGCTAGCTGGCACTTTGCGGCACGTGCGCCTATATCGCGCAGCATGACACGATACGAAAAGATCACGGGCCACGAGCCGCTCATCCGCGATGGCACGATCAAGCTGCACGGCCCCGCCGGTTTCGACGGGATGCGCAAGGCCGGGCGGCTGGCCGCCAAGATCCTCGACGCGATGTACGACCATGTCCGCCCCGGCGTGACCACCGGCGAGCTCGACGACATCATCCGCGAGATGATGCTCGATGGCGGCGCGGTGCCCGCGACGCTCGGCTATCGCGGCTATACCCACAGTTCGTGCATCTCGCTCAATCACGTGATTTGTCACGGCATCCCGGGCGACAAGGCGCTCAAGGAAGGCGATATCCTCAATATCGACGTGACACCGCAGCTGGACGGCTGGCACGGCGATACGAGCCGCATGTATTTCGTCGGAGAGGTGCCGCTCAAGGCGCGGCGGCTGGTCGAGACGACCTATGAATGCCTGATGCTCGGGATCGAGGCGGTGAAGCCCGGCGCCCGGCTCGGCGATATCGGTGCGGCGATCCAGAAACACGCCGAAGGGCGCCGCTACGGCGTGGTCCGCGAATTCTGCGGCCACGGCCTCGGGCGCCTGTTCCACGACGCGCCCGAAGTGATCCACGCCGCGCGCGCGGGCACCGGGCCGGAGCTCAAGCCGGGCATGTTCTTCACGATCGAACCGATGATCAATGCCGGGAAGCCGGCGGGCAAGATCCTCGAGGACGGCTGGACCGCCGTGACGCGCGACCGCCAGCTATCGGCCCAGTTCGAACATTCGATCGGGATCACCGAGACGGGCGTCGAGATTTTCACCGAAAGCCCGACCGGGCGGCATCATCCGGGGTGTGTGTAACCCGCCCGTCATTCCCGCGCAGGCGGGGATCCAGAGCGATGAAGCGCTGAGCTATCCCGGATTCCCGCCTGCGCGGGAATGACGGGCTTCGCGATTATTCTCTGGCCGCCCGGATCGCCGCACCCGCCGCGAAGGGGGCGAGCGCCAGCAGCACCAGGCTCGCTGCGCCGGTCAGCGCGAGCGCGCCATCTCCGTTTCCATCGAGGCTACCCGCCCCGAAGATCAGCAGGGGCACCGCCAGCGGGATCGCAAGCAGGCCGCCGAGCGCCGCGCCCGAACGCAGTGCCGCGGTCAGTCCCGCCACCATCACGCCCAGCGCCGCCAGTCCGGGCGTACCGACCAGCAGGCCGAGTTCGAGGTTGAGCAGCGTCTGCGCCTCGATCCCCATCAGCGCTGCCCCGGGAAGCGCCGCCACCATCAGCGGCGGGCCGAAGCTCAGCCAATGGGCGAGGATTCGCGCGGCAAGGGTAGCCTCCTCGGCCACGCCGCGCAGCGCGAGCTGGTCGAACAGGCCGAGTTCGAGGTCTGGGCGCACCAGCCGGTCGATCGGGAGCAGCGCCGCCAGCAGCGCCGCGATCCACAGCACCCCGCCGCCAGTATCGGCGAGCAGCCGCGCGTCGCTGCCGACCGCGAAGGGATAGAGCGTCGCCACTGCGAGGAAAAACAGGACGGGCAGCGCCGCACCGCCGCGCGCTCCCGAGCCGAACATTGCCGCCAGATCGCGGCGGAGCAGGGCGGCGAAGGGACTCATGCGCCGAGCTCCATCCGGGTCACCCCGTCGATCCCGATCGGCTGGTGCGACGCGACCACGCAGAGCCCGCCGCCACCGCAATGGAGCGCGATCAGCGCCTCGATCTTCGCCGCGCCATCGCTGTCGAGCCCGTTCAACGGTTCGTCCAGCAGCCAGATCGGGCAGTGGCGGTTGAGCAGGCGGACGAAGGCCGCGCGCTTGCGCTGACCGGTCGAAAGATAGCGTACCGGCACGTCGAGCAGGTGATCGATCCCCATCAATTGAGGATTGATCGCGGGCGCGGTGCAGCCGTCGACCCGTTCCCAGAAGCGCAGTGCCGTGCCCAGCGGCAGGTCGGAATCGAGCGCGCTGTGCTCGTCGATCCAGCCGACCGTGCCCTCGCGCTCGACGCTGCCTGCGAAGGGGCGCATCAATCCGGCAAGCAAGCGCAACAAGCTCGTCTTGCCCACGCCGTTGGGCCCGGCGAGGTGCAGCGCGTCACCCGGCCTGAGGTCGAGCTCGAGCCCGGCGAACAGCACCCGGTCGCCCCGGCGGCACGCGAGATCGCTGGCAATGAGGCGCGGCGCTTGCATCGCTCGGTCGCTTAGGCGAGGGGGGCGGCAGCGACAAGCACAGGAGAGCGACCATGTCCGTCCCCCAACTCACCGACGCCGAACGCGATGCCGCGCTCGCCGAGCTCGAAGGCTGGACCCTGCGCGGCGACGGAAAGGCGATCGAGTGCACCTTCGAGTTCGACGACTTCGTGCAGGCCTTCGGCTTCATGACCAGGGTGGCGATCCTCGCGCAGTCGCAGGACCATCATCCCGAGTGGTTCAACGTCTACAACCGCGTCGAGATCACGCTGACCACCCACGACGCCGGCGGGCTCAGCCAGCGGGACGTCACACTCGCCAAGGCGATCGACCACCTGCTCTAGGGACCCCTAGGTCTTCTTCCCCATCACGCCGGCCATCTGCCTCGAGCGCTTGCGCAGGCGGCCGGGCATCCAGCGGGCCGCGAACCGCAATTGCTTGGCGGTCTTGCCGACGACGACGTGGAGCTCGTCGCCATGGGCCGCGTCCCACACGGCCTGTGCGACGTCCTCGACCGGAGTCAGTTCGAGCCCGGCCTGCTTCACCCGTTCGCGCACGCTTTCGTTGCTCGCGCGGTTGGGGGCGTGGTCGAGCAGCGGGGTCTCGATGAAGCTCGGCATGATCGCCGCGACCTTGATCCCGTCGGGCGACCATTCGGCATCGAGGCTTTCGCTCATCCCGCGCACACCGAACTTGGTCGCCGAATAGGCCGCCGCGCCGCCCGTGCCCCAGATTCCCGCCGCGCTGGCGGTGTTGATCAGGGCCGATCCGGGGGCGGTCTGTTTGAGATAGGGATAGGCCGCCATCGCGCCGTGGAACACGCCCTTCAGATTGATGTCGATGCAGCGCTCGACCTCTTCGGTCGAGCATTCGACCAGCGGGCCGCCGAGCGGGATGCCGGCATTGTTGAACAATACGTCGATCCGACCTCCCGCGGCGGCGCTGAAGGCCGACAGCGCGGTGTCCCATTCCTTGCGATCGCGCACGTCGAACTTGTGGGCGTAGGAGTAGCCGCCCGGCAGCATCTCCTCGGTTGCGCGCATGCCGTCCATGTCGACGTCGCCGAGGCCGACGAACCAGCCTTCGCGCCCGAATTTGACCGCGGTCGCGCGCCCGATGCCCGACGCGCCGCCGGTGATGAAGATCGCTTTTTTCATGATTTCCCGTCCCGTCCGAAATGCAAAGAAGCCGCACCCGCCTAATGCGAGCGCGGCTTCGTGTCACGCCTCCAGGGCGCGCTGGTCGGGTGCCTTACTTGATCGCTTCGGAAAGGCCCTGGACGAAGTCCGCACCTTCGACGATCTCGGCGGTCGATGCCTTTACCGTGTCGCGGATCGGCTCGGCCCGGCCGCCAAGGCAGGTGGCGAGGAAATTCTCGGTCACCGCGTTGAAGGCGATGTTGTTGGACGGCTTGGCGAAGCCGTGGCCTTCATCCGGATAGAGCACGTACGTCACCGGGATGCCCTTTTCCTTCATCGCCTCGACGATCTGGTCGCTTTCGGCCTGGTTGACGCGCGGATCGTTCGCGCCCTGGCCGATCAGCAGCGGCTTGGTGATCTGGTCCGCCTTGTAGAGCGGCGAAGCGTCGATCAGCAGCTGCTTGCCTTCGGGCGTATTGGGATTGCCCATCCGCTCGTGGAACTGCGCGACCACCGGGGCCCAGTAGGGCGGGATGGTCGAGAGCAGGGTCTCGAGGTTGGACGGGCCGACGATATCGACACCGCAGGCGAAGGTTTCGGGCGTGTAGGTCAATCCGACCAGCGTGGCGTAACCGCCATAGGACCCGCCCATGATCGCGACCTTGTCCTCGATCGCGATGCCTTCGTCGATCGCCCACTGGGTGGCGTCGATCAGGTCGTCATGCATCGCTTTCGACCATTGCAGGTTCGAGGCGTTGATGAAGTCCTTCCCGAAGCCGGTCGAACCGCGATAGTTGACGCTCATCACCGCATAGCCGCGGTTGGCGAGCCACTGGTGATACGGATTGAACCCATAGCCGTCGCGCGCCCACGGGCCGCCATGCACCAGCAGAACCATCGGCACCGCCTCGTCGGGCTTGCCATCACCATCGGCGTCGCTGCCCGGCGGGAGCGTGAGATAGGACGGCAGCGTCAGCCCGTCGCGCGATTTCAATTCGAGCGTGTGCATCGGCTGGAGCGGCGCGCCTTCGAGTTCGGGGCGGGTGACGTAGAGCTGGGTCAGCGTGTTCGCATCGCGATCGAACAGGAACGACTTGGCCGGGCCGACGACGGGGTCGTTGCCGACGATCCACTTGCTGTCGTCTTCGGTCCGCGAGCTGATCCCGAATTCCCCCGTCAGGTTGGCCTTAAGGAAATCGAGCGACGCGCCGATTTCGGGATCGAGCGCCTTCCATTCGTTCTTAAGGTAATTGACCGAGTAGGCCTCGACCTCGCCGGTTTCCTGGTCGCGGATCGAACCGCCGATATCGGCGCGGTCGTCTTCGGCGATCACGCGCGTCTCGCCGGTCTCGACGTCCATCGCGACCAGAGCGGCGGTGTTCCGTCCGCGGCTGTCGACCCAGTAGAGGGTCTTGCCGTCGGTGGTGAAGCCGGCCGGATTGGTGGTCAGCGAGTCTTCCAGTCCGGTGCGACCGAACGGTTCTTCCTCGACCTCGTTGTCGACCACGCGGAAGAAATCCATCCCGCCATCGGCGTTCGGACGGATCGCCAGCCGGACATCGAGATTGTCGTCGGCGACGAAGCCCGCATAGGCGTTGTTCTCGATCACCATTTCGAGTTCGCCGGTGTTGAGGTCGAGCAGGTGGACGTCGTGGAAGCGCGCGTCGCGGTTGTTGAGGCCGATGAGGATCTTGTCCTTGATCTTGTCCGACCCACCGACGACGGTGACGCGAGTGTCTTCGAAATCGGTCAGCTTGGTCTCGTCGCCGGTGTCGACGTTGATGCCGTAGAGCAGGAAGTTCTCGTCGCCGCCCTTGTCCTGGATGTAGAGCAGGCTCTGGCTGTCGGGGGCCCAGAAATACTGGCGGATCGGGCGATCAGTCGCCTTGGTCATCACGCGCGCGGCGTCGAGATCGTCGGCCGGTGCCAGCCACACGTTGAGTACGCCGTTGGACGGCGCAAGCCAGCTGATCCACTTGCCATCGGGGCTGATCTGGCCGGCGGCCTTGGTCGGATTGCCGAACAGCGCCTCACGCGGGATGAGCGTGGCGGCCTCGGAGGTCTGGGTCATGCTTGGGCTTTCATTGCTGGAAGTGGCGCCCGCAGCACCCGGCAGCGTCAACGCCATGGCGGCAAGCGTGCAGGTGGCGAGCAGTTTGAACTTGGTAGTCATCGTAACATCTCCCCTTGTTAAGCGACTTGGAAAGTAGACTTTACGTCATGACAAGTCCATTTGTCATCGACGAACGGGTCACAGGGCCGGATTGTTGTAGCTGTGCCAGGTCAGGATGGCCACTGCGCCGCGATGCGGGCGCCAATCATCGGCGAGGGCGCGCGTTTCCTTTTCGCTCGGGCGTTCCTCGAGCCGCAGGATCTTGCCGATCCCGGCCTGCACGGCGAGGTCGCCGGCGGGCCAGATATCGCGGCGCCCCTCGGCGAACAGCAGGTAGATTTCAGCCGACCAGCGACCGATGCCCTTGATCCGGGTCAGCTCCTCGATCGCCGCCTCGTCGTCGGCGGGCAGGTTTTCGAGATCGAGCGCGCCGCTTTCGACCAGCTCGCACAGCGATCGCGCATAGCCCTGCTTCTGGCGCGACAGCCCGCAGGCGCGCAGCTCGTCGAAACTGCTGGCGAGGAGCCGGTCGGTCGGCGTGTCCTCGCCAAGATGCGCCTCGAGCTTGTTCCACATCGAGCTGGCGGCAGCGACGCTGACCTGCTGGCCGACGATCGTGCGCAGCAGCGTGCGGTAGCCGGTCGGGCGGATTCGCGCTTCCGGATAGCCGACCTTCTCCAGCGCGGCGGCGATAGCGGGCTCGCGCGCCGCAACCACATCGATATCCTCGACCAGTTGCTCTTTCGTCAGGCCCATGCGCGCTCCTTGCCAAATCGGGAACCACCCCCTAGCAGCCGCCGCGACTGGATTGCCATAGTTCGAGGACACACCATGCCGAAGCTTACCGTCGTCACCCGCGAAGGCGAAGAAAGCACGATCGAGGTCGAAAGCGGCCTGACCGTGATGGAAGCCATTCGCGACAACGGCTTCGACGAATTGCTGGCGCTGTGCGGCGGGTGCTGCTCGTGCGCGACCTGCCATGTGCACGTAGATCCCGAACATTTCGGCAAGCTCGATCCGGTGAGCGAAGATGAAGACGACCTGCTCGAGAGCACCGACCACCGGACCGAGTATTCGCGCCTGTCGTGCCAGATCCCGTTCAGCGAGGCGCTCGACGGGCTCAAGGTTCAGATCGCCCCCGAAGACTGAGCCCCGGATCGGCAAACGTCGCGTAACCGCGGGATTGACCGCGAGTCGAAAGGGCCTAGTCTGCGGCCATGGCCATTGCCGATACTCCTTCGTCCGGCGAACCGCCGCGGACTACCCCCGGGCGCCGTAGCCAAGCGCTTTATCGCCTCCAGGTCGGTGGTATCGGGCTCGGCTTCATCCTGCTCGTCATCGGCATCGCCAATGCGGTGATCGATCGCGCGCAGGAGGTCGAGCAGACCGCCGTGCCCGAAGCCAAGATCGATCCGCCTGCGCCGACCGAGACCCCGGCGTCCGATCCGCTGGCCGAGATCGGTGTGGTTCCGTCGCCCGAACCGGCCACGCCGACCCCCACCACCAGTGCGACCGCCGACAATGTTTCGACCCCGCCGCCGAGCGAGTAGCCTCGCGGCCCTGGCCGCCGGCGCGCTTGCAGCCTGCAATCCGACCGTCGGAAACGAGGCGGCGGAGCCGCCTGCCGACCCGGTCGATATCGCGCTGTTCTCGACCCTGCCGATCGCGCAGCCCGAGGGGGTGGGCATGGCCGACCTGCTGTCGGCCGATGCGCCCTCGCATTGGGCCGTCGGTGTGCTTTCCGAACGCGGCGACTGGCGCGCGGTCGACTGGCTCGGCGAACGCGAGGACGGCTGGGACGCGTTGGCCGAGACCGATTTGCTGATCCTCGCCCAGCCGCGCCCGCTCGCGCCCGAGGAGAACGTCGCGCTCGATGATTTCGTGCGTGGCGGGGGAACCGTGCTGCTGTTCGCCGATCCCGCCCTGACCCAGGAGAGCAGCTATCCGCTCGGCGACCGACGCCGTCCTCCCGCGGGCGTGCTGCTGTCGCCGATCCTGTCGCGCTGGGGGCTCGAACTCGTGCGCGACGAGGCCGACCGCGCGAGCGGCGTGGACTGGAACGGCGTGTCGCTTCCACTGTCGCGCGCCGGGCGCTTCCAGCTCGCCGAGGACGCCGGGGATTTCGCGGGAGACTGCACTGTGGGGGCCGACTCGCGGCTGGCGGACTGCGCGATCGGGAAGGGGCGGGTGTTGGCTTTGGCCGATGCTGCGCTGCTCGAGCCCGACCAAGGCGAAACCGCGGAAATCCGCGCCGCACTGCTCGACAAGCTGATCGAATCCGCGCTTCGACCATAGCCGGGGAATTCGCGGGACCGGCCCTTCGGTGCCGTGATCGGCTTACGTATTTCTCCCGAATTCCAGCACTTTCCGGTAACTTCTTGTTAACGATTGAAAATCGAGACATCGAAATATATCGCATAAAAACAGATACTTACCGAAGTATACCGCGATTTCCCGTAAAATTCCCTTTTTTCCCGCCTTTGTCCGGGGTACACAGTCGTTCCATCGGATGAGCTGATGATTCCGCGTGTTCCGTCCTTCGGCGGGGCCGCCCCGAAGCCGCGCGCTTTCGGGAACGATGATGCTCGTCCGGTCGGGGAATTCGAACCGGGGAATGCGACGTGTCGCTTGGTGGAGGAAAATACAGCGGTCAGGGCTTTTCGCTTCGCGGCGAAAAGGGTCGCTATGTCCTGCCCCCGATTTTCCGCAAGGCAGTAAAGGACAGCTCGGAAGGGCGCATCCTGTGCCTCGCCAAGCACGAGCGCTGGAACTGCCTCGTTGGCTTCGGCCTCTCGCGCCGGCTCGAACTCGAAGCCCAGCTCGACCGCGAGGAGCGGATCGCGATCGATCGCGATCGCGATTTCGACCGCGACCTGCGCGCGATGCAATTGTTCGGTTTCGCCGAAATCCCGTTCGACGACAGTGGTCGGTTCGTGATGCCCGAGCACCTCGCCGGGCTCGGCAAGCTCGACGAGGACATCTATTTCCAGGGCGCCGGCAGCTTCTTCACGCTGTGGAACCCCGAACAGCTCTACGACCAGGGCGAAGGCTGGGAAGGCGCGCAGGCGGCCTGCCGCGCGCTCGCCGCCGAGGCTGCCGCCAAGGCGAAGGCCAAGGGCAAGGGGGGCGCGAAATGAACCTCGCCAACGGACCGCATATTCCCGTCCTGCTCGACGAGGTCGTCGCGGCTCTCAATCCCGTGCCCGGATCGGTCATCATCGATGCGACGTTCGGGGCGGGCGGTTACACGCGCGCGCTGCTCGATCGCGGCGCGACCGTGCACGCCTTCGATCGCGACCCTGATGCGATTGCCAAGGGCCGCGAATGGGCCGAGCACAAGGCCGATCCGCAGCGCCTCGTGCTCCATCCGCGCCGCTTCTCCGAAATGACCGCGGCAATGGCCGAGGTCGGCGTGGCGCAGGTCGATGGGATCGCGATGGATCTCGGCGTCTCCTCGATGCAACTCGACCAGGCCGAGCGCGGTTTCGCCTTCAGCTCGGACGGGCCGCTCGACATGCGGATGAGCAAGTCGGGCACCAGCGCCGCCGATTTCCTCAACGAAGCGGGCGAAAGCACGATTGCCGACGTGCTCTACCAATATGGCGAGGAGCGCCAGTCGCGCCGCGTGGCGCGCGCGATCGTCGCCGCGCGCCCGTTGCACACAACCGCCGATCTTGCCGCCGTGGTGCGCCGCGCGCTCGGTTACCGGCCCAATTCTCAGAAAAAAGGGGGCGCGCCCAAGGATCCCGCGACGCGCAGCTTCCAGGCGATCCGCATCCACGTGAACGGCGAACTCGACGAATTGCAGACCGCGCTCGGCGCCTCCGAACAATTGCTGCGCGGCGGCGGGCGGCTGGCGGTGGTCAGCTTCCACAGTCTCGAGGACCGGATGGTCAAGCGCTTCCTGCGCGCCGCCTCGGGCGGCCAGGCAGCCACCTCGCGTCACATGCCCGAGCGGCTCGACGATTTCCTCCCGACGTTCGAAAAGCCCGACAAGCCGGTCAAGCCGCTGCAGGGCGAGCTCGACCTCAACCCGCGCTCGCGCTCCGCGATCCTGCGCGCCGCGACTCGCACCGAAGCGCCGGCCAGAACGCAGGTTGGGGTCCCGGCATGATGGTCAACCGCTCCCACGTGAAGACCGCCGGTTGGGCCGCGGTCCTGCTCGGCTGCGCCAGCGCGGTGGCGATGCTGATGTTCAAGGTCAATGCGGTGCGTAGCGAAGTGCGCAACGCCGAAGAGCGCATCGTCGAGTTGCAGCGCGACAACCTCTATCTCGAAACCGAGTTCGAGACCCGCGCCAGCCAGCAGCAGCTCGCGGCGTTGAACCGGATGGAATTCGGCTATGTCGCGCCGGGGCCGGGTCAGTTCCTGCCCAATGAGCGCGCGCTCACCGCCTTCGCCGAACCGCGCGCCGCGGGTGCGCCGCAGATGATCCGCGTGGCGCGTGGCGACATCGCCGATGTCGAACTCGCCTCCTTCTCGGGCGAAGTCGCCGAGGCGGTTGCCGACGACGAGCCCGAGGCGAAGCCGCGCGAAGAGAAGCCCACGGCCCAGCCGAGCTTCCAGCGCGCAGTGGTCGAGAAGGCCGAGGACGCTGCGAAGGAAAAGGCGCAGCCCAGCTTCGCCGCGCTGTTCGCAGACTACCGGCTCGACAAGGAAGCCTCCGAATGAGTGTGGCGCTGGGCGGGGTCGCGCAGGCATCGCCGGCGTTTCGCCTGCACCAGGAACGCCGCCGGGTGCTTTACCTCGCCAAGATTCGCGGCTTGTGGATCGCGCTGGTCTTCTTCGCCCTCGCGGTGGTCGCTCTGGCGCGCATTGCATGGCTCGGCGCGGTCGAGCCGGGCGCACAGCCGCTGTCGATGGCGCAGCGCCTCCTGCCGGAACGCGGCGAGATCGTCGACCGCAACGGCGTACCGCTCGCGCGCGCCTTCCATGCCCGCGCGCTGTGGTACAACCCGCAGGCGATCGGCGATGGCGGCGCGCCGCTGGTCAAGTCGCCCGAGGCGGTCGCCAAGGCGCTCGCCGCGATCTTCCCCGAAGCCGACGAGGGCCGGCTGCTGCGCAAGCTCAAGTCGGGCAAGCCGACCTATCTCGCGCGGCGCATCCTGCCGCGGCAAATGGCGAAAGTGCACGCGCTGGGCGAACCCGCGCTCGAATACCCGCCCGAGAAGGAACGCTTCTATCCGCAGGGCTCGCTCGCGGCGCACGTGATCGGCTTCGTCGACGCCGACGGAGAGGGCAAGGTCGGGATGGAAGAGGCGCTGCAGGACCGACTGCTCGATCCGGCCGGGCGCGGCGAGCCCGTCGCATTGTCGATCGATGCGCGGGTGCAGGGCGCGCTCGAAGACGAGCTGATGGCGGGTATCGAAATGCACGAGGCGATCGGTGCGGCTGGCGTGATCCTCGACGTCGAGACCGGCGAGGTCCTGGCGCTCGCGTCCTTGCCCTCATTCAACCCCAACCGGATCGATTCCGACGGCGCGCAGAATATCTTCAACCGCGTGACCAACCAGGTGTACGAGCTCGGCTCGACCTTCAAGCCGCTATCGGTTGCGGCGGCGATCGAGGCGGGCACGGTCAAAAGCCTGGCGCGGCGCTATCCGGCCCGCGAGCCGCTCAAGGTCGGTCCGCACCGCATCCGCGACAGCCACGTGATCGGCGACAGCCTCAACGTGCCCGAAACGCTGATCCATTCCTCGAACATCGTCACCGCGCAGATCGCCGACGAGCTCGGCGTCGAGCGGCTCCAGAAGACGATGGTCGATCTCGGCATGTCGGTGCGTCCGGAAATCGAACTGCCGGCTCGCGGCCATCCGCTGTTCGAGACCAAGAAATGGTCGCGCATCCGCAACATGACCGTTTCCTACGGTCACGGAATCGCGGTTACCCCGCTGCACCTCGCCAGCGCGTATGCCGCGATGGTCAATGGCGGGATCTACCGCCCCGCCACGCTGATGAAACGCGCGCCCGGCGAATATGTCGAGGGTCGCCGCGTGTTCAGCCCCGCGACCTCGGCCAAGATGCGCCAGATGCTGCGGATGATCGTGGTCTACGGCACCGGGCGCAAGGCCGACGCCGACGGATTCCGGGTCGGCGGCAAGACCGGTTCGGCCGAAAAGCCGGGCAGCGGTGGATATCGCCGCACGAGCCTCGTATCGACCTTTGCAGCGGCGTTCCCGATGGATAGACCGCGCTACGTGATTATTGCGATGTTCGACGAGCCCACGGGCAATGCCTCCACCTACGGCCAGCGCACCGCCGGCTGGAATGCCGCGCCCGCGGTCGGCCGGATCGTCCCGCGGATCGGCCCGATGCTGGGCATCGAACCCGATGCGACCCGCGATATCGACCTGTCCGACCTGAAACCCCTCGTCGTCACGGAGGGCTAGGCCATGCGTATCAGCCGTCTGTGCGAACGCGCCGGAATCGAATTTCCGGATGGTGCGGACGATGCCGAGATCAATGCCTTCGCGATCGACCATCGCAAGGTCGCGCCGGGCACCGTGTTCGGCGCGTTCCAGGGCTACACGGTCAATGGCGAGGACTTCATCCCTCAGGCGATCGAGAGCGGCGCGATCGGGGTGATCGCGCGGCCCGAGGCCAAGGTCGAAGGCGCGCTTCACTTCGCCGACGACAAGCCGCGTCGCCTGTTCGCCCGGCTTGCCGGGGCGTTCTTCCGGCCGTTCCCCGAGACGATCGTCGCGGTAACCGGGACCAACGGCAAGACCTCGACCGCCGAGATGACGCGCCAATTGTGGCGCATGGCGGGCGAACGTGCGGCCTCGATCGGCACGCTGGGCGTCACGACTCCCGACGAAAGCGTTTCGACCGGGCTGACCACCCCCGACATCGTGACCTTCCTGTCGAACCTGCGCGGACTCGCGCGCGAGGGAACGACCCACGTTGCCTACGAGGCCTCGAGCCATGGCCTGTCGCAATATCGCAACGAGGGCGTGCCGGTGAAGGCGGCGGCGTTCACCAATTTCAGTCGCGATCACCTCGATTACCACGCCACTATGGAAGACTATTTCGAGGCCAAGATGCGGCTCGTCGAAAAGGTCCTCGATCCCGACGGTACGGCGGTGATCTGGGCCGACGATCCCAAGTCGGCCGAGGTGATCGCGCGCGCGAAGGCGCGCGGTGTGAAGGTCATGACCGTCGGCGAGCAGGGCGAGGACATCGTGCTCGTGTCGCAGGCACCGACCGAGCTCGGGCAGGAAATCGTCGTCCGGCACGACGGGACCGAACGCAAGATCGCGCTGCCGTTGATCGGCGCCTACCAGGCCGCGAACGCGCTGACCGCAGCGGGGCTCGCGCTCGCCACCGGCGGAAAGCCGACGCAGGTGTTCGACGGGGTGGCAAGGTTGCAACCGGTCGCCGGGCGGCTCCAGCGTGCGGTGATCAGCCGCTCGGGCGCGCCCGCCTATGTCGATTATGCCCACACGCCCGACGCGCTAGAAGCCGCGATCGCGGCGTTGCGACCGCACTGCAAGGGGCGTTTGACGGTCGTGTTCGGCGCCGGCGGCGATCGCGACCAGGGTAAGCGCGGTCCGATGGGTGAAGTCGCGGCGAAGGCCGCCGACCAGGTCATCGTGACCGACGACAATCCGCGCGGCGAGGACCCGGCGAGCATCCGGGCCGCGATCATGGAGGGCGCTCCGCAGGCGCGCGAGATCGGCGACCGGCGCGATGCGATCTGCACCGCGATCCGCGAGGCAACGCGCGGCGATATCGTGCTGATCGCGGGCAAGGGACACGAACAGGGCCAGGTGGTCGGCGCGGGCAAGGACGCCCGCGTCCTCGCATTCGACGATGTCGACGTGGCGCGCGAATGTGCGGCGGAGGGATGATGACGCACCCGGCGATCCTCGACTGGCCCGAACAGCCGTCCGACGACCTCCCGCTCGCGCTGTGGGATGCCGACGCGATTGCCTCGGCCACCGGCGGCACCGTGCATGGCAGCTTCCAGGTGTCCGGCGTCGAGATCGACAGCCGCGACGTGGGTGAGGGCGACCTGTTCGTCGCGCTCAAGGGCGCGGCAATGGATGGCCATCGATTCGTCGCGGGCGCGTTCGAACGCGGCGCGGCGGGCGTGCTCGTCTCGCAACCGGTCGACGGACCTCACGTGCTGGTCGACGATACGCAGGCCGCGCTCGAGGCGCTTGGTGCCGCGGCGCGTGCGCGAGCGGACATGCAGGTCGTCGGCGTCACCGGTTCGGTCGGCAAGACCTCGACCAAGGAGGCGTTGTTCGCCGCGCTCGACCGCGCCAGCCGCGGGGCGGCACATGCTTCGGTCAAGAGCTACAACAACCACACCGGCGTCCCGCTCTCGCTCGCGCGCACGCCCGCGCGAAGCCATTACGGCGTCTACGAAATGGGTATGAACCATGCGGGAGAGATCGCCGCGCTGACTACGCAGGTGCGGCCGCATGTCGCGCTGGTCACCGCGATCGCCCCCGCGCATATCGAGAACCTGGGCAGCGAGGAAAACATCGCGCGCGCCAAGGCGGAAATCTTCGAAGGGCTCGAACCGGGCGGGATCGCGATTGTCCCCGCCGACAGTCCGCATGCCGAATTGCTCGCCGGGGCGGCGCAAGCGGTCGGAGCCAGCGTGACCACCTTCGGTCTCGAGAGCGCCGCTGACATCAAGCTCCTCGAAAGCGTGACGACGCGCGACGGCGGGTCGCTCCTGACGGTCCAGGTGCGCGACCGACGGCTGTGCTTCACGATCGGCAATCCGGGGCGACACTGGGTCTCCAACGCGCTGGCGGTGATCGCGGCCTGCGATGCGCTGGGCGCCGATCTCGGTGCGGCGGGTCTTGCGCTCGCCGAACTGCAGGGACTGCCGGGGCGCGGCGAGCGGCACGTCCTCCCGGTCGAAGGCGGCGAAGCGCTGCTGATCGACGAAAGCTACAACGCAAATCCGACCTCGATGCGCTCCGCGCTCGCGCTGCTCGGTGCGGTCGACGCAGACCGCCGGATCGCGGTGCTCGGCGCAATGGGCGAGTTGGGCGATCATTCGGACCGCTTCCACGCAGAGTTACTCGAGCCGATCCTCTCCGCACAGGTAGACCAGGCGATCCTGGTCGGGCCGGCGATGCGGCCGTTGGCCGAACGGCTGGGGACAGGCGAGGTCTCCGACCTTGGCAAAATGCCCCGCTTCACCCATTGCGACGATGCTTCCGCGGCGCAGGCGGCGCTCGACGAAATCGGTCTCGCCAATCGCGACGCGGTGCTGGTGAAAGGCTCGAATTCGGTCGGCCTGGCCGCGCTGGTCGCCGACCTGGTCGATGCGCCGGCCGATGGGGACTGACAGATGCTTTTCTTACTCGCCGAGTGGTTCGATTTTCCCGGCGCTGCCAATCTTATCCGTTACCAGACGTTCCGCGCCGGCGCGACGCTGTTCACCGCGCTGATCATCGGCCTGATCATCGGGCCGAAATTCATCGCCATGTTGCGCGTGCGGCAGGGCAAGGGCCAGCCGATCCGCGACGACGGGCCGCAGAGCCACCTCGCCAAGAAGGGCACGCCGACGATGGGCGGGCTGATGATCCTGATCAGCCTGACCGTGTCGATGCTGCTATGGATGGATCTCGCCAACCCGTTCGTGTGGGCCTGCCTCGCGGTCACGCTGGGCTTCGGCCTGATCGGCTTCATGGACGATTTCGACAAGGTGACGAAGAGCCATCATGCAGGGGTTTCCGGCAAGGTGCGACTCCTGCTGGAATTCATCATTGCCGGTATCGCGGTGTGGCTGATCGTGAGCAAGATCGACACCAATCTCTACATCCCGTTCCTGCCGAGTACCTATGTCCCGCTCGGGCCACTTTATTACGTCTTCGCCGCGGTGGTGATCGTGGGGGCGGGCAATGCCGTGAACCTCACCGACGGGCTCGATGGCCTCGCCACCATGCCGGTCATCATCGCTGCGGGTGCCTTCGCGGTAATCGCCTATCTCGCCGGCCGCGTCGACTATGCCGAATATCTCGGCATCCCGTATGTCGAGGGCGCGGGCGAGCTCGCGATTCTGTGCGCGGGGATCATGGGGGCGGGACTCGCCTTCCTGTGGTTCAATGCCCCACCCGCCGCGGTCTTCATGGGCGATACCGGTAGCCTCGCTTTGGGCGGCGCGCTCGGCGCAATCGCGGTCGCGAGCCATCACGAGATCGTGCTCGGCATCGTCGGCGGGCTGTTCGTGCTCGAGGCCGTGTCGGTGATCGTGCAGGTCTTCTGGTTCAAGCGCACCGGCAAGCGCGTGTTCCGCATGGCGCCGATCCACCACCATTACGAGCAGATGGGCTGGAGCGAGAGCACGGTCGTGATCCGCTTCTGGATCGTCGCCATCGTCCTCGCACTGATCGGCCTGTCCACGCTGAAACTCCGGTGAAGGCGGATCGCGCCTTCGCAGGCAAGCGCTACGCCGTGCTCGGGCTTGCGCGCTCGGGTCGCGCGACCGTGCAAATGCTGGTCGACAGCGGGGCCGAGGTGACCGCCTGGGACAGCCGCGAGGAACCGCGCCAGCAGGTGCCCGACGGGGTCACGCTCGCCGATCCGCTCATGATCGACCTCAAGGGGTTCGACGGCGTGGTCGTCTCGCCCGGCGTGCCGCTCAATCGCCATCCGATCGTCGCCGCGGCCCAACGCGCGAACGTGCCGCTGATCGGCGATATCGAGCTGTTTGCGCAGATGCGCGACGAGCTTCCGCCGCACCGCGTCGTCGGGATTACCGGGACCAACGGCAAATCGACCACCACCGCGCTGGTCCACCACCTGTTCGAACAGGCGGGCGTACCGAGCCTGATGGGGGGCAATATCGGCAAGCCGATCCTCGGCGAGGATGCGCTGCCCGCGCACGGGGTCTACGTGCTCGAATTGTCGAGCTACCAGATCGATATCACGCAGACGCTGTCGTGCGATGTCGCGGCCTTGCTCAACATCACGCCCGACCATCTCGATCGTTATGCCGATTTTGCCGATTATGCAGGCGCCAAGGCACGACTGTTCGCGATGCAGGACGCCGATCGCCACGCCGTGTTCGGAATGGGCGATGCGCAGACATGTGCGGTGGCCCTACGCGAGCGGGCGCGCCGCGGCGAGGCGCTGGTGCACGAGGTCGAGGGAGCCGGGCTGGCGCATTTGCAGCATGACTGGCCCTCGCTGCAGGGACCGCACAACCTCCAGAACGTCGCGGTGGCGGTGGCGATCTGCGAGATCGTCGGCCTGACACCCGAACAGTGGCTTCCGGCGCTCAAGACATTTCCCGGCCTGCCGCATCGGATGGAACGGGTCGCCGAGCATCGCGGCGTGACTTTCGTCAATGACAGCAAGGCGACCAATCCGGCCAGTGCCGCACCCGCGCTCGCCGCCTTTCCGCCCGATCCTGGGCCGCGAATCCACTGGATCTGCGGCGGCCTGCCTAAGGGCGACCGGCTCGATGAATGCGAACAGTATTTCGGCTACGTGAAGGCGGCGTACACGATCGGCGATGCCGGCCCTCGTTTCGCGGAGCTGCTCGCGTCCCATACCGAAGTGACGCGTTCCGAAATGCTCGGCGACGCGGTGCGTGCGGCGATGGCGGCGGCGGATGAGGGCGATGTGGTGCTGCTCGCGCCTGCCTGCGCAAGCTTCGACCAGTTCCGCGACTACGAAGCGCGCGGCGATGCCTTCCGCCAGATCGTGACGGCGCTGATCGAAGACCATTCGGAGGCCGCCTTGTGACCGAGATGTCGTCGCTCAGCCCCCAGCGCGGAAAGCTGCCGGTCGCCCGCCCTCGTTCGCGGATCGAGGAACTCGCCGTCTGGTGGCGAGAGCTCGACAAATTCCTGCTCGGATTGATCGTCGCGCTCGCCGGGATCGGGATCGCGGCGGTGGCGGTGGCATCGCCCGCGACCGCGGCGGACCTGTCCACTGCGAGCGAACGGCTCGATCCGCTGCACTTTCTCTATCTCCACCTGCGCTGGCTGACGGTCGGCTTCGCGGCGATGATCTTCGTTTCGATGCAATCCAAGCGCGACGTGCGGCGCGGTGCGCTGCTCGCGGCGGCGGGCTTTACCGGCCTGCTGCTGCTGGTCCCGATCGCCGGATACGAAGTGAACGGGGCGCAGCGCTGGATCCGGCTCGGCATGGGCGTCCAGCCGGCCGAGTTCCTCAAGCCCGCCTTCGCGGTCGCGCTCGCCTGGGTGCTGAGCTGGCGCCTGAAAGATCCCGGCATTCCTGTGGTCGGATTGGCGGTCGCCTATTTCGGGCTGATCGCGGCGCTGCTGATGATGCAGCCCGATTTCGGCTCGACCGTGCTTTTCGGCGGCGTACTCGGCGTGTTGATTCTCGTTTCGGGCGTTCCGTTCCAGCGCTTCGCGATGTTCGGCGGCGCAGCCTTGGGTGCGCTGGCGCTCGTTCTCCTGCTTTACGAGAACGGGCGGAACCGCATCCTCGCCTTTTTCTCCGGCGGGACCGAGTTCGACCAGGTCGATCTTGCCGCGCGCACGCTCCGGGCGGGCGGCTGGCTCGGCACCGGGCCGTTCATGGGCGAACGCAAGATGGCGCTGCCCGAAGCGCATACCGACTATATCTTCTCGGTGATCGGCGAGGAATTCGGGCTGGTGACCTGCGGCATCGTCATCCTGGTCTATCTCGCGCTCGTGATCCGGATCCTCTCGCGCGTGGCCGACGAGGAGGACCTTTTCGCCGTGCTTGCATCGACCGGGCTGGTCGCGCTGGTCGGGGGTCAGGCCTTCATCAACATCCTCGTCAACCTCCAGCTGTTCCCTTCCAAGGGGATGACGCTGCCGCTGATTTCCTATGGCGGCTCCTCGACCATCGCGCTTTTCCTGGCGCTCGGAATGTTGCTCGCACTCACGCGGCGAAATCCCTATCTGAGCCGCGAAGGGCCGCTATGGGCCGATCGGGGAGACGACGCTTGACCACCGCCAACCGCCATTTCGTTCTCGCCGCCGGGGGGACCGGGGGACATTTGATTCCCGCCTTCGCGCTCGCGGACGAATTGCATGCGCGCGGCCATCACGTCGCGCTGGTCACCGACGAACGCGGCGACGCGATCCCGGGCAAGCCCGATTATCTCGAAACGCATGTCGTCCCCGCCGGGCGCTTTTCGAAGAACCCGATCCAGCTCATCAAGGGGATTCGCGCAGTTCTGGCAGGGCGCAAGATGGCGCTGAGGCTGTTCGAAAGCTTCGAACCCACCGCGGTGGTCGGGTTCGGAGGCTATCCCTCGCTCCCGACCCTGATGGCTGCGCGCAAGGCGAAGGTCCCGGCGGTGCTGCACGAACAGAACGCCGTGCTCGGCCGCGTCAATCGCCTGCTCGCGGGCGGGGTCGATGCGATCGCGACCAGCTACCAGGAGACCCGGCGGCTCGACGACAAGCATCGCTACAAGGTCGAACTGACCGGCAACCCGGTGCGCAAGGAAGTGCTCGCGCTGCGCGACGAACCGTTTCCCCCGGTGTCCGAAGACAGCCTGCTGCGGGTGCTGGTGACCGGCGGCAGCCAGGGTGCGCGAATCCTGTCCGAGGTCGTGCCCGATGGTCTGGCCATGCTTCCCAATGCGCTCCGCAGCCGGTTGCAGGTGGTCCAGCAATGTCGCCCCGAAGATATCGAGGCGGTGCGCGAACGCTATGCCAGCCACGAGATCCCGGCGGAGCTCGGCACGTTCTTCGAGGACATGCACGAACGGCTGGCGCGCGCGCACCTGTTTATCGGGCGTGCGGGCGCCTCGACCATCGCCGAACTCACCACGGTGGGGCGACCGGCGATCCTCGTCCCGCTGCCGATCGCGACCGACGACCACCAGGCCGTCAATGCACGCGAAATGGTCAAGGCTGGCGGCGCGCGCGCGATCCGGCAGGAAAATTTCGTTGCCAAGGAGCTGGCCAAGCAGATCAAGGCGCTGGCCGAACGCCCCGATGCGCTGGCCAACGCCGCCCATGCCGCGTGGAATTGCGGCCATCCCAAGGCCGCACAGAAGCTTGCCGACCTCGTCGAGGGGTTCGGCGGTGCGCCGTTGATGGACGTGATCCGCATGGGAGACAGCACCGAAAGAGAGGTTTCGGGCGAAATGCAGGGAGCCGGGGCATGAGCGGCGCGGGCAATTTGCCGATGGGCGGCATGCGCGATATCGGCAAGATCCATTTCGTCGGGATCGGCGGGATCGGCATGTCGGGCATCGCCGAGGTCATGCACAATCTCGGCTACAGCGTGCAGGGCTCGGACATCGCCGAGAGCGCGCGTGTGGTCTCTTTGCGCGATGCGGGAATCCCCGTCGCGATCGGCCATTCGCCCGACAATCTCGGCGATGCGGCGGTGGTGGTGACCTCGACCGCGGTGAAGCGCACCAATCCCGAAGTCGCCGCCGCGCTGGAGAAGCGTATCCCCGTGGTCCGCCGCGCCGAAATGCTCGCCGAGCTGATGCGCCTGAAGCGCACGGTCGCCGTCGCGGGCACCCACGGCAAGACCACGACCACCAGCATGATCGCCGCGCTGCTCGATGCGGGCGGGGTCGACCCGACCGTGATTAATGGCGGCATCATCAACCAGTACGGCTCGAACGCCCGGCTCGGCGATAGCGACTGGATGGTGGTCGAAGCTGACGAGAGCGACGGCAGCTTCCTGCGGCTCGACGGGACGATCGCGGTCGTCACCAATATCGATCCCGAGCACCTCGATCACTACGGCGGCTTCGATGAGGTCAAGAAGGCGTTCGTCGAGTTCATTGAGAATGTCCCGTTCTACGGAGCGGCGATGCTGTGCGTCGACCATCCCGAGGTCCAGAACATCATCCCGATGGTGCGCGATCGCCGCGTGGTGACCTACGGCTTTTCCGCGCAGGCCGATGTGCGCGGCCAGAACATCCGCCCGACCGCGACCGGCAATCGCTTCGACGTGGTGATCCGAGACCGCGATGGCAGCGAGCGCACGATCAGCGATATCGACCTGCCCATGTCGGGGCGGCACAATGTCCAGAACGCGATCGCCGCGGTAGCCGTGGCCGCCGAGATGGGCTGTGCGGACGAATATATCTGCAACGGCTTCGACCAGTTCGGCGGGGTCAAGCGACGCTTTACCAAGGTCGGCGAGGTGGCCTGCGAGGGCGGCAGTGCGACGGTGATCGACGATTACGGCCATCACCCGGTCGAGATCCGGGCCGTCCTTTCCGCCGCCCGCGAGAACGTCGCCGCGGCGGGCGAGGGCGGGCGCGTGATCGCGGTGTGCCAGCCCCACCGCTACACCCGCCTGCGCGACCTGATGGGAGATTTCCAGGGCGCCTTCAACGATGCCGACATGGTGTTCGTGACCCCAGTCTACGAGGCGGGCGAGGACCCGATCGAGGGCGTCGACGCCGCCGCGCTGGTCGCAGGCTTGCGCGATCGCGGTGCGCGGGCGGCCGAGGAAGTCGCCGACGAAGAGGCGCTCGCGACCCGACTGGCCGAGGAAGTGCGCGCGGGCGACCTCGTGGTCTGCCTCGGCGCCGGAGACATCACCAGGATCGCTGCCGGGCTGGCGGACGCGATCGAGGAGCGAAAAGACAAGTGATCGATCAGCCCGACGACTGGAAAGGCGAATGCTCGAACGACGCGCCCGATTGCACGAGCGACGAGGCGATGGTCGCGCGCGTGCCCGAAAGCGCGGCACGCGGCTCGCTGACCAAATGTGCGCCGCTTGCCAAGCTGGTCTGGTTCAAGAGCGGCGGCACGGCCGACTGGCTGTTCGAACCCGCTGACCTCGATGACCTCCGCACCTTCCTCTCGCGGCTCGACCCAGCCGTGCCGGTGATGCCGCTCGGGCTTGGCTCGAACCTGATCGTGCGCGACGGCGGGGTCCCCGGCGTGGTGATCCGCCTCGGCAAGCCGTTTTCGGGTTGCGAGATCGAGGACGGCAACGTGGTCAGGGCGGGCGGCGGTACGCCCGGTATCCTCGCCGCATCCTCGGCCCGCGATGCGGGGATTGCGGGGCTCGAATTCATGCGCGGCATCCCCGGCACGGTTGGCGGTTTCGTGCGAATGAACGGCGGCGCCTATGGCCGCGAAGTGGCCGACGTGCTGGTCGATTGCACCGTGGTGATGCGCAATGGCGACAGCATGGTCCTGCCGGCCGAGGCGCTGCGCTATTCCTATCGCCATTCCGAACTGCCCGACGGCGCGGTGGTCGTTTCTGCCCGCTTCAGGGGCGAACCGGGCGATCCCGAGGATATCGGCGCGGAAATGGACCGGATCGCCGAAGCGCGCGAGCAATCGCAGCCGCTGCGGACCAAGACCGGCGGTTCGACCTTCAAGAACCCCGAAGGCGGGAAGGCGTGGCAATATGTCGACGCCGCCGGTTGCCGGGGCCTGACCATGGGCGGAGCGCAGGTGAGCGAAAAACACACCAATTTCCTGATCAATACCGGCGATGCGACCAGTGCCGATATCGAGGGGCTGGGCGAGGAAGTCCGCCGCCGCGTGCGCGCGGACAGCGGCGTCGACCTCGAATGGGAAATCCAGCGCGTGGGGCGGCCATGACTGATCTGCCCCGTCTCCACGTCGCCGTCCTGATGGGCGGCTGGGCGAACGAGCGCCCGGTGTCGCTGATGAGCGGGGAGGGCGTCGCCAAGGCGCTCGAAGCCAATGGGCACACGGTCACGCGGATCGACATGGATCGGCAGGTCGCGGCGCGCATAGCCGAGGCCGCACCCGATGTCGTCTTCAACGCGCTTCACGGCGTGCCGGGCGAGGATGGCAGCGTGCAGGGCATGCTCGACCTGATGGGCATCCCCTATACCCACGCGGGTCTCGCCGCCTCGGTCATCGCGATCGACAAGCAGCTGACCAAGCAGGCGCTGGTACCGCACGGCATTCCGATGCCCGGCGGGCGCATCGTCAAGAGCGCCGAGGTGCACGAGCGCGATCCGCTGCCGCGCCCCTACGTCCTCAAGCCGGTGAACGAGGGCAGCTCGGTCGGCGTGGCGATCGTCACCGACGAAAGCAATTACGGCAATCCGATCGCGCGTGATGCGAAGGGTCCGTGGCAGGATTTCCGCGAACTGCTCGCCGAGCCGTTCATTCGCGGGCGCGAACTCACCGTCGCGGTGCTCGACGATGGCACGGAAGCGCGCGCGCTCACCGTGACCGAGTTGAAGCCCAAGGCGGGCTTCTACGATTTCGATGCCAAGTACACCGACGGGCTGACCGAGCACGTCTGCCCCGCCGAAATCCCCGAGCGGATCGCCGAACTTTGCAAGGCGCACGCGCTTTCCGCGCATCGCCTGCTGGCCTGTCGCGGCACCAGCCGCACCGATTTCCGTTGGGACGACGAGCAGGGCGAAGACGGTCTGTTCGTGCTCGAAACCAACACCCAGCCGGGCATGACGCCTTTGAGCCTCGTGCCCGAACAGGCGCGGCATTGCGGCATCTCCTACGAGGAACTGGTCGAGGCGATCCTCGCCGAAGCCTGGAGCCGCCAGTCGGCGGGGGCGGAGCGGGCCGATGGCTAGGGTCAAGCGCAAGGCCACACCCGCGCGCACCACCGCGCGGCGCAAGAACACGCGCGCCAAGGCGAGCGCGGCGCGCAGGAAATCGGCCTCGGTGCTCGATACCGCACTGGGCGCGATCCCGCTCAGCCAGAAACAATGGCAGGGCGTGTTCGCGGCGCTGATCATCGCCGGCGGGCTGGCGCTGGCCTGGACCGTCGCGGTCGCGGCGGGTGTTCCGACCATGGCGCGCCATCAGGTCGCGGTCATCGCCCACGACGCCGGGTTCGAAGTGATCCGGGTCGACGTGCGCGGAACCGACAACCTCAACGAGCGGCGCGTCTACGACCGGGTGCTCGATCTCGAGCAGCGCGCGTTGCCGCTGGTCGATCTCGACATGCTGCGCGAAGACCTGCTGACCCTCCCCTGGGTCGAGGATGCGCGCGTGTCGCGCCAGCTGCCCGATACGCTGGTGGTCGATATCGTCGAACGCGAACCGGTCGCGGTCCTGCGCAAGGCCGACCGGTTGGTGCTGGTCGACAGCGAAGGACGTGAACTCGACGTCGTGAGCCGCAAGGAGGCGGAGGATTACCTGATCCTCGCCGGGGCGGGCTCGGCCGAGCGGATCCAGTCGCTCGAACGCCTGCTGCAATCGGCGCCTGCGCTGCGCCCGCAGATCGCCGAGGCCGAATGGATCGGCAATCGTCGCTGGAACGTCCATTTCAAGACCGGGCAGGTGCTCGCGCTGCCCGAGGGCGAGCGATCCGCCTCGACCGCGCTGATCGAATTCGCCCAGCTTGACGGGCGCAATCGCCTGTTGGGGGGCAAGGCGACCAGTTTCGACATGCGCAACCCGCCACGCATCTACCTGCGCGAACCCGGCCGCGCCGAGCGCGCGCTCGAGGAGAAAGAGGAATAATGGCCGCGCCCAAACCGGGCCGCGTGATCGGCGCGGTCAATCTCGGCAGTTTCCGCGTTTCGGCGCTCGTCGCGCAGGTCGGCGAAGGCGGCGAGGTGACCGTGCTCGGCGCGCATCACCGCAAGGCCGACGGGTTTCGCCGCGGCTACGTGGTCGACATGAACGCCGCGAGCGCCGCCGTGCGCCACGTGATCGACCGCGCCGAACAGATCGCCGAGCGCAGCGTGCGCGAGGTCTGGGTTGGGTGTTCGGGTGCCGGCCTGCGCAGCGAGATCGTGCCCGCCGAGTGCGAGATCGGCGGACGCCGGGTCGAGGGCGAGGACGTCGAGACGCTGCTGCTGCTCGCGCGCGAGCGGATCGGGCGCGATCGCGGTCAGCTGCTCCACGCCCAGCCGGCGCTCTACACGATGGACGACGCGCAGGGCGTGCTCGACCCGGTCGGCATGCATGCCGAGCAGCTCGGCGTCCACGTCCACGCCGTGCTCGCCGATCCGGCGCCGATCCGCAACATGCGCGAAGTCGTCCAGAATGCGCACTACGACGTCGCCGGGATCGTCGCTTCGCCGATCGCCGCGGCGCAGGCCTGTCTTACCGAGGAGGAGCTCGACCTCGGCTGCGCGCTGGTCGAATTCGGCGGAGAAGTGACCACCATCGCGCTGTTTTCGCGCGGAAAGCCGGTCGGCCTGCAGACCATCACCTGGGGCTCGGCCGACATGACCGAGGCGATCGCCTCGAGCTTCGGCATCCGCCGCGGGCAGGCCGAACGGTTGAAATGCGTCCACGGTTCGGCGCTCGCCTCGCTCGCCGACCACAAGGAAATGCTGCCGATCGTCGGGCTCGAGGCCGAAGGCGACGCGGGCGAGGAGGCCGGCACCATCGCCCGCGCCGATCTCGTTGCCGTCGTCGGGCAGGAATTGGCGCGTTTCACCGCCGATGTCGGGGCCGCGCTGAAGCGCATGGGCGGCAATGCCGGGACGGGTCGGCAGATCGTGCTCACCGGCGGCGGTTCGGAACTGGCGGGGATCGCCGATTACATGCAGGGCGCGCTGGGACGCCCGGTGCGACTGGGCAAGCCGGGCTTCGTGCGCGGCATGGCGGAGGCGCATTCGGGGCCCGGATTCGCGACGCTCGCGGGCCTCGCGCTCCATGCCGCGAACCCGCCGATGGACCTTCGGGCCTTGCGCGGAGGCGGCGAAAGCAGCGGGGGCAGCGGCCCGCTGGGCATGGCGAAACGCATCTGGCGCATCATGAAGGACGGATTCTAGGCGATTCCCCTGCTTGAGACAGTGGATTAGTCGCCGATATGTTTTGGAACAGCACATGGCATTGTGCCATTGCTATGAGTGAATACCCCCTGGTGAGAGCTGCGTGCTTTCAGGAGAGAATGGAATGAGCATCAATATCGCCCCGGCAGACATGGACGAACTGCGTCCTCGCATCGTCGTCATCGGCGTGGGCGGCGCGGGCGGCAACGCGATCACCAACATGATCGATGCCGATATCGAGGGCGTCGACTTCGTCTACGCGAACACCGACGCACAGGCGCTCAACAGCTCCGTCGCCGAAACCCGCATCCAGCTCGGTCCCGAACTGACCAAGGGGCTGGGCGCAGGCGCGCGGCCCGAAGTCGGCCGTGCTGCGGCGGAAGAAACGATCGAGGAAATCGAAAAGGCGCTCGAAGGCGTCAACATGGTTTTCATCGCGGCCGGCATGGGCGGCGGCACCGGCACCGGCGCCGCACCTGTGATCGCCGAAACCGCGCGCAAGATGGGGATCCTCACCGTCGGCGTGGTGACCAAGCCCTTCCTGTTCGAAGGCACGCGGCGCATGCGCTCGGCCGAACAGGGGATCGACCAGCTGCAGGACCATGTCGACACGCTGATCGTCATCCCCAACCAGAACCTGTTCCTCGTCGCCAAGGCCGAGACGACCTTCAAGGAAGCATTCCAGCTCGCCGACGAGGTGCTGCAGCAGGGCGTCCGCTCGATCACCGACCTGATGGTGATGCCCGGCCTGATCAACCTCGACTTCGCCGACATCCGCTCGGTGATGCAGGAAATGGGCAAGGCCATGATGGGCACCGGCGAAAGCGAGGGCGAAAGCCGCGCGCTCGAGGCGGCCGAAATGGCGATCGCCAATCCGCTGCTCGACGGCGTCTCGATGCAGGGCGCCCGCGGGGTCATCATCTCGATCATCGGCGGCGAGGACATGCGCCTGCTCGAAGTCGACGAGGCCGCCAACCACATCCGCGAGCTCGTCGATCCCGATGCCAACATCATCTGGGGCTCGGCGTTCAACCCCGACCTCGAAGGCAAGATCCGCGTCTCGGTCGTGGCGACCGGGATCGACGGCCATGTCGCGGGCGCGCATGACGGCGGTCGTGCGGCGCGTACCCCGTCGCCGGCGTCCCGCGTGCCCGAGCCGGTCAAGAAGGAACCGGTGCCCGAACCCGAGATCACCTACGAAGCGCCCGAACCGCAGGAAGCCTCGCCCGAGCCCGTCGATGCCGGGTTCGGCGACTCCCCGCTCGCGCGCCGCGGCGAGGCGAAACCGGTCGACGACCTCGACACCAATGAGGGCTTCGACGGCGGCGATGATTATTCCGGCGCGTCGGACGACGCGGTGCCGCCACCGGCCGACGACAGCGGCTACACCGCGCCCGGAGAAGACCATGGCTTCTCCGACGATGATGACGAACCGCTCGATTTGTCGCTCGATTTCGCCGAGGACGAGGAAGGCGAAGACGACGTCAACGAGGATGCCTATGCCGACCTGACCGGCGGTGGTCTTCCGCGCATGCCCAAGAGCATCGACGAGGTCGAGGACGAGGGCGAAGACGAATTGCTGCTCGACGCCTCGCGGCTCGCCGAAAACCGCGATGACGAGGCGGGCACGCCGTCCCCAGCTCCCGAACCCGCACCGTCCGCCGCCGACGGCCTCGGCGGGACCTCGGCAGGTGGGGCCCCGGCCCAGCCTTCGGGCGGTCCGCCGGTTCCGGGCGGCGGCAGCACGCTGTTCGAACGCATGGCGAACCTGTCGCGCGGCGGGGGCAAGCCCTCGTCGGAACCGGAAAAGGGCGCGGGGGAAGACGAGGAGGAGGACGACAATGGCGCCGTCAATATTCCGCGCTTCCTCGGCCGCCAGAACAACCAGTAAGCCGCTGCGCACGACGCTCGCCGCGCTGGCCTGTGCCGGGGCGGCACCGGTCCTGCCTTTCGCCATCCAGGCGCAGGAAGTCGTCCAGCGACTTCCGAGCGCCGAGGAGCGCGCGCTCACCGAGGCCCTGCAGACATTGGCGCGCAACCCGAACGAACGGCGTGCGCTGCTGACGGCGGGGCGCTCGGCGCTGGCGCTGGGCGATACCGACGCGGCGCTGGGTTTCTTCTCGCGCCTGCGCGATCTCGATCCGGGCAGCAGCGACGCGCTGGCGGGGTTGGCAGCGGTCCAGGTCCGGCGAAACGAGCCGGTGCTGGCGCTCAGCCTGTTCGATAATGTCGGGGACGACGCGCTGCGCGATCTCTCGATCGTCGCCGAACGCGGGCTGGCCTATGACCTGGTCGGCGACCAGGCCCGCGCGCAGGCGATCTATCGCGAGGCCCTCGCCGTGACCCGTTCGGAGGAACTCGTCCGGCGGCTGTCGCTCAGCCAGGCGATCGCGGGCGATCGTGAAGCGTCCGAAGCCACCCTGCTGCCGCTGCTGCAACGACAGAACAAGGCGGCATGGCGGACGCGCGCCTTCGCGCTGGCGATCCTCGGCGCGAGCGACGAGGCGGTCACGGTCGCCAACGCGGTCATGCCCGCCGGACTCGCGCGCGAGATGGAGCCATTCCTGCGGATCATGCCGCGATTGACGGCCGCCCAGCAAGCGGCGGCCGCCAATCTCGGCCAATTCCCCCGCTCGAGCCAGATCGGTCGCGATACGCCCGAGATCGCGGCCTATGTCCGCAGCCCGCAATCGGCGGCGCAGGGGCGGCGACAGCCCGGTGACGGCCTGGTGCCGCAGGGCCAGCCCTTCGGGCCGGACGCAGGAACGACGCAGGCCAGCCGCCCCGAGCCAGCGGACGCAGTCACGCGCGACAGCGATGGTGAAGTGCTTGCCCGGCAGGCGACGACGCTGCGCGATCGCCAGTCTCGAACAGCGGTCCCGCGCGAACGTACCGATTCGGCGCCAGCGGCAGATCCGGCTCCGTCGAACCCGGAGACGCGTGCAGGCGAAGTCTCGCGCTCCACCCTGCCGACACAGGAGCAGGGCGCCGCGGCGCCGGTCGAGCAGCCGGTGCAGCCAAGCGCGGGATTCGACCTGTCGCAGGTGCCGTCGACGACGCGCGAAGAGCCGATTGCGGAACCCGAACCCGATTTCGCCAGCGCATTCGGCGATTTCGTGAGGCCGACGGTCGATCCGGATGCGTCGGAGGGCGGGGTCGACGTGACCGGGATCGAACCTGCGCGCCCGCAGCCCGAAGACCCCCCGCCGCCACCGAACCCCGCGCGAATCTGGGTCCAGCTCGGAATCGGTCGCGACGTCGATGCGCTGGCCTTCGACTGGCGCCGGCTCCAGCGACGCCATTCGCAGCTCGAGGGCCGCGATGGCTATCGAGCTGGGCTGGGCCAGACCAACCGGATGGTAACCGGTCCCTTCGCGTCGCGCGCGGAGGCCATGGACTTGGTTAATGCGCTCAAGGAAGCGGGGCATGACAGCCTTGTCTGGCGGTCCGAAGATGGCGAGGAAGTGATCCTCCTGCCCGACCGTTGAGCTGCTCCGCGGATTGCGACGCAGGGTAGTTATCCCCAGTTCCTGCCGGGCTTTTCCACAGCGATACCACAGGCTTATCGAGTTATACGCAGCTGCGAGTCCGGCGCACATTGCTCCCGGGAGTCATGGCGATTCATAAGGGCGCCCATGGACATGAGGGAAGCATGGGTACGGTAAACGCAATCACGGCCACCGAGGATGCCGCACCGGTCGAAATGCTCGCGGCGCTGTTCGAAGCCCATGGCTGGCCCTTCGAGCTGACCCAGGAGAACGAGATCGCGGGTGAGATCCGCGGCAGTTGGACGACCTACCAGCTGCGCGGCGTGTGGCGGCGCGACGATCATGTCCTGCAATTGCTCTGCCTGCCCGAAGTGCGCGTGCCGCAGGAAAAGCGGGTGGCCGTGTTCGAGCTTCTGGCGATGGTCAACGAACAGCTCTGGCTCGGCCATTTCGACATCTGGTCGAATGGCGGGATGCTGCTCTACCGCCACGGGCTGATGCTCGGCGACGACGGATTGCTCAGCCTGGCCCAGGCCAAAGCCGCGGTCGAGGCGGCGGTGGCCGAATGCGACCGGTTCTATCCCGCCTTCCAGTTCGCGCTGTGGGGCGACAAGGAACCGGCCGAAGCGCTGGCCAATGCAATGGTGGACGCAGCGGGCGAAGCCTAATAGGCGCAATGCCCATGGAGGCATCGCGCAATGTTTGAACGTATCCTTGTCTGCGGTTTCGGCAACATGGCCTCGGCTATGGTCGAAGGCTGGATCGCGGGCGGAATCCCGCCGCACCACTTCACGATCTACAACCCGCGCCCGAAAACGGTGCCGCAGGGGACCAAGCTGGTCACCGATATCCCGCCCACGCCCTTCGACGCGCTGGTGCTGGGGTTCAAGCCGCACATGCTCGCCGACGTCGCGCCCAAGCTGGGCCCGGCTTCGAACGGCGCGACGATCATCTCGATCCTCGCCGGGGTCGACCTCGATTCGCTGCGCAAGGCCTTTCCCAATGCGGGCAAGGTGATCCGCCTGATGCCGAACCTAGCCTGTGCGCTGGGCAAGTCGCCGATCGCGCTGGCAGGCCGCAGCCTGACCGAAAAGCAGCGCGAAGCCGTCGAACAGCTGGCCAAGCCGCTCGGCCCCTTCGCCTGGGTCGATGAGGAAAACTACGAGCTGACCACCGCGCTGGGCGGTTCGGGCCCGGCCTTCGTCTACCGCTTCATCGATGCGATCGCAGGAGCGGCGACCGATCTCGGGCTCGATCGCGAGGAAGCCGACAAGCTGGCGCTCGCCATGGTCGACGGGGCGACCCAGCTGGCGGTGAATTCGCGGCACTCGCCGGGCGAACTCGCCAAACGGGTCGCGAGCCCCGGCGGCATGACGCAAAAGGGCATGGACGTGCTCGACGAGGGCGATGCACTACGCAATCTGCTCCGCGACACGCTCGCTGCCGCGCGCGACCGGGGCACCGAAATGGCGGAAGAAGCGCGTAAATCGGGTAAGTGACGCGTACGGTCGCGATGACCGATTACGCTTGAAATTAAGCCGATGGATGCCGATATTGTCGGCACAAGTCAGCGCCTATGGTGGCGCGGACGGGATAGGAGTTCGACGAATGGCCGATTGGAACGACCAGCGCACCGGCGTCGGTTACGGAACCGGCATCGACAGCGCCTCGGTGCCGAGCACCGTGCGCGACACGGGGCTGCGCAAGCACATGCTCTCGATCTACAACTACATGACCTCGGGCGTGCTGCTGTCGGGGATCATTGCGCTCGTCTTCGCCCAAGGCGGCGAGAATTCGATGGCCGCGCAATTGTTCACGAGTGGCGGTATCCTGGCCTGGATCGTGATCTTGTCGCCGCTCGCGATCGTGTTTGCGATGAGCTTGGGCGCCAATCGCTTCTCGGCAGGCGCCTTGCAGGCGATGTTCTGGGGTTTCGCGACCCTGATGGGCATATCTCTGTCGACGATCTTCCTCGTCTATACGAGTGAATCCATCGCGCTGACCTTCTTCGCGACTGCGGCCGCCTTCGCCGGCCTCAGCCTGTTCGGCTACACCACCAAGAAGGACCTGTCGGGCTTCGGCACCTTCCTGATCATGGGCGTGGTCGGACTGCTCGTTGCGATGCTGCTCAACATCTGGCTGCAGTCGAGCGGCCTCGCCATGGCGATCAGCGCGATCGGCGTGCTGATCTTCGCGGGCCTCACCGCCTACGATACGCAGCGACTGAAGGCGCAGTACATGCATGTCCGCGGGACCGAATGGGCCGGCAAGGCAGTGATCCTCGGCGCGCTCAGCCTGTATCTCGACTTCATCAACATGTTCCAGTTCCTGCTCGCCTTCCTCGGCGGACGCGAATAAGCGAAGGGACGACCGAACACGCGAAAGCCCGGCGGGAGTGATCCTGCCGGGCTTTTTCGTTGTCAGCGGCTATTCATTACAAAGGTTGGTTGGCGTGGAGCTTCAGCTTCCGCTAAGGCAGGTCCGGACAGGGGGCTGTCGTTAAGGATTTTCGGGAAGGTTGGTATGACGGGTCGTAATTCGATGAGAACGGGTGTCATTGTCACCCTCGTGGCGGCGCTCGCCGCTTGTGCGACGCCGGCACCGCCGCCTCCTCCTCCGCCGCCGCCACCCCCGCCGCCGCCCGCCGCCGTGGTCATTCCGCCGCGCCCGCAGCCGCCCTTGGGCGTCACCGGCGGCGTGGTGATCCCGCCCATGGATGCCTTCGGCAGGCGCGATACGGTCAACCGCAACATCTCGACCTCGCAGGTGGTGTGGAATTTTCGCAGCGCGCTCAACGTCGCGGCGCTCAATTGCCTCGGGCCCGACTACAGCCTTCTGGTCGACAATTACGGCGCCATGCTCAAGCGCCACGCACGCGCGCTTTCGGCTGCCAATCGCGGCGTCGAACAGCGCTTTCGCGACGAATACGGCGCCCGCTACGTCATGCCGCGCGAAAGCTACATGACCAAGGTCTACAATTATTTCGCCTTCCCACCGACGATGCCCGAGCTGTGCGACGTTGCGAACCGGCTGAGTTTCGGCGTCACCGTGGTCGACCCGGCCGAGTTCGAATCCTTCGCCACCCAGGGACTGGCCGAGCTCGATGAGGTGCTGATCAGTTTCTATAACGAATTCGAGGCCTGGCGCGCCGCGGTCGCCGATTGGGAAGAAACCTACGGTACGCCGATCTCGGCCCCGATCATGGCATCGAGCCTCGTCAGCGACACCGCGATCCAGACCGGGACGGGCATCGCCCCTGTCGATCCGGAAACTGCACCGAGCGTACCGACGCCCGATGCGCCGCTCACCGTAACCGGCGCCCCGGCGAGCCTGCCGGGTACGGCGGCCCTGCCCGATCCCGATCCGATCCGCCCCACGCCGACGCCGGCGTCGCCCTCCTCCGACGAGCCGGCCTACGGCCCCACGCCCGACGGCGAGGAATAGGTCGCGATTAGCCCTTGGCACGCGCGCGTGCTTTGGCTAATGGGCGCCCCTCGCACGGCTTAGGCTGCGGCGAGAAGCCACTGGAACGGGGCCGTAGCTCAGTTGGGAGAGCGCGTCGTTCGCAATGACGAGGTCAGCGGTTCGATCCCGCTCGGCTCCACCAGTTGGAATGAAAGGGCGGCCCTCGGGCCGCCTTTTTCGGTTTTATGGACCCTTTCCTTCCCAATCGCGCCCATCCGGACTACCTGAACCAGCATGCATTTCCTCGACCAGGCCAAGATTTTCATTCGTTCGGGCGCAGGCGGCCCCGGGGCCGTAAGCTTCCGGCGCGAGAAGTATATCGAGATGGGCGGTCCCGATGGCGGTGACGGCGGTCGCGGAGCGGACGTGGTCTTCGAAGCCGTGCCCGCGCTCAACACGCTGATCGATTTCCGGTATTCGCAGCATTTCAAGGCCGATCGCGGCGGCCACGGCATGGGCAAGGACCGCACCGGCGCCTCGGCCAAGCCGCTGGTGATCAAGGTGCCCGTGGGCACGCAGATCCTGTCCGAGGACAAGGAAGAGGTGCTCGCCGACCTGACCGAGGAAGGCCAGCGCATCGTGCTGCTCGAGGGCGGCATGGGCGGCCGCGGCAATGCGAGCTACAAGACCTCGACCAACCGTGCGCCGCGCCAGCACCAGCCGGGCGAACCGTCGCAGGAAATGTGGGTCTGGCTGCGGTTGAAGCTGCTCGCCGATGTCGGGCTGGTCGGGCTGCCCAATGCGGGCAAGTCGACCTTCCTCAACGCGGTGGCCAACACCAAGGCCAAGGTCGGAGCCTATGCCTTCACCACCATTGCGCCCAAACTCGGCGTGGTGCGCCACAAGGGCCGCGAATTCGTGATCGCCGACATCCCCGGCCTGATCGAGGGGGCGGCCGACGGAAAGGGCATCGGCGATCGCTTCCTCGGCCATATCGAGCGCTGCCGCGTGCTGATCCACCTGATCGATATCGAGGGCGAGGAGCCGGTCGATGCGCTCAAGACGGTGGAGGATGAGCTGGCGGCCTATGGCGAAGGGCTCGAGGACAAGCCCCGCCTCGTCGCGCTCAACAAGCTCGACCTGGTCGACGAGGAACTGTTCGAAGCCTTCGCCGCCGAGTTGAAGGAAGCGGGCGTCGACGAGGTCTTCCCGATCTCGGGTGCGACCGGCGACGGAATCCCCGAACTGCTCGACGCGGTGCTGGGATATTTGCCCGAGAAGAAGACCGGTGCACCGGGCAGTGCCGAGGTCGAAGATGCCGACGATGCGGAGTGGTCGCCGATTTGAGCGTGCTCGCGATCACCGGCGGCACGGGTTTCGTCGGCCGCGCGACGATCGAACGGGCGCTCGCCGCCGGACACACCGTGCGCGCGCTGACCCGCCGCCCGCAGTCGGAACGCGAGGGCCTCGAATGGATCGCAGGCGATCTGTCCGACGATACTTCACTCGAACGGTTGGTCGCGGATAGCGACGCGGTGATCCATGTCGCGGGGGTGGTCAGCGCTTCCGATCCGGCGCTGTTCGAAGCAGCCAATGTGCGGGGCGCATACTCGCTGGCCCGTGCGGCCGAACAAGCGGGACCGGAACGCCTCGTGCTCGTTTCCTCGCTGGCAGCGCGCGAACCCGACCTGTCGCTCTATGGTCGCTCGAAGAAGCGCGGCGAGGACGTCGTGCGAGCTTCGGGGCTGGACTGCAGCATCGTCCGCCCTCCGGCGGTCTACGGGCCGCATGATACCGAGATGTTCGAACTGTTCCGCGCGGCGAAGAAGCGCGTCCTGCCGATGCCGCCACAGGGACGGACCTCGGTGATCCACGTCGATGACCTCGCATCGCTGCTCTTGACGCTGGCGGGGCAACGCGGAGACGACCGGATTTACGAGCCCGACGATGGGCGCGCGCAGGGGTGGGAGCACGGCGAGCTCGCCCGCGCGATCGCTGCGGCGGTAGGGCGCAAGGCATTCGTGCCACGCGTGCCCGGCCGGCTGCTCTCGCTCGCCGCACGCGGCGACCGGATGCTGCGCGGCGACAAGGCCAAGCTGACCCCCGACCGGGTCGGTTACATGGTGCATCCCGATTGGGTGGCGCGACCCGATCGCAGGCCGCCACCGGAGCTGTGGCAGCCACAAATCGATACGTACGAGGGGCTCGCCGCAACCGCGCGCTGGTACGAAGCGCAGGGCTGGCTCTAGGGCTCTTTCCCGGTCGTATCGATGCGCTGCGCGACGGCAGCGATCAGCTGGTCGAACTGTTCGTTGCCGCGCAGGTTGAGATCGCGCTGCGGGAACGGGATCTCGATGTCGTTTTCCTTCAGCAGCCACCACAGGTTCTTGAGCACCTGCGAGCGGACATTGCCGACCCCGTCTTCGGGATCCTTGATCCAGCACTGGATGACGAAATTCACACTGCTGTCGCCATAGCCGTCGAGCCACACGGTGGGAGGCGGGATGTCGAGCACGCGCGGACAATCCTTCGCCGCCTGAAGCATCAGCTTTTCCGCCACGCCGATGTCGCAGCCATAGGAGACGCCGACCGGCACCTGCATGCGCACATTCTTTGACGAATAGGACCAGTTCTCGACCTGGTTGATCATCAGGTTTTCGTTCGGGATCAGGTATTCGCGCTGGTCGCGGGTGGTGACCGAGACTGCGCGGATGCCGATCTTGCGAATCTGGCCGAAGCTTTCCTTGCCCGCCTGGTCGGTCACCGCGATCACGTCGCCCGGCTTGATCGAGCGGTCCATCAGCAGGATGATCCCCGCGATCAAATTACCGAAGGTCTTCTGAAGGCCGAAACCGATCGCGAGGCCGAAGGCGCCGGAAAACACCGCGAGCGCGGTGAGATCGATTCCCAGCAAATCGATCCCGATCAGGAAGGCGACCGCCCAGACGACGATCGTGACGAGTTTTTCGGCGAGCAATTGCTGGGTTGCGTCGAACCCGCTGAACTTGCGGATGCCGCGGCGCACGACCTTGCCGAAGCCCCAGGCGAACAGCAGCACGCCGCCGATGATGCCGATCACCACCAGCACGTCGAGCAGCGAGATTCGGTGGTCGCCGAGCGTCAGCGCGACCGCGTCGATCGCTTCGACCACGGTGCCCGCGGTTTCGTTCTGGGCCGCGACTTCGCGGATCCCTTCGGTCGCGGTCACCGCACCGGTCGCGGTGTCGACCGGCTCGGGCGTGGCGTTGGCCGCCTGCTCCAGCCGGTCGAAGACCGATTGCAGCGGTTGCGCACCGCCATCGGCGGCTGTTTCGGGGGCGGAGGGAGTGGCGGTTGGTGTCGTCATGCGTCGAGAGCAGCAAAACCCTGTTCGAGGTCTGCAATCAAGTCCTCGCTGTCTTCCAATCCCACGGAAAGGCGGATGCCGAGCGTGTCGTCGGGACCGCAGCCGGGCGGCGGCCACGCCATCCGGTCGCGGATCCGCGCCGGATCGAACGGCACGGCAAGGCTTTCGTATCCGCCCCAGCTATAGCCCATGCCGAAGAGGTCGAGCGCATCGAGTAATCGCCCGCGCGCGGGTTTGTCGCGCCCTTTCAGGACGAAGCTGAACAAGCCGCAGCCGCCGGTGAAGTCGCGTTGCCACAGTTCGTGGCCGGGTGCGCCGGGGAGCAGCGGGCAGAGCACCTGCGCGACCTCGTCGCGGCCCGCCAGCCATTCGGCCACTTTTCGGGCGTTCTCGGTCGCGCGCTCGAGCCGCAATTGCATCGTGCGCAACCCGCGATGAGCCAGCGCGGCATCGTCGGGCGAGACGTGCTGGCCCTGCAACTGCGCCGCGCGCCGGAGCGTGCGGTAGAATTTCTCGTTGCCGGCCGCGCTCCCCATGAGCAGGTCGGAATGCCCGCCGACATGCTTGGTCAGCGACATGATCGCGATATCGGCCCCGTGATCGAGCGCGGCGAAGCCGAGCGGCGACGCCCAGGTATTGTCGAGCAGGACCGTGGCTCCGTGACGATGTGCGATATCCGCCAGCGCGGGCACGTCGCACACTTCCATCGTCAGGCTGCCGGGGCTCTCGAGCAGGACCGCGGCCACGTCCTCGCTCACCAGCGCTTCGAACGCCGCATGGTCGAGCGGATCGAAGGTGATCGTTTCGACGCCCATCCGCTTGAGCGGGCCGAACGCGATCGCCCGCGTCGGCTCGTAGGCATTGTCGGTCAGCGCGAGCCGGTCGCCGCTTTCGAGCACCGCCGCCAACGCGGAAAACAAGGCCGCCGTGCCCGACGGATAGAGCATCGTCCCGGCCGCGCCCGGTTCGAGCTCGGTCAATGCTTCGGCCAGCGCCCATTGGGTCGGCGCGCCACGCCGCCCGTAGTGGAAATGCCCGTCGGCATTGGGGTGCCCGCGCGCGAGTTCCTCGTGGGTGTCGTAGAGGTGGGTCGAGCCGCGCCAGACCGGCGGATTGACCACCGCCCCGGTCCATTCGGGACGACGTCCTCCCTCGACGAGCCGTGTCGCCGTCTTCCTGGGCGGTTTGCGATCCGCAGTCAGCGCGCCGGCCCCGTCTGCTTGGGGGTAGCGGGGTCTGCGCCCCATTCGGCCCAGCTGCCGTCATACAGCGCGACGTCGTCCTTCCCGAGCAGGTGCGCCGCGAACAGGACCGCGGCGGCCGTCATCCCGCTGCCGCAACTGGTGACCAGCGGCCGGTCGAAATCGACCCCCGCGCGATCGAACGCGGCGCGCAGGGCCGCCTCGTCCTTCCAGGTGCCGTCGTCTTCGAACAGCCAGCCCACCGGCAGGTTGCATGCGCCGGGGATATGGCCCGCGCCCATGCCCTCGCGCGGCTCGGGCGTCGAGCCTTCGAAACGCTCGGCCGGGCGGGCATCGACCACTTGCTCGGCATCGCGATCGATATTGGCGAGCATGTCCGCCTTCGAGCGCACCTGCCGGCCTGAGCCGTAGGTGGTGAAATGGCGCGTTCGCCGCTCCCGTCGACCGCTTTCGACCGGGCGGCCCTCGCGCTCCCACTTGGCGAGCCCGCCGTCGAGGATCGCGACGTTGGAAGCACCGAACAGCTTGAACATGAACCAGGCGCGGGTGGCGCTCCGTACCTGGCTGCGATCGTCGTAGATCACGACCCGGCTGCCGTCGCCGATGCCGAGCGCCTGCATCCGGCTGGCGAATTGTTCGGGCGGCGGAAGCATGTTCGGCGCATCGGCAGCATCGTCGACCAGCGCGCCGAGATCGAGGAACACCGCGCCCGGGATGTGCGAGGCTTCGTATTCGGCGCGCGGGTCGCGCTCGGGTTCGAACGGGTGCTTCGAGGCGTCGACCACCCGCAGGTCGTCGGCTTCGAGCTCTCCCGCGAGCCATTCGGTCGATACGAGACTGTCCATCGCACCTTCTCCCGCTGCGAAGGATCAGGATTAGCTAGCGCGCAGGGCGAGGTCCACCCGTCACGCGGCCTGCGGGGCGACGAGGCGCTGGCCGATATGGCGATAGACGCGCGGCCCCTGGTCGAGCCGGATCGGAACCAGCTCCGGGCCCTGGTCGGCCCGCCCCAGCAGGGTGCTCTGCTGTGCGATCACGGGATCGTTGCCGTCGGAGGCAGCGGCCGCGCGCAGACGGACGATCGGTACGAACAGGGCCTGCTCGCCGCGGCGGATCGGGTTGAGTTGCGCGAGCGGCACCCGGAATTCTCCGGTCAGTTCGATCACCGCGCCGGGCTCGAGGTTCTTGGAATTGTGCGCAGCGGGCAGCTTGCCCAGCGGGGGCTCGAGCTGGCGCTCGATCGCCACGTCTCCCCGCGCGGCTTCCATCACGCCCCCGACCAGCAGCTCGGTCAGCGTTTCGCGACCGCGATTGGACACGGTGATGCGGTAGTTGAGCGTGACGGTCATCAGGGTCGCGGTGATATCGCGCACCTCGAACGCCACGTGCAGCGGTCCGTTGTCGAAGGCCACGGCGGCGGGTTTGGGCGGTGAGGGGAGCGGCGCGACCTTGGACGGATCGGCGACCGTGGCTGCTGGCGTGGCTGCCTGCACCGGACCCGGGTTGGTTGCCGCGGGCGACCGCTTCACGGGGGCCGGGCGCTCGATTTGGGGGACGCTGACGGCCGCGGGGCCTTCGCGTCGACGCCACCAGGCAAATGCTCCTCCGGCCAGCGCGATGACGAGCGCGACCAGAACGATCAACAGCCAAGGCAGGCCGCTGTCGGTGGGTGCCTCTCCGGCAGGCTCGGGCGGAGCGGTCGCTGTGGTCGGAGCGGCCGGCAGCGAGGTCGGGATTTCGGTCGGACCAATCGCGTCTGGCTGCGACGTCGGCTCGCCGGGCGTCCCGGGAGCGCGCTCGGTCGTTACGGGCCGGTTCGCAGGCTCAGTCGGTCGCCTCGCGGCAGTCGTCTGACGCGATGTCGGGACCGATTGGACGACCGGAGACTGCGGCGAGGGCGTCGGCGTTGCTGTCGCGCTCGGCTGCGACATGGGCGTGCTTCGTGCCGCCGGGGTCGCGCGCTGTGTCGGGACAGGGATCGGGCGCGCGGCCGGCCGGTCGGGATCCTGCGGACCGTAGACCGGGCTAGAGGATGGCGACGGCGTCGGGGCTGGAGGCAGGTCGAAGCCCTGCGCGGCGACTTCCGCCGGGGCAAGCGCAAGCAGTGCGGCAAGCGAAGCGAGCGGTAGGGCGAGGATCTTTGACATGGGCGATGCTGCTATTGGGGCGCGATGCGACGGCTTCGCGAAAGCGCTCTGAATAGCGGGTGAAGCGCGGCGAATCAGCCCCGCGCTTGCAAGGCGGTGTCATTCGCGCCAGAGCTTGTGGCATGTCCGACACACCCAAATTCCTGGGCCAGCAGAGCCCGCTGCCCGAATCGCCCGAAGAGGCGGTGCTCGACTACGTGCCCAACCCGCGCGCCGGATCGACCTACATGGTCCGCTTCGCCGCGCCCGAATTCACCTCGCTGTGCCCGGTGACGGGCCAGCCCGATTTCGCGCACCTAGTGATCGATTACGCGCCCAAGGCGCAGATCGTCGAATCGAAGAGCCTCAAGCTTTTCCTCGGCAGCTTCCGCAACCATTGCGGCTTCCACGAGGACGTGACGGTGGGGATCGGACAACGCCTGTTCGACGAGATGGAACCGCACTGGCTGCGGATCGGCGGATATTGGTATCCGCGCGGCGGCATTCCGATCGACGTGTTCTGGCAATCGGGTGAAGCGCCGGCCGGGCTGTGGGTGCCGGATCAGGGCGTCGCCCCGTATCGCGGCCGAGGTTAGCCGCCGCCCGACGAGCCGAGCGCGAAATAGCTCCCGACGACAAGCGAAACGACCGCGAGGCCGGTTGCGACCAGCATCAGCAATCCGTCGCGCACCATCAGTGCGAGCCCGAAGAACGCGATCGCGATCATCGGGCCACTGCTCGCGAAGGGCAGCAGTTCGAGCGGGGGAACGGTCACGCATAGGGCCAGGATCAGTACGCCGGCGATCTTGTGCCACGGATTGCGCGTGAACCTGCACCAGCGCCCGTGGAACCACCGATCGAGCCGCTTGCCGGGTCCGCGCAGCTTGTCTGCAGCCTTCTCCAGCTTGTCGGCCTCGACACACCGGTTTTCAATGAAGCCGGGCATCCACAGGTGATCGTGTCCGATCACCATCTGCACTGCAACGAGGGCGACCACCAGCGCGAGGAACGAGGGTACGCCAGGAATCCCACCGATCGGGGTGATCTCGAGCAGTGCGGGCACCATGATGAGCGGCCCCCAACTGCGCTCGCCGAACGCTTCGATCGTGTCGGCGATCGACACCTGGTCGTTTCCCTCCGCCAGCTCCTCGAGATCGTCGAGGATATCGGCGACGCTATGCGGCTCTTTCAAAAGCTTAACTCCCCTGTGTGGGAGAGTAACGGGCGGGGAAGGATATGGTGCCGGTTGCAGGAATCGAACCCGCGACCTTCGGTTTACAAAACCGCTGCTCTACCAGCTGAGCTAAACCGGCACTGACAAGCGCCCCATGATCGAAAGGGGCTGCAAAATCCAGTCCCATTCCCTTAGTCGGGCACCATGGACCTGCAACAGATCGTTGACGACACCTGGAATACGCTCGCGGACGAGCGCGGTTGCGGGACCCCGGCGCGCTATATTCCGGCGCTGGCCGAGGTCGACCCGACAAAGTTCGGCATCGCGGTGGCGACCCGTTCGGGCGAGGTCCATTGCGCGGGCGATACGGACGAGCCGTTCTCGATCCAGTCGATCTCGAAGGTATTCGTGCTCGCCCAGGCGCTGGAGCGGGAAGGGCTGGCGCTGTGGGACGCGGTCGGCCGCGAGCCTTCGGGCAACGCCTTCAACTCGATCGTCCAGCTCGAGCGCGAGAAGGGCATTCCTCGCAACCCGTTCATCAATTCGGGCGCGATCGTCACGACCGACCGCTTTATCGGCGATCGCGGGCCCGACGAGGCGGTGGCGGACCTGCTTGCCAAGCTTCAGAACATGGGGCGCGACGACGATATCGGGATCGACGAGCGGGTCGCCCGCTCGGAAAGCGAAACCGGCGCGCGCAATCGCAGCCTTGCCTATTTCATGGCTGATTTCGGGAGGTTGCTGAACCCGGTCGAGGACGTCCTGTCGGTCTACTTCCGCCAATGCGCACTGGCGTTGACCTGCCGCCAGCTGGCCGACGCCGCGCTTTTTCTCGCCTTCGACGGCTGCGATCCGGTGACCCGCGAACGGATGTGCTCGCGCGAGCGTACCCGGCGGATCAATGCGCTGATGCTGCTGTGCGGGCACTACGACAATTCGGGCGAATTCGCCTTCGATGTCGGTTTTCCGGGCAAGTCGGGGGTGGGCGGCGGGATCCTCGCCAGCATTCCAGGCCGCGCGACGATCGCGGTGTGGTCACCGGGGCTGAACAAGTGGGGCACCAGCCTGCTCGGCGCCCGCGCGCTCGCCCAGATCGCCGACCGCACCGGCTGGTCGGTCTTCAGCGGGCGGTTGGAGAAGATTTAGGGTTTGGCAAGCCGCCAGCTGGCTTTCACCTTCGTGGCGAGAAGGTGACCCTTTCAGGCGGCGCCGAAGGTCCAGCCTTCGGTGGAGGCGAGTTCGCGGGTCAGGCCTGGGGGCGACCACAGCGTCGGATCATGGGCTCGGACGCGGAGCCACGCGGCGGTGAGCAGCGCGTCGGCATCGTCGTCCGACAGGGCGCCGCTGCCGCGCACCCGGGGTGAACCGATCGCCGGATGCGCCAGCGCGGCATTGAGCGCGTCGTAATCGCGCAGCTTGGAAGTCGCGGCGCTGCGTCCGGCAGAAAGCGCAGGGATCGCGGTGTACATCTCGACGATCACCGAGCCGCTATCGGGCAGCGGGTCGTAGGGCCAGACCGGCACCGTGCCGCCCAGCCGGTGCAATACCCGCATGCCTGTCAGCGAGGACTTGCCGACCTGCCCGCTGCCGACGAGCTTGAGATTGCTGTGCGGGCGGCAGCCCATCCGCGCCTGCGCGTGCTCGGTCACCCGCAGGCGGCCGTTGCGGTGGGCGGCACCATCGCAGCGATAATGTTCGCCCATACGCTCGCCATGGTGGAAATATTCGCGCAAGTCCGGGTGCGTGACGAAGTTGCCGACTTCGAGATTGGGGTTGTCGGCACAAATCTCGTCCACCAGCGCCCACAGCGACTTGGCATCGGGTGGACTGGCCTCCCAACCGGGAAAGAACGCGCCGCAATCTGCGAAGGGCAGCGACATGCCGAGATCCATCCCGACCAGCGTATCGTCGGGCAGGTCGCGCAGGATCGCGAGCACGTCTTCGCGCGACCACGCGCGCTCTGGTTCGGCGAGCACCGGCGGGCCGCCTGCGGCATCGGCCACGCCGATCGCGATCCCCTTCTGCCGCGCACCCTTCGCGCCCGACCAGTCGATCGCGACGAAGTGTTTGAAGCGCTCAGCCTTCACCGCGCTCGCGCCGCAGCCTGTCCCAATAGTCGAGCCGCTTCTTCACTTCGCGCTCGAAGCCGCGATCGACCGGCGCGTAATAGGTCTGCGGTTCCATCTCCTCGGGCCAGTAATTATCGCCCGAAAAGCCCTCGTCGGCATCGTGATCGTAGCTGTAGCCCTTGCCGTAGCCGATATCCTTCATCAGCTTCGTCGGCGCATTGAGGATGTTCTGCGGAGGCATCAGGCTGCCGGTTACCTTAGCGCTTTTCCACGCCGCCTTCTGCGCCTTGTAGACGGCGTTCGATTTGGGTGCGCTGGCGAGATAAAGGCAGGCCTGCACCAGCGCGAGCTCGCCTTCGGGGCTGCCGAGAAATTCGTAGGCATCCTTGGCCGCCATGCACTGGGTGAGGGCATGCGGATCGGCGAGACCTATATCCTCGACCGCCATGCGGATCAGGCGTCGCGCAAGGAAGCGCGGTTCCTCGCCTGCGGTGAGCATCCGTGCGAGGTAGTAGAGCGCCGCCTGCGGGTCCGAACCGCGCACCGCTTTGTGCAGCGCGCTGATGAGATTGTAATGCCCCTCGCGATCCTTGTCGTAGACAGCGACCCGGCGCTGGAGGAACGCGCCGAGTGCTGCCGGATCGAGCGGCTCATCGATCTGCGCGGCATAGAGTGTTTCAGCCTGGTTGAGCAGGAAACGCCCGTCGCCATCGGCGCTTGCAACCAGCGCGTCGCATGCCTCGGCGGTGAGGGGAAGCGGGCCTTCGAGTTCTTCCGCCCGATCGAGCAGGTGCGCCAGCGCTTGCGGGTCGAGCCGGTGGAGGATAAGCACCTGCGCGCGGCTGAGCAGCGCGGCGTTGAGCGCGAAGCTCGGGTTCTCGGTGGTCGCACCGACCAGCGTCACCGTGCCGCGCTCGACGAAAGGCAGGAAGCCGTCCTGCTGCGCGCGATTGAAGCGGTGGATCTCGTCCACGAACAAAAGCGTGCGCTGACCCGCATCGGCTGCCTTGTCGGCTTCGGCAAAGGCTTTCTTGAGGTCGGCCACGCCCGAGAATACTGCGCTGATCGAGGCGAAGCGCATGCCCACGCTGTCGGCAAGAAGCCGCGCGATGCTGGTCTTGCCGGTGCCCGGTGGCCCCCACAGGATCATGCTCGACAGCCGCCCGGCGGCGACCATTCGCCCGATCGCGCCTTCTTCGCCGGTGAGGTGATCCTGCCCGATCACCTCGTCGAGCGCGCGCGGGCGCAGGCGATCGGCCAGCGGCGCATCCTCCCGCGGTTCGGCTGGCGGTGCGTCTTGCGGCGCTTGGTTTGCGAATAGGTCGGCCATTGCGGACCTACTTAGCCACTGGCGGCCGAATTGCCATTATTGCGGGACGTGGTAATCTCGATCCCGGGGTCGACGACGTTTTCTTGGGGAGAGGAACAATGTCCGATACGAAATTGCCCTGGCACTTCTGGGCGGTCGGAATCCTGGCGCTGGTGTGGAACGGGTTCGGTGCCACGGACTACTTGATGACGCAGCTCGAAAATCGCGGCTGGTTCGCGTTCATGGGCATGGACGAGGCCACGACCGATGTCGCGCTGGCCTGGATCGCAGCGCAGCCCGCCTGGATGAGCGCGCTGTGGGCGCTGGGCGTCTGGGGTGGCCTGGCAGGGGCGTTGCTGCTGCTGGCGCGCAACCGGCTGGCGGTGCCCGCCTTCCTCGTTTCGCTGGTGGGCGCGGCGGGTTCGTTCGTCGCTTCGTTGCAGCAGGAGGTTCCGCCCGAACTGGAAGACTTCGGCGGGGGCGCGATCATGTACGTGGTGATCGTGCTCGCGGTCTTCTTCACCTGGTATGCCTGGACGATGCGCAACCGGGGGCTGCTCCACTGATCGATCGAGCGACCGCTGCGGGCGTCGTACCGTCCGCGTTTCGCCATTCTACTGGCGCAGTAGTTCGAGATAGGTCTGCGCGACCGCGTCGTTGACGCCGTCCCAGTCGAATTCGTGCGCGCGTTCGAGTGCGGCCTGGCCGTGCTCGTGACGCAGGACATCGTCCTCGCAATAGGCCTGCAAGGCATCGGCAAAGCCGGCGATGTCGCCGCGCTCGACGAGGCGCCCGTTGATCCCGTCCTGAACCAGGTGGTCGCTGCCGATCGTGTCGACCGCGACGACGGGGTGCGCGCAGGCCATCGCCTCGAGCGTGACGTTGGAGAAGCCCTCGGTGCTCGAGGCATTCAGCAGCACGTCCATGCTGGCGACTGCGCGCGCCAGCCCTTCGCCGATCTGGAACCCGGCGAACTTCGCATCGGGCACGCGCTCGGCGAACCATTCGCGTGCCGGGCCCTCGCCGATAACGAGGACTTCGTGCTCCACCCCGCGCTGGCGCAATTCGCCGATCACCTCGGCGAATTGGCCGAGACCTTTTTCCAGCACCAGCCGTCCAAGGTAGCCGATCGCGACCGCATCGTCGGCGATGCCGAGCTCGCGGCGCCATTCCAGGTCGCGCTTGCCGGGGTTGAAAATGGATTTGTCGACCCCCCGCTGCCAGATGCCGAACCGCCTACCGAGACCGAGCTTGCGGTATTCGTCGCGGATCACCTCGGTCGGCGCGAGCACCACGTCGGCGCGGCTGTAATAGCGGCGCATGATCGCGAGCAGCGGTTTTTCAGCCCAAGCGGCACCGTAGTAGGCGGGATAGGTCTCGAACCGCGTATGCACCGATGCCACGGTCGGAACGCCGCGCTTGCGCGCCCAGGTCAGCGCGCGATGGCCCGAAACGTCGGGCGAGGACAGGTGCACGATTTGCGGATCGAATGCGTCGAGCGTTGCCCGGTTCTCGGCCGAAAGCCCCAGCGGGAACTGGTATTCGGTACGGGTCGGGATCGGCTTGCTCGGCAGCGAGTGCAGTTCGCCTTCGGGTTCGAAAGCGGGCGTTTCGGTGGTTGGCGAGAACACCTTTACCTCCGCGCCCTGGCGCAACAGGTAACCGACGAGCCGGTTGAGGGCCTGGTTGGCTCCGTCCTTCTCGTAATTGTAGTTGCCGGAAAACAGCGCGATGCGCGTGCCAGCGATGGGGTGCGGTTCGGCCATGCGCAGCCCATAGTCGCGCGGGAGATACAAGGCAAAGGTCGGCGCTGGCGGGGGCTCGGTCTTCAACCTGACGCACCCGGCGCATCAGGATCGCAGTCGGAGCTTGGCGGTAGCGCTAGCCGCCTATTCCGGCGGCGGGGCGCATTGCTGCCACAGCTCGATCTTGATCCCGTCCGGGTCGAGCAACCATGCAAACTTGCCGTAGCCTTCGTCGACCGTGTCGATCACGTCGACGCCCTTCGCCTCGAGTTCGGCAACGAACGCGTCGAGATCGTCGACCCGGAGGTTGATCATGAAATGCGGCTGGCCGGGCTTGAGGTATTCGCCGTCCTTGAAATGCGAGATCAGCGAATAGGGCTGGTCGCCGGTTTCTTCCGACCACGGCATCTGCGGCCCGTATTCGCCGTCGCTACCCAGTACCTCGCGATACCAAGCCCGCGTCGCGGCCGGGTCCTTGACGACGTAGAATACGCCGCCGAGCCCCGTGACCTTGGCCATCAGGCTGGCTCGACCGCCGCTTCGGCCGCGGGCTGGGTCGCCTTGCTCACCAGCCAGATCGCGAGCCATGCGGCGGCGAAGCCGGGGACGATCTCGTAGAGCCAGTCCGACCAACCGAGCGCGATCCAGGCCGCGACCACGCCGGTGCCGGTCACCAGCCCAGCCACCGCGCCGGCACCGGTCATCCGGTTCCAGGTCAGCGAGAGGATGATCAGCGGGCCGAAGGCCGCCCCGAAGCCGGCCCAGGCGTTCGAGACGAGGCCGAGCACCTGGCTGTCGGGATCGCTCGCCACGACGATCGCGGCGAGCGCGACCAGCAGCGTCGAGATCCGCCCGACATTGACCGTCTCGCGCTCGCTCGCCTCCTTGCGCAGGAACAGGCGATAGAAATCCTCGGTCAGCGAGGATGACGCGACCAGCAATTGCGAGCTGATCGTCGACATGATCGCGGCGAGCAGCGCGGCGAGCAGGAAGCCGGTGATCAGCGGGTGGAACAGCAGGTCGGCGAGCACGATGAAGATCGTCTCGGGATCCTCGACCGCGAGCCCGTTGCGCTCGACATAGGCGCGCCCGGCGATCCCGAGGCCGACGGCGCCGAGCACGCACACGCCCATCCAGCTCATCGCGATGTTGCGCGCGGTGGTCACCGCCTCGACCGAGCGCACGGCCATGAACCGCACGATGATGTGCGGCTGGCCGAAATAGCCGAGGCCCCAGGCCACAGCGCTGATAAAGCCCAGCAATGTCAGTCCCTCGGTGAGGCTCAGGAACCCTTCGACCGGCACCTCGGCCAGCGATCCGCCGGCGCTGCCGCCTTCGCCGAACATCACCACCAGCGGCATCAGCACCAGCGCGACCAGCATGATGCACCCCTGCACGAAATCGGTCAGGCTCACCGCGAGGAACCCGCCGACCATGGTATAGGCGAGCACCACGCCCGCAGTGATCCAGATGCCGAGCATGTAGTCGCTCAATGGCAAGTCGGGCAGCAGCGCGGGGAAGGCGGTCTCGAACAATTTGCCGCCCGCGACGAGCCCGCTGGCAGTGTAGACCGCGAAGAACAGCACGATGACGAGCGCGGAGACGGTGCGCAGCGCGATCGCCTTGTCAGGGAAGCGGTTGGACAGGAATTCGGGGATGGTCAGCGCATTGCCGCGCTCGACGCTCTGCTTGCGCAGCCGCGGCGCGACCACGATCCAGTTGACCAGCGCGCCGACGAACAGCCCGATCCCGATCCAGGCCTCGACCAGCCCGGCGGCATAGAGCGCGCCCGGCAGGCCGAGCAGCAGCCAGCCCGACATGTCCGACGCCCCGGCGGAGAGCGCCGCCACGGCCGGGTGCAGATTGCGCCCGCCGAGCAGGTATCCTTCGGACGTATCGGTGGACTTGCGCCAGGCATACAGCCCGATGCCGAGCATCAGGACGAAATAGGCGGCGAGCGAAATGAGCGTTCCGGTCTGCATGGCGCGAGGGGCTAACAAAAGAGGTAGGCAATATCCAGCCATGTCGCGGAAATGCGCGACAGGGCCGGAGACATGGACCGGGTGTTACACTGTCCAGGAGGTGAAAAACGGGCCGAGCGACAGAGCGCGAGTAATCGGCGGGCGGGGCGGCATGGAGGTCCCTGCGCACGCCCATGAAGGCGCGCGGCCAAAGCGGGAGGATCGACGGTAGGAAAGAGCCGCTGCGACCATACCAGCGCGGCGGCGAGTAGGAAAATCATCGGCTTGCGGGCAGATAGCCGAAGCCTGAAACGGGAAACGGGCAACGGCATGTCAATATCGCTATTGCGAATGATTAGCATTGACGGCGGGGTGGTGCGCTCCTAACCGGCGCGAGTGACCCGTCGCGCCATCCGATTCTGGTATCTCCTGCACAAGTGGAGCAGCCTCGTACCGATGGCGTTCCTGTTGATGCTGTGCGTCACCGGTTTGCCGCTGATCTTTCATGACGAGATCGATGCGCTGTCGGGGGCGGATGCCGAGGTGGCGTTGCTGGCTTCGGGGTCGGGCGCGCCGTCGGCCGAAGGTGGCTTGCCGCTCGATACGATGCTCTCCACCGCGCTCGCCGAGCGGCCGGGCGAGGTGCCGCTGTTCATGGCGTTCAGCCAGGATTCGCCGCTGCTGACCGTGACCACCGGGCCCGCGCCCGATGCGCCCGGCAGCGAGATGTCGCTGTTGTTCTTCGATCGCGCGACGGGGGCCTCGCTGGGTCCCGCGCCGACCAACGCGTTTCTCGATTTCGTGCTCGAAGTGCACACCGACCTGTTTCTCGGCCTGCCGGGAATGCTGTTCCTCGGCGTGATGGGGCTCGGCTTCCTGCTCGCGCTGGTCTCGGGCGTGGTGCTCTACGCGCCGTTCATGCGGCGGCTGCGCTTCGGCACGGTGCGTCGCGATCGCAGCGCGCGCGTGAAGCGGCTCGATACGCATAATTACCTCGGCATGGTGACGCTCGCCTGGGCGCTGGTGGTCGGCGCGACGGGCGCGATCAACGCCTTCGCCGATCCGCTGACCGATAGCTGGCGCGAGAACGAGCTGGCCGCGATGACCGCGGCGAATGCGGGCGGCGAAGCGCTCGACCCGGCCGATTACGGCTCGCTCGACACCGCGATGGCGGCGGCCAAGGCGGCGCTGCCGGGCCGCTCGCCGCAATTCATCGGCTTTCCCGGCGGCGACTGGAGCACCGACCGGCACTATGCGATCTTCTTCCAGGGCGACCGCCCGCTGACCTCGCACCTGCTCACCCCCGCGCTGGTCGATGCCGAGACCGGCGCGTTGGTCGATGCGCGCGACATGCCCGCGCTCAACCAGGCGCTGATGATGTCGAAGCCGCTCCATTTCGGCGATTACGGCGGGCTCGCGCTGAAGATCCTGTGGGCGCTGCTCACCCTGCTGACGATCCGCGTGCTGTGGACCGGGCTGCTGCTGTGGTGGCGCCGGCGGCACGAGAATATCGAACGCCGGATTTCCGAAATCCGCACCGGTGCACGGCGCGGGGCGCTGTCATGAGCTGGCTCCCGAGCCTGCGTGCGACCGGGCGCACGACGCGACGCCTGTCCGCGTGGCAGGTGTTCCGCATGCCGCTGCTGCTGATGGCGACCTCGCTCGGCGGGCTCGTCGCCGGGCTGCTCGGCGAGGGCGGGTGGGACATCGCCGCCGCGCTCCTGCTCGGCACCACCCTCCTCACGCTGATCGCGCTGCGCCTGACCGGGCGCGGTTGACCCATTCCAAAACCTCTCAAGAACAGAAAGTCTCCCGATGAACTACCGCCTGTCCGCCTCGCTGCTGTCGCTCTCCGCCGCCATCGCCACCCCCGCGCTGGCGCAGGATGCCGAGAACGAAGCCGCACCCGGGAACACCATCATCATCACCGCGCAGGCGGACAATTCCTCGCAGGTCGACAATGGCGGCGATGCGGGCGCGCTGGGCGACAAGCCGGCCGAGGACCTGCCCTTCGCGGTTCGCTCCTATGACGAGAGTCTCATTTTGAACCAGCAGCCGCAGACGCTCGGCGAGGTGCTCGAGAACGATCCCACCGTGCGCACCAGCTACGGCTTCGGCAATGCGAGCGAGTTGTTCGTGGTGCGCGGCTTCGCGCTGTTCGGCGACGATGTCGGTTTGAACGGGCTCTACGGTATCGCCCCGCGCCAGCTGGTCGCGCCCGAACTGTTCGAAAGCGTGCAGGTCCTGAATGGCGCGAGCGCCTTCCTCAACGGTGCCGCGCCCGGCGGCTCGGGCCTTGGCGGCAGCGTCAACCTGATGTTGAAGCGCGCCGATGCCGATCCGCTCACCCGGGTGACCGCGGGCTATACCGGCGACGCGCATTTCGGCGGCAGCGTCGATATCGGTCGCCGCTTCGGCGCGGGTGGCGAATGGGGCGTGCGCGTGAACGGCGCGTATCGCGAGGGAGAGCTGGCGATCGACGGCGAGGACCGCCGCACGCAGGTGCTCGGTGCCGGGTTCGATTACGACGGCGGGAATGTGCGCGCCGCGCTCGACCTCGCCTACCAGGAGGTGCGCGTCGACAATCTTCGCCCCAAGGTGACGGTCGGCACCGCGACGATCCCCGCCGTGCCCGCGCCGGAGGCGAACTACGCGCAGGATTTCAGCTTCACCGAGATGCGCGACCTCTTCGGCACCGCGAGCTTCGAATACGACCTTGCCGACAACGCGCTGTTCTACCTGCGGGGTGGGGCGCGCGACGGGCGCGAAGACGGCATCTATAGCGGGCTGACGGTGCTCGACGCTGCAACCGGCGACGCCAACGGCAACGCGCTGGTGGTCCCGCGCACCGACAATAACGAGGCAATCGAGGCGGGGCTGCGCGCGCGCGTCGGCAGCGCGGTGACGCATGAGTTCAATTTCGGCGGCAACATCAACTGGCAGACCAACCGCAACGCGTTCGATTTCCGCTACGGCCCGGGCTTCGCCGGCTTCGCGACCAATCTGTACGACACCCCGCAGGTCGCACTGCCGAGCTCGACGCTGGTCGGCGGCGATCTCGACGATCCGTTCCCGATCGCTCGGAGCAAACTGGTCAGCGGCTTCGTATCCGACACGGTCGGCCTGTTCGACGAGCGGCTGCTGGTGACCGGCGGCCTGCGCATCCAGTCGATCCGGCAGGACAGCTTCAACTACTACAATGGCGGCCAGCTCGATTCGACCTACGAGGAGGATGCGGTGACGCCGGTGGCCGGAATCGTCGCCAAGCCGTTCGCGGGGCTCTCGCTCTATGCCAATCGGATCGAGGCGCTGCAGCAGGGGCCGACCGCGCCGCTCGACCCGACGCTGGTCTCGAACCCCGGCGAAACGCTCGGTCCGCGCAAGTCGACACAATACGAAATCGGCGGCAAGCTCGCGCTGGGCGACATGTTCCTGACGCTCGCCGGCTATCGCATCAGCCGGCCGGGCGAGGGCGTGCTCCCCTCGGGACGGTTCGGCTATCTCGGCGAGCAGCGCCACCAGGGCCTCGAATTCACCGCCAACGGCACGGTGGTGCCGGGTCTGCGCTTCATCGGCGGCGCCTCGCTCGCCGACGCCGAACTCGACGGCAGCGGCGAGGTGCCCGGTGTGCCCGAATTCACCGCCAATGCCGATGTCGAGTGGGACCTGCCCTTCGCCCCCGGCCTGACACTGACCGCGCGCGCGGTCCACACGGGCGAGCAATGGGTCGATGCGGCGAACACGCTGCGGCTCGATGCCTGGACCCGCTTCGATCTCGGCGCGCGTTACGTGCTGGCGGCGGGCGAGGTCCCGGTCACGCTGCGCCTGACGGTCGATAACGTCGCCAACGAGGCCTATTGGGCCAGCGCCTTCGACAGCTTCTCCGCCGCACTGCTGCAAGGTCGGCCGCGCACGGTGAAAGCGTCGATTTCAGCGGATTTTTAGACGCTCAACCTCCCCTCCCGCATGCGGGAGGGGGCTGGCTCACAACCACCCATGTAGCGCGCCAAGAGCTTCTGGACAATTTTACAAGACAATCTGGAGCACTCATCACGCCTTAATCAGGCCTGTAATGGCCGCGATCGGGAACAGCATCCCTTCGCCTCCACGCTCCATCAGATAGCCCAGCCCATCGGAGGCGGGGATCGCCTCGAGCGTCTCGGGCACGAACTTCGTGCCTCCGATGTAAAGCGTCACCTCCTCACCGGAACTCAACGCCAGCTGGGCCTCTTCGAACAATTCTTCCGTCACAGCGTTCATCATCAGCTCCCTCGGCCGCCGCTGATAATCAGTTCACGGGCCGGTGTCACCTTGCCGCTGAGGCGGTAGTTCACCGGCACCTCCTCGATCTCGAACCCGGCGAAGGTGTCGCGGATCATGTCGGTGGCGTTGATCGACATGATGAAGCGGCCTTTGATGCCCTCCAAGAGGTCTCTCAGACGCTGATAATCGGCCTCTGAGAACAGCTCTTCGCCGTAATAGTCCTCGGTGCCGTGGTATGGCGGGTCGAGATAGAACAGCGTGAATGGCTCGTCGTACCGCGCGATCAGGTCGCCATAGGAGAGGCACTCGATATCGACGCCGCAAAGCCGATCGTGGGCCGCTTCGAGCAAGGGCACCAGTTTGGTCAGATCGAAGCGCGACGGACCGGTGCGGGAGACGCCGTAGTTGCGCCTGGCGACCTGTCCTCCAAAGGCAGTCCGTTGCAGATAGAGGAACCGCGCAGCGCGTTCGAGATCGGTCAGCGTCTCAGCCTCCACACGCATCAGGCGGTCGAACTCAGCCCTGCTGCAAACCTGCCATTTCAGCACGTCGAGCAGTTGCTGGTAGTGGCGCTGAAGCAGCCGAAAGAGGTTCGCCACGTCGCGCGAGATATCGTTGATCACCTCTTTCCTCGGCCGGCGCGCGCGGCGGAAGAACACGCCGCCCATCCCGACGAACGGCTCGGCGTACAGCTCGTGCGGCGTTGCATCGATCCGCTCGATCAGCGTCTTCGCCAGCGCGCGCTTCCCGCCGACATACGGTGCGAGCGGCCGCACCGGTTCCACCGCTTGAAAATCCGAGGTCTTCAATTCCTTCTTCATCATTGCACTCTATCGGTTGCGCCGCCGTATCGGCCGGGGGCGCTGGAGGTCGAGCTAGCCGACCAAAGGTGCGAGTGTGCGCTCGCGGTTCGGGCCGTTGGCGCGGCCCGGCCGCCCCCGTTAGGGAACGGAACTCGAATGAAATGGAGGGTTTGGGCATCACGGCTGTTTTGCCGTGAAGCTGGGGCTGGCCCAACTCAGGGTACCGGAACCGCTGGCCCGTCGCCCGGTCAGGCGGACCTCGTAATCCGCGTCGGCGGTCAGGCCGGTCTTTGTCGCGCTTCCACCGACGAAGCCCGCCTCGCCGAAGACCGCGGGCGGCCCCGGATCCTCGGCGACGGCGACCGAGCCAGTGGCCGAGAATGCCGTCGACCATGCCCCGCCCGCCGCTGGACGATATTCGGCCACGATCGTCGCGGCTCCGGACCCGTCGTACATGGCCGAGGCCGAGAACTCGATCTGGCCGGAGGCATCGGACCGCACGATCGCGCCCGCGTCGGTCACCTGAACCGCGGTGGTCGAATTGACGTTCTCCCACTGCTGGTCGGTGAAGCTGACACTGCCGGATCCTCCGCCAGAGACCGGCGCGGCCAGCGTGCGGTTGACCGTGATCGTCTTGCTGTACGTGATGCCGGCAACGGTGATCGGGATGGTAATGCTGCCGGCCGCATCTGCCTTGGTGAGGGATACGGTCACGACGCCGCCAGACTGCGAAGCTGTGGCGGTAATCGCCCCGGAAGGAGATGTGGTCACCGCGCCAACCGAAACGCCCGAGGTCACCTGCCCGTTACCGCGATAGACGTTGATAACCTTCGCCACCGGCATTCCGGTGGTGGTCGCCCCCGCGCTGTCCGCCTGGATGGTGTAAGGCGTCACGTCGGTGAAGGTGATCTGAGCATTGGCGGTCACGTCGGCATTCGCCTCGATCCCGGCGAGCTTGTTGCTGGCAGTCGCATCGAGCGCAGCCAGATCCGCAGGGTTGACCTGCGCACCGGCCTGCACGCCGTCGAGCTTGGTCGCCCTGGCGCTGTCCAGCTCGCTGAGGTTCGTCGGTCGGCCGGAGGTCTGGCTCCACTGCGCCGTTTCTCCAGCTGCGGTGATCGAGGCGGTCAGCTCGCTGTTGCGCGCGCCCGATGGGATCTGCGCGAACGGCACTTCCCGAGCGACATCGCCGGTTGCGCTCAGGCCGACATTCGCGCGGCCCGCGCCGGCCGCCACTGCCGAAGCTTCGGTCCCGCCGACATTCGTTCCGGCCGGAGCGCCGACCGTGGCATTCGCCTCGACCCCTCCGAGCTTGCTTCGCTCGCTTGCGAGCAGGAACTTGTTGGTCACGCCCTCGGGTACCCAGTCGAGCGCGATCGCGCCTTGATTGATCGGCCCGGACGGCGTCACGATCGTCATCGTGCCGTCCTGGTTCAGCGTGGGCACCGAGATATCGGCATCGGTAGCAATGGTGCCGTTGCTCTTCCGCAGGTTGTCTCCGGCGACTGCGCCCTTGGTCGAGTTAAGCTCGGACTGCGTGGCACGGACATTCGTGACATCGCAATAGCTCGCCATGCCGGGGCCGAACTGCAGGTAGAAGTCAGCGGTCGCGGCCCCTGCCGGAAGATCGATGTAACCGGTGAGCAGCTGGAACGGTCCCGCGATGCTCGTGCGCCACAGTGTCGTTCCGGTCTGGGCACAGACGGCCGTCGGGTAGCTAAAGGCGGCTCCGGCGCTGTCTCGGACCCGGGCGAAGACCAAGAGATAGTCGGAGATGTTGCCCATCCGCACATACATGCTGAAATAGGCGCGGTTGCCCGCGATCTTGGTTGGCGAGGCCCCATTTGCGAAGGCCCGCGTGGTATCTGGATCGCCTGTCATCCGCAGGAAGAACTTGCCGGGAACGTTCGCGTCGGTGCTCACGTAATATGCCCCGGAAAGCGACCAATGCTCTCCGGCATTCTCGAACTGCGGGTTTGCGACGAAGCTGTCGGATGGGCTGGCGAACTGTTCGATCGTGCCGAGCTTGGTCTTGTCGACCAGCGGATAGCGGCGATAGGTGGATCCATCGCTGATCTGATCGACGTTGATCAGGTTCTTGATCGTCGACGGCAGGTTGCGCAGTACGTCGCCGCTTTGGCTGAGACCGGCCGCGACCCTGCCGTCGATCAGTTCGGCCGGGCGACCGAAGACGTTGTCTCCCCACGTCGCGCCGACCGTCGCCCCCGCAGCGATCCCGCCGAGCTTGGTGTTGGCCGTGGGATCAAGCTCGGCGAGATCGGCCGGATTTGCCTGCGCACCCGGTTCGGCCGGCTTCACTGCATCGACCAGGGTGTCGTCGGAATAACGCAGAGGTCCGGCCGTCACCGGACCGAGCACACGACGCGGACCCGGCACGCCGTCGACCAGGTAGGAGACGCCGAGATAGTAGGTCGCCCCCGGCGCAGCCGGTATCTCCCGCTTGGTCGCGCGAGGGCTGATCGCGCCCGCATCGGTCCAGCTCGTTCCGGCATCCGGTGCCGCCGCCTGCTGAACATATTCGACCCGCACGAGCTGGGCTCGGCTATCATCGGCCGCGCCTTCGAGGACAAGCGCCGGAAGCTTCATGTCGCCAGATGCGAGATAGCCCGCATCGGCGGTCCAGGTTCCGATGCCGGGCGGCAGCATCGCAGCGGGCGGACCGGGTTGATTGGCGACCGCACCATCGTCCTCGAGCACGGCACCGCCGAACGCGCCCGCCTCGATCTCGCGCAGCTTCACGTGGTGCCGCCACGCCTTGTCCGATCCCCAGGCCTCGATCTGGAACGTGATCGTCGCGCCCTTGGCGTAGCGATCGGACTGCCACGTGACCCAGTCGCCTTCCTCGAGCTCGCAGAACTCGGGCGGCAGCGTGATCGAGGCGCGGCCCCAGAGCCGGCCGAGCGCGCGGATGATCTCGGCGATGCGCCCCGCCTGCTTGACCCACTGCACGAAGCTCAGGGTCGGCCCGGCCTCGCGCGGCCCGCCATCGGCGACCACGTCGGCCAGCACGCGCCGGACCGGCGCGGTGTGCCCGGTCCAGCCCTGCTCGGGAGAGACGAAACGCGCGAACACGGTGTTGATCCAGCCATCGTCATTGATCGACAGGCGGCGCGCGAAGATCACCTTGGTCCCGTCGACCAGGTCGGCATCGGTGATATGCGCGACCGGCGCTCGCGCCGCGCCCGGATCAATCTCGACCGCGCCTTCGGGCTGCACGATCGTGCCGGCGCACGCCGCGGCGAAATCGCTTTCGACATCGAGATAGCGTTCGGTCGATCGGATCGCGCCGCCGACGCGGTAGCGCTTCTCGCCGTCGACCAGCTCGTCGCACAGATTGGCGCGCGCAAAGACGTTGGCAGGAGGGGCCTCGACCGTGGTCAGCCCGCGCCCGACGACAAGCGCGTTCGGATCGTCGACCCTGTCGCCGAGGTAGATCCCGCGAGCCCAGTTGTAGCGGCAGTCGATCGGGTTGTCGGTCCATTCACGCGTCGCCGGATCGGCCCAGTCATGCGCGCCGCTGCCGCCCACGCTGGCATCCTTGCGCGCCTGGTAGCATTTGAGGCCGCGCAGAACCCAGCGGAAGCGCGGACGCCCAGCGGTCCAGACCGGGTTCTCGGCCTCCTGATCGTCCGCCTTGTAGGCGACGACGACATAGGTGATCCCGCGCCCGCGATCGTTCGCGGTCCAGCCCGGCCCGTTGGCGGTGACGATCGCCGGCAGCGCCTGGTCCCATTGCCCGTCACGGAAATAGACCTGCAGCTGGTTGTTGTAGCCGGCGACCATGCCGTCACCCGCGAAGGGCACATAGGTGTCGTTGACGAAGAAGCCTTCCAACGCATCGCTGCGGTGATCGGCCAGATCGAGGATCAGCACTTCCCAGTCGGTGCCGTGCTCGCCGCCATAGTTGAACCCGTCGACCAGGCTGCCGGTCACGGCCGCGCGGCCGACCACCGCCTCGCGGGGAACTTCTCCGAGCTGGATCTGGCTGCTCGATGCATTGCGCTCGCGCGCCTCGGCCTGCTCGCCGGGCTGGATCAGCGCGCTGCCGACCAGCGCCGCGCCCTGGGCGACCAGGAGCCAGTTCCCGGTGACGACGCCGACAACCGCCGCGCCGATCCCGATAATGCCCTTGACCACTCTACCCATGATCGGGCTCGCGCACGGTCAGGATGTTCCAGGCGATCGTCATTGCGCTGCGCGGGAGCCGTTCGAGCCGCCGCGCGCCGGGTGCGGCCAGGGTCGCGCCCTCGATCACCATGATCCGGCAACCGAGTTCGTCGCAGGGGACCGCGGCCAGATCGCCACGCGGTGCCAATGCCGGGGCGATCCGGTCGAACCGCGCATCCATCGCCGCCTCGATCCCGCCTTCGGCCGCGAGCACGGCGAGCGCTTCGGCCTTGGTCGACCAGGACAGGCCGAACCGGGGATCGATCCCGATCTGCGCTTCCACCGCCCGCGAGCCGAGGCCGATACAGCACCCGCGGCCTGACCAGCGGAACGGCTTTGTCAGCCGTTCGGCCAGCAGCGCCGTGAGGGCGTCGAGATCGCGCTCAATAGGCATGGCGTCGCTCGATCGGATTGCCGCGCTCGGATCCGCCGCCACGGCTGCCGCCGCCCACCGCGTCTCCCGCGCGCGTCGGCCGCAGCCCACCCCAGTAGAGCATCTTCTGCGCGGCGAAGCTGGTGTGTTTGAAGAAGCCGTCCTGCGGATCGACCAGTCGTTGGTCGGCGTCCGAACGCATCCGCGCCCCGCGGCGGCCGAGGCTTCGTGCCGCGGTCTCGATCTCGGCCGAGATCGTCGCTTCGCCTTCCTTCTGCTCCTCGGCATCGGGCAGTTCATCATCGCGCGTCACCTGGTCGAGCCGGCCGCGCTCCCACACCGTTGCATCAAGCAGGGTCTGCCCGTCGCCCGCGAAGATCAGCCGCCACAGCGTGACGGTCGCGCCGCCCAGCGCATCGAGCTCGTCGGGATCGATCGTCTCCGGGTCGATTGCCGAAAGCACCAGTCGCGTGGCGCGCGACGACGCCCCGAGCGCCCCGCCCGAAAGCTCGACCAGGCTGTCATCGCCGATCCCGGTGAAGACCGCGCCGTCGATCGTGACTTCGCCCCAGCCTCCCCAGATGCGGATCGGGCCTTCGCCGCCAACAGCCGCGATCTCGACCGCGCCGGCAACGATCGCCGAACCGTCCGCCAGGGCATCTTTCGCGGCCTGCACGATGCTCTTCATGCGTGCAGCTCCTGCATCGCGACGATCGTCCCGCCTTCATAGGCAGAGCCGGTGCCGACGCCCGAAAGGTCGCTCTCGCGCGGCACGAGCCGCAACATGCATCGCGGCCTGTCGAGATGCGCCACGGCGGCCACGGGCACGATCCCGTGCAGGGGCGGCTCGACCAGCGCGGTGACGCTACCCGCGCCGTCCGCAGTCGCGTCTTCAGCCAGTCGCACCATCGCAGCACGGCGATAGCTGCCGGCGGCCTCGCCCGCCGCGTCCCACTTGAAGCCGATCGCATCGCGCGTGCGCAGCTCCAGGCCGGCCGGCAGCCCGGTCAGCGTGATCCGCGCATCGCCATCGCCATCAATCGCCTGCGCCCAGGTCAGAGCGGAACCGTCGAACGCCCCACCCCCGGCGCGGACCATCCCGCCGAAGCCGTTGCGATAGGCTGCAGGAAACGGGCGCGCGGTATCGCCGCCCAGGAACAGCCGCTGGCGCCCGCGCAAGCGGTCGAGAAACGCGCCCCACTGATCGCCCGATCGAGGATCCATCCGATCGAGCTGGTACTCGGCGCGCCATAGCGGCCATCCGGCCTGCACGCCGCCGCCGATCGCGCTCGCGGTGGTGCTGCCGAGATCGCGGCGGATCACCTTGAAGCGCACCCGGCCGCTGCCGCAATCGGGCTCGGGAAGATCGAGCACCAGCATCAGTTCCTCCATCCCCGGATGCCGAGCATCCCGCGTTCACCGGCATCGTTCACCGTGCCGACCACGATCCCCGGCATGTCGCGCTTCAGCTCGTCGAGGCTGGCTTTCACCCGGCCCAGCGCGGCCGCATCGGCCCCGGTCGCATCGATCGTGATCGGCATCACCACGTTCGGCGCGGCCGGGCCTGCAATGCCTTGCGAGAGCACCCGGTTGGGCCGCACGAGCGCGCCGCGCGGCGTGGCCCAGACCGGCTCCGGTCCGCGTTCGCCGACGATCCCGAACTGTCCCTGCGGGATCATGCCCCCGGTATGGAAGCCGCCCGCGAAGATCGATGCGAGCATGCCGGCGAGGCCGGAATTGCCACCCACGATCTGGCCGAGGCCCGAGGCCAGCGCACTCGCCACGCCGTTGATCAGATTGTTGATCAGGCTGTCGCCCAGGCGCGTCAGCCAGTTCTTCAGGAACCCGCCCAGGTCGCCGTCGATCGCTGCGCGGATCCCGGCTGCGAAAAACCGCTGGGCGTTCTGCTGCAGCCGTTGGCCGCTGTTTTCGTCGAACCCGACCTGTACGGGCGGTTCGGCGCTGCCGGGGGCACCGCTCGCGCTCGGCGGGTCGACCCGTCCATTGTCGCCCGGCTTGATGTTGAGCTCGGGCACGTCGAGCCCGTCGAACTCGCCGTAATATCCGGCCCACAACCGCCGCAGCGCCTCGGCCTTCATCTCGGCCGGCAGGTCGGACGCCTCGATATCCTTGCGCTTCGCCTCGAACTGGTTGAACCGCTCGATCTCGGGGAACAGCTCCTTCATGATCGCCAGCACGCGATCCTTGGCATCCTGCATCACGTCGCCGGTCTTCTTCGCGGCCTTCTCGGCCGGTTTGACCATCTGCTCTTCAAGCTTCGCCATCCACTCGCCGATGCCGCGCACCATGTCGGGGATGTAGGAATTGCCGACGACGCGGACGTACAGCTTCTTGAACATGTCGCCGACCCAGCTGAGCTTGTCGGCGACCCAGTCGATCGCCGCGCCCAAGCGGTCCTGGAGCCACTGCTTCGCACCGAGATACAGATTGCGGAACGCCGCGGTCGCGCCCGGTACCAGCCCCTCGACCGACTTCAGGATCGCCACGATCGGTGCCGTGACGAAGCTCTTGGCGGCATCCCACACGCCTCTGAAATCGCCGGTCATCAGCGCCCGCAGCCCGGCGATCACCGCTTCGAACTGCTTGCCGAAGGTGTCGCGCCACAGCTGTACGACCTGCTCGACCGCCTTGCCGATCGCCGCGAACACCGGCTCGACGGTGGACTTCCACCAGTTCGAGATCACGCGGCCGACGCCGGCGATGATCGGCTGGATCTTGTCCCAGTTCTGCCACGCGAGATAGACCGCCGCCACTGCCGCCGCGATCGCGAGGAAGACGGGGTTGGCGGCGAACACCATCAGCGCCTTGCCGACCAGCCCGATCGAGGGGGCCAGCAGCTTCAGGATCGACACCAGCGTGCCCATCGGCCCGATGATCATGCCGACGCCCGATGCGACCAGGCCGAGCACCACCAGCAGCGGGCCGAGCGCCGCCGCAGCGAGCGCGATACCGACCACCCACCGCCGCGTGCCTTCGTCAAGGTTCTGTATCCAATCGACGACACTGCGAATTGCCGGGACAACCATCGGCAGCAGTTCCATCACCACCGCACCGATCTGCTCCTGCGCATCGCCCCACGCCATTCCCAGTTGCGTGATCCCGCCATCGGCCTCGGCTGCCGCCTTGGCCTGGCCGGCGAATTGCTCTTCGAGAACTGACAGCATCGATGCCTGCGCGCCGGCCATGTCGCCGGCTTCGCTCATCGCCTTGATCTGTTCCTTCTGCTGCTCGGTGAAGGACACACCTACCTCGCCGAGAGCGGCCAGACCCTTCGCCGGATCATTGAGCGCCTTGCCCAGCTGGATCGCGGAGCTCTTCAGATCCTGATCGAACCGGGCGGACAGATCGACGGCGAGTTGCTGTGCACGAGAAAATTCCTGCCCGGCGATATTGCCGAAGGTCAGCAGGTTATTGGTGACACCGTTGAGGATATCCTCATCGCCGAACAGCGAGTTGTTTTGGAGCTCGCTCGCCATTGCCTGCAGCTGCTGGCTTGTGAAGCCCGCGCGGTCGCCCATGCTGGCAAGAACCGCGTCGAGCTGAGCGACCGCCTTTTCCTGTTGGCGAAAAGCGTTCACGCTGGTGGCGGCCATCGCCACGATGGGGGCGGTCACCGCGAGCGACAGGTTCTTGCCAGTATTGCGCAGCGCCGATCCGGTCGCCTTCAGATCGTCGGCCAGCTGCTCGCTGCCGCGACGCGCGCGGTCCATCCCGGCGTCGAACGCCTTGTCGTCGGTCTCCAGGACGAGGACGGCTTTGCCGAGCTGCTCAGACATTGCGGGTCACTCCGGCTTGGGCGGCACGGCCACCCGCTCGACCGAGATCCCCATTGCTGCGAGCGATGCGGCGCTGGCCTTCTTCCACCTGCGCCGGCCGCCATTCGCCATGCGCTCCAGGTCGCGCTGGATCGAACGGACCGTGCGCTCGTCGAACCGGCCCGAATGGCCGATCAGCGCGGTCTGCTGTGCCGCCAGGAGCTCTTCGGCCTGCAGGCGCGAAAGCGCGCCGGCATAGGCATTGAGCACGCCGATCGGCATGTCGTTCAGCCATCGCCACGGGTCTCCGCCGAAGAACCTTTGGCAGCGGGCGGCTCGCTCGAACCATCCGCCTGATCCGTCGCCGTGCCGGTCACCGTCTTGTCCTTCGCCACCTGCGCCATCGCCTGCGCGATCGCCGGGCCGAACAGGCTCTTGAGCATCGTCGCTCCCGCCAGCTTCGACTTGCGAGCCAGCAGGAGCATCGTAAAAACCTCGATCGCGGCCATCTTGTTGGCCTGGCCGAGGCCCGCGCGGACCGCGCGAGGCACCGGGCGAAGAATGATCTTGGTCAGCTGGTCGAGCAGCTTCTCGACCTGTTCCTCGCGCGCCTCGATCGCCGTGTCGTCGTCTTCGTCCAGCTCTTCGCGCATCAGTGCGTCCAGCTTCTTGCCCAGGCGATCGAGCCGGGCGGTTTCCATCACCGTCAGCTCGGCCGGGGCCGACATCTCGTATTCCTTGCCGTCGATCTGGACGACGGGCCGCTCCAGCGCGGTGGTCAATTTCAGCAATTCGTCGGCCATGAGTTCCCCCTTCGCCTGGTTGATCAGTTTCCGGCTCGCTCCAGTGCCGCGACCCGCGTCGCCGCCTGCTGGACCCGGAGCCGCTGCACCCGCAGCTTGCGCTTCTCCCGCTTCAGCTCGTCCCGTGCGGCGGCGAGGTCGGAAGCGGGAGGAGCGCGCATCAGGCTCAGATTGCGACCTGGTGCTGGATCAGCAGCTTGCCGAACGGATCGTCGGGCGAGTTGCGATCGACCAGGGCGGTGAATTCCAGCTCGAGCAGCGCCGGCTTGCCCTTGACGTAGGTCGGCTTGGGATTGGCCGACTGGAACACGCGCGGCACCTGGTACTGCGCGGCCATGCCCACGCCTTCGGCGCTCTGGCCGACCGCGAGCAGCGCGAAGGTCGCGACTTCCTGCCCCTGGTGCAGCCCGATCGAATGGAACCCGACCGTGCCGGCACCGGCCGCGGTGGTGTCGAGCGTCGCGTCGTTGAGCGCGCGGGCATATTGCTCGGCCGAGATATCGGCGAGCGCGACCGCGATCATCAGATCTTCCTCGGTGCGCCACGCGGCCTGCGGCCCGGTGCTGCCCGCGCCGCGGAAGGTCTCGATCTTCTGCGGGTGCGAAACGGCGACGCCGCTCTCGTCGTAGTTCTCCGCGCCACCCTTGCCGACCTTCTTCCATTCGGCGGCCGGCGCTGCGCCCAGCGCCGGGAAGGCGGTGCCCACCGGCGCGAGGTAGAGCGTGATCGGCCCTGCCACGATTTCTTCAAACATTGTTCGATCCTTTCCTGTTGGACTGGTTGTGCATCACGCGGCCCATCGTCATTGCGACTTGTCGAGCGCGTGGAAGACTTGGAAACTGCGGAAGGCGCGCGGCCACCCGCCATCGGGGTCGCGGCTGTTCGAATATCCGCCCGCCGAATTGGCCCAGTGGATCAGCACGCCGGCATAGGACTGGCGGTTGACCCGGCCGAGCGTCCGGCTCGCGATCGCCGCGATGCGCGCCGCCTCGGGCAGCGTCGCGCCGAAGGCGAACAGGTCGATCCGCTGGGCATCGGCACCGATGAAGGATCCGCCCGTCAGGCTCGTCCCGCCCGAGGGCTGGATCAGCAGCGCCGGGCGCGGCTGATCCTTCACTTCGTCCTGCGGCAGCTCGCCGCCATAGATCCGCTGGGCGACCACCGCGGTCACGTCCTCGCGATCGAGGAACAGCTGGCGCAGCGCTTCGATGATGTCTGCGGGCTCGGTCATGCGGATTGCTCGTATGCGCGACGGATGTTGGCCGGCAGGTCGGGATAGACCGCGTCGGCCGCGGGCCGGAGATAGGGCCGCGCCGGGATGGTGACGCTGTCGACCAGGCGCACCGATCCGTCGTCCTGCGGGATCGCCAGTTTCTTCGCGCGCACCGGCCTGATCGTTCCGCCCAGCTCGTGGATCCGGGCATAGATCACGTCGGCCACGCCCCACACGCCGCGCGCGCCGCCTTCGCTCAGCGCGCGGCCGTACTCGACGATCGAGATCCCGCCCTCGAGCACGGCGGTGTCGTTCTTCCAGTCGTGGTTCTGCTTCGCGTGGACCGTGCACTCGGCGAGCGTGCGGTTGATGCCCGCGACCTGCGCGCGCTTCACCTTGTCGCTGACGGCCTTACCGTTCCAGGTCAGGTTTTCGCGGGGCATCAGCTCACCACCTCCAGCGCCGCTTCGCGGTGCGTGTGCTTGAGCTGGACCGGGCCATCGATCCGCAGCCGATCGGGATAGAGCACCTCGCCGGCGCGGTTCGTCACCTGCGCGATCTCGTCGCCCGGCTTCAGGTCGGCGTTCTTGCCGACCATGATCCGCAGCTGCTCGATATCGGCCAGCTTCTTGCCGTCCTCGATCGCGCGGCCGCTCTTCGAATAGACGAAGCAGGGCAGCACGCCGTGAGGCTGGAAATCGGGCGCGGCCGCGCCGCCCCAGTCGCCGCCCGTGGCGGCCGCCTGGTTGCGCTCGACATGCGCCCGCATGGTGAGGCGACCGGCGATCACAATTCGTCCTCGCCGAACAAGTCGGCTGCGCATTGCCGGCAATGTTCGCCATCCATGTCGTCCGGCACGAAGTCTCCCCCACACCAGGCACAGGCGTCGAAACCGTCATCGGTGTCATGGAAATCGGGATCCATCACTGCGGCCACTCCCGCCCGCCGCGCTCGCGCCAGACGATCTCCGCGCCGTCGATCGCCGCGGCGAGCAAGACGCTCAGCAGCACCAGCGGCCCGATCGCGACGAGGAAGCACGACAGCGCGAAGCCGGGGCGAAACCGCAGGGCGCGGGTCCCGAGATAGCAACCGAGCCCGACGATCAGCCAGGCCAGCACGAGGATGGTGTCGGCGATCATGCCATCACCATGCCGCCAGCGCGCTGTTCGAGCGGCGCGATGATCGCCTCGCGATCGGCTGCCGGATCGCCGCTCAACGAGACCTGGTAATCGCCCGCGCGCTCGCTCTTGATCGCGCCCTTGTAGGTCAGATCGAGCATCATCAGCTTGATGGTCGCTTCCTCGCGCTGCGCGGCGGCGCCGAGCGGCGTGTAGGAAACATGGACCAGCGGAGCCCAGAAGCTCCGGCCGTTGGTCCCGCCCGGCAGCCGGACCAGCGTGCGCCCGCCGTGGATGATCGAATAATCGTCGGCGGCCAGCACCAGCGTTTCGTCCGCCTGGGCATTGCCCGGATCGAACTCCTCGACCGATACCGGCTGCGCCTCGTCGATCGGGCGCGCCAGGCGCAGCGTGGAAAGCCGGCGCGAACGCGGGTCGTTTGGATCGCCCAGCACTTCCTTGATCGGCCCGGCCGGGCCAAGGCGCGCGTCGAGCTCGGCGGTGATCGCGTCGATCATCGCCTGCAGCTCGGCATCGGAGAGATCGCTCCCCGTGCGTTCCTTGACCCGGTCCAGCAGCATGCGTCCCTCCCGTCAGCCCGTCAGCCGGCCGGCTGCGCGGCGACGAGCGTCTTGGCGCTGCCGACCACCGCAGCCCAATCGAAGGCGGGCGGAAGGTTGGCGATCTCGGGCGCGGCGGCCGGATCGACTGCGGCCAGCGCGGCGACATCGGCGATCTCGCCGTCGACCAGCGCCTTGGCGGTCGCCGGGCCGATGCCGGCAATATCGGTCAACTGCGGCGGCTTGGGCGGCGTGTTCTGCCCGTCCTTGTTCCCGCCAGCGGGCATTTCCTTGTCGCCGGCCGGGGCCTTTTCCTTCGTGCCGTCGCGGCCGCCCTTCGCGATCGAGGCGGTGCGGGCCTTGCCCGACAGCGTCCCATTTTCGAGGCCGAACTTCTCGACCGCGGTGCCGGGGATCTTGTGCCCCGGCGTCGCGTAGAGGGTGGCGGCACGCTTGTCGCCTTCCAGCACCACCGCCTTGCGGTCCTTGCTGAGATAGAGGCGCTCGGTGCAGACTACTGACTTGGCTTTCATCGGTTCTTCTCCTTGGCTCACTGGAAGGGCGCGGCGCGTGCGGCCGCGCCCCTCGGGTGAACCGGGCCGGAGGTTCGCTCCGGCCCGATCAGGATCAGAGGTTGAGGCCGGTCACTTCGCAGAAGGCGGCCGGGCGGAAGATGATCAGCGCGAGGCGCATATCGGCGCGGATCGTGCGCTTGCCCTCGACGAACTGGTCGCCACGGAAGCCCACCTGCACGTCGATGCCCTTGCGCTCGTAGATCGAGATGTAAGCCGCCTCGAACGCGCCGACGATCGCCGTCCCCTCGGGCACGACTTCGTTCTGCACCACCGGCAGGCCGAAGATGCGCGCCTCGCCGGTCTGGCTGGGCGGCCCGTACAGATAGTTGCCGTCGGCATCCTTCGAGAGGCGGATGCGCTCCCAGTCGGCCGGGTTGTAGATGACGTGCGTCGGGATCGCGCGGCCGACCGTGCGGACCTTGGTCATCGCCTTGAAGGTGGCATCGATCACGGTGTCGGCGCCCTTGGCGTGGGTCTGGATGCCGGCCGTGTTGAGGATGCCGGTCAGGGTGCCGGCAGTGCCATCGCCCGCGACCGACTGCGCATCGACCCGCTGGCGCAGGCCGAAGCTGAGACGGCCATTGAGGTAGCTTTCGATCAGCGGCACGTCTTCCAGCTGCTCGTCGGTCACCGGCACGCTGTCCGCCACCTTCTGGACCGTGGCGGTCCGCTCGGTGAACACGAACGTGCTTTCAGGATAGGCCGCACCCTCGGCCACCTCGGCAGCGGCGTGCGTGCGGGTCGTTTCTTCCATGTACTTGATCGCAGCCATGCTGGTGCGACCCATCGGAATGATGTCGAGCAGCTGGATCGGGCGGGTGACCGCTTCGACCAGGCGACCGATGCGCAGGCTTTCGGGCGCGAAGCCGGCCCCGGTGCTCATCACCGCCTTGGTGCCGACCGTCTCGGTCGACGCGCCCTTGGCCATCACGTCGGACGGATAAGAGCTTTCGGCCTCGATGCGGACGCCGTCGCTGCTGCCGTTGTCGGCCCAGTCCTTGAACGCCTTGCTCTCGATCACCTGGCGACCCAGCGCCTTGATCTGCTGCATCACGGACGGGTCGCCGCCGTGTGCGCCGCCAGCGGGCGAGCCGAACGGGAGGCGGGTGACGCCGCGCTCGCGCCCCTTGTAGTCCTTCACCGCCTGGTCGGTCTCGGACAGGTCCTCGATATGCTTGGCGAGGTCGGTGGCTTCGTCGTTGAGCTCGCGGAACTTCGCGGTGATAGCCGACTGGCCCTTCACGTCGTCGCCGAGGCACTTGACCTGGCTGAAATCGTAGCTGTTGCCATCGGTCTCGGCTTCCTCGAGCACGTTGCCCATGGTTTCCTGGACCGTCGCAAGGCGAGCCTTCGCCTGTTCCAGGTTCATATCCTTGATCTTCATCTGCTGGCTCCCGTCATGTTGGCCGTGATATCGAGGGCCTTATGCGGGTGCGGGACGACGCTCTGCGCCCCGGAAAATTTTCCGGGGCGGGAAAGATTGCGGCGATGTCGGGATCGGGTGCTGTATCGCGCGACCGGCAGGCAAACGCAAGCGATCGTCGCCGATCGCGGGTCAGGGAAACCGTCCGGAAGGCTCTAGGATCGATTTAAGAGGGGCAAAGAACGCAATCGGGCGGCTCGGACGCACCAATCCGCCCCAACCGCCCTCAAATCGCTCCTGTGGCCATTTCAGGCCGGTAGCATCCTACGCTCGCAGATGCTTCGCCGCCATGCCGCTGAGATAGTCGAACAGCGCTTTCTGCCCGGCCGCATTCATCGCTGACGGATCCGCGCTCGCAATCTCGGCCAGGGCATCGCCCAGCTCGCCATGGATCTGCGTCAGCTGCTTGATGCCGGTCGCACTGGCGATCGACGGGTCGGTCTCGAGCGCGTCGGCCAGCGCGCCGAGATCTCCGAGCAGGCGCTCGAAATGCGCCGCCTTCAGCTCGCCGGTATCCTTCGCCGCCTTCATCGACAGCGTGCCGGTGCCGATGCCGGCCCCGCGGATCACGGTGCTCACCTCGGACACGTCGACCTTGGTCAGCACGCGCTTCGCGCCGCGCCCGCTCTGGTAGTCCTGCTCGGCCTCGAGCGCGTCGTAGCCGTAGGACCATTCCTGAACGGGCTTGCCGGTGTCGAGGTCGAACTTCAGCGCCGAATGCCAATCCTTGCCGACCTGCGTGCCGAGATTGATGTTGAGCTCGGCGAAGGCCGCCCCGTCGCGCTCGAACACGCGGGCCTTGCCGAACGGCATCTTCGAGCGGTTGTGCGCCGGCAGGATCGGTGCCCACTGGTCGCCGCCTTCCTTCCAGCTGAAGGCCCCGGCCTTGTAGGTGTCGCCGTCGTGATCGACTTCGGACAGGATCGCGAGCCGGGCGAGGCCCTTGCCCGCTTCGTCCATCTCTTCGATCGTCATATTCTTGGTCTGCATGGTCCCGTTCCTCATTCAAAATAGGGGGCGAAGCTGAGCGTGCAGTTCGGCCGCATGTTCGCGGCCATGGTCGCGGCGGTCGCCGCGTCCACGATCTTGCCGTCGCGCGCGATATGCGTGTCCTCCGATCGCGGCGGCCCGAAGCGGCCGTCGAACACGATCAGCTTTTCGACCCCGGCATCGGCCGCCTTCTGGATCGTCGATATGTTCTGCGCGAACTTGGTCTCGGTACGCGCGATCATCCGCGCGCGGGTCAGCGTATCCTCCCACGGGCCGCTGCCCACGTCGGCCGCGATCCGCGCCGCCATCTGGTCCACGCCTTCGCCCAGCGATCGCGCTTCGGCGAGCGCGCTGAACACCGCGTCGCGGGTTTGCTTGTCGAGATCGATCAGGCCCACCCGCGTGCCCCCGGTGCCAACGATCGCGCGCGCCACCGGATCGGGCAGGTTGGTGCCGATGCCGGCGAGCTCGCCCGCTTCGGCGACCTCCTCGGCCACCTTGAGGAACTGCGCCTCGAACGCCTTCACCAGCTCCTCGCGCCAGATATCGATCGCCAGCGCCTTGAGCACCCGTTCGGCCAGTTTCTTCAGCGCCGCATCGCCCCCAAGATCATCGGCACCGTCGCCCTTGGCTTTTCCGGCGTCGGGCAGGTCTGCGCCCGCCAAGGCCTTCTCGGCGGCGTCTTTGGTTTCGGCCGACCACTTGGCGAACAGCCCGCCGAGCACATTGCCGAAGCGCTTGATCTGCCCGCGCTCCTTCCGGCGCAGCAACAGCGCGAACCGCTCGCCACGCTCATATGCTTCACGGCTCGCCCGCGGACCGGGCGGCACGTAGTCAGGGCTCGCCTCGTCGTCCTCGTCGCCCTTGGCCTTCGTGCCCTTCGTCGACTCGGGCTCGCCGCCCTCGCGACCGTCTCCGATCGGAGCATCTTCCGGCACCTCGATCGCCGCGATCGGGCGAAGATAGAACCGGTGGCTGTCGTCGGCCTTCATCCCGAGCGCGGTGCGGTACTCAAACACGGTGATGCCGCCGCTGGCGAGCCGCTTGCCCCAGCGTTCGGTCTTTTGGTCTTCGTCCTCCTGCAGCGCGAGCACCTCGTCGGTGTCCCACACCGCCTCGAGCATGCGCGCATCGCCCCATTCGGGCAGGAGCGAGCGGTTGATCTCGTCGGCCAGCGATCGTGCCAGCGGCAGCACGCCATTGGTCCAGGCGAGCTTGCGCATCTCGGTCATGGTCGCACCAACCTTGGTCGCCTGGAGCCCCGCGCCGAAACCGACCACCGCGGCCGGCACGCCCAGGCAGGCGCAGACACGCTCTTCGGCCACGTCGCGCGCGCCGCCCGTTTCCATCTGCTGCGGGTTGAAACCGAACGCCTGCACGTCGGTCGGCCCGCCCATCACCAGCGGCAGGCCGCGCCCGTCGCCCGAGTATTTCTGGCGGAACCAGCTCTCGGTCGCCTTCACGTCGTCGCCCACCGCCACGACGCCGCTCTTCGGGCTGATCACCACGCCCGGCGCGCCGTAATTCTTGAGCAGCGCGGCCGAGAAATTGCTGCTTTCGAGATCGATGAAGACCTCGCGCAGAACGCCGCGCAGCGGCGACAGGCCCTTGCGGGTATTGTGCGGATCGATCCCGTGGCGGAAGTGGACGATGTCGGCCGGGTCGATCGCGATCGGCGCGGCCCCGTTGCCCGGCGCGTAGCGATAGTGCGAGATGAATTCGGACCCGTCGACCGGGTACTTGGGCTCGATCATCCAGTTCGGGATCCACCACAGCTCGACGACGCTGCCGGCCCGACTGCGAACCTTGTACCAGTAGGCGTTGCCGTCGAGGCAATAGGACAGGACCGTCCCGGCCCACAGCGCGATGTCGCCGTAATGCGGGTTCGGCCGCCTGATCAGCGCCGTCATCGGATGCGTGCGCTGTTCCTCGGTCGAACTGTCGCGCTTGGTTTTCTCGACCTTCAGCCGCGCTTCGGGCAGCGATCGCTGCAGCCACTGGACCGGGGCGGTGATGACCGACGCGTCGAGCCCGTCGCCGACCTCGCGCGCATAGTCGAACTGCGTCCGCCGCATCAGCTGCGTCATCGCCAGCGGCGAGCCGCCGTGCCGGAACGCCGCGATCGCATTGCGGGCCTTGGTGAGGAAGTTCATGCCGGGATCCAATCTTCATCGGGGTCGCGCTGCTGAGAGGTCGCCGCGTTCATCGGTCGCCAGGGCAAGCCGGGATCCTGCATCGTCGCGGCGTGGAAGTTCCACAGCGCCACCGCGTTGTCGCCGTGACGTTTCGTGCCGTCGCTGCCTTCGTTGCGGATATGGGTCGGCATCTTGGCGACGCCGCCCACGCTCTGCAGCTGGCGCAGATCGTCGCGCGTGTCCTTGTCGGCCGGGATCGCGATCGTCCCGTCCTCGAACGAGGCGCGAAAGCGCGGCCCGGTCTCGCGTCGCCAGGCATCGGACGGCATCAGCTCGGTGATGCGATCGCCGTAGCGCTGGGCGGCTTCCTGGGCGAGCGCCATGCCGTTGCCGTTCGCGTCGAGGATGCCGGCCGCGAACCCGCCCATGGTTTCGAGCCGATCGATCAGCCAGAACAGCGCCTGCTTCTGCTGGTCATAGGGGCACTGCTTCATTTCGAGGATCAGCGGCACGTGCCGCTTCAATCCGTCGTCGACGAAGCCGATCGGATAGGAGCTCCGGTCCTGCCGCATCGCGAAGTCGCCGCCGAGGAACCAGGTGTGACCTTCATCGGCGTAGCGCTGCAGCACCGGCAGCACCTCGCGATGCAGCCAGCCGTCCATCTCCCCGCGCCGCGCCGCCTCGCTCGATCGCACGAAGCCCTCATAGGGAGGTTCCCAACGCGCGACCGTGTAGCGCTGCTCGCTGCAGGCCTCGATCCAAGCCAGCGGCAGCAGCACGCCTTCGCCCTCGCGCGGAATTGCATCGAGCTCTTCGCGCATCGCCTCGACGCGGCTGCCATAGGCGCGGCGGATCTTGCGATACCATTCGCGCTTGCCCTCGGCGGTCGGTTCCCAGCCCCGCATCAGGCAGACGCGCTCGTACAGCCCGTTCTCGACCGCGTCGTCGAACGTGACCGTGTGGATCGAATAGTCGAACTGGCCCTGGCGCGTCTCCGAGATCAGCTCGTTGAACGGATTGAGGTTGCCGTTGTGCGTCGAGATGATCCGGATCGTCCCGCCCCAGATCAGCATCGCGTTGCACGCATCGATCACCGCGGCGACATTGCGATGGAATGCCGCCTCGTCGATCACCACGCGCCCCTGCAGGCCGCGGATGTTCGCAGGGTTGCTCGACAGTGCGACGATCTCGTTCCCGGAGGCGAAGCGGATGCGATAGGCTGCGATCTGCCGGGTCGAGCCGTCCGGCTGCACGTCGTCGAACAGGAACTCGTCGACCGACAGCAGCTCCTTCGCCACGGCTTTGGCGAAGCGCGCGCAGACGGCAATGAACTCCAGCCCTTTGTCCTTCGTGTCGCCGATGTAATAGGTGTTCATCCCGCCCGCCGATTTGGCGGCCGCGCCGATCAGCGTCGTGTCGAGCGCCTCGGCGAAGGTGATCCCGGTGCGCCGACCTTTCTCGCACAGCTTCAGGTCCGACTGGTCGGCCAGCCATTCCTTCTGGTGTGCCATCAGGATCCCGTCCGCCAAAGGGTCGAACCCCTCGGGCGGCACGTCGCCCATCACCAGCTCGTCGACCGGCGACTTCGGCGGTGCCTGGTCGGCGGTCGGGAGTTCGTCGAGCTCGACCATCACTGATCGACCTTGATGCCCAGGAACTCGCGCCGCATCTGCGCAATGCGATCGGGACCGAGGCCGGCCTCGGCGGCGATGGTTTCCGCAACGTCGGCCGCCCGCGCGACTTCCTGCGCGATGCGCTGCTCGAGCTGTTTGCGATACTCGGCCGACCCGCGCTGGGCGCTGACCGCGGCCTGCAACGCGCGACTGAGTTCGAGGATGTCCTTCGGTTTCGCGTCGTCGCCTTCAAGCGCGTGGAACGCCGCCATCTTGACCATCTCGGCCACGGCGATCGTCACCTCGTCGCTGTGCTCGGTGCCGAGCGATCCGACCAGCTCCGACGAGATCCGCTGCACGTCGTCGAGGCGGCGGAATTGCTTGGCCTTGCGCACCGAGTAGCGGCCCCAGGCGCTCTTGCTGATCGGGTCGATACCCTTGTCGGCAAGCCGCTCGTTGAACTCGATGAGGATGGTGTTCTGCGGCAGCTTGCATTCGCGGAGCTGCTCCAACGCCCAGCGGATATCCTCGTCGGCCTCCTCGGGGAGGAGATCGATCGACGACAGCCGTCCCCGTCCGCGCTGGCCGGCCATCAGCTATCGTCCCGCGGGCGCGTGACGCCGACCAGGAGCGAGCGCTCCTGAAGGTGGTCGAGCCCTGGCCGCTGGATCTTCGCGACTAGCATGTCGCCGATCGAAAGGATCTCGATCGCGCCGAGCGCTTCCAGCTTGCGCAGCTGCGTTTCGATCCAGTCGCGATCGCGCGTGATGCCGTAGATATCGAGCGCTCGGCGCAGCAACGTCGCGGACAGTCGCCCGTCGACCTGCTTCTCCAGCTGCCGCAAAATTTCGAGCCGCGCATCCTGCGCGATACCCTCGGCCAAAGTTGCTTGTACGCTCACTTCTTCATGCCCTCCGGGATCAAGAAATCGTAGAGCCGCTCGACCTGCCGACCGATGTGTTTCACATCGCTCGCGGTCTCGCGCTGCGCCTCGCGGATTGCGGGCATCTGGCTCGAAAGCTTCTCGATCGCCTTGCTGTTCGCTTCGACTTTGTCGGGGATCGAGCTCAACTCGGTAAGCCGCGCCGCGACATGTTGCTGGTGCGACTTCAGCTCTTCGGAAAGCCGGCGCACGCTGTCGGACAACGCCTCGATCACCGCATTTCGCGCGCCATGCGATCGGGCCAGCGCCGCGAGTTCATCGTCGACCCGGTCGAGCGTTTCGAACACCCGTCCCATCTTCTTCGCTTCCTCGGCCAATTTCTCGTCGAGCCGCAGCACGTCCTGCTTGGTCGCGACGGTGCTATCGAGCGTCTTGAGCCGGCCCTTCATGCTGTCGACTTCGCCGCGCATGCCCGAAACAACCCGCTGCAGGCTGCCGGTGCCGACCGGATTGGCTTGCCCACCCTTCCAGACCGCGATCGCGATGCCGACCAGGATCACCCCGATCAACGCCAGTTCGTAGAGGCTACTCGTCATCGTTCCCGTCCTTCTTGGTGCCCAGCACCGATCCCACTTTCGTCTTGGCTTGGTCGAAGGCCGAGGAGACGAGGCCCTTCAGCCCGTCGCCCAGCAGCTCGATCATCGAATATCCCGAGAAACCGAGGCCGATCCCGACCACGAAGGTGAACAGCCAGCCCGGCCGCGACTGGATGATCCACAGTTCGATCGCGACCAGCAGGATCGCGGTGACCAGTGCGAAGCGTCCCCATCCGTGCGGGGCCTCCTGCTTCACCGCGAGCGGCCGTGCTGCCAGCACGCCAAGCGCACCCAGCGCGGCGCTCACCACCGGTATCGCGGTGCCGCCCAGGTCGACGGTCCATTCAGTCACGATCGGAGCAGGGTCCGCGACCGAGCTCACTGCCAGAGCGGGCAGCCATCCAGCGAGGAACTTGCCGAAGGAGACGGGCTCGATCTGCATCACTTGCGCTCCATCTTGCGCTGGCAATCGATGCAGGTCCGCGCTGAGGGCATCGCTTTGCGCCGCTTCGCGCCGATCGGGTCGCCGCATTCTTGGCAATCGGGCGTGCCCGGCGCAGCGAGCGCGGCGCGGGTCGCCGACACCCGGCGCTGGGCGTCCTCGAGGACGAACTGTTCGGCACGCTCGAGCATCCGGTTACCGATCTTCATCGTCGAGTTCCGGACAGGCGGCGGTCGCCGCGCGCACGCCTTCGGCTTCGGTCTGTCGCGCAAGGCCCTGCTGGGCGACCAGCGCCGCCTTCTGAAGCTCGGTCAGCGCGGCCCATTCTTCGGCCGTGAAGCGCTGCTTCAGCGGCTCGGTCGGGACCGGGCGCGCGGTCGCGCAGGCGGTCGCCACCGGGACCTTCACCTCGACGACGCGCTCCTGCACCAGCGTTTCCGGCGTGGTCGCACAACCCGCCAGGGCCAGCGCTGCAAGGGCAATCGCGGCCTTCACAACCCGGCCTCGTAAGCGAGATCGAGCGCGTCGGCGATCGCCCGCAACCGCGCCTCGCAAGTGGCGTCAGGCACCGGCTCGCGCACGACCCGCTCCAGTTCGGCCATGGCGGGCATGCGCGTCGCCGCCGCCTCGCGGGCGAGTGCTTCGAAACTGCGCGCCTGATCGCGCAGCAGTTCGGTCTCGCGGCCCAGCGCTTCGATCGCCGTGTTCTGCCCCGCCGTCGCCAGCTTCAGCTCGCGATGCGCCGAGCCCAGCAGCGTGATTTGCGTGCCGGTATTCCTCCAGGTGAGCTTCGGGTTGCCGGTTGCGATCCGCGCCGAGGCCAGCACGTCGCCGGCCTGCTCGGTCAGCTTGGCCAGGCTCTCGCGCGCCGCGTCACGCTGGCCGGTGGTGACGACGAGTGCGATCACCAGGCCGAGCACGATCACGCCGCCGATGCCGGCTGCGATCGTGAGCATCTTTCCCTTGAGCCAGCTCATGCGCCGAGCCGATCGGCACGGTTGAGCCAGCCCTTAAGGAACCGGCGCTGGCTTGGATTGCTGCGAACGATCGCGTGATAGCGCTGCTTCACCGCATGGCGATAGGCTTCCACGAACGCCGTCATGCCGAGCAGCGGACAACGCAGGACCGTGTCGAGCGCGCGCCGGGTTTTCTCGCCGACCTTGCCATCGACCAGCAGGGTATTGCGCCGGGTCTCTGCCAGCAGCTGATTGAGCGCGCGCTGCAGCAGCACCCGCGCCGCGTGCAGCCCGCCATTGACGCCCTGGTCGAACATCATCTCGCCGACCGGCTCGGGGAAGCTCTCGCAGTCGAGGCGATCCCAGAAACATTCCTTGTAGAGGCGGAAGGCATCGTCGAGCGTCAGGCGGCGAATGTCACGCCCGTCGATGTCGCCGTCCATGTCGAGATCGTAATCGGCGAAGCCGTTGGCATCGCGGTCGATCGAGCCCTCGGCAATCAGGAAGCGCAGCGAGATCCCGTATTTGGTCGCACCGCCGCGATCGACCGGATCGTCGACGAAACCGCCTTCGATGCCGAGCAGCTCGTTGAAGGCGCGTGCGTAGCGACGCGAGCCGCGAATAATGAGATGATGTTTTGACCCGTCCATGCGGGCCGTTCTGGCCGTTCTGCAGGGCCTCCCGCGCCCCGGAAAATTTTCCGGGGCCGTAGCGCCGCCTGAGTTAGAACAGATCCTGCTGTCGGGTGTCGCGCATGTCCTTCATGCGCCGCTTGCGCCACCGGACGGCGCGTTCGGTGTAGCCCGTGGCCAGGGCGATGTCACGTTCGCTTTTGCCCTCGCGGATCAGGCGGTCCACCTTGCGTGCGCCGCGCCCCGCCTGTCCCGCCGTGCCGATCGGCACGTCGACGCGCACCGGTCCGATCCCGGCCGTCAGCTCCTCGCAGATCGCATCGGCGCGCTGCTGGCCGACCAGGTCGACCAGCCAGTGATCCTTGGCCGGCTTCGGCGGGAAATAGACACGCGTTCCGCCCCGCGCCTGCGCGACCTTGATCGCGGCGTCGTCGCCGGCGACCTTGGCAATCTCGGCTAGCAAGGCGGGGCGGTGCGTCATCGGCGCCTGATCGAATGCGCGTGGTCGCGCGGATCCTTGTCGTCGAGCACGGTGACGACAACGTCGCCCCGCACGACGTAGACCGCGCCGTCCACGCGGATCAGGAAGTCGTTCCGGCCCAGCGTGCGCGCTGCCTGGTGCGCCCGGTGGAGCGAGGCGGCAAGTGCATCGCGCACCGCCTCGATTTCCATCCCGCCGACGCGTTCGAGAAAGCGCACCAGCGCATGGTCGGAGATCTGCGGCGCACTCAATTCGCCCTCCTGTCGTCCCTGTCCACGCCCGGCGTCGAGGACGAGCTATCGAGCGGCAGCACTTCGTCGCAGAAGACGCACTCGGCGGTGACACGGCCGACGAGCCATTGCTCACCGCCGCACCGGCCGCAGCGATTGCCCGCGCCGATCCGATAGGTCGGCATGGCGCTTCGATCGGCCACCTGCGCTGGCGTCACCCGGCCCATCACGCGACCGGTCCCGCCTTGCGCAGCTCGTCGCCGAGCGCCTTGGCAAGCGCGGCATATTCCTCGGTGCCGACCGGACCGCTTGCGCCGAGGACCCAGCCATGGAGCGACCAGGCCGCGTTCGAAAGCGACCAGCCATCGTCGGCCGCGCCCGCCGCCTTTAGCTTGTCGAGGATTGCCAGGCAGAGCTGCTCCTGCAGGGCCAGCACCGAGAGCGGCCGGCCGGCGTCGTCGACCTGCTTCCACCCGTTGCGCGCCGCCATGTCCTTCAAGGCTTCGATCAGCTTTGCGCCGTGGGACTGGCGCGCCCACTGGAGCTTTTCGCAGCCGAGCTGCTTACGGGCGAAGGTTTCGAGAGCCTGTTCGGACGGGTTGTGGACGACGTTCAGATGATGGAGCGAGATCCACAGCGCGCGGGCCTTCTTCGCCATCTTGTGCTGCGCGCTGGCCCCGCCCTTCGGCGGCAGCGGCTTGAACCCCTTTGCCTTCAGGGCATCGATTACCATGGTCAGCTCGGCGTCGCTGCATTGCGCAGCGCTCGTCTTGCCCGCCGTATCGAACAGCAGCTGGCGATAGTCGTCGTCGACCATCCCCAGCTGCTTCTTGGCGATATGGATCTTGCCCAGCATCGATCGCCGCGCCTGTGACGCGCGATCGAACTGGGCCGGCTTGGCGTTAATCGCAGCCATAGGGAACCTCTCCTTCGCGGCGCTCGGCCGCTTCGATGCGGCGGGTCAGCGCCTTGAAATGCGGATCGATCATGCGCAGCACCACCGCCTTCAGGTGCAGCTGCCTGACTGCGCCGGCCGTGCGTCCACCCAACCACCCGCCGAGCGAGGCGAGATCGGTCTGCGGCCGGACGTGCAATGCGGTCCACACGAACAGCGCGCGTGCCCGCTCCAGCGGTTCGTCCTGGTCATGTGCCGCCAGCAGGCGCGGCTCGATCGCCGTCGCCTCCTTCACGTGCCCATCGATCCTGCGGGCGACTGTCTCCTGCAGCATGGCCATCACGAACCTCCCCCGATCGAGAGGATGATAACGCCGCAGAGGCCGATTGCGACTAGCCCGCTGAGCGAGCCGATCGCGTCGAGGAACAGATCGCGCGCGCTCATGCCGCGGCCCTCCGGCTCGACAGCTGCGCCCAGGCATCGGTCAGGTGCTGCACGGACAGCGCCTCGCCATCGGCCTGGGCGACCATCGTCGCGATCTCGAGCGCCATCGTCGCCCCCCGCAATCCACCGGGCATCCGGCCGATCTTGCGGAGGAACTCGATCTCGCGCGCTCCGGTCACGTTCCACGCCGCGGCCAGTGCATCGCAATCGCCCTCCAGCGGCAGCTCGCGCACCAGCTTCAGACCGATCCGGCTGAACAGTTGGGCATAGGCGGCCTTGCGCGATCCGCCTTCGAGCCGCTGCATCACCTGGATGTTTCCGAACAGCGCGATCCCCACGCCTTCGGCATCGTGCCAGCTGCGGATTTCCTCGACCGATTTCTCCGACAGGTGCTGCGCTTCGTCGATGATCAACACGGGATTGCCGAGATCGCGGACCCGGTCGCGGATCCGGCGCGACAGCTTCTGCGGCGTTCCCACCGCGTCTCCGTCACCCAGCGCCGCGAGCACCTCCAGCTGCATGTTGTTCACGCCCGCCGTAGACGGCGACATCGTCGCCAGCGCCACGTTGGGATAGCATTCGACGAACTCGCGCGCCGTGCTCGTCTTGCCCAGGCCGGGGCCGAGCGCGGCGACGACGATCCGCCCGCGCTGCGCCCATTTCAGCAGGACTTCGAGTTCCTTGCTCGTCGGTGTCTCGAAATATCCAGGCACTTCGGGCACCTCGGTGGTGATCTGCGCCTGCGTCTGCAGCAGCTGGCGATACTTGAAGATCGTGTTGGCGATATTCTCCTGGTTGCCCTTGTAGGTGCCGCCGCCGAAGCTGCTGATCGTGCCGTGCGGGATATTAATCCGCTTGGCGATCGCACTCCAGCTGAGGCCGCCGGCCTCCTTGTGCTCGAGCAGCCAGCGCCGCTCGGCGTCGATATCGATGGGCTGTTTTGCGGGGTCGTTCATGCTATTGGTTCCTTGTTCCTTCGCTGGGACATGGCGCGCGGCGGGTGTCTCACTTCACCGTCGCGCGCCGCTTCATTCGACCAATCGCAACTTGGCGACTGCTCCGAATATCTTGCTCTGACGCTGTTCTTCTTCGGCTCTTTCGGGCGCGATCTTGCGCGCCGCGGCGACGTTGCCGCGATGCGCGACCGGCCGCACGACGCTCGGCTCGGGGGCCTCGAATGCCTCGATCTCGGCCTGCCGCTCGGCGACTTCGCGCGCTGTCAGCAGGTCTTCCGCCAGCGCCGCCTGTCGCACCAGCTGGCGATGCTCGGCGTCGCGTCGGGCCTGCTTCTTCGCATCGTCGACATTGTCGAACCGGCCGTCCGCCAGCAGCGGCACGCTGGCCAGATAGGCCCCGTCCTGCCCGTAGAGATGGATCTCGCTGTGCAGGTCCTCGGGATCGAAGCGGACCGTCACCCGCTGGCCGCGCAGCTGGCTGCACTCGGCCGACCAGTAGCGATTGCCGTAGAGCTCGATCTCGCCCGTCCGCGAATTGACCAGCTTCTGCTCCGCCGTGAGCAACGCCATGCGCAGCTGCTCGGGCATCGCCTTGCGGATCTCCGCGGTCGCATAGCTCTCGGCGAATACCGTGTCGAAGCTGCGCCCACGATAGTGCCGTCCGCGCCGCCCGCTGCGCGCATTGTGCGCCGCGATACCGCGCGCGACATGCGCTTCAAACTCGGCGATCGGGATCGCGCGCGAACCGTAGTTGGCGGGCTTAGCCATCGGGCTGTTACCCGTGTAGGCACCCTCCATCGCCGGGTGCTTGGCAATGTCGTCGCACAGATCGCGGAACGCGCGCTCGATCGGCTTCGACTGGCCGTGATGCGGGCGCGCCCAGTGCACGCCGATGCCCAGGCCGACGAGAACGCCCGTCGGATCCTCGTCGCGGATCTTGAAGCGGAAGCGCGTCTTGGCTCCGCCCGTGATCCACTTGCTGGCGAAGGCGCGGCCATTGTCGAGGTGGCAGTGCTTGGGGATCCCGAAATTGCGGAACAGGTCGGCAAAGGCGAGCCGGGTCAACACGGCGCTCTCGGAAATGTCGATCCGCCAAGCGAGTAGCTTGCTCGAGTAAACGTCCTGGATCGCGACCATGGTCGGGCGCACCGGCTTCCCGTCGCCCATGTCTACGAACACGTCGAAGCGATGCCCGTCGATATTGACCCGCTCAAGCGCATGCAGGTGATCGACCGTCCGTCGCTGCGCGGGCTTGGCGCGTTCGAGCGCCTCGGCACCGCCGCGCTTCAGCACGATCACGTCGGGGTGCATCTCCTTCTTCAGGCGGCGGCGGAATGTCTGCTCGCCGGGGATCGCGATGCCCATCTCCTTCGCCTTTTCGGCGGTGCGGCGATAGCAGCTGCACAGCGTCGGGGCCGAGGGCCGCAGGTAATCGCTTGCGAAGAGCTGCCATAGCGCGGCATCGATCTCGGCCGCTGCACCGCCACCCTTGCGGCGCGGTGCCAGTGCCGGCAGCCGGTCGGCGCGGGGCACGCCCTCGATCATCGCGAACCAGCTGTAGATCGTCGATCGGCCGGTGCCGCGCGTGGCGGCGACCGCTTCGATCGCCGCGCTGCGCGATTGCCCGGCCTGTTCGGCCTGCTCGACTTCGCGCACGATCGCGAGGCGGTGCTCCGCTTCGCTTTTCACCTTGCGGTTCTGTGCTTCGTACCAGCGCCAGTCGCCCCGGTCCTCGGTCGGTTCGGGCTGCGCGCTCGCGACCAGGCCGCGCCGCGCCAGCTCGGCGCGCGCGGCGCTCGGCAGCAGGGTGACATGAAATTCGTTCCCGCCGCCGCGACCGGCCCGGCGTCGCACCAACGGCCTGCCATCGGCTCCGCTGCGGCCAGCCCACATCTCGTCCTGTGCGCGGCGGTTGATCATGCGCTTGTCGCCCGGCAGGCCGGGCAGGCCCAGCTCGGCCAGCTCGGCCGCTCCGAACCATTCGCGCGTTTCCTCGGCGACCGTCTGTGCGGCGATGTCGGCCCCTCCAGCCATGTCAGTTCTGTCCCCCTCGGATCAGTGGCGCGGTTCCGCCCAGCGCTCGTTTCTCTGCCTGCAGCGCCTTGATCCGCTGTTCGATATGGCCGAGCCGTGCCGTCATGACCTCGTCGCCGACCAGCAGGCCGGCACCGATCTGGCGCACCAGCGGATCGAACAGATCGTGCCGCTTCGTCACCGCGACCAGCGCCAGCAGGCGCGTGGCCGAGATGCTGTGCGAGGTCCGCGCCGGGCTGGCATAGGCGTCAAGCATCGCGCGGCTGACCTCCTCGCCGAGCAGCACGGTCATCTCGGCCGCGATCACTTCGCGCGTCCGGCTGTCGCTGTTGAGGATCTGGCCGACCGTGCGCGAGATCATCGCGTCGAGACCGGCCAGGCTCGCTTCGCCCGTCGCCGCCTGCGGCGCTTCGAACGCAAAGCCCATCTGATCGGGGTGCGGTTTCGCCTTACCCATCAGCGCACCTCGTCGGGCAAGGTCAGCACGCCGTCATCGAGAACCGCATCGATAAATCCGTCTTGCGCGGTAGCCAGCACGATGCGCCGCACCAGCTCGGAGATCGAGATGTTGCGAGCTTCAGCAGCGGGCAGCAGGACCGCGCGCTCGGGCAGGAACACAGCCAAATAGTTCGGCACCTTCCCTTCGGCAGCACGCTTCGCACGCTCGGTCGCCTGTCTGATCAGGGCCTGCACCCGGTGCGGCTCTATCTCGAGCTTGTCCGCGATCTCGCGATCGCTTGCGCCTTCGTCCGAAAGCGCAACCGCAGCGGCCGTCATGCTGGGATATCCGAGTGAGGGAATTGCCATGATCAGTCCTGCATCATCCAGCGGGCACCGGCAGGCGCAGGACCGCGGCGCGGCCCGGCCATTGCCGTCTGCAGACGTTCTTGAGCGCGCTGCCATCGGGCGCGTGTTTCGCGCCGCTCGATCTCCAGCTCGGCTTCCTTCGGTGTGCAGCCGAGTTCCAGCGCGAGCCGGAAGGCGCGCCGGTGGCGGCGATAGCGTTCGGCCAGCGTTTCGGGTTTCGCGCGGGCCATCATGCCGGCTCCGCCACGCGCACGAAGTGCATCGGTTCGCCCTTCGGGCCGCGCGGCAAGGCAGGCTTGTGGAGGACTTCGATCGCGCGCTCGAGGCCTCGGCCCAGGCGGCGGAGATGGCCCCGCTCTTCGAGTGCGCTGATGCACTCGTGTATCCGGCCCTTCGACTTCTGGCCGACCGCCTTGCCGATCTCGGCATAGGTCGGCGAATAACCGTGCGTTTCGATGTAACCCGCGATGAAGCGGAGCACTTCCAACTGGTGCTCTGTCGCGGGGTAAGGCGCGCTGCTCATTCGCCCAGCTCCCTTTCGTCGGCTTCCTTGGCTTCAACCGCCGCAATCGCGGCGTCGCGCGCCTGCCGATAGGCAGCCGGATCGTTCCGCAAGTTGCGATAGGTGTCGAAAACCGCGTGGTTCAGCGCGCGAGGAACTCGCCGCCAATGAGGCCAGCACATCAGCTGGTTAGGCTTCGCAAATCGAGTGCATGCGGCGATCGGACACGGGTGGCCTTTAGCCATCGGTCGGCTCCACTTCTCCGAGCTCGGCATTGAGTTGATCGCGCAGAACGCGTTTCATCTCCGGGGTGAACATCTTGGCGAGCTGGGGAACGAAGGCGCGCTGCTGCGGCAGGCTCAGCCGCCCCCAGTTTCCGGTGATCGCGTCGCAGTGCTTCTGGAACGGCGTCGTCGCGCCTTTCGGCGTATCGACGCCCACTTCCTCGCGTGCCCATCCGGCATCCATGCCTGGGCAGCGCAGCAGCGCCTCGACCGCCCGCTCGCGCAGTCCGTCATCCTTGACCTTCGCCAGCTTCATCAGTTGGCTCGCATTGCTGCCGACCACCGGGTGCGCGGCCAGCGCCGCGGCATGCTGCGGGAAGGGCGCGATCAGCGTGCGATGGAGGAGCAGGTCGTTGTGGATCGAGCGCCGCGAAAGACCGATCGCCTCGGCGACTTCCTCCTCCCAGCCATATGCGTGTGCAATCGTTGCACGCGCATCCTCGGCCTCGTCGTCCATCGCCTCGTCGAAACGCGCCTCGCCGAGCTTCACCTTGTCCCAGCGCGCCTTCGCCGCCAGCTTCTGCTGGCTGACGCCGCCATGTTCCACGGCCAGCTTGCGCTTCACCGCTTCCACCTTTGCCGCGACGAACGCCGCCCGTTCCAACGGAGGCAGGTCGCGCCGTTCGAGGTTTTCCGAGGCCTCGATATCGAGCAGTTCGTGACGGTCGCCCTCGACCTCGATCGCATCGAGCAGCAGCTGTTCGAAGATCGCACCCGCATGGCGGTGAAGACCGGTCACCAGCTTCCACGGCTTGTCGCCGTCGTGCTTGGCGATCTTCACCGGATCGCGCTGCCCGCTCGCCTTCATCAGCTTGCCGAGCGCCTTGGCTTTGTCGGGATAGTAGAAGCCGATCCGCTCCGGCACGAACACCAGGTCGGGATCGATCGTCAGCACGCGCGCGCCACTGTTCATTTCGCCACCTGACTTAGACGGTGACCGCACAGTCGGCGGCTCATACGCTCGATCTCGTCTTTCGATGGAGAAGCGAAATGCAGACCGATCCGCGGTTCGCCGCCGAAAATGACAGCGCTGGCGAACAGGCCACGCGCGACCTGCTGATATCCGTCCTCGTAACGCTCGATCGCGCCTGCGAGGGCTTTGCGCAGGCGGCGCTGAGCCAGGCGGATGCGATAGCCGCCGCGGCCGCGCGCCGCGGGAAGCACGCCGAAGCGCGCGAGCTCATGCGCCTGCAGGATGAAATCCGTGTCGCGCTCGGCCTGCCGGTGAACTCGTGAACCTTGCGCCATCATGCCTCGGCCCTCTTCACGTCCAGCATCTTCCACGCCCGGCCCAGCGCGCTCTTTGTCGGCGCCCTGTCCTGGCCGAATTCATCGATCATCTGTCGGACCGCCTCCGCGAGCGTCATCGTCCGATGCAGCTCGATCACGCGGCGGCGCACCGGCTCGTCGTGCCAGAAGCCGGGCGCGCGCTGTGCCCGTAGGCGACCATCGGCATGGCGCAGCGGCAGCGCTGCGCAGTTCGGATCGAGAGCCTTCATGCCGAGACCTTCCGCAGCTTTCGGTATTCCTCGGGCGGATAAATGTCCGGCCGCAGGTCCTCGCGTCGCACGCCCGTCGCTGCTTCCACCCGCAGCACGTAATCGGCCGGGATCCGCTTCATCCGCGTCACCCACTGCCACACGGCAGTCGTCGAAACGCCGCAGATCTCGGCGAGCTTGGCATTGGACCCTGCCTTGACGACAGCCAACTGCAGGGCGGAGAGCGGGTCGAGTTGCGTAAACATGCAACAACTTTTGCGTGCAAGTTTAGCGTATGTCAATACGCAAATGTTGAAATGCGCGTCGCTTCTCCGGACGCTAAGCAATGCACATGATCAAGCCCGAGCGATTGATAGAGGCCCTCATGCGAGCCGATATGGCTCAGGCCGAGCTTGCGCGGCGGGTCGGCATTAGCGCTACTGCGATAAACAGCATCATTCATCGCGGATCCGGCTCGAAGCATCTTCATCAGATCGCGCGTGAACTCGGCACGACGCCCGAATATCTGATTGGGGAGATCGACGATCCATCGCTCGACGCTGTGCCATCGGCCCGCACCAAGGGTGCGTCACCGTCACGCGAAGACCTCGACAGTCTTCCAATCCCTATGCTCGATCTCGGCTACGGGATGGGCGGCAGCTTCGTTGATGGGCCGGTCGAGGCGACCGTTGAATATTTCCCGCGCGCGATGATCCGGGCCTTCACCCGTGCCCCGGCCGAGAAGCTCTGCTGGGCACAGGGCATCGGCGACAGCATGGAGCCGACCATTCACGACAGCGACATGCTGCTGATCGATCTCAGCCAGGATGCGCTGCGGTTGAACGACAAGGTCTGGGCGCTCGCCGAGGGAGATATCGGCATGGTCAAGCGGCTGCGCGTCCACGCCGGCCAGCTGGAGATCATGTCCGATAACGCCGACGTTCCGAACTACACCGTAGACCCGGACGACGTGCGCATCATCGGTCAGGTCGTCGCAAAGATCGGACGGCTTTGAGAGTTGCAACAGGAGAGGGTGAATGAAGAAGATACTGATCAGCTGCATGGTTTTGGCTTGCGCAGCGTGCGGCGAATTGCCCGAAGATGAAGCAAGCGCGGTAGATCCCACCGCACCGGCTATCGAAGTCACCTCAGTCGAATTGGCCCAGGCCTATGCCGATAACGAGGTCGCCGCCCAGCAGAAATATGGCTCGTCGCCATTGCTGGTCTCGGGGACGATCAATTCGATCGAGCTCGACTTCATGGACGAGCCCGTCGTCACCCTGCCGGGGACCGACGACTTCACCACTACCCAAGCAAGCTTCGCCGGCGATGCTTCCGAAGTGACGGCCTCGCTCCAGAAAGGCCAGGCTATCGTTTTACGCTGCGCCGGCGTCAGCGAAGTGATGGGCTCTCCCATGCTGAGCGACTGCACTGTCGCCGAGTGAAGGGTCGAAAAACTGTCCCAGTTCCGTCCCTGGCGACCGCCGCGCTCGGTCGCCAGGTCGTCGCCGAAAGTCCCGGACTTCCGCGGCAAACCGAAACTGGGACACGATCCGCCGAACCGGGACGCCCGCAGTCCCACTTCCACGGCCTCACCTGTCGGACCTCGCCGCTCTTGCAGCTATCCCATCGGCCTCTCAGAGGGCGCAAAACCGCCGTTAAGAGGATCCTCGGAGGCCAACCGGCCAGCGACGCGAATTCCAGCCGGACCCGACAATCCGCTGTCTAAATTAACCACCCGTCCAGACAGTGGACTTCGCGAGCGCCAAATTTTTTGGAGAGCCCCGCAATGGCGGTTTTCAGCCATTCCACTCCCACGTAAGACCGCGAACAACCGAGAAATCCCGCCTAGAATGCCGTCCAGTCCCTCTTGTCACCTAACAACCCAAACACCGGCAGGCCCTTCGCCTCGAGCCATTCGCGGTTGTAGATGGTCGAGAGGTAGCGGAAACCGGTGTCGCACAGGATCGTCGCGACCCTTGGCTTTGGGCGCGGGTTGTCGCGGCCGTCGGCGACCAGCTGCTTGCCTAGCGCGATCGCGCCGGCGACGTTGATGCCGCTCGACAGGCCGAGGCAGAGGCCTTCCTCGCGCAGCAGCTCGGCGACCCAGTGCAGGCCTTCCTCGTCGGATATGCGGAACTGGGTGTCGATGGGCGCGCCTTCGAGGTTGCCGGTTATGCGGCCCTGGCCGATCCCCTCGGCGGCCGAGCTGCCTTCGGACTTGAGCTCGCCATGCGCGTAATATTCGTAGAGCGCGGCGCCGTGCGGGTCGGTCAGCGCGATGCGGATGTTTGCGTCCTTCGCCTTGAGCCCCAGCCCGACGCCCGCGAGCGTGCCTCCGGTGCCGACCGCGCAGGTGAAGCCGTCGACCCGGCCTTCCAGCTGCTCCCAGATTTCGGGCGCGGTGGTGGCTTCGTGGATGCGGCGATTGGCCTGGTTGTCGAACTGGTTGGCCCATACCGCGCCATCTGTCTCTTCCGCGATCCGGCGGCTGGTATGGACGAAGTGGTTCGGGTCCTTGAATTTGGTCGGCTTGACCAGCACCAGCTCGGCGCCGAGCGCGCGCAGCGTGGCGTATTTCTCCGAGGCCTGGTTGTCGGGCATGACGATGATCGTCTTGTAGCCCAGCGCGTTGGCGACCAGCGCGATGCCGATCCCGGTATTGCCCGCGGTCCCCTCGGCCACCGTGCCGCCGGGCTTCAGCGCGCCGCGCGCCTCGGCATCGCGGATGATGCCGAGCGCGGCGCGGTCCTTCACCGAGGCGCCGGGGTTGAGGAATTCGCACTTGCCCCAGATCTCGCACCCGGCGGCCTCGCTGGGCCCCTCGAGCAGGACGATGGGGGTGTTGCCGATCAGGTCGAGCGGGGTGGTGGCGACCGGTGCCATCCGGTCAATACCCGGCCGCCTGGCCGTCCTTCCGCATCTCGGTCGCGCCGGTATAGGCCCCGGTCGCGGGATCGCGGACGATCGCCTGGTAGCCGCCGAAGGGAATGCCGGTGGTCTCGATCTCGACATTGTGGCCCATATCGCGCAGCGCCTCGATCGTAGCCGCGGGGGTGCCGGGCTCGACCATCAGCACGCCGAGGCTGTCGATCTCGTAGGTGTCGGCGGCGCTGCCCTTGATCGCGTCGGTCGGCGCGCGGCCGCCATCGTGCATCAGCCGCGCGGCGTCGCCCGCTTCCTGCAGGTTCATGCCATAGTCGACGAGGTTGACGAGGATCTGGACGTGGCCCTGCGGCTGCATCCCGCCCCCCATCAGGCCGAAGCTCATCCAGGGCTTGCCGTCCTTCTTCACGAAGGCAGGGATGATCGTGTGGAACGGCCGCTTGGAGGGCGCATAGGCATTGGGGTGCGTCGGATCGAGGCTGAACAGCTCGCCGCGATCCTGGAACATGAAGCCGAGCCCGTCGGCGACCAGCCCGCCGCCCATGCCGCGATAGTTCGACTGGATCAGGCTCACCATCATGCCGTCCTTGTCGGCGACGGTGAGGTAGGTCGTGTCGCCTTCTCCCTCGAGTTTCGGAGCCTTGGGCGCGCCGGGGGTGAAGGCGGGGGTGGCCTTCGCCGGATCGATCAGTGCGAAGCGCTCGGCCCCGTATTGATCGGTCAGCAGGCCTTCGGGGGCCTTGTAGAAATCGGGATCGGCATAGAAGCGCGCGACGTCCTCGAACGCCAGCCGTTTGGCCTCGGTGATGTAGTGCAGCACCTGCGGGCTGCCGCGCTCCCACTGCGAGAGGTCGACGTTCTTCAAGATGTTGACCATCTGCAGCGCGGCGAAACCCTGCCCGTTGGGCGGCAGTTCGCACAGTTCGTAGCCCGCCTTGTAGGTGACACAGGCGACGTCGACCCATTCGCTGTCGTGGCTGGCGAAATCCTCGAGCGTGAAGGCGCTGCCCTGTTCGCGGAGATAGTCGACGATCACCTGCGCGGTCTCGCCCTCGTAGAATTCGTCGCGGCCGTTCTTCGCGATCCGTTCGAGCGTGTTGGCGAGGTCGGGATTGCGGAAGATGTCGCCCGCTTCGGGCGCGCCGTTGAGGAAGTAGGTCGCGCGCGCGTTCTCGAACTCGAAATCGTAGCGTTCGAGCCGGTCCTCATAGGCGGCGAGCGAGCGCTGGAGGTACATCGCGATCACCGGCGCGACAGGGTGGCCTTCGCGCGCATAGCGGATCGTCGGGGCGAGGTTGTCCGCCATCGACAGCTTGCCGAATTTTTCGTGCAGGTCGAACCACGCGTCGACCGTGCCGGGGATCGTGATCGGCAGCGGGCCGACCGGCGGAATCGAGGTCGCCCCCGGTCCGAGCTTCTCCTTGAGCTGGTCGAGCGTCTGGCCGCTGGGCGAGCGCCCCGAGCCGTTGATGCCGTAAAGCTTGTCGGTCTTGGGATCGTAGACGATCGCGAACAGGTCCCCGCCGATGCCGTTGCCGGTCGGCTCCATCAGCCCGAGCGCGGCATTGGCGGCGATCGCCGCGTCGACCGCGCTGCCGCCCGCCTTGAGGATGTCGAGCGCGACCTGCGTCGCCAGCGGGTGCGCTGTGGCGGCCATGCCGTTGGGCGCGACCACGGGGGAGCGGCTCCATTGCGCGCCCACCGGCCGCGCGCCGGGACCGATCCCGCCGGTCGCCTCGGCGGTCGTGGTGGTGGCGGCGTTCTGCGCTTCCTGTGCCGCGAGCGGCGTTGCGGCAAGCGCGGCGGTGGCCAGAAGTGTGGTTGCGATACGCATGGTCGGCTCTCCCCAGATTGCTTTGGGTGTCAGGCTAGGGCCCGCAGGTCCGTGCGGCAATCGCAAATCAGGTCGGGTGCGCCCCGCATCTCACCAGGCGGGGCGCAGCCTCACGCGGTCCGCGGGCAGCCGACGAAGCCGTGATAGCCGAGCTCGTCCTTCGCGCCCGGCGGCACCACGATGATCTCCTGCCCGCGCAATCCGGCATTGCCTGTGGTGTCGAGATCGCGCGTGGCAACCACGAGGTCGCCGCTGGCATAGCGGTTTGCGCCGCTCGCCGAGAGCGGGATCAGCTTGCCGTTGAGCTTGATGAAGCCCTCTCCGCCCGGCTCGTAGACGAACACCGGGTAGCCGATCTCGGTCAGCCGGTAGACGCAGCGGCCCTGCGTGCCGCCGATCGCGGCGATATCGGCCTCGCTCATCGTCTCGGGCTTCACGATCGCGGTTGCGACGTTCTGCAGCGCGCTCGCGGCGGGCTCGATCGCCGCGGCCTCGGGCGGCGGGTAGAGATCGGCTTCGCGGTCGTTGCCGATCGCAGTGTTCTGGTTGCAGGCGCCCAAGGTCAGGGCGAGCGCGACGGCTGGGAGTGCTGCGGGTTTCATTGCGCTGCTCCTTCGGTCGTGGCGATCGGAACGGCGGGGGCGGGCGTTGCGGTCGGCGCCGGTGTCGGTGTTGAACGCGGGGCCTCGAACCCCTCGGGCAGGCGCTCCTCGCTACGCACCCCGTTGGCCTCGATATCGGCGATCAGGTATTTCATCTGCGCGATCTCGCGCCGCTGGGCGAGGATGATGTCGTGCGCCAGCTTGCGCACGCGAGGATCCTTGATGCTGGCGCGCTCGCTGGTCATGATCGCGATCGAGTGGTGCGGGATCATCGCCGACATGTATTCCCTGTCGTCGATCGTCGCCTGGCTGCGGACCAGCCACAGCGCCAGCGCCATCACCACCGCGCCCACCGCGAGGATGATGAAATTCTTCTTCCGGTCCTTGTACATGCCCCACATGAAAAGCAGCATGACGATCATCATCATCCCGCCCATCACGAAGGTCATCCAGAAGCGCGTTTCGCTCCAGAAGACGTGATCGGCGTCGAAGGTGTTGGCGTACATCAGGAAGAACATGATGACGGTGGAGGTCGCCACCATCGCCATGAAGCGCCAGTAATTGCCTCCGTGGCCGGAGTGTCCGTCTGCCATTCCTAATCCTCCTGTTGGCTCATGGTCTTGTAGACGTATTGCGCGGTACAGCTGATCATCAGGAAGCCGGTGATCGCCGCGATGCCGGTGATCGCGCGCAGGTGCCCGGTGGGATAGATGTCCCCCAGCCCGACGGTCGAAACCGTGATCAGCGCGAAGTAGTAGTAGTCCATCCAGCCATCGGTCGGCTCCTTCTCGAACCCGCCGAGCCCGAGGCTTTCGGCAAGGCCGAAGCCGCCCGCGAAAATCCCTGCGATCAGCAGGTGGCTGATGAGCACCAGCACCGATCCGCCGATCAGCCGCAGATGGTGCGGATCGCCTTCGGGCGGCGATATCCTTTTCGCGCCGCGCAGCATCGTCAGATGCAGGTAGAGCGACAGCACGAACAGGATCACCCCGATGATCAGCGCAGTTGTCACCGCGCGATCCCGTCGCGCCTGTCGATTTGGACGATCGCCCTGCGGCAAACCCGCGGGCGGCTGTTTGGCGCAGCCAATGCTTCCTCCGCTGTCCGATGGGTCTAGTTTATCGATTCAAGCTTTTTCGGGGAGGAATGTTCCGAGACAGCCACAGCGTGAAGAGCGGGACGACGATCCACATCGCGATCGGGACCAGGCCGACACCGGTCAGCGGCTCGCGCGGCATGAGCGGGGCGTAGTGCCAGCCCCATGCCCGTCCCTCGACGATCATTTCGACGACGATGGTGGCGAGCAGGCCGGTCCCGAGATAGGCAGCGAGCGCCGCCGGTGTCCATTGCCGGACCCAGTGACGGTTGCCGGTGGCGATAGACCCGACCGAATAGGCCAGGACCATTAGCCCCGAATCACCGAGTGAGCCCAGCGAACACCCGCGCACGGCTTCCGCGATGGTGAGGCCCGCCGTCGCGTAGAACGGCATCTGCCACATCTCCCACAGGAAGGCGGCGAGAAAGCCGAACAGCGCGATCCTGACCTCGGGACGCGACATTCAATTCAACGGGCGGAAGCTTGGCGGGATGCGGTCATTCCTCCCCGGTCGCGGGGGTTTCCGGAGCGGGTTCGCCGTTTTCGGGATGCTGGTGCGGCTCGTCGCCGCCGTCCTCGCCCGCCTTCTTCATCTTTTCGCAGCACGCCATCTCGCCGTCCGCGTCCTTTTCGCAGCACGGCATGTCGCATTTCATTTCGGCTGCCATGGCCGGGGAGGCCAGCAGGGCCGCCGCGCTCATTGCTGCAAACATGGTCTTCATCGATGCATTTCCTTCTTCGGGCCGGATCGACCGGGTTGATCACTATTTGGCGGGATAGCTCGCCCATACGCTGCGTCCGGCAGGGCCGAAGGCGATGACCTGGTAGGGCTGGCGCCGGTCGCCCGCTTCCATGCCGGGGGAGCCGAGCGGCATTCCGGCGACCGCCAGACCCGTCACACCCTCGGGGCGTTCGCGCAGCAGGCGCTCGATATCGGCGCGGGGCACATGGCCCTCGATCACGTAGCCGTCGGCGAGCAACGTGTGACAGGACCACAGGTCGTCGGGGACGCCGTGCTTGGTCTTGATCGCCCCCATGTCGGGATGATCGACGCGCTCGACTTCGTGCGCTTCGTCGCCTTCGACATGCTGTGCCCAGGCGAGACAGCAGCCGCAGCCGGGATCGCGAAACATCGTGAAACTCGCCGCCTGCGCGACGCCGGCACAGGCGACGAGGGCATAGGCCGCAAAAAGTCCGAGCGAGCGGCGGAGGTGAACCGGCGAGAGACGGGGTTTCAGGCGCATCTTGGGGGTTCCTTTAGTCGGTGGGTGGGGCATCCATGTCGTGACCCGCATGCGGATCCGCCTGTTCTGCGGCAGGAGGCGGAGTGGGCGAGGGCGCGGGTGCCGGGCTCGACCTCGTCGCATCAGCCTCGGTCTGGCGAGGTGAGGGAGCCGGCGATGGCTCGGCCGTGTCTCCGGGCGATTCCGCACCCTCGGGATCGACGGCAGGGCGGGTTTCTCCAGAGGCCTCGACGCCTGCGGCTTGCGGTGCCGGAGAGATCGCCTCGTTCTCCTGCGGAGAGGCTTCGTGGTGAGCGCCAAGGAGATGGTTCGGCCCGTGAGAAAGCTCTGCGCCGAGATAGCCCTGGACCATGATCAGTGTGGCCGACGCAAAAAGCAGGACGCGGAAGGCCTTGCGATAATCGGGATAGCGGCTGACCCACCAGGCCAGCAGCGCGAGCGCGGCGAGATTGGTGCCGAGCCAGCGGTGCCACTGGACCAGACCGTCGCCGCCGAACCACAGCCCGGTATGGATCCAGCCGAATAGCGCCGCGATCACCGATCCGATCGCGCCTGCGCCGACCATCACGGTGGCGGCCTGGGCGAGGCGCTGCGAACGGCGGCGCCAGGCGAGCAGTTCGACCAGCGCGGCGGCGAACAGCAGGCCGATCGGAAAATGGACGGTCGCCGGGTGCAGGTTTTCGAGCACTGATGCGACGGTCACCTGCGGTTCCTGCCGCGCTCCGACATCGGCCTGCGCCGCTCGGGCGGAGCTGTCGCCAACGGCATCGATTGGGGCCTGGGACCCGGTCGGCGGCGAGACTTGGGCGGTTTTCTCTTCCTCGTGGCTCTCGGGGCCGTGCGCGGCGAGCGGTGTCGCGATCGCGAACAGCAAGACGGCCGCGGCCAGGGCAATCAATCGCATGGTCAGTTCCTCGGTGCCCGGCTGGAGCTGTGGTGGCTGACGATCTTCCACGTGTCGCCTTCACGGCGCAACAGGCTGGTCGCCACCCCGTCGCGCTCGATCACGCGGCCGTCTTCGAGGGTGATGCGGTAGGAATAGCGTTCCTCGCCATAGGCCAGATCCCCCATCTCGCGGATTTCGACCTCGTATCGCGGGAATTCGAACGCCTCGAAATGACCTAGCTCGGGCCCGAGATGGTGCTCGAGATAATTGGCCCAGCTGCCCTCGGCCTTGCCGTTCTCGAACACGCTCGAATCCTCGACGAACAGCGCGCTCGCGGCGTCGGCATCGAGCGCGACCAGCGCGTCGCGATAGGCGATCAGGGCGCCCGCCGCAGTGGCTTCGTCCGCGCCCTGTTCGGCTTCCTGCGCCGATGCGGTGGTCGCCAGGCTGGGCAGTGCAAGCGACAGCATGCCTGCCGCGGCCAGCATCCTCAGTGCTCGATGGTTCATGCTCTCTCCCTCGTGTTATTTCCGGACGCGCTCGAACAGGTCGACGAGTTCGCCGAACTTGGCCTGCTGGTCCTCAGTGTCGCCGGTCGCGATCGCCTCGGCGACGCAATGCGCGGCGTGGTTCTTCAGAATCTCGCTCTCGGCCTTGGCGAGCGCGGATTTGACCGCCTGCAGTTGGTGCAGGATTTCGATGCAATAGCGGTCGTCCTCGATCATGCGCGCGATCCCGCGCACTTGTCCCTCGATCCGCGAGAGTCGATGAAGCGTTTTTCGTTGGGGATGCTCGGCCATGGTTCGCTCTTGAAATACCCTTGGGGGGTATATAGAAGGAACCCATCAAGTCAACGTTACCCCTTGTCGACCGGTCCTCTTCCCCCATGACCATTTCGCGCCTTTCGATTCCCCGCCGCTCGTTCCTGTCCGGCTCCGTCGCGCTCGCCGCGGCCTCCGCGCTGACCGTGCCCGCCTGGGCGCGCGGCGGGTCGCTGCGCCATGCCGTCAAGGGGCCGCCCGAACTGTCGGGCGAGGACATAAACCTGACCATCGACCGCGCGCATTTCTCGACCGGAGGACGCAGTGGCCATGCGGTGGCGATCAACGGATCGGTGCCGGGGCCGCTCGTGCGCTTGCGCGAAGGGCAGGACGTCCGGCTGCACGTCACCAACAATCTCGACGAGGACAGCTCGATCCACTGGCACGGCCTGCTGGTGCCTTTCCAGTTCGACGGCGTGCCGGGGGTCAGCTTCCCGGGAATCAGGCCGGGCGAGACCTTCACCTACGAATTCCCGATCCGCCAGAGCGGGACATACTGGTGGCACAGCCATTCGGGGCTGCAGGAACAGGCCGGGCATTACGGCCCGCTGGTGATCGAGGCGGCCGACGGGTCAGATGCGCAATACGATCGCGACTACGTCGTGCTGCTAAGCGAGTTCACCCCGCTCCACCCGCACGAGGTGATGCGGAAACTGAAGGTCGGCGAACACTATTTCAACCGCCAGATGCAGACCGCCACCAATGGCGAGATGTCGGGCGAAATGCGGCGCGAATGGGCGAAGATGCGGATGAACCCGCGCGACATCTCGGACGTCACCGGATCCACCTACACCTTCCTGATGAACGGCCACGGCCCGGCGGACGATCTCGAATACTTGTTCAAGCCGGGCGAGCGCGTGCGGCTGCGCTTCATCAACGGTTCTGCGATGACCTTCTTCAATGTCCGCATCCCGGGCGTCGAGATGAAGGTGATCCAGGTCGACGGGCAGGACGTGCGCGACGTCGCGGTCGACGAATTCCAGATCGCGACGGCCGAGACCTACGACGTGGTGGTCGAGCCGAAGGCCGGCGCGCACACGATCGTCGCCGAGGCGATGGATCGCTCGGGCATGGGCGTCGCGACGCTAACCGATACGCCGGGCCGCAAGGGCCTCGTGCCGCCGTTGCGCGAACCGGTCACGTTGACCATGGCCGATATGGGCATGGCGGGAATGGACGAGATGGAGGGCATGGACCATTCGATGCGCGACATGTCCAAGCTGCCGCCCGATGCCGAGCCCGCGGGCGTCGACATGGTCTCGCCGATGCCGGTCGACCGGATGGACTTCCCGGGTCTCGGCCTCGACAAGGTGGATCACCGCGTATTGCGCTACACCGACCTGCGCGCGAAGAAGCCGAACCCGCGCCGCAAGCCGACGCGGCGGATGGAAATCCACCTCACGGGCAACATGGAACGCTACATGTGGTCGTTTGACGGCAAGCGCTTCACGGCGGTGACCGACGATCCGATCCGCTTCGCCTATGACGAGCGGGTGCGCGTGACGCTGGTCAACGACACGATGATGGCGCACCCGATCCACCTCCACGGCCATTTCTTCGAACTGGTCAACGGCGCGGGCGCGACCGACCAGCCCTTGAAGCACACGATGGTCGTCCAGCCGGGCGGCAAGGCAACCTTCGACCTGACCGCCAACGAGCCCGGCGACTGGGCCTTCCACTGCCACCTGCTCTACCACATGCACGCCGGCATGATGCAGGTCGTGACCGTGCGGCCGTTCCCGGCATGAACCGCGCGATGAAACTTGCCGCGACGCTGGTCGCCGGTGCTGCACTGTTGCCCGCGAGTGCGTTGGCGCAGGACCATTCGCAGCACGGCAAGCAGGAGGAGCAGGAGAAGGAAAAGGCCGAACAGCCGGCACCGGCTCCCACCCAGGCGCCGATCCTTCCGGGCCTCCAGTTCGGCCCCGACGGGCAGCTGACCGTCGGCGAGGCCGACACCGTGATCCCGCTCGACGAGACCCCGCCGCCCGCCGCGCTAGAAGGGCCGCGCCACGCCGCCGACGAAATCTACGGCGAGGCCGCGATGGCCTCGGCGCGGGCGCAGCTGGCCGAAGAGAACGGCAACATGACCACCGGCATGGTGATGGTCGAACGGCTCGAATATCGCGGCGGCGCGCACGATGCCTATCTGTGGGACGCGCAGGCCTGGTACGGCGGCGATATAGACAAGCTGTGGCTCAAGTCCGAGGGTGAGGGCGAAATCGGCGAAGCGCTCGAGGACGCCGACGTGCAGGCACTGTGGAGCCGCGCGATCGGGCCGTGGTTCGATTTCCAGGCAGGCGTGCGCTACACGATCGCGCCGGTCGAACGCGCGCATCTCGCGCTCGGCGTTCAGGGCCTCATGCCCTACATGTTCCATGTCGACGCCGCGGCCTTCCTCTCGACCGAGGGCGACCTCACCGCGCTGGTCGAGGCCGAGCTCGACCAGAAGATCACCCAACGCCTGATCCTCCAGCCGCGCGTCGAGATGGAATTCTCCGCGCAGGATATCCCCGAATTCGATCTCGGCAGCGGGATCACCAAGATCGAGGCGGGCGCTCGCCTGCGCTACGAAATCGCTCGTGAATTCGCGCCCTATGTCGGGGTCGGCTGGGAGCGCAAGATCGGCCGCACCGCCGATATCGCGCGCGCCGAGGGCGAGGGCACCGGCGGGTTCGTCGCGGTGCTGGGCGTGCGGGCGTGGTTCTAGCTCGCCGGTAGTTCAGCGTTTGAAGTAGGGTCCGACCTGCGGGTAGGCTTGGTTCTCCGCGATCAGGTCCTGCACCGATCCCGGTTCGACCCCGAGCATTTCGGGCGTGTAGCCGAAGGGCATCTGTTCGACGTGCAGCCACATCAGGCGATCGAGCAGGGTCTTGGCGGCATCGAGGTCGAGCAGCGCCATGCCGGTGTAGTAATCCCCCTGTATGTCCCAGCGCAGCACCGCATAGGCGACGGTCTTTTCCCACTTCTCGGTATCGTCGTGATCGACCGGGCCCATGAAGCGGTCGTGGAAGCTGCGGCTCGCCGTGTCGGAGAATTCGAATACGGGGCCCGACTCCCCGATCCGTCGCAACCACAGGTGCATCGAATTGGGCTGGGCCAGCTCGTCATCGAAAATCCGCCCCAGCTCGGCTTCGAGCTTTTCGCGCTTCAGGTCGGGGATATTGCCCTGCAGATCGCGCTCGAGCAGGTCGCGCAGGCGGCGATTGAGCGCTTCGGCATGTCGCACCAGCGGCTGCATCCCCTCGAACAGCCGCTCGATCGCTTCGTCCCGCTCGATCTCGAAGCTCGACCGAGGGGGAGCGGCGTTGCGCGATGACGATCCTGCCGTGACCCTACGAAAGAGCCAGATTGCGACGATCGCAATGACGACAAGCGCAAGCAGTTCCGACATCCGACATCCTCCCCTCGGTCGCGACCCCGGGGCAGCGATAAAACACGAAGGGCCGCGATAGCAAGATCGCGGCCCTTACGGTTTCAGTCAGCGGAACAAGCAGTTGCCGCGCGTCAGGCGGCTTCCTTGCGCGACATCTTCTTGCGCTCGTGCGGATCGAGATAGCGCTTGCGGAGGCGGACGCTCTGCGGGGTGACCTCGACCAGTTCGTCGTCCTGGATGTAGGCGATCGCCTGTTCGAGCGTCATCTTGCGCGGCGGGGTCAGCTTGATCGCGTCGTCCTTGCCGGTCGAACGGAAGTTGGTGAGCTGCTTGGACTTCAGCGGGTTCACCTCGAGATCCTGCGGCTTGGCGTTCTCGCCGATCACCATGCCCTGATAGAGCTTTTCGCCCGGGCTCACGAACAGCACGCCGCGATCTTCGAGCGCGTTCAATGCGTAGCCCACCGCTTCGCCCTGTTCCATCGAGATCAGCACGCCGTTCTGGCGGCCCTCGATCTTGCCCTTGTAGGGGCCGTATTTCTCGAACAGCCGGTTCATGATCCCGGTGCCGCGCGTGTCGGACAGGAATTCGCCGTGATAGCCGATCAGGCCGCGCGAGGGGGCGCTGAAGGTCAGGCGGGTCTTGCCGCCGCCCGAGGGACGCATGTCGGTCATCTCGGCCTTGCGCTGCGCCATCTTCTCGACGACCGTGCCCGAGTGCTCGTCGTCGACGTCGACCACGACCGTCTCGTAGGGCTCCATCCGCTGGCCGTTCTCTTCCTGGAACAGCACGCGCGGGCGGCTGATCGACAGCTCGAAGCCTTCGCGGCGCATGTTCTCGATCAGCACGCCGAGCTGGAGCTCGCCGCGGCCGGCGACTTCGAAGGCGTCCTTCTCGGCGCTTTCGGTGATGCGGATCGCGACATTGGTCTCGGCCTCGCGCTCCAATCGTTCGCGGATCACGCGGCTCTGCACCTTGTCGCCCTCACGGCCCGCATAGGGGCTGTCGTTGACCGCGAAGGTCATGCTCAGCGTCGGCGGGTCGATTTCCTGCGCGTGGAGCGGCACGGTGACTTCCGGCGAGGCGATCGTGTCGGCCACGGTCGCATCTGTCAGGCCCGCGATCGCGACGATGTCGCCCGCCTTGGCATGGAGCACGGGGACGCGATCGAGGCCTTCATAGGCGAATACCTTGGTGGCGCGGCCCGCTTCGATCACTTCGCCCTTCAGGTTCAATGCGCGGATCGGCATGCCGACCTCGAGCCGACCGCTCTCGATCCGGCCGGTCAGGATGCGGCCGAGGAACGGATCGCGATCGAGCAGCGTCGCGAGCATCGCGAATTCGCCATCGGGATCGAGATCGGGTTCGGGGATGTGCGAGACGATGGTCTCGAACAGCGGCAGCAGGTCGCCGTCGCGCACGCTGTCGTCCATGCCCGCATAGCCGGCGCGGCCCGAGGCATAGAGCACCGGAAAATCGAGCTGGTCGTCGTCGGCGTCGAGATTGACGAACAGGTCGAACACCTCGTCGAGCACTTCCTGCGGGCGACCGTCGGGGCGGTCGATCTTGTTGACCACGACGATCGGGCGCAGGCCGAGGCCGAGCGCCTTGCCGGTGACGAACTTGGTCTGCGGCATCGGGCCTTCGGCGGCGTCGACCAGCAGGATCACGCCGTCGACCATCGACAGGATGCGTTCGACCTCGGCGCCGAAATCGGCATGGCCGGGGGTGTCGACGATGTTGATGCGGATATTCTCGCCGCCCGAGGGCGGGGCCCATTCGATCGAGGTCGGCTTGGCGAGGATGGTGATCCCGCGTTCCTTCTCGAGGTCGTTCGAGTCCATCGCGCGCTCTTCCACGCGCTGGTTGTCGCGGAAGGTGCCGGACTGGCGAAAAAGCTGGTCGACCAGCGTGGTCTTGCCGTGGTCGACGTGCGCGATGATCGCCACGTTGCGGAGCGAAGTGGTCATGAAAATATCCGTGTTGCGAGTTGTGGGCGGCGGCATCTCATTGTGCGCCGCACAATCGGGCGCGCCACTAGCCTAAGGGCGCGTCGCCTGCAAGATGGGGACTTGTGGCGCAGATGCAACAGTATAGACGCGCTTGGGGACGGAGCGGGGCAAATCCGCGTTAACGCGATTGTCCAATCCTAATCGATCGATTAACCGTTGTGACATGGGAAATGCGCAGGCCCGAAAACCGGCCGCGCGATTTGGGAGAATATCGTCGTATGAATACCCGTTTCAACGGCCGTGGTGCCGGCCTTCGTTTTGCCCTGCTTGCCGGTGCGGCAAGCGTGGCGCTGCCTTCCGCCGCCTTCGCGCAGGATGTCGACCAGGCATCCGACGAGGACGATCTCGAAATGGCGCAGCCCGCCGACGGTGACGAGTTCGGCGCGCAACAGGATGTCGCGACCGGCAATCGCATCGTCATTACCGCGTCCAAGCGCGAGCAGACGCTTCAGGACACGCCCATCTCGGTCAGCGTGACGACCGCCGAAACGCTCGAGCGCGCCGAAATCCGTGACCTGATCGACCTCCAGACGGTTACTCCGTCGCTGCGGGTCAGCCAGCTCCAGAGTTCGGCCAATACCACCTTCATCATCCGCGGCTTCGGCAACGGCGCGAACAATTTCGGCATCGAGCCTTCGGTCGGCGTCTTCATCGACGGCGTCTATCGCTCGCGCTCGGCGGGCCAGATCTCCGACCTCGCCAACGTCAGCCGCATCGAAGTGCTGCGTGGACCGCAGTCGACGCTGTTCGGCAAGAACGCCAGCGCCGGCGTGATCTCGGTCGTGACCCAGGCGCCGCAGTTCGAGTTCGGCGGCTCGGTTTCGGCGACCTACGGCAATTACGACCAGTTCATCGTCAAGGGCGATGTGACCGGCCCGATCACCGACACGGTCGCCTTCGCGATCGACGGTTCGTACAACACCCGCGACGGCTACGTCGAAGCGGTCGGGCTCGGCGAGAACATCAACGATCGCGATCGCTACAGCGTCCGCGGCCAGCTGCTGTGGGAGCCCGACGCGGTCTCCAGCGCACGCCTGATCGCCGATTACGGCAAGATCGACGAACTGTGCTGCTATGTCGGCACCGTCCAGGCCGGTCCGACCACGCCGCTGCTCTTCGCGCTCGGCGGGGCGACCAATACCGGTCCCGACAGCATCTACGACGACCGCACCTTCCTCAACCGGCTGCCCGAGAACGAAGTCGAGAATTACGGCGTCTCGCTGCAGCTCGACACCGAGTTCGGACCGTTCTCGGTGACCTCGATCACCGCCTATCGCGAACTGCGTTCGCGCAACGAGCAGGACGTCGATTTCACCAGCGTCGACGTGGTCAACGAGCTGCGCGACCAGTCGGTCGACACCTTCACTTCCGAGCTTCGCCTGACCGGCGAATTCGGGCCGCTTTCGGTCCTGCTCGGCGGCTTCCTGTTCGACGAGAAAATCCGCCAGGTCTCGGGCCTGACGACGGGCACGCAGTCGCGCCCGTTCTTCGACCTGCTCGCGGGCGGGGGCGTCCCCGGGACGCTTTCGGGCGTCGAGTTCGCACTCGGCCTGCCGCAGAACTCGATCTTCGCGCCCGGTCCGCTGACCGATGAATTCTTCGCGCTCGACAACGAAGCCTACTCGATCTTCGGCACGTTCGATTACGAGGTGTTCGATGGCGTGACGCTGACCGCCGGTTTCAACTACACCGACGACAAGAAGAACTTCACGCTGTCGCAGGCGAGCTACGATCCGCTGGCGCAGATCAACGTGGTCGACGCCTTCATCATCGGTGCCACGGGTGGCGCGATCAATTCGCCCACGGCCTTCCGGTCGCTGCCCGCCGCCAACCGGGCGGCGCTGATCGCCGCGGCCACCAATCCGGCGATCAACCCGCTGCTCGGCCTGACCGCGCTGCAGTTCCAGCCGCCCTTCCTCAACCTGCCCAACTCGGTCGAGCCGGGCCAGACGGCGGACGACGATTTCAGCTACACGCTGCGACTGTCGGCCGACCTCTATGAGGGGCTCAACGGCTACATCACCTACGCGACCGGCTTCAAAGCCTCGTCGGTGAACCTGTCGCGCGACAGCCGCCCGTCGGCCGCCGACTTCACCCCGGGCCCGGGCCGCAGCCTCATCGCCGCACCCGACTCACCGATCTTCAATGCCGGTCTCGCCGTGCCGAACCTCACCACCGGTTCGCGCTTCGCCGGCCCCGAGAACGCCGAAGTCTACGAAATCGGCCTCAAGGGCGTGTATCCGGGCATCTCGTTCAACCTCGCGCTGTTCGACCAGACGATCGAAGGGTTCCAGTCCTTCGCCTTCACCGGCACCGGCTTCGCGCTGGCCAATGCGGGCGTCCAGTCGACCAAGGGCATCGAGTTCGACATGACCCTCACGCCGACCGACAACCTCGTGCTGACGATGGCGACCACCGTGCTCGATGCGAACTACGACGAGTTCACCGGATCGGCAGTGGGCGACCTGTCGGGCAGCACCCCGGCCGGCATTCCCGAGCTGACGTTCGCGGCCTCGGCGATGTACACGATCGATCTCGGCAGCTCGGGCAATCGCCTGATCCCGCGCGTCGACTACTATCACGAAAGCGACACGCAGATCCTCGACGGCCTGCCCGATTTCGCCGATCCGACCGCGGCCGACCCGTTCGCCTCGGCGCGCGCGGCGGCGACCCAGTTCACCCGCGAGGTCAACCAGGTCAACGCCTCGCTGACCTTCGCGATGGATAACGGGTTCGAACTGTCGGCCTGGGCGCGCAACCTGACCAATGATCGTTACCTGACGACGATCTTCCCGGGCGTGGCGCAGTCGCGGACCGTCTCGGGCTATCCCAACGCCCCGCGCACCTATGGTGCCACCGCGCGGTTCCGCTTCTGAACCGACCGCACTCGATGATACGGAAAGGGGGCCCTGTGCCCCCTTTCTCGTATTGGCGCGGCGTGCGTTCTCAAGTCGTTGTTAACCGCCACTCGGCATAGGGATACGATGTCAGACAGGGTCGACAACGCCGGGATCACAGCGTGGTGGGCTCCGCTTGCCTTCGCGCTCGGCTACGGCCTGCTCGCGGTGCTGGCGCTCGTCACCACACGCACCGCCGATGGAATCGCCGTGATCTGGCCGTCGAGCGGCGTGTTGCTGGCGGGGCTGATGCTGCTCAAGGGCAACGCGCGGATCGCGCTCCTCCTGCTCGTCGGTATCGCCAGCATGGTGGTGAACCTGGTCTTCAACCAGTCGTGGCTGTTGGCGACGGGGTTTACCGCCGGCAACCTCGCCGGGGGCATGATCGCCTCCCGGATCAGCCTCGACGGCAACCGCGCCTGGGGCCGGTTCGACGACCCGGTCTGGGTCGCCCGGTTCTTCTTCGGCGCGGTGATCGCTTCGGGTTCGGGCGCGATGATCGCCGCGACCCTGCCCGCGATCGAATCCCCGCTCGAATTTGCCGGCTCGTGGTTCAGCACCGTCCTGCTCGGCCAGCTGATCGTGGCCCCCACCCTCGTGATCCTCTATCAGGGACGGCACCGCCGCCTCCTGTCCCGCGACATGTGGCTCAAGGCGATCGTGATCCTGCTCGCCGGCGCGGCCTCGATCGCGGTCGCATTCTTTCAGACCCGCTTTGCGCTGCTGTTCCTGCCGCTCACGGTGACGGTGTTCGCGACCTACCTGCTCGGGGTGACCGGGGCGCTCGGGATGCTGATGCTGGTCACCATCGGCGGTTCGACAGCGGCGGCGCTCGACCGCTTGCCGACCGGCTTCACTGACGACCCGATCATCAGCATCTACATGCTGCAACTCTACCTTTTGACGGTGTTCGCTTCGGCATTGCCGCTATCGACGCTGCTCGAGAAATCGCGGCGCCAGGCGCAGGAACTGGCCCGGCGCAACACGCTGCTCGAGACCGCGGAGGCCTTCGCCAATGTCGGGCACTGGCGCTACGACGTGGAGAGCGGTGAAATCGAATGGTCCGACGAGATGTACCGGATCTTCGGGCTCGACCCGGACCACGACGAGCCGCAGGACCTGAACAGCGGTGCAATCGATGCCGAGCACGTGGAAATCGTGCGCGCGGCGTTCCGCGAGGCGATCATCAGCGGCAAGCCGTTCGACTACAAGATCCGGATCCGGCGCCCGAGCGGCGAGCTGCGGTTCGTCCATTCGTCGGGCTATGTCGAGCGGTCGGAAATGGATCGTTCGGACGCCCTGTTCGGCGTCTTCAAGGACATCACCAACCATGTCGAGGCGATGGGCAAGCTCGAGCAGGCATGGGTGCAGGCGGAACAGGACGTGCGCAAGGCGCTGCTGCTGTCCGAGACCGACCAGCTCACCGGCGTGGCCAACCGGCGCAAGCTGCTGACCATGCTCGCGCGCGAGATGGAGGCCGCGGACGAGACCGGTCGCGATCTCGCGATCATCATGCTCGACGTCGATCACTTCAAGGCGATCAACGATACGCACGGGCACGGCGTGGGCGATCTCGTGCTGCAGAAGATCGCCGGGGCAGGGCGCTCGTGCCTGCGCGACCAGGACCTGTTTGGACGGTTGGGGGGCGAGGAGTTCCTCGTCATCCTGCCTGGTGCGGATGCGGAACTCGCCGCCAAGGTCGCCGAGCGGTTGCGCCATGCGGTCCACGAGCTGTCGGGCGATCCCGAACTCGGCCTCGACAGGTTGACCGTCAGCCTCGGTGTGGCGATGCACCAGGCGGGGGCCGACGAAAGCTTCTTCCTGCAAGCCGCCGACGCCGCGCTCTACCAGTCGAAGGCCGACGGGCGGAACCGGCTCACCGTGGCCCGGGCCGACGCGGCCTAGAGCGTCCGGAGCGCGCGCGCGGGCTTGGCCCTGAGTAACGGCAGCGAGCCGCCCAGCGCCACCACCAGCACCGTCGCGACCCCGCCGCCGAGCACCGCGAGCACCGTCGGCCAGTCGGGCAGCCAGTCGAACTCGAACAGTTTGACCACCACCAGCCATGCAAGCCCGCTCCCGATCGCGAGCGCGACCCCCGACAGCACCAGCGCGAGCAGGCCGTATTCGAGCAATTGCAGCACCAGCAGCTGGCGCCGGCTCGCGCCGAGCACGCGCAGGATCACGTTGTCGTAGAGCCGGCTCGCGCGCGCCGCGGCGATCGCGCCCGTCAGAACCGCGAGCCCGGCCAGCACCGCGACCGAGGCGGCGGCGAGGATCGCGGCGCCGACCTGGCTCAGTAGGTCGCGCGCCTGGCACAGCAATCCGCCGACCTCGATCGGCGAGCTCGAGGGAAATTCTCGCACCAGCGCCTGCAGCAGTTCGGGCGGCGGCCCGCCGGGGGTCTCGATCGTCGCGGCGAGGTTGTGCGGCGCATCCTCCAGCGCATTGGGCGAGAACACGAGCACGTAATTGAAGCCGAGCGCCTCCCAGTCGATCCGCCGGAAGCTGGCGATCCGCGCGGTGCGTTTGACCCCGAGCACGCCGATCGTGATGGTGTCGCCGATGTCGAGGTCGAGCACCTCGCCGAGTTCTGCGTCGACCGAGACCAGCGGTTCGCCCGCCCAATTCGGCCCCCACCACTCGCCCTCGACCAGCGAATTGCCCTCCGGCACCTCATCGGCGTAGGTCAGCCCGCGTTCGCCGCGCAGCGGCCACGCGCCCTCGGGCAGTTCCTCGAGCTCGTCGACCACCACCTGCGCGTCTTCGGGACCGTAGGCGAGGATCCGCCCGCGCAGTGCGGGCACGGTGCGCACGTCGGAGCCGGGCGCGGTCTCCTCGATCAGCGCGCGGAAGGCGGGTTCGTCGTCGCGCGGCACGTCGAGCACGAAATAGTCGGGCGCGCGTGCGGGCACGCTCAGCGCGATATTGCCCGCGATGCTTGTCTGGATCGCGGCGAGCAGGACGAAGGCCGAGAGGCCGAAGCCGAGCGCGGTGACCAGCGCGCCGGTCTGCGCGCCGGGGCGGTGGAGATTGGCGAGTGCGATCCGCAGCAGCGGCGCACCGGGCCGCGGCGCGCGCGCGGCGAGCCGGCGGATCGCCCAGCCGAGCAACGCCAGCGCGGCGAGCATTGCGGCGGCCCCGCCAAGGAAGAACATGCTCAGCATGCGCTGCTGCGAAGTCAGGAGCACGAGCACGACGATCGCGGCGAGGCCGAGCGTCACCGGCAGCCAGGCGGCGCGATCGCGCGCGAGCGGGGCGGCGCGGGCGCGCATCAGCGCCATGGCGGGGAAGCTGCGTGCCTTGGCCAGCGGGGGCGCGGCGAACACCAGCGCGACCAGCAGGCCGAAAGCTGGCGCGACCAGCAGCGCGCGCGGATCGAGCGTCACCCCGGCGGCGACCGGCAGCAGGTCCTCGAGCGCGGCCCCGAGCATCGGTGTCAGCGCAAGCCCGGCGACCAGCCCGGCGAGGCTCCCGACCAGCGCCGCTGCGACGATCTGCAAGAGGTAGATGCGCGCGATGTCGCGGCTGGTCGCACCGAGCACCTTCAACGTCGCGATCGATTGGCGGCGGGCCTCGAGATAGGAGGCGACCCCGCCGCCGATCCCGATCCCGGCGATCACCAGCGCGGCAAGGCCGACGAGGACGAGGAATTGGCCCATCCGCGAGACGAAGCGTTCGGCCCCGGGCGAGGCGCGCTCGGAAGTGTCGAAATCGAAGCCCGCTGTGGGGAAGCGGGTTTCGAGATCCTCGACCGTCGCGTCGAGATCACGCGGGCCGTCGAAGGCGATGCGGGTCTTCGACTGGTAGAACGATCCCGGCGCGGCGAGCCCCGCGGCCTCGGGAAAGCCGGTGCGCACCAGCACGGGCGGGCCGAGCGAGAAGCCCTCGCTCAATCGGTCGGGCTCGTTCGCGATAATCCCGCCGACGCGCGCCTCGCGCCCGCCGATCGAGAAGGTGTCGCCCGGGGCAAGGTCGAGCCGGTCGGCCGCGCCACGGCTGACCCAGGCCTCGTCCATCGCGGGTGCGCCGACGTCGCGACCGTCCTCGAGCGTGAGGACGCCGACCAGCGGATAGGCCTCGTCGACCGATTTCAACTCGATCGGGGAGACGAGATCGCCATTGCGCGCGCTGGCCTGCATGCGGAGCCCGATCGAAACCTCGCCCAGCGCTTCGAACGCGGCGAGTTCCTCTTCAGTGGGCCCGCGCTGCCAAACCTCGGCCTGCAGATCGCCACCGAGGATTTCGCGCCCGCGCGTTTCGAGCTCGCCCTCGATCGCGCCGGTCAGCGAATAGATCGCCGACAGCGCCCCGACGCCGAGGAACAGGCAGACGAGCAGGAGCCGCAACCCGCGAAAGCGCGCATTGAGATCGCGCTTGGCGATGCGCCAGGCGGTGGACCAGCCCATTATCTCGTCATCCCCGCGCAGGCGGGGATCCAGAGCGGATCGACACCCGTCCTGCCGCTCTCCATGGATTCCCGCCTGCGCGGGAATGACGAATAGAGGCTATTGTGCACTATCGCTCTCGATCCTGCCGTCGGCGAGCGTCACGATCCTGTCGCATCGTTCGGCCAGCGCGGGGTCATGCGTGATGATCACCAGCGTGGCGCCGGTCTCGCGGCGGCGGTCGAACAGCACCTCGATGATCTGCTCGCCGGTCGCGGCGTCGAGATTGCCGGTCGGCTCGTCGGCGAAGATCAGCGTCGGTCGCGGGGCGATCGCGCGGGCGATCGCGACGCGCTGCTGCTCGCCGCCCGACAGCTGGGTCGGGTAATGGTCGAGCCGGTGGCCGAGCCCGACCGCCTCGAGTTCGCTCGCGGCGCGGGCGCGCGCGCCGTCCATCCCCGCCAGTTCCATCGGCGTGGCGACATTCTCGCGCGCGGTCATGGTCGGCAGCAGGTGGAAGGCCTGGAGCACGATCCCGATCTTGCCGCGCCGCGCGGTCGCCAGCGCATCCTCGTCGAGCGTGGCGAATTGTTCGCCGGCGACCTCGATGCTTCCGCCCGAGGCGCGTTCGAGCCCCGAGAGCACCGCCATCAGCGAGCTCTTGCCCGAGCCGGAAGGGCCGAGCAGGGCGAGTGTCTCGCCTTCGCGCACCGCAAGGTCGATCCCCTTGAGGATCTCGACCGGCCGGGCGGCATCGCCGAGGGTGAGGCGGATATCGCGCGCGTCGATCGCCAGATCGGTCCGCGCGGATGGGGCGTTCGTCGAGGAAAGACTTGTCACCCGGACGCGATGGCATAGCTAGGAGCGAACCCGCAAGGAGGTTTCACAATGAAACGCATCATCGCATCGACGAGCGCCTTGGCGCTGCTGGCCGCCTGCGGTTCGACCGAGGACGAAGGGCCCGCGCCCGCCGAGGCTGCGCAGGCGACCCCGGTCGGGCCCGAAGCCGCCGCCGACCCGCAGGGCGAAGCGGTCCATATCCTCGCCTTCGGCGACAGCCTGTTCGCGGGCTACGGGGTCGAGGCCGGGCAGAGCTACCCGGCGCAGCTCGAGGCGGCGCTGCGCGCGCGCGGGATCAACGCCAATATCGCCAATGCCGGCGTTTCGGGCGACACCACGCAGGCGGGTCGCGATCGGCTCGCCTTCACGATCGACGGGCAGCCGCACAAGCCCGACCTCGTGATCATCGAGCTGGGGGGCAACGACTTGCTGCGCTCGATACCGCCCGAACAGACCCGGTCGAACCTGCGCCGCATGCTCGAGATCGCGCGCGAGAAGGACGTGCCCGCGATCCTGTTCGGGATGCGCGCGCCGCCCAATCTGGGCGAGGAATTCGTCAGCCAGTACGACGCGATCTATCGCGAACTCGCCGACCAGTTCGACGTGCCGCTGGTGCCGTTCTTCCTCGAATCGATCTACCGCGACCCGGGCAATTTCCAGTCCGACCGCATCCACCCGACCGCTACGGCGATCGGGACGCTGGTCGAGGATACGGCTGACGAGGTTGTGGCCGCCATTCCCGAGCAAGCGACCGCGACCGCCGAATAACCCGGTTCATCTGCGCCTTTCGACCGAGCCTGCGCTGACATCCCACCGCGCGGCTTCGGCTTGGATCTCGGCGAAGGGGGCGGCTTCGGTCCCAGTCAGCCAGACCTGCGCCTGGCCATCCCGCAACCGATCGAACAGCGCCGCGCGCCGCTCGGGATCGAGATGCGCGGCGACCTCGTCGAGCAACAGGACCAGCGGGCGATCCTTCGGCATCAGCCCGGCATGCGCGAGCACCAGCGCGATCAGCATCGCCTTCTGTTCGCCGGTCGAGCAATCGCCGGCAGGGCGGTCCTTGCCTGCCATGTGGACGAGGAGGTCGGCGCGGTGCGGGCCGATCAGCGTGCGCCCGGCGGCGCGATCGCGCGGGCGATGCGCGGCCAGCGCCTCGCGCAGCGCGTCGGCATCGTCCGACCCGCCCTGGTCGAGCGCGATATCGGGCCGCGCGAACGGCTCCTCGGGCAGTTGTGCGAGCGCGCGCGAGAGGCGACCGACCAGCGCCGCACGCGAGAAATTCATTGCCGCGCCGTGCTCGGCGAGCTGCGCCTCGATCCCCGCCATCCACACCGGGTCGGGCAAGGCATCGTCGGCGAGCAACCGGTTGCGCTCGCGCAGCGCGGTCTCGTAGCGCGTGGCATGGTGCGCGTGACCGGGCTCGAGCGCGAGCACCAGCCGGTCGAGGAAGCGGCGCCTGCCGCCCGGGCTTTCGGTGAAGAGCCGATCCATCGCCGGGGTCAGCCACAGCACGCCGAGCCATTCGCCGAGCCGCGCGAGCGGGGCGTCGGCGCCGTTGATGCGCGCGGTGCGCCTGCCGGGGCGCGCGGGATCGATCCGCGTGCCGAGCCGCACGATGTCGTCGCCGACCCGCAGGTCCGCGCCAACCGCGAGTCCGCCCGTACCGCCATCGCGCGCCATCTCGCCCAGCGCCGCGCGGCGCATGCCGCGCCCGGGAGAGAGCAGCGAGATCGCTTCGAGCGCATTGGTCTTGCCCGCGCCGTTTTCGCCGAGCAGCAGGTTGAATCGCCGCGCATCGGCGAATTCGCTGTGCGCATGGTTGCGGAAATCGGACAGGGTGAGCGAGGCGAGCGCCATGGAGGAATTCCTAGGGGAGGGGGCAGGCAAAGGTCACGCGAAATTCACGAAACCAAGAATTGGGAAAATATCCCACAACGTGGCATTCACTTCCTGTAAAGAATCGTGCACCCGGTCAGAAAACCGCAGAAAACTGCGAGTTTTTGAGTTTGGCACACCTCCTGCAGAGTATTCGGCGTGGCCAGACAATGGGGTCTCGGCCCACCAAAAGGACCCTTGAAATGAATACGCTTTCTTCGCTTCGCAACCAGGTCGCCGCCGCCTTCTCGGCGCTCGCGCTTTCCCTGGTCCTGATCACCGGCACCGTCGCCGTCCCCACCGACAGCGCCATCGCCGCCGACACCATCGTCATCGGCCAGCTCGCATGAGCCAGCTCGATCGACGCCAAAATCCCGGGGCACCGACCAAGTTCCGCCTCGGCCGCGCCGACGCCAAGCTGATGGGCGTGTGCTCCGGGATCGCCAATTACTTCGGCTGGGACGTCACGCTGGTGCGCGTGGCCTGGGTCCTCGCCGCCCTGTTCGGGATCGGTGCTCCGTTCCTGATCTATCTCGCGATCGGCCTGATCGCAGACTAGGTCGCCCCTCGAGGGCGACCTCGTCACGTCTGCCGAAGATCGAATTGCGCAGGATCGGCTCATTCATAGCTGACCACCTCCCACTCGATCCCGTCCCAATCGAAAAAGTAGAAGCGCTCGCCCGGCTCGTAATCGCCGTGCCCGAAGGGTTCGAGACCCGCTTCCTTCACCACTCCTTCCGCCGCCGCCAGATCGTCGACTTGGAGCGCGACGTGGTTGAGCGGCGCGCCCTTGGCGAAGTCCCCCTTCACCTGGTCGCCGGTGTAGAGCGCGACATATTGCCGCTCGGTGCCGACATGGATCGTGCGCCCGCCCAGCATCGACGGCCCGCGCCAGCGCTCCTTCCATCCGCACAGTCTTTCGAGCAGCGCGGCGCTGCGGTCGGGATCGGTTACCGAGATATTCACGTGTTCGAGCAAGCCCTTGGGCATCGTTCGTCTCCTCCAGTCGAGGTTGGTCCAATGCCCCTCCGGAGAGGGACTTGCTCTATATGCAAGCTGAAGTTAGGTTCAGGTCAATGGCGGTTCTGCCGATGGGGGAAAGCGGAAATGGCGATGACACGAAACGACCTGCTACCGATCGGGGCGCTGGCGAGGCGCACCGGGCTGGCGGTGTCGGCGATCCGGTTCTACGAGAAGAAGGGCCTGATCGAGAGCCTGCGCAGCCCAGGCAACCAGCGCCGCTTCCTGCGCTCGGACATCCGCCGGTTGAGCTTCATCCTGATCGCGCAGAAGCTCGGGCTCAATCTCGATGAGATCGAGCGCGAACTCGCCAAGCTACCGCAGGGCCGCACCCCGACGCTCCGCGACTGGCAGAAGATCAGCCAGTCGATGCGGGCGATGCTCGATGCCAAGATCGAGCTGCTCCACCGCACCCGCAACAAGCTCGACCAGTGCATAGGCTGCGGCTGCCTGAGCCTCGAAAAATGCGCGCTCTACAACAAGGACGACCGCGCCTCCGCGATGGGGGCAGGCCCGCGCTTCGTGCTGGATTAGCCGCCCACCGCGCCATCGATCGTCCCTCCGCCCGCCCAGTTGACCCGCCGGACGGGGCGGATAAGACAGCGGGCCATGACCCGATTATTCGCTCGAATCGCCGGCTTTTTCCTGCTCGTGACTGCCGCGACAGGAGCCTCCGCGCAGGAACAAGCCGCGTGTCGCGACTGTCTCACCGCGCAGGAAGCGCGGGCCGACCTCGCCTCGCTCTACGCCATCCTGCAACAGGAGCATGTCGACCTGTTCGCGCGGCGCAGCGAGGCCGAATACGACGCCAAGATCGCGGAACTTCGCGCGCGGATCTCGGGACCGATTGCAAAGCCGGAGTTCAACCTGCTGGTCCAAGAGGCACTCGCCTTCGGCAATATTGGCCATTCGAAGACCGATGCGCCCGTCGGCGATACGATTGCGTATGTCCAGGCCGGCGGAACGATAGTCCCGCTGTCCATCGTGTATCGCGGTGATTCCATACTGACCGAGGAGTGGGCGGACACGACTGACGATATGCCGCCGGGATCGCGTATCACGCGGATCGGCGGAATGACCATGCAACAGTTCGAAGATCGAGCCCGCGAATTGATCGCCGCCGATACGCCACGCCTGCTGCGCGCGCAGGTGGAGATGGCGCTTCCGGTCTACCTTCACCAGATGTTCGGCCCGGTCGATGCTCTCGCCGTCGAATATGTCGTTTCGGACGGCACGACCCGAAGCCGCGAGATCGCGGCCATGACCTATGGTGAAATGCTCGCTCTCCAGGAATCGCGCCCTGTTGTGAAACCCGAGCGCCGCGCCTCGACGCGAATTGCGCGGGAGATGCCCGATGATATCTACTATCTCCAGCCGGGACCGTTCTTCGCCACCGAAGAAGAACGCGGCGATGGCGAAGGTGATTATGCGATCGGGGCCTTCAGCTCCTTCGTCGACGAGGCCTTCGCCAGTATGGCACGCTCGGGCGCGCGCGACCTGCTGATCGACTTGCGCGGGAATCCGGGCGGCGATGCGAGCTTTTCCGATCTCATCGTCGCAAGGCTGGTCGACGAGCCTTTTCGTCACTCATCGCGCTACGAGATTCGGGCGGGAGCCAATACAAAACGCATCTGGCAGGATCGCGAGATCGATTCCGATACGCTTGGCGGCAAGGTCGGTTCGGCGATCGCAACCGCAAAAGTGGGCGAACGGGTGGCGATCGAACTTCCGTCGATTGAGCCGATCGACCAAAACGCCTTCGAAGGGCGGGTCTGGCTGCTGGTCGACAAGCACAGCTATTCGAACGCGGCGGTGGTCGCGGCGCTGATGCAGGATCTCGATATCGCGACGATCATGGGCGAAGAGACCGCCGACCTGCCGACCACCTACGGCGCCGTCGAACGGTTCAGCCTGCCGAATTCGGGCGCTTCGATCGTCTATCCAAAGGCCTATATGGTGCGGCCATCGGGCTCGGAAGAGGTGCGCGGTGTCGTGCCGGAATATCCGATCGCTCCCAATCCGATCGGCGAGAAACGCGACCTCATGCTCGAAACGGCGCTGACGCAAATCCGCGCTGCGCGTCGCTGATCGGACCTACTCCGCCGCGAGCAGCTCTTCCGCCCCACCGAGATCGACGCTGACGAGGCGCGAGACGCCCTTTTCGACCATCGTCACGCCGAACAGGCGGTGCATCCGGCTCATCGTTACCGCATTGTGGGTGACGATCAGGTAACGGGTCGCGGTTTCGCGGACCATCGCGTCGAGCAGGTCGCAGAAGCGATCGATATTGGCGTCGTCCAATGGCGCGTCGACCTCGTCGAGCACGCAGATCGGCGCGGGATTGGTGAGGAACAGCGCGAAGATCAGCGCGATCGCGGTCAACGCCTGTTCGCCGCCCGACAGCAGCGTCAGCGACTGGAGACGCTTGCCCGGCGGTTGGGCGTAGATCTCGAGGCCGGCTTCCAATGGATCGTCGCTGTCGATCAGCGCGAGATGCGCCTCGCCGCCCTCGAACAGGCGCGCGAACAGCCGCTGGAAATGTGCGTCGACCGCGTGGAAGGCGGCGCGCAGCCGCTCGCGGCCCTCGCGATTGAGGTTGCCGATCGAGCCGCGCAACCGGTTGACCGCTTCGCCCAGCTCTTCCTGCTCGGCGATGCTCGCGCCATGCTTTTCCTCGGCCTCCTCAAGCTCGGTCTTGGCGACGAGGTTGACCGGACCGAGCCGGTCGCGGCTGGCGACCAGCCGGTCCATCTCGGTGCTTTCCTCGCCCGCCGACTTGACTGCGTCTTCGTCGAATTCGAACTTTCCGGGCAGCATCGGCGGCGGGACCTGGAAGCGCTCGCCCGCGACCCCTGCCATTTCCTTACGCCGTGCATCCTCGCTCTCCGCCCTGGTCGAGGCGGCAGCGCGGCCCTCTCGCGCGGTCGAGAGTGCTTCCTGCACCTCGCGCAGCTCTTCGTCGGCGGCGCGCGCGGTCTCGCCCGCCTCGGCGACGGCCTGTTCGGCCGCCTCGAGCTCGACGGTCAGCCGCGCGCGGACGACGTCGCCCTGTTCGATTTCCTTGATCAGCCCCTCGGGCTTGGCGGCGACCACCGCGCGCTCTTCCTCGATCTCCTCGAACCGACGCGACATGTCCGAGAGGCGCCGCGTGGCATCGTCGCTGCGCGCCTGCCAGCCGGCGATATCGGCCTTCTGGCGCTCGGCCCGCTCGCGCGCGACCGCAAGCGACTGTTCGTGGCTGGAGAGCGCGGTGAGCGCCGATTGCTGGGTGGCGCGCGCCGCGTCCTGCTTCGCCTGCGCGGCGGAAAGCGTGGCACGCCCGCTTGCGGGGTCGGGCAGCTCGGCCTTCTTGCCGCGCGCATGGTCGAGATCGAGTTCGGCCTGCTTGCGTTGCTCGGCGAGTTCGCCCTCGGCGCGCGAAAGCTCTTCCGCGCGGCTGGCGAGCCGGGCCTTGAGCGCCTCGGCGCGATCGACCTCGCGCAGCGCCGCGCGTTCGTCCTCGACCGCGTCGTTGACCGCGCGTTCGGCGGCGACGAGATCGGTCTGCAATGTGCGCAGGTCCTCCTGCGCCTCGTCGTGGTGCTTATCGGCTGCCTCGACCGCGTTGCGCAGCGCGGGCAGCTGCGCGTCGAGTTCGGCGAAGCGGTTCTCGGCCTCGAGCCGCGCGGCTTCCGCCCCGCCTTCGCCGCGGGCGACGAACCCGTCCCAGCGCCGCAGCGCGCCGTCGCGGGTGACCAGCCATTCGCCCGGTTCGAGGGCGCGGCCATCATCCGTATCGACGACATGCACGAGCGCGAGGCGGGCAGCGAGTTCGGGCGGGCAGTCGGTGACATGGGCGGCGAGACTGTCGACCACCGGTGCGGGCTTGCTCGCCCCGGTCCAGTAGCGCCCGTCGCCGTCCGCATTGCCGAGCATCGCCTTGGCGTCGCGCCCCAGCGCGGCGGCGAGCGCGCGTTCGTAGCCCTTTTCGGCGCGGACCTTGTCGAGCGCCTTGGGGAGCGCGCCCTGCGCCTGCCGCTCGCGCGCTTCGCGGTCGCGCTTGAGGGCCTGCCATTCGCGCTCGATCCCGGCGAGTTCGGCGCGCGCCGAGGAGAGCGCGGACGAGGCCTCGTCGCGCGCGGCCTGCAATTGCTCCTTCGCCGCGCGCTTCTGCTCGAGCGCGTCGCGCGCACCGGTCAGCGCCGTTTCGGCGGCGGCGCGCGCCTGCGCGGCGTCCTGCAGCAGCACCTCGGGATCGCCTTCCTCCGACAGCGCGGTGCGCGCCTCGGCGAGCCGCCGCGCTTCGCCGTCTAGCCGGTCGAGCCGGTTCTGCGCCTGTTCGAGCGCGGCTTCGGCAACACGCCATTCGGCCTCGACCCCGGCCTGGTCGGCGGTCGCCTTGGCGAGCGCGAGTTCGGCGCTGCGCGCGGCGCTCTCGGCCTTTTCGAGTTCGGTGCGCAGCGCGGGCAGGCGCTCCTCGTCGGCGGCGAGCGCGGCTGCGCCGTCCTTCAATTCCTTCTCGAGCCGCGACAGCGCTTCGGCGGCGTCTTTGGTCAGCCGGTCGGCATCGCCGCGATCCTCTTCGAGGCGGCGCTTCTGGCGATCGAGGTCGGCGAGCCGTTCTTTGGCCGCCTGCAACTGGTCGGACAAAGCCGCCATCCGGTGGCCGTGCGCGCTGGCATCGTCGCGGCGGTCGGCCTGTTCCTCGCGCGCCTCGGCGAGGCGCTCGGCGGCGAGGCCTTGCGCCTTCTCGGCTTCCCTGGCGCGCGCCTGCGCTTCGATCACCTTCGTCTCGGCGGCCTCGGCTTCCTTGCGCGCGGCATCGGCGGCGGCGGCGGCATCGCGCCAGCGGGCATAGACCAGCCGCGCCTCGGCGACGCGGATCTGGTCGGTGACCTTGGTGTAGCGTTCGGCCGCCTTGGCCTGCCGCCGGAGCGAGGCGATCTGGCTGTCGAGACCGGCCATGATGTCTTCGAGCCGCGAAAGGTTCGTCTCGGTCGCGCGCAGCTTCTGCTCGGCATCCTTGCGGCGAACGTGCAGGCCCGAGATGCCCGCCGCCTCTTCGAGCATCTGGCGGCGCTCGGTCGGCTTGGCGGCGATCACCTGCGCGATCTTGCCTTGGCTGACCAGCGCGGGGCTGTGCGCACCGGTGGCCGCATCGGCGAAGGTCAGCGCGACGTCTTTCGCGCGGACGTCCTTGCCGTTGATGCGATAGGCGCTGCCCGCGCCGCGCTCGACCCTGCGGACGAATTCGAGGTCGTCGCCATCGTCGTCGGCGATCGAGAGCTGGACTTCGGCGAAATCGCGCGGGGACCGTGCTTCGGTGCCGGCGAAGATCACGTCTTCCATCCCGCCGGAGCGCAGCGACTTGGGCGAGTTTTCGCCCATCACCCAGCGGATCGCCTCGAGCAGGTTGGACTTGCCGCAGCCATTGGGGCCGACGACTCCCGTCAGCCCCGGCTCGATCCGCAGTTCGGCAGGCTCGACGAAGCTCTTGAAGCCGCTCAGTCTAAGCCGCTTGAACTCCATCCGCGCGCTGCCCGGACGCGCTTACCGCGCGCCCATGGCCTCCAGGCGTTGCTTGACCGCGTCCCAGCTGGTGACGCCTGCCGGGTTGCCGTTGATGTAGATCGTCGGCGTGCCGGTGATCTCGTAATTCGAGTTCCAGCTCTGCATCTGCTCGGCCATCTGGGTGGCCTTCGCTTCGTCGGCGATGCACGACAGCGCCTCGTCGCGGCTGATGCCGCGCTGGGCGAAGAAATCGAGCAAGCCGCTGATCTCGGCAAACGCGGCGTTCTGCTGGTCTTCGGGGAGGCTCGAAATCTGCTGCATGCGCGGATCGGACAGGGCCTGGCCGAACTCGTCGAAGCGCGCATAGTGCTGGTCGGCCAGCGGGATCACGCGCTCGGGCGCGCCGCATTCCATGATCTGCGCCGCGATCAGGTCCTGAGGGCCGCGCAGGTAGTTGCGATATTCGAACGAGACCCGGCCGCTTTCGATGAATTCGGATTTGAGTTCTTCCGAGCTCTGCTGCGAGAACTGGGCGCAGGCGCCGCAGGTCAGCGAAGCGAATTCAAGCAGCTTGATCGGGGCATCGGGGTTGCCCATCAAATAGCCGCCCTCCTCGGTGCGGGTCACGACCTGGGTCCACGTCTGGCCTTCGGGCGCGGGGACTTCGGCGATCGGTTCGCCGGTCAGCTCGGTGCCCGAGGTGGCATCGTCGCCGCCGCCACAGGCGGCAAGCGCGAGTGCGAGCGGGGTGAGGGCGAGAAGGCGGAAGTTGCGGGTCATGGATGTGGCCTCACGGAAAGATTGGATGACAGTCTAGGCGAAGGGTCGCGCGGCGGGAAAGTCGCCCGTGCGCTTCGTCCACCGGCTTTGCACAGCTTTACCCCGGACGGAAGGGGGCTTGGGTACTCGGATCAGCGCTTGATCGCGTTCTCGAGCACGAACAGCACCTCGCGCGCAGTGATCGCGGCGAGCCGTACGCCGTTCAATTCGAAGGTAGGTGTGCCGTTGATGCCCCGCTTCGATGCGGCGGCGGTCTGGTCGGTGATCGGCTGGTAGACGGCCGGATCGCCGAAGCAATTGTCGAGCTGGCTGCGCGACAGGCCGTGGCGACCCAGCATGTCGTAGAGCCCGATATCCGAAGCCACCGCGCGCATCTTGTCGCGCGGGGTGCCGGCTTTCCAGCGCGCCTGCTGCGAAGCCGTGGCCGAGGACGCCTTCGCCAGCCATTTGTCCTGGCTCCGCAGCATCGCCGAATGGGCGGTGAAGAACTTGGCGGTCGGCAGGCAGTGAACACCTGTCGCCACCGTCATGTCGACGACGTTGAGCACGCGGTGCCGGACCTCGAATTTCATCCGGCCGGTGGCGACGTATTGCGCCTTCATCAGCTCGGCGCCCTCGCGCTCGAAGGCGGCGCAGTGCCCGCAGGTATAGCTGACGAACTCGACCAGCGTGTCCTTCGCCTCCGGATTGCCGATCAGGTGCGATCCGGTCGCGGTCCGGGTGACGTTGGTGACGAAATTCTTCGACTGCGGCGGGACCGCGCCGATGGCGAGAACCGCGGCGAACGCGGCGGTGATCTGTTTGAGCATCATCTCGGTGGTCTAGTCCTTGTCGGCTCCGAGGCCGCGCGCAAGGCCCTCGAGCACGGCGCGCAGTTCGGGATCGCCGATATCGCGTAACGATTCGCCGAGCTCGACCGGGACCGGCTTGAGGCTGGGCGGTGCGGCGGCGGGTCTGGCCACGGGCGCCTTAACCGCGCCTTGCCGCAGCTTGACCTGCGCCACCGCATTGTAACCGAAGAAACGGTTCACCCGCTCGATGATCTCGGGGATCACGTGCTGGATCATCGGCGCGTGCGCGGGCAGCACGACCAGTTCGAGCGTGCCGCCATCCTTGCGCCCGCGGGCGAAGCGGATGCGCTCGGGCTGGCAGGTGCGCGCATGGTTCGCGCCGACGATCTCGGGCCAGCGGGTGACGATCGAGCTCTGCACGAAGCCGAACTTGCGGAACGCCGCGCGCCCGATATCGGGCACCAGCTCGCCGAGCCGCCGCGCCCCCTGTCCGCGCGGGCGTTCGTAGCGCTTGGGTCCTTTGCGCGACTTGGGGGGATCGGAGCGTTTCATCGGTGGGCCGACCATGCCATGGGGGCGACGTGACTTCCAGACCGATCGCCGACCTTTTGCTCGACTGGTATGCCAGCCATGCGCGGTCGCTGCCGTGGCGCGTGCCGCCGGGCGGCGAGCGGCCCGCCGGTCATGCCTATCGCGTTTGGCTGTCCGAAGTGATGCTGCAACAGACCACGGTCGCCGCGGTGCGTCCCCGTTGGGAGGCATGGGTCGCGCGCTGGCCGACGGTCGAGGACCTCGCTTCCGCCAGCGACGAGGAGATCATGGCCGCCTGGGCGGGGCTCGGCTACTACGCCCGCGCCCGCAACCTTGTGAAAGCGGCGCGCGCGGTGGCCGAGCGCGGCGGTTTCCCGCAAAGCGAGGCGGGCCTGCGCGAATTGCCGGGGCTGGGCGACTACACCGCCGCCGCCATCGCCGCGATCGCGTTCGGCGAGGACGCGGTGCCGGTCGACGCCAATGTCGAGCGGGTGGTGGCGCGGCTGTTCGCGGTGGACGAGCCGCTACCGAAAGCGCGCAAGGCGATCCGCGCCGAGGCCGCGACGATCTGGCCCGAAGGCCGCGCGGGCGATTTCGTCCAGGCGGTGATGGATCTCGGCGCGACGATCTGCACCGCGCGCGATCCCAAGTGCCTGCTGTGCCCGGTCCGCGAACACTGCGAGGGCTATCGCACCGGCGAGCCCGAGCGGTTTCCGGTCAAGCCGCCAAGGAAGGCCAAGCCCGAGCGGCGCGGCGCCGCCTTCTGGATCGAGCGCGACGGCGCGGTGTGGCTCGTCCGCCGACCCGAGACAGGCATGATGGGCGGGATGCGCGCACTGCCCGACGATGGCTGGACCGCGCGGGTCGATGGCTCGGGCGAAGCCCCGCTCGACGGTGAGTGGGAAGATGCCGGTGCAGTGACCCACACCTTCACCCATGCGCGACTCACGCTCGCGGTGAAGCGGCATCGCGGCGAAGGCAAGCCTTCGGGCGATGGCGAATGGTGGCCGCTCGACCGGCTCGACGAGGCGGGGCTGCCGACGCTGTTCGCGAAGGCAGCCGACCGCGCGATTGCCTAGAAGATACCGCCGCCGATGCTGAGGCGGAGTGCCGCGACGACCAGCACGACCAGGTTGAAGTTCCGGCCGGACTTCTGCGGTGCCAGCTGGCCGACGATCACGCCGAGCGCGAGCACGGGGAGCGCAAACCAGTTGCCCCAGCCGAGCAGCGGGATGGTCGAGGGGATGACGATGACCAGGGCCAGCAGGCCGAGGATCCAGGAAATCAGGTTTCTCATGTGTCCTACATAGGTAGGACAGCGCCTCCATTCAACTCTCTTGCAGCTTCGCGCAACTAGTGCGACGGTTGCCATTCGAAACCGATAGGAATCTTGTCCATGCGCCCAGCCGAATTCGCCGTTCCCGCCCTTTCGCGTCGCCAGATGTTGCGCGGGTCTGCCATGTTCGGCGCCGGTGCCGCCTTCCTCGGATCGCCCGCGGCGGCGTTCGCGAAGAGCGAGGCGGCGCGCAAATTGTGGCCTTCGGTGGCCGAGATGACCGACGAGTTCGTCGGCGGCGGCAAGGCGGTCAACATGGTCTCGGTGCTCGGCTTCGGGCAGAAGGCGCCGGCCGTGATCGCCAAGGGGCCGCAGACGCGCGACGGCGCCGCGCAGGCCGATATCGACAGCCTCTATCGCATCTATTCGATGACCAAGCCGATCACCGGCCTCGCGACGATCATGCTGGTCGACGAGGGCAAGCTCGGGCTCGACCAGCCCCTCGGCGAGATCATTCCCGCCTTCAAGGAGATGAAGGTGCGCACCGCGGGCGGCGGCACGGTCAAGGCCGAGCGCCCGATCACCGTGCGCCAGCTTCTGACCCACACCGCGGGGCTCGGCTACGCGATCCCCGGCATGCCCGGCAATTCCGAATACGGGAAGCTCGGCCTGACCTCGGGCCAGGTCACCCGCCTGCCGATCCCGGGGCTGAGCGGCGGCAAGTCGGTCACCTCGCTCGAGGAATTCGCCGACACGCTCGCGGGCCTGCCGTTGATCTACCAGCCGGGCACGCGCTGGTCCTATTCGGCCTCGATCGACCTCCTCGGTCGCGTGATCGAGGTGGCGAGCGGAATGCGCTTCGATCGCTTCCTGCAGCGCCGCATCTTCGATCCCATCAAGATGGAAAGCACCTTCTTCCGCGTGCCCGCGAGCGAGAAATCGCGCCTCACCACCAATTATGGCGTGATGAACGGCAGCCTCGTCCCGCTCGATCCGGCGGTTGCGTCGATCTATCTCGATCAGCCCCCGCTCTACTGGGGCGGGTCGGGCCTCGTCTCCTCGGCGCGCGATTACGACCGGTTCCTACGCATGGTCCTCGGGCTCGGCAGCATCGACGGCACCCGCGTGATGAGCGAAGCCGCGGTTCGTCTGGCGACCTCCAACCTGCTGCCCGATACCGCCAGCACCGCCGGCACCTGGGTGCAGGGCGAGGGCTTCGGCGCGGGCGGCCGGGTCGGCCTCGGCGATAACGAAGGCACCTATGGCTGGGGCGGCGCGGCGAGCACCGCGGCTTTCGTCCATTTCGGTGTGAACCTGCGCGCGAGCGTCTACACCCAGGTCATGCCGCAAGGCGAGAACGCGGTTCAGGCGGCCTTCCCCAAGGCGGTGCGCGAAGACCTCGCCGAGATGGCGACCGCCGCGGCGGCGTGACCTCCGCCCCGCCCGCGATCGCCTTTACCGGCTCGCCGCTCGACCGCGCGGACCATCTGCGCGCCGATCCCGATGCGCTTGCAGGGCAGATGAACTGGCGCGCGCGGCTGCTCAAGCTCGACGGGCTGACGCCGGGGATGGACGATCGGGGCGCGCTCGCCTGGGGCACGCTGGCCGATTGCGATCCCGACGCCGAACTCGTCTTCCTCGGGCTTATGGAGGGCAAGCCGTGCTTCGCCCCGGTCCCCGCCGAAGGTGCCGAGGGCCCGGCCTATGCCCAGCCGCAGGTGTGGCAGGCGATCAACCTGCTCTCCGAGCAGGACCTCGCGACCTATGGCGGCGCGCGCAGCCTGGTCGACTGGCATGCCCGCCATCGCTTCTGTGCGCGTTGCGGCGCGGCGACCGAGATCGCCAAGGGTGGCTGGCAGCGCGATTGTCCATCCTGCGACGCCCAGCATTTCCCGCGCACCGATCCGGTCACGATCATGCTGGTCGAGCACGAGGGCAAGCTGTTGCTCGGTCGCCAGCCCAAATTCCCGCCGCGCACCTATTCGGCGCTGGCGGGCTTTGTCGAACCCGGCGAGAGCATCGAGGAGGCGGTCGCGCGCGAGGTTAAGGAAGAGGCGGGCGTGAGCGTGCGCGACGTGCGCTATGTCGCGAGCCAGCCATGGCCGTTCCCCTCGCAATTGATGATCGGCTGCCACGCGCATGCGATCGATCCCGCGCTGACGATCGACGAAACCGAGCTCGAGGATGCGCGCTGGTTCACCCGCGCCGAACTCGAGGAAGCGCGCGCCGCTGGGCCCGACGGGACCGAGACGCTCGTCTTTCCCCGCTCGGTCGCGATCGCGCATCACCTCGTCACCTGGTGGCTGGAGCACGATTCATGACCAACCTTTCGATCGACATCTATTCGGACGTGATGTGCCCGTGGTGCATCATCGGGTACCGCAATCTCCTCAAGGCGCTCGATGAACTCGAGGGCGAGATCGAGGTGGAGACGCGCTGGCGGCCGTTCGAGCTCAATCCCGACATGCCGTCCGAGGGTGAGGAGCGGCTCGAACACATCGCGCGCAAGTATGGCCGCACGATCGACCAGGCGCGTGTTGGGGCCGCGCAGATGCAGGAGCGAGCCGAACAGGTCGGCTATTCATTCGAATGGGAAGGGGAAGGTGAAGAACCGCCCGCGCTGATGCGCAACACCTTCCTCGCGCACAAGCTGCTCGCGCATGCACTCGATGAAGCGGGATGGGAGGTCCAGACTGACCTCAAGCTGGCGCTGTTCGACGCGCATTTCCGCGACCGCCGCAACGTGGCAGACCGCGAGGTCCTGCTCGAACTGGCCGAAAGCGTCGGCCTCGATCGCGACGCCGCGTCCACCGCTCTCGACAACGAGGCTCTAAGCCAGCGCATCCGTGCAGAGGAACGTGCCGCCTTCGACGCGAATATCACCGGCGTTCCGGCGATGGTCGTGGCGGGCAAGTTCCTGATCCCCGGCGCGCAGGAGCCGGAAACCTATGTCACGGCCCTGCGGCGGGTGGCGGAACGCACCTAGCCTCGTCATCCCCGCGCAGGCGGGGATCCAGTGCGGGGTTGCACTCGGCTACTCTGGATTCCCGCCTGCGCGGGAATGACGGAGTTTTTAGGACTCACGGCTGTCCTGCATCGCGGCGCGGGTTTTGGGACCCTTCTTCGCGTCTTCTTCGGGATTGTCGGAGCCGACGACCGGCTCGCGATTGTCGGGATCGGTCGCGCGCTTGAGATCGGCGCGGCTGCCGACGCGGGTGTTGACCGTGCCGCCCGAGGAACTGCCTTGCGAAGGCGTTTCCTCATCGGTCATGCGGTCGATGAGATCGTTGTCGGGGTGAAGCGATTGGCGTTCGGGCATAAATACCTCCTTTCCCAACCAACGGGAAAGGCGGGGGCCATGTTCCGAATTAGACCAGTCCGAGCTTCTTGAGCTTGAGTTGCAGCCGCCCGGGCAGCGCATCACCGATATCCTCGCCCTCGGCGAGGTCGCGCGGGGCATTTTCGTCCTTCAAGTAGCGCCAACCCTGGTGGGCGCGCTTGGGCTTGGGGTGGACGCGGATCAGCCGCGGCTCGAGGTTGATCCACCAGCGACCGTCGGGGCGCTGCTCGAACCCCTCGATCGGCGAGCGCGCGACCAGCGAATGGTCGAAGATCCAGTAGAGCGATCCGCCTTCGAGTTCGTCGACCCGCTTCGGACAATAGCGCGTGTTGAGGCGAAAGTCGGTGCGGTTGGCGTACCAGCCCTCGATGTCCGCGAAATTCTTCGCGCCGAAGGCGATCTTGGTCAGGTGAAGCGGCATGGGATCAAGATAGGGCGCCCATGGAGCGCCTCAACCCACCAACCCGCTCGCCACGGCGAGGCCGAGGAAGGCGAAGAAGCCCATCGAATCGGTGATCATCGTCACGAACACGCTCGATGCGACCGCGGGGTCGACATCCAGGCGGTCGAAGATCACCGGCACCAGCACGCCCGCCAACCCTGCGATGACGATATTGACGACCATGGCGAGCGCGATCACTCCGCCGAGTTGCGGCGTGAACAACACCGCCACCGCCGCTCCGATCAGCACCGCGATGGTCACCCCCATCAGCGCGGCGACGCGAAACTCGCGCCACAATATGCGCACGGTGTTCGATTCGGTCAGCTGATTGGTGGCGATTGCACGCACCGTCACCGCCATGGTCTGCGTGCCCGCATTGCCGCCGATGCTGGCGACGATCGGCATCAGGATCGCCAGCGCGACCAGCTGTTCGATGGCCGCACCGAAAAACGCGATGATCGCGCTCGCCACCACGGCTGTGCCGAGATTCGCGATCAGCCAGCGCACGCGCGCAGAGTAGGCTTCGCGGATCGGCTCGTTGATGTCGCCTTCGCCCGCGCCGGAGAGCAGCAGCGCGTCCTCGCCCGCCTCTTCGGCGATGACGTGGGCGATATCGTCGGCGGTGATCTGGCCGACCAGCCGTCCATCGGCATTGATCACCGCGGCCGAGATCAGCGCGTATTTCTGGAACCTGAGGCCCACCTCCTCCTGGTCGAGATCGACCGGGATCAGCGTCTGGTCGCGTTTCATCACGTCTTCGAGCCGGACCGTGCGCGGGGTGCGCAGGATCCACGACAGCTGGCAGGTGCCGAGCGGGCGCATCCGCTCGTCGACCACGAACACTTCGAAGAAATCGGTCGAGAGGTCGCGCTGTTCGCGCAAATAGTCGATCAGGTCGCCGACCGTGAGATGGCCCGGCACCGCGACGAATTCGCGGCTCATCAGGCGCCCGGCCGATTCCTCGGGATAGGCGAGCGCGGTTTCGAGCGGGGCGCGGTCCTCGGGGTCGAGCTCGGCGAGGATCGCCTTCTGGTCGGCCTCGTCGAGATCCTCGAGCATCGCCACCGCGTCGTCGGTGTCGAGCTGTTCGGCGATCTGCGCGGCGGCGTCGGCGGGCAGTGCCTCGACCAGCAGTTCGCGCACGTGCTCGTTCATTTCGGCGACGACCTCGGCGGTCATCAGCTCGGCGATCGAGGTCGCGAGCAGCGGGCGCTCGTCCTCGTCCATGAGCTCGAAAAGGTCGGCGATGTCCGCCGGGTGGAGCGGCTCGACGAGGTCGTGCGCGGTGCCCGGCTCGCCGTCGTGCAGCGCGTCTTCGACCCGGCGGACGAATTCGGGCTTCAGCCGGTTGTCCTCGTCGAAATTGTCCGCCACGTTGCCGCCATCGCCTTTATAGGGCGCATCGAGCAGCTCGGTATCGCGGGTCTCGGTCATGACAGCGGTCTAGGCAAGCCGCGCGTAAAGGCAAGGCGCGGGTGACATTGCTCCGCAGCCTCGCTAGTCGCTTCGCGCATCAACAGGAGATCCAAATCCATGGCCGAAAAACTTACCTTCTCGATCGACACCGGCGACGGCGAACCCAAGGACGTCGTGATCAAGCTGCGTCCCGACCTCGCGCCCAACCATGTCGAGCGCATCGCCGAACTGGCGGGCGAGGGCTTCTACGACGGGGTCGTGTTCCATCGCGTGATCGCCGGCTTCATGGCGCAGGGCGGCGACCCGACTGGCACCGGCATGAGCGGCTCGGACAAGCCCGACCTCAAGCAGGAATTCAACGACGCGCCGCACAAGGAAGGCACCTGTTCGATGGCGCGCACGATGGACCCGAACTCGGCCAACAGCCAGTTCTTCATCTGTCTCGACGATGCCGGTTTCCTCGACCGCCAGTACACGGTCTGGGGCGAGGTCGAGAGCGGGATGGACGTCGTCCACGCGATCCCCAAGGGCGAACCGCCGGCCAATCCGGGCAAGATCGTCAAGGCGACGGTCGCATAAGCGCGGATTTTCGAGGGAACGCGCCCCTTTCGGGCGCGTTCCTTTTGCAGGCCTGAACACGTCCGGGCGCCAAGCGCGCTGCGAGCGGGAGCACAAAGCATTGTCGGAAAACGAGAATTTTGGAGCGCGAGCGTTCGATCAGACTCACGACGAAGCGCCCGCGCACTTTCGTGACAACCATCCCGAAGACCAGTTCGAAGGCGCATCGGGCGTCCTGTTCGAACAGGCGATGGCGCAGACGCGCATGGCGATCTGCCTGTGCGATCCCAACCAGCCCGATGTCCCGATCATCTTCGCCAATCGCGCCTTCCGCGAACTGACCGGTTATTCCGAGGACGAAGTCGTCGGGCGCAATTGCCGTTTCCTTCAGGGGCCGGACACGCGGCCCGAAGTCGTCGAACGCCTGCGTCATGCGATCGACAACGAGGAAGTCATCGTCGTCGAGATCCGCAATTACAAGAAGGATGGCACACCCTTCTGGAACGCGCTCCATATCGGCCCGATCTACGATACCGAGGGAAACCTGATCTACTTCTTCGGCAGCCAGTGGGACGTCAGCGACGTCTACGCCGCGCGCGCCGAACAGCAGCATGCGACCAAGCTCGCGCGCGAACTCTCGCACCGGATGAAGAACATCATCGCGGTGATCTCCTCGGTCGCCAAGCTGGTCGGACGCGAGCGCGGCGACCCCGATACCGCGCGCGAGATCAACGACCGGATTTCGTCGCTCGGGCGGATCTACGACGCGACGCTCGAAACCGCCAAGGACGACGCGATCGACCTCAAGGCGGCGATCGATTCGGTCCTCGACGTGCACCGGACCGAACAGGCCCGGCTCACCGCCGAGGGTCCCGACGTCCTGATCCCGTTCAGCATCGTCTCGATGCTCGCGATCGTGCTTCACGAACTCGTCGTGATGTCGAGCGAGCATGGCTGCCTGTCGCGCGGGGAGGGGGCGGCGAGGCTCGACTGGGAAGCGCCTGCGGACGAAGACGGCATCGTCTGCCTGAAATGGCACGATTCCTTCTCCGAGGCTTGGTCCGGCGAGGGCGGCAAGGCTGGCACGCTGATCATGCAGCGCATGGTGAATGCGGCGGGCGGCTCGATCGCGGTCGAGCCCACCGGCGAGGGAGACGACGTGCGCGTCGTCGTCTGCCTGCCGATGGTCAAGGACTGACGCCTTGAACGGCACGCTCCTCTTGGTCGAAGACGAGGCCCTGATCCTGATGGACCTCGAATTCGCGGCCGAGGACGCGGGGTACGATTACTGCGCCGTGCGCAGCGTGCAGGCGGCGCTCGAGGCGCTCGAAACCCGCGACATCGTCGCGGCGGTGCTCGACGTGAACCTGGGCGGGGGCGAGACCTGCGTGCCGATCGCCGAGGCGCTCAGCGGCCGCGGAATTCCCTACATCCTCCATTCGGGCGATCTCGATCGCAACGACGAACTGGTCCGCACGCTCGATGCCGAACTGATCAAGAAACCCGCCCGCTCCGAAACGGTCGTCGAGCGCGCGATGACGCTCGCCGCCGAATAGCCCCGCGGCTAGAGCCCCGCGCCCACCAGCCAGTCGTGGAATTGCCGCACCGCTCGGGTTTCGAGCGCGCCCGGGCGGCACACGAACCAATAGCTGAACGGGCTTTCGACCTCGATATCGGGAAACAGCGCGGCAAGGCGCTCGTCCTTGGCGCGGGCGAGGTGATCGTCGTGCATGATCGCGATGCCGAGGCCCTGCGCGGCTGCTTCGAGGATCAGCTGGCCCGAATCGAAATGGTCGATCGCGGCGGGGGTGAGCTCGGGCAGGCCGATCTCGTCGCGCCAGGCGGTGAAGCTTTCGGCCAACTCGTTGTGGACCAGGAAGGTCTGCCGCGCGAGCCGCGCCGCGTCGGGCGTATCACCCACTTCGGCCACCGTGGCCCGATCGGCGATCGCGAACACCCGGTTGTGATCGAGCCGCACCGAATAGAGCGCGCTGTCGGGCGATTGCGACAGCACGATCGCGGCGTCGAGCGTATCGCCGACGCGCGCCTCGAGATGCGGGCTGGTGTCGATGTCGATATGCAATTGCGGATGCTTCTTGCGCAATTCGGCGAGGCGCGGGAACAGGCGCTGGCTGCCGAACAACGGCATCACGCCGAGATGCAGGCGGTGGAGCCGCCCGTCCTCGACCTGGCCGTCGATCGCATCGGCCAGCGCATCGATCCGCGGTGCGACCGCGCGGTAGAAGGCCTCGCCCTCATCGGTCAGCTTCATCGCCTGTTTCTGGCGGGAGAACAGCCGCTTGCCGGTGAATTCCTCGAGCGTCGCGATACGGCGCGAAAGCGCGCTGGGGCTCAGTGCGAGTTCTTCCGCCGCGGCGCGCGCGCTACCCAGCCGCACGGTGCGGGTGAAGGCTTCGAGCGAACGCAGCGGAGGCAGTCTCCGCATCAGCCGTCGGCGCTTTCGTCGTCGTCCTCGCCGGGCGGATGCAGTCGCACCTTCTCGACCCGGCGCTCATTGCCTTCGAGTACCTCGATCCTCCAGCCGCTGGCATGGACGAGGATCGCGCCGGGCTGCGGCACCTGTTCGGCGAGCACGAAGGCGAGCCCGCCGAGCGTATCGACCGCTTCCTCGACCTCGGCCAGGCGCGGATCGACGTGCTCGGCGATATCGTCGAGCTCGCAGCGGGCATCGGCTTCCCAGATCCCGTCGTCGAGCGCGCGCAGCTGCGGCTCGGGCTCGTCGTCATGTTCGTCCTCGATCTCGCCGACGATCTCCTCGACCAGGTCCTCGATCGTGATGATCCCGTCGGTGCCCGAATATTCATCGACCACGATGGCGAGGTGGGTGCGGTGGCTGCGCATGTCGGCCAGCACGTCGAGCGCGCCGCGCGCCTGCGGCACGAACAGCGGCTGGCGCATGAGCACGGTCCAGTCGTCGGGCGGCTGCGATTGCGTGGCGAGAAACGGGAACAGGTCCTTCGCCAGCACCATGCCGATCACTTCGTCGAGCGTGTCGCGATAGACCGGCAGGCGCGAATGACCGTGCTCGGCGAAGGTCGCGACGACCTCGTCCCAGCTGTTGCTGGCGCTGACGGCGACGATCTCGCTGCGCGGCACGGCGACGTCATCGGCATCGTGTTCGGAAAAATGCAGCAGGTTCTTGAGCATCTGCCGCTCGACCAGCGTCAGGTCGTCACTGCGCGGCTCGCGCTGGGTTTCGTCGGAGCCTTCGGCGTCGTCGACGGCGTCGAGCTGGTCCTCGATCTGCGCGCGCAGCGTGCGCTCGCCATCGTCGGACCCCATCAATTTGCGGATGGCCTGGAGCAGGCCGCCCCTACTGTCCGCGTCTCCATTGCTGTCGGGCATGGCCCTTACGAATCTCTCTTTATTGCGTTGGACGCATCATATGGGTCCGCGACCCCCAGCCGTGCAAGTATTTTGACCTCGAGCGCTTCCATTTCCTCGGCGTCTTCGTCGCTGGTCTCGTGGTCGTAGCCCGCGAGGTGGAGCATACCGTGGACGATGAGGTGCGCGGTATGATCCTCAATCGGGATGGCCTTCTCCGCCGCCTCGCGCGCGCAGGTCTCGTAGGCGAGCGCGAGGTCGCCGAACATTTCGGGCGGGCCGTCGGGGGCGAGGCTCTCGAATTCGTCCGCGGTGAGCATGGGGAAGGAAAGCACGTTGGTCGGCTTGTCCTTGCCGCGCCATTCCTTGTTGAGTTCGTGAACCCGGGAGTCGGTGGTGAACAGCAGGCTCGCCATCAGGCGCTCATTGGCGAGCGCTGGCAGCTCCTCCGCCGCGGCCTCGACCGCGCGCTCGGCGAGCGCGGGCCAATCGCTGTCCGGCCAGCCGTCTATCTCGATGTCCAGATGCACTTCGCGCCAGCTTCTTACTCTGCCGTGCCCTCATAGGCGTCGACGATCCGACCCACGATCGGGTGGCGGACGACATCCTTGGCAGTGAAGCGGATCGTGCCGAAGCCTTCCACCCCTTCCAGCTTCTCGACCGCGTCGGCGAGGCCGCTCATGCGGTCGCCGCCGGGGATGTCGACCTGTCGCGGGTCGCCGCACACCACCATCCGGCTGTTCTGGCCGAAACGGGTGAGGAACATCTTCATCTGCTCGCGGGTGGTGTTCTGCGCTTCGTCGAGGATCACGAAGGCATCGGCGAGCGTGCGGCCGCGCATGAAGGCGATCGGGGCGATCTCGATCACTCCGCTTTCGATATGCCGCTCAACCTGCTCGGGCGGCATGCAATCGAACAATGCGTCGTACAGAGGGCGCAGGAAGGGATCGACCTTCTCCTTCATGTCGCCCGGGAGGAAGCCGATCTTCTCGCCCGCCTCGACCGCGGGGCGCGAGAGGATCAGTCGCTGGACATCGCCGGTGATCAGCTGGCTGACCGCCTGCGCAACCGCGAGATAGGTCTTGCCGGTGCCCGCCGGACCGAGCGCGAAGACGATATCGTCGCGCGCAAGCGCCTTCATGTAGTCGATCTGCGTTGCCGAACGCGGGGCGATCGTCTTGCGCCGGGTGCGGATCATGATCGGCGGCGCGTCCTGTTTCGAATCGACGATGCCCTCGAGCGTCGGCTCGTTCGACATTGCGATGATCGATTCGATCAGCCCGGCATCGAGGTCCTGCCCCACCGCGACCCGTTCGCTCATCGTGGTGAGCACGTCGCGGGCGCGGGCGACCTGGTCGGTCGGGCCTTCGATCTGGACGGTATTGCCGCGGGCGGAAATGTAGACGCCGAGCCGATTTTCGACCTGGACGAGATTGGCGTCGAACTGACCGAACAACGCGCCGAGCAGGGCGGTGTTCTCGAAATCGACCTCGGTCCGCGAGCGACCGGTGCCACCCCCGCTGCCGTCATTGGCCGGCTTGCCGGGTTTGTCGTGGCGGGGCTTGTGAGCGGGTCTGCGAGCCAACTGAGTCCTTTCTTGCGTACGAGTCGGAAATCTAGGCCATGGGGAGCGGTGCGCAAGGCTGCTTGCGACAGGGCGGTGGAAAGTCACGAACTTGTCATCAGTCGCAGGCCGGCGCATCTTGCGCGGATTCACGCGACCACTGAAAGGATCACGCCATGCCTCTCGCCGCCAGGCTGTCCGCCGCAATTGCCCTTTGCGCGCTTGCCGGGTGCAATGCGCCCAAGGAGTCGGAAACCGAAGAACCGGCGGCGGAGGCGACCCCGGTGGGACCCGAGGCGACTGGCGCGCATGGCGATGCGGACAGCGCGGCGATCGAAGGCTGGATACGCGAGAACTACGCCGAGATGGGCCGCCTCATGTACCGTTCGGCGATGGTCGATCTCGACGGCGACGGCGGGGCCGAAGCGCTCGTTTATGTCGGCGGTCCGATGCTGTGCGGGACCGGCGGGTGCTCGCTGGTGGTGCTGGCGGAGGGCGAGGAGGGCTTCCGCAAGGTATCGGAGACCAGCGTCGTGCAAATGCCGTTCGGCGTCCTCGACAGCTCGACCGACGGCTGGCGCGACCTGTGGGTCACTACCTATGGCGGCGGCGCTCCGGAAGTCACGCGCAAGCTGGTCTGGACCGGCGAGGGTTATACCGCCAACGCATCGAGTGCCGAGGAAGCCACGGGGGGCGAGGTGCTGGTCGACGCCGCCGCGTTGATGCCGATCGATTAGGCGAGGGCCCCTTCGCGGAGCCTTGCGGCGAGCGAATTCTGCCCGGCTTCAAGCAGTTCGGCCTGCACCAGGTCGCCGATCAGCGCGTCGCCTTCGAACCACACCGATTGCAGCCAGGGCGACTTGCCGAGCCACTGGCCGGGCTTCTTGCCGCGGCGTTCGACGAGTACCTGGCAGGTCTTGCCGACGCTCGCCTCGTTGAAGGCCATCTGGTCGCGGCGCAGTGCGGCCTGGAGCCGCTGGAGGCGCTCGTCCATCACTTCCGGCGCGACTTGGCCGTCCATCGTCGCGGCAGGAGTGCCGGGTCGGGGTGAATACTTGAAGCTGAAGGCGGCGGCGTAGCGTACCTCGTCGACGATCTTCAGCGTGTCCTCGAACTCGGCCTCGGTTTCGCCGGGGAAGCCGACGATGAAATCGCCCGACAACGCAAGGTCGGGGCGCGCCGCGCGGAAGCGTTCGAGCAGCTTCAGATAGCTTTCCGCCGTGTGGCTGCGATTCATTGCCTTCAAGACGCGGTCGCTGCCGCTCTGTACCGGCAAATGGAGGTAGGGCATCAGCTTGGCGATGCTGCCGTGCGCCTCGATGATGTCCTCGTCCATGTCGGCCGGGTGGCTGGTGGTATAGCGGATCCGCGCGAGGTCGGGGTCCTTCGCCAGTTCGGCGACGAGCCCGGCGAGGCCGACGCGGTGACCGCGCTCGTTTTCGCCGCTCCAGGCCGAGACGTTCTGCCCGAGCAGCGTGATCTCCTTCGCGCCCGCCGCGACGAGGCGCTTTGCCTCCTCGACCAGCTCGACGAAGGGGCGGCTGATTTCGGCGCCGCGCGTGTAGGGCACGACGCAATAGGTGCAGAACTTGTCGCAGCCTTCTTGGATGGTGAGGAAGGCACTGGGCGCGCTCTTGCGGCGCTGCGGAAGCTCGGCGAACTTGGCGTTGGCGGGCATGTCGGTATCGGTCGCGCGCTCACCCTTCACCGCGCGGTCGAGCATAGCGGGCAGGCGGTGATAGGCCTGCGGGCCGACCACCATCGACACCGCCGGCGCGCGCGCCATGATTTCCTCGCCCTCGGCCTGCGCGACGCAGCCCGCGACCGCGATCAGCGGCTTCTTTCCAGCCTCTTCGCCCGCCTTGGCGATACGCCCGATGTCCGAATAGACCTTCTCTGCCGCCTTCTCGCGGATATGGCAGGTGTTGAGCACGACAAGGTCGGCATCTTCGCCCTCGGGCGCGGGCGTAATGCCCTTTTCGGCCAGCAATTCGGCCATCCGCTCGCCGTCATAGACGTTCATCTGGCAGCCGAAGCTCTTGACCCGGTAGGTCTTGGGAGGCGTGGTCTGTTTCATCGGAGGGGCGCCTTTAGGCGAAACCGGGGCCGCGTTCAACGCGGTCGCGCGTGAAACCAGTCGCGGTTTCGGTGCCAGGCAATGGCTGCAGCAACGACCGAGACCGCTATCACGGCAGCGAATGCGCCATATTGCGCGGGCATCGAGGTTGCGTTCGGATCGATCACGGTTTCGGCGGTGTTGAAGGATGCGTGGAGGACGATGCACCCGACCAGCCCGCCACCGCGCGCGTAGAGTAGGCGCGTGAGCAGGATCGAATTGGCCAATCCTCCGATCGCGAGCATGGCCACGAACAGCGGTCCGATCCCGAATTTGGGCAGGTGCCAGAAGAACCACGCGAGGGCGACGAGCAACGCGACGGCGATCGGCGCAAGGCGCGCGGCGAGGACCGGGACGAGGTGACCGCGCCAGCCGATCTCCTCGAGCAGCGCGACAACCAGCAACTGGAGGGTGAAGGCGAGCGCGATATCCGTGATCGAAGGCACGACCACGGTCGCGCCGCTCGCCTTCGCGCCGAGCAGTGCGGCCAAGCCGTAGCCGAAGGGCAGCAGCAGGAGCTTCCACGAGGGCAAACCGGTGTTCGGCGATAGACGCTCGCGGCGAAACAAGCGCGCAAACAGGATCGCGGCCAGGGTCGGGCCCGCCACACCGGCGGCGAGCAGCGAAATCGGCGGCGCCGTGGTGCCGGTGAAGCCCGCCGCCATGCCGACGAGCAACATTGCCGTGGCCGAGAACAGCAATGCGGTCAGCGAAAAGCCGGCGGCGTAGATTGCGGCGGCGCGAAGGTTGGGGACGGTTTTCATAGGTGCGCGCGCATTTGAAGGGGCGAAGCCAGTGCCAGGCTGCCTATTTCGGCGCGTTGTACCTGACCGGCACGACGTCGTGCCTGAACTCGCGCAGCGGCTCGCCGTGGGCGGTGGCCAGCGCGGCTTCGATTGCGGCGCGGGCGCGGGCGCCGATCGCCTTGCGACCGCGGAATTCCTCGGGGCTGAAGGGCTCGAGGAAATGCAGGTCGAGCGTGAAGGTGCCGGGGCGCGCAAGGATGCGCTTCGCGTTGTTGAGGCCGCTCTCGTTGCCGATCCAGCCGAGCCATTCGCCGTATGTGCCGTAGTCGAGCATCACCGGCTGGACCATCACGCCGGGCGGCGGCGGTTCGAGCACCGAGAGCATCGAGGTCTTGAACGGCAGCAGCGACTTGTTGTCGGTGGTCGTGCCCTCGGGGAAGACGGTGACCGACCAATTGTCCTCTAGGGCCTCGCGCAGCGCGTTGATCTGTTCGGCCACCCCCATGCGGTGTTCGCGCTGGACGAAGACGGTGCGGTTCAAGGTCGAGAGCCAGCCGACCACCGGCGTTTTCTCGAGTTCGGCCTTGGCGACGAAGGCGGTGCCGCTGTGCCCGGCGAGCGCGAGGATATCGATCCACGAGACATGGTTTGCGACGAAGAACACGTCGCGCTTGAGCGGGGTGCCGATCTTGCGCACCCGCGCCCCCGCGATCCACGCGGCCAATCCCAGGAACCACATCGGGAAGGGCGAGCCGTAGGCCGCGACGCGGTAGAGATAGTGGAGCGGCACGAACACCAGCAGCGCGAGCACCAGCGCCACGATCCGCACCGTGAACACGATCCAGCCGAGCGCCCCGATCGGCGTCGTTTCGCCGCGGGTCGCCGCCTCGCGGGTGTCCGGGTCCTCAGTCCTTGCGGGAGAGCCGGACGCCATACAGTTCCATCCGGTGGTCGACGAGGCGATAGCCGAGCTTTTCGGCAATGACTTTCTGGAGCGCTTCGAGTTCGGGGTCGACGAATTCGACGACCTTGCCGGTTTCGATATCGATCAGGTGGTCGTGGTGCGCCTCGGGCGTGGGCTCGTAGCGCGCGCGCCCGTCGCCGAAATCGTGCCGGTCGAGGATGCCGGCCTCTTCGAACAGGCGGACGGTGCGATAGACCGTCGCGATCGAGATCTTGGGATCGATCTTGCTGGCGCGCTCGTGCAGCATCTCGACATCGGGATGGTCCTCGCTGTCGGAAAGAACCTGCGCGATCACCTTGCGCTGCTCGGTGATCCGCAATCCGCGTTCGGCGCATAGCGCCTCGATGTCGATTTTCTGGTGCACAATATTCCGTATCGCAAAGAAAAGCCCTGCGGCGCAATAGCGCGGCAGGGCGAATCTTCAAATCGGTGGGGGCGATTGCCCCGATCAGGCCTTCTTCTTGCGCCCGCGCTTCTGGCCGGGCTTGCGGCCGAGGCCGATCTTCTTGGCGAGATCGCGGCGCTTCTCGGCATAGTCGGGCGCAACCAGCGGGTAATCGGCCGACAGGTTGTAGCGCGCCTTGTATTCTTCCGGAGTCAGGTCGTGATCGGTCGATAGGTGACGCTTGAGCATCTTCATCTTCTTGCCGCATTCGAGGCAGACGATGTGGTCCTTCTTGACCGACGAACGGATCGAAACGGCCGGTTCGGGGGCCGCTTCCTCTTTCTCGCCAAGGTCGCCGAGGCCGGCGAGGGCACCGTAGACATTGGTGATCAGGTTCGGGACATCGGCGACGTCGACGCTGTTGTTGCTGACATGCGCCGCGACGATTTCGGTCGTGAGCGTAATGAGCGTCTCGGTCAAGTCGAGATCGATCTCTTCCATTGTGTTTCCTTGTTTTTCAATTGAGCCTTGAGGGGGTGGCCGGGGGGACGGCCAACGGTCGCGCGGTTAAGCCGTAATCCATGATATAGCAAGCAGACCAACAGGTCTATTTTGTTCGCTCTAGATGGTTAACGCGAAGGTTATTGCGTCCAATTTGTGTCCCGAACGCGTCCGATAGTATTCCTTTCGTCGGCCTATTGGGACAAAACCGATGCGGTCGTACAATCTAACCGCCGGATTTCCTTCGCGCATTTCGAGGAACAATCTTTCGCCTCCGCGCGCCCGCGCATCTGCTGCGAGCAGCGCCAACAGCCGGGCGCCGAGGCCGGCTTCGCGATGCGCCGGGTCGACCGCGATCAGCAGCAGTTCCTCTTCGCCGGGCGCGGCGCGCGACAATGCGAATCCCGCGACCCGGCCGCGACGATCGAGTCGCCGACCGTCGCGATCCACCGCGATCAGGTGACCGCTGGGCATGGCGAGCATGTCGGTGACCTGCTTGCGGGTCCAGGCTTCGTTGTATTCGGGATCGAATCCGCGCGACATCACCCGCATGACGCCATCGAGCACGGTTTCGTCGGCGAGGCTCGCCATCAGCGACGTTTTGCCCTGGCGGGCTTGGCATCGGGTGCGCGGCCATAGATCGCGGCGACGTCGGACGTCAGCGCCTCGGGATTCAGATGGGCGAAGCCGCGCGCATCGGGCCACAGCGCCATCGCCTTGCCCGAACCGCGCCGCTCGACCAGCGCTTCGGCCTCGCCTCCCGCGACGAGCCCGGCCGAAAGCGAGGCAGCGGCGTATTCGGGCTTGAGCGAGGCCGGCGCGAATTCCTCGCGGCCCTCGGCGTCGTATTGCGCGCAGAACCATTCGCCGTGGCCACCACGGGTGCACACCGCGACCGGCTGCGCACCGCGCTCGGCCCGCGCCATCGCCGCGATCATCGCATGGGTGGCATAGCCGACCAGCCCCGCGTCCCACGCCAGCGCGAGCGCCCGCGCGGCGGCGATCCCGACCCGCACCCCGGTGAAGCTGCCCGGGCCGCGCGACACCGCGATCCGGCCCGCGCGACCGCGCTCGGGCAGGTCGGCGATCATCGGGACCAGTCGTTCGGCATGGCCGCGGCCGAGCACGTGGTGTTCGTGCGCGATCAGTTCGCGCCCTTCGAACAGGGCGACGGAGCAGGCCTCGGTGGCGCTATCGATCACGAGCGTACGCATCGCTTCGGCCTAATCGGCGCGCGCGCCGGCTGCAATCATTCGAAGCGGTTGAATTTCTCGAACTCGGGACGCGGCGAACGATCGAAGATACTCTCGCGGTCGCCATAGCCGATGCCGCAGATGAAGTTCGAGCGGTGCTGGGGCGCATCGGCGAAGAACGCCTTGTCGACCTGGTCGTTGTCGAAGCCCGACATCGGGCCGCAATCGAGGCCCAGCGCGCGCGCGGCGATCATCAGATAGGCGCCCTGGAGCGAGGAATTGCGGAACGCGCCTTCCTTGCGGCCGTCCTCGTCGCCGTCGAACCAGCTCTTGGCATCGGTGTGCGGGAACAGCCACGGAAGTTCCTCGTGGAAATCGATGTCGTAGCCCACGATCGCGACGACGGGAGCGGTCAGGATCTTGTCCTTGTTCGAATCGATCGCGGTCTCGGCGAGCTTCTGTTTCGCCTCGTCGCTCCGGCACCACACGATCCGCGCCGGCTGCGAATTGGCCGAGGTCGGGGCCATCTTCATCAGGTCGTAGATGGCGCGGATCTGGTCCTCGCTCACGTCCTTGTCGAGCCAGCCATTATAGCTGCGCGCTTCGCGGAAGATGAGGTCGAGTGCGTCGTCGGAAAGGATGTCGGTCAAGGGTCTCGTGCTCCGTCTGGTGAGGGAAATCAGGCTGCGCGGACTTCAACCACTTCGGGCACGTAATGTTTCAGCAGCCCTTCGATGCCGTGCTTGAGCGTGGCGGTGGAGGAGGGGCAGCCCGAGCAGGCGCCCTGCATCTGGAGGAACACCACGCCTTCCTTGAACCCGCGATAACGGATGTCGCCACCATCCCCGGCAACCGCAGGGCGCACGCGCGTGTCGAGCAGTTCCTTGATCTGGGCGACGATATCGGCGTCGGCCGGATCGTCCTCGATCTCGATTCCGCCATCGTCCTCGGGCGGCACCGCGATGCCGTTGCCGCCGGTCGCGCCGGGTTTGAACAGCGGCGTCTTGGTGACGAAGTGATCGAGCAGCACCGCCACCACCTGCGGCTTCAAGTCGGCCCAGTGCACGCCGGGGGCCGCGGTGACCGACACGAAATCCTTGCCGAAGAACACGCCGCTGACGTCGCCCAGCGCGAACAGCATTTCGGCGAGCGGCGAGATCTCGGCATCCTCGGGCGAGGCGAAGTCGCGCGTGCCGTCGTCGCCCATCACCGGGCGACCGGGCATGAATTTGAGGGTCGCGGGATTGGGCGTTGTTTCGGTTTCGATGAACATGCACACGATGTAGCGACGCGATCCGCCCCTGCAAGGGGAGGGGGATATTCACTCGCGCTTCATGGGGTGCGACGATATGCCCCCAACATGACCTTTCTCCCGCGCGCATTTGCCGCCTTCGCCTTCCTCGCCTCGGCCGTCGCCGCGCCGCTCCACGCGCAGAACCACGATTCGACCCCGACCGTGCAGGTCCAGGCCGAACCCGAAAGCCTGCAGCGCGGCGAGGACAACTGGTTCTACGAAGGCTCCGACCTGGAACAGGAGCGCGCCTGGCTGTTCGGCGAGCTTCCCAACGGCCTGCGCTATGCGGTGCGCCGCAATTACGTGCCGCAGGGCCAGGTATCGGTTCGCGCGCTGGTCGATGCGGGCTCGATGTACGAGACCTACACCGAGCACGGCTACGCCCACCTGCTCGAACACCTGCTGTTCCGCGAGAGCAAGTATCTCGGCCCGAACGAGGCCTTTTCGCGCTGGCAGGCGATGGGCGCGCAGATCGGGATCGACGCCAATGCGACGACCAGCCCGACCCAGACAGTCTACCAGATCAACCTGCCCAGCGCCGCGCACGACGATGTCGACGAGACGTTGCGGCTGTTTTCCGGGATGCTCGCCGCACCGGTGCTGTCGGACGCGAACGTGCGTCGCGAACTGCCGATCGTTCAGGCCGAGAACCGCGACGGTGAAAGCGCACAGCGCCGGGTTGCCGAACGCCAGCGTGAAATTTTCTATCGCGGGCAGCGGCTCGGCGAGACGCAGCCGGGCGGCACGCCTGAAACGCTTGCGGGCGCCACGGGAGCGAGCGTTTCGGCTTTCCATCGCCGCTGGTACCGGCCCGACAACACCGTGCTGGTGGTGGTCGGCGATATCGATCCGGTGGCGGTCGCGCGGATGATCGAGGCGCATTACGCCGATTGGCGCGCCGAAGGCCCGGCGACCGAGGCACCCCGTTTCGGCGATCCGGAGGCACCCGGCGATGCGGTCGCATCGGACGGGATCCTGCCGCCGCTGGGCGAGGCCGCGACGATGGTCGAGCCCGATCTCGCACCCTCGCTCAACTGGGCGATCCTGCGGCCCTGGCGGCCGGTGCTCGACACGAAGGAATACAATCGCGGCCTGATGCGGAGCTTCATCGCGCAGGCGGTGATCAACCGCCGACTCGAGGCGCGCGCCCGCGCGGGGGCCTATCTCTATGCCTCGGTGCGGCAGGACGATGTGTACCGTTCGACCGATGCGACCTACATCTCGGTCGGTCCGCTCGAAAGCGATTGGGAGGGCGCGCTCGCCGAGGTGCGCGGGATCATCGCCGATGCCATCGCCACTCCGCCGACGCAGGAGGAAATCGACCGCGAGGTCAGCGAATACGAAGTCGGCTACCAGGACTATTTCGACAAGCGCAACCTGCAGCCCTCGGACGAGCTCGCCGACGATCTGGTCGGGGCGATCGATATCCGCGAGACGGTGACCTCGCCCGGCGCCGTGCTGCGCCTTTTCGCCAGTGCCAAGCCGTCCTTTACCCCGGAGGCGATCCATGCCGCGACGCGCGAACTGTTCGAAGGAACGGTCGGGCGCGCGCTGTTGGTCACGAACCGACCGGACACGGCGGACGATGCCGCGCTGGCGCTCGCGCTGACCCGAGAGGTCGCGGCCAATGGCGAGGCGCGCCTCGCCGCCGCCGATGTCGATATCGACAGCCTGCCCGCTGTCGGCGAACCCACCGAACCGGAAATCACGCAGACCGGGATCGAGGCGATCGAACGGCTCGACTGGGGCAATGGCGTTTCGGCGCTGATCTGGCCCAAGACCAACGAGCCGGGGCGGCTGACGGTCAAGGTCCGCTTCGGGGCTGGCCGCCGCGCGTTTTCGGCCGAGGACGTGCCCTATGCCGCGCTCGGCGAAATGGCGCTGGTCGCAGCGGGGCAGGCGGGGCTCGACAACGAGGCGCTCGACCGGCTGACCACCGGGCGCAAGATCGGCTACCAGTTCACGATCGAGGACGGGCGCTTCGTGCTCGAGGCCGAGACCCGCAATGAAGACCTCGCCGACCAGCTCTACCTGTTCGCCGCCAAATTCGCCTATCCGCAATGGGACGAGGGCCCGGTCCGTCGCGCGCGTGCGGCTGGCATCCAGGGATATCGCAGCTACGCAACCAGCGCGCTCGGCGTGTTCGAGCGCGATTTCGAACAATTGCTGCATGACGGCGATCCGCGCTTCCGCTCTCCCACGGGGGAAGATTTCGAAGGCACCACCCAGGCGCGTTTCGCCGAGCTGTGGGGGAAGATCCTCGCTTCCGGCCCGATCGAGGTTCAGGTCTTCGGCGATTTCCGGCGCGAGGCCGGGATCACGGCGCTCAACCGCACTTTCGGCGCGCTCGCCCCGCGTCCGGCGCTGCCCGTGGATACCGCCAGCGCCACCGTCCCCGTCACTGCGCCGACAGCGACGCCGATCACCGTCACCCATCGCGGGGCCGACGACCAGGCGATGGCGGTGATGGCGTGGAACACTGCGGGCGGGATTGCCGATTATCGCCAGGCGCGAAAGCTCGAGGCGGTCGCGACGATCTATTCGAGCCGCCTGCTCGATGCGCTGCGCGAGCGGATGGGCGCGAGCTACACCCCGCAAATGGTGTCGCAATGGCCGGTCAGCGTCGAGAACGGCGGGCGCATGCTCGCGATCGCGCAGGTGAAACCCGAGGACGTTTCTGCGATCTACGAGGAGATCGATCGCATCTCGGCCGACCTGGTCGCCAACGGACCGACCGAGGCCGAGCTGGCCAAGGCGCTCGAACCGATGAGGCGACTGCTGCGCCCAGGCCTGCTCGGCTCGGCCTTCTACATGTGGCAGCTCGAGGATGCGACGTTCGACCCCCGCCGCTTCGCGCAGATGGACACGGTGTTCGAGGACTTCTCGCAGGTGACCCGTGAGGACGTGCAGGACCTCGCGCGCCAATATCTCCGACCCGAGGATGCGATCCGGATCGCGATCGTGCCGGAGGACTGATCGACGAAACCGATCGAGGATTTTCTGGCATCCACCCGATGCGCTTACTATGTCGCGGGGGATGAAGCAGGATTGGTCTCCCGATAGCTGGCGCCGCTACGAGGCGCGGCAATTGCCCGAATATGCGGACGAGGCGGCCCTGCGCGCGACGACCGACGAGCTCGCCGAACGCCCGCCGCTGATCTTCGCGGGAGAAGCGCGCGCGCTGACCGAGGACCTCGCCGAAGTCGCGCGCGGCGAGGCTTTCCTGCTGCATGGCGGCGATTGCGCCGAGAGCTTCGCCGAGTTCCACCCCGACAATATTCGCGACACCTTCCGCGCGATCCTGCAGATGGCGGTGGTGCTGACCTTCGCCGGGCGGATGCCGGTGGTGAAGCTGGGCCGGATGGCGGGCCAGTTTGCAAAGCCGCGTTCGACCCCGACCGAGCGGCAGGGCGATGTCGAGCTGCCCTCCTATCGCGGCGACAGCATCAACGGGATCGATTTCGACGCCGCCGCGCGCGAACCCGATCCCAGGCGCATGGTGCAGGCCTATTCGCAGGCCGCCTCGACGCTCAATCTGCTGCGCGCGTTTGCCGGCGGTGGTTATGCCAATCTGCGCCAGGTCCACCAGTGGACGCTTGATCATATCGCGAGCTCGCCCTGGGCGCAGCGCTTCACCGAAACCGCCGACCGGATCGGCGAGGCGCTCGATTTCATGGAAGCTTGCGGGGTTGATCCCGCCACGGTCCCGCAGTTGCAGGGCACGACCTTCTACACCAGCCACGAGGCGCTGCTGCTCCCATTCGAGCAAGCGCTGGCGCGCAAGGACCCGCTGACCGGAGACTGGTACGGCTCCTCGGCGCACCTGTTGTGGGTCGGCGACCGCACGCGCTTCGATGGCAGCGCACATGTCGAATTCCTGCGCGGGATCGCCAACCCGGTCGGCATCAAGTGCGGCCCCTCGCTCGATCCCGAGCTCTTGCTGCGCCTGCTCGACACGCTCAACCCGGCGCGCGAGGAGGGGCGGATCACGCTGATCTCGCGCTTCGGGCACGAGGCCATCCACGACGGCCTGCCGCCGCTGCTGCGCGCGGTGGAGCGCGAAGGACACCCGGTGGTGTGGAGCTGCGACCCGATGCACGGCAATGTCGTCAAGACCGCGGGGGGGCTCAAGACCCGTCCGTTCGAACGGATTCTCGCCGAGGTGCGCGGTTTCTTCGCCGCCCACCGTGCCGAGGGTACCCATCCGGGCGGGATCCATGTCGAGATGACCGGGCAGGATGTGACCGAATGCGTCGGCGGTGCGGTGGCGATCACCGACGACCGGCTGGGCGATCGCTACCACACCCATTGCGACCCGCGCCTCAATGCCGCGCAATCGCTCGAACTCGCCTTCATGCTGGCGGACACGCTGCGGGACCAAGCGGCCTTCGGCCCCGACGCGAAATCGAACGCCGCCTGAGCGATCCGGTCCTCGATCAGATCGGCAAATTTTTCCCATCTGAAATTGCCGGGAAAATAATCGCCGCCCGAGGGTTTCAATGAGTGAACGGTCGCTTATGCTGGGTCGACCGGAGCCCGAGGGAGAGTTTCGCTGGCCGAGGCAGCATTACCGCTAAGTGCACCTGATTGGTGCGCCGAGAAGCGAGCCGAGCATTTTCGCGACGTGCGTTCGTTGACCGAAGCGCTCGCTGCGCCGCTGGGCGATGCCGATGCGACGATCCAGTCGATGGAGGATGCCTCCCCCGCCAAGTGGCACCTCGCGCACACGACCTGGTTCTTCGAGACCTTCCTGCTGAGTGAACACGTCGATGGCTACGAGCCCTACGACCCCGACTGGGCTTTCCTGTTCAATTCCTATTACGAGAGCCACGGGGAGCGGAACGCACGCTTCAATCGCGGAATGATCTCGCGCCCCTCGCTCGACGAGGTCCTCGCCTATCGCGCGCATGTGAACGCGGCGATGGAGCCGCTGCTTGCCGACGATGAGCTGGCACCACTGGTGGTGCTCGGTTGCGCGCACGAACAGCAGCATCAGGAATTGCTGCTCACCGACATCAAGCACGCTTTGTTCCAGAACCCGCTCGGCCCGGCGATGTTCGACGCGGCACGGGATCCGGCCGCGAAACGATGCGAACCCGAATGGCTCTCCTACCCCGGCGGAATCGCGAAGATCGGCCACCAGTCCGATGGCTTCGCCTATGATTGCGAAGGTCCGTCGCATCGTGCGCTGCTCGAACCCTTCGCTATGCGTTCGACGCTGGTGACCAATCGCGAATGGGCCGAGTTCGTCGCCGATGGCGGATATGACGACGCGCTGCTGTGGCTGTCCGACGGCTGGGCCTGGGTGCAGGAGAACGACGTGCAGGCGCCGCTCTACTGGCGTGATGGAGAGCAGTTCACCCATGCCGGCTGGCGCGCGCGCGACCCGGATGCTCCGGTCACCCACATCTCCTATTTCGAGGCCGATGCCTTCGCGACATGGGCGGGCCGGCGCCTGCCGACCGAGTTCGAGTGGGAAGCGATCGCGCGCGGGCAGGATTGCCCCGAGTGCGACGCCGCCTTCGACAGCGCGGCGGGCAACCAGCTCGATGCCGGGCGGGTCGGCGCCACCCCGGTCATGCCACGCGGCGGGACCGAGCTGTTCGGCGACTGCTGGCAATGGACCCGCTCGGCCTATCTCCCGTTCCCGCGCTTCCGGCCCGCCGAAGGCGCGGTAGGCGAATACAATGGCAAGTTCATGAGCGGGCAGTTCGTGCTCAAGGGCGCGAGTTGCGCCACCGCGCGCGGCCATTCGCGCGCTTCCTACCGCAACTTTTTCTACCCGCACCAGCGATGGCAGTTCACCGGCCTGAGGCTGGCAAAGGATATCTGACTTATGGCCGCAGAAGAGGGCATCGCGCTCGTCGACAAGGACGAGCAAGGGGTCGATCGCGCCTTCCGCGAGGAGGTGCTGACGGGCCTGTCCTACGACCAGAAGGCGGTCCCCGCCCGCTGGCTCTACGACGATGACGGCTCGCAACTGTTCGAGGACATCACCCAGGTCGAGGAATACTACCCGACCCGCGCCGAGACCGAGATCCTGACCGACCGCGGGGCCGATTTCGCCAATGCGATCGGGCCGGGCAGGGCGGTGGTCGAATTCGGGTCGGGCAGTTCGGTCAAGACCCCGCTGCTGCTGCGGGCGATCGATCCGGCGGCCTATGTCCCGCTCGACATCGCGGGCGATTTCCTGCGCGCCGCGGCAGCCGACCTGGCGCAGCAATTTCCCGGTCTGGCGGTCCATCCGGTCGAGGCGGATTTCACCAAGGAAGTGGCGCTTCCGCCCGAGACAGCCGACATGCCCAAGCTCGGTTTCTTCACCGGGTCGACGATCGGCAACATGGTGCCGCGCACCGGGGTCGACCTGCTCCGCTCGATGCGCGCCACGCTGGGTGCGAAATCGATGTTGCTGATCGGGATGGACCTCGTGAAGGACCGCAAGGTGCTCGAGGCCGCCTACGACGACGCCAGGGGCGTGACAGCCGCCTTCAACCTCAACCTCGCGCATCGCATCAACCGCGAATTGGACGGTACGATCCCGGTCGACGCGCTGCGCCACGAAGCGCGCTGGCACGACGATTATGCCCGGATCGAGATGCACCTCGTCGCGACGCGCGACATCACCTTCGAGGTGGCGGGCCGCAAATTCGCGATGGCCGAGGGCGAGAGCATCCACACCGAGAACAGCCACAAGTTCAGCCGTCGCAGCGCCTTCATGCTGCTGCGCGCGGGCGGCTGGACGCCCTTGCAGCGCTGGCTCGACCGGCAGGAGCGCTACAGCCTGATCCTGTGCCGCGCGGCGGAAGAACGCATCGCGCCGTAACTTTCCCGGGTTCAGGTGTGCTCAGCCTCATTCCATTCAGCTTTCCTGTCCGTCTTCTGAACGACCGTTCCACTTTCGGTTCACCGATGGGGGCGCACGGTTCACCTGTTCCCCAACGGAACCCCGCCCTTTCCCGGGCCGCCGGGAGGGCGGCGCAACACGGGAAGAGGAGAGAAGCATGTCCTATGCGAATACCCATAAGGGGCCGGACCCCAGGGCAATGGCTGCCGCGACCGCGATCCAGGTCGGGATCGCAGCGCTGGTGATCACCGGGCTGTCGAGCGGGTACGTTCCGTTCGTCGAAACGCCCAAGCCCAATCCGACCGCCGTCATCTACGACCCGGTCGAGCCGCCTCCCCCGCCCACACCAACCGCGTCGCCGGAGGTGAGTAAGACCGGCGAGACGGTGGTTTTCACACCGAAACCCCGCACTGAACTGCCGACCACGGCGACCGGTGTCCCCACGACCGACGTGCCCCCTTTGCCCACTGACTGGTTCGAGATTCCCGGCCCCACCGCGAGCGGCACGCCGGGCCCGGCGGTGACGCCCAGGCCCAGCCCGACCGTCGCCTACACGCCAACCGGGCCGGTGCCGTCGAGCCCGCCCGCGAGCTGGTTCAGCACCGCCGACTACCCGTCGGTCTCCGCGCGGCGCGGGGAAGAGGGCACGGTCGGCTACCGGCTCGAGATCGGCGCAAATGGCAGGATCGAGAGCTGCACGGTGACGCGTTCGAGCGGCCATAGCGCGCTCGACCGCGCGACCTGCCGCCTGCTGCCGCGGCGCGGCGCGTTCTCTCCCGCGCGCGACGACACCGGCGCCAGGGTCAAGGGGACGTTCTCGGCCGAGATCGTCTGGCGCTTGCCCTGACCGAGACCGGCGGCCGGTCGCGTGCCGGCCGCCGACATCCCATCGGATGTTGCCGCTATGCAACATAGGTGGACGCAAGCACAGCTCTTGTCTGTTAGAATCTTGCGCGGTCACGTCAAATTGTGAAAGTATCAACCCGTCTGTTCGCGGAATGGGGAATTTCGCGACGATTTGAAAGGACGGGACTGATGAGAACTTTCGCAACGAGATCGACCCATGCCATCGGCTATCGCGCGGCCTTGCTGGTCGGCGCCGCCACGCTGCTCGCCGCTTCGCCGGCAATGGCGCAGGATACCGGGGAGAGCGACCAGGAAGACGCCGCGACCCAGCCGACCGACGAGGTCCCGCCGCAGAACCGCATCGTCGTGACCGCGACCAAGCGCGACCAGACGATCCAGGACGTCCCGTTCTCGATCAACGCGCAAACCGCCGAGGACATCCGGAAAACCGGTTCGGCGAACATCGAAGACATCTCGCGCAACGTCGCAGGGCTCACGGTCCAGAACCTCGGCCCGGGCCAGAGCCAGGTCGCGGTGCGCGGCGTGTCGGCGGGGCAGGTCGTCCGCGACCAGCCGGGCGTGAAGGAACAGGTCGGCGTCTATCTCGACGAATCGGTCATCTCGCTGTCGCTTTTCACCCCCGATCTCGACCTGTTCGACCTGCAGCGCGTCGAGACGCTGCGCGGACCGCAGGGCACGCTGTTCGGATCGGGCTCGGTCGGCGGGACGATCCGCTACATCACCGCGCAGCCCGAACTCGGCGTGACCGAAAGCGTCATCGAGGCGGGCGTCACCGCGATCGACGGCGGCGATGCGGGCTGGAGCATCAAGGGCGCGACCAATGCGCCGCTCGGCGATATCGGCGCGATCCGCATCGTCGGCTACCACACGAGCTACGCCGGCTTCATCGATGCGATCGGTCCGGCCGGGGGGCAGGACATCAACGACGGCACGCGTGCGGGCGGCCGGATCGCGATGCGGCTCGAACCGGCGCCCGGTTTCAGCATCACGCCGCGCTTCGTCTATCAGCGGATCGACGTGAACGGGTTCAACCGGCAGGACGTGTTCAACCTCTATGCCAACGAGTTCACCACCCCGCCGACGGTCTACGACGACCGCCAGCAGTACCTGCTGCTGCGCGAGGCGTTCGAGGACGAGACCTTCCTCGCCGATCTGGTGGTCGAAATCCCGCTCGGCGACTCCGTTGGCCTGACCTCGGTGACCTCCTATACCGATCGCGACATCCTCGTCAGCCGCGATGCCAGCGCGCTGACCGGATCGGTTTCGGTCGACCTCGGCTATCCCGTCGCAGCGGTGAACCTGCCATCGAACCTGCGCGACACGACCGAGTTGCAGAGCTTCACGCAGGAAGTGCGCGCGTCCTCGACCGGCGAGGGACCGTTCCAGTGGGTGTTCGGCGCATTCTATTCGCAGGTGGATCGCACCTATGCCCAGCGCCTGCCGACTCCGGGCTATGCCGCCGCCACCGATGCCACGCTGGGCGCGGGAACCTCTGCGGCGGTCGCCAACGGCTTCCCCAACCTCGATTCTCCCTACAATGCCGACCTGCCCTACGACATCCAGCAGGTCGCAGTGTTCGGCGAGGGAACCTACGAACTGACCGAGCGCCTGTCGGTTACCGCGGGCGCGCGGTACTACGATTTCGAGGAATCGCGCCAGTTTCTCTCGGGCGGCCTGTTCGCCAATGGCGACAACAATTTCGACACCACCGAATCCGACGGGATCAGCCCGCGGGTGATCCTCGCCTACGACGTGTCGGACAACTTCACCCTCAACGCGCAGGCGGCGAAAGGCTTCCGGCTCGGCGGTGTCAACGATCCGCTCAACGTGACGCTCTGCTCGGCACAGGACGAGGCGCTGTTCGGCAGCTTCCAGTCGTATGAAGACGAGACGCTCTGGAACTACGAGGTCGGTGGCAAGGCGTTCGGCGATTCGTTCAGCTTCAGCGCCGCGGCGTTCTACAACGACATCAACAACCTCCAAGTCACGCTCGACGCCGGCAGCTGCTCCTCGCGCATCGTCTTCAACGTCGAGGACGCCTATTCGGCCGGGGTCGAGATGGAACTCGAGTTCGCACCGGCCGAAGGCTACGACGTGAGCCTGGCGATGAGCTATATCGACGCGCAGTTCGATACCACGCTGCCCGGCGCGCTCACCGCCGCGACCGGGATCCGCGACGGCAACCGGCTGCCCTCGGTGCCCGAATTCCAGATGTCGGCGGCGGCCAGCTACGAGTGGGATTTCTCCGACAATGCGACCGGCTTCTTCGGGGGCTCGTTCCAATATGTCGGCTCACGCTTCACCCAGCCGGCGGACCAGGAGAACAACCCGCGGACCTTCGTCTCGAACCTGCCCTTCGCGGGAGCGCCGGGAACCGACAGCACGACGCTCGATCTCGAATTGCCGGCCTATTCGCTGCTCAATTTCAGCGCCGGGGTCGATTTCGACAGCGGGCTGTCGGTGATCGTCTATGCCAACAACGTGCTCGACGAGAACCCGCTGCTGTCCTTCGACCGCGAACGCGGGGGCCGCGCGCGCCTCGGCTTCCAGGTCGGCCAGCCGCGGACCTTCGGGATGACCGTGCGCAAATCGTTCTGATTGCTTCAAGTCGAGAATTCGGGGCATCGCCGCGCGGCGGTGCCCCTTTTTCATGCCGACCTGTCTTGTGCGAACAGCACACCGGTCGCATATAGGTTGGCATGAGCGACGTGGAGGGTATCGAGCGGGCGAAGGTGCCCGAAGCTGGCGGCGACGAAGGGCTTACGCCGGTCCATCCCAATTACCGTACGGTGCTGCGCATCACGATTGCGCTGACCGCGCTGCCGTTCCTGGTCGGCGCGAGCGTGCTCGAGCTCGTGCGACCGTTCGACGACGCGGTGCCTGGCGGCATCTTCGTCGGGCCGGTGCTGCTGCTGGCCGGGTTCTTCCTCTGGCGCTGGCCGCGACGTCGCTACCAGGCGCGCGGCTACGATCTCGGGCGCGACCGGCTGCGGGTGGCGCGCGGGGTGTGGTGGCGTTCGGACACGATCGTGCCGTTCGGCCGGGTCCAGCATATCGACGTCGATCGCGGGCCGCTCGAACGCGCCTTCGGCCTCTCGACGATCGTCCTCCACACGGCGGGCAACCACAATGCGAGCGTCTCGCTGCCCGGCCTGCTCGACGAGGACGCACTCGCCATGCGCGAGGAAATCCGCGCGCACATCAAGCGCGACACGCTGTGACCGACGCGGCGGAGACGCCTGCGCCGATCGCGCCGGAAGATCACGCGGCAGTGACGGTTGCAGAAGGCGAGCCCGTCCGGCGCACAGCGCCGATCGGCCTGCTCGTCCGACTGGTCGATTCGGTGCGCCAGGCGATCCTCCCGGCGATCGGTATATTCTTCGTCGCCGGCGAAGTGCGCGAGGCGCTGGGTTTCCTGCCGCTGCTCGGTCTCGTCGTCATGGTCATCGGCTTCGTCACCTGGCTCGGCTGGTGGAAGACCACCTATCGCGTGGGGGCGGAGGATATCCGCGTCGAAAGCGGGATCGTTTCGCGCCAGGCGCGCTCGGTGCCCTACGCGCGGATCCAGGACGTCAGCCTCGAGCAACCGCTCGTAGCGCGGCTGTTCGGGCTGGTGCGGGTCAAGTTCGAGACGGGCGCGGGCGGAGGCGAGGACCTGAACCTCGCCTATGTCACCGAAAGCGAGGCCGAGCGCTTGCGCGAAACCGTGCGGGCGCAGCGAGAGGGCGCCCTCGACATCGATGCCGACGACCCTGCCGCCGAGGCCGCGACCGCGGACGGGCAGGCGCTGTTCGCGATGGACGAGAAACGCCTGTTGCGGTTCGGCCTGTTCGAATTCTCGCTGGTGATCTTCGCGGTGATCTTCGGTGCCATCGGCCAGCTCGACTTCCTGTTCTCGTGGGACGACATGTACGATGCGGTGCTCGGCGACGCGCTTGAGGGGCAGGGGCGCAAGCTTGCCGCGATGGGCCTCGCCGCCCAAGTCCTGAGCGCGATCGCCGCGGCGGCCGGGGTGGTGGCGCTCGGTCTCGTCACCGGGGTCGTGCAGACCTTCGTGCGCGATCACGGCTTCCTGCTCGAGCGCACGGCCAAGGGCTTCCGTCGCCGGCGCGGCCTGTTCACCAGGACCGATGTCGTGATGCCCGCGCACCGGGTGCAGGCGATGACGCTCGGCACGAAGTGGTTCCGTCGCCTGTTCGGTTGGCACTCGCTCAAATTGGTCAGCCTCGCGAGCGATGCCAAGAAAGCGAGCCACGTTGTCGTCCCCTTCGGGCAAATGGACGAGATCGTCCCCGTTGCCGAGGCGGCGAGGATAGCGCTTCCCCCCGAAAGCATCGCGTGGGTGCGTCCCACCCCGAAGGCGTGGATCGACACCGCGCTGATCGTGTCGGCCGGGATATTGGTAATCGGTGCAGTGGTAGCGACCACCGTCAGCCCGTGGTTGCTTGCCGCACCGGTCCCGCTGCTCGCGTTGGTTGGTGGGCTCAGCTGGTTCAGCTGGCGGCGCCACCGCCACGCGACCGCGCTCGAACAGGTCTTCGTGCGCACCGGGATCCTCTCCCCGCAGCTGACCGCCGCGCCCAAGGTCAAGCTCCAGTCGGTAGAGATCGCGCAGGGCCCGCTGGCGCAATGGCGCGGCTATGCCACCGTGCAATTTGGTCTGGCGGGCGGAACGATGGAGATACCCGGCGTTCCGATCGACGAGGCCAGGCGTCTCCGCCACGAAGTGATCGAAGCGATCGCCGCGGTCGACTTCTCCGTCGCGCAGGAAGCCTGACGGCTCGTCGGACAGGTCGATCGACCGCGATCGGGAGCGATTTTGCTCCGGGACCTCCTTCCCCGAAGCTCCTGTTCACCGCGGGCTCGATCCGGCGGTCAGTCGCCGAGCGGGATTTCGGCAACGTATTTGGTCGCCCGCTCGCCGAGGCGCTCGACGATCGCCTTGCGGACCTCCTTGTAGATATCCTCGTTGAGAACGAAGCGCGCGGCGGCCTGTACGATCTTGATCGAATCCGAGCTCCAGCTGAACCACAGGAAGCGCTTTTCCGAATGGTGCGCGGTAAATTGCATGCCCGTCAGGATCATTGCGACATCGCCATTGTCCTCGCGGGTACAGGGCAGGATCTGGAAATTGCCCTTGGAACCGTCACTCGATTTCGAATCCCAAACGGTCATCTGCTTGGAATCGTCGCTCATTTCCTTGAGCGCCTCCATCGTGGCGGCGACCATCGCGATCTCGTTCGCGGTCGCGAGGCCGACGAGGATCGTCAGCACCGCCTGGTCGAGCTGCACGGTCGTGCCGCCCGAAGTGTAGCTGCTGAAGTTGAAGCCGGGGCGGTTCCACCCGATCTGGCTCAGGACCTCGACATACTGGTGGTACCATTCCATCGGCTGCGACTGGCGGTCGAACGCGGCATCGGCCGCCAGTTGCGCAAACAGCGTCGCATTCTTGGAGTCGGACCGGTTCTGGCCGGTCAGATTGGCGGTGAACGAGGCGAGGCTCCCGCCGACCACCGAAGCGGTTTCATCGCCCTCGGGATCGTCGGCCATCGGACCGACATCATCGCGTGCCCGCGCGATCGCGCGGTCGAATGCCTTGTCTTCGGGCGGGAGTTCGACGCTTCGCACGAAATCCAGCGCCTGCTTGCTCTTGTCTGACATTGATCGCCTCCTGATTGGTGGAGGCCCGGTGATGCGAACCGGCGCAGCGAAACGGCAAACCGAATTCGCTCGGCAGTGGATGTTCAAGGCGATGGCGAGCGCGATTAATCCCCGCAACCGGCCAGTTGGGGACTTTCAGTCCGGTCTGGATTGAAGACCGAGCATCGCCGTCCGCGGCGGTGATACGCGCCGCATACCGCGCAATAGTCGGGCAGGACTTAGGCGACGTTCTGGAGCGACGCGCGGGACATCAGCTTCGAATTCACCGGGCGGCTCAGGAAATAACCCTGCAGGTGCGTGCAGCCCATCGCGCTGAGCACATGCATCTGTTCTTCGGTTTCCACCCCCTCGGCCACCACGCCCATCTGCAATTTTCGGCCCAGCCGAACGATCGCTTCGACGATCGCCTTCGCGGTGTGCGATCGATCGATTTCATTGACGAAGGACCGGTCGATCTTGACCCGGTCGAAGGTGAAACGCTGGAAATAGCTCAGCGAGGAATAGCCCACGCCGAAATCGTCGAGCAGCACCTGGATGCCGTGGGCACGCAAGGCCTCGAGCTGCTCGAAGGTCCGATCGACATCCTGAATCAGGAGGCTTTCGGTCACTTCCATCTGCAAACGTTCGGGGGGAAAGCCCGTGGATTCCAGCGTATCGATGACCCGGCTTGGCAGGCTCCCCGAGTGGAACTGGAGCGGCGAAAGATTGACCGCGACGCAGATATGCGACGGCCACTGCAATGCCGCCTCGCAGGCCTGCTGCAGGACCTGGGCTTCGAGCTCCCCGATTAGTCCGCATTCCTCCGCCAGCGGAATGAACGTCTCGGGCGAGATCGGGCCGCGGGTGGGGTGGTTCCAGCGCGCCAACGCTTCTGCGCTGACTATCGACCAGTCCTCGACCGAGTATACGGGCTGGAATTCGAGGGAAATCTCGCCATTCGCGATGGCTTCGCGCAATTCGGTTTCGAGCTCGCGCTGGTCCTTCAGCACCGCATCCATTCTCGAATCGAACACGCAATAGGTGCCGCGACCGTCGGCCTTGGCCCGATACAGTGCCAGGTCGGCATTTCCCCTGAGTTCGTCGGTGGTCTTTCCGTCATGCGGAAAGCCGACCATGCCAATCGACGTTCCGATATAGCAGTTCCGGTTGTCGACCTCGAACGGGCGCGCGAGATCATCGATCGCGCGTTGGGCCAACTCTATCGCCTGCGCTTCGCAATCCGCACCCTCGATGATCGCCGCGAACTCGTCACCGCCGATCCGGGCGATGTGGTTGTCCGACCCGACGATCGCCTGCAGGCGTTCTCCTACCATTTTCAGGACCCGGTCGCCGACAAGGTGTCCGAACTGGTCGTTGATCGCCTTGAAGCGGTCGAGATCGATGCTCAGGAGCGTGAAGGGCGCCTTCGCATTGACCAGGTCGTGCATGATCTCGGTGAGATGCGACCGGTTGTAGAGCCCGGTCAGGGCATCGTACCTTGCGAGCTGGAGGACCTTGGCCTCGACCCTGCGGGTCTCGCTGACATCCTCGGACAGGCCGAGGATGTAGCGCGATTCACCGTCCGCGCTGTCCATGATCACGCGCTTGGTCCGGACATTGGCGGTTTCGCCGTCGTCGCGCACGAATTGTCCCTCGAAGGTGAAGGGGGCCGCGAGCGCGATCGCCTGCGTGTCGCGGGCCTCGTAGTCTGCGCCCTGATCGGGGAACAGCTCGCGGTCGGTTCGGCCGATGATGTCTTTCGCCGGACGGCCGATCAGTCGTTCGGCAGCCGGGTTCACGAACACGTATTCGCGTGTCGCCACGTCCTTGACGAACAGCATCGCCGGCAGGTTTTTCACGATCGTGTCGAGCAGCGTGACCGCGTGCCGTTTTTCCGCTTCGAGCCGCTTGCGGACGCTGATGTCCCTGATGATCGATGCAAACCCGATCCGCTCATCCGCTTCGCCGATACTCGCAAACGACAATTCGGTTGGGAACCGCGATCCGTCGGCGTGCAGTGCCTCTCGCTCGACGAAGCCGTCGTTCGAAGCCGAGGGTTCGAACGCGCCCCACCTATCGCTGCGCGACGGGCAATCAGGGAAAAGCGCGGAGAATTGGCGGCCGACGATGTCGGTTGCGGATTGGCCGAACATGCGCTCGGCCGCAGGATTGCAGAAGAGGATCCTGCCGGCATGGTCGGCCGCCAGGATGGCGTCGGACGTTACCGATGCGAATTCCCTGACGATGCGGTCGAGCGTTGCGCCGGGCCGGTTTCGGATCGACGACCTGGCAAGCGCCTGCAGGTCCTGCCAGCAGGACAGTTCGGTCGACGGCGGGATTTCGGGGTGCCCGAACACGCACAGTGCGCCCACGCACTTGTCCGCGCAATCGAACAGGGGGACGGCGGTCGAAAGAAGCCGGTGGCCCGATTCTTCGGAGCCGGGCTGGAGGCATGCCCCTTCGGCCTCAGCCCTTTCGCGCACCACCGCCTTTTCGCCGGAGCCAATGGCCCGCTGACAGAGCGCGACGATCTCGGCGCGCCTGCCTCGTTCTCCTCCGTGGATACTTTCGAACTGCTCGCCGCCGCGATCGAGCAGGACGATGGCACTGCCTGCGGCATCGAATATCTTGACTGCGATGCGCAGGAGCCTGGCCGCGTCTCCGTCGGGCTTCGCCCGAACTTGGTTCCGGTCGATCCCTGCGTCCGCCTCGCTGGAGCTCGCTCGGAATTTCCGGGAATTCAACAGGCTCATGCCGACTTGATAAAGCAAGGCGCCTAATATTTCATTGAATTTTATCTTCGTAATTGTCGTGGCGACATCACCCGTCGAAGACCAGCCGCAGTAGTGACCGCGGACCGGGCCATCGGCTGCGCCATGCAAGCGGCCGGTTCGCGCCCGATTCGCACCGAAATCGGGCAGCCCGCGTCCGCTATCGATATCGAGGAGGGCTGGCTGGGGTGGCAGGGATCGAACCTGCGAATGGCGATACCAAAAACCGCTGCCTTACCACTTGGCTACACCCCAGCAGCGCGCGCCCATATAGCGCGGTGGACGCGGATGTGAAGGGCGAGATGAGGATTGTTCAGGTGTGCCCTCGACATCCGTCGATAGCTTGCGGAGGAGTCTTGGGACCGAGGTCGGGCGGATGCCTGACCGCACCCAGGAACCTACATTTTCTTCCCCGCGAAATCGGCGGCGGAGTGGCGTTCGAGCAATTGTTCGTCGTCCTCGCCCCAAGCCTTGTTGACGATCCGGCCGCGCTTGACCGCGGGACGGGCGGCGATCTCCTTCACCCAGCGCGCGACGTTTTCGTATTCGTCGATCGAGAGGAAGGTCTTGGCGTCGTTGTAAATCGTGCCCTCGACGAAGGGAGCGAACCACGGGAAGATCGCGATGTCGGCGATCGTGTAGTCGTCACCGGCGAGGTATTTCGTCGCGCCCAGCCGCTGGTCGGCGACGTCGAACAACCGCTTGGTCTCCATCGAATAGCGGTCGATCGGGTATTCGAACTTCTCGGGCGCATAGGCGTAGAAATGGCCGAAGCCCCCGCCGATGAAGGGCGCGCTGCCGACCTGCCAGAACAGCCAGCTGAGCATTTCGGCGCGATGTTCGGATGACAGGAAGGCACCGAACTTTTCGGCCAGGTGAAGCAGGATCGCGCCGCTCTCGAACACGCGCACTTCCTCGTCGCCGGTAAGGTCGAGCAGGGCGGGGATCTTGCTGTTCGGATTGATGCCGACGAAGCCCGAGGTGAACTGGTCGCCTTCGCCGATATTGATCGTGTAGGCGTCGTATTCGGCATCGTGGCCGGCTTCGAGCAGTTCCTCGAGCATGACCGAGGCCTTCACCCCGTTGGGCGTCGCCAGCGAGTAGAGCTGGAAGGCATGCTCGCCGCGCGGCAGCTCGCGCGTCTCGCGAGCGCCGGAGGTGGGCTGGTTGATATTGGCGAACTTGCCGCCGCTTTCGGTGTTCTTCCAGACTTTCGGCGGCGTGTAGGCGTTGGGCATCGGCGGGTCCTTGGTTCGGTTTCGATCTGCGACCGGGTCTGGCCGAGATGGGGCATCGGGTTACGCGCGCAAGGGCCGATTTCGCGATCACGTTGATCGAAAGGGCAGGGGGAACCGCTCGCGCGGCAAGGCGGTTTGACTCTTTCGAAGGGACGCAACTCGATGACGAAGCTGATCTATGTCGACGACGACATGCCGGGCATCACGCGCAAGGGAGCGGGGCGCGGCTTCGCCTATTACGATCCCAAGGGGCGCTTGATCACCGACCAGGCGGAGAAGGACCGATTGAACGCGATCGCGCTCCCGCCCGCCTACACCGACGAATGGTATTGCCCCGCGCCCAACGGTCACATCCTCGCGACCGGCTACGATGCGCGCGGGCGCAAGCAATATCGCTACCATCCCGATTTCCGCGCGCAGCAGGAAAGCGAAAAGTTCGATCGCTGCGCTGCCTTCGGCAACCTCCTGCCGCTGATTCGCGACCGGGTGGCGAAGGATTTGCGCTCGCCCAACCTGACACGCGAGCGTGCGCTCGCGAGCGTGGTGCGGCTGCTCGATACCGGGAGCATCCGGATCGGGAACGAGGGCTATACCCGCGAGAACAAGAGCTTCGGCGCGACCACCTTGCGGCGCAAGCATGCCGAGGTGAAGGGTCGCAGCCTCGTGCTGCGTTTCACCGCCAAGGGCGGCAAACGGCGCGAGATGCGCGTCACCGACGGCAGTCTCGCCAATTTCGTCAAGCGGATGCAGGACCTGCCCGGCCAGCACCTGTTCCAGTTCCTCGACGAGGATGGCGACCCGCACCCGATCGATAGCAGCGACGTCAACGAATACCTCCGCGAGACGATGGGCGAGGCCTTCACCGCGAAGGATTTCCGTACCTGGCATGCGAGCGTCATCGGACTGGGCGAGCTTGCCGCTGCCGAGGGCGAGCTGACGATCAAGGCGCTGACGACCGAGGTCGGCGAGCGGCTCGGCAATACGCCCGCGATGGCGCGCAAGAGCTACATCCATCCCGCCGTGATCGCGCTGGTCGGACGCCAGGAGAAATGGCGCGCCAGGCTGCGCATGCCGCGCAAGACCAAGTGGCACAGCCGCGAGGAGCGGGCATTGATCGAGCTGCTCGAACACGCCCCCAGCGCGGCCGAGCTGCTGTCGCTCGCGGGCTGACTTGAAATCATGCGACAGGTGCAAGATTTTGATCTACAGCGCCTGCCAGTTTCAAGGGTCCCGCAGTTTCCATGCAACGCCTAGCCCGTTTCAATATCGGCGACCGCTATGTCAGCGATACGCGGCGGCAGCTCGCCGAGATCGCGTTCGGCCTGTTGTGCGGCGGGGCAATGATGGGCATCCGCGCGCTCGTGAACTTGTGGGCGCCCGAAAGCGGGCCCTTCGCGATGATCTACCCGGCGGTGCTGATCGCGACGCTGTTCAGCTCGTGGCGGGGCGGGATCTCGTGTTTCGTGCTGACCTTCGGCTGGGCCTGGTATTTCGTGCTGCGCCCCCAGGGAGATTTCGCCTTCGAGGATCCGACCGATCCGGCGCGGGTGGCGATCAATGCGGTCTGCGTCCTGGTCGTGGTCCTGTTCGCCGAGGCGTTTCGCCGCGCGGTGCGCAACAATGCCGAGCTCGCCGAGGACCAGCTTGCTCGCAAGCAGGTGCTGATGGCCGAGCTCGAGCACCGCACGAAGAACAATTTCGCGCTGGTCGCCGCCTTGCTCGAAATCCAGAAGAAGCGCGAGAAGGATCCGCGGCTCGATGTTGCGTTCGACGATGCGATCCGCCGCGTGCGCACTTTCGCCGAGGCCTATTCGAACCTCCAGCTCGAGCAGGAGGAGGGCGCCGAAACGGCGATGAAGCCCTATCTCGAAAACCTCGCGGGCCGGGTGGCGAGCGCCGCGCTGCACGACGGGGTCGACCTCGACTGCGATATCGCCGACGTCACCCTGCCGCGCGAAATTGCGGTCGCGATCGGGCTCTATGTCAACGAGGCGATCGCCAATTGCGGCAAATACGCCTTCGCCGACGGGCGCGACGGATCGGTCGAGGTGTCGCTCATCCATGACGGCAAAGCGTGGACGGCGACCGTCGTCGACGACGGGGCCGGTACGTCCGCGCGCCCGAACGAGGGCGGCGGCCTCGGCGCCCGCCTGCTCAATGCCTTCGCCCACCAGGCGCGTGCATCGCACCTGTCCCATATCGACGAAAACGGTGCGACGATGGTGCTGACCGCGCTCCCGCGCGAGGACTAGCCGAGCTTGGTGATCCAGCCGTGGCGGTCCTCGACCGTGCCGGTCTGGATCCCGACCAGCCGCTCGCGCAGTTTCTGGGTCAACTGACCCGGACCGCCCGATCCGATCTCGAAGCTGTAATCCTCGGCCGTGACCTTGCCGACCGGGGTCACCACCGCGGCGGTGCCGCATGCCAGTGTCTCGACCAGTTTCCCACTTTCGGCATCGGCGCGCCACTGGTCGATCGCATAGCGTTCCTCGACCACGTCGAGCCCTTCTTCACGCGCGAGCGTGAGGATGCTGTCGCGGGTGATACCGGCGAGGATCGTGTCGCCCAGCGGCGGGGTGACCATACGGCCGTCCTCGAGCACGAAGAACAGGTTCATCCCGCCCAGTTCCTCGACCCACCTGCGTTCGACCGCGTCGAGGAACACGACCTGGTCGTGCCCCGATGCCAGCGCCTCGCCCTGCGGCACGAGGCTGGCGGCGTAATTGCCGCCGCATTTGGCGAAGCCCGTCCCGCCCGGCGCGGCGCGGGTATAATGCTCGCCCACGCGGATCGAGATCGCCGGGGCACCCGACTTGAAATAGCCGCCGGCGGGCGAAAGGATCACCATGAAGGCGTATTCCTTCGCCGGGCGCACGCCGAGGAAGGCCTCGGTTGCGATCATGAAGGGGCGGATGTAGAGCGAGCCGCCCTCGACGCTCGGGAACCAGTCCCTGTCCTTGAGCACCAGCGCGCGGATCGCGGCGAGGAATGCCTCTTCGGGTAGGTCGGGCATCGCGAGGCGCGCGGCCGAGCGGTTGAACCGCCGGGCGTTTTCCTCGGGCCGGAACAACGCCAGCGAGCCGTCGGCGTGGCGATAGGCCTTCAATCCTTCGAAGATTTCCTGCGCGTAGTGGAGCACTGAGGCGCTGGGATCGAGTTCGATCGGTCCGCGCGCCATCAGCCGCGCATCGTGCCAGCCCTTGTCCTCGTGCCAGTCGATCCGGACCATGTGATCGGTGAACAGCTTGCCGAAGCCGGGATCGGCGATCGCCTGTTCGCGGGTCGCCGACGGGACCGGGTTGGGGTGTTCGATATGGCGAATGTCGTATTCCGGCGCGTCGGCCATGGTATCTCCCTCGGGTTTGGTTGGCCGGTTAGGCGAGCCCGTGATTTTCGACAAGGGGAGGGAAGGGATGCGGTGCAGGTGGTGGGGAAAGTCTTTGTGTTTCGCTCGCCCATCCGGAGTCTTTTGTTTGGGTCCCTCAAGCGCCGGGCGCAGCGCATCCGCGCTGCTTGGCTTCGGCCTAACGGCCAGCGTACGGTCGCACGCGTGCGCGCTGCCGCGCGCAAGTCCTGGACGGATGTCGCGATGAAGGGCCAAGCGGACAAGACCGAGGCGGTCGCCCGACGCCGACCAGGCGGAGGCAAGCCCGACTGGGCGCCCGCAGGTGCCTCGGAGCAATGCGGAGAGAACAGCACCGAGGATGCCCGCGCGGATGCGCGGGCGTAACCACACAAATGAGAAGGGCGGCCCCGCGATCTGCGGGAGCCGCCCTTTTCATGGTCAGCGGCCGTCAGCGCCGCTTCACGAGATCTCTATCTTTTACCTTGGTGGATCAAAGATAGTACCTCGCGCGGAAACTTACCGACCTCCCTGCTGAACCATGAGACATCGGATCACCTCCTTTCGCGCTTGTAAGCCAGTCGCCACTCATGTGGCTCGGACGGATCAGGCGCCTGGAGGTCCCTTTGTGCTGGTATCCTTCAGGCTACCATCGCGCCGACCGTGACCCCTTTGTGAGTCATGATCGTTCGCCAAACAACCCTTGAATAAGTTTTTTTCCACGTCAGAATATCGCGTTCGCGCAATCAACGTGCGCGGCACTCCTGGAAAACCCGCACCATTTCCGGATCGCTCGGCAGGTAAAGCGTCGGCAGGCCGGGCACTTCGAGCGTGAAGCGCCCGCGCGAGAACGAGATCCGGTCGAGCATCGGATCGACCGCCGGGACGCTGGCTTCGTACATCAGCGGACGTACCGGGCGCGCGGTCCGGGTGTCGGCACCGAAGCTGCCATCGGCCTGCACGGTGCGGAAGGTCATTGGCAATTCCTCGCTCCCCGTCCCGGCGCGGCGGATATCGACGCGCAAATTGTCGCAGCGGATTTCGACCAGCGTTTCGCCGCCGGGCGCCTCGTAGACTGCGGAGGCCGGATAGCTCCCCTGCTTGATCGAGCGCCACGCGCCCGCGGTCTTCGGTGCGTCGCGCCAGTCGTCATAGGTCGGCGCCGGCGCCGGAGCCGGCGCGGGTGTCTCGACCACCGGCGGCGGCGGGGGAGGCGGGGTCGGCGAGGGCGGGGCGGCCTGCTGCGAACAGGCGGCCAGCGCGAGCGCGGCGGTGGGGGCTAGGATCGTGTAGCGGAGCAGGGGAATAGACTTCATCGATCCGGTATGGGAGGGGGATCGCCCGCCCGCAAGCATTCCGGAGCCGAAACGACAGCGAAAATGGGCAAGCCGACGAAAATACGCGTCGATCAGGCGCTTGTGTCGCACGGGCTCGCCGAAAGCCGGACTCGCGCACAGGCGCTGATCATGGCCGGCGTGGTGTTCGTGGGCGAGACCAAGATCGAGAAACCGGGCCAGCAGGTCGCCGAGGATGCCGCGCTCGATGTGCGCGGGCGCGACCATCCCTGGGTCAGCCGCGGCGGGATCAAACTGGCGGGCGCGCTCGACGCCTTCGGTCTCGACCCCAAGGGCGCGGTGGCGTTGGATATCGGCTCTTCGACGGGGGGCTTCACCGACGTGCTGCTGAGCAAGGGCGCGAGCCATGTCTTCGCGGTCGACAGCGGGACCAACCAGCTCTCCTGGAAGCTGCGCAGCGACGAGCGCGTGACCGTGCTCGAACAGACCAATGCGCGTCACCTGACCCCCGAACTGATAGACCGGGCATGCGACTGGGTGGTGTGCGATGCGAGTTTCATCGGCCTTGCCAAGGTGCTCGAGCGCCCGCTGGCGCTCGCCGCGCCCGATGCCCGCGCGGTGGTGCTGGTCAAGCCGCAATTCGAGGTCGCGCGACACGAGGTCGGTAAGGGCGGGGTGGTGCGCGACCCCGTGCTGCACGAGCGGGTCTGCCACGAGGCGCGCGCCTGGTTCGAGGCGCAGGGCTGGACCGTCGACGGGATCGTGCCGAGCCCGATCACCGGGCCGGAGGGTAATGTCGAGTTCCTGCTCGCGGCGCGACGCGGGCGCTTGTCGTCCGGAGATGTCCCTTCACCGGACAGCGGTCCGGCGTGATTTGCGCCCCGCCGCCGCTGTGCTAGCGCGCACCGACCGAAAGGCCCGATAGAAGGACTGTCATGAATCTGATCGCTTCCCCCGGCCAGTTACGCGCCTCGCTGCTGCGTTGGGCATTGTTCCTCGTTCCGATGACGATGCTGCTCGGTTACCTCTCGGGCCAGGTCGGCGGCGATGCCGGCAGTCCTTGGTTCCAGAGCCTCACCAAGCCTTCGCTGTTCCCGCCGCCCGCGGTGTTCGGTATCGTGTGGACGATCCTTTACGCGATGATCGGCTTTGCCGCCGCGCTGGTCGCTTCGGCGCGCGGAGCCTATGGGCGCGAGCTCGCGCTCGGCGTGTGGTTCGTGCAATTGCTGCTCAACCTCGCGTGGACGCCGGTGTTCTTCGGCGCGCAGAAGATCATCGAGGCCTTCTGGCTGCTTGTCGCGATCGATGTCGCGGTGATCGTCACCGTCGTGCTGTTCTGGCGCATCCGCAAGCTCGCCGGGCTGTTGCTGCTGCCCTATCTCGCATGGGTCCTGTTCGCGACCGTGCTGAACTTCCAGTTCTGGCAGGAAAACCCCGACGCGTCGGAGACCGAAGTGTCGGGCGCGGTGCAGCGCGTCGCCATCTAGACAAGTCCCGCGCGAACGCCCATCTGCGCAGCATGCAAAGCGAAAACCCGATCATTTCCGACTTCGTGAAGCTCGCCAACGCGGCGGCGGGCACCTTTGCGGGGATGACCCGCGAGGCCCGTGACGGCGCGCGCGAGCGCTTGAAGGAATCGCTCGGCGGGCTCGACTTCGTCAGCCGCGAGGAATTCGAGGCGGTCAAGCAGATGGCCGCGACCGCGCGCGAGAAGCAGGACATCCTCGAGGCCAAGCTCGCCGCGCTCGAAGCCAAGCTCGCGGGCAAGTAGCCGCGTAGCAGGGCGCCATGCAGCTGCGCGCGCCCGCCATCCTCGTCGCCTCGCGCCCGCATGGCGAGACCGCGGCGATCGCACGTTTCCTTACCGAGAGCCACGGGCTCGTCGCCGGCTATGTCGCCGGCGGGCGCGGACGCGTACTGCGCCCCGTACTGATCCCGGGAAACCGCGTCGCGCTGGACCTGCGCGCGCGCTCGGCTTCGCAATTGCCCTTCGCGAAGGTCGAACTGGTCGAGAGCCGCGCGCCGCTGCTGGGCGAACCGCTCCCGGCGGCGGCGATCGAGTGGTGCTGCGCGCTCACCGCTGCGGCGCTGCCCGAGCGGCAGCCCTATCCTTCGGTGCACGATGCCTGCGACGGTTTGCTTTCCGCGATCGCCGCCGCGCCGAGCGCGCGCGGCTGGGCCGGGGCGCTGGTGGGCTACGAATTGCTGGTGCTGCGCGAACTCGGTTTCGGTGGGCGCGTCGCGCGGCCCGATCCGGCCGACTGGTCGCGATTCCTCGCCGATCTCGATCGGCTCGAAGCCCCTTTGCGAGAATACCTGCTGGGCGAACGGCGCGAAGACCTGCTCGCCGCACGAGCCCGGCTACGCGCCCGGTTGGCCCAAATCGGAGCTTAACATGCTCGCAACGCTGGGCTAACGCCACGCCGGATTTCCATGGCCACGCAGACCATCCCTCCCTCCGCAGAAGCTCCTGCCCCGGGCCATGCCCTGAAGCTGGCGGTGGTGCTGCCCACGCTCAACGAACGCGATAATCTCGCGCCATTGGTCGCGCGGCTGGAGCAGGCGCTGGGCCCCGATGGCTGGGAGGCCATCTTCGTCGACGACAATTCGCCTGACGGTACTTCCGACGCGGCGCGCGCACTGGCGCTGAAGGATCGCCGCGTGCGCGTGATCCAGCGGATCGGGCGCCGCGGGCTGGCCTCGGCCGCGATCGAGGGGATGCTGTCGACTGCCGCGCCCTATGTCGCGGTGATGGATGCCGATCACCAGCACGATCCGAACCTGCTGCCGCAAATGCTCGCTGCGCTAGACAGCGGCGAGGCGGAGGTCGCGGTCGGGTCCCGGTTCGTCGAGGGCGGAAGCGCGGCCGGCCTCTCGAGCGCAACGCGCGAAAAGGGATCGCACCTGGCCAACGGGCTGGCACGTAGATTGACCGGCGTGGAACTGACCGACCCGATGTCGGGTTTCTTCATGCTGCCAAGCGCCACCTTGCGCGCCACCGCGGACCGGCTGTCGGGGATCGGGTTCAAGATCCTGCTCGACATCCTGGCGACCGCAGACGAGCCCTACCGGGTCAAGGAGTTTCCCCTGAAGTTCGCAGAACGCGCAAGTGGCGAGAGCAAGCTCGACCGTACGGTCGTGTTCGAATACCTCATCGGTCTCTACGATCGCTGGCTGGGGCACATCATCCCGACCCGTTTCGCACTGTTCGGCACGATCGGCGCGGCGGGCGTGGTGGTCCACATGGCGGTGCTGGCGCTGTTCCTCGAAAGCTTCGGCGGGACCTTCCGCAACACCGTGGTGACCCCGTTCGAGGTCGGCCAGACGATCGCCGCGCTGGTCGCGATGACGTTCAACTTCGTGCTCAACAACGCGCTGACCTATGCCGACAAGCGGCTTTCAGGGTTCGGCGAGTTGGTCGCAGGCTGGATCAAGTTCGCGCTCACCTGTTCGATCGGCCTGCTCGCGAATATTGGTGTCGCGGCGGTGCTGGTGCGCTACGATTTCAACGAATACGTCGCCGCGCTGGCCGGGATCGTGATCGGCTCGGTGTGGAATTTCGCCCTCTCGAGCCGATTCGTCTGGGGCAAGTATTGAGGAAAGGGAGCGTGGCCTGCTCCCGTCCCGCTCAACTTCCCTTTAGTCTCGCAGCCAAGACCTTCAGACCCGGCTTCTGGCCCGTGGCGAGCAGGCTCGCTCGGAACAGTCGTCCGAGATAAACGAATTCGAGCACCACGAAGCCGGCAAGCAGCGCGCCCGATCCGAGCACTTCCCAAGTCTCGATCCCGGTGCCCAGCCGCGCGAGCACGGTGAAGGGCGTCCAGAGCGGGATCCAGGTCAGCGCCTGCACCATCGGCCCCGAATTGCCCGCGAGGATCGCCTGGATCACGAAGGTTACCGGCAGCAGGATCGCGAACAGCACCGGCATCAGGAAGCCCTGCGCCTCGTTCATCGTGTCGCTCATCGACCCAATCGCGAGGAAGATGATCGACACCGCGACGTAGCCCATGACGAAGAAATAGAGGATCGCGAGGATGATGAGCGGGTCGCTGACCGGTTCGAGCGCGGGCCGCAGGAAATCGGCCACCGCGCCCGAAAAGGCGAAGCCCGCGATTCCGGCGAAGATCGCCCAGACGAGGATCATCGACAGGCCGACCGCGACGGTGCCGATCAGCTTGCCCCACATCAGCTCCTCTGCACGCACACAGGCGAGCAGGCTTTCGAGCAGCTTGTTCGAGCGTTCCTCGACCGAGCTCTGGAGCATCCAGCTGCCCGACAGCATCAGGCTCATCATCAGGATATAGGCGAGCGCGAGCGGCACGATCGAGCGCACCAGCAACGCCTCGCGCGCGCCGTCGCCGGGCTTGGGAGTGGTCACCGCGATCGCGGGCTGGGCGGCCTGGACCGCAGCAGCGCGTTCGGGCGAGAGGCCGTCGGCGGCCAGCAGCCGCCCGCGCAGATCGGTCGTGAGCACGTCCTGCAACGTGGTGACGAAACTGGTGCGCGGGGTATCGTTCGACCACAGCCGCACGACCGGGCGTTGTTCGTAGTTCTCGTCGACCAGCACGACGTAGGATGCTTCCTCGTCGCCCTCGTCGGGATCGATCACGTCCTCGACTGCGGCTTCGAGCGCCTCGCCCTCGGCGGTGGCGAGCGCATCAGGGGCCTCGACGAATTGATAGTTCGGCTCGCCCGGTTCGAATTCGGGGGTGTCCTCCTCCTTCGCCGCGTCGATCCTTTCGAGCGCACCGTCGATCCCGCCTGCTTCGCGGAAGCTGGCGATATCGGCCTCGGTGTACCAGCGGTCGTACTGGGTCCACGGCGCATCGGGATCGGCGCGTTCGAGCCCGTGGCGGCGGACATAGCGCGCCAGGCGGGCGAGGGCGGTACGATCCTCCTCGAGCGCGAAACGCTCTTCGATCGTGGCGGCGATGGCGCCGCCCGAGCGATCGACCAGCATCACCTTGGTCGCCTCGTCCTCGTCGAGCGAGTCGGCCACGATCGGACCGAGCGCGAGCGCGATCGGGATCAGCAGCAGCGTGACCCAGAAGCTCTTCATCTGGACGATCTGGCGGAACTCGCGCCGTGCGACGAGCAGGATATTGTTCATCGTTCGACTCCCTCGTCACCGACCAGCTGGACGAATACCTCGTGCAGGCTGGCGCGCTGTTCGGCGAATTGCCGCAGCGGCACGCCGTTGGCGGTGCAGTGTTCGAGCACCGCGCCGGCATCGCCCTCGGGCGGGACGGTGAGGGTGTATTCGTGCCACCCGTCGCCCAGCGCCTTGCCGCGCTTGGCCTTGGCGAGCCCGGGGACGTTTTCGATCGTATCATTGGCCACCGCATCGATCCGCGAGGGCAGCAGGTCGCGCGCCTCGTCGAGCGTACCTTCGAAGCGCTTCTGCCCCTTGCGCAGCAGCAGCAGGCGGTCGCACAACCGTTCGGCGTGCTGCATCACGTGGGTGGAGAAGACCACCGCGGCACCATCGCGCGAGGCGCGCAGGATTTCTTCCTCGAGCAGGCCCTGGTTGACCGGGTCGAGGCCGGAGAAAGGCTCGTCGAGCAGCAGCAGGCGCGGGCGGTTGACCAGCGAGGCGGCGAGCTGGACCTTCTGCGCCATCCCCTTCGACATGTCGGAGATGTTAGATTTCGCACGGTCCGCGAGGCCGAAGCGTTCGAGCAGTTCGAGCCCCGCGTTGCGCGCCGCGCCCGCTTCCATGCCCTTCAACCGCCCGAAATAGACGATCGTGTCGATCGCGCTCATATTTCCGTAAAGCCCGCGTTCCTCGGGCAGGAAACCGATCCCCGCGGCGTTGTCGCGGTGGGGCGATCCGCCGAGCACGGTGATTGCGCCGCTGGTCGGGCGGATGATGTCGAGCACCATCCGTAGCGTGGTGGTCTTGCCTGCGCCGTTGCCGCCGAGGAAGCCGTAGATCTCTCCCGGCTCGACCGCGAAGCTCAGATCGTCGACCGCGCGCACGTCGGCGAAGGTCTTGGTGACCGAAGCGACCGTCAGAATGCTCATGTCTAGTCCCGTTTGCCCCTTGTCCGCATGGTCTTACGCACAAGCATGACGAGAGCAAGACACGCCGGACCACGGTCCCACAGCACTCGACGGGCAACTATTTGCCCCGGCTACTTACCCTTGCCGCCGCCGCGATCGGCGGTGGAAAGCAATTGCTCGGTCACCGGATAACCCTGGTCGTCGGGAATCGTCAGCCATTTGCCGTCCTCGCGGGTCTCGACCGTGGGGCGGATCTCGCGAATCTCGATGCCCTCGGCCTGATCGCGCGCGCCGCCGAAGCCGTCGAACAGGGCGAGTCGTTCGAGATTGCGCAGAGTGGGGAAAATCGCCTCGATCTCACCTCGTGCGATCATTGCGAGTGCTTCCTTCGCGCTGGCCCAGAACAGGCGGGTGTTCTCGGTCTCGTCGACCGCGACGTCGACCGCGCCGGTGCCGAGGTCGTGAAGGTAGAAGCGGGTGTCGTAGACGCGGAAATGCGCGTGGCGCGGATGCCAGCGGGCGAACGGCACCAGCGCATCGAGATCGAGCGCTAAGCCGAAATGCGCGAGCACCGGCTCGAGCGCGCCGATCTCGTCGAGCATCGCGCGGGCTGCCTGCGCGCGATCGGCACTGATCTGCTCGGTAAGGCCGATGGCGAGACCCGATTCCTCTAGGGTCTCGCGGATCGCGGCTATGCGCGCGCCGGCCTCCTCGCGATCCGCCGCGCCGAGCGTCTCGGCCAGCGCGAGATCGGCCTCGTCGACGCGTCCGCCCGGAAACACCACCATACCGCCGGCGAATTCGAGTTCCTTCGAGCGCCGCAGCATCAGGATTTCGTCGGGACCGCTATCGGCGCGGCGGAAGATCACGCAGGTCGCGGCCGGGCGCGAGGGCTGGACGTCGGTTTCGCTCATGCGACGTTAGGTGGACGATGCGCGTGGCACTGCCAAGCCTGTCGGAGATTTTGACACCTGCTGGTTACGCAACAAGCTTAACGCGTTCAGGAATCGCTCAAATCCACGATTTCTCGCAACTGGCACGGGTCTTGTATGGAGGTCGTTACCCAAGCAGTCATTCGAGGCGGGACTGCAACCCCAAGTCTCCGCGGTCCCGCTTCCCTGACACCCAAACGAAAAAGCCCGCCGAAATGGCGGGCTTTTTTGTATCCGGTGCGCGAGGGGCGCTTTATTCGGCCTTGGCGACTGCCTTGTCGGCAAGCATCTGCTGCAATTCGCCGGCCTCGAACATCTCCATCATGATGTCGCTCCCGCCGACGAAGTCGCCCTTGACGTAAAGCTGGGGGATGGTCGGCCAGTCCGAATAGGCCTTGATGCCCTGGCGGATTTCCATGTCCTGCAGCACGTCGACGCTTTCGAACTCGACCTTGCAATGGTCGAGGATCGCGCAGGCGCGGCTGGAAAAACCGCATTGCGGAAAGAGCGGCGTGCCCTTCATGAAGAGGACGACGTCGTGGCTTTTGACGACGTCTTCGATGCGGTGGTTGGTGTCCGACATGTCCCGGTCCCTTGGCAATCTGTGTGTAGGCTTCAGTTGGGAAGCCCGGTGGTCAGTTGCAAGGCATGGAGTTCGCCGCCCATCCGGCCACCCAGCGCGTCGTAGACCATCTTGTGTTGCGCGACCCGGGTCTTGCCCTCGAACGCGGGCGAGCGGACGTCGGCGGCGTAATGGTCGCCGTCGCCGGCGAGGTCGCGAATGGTCACCTCGGCATCGGGCAGGGCGGCCTTGATCAGCCGTTCGATGTCGTCCGCTTGCATCGCCATCGGATCAGATGCTTTCGATGAACTGGCGGCGCGCTTCGGCTTCGCACTCGTCAAGCTTGGCGCGAACGGTCGCCTCGTCGATGTCGCATTCGGCCGAGGTGAGGTCGCCCAGCACCTTGCGGATCACGTCCTCGTCGCCGACTTCCTCGAAATCTGCCTGCACAACCGCCTTGGCGTAGGCGTCGGTTTCTTCCTCGGTCAGGCCCATCTGGTCGGCTGCCCACTGGCCCAGCAGCCGGTTGCGGCGGGCGGTGATCTTGAACTGGGTTTCCTGGTCGAACGCGTACTTGGTTTCCTCGCCGCGCTCGCGGTCCTTGAAATCGGTCATCGCTTGTTCCTCTCGAATGGGTCGCCCGCCGCATAGCAGCGCGCCGGGTGGCTGCAAGTCAATCCATCGTTACGACGAGCTTGCCGATCGCCTGGCGGTTTTCGAGCTTGGCGATCGCCTCTCCGCCCTTTTCGAGCGGGAAGGTCTCGGACACCAGCGGGTTAATCTTCCCCGCCGCGAGCAGGTCGAACAATTCGGCGATGTTCTGCCGGTTCTTTTCCGGTTCGCGCGCGGTGAAGGCGCCCCAGAACACGCCGCGGATGTCGCAGCTCTTCAGCAGGGTGAGGTTGAGCGGGATCTTGGGGATGCCCGCCGGGAAACCGATCACGAGGTGCCGGCCCTCCCACGCGAGCGATCGCAGCGCCGGTTCCGAATAGGCCCCACCGACGATATCGTAGACAATGTCCGCGCCTTGCGGTCCGACGGCAACCTTGAACTGGCCAGCAAGTTCTTTCGAGGCGTCCTTGTCGATGTCGCCCGTGGGATAGATCACGACCTCGTCGGCACCGGCCTTGCGCGCGACCTCGGCCTTTTCCTCGCTCGAAACCGCGGCGACGACGCGCGCACCATAGGCCTTGGCGAGTTCGACCGCCGACAGGCCGACGCCACCCGCCGCACCGAGCACCAGCACGGTCTGCCCTTCGGCGATATCGCCGCGATCCTTCAGCCCGTGGATCGTGGTGCCGTAGGTCATCAGGATCGAGGCGGCGGTGGGAAAATCGACTCCGTCGGGAATCGCGAACAGGCGTGCAGCCTCGACCGCGACCTGTTCGGCAAGCCCGCCATTGCCGAGCATCGCGATCACGCGGTCGCCGACCTTCCACCCGCACACGCCTTCGCCGAGTTCGGCGATCACGCCCGAGATCTCGCCGCCAGGCGCATAGGGGCGCTCGGGCTTGAACTGGTAGAGATCGCGGATCATCAGCGTGTCGGGATAATTGATCGCGCAGGCCTTCACGTCGACCAGCACCTGGCCCTTGCCGGGCGTGGGGGTCTCGACCTCGTCGAGCGTGAGCGTGTCGGGGCCGCCGACTTCGTGCGTTCGCAGCGCTTTCATGATCGCGTCTCCCTCAATCGGTTTCGGGCGGGACGACGTCCGGCGCCTTGGGCTTGTTGCCCTTGTTCTTGCGCTTGTTGGCGTAAAGCAGCGCCGCGGCGATGGCGGCGGATCCGATGGCGGCGCCGATGGCGGCCGGTCCTTTGAGTTTGCTCGTCATTCCCGGCCTTATGAAAGCGCAGGCCGGGCCTCGCAAGGCTAGAGATGGTCGGCGATCACGGCCCAGCGTTTTTCCTTTTCGGCTAGTGGCATCGCGGCATAGGCGGGGCTGCTCGACGGCAGGTCGACCAGCGCGATATCGGTCGTCCCGATCGCCTTGCGGCCTAGCGCAGCCGACTTCGCTCCGTTGAAGCCGATCATCCGCAGGGCGGGAAGGGTTACGGCCAGGCCGGATAGGTCGGTCGGACGGGCATCGCGAATCGCACTGTCGAGGCTCCCGCTGCGGTGCGCGCTGTCGACCGTGTCCCACAAGCCGATCCCGCGCGCGAGCAACAGCCCGAGCCGCGCTTCGTAATCGAGCGTGGCGAGGTCCTCGCCGATCGCCTTGCCGACCAGGTGCCAGAAACGATTCGCCGGATGCGCGTAGTAACGCTGCGCCGCGAGCGAGGATTCGCCCGGCAGGCTGCCGAGCAACAGCACGCGCGTTCGGCGGTCGACCACCGGTTCGAAACCGAGCTTTCGGCCAGGTGCGTTGTCTTCGGGCAACGGTTTCCCTCCTTTCGTCGCAAAATCCGCATGGTGTCATGGAAACGCAACCGGTTGTTGCTTACATCGATGTCAATGACGCGTCGCGACCATACCCTTCCGATCAACATCGTGCCCGACGACATCGACTTCATGGGCCATGTGAACAATGCCCGCTATCTCGGCTGGGTGCAGGACGCGGTGCTTGCGCACTGGCGCAAGCTCGCCCCGGCAGAAGCGCTCGCGAGTCGCGCCTGGGTCGCGCTCAAGCATGAGATCACCTACCGCAAGCCTGCCTTTATCGACGACGAGGTGATCGCCAAGACGGTGCTCGACAGCATCAAGGGCGCGCGCGCCTTCTATACCACCGTGATCGCGCGCGGCGAGGAGGTGCTGGCCGAGGTCAAGTCGAGCTGGTGCTGCATCGATTCCGAAACGCTGCGTCCGGCGCGGATCGGCGAAGAGATCGCGAGCTACTTCTTTCCGAAGAAGGCCTGAGCGCCTATATTCATGCCTGCCATGCAGGTCGCCATCGCCATCGCCATCGTCCTTGCCACCATCTTCGCGATGGAATGGGTCGCGTGGGCGAGCCACAAATACATCATGCACGGCGTTGGCTGGGGCTGGCACCGCGACCACCACGAACCGCACGACAAGACACTCGAAAAGAACGACCTCTACGCACTGGTCGGCGCGGCGATGAGCATTTCGATGTTCGCGCTCGGCAGCCCGATGGTGATGGGGGCCGATGCCTGGTGGCCGGCGACCTGGATCGGGCTCGGCGTGCTCGGATACGGGATCATCTACACGCTGGTGCATGACGGGCTGGTCCACCAGCGCTATTTCAAATGGGTACCCAAGCGCGGCTATGCCAAGCGGCTGGTGCAGGCGCACAAGCTCCACCATGCGACGGTGGGCAAGGAAGGCGGGGTCAGCTTCGGCTTTGTATTCGCGCGCGACCCGGCGAAGCTGAAGGCCGAGCTCAAGGCCCAGCGCGAGGCGGGGATCGCCGTCGTCAGGGACAGCGCGGGGGCCTGATCTAGCGCTACTATTCGTTGCGCGTGGCGATCCAGCTGCCCGCAATCACGAGGATCGCGACCGAAATCCAGTACCAGGGATGACCGAGCGTGAGATAGGTGACGACCGCGCCGGTCGCCATCGCGCCGAGCGCCATCGTCTTCGCCCGGCGACTGATCGCCCGACGATCGCGCCAGTCCCGGACCTGCGGCCCCCATTGCGGATGGTCGAGGATCTTCTGTTCGAGCTGCGGGCTCGACCGTGCGAAGAAATAGACCGCCAGCAGCAGGAACGGCACGGTCGGCATGATCGGGAGGACCGCGCCGATCGCGCCGAGACCGACGGCAATGAACCCCAGCGCGCGATAGATATGCCTTCGCATCGGCGTGCAATTATCCGCCGGCGATCCGCGCGGCGTGTTCCTTCACCAAGGCGATCATGTTGGGGACGCCCTGGGTGCGGTTCGAGGAGAGCTGGTTTTTCAGGTCGAACGGTTCGAGCGCCGCAGTCACGTCCATTTCCGCGACTTCCCCGGCCGGCTTGTCCTGCACGGCGGACAGCACAAGCGCGACGATCCCCTTGGTGATCGCGGCGTTGCTGTCGGCAAGGAAGTGGAGCGCCTTGCCCTCCTGCGTGGGATAGACCCACACCTGCGCCGAACAGCCGCGCACCAGCGTGGCATCGGTCTTGAGCGCATCGGGCATCGGCTCGAGGTCGCGTCCCAGCTCGATCAGCAGGCGATAGCGTTCGTCGCCTTCGAGGAATTCGTATTCTTCGCGTATGTCGTCGAGGCTGCGCATGGCGGCGCCTCTAGCGCGGGCGGCGGGGATGCGAAAGCCCGCCGGGGATCGCTCAGCCCGAAATGCCGCCCGGGCGGGTGAGCGCGTAATAGATCACGTAGAACCAGCCGAAGATGCCGTGCAGGATCGCCCACAGGATCGATTTGTGCAGCGACCAGCTGATCGCCACCGCGATCGCGCTGCCGAGGCCGATCCCGGCCTGCGCGGCGGTGCCGGAATTGCCGCTCACAAATCGACGCCGCTGGCAATCGCCTCGAGCCGGCGGATGCGTTCCTTGAGGTCGGCGATCTCGATCCGCGCCGCGCCTTCAGGCGCGCCGCCCTCGATTTCGGGCGCTGAGGCGCTGCCGCCGCGCCGTTCCATTTCCTGGCGCTTGAGCGCGATCCAGCTTTCCCAACCGCGCAGCGTGGTGGCGGAAAGGATGACGAGGCCGATCAACACGGCACTTGCCAGCATCAATGTTTCGGACATCATCATGTGCGCGTCTCCCTAGTCTTTGCGCAATTCGTCGATTTCGTTGGCGAGGCGCTTGGCCTCGGTGTCGTCGGTGGCGATGCGTTCGAGCACCCTGATCCGTTCGCGCAGCTCGGCGATTTCGCGCTCGGCCTCGGGATCGCGTTTCTCGATGTAGCGCTCGTTCCCGCTCCGGTCGGAGATGATGCCGTGCTTGGCCTTGTAGAGTTGCACCACGCCGATGATCACGGCGATGATGACGGCGGCGGTCCAGAAACTCATTGTACGCTCTCCTCGATGTCGCGGTCGCGTAGGTCCTCGATCTGGGCGGCGAGGTCGGCGCCGGTATCGGTCGCGATCCGTTCGAGCACGCGCACGCGCTGCTCGAGCTTTTCGGCCTTGGCGGCGTATTGCGCGGCCTGCTCGGCGGTCTTGTCGGCCATCAGCTCGAGCTGCTTCTCCTTGTGGCGCAGCCAGCGCTGGAAGGCGTCGTTGCCAATCCCGAGCACGATCGCGAGGATCGCGACGACGAAGACCATGATGGCGAGGAATTCGAAGTCCATCAGGCGCGCTCCTTCCGCCCGTCGTCGAGCGAGACGACGCCATTGGAGCCGTCACTGCGCAGGCGGTCGATTTCGCGGGTCAGGTGATACCCTTCCTCGGTCACGATGCGTTCGACATTGCCGAGGCGATCCTTGAGCGATCCGATTTCGGCGCGCAGTTCGGCATTTTCCTGGGTCAGCAGGGTGACACGCTGCTGAGCATCGCTGGTCATCCCGGGCTTGAGCGACTGGCCCCACATACCTTCGAGCGGATAGCCGTGCTTCACCTTGAGGCGGGTGTTGTGGATCGAGGCGACGATCCCCCCCGCGCCGAGCGCGAAGGCACCGCCGATGATCCAGCCCAGATAAGGAAGCAGATCGACGAATTCCATCAGACGGTTTCCTTTCGTGTGACGGGCGAGGTGATGTCGCCGTCGCGCAGGGCTTCGATCTGTTCGGCGAGATCCGTGGGGCGATCGGTCGCGATGCGTTCGAGCACGCGAACACGGTCTTCGAGCGATCCGGCACCCTGGGTTTTGGGCTCGGCCGGTGACGGCGCGCCCTGGTTCGTGCGGGCGTAGCGCCGGAACAGAAGCGTGCCGCCGATCCCCGCACCCAGCGCGACGAGGCCGATCTGGATCGCGTCTATAACGAGGCTGGTGTCGGGGCCGAACATCAGGCGCGCTCCCCTTTCTTCAGGTCGAGCGGGATGCCGCTGGACTGGTCGATCTTGCGTTCGTCCCGCAGCCGCTCGATTTCCTCGGCGACGCCGTAGCCGCGATCGGTGACGATCTTCTCGAGCACGATCATGCGGTCCTGCATGCCGTCGAGCTTGTCGTGGAGCGCGCGATTCTCCTCGCGCAATGCCTTGGTCTCGGTGCTGTCGGATCGCTCGGTCTTGCCGCCCCACTCGTCTTCCAGCGCGTAGCCGTGCCTGGCGCGGATCCAGTTGTTGACCAACCATCCCAGCGTCATGACGACGACGATGACGATGATCATGCTTTCCTTGTCCATTGTCCCCTCTTCCTTCCGTGTTCTAGCGTGCGTGCTGCTTGTCGGTGTCGAGCGCCACGCCGCTGTCGTTCTCGTCGACCCGGCGCTGGTCGCGCAGCGCCTCGATCTGGGTCGCGACATTGTAGCCGCGATCGGTGACGATCCGTTCGAGCACCTGAACCCGGTCCTCGAGCTCCTGCACGCGGCTCGCATATTGCGCGGCCTTCTCGGCGGTCTGGGTCGAGGTCGCCTCGATCTCCATCTGCAAGACGTCCTTGCGATGCTTGGTCCAGATCGCGACGATCGGGATCGACACGCCGATGATCGGGATCAGCAGGGCAAGTGTTCCGGTATCCATTTCGTATCAGTCCCTTCCGTGCGCTCAGCGCAGCTGTTCGATTTCGGCGCTGAGCTGGCGGTTGTCGCTCACGTAGAAGTGCTCGACCTTGGCCAGCCGGCGATCGACGTCGCGCATCTGGGCGCGGATCTCGCGCGCGGTGCGCTTCGGACTCTGGCGGACACGCTGCCAGTAACGGGTCTCGTCCTGGTCGACATAGAGATGCGGGGGCTTTTTGTTCAGCAGGAACCCGGCGATGAAATACGCCGGAAGTATGACGCCCATGCCTGCGAAGAGGGTAATGATGACAGCCATACGGACCCAGAACGCGTTGATCCCGGTGTAGTCGGCGATCCCGGCGCAAACACCCATGATCTTGCCGTTCTGCTTGTCGCGGTAGAGCGTAGTGCGGGGGCTGTTCATCGGGCGGTCCTTTCCTTCTCGGCGAGCAGTCGGTCGAGCTCGCGCAGTTGCTGGTTGTCGCGTTCCTGGTCGGCGATCAGCTTGGGAGCGTCGTATTCGGGGTTATCGGCGGCGACGAGACGTTCGACGGTGTCCATCCGTTCGTCGAGCCGCTTGGCAAGGTTGTAGAGCTCCTCGAGCAAAACCTCGTCGTCGGTGGTGATGGTGGCGGAGGTCTTCCACTTCGTGACGTAGTGGAGGATCAGCCAAGGCAGTGCGACGAAAAGCGTCGCGACGATCAGGATTCCTGCTACTTCTTCCACGGGTCAGTCCTCTTTCTTCTGTTCTTTGTCGCCTGCCGCGCTGTCTCCGTGGCCAAGCAATTTCTTCATTTCGGCGAGTTCGTCGTCGATCGCGTCCTGGCCCTCGAGCGCGGAGATCTCGTCGGCGAGGCTCGGCTTGTCCGAACCGTCGGCGATCTTGAGCGCGTCGGCGCGGCCCTCGGCGTAGTCGACGCGACGTTCGAGCTGGTCGAAGCGGGTCAGTGCATCGTCGACGCGCTCGTTGGTCATCAGGCTGCGCAGCTTGACGCGGTTTTCCGCGCTTTCGAGGCGCGCGGCGATCGAGGACTGGCGGCTGCGGGCTTCGCGCAACCGGCCCTGCAGCTTCTGGATGTCCTGTTCGTAGGCGCGCAGCGCATCGTCGAGCACCGCGATCTCTTCCTTGAGCTGGGCCGACATGTCGGACGCCTTCTTCTTCTCGACCAGCGCCGCGCGGGCGAGGTCTTCGCGGTCCTTCGACAGCGCGAGCTGGGCCTTTTCGGCCCAGTCGGCCTGGAGCTTGTCGAGCTTGACCGTGTGGCGGTGCATTTCCTTCTGATCGGCGATCGTCCGGGCGGCGGAGGCGCGGACTTCGACCAGCGTCTCCTCCATCTCCATGATGATCATTCGGATCATCTTCGAGGGATCATCCGCCTTGTCGAGCATGTCGTTGAAATTGGCGGCGAAGATATCGCGCGCACGGTTGAAAATTCCCATTAGGGGTGCTCCCGAGGATTGGAAGTTGTTGAATTTCTGGCGGACCTTGTCGCCGTCGAGCCAGTCGCCCGCGGTCATCTTGTCGCGGGTCGGTTCGGGCGAACGGCGGATGCGTTCGATTTCCGCATCGATGCGGCTCTGGCGCTTGGCCTTGCCGACGGGACCGAGGGGGCTCTCGTCGCTCATGCCAGCGCCCCGGTACCCGGAAGGATGGCAAAGACGGGGGCCGCCTGCATCTGTCCGGCGATGTAGAACAGGTTCACGCCCAGCGTCGCGAGAATGCTGGCGACGATCGCCCCATCGAGCTTGCTGCGCGTCGGCTGAAGCTGGCGGGTTTTCATGGCGGTTTTTCCTTCGTCCAGGGTTTGCATTGGTGTTGTTCACATATTAGCAATCTCTGTGCCAAACGCGGAAAAGCGCGGAATTGCGCGGTTTCCATGTCGTTCGTCGAAAACGACGTTGGGGTATATTGCCAAGTGTTGGGGTTTTTCACTATGGCTGTAACCCATGGAACGGGACACCCAATTCATCGGCCAGTCGGGGGCCTTTCTCGACGCGGTCGAACGCGCCAGCCGCGCCGCCCCGATGCTGCGCCCGGTGCTGGTCGTCGGCGAGCGCGGGACGGGCAAGGAGCTGATCGCCGAGCGCCTCCATCGCCTCTCGAACCGGTGGGAGGAGCCGCTGGTGATCATGAATTGCGCCGCGCTCCCCGAAACGCTGATCGAGGCCGAGCTGTTCGGCCACGAGGCGGGCGCCTTCACCGGCGCGACCCGCTCGCGCGAAGGCCGCTTCGAGGAGGCCGACAAGGGCACGCTGTTCCTCGACGAGCTCGGCACGCTGTCGATGGGCGCGCAGGAGCGCCTGTTGCGCGCGGTCGAATACGGCGAGGTCACCCGGATCGGTTCCTCGCGCCCGACCCGGGTCGACGTCCGCATCGTCGCCGCGACCAACGAGGACCTTCCCAAGCTGGCCGAGCAGGGCAGGTTCCGCGCCGACCTGCTCGACCGGCTGAGTTTCGAGGTCATCACGCTTCCCCCGCTACGCGCCCGCGAGGGCGATATCGTGGTGCTCGCCGAATTCTTCGCCCGGCGGATGGCGGCCGAATTGCATTGGGACAACTGGCCGGGATTCGCGCCCCACGTGATGCAGCAGCTCGAGGACTATGCCTGGCCGGGGAATGTGCGCGAGCTGCGCAATGTAGTCGAGCGCGCGGTCTATCGCTGGGACGACTGGGACGAGCCGATCGGGCACGTTCAGTTCGATCCGTTCGACAGTCCGTGGAAGCCGCTCGGCGAGCGCAAGGACGAAGCGCACCGCGAAGCGGCGCCGCGCGCGAGGGTCGCCTCCGCCAAGCCGCGCTACGACGATATCGACGATTTGCGCAACGCGGTCGATTCGCACGAGCGCGCGATCCTCGAACATGCGCTCGGCAAGAACCGCTGGAACCAGCGCAAGACCGCCGAGGCGCTCGGCCTGAGCTACGACCAGCTGCGCCACTGCATCAAGAAACACGGCCTCGCGGAGAAGCAGGATTAGGCGCTTGCCTTTGGCGCTACACGCCCCTATCTAGCCCGCATCCCGACATTGTCGCGACACTGGAGGGGCTGGCGCCGCGAGGGGCCGGCCGAAACCGCCTTTGCCGCTTCGGATGTCCGAAACCGGAGAACGAATGGCCGATCTGGCACGCCTGACCGAAGTGATCGAACCCGAAGCGCAAGCGCTCGGATTCGACCTCGTGCGCGTGAAGACGATGGCGTCCGAAGCCGGCGACGGCGGCGTCGCGCTCCAGGTCATGGCCGAGGATCCGGCGACCGGCCAGCTGGTGATCGAGCAGTGCGCCGCGCTGTCGCGCCGCATCTCGGCCAAGCTCGACGCGCTCGAGGAAGAGGGCGAGGTGCTGGTCGAGGGGCATTACCACCTCGAAGTCAGCTCGCCCGGGATCGACCGTCCGCTGACCCGCGCGAAGGATTTCGCCGACTGGGCCGGACACGAGGCCAAGATCAGCATGGTCAAGGGCTATGACGGCCAGCGCACCTACAAGGGCGAGTTGAAGGGCATCGAAGGCGACACGGTCGTGATAGAAGATGCCAAGGCGGGCGAGGCCCGGATCGACCGCGAACAGATTCACAGCGCGAAGCTCGTTCTCACCGACAGGCTGATCGCCGCGACCCAGCCGCTCGATACGAGCGGCGCCGACGAAATCATCGAAGACACGTCCAACGAGGAACAGGACTGACAATGGCAAGCCCGATTTCCGCCAACCGCGCCGAACTGCTCGCGATCGCCAACGCCGTCGCGACCGAGAAGATGATCGACAAGTCGATCGTGATCGAGGCGATGGAGGAGGCGATCCAGAAGAGCGCGCGCAACCGTTACGGCGCCGAAAACGACATCCGTGCCAAGCTCGACCCGCAGACCGGCGACCTCCGCCTGTGGCGCGTCGTCGAGGTCGTCGAAGAAGTCGAGGACTACTTCAAGCAGGTCGACCTCAAGCAGGCGCAGAAGCTCGAGGACGGCGCGCAGCTCGGCGACTACATCGTCGACCCGCTGCCCCCGGTCGATCTCGGCCGCATCGATGCGCAGGCCGCCAAGCAGGTGATCTTCCAGAAGGTCCGCGATGCCGAGCGCGAGCGCCAGTACGAGGAATTCAAGGACCGCGCCGGCGAAGTCATCACCGGCGTGATCAAGTCGGTCGAATTCGGCCACGTGATCGTCAATCTCGGCCGCGCCGAGGGCGTCATTCGCCGCGACCAGCAGATCCCGCGCGAAGCCGCCCGCGTCGGCGAGCGTATCCGCGCGCTGATCACCAAGGTCGAACGCAACAATCGCGGGCCGCAGATCTTCCTGTCGCGCGCGCACCCCGATTTCATGCGCAAGCTGTTCGCGCAGGAAGTGCCCGAGATCTACGACGGCATCATCGAGATCAAGGCCGCCGCCCGCGATCCGGGCAGCCGCGCCAAGATCGGCGTCATCTCGTATGACAGCTCGATCGACCCGGTCGGCGCCTGCGTCGGCATGAAGGGCAGCCGCGTCCAGGCCGTCGTGCAGGAACTGCAGGGCGAGAAGATCGACATCATCCCGTGGAGCGAGGACATCGCGACCTTCGTCGTCAACGCGCTGCAGCCGGCCACCGTCAGCCGCGTCGTGCTCGACGAGGAAGAGAGCCGGATCGAAGTGGTCGTGCCCGACGATCAGCTTTCGCTCGCGATCGGCCGCCGCGGCCAGAACGTGCGCCTCGCCAGCCAGCTCACCGGTCACCAGATCGACATCATGACCGACGAGGAAGCGAGCGAGAAGCGGCAGAAGGAATTCTCCGAACGCTCGAACATGTTCGAGAACGAACTCGACGTCGACGAGACGCTGTCGCAGCTGCTCGTCGCCGAAGGCTTCGTCGAGCTCGAAGAAGTCGCCTACGTCCCGCTCGAGGAACTGGCTTCGATCGAGGGCTTCGACGAAGACCTCGCCGAAGAACTCCAGAACCGTGCCAAGGAAGCGATCGAGCGTCAGGAAGAGGCCTATCGCGCCGAACGCCGCGAGCTGGGCGTCGAGGACGACCTCGCCGATATACCGCACCTCACCGAAGGCATGCTGGTCGTGCTTGGCAAGGCCGGGATCAAGACGCTCGACGATCTGGCCGACCTCGCCACCGACGAGCTGATCGCGAAGAAGCGCGAAGCGCCGCGTCGCCGCCAGAGCCCGACCGCCGACGGCCCGCCGCTGCGCCGCGATCGTCCGCAGCGCGAGCAGGACAAGGGCGGCGTGCTCGGCGAATACGGCCTGACCGAAGAGCAGGGCAACGAGATCATCATGGCCGCCCGCGCCCACTGGTTCGACGACGAGGAAGAGGCCGCCCCGGCTCCTGCCGAGGCCGCTCCCGCCGAGGCCACCGAGGCCGAGGAAACCACACAGGAGGCCGCCGATGCGGACTCCACCCAATGAGCGCCTGACGTCCGACATCGCTGAAGACGCGCGACCCGGCAATTCCGGGTCCGCGAAATCCTGCCCCGAAAGGAAGTGCATCCTTTCGGGCGAGCACGGTGCGCGCGACGAATTGCTGCGCCTTGCCATCTCGCCCGATGGCGACGTGCTGTTCGATGCCCAGGCCAAGGCGCCCGGTCGCGGCGCCTGGATCGGCGTGTCGCGCGCCGAGCTCGAGCAGGCGATCGCGAAGAAGCGCCTGCGAAGCGCCTTGGCGCGCGCGTTCAAGGGCGCGCCGCTGAACGTGCCCGACGACCTGCCCGAACGGATCGAAAAGGGGCTGCTACGCAGCCTGAATGACCGGCTGGGCTTGGAAATGCGCGCAGGACACCTAATCTTGGGTACCGAAAAGATCGCCGCCGCGGCGCGCGGTGGCGAAGTCCGCTGGCTCGGCCACGCGGCCGATGCCTCGGCGGACGGGACCGCAAAGCTCGATCAGGCCTGGCGCGTCGGCAGCGACGCGGAAGGTTCGGCGTTGAAAGGCGAACGCTTGCCGCTGGACCGCGAGGCGTTGTCTGTGGCATTGGGCCGGGCGAACGTCGTCCACCTGGCGCTGGTCGATGCAGGAGCCGCTGCGCGCGTCGCGACGGCTTTTGGCCGCCTCAACCGATTTCGCGGTGCCGCTGCGCCGCACCCGGGCGGTGCGGAACACACCGCCGACGACGAAAAGAATGTGATGAAGGAAGTTTGACCGAGATGAGTGACGACAAGAAACCAGCCCGCAAGCCGCTGACCCTCAAGGGCAGTCAGCCGGGCGAGGTCAAGCAGACCTTCAGCCACGGTCGCACCAACAAGGTCGCGGTCGAGGTCAAGCGCCGCCGCAAGCTGGTCAAGCCGGGCGAAGAGCCTGCACCGACGCCTGCGCCCGAAGCGACGCCCGAACCGGCCCCCGCGCCCGCGCCGACACCTGCGCCCGCGGCCAAGAAGCCTGCGCCCAAGAAGCCCGCGCCCGATGCGGAAACACCGCAGGAACGCGTCGCGCGCATGCAGCGCGAGGCCGAGGAAGACCGCCTGCGTCTCGCCGAAGAGGCCCGCAAGCGCGACGAGCGCAAGGCCAAGGAACGCGAGGAAGAGGAAAAGCAGCGCGCCGAGAACAAGGCCAAGGCAAAGGAAGAGGCCAAGGAACAGGCCGACCAGCAGGCCAAGGAAGACGCCGAACGCGAGCAGGAAGAACAGACCGCCGCAGCCGAAGCGAAGGCCGATGCCTCCGCCGCCGCCTCGGACGAAAGCGAGAGCAAGGGTCCTGCGCCGCGCAAGTTCACGCCGGTTGCGCGCCCCGAGCCCAAGCGCCCGGCGAAGAAGGAAGAGAAGAAGCCCGCGCGCGCTGCCGGTGGCGGCAAGGACAAGCGCCGCTCGGGCAAGCTGACCGTGACCAAGGCGCTCAACGAGGACGAGGGCCGTCGCGCCCGTTCGCTCGCCGCATTGAAGCGTGCACGCGAGAAGGAACGCCGCGCGCAGGGCGGCCCGAGCAAGCCGCGCGAGAAGCAGGTCCGCGACGTGGTCGTGCCCGATGCGATCACGGTGCAGGAACTCGCCAACCGCATGGCCGAGAAGGGTGCCGACCTCGTGAAGGCGCTGTTCAACATGGGCATGATGGTGACCGTCAACCAGACGATCGACCAGGACACCGCCGAGTTGCTGGTCGAGGAATTCGGCCACAATATCGAGCGCGTTTCCGAAGCCGATATCGATATCGTGCCGACCGAGGACGAGGATCCGGAAGACACGCTCAAGCCGCGTGCCCCGGTGGTCGCGGTCATGGGCCATGTCGACCACGGCAAGACCAGCCTGCTCGACGCGCTGCGCAAGACCAACGTGACCAAGGGCGAGGCCGGGGGCATCACCCAGCATATCGGCGCCTACCAGATCACGACCAAGGACAAGCAGCAGATCACCGTGCTCGACACGCCGGGCCACGCCGCGTTCACCGAGATGCGCCAGCGCGGCGCCAACGTGACCGATATCGTGGTTCTGGTGGTCGCGGCCGATGACGGCATCATGCCGCAGACGATCGAGGCGATCAGCCACGCCAAGGCGGCCGACACGCCGATCATCGTCGCGATCAACAAGATCGACAAGCCGGAGGCCAACCCGCAGAAGATCCGCGAGCGCCTGCTCGAACACGAAATCATCGTCGAGGCGATGTCGGGCGACGTGCAGGACGTCGAAGTGTCCGCGAAAGAGGGCACCAATCTCGACAAGCTGATCGATGCGATCAACCTCCAGGCCGAACTGCTCGAACTGAAGGCGCGCCCCGATCGCGCGGCCGAAGCCACCGTGGTCGAAGCGCAGCTCGACAAGGGCCGCGGCCCGGTCGCTACCGTGCTCGTCACGCGCGGCACGCTCAAGCGCGGCGACACCTTCGTCGTCGGCACCGAAAGCGGCCGCGTGCGCGCGCTGGTCAACGACCAAGGCAAGCAGGTGAAGGAAGCCGGTCCGTCGACCCCGGTCGAGGTGCTCGGTCTCGGCGGCGTCCCCGATGCCGGCGAGCAGCTCACCGTGGTCGAGAACGAACAGCGCGCCCGCGAGGTCGCCGAGTTCCGCCAGGCCAAGGCGACCGAGAGCCGCACCGCGCTCGCGCCGACCAATTTCGACACCATGTTCAACAACATGCAGTCGAACGTCGTTGAATTCCCGGTGCTGGTGAAGGCCGACGTCAAGGGCTCGGTCGAGGCGATCACCACCGCGCTGCACAACCTGTCGAACGACGACATCAAGGTCCGCGTGCTGCATGCGGGCGTGGGTGCGATCACCGAAAGCGACGTCACGCTGGCGGCCGCCTCGAAGGCGCCGATCATCGGCTTCAACGTGCGTCCGAACCCGAAGGCGCGCGAACTGGTGAAACGCGACGGCGTGCGGATGATGTATCACGACGTGATCTATCACCTGACCGACGAGATCACCAAGGAGATGCTCGGCGAACTCGGGCCGCTCAAGGTCGAGAACGTCATGGGCCGTGCCGAGGTCAAGGAAGTCTTCAAGTCCGGCAAGAAAGACAAGGCGGCCGGCCTGCTGGTGGTCGAGGGCGTCATCCGCAAGGGGCTCCACGCGCGTCTCACCCGCGACGACGTCATCGTCTCGGCGACGACCATCGCCTCGCTGCGGCGCTTCAAGGACGATGTGGACGAAGTCCGCTCGGGCCTCGAATGCGGCGTGGTGCTCGAGGATACCAACGACATCAAGCCGGGCGACCAGCTCGAGGTGTTCGAGGTGAACGAGCAGGAACGGACGCTTTGATCAGTCTCCCCTCCCGCACGCGGGAGGGGGCGGGGGTGGGCATGGGCTCGCGAGAGCCCACCCCGCTGCGACTAGGACTTGCGAGACAAGCCCAAGTCTCGCCGCCCCTCCCGCAGGCGGAAGGGGAGGAAACCTATGGCTAAGAACGCATCGACCCCCGAACAGCAATCGGTCCGCGTCCTCAAGGTAGGCGAGCGGGTTCGGCATATCCTGTCCGAGCTGCTCGCGCGCGGAGAGGCGCATGACGATGTGCTGCGCGCGACCAATATCTCGGTCACCGAAGTGCGGATGTCGCCCGACCTGCGGCAGGCCAAGGTCTATGTGAAGCCGCTATTGGGCGAGGACGAGGCCGCGGCGCTCAAGGCGCTGCGCACCAACACCGCATTCTTCCAGAAGGAAGTCGCCCAGCGGCTCGGCCTCAAATTCGCGCCCAAGCTGCAATTCCGCGCCGACGAGAGCTTCGACGAGGCCAACCGGATAGAAAGCCTGCTCGACGACCCGCGCGTGAAGCGGGATCTGGACGAGGACTAACCACACATTCCGTCATCCCCGCTTTCGCGGGAAAGACGACTATCTCCTACTGCCCGCCCGGCAGCGCGTAGCTCACCGGCGCATCCGGCCCCAGCGGGATGCCGAGGTAGAACCACGCCACGATCAGCAGCGTGCCGCTGACGAGCAGCCAGATCGAATAGGGCAGCATCATCGCGGTCAGGCTGCCGAGCCCGAAGCTCTTCTGCCAGCGCTGCGCGAACACCAGGATCAGCGGAAAATACACCATCAGCGGGGTGATGATGTTGGTCGCGCTGTCGCCCACGCGATAGGCCGCGGTCGCGCCCTCGGGGCTGATCCCGAGCAGCATCAGCATCGGCACCAGGATCGGCGCGAGCAGCGCCCATTTGGCCGAGGCCGAGCCCACGAACAGGTTCAGCACGGCGGCGAAGATCACCATCAGGCCGAGTACCAGCGGCAGCGGCAGCCCGGTGCTCTCGATCCCGGCGGCGCCGTGCACCGCGGTGATCAGACCGAGGTTGGACCAGCCGAACATCGCCACGAAATGCGCCGCGGCGAAGGCGAGGACGAGGTAGTAGCCCATGTCCTTCATCGCCTGTGCCATCATCTCGACCAAGTCCTTGTGGGTCTTGATCGTGCCGACCGCGCGGCCATAGGCCCAGCCGGTCGCAAGGAAGAGGATGAAGAACCCGGCGACGAGGCTGCGATAGAGCGGGGAAAGCTGGGTGTGGATCGAGCAATCGGCCACCGGCGCTCCGGCTTCGGTCAGGCAGGCCGCCTCGTCGATGAGCGGCGTGCCGGGTGCGAAGGTCATCAGCAACCACAGCGCGATCACGCCCAGTGCGGCGAGGCCCGCATGGCGCAGGCCCTTCGAGGCGAGCGCGCCGTCATGCTCGGTCGGGTCGGGGCTGGTGTCGTCGTCCATTCCCGCCTGCGCGCCACCCTTCCACGGGCCGAGGCGCGGCTCGATGATCTTGTCGGTGACGTACCAGATGATCGGCAGGAAGATCAGCGTCATCGCGCTGATGAAGTACCAGTTACCCGCAATGTTCGCGGTCCACAGCGGGTCGAGCGCGGAGGCGCCCACCGCTTCCTCGGTGATCCCGAACAGCAGGGCGTCGAGCTGGCCGGGGGAGATATTGGCCGAGAACCCGCCCGAAACCCCGGCGAAGGCGGCGGCGATGCCCGCGAGCGGATGGCGTCCGGCGGCGGCGAACAGGATTCCCGCGAGCGGGATCAGCACGACGTAACCGGCATCGGCGGCGTGGTTACCGAGCATTGCGACCAGCGCGACCACCGGCGTCAGCAGCGCCTTTGGCGCGGCCTTGACCGCCTTGGCCATGCCGGCGGCGAAGAAGCCTGAGCGTTCCGCCACGCCCGCGCCCAGCATCACCACCAGCACGTAGCCGAGCGGATGGAAGTGGGTGAAGGTGGCGGGCATTTCGACCCACAGCCGCTGGATGTTCTCGGCCGACAACAGGCTGACCGCGGCGATCACCGCATTGCTGCCCGTCGCATCGTCCACTTCGGTCGGGTGTACCGCGGAAACGCCGAGCAAGGCGCAGGCTACCGAAACCACGACCAGTGCGATGATCAGGTAGAAGAAGATGAAGACAGGATCGGGGAGGCGATTGCCTGTCCGTTCGACCCAGCCGAGAAAACCTGTCTGGTCCGGTGCATCCGGCGTGGCGGTGGCGGCGTCTGCCATGCGGTATTCCCCTTCGATTTTTCCCTCGTATCCCGCCTAGCATCGCCACGGCGGTCTGTCGCGTAGGTGAACGGCCAGTTTCCCACAGCGGTTCCCCCGGCGCTTGTCGAACGGCGGTGGCTCGGCCCATAGGGGGCTCGACGGGATCATCACCAACGGGGATGCGGCGCTTGGCCAAGCTCTATTTTTACTATGCCAGCATGAACGCGGGGAAGAGCTCGAACCTGCTGCAGGCCGCATTCAATTATGGCGAGCGCGACATGCGCGTGTCGCTGTGGACCGCGGCGATCGACGACCGGCCCGGCTTCGGCGCGATCAGCAGCCGCATCGGCCTGTCGAGCGACGCGCACCGTTTCGATGCCTCCACCGATATTGAGGGACATGTCCTGCGCGAACATGGCGAGGAGCCGCTCGCCTGCGTGCTGGTCGACGAGGCGCAATTCCTCACCCGCGACCAGGCCTGGCAGCTCGCGCGGCTAGCCGACAAGGGCGGGATACCGGTGCTGTGCTACGGTTTGCGCACCGATTTCCAGGGCGAGCTGTTCCCGGGCAGCGCGGCGCTGCTCGGTATCGCGGACTCGCTGGTCGAGCTGAAATCGGTCTGCAAATGCGGGCGCAAGGCGACGATGAATCTGCGCGTCGACGAGGCGGGCCGGGCGGTCAAGGCCGGCGCGCAGACCGAGATCGGCGGCAACGACCGCTACGTCGCGCTTTGCCGCAAGCACTTCAGCGAGGCCTTGGCTTGATCCGGCATTGGGTATTCGCCCAACCCACCCTATCTAGCCTCGCATGACAGACACCCTCCTTATCGCGGCGATCCTGATCCCGTGCCTCGTCGTCGCGATCGTGTTCCATGAAGTCGCGCATGGCTGGACCGCGCTCGCGCTCGGCGATCCGACCGCCAAGGAGCAGCGCCGCCTGTCGCTCAACCCGCTCCGGCATATCGATCCGATCGGTACGCTGCTGGTGCCCGGTGCGCTCGCGCTCACCGGCGGGCCGATCTTCGGCTGGGCCAAGCCGGTGCCGGTGCGCAAGGACCGGCTCGACAATCCGCGCTACGGGATGATGGCGGTCGCCGCAGCGGGGCCGGGGACCAACATCCTGCTCGGCTTTCTCGGGGCGATCGCCTTCGGACTCTATGTCGGGCTCGCGGGGGTGAACGAAACCGCGATCACGGTGTTCTCCTATTTCGTCCTGATCAACGCCTTCCTCGCGCTGTTCAACCTGCTGCCGATCCCGCCCTTCGACGGTTCGCACATCCTCGAAGGCCTGCTGCCGCGGTCGATGGCGGCGCAGTATGCCAAATTCCAGAAGGCCGGCATCCTCGTCTTCGTCGCGTTGGTCATCGTCATCTGGGCCTTCCCCGAATGGCGCATCCTCGAACGCACGATCGGCCCGCCGCTCGACTGGGTGCTCGGCCAGTTCCGCGAAGTCGCGCTGTTCATCGCGCAGCTGGTGGCCGGCTGATGGCATTGAACGGCTGGCTGATCCTCGACAAGCCGCGCGGCTTGGGTTCGACCCAGGCGGTCGGCAAGGTCAAACGCGCGATCCGGGAGAGCGGCCTGCCCAAGGCCAAGGTCGGCCATGGCGGCACGCTCGATCCGCTCGCCGAAGGCGTGCTGCCGATCGCGCTGGGCGAGGCGACCAAGCTCGCCGGCCGCATGCTCGACAGCGACAAGACCTACGAATTCACGCTCCAGTTCGGCGAAGAGACCGACACGCTCGATGCCGAGGGCTCGGTCGTGCGCCGCTCCGATCGTCGCCCGCCGATGGCCGCGATCTCGGCGGTGCTCGAACATTTCACCGGAGAGATCGCGCAGGTCCCGCCCAAATACTCGGCGCTCAAGGTCGACGGGAAGCGCGCTTACGACCTCGCGCGCAAGGGCGAGGAGGTCGAACTCGCGACGCGCAAGGTCACGGTTCATTCGCTGGGCTTCGCGGGCGGCGAGCGCGACTTCAACGAGATCGAGCCGAGCGCCTTCGCCACCACCGCCGGGCGGCCCGACCCCTACGATCCCTCGGCCCCGCTCGAGCTGGCCGAGGCGGTGACGCTGGTCGCGAGCGTCTCGAAGGGGACATACATCCGCTCGCTGGCACGGGATATCGCACATGCGCTTGGAACGGTCGGTCACGTCACCTATCTGCGCCGGACCAAGGCCGGTCCTTTCACCGAGCGACAGGCGATTTCGCTGGACATCCTCGACGAAAACGCTAAGCGCGCGAGCCTTGAAGACCTACTCCTGCCGCTAGAGGCGGGGCTGGACGGTATCCCGGCCCTTTCCCTCGACCCGGAAGACGCGCAGGCGGTCCGCCAGGGCCGGGTCCTTTCCGGAATGCCCCAATCCGACGGGCTCTACTGCGCCACCCACGCTGACGTGCCGGTGGCGCTGGTCGAACTCGAAGGCGGGACGACGAGGGTCGTCCGGGGTTTCAACCTACCGGATACCGCGGAGTAAATGGAATGTCGGTCACCGCCGAGAAGAAAACGGAAATCATCAAGGACAACGCCACCAACAAGGGCGATACCGGTTCGCCGGAAGTCCAGGTCGCGATCCTGACCGAGCGCATCCGCAACCTGACGGAGCACTTCAAGGACCACCACAAGGACAACCACTCGCGTCGCGGGCTCCTGATGATGGTCAACAAGCGCCGCAACCTCCTTGCCTATCTCAAGCGCAAGGATCTGGAGCGCTACAACAGCCTGATCCAGAAGCTGGGTCTGCGCAAATAAGAGTTTCGCGAGAGGCGGCTCCCACAAAGGGCCGCCTCTTTCGCATCCGGTTCCATCGCAATCCGGCGAAGGGACTATTGGGGCACAGGAAAACGCCCCGCACCGGACCGGGACGGTATCCCCGGCAGTAGGCCCCGCCGACGCAATCAGGCGCGGCGGGTCATTTAGGAAAATACATGTTCGACAAGAAAACCGTATCGATCGAGTGGGGCGGAAAGACCCTCACCCTCGAAACCGGCCAGATCGCCCGTCAGGCCGACGGCGCCGTGCTGGCCACCTATGGCGAAACCGTGGTGCTGTGCGCCGTGACCGCCGCCAAGAGCGTGCGCGAAGGGCAGGACTTCTTCCCGCTGACCGTGCACTACCAGGAAAAGTTCTCCTCCGCCGGGCGCATCCCGGGCGGCTTCTTCAAGCGCGAAGGCCGCGCGACGGAGAAGGAAACGCTGACCTCCCGCCTGATCGACCGCCCGGTGCGGCCGCTGTTCCCGGAAGGCTTCTACAACGAAATCAACGTCATCTGCCAGGTCCTGTCGTATGACGGCGAGACCGAACCCGATATCGTCGCGATGATCGCCGCTTCGGCCGCGCTGACCATCTCGGGCGTGCCCTTCATGGGCCCGATCGGCGCCGCGCGCGTCGGTTTCCGCAATGGCGAATACGAACTCAACCCGTCGCTTTCGAGTGCGCTCGACGAAGAAGGTCGCCTCGACCTCGTCGTCGCCGCCACCAACGATGCGGTGATGATGGTCGAATCCGAAGCCAAGGAACTGACCGAAGAGGAAATGCTCGGCGCCGTAATGTTCGCGCACGAGGAATCCAAGAAGGTCATCGGCGCGATCGTCGATCTCGCCGAACAGGCGGCCAAGGAACCGTGGGAAATCGACACCTCGGACGATTCCGCCGCGATCAAGGAAAAGCTGCGCGGTCTCGTCGGCGACGATATCGCCGCGGCCTACAAGCTGACCGACAAGTCGGCCCGCTCGGATGCGCTCAACGCAGCGCGCGCCAAGGCCAAGGAAGCCTACGCCGAGGAAGACGGCCAGACCCAGATGACGGCCGGCAAGGCGGTCAAGAAGCTCGAAGCCGAAATCGTCCGCGGCGCCATCCTCAAGGACGGCCAGCGCATCGACGGCCGCAAGCTCGACCAGGTCCGCCCGATCGAGGCGATGGTCGGCCTGCTGCCCCGCACGCATGGTTCGGCACTGTTCACGCGCGGTGAGACGCAGGCGATCTGCACCACCACGCTGGGCACCAAGGACGCCGAGCAGATGATCGACGGCCTCGAAGGCCTGAGCTACTCGCCCTTCATGCTGCACTACAATTTCCCGCCCTATTCGGTCGGCGAAGTGGGTCGCTTCGGCTTCACCAGCCGCCGCGAGACCGGACACGGCAAGCTCGCCTGGCGCGCGCTGCACCCGGTGCTGCCCGATCACGAGGACTTCCCCTACACGATCCGCATCCTGTCGGACATCACCGAGTCGAACGGCTCGAGCTCGATGGCGACCGTCTGCGGCGGCTGTCTGTCGATGATGGACGCCGGCGTGCCGATCGAACGCCCGGTCTCGGGCATCGCGATGGGCCTGATCCTCGAAGGCGAAGACTTCGCCGTGCTGTCGGACATCCTCGGTGACGAGGACCATCTCGGCGACATGGACTTCAAGGTCGCCGGTTCGGAGAAGGGCATCACCTCGCTCCAGATGGACATCAAGGTCGCCGGGATCACCAAGGAAATCATGGGCAAGGCGCTCGAGCAGGCGAAGGCCGGCCGTGCGCACATCCTCGGCGAAATGTCGAAGGCGCTCGGTTCCTCGCGTTCGGGCGTTTCCAAGCACGCGCCGCGCATCGAGACCATGCAGATCGACAAGTCGAAGATCCGCGACGTGATCGGCACGGGCGGCAAGGTGATCCGCGAGATCGTCGCCGAAACCGGTGCCAAGGTCGACATCGACGACGAAGGCACGATCAAGATCAGCTCCTCCAACGCCGATGAAATCGAAGCCGCGAAGAAGTGGATCGAAGGCATCGTCGAGGAAGCCGAAGTTGGCAAGATCTACACCGGCAAGGTCGTCAACATCGTCGATTTCGGTGCGTTCGTGAACTTCATGGGTGGCAAGGACGGCCTCGTCCACGTCTCCGAAATGAAGAACGAGCGGGTCGAGAAGCCGACCGACGTCGTCTCCGAAGGCCAGGAAGTTAAGGTCAAGGTCCTCGAGATCGACCAGCGTGGCAAGGTCCGCCTGTCGATGCGCGTCGTCGACCAGGAAACCGGCGAAGAGCTCGAAGACACCCGTCCGCCGCGTGAACCGCGTAGTGGCGGTGGTGGTCGCGGTGGCGATCGTCGTGGCCCGCGCGGCGGTCGTGACGGCGGTGGCCGTGGCCGTGGCGGCGACCGTGGCGGTCGCGGCGGCTCCGAGGGTGGCAACGGCGGCGGCGACAGCCACGTGCCGGACTTCCTCAAGGACTGATCGTCCCCCGAACCAATCGATGAAAGGCCGCGGAAAGCAATTTCCGCGGCCTTTTTTCTTGTCAGCCTACCACCCTCCGAAGCGGGGCCAGGTTTCGACCACCGACGTTCCTCCGTCGAGCACCCGGTACTCCGCATGCTGCGCGGCTGTCGCGCAGGCGTGGTTGGGGAGGATACGGATGCGCGTGCCGATCGGAAGGTCCGGCATGAGGGCGTCGGAAGCCGGCCTGACTTCGATCACGCCGTGCTCCTGGTTGGCACCGGCAATGATCAGGTCATCGAACGGCCTGCCGTCCTCTCTGCACACCAGTCCATAGCCCTGGTCGACATCCTGGTTCCGGGTTCCGCGGTCGCGCGACAGCGCCATCCATCCTGCATCGACGAAAACCTGCCCGCGATCCGGTCGCGCGCCGACGACCGTGGCGAGCACGGAAATCGCGATCTCGTCGAGCGTGCAGACTCCGATGCCCGCCATGACGAGATCTTGGAATACGTATACCCCGGCCCTCAGTTCGGTGACGCCGGTAAGATCGCGCGCGCCCATTGCGGTAGGCGTCGATCCGACGCTGACCACGGGGCAGGGGAGCCCGGCTTTGCGCAATCGCTCGGCGGCGGCGACGGCCGCATCGCGCTCGCGCTCCGCCCATTCGGCATGGCGATCGGCTCCGGCAGCGTCGTAGCTGCCGCCGGCATGGGTCATCACGCCGCGCAGTTCGGCACCGCCTTGGTCGAGCTCCTTTCCGATCCCGACCAGCTGCGCGTCGTCCGGGCGCACACCGGCACGATGCCCGTCGCTGTCGATCTCGATGAGCACCGGAATGGGATCGTCCGACGCTCGCGATGCCGCTGCCACGGCCTCCGCCTGTTCGAGGCTGTCGAGGATGATGGCGAGGTCGCAGCCAGAGGCCCGGATCGCGGTTACGCGGTCGAGCTTTTGCGGTGCGATGCCCACTGCGTAGAGCAGGTCGTTGAATCCGGATGCGGCGAATTCTTCCGCCTCGGCAAGGGTAGAAACCGTTGCCGGGCCCTTGAGGCGCGGCACCATCCGGTCCGCGATCTCGATCGACTTGCAGGTCTTGAGATGCGGTCGCAGGCCGACGCCTAGGCTCCGCGCTCGTTCGGCCATCCGGTCGATGTTTCGCTGCATCTTGCCCTCATCGAGGAGCAGGCACGGGGTGCGGATGGTTGCGATGCTGGGTTGCGTCATGTCAGCGTCTGTCTAGACGGTTCGAATTGTCGATCAAACCGGACTGGCCGCGCCGGGAGATAAGCGACCAAATATCGGAGAAAGCCGTCCATGCTCCCCCGCGAAACCATTGCCACTGCAGAAATACCCGGCGGAGACACGCTCACCCTCGTCAGCCACGGGCGCGATTTCATCATCATGCTCGGGCGTGACGAGCTGATGGGCACGCGGATGCAGTTTTCCGAGGAGCAGCTCGCGGTGCTGGCGCTGGCGGAACTCGACGCCAAGGACCCGCGCGTGCTGATCGGCGGCTATGGCATGGGCTTCACCTATCGCGCCGCGCTCGCGGCGGTGGGCGAGGACGGAGAGTTGGTCGTCGCCGAAATCGTGCCCGAAATCCTCGACTGGGCGAAAGGGCCGCTCCAGCACCTCACGGGCAATACGCTCGACGACCCGCGCGGAGAGGTCGTGATCTGCGACGTGGCGGCGCTGATCGACGACGCTAATGACGGTACCTGTGAAAAATTCGATGCGATCCTGCTCGATGTCGACAACGGTCCCGACGGGATCGTGCGCGATCAAAACAGCCGGATCTACACCCGCACCGGTCTCGCCAAGGCGCGCGAGGCGCTCAATCCCGGCGGGATCCTGTCGGTGTGGTCGGCGGCGCCCGATCACAAGTTCACCAAGCGGCTCAAGGATGCGGGCTTCGACGTCGAGGTGCGCGAAGTGCGCGCACGGCCCAACAACAAGGGCCCGCGCCACACGATCTGGTTCGCGCGCAACGCCTAGGACTGGAACATCGGGCCTGCCGGATTGCCCATATAGTCGCGCTTCGACAGCGGCACGCCCTTCATCCGCAGGATGTCGTAGAAGGTCGTCGCGTGGAACTGGAAATTTGGCAGGTTGAAGCCGAGCAGGAAACGTTCGCCGGGCACGGTGAAGCGCGTTTCGCCGCCGAGCACGAAATCGATCTTGCGTTCGGCGATGGAATTGACCGCCTCGGGAGTCGCATCGGCGAGCCGGTCCTCCGCTTCGGCGATCATCGCGCGCATCGCGTCCCAGCTGTCGGGGATACTCGTGAAATCGGGCGTGAACTCGGTCCCCGCCAGCTGATCGAGCGCATAGGCGCTGTGCATCCAGCACGAGCGGACGTGCCACGGCAGCGGCCACATGTCGTCGGCCAGCCGCGCCTCGATCAGCTCGGCATCGCTGCAATTGTTCTCGGCGACGAATTCCTCCGCCTTGGCGATCACGCCCGGTAGCGCGCCTAGCAGTTGGCGGGTGGTCGGTACGAAGGCGGCGTAAAGGTCGAAGGCCATGGGTTTCTCCAAATGAAAAGGCCCGCCGATCTGCACCGGCGGGCCTTCTGAAAGGTGTTGGTCAGCGGACCCGCGGACCGCCGAAGGGCAGGGGCGGCGGGGGACGGCGCGCGCCGCGCGGCAGCTGCGCCTGATAGGCCCGGCCGCAATGCTCGACGCAATAGGGGAACCCGGGGTTCACCTTCGCTCCGCAGAAATGGAAATCGGGTTCGCCGGGGTGGCCCATCGGCCAGCGGCAGATTCGGTCGTTGAGGTCGAGCAGGCTCGTCTTGTCGGCGATCTCGGGGCTCGGCTTGGCCGGCACGCGGCGGCGCGGCGGTGCGGGCGGGATCGGCGCCTGCTGGTCGCCCGGGCCCTGGCGCAGGAAGCCACCGGGCCCGTAGGACACGATCTTGGGCAGGTCGGGCGCGCGGTTGGGGATCGGCTGCGACGTGCCACTCGCATCGGCCTTCGCCGCCGCAGGAGCCGGGGTCGGCGCCGGAGCGGGGGCCGGATCGGGCTTGGTCGGCTGCTTGGTCGCAGGCGCCGCCTTCTTGGCGGGCGCGGCCTTCTTTGCGGCGGTCTTGGCCGCCGCCTTCTTGGCAGGTGCGGCCTTCTTGGCCTTGGGCTTGTCGTTCGCCTTCACCGGCGAGGGGCGCGACTTGAGCCCCAGGCGGTGCGCCTTGCCAATCACGGCATTGCGCGACACGCCGCCCAGTTCGTCGGCGATCTGCGAGGCGGTCGATCCGCCCTCCCACATCTTCTTGAGCGTCGCGATGCGTTCGTCGGTCCAGCTGACTGCCATGAAAGTCCCGTAATCTGTGTCGCGCCCATTTTCGGTGCCTTGGACGCGGCTTGCTTCGTTTCGGCCGCGCGTTTAGTCGCGAGTGCCATGTCTTCCCAACCCGAAAACAGCGCGCCGGTTTCCGTCTCATCGAACGAGGCGACGGGCGCTGCGTTTCCCGAAAGGGGAGTGCCCCAGATCGGCCGGATAAACCGGCGCGGGCTGTGGACGCTCTATATGAAGGAGGTGCGCCGCTTCTTCAAGGTGCAGACGCAGACGATCTGGGCCCCCGCGCTCACCACTTTGCTGTTCCTGGTCATCTTCACCGTCGCCTTCGGCCGCGGCGAGCGCGAAATCCTCGGCGTCAACTTCGCGACCTTCGTCGCGCCCGGCCTGATCGCGATGGGCATGATGAACAATGCCTTCGCCAATTCGAGCTTCGGCCTGCTGGTGGGCAAGATCCAGGGGACCATCGTCGACTATTTGATGCCGCCGCTGTCCGAGGCCGAGATGATGCTCGCGATCGTCGGTGCGGCGATGACCCGCGCGATCCTCGTCGGCGGCGCGGTAGCGCTGGCGATGGCCTTCTATCCGGGCGTCGAACTGGCTGCTCCGCATCCGTGGGCGATCGTGTGGTTCGGACTGATGGGCGCGCTGCTGCTCAGCTTCGCCGGGCTGATAACGAGCATGTGGGCGGAGAAATTCGATCACAATGCGGCGGTGACCAATTTCATCATTTCGCCGCTGACGCTGCTGTCGGGGACGTTCTACACGATCCAGAACCTCGCCCCGCTGTTCCAGGCGATCAGCCGCGCGAACCCGTTCTTCTACGTGATCTCGGGCTTTCGTTACGGCTTCCTCGGCCAGAGCGATATCGGCGACGCGTCGCACGTCGCCTGGGCGGCGCTCGGCCTGCTCGCGTTCAATGCGGCGCTTGGCTACCTGACCTACCGCCTGCTCAAGAGCGGGTGGAAGATTCGGTCCTGAAGCTGAATTCCGGCTCAGTGGGTCATCGAACGGCGCAGGCGATACTTGCTGCCGGTGAATTCCTCGAAGATCTCGGCGACGTTGGGGTGGTCCACCGGGCCGCTATCGCCGTCGAACACGAGGTTCTGCTGGCTGACATAGGCGACGTAGCTGCTGTCCTCGTTCTCGGCGAGCAGGTGGTAGAAAGGCTGGTCCTTCTTCGGGCGAAGGTTTTCGGGGATCGCCTCGTACCATTCGTCGCTGTTGGCGAAGACCGGGTCGATATCGAACACCACGCCGCGGAAATCGAACAGACGGTGGCGCAGGACGTCGCCGATCGAATAGCGCGCGACATTGCGCATCGGCGCATCGACACTGCGTCCGGCGGTTGGCGAAAAGAAGATCGAACGATCGCTCATGGTCAAAATATAGGTATGCCCCCGTGGCGCTACAATGAACACCGCAGGCCCATCCCCCGAAAAAGCGCGCCGCGACCTGAAAACGGGGTTGGCAAGGTCCCGGCCTTCGGCTAACCGCGCCGCTTCGTTCGACCGGGCGCCAGGCGCCCTCGATGCACCGATACGGAGAGGTGGCAGAGTGGTCGAATGCGCTGCACTCGAAATGCAGTGTGCGGGTGACCGTACCGTGGGTTCGAATCCCACCCTCTCCGCCATCGACCCCCAGCACTAGTCTCTGTTTGCCGGGGCCTCGCGCTTCGCCGCGGAACAGGCGGCATTGCAAAGACCAATCCGCACTTGCTGCATCTTACTGCGCGTCTCTGCTGCCGTATCAGGGACATTTTGCTGGCGGCGTCTCTGCCGACATCGACATCGGTCCGGTTTCCCTGCTCAACAGGCAATTAACAGGGAAAAACGCGAATTTGAGCTCGAAAACAGGCGTTTTGGCCGCCAATCGAGGATACTCGGGCTGACTAAACCACCTGATTACAGAGCCTTACGCGCACAGATTCGACGTTTCCCTGTTATTCGACGGAACAGGGATAGAATCGGGCGTATCAGGGGTGCAATTCGAGGGTATCAGGGGCAAATTCGACCAGAACAGGTCTAAATCGTAGCGTCGTACCCAAGCGCCGTCCGCTGCTGGGACCAGGCGAGCGGCAGGTCGATTTTCCGGAAGGTCTGGACGTTGAGTGAGGCTGGCTGGCGGCCATCGAGGATGTCTCGCTGAATGTCGGGCGCAAGGAATGCGAGCCGCAGGATGTTGGCGTCGTAACGTGAGGCAGGACCTGCATCCATGGTCGGCAGCCCGCCTTCCTGGTTGAGCATCGCATGGGCCTTACGGAGCGCTGCGATCAAAACCGGGTCCGGAGGCGTCGTTTCTCCATTGCCGTGGGCGACAGATCGCTTGCCCCCGCGCAAGGGCAGTGCAAGCGGCAAATGAATGGCGCTCTTTTCACGGTAACTGTGCAGGACCCGCTCGCCGTCCTCCAATCGAGTAGTAATCGCGACCAGGTCACCTCCATTCAGTTCGATGACGATCCCGTCCTTGGCAAGCCGCACCTTTTCGACCTGATCCAGACCGCGACCGGACTTGGCAAGCCAGCGCGCTGCGGCGTTTCCAACGATGCGTTCGATGGCAGAGGCAGGGCAGTCGCTGCACCAAGCCCTCGGCGCCGGGCGAGGCTCCCTGCTGGAGCGAGGCGGAAACATAATAGCGATAGGACTTGCCTGATTTCCCGCGCGAGAAGGTCGGGCTCATGGGCTCGCCGTTGGCATCAAAGAGCTTACCCGTAAGCGGCGCCTTGGACATTCGGGTCACCGACCGCTTCCGAACCCGCCTGGCATTGGCAGTGAGCTGCTGCTGCACCCGGTCGAACAGGTCCTGCTCGATGATCGCATCGTGCTGGCCGTCGTGAACTTCGTCCTTGTGGACGATCTGTCCGAGAAAGATCCTGTTGCGCAGAAGGTGGAACAGGGCACCGCGGCTGAATGGCTGCCCGCCGCTGGTCTTGCCCTTCTTGGTCACATGAATCTTCGAGCGATATCCGTTCGCGGTGAGATCGCGCTCGAGTGCGTGGACCGATCCGAGCTCGAGATAACGCTTGAATATGTGGCGCACGATCTGCGCCTCGCCTTTGTTCACCTCGAGCTTGCGGCTGTCCTTCGCTGGCAAATCGTAGCCAAGCGGCGGCCGGCCACCCATCCACATGCCGCGCTCCTTGGAGGCGGCGATCTTGTCGCGGATTCGCTCGCCCGTGGGTGGAAAGCGGACCTTCGAAGGCACCGTATCGTGAGAACCAAATGTGGTTTGAAATCGGCTATCTTAGGGATGCCGCGTCCATCCCTTAGCCTTCATGCAATCGTAGAACTCTTGCGACCCTTGAGGGGCTTTTGTGGATTCTTCACAGCCCGCAAGTGCTCCATCGAGCGGCTCCGCGCCCTCGCCCCGCCATCCGTATCCGTCGTTTAAGCGAACACTTTGACAACTGGACAGCGCGAGCGCTGCAAAAAGCACGTAAAATGACTTGAGCAAATCCTGTCTCCCGATTGTCCACTAAATTGTCCGTTTGGGTCAGGGACGCAGATCCCCTACATTGCAAGGACCGGCATAGCGGCTTTCCACTCTAGCATCGAGGTCGACAGGCTCATCAATCCGCTGGGAAGAGCCCTTCAAAACGAACCGCCCCGACAGACGCTCCGCCGTGTATTGTCCGATATAGGAAGCTTTGACATCGTAGGCGCCGGGAACTGAGCATTGCGCGCTAAACTGGACAGATGAGGTCTCGATCTTAGTTGATTGGGAACACGAAGATACCTCGAAAGATATTCCGGGAAGAAGTAGCTCCGAAGGGCGTGAATCTTGCGGTAAGATGCACTCCTCCACAGTTTCTCTCGAGGTTGCATCTGCCACTTCCGAAACCCATAGCCCAGGTCGAATACCTAGACTGTCTAATAAATTCACGTCAGGCGAGAGTGGCGCATCGGATGAGAGGGCGGAACCGTCGCAGCCAAACACTAAAACTGCGGCAGGAATTAAAAGCAGTCGTCTCATGTGTGATGTCCCAGCCGAAGGCGAGAAGTTTCCCAAATATCGCATACCTGAGGAGCGGCGACAATCGGGTCGTTAGCCGACGGACCGCTCCTGGCACCCCGCTAGCTCGGCATATCAGTCACGAACTGGGTGATAGCGGGCGTGTCATCATTCCTCAGTGAACGCTAGGCTCACCGAAGTTCGGCCACCCACTTCTGGAGCTCACCAGTCTGTGCCAGGTCCCCGGAATAGACGATAGCCGGTTCGTAGGGGCCATAATCGCCCGAGCCCACCGCGACCTTTTGGAGCGTTGAGAAGGTGCGAATGCCCGAGGGGAGGAGTTCCTCGCGAACCTCCATGTAACGCGTGCTGACATCGGTCGCTTCGCCGACATGGAGCGCACCGAGCCGTCGAAATATTTCAGCTGCGATCAAGCACGAGCTGAAACACGCTCGGTCGGTGACCAGGACTAGGCGCCCAGCCATCTCCGAGACGGGCAATTCCTCGCTCTTGCGATTGTTCTCGGGCAGTTTCCGGCTGGCGCAATCTGGCAGCGCCGGTGTAAAAGCGCGCTCCTCAGCCAGGCCCGCTTCCATGTCTTCGACCAGTGCTGAAACATAGGCGAGGGACTGCGAGTCGCCGGCTTTGAGCCGATCGCGCCAGTTTTGCAGGGCCGCGAGGTTTCCTTGGGAGACGCGCCAGAAAGCACCGCGACATGTCGCGACCGGCTGCGATTGTCCGGTTGCCGCCATTTCTCCCACCAGCAGTTTAGCGATCGCCAAGGCATAGGATGAGTCCCCGCCGCCGTTCCCGCGCAGGTCGAGCACGACCATCGTTGAGGCTCGCAGATCTTCCTGGAGAAGCTCGACCTCGGCGACCACTTCGGCTGCGCTCGATTCCAACGTTTCTAGATGGATCCAGTAGCCTCCATCGAAGGGCTTTACGCCCATGCCAGCAGCGGGCCGCATTCCGTCGGCACGCTCGATGAAAGGATAGATTTTGGGAACCGTGATCTGCCGCCAATCGAGCCTCGCTTCGACGCGGGCCCCAGCCGGAGACTCGAAGACGCAGCTTTCCGGCTTGCTCAGGAACGGGTTGCCGTCGCGTACCAGCAGCCACGCCGCGTTGGCCGCGAGCTGGGCCTCGATTTCGGGATTGCCCTTGAACGCGCCGATCCGCTGCTTACCCCAGCTTTCGGCTTCAGTCCCGTCGCAGGAGATGAGCCTGTGCCCGACGAGCGCGGGATCGTTCGGGCCGCGCTCCTGCGCTCCGACTACCCAACTTCCACCGCGCCGTGAGAGAATGATCCCCGCCCATGCCCGATGGGGAAACTCGACAAGCGAATTGGACCAGATGTGACGATCCCCGAACTCCGCAGCCAAGCCCGTCATGAGGGCATCGTAGGCGGGATAGCTATCTACCCCCGGAAGTCGGTTCTCAACATTGGCGCGCGCCGTGTCGAGCCGCGCGAGGAAGTCCGTGTCATTAAGCGATGTTTCGGCACCGGGATGGTTGCGCTCGACCAGCTCAAGCGCAGCCCGCGCATCTCTTTCTGCGAGCAAACGCCACGGGCTTGCAGTCTCTTGCGCATGCGATTGCACAGCCAAACTTGCAGAGGCACAGGCCAGCGCTCCGAACATCATATATCTCAACAGCATACTATTCGCTCCTCAGAGATCAGCTCCGATCCTCCCGCGATAAAAACCTTGCGCATAACTCGGATTCTCTCAAATTTCGTTGTCGACGGCTATTCCGATGTTTCCCCCGCAGGGAGCCATTGTTAACTTGTCGCTAAATTGTTTATCACTGGTACACACCAACTCCATCGCAAAAACTGGCCGTCGACAAACTTGGACTTTTTCGAGACGAAGCTGCGGCAATATGCGCGAGTTGGGACGCTCAGTAGTCAGAAGGGCGTGCTTCATCAAATTTGGGGCGGTAAGCTCAGCTGACGCAATAGTGGCCCAGCTTTCAAACGTGCATTCGGCCTGCGGCTGCCTTATTCCTGCGATATCTTTTGTGACTTGGCTTGAAGGGGCGGGCGGTCACTTTTCTCGCCGACTCTCAGTCTCAGCCCTCGCCACCGAGTGACATCAATAAAACGAGCGATGAGAATGGCCGACTTAGCCGTGGCGCTTGGGCGGTGCTTGGGAATCTCTAGCGTTGGGTTCGCTTTCGTCGCAGTGAGGGCGGGATTGAGCGATTACGAGCATAAAGCCAAAGTTCTGTCTCACGGTAGCTGCCTGTGCACCGTCAATCCCGCATTTTCGGTTGAGGAAAAGGACCTGCTGTGATGCGTAAGCTTGTATCTACTATCATTTTGGTCTCATTAACTTCGGCATGTTCGCCCTTCCAGCCGGTCGAGATGCGGCTTCCTTCCAACCTTGCTACTCAGTCTGCCCGGCTGCCAATCGATGCTTCGGCGGATGGCCTCATGGTCGCTTTCGCACCGGAGACTCGTACGGTGGATACGAGCGTTCTGAAGAGCGGCTCTCATATTTCGACACCTTCATCCAGAATTCGGGCCATAGCCAGGATGTCCAATTCGATGGAGCCCAAGCTGCAAAATTTGGGTTCTGGCGACAAAATACACCCTGTTTGAACGAGATCAAAAATGAAGTCGTCACTCCGCGTTGATACTGGCCTACATCCCTTTGCAGATGAATCTTTCTCGAGCGGGTGGCTCCAAACGGATTTGCTACACCGTATTTACTACGAAGAGGTTGGGAACCGTGACGGTATCCCGGTACTCGTGATCCACGGTGGACCTGGTGGAGAAATTCGACCTTATTACAAAAGGCTAATCGACAAGGAACGTTGTCGGGGTGTTTTTTTCGATCAGCGGGGTTGTGGCCGGTCTCTCCCCTTTGGTTCATTAGACGAGAACAACACCTGGGCCTTAGTCTCTGATATGGAGCAGCTGCGTAAGCACTTGAGCATTGATCAATGGCTACTCTTAGGTGGCTCTTGGGGATCTGCACTGGCGCTTGCTTATGCTCAAACCTATCCAGAGCGTGTCACAGCGCTCGTAATTAGCGGAGTGTTCCTATGTAGGCAGGAAGATGTTGATTGGTGGTGGGAAGGAGCGAGAACAATCTTTCCTGAGGTATTCGCAGCAAGAGACGAATTCCTTGATCCGGATGAACGTAGCAACCCGCGCTTGTCTTTTCATAAGCGCATTCTTGACGGCGATTCCTCCACCTCGTTTTCGACCTCACTGATGCTTTCTGAGGTCGAGGGGCAAACTCTCGACCTCTGGCCTTCATTGCAGCCCGACCCCTCAGAAGAGGAAAAGGAAAAAATGGCAGCTTATGCTCGCATTTTGTGCTGGTTCGACCAGAATCGCTTCTTCCTCGAAGAAGGACAGTTACTGAAGGATGCATACAAATTGGCTGATATTCCTGGCGCTATTATCGCTGGAAGATCTGATATTTGCACGCCTCCCAAAGGAGCTTGGGATCTCTCCCGGGAGTGGGGCGCGGCTAATCTTACAATCGTTGCGGCGGCGGGCCATCGCTGGAGTGACGAGTTACTAGGTAGTGCAATCTCTCGGGAAGTTGAGCGCTTAATAACTCGGATCTTCTGAAACCGCCTAACGCCCTGAAGCTTCTGACAGCCCCCTTCTCTACTGGAGAGCCGCTTACTGTCCGCTTTCGGGTCGTTAGCCGTCAGACTGCTTTTCGTTGAATCAAGCCGATACCGGTCGGTCCGCTAGCGGCCCCAATTGCTGCGATTCGGAAAAGCCGTCCCTTTCGTTTGAACCTTGATTGCACGTTGGGAAAATCAACGGGAGCTCGTCGCCAATGAAAGGCGCGTTGTCGCTTTTTATGCAACCTTACTCAGGCCTCATAATTTCGGATTATACCCCTCCACCTCGAGGGGACTCCCAGGAAAGGAACCGAAAGATGGCAAACCAGAAAGATCGCAATCAGGAGCGCCAAGACCAGCAGGGCAAAAAGCAGCAGGAGCAGCAAGGGGGTGCCCAGCGTCAGCAGAATGACGCCGATAACGAGCGTGATCGCAATCGCGACTAACATTCATGTCTCGATATGCCGCCCGGCTTCGTCGGGCGGCATACTGATACCCGGCGGACCTCCGCGTTAGAGGGTAGGGCGTTGGAGTTCCATTAAACTGATCACACGATTTGAACGCGCATCAAGAGGAGAAAGAGCCATGCCAGCTAAATCGAAAGCACAGCAGAAAGCCGCAGGGGCTGCTCTAAGTGCCAAGCGGGGCGAGTCAGAGAAGAGCGATCTTCAAGGTGCTTCCAAGGAAATGTATGAAAGCATGAGCGAGGACGAGCTAGAAGAAATGGCGAGTGGCGAGCGCAAGGGAAAACCCAACCACAAGGCCGACTAAGATACGCACGAACCGATTGTCCTAATAGTTCGACGTTACGATTGCTGGATGGTGCGCCGCGCGATTGGTGCGGCGAAAAAACGTCTCGTCGATGATTCCTATGAGCTAGGATATTTAGGATGAGAATTTCGGAAGGTTTTCAATATTTTCCGGGCTTTGCCCGTTTCACTGGCGATTAAGCCCCGAGTTCCTGCTGGCGATGAGCAATACTCTTCCACCCCCGCCCACACTGAAATCCCTCCTAGCGGAAGGTCCAGTGGCTCTGTTTCTGGATTTCGACGGAACTTTGATCGAAATCGCACCCTCGCCGGATGCGATCAAGGTTCCGGTGAGTCTGACCCATACCCTGCTCGCATTGGATCGCAGCCTTCATGGTCGTTTGGCGCTGGTGAGCGGGCGAGCGGTGGAAGACTTAGCGCGACATCTCGGAGAGTTGGCTATCGCCGTAGCGGGATCGCATGGGGCTGATCGACGTTTGTCGAACCGCAGCCCTTTAGGGAAGCCGCCAGACCCCCTGCCCGCCGCTGCTCGAAGGGCACTTGCTGCATTCGCGGCGGCCGAAGAGTTCCCGTTGGAGGCAAAGCCTCACGGTGCGGCACTGCATTTTCGTGGGCGCCCTGAACTGGAGGTCAGGGGTGCGCGCTTCGCGCAGAAACTCGCTCGGGAGCATGCACTGCTAATCAAGCGCGGAAAGGCAGTCTTCGAACTCGTGCGCCCGGGAGCAGACAAGGGCGCAGCTGTGCGGGCTTTTATGTCGGTGGCTCCATTTCGAGAGGGACGCCCTGTGTTCGTAGGCGACGACGTAACCGACGAGGACGGGTTCCTCGCTGCACGCGAGCTTGGTGGCTTCGGTATCGCAGTGGGCGAACGATCCTCCCAAGAAGCTAACTTCGCCCTTGCAGACACCGCTGCCGTGCATGCATGGCTCCATTTGTGACTGAATCTTTGCTCGCCGCGACGCCGGTCCCCGACAAGCGATCGTCCAACGCCGATCTCGAATTGGCACCGATTGGCAATTGTCAGGTTTCTGCGTTGGTCGACCGCACCGGCGCATTCGTTTGGGGCTGCATCCCTCGCGTCGACGGTGAACCAGTGTTCTGCTCCCTGCTTAACGGGGAGCGTCGGGACGACGGAATTTGGCGCTTTGAACTCGAAGGCCAAGTTTCGGCGACGCAGCAATATATCCGCAATACTCCGATCCTCCTCACCAAGCTCGTCTCCAAGGACGGTAGTGAGGTCGAAATTCTCGACTTCTGCCCTCGTTTTGAGGGTCAGGGGCGGATGTACCGCCCGGTCGCCTTCGCTCGTATCGTGCGCCCCGTCGCAGGCCACCCGCGTATTCGCGTTGTGCTGCGCCCGATGAAGAATTACGGCGAGGCGGTCGCCCCAACCACCAGGGGCACAAATCATGTCCGTTTTCTGTGCGGATCGCAGACACTGCGCCTCTCCACGGATGCTTCGATCGGATACATCCAGGAAAGTCATTTTTTTCGGGTCGAAGATGACACGCATTTTTTTCTTGGACCAGACGAGCCCTTCGTAGGGGACCTGCGCGAACAGGTCCGCCGGATGGAGCAATCCACGCGCAAATACTGGCAACTTTGGGTCCGGGGGCTCGCCACTCCGTATGAATGGCAAGAAGAAGTCATTCGCTGCGCCATCACGCTCAAGCTCTGCCAGCATGAAGAGACAGGTGCTATCGTTGCTGCGCTCACGACTTCAATCCCCGAAGCGCCGCATTCGGAGCGTAACTGGGACTATCGTTATTGCTGGCTGCGCGACTCCTATTACACAGTGCAAGCCCTCAATCGCCTCGGCGCGCTAGATGTCCTGGAAAAATATCTCGGCTTCCTGCGCAACATCGTCGACGGGGCGAAGGGTGGCCAGATCCAGCCGCTCTACTCTGTCATGGGCGTGGCCGAGCTCGATGAGACAAACGCACCGTCACTGGCGGGTTACCGCGGGATGGGCCCTGTGCGGATTGGCAATGCCGCCTACCAGCAGGTACAATACGATTGTTATGGCCAGATCGTCTTGCCAACAGTCCAAGGCTTTTTCGATCACCGCTTGTTGCGGATGGCCGACGAAAACGATTTCACAAGTCTTGAAGCGGTAGGCGAGGCCGCGTGGGACAAGCATGACAAGCCCGATGCAGGGCTTTGGGAATTCCGCACCCGCCAAGAGGTGCACACCTACTCCGCCGTGATGTGCTGGGCGGCTTGTGATCGCCTTGCAGACGTGGCCGTCCATTTGGGCAAGGACGAGCGGGCGCAATTATGGCGGGAGCGAGCGAACTCCATTGCGGACAAAATCGAAGCGAAGGCCTGGTTCGCTGGCGAAGAAGGTCGATATGGTCATTACGGCGCGAGCTTCGAGAGCAGCTATATTGATGCCAGTTTACTACAGATGGTCGAATTGCGCTTTTGCTCGCCCGATGCCGAACGGTTTCTCGCCACCTTCCGCGAGGTCGAGAAACAGCTCCGTCGGGGCGAGCATATGCTGCGTTATGCGGCAGAAGACGACTTCGGCCTACCGGAGACCGCGTTCAACATCTGCACCTTTTGGTTGATCGACGCGCTGGCTCGGGTGGGAAGAGAGGGAGAGGCTCGCGAGCTATTCTGCACAATGCTGAATCATCGTACGGCGTCGGGCCTGCTGTCGGAAGACATGGACTTCGAAACCGGTGAATTATGGGGGAACTTCCCGCAAACTTACTCGCTAGTTGGAGTAATCAATTGTGCGGGCCTCCTTTCGAAAAGCTGGAATGAGGTACGCTAAACGGATTTAGCAGGGGAAGCGGCATGAGCCGCCTAGTAGTCATTTCCAACCGCGTTGCGGTTCCCGAAGCCCGCGGAGCCGCGGGTGCTCAGGGTGGGCTTGCGGGCGCACTCAATGCCGCTTTGCGGGAAAAAGGTGGCGTCTGGTTCGGTTGGTCCGGCCAAGAATGTGCACGCTTCACGGGCACGATAGATCGGCAGGTGTCCGAAGACGGCGTCGTAACCGCGACAATCGATCTCGAGCCCCAGGACATCGAGGAGTACTATAACGGCTACGCTAATTCTACGCTGTGGCCGCTGTTCCACTATCGTATCGACCTGACAGAATACGAGCGCGAATATGGTAAAGGGTACGAACGGGTAAACGATCTGTTCGCAGAGAGCGTGCGGCCGCTAATCGAACCCGGTGACGTAGTCTGGGTCCATGATTATCACTTCATGCCGCTAGGCGAACGGTTGCGGCAGCGCGGGGTGAGAAACCGCCTCGGCTTTTTCCTTCATATACCATGGCCGCCAGCGAACTTGTTCGTATCGCTTCCCTATCACGAACGCTTGGTTCGCTCCCTGTTGCGCTACGATCTGTTAGGTTTTCAGAACAATGTCTGGCTGGAGAGTTTTCTCCATTATTGCGAAACGCAATTGGGAGCGGAAGTGGATCGTGAAACGGGCGAAATCACGTATGAGGGTCGTTCCGTCATCGCCCGTGCTTATCCGATCGGAATCGATTACGAACAATTCATGGAGAAGGGCAGCTGCGGTGAGGCGCGTCAGGCGCAACAGCGTCTTGAATCATCGACCCGGCACCGGACCGCGATGATTGGCGTGGATCGGCTCGATTATTCAAAGGGTCTGCCTGAACGACTGGACGGAATCGCCCGGTTTTTCGAACGGTATCCTGATCGGGTACGAGAACTGGTTTTCGTCCAGATCGCACCACCGAGCCGCGAAGACATAGGTAGTTATCAGAACATCCGCGAGACTCTCGAGCGCAAGACAGGTCGTATCAACGGCGTCTATGCGGATGTCGATATGACCCCGATCCGTTACGTGAATAAGGGGTATCCGCAAGAAGAGTTGTTTGGTCTCTATCGCGGCGCAAAAATAGGTCTAGTCACTCCCTTGCGCGACGGCATGAACTTGGTCGCCAAGGAATATGTTGCTGCGCAGGATCCCGATGATCCCGGTGTCTTGATCCTTTCACGTTTTGCGGGAGCAGCGGAGCAAATGCCCGACGCTTTGCTCGTCAATCCGCATAGCTCGGACGAGCTTGCCCATGCAATCCGGGAGGCGCTGGACATGCCGCTGGCGGAGCGCAAGGCGAGGTACACAAAGCTCATCGAAACGGTGCGCAACGACAATGTTCAACGCTGGACCGACAACTTTATCGGCCATTTGCGAAGGATTTAAAGATCAGATTACGAGGGGCTGAGCGAGGTGGTCAGGCCTATCGGCCGCCGCCGGGCAGCGCTGTGACGAGCGGCCGCCCATGAATATGGGCTGGCCCGACCCAGAGGAGCGATAGATTACGAAACGTTTCGCTCGCCGTTCGTTAATCCAATGAGGGGCGATCCTCTCACCATGAGAAGCTCCTCGCTCTTAAACGTAGTAGAGAGGAGAACACAAATGCTTGACGAGAAAACCAGGGCCCACGATTTGATCGGCAGCGATCGAGTCGAAGGCACGAGTGTCTACGACAAGGAAGGCGAAAAAATCGGAAGCGTAAAGCGCGTCATGATCGAGAAGTTGAGCGGCCAGGCTCGAGATGTGGAAATCTCGGTGGGAGCATTTCTCGGAATGGGCGGCGAGCTGCATAGCCTCCCGTGGGAAAAATTCGAATACGATACCGATCTCGACGGCTACAAGCTTGATGTGACCGAAGATCAGCTGCGAAATGCGCCGACCCATACTGCGGATAATCGCGACCTTCAGCATGACCGGGGTTATCAGTCGCGAGTTTATGAATATTGGACCGTGACACCGTATTGGTAAGGCAGCGGCTTGTAATGGCCAGTTGGCGATGAGTCTGGTGCAGAACTAGGGTTGCATAGGTGACCAGGAGGGGAGGGGTAGATCGCTGCGCGATATGTTCGCGACGCGGTTGCCCCTCCGCCGGTCTTAGATGCAATTGAGCTGTGTCGAGCCCCACCGGACAGTCGGGAAGCTGGTTGTCAGCCGAAAAATCTTTCGATCCGATCAGTCGCGAAACTCGAGGATGGTCCCGCGATAGGGCACGAATTGCCCTGTCGGGTCTAGGAATCCTGCGCCGATCTTGTTGGCTTGACGTTGTGCTTCGCTGAGCGTCGGATACCATTTCCCACGCCTACCTTTGGCGATGTAGCGATAGTGCGTCATACTTCTGCGAGACGCGCCATAAACCCTTCAGTTTCCAATCCGAGATATAAAGAGTTGAGGGGGCGATCACACACGCTCATTGCAGGAGTGCAAGGCGGGTCGAAGACTAGGCCCGTGCCAGCCTATTGCGACGCTTGTGGCCGCCAGACGCTCTCATTAAGAATGTGCTTAGAAATCCCCCATTTGGCCAAGTCGATGGATACCGATGCCGCAGCGTGAAAAGCAGCCAATCTCCGCCGCACAGCTTGGCCTTATTGTCGAAGATGCTGCCAGCGAGATCTTCATTTTTTCGGCCACGGATTTTCGGTTTCTTCTTGTAAACCGCGGTGCGCGGGAAAACCTGGGCTATGGTCTCGCAGAACTGCGTGAGCTTAGCCCATGGGACATCAAACCAGAACTTACCGAGGAGCAGTTTAGAAGAAAGGTCCAGCCGCTAATCGAGAGCGGTGCAGGCGACATGGTTTTTGAGACAGTTCACCGGCGGAAAAATGGCTCGCTTTACGACGTATCGGTTCACCTCCAGCTTCTTAGGCAAGATGGTGAGCCGATATTCTTTGCTGCGATACGTGACGTAACCCGGGAAAACGAATTGCGGAGAGAATTAGAACAGCGCGAATGTGACTTGGAAAAAGCCCTCGCGGGTCGCGAGATGCTCCTCCAAGAGGTGAACCATCGCGTGAAGAACAGCCTTCAGGTAGTGATGGCCTTGCTTCAACTCCATGCTCGTCAGGCAAAAGAAGGGAGCCTACGCGCTGCTCTCGCCGATGCTCGAAACCGTGTCGCGGTCGTCGCGTCAATACATCAGCGGCTCTACATGGGCGGCGATCACTCCATGGTCGACATCGGAGAGTTCCTAGAGGACCTGGTCAATGCCACCGTTGAATCGCTGGCCATCAATGGCGAAATCACCACCGAACTTGATCTTGAGCCTGGCATTGCCCTCGGAATCGATGAGGGAGTGCCTCTAGCGCTGATTGTTGCAGAGCTTTTAACTAACAGCCTAAAATATGCTTTTACGGATGGGAAACGGGGAACATTGGGTGTGGTTCTGGGTTCGACCGACAAGGAAATTTCCGTAAAGGTGTATGACGACGGTAAGGGCTATTCGACCTCCGCGACTGGTCCGGATATCTCCGGGTCTGGCCTCGGATCGAAAATCATCAAAGCTCTGAGCCGGCAGCTACGAGCAAAGATAATGAGAAAAACTGGCCCCGAGGGAACCGCAGTCACGATAATACTGCCGCGAAACTGAGCTGATGCTAAACTGACCCACCGATATGAAGATATTAATTGTTGAAGACGAAGCACTCATCGCGATGAACATTCAAGATGTTCTCGAGGAAAATGGGCATGAGGTTGTCGAGATCGCCGACAACGAGGCATCGGCTTTGGCTGCCGCTGCTCGACTTAAACCTGAACTCGCACTCGTCGACATGCGTCTGGTCGGGGGCGACAGCGGCTTAAGTGTCGCCCAGAAGCTGGCTTCAACTGGCATTTCGGTCGTGTTCGCCACCGGAAACTGCCCGGGTGCGGCCATTGAGGGGGTCGCGATTGGCTGTCTTCACAAACCCCTTTCCGACGAACAAATAGCTGCCGGCATCTTGGTGGCCGACGCGAGGCGTCGTCAGATTCCCAATCCACCTCCACCGCCTCCGGGAATGCATCTATTTCAATAATGCCGACGGTTTGCCTGCACAGATGCGGGGAAAGGCATCAGGCAGGTGCATCCCCCATGCGTTCTCCAAGTCGAACCGATCTCTCGGGTTCCCAATCAGCGTTGAAAGATATGGCGCCCTTTCCGAATAGGGTAATGACTGTGGAGCCGAGCAGGAAACGGCCCATTTCCTCTCCTTTTTTCAGATCGATCGAGGATTCATCGTAGCTCCATTCGTATGGTTGGTCAGTGCGACGTGGGATGATTCCTCCGTGCCATACGGTCGCCATGCTCCCGACAATCGTTGCTCCGACGAGAACAACCGCGAATTTTCCATGATCGGATGAATTGAAGAGACAAATTATGCGTTCGTTCCGCGCAAAAACACCCGGCACGGCGCGCACCGTGGACGGTTTGACTGAGAATAGGGTGCCGGGGACGTAGGTCATGTGAACTAATCTTCCCGCACAAGGCATATGCACGCGGTGATAATCCCGTGGCGAAAGATAGAGCGTCGCAAAGCTGCCATGATGAAATTCAGCGGCAAGGTCAGCATCGCCTCCCAAGAGGTCTGTCACGGTAAAACGGTGACCCTTCGCCTGAAGCATTCGGCCTTCCTCTACCAATCCGAACTGGCTGATGGCACCGTCGACGGGAGAAACGAAATCGGCCGCCGCCAACGGACGGACACCTGGCTTGAGTGGACGGGTAAAAAAGTCATTGAAGGTGCGATAGCCCCTAAGATCGGGTTGAGCCGCCTCGTCCAGATCCACCCGATATTTGCCGATAAACCAGCGGAGCAGCGGGGGAATGATCCGGCCGTCTTCAATACGCGCGACACGCCCGGCCACTTTCGTGAGCAGCCGCTTTGGAACCAGATAATCAAAAAGTGCGCTGATCAAAGTAGTGGTTTCCCGCCAGTGACGGCGATCGTCGCGCCCGAAATGTAACTGGCTTCGCCGCTCGCCAGCATGACATACGGAGGAGCCAGTTCCGCAGGTTGCGCAGGACGTTTCATCGGATAATCTTCGCCGAACGTCGTCACTGCTTCCCCGGGCATCGTGGCAGGGATCAGCGGAGTCCAAACTGGCCCAGGTGCGACACAATTGACCCGGATTTTTCGATCGGCCAACAGTTGCGCCAGGCCAGCGGTGAAATTCTGGATGGCTCCCTTCGTGGTCGCATAGGGTAGCAGCATCGGATTAGGCTGATCCGAATTGATCGATGCCGTGTTTATGATTGAGCTACCCTCGACCATGTGCGGCAGTGCCGCCTTGGTGAGATAGAACATCGAATGGATGTTGGTCGCGAACGTTTTTTCCCATTCGTCATCAGCGATGTCTTCGAGTTTTTCGAAGGTCGCCTGATAGGCAGCATTGTTGACCAGTATGTCTATGCAGTCCCAATCTCTCATGGCTGATTCAATTACGTCGCGGCAGTGCGACGCATCGCTGATATCGCCCGCCACGAGGATTGCGGTGCGGCCCTCCTTTTCGACAAGGGCGGCGGTATCCCGCGCATCTTTCTCTTCACAAAGATAGGAGATCAGCACGTCGGCACCCTCGCGAGCGAATGCGATAGCAACAGCACGACCAATTCCGCTGTCTCCACCGGTGATGATCGCACGTTTTCCCTTCAGCCGGCCCGCGCCTCGATAGGATTCCTCACCATGGTCTGGCACCGGGTCCATGTCCCAGAAGGATCCCGGCACGGTTTGCTGTTGCGTTGGAAGTGGAGGCTCTGTCTTTTCGCCGGTCGCCTGATCGCTCATGTGATCGCTTCCTCAGAAATTATAACCTTTTGTGGAGCTATTGAGCCGATTATGTGTTCCGAGCTTGCTGCCAGCAGTGCGAGGTGCGCGCCGAGCTCCGACCTTTGTTGGCCCAACCGTGAAAGCCGAGATGTAATTATCAGTCAGCCTCAAAATGACCGACAATTCGATCACCAATCTGCTTGAGAAGTTGGCTAATATTCTTCTGGCCCGCGATCACACCCTCGCCGTCGCAGAAAGCTGCACTGGCGGTATGTTGGCCTCGGCCATCGTGTCGAATGTTGCGGCCAGCCCTATTCTGGAGAGGGCTTTCGTTGTCTATTCTATCGATGCGAAATGCGATGTTTTGGGGCTGGAGCGCGAGCGCGTGGAGGAGTGCGAAGGGGTCGCAGAAGACGTAGCGCGCGCTATGGCGGAAAGAGCCCTTGAAAACAGTCGCGCAAATCTGGCCGTTGCTATCACGGGGTTTGCCGGGCCGCGCGAAGGCGATGAAGAAGTGGGTTTGATACATTTGGCCACGGCAAATGCGCGAGGGACAAAGCACGAAGTGCTGCACCTAGGCGATATCGGCCGAAACAAGGCATGCCAAAAAGCGGTCGAGGCCGCTCTCAAAATGTTGGTTGACCAAGCGCTTCGCACGTAGAATTTTCGTCCCAGCTTGCGTTCAGACGATGCGATCCTTCATGCCTCCCAATTATCAGAAATGGCTGCAGAAACGCCGGCACGGGAAACGATTCGGGTTCGCGTGCATTGATTGCGCGAAGGCAGTCAAACTAGATGTTTACCCAGCTCAATCCTCCCCTCCCGGTTTTTATTTTGGAGCGCGGCGAGGGTATGGCCTTTGCAGTTATCGATTATGGACCCGAGCACCATTTGTTGTGGGTCACCGCCCTTACCGAAGGCGGTGAGATTTGGTGTGCGCCGAACCCAAAAGTCAGGCTGCAGAAAAACTGGAGCATGGGGCTTGATGTCGCGCAGCGCATGTCTGGACTAGACGCGGGCGACCCTCCTGAACGGTTGCGCGAGGTCTAACTCTACGATGCTCGGATCGGACCGAACGCCCGAAGGTATTAACTGCCCAAGATCCCAGGCCCCGACTGACGGGAATTTTGAGGCTGAGCCTGGCATTGATTGGGTGGGGCGTCTGCGCGCATTCATCGAGAAGCGCGAATTTCCCTGTGTCGGCGCCAAGGCAGTTCTAAATCGGGATTGGCTCGGAGCATACGTCGCTCGCGATCTTGAGAGCGCTTGGGACGACCTTAAGATTCACGACCGTCTGCTCGAATGGGCTTACGATTATCGAGACAACCCGACCGGCCTGCGAAGTTTTGCGGTAATTTTCGCTGCCCGAAAGAATTTTGACGAACGCCAGTTCGAGGCGCTGATGTGGGAGCGATTGCAATCGCTCGCCGATAAGGATCATTGGCGGGGGCAGAAACTCGATGCCAGCGTGAGCGCCGATCCGCAGGACCCGCACTTCTCTCTGAGTTTCGGCGGCCAAGCGTTCTTTGTCGTTGGGCTGCATCCGTGTGCTTCTCGCAAGGCGCGGCGGTTCGACCGTCCAACCTTGATTTTCAATCTGCACGATCTGTTCGAGCGGCTGCGCGAAGAAGGCCGCTACGAGACCATGCGCCGCTCCATTCTCACGCGAGATGAAGCCTATTCGGGTTCGATAAATCCCATGCTGGCGCGCCACGGCGATGCCAGTGAAGCGAGACAATATAGCGGACGCGTTGTGGACGAAGACTGGTCCTGTCCCTTCAGTGACCCGAGAACGGAGAGCAAATGAACCGGATCGAAAAGCGCAGCGGCACTGCCTTCAAACTAGCACAGGGCGAATTGCTCAAGATTGTCGATCCCGAAGGCGGACAGGTGTCGGATTTGGTCTGTTACAAGGAAGGGGACGTGAAAGAAGTTATTTCGAACGGGCGAACCTTCGATTATGAAGAAACGATCGAACTTGGTTTAGGCAATCGATTGTGGTCGAACCGGTCAAACGTCATGCTGTCGATCGTCGAGGACATATGCGGCCGTCATGATTTCCTGCTGACCCCGTGTAGCAAAGACACTTTCAAACATTTTTACCCGGACAAGCCAGTCCATCGCGGTTGCTTCGGCAACCTTGCCGAAGCACTCAAACCGTTCGGCGTGGACGAGGACGACATCCCGACCGCGTTCAATGTTTTCATGAATGTAGAGGTGGAAAACGGAAGCGTCGCGGTGAAACCACCGCGCAGCGATGCCGGCGACTATATTGTTCTGCGGGCGGAAATGGATCTGATTATTGGTCTCACCGCGTGCTCCGCATATGCCTCAAACGGGGGGAGCTTCAAGCCGATTGATTACGAAATTCAGCCAGCAAAATGAGTTTAAATAGCCTCATCACGATCGACAACATGTGGTCTTCTGTCGAGCGTGTCGCCGATATTCTATTGTCAGCAACGGTATTTTACCTTTTGATCGTCGTGATGGTTCGGGTCAGCGGTAAACGTACGACCGGCGAACTCAACAATTTCGACTGGATCATAACTGTCGCGGTCGGAAGCCTAGCAGCCAGTGGTATCTTGCTTAAAGATATCTCCACTTTGGATGCGGCCGCTGCGATCCTTGCGCTCGCCTTTTTGCAATTTATTACAACGTGCTGGGTTCAGAAGAGCGATTTCGCCAGCCGGGTCTTCAAGGCCGAACCCACCTTGCTAACCCATCGAGGGCAATTTCTCGAGGACGCTATGGCTCGCACCAGAATTTCGCGTGAGGAAATCCTCGGCGCATTGCGAGCTAAAGGCTGTCTAAACCTCGATGACGCAAACTGGGTCGTGTTAGAGACCAATGGCCAACTGAGCGTAATTCCTAAATCCGACAGAGCATATGAGGAGGTAGAGACAGTCAGTAACGTGCCCGCGCCCAAGCAGGTTACTTAGTGGTCATTCCTACCGTACATTCCATCATTGAGCGGTGTGATCGATCGGATAATCTAAACTCCTTCCTGCATTGGGATTGCAATGAAAAGACAGCAGCAAGCGGGTGGTTAATGGCTGGTGGGCTCCTGAGGCATAGCTAGCCCGGTGAAAGCGTCAGCCGATGGGTGGGAAGCGGCCATTCCGTGGCAAGGGAGGCAACCAATCATCGACGGATTTCCTGTGTTGCGGCTGTTTAACGCCTTCTCGGAAACGCAGGGCAGCCTGCAGTCACGATGCCAAAACGGACTGCAGGCAAACTTCCCGGTTCCTTATCCTAGTTGGCAACCCTCTTCGCCGGCGGCATCGCACGGCCGCGATTGCGCAGTGTCAACGCCGCGGCCTGTCCGTTCGCAGCTTCGAATATGAATTCGATTTGCGGATCGTGTTCGGCGATGAAGCGCATTTCGCCCTGATAGAGCAGGCGGGTTGAGACCTGATCGCCCGGCTGGGCTCTCAGCACCCCGTCCTGCTCGTAGACCTCGATCTCGACTGGCCCCAGATCGTAGGTTCCGGCGAAGCCCGCGCGCTCCGCCGGCGAAAGCGGAAGGTTGATCGGCAGTCCGGCATCCTCTCCGCGCGACACACGCAAAACGCTCTGCTCGATCTGCTCGGCGATCGTTCCGGCATAGATTCCGTTGGTCAGAACGACGATGCCGGTCCCGTCCTGGGGGAAATAACCCAGCTGGGTAATGAAGCCCGATGACGCTCCGCCATGGTGGAGATGGGGTTCGCCCAGCGCATCGTCCGAGAACAGCCCCAGCCCGTAGGGAGCGGGCATGCCGGAAGAGAGTGTGCGCGGGGTCGCCATCAGCGCGACGCTCTGCTCGCCCACGACCTCGCCGCTCACCAGCGCCTCCTGCCAGCGGAGCAGGTCGGCCGCGGTCGAGCAGATCGCGCCCGCGGCGTAGGTGGAGGAAGGATGGTGTCGCTCGAACTCGCTGGGTCCGCCTGAGCCCTTTACCGGATGCCTGTAGGCCTTCGAGACCCGGGGATCGCGGGAGGCGGCGCAAACATGCGTCGATTCGAGCGCCAGCGGAGCGAAGAACTCCCGCTCCATGTAATCCTGCCAGCTCGTCCCGCTCGCTCTCTCGATCAGCAGGCCGAGCAGATTGTAGCCATTATTGTTGTAGCGGAATTTCTCGCCAGGCTGGAATTCGGCCGGCCGCGACGCGAGAAATGCGATAATGGCTTCGGGGTCGGTCGGAGCGGTGAGATCCTCGGCGCTCCGTTCGCTCGAAAGGCCGGAGGTGTGCGAAAGCAGATGGCTCAGTGTCACCTCGGGGGCCGCAGCCGTCAGTTCGGGGAAATATTGATGGATCGGCGCATCGAGGCGCAGCCTGCCTCGCTCGACCAGGCGAAGGATCGCGGCGGCGGTAAACTCCTTGGTGATCGAACCGATTTCATAGACGGTGTCCGGACCCGCCGCCGTGCCGCTGGCGAGATCGGAATGGCCATAGCCGCGGATGAAGACGATCCGTCCGCCGCGGCTGACGGCGATCGTCATTCCGATGATGGGGGTGTCGGAGAAGTGGGCGGCGATGGCATCGACATCCTTGCCGAGCTCGCCGGAGGTTTGAGCCGAAACGGGCACGGAAAGGGACGCTGCGACGAATGCCGCCAAACCGAATATGCGCATGGGTAATCCTCGATTGACAACCCTCGGAAGGAGGGCCGCAGCGCGTTAAGCACACATCATGCCAAGCGGGAGAATGCAGGCTCCGCCCCGCGGGATCGAGATAACCCGACCCTTGCCGGTCCCAAGAGTTAGGAAATAGTCCCAACTATGCCATTCGCGACCGGTTTTTGGGAGGCTATTTCCCAGAGCCTCCGCGGCAGGTATCGGGTCGTTACGCGCCCGTCTGTTTCTGGCACCAGCCAAGCTCGGTACAAGCGTCGCCAGATGGGTGGAAAGCGGCCCTCTTAGGTCACCTGACGCACCTCTTGTTCGCCTGCGCAGATAGTGGACCAATCAACCGCCATGTTTATAGGCTTATCAGGGCCTTGTCAGAGCAAATGCACCTGCTGGTAATGATTGAGCGGGCAGGGCGGACGAATGCCCCGCAAGAAGAAGCCAGCCAGCCCGCTTCGGTATTTCAATTCCTCGCCCGAGGTGATCCGCCTGGTTGTGATGATGTACGTGCGGTTTCCGTTGAGCCTGAAGAACGTCGAGGACCTGCTCTTCGAGCGCGGGATCGACATCTCCCACGAGACCGTGCGTCACTGGTGGAACAGGTTCGGCCCGATGTTCGCCGGCGACATCCGCCGGCAGCGCGTGAGCCGGATGCGCGGCTTTCGCCAGTGGCAGTGGCACCTCGACGAGATGTACGTGAAGGTGAACGGCGAGATGGTCTACCTTTGGCGCGCAGTCGACCAGGAAGGCGAGATCCTCGAGAGCTATGTCACCAAGACGCGGGACAAGGCCGCAGCGTCGCGATTCATGAAGAAGGCCCTCAAACGCCACGGATCGCCCGAGGCGGTCACCACCGATGGCCTGCGTTCCTACAAGGCGGCGATGGGTGAGCTCGGCAACCTCGACAAACAGGAGGTGGGACGCTGGGCCAACAACCGGGTGGAGAACAGCCACCTTTCGTTCCGAAGACGCGAGCGGTCGATGCAGCGGTTCAGGAGGATGAAGAGCTTGCAGAAATTCGCTTCGGTCCACGCCAACGTCCACAACCACTTCAACCTCGAACGCCACCTCGTCGACAGACAGACCTACAAGACCCGCCGCTCGGTCGCACTGGCCGAGTGGCAAACCCTCATGGCGTGAAGCTCGTCGGGGAAGGGGAAGGCTGCGTCCATCGGAGACAAGTTGCGATTAGACTGACAGCACCGCCATCGACCTCCAGCACTAGTATCTGTTTGCCGGAGGGCCTCGCGCTTCGCCGCGGAACGGGCGTTCTGCCCCCGGCCCTTTCGTAGCAATGCGGCAAAACCGAGCTATTCCATGATTCGTGATTGCGGCAATTCCACCCAAGAGAGGAATGACCGCTCGAACCCGACTTCGCAAATCCTCACCGCATTGGATGGCTTTGCGCACATGCGCTGTTTGCTGGCCGGGTGCCCACTCCGGTGGCCCGACCTCAAGGCAGGAGCTTCGCCGGTGTCCGACTTCGACTGCTGACAAACCTGCACATGAGCCTATGGCATAAGCCATGCGTCTCATCTTCGCATTAGCTTTGATGGTAATACCTCGCGCGCTCGGCGCGCAAGAATCATTCTGGCCAATCCCTGCGGAAGCTCAAGGGGCACAAGCCGGAACCGACTCTTATCCCACCCTGCTTGCCGAGTTGGAAAGGTGCGAAAGCTCTGGTGACACCGACTTAGACTGCCTTTTCCTGGTGGATCGTGCAGCAGTCATTGCCGATCAAACAGGACGGCCGGAGGAGTCCCTGAGATTCAGGTTTCGTGCCGCCGAGATAGCGTACCTGTTGGCGCCCGACAGTCGACATTACGTTTGGCAAGCCAACACATCCCGAAGTCTGGCGCGGGCTCTTATATTGCGAGGGCGGCAGCCCGAAGCCATTCCCTTGCTGGAAAACGCCGTGCGTGTGCGTAAATTGATCGCGTCGAGGAGTGCCGAACCCGTAAGCACCGATGCGATCTTCATGGCGGGCACATTGCTCGAACTGGCCAGTGCCAGTGAGTACAGTGGTCGCTTGGGCAAGGTTGAGGACTACTTGCTGGAAGCCTACGATTTGCTCCAATTGATTGGTGAAGACTCCTCACGCCTGGCGATCGAGATACAGGTCGCGATTGGCAAATTTTTCCTCGCTACCGGCCGAAGCGGAGCGGCGCACTCGTACCTGCAAAATGCATTGGCCTGGTATGTCGATCGCAAGATGCCCGACCATAAGGACACAGCGCATATTCGCGAGCTATTGGGCGATCTAGGGATGCTCGATGGCGACTATGCCAATGCCGAGGCGCTCTACAACAAGGCTTTTTCGATCGCGCATGGCAACCTCCCCCGCGCCCGCAGCGAACGCATGGCGGCAATGGCGATGCAAGGTTGGCTGAGCCTCAAGCTGGGAGAGGCGCAGCTGGCGCTGGGTGATGCCTTTGGTGCACGACACAATTTCAACAAGGGGCTCGGCCTCGCAAGCGAAAACACACCCGACAATCATCGTTTATTGACAGCGCTGCATCTAAGGCTCGCCGCAGCGAGTGCAAAGCTTGGAATGGTCGAGAACCAGAGACGTCATCTCGAGCTCGGTTGGGCCAGGAGCCGCAATTTGGGAGACATCGGCGATAGCGAAAAGATCAGGGCAGATGCTGCGCTTGCAATCGCATTACAGCGTGAGGGCGAGGATTATGATCGAGCTCGTTCCTTATTTCTCGGGGCGATGACCGGAATCGAAACGCGATTGGACCGTGCAACTGAATTCGATGCTGCCGCGCAAAAAGATCTGGATAGCTATCGGGATATTTTTCAAGGACTGGTTCAGACCTCTTGGCAGTTGTCGCAGTGATAGGTGCGGCGCGCAGCGCCTGCTCAGCGCTCGATACTCACTGGCGTGCGAGGCACTGTCAGAGCAAATGCGTCAATTAGCGGAACGCGGCGGAGTACAGCCATCTGCCGTTCCGACCTCGGGAACGGGCCCTCATTAAAAGTTTACGCTGCCTCTCGGCCATGAACGGAGAAAGCCTTTTTAACAAGTCGTGAGGCGTTTTTCGCGTCCATTGGCATTCCTACATAGTACCCCTGAGCGTGGGAACATCCTTCAATTTGGACGTGCTTGAGTTGCTCGGCGGTTTCAATTCCTTCAGCAGTTATAGACATGCCGAGGTTGGTTCCGAGATCGGTCACAGCCCGGACGATAGATAGAGCCTCAGGTTGGACGTCGATGTCCCGGATGAAAGATTGATCAATTTTGATTCTGTGGAAGGGGAACGAACGCAAGTAACTTAGGCTCGAATATCCCGTCCCAAAATCGTCCAGCGCAAATCTCACTCCAAGGTTTCGAAGTTCTTGTAGTATCGTCAGAGTTTCGAGGGTTTCGTCTAGTAGAACCCCCTCTGTGACTTCAAATTCTAGACGCTTGGGATCGATACCCGAAACCGCAAGTGCGTTGGCAACGCTACGGACGAGCTTTTCGCCACTTCTGAACTGGACCGGCGAGAGGTTGACGGAAATCCCTATGTTCGTGGGCCAGGCTGACGCCTTCGAGCATGCTTCTCGCAGGGCCCATTCTCCGATGGGCACGATCAAGCCCATGTCTTCGGCAGTAGAGATGAAGTCGCCCGGCAGGATTATACCTTTGCTTGGGTGGCTCCAGCGCAAGAGTGCTTCGAATGAAGAGATCTTCCCGTCACAGGTGTCTATCACGGGCTGATAAACCATCTCGAATTCGTTATTCACGACTGCGCGGCGAAGGTCTTCTTCAAGCTCGCGTTTGGTCTGCATCTCCAAGTCCATTTCAGGAACGAAGAAAGAATAACGGCCCCGTCCCCGCGCTTTCGCTTGATATAAGGCCAGATCGGCGTTCACCAACAGTTGGTTCGCGTTGAGGCCGTCGTTCGGCCCGAGGGAAACCCCTATGCTCGCCCCGATGCAGACTTGCTTCGCACCCACGTAAAAGGGATGGTCAAGAGCCGAAACGATCCGCTCTGCAAGTACGCTTGCACCTTCTGGTTGGATGGAGGCGGACTGAATGATTGCGAACTCGTCGCCGCCGATCCGGGCGACGCTGTCATTCTCTCGCACGCAAGCCTTCAGTCTTTCTGCGACTTGTTGGAGGATTGCATCGCCGACCGAATGACCGAGCGTGTCGTTTACAGGTTTGAATCGGTCCAAGTCCAGGCACATCACCGCCACTTGTTTATGGGCGGGGATTCGAGCGAGCGCTTCGGTTAACCGCTCCTGGAAGAAAGTGCGGTTGGGAAGATCCGTTAGCGCATCGTGACGAGCCATGTGAGCGATCCGTGCCTCTGCACGTCGACGCTCGGTCACGTCCTCATGCGTGGTTACCCAGCCTCCCGAACGCATCCTCTCATGTGCAAGTGCAATGGTCCGCCCATCTTCCAGCTCGTTTAGAAATGTTGAGGAGTCAGAGGACACGATCTTGTCAACGAATCGATCGTGCAAATCCTCTGCGTCGCGCGCCGAATGATTTCCGACTTCCACACTGTGCTTGAGGATGCCCATCAAATCGATGCCAGGACGAACGACATCTTCAGACAGTCCATATATCTCGATATATTTTCTATTACAGACAACCAGACGACCATCCCCGTCGAACATACAGAGACCCTGCGCCATATTATTCAAGGCGGCATTAAAACGGCGGTTCTGCTCGCTGAGGATCTTGTCCTTGATAATGATTTCTTGGGCGTCGATGTGGTGAGCGAAAGCTGTTCGCCAAATCATGAAGGATAATATCAGAGCGCCTACGCCTAAGACCCCGTATTCTATCCCGCCGTGAATGAAACATGCCAAGGCGCCGGGCACGGCGACGGAAATGAGCTGTGCCGCCACCAAGCGGGGCCGGTGGTAGTTGCGTTGTGCTATAGCCATGGTGGCCATTGCGAGAGCGAGCGCCAGGAAGTGGACGATGGGGATATTGGTCGCGATGATCGCGCGGGCGCTCAGCGCTCCGACCGCAGAAGAAGAGCCCAATGCCGCAAACCAGAAGGGCACCTCCGATTTGTAGATTTCCCTAGCAGATCTTTGCTCAAGAAATCGGGGCCGGCGCAGGAGACCGAAAAGCACAAACGATACCGCGGAGATCGTGAGAACAGCCAACCCAAGATCGTTAGCCCGGAACGCGGCCAGCCCGCCAAGCAAACCAATATAGCAGCCAGATCCTACCGTTACGGTAAGGGGCGTCTGGTAGAGCCTGGTTACGAGCTGGGCATACACTGGTAGGGGAAGTGCTTTGTCGCTCTTACTGAGTGTGAACCAATCCAAATTCAGTTCCCCAATCCCCCACAAAGGTGGTGCGTTTCGGCGCCTCCGATCCGATACCGCCAAACCGCTAAAGGAAGGTGAAGGATTGCAATGGACCCAACAGCCTCCTTGCCTTCCGCGTTTAGCATTTGAAGACGCAAAAGCGATGAAGGCCCGTAACTAGGTCTCCGCGCCTCTAGTTAGGGCATGCGTGGACACTCGTTTCATAGCGGTTTCTTAGATGGTGCCCAATGAACGCAGTCGGGTCGTTAGCCGACGGTCGGTTCCCAGCAGTACGGGCGGTCGGTGCAGATCGTTGGAATTTCCGCACTGAATTTTCGATGCCTCACCGCACCCTCGCGATGGTTGGAGACGCAGCCTCTGCCGCAGCAGAGTCCCGCTGCTCATCGCCTTGAAGATCGGAAGCCTTTTTGATCGGAACGTCTTGGCTGGAGCGCGTCTATTCAGGGACTCGACGACTCTTCGCCAGCTGTTAAGAGGAAGGCCGGGTTTTAGTGTGGAGGGGAATCATATTTCACTCGGATTCCTTGGAAGAACAGTACGCGCGCGACGGTTTCGTCGTGGCCCGGCTGATGGATCGCGAAGTGGCCCGCGAAATCGCTCGTCGGGCCCGTCATTCGCTGCCGTCGCGCATCCCCCGGCATGAGAACGTAACCTACATCTATACTGACGAACCTGAGTTAGCCTGGATCGAGGAGCTGGCCGGCCCGGTCTTCGATCAGGGCATGATGCCGTTGCTCGACGGCATGAAGCGACTGCACCCCTCGGTGATCGTCAAGCCTGCGGGCGAGCGCGCCGTACCGCCGCATGTCCATCCGATCTTCACGCTCGACCAGTCGGTCTCGACCGTCTTCTGCTGGTGCGCGCTGGAAGACATGCGTGAGGAAAACGGCGTGATGCAGGTCCTCCCGGGGAGCCACAAGCTTTTCCCGATCATGCCGATGTACGGACAGGAACCTTATTTCCTGCGCGCGTGGGACTCGATCGCGGAGAGGATGGAGTCGGTGTACCTCGAAGCGGGCGAGGCCATGCTGTTCGACGAAAGCCTGATCCACGCATCCTACCCCAACAAGACCGGCGACCATCGCATCGCGCTGGCCACGCATTGCATTCCCGAAGCATTGGAGCCGATCGCGTTGTTCCCGGCGGCAAACGGACAATACGTGGTCTACGAAACCGGCAAGGATTTCGGTTACCAGTATCACATCCGGCCGGACATGATCGATCCGCCCGGGCACTGGCGCAAGCTGGGCTATGTCGACGACGTCCACGAACTCGTCGATCCCGATGAATTCTGGCGCCGCCTCGACGCCGGGCGACACATCGATACGACGTTTCCGCTGGTCCCTGGCAGGAGCGAGGCACGTTCGGCCCCGCGCGCTTCCCGGCAGCCCGGTCGCTGGCGCGGGCGCGTGCGGCGGCTCGTCGATCGGGTCCTCAACAATGCATAGCGTACGTGCCCCACGCCGGGCCTTTCTTGGCGACGACCTGCAGGCGCGCCTCGATCGCGACGGGTATGTCGTCGTCGATGCGCTGGGCGAGGCGGCGGCGCGCGAACTGCGCGCGCAGGTGATCCGGTCGATGGATGGTGCTACGCCCGTGAACGACCCGCAGGGCGCGCTTTATGGCACACTGTTCGACCCGCCGCACCGTGCGAACGGCGCCGGGATCGCGGATCGCACGCTCGCCCCGCTCGTCGCGGACCTGCTCGACCGCTTCCGCTACGAAGGAGGCTATGTCGTCGCCAAGCCCGCCGGCGCGGGGCGCCTCGACATCCACCAGCACCAGCCGGTGACGCGCGATATTTTCGAGCCCGCGGTGCATTGCTGGCTCACGCTCGACGATACCGGTCGGAACCGGGGCGGGTTACGCGTCGTTCCCGGCAGCCACGCGATAACCCGGCATGTCCAGAGTTTCGACACCGCGCCCTATTTCGCCGGTTTCGCCGAAGCGCTTGAAAGCCGACACGCGGTCACGCTCGAACTTCGTGCCGGGCAGGCGATCATCTTCGAGCGGTCGCTGCTGCACGGGTCGGAGCCCAATGCGAGCGACGATCCGCTGTTGCGCATCCTCGGGACGGCGATTCCGGAAGAAAGCCGGCTGTGCATCCTCGCCGAGACAGCCCCCGGTCGCTTCGAAGCGCTCGAAGTCGGAACCGGCGAAATCGACCCCGAGCTCTATTGCATCGCCCGGGAAAATCGAGCGGCTTTGCAGAGCGCCGGCTTCGTCGAGAACCGGAATCTCGCGCTCGACGAAACCGAGTTCATCGCGCTTTTGGCGGCGGGGGAAAGGATCGCCCCGGGCCACGATCCCATCGACCGTATTCGAGTAGCGCACCGGTGAACGGGTATTTCCGCGACCCCGGATTCGACGCGGCGTTCGCCCGCGACGGCTTCGTCGTTGTCGACCTGCTGGGCGAAGAGGCGGTCGAGGCCCTCTCCCGCGAAGCGCGGCGGCTATTGCCGTCCGAGCGAAGCTTCAACGATCCGCAAGGGGCGGCCTACACCTCGTATTTCGATCTCGAATACCGCGCGGAGGCGTCAGCGCTGATCCGCTCTTTCGTCGAGCCCGCATTGACCGAAGTGCTGGTCGGGTTCGAGCCGCTCTTCGCGACGTTCTTCTGGAAGCCCGGCAAAGGACCGGAAACGCCGATCCACCAGCATTCGCCCTACGTTTCGGATCTGCGCGGAGCGACGATCAATTGCTGGTGCCCGCTGGTCGACTGTACGCGCGATTCGGGCGCCCTGACGATCGTGCCGCGGAGCCAGCGGCTGACCCGGCATATCCAGGTCCCGATGCGCCCCGCATACTGGCAGTCCTTCACCGCCACTCTGCAGCAGCAATACCTCGAAGCGATCGAGGTCCGCGCCGGCCAGGCCGTCCTGTTCGACGACACGATGCCTCACGGTGCGGCGAGGAATGCGCGCGAGCAGGATCGGCTCGTAACCCTGACCACTATGGTGCCGGAGGGGGCAACCCCGTCCTACGTCGTCGGCGACGAGGAAGGGGAGGTGGCCGTGGCCTACGCCGCGCAGGACGAATACGCCTATTCCGATATGTTCAACGGACGACTTCCCGCACCGAGCGAGCGGCGCCCATTGGCGCGGGTCGACGAAAGCTGCGAACCGATCGATGCGGCCGAGTGGCGCCACCGGCTGCGGATGCGGGGAGTCCATCCTCGAGGCAGCTGGCAGCGCCGGATCTCGAGACTGAAGAAATTGCTGGTGAGGGAAGAGTTATGGTGATGTTTCGAGATGCGGCCACGCAGGCCGAGTTCGACAGGACCGGCTTCGTGGTGTGCAGGATCCTCGGTGAAGACGAGGTCGTAGAAGTACGCGAGCGGCTCGAAAACGTTGCGGCCGGTCGCAGCTTCGAACGGAACGATTGCGAGGACAGCTACTACAATTCCATGTTCGAGCGGGAGCCCGTCTTCCAGGCCCGCTTTCGCGATGCCATGGCCGAGGCGTTTCATCCACGCCTCGATGCGATGCTGGACGACACCCGCTATTTCGAGACCTCGCTGCTGTACAAGCCCGCCCGATCGCGCGCCCTCAACGTCCACCAGCACGTACCGCTGACAGAAAGGCCGTTCGAACCGGCGGTGTTCTGCTGGTGTGCACTCGAGGATTGCGACGAGAGTTCCGGAACCCTGCTGGTGGTCCCCGGCTCGCACCTGCTCCTGCGGTTCATCCGCACCCTGCAAACGGACGAGTTCTTCCTCGACTATCGTGACGAGCTCACGCGCCGTCACGCGATTCCGATCCCGCTCCGCGCGGGTGAGGCGATCATGTTCGAGAATTCGCTGCTCCATGGCTCGACGCCCAATGCCAGCGAGCGAGCCCGCCCGATCGTCCTGACCATCGTGATGCACGAGGGCGCGCGGCACATGCTCTACCATCACGACGAAACCGGCGAGGCGGTGATGATCGACAACGATTTCGACGAAATCCAGTGCCAGACCATGTTCCCCGGCGGCACCGACGTGATCGAAGGCCGTGAAATGGGACGCCTGCCATCCTGGTCAGACAAGCCCACGCTCGAGGAATTCGAGGCGCTGCTCGAACGCGGGCAGCGGGCCAGCGAAACCTTCGACCCGCTCGCCCAATTGCGGGCGGAACGCGGCGCGACGTGGCGCGGTCGCCTCTCGCGCGCCTTTGCGGGACTTGGCGCCTGATGGCCGCCATATTGCGCGATCCGACATTGCAGGAGGCCTTCGACCGCGACGGCTATGTGGCGGTGCCGCTGCTCGAACCGCGCGAAGTCTCCGAATTACTTACGGCGCTGGCCGGGCTTGCCCCGGCCGACGAGTGGACTCCCGACGGCTCCGGCCCGGCAATGAACAGCTATCATTGCAGTTTCCTCGATACGGGGAAGGCCTACAAGCGTGCAGCTTTCGAACTGCTCTCGAAGGCATTCGCCGAGGCCATCGCGCGCCACCTGGCCGATTTCCGACCGCTATCCGCCAATTTCTACGTGAAGCCGACCGACCAGGGGCGCATCCCGGTTCACCAGAACTGGCCGGTGCTCGATTCGCTCGACGCGACCTCGGTGACAATGTGGTGCCCCCTGGTCGATGTCGATGCGACCAACGGAACGCTGCATGTCGTGCCGGGGAGCCACAAGCTCGTGCCGCACATCGAGGGGCCCGGATCGCTCTCGTTCTTTTCGGCCTATCGCGACGATCTCGACGACCAGTTGGTCCCGCTCGCCGCATCGGCAGGTCACGGCTTCATCTTCGACGACAGCCTGGTCCACGGTTCTCCGGAGAACCATGGCCCCGATCCTCGCATCGCCGTCCAGATCACCTGCGTCCCCGCCGCTGCCGAGCCGGTCTTCTATTTCAATTCGGGCGACGAAGCGTTCGAGCTGGTCGATGCCGACAGCGAATTCTACCTCAAGAACGACGTCACCGACCTGGTCAGCCGCCAGGCGGACTGGCGGGTCCGGGGACGGGTGGCGAGCCGCAATCGACAGATCGACAAGCGTGAATTCGTCGGCCTGGTGAAAAGGAAGCGTTCGGGAGGCGAACCTGGCTCGTTTCGATCATCGCTCTTGCGCGGCCTTGCTTCGTTGTTGCCCCTCAGGTCCAGCTGACTTCGACCACCGCGAGCTGGCCGAGTTCGACCTGGTAATTGCTCGCGATCGAGGGCGGGCTTTCCACGACGATACAACTCGCCGCGCCCGCAAAGCCGGCCAGCGCCACCGGCGTACCGGACCTGCGGTCGATGATGTTGAGCCGTATCGCATAGGTGCCGGGTGCGAGCGGAAGGCGGTCGACCCGGCAGCGGAGCGTCCCCGATCCCGCGGCAAGCTCGCGTCCGCGCATGTCCTGTGCGGTGGTGACGCATTGGAGCTGGTCGGCGGTCCATATCTCGAAGCCCCAGCAGACATCCTCGACATGGTGATCGAGGGTGTAATCCACCTCCAGGACGGCTGCCTTTCCCGTCACCGCCTTACCGGCTTCGTCACCGAAGCGAACGAGGCGAAGCGATGTCGCCTCCGCCTCGACGGGCCGGTCGCAGTGGCGATTGCGCTCGACGAGGGCGCGGACCGCCTCGGTCGCGCTTCCCGCGAAGGCAGGCTTGCCGGAGACGAGCATGATCGCCTGCGAGCAAAGCATCTGGACCTGGACGAGGTTGTGCGACGCGAGCAGGATCGATCCGCCGCGCGCGAGGAAGTCGTCGATGAAGCGGACGCATTTGCGCTGGAAGGCCGGGTCCCCGACCGAGAGCGCTTCATCGATGAGCAACACGTCGGGCCGCGCCATCGCCGCGGCGGCGAACGACAGCCGCGCGATCATGCCGCTGCTATAGGATTCCAACGGCGCATCGATCGCCTCGGCCAGGTCCGCGAACTCGGACACACGGTTCGCATAGGCCAGCGCCTCGTCGTCGCGGAGCCCCTTCAAAAGCGCGCCCAGCTCGATGTTCTCCCGGCCCGTGAGCAGGGGGTTGAGCCCTTCGCCCAGTTCGATCACCGCTCCCACCGTGCCATGGCGTGCAATTTCGCCCCGGCTCGTTTGGAGGGTGCCGGCGAGGGCCTTCAGCAGCGTGCTCTTGCCCGCACCGTTCTCGCCGATGACGGCGATGGCCTCGCCCGCGCGAAGTTCGAGGTCGATCCCGTCGAGCGCGTGGAATTCCCCGGGACGCAGCCGTGGCGCAGCGGGGCGACTGCCGCCGAACGACTTCAGGCTGTCCACCAGCGCGTACCAGGCGGCGCGCGATCGGTTCGCACACCGCACTACGGCGAGGTCGGTGGCGCGCAAGCGCAGCTCGGTCATCTCAGCGCGCTCAAGAATCGGCGTTGGCCCGACTTCAGCCAAGATAACGCCAGCACCAGCATGGCCGCGACGACCACCACGCAGCCGGTGAGGAATACGACACTGACCGGCTGGCCGGTCGCGCTCGCCCGTGCCGCTTCGATCACCGGGGCCAGGGGATTGGCCCAGTCGGGAATGAAGGCGGGTTGGCGATAGAATACCGGGCTGGTGAACATGGCCACCGCCAGCAACACCGCCAGTAACCTGCCGATGTCGTCGATGAGCATGCCGGGCAAGGCGGCGAAGATACCGATCGCGAGGCCGCCGGTGGCCAGGACGATGAGGAAGGCGGGGAGGGCTGCCGCGCTGAGCGAAGGAGACACGCCGAGGAGCGGGACGACCAGCAGGAGAAACAGGCAGCGGAAAAGGATTGCGAAGGCGAGGTCGAACAGTCCGACCAGGAGTGCGAGTTCGACCGTCATATGTCCCCCCGCAAGCTCGGTCTGAAAGGAGGCCAGCTGTCGCTGGGGCATGAGCACCGCATCGGCGAGGACCTGCCAGAAGGTCACCCCGGTCAGCACGAACACCGCAGGAGGAAGTCCGCCGAGGCCGGACTGGCCGATCAGGCGGGTCGACTGGAGCCCCAGACCGATACCCAGCGCGGCCAGCAAGGGGACGATCACCCAGATGAGTCCCAGCCAATTGCGTCGCCGCCGGGTCTTGAGGTGGAACAGGTAGACTTTCCACCCGACCCGGAAGGCCTCCGTCCAGGCTTTCGCCACCTGTGCTCCTACAGCCGCGAATCCCATCAGCGCTCCTGACGAAGTCGACGCTAGAACGACGTCACCCAATCCGATCCCGAGGGACTAGGCCAAGCGCGATCCGAAGTCACCGCGCAACGGCCGCTCGTCTCAACCTGGTGCACCGCGCCCGGTCCACCGGCCTGCCAGCCTTGCCGCTCGTCGCACGATCCGGGAAAACCGGCTTCGCGGCGACCGGATGGCATCGAGCGGATCATGGTCGAGCGTCGCCGCCTCGTTCCCCGCCAGCAAGCGCACGAATTCTTCCTCGGAGATCGCTCGGTTGCGGTTGGCGATTCGTGACACGGGGCGCCAGGATTCCGGCCATTCCCCGGTCTCGAGAAACTCGGCCATGCCGTCCCTGCCACCGGTGTCGATCACGGCAAAGGCGTCATCGCCATCGGGAAGCAGCGCCGCGGTCCGCATATCGGCGCCGACAAAGTTCGCGAGCGCGGCGACCCGCATCTGTCGACCGGGATTCGCTCCGGTCCCGTGCAGTATGCTGTCCTCGAACAGCACGGCCTCTCCCGGCGACAATTCGAGGTCGCGGGCATGGCGCCGTTCGACCTGCTCCGAAAACCCGTCGAAATAGTCGCCCGACCGGGAATGGCGAATATAGGGCAAGATGCGCTGGCTTCGCGGCACGAGCCTGAAGCGAGCCGCGCTTCCCTGACGGTCGGACAGCAGGACCCAGCAGGCTATCCGGCGCGCGAACGGATCGATGGTGGTCGGCCAGTGCTGGTGGATCGGCGTTGCTCCCGCCCCTCCGGGCTTGATGGCGACGCTCGCATAATGGCACCGGGCATGGGCGAAGAGCGGAGCGAGAGACGGTACAATGGCGTCGCGCACCAGCCTCGCCGAGCGCAGGGCGAGTTCGCGATCGTCGTCGATGAGGCCTAGATACCAGTTCGACTGCGGCTGGTTCGCCTCCACGCCGTGGGGATACAGCCGGGCAACCCTGCCGGCGATTGCGATCGCTGCATCGCTCGGGAGGATCCGCAACTTGACGAAACCTTCTTCGGAAAAGCGCCGTTCGAGCTCCGGGTCGCGGAACGACGGCGTGCTGTCGGTGGCGGCATCGTCCGGAGTTCCAGCCAGGTTTGCCGGTTCAGGCATCGCTCCACTCCCGACGCCTCTCGAAGATGGCCGCACGACCTCGGGTCACGTCGCAAGGCCTCGCAACGGTCGTGCGCGGCGGGCGGCGCGGACCGACCTGACCAGCCGCATCATCGGACGCTCGACGAGGTGGAACGTGGCGAGCCCGCTCGCCAACCCCCCCGCCACCACCACCGCAAAGTACGCCGCGGGCGCGATCGGCACCGCGGCGCCGACCCGATCGAGGAGGATAATCGGGAAGAAATGGACGAGGTAGATCGAATAGCTCGCATCGCCGACCAGCTTGGCGGGATTCCACAAGGGCAGTCCGCCGCGGGCGCGATCGAGGGCGACGCAAGCGATGAAGAGCGCAAGGACGAAGGGCAGGTATTGCATCCGTTGCGGCGTGAACGGTGCGTCGAGGAAATACTGCTCGGTCACCGCCATGAGGGGAAGCCAGGCAAGCATCAGCCCGAGGAAGACCAGCCCGTAATTCCACCGACGCTGCCATGCGAGACCGACCCACAAACCGAATACGAACTCGAATATCATCGGCGAGGTCCAGAAGCGGAATGGTTCGCCCCCCTTCAGCAGGATCCCCAGTGCCACCAGCACGCCGAAACCGACGGATACCACCGGAACGAGGTAGCGCCGGGGTAGAAACAGAGCGGCGGCGAACAGCGCGTAAAACATCATTTCGTAATTGAGCGTCCACCCCTGAGGAATCAGGGGATTGAGATCGGGTTCGAACGGACTGCTTCCGGGGATGAACAGCAGCGAGCGCACGAGAAATGCCCAGTCGGCGCCGGCCATCCGGGTCGCGATCGTTCCCGGATCGAGGATCGGGAACAGGATGCCCGAATAGATCAGCACGAACGCGGCAAACGTGAGCGTCCAGTAGAGCGGAACGATCCGCGCCAGCCGATCGCCGAAAAAGTCGAGCGGCCTCGTCTCGTCCGAAGAGATGACGATCACCAGGAACCCGCTCATCAGGAAGAACAGGTCCATCGCCAGCCCGAGAAGCGAGATCGGCAACTGCGGTAGGTTCGGCAGGCCGTGGGCAACGAGCACCGCGATTGCCGCGAGGGCCCGCAGGTACTGGATGCTGAGCAGGGTGCGGTCGATCCGCTGCCATCCGACAGTTCCGACCCCTTCGACGCTCATTGCGCGCCCGTCCTCGAAACGGCCTGCGTATCGGCCAGCGAACGAAGCGTCGCGGCCAGCGCGGCGGCGGGATCGGGCGGAACGCTATCGCGGATCGCCGCGGCCGCGGCCTCGCCGATCCCGCGCCACCGGTCGCGGACCGTCCAAGCCCGTTCCATCGCGGCATCGAGTCCGGCCTCGTCGAAGCCCTGCATCAGGAAGGCGGTTCGGCCGTCCTCGACGACTTCCGCACTCCCGCCGGCGGTGCTCACGATCGCGACCCGCCCTGCCATCATCGCTTCGACCAGCACCAGCGGAAGGCCTTCGGCCCGGGACGGCAGTACCAGCGCATGGTGCGACGCCCAGATTTCGCTCACGTCTGCGACATGCCCCCGGAAATGTGCCTTGTCGCAACCGAGATGCCGCGCCATTCCTTGGAGGCCGTCCCGGCATGGTCCCGCGCCGAAGAAACTGACCTCGACATCGCGCTCGCGCCACTTCGGATCTGCGAGGACGCGCAACAGGATGTCCTGGCCCTTTTCCATCGGGAAGAGCCGTCCGACGCATGCCAGCCGTGTCGTGCCCGTCTCGCCGGGCCAAGGCAGCGGTGCCTCCCGGTCGACGAGGTAGGGATTGCGCACGACCGAAGCCGATGCGAGCGCAGCGCCAACCTGCTGCTCGAGCAATCGGCGGTTGTGCTCGGACACGAAAAAGACGTGGCTGGCTCCCTCAATGAAGTCGCACACCGTGGGGCGCAGGTGATCGGGCGGCCAGTAGTGATCGGATGCCTTCTGGCAAATGAGCGCATAGGGGACCGAAAACCGCTTCAGCACGAAGTGCATGTAGAAGCCGTCCCAACTGCCCCCTTGCGACAGCACGATGAGGCCGGGGCGAAAACGCCACAGGAACAGGGTGAGCCTGAGCAGTTGCCAGCCGATCAATGCCGGACGTGCGAACCAGGCGGCGAGGTCGCGGATCCGGTCGGGGAGGGGCCAGATGCGCGCAAGATCGACAAGCTTCACGCCCGCCTCGCGCAGCGCCTTTATCGCGGGCGCGCTCGGGTCGATCCGCGGCTTGGCGACCCGGACGGTTATGCCTTCGCCCACTAGGGCGAGGGCGGCACGCGCCCATAATTCCTCGCTGCCACCCCACGGCGTCTCGTTGCAGCTGACGAAGGCAATCCGCCTCGGCGACCGGGACGCCATCGATTTTAGTCCTCCCAATTGACCGGCTGTATTCCCGGCGTTCCCCACCAAATCCGTTTGATTGTCTGTGCTTGTTGGCGCATTCGCCCACAACGGGAAAGTCGAAATCGTCCGTTACTCGAAATTCTGGAGGGTGCGCGAGTTGACGCAGGCAATCGGGAACGATGAGGCGGCGGGTTCGGGTAGTAGATCTCGAAATAGATCGTGGATCAGGGCGTCGGACTGGTGGGAGTACAAGCTGCTGCCGCCACTCGCGGTCGCCTATGCCACCAGCCTCTATCTCGACCGGACCCTCTACGATGCCCTTGCCCCGATCGCGCTCGTGCTGGTGTCGCTGATCCCCGGCGCGATCTATGTCAGCGTCCTCAACGACCTGACCGACCGGGGCGACGACCACCGTGCCGGCAAGCCGAACCCGCAGATCGGAAGCGGGAAGATCCTGCCGCTCGCCATCCTCGCGACCTGCGCCGCAGGCGGGGTCCTCTTCGGCTACATCTGGCGCGACAACCCCTTCATGATCGCGGTCTACGCGACGGGCTGGCTGGCCTTCTCGCTCTATTCGCTGCCCCCGATCCGGCTCAAGACCCGCGGGGCTGCGGGAGCTCTGTGCGATGCGATCGGTGCCAATACCGTCCCGGCGGTACTGGCTGCGCTCGCCTGCTTCGCGACGGCGCCCGTTGCCGAACAGACCGCGTGGCTCGCCGGGGTAGCCATCTGGTCGACCTGCTTCGGTCTGCGCGGAATCCTGTGGCATCAGATCGTCGATGTCGAGTTCGACCGGCTCGCCGGCGCGAACACGCTGGTCGCGCGCATCGGCGTCGAGGCGGCTGCCCGCTGGGCCCGTCGGGTCATCTTCCCGCTCGAACTGATGGCAATCGGCTCGTTGGCGCTGTTGGCAGGGCCGATCGCCTTGGCGGCGGGTGTCGTCGCGTTGGCGCTCTACGGCTGGCTGGTGTGGGAGCGGAACGACCGCTTCCTGATGGTGGTCAGGATCGTCGGGCACCATCCGCGCGGCACCTTGTTTCTGCACGAGTTCTACGACGTATTCCTACCGCTCGCGCTGCTCGTGACGTGCATCGCGATCGATCCCAGGAATCTGGCCGTGCTCGTCTTGCACCTGCTGCTGTTTCCGCAGCGTTGGCGGCAGGTCCTGGACGACGTGACGCGGCTGCGCGACCCGCAATACGAGAGCAGCCGCAGAAGCCGTTAGATCTGCGCCAGAAGTTCGAACCCCTGGATCACTTCGCCCGGTTGCGTATGCGGGCTCCACGGCCTGCCGGTTTCGACTTCGTATTGCGCCCAGTGCCGGTAGGTCGGCTCGAATTCGGGCATCCGCAGATAGACCAGTTGGAAGCCCAGCTCCGAGACCAGATCGAGCACGCTCGGGAGGTCGGGGACGACGAGCTTGTAGATATCGGTCAGCCGTTTCAGATCGGTGTTCTGGGCCTCGATCCGCTCCGGCCGGGCGCGGTGGTCGACGGCATAGAAATCCTTGATGTAGATCTTGCCGCCGGGCTTGAGCAGGTCTCGGGCCCCGGCAAGCACATTGCGATAGGATTCGGCGTGGCAAAGCGATTCGAGCAGCAGCACCCGGTCGAATTGTCGCCCCGGGTACAATGTCGCCAGCTGGTGAAAATCGCCTTGCCTCACGGCAACTGAACCCTTGAGTTCGGCCTTGGCGATCCGCGTGCGAGCTTCGTCGACTTGAGCCGGCGCAAGCGTGACACCCTCGATGCGGAGATCCAGATGGGTGGCGAATGCAAGCGCGGGACCGCCTACGCCGCAACCGGCATCGAGGACATCCTGTCCGTCGGCGAGCTGCGCGGCTTCGATCGTGTAGCTGACCAGCTGTTCGTCTGAATCAGGCCTGCTGCCCTGAAAGAATTCTCCGAATCCCCGGAGATAGGCTGGGGTGTTGCGCTCGTAATAGGATTCGACATCGCGGGTCGAATGGCCGCTGGCCCGGACGCGCGCATCGCGGATGGGCGATCGTCCTCCGCCCGGAGGGACGGGCCTTACGGAGACCATCTGGGCGAGCCGAGCCATGGACCTGGTGATCAATCCGCGCAATTCCGGTGTCTCCTGTGAATTGAACCTGCAGTGACTGTGAATAGTCCCGTTTGACGCATGTGAAAGCGAGCCGCAACCAAGCGGTTGGCGCAATGCGAGGCATCCTCCTGCCTAACTTGCAATAACAGCCTTCTGGATATTATATCGATCTTCGGGCTGGTTGATTGATGGTCATCGCGTCTTGCGTGTGGGCTCCATCGGCCGGAAGGGAAGTGGGGCTTCGCGATCGATGATCTTGGTCACAGGTTCCAGCGGGTTGATCGGCCGTTCGATCGTGAAGCGCTTGGTCCGGTCTTCCATCCCGGTTCGCACATTCGATTTTCACGATAACCCTGCGGAGGACAGCCGGAGTTCGGCTGCCCTCGAACGCGCCATGCAAGGCGTGACGGGTATCATTCACCTCGCTGCGATTTCCCGGGTCGTGTGGGCGGAACAGAATCCCGTTCTGTGCCAAGCGGTCAACGTCAACCCACTGCGCGAAATCATCGATATTGCGCTGCGGATGGAGGTGCGGCCGTGGCTCATCTTCGCCAGCAGCCGAGAGGTTTACGGCGAGTCTCCGAGCCTGCCCGTGAGCGAGGATGCGCCGCTCAGCCCGCTCAATGTCTATGCCCGCAGCAAGGTCGCGGGGGAGCAACTGGTGCACCATGCGAGTGCCGCGGGCCTGCGCGCCAGCCTGGTCAGGTTTTCGAACGTCTATGGTTGTATTCACGACCATTCCGACCGGGTTGTCCCCGCCTTTGCGCGCACCGCTGCCGAAGGAGGCGTCCTGCGACTCGAAGGAGCCGACAACCTGTTCGACTTCACCCATATCGATGATGCGACCGACGGTCTCTACCGGTCGGTGATCGCGACCATGGCCGGCGAGGCGCTGCCCCCGATCCATTTCCTCACCGGAAGCGGCACGACGCTTCGCAGGCTGGCCGAACTTGCGATCGAATGTGCGCGCGCGCCGGTCGAAATCGTCCTCGCGCCGCCGCGGAGCTACGATGTGAGCCGCTTCGTAGGCAACCCCGAGCGCGCGATGGTCCAGCTTGGCTGGCAACCTCGAACCGGGATCGAACGTGGGATGAAGGACCTCGTGGACCGGTTCGCGATGGGCGAACTGGTGGGCGCGTCGGTCCCCTTCATCGATGGGATGACCGGAACGGCAGGCCTCGGTTCCGGGTTGAGGTAGGGCGTCGTCGATCAGGGCGAGGCGTTAAAAAGCCTCGGGAATGCGCGCGATACTATCGGCATGGCACCGAGTACGAAAAGCAGTTTCTTCAATGCCTGTTTGAAAACGTGAGTTTTGATCTCTCGGACGAATTCTTCGCGAGATGTGCGGACGAGGCCAAAGCTTTCCCGCATCAGCGGTCGGGCGGGAAAGCCGTCAGGCGACCCAAGTTCCTGTTGTGCCTGAAGCGAAGCTGCCCGGAGCCGAAGCTGGGCGATCGAAAACCGCACGGCGTAACGCTGGCTGATTGAATCGCCATGCACACGATAGGAGACGAGCGCTTCTTCGTGGTTTGCCATCCTCGTGAGCGGAGCCATGCGGAGCCAAAGATCCCAATCTTCGCCGTAACGGATGCCGGGGCGGTACCCTCCCGCGCGCTCATAGACCTCGCGTTTCATCATCACGCTCGAATGGCAAAACGGCACCAGGCGAGACATCAGTCGTCGAATTTCGGGATCATGGGTTGGACGGGTCAGTCTCGCCAAGGGCCGGCTTCGATTGTCTATCATCGTCACTTGTGAACCCATTAGACCAAGTCCGTGATCCGCTTCGAGGCGTTCCATCTGGAGCGCAAAGCGATCTGGCCTGGCCAGGTCGTCTGCGTCGAGGCGCGCAAGGTATGGGGCGGCGCTGTTGGCTATTCCCAGCCGGAGGCAGTCGGATAGCCCGGGGTCTGGAAGGAATAGCAGTCTTATCCGCTTGTCCTGCCGGGCAAACCCGGAGAGGATTTCAGCCGTCTCATCGGTGCTGCCATTGTCGACGATGACAAGTTCGAAATCGCCCATGGTCTGCCGAAGAATGCTGCGAACTGCTTCCCCCAGATAATCTGCGCCATTCTTGACGGCCAGAATGGCTGCGATGCGAGGGACAGAAGCCATTTCGGTGACGAGTACTCGGGACAATTTCAAGGCCCGTTCGATGCACGTGATTGCAGGACCGTGCAAGTGCGGAAAACACGGAGAAATCGGGAGGATAATCGCCAAAGCAGCCGGGCATTGTCTAGGCAAATGCTCCCACTGGCGGTTCGCCGCTGATCGGCCAGTGGAGGGCATGCCTCGCCCACGAAAACCGGCCAGCCCATTTCGCAATTTCAACTCGTCGCCCGAGGTGATCCGGCTGGTGGAACAGGTTCCGAGTCATGTTCGCCGGCGACATCCGCAGGCTTTATTGGGGAACGGGATTGGTGGATCTGCGGGTCTAGAATGCCTTGCGCAGTTCGATCTCGACAATCCGTCCGATCGGGTCTCGATATGCCTTTTGGTAGGTGAGCGGGGTCACCCCGTCGTCGTCCGAAACGATCTGGCGGTCATTGGCGACGTTGATGATCGACAGTGAGACGCGCGCACCTTTGGTAAAGCCGGACGGCTGCAGGATGCGATCGAGATCGGTGAAGGCCCGAACATTGACGGTGGCGAGGCCGCCGAAGTCGAGCCTGTCCTGCGCGCTATTTCCAGTAATCAGGCGCGAAGCCGAGCGCCATTGCGTGGCCATGCGAATTCCCTGGCCACGCGCCGATAATGCGGCGCTTGCATCGAGGATATGGCGCGGCCGTCCGCCGCCCAGGCCGATGGCGCCTCCTTCGAGCAGGTCGATCGGGGAGGCCGCATCGCTCAAAAAAACGCGATCGCGCAGCGCCAGCGTATGGGCGAGAACGAACTGCAGGCGCGTCCCCGCTCCCGGCGGAATTGCGATATAGGAATCACTTCCCGCATCATCCGCAGAGTTTGACGGGCTGGCTGTCTCGGAGCCCCCAATGGGGAGGAGAAACGAGGCACCCCATCGCAGCTCTTCTCGTTCCTGGCGCGCGAAATTCACCGGTCGGCCATCGACGGCGATCAGCAGTCCTGCTCCGTCGCGGACGAACCGATCGGCAAATGCCGTGTAGAAGGGCAGGCTCGCAGAAGAAACGAACCCGATCGTATCGCGCAACGTTTCCCCGCGATAATCGGCGAATACATTCAACCCGATCTCGGGCCAGGGCGATGCGTTGATGGCGAAGCGGCGTGTTTCGTGGGTCGCGGAGCGCAAACCGGCATTGCCGCCGCTGAGGAAGTCCACATCCACCGTCTGACCGGTCGGCAGATCGACGATCCGGATATTCGGCGTGATGGTAAGCGGGTCGCCCAGCACCTCGACCGGAACCGGAAGATTGGCGCGCTCGAACGATGCCGTAATGGAAAGCGGTGCGATCGGTTGCCAGAGTGTGCCGATAGTGATCCGGTCGAGCCCCCCCGCGCCTTCGACATCGCTTCGCGCATAATCGAAGCTCATGTTCAGTTCGCCGAGCCCGGAAAGGACATCCTGCCGTGCGCTTGCGATGGGAATATCGACTCCGATTTCACCGCCGCGGGTCCGGCGCGACACATCGCGCAATCTCCGGCCTGCGCCGAAATCGCTGACCGAGGTTTGTGTATCGCGGCGGAACTCGAGCGCGCCGCGCACTCGTGCGTCGCCTGCGGGCAGTGCGAGTAGCGGGCCGAGTGCGTTGAGCCGGACGCCGTCTGTCGCGCCGCGCGAGTTGCTGCGTCCGGTGGTGATGGCAAAAAATGCGTCGAGCGGTTCGACCGCGGGATCCACCCCGGCAGGCAGCCGGGGCCCGGCCGCGATCGCCGCCGGGGCAAAATCCGCTTCAAAGGATCTTGCGCTGCGATTGCGCTGGCCTGCCAAGCTGATCAGCCAGCGACCCACGTCGGCATTCAGCACCAAATTGCCGCTGGCGCTATCGAAGGCGAAGCTTTGTTCGAGCGGCGTGCGCGAATAGGCCCGCAGGATTTCGCCTCCCGCATCGGTAAACAGGGCATTGGCCAGTCCATTGAGACTGTCGTCGCGCGACCAGCGGCCCCGCAGGTTGAAGCTGGCGGACAGCCAAGGCGCCAAGCGGTTCGCACCGGCGAGGCTGGCTTCGATCACATGCGAATCCGGCTTGAGGGTTCGCGCTGCGGCTATGTCTGCTGTGTCGGTCAGGCCGAATATCGGAAGGTCGCGCGCAAGGGCCGGTTGGGCCAAATCGCGATCGGATTCCAGCAAGGCATCGGAATCGCGATAGCGGAGCGCGGCATTGAGCCGGTCGCGACCGGCGATCCTCGTCAATGCGATCTCGCCGCGCCCCTCTGCCCATCCCCCTTCGGTCGCGAACCTTGCACTGGAGGTGACGACGGCGCTTCGCAGCTGTTTCTTGAGGACGATATTGTACACGCGCCGATTGGGAACGCCGCCCGCCATCTGGCTGCTTCCGCGCGGAAGCACTTCGAGCGCATCGATCGCTTCGGCCGGCAGGTCCTCGATATCCTCGATCCCTGCGACGCGCTCGCCATCGACTAGGAAGACCGGGTCTTCATCGCCGTTCTGCGCCTTGATCTCGTCGAGGAATTCGCCGACGGTGGCCGAACCGTAGGATTCAACATCGCTTTCATCGAGGCTGCGCTCCGGCTTGATCCCGCGCAGAGCCGGCATGATGAAGCGGTCGGCAGTGATGACGATGCGGTTTTCCTCGCTCGACTGCTCGGCCGCCGCTTCCTGTGCAGCAAGCTCGAGCGGAAATCCCGACAGGGCAAGGATTCCGATCGCGGTGAGGCTGGTCTTCATAGGCCTTTCCGAACCAAAGAGGGCGGAGGACCGAGGTCCCCCGCCCCCCTGGAGGGCTTCCAAATTGGAGAAAGCCTCAGGAACGTCAGAGCTGCGCCGACATGCCGTTGAAGTGCACGAACAGGCCGCCGGTGGTGCCCAGTTCCTGGACTTCGGTCACGATGCCGGGATTGTTGCCGGGGCACGCGCCGCCGACGGTCGGAACCGACTGCCCGCTGGTGGTCGTCGCGCCGAAGCCCGACAGGTTGTAGCCCGTATACTGGCCGGTCTTGCGCGGATCGGAATTGATGTTCGAATTCAGGGCCGTGTTGCGGCGCAGGTTCACTTCGTGATGGATGACGTTGCCCGACTTGCCAGCCACGGTGTCCCACTCGCAGGTGGCGATATAAGCGGTTTCGGTTTCGAACGTGAAGCTGACGGCATTGGCATTGTCCTGCGCGGCCTTGTTGTTCCAACCGAAAGCGAGCTGGACGTCGCCCTTGCCGACGAAGCCGGTGCCGGTTTCGGCGTCGAAGGTAACCGCAGCAAGCGCGGCGGAAGACATGGCGAGAGCGGCGAGACCGCCGAGAATCGAAATGGTTTTCATGGGTATGCTCCTGGGTGCAAAAAAGCGTGCTGTCCCCGTGATCTTTGTGATCGATGGGATGCCCAGAAGATTACCGAACCATTTACCCTTATCCCATTCAGCGTTCGGCCAAATCGACGTTATCCTTCGACAGCGAAACAGGTCTTTTGCTGTTGAATTTCATTCTATTTCGGGCGCGGACGACGCCAGGAGCGCCAGTTCCGTGCGACTCTGCACGTTCAATTTTTCGTAGATTCGGTGAAGGTACACCTTCACCGTTCCCTCGGTCACTCCGAGCTCGGTCGCGATCGCGCGATTGCGCATCCCGCGGGCGATCAACCCGGTGACGGCGCGCTCGCGCTTGGTCAGACAAGTCAGGGGATGCTGGCCCTTCTTACCGTCGTTCATTGTATAGGACAGGGCGCGATCCATCGCCTCGCGATCGATCCAGCGCTTGCCCTGGCATACCTCCCGCAGGCAGCGCACCAGCAGGTGTTCGGCTCCTTCCTTGAGCAGGATGCCGTCGACGTTGAGCGACAGCGCCTCCACCAAGCAATGATCGGCGAGGCTTGCAGTAAGCAGAATGATTGGCCGCTGATCTCCGCGGGCGCGCATCGTTCGAAGCACGTCCATCCCGCTCATCTGCGGCATTGAGACGTCCAATACCAGGATGTCTGGGCGCACGGAGGAGAGCGCTTCAAGAACGGAGGTGCCATCGCTGGCGCGCCCCACCACTTCGAATTCGCTGTCGCGCAGGATCGATTCCACCCCCGAGAGTACGAGAGGGTGATCATCGGCAATCATTACCCGCGTCATGACAATCGCTCCATTGGCAGAGAAATACGTGTACGCGAACCCGAATTAAGCGCCACTATTTCCAAGTCCCCGTCCAGCTTTTTCACGCGCTCGGAAAGGGAAAGCGGCAAGTGCAATATGGTCTCGCCGTCCTCCGCGATCATCGCGGAATTGAAACCGCTGCCGTCCTCGAATATCGTCAGCAACAGACGGCCGGATTCCACCAGGCATTCGACCGCGATTTCCCGGGCACCGCCGTGTTTTACCGCGTTCGCTGCAGTTTCCCTCAGCATGAGTCCGATTTCGCGCTGGCAATCCGCCGAAATGGTCAAGCGCTCCGGAGAGTACCCCAGAGTGCAAGTCACGCCCCACTGGCGGGAAATCCGCGCCAGTACCTGCGCCATTTCCGCCCCGAAATTCTGCTCAACGACATGGCCGGGTTGGCCGCGCAAACGAGCAATCAGTGCGCGCAGGTCGGCATGTTCGGCCGTGAGTTCGCTGCGGAGCTTGTCGATCTCGGCCTGCAGGGGGCCATTATCCGAGAACATCCCGTGCATGGCGTTGAGCCGGTACGAGGCCCCCGCGATAATCTGGACCACGCTATCGTGAAGATCGCGTGCGAGCGTCAAGCCGCTCTCCGCTGCGACCCGTTCTTCCAGCGATCGCTCGCGCGATGTCCGATCGAAAAAGCGCGCTACGCCTTTCGCAGCCGTGCGGGCTTCCTTCAGGTCGTCGACCGACAAGCCTGAAGTGCCGGCGAGCACGATCCAGCCATGGATATCGATCGTGGAAAATGGCGCGGCGGCAAAACGGTCGAAGTCCAGGATCTGGTCTATATAGTGCTGCGAATTAGCGGGTCGCTCTACCAGGCGGCCGGCTTCCTCTTCGAGAGCGACAACGCCTCGGGCGTCCCCCAGCAATCCCGATGCTCCCGCGGCAAGGTCGAAAAACGGTTGCAGCACTTGGGGCTCGAAGCGCTGATAATCATAAGCCTTGCCGGTGGCCGTGCTTCTGTAAACCCAGGGTTCCTCGTCATCCCACCAGAGCACAGACACCTTTGGCGCCCCGCTGCTCTTGATCAGCGTTTCCAGTATTTCGCGCAAGGAGGTCTCATTCTTTCCCAGATCGCTGTGTGCGGATTGCCAGGCAGCTTGGAGATGCTGCCCGAACCAGACGAAAAGAGCGGAAACCACCAACAGGTAGCTGGTACGAAAGATCAACCGTTGCAGCTCGAAGTCGCCTTGAGCGAATTGCAGCGAGAGCGCGCCTGCCAGGAAAAAAGCGCCCGTCACAACCAGAGCGGTCATGGCGGTCGCGCGCCAGTTCCAGCGAACCGCAGCGGAAAACAGCAGGAAAACGAACAGCGTGAAAAATGGGCTGGTATAACCATCGGTCAGGTAAACCATGACCGAGAACAGCAGGATATCGACGACATGGAAAGGCCATGCGAATTTCCAGTCTCGCCGCCAATTATCCCAAGTCAGCAACAATGCTCCGACCGCGAAAGCGACATAGGCCGTCAACAGGATATATCCCGCTTCGGGAAAGGCGGTGGGTTGCGAAGGGTCCAGCCAAATGGCGGTGATGAAGACCACGCTGAGAAATAGCCTGCTGAGCGAGATCACCCGACCGGACCGATTGGCTAAAGTACGCTGCATCTGTGAAGCCTCATCGCCAATGCGACACGCTGCGATGCCTTAAGATCGAGGCAATTACAAATAGTAGGAGGCGTGAACTTCAGTTCGTCTTACGATTGCCAAGTGTAGATTGCGCGCAGGGCTCCGGAACGAACGGCTTCGCCCCATTGCGAGAGATCAACCCTTTCGCCGTTCCTGTCAGAACAAATGCACCCGATTTAAGAAGGAGGGGGCGAGGGTAGGGCGCGTCTATCGGAAAGCGCGAGTTCGACACGAGACCGGCCCTCCTCGCTTGCGACGGCCAAGTCGATGGGGCGCCCGCCCAAGCCATCATGATGCGCGTTCATGAATTCTATCGCGGCCTCCGTGCCGAGAAGCTTTATGGCCATGCGCGTCGTCTCGCCCTGGCGTCGCGAGGCCGAGGGGGTGAGGCGCGAGTTGCGGTTATTTCGCCTCATGACGAGAGCGCGGGGATGGCGGGGGCGTCGATCGTTATGGAATTAGGCAAGTTTCGCTCCTCGATATAAGCGGGAGCGCAAACCTGTCTCTCAGTCGCAGATGCTCAAACGAAGTTCGTGCGATGTCGATCGCATTAGCACACCTTAGATTCTCTGTACCGCGATTTCGCGATGCCATTCGGATGCGCATTCTCCGCGCAACGGAGACAGCGGGGGAACGGACGGGTGAGGGAGGGCGTTCAAGGTACGTCGTTCCAAAAGGCGGAGGGACTGTCCCAATAGGAATTTGTCCCCATGGATATTGCCGAGGCCGTCATCCTCGTCGTCGAGGACGAAGTCCTCATTCGGATGGATTTGGTCGATCAACTTGGCGGCCTTGGTCACCGCTTGATTGAAGCATCTACCGCGCACGAGGCTCTCGAAGCGCTGTCGAAAGACGGGACGATCGATATCCTTTTCACCGACGTGGATATGCCCGGCGACCTCGACGGTGTCATGTTGGCTCGAGAAGTCTCTGAAACCCGACCGGAGATCGGCATTATCGTGACGTCCGGAAAAACCTTGTTCGGTAAAGCGCCACTGCCGGAGGGTTCGCGGTTTTACCCCAAGCCGTACATGCCCGGTAAGGTTCATGCGGCAATTCAGGAGATGCTGGCGCAAGCCGACTGAAGCACACCCTGCCCCGGCGCGCGAGATGGCGGGCCGGGGTCGTGTATCAAGTCGTCAAATGGACCGAGGTCGCCGTAATCAGGGCGCGAGAACCGGAAATTTCCGATCGCCCGGCCGTGCGTGGATACCTGTCGAATTTCCACCTGAGCAGAATTGGTTCGTCAGGGCCCTCGAACTACAGGATCGCTTGGGAGTCCGTCTTGATCAACGCGTGGTCGGCAAACTGCGCCTTGCTCCAGGCACAGGCTGCCGCGGCGCCCAGTCTGATCTGGAAGTCGCTGATACGGCCTGCGATGCGCGAAGCTGTCGCCAGTTTGACCAGGCGCTCGTCTTCGTTTGCGGTACGACCGGCCCCCATCAGGGCTCGCTGATGCTCGGCATATTGGTGGTTCAGGTCCATGTCAGGCGTCCTGCTGTGGCGGGAATGCAGATGCATGGCCGCGATTATGGTGTGTCATCAGTCGATCATCGTCGCGACGAGATGTCGCAATTCGGCGGTCGGCATCGGAAGGGAACTTGTCCCTTCCCGATCGGCGCGCTGGGCGTGGATCGCGCCGTAGCGCAGCGAAAGTTTCGGGCGCGAGGCATCGCGCAGGTTCATTGCAGTCATAATTCTTGTGTCCGGCGGGTCGGTCCCGCCGCCTCTTCAAAAGTGTCAGCGCCTGAATCCGCGCTTGCGGGCACCAACGGGCGTATGCCCCGGTGTCCGTTCGCGGAAAACGATCCGGCCTTTGCTCAGATCGTATGGCGTCATTTCGACGTGTACGCGGTCTCCAACGACCGATCGGATGCGATAGCGACGCATCTTTCCTGCAGTGTAGCAGATAAGACGATGCCCATTGTCGAGGGTGACGCCGAAGCGCCCGTCGGGCAGGATCTCGTCGATCGCGCCCTCCATCGTAATGAGCTCTTCTTTCGCCAATCAAGTCATCCTTGCGTACGAAAAATCATCCGCACGGACGAATTCCGTAGCGGAGCCGGTAGGATGAAATGGAAGTGGTGCCACTGCCGCGGTTAATCGCAGGATGAGGCAATCAAAATCCGTCGCAAACGACGTTAGGCAATTTCTGTATAGCAGCGTGCAAAAAAATTACAAGGGACGCGATGGTCCTGTCAGAAGAGATGCAGCTGATTGACGATCGAGCCGGATGCGTGGCTTTAGCCAGTGGAAGCGGCCTGCATGATGAGGGCGAGATCCTCGAGAGCTTAGTGAGGAAGATGCGGGACAAGCAGGCAGCGCTTGCGGTAAAGTAAACGGAAAACCCATTTACCTTAGGGCGATGGGAGTTTTCCTACGATTTTGCCCTGGGTCCCGTTTCGATCGGTCGTGCCATTGACGAAGGGGTTCCCTGCGCCGAAGATGCCGCCGCTGATTTCAGCAACAGGAGGCGGTATGTCTGGCAGGAGAAAAGCGTTCGTTTGTGTCGACCCAGTCGAAGCATTTGCGGAACCCAAGTTCGTGCTCGAGTTCGGGGGCAAGATCTACGTCACGCAGGCGGTGTCCGAATTTGATCCGGACGATCCGGACCTGAGCGAGGATGCCCGTAGCGACATCGATCGACTGAAGGTTGTCCTGGACCGCGGCGACAAAGTGTGCGGAACCTATATCGAGCCGCCGCAGAAGATGATGAGCACGGCTCAGGCGCAAACGGATAACTGATAGGATGCCGTTCCGGGACGTTGCTCCCGGACCACCAAGCGAGCCGCGCGCGCTCGCGCCGGGCCTGTTTCTCGACCGGATCGAGGCCGAGGGATTCGAAGCCGGAGTGACGCGGCTCGCCGACCTGACCGGCCTCGACCGGATCGGTTTTCCCGTGTGGCAGGCGGTGCGCCCGTTCGGCCGCGCGCAAAGCGTCCACCAGGGCAAGCACGCGTCCAACCTGCTGGCGCGGATCGGTGCGCTGGGCGAGGCGCTCGAGAGCCATCGCGCCGAGAATGCGGTCGTCAATATCCGTGCGACACGTTGGCGCGACCTGCCTGCGTCGGCGCGCTGCCCCGATCCGCACGATTGCAACGCCGATCGCGGCATCGGCGAGGCGCACGGGGCGCTCGACTGGTGCACCGCGCGCGAATTCCGCACGGATGACGAGTTCTTCCTGCCCCACCTGTTCGTGTCGCTCGATTTCACTCTCACTGACGGTCACTGGCTCGAACGCAGCAGCGCGGGCCTGGCGCTGGGCACCTGCGAAAGCGAGGCGATCGCCACCGGCCTGCGCGAAGTGCTCGAGCGCGACGCGGTGGGCGCGTGGGAGCGCTCGTCGCCGGCCGCCAAGGCGCATGGCCGGATCGACGTCGCCTCGATCCCCTACGGCTGGTTTCATCATTGGAAGGAGCGCGCCGCGAGCGCCGATGCGACGCTGCGCGTCTTCGCCACCGAAACGATCGACGGCATGCCGGTGTGCATCGTCTGCCTGAGCGGGCCCGCGGCCTACGGGGAGGGGCAACGCGATTTTATGGGCAGCTGTGCGCACGGCGATCCCGAGCGGGCGCTGTTCGGGGCGATGGCCGAGGCGATCCAGTCGCGCCTGACGGTCATCGCGGGATCGCGCGACGACGTGATGCCTCGCCTCTACCGCTCGACCCCCGGCGGCGGGCTGCTCGGCGCGGTCGAACTCGGCGTCCCGCTTTCGTCGTTCGAGAATATCGAGCCGCGCTGTTCGGAGCCGCGCCGGGTGGCGGATCGGCTGGCGAGCCTCGGATACGACCGGATCGTCGTGGCGCGTCTCGCTCCCGAAGGCGCGATCCCGGTGGTCAAGGTCTTCGTGCCCGGCCTCGGTTCGCTCCACCGCGAACGACGGGCGCCGACATGACCGTATTCTGTTTCGCCGGACCATCGCTCTTGCCGGCGGATCGCGCGGCCTGGCCGGACATCGCCTGGCGCGATCCGGCCGAAGCGGGCGACCTTCTCGTGCTCGACGCCGGGTCCGATGATACCGTTTGCCTCGTCGACGGCTATTTCGACCATCGCCCGGCGGTTCGGCACAAGGAAATCCTTCTGCTGCTGTCACGCGGCGTGCGCGTGCTGGGCGCCGCCAGCATGGGCGCGCTGCGGGCCGCGGAAATGGAGGCGGCCGGGATGGTCGGGGTGGGGGCCATCTATCGCGCCTATGCCGCTGCGCGGCTCACCGCGGACGACGAGGTCGCGCTGGTACACGGCCCCGCGGAATGGGGCTGGCGGCCGTTGACGCTCCCGCTGGTCGATTGCCGCGCAACCGTCCACCGGGCGCTGCGCCGTGAGGCTCTCACAACCGGCGAGGCGCGTTCGATCATGACCGCCGCCCGGAGCCTCCACTATACCGAGCGCGAATGGGAATCGCTGCTTGAACAGGCCGATCTTCCCGCCGGGCGCGCCGAGCCGATCCGCCGCTGGATCGAGATCAACGCGCTTTCGCAGAAGAACCGCGATGCGATCGCCTGCCTCGAAGTGGCAGCTCGGGGAGTCGCCGTCACCGGTCATCGCCCTGCAATGGTCTGGACCAGCCTCGTCGCGGCGCTGGCACGCTCCCGCGGCCTCAATCCACGAGATCTGCAATCGCCTGCAGCTGGTCTGTCACCCAGTCGCGCCGATCCTGCTGCTGGAACGGATGATGGAACAGCGCCCAGGCGATGAACCGCTCGCGATCGGGCGGTGTATCGCCGCACCAGCGTGCCGCCACCATCGCGTGCAGCTTGCGGGCGAGGGTCGCGGTCTCGCTTGCGCCCGCGGCCGAAGCGGCAAGGACGCGGTAGAGCTCGCTCGAGATGGTCGGGCGCGCGACGCGTCGCAGGCAATCCTCGGCCTTGTCGTATTCGCCCAGCAACAGGTGCAGCAAGCCCGCTTCCTCGTGCGGCGCCTCGGTGATGAAGGGAGTCAGGCTTTCGCACTTGTCGAGCAGTTCGACCGCCCGGTCGAGGTCTCCGATGAACATCCACCCGGTCCCGATCTGGAGCAGCCGCTTGCGATGGTAGGGATTGAGATCGTACGCCTGCCGCAAATGTTCGCTCGCCTGCGCGGCCTCGCCGGCCCAGAGATAACACCACGCCATGACGGTGTGGAGGAAGGGTTCGGTGGGGTCGATCAGCACCGCCCGCCGCGCCAGCTCCGCGGCGCGGCCCCGGTGGGCGGGGGTCGTCGAGCCGAGGCCGCTATACCCGAAATCGGTATTCAGCAGGAGGATGAGCGGGGCATAGGCGCGCGCGAAACCGGGATGGCTCTCGATCAGTTCTTCCCACCTCCGCGCAACCTCCTGCATCGCCTCGAGGCCGCTTGCCGTGCGCATTGCCTTGGTGTTCTGGAGATAGCGACCATAGGCATCGGTGGGTATCGCAGGCAGGTGGCGTGTCAGGTCGTCGGTCAGGCGCGGGAGCACCGCGGAGACGATGACTCGAACCAGCTTCTCGATATCGGCCTCGGGTTGCTCGGGATCGACCTGGGCGCGATCCGACCAGATGATCTCGCCGTTTTCCATTCTCACCAGCCTGGCGAATACCCCGAGCGGGCCGACGCCGCGGAACAGCCGGATCTCGAGGCGGTAGTCCCGTTTCCCCGTCGGTTGCGCGGCGTCGTCGGTATTCTCGGCGACCGAGCCCGAGACCAGCCGGAAATCGCTGAAGCGGGATAGCGCGTGGAGGATTTCCTCGCGGATCACCTCGTCGAGCCATGAGCCCCCCTGCGCGGAGTCGTGTCGCAGCGCGGGAACATGCAGCAGCGGCGGATAGGATTGCGGTTCGGAGCGATCGGACGATCCCGGGCGGGCTGCGGACGCCTTCGGGCGGGCCGGCTCGCTCTCGGCCACGGCCTGCGCGACCAGCCGGTATCCGCGGCCGTAGACGCTTTCGATATAGCGCGGATTCTTCGGATCGTCGCCGAGCGCACGGCGCAGTTCCTTGACCGCCGAGGTCAGCGCCGATTCCGATACCGCCATCCCGTCCCAGACCGAGCTGAACAGCTCGTCCTTGGTCACGAGACCGCCATCCTGCTCGACCAGTCTCAGCAGCACCTGGAACGCCTTGTTCCCGAGCTTCACGTGCCCGGCGGGACCCCACACCCGTTCGTCCTGCGGGTCGAGCGTGAACTCGCCCAGTCGGAAATGCGATGCCGGGCCTGCTTTAGCATCCAAGGAAGTGGGCCTCCTGCATGTGCCGCGCGACTCCGTCGACCTTCCCGAAGGAAGATATTGCAGAGGTGTCCCATTGAATTATCACGAAATCGTCAACCCCGGCAAACTTCGCCCGAATCTGGAAAGATTATGGGCCAGATTCTTTCCAGCGCCTCCTCAGGATGTCCGGCGCGACCGCTCCTAGACAGGGGACATCGGCAATCGTGCCGAACCCGTCCAGGAGACCTGCAATGAAAAATACGATCACCCTGCTCACCGCCGTGCTGATGACGATGGCCGTTTTCAGCGGCACCGTCGGGATCATGAACTACGCCGTGACCGACGGAACGTACGAAGCGCGGCTGGCGTGACGGCGGCAACGCCGGTGCCGGAGGGCACAGGATGGCTCGACAGCGATGTCGGGCCATCCTTTTTTGTGTGCCTGCCCGGCTCACGGCGAGCGGCCCCCGTGACCGGTGACCATCTTCGCCGCTTCCCACGCACCGCGCTCTGCGCGAGCTAGAACCCTACGGCGAAGCCCACCTGCGCTGTAACCCGGTCGTCACCCGTATTGCCCGCGATGCCCGCACCGACAGCGAAGCTGTCGTTCACCCGGCCAAGGACGCTCGCGGAGTATCCCTGTTCGCCGCCGTGAGTGGCTATGTTCCCGGCAAGCGTAAAGCGCTTGTCGGGCAAGGCGATGGCGCTTCCGAGGGCAGCGGCGGCAGCAATGCCCCCCATGGCGGAGCGATCGAGTTCTTCAATCCGAAGACCCATTGCATCGACCCGTCCGCCGAGAGCGACGACATCGCTCGACAGGGCCTGAAACTGTGCCTCGGAAACTGCGGCAATATAATCGACATTGGCCCGCACGGCCGCGACGGAGGCTGCGCTCGCCGCCTGTTGCCGTCCGAGCACGCCGTTGGCATCGACCGTAACAATATCCACCGGTCCGCTCTGCGCCTCTGTGCTCGCATCGATGTCACCAATGCGCACGGCGCTGTTATCTCCTCCGATCGCAACCTGATTGCTGGCGGTCGTGACCGCCGCGAATCCGATTGCTGTCGACCGCGTGTGATCGGACGTCGCCGTATGTCCGATAGCGGTAGCGCTTTCGGCGCGGGCAAGAGCAGCCTTGCCGAGAGCGGTGGCGTTTTCACCGGTCGCCTGGGCTCCGTTGCCCACCGCCGTAGCCTGGAATGCGGGCGCGTAGGATGAATAACCCAGTGCGGTGGCATAGTTCCCACGGGCCTGGGCAAAGGCGCCGAAAGCCAGGGTCCCTACTCCGGACGCTCCAGAACCCGCCCCTGCGGCGGTAGATTGGACCCCGTCAGCCGCAGCTCCATAGCCAAACGCCGTCGTGCGCAGGCCCGAGGCCGAAGTGTTGCTGCCAATGGCAAGGCTCTCCGTGCCAGAAGCGTCCGCCGTTTCCGCTCCGGTCGATGCGAAATAGGACAGCTCGGTCGCGTTGCTACTGGCGGTGGTCGCAATGGCATTCAACTGGCCGACCGTCGCGGCATCGGTGGCGGCTGTTCCGTCGGCGACATTGGTGATCCGTCGCTCGCTACCGGAAGAGCCGACGCTCACCGTGTCCTCTTCATCCGCAACCGAGTAGGAGCCGAGTGCGACCGCATTACGAGCGGTCGCTTCCGCACTCCGACCTATGGCAAGCGCTGCAAATTGGTTGGCAACACTACCTGTGCCGAACGCGTGGGCACCCGTTCCGGATGCCTCCGAACTGACACCCAATGCCATCGAATAGGTTTCCGATGCGGAGGCGCTCAAGCCGAGCGCGGTGCTGGATTCGCCAATTGCCTGCGCATAGGCTCCGACCGCCGTAGAGGATGCGGCGGTAGCTTCTGAAAGCGCCCCAAGAGCAACCGATTGCCGCCCATCGGCATTGGACACGAAGCCCATAGCAGTCGCGTATATGCCGGTGTTGGCCGCAGCGCGGGACCCGATGGCGGTATTTCCTACGGCCAATGCCGTGGTCCGGTCGCCTACAGCGGTTGCGCTACTGGCGCTCGCCGTCGCATCGTATCCTAGGCCCGTTGCGTAATCGGCCGTGGCTGCGGAGCTTGTGCCCACGGCGAGCGAATAGCTCCCATCAGCGCTTGCGTAGGCACCTACCGCAGTCGCCTCAACACCGGTATCTGCGCCAGCGTTGAAGCCGATGGCAATATTCTGGTCGGCCAATGCGCTTGACCCCATCCCAAGGGCGATTGTCCCATTGGCAGTAGCCAGTGCACCCTTACTGATAGCGGTTGCCCCGGTTCCGCTCGCCGTGGCTTCTGAACCGATGGCGGTCGCATCTTGGCTGTTCGCGCTGGCATTTGCACCCAGGGCAGTCGCATCGGTCCCTGCCGCTGCGCCGTAGCCGAGGGCGATACCCGCGACACCGTAAGTTGCCGTATCGGCACCGATCGCGATCGATCTGATATATCCCGCTTGCGCGCCGTCCGCATCGGCATCGTCTCCATCGCCACCTATGGCAATCGCAGCCGTCTGGTTGGCGCTCGACTGAGCCCCGATCGAAACAGCGGTTTGACCAGCCTGAGCGTCGGCGCCGACCGCGACCGCGCCGATCCCGCTGACATCAGCGGACTGCCCAATTGCGGTCGAGCCGGTATAATCCGCCCAGGCATTCTGACCGACCGCAGTCGCGCTGTCCGCCGTGGCCTGCGCGTTGTGTCCTACGGCAGATGAATCCGAACCGGTCGCATCGGACAGGCGGCCGATCGAGATCGAGCGCGCCCCCGAAGCATTGGAAGCACTACCGAATGCGCTGGCGAAGCTGCCGGTTGCTTCCGCCCCTACGCCGCAGGCGGTGGAGCTGTCGTCATCATTGGAATTCGCGCCCCCGTCATTGTCGGTAGCCCCTGCATCAACATTGCCGTCATTGTCACGATCCAACAGGCAGTCGTCAGCCCGGACATTTGCGGGAACCAATGCTGCACATGTAGCGAAAGCGATCGTTGCTGAACTCAGGAATAGTGAAAAGCGCATCATTTCTCCTTCTTCAAAGCAAATTAAACGGCGCATCTTGGAAGCCGGATCTCGTCGAAAGCCCCCCAAATCGGACCGATGTGAAGAGGGTTAACAGTTTATTATTTTGATTCCGACCCGGGTCACTGTTTTGTCGACGGCTGACCAAAACGATGCTTTTTCAAGGCGCTGGTGCCTGCCTTCGGCAGGGCGATGCTGCCCAAACTCGTCCGACGTTTAACGTAGCAGATCTGCCATCGGATCATTCCGCGAGATATCCGAACCAGGCCCTCGCGCTGTGATTTGACGCTGCGTGAACTGTTGCTAGGACGGCGCGCAATGGGCGGCGGGGCCGGAGGGGCCGCGCCGAGGGACGAGGGAATTTTCACGTGATCCAAAGCGACGTCATCATTTTCGGCATCCTCGCCGGCATCCTCGGGGTGCTGTTTCTCCTGCGCGAGCGCGGCGGGGTGTGGAGCCGGGTCTTCACCTTCGTCCCGATCATCCTGCTCGCCTATTTGATCCCCTCGCTGCTGGTCAGCTTCGGCTTCATGGACGTGTCGGAAAGCAATCTCTGGCCGATCGCGAAGGATTATTTCCTCACCGCGGCGCTGATCCTCCTGACACTCAGCATCGACATCAAGGGGATCATCGGATTGGGCCCCAAGGCACTGATCATGTTCTTCACCGCCACGATCGGGATCGTGATCGGCGGCCCGATCGCGTTGTGGATCGTCGCGCAGTTCGCGCCCGAAATCCTCGGTACCGGCGGATCGGACGCGCCGTGGCGCGGCTTCGCGACCCTCGCGGGAAGCTGGATCGGCGGCGGTGCGAACCAGACCGCGATGCTCGAAGTCTATGGCTACGATATCGAGCAATACGGCGCGATGGTCGCGGTCGATATCGTTGTCGCCAATATCTGGATGGCGTTCCTGCTCTATGGCGCGGGCATGCACGAGCGGGTCGATCGCTGGCTCGGCGCAGACAGCTCCTCGGTCTCGCGCCTGCGCGACACGATGGCCGCCTTCACCGAGAAGGTGGCGCGCGTGCCCAGCGCCAACGACATGATCATGCTGGCGGGCTTCACCTTCGCCGCGGTCGGCTTCTGCCACTGGAGCGCGGGCTGGATGTCGTATTGGTTCACCGGCATGCTCGGCCCCGAAGCAGTGCTGGCGGACCGCTTCTTCTGGGTCGTCGTGATGGCGACCACGATCGGCCTCGCCTGTTCGTTCACTCCCGCGCGCCAGCTCGAAGGCGTCGGCGCATCTAAGATCGGCACCGTATTCATCTTCCTGCTGGTCGCGGTGATCGGGACCAAGATGGACATCTTCCAGCTTGGCGACGCGCCGCTGTTCATGGCGGTCGGCCTGATCTGGATGACCTTCCATTCGGCACTGCTGCTGACCGTCGCCAAGATCGTGAAGGCGCCATTCTTCTTCGTCGCGGTGGGAAGCAAGGCGAATGTCGGCGGCGCGGCGAGCGCCCCGGTGGTCGCCGGCGCGTTCCATCCCGCGCTCGCCCCGGTCGGCGTGCTGTTGGCGGTGCTCGGCTATGCGCTCGGCACTTACGGTGCGATCCTGTGCGCGGAGATGATGCGCGCGGTCAGCGGGGGCTGAGGCCTAGTCCACGCTGTCGAGGCATGCCTTGAAGTCGCGCGCGACCTCACGGCACATCTCGGCGCATTTGCTGCAGTGCGGATTGTCATGCCGGACGCATTCGGCGGCGCAGGCTTCGCAGGCTGCGATGCACGCCTGTATCTGCGCGCGCAGAACCTCGACATTCTGCGCCGTGCGACGGATCCCGAGGCGCGCGGTGGCGGTGCAGACATCGGCGCAATCGAGACAGTTCCGGATGCATTGCGCCATGTCCATGTCCTCGACAACGCAGGCCTCGGCACACGAGGTGCAGAACTGCGCGCACAGGTTCGCGTGGCGGCTGGCTTCGACCAGCGCTTCGTTGAGCGTGGCATCGGTCACCTGCGGGTGGCGCGAGATCATTTCTTGTAGCGACATGGATTATCCTCTCTTTTTCGTGGGTTGCCCTACGAACGGAGAGGGGGAACGGTCGTTCCGTCAGAGTGCGGCGATTGCGGCGAGGGCACGCTCCGCCCAGTCGGGATGAGCGAACAGCAGGTCGGGCACCAGCGTGTCGGCGCGGTTGTAGCGGAACGGAGTGCCGTCGATCCGCGAACAGTGCAGCCCGCTCGCCAGCGCGACCGCGGCGGGGGCGCAATTGTCCCATTCGTGCTGCCCGCCCGAATGGTAATAGATATCCGCGTCGCCGCGCAGCACCGCCATCGCCTTGTAGCCGGCCGAGCCCATCCTGATCAGCTCGCCGCCCAGCGCCGCGGCCAGCGCATCGGCCTCTACCGGAGTGCGCGATCCGCTGACGAGGATGCGCGGCTTTCGCTGCGCGCTGCCGAGGGCCGACGGCCGGTCCGAGCGCCAGGTCTCCTGCCGCGTGGGGAGCGCGACCGCGCCGTGCGTCGGCACGCCGTCCTCGACAAGCGCGACGTGGACCGACCATTCGCGGCGGCCTTCGCTGTAGCTGCGGGTGCCGTCGAGCGGGTCGATCACCCACACGCGCTGCGCGCAATGGCGATCGCCGACATCGGCCGATTCCTCGGACAGGATGCAGTCGCCGGGGCGCGCCGCGCGCAGCCGTTCGAGGATCAGCGCATCGGCGCGGGCGTCGCCGACATCGCCCAGCTCGCGGCCCTCGAATCGGCCCGAGCGCTGCAGCTCGAGCAGCAGTTCTCCCGCATGGGTGGCGATCTCTGCGGCCAGGGCGGCATCGGTGGCGGCGGCGTGGTCGGTCATCGGGTCGATCCATCCACGAAGGTGCGCCGCGCTGCAAGGCTTGCGGGGCGGGAACCGGCGCGTTCGGAACCCTTGGCGGTCTCCACCCTTGATTAAACGAGTTCTCGCGCGCATCGCGCGGCCAACAGATTCTCGAGAGGAAATCACATGCGCAACATCGATCATTTCATCGTCGGCGGCCCCGCTAGCCCCACGGGTCGCACTCACAAGGTCTGGAACCCGTCGACCGGCGAGGTCCAGGCCGAAGTCCCGCTCGGCGACGCCGCGCTGCTCGATCGCGCGGTCGCCAAGGCCAAGGAAGTGCAGCCCGGCTGGGCCGCGACCAACCCGCAGAAGCGCGCGCGCGTGTTCTTCAAGTACAAGGAGCTGATCGAGGCCAACATGCAGGAGCTCGCCGAGCTGCTGTCGTCCGAGCACGGCAAGGTGGTCGACGACGCCAAGGGCGACGTCCAGCGCGGGCTCGAGGTGATCGAATATTGCGCGGGCCTGCCGCAGTTCTCGAAGGGCGAATACACCCAAGGGGCGGGCACCGGGATCGACGTCTATTCGATGCGCCAGCCGCTCGGCATCGGCGCGGGCATCACCCCGTTCAACTTCCCCGCGATGATCCCGATGTGGATGTTCGGCATGGCGATCGCGGCGGGCAACGCCTTCATCTTGAAGCCGTCCGAGCGCGATCCGAGCGTCCCGGTGCGCCTTGCAGAGCTGTTCGTCGAAGCCGGCGCGCCCGAAGGGCTGCTGCAGGTGGTCCATGGCGACAAGGAAATGGTCGACGCGATCCTCGACCACGAGGACATTGCGGGCGTCAGCTTCGTCGGTTCTTCCGACATCGCGCACTACGTCTACAAGCGCGGCGTTGCTGCCGGGAAGCGGGTGCAGGCGATGGGCGGTGCGAAGAACCACGGCATCGTCATGCCCGACGCCGATCTCGACCAGGTGGTGAACGATCTTGCCGGTGCCGCCTTCGGCTCGGCGGGCGAACGCTGCATGGCGCTGCCGGTCGTCGTCCCGGTGGGCGAGGACACCGCCGAGCGCCTCCGGGAAAAGCTGATCCCCGCGATCAACGCGCTGCGTGTCGGCGTATCGAACGATCCCGACGCGCATTACGGCCCGGTGGTCACGCCCGAGCACAAGGCGCGGATCGAGCAGTGGATCGACACCGCCGAAAAGGAAGGCGCGGAAGTCGTGGTCGACGGGCGCGGTTTCTCGCTCCAGGGCCACGAGGACGGCTTCTTCGTCGGCCCGACGCTGCTCGACCGCGTCACCACCGACATGGAAAGCTACAAGGAAGAGATCTTCGGTCCCGTCCTCCAGATCGTCCGTGCGAAGGATTTCGAGCACGCGGTCAAGCTGCCGAGCGACCACCAGTACGGCAACGGCGTCGCGATCTTCACCCGCAACGGCCACGCCGCGCGCGAATTCGCGCAGCGGGTCAATGTCGGCATGGTCGGCATCAACGTGCCGATCCCGGTGCCGGTGAGCTACCACACCTTCGGCGGCTGGAAGCGCTCGGCCTTCGGCGACACCAACCAGTACGGCACCGAGGGTTTCAAGTTCTGGACCAAGGTCAAGACCGTGACCCAGCGCTGGCCCGATGGCGGCGGCGACGGTTCGAACGCCTTCGTCATCCCGACGATGGGTTGATACGGGGATAGGATCGGCAGGCGGCGCGTTGGAGCATCAATGGGAGACATATCCATGATCGCCTTCAAACCCGCCGCCTGCGCCGCCCTTGCCGCCCTGCTGCTTGCGGGTTGCAGCGAAGCGTCCGACACATCCGAAGACGAAACGTCGATCCCGGTCGAACCCGATGGCGGGATCGGCGACGGCGCGCCGCCGCTTGACGAGGTGCAAGCGCAGGGGCGATCGGGCATGCCCCCGGCGCTGCGCGGCGAGTGGCGCGAGGACGATCTCGGCCGCGCGCCGACGATGGAGGATTGCGACCAGACCTCCGACACCAACCGCAATTTCGGCAAGGTGATGACCGTCTCGGCGAATGGCTTCAGCCTGTTCGAGCAGGGCGGCACGATCGTCGAGCTGCACGATCGCAGCGAGTCGAAGATCGTGGCGACCTTCGACACCAGCTATGCAGACGAGATCGCCAGTGAGCGGATGGAATTCGCGCTTCAGCCCGACGGATCCTTGACCGTCGATCGCGGCGACGATGCCGGAATCCCGTCGATGAAAAGATTTCGCCCCTGTCCGGAGATGCCATGATGAAAACACCAGCCCTGTTCGCCGCCGCGCTCGCGCTCGCAATTTCGGGATGCGACGCCGAACCTGACACGCCGGTCGACGGCGATATCTCTGCGGCCGACAACGTCGCCGACTCGGCCCCGCCCGCAGACGAAGCAGGAAATGCCGGCAGCGCCGACGCGCTCCGCGCGATCCCCGCACGCTTCCTCGGCGCGTGGGACTATGTCGAAGGCAACTGCGACCCGGCCTCGGACCTGCGGATGGAGATCGGCCAGCGTCGGATCGTGTTCTACGAATCGGTCGGCGACGTCACCGGTATCCGCGCAGAGGGTGACGATGCCATCGTCGTCGACATGAACATGTCGGGCGAGGGCGAGACCTGGACCCAGTCGACAAAGCTCACGCTCGAGGATGGCGGTGACCGCCTGGTTCCCTCTGAAGCCGGTGACGATGGCGGCTACGAACCGATGCCGCGCAAGAGGTGTGCGGCATGAAGGCGCTGCTAGCCTTGCCGCTGTTCGCCCTCGCGGCCTGCGCGACGACGCAGGCCGGCGACGAGCCGATCGAAGTCGCGCCGCAGGGCGAATGCGACGCCGCGCCCATCCAGTCGCTGGTCGGCCAGCGCACCAGCGTCGAACTCGGTGCGCGGATCCGGGCGGAAAGCGGCGCCGATGCCTTCCGCTGGATCCCGCCGCGCAGCGCGGTGACGCAGGATTACCGGCCCGACCGCGTCAACGTCGTCTATGACGACGATTACGTCATCGAACGGATCTATTGCGGGTGATCGGGGGAGGAGGACAGGAACGCCGCCGCGCGCAGTCCGCCTCGCCCTACGAGGCGCAATTCGGATTCTGCCGCGCGCTCAGGGTCGATGATCGCATCCTCGTCTCGGGCACCGGGCCGATCGAGCCCGACGGCAGCACCACACCGGGCGATGCGGGCGCACAGGCGGCGCGGTGTTTCGCCATCGCCGTGGCCGCTATCGAGGATCTGGGCGGGACCGCCGCCGATGTCGTCCGCACGCGGATGTACGTGACCGATCTTGCCGACCAGGACCTAGTCGGCGCGGCTCATGCGCGCGCCTTCGGCGATCACCCTCCGGCCGCCACGATGGTGGGCACGCCCGCGCTCGTGCGCGATGATTGGAAGGTGGAAATCGAGGTCGAAGCCGTTATTGGGACCCCATGACTGGACAATTCGCACTCACCGACGACCAGCTCGCCATCCAGGAGATGGCGCGCAAGTTCACCGCCGACAACATCACCCCGCATGCGGGCGAATGGGACGAGACCCATCACTTCCCCAAGGAGGTGATCCAGCAGGCCGGCGAGCTTGGCTTCGGCGCGATCTACGTCTCGGAAGAAAGCGGCGGGATCGCGCTCGGTCGGCTCGAGGCGGCGCTGATCATGGAAGCGATGGCCTATGGCTGCCCCGCGACCAGCGCCTATATCTCGATCCACAACATGGCGGCGTGGATGATCGACCGCTTCGGCGGCGACGCGGTCAAGGCGAAATTCCTGCCCGAACTGGTGACGATGGAGAAGATCGCCAGCTACGCGCTGACCGAGCCGGGCAGCGGTTCGGACGCCGCCGCGCTCAAGACCAGCGCGGTCAAAGACGGCGATCACTACGTCCTCAACGGTACCAAGCAGTTCATCTCGGGCAGCGGCTACAACGACGTCTATGTCGTGATGGCGCGCACCGGCGACCACAAGTCGAAGGGCATTTCGTGCTTCGTGGTGGAGAAGGGCACCGAGGGTCTTTCGCACGGCACGCCTGAGAAGAAGCTCGGCTGGAACGCCAGCCCGACCGCGCAGCTGATCTTCGAGGATTGCCGCGTGCCGGCCGAAAACCTCGTCGGCGCCGAAGGCGACGGGTTCCGCTTCGCGATGGCGGGTCTCGACGGCGGGCGGCTCAATATCGGTGCCTGTTCGCTTGGGGGCGCGCAGCGCTGCCTCGACGAGGCGGTCGCCTACACCAAGGACCGCCAGCAATTCGGCCAGCCGATCGCCGATTTCCAGAACACGCAGTTCATGCTCGCCGACATGGCGACCGAATTGGAGGCGGCGCGCGCGCTGCTCTATCTCGCCGCCGCCAAGGTGACCGAGAACGCGCCCGACAAGACGCGCTTCTCCGCGATGGCGAAGCGGCTCGCGACCGATAGCGGCTCGAACGTCGTCAACAACGCGCTACAGCTGTTCGGCGGCTACGGCTATTTGAAGGATTACCCGATCGAACGCTTCTGGCGCGACCTGCGCGTGCATTCGATCCTCGAAGGCACCAACCAGGTCATGCGAATGATCGTCGGAAGGGACATGCTGCGCCAGTGACCGAACAAGCAAATACCGAACAAGCCGAAGACGTCCTCACCCACACGCATGATCGTGTCGGGCATCTCTCGCTCAACCGCCCCAAGGCACTGCATGCGCTGACACTCGACATGTGCCACGCGATGAGCGCGGCGCTGAGCGAATGGGCGGCGCAGGATGCGGTCGAGGCGGTGATCGTCGACCATGCCGAAGGGCGCGGCTTCTGCGCCGGCGGCGACATCGCCTTCCTGCGCAATTCGGCGCTGCACGACGGCGGCGAGAGCGGGCGCAAGTTCTTCCACGACGAGTACCAGCTCAACCACCAGCTCTTCACCTACGACAAGCCCGTGGTCGCCTTCATGGACGGAATCACGATGGGCGGCGGCGTCGGCATCTCGCAGCCCGCCAAGTACCGCGTGGCGACCGAACACACCCGCTTCGCGATGCCCGAAAGCGGGATCGGCCTGTTCCCCGATGTCGGCGGCGGCTGGTACCTCTCGCGCCTCGGCGGTCGGATGGGCCAGTTCCTCGCGCTGACCGGTGCAAGGCTCGATGGCGCGGACTGCCTGTGGGTCGGGATTGCCACGCACTACCTGCCGAGCGAGAAACTCGCCGAGGCCAAGGCGCGCATCATCGAGCATCCCGACCGCATCGGCGGAATCCTCTCGGACCTCTCCGAAACCCCGCCCAAGGCGAAGATCGAGGAGCAGGCCGAGCGCGTCGCCTGGCATTTCAAGTCCGACTCGCTCGAAGAGATCATGGCGAGCCTGGAAACCGACGACAGCGAATGGGCGGCGAAGGAACTCGCCACGCTGCGGACCAAGAGCCCGCAGACCTGCAAGGTCGCGTTGCGCCAGCTCGCCGAGGCGGCCGAGTTCGACGATTTCGCCGACAACATGCGCAACGAATACCGCATAGCGAGCCGCGTGATCACGCGCCCCGACTTTGCCGAAGGGGTGCGGGCAGTGATCGTCGACAAGTCGAACGATCCCAAGTGGGATCCGGCGACGCCCGAAGGCGTGACCGACGAATTGCTCGACAGCATCTTCGCGGCGCTCCCCGAAGGCGAGGAGTGGCAGCCGCTCTGATCTTCGTCATCCCCGCGCAGGCGGGGATCGAGAGCGGCGACGCACGAATTTTCCCTGGATTCCCGCCTGCGCGGGAATGACGAGTTTGGAGAGACCATGTCCTACGAAACCATCACCGTCGAACAGCGCGACAATGTCACGCTGGTCACGCTCAATCGCCCCAAGGCTTTGAACGCGCTCAATTCTCAGGTCCTCGAGGACCTCGTCGAGGCATTCGCCGCGTTCGAGGCCGACGACAGCCAGGGCTGCCTCGTGCTCACCGGCGCGGGCGAAAAGGCCTTTGCCGCAGGCGCGGACATCAAGGAGATGGCCGACAAGCCGGCGGCGGATTTCTACAACGAGGATTTCTTCGCCCGCTGGACCAGCCATCTCGTCAAGGCGACGCGCAAGCCGTGGATCGCCGCGGTCAACGGCTTCGCGTTGGGCGGCGGGTGCGAGCTCGCGATGATGGCGGACTTCATCCTCGCCAGCGACAAGGCCAAGTTCGGCCAGCCCGAGATCAAGCTCGGCGTCGCGCCGGGCATGGGCGGTTCGCAGCGCCTGACTCGCGCGGTCGGCAAGGCCAAGGCGATGGAAATGTGCCTCACCGGCCGGATGATGGACGCCGAGGAAGCCGAACGCAGCGGGCTCGTCGCGCGCGTGGTGCCGCATGACGACCTCGTCGAGGACGCGGTTAAGACCGCCACGGCGATCGCCGGCATGCCCCCGATGGCGGCCAAGGTGAACAAGGAAATGGTCAACGCCGCCTACGAGACCTTCCTCGACCAGGGCGTGCTCCACGAGCGCCGCCTGTTCCAGATCCTCACCGCGACCGAAGACAAGGTCGAGGGCATGAAGGCCTTCATCGAGAAGCGCGAAGGCGAATGGAAGGGGAAGTAATTACGAAAGGCTTCGGCCTTCTTGTATTCGGTGCCCTGTTCGTCTGGCGCGGCATCGACGGCTGGCGTCATCGCCGCGAAGAGCGCATCACCCTGATCGAAGCTGCGACCCTGAAAATCGGCGGAGAGGATGAGCCGCTGCCGCTCAATCGCTGGGACCGGATCATGGCATATGTCCAACCGGTCCTGATGCTTCTATTCGGCCCGGCAATGATCGTCCTGGGCTTTGCAATTCTATTCGTGTGACTGGAGAGAGACATGAAAATCGCATTCATCGGCCTCGGCAACATGGGCGGCGGTATGGCCGCGAACCTGGTCAAGGCGGGGCACGAGGTGCGCGCCTTCGACCTGTCCGAGGACGCGCTCAAATCCGCCAAGGATAGCGGCTGCGACACCTTCACCGCCGCCAAGGATGCGGTCGAGGGTGTCGAGGCGGTGGTCTCGATGCTGCCCAACGGGCAAATCGTGAAATCGGTCTATGAGAACGACGTTATCGGCCACGCGCCCGACGGCGCGGTGCTGCTCGATTGCTCGACGATCGACGTCGCCACCGCGCGCGAGGTCATCTCGGCTGCCGAAGAGGCGGGCTACGACATGGTCGATGCGCCGGTCTCGGGCGGGATTGCGGCTGCAGCGGGCGGCACGCTGACCTTCATGGTCGGCGGCACCGACAAGGCATTCGATCGCGCCAAGCCCATCCTCGAGGCGATGGGCAAGGCGGTGATCCATGCCGGCGATGCGGGCAACGGCCAGGCGGCCAAGATCTGCAACAACATGCTGCTCGCGATCCAGATGATCGGCACCTGCGAGGCCTTCGGGATGGCCGAGAAGCTCGGCCTCGACCCGCAGACCTTCTACGACATTTCCTCGGTCAGCTCGGGCCAGTGCTGGTCGATGACTTCCTATTGCCCGGTCCCCGGTGTCGGCCCCAAGAGCCCCGCCGACAACGAGTACAAGGGCGGCTTCGCGACCGCGCTGATGCTCAAGGATTTGAAGCTGGCGATGGAAGCGGCGCAGACCGCCGATGCGGGCACGCCGCTCGGCCAGCACGCCAAGGAACTGTACGAGAAATTCGCCGACGAGCACGGCTCGCTCGATTTCTCGGCAATCGGTCGCTCGCTCTAGGGGGGAAGGGGCCGCTAGCTGATCTGGCGGTCCTGCCCTTCCCAATAGGGCGCGCGGAGTTCGCGGCGCAGCACCTTGCCGGAAGGGTTGCGGGGTAGTGCGTCGAGGAAATCGACCGATTTGGGGCATTTGAAGCCCGCGATTCGTTCGCGGGCATGGGCGATGATATCGGCCTCGCTCACATCCGATCCGGGCTTGCGCACCACGCAGGCCTTCACCGCCTCGCCCCATTTTTCATCCGGTACGCCGAACACCGCCACGTCGGCCACGCCCTCGCAGCCGAACACGGCGTTCTCGACCTCGGCCGGGTAGACGTTCTCGCCCCCGGTCACGATCATGTCCTTGATCCGGTCGAACAGGTAATAATAGCCGTCCTCGTCGACATAACCGGCGTCGCCGGTGCGGAACCAGCCCTCGGCATCGACCGCCTCGGCGGTGGCATCGGGGCGGTTCCAGTACTCGGTGAGGTTGGCGGTCGAGCGGATGGCGATCTCGCCGATCCCGCGCGTTTCGACCTCGTTCCCGTCCGCGTCGATCACCTTCATCTCGACCCCGTTGATCGGCTGGCCGATGCCGCGCATCCGCTCGTTGCCTTCGACCGAGTGATCCTCGGGCATCAGCGCGCAGATCGTGCCGGTGGTCTCGGTCAGGCCGTAAACCTGCGCGAAATCGCAGCCGAACACCTTGAGCGCCGCGCGCAGCAGGTCGAGCGGGATCGGCGAGGCACCGTAGCCGACCAGCCTCAGGCTCGAGAAATCGGTCTCCTGCGCCTTGGGGTGCGCGAGCATCACGTGAATCGCGGCGGGGACGAGGAAGGTCTTGGTGACGCGGTGCCGCTCGATCGCATCGAGCGCGGCTCCGGGTTCGAATTCGCGGATCATCGCGCTCTTGATCGCGCCCTTCAATCCGCGGATGCCCGAGGCGATCCCGCCGATATGGAAATTGGGCATGGCGAGCAGCAGTACGTCGTCCTCGTCCCAGATGTCCCACAGGTCCATCTTTTCGGGCGAATAGTCGAAATCGGCGCGCAGCAGCGCCTTGCTCGAGAGCACGACGCCTTTGGGAAAGCCGGTCGTGCCCGAGGTGTAGAGCTGCAGCGCGGCATCGTCGGGCGCACGGGTGACACCCGGTTCGCTGTCCGATTGCTCTTCGCGCCAGTCGTCGTAGCAGACGAAGGCCTCGCCGCAGTCCTGCATGCAGATGATGAATTCGAGGCCGGGCAGGCTGCCGCGCAGTTCCGCCGCGACCTCGACATAGGCGGCGTCGACGAACAGCACGCGCGCGGCGCAATCGCGCAGGATCCACTCGATCTCTGGCGGGGCCAGCCGCCAGTTGATCGGAGTGACCACCGCCCCGGCGCGCGCGGCGCCGATCACCGTCTCGTAGAATTCGATCGTGTTGCGACCGAGAAAGGCTACGCGCTCGTCCGCGCCAATGCCGATATCGCGCAAGCCATTGGCGACCTGCGCGGTGTGGCGCGCGAATTGGTCGAAGGTCAGGTCGGTGCCGTCGCAATGGAAGGCGATGCGATCGAGAAAATCGCGCTGGTTGAAAATGGCGAGGTCCGCGAGGGTGCGGAAGGAAGCCGGGTCGGGCATCCGCCAATCATTCATTGCGCCGATATCCCCCCGTCGAGCTTCAATTCCGCCCCGGTCATGAATTTGCTCTCGTCGCTCGCGAGGTAGAGCACGCCGTTGGCGATGTCGTCGGGCTCGCCCACCCGGCCGAGCGGGATCTGCCGCGCGAGCTTGTCCATGATCACGGCCTTCTCGCGCCCGGTATTGCGCACGATGCCGTCGAGGATCGGGGTGTCGACGAAGGTCGGGTGGACCGAGTTGCAGCGGATGTTCCAACCCTTCTTGGCGCAGTGCAGCGCGATCGACTTGGACAGCATCCACACCGCCGCCTTGCTGGCATTGTAGGCAGGCATCGTCTCGCTCGCGATCAGGCCCGCGATCGAGGAGATGTTGACGATCGAGCCGGGCTGGTGGTCGGCCATCAGGGGGAGGGCGCGCTGGCAGCCGAGAAAGATGCTGTCGACATTGACCGCGAAGCCGCGCCGCCAGTCTTCCAGCGTGCAGGTTTCGATATCGCCGCGAATGCCGATCCCGGCATTGTTGACGAGCACAGACAGCCCGCCCAGCTTGTCCTTTACGAAGTCGATCACGCGGTCCCAGTCGTCGGGATCGGCGACGTCGTGGCCGATCGCGTAGGCCTTGTCCTCGCCATGTTCGGCGCAGATCGCGGCGGCAGTATCCTGCGCGCCTTGCTCGTTGAGATCGGACAGCACGATCCGCGCGCCTTCTTCGACCAGGCGGCGGCCGGTCGCGGCGCCGAGGCCCTGCGCGCCGCCGGTTACGAGGGCGAGTTTTCCTTCGACACGACCGGCCATGCGCTCTCCCGTTGTGGCCCGGAGCTTCAGCCCCTTGTTAATCGCTCGCTTAACAGGAGTGTGATGCGCGAGTCGATACCCATTCCTTCGGCGCGCTTCGCGGCGATGAAATCCTCGATTCGCTCGAGCGGGACGCGGTGGACGGTGATGTCCTCGCTGTCGGTGCCGCCGCCTTCTCCGACCTTGGTGAGGCCGGTCGCCTTCACCAGCGTGAAGCTTTCGGAGACCATGCCAGGCGAGGAATAGAATTCGCCGCAGTCCTCGAGGGTGTCCGCGCGATAGCCGGTCTCTTCCTCGAGCTCACGCCCGGCGGCCTTGAGCGGGTCCTCGTCCTCCCGGCCGTCGTCGTCGCCGATCAGCCCCGCGGGATATTCGATGCAGCTTCTGCCGAGCGGCACGCGGTACTGCTCGACCAGCAGGACGTGCCCGTCCTCCACCGCGACGATCACCGCCGCGCGGATGCCGCGCGCGCGACCGACATATTCCCATCGCCCGCGTTTCTTCGCGGTGATGTAATCGCCGGCCCAGACGGTTTCCTCGGGACAGTCGGCGTCGGTACCGCTCACACCTCGATCAACCGGTCGGGCAGCTCGTTCTGGTCGTCTTCTGCGCGGGGAAAGTTTTCGGACAGCACCTTGCCGACATCGCGTACACCGGCAGCGAGGCCGTCGGCGATATGGCCTTCGCGGATATGCATCAACATGTCCTCCATCGCCTCGCCCCAGACCTCGGCCGAAACGATCTCGGCAATCGGCTGGTCGGCGACGATCTCGGCGCGGTGTTCCTTCATCGAGAGATAGAGCAGCACTCCGGTGCGGCCATGGGTGCGGCGTTCGGCGCCGACCTTGAAATGTTCGATCGCGCGGTGGTGCACGCGCTTGGTCTTCACCGGGCCGGGGATCAGCGCGTAGGTCAGGCGTTCCCAGCTGAACAATCCCCAGATCGCGAGGAAGAGGACCACGCCGAGGCCTGTCAGCCAGGCGATCACCTCGCCGAAGGTCCAGTCGTGCGTCCAGCCGCCGCGGAACCAGTCGATCGTGTCGAGCAGTGCGTCGGGCACGACGGCAAAGATGCTCATCGCGGTAAAGGCGATCACCGCCGCCCAGACGAGGATCACGTCGGTATAACCGTCCGAGCGATCGGCCAGCACGGTGACGATTTCGCCGCTGGTGGTCAGCTCTGCCGCGGCGACCGCCTCGCTCACCTTCGCATGATCTTCTGCGTTCAGATATTTCATCTACAGCCCCGCTTACCAGCCACCTGAGGCGCCGCCGCCGCCGAAGCCGCCGCCACCGCCGCCGAACCCGCCGAAGCCACCGCCCCCGCTACCGCCCCAACCGGACGAGCCGCTGTCTGACAGGCCGCGCGCGACCGCCTTGCCGGCTTCCCACAGAATGATGTCGCCGACCACGCTGCCGACGCCGCCGCGGCGATAGCGGCGGCCGCGCCCGCGCGAGAACATCGGCAGGATGAAGAACAAAAAGATGAAGACGAACCAGATGATCGTGCCGATCGGGAAGCCACCTTCCTCGGCGCGTTGCGTCTCGGCGGCGGCTTCGGCTTCGGCGATCGCTCGGGCATCGGCGGGCGACAGGTCGAGCCGCTCGATGATCTCGTCCACCGCCTGCGTGATCCCGCCGCCGAAATCGCCCGCGCGGAAGGCGGGGCGCATGGTGTTGCGGATGATCCGTCCGGCGCTGATGTCGGTCAGCCGGTCGTCGAGCCCGCGTGCGGTCTTGATCGCCATCTTGCGGTCGTCGCGCGCGACGAAAACGAGCACGCCTTCCTCGGTCGTGGCCCCGCCGATATTCCAGAACTCCGCCAGCCCGCGCGAGTAATTGTCGATGTCGGCACCGTCCATCGAGGGTACCGTCGCGACGATCACCGCACGGCCGGTCTGTTCGTTGTAGTCGCGCAGGCGCCGATCGAGCGCCGCCTCCTGATCCGCGGGGATAAGATCGGCGGCGTCGAGGATCGGACCGTCCGGCGGGGCCGGATAGTCCTGCGCCAGCGCCGGGCTCGCGATAAGCGCGAACACCAGCGCGAAGGCGGCGAGGACACGCGACATGACGTTTAGCTGAAGCAGGATCAGCCCTCGTTACCGAAGTCGACCGTGGGCGCTTCGTCGGCACCCGGCTTGGCGCTGAAGGTCTGCATCGGCTCGGCACCGTGGATCACCTTCGCGCCGACGATGTCGGGGAAGGTGCGGATCGTGGTGTTATAGTCCTGCACCGCCTCGTTGTAGCGGACGCGCGCGGTCTCGATGCGGTTTTCGCTGCCCTCGAGCGCGACCATCAGGTCGCCGAAACGCTGCTGGCTCTGCAACTCGGGATAGCGCTCGACGGTAACCATCAGGCGGCTCAATGCACTGCCGAGCTCGCCCTGCGCGGCTTCGAACTGCTGGAACTTGGCCGGGTCGTCGAGATCGTCGGCGCTGAGCTGGATCGATGTGGCGCGCGAACGGGCCTCGATCACGCCGGTCAGCGTGTCTTCCTCTGCCGCGGCGGCGCCGCGCACGGTCGAGACGAGGTTGGGGATCAGGTCGGCACGGCGCTGGTAGGCGCTTTCGACATTGGCCCAGGCGGCCTTGGCGGCCTCTTCCTTGGTCGGCACCGAGTTGATGCCGCAGGACGCCAGCATGGCGGCACCTGCAGCGATGAGGGCAAAGCGGAAGGACTTCCAGGACATGCGGCAAACTCCCCTAAGAACGACTGTCTTACCTAGATAGCACGGCTAGGCGCGCTTTCAAGCTTTGCACCTCGCTTGTGGCCTCGTGCGGCGCGTGTCAAACGATGTCCCTCAGACAAGAAAGGATAGAGCATGGGCTTGGGGAAGGAATTCAAGAAATTCATCGCGCGCGGCAATGTGATCGACCTCGCGGTGGGCGTGGTCATCGGGGCGGCGTTCGGCAAGATCACGACCTCGCTCGCCGAGGGGATCATCATGCCGCTGATCGGCTGGCTGTTCGGCGATATCGATTTCTCGAACAAGTTCGTCCGGCTAGGTCCGATTCCCGAAGGCTATGATGGCTCGCTGACCAATTACGCCGAGCTTAGGGAGGCCGGCGTGCAGATGATTGGGTATGGCGACCTGATCACGCAGGTGATCAATTTCCTGCTGATCGCATTCGCCGTATTCATGTTGGTTAGGGGCGTGAACCGGGCGATGGACGAGATGCAGGAGCTCGCCCGACAGACCGAGGACAGTGCGAAGAGCCCCGACGTGCCGACCGACCCGCAGCTCGACGTGCTGAAGAAGATTCTGGCCGAATTGAAGAAAGACGAGGCGAGCGCGCCTCCGCCCACTTCACATTAATCTCCGCGCGCCTATATAGGGCCTGCTCGTTTCGGCGGGCTATGACGATAAACTGCGGCGTGCAATAGGCACGGCGGACCCGGGGGCAGTACCCGGCGGCTCCACCATTGCGTCTGCCTCCACCGAGCAAGTGGGCGGGCGCATTGACGGGGCCGAACCAGGATCGACGCGTGTTGAAAGGCGCTGTTTTCGTCCGGGCTGAGTAACCCGTTAAAGGCTCAAAACCAATAAGTGCCAACGATAACGAAGCACTTGCTCTCGCTGCGTAATGTGACGGCCTAACGGCCTGAATTTACAAAGCCAAAAGCGCGGTCGGTCCGACCGGTCAACAGAACGGATACAGGGGTCCGGAGCGTACCTGGCAACAGAAACGCTCCACTTCATTTTTCTTATCGGTTACGCACCCGCATCCGCGGGTGCATCCTCGCGGCTTTTCTCTCCGCTTCGCTACGAGGCCGCTGCGGGCGGGCAGTCGCCCTTGCCTCGGCCTGGTCGGCCTCGGGCGTCCGCCTTGGTCGATTCAACTTGGTGCCCGTTATCGATATCCGTCCTGAATTTGCGCGCGGTAGCGCGCACGCGCAAGACCGTGCGCCGGCCGTTAGGCCGAAGCCAAGCGGGCCGGATGGCCCGCGCCCGGCGTTTGAGGGTCCCAAACAAATGACTCGAGCCTCTTGGAGCCTACGCTCCTAAGCTCAGGCGCAACCGAACCAGCGACCTAGCTCCACCACGCCCAGCCGAGACCGAACGCTACGCCTTGCCGCCAGCCGCCTCGAGCGTCTTTCGCTCCGCCTGTTCGCGCGTCACGCAATCGAGGATCTTCGCGCCGCCGAGGAACACCGCGCCGGTGCAGGCAAGCAGCAGGAGCCAGCCGCCGATGCCCGGATACTGGTCGAGATAGGCCGTGCCGCGTTCGATCGCGCCGAGCGCGAGGGCATAGATGATGACGTATGCCTCGAACTTGGTCTTGATCGTGAACAGGCGTCCGATTTTTCGGAACATGGGTGGCCGAACTCCTTTGCCTGCCGGATGAGCAAGCAGCGTGCCACGTGCGGAATCGCGTGGCTTGCGTGCTTAACGATCCGATAACCGTAAAGTTGCCCGACAGAAGCGGCTTTGTCGAATCCGTCCCGAAATCGAGCAGCCGCAGCGCAGACGGTCAGGCCAGTTCGGAGAGTTCCAGCGCATCGAGCAGCGCGCGCCGGGCGTCGATCACGCTGCGGGCGAGGCCATCGCTGCCGATATCGGCGGGATCGATCTGCTCGGGCCAGGTTTGCGCCACCACCTGTTCGATCCGTTCGGCCTTGGCCTCGTCGACCATGAAGCGCGAATCGACCGCATCCGGGTCGGCCACCACGCGCAGGCGCAGGCAGGCGGGGCCACCGCCATTGGCCATCGATTGGCGGACATCGACCGGCAGCACCTGCCGGATCGGCCCGTTCGAGCCGAGCATGGTCTCGACCCACGACCACACGCTTTCGCTCTCGCGGCATTCGCTCGGCACCACCAGCGCCATCCCGCCCTCGGGCAGCGAGACGAGCTGCGCATTGAACAGATAGGTGCGGATCGCTTCCTCGAGGCTCACCGAGGCTTCGGGCACTTCGACCACCTGCAGCGCGGGGAAGGCGGCGCGGATCGCGTCGTAGGCGCCCGCCTGGTCGGCAAAGGCGCGCTCGTGGGTAAACAGCACGCGTTCGTTGGCGACCGAGACGACGTCGTTGTGAAACGCGCCCGCGGCGATCGCCTCGGGGTTCTGTTCGATGAAGACCGCGCGCGCCGGGTCGAGCCCGTGGCTGCGCGCGACGATGCGGCTCGCCTGTTCGTGCTGGCGCGCGGGGAAGCGACCGCCTTGCCGGCCCCAGACGAACACTTCGACTCCGGGGGCGTCGTGGCCTTCGCAGAAGCGCATGTGGTTGGCCGCGCCTTCGTCGCCGAAGCTCGGCATCACCGCGTCGTGGACGACGAAGCCGTCGCCGCCGAAGGCCAGGTCGAGCTGGGCCTTTGTGTCCTGCCATTCCTGCGCGCGGTGCGGCATGGTGACGAGGTTGGCGGGGGTCAGGTGGCACTTGCCGTCGCGCGTATCGGGCGCGGGCGAGACCGTCGCCGCATTGGCGGTCCACATCGAGGAGGCGGACCATGCCGCCGCGACCAGCGCCGGCGGGGTGTCTTCGTCGGGCGCGATCGCCTCGAGAAAGGCGCGGTTGGGCCGGGGCAGCGGAAGCAGGAAACCCTGCGCCAGCCCGAGGCCGAGATTGTGCCGCATCTTGGCGACGCCCTGCAGCGCCGCGGCGCGCGGATAGGACGGATCGCCCTTGTGGCTCGCACTCGCGATATTGCCGAGGCTCAGCCCGGCATAATTGTGCGAAGGACCGACGATCCCGTCGAAATTGATTTCCCTGAGGCTCATTCGATCCTCTCCGTCACCGCGCCACGCACCAGGCGGTGTCGCCCGGCTCGACCGCGAGGGTGCGGCAGGTGGTGTGATCGATCGCGACCTTGTCGCCCTCGTGTTCGATCATGCCGTAGCAGCAGCGGAAGTTCGCATTGTGCCCGGTCGCGATCAGCACGCGGTCCCCGATGTCGAGATCGCAGCGCGAAATTTCCATCGGGCGCGTCTCGCGCAGCGTCTTCAACTGGTCGGTGCGGGCGGTGACCGTCGGACCGCCGTCGAAGATGTCGACATAGCCCTCGTAGGCGAAGCCCTCGTTCTCGAGCATGCGCATCGCTGCACGACCGGTGGGGTGCGGCAGCCCGATGACGGCGCGCGCGCTTTCGGGCAGCATCGCGGTGTAGATCGGGCTCTTTGGCATGAGGTCGGCGATGAACTGGTTGCCGTTCAAGGCGTTGAACTCGTCGGCTTCCTGGAAGCTCATGCCGAAGAACTTGCCCGCGAGGCCGTCCCAGAACGGCGACCCGCCGCGATCGTCGATGATTCCGCGCAGTTCGGCGAGAATCTTGTCGCCGAAGCGGTCGCGATGCATCGCGATAAAGAGATAGCGGCTGCGCGCGAGCAACATGCCGAGCCCGCCCGCACGGCTGCTGGGGTGGAGGAACAGGCCGCCCACTTCGCTCGCGCCCTCGAGGTCGGTGACCAGGCTCAGCATCTCGGCACGAAACGTCCGGTCGAGCTCCTGCGAGTGCTGGGTGTGGGTCTGGATCCGGTAGGAATAGAACGGCCATTGCTGGCCCACTTCGGTGAACAGCTGGCTGGTGCCGCGCACCTCGCCGGTCTCGGTATCCTCGAGCACCAGCACGAACAGGTCGTCGTCGGGCCGGTCGGCCTCCTTGGCGAAGCACGCTTCAGAACGCTCGAGCTTCTTGCGCAGCGTGTCGCGATCGGGCGGGAGGTTGGTGAACCCGCCGCCGGTCAGTTTCGCCATCTCGTACATGGCTTCGACATCCTGCGCGGTGGCCGCGCGTATTACGTAACTCAAAACTTTGCTCCGGTGGCAATACGGTGAAGGACGAGCGCGGCGAGCTTCGCGCGCTCTTCGAGGCTGGGGACGATCAGGAATTCGTCCGGCGAATGGATCGCGCCGCCGCGCACGCCCATCGTGTCGACCACGGGGACGCCGCAGGCGGCGATATTGTTGCCGTCGCACACCCCGCCGGTCGATTTCCAGCCAATCTCCTGGCCGAGCAGCGCGCCGCACTCCTTGACCAGGTCGAACAGCTTCTGCGCCGGTTCGTCGACCGGCTTGGGCGGGCGGGTGACGCCGCCATGGCGGTGGATCGATACTTCGCGCGCCGCTTCGACCTCCCGCAATACGCCGTTGAGATCGGTATCGAAGCTTTCCATCGCTTGCGTGCTCTTGGGACGGATGTTGAAGCGCAGCACGGCATGGTCAGGGACGACGTTGTTGGCCGCGCCGCCTTCGATCTTGGCCGGGTTCACGGTCATCTCGTCATGCGCCATGGCCTCGAGCCGCAACGCGAGGTCGGCAGCGGCGAGCAGGGCGTTTCGGCCCTCGTGCGGGTTGCGCCCGGCATGGGCCGACTTGCCGGTGATGGTGATCGAATAATTGCCGGTCCCGCCGCGTTCGTGCGCCAGCGTTCCGTCGGGCAGCGCGGCGGGTTCGAAGGTCAGCGCGGCGAGTTTGCCCTGCGCCAGCTCGGCGATCAGCGCGCTGGAAGACAGCGAACCGGTCTCCTCGTCCGAATTGATCAGGACATCGTAGCCCAAGGCGCTTGCCTCGGGCGTCGTTTCGAGCGCTTTCGCCGCAGCGAGGATGATCGAGAGGCCGCCCTTCATGTCCGCGACGCCGGGTCCGTTGAGCGTCTCGTCGTCGAGCCATTTCTGGTCCTGGAACGGATGATCCTCGGGAAACACCGTATCCATGTGCCCGGTCAGGATCACGCGGCGGTTGGCGCCGGGGCGTACGCGCAGCACGAGGTGCTTGCCGTGGTCGAGTGCGACCTCCTGCCCGTCGCTCGAAATCGCGGTGACGGGCGCGGGTTCGACCAGTTCGATCTCGCCCGGCAGCGCGCCGAAGGCGGCGGCCAGCGCATCGGCCTGCTCGGCCAGTCCGGCAAGGTTGCGGGTGCCCGAATTGATCGCGCTCCAGGCCTGCACCTGGTCCAGCATGGGGGAGGCGTCGAGCGCGTCGAGCAGGGCTTTTTCGGCATCGGTCAGCGACATGGGCGCCCTGTTAGTCGGCTGCGCCCGGAACGCCAAGCCGCGCCATGCATCTTTACTGTACTTGCCAACGTAACTGCCGACCTCCATAGCGCGGCTGCCCTCCCCAGGCATTTCGTGGTCGCTGGTTAATACACGAAAACAAGGTGACGGATGTCCAACAGGGTTGTGCGTGCCGGTCTGCAGGTTGATGCGGCACTGGCGAAGTTTCTCGAAGACGATGTGCTGATGGTGCTGGGCCGCGATACGGAGCGGTTCTGGGAGGGTTTTGCCGCGCTGCTGGCGGAATTCATGCCGCGCAACGCGCAGCTGCTGCAAACCCGCGAGACGCTGCAGGCCAGCATCGATCGGTGGCACAATGAACGCGCCGGAAAGCCCCACGATCCGCACGTCTATCGCGCGTTTCTCGAGGATATCGGCTATCTCGTTCGCGAGCCCGGCCCGTTCACCATCGGGACCGAAAAAGTCGATGCCGAGATCGCCACCCGCGCGGGCCCGCAGCTGGTCGTACCCGCGCTCAATGCGCGGTTCCTGCTCAATGCCGCCAATGCGCGCTGGGGCAGCCTCTACGACGCGCTCTACGGCACCGATGCGCTCGATGCGCCGCCCGCCAAGAGCAAGGGTTACGATCCCGATCGCGGCGCGGCCGTGATCGCCGCAGCCAAGGAATTCCTCGACGTGACGCTGCCGCTCGAAAGCGGGAGCTGGGCCGAGTTGACCGGCGACCCGGTGCTCAAGGACGGTTCGTGTTTGTGCGGACGGAAGGAAGACGGAAGCTGGGTCTTCCAGCACAACGGCTTGCACATCGTTGTGGTGATTGACCGCAACCACCCGGTCGGACGCAACGATCCGGCGGGGATAGCCGACGTGCGGCTCGAAAGCGCGTTGACCACGATCGTCGACCTCGAGGATTCGGTCGCGGCGGTCGATGCCGAGGACAAGCTCGCAGCCTATCGCAACTGGCACGGCGTGATCTGCGGAAATCTGACCGCCGAGTTCGAGAAGGGCGGCGAAACCGTGCTGCGCGAGCTCGGCGACGATGTCGAATATCGCGCGACCAACGGCCGGCTGGTGACGATCCAGGGCCGAAGCCTGATGTTCGTGCGCAATGTCGGCCACCTGATGACGAGTGATGCGGTCCTCACACGCGACGGCGCGGAAGTGCCCGAAGGCGTGCTCGATGCGGTCGTAACGTCTGCGATCGGTGCGCTCGACGTCGAAGGCCACGTCCGCTGGCGCAACTCGATCAAGGGCTCGATCTACATCGTGAAGCCCAAGATGCACGGGCCCGAGGAATGCGCTTTCACCAACGACCTGTTCGATGCGGTCGAGGACCTGCTCGAGCTGGAACGGCACACGATCAAGGTCGGCGTGATGGACGAGGAGCGCCGCACCTCGGCCAACCTTGCCGCGTGCATCCACGCGGTGAAGGATCGGGTGGTGTTCATCAACACCGGCTTTCTCGATCGCACCGGGGACGAAATCCACACCTCGATGCGGGCCGGTGCGATGCTGCGCAAGGCCGAGATCAAGGACAGTATCTGGCTGCAGGCCTATGAGCGCCGCAACGTCGCGATCGGGCTCGCCTGCGGGTTCAAGGGGAAGGCACAGATCGGCAAGGGCATGTGGGCCGCGCCCGACCGGATGAAGGCGATGATGCTGGAGAAGAGCGGTCATCTCGAGGCTGGGGCCAATTGCGCCTGGGTGCCGTCGCCCACCGCGGCGACGCTGCATGCCATCCATTACCACGGCTTCGACGTCGCGCGGCGGCAGGACGAACTGGCGGGCGAGCCGGTGCCGCCGCTGGCGGACCTGCTGACGATCCCGCTCGCGAACGGGGCGAACTGGTCGGACGCGGAAGTCCAGGCCGAACTCGACAACAATGCCCAGGGTATCCTTGGTTATGTCGTGCGCTGGATCGATGCGGGGGTAGGATGCTCCAAAGTGCCCGACATCCACGATGTCGGCCTGATGGAGGACCGGGCGACGCTGCGCATCTCGTCGCAGCATATCGCCAATTGGCTCGCTCACGGCGTGGTCAGCAAAGACCAGGTCGATGCCGCGCTCCGGCGCATGGCGGCCAAGGTCGACGCGCAGAATGCGGGCGATCCGGCTTACGTGCCGCTGGTCGGAAACGAGGCTGGCCCGGCGTTCCAGGCCGCGCGCGAGCTGATCTTCGAAGGCGCGACGCAGCCCAACGGCTATACCGAGCCCCTGCTGCACACGTGGCGGAAGCGGGCGAAGGCGGCTTAGTTCGGCATTCCCGCGCAGGCGGGAATGCTGACCAAACTCGCACGGCCCCTCACTCGGTCCCTGCCTGGGCGGGGATGGCGACTATTTTTCCAGTTCCTCGTCCAGCAGCGCATCCACCCGCTCCCGATCGGGGAACCCTTCCGCGATCCAGCGCTTCTCGACCGTCTGCATCAGCCGCGCGACGTCGGGCCCGGCCTTGACCCCGCGCTTGACGATTTCGCCGCCCTTCAGGGGGAATTGCGGCGGTTCCCAGCCGCGCAGCTCGGCATTGCTGGCACCGAGGATCGCGAGCCGGTCGTTGGCCGTCTCGAGGCCGTAACGGAAGGCGAGGCCGCGCGGGTCGTCGGCATCTGCGGGTTCGCGTGCGGCGGCGAGCCGGAGGCGTTTCTTCTGTGCGTTCGACAGGCGCAGCCGTCCCGCGACCTTGCTTGCGATCTCGGGATCGGGCGGAAGCAATCCGGCCAGACGCCGGATCGGCTCGGGCCGGAGCTCGTTCTGGCGCTCCCACCGCACCACATCCGCCTGTGCGAGGTCGGCCTCGGGCAGGATCACGTCGAGCACCCCGAGTGCGTCCATCCGCGCGAGCGTATCCATCTCGTCGGGTGCGACGAGGATCTGGAGCAGTTCCATCGCGATCCGCTCGCGGCTGATGCCCTTCAATGTCGGTGCGAGTTCCTCGCAGGCGGCGATCGCTTCGGCGTCGGGCGGTTCGCTTCCGAATCGCGCCTGGAAGCGGAAATAGCGCAGGATCCGCAGATGATCCTCGCGGATGCGTTCGCGCGCATCGCCGATGAAGCGGACGGTGCGTGTGGCGATGTCGTCGAGCCCGCCGAAATAGTCGTAGACCTCGCCGCTCCCGGGCTCGGCGTAGAGCGCGTTGATCGTGAAATCGCGCCGCGCGGCGTCCTCCTTCCAGTTCTCGCTGAAGGCGACGGTGGCGCGGCGGCCGTCGGTCGAGACGTCGCGCCGCAGCGTGGTGATCTCGACATTGCCGTTCTCGCACAGCGCGGTGACGGTGCCGTGATCGATCCCGGTCGGCACGGTGCGAATCCCCGCCGCCTTGCAGCGCGCAATCACTTCGCGCGGCTCCAATGGCGTGGCGCAATCGATATCCTTGACCGGCTGCCCAAGCAGGGTGTCGCGCACCGCTCCGCCGACCCAGCGCGCATTGCCTTCGCCCAGCGCGGCGACGAGTTCGCGCAGGTCCGCGCGGGTGGTCCATTCGGTGTCGGGCAGGGTGGTCATGATTCGACCCATGCCAGTCGCCGCGACAGGTTGACAATGATCGCCGCGGTCACCCCCCAGATATGGAAGCCGTCCCACTCCATCTCGTAATAGGTCCGGTCCGCGCCTTTCCAGAACACCGTGTTGCGCGACCAGTTTGCGCGGTCGAGCAGGACCGAGAGCGGGGTTTCGAACCACGCCTCAACCTCGCCCGGATTGGGCTTGAGTGGCAGGCCCGGCGGCACGACGCCGAGCACCGGGGTGATCTCGAACCCGGTCCCGGTGACGTAGCGGTCGGTCGCGCCGACCACGCGGACATGAGCAGGTTCGAGCGCGAGTTCCTCGTGCGCTTCGCGTAGCGCCGCCTCGACCGCGTCTTCGCCCGGATCGATCCGCCCGCCGGGAAACGCGACCTGTCCGGGGTGCTTGCGCATGTCGTCGAGCCGCTTGGTCAGGATCGCGGTCGGCCCGCCCTCGCTGTCGGGGCGCTCGACCACCGGGATCAGCACCGCGGCGGGGCGCGGATCGGGATCGGCGAAACGCTGGTCGTTGAGCAGGTCGGGGAGTTCGACTCCGTGACCCTCGTCGAACAGGCGCTGGAGGCGGGCGAAGAGCTGGCTCATGCGGGGAGCAGCGAAAAGCGCGCGCCGTTGCTCGAGACGCTCGGGTCGTCGCCATTTGCCAGGGCGATCTCGGCGAGCTGGAGCCAGGTCGAACGGTCGAGCCGCGCGCGCGTGCCGTGGCGCACCGCGACATAGGCGGCGGGCTCCTCCGCCGTTCCCTCGACCGAAAGCGGGTTGTCGGGCCCGGCGATCACGAGGTCGTCGGTGTTGAGCCGGAAGGCGAGCGCGCCGTCCTCGCACTTGACGTCGGTCGCGATGAAACCCGCGTCCTCTACTTCGATGGACAGTTTCTGGTGCGGGGTGACGAGCCAGTGCTGCCCGTCCTCGTCGCGCAGCAGCAGCGAGGCGAAGGCGCGCACCATCGCGGTCCGCTTCACCTCGCCGCCCTGGTGGTACCAGCGTCCGTCCGCCGCAATCCGCATCTCGCTGTCGCCGACATGTTCGGGCTGCCACTGGTCGAGCGGCGGCAGGCCGCGATCGTGCATCGCCTGCGCGACCTCCATCAGCGACATTCCGGCAAGATCGGGGGGAGGGGTGTAGGGCATCGCTGCCCGATTGGCAGATTGGCGCGGGTCCGTCATCCCCGCTGACGCGATCGGGCTAATTCAAATCCGCCTGCCACGGGCCGAGCATACCGTGGCTGGGAAGCACGGCGGGGTTGTCGGTGCGCACGAGCAGCCGGTCTCGCTCGACCGGGCCGGGCGTGTCCCAATTGAGGGTGTGCCGCGCCGAATAGCCGAACTGGCGGTAATAGGGCTCGTCGCCGATCAGCACTTGCGGCGGGGCGCGGTCGCCCAGCGCCTGCGCAAGCGCGGCGAACAGCGCGCGGCCATAGCCTGCGCCCTGGCGCTCGGGCACCACCGCGACCGGGCCCACCATTACCATCGGGCAGGCGCGCCCCTGCGGATCGGTCAGCGCGACCGGCCAGCTCTGCAGCGTCGCGACCAGCAGGTCCTCCTCGTCGAGCGCGGCGAAGCTGAGGCCGGGGAGGGGGGAGAGCCCCTCGCGGATGCGATAGGCGGTGCGCGCATGGCGCTCGTCGCCGAACACCCGGTCGAGCAGTTGCTCGACCAGTTCGGGATCGACACTATCGAGCGGGATGATCGACGGCATGGCCGGGCCCGTTACGCCCGCGCACCGGCCAAGTCGAGCAGGATCAGCGCGTCAGCTTGAGCAGCCTGCCGTTCTCGCCGTCCTCGAGCACCCAAAGCGCGCCATCGGGACCTTCGACGATCTCGCGCAGCCGCGTGCCCATGTCGTAGCGCGCGACCTCGCTGGCCTCATCGCCGTCGAAGGTCACGTGGACCAGCGCCTTCGACTTGAGCCCCGCGATCAGCAGGTCGCCGTTCCAGCCCGAGAACATGTCGCCATCGACGAAGGTCATGCTGCCCGGCGCGATCACCGGCGTCCAGCCGACCTTCGGCGCCTCGAATTCGGGCCGGGTCGCATGGTCGGGAATCGCGCCGCCATCGTAATGGATGCCGTCCGAGACCACCGGCCAGCCGTAGTTGAGGCCACGCTTGACGAGGTTCAGTTCGTCGCCGCCGCGCGGTCCGTGCTCGACTTCCCAAAGCTGTCCGTCGGGCGCGAACTCGAAGCCGAGGATGTTGCGATGGCCCCAGCTCCAGATCTGCGCCGCGCTGACGCCCTCGTCATACATCGGATTGCCCGGTGCGGCCTTGCCGTCGAGCGTCAGCCGCAGCACCGAGCCGAGATTGTTCGAGGTGTCCTGCGCCGGCTGCATCTTCTGCCGCTCGCCCGAGGCAAGGAACAGGTATCGGCCGTCGGGCGAAAAGGCGATGCGGTGCGAATAGTGGCCGCGACCGGTCACCTTGTCCTGCCGCCAGATCACGTTCAGCCCTTGAATCGCGCAGGCATCGGCCTGTTCGCACACCAGCTGGCCGCGCCCGAGCACCGCGCCGCGCGTGTCGCCGTCGCCGGCCTCGGCCCAGGTCAGGTAGATCGTGCGCCGGTCGAGCGTGGCGCTGCTCTCGGACGGCAGGAAGGCGATGTCGCCGAGCCCGCCCTGGCCGCCATAGTCGACCCGCGGCGCGCCGCTGACCGTGATCATGCGCCCGGTCCGCGTATCGACCGCCTCGATCGCGCCGGCCTTCTCGGTGATGAACAGCACCGGCGTGCCGGGCGCGAAGGCTGCCGCCCACGGTTCGTTGAACGTGCCGATCTCGGCGATCGCGAAGGGCTCGCCCTGCGCCGGAGCCGAGGCCGCAGGGGTCGATTCCGTCCCGCCATCCCCGGCGGCGGAGCCGCCACAGCTTGCCAGCATGGCGGTGGATAGCGAAAGTGCGAGCGCGTGCGAGAGATAGGTCATGCTGGTTTCAACTCCTCATCCCGGTTTCGGGTCCGAATGTGCCGGGCAGAATGACGGCCGCCTCGTGATCGGGGTCGACGAGGCAGGCCGCGGGCCGCTGGCGGGACCCGTTGTTGCCGCCGCCTGCGTGCTTTGCAAGCCGCGACCCGCCGGGCTCGCCGACAGCAAGGTGCTGTCGCCCGCGAAGCGCGCCGCGCTCGCCGAACCGATCCGCGCGCGCTGCGGCTGGGCACTCGGCGTGGTCGAGGTCGAGGAGATCGACCGGCTCAACATCTTCGGTGCGACCATGCTGGCGATGACGCTCGCGGTCGCGCGGCTGGTCGAGGCGCTGGGGTGCGAGCCGACCGAAGTGCTGGTCGACGGCAACCTCACCCCTGCCGGGCGCACCGCGGACTGGAGCTGGCCCGCGCGCGCGATCGTGAAGGGCGATGCCAAGGAGCCGTGCATCTCGGCCGCCTCGATCCTCGCCAAGGAGCACCGCGATGCCGCGATGCGCGATCTCGCCGCGTGCCATCCTCATTACGGCTGGGAGCGCAATGCCGGCTACGGCACTGCCCAGCATCTCGAGGCCCTGCGCACCCACGGGCCGACCCCGCACCACCGCCGCAGCTTCGCTCCGGTGGCGCAATTGAGCCTGCTCTGAACGCCCCGACGCCAAGCTAGAAACGGTCTGAAGTTCGGCTCCGCAGGTGAGTCAAACGCGCCACACCCCCATATCTGGAGTCGTCGGATTCGCCCGCGACTCAACATCTTGTGCGCCGCTGTTATGACGTCGCCGGTAACCTTTTGTTAACCATATTGGCCGAGCTTATCGCTGCTTGACGGGGCCCCTTCGGAGCCTCCAATTGCCCCGGCAGCAGGGGGAAGGACGACGATGGACCAGGTCATGGAAACGAAGGCGCTCGCAGGCGCGAAGCAGCCGAAGCGGAAGCTCAAGCTTTCCGAAGAAGATCGTCGCAAATTATTGCCGTTGGGTAAGATTTTGGACGGCGACTGCATCGAGGCGATGCGTTCGCTGCCCGACGACAGCGTCGACATGGTGTTCGCCGATCCGCCCTACAATCTCCAGCTCGGCGGCGATCTCAATCGCCCCGACGGCAGCCATGTCGATGCGGTGACCGACGATTGGGACCGCTTCGACAGCTTCCGCGCCTACGACGAATTCACCCGCGCCTGGCTGGCCGAGGCGCGCCGCGTATTGAAGCCCAATGGCTCGCTCTGGGTCATCGGCAGCTACCACAACATCTTCCGCGTCGGCGCGACGCTGCAGGATCTCGGCTTCTGGATCCTCAACGACATCATCTGGCGCAAGTCGAACCCGATGCCGAACTTCCGCGGCACCCGCTTCACCAACGCGCACGAGACGCTGATCTGGGCGGGGATGGGCGAGAAATCGCGCTACACGTTCAACTATCGCGCGATGAAGACATTGAACGACGAATTGCAGATGCGCAGCGACTGGGTCCTGCCGATCTGCGGCGGGCAGGAACGCCTGAAGGAGAACGGGCACAAGGCTCACCCGACGCAAAAGCCCGAAAGCCTCCTTTACCGCGTCATGCTCGCCACCACCAACAAGGGCGACGTCGTGCTCGACCCGTTCTTCGGCACCGGCACCACCGGCGCGGTCGCCAAGCGCCTGGGCCGCGAATGGATCGGCTGCGAGCGCGAGGCGAAATACCGTCGCGTCGCGACCGCCCGGATCGAGAAGGAACTCCCGCTCGACGAAAGCGCGATCACAACCATGCAGGCCAAGCGCAATGCGCCCCGCGTCGCCTTCGGCGCGCTGGTCGAGGCGGGATTCGTCAAGCCGGGCACGGTCGTGTTCGACAAGAAGCGCCGGTGGGAAGCCACGGTCCGCGCCGACGGTTCTTTGGCCCACGGCAAGCAGGACGGTTCGATCCACGCGCTCGGCGCCAAGCTCCAGGACGCGCCCAGTTGCAATGGCTGGACCTTCTGGCACTTCGAGGACGGCGACCAAATCAAGCCGCTCGATGCCGCGCGCGAACTGTACAGGCTCGCGACCGAAGATTGAGGGTATATGCCCTCAAGACTTTCGATGCAGATGGTGGAACGAGCTAGGTCCCTCCCGATACTATTCTGCTTGGTTTTGTGCAGCTGTGAGAAAGTGGTCGAGCCGAATTTCGAACAGTTTTACGGAACCTACGCGGCAGAGACATGCCCTGAAATAACGGTATCTGATACCCAAATTTCTTTCGACGATCACGATATCGAAGTCGAATTCGTTTCGATCAAAAGAAAAATCTTTGCTGATTCTGATGTTCGGATTGTCGTGGAAGGGGATTGTGAACTTTCCAAGCGCAAAGGATCGCTGGAATTACGTTTTTACAATCGATCTGGCCGCAGGTTTTTTGATATATATGATGAGAATTTCGATACTTACGTGAGGTATCGAAGGCGGTGAATAGTAATCGTTTGCTTCGGTTGTGCCTCATGTGCGGTTCGACTTTTTACGCTCGACGTGACGTGCGATTTCTATCGGCTCGCTACCGAGGGTTGAGGGGAGATTTGCGATGAAAGTGACTACAAGAATCGCCGCGTTGTCCGCCATCCCGATGGCGCTCGCGCTCTCGGGCTATGTCGCGCCGGCCGATCCCGCGCTCTACACGATGAGCATGGACCTCACCAACAATGGCGAGACCATCGCCCAGCCCGAACTGCAGGTCCGCGATGGCGAGACGGCAACCGTCCATATCGCAAAGCCCGACGGGCGCAGCTATCGCGCCGACGTGACTTTCACTCGCGACGATGCGGGCATGATCGATATGCGTTCGCAGATCGACGCCACCTCGCCGACTCTGGGCGATGTCAGCTTCGCACCCAAGCTGAAGCTCCGGATCGGTGAACCCGTCCGGATCGAATACGGCAACCAGGCCCCCGGGGTGCGTCCCTTGCGGATCGAGATTACGTTAAGCGAAGCGAGCTAAGACCGACGGCTCGATCCACGCGCTGGGCGCGAAGCTGCAAGGCGCCCCCAGTTGCGACGGCTGGACCTTCTGGCACTTTGAGGATGCGGGCGAAATCAAGCCGCTCGACGCGGGGCGGGAGTTGTACAGGCTCGCGACGGAGGATTGACCCCTTTCGACACACCGGACTTGATCCGGGGCCCGGGATAACGGTGGGACTTATTGTTTCGTCATCCCCGCGTAGGCGGGGATCCAGCGAGGGGTGGTGCCGGATTGCTCCGGATTCCCGCCTGCGCGGGAATGACGGTGGGAAAAGGGCACTGTCCTACTGCCGCCGGTGACGCTACCAACCGCGCATGTGTGCCCCGAATTACACCCCGAAGATTCCTTCCCCTGGACAGTGTAACACCTGTAACACGTCGCCCGATTTCAACCACTTGGGTGCGGCATGAGCAATAGCGTCTACATCCGCCCGATCGCGCTCGCAGGTTCGCCGCAGAGCGAGGAGGGGGAGGCGATCCGGCTCGCCGGGGGGATGGTCTATGCCAGCCGCTTTGCGGTGATCGTGCGCGAAGGTGATAAGGTCGTGTCGCGCGTGCGGTGCGGGGTCGCGGAGATGCCCGAGGTGCTCGGTGCGCTTCCCGACGAACTCGGGGATGAGGGCGAGGCGCAGTGGGCGAATCTCACGCTTGCGCATCCGCCGCTCGAACTGGGCGCGCGGACCGTCCGCATGGACCAGCCGCAGGTGGTCGGGATCCTCAACGTCACGCCCGACAGCTTCTCCGACGGCGGCGCGTTCATGGACGACCCGGAAGCCATGCGCGAACAGGCCGCGGCGATGTGCGAGGGCGGCGCGGCGATGATCGACATCGGCGGCGAAAGCACGCGGCCGAGCGCCAAGGAAGTGTGGGAGGGCGACGAGATCGCGCGCGTCGTCCCCGCTATCGAGGCTGTGTCCGCGATGGGTGCCGCGATCTCGATCGACACCCGCAAGGTCGGCGTGATGGAGGCGGCGCTGCAGGCGGGCGCGCATGTCGTCAACGACGTCTCGGCGCTGCGCCACGATCCCCGCAGCCTCGCCTTCGTCGCGGATCGCGGCGTGCCGGTGATCCTGATGCACGCGCCGGGCGACGGACCCAACCCGCACGAGGGCGGCGACTATGCCAATGTCGTGCTCGACGTGTTCGACGCACTCAAGGAACGGCGCGACGCCGCGCTCGAGGCGGGGATCGCGGCGCGCAACATCCTGCTCGATCCGGGCATCGGCTTCGGCAAGACGCTGGCCGAGAACCTCGCGCTGATCAACGCGCTGCCGCTGTTCCACGCGCTCGGCCACCCGCTGATGCTCGGCGCCAGCCGCAAGCGGATGATCGGCGCGCTTTCGAACGAGGCGCCCGCGCACGAGCGGCTCGGCGGCAGCATCGCGCTGGCGGTAAAGGGGATGGAGGCAGGCTACCAGCTGCTGCGCGTCCACGACGTCACCGAGACGGTGCAGGCGCGCAATGTCTGGCGCGGGCTGAGGGATGCCGCGCTGACGGACTTCGGAGAGCTGCCGACCTGAAGGCGGGACCTAGAGCGAGTAACCGCCGTCGGTCACATGCACCGTGCCGGTGACGTTGCCTGCGAGGTCGGACAGTAGGAAGGCGATCTCGCCCGCGATCTCGTCAGCCGTGGCGAAGCGGCCGCGCGGGCTCATCGCGCCCATCGCGGCGATGGTGGCCTCGCGACCCTGTTCGGCGGCCGACTTGCGGAAGTCCGGCGAGGATTCCCAGATCGCGGTGTCGACCCCGCCCGGCGCGATCGCGTTGACGCGGATGCCGTGCGCGGCGTTCTCCGCCGCCGCGATCCGCGCGAGATGCGCCGCGCCGGCCTTCGAGACGCCGTAGGGCCCGATGCCGGGCACCGGCTTCACCCCGGTGATCGAAGCGGTGATGACGGCGCTGCCGCCGCCCCTGAGCTTCATCGCGCGCAGCGCCGAGCGCAGGGTGAGGAACGCACCGTCGAGGTTGACCGCCATCACCTTGCGCCACTCGGCGAGCTCGAGATCCGCGATCTGTCCGCCGCTGCCGATCCCGGCATTGGCCAGCGCGAGGTCGAGCCGGTGCTCTGCGGCGTCGAACTCGTTCCAGAACGCCTCGTCGGAAACGTCGGCGACGTGACGGTGGACCGTGCAGGCGAGGTCGAGCGCGTCGAGCCCGTCGCCGTCCGGATCGACGAGGTGCAGTGTATCCACGCCGTCGGCAGCGAGGCGGCGGGCGGTGGCGGCGCCGATGCCCGAGGCGGCGCCGGTGACGAGGGCGTGCTTGCCCGAGAAATCGAATGTCATGCCGCTTGGGCTAGGGCTCGCCCGCAGGCTTGTCCATCTCCGCCGACTAGCCGCTCCATTTTGGACCTCGTCCCGGGGCGCGGGCGAACCGTTCCCTTCCGCAAACCGGCGGTCGCCGGAAGAGCCCTGTCGGTCCACCTCGGACTAGCCTCTCCTCGCACACCCGGCTTGGCCGAGCGATGATCCGGCGCTTTCCCATCCCGGGGAGGCACGGAAGAGGAGAGGCAAGATGAAACCGCAAATGGCAGAGAAAGACACGCTGTCGCACATCGACTACGGCGAGAAGATCGACGCCGACGATCCGAAGCTGCTCCGCAACCAGGTCTCGGCGACCGACGGGCGGATCGTGATCGTCTCGGCGTTCGGCTGTTCGCTGGTGCTCAACTGGTCGTTCGGCGCCGACGGCGTGCATGTCCAGGTCGTGCTCGAGACGCCGGTCGGCAGCGTGACGATCATCGACACCACGCTCAATGCCAGCAAGCCGAGCATCACGCTGGGCGGAAGCATCGACAGCTTCAAGGCGGAGGCGACGATCACCTTCGACTTCAGCAATCTCGAACTGTCGGGCACGGGCGAGGTCTGCGCGCCGATCGTCGGCTGCAAGAAGGGCAGCTTCTCGATCAAGGTCTGATCGAAAGCGTGTGTCAGGAGCGTTGCACGGCCTGGTCGCGCTGTGCGGCGCTTCGTCGCGTCAGGCGGCGTTGTCGATCCCGAGGTCGGAGAGCTTGCGGTAGAGCGTCGAGCGCCCGATCCCGAGGCGGCGGGCAACTTCGGTCATGCGGCCGCGATAATGGCCGATGGCGAGCCGGATCACGTCCGATTCGATGTCCTCGAGCGGGCGCAGGTTGCCGTCCGCCGTGTAGAGCATGACCCCGGCGTGTTCGGAATAATTGGTCGCGCTTTTCTGCGGCTCGGGCAGGACCATGCTCGAGAGTTGCGGGAAGTCCTCGCTGGTCAGCGCGTCGCCTTCGGTGAAGACCGCGGCGCGGAACAGCACGGCCTGCAGCTGGCGGGCATTGCCGGGCCAGTCGAATGCGGCGAGCAGCGCCAGCGCGCTGTCGGTGATACCGAGCTGTCGCAGGCCCGGCTGTTCGGCGATCTGCGCGAGGAAGTGGCGCGCGAGCGCGGGAATGTCGGTCGCCCGTTCGCGCAGCGGCGGCAATTCGATCCGGGTCGAGGAAATCCGCTCGAACAGGTCCTTGTCGAACAGGCCGGCCTCGACGAGTCCTGCGAGCTTGGTATTCGAACAGGCCAGAACGCGGGTATCGATGCGGAAGCCGTAGGTCGCGCCGAGCGGGCGGACGCAGCCGGTCTCGAGCACTTCGGCGAGCCGGACCTGCGAGGCCAGCGGGAGGCGGTCGATCTCGTCGATCACCAACGTGCCGCCGTCGCAATTCTGGAGCGCGCCGGACTGGTTGTCGAAGGCACCGGGGAAGGCGCCCTGCTCATGGCCGAACAGCGCCGAATCGACCGCGCTGGCGGATAGGTCGGCGACGTTGAGCAGCTTGAGCGGCGCTTTCGCGCGCGGGCTCGCGCCCTGCATCGCGCGGACCAACGTTTCCTTGCCAGACCCGCTTTCGCCCTCGATCAGCAAGTGGCCGTGGCCGCGCGCCGCCTTGGCGGCGACTGCGAGCGCGCTGCGAAAGGCGGGCGCGGCGCCGACCATCGCGTCGAAATCGCGACCCGACTTGATCTTCTCGGCGAGGGGAGCGAGCTCGTTCTGGGGGCTGCCGCGGCGGGTCGCCCCGGCGACGGCCTGCATCACCTTTTCGGGACCGACCGGCTTAACGAGGTAATCGGTCGCACCGGCACGCATCGCCTCGACCGCGAGCTGCGGCGAGGTGCTGGCGGTCAGCATCAGGATCGGGAGCGCCGGGCGGCGGCTCTTCATTTCGGCGATGAGGTCGCAGGCCTCTTCGCCCGGGACCGACTGGTCGAGCACGATCGCGGTCAGCTGCATGCCTTCCTGCGTCCCCAGCGTGGCGATCGCCGCCTCGCATTCGTCGACGCAGACCGTGCGCCAGCCGTCGCGGGAGGCGTGGTTCGCCACCGCGCGTGCCTGCGCTGGATCACGATCTATGATCAGCAGGAGCCGTGCTTCGTCCTGTTCCATATCGGGATTCACCCCTCATTCCGTCCCTATCTGGCACGAATTGATAGCGAATAGGTGTAAAGGGGTCATTAACTGAAACCAAGGGCGATCCCCTTGAGCCATTGCGCCTCCCGCGATAGGGAGCGGGGCAAGACAACTTCAAGGGGAACCGCCGACATGGCGAAAGTGGATATGGACAGCGCGACCAAGACCTATGGCGGGTTCATCAACCTGCTCAAATGGTCGGTCCCTGTGATCGCGATCATCACGATGATCGTCGTCTTCCTGATCGCGGAATAAACCGATCAGTATGGCCGAACCGATTCGCATCGCCATCCTCAAAGAGACCGAGGAGGGCGAGCGGCGGGTCGCTGCCACGCCCGAAACGGTCGGGAAATTCATCAAGCTGGGTGCCGAGGTCGCGGTCGAGCAGGGCGCGGGCGATGGCGCGCGCATGTCCGATGCGGCCTATGCCGAGGCGGGAGCCAAGGTGCTCACCGGCCCGCAGGCGCTCGACGGCGCCGATATCGTGCTCGCCGTGCGCGCGCCCGATCCGGTCGTGCTGGCCGGGGCGAAGCCGGGGGCGTGGATCGTCGCGATGCACGATCCCTACCAGCGCGGCGAGCGGGTCGCGGCCTATGCCAAGGCCGGGTTCGAGGCGCTGGCGATGGAATTCATGCCGCGGATCACCCGCGCGCAATCGATGGACGTGCTCTCGAGCCAGTCGAACCTTTCGGGTTACAAGGCAGTGATCCATTCGGCCGACACGTTCGGGCGCGCCTTCCCGATGATGATGACCGCGGCGGGCACGGTGAGCCCGGCCAAGGTCTTCGTGATGGGCGTCGGCGTCGCAGGGCTGCAGGCGATCGCCACCGCCAAGCGGCTGGGCGCGCAGGTTTCCGCCACCGATGTGCGCTCGGCGACCAAGGAACAGATCGCCTCGCTCGGCGCCAAGCCGATCTTCGTCGAGACGGTCGAGGGGATCGAGGGCGAGGGCTCGGGGGGCTACGCCACCGAGATGAGCGACGAGTACAAGGCCGCGCAGGCCGAGCTCGTGTCAGAGCACATAGCCAAACAGGACATCGTCATCACCACCGCGCTGATCCCGGGACGTCCCGCGCCCAAGCTGATCAGCGATGAACAGATCGCGAGCATGAAGCCCGGCAGCGTGATCTACGATCTCGCGGTTGTTCAGGGCGGCAACGTCGAGGGCAGCAAGCCCGACGAACCGGTCGAGAAGCACGGCGTTACCATCATCGGCTACTCGAACACCGCCGGGCACCTCGCCGCCGATGCCAGTGCGCTCTATTCGCGCAATCTCTACAATTTCCTCTCGGCCTTCTGGGACGAGGAGGCGGGCAAGCCCGTGCTCGACGAGGAAATCGGCGACGCGGTGCGGCTGACGCAGGGCGGCGCGATTGTCAACGAACGGCTGAGGGGGGCCGAATAATGGACTTCATCAGCATCCTGTCGATCTTCGTGCTGGCGTGTTTCGTCGGCTATTACGTGGTCTGGTCGGTTACGCCCGCGCTGCACACGCCGCTGATGGCGGTGACCAATGCAATTTCCAGCGTGATCATCGTCGGCGCGCTGATCGCGGCGGCCGAAGCGGGCAGCCCCGCGGCCAAGTGGCTGGGGCTGGCTGGCGTGGTGCTGGCGAGCATCAACATCTTCGGCGGCTTCGCGGTCACCGAACGAATGCTCGCGATGTACAAGAAGAAGGAGAAGTGAGCATGCTCACGAAAATCCTTCCTGCTTCGCTTGCTTCCGCAGCCGCGCTGTGGGCCTCTCCGGCCCTTGCCGCGAGCGACAGCGCTTCCACCACCTCGCCCTGGGTCGCGCTCGCCTATCTCGTCGCGGGCGTGTTCTTCATCCTCGCGCTGCGCGGGCTGTCGAGCCCGGCGACCAGCCGCACGGGTAACCGCTTCGGCATGGCGGGGATGCTGATCGCCATCGTCACGACGCTTGTCACCCATTCGGTCGCCAGCCTCGCCGAGATTGGCATCGCGATCGCCATTGGCGGCCTGATCGGCTTCCTGATCGCGCGCCGCATCGCGATGACCGCGATGCCCGAACTGGTCGCGGCGTTCCACAGCCTCGTCGGCCTCGCCGCGGTGCTCGTGGGCTGGGCCGCCTATCTCAATCCGGGCGCGTTCGGCCTGCTCGAAGGCGACGCGATCGGAGCGGTCAGCAAGGTCGAGATGGGGCTCGGTATCGCGATCGGCGCGATCACCTTCTCCGGGTCGGTGATCGCCTTCGCCAAGCTATCCGGACGGATGAGCGGTGCCCCGATCCTCCTGCCCGCGCGCCATGTCATCAATCTCGGCACGCTCGCCGCTATCATCGGCCTGACCGCGATGTTCGCGATGACGACCGGCCCTGAAGAAACGCTGCCGCTGATCGTGGGGCTGACCGTACTCGCCTTCGCGATCGGGTTCCTGCTGATCATTCCGATCGGCGGGGCGGACATGCCGGTCGTGGTCTCGATGCTCAACAGCTATTCGGGCTGGGCCGCGGCGGCGATGGGCTTCACGCTGGGCAACACCGCGATGATCATCACCGGGGCGCTGGTCGGCTCGTCTGGCGCGATCCTCAGCTACATCATGTGCCGCGCGATGAACCGCAGCTTCCTGTCGGTGATCGCGGGCGGCTTCGGCGCCGACGACAGCGCGGCGGGCGGCGGCGAGGCGCGCGAGCAGCGGCCCTACAAGCAGGGCAGCGCCGACGACGCGGCCTTCATGCTCGAACAGGCCGAGAAGGTCATCGTCATCCCCGGCTACGGCATGGCGGTGGCTCAGGCGCAGCATGCCTTGCGCGAGATGACCGATATCCTCGAGGAAAAGGGCGTCGAGGTGAAGTTCGCGATCCACCCGGTCGCGGGCCGCATGCCCGGCCACATGAACGTGCTGCTGGCCGAGGCCAACGTGCCCTACGACAAGGTGTTCGAGCTCGAGGACATCAACAGCGAATTCTCGCAGGCCGACGTCGCCTTCATCATCGGCGCGAACGACGTGGTGAATCCGGCGGCGAAGACCGACAAGTCCTCGCCGATCTACGGAATGCCGGTGTTCGATGTCGGCGCGGCCAAGCAGGTCTTCTTCATCAAGCGCAGCATGGGTGGCGTCGGCTATGCCGGCGTCGACAACGACGTGTTCTACATGGACCAGACGATGATGCTGCTGTCCGACGCGAAGAAGATGGTCGAGGAAATCGTCAAGGCGATCGACTAGGCGCAGGGTGCCCGGCGACTAGGCCTTGGTCCACATTTGGGTGCGACAGAACACCGCGACGCAACCGCGCACGCGCAGCCTGGCGCCCTCGCGCTTGACCTGCGCCTTGAAGTAGCGCCCGTCCTCGGGTGAATAGCCGCGCCCTTCGAAATCGTCGCCGTCCGGAGCGAGGTCCCAGAAAATGCGCAGGCCTTTCAGCTTGCGGTCGCGCTCGTCCGCATCGGGATTCTTCGTGTCGCGCGCGCCGCCTGCCGGTTCGGCCACGAGGAAGCGCTGGATACGACCGCAGAAAGCATCGCCGCACGGGTAGAACCGGATTACGCTCTTGCCGTCCTCGGTCTTCCAGTCGCCCGCGATCGAGGCTTGCGGGGCTTCGGCAGTCGAGGGGCCAGCGCCAAGGACGGCAAGGGCGAGGGCGGCGAATGCGGCGGAACGGGCAAGTATCATCAAAATCTCCTTCGCTTGCCTATACGGATGGCAGCAGCAATAAGATGCATTGCAATTGAAAACCTTGGGGAGAGGTTCGTGACCAGATCGCTGTTTGCCGCCATCGCACTGCCCGCGCTCGTCCTCGCCACGCCGGCGCTTGCCGATACGCACATGATCGCGCCGGGCGAGGGCGCGCAGGAACGCCTGCAGGAAGCGCTGATCCTCGCCGAGCCGGGCGACGAGATCGTGCTCGAGCCGGGGCGCTACGCGCTCTCCGACGGGCTCAGCCTCGATGTCGACGGGGTGACGCTGCGCGGCGCGGGAATGCAGGCCTCGGTGCTCGATTTCAGCGGCCAGCAGGGCGCGGGCGAGGGGCTGCTGGTCACCTCGGACAACGTCACCCTGCGCGATTTCGCGGTCGAGAACCCCAAGGGCGACGGGATCAAGTCGAAGGGTGCGGACAATATCGTCTATCACGCGATCCGCGTCACCTGGACTCGCGGGCCCGACGAGAACAACGGCGCCTACGGCATCTACCCGGTCGAGAGCACCGGCGTGCTGGTCGATGCGAGCGAGGTCACGGGCGCGTCGGATGCCGGCATCTATGTCGGCCAGTCGTCGAAGATCACCGTGCGCAATTCGGTCGCGACCGACAACGTCGCCGGGATCGAGATCGAGAACAGCCGCGACGCGATCGTCGAGGGCAATTTCGTGTCCCGCAACACCGGCGGTATCCTCGTCTTCGACCTGCCGAACCTGCCGGTGATGGGCGGCGGCAACGTGCTGATCCGCAACAACCTGGTGATCGCCAACGACACCGACAATTTCGCGCCCGCGGGCAATATCGTCGCCAGCGTACGACGCGGCACCGGGGTGATGGTGATGGCGAACGAGAACGTCTGGCTGCAGGATAATCTCATCCGCGGCAACGAGACCGCCGAGGTCATGGTGATCGCCTACCCGCTCTCGTTCGACGATCCGGACTACAATCCCTATCCGCGCGACGTGGTGGTCGCCGACAACGTGCTGGGCGAAGGCGGCACCGATCCCGATATCGAAGGCGGCGAGATGCTTGTCGCCGCGTTAGGCGGCAAACTTCCGCCGATCCTGTGGGACGGCCTCGAGGAGAACGAGGAACGCTTCGCGCTGCTGGTCCATCCCGACCTCACGGGCTGGACGCTCAACCTTCAGCGCCAGGGCCAGCGGATCGAGGAAGCGCAGCCGGGGCCGCTCGATGCGCCCGCATACGGTCAGGGCTGGAGCATCGAGGGCTGGGGCGCCCCGGAAGAACTCGAGGCGCGGCTGAAGTGATCGCGCGCGCCGCCCTGCTGGCCTCGCTGGCGCTGGCGACCGCGGCGGTCGCCGCGCCGCGCACACCCCAGACGGCAATGGCGCCCGTCAGCGACGTCGCGGTGATGGAGGGCATGCCGCGCCTGCTGTCCGAATATGCCTTCTTCACCGACCTGCGCGAGCAGAACCCGACCTGGCAGGTGGTGCCCTATCGCTTGAACACGCCGTTGTGGTCGGACGGAGCGGACAAGCTGCGCTTCGCCTACATTCCGGAGGGCAAGCAGTTGTCGGCGGACGGAGAGGGCCTGCTCGGCTTCCCCGTCGGCAGCGCATTGATCAAGACCTTCGCCTTTGGCGAGGGCGACGAACGGCGCCTGATCGAAACGCGGGTGCTGCTTCACCGCGCGGATGGCTGGCTGGCGCTGCCCTATCTGTGGAACGAGGAGCAAACCGACGCGAAGCTGGCGCTGGCCGGGGCGCGGGTCGAGGTCGTGACGCCGCAGGGCGAGGCGATCAGCTACCGCGTGCCGAACAAGAACCAGTGCAAGGAATGCCACTCGGTCGACGGCGCGGTGGTGCCGATCGGGCCAAAGGCGCGCAACCTGTCGGATCAATGGCTGGCCGGCCGCTACGAGGCGGATACGCTCGATGCCGTGCCGAGGGTCGCAGTCCGCCTGCCGCTGTGGGAAGCGCGGAAGGAGGCCACGCCCGAAGCGGTCGCGCGCGCCTATCTCGACGTCAATTGCGCCCATTGCCACCGCCCCGGCGGATCGGCCTCGAATTCGGGGCTCGACCTGCGCTGGGGGCAGGACGATCCGGTGAAGATCGGCATCCGAAAGCGCCCCGTCGCCGCGGGGCGCGGTTCGGGCGGACTGGCCTTTTCGATCGCGCCGGGCGATCCCGCCGCTTCGATCATCCTCCACCGGATGGAAAGCCTCGAGCCGGGGGTGGCGATGCCCGAACTCGGCAGGTCGACCGTCGACGAGGAAGGCGTTGCCGCCGTGCGCGCCTGGATCGAGGGAATGGACAAATGAAGTTGTTCTGGCGTGTCCTCGGCGCCTTGGCGGCGGTGCTCGTGGTCGCCTTCCTCGTGCTCCGCACGCCTGACACCGATGCGGCCGAAATGCGCGCCAAATATGGCGGTACGCCCTCGCAGTTCGTGACCCTAGAGAACGACATGACCGTCCACCTGCGCGACGAAGGCCCGCGCGATTCGCCCGCGATCGTGCTGCTCCACGGTTCGAATGCGGACCTGCACACCTGGCAGGCATGGGTCGACGGGCTGCGCGAGGATTATCGCGTGATCCGCTTCGACCAGCGCGGCCACGGCCTGACCGGCCCGGGCGCGCGCGATAGCTATGCGCTCGAGGATTTCGTCGCCGACCTCGACTTGGTCGCCGACGAGCTGGGTCTCGAGCGCTTCGTCCTCGGCGGCAATTCAATGGGCGGCTGGATCGCGGCGGGCTATGCGATGGAACATCCCGGCCGGCTCGACGGGCTGGTCCTCGTCGACGCCGCGGGCGCCCCGGTCGAGCGCGAGGGCGGGGGCAATCTCGCCTTCACGATCGCGCGCATGCCCGTGATCGGCGCTGCCATGAGCCAGCTCCTGCCGCGCTCGCTCGTTGAGCGAAGCCTGTCGCAAAGCGTCTCCAACCAGGCGGTGGTCACGCCCGAAGCGGTCGACCGCTATTGGGAACTCGCGCGCTACCCCGGCAACCGAGCCGCCACCCGCGCGCGTTTCTCCAATACGCGCATGGCTTTCGATGCGAAGGCTGTTGCCGCGCTCGAGATCCCGACCCTGGTCATCTGGGGCGAGGAGGATGCGCTGATCCCGGTCGCGGCGGCGCGCTGGTACGACGAGCGCCTGCCGCAGAGCACGCTCGCGATTTATGCGGGCATCGGCCATCTGCCGATGGAGGAGACGCCGAAACGCTCGCTTGCCGATCTCAGAACATGGCTAAATACCGTTTACCCTTCTCCCGCACCAAAGTGATGAAAGAAAGTTTCATCGGTTATCCGTTTTTTATACCCAAACGGCAAATTCGAGGTGGACTCGGCGCAATCAAATTGTGAGATTGGCCGGTGTTGATTTCGATCGACGGGACTGAAACCCTGCGTTCTGCGGGGGCAATTGGAGGGTCTACATGAATACCAAGATTTTGCTCGGCCTCGCGGCCGCAACCGGCGCGCTGTGCGCCGCAACCCCGGCCGCCGCACAGGCGATCCCCAACAGCTATATCTGTTCGTTCGACAAGGCGCAGGTGAACAAGGGGCAGGTGCGCGCCGAAGCGGTGCGCTCGGCCAACGCCCAGGGCGGGCAGGTCAAGTTCGTTTACGAACACTCGATCCGTGGGTTCGCCGTGAACATTTCCGCCCAGGGCGCGGCGCGCCTCCAGGCGATGGGCAAGATCAAGAATTGCGAACAGGACCAGGTCGCCAAGATCGTCCTGCAGGGCAGGGGCAAGCCCGGCGGCGGTGGTGGCGGGAGCGATCCGGCCCAGACCACGCCGTGGGGCATCGCCCGCGTCGGGGGACCGGGCGGGACCAGCTCGGCCACCGCCTGGATCATCGATAGCGGGATCGATCTCGACCACCCCGACCTCAATGTCGATGTGTCGCGCTCGGTCAATTACACGCGCGACAAGAGCGCGGACGACCTCAACGGCCACGGCACGCACGTTGCGGGTACGGTCGCCGCGATCGACAACGGCATCGGCGTCGTCGGCGTCGCTCCGGGCACCACCGTCGTCGCGGTCAAGGTACTCGATCGCCGCGGTTCGGGCTCCTATTCGGGCGTCATCGCGGGGATCGACTACGTCGCGGCCAACGGCTCGAATGGCGACGTTGCCAATATGAGCCTCGGCGGCGGTTACAGCGCAGAGCTCAATGCGGCGGTCGAAGCTGCGGCGGCGACCGGGGTCAAGTTCGTGCTCGCGGCCGGCAACGAGAGCACCGATGCGGCGACCAAGTCGCCGGCCTCGGCCAACGGTCCGAACGTCTACACGATCTCGTCCTTCGCCCAGGGCGACAACTGGTCGAGCTTCTCGAACTACGGCAACCCGCCGGTCGACTTCGCGGAACCGGGTTCGGCGATCCTGTCGACCTACAAGGACGGCGGTTACGCCACGCTTTCGGGCACGTCGATGGCGTCTCCGCACGCTGCCGGCATCCTGCTGCTCGGCGGAATTCGCGCTGGCGGCACCGTCTCGGGCGACCCGGACGGCAACCCCGATACGATCGGCGTGCGCTGATCGCATCACGTGAATGAGGATTAGGGGCGGCGCGTCGCTGGACGCGCCGCCCCTTTCCTGTCTAGGGCAGCGCAAAATCGCTGGAGGAAAGATTGCGCAAACTCGGATTGATCGGCGGGATGAGCTGGATCTCGACCCGCATGTACTATGAGCAGCTCAATCGCCGGATCCAGAAGGCTCGCGGCACCGAACACAGCGCGCCGTTGCTGATCGAAAGCCTCGATTTCGCGCAGCCGCGTCGTTTCGTGCGCGAAACCAGCTGGCAGGAATTGGCCGATTTCGTCGCCCCGTCCGCGCAGCGTCTCGAACAGGCGGGCGCGACCGCGATCCTGATCGCCGCCAATTCGGTGCACCGGGTCTACGACGACATCCAGGCCGCGGTCGACATTCCCGTGATCCACGTCGCCGACGAGATTGCCGACCGCGTCAATGCCGATGATTCCGGGGTCGCCGCGCTGCTCGGCGCGCGCCACGTGATGACCGGCAATTTCTATCGCGATCGCCTGACCGAGCATGGCCTCCAGTTGATCGAGCCAGAGGAAGAGGTCGTCGCCGAGATCGACGAGATCATCGATACCGAGCTCATGCTCGGCAAGGCGACCAAGGATTCGATGCGCGACATGAAGACGATCATCACCAATCTCGAGCGGCGCGGGGCGGAGGCGATCATCCTCGGCTCGACCGAGCTCGAGATGATTGTAGACGTCGATGCCAACATCATGCCGATTTACGACAGCACGGCGATCCATTGCGAGGCCGGGGCGGAGTGGATCCTGGGCGGCTGAGGCTGCGGTGAAACACCTGTCCCATCTCGCGAGCGATCCGGCAGCCACTCGCGGGCGCGAATTCCTCGCCGACGAGAACCTCCAGCGCGGCCCCCGCAGCGTGTTCCAGCGCGACCGCGACCGGATCGTGCATTCGATCGCGTTCCGGCGGCTGCGGCACAAGACGCAGGTCTTCGTCGCGCCCGACGGCGATCACTACCGCGTGCGGCTGACCCACAGCCTCGAGGTTGCGCAGGTCGCGCGCACGATCGCGCGCACGCTCGGGCTCGACGAGGATTTGACCGAGGCGCAGAGCCTGGCGCACGATATCGGCCATCCCCCCTTCGGCCATGCCGGCGAGAAGGCCTTGGACGATGCGCTGTTCACCCGCGGCGGATGGGATCACAACGCGCAGACGCTGCGCACGCTGATGCGGCTCGAAAGCCCCTATATCGAGCATCCGGGCCTCAACCTGACCTGGGAGTCGCTCGAGGGGCTGGCCAAGCATAACGGGCCGGTTCCCGATCCCGATCCGGCGCTCGCCGCGCTCGACGAGGCCTATCCGCTCGCGCTCGGCGACTGGCCCTCGCTCGAGGCACAGATTGCGGCGATCTCGGACGATATCGCCTACGACAACCACGACATCGACGACGGGTTGCGCGCGGGCTTCCTCGAAATGGACCAGCTGCTCGCGCTCGATTTCGTCGCCGATCGCTGGCGGGCGATCGAGCGGCGCTTCCCGAATGCCTCGGCCGAATTGCGCCAGCGAGAGCTCGTCCGCAGCCAGATCGGCTGGATGGTCAACGACGTGCTCGAGGAAACCCGCAGGCGCTGCGCGGGGATCGACTGCGTCGCCGACGTGCGCGCCGCCGGTCGCCAACTGGTCGGGTTCTCTGACGAGGTTACGGCGCAGGAACGCGCGCTCAAATCCTTCATGTACGAGACCGTCTACTACCACCCCGAGCAGCAGGCGGCGGCGCGCACCGCGAAGGGCGTGATCGAGGCGCTCTACGAAGCTTATGCCGCCGACCCCTCGCTGATGGCCGAGGGCTGGCGCGACGTGCCCGCGGAGGCCGCCGCACGCGCGCGCCACATCGCCGATTTCATCGCCGGGATGACCGATCGTTATGCCATCGACGCCTATCGCCGAATCACCGGCATTTCGCCCGAAGGATTGCAGAATGTCTGATCCCGTGCGGCTGACTCTGGTCGGTGCGACCGGCCTCGTCGGATCGGAAATGATCGCCGCCGCCGTCGGCCGCTGCGACTATCGGTTCAGCGCGGTGATCCGGCGCGAGGTCGCCTTTCCGCGCGGTGCGCGGATGGAGGCGGTGCTCGCCGATCCCGCCGACTGGCCGAGCGCGATCGCCGCGACCGCGCCGCAGGTCTTCGCCTGCGCGCTCGGCACGACCTGGCGGCAGGCGGGCAAATCTGAAGAGGCGTTCCGCGCGGTCGACGAGCGGCTGGTGCTCGACAGCGCCCGCGCCGCGCGCGCCGCCGGGGCGACGCGCGCCATCGTCGTCTCCTCCACCGGGGCGGACCGGCATGCGAAGAATTTCTACCTCCGGGTGAAGGGCGAGGTCGAGAAGGCGCTGGGCGAAATCGGGTTCGAGCGGCTCGACATCCTGCGTCCCGGGCTGCTCAGGGGCGCGCGCGGCGGCGACCGGCGGACAATGGAACGGCTCGGAATCCTCGCCAGCCCACTCACCGACCTGCTGCTCCACGGCAAGTATCGCCAGTACCGCTCGATCCCCGCGCGGATGGTAGCCGAGGCCATGCTGCAACTGGCCGGCGAGACCGCGCGCGGGCGGCAGGTCCACGACAATGACGCAATCCGCCGTCAGGCCCTGCGCTTTCGCCGGAAATCGTAGTTCCTCGCGATTGACAGCCATCGCGGTCACGGCCAGTGATCGCGCATCGCTGAACCGCGCGGGAGAGTGCTCTCGATTCGGATTCCGGACCGAGAGACGCCGAAGGAGCAACCGCCCCGGAATCTCTCAGGCGCAAGGGACCGCGCGGGGCGCATGCGAACTCTGGAAAGCGCCGCTCACGGGTGGCCACCGAAGGGGTAAGCGCGGGATTTCCCGCGTAATCTCTCAGGTCAAACGACAGAGGGGGCTCTGGAAAGTGCGGGTGCGCCCGCGAAGGAGCCTTGCGTGACCGCCGAAGCCGACAATTCCCCCGAAGACGTGATCGAGACCCAGAACCTGCCACTCGATGCCTGGCATCGCGAACGGGACGCACGGATGGTCGAATTCGCCGGCTATCACATGCCGATCCAGTATGAGGGAATCATCGCCGAACACCTCTGGACGCGCGAGCATGCCGGCCTGTTCGACGTCTCGCATATGGGCCAGCTCAGCGTCAGCGGCGAAGGCGCGGTCGAGGCGCTCGAAGCGATCATGCCGGGCGATTTCGCGATCCTGAAGCCGGGGCGGATGCGCTATTCGATGTTGCTCGACGAGGACGGCGGGGTGCTCGACGACCTGATGGTCACCAACGCCGGCGATCACTACGCGCTGGTCGTCAACGGCGCGTGCAAGTGGGACGATATCGGTTTCCTGCGCGAACACCTGCCCGACGAGATCACGCTCACCCATCACGAGGATCAGGCACTACTCGCGTTGCAGGGGCCCGAGGCGGCAGTCGCGCTGGCGCGGATCACCCCGATGGTCGACGAGCTGAAATTCATGCAGGCCGGGCTCGCGGATTGGAACGGCACCCCGCTGTGGATCAGCCGCTCTGGCTATACCGGCGAAGACGGGTTCGAGATCTCGGTCCCCGCGGACAAGGCATGGGCGCTGGCCGAAGCGCTGGTCGCGATGGACGAGGTCAAGCCGATCGGGCTCGGCGCGCGCGACAGCCTGCGCCTCGAAGCCGGGCTCCCGCTCTACGGCCACGACCTCACCACCGACAGCGAACCGGTGAGCGCCGGGCTGACCTTCGCGATAAGCAAGCGTCGCCGCGCCGAAGGGGGCTTCCACGGCGCCGATCGCATCCTGAAACTGCTCGAAAACGGGACCGAAACCAAGCGCGTCGGGCTCGCGCTCGACGGCCGCCGTGCCGCGCGCGAGGGCGATGCGATCATGGCCGGCGACACGCAGGTCGGCACCGTCACCAGCGGCGGGTTCGCGCCCAGCCTCGGCCATCCGATCGCGATGGGCTATGTCGCCTCCGACCGCGCCGGGACCGGCACCGAACTCGAGATCGACGTGCGCGGCAAGCGGCTTGCCGCCACGGTCGTCACAATGCCTTTCGTACCCAACCGCTATTTCCGCTGAGGAGACAGTCAAATGCCCCGTTACTTTACCGAGGATCATGAGTGGATCGACGTTGACGGCGATGTCGGCACCGTCGGTATCACCGACTATGCGCAGAGCCAGCTGGGCGACATCACCTTCGTCGAATTGCCGGAGAAGGGCGATACGCTGAAAAAGGGCGACGCTCCGTGCGTGGTCGATTCGGTGAAGGCCGCCAGCGATGTCTATGCGCCGGTCTCGGGCGAGGTGGTCGAGGTCAATGGCGACCTCGACGGCGAACCCGAACTGGTCAACAACGACGCCGAGGGCGACGGCTGGTTCTTCAAGATCCGCCTCTCCAACGCCGACGAGTTGTCGGGCCTCATGGACGAGGACAAGTATTCGAGCTTCGTCGACAATCTGTGACGAAATTCCCCTCCCGCTGGCGGGAGGGGCAGGGGGTGGGCATGGGCCGCAAGTCCCACCCCGCTGCGACTGAAACCGTTTCGCGGCTCGCGTCTCGCTCCCCTCCCGAAGGCGGGAGGGCAGACTGGGGAAGAAAATGCGTTACCTGCCACTGACCGACGACAACCGCCGCGAGATGCTCGAAGCGATCGGCGCGAGGGAAATCGACGACCTGTTCGTCGACGTGCCCGCCGAAGCGCAGCTTAAGGGCGATATCGAGGGCCTGCCCAAGCAGGCCAGCGAGATGGCGGTCGAAAAGCACATGCGGCGATTGAGCAAGAAGAACCTCGCCGCGAACGACGCGCCGTTCTTCCTCGGCGCGGGAGCCTATCGCCACCATGTCCCGGCGAGCGTCGACCACCTTATCCAGCGCGGCGAGTTCCTGACCGCCTACACGCCCTACCAGCCCGAGATCGCGCAGGGCACGCTGCAGGTATTGTTCGAATTCCAGACGCAGGTCGCGCGGATGTTCGGCACCGACATCGCCAACGCCTCGCTCTACGACGGGTCGACCGCCTGCTGGGAAGCGATCGTGATGGCCGGGCGGATCACGCGCAAATCGCGCGCCGTGCTCGCACATGGCCTTCACCCGCATTACGTCTCGACCGCGCAGACCATGGCGAAGTTCACCAAGGACGAGTTGTTCTCGGGCGCGCCCGATCTCGATGCCGATTGTGACGAGGACGCGATCATCGCCCAGATCGACGACAGGACCTCGTGCGTCGTGGTGCAGTATCCCGACATCCTCGGCCGCATTCCCGACCTCGCAAAGATCGCCGACGCCGCGCACGACAGGGGCGCGCTGCTGGTCGCGGTGGTGACCGAGCCGGTCGCGCTCGGTCTGATCGAAGCGCCCGGCGCGCTGGGCGCGGATATTGTTGTCGGCGAAGGCCAGTCGCTTGGCGTCGGCCTCAACTTCGGCGGACCCTATCTCGGCCTGTTCGGCTGCCGCGAGAAATTCGTCCGCCAGATGCCTGGGCGGCTTTGTGGCGAGACCGTCGACGCCGACGGCAAGCGCGGTTTCGTGCTGACGCTTTCGACCCGCGAGCAGCATATCCGGCGCGAGAAGGCGACTTCGAATATCTGCACCAATTCAGGTCTTTGTGCGCTCGCCTTCAGCATTCACATGACGCTGCTGGGCGGGGCAGGGCTCGAGACGCTGGCGCGCATCAACCACTCGCGTGCGCGGCTCGCGGCGCAGCGGCTGGGCGACGTGAAGGGGGTGCGCGTGCTCAACGACGTCTACTTCAACGAGTTCACCATCGTGCTGCCGTCCGATGCGCGCGAAGTGGTGCGCGAACTGGCCGAACGCGGCGTGCTCGGCGGGGTATCGCTGGGCCGCCTCTATCCCGACGAGGAGGCGCTCGCGAACGGCCTCGTCGTCGCGGTTACCGAAACCTGCACCCCCGAGGACATCGAGACATTCGCCACCACCCTGAGCGCGGTACTCGAAGGAGAAGCGGCATGAACGCGCCCAACGCATCCGGCTGGAAGCCCGCCATGGGCGATGGCAGTGGAGAAGCCGCCCCGACCAGCAGCGGCGACGCCGCGCTGATGCTCGAGGAGAAGCTGATCTTCGAACTCGCGGGCTGCGACACGACCGGCGTCGATTTCGACGAGCAGCCGGGCGAGATCGATCCCGCGCTGGGCCGGTTCGCGCGCAAGCAAAGGGCTCAGCTGCCCGGCCTCAGCGAGCCCGAAACGGTGCGCCACTACACCCGCCTCAGCCGCCAGAACTATGCGATCGACCTCGGTCCGTTCCCGCTCGGCTCGTGCACGATGAAGCACAATCCGCGCCTCAACGAGAAGGTCGCGCGGATGCCCGGCTTCGCCGATGTTCACCCGCTCCAGCCGGTCGACACCGTGCGCGGCGCGTTCGAAGTGATGAACGAGCTCGCGCACTGGCTGATCGAGCTGACAGGGATGCACGGCGTCGCGATGAGCCCCAAGGCGGGTGCGCACGGCGAATTGTGCGGAATCCTCTGCATCCGGGCCGCGCTCGAGGCGCAGGGCGATGCACGCGAGGTGATCCTCGTCCCCGAAAGCGCGCATGGGACCAATCCTGCGACTGCGGCCTTCGCCGGCTACAAGGTCGAGGCAATCCCCGCGACCAAGGAGGGGCGCGTCGACCTCGCCAAGTTGAAGGAACGGCTCGGTCCCGACGTCGCGGGCGTGATGATCACCAATCCGAACACTTGCGGGCTGTTCGAGCGCGACATGAAGGCGATCTCCGACGCGGTGCACGCGGCGGGCGGTTACGTCTATTGCGACGGGGCCAATTTCAACGCGATCGTCGGGAAGGTGCGCCCGGGCGACCTCGGCGTCGACGCGATGCACATCAACCTCCACAAGACCTTCTCGACCCCGCATGGCGGCGGTGGCCCGGGCTCCGGGCCGGTGGTGTTGTCCGAGGCGCTTTCGCCCTACGGGCCGTTGCCCTTCACCGCGCGGATGGAGGACGGCACGGTCCACCTCGTCGAGGAGGAAAGCCTCAAGGAATTCGACCACGCCAAGAGCTTCGGCCGGATGGCGGCGTTCCACGGCCAGATGGGCATGTTCACCCGGGCGCTGACCTATATCCTTAGCCATGGCGCCGACGGGCTGCGGCAGGTGGCCGAGGATTGCGTGCTCAACGCCAATTACGTGCTGCGCCGGCTCGAGGACACGCTCGACGCGCCCTACGGTGCCAGCGGCCCGTGCATGCACGAGGCGCTGTTCAGCGATGACGGGCTGGCCGAGGGTTTCTCGACGCTCGACATCGCCAAGGGGCTAATCGACGAGGGCTTCCACCCGATGACGGTCTATTTCCCGCTGGTGGTGCACGGTGCGATGCTGGTCGAGCCGACCGAGACCGAGAGCAAGGACGGCCTCGACCGGTTGATCGAGAGCATCCGCCACGTCGCGCAGCGCGCCAAGGACGGCGACGAGGCGCTCCACGGCGCTCCGTATTACGCGCCGCGCCGCCGCCTCGACGAGACGCAGGCCGCGCGCAAGCCGGTGCTGGCATGGCAGGGCGAGCCGGGCGTGCCGCGCATCCCCACTCCCAGCGAAGTCGGGGACCGCTAGGGCATGTGGGACGCGCTGTTCTCGGCGACCAACTTGGTCGCTGTGGCGGGATGGGGCGTCCTGATCCTTGCGCCGCGCACCGAAGCCTTGCGGCGCTTCGTGCTGACGGTGCCGATCGCACTGCTCTGCGCGACCTATGCAGTGCTGCTGCTCGGTCTCTCGTCGGGCTCGTTCGACCCCGAGGGCAGCGCGGGCGGCATGTCCGAGCTGTTGGCGAACTATTCGGTCGACGGGATCATGCAACTGTTCCAGTCGCGCGGCGGGGTCGTGGTCGGCTGGACGCATTACCTCGCCTTCGACCTGATGGTCGGCTGGTGGATCGCGGGTGACGCCGATGCGCGCGCCATCCCGCGCTGGTCGCAGGCGGGGATACTGCTCGCGACCCTCATGGCCGGACCGCTCGGCCTCGCGATCTACCTTTTCTACCGCGCGACCCGGCCCGGTATGGAGACCGACGATGCCGCTGGTTGACGACGACAGTCCGCAGGTCCGATTTCCGCCGCCGCTGATTTACTTCGGCTGCCTGTTGCTCGGGCTGTGGGCGGGCCGCACGCTCGAATGGCCGGTGCTCGTGGGAGCCTGGCCCCAAACGCTCGGCTGGGTGCTGGTAGGGCTCGGCAGCGTGCTGATCGGCGCGGCACTCGGCTGGTTCTTTTCGGCCGGGACGAACCCCGAACCGTGGAAGCGCGACAGCGCGCTGGTGACCAAGGGGTTCTACCGGATCACGCGCAATCCGATGTATCTCGGCATGGCATTCGCCTCCTTCGGCATCGCGCTGGTGTTCGGAAGCTTCGGCGCGATGATCGGCACGGTCGTGGCGGTGCTGCTGGTCGACCGTTTCGTGATCGCGCGCGAGGAACGCCATCTCGCGCATGTCTTCGGCGAGGATTACGCGGCATATCGCAAGCGCGTGCGGCGCTGGATCTGAGCCGCATGGGGCCGCCCAGTTCTCCCGCCGCCCTCCGCAATCGCGAACCGATTGCCGACATCCTCGCCGACGAACTCCCCGAGACCGGCCTGGTGCTCGAAATCGCCAGCGGGGGCGGCGAGCACGCAACCTATTTCGCCGAGCGATTCCCCGCGCTCGAATGGCAGCCGACCGATCGCGACGAGCAAGCACGGCTGGCAATGCTCGCGCGCTTCGCAGAAGAAGCGCGTGACAATCTTCGCGGTCCGCTCGGGCTCGATGCAGCGCTGGGACGATGGCCGGTCGAAAGCGCCGCCGCTTTGCTCTGCATCAACATGGTCCATATCAGCCCTTGGCCCGCCACGGTCGGCCTGTTCGAGGGCGCGGCGAGGGTGCTCGCCGCCGAAGCGCCGCTGATCGTCTACGGACCGTTCTTCGAGGCGCGGACCGAGACAGCCATGTCGAACGTCGAATTCGACCACAGCCTGCGCAGCCGCGATCCGCGCTGGGGCCTGCGCCCGCGCGAGGATCTCGACAGGCTGGCGGATCGCTCGGGCTTCGACCTGTCGCGGCGCGTCGAAATGCCCGCGAACAACCTGCTGCTGGTCTATCGCAAGCGCGCATGAAAAAGGCCGGCGCAATGGCCGGCCTTCTCGACTGTTATCGGAGCGTGGCGATCAATCGATCGCGTCTTCACCGGCTTCGCCGACCGATTCGATGTCTTCGCCAAGACCCTTGACCGTGTTGCAGGCGGTCGTGCCGAAGGCGAGAGCTGCCACACCGGTGGCAATAATAATCTTGCGAACCATTGTATTATCCTTCCTGTATGGCGCATCTGCTGCGCAATGGCAGGTCAACGGCTTCACATGACTTAGGTTCCGCCGACGGTCTTGCGCCGAGCGAGGTGGCGTTCGCGCAGGACGATGATCGTGCCCGCCGCGATGATCAGCGGCGCGCCCAGCCACAATGCAGGCCCCGGCAGGCGATCCCAGAACAGCCAGCCATAGGCGGTCGCCCAGACCAGCGCGGTGTAATCCATCACGATCACCGTCGCCGCCGAACCGAACCGCAGGCTCGTGGTCAGCAGCAATTGCCCCGCCGCGCCGGTCAGGCCGACACCGCCGAGCAGGAGCCACCCAGTCGCGTCGTGCGCGCTAGCGAAGAAGGGCAGGAACAGCGCCAGCAGCGGCAGGGTCAGCATGCAGAACCAGAACACGATGCCCTGCGCGGTCTCGGTGCGGTTCAGATCCTGGATCTGGATCGAGACCAGCGCGATCATGAACGCGCCGCCGAGCCCGATCGCGACCCCGAATGGATCGATCGTCGCATTGCCGGGCTGGGTCACGATCAGGATGCCGGCGAAACCGATCGCGACGGCCGTCCAGCGATAGCGGCCGATTTCCTCCTTGAGGAGCACCATGGCGAGGATCACCGCGAAGATCGGGGCGGTGAAATTGAGTGTCGTCGCCTCGGCCAGCGGGAGCAGCGTGACCGCACCGTAGACCAGTGCCATCCCGGTGATCCCGAATAGCGCGCGCACGAAATGGGCGGAGAAGCGGTTGGGCTTCAGGCTTGCGAGGTCGGCGACAATCAGGGTCCAGCCGAACACGATCGGCAGCGTGATCGCCTGTCGCCAGAACACGATTTCGGTGAGGTGGACGCCCGCTTCGCCGGCCAGCTTGACCAGCGCCGACATCGTCGCGAGCACCAACGCGGCGCAGATGCGGAGAATGACCGCCATGAGCGGGCGAGGGGCGGCGACGGTGGAATCCACGTCGCTGGCCTTAGCGACCACGCAATTCGGTGCAAGCCGGGCCGTTGCTATCGGCTATGCAGCGCCCATATGCGCGCGATGGATTTGAACGAGCTCTGGAGCCACATTCGCTTTGCCAGCCCCGCCACGCAGGCGGCGCTGTGGGCGCTCGGGCTGGTGCTGCTCGCGATATTCTCGATCTGGTCGGACAACCGCCGCGTGAAGCGTAGTTCGCCCGATGCGGTCGGCTTCATGCCGTGGACGTTTATCGCGCTGGCGTCGCTGTTCGTTGCCGCGGGCCTCGCGATCGCCGCGGTCAAGGGTTGGAAAGCGGCTTAGAGACAGGCTTCGAGGAACGCCTGGTCGAACCCGAACTGGCGGGCCTTCTCCAGCGTGTAGGGGCGCAGGCCGGACGATCGGTATTCGCCCATGATCTTGCCGTCCTCGCTCTCGTCGAGATATTCGAACTTGAACAGTTCCTGCGTCACGATCACGTCGCCTTCCATCCCGATCACCTCGGTGATGTTGGTGGTGCGGCGCGAACCGTCGCGCAGGCGCTTCACCTGCACGATCAAATCGACCGATTCGGCGATCTGGCGGCTGATGGCTTCTTTCGGGATCTTGATGTCGCCCATCAGGATCATGTTTTCCATACGGCCGAGGCATTCGCGCGGGCTGTTGGCGTGAAGCGTGCACATCGAGCCGTCATGGCCGGTGTTCATCGCGGCGAGGAGGTCGAAACACTCCGCGCCACGAATTTCGCCGAGGATGATGCGGTCGGGGCGCATACGCAGCGCGTTCTTGACGAGGTCGCCGATCGTGATCGCGCCCTGGCCTTCGAGGTTCGGGGGGCGCGTTTCGAGCGGCAGCCAGTGCGGCTGCTGCAGGCGAAGTTCGGCGGCATCCTCGATCGTCAGCACGCGCTCGCCCGGGTCGATCATCTTGGACAGCGCGTTGAGCATCGTCGTCTTGCCCGAGCCGGTACCGCCCGAGATCACGACGTTCATCCGGCACGCGCCCGCGATCTTCAACGCGGTGCACATCTTCTCGCTCATCGAGCCGAAGCCCTTGAGCATGTCGAGCGTGATCGGCTTCTCGGAGAACTTACGAATCGAGAGCGCGGTGCCGCGCAGCGAAAGCGGCGGAACGATCACGTTGACACGGCTGCCGTCCTTGAGACGGGCGTCGGCGAGCGGCGTGGTCTGGTCGACGCGGCGACCGACCTGGTTCACGATCCGCTGGGCGATCTGGAACAGGTGCTGCTCGTCGCGGAAGCGGATCTGCGCGAGCTGCAGCTTGCCGTTCTTTTCGACGTAGGTCTGGTCGGGTCCGTTGACCATGATGTCCGAGACGTCGGGATCGTTGAGCAATTCCTCGAGCGGGCCGAAGCCGAGCAATTCGTCGACGAGGACCTTTTCGAGCGCGAACTGCTCGCGGCGGTTGAGCGTGACCTTGAGCTCGGCGAGCACCTCGAGGATGATCGGCCGGAATTCTTCCGACAGTTCATCCTTGGTCAGCGTGGCCGCCGCCTCGGGGTCGACACGTTCGAGCAGGCGCGGGAGCACCTGTTCCTTGATCTTGTGGACGCTGGCCTCGAAACCGTCCTGCGTCGCGGGCTGGTGGACGCTGTTCGAACGCTGGGCGAGCCGCTCCATCGCATCTCCGCCGCGCGGGTTCGCCGACGCGGGCGCATCACCGTCGGCATTGTCGCTCGGAAGCGGGGGAAACTGTTCGCCGCCGCCCGGTGCGGGCGCGTCTTCGTCGCGCTTGGGCGGGGGAGAGCCGCTACCCTTCATCGGGCGGGCGACACCGAAGCTCGGGCGTCCGCCACCCGGGCTGCCATTCCCTCCGCTCCTGCGTCCGAAAGCACTCATTCGCTGCCAATCCCGTTCATTGCGGCGGGCGACCCGCCTCATGTGCGTGCCCTTCTGCAGGGAAATGGTAAATTTTCCGGAAACCTCCCATCGGGCGAAACCTGTGCTGGCCTTTCGAGCGCAGCCCATTAGGGCGCATGCGATGCAACACGACGAACGCACCGGCCTGCTCCTCGCCCTGTTGGGCTTTTCGGTCCTGTCCGCCGGCGACGCGGTGGTTAAGACGATGGCGGGCGACTGGTCTCCTGCGGCGGTCGCGGCACTGCGTTACACGATCGGCACCGTCGGGCTCGGCGTGCTGCTGTGGTGGCGCGAGGGACGCAAGGGCTTCGCCTATCCGCGGCCGGGCGTGCAACTGATGCGCGGGCTGGGCGTGGGCGGGGCGACGCTTGGCTTCTTCAGTGCGGTGTTCGTGATGCCACTGGCGACCGCGACCGCGATCGTCTTCCTCAGCCCGATCATCACCGCCATTCTCGCGATCATGTTTCTCGGCGAACCGTCTCGGCGAGCGACCTGGGTCGCGGCGATCGCAGGCTTCACCGGCGTGCTGGTGCTCCTGCGCCCGGGATTCTCCGATCTCGGCTGGGCCGCCGCTTTGCCGCTGGTTTCGGCCTTCGGGGTCAGCCTGATGATGCTCGGCAACCGCATGTCGGCCAATCTCGCGAGCCCGCTGGCAATGCAGTTCTCGATCGCGAGCATCGCTGCGGTCTTCCTCGTACTCGCCGCGGCGATCGGCGCCTATAGCGGGGTCGAGGCGCTGGCGGTCGGTGCGCCGGACTGGACGGTGGTGGCGCGCTGCGCGATCGTGGCGCTTACGGCCACCACCGCGCACTGGCTCGTGTTCCTCGGCACCACGCGGGCAGGCGCCGCGACCATCGCGCCCACGACCTATGTCCAGATGATCGTCGCGGTGCTGCTCGGCATGGTCCTGTTCGGCGACGTGCCCGATGCACTCACTTTGCTGGGCGCGGTGATCATCATCGGGGCGGGGCTCTACCTCTGGCGCGAAACCGGTCGCGCGCCGCCGCAGGTTCGCGAATGAGCGAGGCGCTGTCCTGCTGGCTGTGCGAACGGCCACTGGGCAAGCGCCTGCAATGGCACCACACCGTGCCCAAATCGAAAAGGGGCCGCGACACGGTGCCGGTCCATCCGATCTGCCACCGCACGATCCACGCCCATTTCACCAATGCCGAATTGGCACGATTCGACGGCGATCGCGCGCCGCTGCTCGAGAACGAGGCGGTGGCGAAATTCCTCCGCTGGATCGCCGACAAGCCACCCGATTTCCACGCGGTGACGCGGCGTCCGAAACCATAGCAAAAGGGCGGCCCCGCAGGACCGCCCTTTCGTTCGCGATCGCGAGCGCCGCTCAGCCGCCGTCGCGATCGTCGGCCAGCTGCTGGAGCAGGTAGACGATCTGCATCGCGCGCAGCTTGGCGCGCTGTTCGTTGTCGACGCCGCCCGAATGACCACCCTGCATGTCCTCGTAATAGAGGTACTCGTCGCCCTGGGCGGCCATGCGCGCCGCGGCCTTGCGACCGTGGCTGGGATGGGTGCGGTCGTCGGCGGTCGAGGTCACGTAGAATACGCGCGGATAATCCTTTTCCTCGAGCAGCTTCTGGTAGGGCGAATAGCCTTCGATCCATTCGCGCTGTTCGGGGATGCGCGGGTCGCCATATTCGCCGATCCACGAGGCACCGCGGCCGATATACTGATAGCGCAGCATATCGAAGAGCGGGATCTGGACGATCGCGGCATTGAACAGGTCGGGTGCCTGGGTGAAGGCGGTGCCGACCAGCAGGCCGCCTTGGGAGCCACCCTCGACGCCGAGATGTTCGGGGCTGGTGATCCCGCGCGCGACGAGATCGCGGCCCACGGCGATGAAATCGTCCCAGGTGCGCTGCTTGTTCTCGCGGATCGCGCTCTGGTGCCAGTTCGGGCCGAACTCGCCGCCGCCGCGGATATTGGCGAGGACATAAGCATTGCCGCGTTCGAGCCACATCTTGCCGGTCGAGCCGAGATAGGAGGGCAGGCGCGGGACCTGGAAGCCGCCATAGCCGCCCATCAGCACCGGCGTGCTGCCGTCCAGCGGCATGGCTTCCGCATGGACCACGAAATAGGGGATCTTGGTCCCGTCCTTGCTGGTCGCCTCGAACTGCTGGATCGTCATGCCGGTCGCGTCAAACCGCGTCGGGCTTTCCTTGACGACTTCGAGGTTCACCCCGTCTTCGGCATAGTAATAGGTGCCGGGCGAGAGGAAGTCGGTCGAGGTGAACATGATCTGGTCGGTCTCGTCGGACGCGGTCGCGACGCCGACGGTCGAATTCGCAGGCAGGTCGATCTCGGTCCAGCCCCAGCCACCGTCCTCGTAATCGAACTTGAGGACCTTACCCTTCACGTTGTCGAGGATCGAAACGTACATCGAGCTCTTGGTGCTGGCCCCGCCGCGCTTGGTCTGGCGCTCGCCGGGTGCCCAGACGAGGACCTTCTGCGCACCGTTGGGATCGGCTTTCCATTCCTCGAGGTCGACCGCGACGATCGAATCCGCGGGGAAGGTGACGCCGTCCGATTCCCAATCGACATCGGTGGTGAATAGCATGTGCCCGTCGATGATGCCGTAGGGGCCGGCCTTCTTCGGCAGGTCGAGCTTCAGCCATTCGCCATCGTGCTCGACATAATATTCGCGTTCGTGGAAGGAAATGCCGCGATAGGCCATGCGGCCGTGCACCGTACCTTCGCCGTCGCGCAGCAGGTAGGCGCCGGCCGAGACGTCGCTCTTTTCGCCGCGGAAGATTTCCTGGGCCTCGTCGATGCTCGTGCCGCGCTTCCACTCACGGGTGGTGAAGGGGTAGAAGCTGTCGGTGACGGTATCATCGCCGAAATCGCGGCTGATCAGCAGCGTGTCCCGGTCGACCCAGCTGGCACCGCCCTGGCTTTCGGGCAGTTCGAACCCGCGCTCGACGAAGTCCAGCGTCTCGAGGTCGAATTCGCGCGCCACGCGGGCATCCTTGCCGCCGTCGGACAGGTAGACCATGCAGCGGGTGCCGTCGGGCGGCAGGCAGCTCATCCCGCCATAGACCCATTCCTTGCCTTCTTCGGCGGCGAGCGCGTCGACGTCGAGGATGGTTTCCCACTCGGGATCGTCGGTGCGCCAGCTCTCGAGCGTCGTGCGGCGCAGCACGCCCTTGGGATTGTCGGCATCCTGCCAGAAATTGACCATCCCGTAATGGGTGAAGCTGACACCCGGGATGCGGTCCTCGGCGTTGTAGATCGCCAGCGCCTCGGCCTTCAGCTCTTCGAACCGGGGATCGGTCTGCAGTGCGGCGATGGTCTTTTCGTTCTCGGCGCGAACCCAGTCGAGCGCGCGCTCACTGCGAGTTTCCTCGAGCCAGATGAAGGGATCGTTTTCGGCTTCGAATTCGGGTTCGACCACGGTGTTGGAATCCTGCGCAGCCAGCGGAGTGGCGGTGATGGTGGCGAGCGCGAGCGAGGCGGCCAGCGCGCGGGTTGATACGAGTTTCATGAGTAAGCGTCCCCTTTCCCGTAAGACAGGCGGGCACAGTGCCATCGGGGGTGGCGAACACAAGTGATTCGACCGAAGCCAGCGCGACGTTCGTCGATTGCGGTCAGTCGCAGGCGTAGACCAAGTGTGGGCGGCGGATACGTCGCGGCTCGTGCAGGTACCCATCCCACACGACACGACAATTCTCTGCCGTGTAATTTTCCACCAACTCGCGGATATCCTGATCGAGCTCGGATCCATAAATCTTGCGTGTGACGATCACTTCCGGACGCGCCCTGATCATCCTGTCCAACTCGTCATAGGTATCGAGATGGCTGACATTGCGCTCGAGCGGATCATAGAGGTGGTTGGAGAAGACCAGCGGGCTCATCGGCATCGCGTCGGCGGTCTCGTAGAACAGGGTCGGGCCGAAAAAGACCAGGAGGCGGCCATCCTCCAAGTTTGCCTTTATCGCCTCGTTCACCGCCTCGTACGAGGCCCGACTATCGCGATAATAGGCAAAGTTGAAGGTCGAACCGAGGATCGAGGCGACCACCACGGTGGCGCCGAACAGCACCGGGCCGACCAGGCGCTTGCCGAAGGCAATCGCCGCAAGCGGGGTGAGGGGGACCAGCAGCGGAAGCAGGTAGTGGGTGAAGGCATTGGCAATCACCGCGAAACCGAGGAAGGCCGCCACCAGCCACCCGAGCATCAGCCCCCGATAGCGCGCGAAGCCGGGCGCACTGCGCTGGAACACCAGCCCCAGCGCCGCGCAGCCCAGGAAGACGAGGATCAGGCGGAAGATCGCGTAGAGGTTGTGCGTCTGCACCGCGAGCCCGAGCGACTGGCGCGCAAGGTTCGACAGGAACATCGCCTGCCACCATTCTCCGATCCAGCCATGCGCGGCAAACCATGCGGCCACGGCCGCGGTCGGGGCGAGCCCGATGGCGATGGCGGCGGCACCGGTCTTGACGATACCGGCCGCTCCCACGCCGTCGCGATGCAGCCGCCACAGTCCGGCGAGGCCGAAGAAGATCGCCTCGAACATCGTCGTCTGCTTGATCGTCAGCGCCAGCGCACACAGCAGCATCGCCGCAAGGTAGCGCCGCATGAACCGCGCGCGGTCGAAATCGAACCACCCGCCGATCACCAGCCATGCTGCGCCCGCGATCAGCAGATTGTAGAACACCGGCCCCTGCCCGCCATAGCCGTCGAGCGGGTGGAGCATGGCGAGATAGGCGATCCCCGCCATGGTCGGGCCCCAGCCGGACATCCACAGTCGGGCTATCCGCGTCAGGATGTACGCCGTGCCCGCGGCGCAGAGCAGCGCGGGGATCTGGTAGGCGAGGACATGATCGGAGAAGGCCGCGAACAGCCAGTACAGCACGAACAGGCCGAAGGGCTTGCGGTCCCAGATATCGATATAGGGGACGGCGCCGTCATGCATGGCCTGGCCGACCATGAAGTAGAACGATTCGTCGACATGGAGGTTGGGGTCACCGAAGCTCGGGAAACGAAACACGAGCGCGGCGAGCAGGAGGATCAGCGCCTCCTGCCACCTGCCCTGCCATCTCGCTGCTGTCGCGCCGTCGTTCATGCGTTCCCTGCCCCGTCGCCCCGGGATAGCGCAATTGCCCGGCGTTGAAAGTCTCGCCGCCCGCTTCTCCGCAGGCGCGCCGGTTCACGAATTGGTGAAACCCGACTGCTATCAGCACTGTCGCCATGATCATGCCGCTTCGCAAATTCCTCAACCTGGTTGGCTGGCTTGTCGTGAGCCTTGCGGCGCTCGTGCTGGCATTCTCCGCGTGGATCATCCTTCCTTTTCGGCCGGGACTGGCCGAGGTGCTGACGACGGCCGAAACGCTGCTGCGCGCCCCCTTCGCCGCGACCACCGTGATCGGCGACAGCCGGATCGAACTGGCCGACGAACCTCAGGGCGCGCTGTTCGCGGGCTATCCCAGCGCCACCAGCCGCGATCTCGAACGGCTCAGCGGTGTGGTGTGCGCGATTTCTTCCGCGCGGGTCACAATCGCGCTCGGGATCAACGACACCAAACCCGACGAACTCGATCTCGCGGCGACGCGCGGCGCATTTGATCGCATCGCCGATCAATGCGCGCGGCCCGATCTGCGCTTCGCCGAGGTCTGGCCCGCCGAACCGGACGTCGAGCCTGCGGGCGCGAATTACGACATCCAGGCGGTAGCGGAGATCACCGCCCATCTCCGCGAGCTGGCCGCGCAGGGGAGGGTGCAGCTTATCGCTGCTCCCGACCTGCCAAGCGGCTTCACCCACGACGGCGTCCATTTTGTGCCCGGGGTTTCGCGCGACTATGCCCGGATGCTTGCCTTCGGTTCCGCGACGCGGGCCGATTAACCCGAATTCAACCGCGTTCGTGCAATCGGGGGCGATGGAACGCGCACCGTTCATCACGCCCGCCATGTCGATCGTGCTCGACGCCGTCCGCGGCGGCGCGGCGCTGGTCGTGCTGGTCGGTCACATGGTGCAGATGGGCATATACACCGGCCCGTTCCCGTTCTCGGACCTGATGCAGCACAATGCGGTGATCGTGTTCTTCGTGCTGTCGGGGCTCGTGATCGCGCATTCGGTTCATGCCCGTCCGGGAACGCTGAAGGACTACGCGATCGCGCGTGCGGCGCGGATCCTCCCGGTCTCGCTGACCGCGCTGGCATTCGGCGCGCTCCTCTACATGGCGGTGAGCGCGCAGGGGCTTGTGCCCAGCGAGGCACCGGCGCCGTATGACGACTTGACCGCCTCGTCGCTCCTCTTGCCGGCCATCTTCCTCAGCGAGAGCGGGGCGGCAGAGGCCGGGCCGGTCTGGAACCCGCCCTACTGGTCGCTGGTCTACGAAGTCTGGTTCTACGCGATCTTCGCTGCGGGGTTTTTCCTGAAGGGAAGGACCCGGATCGCGTTCGTCGTGCTGCTTGGCTTCATTGCGGGTTGGCGGATCCTGCTGATGCTGCCGATCTGGCTGCTAGGTGCCGCTCTCGCGCGCTACCGGCCCAAGCCCGACCTGACCAAGGAGCGTGCCATCCGGCTCGCGATAGTCGGGGTGATCGCGATGCTGCTTGCCAGTGAATTCGCGCGGGCAATCACGACCCCGGTCGGACTGTTCCACAAATCGTTCGGCTACGATCTGAAATACTCGCACTATTTCGTGTCCGACTATCTGTTCGCGATCGGGATCGCGCTCCTGTTCGTCGCCGCACGTCCCTTCGCCGATGCAGGGCAGGCGAGGCTCGAGCGGATCAAGCGCCCGATCGACTGGCTCGCGGGCTTTTCCTTCTCGCTCTACATCTTCCACTGGCCGATCATCTCGGCACTCTCGGCCCATGGGATCGGTGTCAGCGACAGCGTGATGGGTTTCGCGGCGCTGGCGGGCGGGGTGGCCGGCACTTGCGCGCTGATCGCCACCGTCACCGAACATCGCAGCCGCGATATCCGGCGCTGGATGACCCGCAAGCTCGAACCGCGCGTGCCGGTCGTGCCAGCCTGAACGAAAAAGGGCGACCACAAGGCCGCCCTTTCAAGAATTCGATGTGAGAACGATCAGCCCTCGACGTGCTCCGCGAGCACCGTCAGGCCCTTGTCGCCGACCTCGGCGAAACCGCCGCGGACTTCGATCTCTTCAGGCGCAGCGCCCTCGGTCTTGTAGACCTGGACCTTGCCGTCGCGGATCGTCGACATGAAGGGCGCGTGGCCTTCGAGCACGCCGAACTCGCCTTCCGCACCGGGGACGACCACCATGTGGACATCTTCGGAGCGGACCAGCTTGGCCGGCGTGACGAGTTCGAAATGCAGGGCCATGTCTTAGGCGTCCTCGGCCAGCTTCTTGGCCTTTTCGACCGCCTGGTCGATCCCGCCGACCATGTAGAAGGCGGCTTCGGGCAGGTGGTCGTATTCGCCGTCGACGACGGCCTTGAACGACTTCACCGTGTCTTCGAGCTGGACGAACTGGCCCGGGATGTTGGTGAACACCTCGGCGACGTGGAACGGCTGCGAGAGGAAGCGCTGGATCTTGCGGGCGCGGGCCACGGTCAGCTTATCTTCTTCGGAAAGCTCGTCCATGCCGAGAATGGCGATGATGTCCTGCAGGCTCTTGTACTTCTGCAGCGTTTCCTGGACCCGGCGCGCGGTGTTGTAGTGCTCTTCGCCGACGATGCGCGGTTCGAGCACGCGCGAGGTCGAGTCGAGCGGGTCGACTGCCGGGTAGATGCCCAGTTCCGAAATCGCACGGTTGAGGTTGGTGGTCGCGTCCAAGTGCGCGAACGAGGTCGCGGGCGCGGGGTCGGTAAGGTCGTCCGCGGGGACGTAGATCGCCTGCACCGAGGTGATCGAGCCCTTGGTGGTCGAGGTGATGCGTTCCTGCAGGTTGCCCATGTCGGTCGACAGGGTCGGCTGGTAGCCCACCGCCGACGGGATGCGGCCGAGCAGCGCCGAAACTTCCGAACCCGCCTGCGTGAAGCGGAAGATGTTGTCGACGAAGAACAGGACGTCCTGGCCTTCCTGGTCGCGGAAATATTCGGCCATGGTCAGGCCCGACAGCGCGACGCGGGCACGCGCGCCCGGCGGTTCGTTCATCTGGCCGAACACCAGCGCCACCTTCGAACCCTCGGAGATCGCCTGGCCTTCATCGTTCTTGGCGATGACGCCCGCGTCGAGGAATTCGTGGTAGAGGTCGTTGCCCTCGCGGGTACGCTCACCAACGCCGGCGAAGACGGACACGCCGCCGTGGCCCTTGGCGATGTTGTTGATGAGCTCCTGGATCAGCACGGTCTTGCCGACGCCGGCGCCGCCGAACAGGCCGATCTTGCCGCCCTTGGCGTAGGGGGCGAGGAGGTCGATCACCTTGATGCCGGTGACGAGGATCGCGGCGTCGGTCGACTGGTCGACGAAGGCCGGGGCCTCGGCGTGGATCGGGGCGGTCTGTTCGGCACCGATCGGGCCGAGCTCGTCGATCGGTTCGCCGACGACGTTCATGATGCGGCCGAGCGTCTTCGGACCTACGGGGACCGAGATCTGCGAACCGGTGGCGACGACTTCCTGGCCGCGGGTGAGGCCTTCGGTCGAGTCCATCGCGATGGTGCGGACCTGGTTCTCGCCGAGGTGCTGCGCGACTTCGAGGACCAGCGTCTGGTCACCGTTCTTGGTTTCGAGTGCCGAGAGGATCGCCGGCAGTTCGCCGGGGAACGACACGTCGACGACGGCGCCGATAACCTGGCTGATCGTGCCGTTGGTGGTCTGGTTCATTACGGGGGCGGTGGCCATTGCTGTGCTTCCTATGCCTTTACTGCACCGGGCAGTCTTCGGGGATATCGATCAAAGTGTAGGTATCGCCGTCGGCGGCGATGAACGCTTCTCGTTCGGTCGTGTCGCCATCGAGCGTGTAGCGACAGGTAAATTCGGTTCCTTCGCCGGTCGCCGAGCAGTCAGCGTCGATCACATCGCGCTCATAGGCGCACTGCCTCAAGGCATATTGCACCTCGGCAAGGCTCGGAACGTTTTCGTCTGCTTCCAGCTCGGCGGTGTCGCCAAGGCTTTCGGGTGCAGCCGGCGACATTTCGCCGACCGGCGGCACCACGCTCGCCGTATCGTCGCTCACGGCATCATCGGGCGCGGATTCTCCGCACGCGGTGAGCAGGGCGAGGGCCGCGAAAGAAATTAATACTCGCATCACAGCGCCTCCGCGCCCGCGATAATTTCGATGAGTTCGGTGGTGATCGCGGCCTGGCGGCTGCGGTTGTACTGGATGGTAAGCTTGTCGATCAGCTCGCCGGCATTGCGCGTGGCGTTGTCCATCGCGGTCATCGACGCGCCCTGTTCGGAAGCTTCGCGTTCGAGCAGCGAGCCGAACAGCTGCGTCTTGATGTAGCGCGGCAGGAGCTCTTCGAGGATCGCTTCCTCGTCGGGCTCGTATTCGACGATCGCCTCGCCGGTGCTCGCCACGTCCTTGGGATCGGCGTCGACTTCGGGAGTCGGGACCGGGATCAGCTGGTCGACCGTCGGGTCCTGCGTCAGCGCCGACTGGAAGATCGGGTAGACGAGGTGCGCGAAGTCGAATTCGCCGTTGTCGAAGCGTTCGAGAAGGTCGTCGGCGATCGCTTCGGCTTCGTCGAAGCCGGGGGTCTTCACGTCGGCGGTGTCGAAGTGCTTCTCGATCCGGTCGGCGTAGTCGCGCTTGATCGGAGCGCGGCCCTTCTTGCCGACGAGATAGAACTGGACGTCCTTGCCCTCGGCCAGCAGCGCGCGCGCCTTGACCTTGGCGGCCTTGACGATGTTCGCGTTCAAGCCGCCGCACAGGCCCTTGTCGGTGTTGACCACGACCAGCAGGTGACGCTGGTTGCTGCCGCTACCGGCGAGCAGCTTGGGCGCACCGTCGCCGCTCACCTTCGAAGCGAGCGATGCCATCACGCCCGACAGGCGCTGGGCATACGGGCGCGCGGCTTCGGCACGCTCCTGCGCACGGCGCAGCTTGGCTGCCGCGACCATCTGCTTGGCCTTGGTGATCTTCTGGGTCGACTTGACCGAGTTGATCCGGCCCTTGAGTTCTTTCAGGCTAGCCATTTCGGCTCCCTATCTCGTGTTCTCGCGGGTCTTAGGCGAACTGCTTGGCGAACTTGTCCAGCGCGGCGACGACCTTGTTCTTGGTGTCGTCTTCGAACTTGCCGGTGGTGCGGATCTCTTCCAGCACATCGGCGTGTTCGTTGCGCATGAAGCTGAGCATCGCGCTTTCGTATTCGGTCACGCGGTTGGTATCGACGCTGTCGAGGTAACCGTTGGTGCCTGCGAAGATCGACACGGTCTGCTCTTCGAACGGCATCGGCGAGAACTGCGGCTGCTTGAGCAGCTCGGTCAGGCGCGCACCGCGGTTGAGCAGCTTCTGCGTCGAAGCGTCGAGGTCCGAACCGAACTGCGCGAAGGCGGCCATTTCGCGATACTGCGCGAGGTCGAGCTTCATCGAGCCCGAGACCTTTTTCATCGCCTTGGTCTGGGCGGCACCGCCCACACGCGACACCGACAGGCCGACGTTAATCGCCGGACGGATGCCCTGGTAGAACAGGTCGGTTTCGAGGAAGATCTGGCCGTCGGTGATCGAGATCACGTTGGTCGGGATGTAGGCCGACACGTCGCCCGCCTGCGTTTCGATGATTGGCAGCGCGGTCAGCGAACCGCCGCCTTCGGCCTTGTTCATCTTCGCCGCGCGCTCGAGCAGGCGGCTGTGGAGGTAGAACACGTCGCCCGGATAGGCCTCGCGGCCCGGCGGGCGGCGCAGCAGCAGCGACATCTGGCGGTAGGCAACGGCCTGCTTCGAAAGGTCGTCGTAGACGATGCAGGCGTGCATGCCGTTGTCGCGGAAGAATTCGCCCATCGCGCACCCGGTATAGGGTGCGAGGTACTGCAGCGGAGCGGGCTCCGAAGCGGTCGCGGCGACGACGATCGAGTATTCCATCGCGCCGTTTTCTTCGAGCGACTTGACGATCTGCGCGACGGTCGAGCGCTTCTGGCCGACGGCGACGTAGATGCAGTAGAGCTTCTTCTTCTCGTCGTCGCCCTGGTGCGCGTCCTTCTGGTTGATGAAGGTGTCGATCGCGACGGCGGACTTGCCGGTCTGGCGGTCGCCGATGATCAGTTCGCGCTGGCCGCGGCCGACGGGAACGAGCGCGTCGATCGCCTTGAGGCCCGACTGCACCGGTTCGGAAACCGATTCGCGCGGGATGATGCCCGGCGCCTTCACTTCGACGCGGCGACGCTCGGTCGATTCGATCGGGCCTTTGCCGTCGATCGGGTTGCCCAGCGCGTCGACCACGCGGCCCAGCAGGCCCTTGCCGACGGGGACGTCGACGATGGTCTGGGTGCGCTTGACGGTGTCGCCTTCCTTGATCTCGGCGTCCGAGCCGAAGATCACCACGCCGACATTGTCGGCTTCGAGGTTCAGCGCCATGCCCTGAACGCCGTTGGCGAATTCGACCATCTCGCCGGCCTGGACCTTGTCGAGGCCGTGGATGCGGGCGATGCCGTCACCGACGTTCAGAACGGTGCCGGTTTCGCTGACTTCGGCTTCGGTGCCGAAATTGGCGATCTGGTCCTTGATGACCTTGGAAATTTCTGCGGCGCGAATGTCCATGACTGTTTAGCCCTTCATGGCTTGAGCAAGAGAGTTGAGGCGGGTGCGGATCGAGCCGTCGATACGCTTCGATCCGATGGTGACGACGAGCCCGCCGAGGAGGTCGGGGTCGATTCGGGTATCGAGCTTGACCGTGCGGCCTTCGCGCGCGGTCAGCTTCTTCTGCAGTTCGGCGACCTGCGCGTCGGTCAGCGCATGGGCGCTGGTGACTTCGGCCGAGACTTCACCGCGCTGGCCGGCGGCGATCGCGCGAAAGGCGCGGATCATCTCGGGCAGCTTCGACAGGCGGCGGTTTTCCGCCAGCGTGCCGAGGAAGCTCTGCGTCAGCTCCGAAATGCCGAGCAGCGGCGCGATATTGCGCAGCGCCACTTCGGCTTCGCGGCGCGAAACCTTGGGGCTTGTCGTCAGCGAAGCGAATTCGGGCGACTGGTCGAGCGCGGCCTCGATTTTCTCGAGGTCGGTTTCGACCGCGGTCACGGTGCCCGCTTCGGATGCCAGGTCGAACAGCGCGGACGCATAGCGCCCTGCCAGGCTGGCCTTGAGTGCGGCGGAAATCTCCACGCGGTATGGTCCTCTCGGGGCCGGAAAATAAGTGCGACGCCAGGCCGAATCTATCGTGCGGAGGGTGCACCCCGGCAAGGCTGGCGCGCGCCTAGCAACACTCCCGATTCTTTGCAAGACGCTGGCCCGTATCCGGGAAGATCGCACGCCAATTCGCACGATAAATGCGCCAGGATGGATGCCGGCTTTGCGATTCCTGTCGTGCGTCCGGTCAGTCGGCCGCGGCGCTCACTTCGCAGCGATAGACCAGCCGCTCGTTCGGGCGCGCAGGGAGCAGGTCGAGGATCGTCTGCTGGTTCGAGCCGAGTTCGAGCACCTTGTCCTCGCCCGCGTCGCATTTGGGGGCCGAATACTCGCCGCGCGCCTCGCGCGCCTGCTGCATCGTCGACAGCGGGAGAAGATAGCGTTCGGTGAGGAAGATGCCGGTGTCGGGATCGTAGCGGTTAACGGCGACGGTATCGTCCTCGTTGGGCACCAGCACGCGGCTCCACTGGCCGTCGTCGGCACGGGCATACTGGGTGCGTTCGGAGACGCAGCCGTCCTCGGCCCAGGCGAAGGCGAGGTCTCCGCCACCCGAGACGGTCACCCGGCTGCGCGCGGGATCGAGCGTGCAGATGAGATCGCCCGCGACGATCGTCCCGTCCTCGGGCTCTTCGGCCGAGGCTCCGGCCGATTCGGGCAGCATCGCTTCGGCACGCGCCTCGATGTCGGTGATCTCGGGGCGCGAGAACCACGCGAGCAGGCTGCCGAGCAACACGAAGGCCGAGGCGGCACCGGCTCCGATCGCGTATTCGCGCTTCGCCCCCGAAGCGACGAGCCAGGCCGAACCGCCGCCGGCGGCGAAGGCGAGCAGCAGCAGGACCGCGGCGAGCGCCATGCCGTTCTCGCGTTCGGCCATCACTTCGAGCTGCGCGCGGCGTTCGGCGCGGATCATCGCGCGGGTACGCTCGCTCTCGGCGGCGCGGCGCGCGGCATCGCGGCGGCGCTCGGCCGCAGCGGCGCGCTCGGCCTCGTCCTCGTCGAAATCCTCGAGGCTGCGACAGGGCGCGGAGGAGAGGCGCGGCTGCACGTCGGCCTCGCGCAGGAATTCGAGGACTTCGCGCACCGACACGGCGAAGAAGAATTCGCTGTCCGAGCCGTCCGACAAGGTACCGAAGCTGTTCACCCCGATCACACGGCCGCAGCCGTCGACCAGCGGGCCGCCACTGTTGCCGCCACCGATCGCGGCGGTGTGGAGGATCGTCTCGAAACGTTTGGACGATCGCCCGCCCGAGACGTTGCCGCGCGTCTTGACCGGCGAGATCGGCGAAATGAGGTCGCCGAAATCCAGCCCCTGCGCGATATCGACATTGGCTGGGTAGCCGATCGCGAAGACTTCGGCCCCGTCGGGTACCGCGCCGGGAGTGAAGGTCATCGGCACCAGTCTGCCTTCCTCGGTCAGCTTGATCAGCGCGAGGTCGACCCGCGGGGCGAAACGCTGGACGCGGGCGAAGTAGCCGGTCTTGCCCTGGCTCGGGATCACGCCGAGCCGGAGGTCGCTGTCCTCGGCCAGCGGCGCGATCACATGGGCATTGGTCAGCACGAGGTCGCGCGACACGACGATGCCCGAACCGTGGCCGACGATCTCGACCGTGTCGCCATCGTCGGCAACCACGACCACGCGCACCACCGATCGCGCGGCGGCGTTGATATCGGCCTGGTCGGCCTGCGCAGCGGTGGGATGAAGGGCGGTCAGCAGGACCGCGATTGCGAGGATGAGCCGGGTCATGTTGTCGCCTGTCTATGGGGAGCGTCTTTTGACCGCAAGCTTCGGGATGCGCGCTATCCGCCACCGCGCTAGGAAGGACGCATGAGGATCGACGACGACATTCGCTGGAACGCCGTGCTCCGCCGCGACCGCGCCTTCGACGGACGCTTCGTGACCGGCGTGCTGACCACCGGCATCTACTGCCGCCCGAGCTGCGCGGCGCGGCACCCGGCGCGCGCCAATGTGCGCTTTTTCGCCAGCGGGGCGGAAGCGCGCGATGCGGGGCTGCGCGCCTGCAAGCGCTGCCTCCCCGACGACGTCACGCGCGACGAGGCGGCGGTTGCGGCGGCGATCGACGAGATCAAGGCCTCCGAAGGCAAGCCGACACTGGGCGAACTCGCGGTGCTGACCGGCTATTCGGCGAGCCATTTCCAGCGCGTGTTCAAGCGCGCGACAGGGCTTTCGCCCTCGGCCTATGCCCGCGCGCTGCGCGAGGAGCGGGCGAAGGATGCGCTGGGCGGCTCGGCGCGGGTTTCCGATGCGATCTACGACGCCGGCTACGAAGCGCCGAGCCGCTTCTACGACGATTCGAAAGGGAAACTGGGCATGAGCGCGAGCGAATGGCGCGATGGCGGCAAGGGGCGCACGATCCACTGGACCGTGGTCGATACGAGCCTCGGCGCGATGCTGGTCGCCGCGACCGAAACCGGCGTGTGCTGCCTCAGCTTCGAGGAAGGCGAGGACGAATTGCGCGCCCGCTTTCCTAACGCCGAGCTAGTAGAAGGGGGCGAGGCATTTCGCGACCTGTTCGAACGAGTCACCGCAGCGGTCGAACGCCCGGGCACCGGCGGCGACATCCCGCTCGATGTGAAGGGCACCGCCTTCCAGCAGCGCGTCTGGCAGGCGCTGTGCGATATCCCGCCGGGCGAGACCCGTAGCTACGGCGAACTCGCCGCCGCGCTCGGCAAGCCGAAGGCCAGCCGCGCGGTGGGCGGGGCCAACGGGGCGAACAACATCGCCGTGCTGATCCCGTGCCACCGCGTGATCGCCGCCGATGGCGGGCTCGGGGGCTATGCCTACGGCACCGAAATCAAGGCGGAGCTATTGCGGCGCGAGGCCGGCGGAAAAGCCTAGCTGACGCGGAATTCGACGATCCGGCCGTCATTGCGGAAGACGCAGTAGAATTCGTCGTTGCGGCGATCGCGCGTGTCGATGCGGCCGCGGACCTGAACGTATTCGCGATCGGACTGGCGCGCATCTGTGACCTGGACCCGGCCATAACGCGACGCCTCGCGCCCGCAGGCCTCGACCGCGGCGCGTTCGAACTGGCTCAGATTGCGGTCGTCGTAGCGGTCGTTGCCGAGCACGGGGTCGAGCAGCCCGCCGAGCCCGGCGCAACCGCCGAGCAGAAGGGTGGCGGCGAGGGTGGCGGGTACAAACGTCTTTTTCATCGGGGCTCTCCTGGGGGAGGGGATGGCACCTATGTGCCGGATGCCTAGACTACGTTAAGGCTAACGCCTTGTTCCGGTTAACCTTTGCAAGCGTGCGGACGGGTCGCGAGCGCGGGCCGCCACGAAGACCGGGCTTGTCAGTCCGCGCGCGCCCAGCCCTCGCGCGCCGGTTCGAGCGTGTCGAGGAACGCCTCGGCGCTGGTGAGATATTCGCGCTGGCGGTCCTCGCCCATCCGGTCCCAGGTCGCGTAGATCCGGCCGATGCGGTGGTTCTTTTCGAGCCGGTCGCGGTGGCGGTCCATGAAGTGCCAGTAGAGCGGGTTGAACGGGCAGGCACCGTCGCCGGTCTTCTTGTTCGGCGAGTAGGCGCAGCCCGAGCAGTAATTGCTCATCTTGTTGATGTAATTACCGGAGGCCGCATACGGCTTGGAGGCGAGCTTGCCGCCATCGGCATAGAGGATCATGGCCGAGACGTTGGGTAGCTCGACCCATTCGTAAGCGTCGGCGTAGACCACCAGGAACCAGTCCTGCACTTCGCGCGGGGAAATCCCGGCGAGCAGCGCGAAATTGCCGAGCACCATCAGCCGCTGGATGTGGTGCGCATGCGCGTTGTCGCGGGTCGAGCGGATACAGTCGGCCATGCAGGCCATGTCGGTCTCGCCGGTCCAGTAGAATTCGGGCAAGCCGCGCTGTGCGTTCAGGGCGTTTGCCTTCTGCAGGTGCGGCATCTGGTGGAAATAGAAACCGCGCACATATTCACGCCAGCCGATGATCTGGCGGATGAAGCCCTCGACCGAATTGAGCGGCGCATTGGCGTCCCTGTACGCCTGTTCGGCGCGGCGGCAGAGGTCGAGCGGGTCGAGCAGGCCCTGGTTGATGCTGGTCGAGAGCATCGAGTGGAAGAGGTCGTTTTCCCCCGCGACCATCGCGTCCTGGTAGGGACCGAAGCACTCGATCCGCTCGGCGAAGAAGGCATCGGCGGCTCTCTCGACCTCGTCACGGGTGACGGGCCACTCGAACTTTTCCAATGATCCGAAGTGATCGCCGAAACGGTCTTCGACCAGGGCGATAACTTCCTGCGTGATAGCGTCGGGCTCGAACTTGGGCCGCTCGGGCGCGGCGAGCCCCTCTTTGGGCGGCTTGCGGTTCTCGCTGTCGTAATTCCATTCGCCGCCTTCGGGCTTGCCGTCATCGTCAATCAGCAGCCCGGTCTTCCGCCGCATCTCGCGATAGAAGAACTCCATCCGGAGCTCCTTGCGATCCTCGGCCCAAGCATCGAACTCGGCCTGGCTGCAAACGAAGCGATCGTCGCGCAGGATCTCGACTGCGCAGGCGAACTTGTCGGCCCATTGCTCCATGTCCTGCCGCACGCGCCATTCGCCGGCCTCGACCACGCTGACGAGGCGTGGATCATGCTCCTCGATCGCGCGTGCGAGCTCGCCGGTGAAGCTGCCGGAATTGCCATCGTCGTCGAGCTTCACATAGTCGACCGTCCACCCGGCATCGCGCAGTTCCTCGGCGAAGTGGCGCATGGCGGAGAAGACCAGCACGATCTTCTGCTTGTGATGCCTGACGTAGGTTGCCTCGTCCCATACCTCCATCATCAGGACGACCGTGTCATCCTTGGTCCGCCCACGAAGGCTCGCCAGGTCGCGCGTCAGCTGGTCGCCGAGGATGGGAACGAGAACGGGGCCGTCGCTGCTGCTTGCCATGCAAGCGCAACGCGGCCCCGCTCGATTGGTTCAGACTATCTGATCAGGCGGCGGCTTCGACCTTGGTCAGGCAAGGCCATTTCTCCTCGTCCGACTTGTCGTCCCATTCCTTTTCGCTTTCGTCCATCGGGTGATCCGGGCGCAACATGTCGAGCAGCAGCTCGTTGTCGCCGGCTTCGGCCAGCGTGTAGCAGGCCGAAAGCTCGCGCGGATACTTGCCGGCACCGATCAGCGTGCTCCGCAAGAGGCCCTGCGACACCGAATAGCGTTCCTCCTTGGCAAGCCGGTAGGCGAGCGTGTTGCGGATCGAATTGTCGTACCGGGCCAGCACGAAGGCGCGCTCGAGCGAAGCGATCGCATCGTCCGGGGGCGTTTCGTCCGAATAGAGAAAGCTCAGGTAGTAGCCGTAGAGCGGATAGGCGTGATCGGGCTGAAGGTTGTTGGCTTTCGCGAAACGCTCGCGCGCAACCGCGATCTGCGACTTGTCTTCATACCCGCGCATCAGTGCCACGCGGGCGTAGTAGATCGCCGCGTCGACATTGTCCGGATCGATGGCGAGGATGCGCTCGGCGAGCGATTCGGCCTCGTTCCAGTTCTTGGCGTCGAATTCGGCTTCGACCGCGGTGAGGAGGACCGGAACGCTCTCGGGATAACGCGAGACCAGATCGCGCGCGGGATCGACCTGCTTTTTCGCCTGGTCTTCGTCGACACCGGCCTTGGCACGGATCAGCACGTCCATCCGCGCTTCCTCGGCCTCGGTCATCCGGCGTACCGAGACTTCGGGATCCTGCTTGGTCAGGAACGGGACCTTGAGCACCTTCGCGGCGCCGCCACGATAGTCGTCGAGTTCCTTTTCCAGCACGTCGAGATCGCCGAATGCGTTCTTGGCTGCTTCGAGCGGATCGACGCCCTCGTTGATCGCCATCAGGTAGGGGCCGATCTGGCTCCGGCGTTCGGGCGTCAGGTTGAGGAGGCTGGCGAGCAGCCAGCCATGGGCATAGACCCGCGAGGTGTATTCGCGGCTCGGTTCTTCGCCGGGCGCGAACATTTCTTCGAGATCGAGATTCACGACTTTGAGCGCGATACTGCGCTCGGGCGGTACGTCGCCGATAACGAAACGATCCTTTTCGAAGGTCATCGTGCCGAACAGTTCGGCGAAGCCTTCGCTGTACCACAGCGGGTAGGGCGCATCGCGGTGGTGGAACATGAAATAGTGCGTGTATTCGTGGAACACGATGTATTTCGGGTTGATCGGAATATCCCCGGCAGTGCGCTCGAAACCACGTTCGCGGCGGACATCGTCACGGCGGGGGGCGAAGGCGACCGAGCCGGCCGCGTCACCGCGGAAGAATCCGCCGACGCCACGGCGCCCGAGCAACTTGCCCATGTCGCTGGTCTCACCGAAACGGAAGACGGTCACCTTGGACGAAGCGGGAAAATCATCGTCGGACGGGCCGACGCCGCTGATGATCCTCAGCGCTTCGTCCAGTCGCTCGAGTTCCTTGCCGTATTCTTCGGCGTTCTTCTTGGTGTCTTTGGTGTACACCGTGAAGTGCTTCGTATCGACGACGTACCATTCCGCCGCCATTGCCGGCGCGGAAAACAGAACCGCGAACGCGGCGAATAACGATGCGATGATGCGCATGACCCAGTCCCCATAAATATCCGGAAAGCGGATCGCCCCTGCGATCCATCCGTGATTCCCTGTCGCAAAACGTATGACAAGTCTGCCGAGGGGTCAAACGAAGGAATCGGCACTGGATCGAAACCGGCCTGCTCGACAATGCAGGTGCAGCTAGCGGCAAGGCGGGGCGGCGTTCATCCCGATGGCCAGCGCCGCTTAGACCGGTGGGTCCGGGATCTGGTCGAGCGCGCGTTGCGCCGCCTCGCTGTAGCGCGGATCGTTGAGCAAGGATTCGAGCAAGCGACGGGCGATTGCGTGTTCGCCTCGGCGGATCAGTTCTGCCGCATAGGCATAACGAAACGAACGCACGCCTGCGCTACCGAGAAAAGCGCGACCGAAAGCATCGAAGGCTTCCTGCGGGGCGCGTAGGCCCTGTTCGATATAGGTCTGGTAATTGAACACGGCGGCGAAGGGGAACTCCTCCGGCCGTTCGACCAGCGTACCGAGCAGCGCGCGAATCTCGGCGAATTGTTCCGCATCGTCCCCGTCGCCGGCATTCAGCATGCGCGCGAGCATGATCTCGGCCTTCAGGCGGTTCGCATGGGAATGACCGGAATCGAGCGCCAGCGCGCGGTTCACCGCCGCCCATGCCTCCCTGTCCGAGTAGTGCCACGCCTTGATCACAAGCACGTTGTCGGCAAAGCCCAGCCCGCCGAATGCGGGCTCGCCATCGCGTTCGCGGCCCTTGGTCAGCGCGAACTCGGCGGCCGCATATTGATACCAGGTTTCGGCGCTGTCGGGAAACCGTTCGGTCAGCTTGCGCAGGTCCTTCGCCACGTCTTCGCGATCTTCGTCGATCAGGCGGCGGAAACGCGGCACGATCAGCGCCACCTCGTCCTGCCCCATCGGCCGGATGAAGATCTGTTTCGGCGCCTCGGGGTCGATCGGAACCGCCCGCAGCTTGACCTTGCGGCCCATCTTGTTGCGCATGTCCACGGTAAGCGGTCGAAGGTCGCCGAAGACCGCCATCGCTTCTTCGTACGATTTGCCGGCATTGAAGAGCGCAAGGTACCGGCCGATGAGCGCATCGTTGGCAGGATCCGACAAGAGCAGGTTCGTGAACACGGCGTTCGCACTTTGAAGCGTTCTGAACCTGCCGAAGCTTTCCGGCTTCTGGCGCGTGGTCAGCAATTCCTCGATCCGGCTGACGCTCATGGGCTCGTTCATCATGCGCGGGTTGTCGGGCGCTCCCAGCAGGAACTGTCCTTCATCGACATAGGCGGTCGCGAAATAGATCGGCAGGCCGTCCGCCAACCAGTAGGGAAGGGTGCGTACGAACCCGTTGGACAGGTGGAACCGGCCGACGGCGGAATATAGCGGGTAGTAGCGATATCGCGGGTTCTGTCCCGGATCGTATTGCGCGAAGGCTCCCGGCAGGTCGTGCCAGTCGCGCGCCGCGCTGAAGATGCGGTGGCCGAACAGGCCGGAGATGCGGTTCATCCCGCCGTCCAGCCAGATATGGAACTTGCGGCCCGGGCGCAGTTGGGCGGGCATCTGGCGCTGGAGCAGCCGGTTGAACTCCTCCATGTGCAGCGCGACGTCGCGAAGCTCCTCTTCGTCCAGCTCGGCATGGATGACGAAATTCTGCGTTTCGGCTTGAAGCCATTGTGCGGATGCGGGTTGCGCCGAAAATAGCGCGCCCAGCAGCGCAGCCATTGCTGTCAGAAACCTGCGAGACATCCTGCTCCCCCCTGCGACCTGCCGGAAGGCTATCCACCCGGCGGAACGGATGCAATCGCTCGCTAGACGAAGCTGTAGGGATCGATATCGATTCCCACGCGCACGCCCGGACCGAACTGGAAGCCGCCCACCCAGTCGCGGATCGCGTGTTGCAGCTTCGCACTGCGCCGGGCGTTGATCAGGAAGCGATAGCGGTAGCGCCCGCGCAGCAGCGAGAGCGGGGCGGGAGCGGGGCCGAACACCGCGATGTCGGGATGGTCGGGGCGCTGGGAGCCCAGCGCGCGGGCGGCATCGCGCGCCTCGGCCTCGTCCTCGCTCGACACGATGATCGCGGCCCAGCGGCCGAAGGGCGGGGCGCCCGCATCGCGGCGCGCCTCGGTTTCGGCCTCGTAAAAGGCATCGCGATCGTTGGCGGCGAGCGCTTCGATCACCGGGGCATCGGGGTGGCGGGTCTGGATCAGCACCTCGCCCGGCTTGCTCGCGCGTCCGGCGCGGCCTGCGACCTGCGCGACCTGCTGGAAGGTGCGTTCGGCCGCGCGCAGGTCCCCGCCCTCGAGCCCGAGGTCGGCGTCGATCACGCCCACCAGCGTCAGTTCGGGAAAGTGGTAGCCCTTGGTCACCAATTGCGTTCCGACGATGATGTCGATCGCGCCGCCCTCCGCGCTCTCGACGAATTCGGCGATCTTCTCGGGGCTGGTCAGGGTGTCCGAGGTGACCAGCGCGATGCGCGCCTCGGGGAACAGTTCGGAGACCTCGTCGGCGATCCGCTCGACCCCGGGGCCGCAGGCGACGAGGCAGTCGGGCTCGCCGCATTCGGGGCAGGCGGCGGGCGGCGGGACTTCGTGGCCGCAATGATGGCAGGCGAGCCGCTGCGAGAGCCGATGCTCGACCAGCCAGGCGCTGCAATTGGGGCACTGGAAGCGATAGCCGCAGGTGCGGCACAGCGTCAGCGGGGCATAGCCGCGGCGATTGAGGAACAGCAGCGACTGCTCGCCGCGCTCGAGCCGTTCCTCGAGCTTTTCGACCAGCGGCGGCGCGATCCAGCGACCGCGCTCGGGCGGTTTTTCGCGCAGGTCGAGTACCGCGATGTCGGGCAGGGTGGCCCCGCCGAAGCGGCTTGGCAGTTCGAGCTTTTCGTACGTGCCGTTGGCCGCAAGGTGCATCGATTCGAGCGCCGGTGTCGCGCTCGCCAGCACCACCGGTGCGCCTTCCAACTGCGCGCGGATCACCGCCACGTCCCGCGCATTGTAGCGCACCCCGTCTTCCTGCTTGAACGAGGTTTCGTGCGCCTCGTCGACCACGATCAGGCCGAGATTGCGGAACGGCAGGAACAGCGAGCTGCGCGCGCCGATCACCACCTGCGCGCCACCATCGGCGACCGCACGCCACGCCCGCCGCCGCTCGGTCGATCTGCGCGAGGAGTGCCACACCACCGGCTTGGCACCGAAGCGATCCTCGAACCGGCGCAGGAAATTCTCGGTCAGCGCGATTTCGGGGAGCAGAACGAGCACCTGCTTCTCGAGCCTGATCGCCTCGGCGACGGCCTCGAAATAGGTCTCGGTCTTGCCCGACCCGGTCACCCCGTCGAGCAGCAGCGGGGCGAACTCGCCCGCGCGCACCAGCTCTATCATGCGCGCCGCAGCGGCCTGCTGGTCGTCGGTGAGCGTGGGCTGGTCGAAATCGGGATCGGCGGGGCGGTAGGGGCGGTCGATATCGACCTCGACCGGCTCGATCAGACCCGCGCCGACCATGCCGCGCAGCACGCCCTCGGAGACTTCGGCGATTTCGGCTAGTTCGCGGATCGTAGCCTGTTCGCCGTCGAGCCGTTCGAGCGCCTTCCTGCGCTGCGGGGTCAGGCGCGGCGGTTCGGCACCGTCGACCAGCCGGTACTCGGTCATCGTGCGCGCGCCCTTCAGCGCATTGCCGCTCGACAGCACCATCCGCGCGACCGAACTCATTGGCGCGACGTAATAATCCGCTGTCCACTCGACCAGCCGGCGCAGCGGTGCCGCCAGCGGGGGGACCGGCAGCACGCCGAGGATCGGCCGCAGCCGCTCGGCCGGAACGCCCTTCGCCGGGAGACGTTCTTCTTCCCATACCACGCCGATGATGCGGCGCGGGCCGAGCGGCACTTCGACCACCGCCCCCGGTTCCGCCCGCATGCCTTCGGGCACGGCATAATCCAGCGCGCCGAGCGCGGCATTGAAGACGAGGACACGGACGCGGTTCATGTTCGCTCTGGTATATCGGTCGCAAACGACGGAACGCCAGTCGCGTGTTCCGGAATTCGGGGAGTAGATTCGATGGAAAAGACTTTGGACGCGCCGCTCGCCAAACCGCTCGGGCGCCGCGGCTTCATCCGCAACACGCTGGTCGGCGGTGCCGGCCTCGGCGCCCTGGCGACGCTGCCGGGCTGTTCGGCATTCGGCGGCTTCGGGCTGGTCGATGCGATCCAGCGCATCCTGTTCCTCTCGAGCGAGCGCGCCTTCGCGCAGCTTTTGTCGGACGACGGGTTCTGGAACAGCCAGGTCGCGCGGCTCGACCTTCCCGGCGTGATCGGCTCGCGCGGCGACGTGCTGTCCGGCATCCTCACCTCGGTGGTGTTCAAGGACCGGCTCCAGCGCGCCTTCAACGATATCGCCTATGAAGGCGCCGAACGCGCCGCCCCGCTGGTGACCGACGCCGTCCGCACGATCGGCATCCGCAACGCCGTCGACCTCGTCAATGGCGGCCCGACCGCGGCGACGAGCTACCTGCGCAGTTCGATGGGCGCGACGCTGGTCGAGGCGATGATCCCCGAGCTCGGTGGCGCGATGCGTGTGGCGAGCGATCCGCTGGTCGGCCGCGCGCTCGATGCGCTGGTGGGCGTCGACGTGTCGCGCATTGCGACCGATTTCTCGCGCGATGTCGACGATGCGATCTGGCGCCAGATCGGCTTCGAGGAGACCGAGATCCGCCGCGATCCCTACGCCACCAACGATCCGCTGATCATCGGCGTGTTCGGAGCGGGCCGCCGCTGACGAAAGCATGCCCTGCGGGGTGGGAATGAGCGGGCGGCCTCCCTATAGCCATCCCGACTCAACCCTCTTGCGGAGCGCCGCCATGAAATTCTTCGTCGATACCGCCGATACTGCCGCCATTCGCGAGCTTGCCGACACCGGCCTGCTCGACGGCGTCACCACCAACCCCTCGCTGATCGCGAAAGAAGGCAAGGACTTCATCGAGGTCACGAAGGAAATCTGTGGCCTCGTCGATGGCCCGGTCAGTGCCGAGGTCGTCGCGCTCGACCATGCCACGATGATGAAGGAAGCCGACAAGCTCCGGAAGATCGCCGACAATGTCTGCATCAAGGTGCCGCTGACGGTGGACGGGCTCAAGACCTGCAAGGCGCTCACCGACGACGGCACGATGGTCAACGTGACGCTGTGCTTCTCGGCCAATCAGGCGCTGCTCGCGGCCAAGGCCGGTGCGACCTTCGTTTCGCCCTTCGTCGGCCGCCACGACGACAATGGCTCCAATGGCATGGAGCTGATCCGCGATATCCGCACGATCTACGACAATTACGCCTTCGACACCGAGATCCTCGTCGCCAGCGTGCGCCATGCCACCCACGTGCTCGAAAGCGCGCTGATCGGCGCCGACGTGATGACCGCGCCGCCCAAGGTGATCCTCGGCCTGTTCAACCACGTGCTCACAGACAAGGGCATCGAGGGCTTCCTCAAGGACTGGAAGGCGACCGGCCAGTCGATCCTGTAACGCCCGATCCTGTAACGACCGCATCATGAAAGACCGTTCCCCGCTCGACGATTTTCGCAGCGCGCTCGCCGGTGCCGCGCGGGCCGTAGCCCGCGAGCACGAGGTCGAGCTCGCCTGGACCTCGGACCAGGCGTCGGCCAGCGGCAAGTCGATGCGGGTGCCGATGCCCGGGCGCGATCTCGAACCGCGTGCTGCGAGAAAAGCGCGCGGCGCGGCCGATGGCTTCGCGTTGCGGCTGCGGCACCACGACGAATCGCTCCACGCCAGCCGCATGCCGCGCGACCCGCTCGCGCGGATGGCCTACGAGGCGGTCGAGCAGGTCCGCTACGAGGCGCTCGGCGCGAACAATTATGCCGGGATCGGCGAAAATCTCGACGCCGCGCTCGACGATCGCCTCGCGCGCGACCCGATCACCCGCGCCGGTTCGCCCGACGAAGTGCCGCTGTCGACCGCGCTGTCGCTGATGCTGCGTGAGAAGCTGACCGGGCGCCCGATCCCCGAGGCCGCGCAGCACGGCGTCAATATGATGCGCGAGCGGATCGAGGCGCAGGCGGGCGGCGATTTCGAGGCGCTGGCGCTGAGCCTCGACGACCAGGAAGCGTTCCAGAAGCTGTCGCTCGACATGCTGCGCCACCTCCAGCTCGAGATGCCCGACGACGACGCCGATCCCGAGGGCGACGAGGGCGAGGACGAGGACGGCGAGGAAGACACGCCCGAGGAGGACACCGACGCGCCCGACGAGGGCGATGCCCAGCCGTCGCCCGACCAGAAACAGGACGCGCGCGGCGAGGAACAGGACGGCGAGTCCGAGGGCGAGATGTCCGATTCCGAGGCCGAGGGCGAGCCCGCCGACGACGGCGAGGAGGGCATGATGCCCGTCCGCCCGAACCGGCCTGCCGACGAGCCGCCCGGTGGGCTCGACTACCGCGTCTTCACCACCCGCTTCGACGAGATCGTCCACGCCGAGGAGCTGTGCGACAACGAGGAATTGGGCCGCTTGCGTGCCTATCTCGATTCGCAGTTGCAGGGCCTCCAGGGCGTCGTCACCAAGCTCGCCAACCGGCTCCAGCGCCGGTTGATGGCGCAGCAGAACCGCAGCTGGGATTTCGACCAGGAGGAAGGCCTGTTGGACGCCGCGCGGCTCGCCCGCGTGGTCATCAGTCCCGGCCATTCGCTCTCCTACAAGATCGAGCGCGAGCAGGAGTTCAAGGACACCGTCGTCACGCTGCTGATCGACAATTCGGGTTCGATGCGCGGGCGGCCGATTTCGATTGCCGCGATCAGCGCCGATGTGCTCGCGCGCACGCTCGAACGCTGCGGGGTGAAGACCGAGATTCTCGGCTTCACCACCCGCGCGTGGAAGGGCGGCCAGTCGCGCGAGGCGTGGCTCGCCGACGGCAAGCCGCCCCATCCCGGGCGCCTCAACGATTTGCGCCACATCGTCTACAAGCAGGCCGACGAGCCGTGGCGCCACGCCAAGACCAATCTCGGCCTGATGATGCGCGAGGGCATCCTCAAGGAAAACATCGACGGCGAGGCGCTCGTCTGGGCCCACCGCCGCCTGATCGCGCGGCCAGAGGAACGCCGCATCCTGATGGTGATCTCCGACGGCGCGCCGGTGGACGATTCCACGCTCAGCGTGAACCACGCCGGCTATCTCGAAGCGCACCTGCGCGGCGTAATCGACTGGATCGAGAACCAGTCGCCCGTCCAGCTGGTCGCGATCGGCATCGGCCACGACGTGACCCGCTATTACAAGCGCGCGGTGACGATCATGGACGTCGAACAGCTCGGCGGCACGATGATCGAGCAGCTCGCGGGGTTGTTTGAGGAGGAGGGGTGATGGATTGGCTAACAATCACAGTTGGATGTGCAATCATCATAGGGTCGCTTGGGGCGATTTTCCGTCCCCAAAAGCAATATCGAAGCTCACCCAGTAATCAAAATGCCCGTTTGGCTGAGCTGGAAGCGGGTGCTCCTGAAAAATATTTTGAGGAGCGGCGGGAGCTCGAAGCCTACCCACCCAAGTTTGACCTGGCCAATCGGACTATCCGCCGCCTTGGTCTATTTTCGCTAATATTGGGATGCGCTCTAGTGATGTGGGCACTCGTTGGATGATCCCGATCGAAGCCGCCCCAATCAACGATGCCATGCGAGACACACACGCGGTGACGATCATGGACGTCGAACAGCTCGGCGGCGCGATGATCGAGCAGTTGGGCGGCCTGTTCAAGGAGCAGGGGTGAAGCGTCGCTCGGCCTTTTTGGGCGCAACGCTCATGCTCGTCGGTTGTGCGACACCACGAACTACAACGGATGCCGACAATTGTTACGACGCGTTGGTTCGCGCCAAGGCAATCGCTCAAATACCGACCCCCTTGCCGCAACTTGACGATCCGAACCGCATCATTTTCGCATGGCCGTGGTTTGTCGATCTGGAGATCTCGCGAGTGTTGGAAGGAACGGTAGATGGCAAGGTCGTGAAGGCGCTCGCTGTCCTCCACAGTTCTTGGGTATCCGACGAGATGACCTTCGCGCTCCGTCGCACGACGGTTGGGAACTTCAATATTTTGCGCGGGGATCCAAAAAACCTCCGCCGTTGTGACCGTAGCGTTCCGGCAGAGGTTCCATATATCGACCCTGCCAAGGGTCAGACGTTGGACGATCTGCGCCGTGAATCTGAAATAGAATATCAGCGCTATATCGATGGATTTTCTGATGAGGACGAAAACGAGTGAGAGTCTCCGAAGCCCTCCAGACCCGCCGCTCGATCCGCAAGTTCACCGACCAGCCGGTCGATCGCGAGCTGCTCGAAAGCGTGCTCAAGCGCTCACAGCGCGCGCCGTCGGGCGGGAACACGCAGCCGTGGCACGGGATCGTGCTGACCGGCGATCCGCTGCAAAAGCTCATCGGCCGCATCCAGCAGGAATTTCCCAAGGGCCGCGCGGCGCATGCGCCCGAGTATCATATCTATCCCCCCGAGCTCGACGGGGCCTATGAAGAGCGCCGCTTCGGCGTGGGCGAGGACCTGTACGGCGCGCTCGACATCTCCCGCGAGGAGAAGGGCAAGCGGCTGATGTGGTTCGCGGAGAATTTCCGCGCCTTTGGGGCGCCGGTCCTGATGCTGGTGCACACACCCAAATATATGGGCCCGCCGCAATGGTCCGATATCGGCATGTGGCTGCAGTCGATCATGCTGCTGCTGCGCGAGGAGGGACTCGATTCCTGCCCGCAGGAGGCCTGGGCGGTCTATGCCCCGCAGATCCGCGAAGTGGTCGATATTCCCGACGACCATATCTTCTTCTGCGGGCTCGCGATCGGCTATCGCGACGCGGACGCGCCGGTGAACAATTTCGACGTCAAGCGCGCCCCGCTCGAGGAAAGCGTCCGCTGGGAAGGTTGGGAATAGCCCCTAGCTCGCACACACGCTGAAATTGGGCCCCTGCCAGCAATCGGGATAACCTTCCGGCTGGGTGGCATAGCCCCAGCGGCGCGTCTGGCCCGATGGCGTGCGGCTGACCACTTCGGCGCGGCCATCGCCCACCAGTCCGACGCTGATCGAGGCGATGCCGGGCATCATCGGCGCGCCGTCGCTGCGCGCGAGCGAGAAATCGCCATTGGCTTCGGGATAGAAGGCGCACGGGCCCTGGTATTCCTGCTTGCCGGTCTTGATCCCGCAGCTCGCCGACCAGCTCGGGCGCGGCGGCGCCTTGCCCTGTCGCGCGGCCACCTCGGGATTTACCTGCGTGCCGGGCTGGACCTCGGGTTTGGGCGGCGGCGCGGGCACCGGTGTGGCGCGCGCGGTCGGGATCGACTTGTCGAGCAGGCCGCCGCGCACCTTGGCCTCGTATTCCTGCGCGGTTTGCTGCTCGGACTTGGGCGCCTCGGCCTCGCGGCTGCCGCAGGCGGTGAGCAGGAGTGGGCAGAGGAGTATCGTGAGTGAGCGACCGGTCATGCCTTCCGCTTGCCTCGCGCCCCCGCGCTTGGCAAGGGCTCTCACGATGACCGACCACCCGCTCAAGCTGTTCAACTCGCTCACCCGAACGATCGAGACGTTCACCCCCGTCCACGAGGGCGAGGCGCGCGTCTATACCTGCGGGCCGACGGTCTACAATTACCCGCATATCGGGAACATGCGCGCCTATGTCTTCGCCGACGTGCTGGGCCGCGCGCTGAGCCATCACGGCTACGACCTGACCCACGTGATCAACATCACCGATGTCGGCCATTTGACCGACGATGCCGATGCGGGCGAGGACAAGCTCGAAAAGGCCGCGGCGAAATCCGAGCGCTCGATCTGGGATATCGCGAAGCACTACACCGAGGCGTACTGGGACGACGTCAAGGCGCTCAACATCCGCCAGCCGGCGCACTGGTCGGTCGCGACCGATTACATCGACGAGATGCTGGCCTTCGCGAAGAGGATCGCCGACGAGCATTGCTACGAGATCGAGAGCGGGCTCTATTTCGACGTTTCGACGGTCGAGGATTACGGCCGGCTCGCACGCGCCGTCACCGAAGAGGGCGAGGGCCGGATCGAGAGCGTCGAGGGCAAGCGCAACGCGCAGGACTTCGCGATCTGGCGCAAGACCCCGCCGGGCGAGAAGCGGCAGATGGAATGGGATTCGCCGTGGGGGAAGGGCGCGCCGGGCTGGCACCTCGAATGCTCGGTGATGGGCGAGAAACTGCTCGGCTTCCCGTTCGACATCCATACCGGCGGGATCGACCACCGCGAAATCCACCACCCCAACGAGATCGCGCAGAACCAGGCCTTCTGCGGCTGCGGAGGTCTTTCCGAGGCGACCAATTCGGGCGCGCGGATCTGGATGCACAACAATTTCCTCGTCGAGCGCAGCGGCAAGATGAGCAAGTCGGCGGGCGAATTCCTCCGCCTCCAGCTGCTGCTCGACAAGGGCTATCATCCGCTCGCCTACCGGATGATGTGCCTGCAGGCGCATTACCGCAGCGAGCTCGAATTCTCGTGGGACGGACTCGGCGCGGCGCTCACGCGGTTGAAGCGAATGGTGATGCAAGCCGAGCGGCTCAAGGACGCCGAAGCGGGCGATTCCTCGCATCCCAAGTTCGCCCCACAGCTCGACAAGTTCGAGGCCGCGATCGCCGACGATCTCAACACCGCGATCGCGCTCACCGCGTTCGAGGAAGCATTGGCGGTCAAGAAGGTCGATGCCGGGGTGCAGCGCGCGGTGATCGAGCGGATGGACGAGGTGCTCGGACTCGGCCTGATGGAACTGACCCGCGAGCAACTGCGCGTGCGTCCGAAGGATGCCGAGATCGACGAGGCGACCATCGAAGCGCGCCTCGCCGCCCGCATCGATGCCCGCAAGGCAAAGGATTTTGCCACCTCCGACGCGATCCGCGACGAACTCGCCGCCGCCGGGGTCGAGGTGATGGACGGCGACCCGCTGGGCTGGGAGTGGAAGCTATGACCAAGGCCGTTTTGTCCGCACTGATCCGCCCGCTGGTCGAGCCGCGCCTGCCCGACTGGGTCGAGCCGCTGTGGTTCGCCTCGATCGACGAACTGTACGAACTCGCGCCCGAGGCCGAGATCGGCTGGTTCGATCTCAACGACAAGGAACCGATGATCGAGGGCGTGAAGCGCGCCGGGAAGCTGAAATGGCTCAATTCGATCTATGCCGGGCTCGATTTCCTGCCGCACGATATCCTGCGCGAGCGCGGGGTCACGGTGACCCACGGCGCGGGGATCAACGCCATCACCATCGCCGAATACGTGCTGATGGGGATGCTCGACATCGCCAAGGGCTATCGCGAGGTCGTTCGTGCGCAGGACCGCAAGGAATGGCTGCTCGACAGCCCCGGCAAGCGCGAGCTGGCGGGGAGCAAGGCGCTGCTGCTCGGCTATGGCGCGATCGGCAAGCTGGTCGAACAGCGGCTTGCGGCGTTCGACGTAGAAGTAACCGTTGTGCGGCGCTCGGGCGGCGAGAATGCGCTCGGGCCGGAGCAGTGGCGCGCGCGTCTCGGCACCTTCGACTGGGTCATCCTCGCCGTGCCCGCCACGCCCGAGACCGAAGGCATGATCGGCGCGGACGAGCTGGCGGCGATGAAGGAAGACGCGGTGCTGGTGAACATCGCGCGCGGCAGCGTGGTCGACCAGGACGCGCTGGTCGCCGCGCTCGGGGACAAGACGATCGGCGCGGCCTTCCTCGACGTCACCACGCCCGAACCGCTGCCCGCAGACCATCCCCTGTGGGAGCTCGACAACGCGCATATCACCATGCACCTGTCGGGCCGCGCGCAATCGCAGATGTTCCAGCGCTCGGCCGACCGTTTCATCGAGAATCTCGACCGCTACGAACGCGGCGAGCCGCTGCAGCCGCAATTCGACCTCACGCTCGGCTACTAGTCCTCGTTCAGCACCAGCAGCTCGGCCTCGACCGTCATCACCGGCCCGGGCAGGCTGTCATAGGTCACGGCGCGCACCTGCGCATCGGCCACGAGCAGGCCGGGCAGGGCGAATTCGTGCTCGGGCAGGGCCTCGATAAACCGATCGGCCGCCTCGCAATCATCCGTACCGTGGAAACGCAACGTGACGGTGTGCCGCGCGCCCGAAAAGGTCGCGCTGGCCCAGGCGCGTTCCTCCATCGCGAGCAGATCGGCGATGCCGCCGACCATCTCCTGCAGGGCACAGGCCACGCGCTTCCCCGCGCGTTCGGCGGCGCGCGGAATCGGCCCGGGACGGATCGGATCAACGTACATGGGCGGCTCCATCGCGGTACTTGTTCATGAAATGTTCTATACGTGCTTCTGTGGCGGAACGCGGGATGCGGCCATTGCGCAGATCCTCGACGAAGCGCGGATCATGCGCAGCGAGGCGACCGAACTTGGTCCACGGCATTCCCGTCTCGCGCAGGAAAATCTCGATCTTTCGGATCAGCATCGGGCGGTCTCTCCATCGGCAGGCAGCGAATCGATGAAGGATATGTCCCGCGTGAAATCCTACTTGTCTAGGAAAAATCTTTCGTCTATAGGATTTTCATGGGAAATTCCGACGCGCGCGCCAACCTGCTCGATCTCGCCAACGAACGCGGGGCGAGCCTTGCCGGCCTGTCCACGCTGATCGGGCGCAATGCCTCGTATCTCCAGCAATATATCCGCAAGGGCAGTCCCAAGAAACTCGAGGAGCAGGACCGGCGGACGCTGGCCAAGTTCTTCGGTGTCGACGAGACACGGCTGGGTGCGCCGGCGGATATTTCCTCGATCCATGCCGATCGCTATCTGGCCATCCCGCGCCTCGACGCCGAGGCCGCCGCTGGTGCGGGTGCCGAGGGGAGCGACGAGGCGATCGGCCAGCTCGGCTTCGCCCCGGGATGGCTGCGCGCGCAGGGGCTCGACCCGGCGCACCTTTCGACGATCGCGGTGCGCGGCGATTCGATGGAGCCGACATTGGCCGAGGGGGACGAGATCCTCGTCGATACCCGTCCCGCTACGCTACGCAGCGGCGTCCACGTCGTGCGCGTCGACGACCAGTTGCTGGTCAAGCGCCTCCAGTCCGAGCGTCCCGGCACGCTGATCAGCGACAATGCGGTCTACCCGCCGCTCGAGCGCGCGCCCGAAGAGGTCGAGGTGATCGGCCGCGTGGTGTGGAAGGCCGGGCGGCTGCGTTAGGACGGGAAGCGTTTGTAGTCGTCGCGTCGCAGCGTGAGCATGTAATCGGCCACCACTTCGACATCTGCGCGGCTCAAATCGACATCCATGATGTCGGGATAATTGTGCGAGTCGGCGAGGAAGGCGATCAGCGTCTCGCGCGTCAGCCCGTCGAGATTGGCGATATGCTCGAAGGTCGGCGCCTGCGGGATCGGCGAGAAGGTGCCCGGTGTCACCGCGTGGCAACTCATGCAGGTGGCCTGCACGAGCACCGGCGGCTCGGCCAGTTCGCGGGGCTCCTCGCGCTGGGCCTCTTGGGTCGTGGCGCAGGCGGCAAGCGCCAGGGCGATTCCTGTTGCGATCGCTGCCCTCGGTCCCGTCATCTCCGGCCTCCCTCTTGCCTTCGCGTATTATCGCGGCATCTCTCTCCCTAGGCAAGCAGACGCGCGTTGCATTGATCCCGATCAACCGCCACATCGCCCTCATGTCCGAACAAGCCAAAATACCGAACGAACCCAAAATGAAGGTCGCGCTGCTGCCGGTCACGCCGCTGCAGCAGAATTGCTCGCTCGTCTGGTGCACCGAGACGATGAAGGGCGCGCTGGTCGATCCCGGCGGCGATCTCGACAAACTGAAGGCGGGCGTCGCCAAGGCCGGCGTCGAGCTCGAGAAGATCCTCATCACCCACGGCCATATCGACCATTGCGGCGAGGCGGGTGTGCTGGCGCAGGAATTGTCGCTCCCGATCGAGGGTCCGCACGAAGCCGATCGCTTCTGGATATCGCGGCTCGACGAGGACGGAAGGAAATATGGCATTCGCGGGCAGGTGTTCGAGCCCGATCGCTGGCTCGACGATGGCGACCAGGTGACGGTCGGCAATCTTACGCTCGACGTCTATCACTGCCCCGGCCATACGCCCGGCCACGTCGTGTTCCACCACGCGCCGAGCAAGTTCGCGATCGTCGGCGACGTGCTGTTCCAGGGATCGATCGGGCGCACCGACTTCCCGATGGGCAACCACCAGGACCTGCTCGACGCGATCGTGCAGAAGCTCTGGCCGCTCGGCAACGACACCACTTTCGTGCCGGGACATGGGCCGGTGAGCACCTTCGGGCGCGAGCGGCAGAGCAATCCTTTCGTGGGCGACGCCGCGCTGGCCTAGACGATCCGCGCCGCGATCAGCGCGGCGTACACGGCGAGGCCGATCAGGGTCAGCATGGTGACCAGGACTCCGATCATCCGCGCCTTGTGCGGGGTGTCGGCATCCATCCCGATTCCGTGCGCGATGCGGGCGAGCATGTAGGCGCCGACCACCGCGGCAAGCCAGGTGGATCCGTGACCGGCAAGTTCGATTCCGGCCACCAGCAGCAACACGAAGGGTGTGTTCTCGACGAAATTGAGTTGCGCGCGCATCCGCCGGGTGAGCGGGCCGCCGCCATCGTCGCCGTGCAATACCTTGTGTTTCCCGCGCAGTTGGCCGACCCGCCAGGCGAGCCAGAAATTGAGAATCGCGGCGGCAGCGCAGGCGCACAAGGTGATGGGCAGGATAATCGGCATATCGGGTCTTCCCTCCGGCGCGACCCGTGGCGGCGGCGTTGCTAGCGCGCCCTCGCAACGCTTGCAACGCAACGAGAATCCGCTATAGGGCGCGCCTTCGCCGCATCCGAGGCCCAGTCGTTCCGCGCCCTTGCGCGCGCGGGAGGCATGGCCTAGGTCGGCATCCGAAATTACTGATTATGCGAAAGTAAGGTGCCGAGATGGCAGTCCCCAAAAGAAAAGTATCGCCGCATCGCCGTGGCAATCGCCGCGCCCACGATTCGCTGAAGGTCGAAGCGTTCCACGAATGCTCGAACTGCGGCGAACTCAAGCGCCCGCACAACATGTGCGCGGCCTGCGGCCATTATAACGGCCGCCTCGTGGCCGAGCCCAAGGGCATCTGATCCCTCTTACCCGCCAGCGGGAGAATAACGCATGAGCCTGCCGCGGATCGCCATCGATGCGATGGGCGGTGATGAAGGCGTGCGTGTGATGATCGACGGAGCTGCGCTCGCGCGGCACCGCCATGATCGATTCCAGTTCCTGCTGGTGGGCGACGAGACGCGGATTAGGAAAGCGCTCGAGGCTCACCCGAACCTCGCCGCCGCGTCCGAAATCCTCCACGCCCCCGATACGATCGCCGGCGACGAGAAGCCGAGCCGCGCGATCCGCCGCGCCAAGACCACCTCGATGGGCTTGGCGATCAATGCGGTGAAGGAAGGCAAGGCCGGGGCCGCGGTGTCCGCCGGCAATACGGGTGCGCTGATGGCAATGAGCAAGCTCGCCCTGCGCACGATGCCGGGAATCGATCGCCCCGCGCTGTCCGCGCTCCTGCCCACGCTCGGCGAGCATGACGTCGTGATGCTCGATCTCGGTGCCAACACCGAATGCGATGCGCGCAACCTCGTCCAGTTCGCGGTGATGGGCGCGGCCTATTTCCGCATCGCGACCGGGGTCGACGAACCGCGCGTCCGCCTGCTCAATATCGGGACCGAGGAAACCAAGGGCACCGACGATTTGCAGGATGCCGCGACTCGGCTGAAGGAAGCGGCGGGCGACCTGTCGATCTCGTTCGACGGCTATGTCGAGGCCGACAAGATCAATCGCGGCGAAGTCGACGTGATCGTTTCCGACGGGTTTTCCGGCAATATCGCGCTGAAAGCGGTCGAGGGCGCTGCGCGCTTCGTCACCGACCTGCTGCGGCGCGCCTTTACCAGCTCGCTGCGTTCGAAGTTCGGCTTCCTCGTCTCCAAGCCCGCGACCGAGCTGCTCAAGCATTCGCTCGATCCCAACAATCACAACGGCGCGGTCTTCCTCGGCCTCAACGGGGTGGTGGTGAAGAGCCATGGCAGCGCCAATGCCAAGGGCGTCGCGAATGCCGTCGCGCTCACCGCGCGCCTGCTCGAAAACGATCTCACGGCCCGGATCGAGGCCGACCTCGAGCGGCTCGGCGAAGGCGACTGGCGTAAGGGCGGGCAGCGCTGATGCGTCGCTCGGTACTCCTCGGAACGGGCTCGGCCCTCCCGGCGAAATGCGTCACCAACGCCGAATTGGCGGAGCGGGTCGACACGACCGACGAATGGATCGTCGAACGCACCGGCATCCGCCAGCGCTATATCGCGGGCGAGGGAGAAACCACCGCCAGCCTCGCCACCGAAGCCGCACGCAAGGCGTGCGAGGCGGCGGGTGTCGAACCGTGCGATATCGACCTGATCGTCCTCGCCACCGCGACTCCCGATCATACCTTCCCCGCCACCGCCACCCAGGTGCAGAAGCGCCTCGGCTGCCGCGGCGGGATCGCGTTCGATGTGCACGCCGTCTGCACCGGCTTCCTCTACGCGATGGGCGTGGCCGATTCGATGCTCAAGAACGGGCTCGGATCGCGCGCGCTGGTGATCGGCGCCGAAACCTTCAGCCGCATCCTCGACTGGGAAGACCGCACGACCTGCGTGTTGTTCGGCGACGGCGCGGGTGCGGTGGTGCTCGAAGCGCGCGAGGGTGAACAGGAACGCGGCGTGATCGCAAGCAAGCTCCACGCCGATGGCGAGCACAAGGAACTGCTTTACGTCGACGGCGGGCCGTCGAGCACCGGCACGGTCGGCAAGCTGCGGATGAAGGGGCGCGAGGTCTTCCGTCACGCCGTGGTCAATCTCGCCGAGGTGCTCGGCGAAGTGCTCGAGGAAGCGGGCGTCGCGGTCGAGCAGATCGACTGGGTCGTGCCGCACCAGGCCAATGCGCGGATCCTCGACGCGACCGCGCGCAAGCTGGGACTGCCGGCCGAAAAGGTGGTGGTGACGGTCGACCGCCACGCCAACACGTCGGCGGCCTCGGTGCCGCTCGCGCTCGACACCGCGATCCGCGATGGCCGCATCAAGCAGGGCGACCTGGTGATGCTCGAAGCGATGGGCGGTGGATTTACGTGGGGTGCCAGCCTGCTGAAATTATGATCGAAATATGGTATCGGCGAAATATCCGGGCTTCAAAAGGTCCGGTTCCGTTGCATTTTTGAGAAATTCGACTACGAAAATAACAGGGTCGCGAAAGATAGGTAGAACCGAATGCGTTCGACGAATACGCTGACCAGAGCCGATATATGCGAGGCCGTCCACAAGAAGACCGGCTATCCGAAAAGCGAATCCCAACAACTCGTCGAGGATGTCCTCGACCTGATGACCGAAGCTCTGATTTCGGGCGAGAACGTGAAGATATCCGGCTTCGGCACCTTCCTCCTGCGCGACAAGGCGGAACGCGTCGGCCGCAATCCCAAGACGGGCGTCGAAGTTCCGATCACCCCGCGCCGGGTTCTGATCTTCCGCGCCAGCCAGGCCTTGCGGGACAAAGTCTCCAACGCATGAGCGAGAGCGCTTTCCTCTTCGACGACGGCAAGGATCCGCAGGCGCTGCGCACGATCGGCGAAGTGTCGAATGCGCTCGGGATCAAGCCCCACGTCCTGCGCTATTGGGAAGAGCAGTTCCCGATGCTCAAGCCGACCACCCGCGCCGGCGGTCGGCGTTATTACCGCGCCGAGGATATCGCGCTGGTGCGCCGGATCGACGACCTGGTGAACGCGCAGGGCTATACGCTCAAGGGCGCGAAGAAGGCATTGGCGAAGAAGGTCGAGCCGGTGGGCGAGGCAATCGCCGCGCCGCATCCGCAGCAGCCGGATGAGCGTCCCGGAACGCCGGCCCCCGCGCTGGTGCCGCAATTGCGCGCGATCCGCGATCGGCTCGCCGCGGCGCTCCAGCACTGATTTTCGTTCAGGCCAACTTTCAGGCCAACTCTTCGACCGGATAGCGTCGCACCTCGAGCTTGCACGCCGCCTTTCCGAGGTCGGCCCAGCGATCGACCTCGCAGGAGAGCTGGACATAGGCTCCGGTGGGAAATTTTTCGGCAATGCGCTCGCGCTCGACCGCTGCGGCGTCCTCGCGGATCAGCTCGAGCGCGAGATAGGTCAGACCCGGATTGTGCCCGATAAGCAGCAACCGGCTGAAGGCATCGTCCTGCGCCTGCACGAGGTCGAGCAGGTCGCCGGCGCTGGCGAGATAAATCCGCTCCTCGAACTGGGGCGACAGGCTGCCGCCATAGCCAGCATTGACCTGGTCGAAGGTTTCGCGACAGCGCCGCGCCGGGGAGACGAGCGCGCGCTCGAACTCGCCGCGTTCGCGGCGCATGTATTCGCCCATTTTCGCGGCTGCCTCGATCCCGCGCCTGCTCAGCGGGCGATCGAAATCGCTCGGGGCACCGGCATCCCAATCGGACTTGGCATGGCGCAGTAGGGCGAGGGTCTTCATGCCCCCTGCTACGCACGCGAATAGTGGGACGTTCCAGCTTTTGATTGCTTTTTGTTAACCTCGGCGGCCGCGACTCGCGCGATCGCCTCGTCGAGCGGGCAGCGGATTACCGGCGTACCTTGCGGAAATGCGGTGAGAAAACGGCTCGGGAAGGCGGGCGAAAGCATCACGAACTGGCCGCGGTCGTCGGCTCGGCGCACCAACCGCCCGAACGCCTGCGCGAGCCGCGCACGGATCATCTGGTCGTCATAGGCCTTGGCCCCGCCTTCCGTCTCGGCCGCGGCCAGCCGTCGCGCCCGGTGGAGGATCGTCGGCCGTGGCCACGGCACCTGTTCCATCACCACGCAACGCAGCGAATCGCCGGGCACGTCGACTCCGTCGCGCAGCGCGTCGGTGCCGAGCAGGCTGGCGCGCGGATCGTCGCGGAAAATGTCGGTCAGCGTGCCGGTGTCGATCGGATCGACATGCTGGGCGTAAAGCGGCAGGCCTGTGCGTGCGAGCCGGTCTGCGATCCGGCCATGCACCGCGCGCAACCGGCGGATCGCGGTGAACAGGCCGAGCACCCCGCCGCCCGCCGCCTCGATCAGCCGCGCATAGGCGCCGGCGAGGGCGGGGATGTCGCCCTTGCGGATATCGGTGACAACCAGGATTTCGGCCTGGGTGGCATAGTCGAACGGGCTCTGCGCCGCGAACAGCGCGGGCTTGACCTCGAGGTGCGGCGCTCCGCTGCGCGCGACCGCGCTGGGCCATTCGGGCGCGCCGTCCTCATCGCGCTCGGCCAGCGTCGCGCTGGTCAGCATCACGCCGTGCGCGCCGTCGAGCACGGTGCGTGCAAACGGCTTCATCGGGTCGAGCCAGTGGCGGTGGATCGCGACATCGAATTCGCGTGCGTCCGAGCGTTCGACCGCCAGCCAGTCCACGAATTCGGGGTCGCCGGGGCCGCCGAGCCGGTCGAGCATCGCTTCCCACGCCGCGAGCAGGTCGATCCGCCAGCCGAGCGAGTAGCGCGCACCCTCGACCCGTGCGCGCCCCTGCGCGTCGAGCCAGTCGGGCGCGTCCTCGATCACCGCTTCGAGCCGCCCGGCGAGTTTCAGCAGCGGCTTGCGGATCGCGGCGAGGGCGTCTGCCGCGTTGGCCGCCTGCTCGACGATCGCGCCGTCGAGCCCGGCGGCCTCGGTTTCGATCCCGTAGCCCGCCTCGATCCCGCCGCTCTCGTCGCGGGCATAGGTCGCCGCGCGAACCGCGGCGAGCAATTGCTCGATCGGACCGAGCGGCGCGCCTTCGGCCAGCCTCCCGAGCCAGCCGCTCGCGGGCAGGGCCTGCGCGGCCTCGGTCGCGGCGTCGATCGCCTGGCCGCCGCTTTCGTCGTAACTGGCGATATCGGCGAGCCGCGCGGCGAGGCCGCGGCGGCGGCCTTTGGAACCGCGCTCGGGACCGAGGATCCAGCGCTTCAATTCGATCGCCTCGCTGCCCGACAGGGCGGCGGCGAAGGTGCTGTCCGCCGCATCGAAGACGTGATGGCCCTCGTCGAAGATCACGCGGCTCGGCTTGTTCGCCGTATCGCGCCCGCGCGCGGCGTTGACCATCACCAGTGCGTGGTTGGCGATCACGAGGTCGGCCTGCGCCGATTGCCGCGCCGCGCGCTCGATGAAGCACTTCCGGTAATGCGGGCAGCCGGCATAGACGCACTCGCCGCGCTGGTCGGTGAGCGAGCGGATCGCGCGGCGGCGGAACAGCGTGCCGAGCCAGCCGGGCAGATCGCCCCCGATCATGTCGCCGTCGCGCGTATAGGCAGCCCAGCGCGCCACCAGTTGTGCGAGCACGGCGGGGCGTCCGCCGAAGCCGCCCTGTAACGCGTCTTCGAGGTTGAGCAGGCAGAGATAGTTCTCGCGCCCCTTGCGCACGACCACGGGCGGGGTGCCGTCCTCGCGTGGGGCGGGCCAGGCGCGCGCGCTCTCGCTGCGGAGCTGGCGCTGCAGGTTCTTGGTGTAGGTCGAGACCCACACCGTACCGCCGCTCTCCTTCGCCCACAGCGAGGCGGGGGCGAGATAGCCCAGCGTCTTGCCGATCCCCGTGCCCGCCTGCGCGAGCAGCATGTGCGGCGCGTCGCGGCGCGCACGCGGGGCGAAGACATGCGCGGCTTCGCCAGCATATCGGCGCTGGCCGTCGCGCCGCTCGGCCGCATCGCCGGTAAGCGCATCGAGCTGCGCCTCTATTTCGGCGCGCGACAGGTCGACCTGTTTCGGCTGCGGGCGGTCGTCGTTTTCCTCCCATTGCGGCAGGCGCGAGAAGAGCCATTTCTCCGCCCGCTCGGGCTGGCGGATTTTCGGCATCAGGAGCTGCGCCCACGGCCAGCGCAAACGTGCGAGCGATTGCAGCGAGGACCACGCGCCCTCGCGCTCGCCCCATTCCTCGACCTCGCAGCGATCGAGCAGTTCGGCGGCGGCCTGCCGCAGCAGGGCGGGGACCTCGGCATCGCTCGCGGGGGCGGGAAGGCCGAGCGCTTCGGCCAGCCCCTTGGGCGTCGGCACGCAGAATTGCGCCGGATGAACGAAGGCGAACAGTTCGAGCAGGTCGAGCCCCGAGAGGTCGGGATAGCCCAGGCGGGTCGCGACCAGCGGTGCGTTGAGGATCAGCAGCGGGGTGTCGGCCACCGCCATCACCGCCTCGCCCTTGGCCACCTCGCGCACCGCCCCGTCGCGGCCGCACATCCAGGTGCCGGCATGCGAAGCGTGAAGGGCTGGCAGGTCGAGCGGCGCGGTCACCGAACGGACCATGATGGGCTCGGAACGAAAAGTAAACAAAGGTAAGCGAGAATGTGCCGAGGGCCGTTCCGTTCGTCGCAAGGACTCGGCGGCTAGCCGCGAAACGATTCTTGAATAAGACACTAATTCAACGTGTTGTAGAAATCTGAACCGTGGATTGCGGGAACTGTGACGAAAATGTGCCCGTTTTTAGGGCATGACCAAGACACGCCATATGCTCGCCAGCGCCCCCATCGCGATTGCCGCCATGGCCGCGCTTTCCACCACCCCGCTCGCGGCGCAGTCGGCCGATCCGGCAGCCGCGCCGCCGGTACAGGATACCGTCCCGCAGTCGCCGCCTCCGATCGTGCTGCCCGAGCCGCAGCCGACCGCCAGCCCGGCACCGCTCGTGATCCCCGACTTCGAACCCGAAGTGCAGGGCCAGAGCGCTGCGCAGCCGACCAGCGAACCCGCGGCTCGTAGCAGCGCACAGCGCCCCGCCGAGCCGCGCCCCGCCACCACTGCGGCGCGCACCCAGCCGCGTACGGCTGTCGCCACGACCGCCCCCGCGAGTGAGTCGGTCGCCGAGGCCGAGACGGCTACATTCACGGAAAGCGCCGACGAGCCGGTCGCCGCAACCGCCGCGATGCCGACGGTCGATTCGTCCCAGCCGGTAGTGTCCGGCTTCGATACCGGTCCGGCTTCGGATGAGGGGGCGACCAATTTCGCGCTGCTCGCCCTGTTGCTCGGGCTCGGTGGCTTCGGCCTGATCGTGTTCCTGCTGATGCGTCGCCGCAAGCGTGCCCAGTCGGTGCCTGAAATCGAGCGTCCGATCGCCGCACCTGCCGCCGCGGTCGCGGTGAGCCCGGAGCCGCGTACCGCCGCGCCGCTCCGCGAACGCCAGGACCGCGCACTTGCCGGCGGAACCAACGCTGCCGGTTTCGCGCCCAGTGCCTTCGCTCGCAGCGATGGCGCGGCGGTCGAACTCCCGCGCGAATTGCCCGCCGATTTCGAGCAGCGCGACAGCCTGCTGAGGCGGATGGTGCAGGCCAAGCCGGACCGGGCCAATCCGTTCCGTTCGCCCAAGGCCCGCGCCAAGCGCGCCCGCCTGATCCTCCAGTCGATCGGGCAGAGCTTCCGCGATCGCAAGCCGCGGATCGACCTGAGCCAGTACACCAATGTCTGGCCCGAACTCCGCGGCTGGAAACCCGCCAACGGTTAGGCTTGGTCGCAGAAGACGAAGCCGGGGGGCGTCCCGCGAGGGGCGCCCCCCAATCGTGTCGAGCCCGATCGAAGCGCTGTCCTACATCCTTCGCCGGGCGTATCTTGCCCGGATGCCAATCGCCCGCTGTCCTCGCCGACCCGAAGGTTACACTTCGACGCTGTTCAATGGACGTCGAGCCCGCGGTTTCGCGCGGCTGGCGGGTGAGCGGAAAGTTTTGCAAAGGGGTGGCTTCGGCGGTCCATCGCTCCCTGTTCGCACTTGCAACATCGCAGCGAGTCGGCAAAGGCAAAGCCCATGAGCATGGAAGACCTGATCGCCGCCGCCCGCACTTCGAAAGCCTGGCCGTTCCAGGAGGCGCAGCGCCTGCTCAAACGCTATCCCGAAGGAACCAAGCCGGACGGCTCGCCGGTGCTGTTCGAGACCGGTTACGGCCCATCGGGCCTGCCGCATATCGGCACCTTCCAGGAAGTGCTGCGGACCACGCTGGTGCGCCGCGCGTTCGAGGCGATGATCGGGGCCAAGCCCGAAGACGGCAAGACCCGGCTGGTCGCCTTCAGCGACGACATGGACGGGCTGCGCAAGGTGCCCGACAACGTGCCCAACCGCGAACTGCTCGAGGCCAACCTCCACAAGCCGCTGAGCCGGGTGCCCAACCCGTTCGGGACGAGCCACGAGAGCTTCGCCGCGCACAACAACGCGATGCTGCGCGCGTTCCTCGACCGCTTCGGCTTCGATTACGAATTCATCGCCGCCAACGATCGCTACAATTCGGGCCGATTCGACGAGGCGCTCAGGCAGGTCCTGCGCAAGAACCAGGACATTCTCGACATCATGCTGCCGACGCTGCGCGAGGAGCGGCGACAGACCTATTCGCCGATCCTCCCGGTCTCGCCCGCCACCGGCAAGGTGCTGCAGGTGCCGGTCGAGGTGGTCGATGCCGAGGCCGGCACGATCCGCTTCACCGACGAGGACGGCAGCGTGGTCGAACAGAGCGCGCTCGGCGGCCAGTCCAAGCTGCAATGGAAGGTCGACTGGGCGATGCGCTGGTACGCGCTCGGCGTCGATTACGAGATGTACGGCAAGGATTTGACCGACAGCGGCGTCCAGTCGGGCCGGATCGTCAAGGTGCTGGGCGGACGCAAGCCCGACGGGCTGATCTACGAGATGTTCCTCGACGAGAAGGGCGAGAAGATCTCGAAGTCGAAGGGCAACGGGCTGACGATCGAGGAATGGCTCGATTACGGTTCGGAAGAGAGCCTCGGTTTCTACATTTTCCCCAACCCCAAGAGCGCCAAGCAATTGCATGCCGGGGTGATCCCGCGCGCGGTCGACGATTACTGGGCGTTCCGCGAGCGGCTGGCCGAACAGGAACTCGACAAGCAATTGGGCAATCCGGTGTGGCACCTCGCGCGCGCCAATGGCGGGTTCGAGGGCAGCGAGGCACCGGGCGCGGGCGACAGCCTGCCGGTGACCTATTCGCTGCTGCTCAACCTCGTCGGTGTGCTCGGCGCGGAGGCCGATCGCGACCAGGTGTGGTCCTATCTCGGCAACTATGTCGACGATGCCGATCCGGCCAAGCATCCCGCGCTCGATGCGCTGGTGACCAATGCGGTCGCCTACAACCGCGACTTCATCGCCCCGACGCTCGAAAAGCGCGCGCCGACCGACAGCGAGGCGGCGGCGCTGCGTGAACTCGATGCGCGGCTGGCCGATGTCGCGCCCGAGGCCAGCGCCGAGGAGCTGCAGACGATGGTCTACGAGATCGGCAAGGACGAAAGCTACGGCTTCGAGAACCTGCGCGACTGGTTCAAGGCGCTGTACGAAATCCTGCTCGGTTCCCCGCAGGGGCCGCGCATGGGCAGCTTCATAGCGCTCTACGGGATCGACAACACCCGCAAGCTGATCGCGCGGGCGCTGGGCTGAAGACGTTCGCGCCGGGGGGCTCTCAGCCCCAGCGGCGGGTGCGATACCACTTGGTGATGACGTATTTGACCCCTTGGGTCACCGGCGTCCCGGCGTGCATCGTGTCGTAATTGACCAGGCCGTCGGGCGTGGCGTTGTTCCAGATCAGCAGTGCGCCGCGCTGCGGCGGGACCGAGACGCCGATCCGCGTGAAATCGGTCGAGCCGCCTTCCTCGACCTCGTTGAGATAGGCCATCGCGGTCCAACTGCGCTGACCGCCATGCGCCTTCTCCTCGGCCCAGTAATCGGCCGCGGTATAGAACCAGTCGCAATGTTCCTTGAACTGCTGGCCCGGCAGGTAGCGCTGGCCCTGGATGTTCTCGCCGAAACTCGTGTCGATCCCGAGCAGGTCGTCGATCCGGCGATTGATCGAACGGACGAAGGGATCGGCGAAATTTACGTCGCCCGAATAGCTGGTGCGGTACTGGTCCTGGTAGTTCATGTCGAACACGGTCGAGGGCTTGGCGACCCCGTCGACCATTGCGATCATGCGATCGCATTCGGCCGCGCTGAGGAACTCGCCGACCGCGAAGATTTCCGCTCGGTCCTCCATCACGGTCTGCACCCGCGGGTTGGCGGCGAGCCGTTTGCGGACCTTGGCACCGAGCTTCTTGAGCGCGGACTTGTCGGCGGCGGGAGCCTTGGCGGCGTGCGATTGGACGGTGTCGTTCATCGCGCCACACCTACCCAACGCGAAACGTCATTTCCAGACTGCTCTGGCAGCGTCGGACGGGCATGAAAAAAGCCCCCGCCTCGCGATGGAGGCAGGGGCCAGTCTGGTCCCCGAGGACCCGTTTCGGGGACGATCAGTAGAAAAAGTCGTAGATCACGTCGTGCACCTCGCCGGTGTAGATGTTCACCAGCAGCACGTCGTCGTAATAGCGGACCCAGCGATAGGGGCCGTAGACGGCGGGCAGTCGATAGCGCCACGGGTCGACGATCCGGTAGCGATTGCCGAAGAAGATCGATTCGAGGAAGAATCCGATGCTCAACCGGCGATAGCTGTAATTGCGGTAGGGCGCGTAATAGCGGCCTGCGCGGAAGTAGCGGCGGTTCTGCGCGCGATAGCGGCGCCAGTCGTAACGGCGCTGGTCGCGCCAGCGACGGTTCCAGCGGCGATAGTCGCCCCCGCGATAGTCGCGCGCCCGGCGCTGGTCGCGATATCGGCGCTGGTCGCGATAGGCGTCGCGGGTGCCGGCGCTGCGCCCCTCGCGATAAGCCTCGCGCTGACTGCGACGCTGGTCAGCGCGGCGTTCCTGACGCCGTTCTACGCGACGGTCGCGGCGTTGCTCGGCACGACGTTCCTGCCGGCGTTCCACGCGGCGGTCTCGACGTTGCTCGGCGCGGCGCTCCTGGCGCCGTTCGACCCGGCGGTCGCGACGTTGCTCGCTTCGGCGATCGCGGCGCTGTTCGGCGCGGCGCTCCTGCCGTTGCTCGGCTCGTCGTTCCTGGCGGCGCTCGACACGTCGCTGGATCGGGGCCGTCTCTTCGCGCGGTGCGCGCTGGGCTCCGCGCGGCCCGCCGCTGCGGCGTTCGCTCCGGGAGCCGCGTCGCTCGGCACGTCGTTCGCGACGCTCCTGCCGCGCCTGCTGGCGATCCTGTTCGAACGCGGCATTGCTCAGCCCCGCTTCGGCGGTCGCTTCCATGGCGGCGGTCGGCATCGCCATCAAAGCGAGCGCCGCAGCGAGCGCGGCGAGCGCGGTCTGGTTGAGGAGCTTGTTGCTTTCCATGTTCTGCTTCCCTCCATTCCTCCGTCACCCCTTGTGGCGGATTATCTATCTGTTTGTAACCGGTCGAGCGTGACACCAGACTGAACTGGCCTGTTGCTTGCCGTTCAGTTTCGGATAACCTTTCGTGAATGGCGCTTTGCTTGCGGGGAAGGCGCGGCTGGGGCAGGACGGTAGCGATGCTGGAGACCTTCGAAGCGATCCGCGAGGATATCGATCGGCGGCTGGTCGAAGCGGTGCGCGATCGCCGTGCGCCGATGCACACGCCGGTGGTGGCGACCGAGGATGCGGATGCGCGGGTGATGGTGCTGCGGGGCTGGGATCCGGCGAACCGCACCTTGCGCTTTCATACCGATGCGCGCGCGCCGAAGTCCGCTGCGGTCGGCGAGGGCGCGCGGGTCGGCGTGCTGTTCTACGACAAAGAGGCCAAGGTCCAGATCCGCGGTCGCGGGATTGGCCGGATCGAAAGTGAAGGCCCGACAGCCGACCGGGCATGGGCTGAAAGCGAGAATTTCGCTCGGCGCTGCTATCTCGGAGCGGCACCGGGCGCGCCCTCGGAAGGACCGACATCTGGTTTGCCGACGCAGTTCGAAGGCGTCGAGCCGAGCGAGAGCGAGCTCGCGCCGGCGCGTGCGAACTTCGCCATCCTGCTCGTCGCGCTCGAGGAGATCGACTGGTTCAGCCTGTCCAAGGACGGGCATCGGCGCGCGCTCGTCACCGCCGACAGCGCTCGCTGGATCGCGCCCTAGCGGCGCAACACGAAGTCCGCTCAGGCGGCGATCACGCCCTGGGAGATCCCGCTGATCGCGGCCGAGACGCGGTCGTGCACGCCGAGCTTCTTGAACACGCGCCGTGTGTAGGTGTCGATCGAGCTCGCGCTGAGATCGAGGATGGTCGCGATATCAGAACTCGACTTGCCCCGCGCGATCCATTTGAGGACCTCGTTCTCGCGGTCGGACAGGCCGGCCTTCTCGACCGTGGCATCGCTGTAATAGGCGACCAGCCCGTTATGCACCGCGCTCGAGAAGGATTCGAGCAGCACCAGCGTGGTCGGGTCGACCTCGGCGACGCTGCAGTCGAAACCGAACGAGATCACCGCGTTCAGGCCGTAAGGGCCGAACACCGGGACCATGAATTCGTCGATCACGCCCTTGTCCGAGACCTTGTCCGTGATCTTCGCGATCAATTCGGGTTCGTCGGAACGGAAATGCTCGGTCGCGACGGCGAGCGAAACCGGTCGCCCACTCGAAATGACGTAGCGGTGGCAGGTCGATACCGCCGCTGCGATTTCCTCGCTCGGTTGCGAATGTGATAGCGCACGTTCGGAGGCGAAATAGGTGAAGCTGCGGCACCCGATCACCGAGGAGAACTGCGGCACCAGGTGATAGCTCAGTGAAATGGCGCCGAGCCGCCGCGACGCCTTCAGGATCCCTCGCGCCAGTTCGAAACTCGTGGCTTTCCGCGGGGCGGTGGAAAGCGCCTTGACCAGCGACTGGATCGAGACGTCGACCCAAGGATTTACGGAATTCGTCATAGTCCCAGCTTTCGAATTCCCCCGTTTGCGGCGGCTGCCGCCTTCCGGACGACAACCAGCGATGCCCCCACCCGATAACGTTCAGCTACCGGAGGGACAGTCACGTGCTTCCGTGACAATACTTTGTGGGACCAACGCGTGTATCGGGGTGGCGGAGCCCTTTCGGGGTACCACGCTGCGCAACGACCAGGGCGGAACAACCGTTCCGCCACCGGCCGCTGTCAGCGCACGATCCGCCGCGTAGCGGGGATCAGGCCGCCTGCTTGATCTCGCGCAGGGTGACGTCGAAGGTGATGTCCTTGCCCGCCAGCGGGTGGTTGCCGTCGGCCTTGACCGATTCCTCGCCCACTTCGACGATGTGCAGCATCAGCGGCTGGCCGTCCTGGCCCTGCGCCTGAAGCTGCATGCCCGGCTGCGGGGCCGGTTCGGGCGGCAGGTTGGCGCGCGGGATGTCGATCACCATTTCATCGCGGCGCGGCCCGAAGGCGTTGTCGCTGTCGACCTCGACGGTCTTCTCCGCGCCGACTTCCATGCCGGTCAGCGCTTCCTCGATCTTGGGCATGATCTGCCCCTGGCCGAGCACGACCTGCTGCGGGCCGCTTTCCTGGGTGTTGCCGACGACGGTGCCGTCTTCGGTTTTCACGACGTAATCGATGGTGACGGTGTCACCCTGCTTTGCAGTAGCCATATTGTCCTCTTGGAATCTCGTGTGTGCGGCGCGAAAGTGGCCGCCGGGGGAAGTCGCCGTGTTGCAGGCGCCGAGGTTCCATTGTCGCAAGGCTGCCCGGGCGAGTCAAACGAAGCGGTAGCGCGGCCTGCACGCTTCAGCCCGCGAGCTCGGCGATACGGGCATGCGCGGCGGCCACAGCCTCGGCCTTGGTCTCTTCGCTGACCTTGAGGCCCTCGGCGATCACGAAGACCGGATCGTCGATCCCGATGAAGCCCAGCACGCTCGTAAGGTAGCGCTCGGCATGTTCGACGCTGCGCTGGGCACTGTCCTCGCCATAGAGCCCGCCGCGGGCGATCGCGACGATCACGCGCTTGCCGCCCATCAGTCCCTCGACGCTGCCGTCCTCGCGGTAGCGGAAGGTCTCCCCGGCGACGAGCACGCGGTCGATCCACGCCTTGAGCTGGGTGGGAATGGTGAAATTGTACATCGGCGCGCCGATCACCACCGTGTCGGCGGCCTTGAACTGCGCGAGCGCATCGAGCGAATCCGCCTCGCCGAAGGCGGGCAGGGTGAGGTGGTCGAGCGGCTCGGCGGCAAGATCGCGATAGGTCACGTCCGCGTTGCCGAGCGCCTCGACGATCGCCGCGCTGAGTTCGCGGCTGACCGATGCTTCGCCGCTGATGGAGGAATCGATGTGCAGGATGGTCATGGATAGGGTCTCCGGTCAGAAATGTTGACCAGGCCCATCTATGCGACCATCTAGAACCGGCAAGAACGCAAAACTTCCTGACCAGGTCACACCTCTATGACTGCTCCTTCCGACCACCCCCCTTCCGACCATCCGCATGCCAACCCCGATTGCCGCGCGGTCAGCGAATTGCTGAGCCGGGTGGGCGACAAGTGGACCGTGCTCGTGGTCGAGGCGCTCGCCGAGGAGACGCTGCGCTTCAACGAGCTCAAGCGCCACGTCGGCGGGATCTCGCAGCAGATGCTCACCCGCACGCTGCGCGCGCTCGAACGCGACGGGATGGTCGCGCGCACCGTCCACCCCACGATCCCGCCGCGCGTCGAATACGCGCTGACCGATCTCGGCCGCTCGCTCGCGGAGCCGGTGATGGCGCTGGTCGGCTGGACATTCGCCAATCTGCCGACGATCCACGCCCACCGCGAGACGTTCGATCGCGCGCAGGACGAGGCCGAAGCGGCCTGATCGCGGCGCGGCGTGGACCACCGATCGCAGGGTTTTGAAAAACTCTCGGACACTGTAGAAGTCTGCAATTCCAACCGCTTGCGCTCGGATTCGCGTCCCGCGGTGTAACCTTTCGCGCGGGCCGACGCGCGGCGATGGAGATCGGGCGGGCATGGCGCGATCATACCGCGCGCACTCGATGTAGGACAGCGCGCACCGCCCGGTCCCAATTCCGGAAAAGAAAAGGCCAGCGACACACTGGGTGCGCTGGCCTCTGTCCGGCTGGTGCCGGAATTTGCGAAACGGTTACGGGCTGACCGGATCGTCCTCGCTGTCGGCGACGATGAACACTACGAGCACGAACAGCGCGAAGGCAGCTGCGAGCGCACCGGCATTGCCGCCAAACGCGGCTTCTTCCTCCTGCGGTGCGACAGGAGCCGCTTGCTGCGCCGCGACCGGGGCGGCGACGAGGGTGGCAGCCGCTGTACCCGCGACCAAGGCTTTGGAAAATTTCATAGTCCGCCCTTTCTGTGATTGAATGCATCGTGTTAGGGGCTGTTCACGCAATATGCAAATCATCTCGTCGATGATAGGCCACGGGTCGTCGGGTCGAATTGACCGCGAATTGGCTTGTCTGCGGGCAAGTCCCGCGAGGCGTCAGGCCGCATTTCCGTGCGCCGCGAGGCTGCGTGTCAGCCCTGCTCGGAACCGGACGCCCTGACGCAATAGGCGTCGTAGGCATCGGGGTCGAATGCCTTCATCCCGATCTCGGCGCGAAACTCGGTGACCCGGTCGATATCCTCGACCTCGCCGAAATCCGCCTTGCCCTCCGCGCAGCCGATCTGGGTCGCATAGCGCTGGGGCTTGCCGCGGGCGCGGGCGATGCGATCGAACATCGCGGCATAGTGCCACGGCGTCAGTTGCCCGGCCTCGGCGGCCTCCTTGACCTGCGGGAGGACGCTCTCGGCCAATGAGACATCCCAGTCGAGGTTGCCGTTGCCGTCGAGCGCCATGGCGTGTTGGGCGAGGTACCAGGCGGCGTTCTGCGCCGCTTCGCTGAAGAGCGGCGGCTTGGGCCAGCCGTGCAGCGCGATGACCTGCTTGAGACGCGCGGTGTTGGGCATGTCGACCTTGAACGCGGTCGCTCCCATCGCCTGCCCGAAACAGTTCTGCGCGAGCTCGCCGGAATAGTCCGCGCAGAAAGCGCCTCCCATCGCTTCCCCGCGCGCCCACTGATCGACCCGGTAGCGTTCGAGCAGTTCGGCGGAGAGACAGGCGATGTCGTCGTCGGCGCAGTCCATCGCCTCGAGCGTTTCGAGCTCCGCCGCGAACGCGGCCGAGATCCGCTCGCCGATCGTCATCGCTACTCGCGGTGTCGTCTCTTCCTGGGCAGTTGCCGGAATGGCGAGCGCGAGGCCGAGCCCGGCAAGGCCTGCGGCGATCGATCGATGCATGATGGTCCCCCTCAACGTCGTACGCCCGGCACGCTAGGACCACGGAATGAACGGGAGATGACACCCCCGCCCGATCACCGCCGCTCGAAACTGTCCAGCCCTTCGGCGTCGATGGCACGGGCCTCGATCCGCTCGACCCGCGCGCGGGGAGGGCCGCCTTCCATCGCCGCGACCATCCGCTCGACCGCCTGCCGCTCGCCCTCGACCTGCGCCTCGACCGTCCCGTCGGGCAGGTTGCGGACCCAGCCGGCAAGGCCCAGCGAACGCGCGGTCTCGACCGTCCAGTCGCGGTAGAACACGCCCTGCACGCGGCCATGGATGTTGAGGTGACGGGCGGTCATGCGGAGGTCTCTAACATGCCGCGGTTCCGGACTCACCCGGTCGGTCCATAGCCTCGAACCCGAAATTTTCCGCCAGGTCGCGCCACCCGGGATTGGCGTCCTCGATCAGCCTGATCTTCCAGCCGCGCTCCCATTTCTTCAACTGCTTCTCGCGCCGGATCGCCGCTTCCATCTCCGCATGGACTTCGAACCAGACGAGCATTTTCACGTCGTAGCGCTTCGAAAATCCCTCGAAGGTCCCGTCGCGATGCCGATGGATGCGACCCGGGAGATCGGACGTCACGCCGATATACAGCGTACCGTTGCGCTTCGAAGCGAGGATATAGACGCAAGGCGTGCGTTCGAACGGCATGACCGAGGCCTAAGGCACTGCCCGCGACCCGTCATCCCCCTTTTGGTCTTCCCCAAGCCTCATCGTCATCCCCGCGAAGGCGGGGATCCAGGGCGAACAGGCACCAAGCCAGACTGGATTCCCGCCTGCGCGGGAATGACGACAATGGGGTGGGAAGCGGACAGTTAGTCAGATGTTTGCGCCGCAGTGGGTGAGGGATAGTCGATCTTCTGAGACGTCGTATTCGCCAAACGCTACCTTGTAGGGCCTGTCGTCCAACATCCGTTGATGTTCCGGCACGCGAGCATGGATATGTCGCCCGCCTTTGAACTCTTCGAAACCTGCTTCCCGCAGATCCACATCGATCTTTCCATAATCATACCAATCGTAGTCCCAGCCCAAGAAAGGCTCGGACATAAAGGTATAATGACGCTCCCAGCTATCTAGAGAGCCAATGCATGATACCTTGCTCAGCCGTTGCTCCAGTCGGTCAATAGTCTGCTCTGTTGGTCGACTTGGAATAAATCCGGAAGAGCAACCAGTGAGCGAAGCCGCACACAGTATCAGCAGGAAGCGCATGGCCCATGTTTCGCACAGGCCCTTAATGTCAGCAACCGGGGCGTAAGCGGACATTCCGCTTACGACCCGACACCTCGTCCTACCTAGTCAGCTTCTTGTAACTCACGCGGCTCGGCCGATCCGCGGCATCGCCCAGACGGCGCCGCTTGTCCTCTTCATACGCCTCGAAGTTGCCCTCGAACCATTCGACGTGGCTGTTGCCCTCGAAGGCGAGGATGTGCGTCGCCAACCGGTCGAGGAAGAAGCGGTCATGCGAGATGACCACGGCGCAGCCGGCGAAGTTCTCGATCGCTTCTTCGAGCGCGCCGAGGGTTTCGACGTCGAGGTCGTTGGTCGGTTCGTCGAGCAGCAGCACGTTGCCCCCCTGCTTGAGCATCTTGGCCATGTGGACGCGGTTGCGTTCGCCGCCCGAGAGCTTGCCGACGTTCTTCTGCTGGTCGGGGCCCTTGAAGTTGAACGCGCCGACATAGGCGCGGGTCGAGACGTCGTGGCCGTTGACCTTCATGTAGTCGAGCCCGTCGGAGATTTCCTCCCACACGTTGTTCTTCGGATCGAGATGCGCGCGGCTCTGGTCGACATAGCCGAGGCGCACGGTCTCGCCGATCTCGACCTTGCCCGAGTCCGGCTCTTCCTGCCCGGTGAGGATCTTGAATAGCGTGGACTTGCCCGCGCCGTTGGGGCCGATCACGCCGACGATGCCGCCCGGGGGCAGCATGAAGGAGAGGTCTTCGAACAACAGCTTGTCGCCATAGGCCTTGGTGATGTTCTTGGCTTCGATCACCTTGCCGCCGAGGCGCTCGGGCACCTGGATGACGATCTGTGCCTTGCCCGGCTTGCGGTTGCCCATGTCTTCCTGGAGCTGGTCGAACTTGCGGATACGCGCCTTCGACTTGGTCTGGCGCGCGGCCGGCGTCTGCCGGATCCATTCGAGTTCGCGCTGCAGCGCCTTCTGCTTGCCGCTTTCCTCGCGCGATTCCTGTTCGAGGCGCTTGGCCTTCTTTTCCAGGTAGGTCGAGTAATTGCCCTCGTAGGGATAGTAGGAGCCGCGATCCAATTCGAGGATCCATTCGACGACATTGTCGAGGAAATAGCGGTCATGGGTGATCATCAGCACCGCGCCGGCATATTCCTTGAGGTGGTTTTCGAGCCACTGGACGCTTTCGGCGTCGAGGTGGTTGGTCGGTTCGTCGAGCAGCAGGATGTCGGGCTTCTGGATCAGCAGGCGGGTGAGCGCGACGCGGCGCTTCTCGCCGCCCGAGAGGTTTTCGACGCTCGCCTCGCCGGGCGGGCAGCGCAGCGCCTCCATCGCGATCTCGAGCTGGTTGTCGAGCGTCCACCCGTCGACCGCGTCGATTTCGGCCTGGAGCTCGGCCATTTCCTCGCCGAGCTTGTCGAAGTCGGCGTCGGGCTCGGCCATTTCGGCACTGATCGCGTTGAACCGCTCGACCTTGTCGGCGATGTGGCGCGCGCCGTCCTTGACGTTTTCGAGCACGGTCTTGCTCTCGTCGAGCTCGGGCTCCTGCTCGAGATAGCCGACCGTGATGTTCTCGCCCGGCCAGGCCTCGCCGGTGATGTCGGTGTCGATCCCGGCCATGATCTTGATCAGCGTCGACTTGCCCGCGCCGTTGGGACCGACGATGCCGATCTTGGCACCCTGGTAGAACTGCAGGTTGATATTGCTGAGCACCGGCTTGCTGGCGCCGGGGAAGGTCTTGGTCATGTCCTTCATGACGAAGGCGTATTGCGCTGACATCGAGCGTGTCCTTTGAATCGGGCGATGTGGAAGAAAAGTTCGGGCGCGAGATAGGCGTTGCGGCGCGCGCGGGCAAGCGGGCGTGACAACGGGGAACATGTCGCACGCGGCTTGCGTTCGAAAGACCATGAAACATTTGCTTTTTGCCTCGCTCGCCGTCTCGGCGCTGACCCTCACCGCCTGCTCGGGCTCGGACGATGCCGAAACCGACGCCGCGACGGAGACCGGCACCGCCGCGGTCGATACCTCCGCCGATGACGAGATCGGCGCCAACTGGGCAAGCCGTGAGGGCTACGACAGCGATGCCGAGGCGAGCCGCGAGGAAGCGAGCGAGCAGGGCGGCACGCTCTCGCTGACGCTGCCCGACGGCGTGACCCAGGCGATGCTGGGCGAGCGGACCAAGCGGATGATCGCGGTGCAGGTGCTGCTCGACAAGAGCAACCATTCGCCCGGCGTGATCGATGGGCGAGAGGGCGCCAACACCAATCGCGCGATCCGCTACTACCGCGAGGCCAACGGGCTCGCTGCGGGCGAGGGGATCGACGGCGAGCTGATTTCCGCGCTGCTCGACAATCACGGCGGCGACGTCTTCCGCACCTACACGGTCACCGAGAAGGACGCCGCGACCGAGTTTTCGGACGTGCCCGAGGAATTCCCCGACATGGCGAAGAAGGACGCGCTGGGCTACGAAAGCGCGCGCGAAATGCTCGCCGAGCGGTTCCACATGGACGAGGATTTCCTCGCCGCGCTCAACCCCGACGCCGATTTTGCCAAGGCGGGCACCAAGCTCGTGATCGTCAGCCATGGCGACGACCGGATCGATGCCGATATCGCCAAGGTCGAGGTCCGCAAGGGCGAAGCCACCGTGGTCGGGCTCGACCAGGCGGGCAAGGTGCTGGTGAGCTTCCCGGCGACGATCGGCAGTTCCGACTTTCCCAGCCCGAGCGGCCGGATGAAGGTCGCCGCGATCGCGCCCGAGCCCAATTACACCTTCGATCCCGACGACCAGGACTGGGGCCCGGACGAGACCTTCATCCTCCCGCCGGGGCCGAACAACCCGGTCGGTGGGACGTGGATCGATCTCGGCAAGGATGGCTACGGTATCCACGGCTCGCCCAACCCGCAGATGGTCGCCAAGGAAGCGAGCCACGGCTGCGTGCGGCTGACCAACTGGGATGCTGCGGCCTTCGCCAAGGCGCTGAAAACAGGCACGCCGGTGGAGTTCGTCTAACCGGACTTCACAAAGCGCGGGGAGCGCGGTAGCCCCTCGCGCCATGAACAAGACGCTCTTCGCGCTCGCCGCGCTTTCGCTCCCGCATTTCGCGCTCTCCACACCCGCCGCCGCCCAGTTGGGGCCCGGACCGTGCGAGGATAGCTGCTCGCTCGAGCAGCGCGCCGATGCCGCGCTCGAAGGCGACCAGTTGGCGTGGCACTTCGTCGAGGGGATCACCACCGAGGTCGGGCCGCGCCAGGCCGGCACCGAAGCCGAGCAGCGCGGTCGCGAATGGGCCATGGCCTGGCTGCGCGCGCAGGGCTTCACCAATGTCGCCGACGAACCCTTCATGATGGACACCTGGGTGCCGGGCGACACGCACGAGGCCGAGATCCTCGCGCCCTTCGCGCAGCCGCTGGTGGTCCAGCCGCTCGGCAATTCGGCTTCGACCGGCCCCGAGGGGATCACCGCCGAGGTGGTCTATTTCCCGACCGTCGCCGAACTGCGCGAGGCGCCCGACGGCAGCCTGAAGGGCAAGATCGCCTTCGTCAGCCATGCGATGACCCCGACGCAGGATGGGTCGCAATACGGCTTCGCCGGGCCGGCGCGCTGGGTCGGCGCGGGGATCGCCGCGAGCAAGGGCGCAGTCGCGACCGTGATCAAGTCGGTCGGCACCGATCGCAACCGCCTGCCGCATGTCGGCGGGACCTCCTTCCCCGAAGGGGTCGCGCCGACCCCGGCGGGCGCGCTGTCGGTGCCCGATGCACTCAACCTCGAACGCATGTTCGAACGCGCTGATGGCAAGCCGATCACGATGAAGCTCACGCTGACCCCGCGTCGTCTCGGCCAGACGCAGAGCGGCAATGTCGTCGGCGAGATCGTCGGTCGCGATCCCTCGCTGCCGCCGGTGCTCGTCGCCTGCCACATCGACAGCTGGTGGAACGGCACCGGCGCGTTCGACGACGGTGCGGGCTGCGGCATCGTCGCCGCCGCGGCCAAGCACGTCGCCGCCACCGGGCAGCCGTTGCGCACGATCCGCGTGCTGATGGCGGGCGCAGAGGAAACCGGGCTGTGGGGCAGCCGCGCCTATTCCGACGCGCATATCGACGAGCCGATCGCGGTCGGGCTCGAGAGCGATTTCGGCGCCGATCGCATCTGGCAATTCCAGAGCAATTTCCGCGAGGCCAATCCCGACCTTCATGCCAGGATCGCGCGCGCGGTCGCCCGCTTCGGCGTTTCGGACAGCACCGCAGTCGCCAGCGGCGGGGCCGACATCAACATCGCGCGCGACCAGGAAACGGCGATCATCGACCTGCAGCAGGACGGGACACGCTATTTCGACATCCACCACACGCCCAACGATACGCTCGACCGGATCGACCGCGCACAGCTGCGCCAGAACGTCGCGGTGTGGACCCAGGTGGTCGGAATCCTCGCCAACGAGGAAGGGCCGATCAAACCCTGACACGATCGGTCGGTTTTCCCCGACCCCGTGGAGTTTACTAAAGGGGATTTTAACCCCGCATAACTATACGGCATCGCTGGAGGATTGGGGTAGTCGATGAGCGAAAAGATCCTGGCCATGGCGAATCCAATGCTGTGCGCAGTGTTCGCTGTCGCGTTCTTCGTGCTTTGGCGGCGCGAGACCAGCGCGACCTGGATTGTCATCCTCGCGGCGACCTATGCTTCGCGCGCGGTCGGTTTCTTCGTCTTCCATTTCACCGCTAATCCGAACGGGGTGGCGGCGATCGTCACCATGCACGTGTTCTACTCGGTCAGTGCGATCACGATCGTCTGGGCCATCTGCGCGCGCAACCGCCAATCGGCAGACCTCAAGACCTATCTCCTGATTTCCGTGCTCGGCCTCGCGCTGATCGTCGGCGCGACCTACGGGGCCGATTACAACGCCAGGCTCTACGCGGCCAATGCCAGCTACGGCCTGATCCTCGCGCTCGGCACGCAGACCGCGGCGCGCAAGGTGGAAAAGGATTTCCTCGACAAGGTGATCCTGTTCCTGCTCGCCATGGGCGCGTTCCAGTTCTTCGTCCGGCCGATGCTGGCGATCATCGTCGAAGGCTCGATGACCGCCGAGCAATATCGCGAAACGCCGTTCTACGCGCTGATGGTAGTGTGGCTGGCGCTCGCGTCGCTGCTGATGGCGATGGCGCTGCTCGCCGCCGCGCTGACCGACCAGATGAACGCCATGCGCGAGGAATCGCAGCGAGATTCGCTGACCGGGCTCAAGATGCGCGGACCGTTCGAGGAGGCGGCGATCGCCATGCTCAGCCGCGCCAAGGAACAGAACGTACAGGTCGGCGCGATCGTCGCCGACATCGATCACTTCAAGCAGGTCAACGACATCTGGGGCCACCAGGTCGGGGACAATGCGATCGCCGCCTTCGGCGACCTGCTCGGCTCGACGATCCGCACCACCGACCTTGCCGGTCGCATCGGCGGAGAGGAATTCTGCGTCCTTGTCTGGGATTGCGAATCCGATCCGACCACGGGGCTCGCCGAACGCATCCGCAGCCGCTTCGAACGGCTCCCGATCGAGGGAATTTCGGGCGACGTCCGCTTGACCGCGAGTTTCGGCGTGGCCGCGTGGGATTCGCACGAAGGCTACGGCAAATTGTTCGCTCGCGCCGATGCGGCGCTTTACGCGGCCAAGGAGAACGGCCGCAATCGCGTGGTCGGCGAGGGCTGGGACAATCCCGCCGACGCCACGGTCGATGTGGCCGAATTTGCCGCGCGCCAGGAGGACGACCAGCCGGGCGATCGGCGCTCGGGCGTCCGCGGGATCGCCACCGCCTGACGCCGGGCCGGCTCGGCCCCGACTTGCAATCTCGGTCGCGCGATGGTCCATTCGGCGCGATGATCGTTCCCGGTGAAATTCTCGATACGATTCTGCGCGGCGTGATCCTCGCGACCATCGCCTTGCTCTGGATCGTCGTGCTCATCCGCATCAACGGGCTTCGCTCGCTGTCGAAGATGACGAGCTTCGATTTCGTTATGACGGTCGCGCTGGGCAGCCTCGTGGCGGGGGCATCGCAGGCCGAGAGTTGGCTCAAGTTCCTCCAGCCGCTTGCGGGGATGGTGGGGCTGTTCGTCGCCCAATGGGGGAGCGCGAGGATCCGCAAGAACTCGGCGTGGATGGAAAGGATCATGCAGAATGAACCCGTCCTGCTGATGCGCGACGGCGAAATTCTCGACGAGGCCCTCGAAAAGACGCGGGTCGCCCGCAGCGACCTGATCGCCAAGCTGCGCGAGGCCAATGTGACCGACTATTCGCAGGTGCGGGCGGCGGTACTCGAGACCACGGGAGACGTCTCCGTGCTCCATGGTGAGACGCTCGACGAAGCCTTGCTCGAGGGAGTGCGGAAGCAAACCGGTTCCTGACCGGTGCAAGTGGTCGGGGAGACAGGATTCGAACCTGCGACCCTCTGCTCCCAAAGCAGATGCGCTACCAGGCTGCGCTACTCCCCGACACTTTACTCGGCCTAACGCTTCGCTGCGTGCGGCCAATCCCGGCCCACCGCTTCGCTGCCTGAGGCCTGCGGACCGCGGCGGTGGTGGGCCCGGCAGGACTCGAACCCGCGACCAAGCCGTTATGAGCGGCCAGCTCTAACCAACTGAGCTACAGGCCCCCGCCTGGACTGGCGGTTACCGCGCCCCGATTGAGTATTCAAGCGCGGTTGTACGCGCGAGGCTAATCGAGCTCGACGGCACCCATGATGTCGCCGATATCGGTCGCGCGCACGCCGCGCTGGTCGAGATGGGCGAGGATCTCGCGCCACCAGTCGTAGAATGCGTCGAGATCGTCGTTGTCGCGCACATAGGGGGTGTTGCCGGGCACCAGCGAGGGGCTGTGGAAGGCGAAGTTGAGGATCGGCAGCCCGTCGCCGAGCGCGTGGTCGATCGCGGCCTTGGCCTCGTCGATGCTGACGCCCTCCGGGGTGAGCGGTACGCGGTTGAGGAGGCCGAGCCGCGCCGCCGCGCCGCGCAGCGCGGCGACCCGGCCGGACCGGCGATAGAGCTTCGGGCCATGGCGGCGCAGGAGTCCGGTGAACACGGTGGTCAGCGGCAATTCGAGGATTCGCACGTCGCGCCCGACCCAGGCCGGACTGGAATCACGCGTGCTGAAATCGGGGCCGTCCTCGGCGTGGTAATCGTGATAGGCGCGCACCGAGCTGTCGATCGCGATACCTTCTTCGCCGAGCAGCGCGATCGTGTTGGGCCCGATGCCATAGCGCCCGGCGCGATAGATCTTCGCATCGACGCCGAAGCGCGCGCGCACCGTCTTGGCGAGCGTCGCAATCTTGGCGCGTTCGAGCGCGGGCGGGAGGTTGCCGGCGAAGCTGTTGCGGCAGTTGACCTCCTCGTCGTGCGGCGGGGTGACCCAGGGATGGAGCTGGAGCCCGACATCGGCCTTGCGGCGGCGGAACGCGCCACCGAGGATATCCTGCGCGATCGACGAATTGGCGACCGGATAATCGACGAGGTAACAGGGAATTACCCCGGCACCTTCGCAGAAGGTCTGGAACTTGCGCAGGCGCACGACCGAATCGACCGCGGTATTCTCGCGTGCGAGCGGCTGGGTCCAGTCGAAGTCCTCCTCGACGTCGACCGTGACGAGGAAGGCCGGGCCGAACCCGTCGCGAAAACGCACCGCAGGATGTTCGTCGGTCGGCAAGATTCCCCCCTTGAATTCCCGCTGCGTCAGGTGCCGCCGTCGTTTCCGGCAGCTCCTTCCGTTCCTTCCACCTCGTCGTCGCTATTGGGCGATGCGGTGGCGGTCAACGGCAGGCTGAGGACAAGTTCGTCGCTGTCGCGCTGGAGATCGCCACCCGCGGCGCGTGCTTCGGCGCGGGCGAGGCGCAGCGCGAAGCCGCTCCCGAACATGCCCGCGCTGATCGCATTCTGGCCGTTGGCGATCCCGCCCTCGAACAGCTTTTCACCTTCGCGTTCGGCCAGCCGGCGCGGAATCCCGGCCGAAAACTGGGCGGTGTCTCCCTGGACGGTGAGGCGCAAGGCGAGGAATTCGCCCGGGGCGGTTTCCCCCGCAAGCGTGCCGAGCAGGCGCCACACCAGCCGTTCCCCGTCGCATCGCGACATCGCGATCGGGACCGGTGGCCGGGCGATCCGGCTCTTGAAGCCGCTGACCCGCGGCTGGGTGTAGGTCGCGAGCTGTTCGAGCGTCTGCGAGATCGTGGTCGACAGGTCGCAACCCTCGCCCGCGAGATCGATCTCGCCCCCGGTCAGCCGGGCGAACAATTCGAGCTCCTCGAACCCGGCCATCATCGCCGCACTGTCCGAGGCGATGGTCGCGGCGAAGGCGCGATAGGTGTGCGGGACGTCGCCGAAGATCTGCTGTTGGATCGATTCGGCGAACCCCTGGATCGCGTTGACCGGCGTGCGCAGCTCGTGGAGCAGCTGGCGCAGCTTTTCGGCGCGCTTGGTCGCGCGGGTGACGACCTTGCCCGGGCGGCGCAGGCGCCCGCGGAAATGCATGAAGCGACCGCCATCGGGATCGAACACCGGCATCGCGTCGAGCCGCCACCGGCCCGCGACCGCCGGGGCGCCCGAGATGTCGAGCATCTCGTCCACGATCGGCAGGCGGCGGCGCACGCTGCGCCCGATCCGCTCGCTCGCGCCCGACAGCGAATAGCCGACCAGCATCGGGGCGACCGAACGCGGCGCGTCGACGATCCGGCCGACCCGATCGGTGGTGAAATCGATCGCGGTGATGCGGGTCTCGTCGCCCTGCATCTCGTCGAGCGGCAGGCGCGGCGCGGCGGGGGCCGAACGGTCCGTGCCATCTCCCGCATCCTCGCGGTTCTTGCGGAAGCTCTCGATCCGCTTGACCAGCTCGCCGATATTCTGCGCCGGGTCCGACCTCACCGGTGCGAGCGGGATGGGCTCCTCCCGGGGCGCGGGTTGGGCGGGTGCGGGTTCGGCAGGAGCGGGAGGCGGGGCCTCGGCTTGCGGCTCGGGCGCGGCTTCCTCGTCGATCGGGTCGTCGAGTTCGAGCGGCTCGTCCTCGGGTTCCTCTTCGAGGCCCAGCGCGGCGGGGGTTATGAATGGCGGTGGCGGGATGTCGGCGAGCTGCGATCGGCGCGTTTCCGCTGCGGTCGTGCCTGGCTCGGGCTCGTTCTCTTCTTCTGGCGCGGCAGGTGGTGGCGGCAGCGCCGGAGCCTCGGCCTCGACCCCGATCCGGGCGAGCCGTTCGCTGACTTGCCGCGACAGGCCCGAGCGCCCGCGCAAATGGTCGCGAACCTCTGGCGGGATCGTCGGAATCAGCGCGAGCCATTGGGCATCGTCGAGCCGCGCTCCACGCATCGCGGGGCGCGCGATCTCGGGCTCGTGCAGCGCGAGCATCGACAGCAGGCGCGGCGTCTCGATGCGGTAGCCGGTTTCGGTAATGACCTGCGCCCGCTGCTCGACCGGCAGCTTCTGGCTCAGCTCGGCCAGCAGGACGTAGGCCTCGTCGAGCCGTGCCGAATCGATCCGCTCGGCATGCTTCTGCGCGAGGATGTCGATCAGCTGGCGAAATTGGGTCAGCCGCGCGGCATCGCTGCGCAGGGGCGTGCGCATCACCGTGTCGAGGCGGTCGTCGAAATGCATTCGCGGTTTCAGCGTGGTCCTTGCGATCAAATCTGGCGCATATCCACGCCTTCGCGTCGATTATGCAACGCCGCGGGTTATCATGAGGTTTCCATCGGACGGATCGTTCACTTGCCGACGTAGCAATGCGGGACGTTAACCTTGACGAGCGCTAATATTATTGCTGGAAATTGTTCGAAAGCGCGTTTATGTGTCGCCGCCGTGTAATAGGGGGAATCGTGCATGACCAAGCCGGTCACCAATCTCGATCCAATCGATCGCCAGCTATTGTCCGAATTGCAGGACAACGGACGGATCACGAATGTCGCGCTGGCCGAAAAGGTCGGGCTGACGGCGCCGCCGTGCCTGCGCCGCGTGCGCGCACTCGAGAATGCGGGCGTGATTCGCGGCTACCATGCCGATCTCGATCCGGGCACGCTGGGCTACGGCATCACCGTTTTCGCGATGGTCAGCCTGAAGAGCCAGTCCGAAGAAGCGTTGCAAGCGTTCGAGAGCCATGTCGGCGCGCTGCCCGAAGTGCGCGAATGCCACATGCTCAATGGCGAGATCGACTATATCCTCAAGGTGGTGAGCGAAGACCTCCAGACCTTCCAGAGCTTCCTCACCGGCTACCTCGTCAATGCCCCCAACGTGGCGAGCGTGAAGACCAGCCTGACGATCCGCACCACCAAGCACGAACCGGGCGTGCCGCTGGATTGAGGCGGCTCTCCCCCTGGAGGGGGACTCTCTCGGCTAGCCCTCGCGCTCCTTGAGCCACTCCTCGAGCCACTTGATCGAATAGTCGCCGGTCAGCACGTCGGGCTGGTTGAGCAGTTCCTGGTGCAGCGGGACCGAGTGCTTGACGCCTTCGATCACCATTTCCTCGAGCGCGCGCTTCAGGCGCATGATGCACTTGTCTCTGGAGCGACCGTAAACGATCAGCTTGGCGATCATGCTGTCGTAATAGGGCGGGATCGAATAGCCGGCATAGAGACCGCTATCGACGCGCACATGCATGCCGCCGGCCGGGTGGTAATGCGTGACCTTGCCCGGCGAAGGGGCGAAGGTGAAAGGGTCCTCGGCGTTGATCCGGCACTCGATGGCGTGGCCGCGGAACTCGATCTCGTCCTGCGTGTGCGACAGCTCCTTGCCCGCGGCGATGCGGATCTGTTCGCGCACCAGGTCGACCCCCGTGATCGCCTCCGTCACCGGGTGTTCGACCTGCAGCCGGGTGTTCATCTCGATGAAGTAGAACTCGCCGTCTTCCCACAGGAATTCGATCGTGCCGGCGCCTCGATAGGCCATGTCGCGCATCGCCTTCGAGCAGACTTCGCCCATGCGCGCGCGCTCGGCATCGGTGATGACGGGCGAGGGTGCCTCTTCCAGCACTTTCTGGTGGCGGCGTTGGAGCGAGCAGTCGCGTTCGCCCAGATGGATCGCATTGCCGTTGCCGTCGCCGAACACCTGGAATTCGATGTGGCGCGGATTGCCGAGATACTTTTCGATATAGACGGTGGCGTCGCCGAAAGCGGCCTTGGCCTCGCTCCCGGCCTGCTTCATCAGCGTCTCGAGCTTGCTCTCTTCCTCGCAGACCTTCATCCCGCGTCCGCCGCCGCCCGATGCGGCCTTGATGATGACGGGATAGCCGATCTCGGCCGCGATCTTCTTCGCCTCGTCGTAGTCGGAGACGGCGCCGTCGGAGCCCGGGACCAATGGCAGGCCCAGCTCGCCCGCGGTCTTCTTCGCCTGCACCTTGTCACCCATCGTGCGGATATGTTCGGGCTTGGGCCCGATCCAGGTGATGTCGTGCGCCTCGACGATCTCGGCGAACTTGGCGTTCTCGGACAGGAAACCGTAGCCCGGATGGATCGCATCCGCCCCGGCGATCTCGGCTGCGGAAATGATGTTGGCGACGTTGAGATAGCTGTCGGTCGCGGGCGGCGGGCCGATGCACACCGCGTGGTCGGCCAGGCGCACATGCATCGCGTCGGCGTCGGCGGTGGAGTGCACTGCTACCGTCTCGATGCCCATCTCGTGCGCGGCGCGGTGGATGCGCAGCGCGATTTCGCCGCGATTGGCGATCAGGATGCGGGTAACGGACATAATCGCTTACTCGACGACGGCGAGCGGCTGGTCGAACTCGACCGGCTGGGCATTGTCGACCAGCAGCTGCTTGACGGTGCCCGATGCGGGCGCGGTGATCGGGTTCATGACCTTCATCGCCTCGACGATCAACAGCGTGTCGCCGGCTTCGACCTTGTCGCCGACCTTGACGAAATTGTCCGCCCCGGGCTCGGGCGCGAGGTAGACGGTGCCGACCATCGGCGACTTGATCGCGTGGGCGGGGGCCCCATCGGTGGCCGGCGCGGGCGCGTCGCTCGCCGCCGGGGAGGAAGAGGGCGCGAGCGCAGGTGCCGGCGCAGGCGCGGCGAAGTGCTGCGGGGCCGCGGCGACCATGCCGCCGCGCGATACCTTGATCTTGCGTTCGCCGTCCTCGACCTCGATTTCGGTCAGGCCGGTTTCACCCAGCAATTCCGCGAGTTCGCGGACGAGTTTGCTGTCGATATTCATGCCGCTCTGCTTGGAGTTCGCCATGTATGTCCCTGTTTGCTGCGATAGGATGCTGCGATAGGCGGGGCGCTATGCGCCGTGCGCGCCGTGCTGGCAAGAGGGGCGAGCCGGATCGTGCCCGATGGAGGGTCAGAATTCCGCTACGGAATCCAGCGCTTCGAGATAGGAGCGCGCGCCTTTGCCCGCGAAGGAGGCGCGCGCCGCCATACCGACATAGGAGCGATGGCGGAATTCCTCGCGCTTTGCCGGGTCGGACAGGTGGACCTCGATCACCGGGGTTTCGATAGCGCGGATCGCGTCGTGCAGCGCGATCGAGGTGTGCGTGTAGCCGCCCGCATTGAGCAGCACCGCCTTCGCCCCCTCGGCCTGCGCCTCGTGCAGCCAGTCGATCAGGTGGCCTTCGTGATTGGTCTGGCGGACCTCGATTTCGAGCCCCAGCTCGCGCGCCCGGTCCTCGAGCATCCCGGCAATATCGTCGAGCGTGTCCGAGCCGTAGATTTCCGGTTCGCGCAGGCCGAGCAGGTTCAGATTGGGTCCGTTGAGGACGTAGACGAGGTTGGTCATGCGGTCCCTTATCCCGATCGCCGCGAAAGCAACAGGGGCAGCGCCGAAACCTCGATCTCCGGTCGTTCCATATCCGATCGGCGCAACCCTGATCCCGAGCTTGCCAGACGAACCACGGGTGACCCGGTCGCTTTTTGCCGAATGAAGCGGAGCTGGCGGTGCCTTCCCGATCCGAAATGGTTCGATCTCGTCTGGCGGGCGATGCGAGACCAAATATGGTGGCCGGGCAGGTGGCGACGATGCCTGCAGGCACGGGGGATGGGGCATGAGATTTGGCATTTGCCTGATGGCATTGGCGCTGGCCGGCTGTTCGACCGATCGAGCATTGCTGGAATTGCAGCGCGATCGGCTGCTGCAGATCGAGCAACAGGCATTGTCGATCAGGGGCGGTGTCGAACAGGGCAGTTTCGACCCGACGCGCTACGACCTCTATCTTGCGCTGGATGGCGATGTCTTCACCCGCCTGCTGGAAGGGGTTGAAGGCAATACCGTCGAGGTGGTCGCGTCGAACCGCCCGATCGAGCTGACCGTCGACAAGGTCGAAATGACCTTCCGCCCGGGCAGCCCGGAAATCGAATTGGCGGCGAAGGCACGCGATGTCGGCAGCGGATTGATTGCGGAGCTGCAAATGGACAGCCGGCTCGTGATCGAAGGCGATCCTGCCCGGCCCGACGAATTGCTGGCCCGGATTGTCGCGACCCGTATCGTGCCGCGGGTCCGCTGGGGTCCGTTCGATTTCACCAAGCGCAAGTTCGTGCGATCGCTGCTGTCGCTGGAGGCCGCGCGCTTTACCGAGAGGCTGCCTGCCGCCCGGCTCCCGCTGGCCCGCGAATTCGCTTTCGGCAAGCCTGCGAATTCGGTGGATTCGGGGCAGATCAAGACGACCCGTGACAGCTGGATACGCGGCAACCTGTCGTTTCCCTCAACGGAAATCCGGGGGCGGTTCGTGGTTCACAACGTCCTGTTCCTCGAAAACGGGATCCATCTATTCGCCAATGTGGAGGGGATTTGAGATGTCTGGACGGTTGATGGTCCTCACCTTGTCGCTCGCGCCGTTGCTGGGCGGCTGTGCTTCCACCGGCGGCCTCGAGCGCGAAATCGCGAGTATCGAAACCCGGGTCCAGTCGGTCGAACGGGAGATCACGGAGGCGACGGCGGATATCGGGGGCGCTGGCAAGGATATCAGGGCCCGAATGCGCTACCGGCCGCTCGTCAGTTGGGCGGAGAGCTTTTCGGCACGCCCGGGCGATCAGCGGACGATAGAATTTCGCCAGACCTCGCGCGACGGCGACGTGTACGAGGTCGAGCACGAATGTCGGTTCACCATTCCCGGCGGCTGGCGTCGACGCGACGGCAAGCGCGCATGGGTCCATGAGGCGAATTCGACCAAGGTCGATCTCGAGATCGGCCGCTTCGCGATCGATCCGACCGAACAGGGCCTCGATTTGCGCACCGACCTGAAAATCGACGGGCGAACCCAGGTCGCCGGCAATTACCGGGTCGCCTGCGGACCGAGCGTGGGCGGTAATATCGGGATCACGGCCACTGCGCGCCCTTCGATCCTGACCCGGGTGACCTTCATCGAGGGACCCGACGCCCTTCCCCGCTATCGCATCGCGCTGGTATCGCCCGATCGGATCGGCCTGGAAATGCGCGGGCATTTCCAATGGTTCACCGTCGGGTTCACGATCCCCTTCGAGAAACTGGCGCGGGAGATCGCGCAGAGCGAATTGAACCTGCTGTTCGCGAAGGATGGGGAGATCGTCCTGCCGGACGGACCGACCCGCACCTATCGGCTTGCGACGATCGAGCCCGGGGTTGCGACATCGACCGAAGGGATGATGTTCGAGACCGACCTCGTCGTCGAGGTCGAACAACCCCGGTAACGTCCGGCCTTCGGCAAAAAGCCCGCCGTGCGCCGGACGGGCGGTTGGTCGCCCCGCGGCGACGGTTCGGCGGATTGCAGGTGCCTGTCGATCGAGCCACGCATAATCGGCTCCGGACAACCACGGAGTTCGGTCGATGAAGCCGATTGCCAGTTCCGCCGCGCTCGTCGCGCTCGCCGCCTGCACCTCGATTTCCGCGCAAACCGTCCCGGTCGAGCCGACCGCCTACCGCTGCACCACAGTGCCCTGGCTCGAAGCCGGTAAGCCGCTGGTGCGCGCCCGCGTGAACGGACGCGAACTGACCTTCCTGGTCGATACGGGTGCCGAATATGATGGCTGGATCAAGCCGGAAATCGCGCAGGAGCTGGGCATGCCGGTCGTCGGTTCGGTCCCTTCGGAAGGCGAGGACGACCCGACCGGCGGTGTGCCGTTCTACGGCGCGGCGTCGTTCACGCTCGGCGCGATCACCTTCAGCGATCGGCGACTGGGTGAAATGCCCGAGATCGGCCCGAAGGGGCAGATGTTCGACGGGATCATCGGCAACGGCTTGTTCGCCGACATGCAGGCGGCGTTCGATTACGAGCGGGGGGTGCTGCAGGCGACCGATCTAAAGCTCGACAAGGGGAGCACGGTTCCCTTCGACAAATACGGCATCCCCGTCCTGACCCTCGATATCGGCGGCGTGCCCGCCGAGGTGCGTCTCGATACCGGCAATTTGGCGAGCCGGCTGTTCGTCACCGCCGAAACCGCCGGCAAGCTCGCGATCGTGGGCGAACCCGAGGTGAAGGGCCGCGCGATGACCGTATCTGGCGCGTTCGAAGTGATCGAAGGCCGCCTCGCCGGCGCCGTCCGATACGGCGATACGACCTTGCCGATCACCGCCGTGCGGTGGCCGGGAGCCTACGATTCGGGACAGCTCGGATCGCAGGGGCTTGCCGGGCAGACCGTCCGCGTCGATTGGCGCAACCGGCGGGTGTCGATCATGCCCGAGGCCGATGCCCCGACCTGTGATTGAGCGCGGGCCGAGGCGGGGGCGCTAGCGCTCGACGCCCTTGACCTTCCCCCACTGGCGGGCGGCCGTGTAACCGAGATAGCCGGTGCCGAAGAGCGCGTAGAGCTCGTCGGGAAGGCCGCGCAGGTAGGCGGTGATGCCGTTGCCTATATCGAGCGCGATGCGCGCATCGAAGGCGCTGAGCACGCCCATCGGCAGCGCGAACAGGATCAGCGTGTACATGACGTAGAGGAAGGACGGGCGCGCGCGGCTGGTCCAGGGATCGCGCGAACCGGCCTCGGCGACGATCGCCTCCAGCCGCGCGCGCACCAGGTCCATCTCCTGCGTGCCCTCGAGCTTGATCAGTTCGAGCTTGGCCCGTTCGCGCGCTTCCTTGTCGGGGATGACCTTGTCGATGATGGCGGCGATCGGTCCGATCAGCGATTCTATGATACCCATGGTGCTGCTCCTGAAATGGAAAAGCGCACCAGATAACCAAAACGGTTCATGTAGGAAAACTATTTAACCGTCAGACCACACCATAGGCGAGCATTGCGTCGGCGACCTTCTTGAACCCGGCGATGTTCGCGCCACTGGCATAATCCACGCTGCCGTCGTCCCGTTCGCCGTAGGCGGCGCATTTGTCGTGGATGTCGCACATGAGCGAGGTGAGCATCCGGTCGAGCTTCTCGCTCTCCCAGCTGACGCGCTCGGCGTTCTGGCTCATCTCGAGGCCCGAGACCGCGACCCCGCCGGCATTTGCGGCCTTGGCCGGTGCGAAAATCAGCCCGGCATCGCGAAAGCGGTCGGCGGCCGCGGTGGTGCTCGGCATATTGGCCCCCTCGCAGATCGCGACCGCGCCGTTCTCGATCAGCGTCTTGGCGTCGTTTTCGTCGAGCTCGTTCTGCGTCGCGCAGGGTAGCGCCAAGTCGCATGCGACGTTCCACGGGTTCTCCCCCTCATGGAAGCTCGCGCCCTTGAATTGGTCGACATATTCGGACATCCGCCCGCGCCGTTCGAGCTTGAGGTCGAACACGAAGTCGAGCTTGGCGTCGTCGAACCCGTCGGGATCGTGGACGAAGCCGTCCGAATCGGACAGCGTGACCACCTTCGCACCCTCGCTCACCAGCTTGCGCGCGGCGTGGAGCGCGACATTGCCCGAGCCGGAGATGACCGCGGTCTTGCCGTCGAGCCCGTCCTTCGCCTGTTCGAGCGCGGCGCGCAGAAAATAGATCGCGCCGTAGCCGGTCGCCTCGGGCCGCAATTCGGAGCCGCCATAGTCGAGCGCCTTGCCGGTGAGCGCGCCTTCCCAGCGATTGGTGAGCCGCTTGTACTGACCGAACAGGTAGCCGATCTCGCGCGCGCCGACGCCGATATCGCCCGCCGGCACGTCGGTATGCGGCCCGATATGGCGGAACAGCTCGGTCATGTAGCTCTGGCAGAACCGCATCACCTCGGCGTCGGACTTGCCCTTGGGGTTGAAGTTCGCGCCGCCCTTGCCGCCGCCCAGCGGCAGCCCGGTGAGCGAGTTCTTGAAGGTCTGCTCGAAGGCGAGGAACTTGAGCACGCTTTCGTTGACCGATTCGTCGAACCGCAAGCCGCCCTTGTAGGGGCCGATCGCGTTGTTGTTCTGCACCCGCCACCCGCGCTCGACCCGGATATTGTGCTCGTCGTCCTCCCAGCACACGCGGAACGATACGATCCGGTCGGGCTCGGCGATCCGGCGCAGGATCTCGGCCTCGTGATATTCGGGCTTGTCCGCGATCCAGCCCCAGATGTCGTGCGCGACCTCGTGCACCGCCTGGACGAATTCCTCCTGTCCCGGATTGCGCTCGCGCAACCCCTCCATGAAGGTTTCCAGCTTCGGCGCGGTCTTGCTCATTCCCGGTTCCTCGTTCGCTTTTTTGCCCTCCCAACGCGCCAGTAGGGCGGGAGGTCCGGGCAAAGGGATTGGGCGGCGCAGCAAGGCCGCGCGCTTGCGCACCGGGAAGGATTGCGACGGGACGGGAATGTAGGGAGGGGGAGGGTTCCGATGGTCGGGACGACTGGATTCGAACCAGCGACCCCCACACCCCCAGTGTGGTGCGCTACCAGACTGCGCTACGTCCCGACCTGGAACGAGCGCGCCTCTAGACCGGGTCGTTCGCCTTTTCAAGCGCCGCTTCGCAACCCGTGCGGCACCGCGTTGCAGGCGATTGGCAATGCTGCTAGTCGCGGCCCACGAAATTTCGCCGGGACGGGGCTTGGCAGGGGATGGCGTGCCACCCACATCCCTGCTCGACCGCTTCGGCGTCCAACCCGACTAGAACTGAGCCAGGGAGCCCAGCCTTCATGCTTTCCGATCAATTGTCGCTGCTCGTGGCCACCGCAGGTGCTGCGGGCGATCCGCCCTGGTACGTCGCGGCGGTGCCGTGGATCCTGATGTTCGGCATCCTGTGGTTCTTCATCCTGCGCCCGCAGATGAAGAAGCAGAAGGCGCATTACGACAAGGTCAGCTCGATCAAGAAGGGCGACAAGGTCGTCACCGCCGGCGGGCTCATCGGCAAGGTTATCAAGGTCGACGACGACTACGTCGATATCGATCTCGGCGGCGGCACGAAGGTGAAGGCGGTGCGCAACACCATCGCCGACATCGTACCCCCGGGCGGCGCCAAAGCTGCGAACGACTAAGGGACGGACCGAAGAATGCTCGATTTTCCCCAGTGGAGGCGCATCTGGCTATGGGGGCTGACGCTCGTCGCATGCCTCGCCGCGGTGCCCAGTTTCTTCGCGCTAACCGGTCAGGATTATCCCGATCCGCTCAAGGCCGCCTACGACCAGTCGGTCAATCTCGGCCTCGACCTTGCCGGCGGTAGCCACATCCTGCTCGAGGCGGAGCGCAGCCAGGTCGCCGCGCAGCGTCTCGAGACAATGGAGGAAAGCGTGACCGCCGAGATGCGGCGCGCCGATCCGCGCATCCGCATCGGCGACATCTCGCGTCGTGACGGGCGGCTCAGCTTCATGATCGAGAACCCGGTCGACGTCGACCGGGCGCGAGACCTGATCGAGCCACTCACTACCGGCGCGGGCCTCACCGGCCAGCGCGACTGGACGATCCGCGTGGTCGACGGCCAGCGCATGATCTTGACGCCGACCGAGGCGGGGATGGACATGGCGGTCAATAACGCGATGGAAACCGCGGTCGAGGTCGTACGCAAGCGTATCGACGCGCTCGGCACGCGCGAGCCGACGATCATCCGCCAGGGCGACAACCGTATCGTCGTGCAGGTCCCCGGCCTGCAGGACCCGGGCGAATTGAAGGCGCTGCTCGGGCAGACCGCGAGCCTCGAATTCAAGCTCGTCGACGTCGAGGCCTCGGCCGCCGACACGCAGGCCGGCATCGCCCGTCCGGGTAGCCAGATCCTCCCCGGCGCACCGGGCAGCGATTACGAAGGCGCGACGCTCGCCGTGCGCCGTCTCGGCGGGATCAAGGGCGACACGCTCACCGATGCGCGCCAGAGCTTCGATCCGCAGACCAACGAACCGGTGGTCAACATCACCTTCGACAGCTCGGGCGGCCAGCGCTTCGCCAAGCTGACGCGCGAAAACGTCAACCGGCCATTCGCGATCATCCTCGACGACCAGGTGCTGTCGGCTCCGAACATCAACGAACCGATCCTCGGCGGGACGGCGCAGATCTCGGGCGGGTTCACCGTCGAAAGCGCCAACAACCTCGCGATCTCGCTGCGCTCCGGCGCGCTGCCGGTCGATCTCGCGATCGTCGAGGAGCGCACCGTCGGTCCCGACCTCGGCCAGGATTCGATCGAATCAGGTATCCTCGCGATGGGCATCGGGTCGCTGCTCGTGATCTTGCTGATGGTCGTCACCTATGGCCGTTTCGGGATGTATTCGACTGCCGCACTCGTCATCAACGTGGTGATGATCCTCGGCATCATGGCGATCCTCAACACCACGCTCACGCTGCCCGGCATCGCCGGCTTCGTCTTGACGATCGGTGCAGCGGTGGACGCCAACGTGCTTATCAACGAGCGTATCCGGGAGGAGCGCAAGCGAGGGAGGCGCGTCGTCGCTGCGGTCGAGAACGGCTACAAGGAAGCGAGCCGTGCGATCTACGATGCCAACGTCACGAACTTCATCGCCGGCGTGCTGTTGTTCCTGTTCGGCTCTGGCCCGGTGCGCGGCTTCGCCGTCGTGCTCGTGATCGGCCTCTTCACCAGCGTCTTCACGGCCGTCGTCCTCACCCGCATGTGGGTGGCGATGTGGCTGCGCAAGAAGCGCCCCAGCGACCTGCATATTTAAGGAGGACGGCCCCATGAAACTGCTCAAGCTCGTCCCCGACGACACGAACATCAAATTCCTGAAATACCGCATCCCGTTCTACGTGGTCAGCGTGCTGCTGATCGTCGCGAGCTGGGCGCTGGTCGCTACCAATGGCCTCAATTACGGGGTCGATTTCGCCGGCGGCCAGGAAGTGCGCGCGACCTTCACCGAAAGCGCCGAGGCGCCGGTGGCCGAGGTGCGCGAAACGGTGGGATCGCTCGGCTACGGCTCGCCCGTGGTCCAGCGCTTCGGCGAGCCCAACCAGGTCTCGATCCGCGTCCGGTTGCCCGACGAAGTCGCCGAGGACAAGGAAGCGGCGCAGCGCATCGCCAACGAAGTGGTCGGCTCGCTCGAGAGCGAGTTCTCCGATTTCAGGCTCGACGGCAACGACAACGTTTCGGGCAAGGTCTCGGGCGAGTTCTTCACCCAGGCGCAGCTCGCGCTGCTGGTCGCGATGCTGGCGATCGCGCTCTACATCTGGATCCGTTTCGAATGGCAGTTCGGCGTGGGCGCGTTGTTCGCGCTGTTCCACGACGTCTCGCTGACGCTGGGGATGTTCGCGATCTTCCAGATGGAGTTCAATCTGACGACCATCGCCGCTATCCTCGCGATCATCGGCTATTCGCTCAACGACACGATCGTCGTCTACGACCGCATTCGCGAAAACCTGAAGAAGTATCGCAAGATGCCGATCCCCGAACTGCTCGACCTCTCGGTCAACGAGACGCTGGCGCGGACGGTGATGACCTCGCTGACGCTGCTGGTTGCGCTGCTGCCGCTCCTGCTGTTCGGACCCGAGGCGTTGTTCGGCCTCACCGCCGCGATCTTCCTCGGCATCTTCGTGGGTACCTACAGCTCGGTCTACATGGCCGCGCCGATCCTGATCTGGCTGGGGGTCGATTCGCACAGCTTCGTGCCGGAAGAAACCGAGCTCGACCGGCAGGAAAAGGCTGCGCGCGACCTCGGTTAGGCGCGTCGCGCGATCAGCTCATCGTAATGGCGGGCCAGTGCTTCGGCATGGGCCCGCCAGTCGAATTGCTCGACGGTTTCCGCCACCTCGCGGCGCGTGTACCGATCCAGCAGCACCGCGCGGATACCCTGTGCGATCGCCTCGGGCGTGCGCTCGACGATGCGTCCGGCAGATCTGCTGCGCACAACCTCGCGCGCGCCGCCGACATTGGGGATGACGATCGGCGTGCCGCAGGCGAGCGCCTCGACCCAGGCATTGGCGAGCCCTTCGCGCTGCGAGGGCAGCACCATGACTTCGGCGGCCGACAGCAGCACTGGTAGCTGGTCGTGCGATACCCCTCCGAGGAAATGGACCCGATCGGCTACCCCTTCATCCTGCGCGAGCCTTGCCAGCGCGTCGCGCCGATCGCCAGTGCCGAGCAGGGCGAGATGGCCCCGTTCGAGCAGCCCGAGCGCGCGGATCGATAGATCGTGACCCTTGACCGGCAGCAGCGCTCCGACCCCGAGCATTAGCGGCTCGTCGTCGGGCATAGCCAGGCCGAACTCCTCGACGATCATCCGCCGCATCGAATCGTGGTCGAGCGGGCGGAACAGGTCGCGATCGAGACCGGTATAATGCACCCCGATCCCACGCCTTGTTAGAGCGAGGCCCTGCATGTCGCGCGCCAGCGCCTGGCTCACCGCGAGCACCCCTGCGGCGCGATCAAGCGTGGTTCGGATCGCCTTCTTGCTGTGCCCGCCGAGCCCCCAGTAATGCACGTCCGTGCCGCGCGCCTTGACCGAGAAGGGCAGGCCGAGCCGCTCGGCGAGGCCGGCCACTGCCGGTCCGTCGGGAAACAGGAATTGCGCGTCGAGCAGGTCGAACGGGCGTTCGGCATGGAGCCGTTCGGCGATCGGCAGGACCGACCGCCGGATCGCCCACGGATTGATCCGCGCGCCGACCTTGGGGATCAGCGGGAAGGTCGGGCGCAGCACCCGCACACCGCCGTCCACGCTGTCGACCGCAGCCTCCTTCAGTTCGGCATATTCACCCAGCGCCACCGGCGGGACACCGATCGGGTTGATGACCGTGACTTCCCATTCGGTGTACTTCGCCAGCGCTTCCATCGAGCGCGCGACGAACGCGCCGAAGCGCGGTCGGTGGGTGTTGGGATAGAGGGTGGAGACGGTGAGGACGCGCTTCACAGCTTGCGGACCACCATTTCGGCGAGCGCGAGCCAGGGCGGACTGTCGATCACGATCTGGCGCTCGCCCGCGCCGGGCGGGAGCAGGCCGACGCGGCTGCCCTGGCGGTCGATCAGCCGGCCGAAAGCGTAACGCCCGCCCTTGCGCGGAACGAGCACGTCGCGATTGACCGCGCGCTGCGCCTCGTCGGGATCGATCTGCCGCATCCAGAGCTGGTCGCCCACGCGATATTCACCCTGGCTGGTCTCGATCGCGAGCACCATCAGCGCGCCGCCTCCTCCGAGGTCGGTCGGCAGGATCGCGTCGCGCTGGCTGGCGATTGCTTCGGCCCCGCCGTCGGTCAGCCGGGCGACGATCTGCGGATGCGCGGCCTGTTCGGACCGGACGAGCGTTTCGGGCTCGACTCCCAGCGCGGCAGCGATCCGGTCCATCCACTTGATCGAGAGGTTGCGCATGCCGGTTTCGAGCCGGCCGATCGTCTGTGCCGTGGTCGGCGGATCGCAGGCCTCCGCGACTTCGGCGAGCGTTAGACCCTTGTCCTTGCGAATGGCGCGGATGCGGTTGATCATATGGCGGCTTTCCGATCAGATACGGTTTCTTCTTTCCTACAATGTAACCGATTTGGCAAGTCGATTGCGAAGGAGATTCGCATGAAGAGAGTGCTGGCCGAACGCGAACTGACGAATGAAGGTGCGACCCGCAACAGACCGCGCCGCGGACGCCGCAGCGCGACCGTCAACCTCGCCGAATCGCCGCTGACCTGGCTTCATGCGCGCGGCCACCTGAGCGAGCGGCAGTTCGAGGCGGGTGAGCGGTTGCGCGCCGATTACGAGCGCGCGCAGCTCGCGCCGGGGGTGACGATGCGGTGGGATCCGGTCCGCATAAGAGGGACGGCTTCGGATCGCGAACTCCATCCGACCGAACGCCAGCTGGCGGCCAAGGCGCGCTTCGACGGCGCCATGGCGGCGGCGGGCAGCGGGTTGTCGGACGTGCTGTGGCGCGTGGCCTGCGCGGGCGAAGGGCTACCGGCGGCCGAAAAGGCGCTCGCCTGGCCCGCGCGCAGCGGCAAGCTGGTGCTCAAATTCGCGCTCGACCGGGTCGCGGGGTTTTATCGCGTTTCCTGATCGGCGCGCTTCTTCGCCAGACGCGCCTTGTCCTCGCCCGACAGGCGGGTGCCGATCGCGATCGTGAGCGTGACGTAGATCGCGATCATCAGCGCTCCGCAGGCGGCGACGATGCCGTCCCACAGGCTGAAGCCGCGCCATTGCGGCACGTCGGTGCCGAACACGATCATGCAGATCGTGACGAGGATGAAGGCGATGCGGATCTCGGTCGGGCCGAGGCCGCCATGCGAGAGATGGAACTCGCCGGTGACCTTGGCGAGCAGGAAGGTGTGGATCGAGACGAGGTAGTAGCCGGCGAGCGTCAGCAGCGCGATCTCGAGCTTCACAAACGGGCTGAGCCCCAATCCGCCGAGGATCAGCAGCCCGGCGAGCATGTCCGAGCTGTGGTCGATGAAGAAGCCGTAATTGGGTCGTTCGATGCTGCGATGGCGCGCAATGCTGCCGTCGAGCGAATCGCCGAACCAGTGGACTACGAACAGGCCGATCGCGACCCACAGCAGCACCGGTTCGCTCTCGGCGAAGACGTAGCACAGCCCGATCCCCACCGCGGCGAGGATCGCGAGCAGGGTCAGCTTGTCGGGTGTGACCCATCGGGGCAGCCGCGTGCACAGCCAGTCGAGCGCCGCGCGTTCGGCGCGGGTCACCAGCGTATGCTGGATCCGTTCGATCTTGTCGGGTTCGTCCCGTGACACTCTCATGACAGCGCCTATCGCGGAGTGGTGCTGCGGGTGCAAGCTATTGGCCCGTTCGCGGCAATGGTTTAGGCAGAATGGATGATGGCTCCCGACCGAATTGGCCTTGCGGGCAAGACACGAGGTCGCCTGTACTTCGCCTTGGCGTTACTGGTGTTCCTCTCGACGTTCTTCGGAATGCCGCTCGAAGCAACGGTTGCGATCATCATTGCCTTGGTGATCTGGCAGTTCATCTTCGATCCTGTCGATGTGAGAGGCGAACGAAGATTCCTTGGTTGGAAGGCAAAGGAAACCAAACCATTCGTCGGGAGCATCTTCGGTAGGAAGATCGACGACGAATAGATTCTAGCCCTCGACCCGTTCGGCGAGGTCGAGCCAGCGTTCCTCGGCGGCTTCCTTCTCGGCGCGGGCGGTGCCGATGCCCTTGCTCACGCGCTCGAATCTGGCCGGATCGCTCGAAAAGAGGTCGGGATCGGATAGGATTTCCTCGCCGCGCGCGATCGCCTTTTCCAGCTCGGCGATGCGATCGGGCAGCAGCTCGTAATCGCGCTGGTCCTTGTAGCTGAGCTTGCCCGGCGGGGGAGGCGGCGGCGGTGGCGGCGGTGGTGCGGACTTCTTCTTCGACCGCGCGGTGTTGTCGGTTCGAACCTTCCGCTTCTTCTCCCAGTCGGCATAGCCGCCCGCGACCACGTCGACATCACCGCTTCCGTCGAGGCCGAGCGTGAGCGTGACGGTGCGGTCGAGGAAATCGCGATCGTGGCTGACGATCAGCACGGTGCCCTCGTAATCGGCGATCACTTCCTGCAGCAGGTCGAGCGTTTCGAGATCGAGGTCGTTGGTCGGCTCGTCGAGCACCAGCAGGTTGGAGATGCGGGCGAATTCGCGCGCCAGCAACAGCCGCGACTGTTCGCCGCCCGACAACGTACCGACCTTGGCATCGACGAGGCCGGGATCGAACAGGAATTCCTTCAAGTAGCCCTGCACGTGTTTGCGGTTGCCGCGCACGTCGATCCAGTCGCCGCCCTCGGCGAGCACCTGCCTTACCGTCTTGTCGGGCGAGAGAAGGGCGCGCTGCTGGTCGATCATCACGCCGTTCAGCGTCTTCGACAGCGTGACCGTGCCCTCGTCGGGCTCCATCTCGCCGGTCAGCAGCTTCAGGAGTGTCGTCTTGCCCGCACCGTTGGCGCCAACGATGCCGATCCGGTCGCCGCGCTGCACGCGCAGGTCGAAATTGCGAATGATCGTGCGCTGTTCGCCATCGGGCGTCTCGAAGCGCTTGGCGACTCCCTCGGCCACGATCACCGCCTTGGTCTTGCTGTCGTCGGCCTCGATCGCGAGCTTGGCGGTGCCCTTGGGCGCGAGCATGGCGGCGCGCTGGGCGCGCATCTGCCACAGTTTCTCGAGCCGCCCCTGGTTGCGCTTGCGTCGCGCGGTGACGCCGCGCTCGAGCCAATGCGCCTCGATCTTCAGCTTGGCGTCGAGCTTGTCCGCCGCGCGCGCTTCCTCGGCATAGACCTGCTCGATCCAGGCATCGTAGCCGCCGAAGCCGATTTCCTTGCGCCGCAGCGAGCCGCGATCGAGCCACAACGTGGCGCGGGTCAAGCGCTCGAGGAAGGTGCGGTCGTGGCTGATGACGAGAAACGCGCCCTTGTAGCGCTGGAGCCAGCTTTCGAGCCAGTCGATCGCGCCGAGATCGAGGTGGTTGGTCGGCTCGTCGAGCAGGAGGAGGTCGGGATCCTGTGCCAGCGCGCGGGCGATCGCCGCGCGGCGCTTCTCGCCACCCGAAGCCGTCTTTGCATCGCGGCTCATGTCGATGCCGAGCTGTCCGGCGATCGCCTCGACCTCGAATTGCTGCGGCGCGTCGTCGCCGTGCAGCGCAAAGTCCATCAACGTGTCGTGCGGGCCGAAGTCGGGCTCCTGCTCCAGCATGACGACGCGAGTGTGCGGCTGGATCGTGCGCTTGCCGTGATCGGCCTCGATCTGGTCGGCGACCAGCTTCATCAGCGTGGTCTTGCCCGCGCCGTTGCGGCCGATCAGCGCGAGCCGATCGCGCGGCCCGACATGGAGGTCGATATCGCGGAACAGCCAGCTGCCGCCCTGCTGGAGCGACAGTCCTTCCCAGGACAAGATCGGTGGTTCGGCCATAGGCCGCGCCGCTTAGGCGAGGCGCGGGGAGGGAGCAAGCGCGCTCAGTCGGTCGCCACCGCTCGCTCCGCCTTCTGCTCCTCGACCATCCGCGCCACGTCCTCGAGCAGGGCGGGCGCATCGAACACCACGCCGTCCTTGATCGTCCAGCGCACGCCGCCGATGGTCTCGATTTCGTTGGTTTCGCGGTTCAGGCGGTCGTGGCCGGTGCCGTAGAGCACTTTCAGGTTCGCCAGCGGGTTCTCGGGCACGATCACGAGGTCGGCCAGCTTGCCCACCGCGATCCGGCCCATAGGCGGCTCCTCGCCGCGCGCGTCGTAGATCTCGCGCGCGCCGTTCAATGTCGCGGCCTTGATCACTTCGAGCGGAGTGAGCCCTGCCTCGCGCAGCATTTCGAGCTCGCCGATATAGGCGAAGCCCCAGGTCTGGTAGATATAGCCCGGGTCCGAGCCCGCGGTGACGCGACCGCCGCGATCGTGGAAATCCTTGGTCAGTTCCATCCACTTGACGAAGAAGTGCCGCCAGGCGACCTCCTGCTCGGTGCCCCAATCGTGATAGTAGCTGCCGTGATTGGTCAGGCTCGGCCGGTAGAAATCCATCAGCGAAGGCAGCGTGTAGCGCGCGTGCCAGTCGAGGTTGCGCGCACGCATCACGTCGCGGCTGGCGACGTAGATGTTGAAGGTCGGGCTCAGCGTCACGCCGCTCTCGACGAGGAAATCGACATAGTCGTCCCATTCCTCGCTGCCGGACTCGACCGCGCTGTAGCCGCGCAAGGCGACCTCGCCGAAGCGCGACTGCTCGTCGCGGTAATTATAATCGGCGGGGTAGGGGGCAAGCTGGCCTGAACGCGGGATGCTTTCGAAATGGCCGTAGAAATGGGTGATCCCGTCCATGCCCAGTTCGACCGCGCGTTCGGCGGTGACTTCGCCGAGGCCGCGCTGGCCGAGATGCGCGACCGAGCCGATGCCCTGCTTCTCGGCCTCGTCGAGCGCGGCTTCGAGCACAAGCGGGGTCTCGTTGTTGAAGAACTTGATGCCCCAATATCCACGCTGCTTGATCCAGCGGACCCATTCGCGTGCCTTTTCGGGGGTGTCGGGCGTGCCACGATCCCATTTCGATCCGAACACGGCATGGGGATAGAGCCGCGGCGCGGTGATCGTGTTCGCCGCGCTGCGGCGGGTCATGTCGAGATCGGTCAGGTCGCCGGCAAAGGACACTCCGCGCACGCTGGTTACGCCGTGCGCGAGCCACAGCTTGAAGCCGTAGGAAGGCTGCGGCGCCTTGTCCGGATCGCCATTGTGGCCGTGGACGTCGACGAAGCCGGGGAGGACGTACATGCCTTTCGCCTCGATCACCCGCGCGCCTGCATAGGCCTCGTCGGCGCGGTCGCTGCCGGTGACCGCGGTGATGCGGTTGCCCTCGATCTCGATATCGACCGGGCCTTCGGGCGGCGCACCCGAACCTTCGATCATCGTCGCGCCTTTGACGATCAGTTTCTCGAACGGTCCTTCGCCTTCGCCCGCAGGACGGTCGGGAATCGGTTGCATCTGGGCGAGGGCGGCTCCGCTCCATGCGAGCGCGGCGAAGGTCAGGAGCAGGCGGTGGATCGTGCGAAAGGTCGTCATGCCCGCCTGCCTAACCAAGCGTCGAGCCGATGGAAAGCGGAACGCGCGCATTCACTCGCGCGTAATTCGGCCTCGTGCAGGATCGCTGCAATATCAAGGAGACACGCCCATGTTGCGCTTTGCCATTCCGCTTCTCGCCGCCACCGCCTTCACCGCCACGGTTGCGGCGCCGGCGCAGGCCGGCGAAATCCAGATCCAGGTATCCAACCCGGTGGTCGAGCTCTCGGTCAACGAGATCGTCCGCTCTGCTCCCGACGTGGCGCAGATCGGCGCCGGCGTGCAGACGCAGGCACCGACCGCGCGCGAAGCCCTGGAGCAGAACTCGACCGCGATGGAGCGGATCGTCGCGCGGCTGCGCGCGCTCGGGATCGAGCGCAAGGATATCCAGACCGCCAATTTCAACCTCAACCCGCAATACCGTTACGACCGCGAGAACGAACAACAGGTCTTCACCGGCTACATGGTCAACAACAACGTCCAGGTGATGCTGCGCGATCTCGACCGTGCGGGCGAGGTGCTCGACGCGCTGGTGAGTGCGGGCGCGAACAACATCTACGGGCCGAATTTCATGCTCGAGGACGATGTGGAGGCCAAGGCGACCGCGCGCCGCCGGGCGTTCGAGCGCGGCCTGCGTCAGGCTGAGGAATTCGCGCGGATGGCTGGCTATTCCGGCGTGCGCCTGCTCGAAGTGTCCGAAAGCTTCCAGGGCTACGGCCCGGGACCGCAGCCGCAGATGGCGGTGCGCACCGCCGAAGCTTCGGCCGATGCCAAGGTCCCGGTCGAACCGGGCGAAGTCGCGACCGGGGTAACGCTGGGGCTCAAATACGAGATGACTCGCTAGCGCGACTGTACCTGAACGGGACGGTGGCAGAGGTATTCACTGGTCATTCAAGCCTCGCCCGATAGGACGCTTGCATCATGTTTCGCATTCTCGGTCTTTCCCTCGCGCTGACGCTCGCGCTGCCTTCGGCGGCGCAGGCGCAGTCGCGCGACGAGCAGGTCGAGGCGCGCAAGGAAATGCGAGCCGGCCGCCAGCTCACGCTCGATGAAATCCATCGCCGCGTGGTCCCCCAGTTCGAGCGCAAGGGGATGGAATACATCACCTTCGAATGGGACAATTCGGCCAAGGTATACCGCCTGAAATTCTTCGACGACCGGCAGGTGGTGTGGGTCGATGTCGACGCCCGCACGGGGCGCGTGCTGCGCATCCGCAGGTAGTTTGCGGCTGAGGACGCCGATGTCGCTCGCATTGACCATTGATCCGCAAACCTCCATCTGCGCCTCTGAACACAAGCCCAACCGGGGAATTGCAAGACCCATGCGGATCCTGATCGTCGAGGACGAGCCCACGCTCGGCCAGCAGTTGAAATCCACGCTCGAAGGCAATGGCTATGCCGTCGACCTGTCGACCGATGGCGAGGACGGCCATTTCCTCGGCAGCACCGAGGATTACGATGCCGTGATCCTCGATCTCGGCCTGCCCGAGATCGACGGGCTCACCGTGCTCGGCATGTGGCGCAAGGAAGGGCGCAAGTTCCCGGTCCTCGTGCTCACCGCGCGGGACAGCTGGTCGGACAAGGTCGCCGGCCTCGATGCCGGGGCCGACGATTACCTCGCCAAGCCGTTCCAGACCGAAGAACTCATCGCCCGCCTGCGCGCGCTCATCCGCCGCGCCTCGGGCAATACCTCGCCCGAACTGGTGGCCGGCGACGTGCGGCTCGACACCCGCTCGGGACGCGTCACGCTCGACGGCGAACCGGTCAAGCTGACCGCGCAGGAATACAAGCTGCTCGCCTACCTGATGCACCACAAGGGCAAGGTGGTCAGCCGCACCGAGCTGATCGAGCATATCTACGATCAGGATTTCGACCGCGATTCGAACACGATCGAGGTCTTCGTAACCCGCATCCGCAAGAAGCTGGGTGCGGACGTCATCACGACCATCCGTGGCCTCGGATACAGCCTCGACGATCCCGCCGACGCGCCCCGGGCCTCGTGATCCGAGCGATCCTGCCGCGGCGGTAACGCCGAGGGGCGAGGAGGCGCGGATCGAGGCCGAGGCGGCGGCGTCGGGGGCACCCGATCGCGACAAGCCCGTCGAACACACCGGCTCGCTCGGCCGGCGGATGATGCTGATCGCGGCGGGGTGGATCACGATCCTGCTGCTGGTCGGCGGTCTCGCGCTCGACCGCACCATCACCAATCTGCTCGAGCGCAATCTCGACGAACGATTGAACTACATCCTCACCTCGATGGTCGGCTCGGCCGAAATCGATGCCGAGGGCGACGTCTGGTTCAACCGCGTGCTCGGCGACCAGCGATTCCTCGAACCCAATAGCGGGCTCTACTGGCAGATCGACGGGACCGACAAGGAACCCTGGCCCTCGCGCTCGCTGTGGGACCGCACGCTGACCCTGCGCAGCGATCATACCCAGGCCGAGCCGGTCTATTACAACAGCGACCAGTTCGAGGGCGAGAGGCTCCGCATCGTCGAGCGGTCGACCACGCTGCCCGGCAGCGCCAGCGACTGGACCTTCGCGGTCGCCGCCGACCGCGCCGAGCTCGAGGCCGAGATCGCCGAGATCCGCTCGATCCTGTTCTGGTCGTTCATCATCCTTGGTTTCGGGCTGGTCCTGCTCGCCTGGCTGCAGGTCTATTACGGCCTGTCCCCACTGCGGCGCGTGCGGCGTGCGATCCAGCGCATGCGCGGGGGCGACGAGCACCGCGTCACCGAGCCGCTCCCACTCGAAGTCCAGCCGATGGTGACCGAATTGAACGGGTTGCTCGCGCATTCGGAAAAGCAGGCCGAGGAAGCGCGCATGCATGCGGGCAATCTCGCGCATGCGCTCAAGACCCCGCTGACCGTGCTGGTCAACGCGGCGACCGCGCGCGATCCCGACCTCTCCAAGCTGGTCCACCGAGAGACCCGCGTGATGCAACGCCAGGTCGAGCACCACCTCGCCCGCGCCCGCGCGGTCGGGCGGCGCGCCACCGGCTTGTCGCGCGCCGCGGTCTGGCCGAGTGCCGAAAGCGTGTTGCGCGCGGTGACCCGGCTCTACGAGGACACCCGCTTCGACCTTGACGGCAACAAGCAGGCGCTGGTCGCGATCGAGCGGCAGGATCTAGACGAAATCCTCGGCAATCTGATCGAGAATGCCGCCAAGTATGGCGGCGGTTCGGTTTTCGTTACGGTCGACGCGCAGCCCGACGATCCCGATTTCTGCGACATCTGGATCGAGGATGACGGGCTCGGTATCCCCGAAAAGGACCGCATCCGGATCTTCGATCGCGGCGCGAGGCTAGACACCGGCAAGCCCGGCACCGGCCTCGGCCTCGCGATCGTGCGCGACGTGGCGGAGATCTACGGCGGCGGCGCCGAGCTGCTCGAGAGCGAGGACCTCGGCGGCTTGCACGTGGTCCTTCGCCTGCCCCGCTCGAAGAATGCGCGCGACGACTGATCTGGTCGCTTTTTTCCGCGCCGGGGACGGAATAAGGCGGCGCATGCGCGAGATTTTCCTCCTGCTGGCCGCTGTCGCCGCGTTATGCGTCGCACCTGCCCACGCTCAGTCCTACGAACTCGACGAAACCGAGCCACGCATCGAACGTTCGCTCGCGGCGATGCGCGAAGGCCAGGCGGCAGGCGAGGCGGGGGATGAGGAACTCGCCGAGCGCCGCTTCCGGGAGGCGCTGGCGCTGCGGACCGCCGCGCTCGGTCCGCTCCACTGGGCGACCGGCAATGCCAGCCTGCAACTGGCGCTGGTGCTCGATCGCAGCGAGCGCACGGAAGAGGGGTTCGCCGCTTTCGAGGCCGCGATCGCGGCCTATCGCGCCTCACGGCCCGAATTGCTGGCGACGTCGCTCGACGATTATGCCCACGCGCTGGAATCCGCCAGCCGTTACGAGGAGGCGGAACGCCTGCGCCGCGAATCGCTCCAGGCACTGGCCTTCTCCGATTTCACCGAAGCGGAGCGCGAGGAGCTGGCCGTCGAATGGTCTCTTCGGCTCGGCACGATCCTGCGCTGGCAGGGACGCCATGCGGAGGCGATCCCGTTGCTGGAGGCCTATCTCGCGCGCGTCGATACGGGCAGCGAGGAGGATGGATATCGCTTGGCAGTGACGCTGTTCGACCTCGCCTATGCGCTGGCCGGGACGGGCGAGGCCGAGCGGGCGACGGCGCTTTATGGACGGATCATCGACACCTATCGCGCACCGGGCGATCTCGGCGACGGACTGCTGGTCGCCAGCCTGCTCAACCAGACCAACCTGCACGACAATGCCGGTCGCTTCGAAGCGGCGATCGTCACCATGCAGCAGCGCGTCGATTATCGCCTGCAGCTGGGCGACGATCCGGCCGAGATTGCGATGGACATGATGCGCGTGGCCGACCTCAATAGCCGGATCGGGCGGGCGGACCGGGCGGAGGCGTTGCTGCGCCAGGCGCTGGCGCAATACGAGGCAGTCGCACCCCCGCTGCGCCTCCAGCGTCTCGGCGAACTGGTGAAATGGGCCTACGATGCGGGCCTGCCCGCGCTGGCCGAGGATATCGCGCGGGCGCGGCTCGAACTGGCCGATCGAAGCGGCGACCTGGCGCAGCGCGCCGACGCGCTGACCGCGCTCGCCAACGTGTTCCTCGACTTGGGCCGTCCCGACGAGGCCGCGCCGTTGATCGCCCGGGCCGATGCGATCCTGACTGGTTCGGAAGCGGACCTCGCTCTCCAGCGCGGCGTGGTCCAATATGTCCGCGGGCGCAGCCTGACGCTCGCCGATCCCCCGCAGGCCGAGATCGCGTTGTTGGCCGCAATCAGGGAATTCTCCGGGCTGGAAGGGTGGCTGAAGGCGAATGAAGCGGTGTCGCAAGGGCTGCTCGGCCGCATCTACCTGCTCCAGCAGCGCCATGCCGAGGCGTTGGCGCGGTTCGAAAATTGCGCCGCCCTGTTCCGGCAACATGCCCCCGGCTATCGCGGCGATATCGTGATGTGCGAGACCGGCGGGGCGGAAGCGCTGGCGGGGACTGGCGAAGTCGATGCGGCGATCGCGCGCTTCCTGCCGATGCTGCCGCTGATGCGGCGCGAGCTCAGCGATCGTAGCCCGGTGATGATCGACCGGTTGGGCGCGCTGGGTGAAATCTACGGCCTGCGCGCATCTTCGGCGCGCACGGCGCGGCACTGGTTTCGCGATGCGGGTCGCCGGATCGCGACCCTGACCGAGCGCCAGGCCACCGATCTCGAGGCCAGTCGCCTTGCCCGGCGGTTCAGCCGGATTTACCGCAATCTCGTGGCCACCGACTGGCAATTGGCGCAGCAAGCCTCGAACACCGCGGCGAACGACTGATCGCAGGGAGACTTCAGTTCATCGTTCATTCAACCCCCGTTCTTTATGAACGAAGGCACCGTCGAACAGGCAGGGGAATTATCGTGAGAACATCCATCATCAAGCCCGCAATAGTCGCCATGGCCGCTGCCACGCTCGGCGGATGCAGCACGCTGGGTCTCTATGGCGTGTATGGCGACCCGTATGACCCGTATTTCGACAACGGCTATTACGACCCGTATTACGACGACTACTATTACGGCTGGTACGACAGCTATTATTACCCGGGTACCGGCTATTACGTCTACGACAGCTGGGGCAAGCGCCATCGCTGGTCCGACCGCCATCGCCGCCACTGGGAACGCCGCCGTGCCTACTACCGTGAACGCAGCGTCGCGCGCGACATCCGCGAGAACTGGGCAGGCTACACCCGCGGCGACGACGGTCGCTATCGCGACCAGCGCCGCGATCGCCGGGCCGAGCGCCGCGGGGAACGGCGCAGCGAACGCAGGGCCGAGCGCCGCGAGGAGCGCCGGGAAGAGCGTCGCGCCGATCAGCGCGGTGCCGAACAGGGCAGTGTCCAGCGCCGGGTCACGCCGCGCGTGCAGCAGGAGGTCGATCGCCGCGAAGCGCGCGGTATCGAACGCGGCGTACGCGGCCGCGACCGCGTCAGCGAAAGCCGTCCGGCGCCCGTCGATCGGCAGGTCCAGCAGCGCCGCCAGCGGCAGGCGGTAACGCCGCCGGTGCCCCAGCGTCGCGCCGCGCCCGCACCGGCGCCGCAGCCCAGTGCGCAGGCGCCCGCCCGTCCGCAGGCCCAGGCACCCACCCGCCGCGCGGCGACGCCGGCACCGGCGCCCGCGCCCCGCACCGAACGCCGCCAGGCACCCAGCCGCAATAACGGGGCTCCGCGCAAGGAACCCGATTGATCTCGTAGCAAGCGCCGTTGCGCGCAATATTCTTGCAAAGCCGCCGGGCTGTGTGCACGGCGGCTTTGTCATGTCTGCAGACGTTATTCCCCTTCCGCGCAGGGAAAATCCCTCGCTCGATCCGCTCCTCTCGCTGACCGCGAGCGGCATGAATTCGGTCAATCACATCATCCTCGACCGGATGCAGAGCGACATTCCGCTGATCCCCACGCTCGCCGGCCACCTGATCTCCGGCGGCGGCAAGCGCATGCGCCCGATGCTCACGCTCGCGAGTGCGGCGCTGCTCGAATATGAAGGCGACCGGCACCACAAGCTCGCCGCCAGCGTCGAGTTCATCCACACCGCCACGCTGTTGCACGACGACGTGGTGGACGGGTCGGACCTGCGCCGCGGCAAGAAGACCGCCAACCTCGTCTTCGGCAATCCGGCGAGCGTGCTGGTCGGCGATTTCCTCTTCAGCCGCAGCTTCGAACTGATGGTCGAGGACGGCAGCCTGAAGGTGCTCAAGATCCTCTCGAATGCCAGCGCGGTGATCGCCGCGGGCGAGGTCGACCAGCTCACCGCGCAGCGCCAGATCGAAACCAGCGAGGAACGCTATCTCAACATCATCGGCGCGAAGACCGCCGCGCTGTTCGCCGCCGCCTGCCGCATCTCCGCCGTCGTCGCCGAGCGCGGCGAGGCCGAGGAACAGGCGCTCGACGCCTATGGCCGCAATCTCGGTATCGCGTTCCAGCTGGTCGACGATGCGATCGATTACGATTCGAGTGCCGACGAGATGGGCAAGGGCCGCGGCGACGATTTCCGCGAAGGCAAGATGACGCTCCCGGTGATCCTCGCCTATGCCCGCGGCGACGAGGCCGAGCGCGCGTTCTGGAAGGACGCGATCGCCGGGCGGCGTTCGACGGACGAGGATCTCGCCGAAGCGGTGCGGCTGATTGCCAAGCACGATTGCGTCGAGGCGACCCGCGAACGGGCGCGCCATTTCGTCCAACGCGCGATCGACGCGATCGGCTGCTTCCGCCAGAACGCAGCGCGCGACGCGATGGAGGAAGCCGCGCTGTTCGCGGTCTCGCGCCGGTTCTAGTCCTTCGAGACTCGCTCCCTTGCGCGGCGCTTCCACAGATACCAGCAACCGCCCCCGGCGAGCGCACAGGCGCCGAGGATCACCACCCCGACCAGCATTCCGCTGATCAGGATCCCGGTGGTCAGCCCCACCACGATCTCGAGCAATTCGCGCATGCAGCGACCCTAGGGACATGCACGGGGTTTGTGAATCCCTGCGAGGACTATGTAAGAACCCGCTGGAAATGAGCGCAGACCTCCCCATCCACGACGTCCTGCCCGATCTGCTCGCGCATTTGCGCGCGCGGTCGTCGGCGGTGCTCGTCGCGCCACCTGGGGCGGGCAAGACCACCAGTGTCGCCCCCGCGCTGCTCGATGAGGACTGGTGCGAGGGCACGGTGATTCTCTTGAGCCCGCGGCGGGTGGCCGCGCGCGCAGCGGCCGAGCGGATGGCCGAATTGCGCGGCGAGAAACCGGGCGAAACGATCGGCTATCTCACCCGGCTCGACACGAGGCGCTCGGCGAACACCCGCGTGCTGGTGATGACCGAGGCGATCTTCGTCGCCACGATCCGCGATGATCCCGAGCTTGCGGGCGTTTCCGCGGTGCTGTTCGATGAGGCGCACGAACGCCATCTCGACAGCGATTTCGGCCTGGCGCTCGCGCTCGAGAGCCAGGGCGCGCTGCGCGAGGACCTGCGGATCGTCGTGATGTCGGCGACGATCGACGGGGCCCGCTTCGCGGCGCTGATGGGCGATGCCCCGGTGGTCGAGAGCGAGGGCCGCGCGCATCCGCTGCGGATCGAATGGCTCGGCGCGAAGCCCGAGCTGCGGATCGAGGACGCGATGGCCGATGCGGTGGCGACCGCGTGGAAGGCCGAGGAGGGCGACCTGCTCGCCTTCCTGCCAGGATTCGGCGAGATCGAACGCACCCGCGAACGGCTCGAAAGGCGCCTTCCGGACGTGCCGGTGCTGCCGTTGCACGGACAGGTCGATCCGGCGGGGCAGCGCGGGGCGATCCGGCGCGATCCCGACGGCCGGCGCAGGATCGTGCTGGCGAGCGCGATCGCCGAAAGCTCGGTCACGCTCGACGGGGTTTCGGTCGTGGTCGATGCAGGGCTCTCGCGCCGTGCTGAGTTCGATCCGGCCGCGGGCACCACGCGGCTGGTGACCGTGCAGGCAAGCCGCGCCAGCGCCGATCAGCGCGCGGGCCGTGCCGCGCGGCAGGGCCCCGGCGTTGCCTATCGCCTGTGGAATGCTGCCGCGCACGCCGGTCGCCCGGCCTACGATCCGCCCGAGGTCGAGACCGCCGATCTCGCCCCGCTCGCACTGGGTCTGGCCGAATGGGGCGCGAGCGCCGACCAGCTCGCCTGGCTCGATCCGCCGTCGGTAGCGGCGATGGCGAGCGCGCGCGAACGGCTCATGGCGCTCGATGCGCTCGAAGCGGAGGGCGGCATAACACCGCGCGGCAGGTCGCTCGCCCAGCTTCCGATGGGCCCGCAGCACGGCGCGATGCTGCTGTTCGGGGCGGAACACGGCGTGGGCGAGGACGCGGCGAAGCTGGTCGCCCTGCTGCAGGATCGCACGCTCGGCGGACGGGGCGAGGATTTGGAGCAGCGCCTGTCGCGCTGGAACGGACAGCGCGGCGGCAAGGCCGATGCGCATCGGCGGCTGGCGCAGGGCTGGGCGAAGCGCGTCGGGAAACTCGCCAAACCGGCCCAGGCATCGTCTCCCCCGCTCGGGATTATCCTCGCAGCCGGGTTGCCGCAGAACATCGCGCGGCGGCGCGATCAATCGGGCGAATACTGGATCAGCGCAGGCGGGCGCGGCTACCGGCTCGATCCCGCCAGCCCGCTCGCGCGCTCCGATTGGCTCGCGATCGGCGATGCGCAGGGGAGGGCCAAGGAAGCGCGGATCATGGCGGCGGCCACGCTGACGCTCGAAGCGCTCGAACAATGGCTTCCCGAGCGATTCGATCGCCGTTCGACGCTAGCCTGGCAGGAAGGCAAGGTCCGCGCGAAGCTCGAACGCCGGCTCGGCGCGATCACGCTGGCGAGCGAACCCGATCCGAATCCCGACGCAGAGGCGGTCGCCGCCTTCCTGCTCGAAAAGGCGCGCGAGACGATCGCCGAGCTCCTGCCGCCGACCCTGCTGGCCCGCGCCCGCTATGCCGGGATCGAGGCGCTGTCGCCCGAGGCACTGGCCGAAAGCGGCGACCAGTGGCTCGCGCCGCTACTCGAAAATCGTCGCGACCTCGCCATCGCGCCCGGGCGTCTCGCCGACGCCGCGCTCGGCCTCGTCGATTGGGACGACCGCCAGCGGCTCGATTCGGTCGCGCCGCGCCAATTCACCAGCCCGGCGGGGACCACCCATGCGATCGACTATGCCGATCCGGCGGGACCGAGTGCAGAGGTGCGGGTGCAGGCGCTATTCGGGCTCGATTCGCACCCGGTGATCGGGCGTGGGGAGGCGGCGGTGCCGCTGCTTATCAAGCTCACCAGCCCGGCCGGGCGCCCGCTGCAATCGACCGCCGACCTGCCGGCCTTCTGGCGCGGGAGCTGGAGCGACGTGCGCAAGGACATGAAGGGCCGCTATCCCAAGCACCGCTGGCCCGAGGAACCGTGGGCCGAACAGCCGAGTTTGAAGACCAAGAACGCCTTTGCAAAATCGGGTGGCTGAATTAGGGGAGCCGCATGGCCGCGAGAATCTACCAACGTCCCAAGAGCGCGATGCAATCGGGCAAGGCGCAGACCGATCAGTGGGTGCTCGAATTCGGGCCCGCCGAGGCGCGCCGTGCCGATCCGCTGATGGGCTGGACCGGCAGCGGCGACACGCAGGTGCAGGTCGTGCTCAAATTCCCCACCTGTGAAGCGGCGCAGGAATACGCCGCCAAGCACGGGATCGCTGCGCGCGTCCACCAGACGCCCAAAAAGACGCTCAAGATCCAGGCCTACGCCGACAATTTTCGCTAAGCGCAACGCTTGAAAGTTACGCCGACCCTCGCCATATGGGCGCTGGGAGTCGGGTGGACGTTTGCGTTCGCTCACCGGGTCAGGTCCGGAAGGAAGCAGCCCAGGTGAATTGCGACGGGTCGCTCGGCTCCTTTTGATTTTTTCACGACATCGACGATTCTCTGCTTCGACAAGCCTCGCGCCAGTCGCTAGCGTTGGCGCGTGACCGATTCCGATCCGAACGAACCCGCGCTCCCCACCGAAGAGGAGCCGAAGCCGACCGCTGCCGAGCTCGAGGCGGCGGGGCAAAACTCGATGTTCGGCGGGCCCGAACCGGCGCCGCCGGTGGCGCAGGAGCCGCCTGCCGCGCCGACCGCGACCGAAACCAAGTCCGAAACGTCGCCCGCCAAGGCGCCACCTGCCACCGCGCAGCCCTACCGCGTGCTCGCGCGCAAATACCGGCCCCAGACCTTTTCCGAGCTGATCGGGCAGGACGCGATGGTCCAGACGCTGGGCAATGCGATCGCGCGCGACCGGCTGGCACACGCCTTTTTGATGACCGGGGTGCGCGGGGTCGGGAAGACCTCGACCGCGCGACTGATCGCCAAGGCGCTCAACTGTGTCGGCCCCGATGGCGAGGGCGGGCCGACGATCGATCCGTGCGGCGTGTGCGAGCCCTGCGTGGCGATTTCCGAAGGCCGCCATATCGACGTGATCGAGATGGACGCCGCCTCGCATACCGGCGTCGACGACGTGCGCGAGATCATCGAGGCGGTGCGCTATGCTGCGGTTTCGGCGCGCTACAAGATCTACATCATCGACGAAGTCCACATGCTTTCACGCAATGCTTTCAATGCGTTGCTGAAAACTCTCGAGGAACCGCCGGGGCACGTCAAATTCCTCTTCGCGACCACCGAGGTCGACAAGGTGCCGATCACGGTGCTGTCGCGCTGCCAGCGTTTCGACCTGCGGCGGATCCCGACCGGATTGCTCAAGAAGCATTTCGCCAGGGTCTGTGAGGCTGAGCAGGTCGGGGCCGAGGACGAGGCGCTCGCCATGGTCGCCGCCGCCGCCGAGGGTTCGGTGCGCGACGGGCTCTCGATCCTCGACCAGGCGATCGCGCATGCCGATCTCGCGGGCGAAGGCACGATCGCCGCGGCGCAGGTGCGTGAGATGCTCGGCTTGGCCGATCGCGGCGCGGCGCGGACTTTGTTCGACGCGCTGCTCGAGGCCGATGCCGAGAAGCTGCTCGACGAGATGGACCGCCAGTTCGCGCTGGGCGTCGAACCCCTCGCGATGCTCCGCGCAGTGATGAATTTCGCCCACCGCGCGACCGTCGCGCAGGTCGGCGGGCGGGTACCCGATGCCGCGAGCGAGGAGGAGCGCGTGGCGATTTCGGGCTATGCCGAAAACGTGCCGACCGGCCAGCTCCATCGCCTGTGGCAATTGCTGCTCAAGGGCTACGAGGAAGTGCGCGCCGCGCCCGATCCGCTCGCCAGTGCGCAGATGGCGCTGCTGCGCGTGCTGCACGCCGCCGAACTGCCCGATCCGGGCGAACTGGCCAAGATGATCGCAGAAGGCGGCGCGAATATCGGCGGCGGGTCTCCGCAGTCGGCGCCCACGGGCTCTTCCGATAAGCCTGCCGCGACCGCTGCTGCGCCCGCGGCACCCGACTGGGAGCGGCTGGTGGAGCAGGTCGAAGCCTCGGGCGAATTGCTGGCGGCGCAGAACATGCGCGGCTGGGTGCGGGTGATCTCGCTGGAAGACGGCAAGCTCGTCTATGCGCTCGCGCCAGGGTTTTCGGGCGATCTCGGCCCCGAATTGCGGGACTCGCTGCTCACCGTCACCGGCAAGCGCTGGCAGGTAGAGATCGGAGAGGGCGAGGGTGCCCCGAGCCTCAAGGAACGCGCCGATGCCGCGCAGGAGGCGGATCGTCGAGAAACGCTTGAACAGCCGCTGGTAAAGGCCACCTTGGCGGCATTCCCCGATGCCGAGATCGTCGACGACGGTCCCGGCAGCGAAACCACATTCAGCAAGAGAGCCTGATACCATGCAGTCGATGGAAGAAATGATGAAGGCGGCGCAGGAAGCGGCGCAGAAGATCCAGCAGCAGATGAGCGACGCGCAGGCCAAGCTCGAGGAGATCGAAGTCGAAGGCGTCGCCGGCGGCGGCATGGTCACGGTCAAGTGCACCGCCAAGGGCCGCGTGATCGGCGTGACGATCGACGAGAGCCTGATGAAGCCGGAAGAAAAGCAGATGGTCGAGGACCTCGTCGCGGCCGCCTTCAACGACGCCCGGCAGAAGGCCGATGCCGCCAGCGCCGCCGAGATGGAGCGCATCCAGGGCGGAATGGGCCTGCCCCCGGGGTTCAAGATGCCGGGGATGTAGCAGCTCAGGCCCCGTTCATCGGGTTATTGCAACGGTTTACGCCAGGGTCGCGACGGATATCCGGAGAAGGAGATTCCCGATGCCCATCAAGACCGTCCTGATCGTCCTGTCATCCACCCTGCTTGCGGCCCCGGCTGGAGCGGTCGGCGACGAACTCGAACCGCTGGTCGAACCGGCGGTCAAGGCGCAATGGCTGAACAATGCCGAGGTCGAACGAATCTTCGTGCGCGAAACCAAGGGTTTCTCGCGGTTCGAGGCCCGCCCGGCAATGAAGATCGGATTGATGGTCGAGCCCGATGGCACGGTGACCGAATGCCTGCCGCTGGCGCTCGAGGAGGGTGGTCCGGCCTATGGCGCGGAACTCTGCCCGACGATCGTCGCGCACGCGCGGTTCGAGCCGGCGCGCGATGTCGATGGCAACGCCATCCGCAGCGTCTACATCGCCTATTTCAAGGAATTCCGCCCCGGCTCGGCCGCCGAAAACAGGGATTTCGGCTAGTCGCTTTCCTACCGGCGCGCGTTCGTGCAGATTGGCTGCATAACGCGCGTCGATTGCCGTTGCGGATTCCTTCGCCTGGACAGTGTAACACCCGGTCCATGCCCCGCCTTCGGCGCGGGTCCACAGCTAGGCGCGCACTCGGCATTGCGGGCGGGCGGCGGGCTTCCCATATCTCCGGTGAAACGGTGCGCTAACCAGAGCGCGCCTAGATATACTGGACGGCTAGCATGAAACTCTTCCCTCTCCTCCCCCTGCGCGACATCGTCGTCCTGCCCGGCATGGTGGTGCCGCTGTTCGTGGGCCGCGACAAGTCGGTCGCCGCGCTCGAGGCGGCGATGGAGAACGACAAGGAGATCTACCTCCTCGCGCAGCTCGATCCGGCCTGCGACGATCCCGACGAAGACGATCTCTACACCGTCGGCGTGATCGCCGAGGTGGTGCAGATGCTCAAGCTGCCCGACGGCACCGTGCGCGTGCTGGTCGAGGGACGCGAGCGCGCGAGGCTCGAATCGCTCCGGCTCGATGGCGACAGGATCGTCGCCTCGGTCGAGGAACTCGAGACCGTGTCGGCCGGCGGCACCGAAGTCGCCGCGATGATGCGGCAGGTGATCGAGCAGTTCGGCGAATACGCCAAGCTCGACAAGAAGCTGACCGACGATGCCGGGCAGGACCTGGCCGAGATCGACGATGCCTCGCTGCTCGCCGATGCGGTCGGCGCGAACCTCAACACCAAGGTCTCGGACAAGCAGGCGCTGCTGAGCGAGACCGACCCGATGAAGCGGCTCGAGATGGTGTTCTCCTTCATGGAGGCCGAACTCGGCGTGCTGCAGGTCGAGAAGAAGATCCGCGGCCGCGTGAAGCGGCAGATGGAGAAGACCCAGCGCGAATATTACCTCAACGAGCAGTTGAAGGCGATCCAGAACGAGCTCGGCGGCGAGGGCGAGGACGGCGACGAACTGGCCGAGCTGCAGGAAAAGATCGACTCGCTCGAGCTGACCAAGGAAGCCAGGGACAAGGCGCAATCCGAGCTCAAGAAGCTCAAGAGCATGCAGCCGATGAGCGCCGAGGCGACCGTCATCCGCAACTATCTCGACGTGCTGCTGGGACTGCCCTGGGGCGAGAAGTCGGAGCTCAAGCAGGATATCGGCGAGGCGCAGGAAGTGCTCGACGCCGATCACTACGGGCTGGCCAAGGTCAAGGACCGGATCATCGAATATCTCGCGGTGCAGGCGCGCACCAACAAGCTCAAGGGCCCGATCCTTTGCCTCGTCGGCCCGCCCGGGGTCGGCAAGACCTCGCTCGGCAAGTCGATCGCCAAGGCGACGGGGCGCGAATTCGTGCGCCAGTCATTGGGCGGCGTGCGCGACGAGGCCGAGATCCGCGGCCACCGCCGCACCTATATCGGCTCGCTGCCGGGCAAGATCGTCACCAACCTCAAGAAGGCCGGGACCTCGAACCCGCTCTTCCTGCTCGACGAGATCGACAAGCTGGGCCAGGATTTCCGCGGCGATCCCGCCTCGGCGCTGCTCGAAGTGCTCGATCCCGAGCAGAACGCCAAGTTCCAGGACCATTACCTCGAACTCGATATCGACCTGTCGGACGTGATGTTCGTGACCACCGCGAACAGCCTCAACCTGCCGCAGCCGCTGCTCGACCGGATGGAGATCATCCGGCTCGAGGGCTATACCGAGGACGAGAAGGTCGAGATCGCGCAGCGCCACCTGCTGCCCAAGCAGATCGAGGACCATGGGCTGACCGAAGGCGAGTTCGAACTCACCGAAGAGGGCCTGCGCGCGCTGATCCGCCACTACACCCGCGAGGCGGGCGTGCGTACGCTCGAACGCGAGATCGCGCGACTGGCGCGCAAGAGCCTGCGCAAGATCCTCGAAAAGGAAACCGACAGCGTCACGATCACCGCGGACAATCTCGGCGACTTCGCCGGGGTGCGCAAATTCCGCTACGGGCGCAGCGAGGACGAGGCGCAGGTCGGTGCCGTTACCGGGCTCGCCTGGACCGAGGTCGGCGGTGAATTGCTGACGATCGAAAGCGTCACGACGCCGGGCAAGGGCGACATCAAGACCACGGGCAAGCTCGGCGAGGTGATGAACGAGAGCGTCGCCGCGGCGTTCAGCTTCGTGAAGGCGCGTGCGCCGGCCTACGGCATCAAGCCCTCGATCTTCCAGCGCAAGAACATCCACATCCACCTGCCCGAAGGCGCGGTGCCCAAGGACGGGCCGAGCGCGGGCATCGGGATGGTCACGTCGATCGTCTCGACGCTCACCGGAATTCCGGTGCGTCCCGAAGTGGCGATGACCGGCGAGGTCACGCTGCGCGGCCGCGTGCTGCCGATCGGCGGGCTCAAGGAAAAGCTGCTCGCGGCACTGCGCGGCGGGATCGAGACCGTGCTGATCCCCGAGGAGAACGAGAAGGATCTCGCCGAGATTCCCGACCGCATCAAGGACGGGCTCGAGATCGTGCCGGTAAAGCATGTCGACGAAGTCCTGGCCCGCGCGTTGACCGATTCGCTCGAGGCGATCGAGTGGACCGAGGCCGACGATCTCGCGAGCCAGCCGCTCCATCCCGCGGGCGCTGTGACGCCCCCTCCGACCGCCCATTGAGACCCCAGCGCAACGCTTTATCGCACTATTCGCTGTATTTCGGCGGTTTTCGGGCGAATTGACCTTTGACAGCGCTTCGAAAAAAGTCTCAATTCGCGGCTTCGCCCCACGGTGATTCCACCGGGGTACGTATTCAAACCAACTTCTAGGGGGAGCTTCATGAACAAGAATGACCTGATCAGCACCGTCGCCGACAATTCCGGCCTGTCTCGCAGCGATGCGGGGAAAGCCGTCGAGGGCGTGTTCGATGCGATCCAGGATTCGCTCGGCAAGGGCGAGGAAGTTCGCCTCGTCGGTTTCGGGACCTTCTCGGTCGCGCATCGCAAGGCTTCGACCGGGCGCAACCCGCGCACCGGCGAAACGATGCAGATCAAGGCGTCCAACCAGCCGAAGTTCAAGGCCGGCAAGGGCCTCAAGGACGCCGTCAACTAAGACGCGTTCCAGCGAACTGAGAGGCCCCGCCGGAGCGATCCGGCGGGGCCTTTTTCATTGGCGCGTGATTTCAGCGCGCAGCGATGGCGTAAAGCGAGACCGCGGCGGCGTTCGACACGTTGAGGCTTTCCATCGTCTCGCTAATCGGCAGGCGGGCGAGCGCGTCGCAATGTTCGGCAATGTTGTGCCGCATGCCCGGGCCTTCGGCGCCAAGCACGATCGCGACGGGGCCTGCGGGGAGCGCTTCGCCGAGCGTCGCCTCGGCTTCGCCCGCGAGGCCGAGTCGCCAGTACCCGGCGTCCGCGACCTGGTCGAGCGCGCGCGCGAGGTTGACCGCGCGGACCCACGGCACCGTTTCGAGCGCGCCCGAGGCGGCCTTCGCCACCGCGCCGCCCTCGGGCGGGGAGTGGCGGTCCTGGGTGAGGATCGCGCAGGCGTCGAACGCGGCCGCCGAACGCAGGATCGCGCCGACATTGTGCGGGTCGGTGACCTGGTCGAGCACCACCAGCGGGCGAGAGGGATCTCCGTGTAGCACATCTTCGAGGAACACCGTCTCGAGCGGTTCGCAATCGAGCACGATCCCCTGGTGCGGCGCATCGCGCGACACCAACCGGTCGAGATCGGGATTGTCGGCATATTCGATCGGGAAGTCGTGCGGGAGTTCGCCGTCGAGCGCCTCGATCGCCTCGTGCGTCGCCCACAGCTTGCGATGCTGGCGCGCCGGGTTCTTCAGCGCGGCCTCGACCGCGTGCCGCCCCCACAGCCGCACCGCACCCTTGCCCGCGCGCCCGCTGCCGCGACCGCCCTTCATCCGCCCGGCGCGTCCGCGCAGCACTCGTTCCTTGCCCTTCTTGCCCACGATATCGTTCCTTGCCTGTCGTTATGCGGCGGTCCCTGCCAGCGAGCCCATTGACAGGCAAGCGCGGCTTCGCCAATGGGGCGCCTCTCGGTCGCGCGAGGCTCTCCGGAGCTTGCCGAACCAGCGGGTCCGCCCGCTTCCGACACCGGTATGGACAGGTGGCCGAGTGGTTAAAGGCAGCAGACTGTAAATCTGCCCGCGCAAGCGTACGCTGGTTCGAATCCAGCCCTGTCCACCACCGGTACACCAGACTGACATCGAAAGACGACCGCCAAGAGCGCGGCACCTGCGCGACATGCACGCGAAGCGGGCGTGACGGGCCTTGACCGACGCATCGATTTGGCGCTGTGTCCATGAAAATCTCACTGATCGGCACCACCGATTGGACTTCTTCTAATGATACATTATATCATCGGCAGAGGAGCAATGACCATGGCAGACACAGCGCTGGCCGCCGCCGCCGAACAGATCGAGCGCGCGCGGGCCGAAAAGAGCAAACGCCCCACGATTGCGGGGTTTTTCGACGAGGCGACCAACACGATCAGCTACGTCGTGCACGATCCCGCCACGCGCGAGGCGGCGGTGATAGATTCGGTGCTCGATTACGAGGCGGCCTCCGGCCGGACCTCGAACGGCTCGGCCGACCGGATCGTCGAATATATCGAACAGAACGGGCTGTCGGTCACCTGGCTGATCGAAACCCACGCCCATGCCGATCACCTTTCCGCTGCGCCCTACCTGCAGGACAAGCTCGGCGGGAAGCTTGCAATCGGGCGTGAGATCATCCGGGTGCAGGACGTGTTCGGCAAGATATTCAACGCCGGATCCGATTTCGAACGCGACGGATCGCAGTTCGATCGCCTGTTCGACGATGGCGACACCTTCGCGATCGGCGAGCTCGAGGGGATCGCCTTGCATGTGCCCGGCCACACCCCGGCCGACATGGCCTTCATCGTCGGCGATGCGGCGTTCGTCGGCGACACGATCTTCATGCCCGATTTCGGCACCGCGCGAACCGATTTTCCCGGGGGCGATGCGGCGCAGCTGTTCCGCTCGATCCGGCGCCTGCTCGAGCTCCCCCGCGAAACGCGGATATTCCTCTGCCACGACTACAAGGCACCGGGGCGTGACGACTATGCGTGGGAGACCACCGTCGGCCAGCAGCGCGACGAGAACGTGCATGTGAAGGACGGCACCACCGAAGAGGAATTCGTCGCCATGCGCACCGAGCGCGACAGCACGCTGGCGATGCCCAAGCTGATCCTGCCCAGCGTGCAGGTCAATATCAGGGGCGGTCGCCTGCCCGATCCGGAGGAGAACGGCGTGAGTTACATCAAGATTCCGGTGAACGCGGTATGATGCTGCCCGGTTTTCCCGAAGCCGCCCCGCTCGAAGGGTTCGTCGGTGGGCTGCTGATCGGCCTCGCGGCGCTCGTTATGCTGCTCGGCACCGGCCGCATCGCCGGCGTGTCCGGCATGCTTTCGCGCGCCGTCCTCCTCAACCGCTCGGGTACGCCCTGGGTGGTGGCAGCGTTGTTCGTCGTCGGACTTGTCGTCGGCTCAGTGGTGTTCGCCCAAACGGTCGGTCCGGTCGAGGCGGATTTCCCGCCCGGCTGGGGCTGGCTGGTCGCGGGCGGGCTCGTGGTCGGATTCGGTACGCGGCTCGGCAGCGGCTGCACCAGCGGCCACGGCGTGTGCGGCATGTCGCGCCTGTCCAAGCGCTCGATCGTCGCCACGCTGACTTTCATGGCGACCGGATTCGCCACGGTCGCGATCGTCAACGCTGCGGGAGGAGCATGGTGATGCGTGCATTTCTTGCTCTCCTGTCCGGAGCGATTTTTGGCTTCGGTCTCGCGCTCTCGGGCATGATGAACCCCTCGCGCGTGCGGGGCTTCCTCGACCTGTTCGGCGAATGGGACCCTACGCTCGCCTTCGTGATGGGCGGGGCGATGCTGGTGATGGCGCTCGCTTGGTTCGTCCAGGCGCGAATGGCCGCGCCGATCGCGGAGGCCGAATTCCACCTGCCCGGAACCCGGGCGATCGATCGCCGCCTGCTCGGCGGAGCCGCGCTGTTCGGGATTGGCTGGGGCCTCGCCGGCCTGTGTCCGGGACCTGCGATCGCATCGCTTGGCACCGCCTTCCGGCCAGCGCTGATCTTCGTTGCCGCGATGCTTGCCGGCATGGCCGTGTTCGCGCTCCTCGATCGCAAGCGGACCTAGGCGCCGATGCTCGATACGATGCAATGGGTGCTCGGCGCGCTGTCGGGCGGGCTGGTCGGCTTTTCGCTCGGCCTGGTCGGCGGGGGCGGATCGATCCTCGCCGTGCCGTTGATGGTCTACCTCGTCGGGGTCTCGCAGCCGCATGTCGCGATCGGGACGAGTGCGCTGGCGGTCGCCGCCAATGCGGCGACCGGCCTGCTCCAGCACGCCCGGGTCGCCAATGTCCGCTGGAAGGCAGGACTGCTGTTCGCCGGGGCGGGCATCCTCGGTGCCTTCGGCGGTTCGACCGCGGGCAAGAACTTCGACGGGCAGGGCCTCCTGTTCCTGTTCGCGATCCTGATGATCTTGGTCGGTGCATTGATGCTGCGCTCGCGCAAGGACGCGGGCGAGACGGGTGCGGACCTGACTCGGGCGAACGCGCCGAAGGTGATCGGCTACGGGCTCGGCGCCGGGGTCGTCAGCGGGTTCTTCGGGATCGGCGGCGGATTCCTTATCGTCCCTGGACTGATCGCCGCGACGCGGATGCCGATGATCGCAGCGGTCGGCACCAGCCTCGTCGCGGTGACCGCGTTTGGGCTGACGACGGCGGCCAATTACGCCTTTTCGGGGCTGGTGAACTGGGAGCTGGCGCTGGTCTTCATCGTCGGCGGCGTGCTCGGAAGCTTCCTCGGCACGCTCGCCGCGCGTCGGCTTTCAGGTGGCGGGCACCTCAAGACGGTGTTTGCCGGGCTGATCTTCGTCGTGGCGGCCTATATGCTGTGGCAGAGCGCCTCCGCGCTCGGCATCTAGCGATAGACGAGCGATTGTCGCACAGCGGGACGGTGTCGCTTCGGGACTGCATCGCGCGGGAACTTGTGGTGCGGCCCATGCGCTCTTAAAGGCCATGACCATGTCATCACAGATCGTCGATAACCGCGGGAATGGCGAAGCCGGCTGGAGCTGGCCCGCGATCCATCCCGAAGGCCGCAAATACGGCCTCGCCGTGTTTGGGCTGAGCCTCGTATTCGCCTTCCTCGCTTGGGAAACCCTGGCCTGGCCGCTCGCCTTCCTGTCGCTGGGCGTGCTCGCCTTCTTCCGCGATCCGGTTCGCGTCACCCCGCAGGGCGAGGACAACATCGTTGCCCCGGCCGACGGCCTCGTCACGCTGATCGAACAGGTCCCGCCGCCCGCCGAGCTGGTGAGCGATGACGGGCAGGGCGGCGAAGGGCTCGGCGAAGAGCCGGTGACCCGCGTCTCGATTTTCATGAGCGTGTTCGACGTCCACATCAATCGCTCGCCGATGGCGGGGACGATCAAGCGGGTGATCTATGTCCCCGGCAAGTTCCTCAACGCCGATCTCGACAAGGCGAGCGAAGAAAACGAACGCCAGCACATCCTCGTCGAACGCGCCGACGGCCGGCGCGTGGGCTTCACCCAGATTGCCGGCCTCGTGGCACGCCGGATCGTGCCGTTCGTGAAGCCGGGCGACACCGTCGCAGCGGGCCAGCGCGTCGGGCTGATCCGCTTCGGCAGCCGGGTCGACGTCTACCTCCCGCGCGATACGCAACCGCGCGTGGTGCTCGGGCAGAAGATGGTCGCGGGCGAAACCGTGATCGCCGAGATGAGCCAGCAGCCGCTGATCGAGGGTGTCTCCCAGTGAGGATGTCGACGTGAGCAAGCCGCAGGGAATGGGGCGCCGACGCGAAATTCGCGGGCTGACGCTGCGCACGCTCATTCCCAATGCGATCACCGCGGCGGCAATGTGTCTCGGTCTGACCGCGATCCGCGCCGCGATCATGCAGGATTGGGATGCGGCGGTGCTTCTGGTGTTCGCTGCAGGGATCCTCGATGGGCTCGACGGCCGCACCGCGCGCTTCCTCAATGCCCAGTCCAAATTCGGGGCCGAACTCGACAGCCTGGCCGATTCGCTCAGCTTCGGAGTCGCCCCGGCGCTGATCATCTACCTGTGGTCGCTGCAGTTCCTGCCGCGGATCGGCTGGTTCGCCGCGCTCGCGGTGGCGGTCGCCTGCGCCTTGCGGCTGGCGCGTTTCAACGCGCAGATCGATACCGACGAACAACCCCACAAATCCGCCGGATTCCTGACCGGGGTGCCTGCGCCGGTGGGGGCAGGGGTCGCCTTCCTGCCGATGTATCTGTGGCTCGAGACCGACAATCCGGTCCTGCGCGAGCCGGTGTTCGTCGCGATCTGGCTGGTGGTGATCGCGTTCCTGATGATCTCGAATACCGCCACGCTCAGCTGGACCTCGCTGCGGCCGCGCCGGAGCATCCGGCTAGAACTGTTGCTGCTGACGGGGCTGGTGGTTGCCGCGCTGATCCTAGAGCCGTGGATCGCACTGTCGGTGATCAGTATCGGTTATCTCGCGACGGTGCCGTACAGCATCCTGCGCTATCGCCGGATCAGGCGGCAGCGCGCAGAGGCCGCGGCGACGAAGGACGCGCCGGAACACCCCGCTTAGCATCGCACGGCGCGCGCAAGGTAAAGGCGGCGGGATCGCGCAGCGAATCGCGGTCGATCCGGGCGAGCTTCCCCTGCCATTCGTCATGTTTCGCCATTAGGTAGCCGGTATCGCGGACCAACATGTAAAGCGCGAAGGAAGCGGCGGCGGCAATCACGGCGGTGATCAGAATGGAGGTCATCTCTGGATTTCCTACGCTTGAAGCGGGGTTATTCCCGGCATGTTACGGATCGAAAACGGCGCCGGATGGTCGGCAGTTCCGCAATCTGTTCCATCGGTTTCCTGTTTGTTCCACACCTGTTCCTGTTCTGTCAACCGAAATCGCGGCCAAGCGAATCGGGTTTGCGACGAAATTCGGGCTGGAAATCGTGTGCCATCCCCGCTAAGGGCGCGCATCCGCAGATGAATCGGGTGCATTCCGCATCCGGCAATCGGCGGAAAATCCACATGGGAAGCGCTGACATACCGGTGCTCGCCGCGGGCCAACCGCTCGGGTTCCAGCTTCCCAGAGGCACAACCGGAAAGGAATTCCCTATGGCGGCTCCCACCGTCACGATGCAGCAATTGATCGAGGCCGGCTCGCACTTCGGCCACCAGACCCACCGCTGGAACCCGCGCATGAAGCCGTACATCTTCGGCGCGCGCAACGGCATCCACATCATCGACCTGTCGCAGACCGTGCCGCTGTTCGCGCGCGCGCTCGATTTCGTCGAGCAGACCGCCCGCGCGGGCGGCAAGGTGCTGTTCGTCGGCACCAAGCGCCAGGCGCAGGACGCGATCCGCGAAGCGGCGCTGTCCTCGGGCCAGCACTTCGTCAACCACCGCTGGCTCGGCGGCATGCTGACCAACTGGAAGACGATCAGCCAGTCGATCAAGCGTCTCAAGGCGCTCGACGAGCAGCTCGGCGGCGAGATGAGCGGCCTGACCAAGAAGGAAATCCTCCAGCTGACGCGCGAGCGCGACAAGCTCGAGCTTTCGCTCGGCGGGATCCGCGACATGGGCGGCCTGCCCGACGTCATGTTCGTGATCGACGCGAACAAGGAAGACCTGGCGATCAAGGAAGCCGCCGTGCTCGGCATTCCGGTGGTCGCGGTGCTCGACACCAACACCGATCCGACCGGTATCGCCTTCCCCGTCCCGGGCAACGACGACGCGGCGCGTGCCATCCGCCTGTATTGCGATGCGATCGCCGAAGCGGCGCGCGCGGGCAAGGGCGGTTCGCAGGGCGCCGACGCCGGCGACATGGCGAACCCGCCGGCCGAAGAAGCGACCGCCTGAGCGAACGTTTCGGGCGCCGGGTAACACCGGCGTCACAGATACATTCCAGTGCGCCGGGCGATTCCTTCGATGAGCCCGGCGCCTCACACCACAGCAAATAAAGGATTCACCTCATGGCCTATACCGCCGCTGACGTGAAAGCCCTGCGCGAACGGACCGGCGCGGGCATGATGGATTGCAAGAAGGCGCTCACCGAAACCGACGGCGACATGGAAGCCGCGGTCGACATGCTGCGCGCCAAGGGCCTTGCCGCCGCGCAGAAGAAGTCGAGCCGTACCGCGGCCGAGGGCCTCGTCGGCATCGCCGTCGAAGGCACCAAGGGCGTGGCCGTCGAGGTCAACTCGGAAACCGACTTCGTCGCCAAGAACGACCAGTTCCAGGACTTCGTCAACAAGACCACGCAGGTCGCGCTGCAGTCCGACAGCGACGACATCGAAGCGCTGCGCAACGCCGATTACCCCGGTGGCGGCACGGTCGGCGATGCGCTGACCAACAACGTCGCGACGATCGGCGAGAACCAGCAGATCCGCCGCATGCGCACGATCTCGGTCGAGAACGGCGTCGTCGTGCCCTACATGCACAACGCGATCGCGCCGAACCTCGGCAAGATCGGCGTGCTCGTGGCGCTGGAAAGCGAAGCCGGCGCCGACGTGCTCGAACCGCTCGGCAAGTCGCTCGCCATGCACATTGCCGCGGCGTTCCCGCAGGCTCTCAACGCCGAAGGGCTCGACCAGGACGTGATCGAGCGTGAACGCGCCATCGCGCAGGAAAAGGCTGCCGAAAGCGGCAAGCCCGAAGCCGTGCAGGAAAAGATGGTCGACGGCGCGATCGCCAAATTCGCCAAGGAAAACGCGCTGCTCAGCCAGATCTACGTGATGGACAACAAGACGCCCGTCGCCGAAGTCGTGAAGCAGGCCGGCAAGGACGCCGGAAAGGACATCGTCCTCAAGGACTATGTCCGCTTCCAGCTGGGCGAAGGCATCGAGAAGAAGGAAGAGGATTTCGCCGCCGAAGTCGCCGCCGCGATGAAGGGCTGATCCTTTCCGAAACCGAATCGAGCGGCCGCGGGGTTTCGATCCGGCGGCCGTTTTCGTTCGCGCCGTAGAGGGCGGCGTAAACCTACCGGTCCTCGCTGCTCTCTTCTTCCGCCCCCAGCGCCACGGCGCTGGTGCGCGGGATGCTCTGGAAGGCGGACTGGTCCTCGCTCGGAACCGGATCGGCGGCATATACGCGCCACAGGCCGAAGCCGGTCGCCAGCAGCGCGGTCGCGCCGATCGCACCGAACAGGCCTGCCGGTCCGGCCATTGCCATCGCCAGCGAGCCGACCAGAGGTCCCGCCACCGCGCCGAGTGAATAGAGCAGGACGAGGCCGCCGCTCGCCCCGACGCGCTCATGCGCCTCGATATGGTCGTTGGTATGCGCGACGCACAGCGGATAAAGCGCGAAAGCGACACCGCCGAACAGGCTGCCCAGCACGAACAGCAGGCCGCGATGGTCGCCGACCAGCGCGATCGCACTGGCGACCAGCGCCGCGGCTAGAAAGATCGCCACGATCACCTTGCGCCTGTCGAACCGGTCGGACAGCAAGCCGAGCGGCCACTGGAACAGCACCCCGCCGCCGATCGCACAGGAGGTGAAGAAGGCGACGTCGGCAAGGCTCAGCCCCACCCGCCGCACGAACACCGCGGCTAGGGCATAAAACGCGCCCAGCATCAGTCCGGTCGCCGCGGTCCCGATCATCCCCAGCGGCGAAATGGCATAGAGGCGCGTGACCGAGAGCGGCTGCAATTCGCCGATGTCGGGTTGGGGGACCCGCGTCAGCACCACCGGCAGCAGCGCCAACGACAGCAGGATGGCCGAAAACATGAAGGGCAGGGCGGGGGCGTCCTCGCCGATATTGAGCAGGAACTGCCCCATCGCCTGGCCGAGATAGAGCGCCACCATGTAGGCTGCGAGCGCCGAGCTGCGGGTGCGTGTGTCGGTGCGCTCGCTCAGCCAGCTTTCGAGGCAGACGAACACCCCCGCGATCGCGAAGCCGTCGATAAAGCGCAACACCGCCCAGAAAGCGACGTCCTGCCACAGGGCATAGGACAGGCTGCTGGCCGAGAAAACCGAGACGAAAGCCGCGATCGAGCGGATATGACCGACCTGTGCGATCAATCCGCCGACCCGAAGCGATCCGACCGTCAGACCCGCGAAATAGGCCGTGCCGACGAGGCCGATCAGCGGCGCCGCCGTGCCGTCGTTCTCGAGCCTCACCGCGAGCAGCGTCGACAGGAAACCGCTGCCCGCCATGATCATGAAGATCGCAAGCAGGAAGGTCCGGACCTGGTTGAACGCGGCAATCATGGCCGCGCGCTATAGGCTCGAGCGCTGCCATTCGCCAGCGCAGTGCGCCTCCTCGGCCTCTCGCGCTCACAGCGCCCCCTTTCCCTTTGCGTGTCCGTCAATCATGGCTAAGGAGCCGCAAGCCCGCCAGAAAACGGAAAAATCATCCATGCCGCTCACCTCCGCCAAACGCATCCTCCTGAAGCTCTCGGGCGAGGTGCTGATGGGCGAGCAGGAGTTCGGGATCGATCCCGGCTTCGTGCAGGAGCTCGCGCGCGAGGTGAAGACCGCCAAGGAAACCGGGCTCGAAATCTGCCTCGTGATCGGCGGCGGCAATATCTTCCGCGGGATGGCGGGCGCGGCGCAGGGCATGGACCGGGCACAGGCCGATTACATGGGCATGCTGGCGACGGTGATGAACGCGCTCGCGATGCAGAATGCGCTCGAGCAGCTGGGCGTCGAAACCCGGGTACAGAGCGCGGTGCAGATGGACCAGGTGTGCGAACCGGTGATCCGCCGTCGCGCCGAACGGCATCTCGAAAAGGGCCGCGTGGTGATCTTCGCCGCCGGCGTCGGCGCGCCCTATTTCACCACCGACAGCGGGGCTGCCTTGCGCGCGGCCGAAATGCGCTGCGACGCGCTGCTCAAGGGCACCAGCGTCGACGGCGTATACGATAGCGACCCCAAGAAGAACGCGGACGCAAAACGTTTCGAAACCGTGAGTTACGACCGTGTGCTCTCGGACAATCTCAAGGTGATGGATGCCTCGGCCGTGGCGCTCTGCCGCGACAACGACATCCCGATCGTCGTCTTCTCGATCCGCGAGAAGGGCAATCTGGCGCGGGTCCTGTCGGGCGAAGGCGTGCAGACCATAGTCAAGACAAAGGAAGGCTGAGCGATGGCCAAATACGACAAATCCGATCTCGAACGCCGGATGAAAGGCGCGGTCGAGGCGCTCAAGAGCGACCTTTCGGGCCTGCGCACGGGCCGCGCCAATGTCTCGCTGCTCGATCCGGTGCAGGTCGAGGTCTACGGTTCGCTGATGCCGCTCCAGCAGGTTGCCACGGTCAATGCGCCCGAACCGCGCATGCTCGCGGTGCAGGTGTGGGACAAGGCCAATGTCTCGGCGGTCGAAAAGGGCATCACCAAGGCCGGGCTCGGTCTCAACCCGCAGACCGACGGCCAGACCGTGCGACTGCCGATCCCCGACCTGACCGAGGAACGCCGCAAGGAGCTCGCCAAGCTCGCCGGGCAATATGCCGAGAAGGCGCGGATCGCGATCCGCAACGTCCGCCGCGACGGGATGGAAAATATCAAGGACGACGAGAAGAAGAAGGAAATCGGCGAGGACGACAAGAAGCGTCTCGAGACCGAGGTCCAGGAAATGACCGACAAATATGTCGCCGAGGCCGACAAGGCCGCCGAGGAGAAGGAAAAGGAAATCCTCACTCAGTGAGCTTTTCCGGGTTCGTCCCGAGCTTGGCTCGGGGCGTTCGCGCAAACGTGCTACGCAGTCGCAGAGGGCGTACGGCGCCACCGGCTCGGCACGAACGGATGTGGAGTATCGTTCCCTGACCGCAAACCGCGCCAGACACGTCGCGATCATCATGGACGGCAATGGTCGCTGGGCCAAGCGCAAGCACCTGCCGCGCGCGATGGGGCACAAGCGCGGGGTCGAGGCGGTGCGCGCGATCGTGCGCGCGGTGAAGGACATCGATCTCGAGTGCCTGACCCTCTACGCCTTCAGCTCGGAGAACTGGAAGCGCCCCGAGGACGAGGTCGACGACCTGATGAACCTCATGCGGAAGTTCATCAAATCGGACTTGCCCGAGTTCATCGAGAACGACGTGAAGCTCCATATTATCGGCGACTGGCAAGGACTTGCGCCCGATATCGTCGAATTGCTCGAGGATGCGCTCGAGCGCACGAAGCACGGCACCCGCACGCTTGCCGTGGCACTCAATTACGGCTCGCAGCAGGAAATCGCGCGCGCCGCGGCCACGGCTGCGGACGCGGGGGAGATTACCGCCGAGAGTATCGCGAGAAACCTCGACACCGCGGCGCTGCCCGATCTCGACTTGCTGATCCGCACCAGCGGCGAAGTCCGCCTGTCGAATTTTCTGCTGTGGCAGGCGGCCTATGCCGAGATGATGTTCGTCGACACGCTGTGGCCCGATTTCACCCCCGATCACCTTCGCGCCGCGCTCGACGACTTCGCCAACCGGGAGCGCCGTTTCGGTGGCCGGTGAGAGCGAACCCGTCCCCGTCGCGGTGAAGACCAGCGACCTGCCGGTGCGCGCCGCATCGGCAGCGGTGATGATCGTGCTGGCGGCGGGCGCGCTGTGGGCCGGAGGGAGCGTGTGGCATGTGTTCGTCGCGCTCGTCGCGGGAGCGTGTTTCTTCGAATTCAGTCGCCTCGTCCGGCGCGGGTGGGGGCGGGGCCCTGCCGCCACGCTAGCGGTGTTCGCGGGGGCGGCCTATATTGCGATCGCCGGCTACGCGCTCGCGATCCTGCCGGTCGCGGTGGTGTTCGGCGTGATCGCGGTGGTGATCGCGACCGATACCGGGGCCTATTTCAGCGGGCGGACGATCGGCGGCCCGAAGATCGCGCCCCGGATCAGCCCGTCCAAGACCTGGGCGGGTCTTGTCGGCGGAGCGATCGCGGCGGGGCTCGTTGCAGCCGGCGCATTCGTCTACAATACCGGCGAATTCGAGCTGCGGCCGATGTTGTTCATCGCCTTCGCGATCGGCGCCGTGCTCGCAGTGCTCGCGCAGGCGGGCGACTTCTTCGAAAGTTGGCTCAAGCGGCGCGCAGGAGTGAAGGATTCCTCGCGTCTCATCCCGGGCCATGGCGGTGTGTTCGACCGTATCGACGGCATGCTGCCGGTTGCCATCGCCTCGTATTTTCTGTGGGCCGCCCACCCATGACCCGTTCGATCTCCATTCTCGGCGCGACCGGCTCGGTCGGATCCTCGACGCTCGACCTCGTGCGGCGCAACCGCGCCGGCTGGCGGGTCGTCGCGCTGACCGCCAATTGCAGCGCGGCCGAACTGGCCAAGCTGGCGCGGGAGTTCGGCGCCGAGATCGCCGTGGTCGGAGACGAGAGCTGCCTTTCGGACCTGCGCGACGCGCTCGGCGACAGCGGCATTGCGGCGGCCGGCGGCGCTTCTGCGCTGGTCGAGGCCGCCGCGCGCCCGGCCGACGTCACCGTCGCCGCGATCGTCGGCTGTGCGGGCCTCAGGCCCACCATGGCGGCGATCGAGCGCGGCGGGGCGGTCGCGCTTGCGAACAAGGAAGCGCTGGTGTCTGCCGGCGAGGTAATGACCGCCGCGGTAGCGAAGCATGGCGCGACGCTGCTGCCGGTCGATTCGGAGCACAATGCGATCTTCCAGTGCCTCCAGGGCAACCGCATCGAGGACGTCCGTCGCATTACGCTGACCGCCAGCGGCGGCCCGTTGCGCGGCTGGAGCCAGGCCGAGCTCGAGGCCGCGACTCCGGCGCAGGCGGTCGCGCATCCCAATTGGGATATGGGCGCCAAGATCAGCGTCGATTCGGCGACGATGATGAACAAGGGCCTCGAACTTATCGAGGCGCACCACCTGTTCCCGGTTGGTCTCGACCGGCTCGATATCGTGGTCCATCCGCAAAGCGTGATCCATTCGATGGTCGAATATCGCGACGGCTCGACACTGGCTCAACTCGGCCCTTCGGACATGCGCGTGCCGATCGCCAGCGCGCTCGCATGGCCCGACCGGATGGACACGCCGATGGAGCCGCTCGATCTGCCCGCGCTCGGCACCCTCACCTTCGAGGCTCCCGACGAGGAGCGCTTCCCCGCCACCCGGGTCGCGCGCGAGGCGGCGCAGGCAGGTGGGGGCGCACCCTGCGTGCTCAATGCCGCCAACGAGGTCGCGGTGGCGCGGTTCCTCGACGGGAGCTGCAAGTTCACCGATATCGTTTGTGTTAATGAGGTCGTGCTAGAACGGCACCAGGACGATCCGGCACCGAACTCGCTCGACGACGTTACGATGCTGGACGAAAGCGCGCGTGCCACCGCCCGTGCCGTACTGGAAAGCCTTTGATCCGTGTTCGATAGCCCCAACCTCTTGATCTACATCCTCGCCTTCGCGCTGGTGCTCGGCCCGCTCGTGCTGGTGCACGAACTGGGTCATTACCTCGTCGGTCGCTGGTTCGGGGTGAAGGTCGAGGCCTTCTCGATCGGTTTCGGCAAGGAATTGACCGGCTGGACCGACCGCCGCGGTACGCGCTGGAAGCTCTCCGCGCTCCCGCTGGGCGGCTACGTCCAGTTCGCAGGCGACATGAACCCGGCGAGCATTCCGGACAGGGATGCGCTCGATGCTGTCGCTCCCGAAGCGCGCAGCGAGCAATTTCATTTGAAGCCGCTGTGGCAGCGCAGCCTGATCGTGCTCGCGGGCCCGGTCACAAACCTGCTGGTCGCGGTGCTGATCTTCGCGGCGTTCTTCATGATTTACGGCAAGCCGGTGCCCGGCGACGTCGAGAACGAGAGCGTCGTCACCGGCTATGCCGAGCAATCGCCCGCGCGCGATGCCGGGATCCGGATCGGGGACCGGGTGGTCGCCGTCGACGATGTCGAGACCGAGACCTATCGCGAGGTGCAGCGCGAAATCTTCTATCGCCCCGGGACCGAGATCACGGTCCATGTCATGCGCGATGGCGAGCGGGTCGGCATCCCCGTCACCACGCGGCGCGAAAGCATCACCGACGAGTTCGGCAACAAGAGCGATATCGGCCTGATCGGGATCATGGCCGAGCCGAGCCCGCCCGAATTCGTTCCCGTCGGTCCGATCGAGGCGATCGGCATGGCAGGGCGCCAGAGCGTGCTGATCGTCGACATGATGATCACCGGGATCGGCCAGATCGTGAGCGGGACGCGCTCGGTCAAGGAACTCGGCGGGCCGATCAAGATCGCCAAGTATTCGGGCGAGCAAATGACCCTCGGAGCGCTCGCCTTCGTCAATTTCATCGCCCTGATCTCGCTTAACTTGGCATTCATCAACCTCCTGCCAATCCCGACCCTCGATGGCGGGCACCTGGCTTTCTACGCGGCCGAAGCGGTCCGTCGGAAACCCATCGGTCCCCGCGGTCAGGAGTGGGCGTTCCGCACCGGTCTAGCCTTCGTGCTCGCGCTGATGCTGTTCGTCACGGTGAACGATATCGCCTCGCTGCCGATCTTCGGCGGTTGATCAGGGCGGAAATTCGGGGAGGGCCTGCGCCGCAGATGCGACGCGAACTTGATACTCTCACACGCTTCGGGCAAGGGGCGACGGGTGCGTTGGGCCCGTCGGCAACAACGCGCGACTTTACTGGCCGGCCCGGGGCGTCGGCGCAAAATCTGCAATCGGGACCCTTATGACCGCTCAAGTTTCCGGACGGGATCGTTTCACGTTGAAGACGCGCTCCGTCGCCTCGCTTCTCGCCGCAACCGCATTGGCCGGCATGCCGGGCATCGCTCTGGCGCAGGACACCGGCGCCCAGGCCGCGCCGACCCCCGCACCGACGCCGACTGCCGCGCCGCAGCCCGCTCAGGCGCAGCCCGACATCATCCGCTCGATCGCGGTGATCGGTGCGCAGCGGCTCGAGCCCGACACGATCATATCCTACATCCGCCTGCGCAACGGCCAGCCCTATACGCCCGAAGCGGCGGACCAGGCGCTCAAGGACCTCGCGGCGACCGGGCTGTTCGCGGATTTCACGATCCGCAACAACCAGGGCAACATCGTCATCACCGTGGTCGAGAACCCGGTGATCAACCGCATCATCTTCGAGGGCAACGACCGGCTCAAGCCCGACAAGATCCTGCCCGAAATCCGGCTGTCGCCGCGCCAGATCTTCACCCGCGCCAAGGTGCGTGCGGACGTCAACCGCATCATCGAGCTGTACAAGCGCCAGGGCCGCTTCGCCGCCACGGTCGAGCCCAAGATGGTGATGCTCGACCAGAACCGTGTCGACGTGATTTTCGAGATCGACGAAGGTCCCAAGTCCAAGGTTCGCAAGATCAACATCATCGGCAACGAGGTGTTCTCCGACGGCGACCTGCGCGGCGAGATGGTGACCAAGGAAGCGAGCTTCCTGCGCATCTTGTCGAGCGGGACCAGCTACGATCCCGATCGCCTCGCCTTCGACCAGCAGAACCTGCGCAAGTTCTACCTCACCAACGGTTATGTCGACTTCCGCGTCGTCTCGGCGGTGGCCGAGCTCACGCCCGACCGGCGCGACTTCATCATCACCTACGTCGTGGAAGAGGGCGAGCGCTACAAGTTCGGCGACGTCAAGGTCGACAGCCAGATCCGCGATTTCGACTCGAGCGTCCTGACCAGCCAGCTGCCGATGAGCACTGGCGACTGGTACGACGCGCAGGCGGTCGAGGACACTGTCGAACAGCTGACCGAAACCGCCGGTGCCTTCGGCTATGCCTTCGCCGACGTCCGTCCGCAGTTCGAGCGGAACAAGGAAGCCGGCACGATGGACGTGACCTTCCTGATCAACGAAGCGCCGCGGGTCTACGTCGAGCGGATCGACATCAACGGCAACACGCTGACGCAGGACAAGGTCATCCGCCGCGAATTCCGTGTGGTCGAGGGCGATGCGTTCAATTCCTTCGCGATCGCGCGCACCAATGCGCGGATCAATTCGCTGGGCTATTTCCAGGAAGGCTTCGAAGTCGAACAGAAGCCGGGCAGCGCGCCCGACCGGATCGTGCTCGAAGCCAATATCGAGGAAAAGCCGACCGGCGAACTCCAGCTTTCGGCAGGCTTCTCGTCGATCGAGCAGTTCATCTTCCAGGGCTCGATCCGTCAGAAGAACTTCCGTGGGCGCGGCCAGACGGTCGGCGTCAGCGCGAGCTATTCTGGCTATTCGCGCAGCGCGCAGCTGAGCTTCTCCGAACCCTACGTGTTCGATCGCAACATCTCGGCCGGGATCGATATCTACTATCGCGATCTCGACAACGGTTTCCGCAACCTGCGGAACACCACTTACGAGCAGCAGACCGCGGGCTTGCAGGCGCGCCTCGGCATCCCGATCACCGAATATATCTCGGCGCTCGGTCGCTACACGCTCAATTTCGAGGACGTGACGGTCGACGAGAGCCAGTTCTTCTCCGACCTCGATGGCGACGGCGTGCCGTCGTGCGAACCGCTGCTTGCCGGTCGCTACCTGTGCGATTCGCTCGGCAATCGGGTCAGCTCGATCCTCGGTGCGTCGGTGGTCTATGACCGTCTAGACAACCGCGTCCGTCCGTCGAAGGGCCAGCTGGTCACCTTCAATGCCGATTTCGCTGGCCTCGGCGGCGATGTGAACTACCTGCGCCTGCGCCTCAACGCGTCGCAGTACTTCCCGCTCGGCAACGGCTTCATCTTCTCCCTCAGGGGCGAAGGCGGTGCGATCCGCTCGTTCGACGATCGCGGCATCCCCGGCACTGACGACGTTCGCCTGACCGACCGCTTCTTCCTCGGCGAAGGACAGATCCGCGGTTTCGACATCCGCGGCATCGGTCCGCGCGTGATCCGCCGTCCGATCATCGCCGACGAGAACGGCGTAGGCGTGCCCTTGCAGGACCGCGAGCGGGTGGTCGACGATGCCCTCGGCGGCAAGGCCTATTACCTCGGCCGGGCCGAACTCGAGATCCCGCTGGGATCGGGTGCGCGCGAACTGGGGCTGCGGCCGTCGATCTTCGCCGATGTCGGCGCGGTCTTCGGGCTGCGCGATCCGATCCTCCAGCAAAGTCCGTTCCCGGACGGGATATTCCTGCCGAGCCGGGATACCGACGGTAATCCCCTGTTCAGCCAGGTATTCGATACTAACGGCGACGGAACGCCCGAAACCTCCATCACGACCAATCCGCTGGCGCCGGACGGCTCCGCCAATACGGCGATCGGCAGTACGATCCCGCCCTTTGTCGAGGAATATGTCGGCGACACCGCTGCACCGCGCGTGGCGATCGGCGTCGGCGTGAACTGGAACTCGCCTTTCGGTCCTTTCCGGATCGATTTCGCCCATGTCCTGGTCAAGCAGGAAGGCGACGACACGAAGGCCTTCACATTCAATGTAGGAACGCAATTCTAATGAAATTCAAAGCACTTACCGCCGCACTCGCGCTGACCGCCGGGGCCGCCGCCGCGACTCCCGCCGCCGCGCAGGTGCAGGGCTCCATCGCCATCGTGAACGCCCCCGCCGCGGTCGCGCAGACGCAGGCCTTCCAGTCCGCCTATCAGCAGATTGCCGCGACCTACCAGACGCAGCGCACCACGATCCAGGAGCGCCAGCAGCAGCAGAACACGTTGCTCCAGCAGCTCGACACCAACAGCGACGGCAATCTCGACGAAAACGAGCAGCGCGCCGCGCAGGGCACGCCGCAGGCGCAGCAGTACGCTCAGCTCGACCAGGAGATCGCCGGCCTGCAGAACCAGATCGACCGCGCGCGCGTCTATGCCGTGGAGCAGATCCTGCGCCAGTACAGCACGACCGTACAGCAGATCGTGACGCAGGACGGCGTGGCCGTGCTCCTGTCGCCCGACAGCGTCCTTTACGCCCAGCAGGGTGCGGACATCACGCCCAAGGTCGTGACGGCGATCAACACCGCTCTGCCCAGCGTGCAGACCGCTATTCCTGCCGACTGGCAGCCGAGCCGTCAGGCGGTTGCGGTGTTCCAGCAGGTCCAGCAGCTGCTGATGGCCGCCGCCCAGCAGGCTGCACAGCAGCAGCAGCCGCCGCAGACCACCGGCGACTCGCGCATGTAATCGGTTCCCGCCCCCCGCGCGGGGGCGGGCCGATCGTTGAATCCATCCGACAAGGGGCAACCATGGCGGACGATACGTCTTTCGACATTACCAAGGTGCTGAAGGCGCTTCCGCACCGCTATCCGCTGCTTCTGGTCGACCGGGTGCGCGAGCTCGAGAAGGGTGAGCGCATTCACGCCGTGAAGGGCGTGACTTTCAACGAGGAATTCTTCCAGGGGCACTTCCCGGGCCGTCCGATTATGCCCGGCGTGCTGCAGGTCGAAGCGCTGGCGCAGGCCGCCGCGATCCTCGGAATCGAAACGCTCGAACTCGCGGGTACGGGCAAGCTGGTCTATTTCATGGGGATCGAGAACGCCAAGTTCCGTTCCCCCGTGGAGCCGGGTTGCCTGCTCGATCTCAAGGTCGAATTCGTCCAGAAGCGCAGCCGCGTCTACAAGTTCAAGGGCGAGGCCAGCGTCGAAGGCAAGACGACCTGCAATGTCGAGTTCACCGCGATGATCGCGGATCCTCCCGCATAGTGCTTGCGTTTTCGCGCGCCCGCGATTAACGGCACGCTTCACCGAAATTCCATCATCCGAGGGCCGGTCGGAACCGGTCCGTTCGCGGAGATATGACATGAAGACCGATACGCATCCCGAATACCACACGATCAAGGTCAAGATGACCGACGGCACCGAGTTCGAAACGCGCTCCACCTGGGGCAGCGAAGGCGACACGCTGACGCTCGACATCGACCCGACGAGCCACCCGGCCTGGACCGGCGGCGGCCAGCGTCTGCTCGACAAGGGCGGTCGCGTGGACAAGTTCAACAAGCGTTTCGGTGGGCTCTCGCTCAAGAAGAAGTAAGCGCTTCAACAGCTTGCCGATCGCAAGATCGGCCGGGGAGGGCGGTCCGACGGGGCCGCCCTTTCTATTTTTTTGGCCGTTCTCTTTTCGGTCAACTAGCGTGGCGGACGCAGCGCGTGGCGATCGGCCTCGCGCGGAGCCGCTCGATCGCGATCTCCTCGCCGCACACCGCGCACCGGCCGTAAGTGCCCTTCTCGATCCGGTAGAGCGCCATCCGGACCTGCGCGATCTCCTGTTTGAGGACATCGTCGACTCCCGTCAGTGCCTCGTCGTCGGCGAGATCGATCGCCTGGTCGTCGAGGTCCGATTCGAGCGGATGACGCAGATCGTCCTCGATCACGTCGGCGCGTTCGATCAGCTCGTCGAGCCGGGTGCGCAATTGCTGTTCGAGTTCGCTGTAGTCGCTCATTGCCATGGCCTTTCCCGATACCATTTGGTGATCACGTATTTCACGCCGCTGCGCACCTTCATGCCGTGATGGAGCGTGTTGACGTTGCCGCTGCCGTCGGGCTTGCGGTTGTTCCAGCATAGCAGCTTGCCCTTCTTGGGCTGCACCGTCTTCCTGATTGCCTTGAACCGCGTGCCGCCACCGGCCTCGACATCGTTGAGGTAGATCATGAAGGTCCAGGTGCGCTGGCCCGCGACGCTGCAATATCTCTCCCAGTCCTCCCCGTCGGGATTGAACCAGTCGGTGTGCTGCTTGAATTCCTGCCCCACCGCGTAACGCTGGCCCTGCGGGGTCTCGCCATGCGCGGGGTCGATGCCGTGAAAGGCGTCGAGCCGGCGTTCGAGCTCGGCGACATGGGGATTGGTCACGTCGAGATCGCAGGTCTCGCTGGTACGGAAATGCACGTCGCCATTGTAATCCGCCACGGTAGAGGGACGGCGATCGGCCTCGATCAGCGCAATCAGTGCATCGCACAGCTCGTCGGGCAGGAAATCGTCGACCATGAACAGGTCGAGCTTGGGCGTGGGGGCATGCCTGACGCCGGGATGGGCGCGCAGGATTTCCGGAGTCGTCTCGCCGGCCGAATGCATGCCCGGTGGATACCGACTCGCAGGCCGCTCGCCAACCGGTCGATTCTGGGCACGACACAATATTGCGATAATCGGGTTGCGAAGCACTTTTTACTTCCCAAATCGGGCCCGCTGTGCAACAGGCGCGCGCCTCGCAATTCCTTGCTTGAAACGGGGAACGCGACGTGCCTAAGCGGGCCTTTCGGCACGCTTTTGCGGCGGTATGGCGATCGTAGCTCAGTTGGTTAGAGCGCCGGTTTGTGGTACCGGAGGTCGGGGGTTCGAGACCCCTCGATCGCCCCATCCGCCCCCTTCAATCGCAGCGTGCCCCGATAGGGAGAGGCGTGATGAGCGCACTTTGGGACCTGCCCGATTACGACGATCACGAAGTCGTCCATTTCGTTCGCGATCACGCCAGCGGGCTTAGCGCGATCATCGCGCTGCATTCGACCCATCTCGGCCCCGCCGCGGGCGGCACGCGCTTCTGGCACTATGCCGACAAGACCAACGCGGTGAAGGACGTCCTGCGCCTGTCGCGCGGGATGAGCTACAAGAACGCCATGGCCGGCCTGCCGATGGGCGGCGGCAAGGCGGTGATCCTCGCCGACGAAGACCGCACCAAGACGCCGGCAATGCTCGCCGCCTTCGGCGATGCAGTCGAACGCCTCGGCGGTCGTTACGTCACCGCCGAGGATGTCGGGATTTCGGTCGCCGACATGCAGGCCGTGGCCGAACGCACCTCCTTCGTTTCGGGTCTCCCGGCCGAAGGCGACAATGCGGGCGGCGATCCCGGCCCGTTCACCGCGTTCGGGATCTTCCTCGGTATCCAGGCCGCGGCGAAGTTCAAGCTCGGCCGCGACAGCATGGACGGCGTGCATGTCGCGATCCAGGGCACCGGCAGCGTCGGCGGACGGTTGGCGCGCCTTCTCGCCAAGGACGGAGCGAAACTGACGCTCGCCGATATCGATGCCGACGGCGCGAACGACCTCGCCAGCGAGCTCGGTGCCGAAATCGTCTCGACCGACGAAATCATGCAGGTCGAATGCGACGTGTTCAGTCCCAACGCGCTGGGCGGCGTGCTCGACGATGCCAGCATCGCCGCGCTGCGCTCCCCGATCGTGGCGGGCGGCGCGAACAACCAGCTCGCGCGCCCAGAACACGGGAAGCTGCTCGCCCAGCGCGAGATCCTTTACGCCCCCGATTACGTCATCAATGCCGGCGGAATCATTTCGGTCGCGAGCGAATATTTCGCCAAGACCGAAAACCGCGAAGTCGACGTCGCCGAAGTGCGCGAGCGGATCGCCGAAATTCCGGGGCGGCTGGTGTCGATCTGGGAAGAGGCCGCCAACTCGGACCGGACTTCGGCCGAGATCGCCGACGCCCGCGCGCAAGAACTGATCGGGCGCGGATAGACATTGGGCGAGGGCGCGAAAGCCGCTAAGGCCGCACCATGCACGGATATGCCAATCCTGCCCGTTTCCTGAAGATTGCGCGCTGGCTCACGCCGGTGTTGCTGGTCGTCGGCCTCGTGCTGGCGGGCGGAGCGCTGGCCTGGGGCCTGACGCAAGTCCCGCCCGAACGACTGCAGGGCGAAACCGTGCGCATCCTGTTCGTGCACGTGCCCACCGCGTGGCTCGGCATGGCCGGCTGGACCACGATCGCCGGGGCGAGCTTCGCCTATCTGGTCTGGCGCCACCCGCTTGCAGACATCGCCGCGCGGGCCGCTGCCTGGCCCGGCGCCTGCTTCACCGCGATCTGCCTCGCCACCGGCTCGATCTGGGCGCGCCCGACCTGGGGCGTGTGGTGGGTATGGGACGGGCGCCTGACCAGCTTCCTGATCCTGCTGTTCCTCTATTTCGGCTATATCGCGCTGTCGAACGGCGCCGCGCAATCGGAGGCTTCGCGTCGGATCCCGGCGATCTTCGGACTGGTCGGCGCGATCAACATCCCGATCATCAACCGCTCTGTCGAATGGTGGGAAACCCAGCACCAGCGCGCGAGCATCACCGCGGGCACCTCGTCGATCGACGCGGCGTTCCTGTGGCCGCTCGGCATCGCAGTGCTCGGATTCACCTGCATCTTCGGCGGAGTGCTGCTGGCGCGGATGCGCGCGATCCTCGCCCACAGCCAGGCAGAGGCGCGGCTGCGCCGCAAGGCGATGCAGCCATGATCCGCGAATCGATCGACCAGTGGCCCTATGTGCTTGCCGCCTACGCCGTTGCGGCGCTGGCGACGCTGGCGCTGGTCGGCTGGAGCTGGATCGCGATGCGTCGCGCCGAGAAGCGGCGTGAGGAGGCCAAGCGCAAGTGAGCTGGAAACCGAAGCACCAGCGGATGGCGTTGCTCGGCGTCGCGCTCGTCGCGATCGTCGGCGCGGTGCTGCTCGCCATGTGGGGGCTGCGCAGCCAGGCGAGCTATTTCTACGTGCCCGCGCAGGTCGAGAGCGATCCGCCCGCGGTCGGCCAGAACATCCGCCTCGGCGGCATGGTGCTCGAGGGATCGCTCGGACAGGCAGACGACGGAGTCTCGATCCTGTTCACCGTGCACGACGGCGAGGCGCAGGTCCCGGTGCGCTATCGCGGCATCCTGCCCGACCTGTTCGTCGAGGGATCGGGCGTCGTGGCCGAGGGACGGTTCACACCGGAAGGGACCTTCGTCGCCGATACGCTGCTCGCCAAGCATGACGAGAACTACGTGCCACGCGAACTCGAAGAAATGACTGCCGCGCAGGCCAAGGCTGCGGTCGCGGAGACCACAAAGTGATCGCAGAACTGGGGCTGCTGGCGCTGTGGCTCGCTGCGGGCCTGTCCGGATTCCAGCTGTTCGCGGCGATCCTTGCCGGGCGCGGCGCGGCGGTGCTCGGGGAGGCGATCCGGCCGGTCGCGGTGATGCAGGGGCTGCTCGCCGCCTTTGCCTTCGCGATGCTGGTATGGCTGTTCGCACGCACCGACCTGTCGGTGGCGCTGGTCGCGCAGCATTCGCACTCGGCCAAACCGTTCGTCTACAAGCTGTCGGGCGCATGGGCCAACCACGAAGGCTCGATGCTGCTGTGGGTGATGGTGATGGCGTTCTCCGGTGCATTGGTGGCGCTGTTCGAACGGCGGCTGTCGGCCGCAACGATGCGCGCCACGCTCGGCGCGCAGGCGATCGTGACCCTGGGTTTCTACGCGTTCCTGCTGATCAGTTCGAACCCGTTCGAGCGGCTCGCGACCCCCGCGGTCGAGGGCAACGGGCTCAACCCGCTGCTGCAGGACCCGGGCCTCGCCTTCCATCCGCCGACTCTCTACTTCGGCTATGTCGGGCTCTCGGTGGCATTCAGCTTTGCGGTCGGCGCACTGGTGACCGGCGAGGTCGGGCGCGATTTCGCGCGCACGATGCGCAGCTGGGTGCTCGCCGCCTGGGTCTTCCTGACACTCGGGATCGCCGCCGGTTCGTGGTGGGCCTATTACGAACTCGGTTGGGGCGGATGGTGGTTCTGGGACCCGGTCGAGAACGCCTCGCTGATGCCGTGGCTGGCGGCGACGGCGCTGTTCCATTCGACCAGCGTGCTCGCCTCGCGCGATGCCTTGCGCGTGTGGACGGTGATGCTCGCCGTGGTCGCCTTCTCGATGGCGATGGTCGGGACCTTCCTCGTCCGTTCGGGTGTGCTGACGAGCGTGCACGCCTTCGCCGTCGACCCCGAGCGCGGGACCTTCATCCTTGTCCTGCTCGGAATCTTCATCGGCGGTGCGCTTGCGCTGTTCGCGCTGCGGGCGGGCAAGATTGCCGAGGGATCGCGCTTCAGTTGGAAGAGCCGCGAGGCCTCGCTCGTGGTCAACAACGTGCTCTTGACCGCGCTGCTCGGGATCGTGCTGCTCGGCACGCTTTACCCGTTGCTCACCGAGTCGATGGGGACGCGCGTGTCGGTCGGACCTCCCTATTTTAACCCGGTCGGCGCGATCTTCTTCTTTCCGCTGGTGCTGGCGATGATGGTCGGCCCGCTGCTGCGTTGGCGCGACACGAAATGGACCCCGGTGGTCCAGCGCCTCGCCCCCGCATTCGCGGCGATGGCTTTCGTGGCGCTGCTGGTGGTGATCGACGGCAGGGCAGGGCTGTTGTCGGGCACCGGCCTCGTGCTTGCCGCCGGCCTCGCGCTCGCCAGCCTGTTGCCGCTGGCTCGCCGCAAGCCATGGCGCGCCCCGCTGACGCTGTGGGGCATGGTGGTCGCGCATTTCGGGCTCGCGGTAACGCTCGCGGGCGCCTCGGCGGAAAGCGCGTTCATCGAGGAACGCCTTGTGTCGCTGACCCCCGGCGAAAGCACGCGGATCAGCGGATGGGACGTCACGCTGCGCGGCACCATACCCGTAGCCGGGCCCAACTGGACCGCAATTGAGGGTGAGCTTGCCGTTTCGCGCGACGGCGCGATCGCAACGATCCTCTCCCCGCAGCGTCGCAGCTTCTGGTCGCCTCCGCAGACGACCACCGAAGCCGCGCTGTGGACGCGCTGGAACGGGCAGCTCTACGCGGTGCTCGGCGAGCCCGCCGAAAGCGGCAAGCGCAAGGTCCGCCTGTGGTGGAAACCCTTCGTGACGCTGATCTGGTATGGTGCGCTGCTGGTCGCGCTGGGCGGCTTGCTGGCCTTGTCGGACCGCGCACGCTCGGCCTTGCGCCGGTCGATCGCCGTAGGGCGCGCCACCCAACGGCGGGAGGTCGCCTGATGCGCAAGCTCTTCATCTGGGTCCCGCTAGTGATCTTTGTGGCTTTCGCAGGCCTGGCGATCTGGGCGCTGGTCGCACCTCCTTCGCGCGACATCCCCAGTCGGCTGGTCGGCCAGCAGCTCCCCGAATTCGCGCTCGACCCGCAGATTGCCGGTCGTCCGGGCCTCTCGCGCGCCGATTTCCGAGCGGGCGAGGCGCGGATGATCAACGTTTTCGGGAGCTGGTGCATCCCCTGCCGGGTCGAGAACCCGCAGCTGGTCGAACTCGCGCGAGCCGGCGTGCCGATCGATGCGGTCGCAGTGCGCGATACACCGGCCCAGGTGCAGACCTTCCTCGCGCAATATGGCGATCCGTTCCAGCGCATCGGGGCCGATCCGAATGGCCGCTTCCAGGTGATGCTAGGCAGCGCGGGCGTGCCCGAAAGCTTCATCGTCGATGGTGCGGGGGTGATCCGCTACCAGCATATCGGCGAAATCCGCCCCGAACAGGTGCCGGAAATCATCGAGAAGTGGCGGGAGGCGTCACGATGAAGTGGCTGGCACCCCTGCTGCTGACGTTTGTCGCGCAACCGCTCGCCTCGCAGGAAGCCGCGGTGACGAGTCCCTATGCCGATCGCCAGCTGGAAGATCCGGCGCAGGAAGCCGCGGCGCGCGACCTCATGCACTCGCTGCGCTGTATCACCTGCCAGAGCCAGTCGATCGCCGACAGCGACGCGCCGATGGCGGCCGACATGCGCAGCCTCGTGCGCGAGCGAATTGCGGAAGGCGAAAGCCCCGACGAAATCCGCGACTGGCTGGTCGAACGCTATGGCGCCTACGTTACCTTCGAACCCGAACTCGACGCCACGACCTGGCCGCTCTTCGCCGGGCCGCTGCTGATCCTGCTTGCGGTCGGCGGGCTTGCCTGGAGCCGGATCCGGCGCAAGGGACGCGGCTGATGGCGTGGATCCCTATCATCCTGTTCGTGGTGCTGGTGATGGCGGCGCTGGTGGTCGTGCTCAAGCTCGAGCGCGGCGCGTGGGAAGCGGTCGCTGCGGCGCTGGTGCTCGGGGCTGCCGGCTATGCCCTGCAATCGGAACCCGGTCAGGCGGGTGCGCCCAAGCAACTTACGAGCGAGGCCGGCTACGATGGAGCCGCACTGGTCGAGGCGCGCCGCCAGTTCGAGGACGAAGCGATCTCGCCGACCCGCGAGATCGTCACCGCCGATGCACTCGCCCGCAATGGACGGTTCGAATACGCGGCCGGTCTCCTCAATGGCTACCTGCGCGAAAACCCCCAGGATTCCGAGGCCTGGACCGCGCTAGGCAATGCCCTGTTCGCGCAGGCCGAAGGCAATCTCACTGAGGCTGCGACCGAGGCCTATCGCCGCGCCGCGATCGCCGACGAGGCCAATCCGGCACCCTATTTCTTCCTCGGCGTCGGCTGGCTCACCGCGGGCGAATTCGATCGAGTGCTTGAATTGTGGGCGCTCGCGCTCGAGCGTACCGAAGAGGGCACACCCGCACGCGCTGTGATGGAGGCGCGGGTGGCGCAACTCGGCATGATGCTCGAGCGCGCTCGCCGGATGCCGGAATCGCCCCGAAGCGAGACGGAATGAACGCACGTTTGCCCTGGCTGCCGCGTGGTGATAGAGCGCGCGCCTTCGCGCCTGCGGGATCGACCGCATCCGCACTTCGAGTCGGCCAGCAACAGGCACTGCGATGAGCGCTAGCACCAGCGACAACATTCCCGAACCCGGCGATTCCGGGGCCGCCAAGGACCGGACCGCCAATGGCGGCCATCGCAAGGGTGCGACCAAGGGTGCACTCGCGCTCGGCGCGATCGGCGTCGTGTTCGGCGATATCGGCACAAGCCCGCTCTACGCCTTCCGCGAGACTTTTTCGGCGCAGCGCGACTATTCGATCCCGGTCGACGCGCTGCACATCTACGGCGTCGTCAGCCTGATTTTCTGGTCGATGCTGCTGGTCGTCGCGATCCAGTACGTCACCATCCTGATGCGCGCGGACAATAACGGGCAGGGTGGCAGCCTCGCCTTGGTTGCGCTGCTCTCGCGCCGTATGAAAGGGGGCCGATGGGCATGGCTCGTCGTGCTTCTCGGCGTCTTTGCAACTTCGCTGTTCTACGGCGACAGCATGATCACACCGGCGATTTCCGTCCTCTCCGCGGTTGAGGGGCTCACGGTGGTGAATGAATCTCTCGATCCGCTTGTCATTCCGATCGCGCTGTTTCTCCTCGTGTTCCTGTTCCTGCTGCAAAAGCGCGGGACGGCAACGGTGGGCAAGCTCTTCGCCCCGGTGATGGTGGTGTATTTCTGCGTGATCGCCACGCTCGGCACGATCCAGATCGTCGGCCACCCCGAAATCCTCGCCGCGCTCAACCCCTATTATGCGATCCAGTTCTTCATCACCGATCGCTTCGTCGCATTCCTCGCGCTGGGTGCCGTGGTCCTCGCGGTGACCGGTTCCGAAGCACTGTATTCGGACATGGGGCATTTCGGACGCGGGCCGATGCGGCTTTCGTGGTTCGGCTTCGTCATGCCGTGCCTGCTGCTCAACTATTTCGGCCAGGCGGCGATGATCGCCTCGCTGCCGCTGGCCGAGGCGCAAGAGGCAGTCCGCAACCCGTTTTTCCTGATGGCGCCTGAACAACTGCGTCTGCCGCTGGTGATTCTTGCCACCATGGCGACTTTCATCGCCAGCCAGGCGGTGATCTCGGGCGCGTTCTCGATCACCCACCAGGCGATGCAGCTCGGCTTTATCCCGCGTATGTCGATCCGCCACACCAGCGAGACCGAGGCCGGGCAGATTTACATCCCGGTCGTCAACTGGGCGCTGATGGTGGCGGTGATCCTGCTGGTGCTGACCTTCAAGGACTCGTCCAACCTCGCGAGCGCCTACGGCATCGCGGTGACCGGTGCGGTGACGATCGATACGCTGCTGATGGCGGTGCTGCTGGTCGGCGTGTGGAAATGGAAGTGGTGGTATGCCGCGCCGGTGGTTCTGCTGTTCCTGGTGGTTGACGGGGCCTATTTCGCCGCGAACCTGACCAAGATCCCCGATGGCGGGTGGTTCCCGCTGGTCGTGGGTGGGGTGGTCTTCACCATGCTCACCACCTGGGCGAGGGGACGCAAGCTGATGCGCGCACGCATGGCCGAAAGCGGGCTGCCGCTCGAAGTCTTCGCCAAGAGCGCGCGCTCGTCGGCCAAGCGCGTGCCGGGCACAGCGATCTTCATGGCCTCTGCAAGCAAGGGCGTGCCATCGGCGCTGCTTCACAACATCAAGCACAACAAGGTGCTGCACGAGCGCGTGGTGGTGTTGACGGTGCAGGTGGAAGACGTGCCGGTGGTCGATCCTGCCGACCGCTGCGAGATGATCGACCTGGGCGACGGATTCTATCGCTTGGTCCTGCATTACGGCTTCGTCGAGGAAACCGACCTGCCCAAGGCGCTGACCGCGCAGGATCTGTGCGGCGGACCGTTCGACCTAATGAAGACCAGCTTCTTCCTCTCGCGCCAGACGCTGCTGGCCTCGGACAATCCGGGCATGGCGCTGTGGCGTGAAAAGCTGTTCGCGTGGATGTTGCGCAATGCCGCGACGCCGATGGACTTCTTCCGCCTGCCGACCAATCGCGTGGTCGAACTGGGCAGCCAGCTGAAGATCTAGTCCTGGGGAATTATTCCCCCGTATGCGGCTTGTCCTTCAATGCGTCTTCTTCGACCGCGAGGCCGTGCTTTAGCAGCATCGGGACCTGCGCAAAGGTAAAGAGGAAGGTCGCGGGCAGGAACAGCCACAGCTTCGCTGCGAGCCAGGTTTCGAAATCGAACTGCAGTCGCAGCACCTCATTGGTGACGGCGAGCAAGAGGAAGAACACGCCCCAGCGCAGGGACAGCTTGCGCCAGCCTTCCGCGTCGAGCCCTTCGAACGCCGCTTCGAGCAGGTATTTGAGCAGCGCGTGGCCGCGCCACACGCCGACCAGCAGCGCGATGCCGAATCCGGCATAGATCAGCGTGGGCTTGAGCTGGACGAAGACAGGGTCGCGCAGGATAACGGTCAGCCCGCCGAAAAAAACGATCAGCGCGGTCGACAGCTTGAGCATCGGCGACACCTTGCCGAGCCTGAACTTGGAATAGAGAAGTGCGGCGACCGCCGCGATCATGAAGGCGCCGGTGCCCCACACTACCGCGATGACGTTCTGGATCGGGTTATCGCCCTCGGGGGCAAAATATTTGTAGACGCCGAAGAAGACGATGATCGGGCCGTAATCGACCAGCAGGTTGGCGAGGCCAGACTTGGGCTTGGGGGCAGGGGTATCGGTCATCAAGCCACTCCCGCAATGACGCGCGCGACGAGGTCGGGGTCGAAGGGGCGCAGGTCATCCATCTTCTCGCCGACGCCGATCGCGTGGACAGGGAGGCCGTATTGCTCGGCCGCGGCGACCAGCACGCCGCCCCGCGCGGTGCCGTCGAGCTTGGTCATCACGATCCCGGTCACGCCCGCCATCTCCTTGAAAACTTCGATCTGCGACAGTGCGTTCTGGCCATTTGTCGCGTCGAGCACCAGCACGACGTCGTGCGGCGCCTCGGGATTGAGCTTGCCGAGCACCTTCCGGATCTTCGCTAGCTCGTCCATCAGCTCGCGCTTGTTCTGGAGGCGGCCGGCGGTGTCGACGATCAGCGCGTCGGTGCCGATATCGGTCGCCTGCTTGACCGCGTCGAACACGATCGATGCGGGATCGCCGCCTTCAGCGCCCGCGACCACCGGTACGCCGAGCCGCTCGCCCCAGACTTTCAGCTGGCCGATCGCGGCTGCGCGGAAGGTGTCGCCCGCCGCCAGCATGACTTCGTAATCGTCCTCCTGGAACAGGTGGCCGAGCTTGGCGATGGTGGTGGTCTTGCCGCTGCCGTTGACCCCGATCACGAGGATCACCTGCGGGCGGGGAAAAGCCGTGACTTCGAGCGGCTTGGCCACCGGTCGCAGGATTTCGGCGATCTCGACCGCGACCTGTTCGCGGATCGCGCGTTCGTCGGCACCGCCTTCGAAGCGATGCTCCTCCAGCTTGTCGCGGATCCGCGCGGCGGCGCGCGGGCCGAGGTCGGAAACGATCAGCGCGTCCTCGATCTCGTCGAGCTGCGCAGGGGTGAGCTTCGTCGTCCCGCCGAGCCCGGCGAGATTGCCCGAGAGGCGCTCCGACGTTTTCTTGAAGCCGCCCGTCAGGCGTTCGGACCAACTCAGGCTCAAACCAGCATTCCTTCTTCAACTTTGCTCGGTGCGATGCGCACGATTTCGCCGGGCTCCGATGCACTATGGGGTCCGTCTCCGACCCTGAAAGGCGCAAAATCGGGGGCATGGCCGACTCCGCCCTTTTCGACCAGCACGTCCTGCGCGATCCCGACGCGGCTTTCGAGCCATTCCCGACGAACCCGCGCGACCTCTCCGCGAAGCGCCTTGGCGCGCGCCTTGATCGTCAGGCCGTCGACCTGCGGCATCCGCGCAGCCGGCGTGCCGTGGCGTGGCGAGAACGGGAAGATATGGCCGTGAACGATGTCGAGCTCGCCGATGATCGAAAGGTTGGCTTTGTGTGCTTCTTCGCTCTCGGTAGGGAAGCCGGCCATCAGGTCGGCACCGATCGCGATCTCGGGCCGGCGCGCTTTGAGCCACGCGACCAGCGAGACCGCGTCGGCGCGGCTATGGCGCCGCTTCATCCGCTTGAGAATCAAATCGTGACCATGCTGCAGCGAGAGGTGCACATGCGGCATCATGCGCGGCTCGTGCGCAAGCAGGTCGAGCAGGGTATCGTCCAGCTCGATCCCGTCGACCGAGGACATCCGCAAGCGGCGGACCTCCGGGTGGCGGGCGAGGATCGCCTCTACCAGTGCACCGAGCCGCGGTTCGCCGTGCAGGTCGTGCCCCCAGCTGGTGACGTCGACCCCGGTGAGCACGATTTCGGCCGCGCCGCGGTCTAGATGGCGCTCGATATCGGCGATGACCTCCGGGATCGGGCGAGAGCGGCTGCGCCCGCGGCCCTGCGGGATGATGCAGAAGGTGCAGCTGTGATCGCAGCCGTTCTGAATCTCTATGAAGGCGCGGGTGTGCTCCGGGGCGAGGACGCGTTCGGGCGCGACGTTCCAGCGCCGCGGATCGCGCTTTTCGGCATTGGGCACGAGGCCGTCGACCTCGGGCATCGCGGCGAGCTGGTCGCGTTCGGTCTCGGCCGCGCAGCCAGTCACCAGCAGGCGCGCTTCCGGGTGTTCGCGCCGTGCGCGGCGGATCGCCTGGCGAGTGTGCCTCACCGCCTCGCTCGTCACCGCGCAGCTGTTGATCACTACGAGGTCGTCCTCGCGCGACAGAATGCTGCGGATTTCCTCGCTTTCGGCAAGGTTCAGGCGGCAGCCCAGCGTGACGACGTGCGCGCCCATCAGGCGGCACCGTAATCGGCGGGATCGAAACTGCCGCGGAAGCTTTCGCTCGCGGGTCCGCGCATGGTGATCTGCCCGTCTTCATCGTAAGAGATGACGAGCTCGCCGCCCGGCAAGGCGACGGTGACAATACGATCGGTGAGACCGCGTTCGACCGCGGCGACCACCGCGGCGCAGGCGCCGGTGCCGCAGGCGCGGGTCAGCCCGGCGCCGCGTTCCCACACGCGCAGCGAGATGCGGTCGCGCGAAGCCACGCTCGCGACGCCGACATTGACGCCTTCGGGAAAGACGGGATCGCGTTCGATCGTCGGGCCGAGCGAGCCGAGCTCGACGTCCTCGGTCGCGGTTACGAAGAACACCGCGTGCGGATTGCCAACATTGACCGCGAAGGGGCGTTCGAGCCCGTCCCAAGAGAGCGGCATTTCGCTCGTGTCCATCCCGTAGTCGAGCGGGATATCCTTCCAGCCGAAGCGCGGTCGGCCCATCGCCACCGCCGCGCCGCCACCTTCGGGGGTGACCTCGAGCATCCCGCCGCCGGTTTCGATCCGGGCGGCGCTGCCGTGGAAAAGCGCGATCGCGCGCGAGGCGTTGCCGCAGGCCTCGACCTCGCCGCCATCGGCGTTGAAGATCCGCATGCGGAAATCGGCGACTTCGGACGGTTCGAGCAGGATCACTTGGTCGCAGCCGATGCCGGTGTTGCGATCGGCGAGGGCGGCCGCCATTGCGCGGTCCATGTGCACGTTTTCGCGCGCGCGCTGGTCGATCACGACAAAGTCGTTGCCGAGCCCGTGCATCTTGGTGAAATCGACACGCATGATGCGCGGTCTAGTAGGCGGCTGGACCCGGCAGGTCCAGCATCCGGACGACGGGAGCGTTCAGCCCTTGACGACCGAGCCGGCATCCTTGCGAAACGCGGCCGCACCGTCGACGACATTGGTCTTGAAGGTGGGATTTTCCTTCCGCAGCCGGTCGAGCTTGCGCAACCGGGTGCGAATGAGGTCGGCCGGCTCGGGGCGACCGTAGAGGTAGCCCTGGCCCTTGAAATTGCCGAGGCCGCGCAGCTTGGCGAGCACTTGCTCGTTTTCGATCCCTTCGGCGGTGATCGGCAGGCCGAACCCGTCGCCCAGCGACGTGATCGCCTCGACGATCTTCATGCCTTCCTGGTCCTCGGGCAGGTTCGAAACGAAGCTGCGATCGATCTTGATCCGGTCGAACGGGAGCGAGCGCAGCTGCGCCAGCGAACTGTAGCCGGTACCGAAATCGTCAAGGCTCACGGTGACGCCCTGGTTCTTGAGGCTCGAAACCAGCGAGCGGACCAGGCCGATATTCTCGTGCAGGCAGGTCTCGGTGACTTCCACGTCGAGGCGGTTGGCGGGGAAATTCGCTTCGACCATCAGCTTGAGCAGGCGCTGTGCGAACCAAGGATCGCGCAGCTGGACCGGCGATATGTTCACCGACAGCGTCAAATCCTCGTCCCATTCCTTGGCGTGGTCGAGTGCCTTGCGGATAAGCTGTTCGGACAATTCGCCGATCACGCCGAGTTCCTCGGCAATCGGAATGAAGACGTCCGGGTTGACGATCCCGAGTTGGGGCGAGTTCCACCGTGCCAGCATCTCGAAACCGACGAGTTCGCCCGTCGCGACGTCGATCTGCTGTTCGTAATAGGGTTCGAACTCGTCCTCGTGCAGCCCGCGGCGGATCCCGGCCTCGAGCTGGCTGCGGAACCGCAGCTCGTGCTCCATCTGGTGTTCGAACCAGTAGTAGCGGTTCCGGCCGTGCTTCTTCGCGTGGTACATCGCGATGTCGGCGAAATGCATGAGGCTCGCCGCATCGGTCGAGCCGTCGCTGCCGGGACGGCCGGAATCACTCCGCGCGAGCCCGATCGAGGCGGTGATATCGAGCGCGATGTCCTCGTGCGCGATCGGCTTGCAGATCCGTTCGATGATCCGCTTGGCAAGGTCGTCGACCACCTGCGGATGATCGCTCTCGAACCTTACCACGCAGCCGAACTCGTCCCCGCCAAGTCGGGCCAGCAGGCTTTCTTCGGGCAGGATAGAGCTGATTCGCTCGGTAATCTCGCTCAGCACCGTGTCTCCGGCGCGGTGTCCGTTGACATCGTTGATCGTCTTGAAGTTGTCGAGATCGATCATCAGGAACGCGATCGCATCGTCACCATCCTCGCAGGTGGCGATCAGGCGGTCGGTCTGCTTGTTGAGGCTGCGGCGGTTGAGGCAGCCGGTCAGCGGATCGGTTTCGGCCAGTATGCGCGCATGTTCTTCTGCGGCACGGCGTTCCTGGACTTCGACCCGCAACTCGCGATAGCGGCGCCAGCCGAAAATGATCAGCGCGATGTTGAGCAGCAGGGCGTTGGTCAGCACCGTATCGGGGCCCGCGATCCCTTCGAGCTGGGCGCGCACGATCTGGGGCAGGACGGCGCTGCCGGTGCCAAGGAACATGATGATGGCGGCCGCGGCGATGCCGAGCGCGATGAGATCGCGATCGGCCTGGGATTTGCTGTCGACGGGCTTTGCTTTTCTAGCAGACAACGCCTTACCCCCTTGAAACACGACCGAGGGGCTAGCCGCTTAAGCTTTATTTTTTGTTAAACGCGGCGGGAATCCGCGGTTATTTGAGCAGGCCGATCTCGCGCAAGCGCTGCTTCAGATAGTCGTCGGCGGTGATGCTTTCCGGGTAGCGATCGGGATTTTCAGCCGAAATGCACTGCGGCAGCGTTTCGAAGCGGTAGTCGCTGCGCAGGTGGAGGAAGAACGGCATCGAATAGCGGGTGTGCTTGGCGCGCTCGCCCGAGGGGTTGAGCACCCGATGGGTGGTCGAAGGCAGGTAATGGTTGGTCAACCGCTGGAGCATATCGCCGACATTGATCGCGAGCGCGCCGTCGGGCGGCGACACGTCGAGCCATTCTCCGGCGCGGGTCTTGAGCTGGAGCCCGGCTTCTTCGGCACCGAGGAGCAGGGTGATCAGGTTGATGTCCTCATGCGCACCGGCGCGGATCGCGCCTTCCTCGGCATCGTCGCCGAGTGGCGGATAATGCAGCAGGCGCATCACCGAATTGCCGTCCTCGATCGGGCCGTCGAACCAGTTTTCCTCGAGGCCGAGATAGACCGCGATCCGCGACAGGATCTTCGCCCCGGTCTCGTCGAACGCGGCGAAGAGTTCTTCCATCGTCTCGCGAAAGCCGGTGGGCGCGTCGGGCCAGATATTGTTGGGCTGGCTGTCGGCCAGCGGGTGGCCTTCGGGCAGGTCGCGGCCGACATGCCAGAATTCCTTGAGGTCGTGTGCCTTCGCATCCTTGGCGATCTCGGTCCCGAACGGGGTGTAGCCCCGCGCACCGGCCATGCCTTCAAGGTGATAGCGGTGTTTCTCCTCGCGCGGGAGGGCGAAGAACTCGGCGGTCAGCTTCCAGGCGCGATCGATCAGGTCGGAATCGATCCCGTGATCCTTGACCATCGCGAAGCCGAAGGTGCGGAAGCTGTCGCCGATATCCTGCGAGAACTGGCCGGCGGGGGCCTCGAGCGAGAGGACGGGAAGGGTTTCGAGCGGCATTGGCAAAGTCCGATTCAACTGGTTATGGCGCGCCCCATAGCACCCCGGAGAGAAATTTCATGAGCAATCTGCCCGAAAATCCCCGCTACTGGCTGATGAAGTCCGAGCCGTTCAAATACGGCTGGGACGACCTGGTCGCGGAAAAGGAGGGCACCTGGGACGGGGTGCGCAACTATCGCGCCCGCAACAACCTCGCCGCCATGCGCGTCGGCGAGCAGGCGTTCTTCTACCACTCGCGCGAGGGGCTGGAAATCGTTGGCATCTGCGAGATCAGCGTTGCCGACATCCTCGACCCGACCGACGAGACCGGGAAATGGGCGGCGGTGAAGGTCGTGCCCAAGACCAAGCTGCCCAAGCCGGTAACGCTAAAGCAGATCAAGGCCGAACCCAGTCTAGCCGATTGCGAACTGGTGAAGCTTTCGCGGCTCTCGGTCGCGGAAATCACCCCAGAGGAATGGTCGATCATCTGCGGAATGGCCGGCATCTGATCGCACGGTCGCATGCGAGTCTCGGTTCGTCGCCGGAGCGGAAACGCGTTCTCCGGTCGCCCGTTTTCTTTTCACAATGCGGCAATCAAGCCGTTGAAGCTGAAAGGAAATTCTAATGGGTGAACTGAAAGAGAAGATCAAGGGCAACGCCAACGAAGCGGCTGGCGAAATCAAGCAGCAGTCGAACGATCCCGAGACCCGCTCCGAAGGGCGCGAGCAGGAAGCCAAGGGCAAGGTCCAGCAGTTCAAGGGCGAAGTCGAAGGCAAGCTCGGCAACGACATCTGATCGCACTGCGATCGACAGGAAAAGGCCGCTCCGGAAACCGGGGCGGCCTTTTCTATGCCCGGCTGCGCAGCGTGCTGAGCTTCAAACCCGAGGCGGCGAGGTTCTCGATTTCGGTGCGACAATGGATCAGTCGTAGGCCAGAGCGCCCAGCCGCTTCCTTGATCGCCGCATCGAATCCGGCATTGTCGTCCGCGGTCGCGGTCCATGCGCCGAAGGCCTCGCCGAACCTGGCGAAGTCGGGATTGGCGAGCGTGGTACCCGAGACCCGCGCTGGGTAGTCGCGTTCCTGGTGCATGCGGATGGTGCCGTAGACCCCGTTGTCGATCACGAGCACGAGCAGGTCGAGATCGAGCGCGGCAGCGGTCGCGAGTTCCTGTCCGTTCATCAGGAAATCGCCATCGCCCGCGACCGCGACCACGCTGCGGTCGGGGAAACGCCGCGCGGCGGCGACGGCGGCGGGGACGCCGTACCCCATCGCACCCGCGGTCGGAGCAAGCTGTGAGGGGTAGCCTTCATACGGCCAGTAGCGGTGCCACCAGCCCGAGAAATTGCCGGCCCCGTTGCAGATGATCGCATCGGCAGGCAGCAGCTCGCGCATCGTTTTGACGGCGAGCGCGAGGTCGAGCCCGCTCGTCCCGCTGGCCTGCGGAGTGGACCAGTCGATCCACTCGCGATGCGCCTCGGCCCCGGCGTCGAAATCGATCACCTCGTCGGCCAACAGCGCGGCGCTTTCGGAAAACTCCGCCATGTCGGCACAGATCGCGAGGTCGGCCCGGTAGACCCGGCCGAGTTCTTCCGGATCGGGGTGGACATGGACCAGCGTCTGGTCGGGATGGTCGGGGGTGAGAAGTTCGTAGCCGTCGGTCGTCGCCTCGCCGAGTCGCGCCCCGACCGCGATCACGAGATCTGCTGCGCGGACCCGCTCGATCAGCTTGGGATTGGGGCCGTAGCCGAGATTGCCCGCCCACACGCTGCTCGAATTGGGCACCGCATCCTGCCGGCGGAAGGCCCCCGCAACGGGCAGCCCGACCGCTTCGGCGAAAGCGGTGAAGTGATCGCGCGCCTTGGCATTCCAGCCGGCGCCGCCGACGATCGCGATCGGCGCGACGGCGTCGCCGAGCATAGCCATCAGCGCACCCATAGCGTCGGGGCAGGCGGCCTGCGCGGGGCGGACGACTTGCGGGCGAGGGGAGATCCCGTCGATCTCCTCGCGCAGCATGTCTTCGGGGAGGGCGAGCACGACCGGTCCGGGCCGTCCGGCGATCGCGACCGACCATGCACGCGCGACATATTCGGGAATGCGCGCCGCATCGTCGATCCGCGCCGCCCATTTGCACATCGGTCCGAACACGGCCTGGAAATCGAGCTCCTGGAAGCCCTCGCGATCCTTCATCCCGCGATCGACGTCGCCGACGAACAGGATCATCGGCTGCGAATCCTGGTGTGCGACATGGACCCCGATGCTGGCATTGGTCGCGCCCGGGCCGCGGGTCACGAAGCACACGCCCGGTCGCCCGGTCATTGCGCCGTCGGCGCAGGCCATGAACGCTGCGCCGCCTTCCTGGCGGCACACCACGGTGTCGATCGCGGGCACATCGTGGAGCCCGTCGAGCACGGCGAGGAAGCTTTCGCCGGGGACGGTGAAGATCCGGTCGCAGCCCTGTTCGAGGAGGCAATCGACCAATAGGCGGCCGGCGAGTTTGGAATGTTCTGTCATGGGACGCATGCTCTAGCGATCCGGCGGAACGGTGCAATTGCGAAGCAGACTGTCCCAAGCCTGTGCAGTTCGAAAATACATGGTTAACGCGGGAGCCACATGGTTACCGAAGCGTTAACAGCCCCGACATGAGAAGAGCACTGGTCCTTACCGACGAGGGTGCACGGCACCCGTTCCGGATGTCGCTGCCCCGCCATGTCACCCGCATTCCGGTACCGCCGCAGACGACGGCAACACGACCGTGGATCACGCGGCAGGATGCGCGGACCTTCGTCCACTTCTACGTCGCCTGCTTCGTCGCGACGCTGCTCTACATTTCCTGAGCGGGCGGCGCCTCGGCGGCGATTTCGGCCTTGTAGAGGATCGCGCCGAGCCACGCCGAGACCAGGCACATCGCCGCGCTCAGCAAGACCTGCTCGACGATCGGGACCCCGGCCGCACTGAGGCCGATCGCGACCAGCGAGCCCACCGCCATCGCCAGCGCGTTGACGATATTGTTCGCGGCGATCGTGCGCGCGGCCTGCGAGGTTTCCACGAAGGTCGTGAGGAAGGCGTAGAGCGGGACCACGAACATCCCGCCCGCCACCGCGATGCCGAGCAGCGCGAGCATCAGCGGGATCGCCATGCGCTGATGGACGAAGCCTTCGGCATCGAGCAGCGCGCCGCCTTCGAGCGGCTGCCACAGCTGGCAGACGAAATAGAAGATCACCACGAAACCGCCCATCGCGATCACCGACATCGGCGAATAGCGTGCCGAGACCTTGCCCTTGAGCAGCGCGTTGATCGAGACCGATCCGATCGCGACCCCGATCGAGAAGATCACGAGGAACAGGCTCGCCACCTCCTTGCTCGCGGTGAGCACGTTCTTGGCCAGCGGCGGGAACTGGATGAACAGCACGGTGCCGATCGTCCAGAAGAAGCTGATCGCCACGATGGCGAGAAACACGCGCTTGTCGACCAGCGTGTCGCCGATCAGCCTTTTCGAGGCGCGCCACACGTTCCAGTCGAGCTTTTCCGGTTCCATCAGCGGCGGCGCTTCGGGCACTTGCCGCCCGGCGACGTAGCCGATCACCGCGGTCGCGATCGTCGCGATGGCCGCTACCTCGACCGGGATCCAGCCAGCGAGGATCGTGCCGAACAGGATCGCGATATAGGTCCCCGCCTCGACCAGCCCGGTACCCGCGAGTACTTCTTCCTTGTGCAGGTGCTGGGGCAGGATCGCGTATTTGATCGGCCCGAAGAAGGTGGAATGCATGCCGAGCGCGAACAGCGCGGCGAGCATCAGCGGGATCGCGAACAGGTCGATCGCGATGCCCTGCCACGCCATCAGCAGCCCGGCGCCGCCGATCAGCATGATGCCGATCTCGCACAGCTTCACGATGCGGATGATCTTCGCCTTGTCGCGCATGTCGGCAAGCTGGCCGGAGAGCGCGGAGAAGAGGAAGAACGGGATGATGAAGATACCCGAGGCGAGGGCGGAGAAGCTCGCCTCGGCACTTTCGGAATTGTAGATGCTGTAGACGACGAACAGCACCATCGCGTTCTTGTAGAGATTGTCGTTGAAGGCACCGAGCAATTGGGTGACGAAAAGCGGGGCGAACCGCCGTGTCCGCACGAGGTGCGTGGATGTCGTCATGTCGCTTCCCGGTAGCCCCTTGGTGCCGCCGTCCGTAACGGTTCAAGCCTGCAGCACAAGGCTTTTGCAGCGTCGATCCCCCTGTTAAGGCGGACGCGGAAAGACCAGGGGATCGTCCGCGCGCCATGCTCAACCTGCCCAATATCCTGACGCTGACGCGGATCGTGATGGTGCCGCTGCTGGTGGCGCTGATGTGGTGGCCCAACTGGACCACGGGCTACCTGTTCGCCTTCGCGCTTTACTCGCTGATGGCGCTGACCGATTATTTCGACGGCTATCTCGCCCGCTCGAGCGGGACGGTATCGAAGCTCGGCCAGTTCCTCGATCCGATCGCCGACAAGATCATGGTCGCCGCGGTCATCCTCACGCTGGCGGCGCAGGGCGTGCTGCGCGGGCCGTACGTGGGCGACGCGCATGTCGTTGCGGGGCTGATCATCCTGATCCGCGAGATCGCGGTCTCGGGCCTGCGCGAATTCCTCGGCCCGCTGAAGATCTCGATGCCCGTCAGCCGCCTCGCCAAGTGGAAGACGACCTTCCAGCTGCTGGCGCTCGGCTCGCTGATCCTCGGGCGCGGCCTACCCGAATGGACGGTGATGCTGGGCGAACTCGAAGCCAACGTGCCGCACACGGTCGGCCTCGCCACGCTGTGGGCGGCGGCGCTGCTCACGGTCGTCACCGGCTGGGACTACCTCCGCGTCGGCCTCAAGCACATGGATTGATGGACCGCCGACCGGGGGTGTTTGCAAAACTTCGCCGTTCGAGAAACCCAAGCGATTGCAGTCGCTTGCGCGCGTTCTTGCGGGCGCGGGTGTAACCTTAGCCGCGACCGTCTCCGCGCCCGCGTGGCGAAGGCGAGGCGAGGCTGAGGGCCGACAGAGAAAGAGGATCGATGCCATCGCGCGATGATGGCAGCTTGCGACGATGTAGGAAAATACGCTCGATCGCGGCTGGTGGGAGGGAAGCGGACTTCAGGTCGCGCGCAATTGCGGTGCAGCGTCGGCGATCACGCGAACGGCGGAGCGAAGGAAGATCAACGCCATCACACCACCAATCGCGATGTCGGGCCAAGGCGAGGCGAACCACCAGACAAGCGCAGCGGCGAGCAGCACGCCGCAATTATTGATCAGGTCGTTCCTCGAGCATTCCCAAGTGCTCGCCATGTTGACGTCCTGGTGCCGGAATCGGGTGAGGAGGCGGAAACACACGAGGTTGGCGGCGAGCGCCAAGGTGCCAAACGCCACCATCAGCGTCGAGGACGGCGGCACGCCGCTCTCGATCTTGAGCGCCACGTTGACCGCGATCCCGAGCCCGAGGCATAGAATCACCACCCCTTTGAGCATCGCTGCCCCCGCCTTCCAACGATCCGAGCGCGCGAGGGCATAGATGCTAACCGCGTAAACCACCGCATCGCCCAGCATGTCGGAGGCATCGGCCATCAGCGCGGTGGACCCGGCGATCACGCCGGCGCCGAATTCGAGCACGAACATCACGGCGTTGATGGCGAGGACGACCACGAGCACGCGCCGCTGCTCGCGCTGGCGGGCAAGCTTTTCAAGTTCGGTGGACTTGGCGGAACAGCAATCGGCCGACATGCAGGCTATGTGGTTGCGACAGTGGATGTCCGCAACCGGTTCGTTAGCGGTCGGTCCGCTCCTGGCACATCGCTAGCTCGGCGAAAGCGTCGCAAAATGGTTGGGAAAGCACCCGGTCCGCTTTCAGGATCAAAGCCGCGAAAGCCGCCGTCGGAAGGCTCGACAGCAACACGCTCATGTATCGCCATTCCCCCTCGCTTGCTGGTCCCTTCTAGCAATGCCTCTATCGGAATTGTCGAGACTAGCATCAAAACTCTTTTAGTGATGCGACCAAGTGGGAATAAAACTCAATCAACCAAGGAAAATCGGATCAAAGATTCTAATTCTCAGATCAAACTGAGCCACTATTCGCTCGAATATCCATTTTACGTGGTCAGATAAGCCACATATCCTGCGTAAAGAACTAGGAATAAACCGCCCTCCCACCGCTTAAGCGTCCATCCGGTGCGTAGGAATAGTCCAAGCAGTGCCGTCGTGCCTAGGAGCACCCATATGTCGAAGGAAGCGATTTCCGTCGGGATCGCAATCGGTTGAACGATCGCAGTAACACCAAGAATGCCAAGCACGTTGTAGATGTTCGAGCCAATAATATTGCCCAGCACGACATCTGAGTGACGACGCAAAGCTGCAACCACACAAGCTACGAGTTCGGGCAGCGAGGTGCCTACCGCGACCACGGTCAGTCCAATTACGGTCTCGGCCACCCCGAGGTTACGCGCTATCTCGATGGCTCCGTCGACGAGCAATCGCGCACCGACAATGGTGCCGACGATCCCCGTTAGAGCGAGGCAGAGTCCGACGAGCAGGCTCATTCCGGGAGAGGTTGCATCCACTGCGAGATGCTCGTGCATTTCCGCGCCTTCGTCAGGACTCTTCCTTTCGCTGCGATAGGCCCAGACGATGTACCCTACGAGCAGCGCCAGCAAGCCGATGCCCACTGGACGGCTGAGGAAACCGAACAGCACTGCTGCCAGACAGGCAAGCGTGGCTGCCGCCAGCGCCAGCCCGTCGCGCCGAAATGCCGCCGGACTGACCGCCAGCGGCAGGATCAGCGCCGAAACGCCCAGAATTAGAAGAATGTTCGCAATGTTGGAGCCGACGATATTGCCCACCGCGATACCGGGCGCTCCGTCCATCGCGGCGAACAGGCTGGTAACCAGCTCGGGGGTCGAGGTGCCGAACCCGACAATCGTGAGACCGGCAAGCAGAGGGGAAACACCAAGCCGGGAGGCAACGCCAACGGCTCCCCGGACGAGTATGTCGCCACCCACGGCGAGCAAAACGAGACCCAGAATGACAAGCAGGATCGTCATAGACCAGTTCCGAAAATGAGGTTTGCTCCCAATCGCATCGCCGCCAATATGCTCGCGGCGGCCGTCGCAATGGCCGCTCGTGCATTCAGGACACGGGATCGATTGAAGGCGACGACCAGCCGGTTGAAATCGGCATGATCGAGAATTTCTTCCCGGGAAACCCGGCGCAGCCCTCTCTGGCTTGCTTGCCACCAGAAGAGTCCCGAAACCAAAGCCGCCATGACAATGGACAAGTCGAAAAGGATGAAAAACACAGGCATGAGCGAACCTCGAGGCACGTATCAGCCAGCCGTAGCGAAATGCGGGGAGGCTAGCCTAATGTCGAAGAGTTGGACCGACCAAGCTGACCGTTAATCGAAGAAATCGGACAAGACCGATCTCTTCTTCTTCGGACGCCGATCATCATAGCGCTTTTCATAGCGGTCATCCCGGTGCCGGTTGTGCCTGTCGTCATCACCCTGCAGCAGAGAGGCAGCCATTCCCATAAGTCCGCCCGCATTTCCCGCGCGACCCCAGGCTTTGTCCCCTGTGACATCGCGTGCAGGCTGTGGAGCGGTGCGTTCGATGATCTTGTCCAGCTCCCCGCGATCGAGCCAGACACCGCGACAAGAGGGACAGAAATCGATTTCGACCCCGCCCCTATCGGACATCGACAAGCCGGTGCGGCACACCGGGCACAGCATCGAAGAGACAGCTTCTTCAGTACGCATGAATTTTCCTTCCTGACGTTGGCTCGACAGCCAACCATGTTCGGTATCCGCTCGGAAAGAAGCGCTGATCTGAGGCAAAAGGCAAAAAACCCCAAGATCAGCCCCCCTTCTGGGAGCGATCCGACATCACGGGCAATGCGATACATACATCATCCGCCAGAGGGGCCCGGCTCGCGAAAGCAGTATAGGCAGTCGGCCATCGGACTACAATCGAAACTGGGATAGCTGCGCAACAATTGCCGCGCGTGACCGATGAGTTCAACCAGTACCACTACCTCACCGATGGACGCAGAGTTGTCACCCGAGGCGGAATACGAAGCTGCATTCGGCTGAAAAGCGTGGGCTGAGCCAACGGCAGTTATCGGGAAACGGGAGAGGCCATCCAATGACCGCTTCCGGGTCGCTAGCCGACGGTCCGCTTCTCGAGGGCATAGCGGCGAAAGCTGCCGTCGTTCAGCCCGCGCGCAATTCCTCGGCCAGCAACCTGAATTCGTCGCCGCGCGGCGAACCCTTGCGCCAGACCAGTGCGATTTCGCGGTTGGGAGTGTCCGACTTGAGCGGGCGCGCGATCACGCTGGTGCCTTCGAGGATTCCCGCATCGAGCGCCATTTCGGGCAGCATCGTGACGCCGAGACCGTTGTCGACCATCTGCACCAGCGTGTGCAGGCTGGTGCCGATCATCGTCGCCGACGCGCGCAGTTCGGGGCGGTTGCAGGCGGCCAGCGCGTGGTCCTTGAGGCAATGGCCGTCCTCGAGCAGCAGCAACCGGCCCTCGTCGATGAATTCGGGCTTGATGATCTCGGGCGGCTCGCGCGGATCGTCGCCGGGGAAGGCGACGTAGAGCGCGTCGAGCTCGATGATCTCCTGCTCGGTCTCGCCGGTGGGGTAGGGGAGCGCGAGCAGCACGCAATCGGCCCGTCCGTGATGGAGCGATTCGATCGCGTCGGCGCTGGTTTCCTCGCGCAGGAACAGGCTGAGCTCGGGGCGTTCGCGGCGCAGGCGCGGGAGCATGCGCGGCAACAGGAACGGCGCGATCGTGGGAATCACGCTCATGTGGATCTGCCCCGACAGCGGCTTGCCGCTGGCCTGGACGAGATCGGACAGTTCCTCCGCCTCGCGCAGCACGCGATGTGCCTTGGCGACGATCTGCTCGCCGAGCGGGGTGAAGCGGGTCGAGCGCCGCGTGCGTTCGACCAGCGTCACCTCGAGCGCGGTCTCGAGATCGCGCAGGCCCGCCGACAGCGTCGACTGCGAGACCGAGCAGGCATCGGCCGCGCGGCCGAAATGGCCGTGCTCGTGCAGGGCGACGAGATATTGCAGCTGGCGCAGGGTCGGCAGGTGAATCGTCATGCGACGGCGCTATTCGACCCGCAGGCGGACGGCAAGTGTTGCACCTTCCTTCCCCGGCACTTGCCGCGTCGAGGAAGGGGTCAGCCCTGCGGGCCCTCCGGCGGTGCATCGCTGATCTTGCTCATCTTTAGCCGACCGTTCTCGACCGCGAAGCCGGTCCGGCCCTCGACCAGTTCGAGCGCGTCGCGGCCGAACACCTCGAACCGCCAGCCCTCGAGGATCGGCAGGTCCTTGCGCTGCCCGGCGGCGAGCGCCTCGAGCTCGTCCGACTTGGTCAGCAGGCGCGAGGCGACGTCGATTTCGCGCGAGCGGATCTTGAGCAGCAGCTTGAGCAGGTCGGCGACCAGCGCGCCTTCCTTGCCCAGCGGGGCCCCGACCTTGCGCTTGGGGCGTTCGTCCTCGGGCAGCGGCTGGGCGCCGGCCAGCGTCTTCATCAACCGCTTGCCGATCTCGTTCTCGGCCCAGGTCTTGGACAGGCCGCGCACCTTGGCGAGATCCTTCTGGGTCTTGGGCGGGTGGCTGGCGAGGTCGGCAATGGTCTCGTCGCGCGCGATGCGTCCGCGCGGGATGTCCTTGTCCTGCGCCTCGCGCTCGCGCCATGCGGCCAGCGCCTTCAGCCGGCCCAGCACGGAGGGGTTGCGCCCGCTGGCGCGCACCCGCTTCCAGCTCTGCTCGGGGTCGACCGCGTAATTGTCCGGATCGGCGAGCTTTTCCATCTCCTGGTTGAGCCACGCGCCACGTCCGGTCTTGACCAGCTTCTCGAGCATCATCGGGAAGATCTTGGCGAGATAGGTGACGTCGCCGATCGCGTATTCGAGCTGGCGGTCGGTCAGCGGACGGCGGCTCCAGTCGGTGAAGCGCGCGCCCTTGTCGACCGTCTTGCCGAGCCAGCTTTCAACGAGGTTGGCATAGCCGATCTGTTCGGACTGGCTGATCGCCATCATCGCGATCTGGGTGTCGAAGATCGGCTGCGGGGTGCCGCCGGTGAGGTTGTAGAAGATTTCCACGTCCTGCCCGCCGGCATGGAAGACCTTGAGCACCTCGTCGTTCTCGCACAGCAGGTCGAGCATCGGGGTGAGGTCGATCCCGTCGGCGAGCGGATCGACCGCCGCGGCCTCTTCCTCGTTGCCGAGCTGCACGAGGCACAGGAGCGGGTAATAGGTGTTCTCGCGCATGAATTCGGTGTCGACCGCGACGAAATCGTGCTCGGCGAGCCGCTTGCAGAGCTTCGCGAGTTCTTCGGTGGTGGTGATGAGGGGGTGTATCTTCATTTTGTCCTTCACTCGTGTGGACGGTTCACCGCCCGGCGGGGTCACGCAGCTTGACAAAAGCCGTCGCTTCCCCTGTTGACGCGCGCGCAAAGCGCCTATGCGCCATTCCAAGAAATTCGCGCGCCTCTAGCGCCATATCGTCCGAAATGGGAAGAGTCCTCATGCACGCCTATCGTACCCACAATTGTGCCGCGCTGACCAAGGCCGACGTCGATGCCACCGTTCGCCTGTCGGGCTGGGTGCACAACAAGCGCGACCATGGCGGCGTGCTGTTCGTCGACCTGCGCGACCATTACGGGATCACCCAGATCGTCGCCGACGAGGACAGCCCCGCGCTGCCCGTGCTCGACAAGATCAAGCTGGAATCGGTCGTCACGATCGACGGCGTGGTGAAGGCGCGCGCCGATGCGGCGGTGAACCCCAACCTTCCGACCGGCGAGATCGAGGTGTTCGCGCGCGACGTGACCGTGCAGAGCCGCGCCGACGACCTCCCGCTGATCGTCAATTCGGCGGAGGACTATCCCGAGGAAACGCGGCTCAAATACCGCTTCGTCGACCTGCGGCGCGAGCGGGTTCACGCGAACATCATGCTGCGCAACCAGGTCATCACCAGCCTGCGCCGGCGCATGATCGACCAGGGCTTTTCCGAATTCCAGACCCCGATCCTCGGCGCTTCGAGCCCCGAGGGCGCGCGCGACTACCTCGTGCCGAGCCGCCTCCACCCGGGCCGTTTCTACGCGCTCCCCCAGGCGCCGCAGATGTTCAAGCAGCTGCTGATGGTCGCCGGGTTCGACCGCTATTTCCAGATCGCGCCGTGCTTCCGCGACGAGGACCTGCGCGCCGATCGCAGTCCCGAATTCTACCAGCTCGACTTCGAGATGAGCTTCGTCACGCAGGAAGACGTGTTCCAGGCATTGGAGCCGGTGCTCGCGGGCGTGTTCGAGGAGTTCTCCGGCGGCAAGAGCGTGACCCCCGCGGGCGAATTCCCGCGCATCCCCTATGCCGAGGCGATGCTCAAATACGGCACCGACAAGCCCGACCTGCGCAACCCGCTGATCATTTCGGACGTCACGAGCCACTTCGAGAAATCGGGCTTCGGCCTGTTCGAGAAGATCGTCGGCGGCGGCGGGCGCGTCCGCGTGATCCCGGCACCGAACACCCATGAAAAGAGCCGCAAGTTCTTCGACGAGATGAACGACTGGGCGCGCCGCGAAGGTTTCGCCGGGCTAGGCTACGTCACCCGCAAGGGCGGCGAGTTCGGCGGCCCGATCGCCAAGAACCACGGCACCGAGGGCATGGAGAAACTCTATGCCGAGCTCGGCCTCGGCGAGAACGACGGGTTGTTCTTTGCCGCGGGCAAGGAAAAGGACGCCGCCAAGCTCGCCGGTGCCGCGCGCACCCGAGTGGGCGAGGAACTCGAGCTGATCGAGCAGGGCTGTTTCAAGTTCTGCTGGATCGTCGATTTCCCGATGTTCGAATACGACGAAGACCTGAAGCGCATCGATTTCAGCCACAACCCGTTTTCGATGCCGCAGGGCGAGATGGAAGCACTCGAAACCAAGGACCCGCTCGAAATCCTCGCCTGGCAGTACGACATCGTCTGCAACGGCTACGAGCTGTCCTCGGGCGCGATCCGGAACCACAAGCCCGAGATCATGTACAAGGCGTTCGAGATCGCCGGCTATTCGCAGGAAGAGGTCGACGCCAATTTCTCGGGAATGATCGAGGCCTTCAAGCTCGGCGCGCCGCCGCATGGCGGTTCGGCCCCTGGGATCGACCGCATCGTGATGCTGCTCGCCGACGAGCCCAATATCCGCGAAGTGATCGCCTTCCCGTTGAACCAGAAGGCGCAGGACCTGATGATGGGCGCGCCCAGCGTGGTCAGCCCCCGCCAGCTTCGCGACGTGCATATCCGCACGATCGACCCGCCCAAGGCAGACGATGCGGAAAAGGCGCGGGTCGACAATATCGGCGATTGATCTGCCCGAGAGGGTGCTTCCGTCGACGTGAAAAGGGCGCGGGATTCCTCCCGCGCCCTTTTCGTCGGAACAGGCGGTGCGCTCAGCTCTGCTGGTGCGCGATCACGTCTCCGAAGCGCTCGCCCTGGCGGATCTCGTCGTAGACCTGCTGGACGACCTGCCGCTCCTGGGCTTCGAGTTGGTCGCTTTCGAGCGCCTCGCTGAACTTCCTGGCGATGTAGTCCTCGCCTTCCTCGACGCGCTGGGCGGCGGCTTCGTCGTTTTCTTCGAAGGCGCTGGTGATGCTCGCCCACATCTGGTGGGCTTCGCCTGTCACGGTGCCCTTGGTAACTAGCTCCTCGCCCTGCTGTTCGAGCTGGGCGTTCATCTGGCGCAGCGTCTGTTCGCGCTGCTGGCAACGCTGGTTCAGCGCCTGCTCGAGCTGCGGACTGTCGGCTTTTTCGGCTGCCTTGCGATAGCCCTCGACAGAATCGAAGGTGGTGTCGGTGAGGCTCTTGAAAACGGTACTGGTCATGGTTTGCGTCCCTTCAGTCTGGAATACACCTAACCAACCGCTCAGACGCGCGGTGGGTCCGTGCTTCGCGGCGTCGGGACGCAAGCATGGCTCGCTTCAACCGGTCTCCTCGACAAACACGTACTCGTGCTGCGCGTCGAGCAGCTTCAGCGTGCGCCTGCCGTCCTGTTCGCCGATGACGAACGGGAAGCCGAAGAAGCCCGGGGTCATCATGATGATCGAGTCGGTCCCGTCGTCATTCGCCTTCGTACCGATCGCGGATCTGCCCGATGTCAGCGTAGCGTAGTAGGTATCGCCCTCGCGGCTGATCGTGAGCGGGCCGAGCTCGGGGCTGACATAGCGCGAGGCAAGCGCGGCAAGGGTTTCGGGATCGCCCTTCTCGACGATGCCCTCGCGAGCCTTTTCACGTGCTTCGGCACCCAGGCTGACCGCAGCGGCGAGGCTTTCCTCGGCCTCCTTGTTCCCGTCATAAAGCACTTCGAGCAGTTTGCGCTGGAACAGGCCCAGAAGGCCCTGTCCGGTGTCCGAATTGGTCAGCAGGACCGCTGCGACGCCATCTTCCGGAATGAACCAGAAGTTGCTCTTGAAGCCGATCAGGCTGCCACCGTGCATGTAGATCGACTTGCCGAGATTGGCCGATTCCATCAGCCCCATCCCGTACCAGCTGTCCTCGCCGGTCGCGACGTAGCGCTCGCGCCGCTTGAGCAGGTTTTCGGCCGAGACCAGATCTGTTCCGTCCTCCAGCGTGCCTTCGCGCAATTCGTTGAGCGCGTAGAGCGCCATGTCGTGCGCGGTCGACCAGGCCCCGCCGGCGGGGCGATAGGGATAGACCATGTAGTTCCAATCCATCGGCGCGGCCTGGACCTCGCCGGAAAAGCCACGAGCATGCGGCCGCGCCCAGTTGTCATCCATCGCCGCCGCGTAATCGAACGTCGTCCGCTCCATTCCGAGTGGTTCGAAGATGCGCTCGTCCATTGCGCGGTCGAAAGCGGCGCCGATTTCCATGTCGGGATAGAGGAGGTGGCCGCCGATATAGCCAGCCGCACTCGCCATCAGGTTGTTGTACTGGAACACCTCGCCGAACCCGCTGGTCGGCTCGGTCGCCGCGAGTTGGACGAAGGTATCGCTCGCGGGCGTCTCGCGGCTGGTGTTCATCACCCACTGCATGTCCTTGCGCGGCAGGCCGGTGCAGGCGCAGATCAGGTGTTCGACACGCACGCTGTCGGTCGTTTCGGCGCTGCCGAGCCGGAATTCGGGATAGACGTCTGTGACCTTCTGGTCCCAGCCGAGCTTGCCGTCATCGACCAGCGTGGCGAGCAGCAGTGTCGCCATGCCCTTGGTGTTCGACGCGACCATGAAGCTCGTATTTTCGTCGACGGGCTGGGCTCCGGCGCGCCCGGTGGTCCCTAGGCCGCCCTCCCACACGATCCGGTTGTCCTGCACCAGCGCCAGGCCGACTCCGGGGATCTCGAGCCCTTCCATCGCGCGGGTGACGTAGTCGGTCAGTTCCGCGATCCGTTCGGGGGTGAGTTGGTGCGCATCGCGGCCGGCGAAGCTTTCCCGCTCGTAGTCGGTCGGCCGGAGCGAACCGAATGCCTGGTTGATCTGCGCACCGCGCTTGGCGATCGTGGCCAGCGCACCGTTGATGAGCACGACCGTCCACGTATCGCCCTTGCGCAGGGCGACGCCCTGGACGGCGAGCTTCTCTTCGGGCGAGGTCTTGTAGTTCACCACCGTGATCTGGTCCCAGCCGTCGCGTGCGGGCGGTTCCTGCGCGATCAGCACCTCGCGGTCGAAGCCGGGATCGAGGCGCGACCAGGCCGCGGCGACGGCGGCTTCGCCATTTTCCGCCTCGTCCACGCCCAGCACCGCGGCGGTCGCATCGCCTTCGGGGGCGGTGAACACCAGGATTCCATCGCGCGCGTCGCGCATCCATCCGGGAATCGGTGCCATCTGCGCGCCCGTTCCGGTGTCGATCGCCTCGACCTGTTCCTGCGGAGCGGCCTCCTGCGCGACGAGCGGGAGGGGCGAAGCGGCGGCCAGCAGAACCGAACTAGCAAAGGCGAGGCGTTTCATGCGGTTGATCTCCCTGTCGTTTGTCGCGAGGTTACAGTGAATCCGTGGCAGGTCAATTTGACGGCGGGGCATCCCTGCCCCTTGCCTTGCGCGCCCTCGTTCATTAGGGCGCAAGGCAATTCAAAAACCCCTATTCAAGAGAAGGGCCGTACATGAGCGATACCGCCGACCGCGTGCAGAAGATTGTCGTCGAACATCTCGGCGTCGAAGCCGACAAGGTGACCCAGGAAGCCAGCTTCATCGATGATCTTGGTGCCGACAGCCTCGACATCGTCGAACTGGTGATGGCCTTCGAAGAGGAATTCGGTGTCGAAATCCCCGACGATGCGGCCGAAAAGATCACCACCGTCGGCGATGCCACCAAGTATATCGAAGAGCACAAGGGCTAAGCGCCTTTTCTGCCACTTACCGCGCGCTGACCGGCGACGCGGCCTGACAGGCCCGACCCCATCGCGGGCCGGGCCTGTTGTATTTCGGAGAATGTGAATGCGTCGAGTGGTCGTTACAGGGCTGGGACTCGTTACCCCGCTGGGAGGCGATGTCGAAACCTCGTGGAAGAACCTGATCGCGGGCAAGAGCGGGGCGGCGTCGATCACCCGCTTCGACACCGAAGGTCACAAGTGCACCATTGCCTGCGAGGTGAAGGACAAGGACCACGAATTCGGGTTCGATCCCGACAAGCGGGTCGATCACAAGGTCCAGCGCCAGGTCGATCCGTTCATCGTCTACGGGATCGACGCGGCCGGGCAGGCGCTCGAGGATGCCGGTCTCGAAGACATGGACGACGCGCTGAAGGAGCGCACCGGTTGCTCGATCGGTTCGGGCATCGGCGGCCTGCCGGGGATCGAGAGCGAGTCGATCGTGTTGCACGAGCGCGGTCCGGGCCGTGTGTCGCCGCACTTCGTCCATGGCCGCCTGATCAACCTCATCTCGGGCCAGGTCTCGATCAAGTACGGGCTGATGGGCCCCAACCACGCGGTGGTGACCGCCTGTTCGACCGGCGCGCATTCGATCGGCGACGCCGCGCGCATGATCAAGGACGGCGATGCCGACGTGATGCTGGCGGGCGGGGCCGAATCGACGGTCAATCCGCTCGGCGTGGCCGGTTTCGCGCAAGCGCGCGCGCTCAACACCAGCTACAACGACCGGCCGACCGAGGCGAGCCGCCCCTACGACAAGGACCGCGAAGGCTTCGTCATGGGCGAGGGCGCGGGGGTTCTCGTGCTCGAGGAATACGAACACGCCAAGGCGCGCGGCGCGAAGATCTACGCCGAAGTGGTCGGTTACGGCCTGTCGGGCGATGCCTATCACGTCACCGCACCGCATCCCGAAGGCAAGGGCGCCGAACTCGCCATGCGGATGGCGCTGAAGAAAGCAGGGATGGAGCCGGGCGATATCGACTACGTCAACGCCCACGGCACCTCGACCATGGCCGACACGATCGAACTCGCCGCGGTCAAGCGCGTGCTGGGCGACGATCTGGGCGGGGCTTCGATGAGCTCGACCAAGTCGGCGATCGGACACCTGCTCGGCGGCGCGGGCGCGGTCGAGGCGATCTTCTGCATCCTCGCCATGCGCGACCAGATCGTTCCGCCGACGCTCAACCTCGACAATCCGGACGAGGGGACCGAAGGCGTCGACCTGGTGCCGCACACCGCGAAGAAGCGTGAGGTGAAGGCGGTGCTCAACAACAGCTTCGGTTTCGGCGGGACCAATGCCTCGCTGGTGATGAAAGCGGTCGGGGACTGACACAATGAAGCGCCGCGGCGTCCTGTTCGGCTTCGCATTGCTGGCCGCGGGCCTGGCCCTGCTGGGCTTCCTCCTGCTGCCCTGGTACGCGGACGGCCCGCTCGACGAGGATCGCAACTTCGTCGTGCCCCAAGGCTCGAGCCTCGCGAGTGTCGCCCAAAAGATGGAGGAGGAGGGCTTGCTCTCCTCCGCCGACGGCTTCCTGCTGCGGGCCAAGTTCCTCGGCGGCAACGCCCCGATCAAGGCGGGCGAGTTCTCCTTTCCCGCCGGGGCCAGCCCGGCGCGCCTGCTCCAGCTGATGCAGGACGGCGACGTGATCAATCGCATGATCACGATCCCCGAGGGGCTGCCCTCGATCCTCGTGTACGAGCGGCTGATGGCGAACCCGCTGCTGGTGGGCGAGATCGACGTGCCCGAAGACGGCACGATCCTGCCGCAGACCTACAGTTTCGAACGCGGCGAGCCGCGCGCCGACGTCGTCCGGCGGATGCAGGCCGCGATGCGCCGGGTGCTGGCCGAGGAATGGGAGAAACGCGGCACCGACCTGGCGGTCGCGACCCCCGAGGAAGCGCTGGTCCTCGCCTCGATCGTCGAGAAGGAAACCGGCGTGCCCTCCGAGCGGCGGATGGTCGCGGGGCTTTATTCGAACCGCCTCAAGCAGGGGATCCGCCTGCAGGCCGATCCGACGATCATCTACCCGATCACGCGCGGCAAGCCATTGGGGCGCCGGATCCTCCAGTCGGAGATCGACGCGGTCAACGATTACAACACCTATTCGATGGTCGGGCTGCCCAAGGGGCCGATCACCAATCCCGGTCGCGAATCGATCGCCGCGGTGCTCAATCCGGCGCAAACCGATGCGGTCTACATGGTCGCCGACGGCACCGGCGGTCACGTGTTCGCGTCGACATACGAAGAGCACCGGGCCAATGTGGAAAAATGGTTTGCCATCAGGAGGGCACGTGGAGAACTCTGACGACGCACCGTTGATCATGACCGCGCAATTGTCGCGCGATGTCGGTGCCTGGGCCACGGGCCTGCGGCGGGCGCATTTTCCGCGCAAGCAGAACTTTCTCGATGCGCATGTGACGCTGTTCCACGCGCTGCCGGCCTTCGCGCTCGAGGAAGTGAAGGGCTGCTGTGCGGTGCTCGCCGGCCAATACGGCCCGGTCGATGCCCGTGTGACCGGGGTCATGAACCTCGGCGGGGGGACCGCGATCAAGGTCGAGAGCGAGGGGATGGACCGGATTCGCGACGAATTGCAGAACCGCTTCCACGGCCTGCTGACCCAGCAGGACCAGGGCGGCAAGAAGCTCCATATCACGATCCAGAACAAGGTTTCGGACAATCGGGCGACAGCATTGCAGGAGGAACTCGAGGCGGTCTTCAAGCCGCGCGATTTCCAGTTCCCGGCGCTCGAACTGCACCGCTATCGCGGCGGTCCGTGGGAGCTTGTAAGGGGCTATCCGTTCCGCGGCCTTTCGCGCGCTTGACCGCGGGGCAAACGCGCCGTAAGTGCGCGCCTCGCCCGCCGGTTCCGAGACGATCGGGGCCGCCCGGCGCGCCCATGGGGCGGAGTAGCTCAGGTGGTTAGAGCAGCGGAATCATAATCCGCGTGTCGGGGGTTCGAGTCCCTCCTCCGCTACCAATTTTCCGATAATTTGACGCGAAATCCGGGTGGCTGGGGCCCGGGCAAATGGCGTTGGTCGATTGCCCGTTGCCCGGTGAATAACCGGGGCTAGGTCCGCCAGATGACCCGGATTCTGCTCGCTTTAATAGCGTTGTGCACATCGATTGGCGCCCAGGCCCAGGATCTCGTCGTCCGAGGCGATCGGCTTTTCCTCGCGATCGAGGTCGAGGGAACCGATACGGTCGCCCTGCTCGACAGCGGAGCCGAGCTGACGGTCATCAACCAGCCCCTTGCCGATGAAATCGGGCTTGGCGGCGGTGAGGAGGTCGCAGCCCGGGGAACCGGCGCGGCAACAACCACCGCGAGCCTCGTCGAAAGAGTGTGGCTCAATGCGCTCGGCCGCAAGATCGATCTCCCGCTGGTGGCGGTGATGGATCTGTCGGACATCGAGCGCCGCCTGGTGGGTTCGGCCGTACCTGTCATTCTTGGACGCGAGTTCTTCGACCAGGGGCCGCTTTGGATCGACATCGAGGGCGGTACGATCGAATGGCTCGCGGAAGGCGCCGCAACCGCCGGCGAACCGCTGCAGCTTGAAGCCGCGCACGGTATCGAGACGATCCCGGTGACGTTTGGCGAGAGCAACGTGGTTCGGGCCGATTTCGACCTCGGCAATGGGACCGGGCTCCTTGTCTCGCCGGCGCTGGCTCGCGATCTCGGTCTCGAGCCGGTGGGGGTCGAACCCGGGGGCGGCATAGGTGGCGGCGTGGGGCGCCTTGTGGTTCGCGTCCCGCAACTGACCATTGCCGGGAAAACCTTCCATAACGTGCGAGCTCACATATCCGAGAACCTGCAGGTCGCGGCGAATGTCGGTGTGGGCCTCCTTCGCAATTTCCTGATCGTCACGGACTTTCCGAACCGGCAGGTTTGGTTGCGTGAACGGGAGAAGAGCGAAAAGCCTCCCGTGGAAGTCATGGTGGTCGCGACCATGCATGGAGGCCATGCCGATAATCCGCGCTACTCCTATGAGGATTTCTACTCGCTGGTCGCGGCGTTCGCCCCCGACCTCGTGGGTACGGAGATCAGGCAGGAGGATCTCGACCGCGGCGAGGACTATCTCGCGCGCAACTATCCGCTCGAGATGCGCGAGCTTGCACTCCGCTATTCGGATCGCATCGTGGGTATCGACTGGTTGGGCGAAGATCTCGAGGGGCGCCCAGTCCCCGAGAATTACTGGCGCGACCTGAGTCCGATTACCCGCCTTCAACGTCAGCTTGCGCAGGACGATGCGCTGCGCTCACCCAAGGTCGAGGAAGCGCAGGCGCGCCAGCGGCGAATTCTAGAGGGCGCAACCGCAGCCTCGTTGAACGACGGGCAGTATGATCTCGCGACCTCGGCATATTATCTGGCGCTCGCCGAGTTGCTCGAAGGATCGCAGTTCGCCCGGCTGACTGAATTCTATGCGGAGAGAGACCGTCGGATCAGCCTGAACGCGATGGCTGCCGTAGCCCTTTTCCGCAGGACGAGACCGGGAGGCGGCGGGAGGATCCTCTTCGCGGTAGGTGCCGATCATCGCGGTCCGCTTGTTGACGCGCTTCGGCAGCAATTCGGCAACAATGTTCGCTTGGTGCCGGTTCGCTAAGAGGGATCGATCGGCTGCCTCGAGCGAACAAGCGAGCCCAATTCCGCGTGTCGGGGGGCGGGGCGCTCCTCCACTACCATTTCCAAACCTTCAGGCAGCAAATTCCCATCGCATTTTCGGTGCGGGGCCGAGTCGCTTGTATAACATAATCGCTGCGTGCAGCAATCAATAGCTGCACTGCGTAAAAACATTTATACAGATTATCGAAATATAATTCCGCAACGTTCTCCGCTTTCAATCAAAATATTAGCATTAAATAATGAGCTAGTAATGGCGCTGCATGAATTGCTTGACTCCGGGTTATTCAAAATTAACCAATTGACGGCTGATTGGAATTAAGTGGTCGCTACCTCGGAAACGCTTAGTCGAGTATCCGACTTTGCGGGCGATTACTGGCGGCCGGGGTGGCGATTTCCAATGAACAGGGGGTTCTTTGGGTTCCAGAATGCCGCCCGCCCGAGGAGAGAAATCATGAGAAAATTGGTCTCAATCGCCGCCTCCGTTGCCCTGGCCGGCTCTGCATCGATCGTCGCGGTGCCCACGGCCGTTTCGGCACAGGGGGCGAGCACGCTGGTAGACGCATGCAAGCAATTCTATGACATTGCTGGTTATGAATCGATTGGAGACTGCGTCGGGTCAATTCGCAGCCAGGCACCGCGCACCTGCCGTGCGCTAGAAGGCACGCCGATCTATACCATCTTGGGCTTCCGCAACCGAGGTGATTGCGTGGCCTATATCCGCAACTTACAGAACGGTTGATCGGACATTTCTGTTGGGGGCGATCGGCAATCTCGGTCGCCCCCTGCGGAGCGCAGCAGCTGTTTGGTGATATGGGCAGCCAAGTCGCTTCTCCGCTACAAGTTGCCGGACCGGTAGCGGCCAAGGCCCCGCCTCCATCAATCGTAGACCGTCTCCAGCAGGAAGACCTTTCTCGCCATTAGGTCCTCGCCGACGGCGCGCGCCATGATTGCCGCCACGTCGCCGCGGGCGGCCTTGCCTTGCGGGTCGACATCGTCTCCCAGCCGAACATTGCCCGTTTCGCCCTCGTCGGTGAGCGCAACCGGGCGCACGATGGTGTATTCGAGTCCCGAGCGCTTCAGGTGCTCGTCGGCATCGTGCTTGGCTTCGAGATAGTGCGCGAGATCGGAATCGGGGTCGGGATCGCCGGCTCCGACCGAACTGAGCATCACGAAGCGTCGGACCCCCTTGCCGGCGGCGAGATCGATCAACCGCTTGGCCCCGTCGCGATCGACCTTGCGGGTCATCTCCTCGTCTGTGTCGCCGCCCGAACCCGCGGCGAACACGACGACGTCGGCATCCGCGCAGACATCGTCGGGCAGGTTCGTCAGGTCGGCTTCGCGCAGCTGCGTGTCCTCGGGCAGCACGCTCGTGTCGGAAGATGCTCGATGCATCGCGATCGGAGTGTGGCCGCCGTCATTGAGCTTGCGGACGATGCGGGCGCCGGTGTTGCCGGTCGCGCCGGCGATCAGGATATTCATACTGTCAGTCCCTGTTCGATTGGGTCGCGGCCCCGTGCGGGCCTGGTACGCCCCATCAATGGCCGACCGGACAAGAAGTTGCCGCATGTGCGGGCAGGCGGTGCGCGATTGCGGCGGGCCGTCCGGACCGTGTCCGCCCGGGATGGTGTGCGGGTCGGAGGGCGAGTTCCTTCGCCGCTTTCGATCCTCTGACCGTCCTCGCGCGCTGGAACGGGTCGGTTTCGTCGCCGGAAAGTCCGGCTTCGTCGCGGATCCGGCCTTTGGGCGACGATCGGACCGACCTTGGCTACGGGGGCGCGCCAAAACTGCGCCGAAATCCCATTGCGATTCCCGGAGCACCGAATTCCTCGGCGTTTCGAGAATCCGTGACGAATGCGTCACCAAGTTAGGGATTGATGAAATGAAGACTACTCTACTTGCGACCGCGATGTTCGTCGGTTCGCTCGGTTTTGCCGCACCCGCCTTCTGCCAGGACGCAGGAGCGTTCACCGGTCCGTGGGTCGCGGCCACCGCCGGTTACGACAATTTCGATGCCGGCACCGAAGAAGACAGCGAAGCGGAAGACGGCGCCGTCTATGGCCTCGCGTTCGGCTACGATTTCAACCTCGGCGGGCTGGTCGTCGGCGTCGAAGGCGAAGTGACCGAAAGTTCGGTCAGCGCCACCGGAACCGACATCCTCGAAGAGGGTGACGAACTGACCCTGTCCGTCGGCCGCGATCTCTATGCCGGCCTGCGTGTCGGCTTCCCGGTGTCGGACAAGGTGATGCTGTTTGCCAAGGGCGGCTATTCGAACCAGCGCATTTCGGCGACCTACACCCTCGACGACGAAACCGTCTCGGAAAGCGATACCGTCAATGGTTTCCGCCTCGGCGCGGGTGTCGAACTCGACCTGGGGCAGCCCTTCGCGCGCCTCGAATACCGTTACTCCGATTACGGGTCGTTTTCGGACACCGAACTGGAAACGAGCCGTCACCAGGTCATGCTGACCGCCGGCCTCCGCTTCTGAGGCAAACCCCGTCCATCCCCCCTGGACCTCGGAAGCACGCCCGCCCGGTGAAAGCCGGGCGGGCTTTTTCTTGCGACAAAGGATCCGGCTCGGCGATCAAGCCGCGCGGCCGAAGACTTTCAGCACTTCCTTGACATAACTCGGCCCGACCTGGACGGCGACGCCGTCGCGCAGGACCAGGTTCACGCCGCCCTTGCCTGGTCGTTCGATCCGCTCGACTAGGCTCGGTCTCACGAAGGCCGAGCGATGAACCCGCATCAGTGCCTTGGGATCGAGCGCCGTTTCGAGCGCGTTCATCGAGATGCGGTGCAGGTAGCTGCGGGTCGCGGTGTGAAGCAGCACGTAGTCCTTTGCGGCTTCGATCCATTCGATCTGGTCGACATCGAGCCGCGCCTGTCCCTCGCGCACTGCCACCCATATCTCGCGAACGAACGTGTCGGGTTCGCCGGTCAGTGCTTCGCCACGCGCCGCGGCGGCTACCAGATCGATCCGGCGTCGGGCGCGGATTATGGCCTGCCGCAGGCGATCGAACCGCACCGGCTTGAGCAGGTAGTCCGCCGCATCCACTGCGAAGGCATCGGGGGCAAAGTTTTCGAAGGCCGTGACGAACACGATTTCGGGTCGTTCGTCTTGCGGCAGATCGGAGGCAAGGCTCATCCCGCTGCCTCCGGGCATCTGGATGTCCAGGAGCACGAGGTCCGGCCTCAGGCTGGCGATGGCGGCACCTGCGTCGCGCGCATTGCTGGCCGTGCCCACGATTTCGACATCTTCGATGGCGCCGAGGAGTTCGCGCAACCGATCGACGGCGAGTGCTTCGTCGTCGACGATGAGCAGGCGCAGGGTCATTCCGAAGGAAATTCCAGCGGCAAGCGGACGATGGCGATAAAGCCGGCTTCGCGCTGGATCGTCTCCAGCCTGCCTTCATGGCCATAGACGGCTTCGAGGCGGTCGCGGACATTGCGCAATCCCACGCCGGTGCCGCCTTCGGAGGCGTTGCAAACCGAACAATCGTTCTCCACGGCGACGACGAGTTCGGTCCCTTGCGCGCGTGCCGAAATCGCGATGGATACCTTCGTTTCGCTCGGCGCAAGCCCATGCTTGACCGCGTTCTCGACCAGCGGTTGCAGCAGGAAATGCGGCAGCTGCGCATCGCGCAACGACGGAGGGCAGTCGATGCTGAGATCGAGCCGGTCGCCGAACCGGATCCGCTCGAGCCCCAGATAGGCATCGATCGTCTCGAGTTCTCCCTCGAGCGTTTGCGGGGCATTGGGATCGCCCGCCAGGGTCGTGCGGAGGAACTCCGAAAGACTGGTGAGCATCAACTCCGCATCCGCATTGCGCTTCGTGACCACGAGCGACGAGATCGAATTGAGCGTGTTGAACAGGAAGTGCGGGTTGAGCTGGTAACGCAGCGCGGACAGCTTCGCGCGGTTCGCGAGCGACTGGGCTTGGGCAGCCTGCGTGCGTGCCTCCTGCAATTCCCATTGCTGCAAGCGGTGTGCCTCGAGCGTTTCGAGCGTCCAGAACGCGACCGCGATCAACGAGTATTGCGAGACGAATATCGCGAAATTCCCGGACCATTTGACGGCATAGGCAACACTGGCGCCATGTTCGCGTCCGAAGAAAGCATGGATCCCGTCGAACAGGGCAATATCTACAGCAGCGAGCGTCCCGGCGAGCAGCAGAACAGCCAGCGCCGAACTAGCGAAACCGACCGTCTTGCCCATCGTCCGGAACCGTGTCGTCAGCCCCAGCAGCAGAAACGAAAATCCAAGCCCGACCGCCGAGACGCTGTAATGGGACAGCACGGCAGGCAGGTCGAAGCCGTCATTGCCGCGCAGGATATAGGGCAGGAGATACAACGTCCCGCAGGCGAACCAGATCAACGCGATCAATCCCAGCGTGCGCCGCCGTTGCCGCGTGAGGGACAATCCAAGAAGCTGAGGCGCTATGGCGCCATTCCGGGTGGGCTCGTGTGGCAAGACAGGAACGGAGGGGATGCTGGCCATCTAGTCGTCCAGCGCGCTGTTGGCCGGGTCCCAGAAGACCGCCAGGCTCGTGGCCGCCACGGTAATCGTCCGTGCAAGCCCGCTGTCGCGGCCATCTGCGAGGAACAATACGGGCGCACCGTTGAGCTCGACCGCTCCGACCGGCTCGCCCTCCTGCTCGAAAACGTATCCGATGGGATTGGCCATTTCGATCGGCGACCCGTCAAGTCTGTGGATCGAGCGAATTTGCACCGTTTCACCGCCCAGCGCAATCTCGCCGTGCCGCTCGCGCCGCGACAACGCTCCGCCGAGTCCGCGCCGGACTTCCTGGAGTTCGAAGCGGGCCGGGAAGGGGCGTCCATCAGCGGTGAAATCGCAGCGATAGGCCATTGGTCGTGTTTCGAACTCGGCGATGCCGAGGTCGATACGCTTCTCGCTCACCTTGCAGGCGGCTTCGATCGTGCTGCCGATGGCGGGTCCGGACATCACGAATGACGTGTGCCCATGATTCTTCACGAAGACATCGAAGACCGCGAGCCGCCGTTCGGACCGCGTGAACGAACCGTGATATGCGCCGACTTCGAAGCGGCCGCGGGTGCCGCCGCCGATACCGGCAAAGGGCTGTCGGACCGAGGTCTCGGCAAGATCGCTCGGCAGTCGCATCCGCGCCGGTTCGACGATCGAACAGGCGCCGAGCAACGTTACGGGAATCAACAACTGGAGTATGCGCATCGGGCAAACCTTCAGCGAAGCCCTGCTGGGCCGGGATGGCGAGCATGGAGGCGAGCTCGACATTTCCCTTTTTCACTCGCGATGAGGAGGATCCGTCGCTGAACTTGGACGATCCTGCGACGAAGATGTCCTTCGCCCACTGATTACGCTTGACCCTGACACGATGTCAGGGTTCATATGTGTCATCGGCCAAGGAGAAACGCCGATGCAAGATCACGATCGTTGCCACCATCGCCATGGTGCAAATTCGCACGCCGAACACGGCGCCGCCCAAGCTATCGACCCTGTCTGCGGGATGACCGTCGATCCGGCGGCAACCCCGCATCACGCCGACCACGCCGGGCAGGAATTCCATTTCTGCAGCGGCCATTGCCGCGAGAAATTCATCTCCGATCCGGAGCGCTGGCTGAGCGATCGCCCAGCGGTCGAGGAGAAAGATGCGCCGGAGGGAACCATGTGGACCTGCCCGATGCATCCGGAGATAAGGCAGGATCATCCGGGATCGTGCCCGATCTGCGGCATGGCCCTGGAACCGGAACTGGTCGATCCGAATGCCGGGCCGAGCGAGGAACTGGTCGACATGACCCGCCGGTTCTGGATCGGCCTGGCGATGGCGCTGCCCGTCTTCGTCCTGGAGATGGGCGGGCACATGTTCTCCCAGATTCACCAGCTTGTTCCGATGGGACTCTCGGGGTGGATACAGTTTGCCTTGGCGACACCGGTCGTCCTGTGGGCCGGGTGGCCGTTCTTCGTGCGAGCTGCCGACTCGATCCGCACCCGCAACCTCAACATGTTCACGCTCATCGCGTTGGGGACGGGCGTGGCCTGGATTTACAGCGTCGTCGCCATATTCGCGCCGCAGGTCTTCCCGGCGGCGTTCAGGGCCCATGATGGGTCGGTAGCGGTCTATTTCGAGGCGGCGGCGGTGATCACCGTGCTGGTCCTCCTGGGGCAGGTGCTCGAGCTGCGCGCGCGCGAACGCACCTCCGACGCGCTCAAGGCCCTCCTCGGACTCGCTCCGCAGACGGCGCGGATGGTGACCCCCGAAGGAGATCGGGAAGTCGCGATCGAGGAGCTCGTGATCGGCGACGTGCTCCGTATCCGTCCAGGAGAGAAGATCCCGGTCGACGGTTCGGTGACCGAAGGATCATCGGCGGTCGACGAAGCCATGGTCACCGGGGAGCCCATTCCCGTTGCCAAGGCGGTTGGCGATACCGTCATCGGGGGAACGATCAATGGCACGGGCACCCTGGTCATGGTCACCGAGAAAGTCGGCCGCGACACGCTGCTGTCGCGGATCGTCCAGATGGTGGCCGAGGCACAGCGTTCGCGTGCGCCGATCCAGCGGCTCGCCGACCAGGTGGCGGGATGGTTCGTGCCGCTCATCCTCGTGATCGCCGTGGCGGCCTTCGCTGCGTGGGCCGTGTTCGGCCCCGAGCCGCGATTGGCCCACGGCCTGGTTGCGGCCGTCGCGGTCCTGATCATCGCCTGTCCCTGTGCCCTCGGCCTGGCCACGCCGATGTCGATCATGGTCGGCGTCGGACGCGGCGCGGAACTCGGCGTGCTGGTGAAGAACGCCGAAGCCCTCGAACGTCTCGAGAAGGTCGACACGCTGGTCGTCGACAAGACCGGAACGCTGACCGAAGGGAGACCCTCGGTGGTGGCGGTCGAAGCGATCGGCGAGATCGGGGAGGATGTCCTGCTCCGCCTCGTCGCAGCGGTCGAGCAGGCCTCCGAACACCCGTTGGCAGAGGCGATCCTGAGAGAAGCCGACCGCCGGTCGATCGACATCCCCCAGGCGAGCGACTTCACCTCGCCCACCGGCAAGGGTGTGCAGGCCACCGTCGAAGGTCGCGAAGTCGTCATCGGCAATGCCCTCATGCTGGCCGAACGCGGAATCGAGGTTGCGGAGCTTTCGGATCGTGCCGATGCCTTTCGCGATGATGGTGCGACAGCTGTACTCGTGGCCATCGATGGCGCGCCGGCCGGGGTGGTCGCCGTTGCGGATCGGGTGAGGCCGACCACGCCCGAGGCGCTCGCGTCGCTTCGGGCCGATGGGGTGACGGTGGTCATGTTGACCGGCGACAATCGCCGCACCGCCATGGCGGTCGCCCGCAGGCTGGGGATCGAAATGGTCGAAGCCGACGTGCTGCCCGACCAGAAAAAGGACGTCGTCGAGAAGCTGCGACATAAGGGCCGCATCGTCGCCATGGCCGGCGACGGAGTGAACGACGCCCCCGCGCTCGCCGCGGCCGATGTCGGCATCGCCATGGGCGGCGGGACGGATGTGGCGATCGAGAGTGCAGGGGTGACCTTGCTCAACAGCGACCTGACGAGCATCACGCGCGCTCGCACGCTCAGTGCAAAGACGATGGCGAATATCCGCCAGAACCTCGTCTTCGCCTTCGGCTACAATGCGCTCGGAGTTCCGATAGCTGCGGGAATTCTCTACCCGCATTTCGGGATCCTGCTTTCACCCGTGATCGCGGCGGCCGCCATGTCCCTGTCGTCGGTGAGCGTGATCGCCAATTCGCTCCGCTTGAGGAGGGCCAGGATTTGAACATCGGAAGCGCAGCGAAGAAGTCGGGGATCTCCGAACGAATGATCCGACATTATGAGAAGATCGGCCTGATCCCGGCGCCCTTGCGCCGGGACAGTGGCTATCGCGACTATTCCGATGCCGACGTGCAGCGCCTCAATTTCATCGCCAACGCGCGCGACCTTGGCTTCACGATGCAGGAAATCGGCGAACTGCTCGACCTGTGGGGAGACGAGCACCGTGCGAGCGCCCAGGTGAAGTCGCTTGCCTTGGCCAAGGCCGAAGAACTGGGGCGGAAAGCCCAAGCGCTCTCGGCCATGCGATCGAGCCTGCTGCACCTTGCCGAGAACTGCCATGGCGACGATCGGCCCGGATGTCCGATCATCGACGTCATGGCTGGCCAGAACTGATCGATCCGGGCGAGCGACATCTGCAATATTGGCGATGAAGTCTTTCCCCTGCGAGGGAGGAAGAGACTTCTACCACTGCCATCCGCAACCGGCATTCGGTCCGGCTCCGCGTCAGTCGTAGACCGTCTCCAGCAGGAATGTCTTTCCTGCCAACAGGTCGTCGCCCACGGCACGCGCCATGATAGCCGCCACATCGCCGCGCGCGGCCTTGCCTTGCGGGTCGACATCGTCGCCCAACCGGAGATTGCCGGTTTCGCCGTCGTCGGTGAGCGCGACCGGGCGCACGATCGTGAAGTCGAGGCCCGAGCGCTTGAGGTGCTCGTCGGCTGCATGCTTGGCTTCGAGATAAGGGGCGAGATCGGACTCTGGGTCGGGATCGCCGGCCCCGACCGAACTCAGCATCACGAAGCGTCGTACCCCTTGTTCGGCCGCGATGTCGATCAAACGCATGGCCCCGTCGCGATCGACCTTGCGGGTCATCTCCTCGTCGGTATCACCCCCCGATCCGGCGGCGAACACCACGACGTCGGCATCCGCGCAGACATCGTCGGGCAGGTCGGTGAGGTCGGCTTCGCGCAGGCTCACATCATCGGGCAGGACGCTGGTGTCCGAAGACGCGCGATGCATCGCAATCGGCGTGTGACCACCGTCTTTCAGCTTGCGGACGAGGCGGGCGCCGGTGTTGCCGGTCGCGCCGGCGATCAGGATATTCATGGTGTCGTTCCCTGTTTGAATGGGTCGCGGCCCATTGCGGGCGCGGGTACATTCCATCAATCGATGGGACGGCGCGAGGTTGCAGCGCCTGCGGGCAGACGGTGCGCGGCTGCGACGACCCGCGCGACGACCAAGGCAGCGCTCGGGTGAGTTGATCGGCCGGACGATCTCGCGCATCATCATCGAGGGGCGCGCAGATCGGGACACGAGTGGCGGCATGATCATTCATACGCGGCTGAATGACGGCACTGCGGTGTGCATCCGGACGGTTCGGAAGGACGACGAGCAGCGTCTAACCCAAGGCATCGCCAAGCTGTCGACGGAGTCGCGCTACCTGCGTTTCTTCTCGGGCATGCGTCAGCCGCCCCAGCACGTGATCGACGCACTGCTCGATGTCGACGGACACGATCATATCGCGTGGGGTGCGATTGCCAGCGATGAACCGGGGCAACCTGCGCTCGGAGTGGTCCATGCGTTTCGCGACGCGGACGATCCCGGGCAGGCCGAATTCTCCGTCACGGTGATCGACGAATATCAGGGGCGCGGCATCGCCAGGTTGCTGTCGACGGTGCTGCTGCTCGATTGCCGCCGCGAGGACCTCGAAAAGCTCACCGTGCACATCCTGCCCGAGAACAGGGCGGCCATCCTGCTCGCCAAGTCGCTGGGCGCGGACCACGTGCATCGGGAAAGCGGCGTCACCATCTTCGATATCGAGATCGAGCCGGCCCTCGCATCGCTCCGGGAGGTGTCGGACGTACCTGGAATAGCGGACGTGTTCGCAGCGTTCGAAGCCGGCGAGGCGTGAGCCGCGCGCCGCTCGACTGCCTTGAATGCCTGCGCTCGGTCGATTTCGACATTTCGCTAGGAGAGCACTTCAAGGCCTCGCTGCCACGCAACAAACTCATCTAGAAGGATAACTATCGACCCCAATTTTAACCAAAAAACTATTTCTCGCGTATATGGCGGACCAGATGCATTGGGTCCTGCAATTTCTCTTTCCGGCGAAGAGCTTGCGCGAGCAGCGCGAACAGATTGTGGGGACGTTCGAGAACCTGCGGCGGCAGATCCCGCTGCTCTACGCGGTGGCTCTCGTCAATCTGATCGGCATGCATGTCGCGACCAACGGCGACGAACTCCGGTGGCTCTCGCCGATCACGCTGCTGTCGGGCATTCTCCTCGGCCGAATGATCTACTGGATCGTGTTCCAGAAGCCGATCGAGGATTTCGCCAAGATCCGCCGGGAACTCATCAAGATGGTGGTGTTCACCGTCATCCTGAGTTTCGGTTTCTCGATCTGGGCGCAGTCGCTGATCACCGGATATCCCGACGAGACGATGACGATCCTGCTCTACAGCGTGCTTGCGGCGCTCGGGGCGGCCTATGGCCTGGCCAGTTTCCCGCGGGCGGCGGTGATTCCGTTGCTGATCCTGGGGATCCCGGTCGCCGTGCGCCTGTTCGCGATGGGCAATGCCTCGATGCGAGGGGTTGCGGTGAGCCTGGTGCTCGTCCTCCTGCTCGTGACCTGGCTGTTGCACGAACATGGACTTGCCCTGTCGCGCCTCGTTCATGGCCAGATCGCGATCGTCCGCGAGCGCAACCGGGCCGTCGTGGCGGAGCTCGACGCGATCAAGCGCGCGGACGAAGACGCCTTGAGCGGCCTCGCCAATCGCGGGCGGCTGGTGAAGGAAATCGAGAAATCCATCGTTCGCGGTCCGATTTCGGGCGGTGGAAGCGTGCTCGCCATCTGCGATCTCGACGGGTTCAAGTCCGCGAACGATGCTTTCGGGCATGCCGCAGGTGACGCGATCCTCAGGGAATATGCCGGGCGGCTGACGCAGGCATTCGGCGATCAGGCGCTCGTGGCTCGCCTGGGGGGTGACGAATTCGCGGTCTTCTGGCCGAACGGCTTGCCGAAAGAAGGACTCGCAGCGGCGGCCGAGAAGATCTGCAGCCTGGCCGGTGAACCCGTCGAATGGGAAAACAAGGAACTGATCGTGGGCGCTTCCTGCGGGGTTACCGAGGCAGGACCGTTCAGCTGGTCGGAGAGCGAGTTCTTCCGCCAGGCGGACTCGGCGCTCTACAAGGCGAAGGCATCGAAGAGAGGTACCTGGCATCTCTATGATCTACCCCAGTTCGAGGCCGATCAGAGACGCACGAAAATCGAGACGCTGATCCTTTCCGGAGCCGCCATCGACGAGATGGAGATTCATTTCCAGCCGATCTTCGAGATCGAGACCGAGGCCCCCGTCTTCGCGGAGGCCCTCGCGCGCTGGAACAGCCTGGACTTGGGCCTCGTGACCCCCGACGAGTTCATTCGCGTGGCCGAAGACCTCGGCGAGATCGATCGCCTGAACGAAAGCCTGTTCGAGAAAGCCGTTTCGATCGCGACGCACTGGCCCGAAGACCTTTCGCTGTCGTTCAATCTCAGTGCCGTCCAGCTGGGGCGCTCGGCTGCCTCCGAACGGATCATCCGCATCGTCGAGAAACACGGGATGGCGCCGCAGCGGATCCAGTTCGAAGTGACGGAGACGGCGATCCTGGCCGATCTCGGATTCGCCGAGAGGGAGTTGAAGAAGCTGTCGGATCACGGCTTCGTCATCGCGCTCGACGATTTCGGATCGGGCTATGCGTCGGTGGCCTATCTGCGCGAGCTGTCGTTCGACACGATCAAGCTCGACGGCTCACTTCTCGAGAACGTCCTCGAGAGCGAACGATCGCGGCAGATCCTGCTCGGACTCGTGAATTTGTGCCATGCGGCGGGCGCGAAATGCGTCGCCGAACATGTCGAGACCAACGAGCAGCTCCAAATCGCGCAGGCGATGGGTTGCGATTTCGTCCAAGGCTATTGTCTCGGAAAGCCGAGCACGAGCGAAGCCATGTTGGAGACGCTCGGCTTCGGTGGAGAGCCGTCTCCCATCAAGTTGCGGCGCCTCTCGAACGCAAGCTAGCCGGGAATCCACGCCGCGAGTTGGTCGCAAGCGGTGTGCGCGTTGCAATTGGCGCGGGCGGGTTCGTGCGGAGCGACGGGCGTTTGACGCAAATCAAGGACGTGGTGCTGCGCTGGTCCTATCCGCAGGCCATGAGCAGCGACCACAACCCCGGCTTGTCGACAACGAGTGAACAGTTCGATCGCTTCGCTTCGGCGATCCTGCCGTGCGGAATCAGCGACCGGGCATTTGCGCGATTCCGCTCGCTGGCGCGGTTCGATGGCGCCGCGACCGGGAAGGCGCCCTTGGCAAAGACGGGAGAGGACCAGATCGTCTTCGTCGCCAGCGGAGCAACCAAGCTGGTCGCCCATGCCACGCACGGGCGCGAACAGATCGTGGCGTTTCACTTTGCCGGAGATCTCGTTTCGGTGCCGGCGCGCGCCGCGCATGCCTATACTCTCGTCGCCTTGCAGCCATGCGCGCTCGTCACTTTTCCGGCCGCGGCCTTCATGCTGGCAGCGCGCGCGGAGGCGGGCCTGCTCAACGAGGTGTTGCAGCGGGCGTTGCGGGCGCTCGACCGAAGTCGCGAGAAATCGATCATCCTGGGGCGCAAATCCGCGCAGGAACGCGTCGCGAGCTTTCTCACGATCATGGCCGAACGGATCGGCGCGCCGCAGGACGGCGGTTGCGTGCTGGACCTTCCCATGTCGCGCCGCGACATCGCCGACAGCCTCGGCCTGACGATCGAAACCGTCAGCCGCCAGTTCGGCGAGCTGCGCGATCTCGGGCTGCTCGATACCTCCGGTCGGTCGATCGTCAAGCTGCACGATCTCGCCGGGCTCGATGCGAGAGCGGGGCATCTGCCGGTCGCGGCATGAAAATTCATTCAATTTGACATGGATCAATGAAGCGCGGGGCGCCCGGTCCTACCCGCTGGCAAAACGGACGGAGAATCTGGTGCAAGCAGAATCGGCTTTAGCCCGCACGGGCCTTTGGTTCATTATCACGATCCTGGCTGTCATGGCGGTTGCGACCGCGGCCGACCGCGCCTTCGCGGCGCAGGCTACGATCGTCGCCGTGATCGCCTTCGCGCTGATGTGGATGAGTGCGGTCCGGTTCGATCCGGTGACCAGTGGTCGCAGCTTCTTCAAGATGCCCGAAGGACCCTCCCGCTACGATGACGACGTCGTCCGCTGGGGCGTCGTCGCGACGATGTTCTGGGGCGTCGTCGGGCTGCTTGCCGGCCTGTTCATCGCGATGCAGCTGGCCTTTCCGCAGCTCAATTTCGAACCCTACCTCAATTTCGGGCGGGTCCGGCCGCTGCACACCAGCGCAGTGATCTTCGCCTTCGGCGGCAACGCCCTGCTGGCGACCAGTTTCCATGTCGTCCAGCGCACCTGCCGCACCCAGCTGGCCTTTCCCTCGCTCGCGCGGTTCGTGTTCTGGGGCTACCAGCTGTTTATCGTCCTCGCGGCCAGCGGTTACCTGCTCGGGATCACCCAGTCGAAGGAATATGCCGAGCCCGAATGGTATGTCGATCTGTGGCTGACGATCGTCTGGGTTGCCTACGCGATCGTGTTCATCGGCACCATCATCCGCCGGCACGAGCCGCATATCTACGTCGCGAACTGGTTCTATCTCGCCTTCATCGTGACGATCGCGATGCTCCATATCGTCAACAACCTGGCCGTCCCGGTGAGCCTTGTCGGCTCGCAGAGCTACGTCCTCTTCTCGGGCGTGCAGGATGCGCTGGTCCAATGGTGGTACGGCCATAACGCGGTCGGTTTCTTCCTGACTGCCGGCTTCCTCGCGATGATGTACTATTACGTGCCGAAGCAGGCCGAGCGACCGGTCTATTCCTACCGCCTTTCGATCATCCACTTCTGGTCGCTGATCTTCCTCTACATCTGGGCCGGGCCGCACCACCTCCATTACACCGCGCTGCCCGACTGGGCGCAGACGCTCGGCATGGTGTTCTCGGTGATGCTGTGGATGCCCAGCTGGGGCGGGATGATCAACGGGCTGATGACCTTGAACGGCGCGTGGGACAAGGTCCGCACCGATCCGATCATCCGCATGATGGTGATGGCGCTGGCCTTCTACGGCATGAGCACTTTCGAAGGGCCGATGCTGTCGATCAAGAGCGTCAACAGCCTCTCCCATTACACCGACTGGACCATCGGCCACGTCCATTCGGGCGCGCTCGGCTGGAACGGCCTGATCACCTTCGCCTGCGTCTACTACCTCGTCCCGCGGCTGTGGAAGCGCGAGCGGATGTATTCGCTGCGAATGATCAACTGGCACTTCTGGCTCGCGACGCTGGGCATCGTCTTCTACGCCGCGAGCATGTGGGTGGCCGGCATCACCCAAGGGCTGATGTGGCGTGAATACGGGGCCGACGGCTACCTCGTGAACAGCTTCGCCGACACCGTCGCCGCGCTCCACCCAATGTTCATCATGCGCGCCTTCGGTGGTCTCCTCTACCTCGGCGGTGCCCTGGTCATGAGCTACAATGTCTGGATGACGCTGGCGGGCAAGCTGCGCGAAGAAAAGCCGCTCACCGACGCGTCCTACGATCCCGAAGCCGACCGTCCGATCGTCGATCGTCCCGCCGCAGTGCCTGCCGAATAGGAGCCGACCGATGAGCATGGCCGACAAGCACAAGAAACTCGAACGCAACATCACCCTGCTGGCGGTGTGCACCTTCATCGCTGTGGCGATCGGCGGGATCGTGCAGATCACCCCGCTTTTCTACCTCGAGAACACGATTGAGAAGGTCGACGGGATGCGGCCCTATACCCCGCTCGAGCAGGCGGGCCGCGACATCTATGTTCGCGAGGGTTGCTACACCTGCCACAGCCAGATGGTCCGTCCGTTCCGCGACGAGGTTGAACGCTACGGCCATTACAGCCTCGCCGCCGAAAGCATGTACGACCACCCGTTCCAGTGGGGGTCCAAGCGGACCGGCCCGGACCTGGCCCGCGTCGGCGGAAGGTATTCCGACGAATGGCATGTCCAGCACCTCGAGGATCCGCAAAGCGTGGTGCCCGAAAGCATCATGCCGCAATACGGCTTCCTCGCCGAAACCCCGCTCGAGATCGGCGATCCGGCGGCCAAGCTGACCGCGCTGCGCCGCGTCGGGGTGCCTTATTCGGACGAAGATATCGGGCGGGCGATGGCCGACCTGATTTTGCAGGCCGATCCCGATGCCGCCGGCGACGTCGATGATTTCCTTGCGCGCTATCCGAAGGCCCAGGTGCGCGATTTCGATGGCGACCCCGACCGCATCACCGAGATGGATGCGCTGGTCGCCTACCTCCAGATGCTGGGCACGCTGGTCGATGTCGATAGCGCCGCCGCGCAGGAAGAGCTCGCGCAGGAGAAGGGTCGATGAGCTTCTACGACACCCTGCGCCACTTCGCCGACAGCTACGGCCTCGTCGTAATGCTGCTCATCTTCTTGGCATTGTGCGCCTGGCCCTTCCGGCCCGGTTCGAAGAACCGCAATCGCGCCGCGGCGCGCTCCATTTTCAAGGATGGTATCGATGGAGAATAAGCGCATCGATGAACCGACCGGCACCGAAACGGTCGGCCACGAATGGGACGGGATCGAAGAACTCGACACGCCGATGCCCCGCTGGTGGTTGTGGACGTTCTATCTCACGATCCTGTTCTCGGTCGGCTATGTGATAGCCTATCCGGCCTGGCCGCTGGTCGACAAGGCGACTGCGGGCGTGCTCGGTTGGTCGAGCCGCGGCGAGTTGGCGAAGGAAATCGATGCGGCCGACTTGGCGCGGGAAAGCGTCCGCGAAGCGCTGGCGCGCGTCCCGATCGAGCGCCTGCCCGAAGACAGCGCCCTGATGGCGCAGGCGGTCGCGGGCGGCCGGGCGGCCTTCAAGGTCAATTGCAGCCAGTGCCACGGCTCGGGCGCGGCGGGCAGCCAGGAACTCGGCTATCCCAACCTCAACGACGACGACTGGTTGTGGGGCGGCGACCTCAAGGCGATCGAATACACGCTGACCCACGGCATCCGGCAGGCCGGCCACGACGAGACCCGTACGAGCCAGATGCCCCCGTTCGCGGGAGCTTTCGACCCGGCCCAGCTAGACGCGCTGGTTTCGCATGTCCTGTCGCTCAGCGGGAAGGGCCAAACGAGTCCTGCCGGTGCCCAGCTCTATGCCGATAACTGCGTGGCCTGCCACGGCGCTTCGGGCGAAGGCGATCGTGCGGTCGGCGCGCCGCGCCTGAACGATGCCATATGGCTTCGCGGCAGCAGCCGGGAAGCGATCATGCGCCAGATCCTCAACCCGCGCATGGGCATGATGCCGAAGTGGGAAGGGCGGCTCGACCCGGTCACCATCAAGATGCTGGCAGCATACGTCCACTCGCTCGGTGGGGGGGAGGACTTCGTCGAAGTCGCCGAGGATCCCGAGGTCGAGGTAGATGAACAACCCTGACCATCCCGGCGGCAAGGCCGAGCGCGACCGTTCGGTCGTCGTGGAGGACGGTCTCGCCAAGACCAACGAGCCCGTCAGCAGCGCGGTAGCCGAACCGGGTGCGGCCGCGCGTCGCCACGAGCCGCACGAGCCGCCGCGCCAGCACCTGCAGGAAAAGCTCTACAAGCCGCGCGAACCGGTCCACAACAAGCGGATCGACGGCCCCTTCCGCCGGTTCAAATGGTTCGTGATGCTGGTGACGCTCGGCATCTATTACGTCACGCCGTGGCTGCGCTGGGACCGCGGGCCCTATGCGCCCGACCAGGCGGTGCTGGTCGATATGGCCAATCGCCGCTTCTACATGTTCGGGATCGAGATCTGGCCGCACGAATTCTACTTCGTCGCAGGCCTGCTGATCATGGCCGGGATCGGCCTGTTCCTCGTCACCAGTGCGGTGGGCCGCGCGTGGTGCGGCTATGCCTGCCCGCAGACGGTCTGGACCGACCTTTACCAGCATGTCGACCGGCTGATCGACGGCGACCGCAATGCGCGCATCCGGCTCGACCGCGCCCCATGGACCTGGGGCAAGGTCTTCCGCCGCGGCTTCAAGTGGACGATCTATGCGCTGATCGGCCTGGTCACCGGCGGCGCCTGGATCCTCTATTTCGCCGACGCGCCGACGCTGTTCCGCGATTTCTTCGCCGGCGAGGCGGCACCGATCGCCTACGTCACGGTCGCTATCCTGACGCTGACCACGGTGACGCTCGGCGGGTTCATGCGCGAGCAGGTGTGCATCTACATGTGCCCCTGGCCGCGCATCCAGAGCGCGATGCTCGACGAGAAGTCGCTGATCGTCACCTACAAGGACTGGCGCGGCGAACCGCGCGGCAGCCTCAAGAAGGCGAAGAAGCAGCCCGAGGCGTTCGGCGATTGCATCGATTGCATGCAATGCGTGCAGGTCTGCCCGACCGGGATCGACATTCGCGAAGGTCCGCAGATCGGCTGCATCACCTGCGCGCTGTGCATCGACGCCTGCGACAAGGTGATGGCCGAGATCGGCCGTCCGCGCGGCCTGATCGATTACGCCACGCTTGAGGATTGCGAGCGCGAGGCCAAGGGCGAGACCCCGCGTTCGCCCTGGCGCACGCTGCTGCGACCGCGCACGGTGGCCTACTCGCTGATCTGGGGCAGCATCGGGCTGGCGCTCCTCTTCCTGCTCGGGGTGCGCAGCCATACCGAGCTGACGGTCTCTCCCGATCGCAATCCGCCCTTCATGCTGATGAGCGACGGCTCGGTGCGCAACTCCTACACGCTCAAGCTGCGCAACATGGAGAGCCGCCCGCGCGATATGGAAGTCTCGATCGAGGATCTGCCCGGCGCGCTCATGTGGTCCGACACGATCCGCCGTGCCGATGCCGCGCGCGCGCAGACCGTCACCGTGCCGGCCGACCAGACGCAAACGGTGCGCGCTTATGTCATGGTGCCGGCAGGCACGCCGGCGCGGGACTTCACGTTCCGCATCACGTCGCAGGACGAACAACGCGAGACAGATGCCGTCGAGACTCGCTTCTCGGCCCCGGGAGACGACCAATGAGGCAGCAATTCACCGGCAGGCACATGGTGGCGATCCTCGTCGGCGGTTTCGGGATCGTGATGGCGGTCAATTTCTACATGGCGTCGCTCGCCACCCAGGGCTTCGGCGGGGTAGTGGTCGAGAATTCCTACGTCGCCAGCCAGAAGTTCAACGGCTGGCTCGAAGAGGCCCGCGCGCAGGACGAACTCGGCTGGTCGGCGGATGTTTCGCGCGATGCCGACGGACGCCTGCGCGCGACCGCCGCGGGGGTTCCGGTCGGGGCCGAGATAGCCGCCCGACTGCGCCGCCCGCTGGGCCAGCCTGAGACACGTGAGGTCGTCCTGCTCGGTGAGGGCGGCGGGGCCTATGGATCGGCCGAGGCGATACCCGCCGGTCGCTGGATCGTGCGCGTGACGATCAGTTCGGGCGCCGATCGCTGGACCCGCGAACTGCGTCTCGAATGAACGCGCCCGTCGCCATCGATGCGCCTCGAACAGACGATCTGCTCGACACGCGCTTCACCGTGCCGGGGATGCGCTGTGCCGGCTGTATCGCCAAGGTCGAGCGCGGATTGAACGAACTCGAGGGGGTCGCGAACGCCCGCGTCAATTTCTCCGCCAAGCGGGTCGCGGTGCAACACGATCCGCGCCTCGACGAGGAGAGCCTGGTCGAGGAGCTGCGCCGTCTGGGCTTCGAGGCGCAGGCGCTCGCGGAAAACCCACTGGCGCAGGACGATAGCGAAGCGAAGGCGCTGCTCCGAGCGCTCGCCGTCGCCGGCTTCGGCATGATGAACATCATGCTGCTTTCGGTGAGCGTCTGGTCGGGGGCGGGCGGGGTGACGCGCGAGCTGTTCCACTGGCTCTCGGCGCTGATCGCGATCCCGGTGATCGCCTATTCGGGGCGCCCGTTCTTCGCCTCGGCGGCGATGGCGCTGCGCTACCGCCGGACCAACATGGACGTGCCGATTTCGATTGGCGTGTTGCTCGCGACGGGCCTCAGTATCCACGAGACGCTCTCCGGGGGCGAGCATGCCTATTTCGACAGCGCGGTGATGTTGCTGTTCTTCCTCCTCGCAGGCCGCGCGCTCGACGCGACGATGCGCAACCGCACCCGCGCCGGCATCAAGGCGCTGCTGGGGCGGATGGGGCGAAGCGCGGGCGTGGTGCAGGCGGACGGATCGATCGCCCGGCTCGACGCGGATAGGCTCGAATCGGGTATGGTGATGCTCGTGGCGGCGGGCGAGGCGCTCGCCGCCGACGGGGTCGTCGAGCAGGGCAGGGGGGCGATCGATAATTCGCTGCTCACCGGGGAAAGCGTGCCCGTTCCGGTCGGCGAGGGAGCTGAAGTCCATGCCGGGGCGATCAATTTGCTCGATCCGATCCACGTCCGCATCACCGCCACCGGCAGCGATACCGCGATTGCCGAGATCGCCCGGCTGATGGACGAGGCGGGCCAGTCGCGCAGCCGTTATGTCCGGATCGCCGATCGCGCCTCGCGCCTCTACGCCCCCGCGGTCCATTCGCTCGCGGCGCTGGCCTTCGTGGGATGGATGATCGCGGGCGCGGGATGGCACCAGTCGCTCGTGATCGCGATCGCGGTGCTGATCATCACCTGTCCCTGTGCGATGGGGCTCGCGGTCCCGGCGGCGCAGGTCGTCGCCTCGGGCGCGCTCATCCGCAGGGGCCTGCTGGTCAAGGACGGCAGTGCGCTCGAACGGCTGGCCGAAGTCGATACGGTCGTCTTCGACAAGACCGGCACGCTGACGCTGGGGGAACTGCGGGCCGAGGTGGATGCGCTCGACGCCGAGCAGCGATCGGTTGCGCTCGCGCTGGCCCAGGCCAGTCGCCACCCGCTCAGCGTGGGACTGGCAAGGACATTGGCCGAGCGCGATGTCCGGCCCGCCGAGGTCACCGCCATCGTCGAGCGTGGGGGCCAAGGCATGTCGGGCCGCCACGGCGATCAAGCGGTGGCATTGCAGAAGCCCGAAGGCGCGGGTGCCGTCCCCGCGGTCGACCTTCGGATCGGCGATCGGGTCGCCTCCATCGCCTTCGCCGATCGCCTGCGCAGCGATGCCGGCGATGCGGTGGCCCGCCTGCGAGTGCTGGGGCTCGCCCCCTCCATCATCTCCGGCGACGGTGACCGGGCCGTGGCCGAGATCGCATCGGGGCTGGGAATCGCCGGGGCGGGCACGATCGATCCGGCCGGCAAGCTCGCCACGCTCGAGGCAATGAAAGCCGAAGGCCGTCGCCCCCTGATGGTGGGCGACGGGCTCAATGACGGACCGGCGCTCTCCGCGGCGCATGCCTCGATCGCTCCGGGCACTGCCAGCGACGTCAGCCAGCAGGCGGCCGACGCGGTCTTCATCGGCGAGCGGCTGATGCCCGTGGCGCTGGCCGTCCAGGTAGCGCGGCGCACGATGGCGGTGGTGCGGCAGAATTTCGGGTTTGCGATCGGCTACAACGTCCTCGCCGTCCCGCTGGCGCTGGCCGGCTTGGTCACGCCGCTGATCGCCGCGATCGCCATGTCGCTGAGCTCGCTGGTGGTCGTCGGAAATTCGCTGCGACTGGCGCGCGCGGCTAAGGACGACGTGGCATGAGCGTGCTCGCCTATCTCATCCCGATCGCGCTCGGCATGGGGGCGCTCGGCCTCGCCTTGTTCTTCTGGGCGATGCGCGACGGTCAGTTCGAGGATCTCGACGGCGCGGCCAATCGCATCCTCATCGACGAGGACGAGGGCGAGAACGTCGGCGAGGAGGAAACCTCGTGAATGCGTTCTATCCGGCGCTCGTGGTGCTCCTGCCTGCTTTGCTCGGCCCCCTGCCGGCCGAGGAAGACCGGATTTCCTTCGCGCCTTGCGGCAGCGACGAGGTGGTGACGATCGAGATTCCCCGCGAGGCCCCCAGGCCGGCGAAGGACGCTCCGTGCCACGCCAAGGCATGTCACGCGGCCTGCAACCGCAAGCAATTTGATCCAGCGCAATGACTGAGGTCCGCGCCTTGCCCAAAGCGAGGGGCATGTGGACCTATCACCCCGACCTGCTCGCGACGCCGGTGCCGCGCTACACCAGCTATCCCACCGCCGCCGAATTCGGCGCGCTCGGCACCCACGACTACCGCCAGGCGCTCGAAACCGTCTCGGGCGACGTATCGCTCTACCTCCACATCCCCTTCTGCGAGAAGATCTGCTTCTATTGCGGCTGCAACACCGGGGCGGCGGGACGGCGGCACCGGCTCGAATCCTATCTCGCCGCGCTGCACCGCGAGATCGAGACCGTCGCTGCGCTGCTTCCCGCCGGTACGAGGGTAGGGCGGGTCGCGTTCGGCGGTGGCAGCCCGAATGCCATTGCGCCAAGCGACTTCATGCACCTGGTCGAGGCGCTGGCGACCCGGTTCGACCTCACCGATCCGGTCTATTCGATCGAGCTCGATCCGCGCACGATGACCCGCGAATGGGCGTCGACCCTAGAGACCGTGGGCGTCGAACGCGCCAGCCTCGGCGTGCAGACATTCGCCGCGCATTGCCAGCAGCGGATCGGGCGGGTCCAGTCGGAGGACTTGATCGTCCGGACCACCGACTGGCTGCGCGAAGCGGGCGTGAGCTCGCTCAATTTCGACCTGATGTACGGCCTGCCGGGCCAGTCGCGCGAAGACCTGCTCGACAGCCTTCATCGGACCCGCGTGCTCGGGGCCGACCGGATCGCCCTGTTCGGTTATGCGCATGTCCCGCATATCGTGCCGCGCCAGCGGGCGATCGATGCGAGCGACATGCCCGACCAGGCCGAGCGCTTCGCGATGGCGGCGCTCGGCTACGGCTATCTCGTCACCCACGGTTACACGCCCGTCGGCTTCGATCACTTCGCCCTGCCCGGCGGCGACCCGCTCGCGCATGCGGCCCTTTCGGGGCAGCTCCGCCGCAATTTCCAGGGCTTCACCGACGACGACGCCCCCAACCTCGTGGGGCTCGGCGCGTCGGCTATCAGTGTATTTCCGCATTTGCTGGCGCAGAACGAAAAGAACAGCGGTCGCTACCGGATGCGCGCGGGCGCAGGGAGGCTGTGCGCCGACAGGGGCATCCACCGTTCGCCCGAGGAGCGCCTTCGCGGCGATACGATCGAGGCGCTGCTGTGTCGCGGCGAAGCCCGATTGCCGCCATGCCTGCTGAACGAGGTGCGGGGTGGGCTTGAGCCTTTCATCGATCGCGGCCTCGTGTCGTTGCACGACGACCGCCTGACCATCGAACCCGACGGGCTGCCCTATGCGCGCACCGTCGCCGCATTGTTCGACCCGCATCGCAAGATGTCCCAGCGCCGCTTCAGTTCGGCGGTCTAGCAAATAGGGAGACTGACACATGCCGCTCTGGTTCTTTCCCGCCCTGATGGGCGTCCTCACCGTCATCAGCCTAGTGGCAGGCATCTGGCTGCTACTGCATCTGCAGGATCTGGCTGCGACCTTTTCCGGGCGTGCCGATGGCGAGATGGTCCGTGGCCCCGGCAAACGCCGCGCATCGAAGGGGAGCGTGTGGCTGGCACTTATCGCCTTCAATGCGGGGTGGATCGGCTGCCTGCTGATCTGGATGCTCGTCATCGGCGGCGAGGCCAATACGGTGACCGACGCCGCCGCGTGAGGCGTTGCCGGGTTCGTGCACTTGCTGACCGCGAGGCAACACATCCGGGCGAAAGATGGATCGAAATGCGCTCTTGCAGGTGTTACGGCGCCCGCAATCGTCGCATTCCCCCTCCATTTGCCCCGAAAGTCCGCCATGCCCGCCTCGCCGTTTCGCCGGTTCGACAAGATCCACAATGTCCGCGATTTCGGCGGGTTCGGAAGCGCCGGGGGCGGCAGGGTGAAGCGCGACCTGCTATGGCGGGCAGGGCACCAGGCCGATGCCAGCGATGCCGATCTCGAAGCCTTGGATGCACTCGCGCTGGCGCATGTCGTCGACCTGCGGGGAACCAGGGAGCGCGCCAAGTGGCCGAGCCGCCGGTCCGAGCGCTTCGATGCCCAGGTGATCGCCTTCGAAGGCGAAACCGCCGGGCTTGCGCCGCACATGGAAGCGGTGAAGGGCGCGCTCGACGTCGACAGCGCGCGGCAGGCGATGATCGACCTCTACGCCGCACTGCCCGAGCGCGAAGGTTTGAACGCGGTCATCCCGCGCTATTTCGCTGCGCTCGCCGAAGGGAAGGGCGCGAGCCTCGTCCATTGCGCGGCGGGCAAGGACCGCACCGGGATCGCCTGCGACCTCGTGCTCCATGCGCTCGGCGTCCATCCCGACGACCGGATGCAGGATTACCTGCTGACCAATTCGGCGCCCGACAACGAGGAACGGATCGCGCACGGCCTGTCGATGGTGGGGGAGAAATACGGTATGCGTGATGCGGAAGCGGGGCGCGTGATCATGGGCGTCGAACCGGCCTTCCTCGAGGCCGCGCGCGCCTCGCTGGTCGAAGCCGAAGGCTCGATCGACGCCTATCTCGAGCGCCGCTGGGGCGTCGACGAGGAGATGAAGGCGAAAATGCGGGGACACCTCTGCGAATAAGTCGGATGCGGATTTGCGCATGAGGCCGCGCGCAACTATCTCGGCCCCTCACACGAAATCGACGGGTAGTCATGGCAGTTCACAAGACCAAAATGCTTATTATCGGCTCGGGCCCGGCGGGGCTTTCGGCCGCGATCTACGGCGCGCGCGCAGGGATGGAGCCGATCGTCGTCCAGGGCATCCAGCCCGGTGGCCAGCTGACCATCACCACCGATGTCGAGAACTACCCCGGCTTTCGCGACGTGATCCAGGGCCCGTGGCTGATGCAGGAAATGCAGGCGCAGGCCGAACATGTCGGCACGCGAATGATGTGGGACACGATCACCGAGGTCGTCACCGACCAGGGCAGCCCGTTCCGCGCGATCGGCGATGGCGGCGACGAATATGTCGGTGACACGCTGGTGATCGCCACCGGCGCGCAAGCGAAATGGCTATCGGTGCCGGGCGAGGCCGAACTGGGCGGCAAGGGCGTCTCGGCCTGCGCGACCTGCGACGGGTTTTTCTATCGCGGCAAGAAAGTCGCGGTGATCGGCGGCGGCAACACCGCGGTCGAGGAAGCGCTCTACCTCACCAACCATTCGGACGACGTCACGCTGATCCACCGCCGCGACGAGCTGCGGAGCGAGAAAATCCTTCAGGATCGCCTGTTCGCCAACGACAAGATCACCCCGCTGTGGAACAAGACGGTCGAGCGGTTCGAGGGCGGCGACAAGCTCACGCACCTCGTGCTGCGCGACACGCAGACGGGCGAGGAATCGACACTCGTGGTCGACGGTGCCTTCGTCGCGATCGGCCATGCGCCCGCGACCGAGCTGTTCAAGGACAAGCTGCCGATGGACGAGAGCGGCTATTTGCTGGTCGAGCCCGGCACGCCCAAGACCGCGATCCCCGGCATCTTCGCCTGCGGCGACGTGATGGACCATACCTATCGCCAGGCGGTGACCGCGGCGGGGACCGGCTGCATGGCGGCGCTCGATGCCGAGCGTTTCCTCGCAACCGCGGAATTCAGCGCGAAGGAAGCGGCGGAATAATCCGTCAATCTTCCAGAAGCTTGACGAGATTTTCTTCGAGCCATTCGAGACTCTTTGGCTCGATAAAGGCGTGCGATGCGTCGTCGCAAACGGCAATCCGTCGATCGAATTTGGGCCAGCTGCCGCGGAATTGCTGACCGGTCCGGTCGCGCCCGGCGATCAGGATCGAAACCGGGCCCTCGAACCGAGCCAACCCCGTGCGCAGATCGTCGACCAGACCGGAGGGCTTCGGGGCGGGGCGGAGCATGGCGAGAAGCGATTTCACCACCGCGCCGAACTTCACCTCGCCGCGCAGAACGCGCTTGATCGCCGAACCGCTCTTGAGGCGCCGGCGATAATGCGCGCGTAGCGTTTGCGGGTTGGTCTCGGGCGCTTCGTCGTCCTCGAACGTCCACGGATTCGCCAGCGCGAGCGCATCGGCACCGCCACCGCCTTCGAGCATCAGCAGGCTCGCGGCGTCGCAATTCCCGTACGCGACGATCCGCTCGACCGATGGGGCCTCGGTGCGGAAGGCGGCGAGGGCGGCGGCGAGATCGTCCCCCGCGCCGCGATAGCCGCGATTCTCGCCCTCGCTGTCGCCGATGCCGCGCCGGTCGTAGCGAAACACCGGAAACCCGCGCGCCGCGATCCGCGTTGCGAGCGCGGCCTGGATTCCTGCCGGGCCCGAGCGGATCTCGTTCCCGCCACCGACGATGAGCAGGCCGACAGGGCGTGAACCTTCGTCGAGTGTGGCGAGACACGCGTCATCGCCGACCGTGAAGGAGAGGTGCCGCCGGGTCATGCGGTCAGCTCCCTGGCAACGATGGCCGCCAGCGCATCGGCCTGTTCGGGCGCGTCGCCGGGTTCGGCGCGCAGCCACATCCCGCCGCCGCCGACCGCGTCGCGGTCGATCGTCGCAAGACCCGGTCGGACGGGTACGTGGCGCTGGGTGAGAGCCGCGATCATCGATGCCCCCAACCGGTATCCGGCGAGATCGATTCCATCCCGCAGCCCACGCTCGAGCAGCATAGTGGCGTTTTCCTCGCGCCCCGCTTCGCGCGCGGCGATGGTGCGGCTGCGCAGCATCCGGTTGAGCGTCTGCGCACCGGCTACCGGTGCGTAGAGCAAGCCGGGGAGGTCGACGGGAACGAACATCGCGCCCCCGCGCACGCCGACGACATGGGTGGCGCGGAAGTGCTCCGCGGCGGCGCTCGCGGCGCTCTGCCAGCCCTCCGCATCCTGCCGCTCGAGTTCTGCAGTGCTCTCGTTCGTCCCGGGCAGGTCGATCAGGAAGCTGTCGATGTCGGCGCGATCGAGCCGACGCATCGTCTCGACGAGGAGACGGCGCATCTTGTTCATCTCGTCGAACAGCGGCGGGACGATGAGCAGCCGGCTGGTGCGGGCGCGGTCGATGGCAAAGGTGTATTCCGGGGGGGTCCCCCCGGTTGCGGCATAGCGCGCGATCAAGCCGCCGCCGCGCATTTGGCGCGCACGAAATCGCGCAGCCCGCCGAAGGTCTCGAGCATCTCGCCATCGACATCCTCGTCGTCGATCACGATCCCGAAACGATCTTCGATCTCGGTGAGCAGCGTGGCGACGGCCTGGCTGTCGAGCTCGGGCAGGTGCCCGAACAGGCCAGTCTCGGCGTCGAATGCGGCGACGCGCTCGGCGTCGAGCGCGAGGATATCGGCGAGGACCTGGCGCAGCTTGGCGTCGACGGGATCGTCGATCGCGCTTTCTATCGCATTTTCGGTGGCATGGCTGGTGGCCATCGGAGCTCCCTCGGCGGCGTTGGCGGGCCTGTAACCGCCCTTTTCCCCTCCGGCAAGCCGGGCTTTCAAAGCGTTCCGCACAAGCACAGGCCAGTTGCGCCAATGGCGCGGATCATGTGCCTCGATTCGGTAGCGCGGTCGCGCACCTTCCATCCAGTCGCGCTTGTAGCCATCGTCCCCGGTGCCGAAATCGACCGTCTTCACGTGGTCCTCGTCGATCGCGTCGCGCATCATCGTCGCGGTCAGCACCGAACCCGGCGAGAGGCGCTCGGCATCGGGTAGGTGGGCGAGCTTGTGGATGTAGGCGGTGGCGCGCTCGACGGTCCATAACTGCGCCGCGATCGGGCGCTCATCGGAGTCGTAGGCGAAACCGAACCGCAATCGTCCCTCCGCTGCCTCGGCTTCGGCAAAGGCGCGCCAGAAGGAGAAGGATGCCTCTTCGGGCTTCCAGCTGGCGCGGTAGATGGCCTCGTAGCTGCGCCAACGCGCGTCGTCGACGAAGCGGGTGGTTTCGGTCACGACCTTCCTACCCTTGCGCGCAATCGTGGTACGCAGTCGCCCCGGCCGTGCCGCGAAGTAATCCTCGAAAGTGCGCCCGTCGACATCGAGCCAGTGATTGGTGTCGTCCTGCTCGCACGAGACCGACCATCCCGCGCCACGGAGTGCTTCGCACACCGGTTCGACGACGCCGCTTTCGACCGGGAGGCGGTCGAGCGTCAGGCGAGAGAATCGGCGCCTTAGATCGCGGGCCAGCGGCGTGACGAGTTCGGCGAGCGCATCGGGTCCGCTGGCCAGCGGACGGGCCGTGAAGCTGTAGAAATTCGCCAGCGATCGCGAGGACCTGCCGGTGCGAGCGAGCGGCCAGACCAGCGCCCGCTCGCCGTCTACGGCGAGCGCGACGATCGGATCGATGCCGCATTCGCGCTGCAACAGCGCCCACCATTCGGGCCGATCGAACGGCGCGTGCGCCTGCGCCAGAGCGAGGGTGGCGCGCGGATCGGCTTGCAGTTTGCCGATATCGTCGAAATACTCGATTGCGACAGTCATCGCCGGTTCGAAAGGCCCCCTCAACTGCGACCCTTACCGCCATCGCGTCCGCTCGACCACCTCGCATTGATGGGCCAGCCCGACGCGCCGGCCCTGCGGCTGCGCGATCGCGTGCTGAGCTATGCCGAGCTCGAGGGCAACGTCGCGCGGCTCGCGGCGTGGCTGGCGCAGCGCGTCGAAGCCGGGGCTCGCGTCGCGAGCTGGGCGGCGAAAGGCCGGCTGACCTGCGTGATGCCGCTGGCGGCGGCGCGGGCCGAGCTCGTCCATGTGCCCATCAACCCGCTGCTCAAGCGCAGCCAGGTCGCGCACATCCTGGCCGATAGCGGGGCCGAATTGCTGGTCGGCAATCACGGTCGGCTGGTAACCCTCGAACCGGGCGATTTCCCGGGCGAGATCGTCGAGGAACGGACCGCGCTCGAGGAGGCCGACGCGCTGTCGGATGGGTTGGAACCGGGCGAAGGCGCGCCGCACGACCTCGCCGCGTTGCTTTACACCAGCGGTTCGACCGGGCGGCCCAAGGGCGTGATGCTCAGCCATGCCAATTTGTGGCTGGGGGCCGAAAGCGTGGCGCAATACCTCGCGCTCGAAGGGTCGGACCGGGTGCTGGGCGTGATGCCGCTGAGCTTCGATTACGGCCAGAACCAGTTGCTGTCGGCCTGGTATGCGGGGGCCAGCGTCGTGCCGCTCGATTACCTGTTCCCGCGCGACCTGATGAAGGCCGTGGAGGAGCACCGCATCACCACGCTCGGCGGAATGCCGCCGCTATGGCACCAGTTGCTGACCCTCGATTGGCCGGACGACGCCAAGGCATCGTTGCGCCGGCTCACCAATACCGGGGGCGCGATGGGCGAAGCGCTGGTGCGGCGGCTGTGTGACCAATTCCCGGACGCCGCACTGTTTTCGATGTACGGCCTGACCGAGGCCTTTCGCGCGGCCTATCTCGATCCGGCGCTGGTCGATGCGAAACCCACTTCGGTGGGCCGGGCAGTCCCGCATGCCGAACTGTTCGTGGTCGATCCTGCGGGCGAGCCGGTTGCAGCGGACGTGGAGGGCGAGTTGGTGCAATGCGGACCGCTGGTTGCACAAGGCTATTGGCAGGCGCCGGAGAAGACCGCCGAGCGCTTTCGACCGGCGCCGCGCGCATCGCAATATGGCGGGACCGCGGTATGGTCAGGGGACCGGATGCGCCGCGATGCCGACGGCGACCTGCATTTCGTCGGGCGCGACGACGCGATGATCAAATCCTCGGGCAACAGGATCAGCCCGCAGGAAATCGAGGAGGCGGCGATGGGAAGCGGATTGGTACGTCAGGCGATCGCCTTCGGACTGCCCGACAAGGCACTCGGCCACCGCATCGCGCTGGTCGTTTCCGCCGATGTCGAACGAGCCGAAGAACTATCCGATATCCTGCGGAAAGAATTGCCGACTTTCATGCAGCCCCATGTCATAAAATGGCGCGATAGCCTGCCACATACGCCCAATGGGAAGCTCGACCGCAAGCGGGTCCTGGCGGAGTTGGCGTCATGAAGCCGCTCGGGCCGGTCCCCGCCGGATTTGCGGCTGTCGACGGCGAATTGGCGCTTGGCGGCGTCAAGATATCGGAGTGGCTGGCCGAGGCCGGTGACACGCCGATTTTCCTCTATTCGGGCGATATGATCGCCAAGCGGATCGAAGCTTTGCGAACCGCTCTGCCTGACAGGATCGAGCTAAATTATGCCGTAAAGGCAAACCCTTGGCCGCCTCTTCTCGAATTCATCGAACCGCTGGTCGATGGGTTCGATATCGCTTCGGCAGGCGAATGGCTGCTGCTCGACGAGGCCGGGATTGCCGCGCGCCGCACCAGTTTTGCCGGACCGGGAAAGCGCGACGAGGAATTGCGTACGGCAATCGAGGCCGGGGTCACGCTCAATTGCGAAAGCGCGGGCGAGGCCGACCGCGCGCTGGCGATCGGAGAACGCCTCGGGCGCGCGCCGCGCTTGGCGATCCGCGTCAATCCCGATTTCGAGCTGCGCGGCTCGGGGATGAAGATGTCGGGCGGGGCGAAGGTCTTCGGGGTCGATGCGGACAAGGCGGCGGGGCTGGCGCGGCGCGTTGTCGATGCCGGGGTCGACTGGCAGGGGTTTCACATCTTCGCCGGGAGCCAGTCGCTCGACGCCGATGCGATTTCCGAGGCACAGCGCAATACGATCGATCTCGCGCGTCGGCTGGCGAACGAGGCCGGGATCACGCTGCCCAAGCTCAATCTCGGCGGCGGATTCGGCATCCCGTATTTCGCGGGGGACGAGCCGCTCGATCTGTACGCGGTGGGCGAGAAGCTGCACGAGATCGCCGCGCCGGACGTGCTTCCGGGCACGCGGTTGGTACTCGAGCTCGGACGTTACCTCGTCGGGCAGGCCGGGGTGTACCTGACGCGGGTCGTCGACCGGAAGGAAAGCCAGGGCGAGACCTTCCTCGTCATCGATGGCGGGCTCCATCACCAGCTAGCCGCGAGCGGCAATTTCGGCGCGGTGGTCAAGCGTAACTATCCGATCGCCGTGGCGCACCGGTTCGACGCCGAGCCTGAGGAAGTGGTCAATATCTGCGGCTGCCTCTGCACACCGCTCGACCGGCTGGCGACTCAGGCGCATCTACCGCGGGCCGAGGTCGGCGATCCGATCGCGATCTTCTGCGCAGGGGCTTACGGTGCCACCGCCAGCCCGATGCACTTTCTCGGGCATGGCCCCGCGCGAGAAATGCTCGTATAAGCGTCCCGAAACGGGACTGGATCGCAGAATCACAGGGAATCCAAGCGTTAGGCCACCCAAGGCTAACGCTATGTTCACCATTTTCCGCGATAGCCCACATACAGAAAACCCGGCCTGCGGCCCGTTCGCTCTCGGCGTGCGTGCGGCAAGGTGTCGGAAAACAAGGTGTAAGCGATGACGATCCGAACCCGAGTAGCCGCGCTGTTCGCACTCTTGCTTGCCCCGCTCGCGCTCGGCGCGTGCAGCGGGACTTCGGGCGCTCCCGAGCTGCCGCCAGCGCGTTTCGTCGCCTTGCAGGAGGGGCCGGGCGAGGAATACGTCATCGGCCCGCTCGACGAGCTGACGATTTTCGTCTGGCGCAACGAGGAGCTCGGCGCGAAGGTCCAGGTCCGTCCGGACGGGCGCATCACGACCCCGCTCATCCAGGACATGCCTGCGGTCGGCAAGACCCCGACCATGCTGGCCGAGGACATCAAGCTGGCGCTGTCCCAATATATCGACGAGCCGCTGGTTTCGGTTATCGTCAACAAGTTCGCCGGCACCTTCAGCCAGCAGATCCGCATCGTCGGCGCGACCGAGAAACCCGCCTCGATCCCCTATCGCGCGAACATGACCGTGCTCGACGCGATGATCGCGGTCGGCGGCCTGTCCGAATATGCCAGCGGCAACAAGGCCAAGCTTATCCGCTTCGACAAGACCGCCGGCACCCAGCGCGAATATTCGCTGCGCCTGTCGGACTTGCTCAAGGACGGAGACAGCAGCGCCAACGTGCTGCTGATGCCGGGCGACGTCATCATCATCCCCGAAAGCGCGTTCTGAGGGCGCCCCGGGTGAACGGCCAGGAACCATGAACGGCATGTCCTCCATCTATGACGAGTTGCGCGCGGCTGCGTTCACCGTCTGGCGGCGCAAGTGGCTCGCGCTCGCGGTGGCGTGGGGCACGTGCACGCTCGGCTGGATCCTCGTCGCGCTGGTCCCCAACAGTTACGAATCGCGCAGCCGCATCCTCGTCCAGCTCGAAGACCCGCTCGCGCAGCAGGTTGGGATCGGGGTCCAGGACCGCCGCCGCGAAATCGATCGCGTGCGCCAGACGCTGACCGGTGCGCTCAATCTCGAGAAGGTGGTGCGTTCAACCCGGCTCGGGGACGACGTGAACAGTGCGCGCGAGATGGAAAGCGCCGTGCTCGCCCTGTCGAACAACATCGAGGTATCGAGCGAGCAGGACAATTTGTTCGTCATCACGGGGAAAAGTGGCGACAGCAGCCTCTCCGATTCCGAAAATGCATTGCTGGCGCAGGATATCGTCCAGAAGATGATCGATATCTTCCGCGAGGAAAACCTCGCCGGTGGCCGCGGCGAACTGACCGAGACGCTGGCCTTCATGGACCAGCAGCTGGAAGAGCGTTCGAAAGAGCTCGAAGCGGCAGAACAGCGCCGTCTCGCGTTCGAATCCTCCAACCCCGAGTTCGCGCTCGGCGGCGGTGCCCTCGTCCAGCGGCTCGAAGCGGCGCGGTCGCAATTGCGTGCGGTCGAAGCCGATCTCGCTGCGGCGCAGAGCGCGCTCAGCGCGATTAACGCACAGCTCGCCTCGACGCCGCGCCGGATCGTTGGCGGCGGGGCGGACAATTCGATCGCCGGTTCGGTCGCCCGGGCCAAGGCCGATCTCGCCGCGATGCGGGCCCGGGGTCTGACCGACAATCATCCCGACGTGATCGCCCAGAAGAACCAGATCGCGAGCATGGAAGCGCAGGCGCGGGCCGCCGGCGGTGGGGGCGCCCAGGGCCAGCTCAACCCGGCCTATTCGACGCTCGAGTCGCTTCGCGCCGACCGGCAGGCCAGCGTGCTCGCACTGCAGACGCGCAAGGCCGGGCTGCAGGCCGAAGTCGCCGACCTCTCGTCCAAGCAGTTCAGCAACCCGCAGCTCGCCGCGGAGGCGCAACGCATCGGGCGCGATTACGACGTGCTCAAGGACCAGTACGACAAGCTCCTGCGCGACCGCGAGGAACTGCGCCTGCGCGGGCAAGTCGAGACCGAGCGCAGCGCGGTGAAATTCCAAGTCATCGACCCGCCGACGACGCCCGTTTCGCCCGCCGCGCCCAATCGTCCGCTGCTGTTGATCGGCGTCTTGATCGCCGGGATCGGGGCCGGGATCGCAGCGGCCTTCGTGATCGGCCAGCTTCGCTCGACTTTCGCCACCACAGCGCAGCTCGAGAAATCGCTCGGCCTGCCGGTGCTCGGGGCGATCACCCATACCTGGACGCAGTCGGGCCGTGCGTTGCGCGCCAAGCGGCTCAAGCTCTTCTACGCCGGCAGCGGTGCGCTAGCCGGGGTCTGCGTGCTGCTGCTTGCGGCCGAGTTCATCCAGCGTGGCATGGTGGCGTGAGGGAGAAGGACGACATGAACGACCAGACCCCCATTCGCCAGGGCGAGGCGCGCGACGAGAAGCCGCGCGACAAGGCACAGCCCTCGCTGCTCGAGCGCGCTTCGGCGCGGTTCGGTTTCGACGGCTTCGCCTCGCCCAAACTGCCCGATATCCCGGTGCCCGACAAGCGGCGGGCCCCCGCACGACCGGCCGCCGCACCGGCAGCTTCTGCCTCCGACGAAGCACCTGCAACGAAGGACGATGCGCCGCGCAACGAGCGCGCGCCGATCGGACCGCCGCTGGTCTTCTCGGGCAAACCGCAAGCGCTCGATCGCGACCTGCTCCACGAAACCGGGATGATCGTGCCCGACGGGTCGGTCAGCGCGCTGCTCGAGGAATTCCGGATCGTGAAGCGCGAGCTGTTCGCGAAATCGACGATGTTGCGCGGCAGCGACGATCCCAGGCTTCGCAACAAGGCCAACCGGGTGCTCATTTCCTCCCCGCTGCCGGGTGAGGGCAAGACCTATTGCGCGACCAATCTCGCGCTCGCCATTGCGGCCGAGAAAGAAAGCGAAGTGCTTCTCGTCGATGCCGATTTCGCCAAGCCCTCGGTGCTTTCGACCCTCGGCCTCGAGGGTGGGCCCGGCTTGATGGACGCGCTGGTCGATCGCGACATGAATATCGCCGACTGCGTCATTCCGACCGACCTGCCGGGGCTCAACGTGCTTCCCGCCGGGCGCAGCACCGGATCGGACACCGAATACCTGACCACCCGCCATGCGCGCGAAACGATCGAAAGCCTGGGCCGTGGTGCGGCGCAAAGGATCGTGATTTTCGACAGCCCACCCGCTTTGGCGGCTTCGCCCGCGGCCGAGCTCGCCAAGCTGGTCGGACAGACGCTGGTGGTGTGCCGGGCCGATACGACCGGTCGCAGCGCCCTTGAAGACACCGTTTCGCTGCTGTCGGGCTGCAAGGATATCGAATTGCTGCTGAACGCCGTCCAGTTCAGCCCTTCGGGCCGTCGTTTCGGTTCCTATTACGGATACGAGGTGTGACCATGCGTATCGTACCCCTGCTTTCGGGCGCCGTAGCGCTGGCCGCGATCACCGCGACGCCGCTTCAGGCGCAAGCGATCGGCGCGGAAAGCGTGGTCGACGAGGACACCGGCACCGACGGTGATATCTCCGCCTCCACGCGGCGCGGACCGCGCTATTCGATCACGCCCTATATCGAGGCCCAGCAGGTCGCGCTGTTCCAGATCCGTCCCGGCGACGACGTCGCGACCTATTCGGTGCTCGCCGCCGGAGTCGACATGACCGCCGCGGCCCGCCGCGTGCAGGGCGGGCTGTCGCTGCGCTACGAGCGCCGCATCCAGTGGGACGACGATATCGGCGATAGCGACACGGTGAGCGGGATCGGTCGCGTGGCCGTCGCGGTCGTGCCCGATACGCTCCAGATCGAGGCCGGCGGCCTCGCCACCCGCACGCGGACGGACGGTGCCGCCTTTCCCGGCCAGCTCGATATCGGCGACAGCGTCAGCCAGGTCTATTCGGTCTATGCCGGTCCCAGCGTCCAGACCCGGGTCGGCGACGTGACCGCGCAGGCTTCCTATCGCGCGGGCTACAGCAAGGTCGAAGCGCCGAACGCGATCGTTTCGGCGACCACCGGCGACCGCGTCGACCTGTTCGACGAGAGCACCACCCACCAGGCGACCGCGCGGGTCGCGTCGGCTCCCGGCGGGGTCCTCCCCGTGGGCGTCGGCGTCGGCGGCTCCTATTACCGCGAGGACGTCTCCAATCTCGACCAGCGGGTCGAGGACATCCGGCTGCGCGCCGACGTGACGCTCCCGGTTTCGCCCACGCTCGCCTTCGTCGCTGGGGTCGGATACGAGGATGTCGAGGTCTCCGGACGCGACGCCTTGCGCGATGCTGCCGGCGATCCCGTGATCGGGCCCGACGGGCGTTTCGTCACCGATCTCGCTTCGCCGCGCATCCTCGCCTACGATGTCGAGGGCGTGATCTACGATGCAGGGGTCCTCTGGCGCCCGAGCCGACGGACCGCGCTGCAGGCGACGATCGGCAAGAAATACGGCACGCTCAGCTTGACCGGCAGCTTCAGCTGGCAGCCGACCTCGCGTACCTCGCTCAATGTCGGGGTCTACGACACGGTCACCGGCTTCGGCGGCAGCCTCGTCAATTCGCTCGCCTCGCTGCCGACCGATTTCGGGGTGATCCGCAACCCGGTCACCGGCGAACTTTCGGGCTGCGTGATCGGTACCGAGGGCGGCAATTGCGTGAGCGGGGCCTTCGGCAATTTGCGCGCCGCGGCCTATCGCGCGCGGGGCGTATCGGCCGGTTACAATGTCGATCTCGGCACCGCGCAGGCCGGGATCGCCGCGGGCTACGAGCGGCGCGAGCTGATCGGATCGCAGGGAACGGTCTTCGCCGATCTCAATGGCCTGATCGACGAGACCTATTTCACCACTGCCTATCTCGGCGGCAAGATCGATCGCCGGTCGGGCTATTCCACCAACGCCTATCTCTCGCTGTTCGATGCGGCAGATCAGGCCGGTGGTGGCCTGAATGGTGCAATCGGCGCACAGGCAGCCTATTATCGCGAGCTGATCGACAACCTTTCCGCCACCGCGGCGGTCGGGATCGACGGCGTCGAGCTGGAAGACGCGGTCGATGTCTGGACCGCCTCGGCACGGCTCGGCCTGCGTTATTCGTTCTGATCCAGGGGCACTGAAGCATGTACGAAGAATATTACGGCCTCAAAGCGCGCCCCTTCGCGCTCGCGCCCGATCCCGATTTCTACTTCGAGAGCGTGACGCACAAGAAGGCGCTGTCCTATCTCGGCTACGGGCTGTCGCAGGGCGAGGGCTTCGTTGTCGTCACCGGCGAAATCGGGTCGGGCAAGTCGACGCTGGTCGCGCACTTGATGAAGAAGATCGACCCGGCGCGGCTGACCGCGGCGCAGATCGTCACCACCTCGCTCGAGGACAAGGACCTGCTGTCAGTGGTCGCCAATGCCTTCGGGATCGACCTGCCGAGCGGGGACAAGCCGCGTGCGCTGGGCGCGATCGAGGCGTTCCTGCATGACGAGGCGCGTGAAGGCCGCCGCTGCCTGCTGATCGTCGACGAGGCGCAGAACCTTTCGATCGGCGCGCTCGAGGAATTGCGCATGCTGTCGAACTTCCAGCTCGGCGCGCATCCGCTGCTGCAGACGCTGCTGCTCGGCCAGCCCGAGTTTCGGCAGAAGATCGAGGCCCAGAGCCTCGAACAATTGCGCCAGCGCGTGATCGCCTCGCACCACCTGACGCCGATGGGCGAGGACGAGGTCGAGGAATACGTGCTCCACCGCCTGCGGGTGGTCGGCTGGGAAGGGCGGCCCGAATTCACCGACGATGTCTTCCCCGCGCTCTACCAGGCGAGCGAGGGCGTTCCGCGGCGGATCAACCAGATCTGCCAGCGCCTGCTGCTCGCCGCGTCGGTCGAGGAAACCGACACGATCGACCTCGACATGTTCGATCGCGTGCTCGACGAGATGGAGAGCGAAGGCCATTCGGCGGTCGAGGATCACGCCGAACGCCAGGAAAAGCCCGTCCATGCCCCGACCAAGGTCGAAAAGGCCGCTGCGGCCGAAGCCTCTTCTGTGCGAGGGGCGAACACGCAGGACGTGCTGCACCAGCTGGCCGAACGGCTCGCCTCGCTGACCGCGGCACCGGCGGAAAACGGGGCGGGTCGCGACCACGAGGCGCGCGAGGCGATCGCGCGGATCGAGGCAAAACTGGAGCAGCTCGGCGCGGAAGCCGATCCCGACGCCGCGCGCGCCATCGCCACGCTCGAAGCGCGCTGTGCGGCACTCGAGGAAGCGAATGACCGCCTGTCCGAGCGCCTGACCGAGCAGGAGCAGACGCTCCGCCATACGCTCACCATGCTGATCGAATGGATCGAAGGCGGTGAAGATTCGCGCAAGATCGCCTGATCGCGATATAGGCTGAGCCATGGACACGCCGCGCCACTCTCCGACCGGGCCGACCAACGGACTTTCCGTCGACGTCGAGGAGTGGTTCCAGGTCGGCGCGTTCGAGAACGTGATCGATCGCGGCGACTGGGGCGAAATCGGCGACCGGGTCGAACGCAATGTCGACGCGATCCTCGAAATGTTCGACGAGGCCGAGGTCAAGGCGACCTTCTTCACGCTGGGCTGGGTCGCTAAGCGGCATCCAGCCGTCATGCGCCGGATCGCCGAACACGGCCACGAGATCGCCAGCCACGGCTGGGATCATGCGCGCGTTTTCACGCTGACCAAGGAAGAATTCGCCGAGGACCTGAAACGGACCAAGGCCGTGCTCGAGGACGCGACCGGGTTTGCGGTGACGGGCTACCGCGCGCCAAGCTTCTCGATCGATGCGCGCACCCCGTGGGCCTACATGGTGCTGGCCGAACAGGGCTACGCCTACAGTTCCTCGGTCGCGCCGGTGGTGCACGATCACTATGGCTGGCGCGAGGCCCCGCGCTTCGCCTTCCGCCCGCTGGCCTATTCGAACCTCGTCGAGATCCCCGTCACGACCGCCGAATTCGCCGGGCGACGCCTCGCCGCGGGTGGCGGCGGCTTCTTCCGAGTGCTGCCCTATGCCTTTTCGCGCTGGGCGATCCGCCAGGTCAACCGGCGCGAGAACCGCCCCGCGGTCTTCTACTTCCACCCGTGGGAAATCGATCCGGGCCAGCCGCGGCTCGAGGGCGCACCGCTCAAATCGAAGCTGCGCCACTACACCAATCTCGACAAGATGGGCGACAAGCTGCGCCAGCTGGTGCGCGAATTTCACTGGGGACGGATGGACGTGCTCGCCGCGCGCGAGGCCGGGCGCGCGACCGACCTGGCGGCGTGACCATGCCGTTCGCCGCCGATAGCTGCGCGCTCCGGATTGCCGATCCGGACGATGCGGCCGCCGCGCGTTTCGTGGCCGATCATCCTGCCGCACAGCTGTTCCACCGCCCTGCCTGGTCGCGGGCGGTCGAGGCCGCGACCGGACACCGCGCCGAGGTGCTGGTGGCCGAAGATGCACAGGGCGTCGCGGGGGTCGTGCCGTTCAACATTATCCACTCGCCGGTCTTCGGACGCATGATCGCCGCCTCTGGCTTCGGGGTCGGGGGTGGTGTGCTGCTGCGCGCGGGCGCGCGCCCGGCGCCGTTCTTCGCCGCGCTCGAGGAGCTGGCGCTTCGCGAAAACTGCCCGACGGTCGAATTGCGCGGCGGTGCCATGCCGCAAACGCGCGCCGGCTGGTCGATCCGCACCGACAGCCATGCCAATTTCGTGCGCGACCTCGCCGCCGACGACGAGGCCGAACTGCTCGCCATCCCGCGCAAGCAGCGCGCCGAAATCCGCAAGGGATTGAAGCAGGACTTCGCGATCGAGATCGGCAGCGGACGGCGCGATCGCGATGCGCATTACGCGGTCTATGCGACCAGCGTCCGCAATCTCGGTACGCCGGTCTTCCCGCGCGCGCTGTTCGAAGAGATGCTCGACCGCTTCGGCGACGATGCCGATATCCTCACCGTCCGGCACCAGGACGAGCCGGTCGCCAGCGTGCTGAGCTTCTACCATCGCGGCACGGTCATGCCCTATTGGGGGGGCGGGACCTGGGCAGCCCGGAACCTGCGTGCCAACGAACGGATGTATTTCGAGCTGATGCGTCATGCCCGGAGCCGCGGCTGTACACGCTTCGATTTCGGTCGCTCGAAGACCGCCAGCGGGCCCTTCGCGTTCAAGAAGAACTGGGGGTTCGAGCCCGAACCGCTGTCCTACGCCAGCTGGACCGCGCCGGGTGCCGAACGCCGCGATGCCGATCCGACGAGCGAGAAGCACGGGCTCGCGATCCGGTTGTGGCGGAAGCTACCGCTCCCCATGGCGAACCGGATCGGTCCGTGGATCGCCACCGGGCTGGGCTGACGCGATGGGTGACATACTCTTCCTCGCGCATCGGATCCCGTTTCCGCCGAACCGCGGCGACAAGATTCGCTCGCACCATGTCCTGAAGGCGCTGGCCAAGCTCGCGCCGGTCCATGTCGGTTGCCTCGCCGAGAACGCCGCCGACCGGGCGCAGGAGCAGGAGCTGGCAGCGGTCGCCGAAAGTCATTGCCTCGCCGACCGGAAGGGGGCGCTGCCCCTCGACGGGTTCAGGGCGCTTGCGACCGGACGCCCGTTGAGCGAGGCGACCTTCGGGTCACGCAAGCTCCGGCGCTGGGTCCAACGCACGCTCGCCACGCGGCAGGTCGACGCGATCTACGTATTCTCGGGCCAGATGACCCAATACCTGCCCGATCGCTTCGAAGGGCGGCTGGTGGTCGATTTCGTCGACGTCGATAGTGCCAAGTTCGAAGCCTATGCCAAGGATGGCGGCGCGATGGCACCGATCTGGCGGCGAGAAGCAGAAAAGCTGCGGGCGCTCGAAGCGGAATTCGCCGCCCGCGCCGATCACGCATTGCTCGTGACCGAGGAAGAGGCCGCACTGTTCCGCGAGCGCCTGCCCGAGGGGTGCGACGCCGATATCCGCGTGCTTCGCAACGGGATCGACACGGTGCTGTTCGATCCGGCGCGGGTGAAGGTGAACCCGTTGGTCGGGAAGGAGATTCCGCGGCTGATCTTTACCGGCCAGATGGATTATCCGCCCAACGTCGCCGCCGCGGAACGCCTGGCGAAGCGCATCCATCCGCTACTGCGCGAAGAGGTATCGGTCCACATCGTCGGCCGCGATCCAACACCGGAAGTCCGCGCTCTCAAAAGCGAGCATGTCTGCGTATGGGGTGCGGTTGCCGATATCCGGGATTATCTGTGGGGGGCGGATATTGCCGTCATCCCGCTCGAAGTCGCGCGCGGGGTACAGAACAAGGTGCTCGAGGCGATGGCGATGGGACTGCCCTGTGTCCTAAGCGAGGGTGCAGCTACGGGAATACCCGCGCAAGACGGGCGAGATTTCGCGATCGCCCGCAGCGACGAGGAATTCGCCGCGAAGATCGATCGTTTGGCGGTCGACCTGCCGCGCGGCCGGGAGATGGGCAGCAACGCGCGTCGCTGGGTGGTCGAGCATGCGAGCTGGGAATCGGCGCTGGCGGCGCTTCCCGGATTGATGGGCAGGGAGGCACCGGCATGAGCGAGCTCGCCGCCCGCCGCCGCGCTATCTGGGATAGCCTGCCCGCTACATGGCGTGGCCCCGCCGCGCGGCTCGTGGCGAGCTGGCTCGCGCTGATCGTCCTGTTCATGCCCGATTGGGCCGACATGGCCGACCAGTGGTGGAACGCCTCGACCTACAACCACATCCTGTTCGTGCCGCTCATCTCGGCCTGGCTGGTGAGCCTGCGTTGGCCGCAATTGCGTCAGCTGGAACCGCATGCTTGGTGGCCTGGCCTGGTCCTCGTCGGCGGCGCGGCGCTCGTCTGGCTTCTGGGCGCGTTTTCGGGCTTCAACCTCTTCCGCCATTTTGGCGCCGTGGCCTTGCTGCCGGCGAGTGCCGTCGCGCTGCTCGGGCCGCGCGTGACGCTCGGCCTGCTGTTCCCGCTGGCCTACCTCATGTTCCTCGTTCCGTTCGGCGACGAACTGGTGCCCGCGCTGCAGATGATCACCGCCGAAATCTCGATCGGCCTAGTCCATGCGAGCGGCGTGCCCGCGATCATCGACGGGGTATTCATCGAAACCCCGGTCGGGGTGTTCGAGGTCGCCGAGGCGTGCTCGGGGGTCAAGTTCCTCGTCGCGATGGTCGCGTTCGCCACCTTCGTCGCGAATCTGTTCTTCCGGAGCTGGTGGCGGCGGGCGGGCTTCATGGCCTTTGCCGTGGTGGTGCCGATCGTCGCAAACGGGATCCGCGCCTGGGGAACGATCTATATCGCGCAGTCGCAGGGCGTCGAGTTCGCCGCCGGGTTCGATCACATCGTCTATGGCTGGGTGTTCTTCGCGCTGGTGTTGGTGCTGGTGCTCGCGCTGTCGTGGAAATTCTTCGATCGCGAGGCCGACGACCCGATGATCGATGCCGAGGCGATCGCAGAACGCGATCTCGGACCACTCTCGCACGGGCAGGCGCGACCTCTGCTCCTGCTGCTGGCGACGGGTGCGATGGTCCTTGCGGTGCAGCTCTGGGCCGGTTCCGCCAATGCGATGGAAGCCTCGGTACCCGAGCGGATCGATCTCCCCGCGGTCGAGGAGTGGGAGCAGATCGACTACGCGCCCGCGCTGGCGTGGGAGCCTAAGGCCGCGGGGGCGCAGCATCGCCTGCTCGGCCGCTATCGCGACGGGCAAGGTCGGACGCTCGACGTGTTCGTCGCGCTTTTTGCTACGCAGCGCGAAGGGGCCGAGCCCGGCGCCTTCGGGCAGGGCGCGCTCGATCCTGCGTCCGACTGGGCGTTCAACGGCGAGGGCGCCCCGATCGCCGACGCCAAGAGCGAGATGTTGCTCGGCGCGGGAAGACAGGGCCGCGCTGCCGCGACCTTCTACCGGGTCGGCGACCGGCTGACCGGCAGCCGCGCCGCGCTCAAGCTCGCCGCGATGCGCGATCGCCTGCTGCTCGATCCGCGCCCGGTAACGATGCTGGTGCTGTCGCCCGAGACCCGCGACCCTGACGAGGCGGCGGCCATTATCGCCGATTTCCGCGAAGCGACCGGTCCGCTCGGGACATGGCTGGACCGCTTGACGGCGGGCGGCTAGGCGAACGCCCATGTGCGGGATCGCGGGGATTTTTCATCATGGCACGCCCAAGCCGGTCGATCCCACGCGGATCGAGCGGATGTGCGATGCCCTGGAGCATCGCGGTCCCGATGGCTCGGGGGTGTGGACCGCGCCCGGGGTCGGGCTCGGCCATCGCCGGCTGTCGATCATCGACCTCGAGGGATCGCCGCAACCGATGCCCTCGGCCGACGGTCGCGCGATGCTCACCTTCAACGGCGAAATCTACAACTACCGGGCGCTGCGGCGCGAATTGCAGCAACAGGGCGCGCGCTTCCGCACCGATGGCGACAGCGAGGTCATCCTCGCCGCCTGGCAGCGCTGGGGCCCCGATTGCCTGCAGCGGTTGCACGGCATGTTCGCCTTCGCGATCTACGACCTCGACCAGCGGCAAATCTTCCTCGCGCGCGACCGGTTGGGGGTGAAACCGCTCTACATCGCCGACCTGCCCGACGGTAGCATCGCCTTCGCATCCGAGATGAAGGCGCTGCTCGCGCATCCCTTGCTCCCGCGCGAAGTCGATCCGCTGGCGGTCGAGGACTATCTCGCCTGGGGCTTCGTGCCCGAGCACCGCTCGATCCTGAAGCACGTCCGCAAGCTGATGCCGGGACACTTCCTGCTGGCCGGTCACGACGCAGCGCTGCCCGCGCAGCGCAAATGGTGGGACGTCAGTTTCGCGGAGAAGGCGCGCGGGAAGAGCGACGACCTCGAGGCCGAACTGCTCCACCTGATGCGCGAGGCGGTAGGGAGCCGGATGGTGGCGGACGTGCCGCTCGGCGCGTTCCTCTCGGGCGGGGTGGACAGCTCCTCTGTCGTCGCGCTGATGTCAGAAGCGAGCGCTGCGCCGGCGACGACCTGTTCGATCGGCTTCGATGTCGCCGCGCTCGACGAGAGCGCACATGCCCGCAAGGTCGCCGAACTGTTCGGAACCGATCACCACGCGCGGACGGTCTCGCCAGACGACTGGTCGGCGGTCGATCGCCTCGCGGGGATTTACGACGAGCCGTTCGCCGATGCTTCGGCATTGCCGACGCTCGCGGTCTCGACGCTTGCGCGGGAGCACGTGAAGGTGGCGCTCTCGGGTGACGGCGCGGACGAAGCATTTGCGGGCTATCGACGGCACAAGTTCCACGCGGCCGAGGAACGGGTCCGAGCAATATTGCCGGGGAGCCTGCGCGAGCCGCTCTTCGGCACCCTCGGGAATCTCTATCCCAGGGCCGACTGGCTGCCCCAGAAGCTGCGCGCCAAATCGACCCTGCAGTCGCTCGCCGGCGATGGCGCGGCGGCCTATGCCCGGGCGGTCGGGGTCACGCCGCCGGCGGTGCGCGCCTCGCTCTTTACCGAGGACTTCGACCGCGCGCGCGGCGATTACCGCGCCGAAACCGTAGTCGAGGAGATGATGCGCAATGCGCCCGCTCGAACCGGGCTCGATGCCGCGCAATATGCCGATCTCAAGTTCTTCCTGCCGGGCGACATCCTGACCAAGGTCGATCGCGCGAGCATGGCGGCCGGGCTCGAGGCGCGCGAACCCTTGCTAGACCATCGCCTTGTGGAATTCGGCGCGCGCCTGCCGCAACGGCACCGTTTGCGTCGAGGCGAGGGCAAGTGGCTGGTCAAGAAAACGATGCAGCGCTACCTGCCCGACGACATCCTCTACCGACGCAAGCAGGGCTTCGTGACACCGATCGCGCACTGGCTGCGGGGCCCCCTGGCGCAGGAGGCGCGCAAGATTGCGCGCGGGTCGTGGCTTTCGCGCACCGCTTGGTTTCAGGAGAAACCGCTTTCACGCCTCGTCGAACAACATATTGCGGGTCGCGCCGATAATTCGCGCGTTCTGTGGCAGATGTTGATGCTCGAAAAAGCCCTGTCGCGGATCGATCTGCGCTAATTTTCCGAAAGTAATTGCCTGATTTTGGCACACTTCCAAAGTCTTGGTTAATTTTTCCTTGCCATGACGACTCCGTAAAGAATAGCCTTGGGGCATCTAAGACGGGATCGCAGCGTGTATCGGCGGTTTTGTCCAGCGGGCCAGGCAGATCGGAGATCGCCATGGATGGAATGGGGGACGACATGCGCGATACCAAGCCGGTCTTTGCGACCGCCAAGCCGAATGGTGCCGATGCGCTGATCGAACGGGCGAACCGGCGTCTTGCCGTGCCCGAAGCGCTGACGTCGCTCGACGAGCTCGACGTTCTCTACGATGACAAGATCGCTGCGCTGTGGACCTTCATGCGTCCCACCGGGCGGCCCAGCTTCACCCCGCCGATGCTCGGCGATTTCGAGCGCTGGCAGGACCTGATCGGCCGGAATTTCGGGCCGGAGAAGCTGCCGCTGCGCTATTTGCTGCTCGGCAGTCGTGCGCCCGGCGTGTTCTGCTTCGGCGGCGACCTCGAGCTTTTCGCCCAGCTGATCCGGCGCGGCGATCGGGACGGCCTGCGCCATTACGGTTATCGCTGCGTGCGCATCCTCGAACGCAATATCCGCGCGCTCGACCTGCCGCTGATCACGATCGGACTAGTCCAGGGCCAGGCGCTCGGCGGCGGGTTCGAGGCGCTGCTCAGCTTCGATTTCATCATCGCCGAACGGAGCGCGACCTTCGGCCTGCCGGAGATCATGTTCGGCCTGTTCCCCGGCATGGGCGCGCACGCCATCCTCACGCGCAAACTGGGCTCGGCGATGGCCGACCGCCTGATCCTCTCGAACGAGACGTGGAGCGCCGAGCAGATGTACGATCTCGGCATCGTCGACGTGCTGGTCGAGGACGGGCAGGGCGTCGAGGCGGCCCGCGAGTTCATGGTCAAGTCCGAGCGCCGCCATCCCGGCCTGGTCGCGGCCAAGAAAGCGACGCGCATTTCGGCCCCGACCCCACTGGCGGAGCTCTGCCAGATCGTTGACCTGTGGGCCGATGCCGCGCTCGATCTCTCGCCGAGCGATCTCAAGCTGATGCAGCGGCTCGCCTCGGCCCAGTCGCGGCTGGCCGACAGGTCGCGCGCCGCCTGACCGGCAAGCCCTCAGCGGGCGTCGACCATCACCACTTCGGCGTCGCCGAGCGCCTCGACCGTGATCGTGTCTTCACCCGTCACGGCAACACCATCGCGCGGTTGCGCCTCGACGCCGTTGACCCGGATCCGGCCAGTCGGCGCGACGAGGTATTGATGGCGCGAACCGTCGGTGCGCCATTCGGCCGACTGTCCCGCTTTGAGCGTTGCCGCGACAACCTTGGCATCGGTGCGGATCGGTAGCGCGCCGTCTTCATCGGGCGTGCCGCTGGCGAGGATTTCGAAACCGCCCTCGCGGCCTGCCTTCGGGAATTCGCGCTGGCCCCAGCCGGGCGCTTCGCCGGTGCGGGTCGGCATGATCCAGATCTGGAACAACGTCGTCGCCTCGTCCTCGAGATTGTACTCGGCATGGGTGATGCCGGTGCCGGCGCTCATCACCTGCACGTCTCCCGCGGCGGTGCGGCCCTGGTTGCCGAGCGAATCCTTGTGCGAGATCGCCCCGGTCCGCACGAAAGTGACGATTTCCATGTCGCGATGCGGGTGCGGGGGGAAGCCCGAACGCGCCGCGATCGTATCGTCGTTCCATACGCGAATCGCGCCCCAGCCCATGCGCTCGGGGTCGTGGTAATTGGCGAAGGAGAAGTGATGGCGGGCATCGAGCCAGCCATGGTCGGCGTGGCCCAGACTATCGAACGGACGGATATCGATCATCGGTTTTTCCTGCATCGGCGAGGTGTTTACGCCGGAATTATCGATAATGTAGTGGCCCGGCTTCGGACCGCAAGAGGGTTTCAGTCTTCGCCGTGGCCGAGAGCCATGTAGTCGGCGCTCTGCATCTCCTTCAGGCGGCTCACGGTGCGGTCGAATTCGAACGCGCCGTCGCCGGAGACGTAAAGGGCTTCGGGTTCGGCATCGGCGGTGACGAATAGCTTGACCCGAAGCTCGTAGAGCGCGTCGACCAGCTTGGTGAAGCGGATCGCCTCGTTGCGCATCTCAGGGCCCATTTGCGGGATCCCGACGACTATCACGCTGTGGAATTCGCGCGCGATCGCGAGATAGTCCGACGCACCGCGATTTTCGCCACACAGCCGCTTGAAGCTGAACACGGCGACACCCTTCAGCGCCTTGGGAACGTGCAGCGTGCGACCGCCACCCAGATCGAGATCGCAGGACGGGACATGCGCGGCATCTTCGGGTTTGTAGTCGGTGAGGCGGAAGAAGGCTTCGCGGACCTGCGCGGTCGCCGCATCGCCGAGCGGGGTGTGCCAGGCCGCGATGCTGCCCAGCCGGTCGAGCCGGTAGTCGGTCGGACCGTTCAGCGGCAACACGTCGAGCCGTTCCAGCACGAGGTCGATGAAGGGCAGGAACAGCGAGCGATTGAGGCCGTCCTTGTAGAGATCGCGCGGTGGCCGGTTGCTGGTCGTGACCACCGTTACGCCTTCATCCACCATCAGAGCGGTGAACAGGCGCGCCATGATCGCAGCGTCGGCGGTGTTGTTGACGACCATTTCGTCGAATGCGAGGCAGCGGACATCGGACGCGATCCGCTTCGCGACGCGCCCCACCGGGCCTTGGGCCTGCTGTTCGCGCTCCTCGCGGATCATCGCGTCGACTTCGAGCATGAAGGCATGGAAGTGGACTCGCCGCTTCTGCTCGATCCCGAGCGTGGCAACGAACAGGTCCATCAGCATCGACTTCCCGCGACCGACCCCGCCCCACATATACACGCCGCGCGGGGCCTCCGGCGCGCGACCGAGCAACCTACCGAAGAAGCCGCCTTCGCCGCCGCTTTCGAGTGCGCGCTGGAGCGCTTCGAGCCGTTCGGCGGCGGCACGCTGGTCCGCATCGGGCTGCAATTCGCCGCGCGCGACGAGCGCCTCGTACTCGGCGAGCATTCCGCTCATGCCTGCGATTTCAGCTTGCGGACGATCCCCGAGTAGCTCGCGACGACGTCGTCGTCCTGCAGCGCGGTCCCGCGCACGAACAGCATGCTGCCGGTCTCGCGCACGATCTCGCTGACCGCATCGAGCGGGCGTTGGGGATCGCCGGCCCCGACGAATTGGGTCGAGAGTTCGACCGTCACTGCGAACCCGTCATGCCCGCTTCCGAGGACGTGCATCGTCGCGAACAGCGCAATGTCGATCAGGCCGAGCGTGGTCGCGCCGTGGATGTTGTCGCCCAGGTTCGTGTGGTGGCGCTGTGGGAACATCCGCAACCGGCACTGCTCGTCCTCGCGCCGGACCCACATCGGGCCGAGCACGGCGGTATTGTAGCGGGTAGTGTCCTCGAGGTTCCAGCTATGCCAGCCGGGCTCGCCGGTCTCGCTTTCCGGGAGGGCGCGGTAATCGATGAACGACAGCGGTGAATCGCTCACTTACGCGGTGCGCTCCACCTCGAGCTTCTTGATCTCGGCGATCGCCTTGGCCGGGCTCAGGCCCTTGGGGCAGACATTCGCGCAATTCATGATCGTGTGGCAGCGATAGAGCTTGAACGGGTCTTCGAGCTCTGCCAGCCGCTCGCCGGTCATCTCGTCGCGGCTGTCGGCGATCCAGCGATAGGCCTGAAGCAGGATCGCGGGACCGAGGAACTTGTCCGAATTCCACCAGTAGGACGGGCACGCGGTCGAGCAGCAGGCGCACAGGATGCATTCGTAGAGGCCATCGAGCTGTTCACGCTGTTCGGGTGATTGCAGCCGCTCCTTGCCATTGGGCGTTGGGCTGACGGTCTGCAGCCACGGGCGGATCGAGGCGTATTGCGCGTAGAAATGCGTGAAATCGGGGACCAGGTCCTTGACCACTTCCATGTGCGGCAGCGGGGTGATGCGGATTTCGCCCTTCAGATCCTCGATCGCGGTGGTGCAGGCGAGGCCGTTCTTGCCGTTCATGTTCATCGAGCACGACCCGCAGATGCCCTCGCGGCACGAGCGGCGGAAGGTCAGCGTCGGATCGATGTCGTTCTTGATCTTGAACAGCGCGTCGAGGACCATCGGCCCGCAATCGTCGAGATCGATCTCGAACGTGTCGTAACGCGGGTTCTCGCCGCTGTCGGGATCGTAGCGATAGATCTTGAACGATTGCACACGCTTTGCGCCCTCGGCCTTGTAGGTCTTGCCGTCCTTACGGATCTTCGAGTTCTTCGGGAGCGTGAAAGTAGCCATGATCTATCCGGAATCCTTGCGTGTGCGGCCCTATCTAGCGCCTGTGGCCAGCGCGGCAAGGGGGAGGGCGGAGAGATCCGCGCAGGGGAGACATGGACCGCTTGGACCACACTCGGGGGGACAATTTATCTCACCGATCAACGCCATCGATTTTCCCGAAGCCAAGCGGATAGAAACCGGGGCCCATGCGTCAGAGATACGACACCGGACGGTTGGAGGACAGCGATAGATGACAGCAGTGGTTTTCGGCGGAAATGGCGGGATCGGCGCGGCGCTGGTCGAGGTGCTGGCAGCGCGCGGCGAGGCGGTCCATGCCTTTTCGCGCACCCCAATGCCCGGACTCGAAACCGTGGTCCCGCATGTCGGCGATCCGTTCGACGAGGACTGGCTGGCGGGCGAGCTCGCGCGTGTCGGCGAGGCAACGCTGGTCATCGTGGCGAGCGGGGTTCTGACCCTGCCCGGCGGCACCGGTCCCGAAAAGAGCTATCGCGCGCTCGACGCGGCGGCGATGGGCGAGGTGCTGCGGATCAACACCGTGCTGCCCGCGTTGATCGCCAAGCACGCGCTTCCGCTGCTACCGCGCAAGGCGCGCGGCGTGTTCGCGGCGATTTCCGCCAAGGTCGGGTCGATCGCCGACAACGGTCTCGGCGGATGGCATTCCTACCGCGCGAGCAAGGCCGCGCTCAACATGCTGGTCAAGAATTTCGCGATCGAGCTCGCCCGCACGCACAAGCAGGCGGCGGTCGTCGCGCTGCATCCGGGCACGGTCGACACTGCGCTCAGCGAACCGTTCCAGCAGGGCCTGCCCGAGGGCCAGGTGCGGCCTCCGCAAGAGGCGGCGCGCGACCTGCTGGCGGTAATCGACGCGGTGACGCCGCAGGACAGTGGATCGCTGATCGCCTTCGACGGCGAGCGTTTGCCTTACTGAAACGAACCATCGTCATCCCCGCGCAGGCGGGGATGACGAGGTTAATCTAGGCGAGCCTCACTCCCCGAAGGTGCGCTGCCACCAGCCGCGGCGCGGCTTGGCGGGCTTGTCTTCCACCGTCGCTGCGGCGCTTTCGGTCTCGCGCGCTTCGGCCACCGGGGCGGCAGGTTTCTTCGCGGTCGGCTCGGCATCGGCCTTCTTGGCCGCGGGCTTCCTGCGCGCGCGCTTGGGCTTTTCCTCGGCCTTGGCGTCCTCGGCCGGGGCATCTTCGGTATCGGCCTTCGTCTTGCGCGGAGCGCGCTTCGCCTTCGGCTTCTCCTCGGCCGCGGGAGCGACCTCGGCGTCGTCGACCTTCTTGCGACGGGTGCGCTTGGGCTTCTCCTCGGACTTGGCGTCCTCGGTCGCTTCCTCGCCGCCCTTTTCGGCCTTCTTGGCCGCGGGCTTGCGACGCGCGCGCTTCGGCTTGTCTTCCTTGGCCGCGGCTTCTGCGACGACGGGTTCGTCCTCGGGACCGGCCACGACCGCGATATCGTCGTCGAGCTGCTCGCTCACCTGCTCGAGGTTCTCGGCGTCTTCACCCGTCGGCGTATCCTTCTTGCGACCGCGTCCGCGACCGCCCCGACGCCCACGCCGACGGCGCTTCTTCGGACGACCTTCGCCGTCTTCATCGTCGTCGCTCCCGCGTTCGCCGGAATTGTCGTTGTCGCCCTCGTCGCCGTCGTTGCCGTCATCCTGTGTCTTGTCTGGCTTGCCGCCGCGTTGCTTGTTGCGGCCGCGACCGCCACGGCTGCGCGACTTCTTCTTCGGACGATCGTCTTCCTCGTCCTCGTCTTCGAAATCGTCTTCGATGATGTCGTCTTCGGGCTCGTCATCTTCGACGATCGGCTCGAATTTCGGTCGTGAGGCTGGCTTGGGGCCCGCGCTTTCGACCCGCATCTTGGCGCCTTCGTCCTCGCCCTCGGGCACCACATGGACGGTGACGCCATAGCGTTCTTCGATTTCGGCGAGGTCGCCGCGCTTGTCGTTGAGCAGGTAGATCGTGGCTTCCTGGCTCGCATAGAGCTTGATCACCGTGCCCTTGCCCTTGGCCGCCTCGTCCTCGATCAGGCGCAGCGCGCTGAGTGCCGAGCTTGAGGCGGTGCGGACGAGGCCGGTGCCGTCGCAATGCGGGCATTCGCGGGTGGTCGCCTCGAGCACGCCGGTGCGCAGGCGCTGGCGGCTCATCTCCATCAGGCCGAAGCCGGAAATGCGACCGACCTGGATCCGCGCGCGATCGTTCTTGAGCGCGTCCTTCATCGCACGTTCGACCTTCCGGACATTGGAATTGTAATCCATGTCGATGAAGTCGATCACGACCAGTCCGGCCATGTCGCGCAGGCGCAGCTGGCGGGCGATTTCCTTGGCCGCCTCAAGGTTGGTGTGGAGTGCGGTCGCCTCGATTCCGTGCTCCTTGGTCGAACGGCCCGAGTTGATGTCGATCGAGACCAGCGCCTCGGTCGGATTGATGATCAGATAGCCGCCCGACTTGAGCTGGACCTGCGGGTCGTACATCGCGCGCAGCTGGTCCTCGGCGCCGTAGCGCTGGAACAGCGGGACCGGGTCCGAATAGGCTTTCACCCGGCGCGCATGGCTGGGCATCAGCAGCTTCATAAAGGCCTTGGCCGATTTGTAGCCTTCCTCGCCCTCGACCAGCACTTCCTCGATCTCGCGATTGTAGACGTCGCGGATCGCGCGCTTGATCAAATCGCTGTCCGAATGGATCAGCGCGGGCGCGGCCGAGCCCAACGTCTTCTCGCGGATCTCGTCCCACAACCGGGCGAGATAATCGAAGTCGCGCTTGATCTCGGTCTTGGTGCGCGACAGCCCGGCGGTGCGGACGATCAGGCCCATCGTCTTGGGCAGGCTGAGGTCACCGACGACCTTTTTCAGCCGCTTGCGGTCGCCCGCATTGTTGATCTTGCGCGAAATGCCGCCGCCGCTGCTGCTGTTGGGCATCAGCACGGTGTAACGGCCCGCGAGGCTGAGATAGGTGGTCAGCGCGGCACCCTTGTTGCCGCGTTCTTCCTTCACGACCTGGACGAGCAGGACTTGGCGGCGCTGGATGACGTCCTGGATCTTGTAGCGACGACGCAGCGCGCGGCGACGTTCGCGGACTTCGTCGACTTCCTTGGCGCGGGCACGGCCCTGGCGGCGACCCTTGCCGGTCTTGCCACCCTTGCCGCGACCGCCCTTGCGACCGCGGGACCTGCGACCGTTCGAGGAATCGTCATCCTCGTCGGAATCGTCGTCCTCGTCTTCATCGTCGTCGTGGTCTTCGACTGCTTCGCCTTCTTCGAGGGTGGCGACCTTGTCCTTTTCGCTGCCGTCGATTTCCTCGAGGCCGTCTTCGGCGATTTCCTCGACCAGGCTTTCGCCGGTCTCGTCGTCGGCGTCGTATTCGTCGCCCGGCATTTCGCCGCGCTCTTCCTCTTCGGCGCGCAGGCGGGCTTCTTCTTCGGCCGCCTCCTGTTCCTCGGCGATCAGCGCGGCACGATCCTCGGCCGGGATCTGGTAATAATCGGGGTGGATTTCGCTGAAGGCGAGGAAGCCGTGGCGATTGCCGCCGAAATCGACGAACGCGGCCTGAAGGCTCGGTTCGACCCGCGTCACCTTCGCGAGGTAGATATTTCCCTTGATCTGCTTGTGATCGGAGGATTCGAAATCGAACTCCTCGATCCGGTTGCCTTTAAGTACCGCGACCCGCGTTTCTTCCGGGTGGCGCGCATCGATTAGCATACGCGTGGGCATTGAATATTCTCCGTGCACCCGACGGCGGCGCACCTTGCTGGGCAAGGGGCAGGGCGGGCGGGTGCAATGTCATGAGGGCCGGCATCGCATGGCGGGCATGTGCCGCCGCGTGGTGCCGGACGTTCGGATAAAAGCCGCGGAAGGATCCGGCGGCGGTGTGCGTGTCTGCGAGGCGGGACGTGCCGAACGCCGCAAGGGCTGCAAGGCCCTGCGCGCTGTTTCCGGTCATCGTTCCTGAAGTCACCTGCATCAACCTGTTGCGGCGGACGGTACGATCTCCCGTGCGGAAGATGCGCGACCGGTGCCGAGTATTCTGTGTCGGCGGGGATTTCCCCCGGTGTCAGCAGGACTAGCAGCGCGTTGTCCGTGCCACAAGCATTGTTCATAGCGGCGCGCGCGGAATTTGCGCGGCTCCGCCAAGCCGCTAAGGCTGGGCGCACCATGACGCGCCGGGTCCTCCTCGCTCTCATCATCGCGATCCCGCTCGGCCTGCTGGCGGGCGTGGCGGCGCTCGCAATGCGCGGCAGTGCGGGCGTACGCACGGCCGAGCCCGCGGGCGAATACGTCGTGCGCCTGCAATTGCCAGATGCGGGTGGCGAAATCGGGCTCCCTCCGGTGCAGGGCCCGCAGGATTCCTCGCGCCCGCTGGTGGTGATCGACGCCGGTCACGGGGCGGGCGATCCAGGAGCGGTGGGCAACGACCTGCGCGAGAAGGACGTAACGCTGGCGATCGCGCTCGCGGTCCGCGACCGGTTGCTTGCCGAAGGCGGGATCCGCGTTGCCATGACCCGCGACGACGACAGTTTCCTCGTGCTCGAGGAGCGCGCCAATATCGCGCGGCGACTTGGCGCCGACCTGTTCGTCTCGATCCATGCCGACGCCGCCGAAAACGACGGTGCCACCGGGGCGACCGCCTATCTGTTGTCCGAGGAAGGATCTTCGGCGCAGGCCGAGGCTTTCGCCGAGCGCGAGAACCGCAGCGTGACGGTCAATGGCGTGCAATTGTCCGAGCAGGAGGATTCGATCAACGCGATCCTCGTCGACCTGTCGCAGCGCGAAACTGAGGCCCGTAGCCGCGAACTCGCCGAGCTGATCGTGCGCGAAGCGGGTGACGTGCCGTTGCGCGGGAGGCCGGTCCAGTCGGCCAATTTTACCGTATTGCGCTCGCCCGACCTGCCCTCGCTCCTGTTCGAGGCCGGGTACATTTCCAACGAAGCGGACGCCGCGCGTCTGGCGACGGGCGAGGGACAGCGCGCGATCGCCGATTTGCTCGCGCGCACGATCCGGATCTACTTCGCGCGCCAGGCCGCGCTTTGACCGCTCACGGTTCGGCGACATTCATTTGCGCTGCAGCGCCGCGGCGCTAAAGCGAGATCGCAATGGAAGAGACGCAGCCTTTCCTCGCCTATCTCAGATACCGCGCGACCCGCGACCCGGGCGTGCTGTGGCAGGGCTTTCGCGAACAATGGGCGACGAGCCGCCGGTTTCGCTGGCTGACCCGAATCGGGCTCGGCCTGCTGATCCTCGCGCTCGCCCTGTGGGTCGCGCTCATGCGCAACCTGCCCGATGCGAAGACGCTGGTGACCTATCAGCCGCAGCTGCCCACCATGGTCCGCGGGATCGATGGCGAGGTGGTCCACTCCTACGCTCGCGACCGGCGCGTACAGTTGCAGTTCGGCGATTTTCCCGAGCCGGTGATAAACGCATTCCTCGCCGCCGAGGACGAGACCTTCTGGCGCCATGGCGGGGTCGACATCACCGGTACGCTCAACGCCGTGCTCGACTACGCGACCAAGGCGGGCTCGGGCCAGCGCGCGGTCGGGGGGTCGACGATCACCCAGCAGGTCGCCAAGAACATCCTTCTCGGCGACGAATATTCGGTCACGCGCAAATTGCGCGAGATGGTTCTCGCGCAGCGGATCGAGGAAGTCCTGACCAAGCAGGAAATCCTCGAACTTTATCTCAACGAGATTCCGCTCGGCCGCCGCAGCTTCGGGGTGCAGGCGGCGAGCCGCGCCTATTTCGGCAAGGACCTCGACGAACTTGAGCTGCACGAGGCGGCATTCCTCGCGATCCTTCCCAAGGCGCCCGAACGCTATGGTCGTGCGCGCTATGAAGACCTCGCGCTGCAGCGGCGCGCGACCGTCCTCAACCGGATGGAGCGCAATGGCTGGGCGACGCGCGAAGAAATCGCCGCCGCCAAGGCCCAGCCGCTCGGCCTCGTACGCGGGAGCACCAACATCCAGCGCGCCGATGCCGGTTACTATCTCGAGGAAGTCCGCCGCATCCTGATCGAGGAATACGGCGAACAGGCCGAGGACGGTCCCAACAGCGTCTATGCCGGAGGGCTGTGGGTTCGCACCGCGCTCGATCGCGAGGTCCAGGACGCCGCTCGCGATGCGCTGCGCCGTGGGCTGCTGCGTTATCACGGCGGGCGGGGCTTCGCCGGACCGATCGCGACGCTCAATCCCGACAATGGCGATCTCGCCAGCCAGCTCGCTTCGTCGAATCTCGGGATCAATTACCAGGACTGGCGCGTCGGCGTCATCACCGAGGGCGGCAGCGCGCCGCGCATCGCCTTCACCAATGGCGACGAAGGTTCACTGTCGCGCGCGCCCTCCAGCCTCAAGCCGGGCGATGTCGTCGCCGCGACGAAGCAGGGCGAAACCAGTTTCCGCCTCGAATACGTCCCCGCGATCTCGGGCGGCTTGTTGGTCCAGCAGCCGCAGACGGGGCGCATCATCGCGATGCAGGGCGGGTTCGACGCGCGGCTTGGCTCGTTCAACCGCGCGACCCAGGCCGAACGCCAGCCGGGTTCCACGATCAAGCCGTTCGTCTACGCCACCGCGCTCGATCGCGGGATGACTCCCGCCAGCATGGTCGACGACAAGGCCTTCTGCGTCTGGCAGGGCGCGCAGCTGGGCGAGAAATGCTTCCGCAACTTCAGCCGTTCGGGTGGCGGCACGCACACGATGCGCTGGGGGCTCGAACAGTCGCGCAACCTGATGACCATCCACATCGCCGACGCGGTCGGCATGGAAAACGTCACCGGCACGTTCAAGCGAATGGGGATCGGCGATTACGACCCCTATTATTCCTTCGCGCTCGGCGCGGGCGAGACCACCGTGGCGCGCATGGTCAACGCCTATTCCGCGCTCGCCAATAACGGCGTCCAGTACGAAGCGAGCCCGATCGACTACGTCCAGGATCGTACCGGCAAGGTCATCTGGCGCGCGGACAAGCGCCGCTGTGACGGCTGCAACATGACCGAATGGGACGGCAAGCCGATGCCGCGCTTCGCGCCGCGCGGGAAGCAGGTGATGGACCCGGGCACCGCATTCCAGACCACCCACATGCTGCGCGGCGTGGTCCAGCGCGGCACCGCGCTGACGCTCGCGAGCCTCGATATCCCGCTGTTCGGCAAGACCGGGACCACCAACGGCCCGACCGACGTGTGGTTCGTCGGCGGATCGCAGCAACTCGTGGCCGGGGTCTATATCGGTTACGACAATCCGCGCGATCTGGGCGGATACGTCCAGGGCGGGACCTATGCCGCGCCGATCGTACGGCAGCTGATCGAGGAAACCAAGGATCGCTGGGGCACCGAGCCGTTCGTCGCGCCGTCCGACATCCGCATGATCCGGATCGATCGCCTGTCGGGCAAGCGCGTCTTTGCCGGCACGCCGGGCGAGGACCGCCGCGCGCAGGTGATCTGGGAAGCCTTCAAGGCCGATACCGAGCCGCCGCGCCGCGCCGATGCCGACCTGTTCGACAGCCGCCGCCAGGCGATCATCGCCGCGGTCCGTGCGATCCGCAATCCCAGCCCGCGCCGCACTGCGCCTGCCGAGGAGCAGGTGATCGAGGAAGATTTCGCCGAGGAGCAGGGCGGGATTTATTGACAGGTGGGCGCGAGACTTCAGCGCGCCCGCAACCTCAACTCACACCCGCAGATCCGCGAAGGTATCGCACTGGTCCTCGTCCTCGGTGCTGAAACCGCGACGCAACCATTGCATGCGCTGGGCGCTGGTCCCGTGGGTGAAGGCTTCGGGGTTCACCCCGCGGCCCGACCGTTCCATGATCGCATCGTCGCCGATCGAGGCGGCTGCGTTCATGCCCTCCTCGAGATCGCCGCGTTCGACCTGCGAACGGTTCTTCGCGGCCCACACACCGGCATAGCAATCGGCCTGCAATTCCATCCGCACCTGCAAATCGTTCGCCCGCCGCGGGTCCTGCTGCTGGGCGCTGCGAATCTGGCTCGCGAGGCCGGTGAGGTTCTGGATGTGGTGGCCGTATTCGTGCGCCATCACGTAGAGTCGCGCGAAATCGCCCTGTTCGCCCGACATCTGCGCGAGCTGGTCGTAGAAGCTGGTGTCGATGTAGATGCCGAGGTCTGCCGGGCAGTAGAACGGACCAACCGCGCTGCTCGCCGCACCGCAGCCCGATCGCACCCCGCCCGAATAGAAGGTCAGCGAGGGTTGGCGAAACTCGATGCCGGCCTCGCGGAATTCGGGAGCCCAGGTCTCATTGAGCGATTGCAGCGCGCTGCACGCCTCGCGCGAATAGGTATTCTGGCTGCACAATTCCTCTTCGCTTACATCCGATTGGCTGCTCCCGGTGGATTCTTGCACCGAGCCGATCGTCGAGAGCGTCGTCATCGGATCGAGCCCGAAGAAGACCGCGCCCAGGATCGCGATCACGATCGCGCCGCAGCCGAGCTTGCCGCCCGCGCCGCCGCCGCCTCCGCGCACGTCGATCTTGCTTGTGTCGAACGGGTTGAGCCGCATGATTTTCTCCCCTGCATCCGGCCCTTATTGTGGACAGCGCGCGCGCCAAGCGCGATGGACCGTTTCCACCCACAACAGCCAAGGGGCGATAATGTTTCTCGAAGGACGCCGCGCACTCATCACCGGATCGACATCGGGCATCGGCCTCGCCGTGGCCCGCGCCCTGCGGGCCGAGGGGGCGCAGATCGTGCTCAACGGCTTCGGAGATGAGGGCGAGATCGCGAAAATCGTCGACGAACTCGATGCCGTCCATTCGGGCGCCGATCTTACCGATCGGTCCGCGATCGAAGCGATGATGGAGGAACACGGCCCGGTCGATATCCTCGTAAACAATGCGGGGATGCAGCACGTTGCGCCGGTCGAGGAATTCCCGGTCGAAAAATGGGACAAGGTGATCGCGCTCAACCTGACCGCCTGTTTCCACACCATCCGGCTCGCCGTACCGCACATGAAGCAGCAGGGGTGGGGACGCATCATCAACACCGCGAGCGCGCATTCGAAGACCGCATCGCCGTTCAAGACCGCCTACAACGCCGCCAAGCACGGGCTCGACGGGCTGACCAAGACGGTCGCGCTCGAGCTCGCGCAGAGCGGCGTGACCGCCAATTGCATATCGCCGGGCTATGTCTGGACGCCGCTCGTCGAAAACCAGATCCCCGACACCATGAAGGCCCGTAACCTCTCGCGCGACGAAGTGATCAACGACGTGCTGCTCGCCAAGCAGCCGACCAAGCGTTTCGTGCAGCCGGAGGAAGTGGGGGCGCTCGCCGCGTTCCTGTGCCGCGAGGAAGCGGGCAATGTCACCGGCGCGAACTGGAGTATCGATGGCGGCTGGACCGCCGAGTGAAGGGACTGACCACGATGAAGAAGCTTGCAATCCTTGCCCTGCCGCTGCTGGCGCTCGCGCAACCCGCCGTCGCGTTCCAAGCCGAACCCGCGCAGGAAACCACCATGCCGATCGACGCCGGCGCGGTGGACGTCCCCTCGCAGGCCGACACCGAGACGATCCTGCTCGATCACATCCGCATCCTCGCCAGCGACGACTACCTGGGCCGCAAGCCCGGCACCGAGGGCGGTCGGATGACGGTCGCCTACCAGGTAGAGAAGCTCAAGGAATACGGCTTCGAGCCGGGCTGGAACGGCAGCTTCGAACAGGAAGTACCGTTCACCGCGGCGATGGCGCCCAAGCTCACCGTGACCGCGGCGGGGACCGAGATCACGAGCAACGACCTGCTCGCGCTTCAGGGCAATACCGATTTCGCGGATGTCGAACTGGTGACCGTCGCCAGCGCCGACGATGTCGACGAAGGCGTCGACGGCAAGCTGCTCGTCTTCAACGATTTCTCGCTGGCGCGTTCGCTGGCGCAGACCGCCGTGGCCGAAGGCGCGCGCGGTGCGATCATTCTCGCGCCCGCGGCGATGGTCGAGCAGTTTCGTCCCGGCGCGACGCGCGAGCGTGTCAGCCTGAAGCAGGCCGGTGACGATGCCGGCGGTCCCAACTTCATCGTCGTCGGTCCGGAAGCCGCCGAAAAGCTGAAGACGGCGCTGGGCGGCGAGCTCAGCGGCAAGATTTCGGGGACCTACACCGCCACCGGTCGTGACTTCACCTCATCCAACGTGATCGGCAAGCTGCCGGGCTCGCGGCCCGAGGCCGGCGCGATCGTGATGCTGGCGCATTGGGACCACACCGGCGAATGCGGCGCGCCCGACGACGAGGACCGGATCTGCAACGGCGCGGCGGACAATGCCTCGGGCATCGCCGCCATGCTCGAGACCGCGCGCCGGCTCGCGCAGGGCCCGCAGCTCGAACGCGACGTCTATATCCTCGGCACCACCGCCGAGGAGATGGGCCTGCTGGGCGCGCGCTATTTCGCTGAGAACCCGCCGGTCCCGCTCGCGCAGATCCATGCCGCGCTCAATATCGACATGATTTCGATCGCGCCCGAGGGCAAGCCGCTCACGGTGATCGGCTGGAAGCGGACCCCGCTCGACGCCTCGATCGAGGGTGTCGCAGCATCGCTCGGCCGCACGGTCGAAGTCGGCGAGGAATCGGACCTCTACGTCCGCCGCCAGGATGGCTGGGCACTCATGAACCGGGGCGTGCCCTCGGTGCTGGTCAGCAGTTCGTTCGGCGACAAGGACATCCTCGATGCCTTCATGTCGACCCGCTATCACCGCGCCAACGACGAAATCTGGGAAGGTTTCGAACTCGGCGGCGCGGCGGAGGACGTGCCGGTCTATGTCGCGCTGATGCGCCACTGGGCCACCGAAGCGCTCTATTCGAAACCCGAGGGTTGGGCGTTCGAGGACGGCGCGGGCGAATAATCTCTCGAAGTTTTCCGGCTTCGCCCCTAGCGGCAGGTTCCCGGTGCGGTTACATGGGCCGCCACGAATCTGCCGCTAGAGGAATTACGCGTGGCCATTGAAATACCGCTCGGACTGACTTTCGACGACGTGCTGCTGCGCCCGGCGGAAAGCTCGGTGTTGCCGAGCCAGGCCGATACGCGCACCCGGCTGACCCGAGAAATCTCGCTCAACATCCCGGTCGTATCCTCCGCGATGGACACCGTTACCGAGGCCGACATGGCGATCGTCATGGCGCAATTGGGCGGTATCGGCGTGCTCCACCGCAATCTCACCAACGAGGAACAGGCCGCCGCGGTGCGCGCGGTCAAGCGCTATGAAAGCGGCATGGTGGTGAACCCGATCACGATCCTGCCCGACGCCCCGCTGGGCGAGGCACAGGCGCTGATGACGCAGCACAAGATCAGCGGTATCCCGGTGGTCGACAAGCGCGGAAAGCTCGTAGGCATCCTGACCAATCGCGACGTCCGCTTTGCCGACAATCCGCGCCAGCCGGTCCGCGAACTGATGACCAGCGAGAACCTCGCGACGGTCAAGGTCGGGGTCAGCCAGGAAGAGGCGCGCCGCCAGCTCCACCAGCGCCGGATCGAGAAGCTGCTGGTGGTCGACGAGGCCGAGCACTGCGTCGGGCTGATCACGGTCAAGGACATTGAGAAGGCGGTCACCTATCCCGACGCAACGAAGGATTCGAACGGCCGCCTGCGGGTCGCCGCCGCGACCACCGTCGGCGACAAGGGCTTCGAGCGCAGCGAAATGCTGATCGACGCCGAAGTCGACGTGATCGTGATCGATACCGCGCACGGCCACAACAAGGAGGTCTCGCGCGCGGTCGAGCGGGTCAAGAAGCTCTCCAATTCGGTCCAGATCATCGCCGGCAACGTCGCCACCGCCGAGGCGACCAAGGCGTTGATCGATGCCGGGGCGGATGCGGTCAAGGTCGGCATCGGCCCGGGCTCGATCTGCACCACCCGCGTGGTCGCGGGCGTCGGCGTGCCGCAGCTGACCGCGGTGATGGACAGCGCCGAAGCGGCGGCCGAGGCCAATGTGCCGGTGATCGCCGATGGCGGCCTCAGGACCAGCGGCGACGCGGCCAAGGCGCTTGCGGCGGGCGCATCGACCGTGATGGTCGGCTCGCTTCTCGCCGGGACCGCCGAGGCACCCGGCGAGACGTTCCTCTACCAGGGGCGTCGCTACAAGGCCTATCGCGGCATGGGCAGCGTCGGCGCGATGGCGCGCGGCAGCGCCGACCGCTATTTCCAGCAGGACGTCTCCGACGCGCTCAAGCTCGTCCCCGAGGGGATCGAGGGCCAGGTTCCCTACAAGGGCCCGGCGGGCGAGGTCGTCCACCAGCTGGTCGGCGGGGTGAAGGCGGCGATGGGCTATACCGGCTGCGGCACGATCCCCGAACTGCACGACAAGGCGCAGTTCGTCCGAATCACCAATGCCGGACTCGCCGAAAGCCACGTCCACGACGTCGCGATCACCCGCGAGGCCCCCAATTACCCGACGCGCTGAGCCATGAAGCCCGCCGCCCGGGTCCAGTCGGCGATCGAAATCCTCGACAATGTGATCGAGGCGGCTGCCACTGGCGGCCCGCCCGCCGATCGCATCCTGGCCGAGTGGTTTCGGGGCCACCGTTTCGCCGGATCGAAGGACCGCCGCGCGATACGAGATCTCGTCTACGACGCGATCCGCGCCTGCGGACCGGTGCCCGAAAGCGGACGCGCGGCGATGCTGCGACTGGTCGAAAGCGGTGTGATCCCGGAGGAACTGTTCGACGGTTCGGATTACGGCCCCGCGCCGATCGCCAAGGGCGAGGGCGCGGCGAAAGGCGGGGGCGCGCCCGACTGGCTGGTCGCGCGGCTCGCAGCATCCGAAATCGCCGGACCCGAAGCCGATGCCCTGCTCGAACGCGCTCCGCTCGACCTGCGCGTCAATGCTCTCAAGGCCTCGCGCGCATCGATCCAGTTTCCCTTCGAAGCGGTCGAAACCGACGCGCCCCAGGGCCTGCGGCTCCCTCCGGGTTCGCCGATCGAGCAGGATGCGGCCTGGCGCGACGGGTTGGTCGAGGTCCAGGATACCGGCTCGCAGCTTGCCTGTATCGCCGCCGGCGTCGAGCAGGGCGAGACGGTGCTCGACCTGTGCGCCGGGGCTGGCGGCAAGAGCCTGCACCTTGCCGCGATCATGAAGAATGCCGGGCGCATCGTCGCCAGCGATATCGATCGCACGCGCCTGTCACGGCTCGCGCCCCGCGCCGAACGGGCGGGCGCGACGGCGATCGAGACCCGGCTGCTCGATCCGAAGAAGGAGCTCGAAGCGCTGTCTGATCTTGCCGGCCAGGTCGACCACGTCTTCGTCGACGCGCCGTGCAGCGGCACCGGCACCTGGCGGCGCAAGCCCGAGACGCGCTGGCGCCTGACCCCCGAACGGCTCGCCGCCTTTTCGGCCACGCAGGACATGCTGCTCGACCTCGCGGCAAGGCTGGTGCGCCCGGGCGGGAAGCTGCATTTCGTCACCTGCTCGCTGCTCGACGAAGAGGGCGCGGATCGCGCCGCCGCCTTCCTTGCGCGCCATCCGGACTGGAGCGCCCAGCCGATCGACCTGCCTTCCGGGCGGGCGCGGGGCGTCGGGCGGCGGCTGACGCCCTATCACGATGGAACCGACGGCTTTTTCATCGCAGGTTTTGTTTCGCCGTGATAGCAAGCGGGCAAATGGACGAGCCGTCTCGCCTCACGCACACCCTTTGGGAGCAGATCATGCGCTTTACCCCCGCCGCCCTCGCGCTTTCGACCGCCTTCGCGCTCACCGCCAGCTCGCTGATCGCCGCGCAACGTGCCGAACCCGATCCGCGCGCGCAGGCCTTCGTCGAGGATGGCCGCGCGGCGCTGGCCGCAGGCGAGATCGTACCGGCGGTCGATGCGTTCGAGGCCGCGCTGGCGATCCAGCCGGGCAATCTCGAAGCCTATCTCGCGCTAGCCGAGGCGATGCGCGTCAAGGGCCTGCCGGGCAAGGCGATCCGCTATTACCGCGTGGTGCTCGACGCCGAGCCGCGCAATGTCACCGCGCTGGCGGGCGAAGGCATGGCGCTGGCCGAGAAGGGCGCCTTCGAGCGTGCTCGCGACAGCCTCGCCCGCGCCGAGGCGATCTGCGGCAATTGCGCTGCAGCGGTCCAGTTGTCGGCGCTGATCGTCGAACGCGAGAGCGCGCCGCAGATGGCGGAAGTGCCGGTCGAGGAACGCACGGTCGACAATTGAGCCTGCCGCCGCGGGCTTTCAATCTATCTCGCGAAATTCCTCGACCACGGTGCGATAGACCGGCTTCTTGAACGGGATGATCAGCTCGGGCAGCGAGGCCCGGTCGACCCAGCGCCATTCGGAAAATTCGGGATGCGAATGCGCCTCGAGGTCGATGTCCTCGTCGGTGCCGAGGAAGCGCGCGCAGTACCAAGTCTGGCGCTGGCCGCGATACTTGCCACCCCATAGCTTGCCGTGAAGTTCGGGCGGGAGGTCGTAGAACAGCTCGTTTTCGGTCTCGGCGACGAATTCGACATGCTCGCGCCGGACGCCGGTTTCCTCGTGCAGTTCGCGATAGGCGGCCTCGCGCAGGTCTTCGCCCTCGTCCACGCCGCCCTGCGGCATCTGCCACCAGTCGCCTTCCTTGGTGTCGATCCGCTTGCCGACGAAGGCCTGGCCGTCGCCGTTGATCAGCATCACGCCCACGCAGGGGCGATACTGCGTCGCGTCCTTGTTGGCGGCGCTCATGCGACGTGTCCGTGGCGGCGCAGCAGCAGGTGCATCGCGTCGAGCAGCGCGCCGACGTCGTTCTGCGCGCTCGGCATCGCCTTTCGCAGCGTGGCGAAGCCGTGGATATTGCCCTGCGCCTCGAGATAGGTCGTGTCGACCCCGCGCTCGATCATGTGCTGGGCGTATTCGCGCCCCGAATCGCGCAGCGGATCGAGCCCGGCGGTGATCACCACGGTGGGCGGCACGTTTTCCGCTTCCTCGAGCAGCGGAAACATCCGGTGGCTCAACGGATCGCCGCGATACTGGTCGCTGAACCATTTCATCGCTGCGCCGGTGAGCAGGAATCCTTCGGCGAAATCGCGGAAGCTCGCCGTCTGCGAGATATCGCCCGCGATCGGGTAGATCGGCGCCTGCAGCACCACCGGAACCTCGGCCGGCTCGACGCCGAGTGCATGGGTGGTGACGATGGTGAGGTTGCCGCCCGCGCTGTCGCCGGTGATGACCAGCCCGGTGAATTCCCGGCCCAGTTCCTTCGGAGAAGTCGCGATCCACCGCGCCGCCGCCTCGCAATCGTCGGGCGCGGCGGGGAAGGGGTGCTCGGGCGCGAGGCGATAGTCGACCGACACCACCGGCAGGTCGAGCGTGGCGCAGATCTCGGTGCAGAGCGAGTGATAGACTTCGAGATCGCCGATCACGTGGCCGCCGCCGTGGAGGAACACCACCACCGGGCCGGGCGCGCGCTCTTCCTGCGTATCGTAGAAGCGCAGCGGAATGTCGCCTTCGGGGCCGGGACAGGTGAGGTCGCGGATCACCGCGAGCGCGCGCGGCTCGGCCTCGGCGATCGCGCCTAGCGCGCGCATCCCCGCGCGCCCTTGCTCGACCGGCAGTTCCTCGACCCCCGGTCGGCCCATCTGTTCGAGCATGGCGAGGAAGCCGGCGACGTCGTCGCGTACGTAGTGTTCGGTATCGGTCACGCAAATTCTCCTGTCGAGGCTTTCAACCGCTCGCTTAACGCGGTGTTCCGGAGGAGGAAAGCAGGGTTGTCCGCGCCGCCAGTCGGGAGCATAGGGGCTGGCCAACCAACGGGACATTCATGGCCACCGCAGTACACAATTCCGACGCTCCCGCAGCTCCCGACGCCATCGTCGTCCGCTTTGCCGGCGACTCCGGCGACGGGATGCAGTTGACCGGCGGGCAGTTCACGCTCTCGACCGCGCTGGCGGGCAACGACCTCGCGACCTTCCCCGATTTCCCGGCGGAAATCCGCGCGCCGCAGGGCACGCTGTTCGGCGTCTCGGCGTTCCAGATCAATTTCGGTAGCCGCGAGATCAATACCGCGGGGGACGCGCCCGACGTGCTGGTGGCGATGAACCCGGCCGCGCTGAAGGTGAACCTGAAGTCATTGAAGCCCGGCGGTCTGATCATCGCCGACACCGGCGCCTTCACCAAGCGCAACCTCCAGAAGGCCGAATACGAGACCAATCCGCTCGAAGACGGCAGCCTGGCCAAATACGACCTGCTGGCCTTCGACATCTCGGCGCGCACGATCGAGGCGGTCGCGCCGTTCGGCCTCGGCAACAAGGATGCGCTGCGCTCGAAGAATATGTGGACCCTGGGCCTCGCGCTGTGGATGTTCGACCGCGACCGCAAGCCGATCCACGACTGGCTCAAGCAGAAGTTCGCCAGGAAGCCCGAGATCGCCGACGCCAATATCGCGGCGCTCGATGCCGGGCACGCCTATGGCGAGACCGCCGAGATCGCCGGTCCGCTCAAGCAGGTCGAACTGCCGCCGGTGCCGAGCGAACCGGGCCTCTATCGCACGGTGACGGGCGCGGAGGCGATCAGCCTCGGTCTCGTCGCTGGCGTGCAGCTGGCCGAACTGCCGATGTTCTTCGGCGGCTATCCGATCACCCCGGCTTCCGCGATCCTGCACCACCTCGCGCGGCTGAAGGAATTCGGCGTTACGACCTTCCAGGCCGAAGACGAGATCGCCGCGATCTGCGCCGCCATCGGCGCGAGCTGGGCGGGGAGCCTCGGCGTCACCTCGTCCTCGGGCCCGGGAATCGCGCTCAAGACCGAGGCGATGGGGCTCGCGATCATGACCGAGCTGCCGCTGGTGGTGGTCAATTCGCAGCGCGGCGGGCCCTCCACCGGCCTGCCGACCAAGACCGAGCAGAGCGATCTCTACCAGGCGGTCTATGGCCGCAACGGCGATGCGCCGATGCCGGTGGTGGCCGCGCGCAGCCCGTCCGACGCGTTCGATTGCGCGATCGAGGCGGTGCGGATCGCGGTCAAGTACATGACCCCGGTGATGCTGCTGACCGACGGCTATATCGCCAACGCCGCCGAGCCGTGGAAGGTGCCGAACCCGGCCGATTACACCCCGTTCCCGGCGCAGTTCACCACCGAGAAGCAGGGAGAGGAACTGCTCCCCTACGCCCGCGACGAACACGGCGCGCGGCCGTGGATCAAGCCCGGCACGCCCGGCCTGATGCACCGCATCGGCGGGATCGAGAAGGCCGAGGGCACCGGCCATATCGACTACGCGCCCGACAACCACCAGCGGATGACCGATGCCCGCCGCGACAAGGTGCTCGGCGTCGACGTACCCGACCAGGACGTCTGTCTCGGCGAACCCGGCGGCAAGCTCGCGGTGGTGGGCTGGGGCAGCACCTTCGGCCCGATCCACCAGGCGGTGGGCCGCGCGCGCGCCAAGGGCTGCGACGTAGCGCAGATCCACGTCCGCCATATTTGGCCGCTCCCCGCCAATCTCGGCGAGCTGCTGCGCGGCTACGATCACGTGCTGGTGCCCGAGATGAACACCGGCCAGTTCAAGACCGTGCTGCGCGACCAGTACCTTATCGACGCGATCCCGCTCACCAAGACCAGCGGCCAGCCCTTCCAGATCGCCGAGCTCGAAGCGGCGATCGGCAAGTTCTTCGATGATATCGAGGGGAACGAAGGCGGCGAGGTCCCGGCCAACGATCAGCAACTTCCCAGCACGGAGGCTGACTGATGTCGCGGATTTCTCCTCCCGCGTTGTTGCTATTCGCGCTCTTGGTTCTCGCTGCTCCGTTCTACATGACCGGGCAGTGGGCTGCTTCGCTAGGTGAAGCTCAAAACAGTTCGGTTCTCGCGATGTCGATAGGGCTAGTCGTTGCCATGATAATGGGGATCCTGCTCCTACCTATCGTTCGTCGGATGTTCGCCGACGGCTATGGTAAAGAACAATCAGAAAAACGAATACGCTCGACGATTATCGCCCTTGTCGGATTGGGGTTGATGCCTTGGGTTGCCCCACTCCTAGGTGGATCGGACGACTACATCTGGAAGTTTTTTTCCGGAGTTTACGCAGGTGTGGGGCTGCACGTCCTCCTGCATGCCTATCTAATGGGAAAGTCAAAGCAAAATGAACGCCCCAGCTAATATCGAAACCACGCTTAAGGACTGGGTCACCGACCAGGAGGTCCGCTGGTGTCCGGGCTGCGGGGATTACGCGATCCTCAAGGCCGTGCAGCGCACGCTGCCCGAGCTCGGCTGCGATCCGGCGAAGACCGTGTTCATCTCCGGCATCGGCTGTTCGAGCCGCTTTCCCTATTACATGGAGACCTACGGCTTCCACACCATCCACGGCCGCGCGCCGGCGGTGGCGACCGGAGCCAAGCTCGCCAATCCCGAACTCGACATCTGGCTGGTGACCGGCGACGGCGACGGGCTGTCGATCGGCGGCAACCACCTGATGCACGTGCTGCGGCGCAACGTGAACATGCAGATCATGCTGTTCAACAACGAGATCTACGGGCTCACCAAGGGCCAGTATTCGCCCACCAGCCGCGAGGGCACGCGTAGCCCTTCGACTCCGCTGGGCAGCTACGACCACCCGGCGCGCCCCGCCGCCTTCGCGCTCGGATCGGGCGCGCGCTTCGTCGGCCGCGGCTTCGACGTATCGAAGCACCTTCCCGACGTGCTCAAGGCGGCCCACGCACACCAGGGCGCGGCCTTCATCGAAATCTTCCAGAACTGCATCGTCTACAACAAGGACGTGTTCGACGATTTCGCCGCGCCCAAGGGCGCCGAGGATCGCCAGCTCTGGCTCGAGGACGGCAAGCCGATGCTGTTCGCGGGCGACGCCAAGGGCATCACGCTCAACCGCGAGACATTGAGCCTCGAAGTGGTCGACGTGACCGACGGTGACTGGGAAGCGGCGGGCGTGATCGTCCACGACGTCAAGAACCGCTCGATCGCGCACATGCTGGTCGAAATGCCGTTCGGCCCGTTCCCGATGGCACTCGGCGTGCTCTACGACGATCCGCACCCGACCTTCGAGACCGCGGTGATCGAGGATCGCGCGCGCGCCAGCGAAGGCAAGCAGGCCGATCTCGCCAAGCTCCTCGGCTCGGGCCAGACCTGGACCGTCGACGGCACCGCCCAGGACCCGCAGTAGGGGGTTTCCCCGCAAGATCTGCATAGCCGGATAGAATATCTTATCAACTCAGCGTAACCATAAGATTTTGAACATTTTTGTTTTCCGTACGTTGGTAGGGTGCATGCGGTCCAGATCGCGGACCCGACCACCAGCAAACAGGGAAAAAGAAATGATCAAGAAGGTAACTCTCGCAGCCACCGCTTCGCTCGCGCTTGCCCTCGCGGCTTGCGACGACGGTGCAGAAGTCGAAGACGATTTGGGTGTCGACGACACCGCGATGGCAACCGACGACGGAGCAATGGCGGATGATGCCTATCCTGTCGCGGGTGACCTCGACGAAGAACAGCAGGCGCGCCTGGATGCAATGGACGTCCAAGGGACCAGCGACGAATATGATCGGAACATGGACGCGATGAGGGCCGGTGGCTCTGCGTCCGACGATGCAGCGGGCTCAAGCGGCTCCGAGGCGATGTCGAGTGACGACGCGCCCTCTGGCGAAAGCCGAGCTTCGTCGGGCGAAGCGAGGGAATCGAGCAACGAGGCGCAACCCCTGCGTCCACGCGGACAGATGGACTTCGCCTTCCTCGACCGCAATGGCGATGGTGAATTGTCGGTTGCCGAATACGCGATCTGGGCGGTGCCTGTGAATCCCCGAGAGCAAGCCGACAACGATGCACTGCGTCCCTATCTCTCGGCCGAGCAGATCAACGAGGCCGGGCGCACCTTCTTCTACTTCGATAGCGATGGCGACAGCTACCTTTCGCCCGGTGAGTTCATGACCGCGCGAAACAGCGCCATAACGCCGTAACAGGCCAGTAAAACAAGGCGACGATGTTGTCTGCAAGAGGCGGCGGGCCAACCTGCCGCCTTTTCGTTTGCATGCCCGGAGTAGGCAGGCCATTCCGCCGCGATGGACAATCTCACGCATAGCCTCGTCGGCGCGGTGATCGGGCAGGGGGGGCTCAAGCGCAAGACCGGGCTCGCCATGCCCGCGCTGATCATCGGGGCGAACCTGCCCGATGTCGATGCGGCGTGCTTTCTGTGGCTCGACGGGGCGGAGCATCTCGGTTTTCGGCGCGGGATCACGCATGGGCCCATCGCCTGGGTGCTGCTGCCGCTGGTACTGGCGGGACTGCTCTATGGCTGGGATCGCTGGCAGGCGCGGCGCGGCAAGCGGCCCGAGGGGCGGCTGCCGGTGCATTTCGGCTGGCTCTACGCGCTGTCCTTCATCGGCTGCCTGACCCACCCGGCGCTCGACTGGCTCAACGTCTACGGCATCCGCCTGCTCGAGCCGTTCTCGAGCCGCTGGTTCTACGGCGACGTGCTGTTCATCATCGACGTGTGGCTCTGGGCGATCCTCGGCATCGGCCTGTGGCTGTCGCTCCGGCGCGAGAAGCTTGAGCGCGAATGGCGTCGGCCCGCGTGGATCGCGGGCCTGATGGGACTTGCTTATATCGGCTTGAATGGGCTCATTACGGTCGGATCAGAGCGTGCAGTACGGGATGTCACGGGCGCGGAATTGGTGATCGCATCGCCGATCCCGCTTAGGTTCTGGGAGCGTGAGCTGATTTCGACCGACGATTGGTTCGGCTATCAGATCAATGGCATGTATCGTGTTGGTGACAAATCGATAGGCGATTGCTGGTTAGATTTGGCAAGGGAGTCGAACGATCAGCTCGACGCATTCTTGTTTTGGTCGCGTGCGCCGATTGTCGTTGCCGATCCTTCGGGCGACGGATGGCTCCTCCGAGACGCGAGATTCCTCGATTCACGAGCGGTTGATCGGTTCACGGTGAAATTTGACCAAGACGTGTGCCTCAGGCTTGTGACTCGAGACTTCGATCTAAAGGTCACTCCGACGGATCCATCTTCCTGACGGTCTCGCTGTCCGCCGCCGCCTTGGCCGGGGCGTAGAACAGCGCCGCGGCGAGGAACGCCCAGCCGGCGCCGCCTAGCCAGCCCGCGGTGACGTCGCTGGGGAAGTGGACGCCGAGCATCACGCGGCTCCACGCAACCATCGCGCTCAGCACCATGGCGAAGCCGATCACCGTGTAGCGCACCGAGTGGCGGCGACTGAGCGCGGCAAAGGCGATCGCCATGCCGATATAGACAACCGCCGCGCTGAAGCTGTGGCCGCTGGGGAAGCTCTCGCCCCCGGCCTCGGTCAGGTGCGGCACGATCTGCGGGCGCTCGCGGCCCACCAGAAGCTTCATGCCGGTATTGGCGAGCCAGCCGCTTGCGACGGTCAGCGCGTAGATCACCGCCTCGCGGCGCAGCTTGAGGAAGAGCAGCGCGACCACCGCCGCGATGGCGAACAAATTGCGCAGGAACACGCCGCCGACCGCTGTGACGTCGCGTACGCTCTCGAACACCAGCTCGGGACCGCGCGGGCCCAGTTCCTCGCCGGTGCGGTAGGACATCAGGCCCCACTGGTCGAAGCCGCCAGTGAGCCCGTTGGTGACTAGGTAGACCACCACCGCCCAGCCGGCCCAGCAAATCGCGGCGGCGATGATCGCCTTCTTCCGGTCGATCCCGAAGCCGCGTTCGGGCAGCCGGATGGTATCGGCAGGGACGGTGGGGTCGTGGGGCGTGACCTCGCCCTTCTTGTGTTCATCCATGCCCGTTGGAACCGCCAACGGGGTGATCCCGTTCCGACGCCATGAGTTCTCCCCAGATCGTCTGGCTGCGGCGCGACCTGCGCCTCGTCGACCAACCCGCCCTCCATGCCGCCGCCGAAATCGGCCCGGTGATCCCGGTCTACGTGCTCGACGACGACCGCGCGGGCGACCATGCCTATGGCGGCGCCTCGCGCTGGTGGCTGCACCATTCGCTCGAAAGCCTCGGCAGGTCGCTCGGAAGCCGTCGTTCGCGCATCGTCTTGCGGCAGGGCGATGCCCCGCAGGTGCTCGCCGCGATTGCCGACAAAGTAGGCGCGGGCGCGATCCATGCCAATCGCCATTACGAACCCTGGTGGAAGGAGGCCGAGGACGAACTCGCGGACGCGCTAGGCGACCAATGCGAGTTGGTGCTCCACGACGGCAATTACCTGATGCCGCCGGGCAGCGTGACGACCGGTTCGGGCGATCCCTACAAGATCTATTCGCCCTTCGCCCGTTCGCTGCTCGAATGTCTCCCGCCGCGCGATGCACTCGACGCGCCCGCTACGCTGCATTCTCCCGAGAGCTGGCCCGAGAGCGACGACGTCGACGATTGGAACCTGCTCCCGACCGGGCCCGACTGGGCGGGCGGCCTGCGCGATTTCTGGGAGGTGGGCGAGGATGCCGCCCACGCGCGGCTCGACTGGTGGGCCGACGAGGTCGCCGATTACGACGAGGGCCGCAACCTGCCTTCGCAGGACATCACCTCGCGCCTCTCACCGCATCTCCACTGGGGCGAGATTTCACCCGTACAAATCTATCACCGGCTCAAGGACCTGCGCTCGGACGGCTGGCAGACCTTCCTCAAGGAGATCGTCTGGCGCGATTATGCGCAGAACGTGATCTGCCAATTCCCCGATTATGCGCGCGAGAGCTATCGCGAATATGACGAGCGCAAACTGTGGCGGAACCCCGATGCCGGGCACCTGATCCGTGAGGACCTCGCATGCTGGCAGCAGGGCATGACCGGCTATCCCATCGTCGATGCCGGGATGCGCCAGCTGTGGCAGACCGGCTGGATGCACAACCGGGTGCGGATGATCTGCGCCAGCTTCCTCGTCAAACACCTGCTGATCGACTGGCGGCATGGCGAGCAGTGGTACTGGGACTGCCTCGTCGATGCCGATTACGGCAACAATGGCGTCAACTGGCAGTGGATCAGCGGCACCGGGGTCGACAGCAACATGTTCGTGCGGATCATGGCCCCGCTGACCCAGAGCGAGAAGTTCGACGCGGCGGGCTATATCCGCGAATACGTCCCCGAACTCGCCGGTCTGAGCGACGACGAGATCCACGATCCCGCCGACGACAGGCGCGGCAATTACCCGGTCAAGATGATCGGTCACAAGGAAGCGCGCGAACGGGCGCTGGAAGCCCATCGCGCCGCCAAATAGGCGGGTGGACTAGCTGCGCGGGGCGCGGCTAGGGGGTGCGTCATGCGTAAGACCCTGACCCTCTTTTCCGCCGCTGTGGCGCTCACCGCCTCACCTGCCGCCGCGTTCGACCTGCCCGAAGGCGTGCGTGCGATGATCGAGGCCGCGATCGACAGCGGCGACCCGGCCAAGGTCGCGACCGTGATCGAGCTCGCGCGCCAGACCCATCCCGAGGATGCGGCCGAGATCGATGCGCTCGAAACTGCCTTCCGCACCGGTCAGGAGGCTGCGGCGCAGCAGCAGGCGGCGGCCGAGCGCGAAGCGATCGAGAACGCCGGAATCTTCGAGCGTTGGGGCGGGAAAGGCCAGGTCGGGGCCTTCCGCTCGACCGGGAACAGCGAAAATATCGGGCTGACTGCGGCACTGCGGCTCGAACGCGAGGGTGCCGACTGGACCCACCTGCTGCGCGGCAATGCCGATTACCAGGAGAGCCGGGGCGTGGTGACCCGCGAGCGCTTCCTCGCCGCTTACGAGCCGCGCCTGCAACTGGGCGACAATCTGTTCGCCTATGGCCTCACCCAGTTCGAGCGCGACCGGATTTCGGGCTTCTCGGCCCGCTACATCGTTTCGGGCGGTTTCGGCTGGTCGCCGATCGACGGCGACGGCATCTCGCTCGCGCTGCGCGCGGGCCCCGCATGGCGCTACACCGATTTCATCGCCGAGCCCGACCGCGAGCGGCTCGCCGGGCTCGCCGCGGTCGATTTCGACTGGAAGGTCGCCGACCGCATCACCGCGACGCAGGATGCGAGTGCGGTCGTCGCGAGCAACAACACCACGCTATCCTCGCTCACCGGGGTCGAGTTCGGCGTGACCGATCGCTTGAGCACGCGGGTCTCGTACCAGGTCGACTATGAAAGCGATCCGCCGGTGGGGAAGGTCGATACCGACACGATCACGCGCTTCACGCTGGTCTACGGTTTCTGACGCGATTCCGCTTCCCCAGAGGGTGCCCGGCAGCTAGCCTCCATGCGATGGACGCAATTCTCGAGATCGAAGGGCTGACCAAGGTCTATGCCGGCGGCCTCAAGGCACTCGACGACGTCGACCTGACGATCCGCAAGGGCGAGATTTTCGCGCTGCTCGGGCCCAATGGCGCGGGCAAGACCACTCTGATCGGTGCGGTGTGCGGGCTCGTCCGCCCGACCTCGGGCTCGATCCGCGCCTTCGGTCACGACCTTGCGACCGACTGGCGCGACGCACGCCGGCGCATCGGCCTCGTGCCGCAGGAGCTTTCGACCGACATGTTCGAGCCGGTGCGGCGCGCGGTCGCCTATTCGCGCGGACTGTTCGGGCTCGCGCCCGACCCCGCGCGGATCGAGCAGATCCTCAAGAGCCTCAGCCTGTGGGACAAGCGCGACGAGCGGATCATGGCGCTGTCGGGCGGGATGAAGCGGCGCGTGCTGATCGCGAAGGCGCTCGCGCACGAACCCGACCTGTTGTTCCTCGACGAGCCCACCGCGGGGGTCGACGTCGAACTGCGCAAGGGTATGTGGGCGATCATCGACGAGATGCGCGCGCGCGGCGTCACGATCATCCTCACCACCCATTACATCGAGGAGGCCGAGGAGATGGCCGACCGGGTGGGCGTGATCAATCGCGGGAAAATCGTGATGGTCGACGAGAAGGCAGCGATGATGGCGCGGCTCGGGCGGACCGAAGCGCATATCGCGCTCTGCCGGCCATTGACGGAAATCCCGCCCGCGATCGCGCGTTTCCCGGTCGAGCTCGAAAAGGACGGCACCTCGCTCTGCTACCGCGGCGGCGACGGTACGGGGAAGGGCAAGGAAGAGGTCGCCGAACTGACCAAGGCGCTGCTTGCCGAGGGAATCGACTACATCGGGATCGATATCCGCGACAGCAGCCTCGAGGACATCTTCGTCTCGCTGCTGGGTGAGGAGGCGGTCGCATGATCAATTGGCGCTCGACCTGGTCGATCTACACCCGCGAGCTGATGCGCTTCCTGCGCACGGCCTTCCAGTCGGTGCTCGCCCCGGTGCTTACGACTTCGCTCTATTTCATCGTTTTCGGCGCCGCGATCGGCGGACGGATGCCCGACCTTGGCGGGGTAGATTACGGCGCCTTCATCATTCCTGGCCTGCTGATGCTGACGCTGCTGGGAGAGACCACCAGCAATTCCAGCTTCGGCATCTACATGCCGCGCTTCACCGGCACGATCTACGAGCTGCTCAGCGCCCCCGTGGGTGTGGCGGAAACGCTGATCGGCTTCGTCGGGGCGGCGATGACCAAGAGCCTGATCCTTGCCGCGATCATCCTCGTCACCGCGCGCCTGTTCGTCGACTATTCGATCGCGCATCCGCTGCTCGCGGTGGTCTACATCATGCTGGTCGCCGCGGCCTTCAGCCTGTTCGGCTTCATCCTCGGCATCTGGGCGGACAATTTCGAGAAGCTCGGGATCATCCCGATGCTGTTCCTCACCCCGCTGACCTTCCTTGGCGGAACGTTCTATTCGATCGACATGTTGCCCCAGCCCTGGGACACGATCGCGCTAGCCAATCCGATCGTCTACCTCGTCAGCGGGCTTCGCTGGACCTTCTACGGCAGCGCGGATGTCGATATCTGGATCAGCTTCGCGATCACGCTCGGCTTCCTCGCGCTGTGCGTGGCGATCGTGGCCTATATATTCCGCACGGGCTGGCGACTGCGCGCGTGACGGGCTAGGCGCGAGCTCGCAATGACCCGCTTCCAGTTCACCATCCACGCCACCGACGGCGCCGCGCGCACCGGCGAAATCGCGATGCGCCGCGGCACGATCCGCACGCCCGCCTTCATGCCCGTCGGCACCGCCGCGACGGTCAAGGCGATGAAGCCCGAGACCGTGCGCAAGACCGGCGCCGACATCATCCTCGGCAACACCTACCACCTGATGCTCCGCCCCGGGGCGGAGCGTGTCGCCAGACTGGGCGGCCTGCACAAGTTCATGAATTGGGATCGCCCGATCCTGACCGATAGCGGCGGCTACCAGGTGATGAGCCTGTCGGACCTCAGGAAGCTGACCGAGCAGGGCGTCGAGTTCCGCAGCCATCTCGACGGTTCGAAGCACATGCTCACGCCCGAGCGGTCGATGGAGATCCAGCGCCTGCTCGGCTCCGACATCGTGATGGCGTTCGACGAATGCCCGCGCGCCGATCGCCCGCTCGACGAGATCGCGGCGAGCATGGAGATGAGCATGCGCTGGGCCAAGCGCAGTCGCGATGCCTTCGATGCCGGGGGCGAGCATGCCGAGGGCGCGGCGCTGTTCGGGATCCAGCAGGGCGCGCTCGACGAGAAGCTCCGCCAGCGCTCCGCCGAGGCGCTCACAGAGATCGGCTTCGATGGCTATGCGATCGGCGGGCTTGCGGTGGGCGAGGGGCAGGAGGCAATGTTCGCGACGCTCGATTTCGCGCCCGGCCAGCTTCCGCAGGACCGTCCGCGTTACTTGATGGGTGTCGGCAAGCCCGACGATCTCGTCGGTGCGGTCGAGCGCGGGGTCGACATGTTCGATTGCGTGCTGCCGAGCCGTTCGGGCCGCAACGGCCAGGCGTTCACCTGGAACGGTCCGATCAATCTGCGCAATGCCCGCTTTGCCGAGGATACCGATCCGCTCGACGATCGCTGTTCGTGCGACACCTGCGGCACCTACAGCCGCGCCTACCTCCACCACCTCGTCAAATCGGGCGAAATCCTCGGCGCGATGCTGATGACCGAGCACAATATCGCCTTCTACCAGCAGCTTATGCAGGCGATGCGCGATGCGATCGGCGAGGGGCGTTTCGCGACCTTCGCGTCCGACTTCCGGCGGGATTATTGCAAGTGACGCGGTTCGATATCGGTCGGCAGACACGCGAACAGCGTGCGGGCCTGCTGGTGGTGATCGGGCTGCTCTCGCTGCTATTGTGGCAGACCGCGATCGGCAGCATCGTGCTCTATCCCTTCACCATTCTCGCGACCTGGTTTCATGAAATGGGCCATGGCCTGACGAGCATGCTCACCGGGTCGGAATTCGAACGGCTGGTGATCTATGCCGACGGGTCGGGCCAGTCGCTGTCGCGCACGCCGGTGGACCAATCGCGCTTTGCCGATGCGCTGGTGGCTGCGGGCGGGCCGCTCGGGCCGCCGCTTGCGGGCGCCGGGCTGATCCTTGCCTCGCGCACGGCGAAGTCCAGCCGCATCGCACTGTCGATCCTCGGCGCGTCGCTGCTCTTATCCTGCCTGATCTGGGTGCGCAGCCTGGTCGGCCTCGCCGTGCTCGCGCCGTTCGGGGCGGCCCTTCTCGCGCTCGCGTGGAAGGGTTCGCGCGACTGGTCGCGCTTCGGCGTCCAGGTGCTCGGCGTCGAGGCCGCGATCAGCACCTGGCAGCATCTCGGCTATCTCTTCACCGCCGGCGGCGTGGTCGGCGGAATCTCGCAGCGCTCGGACACGCAGGTGATCGCCGATGCGCTGGTCCTGCCCTACTGGTTCTGGGGCGGCGCGATCAGCCTCGGCATAGCGCTGCTGCTGTGGTGGAGCCTGCGGCGCGCGCTCCGGTGAGGCTTCGCGCCTTGTTGCGAAAGTAGTGTTAACCGCCGGTATAGGCCGTCGTTATCAGGCCCTTCCAATCGATCCGTGTTTTGCTAAGCTCGCCCGGTAAAACGGGAATTGGGTCGGGGAAACTCATGAAAATCTGCAAAGCCATTCTGGCCGCGACTGCGGCTGCCATCGTCACGCCTGTTGCTGCGCAGGATGCCGAAGAACTTGCCGCGCGTTACGGTTCGCGACCGTCGATCCTCGACATCAGCCTCTCGCCTTCGGGGAACAAGCTGGCGATCGTCGCGCCCGATTCCACCCATGGCGAGGTGGTGAAGGTCATCGACCTCGCCGGCGGCGCGGAGATGCAGAGCATCATGCGCAACACCGAGCAGAACGGAGATATCACGTCCTGCGACTGGGCCACCGAAGTACGGCTCGTGTGCGAGCTCGACGGAGCGGTCGAGCGCGACGACGGGGCCCTCCTGTGGTTCTCGCGCATCTTCTCCTTCAATGAAGACGGCAGCGATATCGAGGTACTTACCCAGAGCCGCAGCTTTCGCGCGCTCGGGTTCCGGCAGGATGGCGGCTCGATCGTCGCGCTCGACGTCCCCGGCGAGGAAAACAACATTCTCATGACCCGCGACTACGTGCCCGAGATGACCGTCGGCACGCGTCTCGCAAACGAGGAATCCGGCCTCGGGGTCGATGCCGTCGACATCACCAACCGCCGTCGCAAGGTCGTCGAACGTCCCGACGACAAGGCCAGCGCCTTTGTCGCCGACGAGACGGGGCGCGTGCGGCTCAAGGTCCTCAGCGCACGGCGGGGCGACGGGACGCTCCTCGGCCGTCGGATGTACTATTACCGCCCCGCCGGAGACGATGGCTGGCGCGAATTCGAACAGGTGACGATCGACGGTAAGGAACGAACCGACTTCGTGCCGGCCGCCGTCGATTCGAAACGCAACGTGGTCTACGGGTGGGATACCATCGGCGGCTACGACGCGATCGTCGAGGTCAAGCTCGACGGTAGCGGTGAAGGACGCGTCGTGATGATGCGCGACGACGTCGACGTCGACCGCCTGATCCGCATCGGTCGCAAGCGCCGCGTCGTCGGCGCGAGCTATGCGACCGAGAAACGCGCGGTCGAGTATTTCGACAGCGAACTCGGTGGGCTCGCGAGCGAACTCGAGAAGGCGCTGCCGGGCAATCCGCTGGTCGACATCGTCGGGGCGAATGCGGACGAAAGCAAGCTGCTGCTGATCGCCTCGAGCGACACCGATCCCGGCATGCTCTACATGTTCCACAAGGACACAATGCAGCTCGAACCGCTGCTGCCGATGCGCGACTATCTCGTGAACAAGCCGATGGGCGAGATGCGGCCAGTCACCTTTCCCGCCCGGGACGGCACCCAGATTCCCGCGTACCTCACCTTGCCGCCGGGCTCAGATGGAAAGGGCCTGCCCGCGATCGTGCTGCCGCATGGCGGGCCCAGCGCCCGCGACGAATGGGGCTTCGACTGGCTGGTGCAATTCTTCGTGGCGCGCGGCTATGCCGTGCTCCAACCCAATTATCGTGGCTCGGCGGGCTATGGTCAGGCGTGGTTCGGCCGCAACGGCTTCAAGGCTTGGGAAACCGCGGTGGGCGATGTCAACGACGCGGGCCGCTGGCTGGTGTCCGAGGGAATCGCATCCGCGGACAAGCTCGCGATCGCCGGATGGTCCTATGGCGGCTACGCGGCGCTGCAATCGCAGGTGCTAGATCCCGAGCTTTACAATGCGGTGGTGGCAATCGCGCCGGTCACCGACCTGCAGGACCTGCGCCGCGAAGCGCAGCCCTACACCCATTCGATCCTGGTCGATCGTTTCGTCGGCGACGGCCCGCATATCGAGGCGGGGAGCCCGGCGCGACATGCCGATCGCTTTGCCGCACCGGTTATGCTGGTGCACGGGACGCTCGACAGGAACGTGTCGCATAACCAGTCGCGCAAGATGGAAGACAGGCTCGAGGACGCCGGCAAGCCGGTCACCTATATCGAGTTCGAAGGGCTCGAGCACGGCATCCGCGACAGCCAGGCGCGCAAGAAGATGCTGCTCGCGATCGACGGCTTCCTGTCCGAGGCGCTGGGCGACTGAGCTCAGCGGGGCGGCACCAGCCATTCGCGTTCGCGATCGTAGCGCCAGCCTTCGGGCAGGCGGGCTGCGATCGCGGCGAGACCGGGATTGACCGGCGACAGCGCGCCCGCATTCGCCCCTTCGACCCGGTAGACCCGACCGTCCGGGCCGACCTTGAGCGTCATGACAAGGCCACCGGGAAGGCCGGGGGCACCTGATTCCGCGCCGAGCGCGAGCGCTGCGCGTTCGCGCAGGTCGAGTTCCTGCGAGATATAGAATGCGCGGGTCGCAGCGGTTTCCTCGCCGGCGAAGGCGGCATCGGCCAGCTGGAGCACTTCGGCAAAGGTGAGCCCCGGCGGCATCGGGTCGGAATCTTCGCCGTCGGCGACGATCAACTGGTTGAGCAGGATTTCCTCGAACGCGATTTCGCCGCGGACGACCATCCGGTTGCTGCGCCCGATCAACGGTACATCGGCGGGGATCGCCCCGCGCGCATCGCCGCTGAAAAGCGATTTGCCATTGAGCTTAACGAAATAGCGCCCCGATTCGAGCCAGATGACATGGAGTTCGTTGTCGGCGGCCCAGTCGATCGTTGCGGGAAACTCGCCCGCCTCGACGTAATCGTCCCAGCCTTCGCGGGTGCGCTTGGAGATCAACATCTCTCCTTCCTGGTCGATTCCCAGCCAGAGATAGCCATCGGGGCTGTTGCCGAGCATGAACTGGAGCGGGTTGTGCCGCCGGTCGGCGATGTCGATGCCGCGAAACTTGAGGACGAGCTCGACCCCGTCGACCTCGGCCGGCAAATTGGCGAGCCAGTAGCTCGGCGTGCCCTCGATCCCATCGTCCGAGAGCGTGCGGCTGGTGAACGGAAAGCCGCCGTATTTCTTCGCCGCCTCGCTCTTGTCGCCGACGATATCGCGCGCCGCGAGCACGGCTTCGGCCGAATCGGCCGGCGTCCGGGCGTAATAGACCGGGTAGCGCTGGATATCGGGATCGGTGAATACCGCGTCTATGTCGGTCGGCAGCGTCTGTGCGTGCGCCGGAGCCCAAAAACCCAGTGCAGCGATAGCCAGCGCAATTCGCGTGATGAAAGAATGGATTGCGGTCAATGTGCTCTCCCCTCGTAATTCGAGCAGGGAAAACCTTGCAGTTGGCGCAAGCGGGGTAAACCCACACTTTCTGACGAATAGCCGGTGCGACCTCGCAAACGAAAAGGGCGGCCCCGCGGGACCGCCCTTTCGAACATCTGGCTGGAAAACCGATCAGCGCGAATAGAATTCGACGACCAGGTTCGGTTCCATCGTGACCGGGTAGGGCACTTCGTCGAGCTTCGGCACGCGGGTGAAGGTCACCGCGTCGTTGCCTTCGGCGACGACGTAATCGGGCACTTCACGCTCGGGCAGGCTCTGCGCTTCGATGACCAGCGCCATATCCTTGGCCTTGTCGCCGAGGCTGATCACGTCGCCGACCTTGACGCGGGCCGAGGGGATGTTGGTCTTCACGCCGTTCAGCTTGATGTGGCCGTGATTGACGATCTGGCGCGCGGCGAAGATCGTCGGGGCGAACTTGGCGCGGTAGACGACCATGTCGAGGCGCTGCTCGAGCAGGCCGATCAGGTTCTGGCCGGTGTCGCCCTTCATCGCGGCGGCTTTCTTGTAGGTCGCCTTGAACTGCTTCTCGGTGACGTCGCCGTAATAGCCCTTGAGCTTCTGCTTGGCGCGGAGCTGCAGGCCGAAGTCGGACATCTTGCCCTTACGGCGCTGGCCGTGCTGGCCGGGACCGTAGGAACGCTTGTTGACCGGGGAATTCGGGCGACCCCAGATGTTTTCGCCCATCCGGCGGTCGAGTTTGTACTTGGCGCTCTTGCGCTTCGACATGAGTCTTCTCCAAAAGTTGCGGACCAGCCCAAGGACGATTCCCCTGCTGGCCATTCAACCCGGCATCGCACCGCCAGGGCTCAATCCCTGACGCGGCCACCGCTTCACCGGGGTGCGGGGCCAAATTCGTTCGACTTAATGGAAGTCGCGCGAAGCGAGGCGCCCATTTAGCAAGAAAGCGCGACCGGTCAAGTCTCGACAGGCGAGGCCGCACGGGGCAGGGGGGGGCGCCATGAACGACGCAATCAAACTCCCCGAGGACTGTTCCTCGATGCCCGAAGTGCGCGCCGGGGTCGATGCGACCGACCGCCAGATCATGGCGCTGCTCGAACGGCGCTTCGGCTACATGCGCGCAGCCGCCCGAATCAAGCCCGATCGCAGCGCGGTGCGCGACGAGGCGCGTAAGCGCGAAGTGATTGAAAACGCCGTGGCCGATGCCCGCAATGCCGGGCTCCCCGAGGCCCCGTTGGAGGATATCTGGGATCGTCTGGTCGAGGCGTCGATCGCCTACGAATTCAACGAATTCGATCAGACGCGCGGCTGACCCGCGGTTTCCTTCAGTCTGTCAGATCCGGCCTGTTCGTCAACAATCTGGGCGCCGCATCTCGATCCTGGCTTTCGTTACCCACTCTGGAAGCCGCTTCGCTGTAAAGCACATCGTTTTCGCCGAGCGGTGCCCCGTCCTGCTGCAGCTCCTGCATGACCTCGCGCGTTGCCAACCGGTCCTCACGGGCCGTCGACATGGTCCGGCAGACGCGCTGCGGGACGCGCGATCCGACAGCGGTCACGTTGCGGCAGACCGTCTTTTCCTTCTCGCCCGACACGACAAGCTTCTGATCCGGCTTGGTCGCCGTGTCACCGTCGGCCTGCGCGACAGCCTCGGTCTCCGTCGGCTCATCTCCGGCTACCGTCGTCGACGGCTGGCCTTCTTCTGCGGCGGGAGCATCCTGCGGCGCGCTCTGGAATGCGGCGACTGGCGCCGCCACCAGCGCAGGCAGGGTGGCGAAGAGAAGGGCGAGAACGGGGAGGCGGAATTGGCGCATGGGAATCTCCAGTGACAAAATCTCCGGTTAATTCCCGTTAATGATGCGCTTATAGCATCGCTCCGTCAATTGATGACGAATTCGCGCATGGAGCGCTTGATCCCGCAAAGTCCCGCGATCAGTCGCGCTTGCTATCGCGAATCGAATCCTGCGTGCCGCGACGTTCGGCGTCCCATTCGGCCCGCGTCATGCAGACCTTCTGGCTGAACCGGCTCCCCATGTTCTTGATCCGCTTGCAGATCTTCTTCTGGTCCGCCTCGTCGGCTTCGCGCTTCTCGGAGTCCTGCTTTTCCTTGGTAGCGGCGACTTCCTGCTCGCTTTCCTGTTCGGGGTTGGCCTGCGCGGCGAAAGCAGCGGGGCTCGCAGCGAAAACGAATGCGGCTACGGCGAGGGAAAGCTTGGACATTTGCGACTCCTTGAATTCAGGGTGATGGTGTGAAGGCTCGGCGATCGAGCGTCAAACCTTCACCCGTCGGTTGGGCGTTTATCTTTGGAAAGTGAGGACAAAACACCACGCATGGTCCGCACCTCGAGATGGTTCCAGCCCGGCTTGGTCAGCATCGTGCGCAAGGTCCGCCGGGTCGCATCGGCGCGCGAGGGCGGGAGGAAATAGCCGCGCGGCTCGAGCATCGCGGCCAGTTGCTCGAACATACCGTCGAACTCTTCCTGCGAGGCCGGGGGCAGGGCGTCTTCATGTGTCGGCTGCACCAGGCCTTCGGCGTTCTTGGACCATTCGTAGGCGCACAGGATCACGGCCTGCGCGAGGTTGAGCGAACCGAACTCGGGGTCGATCGGCACGGTCAGGATCGTCCGGGCGAGCGCAACGTCATCGGTCTCGAGCCCCGAACGCTCGGGTCCGAACACCAGCGCGCTGCGCCCGCTGTCGGCATGGATCGCGTGCGCGGCCTCTTCTGGCGTGACGACTGGCTTGGTCACCCCGCGCTTGCGCACCGTGGTGGCATAGACATGCGCACAATCGCTCACAGCCTCGCCAAGGCTGTCGAACACCCTCGCTCCTTTGAGCACGTCGTCGGCGCCCGAAGCGGCGGGGCCCGCGGCCGGATTGGGCCAACCGTCGCGCGGGGCGACGAGCCGCATCTCGGTGAGGCCGAAATTGCGCATGGCGCGCGCGGCCTTGCCGATATTCTCGCCCAGTTGTGGCCGGACGAGCACGATTACGGGCTGATTATTCGCCGCCGACATCGCGGACCGTACTGGCGAATTCCTCGAAATCGCGCGCTTCGCTGAAATCCCGATAGACGCTGGCGAAGCGGATATAGGCGACGCTGTCGAGCTGGCGCAGCCCGTCCATCACCATTTCGCCGATGCGCTGCGAGGAAATCTCGCTGTCGCCGGCGGTTTCGACCTGACGCTGGATGCCCGAGACGAGCTGGTCGATCTTTTCGCGCGAGACGTCGCGCTTGCGGCAGGCAAGCAGCACCGAATGCTCGATTTTCGAACGGTCGAAGGGTTGGCGGCGGCCTTCCTCGCCATCGGCTCCGGTCTTGACCACGGTGATGTCGCGCAGCTGGACGCGCTCGAAGGTGGTGAAGCGCGCACCGCACTGGCTGCACTGGCGGCGGCGGCGAATCGCGGTGTTGTCCTCTGTGGGGCGCGAATCCTTTACCTGGCTGTCTTCATGCGCGCAGAAGGGGCAGCGCATCTATGGACGCAACCGTTTGTACAGCATGATGCCCGCGCCCGCTAAGCCGCCGACGACGGGGCCAATCACGGGCAGGATCGCGCCCGCGACGGCTCCGGCGGCCGCGCCGAGCAATACCGGCTTGGTCGAAGGGTGCTGCATGCCCTGCTTCGCCATGCCCGAAATCTCGGCCTTGGCATCGGGCAGCAGGTCGTGATCCTGGTGGCGGGGGTCCTTGGGGTCGCGGTCGGTCATGGTCACATCTCCGGATAGATCGGGTGGGCGGCGCAAAGCGCGGCTACTTCGCCGCGCACGCGCTCTTCCACCTGGGCATCGCCCTCGGCCCCGTTATGCGCCATTCCTTCGACCACGTCAGCGATCAATCGACCGATGGTCTCGAATTCCCGTTCACCGAAACCGCGCGTCGTCCCGGCCGGAGTGCCGAGGCGGATGCCGCTGGTGACGAAAGGGCTGCGGGTGTCGAACGGGATGCCGTTCTTGTTGCAGGTCAGCCAGGCGCGATCGAGGCCCTTCTCCGCGTCCTTGCCGGTGACGTCCTTTGCCGAGAGATCGATCAGCAGCGAGTGGTTGTCGGTCCCGCCCGAGACGACGCGCAACCCATGCTTTTCGAGGCTCGCGGCGAGCGCGCGGGCATTGGCGACCACGGCATCGGCATAGGCGCGGAAGCTGGGCTGCAGCGCTTCGCCGAACGCCACCGCCTTGGCCGCGACGACATGCATCAGCGGGCCGCCCTGCATGCCGGGGAATACCGCCATGTTGATCGGCTTGGTCAGCTCCTCGTCGTTCCACAGGATCACACCCGAGCGCGGTCCGCGCAGCGACTTGTGCGTGGTGGTGGTGACGACATGCGCATGCGGGATCGGCGAGGGGTGCGCGCCGCCCGCGACCAGACCCGAGATATGACTCATGTCGACCAGCAGGTAGGCGCCGACTTCGTCGGCGATCTCGCGGAATCGCGCCCAGTCCCACACTCGCGAATAGGCGGTGCCGCCGGCGATGATCAGCTTGGGCTTGTGCTCGCGGGCCGTGGCGGCGACCTGATCCATGTCGATCAGCTCATCTTCCTCGCGCACGCCGTACGCTACCGGATTGAACCACTTGCCGCTCATGTTCACCGGCGAGCCGTGGGTCAGATGCCCACCCGAATTTAGGTCGAGCCCCATGAAGGTGTCGCCGGGCTGGAGCAGCGCGAGAAACACCGCCTGGTTCATCTGGCTGCCGCTATTGGGCTGGACGTTGGCGAACTTGCAGCCGAACAGTTCCTTGGCGCGCTCGATCGCGAGCGTCTCGACCTCGTCGGCATAGTCACAACCGCCGTAATAGCGCTTGCCCGGATAGCCCTCGGCATACTTGTTGGTGAACACGCTGCCGGTCGCCTGCAGCGTGGCGAGGCTGGCGATGTTCTCGCTCGCGATCAGCTCGATCTTGTCCTGCTGGCGCGCCAATTCCTTGCGGATTGCGGCATGGACCGCCGGATCGGCGGTTTCGAGATTCTCGGTGAAGAAGCCAGCGGGCTTCGTTGCGGTCCGTTCGACGTTCATTTGGGCTCCGACAGCTTATCGACGCGGCGCTGGTGGCGCCCGCCTTCGAATTCGGTGGTGAGAAAGGCGGTGACGCAGGCTTTTGCCATGTCGAGGCCCGTCAGCCGCGCGCCGAGGGCAAGGCAATTGGCATCGTTGTGTTCGCGGGCGAGCGTGGCCGAAAGCGGTTCGGACACCAGCGCGCAGCGGCACTTGGGGTTGCGATTGACCGACATCGAGATGCCGATGCCCGAGCCGCACAGCGCGATCCCGCGCTCGGCGGTTCCATCGGCGACGACACCGGCGAGCTTGTAGCCGAAATCGGGGTAATCGACGCTGTCGTGGCTGTCGGGGCCGAGATCGGCGACTTCGTGCCCTTCCTCGATCAGCCACTCGCGTAGCTGGGTTTTCATCTCGATGGCGGCATGGTCGGAAGCAATGGCGATACGCATGGGGGCCGACATAGTCGCACGCGGCGATTCCCTCCACCCCGCATCCGGCCTTTTTCGACCGTGGATTGACGCAAGCGTCCTTTTCAGTCTCCTTGCGTGCAACAGGGAGAGGACGATGAAGCAGCGTGTCGTGTGGTTCGTGGCGGCGATGGTCGTCGCAGTGGTGCTGGCGATAATGGCGACCACGCCGCCCGCGCCGGACACCGCAACCAGCAATCCCGTCGAGCCGTCGACCCAGCGCGCTTTTGCGCATGTCGAACGGATCGCGGCGCAGCCGCATCCGACCGGCAGCACGGCCAATGCCGTGGTCCGCGACTACCTGGTCGGCGAACTCGAGGCGATGGGACTCTCGGTCGAGACGATGCGCGGCACGCTCGACGAGGCGGGGCAGGCCAAGCTCGATTACTGGCGCGACAAAAGCAGCGAAACGCCGACCGAATTCGTCAATGTGATCGGGGTCCTGCCGGGGGCTGATCCCACGCTGCCGGCGGTGGCGCTGATGGCGCATTACGATAGCGTCTGGGGTTCGCCCGGCGCGTCGGACGATGCCGCGGGTGTGGCCTCGATCCTCGAAGCGGTGCGCGCGATCGCTGCGGCGGGCCCGGTGGAGCGCGATATCGTGGTCGTGCTGACCGACGCCGAAGAACTCGGTCTCGTCGGGGCACGGCAATTCTTCGGCGAGAACCCGCTGGCGGAGCGGATCGGCTCGATCGTCAATCTAGAGGCGCGCGGTGGCGGCGGTGTCGCCAGCATGTTCCAGACCTCGCCCGGAAATGCCGAGGTGGCGCGGGTCTACGCCCGAACGGTCGATCATCCGTCCACTTCGTCGCTGGCGACCTATATCTACTCGGTCCTGCCCAACGATACCGACCTGAGCGCGGCGCTCGACCGTGGTGGCTACGCGGCCTTCAATATCGCCTTCATCGGTCGCTCTGGACTTTACCATTCGCCGCTCTCGACGCCCGAGAACCTCGATCGCGGTTCACTCAACCAGATGCTCGGCCAGACACACGCCCTCGCGCTCGCATTGGCGAATGCCGCAACGCTTCCTCGGGAAACGGGCGATGCGGTCTTTTTCGATGCGTTCGGACTGGCGACGATCGTCTATTCGCCGTGGATCGGCTGGGTCATGCTGGTGCTTGGGATCGGCGGATACGCTCTCGCCTGGTGGCGGCGCGATCGAACAGAAAGAGGGTTCGTCAGCGGAGTGGGGCGGATGGCCGCGCTGATCCTCGTCGGTGGTGTGCTGCTGTACGGTCTCAACCTCGTTTCGGGGGCCGGGACGGGCGCGGGCTATTACGACCGGCTCGCCGCGATTCCGAAGCTGACCACGATGGCCTTGCTCGTGGTGCTCGGCCTCGCAGTGGCCTTGTGGGGCAGGGGGACGACCGGTTTCGCCCAGCGATCGGGTGCCGCGACGCTGATCGCGTTGCTGGCGATCGCCAGTCAGGCAATGGCCCCGACGGCGGCCTATGTCATCGTCGTGCCGGTGATGCTGATCGGCATCGCCGCAGCCGTGCGAAGCCTGGCGGGCGATCGGTGGGGCAGGCTGGCAGCCGCCATCGTCGCTGCCTTGGTGACCGGATACATGCTTTCACTCGGCTTCCAGGTGATGCAGGGGGTAGGCCCGACCATGCCCTATGCCGCGATGCTGCCGGCAGCGATCGGCATACTTTGCTGGCTCCCACTTTGGCCCCGGATCCCGCAACCGCATACCGTCGCGATCGTCCTGTTGCTGGGGGCGACGGCAGTGGCGCTGTGGGTCCGCTTCGATCCCGTTCCCCCTAGCGTCGCGGCCTATTCCCCGCTGAAGCCGGGATGATAGATCGCGCGACATCCGCCCCAGAACGCCCGTTTACCGACGCGAATGATCGGAAAATCCCGCGAGGCTGAACGAACCATTCTATATCCTTTCTTTACCAGTTGGGATTAGGAGACGCGCATGAACGGCGACCTCCACGTAGCCCTGCCGGATGGCGCCCAGCCGCTTCGATTCGAGGCGATCGAGAACGACTCGATCCAGCGTATCCTCAAGGCAACCCGGACCCACCTGGGTGCCGAAATCGCCTTCGTCGGGCGCTATATCGACGGCGACCGGCGCGAGTTGATGTATGTCGACACGGAGCTCGACCTTCCGATGGGCCCCGGATTCAGCGAGCCGCGCGAAGAGAGTTTCTGCTGGCACATCCTCGAAGGTCGATTGCCCGAGCTGATCCGCGATGCCGCCGATCACGAGTTCGCCAAGGCACTGCCGATCACCGAAATGCTGCCGGTCGGCTGCCACCTCAACGTTCCGCTTCGTCTGTCAAATGGCGAAGTGTTCGGCAGCTTCTGCTGTCTCAGCCGGACCGCCGACCGGAGCGTATCGGAACGCGACATGGATGTGTTGCGTGCTTTCGGAAAACTCGCCGGTGAGATGATCGAGACGTCGCTCGTGCGGGACGAGGAGGCGAACCGGCTCGACCGCAAGATCTGCGATGTCATCGCGGAAGGCGGGATCTCGACCTACCAGCAACCGATCCACGATTTGTCCAGCCTGCGCGTCGTCGGGGTCGAAAGTCTTTCACGCTTCGAAGATGCAGACCGGCGCAGCCCCGAACAATGGTTCGAGGAGGCGAAATCGGTCGGTCGCGGGCTCGAGCTCGAACTAGCAGCGATCAAGAGCGCGCTCGATGCCGATAGCCTGGCGGGGAGCGAGGCCTACATCTCGGTCAACGCCTCGCCCGAAACCGTGATGAGCGGCGAGATCGCGCGGCTGTTGCGCCACTATTCGGGGCGTAAGGTCGTGATCGAGCTGACCGAACACGAGCAGGTCAGCGATTTCACGGCCTTGCGCGACGCGCTCGGGGAAATCCGCCAGCACGCGCGGATCGCGGTTGACGATGTCGGTGCAGGTTACGCCGGATTGCGCTACCTCGTCGACCTCGCCCCCGACCTGCTCAAACTGGACATGAGCCTAACTCGCGAGATTCACACCGATCTCGCGCGGCAGGCGATGGCCAAGGCGATCGTCCATTTCGCCAAGGCGATCGGTGCCGACGTGATCGCCGAAGGGATCGAAAACGCCCAGGAACTCGAAATGCTCAAGGAAATCGGCGTTAGCTACGGACAGGGATACTATTTTTCCAAGCCGATCCCGGCTGGGGACATTCCCGCCTACTTCGCGGTTCACGGGCACAACGCTGTCGCTGCAAGCTAATCGCCTTCCGGGTCTAAAGCCCAAGGAAGTCAAGCCATTGCCGCAAACGCCCGCCTGATCTCATCGATCGAATAGGGCTTCGTCACCGTGGGAACATGCGCCAGTTCGGCGGGGTGTGCTGCGTCGCCATACCCCGTGGCGAAGACGAAGGGGATGCCTTTGTCGCGCAAGGCATGGGCGACGATGTAGCTCGTCTCGCCGTGAAGATTGACGTCGAGGATGGCGCCCCCGAAATCCTTTTCCACAATGCTTGCAAGTGCCTGATCGTTGGTGGCGGCCACGGCGACCTCGGCGCCTTCAGCAAGCAGCGCGTCTTCTAGATCGAAAGCAATGATCGGCTCGTCTTCGAGGATGAGCATGAGGCGATCCCCGAGTTTCATATTTCGGCCTCGATGCTGCAATGCAGTCCCTCGCTATTGTAGTCGATCGATCCGTGATCGCGCCGCCCACCCAGGCCCCGCCCGATGAGCCGCGTCCCGAAACCGGTTTGCTCGGGCTTTTCAACCGACGGTCCGCCGCTTTCATGCCAGTCGAATTGCAGCATGCGATTTTCGTCTTGCTCGACTTCGTCCCAGGAGATCGAAATACGGCCCGTGCTGCTCGAAAGCGCGCCGTATTTGAGTGCATTGGTGGCGAGTTCGTGGACCACCATGGCGAGCGCGACCGCGGCTTGAGGATCGAGCGTGATCTGCGGCCCGTCGAGCGACACACGCTCGGTCTCGCTGCCGACGCTCGCCGCAAGCGACTTGACCACGATGTCGGAAATGTCGGCCGACGCCCAGTTCGACTCGGTCAGCATGTTGTGCGCACCCGCCAAGGTAGCGAGCCGCGCGAAGAACGCTTGCAGCCCGGGGTTGCGATCATCGCTGCGGAACGACTGGCGGGCGAGCCCCTGGACCACGGCGAGCGTGTTCTTCACGCGATGGTTCAGCTCATTGATCAGGATGCGTTGGCGTTCTTCGGCTTCGACCTCCTCGGTCACGTTGTGCCCTTGCACGAACACGCCAGCGACTTGGCCCGAGGGCTCGAAGATCGGCTGGAAGATGAACTCAAGAAAAGCGTCGTGCGACTTGCCGTCGAGCTGATCGATAAACGAAACCGGCTCGCGCCTGCCGAAATAGGGTTCCTGCTCCGAATGCACCCGGTCCAGTGTTTCGACAAAGCCTTGCTCGATGACCTCTGGCAGCGCTTCGGCTACCGTCAGTCCGATCAATTCACGATGGCCGACGAGATCGCGGTAGGCCGCGTTAGCCATGGCAAAGCGATGCTCGGGTCCTGTCAGGATGGCGACGAAGCCGGGGGCCTGTTCGAGCAGGTTGCGCAGCCGTTCGCGCTCGGCGGCTGCACCCTGATACCGTTCCTCGACCGTGCGCGCGCGTTCGAGCACACCGGTCGAATCGCGCAGGCGACGGAGCTCCTTGAGCTCGGTAACGTTGACTGTGTGTTGGAGGATCAGTTCGACCGCGCCTCCGGCATCGAGGATCGGCGTGTGCGTCGCGCTCCAGAAATGGGTTTCGGTCGAACCGTCGCGGTTGGGGATATCATAGCGGATATGGGCGATCTCGTCCGGTTCACCGGTCGCAAGCACCCGATCAAACGAATCCTTTAGCTGGCGGTAGCTCTCGCCCTCACTCGGGAAAGCTTCGAACATCGAGAGACCGGCGATATCGTCCAGTTCACGCATGGTTACGCGCAGATAGGCGTGGTTCGCCCAGACGATCTTGAGATCGGGCGCGAGCACGACATAGGGGTTCGGCGAGTGCGCAAGCAGGCTCTCGAAATTGATGGTCACGTACGCAACACCATGGCTATGACGATCCCTCCAATCTGCGCAACATGGCTGCGCAGGTGCGACACGTTCGTTCGGGCGCACCTTCGCAATCCGCGAGGCGAATGGCGGTTCCGATTAGCGGAAAATTTGCCAGGCTTGGCTGGTTGGCGAAGCGCTTACTGGTCCAGGAAGCTGCGCATCTTGCGGCTGCGGCTCGGGTGCTTGAGCTTGCGCAGAGCCTTGGCCTCGATCTGGCGGATACGTTCGCGGGTAACGCTGAACTGCTGGCCGACTTCCTCGAGCGTGTGATCGGTGTTCATGCCGATGCCGAAGCGCATGCGCAGCACGCGTTCCTCGCGCGGGGTTAGGCTCGCCAAAACGCGCGTCACCGTTTCCTTGAGGTTGGACTGGATCGCGGCATCGACCGGGATGATCGCGTTCTTGTCCTCGATGAAATCGCCGAGATGCGAATCCTCCTCGTCGCCGATCGGCGTTTCGAGGCTGATCGGTTCCTTGGCGATCTTCATCACCTTGCGGACCTTTTCGAGCGGCATCGAAAGGCGCGCGGCCATTTCCTCAGGAGTCGGCTCGCGGCCTTCCTCGTGCAGGAACTGGCGGCTGGTGCGGACGAGCTTGTTGATCGTCTCGATCATGTGGACCGGGATGCGGATCGTGCGCGCCTGGTCGGCGATCGAACGTGTAATCGCCTGCCGGATCCACCACGTCGCGTAGGTGCTGAACTTGTAGCCGCGGCGGTATTCGAACTTGTCGACCGCCTTCATCAGGCCGATGTTGCCTTCCTGGATCAGGTCGAGGAATTGCAGCCCGCGATTGGTGTATTTCTTGGCGATCGAGATCACCAGGCGCAGATTCGCCTCGACCATTTCCTTCTTGGCGATGCGCGCCTCGCGCTCGCCCTTCTGCACCATGTTGACGATGCGGCGGAACTCAGGGAGCGCCATGCCGGTATTCGCCGCGATATCGGCGATTTCCGACCGGATGCGCTCGACATTGGCTTCTTCCTTCTCGGCGAAGGCTTTCCACTTCTTGTCGGTCTTCGCAATCTGGGCGAGCCAGCCTTCGTCGAGCTCGTTGCCCTCATAGGCCTTGATGAAGTCGATGCGCTTGATCTTGTGCCGCTCGGCGAGGCGCAGGATCTGGCCGCCCAGCGCCATCAGGCGGCGGTTGAAGGCATAGAGGTTGTCGACCAGGAATTCGATCTTCGTGGCGTGGAACTGCACCGCCTCGACCTCGGCGGTCAGCTGTTCGCGCAGGTCTTCGTACTTCTTCTCCTTCGCGGCGGAGAATTCGTCGCCGCGGGCGAGCGTGTCTACGCGCTCGGCCTGGATCTTCTCGAATTTCTTGAACAGGTCGGTGATGCGGCCGAAGCGCTCGAGCGCCTCGGGCTTCAGCGCGGCTTCCATCTGGGCGAGCGAGAGGGTGTTGTCCTCCTCTTCCTCGTCCTTCTTCTTGCCGTTTTCGCCGTCGCCGTCCTCGTCGTCGCCGTCCTCGTCGTCATCGTCGTCATCGTCGTCGTCGACGATGGTCGGACCGGCGGAATCCTCGGTGATCTCGCCGTCATCGTCGCCGTCGCCATCGTCGTTCATCTTGTCGGCGGGCGGTTCTTTCGAAAGCATCGCATCGAGATCGAGGATCTCGCGCAGCTGCATTTCCTCGTCGTTGAGCGCTTGTGACCACTGGATGATGGCGTGGAAGGTGATCGGGCTCTCGCACAGGCCGAGGATCATCATGTCGCGGCCCGATTCGATCCGCTTGGCGATGGCGATCTCGCCCTCGCGGCTGAGCAATTCGACCGCGCCCATTTCGCGCAGGTACATACGCACCGGGTCGTCGGTGCGTTCGTTGCTGGCCTTCTTCTTGGGCGCGGGTACGTTCTGCTTGTTCTTGTCGTCGCCGCCCGAGATCTCCGCGACCTGCTCCTGCTGGCGCTCCTTCTCGGCCTCGGCCTCCTCGTCGCTCTCGACGATATTGACGCCCATCTCGCTGAGCGAGGACATCACGTCCTCGATCTGTTCGGACGTCATCTGGTCCTGCGGCAGGGCCTCGTTGAGCTCATCATAGGTGATGTAGCTCTTCTTCTTGGCCTTGCTGATGAGCTTCTTGATCGACGCCTCGTTGAGATCGATCAGGGGCGCGTCTTCATTCGCGCTCTTGTCCTTGGTTTTGGTCGCCATGCTCGCCCTGCAATAAAATTTCATCGCCAGCGGAGCCGTTAGCCGGCTCCGTCGCGCGTGCGGCCGATATCTGCCGCAAACGCTCCTCGAATTCCTGCTTCCTGGTCAGCAAACGCTGCTGATCGGCAAATGCTCCCTCGGGATCGGTGTCGAACCGGGCGGCGGCATCGGCGAGTGCTGCGTCGAGCGCCGGTCGTTCGACCAGCAGCGCCACAGCCTCGGCCAGATCGCTCACCGCTTGTACGGGGTCTGCATCGTCGGCCAGGAAGGACAAGGGTAGCCCCGCTTGTGTTCGTTGCGCGGGCGGTTCTTGGTCCGGTTCGCCCAATGTGGGCGTTTGCCCTTCCGTGTCAAGCGCGGCGCGCTCCAAAAGGCGAGTCGCCGTAGCGCGCTGTTCGGGCAGAGCGAATTCGATACCTGCGATCGCCTCGGCATGGCGCTCGATTTCATCGGGGAAACGTTCGAGCCCGGCGAGCACCGCATTGGCCAGCCGGTCGCGCAGTCCTCCGCCCGATGCGGCCGACAGGCGCGAAGCGCTCGAAGCGGATGGGCGGCTCGCGGGCGCGGGCTTGCCGGACCACTTGCCGCGCGGCTGGAACTGCCGCGGTTTGAACTCGCGGCGAGGGAAGGCATAGGCCGAGAACCGATCCATCAGTTCGCGCTTGTAGAGCGAACGGATGTCGGGATGCGCGATCGCGTCGACATGTTCCATCAGTCGCGCCTTTAGCCCGGCCTTTTGCTCGGGTGTATCGAGCGGACCGGCAGCGCTTTCGTGGTCCCACAGCACTTCGGTGATCGGGCGGGCGTGCTCGATCACCTCGAGCAACGCGCCCTTGCCGCGCGCCCTGAGCAGATCGTCGGGGTCCTGGCCCTTGGGCAGCACCGCGATCCGCAGGCTCTTGCCCGGAGCGAGCAGGGGAAGGGCACGGCTCACCGCGCGCATCGCTGCGCGCTGGCCAGCACTGTCACCATCGAGGCACAGGATCGGCACGTCGACCACGCGCCAAAGCAGTCCGAGCTGGTGCTCGGTCAGCGCGGTGCCGAGCGGCGCGACGACTTCCTCGATCCCCGCCGCCGCGCAGGCGATCGCGTCCATGTAGCCTTCGACCACGAGCAACCGCCCGCTCTTGCGCGCGAGCGGACCGGCGCGGTCGAAATTGTAGAGGTTGCGTCCCTTGTCGAACAACGGCGTGTCGGGCGAATTGAGGTATTTGGGCGCGCCCTCGACGTCGTTCAGGATGCGCCCGCCGAACGCGATCACCCGCCCGCGCGGATCGCGGATCGGCAGCATCAGCCGCCCGCGGAACCGATCGTAGGGCTCCTTGCCTTCGACCTCTATCCGCAGGCCCCCCTCGACCAGCATCTCCTTGGGATAATCGCTCAGCGCCTTGCCCAGCGAGGTGCGATCCTCGGGCGCGTAACCGAAGCCGAAGCTTTCGATCGTCCTGGCCGAAATTCCGCGTCGTTCGAGATAGGCGCGCGCCTCGGCCCCCTGCGATCCGTCGAGATTGGCGCGGAACCAGGTCTGCGCGGCGTCCATCAGGTCCCGCAGGCCTTTGGCCTCTTCCTGCCGCTTGGCGGTGCGCGGGTCGGGCGCGGGCACGTCCATCCCGGCGATCAGGGCAAGCTCCTTCACCGCGTCCATGAACTGGAGGCCCTGTTGCTCGGTCATCCAGCGGATCGCGTCTCCATGCGCCTCGCAGCCGAAACAATGGTAGAAGCCCTTCTGGTCGTTGACGTAGAAGCTCGGCGTCTTCTCGTTATGGAACGGGCAGCAAGCCTTGAACTCGTGGCCCGCGCGCTGGAGCTTCACCGTCCGCCCGATCAGGGTGGACAGCGTGATCGCGTTGCGCAGTTGATCGAGCCATTGGGGGGAGAGCATTGCCCTCCGCGTTTAGCCGCCGCAGCCCGCTAAAGTCGAGTGTGTCCGATCACCCAAGGCAGGCGTTGGCCGAGCCTTGTCCGTCGCCCGGATAGGGGCCGTCGCCGGTCGCACGGATACCGTCGGCGTCGATCGCGTAGGCGCTGGCGGCGCCGGCGGGCGGGACGGTCGATTGCCAATAGAAGGTCAGCGGCTCGCTCGCTTCCCACTGGTCGCCGCCGTCACCGGCTGAGATCGTCCATGCGAGCGCGCCGTCGTCGCAGGTGATCACGATATCCGCCTTCTCGCCGATCGCCGCGAGCGCCTCGGCCTTGGCATACCCGGCGGTGCCCGTGAATCCAGTCGCCGGGCGGGTCATGCGGAACAGCGTGGCGCGTTCGACATCGGACGAATCCGCCCCGTCGCCCGCACCGGTGGTCGGATCGTTGTCTTCGCCCGGATAGACGATGTGGACATAGGTGTAGACGGTGCCGCGCGGCGCGGTGGCGGGGTCGCAGGTCGACATATCGGCAGGGCAGGCGACGTAGGACGTGATGTCGCCGAAGATCCCCGCCTCGTTCGACAGCGTGGTCTTCACCTCCGGCCCCTGTGGCCCGACGATCTTCGCGCCGAGTTCGAGATTGGCGAAATCGCCCGCTTCGAGCGCAGCCGCTGCGGCCTCGCGCTCGGACTCGGTGTCGACGTTGTCGAGATCGGTCTCGTCGGCACCTGCGACCGTACTCGGGTCCTCGGCGCAGGCGGCCAGCGCCAGCGCGGCGCAGGCTGCGAGCGGGAATGCAGTGCGGATCATGCGATTTCTCCCCTGTTTGCCGTTACGACTCACGGGAGAGCAGGGCGGTTCCGGTTAACCAAAACTCGCTTTGACGAGCCCGATGGCCTTGCCGAAATCCATCTGCCCGGCATGGCGCGTCTTCAGCTCGGCCATGACCTTGCCCATGTCCTTGATGCTCTCGGCACCGACATCGGTCTTCACCTGCGCGATCGCGGCCTTCATCTCGCCCTCGTCCATCTGCTTGGGCAGGAAGTCCTCGATCACGTCGAGTTCGGCCTGTTCCTCGGCTGCTTTTTCGGCTCGGCCGCCGTCTTCGAACATCTGGATCGATTCGCGGCGCTGCTTGGCCATCTTCATCAGCACTTCGGTGACGAGCACGTCGTCGTCGGGCTGTTCGCTGGCGGTGCGCAGCTCGATATCGCGGTCCTTTACCTTCGCCAGGATCATGCGGATCGCGCCGAGGCGCGCCTTGTCCTTGTTCTTCATCGCTTCGATCTGGGCGGCTTTGAGGTTCTCGCGGATCATGGGTCTCTCGTTCCTGTGGAAATATTGCGGCGGATCGCCGGATGGAGGCGATATAGGCGATGAAACGCGTTTTGACAGCTTGACCGGCGGGAGGCGCTTCCCTAGCGGTCACGACTTAGCGACATCGCCGGACAACTGCTTAACGGAGCGCCCCAAACATGGCCCTATCCGCCTTTCGCCACGCGCGCCCGCCAGCCGGGGCCACCGGCGTCCTCGTATTGGCGGATGGCACCCATATCTGGGGCAAGGGATTCGGCGCCACCGGCGAGGCGGTCGGCGAGGTGTGCTTCAACACCGCGATGACCGGCTATCAGGAGGTGATGACCGATCCCTCCTACGCCAAGCAGATCGTCACCTTCACCTTCCCGCATATCGGCAATGTCGGCGCGAACGAGGAGGATATCGAGAGCAAGGTCGAGGCCGCACTGGGCTGCGTTGTGCGCGAGGATATCACCGCGCCCAGCAATTTCCGCAGCGCCGAGGATTTCACCGCCTGGATGGCGCGCCACGGCAAGATCGGACTCGCCGGTGTCGATACCCGCGCGCTAACCCGGCGCATCCGCCAGTCGGGCGCGCCCAACGCGGTGATCGCGCATGCGCCCAACGGCAAGTTCGACCTGAAGGCGCTGGAAAAGCGCGCCGCCGAATGGCCCGGCCTCGAGGGCATGGACCTCGCCAAGCGCGTCAGCCGCGAGAAGCAGGAAAACTGGGAAGGCGGCGCCTGGACGCTGGGCAAGGGCTATGGCCGTGCTCCGCGCGATGCCAAGCCCCACGTCGTCGCGATCGATTACGGCTCGAAGGACAATATCTACCGCAACCTCGTACGCGCCGGGGCGAGGGTGACGGTGCTACCCGCAACCGCAACCGTCGAACAGGTTATGGCGGAGAAGCCCGACGGCGTGTTCCTTTCCAACGGCCCCGGCGATCCGGCGGCAACGGGCGAATATGCGGTGCCGGTTATCCGCGAATTGCTCGACAAGGACATGCCGATCTTCGGCATCTGTCTCGGCCACCAGATGCTCGCCATCGCGGCGGGGGCGAAGACGACCAAGATGCACCAGGGCCACCGCGGCGCGAACCACCCGGTCAAGCGGCTCGATTCAGGCGTGGTCGAGATAACCAGCATGAACCACGGCTTCGCGGTCGATAACGACACGCTGCCCGACGACGTGCTGGAAACCCATATCTCGCTGTTCGACGGCTCGAACTGCGGCATCGCCATCAAGGGCAAGCGCGCCTTCGGCGTCCAGTACCACCCCGAAGCCAGCCCCGGCCCGCAGGACAGTTTTTATCTCTTTGAGAAATTCGTTGGGATGCTCGGATAATGCCCAAACGCACTGACATTTCCTCCATCCTCGTCATCGGCGCGGGCCCCATCGTGATCGGGCAGGCGTGCGAGTTCGATTATTCGGGCACGCAGGCGATCAAGGCGTTGAAGGAGGAGGGCTATCGCGTCGTCCTCGTCAATTCGAACCCGGCGACGATCATGACCGATCCCGAGTTCGCCGATGCGACCTATATCGAGCCGATCACCCCCGAGGTCGTCGCCAAGATCATCGAGAAGGAACGCCCCGACGCGGTGCTGCCGACGATGGGCGGGCAGACCGCGCTCAACTGCGCGCTCTCGCTTAATAAGGACGGCACGCTCGAGAAATTCGGCGTCCAGATGATCGGTGCCGATGCGAAGGCGATCGACAAGGCCGAGGACCGCCAGCTGTTCCGCGAGGCGATGGACAAGATCGGTCTCGAAAGCGCCCGTTCGGGCATCGCCAATTCGGTCGACGAGGCATTCAAGGTGCTCGAACGCACCGGGCTTCCCGCCATCATCCGCCCGAGCTTCACGCTCGGCGGCACCGGCGGCGGCATCGCCTACAACAAGGCCGAGTTCGAGCGGATCGTGCGCTCGGGCCTCGACGCCAGCCCCACGACCGAGGTGCTGATCGAGGAATCGCTGCTCGGCTGGAAGGAATTCGAGATGGAGGTGGTCCGCGACCGGGCGGACAATTGCATCATCATCTGCTCGATCGAGAACGTCGATCCGATGGGCGTGCATACCGGGGACAGCATCACCGTCGCCCCCGCGCTGACGCTGACCGACAAGGAATACCAGATCATGCGCACCGCCTCGATCGAGGTGCTGCGCGAGATCGGCGTGGAGACCGGCGGTTCGAACGTCCAGTTCGCGGTCAATCCCAAGGATGGCCGCCTGATCGTGATCGAGATGAACCCGCGCGTTTCGCGCAGTTCGGCGCTCGCCTCGAAGGCGACCGGCTTTCCGATCGCGCGCGTCGCGGCGAAGCTTGCCGTCGGCTACACGCTCGACGAGTTGACCAACGAGATCACCGGCGCGACCCCTGCCAGCTTCGAGCCGACGATCGACTACGTGGTCACCAAGATCCCGCGCTTCGCGTTCGAGAAGTTCAAGGGCGCCGACAATTCGCTGTCGACCGCGATGAAGTCGGTCGGCGAGGTGATGGCGATCGGCCGCAACTTCCAGGAATCGATGCAGAAGGCGCTGCGCGGGCTCGAAACCGATCTCGACGGCTTCAACCGCTATCTGCCTTTGGAAGGCATGGCGAAGGACCGGATCGTCGCCGAGCTTTCGCAGCGCACGCCGGACAGGTTGCTCAAGGTCGCGCAGGCCTTCCGCGAGGGGCTGAGCGTCGAGGAAGTCCACGAGGTCACGCATTACGACCCGTGGTTCCTCCGCCAGATCGAAGCGATCGTCTATGAAGAGAGCATGATCGCGCATGAGGGCCTGCCGCGCAGCGCCGAAGAATTGCGGCGGATAAAGTCGATGGGCTTTTCGGACCGGCGGCTGGCGACGCTCGCGGTGCGCAGCGTCGGCGTGGCGGGAGGCATGGCCGAGACGCAGGCGCGTTCCTCTGGCCTGCTTCACGACGCGCTGCGCGCGATGGCCGGTGCGACTTCCGAAGAGGAAGTGCGCAAGCTGCGCGAGAAATTCGGTGTGCGCCCCGTGTTCAAGCGGATCGACAGCTGCGCCGCCGAGTTCGAGGCGATCACGCCCTACATGTACTCGACCTACGAGGCTCCGAGCTTCGGCGAGCCCGAGGACGAGGCCGCACCATCCGACCGGCGCAAGATCGTGATCCTCGGCGGCGGTCCGAACCGGATCGGGCAGGGGATCGAGTTCGACTATTGCTGCGTCCACGCCTGCTTCGCGCTCAGCGAGGCCGGGTTCGAGACGATCATGGTCAACTGCAACCCGGAAACCGTCTCGACCGATTACGATACCTCCGACCGGCTCTATTTCGAGCCGCTGACCGCCGAGGACGTGCTCGAGATCCTGCGCAAGGAGCAGGAGAATGGCGAGCTCGTCGGCGTGATCGTGCAGTTCGGCGGACAGACCCCGCTCAAGCTCGCGGGCGCGCTGGAAAAGGCGGGCATCCCGATCCTCGGCACCAGTCCCGACGCGATCGATCTTGCCGAGGATCGCGAACGCTTCGCCAAGCTCGTCAACAAGCTGAAATTGAAGCAGCCGATGAACGGCATCGCGCGCAACCGCGACGAGGCCGCCGCCTGGGCCTCGCGGATCGGCTACCCGGTGTTGCTGCGCCCCTCCTATGTGCTCGGCGGGCGCGCGATGGAAGTGGTCGACAGCGAAGCCCAGCTCGACGACTACATTCGCACCGCGGTCAGTGTCTCGGGCGACAGCCCGGTGCTGGTCGACCAGTATCTGCGCGATGCGGTCGAATGCGATGTCGATGCGCTGTGCGACGGCGAGCAGGTCGTGATCGCGGGCGTGATGCAGCACGTCGAGGAGGCCGGCGTGCATTCGGGCGACAGCGCGTGCACCCTGCCGCCGCACTCGCTCCCGGCCGAGATCATCGAGGAGATGGAACGCCAGGCCGAGGCCTTGGCGATGTCGCTCGGCGTGGTCGGCCTGATGAACGTGCAGTTTGCGGTCAAGGACGGCGAGGTCTACCTGATCGAGGTCAACCCGCGCGCAAGCCGCACCGTGCCCTTCGTCGCCAAGGCGATCGGACAGCCGATCGCAAAGTTCGCCGCGCGGGTGATGGCGGGTGAGAAGCTCGCTGACCTGCCGAAGATCCGGCGCAAGATGGATTACATCGCGGTCAAGGAAGCGGTGTTCCCCTTCGCGCGCTTCCCCGGGACCGACCCGGTGCTTTCGCCCGAGATGAAATCGACCGGCGAGGTGATGGGGCTCGACCGCGATTTCGCGATGGCCTTCGCCAAGTCGCAGATGGGCGCAGGCGTGAAGCTGCCGAAGGACGGCAAGGTGTTCGTCTCGGTCAAGGACACCGACAAGCCGATCATCCTGCCGGGAGTGAAGAAATTGCTCGCCTTGGGCTTCGAGGTGGTCGCCACCGGCGGCACGCACGATTTTCTCACCGAAGCGGGCCTTTCGGTCGAACGCGTGAACAAGGTCGCGCAAGGGCGGCCGCACATCGTCGATGCGATCGTCGACCGTGAGATCGCCCTCATCCTCAATACCACCGAGGGCTGGCAATCGCTCAAGGACTCGCAATCGATCCGCCAGGCGGGGCTCGAACTGAAGTTGCCTTACTACACCACCGCCTCGGCCGGGCTGGCCGCGGTGGAGGCGATCGAGGCGCTTGGTTCGCGGGAGCTTGAAGTGCGCGCGCTGCAACACTATTATAGCCCGGACGAATAAAGAGCGAACTTCCCGAAAACTGCAACAATCGGCCGTCTTAGTGCTTCGGTACCGGGCGGAGAGCAGGCTTTTGACGGAATTCGCCCGGAAGGACGGAAGACCATGGATAAAGTCCCGATGCTGGCGGAAGGCTACGAAAAGCTGACCGCGGACCTCAAGGCGCTGCGTGCCGAACGCCCCAAGATCGTCGAGGCGATCGAGGAAGCCCGCGCGCACGGCGACCTGTCGGAAAATGCCGAATACCACGCCGCCAAGGAACGCCAGGGCCAGGTCGAGGCGCAGATCGGCGAGCTCGAGGACCAGATCAGCCGTGCGCAGATCATCGATCCGACCACCTTGTCGGGCGACAAGATCGTGTTCGGCGCGACCGTCACGCTGCTCGACGATGAGGACAAGCCGGTCAAATACCAGATCGTCGGCCCGGCCGAGGCAGACGCCAAGAAGGGCCGGATCACCTATTCGAGCCCGCTTGCGCGCGCCCTGATCGGCAAGACCAAGGGCGACGAGATCGAGGTCACCGTGCCCTCGGGCGACAAGTTCTATCTCGTCGACGAGGTCGCTTTCGTTTGAAGTGAAGTGTATTACAGGAAATGGGAAGGGCGCCTCGAATGGGGCGCTCTTTTTCGTATCAGCCGAGCCAGACCTGCGATCCCGCTCCGCCGACCCATAATACGAGCAACCAAATCGATTCCCAGCCGATCCCGGCCGGGCCCTGCTTCTCGCGCCGCAGCAGGCCGAGCAGGAGGACCGTCGTCATCAAGGCGACCAATGCCATCCAGAAAACCGTTCGTTCGCTTACCGCGTGATAGATACTGCCGTCGCGATAGGCGAAATCGCTTGCCGAGATGAAAAGCGCGTCGAACATGTTGCCGCCGATGATCCCGCCGATCGCCAGCTGGAGCGCGCCGCGGCGCACGGCCGCGATCGTCGTCACCAGTTCGGGCAGCGAAGTGATCACGGCGGTGAGCAGGGCGCCGACGACGCCTTGCGAGATATTATACCTTGAAGACATCTCGATCCCGACTTCGCCGAGAACCCAGCCGCAAGATCCGACGATGACGAGGAGGCCGAAGAAGCTCGCGGCGAGATTTATGGTTTCCCGCGGATCGTGCTCGGTGTCATCCGCCTCATTGCGGAGGTCGGGCGTCTGCCGCGGGAGCCACATCGGTCGCTCGTGGATGCCGTGCGCGCTGCTCAGCCCGATCAGGTAGACCGCGATCATCAGTGGGCTGAGCGGATTGAAGCCCCACACCACGATCGGCGGCAGGGTAAACGCTAATATCGGCAGGATCGAAAGAACAATAAGGACCGTCGCCTGCCCGAGATTGACCGGGCTGGCGCCGGCATGTTCGAGATTGACCCGGCGATAGAAGAGGTCGGCGAGGGCCAGGAACATGGTCTGCGCGGCGATCCCGCCGAGCGCGTTCGAAACCGATAAATCGGGCGCGCCCTGCGCTGCGGTCGAGACCGAAGTGACAATGCCGGAGATGCTGGTGCCCGCGCCAAGCAAGACGGCCCCGATCAGCGCTTCTCCCAATCCGGTTCGATCGGCGATAATATCGGCGATCTTCGCCATCTTGCTGCCGAACCAAGCAATGATCAACGCGGCTGCGGCAAGGATCAGGATTAGGGTCGTATCGCCCAGCAGGGCCGGTTCGAGCATAGCAGCCCTTTTGTTGCGCTATGCCGTCAATGGATGGTTGAGCGGCGTGTTCCGATTATCGCCGCGCGGCGCTCGTCCCGCCAGATCCGCGCGCGTCGGGGAAGCGCGGCCATTCGCCACTGGCGAGCGCCATGCGGCTGGCCGAGGACGCGCCGGCCTGGCGTTCGTACATCCAGTAGTTCTTGAGCACGATCGCGACGTAGGCGCGGGTTTCCCAATAGGGGATCGATTCCATCCACAGCAGCGGATCGCCTTGGTCGACGATCTCGGTGTTCCAGCGGGTGATCGGGGTCAGGCCGGCGTTATAGGCGGCCATGATCTTGAGCAGGTTGTCGCGTGTGGCGGAGGTGTCGCGCAGCATTTCGAGGTTGCGCTGGCCGAAGGCAAGGTTGATCCGCGGATCGGTCAGGTCGACGGCGCCGGCGTTCATGCCGAGTGAGGGGGCGTGCTGGCGCACCGTGATCGGGGTGATCTGCATCAGGCCCTTGGCGTCTGCCGGACTGACCACCGCGGTGCGGAAATTCGATTCCTGCAATGCGTGGGCGAAAGCGAGGGCAGGGTCGACCCGCCAGCCGCCGACAGGCTGCCACCGTACAACCGGATAGCGCGCCGCGGGTTCGTAACCGCCGCCCGACGGCGCGTTGTGGGCCATCCAGATCTGGGTCTGCGGCAGGCCAAGTTCGCGGGCGAGGCGGGTGAGGGCGCGGTGCTGCTTTGGGTCGCCGATCTTGGCCTGGTGGCGCAGCACCTCGTCGGCCAGGCCTTCGCGATCGAGCTCGACCAGCTTCACCGCCAGCTGGACGTTCGGCAGCCTGGAAAGCTCGCGCCAGTCCTCGGCGGAGAAATCGGGGCCGTAATGCGGATCGGGCAGCTGGGTGCCGAGCGCAGCGGCGGCGATCATGCCGTAGAGCGTCTCGTCGCGATTGGCCGCATCGCGGAGCAGGCCCTGCGCCTGGTCGGGCTGGCGGCAGCGGATGTGGCTGCGCGCCTGCCAGTAGAGCGCGGCCGAACTCAATTCCTCGTTCTGCGACCAATAGGCGCTGCGCTGGAACGCGTCGGCGGCGGTGGCGCAATCACCCAGACGCCATGCGGCAAGACCGGCGACCCACCAGCCTTCAGCGACCCATGCGCCGCCGCCATCCTGTTCGATCGTGCGCGCAAGCGCGAGCGCTTCGGTGTCGCGGTTCTCGATATAATAGCTCCACGCAACGCGCTGGCGCCATTCGGCGCGCGCATCGGACCCCAGTTGCGGGTCGACCTCGTCAAGCAGTGCGTGCGCGCCGGCCGGATCGTCATTGGTGATCGCGTCGCGGATGCGCGCTTCGACGTCGGACGGCAAGGAACCGTCTGCGACCGAGCGCGGCTTGATCCGCTTCGGGCTGTAGCCGGTCGAAGAAAAGCGCCGGGTTCCCGGCAGGTCGGGTAATTGCGCGGCCCCGCGCCGGATCGCGAGCCGGCCAATCTGTGCGGCTTGGGGGAGATCGGTCCCGCGGGCGAGCCAGTCGTTCAGCCGGTCGAGCGGGATTTCAGGCGAATTGGCGTGGAGATAGTATTCGGCCATTGCGAGCTGGTGCATCGGGCCGCGATCGCCTTGGGCGAGCAGTTCCTCGACCCTTGGCCAGTCCTCGCGCCGGATCGCGGCGAACAGCTCGGTGTAATAGGCGCGGTCCTCGGCCGACAGCAGCGCCGGCACGCGGGGGCTCTCCGCCAGCGCCTGGTAGTAACTGACGGTGCTGGTATTGGCCGAAACCGCGGTGGGGATCGTCGCGATCGCCGCCGCCGCTGCCATGCCGATCGTGCCGAGCCGAAGATTGGGCATATACGCCTAGTGTCCTGTCCACTCCAACCAATCCCGCCAGAGCTTCGCCTTGGTGCGCGGTGCCTTGCGCATCGCAGCCAAGCCCATTCCGGCGAGGATTGGGACCTCTAGCCCATCTTGGTTAAGACCGCGTAAGCCGACATCGCGTTGCGCCGGATCGTGCTGCAAAATCGACCGGACGTTCTGTCCGAGGACCAGCAGGCGCTCGGGCCGCACCAGCGCGATATGGCGCCATGCCAAGGCTGCAAAACCGGCGGCGTGGCGCGCCTGCCAGTCGGGCGCCGGATCGTGACGCGGGAGGATCGCGGCGCGATAGACCTTTTCCTCGTCAAGCCCGGCTGCGCGCAAGAAGGCCGAGAGCAGCTTGCCGTCGGGGCCCGACAACAGCGTGTCGCGGTCCTCGCGCTCGGGCTGGCCGACCAGTACCATCAGCTCCGGCCTCGCCGCACCGATGGGCGCTATCCGGCCACCGGTCGCGCCGGCATCGAGCTCGGGAGCCCTGATCCACCATTCGCGGAAGGCGTGCAGCGTTGTCGGCCAGTCCTCGGGCGCGCCCAGCGTAGGCGCGGCGGGTTTCTCCGGCTCTGGCTTGCGTTTGGGCGGGACCGGCACCGGCGCGGGCTCGCCTTCTTCCGCCGCGTCGGGTGCGGGTTCGGCCAGGAAACCGCTCGCATCGTCCGAATAGGCGTAGTCCACCCCGGCTTCGCGCCACCAGCCGATAACGGCTTCCATCGCCTTTTCGGCGCTATTTTCGCGTGGTTCGGCCATAGGGTTCCCGTGCGACACCCTTGACCCCGCGGGGGCTCGCGGGTCAAGGCATGCCCCACACCTTATCACGTGCAAGAGGCGAAGCATGAGCGAACGCGAATCGATGGAATACGACGTCGTCATCGTCGGCGGCGGCCCCGCCGGGTTGGCGGCGGCGATTCGGCTGAAGCAGGTCGATGCGGACCTTTCGGTCTGTATCCTCGAGAAGGGCTCGGAGATCGGCGCGCATATCCTCTCGGGCGCGACGATCGATCCCAAGGCGCTCGACGAGCTGTTGCCCGACTGGCGGGACGACGGCTGTCCACTGGCGGAGGTGCCGGTCACCGACAACCAGCACTGGATCCTGACCAAGGGCGGCAAGACCGAGCTGCCGCACCTCTTGATGCCGCCGCTGTTCTCCAATGACGGCAATTACACCGGATCGCTCGGAAACCTGTGCCGCTGGTTGGCCGAAAAGGCCGAGGCGCTCGAGGTCGAGATCTTTCCCGGCTTCCCCGCCGCCGAGGTCGTGTTCGATGAAAACGGCAACGTGAAGGGCGTCGCCACGCGCGACATGGGCATCGCCAAGGATGGCAGCCACAAGCCCGACTATCAGCAGGGCATGGAACTGCACGGCAAGTACACCTTCTTCGCCGAGGGCGTGCGCGGGCACCTGTCCAAGCACCTGATCGAAAAATTCGACCTGCGGGCCGACGCGCAGCCGCAGACCTACGGCCTCGGCATCAAGGAATTGTGGGACATCGAGCCGGGCAAGCACGTGCCGGGCCGCGTGATCCACACGCAGGGCTGGCCATTGTCCGAAAACGAGGCGTGGGGCGGGGGCTTCCTCTACCACCAGGCCAACGGGCAGGTCGCCTTGGGCTTCGTCACTGCTCTCGATTATGCGAATCCCTATCTCTACCCGTTCGAGGAATTCCAGCGCTGGAAACAGCATCCGGCTATCCGCGAGGTGCTCGAGGGCGGCAAGCGCGTGTCCTACGGCGCGCGCGCGATCAACGAGGGCGGCTGGCAGTCGGTGCCCAAGCTCGACATGCCAGGCGGCGCGCTGATCGGCTGTTCGGCCGGCTTCGTGAACGTGCCGCGGATCAAGGGCACCCACACCGCGATGAAGAGCGGGATGCTCGCCGCCGAAGCCGCCGCCGCCGCGATCAAGGCCGGGCGTGCGCAGGACAGCCTGTCCGAATACGATCAGGCGGTCCGCGACAGCTGGATCGCGACCGAGTTGAAGCTGGTGCAGAACGCCGAACCGCTCGTCGCAAAGTTCGGCGGCGCGCTGGGGACGGTGCTGGCGGGTGCGGACCTGTGGATGCGCACGCTCAAGATCGGCCTGCCCATCGCGATGAAGCATCATCCGGACAACGAGGCGCTGCAGCGCGCCGACCTCTTCAAGCCGATCGACTATCCCAAGCCCGACGGAGTGATCAGCTTCGATCGCCTGTCCTCGGTGTTCCTCTCGAACACCAATCACGAGGAAGACCAGCCGAGCCATCTCGTGCTCAAGGACCCGGACATCCCGGTGAACTACAATTTGCCGGTCTTTGCCGGGCCGTCGCAGCGCTACTGCCCGGCAGGGGTGTACGAATTCACCGGGGTCGAGGAAGGCAATCCAGAGTTCGTGATCAACGCGCAGAACTGCGTCCACTGCAAGACCTGCGACATCAAGGACCCGCTGCAGAACATCGAATGGACCGTGCCCGAAGGCGGCGGCGGTCCCAATTATCCGAACATGTGACGCGCCGGTGGCGCTGACCGAAACCGCCTATGCCAAGATCAACCTCGCGCTGCATGTCCGCAGGCGGCGCGAGGATGGCTATCATGAACTCGAGACGCTGTTCGCCTTCGTCGATGCGGGCGACGAGCTGACCGCGCGCGACGCGGTGGAGGATCGTCTCGAGGTCATGGGCGAATTCGCCGGGGCGCTCGACGATCCGTTCGACAACCTCGTGATGCGCGCGCTGGGCAAGCTGCCGCGCGCCGAGGGTATGGCGCTGACGCTCGAGAAGAACTTGCCCGTAGCGGCGGGGCTCGGTGGGGGGTCGGCCGATGCCGGAGCGGTATTCCGACTGGTCGAGCGAATGCATGGCTGGCCCGACGACTGGCAGGCGCGCGCCGCCACGCTCGGTGCCGACGTCCCGGTTTGCGTGAAGAGCGAGACGTCGATCGGTCGCGGCACCGGCGCCGATTTCGACCCCGGGCCGCAGGACCTGGAGGGCACGCCGGTACTGCTCGTAAACCCGCGCACACCGCTCGCCACCGGGCCGGTCTTCGCGGCCTGGGACGGCGAGGATCGAGGTGCGCTGCCCGGCGGCACGGCGCGCGAAATTACGCTTGCGGGGCGAAACGATCTCGAAGCCCCGGCGCTGTCGCTCTGCCCGCTGATAGATGATGTGCTCGGCGTGCTGCGCGACACGCCTGCATGGCTCGTGCGCATGTCGGGCTCGGGCGCGACCTGTTTCGCGCTGTTCGACCACGCGGCTACGCGCGACGCCGCTTCGGCGGCCATCGCTGCCTCGAATCCCGATTGGTGGCAGCTCGCGGGAAGCCTGCGATGAGCAAGATCGCGCGGATTGTCGGAGAGCCCAGGTTCGGCGGGATCATGGTTGTCTGCGATCATGGCGGACGCCGCGTGCCCGAAGGTCTTGATCTCGGGATCGAAGAGGCCGACATGAATCAGCACATCGCTTACGATATCGGGGTTGCCGAGATCGCCGAACTTATGGCGGAGAACCCCGGCACGGCAGCTTTCATCGCCGAATACAGCCGGTTGGTGGTGGACCTCAATCGACGCGCCGACGATCCCGCTGCGATTCCCGAAAGGAGCGACGGGCGCGCCATCGCGGGCAATGCCGAAATCGACCGCGCGGCGCGGCTGATGGAATATCACCACCCGTTCCATGGCGAACTCGAACGCCAGCTCGAAGCGACGCCGCCAGCGCTCACCGTGTTCCTGCACAGTTTCACGCCTCGGATGGCAACCGACGACAGCGAGCGGCCTTGGCAATGCGGGGTGCTCTACGACCATGACGATCGCGGGGCGATGATCGCGAAGCGCTTGCTGGAAGAGGAAGGCTTTCTCGTCGGCGACCAGCAGCCCTATTCGGGGGCGGTGTACAATGCCACGATCCTGCGCCATGCCGAGGAACCGGGCCGCCCCTACCTCTATCTCGAGGTACGACAGGACCTGATCGACCGTGCCGACGGCCAGGCCGAATGGGCCGAGCGCCTGCACCGCGTCTGCAACCGCATAGCGATGGAGTTGATGTGAAACGCCTGACCCTTCTTCTGTTGCTCCTCGTTGCCGCCTGTTCGCAGCCCAAAGAGGGGGCGGAGAGCGGCGAACCCGCGGCCGCTCCCACCGGCGAAACAATCGCCTGCGCGCTCGGCGGGAGCGAAAGCTTCGACAGCAAGTGCGTCGTCGAGCGCAAGGGTAACGATGTGGTCCTGCATCACCCCGACGGGGGCTTCCGCAGGTTCGTGCTCGACCCGGGTGGGGGCGGCCTGGTCGCTGCCGATGGCGCCGATAGTTCGAGCCAGCGGATCGAAGGCGACTGGCTGCTCCTGACCGTCGGCGGCGATCGCTACCGGATACCCTTCATTGCCGTGCCCGACGACGATGGCTGAGCCGATCGTCACCGGCGAAGAGATGCGCGACGCCGAGCGGGCGGCGATCGGGGGTGGTACCTCGGTCGACACGCTGATGCGGCGCGCGGGCGAGGGCGCGGCAGACTGGATCTGGCGCATGTCGGCAGGGCGCAGTGCGACCGTGCTGTGCGGCCCGGGGAATAATGGCGGCGATGGTTATGTCATCGCGCGCCGGTTGCGCGAGCTTGGCGCGAAGGTCTCGGTAGTCGCCCCGCTCGCGCCGAAGACCGATGCGGCCCGCTCGGCGCGCGCCGAATGGGGCGATCCGGTGTCCGAGGAGTGGAGCGAGGACGGCGGCGACGTGTTCGTCGACGCGCTGTTCGGGACCGGTCTTTCTCGCGGTTTGTCCGCAGAGCTTCAACAGCTTGTCCACAGGCTCGCCAACAGGCACGGGCTGTCGGTCGCGGTGGACCTGCCGAGCGGCGTGTCGAGCGACGATGGCGCATTGTTCGATGATATTCCCTCCTACGACCTCGCGCTGGCTCTCGGCGCGCTCAAGCCGGCGCATTTCCTCCTGCCGGCGGCGGCGCATATCGGCTCGCTGCGGACGGTCGATATCGGGCTCGGCGATATCCGCCATCGCGCCGAAACACTCGATCGACCGCAGATCGAGGCACCGCGGGCCGACGCGCACAAATATTCGCGCGGGTTGGCGCTGGTGGTCGGGGGTGCGATGCCCGGGGCTTCGCTGCTCGCCGCGCGGGCGGCTCAGGGTGCGGGTGCGGGCTTCGTGCAGTTGGCGAGCGACGAGACGGCAGCGGTGCCGCATGATATCGTGCAGGTCGACGGCGATCTCGAACACGCGTTATCGGACGAGCGGATCGACGCAGCCTTGGTCGGCCCCGGGCTGGGTCGCGACCAGGACGCCTCGCGGAGGCTGCAGCGCGCGCTGGCGGCCGGGATACCGCTGGTGATCGACGGGGACGCGTTGCGGCTGATCACCCCGTCCGCGACCCGCTTCGAGCGCGAATGGGACGACAATATCCTCACCCCCCATGAGGGCGAGTTGCAGGCGCTCGAGGAGCATGGCGGGATCGAAGCGCGCGGCAGCAGGCTCGACCGCGCGCGGCGGGTCGCCGACACATACGGCGCGATCGTGATCGCCAAGGGCCCCGACACCGTGATTGCCTCGCCCGACGGGCACTGCGTCTGCGCACCACGCGCGCCCAGCTGGCTGTCGGTCGCGGGTTCGGGCGACGTCCTCGCCGGGATCGCGCTGGCGCGGCGCGCGGTGTCCGAGGACCCCGACGCGTTCGACGCCGCGTGCGATGCGGTGTGGCTGCATGCCGAAGCCGCGCGATTGGCGGGCCCGTCGTTTGCCGCCGGCGAGCTGGCCGACCGCGTCTCGGCGGCGCTCGGATCGGCGCTGGCGGTTGCCCGATGAGCGAGGCGATCGTCCGCATCGCCGCGCGGGGCGAAGGCGTCACTGCCGAGGGCCGTCATGTCCGCGGAGCCGTCACCGGCGATCACGTGTCCGGCGACGGCGCGATCGTGCCTGGACCGCACCATGTTGCGCCTCCATGTCGCCACTTTCCCCAATGTGGCGGATGCCAGTTGCAGCAGGCCGACAGTGCCGCGCTCGAACAGTTCGTGCGCGAACGCGCGGCGATGGCGGCCGGGGGGCAGGGGATCGCGGTCGGCGAAGTGTGTTCCGCCGAGCTCTCACCGCCGCGCACAAGGCGCCGCGCGACGCTGCACGCGATGCGTGCGGGCGGCGGTATCCTGATCGGCTTCCGCGAGGAGAAGTCGCATCGCCTGATCGATCTCGCCGAGTGCCACGTGCTCGACCCGGCACTGTTCGCGATGGTCGAGCCGTTGCGCGGCCTGCTGGCAGGCTTCCCGGGCAAGCTCGCGGTCGACATCACGCTGACGCTGGCGGACCAGGGCGTCGACTGCCTGATCAAGGGATTGCGCGTCGAGGGTCTCAAGCAGGAGGAGGCGCTGCTCGATTTCGCCGGCGAGCACGGTGTCGCGCGGCTCGCAATCGATGACGGGCTGGGGCCCGAGAACCGCTGGGAGCCCGAGCCGGTCACGATCACGCTCGGCGGGGTACCTGTCGCGCTGCCGCACGGCGCGTTCCTGCAGGCGACGCCGCAGGGCGAGGCGGCGCTGGTCGGCACGGTGGTCGAGTGGGCGCAGGGCAGCAAGGTGATCGCCGACCTGTTCGCGGGCCTCGGTACCTTTACCTTCCCGCTCGCTGCTTCGGCCAAGGTCCTCGCGGTCGAGGCGGCGCGCGATGCGCATCTGGCCTGCAAGGCGTCGGCAAGCGTGTCGAAGCGCGCGGTCCACGCGCTGCACCGCGATCTCTATCGCAACCCGCTGCGACCCGAAGAGATGGCCGGCTGCGACATGGTGGTGCTCGATCCGCCGCGCGCGGGGGCGCGGGCACAGGTCGAGCAGCTCGCCCAGGTGCCGCCGACAGCGAAGCTCGCGCGGATCGCCTATGTCAGCTGCAACCCGGCAAGCTGGTCGCGCGACTGCAAGGCGCTGGTCGAGGCGGGTTGGCGCTGCGCCGAGCTACGCCCGGTGGGGCAGTTCCTGTGGTCGACCCATATCGAGCTCGCGAGCCTGTTCGTCCGCGACTAGCGCGGGCTTCACAAGTGGATGTCGAACACCGCGATCGCCGCGTGGAAGGTGAGCGCGATCAGCACCAGCGTCGACAGCGTGAACAGGCCGAAGCGTACCGCCACCTTGTTCACCGTCGCCTGCACCAGCGAGTGCAGCACGCGCAGCACCACGTAGGCCCAGCCGAGCCACAGGTTGAACCCGTCGCCCTGGCCGACGATCGCGATCACGATGGCGACCGCGTAGAACACGGTCGGCGCCTCGTGCAAATGGTTGTAGTTCTGCGCCTTCCACTGGACTTGCGGCGACAGGCGCTGGTCGAGGACGCCGACATTGCGCGCATCGTCGGGCTTGATCCCCGCCTTGCTCATCGCTGGCAGGCGGGTGGCGTACATCCATAGCCACATCAGCAGCGTCCAGCCGGCCAGCGCGACGACCGGCTGGAGGATCCCCATGCCCGTCACTGGATCAGGTCCGTGCCGGCGAACACCGTCATCGACAGCGCCCGCAGCGCGAGCACGGCGAGCGCCAGCGTCGAGAGCAGGAACATCAGGAAGCGCACCGGGATGCGGTTGACGGTCGCTTGCCAGATCGAATGCAGGATGCGGATCGCGACATAGGCCCAGGCGAGCGCCACATCGAGGCCGTTGGCGCCCATCATCGCGAGGATGATGACGGTCGGGTAGAAGATCGTCGGCTGTTCCATCAGGTGCGCGTAATTGTGCGATTTCCACTGCACCTCGCGCGGCAGCACCGCCTCGAGATCCTGTCCGCGCCCACCCGGAGGGCCATTCTTCAAATCGACGTTGCTCTTTGCCATCGCCGGAAAGCGGGTGCCCGCCATCCAGACCAGCATGATGATCGACCAGAAGACGAGCACCGCGGCCGGTGCGAGCATTTGCGCCTGCATTTGAAATCCCTTCCCTGTTTTGCCCGGCAGACTAGGTCTGCGGTGGCGAAAAGCAACCTAGTCCGTCGACCCCAGTACAGCGGCGAAGCTCGCCGCATCCGTGTTGCCGCCGGTGAGCAGGACGACCGCGTCCCCGTCGACCGCGATCTTGCCCGCGAGCACCGCCGCGAGCGCGGCCGCGCCGCCCGGTTCGAGCACCAGCCGGAGGTGCGCGAAGGCGAAGCGCTGGGCTGTCCGGATCTCGGCCTCGGTGGCGCGCGCCCATTCGCTTGCGCGCTCACGCAGGATGTCGAAGTTGATGGGGCGCGTGGCGAAGGTCTGGAGCGCGTCGCAGGCGGTCGGCGGCGGGTCGTCGATCGACTGGATTTCACCCGTCTCGAGGCTGCGGCAGACATCGTCCCAGCCCTCTGGTTCGACCAGCGCGATCGCGCTGTCGGGGCAGGCGAGGGCGAGACCGGCGGACAGGCCGCCACCGCCGCAACAGGCGACCAGCTTCGACGGTTGGCGGCCGAGCTGGCGGGTGATCTCGATGCCGGCGCTGCCCTGGCCCTCGATCACCCAGGGATCGGCATAGGCGTGGACGTGAGTCGCGCCGCGCTCGCCGGCGATGCCTTGCGCGATCGCCTCGCGGTCCTCGGTCATGCGGTCGTAGGTGACGACCTCCGCGCCCAGCGCCCGGGTGCGGTCGAGTTTCACCTGCGGCGCATCCTCCGGCATCACGATCGTCGCCGCGATACCGAGTTCGCGGGCGGCCCAGGCGACGCCCTGCGCGTGGTTGCCGCTCGACACGCCGACGACGCCCGCCGCACGCTCTTCTGCCGACAGGTCGGTCAGCCGGTGCCAGCCGCCGCGGATCTTGAACGCGCCGATCGGCTGCAGGCACTCTGCCTTGACGTGGAAGCGCAGATCGTCGTGCTCGACCGGGAGCAACGGCGTGGGTGGCAGCCTGGCGGCGATCTTGTCGGCCGCGGCCTGCACGCCCGCGCGGGTGGGTTGGCGCTGCCCGCTCATCGGCTCGTCGCTCCTGCGCCACGGATGGACCGCGTGTTACACTGTCCAGGCAAGAAAATTTCCCGGATCGAAAGCGCGCCAGCGTTCGGAATTCGCGATGAAAGGGCAAGTGTTTCCATCCGCACCTTTTGCCCGTTCGCGGCGCGGTAGGAAAGCGTCGGATCATGTTGCGGTGTCGGCGCATTCCCTTATGTGGGCGCCACATACGAAATCTACGGAGCGAACATGAGCAAGGTATTGGTGATCGGCGCGGGCGGCGTGAGCTCGGTCTGCGTGCACAAGATGGCGATGAATGCGGACATTTTCGGCGAGATCCACCTTGCCAGCCGCACCAAGAGCAAGTGCGATGCGATCGCCGAGAGCGTGAAGGAACGCACCGGGCAGGAGGTTGCGACCTACGAGATCGACGCCGAGGAAGTGCCCGCGATGGTCAATTTGATCCGCAAGATCGAGCCTTCGCTCGTGGTCAATCTCGCGCTGCCGTACCAGGACCTGCCGATCATGGACGCCTGCCTCGAAACCGGCGTGGATTACCTCGACACCGCCAATTACGAGCCCAAGGACGAGGCCAAGTTCGAATATCACTGGCAGTGGGCATATCACGACCGCTTCAAGGAGGCGGGCATCATGGCGCTGCTCGGCTCGGGCTTCGATCCGGGCGTCACCAGCGTGTTCGCGATGTGGCTGAAGAAGCACAAGCTCAAGACCATCCGCCAGCTCGACATCCTCGATTGCAACGGCGGTGATCACGGCCAGGCTTTCGCCACCAATTTCAATCCGGAAATCAATATCCGCGAAGTCACCGCGCCCGCGCGCCACTGGGAAAACGGCGAGTTCGTCGAGACCCCTGCGATGGGCAAGCGGATGGTGTTCGACTTCGAAGGCGTGGGCGCCCGCGCGGCCTACATGATGTATCACGAGGAGCTCGAAAGCCTGTCGAAGTTCATCCCCGAACTCGAGCGCGGCCGCTTCTGGATGACCTTCGGCGACGAGTACATCAAGCACCTCACCGTGCTGCAGAATGTCGGCATGACGAGCATCGACCCGATCAAGTACAAGGGCCAGGAAATCATCCCGCTGCAATTCCTCGCCGCGGTCCTGCCCAAGCCCGAAAGCCTCGGCGAGACGACCAAGGGCAACACCAATATCGGGGTGATCGCGACCGGCGAGGCGCTCGACGGATCGGGCGAGAAGACCTTCTACATCAACAATATCTGCAGCCACGAAAAGGCGTATGAGGAAACCGGCAACCAGGCGGTCTCCTACACCACCGGCGTCCCCGCGATGGTCGGCAGCGCGATGATGCTGACCGGCAAGTGGAAGGGCGACGGCGTGTTCAACATGGAGCAAATGGATCCCGACCCGTTCCTCGAGATGCTCGGTGAACAGGGCCTGCCCTATCAGGTGAAGGAACTCGACCGCCCGGTCGATTTCTGATCGCGTGAAGATCGGTTCGACGCTGATCGAGGCCGTCCGCGGCAACATCGTGACGATGGAGTTCGACGCTATCGTCAACGCGGCCAATTCCTCATTGCTCGGTGGCGGCGGCGTCGATGGCGCGATCCATCGTGCCGCCGGGCCGGATCTCGTCCACGAATGCCGACTGCTTGGCGGTTGCAAGACCGGGCAGGCCAAGACCACCAAGGGCTACCGACTCCCGGCGGAGCATATCATCCACACCGTCGGCCCCGTCTGGCGCGGCGGCGGCAATGGCGAGCCCGAACTGCTCGCCAGCTGCTACCGCCAGTCGCTCGAGCGTGCTGTCGAAGTGGGGGCGCGGACAGTCGGTATCCCGGCGATTTCGACCGGTCTATTCGGCTATCCGCTGGACCGCGCGGCTGAAGTCGCGGTGGAATCGATTGCAGGTTTTTTGGAAGAACGGACCGACTGCTTCGAGCGTATCGCGCTGGTCTGCTTCGACGATGACGCCAAGTCGGCCTTCGACACGGCATTGGAGGAATACTGATGGAAACCAGAGCAGGCGATCCGGGCGCCTTCCGCCAATTCGACCTGTCGCGGGTCGACAGCCCCTCCTTCGTGATCGACGCGGCCAAGCTGCGCGACAATTGCCGGATCCTCGCCGAAATCCGCGACGAGGCCGACATCAAGGTGCTGGCGGCATTGAAGGCGTTCAGCATGTGGAGCGTTGCGCCTCTGATCGGGGAATATCTCGACGGCGTGTGCACCTCGGGCCTGTGGGAAGCGCTGCTCGCCTCCGAACACTATGACGGCGAGATCGCGACCTACAGCGCGGCCTACAAGCCCGAGGACATTCCCGAGGTCTGCCGCCTGTCCGACCACGTGATCTTCAATTCGCCGCAGCAGATCGCGCGCGCGGCGCTGATCCTCGAGCAGGCGCGCTCGCAGGGCAACGATTTCGACGTGGGCCTGCGGATCAACCCGCAATCGCCCGAGGGCGAAGTGCCGCGCTACGATCCGTGCGCGCCGCATTCTCGGCTCGGCTTCCCGCTCGACCAGCTGACCGATGAGCACATGGAGGGGGTCAATGGGATCCACTTCCACACGCTGTGCGAGCAGGATTTCGAGCCGCTCCATCGGACCTGGGACAAGGTGTTCGACGCCATCGAACCTTATTTCGACCAGCTCGACTGGATCAACATGGGCGGCGGGCACCACATCACCCGCGCCGATTACCAGCGCGAGGAACTGGTCGAATTCCTCAAGGACGCCAAGGAAGACACCGGCTGCGAGATCTATCTCGAACCGGGCGAGGCGGTGGCGCTCGATGCGGGTATCCTCGTCGGCACCGTGCTCGACACCCACGTCAACGAAATCCCGCTGGCGATCACCGACGTCTCCGCCACCTGCCACATGCCCGACGTCATCGAGGCGCCCTATCGCCCCGCCATGCTGGGCGAGCAGGGGGAGGGGAGCCCGGTCCGCTTCGGCGGTCCGTCCTGCCTCGCGGGCGACGTGATCGGGGATTACGTCATGCCCGGCAAATGCGAGCCGGGTGCGCGCTTCGCCTTTCTCGACCAGGCGCATTACTCGATGGTCAAGACCACGACCTTCAACGGCGTGCCGCTGCCCTCGATCTGGCTGTGGGACAGCCAGACCGACCAGCTCGAGCAGATCCGCAAGTTCGGTTATCGCGATTTCCGCGATCGGCTGAGCTGACGATCTCGGAACGCATGGCCGCGCGGCGGCATTGACCGTACGAACCTGCATGTTTCGCGCTTGCATCTGCGCGCAACGGCTCTATATGCGCGCTTCCGCTGCCCCAAGGGGACTTCCTAACCGCAAGGCAGCTTGTCGTTTCATGGTTTAACAAACCGTTTTGGGGGTCCCTTGAATTGCACCATTTCCCTGACGCCAAGGCTGTAGTCGACGCCCTCGAGCCCGACGAGCCCGTGATCCTCGACCGGCCGCACGCGGCCCGGCGCGCGGCGCGTTTCTTCGTCGAGAAGTTCCCCGGCAAGTCGCTTTACGCGGTGAAGGCCAATCCTTCGCCCGACCTGCTGCGCGTCCTGTGGGATGCCGGGGTGACGCATTACGACGTCGCCTCGATCGCCGAGGTGCGCCTCGTGCGCTCGATCCTGCCGCAGGCAACGCTGTGCTTCATGCACCCCGTCAAGACCGCGCGCGCAGTGGCCGAGGCCTATCACGAGCACGGCGTGAAGGTGTTCAGTCTCGATTGCCGCGAGGAGCTCGACAAGATCGTCGCAGCGACCCGCGACGAGGCCGGCAACGACGCCGCCGATCTCGCGCTGCTGGTGCGGCTGCGGGTCTCGTCCGAGCACGCGCAGCTCTCGCTCGCGAGCAAGTTCGGGATCGACCTCGCGGACGCCACCGGGCTACTGCAGGCGACCCGGCAGGTCGCCGACACCTTCGGCATCTGCTTCCACGTCGGCAGCCAGGCGATGACGCCCTTCGCCTACGTGCAGGCGATGGAGCGCGTGCGCGCGGCGATCGTCGCGGCCTCGGTCACGGTCGACGTGATCGATGTCGGCGGGGGGTTCCCGAGCGTGTATCCCGGCATGGAACCGCCGCCGCTCGAGGACTTCTTCGGCGCCATCCACAATGCCAACGAATCGCTCCCGATCTCTTATTCCTCCGAGCTGTGGTGCGAGCCCGGCCGCGCGCTGTCGGCGGAATACAATTCGCTGATCGTGCGGGTCGACCGTCGCCGCGGCGACGAGCTCTACATCAATGACGGTGCCTATGGCGCGCTGTTCGACGCCGCACATGTCGGCTGGCGCTTCCCCGTCCGCCGACTGGGCGACAACGGCACACCCACCGATGCCGAGACCTATCGCGAATTCGCCTTCTACGGCCCGACCTGCGACGATGCCGACTACATGGCCGGCCCGTTCCTGCTGCCCGAGGATATCGGTGCCGGCGACTATATCGAGATCGGCATGATCGGCGCCTATGGTGCGACGATGAAGACCGGCTTCAACGGCTTCGGCGGCGCGACCGTGGTGACCGCGACCGACGAACCGATGGCGAGCCTCTATCGCGACGACCGCGAGATCGTCCGCCGCGACAACGTGGTGAGCCTGCGCTAGACAGCACAATCTCCATGTGTATTATATAAGCAATACACATGGAGATGACGATGCTGAAACAGATGCTAATTGCGGCGATTGGTGTAATTGCGTTCGCGACACCGTTGCCCGCGCAGGAAGCCCCGCCGACCACGCAGGTGATGGTTCTCGGCAGCTATCACTTCTCCAATCCAGGCCTCGATGCTGTCAATCTCGAAGCGGACGACGTTCTGTCGGAACGGCGCCAGCGCGAGATCCAGATCCTGGCGGAGACGCTTGCCGAATGGCGTCCGACCAAGATCGTCGTCGAACGTGTTGTCCCGGCACCGACATTTCTTGATTCGCGCTACGCGGATTACGAGAAATCGCTCGCGACGCTGCGGGGGGAGGACGTCCAGATAGGATACAGGGTGGCGAAGATGCTCGATCACCCGGCGGTCTATGGATTCGACGAGCAACCCCAAGGCGATGAACCCGACTATTTCCCGATGGGTCCGCTGATGGAGTTCGCCAAAGAGAACGATCAGCAGAATGTCGTCGCGGGACTCATGGCGATCGTAGAGGCCAAGATGGCTGAAGAACAGGCTGCAATGGAAGGCCGTTCGATTGCTGCAAATCTGCTGATGCACAACGATCCAGAAGTTCTCACTTCGATGCACGACCGCCTGTATTACGGGTTGATCGAGATCGGTGATGGCGAGGATCAACCCGGAGCTGTGCTGAACGCAATGTGGTACATGCGCAATGCCAAGATGTTCGCCAAGATGGACATGGTCGCTGAGCCAGGCGATCGGGTGTTGATGATTGTCGGCAGCGGACACGCCACCTGGATGCGTCATTTCGCCCAACGCACGCCGGGCTATAGCCTCGTCGAGAGCTATCCTTATCTCGAGCTGGCCGACGCCCGCAGCGCGGATACGGAATAACGATCCCGATGCACCCGCCGCAATTTCCGTGAAGCGTGGGTCTACCTGCGAAGAACCCCACGCCTTGTGCGGGGTGCGCCGGATCGACGACTTGCGTCACCCTCTTCGGCTTCGTAGCATGTTGCTCGTTACTAACCGTTCATCAAAGGATACTGTATGACCGCCGGGCCCATCGTCGTCGCCACCGATTTCAGCGCCCGTTCGGACCGCGCGGTCGATCGTGCGATCCTGCTCGCCGAGCAGCTCTCGCGCCCGCTCAAGGTAATTCACGCGACCGAATTGTCGGAGAATTCGCAGGCCGATCGCAAGCGACTCGAGCGCCAGCTGCGCGAGCTCGTCCGCGATGCCGATTGCGAGGTCGAGCTGCTGTGTCCGAGCGGGACCGTGCCCGAGGCAATCATCGGCGCGGTGCGCGAGTCGGGCGCATCGCTGCTGGTGATGGGCGTCGCGCGCTACAATTCGGTCGGCGACTACTTCCTCGGCACCGCGGTCGATCACGTGCTGCGGTACAGCGAAATCCCGACGCTGGTGGTCAAGCGGCGTGCATCCGGGCCGTATCGTCGCGTCCTCGTCGGCACCGATTTTTCCGAGGCCTCGCGGCAGGTGCTCGACCAGGCGCAGGCGCTGCTGCCCGAGGCCGATTTCCATGCCGTGCACGCCTATCACGTCCCCTTCGACGGCTGGCAGAAGGCCGAATATATCCGCGACGAACTGCGGGAGCACGTCGACTCCGAGATGGCGAAATTCACCCGCGACCACGACCACCTCGAGGGAGAGACGGTCGAGGGCGAGACCGGGCGGGTGATCGCACGCGCGCTCGAGCGGCACGATTGCCAGCTGATCGCGATCGGATCGCACGGTCACAGCGGCTTCCGCCAGGCGCTGCTCGGCAGCACCACCAGCGACCTCCTGCGTGAACTCGATGCCGACGTGTTGGTCTTTCCGCCCGCGAAGGACGCCTAGCGCGGCGGCCGCGCCGCGAGCGCGTCAGAATCGGACCGTTTTCATCGCTTCTCGCCCGTCCTATTCGAGCGGTGGGCATCTGCGAAGGAGTCTGCCGTGGATTTGAAGAGGCTGGGCCGCAATACCGTCGCGGCGATCGCTGTCCTCGTTGTGTCGGGCACCGCTATGGGGGCGGCGCAGGCGCAGCGCCAGGATGCGGCCGGCGGAGACACGATCACCGTGCTGCGGAAGGACGAGACCTACACCTATTTCCTGCACGCCTCGAACGGGGCGGTCCGATATTGCAAGCTGTGGGAAGGTTACAGCCCGAGCATCACCTGCACGGAGTGGACCTGACCTATCCGGCCCCGCCGACGACCACTTCCATGAAGCGGCGCGGGGTTTTCGGCTGTTCGGGCACGATACCCTTGGTCTCCGCACCCTGCGGCAACGCTTCGAGCGGCATGCCGGCGGCGGCGAGGGCATAGGGGCTGATCCGGTGGCGGGTGCACAGGCCCCCCGCACCGTCCGACACCAGCGGTGCCTCGAACTCGACCCCGAATTTTTCTTCCTTGGAATGCTTGACCACACCGACGGCGAGCTGGCCGCCGCCCAGATCGAGCACGATCGGCTCGCCCTCCGGCACCCCGACCAGTCCTTCGACCAGCGCGCCGGTGGTCGAGAGGTCGCGCATCACCGCCGTGTAGCGATGATCCTCGTGGATCACGCCTATGCGGCGATAGACCGAGCGACGATCGGGCCGGTGGGTCTCCGGGCCGTCGGGTTCGATCCGCAACTCGTCGGCCTCGATCAGCTCGGCGATCTCGGCGGCGGGCATCGCCTTGGAGTAGAGCCAGCCCTGGATATATTTTGCACCCTTCGACTTGACCAGTTCGAGCTGGTCGAACGCCTCGACGCCCTCGACCGTCACATCCATGCCCAGCGCGTCGGACAGGCCGATGATCGCGGCGATGATCTTGGCGCTGTTCTGGTCTTGCAGGGTGCAGGAGTCGACGAAGCTCTTGTCGACCTTGAGCTTGTCGAACGGCGCGGCGCGCAGATAGCTGAGCGAGGAATAGCCGGTGCCGAAATCGTCGAGCGCGATGCGCACGCCGAGTTTCTTCAGCTGGTCGAAGGTTTCCTCGACCGTCTCGCTATCGCCCATGAACACGCTCTCGGTCAGTTCGAGTTCGAGCCGATCGGGATCGAGCTCGCTCGCCGCGAGCGCGTTGGTGACGAGGCTGACGAAACCCTTCTGCGCGAACTGCTTGGCCGAGACGTTGACCGCGACGCGGACCGATTTCGGCCAGGCCTTGGCATCCTCGCAGGCGCGCCGCAGCGCCCATTCGCCGAGCTGGTTGATCAGTGCACTGCTTTCGGCGACCGGAATGAAAGCGGATGGCGGCACCGGACCGCGCTCGGGATGCTCCCACCGCATCAGTGCCTCGAAACCGACGACCATCGAATTGTCGCACTGGACGACCGGCTGGTAATGCAGCTCGAGCTGGTCTTCGTTGAGCGCGATCCGCAAATCGTCGAGCAGCTCCTGGCGTTCCTCCTCCTCGTCCTTGAGATCGGCCGAGTAGAAGCGGAACTGGCCGCGCCCACCGTGCTTGGCGGCATAGAGCGCGAGGTCGGAGGCATGGATCAAGTCCTCGCTCTCGAGCGCGTCATAGGGCGCGATCGCGATCCCGACTGAGGTCCCGATGACAGCGCGCTTGCCGTCGATCGGATAGGGTTGCGAGACGATCTGGATGATCTTGTCGGCCAGCTCGCCGAGTTTCCCGCGATCGTCGATATCGGGCAGGATGATCTGGAATTCGTCGCCGCCCAGACGGCCGATCTCGCCGCGGTCGCCGACGATCGATGTCAGGCGTTCGGCGACGGTCTTGAGCAGCTCGTCGCCGGCCTGGTGGCCCATCGTGTCGTTGACCTGCTTGAACTTGTCGAGGTCGAGCATCATCAGCGCGCAATTGCGCTTGGCCGTCTTGAACGCGGCGAGCACGCTGTCGATCCGGCGGCTCATCCGGTGGCGGTTGAACAGGCCGGTGAGCGAATCGTATTCGGCGAGGCGGCTGTCCTCGAGCTTGCGGTTGTATTCGACCGTCACGTCCTTCGCCGCCCCGCGATAGCCGAGGAAGTTGCCCTCGGGGTCGAGTTTGGGGTGGGCCGAGACCTGCCACCATTTCTGCGTTCCGGTCCTGGTCTCCGGAAGCATGCAACGCACCACGGCATCGGTCAGCTTGCCCCGCGCCTTGATCTGGAATTTGAGCGGGCGCGAGGAGCGGCCGTCGGGATCGTCGGGATCGGTTTCGAACAGGGACGCGAAGGGCTGCGCCAACAATTGCGACGGATCGACGCCGAGATGCTCTGCCGCGCCAGGCGACAGGTAGATCAGCTTGCCGTCGCCGTCGGTCGCCCAGATCCACGCAATTCCGGTGCGCTCGAAATCGTCGAGCACTTCGAGCCGCGCCTTCGCATCGGTGAAACCAGCCGCATCCGCGAACTCGGGACCGCCCGCATCCGCATGCGTCGGAACCTCGGCAGCGCTGCCTCGATTTCGGAAAAATGCCATCGTCGTCCCTGTGCGGGGGCGTCCTTTTACGCGCACCGCCCCAAGGCAATGTCACGGTAAGGTTTCCATTCGCCTAACGATTTTCGTTTTGTCGCGCCGAGATCGTGTCAGGGATCGACGAATTTTCTCGCGGATTCGCGGCGATGCGGGCATCCCGGCCAGCAGCAAGGGCGCTTCTTGCCCTCGAGTATCTCCTCGCGCAGCCGCGCACGGCGCTTTTCGCGCGTCGCCTCCTGCTTTGCCGAGATCGTCCAGCAGATCCATTCGTTGCGCGCCAGCGCAGTCAGCGCGTGCCATTTTTCGGCCAGTTCGGGGCTGGCGTCGAGCATGGCCTTGAGTGCGGGAGGTGTACGGTGGCGAAAGTCGGGGTCGGCAACCGCAACCACGGATCAGGCGGCCTGGCGCAGTTCCAGGTCGAGCCGGTCCCAGATCTCGACCAGCGCGGCGACGAGTTCGCGCATCATTTCCTCGCTGTGCGCGGGGCCGGGGGTGAAGCGCAGGCGCTCGGTGCCGCGCGGCACGGTCGGGAAATTGATCGGCTGCACGTAGACGCCGTATTCGGCGAGCAGGATGTCCGAGATCTTCTTCGCGCGCACCGGATCGCCGACCATAAGCGGGACGATATGCGTGGTGCTGTCCATCACCGGCAGGTTGGCTTCGGCCATCAGCGCCTTGAGCCGGGCGGCGGCGAGTTGCTGCGCGTCGCGCTCCTCGCTGGAAGCCTTGAGGTGTTTGACCGAGGCCAGCACGCCCGCGACCAGCACCGGGGAGAGCGAGGTGGTGAAGATGAAGCCCGGGGCGTAGCTGCGGATGCAGTCGATGATCTTCTTGTCGGCCGCGATGTAGCCGCCCATCACGCCGAACGCCTTGCCCAGCGTGCCCTCGATGATGTCGATCCGGTGCGCGGCCTCGTCGCGCTCGGTGATCCCGCCGCCGCGCTTGCCGTACATGCCGACCGCGTGGACCTCGTCGACATAGGTCAGCGCGTTGTATTTCTCGGCGAGGTCGCAGATCGCGTGGACCGGGGCGACGTCGCCATCCATCGAATAAACGCTTTCGAACGCGATCAGCTTGGGCGCGTCACGATCCTCGGCGGCGAGCAATTGCTCGAGATGGTCGAGATCGTTGTGACGGAACACCCGCTTGTCGCAGCCCGAATTGCGGATCCCGGCGATCATGCTCGCATGGTTCAATTCGTCGGAAAAGATCACGCAGCCCGGCAGGAGCTTGGCAAGCGTCGACAGGGTCGCGTCGTTGGAGACGTAGCCGCTGGTGAAGAGCAGCGCGCCTTCCTTGCCGTGGAGGTCGGCCAGCTCGTGCTCGAGCTCGACATGGTAGTGGGTGTTGCCGCCGATATTGCGCGTGCCGCCCGAACCCGCGCCGACATCGTGCAGCGCCTCTTCCATCGCCTCGATCACCTTGGGGTGCTGGCCCATCGCGAGGTAGTCGTTCGAACACCACACGGTGATCGGTTTCGGGCCGTTATGCCCGGCGAAGCAGCGTGCGTTGGGGAAGGCGCCCTTGTTGCGCAGGATGTCGATGAAGACGCGGTAGCGCCCTTCCTCGTGGAGGCGTTCGATCGCCTGGTCGAAGATATGCTGGTAGTTCATCGGTGCATCGATTCCGTGCGCGGTGCACTAGCGCCGTAACCCGCCGATTAGAAGGATTGTCTTTGCGAACGACTCGCAAGAATTCAGAGGGTTTCGCACGCCTCGAGGCCGTAGCGGGCGAGCGCGGGTTCGAGCGCGGAGAAACGTCCGTCGGGCGCGGTCAGGACAAGCCGGTCGGGGCGGTCGCGGGTGAATGATTGGCCTTCGAGCAGGTGGGCGACCCGCCGGGCGATCCCTTCGGCCCCGTGGACGAAGCGCATGCGCCGAGGATCAGGGCCCAGCGCGGCGCGCAATTCGTCCTCGACCAGCGGGAAATGGGTGCATGCGAGCACCACCGTGTCCATCCGCTCGCCTCCGGGCTGCTGGCGGAAGGCGCGGGCGACGCGTTCGAACACCGCCGGGTCGGGGGTGCCGCCGTGGAGTTTTTCCTCCGCCGCCGCCACCAGCTCGGCCGAGCCGTGGCGCAGCAGGATGCAGCCATTGGCGAAATCCTGCGCCAGGGCATCGACATAGGCCTGGCGCACGGTCGCCTCGGTGCCGAGCAGGCCGATCACCCCGCTCTCGGTCAGCTTGGCGGCGGGCTTGATCGCGGGCACCGTGCCGACCACCGGCAGGTCGAGCGCGGCGCGGACGTCTTCCAGCGCGATGGTCGAGGCTGTGTTGCAGGCGATCACGACGAGGCGGGGGCGGTAGCGTTCGACCAGCCGCCCGAGCAGCGCCGGGATCCGCGTCGCGATCTGCGCCTCGCTCTTGGTGCCGTAGGGATAGCCCGCATTGTCCGCGGCATAGACCACCGGTGCTTCGGGCAGTTCGCGGCGCACGGCCTCGAGCACCGACAATCCGCCGACGCCGGAATCGAACAGCAGGATGGGAGCGGTCGCTTGTGAAATGTCCAATTCCGTTCGTCCTGAGCTTGTCGAAGGACCGTTGTTTCTACTAGCGTTGCGCATAAGCAGGACAGCCGCGCTTCGACAAGCTCGGGGCGCACGGGGAGGCCAAGATGTTCGAATTCAACACCGAAACCGGGCTAGCGATGCTCGCCGCCTACCTCGTCGGTTCGATCCCGTTCGGCCTGCTGCTGACCAAGGCGGCGGGGTTGGGCGACGTCCGCGCGCAGGGCTCGGGCAATATCGGCGCGACCAACGTGTTGCGCGCCGGGGGCAAGAAGCTCGGCGCGGCGACCTTGCTGCTCGACCTGCTCAAGGGGCTGGCGGGCGTGCTGATCGCGCGCTTCGCGTTCGGAGAGGATACGGTGCCCTATGCCGCCGTCGCCGCCGTGCTGGGCCATTGTTTCCCGGTCTGGCTCGGCTTCAGGGGCGGGAAGGGCGTGGCGACCAATGCGGGCGTCGCCTTCGGTCTCGCCTGGATGCTGGGTGCGGTCTACGCGATCGCCTGGCTCGGTGTCCTCGCGGTGACGCGGATCAGCTCGCTGGCGGGAATGACGGCGGTGGTGGTCACGGCGGTGGCCGCGTGGTTCGCGGGCGAGACGGAAGCGTTCATCGCGCTGGCGGTGATCGCGGCGCTCGTTCTGTGGCTCCACCGCGCGAATATCGGGCGGCTGCTCAAGGGTGAGGAACCTAAGGTCGGTTCGAAGACGTGAGCGCGCTCACCCGTGACGAGGCCTTCGCACGCATCCGCCTGCTGCGCTCGCCCAATGTCGGGCCGGTGGGCTACCGGCAATTGCTCCAGCGCTTCGGCACCGCTGCCAGGGCGATCGAGGGACTGCCCGATCTGGCGCAGCGCGGCGGGCGAAGGATTACCCCCACGCCGGTCGGCAAGGTCGAGGGAGAGATCGCGGCGGTGAAGAAGGCCGGCGCGCGATACCTGTTCCACGACCAGCCCGATTACCCGCCGCTATTGGCCGAGCTCGACAGCGCGCCGCCGATCCTGACCTATCGCGGCGATCCCGCACTGGCGGCGAAGCCTTGCGTGGCGATGGTCGGTGCACGCAACGCCTCGGCGGCGGCGGTCAAGCTGGCGCGCGATTTCGCGGCGAAGTTGGCGGCCGAGGGTTGGACCGTCGTTTCGGGCCTCGCGCGCGGGATCGACGGGGCGAGCCACGAAGGCGCCATGCCCAGCACGATCGGTGTCATCGCGAGCGGAATCGATATCGCCTATCCGTCGCAGCACGCAGAACTGCAGGAACGGATCGCCAACGAGGGCCTGCTGATTGCCGAACAGCCCCCCGGTACCGAGCCGCGCGGGCGGCACTTCCCCTCGCGCAACCGCATCATCGCCGGGCTGGCGGCGGGCACGCTGGTGGTCGAGGCCGCCCCCAAATCGGGTTCGCTGATCACCGCGCGGTTGGCGGGCGAGGCGGGGCGCGAGGTGATGGCGATCCCTGGTAGCCCGCTCGACGCGCGCAGCCACGGTTGCAACCAGCTCATCCGCGAAGGCGGCGTGCTGGTCCAGTCGGCGGACGAAGTGATCGAACTGCTCTCCGGCTTCGACGGCAACCCGCGCAGCACGTTCCGCGAGGCAAGCGCACCGATGTGGGAGCCCGTCGAGGATTTGTCCGAAGCCGAACCCGCTGAGCTGGCCGACTGGCTTACCACCGCACCGGTCGCGGTCGACGAACTGATCCGCCAGTCGGGCGAGGACGCGGCGGCGGTTCAATTGGCGCTGCTGGAGCTCGAACTGGCCGGACGGTTGGAGCGGCACGCGGGTGGCCGAGTCAGTCTGCGCTAGGCCGCACTCTCTACGGATTTGATTTCAAATTCGAGATCGTAGGGGTCGAGTTTGTCGGTTCGAGCAGGCGTGACTGTCCAAAATTCGATTTGGTCGATGAGTCCGTTGGCTTGGAAGAGGATGATCCCCATGCCGTTCTCAATTCCAGACACCTCGGCGAATGCATGTGCGACGTCCGATTTGGACTGGGTCATCAAAGGGGCATCTTTCTTAACCTTCAGCGTCGTGAAAAATCCGACACCCGTATTCTCTCTCTTAACGACCTCTGCGTTCGCCACTTGCATTTCCAAGGTGGGCCTAGCTTCGGGACACGCCTCGATCATGCGCGAGAGCCCAGCGTTCTCGAGATTTGTAAATTTCATTCTGCAAGCATTGATCGGGCGAGGGCTGCCTTGCAAGCCGATCGACCACAAACCCGCTTGACGAATCGCGCGGCTCGCTGACCATCGCGCGTACGTACACGTACACACGTAAGGGACTGCCCGAACTCACATGCAGCTTGTTATCGTCGAATCGCCGGCCAAGGCGAAGACCATCGAGAAATACCTCGGCAAGGACTACAAGGTCCTCGCCAGCTACGGCCATGTCCGCGACCTGCCGCCCAAGGATGGCAGCGTGCGCCCGGACGAGGATTTCGCAATGGACTGGGAGGTCTATGCCGACCAGCGCAACCGCTCGCAGGTCAAGGCGATCGCCGATGCGGCCAAGAAGGCCGACCGCCTGATCCTCGCAACCGACCCCGATCGCGAGGGGGAGGCGATCAGCTGGCACGTGCTCGACCTGCTGAAGAAGCGTAAGGCGCTGCCCGCCGAGGTCGAGCGGGTGACCTTCAATGCGATCACCAAGCAGGCGGTGACCAACGCGATGGAGCATCCGCGCCAGCTCGACCAGGACCTGATCGACGCGTATTTCGGCCGCCGCGCGCTCGATTACCTGTTCGGCTTCACGCTTTCGCCCGTGCTGTGGCGCAAGCTGCCCGGCGCGAAGTCGGCGGGCCGCGTGCAATCGGTCGCATTGCGGCTGATCGTCGATCGCGAGCGCGAGATCGAGGCGTTCAAGTCCGACGAATACTGGTCGGTCGTCGCCAAGATGGAGCAGGACGGCACCGGCTTCGACGCGCGGCTGGTCAAGTTCGAGGGCGAGAAGCTCGAAAAGCTCTCGCTCGGCAATGAGGGCATTGCGGGCAAGGCCAAGACGGCGGTCGAAGAGAGCGAATTCCGCGTCGTCGGCGTGGATACCAAGCCGTTGCAGCGCAGCCCCGCTCCGCCCTTCACGACCTCCACGCTGCAGCAGGAGGCCGCGCGAAAACTCGGCTTTTCGGCCAGCCACACGATGCGGCTCGCGCAGTCGCTCTACGAGGCGGGCGCGATCACCTACATGCGTACCGACGGCGTCTCGATGGAAGGCAGCGCGATCGCCAGTGCGCGCAAGGCCATCACGCGCCGTTACGACGGACATTACCTCCCCGAAAAACCGCGCCAGTACAAGACCAAGGCCAAGAATGCTCAGGAAGCGCACGAAGCGATCCGGCCGACCGATTTCATCAAGGAAAAGGCCGGGCGCGGCGACGAGGAAAAGCTCTACAAGCTGATCTGGACGCGCGCTCTGGCGAGCCAGATGGCCTCGGCGCGATTGGAGCGCACGACCGTCCATTTCGAGGACGCGACCGGCCAGCACGGCCTTCGCGCCAACGGCCAGGTGGTGAAGTTCCCCGGCTTCCTCGCGCTGTACGAGGAAGGCATCGACAAGCGCGGCGACGAAGAGGACGAGGACGGTTTGCTGCCCTTCCTGCGCGAGGGCGATGCGCCGGCGAAGCGCGAGGTGATCGCGACCCAGCACTTCACCCAGCCACCGCCGCGCTTTTCCGAGGCCTCGCTGGTCAAGCGGCTCGAGGAGCTCGGCATCGGGCGTCCCTCGACCTACGCCTCGACGATCCAGACGCTGCGCGATCGCGATTACGTGCGGATGGAGAAGAACCGCTTCCACGCCGAGGAAAGCGGGCGCCTGCTGACCGCCTTTCTCGAACGCTTCTTCACTCGTTACGTGGCGTTCGATTTCACCGCCGGGATGGAGGACGAACTCGACGAGGTCTCGGGCGGGCGTGCCGAGTGGAAGAAGGTGCTCGAAGCCTTCTGGCGCGACTTCAAGCCCAAGAGCGACGAGGTGATGGAGCGCAAGCCCTCCGAAGTCACCGAGGTGCTCGACGGCTTCCTCGAGGATTACCTGTTCCCCCCGCGCGAGGACGGGACCGATCCGCGCCTGTGCCCGCGCTGCCAGGACGGGCGGCTCGCGCTGCGCGGTGGCAAGTACGGTGCATTCGTCGCCTGCTCGAACTATCCCGAATGCAAGTTCACCCGCCGTTTCGCCCAGCCGGGCGCCGATGGCGAGGATCCGGCCGAAGATACCATCATGGGCAAGGATCCCGAGACCGGTCTCGAGGTCGAGCGCAAGACCGGGCGATTCGGACCCTACATCCAGCTGGGCGAGGGCAAGGACGCCAAGCGCGCCTCGATTCCCAAGGACCTCGACGACTTCGATCTCGAATGGGCGCTGAAGCTGCTCTCGCTGCCGCGCGTGATCGGCCAGCATCCCGAGACAGGCAATGATATCGAAGCAAGCATAGGGCGTTACGGGCCTTACCTCAGGCACGATGGCAAGTATGCCAAGCTGCAATCGACCCGCGACGTCTTCGACACCGGCATGAACGCCGCGGTCACGCTGCTGGCCGAAGCCGCCAATCGCAAGGGCGGCGGGCGCGCCAAGGCCGAGCCGATCAAGACCTTCGGCAAGCACCCGGTGTCCGAGGCCGAGATGAAGGTCCTGCCGGGCCGCTACGGTCCCTATGTCACCGACGGCACCACCAACGCCACGATCCCGCGCGACATGAAGCCCGAGGACGTGACCGAGGCAGACGCCATCCGCCTGATCGACGAGCGCGTCGCCAAGGGGCCGGCCAAGAAGAAGGGCCGCAAGAAGGCCCCGGCGAAGAAGAAGGCACCGGCCAAGAAAAAGGCTGCAGCCAAGAAAAAGGCTCCGGCAAAAAAGAAGGCGGCCGAGAAATGAGCAAGGAGCGGTTCGAGCGCCACAAACAGCCCTGGCGCCCCGACGAGGCCGGCCAGCTGCGAATGCTGGCCGGGAAGGGGCAGGGGCTCAAGCAGATTGCCAAGGCGCTGGGCCGGAGCGAGGAATCGACCCGCGACTTCGCCAAGAAGAACAAGGTCGCGATCGCGAAGAAGCGCTAGCGGCGGACCCAGATCTCCACTTCGCGGGTGCCGCGGGGCAGGGCGGCGGTGCGCTCGTATCTCGTCGCCAGCGCCTCCTCGAGCACCGCGCGGGTGCGAGCATTGTCGGGATCGTTGTACGGCTCGGCCATCTTGACGATCACCTTGGGGCGCGCGGCTACGATGCGTTCCATCTCGGCGATGGTGTCGATGCCGAGCGCGTGTTCTTCCTTGAAGCTGTTGAGGTGCGTCGGGAAGACGTAGGGCGTCACCGTGCAGGCGCCGGTGGCGTGATAGAGCGCGACGTCGCCTTCGTAGACGTATATGCAGTCGTCCGGCGCGATCGCCTCGGCCACCGTGTCGCGGACCGCCGCGAATTCCTCGCGGCTGCCGTCGATCTGGACGCGGATCACGGTGTGGAGGATGGTGCAGGCCACCCCGAACACCACTACCCCGATCGCGAGCTTGCGGCGCAGGCCATGCCGACCGAGCGCGCGCGCGCCGAGCACGAAGAACGGGACCAGCAACGGGCCGACATAATGGTCGTAATAGGTTCCGATGATCATGAACCCGGCAAACGCGGCGATCGCCCAGCCGGTGACGAAATCGAGCACCGGCGTGCCGTGGTATTTGAGCCCGAGCTTCTGTGGCGCCCACAGCATCAGCAGCCATAGCGGGCTGAGGAAGAACAATAGCACCGGCAGCCGGATCAGCGGGCCTGAAATGCCGCTCTCGCGCTCGAAGATCGAGACGAAATTGGCGTAGAAATAGGCTTCCATGTCGCCGTGATTGGCGTACCAGCCGAGCGCGATCGCGGTCGGCACCAGTGCGCAGCCGACCCAGCCGAGCGCCATCGGCAGGATGCTCCAGCGGTGGAGGCCGACGCGGTGAGCCAGCCACAGCAGTGCGAGGCCGAAATAGATCCCCTCGAACACCACCGTGTACTTTACCTGCATCGCGCTGCCGAGCGCGAGCATGGCGAGGCAACCGCCGAAGAACAGCTTGTGCACGTTGCCGTCGCGATAGCGCCGCGCGAGCCACCATGCGGTGAGCGCGACGAAGAGGTTGTAGAACACCGGGGCCTGCCCGCCGACGAGGCTGAACCCGGCGAGATAGATCGGGTAACAGGCGGCGGCGATGAAGGCGCCGTCGGGCGGCGCGATCATCCGTGCGATCCGATAGATCACCCACGCGGTCGTCCCCGCGAACAGGCCGGCGACCACCTGGTATTGCAGCACGTCCCAAGGACCGAGCGCGCTGGTGGCCGCATAGATGAAGAACAGCCCGATCGGCTTGCGATCCCACAGTTCGACATAGGGGAGCGCGCCCTCGAGCATCCGGCTACCGACGAGCAGGTAAAACTGCTCGTCATTGTAGAGCACCGGGTTCCCGAAGCTGGCCGCACGGGTCAGCGCGGTGATGAGCAGCAGGATCAGGAACACCCGCCCGTCGGCATACCACGGCCGCGGCGGGTTCGGCGCGGCATGGTGCGCGCGATCGGCAGGCGCGGCGGTCACTTCGACCAGTCCAGCCCCATTTCCTCGTAGAATTCGCGATCCTCGTCCCAGCCTTCCTGGGTTTTCACATGGAGGAAGAGGTGGACCTTCTGGCCGAGGATCTCGGACAGCTCCTTGCGTGCGGCTTCGCCGATCGACTTGATCATGCTGCCGCCCTTGCCGAGCACGATCGAACGTTGGTTGTCGCGCTGGACGAGGATCTGCTGGCGGATTTCGACGCTGCCGTCTTCGCGATGGGTGTAGCTTTCGGGGCGGACCATGCTGTCATAGGGCAGTTCCTCGCGCAGCTGCTTGTAGAGCTGTTCGCGGGTGACTTCGGTGGCGAGCAGGCGCTCGCTCGCGTCGGAGACCTGGTCCTCGGGATAATGCCACGGGCCTTCGGGCATCGCCTTGGCGAGTTCTTCCTTCAGCTCGGGTACGCCGTCGCCGGAAAGCGCGGAAACGAAGAACACCTCGTCGAAATCGACCATGCCGGTCAGTTCCTGCGCCAGCGCCAGCAGCGGTTCCTTGACCGCCTTGTCGACCTTGTTGAGCACCAGGATTTTCCGCTCCTTGCGGTCCTTCAGCTGTTCGAGCAGCGGCATCAGCTCGTGCCGGCGCTGCTTGATCGGGTCGACCAGCAGCAGGACGGCATCGGCCTCCTCGGCGCCTTCCCATGCTGCGGAGACCATCGCCCGGTCGAGCCGGCGGCGCGGGGCGAAGATGCCGGGCGTGTCGACCAGCATGATCTGGGTCGGCCCGTGCAGCGCGATGCCCATCAGCCGCGTGCGGGTGGTCTGCGCCTTGGGCGAGACGATCGCGACCTTCTGACCGACCAGCTGGTTGACCAGCGTGGATTTGCCCGCATTGGGCGCACCGATCACGGCGACGACGCCGCACTTGCTCTGCCCGCTCTGGTTCTTGTCGTCAGCCATGGGTCTCGATGAACTTTCTCGCCGCCTGGGTTTCGGCGTCCTGCTTGCTGTTGGAGGTCGCCTCGACCGAGCCGACTCCGTGGATTTCGACGCGCACCGTGAAGCTGCGCGAATGGTCGGGACCCGACGTGTCCACCACCGAATAGCGCGGCGGGCGCTTCTGGTTGCCCGCGGCCCATTCCTGCAGCGCGCTCTTGGGGTGTTTCGAACGCCCGGTCTTGCCCGACAGCGTATCGGCCCACAGCCGCTCGACCATCGCGCTGGCGCGGGTGAAATCGCCGGTCACGAACGCCGCGCCGATAACCGATTCCATCACGTCGCCGAGGATGTTGTCGCTGTCTGCCCCGCCATCGTCGCGCGCCTGCTTGCCGAGGCGGATATGGTCGGCAAGGCCGCAGGCGCGGGCGATATCGGCGCAGGTCCCGCGGCTGACCAGTGCGGCGAGCCGCTGGGCGAGCTTGCCCTCGGCCTGGTGGTCGTGGACGTAGAGCCAGTGCGCGACGGCGAGGCCGAGCACGCGATCGCCGAGGAATTCGAGCCGTTCGTAATCGCGCTTGTGCCCGGTCGAGCCGTGGGTCAGCGCGTCGATCCAGACGTCCTCGTCCCCCAGCTCGCCACCCGCCAGCGCACGCAGGTAATCGCGCGTCTCGTCGGACAGGGCGGGGCGGGTCAGAGCCCGTCTCCGATGCGGTCCCACCTTGCAGCGGTGAACCAGGTCCACGGCAGGACGTATTCGGCGCTGCCGTCGGTCGACCAGATCCGCGCCTGCGCCTTGCCCAGCAGCAGCTCGACCGGCACGAAGCCGACCCCGCCGCCCGGGACTGCCGGTGCGCGGCTGTCCAGTGAATTGTCGCGGTTGTCGCCCATCATGAAGACGTGGCCTTCGGGCACGACAAAGACCTGCGTGTCGTCATAGCGCGAGCGACCGAAATCGAGCGTCATGTAGGTGACGCCATTGGGCAGCGTCTCGCGGTATTGCTCGTAGCGGCAGATGCGCGATCCATCGTCGCCGGTGCTGCGGAATTGCGCGCCTGCGCAGGTCGTGTTCCCCGACATCGGCTGGATGAATTCGCCGACCTTCTCGCGCTTTACCGCCTCGCCATTGATGTAGAGCGCGCCGCCCTGCATCTGGACTTGGTCACCCGGCAGGCCGATCACGCGCTTGATGTAGTCCTCGTAGCTGACCGGGTGCTTGAACACCGCGATATCGCCGCGCTCGGGCTCGCTGCCGAAGATGCGCCAGTCGCCCACCGGCGGTTCGAACAGCAGCGAATAGCGCGTGTAGCCGTAGGACCACTTGCTCGCCGCGAGGTAATCGCCGTTCCACAGCTTGGGCAGCATGGATTCGCTCGGGATCGAATGCGAGGCGAAGAAGAAGCTGCGGAATATGAACACGACGAGCGCGAGCTTGAGCACGAAGACGAAGAGGCTGTCTTCCTTCTTCTCGGGCTTTTCGGGCGTATCGGCTTCCGTTTCGACGGGGGTTTTGGCGGTCTCGTTCATCGCGCGCTGCCGTGTCGCCATTGCGCGCGAAAATCAAGCATGCGCGCCGTGAATGAGGCCTTTATTCGACCGGCGCACGCCACTAGGCGTTGGGGCGTGTCCACTCGAACGGAGCCCTGTGCGTGAGCGATCCCCAAGCCATCTGGAAAGAACTGACCCTGCTCGACAAGCCCACGCTGGCTTCGCTGTTCGAGGAGAAGGGACGCGTCGAGGACTGGTCGCAGGCGCTCGACCTGCCGGGCGGGAGGATCCGGTTCGACTGGTCGAAGACCCATCTCGACGACGCGCATGGCGAGGCTTTCGCCAAGCTCGCCAAGGCGATGGGCTTTGCCGACAAGCGCCGCGCGCTGTTTGCGGGCGAAGTGGTCAACCCGACCGAGGAACGCGCCGCCGAACACACGGCCGAGCGCGGGCACGGGGCGGACGAGGCGGTGGCGCTGGCCGATGCGCTGCACATGCGGATGCGCGGGCTGGTCGAGGCGATCCACGCCGGCGCGTTCGGCGAGGTGAAGCACCTGATCCATGTTGGCATCGGCGGCTCGGCGCTCGGTCCGGCTCTGGCGCTCGATGCGCTGGCAAGAGACGATGCGAAGGTCGACGTGCATGTCGTTTCGAACGTCGACGGCAATGCGCTGAAGGCGGCGTTCAAGGCCTGCGACCCGCAAACCACGATGCTCGCGATCGCCTCGAAGACCTTCACCACGATCGAGACGATGACCAATGCGCAGTCGGTGCTCGACTGGATGGGCGAAGGCGGCGTGTCCGACCCGCAGGGCCGCGTCGTCGCGCTCACCGCCAATCCCGACGCCGCACTCGATTGGGGCGTCGACGAGACGCGGATCCTGCCCTTCAGCGACACGGTCGGCGGGCGCTATTCGGTGTGGAGCTCGATCGGCTTCCCGGTCGCGCTCGCGCTGGGCTGGGAGGGCTTCGCCGCGATGCTCGAAGGCGCAGGCGCGATGGATGCGCATTTCCGCGAGGTCGATGGGCTGGAGAATTTGCCGCTGCGCGCCGCCTTCGCCGATCTTTACTACACCCATCTGCGCGGCAGCCAGACCCGCGCCGTCTTCGCCTATGACGAGCGGCTGCGGCTGTTGCCCGACTATCTCCAGCAGCTCGAGATGGAGAGCAACGGCAAGCGCGTCACCGCCGAGGGCAAGCCGGTCCACGGTCCCACGGCGCCGATCACATGGGGCGGGACGGGCACCGACGCGCAGCACGCGGTGTTCCAGCTATTGCACCAGGGCACGAACCTCGTGCCGGTCGATTTCATCGCCAGCATCGCGCCCGGCCACGATCTCGACCCCGCACATCACGAGATCCTGCTGATGAACTGCTTCGCGCAGGGCGCGGCGCTGATGGCGGGCAAGGAAAGCGACGATGAAGATTTGGGGGGCGCGCGCGCCTATCCCGGCGACCGCCCCAGCGCGACGATCCTGTGCGATGCATTGAATCCCGCCACGCTCGGCGCGCTGATCGCCTTCCACGAACACCGCACCTTCGCCAGTGCCGTGCTGCTCGGCATCAACCCCTTCGACCAGTTCGGCGTCGAACTCGGCAAGCAGATCGCCCGCGCGATGGAAGAGGACGAGGGGGATTTCGATGCGAGTACGAGCGCGCTGCTCGATGCGGCGGGATTGGGGTAAGCCACGGTTCGATTTTGAAAGAAGATCTTCGTCGAGCTTATCGCCTACGAAGAGAAGGAGCGAGCCTCGTTCGTTACCCGGGAAATCGGTTGCGGCCGGATCGGTCGAGCGAGCGTGCCCGGGAGCTTCGCGTAGAGCGCAAGCGCCTTGGCGGTGCGGGCGCATTCGATGGCGGCGCCGCGGGTTTCGGGATCAGGCATCGCCACCTTCGCCCGCCTCCCGCCGCTCGCGTGCCTTGCGCGTCTGTTCCTTCTGGCGCTCGCGCATTCGCAGGCGGGTCTGGCGCGGCGAATGTTGCCGGATATTCCAGATCACCACGCCTGCAAAGGCTACCAGCAATGCGATCAGCGCATAGGCGATCATGAGCCGGACCGTCATGACGATCGCGTTCTTGCAGAATGGCGGACAAATTGCGGCGACATGGCGGCTCCTTCATGCGGGAGCGCGGTATCGTCTCTCAGTTCCGGCAGCGCGTTTCGGTGGCCGGAATATTGCTGACGCTAGTGCATCGGCGCCCTTTCGCCAAGCCTGTTGTGCATTGCACAAAGGCAATAGAGATTGACTTTCGTGCTGCACTGCACCACATGGCTCCCATCGAAGCGCCAGCCAGCGTGAAGCGGCGGCCTTTATGGCGAGCCCCGGCGCGCTTCGGTCCTATCTCCCAGACTTCCCTTTTCACGCGGGCGGTTTTTTACCCCCGCGCCGCGCGAGCTGTGTCTCCGCGCGTCGCATATATTGCGAGTTAAAAACTCTACATGACCACTACATTCGACCAACTCGGGCTCTCGCAGCCCGTCCTCCAGGCGCTCGATCTCAAGGGCTATTCCGAACCCACCCCGATCCAGGCGCAGGCGATCCCGCCCGTGCTCGAAGGGCGCGACCTGCTGGGCATCGCCCAGACCGGCACCGGCAAGACCGCCGCGTTCATGCTCCCGAGCATCGACCGGCTGCGCGAGGCGGACAACCAGACGCCGTTCAAGTCCTGCCGCATGCTGGTGCTCGCGCCGACGCGTGAACTTGCCGGGCAGATCGCCGAATCCGCCAAGGATTACGGCGCGCTCGCCGGGCTCAAGGTGCACAGCATCGTCGGCGGCACCTCGGTCAACAAGGATCGCAACAAGCTGCATCGCGGCACCGATATCCTCGTCGCCACGCCGGGCCGCCTGCTCGACCTGATCGACCAGAAGGCCTTCAACCTTTCTGGCGTGGAAATCCTCGTCCTCGACGAGGCCGACCAGATGCTCGACCTCGGCTTCATCCACGCGCTTCGCAAGATCAGCCAGCTGGTTCCGCAGGACCGCCAGACCCTGTTCTTCAGCGCCACCATGCCGACCGCGATCAAGGAATTGGTCGGCAAATATTGCAACAACCCCGTCACCGTGTCGGTTACGCCTGCGGCCACCACCGCGGAACGCATCGACCAGTACCTCTTCATGGTCCAACAGGACGAGAAGCAGACGCTGCTCGAGATGATCCTGTCCGAGCGACATCCGGTGCCCGGCAAGTTCGAGCGCGTGCTGATCTTTGCGCGTACCAAGCATGGCTGCGACCGGATGGTGAAGAAGCTCTCTCAGTGCGGCATCCCGTCCAATGCGATCCACGGCAACAAGAGCCAGCCGCAGCGCGAACGTGCGCTGGGCGAGTTCAAGAGTGCCAAGACGCCGATCCTGATCGCGACCGATGTCGCCGCACGCGGGATCGATATCCCGGGCGTCAGCCACGTGATCAATTACGAGCTGCCCAACGTGCCCGAACAATATGTCCACCGCATCGGCCGCACCGCGCGCGCCGGGGCGGACGGGATCGCGATCGCGATGTGCGCCGAAGACGAACGCGCCTATCTGAAGGACATCCGCAAGACGACCGATGCCGAATTCGAACGGCTCGACTTGCCGGAGAATTTCCGCGCCGTGGTCGAAGGCGTCGGCCCGACCAAGCGCGCCCCTCCGGGCCAGCGCGCCCCGCGTGCGAACGTCAAGCCGCGCCAGGGCGGCGGACAGCGCAAGCCCGGCGGCGGTCGTGGCGGCAAGCCGCAGGGCCAGGGCGGCGGACAGCGTTCGGGTGGACAGCGCTCGGGAGGACAGGGCGGAGGCGGAAACCGTCGCCGCAACCGTCGCGGCGGGCGCAACAATACTTGACCCGCCCCAGCCGGCTTGTCAGGCGCTGACCCGCGCCAACAAGCTCGGAGAGCGATAAGCAATGACCGCCACCATCCTGTTCCTGCTGCTCGGCTTCGTCCTGCTGGTGGGAGGTGGCGAATTGCTGGTGCGCGGCGCGGTGCGGATCGCCGAACGGCTCGGCCTGTCGCCGATGCTGATCGGGCTGACCATCGTCGGTCTCGGTACCTCGACGCCCGAACTCGCCGCCAGCGTGCAGGCCGCACTCGCCGGTTCGCCGGGGATCGCGCTCGGCAATATCGTCGGCTCGAACATCGCCAACACGCTCATGATCCTCGGCGCGGCCGCGCTGATCGCGCCGGCCGTGATGTCGCACAGCGTGCTGTGGCGCGATGGAATGGTTGGCGTCGGCGGCGTATTGCTGCTGATGCTCGCGGGCCAGACGATCGGGCTCGATCGCTGGGCGGGGGCTGCATTCCTGCTCGTTCTCGCCGTCTATCTCTGGCTCGCCTTCAAGCAGGAGGCGACCGGGGTCCACGGCGCGGCGGGCGATCGTGCGTTGGCCGTCGAGGGTGCCGACCCCGCGCTGCTGCCGCATGACGAGCCGAGCGGCTCGCTGTGGAGCGCGGGCGGATTCTTCCTCGTGGGCATGGCGCTGATCGTCGCGGGCGGGGTGGTGCTGGTCGACGCAGCGGTCGATATCGCCGGACGGCTCGGTGTGTCGGACACGGTGATCGGGCTGACCATCGTCGCCGCCGGGACTTCGCTGCCCGAACTCGCCACCACGATCATCGCCGCGATCCGCAAGCAGGGGGATATCGCGCTGGGCAACGTGCTGGGTTCGAACATCTTCAACATCTTCTTCATCGGCGGGATTACCGGCCTCGTCGCGCCGGGGCCGATCCCCGGCGGCATCCTGCAGACCGATCTGTGGATCCTGCTGGCCGCTGCCGTCGCCGCGATCGTCTTCGCTTACACCGGCGGCAGGCTCGGCAGACGCGAAGGCGGCGTGCTGCTTGCCTCCTACGTGCTTTTCATCCTCTTCACTGCCGGCTTGCTCCGGTTCTAGGAAGGCTCACATGTCCGACACCGACTACGACTACGATCTTTTTACCATCGGCGGCGGCTCGGGCGGCGTGCGCGCGAGCCGCGTCGCGGCGGCACACGGCGCGAAGGTCGCGCTGGCGGAGGAATACCGGATTGGCGGGACCTGCGTGATCCGCGGTTGCGTGCCCAAGAAGATGCTCGTCTACGGCGCGCATTTCGCCGAGGACCTCGAGGATTGCGAAAAGTTCGGCTGGAGCATCGAGGGCAAGAGTTTCGACTGGGTCAAGCTGCGCGACGCGGTGCTCGCCGATGTCGACCGGTTGAACGGCCTCTACACGGAAACGCTCGAGAACCACGATGTCGAACTGTTCCACGAGAAGGCGAGGCTGACCGGCGAGCACGAGATCACGCTCGCGAGCGGCAAGGTCGTCACCGCGAAGCATATCCTGATCGCCACCGGTGCCACCCCACGCATTCCCGATTGCCCCGGGCACGAACTCGGCATCACCAGCAACGAGGCATTCCATCTCGACGAGATGCCCAAGCGCGTGCTGATCGCGGGCGGGGGATACATCGCCAACGAGTTCGCCGGGATCTTCAACGAGTTCGGCAGCAAGGTCACGATCATCAACCGCACCGACGTGATCCTGCGCGGATACGACGAGGCGGTGCGTGACCGGCTGCTGCAGATCAGCATGATGAAGGGCATCGATTTCCGCTTCAACGCCGAGTTCCGCGGGATCGAGAAGACCGATGACGGGGCGCTGTGCGTCTCGATGACAAACCACGACGATCTCGAGGTCGATTGCGTCCTCTTCGCCACCGGGCGCGTGCCGCACACCAAGGATCTCGGGCTGCAGGAGATCGGTGTCGAACTGGGCGATCACGGCGAAGTGCTGGTCGATCGCTTCTCGAAGACCAATCTCGATCATGTCTATGCGGTCGGCGACTGCACCGACCGAATCCAGTTGACCCCGGTCGCGATCCGCGAGGGCCAGGCCTTCGCCGACACGGTCTTCGGCGACAAGCCCAGCGCGGTCGATCACGATTGCGTCGCCAGCGCGGTGTTCAGCCACCCGCCGATCGCCGCGGTCGGGATGACCGAGGGCGAAGCGCGCAATAAGCTCGGCGGGGTCAAGGTCTACCAGTCCGATTTCCGGCCGATGAAGAACGTGCTCGCGGGTCGCAACGAACGCTCTCTGTTCAAGATGATATGCGACGCGGAGGACGACCGGATCGTCGGGATCCACATGATCGCGCCCGAAGCGCCCGAGATGATGCAGGCGGCGGCGGTCGCGGTGAAGGCCAAGCTGACCAAGGCCGATTTCGACGCGACCACCGCGATCCACCCGACGATGGCCGAGGAACTCGTGCTGATGCGGTGAGGGCGGATCGGTGCTAGACGGGGCGCACACGGAGGACCCGACATGCCCAAGACCATCCTCGTCACCGGCGGCACAGGCTATATCGCCGGCGAGATCATCGACCAGCTGCTCGAGGCCGGGCACGTGGTCCACACCACGGTGCGCGATCGCAGGAAGAGCGAGGGCGGATTGCGCGATCGCTTCGATGTCGGCGCGGCCAAGTTCAAGATCTTCCAGGCCGATTTGATGGACGATGCCGGCTGGGCCGAGGCGAATGCGGATTGCGACGCGGTCGCCCATGTCGCTTCGCCGATCTCGACCCGCACGCCCAGGCACGAGGACGAGATGATCGTCCCCGCGCGCGAAGGCACGATCCGCGCCTTGCGCTTTGCCAAGCAGGCGGGGGTTCGGCGCTTCGTCCAGACCAGCTCGGTCGCCGCGATCGCCTATGGCCGCGACGAAAAGTCCTATCGCGTCGACGAGAGCGCCTGGACCGACATCACCCATCCCGACGTCACGCCCTATGCCAAGTCGAAGACGATCGCCGAGCGCGCCGCGCGCGACTGGATGTTCGCCAATGGCGGGACGATGGAATTCGTCTCGGTCAATCCCGCGCTGGTGCTTGGACCGATCGAGACGCCCGATTTCTCCCCCTCGGTGGTGGCGATGAAACAGGTGCTCGACGGATCGATGCCGATGGCGCCCGATCTCGGTTTCGGGGTGGTCGACTTGCGCGATTGCGCCGATCTGCACGTGCGCTGCCTGATGGAGCCGGGTCTCGCCAACGAGCGTTTCATCGCCTCGGGCAGGTTCATGAAACTGATCGAGATCGCCGATGTGCTGCGCGCCAGGCTGCCCGCCGAGCACACGAAAAAGGTCCCCAAGCGCGTGATGCCCAACTGGATGGTGAAGGCGATCGCGCTCGTGAACCCCGGGCTGCGCTCGATCATGAACGAGCTGGGCAAGACCCGCGACCTCGATACGAGGCATACCAAGGACGAGCTCGGCTGGGAAACCCGCCCGGTCGAGGAGACCATCGTCGATTGCGCGGAAAGCCTGATCGCACATGGCGTCGTGAAGGTTTGAGTGTCACGCAAGACGCAAAGAGATTTACGTAAAACGTAAAATACATATTGCGAATCGCTAATTTCACGCTATCACACCCTTCATCCAATCGAAGGAGTGTCCGATGAGTGCCAAGCTGATCCGCCGGATCGTCGAATTTTTCATCCTCGTGTGTTTCCTCGGGATCGCGCTCGATCTCGCGCGGACCGTGCTGGCCGCATTGTCGGGCAATTTCGGGACGGTTGGCTGGCATGTCTCGGCGGCCGAACCGCGCACCACCGAACTGGGCGGTACCGGCGACATCGCCTGGTCCGACGGGACGCTGACGGTGACGGGCCAGCCGCTCGCGCACATCATCGACCTGGTCGGACATTTCGCCTCGGTCGCGCTGCTGGTGCTCGCGCTGCTGGCGCTGCGGCGGGTGCTGCTCGCCTTCGCTTCGGGCGAGGTCTTCACGACCGCCAATATCGAGGCACTGCGCAGGATCGGTTACGCCTTGCTCGCGATCTGCGTGATCTCGGTCGTGAGCGTGCTGATCCTCCAGCCGATCATCCTCGGCGCAGTCGAAATGCCCGCGGGTTATGTGCTGCATCCCTCGCTGTCGTGGAACCTCGACGAGGTGCGCAATGTGTGGCTCGAATACGATGTGCCGATCTTCACCTTCCTGCTCGGCGGGCTGGCGTTGCTGGTGGCCGAGGCGTTCCGCAACGGGATGGCCTATCGCGAAGACAGCGAGAGCGTGGTCTGATGGCGATCGTGACCAATCTCGACGTCGTGATGGCGCAGCGCAAGATCAGCCTGAAGGACCTTGCCGAGCGGGTCGGTATCTCGGTGACCAACCTCTCGCTGCTCAAGACCGGCAAGGTGAAGGGCGTGCGTTACGCCACGCTCGAGGCGCTGTGCCGCGAGCTCGATTGCCAGCCCGGCGACATCCTCGAGTATCGCGAAGGAGATGCGGGCGGAGATTGACGCAGCGTGTCGCGAGGCTCTAACCGCTCCGCAACGAACAAGGGAGAGCGCATGTCCGCCAATATCGCCGAAATGGAACGCCGCCGTGAAGCCGCCCGGATGGGTGGGGGCCAGAAGCGGATCGACGCGCAGCACGCCAAGGGCAAGCTGACCGCGCGCGAACGGCTCGACGTGCTGCTCGACGAGGGCTCGTTCGAGGAACTCGACACCTATGTCGAACACGACTGCGTCGATTTCGGGATGCAGGACAACAAGATCCCCGGCGACGGCGTGGTCACCGGCAGCGGCACGATCAACGGGCGGCTGGTGTTCGTCTATTCGCAGGATTTCACCGTCTTCGGCGGCTCGCTTTCGAAACGCCATGCGGAGAAGATCTGCAAGGTGATGGACATGGCGATGAAGGTCGGCGCGCCCGTCATCGGCCTGAATGACTCGGGCGGTGCGCGCATCCAGGAAGGCGTCGCCTCGCTCGGCGGTTATGCCGAGGTGTTCCAGCGCAACGTGCTCGCCTCGGGCGTGGTGCCGCAGCTCAGCCTCATCATGGGCCCGTGTGCGGGCGGGGCGGTCTATTCCCCGGCGATGACCGACTTCATCTTCATGGTGAAGGACAGCTCCTACATGTTCGTCACCGGGCCCGAGGTGGTGAAGACCGTCACCAACGAGGAGGTGACGCAGGAGGAACTTGGCGGCGCGGTGACGCACACGACCAAGACCAGCGTCGCCGATATCGCCTATGAAAACGATATCGAGGCACTACTCGCGGCGCGCGATTTCATCGATTACCTGCCGCTGTCGAACCGCGAAGAGGTGCCCGAGCGCCCCACCGCCGATCCGATCGAGCGCGAGGAACCCAGCCTCGACACGCTGATCCCCGACAACGCCAACCAGCCCTACGACATGCACGAGGTGATCCGGAAGGTGCTCGACGAGGGCGAGTTCTTCGAAATCCAGCCCGCGCACGCCGCCAATATCCTTTGCGGCTTCGGCCGCATGGAAGGGCGCACCGTGGGCGTGGTCGCGAACCAGCCGATGGTGCTCGCCGGCGTGCTCGACATCAATTCGTCGAAGAAGGCCGCGCGCTTCGTGCGCTTCTGCGACGCTTTCGACATCCCGATCCTGACCTTCGTCGACGTGCCCGGCTTCCTTCCCGGCACGAGCCAGGAGCACAACGGCATCATCAAGCACGGCGCCAAGCTGCTGTTCGCCTATGCCGAGGCGACCGTGCCGAAGATCACCGTCATCACCCGCAAGGCCTATGGCGGCGCCTACGACGTGATGGCGTCGAAGCATTTGCGCGGCGATCTCAACTACGCCTGGCCCACCGCCGAGATCGCGGTGATGGGCGCGAAGGGCGCGGTGGAGATCATCTTCCGCCAGGACCGCGACGATCCCGAAAAGATCGCCGAAAAGACCAAGGAATACGAAGACCGCTTCGCCAACCCGTTCGTCGCGGCGAGCCGCGGCTATATCGACGAGGTCATCTACCCGCACTCGACGCGTAAGAGGATTGCCCTGGGGCTGAGGAAGCTACGCGGGAAGCAGCTTGAGAACCCGTGGAAGAAGCACGATAATATTCCGTTGTGATTGATACGATCGAATTGCCAGTCGCGAAGGTCGCGATAACGATAGCGTTGTTGTTTATCGGTTACATTTCGATTCAACGAACTTCGGGACACGATGCAAGAGTGGCAGATGGCGAGCCTTCGGTTGCAGACTGTGAGGGTCTAGGAAAGCGATGGCAGAACCCTGCTGCGTCACTGTTTGGGGTTGCTGCGTTTTTATTGGCCGCATTCTTGTGGACACCTTGGGCTGAGAGAATTGCGCGTTCCCCAGAGTTTGTCCCATTTCTGATTGCAGCGTTTTTTCCACTCGCGCTTTTGATCACGGTTCGAGGGGCGATAACAGGGAAGGTATTGCCTTTGATGAGCATGGCCTTTGGGCCATACGTTTATAAAAGGCAGCCTCGACGTTTTGTCGCCTCGATGATTTGGAACATTCTTATCAGTGGCTTAACTTTGTTTCTGGCGCTTGATGCTTGGGATAATATCTTATGAAACTCGGTCGTCTCAACCATATCGGCGTCGCGACGCCGTCGATCGCGGAATCGATCCGCTATTACCGCGAGGTGATGGGCGCGACGAAGTTCCACGAGCCGTTCGATCTCGAGGCGCAGGGGGTGAAGGTCTGCTTCGTCGATACGCCCGATGCCGCGGGCGAACTCGGCAAGGGCACGCAGATCGAGCTGATCGGGCCGCTGGGCGAGGATTCGCCGATCGCCAAGTTCCTCGAGAAGAACCCGGCCGGGGCGCAGCACCACGTCTGCTACGAGGTCGAGGATATCGAGGACGCGCGCAAGTGGTTCGAGGAGATGGGCAAGCGCATCCTCGGCCCCACGCGCATCGGCGCGCATGGCACCCCGATCTTCTTCCTCCACCCGAAGGACATGATGGGCCAGCTGACCGAGATCATGGAAACGCCCAAGGGCGACGCGCACTGGTCGAATTGACCTGAGCGGTAGTAGACACTTGCCGTCATCCCCGCGAGGGCGGGGATCCAGCGTCCGACGTTGCAGTGGATTCCCGCCTTCGCGGGGATGACGGAATTGTGGAGAGAACATGCCCGATTACGAACATATCCGCGTCGAAGCAGACGGTCCCGTCACCACGATCACGCTCAACCGGCCCGAGCGGCTCAATGCGATGCCGCCCGAGATGGCGGTCGAATTGCGCGACGTGCTGGCCGATCCGGGCGCGGCGCGCTGCGTGCTGATCACGGGCAAGGGGCGTGCCTTCTGTTCGGGCGCCGATCTCGCGGCCAAGCGCGACCGGCCGGTCTCGGGCGGGCGCGGGGCCTATGACAGCCTCGCGATGAGCTACAACCCGCTGATGGTGCAGATGGCGCAGTGCCGCGTGCCGATCGTCGCGGTGGTCAACGGGCCTGCGGCTGGGATCGGCTGCTCGGTCGCGCTGGCGGCGGATTTCGTGGTCGCGGGTGCGAGCGCGTATTTCCTCCAGGCCTTCGTCAATATCGGCCTCGTGCCCGATGGCGGGGCGAGCTGGATGCTCCCGCGCCTCGTCGGCAAGGCGCGGGCGACCGAGATGATGATGCTCGGCGAGAAGATCGGCGCCGAAAAGGCAGAGAACTGGGGCCTGATCTACAAGGCGGTGGCCGACGATGCGCTGATCGACGAGGCGCGGGCGCTCGCCACCCGGCTCGCCAACGGCCCGACGCTCGCGCTGGGGCAGATGCGCGCCAACATCATGCACGCCTTGCAGCACGATTTGCCCAGCGCGCTCCACCAGGAAGCGCTCGGCCAGCACCGTGCGGGCGACAGCAAGGACGCGATCGAGGGCGGCATGGCCTTCCTCCAGAAGCGCAAGCCCGAGTTCAAGGGGGAGTAGCTTTCCCGCGCGCGACCTTTGTGCTTAAGGGCGTGGCATGACCGACAAGACACCGACCTACGACGACTGGAAAGCCAAGGCCGACAAGGAAGTGAAGGGCCGCGATCTCACCTGGCACACGCCCGAGGGGATCGACGTCAAGCCGCTCTACACCTCCGAAGATACCGAGGGACTCGATCCCGGCGTGCCCGGCATGGCGCCGTTTACCCGCGGGCCCTACGCCTCGATGTATACCGGCCGCCCGTGGACGATCCGGCAATATGCGGGCTTCTCGACCGCCGAGGAATCGAACGCCTTCTATCGTCGTAACCTCGCCGCGGGTCAGAAGGGCCTCTCGGTCGCCTTCGACCTTGCGACCCACCGCGGCTACGACAGCGATCACCCGCGCGTGGTCGGCGATGTCGGCAAGGCGGGGGTCGCGATCGACACCGTGCGCGACATGGAGATCCTGTTCGACCAGATCCCGCTAGACGAGATGTCGGTCAGCATGACGATGAACGGCGCGGTGATCCCGGTGATGGCGTTCTACATCGTCGCGGCCGAGCGCAGCGGGGTCAGCCAGGAGAAACTCTCGGGGACCATCCAGAACGACATCCTCAAGGAGTTCATGGTCCGCAACACCTATATCTACCCGCCCGAGCCGAGCATGCGGATCGTGCGCGACATCATCGCCTACACCTCTAAGCACATGCCCCGTTTCAACTCGATCTCGATCAGTGGCTATCACATGCACGAGGCCGGGGCGACGGCGGTGCAGGAGCTCGCCTTCACGATCGCCGACGGCAAGGAATACGCCCAGCGCGCGATGGAAGCGGGGCTCGACATCGATGCCTTCGCGCCGCGCCTCAGCTTCTTCTGGGGCATCGGCATGAATTTCTTCATGGAGATCGCCAAGATGCGCGCCGCGCGTGCGCTTTGGCACGATGTCATGGAAGGGCTGGGGGCACAGAACCCCAAGTCGAAGATGCTCCGCACGCACTGCCAGACCAGCGGCGTCTCGCTGCAGGAGCAGGATCCCTACAACAACGTCATCCGCACCACGATCGAGGCGATGGCGGCGGTGCTCGGCGGTACGCAGTCGCTCCACACCAACGCGCTCGACGAGGCGATCGCGCTGCCGACCGATTTCTCCGCCCGCATCGCGCGCAACACGCAGCTGGTGATCCAGGAAGAGACCGGCATCACCAATGTCGCCGATCCGCTGGGTGGTTCGTACTACATCGAGAGCCTCACCGATGCGCTGGTGACCGAGGCCAAGAAGATGCTCGACGAGGTCGAGGCCGCGGGCGGGATGACCGAATACGTCGCCAGCGGGAAGCCCAAGGCGGCGATCGAGGAAGCCGCCGCCGCCAAGCAGGCGAGCGTCGATCGCGGCGAGACCGTGATCGTGGGCGTGAACAAGTACCGCCGCGACAAGGAAGACGAGATCGACACGCTCGATATCGACAACCACAAGGTCCGCCAGAGCCAGATCGCGCGGCTCGAGAAGGTGCGCGCAGCGCGCGACGATTTCGCCTGCAAGGCCGCGCTCGACGCGCTCGCGCGCGGCGCCGCCCAGCGCGAGGGCAACCTCCTCGCGCTCGCGGTCGAGGCCGCGCGGCACGACGCGACCCTGGGCGAGATCAGCGAGGCGATGGAAGACGCTTTCGGACGCTACGACACCAGCCCGACGCCGGTGCGCGGGGTCTATTCCGAGGCTTATGCCGACGACGATCGCTATGCGCAGGTGGTCGCGGGCGTGAAGGCGGTCGAACGCCGCCTGGGCCGCGCGCCCAAGCTGATGGTCGCCAAGATGGGCCAGGACGGCCACGATCGCGGCGCTAACGTGATTGCATCCGCCTTCGCCGACATGGGCTTCGAGGTCGTCTCCGGCCCGCTGTTCCAGACGCCCGAAGAAACCCGCGACATGGCGATCGAGAACGGTGTCGACGCGATCGGCGCGAGCAGCCTCGCGGCGGGTCACAAGACGCTGATCCCTGAACTGATCGGCCTGCTGAAGGATGCGGGCCGCGCCGACATCAAGGTGATCGCCGGCGGCGTGATCCCGCAGAAGGATTACGACTTCCTCCGCGATGCAGGCGTGCAGGGCATCTACGGCCCGGGCAGCAACGTGGTCGAATGCGCGGCGGACGTGCTGCGCCTGCTGGGCCACAACATGCCGCCCGCCGGTGAGGATCTGGACGAGGCGGCGGAGTGACCGATGTATAAAACTTTGGTTCGAAATATGGTCAGTCGCCGGTTTCGAGGCAAAGGAGGTGCGAGTACGAAGCGCTTTACGCTCAAGCAGACGGGAAAAATCATCGCCGCTCAGCAGAGAAAGAAACGAGAGCGTCAACTGACCACCGAGCCCGAACTCATTTCGGCACTAGGGAATGGTCCAACCTTTGTCAGCCGAATATATCGGAAGTATCGGACACAATTTAAGGCTGAGAATCACGAGCCAAAAAGGTGTTCGGCGTTTCTCAATCACGTCGCAAAGTCGCGAATGCTTAATGGATCGCTTTGGAGTGACAAGGCAGTCGAGAGCATGTTCCGACGGGCAGAAATCATGGAACGCAGAAAAAAATGACCCAAATCCGCACCGACTGGACCCGCGAGGAAATCGCGGACCTTTTCGACCTCCCTTTCACCGAGTTGTTGTTTCGCGCGGCGACGGTCCACCGGGAGTTCCATCCGCCCGAGCAGGTGCAGCTCTGCACGCTGCTCTCGATCAAGACCGGCGGGTGTCCGGAGGATTGCGGCTATTGCTCGCAGTCGGTGAAGGCCGATAGCGGTGTCGAGGCGACCAAGCTGATGGACGTGCAGCGCGTGCTGCAATCGGCGGCGCAGGCGAAGGATGCAGGCTCGCAGCGCTTCTGCATGGGTGCCGCCTGGCGCAATCCCAAGGACCGCGACATGCCCAAGATCGTCGAGATCGTGAAGGGCGTGCGCGAAATGGGGCTCGAAACCTGCATGACGCTGGGCATGCTGACGCCCGAGCAGGCCGAGATGCTCAAGGAAGCCGGGCTCGACTATTACAACCACAATGTCGACAGCAGCCCCGAATATTACGAACGGGTGATCTCGACCCGCAATTTCCAGGACCGGCTCGATACGCTGCAATACGTCCGCGATGCGGGGATCAACGTGTGCAGCGGCGGGATCGTCGGCATGGGTGAGACGCGCGAGGACCGCGTCGGCTTCGTTCACACGCTCGCCACGCTCGAACAGCATCCCGAAAGCGTGCCGGTCAACGCGCTGGTCCCGGTCAAGGGCACGGTTCTGGGCGACATGCTGGCCGACACGCCGCTGGCCAAGATCGACGATATCGAATTCGTCCGCACTGTCGCGGTGGCGCGGATCACCATGCCGATGAGCATGGTGCGGTTGTCCGCGGGCCGCGAGAGCATGAGTGAGGCGACGCAGGCACTGTGCTTCCTGGCGGGTGCGAACTCGATCTTCACCGGCGACAAGCTGCTCACCGCGCCCAATGCCGGCGACGACAGCGACGCCGCGCTGTTCGACAAGCTCGGGCTGACCGCGCTGCAAGGCGATGAGCCGCTGCGCGCGTGCAAGGTAATGGAACCGGCGGAGTGAAGTCTTTCCTTCGTCGTTCCCGCGAATGCGGGAATCCAGTTCCATCGCGGTCCGGATGGATTCCCGCCTTGGCGGGAATGACGAGGTAGTTGGTGACCCTCGGCTTCTCCGTCCCTGACCTCCTTCCCAGGGCACGCGGCGGGGGCGTGCTCAAGATGGGGCTCGCCAAGCTCGACGAGAGCGAATGGCTCCAGCCCGATCCTAACCTGCAGGCGCGCGCCGAAGGCTTTGCAGACTACCCCGAAGGTATCCAGCATTTACCCGAAGGCGAGGCGCCGGGAGCGGAGCTGGCCACGATGCTCGGCCTATCCGGCGGCCTTCCCGAAGCCGCTGCCACGCATCACGAGGATATGTGCTTGCTCACGCTCCGCGAGGGTGAAGAGCAATACCGCCTCGTCGGTGCGGCGGTAGCGTGGCCCTCCGACTGGACACCTGCCGAAAAACTGGGCCTGCCGCTGCGCGCGCTACATGCGCCGATTCAGGGGTACGAGGAACAGCTCGCCACCGGCGTCGACAATTTCATGGGCAAGCTCAAGCCGGGCGCGATCTACGGGCGCTGCAACTGGTTCATCGCCGCGACCGATGCGAAGCGCTGGGTCGCCGAACCACCGGAGGTCGCCTTCGCGCACGTCACGCGCGAGAATGCGGGCGAGACCCTGTTCGTCCGCTCCGAACGCCAGACGCTGCGCCGCCTGCCCGAAACCGGCGCAATCCTGTTCACGATCGGCGTCTATGTTGCGCCGCTCGGCACCTTGTCCGACGCCAATGTCGCCATGCTCGCCCGCGCGGTCGGCACGCTGGTCGAGGGCGAGGGGGATCGGCGCGGCGCGGGGGCTTACGCCGACGCGCTAATCGGCTATGCGGCTGCACGAGACATGGAGAGGTCGACTTAGTGTTCAAGAAAATCCTGATCGCCAATCGCGGTGAAATCGCCTGCCGCGTGATCCAGACCGCCAAGCGGATGGGGATCGCCACCGTCGCGGTCTATTCCGATGCCGATGCCCGCGCGCCGTTCGTGAAGATGGCGGACGAGGCGGTGCATATCGGCCCGGCGCAGGCGGCGGAGAGCTATCTCGTCGCCGACAAGATCATCGCTGCCTGCAAGCAGACCGGGGCCGACGCCGTGCATCCGGGTTACGGCTTCCTGTCCGAGCGCGCGAGCTTCGTCGAGGCGCTCGACAAGGAAGGCATCGCCTTCATCGGCCCGCCGGCTTCCGCGATCGCAGCGATGGGCGACAAGATCGAATCTAAGCGCATCGCGAAGGAGGCCGGGGTCAATACCGTGCCCGGCTCGCCCGACGCGATCGACACCACCGAGGAAGCGCTCAAATGGGCCAACGACATCGGCTATCCGGTGATGATGAAGGCCAGCGCGGGCGGCGGCGGCAAGGGCATGCGCCTCGCGTGGAACGACACCGACGTGAAGGAAGGCTTCGAAGCCACCCAGCGCGAGGGCAAGAACAGCTTCGGCGACGACCGCGTGTTCATCGAGAAATTCATCGAGGACCCGCGCCACATCGAGATCCAGATCCTCGGCGACAAGCACGGCAACGTGATCTATTTGAACGAGCGCGAGTGCTCGATCCAGCGCCGCCACCAGAAGGTGGTCGAGGAAGCGCCGTCGCCCTTCGTCACCGAGAAGATGCGCAAGGCGATGGGCGAGCAGTGCGTCGCGCTGTCCAAGGCGGTCGATTATCACAGCGCCGGGACGGTCGAGCTGATCGTGTCGGGCGCGGACAAGACCGGCGAGAGCTTCTACTTTCTCGAAATGAACACCCGCCTGCAGGTCGAGCATCCGGTGACCGAGGCGATCACCGGCGTCGACCTCGTCGAGCAGATGATCCGCGTCGCCGCGGGCGAGAAGCTCGAGATGACGCAGGACGACGTCACGATCGACGGCTGGGCGATCGAGAACCGCGTCTATGCCGAAGATCCCTATCGGGGCTTCCTGCCTTCGACCGGGCGCCTCGTGCGCTACGATCCCCCGCTGCCGGGCTGGACCAATGACGGCAGCGCAAACGGCCGCCGCGGGGTCGACGGCGTGCGCGTCGACGACGGCGTGTTCGAAGGCGGCGAAGTCTCGATGTTCTACGACCCCATGATCGCCAAGCTGGTGACCTGGGGCGAGACGCGCGACGAGGCCGCCGACCTCCAGGTGCTCGCGCTCGACGCGTTCGAGATCGAGGGGCTCGGCCACAATGTCGATTTCCTGAGCGCGATCATGCAACACGAGCGCTTTCGCTCGGGCGAACTGACCACCGGCTTCATCGCCGAGGAATACCCCGAAGGCTTCGAAGGTGCTCCGGCCGACGAGCAATTGCTGCGCCGCCTGTCGGCGATGGCGGGCTTCATGGCTACGGCCACCAGCGACCGCGCCAAGCGGGTCGACCAGCAATTGAACGGCGCGCCCGATCCGCAATACGACTGGGCGATCCGGATCGGCGAAACTTCGCGCGACGTCACGATCACCGAAGACGAAATCGTCGTCGACGGCGAGGCGATCGACCTGTCGATGGAATACACGCCGGGCGACCGGATCGTGCACGCGCTGTTCGACGCCGACGAGGACGGCGAGGGCGGCGATCCGCTCACCGTGCAGGTGCGCCGCACGAACACCGGCCTTGCGCTCACCACGCGCGGGGCGACGCACGAATTGCGCATCCTGCCCGCGCATGTCGCACCGCTGGCGCAGCACATGATCGAAAAGGAACCGCCGGACCTTTCGAAGATGCTGATCTGCCCGATGCCGGGCCTGCTCGTCAGCCTCCATGTCGAAGAGGGCGAGGAAGTCCAGCCGGGCCAGCCGCTCGCGACGGTCGAGGCGATGAAGATGGAGAACATCCTCCGCGCCGAGAAGGAAGGCACGATCGCGAAGATCAACGCCGCGGAAGGCGACAGCCTCGCGGTCGATGCCGTGATTCTCGAGCTGGAATAGCCAGTGACGCAGTCCGCCGGACAGCTGTTCGCTGCGATCCGCGAGGAGGGCGATGGCTTCGCCGCGCAGGTGCCGCCCGAATGGGCGCAGGGGCGCACGGCCTATGGCGGATATTCGACGGCGCTCGCCTACGAGGCCGCGCGACGGGTGAGCGAGGACCTGCCGCCGCTGCGCTCGGCGCAAATCGCCTTCGTCGGTCCGCTCGCGGGCGACGTGACGTTGCGCGCGAAAGTGCTGCGACAGGGGCGCAACGCGACCTGGATCGCAGCCGAGATCGAGGGCGAGAAGGGTATCGGCCTGACCGCGACCTTCGTGTTCATGCGCGCTCTCGAAAGTGGTTATGCGTTCAGCAACCGCCCGGCGCCCCGAGACCTGGTCAGTCTCGACCAAGCCTCGCATCTCCCCAGTCACGATGCGCGGCCGACCTTCACGAGCAATCTCGAACTGAAATTCGCGCGGCCCAAGCTCGACGAAGCGGAGCCCTCGCTCACATGGTATGCGCGGCTCGAGGATCGGGACGGGCTCGACCCGACGACCGAGCTTCTGCTGCTGGCCGATGCTTTGCCGCCCGGCGTGCTCGGGCTCGGTCCCGTGCGGGCCCCGATGAGCTCTATGATGTGGCAGGTGAACCTGCTGACCGACGATCCGGCGACGCGGGATGGCTGGTTCCTGCTTGATAGCCGCGCCGATCACGCGCGCGACGGCAATTCGAACCAGGACATGTCGGTGTGGGATCGCGACGGTCGCCCGCTGGCGGCGCAGATGCAGTCTTTCGCCCTGTTCGGCTGAGCGCTCGCTAGTGCGCCTGTAGCTCCGTATCGAGGAACGCCGCGACGTCTTCGAGGTCGGCATCGGGGTGCACGAACGCCTCGCCGATTTCGCGCAGCAGGATCAACGGAACCTTGCCGCCACTGGCCTTCTTGTCGTGCAGCATGAGCGCAGCAATCGCCTCGCCGTTCGCTTTTATGCCGAGCGCGGCGAGTGAAGATGGCAAGCCGGAAAGTCCAATGGTCTCATCGATTTGCTGCGCAGCATTGATCGAGAGGCATCCGAGCCGCACCGAGTATTTCGCTGCAAGCGCCATGCCCAGCGCGACGGCTTCGCCGTGGAGCAATCGGTCCGAGAACCCCGTTGCCGCTTCGAGCGCATGGCCGAAGGTGTGGCCGAGATTGAGCAGCGCGCGCGCGCCAGTGCGCTCGGTCTCGTCCTGCGCCACGATCGCCGCTTTGGCGCGGATACAGTGCGTGACCGCCTCGCCGCGAAGGTCATGATCGTCGGCGAGCAGCGCGGGTGCGTTGGCGGCACACCACTCGAAAAATTCGCGATCGCCGATCAGGCCGTATTTGATCACCTCGGCAAACCCGGCGCGCAGTTCGCGCTCGGGCAGCGTGTCGAGCAGGTCGATATCGGCGAGCACCAGCCCGGGCTGGTGGAACGCACCGACCATGTTCTTTCCCGCTGCCGAATTGATCGCGGTCTTGCCACCGACCGAACTGTCGACCTGCGCGAGCAGCGTGGTGGGCACCTGGATGAAGCCGCAGCCGCGCTTGTGGATCGCGGCAGCGAATCCGGCCAGATCGCCGACCACACCGCCGCCGAAGGCGACGATATGATCGCCGCGCGCCACGCCCTGTTCGAGCAGCCAGTCGCTGAGCGCTTCGAGCCCTTGCCAGCTCTTGGCGCCTTCGCCCGGATCGACGACGTGCCAGGCGATCGCCCGTCCCGCCCCGGTGAGGGCGGCATCGAGCGCGGCGCCGTGCAGCGCCTTCACGTTTCCGTCGGTCACGACGCATACGCGCGCCTCGGGGAGGAAGTCGCCGGCGAGCAGTCCGATCGCATCCACCAGTCCGCGGCCGACGATCACCTCGTACGAAGCCGAAGGAGTGGAGACTCCTATCCGATCCATCGCTCGATCCCTTTCGCGATGTCGAGCGCGACCTTGCGGTGCGCGCCGCGCCCGCTTTTCACCCAGATCGGTGCCGCGCCGTAATCGGCCAGCCTGCGCCTGCGCAATTCGGCCAGCTTTTCCCGTGGATCGCCTTCGCGCAGCAAGGGTCGAGTGTCGCGCCGTGTCGCGCGTTCGGCCAGCGTGGCATCGTCGCTGTCGAGCCACACCGAGATTGCGCGCGAAAGGATCAACTGTCGGGTCGTCGGTTCGGAGAACGCGCCGCCCCCCGCCGCAATGACCATGCCCTTGCCGGCCGAATCGTCGAGCAGGCGGGTGAACACCCGGCGTTCCCCGTCGCGAAAATGCTCTTCGCCAAAGCGCTCGAAGATCTCCGCGACCGTGAGGTTCGCCGCGCGCTCGATCTCCTCGTCGACATCGACGAAATCGACCCCGAGCAATTCGGCCAGCCGACGACCTACCGTGCTCTTGCCCGCGCCCATCAGGCCGACAAGCACCACCGGCCGGTCGAGCCGTTGTGCCAGCGTGGCAAGTTCGGGTTGCGACATGTCGGGCATTGAAGCGGCGGCTATAGATCGGCTAGGCGAGGCGCAAGCGCGTTTGGAGCAGGGTCGGAAATGGCTGGCAGGATCGGTAAGGGTATGTGGGTCGCTATCGGCGCGGTATTGCTGCTCGCGATCCTCGTGCTTGCCTGGATCGACGGCGGCGAACGCGAGATCGAGCTGATCGTCGAGGATATTCCCGTGCCCGAAGGAGCGCGCTGATGCGTAAGGCCTATCTCGCCCTCGGTGGCGCGCTGGTACTCAGCTCGGCAATTGCGGTTGCGGCGATGCAGGAAGAGACCCCCGCCGCTCCGGCTCCGAGCCCGGAGGCGACGGTATCCGAGCCCGTGGTGCAGGACATCGGTCGCGATGCCGCGCCCGCGGTCAGCCTGCCGCGCAACCTCCCTTCGCTCGAAGAGCTCGAACGGATGTCGGACGACGAGTTCGAGGAATTGTTCGATCTCAAGCCCAAGGCCGATATTCCGGCAGCGGCGCGGCGTTCGCTGCGCGCGGTGGGCCTGCTGGCCGAAGGCGAGGGCGGGTTGGAGGCGGCCGCGCTCGGGCCGCAACCGGCGGCCCTGGTCGAAGCCGCGCTGCGCGGCAATCGCGGCCGGCTCGTCTCGCGCTGGGGGCATATCGTGTTGCGCCGCGCGCTGGCCTCGCGCCTCGCCGCGCCAGAGGGAATGGACCCGGTCGATTTTGCCGCGATGCGAACCGCGCTACTGGTACGGATGGGCGAGGGCCAGGTTGCGCGCGGCCTCGCCCAGCAGGTCGACAATATCGCCTATGACACGGCGATGACCGCCGCGGCCTTCGATGCCTTCGTCGCTACCGGTGACGTCGTCGGGGCCTGCCCGATGCTCGAGATCGTGAGCCCTTACGATGCCGAGGATCCGCGCATCAAGGTCACCCGCGACATCTGCGGCGCTTATTCGGGACGCAGCGCGGCGGCGCTGCGGCAGCTCGAGCGCAAGCGCCAGCAGGGTGTGCTCTCGCGCACGGAGATGCTGCTCGCCCAGCGCTATGCCGGTGCCGGTGGTTCCACTCGCCGTGCGGTCAATATCGAATGGGACGGGACCGACGAACTCACCCCGTTCGCCTATTCTCTCGCGGTCGCGACCGGGCTCGACGTGCCCGACAGCCTGCGCGCGGGCGCGGGCCGTTATTACGCCATGGTCGATGCGACCTCGCCGGCGCTCGCGCTCGACGACCGTGCGTCTTCATCGTGGTTCGCAGCCGCGAACGGTGTATTGTCCTCACAGGCGATGGTTGACCTGCTCAGCATCGCTTACGGGACGGGCGACACCGGCACCGTTCTCGCCGATCGTGCCGAGGTACTGCGCCGCGCCTATGTTGCCGCCGATCCGGAAGAGCGGATGAGCGCGCTTCGCACGCTGTGGAGCGCCGATGTCAATGCGCCCTACGGGACGCGCGTCGCGACCGCCTATGCGGCCGCCCGCATGCCGGTCGACGAGGCTTTCGCCGACGATGGCGACGAACTGGTCGCCGCGATGCTCGCCGCCGGGCTCGATCGCAACGCGCTGCGCTGGACCGGGGTGGTCGAAAACGGATCGAAGGCCTGGGCGATGCTCGCGCTCGTCAATCCACAGCGCGATGCGGTGTCGGTCGGCGAGGTCGGTGACAGCGACCACGCAACCCGCCTGTTTGTCGCCGGACTGGCCGGGTTGGGTAGGGCCAGCGACGGCGTGGCGCGCGACTACGATATCGACCTCGCACGGCAAACCCGCTGGACCCGTGCGATCTCGGGTGCGGCGGACAGCGGCAGCGCGCCGCTGGTCGCGTTGCTTGCGGGGCTCGGCATGCAGGGCGACAGCTGGGCCAAGATGACCCCGCTGCATCTCTACCATATCGTCCGCGCGCTCGACCGGGTGGGGCTTTCCGCCGAGGCCCGGATGATCGCGGCCGAGGCGGTCGCGCGCGGGTGAGCGACACCGCAGGGCATTCCGCGGCAATCGCGGATTTCCTCGAGATGATGGCGGCAGAGCGCGGCGCTGCGGCGAATACCTTGGCGGCCTATGCGCGCGATCTCGACCAGGCCGAGGCGGTGATAGGCGACCTGCTCGAGGCCGAGCGGGACGATCTGCGCCAACTGCCGGGGCACTGGGCCAAGCTCGCGCCCTCGACCGTGGCGCGCAAGGTCTCGGCGCTGCGGCAGTTCTACGGCTTTGCGGTGGACGAAAGGCTGCGCGCGGACGATCCCTCCTCCGCGCTGCCCACCCCCCGCCTTCGCCGGCCGTTGCCAAGGATCCTCTCGCAGGCGCAGGTCGAGGCCTTGCTCGAACGCGCCGAGACCGAGGCCGAGGGGGAAGCGCCGGCCAAGTTGCGGATGCTGGCCCTGCTCGAGATGCTTTACGGCTCGGGCCTGCGCGCGACCGAGCTGGTCTCGCTGCCACTGAGCGCGGTCCCTCGCGATGCGCCCTTCGTGACGGTGACGGGCAAGGGCGGACAGCAGCGCATGGTCCCGGTGTCGACGCGTGCCCGCTATGCGCTGGCGCGCTGGGCCGCATGTCGCGGGGCCGAAGCGAAAGGTGATGGTTCGCGTTTCCTTTTCCCCTCCCGCGGGAAATCGGGCCACCTGACCCGGATTCGGCTCTACCAGCTGTTGCGCGAACTGGCCGCGCGCGCGGGATTGCCGCCCGAAAAGGTCAGCCCGCACGTGCTGCGCCATGCCTTCGCCACACACTTGCTGGAGGGCGGCGCGGATTTACGCGTGCTTCAGACGCTGCTCGGCCATGCCGATATCGCGACCACGCAGATATACACCCATGTCGATGCGGCCCGGCTCGTGGAGCTGGTGAACACGCGGCATCCGCTCGCCGCGCGCAAGCGCGGAACATAGCTGGCCCTTGCCGCGCGCGGGCGGGGGCGGTAGCGGGTCCGCATGGCATCCTATCTCGAATTCGAGAAACCGATCGCGGAGATCGATTCGCGCATCACCGAGCTTGAAAGCGCGTCCGGAGAGGACGTCGACCTTTCTGGCGAGATCGAAAAACTGCGCGAGAAGCGCGCGACCTTGCTCGGCGGGACCTATGCGCGGCTCAGCCCGTGGCAGAAGACCCAGGTCGCCCGCCACCCGGGCCGCCCGCACTTCCGCGATTACGTCGCCAACATCTTCGACGATTTCGTCCCGCTCGGCGGCGATCGCTACTTCGCCGAGGACGAGGCGATCATCGGCGGGCTGGCGAAGCTCGGCGAGCGCCGGGTCGTGCTGATCGGCCACGAGAAGGGACACGACACCGAATCCCGGCTCCGGCACAATTTCGGCATGGGCAAACCCGAAGGCTACCGCAAGGCGATCCGCCTGATGGACCTCGCCGGGCGGTTCGGCCTGCCGGTCGTCACGCTGGTCGATACCTCGGGCGCGTTTCCCGGAATCGAAGCGGAAGAGCGTGGCCAGGCCGAGGCGATCGCCCGGTCGACCGAGGCCTGCCTCGCGCTGCCGGTGCCGATGGTTTCGGCGATCGTCGGCGAGGGCGGATCGGGCGGCGCGGTCGCGTTGGCGAGCGCCGAACGCGTGCTGATGTTTGAACACGCGGTCTATTCGGTTATCAGCCCCGAAGGTTGCGCGTCGATCCTCTGGCGCACCGCGGAAAATGCCCCCGATGCCGCGGAAGCGATGAAGATGACCGCGCAGGACCTGCTCAAGATCGGCGTCATCGACCGGATCGTCGCCGAACCCGTCGGCGGCGCGCATCGGGCACCGGAAAAAGCCTGCGCTTCGCTCGGCAAGGCGCTCGAGGAAGAACTCGAAACGCTGGGTGAGTTGGACTCGACCCGCCTTCGCGCGATGCGCGAGGAACGCTTCCTGCGGATGGGCGAGGGCTGACCGCCCTTGCGGCCAGAAAAGCGGTTCGCTCGGGAACTTTAGCCACGGACAACGGATTTCCTCTGACATAATCGCCCGCACATCGACCGCGGGCCTTGAGTGCACCGTCCACCAGAAGGCGGGGCGCGTCAGAGGAGATGCGAAGATGCCGAAAACCGCTTTGAAGACCACCACCGCCGCCATCACCTGCCTCCTGCTGAGCGGCTGCGCCGCCGGCGCCGGCCTGCTCGGCGGCGGGGGTGATTACGACATCAACCAGGTGCCCGAACCGATCAGCGCCGAAGATCGCGCGCAGGGTGCCGAATACCATCCCAAGCTGCTGGCCGAATTCGGTGGCGAATATACCGGCCCGGGCGGTGCCTATGTCGAACGCGTGGGCAAGAACATCGCCGCGCAGTCCGGTCTCGCCAACGGCCGCGACGCCTATACGGTCACGCTGCTCAATTCCTCGATCAACAACGCCTTCGCGATCCCCGGCGGTTACGTCTACACCACCCGTCAGCTGGTCGCGCTGATGGATAACGAGGCCGAACTCGCCGGCGTGCTCGGGCACGAAGTCGGCCACGTCGCCGCACGGCATGTCGAACGCCGCCAGGCCGAAGCCCAGCGCAACAGCATTCTCGGCACCGTCGGCGCGATCCTGTCGAGCGTATTCCTCGGCGGTTCGGGCCTCGGCGACACGCTCGCCCGCGGCTTGCTCCAGGGCTCGCAGCTGCTGACGCTCAGCTATTCGCGCGGGCAGGAACTCGAGGCCGACAAGCTCGGCGCGCTCTATCTCAACCGCGCGGGCTACGACGAACGCGCGATGGCGACGGTTCTGTCGAGCCTCGCGGCGCAGAACGCGCTCGATGCGCGGATGATGGGCCGCGGCGAGACGCGCGTGCCCGAATGGGCGTCGACCCACCCCGATCCCGCCTCGCGCGTGCAGGAAGCGCTCGCCGAAGCGCAGAAATACGATGTCGGCGGAATCACCGCGCGAGACCAGTTCCTGACCAATATCGACGGCATGCTCTACGGCGACGACCCTAGGCAGGGGATCGTCGAGAACGGGACCTTCATCCATCCCGACCTCAAGCTCGCCTTCCGCGCGCCGCAAGGTTTCTATCTGGTCAACGGCACCCGTGCGGTGTCGATCGGCGGACAGTCGGGGCAGGGGCAGTTCACGATGGCTCCCTATAACGGCGATCTCGACCGCTATGTCCGCAGCGTCTTTGCCGGTCTCTCGGACCAGCAGCAGATCCAGCCCTCGAGCGTCCAGCGCACGACGGTCAACGGTATTCCCGCCGCCTATGGCGTCGCGCGGGTCAACACCGGCAACGGCCAAGTCGACGCAACGGTATTCGCCTACGAATTCTCGAACGGACAGGCGTTCCACTTCCTCACGGTGACCCAGGCCGGCAATGCCGGCGTGTTCAACTCGATGTACGAATCGATGCGGCGGATCAGCGATTCGGAAGCGGCCAATGTCCGCCCGCGCAAGGTCGACATCTACACCGTGCGTTCGGGGGATACCGTACGCTCGATCGCGAGCCGCATGAGCTATTCGAATTACCAGCTCGAACGCTTCCTCGTGCTCAACGACCTCGAGGCGAACGCGAACCTGCGCGCCGGGGACAAGGTCAAGCTCGTCACCTACTGACGTCTGACGCCGATCGCGCATAGGAAAAAGGGCGGCGAGTTGCCTCGCCGCCCTCTTCGATTTCGCTAAGCGCTTGGCTTAGACCGAGCTCGCCATCTTGGTCGAGGCGGTGTTGAAGGTCGTCTGCAGCTGAGTGCCGAGGCCCTGCATCGCGGTCACGGCGGCAACCGCGATCAGCGCGGCGATCAGGCCGTATTCGATGGCGGTGGCGCCGGCTTCGTCTTTGATCAGCTTGTTGAAGAATTTCATCCTAAGTCTCCTGGTTTGCAGTCACTCTACCCGGCTCACCCAAAATGCCGCGTGTTGAGTAATTTCGGGGGTAGCCCCGATTAGTTGATAATTTCCTAAACCGAGTTCGCCTGCGCGGTGGCGGTCGAGATATCGTTCGACACGGTGTTCCACATCTGCGAATTCTCGTCCGCGAGGCCGGTTGCGACGCCGACCAGGCCAAGGAAGATCATGGCGATGATGAGTCCGTATTCGACCGAGGTCGCGCCGCGCTGGTCGCGCAGCATGGCCTGGAGAAATTGCTTTCCGGTCATCATGTCATCCCTGTTGGTCACGGCTTCTGGTGTATTGACCGATAAGGGCTAACGAATTCTTTATGGCGGGACCATTTTTGCAAAGTAATCCGACATTAACGATAGTATCGGCTGCCGCTCTTATTTCCCGAAACGGCGAAATTCTCGTCCAGCAATGCCCGCCCGGACATCGGCATGCCGGCTTGTGGGAATTTCCCGGCGGAAAGGTGGAAATGGGCGAAACGCCCGAGGGGGCACTGGTTCGCGAACTGGCCGAGGAGTTGTCGATCGAGGTCGACCCGGTCGACTGCATGGTGGGCGCCTTTGCCAGCGATCCGGACCAGCGAATCGAACACCGTTCGCCCTATGTCGTACTTCTTTACACTTGCCGCCGCTGGCGCGGCGAAATCGTGCCTTGCGATGGACAGGCGGTGCGCTGGATCGCTCGCGACGCACTCGATTCCCTCTCGATGCCGCCGCTCGACGTGCCTTTGGCGGCGTGGCTCAAAAAGGGCGGATAAGCCGCTTGCAATGCCGGGAACCCGCCCCTATTAGGCCCCCTCCAATGCGCGCCCGTAGCTCAGCTGGATAGAGTACCTGACTACGAATCAGGTGGCCGGAGGTTCGAATCCTTCCGGGCGCGCCACAAAAGGCCATCCTCCGACGGGAGGGTGGCCTTCTGTGGTTCTGGGTCCCTGGAAGGCAAATTGGTGCCCCGCGGATCTCTTGTGATTTCTCGCCGGTGATCGGTCGCACCGATCCGCGCTCCCACCAAATCCAATTGTTGCGGAACCGCTTGGCCTGATTCCCTGTTCTGTTGGCAAGATTGTTTGCAAAGGGAGCCGACATGGCCACGCAAGATATTTTCGCCCGCCTCAAGCAAGACCACGAACGCCATCGGGAGTTGCTCGACAAGCTGGGCGAAACCCACGGCGACAGCGACGAACGCAAGAGCCTGCTCGAAGAGTTCACCAAGGAGGTGAAGGGCCATGCCGCAGCAGAGGAGCAGGCGCTCTATTCGACCATGCTGCGCAAGCCCCCGACCACCGACGAAACGCGTCATTCGGTCGCCGAGCATCACGAGATCGAGGAAGCGCTCAACGACCTTGCCGCGACTGACATGAGCTCGAGCGCGTGGCTGACCAAGTTCAAGCAGCTCGACCACGACTACCGCCACCACATCGACGAGGAAGAAGAGGATCACTTTCCCGACTTCGCCGAGCACCTGACCGAAGAGGACGTCGAGCACATGGAAAAGGTGTTCGAACGGCGCAAGCGCGAAGAGAAGTCCGAGGCCGAGGTGACTCCAGAGAAGAAGGAAGACGCCAAGGAATAGGCCGATGACCGGGGAGGGCACGAAACCCGTTGGCGATGAGGCTTTCGACCGGTCGGTCGAGCCCGGGGTCTGGCGCTATGCCAAGGCCTCGCGCGCGACCATGATCGTCGATGCGGAGGATTATTTCGCGCGGATGCAGCAGGCGATGCTGAAGGCGCAGAAGCGAATCCTGTTGGTGGGATGGGATTTCGACACGAGGATCCACCTCGCCGCCGGTCGCCGTTGGTACGAGCGCTTCAAGGATGCGGGCTTCCCCCGGCGCCTCGGCAGTTTCCTGCTGTGGCTCGCGCGCCATCGCGACGGGCTCGAATTGCTGATCCTCAAATGGAGTGTCGGGTGGGTCCAGTTTCTCGCGCGACCCGGCATGCTGTGGGACGTGATGCGAATGTGGCCCAAGCGCGCGATCGACTTCAAGTTCGATACCCGCCACCCGATCGGGTGCTCGCATCATCAGAAGATCGCGATCCTCGACGATCGCGTCGCCGTGTGCGGCGGGATCGACATGACCAGTGAGCGCTGGGACACGCGCGACCATCGCGAGGACGACGAAGATCGCACCACGCCGCGCGGGACCTCCTACTGCCCGTGGCACGATGCGACGATGATGCTCGAGGGCGATATCGCCAGGTGCCTCGGAGAGCTCGGCCGCCAGCGGTGGCGGAACGCGGGCGGCGATGAGCTCGAACCGGTCGAGAGCGAAGAATCGCCCTGGCCCGACGATCTCGACGCGCAGTTCGAGGACGTCGAGATCGGCATCGCGCGGACGCGTGCCGAATACGAGGAATTGAGCCAGATCTGCGAGATCGAGACGCTCATGCTCCGCCAGATCGCGGGGGCGAAGAAGTTGATCTATTTCGAGAACCAGTACCTGACTTCGCGCAAGATCACCGATGCGATCGCCGAGCGCCTGAAGGAGGACGATCCGCCCGAAATCGTCATCGTCCACCCGACCACCGCCGAAGGCTGGCTTGAAGCGCAGGCGATGGACCACGCGCGTGATTGCCTCGTCCATTCGCTGCGAGAGATCGATGACAAGGACCGGTTCGGGATCTACGTCCCCTATACCGGCGAAACGCCGATCTACGTCCACGCCAAGATTGCGATTTTCGACGACGAGATCCTGCGGATCGGTTCGGCCAACCTCAACAATCGCTCGATGGGCCTCGACAGCGAGACCGACCTTTTCATCGACAAGACCCGTCCTGCCAATGCGCATCTCGGCGATGAAATTCGCGACGTGCGGGTCTCGCTGCTGGCCGAGCATACCGGTATGACCGAAGCCGCGGCGCTCGAGCAACTCGCGCGCACCGGATCGATGAAGGCCTTCATCGCCGATTACGGCACGCGTGCGTCGCGCCAGCTGCGGTCCTACGAGCCGCCCGAAAAGGGCGAGATCGAGGAGACGCTGGCCGGTTCAGAACTGCTCGATCCCGAACGGCCGGACGACATGTTCGAACCGTTTGCCAAAGGCGGGCTTTTCCGCGATGCGTCCCCGCTCGCGCGTGCATGGTTCAAGATCAGAGGATAATTCGCATGAGCAGTATCGTCGGCCCCGATGAGGACGACCCCCGCGGCAAGCCGCCGGTGCCGGATCACGTGCAGGACGCCATCCGTACGCTGATCGAATGGACCGGCGACGATCCGACCCGCGAGGGCCTGCTCGATACGCCCGCGCGCGTCGCTCGCGCGTGGAAGGAATACTGCATCGGCTATACCGAGGACCCGGCCGTCCACCTGAGCCGGGTGTTCGAGGAAGTCGGCGGTTACAACGAGATCGTCCTACTGAAGGACATTCCGTTCCAGTCGCATTGCGAGCACCACATGGCACCGATCATCGGCAAGGCGGCGATTGCCTACCTGCCCAATGATCGGGTCGTCGGCATTTCCAAGCTTGCCCGCGTGCTCCACGGCTTCGCGCGGCGCCTGCAGGTGCAGGAAAGGCTTACGGCGGAAGTTGCGGACTGCATCTGGGAGAACCTCCAGCCGCAGGGGGTGGCGGTGGTGATCGACGCGCAGCACAGCTGCATGACCGCGCGCGGCGTTCGCACCCCGGGCGTGGGCATGGTCACCAGCCGGATGATGGGCACCTTCCTCGACGATCCGCGCAGCCGCGAGGAAGTGCTGCGATTGATGGGGTACGGCTAGACCGGCCAACCCAACGCGCCGCCGATACGCCCGATCGACCAGTAGCCGGCGAAGCCGACCGCAATTCCGGCCAGCAGCGTCGGGATGAAGGCTACCCCGTTGCGCAACATCAGCGCAATCGCGAGGAAGGCGGGCAGCGAACCGATTACGTATAGCGTACTGGCAATCGCGAGGTCGGCGACCTGTCCCTTGTCGCCGGTATCGCGCCACAGCCAGACGAGCGCGAGCGTGCTGACCAGCGGCAGCGAGGCGATCAGCCCGCCGACGCCCGGGTTGCGACGTGAGATTTCGGAGGCCAGCGCGATCAGGACACCCGATACGAGCGCCTTGGTCGCCAGATAGCCCCAATCCATTCCGGTAGGGATCAGCCTTGGAGTTGGCCGAGCATGTGATCGGCGCTCGACACGCTGAAATCGCCCGGCTCTTCGACGTTGAGTTCCTTTACCACGCCGTCCTCGACGATCATCGAATAGCGCTGGCCCCGCTTGCCCATGCCGAAGGCCGAACTGTCCTGACTGAGCCCGGTTGCCTGCGCGAAATCGCCATTGCCGTCCGCCAGCATCGTCACCGCCGACGCGTCGCCGGCCTGCTGCCATGCGCCCATGACGAACGCATCGTTTACTGCGGTACAGGCAATTTCGTCGATGCCCTTGGCCTTCAGTTCCTCGGCTTTCTCGACATAACCTGGCAGGTGACGCGCCGAGCAGGTCGGGGTGAAGGCCCCGGGGACCGAGAACAGCGCGACGGTCTTGCCGGCGAAGTAGTCGCCGCTCTGGACCGGTTGCGGGCCATCGGGGGTCGCCTTGACCAGCTGGATGTCGGGAAGCTTGTCGCCAACGGAAATCGTCATATCGTCATGTCCTGAAATTGAGGTGCGAACCCGGGAACGTATGGAGGCGATATAGGGTCCTGACACGGGCCCGCCATGGTTAATTTCGCTTTACCGCCCTTGGGATGGTTTTCGAAAGTTTGAACGTCGACTCTCCGTTCAGCAGTTTGGGGCTGCTTGGAGGGAATGACATGAAATATATCAAAGGGCTGGGCTTGGGCCTGGCGGCAGCGGGACTGCTGTCGGCAATGCCTGCAACGGCGCAGGATGCGTCGCACGAACGGGTGCGCGAACTCGGCATCATGCTGATGGTCACGTCGCTGCGCTGTCGCACGACGGTGGACGATTTCCAGCAGGACTACCGCGATTTCAGCGCGCGCCATATCGACCGGCTGAACGCCGCGAGCCGCTCGATGCAACGCGAGCTCGAGAGCCGCCACGGCAAGCGCGGAGCCAAGCGCCAGCTCGATCGGCTGAGCGTGCAGATGGCCAATACCTACGGCCAGGGGCACCCGTTCCTCGATTGCGCGCAATTGAAGCGTCTCGCGTCCGATCTGGCGCAGGGAGACAACGCGGCTCTCATCGCCGCCTCGCGGGACCTCCTGGCCGACGGCCGAGGCGGGTCCGCCACCTACGCTAGGCGCTAGGCGATACTTCGGTCGGGGCTCATATAAAGACATCTTTATATTTGCTTCGCGCCGGGGGAGAGGCTAAGGGCGGCGCCGGTCCCTGCGCCGCCCTTGGTTTGTCTGCATTCGACGGCCTGGAACGGCGCGTATCACGCAAGTTTCAGGAGAATACCGTGGCTGCTGCCAAGGATTACGTCATCAAGGATATCGGGCTGGCCGGATACGGCCACCAGGAAATCCGCATCGCCGAAACCGAAATGCCCGGCCTCATGGCCATCCGCGAGGAATATGGCGACGCGCAGCCATTGAAGGGCGCGCGCATCACCGGATCGCTTCACATGACGATCCAGACCGCGGTGCTGATCGAGACTCTGCGCGCGTTGGGCGCGGAAGTTCGCTGGGCGACCTGCAACATCTATTCGACGCAGGATCACGCCGCCGCAGCGATGGCCGACCAGGACATCCCGGTCTTCGCCGTGAAGGGCGAGACGCTGGCCGAATATTGGGATTACGTCGGCAAGATCTTCGACTGGTCGACCGAGGACGATGCCGACCAGACGGCGAACATCATCCTCGACGATGGCGGCGATGCGACGATGTTCGCGCTGTGGGGCGCGCGCATCGAGGCGGGCGAGGAAATGCCTGCGCCGCAGAACGCCGAAGAAATCGAGATGCAGCGCGCTCTCAAGGAATTCCTCAAGAAGAAGCCGGGCTATCTCACCCAGTCGGTAAAGAACATTAAGGGCGTCTCCGAAGAGACCACCACCGGCGTCCACCGCCTCTATTCGCTGGCGAAGAAGGGCAAGCTCCCGTTCCCGGCGATCAACGTCAACGATAGCGTGACCAAGTCGAAGTTCGACAACCTCTACGGTTGCCGCGAATCGCTGGTCGACGCGATCCGTCGCGCGACCGACGTCATGCTCTCGGGCAAGGTCGCGCTGGTCGCCGGCTTCGGCGATGTCGGCAAGGGCTCGGCGCAGTCGCTCCGCAATGGCGGCGCGCGCGTGCTCGTCACCGAAATCGATCCGATCTGCGCGCTGCAGGCGGCGATGGACGGGTTCGAGGTCGTGACCATGGAAGAAGGCGTCAAGCGCGCCGATATCTTCGTGACGACCACGGGCAATGAAGACGTCATCACCGCCGAGCACATGAAGGCGATGAAGCCGATGAGCATCGTCTGCAACATCGGCCACTTCGACAGCGAGATCCAGATCGGCGCGCTCGACAACTACGAGTGGACCGAGCTGAAGCCCGGCACCGACCTGGTCAAGTTTCCCGACGGCAAGGAAATCATCGTTCTGGCCAAGGGCCGCCTCGTGAACCTCGCCTGCGCCACCGGTCACCCCAGTTTCGTGATGAGCTGCTCGTTCACCAATCAGGTGCTGGCGCAGATCGAGCTGTGGAAGAACGACGATCAGTACGAGAACGACGTCTACGTGCTGCCCAAGCATCTCGACGAGAAGGTCGCCGCGCTCCACCTCGACAAGCTCGGCGTGCAGTTGACCAAGCTGAGCCAGAAGCAGGCCGACTATATCGGCGTGCCGGTCGACGGGCCGTTCAAGCCCGAACACTACCGCTACTAAGCGACGGGATTCGACAAGAACGGGGCGTTCCGGCGACGGAGCGCCCCGTTTCTTTGTTCATCGAAGTTGCGTCCGCGCGCGAGCCGTCATAGCTCACGGGGAATGGAATTTTCGCCTACCACACTGGCGCTGATCGGGGTCGTGCTCGGCGGGTGGACGCTGGCCGCGCTCGCGGCGATCTACCTGGCGAGCCGGGCGACCGGCCAGGCGCGCGACATGCGCACCGGATTGAAGCGCATGCAGCGGATGCTCGACGAATCGCCGGCGCTTCCGCTGCTGGTCCGTTCGGATGGCAGGATCGAGGCTTCGGCCCGGCTCGCCGGCTGGTTCGGGCTCGACCGGATGCCGACCTATCTCAGCGAGCTGGCCGAGGGAGAAAGCGGCCTCACGCACCAGCAGGTCGAAACGCTGCAGAAGAACGTCCGTCGCACGCAGAAGACGGCTGCCCCGTTCCGCATGATGATCACTCCGCGCGGCTCGTCGCGCAGTCTTTCGCTGCGCGGCCACCTGGCCGATCCGCAGGTCTCGCCCGGCGGCGCCGCGCTGGTCTGGGTGTTCGATTTCTCCGACAGCGAGAGCGAGCTGGCGCGCCTGCGGGCCGAGGCCAAGCGCGCGCAGGGCGATTTCGCTGCGCTCGTCGGCCTGCTCGAAGCGGCACCCATGCCGATGTGGTTCCGCACCGAGCAGGGCAAGATCCGGCTGGTCAACAGTGCTTACGTTGCCGCCGTCGGCGCGCGCGATGCCGAAGAGGTGGTGGCCGAGCAAATCGAGCTTATCGAACCGGTCAACGGGCTGGGTGCGGCCCAGGTCGCGCGCGAGGCGGGCCAGCAGCGCCAGCCGATCGAGCGGATGGTGACCTCGACGATCAACGGCCAGCGCCGCGCGCTGCGCGTATCCGACCTCCCGCTGGGCGAGGAAGGGATTGCGGGCTACGCGATCGATGTCGAGGACATGGAAGAGCTCGCGCGTAGCTTCAAGGCGTTCCGGACGGCGCAGCGCAACATGCTCGACAAGCTATCCGCCGGCGTCGCCCAGTTCGATTCGAACCGCCAGCTGATCTTCGCCAACCGGCCGTTCCAGCGCAGTTTCGGCATCAGTTTCGAGCAGATGCGCGAGCGGCCAAGCTTCAATCGCTGGCTCGATATCGCCCGCGACCAGAACCGGGTTCCGCAGGTGCGAGATTTTCCCGCCTGGCGGACCGAGCGCGAGGAATGGTTCACCTCGAACGAGACCAACGAGGAAAGCTGGACGCTGCCCAACGGCACCCATCTGCGAATCTTCGCCCAGCCTGATCCCGATGGCGGCTTGCTGCTGCTGGCCGAAGACCGGACCGAGCAGCTCAAGCTATCGGCGTCGCAGGACACGCTGCTCCGCACCCGGACCGCGACCTTCGACAGCCTGTTCGAATCGATCGCGGTGTTCCGGCCCGACGGTCGCCTCCAGCTCTGGAACCGCCGCTTCATGGCGGATTGGGATCTCGAAGAAGAGTTCCTCGACCAGCATCCGCGGATCGACGACCTGCTGACCCATATCCAGAAGAGCCTGCGCGAGGGCGAGGAAGCCGGGCAGATCGGCGACGTCGTACGCGCCGCAACGCTCGACCGCTCGCAGGGTGTCGGGCGAGTGAGCCTGTCCGATGGCCGCATTCTCGAATTCGCCGGGGTCCCGTTGCCCGACGGGAACGGGCTGCTGACCGTGCTCGATATCACCGATGCGCAGAAGGCCGAGGAGGCGCTTCGCGCGCGCAATGCCGCGCTGGTCGAGGCCGACGCGATGAAAACGCGCTTCCTTGCGAATATGAGCTACGAATTCCGGACCCCGCTGACCTCGATGCGCGGCTTTGCCGAGCTGCTCGAGACCGGGCTCGGTGGCGAGCTGACCGAAGACGGCATGGCCTATCTGCGGGCGATCCTCGATTCGGTCGAGCAGGTCGAGAACGTGCTCGACCTGTCGCAGAGCGAGGCGGGCATGCTCCCGCTGGTCAAGGAATCGATCGTACTCGAGCCGTTCCTCCAGGCGATCATCGATTCGCGGCGCGAGAAGATCGACGCCAGGGGGATCAGGCTCGAACTGCGGACCGGCGAAGAAGAAACCCGCATCCGGGGCGACGAGCGCCGCCTTGCGCGGGCGATCGGGCATATCCTCGACAATGCGATCAACGCGCTGCCCGATGGCGGGCGGATTCTCGTCAAGCTGCTCGCCCGCGGGGACGGTGTGCGGATCGTGATCTCGGATGACGGGATGGGTATGGACGCACTCCAGATCGCCCGCGCGCTCGACGGGCTGATGGTCAGCGCCGACGGAAAGACGGTCGAGAGGCGCGTCAATTACGGCCTTCCCCTCGCGAAGCGGATCGTAGAGGCGCATGGCGGCCGGCTCGAGGTCATGTCCGAAGAAGGGCAGGGCACCGCGGCGCTGATCGATATTGCCTGAAATGCGCCGCGAACTGCCCGATCTCGCAGCAGTCGCCGTTTTGGGACGCGACATCGCAGCCCGGTTGCGGGCCGGGGACGCCGTCGCGCTGTCGGGCGATCTCGGAGCGGGCAAGACGACGCTCGCGCGGGCGGTGATCGAAGCGGCAGGCCATCGCGGCGAGGTACCGTCGCCTAGCTTCACCATCATCGAGGCATACGACACGCTCGATCCGCCGATCGTCCACGCCGATTTCTATCGGCTCGAAGACCCCGCCGAGCTCGAGGAGATCGGTCTCGACGAGTATCGCGAGGACGCTGCATTGCTGGCCGAATGGCCCGATCGGGCGGGTGGCTTCGATCACGAGGCGGGCTGTCTTTCGATCCGTCTCGAAAAGGATGAGGGTACCCGTTTCGCCATTGTCGAAGGCGGCGCGGGCTGGCAGGGACGCATGCCATGAACGACCTGCCAGACGGCGCCGACACTTTCCTTGCCGATGCCGGATGGGGCAGCGCGCGCGCCGAAGCGCTGACCGGCGATGCCTCGTTTCGCCGATACTGGCGGCTGACCCGTGGCGATGACAGTGCGCTGCTGATGCACGCGCCGCCGCCCAACGAGGATATCCGTCCTTTCGTCCGTGCCGATCGCTGGTTGCGCGAACAGGGCCTGCGCGCGCCCGAAATCCATGCCGAGGACGACGCCAGCGGCTTCGTCTTGCTCGAGGATTTCGGGGCCGCGCGGATGCGCGACTACCTCGACGAATGGCCGCAGGATGAAGCCGATACCTATCGCGGCGCGATCGACGCGCTGGTCGAGCTGCACAAGAAGCCCGCCGGACCGTTTCCCGATTACTCCTGGGCGGAATATGCCCGCGAAGTACGCTTGTTCACCGAATGGTACTGCCCGGCGCAGGGGCTGGAAGTCGATGCCGACGGCTATATCGACGCTTGGCAGGAGGCGTTGCTGCCGGTGCTGCGCAACCAGCGTGCCGAAGATGGCGGGGCCGTGACCGTGCTGCGCGATTACCATGCCGAGAACATCATGCTGCTCGGGGCACTGACGAGGCAGGGCCTGCTCGATTTCCAGGACGCTCTGGTCGGGCACAAGGCCTACGACGTCGTCTCGCTGCTGCAGGATGCGCGCCGCGACGTCGCGCCCGAACTCGAGCGCGAGATGCTCGACTACTACCTTGCCAAGGCCGAACCGGGCGCCGAGTTTGAAGCCGACTATGCACGGCTCGGTGCGCAGCGGAATGCCAAGATCGTCGGCATCTTCACCCGCCTGTGGAAACGCGACGGGAAGGCCCGCTATCTCGACCTGATCCCGCGGGTGTGGGACTTGCTCGAGCGGGACCTGGGGCATCCATCGCTGGCCCCGGTGGCCCGCTGGTTCGACGCCAATATCCCGCGCGAATTGCGCGAAAACGGCGGCGGGAGTTTCGAGGCATGAGCGAACTCGCGAGCGATTGCGCGATGGTGATGGCGGCAGGATTCGGCAAGCGCATGCGACCGCTGACCGCCACCCAGCCGAAGCCGCTGGTGAAAGTGGCGGGACGCCACCTGATCGATCACACGCTCGACGAGCTCGCCGATGCCGGGATCGCCAGGGCGGTGGTCAACGTCCACTACCTTGCCGACGCGCTCGAAGCGCATGTGAGGACGCGGAAGATTCCCGCGGTCGAGATCTCGGACGAACGGGAAGAGCTGCTCGAGACCGGCGGCGGGATGATCCGCGCGCAGGACCGGCTTCCCGATCCGTTCTTCTGCCTCAACAGCGACAATATCTGGCTCGACGGCCCTCGCGACGTGTTCACCGAGCTGAGCCGGGGCTGGGATCCCGACGAGATGGATGCGCTGCTGTTGATGGTGCGACACCACAATGCGCGCAATTACCGCGGCGAGGGCGATTTCTACCTCGACCCACTGGGCCGCATCACGCGGCGCGAGCCGGGGCGGGTCGCGCCCTATATCTTCACCGGGATCCAGCTCGTCTCGCACCGCCTGCTGCGCGATGCGCCCGCGGGCAAGTTCTCGACCAATCTGCTGTGGGAACGCGCGATCGCGGAAGGCCGTTTGCACGGGCTCGTCCACACCGGCGAGTGGTTCGAGGTCGGCACGCCCGAGGCGATCGCGCCCACCGAAGCCGCGCTCGCGGAACGCTGAGGCGCGGGTGGGGAGCGGACGCCCGCAAGTCTACTCGATCGCCGCGCATCGCGGTTTCGCCGATGCGCTCGCCGCCGGATTGATCCCGCGCTATCGCGACGACCGCTTCGGCCTCGCCAAGCTGACCTTGCTCCTGCCCAGTCGCCGCGCAGCTCGGACGGTGACCGAGGCCTTCGTGCGCGCTTCCGACGGCGGGCTGCTATTGCCGCGCATGGCGGTGGTCGGCGACCTCGATCTCGACGAGACGCTCGGCCCGCTGCTCGATCCGATCGGCGAGGATAGCGCCGCGATCCCGCCCGCGGTCGATCCGACGCGCCGCTGGCTCGAACTGGCGCGGCTGCTCAAGGATCATGACCCGTATTACGCCAAGGACGACCGGTTGCTCGCCGCATCGCGGCTGCGGCAGGCGCGCGAAATCGCAGGCACGATGGATCGCCTGCTGGTCGAGGGAATCGCGCCCGGAGAGCTGTTCGAGGAGCGCGTGCTCTCCCTTTTTCCCGAGCTCGCCAACCACTGGCAGGATTCGACCCGTCTGTTCGCGACGATCCAGGCGCACTGGCTCGCCCTGCTCGACGAGCGCGGCGAGGTCGATGCGCCCACCCGGCGCAATCGCCTGTTCGAGCATGCCGCCAGGCGCTGGAGGGAAAACCCGCCAACCGAGGCCATTGTTGCTGCGGGGGTCACCAGCGCCTCGCCCTCGCTGGCGAAGCTGCTGCGGACGGTCAGCGAGCTCGAAAACGGCGCGGTGATCCTGCCCGATCTCGACTTCTCGCTCGATGACGAAGTGTGGGCCGATCTCGGGCTCGCCGGCCAGTCCGAAGAGGCGGGCGGACCGCCGATCGGGCGCGCCGATGCGCTGACCCATCCGCAATATCACCTGAAATTGCTGCTCAACCGGATGGGCGTGAACCGCGCCGAGGTCCAGCCGTGGCACCGCGCGGGGATCGCGGCCGCGCGCCCCGATCGCAGCACCGCGATCTCGAACCTGTTCCTTCCGCCGGGGCCCTCGGCGCGCTGGGCCGGGCTCGATATCGAACAGCGCCGGCTTGCCGGTGTGACGCTGATGGAGAGCGCCAATCCCGAGGAAGAGGCGCAGGCAATTGCGATCCGGATTCGCGAGGCGCTCGAAACGCCGGAGAAACGCGTCGCGCTGGTAACCCCCGATCGCGGATTGGCGTCGCGCGTGGTCGCGCACCTGCGCCGCTGGCATATCGAGGCCGACGACACCGCGGGTACACCGCTGCCGCAGACTGCGCCCGGGCGTCTGTTCCTGCTCGCGGCCGAGCTGATGGGCGGCGAGGGCGGGCCGATCGCGCTTTCCGCGCTGTTGCAGCACCCGCTGGTCATGCGCGAAGGTGATCGCGCCCGCTGGCTCGAGAATGCGCGCCGGTTCGATCGAGAATTGCGCGGGCCGCGCCCGGCACCGGGTCTCGCACCCCTGCGCGCGGTGGCGGAGAAGAATAGGCTCGGCGATTGGTGGGGCGAGGTCGAGGCCCTGCTCGCCCCGTTGTTCGAACCGCGCGAGGAGATCGCGCTCGATGCGGCGCTCGACCTGCTTGCCGAAACCAGCGAAGCACTCGGCTCGGTCGGGTTGTGGGGCGGGGCGGAAGGCCGCGCGCTGTCCGCCTTCCTCGAGGAATTGCGCGAGCAGGCTCGTGCCGTCCCGACCGCGCTCGAGCCCCGCGAACTCCCGTCGATCCTGCGCGAGGCGATGGAGCGCGTCGCGGTGCGCCCGCCCTGGGGCGGCCATCCGCGCGTCTCCATCTACGGGCTGCTCGAAAGCCGGATGAGCCGTGCGGAGCTCGTTATCTGCGGCGCGATGCACGAAGGCTCCTGGCCCGCCGCACCGGCGCCCGATGCGCTGCTACCACCTGCGATCATGCGCGCGCTCGGCGTGCCCGATGGCGAGTTCCGGATCGGGCTTTCCGCACACGACCTTTCCGCCGCGCTCGGGGCGCCCGAGGTGATTCTTAGCCACGCCCGCCGCGACGCGAGCGGGCCGGTGATCCCCTCGCGCTTCGTGCTGCGGGTCGAGGCGCTGATGGGCGAAACGCTGGCCGACAAGCACCGCGATCACGACGCCGTGACGCTGGCGCGGGCGATCGACGATGCCGAACGCGGAGACGCGGCCGCGCGACCTGCGCCAAGGCCGTCGGCCGAGCAGCGGCAGGTCAAGGTTCGCGTGACCGCGCTCGACCGGCTGCTGGGCGATCCCTACCAGTTCTATGCTTCCGAAATCCTGCGCCTCAAGGCGCTCGATCCGCTCGACGCCGAACCTTCCGCCGCGTGGAAGGGCACCGCGGTGCACGACATCCTCGAACGCTGGCACAAGGGCGAGGGCGAGCTCCACGTTCTTGCAGCCGACGAACTCGCGAGGATGTCGGGCCACCCGCTGGTGCGGCACCTGTGGTGGCCTCGGCTCCAACAGGCTCTCGACTGGGTGGTGAAGCATACCGAGGAGTTCGCCGAGGAGGGGCGCGTGCCGATCGCATGGGAGGTCGATGGCGAGATCCCGATCGCCGGTGCGGTGCTCAAGGGGCGCGCCGACCGGATCGATCGTCTCGAAGACGGCAGTCTCGCGATCCTCGATTACAAGACCGGTAGCCCGCCCTCGAAGGCGCAGGTCGAGCACGGCTTCGCGCTCCAGCTCGGGCTGATCGGGCTGATGGCGCGCGAGGGCGCGTTCAAGGGCGTGCGCGGAACGCCCGAAAAGTTCGAATATTGGTCACTCGCCCGCGCACGTGACGGAAATTTCGGCTATGTCGAAACCCCGCATCCGGGGCCTCGCGGGAAACGCGGGATTCCGCGCGATGAATTCCTCGATCGGACCGAAGACTTCCTGCGCAAAGGTATCGCGAAATTCATCACCGGCGACGCGCCCTTCACCGCGCGCGAGAACCCCGATTACGAGGGGTATAACGATTACGACCAGCTGATGCGGCTCGAGGAATGGATCGCCGCGCCGGAGGACGGGGCGTGAGCGCGAAGATATTCAGGCTGGCCGATGCGCAGGCCGAAGCTGTCGATCCGCGCGACACCGTGTGGCTCGGCGCATCGGCGGGCACGGGGAAGACGCAGGTCCTCTCCGCGCGCGTGCTGCGATTGTTGCTCGAACCCGATGTGTCGCCGTCCGAAATCCTGTGCCTGACCTTCACCAAGGCGGGCGCTGCCGAAATGGCCGAGCGCGTCAACGGCGTGCTCGCACGCTGGGTCCGGCTCGAAGAGACGAAATTGGCGAAGGAGCTGGCCGATATCGGCGCCGATGTCGGACGGGAAACGATCGCCCGCGCGCGTACGCGCTTCGCCGCGGTGCTCGACTGCCCCGGCGGGGGCCTGCGGATCGATACGATCCACGCCTTCTCGACCTGGCTGCTGTCGGCGTTCCCGCACGAGGCCGGGCTGCAACCGGGCCTTCGCGCGATGGAGGAACGCGAGGCGGACCTGCTCGCGCGCGAAGTGCTCGCCGACATGCTGCTCGATGCCGAGAAACGGAACGATAGCAAGGTGCTCGACGCGCTCGCCGCGCTGTCGCTGAGGTTCGGGCCGGACGGGGCGGAATGGTTCCTGCGGCGCTGCGCCAAGGCGCACGAAGCCTGGCACGGAACGCGGGGGTTCGTCCCGCCGCTGCGCCCCCGGCTGCTCGCGTTGCTCGGGCTACCGTCCGACGCGTCGCGTGAAACGCTGGCGGAACTCTGCGCCGACGACAGCTTTCCCGTCGGGCAACTGCGCCATTGCGAGGCGATCCTACGAGCGTGGAACACCAAGACCGGCCTCGCGGGGGCTGACGCCATCGCCGCGTGGCTCGGGGCAGAGCCGGCCATTCGGCTCGAAACACTCGAATCTTTCCGCGGTACGGTACTGACCAAGGAGGGAAAACCGGCACGCCTCGCCAACATTCTCAAGGTCGATGACACCTATGGCCCGGCAATCGACGACATGGTCGAGGCGCTCGAACGGGTCGAAGGCGCGTTGCGGCTCCTTGAACTTGCCGACTGGCTCGCTCCGGCGCTCGAGCTCGGCCGCGAATATGCGCTGGCATGGGAAGAAGCGAAACTGCGCGAAGGACTGATCGATTTCGACGACCAGATCCGCCTCGCCGCGAAATTGCTCACCCGCGCAGACGTCGCCGACTGGATCCGCTTCAAGCTCGACCGCCGGTTCGACCACATCCTCGTCGACGAGGCGCAGGACACCAATGCCGCACAATGGAAGATCATCCTCGAGGGGCTGGCGCAGGAATTCTGGACCGGCGAGGGCTTGCACGGGCTCGAAACCCGCACGCTGTTCGTCGTCGGAGACTACAAGCAGGCGATCTTCGGCTTCCAGGGTACCAGCCCGGAGAATTTCCGCAGGGCGCGGGATCTCGTCCGCGAACGCATGGCGCGCTATCGCGATGCGTGGCAGCAGGCCAATGCCCGCGCGAACGAGAGCGCTGGGCCGCGCGGACTTCAGGAACTCGGGCTCGGACGCTCCTTCCGCACCGCCAGGCCGATTCTCGATTTCGTCGATCGCGCGATCGCCGCGATCGGGCCCGAGCAGATCGGGCTGCGGCCGCAGGATGTCGAGCCGCACGAGGGCGAGGAGCGCCCCGGCACGATCGGCCTGTGGCGCCCGGTCGGTTTCGACGAGGGCGAAGAGGCAAGCGAGGGTCCCGATGCCGAAGGCGGCGACTGGATCCAGCCGACCGACCGCCGGCTCGCCACGCGGATCGCGCAGCAGGTCAAGGACATGCTCGACAAGGGCTTCCCACTACACAAGGGCGGATCGCGCAATGCCGGGCCGGGCGACGTCATGGTGCTGGTGCGCCGGCGCAAGGACCTCGCCGGGCTGATCGTCGCGCGGCTGCACCAGGAGGGCGTGCCGGTCGCGGGCGTCGACCGCCTGCGGCTTGGTGATCCGCTCGCGGTGCAGGACCTGCTCGCGGCGCTGCGCTTCGCCGCGCAGCCATTGGACGACCTAAACCTCGCCGCGCTGCTGGTCTCGCCGCTGGTGGGCTGGTCGCAGGAGCAATTGCTCCAACACGGCTATCGCGAGCGCAACATCCGGCTGTGGGAGCATTTGCGCGCCTCCTCGCATTCCGAAGTGCTCGCACTGCGCGACCACATGCGCGGCCTGCTCGAACGCGCCGATTTCGAACCGCCCCAACGCCTCCTCCACTGGCTTCTCACCGGTCCGTGGCAGGCACGGCGGCGTCTCGTCGCGCGATTGGGACGCGAGGCCAACGACCCGATCGACGAATTGCTCAATGCCGCGCACGCCTATGCGGTGTCGCAGGTGCCGAGCCTCACCGGGTTCCTCCACTGGCTCGACGCGGGCGAGGGGGAATTGAAGCGCGAGGCGGGCAAGGCGGGCGAGCAGGTCCGCGTGATGACCGTGCACGGTTCGAAGGGGCTCCAGGCGCCGATCGTGATCCTCGCCGACGCCGCCGACAATCCGAAAAACTCGCGCGGGAATGCACTGGCGCTGGCCGAGACCGGGCCGGGTCGGGAGGATGCGCCCGAGCTGCCCATGCCCGCGATTCCCGCCGACCAGCGGGCCGGGCCTCTCGCCGAGGCAAAAGCCGAGGCCGATGCCGAGATGCTGCGCGAGCACTGGCGGCTGCTCTATGTCGGCATGACCCGCGCCGAGGAAGCGCTGTTCGTCACCGGCTCGCTCGGCGCGCGCGAAAAGGCGCCGCACGGGGACAGTTGGTACGCACGGCTCGAACCGCTGTTCGACCCCGATGGGTGGGTCGAGGGGCGACGAGGAATTCCGGTCAACGTGATCGGCGGACCCGGAGAGCCGCATGCCGCCACGCATGCCTCGGCCAGCGAATCAATCGCCCTACCCGACTGGCTCGCGCGCCCGGTCGGACCCGAGCCGCGACCGCCGCGGCCGCTCGCGCCATCCTCGCTCGGCGAGGAAGAGGCCCCGGACCCGCCGCTCCCGCCCGGCGAGGCCGGACCGGCCGCGCGTCGGGGGACGCTGATCCACCGCCTGCTCGAACGCCTGCCCGATGTCGACCCGGCCGAACGCGAGCACCGGGCGCTGACCTGGCTCGCGACCCAGGCGTCCGATATCGATCTCGAAATACACCAAGAAATCGTCGCCAGTAGCTTGAAAGTCCTAGACGATCCGAATTGGTCTGAGCTTTTCGGTCCGCACGCGCTGGCGGAGGTTCCGATCGCGGCGACCGTGGGCGAAGCGGTGATCGCGGGGACTATCGACCGGCTGTTGATCGAGGACGATCGCGTTCTCGTGGTCGATTTCAAGACGACGAGGCGACCGCCGGAAAACCTCGCCGAAATGCCGCCCGCAACCCTGCGCCAGATGGCCGCCTACGCCGCCAGCCTGCGCGCGATCTATCCGGGGCGGAGCGTGGCGGCGGCGGTCCTCTACACCCACGCGCCGCGCCTGCTCGCGCTCCCGCCCGAGTTGCTCGAATCCGAAGGACCGCGGGCGCGGTCGGATCGTAGCGAGGGGTGACCGCCGCGCGCGTGGTTGCGTAACATCGTCCACGCCCTAGATAGCGTGACAACTGATAAGGAGCTCCCATGTCCACCACCGCCGTCACCGATGCCGATTTCCAGTCCAAGGTCCTCGAGAGCGACAAGCCCGTGCTGGTCGATTTCTGGGCCGAATGGTGCGGCCCCTGCAAGATGATCGCCCCCGCGCTCGAGGAAATTTCCGAAGAGCTGGCCGACAAGGTGACGATCGCCAAGATGGACATCATGGAAAGCACCGAGGTGCCGCAGAAATTCGGCGTCCAGTCGATCCCGCTGATGGTACTGTTCAAGAATGGCGAACCGGTCGCGCAGAAGCTCGGCGCGGCGCCCAAGTCGCAGCTCCAGAGCTGGCTCGAAAGCGAACTCTGATTGTTTCCGGCTGAGCGGGCTCAGCCCATCGCGGCGACCCGCTCCGCCAGTTCATTCCACAATTCGTGCGAAGCCGCGCCGATCAGACCGGCGCGCTGCCAGTCGTCGGGGCGATATTCGCTCCCGTCGAGCCGCGCGACCTTTCCGCCTGCCTCTTCGAGCCACAACGCGCCCGCAGCGTGATCCCACGGCAGCGTCCGGTTGAACAGCGACACGTCGTTCTCGCCCAGTGCGAGCCGCGGATACTGTTCGGCGGCGCAGCGCGGGATGTCGACCAGCCGGTAATGCGGCGCGATATGCTCGCGCACTGCCTTGCGCTCGGCCGCATCGAGGAAGATCGTCGAAATCGCGGCGACCGGCGGGGATTGCTCGCTGGTCCTCGCCGTTACGCGGTCTCCATCGACAAAGGCGCCTTTGCCTCGGCCTGCGTGGCAGAACCGGTCCGATTGGCAATCGTAGATCCAGCCGGCGATGGTCTCCCCGCCATCGGCCAGCGCGACCAGCACGCCAAAGGGCGGCTTCCCGGCCGCGAAATTGTTGGTCCCGTCGAGCGGATCGACGATCCAGCACAGCCCTAGGCCGAGCCGGTCCATGATCGCCGGATCGTCCTCGGCGGCTTCCTCACCGACCACGTTTGCCTCGGGCAGGATCTTTGCCAGACCTTCGGTGAGAATCGCCTCGCTCTCATGGTCGGCGACGGTCACGACATCGTCGGTGGCCTTGTTTTCAATCTCGCCCGCGGACAGCGACCGGTAGCGCGGCATGATCGCGCGCCGCGAGGCATCTTCCATCACCGCGCGAACCTGCTCGGTCAGGCGATCGCTCACGAACGATAATCCGCGTTGATCGAGATATAGCCGTGGGTGAGATCGCAGGTGTAGACCCGCGCGCGGCCGGAACCGATGCCCAGGTCGGCCTCGACGACGATCTCCTCACCCTTGAGATGCTGGGCGACCGGCGCTTCGTCGAAATCTTCGACCGCACGGCCCTCGCGCGCGACTTCGACCCCGCCGAAGCGGATCGAGAGACGGTCGCGGTCGGCCGGTTCGCCCGCCTTGCCGACCGCCATCACCACGCGACCCCAATTGGCGTCCTGCCCCGCGATTGCGGTCTTCACCAGTGGCGAATTGGCGATGCTCATCGCAACGCGATGCGCGCTGTCGTCCGATTGCGCGCCCGAGACCCGGATCTCGATGAACTTGGTCGCGCCTTCGCCGTCGCGCACCACGAGCTTGGCCAATTGGTCGCAGAGATCGGCGAGCGCACTGGCGAAGGCGTCGGCACCTGGGCTGTCGTGGTCGACGAGCGGGGCATTGCCCGCCGTGCCGGTGCCGAAGGCGAGCACGGTGTCGCTGGTCGACGTGTCGCTATCGACGGTGATACTACCGAAGCTCGGCCCGTTGGCTTCGGACAGCAATTCCCGGAGCAGTGCAGGCTCGATCGCCGCATCGGTCACGACATAGCCAAGCATCGTCGCCATGTCGGGCGCGATCATGCCACTGCCCTTGATCACGCCGATCAGCCTCACCTCCGTGTCGCCGATGAAGGCGCTGGCGTGCGCGCCCTTTTCGAAGGTGTCGGTGGTGCCGATCGCGCGCGCGAGCTCCAACCAGTCACATGGCTCGGCGGCGAGGGCAGCATCGACGCCGGCGCGCGCCTTGTCCTTGGGTAGTGGCACGCCGATCACGCCGGTCGAGGAAACGAAGACTTCGTGCGCTTCGCAGCCGAGTCCCTCGGCCACTTGCGCCTGGATCTGTTCGACCGCCTCGCGCCCCGCTGCGCCGGTGAAGGCGTTCGAGTTCCCGGCATTGACCACGAGCGCACGCGCCCGACCGCCTCCGATTTGCACGCGACCGGCTTCGACTTCGGGCGAGGCGCAGGCGCTTTTCGTGAACAGGCCGGCGACCGCGGTGCCCTCGGCGAACTCGACCAGCGTCAGGTCGCAGCGATCCCATTCCTTGTAGCGCGCCCGCGCCACGCGCGGCGTCGCCCCGTCGATCGGCGGCAGGTCGGGAAAGGGGCGGGCGAGCGGTGAGCGATCGAGGTCCATGTCAGGCACGCGAATATGACCTCGCCCTCCCGCCCGCAAGCAATTGTCCCTTGGCGGTTTACGTCCGTGAACAAAGCCACTACATCTCATTGCACGATGCTACGCCGTCTTCTTACCTGCCTTGCGCTCCTGACCGGCCTTGCCGCCGTTGCCGCGCCTGCGCAGGCAGAGAATGTCCGCTCGCTGGTTTCGCAGGTCGAGGCCGCCACCGGCGACCCGGCCGAGTGCAAGTCCGACGAACGGACCTGCGAATGCCGCGAAAAGGCGAGGGATGGCAGGAAGGCCGAAGACAAGGCGTGTCCGCGCGAAAAGCGGCGCACGATCTACATTCCGCCGATCTATATCAGCGCCGACCTCGCGCTCGAATAGCGCACCCCGGAACATTTCCGATCCAGCTGCTGCGCGCCCGGGCCTCTTGCCGCGGGCGCATCCCCTTACATTGATACGAAAGTTTGACGCCCATGTTCGGCAATCTCGCCAAGACTCTCTTCGGCTCGTCCAACGACCGTTACGTCGCCTCGATCCAGAAGATCGTCGCCACCATCAACGCCTATGAAGACCAGATCGTCGCACTGACCGACGAGGAATTGCAGGGCCAGACCGAGAAGTTCCGCCGCCAGCTCGAAGAGGGCAAGACGCTGGACGACATCATGCCCGAAGCCTTCGCCACCGTGCGCGAAGCCTCGAAGCGCGTGCTCGGCATGCGCCATTTCGATGTACAGATGGTCGGCGGCGTGGTGCTCCATCGCGGCGAAATCGCCGAAATGCGCACCGGCGAGGGCAAGACGCTGGTCGCCACGCTGGCGTGTTACCTCAATGCGCTCGAGGGCAAGGGTGTGCACGTTGTCACCGTCAACGACTACCTCGCCCGCCGCGACGCCGAATGGATGGGCCAGGTCTATCGCTGGCTCGGCCTGAGCGTCGGCGTGATCGTGCCCAACCTGCCCGAACCCGCCCGGCGCGAGGCTTACGCGGCGGATATCACCTACGCGACGAACAACGAGCTCGGCTTCGATTACCTGCGCGACAACATGAAGCATGAGCGCAGCCAGATGGTCCAGCGCCCCTTCAACTTCGCGATCATCGACGAAGTCGACTCGATCCTGATCGACGAGGCACGCACCCCGCTGATCATCTCGGGCCCGACCGAGGACAAGTCCGATCTCTACATCGCGGTCGATGCGGTGGTGAAGCGGATCGAAGAGGACCTCTACGAAGCCGACGAGAAGACCAAGAATGTCCAGCTGACCGAAGACGGCATCGAATGGGCCGAGCGCGAGCTCGAGAAGGAAGGCCTGCTCGAAGGCGACAACCTCTACGATATCGAGAACACGCAGGTGGTCCACCACCTCGACCAGGCGTTGAAGGCCAACGTCATGTTCAAGCGCGACACCGATTACATCGTGAAGGACGACAAGGTCGTCATCATCGACGAATTCACCGGTCGCATGATGGATGGCCGCCGCTGGTCGAACGGCCTCCACCAGGCGGTCGAGGCCAAGGAAGGGGTGAAGATCGAGCCCGAGAACCAGACGCTCGCCTCGATCACCTTCCAGAACTATTTCCGCATGTATCCCAAGCTTTCGGGCATGACCGGCACCGCCGCGACCGAAGCGGCCGAATTCTGGGACATCTACAAGATGAACGTGGTCGAGATCCCGACCAACGTCCCGGTCCAGCGGATCGACGAGGAAGACGAGTTCTACAAGAACACGCTCGACAAGTTCAAAGCGATCGCAAAGGCGATCGCAGAGAAGAGCGCGCAGGGCCAGCCGGTGCTTGTCGGCACCGTATCGATCGAAAAATCAGAGCTGCTGTCCAAATTCCTCGACGAGGAAGGCGTGAAGCACGCAGTGCTCAACGCCCGCTTCCATGAAAGCGAGGCGCATATCGTCGCGCAGGCGGGACGCATCGGTGCGGTCACCATCGCCACCAACATGGCCGGCCGCGGCACCGACATCCAGCTCGGCGGCAATGTCGATTTCCGCATCGACGATGAGCTCGGCGAAATGGAAGAAGGCCCCGAACGCGACGCCGCGATCGAGCGGATCAAGGCCGAAGTCGAGGAAGAGAAACAACGCGTCAAGGAAGCCGGGGGCCTGTTCGTGCTCGGCACCGAACGCCACGAATCACGCCGCATCGACAACCAGCTGCGCGGCCGCTCGGGGCGCCAAGGCGACCCCGGCCTGTCGCGCTTCTACCTCTGCCTCGAAGACGATCTGCTGCGCATCTTCGGACCGGACACGCTGTTCGCCAAGATGATGAATTCGAACCTCGCCGACGGCGAGGCAATCGGCTCGAAATGGCTCTCCAAGGCGATCGAGACCGCGCAGAAGAAGGTCGAGGCGCGCAATTACGAGGCGCGCAAGCAGGTCGTCCAGTTCGACGACGTGATGAACGACCAGCGCAAGGTCATCTACGAACAGCGCGCCGAAATCATGGATTCCGAAACCGTCGACGACGTCATGCTCGATATGCGGAACGACACGATCAACGCGATGGTGACCGATCACTGCCCGCCGGGTTCCTACCCCGAACAATGGGACCTCGAAGGGCTCAAGGAGCGGATCGACGAGGTCCTCAACATTCCCGCCCCGATCGAGAGCTGGATCGAAGAGGATGGTATCGACCAGTCTGATATCGAGGAGCGTCTCGCCAAGGCGGTAGACGAGAAGATGGAAAAGAAGATCGCGGCCACCGATGCCTCGATCTGGCGCTCCGTCGAGAAATCGGTCCTCCTCCAGCGGCTCGATCACCACTGGAAGGAACACCTGGCGACGCTCGATGCGCTCCGCACGGTCGTTTTCCTGCGCGCACATGCGCAGAAACAGCCGATCAACGAGTACAAGCGCGAGGCGTTCGGCCTGTTCGAGAACATGCTCGACGATCTGCGCGAAGACGTGACGAAAATCCTCGCCACCAACGATATCCGCGTGCCGCCGCCGGCGACCGAGGACCTGCCCGACCTGCCCGATTTCCTGACCGGTCATATCGACCCGCTGACGGGCCGCAACGATGCCGCGGGCGAAACCGCCGGTGCGGCCGCGATGATGGCCCAGCTCGGCGCGCAGCCGCAGGGTGCCGAGGGCGAGGGGGACGATCCCTATGCCGGCATGAACCTCAACCGCAACGCGCCGTGCCCGTGCGGATCGGGTGCGAAATACAAGCATTGCCACGGCAAGGCGGGCTGAGTTGAGCCCGCCCATCCGGGCGGGCTTCCCCGGCGCCATTCTCTCCGCTTCGCTCCGAGGCACCTGCGGTCGGGCGGATGCCCGCCGCCCCGCGTTTGAGAGCGCCAAAACGAAAAAAGGCCTCGCGTCAGCGAGGCCTTTTTCATTTCCGCGAGAGGGGGATGGCTCCCCGAGTTGGATTCGAACCAACGACCAAGTGATTAACAGTCACCTACTCTACCGCTGAGCTATCGGGGAATACCCGCCCTCGTGCGGAAGCGCGCCTATATGCGGCGCGATTCCCGATTGCAAGACCGCTTTTGGCCAAACCGCCACGGAAATTTCCGCCGCCGCCAATTCAGGTGACGAATTGCTCGGCGACGATCCGTTCCTCGAGCGTCTGGCCCTTGTCGAACAGCAGGGTGAGCGTACGCGAAGTGTCGATCGAGACGGTGACCTCGTCGATATCGCGCAGTTCCTTCTGGTCAGCGACAGCAGCGACCGGGCGCTTGTCGGGATCGATTACGCGGAAGCCGATCTCGTAGTGATCGGGCAGGATTGCCCCGCGCCAGCGACGCGGGCGAAACGGGCTGATCGGGGTCAGCGCGAGCAGGTTCGAGGTCAGCGGCAGGATCGGCCCGTTGGCCGAGAAATTGTAGGCGGTCGACCCGGCCGGGGTCGCGACGAGCACGCCGTCGGCCGACAGCTCGGTGATCCGCTTGCGGCCGTTGACGTGCACTTCGAGCTTGGCGGTCTGGCGGGTCTCGCGCAGCAACGAGACCTCGTTGATCGCGTGGTATTCGCGCGTTTCGCCCGATTGGGTATGCGCGCGCATGCAGAGCGGCTTGACCGCGACCGGCTGCGCACGGGCGACGCGTTCGATCAGCGGGCGGGTGCGCTTGATGCGGTTCATCAGGAATCCGACCGTGCCGAGATTGAGCCCGAAGGCGGGGATTACGCGCCGTTCGTCGAGCATGGCATGCAATTGCTGGAGCATGAAACCGTCGCCGCCAAGCACGACCGCGGCGTCGGCATTCTCGAGCGACACGAAATCGCCTTCCTCGCGCAACAGGTCGGCGGTTTGCTGTGCCGCCTCGGTTTCGGCTGCCAGCAGCGCCAGTTTCCCGATTTCGACCGTCATCCAGCTCTCCCTTGCGCGTCCGCGCCTCGTTATGGACCGGCAGCGCCGATGGCAATGGGATGTAATCTTTGCCCGGCCCGCTTGCCAGCGCTCCACCGCGGCGGCATGGACCGGAAACGATGGGCGGCCCAGATCCAACCTCCGAGCTCGAGCGCGATACCCTGACCGGCCTGCCGGTCGTCGGCGAAGCCCGCGCCCGCCTGCGCGACTGGCTCGAAGACGCGAATGGCGACGACGAGGCACCGCTGGTCCATGCGGCGCTGCTGGGACTCCGCCGGTTCGAGACGATCAACCTTGCCTATGGCGAAAGCGCCGGCGACGTGGCGCTGGCCGAGGTCGCGCGCAGGCTCAACCGCTTTCTCGAGGATGATATCGAGGGCGAATGGATGCTCGCGCGCGGGCGCGGTGGGCACTTCGTGATCATCGCGCGCGGGCCGTGCAGCCGCGAACGCTGGGAATGGCTGGCCGAGGAACTCGCCGATTCGATCGCCCTGCCAATCAATGCCAACGAAGGCGTGCTGCGCCTCTCGCCGCGGATCGCCTTGCTGCGGGTCCTCGCCAACGAGCGTGCCGACACCGCGCTCGACCGCTTGGGCATCGCGCTCACCTCGCTCCAGCGCGACCAGAACCGCCGCGTCCAGTGGGCCGATGGCGAAGAAGCGCTGATTGGGCGCAGCGGCGCACAGCTCGAGGCCGACCTGCTCCGCGCGATCGATCGCGACGAAATCGAGATCCTGTTCCAGCCGCAATATTCGCTCAGTGACAACGCGCTGGTCGGGGCCGAGGCGCTGGCGCGTTGGCAGCATGGCGAGCTTGGCCTCATCGGTGCATCGGCGCTGTTCACGATCGCGGAGCGCGCCGACCACCTGATGCCGCTGTCGCGCCACATCGCGATGCGCGCGCTCGAACTGGCGAGCGAGTGGCCGGCGCATTTGCGGCTGTCGCTCAACGTCACGCCCGCCGATCTCGCGGACAATCGCTTCGCGGCGCAATTGCTCAACGTTTTGCGTCAGACCGCCTTTCCGCCACAGCGGCTCACGATCGAGGTGACCGAACACGCCTTGCTCGGCGACCTGAGGACCGCGCAGCGCAGCCTCCAGCAATTGGCCGAGCAGAAAATCGAGATCGCGTGCGACGATTTCGGCGCGGGGTTCTGCAATTTCCGCTATCTCAAGGTGCTGCCGATCGGCGCGATCAAGCTCGACCGCTCGATGGTCGAGGGCGTGCTCGACGACAGCCGCGATCTCGAAGTGCTGCGCGCGATCATCGCGCTGGGGAAGGCGCTGCGCCTGAAGCTCATCGCCGAGGGTGTCGAGGACGAAGCCTTGCGCGTGCTGCTCGCCGACGAGGGCTGCGACACCTATCAGGGGTTCCTCGGCGGGCAGCCGATGTCTTCGCGCCAATTCCTTGAGCTGATACGGCCCTGAAGGATCAGGCGGCGCGCGCTTCCTGCTTGCGCTTGCGGCGGACGATCCCCGAGAGCCCTTTGGTGAGCTGGGACAGCCCGTTCAAACGCGATTGCGGATCGCCCCAGCTGCGCGTCACCACCAGCTTCATGTCGGGACGCAGCTTGGCGGTACCCTTCAGCCGGTCGACATAGGCGATCAGCCCCGGGCCGTCGGGGAAGTCGTCATTGTGGAAGGTGACCAACGCGCCCTTCGGACCGAGGTCGATCTTGGCGATATGGGCTTCGATCGCCTGCTGCTTGATCTCGATCAGCTTGACGAGGTTGGCGGTCGGATCGGGCAACGGGCCGAAGCGGTCGATCATCTCCGCCGCGAGCGCCTCGAGCTCGGCCTTGCCCTCGACCTGGTTGAGGCGCCGATAGAGCGCCATCCGTACCGCGAGATCGGGCACGTAATCCTCGGGGATCATGATCGGCGCATCGACGGTGATCTGCGGCGAGAGGCCCAACGTGTCCTTCTCGAGTCCCGCATCGCCCGCCTTGGCGGCAACGATCGCGTCCTCGAGCATCGACTGGTAGAGCTCGAACCCGACTTCGCGAATATGGCCCGACTGTTCGTCGCCGAGCAGGTTCCCGGCACCACGCAGGTCGAGATCGTGGCTGGCAAGCTGGAAGCCCGCGCCGAGGCTGTCGAGATCGCCGAGCACCTTGAGACGCTTTTCCGCGACTTCGGACAGCTGCGTATCGGCCGGATAGGTCAGGTACGCATAGGCGCGCAGCTTGGCCCGGCCGACCCGCCCGCGCAGCTGGTAGAGCTGGGCAAGGCCGAAACGATCGGCGCGGTGAATGATGATCGTGTTGGCGCTGGGGATGTCGATCCCGCTCTCGACGATGGTGGTCGAAAGCAGCACTTCGTACTTGCCCTCGTAGAACGCGCCCATGCGGTCCTCCACCTCTGCGGGCGTCATCTGGCCGTGCGCGGTAATCGCCTTGATCTCGGGAACGTGCTCTCTCAGCCAGTCCTCCACATCGGCCATGTCGGCGATGCGCGGCACGACGATGAAGCTCTGCCCGCCGCGATGGTGTTCGCGCAGCAGCGCCTCGCGCATCACCATGTCGTCCCATTCGGTCACGTAGGTGCGCGTGGCGAGGCGATCTACCGGCGGGGTCTGGATCGTGGATAGCTCGCGCAGTCCCGACATCGCCATCTGGAGCGTGCGCGGGATCGGCGTCGCAGTAAGGGTGAGCACGTGAACGTCGGCGCGCAGCTGCTTGAGGCGCTCCTTGTGGGTCACCCCGAAACGCTGTTCCTCGTCGACGATCACGAGGCCGAGATCCTTGAAATTGACGTGTTTCGAGAGGATCGCGTGGGTGCCGATCACGATATCGACCTTGCCGCTCTCGATCCCCTCGCGGGTTTCCTTCGCCTCCCTGGCGGGGACGAGGCGCGACAGGCGACCGATCTCGAGGGGGAAGCCGGAAAAACGCTCGACGAAATTGGTGTAGTGCTGGCGCGCGAGCAGCGTGGTGGGGGCGACGACCGCGACCTGCTGACCGTTCATCGCCGCGATGAAGGCGGCGCGCAGCGCAACCTCGGTCTTGCCGAAGCCGACATCGCCGCAGACGAGGCGGTCCATCGGGCGACCGGTGGCAAGATCGCGCAGCACGTCGTCGATCGCGGCGTCCTGGTCGTCGGTCTCCTCCCAGGGAAACTTCTCGACGAACTGGTCATAGGAGCTCTTCTCGGGCTCGATAACCGGTGCCTTGCGCAGGCTCCTCGCGGCGGCGGTCTTGAGCAGTTCGTGAGCAATCTCGCGGATGCGCTCCTTGAGCCCCGCCTTGCGCCGCTGCCACGCCTCGCCGCCCAATTTATCGAGCGGCACGGTGTCGCTCTCGCTGCCGTAGCGCGAGAGGACGTCGAGGTTCTCCACGGGTATGTAGAGCTTGTCGCCGCCAGCATAGGAGAGCTGGACGCAATCGTGCGGGCTCTTGCCGACGGGGATCGATTGCAGCCCTTCGTAGCGCCCGATGCCGTGATCCATGTGGACGATCAAATCGCCCGGGCTGAGCGCCGAAATCTCCGCCATGAAGGCGTCGGCGCTCTTGCGCTTCTTCTTGCGCCGCACGAGCCGGTCGCCGAGCAGGTCCTGTTCGGTGACGAGTTCGAGTTCGTCATTGGCGAAGCCGGTCTCGAGCGGGAGCACCAGCGCCACCGGCTGCTTCTTCGCGGCGAGGCCGAGCGCCTCCTGCCAATTGTCGGCGAGGCGTGTCTTGGTGCCCGCTTCCTCGAGGATCGAGGCGATGCGCGAGCGGCTGCCCTTCGAATAGGCAGCGAAGATCGCCTTGCCGTCCTTGGCGCGCTGGCCGAGATGCCTGGCCGCGGTGTCGTAGGCGTTTTCGCCGCGGGCCCGTTCGGGGGCGAAATCGCGCGCCGCCTTGAATCCGAAATCGACCGACTTGTGCCCCTCGGGCTCGGCGAAGTGGCTGGCGCGGTGGACCGGGCGCTCGGCGAGGATTTTCCCGAGCTCATCCCCGGTCAGATAGAGCGCGTCGGTATCGAGCGGGCGATAACTGCCCGAAGCCTGTCCCGAGGTTTCGCTGCGCTGGCGGTAATAGTCGGCGATGTCCGACAGCCGCTCGTCGGCCGCCCCGATCGCACCGGCATCGATCACCGTCACGTCGTCGCCGAGATGGTCGAAAAGCGTGGTCAGTCTGTCTTCGAACAGCGGGAGCCAGTGCTCCATTCCCGCGAGCCGGCGCCCCTCGCTCACCGCCTGGTAGAGCGGGTCCTGCGTGGCATTGGCGCCGAACATTTCGCGATAGCGTGTGCGGAATCGCTTGATGCTGTCCTCGTCGAGCAGCGCTTCGCTCGCCGGGAGCAGCAGGTGTTCCTCGACATTGCGCACGGTCAGCTGCGTGTCGGTGTCGAAAACGCGCAAGGATTCGAGCTCGTCGCCGAAGAAATCGAGCCGTAAGCCGCCTTCCAGTCCGCTCGGATAGACATCGAAGATCGAGCCGCGCACCGCGAATTCGCCCGCGTCGACCACAGTGTCGGTGCGGTTGTAGCCCTGCCGCTGGAGCAGTTTTGTCAGGCTGTCGTGGCCGATCTCGACCCCGGCTTTGAGCTCGCGGACCGATTCGCGAATGCGGAAGGGCGAAAGCACGCGCTGGGTCACCGCGTTGGCACTGGTCACCAGCAGCTGGTTCGCGCCCTTGGCCTGCAACCGGTGGAGCGTCGCCAATCGCTGCGCGCTGACCGACAGTGCAGGGCTCGCGCGGTCGTAGGGCAGGCAATCCCATGCCGGGAACTGCAGTACTTCCAGTTCGGGCGCGAAATAGGCCGCGGCCTCGGCGACCGCGCGCATCGCCTGCGCATCGGGCGCGATGAACACCGCGCGGCGCGAGGCGGCGCGGGCGAGGTCGCTCATCACCAGCGGCTGCGCGCCGCGGGCGATCCCGGCGAGCGTCAGCGGCTCGGTTGCACTCAGGATGCGGGAAAGATCGGGCATGTGCTTAGCTCAAAGGCGCGCGCGGACGCAGGTTCCCGTCCGTGGCGTGGTCACCGCGGAATATCGACGAAATCGAGGCGCTGCATCGCGTCCATTTGCGGGCCGGCGAAACGCTCGGGAACTGCGGCGGTTCTGAGCATCCAGGCCATGACGTCGACATCGTCTTCCTCGAGCAGGGCCTCGAACCAGGCGAGCTCGGCTTCGCCCCAGCCATCGGCATAGCGATCGAAGAACCCGCCGAAGGTGTAATCGGCCTCGCGCGTGCCGCGATGCCACGCGCGGAATTTCGCCTTAGCGAAGCGCTGGGTAAGGTCGGTCGGTTCGGACATGGAGAGGGCTCCTAGCTAAGCCTTCGCGACTTGGATAGGGGAGGAGAAATGCGGCCCGAAATCCTCAATCCGATCTTTGCGGAAGTCAGCACGCTCGAGGGCGTCGGGCCCAAGCTTGCCAAGCCGCTCGACCGGCTCGGGCTCGCGAAGGTCAAGGACGTCGCCTACCACCTGCCCGAACGCTTTGTGGAACGCCGTGCGGTCGCCGATCTCGACGAGGCGAGCGAGGGCGAGCAGATCGTCATCGCGCTCACCCCGACCGAGCACCGCGCCTCGCGCAACGGGCGCGGGCCGTACCGGGTGCTGGCGCAGGATGCGAAGGGCAATATCTGCGCGCTGACCTATTTCGGGCGTGCTTCGTACACCGCGAAGAAATTGCTGCCGGTAGGCGAGCAGCGCTGGATCGCCGGACGGCTCGATCGCTACGGCGCCATGCTGCAGATCGTCCACCCCGATCATGTCGCGGAGAAGGCCGATGCGCTGTCGGGCAAGCAGGTCGAGCCGGTCTATCGCCTCGCCGAGGGTCTGACCCAGCCGCGCGTGGCGAGCCTCGTCGAACAGTCGCTCGCGCTGGTGCCCGAGCTTCCCGAATGGATCGAACCGGGCAAGGCCGATGGCGAGGGTTGGCCCGCCTGGCGCGACGCGCTCCATCTCGCGCATCGCGGCCCGCACGAGAAGGCGCGCGACCGGCTCGCCTATGATGAACTGCTCGCCAATGCGCTCGCGCTGATGCTGGTCCGCGCCGACAATCGTAAGCGCAAGGGCGCGCCATTGAAGGGCGATGGGAGCTTGCGCGACAAGTTGCAATTGCCGTTCCCGCTGACCGGCGCGCAGACCCGCTCGATCGCCGAGATCGAGGGCGACCTCCAGCAGGAATCGCCGATGCTGCGATTGCTCCAGGGCGATGTCGGCTCGGGCAAGACGGTGGTCGCCTTGGAAGCGATGCTGGTCGCGGTCGAGGCGGGCGCGCAGGCGGCCTTGCTCGCGCCCACCGAGATTCTCGCACGCCAGCATTTCGAGACGCTCCGCGACATGGCGCGCCCGACCGGGGTCGAGATCGCGCTGCTCACCGGGCGCGACAAGGGCAAGGCGCGCGAGAGCATCCTGATGGGGCTGCTCGACGGCAGCATCGACATTGTCGTCGGCACCCACGCGATCTTCCAGGACTGCGTTTCGTACAAGAACCTGGCCTTCGTGGTGATCGACGAGCAGCACCGCTTCGGGGTGGGCCAGCGGCTGATGCTCGCGCGCAAGGGAAAGCGCACCCCGCACACGTTGGCGATGACCGCGACCCCGATCCCGCGCACGCTCACCCTCGCGCAGTATGGCGAGATGGACGTCTCGCGGCTCGACGAGCTTCCGCCGGGCCGCCAGGCGATCGACACGCGGGTCATTTCCGCCGAGCGGTTGTCCGAAGTCGCCGATGGGGTCGCGCGGCATATCGCCAGCGGCCAGCAGGCCTATTGGGTCTGCCCGATGGTCCGCGAAAGCGAGACCGAGGACATCGCCGCCGCCGAGCAGCGCTATGCGAGCCTCAAGGCGCGTTTCGACGATGATATCGTGCTCGTCCACGGCCAGCTTCGCCCCGAGGAAAAGGACGCGGCGATGGAGCGCTTCGCGTCCGGCGAGGCGAAAGTCCTCGTCGCGACCACCGTGATCGAGGTCGGGGTGGACGTGCCCAATGCCACGCTGATGGTGATCGAACAGGCCGAGCGCTTCGGGCTTGCCCAGTTGCACCAGCTGCGCGGACGTGTCGGGCGCGGATCGGAGAAATCGGTCTGCCTGCTGTTGCGCGGCGAGGCGCTGTCCGAGACGGGCCGCGAACGGCTCGCGTTGATGCGCGAGACGCAGGACGGGTTCCGCCTCGCAGAGGAAGACCTGCGACTGCGCGGCGGCGGCGAATTGCTGGGGACACGGCAATCGGGCGAGGAAGCCTTCCGCATCGCCGATCTCGAACAGATCACGCGGCTGCTGCCCGCCGCGCACGACGATGCGCGCCTGCTGATGGAGCGCGACGGCGGCCTCACCGGCAAGCGCGGCGAGGCGGCGCGGATCCTGCTCTACCTGTTCGAGCGCGACTGGGGCGTCCAACTCTTGCGCGGCGGATAGGAATCGCGCATCAACCCCGAGCTTAGGGAAGGGGGATCCATGCCGAAAATCCGCAATTTGCTGGCCAGCGCCTGCGCGCTTGCCGCCGTCGCGACGCCGCTCGCCGCGCAGGACACGCCGATCGTATTCGAAGGCGCAACCATCATGACGATGGCGGGCGAGACGATCGAGAACGGCGCGCTGGTGATCGAGGACGGCAAGATTGTCGCGGTCGGTACTTCGGTCGATATTCCTTCCGGTGCCGAGCGGCGCGATGTGAGCGGCATGGTCATCATGCCGGGTATCGTCGACACCCATTCGCATATCGGCGGCGTGTCGGGAGCCGACAGTTCCTCGCCGATCCAGCCCGAAGTCCGTGCGATGGATTCGATCAATCCGCGCGATGCCCGCATCGCCAAGGCGCGGGCAGGGGGCGTGACCACCGCGAACGTCATGCCCGGCTCGGGTTATCTGATGAGCGGGCAGACCTTCTACATGAAGCTGCGCGACGGAGAGACGATCGAGGATATCGCCTATCTATGGGACGATGGCACGGTCATGGGCGGCATGAAAATGGCCAACGGCACCAACCCGATCCGCAGCACATCCGGCTTCCCGGGCACCCGCGCAAAATCCGCCGCGCTTGTCCGCACCCGTTTCGTTGCCGCGCAAGCCTATTGCGAAGGGAATAAGGAAAAGCGCGATCTCGCCAACGAGGCGCTGTGCGAGGTGCTCGGTGGCAAGCGGATCGTCCATTTCCACACCCACCGCGCGGACGACGTGATGACCGCGATGCGGCTGCGCGACGAATTCGGCTTCCGCATGGTGATCCAGCACGGGCTCGAAGCCTACAAGGTGGCCGACCGGATCGCGGCGGCGAACACGCCGGTCTCGGCGATCCTCGTCGATTCGCCCGGCGGCAAGCTTGAGGCGATGGGCGCCTCGCTGGCTGCCGGGGGTATCCTCGAGCGCGCCGGCGTGCTGACCGCGCTTCATTCGGACGACGGGATCATCGATTCGCGGTTGATGTTCCGCCAGGCGGGGCTCGCCGTTCGCGCCGGGATGACCCGCGAGGGCGCGCTGCGGGCGCTGACGGTAAACGGCGCGCGCATGCTCGGCCTCGACGACCGGGTGGGTTCGCTCGAGCCGGGCAAGGATGCCGATTTCCTGGTGCTCGATGGCGATCCGCTGTCGGTCTACACCGATATCCGCGAAACCTGGGTCGAGGGCGAAAAGCTGTTCGATCTCTCCGAACCCGAGCAGGCGATCTACGCCACCGGCGGATACGGCGCAGGAGAGGATACCATGCCCGGCGAGGTGCTCGACCACGGCGGCGATGTTCTGGGAGGCGGCCAATGAGCGCGCGTAAATTCACCATTGCCGCGGCGATCGTCGCCTCGGCGCTGTCCTCGACCGCGCTCGCGCAGGATCTCGTGGTCAGGGGCGAGCGGGTCTACACCATGGCGGGCGCCGCGATCGAGAACGGCGTGGTCGTGATCGAGGACGGCAAGATCGTCGCGGTCGGGCCCGAAGCGAGCACCGAAGTCCCCGAGGGCTACGAGCAATTGAGCGCTCGGGTGGTTACGCCCGGTCTGGTCGATGCGCACACCGTCGTCGGCCTGACCGGCTATTCGAACCAGCCCGACGAGCAGGATTTCCTCGAAACCTCGAGCCCGATCCAGCCCGAACTGCGCGCGATCGACGCCTACAACCCCGACGAGCGCCTCGTCGACTGGGTGCGCGGATTCGGCGTCACCACGCTCCACACCGGGCACGGCACCGGCGCGCTGATTTCCGGGCAGACGATGGTGGTCAAGACCGTCGGTCTGACCGTCGACGATGCGATGGTCGAACGCCGCGCGATGGTCGCCGGCAATCTCGGGCCCGGCGCGCTCGGCAATGGCGGCAAGGCGCCCGGCACGCGCCCCAAGCAGATCGCGATGCTGCGCGAGGCGCTGCTCAAGGCGCAAGCCGCACCTGAGAAGAAGGACGAAAAGCCAAAGCGCGACCTCCAGGCCGAAGTCATGCGCGACGTGCTGGCGAAGAAGCTCCCGCTGATGATCACCGCCAACCGCGCGCAGGACATCATGGGCGCACTCCGCCTCAAGCAAGAGTTCGACCTCGACCTGGTGATCGACGGCGCGGCGGAGGCGTATCTCCTGCTCGACGAATTGCGCGATGCCGGTGTCGCTGTGATCCTTCACCCGACCATGACGCGCCAGTTCGGCGATTATGCCAATGCGAGCTTCACCACCGCCGCGGCGTTGCGCGAGGCGGGCATCCCCTTTGCGCTGCAATCGGGTTACGAGGCCTATGTCCCGAAGACCCGCGTGGTTCTGTGGGAAGCGGGCTTCGCGGTCGGACACGGTCTCGCCTTTGAGGACGCTCTGCGCACCGTCACGATCGATGCCGCACGGATCATCGGAGTGGGCGATCGTGTCGGCTCGCTCGAACCGGGCAAGGATGGAGATATCGCAATGTTCGATGGCGATCCGTTCGAATACACGACGCATGTAACCGGCGTGGTGATCGACGGCGTGGTGGTGAGCCGCGAGGCGAACTAGCGCGAGAGCTTGTCGGCGATGGCGCTGGCGGCCTCGGTGACCACGCGCCAGGTGAAATCGAACGCATCGTCGCCCGCATAATAGGGATCGGCGACGGTCTCGCCTTTGCGTCCCTCGATCATGTCGAGGACCAACCCCAACTCCGCCGAGCCATCGCCGGGACGGATCGCGCGCAGATTGGCGAGGTTCTTGTCGTCGAGCGCGAAAATGTGCGTGAAACGGTGGAAATCGTTAGGCACAGCCTGCCGCGCACGCAGGCCGGAAATGTCAGCGCCGTTCTCCGCCGCGCAGGCGATCGCGCGCGGATCGGGTGGGTTGCCGACATGGTAGGCGGCGGTCCCGGCCGAATCGACCTCCCAGTCGAGCCCGCGTCGGAACAGCTCGGCCCGCATCGCACCCTCGGCCATCGGCGAGCGGCAGATATTGCCGAGGCAGACGAAGAGGATGGACGGTTGGGAAACGTCGGCCTCCCGCGCTAACGCAAGTGAAATGGTCGGGGAGAGAGGATTCGAACCTCCGGCCCCTGCCTCCCGAAGACAGTGCTCTACCAGGCTGAGCTACTCCCCGACCGAGCGCGCCGCCGGAGCGGTGCGTCGAGGCAGGCGCGCCCTATAGGAGGCACTTGGCGGGGTGGCAAGCGGGCATTTGGCGCTCTAGGACATTCGCATGGCAAGCGTCCCCGTACAGACCGATTCTCGCACCGACCCCGATCACTGGGAGTGGCAGTATCTCGACCTGATGCGCCGCATCTGGGAGCAGGGGAGCGAGCGCCAGGACCGCACCGGGGTCGGCACGCGCTCGATCATGGGAACGATGCTGCGATTCGACCTCGCCGGTGGCGCAATGCCGCTGGTCACCACCAAGCGGGTCTACTGGAAGACCGCTACGCGCGAATTGCTGTGGTTCCTCACCGGCGAAACCAATATCCGCCCGCTCGTGCTGCAGGGTGTGAAGATCTGGAACGAGTGGCCGCACGCCAATTATGTTCGCGAGACCGGCGAAGAGATCGCGCTCGACGATTTCGTCGCGCGAATCGCCGAGGACGAGGAATTCGCCGCGCGCTGGGGCGATCTCGGCCCGGTCTATGGCAAGCAGTGGGTCGACTGGCCGACCTACGAGCCGGTCGGCGATGGCACTTATCGCCAAGGCCAAGGGGTGAACCAGGTCGCCGAGGTGGTTCGTTCGCTGAAGGAAAATCCGGGCAGCCGGCGGCACATCATCGAGGGCTGGAATGTCGCCGAGCTCGATTCGATGGCGCTGCCTCCGTGCCACAAGACCTACCAGTTCCAGGTCGGGGAAGGGCGGCTCAACCTCGTGCTTTACCAGCGCAGCTGCGATGTCGCGCTGGGCCTGCCGTTCAACCTGTGGAGCGCGGCGGCATTGCTGCGGATGATGGCGCAGCAGACCGGCTACGAACCGGGCGAACTCGTCTGGATGGGCGGCGACACCCATCTCTACCTCAACCACGCGCACCTGGTGGAGGAACAGCTCTCGCGGGTGCCAGAAGGTGCGCCGGTGCTGGAACTCGCGCGCACTCCCGATAGTATTTTCGACTACAGGATCGAGGATTTCGTCGTCAGCGGCTATGCGCCGCAGGCGCCGATTGCCGCACCGGTCGCAGTCTAGGCGCGTCAACCGCGCCGCGCAGCCGGGGCTTCACAAATAGCGCGCAATAAAATAACGCGCGCCCGACATTCGCTTGCCGACTCAGGAGCACTGGGGCGGCTCCACGGGAGACCTTCATGGCCGGTAACGGCACCAACGACAGGCGCGGCAACCTGCCCCCGCTGTCGCTCCACGTTCCAGAACCCAATTTCCGTCCCGGAGACGCGGTCGATTTTTCGCATATCGGCGTGACCGAGCCGGGCGCGCAGCCGCGTCCGGACGAGGCCTGCGAGGCGGCGGAAACGCACCCGCTTTGCAACGACCTGATTCGGGTGCTCGGCGACGACGACAAGGCGCACGGTCCGTGGGATCCCAAGCTCGATCCCGACACGCTGCGCCGGATGCTTCAAGCGATGGCGACCACGCGCGCATTCGACGAACGCATGTTCCGCGGGCAGCGCCAGGGCAAGACCAGCTTCTACATGAAGTGCACGGGTGAGGAGGCGACCAGCATTTCCGCCTCGATGGCGCTGGCGGACGACGACATGGTGTTCCCGTCCTATCGCCAGCAGGGCATCCTGATCCAGCGGGGCTACCCGCTCGTCGAGATGATCAACCAGATCTACTCGAACGCGGGCGACAAGCTGAAGGGCCGCCAGCTGCCGATCATGTATTGCAGCCGCGAGCACTCGTTCTACACGATCAGCGGCAATCTCGCGACGCAGCTGCCGCAGGCGGTCGGTTACTCGATGGCCTCGGCGATCAAGGGCGACACCCGGATCGCCGCGACCTGGGTCGGCGACGGTTCGACCGCCGAGGGCGATTTCCACGCCGCCTGCACCTTCGCCAGCGTCTATCGCGCGCCGGTGATCCTCAACGTCGTCAACAACCAGTGGGCGATCTCGAGCTTCTCGGGCTTCGCCGGGGCCGAGAATGCCACCTTCGCCGCGCGCGCGATTGGATATGGCATCGCCGGGCTGAGGGTCGACGGCAACGACGCGCTTGCCTGCTATGCCGCCGAGCGGTGGGCCGCGAATCGCGCCCGCGCCAATGCCGGCCCGACGCTGATCGAGTTCTTCTCCTACCGCGCCGAGGGACATTCCACTTCGGACGATCCCAGCGGCTATCGCAGTGCGCAGGAGCGCGAGGAATGGCCGCTCGGCGATCCCGTCATGCGTCTCAAGAAGCACCTCATCGCGCTCGGCGAGTGGGACGAGGAGCGGCAGGAGGAAATGGATCGCAAGGCCGCCGAGGCGGTCAAGGCCGCGACCAAGGAAGCCGAGAAGCTCGGCACGCTCGGCCACGGCATGCACCAGCCGTTCGAAACCATGTTCGAGGATGTCTACGAAGAGATGCCCTGGCACCTGCGCGAGCAATGCGAGCAGTCGCTGCGCGAAAAGGAAATCAAGTTCGGAGAAGGGGATCCGAAATGAGCGGTTCCCAGACGAAGAAGAAGCCGCAGCAGGGCGCCGACGGCGAACGCCGCCTGAACATGATCGAGGCGATCAACGATGCGCTCGACGTGATGATGGAACGCGACGAGAACGTCGTCGTGTTCGGCGAGGACGCGGGCTATTTCGGCGGCGTGTTCCGCTGCACTGCGGGCCTGCAGGAAAAATACGGCAAGAGCCGCGCCTTCGACGCCCCGATCAGCGAATGCGGTATCATGGGCGTTGCGGTGGGGATGGGGGCCTACGGCCTGCGTCCGGTGCCCGAGATCCAGTTCGCCGACTACATCTATCCGGGCTACGACCAGATCGTCTCCGAAGCGGCGCGCCTGCGCTATCGCTCGGCGGGCGAGTTCACCTCGCCGATCACGATCCGCTCGCCCTATGGCGGCGGGATCTTCGGCGGGCAGACCCACAGCCAGAGCCCCGAGGCGCTGTTCACCCACATCTCGGGCGTGAAGACGGTGGTCCCGTCGACCCCGCACGACGCCAAGGGCCTGCTGATCGCTGCGATCGAGGACAACGACCCGGTGCTCTTCTTCGAGCCCAAGCGGATATATAACGGCCCGTTCGAAGGCTATTACGACAAGCCCGCCGCGGCCTGGCGGTCGCATCCCGACAGCGCGACGCCCGAGGGGTATTACAAGATCGAATTGGGCAAGGCGAACGTGGTGCGCGAGGGCGAGGCGCTGACCGTGCTCGCCTACGGCACCATGGTCCATGTCGCGAAGAAGGTGTGCGAGGAGAAGGGCGTCGATGCAGAGGTGATCGACCTCAGAAGCCTCGTCCCGCTCGATATCGACACGATCGAGGCTTCGGTCGAGAAGACCGGCAAATGCCTGATTGTCCACGAGGCGAGCCGCACCTCGGGCTTCGGCGCCGAGCTTTCCGCGCTGGTGCAGGAGCGCTGCTTCTACCACCTCGAAGCGCCGATCGAGCGCGTGACGGGCTTCGACACGCCCTATCCGCACAGCCTCGAATGGGCATATTTCCCCGGCCCCGTCCGCATCGGACAGGCCATCGACCGACTTTTGCAGGAGTGAGCCGCATGGGCCGCTACACATTCAACCTCCCCGACATCGGCGAAGGCATTGCCGAGGCCGAGATCGTCGATTGGCACGTCAAGGTCGGCGACACGGTCGACGAGGATGATCGCCTCGCCGATATGATGACCGACAAGGCCACCGTCGAGATGGAAAGCCCGGTCGCTGGCAAGGTGGTCGAGATTGCCGGCGAGATCGGCGATACGATCGCGATCGGCTCGATGCTGGTGGTGATCGAGACCGAAGGTGAAGTCGAGGTCGAGGAAGTGGCCGACGTCGAGCCCGCGCCCGCGCCCAAGGCGGACGAGGTCGAGGAGCGGATCGAGGTCGAGACCTCGGACGCGTCCGATGCCGACGATGCGATCGCGGCCGATCCGGAGCCCGCGCCCGCGCCGGCACCGACGCCCGCCCCCCAACCGGCCCCCGAGCCGACCAACCAAACCAAAGTCCTCGCGTCTCCGGCGGTTCGCGCTCGCGCCAAGGATCTCGGCGTCGATCTCGGGCAGGTGAAGCCCGCCGAAGACGGCCGCATCCGCCACGGCGATCTCGACGCGTTCCTGTCCTACAATGGTGGCTATTCGGCCGGGAAGGCGCGCGCCGACGAGGAAAAGAAGGTCATCGGCATGCGCCGCCGCATCGCCGAGAACATGTCCGCCTCGAAGCGCAACATCCCGCATTTCACCTATGTCGAGGAAGTCGACGTCACCGCGATGGAGGAGCTGCGCGCGCAGCTCAACGCGAACAAGGGCGACAAGCCCAAGCTCACCATGCTGCCGCTGCTGATCAGTGCGATCTGCCAGACGATTCCCGATTTCCCGATGATCAATGCGCGTTACGACGACGAGGGCGGCGTGGTGACGCGCCACGGTTCGGTCCACCTCGGCATGGCGACGCAGACCGATGCCGGGCTGATGGTGCCGGTGATCAAGGACGCGCAGTCGAAGAACCTGTGGCAGCTCGCCAACGAAATCCTGCGCCTCGCGGAGGCCGCGCGCGACGGGAAGGCGAAGTCCGACGAACTGTCGGGCTCGACGCTCACCATCACCTCGCTCGGCCCGCTGGGCGGGGTCGCGACGACGCCGGTCATCAACCGGCCCGAAGTCGCGATCATCGGCCCGAACCGGATCGTCGAGCGCCCGATGTTCGTGAAGGGCCCTGACGGCACAGAACGGATCGAGAAGCGCAAGCTGATGAACATCTCGATCAGCTGCGACCACCGCGTCGTCGATGGCTGGGACGCGGCAAGCTTCATCCAGCAACTCAAGCGGTTGATCGAGGCCCCGGCCAACATCCTCGCGAGCTGACGCGCATGAAAACCGACCCGCGGATCGACGACTATATCGAGAAAGCGGGCAGTTTCGCGCAGCCCATCCTGCGCCACCTTCGCATGCTCTGGCAGCAAGCGCTGCCCGAGGGCGAGGAGGGCGTGAAATGGGGCATGCCGCATGTCATGATGGGCGGCAGGAATGTCGCCGGGATGGCGGCGTTCAAGGCGCATTGCGCGATGATCATCCATCCCGAATCGTCGACCGCGGAAGGGATGGGCCAGCTGGGCAAGATTCGCGCGCTGGAAGACCTGCCGGCCGATCGAGAGCTCGTTGTCCGGCTGCAGCAGGCAGCCGGCGCTGTGAAAGCCGGGCGCAAGCCCGCAGCAAAGCCCAAGCCCGCGATTCCCATGCCCGACGATTTCGCCACCGCACTCGATCGGGCCGAACGCGCGCGCCAGGCGTGGGACGGATTCACCGACGCGCAGCGGCGCGACTATCTCGCCTGGATCATCGGGGCCAAGCGCGAGGCGACTCGAGCGAAGCGAATCGCGACCGCCTGCGAATGGATCGGCGAGGGCAAGAAGCGCAACTGGAAGTACGAAAACTGCTGATTCCAGCACGCTCCGACGCCCCGATACGGGGATAGGTGATTTTTCCCGATTTCGTTCGTTGACAAGGGTCCGCCTGCGCCGTAGTGGCGCGGCTCCCAAGTGGCTACGCGGGTGTAGCTCAGTTGGTTAGAGTGTCGGCCTGTCACGCCGAAGGTCGCGGGTTCAAGTCCCGTCACTCGCGCCACTTGGGGATTTTCTCCATCGCATGATTGTCCTTGCGCCAGCCCCTCGGGGCCTGCGATGAGGCGCGTCGAACATGCTATCGGAGACCGTTCCTTGCTGACCCTGCACCATCTCGAATATTCGCAGAGCTTCCGTATCCTCTGGCTGCTCGAGGAGCTCGAGGCGGATTACAATCTCCGCAAGTACGACCGCGATCCGGAAACGCGGCTCGCCCCGACCGAGCTCAAGGAATTGTCGCCGCTCGGCACCGCCCCCGTCATCACCGATGACGAGGGGCTGGTGCTCGCCGAGAGCAATGCGGTGATCGACCATATCCTCGATTCGCATCCCGACAGCACGCTGCGCCCCGGTGCGGGCGATCCGACGCGACCCGACTACCTGTTCTGGTTCCACGCCGGGAACGGGAGCCTGATGCCGATGCAGTTCATGAACGGCATCCTGACGGTTATGACCGCGCGCACGCCGGCGCTGCTGCGCCCGGTGGTGAAGAAGGTAACGGGTAAGGTGCGCGAGATGCTCGTCCAGCCGCGCCTCAAGGCGATCTTCGATCAGATGGAAGCCGATCTTGGCCCCAATGAGTGGCTTGCCGGCGACAAGCTCACCGCAGCCGACATCACGCTGAGCTATTCGATCTTTTCGGCGGAAGCGCAGGGGCGCATCGGGGCCGACCGACCGAACATCCGCCGCTGGCTCCAGCAGGTCCGCGATCTGCCCTCGTTCCAGCGCGCAACCGAAAAGGATGGCCGCGAAACGATGGTCTTCAGCTTCTAGGCGGGTGGATGCTGCCCGTTTCCATCCAGATCAGGAAACGGCGCAGGGGCACGAGCCACAGCACGCCGAGCACCAGGTACACCAAGGTCTGCAAAAGCGCGTTCCAGCCTTCGATCGCGGGGGCGATCCAGGTCGCGATCGCGATCCCGTACAGTGCCAGCGCGAGCAGCAGGCCGAGGATCCCGATCGGGATGCGCCAGGTCGGCTCGGTCCGCATCAGCCGCGCTCGTAAATCTTGGTGGGGGTGACGACGAAATCGAGATGCTGGTCGTGCTCGTCCAGCGGGAGGCTTTCGACCACCTGCGCATCCCACGCCATGCCGATCGCGATCGTATCGCGGTTCTTCGCCAGCCAGCGGTCGTAATGCCCGCCGCCGCGCCCGATCCGGTCGCAATTCGCGGTGAAGCCCAGTCCGGGCACGAAGATCACGTCGGGGATCATCTCGGCCGCGTCGGAAGTCGGCTGCACGCCGCCGAACGGATCCTTCTCGAGCTCGTCCTCGTCGAACGGGTCCTTCCATTCGCGAAAGGTGATCCCGTCGCGTGCATGCGCGGCCCACGGCAGCGCGAGCTTGTGCCCGCGCTCGTGGAAGAACTCGGCATAGCGGATCGTCGGCGCCTCTGTGGTGCGCGAGCGATAGAAACCGATCGACGCGTCCTTGGGTAGTTTCTTCACCAGCACTTCGGGCGGGCGCAGGAAGCGCAGCGCGGCAGTGCCCTCGTCATGGCTCTCGAATTCCGCGCGGCGGATCTGGCGCATGCGGTTGCGGGTCGCGTCTTTCGTGTCCAACTGCTTCGTCCCCCCTGAAATCGGTAGCGGCGGAGCCACCATGGGTCGTTTGCCGTGAAATCCACTGACGCCAAAACGTCAGGTGGGCGCCGTTTACCCCGATCCCACGGCCGAACCGGTGGATCAGGGCAGGGACAGCTCCCTAGGATTGCTTATAGCCTCAGGGATATTCGGTCGGCTCGTTCCGGGCAGCCCCGCCTGGTGCGGTATTTAGGTATTCGGCGCCGCCTGCTCAAGCCGCGATGCGAGGCTTTCGAGCCGGTTGGCGATCGAATCCAGCGTTTCGTCGCTTGCCGCGGGCGTGCCGCCGCCCTTCGGCGCTGCGCTCTTCACCTCGTCGGCGAGCAGGAGCGAGGCGAACAGCAGCATTTCGGACGGCGAACGGTTGTCGACATTGGCCTCGCGCACCTTGTCGTCGATCATTGCGCCGAGCTTGCGGATCTGGTCTTCCTGCCCGTCGCGGCAGCCGACGCGGAAATCGCGACCGCCGATCGAAAGGGTGACGTTGCTCACTTGCCGTTCCCTTCCGAGGCATCGGCGATCAGCGCATCGATATCGCCCAGGGCCTGGCTCACTTCCTCGCGCAGGGCGTCGTGCTGGGTGGCGAGGAGATCGCGCTCGGCGAGCCGCTTGGGCAGGGCGGATTCGATCCGCGCCAGCGCGGCGTCGATCCGGGATAGCGCATGCGAAGAGCTGTCCATCCTTCCCGGCTAGTCCCTTTGTCGGGCAAAGCAAGGGCTTGGCGGCTTTTGGTGAGGACTTATCCCAAGAAACGCGTCGCCAGCGCGCTTGACGTGCCCCGGCACCGTTGCAAGGGGAGACCGCGCACGCGACTCACGCCGACCTCCCGGAGCCGACCAACATATGAGCCTCGATCCTTCCCGCCTCGCGCCGATGGCCGATGCGATCCGCGCCCTGTCCATGGATGCAGTACAGGCGGCGAATTCCGGCCATCCGGGTATGCCGATGGGCATGGCCGACGTGGCGACGGTGCTGTGGTCGAAATTCCTCAAATTCGATCCCTCGGCCCCCGACTGGGCCGATCGCGATCGCTTCGTGCTGAGCGCGGGCCACGGCTCGATGCTGATCTACAGCCTGCTCCACCTGTCGGGCTACGAACGTCCGACGATGGACGACATCCGCAATTTCCGGCAACTCGGCAGCCCCTGCGCCGGGCACCCGGAAAACTTCCTGCTCGATGGCGTCGAATGCACCACCGGCCCGCTGGGGCAGGGCCTCGCGATGGCGGTGGGCATGGCGATGGCCGAACGCCACCTCAATGCCGTGTTCGGCGACGAGCTGGTCGATCACCGTACCTGGGTGATCGCGGGCGACGGCTGCCTGATGGAAGGCATCAACCACGAGGCGATCGGGCTTGCCGGACATCACGGCCTCGGACGCCTCAACGTCCTGTTCGACAGCAATGCGATCACCATCGACGGCTCGACCGACCTGTCGACCTGCGAGGACATCCCCGCGCGCTACCGCGCCACCGGATGGCACGTGGTCGAGTGCGATGGCCACGATTTTGCCGAGATCGAACAGGCGCTGGCTGCGGCGCGCGACGAGACCACCAAGCCGTCGCTGGTCGTGTGCAAGACCGTTATCGGGAAGGGCGCGCCCAACAAGCAGGGCACTGCCGCGACCCACGGCGCGCCGCTGGGCGACGACGAGATCGCCGCCGCGCGCGAGGAACTGGGCTGGAACCACCCTCCGTTCGAGATCCCGCAGGATATCCGCGACGACTGGCGCGCCACCGGAGAGGCGGGCAAGTCCGCGCATGGCGAGTGGAAACAACGCCTCTCGGGCCACGCCATGGCGAACGAATTCGAGCGCCGGATGGCAGGTGAATTGCCCGACATGGGCGAAATCGAAAAGGCGTTCGCCGCTTGGCTCGACGACGACCAGAAGGTCGCCACTCGCAAGGCCTCGCAGATGGCGCTCGAGGTGATCAACCCGCTGGTGCCCGAGACGATTGGCGGCAGCGCCGATTTGACCGGTTCGAACAACACCAAGGCGGGCGAAATCGGTCCGTTCACCGCCGACGATTACTCTGGCCGCTACCTCTATTGGGGCATCCGCGAATTCGGTATGTCGGCGGCGATGAACGGCATGGCGCTGCATGGCGGGGTGATCCCCTATGGCGGCACCTTCCTGATCTTCAGCGATTATTGCCGCAACGCGATCCGTCTCTCCGCGCTCCAGCAGACGCGCGTGATCTACGTGATGACGCATGACAGCATCGGGCTCGGCGAAGACGGGCCCACGCATCAGCCGATCGAGCAGGTGATGAGCCTGCGCCTGATCCCCAATCTCAACGTCTTCCGCCCGGCCGACGTGATCGAAACCGCCGAGTGCTGGCAGCTCGCGCTGCAAGACAAGTACACGCCCTCGGTGCTGTGCCTGTCGCGCCAGGGCCTGCCGCAGGTCCGTCATGATGGCGATATGCTATCGGCGAAGGGCGCCTATCGCCTCAAGGCTGCCGATGCCGATCGCAAGGTGATCCTGATCGCGACCGGTTCGGAAGTGGCGCTCGCGCTCGACACCGCCAAGGCGCTCGAGGAGAAGGGCGTCGGCGCGGACGTGATCTCGATGCCGTCAATGGAACTGTTCGAGCAGCAGGACGAGGCTTACAAGGCCGACCTCCTGCCCGATGCAGCACCAAGCGAAATCCTGCGCGTTTCGATCGAGGCCGGCGCGACTTTGGGCTGGGAACGCTACACGATGGCGAACGGCCTCCAGATCGGTCTCGACCGTTTCGGCGCCTCCGCGCCCGCGGGCGACCTGTTCGAGAAATTCGGTTTCACCGTGGACGCGATCGTCCCGCAAATCATGAACAAACTCAAAGCCTAATCAGGAGTTATTCACATGGCGACCAAGGTTGCAATCAACGGTTTCGGGCGCATCGGTCGCCTTGTCGCGCGCGCGATCCTCGAGCGTGACGATCACGATCTCGAACTGGTCAGCATCAACGATCTCGCCGACACCAAGTCGAACGCGCTGCTGTTCCAGTACGACAGCACCCATGGCCGCTTCCCCGGCAGCGTCGACGTCGATGGCGATCACCTCGTCGTCAACGGCAAGAAGATCGCCGTCACCAGCGAGCGCGATCCGGGCAACCTCCCGCATGGCGAGCAGGGCATCGACATCGTGCTCGAATGCACCGGCTTCTTCCAGAGCCACGAAGCTGCCGAACCGCACCTCAAGGCGGGCGCGAAGCGTGTGCTGATCTCGGCCCCGGCGAAGAACGTCTCGGCCACGATCGTCTACGGCGTGAACCACGACACGCTGACCAGCGAAGACGTGATCGTGTCGAACGCCAGCTGCACCACCAACTGCCTGTCGCCGGTCGCCAAGGTGCTGCACGACACTGTCGGGATCGAGCGCGGCTTCATGACCACGATCCATTCCTACACCAACGACCAGCGCATGCTCGACCAGATGCATGGCGACATGCGCCGGGCGCGCGGCGGGGCCCAGAACATGATCCCGACCACCACCGGCGCCGCCCGCGCGGTCGGCCTCGTCCTGCCCGAACTCGCCGGCAAGCTTGACGGCTCCTCGGTGCGCGTCCCGACGCCGAATGTCAGCCTCGTCGACCTCGTCTTCACCCCCGGCCGCGACACCAGCGCCGAGGAACTGAACGCCGCGCTCAAGGCCGCGTCCGAAGGCGCGATGAAGGGCGTGCTCGACTACACCGACCAGCCGCTCGTCAGCAGCGACTTCAACCACTATCCGGCCAGCTCGACGGTCGACAGCCTCGAAACCAGCGTGATGGAAGGCAAGCTCGCCCGCGTCGTCAGCTGGTACGACAACGAGTGGGGCTTCTCGAACCGCATGATCGACACCGCCGGCGTGATGGCGGGGCTGATCTAGGCCCTATCGTCACCGCGGCGCAGGCCGGGGTCCAGACGGCAGGTGTCGCACGGTCCAGACTGGATTCCGGCATTTGCCGGAATGACGGAGTAAATGATGGCGCAGTTCAAAACCCTCGACGATCTCGGTGACATCGCCGGCAAGGTCGCGCTCGTGCGCGTCGATCTCAACCTGCCGATGAAGGACGGGCGCGCGACCGACCTCACCCGGGTGAAGGCGGTCGCGCCCACGATCCTCGAACTTTCGGACAAGGGGGCGAAGGTCCTGCTGCTCGCGCATTTCGGACGACCGAAGGGCATGCGCCACTCGACGCTCTCGACCAGCTTCGTGCAGGACGATGTCGAGGACGTGCTGGGCAAGGAGGTGATGTTCATCTCCGAGGTCGGCGGACCGGTGGTCGAACAATCGATCGGCATCCTGCGCAACGGCGATATCGGCCTGCTCGACAATGTCCGGTTCTGGCCGGGCGAAGAGGCGAACGATTCCGAATTCGCCAGGGCGATGGCCGAACATGCGGACCTTTACGTCAACGATGCGTTCTCGGCGGCGCATCGCGCGCACGCCTCGACCGAGGGGCTCGCGCACCTGCTGCCCGCCTATGCAGGCCGCGCGATGGAGGCCGAACTCAAGGCGCTCGACGCTGCGCTCGGTTCGCCGGAAACGCCGGTCGCGGCGGTGGTTGGCGGGGCCAAGGTCTCGACCAAGCTCGCCGTGCTCGAAAACCTCGTCCACAAGGTCCAGCACCTGATCATCGGTGGGGGCATGGCGAACACATTCCTCGCCGCCCGCGGGGTGAATGTCGGCAAGTCGCTGTGCGAGCACGACCTCACCGATACCGCCAACGCGATCATGGACGCGGCCGACCAGGCGGGCTGCACCGTGCACCTGCCTTACGATGTCGTGGTGGCGAAGGAATTCGCGGCCAATCCGCCCAGCAAGCGGGTCTGCAACGTCCACGAAGTCGGCGCCGACGAGATGATTCTCGATATCGGCCCGCTCGCGGTCGAGGCGCTCGCCGACGTGCTCAAGACCTGCCGCACGCTGGTCTGGAACGGTCCGCTCGGCGCATTCGAGACCGAGCCCTTCGACGAGGCCACCGTCGCGCTGGCCAAGACCGCCGCGGCGCTAACGCAGGACGGATCGCTGATCTCGGTCGCAGGCGGTGGCGACACCGTCGCCGCGCTCGCGCATGCAGGGGTCGAGAGCGAGTTCACCTATGTTTCGACTGCCGGTGGCGCGTTCCTCGAATGGATGGAAGGCAAGACCCTGCCCGGGGTCGCCGCGCTGAAGGGCTGACCCGATGAACCGCCGCGATCTCTTTCCCACCCCGTTCGCTGCGGACACGCTCAAGAGCCCCGAAGGCATCGCCGAGCTGCGCCGCTCGATCGAGGCGGAGCGGACGCGCGACGCGAACGGGGTCCAGATTTCGAATGTCGGCGGGTGGCATTCGAACACCAACATGATCGACTGGGGCGGCGAGGCGGCGCGCGCGCTCGCCTACAAGGCGATGACGATGGCCGACGAACTCACCATCGACAGCAAGTCACCCCATGCCACGCGCTATGGCTGGGTGCCCGAGATGTGGGCCAATGTCAGCGTCGCGGGCAACGCCAATCAGTATCACTACCACCCCGGCAGTTTCTGGTCGGCGGTCGCCTATATCGACGACGGGTATGAGGGCGACGACGATCCGGCACTCGGCGGGGAGCTGCAATTGCTCGACCCGCGCATGCCGATGGTCCGGATGACCGCGCCCGACCTGCGTCTCGCCGACAGCGAAGGCGCTCAGATGGCGAACGAGGTCTCGCTGCGTCCGAGCTCGGGCCAGATCGTGATCTTCCCCAGCTGGCTCCAGCACGCGGTGCGCCCGTTCCACGGCAAGGGCACCAGGATCTCGATCGCGATCAACCTGATCGCCGCGCTCAAGAAACCGCATTAGCCGTCAGCGATAGTCCGGATTGGGTGCGTCGAAGCGGCGGCCCTCGTTCCACAGGTCGACCGAATTGCCGTGGCAGGGAATCCCGCCTGCATCCTTGAGCATGCGCGCCATGTGGAGCAGGTTCCAGGTCGCGAAGGTGGCATTGCGGCGGGTGAAATCGTTGTCGAAACCGACATAGCCGTCTCCGTCTTCCTTCGCGTCGCCATAGCTGGGGCCGGGTCCGGCTTCGCCGATCCAGCCGGCATCGGCCTGCGGCGGGATCGTGTAGCCGACGTGCTGGAGTGAATAGAGCAGGCCCATTCCGACATGCTTGATGCCGTCCTCGTTGCCGGTGACGATGCACCCGGCAACCTTGCCATAGAACGCGTATTGCCCCTTGTCGTTGGTCTCCCCGGACTGGGCGTAGAGCCGTTCGATCAGGCGCTGACAGACCGACGACTTCTCGCCCAGCCAGATCGGCGTGCCGACGATCAGGATGTCGGCCGCTTTCACCTTCTTCCATATCTCGGGCCAGTCGTCGCGCTCGGCGCCGTGATCTGTCATGTCGGGATAGACGCCCGGGGCGATGTCGTGGTTGACCAGCCGCACCTGTTCGAGGTCGACCCCGTTGCGGACGAGGATCGTTTCGGGAATCCCGAGCAGCTTGTCGGTATGCGACCCCTCGGGTGACGGCTTGAGCGTGCAGTTGATCGTCAGCGCGCGGAGATCGGAGAAGTCGGTCCGGTTTTCCGCGCAGAGCCCTTCCTGGATGTCGTCGAGCATTCGAAGCCTCGCGTCCTGGGTGTTCCCAATTGGTACGCGCGAGCCGCGGAAAAGTTACATGTGAACGTTCTCGGCACATTGCCGCCACGGGGCGTGCTGGGTAGAGCGCGGGCAGCTTTTCACCGAGGACGACGCGTGCGCGAGGCGCATGGGAAAGGGACATCCATGAATTTCGACGAGATGAAACAGCGCATGGCGACGGGTAAGGGCTTCATTGCCGCGCTCGACCAGTCGGGCGGTTCGACGCCCAAGGCGCTGGCTGCCTACGGCGTGGCCGAGGACGAGTGGGACGGCGAGGAAGAAATGTTCGCGCAGATCCACAAGATGCGCTGCCGGATCGTCGACTCCCCGAGCTTCTCGAACGGCAAGGTGCTCGGCGCGATCCTGTTCGAGAAGACCATGAACGGGTGTTCGGGCGACGGCTCGCCGATCCCCGAACTGCTCGCACGTCGCGGTGTCGTGCCGTTCCTCAAGGTCGACAAGGGCATGCATGACGAGGAAAACGGCGCGCAGCTGATGAAGCCGATGCCAACCCTCGACGAGGATTGCGCGCGTGCGAAGGAACTCGGCGTGTTCGGCACCAAGATGCGCTCGGTCATCCACGAGGCGAACGAGGACGGCGTCGCCGCCAACATCGCGCAGCAGATGGATTTCGGCCTCCAGATTCTCTCGAACGGCCTTGTCCCGATCCTCGAGCCCGAAGTCAGCCTCAAGAGCGGCAGCCGCGCGCAGGCCGAGGCGCTGGTGCTGTCCAACGCCCTCGACCAGTTGAACCGTGTGCCGGAAGGCCAGCAGGTGATGTGGAAGCTCACCATCCCGGCCGAACCGAACCTTTACCAGCCACTGATCGACCACCCCAAGGTGCTGCGCGTGGTCGCGCTGTCGGGCGGCTACAGCCGCGAAGAGGCGTGCCGCGAACTGGCCAAGAACGACGGCATGATCGCCAGCTTCAGCCGCGCGCTGCTCGAAGTGCTCAATGCCAAGATGGACGACCAGCAGTTCGACCAGGCGCTTGGCAACGCGATCGACGAGATCGCCTGCGCCAGCGTCGGCGACTAATTGTCGTCGAAAGCGAACCGGTAGTTCGCGACCGGGATCTGCCGTTCCGCCTGGCGCTCGGGAAGGACCGAGGTCAGGCGGACGGTTTCGCCGCGGATGGTGTAGGGCTCGCCCGGTTCGAGCTCGACCGTCTGGCGCCAGCCGATCCCGTCGAGCCGGGTTTCGAGGACCGCGCGCCCGGCCTGGATGCAGCGCGCATTTTCGGGGCAGCGGCTGTCTTCGATCAGGCGCATCGGCGTCACCACGAGCCCGTTCGACACCCAGACGGGCTGGTTGAACGGGACCAGCGCGCCCTTGGCCGCGATCTCGCGGTCCGAGCTGACGATGGGCGAGGGCGGGACGACCGCGCAGGCCGCGAGGCTCAGGGCGGCGGATGGCGCGGCGAACAGGGCGAGTGTCTTCATCGCGCCGAGATAACACCGCTACAAATGACGCATGCATGAATATCGACGAACGGCATCGCGTGCGTTAGCAGCGCTCGCATGTCCGATTGCCAACTCTATCTCATCTCGCCGCTCGACGTCGGCGGCGACTTCCCCCAGCGGCTCGAACGCGCAGTCCAGGCCGGGCCGGTCGCCGCGTTTCAGTTCCGGGTCAAGGATATCGACCAGCACGAGGCCGCGCGGCTCGCCGAGCCGTTGCAGGCGATCTGCGCCGCGCACGAAGTCGCCTTCGTGGTCAACGACGACGTCTCGCTCGCCAAGCGGCTCGGCGCCGACGGGGTTCACCTGGGGCAGGGCGACGGCGACGTGCGCGAGGCGCGCGAACGACTGGGCCGCGAGGTCCAGATCGGGGTGACCTGCCATGCCAGCCGCCACCTCGCGCTCGAAGCCGGAGAGGCGGGGGCGGATTACGTCGCCTTTGGTGCGTTTTTCCCGAGCCAGACGAAGGAGAGCGAGCACCGGCCCGAACTCTCCTTGCTCGAATGGTGGTCCGAAATGGTCGAGATCCCGAGCGTCGCGATCGGCGGGATCACGCCTGACAATTGCGCGCCGCTGATCGAGGCAGGGGCCGATTTCCTCGCCGTCAGCAATGCGGTCTGGAGCGGCGACGAAGTCGCGGCGGTAGAGGCCTTCGCGGCGAAGCTGCGCTAGGCCCGCGCTCTCTGGCGCGGGCCGCGAACCGCCGCTAGGGTCCGCGCCATGAGCACCCTCGATCGCATCGTCACCATCCTCGTCACCGCGACGCTCGTTTCGGCGGGCTGGATCGTCGCCTGGCCTTCGGTCTTCGGCGAGGGCGAGGGCATCCTCGATGTTCGCAGCACCGCAAGCGATTCGAAAGGGTCGACAGGCGGCGATGCGCCACCTGCGGGAGACGCCATGCCCGCACCCGAAGGCGTCCCCGATATCGCCGATCGACGTCCCGCGCCGCTCGCCCCGGGCGAGCTGGTGGTGCCGGTGCAAGGGATCGCGGCAGACGAGCTCATAGATACGTTCGCGCAGGCCCGCGAAGGCGGCATTCGGCGGCACGACGCGATCGACATCATGGCTCCGCGGGGGACACCCGTGCTCTCCGCCAGCGCCGGGACGGTCGAGAAACTGTTCGACAGTCGCAAGGGCGGGCTCACCGTCTACATCCGCGCGCCAGGCGGCGAACGGATGCACTATTACGCGCATCTCGATGCCTATGCCGACGACCTGCGCGAGGGCCAGCAGGTGCGTGCGGGCGATCCGATCGGCGCCGTCGGATCGAGCGGCAATGCCCGGCCCGACGCCCCGCACCTCCACTATGCGATCATGGAACTCTCGCCCCACGACGACTGGTGGGAGGGGACGCCGATCAATCCCTACCCGCTGCTGACCGGAAACTAGTTCGCCGGTCGGCGCAGGCAGCGCACCGGGGTCAGCGAGCCTTCTTCGATCTCGCGGATGCTGTCGTCCCCGGTCACGCGGAAATTGCGGCCCCTGAACGGCCCGCTGGTCATCGTCACCCGGTCGCCGAGACGCAGGTAGATGCCGATGTCGTCGCCGACGCGGTAGCGCGAGCCGCGGATCGTCTCGAAATCGAGCGCCGGGCGGACCTCGCGCGCGTCGCCGCTGGCAATGCCGGGTACCGCGCAGGACCAGTATCCGCGCAGCAGGACCGACAATTGCCCGGCGGCGCGTTCCTGCGCCGGGGCGACCGGTGCGAGCAGCATGGCGGACAGGGCCGCGATCGAGAGGATGAGGCGTTGATACATCGGATCGGCTCGTAGCAGCTTCCCCCGCTTGCCGCCACAGCGCCCAGCGGCTAGAGGCGCGCCACACAGCGCAGCGCGCGAACCCCATTCCATACGAAGGCGAACCCCCATGAAGATCAGCGGCGTCGATATCCGCCCCGGCAACATCATCGAATACGAAGGCGGCATCTGGAAGGTCGCCAAGATCCAGCACACCCAGCCGGGTAAGGGCGGGGCCTACATGCAGGTCGAGATGAAGAACCTGCAGGACGGCCGCAAGACCAACGTGCGCTTCCGCAGCGCCGACACGGTCGAAAAGGTGCGCCTCGACACCAAGGACTACCAGTTCCTCTATGAAGAGGGCGACATGCTCGTCTTCATGGACACCGACACATACGAGCAGATCAACCTGCCGTCGGACCTGCTCGGCGATGCGCGCCCGTTCCTCCAGGACGGGATGACCGTGCAGCTCGAACTGTGGGAAGAAAAGCCGATCTCGGTCCAGCTTCCGAGCCAGATCGAGGCCGAAATCGTAGAGGCCGACGCGGTGGTGAAGGGGCAGACTGCCTCTTCCAGCTACAAGCCCGCCGTGCTCGACAACGGCGTGCGCATCATGGTTCCGCCGCATATCGAAAGCGGCACCCGGATCGTGGTCGACGTCTACGAGCAGAGCTACGTCGGGAAGGCCGGGTAAGCCGCCATGCCCGTACTCCCCGGTATCATCCGCGTCATGGAAAAGGCCGCGCGCAAGGCGGGCGGCCGGTTGCGCCGCGACTTCGGCGAGGTCGAGCACCTCCAGGTCAGCCGCAAGGGCCCCGCGGACTTCGTCTCCAAGGCCGACACGCGCGCCGAACGCGCGTTGTGGGACGAATTGAAGCATGCGCGCCCCGACTGGGGCTTCGTGCTCGAGGAATCGGGCGAGATCGAAGGCGATCCCGACAAGCCGCGTTTCATCATCGACCCGCTCGACGGCACCAGCAATTTCCTCCACGCGATCCCGCATTTCGCGATCTCGATCGCGGTGCAGGAGCCCAAGCTGGGCGGCGGCGGTTGGGGCGAAGTCACCAGCGGCATCGTCTACAACCCGATCACCGACGAAACCTTCTGGGCCGAGAAATCGAACGGCGCGTGGCTGCATGACGGACGCCTGCGGGTCTCGAACCGCAAGCGGCTCGACGAGGCGCTGATCGCCACCGGTATTCCCTTTGCGGGCGCCGGCGATCCGGCCGAATGGAGCGCGATCTACAATCGCCTCGCCCCCGAAATCGCCGGGATCCGCCGGTTCGGCGCCGCCTCGCTCGATCTCGCCTGGCTCGCCGCGGGACGCTTCGACGCGTTCTGGGAAACCGGGCTCAAGCCGTGGGACACCGCGGCGGGCTGCCTGCTGGTGCGTGAAGCGGGCGGGTTCGTGTCCGACTATCGCGGTCGCTCGCTGCCGATCTGCGACCAGGAAGTGCTCGCGGGCAACGACACGCTTCATTCCAAGGTGCACAAGCTCGTCGTCGATGCACGCAGGAAGCTGGCGAGTTCGGCAGGTTGACCGTCATCCCCGCGAAGGCGGGGATCCAGCGAAGCACCTCGCTGCACCGCTCTGGATTCCCGCATCCGCGGGAATGACGATTTTTGAATGGATTGCTTGAAGCCTCGCAATCCCCCCGATAATGCAGCGTTCCACGCTGGAGGGGCCCCTGTGGCGGAATTGGTAGACGCGCTCGACTCAAAATCGAGTTTCCATGTGAAGTGCCAGTTCGAGTCTGGCCAGGGGCACCATACGGCCAAGCTGCGAGCGTCATCGGGTTGACCACCGTCCTTACCATGCCCAGTTTCCACGCGCTCGCCGCGCTGGTGGTGACGATCGCGATGTTCATCGGCTTTGCGCGCGGCAAGATGCCGATCGAGATCATCTCGCTGCTGACCATCGCGGTGATCGCGGTCGGCCTGTATTTCTTCCCGCTTCCGGGCCACCAGCCGACGGACGGGCTCCAGCTCGCGTTTTCGGGGTTCGGCCATTACGCGCTGATCACGATCTGCGCGCTGATGATCCTCGGTCGCGGCCTGGTGGTGACCGGCGCGCTCGATCCCGCCGCGCGCTTTCTCGAACGCGTGTTCCGGATGAACCTGCAACTCGGCCTGCTGGTCTCGCTGGTGATCACCTTCGTGTTGTCGATGTTCGTCAACAATACGCCGGTACTGGTGCTGATGCTGCCGATCTTCGCCGCGCTTGCCTCGCGCGGGGCGCTGCCGAGTTCGAAGACGCTGATCCCGCTCAACGCCGCGTCGCTGCTGGGCGGGGTTTCGACCACGATCGGGACCTCGACCAATATCCTCGTCGTCTCGATCGCCGCCGATCTCGGCATGCGCGAAATCGGGGTGTTCGACTTTACCCCGATCGTCCTGCTCGCGGCGCTGGTGGCGCTGCCTTATGTCTGGCTCGTGATGCCGCGCCTGCTCGGCGACAACCGGACTAAAGACCTCAAGGAAGCCCGTCGCTTCGAGGCACGTCTGCGCATTCGCGAGGAAAGTGAACTCGTCGGCATGGACCTCGAGGAGCTGATCGCGAAATTGCCCAAGGACGTCCGCTTCCACGGAACCAAGGAAGGCAAGCTCAAGGCGCAACAGCGCCTGCTCGTTACCGGCACGCATGACGGGCTCGAGGATGCGATGCGGATCCTCAAGGGCGAAGCTGCACCGATCTGGGTGCTCGATCGCATCCGTCGCACGGCCGACGAGACGCGCGAAGACATCCTCGTCGTCGAGATGACGGTGACGGCGGATTCGCGGCTCATCAACCGCACGCTGCCCGGCAGCGGGATTGCCGATCACTACCAGGTCGCGGTGCTCGGGATCCACCATCCGCCGCGCGTGCTCGGCCAGTACGAGGGAGAAGGTCCCGGCGGCGACCATCGCATCACCGAAGGCGACGTGCTGCTCGTCATGGGTCTCGAAGACGATCTGCGCAAATTCTCCAGCAGCGACAGCCTCCTCGTGCTCGAAGGCATGCGCGAAGTCCCGCGCCGTTCGAAGGCGGTGCTCGCCGGCGCGATCATGGGCGGCGCGGTGATCACCGCCGCGATCGGGCTGTTTCCGATCGCGATCGCTTCGCTGGCCGGGGCGATCCTGATGTTCGTGACGGGTTGCGTGAAATTCGACCGCGTCGGACGCGCCCTCTCTGCGCAGGTGATCGTGCTGGTCGCCGCCAGCATCGCGCTCGGTCGCGTGATCGATGATAGCGGGGCAGCGGACTGGCTCGGCCAGACCCTTTCCCTCGGGCTGGTACATCTGGCCCCCGCCGCCGTGCTCGCGGCGGTGATGATCTTCGTCACCTTCCTAACCAACTTCGCCTCCAACGCGACTGCCGCCACGGTCGGCACGCCGATCGCCTTCAGCATCGCCAACCAGCTCGGCCTGCCCGCCGAACCGCTGGTCCTCGCCGTGCTGTTCGGCTGCAATCTCTGCTACGCCACCCCGATCGCCTACCAGACCAACATGCTGATCATGTCGGAAGGCAATTACCAGTTCGGCGACTATGTCCGCACCGGGGTGCCGCTGGTGCTGATCATGGTGGTGACGCTCTCGATCGCACTGGTGGTCAGCTACGGCATCTAGCCGCTTTCCTATTCGCGCGCGCTGTGTCAGCTTGGCCGGCAATGGGTGGCTGGCCGGGGCCGAAGATTCCTTCCCCTGGACAGTGTAACACCTGGTCCATGTCTCGATTTGGGGGAACGCCGATGAAACGCCTGATGACTACGCTCGCCGCCGGAGCCGCACTGCTCGCCACGCCTGCCGCGGCCGACGAATTGCGCGACAGCCTGGGCGAAAAGATGCCCGCGCTGATGGAGCTCTACAAGGACCTCCACGCCAATCCCGAGCTCAGCTTCGAGGAGGTGCGCACCGCCGCCAAACTGGCCGAGCTGATGCGCGACGAAGGCTTCGAGGTGACCGAGCAGGTCGGCCGCACCGGCGTCGTTTCGGTGATGCGCAACGGTGACGGGCCGGTCGTGATGCTGCGCGCAGACATGGATGGATTGCCGGTGGTCGAGCAGACCGGGCTGCCGTTCGCCTCGACGCAGACGGCGACCCCCGCGAGCGGCGTCACCACCGGGGTGATGCATGCCTGTGGGCACGACACGCACATGGCCGCCTTCATCGGTGCGGCGCGGCTGCTGGCCGAACGGAAGGACGAGTGGTCGGGCACGCTGGTGATGATCCTCCAGCCCGCCGAGGAGCTCGGCCTCGGCGCGCTCGCCATGCTCGAGGACGGGCTCTACACCCGCTTCCCCGAGCCCGACTATGCGATCGCCTTCCACGATGCGGCGCAGTTCCCGGCCGGCATGATCGGCTATTCGCCCGGCTATGCGCTGGCCAATGTCGACAGCGTCGACATCACCGTGCCGGGCATCGGCGGGCACGGTGCCTATCCGCACACCACCAAGGACCCGATCGTGCTCGCCTCGGCGATCGTGATGAAGCTGCAGACGCTGGTCAGCCGCGAGAGCTCGCCGCTCGATCCGGCGGTGATCACCGTCGGCAGCTTCCATGCCGGCGCGAAGCACAACATCATCTCGGACGAGGCCAAGCTGCAGCTGACGGTGCGCAGCTACTCCGACGAATCGCGCAAGCTGCTGCTCGACGGGATCGCCCGGATTGCGCGCGGCGAGGCGATCGCGGCCGGGATGCCCGAAGACAGGATGCCCACGGTGACGGTCGAGGATCCCTATACGCCGAGCACCTACAACTCGCCCGATTACACCGAGACCGTGATGGCGGGCTTTCGCGAGCGGTTCGGCGAGGACCGCGTGATGCAGGTGCCCAGCGTGATGGGTGGCGAGGATTTCAGCCAGTTCCTGCGCAATGGCGACGACGAGATGAAGTCGCTGATCTTCTGGGTCGGCGGGGTCCCGCAGGACCAGTACGACGCGGCGCAGGAGAGCGGCGAGGGACTGCCCTCGCTGCACAGCCCGTTCTGGGCACCCGACGCAGAGAAGGTGATCGCTACTGCATCCGAGGCGCTCGCTGCCGAAACGCTGCGGCTGATGGCGAAATAGGGGAAACGGCGACCGCCGGATCGCGCGCTAACGTGATCGGCGGCCGCCTACTCCTCCCCAGGAGATTACGCGATCAGGTGTAGCTCCCGAGCCGGTGGTGCAGCGCCGCGATCTTGCCGAGCTCCTTGGCGTCGTCGGTGGTCCTGGCGTGGCTCGAGAGGGCCTCGCGGATGAGCCGGAAATCGGCGGTCGAGAGCAGTGCCCTTGCACGGGTGGGCTCGCGATTCGGTTGGGTCAGCGTGGCGGTGGTCATCATGCGGCCTCCTTGTTGAACTGGTCCGCTTCGGTCGATTCGGCGAGCGCGGTGGTCGAGCTGGCGCCGCCCGACAGCGCGGTGGCGACGGCGTCGAAATAGCCGGTCCCGACCTCGCGCTGGTGGCGCGTGGCGGTGTAGCCGTCGGCCTCGCTGGCGAACTCGGCCTGCTGGAGCTCGGAATAAGCCGCCATGCCGCGATCCTTGTAGCCCCGGGCGAGCTCGAACATGCCGTGGTTCAATTGGTGGAACCCGGCGAGGGTGACGAACTGGAACTTGTAGCCCATCGCCCCGAGCTCGCGCTGGAACTTCGCGATCGTGGCCTTGTCGAGATTGGCTTCCCAGTTGAAGCTGGGCGAGCAGTTGTAGGCCATCATCTTGCCCGGATGCGCCTTCTGCACCGCCTCCGCGAAACGCTTCGCCTCGTCGAGATTGGGCTTGCTGGTCTCCCACCAGAGCAGGTCGGCATGCGGTGCGAAGGCGATGCCCCGCTTGATGCAATGATCGACCCCGGTCCCGTCCCTGAGACGGAAGAATCCCTCGGGAGTGCGCTCACCGGTGAGGAATTCATGGTCCCGCTCGTCGACGTCGGAGGTGATGAGCCGCGCGCTCTCGGCATCGGTACGCGCGATCAGAACGGTGGGTACGCCAGCAATATCGGCGGCAAGACGCGCGGCATCGAGGTTGCGGATATGCGCCTGGGTCGGGATCAGCACCTTGCCACCCAAATGGCCGCACTTCTTCTCCGCGGCGAGCTGGTCCTCGAAATGCACGCCTGCCGCGCCTGCGGCAATATAGGCCTTCATGATCTCGAAGCAGTTGAGTGGACCGCCGAACCCGGCCTCGGCATCGGCGACGATCGGGACCAGCCAGTCGCGGCTGACCTCGCCCTCTGCGTGTTCGATCTGGTCGGCGCGGAGCAGCGTGTTGTTGATCTTGCGCGCCAGCTCGGGCCCGGCATTGGCGGGATAGAGCGACTGGTCGGGATACATTGCGCCGGCGGTGTTGGCGTCGGCCGCAACCTGCCATCCCGACAGGTAGATTGCCTTGAGTCCGGCGCGGACCATTTGCATCGCCTGGTTGCCTGACAGCGCGCCGAGCGCGTTGATGTAGTCCTCGTGCTTGAGAAGCTCCCACAGCTTGAGCGCGCCGCGGCGTGCGAGCGTGTGCTCGATCGGCACCGAACCGCGCAGGCGGGCGACCTCGGCGGCGTCGTAGGGGCGCTCAATCCCGTCGAAGCGATCGGCGGGGGCAGGAATGAGGTCGTCGAATTGCGGCATGGAGGATTCCTTCGGCGGTGAAGTGCTGATCATTGGGTGCCGCGATCCTCCCGGGCCCGCCAGAAAAATTGACAAAATAACTTGTCGCACTTGCCGTTTCAGCGCAGAAAACGCTGTAAGGATGTAAAGAAAGTGACAGGATGGTCGAACAATCATCGGTTCTCGGCGGGGCTGCACTTCGCAGGATCCGCCGCCGCGAGGGGCTGACCCAGGCCGCGATGGCCGACCGGCTCGACATCTCGCCGAGCTATCTCAACCTGCTCGAGCGCAACCGGCGCCCCATCTCGGCACGCCTGATGGTCTCGCTCGCCGAGGCGTTCGATTTCGATCCGCGCGACCTGCGGCAGGAAGAACAGGTCGGCGGGATCGACGGGTTGCGACGGCGGCTCGCCGACGAGCGTTTCGCCGACCTGCAAATCGATCGCGAGGACGTGGTCGAGTGGTTGTCGGCGGCACCGCAGGCTGCCGTTGCATTCGCCCGCTTGTTCGACGCGGGCGCTGCGGGCGGGGGCAGCGCGGATCAATCGCCGGCGATCGAGGTCCGCCGCGAAATCGAGCGCTGGCGCAATCATTTTGCCGATCTCGACCATGCGGCCGAAGCCCTCGCTGACGAGCTGCGGCTGTCGACCAGCGACCTGTTCGCCGCACTTTCGACCCGGCTGCGCGAAAAGCACCAGCTTTCGGTCCGGATCGTACCCGGCGAGGTGATCCCGGGCCTCGTCCGGCGGCTCGATTTCCACGCCCGGCAATTGCAGTTGTCAGAGATGCTGCCCCCGCATTCGCGCACCTTCCAGCTCGCGCTCGAAATGGCCCAGCTCGAGGCGCGCGAATTGCTCGCCTCGCTCTCCGAGGCTGGAGATTTCTCGTCCGACCAGGCGCGGACGCTCTATCGTCGCCACCTCGCTGGATACTATGCCGCCGCCCTGATTATGCCCTATGGGCGTTTCCTGCGGGCGTGCGAGGCGACCCGCTACGATTTCGCGATTCTCGAACGGCGCTTCGGGGTGGGCTTCGAACAGCTCGCACACCGCCTCACCACGCTGCAGCGCGTCGGCCAGCGCGGTTTGCCGTTCTTCATGCTCCGGGTCGATCGGGCGGGCCAGTTTTCCAAGCGATATGTCGGCGCGAGCGAGGCTGATTTCCTCGAGAGTGAGGGAAGCTGTCCGCTCTGGCGGTTGCATCATGCCTTCGAAAACGGCGGCAGGCTGGCGACCCAGCATGTAGCGGTCCAACAGGTCGATGGACGCGAAACCCGATGGCTGACTTTCTCCAAGCGGGTTGAGCGCGGCAGTGCGGGGGGCGATCGCCCGGGCGAGTTCGTCGTCGGTCTCGGCATTGCGGCACGATTGGCCGAAAGCCTCGCCGGCGCGCGCGGCCTGGCGCTCGCCGACGAGGGCGCGGAGCGGATCGGCCCGGCCTGCGTTCGCTGCCCGCGCGAGGATTGTCTCCAGCGTTCGCTCCCGCCGCACGGGCGAACGCTCCGCTTCGAACGTCACACCGCGCCAACAACCCCGTTTCCGCTCGCCGATTCGCCGGTTTGACCTGCAAACGCGGGAGGGAACCGGGACGCATGCCGTCGGTTTCCGACTGACACTATTGGGAGAAGGATAATGACCGAAGAGCGTACCACGAGAGTGCAGGATCCCGATGGCTCGACGCATACGACGACGACCGTCGTTCACGACGAACCGGCGCGAAGCGGCGGTTCGGGATGGCTAATTGCGCTCGTGCTGATCATTGCGGTGATCGCGGCCATCTGGTTCTTCACCCAGCAATCGGGGTCCGAAATCGCCAAGGACAACGCGGTCGCCGGGGCGGCGGAAGCGGTCGAAGGGGCCGCGGAGAGCGTCGACCAGGCGGCAGACAGCGCGCGCGAGCAACTCGACGGCGAATAACGCCAACCTGTCGGCGCGCCTTACAGCGTAAAGCGCGCCGACACTGTAAAATTTACCGACATTTCATAATCCCGGGCTATATAGTCCCTCGATAAGGGGCGGCTTGGGACCATGATCCGCGTATTCAAACACTACGTTTCGCACGCAGTGCTGGTGCTCGGCGCGCTCGACGCGCTGTTGCTGGTGCTGTGCGGCGAAGCGGCATGGCGTTTGCGCGCCTATCAGGCGGGGATCCATCCCGGCTTCTTTGCCGATCGTGCGGGGAGCCTGGTGATCTACGCCTTGCTGGCACTGACCACGCTTGCGGCGGTGGGCCTCTATCGCGCCGAGGAACTGCGCTCGCCGCGCTATGCGCTCGCGCGGTTGCTGGTCGGCCTGTCGCTGACGGTATTCGTCATCGGTTTCGTGGGATTCTTCTTCCCCGGAGCGACCTTCTGGCGTTCGACCCTGCTCTCGGCACTGATGCTGTCCGGCGCGGCCTTGCTCGCCTTGCGGATCGTGCTCGACAAGGCGATCGACGTCGAAGGTTTCAAACGGCGCGTCGTCGTGCTCGGTGCGGGCCAGCGCGCGGCGCGACTCAAGGCGCTGTCGCTGCGCCCGGAAAGCGGGTTCCGGATCGTCGGTTTTGTCGCGATGACCGAGCAGTCGGCGGTTGCGGAGGCGATTCCGCGCGCCGATATCGCCGATCTCTCGCGCCACATCGACCGGCTTGACGGGACCGAGGTGGTCCTCGCGCTCGAGGAGCGACGCAATTCGCTGCCGTTGAAGGACCTGCTCAAGGTCAAGACGGCGGGTGTCTCGGTCAACGAGTTCTCGAGCTTTCTCGAACGCGAGACCGGACGGGTCGATCTCGACACGCTCAATCCGAGCTGGTTGATATTCTCGGACGGGTTCTCCTCCGGTCGCGCGATTTCGAGTGCGGTCAAGCGCGGCTTCGATATCGTCGCCTCGGGGCTCGTGCTTGTCCTGACTGCGCCGATCGTCCTGCTGTTCGCACTGCTGGTCAAGCTCGATAGCCGGGGTCCGGCCTTCTATCGCCAGACGAGGGTCGGGCATTACGGCCAGCAATTCGATCTCATCAAGCTGCGCTCGATGGGAACCGACGCCGAACGCGGCGGCGCGCAATACGCGCAGGAAAACGATCCGCGCATCACCCGGGTCGGGCGCTTCATCCGCGCCACCCGGATCGACGAGCTGCCGCAATGCTGGAACGTGCTGAAGGGCGATATGAGCTTCGTCGGCCCGCGTCCCGAACGCCCGCAATTCGTTCGCGAGCTCGACGAAGTGCTGCCCTATTATGCCGAGCGCCATATCGTGAAGCCGGGCATCACGGGCTGGGCTCAGGTCAATTATCCCTACGGTGCCTCGATCGAGGATTCGCGGCACAAGCTCGAATACGACCTCTATTATGCGAAGAACTATTCGCTGTTTCTCGACCTGCTGATCGCGCTTCAGACACTGCGGGTGGTCCTGTGGAACGAGGGCTCGCGATGATCGACGTGCCCGCCGCCTTCGCCAACCTGACCTACATTGCCGGGGCTGCGTCCGCCGCGGGGGTTGCGGCGTGGATCTATCCTCGCCGTGAGCGCTTCGGCAGGGCCGGGGGGGCAATTGTCGCAGCGCTGCTCATTTCCGCGATCTGGTGCGTGGTGGCGCTCTCGGGCGGCGGCGTGAACATCGCCGGGGCGATCGCCTTCAGCGCGACCTATCTCGCATGGCTGTTCGCAACCTATCGCCTGTTCTCAATCGATGGTCGCGATCAAAGCCTCAAGCCGATCCGTTCGGTCGCGCTGGTGCTGTGCTTCGTCGAGGCGCTCCAGCTGGCACTGGCGGTCGCGATGCCGAGCCTGCCACTCGAAGGCGAGTCGGCGCGCGTGGTTTTCAGCCTGTTGGTGCTGTTCCGCTTGATGGTCGCGGTCGGTGCGCTGGTCCTGGTCCACAACCTTTATGTCGGCGGGGGCGCTTCGGCGCGCAAGCTGCTGCGCTGGCCGGCGAGCGCGCTGGCGCTGATGTGGGTCTACGACCTCAACTTCTTCACCATCGCCTACCTGACCGGCGGCATCCCGGAGACCTTCGCGGCGCTGCGCGGACTGTTGCCGCTGGCGATGGCGGCGCTGATCGCGCCGGGCGCTGCGGTGACGGGCCGTGCACTCAAGCTCGCCCCCTCCCGATCGGTGGCGTTCCAGAGTTTCTCGCTGATGGTGATCGGCGGCTATCTCGTCGCGATGGTCGGGATCGCGCAATGGCTCGCCTATCTCGGCGGCGATTTCGCGCGGACCATACAGCTCGCCTTCGTGGTCACCGCATCGGTGATCGCGGTCTTGTTCCTGCCCTCCGCCAAGCTGCGCAGCTGGCTCAAGGTCACGCTCACCAAGCACCTGTTCCAGCACCGCTACGACTATCGCGAGGAGTGGCTGCGGTTCACCCGCACGATCGGGCGTGCGGGAGAGGCGACCACGCCGCTGTTCGAACGCGCGGTGCACGCGATCGCCGATATTACAGACAGCCCCGGCGGGATCCTGCTCGTCCCGGGGGAAAACGGCGACCTCCAGCTCGCCGCGCGCTGGAACTGGGCGTCGCTCGACGTGCCGGCATCGGCCATGAGCGCCGAGCAGGCCGATTTCTTCACCCGCGAGGATTTCATCGTCGATCTCGATGCGATGCGCAGCGGCGAATCGCAGGCGCGCGAAAGCGAGTTCGTGCCAGAATGGCTGACCGCGGCCGAACGGGCATGGGCGATGGTTCCGCTGATCCATTACAAGCGCCTGACCGGGATGGTCGTGCTGATGCGGCCGCAATATTCGCGCCAGCTCGACTGGGAGGACTTCGATTTGCTCAAGGTCGCGGGCCGACAACTCGGCAGCTACCTCGCCGAACGCGAAGGTCAGGAGGCGCTGGTCGAATCGCGCCAGTTCGACGAGTTCAATCGCCGCATCGCCTTCGTCATGCACGACATCAAGAACCTCGCCAGCCAGCTGACCCTGCTCGCGCGCAATGCGGAGAAACATGCCGAAAATGCCGAATTCCGGCAGGACATGCTGGTGACGCTGCGCAATTCGGCCGAAAAGCTCAACGGCTTGCTCGCGCGGCTCGGGCGCTACAATGCGGGCGAAGCCGTCGCGCCCGGCGCGGTCGAGATCGGCGAACTGCTCGAACAGATGCGGTCGCGGTTCGCGCCGATCCACCCCATCGAATTGACGATGAAGGACAAGATCGCCGTCCATGCCGACCGGCATGCGCTCGAACAGGTCCTCGCGCACCTGATCCAGAACGCGATCGATGCGACGAGCGACGACACCGCGGTGCTCGTCAACCTGAAGCGCGACAGTGCACACGGTGTGATCGAAATCATCGACTCGGGCACGGGAATGAGCCCCGACTTCGTGCGCGGAGGGCTGTTCAAGCCGTTCGTGTCATCCAAGCCGGGCGGGTTCGGTATCGGTGCCTTCGAAGCACGCGAACTGGTCAAGGCGATGCGCGGACGGCTCGAAGTCGAATCGCGCGAAGGGCTTGGCTCGCGCTTTGTTGTCCTGCTCCCGCTCGCCGAACTTTCCAGACTCTACCACAATCAAGAGCGCAATAGCGCGGAGGCCGCCGAATGAGCGAACCCAAACCCAAACTGCTGATCGTCGAGGACGACGAGGGCCTGCAGGCACAGCTCAAATGGGCCTACGAGGACTTCGAGGTGGTCGCCGCCACCGATCGCGCTTCGGCAATCGCCGCGCTACGGTCCGAAAGCCCGGCTGTGGTAACGCTCGATCTCGGCCTGCCGCCCGATCCAGACGGTACCAGCGAAGGCTTCGCCGTGCTCGACGAAATCATGGCGCTCAAGCCCGACACGAAGGTCGTCGTCGCGAGTGGGCACGGAGCCCGCGAAAGCGCGCTCGAAGCGATCGCCAAGGGTGCCTACGACTTCTACCGCAAGCCGGTCGATATCGAGCAGCTCGGCCTGATCGTGCGCCGCGCACTGCAATTGCACCGGATCGAGGAAGAGAACCGCAAGCTCGCCGCGCGGGCAGGCGACGACAACAAGGTGCTCGGGCGGATGATCACTGCGGCGCCTGAAATGGTGCGCGTCGCCCGGACGATCGAGCGAGTCGCCAACACCGCCGTCTCGGTGATGCTGCTCGGTGCGAGCGGGACGGGCAAGGAACTGCTTGCGCGTGGCCTGCACGATGCCAGCGACCGGGCCGATGGCGAGTTCGTCGCGATCAACTGCGCGGCGATTCCGGAGAACCTGCTCGAAAGCGAGTTGTTCGGGCACGAGAAGGGCGCGTTCACCGGTGCGATCAAGACCACCGAGGGCAAGATCGAGCAGGCCGATGGCGGGACGCTGTTCCTCGACGAGGTCGGCGACATCCAGCTGCCGCTGCAGGTCAAGCTGCTGCGGTTCCTGCAGGAGCGCGTGATCGAGCGCGTCGGTAGCCGCAAGTCGATCCCGGTCGATACGCGAATCGTCTGCGCCACCCACCAGAATCTCGAGGCGATGATCACCGACGGGCGTTTCCGCGAGGATCTCTATTATCGTCTCGCCGAGATCGTGGTGAAGATCCCGTCGCTCGCCGAACGTCCGGGCGATGCCGCGCTGCTCGCCAAGGCATTCCTCGCCAATTACGCGTCCGAGATGAACCCGTCGGTGAAGGGTTTCGCGCCCGATGCCTTGCAGGCGATCGACGAGTGGAACTGGCCCGGCAATGTCCGCGAGCTCGAGAACCGCGTGAAACGCGCGGTGATCATGACCGACGGCAAGCTGGTCGGCGCGGAGGATCTCGATCTCGGAGACGAGGACGACGAGGCCGACGTCCTCAACCTCAAGGCCGCGCGCGAGAAGACCGACCGCAAGGTGATCCGCCGCGCGCTGTCGCGGACCGACGGGAACATCTCGAGCACCGCCAAGCTGCTCGGGATCAGCCGGCCCACGCTGTACGACCTGCTCAAGCAGTATGACCTGCAGACCTGACCGGTCGAGCCGCCGCCGCCTCTCGCTCGGCCTCGCGCTGGCCTTGTGTGCCGGCGGGGCCGCCGTCGCGGCTCCGGCGCAGCTCGATACGGCGCGCGATGCCGTGGCCCGCGGCGACACCGTCGCCGCGGATGTCGCGCTCGACCGGATCGAGGCCCGCGGCGTGCAGCCCGGGACGATCGCGGTATTGCGCGGTGAGAACTGCCTGCTCGAAGGCAATTTGTCGTGTGCCCGGCAATGGCTGGAGCCCGGAGAATTCGCCGAGGGAGAAGCGCTGCGCGGTTTCCAGCTGCTCGGGCGGCTCGAACGACGCGCGGGCAACCCGGCGGCCGCGGCCCAGGCTTATGACCGGGCGCTCGCGATCGACAATCGCAATCCCGATCTGTGGGTCGATATTGCGGAGTTCCGCTATACCGGGAGCGAGGAGGCACTGGCCTTCGATGCCCTGGCCTTCGCGCTGAAGCTCGACCCGCGCCATCCACGTGCGCTTGCCCTCCAGGCGCGTCTGGTCCGCCAGCGGGACGGCCTACTGCCCGCGCTCCCATTCTTCGTCGAGGCGATCGATGCCGCGCCGGGCGATCTCGCCCTGCTGCTCGATTATGCGGCGACGCTGGGCGAAGCGGGGCAGGCCACGACGTTCCTCGCCGCCTCGCGGTCCGTCGCCGAGCGCGGGGGTGCGAACCGAGCACTGTACCAACAGGCCGTGCTGGCAGCCCGGGCGGGCGATTTCGAGACCGCGCAGACCTTGATCGAGCGGGTGCCGTCGCAGGGCGAAAGCGACGGCGCGGCGGCATTTCGCGCGATCGTCGCGCTCGAAACCGACCGGGTCAGGAATGCGCAGCAGCAGTTCGAACGACTCTACAACCGCGACCCGGAAGACCGGGTGATCGCACGGCTGTATGCGCGCGCGCTGGTCCGCGGCGATCGCAACAGCGCGATCGTCACGATCTTCGGGGGGAGGGCGGCGAGCGCCAATGCCGATCCCTATCTAAAGACGATTGTGGCGCGCGCCTATGAACGTCTTGGCCGGCGCAGCGAGGCAGCCTCCTTCCTGGACGCTGCGCCGCAGACGACTGCACGCGGGTTTTCGGGGATCGACGCGCTCGGACCCGAGGTCGGGGCCGTCGCCTATCGCGAGGATCCGACGCGATTCGTGGCGGTGCGCGATTACGTCCGCGCCCTGATCGGTACCAACCGGAGCGCGCTTGCCCGGTCGGTCAGCGAGGAGCTGGTTGCGCGCTTTCCCGATACGCGCGATGCGCGGGTCCTGGCGGGCGATGCCGCGCTCGCCGATCGAGACATGCGCGCTGCGCTCGAGCAGTACGAGCGCGCCGCGGCGATCCGCTTCACCGACCGCCTGCTGGTGCGCATCGTCGGCGCGCTGGAAGCTTCTGGCAGGTCCGTCGAAGCGCGCAGGGTCGCGCAGTCCTACCTCGCTAAAAGGCCGGGCAATGCGACGGCTTCGCGCATCGTCGCGGCGCAGGCGGCGAATGCCGGCGACTGGGAACTTGCCCGCAGTGTGCTCGACTACCTGCTGCGTAGCTCCGGCTCGCGCGATGTCGTGTTGCTCTCGCTTGCCTCGCAGGCGGCTGCCAATCTGGGCGACGGCGAAAACGCGCTGCGGCTCGCCGAGCAGGCGATGGAATTGCAGCCCAATAACGGGCTGGCTGCTGCGAGCCTCGCTTTCGCGCACGAGCGCAACGGCGCTTCACGCGAAGTGGCACGTCGTCGCGCAGGCCTCAATCCGGATGGCTCGCGATACCCGCGCGCGCTCAATCGCCTGTGGGAAGCGGCGCGCGGCGGTTGACGCGGACCGACCACCAGAAGGAGAGGCCGATCAGCGCCGCCCCGATCAGGCCGGTGATCGTTTCGGGGATGTGCACCAGCGCGCTGAACAGCATGATTCCGCCCAGCGTGATGATCGCCCAGAACGCACCGTGTTCGAGGAACTTGTACTGCGCGAGCGTGCCCTTGCGCACGAGGTGGATGGTCATCGAACGCACGAACATCGCGCCGATCGAGAGGCCGAGCGCGATCACGACCATGTTATTCGACAGGGCGAAGGCCCCGATCACGCCGTCGAAGCTGAACGAGGCGTCGAGCACGTTGAGGTAGAGGAAGCCACCAAGGCCCGAGCGCACCACTGCGCCCTGCAGGCGTGCGGCCTCCTCCTTCATTTCGAGTACGGCATTGATCCCCTCGACCGCGATGAAGGTGACGAGACCGAGAATGCCCGCGACGACGAAAGTCAGCGCGTCTTCGGTGGGAAGCTGGGTCGAGATACCCCAGATCACCAGCAGCAGGATCGCGATCTCGATCGCCGGCAGCGCGGCGAATTTGGTGAGGTTGCGCTCCAGTACCGAAATCCAGTGCACTTCCTTGTCCGCGTCGAAGAAGAACTTGAGGCCGACCATGGCAAGGAAGGCTCCGCCGAAGCCGGCGATCCCGATATGGGCGCCGCTGACGATGCGTTCGTATTCGACCGGATCGTTGAGCGAGAGGCGGATGGTTTCCATCGGCCCGAGCCCGGCCGCGATCGCGACGATCGCGAGCGGGAAGACGATCCGCATCCCGAATACCGCAAAGGCGATCCCCCAGGTGAGGAAGCGGCGTTGCCAGACCTCGTCCATGTCCTTGAGTACCGAGGCATTGACCACGGCATTGTCGAAGCTGAGCGAAATCTCGAGCACCGATAGCACCACGATGATCCACAGCAGTTCGAGCGTGCCGAGGAAGGTGCCGCTGCTTTCCCAGCCGTACCATGTACCGAGCCCGAGACAGGCGAGCGTGAAGATCAGCGAGAAGCCGTAGAAACGAAGTAGGGTCTGCATGGGGGGTTACTTCTTGGGTTGGTAGGTCTGTTCGGGACCGGGGAAACTGCGATCGCGCACGTCCGAAGCGTATTGCGCCGCGGTGTCGGCGATCGTGGTGGCGATGTCGCCGTATTTCTTCACGAAGCGCGGAACGCGTTCGAACATGCCGAGCATGTCGTCGACCACGAGGACCTGGCCGTCGCACTTCGCCGAGGCGCCGATGCCGATTGTGGGGGCGGAGACCTGTTCGGTGATGGCGATTGCGATGGGCTCGACCACGCCCTCGATCACGATCGCGAAGGCACCGGCCTCGTCGAGCGCCTTCGCATCGCCGACGATCTTTTCGGCTTCTGCATCGCTGCGCCCGCGTGCTGCATAGCCGCCGAGCACGTTGACCGCCTGCGGGGTGAGGCCGACATGCCCCATCACCGGAATCCCGCGCTGGTTGAGGAAGGCGACCGTTTCGGCCATCGCTTCGCCGCCTTCGAGCTTGACCGCGGCGGCGCCGCTTTCCTTTAGCAGGCGGCTCGCATTCTCGAACGCCTGCTGCGGCGACTGTTCGTAGCTGCCGAAGGGCATGTCGACGATCACGACCGCGTGATAGCTGCCGCGCACAACGGCGGCGGCGTGGTTGGCCATCATCTCGAGCGTGACCGGGATCGTCGACGGCAGGCCGTAAATCACCTGGCCGAGCGAATCCCCGACCAGCAACATGTCGCAATGCTCGTCGAGCAATTGTGCCTGCCGCGCGGTGTAGGCGGTGAGCATGACGAGTGGCTCTTCGACCTTGCCGTCCTGCTTGTGCGCACGGATCTTCGGCACGGTCAGGCGCTTCATCGGCGCAGGCGTCGGATTGGCGCGTGAGGTCGAGGTGTCGAGCTGGAAAGTGGTGGACATGGCCCCCCTCTAGCAAATTGTGCACTCGACGCGAGGGGGAAGTGCTTGCTAGCAGGTCGGCGAAGGCGGCCGCTGGGGTCGCGGGAGGATTCTGGAATGGTAGCAGCCACCGATATGCACGGCATCGAAAAGCGCGAAGGCTGGTCCTCGCGTTCGGCCTTCATCCTCGCCGCGATCGGCGCGGCCGTCGGGCTCGGCAACATCTGGCGTTTCCCGACGCTGGCGGGCGAAAGCGGTGGCGGGGCCTTCGTCCTGTTCTACATCGGTTGTGTGTTCCTGCTCGGCCTTCCGCTGGTGCTGTCCGAAATCTTCATCGGCAAGGCGGGCCAGACCGACGCGGTCGGCTCGATCCGCCACGTCGCCGCGCACTCGCGGGCGAGCAAGAGCTGGGGCCTGTTTGGCGGTCTCGGCGCGCTCGCCGCGTTCCTGATCCTCAGTTTCTATTCGGTCGTCGCCGGGTGGGTGCTGTATTATGTTGGTGTGTTCGCCGCCGATTTCGGCGGTGCTCTGCTCGCGGGCGAACCGTTCCGCGGCGCGCTGGCGGGCGAGGACCACGGCGCGATACAGCAGCGGCTCGGTGACATGTTTGCCAACGTTCCCCTGCTCCTCGGCATGCATGCCGCCTTCATGGGACTGACCTTCTACATCATCGCGCGCGGTGTCGGCAGCGGTATCGAGAAGGCCGCGACGATCCTGATGCCGATGTTCTTCGCGCTGCTGGTTGGGATCGTGATCTACGGCGCCTTCGTCGGCGATTTCGGCGAAGCGGTAGCATTTCTGTTCACCCCCGACTGGTCGAAGCTGACACCCGGCGTCATGAACTCCGCGCTGGGTCAGGCGCTGTTCTCGCTTTCGCTCGGTGTGGCCGGCCTGATTACCTATGGTTCGTATATCGGGGGCTCGGACAGGCTTGGTCCGACCGCTGGGATCATTGCCGTCGCCGATACCTCGGTCGCGCTGCTCGCGGGCCTGATGATCTTCCCGATCGTGCTGTCGGTCGGGCTCGATCCCGCCGCGGGGCCGACCCTGGTATTCCAGACGCTGCCCTTCGCGTTCCAGGAAATGCCCGCCGGATCGTTGATCGGTCTGCTGTTCTTCCTCCTCATCCTCGTCGCCGCGGTAACGAGCTCGATCTCGCTCCTCGAAGTGCCGACCGCCTGGGGGATCGGCGAAATGAAGTGGAGCCGGATGAAGTCGGCCACGATCTTCGGCCTCGGCTCGTTCGTGATCGGGATCTTCTGCCTGCTCGGCTACAACGTCTGGGCCGATGTTCGCCCGCTGGGATTCTGGGACATCTTCGCGGAAACCGACATCCTCGACACGGTCGACGGCTTCACCGGCAAGATCATGCTGCCGTTGGGCGCGTTCTTCACCGCGATCTTCGTGGGCTGGAAGGCCGATCGCAGGCTGGTTGCGGAGACGACGGGGCTTTCGCGGTTTTGGCTCGGCGTGTGGCGCTTCCTGATCGCCTGGCTGTGCCCGATCGCGGTGGCGATCATCCTGGTGACGGGGCTGTTCCCCTCTATCCTCGGCCAAGGCTAATTTGCGGGTGGCGCGCAATAGCGATTGCGCGCCACACAAACGACGCTAATTCCGGCGATTGCGGACGATGAGTCGGGTAGGTCCCGGCGGCGCGGTCCGCCTGGGTCTTCCGCCGATGTTGCTGGGAAGGGTCAAGCCGCTCGAGGCAATCCTCGAGACGGCCGAAAAGAAGTCGCTCCATCGTTCGCTCGGTCCCATACAGTTGATGCTGTTCGGCATCGGCTGCATAATCGGGACAGGAATTTTCGTGCTCACCGCTGCGGGTGCGCAAAAGGCCGGCCCTGGCCTCATGCTCGCCTTCGCTATCGCAGGGGTGATCTGCGTGGTCGCGGCGCTCTGCTATGCCGAGATCGCCGCGGCGGTCCCGGTATCGGGCTCCGCCTACACTTACACCTATGCCACGATGGGCGAATTGCTCGCCTGGACCGTGGGCTGGGCGCTGGTGCTCGAATACGCAATTGCGGCCAGCGCCGTTTCGGTGGGGTGGTCCGGCTACTTCGCCGGGTCGATTCTGGGCGAGACGCTGGGGATCCATCTTCCGCCATGGCTATCGGCGGGGCCGCTCGCACTGGGCGGCGTGGAGGGCGGGTTGATCAACCTTCCTGCCGCACTGATCGCCCTGCTGGTCACCTGGCTCCTGATGATCGGAACGAGCGAAAGCGCGAAGGTCAATGCGGTGCTCGTCGCGATCAAGGTGACGGCGCTGACGATCTTCATCGCACTCACCCTGCCGCAGGTCGATGTCGAACAGTTCAATCCGTTCCTGCCTGCCGGCGTCTTCGGGGGCTTCGGTACCGGTGTGGGCGCGGTCGGCGCCGCGGCGACGATCTTCTTCGCCTATGTCGGATTCGATGCGGTCTCGACCGCGGCCGAGGAAACCCGCGACCCGCAGCGCAACGTCCCGATCGGCCTGGTCGGCTCGCTGCTGTTCTGCACGGTATTCTACATCCTCGTCGCGGCGGGAGCCATCGGGACGATCGGAGGGCAGCCGATCATGGGGCCGGGCGGGATCCCGTTCCCGGCCGGTTCCGAGGAACTGGCGCGGCAGTGCGCGCTGCCGGTCCATGCCGGTGCGTTGGTGTGTTCGGACGAAGCACTTGCACACGTGCTGCGCCAGATCGGTTATTCGGGCATTGGCAATGCACTGGGCTATGCCGCCTTCCTCGCGTTACCCTCGGTGATCCTCGTGCTGCTGTTCGCCCAGACCCGTATCTTCTTCGTGATGAGCCGCGACGGGTTGCTTCCCGAGCGACTCAGCCGCGTGCATCCCAAGTGGAAGACGCCCCACGTGGTCACCGCGCTGACCGGCGCGGTGGTGGCGCTGGGCGCGGCATTCTTCCCGGTCGGGCAACTCGCCGATATCGCCAATGCCGGCACGCTTTATGCCTTCATGATGGTAGCTGTCGCGGTGATGGTGCTGCGGCGGACCGACCCGGCGCGCAAGCGGGCGTTCCGCGTCCCCGCATTGTGGTTGATCGGGCCGGCGACGATACTCGGCTGCCTGTTCCTTTTCTTCAACCTGCCGCGCGAAGCGATGATCGTTCTTCCGGTGTGGTCAGTGATCGGCCTGGTAATCTACTTCGGTTACAGCCGGTCGCGCAGTCACCTCGGACATGGCGTGGTCGAAGTACCCGAGGCGGAACTGGACTTGATCGAGCCGGATACGCCGGCCATCCACTAGATAGAAGAAGGGCCGCGATCGTCTCGCGGCCCTTTTTGTTTGTCGTTGTTGAGGTGCGGCGATCAGATATCGACGTGCTTGACGTGCTCTTCCTCGGCTTCTTCGTGGACGTCCATGCCGAGCGCCATCTTGGCGGTGTTCAGGAGGCCGAGATCGCCGTTCCAGATTTCCGCTTCGCCGAGGTCCATGCGGAGGAACAGCAGATCGGGATCGTCCTTGCCGCCATCGTACCAGGCCTCGACGAAGTTGTTCCAGAACTGGTCGAAGCGTTCCTGGCTGGTTTCCTTGGCTAGCGTGCCGTTGAAGCGCGCGTACATTTCGTGGCCCTTGCCCTGAAAGGTCGCGGTGACCGCGCCGAGCCGGGCGAAATCGCTTTTCGTGTGGGTGAAGAACCAGATCGCACTGTTGGCGTGCTTGTCGAGCTGCGGGCTCATCGGCACCGCACTCGACGAATCGTCTTGGCGCTGGAGGAACAGGAAGGGCGAATCGGCAAGCGCCTTCCAGAATTCTTTCTTCAACTCGTCGGGATTGCCTTCGGCCGTTTTCATACGGGTCTCCTGTATGTGTTTGGTTTTCCAACGCGCGAGGCGGCGATGCTATCCGAGGCGTGGACGATTTCCTCCGCCCCGGCTTGCTAACGGAACAAAGATAGAACAGAATGGTTGTTCGATTCGCTTCCGCCCGAAACAGAGCCGCAAAACGAGCAATGCATGCCTTCTTCCGCCACACCGCCCAAACTGACCAACGCCGCCGAACTGCTCGCGCGCGGGGCGGTGCCGTCGGCGCAATGGCGCCCCGGTCTGGGGGAGGCAGCGTGTCATGCCGAAGTTTTCGCCCCCGCGCGCGAGGCGAGCGGCGCGGGGCTGGCGCTCGCCCTGGCGCGCGATGGCTGGCGCGACCTGAATGGCGGCGAACTGGCCGACGTTTCGGACGAGCGCGGCATATTGTGGGTGCAGGATGCCAGGGCCGCGAAGCTCGGCGGGCTGCCCTATCGCGCCGGACTGCCCGAGGATTGGCGGCGGCGGTTGATCCACGTCCTCGCCCCCCGGCCGGTCGATGCGCTGTTCGCGCTCGAGGAGGGGGTGCGCTGCCGCGAGCTCGCGTTCGTGATCGGCGAGCTGGCGGGCAATCCGCGCGAGCTCGATTTCACCGCCTCGCGACGGCTGACGCTGGCGGCCGAGCGGCATGGCGTGCCGCTCTACCTCGTGCGGCTCGATGCCCGGCGCGACCTGTCCGCCGCGCGCATGCGGTGGGAGGTGGCGAGCGCCTCGTCGCCGGCCCCGCGCTGGAACGCCGCTGCGCCCGGGGTGCCCGCCTGGCAGGCGGAGCTGTTCCGCTCGCGCCGCCACCGGCCCGGGCGCTGGACCCTGCACGATGAGCGCGGCGGGCTCGCCACCCTGGCTGCCGTCGCGTGCTCCGATGAAGGGCGTATCGCGTCGGATCCTCGCGATCTGGCTGCCGACGCTGGCGATCGATCGCTGGCGGCTCGCCCGGGGATGTGAACGCGGCGAGGGCGCGGACGGCGCGCCGCTCGCACTGGTCGGCGAAACCGCGCACGGTCCCCGGATCGAGGCGCTCAACGCGGCGGCGTTCGAGGCAGGGGCGCGGCCCGGCACCATGCTTGCCGATGCCCGCGCCCTGTGTCCCTCCATCGCGGTCGCCCCGGCCGATCCGGCGGGCGACCTCGATTTCCTCGAACATTTCGCATTGTGGGTGCGCCGCTGGGGGCCGTGGAGCGCGATGGATGCGCCCGACGGCGCGTTGGTCGATGTCTCGGGCGTCGCGCACCTGTTCGGCGGCGAAGCACGGCTGCTGGCCGATGTCGCGCGCAAGGTTTCGGCGCGCGGGCTGCTGTCGCGCAGCGCGATCGCGCCCACGGCGGGCGCGGCCTGGGCGCTGGCGCATCATGGCGCGGACGGCAGCATCCTCGCCCCCGATGTCGATGCCGAAGCCCGCCTCGCCAACCTGCCCGCGGCCGCGCTGCGGCTCGATGGCGACGTGCTGGCGATTTTGCGACGGCTCGGGCTCAAGCGGCTCGGCGATCTCACCACCCGCTTCGGCAGTCGAGACGGGCGCGATGCGCTCCACCGGCGCTTCCGCAACCGCAGGTCGCCCGCCGCCAACCCGCTGGTGCGGCTCGACCAACTGCTCGGCAAGGTGCCAGAGCCGCTATTGCCGGTGGTCCCGCAGGAGATGCCGCTGGTCCAGCGCCGCCTCGCCGAACCGATCCGCCACCGTGCGTTGCTCGACCGGGTGCTGGCTGACCTCGCGCTCGACATGGCGCGCGCGCTCGAGGGCAAGGGGGAAGGCGCGCGGCGGCTCGAGCTGGGCATGTGGAAACTCGATGGCGAGGTGCTGGTGCGCACGCTCGAACTCGCCGCCGCCACCCGCGAGGCGGGGCACATCACGCGGCTGTTTTCCGAAAAGCTCGACGATGTCGACGCCGGGTTCGGGATCGAACTGGTGCGGCTGCGTGCGAGCTGGTCGCAACCGCTCGGCCTGTCGCAGGGCGATTTCGAGGCGGCGGCGGAGGAACACGGCACCTCGCTCGCGGCCTGTATCGACCGGCTCAGCGTGCGGCTCGGCGCGCAGGCGGTGCGCCGCCCGGTGCCGCATGCCAGCCACCTGCCCGAACGTGCGCAGCGCTGGCAACCGCCGCTCGAACCGGTGCCGCCCGCGCAGGGCGAGTTGGCCTTTCACCAGCGCCCGCTCAAGATGCTCGAGCAGGCCGAGCGGATTTCCGTGCTCTACGCCACGCCCGATGGCTATCCCAAGACGTTCCGGTGGCGCGGGCAGCGCCACGATGTCGTGCGGGTCGAGGGGCCCGAGCGGATCGCGCCCGAATGGTGGCGCGAGCGTTCGACGGTGCGATTGCGCGATTACTACCGGATCGAGGATGGCGAGGGGCGCCGCTACTGGATCTATCGCCACGGCATTGCGGGCGACGGGCGCGGCGGCGCCCCCGACTGGTACCTGCAGGGCCTGTGCGCCTAGTCCTGGCGGGCCGCGCGGAACATCAGCGTCACAACCAGCCAGCCCGCCGCGAACACCAGTACCGGCCCCCAATCGGGCTGCGAAGTGAATTCGGCCGCGAAGCCCGTGGCCAGCACGACGAGTGCTTGCACACCGGCGATCGCCATCATTTTGCCTGCCTGCGCGCGAACGACGAACGCCGCGAGGACCCCCGCCAGCGCCATGACGTTGAACGTCGTGTTGATATCGAGCGACTCGTTGCCGATGATGCCGACCGCGCCATTGACCCAGAAGGTCAGGAAGGTGCCGCCGATGAAGCCGAGCATCGCCGCGCGATAGGACCAGTCCCGGCTCTTGCGGACGGTGAACTCGAGCGCGACGCCGACCGCGACGAACAGGATGCCGGCGAATATGAAGTCCTCGCTGCCCCAGTTCACTTCGTCGGTCAGTTGCATGGCGAGCGCGGGCAGGGCGAGCAGCAGCGCCGCACCGCCCCAGTAGATGATGCGCCACAGCCGGCCGGCCAGTGGATCGCGGTTGACGGTATCGTTCATGGTCTTGCCTTTCCTTGTGTAACCGGAGCAACTGATCGGGAAACCCGCGATGAAAGGCATGAGCGATCGCTGAGGAAACCGTGAAATCGACCGCCGGACCGCTGCAATTCGACCGTTTCACACTGATTCCGGCGCAGCGGCGATTGCTCGATGATGGCGAACCGGTCGCGCTGAGCGGGCGCTACCTCGATGCGCTCGTCCTGCTCGCCAGCGAACCGCAGGCGGTGATCACCAAGGAGCGGTTGCACGAGGAGGTCTGGCGCGGCGTCCCGGTGACCGACGAGGCGATCACCCAGTGCATCCGGGCGCTGCGCAAGGCGCTCGGCGACGATGCGACCTCGCCCAGTTTCATCGAGACCGTGCCCAAGCACGGCTATCGTTTCATCGCAGCGCCGGGAACGGCGGCAGACACGCCGCCTCCAGCTACTCCGGCCCAAGGGAATAGCGCGACGGCGCGGGCCGGGGCCATGGTGCTGGGCGGGGCGGCCGCAGGAGCGTGCGTCGGGCTGGTCTACGGGTTCGCGGCGGCGCAAAGCGCGGGTTCGTCACTGTCGCTGTTGCTGGTGATGATCTGCGTCGCCGCGCTGGCGGCGGGTGTCTCTGCGCTCGGAATCGCACTGGGGATCGTACTGATCGGCGGACGCGAGCATGAGCCGTGGCGCACCATGTTCGGCGGAGCGCTGGGCGGGTTGCTGACAGGTGCGCTCGCAAACCTGCTGGGTCGGGATGCCTTCGGTCTTTTGTTCGGCTCCAGCCCGGTCGCGATGACCGGCGCGGTCGAAGGTCTCGTGCTGGGCTTGGCCTGCGGCGTGAGCGTTGCGCTGCTCGATCTGCGTGGTCATCGGATGGCGCTTGGCATGGCGGCGGTACTGGGCGCGGCGACGGGGGCGTTGCTCATCCTGCTTGATGGAACGCTTTTCGGCGGGAGCCTCGCCTCGCTGGCGCAGAGCTTTCCCGGTTCGGCGCTCGCGTTGCCGTGGGGTGGCCAGTCCGGCGGTGGTGCCTTGGCGGTCGGTTTCGGGGCGATGGAGGGATGTCTGTTCGTCGCTGGTATTGTGGCTGCTGTCGGTTGGGTCGGTCGCCGCTGAAACAATCATTGCGACGAAACGAGCGCGATTCCGACCGCCGGGACTAGGCAAACCCGACAAGGGAACATATAGTGAACATGTGGCGCAGAAATCTCTCATCGACCGGCTCGCGATTCTCGCCGATGCGGCGAAATACGATGCCTCCTGCGCGTCGTCGGGCACGGCGAAGAAGAACAGTTTGGGCGGCAAAGGCATCGGGTCGACCGAGGGGATGGGCATCTGCCACGCCTATGCGCCCGACGGCCGCTGCATCTCCCTATTGAAGGTGCTGCTGACCAATCACTGCATCTTCGACTGCCATTACTGCATCAACCGTAAGAGCTCAAATGTCGAGCGCGCGCGCTTCACCCCGCAGGAAATCGCCGACCTCACGCTGAGCTTCTACCGCCGCAATTATATCGAGGGGCTGTTCCTGTCCTCGGGCATCGTGAAGAGCTCGAACCACACGATGGAGCAGCTGGTCGAGTGTGCGCGCATCCTGCGCCAGGAATACGATTTCCGCGGCTACATCCATCTGAAGACGATCCCCGAGGCCGATCCCGAGCTGGTCCACCAGGCGGGCCTCCATGCCGATCGCGTCTCGATCAATGTCGAGCTGCCGACCGATAGCGGGCTTACCCGGCTCGCGCCCGACAAGGATGCGCGCCAGATCGAGGGCGCGATGGGCGGGATGAAGATGGCGATCCGTCAGGCCAAGGACGAGACGAAGCGTTTCCGCCATGCGCCGCGTTTCGCCCCGGCGGGCCAGTCGACCCAGATGATCGTCGGCGCGGATGCCGCGAGTGATGCCGATATCGTGGGCAAGGCGAGCCGCCTCTACGACACTTTCCGCCTGCGTCGGGTCTATTACAGCGCCTTCTCGCCGATCCCCGATGCGAGCGCGGTGCTGCCGTTGAAACGTCCGCCGCTGATCCGCGAGCATCGGCTCTACCAGTCCGACTGGCTGATGCGGTTCTACGGCTACGCGCCCGGCGAGGTGATGCAGGCGACCGAGGCGGACGGGAACCTGCCGCTCGATATCGATCCCAAGCTCGCCTGGGCGCTGAAATTCCGCGAGCGGTTCCCGGTCGACGTCAATCGTGCGACCCGCGAGGAGCTGCTCCGTGTGCCCGGTCTCGGGGTGAAGGCTGTGGGCCAGATTATCGCCTCGCGCCGCCATCGCACGCTGCGATTGGATGACGTCGCACGGCTGACCGTGTCGATCACCAAGGTCCGCCCCTTCATCTGCGCGCTCGACTGGCGGCCCGTCATGCTGACCGACCGCGCCGATTTGCGCGCGCTGCTGGCGCCGAAGCGGGAGCAGTTGGAGCTGTTCGCGGCATGACCGCGCTGCAGCACGTCGAGCTGGGCACCTATTACGTGGTGCATCTGATCGAGCCCGACGATTTCGATTTCTGGCGCGAACGCGCGCGGGCGCTGGTCCGGTGCGATGTGCCACCCGATCGGATCGCCTGGGTCGAACCGGGTGGCAGCGGGGATCTCTTTGCCCATGGTGAGCGCCGGATGCCGATCCCGGACGACGACGCGCCGCCGGTGCGCGCGAGCAAGCGGTTCGTGAAGCTGGCGAAGAACGCGATCCTTCATTCCGATCCCGAACGCTTCGCGCTGCTCTATCGCCTGCTGTGGCGGTTGCAGGCCAATCCCCGCGCGATGGAGAACAAGGCCGATCCGGACGTGCGGCGGATCGAGGAGCTCGACAAGAACGTCCGCCGCGACAGCCACAAGATGCACGCCTTCGTGCGTTTCCGCCTCGTCGAAAACGAGGAGGATGACGAGGAGCACTACGTCGCGTGGTTCGAGCCCGAGCACCATATCCTGCGCGCCAATGCGGGCTTCTTCGTGCGCCGCTTCGCCAACATGAAATGGTCGATCCTGACCCCGCAGGGCTCGCTGCACTGGGATGGCGAGGCGCTGACCGAGGGTCCGCCCGCGCAGCGCGACGATGCGCCCAGCGGCGATCCGACCGAGGATCTGTGGCGCAAGTACTACGCCTCGATCTTCAACCCTGCGCGGCTCAAAGTGGGCGCGATGCTCAAGGAGATGCCGCGCAAATACTGGAAGAACATGCCCGAGGCCGCGCTCATCCCCGAACTGGTCGCGGGTGCGCAGAGCCGCGAATCGCAGATGGTCGCGGCGGGCGCGCTCGAGTTCGAGCAACGCCCCGATACGCTCGCGGCGATCGACACCGCCATCCATGCCTGCCGCAAATGCCCGATCGGCGAACTCGAGAACGAGGCGGTGATGGGCGAGGGACCGCAGGACGCGACCCTTATGATCGTCGGCGAGCAGCCGGGCGACCACGAGGACCGGGCCGGGCGCCCCTTCGTGGGGCCGGCGGGGCAATTGCTCGACGTCCATCTCGAACAGGCCGGGATCGATCGTCGCCGCGCCTATGTCACCAACACGGTCAAGCACTTCAAATATGTCCAGCGCGGCAAGCGGCGCCTGCACCAGAACCCGGGGGCGAAGGAGATCGACACCTGTCGCTGGTGGATCGAGGCCGAGCGCGCGATCGTGAAGCCGAAGCTGGTACTCGCCATGGGCGCGAGCGCGGCGCGGGGCATGCTCGGCAAGACGGTGAGCATTTCGCGGGCGCGCGGCGAACCGATCCTGCTCGAGGACGGGAGCGAGCTGTGGATCACCGCGCATCCGTCCTACCTGCTCCGCCTCGAGGGCACAGCGCGCGAGGAACAGGCGCGGCTGTTCGATGCCGATCTCGTCGCGGTCGCCGAACGCCTGGCGGAACTGGAGGCGTGACATGCCCGAGGCTCCGCTCACGCCCGACAAGCGCCGGATCGAGCTCGATCCGGACCTGATCGCCGCGCCGCCGCGCGCACCCTTCGTCGAACTCGGCCTCGTCTCCTGCTTCAGCTTCCTGCGCGGGGCTTCCGACGCGGTCGACCTCGTGATGAAGGCCCGCTCGCTCGGCTACGATGCGATCGGGATCGCCGACGCGAACAGCATGGCCGGCGTGGTGCGCGTCCATACCGAGGCGCACACGCTCAAGCTGCGGCCATGTATCGGCTGCCGGATCGAGACGGTCGAGGGCCTCGCCTTCCTCGCCTATCCGAAGGATCGCGCCGCCTATGGTCGCCTGTGCCGCCTGATCAGCGCCGGCAGGATGGCAACGCTCGACGGCGAATGGCAGGAGAAGGGCGCGTGCGACATCTCGCTCGCCATGCTGGCGAAACATGCTGAGGACGTGCAGCTGATCCTGGTGCCGCCGGATGATCTCGAAGCGAAGTTCACCATCGCGGTGCCGAACAATGTGGTGCCGTTTCCGGGTATGGATTCGCTCGCAGTGTCTTCGCGCGACATCGCCCTGTCCTTCGGTGAGATCCTTCCCCACCTCGCAGGCCAGCTTCCCACGCTGAAGCACGTCGCCGCCAGTCATCTCTACACTGGCGACGACATCGCGCGGATCGACCGCCTCGATGCGCTGGCGAAGGCGAACAACCTTGCGCTCCTCGCCACCAACGACGTGCATTACCATGCGCCCGAACGCCGCCCGCTGCAGGACGTGATGACCGCGATCCGGCACAGGACTACCGTCGCCGCCGCCGGGCACCTGCTCCATGCCAATGCCGAACGGCACCTCAAGTCCCCACAGGAGATGGTCGCGCTGTTCGCGCGCTGGCCGCATGCGATCGCGGCGGCGCGCGCGGTCGCCGATGCCTGCGATTTCAGCCTGTCCGAACTGCGCTACGAATATCCGGAGGAGATCTATCCCGACGGGATGGGACCGCAGGAATTCCTCGAGGTCGAGACCTGGTGGGGCGCGGTCGAGCGCTATCCGCGCGGTGTCCCAGAAACGGTCTTCGCCACGCTTGAGAAAGAGCTCGCGTTGATCGCGAAGATGGATCTCGCGCGCTATTTCCTCACGATCAAGGATATCGTCGATTTCGCGCGTTACGGGGTCGAACCGCCGATCCTGTGCCAGGGGCGCGGCAGCGCGGCCAATTCGGCGGTCTGCTATTGCCTCGGCATCACCAATGTCGATCCGTCGAAGCACCAGCTGCTGTTCGACCGCTTCATCTCGGAGGACCGCAAGGAGCCGCCCGATATCGACGTCGATTTCGAGCACGAGCGGCGCGAGGAGGTGATTCAGCACATCTATCAAAAATACGGACGCCACCGCGCCGGACTGTGCGCCACCGTGATCCATTACCGTCCCCGCATGGCAATCCGCGAGGTCGGCAAGGCGATGGGGCTGACCGAGGATGTCACCGCCAAGCTCGCGGGCACCGTGTGGGGCGGGTGGGGAACCGAGATCGGCGAGGCGCATGTCGGGGAAACGGGGATGGACATCACCGATCCGCATTTGCGCCGTGTGCTCGCGCTGACGCGGCAGATGATCGGGATGCCGCGCCATCTCAGCCAGCATGTCGGCGGCTTCATCCTCACCGAGGGCGCGCTCACCGAGACCGTGCCGATCGGCAATGGCGCGATGCCCGAGCGCAGCTTCATCGAGTGGGACAAGGACGATATCGAGGCGCTGGGCATCCTCAAGGTCGACGTGCTGGCGTTGGGCATGCTGACCTGCATCAGGAAATGCCTCGACCTGCTCGAAGATCATCACGAACGCCGGTTGAGCCTCGCCAGCGTCCCGCGCGAGGATCCCGAGACCTACGCCATGCTGCGCAAGGGCGATTCGCTCGGCGTGTTCCAGGTCGAGAGCCGTGCGCAGATGAACATGCTGCCCCGGCTGCGCCCGCGCGAATTCTACGATCTCGTGATCCAGGTCGCGATCGTGCGTCCGGGCCCGATCCAGGGCGACATGGTGCACCCCTATCTCAAGCGCCGCCGCGGCGCGGAGCAGGTGGTGATCCCGGCACCGGACGCCGCCCATGGCCCGCCCGATGAACTCTCCAGCATCCTCGAGCGCACGCTGGGGGTGCCGATCTTCCAGGAACAGGCGATGAAGATCGCGCTCGATGCCGCGAAGTTTTCCTCGAAGGAGGCCAACCGGCTGCGCAAGGCGATGGCGACCTTCCGCAGCCGTGGCATGGTCGACGAGTTGCAGGACATGATGGTCGAGCGGATGGTCGATCGCGGCTACGATCGCGACTTCGCGCAGCGCTGCTTCAACCAGATCCGCGGCTTCGGCGAGTACGGTTTCCCCGAAAGCCATGCCGCCAGCTTCGCCCACCTCGTCTACGTGTCGAGCTGGCTCAAATGCCATTTCCCTGCGGCATTCGGCTGCGCGTTGCTCAATTCGCAGCCGATGGGCTTCTACGCGCCCGCACAGATCGTTCGCGATGCGGTGGAGCACGGGGTCGAAGTGCTGCCGGCGGACGTGAACCTGTCGGCCTGGGATTGTACGCTCGAGACCGTCGGTGAGGCGCAGGAAGCGCAAGAAGGGCGGCTCGACCGGCATATCGCGCTGCGGCTCGGGCTGCGACAGGTCGATGGCCTGCCCGAACACGTCGCCGCGCGGCTCGTGGCCGAGCGCGAGGCGAACGGGCTCTATGCCGATGTCGCAGCGCTGCAGGAGAGGGCCCGCATTGGCCCGGCGCATATCGAGCGGCTCGCCAGCGCCGATGCGTTCGGTTCGCTCGGGATTTCGCGCCGCGTGGCGCTGTGGGAGGCGCGTAGCCTCGTCGGCGGGGTCGACCTGCCGCTGTTCCGTGCGGCCGAAGCGCGCGAGGAAGGGCGCGAGCGCGAGCCGACGCAATTGCCGCAGATGCCGCTCAGCGAGGAAGTGGTGGCCGATTACCAGACCACGCGATTGAGCCTGAAGGCGCATCCGATGGCCTTCCTGCGCGCCGACCTCGCCGAGCGTGGCTTCGTGCGCGCCTGCGACCTGAGGGAACGCAAGTTCCGCTCGATGGTCAATGTCGCGGGCGTGGTGCTGATCCGCCAGCGCCCCGGCTCGGCCAAGGGGGTGTGCTTCATCACGCTTGAGGACGAGACCGGCGTCATCAACCTCGTCGTCTGGCCCGACCTCAAGGAGCGCCAGCGCAAGGTGGTGATGGGTGCACGGCTGATGGAGGTCCGCGGCAGGGTGGAGTATGACGACGAGGTGATCCATGTCATCGCCAGCCACATGACCGACGCGACGCACCAGCTCCATCGCCTGTCCGACGACATGCTGACCCCACAGCTCGCGCGCGCCGACCACGTGAACCATCCGCTGCCCGCAAAACTCCACCAGCGCGAAGACGGCGAGGACTCGCCTCCGGGCAATCGCGAATGCGGGTGGCACGATCCGTCCTCGCGCGGGCATCCGCGCGATGTGCGCATCATTCCCAAGTCGCGCGATTTCCATTGAGGAAACCTGCGCACTGGCCACCGACAGGACGGTTCTCGCCTTACGACAGGTGGGCGCTGGCGCTGCTGCTGATCGGGGCGGTCGTCGTCGGTGCGCGCAGCTGGCTCGCCGCGCATCCCCAACACGATCCCTGGGCGCCGCTAGACCTCAACGATCCCGTAGGCTGGGCGACCGATCGCAAGCTCGTGGCGCTGCGCGACCGCCCACAGGAATGCCGTGCGGTGCTGGAACGCAGCGGGATCGATTTCACCGCCTTCGAACCGGCGGGCGAGGGGGCGTGTCGCCGCGAGGACAGGACGGTCCTCGCTCCTCAGCCCAATCGCGGCCTCAGGCTGCGTCCCGGTGCGCCACAGGCGACCTGCGCGGTCGCTGCGGGACTGGTGCTGTGGATGGACAAGGTCGTCCAGCCCGCGGCGCAGGAGCACCTCGGGAGCCGGATTGTCGCGCTCGATCACCTGGGGACCAACAATTGTCGGCGAATCGGTGGTGGCGACAGCGGCCGCTGGAGCGAGCATGCGACCGGCAATGCGATCGATATCGCGGCCTTCCGGACGGAGGATGGACGGACGATCAGCGTGCTGCGCGACTGGGAAAACGATCCGGACGATTCGGCTGCCGCCACCTTCCTGCGTACAGCGCGCGACGGGGCCTGCGACATTTTCGGCACGACGCTGTCGCCCGATTACAATCCGGCGCATGCCGACCATTTCCACCTCGACCAGGCCGGAGGCCGGGTGGGCTGGAGCGTGTGTCGCTAGTGCCATCGATGTGGGGGAGAAAATGCCACCGCATGGTGACCCCTACGGGAATCGAACCCGTGTTTCAGCCGTGAAAGGGCCGCGTCCTAACCGCTAGACGAAGGGGCCATGCATGCGGTGGAGGCGGCCCATTACGGTTCGTTGGAGCGGCGGTCAACCCTTCAATCGGCCCAAATCGCATCTTCGACGATTAACTCGGCTTCGCGGCGGCCCGACCAGTCGTCGACCTTGGGTCGACCGGCCAGCCAGAACCGCCGCGAACCACGATTGTTGAGCAGCGCCTGGCCCATTTCGCCCTCCGCCGCGCGGAAGGCGATCGCCTTGAAACGGGCACCGTCCTCGCCGCGCACGATCATACGGACGTGGTCCTTGCCGACGACGTCGCACTTGATCGCGTGCACCGGACCGACAGCGATGCGCGGTCCCGGCCAGCCCATGCCGTAGGGCCCCGCCTCTTCCATCGAATCGACCAATTCGGGGGTGAGCCCGCCCGGTGCGACCGCGAGGTCGAGCTTCATCTCGCGATTGCCCTGTGCCTCGCCGACGTCGCGCGCGAGCCGATCATCAAGGAAGTCGGCGAGGGCATCGATCTTGTCGGCATCGACCGTGAGACCCGCCGCCATTGCGTGTCCGCCGCCTGCGATCAGCAGTCCGGCTTCGCGCGCGGCGATGATCGCCGCTCCCAAATCGACGCCCGCGATCGATCGTCCCGAACCCTTCCCGGGTTCGCCGTCGGCGCCGTGCGCGATCACGATCGCGGGCCGACCGGTCTTTTCCTTGATCCGGCCGGCGACGATCCCGATCACGCCCGGATGCCAGCCGGCGCCGTGGAGGAGCTGGACCGCGCGATTGCCCTGTCCGGCGAGCTGCGCCTCGGCCTCTTCCTGCACCTCGCTCTCGATCTGGCGGCGATCCTCGTTGAGTTCGGAAAGGCGTTTGGCGATCTCGGCGGCCTCGTCGGGATCCTCGGTCGTCAGCAGCCGCACGCCAAGCGTCGATTCGCCGACCCGGCCGCCGGCATTGATTCGCGGACCGAGCGCGAAGCCGAGGTCGCTGCACACGGGAGCGCGCTGCAGGCGGCTCGCATCGAGCAGCGCCGACATGCCGGTATTGGCGCGGTGGCGCATGACCTTGAGCCCCTGCGCGACGAACGCCCGGTTGAGCCCGCGCAGTGCGGCGACGTCGGCTACCGTGCCCAGCGCGACCAGATCGAGCAGCGAGAGCAGGTCGGGCTCCTTGCGATCCTCGAAATAGCCGCGCCCGCGCAGCGTGCGCACGGTGGCGATCGCCAGCAGGAAGGCGACGCCGACCGCCGCGAGATGGCCGTGTGCGGCCGCTTCCTCGATCTCGTCGAGGCGGTTGGGGTTCACCAGCGCCAATGTCTTCGGCAGATCGGGCGCGCATTTGTGATGGTCGACCACCATGACGTCGACGCCGGCGTCGTGCGCCGCACCGAGCGCCTCGTGCGCCATCGCACCGCAATCGACGGTCACGATCAGGCTCAAACCGCCCTCGGCGATCTTGAGCAGCGCATCGCCCGAAGGGCCGTAGCCCTCGAGCAGGCGATCGGGAATGTAGTGACCGGCATCGTGCCCCAGCATGCGGATCAGCCGGATCAGCAGTGCCGCGCTGGTCGCGCCGTCGACGTCGTAATCGCCGTAGATCGTCACCGCCTCGCGCGCGATGACCGCTTGGGCGAGCCGTTCGGCGGCGGCATCCATGTCCTTGAAGATCGACGGGTCGGGCAGGAACGACCGGAGGCTCGGGTTCCGTTCGCGATCGAGGTTCTCGGGAGTGACCCCGCGCGCCAGTAGCAGCTGCGCGACGAGGTCGGTGCCGCTGGCGATGTCCTGCATCGCGCCCCCGCGCCAGATCCAGCGCTGGCCGGTGAGCGAAGTTCCGAGATCGGTGATCGAGCGCGCCGCGAGTGTCATGGTTCGAGGCTATCCCGCCCAGGGAGCGGGCGAAAGACCCTTGGCCCCGCTGTCCCCTGTGCGATAGGACCGGCGGCATGCTCGCGATCATATGGCACAGCCGCACCGGAACCGCCGAGGCGCTCGCCCGCGCCGCCAAGGAAGGGGCGGGCGACGGCGCGGTGCTGCTGTGCGCAGAGGACGTTTCGCCCGACGACCTGCTCGAAGCGCAGGGCTATCTCTTCGCCTGTCCGGAAAATCTCGCGACGATGAGCGGCATGATGAAGGAAATGTTCGACCGCTGCTATTACCCGGTGCTCGGGAAGATCGAGGGGCGTCCCTACGCCACGCTCATCGCGGCAGGGTCCGACGGCAGCGGCGCGCAGGCACAGATCGACCGGATCGCGAAGGGCTGGCGGCTCAAGCGTGCCGCCCCACCGGTGATCGTCAACATGGATGCGCAGACCCCCGAGGCGATCCTCGCGCAGAAGACCGTTCCGCCCGATCGACTGGCCGAAGCGAACGAGTTGGGCGAAGCGCTCGCGGAGGGACTCGAACTCGGTATCTTCTGAGTTTCACATCCATTTCGGACCGGTCAGCGATCTAGGACTCGACGCGCGAGCGCCACGACGCCAGAAACCGGTTCTGATCGCGGAAGACGGCTTGCAAGGGGGAAATTGCGTACCGGCATGGCATGGGAAGTGCTGTATCCTTCCGGCTCGGTGCCGAGGCTCGAACGCCTGCAGGCCGCATTCAATGCGGTCGGCGATGATGAGAGCCGAATGCCCGCACTCTCCTGCCAACGGCTCGTCAATCCGGCATCGGGATACCCCACGATCGAATGCATGGTCGGCGGACTGGGATTCGATATCGCCGCAATCGGCGTCTGGAATCGCGAAGAACACGCCGCGATCGAACACTGCTTCGACGTCGAACCGGACACCTTCTTCAACCGCGCCGGGCTCACGATCGTCCCCGGCCCCGATATCGCCAACATGGCGCATGCGATGCCGGTGGTCCGGGCAGGGGCGATGCTGGTCCGCCGGATCGTCGATTTCAAGTCGCCTCTCGCGATCGTGTGGCGCCCGATCGGCAGCGCGATGGAACCGGGCTACTTCAGGCGCGTGGTCGACGCCTGGCTGGCGGGCGGGCCGTTTCCCGCACTGGGGATGGTCGGATTGCGTTCCGCGCCCGATGGCGGCTTGCACAGTCACGGCTTGGCGCTCTTTACAGGGCAGGAATTGCGCCTCGATCCCGCGATCGCCGAGGCGGGATCAGAAGGCTGGGCGCTCGCGGCCCGGTTGATCGACCGGCTCGTCGAAAGCGATGCGGTCCAATCACCGCTCGAACTATCCGGAGAAGGCGGACGCACGATTCGGCTCGCGCCCTCCGCCAATGGCCGGTTCGTCGTCGTCGAATGGAGTGAATGATCGATCGGCCAGCGGCGGAAGGGGTCGGGAAATACGCCCATGCCTGCCGTTCTCGCGGATCAATCGACCCGGCTCGCCCGCCTACGATCCGGCGATGCAGAAACATCACCTCCTCCCGCTGGCGCTCGTGACGCGAGGGACTTTCGATCGATTCTTCGCGGCGGTCGATCCCGGCCGCCTGCTGTTCGAGGATTTTCGCGCCAACGGCTTGCTCCTGCCCTGTCGCGAACCGCAGGTCCTGAAACTCGGCCTGCCGCTCCATCGCGGCCCGCATCCGCGCTATTCGGAGGTCGTCTGGCAGCGTGTCGGGCAGATCGAGCGGGACTGGGCCAAAGCGACGGACGAGTCTTCGCGCAGCAAGGCCAAGCATTCCCGCATGCGACTGCTCCTGCTCCAGCGCGGCCTGCGGCGCCAGCTGGTTGCTCCCGGGCGCCGGATGCGGCTCAATATGCGCGACCCGCTGGGCGAGGGCCGCGATTTCACCGAGCTCGACCGGATGGCCGCGCTGCTGTGGGCGGCGACCCGGCACTAATCCTCAGTCGACGAAGGGGGCGGTTGCGGCCTGCAGGCGCTGATGTGCGGCGCGGTACTCGGCTTCGAGCCGGTCGACGCGCTCGGCCACGGTATCGACCGCCTTGACCGCGCCGACCCCCTGGCCCGAGCCCCAGATATCCTTCCATGCCTTGGCCTTCGAATTCCCGCCCGAGCCGAAATTCATCTTGCTCGGATCGCTTTGGGGAAGATCGTTTGGATCGAGCCCGGCCTGCTCGATCGAGCCCTTGAGGTAATTGCCGTGCACCCCGGTGAAGAGGTTGGTGTAAACGATGTCGTCAGCGCCGCTCTTCACGATCTCGTCCTTGTAGCCTTGCTCGGCATTGGCTTCGACCGTCGCGATCCAGGGCGAGCCAATATAGGCAAAATCGGCACCCAGCGCCTGTGCGCCGAGCACCGCCGCGCCATTGGCGATCGAACCCGACAGCGCCACCGGCCCATCGAACCATTCGCGGATTTCCTGCATCAAGGCGAAGGGCGATTGCGTGCCGGCATGGCCCCCGGCGCCCGCGGCGACCGGGATCAGCCCGTCGGCGCCCTTTTCGATCGCCTTGTTGGCGAAGCGGTTGTTGATCACGTCGTGCATCGTGATCCCGCCCCAATTGTGCACCGCCTGGTTCAATTCCTCGCGCGCGCCCAATGAAGTAATGATCATCGGAACCTGCCATTTCTCGCAGACCTGCATATCCTCCTCTAGCCGGCCGTTCGTGCGGTGGACGATCTGGTTGACCGCGAACGGAGCGGCGGGGCGATCCGGGTTGTCACGATTATGCGCCGCGAGCTCCTCGGTGATCTGGTGCATCCATTCGTCGAGCATGCCCGAGGGGCGCGCGTTGAGCGCGGGGAAACTGCCGACGATCCCCGCCTTGCATTGCGCGATCACCAGCTCGGGCCCCGAAACGATGAACATCGGCGATCCGATGATCGGCAGGCGCAAGCGGTCGAACGGGGCGGGGATGGGCATGGGTCGCGGTCTCCGGAATTAATCGGTCGGTTAACGCGTCGCATAGGCGAGACGCGGCTCCGGTGTCGAGCGCCTTTGCGCGGGAAAGGGCGGTGTACCCCTAGCTAAAGCGGCGAGCCTGTCCTAAGCGCGCGGGCCGTAGCTTTGGAGGACCTGACATGCGTGCCGAAGGGCAGGCCCATATCGACCGGATCGACGCCGCGCTGGCGCTGGTGCGCAAATCGCTCGACTGGGAGAAGGCGCTGCGCCGTCTCGACGAGCTCGACGCGCGCGTGCAGGACCCGACCCTGTGGGACGATCCCAAGGCGGCGCAGGCGATCACGCAGGAGCAAAAGCGGCTAGAAACCGCGGTCAATACCGTGCGCGAGATCGAGAGCGAGAAAAACGACGCGATCGAATTCGTCGAAATGGGTGAGGCCGAGGGCGACGACGATGTCGCCAGCGAAGGTCTCGCCACGCTCGAGAAGCTCGCCGATCGCGCCGATGCCGACAAGGTCCAGGCGCTGCTTTCGGGCGAGGCCGACGGCAACGACACCTATCTCGAGATCCACGCCGGCGCGGGCGGTACCGAAAGCCAGGACTGGGCGGAGATGCTGCTGCGAATGTATGCCCGCTGGGCCGAACGCCGGGGCTTCAAGGTCGAGACGGTCGAATACCAGGCCGGCGACCAGGCGGGCATCAAGAGCGCGACGCTGCTGCTCAAGGGTGAGAATGCCTATGGCTACGCGAAGACCGAGAGCGGCGTGCACCGCCTCGTCCGCATCAGTCCGTATGACAGCTCGGCGCGGCGGCACACCTCGTTCAGCTCGGTCTGGGTGTACCCGGTGATCGACGACGATTTCGAGGTCGAGATCAACGAGAGCGACCTCAAGATCGACACCTACCGCGCGAGCGGTGCCGGCGGGCAGCACGTCAACACGACCGATTCCGCGGTTCGCATCACCCACCAGCCCACCGGAATCGTCGTCGCGAGCCAGAACGACCGTTCGCAGCACAAGAACCGCGCGACCGCAATGAACATGCTCAAGGCGCGCCTGTTCGAACGCGAAATGGCCGAACGCGAGGCCGCCGCCGGGACCGAGTACGAGAGCAAGACCGATATCGGGTGGGGCCACCAGATCCGCTCCTACGTCCTTCAGCCCTACCAGATGGTCAAGGACCTGCGCACCGGCGTTACCTCGACTTCGCCCGACGACGTGCTCGACGGCGCGCTTGACCAGTTCATCTCGGCGGCGCTGGCGCAGAAGGTGACCGGCGAACAGGTCGATGTGGAGGACGTCGAGTAGGGCTGCATTGCGCCCGGTCGGGTTTGCAAGCTAGACGCACGCTATGAGCCCCCCAAGACATCTCGCCGTTTGGTTGCTCGCCGGCCTCGCGCTGGCGGGTTGCGAACGTGTCGAGGAAGACCTCGACCGGCCCGCGAGTTCACGCGAGTTTCCGCGGGCGCACCGTCCGGTTGCGGATGTCACGGGCAATTCGGCCGGCACCGAAATTCGCCGCGACGAATTGGGCGAAGCGCAATTGGTGATGGACCTCGCCGATATCGGCGACGGAACGACAGTGGCCGATATCGGCGCGGGCGAGGGCTATTACACCGTGCGCCTGGCCGAACGTGTCGGCGGCCGGGGCCGGGTGCTGGCGCAGGACATCGATCGCGACGTTCTCCGCCGGCTCGGCACGCGGGTAGAGCGCGAACGGCTCGACAATGTCTCGCTCACCCTGGGCCGCGGAGACGATCCGCGCCTGCCCAAGGACAGTTTCGACAGGATCTTCATGGTCCACATGTATCACGAGATCCGCGAGCCCTATGCGTTCTTGTGGCGACTTCGCCCGGCGCTCAGGGAAGGCGGGCAGGTGATCGTGGTCGATCGCGACCGTCCGCCCCAAAACCACGGCATGCCGCCCGCATTGTTGTTTTGCGAAATGCGCAGCGTCGGCTATCGGCTTGTCGAGTTCATAAGAAAGCCCGAGATCAGGGGCTATTACGCACAATTCGAGCTCGAGGGGGATCGGCCTGCGCCATCCGGGATCGAGCCGTGCACGCCGCCCAAGACGAAGCTTGGAAGCGTGACGATAGAGGATAACTGATACATGGCATTCAAGGGTCTCCAACCCATCAATTACGGCGGGCGCGAAGTCTGGCCGCTGATCGAAGGCGGCAAGGGCGTCTCGGCTACCAATCACATGAGCTCGGGCGCCTGGGCCGCCGCGGGCGGAATCGGGACGGTGAGCGCCGTCAATGCCGACAGCTATGACGAGGACGGCAATCCGATTCCGCAGGTCTACCCACAGGCCACCCGCAAGGAACGGTTCGAGCAACTGATCCGCTACGCGATCGACGGAGCGACCGAACAGGTGAAGCGCGCGCACGAGATCGCCGACGGTCGCGGCGCGATCAATATCAACGTGCTTTGGGAAATGGGCGGCGCGCAGCGCGTGCTCGAAGGCGTGCTCGAGAACTGCAAGGGCATGATCACCGGGGTCACCTGCGGCGCGGGCATGCCCTACAAGCTCGCCGAGATAGCCCAGCGGTTCAACGTCCATTACCTCCCGATCATCAGCTCGGCGCGCGCTTTCCGCGCGCTGTGGAAGCGCAGCTATTCCAAAGTCCCCGACCTGATGGCGGCGGTAGTCTACGAGGATCCGTGGCTGGCCGGCGGGCATAACGGCCTGTCGAACGCTGAGGACCCGACCAAGCCCGAAGATCCCTATCCGCGGGTCAAGGCGCTGCGCGAGACGATGCGCGCCGAAGGCGTTTCCGAGGACACCGCGATCGTGATGGCGGGCGGCGTGTGGTTCCTGCGTGAATGGGAAGAGTGGATCGACAATCCCGAGCTCGGCAAGATCGCCTTCCAGTTCGGCACGCGGCCGCTACTGACCAAGGAAAGCCCGATCCCGAACGTGTGGAAGGACATGCTGCGCACGGTCGAGCCGGGCGACGTGCTGCTCCACAAGTTCTCGCCCACCGGCTTCTATTCCTCCGCGGTCAAGACGCCGTTCCTCTACGACCTGATGCATCGTTCGGAGCGCCAGATCCCGATCTTCAAGCGCGACGAGGAAGAGGGGACGATCCCGCTCGCCGATCACGGCAAGGCGAAATATTTCTTCGTCCATCCCGGCGACCAGCGCAAGGCGCAGGCGTGGATGCACGAGGGCTTCACCGAGGCGCTCAAGACGCCCGACAACACCGTCGTGTTCGTGACCCCCGAAAGCGCCGAACAGATCCGCGCCGACCAGCAGGGTTGCATGGGCTGCCTCTCGCACTGCCAGTTCTCGAGCTGGAAGGATCATGACGACCACACCACCGGCCGCCTCGCCGATCCGCGCAGCTTCTGTATCCAGAAGACCTTGCAGGATATCGCGCATGGCGGCGATCCGGACGAGAACCTCGCCTTCGCCGGCCACGCGGCCTACCGTTTCAAGCAGGACCCGTTCTATTCGAACAATTTCACCCCGACGGTGAAGGAACTGGTCGAGCGTATCCTCACCGGGGACTGACGTGGAAATCGGCGTCGCGGACCTTGTCGACGACGACGTCCGCGCCCTGATTTCGGACCACCAGCGGCAGATGTCCGAAGGTTCCCCGGCGGGAACGTCCTTTGCGCTCGACCTCGCGGGGCTTGACCGCCCCGAGTTGACCGTCTTTGCCGCGCGGGACGGGGGTGACCTCTTGGCCGTCGGTGCCTTGATGGCGCTCGATGCCGGGACCGGTGAGGTCAAGTCGATGCGGACGGCCAAATCGGCGATGGGGCGTGGGATCGGGCAGGCGATGCTCGACCATATCGAGGGTGTCGCCCGCGAACGCGGATATCATGCGCTGTTCCTGGAGACCGGAACCGGCGAAACATTCGCGCCCGCCAACAGGCTCTATGCCCGCAATGGCTTCGAACGACGCGGACCGTTCGGTGCCTATCGCGCGAGCGATTTCAATATTTTCTACGAGAAGAGGCTCTAGCGCCAGAGCTGCAAATCGCGGATCGCGGCGGCCATGTCCTCGTCGCTCTCGGGCCGTGCGATCACCCGTTCGACGAGCTGCCAGTTCCTGCGAAGGCGCGATTTCTGCCAGATATCGGTCAGCCCGAAGGCACCCGTCCATTCGCGCGCGCCCATCTTCATCTCGAATTGGACGGGGGTCACGAACACCGCCGTCTTGCCGAGTTTGCGCGCGTAAATCTCACCAAAGCGATAGGCTTCAAGCTTGAACCTACCGGACGAGGCGTCGAGCCAACTCGGGCGATCGAGGATCGCGCCGCGGCTGCCGCCGAGGTGAAAGATGAAGTCGCGCGACATCATGCCGCGCATCGCCTTGCGGTCGCGCACCATCCAGGCGCGCATCAGCTGGTGCTCGAGCGTTTCGATCTTGGCGGCGAACTGGTCCATGGGCTCAGCCACCTAGCGGATGGGGCGCGCGGTGCAAGCGTGGAGCGCCGGATCAGTCGAGCTTGAAGGCGTGTTCGCCATGGGAGGCACTGTCGAGCCCGTGGCGCTCGCTCTCTTCACCGACGCGCATCGGCAGGAACAGCGAGACGGCCAGCGCGATCAACGCGGTCGCCACCGCCGAATAGCCGCCGACGACCGCAATGCCGGTCAGTTGCGCGATGAACTGGTCGCCGAAGGCGACACCTTCGGTCGTACCGCCGAACGCGGCGAGGCCGAACACGGCGAACAACAGCGTGCCGAGCATCCCGCCAACGCCGTGGACCGCGAAGACGTCGAGCGAATCGTCGATGTGGAAACGGTGCTTGATGAGGCGGATGGCGAAGTAGCAGACCGGGGCGGCGAGCAAGCCGAAGATGATCGCCGCGCCCGGCGCGACCGCGCCTGCGGCGGGCGTGATCGTCGCGAGCCCGGCGATCGCACCGGTGGCGAAGCCGATCCCGGTCGACTTGCCGAACGATACCTTCTCGATCGCGATCCACATCAGCGCGGCGGTCGCTGCGGCGGCGTGGGTGTTGATGATCGCGGTCGAGGCATCGTCGGTCGCGGTGAGGGCGGAGCCGCCGTTGAAGCCGAACCAGCCGACCCACAGCAGTGCCGCGCCGATCATGACCAGCGTCGGGCTGTGCGGCAGCATCGGCTTGGCCGGGAAACCGTTGCGGCGCCCTAGCAGCAGCGCGACGACCAGCGCCGAAATCCCCGCGGTCGTATGGACGACCAGACCGCCTGCAAAATCGTAGACGCCGAGGTCGGACAACCAGCCTCCGCCCCAGATCCAGTGCGCGACCGGGGCATAGACGATCAGGCTCCACAGGGCGCAGAAGGCGACCACCCAGCCGAAGCGGGCGCGTTCCACCCAGGCCCCGGCCATCAGCGCGGGGGTGATCGCGAAAAAGGTCATCTGGAACAGGGCGAACGAGCTTTCGGGGATCGTCGTGTCGGCGCGCCAGGCATCGAGGCGGATCATCATCCAGCGACTGCCGTCGCCGATCCAGCCGCTGCCGACCTCGCCGAAGGCCAAAGTGTATCCGACCACGACCCACAGCAGCGAGCAGATCGCGACGATCGCGCCGACCTGCAGGTAGACCGACATCGCGTTCTTCACGCGCACGAGTCCGCCATAGAACAGCGCGAGACCGGGGATCGCCATCATCAGCACGAGCGCGGATGCGGTCAGGATCCAGGCGGTATCACCGCTATCGGCCACATCGACGGTGATCGCGGTAACGGGTTGCGCGCTTGCCATCTGCGGCAGGAGAGCGGCCCCCATTGCCAGTGCAGCGGTCAGGTAACGCATATTTCCCCCGTCGATCCGAAATGTTTCGACTAGCTAACGCGCAATGCTGCACTGCGGCAAGGGCAAAGCCGCGCAATAATCTTGCTTATACCCAACCTTCGAGCACCTGGTCGGGCGGACGATGTCCGTCGGCCCAAATGCGGATATTGGCGATAACCTTCTCGCCCGAGGCCTCGCGGCCCTCGACGGTGGCGCTGGCAAGGTGGGGCAGGGTGAGGACGTTGGGGACCTTGAGCAGCCGGGGGTCGACCTTCGGCTCCTCGGGATAGACGTCGAGCCCGGCGCCGCCGAGGCGTCCATCTTCGAGCGCTTCGATCAGTGCATCCTGGTCAACCAGGTCGCCGCGTGCGGTGTTGATCAGGCAGGAGCCCGGTTTCATCAATCCGATCCGCCGTGCATCGATCAAGTGATGCGTTTCCTCCCCGCCTGGCGCGTGGAGCGAGAGGATGTCGGCGCAGCGCATCAGGTCGTCGAGATTGTCGACATAGGTCGCACCGAGCATGTTCTCGAGCGCCTCGGGGAGGCGCTTGCGGTTGTGATAGGCGATTTCGAGCCCGAAGGCGCGTGCGCGGTGCGCGACCGCCTGTCCGATCCTTCCCATCCCGACGATCGCAAGGCATTTGCCGCGCAGGCCGAAACCCAGCATCGAGCACGGTGCCCAGCCGGTCCATTCCCCACTCCGCACGAGTTCGACGCCTTCGCGCATGCGGCGCGGCACGCCGATAATCAGCCCCATCGTAAGGTCGGCCGTGTCGTCGGTGAAAACGCCGGGCGTGTTGGTCACCATGATCCCGCGTTTCCGCGCCGCGGCGAGGTCGATATGTTCTACCCCGGCACCGAAATTGGCAATCAGCCGCAAATCCTCGCCCGCGCTCTCGATAAGGTCGGCGTCGATCCGGTCGGTCACGGTCGGGACCAGCACGTCGCATTCGCGCATCGCCGCCCCAAGGGCATCGCGATCGAGCGGCGAATCGTCGCGATTGAGTGTGACGTCGAACAATTCGCCCATCCGCTGTTCGACATGCGGCATGAGCCGGCGGGTGACCCGGACGCGCGGGGTTCCTTCGATACGGCGGTCGACTTGCTCTTCGCTCATGCACGAAAGGCTTGGCCTGCGTGGTCGCGCTAATCAAGCACCGCTTGTTTCGCAGCGACGAACAATTTATTCGCAATTCCGATGTCGATCGTACGTTTCCCCATGATTTTTATGGCCTTGGCCGGATTGCTGCTGGCGTGGCCGAGCGCGGCGCAGGATGCCGAGCCTCCCTATTGGGTCTCGCTCAAGGTCGACCGCGCGAACATGCGGGTCGGGCCCGATCGGTCCTATCCGATCGACTGGGTCTATGTCCGGCGCGACCTGCCGCTGAGGGTGGTGCGCAAATCGGGCGGTTGGCGCCTGGTCGAGGACCAGGACGGGGCGCGGGGGTGGATGCTCGCGCGCTTTCTCAGCCGCGATCGCACTGCCACCGTCACGGTCGAGGGGCTTGCCGCGATTCGCGCAGAGGGATCGCCGAGTGCCAAACTATTGTGGCGCGCGCAGCCGGGTGTGATCGGCAGGCTGGGCGAATGTGCGAATGGCTGGTGCGAATTCGCGATCGGCGACAGGCGGGGTTGGATCGCCGGCGAGAGCATCTGGGGCGAGGGCCCACCCTGACCGACGAAAAAGGGCGACCCGCGGGCCGCCCTTTCACGTGATTTCCGATTGTTCTCGGAAGCCTCAGAGCATCTCGACCGCGACCGCGGTGGCTTCGCCGCCCCCGATGCAGAGCGAGGCGACGCCGCGCTTCTTGCCCTGTTCCTTCAAGGCGTTGAGCAGGGTGACGATGATCCGCGCGCCGCTGGCGCCGATCGGGTGGCCCAGCGCGGTGCCACCGCCATTGACGTTGATCTTGTCGTGCGGAATGCCGATGTCGCGCATCGCGAACATCGCGACGCAGGCGAACGCTTCGTTTACTTCCCACAGGTCGACATCGTCCTTGTCCCACCCGGCATTGGCGAGGACCTTCTCGATCGCGCCGATCGGGGCTGTGGTGAACTTCGACGGTTCCTGTGCATGCGCGGCCATGCCGACGATCTTGGCGACCGGTTTCGCACCGCTTTCCTTCGCGAGCGAGTCGCGGGTCAGCACCAGCGCCGCGGCACCGTCCGAAATCGAGCTCGAAGTCGCAGCGGTGATCGTGCCGTCCTTGGCGAAGGCGGGGCGCAGACTCGGGATCTTGTCGGGGCGACCGCGACCGGGCTGCTCGTCCTTGTCGACCGTCACGTCGCCCTTCCGAGTCGAGAAGGTGACGGGGACGACTTCGCCGTCGAACGCGCCGCTTTCGATCGCAGCATTGGCGCGGCGGAGCGACTCGATCGAGTAGTCGTCCATTTCCTCGCGGGTCATCTGGTATTCGTCGGCGGTATCCTGCGCGAAAGTGCCCATCGCACGGCCTTCCTCATAGGCATCTTCGAGCCCGTCGAGGAACATGTGGTCGTAGGCGGTATCGTGGCCGAGCCGCGCGCCCGAGCGATGCTTCTTGAGCAAATAGGGAGCATTGGTCATGCTCTCCATGCCGCCTGCGATGGCATAATCCATCGTCCCGCCGGCGAGCGCTTCGGCGGCCATTATGACCGTCTGCATGCCCGAACCGCAGACCTTGTTGACCGTGGTCGCCTGGACCGACTTGGGCAGGCCCGCCTTGATCGCGGCCTGGCGTGCGGGGGCTTGGCCGAGACCGGCAGGCAGCACGCAGCCCATGTAGATGCGGTCGACATTCTCGCCGTCGACCCCGGCGCGCTCGACCGCGGCCTTGACTGCCGTGGCGCCGAGCTCAGTCGCCGAAACGTCGGCCAGCGCGCCCTGCATGCCGCCCATCGGCGTACGGGCGTAGGACAGGATGACGACGGGATCTTGCTCGGAAAACTGGGCCATGGGGAGGGTGCCTCTCGATTGTTGGAACTGTGTTTGGCGCGCGGTCTAATGCTGCATTGCGGCATTGGCAAATCGGCGCGCCGTTCGGGCCAGATATATGACGCGCTTGCCTCGGAACAACGATTGCCCGACATACGTAGCAAGACGAAACGTAAATTTCCGGGAGAACAACGATGGCGGACAAGGCCGAACTGCAGGCGATCCTCGACACTCAGCGTGCGGCCTTCACCGCCTCCCGACCCGAGCCGCTGGCGCTGCGACGCGACCGGATCAAGCGCGTCATCGCGCTGCTGACCGATCATTCGCAAGTCCTGTGCGACGCGATGAGCGAGGATTTCGGCAACCGCTCGCCGCAGCAATCGATGATCACCGATATCGTCGGCACCGTGAACTTCGCCAAATACTGCCTCAAGAACCTCGACAAATGGGCGAAGGCGGACAAGCGCCACATCCAGTTTCCGCTCAACCTCATGGGATCGAAGGGAGAGGTTCGCTACGAGCCGAAAGGCGTCGTCGGCATCCTCAGCCCGTGGAATTTCCCGGTCAATCTCAGCTTCGGGCCGCTCGTCCAAGTGTTCGCCGCGGGCAATCGGTCGATGATCAAGCCGAGCGAATTCACCGAGACGACGAGCGAGGCGATGCGCCAGCTGGTCGAGGAGTATTTCGCGCCCGAGGAATTGGTCGTGGTGACCGGCGGACCCGAGACGGCCCACGCCTTCTCCTCGCTCCCATTCGATCACCTCGTCTTCACCGGGTCCACCGAGACCGGGCGCAAGGTGATGCAGGCGGCGGCCGAAAACCTCGTCCCCGTCACGCTCGAACTCGGCGGCAAGTCGCCGGTCGTGCTCGGCCGCAGCGCCGATTTCGCAAAGGCGGGCGAGCGAATCGCGATGGGCAAGATGATGAATGCCGGGCAGATATGCCTCGCACCCGACTACATGTACGTCCCCGAGGACCGGCAGGACGAGGCGATCGACGCGGTCCGAAAGGCTGCGAGCGCGATGTACCCGACCCTGCTCGACAATGACGATTACGCCTCGGTCGTGACCGACCGGCATTTCGACCGGTTGCAGGGCATGGTCGCCGATGCCCGCGAAAAGGGTGCCGAGGTGATCGAGGTCAATCCCGCCGGGGAGGACTTCTCGAACACCAATGCGCGCAAGATGCCGCTGACCATGCTCACCGGCGTGACCGACGAGATGCAGGCGATGCAGGAGGAAATCTTCGGCCCCGTGCTGCCGGTGAAGACCTATCGCGAGGTCGGCGAGGCGGTCGATTACATCAATGCCAACGACCGTCCGCTTGGCTTGTATTACTTCGGCAGCGACGAGGGCGAGCGTGAGCATGTCTTGGGTCGCACGATCTCGGGTGGCGTGACGGTCAACGACGTTGTCTTCCACGTCTCGATGGACGACCTGCCCTTCGGTGGCGTCGGGCCCTCGGGGATCGGCTCGTATCACGGACCCGAAGGTTTCAAGGAATTCAGCCACGCGCGCTCGGTCTACCATCAGACGAAGGTTGACGTGGCGGGCCTGGCAGGGCTCAAACCGCCCTATGGCGAAAAGACCGACAAGGCGATCAAGCGCCAGCTCTGATTGGGTGAAACTGATTGCGCTGCTGGTCGCGCCACTGCTCTTGGGTGGCTGCGCGCTGGCGGCTCTGGGATCGGCGGTCGGCGCCGCGGCCGTAGGGCCCGGACAGGTCCAGCCTGCAACATGGCGCAAGGTCGATGTGTCGACCGGCCAGATTCAGGACATCGGCGGGCTCGAGCAGCTGGCGCGCGATTTTCCCGACAGCTCTTCGGTGCGCCTGCGCCTCGGCACCGCCTATATCCGCGAAGGCGACAAAGCGAAGGCGGCCGAACAGGTCGGATGGCTGCTCGACCGCGGTTACGCCTTCACCGAGGCAGGTCAGGCGACGCTGATCGCTTTTTTTGAAGATTTCGATCCGCAGCTGAATGGGCGGATTGGTCGACAACCGGAAACGATCGCCGACAGCAGCGTGGTCGCAACCGTCCCCGCAGGAGCGCGCCTGATCGAGGATGTCGTCCAGGATCCGGTCCTGGGTGGCTGGGTGGTGTCGAGCATCGTCGATCGCGCGATCTATCATGGTACCGAGACGTCAGGGCAATGGAACTGGCGGCGTCACGACATTGCCGGGGCCGGCAGTCTCGCCGGCAGCGTCCGCGCCAACATCGCGCCGACATTGTGGTTCGCATCGGGCGCCTACGACGTCACGCCTGCACCCGACACCGCATTTCGCGGACTGATCGCCTATTCGGTCGCCGATGGCACCGTCGTCCACCGTATTGCCGCGCCGGAAGGAGCAACGCCGAGCGACATCGCCCTGTCGGGTAAAGGCCCGCTCTATGCTTCGGACCCGCTCTCGGGCGCGGTCTACACGGCGGGGACGGATGATGCGGAACTGCGCATGCTGGTCGAACCGGGAACCTTGCGCTCGCCGCAGGGGCTCGTGCCTCTGCCCGGTGGCCACCAGGTGATCGTGAGCGACTATCGCTATGGGTTGGCGCGCATCGATGTCCGAAGCGGATCGGTACGGAGGATCGCCGCCACGGTGCCGGTCGCGCTCGACGGATTCGACGGTTTATGGCTGATCGACGGCAAGATCGTAGGAATCCAGAACGGCTTCTCGCCGCAACGCATCGTCTCGCTGACTTTCGATCGGAATTACACTCAGGTGACTGACGTCGCGATCCTCGAACAGGCGCATCCCGATTGGATCGAACCGCTGGGCGGGACGATTCTCGGGCGCGCCTTCTATTATATCGGCAATGGGCAATGGTCGCGGTTCGGGGAGGGCGGAATGGCAAGGACCGACGCACCACCCTTGCCGACGCACATTCGACGGTTGCCGCTGCCGTCCCCAACCGACTGAAGAAATCGGGCTAAATCCCGGGCTCCGGCCCCTTGCACCACGGCATGCGGACCTCTAGAGGCGGGGCCACATCCGAAACCCTCACGGAATCGTACCCTTGGTCGACCTCTCGCAATACCTGCCCATCCTCCTGTTCCTCGGCATCGCCGTGGTTCTGTCGACGGCTTTCGTGTTCCTGCCGATGGGCGTTTCGCGCCTGACGGGATCGCACAAGCCCGACGCCGAAAAACTGAGCGAATACGAATGCGGCTTCCCCGCCTTCGAGGACTCGCGCGGTCGGTTCGACGTGCGGTTCTACCTCGTCGCGATCAGCTTCATCATCTTCGATCTCGAAGCCTCGTTCCTGTTCCCCTGGGCGGTCAGCCTCGAATATACCGGCTGGACCGGGTGGGGCGCGATGATGGTATTCCTCGCCATCCTGGGTCTCGGCCTCGCATACGAATGGAAGAAAGGGGCTCTGGACTGGGAATGAGCACTCTTACCGAAACTCCCGCCGGGCGCGATCCGCGCATCCAGCCGACCGCACAGCCGGGCGAGGTCCGCATGCCGGACCAGTCCTATTTCGATGCGGTCAATTCCGAGATCAACGATAAGGGCTTCCTCGTCACCTCGACAGAGGAACTGTTCCAGTGGGCGCGCACGGGCAGCCTGTGGTGGATGACCTTCGGCCTCGCCTGCTGCGCGGTCGAGATGATCCACGTCAATATGCCGCGCTACGACATGGAGCGCTTCGGGGTCGCCCCGCGCGCCTCCCCGCGCCAGTCCGACGTGATGATCGTCGCCGGCACGCTGTGCAACAAGATGGCCCCGGCCCTGCGCAAGGTCTACGATCAGATGTCGGAGCCCAAATACGTCATCTCGATGGGCAGCTGCGCCAATGGCGGCGGCTACTATCACTACAGCTATTCGGTGGTGCGCGGCTGCGATCGGATCGTGCCGGTGGACATCTATATCCCGGGCTGCCCGCCGACGGCGGAAGCGCTGCTTTACGGCGTGATGCAGCTGCAGCGGAAGATCCGCCGCGAAGGGACGATCGAGCGCTGATATGGCCGTCCTCCACTCCGCCCCGAAATACGCTTCGAACGACGGCTTGCTCGATACGCTCGGCAAGGCGCTCGGCGACATGCTCGTGGAATCTCGCGAAGAGCACGGCGAACTGCTGTTCACCGTCAAGCGCGAGAGCATCGAGGATGCCCTGCGCCTGCTGCGCGACGAGCACGAATACCAGCAGCTGATGGAAATCGCGGGCGCCGACTATCCGTCGCGCAACGAGCGTTTCGAAGTCGTCTACATGCTGCTCAGCCTGACCAGGAACCACCGCGTGATGGTCAAGGTCTCGACCGACGAGGACGCGCCGGTGCCGACCGTCACCACGCTGTGGCCGGTCGCAGGCTGGCTCGAGCGCGAGGTGTTCGACATGTACGGGGTCGTTTTCTCCGGCAATCCCGACCTGCGTCGCATCCTCACCGATTACGGCTTCGAGGGGCATCCCTTCCGCAAGGACTTCCCGCTGACCGGCTATGTCGAGCTGCGCTATTCCGAAGAGGAAAAGCGCGTCGTGTACGAGCCCGTTGAACTGGCACAGGATTTCCGGCAGTTCGATTTCCTCTCGCCGTGGGAAGGCGCCGATTACATCCTGCCGGGCGACGAGAAGGCGACCGGTGATGCCGGGGCTCCCGGTGCGCCACCGATCGACGATCCCAAGACCACGGCAAAGCCCGAGGACACCGGGGCCGGCGAGGCGACCGACAAGAAGGCTGCCGAGCGCGAAAGCGCAGGCGCGCCTGCCGAGGAGGATACGGACGTGGAAGATTCGGGCGCGCCCGCCCCGACCGAGGATCGCCCCGACGAACCCGCGCGCAAGGGCAAGTCAGCCGACACCGCGAAGGCGACCGAACCCAAGAAGGGAGGCGACCAATGACCGCGATGGTAATCGAAGAGTCGCCGACCACCAACGACGACGTCATCACCAATTACACGATCAATTTCGGGCCGCAGCACCCGGCGGCGCACGGCGTGCTGCGCATGGTGATGGAACTCGACGGCGAAATCATCGAACGGATCGACCCGCATGTCGGCCTGCTGCATCGCGGCACCGAGAAGCTGATCGAGCACAAGACCTATCTCCAGGCGCTGCCGTATTTCGACCGACTCGACTATTGCTCGCCGCTGGCGCAGGAATATTCCTACGTCCTCGCGATCGAGAAGCTGATGAACGTCGAGGTGCCCGAGCGGGCGCAGTACCTGCGCGTGCTATTCGCCGAACTCACCCGCATCTGCAACCACATGCTCAATATCGGCGCGCACGTGATGGATGTCGGCGCGATGACGCCGAACCTGTGGGTGTTCGAGCTGCGCGAAGACTGCATGAACTTCTTCGAGCGGGTCAGCGGCGCACGCATGCACGCGGCGTGGTTCCGCCCCGGCGGCGTTCACCAGGATGCGCCCGAGAAACTGCTGGTCGATATCGGCGAGTGGGTCGACAACCGACTGCCCGAACTGTTCGGCGACGCGATGAGCCTCGTCACCGACAACCGCATCTTCAAGCAGCGCAACGTCGACATCGCGGTGGTTTCGAAGGACGACGCGATCAAGTGGGGCTTCTCGGGCCCGATGATCCGCGCCGCCGGCCTGCCGTGGGATTTGCGCAAGTCGCAGCCCTACGACGTCTACGACCGGATGGATTTCGAAATCCCCGTCGGTACCAATTCGGATTGCTACGACCGCTTCATGGTCCGCGTGCAGGAAGTCTACCAGAGCGCGAAGATCATCAAGCAGTGCCTCGCCGAGATGCCCGAAGGGCCGATCGCGAGCGACGACCGCAAGGTCGCGCCGCCCAAGCGCGCCGAGATGAAGCAGTCGATGGAAGCACTGATCCACCACTTCAAGCTCTATACCGAGGGTTTCCATGTGCCCGCCGGCGAAGTCTATGTCGCGACCGAAAGCCCCAAGGGCGAATTCGGCGTCTATCTCGTCAGCGACGGCACCAACAAGCCGTATCGCTGCAAGATCCGCCCGACCGCGTTCAGCCACCTCCAGGCGATGGACTTCATGAGCCGCGGCCACATGTTGCCCGACGCGACCGCCATTTTGGGCGCGATCGACGTGGTGTTCGGGGAGTGTGATCGGTGATCGCGCGCGAAATCTTCATCGCCATTGCCAGCTTCGCCGCCTTCGCCTCTGCGGTGGCGGCCTACCTGTTTGCCTTTCATGGAGAGTCCCCGCTGAAGGACATCCTTTCCACCGCGTTCGCCGGCACGCTGGGCGTGTTCGTCGGTCGCTATATCGAACGGAGGCTGATCAATGGCTGATCGCGCCCCCGCACCCGACACGCCCGAACTGCGCGAGCGGTGGGGTGGTTTCGTCTGGACCGACGAGAACGCCGAGAAGGCGCGCACCTTCGTGTCGCGCTATCCCGAAGGCCGCCAGAAATCCGCGGTGATGCCGCTGCTCGACCTCGCCCAGCGCCAGGTCGGCGCGGAGACCAAGACGCAAGGGTGGCTACCGCTCCCGGTGATCGAATACATCGCCGAATACCTCGACATGCCGGTGATCCGCGTGCTCGAGGTCGCGACCTTCTATACCATGTACAACCTTGCGCCGGTCGGCCGCTTCCACGTCCAGGTCTGCGGCACCACGCCGTGCATGCTGCGCGGCTCGGACGATATCCTCGAGGCCTGCTACAAGCGCGGCATGGTGAAGGGCAGCACGTCGGAAGACGGGCTGTGGACGCTCACCGAAGTCGAATGCATGGGCAATTGCGCCACCGCGCCGATGGTCCAGATCAACGACGGCAATTACGAGGACCTGACCCCCGAGCGGCTCGACGCCGTGCTCGATGCGCTGGCCGTCGGCAAGCAGCCGAAGGAAGGCACGCAGGAGCCGGGGCGTCATACCTCTGAGCCTTCTGGCGGGCCGACCACGCTCAAGGAAATGGTCGACGCGAACCACGATTACCGGAGCGAATGGTAATGGAAATCGGCACGATCATCGTCGCGCTGATCCTGATCTGGATCGCGTGGAAGGTCCTGATGGGCATCGTCAAGTTCGGCGCAATCGCGCTGATCGTCGTCGCGGCGATCTATTTCCTTTCGCAAGGGGGCGCTTTCTGATGCTCGCCGACAAGGATCGCATCTTCACCAACCTTTACGGCTTCCAGGACTGGGGGCTGAAGGCGGCGCAGGCGCGCGGCGACTGGGACGACACCAAGTCGCTGATCGCGCGCGGCCACGATGCCGTCATCGAGGAAATCAAGACCTCGGGCCTCCGCGGTCGGGGCGGGGCGGGCTTCCCGACGGGCCTCAAATGGTCGTTCATGCCGAAGGAATCGAAGGACGGTCGTCCGAGCTTCCTCGTCATCAATGCCGACGAATCCGAGCCCGGTTCGTGCAAGGACCGCGAAATCATCCGCCACGATCCGCACAAGCTGATCGAAGGCGCGCTGGTCGCGGGCTACGCCATGCGCGCGAGGGCCGCCTACATCTACATTCGCGGCGAGTACATTCGCGAGGCGGAGGTGCTGCAGAAGGCGATCGACGAGGCCTATGACGCGGGCCTGATCGGCAAGAACGCGGCCAAGTCGGGCTACGATTTCGACGTCTTCCTGCATCGCGGCGCGGGCGCGTACATCTGCGGTGAAGAAACCGCGATGATCGAAAGCCTCGAAGGCAAGAAGGGCCAGCCGCGCCTCAAGCCGCCGTTCCCGGCGGGCGCGGGCCTCTATGGCTGCCCGACCACGGTCAACAATGTCGAGAGCATCGCGGTGGTCCCGACCATCCTGCGGCGCGGCGGCGAGTGGTTCGCCGGCTTCGGCCGCGAGGGCAATGCCGGTACCAAGCTGTTCCAGATCAGCGGGCACGTCGAAAAGCCCTGCGTGGTCGAGGAAGAGATGAGCATTCCGTTCAAGGACCTCATCGAGAAACATTGCGGCGGAATTACCGGCGGTTGGGACAATCTCCTCGCAGTGATTCCAGGTGGTTCCTCGGTCCCGCTGGTCCCCGCCGAGCAGATCATGGACTGCCCGATGGATTTCGACGGGCTCAAGGAAGTCGGGTCCGGACTCGGCACCGCGGCGGTGATCGTGATGGACAAGTCGACCGACATCGTCCGCGCGATTTCGCGCATCAGCTATTTCTACAAGCACGAGAGCTGCGGCCAGTGCACGCCTTGCCGCGAAGGCACGGGCTGGATGTGGCGCGTGATGGAGCGCTTGCGCGTCGGCCAGAGCAGTCGCGAAGAAATCGACATGCTCTACGAAGTGACCAAGCAGGTCGAAGGTCACACGATCTGTGCGCTTGGCGATGCCGCAGCGTGGCCGATCCAGGGCCTGCTCAAGCACTTCCGTCCCGAGCTCGAACGTCGCATCGACGAACACGCCGAATTCACGAAGGAAGCCGCGGAATGATCCGGCTGCTCCTTTCCCTGCTTGTCGCGCTTTCGCTCGCGCTTCCCGCGCAGGCGCAGCAGCGTGCGCGGATGGACCGCAATGTCGAGCGCCAGCGCGCCGCGGTCGAGGCGTGGACGACCTGCATCGCGGACGAGCAGGAAGAGACCGCCCGGCGTCTGCTGGCGATGGATTTCCGCACCGACGAATACCGCGACGGACTGACCGAACTCGCCAAAACGCGCGTTTCGGAGAAGTGCTTCAGCGCGATGCCGCGCGCCTATCGCCGGATCGAACTCGGCGGGTTGCCGTTCGCCGGGGGCCTCGCCGAGCGCCTGATCGAGCAGGGCGAGACCCCGCTGCTGACCCGGCTCAACTATGCCGCTGCGGGCACCGAAGCCGCTACCTATGGACGCAGCGACGCGATGGCGATGTGCATGGTGCGCGGTGCGCCGCACCTCGTCGCCGTGCTGTTCGACACGAAGATCAACGCGCCCGAGGAATTGCAGGCGATCGCGGCGTTGATGCCGATCGCCGATGCCTGCCTGCCCAAAGGCCAAGGCCTCGAAGGCTCGCCGCTGGGGTTGCGCTCGATCCTCGCCACGGCCGCGTTCCGGCTGCTGGCGGCGCATGACGGGGAGGGCGCATCGTGATCCTTCGCACGAGCCTTGCGCTGGCGCTTGCCGCGTTGGCGGCCCAGCCCGCAGCCGTTTCGGCCCAGGACGCCGCCGAGATCGAGGGCGAGCAGCAGGTCGGTACGCGGTTCCTGCAAGAACCGGAAAGCGTCGAGGCCGGCCGCGCCCGCCAGATGCAGAAAGTCGTCGCGCGGTGTTCGTTCAGTCGCAACAAGGAAGAGACGACCGAACTGCTCGCCAAGAGCGATTTCTTCCAGATCGATTACGACGCGCTCGATACCGACGCCGAAGAGGTGTTCGAGGACTTCAATATCGATGATTGCATCGGTCGTGCCATGCGCCAGAGCGAATTCAAGATGTACATGCAGTTCCCGCACCGCACGATGCGCAACCTGTTGGCCGAAGAAGCCTATCTCCATTATCAGCGCGATCCGATTGCGGGCGACCTGCTCGAGCCGGAACAGCTCGGCAATCGCTATCGGATGGCGCGCTTCTATCCGCCGACCCAAGCGATTTTCGAGACCGGAGACTGCATCAGCAGCACTGCGCCCGAAACCGCACACGCGCTGCTCGACAGTCGTCCGACCTCGGATGAAGAGAGCGAAGCATTCGCCGACCTCATGCCCGTCTTCGAGAAGTGCATGAAATCCAGTGAGACCGAAGTGAAATTGCAGATTTCCATCGTCCGGCAACTGGTTGCCGACGCCATGTGGGCGCGCATGTACTATGCGCCGCTCAGGGCTGAAAGCGGCCGAAGCGGCGGTGTGGAAGGAGCGACGGAATAATGCCCAACGTCACCGTCGACGGAACCGAAATCGAAGTCCCGGAGGGCGCCACCGTCCTCCAGGCGTGCGAGCTTGCGGGGAAGGAAATCCCGCGTTTCTGCTATCACGAGCGGCTTAGCATCGCCGGCAATTGCCGCATGTGCCTGGTCGAGGTGAAGCCCGGACCGCCCAAGCCGCAGGCGAGCTGCGCGCTGCCCGCGACCGAAGGGCAGGAAATCCGCACCGACAGCGAAATGGTCAAGAAGGCGCGCGAAGGGGTGATGGAGTTCCTGCTAATCAACCACCCGCTCGATTGCCCGATCTGCGACCAGGGCGGCGAATGCGACCTGCAGGACCAGGCGATGGCCTATGGCCGCGGTTACACCCGCTATGACGAGAACAAGCGCGCGGTGACCGAGAAATACATGGGCCCGCTGATCAAGACGATCATGACCCGCTGCATCCACTGCACCCGCTGCGTGCGCTTCTCCGAGGAAGTGGCCGGGGTCGACGAAATCGGCGCGCTCTATCGCGGCGAGAACATGCAGATCACCACCTATCTCGAGCAGGCGGCCGAGCACGAACTGTCGGCCAACGTGATCGACCTGTGCCCGGTCGGCGCGCTGACTTCGCGCCCCTATGCCTACGAAGCCCGACCGTGGGAGCTCAAGAAGACGCTGTCGATCGACGTTTCGGACGCGATGGGATCGAACATCACGCTGTGCTCGCGCGGTCGCGAAGTGCTGCGCGTGCTTCCGCGGATCAACGACGAGGTCAACGAGGAGTGGATCACCGACAAGGCGCGTTACCAGGTCGACGGCCTCCAGCGCCGCCGCCTCGACAAGGTGTTCCTGCGCAAGCGGGGCAAGCTGGTCGAGGGTAGCTGGGACGAGGCGTTCAAGGCGATCGCCAAGGCCAAGCCGGGCAAGAGCATCGCCGCGATCGCGGGCGACATGGTCGATTGCGAGACGATGTTCGCGGCCAAGGCGCTGCTCAAGGCCTCCGGCTCCGATCTCGTGGAAAGCCGCCAGACCGGGATGGATTACCCGACCGGCAACCTCGCCGCGGTCAATTTCAACACCAGCTTCGCCGAGATCGAGAATGCCGACGCGGTTCTGATCGTCGGCAGCAATCTGCGCACCGAAGCCGCGCTGCTCAACGTGCGGATCCGCAAGGCGGTCAAGCGCGGCGCCAAGGTGTTCGTGGTCGGGCCCGAATGGGAAACGACCTATCCGGCCGAATTCCTCGGCGACGACGTCTCGGTTCTCGGCAAGCTGCCGAAGGCCGTCACCGACGCGTTCAAGGATGCCGAGCGTCCGGCGCTGATCCTCGGGGCAGGGGGGCTTGCCGCCGGTGCATTCGACAGCGCGCTCGGCCTGGTCGAGACCCTCGGTCTCGTGAAAGACGGATGGAACGGTTTCAACGTCGTCCACACCGCCGCCGCGCGGATGGGCGCGCTGATGCTCGGCTTCGCGCAGGACGGCGGAATCGCCGATATCGCCAAGGCCAAGCCCAAACTCGTGCTCGCGCTGGGTGCCGACGAAGTCGATTGGGAGCCGTTCGCCGACAGCCTCAAGGTCTATATCGGCCACCACGGCGACAAGGGTGCGCACGCGGCGGATATCATCCTGCCTGCAGCGAGTTACGTGGAAAAGCCGGGAACCTACGTGAACACCGAGGGCCGCGTGCAATTCGCCGACAAGGCGGTGTTCGCGCCGGGCGACGCGCGCGAGGACTGGACGATCCTGCGCGCGCTGGCCGATGCGCTCAAGGTGAAGGTCGGGTTCGACAATTTCGCCCAGCTTCGCGCCGCGATGACCGAGGAAGTCCCGGCGCTCGCGGTCGAAGGCCTCGCCGATTACGGTTCGCTTCCCAAGACGGGCAAGGCGGCGAAGGCGGAAGGCAAGATTGCCTACCCGATCGCCGATTTCTACCTCACCAACGCGATCGCGCGTGCATCGACCACGATGCAGCGCTGCTCGGCCGAACTGATCCACGGTGAAGACGTGCGGGAGGCCGCGGAATGACCGAATTCTTCCAATCCCTCGGCATGACCTACGAATGGGCGTGGTTCGTCGCGACCATCGCCGGGATCCTGCTGATCGCGCTGCCGCTGATGCTCGCGGTCGCGATGATCATCTATGTCGACCGCAAGGTCTGGGCCGCGATCAATTTGCGGCGCGGGCCCAACGTGGTCGGGCCGTTCGGACTGCTGCAGAGCTTCGCCGACGGGTTGAAGGTGTTCCTGCAGGAAACCATCATCCCGAGCGCGGCGAACAAGGGCCTGTTCCTGATCGCGCCCATCATCACCTTCACCGTGGCGCTGATCGCCTGGGCGGTGATCCCGTTCAATTCGGGCGCGGTGCTGGCGGACATCAATGTCGGCCTGCTCTACATTTTCGCGGTCAGCTCGCTGGGCGTCTACGGCGTCGTGATCTCGGGCTGGGCGTCGAACTCGAAATACCCGTTCTTCTCCTCGATGCGCGCCGCCGCGCAGATGATTTCCTACGAGGTCTCGATCGGCTTCATCATCGTCTGCGTCGTGCTGTGGGCGGACAGTTTCCACCTCAACACCATCATCGAGGCGCAGCGCGGCCATGGCCTGGGCTTCATCAACGGCTTCATCGCGAACCCGCTGTTGTTCCCGCTGTTCTTCATGTTCTTCATCTCGGCGCTGGCCGAGACGCAGCGCGTGCCGTTCGACCTGACCGAGGCCGAAAGCGAGCTCGTCGCCGGCTACCAGACCGAATATTCCTCGATGAGCTTTGCGCTGTTCTGGCTCGGTGAATACGCCAACATCCTGCTGATGTGCGCGCTCACCGCGATCCTGTTCTTCGGTGGCTGGCTGCCCCCGTTCGATTGGGAGCCGCTCTACCTCGTGCCGGGCTTCGTCTGGTTCTTCCTCAAGATCTTCTTCTTCTTCTTCTGCTTCAGCTGGGTGATGGCGACCGTGCCGCGCTATCGCTACGACCAGCTCATGCGCCTGGGCTGGAAGGTCTTCCTGCCCCTGTCGCTGCTGTTCGTCGCCGTGATCTCGGGCTGGCTGATGTTTACCCGTTACGGAGGTGTCGCATGAGCACCGTCGCGCACCTGATCAAATCCTTCACCCTGTGGGAGTTCGTGAAAGCCCACTGGCTGACGCTGAAGTACTTCTTCAAGCCGAAGGTGACGATCAACTACCCCTACGAGAAGAACCCGATCTCCCCGCGTTTCCGCGGCGAGCATGCGCTGCGCCGCTATCCCAATGGCGAGGAGCGCTGCATCGCGTGCAAGCTGTGCGAGGCCGTGTGCCCCGCGCAGGCGATCACGATCGAGAGCGAACCGCGCGAAGATGGCAGCCGCCGCACCACGCGCTACGACATCGACATGACCAAGTGCATCTACTGCGGCTTCTGCCAGGAAGCCTGCCCGGTGGATGCCGTGGTCGAGGGGCCGAACTTCGAATACGCGACCGAAACGCGCGAGGAGCTGCTCTACGACAAGGCGAAATTGCTGGCGAACGGGGACAAGTGGGAGCGGGCGATCGCCGCGAACCTTGAAGCCGATGCGCCCTATCGCTAGGCGCGCGCAGGACTGATCGGGACCCAGATGATCCATACAATCGCCTTCTACCTGTTTGCCGCCATGGTCATCGCTTCCGCGATGATGGTGATCTTCGCGCGCAACCCGGTGCACTCCGTGATGTGGCTGATCCTGTCGTTCTTCAACGCGGCCGGGCTGATGGTGCTCGTGGGCGCCGAGTTCATCGCGATGCTGCTCGTCATCGTCTATGTCGGCGCGGTCGCGGTGCTGTTCCTGTTCGTCGTGATGATGCTCGACATCGACTATGCCGAAATGCGCGCCGGCTTCATGCGCAACATGCCGCTGGGCCTGCTGATCGCGCTGATCCTGCTGGCCGAAATCGTGCTCGGCATCGGCGCCTATCGTACCGGCGCGATCGAGCTCGGCACGCCCGACGGCACCGGCGCGGCGCCGCTCGGCGCGAGCAATATCGAGGCGATCGGATCGCTGATGTTCACCCGCTACGTGTTCCTGTTCGAAGCTGCCGGCATCATCCTGCTCGTCGCCATGATCGGCGCGATCGTGCTGACCCACCTGGGCTCGGGCCCGGCGCGCGGACAGCAGAACGTCAGCCGCCAGAATCGCCGCCGTCCCGAAGAGGCGACGCGCAACGTCACACCCGAGATCGGCAAGGGGATCGAGCTATGATCGGTGTCGAACACTATGTCGTCGTCGCCACGATCCTGTTCGTGCTCGGCGTGCTGGGCATCTTCATCAATCGCAAGAACGTGATCGTCATCCTGATGTCGATCGAGCTCATGCTGCTCGCCGTGAACATCAACCTCGTCGCCTTCAGCGCCTTCCTCGGCGACCTGACGGGGCAGGTTTTCGCGATGTTCGTGCTCACCGTCGCCGCCGCAGAGGCCGCGATCGGGCTTGCGATCCTCGTCGTCTTCTTCCGCCGCCGCCGCACCATCGCGGTCGACAGCGTCAGCCAGTTGCAGGGATAGGCACTTGTCCTCCTCGATCCTGATCATCGTACTCCTGCCCCTGCTCGCGGCGATCGTCGCCGGGCTGGGCAATCGCATGCTGGGCAATTTCGTGTCCAAGCTGGTCACCACCGGCGCGCTGTTCGTCGCCTGCGCGCTGAGCTGGCCGATCTTCCTCGGCTTCGTCGGCGGGACCGCCACGTCCGAAGTCGTGCCGGTGCTGCAATGGGTCCAGTCCGGCACCATGTCGTTCGACTGGGCGCTGCGCGTCGACACGCTGACCGCGGTGATGCTGGTGGTGATCACCACCGTCTCGGCGCTCGTCCACCTCTATAGCTGGGGCTACATGGACGAAGATCCGGACCAGCCGCGGTTCTTCGCCTATCTCTCGCTCTTCACCTTCGCCATGCTGATGCTGGTGACCGCCGACAATCTCGTCCAGATGTTCTTCGGCTGGGAAGGGGTGGGCCTCGCGAGCTACCTCCTGATCGGCTTCTGGTTCAAGAAACCCAGTGCGAACGCCGCCGCGATCAAGGCCTTCGTGGTCAACCGCGTGGGCGACCTCGGCTTCATGCTCGGCATCTTCGGCACGTTCCTCGTCTTCGGCACGCTGTCGATCCCCGAGATCCTCGAAGCGGCACCGGGCATGGCGGGCAGCACGGTCGGCTTCTTCGGCGCGACCGTCGACACGATGGACCTGCTCTGTATCCTCCTGTTCATCGGCGCGATGGGCAAATCTGCCCAGCTCGGCCTCCACACCTGGCTGCCCGACGCGATGGAAGGTCCGACCCCGGTCTCCGCGCTGATCCACGCCGCGACGATGGTCACCGCGGGCGTGTTCATGGTCTGCCGCCTGTCGCCGATGTTCGAAGCCGCGCCGACCGCGCTCGCGCTCGTCACCTTTATCGGTGCCGCGACCTGCATCTTCGCCGCCACCGTCGGCACGACGCAGTGGGACATCAAGCGCGTCATCGCCTATTCGACCTGCTCGCAGCTGGGCTACATGTTCTTCGCCGCGGGCGTTGGCGCATACGGCGTGGCGATGTTCCACCTGTTCACCCACGCCTTCTTCAAGGCGCTGCTGTTCCTCGGCGCGGGGTCGGTGATCCACGCGATGCACCACGAACAGGACATGCGCTATTACGGCGGCCTGCGTAAGGAAATCCCGTTCACCTTCTGGGCGATGATGTTCGGTACGCTCGCGATCACCGGCGTCGGTGTCTATCACCTCCATGTCGGTTTTGCGGGCTTCTGGTCGAAGGATGCGGTGCTCGAGGCCGCCTTCGGTCGCGGGACCGAGCTCGGCCAGGTCGCGTTCTTCCTCGGGGCGTTCGCCGCATTGCTGACCAGCTTCTACAGCTGGCGCCTGATGTTCCTGACTTTCTGGGGCAAGCCGCGCTGGGCCGCGTCCGAGCATATCGCGCATGCCGTCCACGACGGTCACGACGACAGCGAGGACCACAACCCGCCCAAGCAGGAAGACGCGGGCGAGGACGTGACCCATTCGGTGCCGTCACCCGCCTATGGCGCGGGCACGGGCGGCTACCACCCGCACGAGAGCGGGCTGACCATGCTGATCCCGCTCGGTATCCTCAGCCTCGGTGCGATCTTCGCCGGCCAGTTCTTCGCCGGGCCGTTCATCGATGACGCAGCGTTCTGGGGCGAGAGCATCTTCTACAACGAGAACCTCGTCCACGCGCTCCACGCCGTGCCGTACTGGGTTAAGTACACCCCGCTGGTGGTAATGCTGGTCGGCCTGTTCTTCGCTTGGCTCGCCTATCTCAGGGACACCACCATCCCGGCGACCTTCGTCAAGCAGTTCCGCCTGTTGCACGCCTTCCTGTTCAACAAGTGGTACTTCGACGAGGTTTACGACAAGATCTTCGTGAAGCCGGCCTTCTGGCTGGGCCGCAAGTTCTGGAAGATCGGCGATGAAGGCATCATCGACCGCTTCGGCCCGAACGGTGCCGCCTGGGCGGTGATGCGTGGCTCGGGCGTCGCACGACGCGTGCAGTCCGGTTCTCTCAACCTCTACGCCCTCGTGATGCTGGCCGGCCTCGTCGCCGCGATCAGCTGGATCATCTCCCAGGGGGCGAACTGACATGGACGGTTTTCCCATCCTTTCGCTGATGCTTCTCGTGCCGCTGGTCGCGGCGATTGCCTGTTTGCTGGTCGACGCGAAACTCGCGCGCATGATCGCGCTGGTCGCCACGCTGATCGATCTCGCGCTGGGCGTGGTGCTGTGGCTCAATTTCGATATCGGCGGAGCGCAGTGGCAGTTCACCGAGCGGCAGGAACTGTTCGCGGGCTTCTCCTACGCGCTCGGGATCGACGGGATCGCACTGGTGCTGATCGCGTTGTCGGTCTTCCTGATGCCGATCTGCATTCTCGCCAGCTGGGAATCGATCACCACCCGCGTGGGCGAATACATGGCGGCGTTCCTGATCATGGAACTGTTGATGATCGGCGTGTTCTGCGCGCAGGACCTGTTCCTGTTCTACATCTTCTTCGAAGCCGGCCTGATCCCGATGTACCTGATCATCGGCGTGTGGGGCGGGGCGAACCGGATCTACGCCAGCTACAAGTTCTTCCTCTACACGCTGCTCGGCTCGGTCCTGATGCTGATCGCGATGTTGTGGATGGTGAACGTCGCCGGCACCACCGACATCCCGACGCTGATGCAGTACGATTTCGCGGCCGACGCCCAAACCTGGCTGTGGCTCGCCTTTTTCGCCAGCTTCGCGGTGAAGATGCCGATGTGGCCGGTCCACACCTGGTTGCCCGACGCGCACGTCCAGGCGCCGACCGCGGGCTCGGTCATCCTCGCGGGCGTTCTCCTCAAGATGGGCGGCTACGGCTTCATCCGCTTCAGCCTGCCGATGTTCCCCGATGCGAGCGCGCAGTTCGCGATGCTGATCTACGTCCTGTCGGTGATCGCGGTGATCGCGACCTCGTTGATTGCGCTGGTGCAGCAGGACATGAAGAAGCTGATCGCCTATTCCTCGGTCGCGCATATGGCGATCGTCACGGTCGGCCTTTTCGCCTTCAATCCGCAAGGCCTCGAAGGCGCGATGATCCTGATGCTCAGCCACGGTCTCGTTTCGGGGGCGCTGTTCCTGTGCGTAGGCGTGATCTACGACCGGCTGCATACGCGCGAGATCGACCGCTATGGCGGGCTATCGATCAACATGCCGTACTACGCGGTGTTCTTCCTGCTGTTCACCATGGCGAGCATCGGCCTGCCGGGCACCAGCGGCTTCGTCGGCGAATTCCTGAGTCTTGCGGGCATCTGGCAGGTTTCCGCATGGGTCACCGCCGCCGCGACCACCGGCATCATCCTCGGCGCCGGTTACATGCTCTATCTCTATCGCCGCGTCGCCTTCGGCACGCAGCGCAATGAAGACGCCGCCGCCATGCCCGATCTCAACGCCCGCGAGTGGATCATGCTCGCTCCCATCGCCGCGGCGGTGCTGTGGATGGGCGTCTATCCCGAAAGTTTCCTTGCCCCGATGCGCCAGGACATCGCCGCGCTCGATGCGCGCCTCGAACGCGTGACGCCCGATTACGACAGTAACGCCACCGCAGGGGAGGGCCGCCCGGCTGCCAATGCGATGCCGCATGTCGAAGCAGGGGAGGCGCACTGATGGACCTCCAGTCTTCCCTCCAGGTCGTCCTCCCAGAGATCATCCTCGCGGTCGCCGGCGTCGCCATGCTGATGATCGCGGCTTTCGTGGGCGACAAGGCGAGCCGCCTCGTTTCGATCGTCGGCGTGTCGGTGCTTACCGCAGTAGCGATCATCACCGCGTTCCAGATGACCGGCGACACGCTCGGTCGCGAAGCCTTCGGCGGCCAAATCCGCGCAGATGCCTTTGCCGGCTTTGCCAAGATCCTCGCGATCGTTGCTGCGATCGTCACGCTGGTGGTCAGTCCCGCCTTCTTCGAGCGCGTGGCCAAGATGCGCGCCGAATTCCCGATCCTGATCGTGTTCGCGGTGCTCGGCATGTCGATCATGGTATCTGCGCGCGATCTGATCTCCTTCTATGTCGGCCTCGAGCTCAACAGCCTCGCGGCCTATGTGATGGCTTCGTTCCTGCGCGACGACGACCGTTCGACCGAAGCGGGCGTGAAGTATTTCGTCCTCGGCGGGCTGGCCTCGGGCATCCTGCTGTTCGGTATGAGCCTGCTCTACGGCTTCTCGGGCGGCACATCCTACGAAGCCGTGCGTCTCGCGGGCATGGACGGAGGAAGCATCGGTTACGTCTTCGGGCTGACCTTCGTGCTCGTCGGCCTGGCCTTCAAGATCTCTGCCGTCCCGTTCCACATGTGGACCCCCGACGTCTATGAGGGTGCACCCACCCCGACGACCGGCTTCTTCGCCACCGCGCCCAAGGTCGCCGCGGTCGCGGTGCTCGCTCGGATCACGGTGGAAGCCTTCGGCAGCCAGCTGACCGCGTGGCAGCCGATCGTCATCACCGCCGCGCTGCTCTCGATCCTGTGGGGCGCCCTTGGCGCGATCGGCCAGACCAACATCAAGCGCCTGCTGGCCTATTCCTCGATCAACAATATCGGCTTCCTGCTGATCGGCCTCGCGGCCGGGACGCTGGCGGGTGTTTCCGCCATGCTCGTCTACCTCGCGATCTACGTCGCGATGGTCGCCGGCTCGTTCGTCGCGGTCATGATGCTCAAGGACGCTGACGGCATGCCGGTCGAGGAAATCGACGCGATCAAGGGCCTGTCCAAGACCCGTCCGATGATCGCGCTGGCGCTCATGATGTTGATGTTCAGCCTCGCGGGGATCCCGCCGCTGTTCGGTTTCTGGGGCAAGTTCGTGGTGTTCCAGGCCGCGGTCCAGGCCGACCTCATCATCCTCGCCGCGATCGGTATCGCCGCGAGCGTGATCGGCGCGTACTACTACATCAAGATCGTCAAGCTGATGTATTTCGACGAGCCGGCGGACGTGATCACCGGCAAGAGCGAGACCAGCTACGGCGTGGTCCTCGCGATTTGCGCGCTGGTGATCTCCCCGCTTGGATATTTGCTGACGATCCCGCTCGGCGATTGGGCGGACCGCGCGGCCGCCGCGCTGACCGCCTTCGTCTGATCTCTTGATCCACTACGTCGCAGAAACCGGCTCGACCAATTCCGACTTGGCCGCGCGCCTCGCTGCGGGCGAGCGCGTGCCCGAGGGCGACTGGCTGGTTGTGGACCGCCAGTCAGCCGGGCGCGGACGGCAGGGAAGGGCTTGGAACGACGGTGCGGGCAATTTCATGGGCTCGACGGTGATCCATCCCACACCGCACGATCCGCCCCGCAGCACGCTCGCGCTGCTCGCCGGAGTGGCGCTCCACGAAGTGGTCGGCGAACTCGTCCCGCCGCCCGCCAAGGTCCAGCTCAAATGGCCCAACGACCTGATGGTCGGCGGTGCCAAGATGGCGGGTATCCTGCTCGAAGGGACGGGCGATGCGGTGGTGCTCGGGATCGGTGTGAACCTCGCTCAGGCGCCCGAACTGCCCGACCGCGAAACCATCGCCATGGCACAATTCGGTCCCGCGCCCGATCGCGACACCTTCGCCGAGCGCCTCGCCGCGCAATGGAAGGCCGATCTCGAACGCTGGCGCACTTACGGCCTCGCCCCGCTGGTCAATCGGTGGGAGGCTGCCGCGCACCCCAAAGGCACCCGCCTTGCTGCCGAAATAGCCGGGGAAGGGCGCATCGCCGGCACTTTCGATGGTTTGACCGAAGAGGGCGCGGCACGGCTGCGCTTGGATAATGGCGAGGTCCGTGCCATCCACGCCGGCGAACTCAGCTACGCCTGATCCGGCCAACAGACGGAACACACCAATGTTACTCGCCATCGATGTCGGAAACACCAATGCGGTCTTCGCGCTTTACGAAGGCCGCGAACAGCGCACGCGCTGGCGCATCGCCACCGATCCGCGCCGCACGGGCGATGAATATGCGGTGTGGCTGATGCAGCTGCTCGCGCTCGAAGGGTTCGACAAGTCGGCGATCCACGCGATCATCATCGGCACCGTGGTGCCGCGCGCGATCCACAACCTTACCGTGCTGTCGCAGAAATATTTCGGGGTCGAACCGATGGTCGCGGGCGAGGGGGCGGCCGCATACGGCTTCGATGTTGATGTCGACGAACCGCGAAGCCTCGGCGCCGATCGCGCGCTCAACACGATCGCCGCGCACGACAAATATGACGGCGATTTGGTGGTGATCGATTTCGGCACCGCGACAACCTTCGACGCGGTCGACTTCAATGGCGCCTACAAGGGCGGGATCATCGCGCCGGGCATCAATCTCTCGCTCGACGCGCTGGTGGGGAATACCGCCAAGCTGCCGCGGATCGCAATCGAGAAACCGCGCGACGACAGCGTGATCGGCCGCAACACCGAGGACCAGATGCTGATCGGAGTGTTCTGGGGTTATGTCGCGATGATGGAAGGACTTGTTGCCCGCATGAAGGAAGAAATCGGCCGCCCCGCCAAGGTCGTCGCCACCGGCGGCCTCGCTATCCTATTCGACGAGGCGACCGACCTGTTCGACGCGGTCGATGCCGGGCTCACGCTCGACGGGCTCGCGATCCTCGCGGAAAGGGCGCTGGCGGCATGAAACCGAAGAAGGACGAACTCCTGTTCCTCGCGCTCGGCGGGTCGGGCGAGATCGGCATGAACGTCAATCTCTACGGCACCGACGGCAAGTGGCTGATGGTCGATCTCGGCATGACCTTCTCGGGCCAGCAATATCCGGGCGTCGACCTCGTCTTCGCCGATCTCGAATTCATCGAGGAACGCCGTGAGGACCTCGTCGGAATCGTGCTCACGCACGGACACGAGGATCATATCGGGGCGATCCCCTATTTCGCCGACGAGCTCGGCGTGCCACTCTACGCAACCCCGTTCACCGCGCGGTTGATCCAGGAAAAGCTCGAAGAGGCCGGGATCGTCGACGAGGTCGAGTTGAACGTCGTCGACGATCTCGAGCGGTTCGAGCTTGGCCCGTTCGGGGTCCAGTACGTCCCGCTCGCGCATTCGATCGCCGAGGGCAATGCGCTGCTGATCGACACGCCGCATGGCCGCATTTTCCACACCGGAGACTGGAAGCTCGACGAGGAGCCCGTTGTCGGGGTTCCGACGAGCGAAGAAGAACTGCGCGCTATCGGCGCGGATGGCGTGCTCGCGCTGGTGTGCGATTCGACCAATGTGTTCGATACCAAGGCGTCCGGTTCGGAAGGCGGGGTGCGCAGGGCCCTCGACGAGGAAATCCTTCGTCACAAGGGCAAGCGCGTACTGGTCACGACCTTCGCCTCCAACGTCGCGCGGATGGAGACTTTGGGCGAGGTCGCGCGTGACACGGGGCGCCAGCTGTGCGTCGCGGGGCGCTCGCTCGACCGCATCATCCGCATCGCACAGGCGAGCGGCTACCTGAAGAATTTCCCCGAGACGGTCGACTGGGATACCGCGATGGGCCTCCCGCGCGGCGAAGTGATGATCATCGCCACCGGCGGGCAGGGCGAACCGCGCGCCGCGCTCTCGCGCATCGCCGATGGCAGCCACCCGATCTCGCTCGAGGCGGGCGACGTGATCCTGTTCTCGAGCCGCCAGATCCCGGGCAACGAGATCGCGATCGGCGCGGTGATGAACAAGCTCGCCGGCGACGGCATCGAAATGGTCACCGCGAACCAGGCCGCCATCCACGTGTCAGGACACCCGGGGCGGCCCGATCTCGAAGCACTTTATGAATGGATCGATCCCGAGATCATCGTTCCGGTGCATGGCGAGATGCGCCATATCGTCGAGCACGCGCGCCTGGGCAAGGACCGCGGCATCCGCCACCAGGTGGTGCAATCGAACGGCGATGTCGTACGCCTTGCTCCCGGCAAACCCGGCAAGATCGGGGTGGAGCGCAGCGGTCGGTTGATTCTCGATGGCGACATTATCGCTCCAGCGGACGGCGAGAGCATCGTGATGCGTCGTCGCCTCGCCGAATCGGGTATCGTCATCGTCGCGCTCGACGGCAAGGACGCGCGGGTCAGCGCGATCGGCCTGCCGCTGGAGGAAGACATGGAGGACTTCCTCGACGAAGCTCGCAACGATGTGCTGGCCGCGCTGCGCAAGCTCAAGGGCGGGAAGGCGCGCGATCCCGAACAGCGCCGCGAAGCTGCACGCCTTGCCGCGCGCCGCGCCGCCAAACGCTGGTCGGGCAAGAAACCGCAGGTCGAGGTACTGGTCTAGAAATGCAGTTTACCTCCGCCCTCGCGATCTATTTCCTGTTCTGGGTGCTGACCGGGCTCGCGATGCTGCCGTTCGGCTTCGAACCCGTTCCGCGCGACGATCCTGATTATGTCCCCGGGCAGGCCGAAAGCGCACCAAGACACTTCCGCCCGCGCCGCGTGATCCTGCGCACGACGATCGTCGCCACCGCGCTGTTCGCGCTGTTTTTTCTCAATTACGAGATGGGCTGGATCGGGATCGAGGATGTCGACATCAGCCGCCTCGTGACTCCGCCCGAATAGGCGATCAGCTGCGCAGGCGCTCGATTGCCTGCGCCAGCGCGACGTATAGCTTGCCCATGTCCGAACTGAGCAGGGTCACGCCGAGTGCGTGGCCGTCGCGGGTCGAAAGCAACTGGCGCAGCATGTTTTCGAAATCGTGGATGTAGCGCGCGACGTCTTCGCGGAAACCGGCATCCTCCTCGTAGAGATCGGCCACCTCGCGTGCATCGCCGCTGTCGAGCAGGCGCACCGCGCGGCGGGTGAAGATTCCGCGATCGCCCTTTAGGTAGGAAGACCAGGCGGTGTCGGTGACATCGGCCGACAGTGCCTTGGCGATGTCGATGCTCGAGGAATTGAGACTCTCGGTTATGAGCGCGGCGCGGCGCGAGAAGTCATTGTCGACCTGTTCCTCGGCGCGCTGGTGGGCGCGCGCGATGCGGCGTTCGAGGTTGCCGGTGAGCTCGTCGATCTTGGCGAGCTGGTCGCGTAGCTGAAGCGTGGCTTCACGGCTGCGTTCAGCCGCCTTGGTCGTGGCTTCGTCGAGCGCGCCGGCGGTGGCGTCGATCTTGGTGCGCAATTCGCGCTCGATCGCGTCGCCGCTCGCGGCACCGATCTTCTCGGCCCAGCGCTGGAGACCTTCGCCGCCATCGTTTTCGATCTGGGCCAGCGCCGCCGAATTGGCTTCGCGGAGTGCTTCGAGCGAAACCGACAGCTCTTCGCGGGCGTGCGCGGCGAGCGTCTCGCTCTTTTCCTGCAACCGATCGAATTCGAGCGCGATGTTCGCGAGCCGCTCGGCCTGGTCGCTGGTCCCTTTGTCGAGCGCGCCGCTGGTCTTTTCGAATTCGGCTAGCAGGCCGGCAAGGCGCGCCTGCGATTTCTCGAGGTCCTCGACGAGGGACGCACCGTCGCGCCCGGCCTGCGAAACGCGCTGGTTGATCTGGCTGGCGCGTTCCTCGAGCAGCAGGAGCGCCTGTTCGCTCTCGACGAGCGCCTTGGGCAGGTCTTGGCTCCCGTGATCGGCCGTAGCGCGAACGAGTTCGAGCAGCCGCACCGTGGTATCGGTGAGGGTGCCGAGAAGCCCGTCGGTCTCGCGCAGGCTCGCATCGGTCGCGGCCAGTCGCTCGCCGGCGCGGGCGAGCGCGTGATCGAGTGTTTCGCCGGCTTCGCTGCCGGTTTCCTTCGCCCGACCGGCAGCTTCGGTGAGCTCGTCGATCCGGGCCGCGAGCGCTTCGGACAGATCGCCTGTTTCGCGGACTCTCGCCTCGTGGGCGGCGCGCCGTTCCTCGAGCTCGCCGTCGAGCGCGGCCAGGCGGGCCTGGAGCGTGTCTATCGACGCGAGATAGTCGGCTTCCGCGGCTTCGCGGCGCCGCGCGAGCTCGCTGTCGAATTCCTCGTTCGCGCGCGCTGCGTCGCCGAGCAGCGCGCCGTGTTCCTCGCGCATGGTGGCGATCCGGCCCGCCGCGGGCTGGATCACGCCTTCGTCGAGGTCCGCCAATTCATCGAGCGCATCCTTGATCTGCTCGCCCACGGCGGACCAGCGCTGCCGCAGCGAGGCGAGCGCCTCGATTTCTTCCTGTTCGAACTTGATCCGGGCCGCGCCGACATTGTCGCTGAGCTTGTTGTAGCGTTCGGCCAGCGCTTCGCCGGTCTCGTGCGTGGCGGCGGCGAATTCTTCCATCGCCTCGCCGACGCGTTCGCGCAAGCGTTCGACCTGCGTTTCGCTGGCTTCGCCGAATTCGTTGACCCGCTTGAGCCCCTCGACCATCTCGTCGAGCTGCGCTCGCGCGGTTCGCCCGGCCTGCGCGATATTGTTGGTGACGTCTTTGGTCGAGCTCGCAATGACGGGCAGGTTGCCGCGCAGGCTCTCCATGTTTTCCAAGGCATTCGCGCTGACATCCGAGAGTCTTTCGACCTCGCGCCCATTGTCCGAGATGAGTTCCTCGAGTCGGCCCGAATGCTCGCCGATCCGATCGACCGCGAGCCGTCCGAGCGTTTCGAGCTCGCGCGATTGCTGGGCGAGGAATTCGCGCGCCACGCTGAGTTCGCCGTTGACGTGGTGGAGCCGCGCCTCGAGCTGTTCGCTCTCGACCCGGAGGACCTGCGCTGCCTCGGCGAAGCGTTTCGCCTCGCGGCGGCTCGTCCGCAAGGCCAGCAGCCAGGCGAGCGCGATCACGATGACCGGCGGCGCCCAGCTTCCGACCAGTTCGATCGCTTCGAGCGGGGTCACACCGGCGATCGCACTGCGGTGAGCCCAGCCGAAGAACGCCGTCCAGCCGAGAATGGCGAGGGTCGCGAGCGTGGGCGCAATCCATCCACCGCGCAGGGCTGGAACAGCCTCCTCCTCGTACTCGGCGTAATATTCGCCTTCGAAGACCGGATCGTCCTCTTCGTTCTCCGCCCCGTTTTCGCTTTCGCTATCGGGAGTTACGGTTTCGGCGTCCTGCTGTTCGGAGGCGTCGTTTTCGATCGAGACGAGACGGGTGCGTTTCATGATTTCCACAATGTATCACCAAGCAGCTGTGGATAAATAGCCTGTTAACCAAAAGGATCGGGTGCGTGTATTCTATGCCACGCTCGGGCACGCCCGCCCTGACCTGACGGAGGATCGATCGCCTGTGCGGTTCGCGCTGATATCGCTCGAAGAGCCGGCCAACGGCGCTGACGGCTCGCTCCGCGTGGCGGGGCGCGCGATCTATCGCTGGCAGGCCGAGATGGCGCTGGCCTGCGGCTGCGAGCGGGTGTTGTGCTGGGCCCCGCAGGAAATCGCCGCCCCGCTCGCGCTACAGAAGGAAGTCGAGGGCAGGGGCTCGCGGTTCCAGCCGGTGGGCGATCTCCACCGGCTCGCCCGGATCGTCGGACCGGGCGACGAATTGCTGGTCTTTTCCCCGGGTCTGATGATTGAGGAGGATCGTCTCGCCGGTTTCGTCGAGGACGGGCACGGCATTGCGACGATCCCGGCGCGAGAAGGGGGCGAGGACGGCTTCGACCGGATCGACCTGACCCGGCTCGCCGCCGGGCTGATGTTCCTCCCCGGAAACCTCGTCGCGCGGCTCGCCGACCTGCCCGAGGATTGCGAGCCGGGTGGCAGCCTGCTGCGGATCGCGCTCCAATCGGGCATCCCGACGCGGGCGGTGCCCGAAAGCGGCGAAGAAGCGAACGCCTACACGATCGTGCGCAGCGAGATCGACGCCAAGGCAATTGAGGCCGGCTGGTTCGAGCGCGACTGGAAGCGCACCAGCGGCCCGCGCAACCGGCTTTCGCGCTTCGTCACCGACCTGATCGGAAAGCGGGCTGCGCATGACGAGCGCGGGCCCGGGCTCGCGCTCGGCGCGGTGGCGCTCGGGACGCTGACGACCTGCGCGCTCGCGATCGGCGGTTATGCCGGCGGCTCGCTCGCCGCGCTCGGGGTCACGGCGCTTGCGGGCGACACCTATCGGCGGCTGCGCGCGCTGTCGCGAGCGCGCTCGAGGAAGCCGCGACGGCGCTTCGCTGCTTGGCCGGGACTGTTCATCGACATCCTGCTCGCGGGGATCCTCGTCATGGCGCTGGACGGTTGGCGTGAGGCGCCGCTCGACCGTGTGTTCCTCGGGGTGGCGCTGGTGCTGTCGCTGCGGCTCGCCGATCGCGATTGGGGGGCGACGCTGGTCGACCGTCCGGTGGTTGCCGCCATTCTCGGTATATCGACTATTTTCAGCGCCTTGCTGCCCGTCACCCAGGTCCTGATGCTCGCATGCCTGGCGCTGGCGCTTCATTATGGGACGCGCGGCGACAACTAACGGGCGCTTAACCAGCGGAGTGCTATCGCGCGACAATGAGCGAGGAGACTCTCACCACTGGCGCAAACGGGACCGTGTCCGACGAGCTGCGCGGCGCGCTGCAGCGCTGCGACCAGGCGCTCAGTTCCTCGGGTCCGGTGCTGCGGCACTTGGTGGCCAATAGCGAGAGTTCGCTTTTCCACGAGGAAGTGCTCGCCCGCGTGCGCGGCATGCTCGACCACCTCGGGACCCAGATGCTCCGGCGGTATCTCGACACCGCGGGCCATGCGAATGACGAACCGATCCCGCTCGACCGGCTCGATGCGCTCGTCACCGCGCTGGCGGAAGACCAGGACCTGCTCTCGCACCTCCACGCACTCTCGATCGAATGGCGGCTCGCCCAACGGTTCGCCGAGCGGCGCTCGACAGAGCTTGTGCTGACCCCGCTGGTCAAGGAGCTGGTCGGGTCCGACAAGCCCGAGACCGCGCGGCTCGCGATGGCCTTCCTGACCGCGCAGGCGCGCTTCGCCCAGCATGCACGGCGCATGCAGGTCGAACTCGGCGAGCTGCCCGGAGAATTGCTCAATTTCTGTCTCACCAGCCTGCGCAAGGCGGTCGATCGTCAGGCCGATTCGCGCCGCCACGTGCAGCTGGCGATCCGTTCGGTCCAGGATTCATACGACGAAGGCCATACCCGCCACGGGGTCGGAAATTTGCTCGTCTATGACGACGCCACCCGCGATGCCGCGCTCGATCCCGAGCAGGCGGGCATCGCGCTGTTCGTCACCGCGCTGGCGCGGGCGAGCGGGGTATCGCGCGACAATGCAACGCTCGGCGTGGCCGAGGGGCAGGCGCCGCGCCTGGGCCTTATGTTGCGCGCAGCCGGACGCGATCGCCAGCAGGTCGAACGCACGGTCCTGCTGATCCATCCCGACGCCCGCCTTCCGGAAGGCCTCGGCGAAATCGACCAGCACAGCGCTCTCAAGCTGCTCGGCGGCAATGCGCGGGGAGTCGCCGGCAAATGAACGCACCGGGCAAGACCGCCGCCAAGGCTTTCAGCGATCGCCGGGACCGGCTCGTTTCGGCCGAGGAGCCGCTGGCGAGCCTGCAATTCAATTGCGGGGGCACTATTCCCGGCACGATCGCGATCCCCTCGCTGCTCGAATCGGTCCGCAAGGCGCGCGAATACGGGCTCAAGATCGCGCGCACGATGCAGGCGCAGGACGACCACGAGGCGATCACCGCCTGGATCGAGCTGACCCCGCTCGAGGATGGTTGCGAGATCTGTGTCCGCAATTGGCAGGCGATGCCGTTCGAAGCCGATGGTGACGCTTCGGGCGAAGGCGCGCCCCACGCCGCCGACCGCGCGCTCGCCGATTTCACCGCGATCCTCGATGCCGAGCAGAACATCGTCGCCGCCGAAAGCGAGGCGCGCGACCTCACACCGCTGCTCAAGAGTATGGCCCGCGCGCAAGGCGAGCGTTGGAGCAAGTTCGTGCGGATCGAAGGGCTCGACGATCGCGCCAAATTGCATTGGCGCCTGCTGGACGGCGCGCAATGCATGGTCGAAGGGTCGGAGCGGAAGTGGACGATCGGACTCTACCCCCGGCGTACCCCGGTCGGCGATCTCGCCGGATTCGAGCTGACGCTCACCGCCGATCGCCCGCTCGACCGGAGCGTGCGCGCGGGCGATGACCCCGACGAGGCGGTCGATCACATGATCGCACGCGACGTCGCGCCGGCGCTGCGTCAGCCGCTCGCGCGGATCATCGCCAACGCCGAGACCATCCGCGCGCGACTCGCAGGTCCGCTACCCGACCAGTACAGCGATTACGCGGGCGATATCGCGTCTGCCGGCCAGCACCTGATGGCGCTGCTCGACGACCTGTCGGACCTCGAAATCGTTGAAGCGGCGGATTTCCGCACCGCGCCCGACCGGATCGATCTCGCCGACGTCGCGCAGCGCGCCGCGGGTATCGTCGGCGTGCGAGCGCGCGAAAAGGACATCGCGCTCGTGGGGCCCGACATCTCCGAACGCGTGCCCGCGACCGCCGAGTTCCGCCGCGTGCTCCAGATCCTGCTCAATTTGATCGGCAACGCGATCCGCTACGCCCCCCAGGGCTCGCAGGTGCGGATCGAGCTCGACCAAGGCGACGGCAAGGCGAGAGTCCACGTCGTCGACGAGGGCCAGGGCATTCCCGCCAACAAGCGCGAGAAGATTTTCGACAAGTTCGAACGGCTCGGCCGTTCGGGCGACGGCGGTTCGGGGCTCGGGCTCTATATCTCGCGCAAGCTCGCGCGGGCGATGGGCGGCGAACTCGCCGTGACCAGCAGCGAGGGGGAGGGCGGGCGCTTCACGCTGACCCTGCCCTCCGCCGCCGGTAAGGAGTAGCGCCGGGGCGCCGCCAACGGCGCCCAGGTCGGCCTCCAATCAGCGCTTGTCGATCGAGACGTAGTCGCGCTGGGTCGGACCGGTGTAGAGCTGGCGCGGACGGCCGATCTTCTGGCCGGGATCCGAGATCATCTCGTTCCATTGCGCGACCCAGCCGACAGTGCGGGCGAGCGCGAACAGCGCGGTGAACATCGTCGTCGGGAAACCGATCGCCGACAGGATAATTCCCGAATAGAAGTCGACGTTCGGGAACAGCTTCTTTTCCTTGAAGTAATCGTCGTTGAGCGCGATTTCCTCGAGCTGGAGCGCGGTCTCGAACACCGGGTCCTTGACGTCGAGCGCATCGAACACCTCGCGGACGGTCTTCTGCATCACCGTCGCGCGCGGGTCGTAGTTCTTGTAGACGCGGTGGCCGAAGCCCATCAGGCGGAACGGATCGTTCTTGTCCTTGGCGCGCTCGATATAGTGCGGGATCTTGTCGGGGGTGCCGATCTCGTGGAGCATGTTGAGGGCGGCTTCGTTCGCGCCGCCATGCGCCGGGCCCCACAGGCAGGCGATACCCGCCGCAGTGCAGGCGAACGGGTTCGCGCCCGACGAACCGGCGAGGCGCACGGTCGAGGTCGAGGCGTTCTGTTCGTGGTCGGCATGGAGGATGAAAATCCGGTCCATCGCCTTTTCTACCGCCGGGATCACTTCGTATTCCTCGGCCGGGACTCCGAATGTCATGCGCAGGAAGTTACCAGTGTAGCTGAGGTCGTTCTGCGGCTGCAGGAACGGCTGCCCGACCGCGTATTTGTACGCCATCGCCGCGATCGTCGGCATCTTCGCGATCAGCCGGTGGCTGGCGATCTTGCGCTGTTCGGGATCGGAAATGTCGGTGCTGTCGTGGTAGAACGCCGACAGCGCGCCGACCACGCCGCACATGATCGCCATCGGGTGCGCGTCGCGGCGGAAGCCCTGATAGAACTGGCGCAGCTGGTCGTGGACCATGGTGTGGCGCGTGATCGTGTAGATGAACTCGTCGAGCTCGGACTGGTCGGGCAGTTCCTTGTTGAGCAGGAGATAGGCCACTTCCATGAACGAGGAATGCTCGGCCAGCTGCCCGATCGGGTAGCCGCGGTGCAGCAGCACGCCTTCCTCGCCGTCGATGAAGGTGAGCCCGCTCTCACAGCTCGCGGTCGAGGTGAAGCCGGGATCGTAGGTAAACTGCCCGGTCTGGGCATAGAGTTTGCGGATATCGACCACGTCAGGTCCGCAGGTCCCGGAAAGTTTGGGAAATTCGTAGGTCTTGCCGCCGGTTTCGAGTTTGGCCTGGTCGCTCACGCGCGATCCTCCGTCTTTGATGGTATAATGTTCAAACCGCCTGGTCGGCGATCCGTGCCAGACTTTCCTCTCTGCCGAGAAGCACCAGCACGTCAAAAATTCCGGGAGACTGGGTCGTCCCTGTCAACGCGGCCCTGAGCGGCTGCGCCAGCTTGCCGAGCCCGAGTTCGAGCTCTTCGGCGAGCGCCTTCGTGCTGGCCTCCAACGCCTCCAAAGTCCAGTCCTTTTCGGAAGAAAGCCGCTCATGCACGAGCGCGAGGCGCTGGCGACCTTCCTCGTCGAGCAGGATCGCGGCCTTCTCGTCGACATCGAGCGGGCGCTTGCGGGTGAGGAACGCCGCGCCGGTCGCCAGCTCGTCCAGATTGCGCGCGCGGAGCTTGAGCACCGGCATCGCCATTTCGAGCAAGTCGAGCGCCGGCGGTTGCTCCATCCGTGCTGCAACGAGTCCGGCCAGCCGCGCGTCGTCGGCCTCGCGGATATAGTGGCCGTTCATGTTCTGGAGCTTCTTGAGGTCGAAGCGCGACGGGCTTTTGCCGACATGGTCCAGATCAAACAGCTCGATCGCTTCCTGCCTGGTGAATTCTTCCTGGTCGCCATGCCCCCAGCCGAGCCGCAGCAGGTAGTTGAACAGAGCTTCGGGGAGGATGCCGTGCTCGTCGCGATAGGCCTCGGCCCCAAGCGCGCCGTGGCGCTTGGAAAGCTTCGCGCCGTCCGAGCCGTGGATCAGCGGCACATGGGCATAGGTCGGCTTGGGCCAGCCCATCGCGTCGTAGATCGGGAGTTGGCGAAACGCGTTGTTGAGATGGTCGTCGCCGCGAATGACGTGGGTCACGCCCATGTCGTGATCGTCGACCACCACCGCGAGCATGTAGGTCGGCGTGCCGTCGGCGCGGAGGATGATGTAGTCGTCGATCTCGGCATTCTTGACCGTCACCGTGCCCTGGACCTGGTCTTCGACCACGGTTTCGCCCTCGGTCGCCGTCTTGAGGCGGATGACGTAGGGCGCGCCGTCCTGTTCAGGGCCCGGCGTGCGGTCGCGCCAGCGTCCGTCATAGCGCATCGGCTGCTTGTTGGCGCGCTGCTCGGCGCGCATCGCCTCGAGCTCCTCGGGCGTGGCGAAGCACTTGTAGGCATTGCCGCTTTCGAGCAGCTGGTGCGCAACTTCGGCATGACGTTCGGCGCGCTGCGACTGGTAGAGCGGCTCCTCGTCGAAATCGAGCCCGAGCCAGTCGAGCCCGTCGAGGATCGCCTCGATCGCTTCGGGGGTCGAACGCTTCTTGTCGGTATCCTCGATCCGCAACAGCACCTTGCCGCCATGATGGCGCGCGAACAGCCAGTTGAACAACGCGGTGCGTGCCCCGCCAATGTGAAGAAACCCCGTGGGCGAGGGCGCGAAGCGGGTCACCACGGGCGCGGACGCATTCGTCTCGCTTGCCATTCGAAAAACCTTCCTGTCCTATGCGGCCGTGGGGCAAGGGGAAGCGCCAGCAGGGCCGTTCGACGCCGACGACGAGGCCGACGCTGCGATGCAGCAAAGCCAATGGCGAAAGCGTGCGCGCTTGTCCAGCGGGGCCGCGTGGCTGGACCGCAGGATCGATGGGGCTGGATTCGATCGCGCGCCGTGGCTCGCCGTGGGTCTCGGGGCTGGGATCGCGGCGTGGTTCGTGCTTCCCGCTGCGGCCTGGTGGGTCGGCTGGGTGGGAGCCTGCGCGCTGGTCGTCGTCGCGGCTTGGTCGAACACCCTGCTCGCCGAGCGCTTTCCCTACCTGCGGATGACTTTGCTGGCGCTGCCGCTCGCGCTGATGCTGGGCTGTGCGCTGGTGTGGGCGAAGTCCGAGCTGGTGGGGGCCGAACCGATCGAGCGCCCGATGGTTGAACGGATGACGGGGGAGATCATCGCGCGGGAAGAACAGCCCGCGCGCGACCGGGTGCGGCTCACCTTGGCCACGCGCCTCGGTGACGAAGGTCGGGCGATGGCGGTGCGGGTCAACCTCCCGCTCGATCTCGACCGGCGGGAATTCGTCGAGGGTGCGCAAATCCGGCTGCGCGCGCGGTTGATGCCGCCCGCCCCGCCGATGCTGCCCGGGAGCTACAATTTCGCACGCGCCGCTTGGTTCGACGGCTTGTCCGCCACCGGATCGGTGATCGGCGAACCCGAGCTCGTCGAAGCGACCAAAGGCGAGGGGCCGATCGCTTCCGCCCAACGCCGCCTCGCCGCACATGTCCGCGCAAACCTGGATGGGTCGCCCGGCGCAATCGCCGCGGCCTTCGCCAGCGGGGACCGCGGTGCGATCGCCGAAGCCGACGACGACGCGATGCGCGATGCGGGCCTCACCCACTTGCTGTCGATCAGCGGGGTGCACGTCAGCGCGGTGGTGGCGGCGGCGTGGTTCATCGCGATCAAGCTGCTCGCACTGTCGCCCTGGCTCGCCTTGCGGGTGCGTCTGCCGGTGGTGGCGGCGGGGATCGCCGCGGGCGCGGGGATCGCCTACACGCTGCTGACCGGCGCCGAGGTCCCGACCGTACGCAGCTGCGCGGCGGCCTTGCTGGTGTTGATCGCCTTGGCATTGGGGCGCGAACCGCTGTCGATGCGGATGCTCGCGGTGGCGGCGGGCGGGGTGATGCTGCTGTGGCCCGAGGCGGTGGTCGGGCCAAGCTTCCAGATGAGCTTCGCCGCGGTGATGTCGATCATCGCGCTGTCGGAAACGCAATTCGTCCGCCGTTTCATGGGGCCGCGCGAGGAAGGGCCCGTGCACCGGATCGCGCGCTGGCTCGCCATGCTGCTGCTGACCGGGATCGTGATCGAAGTCGCGCTGATGCCGATCGCGCTTTACCACTTCAATCGCTCGGGGCTCTACGGCGCGCTCGCGAACGTCATCGCGATCCCGCTCACGACCTTCATCACCATGCCATTGATCGCGCTCGCCCTGCTCGCCGACCTGGTCGGCCTCGGCGCGCCGCTGTGGTGGCTGACCGGCAAGTCGCTCGACCTGCTGCTCGCCATCGCCCATTTCACCGCCGAACGACCTGGCTCGGTAAAGCTCTTGCCGACGATGGAGCGCTGGCATTTCGCGCTGTTCATCGCTGGCGGGCTCTGGCTGGCGCTGTGGCACGGACGCGCGCGACTGCTCGGCCTGCTACCGGTCGCCTTCGGCGTGCTCGCGCTCGCCACGCTGAGGCCGCCCGACCTGCTCATAACGGACGACGGTCGCCATGTCGCACTGGTCGATGCCGATGGCAGCGGCGCGGCGCTGTTGCGCGACACGCAATCCGACTATGTCCGCGACAATCTCGCCGAACAGGCCGGGCTCGACGGCAATCTACGGGTCTTGGCCGACAGCCCCGAGGCGTCGTGCAATCGCGACTTCTGCACGGCGGTGATGGAGCGCGGTGGCCGGGATTGGCACCTCTTGCTCTCGCTGGGTCGCGACAATGTGCCCGAACGCGATCTGGCCGCCGCCTGCGGCGCTGCCGATATCGTGATTTCGGACCGCTGGCTGCCGCGTTCCTGCCGTCCGCGCTGGCTCAAGGCGGACCGCCGCTATCTTGAGGACAGCGGCGGTCTCGCGATCGACCTGTCGCGCCGGCGGATCACCAGCGTAGGTTCGCGCGAAGGCGAACATGGCTGGTGGCGCGCCGGACGCGATTGATCAGACGGTCTGCGCGCGGTTCTCGTCGCGGTGCTTCTTCAAATATTTCATGAAGGGCGTGCCGCCGGTGCCGACATCGGGATCGTTGCCCGCGATGCTGCCCGCCTGCTTGTTGATGTAGCTCGCCGCATATTCGAGATGCCGCGTGCGGAACCGCGCCGACTGTTCGAGACAGGCGTTGAACGCGGCCTTGAGCGCCTTGTCGTCCGATCCGGCAACGAATTCGCGCAGGGTCGACTTCTTGGCAAGATCTTCGACGAAGCGCCGGTGTTCGACCGGGCGATAATGGTGGAGCTCGTCGAGGAAGCTCTTGAGCGGGTCGTCCGAATGGCCGACCTGGAACAGCGCATCCATCGCCGGGACGATTGAGGACTGGCTCCCGGTCTGCCCGCGGAAAGCCTGCGGCTTGCCTTCGTAGCGCTCCATGCCTTCGTAGACGAGGCCGCCGCCCTCAAGCGCCGGGTTGTTGGCCCAGCCATGGATGTAAGGCCGCACGCGATGGAAGTAGACGTAGGGATCGCAGCGCTCGGTCATGCGTCCGAAGTGGCCGTAGATCCGCTCCCACGCGGCGTCCATTTCGCGCAGCAGGCGGGTCGCCTCGGTGGTGTCGCCTTCGCGCGCCACGGTGACGAGCTTGGCCGCATTGTCCAACAGCACGCCCGCTTCGACCTCGATCGCGACATGGACCAGCACGAACCAGTTCTCGTCGATACCGCCGAGGAAGTTCTGGTACATCGCGATATTGTCGAGCGTGATCGGGCCGTCCTTGTCGAGCCGGTACCAATTGTCGAGCACATAGGCCGAATAGGGCAGCAGCGGCGCCTGGCCGAGCCGGTCGGCGAGCGCACACATCGGGCGCGACAGGTTGGCGGGCAGGTGGGCCGGGGGATCGTCCTCGCCCCAGACATATGCCTGCACGAGGAAGGAGTAGTGCACCATCGCGGTGCGGACCTCTTCTTCAGGTGCGTTTTCGGCCCATTCGCCGATTTGGGGATCGGGCAGCGCATCGAGGAAGTGGCGCACCCGACCGGTGGTCAGCAGCGCGGACAGATTGCCCGCCGCCTCGACGATCGGGGCGAATTGCTCGGGAAGCGAGATTTCGTCGATCTCGTAATGCGAAAGATAGCCGCGCTCGCGGCTCAAACCGTAGTCTTCAAGCTCCATGATGTCAGATGTCCGCCGGGCGCGGGTTGGGCCGCCCGGACCCGACAATCGCTATCAAATGATGATGCGGCGCTCAAGCGCGGGGTCTGTGGATTCCCCTACGGAAAGGACAGTTCCGGAACTCTCGGGCATGCCCGCCGTAGAACTTGCAACAGGGAGACAACGGAGAAAAAAGATGAAAACTCGGATGCTTGCCGCCCCGGCGCTCGCTCTTTCCACCCTCACGCTCGGGGCTTGCGCCCAGAATTACACGATCGAAGGCGCCGCCGTCGGCGCCGCGGCCGGCGCCGCGGTCGCTGCAATCACGGACGAGGATATCGCGACCTATGCCGCGGTGGGTGCCGCAGCCGGCGCGATCGCGGGTTATTTCACCGACAAGGACGACGATTGCGACGGCTTCTACGACGGCAATCGCAACGGCTATCTCGACGACGACTGCCGCTATACCGACGGCTATCGGCAGTACTGGCGCCGTTGATCAGGTCGGGTCATGATCCTGCGCTGATTTTCGATGCGAGGAATCCGGCCACAAGTTCCGGTTTCAGCCGGGCCAGCCTCGCGCGGGTATAGCGCTGCAGGAGCATCGGAAGTAGGTTGGCCAGAATGTTCCAGGCGAGAAGCGTGATCGCCCAGCCGATCCAGTCGGCAGCCAGCGCACAGGCACCCGTCGCGACGCCGAACCACCATAACGCATGGTGGGACTTCTCGGACGCCACCCCCGCTTGGAGGATGCCCTCGAGCCGGTCGGAGAAATCGTATTTGCGGTAGCTCGGGTCTTTCCTCCGTGCTGCCCGGGTGATCATGTCGCCGTCGGTGATGACCAATCGCAGGGCCTTCATCCCGAGCCCTTCGTAGAAACGGCCCCGCATTTCGAACGCTCGCGGTCGGTAATAGGCACTCGGAAGCCACATCGAAGCCGCCCCCAGGATCGTGCCGAGCGCAAGCCATAGCCACACGGTCGTGTCGGGTGCGGCAACATCATAGGGTCGCAAGGGCCCCAGGGCGCGGGACCAGAACAGCACGACGACTCCGACCCACGCGCCGACGACCGCAAACATCGCATTGTTGTATCGCTTTACGATCCGCTCGGCGGCGGCCCGCGAAGCCGTCTGCGCGGCAGGATCAGCCTGCATCGGGAAAGCTCACCAGCAGGTCGTAGGCCTCGCGCGAGGCGACACCGGCGACCTTCGCGCCGTTGCGCAGCCAGAACGCGTGTTTGACGATCTCGGCCTGCTGTTCGATGCCGTATCTGTGGAGCGGCTGGCCGGGCTTGAGGGCGTAATCGTAGCGGCAGAACGGGTGGCGGTGGAGGATCAGGTACCAGTCGCCGCGCGCCTGGGTCTGCCAGACATGGGTCATCTCGTGGATGAAGAGGCCTTGGCGGAGCAGCGGCACGGACGAAAAATCGTCGCAATAAGCGTCGCCGAAGGGATGGAAATGCAGGTGGCCGCGCGGGGCCATGGTAACTTTCTTCGGCTGGAACGGCATGAACTTGCGCCGCCTTATCCGAACCTTGCCGTAATCGACCGCGCTGCCGAACACGCTTCGCGCCAGTTCGACCTCGCCCGGGGTAAGCGAGCGTTCGCCGCCGATAGGGCAGGCAGGGAGAGGGGCTGCCTCGTTCAGTTGCTCGCCTCTGCGACCGTTGTCACGCGCGCTTCGACGCTGGTCTTGTCGCCATCGGCGAAGATCAGCGTGATTTCGGTGCTATCGGCATCGAAATCGGGCGCAAGGCCGAACACCATCGCGTGCAGGCCGCCCTGTTCGAGCACGACCGATCCCGCGGCCGGGACCGGGATCGCGTCCACCGCGACCATCGCCATCGCACCGCCTTCCATGCGGCTTTCATGCAGTTCGACGCGCTCGGCACCCTCGACATAGATTGCCGCCAGTTCGGCCGCGCTCGCGCCGTCGTTGGCAACCGTCAGGTAGAGCGCGCCGGGGCGACCCTCGACCAGCGGCAGCACGAGCCGCGCATCGCTGACCGAGATGCCTTCGCGGCCGTCGGGGCCTTCGATCGCGGACTGTTCCTGCGGGGGCTGCTCGGGCGCGCGGTCGCACGCGGCCAGCATGGCCAGCCCGATCACCAGGGAGGTGCCCAACAGCGTTTGTCGCATCGCATTCGTCCTTCGTCGAAACCGAGACGCGAACTAGCGTGGCGCATCCCTTGCGACAAGAAAAACCCCTCCTATATCGCGCCGGTCATTACACGAGCCGCCCATGCGGGCTTGCCGGTTTGCCGGGAGCTTCGAAGAGCGGCGTCCAACAACGAAACAGGTAGGGAAATCAATGAGCAAGGTTATCGGTATCGACCTCGGCACCACCAATAGCTGCGTCGCCGTGATGGACGGCGGCAAGCCCAAGGTGATCGAGAATTCCGAAGGTGCGCGCACCACGCCCTCGATCGTCGCGTTCACAAAGGACAATGAGCGCCTGATCGGCCAGCCGGCGAAGCGCCAGGCGGTCACCAATCCGGACAACACGCTGTTCGCGATCAAGCGCCTGATCGGTCGCCGGTTCGACGATCCGCTGACCAAGAAGGACATGGACCTCGTCCCCTACGACATCGTCAAGGGCAAGAACGGCGATGCCTGGGTCGAAGCGGGCGGCGAAGACTATTCCCCCAGCCAGGTTTCGGCCTTCATCCTCCAGAAGATGAAGGAAACGGCCGAGAGCTATCTCGGCGAGACCGTCACGCAGGCGGTCATCACCGTCCCGGCCTATTTCAACGATGCCCAGCGCCAGGCGACCAAGGATGCCGGCCAGATCGCGGGCCTCGAAGTGCTCCGCATCATCAACGAGCCGACCGCGGCCGCGCTCGCCTATGGCCTCGACAAGGAAGACGGCAAGACCATCGCGGTCTACGACCTTGGCGGCGGTACCTTCGACATTTCGATCCTCGAGATCGGCGACGGCGTGTTCGAAGTGAAGTCGACCAATGGCGACACCTTCCTCGGCGGTGAGGATTTCGACGCCGCGATCGTCGAATATCTCGCCGAGCAGTTCAAGAAGAAGGAAAACATGGACCTGAAGAGCGACAAGCTCGCTCTCCAGCGCCTCAAGGAAGCTGCGGAAAAGGCCAAGATCGAGCTGAGTTCGGCGCAGACCACCGAGGTCAACCTGCCCTTCATCACCGCGCGCATGGAAGGTGGATCGTCCACCCCGCTGCACCTTGTCGAGACGATCAGCCGCTCGGACCTCGAGAAGATGGTCGGCGACCTGATCAAGCGCACGCTCGAGCCGTGCAAGAAGGCCTTGAAGGATGCCGGGATCGACAAGTCCGGCGTCGACGAAGTCGTGCTCGTCGGCGGCATGACCCGCATGCCCAAGGTCCGCGAAGTGGTCGAGGAATTCTTCGGCAAGAAGCCGCATACCGGCGTGAACCCCGATGAAGTCGTCGCCATGGGCGCGGCGATCCAGGCCGGCGTGCTGCAGGGCGACGTCAAGGACGTGCTGCTGCTCGACGTGACCCCGCTTTCGCTCGGGATCGAGACGCTGGGCGGCATCATGACCAAGATGATCGACCGCAACACGACGATCCCGACCAAGAAGACCCAGACCTACTCGACCGCCGAGGACAACCAGAACGCGGTGACGATCCGGGTCTTCCAGGGCGAGCGCGAAATGGCGCAGGACAACAAGCTGCTGGGCCAGTTCGACTTGGTCGGCATCCCGCCCGCACCGCGCGGCGTGCCGCAGATCGAGGTCACTTTCGACATCGACGCCAACGGCATCGTCAACGTGTCCGCCAAGGACAAGGGCACGGGCAAGGAACAGCAGATCAAGATCCAAGCCTCGGGCGGCCTTTCGGACGACGACATCGAACAGATGGTCCAGGACGCCGAGAAGTTCGCCGACGACGACAAGAAGCGTCGCGAGCAGGCCGAGATCCGCAACCAGGCCGACAGCCTCGTCCACCAGGCCGAGAAGCAGCTCGAAGAGAACGGTGACAAGATCGACGCCGGCCTCAAGGGCGAGATCGAGACCGCGATCGCCGAGACCAAGACCGCGCTCGAGGGCGAGGACGGCGACGCGATCAAACAGAAGACCGAGAAGCTTACCGAGCTGTCCATGAAGATGGGCCAGGCGATCTACCAGCAGCAGCAGGAAGCGGGTGCCGCCGATGCTGCCGAGGGTGGCGAAGCCGGTTCGGGCGATTCCTCTTCCGAAGACGAAGACGTCGTCGAAGCGGAATTCTCCGAAGTCGACGAAGACGAAAAGTCGTAAGTCGCACCATGGAAACCTGTCACGCCACCGATGCCCGGCGCATCGGTGGCGTCACGGTTTCGGGGACGGGATAAATGCCAGCCACCAGCACCGATTATTACGAGATGCTCGGCGTCGCGCGCAATGCCGACGGCGCGACGATCAAGAGCGCCTATCGCAAGCTCGCCATGCAGCACCACCCGGATCGCAATCCGGGCTGCACCGAGAGCGAGGGCAAATTCAAGGCGATCAGCGAGGCCTATGACTGCCTCAAGGACCCGCAGAAGCGGGCGGCCTACGACCAGTACGGACACGAACGCTACACCCAGGCCGCCTCGGGCGGCGGGGGCGGACGCGGCCATCCCGGCGGCGATTTCGCCGATCTCGGCGATATCTTCGAGACCATTTTCGGCGGTTTTGCCGGAGGCGGTGGCGGGCGCCAGCAGGCGCGCCGCGGTGCCGATTTGCGCTACAACATGGAAATCACGCTCGACGAGGCCTTCGACGGCGCCGAGCGACAGATCACGATCGAAACCAGCCAAGTATGCGAGACCTGCGATGGCGACGGCGCCGAACCGGGCACCGGGATGCGCACCTGCAACCTCTGCAAGGGCGTCGGCCAGGTCCGCGCCCAGCAGGGCTTCTTCATGGTCGAGCGCACCTGCCCCAATTGCCATGGCCGCGGCCAGGTGATCGAAAAGCCGTGCAGCGACTGTCGCGGGGAGGGCCGGATCGACGCGCCGCAGACGCTCGACGTCACGATCCCCCCGGGCGTCGATACCGGCACGCGAATTCGCCTGTCGGGCAAGGGTGAGGCGGGGCCGTTCGGATCGCCGCCAGGCGATCTCTACATCTTCCTGCGGATCAAGCCGCACAAGGTGTTCGAACGCGACGGCTCGAACCTCGTCACGGAGGTCCCGATCAGTTTCACCACCGCCGCGCTCGGCGGGTCGATCGACATTCCCAACCTCGACGGCGAAACGATCACGGTCGAGATCCCCGCCGGGATCCAGTCGGGCAAGCAGCTGCGCAAGCGCGGCGCCGGCATGCCGGTGCTGCAGGCGCGCGGTCGCGGCGACCTGATCGCCGAAATCGTGGTCGAGACGCCGACCAGGCTGTCGAAGGAACAGAAGGAAATCCTCGCCCGCTTCCGCGAAACCGAGACCGGCGACGAATGCCCGAAATCGAAGGGCTTCTTCGATCGCATCAAGGACGTGCTCGGGGCCTAGCCCATCCGCGCGTCGACTTCGGCGCGGACCCGCGCGATCAGGTCCGGATCGGCCTTGAGGCGGTCTTCTTCCTCGTCGAGCACGGCGTGGAACAGCCTGCGCTTGAAGGCGCGCATGGTCTTCGCGTCGAGCGGCTCGTCGAGCGTCGACACGACGATATCGAGCAGCCGCTCGCCCCCGTGCAGCCGTCCCCACAGGTAATCGTTCTCGCGATAATTGCGGCTGAAGAACGCCCCGAAATTGTAGAACTCGATCCCGCGCAGGGTCGCCAGCGTCCCGCCCTCGCGGATCGATAGCGCGTCGTCGGGACTGATCCGGTCGACCTTTACGGGATCGAATTCGGTCAAGCCTTCGCCGCGGAGGATCGGCAGCGTGACCGTGTCGAAGAACGGGAACCCGAGATAGGACAGCAGCATCCGCCGCCTGAGATCGGTCCCGACCTGCATCATGGCATCGGCCAGCAGGCGGTCGACGGCGAGATCGGTCCGCTTGAGGTCGCGACGCTGCCCGATCGCCTTGAGCACGGTGCCCGGGTGGCGGGTGAAATCCTTGGCGATCTCCGCGAAATCGGGCCCCAACGAGGAGGCCGGTTCGTGCTCGAGATAGAGCGACAGCGCCTCGAACACCGCGCTTCGGGCGCGTTCGCGTTCGGTTTCGGGGATCGCCTCGTCGCCTTCCCAGTCTCGGGTGAGGCGGCGCGCGAGCAGGCGCAGGCGACGGATGCGGAATGCGAGGTCGTGGGTGCGGAAGAATTCGATCGCCGCCGCGCTGGCCGCGCCCTTGGCTCCGGAGATCTGCAGTCCCTTTTCGCGCCGGAGGTAATTGTGGAGTCGCACGTCGATCGCGGACACTTCGAGCCGCAGTTCGGGCGCGGCTTCGTGAATTGTCGCAGCCAGTCCCGCCACGATTCCGTTGAATTTGGCCTCGCCGTAACCCTGGAATGCGTAGCCCGCCTGCTTCGCCGCGGCGTCCTGCGCCTTTTGTCGCCACGCGGTCAGCCGCGCGACCGTCGGCTTGTCGAGGAACAGCGTGCGACCGAACAGTTTCTCGACCGTCGCGCTGACATCGGGGCGCAAGGCCTCGACCGTGTCGCGCAGGCGCTCGACGTCGCGCGAATGCCCCGCCAGCTCGTCGAGGCTGTCGCGCACCGGCTGTTCGCGCGGAATCGTCGAGAGCGAACCGAAGATCACCGAGAAGAAGCCCGGCGCGCTGTCGTCCTCGCGCAGCGCCCGGCCGACCCGGTCCGGGCGCGGGTCGATATAGACGATGCGGCGATCGACTTCGCGCTGCGCAGGTCGTTCCGACAACAGCGAAATGACATGTTCGAACGGCGCGTTGTTGAGCACCGAGCCGTCGATCAGCGCGACGCGGCCGAGGTTTCCGGCCTCGGCATGCGCGGGCAGCAGGCTCTTGAGATAGGACTCGCGCCGCGGCCAGGCGATCGACCGCTCGGCGACGAGCTTGTCGATCTCGGCCAGTTGGAGCGCGGGGAAGGCCCCTGGAAAGCTGGCGGTCGCGCGTGCGGCAAGCACCAGTTCGGGACGCGCCGCGAGGTGCTCGCCGCCGAACGCGCGAAACTCGATCGCGAGCCGGTGCTCGCTTTCGACCACTTGTTTCGGGCTGTTGAGGTTGAGCGTCTCGAGATGACCCTTGAAATCGGTCGCGGTGACGAGCGCGTCGAGCGGGTGCTTGGGCGGCAGCAGACGCGGACCGCAGGCCTGCTCGGCCATGCTGACCAGCGCGTCGTCGATCAACCGGCTGAAATGGATCCCGCTGAAGGGCGGGGCGAACCAGCGCGAGCGGATCAGCCGCGAAAGCTTGCGCCGCACCTCATTGCGGGTTTCGGGCGCGACGCTTTCGCTGACCACGTTGCCCGGGCGGTTGAGCAATGCGAGGATTACCGGCGAGGCGGCCGATTTCGCGAACCGGGTCCATTTGTGGGCATCGGGATCGAGCAGGCGATCGGTATCCGCCTCGGCCAGCCACATATCGGTAAGCGGTTCGAGCGAACCGCCCGAATGGACCGCTTCGGCGAGGAACAACGCGTTGATCCCGCCCGCGCTGGCCCCGGCGAGGATATCGCTGAGGACCCGCAGGCGAAGCCCCTTCTCGGCCTCGATCCGTTCGAGGAGTTCGAGGTAAATCTTTGCTGTGGGGGACAAACCGAGCGATTTTTGCCCGCCCTCGCGATGGAACTGGCAGCTCGCCCGCGCGAGGTGCCACACTTCCTTGGTGACCCCGTGCATGTAGACCGCGAGGCTGATGCCGCCATAGCAGACGAGCGCGATCCTGAGTTCCTTCTGCCGCATCCGCCCCTTGATGGCAGGGGCAGGGGAGTGGGGCAATAGCGGGCTTGCGTTCCACAAATGTTCCAACTATCGCACGGCCATGGCAAAGCCCAAGAAACGCTATGTGTGTCAGGCCTGCGGCAGCGTCGCGACGCGCTGGCAGGGCCAGTGCGGCGAATGCCAGGAATGGAATTCTCTCGTCGAGGACGCGCCAGCGACGGTGTTCTCGCAGAAACACGACCTGTCTTCCGGCGGGCGGCTGATCGCGCTCGAAGGGATGGAGGAAACCGGCGAGGCGCCCGAACGCATCGGTACGGGACTTGCCGAATTCGATCGCGCGCTCGGCGGCGGGCTGGTGGTCGGCAGCGCGATCCTGATGGGCGGCGATCCGGGGATCGGCAAGTCGACCCTGCTGCTGCAGGCGGCGGCCAATATCGCGAAATCAGGCCGCGGCGCGGTCTATATCTCGGGCGAGGAAGCCCCTGCGCAAGTCCGCATGCGCGCCCGCAGGCTCGGTGTGGCCGATGCGCCGGTGCGGCTCGCGAGCGCGACCAATGCGCGCGATATCCTGACCACGCTCGGGCAGGGCGAGCCGCCCGCGCTGATCGTGATCGATTCCATCCAGACGATGTTCTCCGACCAGATCGAGGGCGCGCCCGGCACCGTCAGCCAGGTGCGTGGCTGCGCTTTCGAGTTGATCCGCTTCGCCAAGGAATGCGGCAGCGCGCTGGTGCTGGTCGGGCATGTCACCAAGGACGGCAACATTGCCGGCCCGCGTGTGCTCGAACACATGGTCGACGTGGTGCTCGCCTTCGAGGGCGAGCGGTCGCACCAGTACCGCATCCTGCGCGGGCTCAAGAACCGCTTCGGACCCGTGGACGAGATCGGGGTGTTCGCGATGGGCGCCGAAGGCCTTGCCGAAATCTCCAATCCGTCCTCGCTGTTCCTGTCGGGGCGCGAGGAACCGGTGGCGGGAAGCGCGGTGTTCCCCGCGATCGAGGGCACGCGCCCGGTGCTGGTCGAGATCCAGGCCCTTGTGGTCCGCCTGCAAAGCGGGGCCACGCCGCGACGCGCGGTGGTCGGCTGGGACGGAGGGCGGCTCGCAATGCTGCTCGCCGTGCTCGAATCTCGCTGCGGGCTCAATTTCTCCTCCGCCGAGGTCTATCTCAACGTCGCGGGCGGCTATCGCCTCGCCGATCCGGCGGCCGATCTCGCGGTGGTCGCCGCGCTTGTCTCGGCGCTCGCCGATCGCCCGCTTGCCGCGCGCGCGACCTGGTTCGGCGAAGTGTCGCTCGCGGGAGAAATACGCCCGGTGGCGCATACCGGCATGCGGTTGCGCGAAGCGGCCAAGCTTGGCTTCGACCGCGCACACGGTCCTCCGGCCGATGAAGCCGCCACGATCAAGGGCGTAAGCTACGACGCGCTCGATTTGCTGCCCAAACTCGTTGACCGGATCATGGGCGGCGCGTAATTCTTGCCGCGATGACGGGTTTGGATATCGTTGTGTTGCTGATCGTGGGCCTTGGCGCGATCACCGGGTTCATGCGCGGTTTCGTGGAAGAAACGCTCGCGCTGTGCGCCTGGATCTGCGCGATCTTCGCGATCCGCTACCTCCACACCCCGCTGACGACCGCGATCGCCCCCTATCTCGATTTCAACAACGGCGCCCCGGTGCTCGCCTTCGCGCTGCTGCTGCTGGTACCCTACGCGGTGGTCAAGCTGATCGCGAACCAGTTCGGCAAGGCCTCGCGCGCCTCGGCGCTGGGCCCGTTCGATCGGTTGCTCGGCTTCGGCTTCGGCACGGTCAAGGGGGTGGTGATCACGGTCTTCGCCTTCTCGGTGCTGGTGCTCGGCTACGACACGGTTTGGGGAATTGGCGGGCGTCCGGACTGGGTGACGCAGGCGCGCAGCTACACCTTCATCAATTCGGCGAGCCAGTCGCTCGTCGAGATGATCGCCGAGCGGCGACAGGCGCTGCAGGAGCGCCGCGAGAACGCCGCCGAGGAAGCTGCGGTCGACACCGACGCGGACTGACATGTCCAGCGCCGCCCAACTCTACACCACCGATATTCTCGGGCTGGCTGTCGCGCTGGCTGATTATCCGTTCGCGGGAAACGCGTGGGATCGCCGCGGAGAAGCGCGCGCGCCGCTCTGCGGCAGCACGGTCGCGCTTGGCCTCGCGGTCGATGCGAACGGCGCCATCGAACAACTCGGCCTCCAGGTCCAGGCCTGCGCGATCGGCCAGGCGGCGGCGGCGATCTTCGCGCAGGATGCGCGCGGCACGGGGCTTGCCGCGATCGTCACCGCCCATGCGGCTATCGCCGACTGGCTCGCAGGCGAGGGCCCCTTGCCAGACTGGCCCGGCTTCGACTTGCTCGAGCCGGCGCGCGGCTATCCCGCTCGCCACGGCGCGATCATCCTGCCGTGGAAGGCCGCGATCCGGGCGCTTTCCCCCGACGACGTAGCGGGCTAGGAGCATCGCTCAACTTTCGGGAGGGGAAAACCGATGAGCGATGCGCTGCACGGGCGCGAGCCGACCAAGAAGGAACTGCGGCTGGTGATCGCCGCCAGTTCGGCCGGCACGATCTTCGAATGGTACGATTTCTTCATCTACGGCACGCTTGCGGGCCTGATCGGGGCGGCATTCTTCCCGAGCGGCAACGAGACGCTCCAGATCCTGCTGGTCTGGGCCGGTTTCGCGGTCGGGTTCGGTTTCCGCCCGCTGGGCGCGATCCTGTTCGGTTTTCTCGGCGACAAACTGGGGCGCAAATACACTTTCCTCGTCACCGTCACGCTGATGGGCATCGCCACCGCCGGGGTCGGCCTGATCCCGAGCGCAGCGAGTATCGGGATCGCGGCGCCGATCATCGTGATCGGCTTGCGCATCCTGCAAGGCCTCGCACTGGGCGGCGAATATGGCGGCGCGGCGATCTACGTCGCCGAGCATGCCCCGCCCGAAAAGCGCGGGTTCTATACCGGGTTCATCCAGGCGAGCGTGGTCGGCGGCTTCGTCCTCTCGATCATCGTGGTGATTGCCTGCCGTGCCCTGTTCAGCGAGGAGGCCTTCGCCGAATGGGGCTGGCGCGTGCCCTTCCTGCTGTCGATCATCCTGCTCGGCATTTCGCTATGGATGCGGCTGAAATTGTCCGAGAGCCCGGTGTTCCAGGCGATGCGCGAAGCCGGCGAGACCGCTGGGAATCCCTTCGTCGAGAGTTTCACCTATCCCGGCAACAAGAAACGCATCCTCGTGGCCTTCGGGGTCACCGGCGTGCTGACCACGATCTGGTACACGGCGTTCTTCTCGGGGCTTAGCTTCCTGCGCGGCCCGATGCGGCTCGACGAAAGCCTGGTCGAGTGGCTGCTGCTGATCGCCGGACTGATCGCGATGAGCTTCTATGTGATCGTGGGCCGGTGGTCGGACCGGGTCGGCCGCAAGAAGCCGATCGTGATTGGCGCGCTCGCGTCGCTTGCCCTGCTGTTCCCGATCTTCTGGAGCATGGGCAGTCTCGCCAACCCCGGACTTGCGCAGGCGGCGCAAGAGACCCCGATCGTCGTCTCGGGCCGGCAATGCGACACCGATCCCTTTGCCGAACTGTTCGACCGCGAACAGAGCGATTGCGGCAAGGTGCTTGAAACGCTGACCGCCAGCGGCGTCGCCTATTCGGTGACGCAATCCGAAGACCTCGCGGTAACCGCGGGCGGGACTGCGATCCCGCTCGAGGCTGGTTGGTTCGACGACGCTGGCGCGCGACGCGACGGGTTGCAGGCGGCATTGACCGAGCGCGGCTTCGATTTCGACCGCCAGAACCCGCCGCTCGCCAATATCCTCGGCATCCTCGGCCTGCTGCTCGTGCTCGGCGTGCTCTCGGCATTGACCTACGGCTCGGTTGCCGCACTGCTGACCGAGATGTTCCCGACCAAGATCCGTTACAGCTCGATGTCGATCCCCTACCATTTCGGGGCCGGTTATCTCGGAGGATTCCTCCCGTTGATCGCGGGCATCATCGTCGCGCGCACGGGCGACGTCTATGCCGGACTGTGGTACACGATCGTCGTGGTCGCCGCAGGCCTCGGCATCGTCCTGTGGGGCGTCGACGGCGGCCCACCGAAGGACTTCGAAGACACGCATGGCTGACCTGCCCCCGCCGACGCTGCGGCTGACCGTCGATCGGGCGGCGCTGGCCACGAACTGGCGCGCGCTCGACCGGATGAGCGGTGCGGCGCGGGCAGGGGCGGCGGTCAAGGCTGACGGATACGGGCTGGGTGCACGGCTCGTCGCGGAAACGCTGTGGGAGGCGGGCTGCCGCGATTTTTTCGTCGCGCACTGGTCCGAAGTGCCCGATCTTCTGGAGGTTGTGCCACCCGAGGCTATCGCGGTGCTGCACGGACCGATCAATGCCGAGGAAGCGGCCTACGCGCGTGCAGTGGGGGCTCGACCAATCCTCAACTCGATCCACCAGGCGAGGTTGTGGAACGCGGCGGGGGGAGGGCCGTGCCACCTGATGCTCGACACCGGGATGAACCGGCTCGGCCTGCCGCTCGCCGAACTCGACGCTCCGGAGGTCGCCGCGCTCGACATCCACGTGTTGATGTCGCATCTCCATTCGGCCGACGAGGACGGCGAGACCAACGAGCGCCAGCGGATCGCCTTCGACGCGGCGCGCACCAGGATCGCCCACCGCGAAGCGAGCCTTGCGAACAGTGCCGGGATCGCACTCGGTGATGGCTATCACTACGACCTGACCCGTCCCGGCCTGTCGCTCTATGGCGGTGTCCCTCGACCCGAACTTGCCGACGTAATCCGCCAGGTCGCCCGGATCGACGCCGCGATCATGCAGACGCGCGAGCTGCAGGCGGGCGAGACGGTGGGTTACAACGCGACCTTCACCGCGCCGCACGCGATGCGGATCGGTACGGTCGCGCTCGGATATGCAGACGGTTACCTGCGCTGCTGGTCGGGCAAGGGCGCGATGCGCAGCGGCGACGCCCGATTGCCGGTGCTGGGGCGTGTCTCGATGGACATGACCGCGATCGACCTGACCCACGCCCCCGACCTCGCCGAGGGTGACTGGGTCCGAGCCGAATACGACCTGCCCGAGGCTGCACGGGTCAGCGGCCTGTCGCAATACGAGTTGCTGACCGCGCTCGGCTCGCGCTTTCTCCGCGCGTAAGGGCACAAATATTGCGCTGCACTAAGCGGTGCTGCTAGTGCGAAATCTCATTCCTATTCCGGAGAGCCAGATGGCCGCGCGCCCCAGAGATCCCGACGAACCGATCATCATCAAGAAATACGCGAACCGGCGGCTCTACAACACAGACAGCTCGAGCTACATCACGCTCGAAACGCTGGCCCAGATGACTCGCGACAACCAGGAATTCCAGGTCGTCGACGCCAAGTCGGGCGACGACATCACCCACCAGGTGCTGACCCAGATCATCATGGATTCCGAATCGAGCGGCGAACAGCTGCTGCCGGTGTCGTTCCTGCGCCAGCTGATCTCGCTATACGGCAATTCGATGCAGGCGCTGGTCCCGTCCTATCTCGACGCCTCGATGAAGAGCTTCTGCGACAACCAGGAAAAACTGCGCGATTCCTTCGGCAAGGGCCTGTCGGAAAACCCCTTCGCCAAGATGGCGCAGCACAACATGAAGATGTTCGCCGATGGCTGGCGCGCGGTGCTCGCACCGGGACAGCAGGCCTCGCCCAAGGGCAAAGATAGCGACGACCTTGCAGAACTGCGCGCCCAGATGGCGGCGATGCAGGACAAGCTCAACAAGCTCGACAAGTAACAGACCCAGACCCGTCCGCCAGGGCGGGCGCTCCGAAGGAAGATTTGTGGCCAACATCCGCCATGCGCTGAATACGCGGCGCGCAGACGATTTCGCCGCCTGGTACCAGGAAGTCATCACCGCCGCCGACATGGCCGAGGAATCGGGCGTGCGCGGCTGCATGGTGATCAAGCCGTGGGGCTACGGCATCTGGGAGCGGATGCAGCGCCTGCTCGACGACCGGATCAAGGCGACCGGGCACGACAACGTCTATTTCCCGCTGTTCATCCCGCTCGGCAATTTCGAGCGCGAGGCCGCGCATGTCGACGGCTTCGCCAAGGAAATGGCGGTGGTCACCCACCATCGGCTGATCGCCGACGGGGCAGGGGGCCTCAAGCCCGACCCCGAGGCGAAGCTCGAGGAACCGCTTATCGTCCGTCCGACCTCGGAAACGATCTTCGGCGATGCGATGGCGCGCTGGATCCGGAGCTGGCGTGACCTGCCGCTGAAATTGAACCAGTGGGCCAATGTCGTGCGCTGGGAGATGCGCACCCGCATGTTCCTCCGCACCAGCGAATTCCTGTGGCAGGAAGGCCATACCGCGCATGAGAACGAGGCAGAGGCGCGCGAGCACACGATGCGCATGCTCGAGGTCTACCGCGCCTTCGCCGAGGAAGATCTCGGCCTGCCGGTGATCGCGGGCGAGAAGCCCGAGCACGAACGCTTCCCGGGCGCCGATGCGACCTATTCGATCGAGGCGATGATGCAGGACGGCAAGGCGCTCCAGGCCGGCACCTCGCACTATCTCGGCACCAGCTTCGCGCAAGCCGCGGGAATCAAGTACCAGGATCGCGAAGGCGGCGAGCAGTTCTGCCACACTACCAGCTGGGGCGTTTCGACCCGCATGGTCGGCGGGGTGATCATGACCCATGGCGACGATGACGGGCTTCGCGTGCCGCCGCAGGTCGCGCCGTGGCAGGTCGTGATCCTGCCGATGCTGCGTGACAATGACGGGGACGAGGCGGTGCTCGCCTATTGCCGCGACCTTGCCGCCAAGCTCGGTTCGCAAAGCGCGTTCGGTGAACCGCTGCGGGTCAATCTCGATACCCGCCCGGGCAAGGCCGCGCAGAAGCGTTGGGACTGGGTCCGCAAGGGTGCACCGTTGATCGTCGAGATCGGCGGGCGCGACGTCGAGAACGCCAAGATCAGCCTGCTGCGCCGCGATGCGCTGTGGAACACGGAGAACGGCAAGCCCGCCTTCCGCGATCCCTCGCCCGACGAGTTCGCCGCGAGCGCCGGTGCCGAGCTCGAAGCGATCCAGACCGCGCTGTTCGAGGAGGCGCGTGCGCGCCGCGACGACAACATCACGCGAGGACTGACCACGTTCGACGAGCTGCGCGCTTTTTACTCATCGAAGGACAAATATCCCGGATGGGTCGAAATGGCCTGGGCACGCCCCACCGGTGCGGCGCTCGACAAGGTGGTCGAACAGCTCAAGTCCCTGAAGCTCACCATGCGCAACGTGCCGCTGGGCGACGAAGGCGTATCGGGCACCTGCCCCTTCACCGGCGAACCCGCGGTCGAGCGGATCTATATCGGGCGCGCCTACTGAGCCCCTTGCGTCGCGGTCGCGGGCGCGCGAGAAGCGGCGCATGAAAGCATTTGCCCCCATTGCCGCCCTGCTGGCCGCCACGCCCGCCATCGCCCACGATCGCCCCGCCGATGAGGTCTCGGCCGAACGATTGCGCGCCGATGTCGAGCGGCTGGTCGCCTTCGGGACCCGGCACACGCTGTCCTCGCAGGACGACCCCGAACGCGGGATCGGCGCGGCGGTCGATTGGGGTGCCGAGGTGTTTCGCGACATTTCCGCCGAATGCGGCAATTGCCTCGAGGTCGAACTGCCGGAGACGATGGTCTCCGGCGATCGCATCCCCGAGCCGGTGCGCCTGCGCAACGTGGTCGCGATCCAGCCCGGCACCGAGCGCCCCAACGAGGTCGTGATCGTGCAGGGTCATATCGACAGTCGGGCGAGCGACGTGATGGACGGCACCGTCGAAGCCCCGGGCGCGAACGACGACGGATCGGGCACCGCGCTGGTGATCGAGGCGGCGCGCGTGCTGTCGGGGCAGCAATACCCCACCACCATCGTCTACGCGCTGCTTTCGGGCGAGGAGCAGGGCCTGTTCGGCGCACGGCTGCTGGTCGACTGGGTCGAGAGCAAGGGTTATACGGTCAAGGCCGTGCTCAACAACGACGTGGTCGGCAATAGCTGCGGGTCGGACGGCTATTGCGACGCCGCGCATGTCCGCGTCTTCTCCGAAGGGCCGCGCGCCGACCTCGACGACCGCTACCGTTCCGCGCAGCGCCGCGAGGGCGGCGAGAACGACAGTCCCTCGCGCAATCTCTCGCGCTGGCTCGACGGGATCGCCGATGGCGACGCGACCGGGCTCGACGTGCGCCAGATCTGGCGCACCGACCGAATGGGCCGCGGCGGCGACCAGATCCCGTTCCTCGAGGCGGGGTATCCCGCGGTCCGCTTCTCGGTCGCGGTCGAGGATTACGAACACCAGCACCAGGACCTGCGCACCGAGGACGGCGTGACCTACGGCGACACGGTCGACGCGATGGATTTCGATTATCTCGCGAAAGTCACCAAGCTGAACGTCCGGGCGCTGGAACGGCTCGCACGTGCGCCGATGCCCCCTGCGCCCCGCGCCCGCGCGGCGGTGCGGACCTTTACCGAGCTGAGCTGGGAGGAAGTGCCGGGCGCGACCGAATACCGGATATGGCAGCGGCGGACCGACGAGGGCCATTGGCGGGACGGTCCCCTGCGCACGATATCCGCTTCCGCCCATGGCAGCGACGCCGATGCACCCGATTTCGCCATCGAGCTTGCAGGCGTACGCGGCGACGACTGGATCTTCGGTGTCAGCGCCTGTTCGGCAGAGGGCCTTTGCAGCCCCGTCGCCAGCGCGGTCCCGGGCGGGGCGTTCGCGCCGATCGCGCCACGGGGTGACAATGACTGACCGGCTCCCCATATCGCCGGGCATATGACGAAACCGAAAAAGAACAGGGCGCGCCACCGCAATCCGGGGCTGCCTTCGAAGGACGAGATCCTCAAATTCATCAAGACCAGCGATAATCCCGCCGGCAAGCGCGAGATCGCGAAGGCGTTCGGCCTCAAGGGGCAGGAGCGCGTGCAATTGAAGGCGCTGCTGCGCGACATGGCCGATGAAGGCATGATCGACGGCAACAAGAGCGCGTTCCACCGCATGGGCGGCGTGCCCAAGGTCACCGTACTCAAGGTGGTCGAGATCGAGGACGGCGAACCGATCGCCGTGCCGGAGAACTGGGCGCCAGACACCGGCACCCCCGCGCCGAAAATCCGCCTGATCGAGAAGAAGGACAAACACGCCGCCTTGCGCACCGGGGACCGCGTGCTCGCGCGGACCGAAGAGGCCGGGAAGGGCCATCGCGGCTTCGTGATGAAAAAGTTGCCGCAGCGGCTCGACCAGATGATGGGCGTGGTCGAGATCGACAAGAGCGGCCAGGGCTGGCTCGCCCCGGTCGACAAGAGCGTGCGCAATTCCTCCAAGATCGCCGACCTGGGCGGCGCGGAAGACGGCCAGCTCGTCTATGCCGAGACGGTCGGGCGCGGACAGCGTGCGTCGGTCAAGGTCACCGAGGTGATCGGCGATCCGCTCGCGCCCAAGAGCTTCAGCCTGATCGCGATCGCCAAGCACGGCATCCCGCATATCTTCCCCGACGAGGTGATCGCCGAAGCGGAAAGCGCGGCCAAACTGCCGCTCAGCGAGGACCACCGCGAAGACCTGCGCCACCTGCCGATCGTCGCGATCGATCCCGCCGACGCGCGCGACCACGACGATGCGATCTGGGCCGCGCCCAACGACGAGGGCGGGTTCGACGCGCTCGTCGCGATCGCCGACGTATCCTATTACGTGCGCCCCGGCGGCAAGCTCGATCGCGAGGCGCGCAAGCGCGGCAATTCGGTCTATTTCCCCGACCGCGTCGTGCCGATGCTGCCCGAAGTGTTGAGTGCAGACGTCTGCTCGCTCCGCCAGGGCGAGGACCGCGCGGCGATGGCCTGCCACATGAAGATCGACGCCGAAGGGCGGATCAAGGACTGGCGCTTCACCCGCGCGATCGTGCGGATCGACGAGGTCATCCCCTACGAGGACGCGCAGCGCCGGATCGACGAGGGCGCGGCGGGCGAAAACCTCAACAACCTGTGGGCCTGCTGGAAGGCTCTCCACGCCGCGCGCGAAGCGCGCGACCCGCTCAACCTCGAGCTGCCCGAGCGCAAGGTCCAGCTCGACGACCAGGGCCGCATCACCGAGATCGCCGTGCGCGAACGGCTCGATGCCCACCGCGTGGTCGAGGACTTCATGATCTCCGCCAACGTCGCCGCAGCGAAGGCTCTCGAAGCCAAGTCTGCGCCCGTTGTCTACCGCGTCCACGAGCAGCCGAGCCGCGAGAAGATCGTCGCGCTCAAGGACTATATCGAGAGCATCGGCGGCAAGCTCGCGTTGGGGCAGGTGATCACCCCCTCGCTGTTCAACCGCATGCTCAAGGACGTCGCCGACGAGCAGGAAAAGGCGCTGCTGATGGAAGCGGTGCTGCGCAGCCAGACGCAGGCCTATTACGGGCCGGCCAATGCCGGCCATTTCGGCCTCGCGCTGGGTAGCTACGCGCACTTCACCTCGCCGATCCGCCGCTATGCCGACCTCTTGGTCCATCGCGCGCTGGTCGACGCCTACAAGCTCGAACAGCCCGCCCCCAAGGGAAAGCTGCCCGACACTTCGGGCCTGTCGGACCAGGATCGCAGCGATCTCGGCAAGATCTCCGATGCGATCAGCAAGACCGAGCGCCGCGCGATGGAGGCCGAGCGCGACACCACCGACCGCTATATCGCCGCCTGGCTCTCGGGCCGCGTCGGGCAGACCTTCGAGACCAGGATCACCGGGGTGCAGAGCTTCGGCTTCTTCGCCACCATCCTGGAGTTCGGCGGCGACGGGCTGGTGCCGGTCTCGACGCTCGGCAACGACTATTTCCAGTACGACGAGAAGGCGCAGTCGCTGGTCGGCGAGCGTTCGGGCGAAAGCTACACCGTCGGCGACCGGCTTGAATTGAAGCTCGCCGAAGCCAACCCGATCACCGGCGCGCTCAAATTCGAAGTGCCGGGGCAGGAAGGCCGCGTCGAAAAGCGCGGCAATCGACCGCACGGCAAGAAGAAGCGCGACGGCGGCAAGGATAACGGCAAGGGCCAGGGCAAGCACAAGGGTACGTCCAAGGACAAGCCCAAGCATGCCCAGGGCAAGCGCGGTCGCCCGGCCAATATCCGCCACCAGGGGCGCGGCAAGAAAAAGCGCTAGGACCCGTTCGGCGCGAGCGGGGCTCGGTCGCTCAGAACTGGTCCTCGACCGTCTCGGGGACCCAGTCGCCCGGCACGATGTAGAGCGGGCAGGGCAGGGTGCCCGAATGCGCGCTGAAATGGGTCACCAGCGGATCGGCCCCGTCGCGCGATGCGCCGAGCACCAGCGCCGATATTTCCGGGTGGGTGGCGAGGTATTCGCGCACCACGCGCTCGGGTTCGCCCAGCTCGACCGAGATCACCGGCATCCGCCCGCTTTCGGAGAAATAGCGCCCGGCGGCCGAGGTCACCATCACCTCGGCGCGGCTGCGCGCCTCTTCCTCCATCGTCGCCTGCACCCCGCCGAAGGCACTGAATTGTTGCGGCGGGACCAGCGCGAGCATGTGCACCTGCCCGCCCGCCTGCAGCGCGAGGCGCGAGGCATAGGTCATCGCGACCTTCGCCTCCGGGCTCTCGTCGATGATGACAAGGTATACGCGCATCCAGTTCCTCTCCCTGCGCGGGGGTGTAGGATGCAAAGCCGGCGATAAGCAAGCGTGGACAGCGCGCTTGCCCCGCGCGCGCGGTTTGGGCAGAGAGCGGCTGAACGCGCTCCGCCGCTACGACATACAAGGATTTTCGATGCCCATCGCGATCAAGATGCCCGCGCTCTCGCCGACCATGGAAGAAGGCACGCTTGCCAAGTGGCTGGTGAAAGTGGGCGATACCGTCGCCGCCGGCGACATCATGGCCGAGATCGAGACCGACAAGGCGACGATGGAATTCGAGGCGGTTGACGAAGGCACGGTCGCGGCGATCAGCGTCGACGAGGGCACCGAGGGCGTCGCGGTCGGCACCGTGATCATGACGCTGGCCGAAGAGGGCGAGGATCTCGACGAGGCCAAGGCCGCGGCGGGAGATAGCGCGCCCGCGCCTGCTCCCGAGAAGAAGGAAGAGGCTGCCTCGGCGGACGAATCCGCTCCGCCCGCACCCTCGCCGAAACCGGCGCCCGCTCCGTCGCAGGACGTCGCCAAGGCTCCTGCCGCGCCGACCGTCGACGGCGACCGCATCATCGCCAGCCCGCTCGCGCGTCGGATCGCCGAGCAGAACGGCGTCGATCTCGCCTCGATCAAGGGCTCGGGCCCCAATGGCCGGATCGTCAAGGCCGACGTCGAGGGCGCGAAGCCCGGTGCCGCCCCGGCGAAGGACAGCGCCGCACCCGCGCCCACGCCAGCGGCTCCCGTCCAGCAGGGCGGCGAGCTCGATGCGCCCTACGAAGCGCACAAGCTCAACAATGTCCGCAAGGTCATCGCCAAGCGCCTCACCGAGGCCAAGCAGACGATCCCGCACATCTACCTCACGGTCGACGTGCGGCTCGACGCGCTGCTCGACCTGCGCAAGCAATTGAACGCCTCGCTCGAGGCCGACGGGGTCAAGCTCTCGGTCAACGATCTGCTGATCAAGGCGCTCGCGCGCGCGCTGCAGCGCGTGCCCTCGTGCAATGTCAGCTTCCAGGGCGACGAGCTGTTCCAGTATGCCCGCGAGGACATCTCGGTCGCGGTCGCCGCGCCCTCGGGCCTGATCACCCCGATCATCCGCGATGCGGGCCGCAAGGGCCTCGCGCAGATCAGCACCGAGATGAAGGAACTCGCGGGCAAGGCCAAGGACGGCAAACTGCAGCCGCACGAATTCCAGGGCGGCACCGCCAGCCTCTCCAATCTCGGCATGTTCGGCACCAAGCAGTTCGACGCGGTGATCAACCCGCCGCAGGCGATGATCCTGGCCGTCGGCGCGGGCGAACAGCGCCCCCACGTGGTCGACGGTGCGCTCCAGGTCGCCACCGTGATGAGCGCCACCGGCAGCTTCGACCACCGCGCGATCGACGGCGCCGACGGCGCGCAGCTGATGGAAGCCTTCCAGCACCTGTGCGAGAACCCGATGGGGCTGGTGGTTTGACGCCAACCGGACAGGGAGCACTCCTTTGAAGCGCGATCCCGCCATCCGCGTCACCGCGATGCCTGCCGATGCCAATGCCTATGGCGATATCTTCGGCGGCTGGTTGCTGAGCCTGATGGACCATGGCGCCGGCCTGATCGCCGCGCGGCACGCCAAGGGGCGCGCGGTCACGATTGCGATGGACGGGATGGAGTTCCACCAGCCCGTCAAGGTTGGCGACGAGGTCTCGGTCTATTGCACGATCGAGAAGGTCGGGCGCACCAGCATGGTGATCGCGACCGAGGCCTGGCGGCGCGAACGTCATTCCGAGCATGGCGGCAAGGTGACCGAGGCCAAGTTCACCTTCGTCGCGATCGACGACAACGGCCGCCCGCGGCCCGTGGATGCGGCGGCATGACGTCGCTTTCCTACCGTGCGGCGCGCATGGCATACCGCCTGTGCGCGCACCGCATTTCCGCCCGGGAAGATTCCTTTCCGTGGACAGTGTAACACCCGGTCCATGCCTCCCTCGAGCATGACCTGAAGACAGGACGACAAATGGCTGACAAGTATGACGTAATCGTGTTGGGTTCGGGCCCCGGTGGCTATGTCGCGGCGATCCGCTGCGCGCAGCTCGGGCTCAAGACCGCGATCGTCGAACGCGAACTGCTGGGCGGCATCTGCCTCAACTGGGGTTGCATCCCCACCAAGGCGCTACTCCGCAGTGCCGAGATCCTCCATTACGCGCAGCATGCGAAGGATTACGGCCTCAAGATCGCGGGCGCGATCGAGGCCGATCTCGAAGCGGTGGTGAAGCGCAGCCGCGGCGTCGCCAAGCAGCTGAACCAGGGCGTCACGCACCTGATGAAGAAGAACAAGATCGCCGTTCACATGGGCGAGGGGACGCTGACCGGTCCGACCTCGCTGACGGTGAAATCCGACAAGGGCGAGGAAAAGCTCGAAGCCAGGCACGTCATCGTCGCCACCGGGGCCCGCGCGCGCGACCTGCCTTTCGCCAAGGCCGACGGCAAGCGCGTCTGGACCTATCGCCACGCCATGACGCCACCCGAAATGCCCAAGAAGCTGCTGGTGATCGGATCGGGTGCGATCGGGATCGAGTTCGCGAGCTTCTACAACGACATGGGCTGCGACGTCACCGTGGTCGAAATGCTCGACCGCATCGTACCGGTCGAGGACAAGGACGTCTCGGCCTTCCTCAACAAGTCGCTCACCAAGCAGGGCATGACGATCATGACCGGCGCGGGGGTCGAAGACCTCAAGGTCACCGACAAGGGCGTGAAGGCGAAGATCAAGGACGCCAAGGGCAAGGTCGCCGAGACCGAGTTCACCCACTGCATCGTCGCGATCGGGATCGTCCCCAACACCGAGAATGCCGGGCTCGAGAAGCTCGTCGAAATGGATCGCGGCTTCATCCAAATCGACGATTACGGGCGCACCAGGTCGAAGGGGCTCTGGGCGATCGGCGACTGCACCCCGGGCCCGTGGCTGGCGCACAAGGCGAGCCATGAAGGCGTCACCACCGCCGAGGCGATCGCCAGGGAGCTCGGCAACAAGGACGTCCATCCACACCCGCTCGACCGCAACAACATCCCGGGTTGCACCTATTGCCACCCGCAGATCGCCAGCGTCGGCCTGACCGAGGAAAAGGCGAAGGAAGCCGGTTACGAAGTCAAGGCCGGCACGTTCCCCTTCATCGGCAACGGCAAGGCGATCGCGCTGGGCGAGGCCGACGGATTCTGCAAGACCGTGTTCGACGCCAAGACCGGCGAGCTGCTCGGCGCGCACATGGTCGGCGCGGAAGTGACCGAGATGATCCAGGGCTTCGTCGTCGGCAAGACGCTCGAGACCACCGAGGCCGAGCTGATGCAGACGATCTTCCCGCACCCGACGATTTCCGAGTCGATGCACGAAAGCGTGCTCGCCAGCTATGGCCGCGTGATCCACGTCTGACCCTTTGGCGCAAACCCCGCACCGTTCGGCGCTGCCAGCATGCCGTAACGGAAACCGCCGCTGGACTTTGCGCGTTAGGGTCGCAAAGGAGAGTCGCGTGGAATATGAAATCAGGGACAACCCCGAGGTCGATTACGACCAGCAGGGTGAGGTCATCGAACGCCATTCGGCGCTGAAGAACCAGTCCTCGGTCGGAGCGGACCAGTATCCTGCGAAGAAACGCAAGGAATTCGCCGCTCTCGTAATTCCCGAGGAAGAGAGCGCGTAGATCACGCAACGGCGCCGAAGCACCGGAAAGGGCCGCCCGCAAGGACGGCCCTTTTCTCGTGCCGGGTAGGAATGGCGGACAGGGTGGGATTCGAACCCACGAAGGGCTTGCACCCTTGGCGGTTTTCAAGACCGCTGCATTCAACCGCTCTGCCACCTGTCCGTCGCTGGAGTCGCTAGTCGCGCGGCATTAAAATGTCACCATCTACCGAGCTCGTGCGTTTGGTTCATCCGATCCTCATCGCTATACCCCAATGGAGCCCTATGCAGACCGTCAAGACCATCCTCGCCGCGCTCGCCGCCACCGCCATGACCATCCCGGTCGCCGCCTGCGCGCAAAGTTCGCTGAGCTTCGACGGCTACCTCGAACTCGTCGCCGCCAAGGCGCGGGGCGAGGGGGTCAGCGAAGGTGCGATCCGGCAGGTGATCGACGGGCTGACCTACAACGAACGCGTGGTCCGGTTCGACCAGTCGCAGCCCGGTTCGACGACCAGCTCCAATTCGAGCAGTTTCCCCGCCTTCCAACCCTATTACCGCCGCACCGTCACGCAGGATCGGATCGATGGCGGGCGACGCACGCTGGCGCGTTACCGCTCGATCGCGCAGCAGGTCGAACGCGAATCCGGCGTGCCGGCGGAGATCCTCGTCGCGATCTGGGGCAAGGAAAGCGCCTATGGCGCGGTGAAAGGCGATTTCGATCTCGCCCGCTCGCTCGCAACGCTGGCCTATGAAGGGCGCCGCCGCGAATTGTTCGAGCCCGAATTGATCGCGCTGATGAAGATGGTCGATCGGGGGGTCCCGCGCTCGCAACTGGTCGGCAGCTGGGCGGGCGCTTTCGGCAACCCGCAATTCCTCCCGACCGTCTATCTCCGGCTCGCGCAGGACGGCGATGGCAACGGCGTGGCCGATATCTGGAATTCGGCCCACGACACGCTCGCCTCGATCGCGCGCTACTTCGTCGATGCCGGGTGGGAGCGGGGATCGCCCTGGGGCGTTCCCGCGACGGTGCCGTCCGGCTTCGACCGCAGCGTCTTCGCCAACCCGATGACCGCGCCCTATTGCCCGCGGGTACACGAACGGCACGCGCCGTGGCGGACCGTGGCCGAATGGCGCGCGCTTGGCATCCGGCCGCAACAGGCGATCGCCGACGATACGCTGGTCAGCCTGATCGAGCCCGACGGGCCCGGCAATACGGCCTATCTTTTGACCCGGAATTATCACACGATCCTCGAATATAATTGTTCGAATTATTACGCCTTGGGGGTGGGACTGCTTGCCAATGAAATCGCACGCTAGGATTCTCGTCGCGTCCGCGGGCGCCGTGCTCCTGACCGGGTGCAGCACGCTCGGGCTGGAAGAGGATTATATCGGGGGGGCGCCACCCGCTTCGGGCCAGTCCGCGGGACCGCTCGATCCGGAAGGACCGGCAGGCGACTATCCGGTCGTCATCGGTCCGGCCTACACCGTCGACGGGGTGACCTACACACCCGAAGACGCGCTCAATTACGACGAAGTGGGATACGCCGTCCGCGATATCGACGCGGGGCCCGGCGTGACCGCGGCGCACCACACGCTGCCGCTGCCGAGCTATGTCGAGGTGACCGAGCTCGACGAAGGACGCACCGCGCTGGTGCGGGTCGAGCGGCGCGGACCGATGAAGGGTAACCAGTTGCTCGCGCTGAGCGCGGACGCGATGGCCCAGCTCGGAATCGCCTCGTCGGCTCCGGTGCGGGTGCGACGGGTCAACCCGCCCGAGGTCGAGCGGGCCAAGCTGCGCTCCGGCGAGCCCGCGCCGCTGCGGATCGAGACGCCCGAGGGACTGTTGACGGTGCTGCGCCGCAAATTGCCCGAGGCGAGGACGGAGGCATCGATCCGCCCCGCGCCGGTCGAAAGCCCCACCCCCGCCACGACACCTGCGCCCGAGCGTCCCACTCCGGCAACGCCGGTCGCCATCGCAGGCTATTACGTGCAGGCCGGTGCCTATTCCGAACGCGCCCGCGCCGATCGGGTGGCAGCCCGGATCGGCGGGCAGGTCTACCCGGCCGGCCGCCTGTGGCGCGTCCGGAGCGGCCCCTTCGCCACGGCTGCGGAGGCGGATCGCGACCTCGCCAGGATCCGCGCCGACGGCTTCGGCGATGCCCGCGTGGTGCGCGAAGACTGAGCCGGAAACGATGCGGGAGATGACAAAGGCGATCGCGGTAACAGCCGCAGCAATCGCAACCATCGCGGTGCCGCTCTCGGGCGCTTCGCAGGACCTGCCCTCGATCGCGATCGGCGATGCGCGGGTCGCCCCGCCGCCCGAGGCTGCGCTTGCACCTGTGGTGCTGCTGGTCGACCTCGGCACCGGACAGACGCTGTACGAGAAGAACGCCGAGCGCCGCTTCATGCCAGCCTCGGTGACCAAGGTGATGACCGCCTATACCGCGTTCGAGATGATCGAGCGCGGCGAGATCGACCTGCGCCAGCGCTACACTTTCGACGAGGACAGTTATCGCAACTGGCGACGTCGGGGCTCGACCATGTTCCTCGGTCTCGGCGAGCAGGTTTCGGTCGCGGCCTTGTTGCAGGGCATCCTGACCGTGTCGGCCAATGACGGCTCGGCGCTGCTGGCCAAGGGCGCCGCCGGCAGTGTCGAGGCCTGGACCGCCCGGATGAATGGCGAAGCGCGCGCGATCGGGATGCGCGACAGCAGTTTCGGCTCTCCCAACGGTTTTCCCGACGAAGGCCGGACTTTTACCACCGCGCGCGACCTGATCACGCTGGCGCAGGCGATCGTTACCCGCCATCCCGACAAATACGCGGCGTTCTTCGGTCACAAGAGGCTGACCTGGGACGAAATCACCCAGGAGAACCACGATCCGCTGATCGGCAATGTCGAGGGTGCGGACGGGATGAAAACCGGCTTCACCAACGAGGCCGGATACACCTATCTCGGTTCGGCCGAACGCAATGGCCGGCGGCTCGCCGTGGTCGTCGCCGGGGCCGAGCGCGGACGCGATCGCAACGCCGCGGCGCGCGCGATGATCGAATGGGGTTTTTCCGCCTGGCAACCGCGCCGCCTGTTCGCGCAGGGCCAGGAAGTCGGTCGGGCTAAGGTCCAGCAGGGCGCCGCGTCTTCGGTCGGGCTCGTGGCACCGCGCCAGTTCCATCTCAACATTCCGACCGCGAGCGATGGCGAGATCGACTTGAGGCTGACATATCGCGGTCCGCTCGTCGCGCCGATCGCCGCGGGCGATACCGTCGCGCGGCTGCAGATCAGGATCGACGGCGAACTGGTGCAGAGCGCGCCGCTGGTCGCGGCCGACGATGTCGGAGATGCCGATGCCGTCGACCGCCTCGGCAACGGGGTGTTCGGTTGGTTGCAATGACCGGGCGTTTCATCACCCTCGAAGGCGGCGAAGGGGTCGGCAAGTCGACCCAGTCGCGCCTGCTGGTCGACGCCCTGAACGCGCGTGGCATCGACTGCATCGCCACCCGCGAACCGGGCGGGACGCCGGGCGCCGAGGCGATCCGATCGTTGCTACTCGATGGCGATGGGTTTGCGCCGCGTGCCGAGGCCTTGCTGTTCGCCGCGGCGCGATCGGATCATGTCGAACGGTTGATCCGCCCCGCGCTCGAGCGCGGCTCCTGGGTCGTATGCGACAGGTTCCTCGATTCGAGCCGCGCCTATCAAGGCGGCGCCGGGGCGATCGGGGATGACGGCATCATGCAATTGCACGCGCTCGGCAGCAACGGCCTGCTGCCCGATCGCACATTGCTGTTCACCCTTCCGCCGGCGGAAGCCAAAGCGCGGCTCGACGCGCGCGATCATGGCATGAGCGATGCCATCGGTTCGCGCGGCGACGCCTATCACGACGACGTCGCGCGCAGTTTTGCAAGGCTCGCCGAGCAGGAGCCCGAGCGCTTCGTCACCATCGCAGCCGGTGGCTCTCCACAAGAGGTGCATACCGAGGTGTTGCGCGCCATCGAACCGCTTATCGAGACGCTGGCGTGACCTTGATCGGCCACGAAAAGCCGCGCCGGGCCTGGGTGCAGGCGTGCCAGGGCGACCGCCTTCACCACGCCTGGCTGCTCGCCGGGCCGAGCGGGGTGGGCAAGGCCACCTTCGCCCGGCTCTGCGCCGCCGAACTGGTCGGGGCAGGGGAGGGGGCCGGCAGCCCCTCGCCCGACAACCATCCCGATATCCTGACGCTGAGCCGCGCGCCGGCCGACGACAAGGAGGCGCGCAATCGCGACGAGGACAAGCCGTTCAAGCGCAAGCGCAATATCAGCGTCGAACAGGTCCGCACGCTACAACGCCGCTTGAACACGCGCCCGACGCTCGGTGCCCGCCGCGCGATCGTCATCGATCCGGCCGACGACCTCGAATCGGGGGCCGCCAACGCGCTGCTCAAGAGCCTCGAGGAGCCGCCGGCGGGCAACATCTTCTTTCTCGTGACCCACCGGCCCGGTCGCTTGCTCCCGACGATACGCTCGCGCTGCCGGGTGCTGCGGTTCGATCGCCTGCCGCAAGAGCAGGTGCGCCAGGTGCTGGCCCAAGAACGCCCGGAAGTGGGCGGCGAGCACCTCGATACGGCGATTGCCGGTGCCAATGGCTCGCCCGGCGCGGCGATGACCTGGATCGACGAGGATCTCGCCCGCGTCGATGCGGCGATGCGCGCGTTGTTGCGAGACAGCGTCCGGTCGGCCGAACATCGCGGCGCGCTGGCCGCGGCAATCGGGGCGAGACCTACTCCCGAAAGGCTCGCGGCAGTCTTCACGCTGGCGCGGCGCCTGCTGGCGGGTGAGGTGCGATCGGCACCCGCTGAGGCTCGTCCGCGCATCATCGAGGCGCATGCCGCACTGGTCGATCTCGCGGCGCGCGCGCCGACCGCCAATTTCGATCCCGGTCTGCTGGCGATGCAGATTGGCGGCTTGCTGGCTTCGGCGGCGCTCCCTAGAGAGGCCGCATAGTCGAAAACTCAAAAAGTCAGGCCTGCCGGGTGTCCGAACCCTATTACATCACCACCGCGATCAGCTACCCCAACGGCAAGCCGCATATCGGCCATGCCTACGAAGCCATCGCCGCCGACGTCATCGCCCGGTTCCAGCGCATGTCGGGGCGCGACGTGCGCTTCCAGACCGGGACCGACGAACACGGGCTCAAGGTCTACCAGAAGGCACGCGACCTCGGACGCGAACCGCGCGACCTCGCCGACGAGATGACCGCGCATTTCGTCGCGATGGGCGAGAGGTTGAACATCTCGCACGACAGGTTCCAGCGGACGGTCGACCCCGATCATCATCGCGCGAGCCAGGAAATCTGGCGCCGGATGGAAGCCAATGGCGATCTCTATCTCGATCGTTACGAAGGATGGTATTCGGTCCGCGACGAAGCCTATTACGACGAGAGCGAGCTGATCGATGGCGAAGGTGCCGACGGACGCACCGAGAAGCTCTCGCCGCAGGGCACGCCGGTCGAATGGACCGCCGAGGAAAGCTGGTTCTTCCGCTTGTCGAACTATGCCGACAAGCTGCTCGCCCTTTATCGCGACAACCCCGATTTCATTGCTCCCGAGCGCAGCCGCAACGAAATCATCCGCTTCGTCGAGGGCGGGCTCAAGGATTTATCGGTTTCGCGCACCAGCTTCGACTGGGGGGTAAAAGTGCCCGAGAGCGACGGACATGTGATGTATGTGTGGGTCGACGCCCTCACCAATTATATCTCGGGGCTTGGCTTTCCCGACGACAGCGAGGAATGGCGCAAATACTGGCCGTGCGACCTCCATTTGATCGGCAAGGACATCACCCGATTCCACACGGTCTATTGGCCCGCCTTCCTGATGAGCGCCGGGATCGAGCTGCCAAGGCAGGTGTTCGCGCACGGCTTCGTGCTCAATCGCGGGCGCAAGGAATCGAAGTCCGAGGGCAACGTCACCGATCCGCTCGCATTGGCCGACACCTACGGCGTCGATCCCTTCCGCTACTTCCTGATGCGCGAGATCGCCTTCGGGCAGGACGGCTCCTATTCCGACGAGGCGATCGTCACCCGCGCCAATGCCGAGCTGGCGAACAGCTTCGGGAATTTCGCGCAACGCGTTCTCTCCATGATCTTCAAGAACATGGATGGGAAACTTCCGGTCGACTATCAGCAGACCGATGACGACCGGGCGCTGACCGCCGCGGTCGCGAACGGTGTCGCCGAGCTGCGCAGGAACTTCGACGACCTCGCGTTCAGCGACGGGCTCGAGGCATGGATGCGCGCGGTGTTCGCCTGTAACCAATATATCGACGAACAGGCACCCTGGACCCTCAAGAAGACCGATCCCGAGCGCATGCAGGCCGTGTTGATGACCTGCTTCCGCCAGCTTCGCCCGCTGGCGCTGGCACTGCGCCCGGTCACGCCCGTGGCGGCCGACAAGCTGCTCGATCAGCTGGGCATGGGCGAGGCGCGGGATTTCGGCGCTCTCGACGATGCGACATGGTTCAAAAATCTCGCCGGTTCGGGGTTCGCGCTCGACAAGCCCGAAGGCGTATTCCCGCGGCTCGAACTCGCCACCGCTGTGGGGGAGGGCTGATGCTCGTCGATTCACACTGCCACCTCAATTACGAGGGCCTCGTCGAGGAGCAGGACGCCGTGCTCGATCGCGCGCGGCAGGCCGGTGTCGGACGCTTTCTCAACATCTCGACCCGCGAGAGCGAATGGGACGACATCGTCGCCACCGCTGAGCGCAATGACGACGTGTTCGCCAGCATCGGGATCCACCCGCACAATGCGGACGAGCACCAGCATGTGGACGAGGACCGGCTGCGCGCCGCCGTCGACCACCCCAAGGTGATCGGGATCGGTGAGACCGGTCTCGACTATTATTACGAGCATTCCGATCGCGAAGCACAGCAGCGCCTGTTTCGCCGCCACATCACCGTATGTCGCGAGACGCGGCTGCCGTTGATCATCCACACGCGCGACGCCGAAGACGACACGCTCGCGATCCTGCGCGACGAGATGGAGAAGGGCGCCTTCCCCGCGCTGATCCACTGCTTCACGGCTTCGGGCGAATTCGGCGACGCGGTGCTCGAACTCGGCCTGTCGATCTCGATCTCGGGGATCGTGACTTTCAAGAACGCGAAGGACCTTCAGGAAACAGCCGCGCGCGTGCCGGAAGATCGCCTGCTCGTCGAAACCGATTCCCCGTTCCTCGCGCCGGTCCCGCATCGCGGGAAAACCTGCGAACCGGCCTATGTCGCCGATACCGCCAAATTCGTGGCGGAATTGCGCGATACAGACGTCGAAAGCCTCGCTGCAACGACCACCCGCAACTTCTTTGAATTGTTCGCGAAAGCCGCGGCATGAAGATGGTGATGCTCGGTTCGGGCACATCGACCGGCGTGCCGCGCATCGGCAATGACTGGGGGCAATGCGATCCCGAAGAGCCGCGCAATCGGCGCTCTCGGGTTTCGATCATGATCGAGAATGACGAAGGAACGCGCCTGCTCGTCGACACCTCGACCGATTTGCGCGCGCAACTGCTGGCGAACGAGATCGACCGGATCGATGCGGTGTTCTGGACCCACGACCATGCCGATCACTGCCACGGGATCGACGATCTGCGGGCACTGCGTTTCGGTCGCAGCCACGCTATTCCAGGTTTTGCATCAAGCACTTGTGCATTGCGCTTGAGACAACGTTTCGGATACGTCTTCGCCGGACAGTTCGGCTATCCGACCATCGTCGAACTCAAGACCCTCGACAATGCTCGCATGCATGGTGGGATCGCATTCCGCGGGGTCGAAATGCCCCACGGGCCGACCCAGACCACCGGCTATCGGTTCGAGTGCGATGGCAAGTCGATCGTTTACGCAACTGATTTTTCTGAGATAACCGACGCAATGCTGCGGCTGTTCGACGGGGTGGATTTGCTGGTTACCGACTGCCTGCGCCGCGATCCACATCCCACGCACGCGCATCTCGACATGGCACTCGAACTCGGGCGCAAGACCGGTGCCGGCCAAGTCGTGTTGTCGCATCTGGACAAGAGCATGGATTATGCGACGCTGACCGAGGAAACGCCCGACAATGTCCTCGTCGGGTTTGACGGCATGGAGCTGGCAGCATGAGTACAACGGCGTGGACGACCCTGAGCATCGTATCGATCCTCGGTTGGTTGATCCTTGTCGTGCCAGGGCTCGCCGGACGCGGACTGACCGTTCCGAAGACCATCGGACTGGCGGTGACGTGGGTGGCTATATTCGGCGCTGCCTATCTCTTGTTCACGTATCTGGGGGCCTGACCCTCGGCTGAGTCTCCCTTATAGTTTTACATAATATATATTATCATCCAAATGGCATCACAGCAAATCGACCGCCTCCTCTCGATCATGGCCCGCCTTCGCGACCCCGCAACCGGGTGCGAATGGGACGTCGCGCAGACATTCCAGTCGATCGCGCCGTACACGATCGAGGAAGCCTACGAGGTCGCCGACGCGATCGCGCGCGAGGATCTCGCCGACCTGCGCGGCGAGCTCGGCGATTTGCTGCTCCAGGTGGTTTTCCATGCCCGCATGGCTGAAGAACAGGGGGCGTTCGACTTCGATGCAGTGGCGAAGTCGATTTCCGACAAGATGGAAGCACGCCACCCGCATATCTTCGGCGATGACGAAAGCGAGACGCCACAGACCCGGCGATGGGAAGATATCAAGGCCGCCGAACGCGACGCGCAAGGTGCCGCCAGCGCGCTCGATGGCGTTGCACACGCCTTGCCGGCACTGATGCGCGCCGAGAAACTGCAAAAACGCGCGGCGCGCAGCGGATTCGACTGGCCAGACAAGGACGGCCCGGCGGAGAAACTGGTCGAGGAAATCGACGAGCTGGCCGATGCCGATGGCCCCGATCACATCACCGAGGAAGCGGGCGACCTGCTGTTCGCTGCGGTCAATCTGGTCCGTGCCTACGGCGTCGACGCCGAAGCCGCGCTCCGCAGCGCCAACGAAAAGTTCGAGCGTCGCTTCAGGGCAATGGAATCCCTCGCCACCGACCAAGATGCCGACTTTTCATCGCTCGATCTGCAAGCACAGGAAACGTTATGGCAGGAGGTCAAGCGCTCAGAGCGTTGAAAAACGACCGAATTCACGCTCGGTCAGCCGCACCGACAACCGGTAGCCAGGTTGCTCGCCCGCGACTTCTTCCTGCGACAGCACCTCGCCATGGGCATGGAGCCAGGCGAGCTTCTGCCCTTCCCCTGCGGCGAGCGTGATCTCGTGGACCCGAGCATCGGCAGTCAGCAGCGCGTCGACCGTATCGAGCAGGGTCTCGATGCCCTCGCCCGTCTGAGCGGATAACAACACGATCGGCTCGTCGCGCGCCGCGATCCGGTTGCGCAGAGCCGCCTGGGCCTCTTCGTCGAGAAGGTCGACCTTGTTCCAGGCCTCGACGATCGGGGCTCCGGTCGGTTCGCCCTCCTCGTCGACCAGGTCCATGCCTCGGAGGACGTCTATCACGCGTTCACGCTGCTCTTCGGTGTCCGGGTTGGCGATATCGCGGACATGCACGATGACGTCGGCCGCGGTCACTTCTTCGAGCGTCGCGCGGAAAGCGGCGACGAGCTGCGTAGGCAGATCCGAGATGAACCCCACCGTGTCCGACAGGATTGCCTTGTCGACTCCCGGCAGCGCGATCGCCCTCATCGTCGGATCGAGCGTGGCGAATAGCAGGTCCTCTGCCATGACGTCGGCACCAGTCAGCCGGTTGAACAGCGTCGACTTGCCGGCATTGGTGTAGCCGACCAGCGCGACCACCGGCCACGGCGCACGTTCGCGACGCTCGCGATGGAGCCCGCGGGTCTTGCGCACCTGTTCGAGTTCCTTGCGCAGCCGGCCCATCCGCTGCCGGATCATCCGCCTGTCGGCCTCGATCTGCGTCTCGCCGGGACCGCCGAGGAAGCCGAAACCACCGCGCTGGCGCTCGAGGTGGGTCCAGCTGCGCACGAGTCGCCCCTGCTGGTAATCGAGATGCGCAAGTTCGACCTGCAGCCGACCTTCGGCAGTGGCCGCGCGCTCACCGAAGATTTCGAGGATGAGCCCGGTGCGATCGATCACCTTTCGCCCGATCTTGTCTTCGAGATTGCGCTGCTGGATCGCCGACAATTGGCCGTCGACGACGACGAGCTCGGCCTCGTGCATCTCGCAATCGGTGGCTATTCGTTCGACCTGACCCGAACCGAACAGCGTGGCCGGCTTGGGTTCGCGGATCGGAAGCGCGTAACTCTCGGCAATCACGAGGCCGATCGCGAGCGCAAGCCCCCTCGCCTCCTCCAACCGCGCCTCGAGATCGAGGTGACGCTTGTCGGGCAGGTCGGGGTGCACGATCAGCGCGCGGGCACCGCGTGTCACCTCTTCGGCACTGTCTTCGAGGAAACTCAGTCGCTATCGCCTTCTTCGCTCAGGTCGAGATGTTCGACCGGCTGGATGGTCGAGATAGCGTGCTTGTAGGCGAGTTGCACGTATCCTTCGCGTTCGAGCAGCGTGCAATAGGGATCGTAGGCCGCGATGCGGCCCTGCAGCATCACTCCGTTGATCAGGAACATGGTCACCTGGGCTTCGCTGTCGAGGCAGCGACCGAGGAAGACTTCCTGCAACAGCCGCTGCTTCTTGGCGGTGTTGCGCGAACCGAACTGCTCCGATTCCTGCGGCTGTGCGGGCATGATCGTCGAAATCGCGTGCTTGTAGACGAGCTGCGATTGCCCGTCGCGGCGGAGCAGCAGCGAGAAATTGTCGAACCAGGTGACGATGCCCTGGAGCTTGACGCCCTTGACGAGGAACACCGTCACGGGCGCCTTTTCCTTGCGCATCAGGTTCAGGAACTGGTCCTGAAGGCTCGGCGTGCTGGCCGCGCCGCCCTGGGTCTCGGTTTTCGTCGGTCGTGCGGAGAGTGTTTTTCCCGCCATTTCTCTTGCCCCCTTACCGCCACCTCTCGCTGATTTGCGGATGGCTGGTCAGGTTTCACCGCGAAACTTACGGCTTGGAAAGGAAATGCCGGGAGCGACGGGATGTTCCCTATTTGCGTTCGGAAGCCTTTCGTTCGGCCATCCCGAGCAGCTTCATCTTGCGATGCAACGCCGAGCGTTCCATCCCGATGAAGGTCGCGGTGCGCGAAATATTGCCAGAAAACCGGCTGATCTGGACGCGCAGATATTCGCGTTCGAAGCTTTCGCGCGCCTCGCGCAATGGCGCCCCCATCAAGGCACCGATCCCGGTCTGGCCGCTGATCTTGCCTTCGGTGACTTCGGATGGAAGCAGGTCGACATCGATCTTGGTCAAGCGGTCGCGCGGCGCGAGGATGATCGTGCGTTCGATGACGTTACGCAGCTGGCGGACATTGCCCGGCCAGTCATAGGCCTGCAGCGCCGCCATCGCCTCGACGCTGATCTCGGGCGGCTGGATGCCCTGATCGGCGGCGTAGCGGGCGAAGAAATGATCGACCAGCGCGGGAATATCCTCGCGCCGCTCGGTCAGCGACGGGACCTCGACCGGCACGACATTCAGGCGGTAGAACAGGTCTTCGCGGAAGCGCCGCTCCTCGATTTCCTCCTCGAGATTGCGCGACGAGGACGACACGACGCGAACATCGACCCTGATCTGCCGCGTGCCACCGACCCGCATGAACGACTGGTCGGTCAGAACCCGCAGGATGCGCGCCTGGGTCGAAAGCGGCATGTCGGCGACCTCGTCGAGGAACAGGGTGCCGCCATCGGCGGTCTCGAGCAGGCCCGGGCGCACCAGCTGGCCGTCAATCTCCTCGCCGAACAGTTCCTGTTCGAACAGTTCGGGCGTGATGCGCGCCGAACTGACGATCACGAAGGCGCTGTTGGCACGCGGGCTCCACGAATGGAGCAGCCGCGCGGCCACTTCCTTGCCCGCCCCGGCAGGCCCGGTAATCAGCAGCCGGCTGCCGGTATTGGCGACCCGCTTGAGCGTCGCGCGGACCTGGTTGATCGCGGCCGAATTGCCGGTGAATTCGTGCGCGGTAGCAAAGCCCTGGCGCAATTGTGCGTTTTCGCGCCGCAAGCGTTCGGTTTCGGTCGCGCGTTCGACGAGGTGGAGCAGGCGCTCGGCCTCGAACGGCTTCTCGATGAAGTCCATCGCCCCGCGCCCGATCGCGGCGACCGCGGTGTCGATATTGCCGTGGCCCGAGAATATGATCACCGGAAGTTCGGGCTCGCGCGCCTTGATCGCGTCGAGCACCTCGAGCCCGTCCATCGAGCTGCCGTGCAACCACACGTCGAGCAGGACGAGGCTCGGTCGCCGTTCGTCGATCGCCGCCAGCGCGCCCTCGCCATCGGCCGCGGTGCGACATTCGTAGCCTTCGTCGCTCAATACCCCGGCGACGAGGTCGCGGATATCCTGCTCATCGTCGACGATCAGGACTTCGAGTTGCTTGCTTTCGCTCATTCGGCGGCCTCTCTCGTATTGGGATCGTGCGTTTCGACGCGGGGGTCGCGGGCGAAGGTCAGGGTGACGCGGGTTCCGCCCTGCTCGCGCGGGCCGAAGGTCATGGCGCCGCCATGTTCCTCGACGATCTTGTTGACGATCGCGAGACCCAGCCCGGTCCCGCGTTCGCGCGTGGTGACATAGGGTTCGACGATCTTCTCGCGTTCCTTGGGCAGGCCGATGCCGTTGTCCTCGATCACGATACGGACCAGTTCGCCTTCCCCTGAAATGCTCACATCGATCCGCCCACGGAAATCGGGCTCCGTCGGGCCCGTCAACGCATCGATCGCTTCGGCCGCGTTCTTGAGCACGTTGGTCATCGCCTGTCCGAACTGGTGGCGGTCGCACTGGATCGCGTCGATCTCGCCCTCGACGGTCAGGCGGTAGTCGATTTCGGGATGGCCGACTTCCTGCAGGAAAAGCGCCTGCTTGGCGAGATCGACCGGGTCCTCGCGCCGAAAGGCGGGCTTCGGCAACCGCGCGAAGCTGCTGAAGGCATCGACCATCGTGCGCAGCTCGCCGACCTGCCGCACGATCGTGCGGGTCAGCTCGTCGAACAGCTCGCCATCCTGCTCGATCTGCTTGCGATAGCGCCGCTTCAGGCGCTCGGTGGCGAGCTGGATCGGGGTAAGCGGGTTCTTGATCTCGTGCGCGATGCGTCGCGCGACGTCGGACCATGCCGCCTGCCGCTGGTCGAGGATCTGGCGGGTGATGTCCTCGAAGGTGATGACCTCGTAATCGTCGGTCCGGGTCGATTTGACCGCGAGGGTGAGGAGATCCCCGCCCTTCTCGTGCTGGACGATCTGACCTGAACGCGTGTGATCGAGATTGGCGAAGGCAGGCGCGATGTCGGCCATCTTCTCCCCCACCGGCATCTCGTCGAAACCGAGCAGGTCGAGCGCGGAGGAATTCATCAGCTGGACCCGCCCCTCCTCGTCGAGCGAGATGACCCCGGCGGTGACCGAGCCGAGCACGGTCTCGATGAACACGCCGCGTTCGTGCAGTTCCTCGTTCGCCCCGACCAGCGCGGTCGTCTGGCGCTCGATCTGGTCGGTCATGCGGTTGAAGGCGCGATTGAGGAGTCCGACCTCGTCGGCGCCGGTGCGTCCCTCGACCCGCAGCGAATAATTGCCGGCCCCCACCCGGCGGGCGGCGCCGACAAGTTCGTAGAGCGGCTTCACCTGACGATCGGCATAACGCAGCGCAAACCAGATCGAGAGCATCACGAGGAGTAGGGCCAACACGAACAGTGCAATGTTGGTGCGCAGCTGCAGGATGCGCGCGCGGCGGGTCAGCACTTCGTAATCCTGAACGATGTTCTGCGCGCGCTCGCCCTGGCTGAATTCGAGCAGGTCCGAGGTGCGCAGATTGTAGAGAAAAATCTGCGCATCACGATCGAGAACCGATACAGCGGTAACGCCCTTTGCGTCCGCATTGACGACGATGTCCTCGCCTCCTTCGATCCGTTCGAGCTTGTCAGGCGTGAGTCGCTGGCGCTCGACGTCGATCGCGTCTTCACCGCCCTCGCCCCTGACGATCATCACGGTGCGAACATCAGAGTCGTCGTCGATCTGGAGCAAGGCGGATTCGGTCAGTCCGCGCTGCGCGACCTGCCGCTTGTAGGCGTCAACGAATATCGGATCGTCCACCGAAACCTGTGCGATGATGTTTTGCATGTCGCCGCTCATCGCTTCGGTTTCATTTTCGATATCTCGGACGTTTTGCTCGTAATAGCCGCGCGCGAGCTTGTTCGCGTTCTCGAGCAGGCCGCGCGACTGGTCCGAGAACCAGAATTCGGTCCCGAACTGGAACAGCGCCGAAGCGAAGGCGACCACGAACAGCGTCGGTATGGCGGCAATCAGCGAGAAGACGAAGACGAGGCGGACATGCATGCGCCCGGTCCCCGCCTCATTCTCCTGCGCGCGCGCAAGCGCCATTCTCCGCCCCAACAATACGAGGATCGCCAGCGTTGGGACCAGCGTGCCGACCAGTAGGGTCGTCGTCATCCGGGTCGGGAGCAGCTCGTTGTCCTCGGGCGAGCCCGCCAGCGTGGTCCAGGTCACCGCCGTCATGACGACGAAGGTGATCACCGCGGCGATTTCGATGAAGGCGAAGATGTTCGCGCGGCGAGCGAATACCATCAACCGCCGCAGCCAGAGCGGCAATCGTCGATTGGCCTTGAGAGCGTCGCTCGCCATATGAGGCTTGTGGGCGACACTGTTGCAATTTTGCAAGTCTTTTCGCGACGAACCGTCGACTGAGACCGTCGGGCGTCAGGCCGCCTCGCGCCGGAGCAGCGGCTCGTAGAACCGCTCGAGTGACGCCATGACTTCGTTCGGGTCGTCGACGAAATTCACGGTGTTGCGGAATTCGGCGGAGCCCGGCAGCCCCTTGGTGTACCACCCGAGATGCTTGCGTGCGACCTTCACTCCAATGCTCTCGCCGTAAAGGTCGAGCATCGCGCGGTAGTGCTCCATCAGCGTGGCAAACTGCACTTCTACCGACGGATCGGGTTGCCGCTCGCCGCTATCGAGCCAGCGCATCACCTGGCCGAGCAGCCACGGCTTGCCGTAGGCGCCGCGACCGATCATCACGCCGTCGGCCCCACTCTGCTCGGCTGCCTGCGCGACGTCGTCGATCGTATTGATGTCGCCATTGACGATCACCGGGATCGAGACCGCGTCCTTCACCTTGCGCACGAAGGCCCAGTCGGCACTTCCCTTGTACATCTGGTTGCGGGTCCGGCCGTGCACGGTGACCATTTTCACCCCAATATCCTGGGCGATCCGCGACAGTTCGGGGGCGTTGAGGCTCTGGTGGTCCCAGCCCATCCGCATCTTGACCGTAACCGGTACTGAAACCGCCTTAACAGTCGCTTCCATCAGCTTGATCGCCAACGGAACTTCGCGCATCAACGCGCTGCCGGCATAGCCATTGACCACCTTGCGCACCGGACATCCGAAATTGATGTCGATGATCGCCGCGCCATTGTCTTCCTGGAGCTTTGCCGCCTCGGCCATCGATTCCGGATCGCAGCCGACCAGCTGCATCGAGACCGGTTCCTCGATCACGTCCCACGCGGCCTTCTGGACGCTCTGGCGCGTTTCGCGGATCGCCGCCTGGCTCGCGATCATCTCGGTGACGTTGAGCCCCGAGCCGAAACGGCGCACGAGCCGCCGGAACGGCAGGTCGGTCACGCCGGTCATCGGCGCGAGCACGACCGGCTGCGCAATGCGCACCGGGCCGATATCGATCGGCGCCAGTTTGGGAGGCTGCGGGCTGGGAGGCTGCGGCAAATGGCTCATGACGATGTCCGGTAAGGTAGGAGGCCCCCTAGTCGATTGCCAGTTTCGCGGCAAGGCGATAGGCGGCGCGGCAGATGAGCGAAGTCCCCTCCCCCCTCGCCGACCGTTCGGTCGCTGCGATCGTGGTCGCCGCCGGCACCGGCACGCGGGCCGGCAGGGACCTGCCCAAGCAATATGTGCGATGGCGCGGCAAGCCGGTGTTGCGACATTCGGTCGAGCGCCTGCTCGACGCCGGGTGCGCGCCGGTGATGGTGGCAATCGCGCCCGGGGCGGATGAACTCGCCGCTGAGGCCGTCGGCGATCTCGAGGGCGTTGCGTTCTGCACCGGGGGGGAGACCCGCCAACAATCGGTCGCGAACGCGCTCGAACGGTTGGCCGGGGCCGCACCGTCGATCATCCTGATCCACGATGCCGCGCGCCCGATCGTGCCGAATGCCGTGGTTGAGCGCCTGGTCGACGCCTTGTCAGGTTCTCCAGGCGCCATCCCGACCTTGCCGGTGGTTGATTCGCTCGCAGTCGCGCGCGACGGGCTGATGGGCGACAAGGCCGATCGGGACACCCTGCGCCGGGTTCAGACGCCGCAGGCGTTCCGCTTCCCCGAAATCCTTGCCGCGCACCGCGATTGGGGCGGCACCCCCGACGCCGGGGACGACGCACAGGTGTTGCGCGCGCATGGCGGTAAGATCGCACTGGTCGAAGGCGACGAAGCGCTCAAGAAACTGACATTTGCGGAGGATTTCGAATTGGACCGACCCGCGATCCGCACCGGCATGGGATTCGACGTGCATCGTCTGGCCGAAGGCGAGAGCCTATGGCTAGGGGGATTGCAGATCGAGCATACCCACGGATTGGCCGGGCACAGCGATGCCGACGTTGCATTGCACGCGATTACCGATGCCGTGCTCGGCGCGATCGGCGCGGGCGATATCGGCGATCACTTCCCGCCCAGCGATCCGCAATGGAAGGGAGCGTCGTCCGACCAGTTTCTCGCCCATGCGGTCACGCGGGCGAACGAAGCGGGCTATGCGATCTGCAATATCGACCTCACGATCATCTGCGAGGCGCCAAAGATCGGCCCGCACCGCGCCGCGATGCGCGATCGGATCGCCCAAATCCTCGGAGTCGAAACGAGCGCCATCAGCGTCAAGGCAACCACCACCGAAGGCCTCGGCCTTACCGGGCGCCGCGAAGGGATTGCCGCTCAGGCCGTGGCGACATTGGCGGCGATAGGCTAGCAGCGCGGCTCTGCAAGGAATCGACTGGCTATGAGCTCTTCCACTCTCCTCCCGTCCGACGTGGTCACCCTCGCCGAGAAGGTCGTCGCGCAGAATCGCAATGCAGGTCGGATGGTGGCGCTCGCCGAAAGTTGCACCGGCGGCCTCGTCGCCAGCGCGATCACCGAGGTGCCGGGCAGCTCGAGCGTGCTCGACCGCAGCTTCGTAACCTATTCGAATGCGGCCAAGATCGAAATGCTCGGCGTGTCGTCGGACATTATCGACACCTTCGGCGCGGTCTCGGCCGCCTGCGCCTGGGAAATGGCGAAAGGCGCCCTCGCCCGCAGCGGAGCGGATGTCGCGGTCGCGGTCAGCGGGATCGCGGGACCAGGCGGCGGCAGCGAGCTCAAGCCGGTCGGCACGGTGGTGTTTGCCCGAGCCGTCAGCGGGCAGGAGGAATGCGAGGCCGAGGAACGCGTCTTTGCCGGCGGCACGCGGGCCGCGATCCGGCATCAGGCGACGTTGGTCGCGCTCGAGCTGTTGCTGCCGTAAAGGTCACCCGCGCGCGCTTCGAACGCTGCGACCATCTTGCGGAAGGCGCGATCGGCATATTGACCGGCGAGCGCTTCGAACACCTTGTTCTTGAACGTGAAATCGACGCAGAAATCGATCCGGCATCGGCCATCGCCGTCGGGTTCGAACGTCCAGCTATTGTCGAGATCGCGCAGCGGCCCGTCGACGTAATGGACGAGGATCGAGCGTGGCCGATCCTTCGTCACCCGAGAGGTGAATTTCTCGCGGATCGCCTTGAAGCCGACCAGCATGTCCGCCGTCATCTCGGTGGCGCTGTCCGAGCGCACCCGCGTCGCGACGACCCACGGCAGGAATTCCGGATACTTGTCGACGTCCGCGACGAGGTCGAACATCTGCTCGCAGCTATAGGGCAGCCGCTTCGAATCGCGGATGTGCGGCATCAGCCCTTCGCCTTTGCCAGCTTCGCCTCCCGTGCGGCGCGCATTTCGGCGAAATCGTCGCCGGCGTGATAGCTCGAGCGCGTCAGCGGGCTCGAAGCGACCTGCAGGAAGCCCTTCGCCCGTGCGATCGCACCGAAGGCCGAGAACGCCTTCGGGGTTACGAAATCCGCGACTTTGGCATGCTTCGGCGTCGGTTGGAGGTACTGACCCATGGTCATGAAATCGATGTCGGCGCAGCGCATGTCGTCCATCACCTGATGCACTTCGAGCCGCTGTTCGCCGAGCCCGAGCATGATGCCCGACTTGGTGAAGATCATCGGGTCGTGGCGCTTGACCTCTTCGAGCAGGCGCAGCGAGGCGTAATAGCGCGCTCCCGGCCGGATCGTCGGATACAGCCGCGGGACCGTCTCGAGATTGTGGTTGAACACGTCGGGACCCGCCGCGACGATCGCCTCGATCGCGGGCCGCATCTTGCCGCGGAAATCGGGCGTGAGGATCTCGATCGTGGTATCCGGCGTGTTACGCCGCAGCGCCTCGATCACCTTGACGAACTGGCTCGCGCCGCCATCGGGCAGGTCGTCGCGATCGACGCTGGTGATCACGATGTGCTCGAGTCCGAGCTTCGCTGCCGCAGTTGCGACGTGTTCGGGCTCCTGCTCGTCGACGATGCGCGGCATTCCCGTCTTTACGTTGCAGAACGCGCAGGCGCGGGTGCAAACGTCGCCGAGGATCATCACCGTGGCGTGCTTCTTGGTCCAGCACTCGCCGATATTCGGGCAGGCAGCCTCTTCGCAGACGGTATTGAGGTTGAGTTCGCGCATCAGCTTGCGCGTCTCGCCATATCCCTTGGATACCGGCGCTTTCACCCGAATCCAGTCGGGCTTGCGCTGACGCTCGGGACGCTCTTCGGGCTGCGGGGCGGAGGACAGGTCATTCATGCCCGCCCACTTAGGGGCGTTCGCTCCATCTTGCCAGTCCTGTGAAGGCGCGGCATGGGGCGGGACCATGAAGAACTTTTCCCAACTCGTCGAAGGCTACGGCCGTTTTCGCTCCACCGACTGGCAGCAGCAGCGCGATCGCTGGGCGACGCTGGCCGAAGGACAGTCGCCCAAGGTCATGGTGATCGCCTGTTCGGACAGCCGCGTCGATCCGGCGCAGATCTTCGACGTCGATCCGGGCGAGATCTTCGTCGTGCGCAATGTCGCGGCGATGGTTCCGCCCTACGAGACCACCCCCGGGCACCATGGCGTATCGGCCGCGGTGGAATTCGCGGTCCAGTTCCTCAAGGTGAGCGAGGTCGTGATCATGGGCCACGGCATGTGCGGCGGCTGCCAGGCGGCGCTGACGCAGGATTTGCACGGCAACGACCCTGGTGCGGGCGGCTTCGTCGCCGACTGGGTCGGGATGCTCGACGAAGCGCGCGAGCCCGTTGCCCGCGAGCTGGGCACCACCGGGCGCGAAGCGGAGCTCGCAATGGAACTGGCCGCGGTGAAGGCGAGCCTTGCGAACCTGCGCAGCTTCCCCTTTGTAAAGGACCGCGAGGACAAGGGCGAACTGGTCCTGCGGGGCGCGCACTTCGCGATTTCGGACGGTATCCTGCGCCTGCTCGACGAGGATAGCGGGGAATTCTCTCCCGCCGATTGATTTGCTTCGTTCGGAGAAGGCCCTAAGTGGGTTCGCATGCCCGAAGCTGACCTCCAGAACATCGCCCTCCTGATCGACGCGGACAATACCAGCCCGCGCGGGATCGACCCCGTGCTCACCGTGATGGCCGAACTCGGCCAGGTGAACATCAAGCGCGCCTACGGGAATTTCGCGAAGAACAACCTGCAGAACTGGGACAAGATCACCCACAAATACGGAATCCGTCCGCAGCAGCAGTTCGACCTGACCGCGGGCAAGAACGCGACCGACATGGCGATGACGATCGACGCGATCGACCTGCTCTACCAAGGCAAGGTCGACGGCTTCGGGATCATGAGTTCGGACAGCGATTTCACCCCGCTGGTCACGCGGCTGCGCCAGGACGGTCTAATCGTCTACGGTTTCGGGAGCACCAAGAAGACCCCGGCCGCATTCAAGAGCGCCTGCACCCGCTTCATCGATATCGACGCGTTGATCGCCGGTGCGTCGGACGAGCCCTCCCCCGGCAAATCGAAGAAGAAGGACGAGAAGCAGACGATCGACGAGGAGCTGGTTGCCCTGCTTGGCACGGCATGGAAGGCCGCCAATCGCGATGAGGACGGGTTCGCCTCGCTTGGCGAGGTCGGGCTGATCGCGGGCAACCGTTCGAGCTTCGACGTGCGCAATTACGGGTTTAAGCGGTTGTCCGACCTGTTCGACGCGATCGACCAGTTCCAAATGGAGCGCCGCGACGACAACCAGTATTACGTTCGCCGGCTGCGCTGATACGAAAACGGCGCGGAACCGAAGCCCCGCGCCGCTCTCTAAATCGATTTATTGTGGTCGATCAGCCCACCTGCTGGGCGGCGTAGATCCGCCACAGATTGGCAATCGCAGCCCACTCGCCGTTGATCGAGGCAAAGGTTTCCTGCGCCTCGGCATACTTACCCTGTTCGAGCTGGGCGATGCCGATACGGGTCATGAACATGCCCTTGTCGGCACCCGGCATTTCCATCGCCATGCGGAAAAATTCCTCGGCGACGGCAGGCTGGTCATAGTCGAGGTACGCATCACCCGCCGCAGTCACCGTGAGCAGCGTAGCACCGGCCTTGCGGGCGTCGGCGCCCAGCGACGCAAGTTCGCCACCCTGGTCGACGGCGACCTGCTTGCGGGCCTCGGCCTGGGTCTGCGACACGAGCGCTTCGTCGGCCTCGAGATAGCCCTTGGCTATGCCCAGTTCGATCGCATCGAGGACTTCCTGCGGCCGCCTGCGATGATCGGCATACTGGACGATCGCGGTGACGTCCGGACGATTCTGGACGCTGTCGGTCAGCACCATCAGCCGCTGGAGGTCGAGCACCGCTTCATCGGCGCTGTAACCGTCGCGCACGAGGATGATGGCATTGGCCCAATTCTTTTCGGTCGGGTAATACTCGACCAGCCTGAAGGCGTAATCGTTCGCATTCGGGGCTTCGAGTTCGCGCGCGATCGAATAGGCACGAAGCAACAGGTCCTCGCTCGGCGCGGTCCCGGCAACGGCCTGGTCCTCGATCATGTCGTCGATATAGGCCAGCGCCCCGGCCCGGTCGCCTTCGCGAATATAAGTCACGACGATGTTGTTGCGCAGGTTCGGATCGGTCGCGCCTGAATCGATCGCCATCTGGAAGGCTTCGCGCGCCTTCGCGTATTCCTCGCGATCGAAGTGGATCATCGCCCGCGCATTGCTGAGCTGCGATTTGCGCGTTGCGGTCTGCAGGCCGCTGGCGGTTTCCTCGACGATGCCTTCGAGCTGGAGCCCGGGATCGTCTGTCAGCAAGCCGTAATTGATCGCGAACTGGCCCCAATAGAAGCGGTCGGAGGGATTTTCGATTTCCGCCTTTGCGTCGCGGAGCATCTTCAGGTCTTCGGCGACGGTCTGGCGCAGCTCGGCACGACCCTGTTCGCGGGCGGCCCCTTCGGAGCTGCGCACCTGCTGCGCACGCGCCTGAAGTTCGGTGTTTTCGGTCCGCTTGTTGAACGCATCGATCACCGGCCTAATCGCCTTCTGGAAATCACGCGAAGGCTTGAGTTCGGGCTGTTCTTCCTGGGCGTGCACGGCCGGAGAAGCGGCCATGCCGGCGACGCCGCCGGTGGCGAGCGCCAGTGCGATCATGGGTTTGCCGAGAAATGCGCGCGACTTGCGCGAAATGGACGAAATCATGTGAAAGAGTCCCTTTGATATTAGCAGAAGGCGGCATGGCTGAGGGAGGCCCGGCCGCTGAAATCGGAATTTGCCTCTGGCGGCTCGCAAGCCCGCTGGCAACCTCCCCTTACTAGCAAAACGGCGCTGAATGGGGATTGAATGGGAAACGTCGAGCCCGTTTCTCGGGTTCCGGCGACCGGTGTGGATAAATCGCTCGTTTCAGCGTGCCGGGAGGGTTGTTCGCTGGCGATTTCGGGCCGCTTCCGGTAGGGTTTTCCCTATTGAGACGGCCCCGCGTGCCGTCGTTTCCGACAACTACCGAACGGACGCCCCTTGGCAGACGATACCGACCTGATCGACACCCCCTCTTCCCCCGAAGGCGCCTATCCGCGCATCGACATCGTCGATGAGATGAAGACCAGCTATCTCGATTACGCGATGAGCGTGATCGTGAGCCGCGCGCTGCCCGACGTGCGCGACGGCCTGAAGCCGGTTCACCGGCGGATCCTGTTTGCCAGCCAGGAAGGCGGCTTCGTCGCCGGTCGGCCCTATCGCAAGAGCGCCAAGATCGTCGGCGACGTGATGGGCAACTATCATCCGCATGGCGATGCTGCGATCTACGATGCGCTCGCGCGTATGACGCAGGACTGGTCGCTGCGCGTCCCGCTGGTCGACGGCCAAGGCAATTTCGGCTCGATGGACCCCGATCCGCCGGCCTCGATGCGTTACACCGAGGCGCGCCTCGCCAGGGTCGCCAATTCGCTGCTCGACGATCTCGACAAGGACACCGTCGATTTCGCTGACAATTACGACGGTTCGCGGCGAGAACCGACCGTCCTTCCGGCGCGTTTCCCGAACCTGCTGGTTAACGGCGCGGGCGGGATCGCGGTCGGCATGGCGACCAATATTCCGCCGCACAATCTCGGCGAGGTGATCGACGGCTGTCTCGCCTATATTGACAACCCTTCAATCAGTTCGGAGGAACTCTTCGAGCTGATTCCAGGGCCCGACTTCCCCACGGCGCCGCTTATCCTCGGCAAGTCGGGCGCACGTGCGGCCTACACCACCGGGCGCGGTTCGATCTTGATGCGCTGTCGTCACGAGATCGAGGCGACGCGCGGCGCCAAGAGCGAAGGTCGCCAATCGATCGTGCTGACCTCGATCCCGTTCCAGGTGGGCAAGTCGAACCTCGTCGAGAAGATCGCCGATGCCGCCAAGGAAAAGCGGATCGAGGGCATTTCCGACATCCGCGACGAATCGAGCCGCGAGGGCGTGCGCGTCGTGGTCGATCTCAAGCGCGATGCCACGCCCGACGTGGTGCTCAACCAGATCTGGCGCCACACCCCTGCACAGTCGAGCTTCCCTGCCAACATGCTCGCGATCCGCGGCGGTCGGCCCGAAGTGCTCTCGCTGCGCGACATCATTTCGTCGTTCATTGGCTTCCGCGAACAGGTCATCACACGGCGCACCAAGTTCGAGCTCAACAAGGCCCGCGACCGGGCACACATCCTGCTCGGTCTCGTGGTGGCGGTGTCGAACCTCGACGAGGTCGTCGCCATCATCCGCGGCGCGCCCAACCCGCAGGCCGCGCGCGAAAAGCTGCTCGCCCGCGAATGGCCGATCGGCGAGATCGCGCAATATATCCAGCTGGTCGAAGCGATCGACCCTTCCGCCGACGAGGAAGGCGGTACCTACAAGCTGTCCGAACGCCAGGTGAAGGCAATCCTGGCGCTGCGGCTCTCCAGTCTCACCGCGCTCGGTCGCGACGAGATCGGCGACGAGCTCAAGGAACTGTCGATCGCGATCGAGGAATACCTCTCGATCCTTGCCGATCGCGTGAAGCTCTACGGCGTGATGCGCGACGAGCTCGAGGAAATCCGCGAAACCTATGCCACGCCGCGCATTACCGAGATCGCGCCGGCCTGGGACGGGCTCGAGGACGAGGACCTGATCGAGCGCGACGACATGGTCATCACGGTGACCCATGGCGGCTATATCAAGCGTACCCCGCTCTCGACCTTCCGCGCACAGGCGCGCGGCGGCAAGGGCCGCTCGGGCATGGCGACCAAGGACGAAGACGCCGTGGTCGAAATGTTCGTAACTTCGACGCACAACCCCGTGTTGTTCTTCACCAATACCGGCCGCGTCTATCGCATGAAGGTGTGGAAGCTGCCCGAAGGCGGACCGCAGACCCGCGGCCGCCCGATGGTCAACCTCCTGCCGCTCGGCGACGACGAACTGGTCACCAACGTTCTGCCGCTGCCCGAAAACGAGGACGAATGGGCCTCGCTCGGGATCGTCTTCGCGACCGAGCAGGGCATGGTGCGCCGCAACTCGATGGATGCCTTCACCAACGTACCGTCTAACGGCAAATACGCGATGGGCTTCGTCGAGGGCAGCGACGACCGCCTGATCGGCGTTCGCCTCGTCGGTGAGACGCAGGAAGTCTTCCTCGCCAACGATGCCGGCAAGGCGATCCGCTTCGCCGCTACCGATGCGCGCGAGACCAAGAGCCGCACCGGGATCGGCGTTCAGGGCATGGGTCCGAAGGGCGACGTCAGGGTCGTATCGCTCGCGACGCTCAACTCGACCGGCACCACTATGGAGGAACGCGAAGCATATCTCCGCGCGGCCCCGTGGAAGAACAACGGCGCGACACCCGAACTGTCTGCCGAACGGATGGCCGAAATGGCCGAGATGGAGCAATTCGTACTTACGATCTGCGCCAAGGGCTACGGCAAGATCAGCTCGGCTTACGAGTATCGCGTCACCAAGCGCGGCGGCAAGGGCGTGGTCAATATCGGCTCGCCCGAAAGCGATCCCGATCGCAACGGACCGGTCGTCGCGAGCTTCACCGTGACCCATGGCGACCAGGTCATGCTGGTGACCGACCAGGCCAAGCTGATCCGCCTCCCGATCACCTTCCGCCACGAGCTCGAGGACGGGTTCGAGGACAATAAGGGCTTCTCGATCATCGGACGCGGTTCGGCGGGGGTGAAACTGTTCAGCGTCTCGAACAACGAACGCATCGTCAGCGTCGCAAGGATCGACGAGGACGAGGCCCCCGAAAACGAAGCCGAGGAAGCGATCGCCGAGGACATGGCCGGGCGGGGTGCGGAAGAGACCACGCCCCACACGACCGCCCATTCGGACGACAATATCGAAGGCGAACCCGACGCGAGCTAGCGCCCCGCGCTAGGCCGCGTCGGGCGCGTGGCGTTCTCCACGGAGCCGCTGGACGACCCCGGTCACGATCAGGAACTGGCCGAGATAATAGAGCGGCCAGACAAACCATTCGGCAATTCCCGGATCGAGCCGCTCCGCCTCGCGGGCGAAGATCACGAGGTCGGAAACGACGAACAGCACCGCGCCGATCCCGACCTGGTAGCGCGAGAAACGGCTGGTCCAGGCGCTCGCAGCCATCATTCCGAGAGCAAGCGCGTAAATGGTCGCCAGCATCCAACCCTCCTGCGGGGCGGCGATCATCACCGTCAGCAGGGGTGTTCCGAGCAGGAGCGCGTAGGCCGCCAGCTTCTGGCTCGAGATGATCTTCGTTCGCGTATTGCGGCGATAGAGCGCAATCGCCACGACGTGGCCGATCGCGAACAGGCCCGCGCCGAGCTCGAGCGATAATTCGATCCCGATATCGCCCGCCGCCCCCAGCGCCATGACGAGCGCGATCAGCGCACCGTCGACGCCGCGCCCGCGATCCCACGCATAAAGCGCGAGGACGCCGACGCAGCTCCCCTTCCATGCGATCAGCCACAGGCCGGGCACGCGCCCGTCGCTGGCGAAAAAATAGGCGATCGCTAGCACCAGACTCAGCAACAGGTACGGTCGGCGATCGATCAAGGCGGCTCGTGGCATCGCGGTCTCCCCTCGCCTGCGCGCTTAGCGCTGGACGCCGCCCCCTGGCAATCTGTAGTGGGCGCGACCATGGCACATGATATCCACATCATCGGCGGCGGCCTCGCCGGGAGCGAAGCCGCGTGGCAATTGGCGCGGCGCGGCTACAAGGTCCGCCTTTCCGAAATGCGCGGCGGCGGCGACATGACTCCCGCGCACCAGACCGACGGGCTTGCAGAACTGGTCTGTTCGAACAGCTTTCGCTCCGACGACGACGAAAAGAACGCGGTCGGCCTGCTCCACCACGAAATGCGCCGGCTCGACAGCATCGTCATGCAGGCGGGCGAAGTGGCACGCGTCCCCGCCGGCAGCGCGATGGCGGTCGACCGCGACATCTTCTCGGCCGAAGTCCAGCGGGCGCTGACCGAGCACCCGAATATCACCGTCGTACGCGAACGGGTTGATGCCCTGCCGGACTCCGGGCCGACCATCGTTGCCACCGGACCGCTGACCGCGCAGTCGCTCGCCGAAAGCATCGTCACCGCGACCGGCAGCGACCGGCTCGCCTTCTTCGACGCGATCGCGCCGATCGTACACCGCGACAGCATCGACATGTCGAAATGCTGGATCCAGAGCCGCTGGAACAAGCGCACCGAAGCCTCGAACGAGGACGGCGACTACATCAACTGCCCGATGACCAAGGAGCAGTACGAAGCCTTCCACCAGGGGCTGATCGACGGCGAAAAGACAGAATTCCGCGAGTGGGAAAAGGACACGCCCTATTTCGAAGGCTGCATGCCGATCGAGGTGATGGCGGCCCGCGGTGTCGAAACCTTGCGTTACGGACCGATGAAGGGCGTCGGGCTCGACAATCCCTATGACACCACCGAGGAACATCCGCAGGGCCGCTGGCCCTATGCCGTGGTGCAGCTGCGCCAGGACAACAAGCTCGGCACGCTGTGGAACATGGTCGGATTCCAGACCAAGCTCAAATACGGCGCGCAGATCGAGCTATTCCGCACCATTCCCGGGCTCGAGAACGCCGAATTCGCGCGGCTCGGCGGTTTGCACCGCAACACCTTCCTCAACTCGCCGGTCGTGCTCGATCGCCAGCTACGGCTCAACAAGGCCCCGCATATCCGCTTCGCCGGACAGGTCACCGGCTGCGAGGGCTATGTCGAAAGCGCCGCGGTCGGACTGATGGCTGGCCTGATGGCGGCCGGAGAGCTCGCCGGGCATGACTGGACGCCGCTACCGCGCGACACCGCGATGGGCGCCCTCCTCTCGCATATCACCGGCGATGCCGATGCGACGCACTTCCAGCCCATGAACGTCAATTTCGGGCTCTTCCCCCCCTTCGAGGAGCGGGTACACAAGAAGACCCGCAAGGAAGCCTATACCAATCGCGCGAAGGAAAGCTTCGGACGCTGGCTCGAAGGGATGGAACTGGCCCCCGCCTAGCCTACTTGGCGCTCAGCAGCGGCAGGCAGGCTTGGCAGAGCGCCTGGGCGCCGTGGTCCGGAATTCCTCGGGCGTCAGGACGTTGTCCCGGTCCGCATCGGCGCCATCGAAGCGATCGACGGTGGTCACCGCCCATTCCTCGAAGGTCAGCAAATTGTTGCCGTCCTTGTCGAGCTTGCGAAACGCCTTCGTCCGCGTCGAAAGCATTTCCCGGCGGGTGATCTGCAGGTCGCGGTTGCGATCGTAGCGGAAGAAGCGTCGCTGCTCGCGCGTCAGCTCGGTCGCTTCGGGCAAGTCGGGTCCGCGCATATCGCCCGCGTCGGCGCTCGGTAGCGCTTGGGGATCGACTGTTTCCTCGATCTCGGGCGGTGGCGCCGCCTCTTCGACCTGCGCCTTCCCCTGCCACCAGAACAGCCCCGCTCCGGCTAGGACCAGAGCCACGAACGCACCGCTTGCGAGACCTTTCATGTGCGATCTCCCCCATTCGACCGGGGGAAGTCTAGCGCCCGAACAGCCCGATGCGCAATGCGGTCGTCATGTCCGACGCGCGCGATAGCGGCGGACGATCATTGCGCAAGGCACGCTGCGCCAGGCCATCGAGCACGCCGAGGGCGCGAAGGTTGCGCGGCAGCGCCGCGGTCGGGGCAAGCGATCCCGCAAGCTTCAACGCCATCGACCTTTCGGTAGCTTCGGCATGGCTCCATGCAAGATCGAGCAGGGCCCAGCGCTTGCCCGCCCGAGCGACGGCGGGCAAGGCGGCGGTTTCCCCGACATGTGCCGCCAGCGCAGCCCAGCCCTGTGCACGGCCCTCAGCATGGGCCAGGAGGTCCTCCGGTCCGAGCGGGCGCTCGCTCAGCAACCGCTCCCAACCGTCGACGACATGCGTCAGTTTTCCCGCATGCCCGCCCAGGTCGCGGAAATTCGACAGCAGCGGATTTCCCTTCGGCCAGTCGGACGGGTCCTGAGCAAAACGATCGCGCCACCAGGCGAGCCGCATCTGTGCCAGCACCGGCTCGCTCGCATTGCGCACGAACCCGTCGAACTGCACATCGAGCAGCATCATTGTGGCGATCATATCGCGGATCGCCGCAGGCGCGTATGCGAGAGCGAGCCGTGGTGCGCGCGGCAGGCGATCGAGATCGGGGAGTTCTTGTTGTTGCGCCATGCCGCACCTCGCAGAGCATGCACCGCAAAAATGCAAGGGATTAGGCTGGTCCGCTGGCGAGCGGAGCGGGCATCACGTCAGGAGCAGGCGTTCTTCTTGGTACCCGTCAGGCCCTTTTCGTCGGGATCCTGCAGGTCGCGGTCGTCGCGCACGATGAAGGCCGCTTCCTCGCGCAGTTCGGTCGGCCCGCTCATGAAGCCCGGGAAGACCGAGGGATGGTCGTAGACGATCTCGACGAACATGACGGCCGTGTCCGTCGGCGCGGCGACGCGATTGCTGCCGCTGCCCATGCCGGTCATCTTGGTGCCGGTCATGCCGTTGTTGGTCGAATCATTGCCATAGGCGCTCGTGACCGACTTCGCGCCGATGCAGCGCTGCCAATGGATGAACTGGCGATCGGACACCGGATCGTATTCGAGGCTCGAGAGGATGATCCGCCCGTTGTTCGCGATATCGAGCTGCCCGGCCTGCTTCAGTGCGCCCTTCAGCACCACTTCGACCTGGTCTTCGGTTATCGTCGGCGCGACCGCATTGTTGTCGGTCTGCCCGAGACGCGAGGCATTGTCGGCGACCGAGAGGGTCAGCTGGCTGACCTGCATCTTCTGCGAGGCGAGAAACGCGATATCGAAGCCGTAGAGCCCGAGCATCATGAACACGGGCAAGACCATCGCGAACTCGACCACCGAAACGCCGGCCTCGTCGCGCAGCATGCGACTCAGCAGCGAGCGCGCCGCCAGGGGGCCATCACCAACCATCGTGCTGTCAGCAGGTCCCGGCATCGGCCCCGTATTCCTGCTGGTCGTCGAACGGCTGGTTCTTGCGCACGACGGTCGTCGAAATGCGACGTTTGCCGGTGCCGTTGTCGGCGAAGGGATTGGGGAAGATCGGATCATATTCGACCGACACCGTGTACATCACCACGTCGTTTGCGCCGCCATTGCCGGATTTGCCGATATCGGCATCCCACGAACCGCTGCCGTTCTCGTCGATATAGGATTCGCCGTTGTTGCAGGTCCCGTTGCCATCGTCGTCGTTCCACTGCTCGGGGCGATCGATATCGTCGAAATCGTAGTAGCTCCTGCGCGACGAGGTGATCGTGGCGCCAGGTGCAATCTCGTCGAGCATCGCCTGCAGCTCCGCATCCGAAACCGCCGTATCGCCCGATTCGAGCGAGGAGGCACGCGCCGCTTCCTGCGCCGCGCCCTGCAGGGTCGCATTGGCCCATGCGGCCTGACCCATGTCGAAGACGCCGAGCAGGAGGGAGAAGAACACCGTGCAGATCAGCCCGAATTCGACTGCCGCGGTTCCCTCTTCCCCGTCCCGCATCGAACGCAGGAGCGCTCGGCGATGGATGGCCTGTCGTGCGATCACTGCACGATCCTCAATTCGCCGACGTCGCGGGCGATTTCCTGGAAAGCGGTGTTGAGCGACGATGCGGAATCGGCGGTGAACGAACTGTCGGGCGATGCGCAGGTGCTGAGCGTACTCGTGAGCGAGGTCGAGAAGGCGATCACCCACAGCCGGGTGCCGCGGGCCTTGATCGCTGCACACATCGCCAACAGCCGGTCATTGTGGCGCTTGTCCTGATCGGTATAGCCGTCGAGGGTTACCCGCCGATCGTGCCACTCGACCCCGCGCGCGGTCTTGCCCGAATAGGTGGTGTCCATCTGGCCATCGGTCATGAAGATGATGTGACGGCCGACCTTGCCGCCGTTCGGCGGGGTCGCGTTGACGTTCGAAGCGAACAGGCCGGTGGTCGAAATCATCCGCGCGCCCCAGATCATCCCGATGTCGTGATAGGTCGAGCCATTCGGAGAAAGCGCATCGGCATAGGCGTCGAACTGGGACTTCGTCATCGTTTTCAGCAATTGCGCAGGGCGCGGGCAGGACGAACCCACGTAGCTGCCATAATCGCTCTGGGAAGCGCTGGTCACGTATCGGTTCGAGGAATCGGTCCGGATATAGGTGACTTCGGGCCAATACGGCTTCCACCGGGTCGCATCGTTGGTCGGCGCGCTGTCGATATCGAGATCGTAAAGGTTCGACGGCGAAAAGCCTGTGATCGAGCTGTAGCTGATCGATCCCGAGGCGACGGTATTGCGTTCCTCGATGCAGCCGGCCCAGGTCGAATTCTGGCTCGCTCCGTTCGATCCCGTCTTGGTGCTAACGGTTGCGCCAAGCTTGTACTGGCTCGTGTCGTAATCGACTGCCTTGTAGATGTAACGGTCGAAGGACTTGACCGTCTCGGTCTTGTAGATCGGTTCCTCGGTCGATTTCTCGATCCAGTAATAGTCGATCGTTTCAGTGCGCTTGCGGACCCAATACCGTCCGTCGGACGACTTGTAATAACACTCATACGCCGTGCGACTGTAAGGATAGGTCGTGCGGGTCTCGGTGATGCGATTGTCATCGGCATCGATGTAGGTAGAGGTCGAAGTGGAGGTCGAGCCATATCGAACCCAGCTGGTGTTGCTGGGCTTGCTGTCGTTGCACGAGGAGGAATAGCGCCAGCTTCCGGAGTGGTCGCTCCAGCCACCCGCCTGGTAGTTGCCGACGCTATCCGAGGTGGTGACGACCGGAGCCTTGTAGGATTCAACCTCATCCGTGTTGCGCTGTACGTCGATATACTGCGCCTCGCGCGACTGGATCCGCGTCGTATCGGCGATCCAGCTCGAGTTCTCGGCGGTGAGCAGGTAGCCGACATTGACCGTGTGCGAATAGGGCACGAAGCCGTAGCGCACGCGCGCATTGGTCGCGCTGACCGTGGCAGCGAGCGAGGAATAGAAATTCTTCATCGCCGCGCGCAAGGCGACGATACGGTCGGTCGAATCGCTGCTCGAGATGTCCCAGCCCATCGACCCGGTGGTGTCGAGCACCATCATCACGTCGGCATTGCCCATCGACATCGACGCGGTGCAGTTCGACCGGATCAACATCGAGCTGAAGCCGAAGATATTCATCAGCGTCATCTTGAGGTCGGTGGAGGCCGTGCCGACGATCGTGTTGCCGTTGTCCGGCGTCGACGGCACGAACGAGGTGCTGCTGACGTCGCCGACATTCGCGAAGTTGACGTTGAAATATTCGCCGGCCACCTTCTTTGCGGCGGTATCGAGGCCATTGGTGGTGACCGATCGCCGACCCGCAAGTACCGCGGCGTCGCACGCGTTCTGCAGCCGGTTCTGCGTCATGTAGGCGCGCGAGAGATCCACCCCGCCCCCGATGAGCGCGGCGAGCACCAGGGTCGCCACGGCCATGATCGGGAGGACGTTGCCTTCTTCCGACTTCAAGAACCGTGCCCAGAAGGGGTGCTTTGTGTTCTCCACCGGCTCCTCGTTCCTCGCAGCAATTGCCACGATGGAACTAGTGAGCGGTCGTAAACAATTCGCTAATGGCCCCATCCCGCGACGGAGACATCCAGGGGCTCAATCGCGGTAGCAAACCTTCTTGACCGCCTTAACGATCCGGTCGCTGTCGATCAGCGCGGCGGCCTCGAGATTGGCGGCGTAGGGCAGCGGCACGTCCTCGTCGGTCACCCTGAGGACCGGAGCGTCGAGATGGTCGAAGCCGTCTTCCATGCAGATCGCCATGATCTCCGAGGAGATAGAGCAGGTCGGCCAACCTTCTTCGGCGATGACGAGACGATTGGTCTTGGCGAGCGAGGTGAGCACCGCCTCGCGATCGAGCGGGCGCAGGGTCCGAAGGTCGATCACCTCGGCGTCAATCCCCTCGCCCGCCAGTTCCTCCGCCGCCTCGAGCGCGAGGCCGACAGCGATCGAATAGGCGACTATGGTGACGTCCGAGCCTTCGCGCATGATCCGCGCCTTGCCGATCGGCAGGACGTGGTCGTCGAGCTGGGCGACCTCGAAGCTGCGCCCGTAGACGAGTTCGTTCTCGAGGAAGACCACCGGGTCCTCGCAGCGGATTGCCGCTTTCATCAGGCCCTTGGCGTCCTGCGCATCGTAGGGCGCGATCACGATCAGGCCCGGAACGCTGGCATACCACGGACCATAGTTCTGACTGTGCTGCGCGCCGACCCGGCTCGCCGCCGCATTGGGACCGCGGAACACCACCGGGCAGCGCATCTGGCCACCCGACATGTAGTTCGTCTTGGCCGCCGAGTTCACGATGTGGTCGATCGCCTGCATCGCGAAGTTGAAGGTCATGAATTCGACGATCGGGCGCAGGCCACCCATCGCCGCACCGGTGCCGATCCCGGCAAAGCCGTACTCGGTGATCGGGGTGTCGATCACGCGCTTGGGGCCGAATTCCTCGAGCAGGCCCTGCGTGACCTTGTAGGCGCCCTGATACTCGGCGACTTCCTCGCCCATCACGAACACGCGATCGTCGAGCCGCATTTCCTCGGCCATGCCGTCGCGCAAGGCTTCACGCACGGTCAGCTTGACCATGTTGGTGCCCGACGGGATCTCGGGATCGTCGGCCTTCGGTTTGGCCGCAGGCTTCGTGATCTCGGCCTCGCTCTGGTCGCGCCCGACATCCTTGCCCTCGCCCGGTACGTCGTCGACTTCGGCGCTCTGGCTCGGCCGGGCGTCGGACATATCCTCGCCCTCTTCGCCGATCATCGCGATCACGGTGCCGACCGCGACGCCCTCGGTGCCTTCCTCGACGAGGATCTTGCCGAGAATGCCTTCATCGACGGCTTCGAATTCCATCGTCGCCTTGTCGGTTTCGATTTCGGCGATGATGTCGCCAGCGACGACCTCGTCGCCTTCCTGCTTGAGCCACTTGGCGAGCGTGCCCTCTTCCATCGTCGGCGAGAGCGCGGGCATCTTCAGTTCGATCGCCATCTCAATACTCCCCCACCAGCACGTCGGTGTAGAGTTCGGATAGAGCCGGCTCGGGCGAACTCTCGGCGAAGTCGGCCGCCTCGGCGACACGCGCCTTGATCGCCTTGTCGATCTCTTTCAGCTTGTCCTCCGATACGCCTCGCTCGAGCAGCACTTTCTTGGCGCCCTCGATCGGGTCGCTCTTCTCGCGCACGTCCTGCACTTCCTCGCGGCTGCGATATTTCGCCGGGTCGGACATCGAGTGCCCGCGATAGCGATAGGTGTTGAGTTCCATCAGCACCGGACCGCCGCCCTGGCGAACATAGTCCATCGCGATTTCGGCGGCGGCGCGCACTTCGAGCACGTCCATCCCGTTCACGTCCATGCCGGGGATGCGGAAGGCGGTGCCGCGGCGGTAGAATTCGGTCTCGGCCGAGCTGCGCTTGACCGCGGTGCCCATCGCGTAGCCGTTGTTCTCGACAACGAAGACGATCGGCAGGTTCCACAGCGCGGCCATGTTGAAGGTCTCGTAGACCTGGCCCTGGTTCGCCGCGCCGTCGCCGAAATAGGCGAGGCACAGCCCGCCATCCTCGTTGTACTGGTGGGCCAGCGCGAGTCCGCCGCCAAGTGCGACCTGCGCACCGACGATGCCGTGCCCGCCGTAGAATTTATGCTCGGTCGAGAACATGTGCATCGACCCGCCCTTGCCCTTCGAGATACCCGCCTGGCGCCCCGTAAGCTCGGCCATGATGACCTTGGGATCGATCCCGTAGGCCAGCATGTGGCCGTGATCGCGATAGCCTGTAATCACGCTGTCCTTGTCGCCGTCGAGCGCCGACTGGAGGCCGACCGCAACCGCTTCCTGGCCGATATAAAGGTGGCAGAAGCCGCCGATCAGGCCGAGCCCGTAGAGCTGGCCCGCGCGCTCCTCGAAGCGGCGGATGAGCAGCATCTGCTCGTAGAATTCCATCAGCTCTTCGTCGCTGGCGTCGTAATGCCGTTTCGCTTCGAGCGCTTCCTGCAAATTGCGCAGCGCGAATTCCTCGCTCTCGGGATTCGTCGTCGCGGTCTGTTTCTTTGCCGGCGCCTTCTTCGTCGCAGTCTTGCGCGCGGGCGCCTTCTTGGGGGATTTGGCCAAGGATACCTCCGGGGAATGTGGGCGCGCTATAGCAGCCTTGCCGCGCGCGGCAACGCCGCAAGTGCCGCTACGGAAACCGCAATGGGGATAGCGCGATCAGTCGGCGTCGGCGCGGTCGATCGTGAGCACCACTTCATCGGGGTGGACGACGTTGAGCTTCTCGCGCAGCAATTCTCCGACGAGATCGGGATCGGCCCCCGACGGATCGAGCAAGGCGACGCGGTTCTCGAGTCGCGCCTGCTCCTGCTCAAGCGCGACGATCTGCGCCTGGCGATCCTGCAGCGCCTGGTCGAGCTCGCCCCAGGCGAGCAGCCCCGTCGGGCCGAGCACGGCGAACCCCGCCATCAGCAAGAGCGCGAGCAGAGCAAAGCCCTGTCCGGCCCCTCCCCGCTTCGCACCGCGCTGCAACCAAGACGTTAACCGTGTCATCCATTCCCTTGAATCAGAGAACCGATTCCGTGGCAAGCGGAATGTTAATGGAACGACAGCCCGCAACGATGGGTTGATTCATCGCAAGTGGAAGCTCCCGTGCTTGACTCGCCCCGCGACACCCCCCAAAGCGGTTTCAATTGAAACCAGTTTATACATCCGATGGTGAAATCATGACCGATCTGTTCGAAAATCCCGCCGGCCTCGATGGCTTCGAATTCGTCGAGTTCTGCGCGCCCGAAAAAGGCACGCTCGAACCCGTGTTCGAGGCGATGGGTTTCACCCATGTCGCCAACCACCGCAGCAAGGACGTCCAGCTGTGGCGCCAGGGCGGCATCAACCTGCTGACCAATTATGAGCCGCACAGCGCGGCGTGGTATTTCGCCCGCGAGCACGGCCCCTCGGCCTGCGGCATGGCGTTCCGCGTGCGTGACATCGCCGAGGCGTGGGATCACCTGGTCGAAGCCGGTGCGCAGCCGGTCGAAACCGAGACCGGCCCGATGGAACTCAACATCCCGGCGATCAAGGGCATCGGCGGCGCGAACCTCTATCTCGTCGATCGCTACGATCGCGGCAATGGCGAGCTGACCATCTACGACATCGACTTCGATTTCATCGAGGGTGTCGACCCCAACCCCGTCGGCGCCGGCTTCAACGTGATCGATCACCTCACGCACAACGTCTATAACGGCCGCATGGCCTACTGGGCCGATTACTACGAGAAGCTGTTCAACTTCCGCGAGATCCGGTTCTTCGACATCAAGGGCGAATATACCGGCCTGACCTCGAAGGCGCTGACCGCGCCCGACGGCAAGATCCGCATCCCGCTCAACGAGGAAGGCGAAGGCGGCAAGGGCCAGATCGAGGAGTTCCTGCGGGAATTCAACGGCGAAGGAATCCAGCACATCGCGCTGATCTGCGACGACCTCGTGGCTTGCTGGGACCGCCTCAAGGACTTCGGCGTGCCGTTCATGACCGCACCGCCCGAAACCTATTACGAGATGCTCGATGACCGCCTGCCCGGCCACGGCGAGCCGGTCGACGAACTGAAGGCCCGCGGGATCCTGCTCGACGGCACCACCGAAGGCGGCCAGCCCCGCCTGCTGCTCCAGATATTCGCCGAGGCACAGGTCGGTCCGGTGTTCTTCGAGTTCATCCAGCGCAAGGGCGACGACGGCTTCGGCGAGGGCAATTTCAAGGCCCTGTTCGAAAGCATGGAACGCGACCAGATTAAGCGCGGTGTGCTCTCGGTCGAGGATGCCAAGACGGTCGAGGCCGAACCCGCCGAGTAACAACTTGCCGCCATTGCGGAACATTGCGTCCCCGTTCTCATTGTAGCTGAAACGACCACACCCGACGGTCGCAGCCAGGGAACGGGGGCTTTTTCATGGATTACGTCGGTACGTTGACCGACCAGGTACAGGGCATGCTGCGCGGCTTGGTCGCCTCCCTGCCCTCCTTCGCGATCGCGCTGGTGATCCTGCTGATCACCTGGATCGTTGCGAAGTTCGCGGTCCGCATAGTCGATGCGCTGACCGGCAAGACCACGCTGCGGCCCAGCCTGAAGAACCTTGTCGACACGCTCGCCAAGCTGGTGATCTGGATCGTCGGCCTGATGATCGCGCTGATGGTCGTGCTCCCGGGCATGACTCCGGCGAGCCTGATCGCCGGTCTTGGCATAGGTGCGGTCGCGATCGGCTTTGCCTTTCAGGACATTTTCGAGAATTTCCTCGCCGGCGTGCTGATCATGCTGCGCGAGAAGATGCGCATCGGCGACATCATCGAATGCGAGGGCATCACCGGCAAGGTCGAACACATCACCCTGCGCGAAACGCATGTCCGCAAACTCTCGGGCGAGTTGACGATCGTGCCCAACTCAATCCTGTTCAAGAACCCCGTCGAGATCCTGACCGATCACGATATCCGTCGCCACGAACTGGTCTGCGGCGTGTCCTACGATACCGATCTCGACCAGGCAGCACAGGTGATCGAGAAATCGGTTCGCGCGGTCGACGGGATCCAGCTCGACAAGGGGCTCGATATCTTCGCAGTCGAATTCAATTCGAGCTCGGTCGATTTCAAGGTCCGCTGGTTCGCCAAGTCGACCCCGCGCGGCATGTGGAAAAGCCAGGACAAGGTCATCCGCGCGATCAAGCGCGGGCTCGACGATGCCGGGATCGAGATCCCGTTCCCCTACATCACCCATACCTTCAAGGAACGCGTGCCGATGGGCAGCGAACCCGGCGAGACCGCCGCATAATCCGTCTTGGAAGAAAGAGGTCGCATGCCTATCAATTCCCGTACCCTCACCGCTGCCATTGCGAGCGGCTGCGCCCTGCTCGCCAATCCGGCCGCGGCGCAGGACGATCCTTCGGACGGCGCGAAGCGCACCCGCGTCGCGCTCGGCCCGCAGGTGAAGCCGAGCTGGCCGGGCGCGAACGACGTCTCCTTCGGCCCGCTGGTCGATTTCGCGACCGCCTACGGCGACACTCCGTTCGAATTCGAGGCACCCGATGAAAGCTTCGGTTTTGCGGTGGCCACCTCGGACGATTTCGCGGTCGGTCCGGTCCTGAGCTTCGAGACCAAGCGCGACAGTGCCGATGTTGGCGGCGTGCTTCCCGATGTCGATTTCTCGCTCGAGGTCGGAGGGTTCGTGAATTACACGGTGAGCGAGAATTTCCGCTTGCGCGCAGAAGCGCGGCAAGGCGTGACCGGCCATGAAGGTTTCATCGCCGTGCTCGGTGCCGATCTCATAACGCGCGACGCCGACAAATACCTGGTCTCGATCGGCCCGCGACTGAAGATCACGGACAACAGCTACCAGGACGCCTATTACTCGGTCACGCCGGCGCAATCGCTCGCTTCTGGCCTCCCGGTCTACGATGCTTCGGGCGGTGTCCAGTCGGTCGGCATCGTGGTCGGCTATATCCAGCAACTGACCGACCGCTGGGGCATTTATTCCTATGCCGAGTACGACCGCCTGGTCGATGACTCCGCCAATTCACCGGTGGTGACGACCTTCGGTTCGCGCGACCAGTATTCGGGCGGGATCGCGCTGACCTACACCTTCGACGGCGGGATATTCTGACACGACGGTGGTGCGCCCGACAGGATGGGCGCCTGCGGCGCCGTCTTCGCTTCGCTCCGACTCCGAACGAGCTTCGACCATGAGGCACCGAACCACCCTCGCCCACCCCTGCGGGTGAGCGCGAGTGGTGCGCCCGACAGGATTCGAACCTGTGGCCCCCAGATTAGGAATCTGGTGCTCTATCCTACTGAGCTACGGGCGCCCCCGTTCGCGCCATAGGAAAGCGAGGGGTCGCTGACAATCAGTTGAGTTTGTCGGGCGGCGTGACCGGCAGCGGGAGCGGCGCAACCCCGATGCCCTCGTCGAGCATTTCCTTGGCGTCCGCGAGGGTGGCCTCGCCGTGGATCGCAGCGCTGTCGCGTTCGCCGTAATGCATCTGCCGCGCCTGCTCGGTGAAGTCCTTGCCAACCCATTGCGAGTCTTCGAGCAGCTTTGTCAGTGCGTCGAGCGCGGCCTTGCGTTCGGTATCCTGTCCACCTGTGACGGCGACGGTTTCGGCGCTCGCACCCTTGCGCGGCACGGCGGGAGCCATCGGCGCCTTACGAACGTCCGCGCACCCGCATTGCGGACAGGCAAGCAAACCGCCCTCGCTCTGGCGCGCGAAATCGTCGGAGCTGGAGAACCAGCCTTCGAAGCGATGTCCATGCGTCGCGCAGGAGAGGTCGTAAACGATCATCGCGACTCAAGATCGGGGACCACGCGACGGTTTGCAAGGCTCGGTAGCCTGCCCCGGACCTCCTCGATCTTGTTGCGGTCGATCACAGCGTAGCCGAGGCCCGAGCCGGTATCGCCGAGATCGAGCACAACCTCGCCCCACGGATCGACCACCAGGCTGTGTCCATAGGTTCGGCGCCCGTCCTCGTGATCGCCCGATTGTGCCGCCGCGACGACATAGGCGCTCGCCTCGATCGCCCGCGCGCGCTGCATCACGTGCCAGTGCGCCTTGCCTGTCGGTACGGTGAAGGCCGCGGGGATCGCAATGATATCGCAGCGCGCGCGGCCGAGCGCATCGTACAGCGCGGGGAAACGGATATCGTAGCAGATCGTCAGGCCGAGCCGACCGACCGGCGTGTCGACCACCGCGATCGCATTGCCTGCATCATAGGCATTTGATTCACGCCAATCGTCGCCATCGCCGAGTTCGACGTCGAACATGTGAAGCTTGTCGTAGCGCGCGGTGATTTCTCCGCGATCGTCGATCACGAAGGCGCGATTGGCCCAGCGCCCCTCCCCCTTGTCGATCGCGAGCGAGCCGATGGCGATCCAGATCGCGTTCTCGCGCGCCGTCTCACGCAGGCGTTCCAGGACCTGATCGTCTTCTTCACTCCTGATGCTTTCCGCCGCCCGCCCGCGATCGCGATCGACCATGCCGCTCATTTCGGGCGTGAACATCATGGTCGCGCCGTTCTGCGCCGCTTCGCGTGCCGCGTCGGCCATGAAGGCGGCGTTGACGCGCGGGTCGAGGCCCGAACGCATCTGCAGCACGGCAATCTTGTCCGCGTCGCTCACAGCCGGAGGAGTTCGTCGAGCTTGCCGTCGGAGTCTAGTTTCGCAAGCTCATCCGACCCGCCGATCGCGCGGTCGTCGATGAATATCTGCGGGACGGTGCGCGAGCCGGGCGCGCGTTCGACCATTTCGGCGCGCTTCTCCTCGTTGCCGGCGATCTCGTATTCGGTGACCTCTACCCCCTTGCGATCGAAGAGCGACTTCGCCCGGATGCAAAAGGGGCAGCCCCATTTGACGTACATTTCGACTTTCGGCTGCGGATCGTCCGCCATGTTATTTCCTTTCGCCGGATCGAGGAAAAGAGACACTTGCAGTGCCGCCGACCCGTACTATCTTGTGCTCGTATCGCGGCCCTGAAGGGCGCGGTGCATATCGTCAACGGGCCGCCGCCAATGCGGGTCCCGTGTTTTGCAGATTGCTCTTTAACGGAGGATTTGAATTATGAGTCGTTTCGATTTCACCCCCTATCGCCGCAACACCGTCGGTTTCGACCGGCTGTTCGAAGTGCTGGAAAACGCAGCCCGCCAGAACAGCGGCGACAATTACCCCCCTTTCAATATCGAACGCCGCGGCGATGACGAATATCGCATCACGCTGGCGGTCGCCGGGTTCAAGTCGGCCGACCTCGATATCACCGCGCAGCAGAACCTGCTGACCGTCAAGGGCGTGCGCCCCGAAGGCGAGCAGGAGGGCGATTTCCTCCATGTCGGGATTGCCCAGCGCGGCTTCGAACGCCGCTTCGAACTGGCCGATTTCGTCCGCGTCGACGATGCCAAGCTGGAGGACGGCCTGCTGGTCATCGACCTGCTGCGCGAAGTGCCTGAAGCGATGAAGCCGAAGAAGATCGTGATCGGCGGCGAACAGCCGAAGACGATCGAGGCCGATCCCAAGCACTCCGATGCGCAGGCTTCGAACGACGATCAGGTCGCAGCCTGATCTTTCCAGACCGCTGAAACGATAGAGGGGGCGAACCGGGTGAGTTCGCCCCCTCACGACGCCTGAGCGCCGTCCTGTCCGCGGATGACCGTCCGGGTCGCAGAAGACGATCGCCTGCAAGACAAGCCAGATAAACGCGCATTAGCGAACGCCAGCGACCGTGTCTCTTGTCCGGCGACCTATATCAAATGATGAAACTAGGCAAAGGCCTAGGCGAAAAAGTTTGAACCCGTCCGATTTCAGGAAGGTTCTTCCCGAGCTCAGACGAGCCGCGATTGCTCGACCGCCGCGCCGATGAAGCCCGCGAACAGTGGATGTGGATCGAACGGCTTGCTCTTGAGCTCCGGATGGTACTGAACGCCAACGAAAAACGGGTGGTCCGGGCGTTCGACCACTTCGGGCAGCAATCCGTCCGGTGACATCCCTGCAAACTTGAGCCCGCCCGCTTCGAGGCCCTCGCGATAGGCGCTGTTGACCTCGTAGCGATGACGGTGGCGTTCGGAAATTTCCTCAGCTCCGTAGATTTCCGCGACCCGACTGCCTTTCGCGAGCTGCGCCGGATAGGCCCCGAGTCGCATCGTCCCGCCGAGATCGCCGTCCTTGGCGCGCTTCTCGAGCCCTTCCTTGCCCATCCACTCGGTGATGATCCCGACGACGGGTTCGTTGGTTTCGCCGAATTCGGTCGAACTGGCGGCGGACACGTCGGCCGTGTTTCGCGCGCCCTCGATGCACGCCATCTGCATACCGAGGCAGATCCCGAGGAACGGGACCTTGCGCTCGCGGGCGAAACGCACCGAGGCGATCTTGCCCTCCGAACCGCGTTCGCCGAACCCGCCGGGCACGAGGATCCCGTGCAGCGGTTCGAGTGCCGAGGCGATTTCGGAATCGTCCTCGTTCTCGAATACTTCGGCATCGATCCAGCGGATATTGGTCTTCACGCGGTGCGCGAGCCCGCCATGGATCAAGGCCTCGTTCAACGATTTGTAGGCGTCCTGGAGCCCGACATACTTGCCGACCACGCCGATCGTCACTTCGCCTTCCGGATTGAAGTAGCGGTCGGTGACGTCTTCCCAGCGCGCGAGATCGGGATCGGGCGCGTCGGTGATACCGAAGCCACGCAGCACTTCGCTGTCGAGCCCTTCTCGGTGATATTGCAGCGGCACCGAATAGATCGAAGGCGCGTCGAGGGCCTGGATAACCGACTCGGTGCGCACGTTGCAGAATTGCGCGATCTTGCGCCGCTCGGTCTCGGGCAGCGGGTGCTCGGTGCGGCACAGCAGGACATCGGGCTTGATCCCGAGCGACGCCAGTTCGCGGACCGAATGCTGGGTCGGCTTGGTCTTGAGCTCGCCCGCGGCCGCGATGAAGGGCACCAGCGTCACGTGCACCGACAGCGACTGCATCGGTTCGAGCTCGTTCCGGAGCTGGCGGATCGCTTCCATGAACGGGAGCGATTCGATATCGCCCACCGTGCCGCCGATCTCGCACAGGATGAAGTCGAGATCGTCCTGGTCGGCGAGCGCGAATTCCTTGATCGCGTCGGTTACGTGCGGGATCACCTGCACCGTCGCGCCGAGATAGTCGCCGCGCCGCTCGCGCGCGATGATCTGCTGGTAGATCCGACCCGAGGTGATGTTGTCGCTCTGGCGCGCCGACACGCCGGTGAAGCGCTCGTAATGTCCGAGGTCGAGATCGGTCTCGGCGCCGTCGTCGGTGACGTAGACCTCGCCGTGCTGATACGGGCTCATCGTGCCCGGATCGACGTTCAGGTATGGATCGAACTTGCGAATGCGGACTTTGTAGCCGCGCGCCTGCAGCAACGCGCCGAGCGATGCCGCCATGAGACCTTTGCCGAGCGAGGAGACCACGCCGCCGGTGATAAAAATGTACCGCGCCATGGGAGTTGAGCCTTAGGGATAGCGCGCGCGGTTACGCAAGCACCAATCGGCGCAATCCACACATCGCTTGGAGAAAAATATTTGCGAAGGGGTGGCGCTATTCCTGCGCCGCGCCGGCCAGCGGATCATCGTCCGCCGGGGCTTCGGTCGGGCCCGGCTGGACCGGCGCCGCAGGCCCCGTCGGGACCGAGCGGTCGAGCGAGGTGTCGACCGTGCGGGCGCCGGTGTTCTCGACCGCCAGCGCAGCGAGAGCGATCGACAGAATCACGAACAGGGTCGCGAGGATGCTGGTCGCGCGAGTCAGGAAGTCCGCCGCGCCGCGTGCACTCATCAATCCGCCCGGGCTCCCGCCGATGCCGAGCCCGCCCCCTTCGGAGCGCTGCATCAGGACCACGGTGACGAGTGCAGCAGCGACGATCGCCTGGATGACGGTGAGGAAAATGAAGAGCGACATGGGAAACTTCCGTTCGGATCAGTGTTCGCGCCATTTAGGCGCGACGACGGATCGGTTCAAGCGAAGGGGCTGATGACGCTCAGTCGCGCGCGTCGTCGGCCGCGGCAATGATGATCGCGCCGAAACTCTCATTTGTGAGGCTCGCTCCGCCAACGAGCGCGCCGCCGACTTCGGGACAACCGAGGATCTCGAGTGCGTTTTCGGCCTTGACCGAACCGCCGTAGAGGATGCGCACTTCGCCCCCGTTATCGCCGAAGGCTTCGCACAGCTTGGCGCGGATCGCATCGTGCATCGCGTTGATATCGTCGAGCGAGGGAACGCGCCCGGTGCCGATCGCCCAGATCGGCTCGTAGGCGACGGCGAGACGTGCCGAGACGGGCTCCCCCTCGTCGCCATTGCCGACATCGGGAAGGCAGGCGAGCAGCTGGCGGGTGACGGTCGCTTCCGCGGTGCCGGCATCGCGCTGTTCCTCGGTTTCGCCGACGCACAGGATCACGTTGAGGCCAGCGGCGAGCGCCGCTTCGGACTTCGCCTTGACCTGCGGATTGGTTTCGCCGTGATACTGGCGGCGTTCGCTATGACCGAGAATCGCGAAGCTGGCGCCTGCATCCTTGAGCATCGATGCGGAGATATCGCCGGTATAGGCGCCGGTTTCCTCCGAATGGCAATCCTGGCCACCCACATCGATCGAATCGACCGCATCGCGCATGGCATGAATCAGCGTGTGCGGCGGGGCGATTCCGACGCGAACCTGGGGCCATTTGGCCGCCACGCGGTCGATCGCGCGCGCTTCGGCGAGCGAATTGCGCGTACCGTTCATCTTCCAATTGCCGATAATATAGGGGCGATGGCCCATCTTGTTCCCTCGAAAATCTACGACCCGTTACGCCGATGTAGGCGCGAAAGACCGGGCTGCTAGGTCTGAACTCGCAACTTGTCAAAACCCCAACGGGGCAATTGCCCGATAAGCGCGATCGATGGTTGCTCCGAGGCCACAGCAGCTTTACATCGCCCGCCATAGCCGCGCATCCGGGCGGCCACCCTGCATTCATACTCAGTGGGTTCTCACGCCAGCATGATCACTCTCTTCCGCAAGTTCTTCCAGTCCAAGCTCGGGATCGGCATCACCCTCGCCTTCCTCGGCCTCATCGCACTTGCCTTCGCCAGCAGCGACGTCGCCAATACCGGAAGTTTCGGCGGCATTGCTGGCGGGGAAACGGTGGCGGAAGTCGGCAGCACCTCGATCGACACGTCCGAACTGCGCGCCGCGGCCGAGATCGCGTATAACAGTGCCCGCCGCGAAAACCCCAATCTCACCATGCAGGAATTCATTGCCGGCGGCGGCCTCGAGGGTGCCCTCGACAATTTGATCCAGCGCGCCGCGATCTCCGAATACGGCCGGAAGCACGGCATCATCGCCAGCGAACGCCTGATCGACAGCGAGCTCGCCCAGATCCCCGCCTTCGCCGGGCTCGACGGCAATTTCAGCCGCGAAGCCTTCGAGCAGGCATTGCGCCAGCAGGGGCTGACAGAGAAAATGGTGCGCGAAGATTTGCGCCAGGCGCTGGTGATCCGGCAATTGCTCGCCCCCGCCCAGATCGCCTCTAGCTTCCCCGAGGAACTCGCGTTTCGTTACACCACGCTGCTGCGCGAGAGCCGTCGCGGCAAGATCGCCACGATCCCGTCGAGCGCCTTCGCTCCCGAAGCCGATCCGAGCGACAAGCAGCTGACCGATTTCTACGCCAAGAACCGGGCGCGTTTCACCATCCCCGAACGCCGCGTGATCCGCTATGCCCGCTTCGGCGCCGATTCCATCGGCGAGATCGCGGCTCCGACGCCGGAGGAAATCCGCGCCCGCTACGAGGCCGATGCCGAGCAATACCGGGCGAAGGAACAGCGCACGATCACTCAGCTGATCGCACCGACCGAAGCCGGCGCCAATGCGATCCTCGCCAAGGTCCGCTCGGGGCAGACGCTGGCCGCCGCCGCGCAGGGCACCGGCCTAAGCCCGTCCGAACAGACGACCGAGCGCGACGCCTATGCTTCGGCATCGAGCGCTGCGGTCGCTCGTGCGGTGTTCGAAGGTAACGAAGGGCAGACCGTCGGCCCGGTGCGTAGTCCGCTCGGCTGGCACATCGTCGCGATCGATGACGTCACCCGCACCGAAGGGCGGAGCCTCGCGCAGGTCCGGGACGAAATCGTCGCGGCGCTCACCGAGCAAAAGCGCCGCGAAGCGCTCAACCAGTTCGCCGAGGATGTCGAGGACGGCTTCGCGTCGGGCTCGACGCTGGCCGACGTGGCCGGCGAGCTCGGCGTCGAGGTCGAGCAGACGCGGCCTGCACTGGCAAGCGGCGTCATCTACGGTTCGCAGGAGCGCGTGCCCGAACTGCTCGAACCGGTGCTGACGACCGTCGCCGCGATGGAAGAGGACAGCGATCCGATCCTCGCCGAAATCGTGCCGGGCGAGGAGTTCCTGATTTTCGACGTCGCCCAGTTCGACGAGGCCGCCCCGCCCCCGCTCGCGCAGATCAAGGCCCGCGTGACCGCGGCGTGGAAACTCGATCGCGGCGCGGCGGCGGCAAAGGAGGCAGCCGACAAAGTGCTCGCCGCAGTGCGTAACGGCAAGGATCTCGACGAGGCGATCGCCGACATCGAGGCGACCCTCCCGCCGGTCGATGACATCAATCTCGCGCGCCAGGCACTCACCGCCCGGCAGCAGCGTGTCCCGCCGCCGCTCGCGCTGATGTTCGCGATGGCCGAGGGCACGATCAAGAAGCTCGAAGCACCTTCCAATGCCGGCTGGTTCGTGGTCCTCCTCGACGAGATCATCCCGGGCGAAGTCGATCGCGACGATCCGGCGATTGCGCAGGCGAGAACCGAACTCGGCCGCGTCGCGGGCCAGGAATTCGCCGAACAGCTCGACAAGGCGATCCAGAAGGAAGTCGGCGTGACCCGCAACGACAATGCGATCCGCGCGGTCGTCGAAGAACTCACCGGCCAGGGCCGCTAAGGGGCAGATCGACGATGGACCCGCAATGGCACTGCTCGGGAAAGCGGACGCGCGCGACGCGCTAGCGCAAGGCCGGCCGGCCTTTATCTGGCAACGCCTTGTCGCCGACGAGACCACGCCCGTCGGCGCGGCCGCGCGCCTGATCGAGCCCGGGCGCGGTGATTTCCTGCTCGAATCGGTCGAAGGCAACGCGCATCGCGGGCGTTACAGCCTGCTCGGGCTCGATCCCGATCTGGTCCTGCGCGCACAGTCCGGCAGCGCCGAGATCAATCGGGGCTGGGCAGAGAATCGCGACGCCTTTTTACCCATTCAGCAGCCCCCGCTCGATGCGCTGCGCGCGCTGCTCGACGAGATCCGCACCGACATTCCCGCCGACCTGCCGCCTGCCATCGCGACGCTGGTCGGTTATTTCGCCTATGAGAGCTATGGGTGGATCGAGCCGGTCGAACGAGCGCCCGGTGAAGGGCTCGGCACTCCCGACCTGTTCTTCGTGCGTCCGCGCTGCCTGCTGGTGTTCGACAACATCGGCGACGAGCTGTCCGTAATCGCACCACTTTACCCCGATGAGTCCGGCCCGGAGACCGTCATTGCGGAGGCAGCCACGCGCATCTCGGCGACGATCGCCGCGCTTTCCCGTCCCTCGCGATCCGACGATCAGGCAATGCTTTCGACCGGTTCGGTCCGCCACATTGTCGCGCCCGATGACTACGAAGCGCGGGTGGTCAGGGCGAAGCAGCTGATTTCGGCAGGCGACATTTTCCAGGTCGTACTCGCCCAGCGGTTCACGAGCGACTTTGCGCTGCCCCCCCTGTCGCTCTATCGCGCGCTGCGACGGGTGAACCCCTCGCCCTTCCTGTTCCATCTCGACCTGCCCGGCTTCGCATTGGTCGGTTCGAGCCCCGAAATCCTCGTCCGGCTGCGCGATGGAGAAGTGGCGATCCGCCCGATCGCCGGCACCCGGCCGCGCGGCAAGAGCGAGGCCGAGGATCGCGCGCTCGAGGCCGAATTGCGCGCCGACCCCAAGGAATGCGCAGAACACCTGATGCTGCTCGACCTCGCACGCAATGATATCGGCCGGGTCGCCCAAGCCGGCAGCGTAACGGTGACCGAGAGCTTCGGCTGCGAGCGGTACAGCCATGTCATGCATCTCGTCAGCCATGTCACCGCCCGACTGGACGAGAGCCGAGCCGATCCGCTCGACGCGCTGTTCGCCGGATTCCCTGCCGGCACCGTCAGCGGGGCCCCGAAAATCCGCGCCTGCCAGGTGATTGCCGAACTCGAGGACGAACCGAGGGGTCCATACGCCGGAGCGGTCGGATACTTCGCGCCCGACGGTTCCTTCGACTCCTGCATCACGCTACGCACCGCCATCGTGAAAGACGGAACAATGCATGTCACCGCGGGCGCCGGAATCGTCGCCGACAGCGATCCCGCCGCCGAGCAGCGCGAATGCGAGGCGAAGGCCGGTGCGCTGTTCGCCGCCGCGCGCGAGGCCTATCGCGTTGTCGGAGGTCAGGCATGAGGGTACTTGTTGCCCTCGCCGCCCCGCTGGCGCTCACCGCTTGCGATCAACCGCAGGCAGGTGATCCGGTCGGCCGCTCCGAAATCGGGGGCGAGGCGGTTGCCCTCGAGACGGCCTCGCCTAACCCTGAGGTTACGCCCGAACCTTCCCGAGAATCCGCCTGCCGCACGGTCGAATTCGAGAAGGTCCAGCTGACACACTGCATTGCCGATCCGGCCAAGCATCGCATCCGCACCGCGCTCGCGCCCGAGGGGGGCAGCCCGTGGCGCAGCCTTTCCGCACTCTCGGACGCGCTCGGCGAAAGCCGTGCCAAGGTCGCCTTCGCGACCAATGCAGGGATGTTCGATGGCGCAGGCAAGCCGATCGGCTATTACGTCGAGAATGGCGAACGACTGAAGGAGCTCAACCGCGCCGATGGCAGCGGCAATTTCCACCTTTCCCCGAACGGCGTGTTCTTCGGCGGTGGGGGTAGCTGGCGGGTGCTCCCGACCGACCAGTTCTACGCCACGGTCGGCGACCGGCCACAATTCGGCACCCAGTCGGGCCCGATGCTGGTGATGGGCGGCAAGCTGCACCCCGAATTCCAGGCTGACGGGCCCTCGGTCCGCACCCGCAACGGCGTCGGCGTCGACGCGCAAGGCCGTGCGCATTTCGTGATCAGCGAGATGCCGCTGAGCTTCGGCAAGTTCGCGCGCTTCTTCCGCGACGAACTCAAGACTCCCAACGCGCTCTACCTCGACGGCGGCGTTTCGGCTCTGTGGGACCCGGCCAGGAACCGCCTCGACAAGGGATCGTCGATCGGTCCGATGCTGGTCGTCGAAGACAAGGACTAACGATGGGAATGACGATGGAATACGAACGCACGCTCTATCCCGAGATCGAACCCTACGAGTCCGGCATGCTCGATGTCGGCGAAGGCCATTCGCTCTATTACGAGCGGGTCGGCACGCCGGGCGCGAAACCCGCGGTCTTCCTCCACGGCGGCCCCGGCGGCGGGATGAGCCCCGACCATCGCCGCCAATGGGATCCCGGGCTTTACGACGTCCTTCTGTTCGACCAGCGCGGCTGCGGCAAATCGACACCCTTCGCAGAGATCGAATACAACGACACTTGGCGCGTGGTCGAGGACGTCGAGCGGCTGCGGATCATGTGCGGGCACGAGAAATGGCAGGTCTTCGGCGGGAGCTGGGGCGCGACGCTCGCGCTCGCCTATGCCCAGCAATATCCCGACCGTACCAGCGAGCTCGTCCTGCGCGGTGTGTTCCTCGCCCGCCAGCAGGAAAAGGACTGGCTCTATCGCTACGGCGCGAGCGAGGTGATGGCCGAGCAATGGGACAAGTTTACGGGGCTGATCCCCGAAGACGAGCGCGACGACCTCGTGAAAGCCTATCATGCCCGTCTCACCAGCGACGACGAGGCCACCCGCCTCGCCGCGGCCGAGCAATGGTCGCTGTGGGAGGGCAATGTCGCCACCCTGCTGCCCAACGAAGACCTGCTCGACAGTTTCGCCGATCCGGCCAAGGCGGTGCCGTTCGCGCGGATCTGTGCACGCTACTTCCTCGAGAACTTCTTCCTCGAGGAAAACCAGCTGCTCGACAACGCGCACAAGCTGAAGGGCATCCCGGGTATCATCGTCCAGGGTCGACACGATATCTGCACCCCGCCCTCGGCCGCCTGGGCGCTCAAAAAGGCATGGCCCGAAGTCGATTTGCGAATTGTCCACGACGCGGGCCACAGCGCCGGCGAACCGGGCATCATCGACGGCCTCGTGCGCGCGACTGACGAGTTGGCGGGGAAAGCCAAGGCGTGATCCTCGTCGTCGACAATTACGACAGCTTCACCTGGAACCTCGTCCATTACGTGATGGAGCTGGGCGTGCCGGTCGAGGTGCATCGCAACGACGCGCTGTCGGTCGACGAGGCGATGGCGCTCGGTGCGGACGGAATCCTCCTTTCGCCCGGCCCCTGCACGCCCGACGAGGCTGGAATTAGCCTCGGCCTCGTCGCGGCCTGCGAGAAGGCGGGCGTCCCGCTGCTCGGCGTGTGCCTCGGACACCAGGCGATCGGCCAGCATCTCGGCGGACGGGTGGTGCGCGGCGGGCTGATGCACGGCAAGACGTCGCCGGTCGAGCACGATGGCAGCGGCGTGTTCGCCGGCCTCCCTTCGCCCTTCGCGGCGACGCGCTACCACTCGCTCGTGGTCGAGGACGTGCCCGACTGCCTGTTGGTCAACGCCACCAGCAAGACCCCGGGAGTCGATGGGACCTGCGTGATGGGGTTCCGCCACCGCGACCTGCCGATCCACGGCGTCCAGTTCCACCCCGAAAGCATCGCCAGCGAGCACGGCCATGCGTTGCTCGCCAATTTCGTCGCGCAATGCGGCCTCGAAACGAAAGTCCCCGCATGACGGTCCTGCCCGACGTCCAGCAGCATTTCACCGACGCCGAAGCCGAGGAAGTATTCGGTCGCATCCTCGATGGCGGTGTGTCGGAAGAAGAGATCGCGCGCTTCCTGTCGGATCTTTCCGATCGCGGCGAACGGTCTTCGGAAATTACCGGTGCGGCGCGTGCACTGCGAGCCCGCCTCTTGCCGGTCGATGCGCCCGACAATGCGATCGACGTGTGCGGCACCGGGGGCGACGGCCACCACACCCTCAATGTTTCGACCGCGGTGAGCCTCGTCGTCGCAGCCTGCGGGGTCCCGGTGGCCAAGCACGGCAACCGCGCGGCGTCTTCGAAAGCCGGCGCCGCCGACACGCTCGAGGCCTTGGGTCTCGACATGGACGCTGCGGGACGCACCGCCGAGAAGACGCTCGCCGAGATCGGCATCTGCTTCCTGTTTGCCAAGAACCACCACCCGGCGATGGCGCGGATCCAGCCCATCCGCCAGCAGCTCGGCAAGCGCACGATCTTCAACCTGATGGGTCCGCTGTCGAACCCGGCGCGCGTGCACAGCCAGCTGATCGGTATCGCACGGCCTGCCTACGTCCCGATCTATGCGCGCGCGATGGCCTCGCTCGGAACGGGGCGCTCGCTGATCGTCTCGGGCGACGAGGGCCTCGACGAACTTAGCCTCGCCGGCGGCAACGAGATGGCCGATGTGCGCGGCAGCGATTTCGCCATGCGCCGGTTCGACGCCGCAAGGGCCGGGCTGGAGCATGCCCCGGTCGAGGCCATCCGCGGCGGAGATGCCGCGCACAACGCCAGGGCGCTGCGCGCACTGCTCGACGGGATGCCCGGCGCCTATCGCGATGCGGTGGTGTTCAATGCCGCCGCCGCGCTGGTGGTTGCCGGGCGCGAGGAAGACTGGCCCGCGCGGGTGGCCGAAGCCCAAGAGGCGCTAGACAGCGGGGCCGCGGCGAAACTGCTCGGCGCATGGATCGAGCTCGTCGCGTGAGCAAACTGGCCGAAATCTGTGCGATCAAGCGCGAGGATGTCGAACGACGCAAGGCTGCGCGCGCGCTCGCCTCGCTCGAAGAGGAAGCGAGCGCTGCTTCACCGGTGAGGGGCTTCCGGGACGCGCTGGCCGCCAAGGCAGCGAACGGCTTCGGGCTGATCGCCGAAATCAAGCGAGCGTCACCCTCGAAAGGCTTGATCCGTGCTGATTTCGACCCGGCAGATCACGCACGCGCCTACGCCAAGGGGGGCGCCGCCTGCCTTTCGGTGTTGACCGAGGAACCGCATTTCCAGGGCAGCGATACCTACCTCATCGAAGCGCGTGCAGCCTGTTCGCTCCCCGTGTTGCGCAAGGACTTCACGATCGATCCTTGGCAGGTCGTCGAGGCGCGGGCATTGGGGGCCGACGCGATCCTCCTCATCGCGGCGGCGCTGGGCGATGCGCAAATGGCCGAGCTTGCCGACGTCGCGCGCGAGTTCGGGCTCGACGTCCTGTTCGAGGTGCATGACGAGCAGGAAATGGAGCGCGTCCTGCGATGTTCGCCCGACATGATCGGGATCAACAACCGCAACCTCGCAACATTCGAGACCGACCTCGCGACCAGCGAGCGCCTCGCGCCCATGCTGCCGCGCGGCGTCCTCGGAATCGCCGAAAGCAGTATCACCGAGCATCCTGATATCGAGCGCCTTGCCGGCCATGGGCTGCGGGCCTTCCTCGTCGGCGAGACACTGATGCGCCGGAATGATGTGGAATGCGCCACGCGCGATCTGCTCGGAAACGGATAGGACCCGCAGCTTTCCGCGGCGTTGCACTTGACGGGTTCGCGGAAGTTGCCTAATTGTTCCTTGTTCGTTCACTGAAGGCGAACCGATCAAGGGAGGAGCAATTGCTCACTCGCAAACAACACGAGCTCATCCGTTTCATCCAGGAACGGCTCGAGGAAACCGGCGTGTCGCCGAGTTTCGAGGAAATGAAGGACGCGCTCGACCTCAAGTCGAAATCGGGCGTCCACCGGCTGATCTCGGCGCTCGAGGAGCGCGGTTTCATCCGCCGCTTGCCCAACCGGGCGCGTGCACTCGAGGTGATCCGGCAGCCGGAAGATGCGGTGGCTTCCGCAACTTCGAAGGCCGCTGCGCCTGCGTCGCTCAAGATGCCCGAGAGCACGCCGCGACCGGCCAATGACGTGATCGAGATCCCGCTCCATGGCCGGATCGCCGCGGGTGTACCGATCGAAGCGCTCGAAGATACGCAGACCCTGCCCGTGCCCGCGGCATTGCTGGGGGCCGGCGATCATTTCGCGCTCGAAGTCTCCGGCGATTCGATGATCGAAGCGGGAATTTTCGACGGCGACTACGCGCTGGTGAAGCGCACCGACGTCGCGCGTGACGGCGAAATCGTCGTCGCGCTGGTCCGCGACGAGGAAGCGACGCTCAAATACCTGCGCCGCGACAAGGGCCGGATCACGCTCGATCCCGCCAACGCCGCCTACGAGCCGCAGGTCTACAACGCCGATGAGGTCCGCGTGCAGGGCAAGCTGGCCGGTCTCCTGCGCCGTTACAACTGATCGGTTCGAACCGAGAAAAAAGGCCGCCGCTCCGGAAGGGAGCGGCGGCCTTTCTCGTACTTGGGTTGCGTGAGGTCAGTCCGGCTTCTTGGCCACCCCGACCATCGCCGGGCGGAGCAGCCGCTCGCGCAGCATGTAGCCCGCCTGCATTTCCTGCACCACCGTGCCGGGTTCGGCGTCCGCAGTGGGAATTTCCATCATCGCCTGGTGCTGGTTGGGGTCGAGCGGAAGGCCGACCGCAGCGATGCGACTGATGCCGTTCTGTGCAAAGACTTTGTCGATCTCACGCTGGGTCGCCTCGATACCCTCGATGAAACGGCGCGCCTTGTCGTCCTCGCGCAGTGCTTCGGGCACGTGTTCGAGCGCGCGGGCGATATTGTCGGCCACCGAAAGGATGTCGCGGGCGAAGCCCGACGCGCCGTAATTGCGGGCATCGGCCACGTCCTTTTCGAGCCGCCGACGCACGTTCTGCGTTTCTGCGCGCGCATAGAGGACTTCCTGCTTCGTCGCGTCGAGATCGTTGCGCAACTGTGCGATCGCATCGGCAAGGTCGCCCTCGCCTTCGCCATTTGTGTCGCCGTCTGAGGGCTCGTCACCCTCGTCGATCATGTCTTCGGGAACTCCGCGGAGTTCTTCCGCCACTTCCGGGTCGGGCGCGTGGGCGCCCTGCTTGTCGTTGTCGTTGGTCATGGGTTCTTTTTAGCCGATCAGTTTGCTCAGCGAATTCGCCGTGAAATCAACCATGGGGACCACGCGCGCATAATTCAACCGAGTCGGCCCGATCACACCCAGCACGCCGACCACCTTGCCCTCGCGATCGCGATAGGGCGCGGCAATGACCGAGGAGCCGGAAAGCGAGAATAGGCGGTTCTCGGAGCCGATAAATATGCGCGTCGCTTCGGCCTCGCGCGCATCGTCAAGCAACGCGGCGACCGATTGCTTGCTTTCGAGGTCGTCGAGCAGTGATCGCACGCGCTCGATATCGTCGAGCGCGTCGTCGTCGAGCAGCTTGGCCTGACCGCGTACGATCAGCACGGGTCTTTCCGCGGCATCCTCGCTCCAGACCGCGATTCCGCGTTCGACGAGGTCGCGACTGGCGGCATCGAGCTGCGAGCGGCCGCTGTCGATTTCGCGGCGGATAGCCTTGACCGCTTCGGGAAGCGTCCGACCGGATAGGCGCGCGGTGGCGTAGTTCCCCGCCGCTTCGAGCGCGGCGGGATCGACCGCCCGCCCGAGCTCGAGCATCCGGTTCTCGACCTGGCCGTCCTCGCCCACGAGCACAGCGAGCGCGCGGCCCTGCGCGACCGGGATCAGCGACAATTGCGCCAGCCTCGGCTCGCGGCGCGGCACCATCACCATACCCGCCGCGCCGGAGAGGTCCGACAAGAGCGCACTGGTTCGCTCGAGCGCCGCCTCGACCGGTCCCGGCGCGCCCAGCTGCTCGCGGATCGCCGCGCGTTCTTCGGGACTCGGCTCGGCCACCTGCATCATCCCGTCGACGAACAGGCGCAGGCCCAGATCGGTCGGCATCCGCCCGGCCGAGGTATGCGGCGATGCGAGCAGCCCGAGTCCTTCGAGTTCGGCGAGCACCGAGCGGATCGAAGCCGGCGACAGCTCGACCCCCTGCCCCGCCAGCGTCTTCGAGCCGACCGGTTGCCCGCTTGCTAGGTAGCCTTCTACCACGAGCCGGAAGATATCGCGGGCGCGTGTGGTCAATTCGATGAGCGGCGGCGAATTCATGCCCGCCAATCTACGCAACGGTCCGGGCGAGACAAGACTTGTGCGCACAAGCCCCCCGCGCCTATCGCGGGCGCCGAACACCCACGGAGATTCCTCGATCATGACCACCCGCCCCTCCGGCCGCGCCCCCGACGAAATGCGCGCCATCACCATCGAAACCGCCTTCACCAAGCACGCCGAAGGCTCCTGCCTGATCAGTTTCGGCGACACCCGCGTGCTGTGCACCGCCAGCGTCGAGGACCGCCTTCCGCCATGGCTGCGCGGCAAGGGCCAGGGTTGGGTCACCGGCGAATATTCGATGCTTCCGCGTGCGACGCACACCCGCGGCAGCCGTGAGGCGGCGCGCGGCAAGCAGTCGGGCCGGACGCAGGAAATCCAGCGCCTGATCGGTCGCAGCTTGCGCGCCGTGGTCGATTTGAAGAAGCTCGGCGAGCACCAGATCACGCTCGATTGCGACGTCATCCAGGCCGATGGCGGTACCCGTACCGCCTCTATCTCCGGCGCGTGGGTCGCGCTGCGGCTCGCGGTGAACACGCTGCTCGAATCGGGCGCGATCAAGGAAGATCCGATCTCCTCGAAAGTCGCGGCGATCAGCTGCGGTATCCATCAGGGTACCCCGGTTCTCGATCTAGACTATATCGAGGACAGCGCCGCCGACGCCGATGCCAATTTCGTGCTGCTCGAAGGCGGCCAGATCGGTGAGGTCCAGGCGACCGCCGAAGGCGCGACTTATGACGAGGAAGGCCTGCTTCGGCTGCTGCGCCTCGCGCGGATGGGCTGCGACCGGATTTTCGAGGCGCAGGAAAAGGCCGTCGCGTGAGCGAGCACCCTCCCCTCGGCTCCAAGCTCGTCATTGCCACCCACAATGCAGGCAAGCTGAAGGAGATCTCCGCGCTGCTCGCGCCGTATGGCGTCGACTGCGTCTCGGCGGGCGCGCTCGCCCTTCCCGAGCCTGCCGAGACCGGCAAGACCTTTACCGACAATGCGCTGATCAAGGCACGCGCGGCGGCGCAGGCGGCGCAGCTACCCGCACTGGCCGACGATAGCGGGTTGTCGGTTGCGGCGCTCGACGGCAAGCCGGGGGTCTACACCGCCGACTGGGCCGAACGGCAATGGTTCGAGGGGCCGGCCGGGCGCGACTGGTACATGGCGATGGGCAAAGTCGAAGGCAAACTCGCGGAACAGGGCTCCGAGGTCGATCGCAGCGCGTGGTTTTCCTGCGTCCTCGCGATCGCCTGGCCCGACGGACAGCAGGCCGTGTTCGAGGGTCGCGCAAACGGTTCGCTCACTTGGCCGCCGCGAGGCACACTCGGGTTCGGTTACGATCCGGTGTTCGTGCCCGAGGGCTACGAACAGACATTCGCCGAGCTGGACCCGGCCGAAAAGCACCGCATCAGCCATCGCGCCGATGCATTCGCCAAGCTGGTCAGCGCTCTGTTCGCATAGACCGCTTCGGCTGGATCCCGACGTGGTCGCCGACCCAGTTGCCGGCGGGCCAATAGCGGCAAACGAGCACTTCCTGACCGCGACCGCGTGCGACGGCGCAGCCGACCTCGGTAGTCGTGGGCCAAATCACCTGCGTGTAGTGACCGACATCGGCCCAATTCCCGGTCCGTGAGACCTCGGGAAAACGACCCGGGCGGAAATGCCGCTTTTCATCGATGAAACCGCCGATCATGTCTTCGATCGTGTAATAGCCTGCGGTTCCCATCCAGAGGTTTTCCCCGGCACCACGGGTATGCCCGCGATCGGCGTGTTCGAGGAGCTGGTGTCGCGCGAGGTATTGCGCCCAGTCGTGCGCATCGCGCGCGAGTTCGCTATTCCAGCGCAGGCCGTGTAGGCTGTGACGCGCGCGCTCCACGTTATGGGCAGAAACGATCCGCGCTTCGAAATCGGCGTGACCGCGGGTCGCCATCGCCGGCGCAGCGAGCCCCAGCACGACGGAAATGATTAGAAAAATGCGAGCTTTGCTCATGGCAACGAACTTGACTTCCGCAGGTTAAAGAGACCTGAATCCTTCTATGGCGCTAGCTCTGTATCTCCATTGGCCGTTCTGTCGCTCGAAGTGCCCCTACTGCGACTTCAACAGCCATGTCCGGGAAAATTTCGACTCCAAACAGTGGGGGGTCGGATTGCGGTCCGACATGCGCCATGAGTCGAGCGTTACATGCGATGAACCTCTGACATCGATCTTTTTCGGTGGTGGCACACCCTCGCTGATGCCGCCCGAATTGGTCGATTCATTGCTGACCGAAGCCGAGAGCCTGTGGGGCTTCGCGCCCGGTATCGAAATCACGCTCGAAGCCAACCCGACATCGATCGAGGCGGACAATTTCGCGGCGCTTGCGCTGGCGGGGATCAACCGCGTGTCGCTCGGAATCCAGTCGCTCGAGCAGGAAGCGCTGCATTTCCTGGGGCGCGAGCATTCGGCAGCCGAGGCCTTGGCGGCGCTTGCCATCGCGCAGGAGCATTTCGACCGGGTGAGTTTCGATCTGATCTATGCCCGCCCGGGGCAGAGCGCCGACGCATGGTTCGGCGAACTCGAGCGAGCATTGGCGCTCGGGACCGACCACCTCTCGCTCTACCAATTGACGATCGAACCCGGGACGCGTTTCGCAACCGATGTCCGCCGTGGCGCGTTCACCCCGCTCGACGACGACAGCGCCGCCGATCTGTTCGCGGCGACGCGCGAACGGATGCGCGCGGCGGGCCTGCCCGCCTACGAAGTCAGCAACCACGCTCGCCCGGGGCAGGAAAGCGCGCACAATCTCACCTATTGGCGCTATCGCGATTTCGCCGGGATCGGCCCGGGCGCGCATGGCCGGCGTGGCGGCCGCGCGACCGTGCGCCATCGCAAGCCGGAAAACTTTCTCTCGGCGATCGCGCGCAACGGCCATGGCATCGCCGAGGAGCGCGCCCTCCCCTTGCGCGAACAGGCCGAGGAAGCAGTGTTGATGGGGCTCAGGCTCGACGAGGGCATCGACCTCGACGCCCTGGCCGGGCGGTTCGGCCTGTCGCGCGATACGCTCGTATCCGCTCGCAAGCTCGAGCAATTGGTGGAACAGAAACTGGTCGAAGCCACGGAGGAACGGATCGCCCTGACCGAAAGCGGCATGCTCCTGCTCGACCGCGTGGTTGCCGAATTGCTGGTCGGCGCGCCCGAGACGGTATGAATTCGGCCGACATCCTCGGCCAGTGGGAAGCGCATCTCGCGCTCGGCAAGCGGCGTTCGCCGCACACGGTGCGGGCCTATCTTGCGGCTGCACGACGGTGGCTGGCGCACCTCGATGCACGCGACTGGCACGCCCTCGCGAGGCTCGATGCCCGCGACTTGCGCAGACAGATCGCCCGGCGGCGCGCCGAGGGACTGGCCAATACCAGCGCCGCGCGCGAACTTTCCGCGCTCAAGGCCTTCAGCAAGTTCGCGAGGGAACGCGCAGGTGAAGAAGATCCGGATGCGCCGCGGCTGCGCGGTCCGAAAGTAAAACGCGGTCTCCCGCGTCCCGTCACGCCCGACGAGGCGGAAGGGCTCGCGGAGCAAGTCGCCGCGCTCGCCCGCAGCGACTGGCAGGGATTGCGTGACCAGGCGGTGCTCCTGCTGCTCTACGGGGCCGGATTGCGGATTTCCGAAGCACTCTCGCTGACCGGCGGCGATGTCCCGCTCGGAACAGTGCTCACGATCTCCGGCAAGGGCGGCAAGCAGCGCGTCGTACCGGTGATGCCGCTCTTGCGAGAGGCGGTCGATGCCTATGTCGCCGCCTGCCCGCACGAGCAGGCGAAGGATCGAGCCCTGTTCCGCGGCGCGCGAGGAGGCCCGCTCGGCCAGGGCGCGGTACAGAAGGCGGTTGCCCGCGCACGCACCGCGCTCGGGCTGCCGTCGACCGCCACGCCGCATGCATTGCGTCACAGCTTCGCGACCCACCTGCTCGGCGAGGGCGCCGACCTGCGCAGCCTGCAGGAACTGCTCGGCCATGCGAGCCTCGCCTCGACCCAGATCTACACCAAGGTCGACGCCAAGGTGCTGCTCGATACTTATCGCAACGCGCACCCGCGCGAAAAGGACTAACCCTCGCCGGCCCCACGCCGCGCGCGCGGCTTCCAGGTCACGTAGCGCCAGACATACCCGCCGACCGCGAGCACGATCGTGGCGATGATTATCCAGCTGACGATGTCTTCGATTTCGCCGAAGGTGCGCGCGAGCCATTGCGTGCCAAAGATCAGCATCGCATTCCACATTGCCGACCCCGCCGCGGTGAAGACGAGGAACTTGATCCTGCCCATATGGGCGAGGCCTGCGGGAAGCGAGATCATCGTCCGCATGAAAGGCGTCGCGCGAAGGAAGAAGACCACCCAGTGGCCGTGCCTGCGAAAGAAGTCGGTCGCCGCTTCGACGTCCTCCCATTCGAGCGTCAGCCAGTGGCCCCAGCGATCGACGAACGGCCCCAAGCGGCGATAGCCGAGGCGGTCGCCGACCATGTACCAGGCGTAATTGCCGATCACGGTGCCGATCGTTCCGGCAGCGAGCAGCGGCCAGAACTCCATCGAGCCGCGTTCGATCGCCAGTGCACCCGCACCCATGATTGCTTCGGACGGGAACGGCGGGAAGACGTTCTCGAGCACCATCAGCAGGGCGATGCCGAGATAGCCGAGCGCCTCGACCACGCTGACGATGAAATCATCCATGCCGCGGCAACGCGCGAGCCGCCACGCGGTTCAAAATTGGATGATTTGGCAAAGCTGAAGCCTGCTTCAGGTTGATCCCATGGCCGCGTGGCGACGCTCGATCGCGTCCCAGATCATGCCTGCAGTATCCGTTCCATTGAACTTGTCGATCGCGACGATGCCGGTAGGCGAAGTGACGTTGATCTCGGTCAGCCACTTCCCGCCGATTACGTCGATGCCGACGAAGACGAGCCCGCGGCGCCTGAGCTCGGGTCCCATCGCGGCGCAGATTTCCTCCTCGCGCGCGGTCAGCGTCGCGCTCTCGGCATGGCCACCCTGCGCGAGGTTGGAGCGGAACTCGCCCTCGCCCGGGAAACGATTGATCGCCCCCGCCACTTCGCCATCGACCAGCACGATCCGCTTGTCGCCTTCCGCCACCTCGGGAAGGAAGGGCTGGACCATGTGAGGTTCTGGCCAGGTCTGGTTGAATACCTCGAACAGCGCCGACAGGTTCTTGCCGTCGGGACCGATATGGAAGATCGCCTTGCCGCCATTGCCATGGAGCGGCTTGACCACCAGCCCCCCGGGAAACTCGTCGGCGATGTCGCGCTGGAACGCCTTCACGTCGTCGAGCGTACGCGCGATCAGCGTCGGAGGCATGAAGCGCGCATAATCGAGCACGAACATCTTTTCGGGCGCGTTGATCACCTCGCGCGGATCGTTGACGACCAGCGTCTCGCCCTTGAGCCGGTCGAGCAGCAGGGCGGCGCTGATATAGCCGAGATCGAAGGGCGGATCCTGCCGCATCAGGACGATATCGATATCCTTCGCGAGGTCGATCCGCCGCGCCTCGCCCTTCTCGAAATGATCGCCCTCTACGCGCTGAACGGTCACCGGCGAGGCATGCGCGGTGATCGCCCCACGATCCCAGGCGAGGCTGCGGACATCGTAATGGTACACTTCGTACCCGCGCGACTGGGCGGCGAGCATCAGGGCGAAACTCGAATCGCCCGCGATATTGATATTTTGGATCGGGTCCATCTGGACGGCGACGCGCAGTGTCATGCTAACTCCAGGGCTGCCAGGCATTGGCGATGTGGCGCGGCCAGCGCCAGGGTGCAACCAGGATCACGTCGATCCGCACGTCCTCACCGTTTTTTGCGTAATTGTGCGCCGCGGCTCCTGCTGCCGCGGCGACCCGTCGCAGGCGGAATTCATCGATCGCCTGGTCGAGATCCGAAACGTGCCGCCGCCATTTCACTTCGACGAAGGCGACCACTCTGCCGCGTTTCGCCACCAGGTCGACCTCGCCACGCGGATTGCGCACGCGTGTGTCGAGGATGCGCCAGCCCTTGAGCCGCAGGTACCAGCTCGCAAGCCCCTCGCCGCGCCGTCCGCGCCGCTCGGCCCGCTGGCGCGCGAATTCGGGCATCAGGCCTTCAATTCCATCGCGCGCGGATAGAGTTCGGCCTTGCGCCGCCCGGTCCGCCGCGCCGCCTCCGCCGCCGCCTTGGAGGGCGACATCGCGGCGAGCAATTCGCGCAGGAGGTCGTCGATATCGGCCTCGCTGGCCGTCCTCTCCTCGGGCGGACCGATCAGCAACACGATTTCGCCTTTCGCCGGGTGGTCGGTGTAGTGTTCGAACAGTTCATCGGCCGATCCCCGCCGTGCTTCTTCATAAAGCTTGGTCAGCTCCCGCGCGACGCAGACCGAGCGCTGCGGGTCCCAATCGGCGATCGCCGCGAGGCTCTTGGTCAACCGCGGTCCGGTTTCGTAGAAGACCAGCGTCGCATCCAGTCCCGCCAATTCGTCAAGCGCTTCGCGCCGCGCCTTCTCCTTGGCCGGGAGGAATCCCGCGAACAGGAAACGATCGTTGGGGAGCCCCGACAGCGTCAGCCCGGCGATGGCGGCGCAGGCCCCGGGCAGCGTCGTGATCGGCACGCCTGCCTCGCGCGCATCGGAGACCAGGCGATATCCGGGGTCCGACACCAGCGGAGTCCCGGCATCGCTGACCAGCGCCACCGCCTTGCTCCGCATCGAATCGACCAGGCGCGCACGATCCTTCTCGCCGCTGTGATCGTCGTAGCGCCACAGCGGCTGCGAGATACCGTGGTGCTTGAGCAGCTTGCCGGTGACCCGCGTGTCCTCGCACGCCACGCCGTCGCACCGCCGCAGCACGTCGAGCGCGCGCAGCGTGATGTCGCCGAGATTGCCAATAGGCGTCGCGACAATATAGAGGCCGGGTTGGAGCGGATCGCCCATGGAACCGCTCATGGACTATCGGGAGCATCGAGTCATGACCGGATTTGCGCGCCACAAGCCATTGGGCCGCCGCGGCTTCCTCGCCGGGCTCGCGCTGGCGCTGCTCGGCGGCTGCTCGATCATCCCCAAGGGCGCACCGGCCGAAGCGCCTCCGCCTGTCCGCGTCGAACCGGCCGCGACCACGAGCAACCTGCCCGACGAGGAAGGCTACCATCGGATCGCTCTGCTCGTGCCGCTGTCGGGCGAGAACGAACGCGCCGGATCTTCGATCGCCAATGCGGCGACGACCGCGGTGATCGACACCGGCGCGCAGAATATCCGGGTCACCACCTACGACACCGCGCCGGGTGCGGCCGCCGCCGCGCGCGAGGCGATGGCGGACGGAAACCGCCTGATCCTCGGCCCGCTGATGGGCGAGAACATCGATGCGGTCGCCAGCGTCGCGGGACAGTACGACGTCCCGGTAATCTCGTTCTCCAACGATGCGACGCAGGGCCAGCGAGGCGTTTTCCTGATGGGAACGCAGCCCGCGCAGTCGATCGAGAACACGGTACGATATGCTTCCTCGCGCGGCCTCCGCCGGATCGCCGCACTGGTGCCGACCGGGGCCTATGGCGACCGTGCGGCCGAAGGACTGGTCTCGGCCACCCGCGCCTACGGCGCGACGTTCGCCGGGATGGAGCGCTACGATCGCGGCAACACCTCGATCCGCAGCGCCGCGATGCGGCTGCGCGAGCGGGGCGGCTACGATGCCGTGCTGATCGCCGATGGTGGACGGCTCGCGACGATCGCCGCCCCGGTACTTAAGCCGAGCGGCAGCAACGTCCAGATCCTCGGAACAGAATTGTGGAGCGGCGATGACGCGATCTACGATGCGCGCGAACTGCGCGGGGCATGGTTTTCGGCGGTCACCGACGAACGCTGGGCGCAATTCGCGCAAAGCTATGCCCAGCGCTTCGGCACGCGGCCATTCCGGATCGCCACCCTCGGCTTCGATGCGGTGCTGATCACGCTGAACATCGCCAACGACTGGGACGTGGGCGACGAATTTCCCACCACCCGGCTCTACGGCCGCGGAGGGTTCCTCGGGACCGACGGGATCTTTCGCTTCGGTTCGAACGGGATCGGCGAGCGCGCGTTCGAACTGCGCGAAGTCCGCGCCAACACTACAGAAGTTATCGAACCCGCGCCCACGCGCTTCGTCGACTGAGCAAAACCGCACCGCCGCGCTTGTTCGCAGGCATCGCGAAGGTGTAGTTCGGGACCATGGCAGACGGACTGTTCGACGACGGCGCGGCCGATACCCCGCGCGAAAGCTATGATTCCTCCTCGATCGAGGTGCTGGAAGGGCTCGAGCCCGTCCGGCGGCGCCCCGGCATGTATATCGGCGGGACCGACGATCGCGCGCTCCACCACCTTGCCGCCGAAGTGCTCGACAACGCGATGGACGAGGCGGTCGCGGGCCACGCCTCGCGGATCGAGGTCGTGCTCGAGGAAGACAATCGCCTCACGATCGCCGACAATGGTCGCGGCATCCCGGTCGACGAGCATCCCAAATATCCGGGCCAGTCGACGCTCGAGGTGATCCTCACGACGCTCCATTCGGGCGGCAAGTTCTCAGGGAAAGCCTACGCCACCAGCGGCGGTCTGCACGGGGTCGGCGTCAGCGTGGTCAACGCGCTGTCCTCGCACACCCGGGTCGAGGTCGCGCGCGACAAGAAACTCTACGCGCAGGAATTCGCCAGGGGCCATGCGCTCGGCAAGATCGAGGAAATCGGCGCCGCGCCCAATCGCCGCGGTACGACCGTCTCCTTCACCCCAGACACCGAGATCTTCGGCGACCGCCAGTTCAAGCCCAAGCGGTTGTTCAAGCTCGCCCGCTCGAAGGCCTATCTCTACGCCGGCGTCGAGATCCGCTGGAAATGCGCGCCCTCCCTCGCGGGCGAGGACGTGCCCGAAGAGGCGGTGTTCAAGTTCCCCGGTGGCTTGGCCGATCACCTCGCCGAACAGGTTGGCGCGCGCGAATGCGTGACCGCGCAGCCCTTCACCGGCAAGCAGGATTTCCCCGAAGAACAGGGCCGCGTCGAATGGGCGATCGCCTGGCCGCTCTATTCGGACGGTTCGACCAGCTGGTACTGCAACACCGTGCCGACCCCCGACGGCGGCACGCACGAGCAGGGGCTGCGCGCCGCCCTGACGAAGGGACTGCGCGCCTTCGGCGAGCTCACCGGCGTAAAGAAAGCCAAGGACATCTCCGCCGACGACGTGATGAACGGCGCCGAGATCATGCTCTCGGTCTTCATCCGCGATCCGCAATTCCAGTCGCAGACCAAGGACCGGCTGACCTCGCCGGAGGCTGCGCGCCTGGTCGAGAACGCGGTGCGCGATCATTTCGACCATTTCCTCTCGGACAACATGGACCGCGGCAAGGCATTGCTCGGCCAGGTGATGGAACGGATGGACGAGCGGCTCCGGCGCAAGCAGGAACGCGAGATCAAGCGCAAGACCGCGACCAACGCCAAGAAGGTCCGCCTGCCCGGGAAGCTCACCGATTGCTCGGGCGAAGGCGATGGCGAAACCGAACTGTTCATCGTCGAAGGCGATTCCGCCGGCGGCAGCGCCAAGCAGGCGCGCAACCGCAAGACTCAGGCGATTCTCCCGATCCGCGGCAAGATTCTCAATGTCGCCTCGGCCAGCGCCGACAAGATCCGCGCCAACACCGAAATCGCCGACCTCACCCTCGCTCTCGGCTGCGGCATCCGCAAGGATTGCGACCCTGAAAAGCTGCGCTACGACAAGATCGTCATCATGACCGACGCCGATGTCGACGGAGCGCATATCGCGACGCTGCTGATGACCTATTTCTTCCAGGAGATGCCCGAACTGGTGCGCAAGGGGCACCTGTTCCTCGCCCAGCCCCCGCTCTATCGCCTGACCGCGGGCAAGGTCAGTCGCTACGCGCGCGACGAGGCGCATCGCAAGGAACTCGAGGAAACCGTCTTCAAGGGCAAGAAGGTCGAGGTCGGCCGCTTCAAGGGTCTTGGCGAGATGAACCCGCAGCAGCTCCGCGAAACGACGATGGACCCCGACAAGCGCAGCCTGATCCGCATCACCCTGCCCCACGAGTTCGAAGACCGGGCGGTGGTGAAAGACCTCGTCGACCGATTGATGGGCCGAAACCCCGAACACCGCTTCGACTTCATCCAGAACAATGCCGGGGAGTTCGACCGCGAGATGATCGACGCGTGACGGTTGCGCTCCGCGGGACAGGCAACTATCGGCTTAACCGGACGATTAAACCGACAGGATATCCATGACCGACAAGCGCTTCGAAGGCACGCAATCCTATATCGCGACCGAGGATCTCAAGGTCGCCGTCGATGCCGCCGTCACGCTCCGCCGCCCACTGCTCGTCAAGGGCGAGCCGGGCACCGGCAAGACCGTGCTCGCGCACGAAATCGCCAAGGCGATCGACGCACCGCTGATCGAGTGGAACGTCAAGTCGACCACCAAGGCACAGCAGGGCCTCTACGAATACGACGCGGTCGCGCGCCTGCGCGACGGCCAGCTCGGCGACGAGCGCGTCCACGACATCTCGAACTACATCAAGAAGGGCAAATTGTGGGAGGCGTTCACTTCGCCCGAACTGCCCGTGCTGCTGATCGACGAGATCGACAAGGCCGACATCGAGTTCCCCAACGACCTGTTGCAGGAGCTCGATCGGATGAGTTTCGACGTCTACGAGACGCATGAGCGGATCGAGGCGAAGGAACGCCCGATCGTCGTCATCACCTCGAACAACGAGAAGGAACTGCCCGACGCCTTCCTGCGCCGCTGCTTCTTCCACTACATCAAATTCCCCGATCGCGAGACGATGCAGGCGATCATCGACGTCCACTTCCCCGGCATCCAGAAGGCGCTCGTAACCAAGGCGATGGAGATCTTCTACGAGCTGCGCGAAGTGCCCGGCCTCAAGAAGAAGCCGAGCACGTCGGAACTGCTCGACTGGCTCAAGCTGCTGCTCAACGAGGACATGCCGCTCGACGTGCTGCAGGACTCCAACCCGAACAGCGCTGTCCCGCCGCTGCACGGCGCGCTGCTCAAGAACGAGCAGGACGTGATGCTGTTCGAACGCCTCGCCTTCATGGCGCGTCGCCAGAGCTGAGACGCAAAAGGGCGGCTCCCGCAGGAACCGCCCTTGCCCCCTCGTCTCCCCTCCGGAAAACTTAGCTGAACTTGTAGGCGATCTCGAAGTCGCCCCAGCGCTTGCCGTCGATATAGATCGGCACGTAGACGTTGCGCACGACATGGTAGGTCTGCCCGTCGCCTTCCTGGCGATAGACGGCCATCATGTAGGGCGCGGTGCTTTCCTTGGCCTTCTGGTCGATCGGGTCGAGGATCATCCGGCCGTTGCGGCAATATTTGGTGTCGTGGGTGAGATCGCCGGTCGGTGCTTTCGACATCTCGCTGGTATGCGCCGGGAGATAGCCGTTGCGGTCGGTACAGGCAGTGGCGACGATCCGCGGGTTCGACGCCGTGTAGCGATCGAGCAGCGGGCGGATGTTGTCATGCGCCCAGGCCATCAGGCGGGTGCGGTAGCGCGGCGGGTTGCTGCCCGCGATCGGCTGGTAATCGTCGTCGAAGACGTCGGCCTCACTGATCTCGCCACTGGCGATGGCCGATTCCATCAGCTGAGCGGCCTCGTTCGCGGCAATCTTCGCCTGCTCGACCATCTCGCTGTCTTCGGGTGAGAGGCCCGCATGGACGATATGGTCGAACATCGAATTGGCCGTCATCTCGAGCTCGCCGACGCGCCGATTGGCGTCTTCGAGTTGCGATTCGTTGCGCACGGTCGCGCTGGCGAACTGGTTCATCACTTCCTGCACGCGTGCGACGTGGTCGCTGATCGTACCGGTCGCGCCGGTGATCTGTTCGTTCTGGCGGTCGACCTCGCCGACCAGCTCGTTGACGCCGAGCAGCGTCTGTTCGATCTGGGCGACCGAGGACTTGGTCTGGCTGCTGGCCTGCGCGCCGTCCTCGATCTGCTGAATCACACGTTCGGCCTGGCCACCGAGCGCATCGATCGTGTGGTTGATTTCCTCTGTCGCGCCGCGGGTGTCGCGCGCGAGGCTCTTCACCTCGTCGGCAACGACCGCGAAGGTCCGGCCGGCCTCGCCCGCGCGCATGGCCTCGATCGTGGCATTGAGCGCGAGGATATTGGTGGTTTCCGCGATCGTGTCGATCTTCTGCGAGCAGGCGCGCACCTGCTCCATCGCGGCGGTGAAATCGGTGACGTGCCGGGTCAGCGAATCGACCAGCGACAGGAGATCCGTAATCTGGTTGAGCGAACCCTTGATGAGGACGGTGCCTTCGTCGAGCCGGGCGCGGGCGCGTTCGGACAGGGCCCGCGCTTCGGCGCTCGAGGTCGCGACCTGGCGCTGATCCTCTTCGAGAGCGGCAACCGTGCCCTGCAGCGCGGCCTGTTCCTCGCGCAGGCGCTCGGAAGAGCGGATCACGCCTTTGACGATCCCCGCCACATCGGTGCAACCGACGGTCACTTCGCCGCAGCTCTCCGGAATACGATTGATCGCACTCTGGCTTGCGCTCTCGATTTTGCTAAGTTCCATCGGCATCTGGCTCTCTGTTTGTTATCGCGCGCCATGCGTAAGCCAGGTTGGTTATCGTCGGGTTAAGCCTTGCACTGGAGCGGTCATGTTTTTCAATTTCGTCGATGAGCTGCGCGAGGCGGGCATTCCCGCGAGCTTCAAGGAACACCTCACGCTGATCGAGGCGCTCGATCGCGACGTGATCGAGCAGACCCCCGAAGCCTTCTATTACCTGAGCCGTGCGACCTTCGTGAAGGACGAGGGCCTGCTCGACCGGTTCGACCAGGTGTTCGACAAGGTCTTCAAAGGATTGCTGACCGATTACGGCCAGGATCCGGTCGACATCCCTGAGGAATGGCTGAAAGCGGTCGCCGAAAAATTCCTCACGCCCGAGGAAATGGCCGAGATCGAGGCGCTCGGCGACTGGGACGAGATCATGGAGACGCTCAAGAAGCGGCTCGAGGAGCAGCAGGAACGCCACGAGGGCGGCAACAAGTGGATCGGCACCGGCGGAACCTCTCCTTTCGGCCATTCGGGCTACAATCCCGAAGGCGTCCGCATCGGCGGCCAGAGCAAGCACAAGCGTGCGGTGAAAGTGTGGGAAAAGCGCGAGTTCAAGAACCTCGACAACACCCGCGAGCTCGGCACCCGCAACATCAAGATGGCCCTGCGCCGGCTGCGCCGCTTCGCGCGGGAGGGCGCGGCGGACGAACTCGATCTCGACGCGACCATCGAAGGCACGGCCAAGCAGGGCTGGCTCGACATCCACATGCGGCCCGAGCGGCACAATGCGGTGAAATTGCTGCTGTTCCTCGATGTCGGCGGGTCGATGGATCCTTTCATCAAGCTGGTCGAGGAGCTGTTCAGTGCCGCGACGAGCGAGTTCAAGAACCTCGAATTCTTCTACTTCCACAACTGCCTCTACGAAGGTGTGTGGAAGGACAATCGCCGCCGCTGGAGCGAGCGTACCAAGACCTGGGACATCCTCCACAAGTTCGGCCACGACTACAAGATCGTGTTCGTCGGCGATGCCGCGATGAGCCCTTACGAGATCACCCATCCGGGCGGCTCGGTCGAGCACTTCAATGAGGAAGCGGGCACCGCGTGGATGAAGCGTGTGACCGATACCTATCCGGCCGCGGTGTGGATCAACCCGGTGCCCGAGAAGCAGTGGGGCTATTCGCAAAGCACCAGGATGATCCGCGAACTGATGAAGGACCGGATGTACCCGCTGACGATCGACGGGCTCGACGACGCGATGCGCGAATTGAGCCGCAAGCAGGGATAGTGTATAAGCTACGGCAATCAGGAGAGAAAACATGAGAGCCGCCCTCGCCCTGCTGCCCCTGTTATTGACCGGCGCGACCGATGAGGACGCCGCCGAGGCGGATGGGACGAATGATGCGCTCCCCGCCGCCCCCGTCCTTCGCGAGAGCGCACCCGAGCAGTTCACCATCCCCGATCGTGGCCGGATCGATAAGGAGCGGTGCAACGATTACATCCGCCAGGTCCGCCGCGATCGCGACCTGCCCGAACTGCGCCGCGAGCCCGCCGAACCGGGCGACGCCGCGCTATGGTCGGCGGTCGACCGGCGGATCGACGGCTGCCCGGTTCTCGTCCGGCACGGCAACCCCGACGATATTCACCCCTTTCCCGAGCCGAGCGACGGCCCGCTCTTCCGACGCATTCCGGTCGACGACTGACTGACGGATAGGGGCCATTCCAACGCGCCATAGCCGTTTCGTCGCCATCCGGCGGCGGCTGGAAGAGTATACGCCGCCGGCAGGCTGGCCGAGCTGGCTCTACGAATTCCTCCTGTTCGGCTTCAAGCAGGCCTGGGCGTGCCTGTTCGGGGGCCTGCTCCTCGCGCTCCTGCTGGCGACGCATTTCTTCTATCCCGCCGATGCTGCGCTGCATCGCTACGATTTTCTCACGCTATCAGCCATCGCGCTCCAGCTGGCGATGCTCGGCTTCAAGCTGGAGACCCCGCGCGAGGCGCTGGTGATCCTGATCTTCCATGTCGTCGGCACGGTGATGGAACTGTTCAAGACCGCCGCCGGATCGTGGGTCTATCCCGAGGCGAGCGTGCTTCATATCGGCGCCGTCCCGCTGTTCTCGGGGTTCATGTACGCCGCGGTCGGCAGCTATATCGCGCGGGTCTGGCGCATCTTCGACTTCCGCTTCAGCCATTATCCGCCGCGCTGGGCGACCTGGCTGCTGGCAATCGCGGTCTACGTCAACTTCTTCGCACATCACTGGACGGTCGACATTCGTTACCCGCTGTTCGCCGGCGCGGTGCTGCTGTTCTGGCGCACCCGGATCTGGTTTCTCAACTGGCGCGAACACCGCTGGATGCCGCTACTGCTCGGCCAGCTGCTCGTCGCGGTCTTCATCTGGTTTGCGGAGAATATCGGCACATTCGCCCAGGCCTGGAGCTACCCCGGGCAGGAGGACGGCTGGGAGATGGTCTCGCTTTCCAAGCTCGGCAGCTGGTTCCTGCTAATGCTGATCAGCTTCGTGTTGGTCGAACTGGTGCAGCCGGCAAGGGAACGCGATCAGTCGCAATAGGGCTTTCGATCAATCCCCCGAATTTGGCCACCGGCCCGGTCTCTCGACACTCAGATCGGTTCGACCAGTCTTTGCTGCGCGAACCATTCGAGTAGCGCGTCGATTTCGCCAGCCGGATGATGCGAAAACCGCGCCCGGAGTTGTCGATCCTGGAACATCGATGCTCCTGCCAGCCAATGCGCCACTTCCGCGAGATAACCCAACGGATAGGTAGCGTCTCCCGCAATCGCGACCGAGCCGGAGAGCGGCTGAAGGATCTCCAGGGGCACCTGCGTTCGACGCCAAGCCCGGGCGGGTCGCGCGGAATTATCGGCAATCTGTTCCGGAGCGTGCAGCCCACGTTGCCGCACGACAACGTCCTCGGCAAAACCCTTCGAGGTCAATATCGAACCAAGCCGTTCGGCGAGCATCGCGAGATGCGCCTGCAATGCCTCGGGCGCGGCTTCCCCCGACGGCAGATATTCACGAAAGGCCGGATCGTCGAGCGCGAGGTCACGCGCCAGATCGAGCAGCACGGTCCCGTATAGAGGTTGAACCGCAAACGTCAGGTGAAGGGATCGGTCGGACACGGCAATCGCGTCGTGATAAAAACCGCGAGGGATATATAGCAGATCGCCCGGGCGCATGCGCACCTGCTTGAACGGCGCTCCCTTGCTCCGTTCGATAGCATCCTGGTCTTGCAGCACCGTCGCGGTCGTCGGTACCTCGGCGCGGCGATCGTATATGGTCCAGTCCTTTTCGCCCTCGCACTGCACCACAAACACTTCGTGCGGGTCGCAATGGCTCGCAAAGCCCTGAATGCCCCGTTTGGAGGCGTATAGATTTACGCCAACCTTGGCGGCAAATTCTCTGGACAGCATTGCGCACACGCTGCGAATGTCGGGACGAATGTCTTCGATGCCATCGAGCACCAAGCTGGCGCCGAGATCCATCATCACTTCGACCAGCCCCGGATCGGGCTGCCTCGTCCTGCCGGATGCCGTCTCGCGGGACGTCACATAGTGCTCCTGCGCCACGCGCTGCCGATTCAGGACGAGTTTGAGCCCTGTTTCACGCCATTGCGGGAGCAACCCGACCAGGTCGGATACTTCCTGCCACCGCATCATGGCCGCGCGAGGCGCATCTACGCCGCCGACAATGTGGTGGGGTGCGCGGCCATAATAACCTTCAACGAACTCATTGGCCGGCATTGGCGCCAAGAACTCGGCGAAGGTCGGCGCGCTCATTGATACAGGATCCTTGCTGCTGTCAGCTCCTGCCACGCGGCTTCGTCTGCGCTCGCGAGTGCTTCGAGATCACCCGGCTCACTCCCCGGATCGTCGACCCATTCACGCAAGGCGGGTCCGCCATTGATCACGTCGATGGCGAGCCGGTCGAACTCGTACTCGTAGGGAAAATCGCGCCAAAGTTCGTATTCGGGGTGGAGGTTGCGGATCGCCTTGAAGGCGAGCGCCTGCAACCGCCACGGCCGGAACGTGGCGTGATCGTAGAACGGCCCCTCCGCATGGATCATCAACGCCGAGCAGAGCTTGCCCTGGTGCTTGTGGAAGGTCGGCTCGAACCAGGTTTCGCGCAGCGCGCACCCCTTGAGCCAGTCGGGGGCGAGGCGCTCCATTTCCGCGCGAACCGCGGCGGCATCGAGATCTGGCGCGCCGAACAACACTTCGAGCGGGCGGGTGGTGCCCCTGCCCTCGCTCAGCGTCGCGCCCTCGATCATCACCGTCCCGGCATAGGCGCGAGCCATGTTGACGTTGGCGGCGTTGGGGCTCGGGTTGATCCAGACGCGGTCCGCCGGCCAGCCATGGCCAGGCCCGTCCGGATCCCAGCCTTCCATCCCGATCACCCGGTAGTCGACGTCGAGATTGAAATGCTCGACGAACCAGCTGCCCATCTCGCCCATGGTCAGTCCGTGCCGCATCGGCATCGGCGCAGCGCCGACGAAGCTCTCCTGCCCCGGGAGCAACAGCGTACCTTCGACCGGCCGGCCCGCGGGGTTGGGCCGGTCGAGCACCCACACGCTCTTGCCGTGCTTGGCGGCTTCCTCGAGCAGATAGAGCAGCGTGGTGACGAAGGTGTAGATCCGGCAGCCGAGGTCCTGCAGGTCGAACAGGAACACGTCGGCGGTCGACATCATCTGGCCAGTGGGGCGCCGGACTTCGCCGTAGAGGCTGAAGACCGGAATCCCGTGGACCGGATCGGTTTCGTCCGCGGTCTCGACCATGTTGTCCTGCTTGTCGCCCTTGAGCCCGTGCTGCGGGCCGAAGGCGCTGGTCACCTTGACGCCGGCAGCGATCAGCGCATCGAGGCTGTGCGTGAGGTCTTCGGTGACCGACGCCGGATGGGCGAGCAACGCGACGCGGCGCCCGTCGAGCGGGGCGCGGAGGGCGGGATCGGCGATCAGCCGGTCGATACCGTTCTTCATGCAGGAGGCGGTGCCGCAAGCCGCGCGGTGAAGCAAGCCGGGTCGTGGAAATCGGGGGCCTCGCCGCCGTGCTGCAGGGCCCAGTAGCTCAGGATTCCGCCCTCCTCCTCGATCACCGCGGTGAATCCCATGGCGCAAGCGATCGTCGGCAGGCCTTGCGCGGGGACCGCCGCATCGAAGATCGCGAAGGTGCTGCCCTGCCGCATCGTGCTATCGGGCTCGCGCGGCATCGGTCGCTCGGCCATGCCCTCGCGCGGGGCGTTGAAATCGTAGGCGGCCCAGCGTTCCGAAGGCGAGAAGTTGAGCTCGACATAGCCGCTCTCGCCGTCGGGCTGGAGAAATGCTTCGAAGCAGGTCGTGCGCCATAGCCCGTCGGCGCGGCCCTTGCCCGCAAAGGCCGGCACGACCAGCGCACCACTGCCCTCGATCCGCCAGCGCAGGCGCAACCAGTTGGCGTCATGGCCGATCACCTTGGCGCTGACGCCGCGGACCTGCGCCGGGGGATGCGCCGGGTGCGGCACCAATTCATGCGTTTGCGTTTGCATCGATCCCGCCTCGTGGTAGCGCGCTTCGCATCATGACCGACTACAAATCCGACCTGATGCGCGTGCTGCAGACCCGCGGCTATATCCACCAGACGACCGACGCGGAAGGCCTCGACGCCCTCGCCGCCACTCAGGTCGTCCCGGGATATATCGGTTTCGACGCAACCGCGCCCAGCCTCCACATCGGTAGCCTGGTGCAGATCATGATGCTGCGCCGGCTCCAGCAGGCCGGGCACAAGCCGATCGTCGTGATGGGTGGCGGGACGACCAAGGTCGGCGATCCCTCGGGCAAGGACGAAAGCCGCAAGCTTCTCGACGAAGCGGCAATCAACGCCAATATCGCCGGGATCCGCAAGGTCTTCGAGCGCCTGCTCACGTTCGGCGACGGACCGACCGACGCGATCCTCGTCAACAATGACGAGTGGCTGAGCCAGCTCGGCTATATCGAATTGCTGCGCGATGTCGGCCCGCACTTCACCGTCAACCGCATGCTGACCTTCGATTCGGTCCAGCTCCGGCTGGAGCGCGAGCAGCCGCTGACCTTCCTCGAATTCAACTACATGATCCTCCAGGCCTACGATTTCCGCGAGCTGGCGCAGCGCTACGATTGCCGCCTGCAGATGGGCGGCAGCGACCAGTGGGGCAATATCGTCAACGGGATGGAGCTCGCCCGCCGGATGGACGGGCGCGAACTGTTCGGGCTCACCACCCCGCTGCTGACCACCGCCGACGGCGCCAAGATGGGCAAGACCGCGGCTGGCGCTGTGTGGCTCAACGAGGACCAGCTCCCGGCCTACGATTTCTGGCAGTACTGGCGCAATGTCGACGACCGCGACGTCGGGCGTTTCCTCAAGCTGTTCACCGACCTCCCGCTCGACGAGATCGCCCGGCTCGAGGCGCTCGAGGGACGCGACATCAACGAAGCCAAGATCGTCCTCGCCGACGAAGTCACCAAGCTGGTGCGGGGCGAAGCCGCCGCGCGCTCGGCCCGCGAGACAGCGCAGTCGACCTTCGACGAGGGCGGAATGGGCGAGGACCTCCCGACGCTACCGGTCGCCGACGAGGGAATCACCGTGGTGATGGCCTGCACCGCGCTCGGCCTGACCGCTTCCAACGGCGAGGCGAAACGCAAGGTCAAGGAAGGCGCGGTCAAGCTCGACGACGAACGGATCGACGATCCCCAGCGCCTCCTGCGCGTCGCTCCCGGCGGCACCCATCGCCTAAGCGTGGGCAAGAAGCGGCACGGGATCCTCGTCCCTCAATAGGGCCGTCTTTACCGTTTGTTGGCGAATTTAGACCAGAACGAGTCGCGCGATATTTTGAACAAGGAGCGGTCGCGATGGGTGCTGGTGCACAGCTTTCTGTTACCGATAAACGCCGGGCGGCACGCCACCCGGTGAGCCACAAGGTGATCGGGGAGCACCGTGCCGCGGGCGACGTGCACATGCATATCGTCAACCTTTCGGCCCAGGGATTCATGATCGACGGCCAGACCGAGCTCGGGCGCGGCGAACGCGTGACGATCCGCCTTCCGGTCGTCGGCCAGATCGAGGCCCATCTCATCTGGCAGACCGACGATCGCGCCGGCTTCCAGTTCGAACGGATCATCCGGGTCGACGATTTCAACCGGCTGATCGACGAGGTCCAGCCGAATCCGCGCCTGCGCTCGCCGCGGGCGGTCTGAATTTCGCGAAATTGCGACGAACGGCGATAAGCATTCGACGAACGCCCGTCGGGCCCTTGAGATAATATATCATCACGCTAATTGGGGTGCATGGACACCACGATCAGACTGGGCATCGCCCTTCTCGCCTCGACCGCCCTCGCCCCCGCCGCCTTCGCACAGGATGTGGGAGAAACGGACCAGCGTAGCGACGATCACAAGCACGGCAGCGAACCGGTGGAGATCGTCATCACCGGGGCCCTGCCCGACAGTACGCTGCTCGAAAACGTCCGCACGCTCGACGAGAACGCGATCGTCACGGAACTCGATACCCAGATCGGCGAGGTACTCGACACCCTTCCCGGCGTGTCGACGAGCGGGTTCGCGCCGGGCGCGTCGCGCCCCGTCATCCGCGGGTTCGACGGCGAGCGCGTCAAGCTCCTGATCGATTCGATCGGCTCGATCGACGCCGCCGACATCTCAGTCGACCACGGTGTCACTATCGATCCGCTGATCGTCGACCACATCGACGTCGTCCAGGGTCCTGCGGTGCTGCTCTTCGGTGGCGAGGCCATCGGCGGCGCGGTCAACGTGATCGATCGCCGCATTCCGCGGGAATTGCCCGAGGGCGGTTTTCGTATCGATGCGCTGGCCTCCTATGGCAGCGCCGCCGACTTCCGCGCACTGTCGGGATCGGCCGAAGCCGCGATCGGGAGCGGCTTCGTGTTCCACGTCGATGGCTCCTTCAGCGAAAGCGACGACCTCAGGGTCGGGGGCCGATTGGTCAGCGACGCGTTCCGCGCCGAACTGCTCGCCGATGCGGCAGAAGAGCGCGAGGAAGGCCATCCCGACGAAGCCGCAGAGCTCGAAGAGGCCGCCAACGCTACCGACCGCGTACCCAACACCTTCACCGAGGCGACCTCGTTCGGTGGCGGCTTCGCCTATATCGGCGATCGTGGCACCTTCGGATTCTCGGCGCGTCATTACGATACGCGCTACGGCGTGCCGGGCCGCCCCGGGGGCGGACATGCGCATGAAGAAGAGGAAGGCGGGGAAGAAGAAGAGGCCCCGGTCTCGATCGACCTACAGCAGACCCGCTACGATTTCCGCGGCACGCTCGAATTCGACGGGTTCTTCGAAAGCGCGCTGCTGCGCTTCGGTTACGCCGAATACGATCATATCGAGTTCGAGGGCGACGAGGTCGGCACGACTTTTGATCGCGAAGCTTTCGAGGGCCGGATCGACCTCGTCCAGCGCGACCGCAATGGCTGGCACGGCCATGTCGGCGCGAGCTACACCTCGAGCGACCTCGAGATCGTCGGCGAGGAAGCCTTCTTCCCGGGCAGCCGCGATCGCAATTTCGCGCTGTTTACGCTTCAGGCTGTCGACATCGGCGCGCTGACCCTCGATGCGGCGGCCCGCTACCAGAAGGATTCGATCGAGAATCGCCAGCTCGGCGTCTCGCGCGAGTTCGACCTCTTTTCGGGTGCCCTGGGCGTTGCCTACCGGTTCCTCGACGACGACCTTATCGTCGGGGCCCAATATATCCGGGGCGCACGTGCGCCTTCCAATTCCGAACTCCTGTCGAACGGCTTGCATGTCGCGACCCAGGCCATCGAAGTCGGCAATCCCGACTTCGGCCAGGAGACGAGCAACCAGTTCGAGGCCTATGCCCGCTACGAGGCGAACGGTTTCAGGTTGAGCGCGACCGGCTTCCACATCGATTTCGACGGCTTCATCACCGCCTTCGACAGCGGTGCGGAGGACGAGGGCTTCCCGATCTTCGAATACCGGCAGGTGCCCGCCAGGTTCACCGGCTTCGAGCTCGATGGCGCGGTCCCGCTCATCCGTTCCGAAGCGTTCTCGCTGACCGCAGAGGCGGCGGCGGAATTCGTCCATGCCGAACGCGAAGGCAATCTCCCGGTCCCGCGCATCCCGCCATTCCAGCTGAGCGGCGGACTGCGCGCCGAAGCGGGCGCATTCCGCGTGAGCGCGGATGTCGAACATAATTTTGAACAGGACCGGGTCGAACCCGGCGCCGCTCCGGTCGCAGCCTACACGCTGGTCAATGCCGCGATCACCTGGCAGCCGCTGGCCGACAACGAGGCGCTGACGCTCTCGCTGGTCGGAGACAACCTTTTCGACGAAGTCGGTCGACGCGCGACCAGCTTCACCCGCGACTTCCTGCCGATCGCGGGCCGCGACATCCGTCTGACCGCCAAGCTGCGCTTCTAGCGCCTCCGCTCTCGCCGCGCCCTTGGCAAGCCCCGAACGGCCTGCCATGGCGCGGTAATGAGCGAACCCGCCTCCCCTGCCGGATCGAGCACGGCGACCGAAGGCGGGTCCCCGCTGAGGATCGCCAATTTCCGCAATTATTGGCTCGCGCGCCTGACCATGACGCTGGGCCAGTATGCGATGATGCTGATCATCGGCTGGCAGACCTATACGCTGGCGCGGGATGGCGGGATGAGCGTGGGCGAGGCGTCGGGCCAACTGGCGCTGATCGGCCTGCTTCAGTTTCTTCCGCTCTTCGTGCTCACGCCGTTTTCGGGACTGGCGGCGGACCGGCTCGATCGCCGCAACCTCGCGCGGCTGACGGTCCTGCTCCAGCTCGCCTGTGCCGGGGCGCTCGCCTTCGTGACCTGGCAGGATTCGGTCAGCCTGTTCTGGCTGTTCGGCATCGCCGTGGTGCTCGGCGTGGTCCGCGCCTTCAACGGCCCGGCGCTGTCGGCCCTCGCCCCCAACCTCGTGCCCAAGGCGATCCTGCCCAACGCGATCGCGCTGTCCTCGATCGCTTGGCAGAGCGGGATGATCGTCGGCCCGGCGATCGGCGGCTATCTCTACGCCATCATGCCGTTCCTTCCCTACGCAGTGGCGGCGGGCTTGTTCGCCTGTGCGATCGTTTTCCTGAGCCGTATCGGCGAGGTCCCGCGCAGCCCGATCCCCGGGGCGAAACATCCGATCGGACAAATCGTCGACGGTTTGCACTACGTGGTGCGGAACAAGATGGTGCTCGGCGCGATCACCCTCGACCTATTCGCGGTGTTCCTCGCCGGAGCGACCGCCCTGTTCCCGGTCTATGCCCGCGATATCCTCCAGGTCGGCGAGACCGGCCTCGCGCAGCTCGCCATGGCTCCTGCGATCGGAGCGACGGTGACCGCAGCGTGGTTTTCGTTCCGCCCGCTCAAGACCAATGTCGGCCCCAAGATGCTGGTCGCCGTCGCCGTGTTCGGGGCCGCGACGATCGTGTTCGGCCTGTCGACCTCGATGCCGCTCAGCCTCGCCATGCTATTCATCGTCGGCGCGGCGGACATGTTCTCGGTCTACATCCGCCAGTCGCTGATTCAGCTCCACACGCCCGACGACAAGCGCGGACGGGTTTCGGCGGTCAGCCTGCTGACGATCTCCGCTTCGAACGAATTCGGCGACTTTTTCTCGGGCAGCCTCGCCTTCCTCTTCGGCCCCGTGCTCGCAGTCGTCAGTGGCGGCGTCGGTGCGATCGCCACGGTGGCGCTCTGGACAGGGCTCTTTCCCGTCCTACGTAAGACGAGGACCTTCGACCCGCCCGAAGCATTGGACGAAGAGACCCCCGAAGAACGATTGCAGGAGCACACTCCATGAAAGCCGACAACGTCCTCGCCACCATCGGCAACACGCCGCATATCCGCCTGTCGCGCCTGTTCCCCGATCACGAGGTTTGGGTGAAGTCCGAACGCGCCAACCCCGGCGGCTCGATCAAGGACCGGATCGCGCTCGCCATGGTCGAGGCGGCGGAAAAGGACGGCTCGCTCAAGCCCGGCGGCACGATCATCGAGCCGACCAGCGGCAATACCGGTGTCGGCCTCGCGATGGTCGCGGCGGTCAAGGGCTACCGCCTGATCCTCGCCATGCCCGAGAGCATGAGCGTGGAACGCCGCCGGCTGATGCTCGCCTACGGTGCCGAGTTCCACCTCACGCCCAAGGAAAAGGGCATGAAGGGTGCGATCGCCGGGGCCGAGGAGCTGATGGCGAAGACCGAGAACGCCTGGATGCCGCAGCAATTCGACAACCCGGCCAATGTCGAGGTCCACGTTCGCACCACCGCGCAGGAGATCCTCGAGGATTTCCGCGATTCCCCGCCTGCATACCTCATCACCGGGGTCGGCACCGGCGGCCATATCACCGGCGCAGCCGAGGAATTGAAGAAGACCTGGAAGGACCTGAAAGCCTTCGCGGTCGAGCCCGAGGCATCGCCCGTCATTTCGGGTGGCGATCCCGGTCCGCATCCGATCCAGGGCATCGGCGCGGGCTTCATCCCCTCCAACCTCCACACCGACGCGATCGACGGCGCGATCCAGGTCTCGGCCGACGAGGCCAAGGAATGGGCCCGCCGCTCGGCGCGCGAAGAAGGCCTGCTGGTCGGCATTTCGAGCGGTGCCACGCTCGCCGCGATCGCCAAGAAGGCGTCCGAAATCGACAAGGGCACGCGCATCCTCGGCTTCAACTACGACACCGGCGAGCGTTATCTCTCGGTGCCCGATTTCCTCCCCGAGGAAGGCTGACCGAACCCCAATTCCGGAAACAAAAAGGGCCGCCCCGATGGAGCGGCCCTTTTTCATGGTGACGTCGGCGATCAGGCCGCGGTCTGGAACGCCTCGGGCGAGAGCTCCATCATCGATTTCGAACCGGTCTCGATCTTGCGACGCAGCGCGCCGGCATCGGGCGTGTAGCGATCGCCGAAGTAGCGCGCAGTGACGAGCTTGGCTTCGTAGAACGCCGCATTGCCTTCGCCCGCCTCGAGCTTGGCCTTGGCGACACGCGCCGATTTCAGCCACATCAGGCCGACGGCGACGATCCCCATGATGTGCATGTAGTGATGCGCGCCCGCGCCCAGATCGTTGGGATTGGCCATCGCGTTCTGCATGAACCACATCGTCGCGGCCTTGAGCTCGCCATTGGCCTTCTCGACTTGGCCGGCGAGATCGGCGAGGCCGTCGATTTCCTTCGCCGCCGCGCATTCGTCGTCGACCACCTTGAAGAAGGCCTGCACCGCGCGCCCACCGTTCTGGGCGAGCTTGCGGCCGCACAGGTCCATCGCCTGCACGCCATTGGTGCCTTCGTAGATCTGGGCGATGCGGGCGTCGCGGACATATTGCGACATGCCCCATTCCTCGATGTAGCCATGGCCGCCATAGACCTGCTGCATGTTGGTCGCGATCTCGTAACCCTTGTCGGTGCCGTAGCCCTTGATCACCGGGGTCAGCAGGCTGATGAGGTCGTCGGCCATCTGGCGTTCTTCCTCGCTCGCGGCGGCATGCGACAGGTCGACCTGCAGGGCACCCCACAAGCACAGCGCGCGGAAGCCCTCGGTAAACGCCTTGCCGTCCATCAGCATGCGACGCACGTCGGGATGGACGAACAGCGTGTCGGCGGGCTCGCTGGGTTCGGCCGGGCCAGTCAGAGCGCGGCCCTGGCGCCGATCGCCGGCATAATCGACCGCGTTCTGGTACGACACTTCGGCCTGGCTGAGGCCCTGGATGCCGACCCCGAGGCGCGCAGCGTTCATCATGATGAACATCGCGGCGAGACCCTTGTTCTCCTCGCCGACGAGGTAACCTGTCGCGCCGTCATAGTTCATGACGCAGGTCGAGTTGCCGTGGATTCCCATCTTCTCCTCGATCGAGCCGCACATCACCGTGTTGCGCTCGCCCGGGTTGCCGTCGTCGTCGAGCACGAATTTGGGCACGATGAAGAGCGAGATGCCCTTGGTGCTGTCGGGTGCGTCGGGAGTCTTGGCGAGGACGAGGTGGATGATGTTGTCCGCCATGTCGTGCTCGCCCGAGCTGATGAAGATCTTCGTCCCGGTGATCGCGTAGCTGCCGTCTTTCTGCGGCGCGGCCTTGGTCCGGATCAAGCCGAGGTCGGTGCCGCAATGCGGCTCTGTCAGGTTCATCGTGCCGGTCCATTCGCCCGACACCATCTTGGGCACGTAGGTTTCCTTCTGCTCCTGCGAGCCCTTGGCGAGGATCGCGGCGATCGCACCATTGGTGAGGCCCGGATACATGCCGAAGGCCTGGTTCGCCGAGGACATGAACTCCTCCATCGCGAAACCGATCACGTGCGGCATAGCCTGGCCGCCGAATTCCTCGGGCGCGGTCAGCGTCCCCCACCCGGCTTCGCGGAACTGGTCGAAGGCTTCCTTGAAGCCTTCGGGCGTGGTCACCGAACCATCCTCGTGGCGCGTACAGCCCTGCTCGTCCCCGACGCGATTGAGCGGGAAAAGCACCTCGGCAGTGAACTTGCCGCCTTCTTCGAGCACCGCCGAAACGATGTCGGGCGTGGCATTGGCGAAGGCCGGCAGGTTACCGTATTTCTCGAGCTCGAGGATCTCGTTGATGACGAAATTGGTGTCGCGGACGGGGGCGGTATAGCGGGGCATCGGGAACTCCGGTTCGGGTTTCTGGGATCTACTGTCTGGGGTTCTTCTTCGGCAGTTCGAGGGCTTCGATCTCCTCGACGAAATGGGTGAGCTCGGCGATCGACGAATCGATGTCCTCGCGCTGGCGTTTGAGCTTGGCGATGTGCGCGCGGCATTTCTCGACCGTGACGCGGCGCTGCTCGACCCGCCCGTCGCCGAGATCGTAGAGATCGATCATCTCGCGGATTTCGGACAGGCTGAATCCGACATTCTTCGCCCGCAGGATCCATGCGAGTCGAGCGCGGTCGCGCTGCGAATAGATTCGCTGGAGTCCGTCGCGTTCGGGCTGCACGAGCCCTTCGTCCTCGTAGAATCGCAAGGCGCGGGCGGTGACGCCGAACTCGCGCGTCATCTGCGAGATCGTGAATCGCTCGTCGGGGTCGTCGGTATCAGCCGCCGCAAACATGGCCCTGCATTGCCTTCCCTTAACGTAAACGTCAAGTTTCACTGCGATGAAACGTTGCGCCAAAGCGGCAATCTGTTGCAATGAAGTGACAACGCTTTCCAAAATCGGGACAGACCCGAATGAAGTGTTTGAGATTCGGTCAAACTGGGGAACATTCGTGCCCGCGGTTTGAGGGGACCGCAAAACTGTTCCGCGGCCTCGGCCCGGTTCAGGGAGTTCCGGCCAACGCCCCCCGCAGGGATGGGCGAGCCGGAGACGAAATCGGTTCCGGGAGGCGTGGGGGAACGCCGATCGGGGGACTTCGGTCCGGGCCGGATTCGTTTTCACAGAGCGCCCGGGGCTTCGGCTCCGGGCGCTTTTTTGTGCGCCACATCCTCCGGGGTCAGGCGCGATCGACCACCCGCGCGAAGCAGCCTACCATCACGCGCGCCGCACCCGCCCGCTTGAGCGCAGAAACGCAAGCTTCGCTCGTCGCCCCGCTGGTCAGCACGTCGTCGACCAGCAGGATGTTGCGACCCTTCAATCCTGCCCGCCGCTGCGGGGACACCTCGATCGCACCGCTCAGGGCGCGGCGTCGCGCCGCGCGCCCCAACCCGCCGAGCATCGGGGTCGCCTTCCTGCGCACCAGCGCATCGACGCATAATTCGGCGTCGCTCGCCTCGGCCACCGCTCTCGCGAGAAGCGCCGCCTGATTGTAGCCGCGGCGCCAGATCCGCCAGCGATGGAGCGGGACGGGCACGACCAGCCAACCGTCATCAACCACGGCTGCCTGGCGCGCGATCATTCGCGCCATCATCGGCGCAAGAGCGATCCGCCCGCCATGCTTGAGCGCGAGGATGAGCTTGCGCGAACCCTCGCCATAGAGCGTCGCCGCGGCGATACCGTCATGCCGCGGCGGGCTCTGCAGGCACACACCGCAGAGCGAGCCTTCGGCTTGCTCGATCTCGAAAGGCCACTGGCACAGCGCGCAGCACGGCTCGCCCGGCACCTCGATTTCGGCGAAGCAGTCGCCGCACAGCCCCTGCTGCGCCGCGATCCCGTCGCCGCAAAGCGGGCAGCGCGGCGGGAAGACCGCATCGATCACAGGAGAGAGCGCCTCGATCACGATCGCCGCCCTCCCCCTTGCGGCGCGGCCGCTGAGGCGACAGGGAGAGGCATGGCCACCCCGCAAGTCCCGCAGATCTTCTCGCCGCACCGCCGCCGCCTCGCCCGCCGCCGCGCCGATCCGGGCGAAGCGTCGTACATCCTCGACGACATGGTCGACGACGTCGTCGAACGGCTCGGCTTCATCCGGTTCGAACCTTCGAGGCCGTTGATCGTGGGCGATCGCACCGGACGGCTCGCGGCGACCTTTCCGGGGGCCAAGTCGGCCGACCCAGTTGAGGGGTTCGCCGACGAGCAGCCGTTCGCCGAGGGAGCATACGATTTCATCGCCTGCCTCGGCACGCTCGACACGGTCAACGACCTGCCGGGCGCACTGGTCCATTTGCGCAACGCGCTCGAACCGGGCGCTCTGATGATCGCGAGCTTCGTCGGCGGCGGAAGCCTGCGACAGCTGCGCGACATCATGGCCGCGGCGGATGGCGAGCGCACCGCACCGCGGATCCACCCGCAGGTCGATGTCCGCGCCGGCGCCGAACTGCTCCAGCGCACCGGTTTCGCCGATCCGGTGGTCGACAGCCATCCGCTCTCGGTGCGGTATTCTTCGCTCGCTCGCCTGGTCGGCGACCTCCGCGCGCAGGGGCTTTCGAACGTGCTCGTCGATCGCGGGCCGCCGCTCGGCAAGGCGGCGCTAAAGCGTGCTCGCGACAGGTTCGATGAACTCTCCGATAGAGAAGGCAAGCTATTGGAGAGCTTCGAGATTATCACGCTGAGCGGTCGCCGTCCGAAGCCGCGCTTCTGATCGCGGCCTGCGCCGCGGCGAGCCGTGCGATCGGCACGCGATAGGGTGAAGCGCTGACGTAATCGAGCCCGACCTCCTCGCAGAAGCCGATGCTTGCGGGGTCGCCGCCATGCTCGCCGCAGATCCCGAGCTTGATACCCTCACGCGTCGCGCGACCGCGTTCGACTCCGAGCCGGACCAGCTCGCCGACCCCATCGATATCGATACTGACGAACGGGTCGCGCGCGTAGATGCCGCGCTCGACATATTCGCCGAGGAACTTGCTCGCATCGTCGCGCGAGACCCCCAGCGCGGTCTGGGTCAGGTCGTTGGTCCCGAAGCTGAAGAACTCGGCATCGTGGGCGATATCGCCGGCGGCAAGCGCGGCGCGCGGCAGTTCGATCATCGTGCCGACGAGGTAGTCGAGCGCACAGCCCTGCTCCTCGAACACCTCCTTGGCGACGCGATCGACCAGCGCGCGCAGGATCGCGACCTCGCGGCGAGTCGCAGCGAGCGGGATCATCACCTCGGGCAGCGGCGCTTCGCCGCTATGCTGCTTTACCGCGCAGGCCGCTTCGAAGATCGCGCGCGCCTGCATCTCGTAGATCTCGGGGAAGGTGATGCCGAGCCGGCAACCGCGATGGCCGAGCATCGGGTTAAACTCGTGGAGCTCGTTTGCGCGGCGCTTGAGACGCTCGACATCGTGTCCGGTTGCCGCCGCAACCTCCTCGTAATCGGCCTCTTTCTGCGGCAGGAATTCATGCAGCGGCGGGTCGAGCAGGCGGATGGTGACCGGGAGGCCCGCCATCACCTCGAAGATGCTTTCGAAGTCGGCACGCTGTTCGGGCAGCAGCTTGTCGAGCGCGGCGCGGCGGCCCGCCTCGCTTTCGGCGAGGATCATCTCGCGCACCGCGGCGATCCGCGAGGCATCGAAGAACATGTGCTCGGTGCGGCACAGCCCGATCCCCTCGGCGCCGAAGCCGCGCGCAGTACGGCAGTCTTCGGGCGTTTCGGCATTGGTGCGCACGCGCATGCGGCGCGCTTCGTCGGCCCAGTCCATGATGGTGGCGAAATCGCCGACCAGTTCAGGCTCGATCCGGGCGACTTCGCCCGCCATCACCTCGCCGGTCGCTCCGTCCAACGTCACGACGTCGCCCTCGGCGAAGTCGCGGCCGCCGATCGTCGCCCGGCGTTTGGCGATATCGATCCGCACCTCGGCGGCACCCGACACGCAGGGCCGCCCCATGCCGCGCGCGACCACCGCGGCGTGCGACGTCATGCCGCCCCGCGCGGTCAGGATCCCCTTCGCGGCGTGCATCCCGTGGATGTCCTCGGGGCTGGTCTCGACGCGCACGAGGATGACGTCATGGCCGCCATTTGCCCATTGCTCGGCGGTATCGGCATTGAGCGCGATCCTGCCCGAGGCCGCGCCGGGAGATGCGGGCAGGCCCTTCGCCAGGACGTCGCGCGGCGCATCGGGATCGAGCGAAGGATGGAGCAGCTGGTCGAGCGCCATCGGATCGATCCGCGACACCGCCTCCTGCCGGTCGATCAGCCCCTCGCCCTCCATCTCGACCGCGATCTTGAGCGCGGCCTTGGCGGTGCGCTTGCCGGTGCGCGTCTGCAGCATCCACAGCGTGCCGCGCTCGACCGTGAACTCGATGTCCTGCATATCGCGATAGTGGTTCTCGAGCAGGTCGAACACGCGCGCCAGCTCGGCATAGGGCTCGGGCATGGCCTCTTCCATCGAGGCAGGCTTCGCCCCGGCGGCCTCGCGCGCGGCCCTGGTCAGGTAGCGCGGCGTGCGGATCCCGGCGACGACATCCTCGCCCTGCGCATTGATCAGGTATTCGCCGTAATAGGCGCGTTCGCCGGTCGAGGGGTCGCGGGTGAAGGCGACGCCGGTGGCCGAGGTATCGCCCATGTTTCCGAACACCATCGCCTGGACGTTGACCGCGGTGCCGAGGTCGTGCGGGATGTCGTTGAGGCGGCGATAGACTTTGGCGCGCTCGCTGTCCCAGCTTTCGAACACCGCGCGGATCGCACCCCAGAGCTGGTCGTGCGCGTCCTGCGGGAACGGCGCGTCGTGTTCGCGCACGACGATCGCCTTGAACTCGTCGACCAGCGCCTGCCAGTCTTCGGACTGCATCTCGGTATCGTCGAAGAAGCCCTTGTCTTCCTTTGCGATTTCGAGCGCTTCCTCGAACAGGCCATGGTCGAGGCCGAGCACCACGTCGGAGTACATCTGGATGAAGCGGCGATAGCTGTCCCACGCGAAGCGTTCGTTGCCCGAAGTCGCCGCGAGGCCCCTCACCGTTTCGTCGTTGAGGCCGAGATTTAGGACGGTGTCCATCATCCCCGGCATCGAGATCGCCGCGCCCGAGCGGACCGAGACGAGCAGCGGATCGGCGGCATCGCCGAGCCTCTTGCCCACGGTGCTCTCGATATGCGCGAGCGCCTCGCCCACCGCGTCGCGCAGTTCGGGGGCGAAATCGCCGCCCTGCTCGAGATAGCGCAGGCATTCCTCGGTGGTGATGGTGAAGCCCGGGGGTACCGGCAGGCCGATGCTGGCCATCTCGGCGAGGTTGCGCCCCTTGCCGCCGGTGACGGTCTTGTCCTTCTGCCGCGGGTCCGAATGATCCGCGTCGCCGCCGAAGGGATAGACCGTCTTGTTCATGTTATCGCGTTCCTCGCTGAAGGCATGGACCGGGTGTTACACTGTTCAGGGCGGAAAAACTCAGCCCTCGATTTTCGAGAAATCCGCCACCCGGTGGACGGCGTCGCGGAAGCGCGCGAGCAGGTCGAGCCGGAAGGCGCGCTTGGCCGGATCGTCGTCATTGACCGTCACCTCCTCGAAGAACTGGTCGATCGGCGCGCGCAGGGACGCCAATGCCGACATGGCGGCGGCGAAATCTTCGTCGTTCACAGCGGCTTCGGCCTTGGGTCCCGCGCTGTCGAGCGCATCGATCAGCCCCTTTTCGGCCGGTTCTGCCGTGTAGGAAAGCGCTTTCCCGCCGTCCCACTCTTCCTTCTTGAGGATATTCGCCGCGCGCTTGTAACCGGCGAGCAGGTTGGCGCCGTCTTCGGTGTCCATGAAGGACTGGAGCGCCTTCACCCGCGCTAGCAGGCGAACGAGATCGTCCTCGCCGCCGAGCGCGAACACCGCGTCGATCAGGTCGTGGCGGACACCCGCCTCGCGCTGCTGGACCTTGAGGCGGTCGGCGAAGAAATCGAGAACCCATTTACGGAGCTCAACATACGAGGCAAACCAATAATTACCCGCATAATAGTCACCTTCATCAATCACTTCACCGTTTGGTGGCTCACGATTGGTGAAAGAGAGCGGAAGTCGTTTCCAATCGATATCGTTGTCGAAGCCCACCCAAACCCGGATCGGTTCGGCGAGATCAATGCTATCTTTCAGTTTAGCCAGGTTTTCTGCTGACAAACGCTCTTGGAAGTAGGGTGTTACTCGCCCTTTAACTCGATAGGATGGATCATTGGCAACTAATTCCGTGTAGCTTTCGACATCGCCAAGCGGTGTTGATGAGAAACACCGGTACCAACTTTCCAATGCCGGCCCAAGATTGAGACGAATTGCCGAGCTGGTCAAAACACGAACCACACCGAGAGCTGCTCGACGGAGAGCGAAAGGATCACGCGAACCCGTTGGATGCAGTTCTTTGTCTCCAAAGAATCCGAACAGCGTATCCAGCTTGTCCGCCAGCGACACCGCCACCGTCACCGGCGCGGTGGGGACATCGTCGCCCTGCCCGACGGGCTTGTAGTGGTCGCGGATCGCGTCGGCGACGGCGTCGGGGAGGCCCTCGGCGCGGGCGTAATAGCCGCCCATCAGGCCCTGCAATTCGGGAAACTCGCCGACCATCTCGGTGACGAGGTCGGCCTTACACAATTCGGCGGCCTGCCGCGCCAGCTTCGGGTCGCAATCGGGGACGATGCCCTCGCTCGCAAGCCACTCGGCCAGCTTGGCCACGCGCTCGACCTTGTCGGCGACGGTGCCGAGCTTCTCGTGGAAGGTGATCCGCTCGAGACCCTTGGCGTGTTCCTCGAGCGTCTTCTTGCGATCGACGTCCCAGAAGAAGCGCGCATCGGCGAGACGCGCGGCGAGGACCTTGCGATTGCCTTCGACCACGCGGGCGCCGCCATCGGCGGCCTCGATATTGGCGGTGCAGATGAAGGCGTTGGCGAGTTCGCCCTTCGCATCCTCGCAGACGAAATATTTCTGGTTCACGCGCGCGGTGAGCTGGATCGTCTCGGGCGGGACTTCGAGAAAATCCTCCTCAAACCGGCCGAGCAGCGGGACCGGCCATTCGGTGAGACCGGCATTCTCGATCACCAGCCCCTCGTCCTCGACCAGCGTGAGTCCCGCTTCCTCGGCGACCCTGGCCGCGCCTTTGCGGATCAAATCCTGCCGTTCCGCGTGATCGACGATCACATGGCCCGCGCGCAGTTTCATCGCGTAATCGTCGGCATTGCCGATCGTGATGTCGCCCGCATGGTGGAAGCGGTGGCCGAGCGTGACCGCGCCCGAGGTGACGCCGTGGACCTCGCACTCGATCACGTCGTCGCCGAGCAGAGCGACAATGCCAGAAAGCGGGCGCACCCAGCGCAGGCTCTCGGTGCTGAGCGAGGCCGCGCCCCAGCGCATCGACTTGGGCCAGCTGAAATCGCGCACGATCGCGCGGATCGCCTCGGCGAGCAGCGCCGAGGTCTGGCGGCCGGGAATGTTCCTGACCGCGAAATAGGTCGGGCGGCCCTTCACGTCGCGCACTTCGAGTTCGTCGCGGGTGACGCCGTTCTTGCGGCAGAAGCCCTCGACCGCCTGGTCGGGCGCGCCTTCGGGCGGACCCTTGGCTTCCTCGCTGACCGCCTCGGTCGCATCCGGGAGGTCGCGCGCGATCAGCGCAAGGCGGCGCGGGGTCGACCAGACGGTGACCTCGCCCACCGCCACGCCGGCGGCGTCCATCTCGCGCCGGAACAGTTTCTCGAGTTCCTTGCGCGCGCCGGCCTGCATCCGCGCGGGGATTTCTTCGGACCGCAGTTCGAGGAGGAAATCGCTCACAGGCTCCACTCCGGGAATTTCGCTTTCCATTCGGGCGCCATCTTCTCGGCATAGGCTTCGCACGAACCGCGCGCGAGGTCGCGGACGCGGCCCATGTAGCTGGCACGCTCCTGAACGCTGATCACGCCGCGCGCCTGCAGCAGGTTGAAGATGTGGCTCGCCTCGACCGCCTGTTCATAGGCGGCGATGGGGACCTCCGCGTCGAGCGCGTTGCGGCACTCGGCCTCGGCCTTGTTGAAGAGGTCGAACAGCGCGTCGGTCTCGGCCACCTCGAAGTTCCACTTCGACATCTGCTTCTCGTTTTCGAGGAACACGTCGCCGTAGCTCACGCCCTGGCCGTTGAACGAGAGGTCGTAGACGTTGTCGACGCCCTGGATGTACATCGCGAGCCGTTCGAGCCCGTAGGTCAGCTCGCCCGCGACCGGCTTGCAGTCGAACCCGCCCATCTGCTGGAAATAGGTGAACTGGGTCACCTCCATCCCGTCACACCAGACTTCCCAGCCAAGGCCCCATGCGCCCAGCGTGGGCGATTCCCAGTCGTCCTCGACGAAGCGGATATCGTGCTTCAGCGGATCGATCCCGATCACGCGCAGCGATTCCAGATAGAGCTCCTGGATATCGGGCGGGCTCGGCTTCAGGATCACCTGGTACTGGTAATAATGCTGCAACCGGTTCGGGTTCTCGCCATAGCGCCCGTCGGTCGGGCGGCGGCAGGGCTGGACGAAGGCCGCGTTCCACGGCTCGGGCCCGAGCGCGCGCAGCGTGGTCGCGGTGTGGAACGTCCCCGCACCCATACGCATGTCGTAGGGCTGGAGGATGACGCAGCCCTGCGCGCTCCAGAAATCGTGGAGCGCGAGGATCATGTCCTGGAAGCTGCTCTTCGGATCGCGTCCGGCAGGCTGTTGCATCGGCGTGTTCATCGTGTCGCGCGCAATGGCGCAGGGGTGGCCGAGGGTCAATCCGGGCGATGCATCGGTGCTCAGATGTCGCATCGCCCGATCCGCCGTGGCACCGCATGCTTGCTTTTGCGGCGAATACGCGTATAGGCGCGCCCACCCGGAGCCATGGTCATCCCTGGAGGCGTGGCGAGACCGGGACTTACACATATGCATTTCGAAAGGCATTGATATGAGCGACGCTCTGACCCTGCCGGCCGAGACGCGCGAACGGGCTGGCAAGGGAGCCTCCCGTGCACTGCGTCGCGAAGGCCGTGTCCCCGCCGTGATCTATGGCGGCAAGGAAGAACCCACCCCGATCCACGTCGAGGCCAAGGAACTGGTCCGCCTGCTGGACACCGGCCACTTCATGAATTCGATCGTCGAGATCGAGCTCGGCGGCAAGAAGATGAAGACCCTGCCCAAGGACGTCTCGCTTCACCCGGTCACCGACCGTCCGGTCCACGCCGACTTCTTCCGCCTCGCCAAGGGTGCGAAGGTCGAAGTCCAGGTCCCGGTCGTGTTCGTCAACGAAGCGGCTTCGCCGGGCCTCAAGAAGGGTGGCGTGCTCAACATCGTGCGTCACGAGCTCGAACTGGTCTGCGATGCCGAGAAGATCCCGAGCGAGATCGAGATCGACGTCGAGGGCAAGGAAGTCGGCGATTCGATCCATATCAGCGAAGTGACCCTGCCCGAAGGCAGCGAAAGCGCGATCACCGATCGCGACTTCACCATCGCCACGCTGGTCGCACCGTCGGCGCTCAAGAAGGCCGAAGAAGAGACCGACGAAGAAGTCGATGCGGAAGACGTCCCCGCCACCGAACAGGGTGACGACGAAGACGCCGCCGAAGAACAGGAGGAAAAGAGCGAGGACTGATCGCTCTTTCCTGCGAAGCAATCACCAAGGCGCCGGGTTCCCTCGTGGAACTCGGCGTTTTGCTTTTCCGAGGGCGCTGGCTAGGAGGGCGCGATGCAGATCTGGACAGGCCTCGGAAATCCCGGACCGCGCTATGCGATGCACCGGCACAATGTCGGCTTCATGGTGCTCGACACGATCGCCGAGATGCACGGTTTCGGCCCGGTGCAGAAGAAGTTTTCCGGCTGGGCGCAGGAAGGACGGATCGGGCGCGAGAAAATCCTGCTGCTGAAGCCCGCGACCTTCATGAACGAGAGCGGCCGCGCGGTGGGCGAGGCGATGCGCTTCTACAAGCTCGAGCTCGATGCGCTGACCGTGTTCCACGACGAGCTCGATCTCGCCCCCTTCAAGGTCAAGGTGAAGCAGGGCGGCGGCACCGCCGGGCACAACGGGCTGCGTTCGATCGACAACCACCTCGGGAATGATTTTCGCCGCGTCCGCATCGGCATCGGCCATCCGGGGCACAAGGACCGCGTCACCGGTCACGTCCTCGGCAATTACGCCAAGTCGGAGCTGGACGATCTTGCCGCCATGCTCGGCGCGATCGCGGCCGAGGCCGAATGGCTCGCCACGGGCGACGACGCGCGCTTCATGAACGACGTCGCGCTGAGGATGCAGGTTTGAGGCCATGCAGCGCGTCCTCGTCATCGGGCCCTGCGGTTCGGGGAAGTCGACCCTGGCCTTTGCGCTAGGGAAGAGAATGGACCTTCCGGTCCATCACCTCGATGCGGTCCTCTGGCTGCCCGGCTGGCACGAGATGGATCGCGCCGAATATCTCCGGCACCAGGAAGAGATCGTGGCCGGAGAGCGGTGGATCATCGACGGCACGCACGGCAGTTCGCTGCAGCTTCGACTGCCGCAGGCGGACACGGTGGTCTATCTCGATTTTCCGATCCCGCTCTGCCTGTGGCGGATCGTTCGGCGCGTATGGACCTGGCGCGGGCGCACCCGGCCCGACATGGGCGAAGACTGCCCGGAGCGGTTCGATCTGTCTTTCCTGTGGTACGTCGCCAACTGGAACAGCGGGCCGCGGGTGCGATTGCATCGGCAGCTCGAAGGACACTGGGACAAGGTCGAGCGCCTGCGCTCGCCGCGAGCGCTCGAGCGCTGGATGGACTCGCTTCGCGCCGAATAGACGCTAGGCTGCAGCGTGAAGGAGACCCGCCATGCCCGATATCACCCGCCGTTCGCTGCTTGCCGGAACCGCCGCCGGGGCCGCGCTGGTCGCAGCCAGGCCCGCCATCGCCAACCTGCCGCAAGTCGAACCCGACCTTACTGGCAAATCGATCCTGATCACCGGATGCTCCTCGGGTTTCGGGCGCGCCGGGGCGCTCTATTACGCGCGACGCGGGGCGAAAGTGTTCGCCACCATGCGCAACCTGCCCCGGCCCGAGGCCGACGAGCTCGAAGAGATCCGGTGGAACGAGAAACTCGACCTCGTCGTGATGGAACTCGACGTGCTCTCGCAAGAGTCGATCGATTACGCCGTCCAAATGGCCCAGTCCGAAGTGTTCGGGGCGCTCGACGTGCTGGTCAACAATGCCGGGATCGGCATCACCGGCCCGGTCGAGGTGCAGGACATGGAGGCGACCCGGCTCGCCTTCGACACCAATGTGTTCGGCTATCACCGCATGGCTCGCGCGGTGCTTCCGGCGATGCGCGAAGCGGGCAAGGGCCAGATCTTCAACGTCTCCTCGCAGCTCGGGCGCGTGATCGCCCCATCTGCGGGCCATTACTGCGCCACCAAGTTCGCGGTCGAGGCGATGAGCGAACAGCTCGCCTACGAACTGGTGCCGCACGGGATCGAGGTCACGATCATCGAGCCGGGCGGCTATCCGACCGAGATCTGGCAGAACCGCAATCGCTACAACAACGCGCTCAAGGCCCGCGCCGAAGAAAAACATCTCTCGGGCTACCCGGCGCTCGTCGCGCGGATGGGGACCGAGACCGGCGACGGGCGCGATACCGATATCGACGACGTGCCGCGCGCGATCGCCGAGATCATCGCGATGCCGCCGGGCACCCGCCCGCTGCGCCGCCCGGTCCATCCCCGTTTCATCCCCCAGACCGCGATCAACGCAGTCAGCCGCCAAACCCAGCTCGACTGGCTCGGCGAAAGCAGCGCGGGCCCGTGGATCAAGGCAGTCCTCGACTAGGCAGCGATTGGCGGACAGCTGTCGGAAAACATTACAAACACGGCATTAACCAACGCCTGTTAACCATTTTATTGCCCGAAAATCCGCCATTGGCACGTTGCCTGCATAGAGGTTCGGTAACGATATAGAGTATTCTTTCGAGGGGCCCACCCGATGCTTCGCAAACTGTTTACCGCCGTTCTCGCCACGGTCGCCATGCTCGGCGCGAGCCCAGCCCTGGCCGATCCGATCACGCTCGGCGCCGGCGACGAGGGTTCGACCTTCACGATCGATTTCGACGGCGAGGACGGAAGCGGCACGGTCGACGGGCTGACCTCCTCGATCACCTTTACGCTGGTAAGCATCTCGCCCGACGGGAAGACCTACAATTTCACCTACGACGCGGCGAACACGAGCACGACCTCGACCGGTTCGCTGACCGGCTTCGCCTTCAACGTGAACCCCGACATCACCGGGGCCGATTCGACCGGCACCTTCGACTATTCGAAGCTCGACAAGAACTATCCCAACGGGATCGGCACGGTCGATGTCTGCTTCAAGGCGAAGGACAGCGGCTCGTGTGGCGGCGCCGGTTCGGGCACCAACGGGCTCACCAACGGCGAAAGCGGTTCGGGCACGATGAGCCTCTATTTCTCCGACCCGACCAACCCGATCACCCTGTCCGATTTCTTCGTCCGGTACCAGGCGGTCAACGGCGACGGTTCGGCCACCGGTTCGCAGGTTACCTCGACCACGACGTCGACCACCGGCGGCACCCCGGTTCCCGAACCCGGCATGCTCGGCCTGTTCGGCCTCGGGCTCGTGGGCATCGGCCTGATGCGCCGCCGCCGCAAGCTGGCAGCCTGATCGCACATCGCAGATAAGAGAAAGGGCGCTCTCCCCACCGGGAGGGCGCCCTTCTTCATTGGCAGGCCCAGGTGCGTCAGTCGGCTTTCGCCAGGCGCAGGTGCTCGGCGATCGTCCTGTTCTTCGGGGCGAGCCGGGCGGCCTTTTCGAGCAGCCGGATCGCCGCCTCGCGATCGCCGTCGGTCTGGACCATCAGCCATCCCGCGGTATCGAGTACCGACGGATTGTCGGGGGCCAGCGCCAGCGCCTTCTTCGCATATTCGAGCGCGCGGCGACGGTTTCCGGCCTCACCGAGCGCATAGGCGAAATTGTTGAGCACCAGCACATTGTTTTCGCCGGTCGCTTCGATCACGCGCTCATAGGCTGCGATCGCCTCGCGCCAGTTGCGCGCGCGCAACGCGGCATCGGCACTGGCGATCTCGGCGGCGATGTTCTCGGGTGAGGGCACGCGCGCGCGGACGCGGTAATCGGAAGCCCGCTCCGAACCTGCCAGCCTGGCCGCGCGCGCGGCGAGCACGAGGTCGGTCTGCGATGCCTCGGCACGGTCTGCAATCGGACGGATCGCGGAGAGTGCACCGGCACCGTCGCCGGTCGCGATCATTGCCCGCGTCAACAGCCGGCGAGCGTAGACATTGCGCGGATCGCGGCGCAAGACGGGGCGCAAGCGCGCGAGGGCCAATTCGCTCTGGTCGAGCTCGAGCAGAGCCTCGGCATACAGGATCTGGGCATCGTCGCGGCCTTCCAGGCGGCGCTCGTTCAACTGGAACAGGCGACGGACTTCGGCCCACTCCCCCCGTTCGCCGGCCAGGCGTCCGCGCAAATAGACCACCGCCGGATCATCTGGTGCCTGCTCGGCTGCGCGCTCGATCAGCTGTTCCATCTCGTCGAGCCGGTCGAGATCGCCGAGCACCCCCGCCTCGCCGAGCAGCGCGGCGCGGTTCTCCGGATAGGCCGCGCGCGCCGCGACATAGGCGTCGAGCGCCGTGCCGAGATCGCCCTCAGCCACAGCGACGCGCGCATTGGCAAGCAGCGCATCGATCTGGTTTCGATCGATCGCGATCGCCCGATCGGCGAGTTCGCGGGCCCGTGCCAGCGCCCCGTTCCCCAGTGCGAAGATCGCGTAATCGGCGAGCAGGCGCGCCGTCGGCCGCTCGAGCGCCGCGCCTTCGCCGAACGCCACGGCCGCCGCCTCGGGATCTCCCTGCCCGACGCGCGCGATCGCGCGGATCCGCCAGACTTCGGCGCCGCTTGCGTCCTCGACCGCGGACAGCGCCTCGTCGAATTGTCCGCGCAACAGTGCCGCCTCACCGCGCAGCAGCGGGGCATCGCCCGGCAGGCCGTCGACGGCGGCAAGCCGGTCGAGCGTCGCTTGCGCGCCCTCGCCGTCGCCGAGCGACAATTGCGTGCGCGCGAGCAGTTCGAGCATCGCGACGTTTTCGGGCTCCTGCTGGAGCGCCGAGACGAGGTCGATCCTCGCCTCGTCGTAGCGATGGGCGGCAAAGGCATCCTGCGCCCGCGCGAACTGATCACCGGGATCGGCACTGCAGCCGACCAGCCATAGGGCGGCGGCAGCCGAGATCGTTACGATAGGTCGTCTTCTCATGCCTTCGCCTCTAGCCGGCAAATTCGAAAAATTCCGTTAGCCACTGTCGGTTACTTTGACACGCCGATGTCGGCGAGCAAGCCGTTAACCATCGAAAGCCCCGGAAAAGTGCGATTGGCACGGGCATTGCTTTGTATGACGGTAACCATTCCAAAGGGGGATATCGGTTATGAAGAAGGCAGCGACGGCAACGATGGTCGTGGTGCTGGGCTCGATGGTTACGGCCTCGCCCGCCCATGCGACCTGGTGGAAGAAATGGGGCGGAAGCGGCACGCACACGCATTACACCGGTTGCGGCCACAACCCGCCGCCGCCGCCGCCTCCTCCGCCGCCCCCGCCTCCGCCGCCCCCGCCGCCGACTTCGGTGCCCGAACCGGGCATGCTGGCCCTGTTCGGCATGGCGGCGATCGGCGCCGGCGCAGCGCACACTTCGCGCCGCCGTCGCAAGGACCGCAAGTAAGGTTTCTTCGGTGCCGCGCCGGTTCGCCGGCGCGGCTTTGAAGCTCTGATATCCGGAGGCCGGCCCCTATTCGCTAGAGGCTGGCCTCTATTTCTTCGAGCAGCGACTGCGCATCCGGATTGCCGGGGAACCGCCGGTTGAGGCGCTGCGCTCTCCGATAGGCGAGCTCCGACTGTCCGAGCCGATAGAGCGCCGTCGCATAGAGCAGCTCGGCCACCGGGCGGTTGTCCAGCTGCGCCTCGATCGGCTGCATCAAACTCCGGACCTGCTCCCACTCGCCCTGTTCGGCGGCGAGCTTGGCGCGCAGGATCGTGAATTCGGGGGTTCCGCCGAACCGCGCGCGCCCTTTTTCGACCAGCTGTTCGATCTCCTCGAACCGTCCGGCCTGTCCCAGGGCCATCGCCAGTTCCTCGAACAGCCGCAGGTCGGTCGGGTAGGCCTCCGCGCCTTCGCCGAAAATCGCGATTGCGTCGTCGATCCGCTCCTGCGTCTGCGCGAGACGGCCGGCGGCGAGATAAGTCTCGAGCGCTTCTGGCGCGGACTGCTCCGCGAGGCGCACATAGCGCGTCGCTTCGGCGATCTCCCCATCGGCGAGCCGGAACATCGCGTATTCGGCGTAGAGCGCGCCCTTGTCCCCCGGCATGTCGAGCCCCTTGCGCAGCGTCTCGCGCGCCTCGTCGATGCGATTCATGCCGGTCAGCGCCTGCGCGCGCAGGCGATAGGCTTCGGCGGTCTCGACCTGCGACAGCGCTTCGAGCGCGCCTTCGGGGTTTCCGCGCATGTTTTCCGCCTCGGCGAGGAGAAAGGCGTAGTCGTCGGGCACCGCGCCCAGTTCCTGTAACCGCAGCAGCCGTTCGCGCGCGCCTGCGCCATTGCCCTGCGCGAGCTCGGTGCGCGCCAGCAGCAGGAGGGCCGCTGCATTATCGCGATCTTCGTCGAGCACGCTGATGAGATCAATCCGCGCCTCTTCGTACTCGCCCGCCTCGAAACTGGCCTCCGCGCGTTCGAACCGGTCGGCGCTGTCCCCCGAGCACGAAGCGAGCGCAAGCGCGCCCGCCACAATCATCGTCCGTGCAATCATTTCTTCCCCCATCTGGCATTCTGCCCGCGCCACGGCTAAGCGGCGCGCAAATCCTTATCGCCCACATTGTAGGAAATTCCCATGGGGTTCAAATGCGGCATCGTCGGCCTGCCCAATGTCGGCAAGTCGACGCTCTTCAACGCACTCACCGAAACGCAGGCCGCGCAGGCCGCGAACTATCCCTTCTGTACGATCGAGCCCAATGTCGGGCAGGTCGCCGTGCCCGACGAACGGCTCGAGAAGATCGCCGCGATCGCCAAGAGCGCAAAGGTCATCCCCACCCAGCTCGCCTTCGTCGACATTGCCGGCCTGGTGAAGGGTGCGAGCAAGGGCGAAGGACTGGGTAACCAGTTCCTCGCCAATATCCGCGAGGTCGACGCGATCGTGCACGTGCTGCGCTGTTTCGAGGATGACGACATCCAGCACGTCTCCAACCGGGTCGACCCGCTCGCCGATGCCGAGGTGGTCGAGACCGAATTGCTGCTGTCGGACCTCGAAAGCGTCGAAAAGCGCGCCGAGAACGCCAAGCGCCGCGCGACCGGCGGGGACAAGGAAGCCAAGGCGCTCGCCAGCGTGCTGGGCCAGGCGCTCGAACTGCTCAAGGACGGCAAGCCCGCGCGCCTCGTCGAGCCGGGCGACGACGAGGAAGCCCGCCTGTTCGAACAGGCCCAGCTCCTGACCGCCAAGCCGGTGCTCTATGTCTGCAACGTCGCCGAGGAAGATGCTTCTAACGGCAACGATCTGACCGAAAAGGTCTTCGCCAAGGCCGAAGCCGAGGGCGCGCAGGCGGTGATCGTCTCGGCCGCGATCGAGGCCGAACTGGTTGCGATGGAAGGCGAGGAACGCGCCGAATACCTGTCCGAACTGGGCCTCGAGGAAAGCGGCCTCAACCGCATCATCGCCGCCGGTTACAAGCTGCTCGGCCTGCAGACCTTCTTCACTGCCGGCCCCAAGGAATCGCGCGCATGGACCTTCCCTGCGGGCGCCAAGGCCCCGCAGGCGGCGGGCGAGATCCACACCGATTTCGAACGCGGATTCATTCGCGCCGAGACCATCGCTTACGACGATTACGTCGCGCTGGGCGGCGAAAGCGCCGCGCGCGAAGCGGGCAAGCTTCGCCAGGAAGGCAAGGAATACCTCGTCCAGGACGGCGACGTGATGCTGTTCAAGTTCAACGTCTGACTTCCACGGCAACCATTCCGCCCCTCGCCCGTTGGTTTCCCAAACTATAACAGGGGAGACCACGGTGGTCGACAAATCGGAAAAATTCAGCTGGTTCGTGCGCCTTGGCTACATGGCGCGCGGACTCACCTACATGCTGCTGGGATACCTCGCGCTCGAGACAGGCAGCGGGGAAGCCTCCGAAGGCTCGACCGGCGTGTTCGACATGCTGCAGGAGGTGCCGCTCGGGACGCCGCTATTGTGGGTGATCGCGATCGGAATGCTGGGCTATGCGGCCTACAAATACCTCTCGGGCTTCGCGAACATCTACAATCGCAACGACGATATCGAGGGTGGGCTCAAGCGGATCGGCGATGTCGCGAGCGGCGTCGCGCACACCTTCCTCGCCTTCGCCGCCTACCAGTTCGCGACCGGCACCAAGAGTTCGGGCGGCGACGGCACGCAGGAACGTGCCAGCACGGTGCTCTCCTACGACCTTGGCGGCGTGGTGCTCGGCGTGATCGGGCTCGGGTTCCTCGTGGGGGGGCTGATGCAGGCCAAGAAGGCGTACGATCTCGGTTTCATGAAGCGGATCAGCGGTCGTGCGCCGCACTGGGTCTGTCACATCGGCCGTGCGGGACACGCCGCGCGCGCGGTGGTCTTCGCGATCATCGGCTGGTCGCTGATGCAGGGTGCGTGGTTCTCCTCCTCGAGCCAGGTCAAGGGGCTCGGCGAAGCGATCGTCAGTCTCAGGGACATGGGCGTAGTCTACACGCTGGTCGCGGTCGGCCTGATCATGTTCGGCCTGTTCAGCTTCATTACCTCGCGATACCGGGTGATCCCGCACCTGACGAGTGGATCGATGAAGCCGGACGTCCCCGGTCGCCACTGAGGCTCGCCATATGGCCGAACGCAAGACCGCCCGCCTCCACCGGATGGTGATGGACAAGCATGTCTGCCCCTACGGCATAAAGTCCAAATGGCTTCTCGAAAGCGAGGGCTACGCGGTCGAGGACCATCACCTCACCACGCGCGAGGAAACCGACGCGTTCAAGGCGAAGCACGATGTGAAAACCACGCCCCAGACCTTCATCGGGGGCGAGCGCATCGGCGGCTACGAGGCTCTGCGCAAGTTCTTCGACCGCAAGGTGAAGGACAAGGACAAGACGAGCTACCAGCCCGTGATCGCGGTGTTCGCGGTCGCGCTGGCGCTGGCGGTCAGCCTCGCGACCTGGAGCTTCGGCACCCCGCTGGTCGCGCGTACCGCCGAATGGTTCGTGGCCTTATCGATGGCGATGCTCGCCATGCTCAAGCTGCAGGATGTCGAGCAGTTTTCCTCGATGTTCGTCGGTTACGACCTGCTCGGGCGCAGATGGGTGCCTTATGCCTATGCCTACCCCTTCCTCGAGGCGGCGGCGGCGGTGCTGATGGCGGGGCACCTGCTGCCGTGGCTGTCGATCCCGATCGCGCTCACCATCGGCACGATCGGCGCGGTGAGCGTGTTCTACGCGGTCTATGTCCAGAAGCGCGAGATCAAGTGCGCCTGCGTGGGCGGCGGCAGCAACGTGCCCTTGGGCTTCGTCTCGCTGAGCGAGAACCTCGCGATGATGGGCATGGGGCTATGGATGCTGGCGCGCTACGGCCTGGCGTAATAGAGCGCTCCCCATGATGTATTACGAAGACCTCGAAGTCGGGATGACGAGCAGTTCCGGCGCCTACGAAGTGACCGCGGAGGAAGTCCGCGACTTCGCGAGCAAGTACGATCCACAGCCGTTCCACCTGTCGCAGGAAGCGGCGGCGAAGACGCATTTCGGGCGCATCTCGGCGAGCGGGTGGCACACCTGCGCGATGACGATGCGGATGCTGGTCGACAGCATGAACGAAGTCCCCCGCGCCGGCATGGGCTCGCCCGGCATCGACGAGTTGCGCTGGAAGCACCCGGTCTATCCCGGCGACACGCTGCGGATCGAAACTGAACTGCTCGAAAAGCGCCGCAGCAGGTCCAAGCCCGAACTCGGCCTGTTCAAGACCCGCGTGCGGACCTTCAACCAGGACGGTGTGATGGTGCTGGAGATGACCTCGAACGGCATGATCGGGGTGCGGGAGCCGGAAGTGCCGATCGACTGACGCCAACGTCGAGACGGGTTCCGGTCGGGGGCTGTCGAACAAGGCCTGCATTTCGCAGAGCAGGCCCCGATAATTCGCGCCTTTTCCTGTAGCAGGAGCGACCCGACACTCATTCTATCTTCCGAACGAGGCCACTCGACACCCGATGCTTGCCAGACTGTCGCTTTCGATCCTCTCCCTCTTCGCCGCTGCCTGCGCGCATACGCCGCCCCCTCTACCTGTTCCGGAGGCCGAGAGGCTCGATGCCGCACTGACCGCCGCTGCCGCGCATGACCGGTTCTGCGGCGCGGCCCTCCTCGCCCGCGATGGAGAAGTCGTTCTTCGCAAGGCCTACGGCCCGGTCGACGAGGCAGGAACGCCCGCAACGCCCGAAACGCTCTACAATGTCGGGTCGGTCGGGAAGCTGTTCACGCAGGTGCTGGTGCTCGAAGCGGTCGAGCAGGGGCGCCTTTCGCTCGACGACACGATCGCCCGGCATTGGCCCGACAGCGGGTTACCCAACGCCGATCGCATCACCCTGCGGCAGCTGCTCTCGCATACATCCGGGTATGGCAATTACTTCGAGCACGAGGACTATTCGCTCGCGCAACGCGAAATCGACGAGTTTCTCGAACTGGTGCGCACCGCCGATCCCGAATTCGCGCCCGGTGAAGGCTTTGCCTACTCGAACAGCGCGTTCTGGGTCCTCGCCAGGATTCTCGAACGAACCGACCCCGAAGAGCGCTCGTGGGAAGAGCTCTTCGACGAGGAAGTCTTCGCCCGCGCCGGGATGACATCGGTCCAGGCGTTCCAGCCCGACGAGGACCCTGCAGCACGCCCGCAACCGTTCGAGTTGCGAGCCGACGGCAAGGTGGAGCCCGTCTTCGACGATCCCCGCCCCGGTCCCGACGGCGGTTGGTACGCCTCTGTCGACGACCTGCTGGCGTTCAGCCAAGCGATCACGCGCGGCGAATGGTTCGGCCCGCAAACCTACGCCGCGAGCATCGAGCCGGTTGCCTATTTCGATTCGATGAGCGCCGATGTGGGTCTCGTCTGGGAGCTGCATGACGATAACGGCAGGCGCTATGTCACCAAGGGTGGCACGACCGACGGCGGCGGCGCCGAGCTGGTTCGCTTTCGCCACGATGGGCACGAGTACACCCTGGCGATGCTGTCGAATCTCGGCAACGCCCCGCTCATGATCTTCAAGCCGGCGCTGTCCTATGCGCTCGCCGATCCGGGCGCGCGTCTGCCGGGCCCGTCACCCGAGGTCGCACTCTACCAGGCCGCGTTGGCCGGAGAGCTTCCCGCCACCGAGCAAGGCTTGCGCCAATGGGCCGCTCGCGGCGGGGTCGAGCTGGACCTGATGCCGATGCTGCTGGCTGCCAACCAGCTGCGCAAGGACGATCGCGGCGATGCGGCACGGCAGCTGCTAGGTGTCACGCTGGAGTTGTACCCCGGCAACCCGATCGCCCTCAGGATCCTGCAAGCTCTCGACTAGGTACGGTCGACGACGTGGGCGCAAATTCCCCTCGGTTCAATGCCTTCCGAACAACTTCTCGACGTCGTCCATCGATAGCTTCACCCATGTCGGCCGTCCATGATTGCACTGGCCCGAGCGCGGGGTGGTTTCCATTTCGCGGAGCAGCGCGTTCATCTCGTCGACGCGCAGCACGCGGCCGGCGCGGACCGAGCCGTGGCAGGCCATGGTGGCCAGCACGAGGTCGAGCTTTTCGCCCAAGAGCAACGCCTCTCCGTGCTTGGCGATATCGTCGGCGATGTCGCGCAGCAGGGCTTCGGGTTTCGCCTTCTTCAGCGCGGCGGGCATCGCGCGGACGAGCATCGCCTCGGGCCCGAAGCGTTCCATCACGAGGCCGAGCTCGGCCATCTTGTCGATCGCACCTTCGAGCCGGTCGCAATCGGCCTCGTCCATTTCGATCACGTCGGGCATCAACAGCGGCTGCGACTGCTGCATCTTCGCTTCCGCCCCCGCCGCCTTGAGCCGTTCGAGCGTCAGGCGTTCATGCGCCGCGTGCTGGTCGACCAGCACGAGACCGTCCTTCGCCTCGGCGACGATATAGGTGTTGGCGACCTGCCCGCGCGCGATGCCGAGCGGATAATCCTGGTCCTCATCGATCGGTTGCGCTTCCTCGGCGCGGCCCTGTGGAAGCGCGAAGGCGCTGCGATGCTCGGCGGCGTATTCGACCCGCGGCTCGCGGAAGCTCGTGCCCCCTGCCCCGCGATCGCGCCCGGTAAAGAGCGAGTGGAGCGCTGGCGAGACGTTCGCCATACCGGGGGCCATCGCCGGTTCGCGCACTTCGCCGGTCTCGACATCGTAACCCGGCTCGACCTGCCAGCGGCCCATCGCGTCGGCCGCAGGGGCCTGCGCGCTGCGGCGGTCGCCCATGTCGAGCGCGCGGCGCAGGCCCGAGACGATCATCCCGCGGATCGCGGCGGCGTCGCGGAAGCGGACCTCGGTCTTGGCGGGGTGGACGTTGACGTCGACATCCTCGGGCGGGAGGTCGAGGAACAGCGCGAGCACCGCGTGCCGGTCGCGCGCGAGCATGTCGGCATAGGCGCCGCGCACCGCGCCCGACAGCAACCGGTCCTTCACCGGGCGGCCATTGACGAACAAATACTGGTGATCGGCCACGCCGCGATTGAAGGTCGGTAGCCCCGCGACCCCGGTGAGCCGCGCCTCGCCGCGCTCGAAATCGAGCCGCACGCCGTCCTGCGCGAGTTCCCTGGCGACGATCTGCGCGACCCGCTCGGCCTGCCCCTGCCCCGGCTGCAAGGCGAGCGAGCGACGCCCGGCATGTTCGACAGTGAAACCGATCTCGGGCCGCGCCATCGCGAGGCGGCGCATCACGTCCATGCAGGCGCCGTATTCGCTGCGCTCGGTGCGGAGGAACTTGCGCCGCGCGGGTACCTTGGCGAACACATTCTCCACCCGCACGCGCGTTCCGGGCGGCAGCGCTGCAGGGCCGCTTTCGACCTCGGCACCGTGATCGACGACGATGCGCCAGCCCTCTTCGCCCCGAACCCGGCTTTCGAGCGTGAAGCGCGCGACGCTGGCGATCGAGGGCAGCGCCTCGCCGCGGAAGCCGAGCGTGCGGACCTGTTCGAGCGCGGTCCCCTCGCCGAGCAGTTCTTCGGGCAGTTTCGAGGTCGCGTGTCGTTCGAGCGCGAGCGCCATCTGGTCGGGATCCATGCCGCAGCCGTCATCGGTCACTTCGAACGCGTCGCGCCCCCCGCCCTCGAGCCGGACCGCGATATTTTTCGCCCCCGCATCGATCGCGTTTTCGACCAGTTCCTTGAGCGCCGAGGCCGGTCGCTCGACCACCTCGCCGGCGGCGATACGGTTGACGAGATCTTCGGGCAGGCGGCGGATTTCTGGCATGGGCGGGCGAGCATATCCGCACCTCGCCGCGAAGTCAGTCCGCTCCGTCGCTTAATCACCCGCAAAATCGGCCAATTTCTTGGAATTCGGAACAATCTTGCGCTAGAGCGCATGTTCTTACGGGAACCCCATTGCATCGCCTGTCCTGATCCGCTGGATTGGCGCGCAATTACAATTGGATACGACACTCACATGGGCTTGTTCGGCAATCTCTTCAAATTCGGCGCCCCCAACATCGCGATCGATCTCGGCACCGCCAATACGCTGGTCTACGTCCAGGACCAGGGAATCGTCCTCAACGAACCGTCGGTCGTGGCGATGGAAATGCGCAACGGCACCCCGGTGGTGAAGGCCGTCGGCGAAGACGCCAAGATGATGATGGGCAAGACGCCCGATTCGATCGAGGCGATCCGCCCGCTGCGCGACGGCGTGATCGCCGACATCGAAGTCGCCGAAGAGATGATCAAGCACTTCATCCGCAAGGTGAACGGTTCGCGCTCGATGTTCCGCTATCCCGAGATCACGATCTGCGTGCCGTCGGGCTCCACCTCGGTCGAACGCCGCGCGATCCGCGACGCCGCTTCGAATGCCGGCGCGAGCCAGGTCTACCTGATCCTCGAACCGATGGCCGCCGCGATCGGTGCGCACATGCCGGTGACCGAACCGGTCGGCTCGATGGTGGTCGATATCGGCGGCGGCACGACCGAAGTCGCCGTGCTCAGCTTGCGCGGCCTCGCCTACACCACCTCGGTACGAGTCGGCGGCGACAAGATGGACGAAGCGATCATCTCCTACGTCCGCCGCCACCACAACCTCCTGATCGGTGACGCGACCGCCGAGCGGATCAAGCAGGATTACGGCTGCGCGGTGGTGCCCGATGACGGCGTGGGCGAACAGTTCACCCTCAAGGGCCGCGACCTCGTCAACGGCGTGCCCAAGGAAATCACGATCAACCAGGCCAACATCGCCGAGGCGCTGGCCGAACCGATCGGCGCGATCGTCGAAGGCGTGCGCATCGCGCTCGAGAACACCGCCCCCGAACTGGCGGCCGACATCGTCGACCAGGGCATCGTCCTGACCGGCGGCGGCGCGCTGATCCGCGGGCTCGACGAATACCTGCGCGAAGAGACGGGCCTGCCCGTCACCGTCGCGGAAGATCCGCTGACCTGCGTCGCGATCGGCACCGGCCGCGCGATGGAGGAACCGATCTTCCACGGCGTGCTGATGACCCAGTAACCGGGTAGCGTCGAAACCACGATTGCCCGCACCCCGTCTCGGCCGGGTGCGGGCCGCAACAGGAGCAGCCGAGAGCGATGGCATCGTCCGTGAAGAGAAGCCTCGGCTTCTCGCGCAGGGAACAATATACGAATTTCGCCGCCTGGGTCGTCGCCGTCCTTGGCGCGGTGATCGGTATCACCCTGCTTGTGCTCTCCTGGACCCGCAGCGACCGGTTCGAGGATGCGCGCGGCGCGGCGAGCGACGTGACGCGCCCGGTCGCGGTCGCCGGGGCCGGCGGGCGTTCGACCTCGCAAAGCATGTTCGAGGAAATCGGCGCCTATTTCCGCGCCGGGTCGAAAAACCGGCGGCTCGAGAAGGACCTCGCCACCGCGCGCGTGCGCCTCGCCGAACTGCAGGCGGTCGAGACCGAGAACCGGCGCCTCAAGGAACTTCTCAACCTGTTCGAAGACGAACGCGAACCGATCGTGAGCGCGCGGCTGATCGGCTCGACCTCGACCAGCACCCGTCGTTTCGCAACGATGTCGGCCGGGACCAACCAGGGCGTGGCGCGCGGCATGCCGGTGCGCTCCGAACGCGGGTTGATCGGACGCGTGCTCGAAACCGGGCGCAACACTTCGCGCGTGCTGCTCGTCACCGACCGCCAGAGCACGGTGCCGGTGCGCCGCGCCGAAGACGGACTGACCGCCTTCGCCGAGGGCGAGAGCGACGGCACCGTCCGCATTCGCCTCGTCGACCTCACCATCAACCCTTTGAAGCCCGGCGACATCTTCGTGACCAGCGGGTCGGGCGGGTTCTACCTTCCCAACATCCCCGTCGCGGTGGTCACCGAATTGCTGTCCGACGGTGCGGTCGCGCAGGTGCTCAGCAACCCCGCAGCGACCGAATTCGTGACCGTCGATCCCGTCTTCGATCCGGACGCCGCCAGCGAGATCGAGTGATGGCGATCGCGGTCCGGAGCAAGGTCAAGAAGCGACGCGGCGTCGGGCGGATCGGCTATGCGCCTTCCCCGCTGATGGTCTACGGCCTGCCGTGGGCGAGCATCATGCTGGCTTCGCTCACGCCGATGCTGCCGATCATCACCTCGGCACCGCTGGTTCCGCCACTCGCGCTGATGATGCTGATCGCCTGGCGCCAGCTGCGCCCGGGCCTGCTGCCAGTCTGGGCGGGGCTCCCGCTGGGTCTGTGGGACGATCTGTTCAGCGGACAGCCATTGGGCTCTGGTATATTGCTGTTCTCGCTCACCATGATCGCGCTCGAGGCCGTCGAACGGCAGCTGCCCTGGCGCGGATTCCTGCAGGAATGGCTGTTCGCCTCGCTGATCGTGGTCGTCTACCTCGTGCTCGGCGCGGTGTTCGCAAATCCCGGCGATTTCGGCGCCCTCACCATTCTCGGACCCCAGATCCTGCTCTCGCTCCTCGCCTTCCCGTTCGTGAACCGCATTGTCGGCATCCTCGATCGGTTGCGGCTGGTCAGGTTGAGCCGGATCCGCTGATGTTTCGCCGCCGCAAGCCCAGGGCCTCGTCGCCGCCGCCCACCGGGGTCTCGCTGCAGAACGCCTTCGATCGCCGCGCGGTGATCCTCGGCTCGATGCAGGCGGGCGTAGGGCTGCTGCTGGTCGGCCGGATGGCCTATCTCGGCGTGGCGGAGAACGAGCGCTGGGAGGTGCTGTCCGAAAGCAACCGGGTCAACCTCGCGCTGATCCCTCCGCGCCGGGGGGCGATCGTCGATCGCTACGGCACGCCGCTCGCGGCCAATCGCGCCGATTTCCGCGTCGACCTCATCCCCGAGCGCATGGGCGATGCGCGCGAGCGCTCGCTCGAAATGCTGGCGAAGGTGCTGAAGCTCTCGGACACCGAGATGACCGACCTGCGCGACCGGATCGAGCAATCGACCGGGTTCCAGACGGTCGAGGTCGCCTCCAACCTCGATTACGATCGCTTCGCCGCGATCAGCGTGCGCCTGCCCGACATGCCGGGCGTGGTCGCGCAGCGCGGCTACACCCGCAACTATCCCACCGGCCCCGCGGTCGGCCACCTGCTCGGCTATGTCGGCACCGCCGATCGCGAGGAATACGAGGCCGAGGGCAAGGACCCGCTACTTGTTACGCCCGGCTTCAAGATCGGGAAGGACGGGCTCGAGCAGCAGTTCGAGCAGCGCCTGCGCGGCGAGCCCGGCGCGCGGCGCACCGAAGTGACCGCCAGCGGACGGATCGTACGCGAACTCGAAACGCGCGAGGACACGCCGGGCGCCCCATTGCGGCTCACGATCGATGCGGCCCTTCAGGATTACGCTGCGCGTCGGCTCGGCCCGGAGAGCGGCGCGGTGGTCGTGATGGACACGGTCACCGGCGACCTGCTCGCGATGGCATCGATGCCGTCCTTCGATCCCAACAGCTTCTCCGACGGGATCGGCCGGGTCGAGTATTCGATGCTCAACGAGAACGAGCGCAAGCCGCTGCTCGACAAGACCCTGCGCTCGCTCTATCCGCCCGGCTCCACGGTGAAGCCGGGCGTCGCGATGGCGCTGATGAAGGCCGGGATCGACCCGGACGAGAGCGTCTATTGCGGCGGTGGCCTGCAGGTGGGCAATCGCTATTTCCGCTGCTGGAAACGCGGCGGGCACGGCCGGGTCGACATGGCCAAGGGCATCTACCAGTCCTGCGACACCTATTTCTATTACTTCGCGCAGCGATCGGGGATGGAACCGATCACCGCCATGCTCAAGCGCCTGGGCATGGGGCAGGAATACCCGCTGCCGTTCATCGACCAGTTCTACGGCACCGTACCTGGCCCCGAATGGCTGAAGGAGAAGTACGGGCGCGAATGGCAGGCCTACGACACGGTCAACTCGACCATCGGTCAGGGCTACATGCTGATCAGCCCGTTGCAGCAATGCGTGATGGCTGCGCGGATCGCGATGGGCCGGGAAGTGATGCCGCGCATCGTTCAGTCGGACGACGTCCCGGAGTTCCAGAGCCTCGGCTTCCCGCAAGAAAACATCGATTACGTCCGCCAGGCGATGAGCGACGTGGTCAATGGCCCCGGCACCGCCGGGCGCGCGAAATTGCCGATCGAGGACGTGCTGCTGGCGGGCAAGACCGGCACCGCGCAGGTCGTCGGGCTCAACTATTCCGACGGCAAGTCCGGGACTTGGAAATATCGCGACCACGGCCACTTCATGTGCTTCGCCCCGTTCGACAACCCACGCTATGCCTGCGCGGTGACGATCCAGCACGGCGGCGGATCGGGCGCCGCCTACCCGGTGGCGCGCGACGTACTGACCTTCCTCTACGATCCCGACAAGGCACTCGAAATGCTCCACGCCCTCGAGCGCCAGTGGGGCGGTACCGCGCAGCAGCGCCTTTCCGCCCAATATCGCGCCGCCGCTGCCGCCGCGGGCGAGACGCTGCCGCCGGGCGGCGGGAGCGCACCGGGGACGGTAGCCGCCGCCAGACGCGGCGAGCCGATCCAGGGCTCGGCCGAAACCCGCGCCAGCGAATCCTATTTCAATGCCTCGGCCCAGGACGACGGATCGACCACCGGGGGCGCGAATCCGCGCGGCGGTGCGACCTCGTCGACGGCGACGCCCGCCCCGACACCGGCCCCGACGTCATCTCCGACTGCCGCGCCGACGGCCGGGACCACCGACTGATGGCCGGCAACGCCATCGTCCCCGAGGGCCTGCTGCGTTGGCCGTGGAAGGTCAGCCTCGTCCTGCTCGCGTTGACCGGCTTCGGCGCGGCCGTGCTCCATTCGGCGGCCGGCGGCAGCTGGGAGCCCTATGCTGCCAAGCACCTCATGCGGTTCGGGCTTTTCCTCGTGATGGCGCTGGTGATGTCGCGGTTCAACGACACCGTGTACCGCTTCATGGCCTACCCGGCCTATGTCGTGCTGGTGATCCTGCTGGTGGTGGTCGAGGCGATCGGATTTACCGGCGGCGGCAGCCAGCGGTGGATCGACCTAGGCTTCATGCAATTGCAGCCGTCCGAACTGATGAAGCCTGCGATCGTAATCGTGCTGGCGCGTTTCTTCGCCACCCTGCCGCCGGGCATGGTGGGAACGCTGCGCGGAATCGCGCCGGTGGCGATCCTGCTCGGCGTGCCCTGCTCGCTGGTGCTGATGCAGCCCGATCTCGGCACCACGCTCGCGATCGTCGCCAGCGGGGCGGTGATCGTGTTCATGGCTGGCGCGCCGCTCAAGTGGTTTCTCGTCACCGGCGGCGTGGCGTTGGCCGCCCTGCCCTTCGCCTACCAGTTTGCGCTCTCGCCCTACCAGCAACGCCGCGTCACGACCTTCCTCGACCCGGCGAGCGACCCGCTGGGCAAGGGCTACCAGATCACCCAGTCGAAGATCGCAATCGGATCGGGCGGATTGACCGGCAAGGGCTTCGGCGAAGGCTCGCAAAGCCACCTCGCCTACCTCCCCGAGGCGCATACCGACTTCATCTTCGCCACCATGGCCGAGGAATGGGGCGTGATGGGCGGTGTGTTCGTGCTGATGTGCTACGCGCTGATCCTGCGCTGGGCGCTTCGCGTCGCGAGCCGCGCGCCGCACCGCTTCGGTCGCCTGATGGCGGTCGGCATGGGCTTCACGATCTTCTTCTACGCCGCGGTGAACATGCTGATGGTGATGGGCTTCGCCCCCGTGGTGGGTATCCCGCTGCCCTTCATGAGCCATGGCGGTTCGTCGATGATGACGGTGATGATCTGCATCGGCTCGCTGATGGCGGTCGATCACTGGGGCAAGACCCAGAGCCGCAGGCGCTACTAAATCGACTTTTCCGCACGCAGCCACTTGGCAGCGCGGAATCACCCGCTATATGGGCGCCTCCCGATTCGAGTACAGGTACTCATCGGACGCGGCCCGAGGCCGGTGTGGACGCATAGCTCAGTTGGTAGAGCAGCTGACTCTTAATCAGCGGGTCCTAGGTTCGAACCCTAGTGCGTCCACCATTTTTTCCTATCGCATTCACTCTGCATCCGACGGTTCGCCGATGACCGCGGGGGCTTTCGTCTCGCACCCGGGAGTTCGGTTCGGGCGCGGCCTCAGACCGGCTCGGCCTGCAGCGCCCTGACGCAGGCCGATGCCAGCGATTTGAGATCGACGGGCTTGTGGACCAGCGGAAGGTCCTCGAGGTTGGCGAGGTTTTCGTCGGCGATATTGCCCGTCATCAGCACGCGGCCGATATGCGGTGCAGCATTGCGGATCCGTTGCAGCGTTTCGAGACCGTCGAGCCCGGGCATCGCGAAGTCGGAAATCACCACGTCGTAGTCGCGCTTGCGCTCGCCGATCGCCGCGATCAGCTCCGCGCCCGAGGCATATTCCTCGACCTTGGCTCCGGCGTCCCGGAGCTGCTCGGACAGGACGATGCGGACTCCGTCATCGTCATCGACCAGCGCCAGCCTTCGGTCCTCGAACCATGATAGCTCCCGAGCCTGCTCGGCCGCGTCCTCACCGGACACGCTCTCGGTCGCCGGAAGCTTGATCGCAATTTCGGTGCCTTTGCCAAGGGTGCTCTGGATTTCCAGTTCGCCACCCGACTGATCGACGAAGCCGGCGACCATAGACAGGCCCAGCCCGGTCCCCTTCCCCGCACCCTTGGTCGTGAAAAAGGGTTCGGTGACCTTCTTCAGCACCTTCTTGCTCATCCCGATACCGCTGTCGCAGACGCGGATCGCGAGTGCGGGCGCATCGGCCTCGCCGACCTCCTCGATCGAGACCTCGACCGTGCCACCGTCGGGCATCGCGTCCCTCGCATTGATGACAAGGTTCATCAATGCCAGCTCCAGTTGGCTGCGATCGGCATAGATGCTGAGATCGGTTTCGCCGCAATTCCACGACGCCGAAACGTTGTCGCCCAGCGCGTGCTCGACCAGCCCGGCGACAGCATCGCACAGGTCGGTCGGCTTGACGCTCGTCGGGGTCAGATCCTGCCGCCGCGCGAAAGCCATCATCCGCTTGACCAGGTCGGTCCCCTGATGTGCCGCGTGGCGCATCTGCTCGATTACGCGCTTTTCCGCTTCGCCCACTTCGAGCCTGCGGTCGAGAATGTTGATCCCGCCGAGGACCGCCGCGAGCAGGTTGTTGAAATCATGAGCGACGCCGCCGGTCAGCTGGCCCAGCGCGTCGAGCTTGCCGGCATGGACGAGCTTCTCCTCGAGCTCGCGGCGATCGGTGAGGTCTAGGATGGTGCCGACCCATTGCGGTTGCCCCCCGGGTCCTGCGACCTTGATCCGCTGGTCGAGCAGGTGGCGCTTGCGCCCGTCCGGCCCCACGAAGCGGTATTCGCTCGTCACCGCGTCACCGTTTTCCTCGCCACCCGCTTCGTACGCGGTGAGATCGTCGGGGTGGACCCATTCGTCGAACCGGCGCACGCCATCGAAGATCTCGCTCGCCGTATCGCCGACGAAATAGTGCAGGTCGCCGCCGACGAAGGTGCGGGTGAGCTTGGTCGCATCGCAGGGGCATTCGTAGACCGCCATAGGCAGCGTGCCGAGCACCGAGGCCTGGCGCCGCTCGCTTTCCTGGAGCTTGCGTTCGACCGCGATCCGGTCGAGCTGTTCGCGCAGGTGAGCCTCGCGCAGGCTGCTCTCGAGCTGGGCCTGTTCCGCTACCTGCTGGCGCGTCTCGTAGAGATCGACGAACACCCCGACCTTGGTCTTGAGGATGATCGGGTCGACCGGTTTGAAGACGTAATCGACCGCGCCCATCTCGTAACCGCGCATCAGGTGCGAGGTTTCCTTGTTGACCGCCGACAGGAAGATGATCGGGACCTGCGCGGTCTGGCTGCGCTCGCGGATAAGGGCGGCGGTCTCGTAGCCGTCCATCTCGGGCATGTAGACGTCGAGCAGGATGACCGCGAACTCGTGCTGGAGCAATTCGCGCAAGGCATCCTTGCCCGACGCGACGCAGGTGACCTCGGCAAGCGGGCGCAGCGTTTCGGAAAGCGCGAGCAGGTTGCGCTCGTCGTCGTCGACGATCAGGATCCTTGCGCCCGTATCGGTCTTGTTGTCCGCAAGATCGCTCATTTGGCTGCTTCCACCTCTTGCGTCTCGGCACGCGGTTCGGAAGCTCGGTCGAATGCGACCCTGAGCACCGCCAGCAGCAGGTCGATGTCGACCGGCTTGGAGATGTAATCGTCGGCGCCCGCCTCGAGGCACTTGTTCCGGTCGCCGCGCATCGCCTTGGCGGTCACCGCGATCAGCGGGATCCCGGACAGGCCGTCATCCTCGCGGATCCGCTGCATCGTCTCGTAACCGTCCATCTCGGGCATCATGATATCGATCAGCGCCGCGTCGATGTTGGATTTTGCGCGCAGCATCTCGATCCCGTCGGCGCCACGTTCGGCGTAGACCACCGATGCGCCGCGCGTTTCGAGCACGCTGGCGAGCGAAAAGATGTTGCGGATGTCGTCGTCGACGATGAGGATGTGTCTGTTGGAGAGCGTGTCGTCGGAGGGCGCCGGCTGTTCGTCGTCCTGCCGTTCTTCGTTTGCGTCAGTCTCGATCTGCGCCTTGAGCGCCGAGAAGAGCTCGGAGAAGTCCTTCGCCGAGCGATCGAACACTGTCGAGCCCTCGGCGATACGCTTCTCGACGGCGGGCGTTGCCGTGCCCTTGCCGAGCACCATGACCGGGCACCCGGACGTGCCCGGATTATGGACGAGCAGGTCGAGCAGGACGACCGCATCCATGTCGGGCAGGTCGAGATCGAGGATTACCGCGGCCGGTGGGGTCCGCCGTACGGTCGTGATCGCCGCGGCACCGCTCGTGGACATATTGGCGGCCAGGCCGTGCTTCCCGGCGTCCTCGATCAGCCGGTCGCCGATCGCCGAATCGCCGGTCACCAGCAGGACGAAGGGATTGTCGGAAAGCGAAGCGCGCTCGCCTTCTTCGTCGAGGTGAACGAGGCGCGGCTCGCGCGGTTCCTCGCGCTGAGCCGAGGAACCCGCGGAGTCGTCCACCTGCGGCGGGGTGAGCGGCAGGAAGAGGGTGAAGGTCGAGCCCTCTCCGGGCTTTGAAGAAACCTGTAGTTCGCCACCGAGCAACCCGGCGATTTCACGGCTGATCGAGAGTCCGAGACCGGTACCGCCATATTTGCGGCTGGTGGTCCCGTCGGCTTGCTGGAAAGCCTCGAAAATGAGCTTCTGCTTGTCCTCGGGAATACCAATGCCGGTATCGGTGACCGCGATCGCAATCGCCTGGTCCACCCCGGCCAGCTCGGGATGCTCGCGGTTCCAGCCCGACGTGGCCATCCGGACGTCCAGTGCGACTTTGCCTTCTCCGGTGAACTTGAAGGCGTTGGAAAGCAGGTTGAGGAGGATCTGCTGGAGCCGCTGTTCGTCGGTCCGCAGCGTCTTGGGAAGGTCCTCGGCGAACTCGACCTCGAACCCGAGCCCCTTTTGCGCCGCAAGCGGGCGGAAGGTGCGTTCGACATGCTTGCGCAACGAGGACAGCCGCATGTCGTCGAGCTCGATCGATACCGTCCCGGATTCGATCTTCGACAGGTCGAGGATATCGTTGATCAGGTTGAGCAGGTCCGACCCGGCCGAATGAATCGTCTTGGCGAACTCGGTCTGCTTCTGGCTGAGATTGCCTTCCTCGTTGTCGTTGAGGACCTTGGAGAGGATCAGCAGCGAATTGAGCGGGGTGCGCAATTCGTGGCTCATATTGGCGAGGAATTCGCTCTTGTACTTCGAGGTCAGCGCCAGCTGTTCGGCCTTTTCCTCGATCGCGCGGCGCGCCATGTCGATCTCGAAGTTCTTCTCCTCGACCTGTTTCTTCTCGTATTCGAGCAGCTGCGCCTTTTCCTGCAGTTCCTCGTTGGTCTGGGCGAGTTCCTCCTGCTTGGTCGTGAGCTCGGTCTGCCGCGCCTGCAATTCCTGCGTCAGCGACTGCGATTCCTTGAGCAGTTCCTCGGTCCGCATGGTCGCGGCGATCGTGTTGAGCACGATCCCGATGGTTTCCATGAGCTGGATCAGGAAGCCGTTATGCGTATCGCTGAAGCCTTCAAAGCTGCCCAGTTCGAGCACCGCCTTGACCTCGTCCTCGAACAGGGCCGGGAGGATGAAGAGGTGCGCCGGCTTGGCATCGCCGAGACCCGAGCTGACGCGCAAATAGCCGTCGGGAACCTTATCGAGCCGGATCGGCGCCTTGTCCGCTGCGGCCTGCCCGATCAGTCCTTCGCGCAGGACGAAACGGGGCTTCATCTCATCCGGATTGCCTGCACCGTAGCTGGCGACGAGATCGAGCGTGGGGTCCTTGTCCTCGCCTTCCTGGGCGACGTAGAACACGCCGTATTGCGCGTTCACCAGCGGGGCGAGTTCGCTCATGATCAGGTTGGAAATGGTGGTCAGGTCGCGTTCGCCCTGCAGCATCCGGCTGAAGCGCGCGAGGTTTGTCTTGAGCCAGTCCTGCTCGGCATTCTTGAGCGTCTGATCCTTCAGGTTGCGGATCATCTCGTTGATGTTGTCCTTGAGCGAGGCCATCTCGCCCGAGGCTTCGACCGAGATCGAGCGGGTAAGGTCGCCCTTGGTCACCGCGGTCGCCACGTCGGCGATCGAACGCACCTGGTTGGTGAGGTTCTCCGCCAGCTGGTTCACGTTGTCGGTGAGGTCGCGCCACAGGCCCGCCGCACCGGGCACGCGCGCTTGTCCGCCCAGCTTGCCCTCGACCCCCACTTCGCGCGCCATGTTGGTAACCTGGTCGCCGAAGGTCGACAGCGTCTCGATCATGCCGTTGATGGTCTCGGCCAGCGTCGCGATCTCGCCCTTGGCATCGAGCGTCAGCTTACGGTTGAGATTGCCCTGCGCCACGGCGGTCACGACGTCGGCGATGCCGCGCACCTGGTTGGTGAGATTGGTCGCCATCAGGTTCACGTTGTCGGTGAGGTCGGCCCAGGTCCCGCCGACGCCGGGCACCATGGCCTGGCCGCCGAGCTTGCCCTCGGTGCCGACCTCGCGCGCCACGCGCGTCACTTCGGACGCGAAGCCGTTGAGCTGGTCGACCATCGTGTTGACGGTGTTCTTGAGCTCGGCGATCTCGCCCTTCACGTCGACGGTGATCTTCTTCGACAGGTCACCGCGCGCCACCGCGGTGGTGACCTCGGCGATGTTGCGGACCTGGCCGGTGAGGTTGTCGGCCATCAGGTTCACGTTTTCGGTGAGGTCCTGCCACGTCCCGGCGACCCCGGGGACACGCGCCTGGCCGCCGAGCTTGCCCTCGGTGCCGACCTCGCGCGCCACGCGCGTCACTTCGGAGGCGAAGCCGTTGAGCTGGTCGACCATCGTGTTGATGGTGTTCTTGAGCTCGGCGATCTCGCCCTTCACGTCGACGGTGATCTTCTTCGACAGGTCGCCCGAGGCCACCGCGGTCGTCACCTCGGCGATGTTACGCACCTGGCCGGTGAGGTTCGCCGCGAGTTCGTTCACGTTGTCGGTGAGGTCGGCCCAGGTACCGGCGACGCCTTCGACCTTCGCCTGACCGCCGAGCTTGCCCTCGGTGCCCACTTCGCGCGCCACGCGCGTCACTTCCGAAGCGAACGAACCGAGCTGGTCGACCATCGTATTGATGGTGTTTTTCAACTCGGCGATCTCGCCCTTCACGTCGACGGTGATCTTCTTCGACAGGTCGCCAGAGGCCACCGCGGTCGTCACCTCGGCGATGTTGCGGACCTGGCCGGTGAGGTTCGCCGCGAGTTCGTTCACGTTGTCGGTGAGGTCCTTCCAGATGCCGGCGACGCCTTCGACCTTGGCCTGCCCGCCGAGGCGCCCCTCGGTGCCGACCTCGCGCGCCACGCGCGACACTTCGGAGGCGAAGCTGGAGAGCTGGTCGACCATGACGTTGATCGTATTCTTGAGCTCGAGGATTTCGCCCCGCACTTCGACGGTGATCTTCTTCGACAGGTCGCCGCGCGCCACCGCGGTGGTGACCTCGGCGATGTTGCGGACCTGGCCGGTGAGATTGTCGGCCATCAGGTTCACGTTGTCGGTCAAATCGGCCCAGGTGCCGGCGACGCCGGGCACTTCCGCCTGGCCGCCGAGCTTGCCCTCGGTGCCGACCTCGCGCGCCACGCGCGTCACTTCGGAGGCGAAGCCGTTGAGCTGGTCGACCATCGTGTTGATGGTGTCCTTGAGCTCGAGGATCTCGCCCTTCACGTCGACGGTGATCTTCTTCGACAGGTCGCCGCGCGCCACCGCGGTGGTGACCTCGGCGATGTTGCGGACCTGACCGGTGAGGTTGTCGGCCATCAGGTTCACGTTGTCGGTCAGGTCTTTCCACGTACCCGCCACGCCCTTCACGCGCGCCTGCCCGCCGAGCTTGCCCTCGGTGCCGACCTCGCGCGCCACGCGCGTCACTTCGGAAGCGAACGAGCCGAGCTGGTCGACCATGGTGTTCACAACCTTGCCGATTCGCAGGAATTCGCCCTTGAGTTCGCGCCCGTCGATCTCGGTCGCCATGTGTTGCGACAGGTCGCCCTTGGCGACCGCGCCGATCACGCGCGCCACCTCGGTGGTCGGCTGGACCATGTCGTCGACCAGGTCGTTGACCGCGTCGAGCTTGGCCTGCCAGCCGCCCCGGGCGCCCTTGACCCCGGCCCGGTGGGCGATCTTGCCCTCCTTGCCGACGATCCGAGACAGGTTCTCGAACTCACCGGTGATGCTGTCGCTGAGCCCCACGACCTCATTGAAGAGTTCGGCGATCTCGCGATCTTCGGGATGTCTCGACTTGAGCTTGAGCCGAACGGAAAAATCGCCATCGCGAAGGCTCGTCAGTGCTTCGATCAGGCTGGCACGCAGCTGGGCGCATTCTTCGTTATTTTTTTCCGCCACTGGCGACTCTCCGCGGACATCATTGTGCGACACCGGGCGCCTTCAGAAGTCGTTTTAGAACACCCCCCGTCGGGTCGAAATTATCGAGAACGCCAATGGTTCCGGGTCTGCGGATTTTTTCTCCCGGTGTGACATTTTAGCGGGTTTGCAGGCTGCGACCTGACCATCTAAGGCCGTTCAAACGCTTAACCGGGAGTAGGTGGTCGACGATGGCGACCGACGACGACATCGAGCAATTTATCTGCGACAGTTTCTCGTCGATCTGGGACCTCGAGTTGCTGTCGACCGTGATCGCCATGCCCGAGGAAGGCCTCACGGCGGCAGAACTGGTCGAACGGATGCGGGCGAGCGAGCTGGTGGTCGAACAGGGCGTCTCTTCGCTGGTCGCGGCCGGCATCGCCTCGCTCGATCGCGATGGACGCCTTCAGTTCCGCCCCGTCAGCACGGAACTCGAGGCCTGCGCCAGGCGCGCCAGCGAGTTCTACCAGCGTTTCCCGGGCCGCGCCCGAAGGTTGATGATCGCCCGCCAGTCGCCGGGCCTCAACGCTTTCGCCGACGCTTTCCGCTTGCGAAAGGACTGACCATGGGAAGTACCATTCCCGACCTGGTTTACCTGCTCTGCTTCCTGACCAGCGCGCTGTGTGCGGGCCTGCTGCTGCGCCAGTACGGCAAGGTCCAGTCCCCGGTCCTGCTGTGGAGCAGCGCCTGCTTTACGTTCCTCGCGATCGCGAACCTGCTGGTCGTGGTCGACCACATCATTTTCCCGCAGGCAGACCTCAAGCTCGCCCGTCTGGTGCTGACGCTGCTGGCGGTGTCGGTGTTGCTGTTCGGCTTCATCTGGGAAGCGGAGGAGGACCGATGATCGAGCAGTTCCTCTCCGGCGCGGTCGTCATGGCATTCGCCATCGCGGGCCTGCTGTTCCTCAAATATTACCGCCGGACCCGGCAGCGGCTGTTCGTGATCTTCGCGGCGAGCTTCTTTCTCCTCGCGGTCAACTATGCCTGGCTCGCGCTGACCCAGGTCCCGGTCGAGGAGCGCAGCCCGCTATTCCTCGTCCGCCTGCTCGCCTTCTCGCTGATCATCTTCGCGATCGTCTATTCTAACCGCGACAAGTCGGCACCGTAATCGGGCGACGGCGGGTCCGAGGTCGGCTCGTGACGTAGAATGGCTGGCGAGGCGGACCGCCATTGATCCGCCTTGCCCCGGCGGCCGATCAGCCTCCCATCTGCGCCGCGATCCAGCGGTCGATATGCGCTTCGAGCACGTCGAGCGGCACCGCGCCGTTTTCCAGCACCGCATCGTGGAAGGCGCGCAGGTCGAACTCGCTGCCCAGGGCCTCTTCGGCGCGGGTGCGCAGTTCGCGGATCTTGAGTTCGCCGATCTTGTAGGCGAGCGCCTGGCCCGGCCAAGTGATGTAGCGGTTGACCTCGGCGTCGATATTGCCCGCCGATAGCGCGGTGTTGTCGGTCATGAAATCGACCGCCTGCTGCTTGGTCCAGCCTTTCGAGTGGAGACCGGTATCGACCACCAGGCGGGTCGCGCGCCACATCTCGTAGCTCAGGCGTCCCATCTGCTTCGCCGGGGTGTCGTAGAGCCCCATTTCGATCCCGAGCCGCTCCGAATAGAGCCCCCAGCCTTCGACGAAGGCGGTGAAGAAGGTGCCGTTGCGGCGCAGCGGGTGGAGGTCCAGTTCCTGCTGCAGCGCGATCTGGTGATGGTGCCCCGGCACCGCCTCGTGCACGCCGAGCGCGGGCATTTCGAACAGCGGCCGCTGGTCGAGCTCGGTGGTGTTGACGCGATAGATGCCCGGCTGCCCGGTCTCGAGCGAGCCGCGCTCGTAATAGGCGGTGGTATTGCCCGGCGCCTGCGCCGCGGGGATCGGCAGCACCGTGTAGGGCTGGCGCGGAAGGTTGCCGAACAGCTTCGGCATCCAGCCGTCGATTTCCTTCGCCAGCGCGCCGGCATAGGTCATCAGTTCCTCGGGCGTCTTGGCGTAATATTGCGGATCGGTCCGCAGGTGCTCGATATAGGCGTCGCGGCTGGCGAAGCCGGCTTCGGCAGCGACTTCTTCCATCTCTGCGCGGATCCGCGCAACTTCGCTCAGGCCGAGCTGGTGGACCTCGTCGGCAGTCATGTCGGTGGTCGTGTAGCTTCCGACCACGTAGTCGTAATATTCCGCCCCGCCCGGGGTCGCCGCGACGCCCGGCGCGCCGGTGCGGCATTCGGGCTCGTATTCAACGCGGTAGAATTTGAAGAAGTCTTCGTAGGCCGGATAGACGTCCTCGGCGATCGTTTCGCGCGCACGCGCCTGGAACGCCGCCCATTGCGCATCGTCAATGGTCGAGGGCTTTTGGCGGAACGGGCCGTAGAAGACCGATTCCTCTGGCGCGCCGGCGACGAGCGTCGAGAGCCGTTCGACCGTACCTTCCATCGGTTCGCAGGCCTGGGTCAGCCCCTTCTCGACGGCGACGCGGCTGCGTTCGATCCCCTGCGCGTTGTAGGCCGGATATGCTTCGAGCCGCTGGAGGTAGCTCTCGTAATCGGCGGCGGTGAAGAATGGCGAGCGGTTCGCGAGCGAGGGCAGCGACATGAACCACCCGCCGCGATTGGTGAACAGCACGTAGCGACTGTGGTCGTAAGCCGATCCCTCCACCTCGTCCTCGAGGCTCGTCTTGATGATACCGTAATCAACGCGGAGATCGGCGGGCAGCGCGCTTTCGTCGATCACGTTCAGGCGGGCGAGGAATTCGCGCGTCTTGGCGATCTGGCGATCGTAGTCCTCGATCGAGAGATCCTCCAATTTGCCGTCATTCCGCCGGTCGCCGACGCTTTCCGAAAGCCATGGTGAATTGTCGAGCGACCATTGCCAGATATCCTCCCGCACCTCCTCGTAATCGTCGACCGGATCGGCGAGTGCGGGGGTGGCGACGACGAGCGCGGCGGCGGCGGCGCTGGCGAACAGGCGGATGGCGTTCATGAAAAATCTCCCTTGGCGGCCTAGCTGCCATGCCGGGCGCGCAATGCCAAGCCGTGACAGGGCTGCTCGCTTTGCTATGGGCACTGCCGAACAAGGAGAACCATCCGTGACCGACCCGATCCTCTACGACCGCGACGACGATGGCATCGTCACCCTCACGCTCAACCTGCCCGAGAAGCGCAACCCGATCTCGGACGAAAGCGTGGTCGACGGGCTCGAGGCGGCGCTGGCGCGGCTCGACGACGATCGCCAGGCGCGCGTGGCGATCCTGACCGGCGCGGGCAAGGCGTTCAGTTCGGGCGGAGATTTGAAGGCAATGAAGGACGGTTCGGGCCTGCGCGACCCCTCGCCGGTGCGCACCCGTCACAATTACAAGCGCGGGATCCAGCGGCTCCCCCTCGCCTTCGCCGCCTGCGAGGTGCCGATCATCGCCGCGGTGAACGGCTTCGCGATCGGCGCGGGCTGCGACCTTGCGTGCATGTGCGACCTGCGGATCGCGGGCGAAGGCACCAAGTTCGCCGAGAGCTTCGTCAAGCTCGGCATCATCCCCGGCGATGGCGGTGCGTGGCTGCTGCCCAAGGTAATCGGCCACGCCAAGGCCGCGGAAATGGCGCTGACCGGCGACATGATCGACGCGCAGCAGGCGCTCGCCTGGGGCCTCGTCAGCCAGGTCGTGCCCGATGACGAGCTGATCGACGCGGCCAAGATCCTGGCCAAGCGGATCGCGGTGAACCCGGCGCATGCCGTGCGGATGACCCGCCGCCTGCTGTGGGAAGCCAAGCGCTCGGACCTCGCGACGATCCTCGAAATGTCGGCGGCGATGCAGGCCGTGTCGCACACCACCGCCGATCACGACGAGGCGGTCGACGCCTTCATCGAAAAGCGCAAGCCGGTGTTCAAGGGCGACTGATACGGTTGCAATCACACGCTGGTGTGATTATTCGAACCCCCATGCCACATCCTACTGTCGAACGCGTCCGCTCCCTCGTCAATGACGGGACTTTCTCCAAGGCCGGCCTCGCCCGCGCTGCGGGGCTCCATGCCAACACGCTGCGCGATTGCGGCGAGGAAGGCTGGAACCCGACCGCCGACACGCTCGGCAAGCTCGAGCGTTTCCTCGACACGCAGGACGAGACCCCGGTGCTTGTCGGGATCGAGGAAATCATCGAGGAAGCGCGCAACGGCCGGATGTTCGTGCTGGTCGACGACGAGGACCGCGAGAACGAGGGCGACCTCGTGATCCCCGCGCAGATGGCGACCCCGGCGGCGATCAATTTCATGGCGACGTACGGGCGTGGCCTGATCTGCCTCTCGCTGTCGCGCAAGCGGGTCGACCAGCTCGGGCTCGACCTGATGAGCCGCAAGAACGGCACCCGCCACGAAACAGCCTTTACCGTCTCGATCGAGGCGCGCGAAGGCGTGACCACCGGGATTTCGGCCGCCGACCGCGCGCGCACCGTTTCGGTCGCGATCGACAGCTCGCGCGGGGCCGACGACATCACCACTCCCGGCCACGTCTTCCCGCTGGTCGCGCGCGACGGCGGCGTGCTGGTCCGCGCCGGGCACACCGAGGCCGCGGTCGATATCTCGCGCCTCGCCGGGCTCAATCCGTCGGGCGTGATCTGCGAGATCATGAACGACGACGGCACGATGTCGCGGCTCGACGATCTGATCGGCTTCGCGCGCAAGCACGATCTCAAGATCGGCACGATCCGTGACCTGATCGCCTATCGCCGCCGCAACGATCACCTCGTCGAACGTCTCGGCGAGCGCGATTTCACTTCCGATTACGGCGGCGCGTGGAAGCTCATCACCTATCGCAACACGGTCGACGGCAGCGAGAGTTTCGTGCTCCAGAAGGGCCATATCGACCCGGCGAAGCCTACCCTCGCCCGCGTCCACACGATCTCGCTGCTCGCCGACATGCTCGGCGAGCCCGGCCCGTCGAAACGGCAATTGCAGCGCGCGATGGCCGCGATCGGCGAGGAAGGCAGCGGCGTGATCGTGCTGCTGATACGCCCGCGCGAGGCCGATCCGCTGCGCGGCGGCGGCGACGATCCCTCGGCCGAGTTGCGGACCTACGGGATCGGCGCGCAGATTCTCGCCGACCTCGGTGTGCACGACATGATCCTGCTCTCCAATTCGCACCCCAACGTGCCGGGAATCGAAGGCTACGGCATCGATATCGTCGACACGCGACCCATTCCGGAAGGGACCTGACCATGGCCAAATTCCTGATCGTCGAAGCCCGTTTCTACGACGCGATCAACGACCAGCTGCTCGACGGCGCGCGCACTGCGCTCGAAGAAGCCGGGCACGAACACGAGACCATCACCGTGCCCGGCGCGCTCGAAATCCCCGGCGCGATCGCGCTGGCGCTCGACAGCGGGCGCTACGACGGTTTCGTCGCGATCGGCTGCGTGATCCGAGGGGAAACCTACCATTTCGAAATCGTCGCCGGCGAAAGCGCGCGCGCGATCATGGCGCTGACGATGGACGGGATCGCGATCGGCAACGGCATCATCACCGTCGAGACCGAGAAGCAGGCCTTCGCCCGCGCCGACAAGCACCGCAAGGACAAGGGCGGCGAAGCGGCCAAGGCGGCGATGGCGATGCTGAAGCTGCGCGAGAAGTTCGCGAGCTGACACGCGCGCCGGAACCACCCGCCCTCCCGAACCGTCTGGTCCGCATGAACGGACCGCTCGAATGGATCGCCTCGATCGGCACCATCGTCGCCGCGGCGATGATCGCCTTCGACATGGGCCGCCGGGCGACCGCCTGGGGCTTCATCCTGTTCTGCGTCGTGGCGGCGATGTGGATCTATATCGGCCTCAAGGAGAACGCGATCCCGCTCGCCGCGATGAACGCGGTGCTGCTGGGCATCAACGCCTGGGGCGTGTGGCAATACTGGTTCCACCCGAAGAACCGCCAGCAGGCCGGAGAGGCGCAGGCCGAAACCTAGGCCGAGCGTCCCCGATCGGCTAAGCTCGATCGAAGCGTCGCTGGCGAGGGAGGCGAACCATGCCGAGAATGTCGTTTCACACGATGAAGCTCGCCAAGGTCTACCCGATGTATGTCGCCAAGGTCGAACGCAAGGGCCGCAGCGCGCAGGAAGTCGAACGAGTCACTACCTGGCTGACCGGCTACAGCGTCGAACAGTTGCGCGACTTGCTGGACAGCGACGTCGATTTCGAGACCTTCTTCGCGCGGGCCCCGCGGCTCAACCCGAACCGCGACAAGATCACCGGGGTGATCTGCGGCTACCGGGTCGAGGAGATCGAGGACCCGGTCGAACGCCATGTCCGCCAGCTCGACAAGCTGGTCGACGAGATCGCCAAGGGCAAGGCGATGGAGAAGGTGCTGCGCGACTGATCAGTCGGCGAGGCGCCCGAAGCAGGCCTTGCCCGCATAATCGGCGCTGTCGCCCAGTTCTTCCTCGATCCGGATCAGCTGGTTGTACTTGGCGAGCCGGTCCGAGCGGGCGAGCGAGCCGGTCTTGATCTGGCCGCAATTGGTGGCGACCGCGAGATCGGCGATGGTCGCGTCCTCGGTCTCGCCCGAGCGGTGCGACATGACCGCGGTGTAGCCGGCGCGCTGGGCGATGCTCACGGCTTCGAAGGTCTCGGTCAGCGTCCCGATCTGGTTGACCTTGACCAGCAGCGAGTTCGCCAGCCCCTTGCCGATGCCCATTTCGAGGCGGTCGGGATTGGTGACGAAGAGATCGTCGCCGACCAGCTGGACCTCGTCGCCGATCAGCTCGGTGAGCGCCTTCCAGCCTTCGAAATCGTCCTCGTGCATGCCGTCCTCGATCGAGCGGATCGGGTAATCGGCGCACAGCTTGCCGAGATATTGCGCCATCTCGTCCGAGCCGAGCGAGAGGTTCTCGCCCGAGATCTCGTACTTGCCCTTATTGTAGAACTCGCTCGCCGCGCAATCGAGCGCCAGCACCACGTCCTCGCCCGGCGTGAAGCCAGCCTGTTCGACCGAACGCATGATGAAATCGAGCGCATCGCGCGTGCTCGCGAGGTCGGGCGCAAAGCCGCCCTCGTCGCCGACCGCGGTCGAGAGGCCCTTCTCGTGCAGGCCCTTCTTGAGCGTGTGGAAGATTTCCGCGCCCCAGCGCACGCCTTCGGCGAGGCTGTCCGCCCCCACCGGCATGACCATGAATTCCTGGATGTCGATCGGGTTGTCGGCATGCTCGCCGCCATTGACGATGTTCATCATCGGCACCGGGAGCATGTGCGCCGATACGCCGCCGAGATAGGAATAGAGCGGCAGGCCGCGCGCATTGGCCGCCGCCTTCGCCACCGCCATCGACACGCCGAGGATCGCATTGGCGCCGAGCCGGCCCTTGTTGTCGCTGCCGTCGAGCGCGATCATCGCCAGGTCGACCTCGCGCTGGTCCTCGGCATCGACGCCGAGCAGCGCGTCGGCGATCTCGGTGTTCACCATCTTGACCGCCTTGAGCACGCCCTTGCCGAGATAGCGTTGCTTGTCGCCGTCGCGCAGTTCGACCGCCTCGTGTGCGCCGGTGGAGGCGCCGGAAGGCACCGCCGCGCGGCCGAAGCTGCCATCGTGCAGCAGCACGTCGACCTCGACCGTGGGATTGCCGCGCGAATCGAGGATTTCGCGTCCGTGGATGTCGATGATCGCGGTCATGGCATGGCCTTTCGTCGATGAAGTGTTGTATTTACCTAGGACAGTCCCATCTCATGACGAGACCAACGTGTTTGCGCGCCTCCTATGCGGCGGAACATTGGCAGGCAAGCCGCGTTGGTTCGGTGAGGGCGCGGGAACGTATGGCGCTGCGCCGAAACAGGATATAATCCCTTGAGGGGAAAGGACCGACATGATGGCCGACGAGAAGAAACCGACCACCAAGAAAACCGCCGCGCGCAAGAAGGCGCCGGCCAAGAAGACCACCGCCGCGACGCCCGCGGCAAGCAACACCGAACAGGCGAAATCGCGCTTCTCCGCAGCGGTCGACGAGGCCAAGGCCGGTGCAGCGCTGCTGCGCGACGAAGCCAAGGTCCGCGCCGGCGAATACAGCGGCAGGGCCCGGACGCAGGGCGATCAGCTGGTCGCCGACGCCAAGGGCTACAGCGCCGAAGCGAAGACCTACGCCGTGGACCTTGCCCGCGACGGCAAGGACAAGGCCTCGGACGCGCTGATTTCGCTCAGCAAGACGATCGACGACACCGCCGCGCAGATCGACGAGCGGTTCGGTGCCGAATACGGCGACTATGCCCGCAAGGCTGCCCGCAGCCTCCAGTCCAATGCCGACAAGCTGCGCGCCAAGGAGCTCGAGGAGCTCGGCGAAGATGCACGCGAATTCGTCCGCAAAAGCCCGGGCACCGCGGTCGGCATCGCCGCAATCGTGGGTTATGCCTTCGCGCGCCTGCTGCGCCGTTGACATTCCAGACCAAGGGGGCTTTTCGCCAATCATGACGGAGAGCCCCCCTCCCCTCGTTCGCAACGAGAAGACGCCCGGCAGCCCTGCCGAGCGTTCGCTGGTGGATGACGTCCACCAGCTGTTCGACGACGGCAAGACCTATGTCGAAGCCGAACTCGCCTACCAGTCGACCCGCGCGCAATTCGTGGTCGACCACCTTTCGCAGGCCGCGCTCAAGGGACTACTCGGCGCGGTCTTCCTCGTCATTGCGCTGATCACGCTGTCGGTCGGCGCGGTACTCGCGCTCGATTCGCTCGTCGGGATCTGGCTCGCGATCGGCATCGTGGTGCTGTTCTGGACGCTCGCCGCCGGGCTCCTGTTCCTCCGCATGCTGCGCGGCTTCCGCCAGATCAAGGACGCGATGGGCGCGAGCGAGAAGGAAAAAAGGCAGAAAGACGAGGGATGAGCGCGTTGCGGGATCGACTTGCCGAAGACAAGCTCGCGCGCGACGCCGCGAAGGCGATCGCGCTCGCCGACTATCACCGCGTCAAGGCGGACCTCGCCGCGCGCGGGGTCGGCGGACGGATCGCCGATACGGTCTCCGAAGAGGCGGCCGAGCTCGGCGAAGAGGTGATCCAGATGGCCGAGGAGAACAAGGCGGTGGTCGGCGGCGTGGTCGCCGCACTGGTCTTGTGGCTCGCGCGCGGACCGATCGGGCGGTTGCTGGGATGGGACGAGACCGAAGAGCGCGACTAGCTGGCCAAAAGGCCGGAACGCGACCCTCCCCCGAAGCGTTGCCCATACAAACCCATCTCCGGAGGATTTATGACCGTCAGTGACGAAAAGCGTAAGCGGATCCGCGAAAAGATCGCGGCCTCGCAGGAACGTCTCGAAAAGGAAGCGCTCGCCGAGCGCCAAAGCGAAACCGATTACGGCGCCAAGGCGCGCGAGCTCGGCAACGATGCGAAGGGCTTTGCCAAGCAGCATCCGGTGCTCACCGTCGCTGGCGGCCTCGCCGCGGGCGTCCTGATCGCCGCGCTGCTCAAGCCCAAGACCGCCCGCGCACTCGGCAAGCGCGCGCTCTCGTGGGGCGCGCTCGCCGCCGAAGGCGCGCTGCTCTACGGCAATCGCGCGCTCGACAGTGCCGGCGCAGCCGGGGCCGAGGCGAAGGACCGGATCGGCGAATTCGGCGGCACGGTATCCGACGGCGCGAGCGATCTCGCCCGCGAAGCCGAACGGATCGGCCAGGCCGCGCTCGAGAACGCGCGCGAAACGACGCGCGCACTGTTCGCCAAAGTGCGACGCTGAACGCCCGCAACGCGGCGATGAAGGGGTGTGCGGTCTTGTCTCGCGCGCCCCTTTCGCTATGTGGCGCGCAAGCATCCAGGAAGGCCCGATGGAAGAAACCAACGCCAAGCAGACCCTCTATCTCGTCATGGGTGGTCGCGTCAGCGATCCGCGCAAGCTGATCTTCGCCGATCCCGAGAGCCTGCACGTCGCGGGCGTCTACAGCGATTACGATGCGGCGGAAGACGCCTGGCGCGGCAACGCCCAGCGCACGGTCGACGATGCCGAGATGAAATACGTCATCGTCCCGCTGCACAAGCTGCTCGATCCCGAGGGCTGAAGACGCGCCGATCGCGCGTGACTTGACCAGTTGTTCCTGATATGTTCCGGCGATGGACTTGCCGGAGCCTCCCCCCGAACGCGTGAATGGACGCGGCGCGCAGAGCGCAAACGTACCGACGCGCTTCGGACTCGCCACGCGTGAACTGGACGGGGACTGGCGCGATCACGTCGCTACGCTGGACGGTCCCCCGGTAAAGCTGCGCACCAGCGTGACCGAGGAACGGCCCAAGTCGATCCTCAGCTTCAACCGCTCGCCCGACATCCCGTTCGATCGCTCGATCAACGCCTATCGCGGCTGCGAACATGGCTGCGTCTACTGCTTCGCACGGCCCACCCACGCCTATCACGATCTCTCGCCCGGGCTCGATTTCGAGACGCGACTGTTTGCCAAGCCGGATGCGCCGGACCTTCTGCGCGCGACTCTCGCCAAGCCGAACTATGTGCCCCGGCCGATCGCGATGGGGACCAACACCGATCCCTACCAACCGATCGAGCGCGACTACCGGATCACGCGCCAAGTGCTCGAGATATGCCTCGAGGCGCGCCACCCGGTCACGATCACCACCAAGTCCGACCGGGTGCTCGACGATCTCGATCTGCTGTCCGAGATGGCAACGCACCGCCTCGTCGCGGTCGCGCTGTCGGTGACGAGCCTCGATCCAAGACTTTCCACCCTGCTAGAGCCGCGCGCCGGTGCCCCGGCTAAGCGGCTCGCGGCACTTGGCAGGCTGGTCGAGGCAGGAGTCCCGAGCCATGTCTCGATCGCGCCGGTGATCCCGGCGATCACCGACGAATTCATGGAAAGCATCGTCGCGCAGGCCGCCGCGCTCGGCGTGCGCTCGGCGGGTTGGATCGCGCTGCGACTGCCGCACGAGGTCGCCCCGCTGTTCCGCGAATGGCTCGAGGTCCACTTCCCCGACCGCGCGGGCAAGGTCATGAATATCGTCCGCTCGATCCGCAACGGGAAGGACAACGATCCGGGCTTTTTCAGCCGCATGCGCCCTCAGGGCGTCTGGGCCGATTTGTTCCGCGCGCGGTTCAAGCTCGCCTGCAAGCGCGCCGGGCTGGGTCCGGACAGGTTCGAGCTCGACTGCTCGCAGTTCCGGGCACCCGAAGTTGGCGGCCAGATGCGCCTGCTGTAACCGCCCCGGAGCCTTGGAGGTCGGCGTACGGGTTCTCGAGGCGATCAACACTTAAAATTACCGCGAGAATTTCGGCCGAGCGCTTCTTCGGTTACTTCTACGGCGAAGAATGACCCGGGTACCCTATCCTTCGACCGTATTCGACGCATCGGGCAACCGCTTCAAATCCATCAGGCCATAGCGGAACTCGATCTCGGGAATGATCGCACCGACGACATTGATATAACGGGTCCCCACCCGCAGCCGCCGGTGCAGCAGCGCCGCAGCCTCGGTCTTGTAGCCGTCGATCCCGAAGATCGCATTGCGGCAGGTGCCCTCGGCCAGGTCGAAATCGATCGATACCCCTCGCGCGAAATTCTCCTGCGCGGTGATCGTCTCGGCATAGCAACCGAGCAGGCGGATGATCTGCTGCGGTATGCGCTTGTTCTGCTTCTCGGCGAGCAGCGCTTCGGCTTCGAGCCGACCGAAAGCCCGCTCCATCTCGCGCTGCCGCTTGAGCACTTCGCGACGATGCCAGTCGGCCAGCAGGTCGCGCGAGCCCTCGCTGATCGCCTCGCCGAATTCGCGACAATTCTCGATCCGCTCCTCCGCGGGTCCGCCACGCTCGTCGAACACGCAAGAGGCATAGCCGTAGACGTAGGCGAGCGATGCCGGCGACATCCGGATGTCGGCAGCGACATCGTCCGCGTGCGCGGTGGTTGCGGCCAGCGTCGGGAACGCGGCCATGGCGTAAAGCACGAGTTTCTTCATCGAATTGCGACCCCTGTTTCCCTCTCGACCCGGTTTAGGCGAACGTGGGAAAAAGCGCAAAACCGGTGCTTCAGACTTCCTCCCCGGGCGTGATCCGGGCAATCACCCGCCGCACGGTGCGGTAGAGCATCATCACCGTGGCGGCGAGCAGCGCGACCACCGCCACCGTCATCGCAAACAGCCCGTCATAGAGCATCGGATACCAATCGGCGGGCAAGTCCTCGAACTCGCCGACCGGCAGCACCAGCGCCAGCAAAAGCAACAGACTGATGAACAGTGAGGTCGTGGAGAGACCCGCGATCCGCTCGATATTGCGATAGGCCTCGTCGTTGAATTCGGAATCGGACTGGCGGATCAGGCTGATCAGCGTCAGCATCAGTGCGAGCGTGGTCGCCGAGGCCGTCGCGCTGGCGGAGCCGAGATAGAGTCCCGAGCGGGCCAGCGCCTCGAGCAGCACCACCGCCTCGCCCGAACTGTAGATCGTACCGATCGCCTCTCGCGCGCCGACGCCGAATAGCGCGACGCCGATGAATGCTCCCAATGCCCAGTACCAGTCCCGGATAGTTCTTCGCTCCCTCGTTTCGCAGGCAACGAGCAGAAAAACCGAATTGTTCCGTGACCTTCGCTAGGCGAATCCCTCTCCGCCCTCGATCTTGCCGAAGCGGATCAGGCGGCTGTCCTCGACCGCGGCGGTGCGGTTGACCACTGCCTCCTGGTAGTCGGGGTCCTTGATCATCTCGAAAAAGGCCCCGGCATCGGGGTATTCGGCGATGAAGGCTGCGTCCCAATGCTCGTCGTCCGGCCCCGTCACCACCGTCTCGTGGCGTCCGCGCCAGACGATTTTCCCGCCGACGCGCGCAAAAATCGGGCCGCTGGCCCGGCCGTATTCGGCGTAGGCTTCGTCGCCGGTCCAGCCCTTGCCGTGAAGCTCGTGCCCCTCCGGATATTCGGCCTTGCTGCGAAAACGCACGAGGTTGAGCATCTGGATCGGCGTATCGCGCGGCAGGTCCTTGAAAGCCCGGAAGTTCGCTTCGCTCGGATTGACGTGGCTCATGGGGCGTAACTTTCGAGATAGTGGCACGAGGTGCAGCGCCAGGTTTCGACCGGCTTGCGCGCCCGCTTGTCGATCTTGAGCCCGTACCAGCGCTTGTCGGGCTCGCCCGGATGCCAGAACGGGGTCGTCGGGGCGGAATAATCACCCGCGTCGATCACAAAACCGGTCTCCATCTTGCGCCCGCATTTGGGGCAGGACTTGCTCCCGGACACGCTCAACTGTCCAGCGAGTAGTCGGAGAACCGCTCGCGCAGGTCCTTCTTGCTGATCTTGCCGGTTGCGGTGTGCGGGATGTCGTCGACGAACTCGACCGCATCGGGCAGCCACCATTTGGCGACCTGCGGTTCGAGATAGGCGATCACCTCGTCGGCGGTCACCTCCTTGCCCTCGACCTTGACGCAGAACAGCACCGGGCGCTCGTCCCACTTGGGATGCGCCATGCCGATCGCGGCGGCCTCGGCGATGGCGGGATGGCCGACCGCAGCGTTTTCGAGCTCGACCGAGGAAATCCATTCGCCCCCGGACTTGATCACGTCCTTGGTGCGGTCGGTCAGCTGCAGCGTGCCGTCGGGATGGATGATGCCGACATCGCCGGTGTCGAACCAGCCATCGGCGTCGACCGCGTCTTTCTCGGCCTTGAAGTAGCGCTTGATCACCCACGGCCCGCGCACCTGCAGCGCGCCGCTGGTCTTGCCGTCGCGCGGCAGCGGGGTCGCCATGTCGTCGAGATCGACCGTGCGCAGCTCGACCCCGAAGATCGGGCGTCCCTGCATCTGCACGATACTGACCTGCTCGTCGAAGCTCTTTTCCTCCCAATCGTGCGTCGGCGCGCCGACGGTCCCGATCGGCGAAGTCTCGGTCATGCCCCAGGCATGGGCGACGCGGATACCCTCCTTCATCAGCCGCTCGATCATGAAACGCGGCGCAGCCGAGCCGCCGATGATCGCCTGCTTCAAATTGGGCAGGTCGGCCCCGGTGGCGTCGCAATACTGGAAAATGCCGAGCCATACCGTGGGCACGCCCGCCGAATGGGTCACATGCTCGCGCTTCATCAGCTCAAGCAGCACGTCCGGCTCGTTCGAGCAGCTATAGACGAATTTCACCCCCGCCATCGCGCCCGCCCAGGGCAGGCCCCAGCTCGCCGCGTGGAACATCGGCACGACGGGCAGCATCACGCTCTGCGCATCGAAGTCGAAGGCATGCGGCTGCAATCCGGCGAGCGCGTGGAGATAGGTAGAGCGGTGTTCGTAGAGCACGCCCTTGGGATGCCCGGTCGTCCCGCTGGTGTAGCACAGCATGCACGGGTCGCGTTCGTCGACCTCGGCCCAGACGGTGTCGCCGTCGTGCTCGCCGATCCATTCCTCGAACTCGCCATTGTCGAAACAGATATAGCGCTCGATCGTGGTCCACTTGTCGCGCATCTTGTCGATGACGGGCTGGAACATCGCGTCGTAGAGCATGACGCGATCCTCGGCGTGGTTGGCGATGTATTCGAGCTGGTCGTCGAACAGCCGCGGATTGATCGTGTGGAGCACCCCGCCGACGCCGACCGCGCCGTACCAGGTCACCAGGTGGCGCGAGTGGTTCATCGCCAGCGTCGCGATCCGGTCGCCCTTGCCGATACCCATCTTCTGCAGCGCCTGCGTCATCCGCAGCGCATCGCGGCGCACGTCGGCCCAGGTAGTGGTGGTCTCGCTGCCGTCGGCCCAGCGGGTGATGTGTTCACGATCCCCGTGTTCGCGTGCCGCGTGGTCGATCAGATGGGTAACCTTGAAATCGTAGTCCTGCATTCCGCCGAGCATGGGGCGTCTCTCCTCTTCCCTTGGCGGCTTACCCTAAGGACCGAAGCGATTTGGGCAAGCGGTTTGGGTGGCAAAACGAGACTTGCCGCGCCGACGGTTCACGACCATGGCCACGCGATGAGCGCACTCCAGCAAGCCAAGACCGTCCTCGTCGAGAACCTCCATCTCGCGAAGGACGCCCTGCACATCTACGTCGCGCTGATCGTGTTCTTCGGCACCTGCCTGCTGTTCGGCTGGAAGGCGCGCGACTGGAAGCCGCTGGCCGCCGTGTTGCTGGTCGCGCTCATCGGCGAGGCTTGGGACTTCCGCGATCGGCTGGCCATCGATAGGCCCGCGGATTATCCCGCGCACATCAAGGATTTGTGGAACACGATGCTGGCGCCCGCGATACTGTTCGTGATGGCGCGCTTCACCTCGGTGTTCGGTGGTCGCGCGCGCCGTAGATAGGCCGCGGGCGGCAGCAGGTAATAAGGCTGCCGCCGCCCGTCCTCCCCACCGCGTCATGCGACCGTGTAGAGCGTGACCTCCCACCCGCCTTCGCCGGGCGTCATGAAGATCGTTTCGATGGCTCCCTTGGGACGCCCTTCGAAAATGGTGAGAAATTGCAGCACCTGCATCTCCCGAACGGCGGTGCCGTGCTCAGGTCCCAGCTGCTGGACGCCGACGAGCTTGCGATCTAGGGCCGAGCCGAGCGGTTTCCGGGCGGTCCTGACATGATCGGTCCATTCGCTCAGCGAAACCTCTCCGCGAAGCATCGGCCCTGCGACGTTCCAGCTTCCTTCCCAATCGCTCTGGTCGAGTTCGGCGAGAAAGGCGGTCGCCTGCTCATAGGAAGCCGGCTCTTCCGGGGCGGCTTGCGCTTCGGCGGCGGGCTCGCTCGCAGCAGAAGCTACGCTGGCAGGCGCTTCTTCGGCGGTGAGGGACAGGCCGATGAGCGCAGCCAGAATTATGGTCGACATTGCTAATATTCCTCCTGCGAGCCAGGTGAGGTGGTAGCCTCCGGCACGCTTTTCGTTGGTGAGGTCTGTAGCATCGTCGTACCGGTCGTCTCGGCCCATCCCCAAACCTGTGCGCACACGATTTTGGGGTGTTCGTCCCTCGGTATCCCCCAAGATTCTTGCGGCTTCGCGGCTGCTCGATACCCCCAGTTTGCGGCGCGCATTGCGCAGGCGATCGTTGACCGTATGGACCGAGATATCGAGTTCGGCGGCGCTCGATTTGGCGTCGTGGCCTTCGAGGAGGAGGCGCAGCGCCTCTTTCTCCTTCTCGGTCAGCGCGTCCGGGCCCTCGCGCATCAGGCGACCAGACGCAGGTGTCCGCCCGCGCGGTGCGGGCGCAATTCTACCTTGGCAAGCCCGGGGACGTCCGCCAGTTGCTCGGCGACCTCGCCGTCGAGTGCGAAATCGCGGCCGAGGCATAGCGTCACCGCCCTGCCCCCCGGCGGCGCGACGCGAACCCGCACCTCGCTCTTGCCGCCGCGTTCGAGCTGGCGCAGCGACGCGAGACCTTCCTCGGCCTCGAGTTCGAGCGTCAGCAGCATCGCGACGCTGCCGCTGACCTCCGCCAGCGGGCGCGCGCCGCGCACGGTGACGCGCGGCGGCTCGTCGGGACTGGGAGAATCGAGTTCGACGCTGAGCAGCAGGCAGGTCCCGTCCTTCGCCCATTCCTGAAACCGCTCGACCAGCGCTTCCTCGAAACACGCGGCACTGAACGCGCCCGAGGTATCGGAAAAATCGCAGCGCACGAAATCCTTGCCGCGGCGCGTACGCCCGCGGTTCACGCCCTCGACCATCGCCGCGATCACCGCCGGGCGGCGGCCGGTCGCGCCGGCCATGCCGGGCTCCATAAGGCTGGCATAGGGTCGCGCCCCCTGCGCCGAGGCAGCGGCCCTGAACTGCTGCACCGGGTGCGCGGCGAAGAAGAAGCCGAAGGTCTCGCGCTCCTTGTTCATCTGCTCGATCCGGCTCCACGGCTCGGAATCCTTCAAGCGCAAGCCACTTTCGACCGGTGCGTCCTCGCCCCCGAACAGGCCCGACTGGCCGCTCGCCCGCTCGCGCGTGGCGGCTTCGGCGGCGCCGAGGATCATCTCGACATTGGCGTGAAGCTTGGCGCGGTCGGGGTCGATCCCGTCGAGCGCGCCGCCCGCGATCAGCGCTTCGAGCAGGCGGCGATTGAGCGCGCCCTGCGGAATGCGACGGGTGAGATCGTCGAGATCGGCGAACTTGCCGCCCGCCTCGCGCTCGGCCACCAGCGCTTCCATCGCCTTGCCGCCGACATTGCGCAGCCCCGCGAGCGCATAGCGGACCTGGTGCCCGTCCGCGGTTTCCTCGACGAAGAAATCGGCGCGCGAATGATTGATGTCGGGCCCGGCGAGCGCGATCGAATTCTTGCGCATGTCGTCGACGAAGATGCCGAGCTTTTCCGACTGGTGCATGTCGAAGCGCATCGAAGCGGCGTAGAATTCTTCCGGGTAATGGGCCTTGAGCCACGCGGTCTGGTAGGCGAGCAAGGCATAGGCGGCGGCGTGCGACTTGTTGAAGCCGTAGCCGGCGAACTTGTCGATCAAGTCGAACAGCTCGTTGGCCTTGGCCTTGTCGATGTCCGAGACTTCCTTGCAGCCGGCAACGAAACGCTCGCGCTGGGCGTCCATCTCGGCCTGGACCTTCTTGCCCATCGCGCGGCGCAGCAGGTCGGCATCGCCGAGCGAATAGCCGGCGAGGATCTGCGCCGCCTGCATCACCTGTTCCTGGTAGACGAAGATGCCGTAGGTTTCCTCGAGAATGCCCTCGAGCTTCTCGTGCGGGTACTCGATCGGCACCTCGCCCGCCTTGCGCTTGCCGAACAGCGGGATATTGTCCATCGGCCCCGGGCGATAGAGCGAGACCAGCGCGATGATGTCCTCGAACTTGGTCGGCTTCACCGCGGTCAGCGTGCGGCGCATGCCTTCGGATTCGAGCTGGAACACGCCGACGGTGTCGCCGCGCTTGAGCAGTTCGTAGACGGCCGGGTCGTCCCATTCGAGCGTCGAGAGGTCGATCGTGATCCCGCGCTCGGCGAGCAGGTCGACCGCCTTCTTGAGCACCGATAGCGTCTTCAGGCCGAGGAAGTCGAACTTCACGAGGCCCGAGGTCTCGACATGCTTCATGTCGAACTGGGTCACCGGCATGTCCGAGCGCGGATCGCGATAGAGCGGAACCAGCTGGTTCAATGGCCGGTCGCCGATCACCACGCCCGCGGCGTGGGTCGAGCTGTTGCGCGGCAGGCCTTCCAATTGGACCGCAAGGTCGACCAGCTGCTTGACCTCGTTGTCGTTGTCGTAGGCGGCGCGGAAATCCTTCGCCCCGTTCAAGGCGCGATCGAGCGTCCACGGATCGGTGGGATGGTTGGGCACCATCTTGCACAGCGCGTCGACGCGGTTGTAGCCCATCTGCAGGATGCGGCCGCAATCGCGCAGCACCGCGCGCGCCTTCATCTTGCCGAAGGTGATGATCTGCGCGACCTTGTCGTGGCCATAGCGCTCCTGCACGTAACGGATCACCTCCCCGCGCCGCGTTTCGCAGAAGTCGATGTCGAAGTCGGGCATCGAGACGCGCTCGGGGTTGAGAAAACGCTCGAACAGGAGCCCCAAACGTATTGGATCGAGGTCGGTAATCGTCAGCGCCCAGGCGACGAGCGAACCCGCGCCCGAACCGCGCCCCGGTCCCACCGGGATATCGTGTTCCTTGGCCCATTTGATGAAGTCGGCAACGATCAGGAAGTAGCCCGGGAAGCCCATCTGGTTGATGATCCCGACTTCGAATTCGAGCCGATCGTCATAGACCTTGCGCTCTTCGGGCGAGAGTTCGCCATAGGGTGCGAGCCGTGCCTCAAGCCCCTTGCGCGCGTCCTCCGCCAGCATCTTCGCCTCGCCCTCTAGGTCGCCCGCGAGACTCGGCAGGATGGGCGCGCGCTTGGGCGGCGCATAGGCGCAGCGCTGCGCGATCACGAGCGTGTTGGCGATCGCCTCGGGCAGGTCGGCGAACAGGTCGCGCATCAGGCCTTCGGATTTGACGAAGGCCTCCGGATTGGTGCGCTTGCGGTCCTCGGCCTCGACATGGGTCGAATTGGCGATGCAGAGCATGGCGTCGTGCGCGCGGGCGAAGCCGGGCTCGGCGAATTGAGCGGGATTGGTTCCGACCAGCGGCAGGTCGCGGGCATAGGCGAGGTCGATCAGCTTGCCCTCGGCCTCGTCGGCCTCCTGCGAGGTGCCGCGCGCGATCTCGAGGTAGAGCCGGTCGCCGAAGATCTGCTGCAAGCGATCGAGATAGGCCTCGGCATGGCTGTCCTGCCCCTCGGCTAGCAGGCGGGTCACCGCTCCCTCGCCCGCACCGGTCAGCGCGATCAGCCCCTGCGAATGGTCGGCCAGCGCATCGAGCGTGACATGCGGCTCCTGGTGCACGGGACGGTCGAGATGCGCGGCCGAGACCAGCGCGCACAGGCTCTGCCAGCCATCCTCGTCCTTGGCGTAGAGCGGCAGGTAATCGACCCGCTCGCCGCTTTCGTCGCGCGCCACGCCGAGAAGCGTGCCGATGATCGGCTGGACGCCCGCCTTTCGGCAGGCATCGGCGAAGGCGACCGCGCCGAACAGACCGTTGCGGTCGCACATCGCGATCGCCGGAAAGCCGCGTTCCTTGGCCAGTTCGGCCATTGCCTTGGGATCGATCGCGCCCTCGAGCATCGAATAGCTCGAAAAGACTCGCAAGGGGACGAAACGGGCGTGCGGCATGGGGCGAATATGCGGATTGGTGCGGGGGAATGGAAGGCGGGTTTTCGGCCCGTCCACCCCTTCTCCACACATCGTCATCCCCGCGAAGGCGGGGATCCGGGGCGACATAGCGCAAGCCTACCCTGGATCCCCGCCTTCGCGGGGATGACGACTACTGGGGCGGCTCCTCAGCGGCGATTTTGCGCCTCGTGTCGCGGATCGTCGACCACGCGCCGTAGGCGATCAGCGCGGCGAGGAAGATCCACACCCACAGCGGGATGTTCCGCCCGACCACCGCGAGGTAGAGATAGGCCGAGACGAAGAAGAAGCCGGCCAGCATCGTCGGCAGCACGGTCGACTGCCCCGCCCTCGCCCGGCGCACGAGCCAGGCGATGCTGAGGAAGAAGAAGGGAATGGCGCCGACATAGATGCCGCCGAAAATATAGGGGTTTACCCCGTACTCGGCGCCGAGCGAGTGGAAATACTGGTCGATGGCTTCGATCATGGTGAGGGGTTCGTCCCTGGCCGCCGGGCGGTTACAGCAGTTTCTCGATGTCGGCGGCGATCGATGCGGGGGCGACGGTCGGCGGGTACCGGCGGACGACGTTCCCGTCGCGGTCGACCAGGAACTTGGTGAAATTCCACTTGATCGAGGTGGTGCCCATCAGCCCCTTGGCCTCCTCGCGCAGCCACTTGTAGAGCGGCTCGGCATGGTCGCCATTGACCTCGACCTTGGCCATCAGCGGGAAGCTGATGTCGTAGTTGACCGAGCAGAACTCGGCGATCTCCTCGTTCGAGCCCGGCTCCTGTTCGCCGAACTGGTTCGAGGGGAAGCCGAGCACGTCGAAACCCTGCTCGGAATATCTCTCATGAAGTTCCTGCAGCCCCTTGTATTGCGGGGTGAACCCGCACTTGCTCGCCGTGTTGACGATGAGCAGGACCTTGCCCTGCATATCGGCGAGGTCGAGCTTGCTCCCGTCATTGGTGGCGACGGTGAAATCGGCGATCGTAGTCATTGGTCGGTTTCCTTTGCCCGCGGGCGATAGGTCAGGTCGAAACTATCGGTCCAGCTTCGTCCGTGATCGGCGCTCTGCTGCCCGTATTGGCGTACCGAGCCGTCGTCATTGGCGGTGTAGGTCATCCGCACGAGCAGTTTGTTGCCCTCTGGATCGCTCCCCCAATAGCCGGTCAGCACCATCGCGCCCCCCTGATCGTTGGCGACCGGCCCGCCCTCGAAGAACACCCGCCCCGGACGCTGGCCCACCCACAGCTGGTGCCAGGTGCCCGTCGCCGGATCGTAGGCCGAAAGCGAGGATCCGCCCCCGCCCTGCAGCGGCATCCAGGTTTCGCGGATCGCGCAGCCCGTGCTGACCTTCTCGATTCGGCTGGTCGCGACCTGCGCGCCGGTGTCGGGGCGGAACACGTCCCACTCGCCGACCCAGAAGTCGAACGCGGCGTGTTCGTCCGAGTCGCAGCTCGGCGGCGCAGGCGGTGTGGCCACCGGCGCGTCCTGCATCATGGCGGCGAAGGCGAAGGCGAGCGTGAACATGGAACCTCCCTGCTGACGGCACTCAAGCCGCTGGGGAGGCCCGGGTCAATCGGCAGGCGGCAGATTGTCGTGCTGGGCAAGGATCGCGATCTCGTGCGGGCCATAGCGCTTGTCGCCCGATTCCTGGATCGCGTAGTCCTTGCGCTCGTGCTCGGGCAGCGTCTGGACGAAATGGACCAGCTCGGCGAGCGTTCCGCGCCGCAGCCCGTCGAAACCGCCGAGCAAGCCCTGGCCCTCGTCGATCTTGTACAGCGTCGCACGGTCGTCCCAATCGGGATCGGTGAGGTCGGCTGGTTCGGCACGGAAGGTCGTCGGATGGTCGGTCATAGGCGTAAAATTCCTTTCGCCAGACCAACGCGCAGCCGCCGCTTGGGTTTCAGTCCAACTTGCCTTCGTGAAGGCGGACGACGCGGTCCATCTTCGCCGCCAGCCGCTCGTTATGCGTGGCGACGAGCGCGGCGCTCCCCTCCCCGCGCACCAGCCGCAGGAACTCCTCGAGCACCTTGTCCGAAGTGTGTTCGTCGAGATTGCCGGTGGGCTCGTCGGCCAGCACCAGTTCGGGCCGGTTGGCGAGCGCGCGGGCGACCGCGACGCGCTGCTGTTCGCCGCCCGAAAGCTGGCTCGGGCGGTGGTCGAGCCGCGCCCCGAGGCCGAGCGCCTGCAGCAATTCGCGCGCGCGGTCGGCGGCCTCGCCGTCCGATTTGCCGAGCACGAGCTGCGGCATCATCACGTTTTCCATCGCGTTGAAGTCGGGCAGCAGGTGGTGGAACTGGTAGACGAAACCGAGATGGTCGCGGCGCAAGGCCGTCCGGCCCGCCGCATCGACCTTTTCCGCCGCAGTGCCGGCGATCCCGATATGGCCACCGAAGCCGCCTTCGAGCAGTCCGATCGCCTGGAGCATTGTCGACTTGCCCGACCCGGAGGGCCCGAGCAGCGCGACGATCTCGCCCGGCTGGACCTCGAGGTCGACCCCGCGGAGGACTTCGATCGTCACTCCACCCTGCTCGAAACTGCGGGTGACGCCCTTGAGTTCGACGACGGGCGCGATGTTGGTTTGGGCGGGACTATTCATAACGCAGCACCTGCACCGGATCGGTGCTTGCCGCCTTCCACGCCGGGTAAAGCGTGGCGAGGAAGCTGAAAACGAGCGCCATGAACACGATCCCGATCACCTCGGCCGGGTCGGTGCGGCTCGGCAGCTCGGTGAGGAAGCGGACCTCGGGATCCCACAGATTGACGCCGAGCAGCCATTCGATCCCGCGCACGACTCCCTGGCGGAACTCGAGGAAGACGAAGCCGAGCACCACGCCCGCGCCGGTGCCCAGCGCGCCGATCACGAAGCCGGTGGTGACGAAGATCTTGATGAGCGATTTGCGCGAGGCGCCCATGGTCCGCATGATCGCGATGTCGCGGGTCTTGGCGCGCACCAGCATGATCAGGCTGGAGAGGATGTTGAACACCGCGACGAGCACGATGATCGAGAGCACGACGAACATCGCCACCCGCTCGACCGCGAGCGCGCCGAACAACGCCGAATTGATCTGTTTCCAGGTCTGGATCGAGGCGCGCCCGCGCAGCCGCTCGGCGAGCGGATCGAGGGTGGTCTGGACGGTTTCGGCGTCCTCGGTCTTGATCTCGATATTGTTGACCGCATCGCCCATCAGCAAGAGCGTCTGCGCTTCCTCGATCGGCATGACGACGAACAACTCGTCGTACTGGTGAACGCCGATCTCGATGATCGCGACGACTTCGTAGCCGATCTGGCGCGGGACCGTGCCGAACGGCGTCGAGCGGCCCTGCGGGTTGATGATCGTGATCGTCGAACCGAGTCGCGCGCCGAGGTTTTCCGCCAGCCGCGCGCCGATCGCGACCCGGCGTTCGCCCGGCTGGAGGTCGGACAGGTCGCCGAGGATCACGTTTTCCTCGAGCCGCTTCAAGTCCCCCGGCTCGTTGCCGCGCACGAGGATGCCGCGCGCGATGCCCTGGTTGCTGGCGAGCAGCGGCTGTTCGATCAGCGGCGAAGCGCGGGTGACGCCGGGCGTCTCGCGCGCCTCTTCGAGTACGTCGCGCCAGTCCTCGATCTTGCCCGAATAGCCCTGCACGATCGCGTGGCCATTCAATCCAACGATCTTGTCGAGGAGTTCGGCGCGGAACCCGTTCATCACGCTCATCACGATGATCAGAGCGGCGACGCCGAGCATCACCGCGACGAGGCTGATCGCCCCGACAAGGGTGATGAACGCCTCGCTGCGCCCGGGGACCATATAGCGCTTGGCCACGGTCCATTCGAAAGGGGATAGGATCACTTGCGTCGTCTCATGCGGCGTTGGAGCCCTGCCCTAGAGCGCACGCCATGAACGCGCAACAACCCGTCTCACTGCACTTGTAATAGTACTGCAACATCGCCATTGGCTGCGGCGCGCGCACAAACACCACAGGACAGGGCTACCGACGGGCATGGACCTACCCCACCCCTTCGAAAGCGACGACGACACGCTGCACGAGGAATGCGGCGTCTTCGGCGCGATCGCATTGGACGATGCCGCCGCGGCTACGGCGCTCGGCCTCCACGCCCTCCAGCATCGCGGCCAGGAAGCCGCGGGTATCGTGAGTTTCGACGGACAGGAATTCTATGCCCGGCGCGGTTCCGGCCATGTCGCTGAGAATTTCTCCGCGCCCGAGGCGATCGCATCGCTGCCGGGCACGATGGCCGCGGGCCACGTGCGTTATTCGACCACCGGCGGCGCCGGGCTGCGCAACGTGCAGCCGCTTTATGCCGAACTCGCCGCGGGCGGGTTCGCGATCGCGCATAACGGCAATATTTCCAACTCGCTTCATCTGAGGCGCGAGCTGGTGAAGAGCGGGGCGATCTTCCAGTCGACCTCCGATACCGAGGTGATCATCCACCTCGTCGCCACCAGCCGCTATCCCTCGACCCTCGAACGGCTGGTCGATGCGTTGCGCCTCGTCGAGGGCGCCTATGCCCTGATCGTGATGACGCCGAAGGGCATGATCGCCTGCCGCGATCCGCTGGGCGTGCGTCCGCTGGTGATGGGTCGGATGGGAGACGGCTATGTCTTCGCCTCCGAAAGCGTGGCGCTGGACGTCATCGGCGCCGAGTTCGAGCGCGAGGTCGATCCGGGCGAGATGATCGAAATCACGCTGGATGGCGAGCTGAAGAGCCACCGTCCCTTCGGCCAGCACAGCCCCCGACCCTGCATCTTCGAACATGTCTATTTCAGCCGCCCGGACAGCATCTTCACCGGCCGTTCGGTATATGAGGCGCGCAAGGAAATCGGAGTCGAACTGGCGCGCGAAAAGCCGGTCGAGGCCGATCTGGTGATTCCCGTGCCCGATAGCGGCGTGCCCGCCGCGATCGGTTATGCCCAGGAAAGCGGCATCCCGTTCGAGCTCGGCATTATCCGCTCGCACTATGTCGGGCGCACCTTCATCCAGCCGGGCGACGCCAATCGCCATTCCTCGGTCAAGCGCAAGCACAACGCCAATCGCCGCCTCGTCGAGGGCAAGCGGATCGTGCTGATCGACGACAGCATCGTGCGCGGTACCACCAGCCTCAAGATCGTGCAGATGATGCGCGATGCGGGCGCGAAGGAAGTCCATTTCCGCGTCGCCAGCCCGCCCACCGCGCATAGCTGCTATTACGGCGTCGACACGCCCGAACGCTCCAAACTCCTCGCCGCGCAGATGGACGTCGAGCCGATGCGCGAATTCATCCACGCGGACAGCCTCGCCTTCATCTCGATCGACGGCCTCTACCGAGCGGTCGGGGCCGAGAAACGCAACAATGGTTGTCCCCAATTCTGCGACGCCTGCTTCACCGGCGATTACCCCACCTCGCTGACCGACGCCTCCGAGCGTGACGATCCGCAGCTGTCGCTCCCCGTAGGAAAAGTCGCTTGAGCAAGAAATTCGACGGCCAGCTGGCCCTGGTCACCGGCGCGAGCCGCGGGATCGGCGCGGCCACCGCACTCGCCCTCGCCAAGGAAGGCGCGCATGTCGTGCTCACCGCGCGCGATGCCAAGGCCCTGGAAGAGGTCGAGGAACAGATCCACGAGGCCGGCGGCGCCGCCACCATCGCCCCGCTCGACCTTGCCGAGGCCAATTCGATCGGGCTGCTCGCGCATTCGATCGGCGAGCGCTGGGGCAAGCTCGACATGCTGGTGATCAACGCCGCCTACCTGCCGATGCTGAGCCCGGTGAACGACATCGACCAGAAGGATTTCGGCAAGGCGATCACGCTCAACATCCTCGCCACGCAGGCGCTGATCGCGCATTTCGACGGGCTGCTGAAGAAGGCCGACGATGGCCGCGTGGTCGGGCTCACGAGCTCGGTCGGGGCCGCTCCGCGCGCCTATTGGAGTGCCTACGGCTCGACCAAGGCGGCGATGGACAACCTCCTCGAAAGCTACGCCCAGGAAACCGCCAAGCTGTCGCGCCCGGTGCGCGTCGCGATCGTCGATCCGGGCCGCACGCGCACGCGGATGCGCGCCAAGGCCTATCCGGGCGAGGACCCGAAGACGCTCAAGGCACCCGAGGTGGTCGCCGACGAGCTGGTTGCCTTGCTTTCCTCCGGGTTCCAAACGGGCACGCGGATCGCCGTTAACCCTGACTGACAACCTCACGGTAACGTCGAACGCTCCACACTCGGTTCGAACGTCGCGATAGGGTCGCGGCCAAGTACAATCTCCGATGGAGTCGGATCATGGTCGACAGCTTCGCTGAAGGCGCAACCAAACGCTACGAGACGACGGCGCAGGAAGATCGCTGCGCTCCCCGCGCGCGGGTACAGATACCCGCACGGCTGCGGATGTCGGGGGCGAACCGCTTCGAAACCGTGGTCCACGACCTGTCGCTCGCCGGGTTCTCGGCCGCGGCGGTCAGCCGGGTGCATCCCGGCACGGTCTGCTGGCTGACGCTGCCGGGGCTCGAATCGCTCCAGTGCGAAGTGGTGTGGTGGCGCGATTGCCTCGTCGGCTGCGCGTTCGACCAGCTGCTAAATCCCGCCGTGCTCGAAAGCGTCCTCGGCGGCTACAGCGCGCCGCGCGAGTTCCGCAGCCTCGCCTGACCGCGACTAGCGCGCCCCTGCGGCGACCAGCTGGGCGGCCAGGGCAAGCCGGGCCTGGCTGAATTCGCGTCCGGTTGCCTTGGGCCAGTTCGACACGATCGCGATCACCATCTCCTGTTCGGGCAGGATCGTGATCGACTGGCCGAAAATCCCCTGCGCGCCGTAACCGACCGGATAGGTCCACCACTGGTAGCCGTAGCCGAACCCGCCGCCGAACTCGCTCGTCGGGGTCACCGATTCGTCGAACCAGCCGGCGGGCACCACGCCCTCCCCGCCTTCGAGCACGAACTGGCCGAAGCGGGCATAGTCCGACAGGCGGAGCGACAGGCAGCACCCGCCGATGCTGCCGCCGGTGAGGTCCTGCATCCAGAACAGCTTCCCGGCGAAGCCTGCCGGTTCGACCAGCTTCAGATTGGCATATTCGGCCAACGACATGTCGACCGCCTCTTCGACGATCAGGCCGAGGAGGTTGGTCTCGAGCGTCTTGTAGACCCATTTTTCGCCCGCCGGTGCCTCGCGGCTGAGCGTCCTGGCGTAGGTCACCGCCTGCGATTCGCCCGCGACCGGCGCGATCGCGAGCATCTGGGCGACGTCGCTCTCGGGGTCGGAATAGTTCTCGTCCCACGCCACCCCGCTGGTCATGGTCGCGACCTGGCCGACGGTGACGCCGTCATATGCGGTGTCGGCGAGCCCCGGCACGTAGCGCGTGACCGGATCGTCCACGCTGGCGATCGCACCGTCGGCGATCGCGGCGCCGAGCAGGGTCGAGGTGAAGCTCTTGGCGACCGAGAAGCTCGTCCAGCGGTCGGTGGGGGTCATGCCGAGCGCGTAATTCTCATAGCGCACCTGGCCGTCCTGCAGCACCATGATCCCGGCGGTACCGTTGGTGCCGAGATAGGCATCAAGCGCCCCTCGCGTCGCCGCATCGAAGGGCTCCCCGCGCGCGAGCATGCGCGGATTGGCCGCGGCGGCCACTTCCTGTCCTGCGAAATAGGCCTCCATGGCGCGGAATCGTTTCGCGCGCGTCGCGTCGTCCCAGAACAGCGGCCCGCCATCGTCCTGAGACACCGACGTGGCCGGCGTGACCTGAATCACCGCCGGGCGGGCATCGTTCGTGCCGCTGTCGAGATCGGCAAGCGGCGCACAGGAGGCGAGCGCAAGCGCGCCCAGCGAAAGGATCAATTCGCGCATCGTCATTCCTTGATCAGCGTGACCTGGTGGACGTCGATCCCGCCGCCGCGGAACCCGCCTTCGCAATATTGCAGATAGAACCGCCAGAGGCGGATGAAATCCTCGTCGAACCCGGCGGGGAGCCGTTCTTCCTCGACCGCGCGGTCGAAATTCTCGCGCCACAGCTTCAGCGTCTCGGCATAGTCCTGCCCGAAATCGTGCTGGTCGCGCCATTGGAGACCGCGCTCCTCGGCGAGGCGGCGGAACTCGCTGGTGCGGATCAGCAGACCGCCGGGGAAAATGTAGGCTTGGATGAAATCGGCGCTCTTCGCATAATCGTCGAACAGCTCGTCGCGGATCGAGATGTACTGGATCGCCGCGTGGCCGCCGGGTTTCAGGTTGCGCGCGATGCAATCCATGAAGGTCGGCCAGTATTCGCGGCCCAAAGCCTCGACCATCTCGCACGACATGATCGCATCGTATTGCCCGTCGACGTCGCGATAATCGCGGTGCTGCAGGTCGATCGCGCCGCGTTCCGGCTCCCAATGTGCGCGGCCCCAGGCCAATTGCTCGTCGGACAGGCTGATCCCGGTGACATGCGCGCCGTGGCGCTCGGCGACGCGATCGGCCAGCGCGCCCCAACCGCAGCCGATCTCGAGCACCTGCGCCTCGGCGTTCAGGGCCAGTCGATCGGCGAGCGCATCGAGCTTGGCCCGCTGCATTTCCGCAAGGCCGCCCTCACCCAGCCCGCTCGAATAGACCATCGAGGGGTCAAGCCACTGCGCGTAGAAATCGTTGCCGAGGTCGTAATGCGCCTTGATGTTGCGTTTCGCACCCGCGTGCGAATTGCGGTTGAACAGGTGCGCGAGCCTGAGCAGGTGGCGGAACGGCCCCTTGGCGCGCGCGGTGTCGCCCATGCGCTCGGCATGCTGCATGAACAGCGCGCAGAGCGGGACCGGGTCGGGGCTCCACCATTCGCCCGCTTCGAAGCCCTGGTAGAGACCGACCGAGCCATTGGTGGCGATCCGCACCAGCGCATTCCAGCTCTTCAGTTCGAACGTACATTCGAAACCGGGCGCGCGTCCGCCGAGCATGCGCTTGGTGCCGTCGGGCAAGGTTCCGTGGATCGCTCCGCTGGCGAGCGCGGCATCGATCCGTTCGAGCATCTTTTCGAAAGCGGGGGCGAACAGGCGCGCGATCAGGCCGGGCCTGCGCTCGAAGGCGCGCGAGCGGTCGACCAGCGCCGCTCCCCTGTGGCTCGTCTGAATATCCATCCCGTACCGCGCTATGCCGCGCGAGGCGGGCGCAGACAAGCCGGACTAGGGGATCAGCAGCGAGGAATCGCCGTAGCTGTAGAAGCGGTAGCCCTCGGCAATCGCGTGGGCATAGGTATCGAGCATGCGCTCGCGCCCCATCAGCGCGCTGACCAGCATGACGAGGGTCGACTTGGGAAGGTGGAAATTGGTCATCAGCCCGTCGACCGCGCGAAAACGATAGCCCGGCGTAATGAAGATATCGGTATCGGCGGCGAAGGGCTGGATGATGCCATCCGAATTCGCCGCGCTTTCGAGCGTACGCAGGCTGGTGGTGCCGACCGCGATGATCCGTCCACCCGCCGCGCGTGCGGCGTTGAGCCGCTGGGCGACATCGGCTTCGATGCGCCCCCACTCGGAATGCATCACGTGGTCGTCGGTATCCTCGGCCTTGACCGGCAGGAAGGTGCCTGCGCCGACATGCAGGGTCAGCATTTCGCGCTGCACGCCCTTCGCATCGAGCGCGGTGACGAGTTCGTCGGTGAAGTGCAGCGCCGCGGTGGGCGCGGCGACCGCGCCGTCTTCGGCCGCGAACATGGTCTGGTAGTCCTCGCGGTCGGCCTCGTCGGTTTCGCGCTTGCCCGCGATATAGGGCGGCAGCGGCATGGTGCCCGCGCGCTCGAGCAGGATCTCGACCGGCTCGTCGCCCTCGAAAGCCAGCGTCAGGCTGCCATCCGCATGCCGCGCCTCGGCGATCGCGGTGACCCCGCCGCCGAACACCAGTTGGTCGCCCTCGCGCACGCGCTTGGCGTTGCGGATGAAGGCCTGCCAGCGGCGAAGGTCGAGCCGCTTGTGCAGCGTCGCGCCGATTTTCGCTTCCCCCCGCCGGCCTTCCAGCTGGGCGGGAATGACGCGCGTGTCGTTGAACACCAGCACGTCGCCCTCGCGCAGCAGGTCGGGCAGGTCACGAACCGAGCGGTCGGCGAAGGGGCTGTCGCCTTCGACCACCAGCATCCGCGCCGAATCGCGCGGCCGCGCGGGGCGCAGCGCGATCAGCTCTGGCGGCAGGTCGAAATCGAAATCGGCGACGCGCATGACGCGCGCTTAACTACCCAGCAGGTCCTCGTCGCTCACTTCCGCCTCGATCTGCGGAGCGGCGCGCGGCGCGGGCGGCGGGAGGTTCTGCGAGGCGAGGCTCGCCTGGACGATCGTGGTGGGCTGGGCCGGCGGTTCGCCGCGGTTGATCCCGTCGACATACTGCATGCCGCCGATCACGCGGCCGAAATTGGTGTATTTCCGGTCGAGCGAGAAGCGCGGTTCGAACACGATGAAGAACTGGCTGTTGGCGCTGTCCTCTTCGTTGGCGCGCGCCATCGAGACGGTGCCGCGCAGATGCGGCATGGCATTGAACTCGGCCATCAGGTCGGGCAGCTGCGAGCCGCCCTGCCCGGTCCCGGTCGGATCGCCGCCCTGCGCCATGAAGCCGTCGATCACGCGGTGGAACGGCGTGCCGTTGTAGAAGCCGCGCAGCGTCAGCGCCTTGATCCGCTCGACATGGCCGGGCGCCCAGTCGGGCTTCAACCGGATCGCGACGCGGCCGCCGTTCGACAGGTCGAGCAACCAGATGTTCTCGCGGTCGACGGTCATGTCGGGATTGATCACCGGGTCGAGCGGGCGGTTGATCGCCAGGCGCGCATCGGCGGCGGCCGCGACTTCAGTCTCGGCGGTCTCCTGCGCCTGAGCGGGGATCGTGGTCATCGTAAGCGCGGCAACCGCGCAGATCATCTTGCGGAACATCAATTTGGTCTCTGTCCGGGGAATTTCGTGATGGAGCGTCTTAACCGTGCTTCGCTTGCAGGGCAATGAACGGTGTGGATGACGCTGTGCCGACTCAGTAATCGCCCAGCTGGCCCTTCTCGGCGACCTTGGCGAGCACGTCCTCGCGCACCGCCTCGCTGACGAAGGGGGCGATGTCGCCGCCGAACAGCGCGATTTCCTTAACCAGTTTCGACGCGATCGGCTGCAATGACACGTCGGCCATCAGGAACACCGTCTCGATCTCGTCGTCGATCTGCTGGTTCATGCCCGCCATCTGGTATTCGTATTCGAAATCGGCGACCGCGCGCAGCCCGCGGATGATGACGCTGGCATTCATCTTGTTGGCGAACTTCATCAGCAGCGCGTTGAACCCGACGACCTCGATATTGGCGAGCCCCATCGCCGCCACTTCCCGCTCGACCATCGCGATCCGCTGTTCGGGCGAGAACATCGGGTTCTTCGACGGGTTGGTCGTCACGCCGAGGATCAGCCGGTCGACCAGCTTGCTGCCACGCCGGATGATATCGGCATGGCCGAGCGTGATGGGATCGAAGGTTCCGGGATAGATGCCGATGCGTTCAGTCATTATCGATCCCTTTCCACGATGTACCGAGCAATCGCCCGCAGCAGGTCGGCTTCCTCGCCATAGGCGTTGAGGTGCGAGATCGCCTGGTCGACGAGCATCTGCGCCTGGTCGCGGGCGCGGTCGGGACCGAGCAGCGAGAGGAAGGTGGCTTTCCCTGCTTCCTCGTCCTTTCTCAGCGCTTTACCGGCCTTTTCTTCGTCGCCTTCGAGGTCGAGCAGATCGTCGGCGATCTGGAAGGCGAGACCGATATCTCGGGCATAGCCGTGAAGGTGCGCGCGGCCTTCGGGCGGCACGCGGCCGAGAATCGCGCCGAGTTCGACCGAGGCACCGAGCAGCGCGCCGGTCTTCAATTGCTGGAGCCGGGTGATGGCGTGGAGATCGAACGCCTCGCCCTCCTGCTCGGCCACCATGTCCATCATCTGGCCGCCCGCCATGCCCTCGTGACCGCTCGCACCTGCCAAGGCTGCGACCAGTTCGGCGCGGGTGAAGGGATCGCCGGTCATGTTGGGGCTGGCGAGGATCTCGAATGCCAGCGCGTGGAGCGAATCGCCCGCCAGCACCGCGGTCGCCTCGTCGAACGCCTTGTGCAGCGTCGGCTTGCCGTGACGCAGCGCATCGTCGTCCATGCAGGGAAGGTCGTCGTGGATCAGCGAATAGACGTGGATCGCCTCGACCGCGATTCCCGCGCGCAAGGCGGTCGCGCGCGGGACCTTGAACAACGAGGCGGTCGCGGTGACCAGCAGCGGGCGCAACCTCTTGCCGCCGCCGATCGCGGCATAGCGCATCGCTTCGACCAGCCGCGCGCGCTGGTCCTGCGGCACGGGCAGGAAGCTGTCGAAACCGGCATCGACGTCGCGCTGGATGTCTTCGAGCGCGCCGGTCAGCAGGGTGTCGTTGGCGACGATTTCCATCTTCATTCGGGATCGAGCGGGACGGTGCCCGTCGCGCGGCCCTCGGAATCGGTAACGATCTTCTCGATCCGCGCCTGCGCCGCGTCGAGCCGCTTCTGGCAATGTGCGCGCAGCGCCTCGCCGCGTTCGTAGAGGTCGATCGACTGATCGAGCGGCACTTCGCCGCCTTCCAGCTTGCGCATCACGTCCTCGAGCGCGCGCAGCGCATCCTCGAAGCTCATTTCGGCGATATCGGGTTTCTCGTCTGCCATCGCGGGCGAGCATTGACGGCCCGCAAGTGGCGGGTCAAGCATGGGCGCAACAACAGGAGCATGCGCGGATGAAGTGGATCGTCGCCTATCTCGGCACCGGGCTCGCCTTCGGACTGCTCGACGCGCTGTGGCTGCGCTGGGCGGGACCCAATTTCTACCGCCCGCGGCTGGGCGACATCCTCGCCGAGTCGTTCCGCATGGGCCCCGCGCTAGTCTTCTACCTGCTCTATATTGCGGGCGTGGTATGGTTCGCGGTGCGTCCCGCCTTGGCCGGGGATATCGCCGCCGCCGCGCTCAACGGGGCCTTGCTCGGCGGGCTTTGTTACGCGACGTACGACCTCACCAGCCAGGCGGTGTTGAAACAATGGTCGACCACGGTCACAGTGGCCGACATCGCCTGGGGGGCCTTCGCAACGGCAATGGCCGCCGCGGCGGGGGCATGGGCGATCAGGGCATTCGCCTGACAGCAGGAACCGGGGGACCGTAAAAGCATGTTTATCGGACATTGGGCACCGGCACTGGCAGCGGCCGCCTCGACCAAGCGGGCGCCCAAGCTCGGCACGCTGTTCGTCGCCGCTCAACTGGTCGACTGGGCGTTCTTCACCCTCGCGCTGTTGGGGGTGGAAAAGATGCGGATCGACGAAGGCGCGAGCGCGCTGGTCCCGTTCGACCTCTACTACATGCCCTACACGCACAGCCTGCTGGGGACGGTGGGCTTCGCGCTGGCCTTCGGGCTGTTTGTGCTGTGGCTGACCAAGAACCAGACCGGCGCGGTGATCGCGATGCTGGTCGTGGTTTCGCACTGGTTCGTCGACTGGCTGGTCCACGTCCCCGACCTGACGCTCGCGGGCGGCGAAACGAAGCTCGGTCTGGGCCTTTGGAACGAGCCCGTGATCGCGATCGTACTCGAGCTCTCGATCACCGCGCTCGCCTTCTCGTGGTACATCCGCAGCACCAAGGGGCCGATCGTGCCGCCGATCGTGCTCGGCGTGGTGCTGGTGCTGCTGCAGGCGATCAACTGGTTCGCGCCGCCCCCGGAAGCGGCGGGCCCCTCGCTCTATATCGGCGCGATGATCGCCTTCGCGATCGTGACGCTGGCGGCGTGGTGGGTCGGCTCGACCCGCTGGCACCGCAGCCAGGTCGGCCTCGCGGTTTCGAGCTGAGGGGGGCACGCGATGGCGAGCGAGAAGAAACCCGTCGATTACGCCCCGCCGTCCGACTTCACGCCCGCCGAGTGCGAACGTTCGTGGAGCCACGCGCTGCACGAGGAGAACGTGTTCAACGAGCGGCTCAATTTCTTCCTTCTCGCGCAGGCCATGCTGCTGGTGTTCTACGCCACCGCGATCGCCGACGTCTCGCGCTGGACGCTGGTCGCGATCAGCGCCTGCGGCGTGGTGCTCACGGTGTTCTGGCTGCTGATCAATATCCGGCAGGCGGGCGACCTCGAGGATGCGAAGCGGCGGATGAAGGAATGCCTGCCCGATTATGCCGAATACTGCCGGAGATCCTCCGAGGAACGCGGGTTTTACCGCAATTTGCTTCCGGTGCTCAGCCATGGGGTGCCGCTGGTGGTCGGACTGATCTGGGTCGCGCTGCTGATCGAGGAATTGTTCCCCATCCTCGCGCGCTAGGGCGGTGACAGATCGCGCGCGCGGTATTAAGGCGCGGCGCATGCCAATCACCGCCGACACCATCACCCCGAAGATCACCGACGAAATCGTCGCCCAGCACGGGCTCAGCCCCGAAGAATACGAGCGCGTGCTCCACGCGCTCGGTCGCGAGCCCAACCTCGTGGAACTGGGCATCTTCTCGGTCATGTGGTCCGAGCACTGCTCTTACAAGAGCAGCCGCCTGCACCTGAAGAAACTGCCGACCGAGGCGGAATGGGTGATCTGCGGCCCGGGCGAGAACGCCGGCGTGATCGATATCGGCGACGGCCAGGCGGCGATCTTCAAGATGGAGAGCCACAACCACCCGTCCTACATCGAACCCTACCAGGGCGCGGCGACCGGCGTCGGCGGGATCCTGCGCGACGTCTTCACCATGGGCGCGCGCCCGGTGGCCAACGCCAACGCGCTGCGCTTCGGGCGGCCCGACCACCCCAAGATGAAGCACCTCGTCCAGGGCGTGGTCGCGGGAATCGGCGGCTACGGCAATTGCGTCGGCGTGCCGACCGTCGCGGGCGAGACCAATTTCCACCCGGCATACGACGGCAACATCCTCGTCAACGCGATGACGGTGGGCGTCGCCGATGCCGACAAGATCTTCTATTCGGCCGCCACCGGCGTCGGCAATCCGATCGTCTATGTCGGATCGAAGACCGGGCGCGACGGGATCCACGGCGCGACCATGGCCTCGACCGATTTCGAGGAAGACGCCGAGGCCAAGCGCCCCACCGTTCAGGTCGGCGACCCGTTCACCGAAAAGCTGCTGATCGAGGCCTGCCTCGAACTGATGGCGACCGACGCGATCGTCGCGATCCAGGACATGGGCGCGGCGGGCCTGACCTCCTCCTCCGTCGAGATGGCGACCAACGGCAAGGCCGGCATCCGGCTCGACATGGACCAGGTCCCCTGCCGCGAAGAGGGCATGACCCCCTACGAGATGATGCTGAGCGAGAGCCAGGAGCGCATGCTCATGGTCCTGAAGCCCGGCAAGGAAGAGATGGCGGCCAAGATCTTCGAGAAATGGGAGCTCGATTTCGCGGTCATCGGCGAGGTCACCGATACCCAGCACATGGTGCTCGAGTTCGGCGGCGAGGTCGTCTGCGACATTCCGCTCGGTCCGCTCGCCGCCGATGCGCCCGAATACGACCGCCCCTATCTGAGCCGCGCCGAATACACCGAATGGGCGGGGATCAAGCCGATGGCGAACCGTCCCGACAGCGACGACGTGCGCGGCGACCTGCTCAAGCTGCTCGCCTCGCCCAACCTCGCCAGCAAGCGCTGGATTTCGGAACAGTATGACAGCCAGGTCGGTGCCGACACGCTCCAGACCGGCGGCGATGCCGGCGTGGTGCGCGTCCACGGCACGAAGAAGGCGCTCGCGATCAGCACCGATTGCACCCCGCGCTACGTCCACGCCGATCCCTACGAGGGCGGCAAGCAGGCGATCGCCGAGGCCTATCGCAACCTCTGCGCGGTCGGCGCGCGCCCGCTGGCGGTGACCAACTGCCTCAATTTCGCCAATCCGCAGCGGCCCGAGATCATGGCGCAGTTCGTCCACGCGCTCGAAGGCATGGGCGATGCCTGCCGCGCACTCGATTTCCCGATCGTGAGCGGCAACGTCTCGCTCTACAACGAGAGCAAGGCGACCGGCGGCGGTTCGGCGATCCTGCCCACCCCGGCGATCGGCGGGGTCGGCATCATCGCGGATTACGACGCGATGGCGACCATGCCGTTCAAATCCGAAGGCGACGCGATCTACCTCGTCGCCCCCGAATTCTGGTCGCGCCCCGATCCGACCCGCTCGCATCTGGGCAAGTCGCTGTGGCTGTCGGTGGTGCATGGCCGCGACGAAGGTCGCGCGCCGCCGGTTGATCTCGCCGCCGAACGCGGCGCGGGCCAGATCGTGCGCCGCCTGATCGAGGAAGGCGTGGTCAACGCGGTCCACGACATTTCCGACGGCGGCCTCGCGGTCGCGCTTGCCGAGATGGCGCTGGGCGGCAATCGCGGTGCCGACGTCCGCGCGAGCGAGGACTATACGTCCGCGCAGTGGTGGTTCGGCGAGGACCAGGCCCGCTACGTGATCACCGTACCGGCGGACAAGGTCGACGCGTTCAACCGGCTCGTCGCCGAGGGTCCCGAGACCGACGAGGCCGAGTGGGTCGGCTTCCACCGCATCGGCACGGTCGGCGGCGACAGCCTGCTCGGCGCCTCGCTCGAAGATCTGCGCGAAGCCCATCGCAGCTTCTTCCGCGACTGGATGGAGGCCTGAGCGAGATGCCGGCGGGATATTCGGAAACACCGCTGGCGAAGAAGCTCAACCTGCGTGACGGGCAGACCTGCTGGTTCGACGGGATGCCCGAGAACCTTCAGGACGAGATCGGCGAATACGCACTCTCGCTCCATTTCGTCGGCGAACCCTGCGAGGGGCTCAATGCCGCGCATATCTTCGTAACCACGGCCGAGACGCTCGCAAACCGGCTCGAAACGCTGCGCGACGTGCTTGCGCCCGATGGGCAGGTCTGGGTCAGCTGGCCCAAGCAGGCCTCGGGCGTCGAGACCGAAATCGGCGAGCACGAGGTCCGCGCCGCCGGGCTCGCGCTCGGCTTCGTCGACACCAAGAAATGCGCGGTCGACGAGACCTGGTCGGGGCTCAAGCTCGTGATCCGCAAGGAGTTGAGATGAGCGAAAGGCATCATCCCTACCCTGCCCTGCCCGAGTTTTCGGACGAGGAAAGGGTGGCGCGGGCGAAGGCGGTGTTCGATCGATTGAAGACCCGCCGTTCGTGCCGCGCTTTCAGCGCTGCGCCCGTCCCCCGTGAGGTGATCGAAAACGCGATCCGCGCGGCAGGGACCGCGCCCAACGGCGCCAACCACCAGCCGTGGCATTTCGTCGCGATTTCCTCGCCCGAGACCAAGCGCGCGATCCGCGAGGCGGCCGAGGCCGAGGAACGCCGCTTCTACGGCGCCGACGGGGACAAGCCCAAGGCGAGCGAGGAATGGCTCGGCGCGCTCGACCCGATCGGGACCGACGAGCACAAGCCGTTCCTCGAAACCGCGCCATGGCTCGTCGTCTGCTTCGCCCAACGCAAGGGCGGGATCGAGGAAGACGGCAAGACGCAGAACTACTACGTCAACGAAAGCGTCGGGATCGCCTGCGGGATGCTGATTTCGACGCTGCACGAGGCCGGGCTGGCGACGCTGACCCACACCCCCTCGCCGATGGGCTTCCTGCGCGAAATCTGCGGCCGTCCCGAGTGGGAAAAGCCGCTGATGATCGTGGTCGTCGGACACCCGGCAGCCGACGCGACGGTGCCCGAGCACGCGTTGAGGAAAAAACCGCTCGACCAGATTTCGAGCTGGATTTGAGGTTCCTTATCCGGCTGACGCCGGTGCGGCCTGGTGCCGCAAGCTTTCGCCGGATGGCGAAAGCGCACCCGACACGTTACGCCGCCGCCAGTCCCTGCTTGTCGGTGATCAAGCTGTACGGATCGATCCCGTTCTCGCGCCAGATGCGGTGGCAATCCTCGTAGAGCGTCCGCCCGGTCGGGATCTTGAGCATCGCCTTGGCCTCGTCGAGCGGCATGGCGAGCAGGTCGCGGATCGAGATGTCGGTCACGCGCGGCGCGCCCTTGCCGAGCTTCTGCGCCTGGCGGACCGCCTTGACCACCGGCGCCTTGCGCCCGCGGGTCTCGGGCGCGGTACGCGCAATGTGCAGCGCGCCGAGATAGGCGATGAAGAGATTTCCGAGGCCGCCATTCTGGCCGTGGGTGAAGGCGAGGACGCATTGTTCGCCGAGCGGGTCGCGACCGAAGCCGGTGAGGACGTGCAGCAGGTCGTGCGTATCGCGGCGACGCGAGGCGTACCATTCGATCAGGTCGCCATATTTCGGGCGGTCGCCGAAGAAGCGGTTGTGCTCCTCGACGAGGCCCGCGGCGCTCAGCCCTTCGGCTTCCATGAAATCGCAATAGGCGTGCGCGACCGTGCCCTTCGGCAATTTGCGCAACGTAGCGTGATCGTCGAGCACGTCGGGCAGGTACGGCTCGGTCGCGCGGAGGCGTTCGCCCTGCTCGCTCAGCGCGAGGCTGCGTGCCATCGGCACGAAGTCGCGGCTCGGCAGCGATTCGAAGATATGGAAGACCTGGCTGGTGTCTTCCTTGTCCTTCAGCAGCTGGCGGAAATGGCCGAACGCCTTGAGCGGGCGCATGCGCGGTTTCTGCCGCGCGGGATGGCGAAACAGCGTGCCGTCGGGCGCGGCTTCGGCGGTACCGGTCGAGCCCGGGGCGACGAGGGGAGGAAGGGTGGTCTGGTCGGTCATGGTCGTCACGCTCTTACTTACACAAGTGTAAATATAATCCAAATGCGGATCGGTTCCAAGCCCCCTTCGCGTTCAGCCGCCCTTCCCCGCCGACCATTCGCGCTCGGGAATGCCGAGCAGCCGGAGCATGGCGGTCAGGTCGCGGCTCTCGATCCAGCCGTCGGCGGCATCGCGCGCGGCGGGCTTGGCGCGGAAGGCAATGCCGTAGCTCGCCTCGCGCAGCATCGGCGCGTCGTTCGCCCCATCGCCCATCGCCAGCGTGATCCCGCCCTCGCCGAGTGCGGCGGCTTCCTCGGCCAGCGTCCGCGCCTTGGTCGAGGAATCGCTGATCGCGCCGAGCAGCCCGCCGGTCAGCCTCCCGTCGCGAGTGGCGAGCCGGTTGCCGACCACGCGATCGAATCCGAGCTGCTCGGCCACCCGGTCGGCGAAATCGTGGAAACCCCCGGTGACGAGCACCGAGCGGCACCCCTTCTCGGCGAGCGTCGCGACCAGTGCGCGCGCGCCGGGCGTGGGATGGATCCGCTCGGCCAGGCACTGCCCGATCGCGTCCTCCGACAGCCCTTCGAGCAGCGCGACTCGTTCACGCAGCGCCGCCTCGAAATCGAGCTCGCCCTGCATCGCGCGTTCGGTGATCGTCGCGACCTTGTCCTTGAGCCCGGCGAAATCGGCAAGCTCGTCGATGCATTCCTGCCCGATCATGGTCGAATCCATGTCCGAGACGAACAGCCGCGGGACCGCGATCGCGCGGTCGGAGACGAGCAGGTCGCAAGGGCCGAATTGCGCGTCGAGCACGCGGCGCAGGTCCGCCGCCTCGCCATGCGGCAGTTCGAGTTCGAGCACCTCGCCGCAATGTTCGAGCATGTGCGCATTGGCGACGGGCATGTCGCACGCCGAGAGCGCGGATAGCGCGCTTTCGAGGCTTGCCTCCAGTGTGGCCGGTTCTGCTATCAGGCGGGCGATGAGCAAGCGCGAGACTCCTTGGAAAAGCGGGAAACCACCGCTGGCGCTCATCGCAGGGCCGACCGCCAGCGGCAAGACCGCGCTCGGGGTCGCGCTCGCACAGATGCTCGCGGCACGCGGCACGCCGGGCGTGGTGATCAATGCCGACAGCGCGCAGGTCTATCGCGACCTCGCCGTCCTGAGCGCGCGCCCGACCGAGGCGGAAATGGACGGTGTGCCGCACCGGTTGTTCGGTGCATGGGACGGGGCCGACGCCTGCTCCGCCGCCGATTGGGCCAATGCCGCGCGGCGCGAGATCGAGAACGCGCAGCTGGCCGGGCAGGTGCCGATCCTCGTCGGCGGGACCGGGCTTTACATGCGCACCCTGCTCGACGGGATCGCCCCGGTGCCCGAGATCGACCCCGCGATCCGCGCCGAGGTGCGCGATCTGCCGCAGGACGAGGCGCGCACCGCGCTCGAGGCCGAGGATCCCGCCGCCGCCGAGCGGCTCGCCCCGGCGGATCGTACGCGGACGCTGCGCGCGCTCGAGGTCGTGCGCTCGACCGGGCGCCCGCTGTCCGACTGGCAGGAGGAAAAGGCCGGCGGGATCGCGGCGGATATCGCGCTGCACCCGCTCGTCCTGCTCCCCGATCGCGACTGGCTCTACGGGCGCTGCGAGCGCCGTTTCGAGCTGATGCTCGACGGGGGCGCGATCGAAGAGGTCGAGGCGCTGCTCGCGCGCGGTCTCGATCCCGCCCTCCCCGTTATGCGCGCGATCGGCGTGCCCGAGATCGCGGCGCTGCTGCGCGGAGAAATCTCGCGCGAGGAGGCGATCGCGGCCGGCGCGACCGCGACGCGGCAGTACGCCAAGCGTCAGTATACCTGGTTCCGCAACCAGCCCCCTGCCGGCTGGCCGCGCGGGGCCGTCCCGCCGGACGTCGGACCGTGGGCCGACGCGATACTGGGATAAAGGATTAAGCACCTTTACACCGCCCCGCCGGCGCGGCAGTTTCACCGCTTCCAAACGGGAGGGAAAATACATGAAATTCGTTTTCGCGCTCGCCGCGATCCCTGCAGCCGCACTCGCCATGACCGCCTGCTCCGAAACCGCGGAGCCCGCGCCCGAACCGGTCGAGGAGGCGCCCGAACTCACGCCCGAGACGGTCACCGACGCCGATTGCAACGCCGACCAGTTCCAGGACCTCGTCGGGACGATGCTGACCGACGAAAAGCTCTACGAAATCCAGGAAACCAATCCCGACACGCGCGCCTACAAGGAAGGCGCCCCCGCGGTGGCGACCAATTTCGTCGGCACCCGCCTCAACCTGCTGCTCGAAGACGACCGCACCATCCTCGAAGTGCGCTGCGGCTGAGCTGGATGCGCGAGGGGCGGGTGCGCTGGAGATCGCACCCGCCCGGATCGCGCCTGTCCGTTCGCCCGGGCCGGGACTGATGGCGCGGGCGCGGACCGTGTTGGGGAAAGCGCGACCCAATCGGGTCCGCGCGACGCTCAGTCTTCGGTCGCGGTTTCCAGCTCGACGATCCGGCGATCGAGCGCAGCCAGCGCGCGCGCCTTGGCATCGTCGCCGAGGGACGTTTCGGTCGCCAGCGTGCCGCGCGCCTCGCGCAATGCCTTGAGCACCGACGCCCGGCCTTCGGAGCTGCACACCTTGAGGCGGACTTCGCCGGTGGCCTGACGCTCGCATTCCATCTCGCGCCCGCTGAATACGATCATCTCGCGATCGGCGAGCCGCTCCTCGGTCAGCGCTCGCAGTTCGGCTTCGGACAGGTCCGCGCCCTCGCCCATCTTGACGATCCGCACCTCGACTTTTTCCATTTCGTCGAGTTCGCGGGCGACTTCGGCACCATCGGCGCCGCGGCGGACCACGCGCACCTTGTGTTCGACCTTCTTGCCGTTCTCGGCATCGTCGGTTTCGATCACCACCGCCCGGCGATCGACCGCGACGTCTTCCTCGACCTCGATCTCCTGCGCCATCAACGGCGTCGAAGCGAGGCAAGTCGCGGCGGCGAGCGTCGCAAGCATTGCATTGGTTTTCATCGTTCGGGTCCTCCCATCCTTCGAAATCAGTCGGCGCGCAGCGCCTTGTCGAGCGCTTCGAGCGCGCGTTGGCGCTGGGTCTCGGTCAGGTCCTTGTTCGCCTTGATCTCCCGGCGCGCCTCGGCGAGCGCCTCACGCTGGACCTTGGCGAAATCGAAGGTCGAGCAGGGCACCGCCTCGCCATCCTTCTTGCATTCGGCGATCACGCCGTCCCTGGCGACCGCGCGCTGGAGCTCGAGCACCCTCGGCAGTTCCGCCTCGACCATCGCCATCGCGGAAGACTGGAGCTTCTCCATCTTGGCGTGCCATTCGGGGCTCTTCTCCACCCGCACCTCGAGACGCTCCATCTCCTTGCCCAGCTTTTCGAGCTCGGCGAGCTTCGCGGCGTCGACCATGCGGACATCACCGAGGTCGAGCATGACTTCGATATCCTTCACGCCCTTTGCCCGGAGCCTGGCCGCGGCGCGATCCATCGATGCGGCGCGGGCCCGCATTTCCTTTTCGGACATGACCTTGCCGTCCTGCACGAACACGACCCGCATCTCGCGTTCGAGCTCCTTCGCCGCTTCGGCGATCGCCTCGGACCGTTCCTCGATCGCTTCGGCGAGTTCCTCGGCCTCTTCCTCGGTCACCGGCGCGGCATCGGGATCGACCTCGCGGATCACCACGCGGTCACCCTCGACCTGCGCATCCTGCGAAGCCCAAGCATCATGCGCCACGCTCGGGGTCGCATAGGTGAAGCTCGCGGTCAGCGGCAGCGCGAGCAGGCCGGTGGCGAGCGCGGCGCGGCCGGCCCAGCGGCGGCGGGGTGAAATGTCGGCCATCGACAGGCTCCTCAACCGCTGGATGATGCTCTTTTCCCCGAGCACCGGGCAAGCCATCGGTGCGGCCAGTGCCAGATCGGGACCGGCCGAAAAGCGCGCGATGGTCTGCGCATAGGCGGCGCGGGTGGCATCGTCGCGATTGGAGATCACCCGTGCGTCGCAGGCGGCCTCCTGGTCGCGCCGCAGCGCGCGCCAGCCGAGCCAGCCGAGCGGGTTGAACCAGTGCAGCGCGAACAGTGGCTGGGCGGCGAAATTGGCGATCAGGTCGCCGCGCTCGTGATGCGCCATTTCGTGCGCGATCGCGAGGTTGCGGGTGCGCTTGTCGGCGGTTTCGAGGAAATCGAGCGGCACCGCGATCACCTTGTCGACGATCCCGAAGGCGAGCGGACTCTCGGTCTCGCCGGTCTCGACGATCCGCACCCCACCGATGCGGAGTTTCTCCTCCGCGCCGTCGAGCAGGCGCGCGCGCATCCGGAAATAGGCGAGATAGCGCCAGCCAAGCATCACCGCGGCACCGGTCAGCCACGCGCCGATCGCGAGCGCGAACCACAGCCAGCTCGCATCGGGCTGCGGCGCCGGTTGCGCCTGCATCGCCATCAGCACCACCGGGTCGATCGCAACCATCGGCGCGGGCGCGGCGGCGACTTCGGGGGCGAGTGCGGCGGGCAGTTCGATCACGGGCACGAACAGCCGCGCGAACGGCAGCAGCCACAGCATGTAAGCGGCCTGCGCGCCGAGGTGGCGCGCCACCGGGCGGCGGACGAGCAGGACCAGCGCGATCAGCGCCCCGGTCCAGACCAGCGTATCGAGCAGCCAGTCGATCATGCCTTCATCTCCTTCAGAAGCTTCTCGATCTCGGCGATATCGTCATCGGTCAGCGCTTCGGCCTCGGCCAGGTGCGCGACCAGCGGCGCGGCGCGGCCGCCGAACAGCCGGTCGACCAGGCGGCGCGATTCGCTGGTGCGATAATCGCCGCGTTCGAGCAGCGGGCGGTAGAGAAAGCGGCGGCCGTCGGGCTCGGTCGCGAGCGCGTTCTTCGACACCAGCCTCGACAGCAGCGTCTTGACGGTGGCGATCGACCAGTCGCGCCGCTGGCAGACTTCCTCGCACACTTCGGCGGCGGTACGCGGGGATTTTTCCCACAATACTTCCATCACCGCGTGCTCGGCTTCGGAAATCCGTTCGTTGGTGTCGGCGTTGGAGGACATGCCTCTCTCCCTTGCTGCGATTCGTTTACAGGTGTAATTGCAATGATTACGAATGTAAACAGCCAAACGGTGCATGGTTTTCTGCAAACGACACGGAACGCTGCCCCGCCCCAGCCTGTTGCAACGACAGCAGGAGGAACCCGTGGCACGCGACAACCAGACCACCGATCATCGGCAGAACGTGCTGACTTCGCCGCAATTGCGGCTCGTCGGGAGCGTCGACGAGGCGATGTACGACGAATTTCGCAACCAGCTGTCCGCCGCGCCGGGCGACGGGCCGCTGACGATCGCGATCACCACGCTCGGCGGCAATCCCGAGATCGCGCGCGCGATGGCGGCCGATGTCCGGCTGATCGCCGAAACGGGCCGGACGCTCTATTTCCTCGGCAAGGCGGCGGTCTATTCGGCCGGGGCGACCTTCATGGCGGGGTTCCCGATCGACTGTCGCTTCATGACCGAGGGGACGAGCCTGCTGCTGCACGAGCGCCAGATCACCCGCACGATCAACCTTTCGGGCCCCCTGCGCAGCTGCACCGCGCAGCTCAAGGCCGCGCTCAACGAGATCGAGCACTCGATCACGATCGAGGAAGACGGCTTCCGCGCGATCGTCGACGGGTCGGAGGTCGACTTCGAGGAATTGCGCGAGAAGGCGCCCGACAATTGGTACATCACCTGCGAAGAAGCCGCCGAGCGCGGCCTGATCGGCGGGGTGATCTAAAGCGGCCCGACAGAACCGCCGACTGGATTACGCTTCGCGCAGGAAATCTATCGTCAGTTCGAACGCGCCCGTCGGAACGAGGTGGTGCGGCCTTAGCGGCGGGATCACCAGCGTGTCGCCCTCGCCCAGCTCGACCGCCTCGTCCGCATCATCGTCCCACGCCAGCCCGACGCTGCCCGAGAGCACGGTGATCCTGCCCCAGGTCCCCGGTTTGAGGCTGTGCTCGCGCAGCAGTCCCTCGGGCACCGACGCGCGATCGAACGGACCGATGGTGTGATAAATATCGAGCGCGGGCGTACTCATGCGGTCACCAGTGCGATGACGGCGACGCCGATCCCGAAACCGGCGACCGCGAGCGGGACGATCAGGATCTGCGCATAGACCGAGATCGCATCCATCGGGCCGGTCCAGGTCTGCAGCGGCTCGCCGCAGTCGAGCGGCGATTGCGCCTCGGGCCCCGCCTGCGCCGCGCCGATCCGGGCGACACCGAAATAGATTGCCGTGTAGAGCACCGAGATCGCGATCGCGAACAGCGCCTTCCCGCTCGCTGAGGTCGCGATCGCCAGCGCGGTGAAGAACGCCGCGTAGCAGCCGAGCATCGCGAGCCAGACCCGCGCCGGCAGCTGGAAGCCCTGGTTGGCGGGCGCGACCGGCGGGGCGGCGACAGGCGTCACCAGCGCATCGACCGCGTGGATCTCGGTCGCGGTGCTTTCGTCGAATTCGAAATGGCGGTCTTCAAACATGCGGGAGGTCCTTTCCGGCACTGGAGCCCGACAGGCCGTCGCGGTTGACGGCGATCCCGGTGAGCAGGCTGTCGGCGATGGAACGGGCGCGACCGGCGACCAGCGAGGTGCCGCCGGGATCGCGTTCGAGGCTGCGTAGCGTGTCGTAGAAAAGCTCGAGCCAGCGGGCGAAATGGCGCTGCTCGAGCCCGGGAATGGCGATGTGTTTCTGCATCGGGTTGCCCGAGAACTCGCCGCTGTTGAACAGGATCGAGCGCCAGAACCGCTTCATCCGCTCGAGGTGGACGGGCCAGTCCTCGATCCGCTCGGCGAAGATCGGCCCGAGCATGTCATCCGCCCTCACCGCGGCGTAGAAGGTCTCGACCATGCGCGAAACGAAGGCCTCGTCCACGCCCAGCGCCTCGGCCTGCGCGCGCTTCGCCTCGCGCGCCTGCAGCACTTCGCTGCGGGTCCGTTCGCGTATTGCAGGCATCGATCGCTCCGACTCGTTAACAGGTATTTAATATACCTATTACGGCACTTGCGGTAAAAAGCAATATCCAATATACCTCTTTTATGCAGCTCAACCTCCGCACCGATTACGCCCTGCGCATGATGATGGCGCTCGCCGTCTGCGACGATACCGTCTCGATCGACTGGATCGCCGAGCGCTACGCGATCTCGCGCAACCATCTCGCCAAGGTCGCGCAGGACCTCGCGGCGGCGGGCTATATCGAGACCCAGCGCGGGCGCGGCGGGGGCTTGCGGCTCGCGCACCCGGCCGAGCGGATCAATGTCGGGGCGGTGGTGCGCAAGCTCGAACATTTCGAGGGGTTCGTCGCCTGCATGGGTGGCAAGGCCGATTGCGCGATCGACGGCGCCTGCGGGCTCAAGCCCGCGCTCGGCGGCGCGCTCGAGGCCTTCCTCGCGCATCTCGACAAGTACACGCTCGCCGACATTACCGCCGATCGCAACGCGGTGCTGCGCCGACTTGCCGCCAACGCGGCCTGAGCCGACGGACTAGCAGACCTCGGCGGTGTTCTCGGGGATCGGCCCCGGGGGAACGCGCGCCTCGCTCAGATAGAACGGATCGCCTTCGAGCCGGTGACCGCTGCCATAGGCCCGCGCGAGCACGCGGTAGAGGCGCGGGTCGTAGGCGCGCAGGTCCTCGTGATCGAGCACGCGCGTGCCGTCCATCACCGCGAGGCGGTTCGAATTGAACCAGAATTGCGTGCCCTCGGCCCAATATTCCTCGACCGTGGTGGTGGCGTACTCCTGGTACCACAGCCTGTCGGCGAGCGCGGCGGCATAGGCGGCGTCGATATCGGCCGCGAGCGCCGGATCGACCGCGCGGATCGCATCGTGCACGCCATGCGCGAATTCGTGGACGAGGATCGTCTCGCCCCAATAACGCGAGCTCCGCAGGCCTAGCACGTCCTCCTCCGCCGCGACCGCACGCTTGCCGCCGATCCCGCGCACCCGCGCGTTCCAGTACTGGCGATCGGAGAGTGCGCCGATCCGCGCATCGTAATGCTTGCGCTCGCAGCGCGTCAGCCGCGGATCGTCGGGCCCCGGCTTGGTCCAACCGCGATTCTCGGGAAGGTCGGTGATCGCCTCGTCCTCGGCCATGATCGCGACCCGATAGTCGTTGGCGGCAAGCCACTGCGCGAGATCGGGGCGGTGCGAGAGCATCGAAGCGATCATGTCACGCGCTGCGACCAGGGCGCGATCGGGCACGCGCCCTGACGAGCGGACGGATATCCCGCTCGCGATCGTTTCCTTCACGTAGAAACCTTGCGCGTCTCCAGCCACTGGTCCGACGGCGGATCCCGTGCAGGCGACTGCGACCAGCGCCGTGAGGCCAGCCAGCCTAGCGCGCATCAAGACGAAAGAACCGCGCCGCATTGTCATGGAGGATTGCCCGGCGATCAGTGTCGGAGAGGAATTCCATGCGTGCCAAGCGCTCGAAAACCACCGTGGGATCATTGTTGTCGGAACCGAACATGATCCGCTCGATCATGCCTGCTTCGACCACCTTCTGCATTGCCAGACGATAGGAATCCTCGTCCCACAGAGCGTTCAGCACGCTCATGTCGGCGTACACGTCGGGATAATCGCGCATCAGCGCAAATGTCTCCTCGAGATAGACCTTGCCGCCCGGCCCCGCAGGATAGGGAAATCCCGAATGCTGGAGCACCAGGCGCATTCCGGGATATTTCTCCAGCACCGGGCGCCACAGCGCGGGGTCGCCCATCGCCGGGTCATAATCGGGGCAACACCCCTCGTAACGGCGCGGCCCCCGTCTGGGCGGCGGTCCGGAATTGGTATGCGCCAGCACCGGCACGTCATATCTGGCCGCCAGCGCGAAATAGGGATCGAGCCGTGGATCGGTCGGCGGGATACCGTAGTAATTGAGCGTCAGTTCGCCGAGCAGCCCGATGCGTCCGGACTGCAATTCGCGCTCGACCCATGCGAGATCGGGCCAGCCATCATTGTCGTCGAAACAGAACAGCTGCTCGCCATCGAGCGGCGGGCAGGGAAACATCGGGCCGGCAATGAACCGCCTTGGGGCCGCGTCGAACCAGAGATCGAGATCGTCTTCGGAGGTAACGAAGAGCGCTGAGACCGAGATCCCCTTGGCGTCCATCTCCTCCAACCGGGCCTCGAGCCCCGCCGCATCGTCGCCGTTCTGCCACGCGGCGTGGTAATGTGTATCGATCACGCCGACCGATTCCGCGGGAACCGCCGGCAGACGGTCCTCCGAAACTTGCGCACAGCCGGTGAGAAGCATGGCGAAGGCTGCAACCGCGTTAGTCGATTTCAGCCCCGCCATCATTCTCTCCGATCAATACACCCGCTTCTTCGGCTCGATATACTTGATGTCGTCGGTCAGCGTAAACTCGTGCACCGGGCGATAGCCGATATCGACCTTGCCGCCCTTGCCGCCCCATCCGTCGAAAGTCGCAATGGTGTGCTTCATCCAGTTGGCGTCGTCGCGGTCGGGATAGTCCTCGTGCGCGTGGGCGCCGCGGCTTTCCTTGCGGTTCTCGGCGCTCGCGATGGTCACGTTGGCCTGCGCCATCAGATTGTCGAGCTCGAGCGTCTCGACGAGGTCGCTGTTCCAGATCAGCGAGCGGTCGGAGACATGGATGTCCTCCATGCGCTTGTTGACCTGCTTGAGCTTCTCGACGCCCTCGGACAGCAGCGCGCTGTCGCGGAACACCGCGCAATGCGCCTGCATCGCCTTCTGCATTTCCTCGCGCACGCGGGCGGTCGGCGAACCGCCGTCGGCATGGCGGAAATGGTCGAGCCGGGTGAGCGCCATCTCGGCGCTGTCGGCCGGGAGCTCGTCCTGGTTCGCGCCGCTCTTGATGGTTTCCTTGAGGCGGAAACCGGTGGCGCGGCCGAACACCACGAGGTCGATCAGCGAATTCGAGCCGAGGCGATTCGCGCCGTGGACAGAGACGCACGCCGCCTCGCCCACCGCGAACAGGCCGGGGACGATCTTTTCCGGATCGTTCGGATCCCCGGCAATCACCTCGCCGTGATAGTTACAGGGGATGCCGCCCATGTTGTAATGCACGGTCGGGGTGACCGGCAGCGGCTGGCGCGTCAGGTCGACCCCGGCGAAGATCTTGCCGCTCTCGGTGATGCCCGGCAGGCGCTCGGCCAGCACCTTGGGATCGATGTGGTCGAGGTGGAGGTAGATGTGGTCGCCATCGGCGCCCACGCCGCGTCCCTCGCGCATTTCGAGCGCCATCGAGCGCGACACGACGTCGCGGCTGGCGAGGTCCTTCGCGCTCGGCGCATAACGCTCCATGAAGCGCTCGCCCTCGGAATTGGTGAGGTAGCCGCCCTCGCCGCGCGCGCCCTCGGTGATCAGCACGCCCGCGCCGTAGATCCCGGTCGGGTGGAACTGGACGAACTCCATGTCCTGCAACGGCAGGCCCTGGCGCAGCACCATGCCGCCGCCGTCGCCGGTGCAGGTGTGCGCGCTGGTGGCGGTGTAGTAGCAGCGGCCGTAACCGCCGGTCGCCAGCACCACGCCCTGCGCGCGGAAACGGTGGATCGTCCCGTCGTCGAGGCACATGGCGATCACGCCGACGCACTTGCCGTCCTTCATGATCAGGTCGATCGCGAAATATTCGATGAAGAAATCGGCGTCGTATTTGAGGCTCTGCTGGTAGAGCGCATGGAGCATGGCATGCCCCGTACGGTCCGCCGCGGCGCAGGTGCGCTGGACCGGCGGGCCCTCGCCCATGTTCTGCATGTGGCCGCCGAACGGACGCTGGTAGATCGTGCCGTCTTCGTTGCGGCTGAACGGCACGCCGGCATGTTCCAGCTCGTAGACAGCGTGCGGCGCTTCGCGCACCATATATTCGATCGCGTCCTGGTCGCCGAGCCAGTCGGAGCCCTTGACGGTATCGTACATGTGCCACGACCAGTGGTCGGGCGTGTTGTTGCCGAGCGATGCTGCGATCCCGCCCTGCGCCGCCACGGTGTGCGAGCGCGTGGGGAAGACCTTGGAGATATTCGCGGTTTTCAGCCCGGCTTCGGCCGCGCCCATCGTCGCGCGCAGGCCCGATCCGCCCGCGCCGACCACGACGACGTCGTAGGTGTGGTCGATGATGTTGTAGGCGCGTCCGCCGATTTCGAACGTGTCAGCTGCGGCCATCAGGCGGCTCCTGCGAAGACGATGCGGGCGATGCTGATCAGCGCGAAACCCGCGCCGGCAAACGCCGCGATATTGAGAAGGGCGTTGAGGGCGAAACGATTGCCCGCGGTGTTCACGTAATCCTCGACCAGCACCTGCAGGCCGAGCCGCGCGTGCCAGAACACCGAGATCACCAGCAGCGACAGCGCCAGCGCGGGCAGCGGGCTCGCGACCCACTTGGCGAAACTGGCGTAGCCGTAATCGTCGAGCAGCAGGAAACTGATCACGAGGAACAGCACCGCGACGAGATTGCCGATCGCGGTGAAGCGCTGGAGCAGCCAGTGATGCGTGCCGTGATGGGCGGAACCGAGGCCGCGCGCGCGGCCGATGGGGGTTTCATGAGCCATCAGAGCACTCCCTGCTTGGCGAGCACGAGCAGCCAGAAGCCGATCGTCAGGACCACGCCGATCACGGTGGTCCCGATCGCCCAGGTCTTGTTGGTATCGAGTTCGTAGCCCGCGCCGATGTCGAGCACGAAGTGGCGCAGGCCCGATGCGAGATGGTTGAAGAACGCCCAGGTCAGGCCGATCAGCACGATGTATCCGATCGGCGAAGAGGCGGCGAGTGCGAAGGTCTCATACGCCTCGGGTCCGCTGGCGAGCGCGCCGAGCCACCACAGCAGCACGGGCAGGCCGACCAGTGCCAGCCCGTCCCCGCTGACGCGGTGAAGGATCGAGGTCAGCATGTGCGGACCCCATTTCCAGATTTGCAGATGCGGTGAGAGCGGTCTTCCGGCCATGGGCTTTCCTGTCGCGTGAATTTCTGGCCCGTCCCTTAAAGGAATGAGGCCGCGAGGCAAGGTGGGGAAGCACATCATTGTGATCGGCAATGTCTCGGTTTATCGCGCGGCCATGACCAATATTCTCCTCACCGGATCCTCGCGCGGGATCGGCGCCGCGGCGCGCAGGGCGCTCGAAGCGCGCGGCTGCACCGTCATCGGGCACGGCTCCAAACCGCATGACGACCACACGATCGGCGCCGACCTGACCGATCCTCAGGCCCCGCAATCGCTGTGGGAAGAGGCGCTCGAGCGCGCCGGCGGAAAAATAGACGTGCTGATCAACAACGCCGGGTTCTTCGACCCCAATCCGCTCGACCGTTCGGACATCGAATGGCTCGACGGGTGGGAAGAGACGATCCGCATCAATCTGACCGCCGCCGCGCAGCTCTCGCGCTATGCGGTGCGGCACTGGCAGGACAGCAATGCGGGCGGACGGATCGTGCATGTCGCGAGCCGCGCCGGGCATCGCGGCGACAGCCCCGCGCACTGGCACTATGCCGCGGCCAAGGGCGGGATGCTCGCAATGCACAAGACGATCGCGCGCGCCTATGCCTCGGAAGACATCCTCAGCTACGCGATCACGCCGGGCTTCACCGATACCGCGATGGCGGGCGATTACCTCGAAAGCCGCGGCGGCCCGGGCCTGCTCGCCGACATCCCGCTCGGCCGCGTCGCCGAACCCGAGGAAATGGCCGCGATCATCGCGTTTTGCGCGCTCGACGCTCCGCCGAGCATGACCGGCGCGACGATCGACGCCAACGGCGCGAGCTACGTCCGCTGATGGCCAGCTGGAAACTCACCGGCTTCGGCAGGAAGCCCCGGATCGAGGCCGCGCTCGCGCGGCAGGAAGAACAGCTCGACTGGGATCCCGAGATCGTCCTCACCGGGTTCGAGATCGCCGAGGACAAGCCCGACGACTGGCGGCTCGACGCCTATCTGCCGCGCAACCCCTCGAAGGCCGATCGCGCCGCGATCGCCGCGCTGTTCGACGGCGACGCGCCCGACTTCACGGTCGAGAAGCTGCCCGAGACCGACTGGCTGACCGAAAGCCAGCGCGGGCTCGACCCGATCCGCGCGGGCCGATTCCACGTCCACACGCCCGACCACGAGCCGGACCCCGAAGCGATCAATTTCGTGATCCCCGCGGCGCAGGCCTTCGGCACCGGGCATCACGAGACGACCGCGGGCTGCCTCGCCCTGCTCGACGCGATGAAGAGAAGCGGCGTGGTCGCGCGCGACGTCGCCGACATCGGCACCGGCACCGGCCTGCTCGCCTTCGCCGCGCGCGCGCTGTGGCCCCGGGCCGATTTCACCGCGACCGATATCGATCCGGTGTGTCTCGGCGTGATCGAGGAAAACGCGCGGCAGAACGACATCCCGCTCGGCGCGAGCGCGGGCGAGGTGCTCCCCGTGATAGCGCCGGGGATCGATGATCCGGCGATTCTCGTGCGCGCGCCCTACGACCTGCTGATCGCCAACATCCTCGCCCAGCCGCTGATCGACCTCGCACCCGATTTCGCCCGCGTGACCGCCCCGCGCGCGAACGTGCTGCTCGCGGGGCTGCTCGAAACGCAGGAAGCCGCGGTGCGCCGCGCCTATCGCTGGCACGGCTTCCGGCTGGCGGGTCGGCTGGTGAAGGGCGACTGGTCGATCCTGTGGCTGCGCAAGCGCGGGTGACGCTTGGGCGATGAGGGGGATCGCGAAATTCATCGGCAAGGCGCTGGCCTGGATCGCGCTCTTCCTGGGTCTCGTCATGCTGTGGAACTGGGCGGGCAGCTCGATCCCGCGCAATGCCGGTGCCGAACCGGCCGAGAGCGGCGTCGAGATCCTGCTCGCCACCAACGGCATCCACACCGAACTCGTCCTGCCCGTGACCTCGCCGCAGAAGGACTGGCGCGAGACCTTCCCCAGCATCGATAACGACTATCCCGGTCGCGCGATCACCCATATCGGCGTCGGGTGGGGCGACCGCGAGGTGTTCCTCGAAAACCCCAGCTGGGGCGATCTCGAAGCGCGGACCGTGTGGCGCATCGCGACCACCGGTGGCCCGGGCGTGGTCCGCGTCGACCACCTGACCAATCCCGGGCCCGGCCCGAACAAGCGCCCGATCCGGCTGAGCGAGCGGCAATACGCCGCGCTGGTCGCCGCGATCGAGGCCGAGCTCGCGCCCGCCCCCGCAGGCCGCGAACGCCCCGTCCTAACCGGCTTCCGCGCGCAGGACCGTTTCTACGACGCGCGCGCCGACTACACGCTCGGCAACACCTGCAACCAGTGGACCAGCGACCGCCTCGCCGATGCGGGGGTCGAGACCGGCTACTGGACGCCATTCGCGGGCGGGGTGATGAAATGGGTCGAGGAGCCTCCGAACTAGGCGTCAGTCTATCGCCGTCGCCTCGTGGTACTCGACCACCGCGGCGACCACTTCGTGCATCATCTCCATCCGCTCGGGCACGCGCTGTTCGGTGCGCGCGATCATCACCGCGACGGCGTAGCGCCGGCCGTCAGGGGCGGTGATGAGGCCGATATCGTTGTAGCCGGTCTGCTCGTGCACCAGCGCCTGCCCGGTCCCGGTCTTGTGCGCGATCGTCCAGCCCGGCGGCAGCCCGCCCTTCAATCGGTTCGGCCCGCTGCGGGTTTCGGACAGGATCTTGAGGAAACGCTCGGTGCTGTCATCCGACAGCAATTCGCCTTTCGCCAGCCGCGCCAGCGCCGCGACCACCGCAACCGGCGGTGCGCCGTCGATGGGGTCGGCGAGATAGCCTTCGTAGGCGGCACGGCGATCCTCGTCGGGCACCGCGTCGCGCGCATCGTAGAAATTGCGTTCGAGCGAATAGGCCTGTTGCCAGGTCAGCCCCGCCGTCGCGCTCTGCTTGGTCCGCTCGTCGGTGCCGAAGCGGATGCTGCCGAGCCCGAGCTTGTCGAGCGTGCCCTGCACCGCATCGGGGCCGCCGACGCGCCGCAGGATCACGTCGTTGGCGGTGTTGTCGCTGCGCGTCAGCGCGCGGTCGAGCAGGTCGGCGTAGTCGGTAGAGACCGAGCCCTTGCGCAGCACCTCGGCGCGGATCGGCTGGTGGAACAGCGTCAGGTCCTCGCGCCGCACGATCCGCGGCTCGTCGAGCGCCAGCTTGCCCTCGTCGACCTGGCGGAACGCGGCGAGCGCGACCCAGGTCTTGGTCACGCTTTGCTGCGGAAACGGTTCGAGCCCGCGGAAATGCATCGTGCGGTCGCTCTCGACCGGGCGCACCGCGATCCCGACCTGCCCGGCGAATTTGGAGCCGATCTCGTTCAGCCGGCGGTCGAGCGCGGCTTCCTCGGGGGTCGGCAGTTCGACTTCGACCAGCGCCTCGGCCTCTTCCGCCACGGGATCCTTCGCCTGTGCCGACATGCGCGGCAGGACGAGCACCGCGAGCGCGGCGATCCCGAGCACGGGGAACAGGACGGCGATGAATCTGACTGCGTGCGACACGCTGATTCAACGCGTCGCTGCCGCGAAGTTCCGAACTATTCGGCGGTGTTGCCCGCGCGCAGCCACAGGATTCCCCCGAAGACGAGCTCGGTCACCGCAACCGCAACGGTCACGAAATTGGTTTCGAGCCACCCGGTGAAGATCGCCAGCGCGCCCAGCGCCGTGACGGCTGCGCCCAGCAACCAGAAAATCGCGAGACCATAGGCCGTGCGGAACGCGAAGTAATGCGTGCCCACGGCGATCGCGGCGAGCGGGATGACCCATTCGGGCTTGAACGGCAGGAACAGCCACGCCGCGACCAGGCCCCCGATCATCGCGATCGTCCCTTCGAGCACCAGCTTGCCGAACGGGTTGGTCTTGCTTTCGCCGCGCCGCTTGAGGATCGCGCGGTTGATGAAGAGCGCGAGCGGGAAGATCAGCATCCCGCCGAAAAAGAGTGCGAGGAACGCCGCTTCGACCCCCTGCTGGCGCTCGACGAAGGCAGCCGCCAGCCAGATCAGCCCGGACACCACCACGCCGGGTCCGCCATCGGTATAGGCCCGCCGCAATTCGGCCTGCGCCGCTTTCACTTCCATCCGTTTTTCTCCCCCTACTTGGCCGCGGCGACGATCTCCGCCCAGCCGGCCTCGTCGATCACCTCGATCCCGAGTTCCTCGGCCTTCTTAAGCTTGCTGCCCGCACCCGGCCCGGCGACGAGCAAATCGGTCTTCGCGCTGACCGATCCGGAGGCCTTGGCGCCGAGCCGCTCGGCCTGCGCCTTGGCCTCGTCGCGGCTCATCGTCTCGAGCTTGCCGGTAAACACGACCGTCTTGCCCGCAACGGGCGAATCCTTCGTTTCCACCTCGTAACGCGGCGGCGACACTTCGGAGAGGATGTCGTCCCACACGCCGCGATTGTGTTCCTCGTGGAAGAAGTCGCCCAGCGCCTCGACCACCGCGCCGCCGATCCCGTCGATCGAGGTGAGTTCGCCCGCCGCATCCTCGTCGCCCGCGCGGGCCCTCTCGGCGACCTCGCGCAAGGCGGGCAGGGTGTGGAAATACTTCAGCAAATCGCGCGCGGTGACCGCGCCGACATGGCGGATGCCGAGCCCGAACAGCAGCCGCGCGGCATCGGGTTCGCGCCGCGCCTCCACGCTCGCGAGCAGCTTGTCGACCGAGACCTCCTTCCACCCGTCGAGCGCGAGGATCTCCTCGCGGCGGTCCTTGAGGCGGAAGATATCGGCGGGGCTTTCGATCCAGCCCTTCGCGAAGAACTGGTCGATCGTCTTCTCGCCCAGCCCGTCGATATCGAGCGCGGCGCGGCTGACGAAATGCTTGAGGCGCTCGGTGCGCTGCGCGGGGCAGATCAGCCCGCCGGTGCAGCGGACATCGACCTCGCCCTCCTCGCTCACCGCCTCGCTGCCGCATTCGGGGCAATGATCGGGGAAGACGAAGGGTTCGCGCTTCGCATCGGGGGTGAGGTTCTCGACCACCTGCGGGATCACGTCGCCCGCGCGCTGCACCAGGACCCGGTCGCCCGGGCGCACGCCGAGCCGTTCGATCTCGTCGCGATTGTGGAGCGTGACATTGGTCACCGTCACCCCGCCCACCAGCACCGGGGCGAGGCGGCCGACCGGGGTCAGCTTGCCGGTGCGCCCGACCTGGATATCGATGCTTTCCAGCGTCGTCTCGGCCCGCTCAGCGGGAAATTTGCGCGCGATCGCCCAGCGCGGCGCCTTGGCGACGAAGCCCACCCGCTGTTGCAGATCGAGCCGGTCGACCTTGTAGACCACGCCGTCGATTTCATACGGCAGGTCAGCGCGTTGCTCGGCAATCTTCGCATAATGCGCGAGCATTTGCTCGAGGCTTTCGCAGCGCGTGAAGAACGGCGAGACCGGGATACCCCATTCCGCGATCCGTTGCATCACCTCGACCTGGCTTTCGCCCGGCAGTTCGGACGCCGCGCCCCAGCCATGCGCCCAGAAGCGCAGCGGCCTCGCGGCGGTGACACTGGCGTCCTTCTGCCGCAGCGATCCGGCAGCGGCATTGCGCGGATTGGCGAAAGTTTTGCCTCCCGCTTCCTCCTGCCGCGCATTCAATTCGGCAAACGCCGCGCGCTCCATATAGACCTCGCCGCGCACTTCGAAGATTTCGGGCGCATCGTCGGGAAGCTGCTGCGGGATATCGGCGATATGCGCGACATTGGGCGTCACGTCCTCGCCCACCTGCCCGTCGCCGCGGGTCGCGGCGCGGACGAGCCTGCCCTTCTCGTAGCGCAGCGAAAGCGAGAGCCCGTCGATCTTGTCCTCGGCGGTGAAGACGAGCGGCGCATCCTCGCCGAGAGCGAGGAACCGCCGCACCCGCGCGACGAATTCGGCCACCTCCGCATCGTCGAACGCATTGTCGAGGCTCATCATCCGCACCTCGTGCGTCACCTTCGACAGCGGCGAGGCGGCGATCTCGTGCCCGACCTTCCTCGACGGGGAATCGTCGCGAACCAGATGCGGAAACGCCTCCTCCAGCGCCGCATTGCGCCGGACCAGCGCATCGTATTCCTGGTCAGTGATTTCGGGCGCGTCGTCGGCGTGGTAGAGCCGGTCGTGCTTGGCGATCGCGCGGGCCAAACGCATCAGTTCATTGGCTGCGTCGGCTTCGGTCATGTCCACAGGCGCTGTCGCCGAAATTTGATCCTGTCCCATTCGCCTCGCTATGCCTCAGCCACGGCACCGGGGAAAGTGCCGCAAACGAGACCAAGGGGGGAAACATGACCGACCGGATCATCAAGGCCGTGGTGGTAGCATCCATCGCGCTGTTCGCGCTGCTTTACGTCGCGCACAATATCGCCAACCTGCCGCAGGCATACGATTTCTTCGTCTACACCACGAGCCATGTCGACCAGGAAGCCTATCCGGTCACCTTGCTGCCGGTGCCGCCGGCCTTCCTGATCGTGATCGCGATCGTGGTGGTCTTCACGCTCGAGGCGATCGCCGGGATCCTCGGGTTCTACGGTGCCTGGCACCTCTGGACGCTGCGCAAGGCGGACGCCGCAACCTTCGAAGCCGGTAAGAAATGGGCCAAGATCGCGCTCGTCTGCGCGGTGTTCAACTGGTGGGGCCTGTTCCAGGGCATCGCGGTCGCGGGCTACCAATTGTGGCAGATGCCGCTCGGCGAAGGTCCGTTCTACGGCTCGTTCTTCTACGGCGCGATGGCGATGATGGCGCTGATCTATGTCAGCCTGCGAGACGTCGAAGCCTAAACCCCCTCCAGCAAGCGATCCGCCTGCGCGCGCGCCTCGGGCGTCACCTCGGCCCCGCTGAGCATGCGCGCGATCTCTTCCTGTCGACCGTTCTCGTCGAGCCGCGCGACGCTGGTCTTCGTGACGGTGCCGGTGGAGGACTTGGCGATCAAATAATGCGTGGTGCCGCGCGCGGCGACTTGGGGGCTGTGGGTCACGGCGAGCAATTGCCCGTCGCTCGCCAGCCGCGCCAATCGCTCGCCGATCGCGCTGGCGACCGCGCCGCCGACGCCGCGGTCGATTTCGTCGAAGATCACCGTCGCCGCGCCGCCCTCTTCCGCCAAGGCCACCTTCAGCGCGAGGATGAAGCGCGACAATTCGCCTCCGCTCGCGATCTTGTTGAGGGGGGCGAAATCGGCGCCCGGATTGGTCGCGATCAGGAATTCGACCGCGTCCATGCCGTGCGCACCCCAGCGCTCCTCGGGCAGCGCCTCGACCTTCGTGTGGAACCGTGCGGCATCGAGCTTCAACGGCGCGAGTTCGCCCGCCACCGCCGTGTCGAGCTTCGCCGCCGCCTTGCTGCGCGCCTCGTGCAGCGCCTGTGCCTTGGTGCGGTATGCATCGCCCGCGTCTCGTGCCGCCTTCTCCAGCGCGCCGATCTCGGCCTCGCCTCCCTCGATCGCGTCGAGCTTGCCGCGTAGCTCGGCCATCTTGGCGGGCAATTCGTCGGCCTCGCAATCGTGCTTTCGGGCCAGCGCGCGCAGTTCGAACAGGCGGGTTTCGGCGCGGTCGAGTTCGGCGGGGTCGTGGACCAGCGCCTCGGCGGCGCGCGCCAGCGCTTCCTCGGCCTCGCCCGCCTCGATCACCGCGCGGTCAAGCGCGTCGAGCGCGGCCTGCAACTGGTCGTGCTCCCCCGCGATCCGGTCGAGCCGCCGCGCCGCGCCGCGCAAGGTCGCCAGCGCGCCGTCCGAGCCTTCCCACAGCTGGCGCAATTCCTCGAGATCGCCCGACAGCCGCTCGCCCTTCTGCATGTTGGCGCGCATCGCGGCGAGCTCGGCCTCCTCGCCTTCCTCCGGGGCAAGGTTGGTCAGTTCCTCGAGCCACGACAGCAGCAGGTCGCGATCGGCACTCGCCTGCGCGATCTCGGCCCTGGCCGCGGCGAGTTTCTCTTCCGCCGCGCGCCATTCCGCCCACGCCGTGGACACTGCCGCCACATCGCTGCCCGCAAACCGATCGAGCAGCGCCCGGTGGCCACGCGGATTGACGAGCCCGCGATCGTCGTGCTGGCCGTGGATCTCGACCAGCGCGCCCGCGATCTGGCGCAGCAGCGCGACGCCGACCGGCTGGTCGTTGACGAAGGCCTTCGAGCCGCCGTCCGCCTTCAATTGCCGCCGGATGATCAGCGGTTCGCCCGGCTCCAATTCGAGATCGGCATCGTCGAGCGCCTCGGCCACCGGTGCTGGCAGCGCGTCGAACTCGAACGATCCGGTCACGCTCGCTTTCGCCTCACCGCTGCGCACCAGCCCGCTATCGGCACGGTTGCCGAGCACGAGGCCGAGCGCGTCGAGCAGGATCGACTTGCCCGCGCCGGTCTCGCCGGTGAGCACGCCGAGCCCGCGCGAAAAGTCGAGGTCGAGCGCCTCGATCAGCACGATATTGCGGATGGAAAGGCGGGTGAGCATCGCGGGATCGTTCCTAACGCGTTCCCCCTCGGCTTGGTAGCGTTGTCGGCCCGCGCACGAACAGCTTTCTCGCCCGCGCGGAATTGTCCCCAGAAAAGGGGACAGGCTTTAGTCAATATTAGAGGTTTTCTCCTAGCACCCGCCGTAATGGAACCGATCAAGTCCAGCTAGGTCGTCGAACCCACCGTGCCCAAGGAAGTGCGCGCCGACTATGCGATCGTCGCGGCGCAGCACGTGCGCGCGCAGGAGCCGCTGCTTCTGGCCGGCTTCACCTTCGGCGTTCCCTGCGCGATGCTGATGGGCGAGTCGCTCCCTGTCCTGTTGCGCTTCGGTCTCCCGACCGCGATCTTCGTGCTTTGCCTGCTCGGCGTGGTGTTCCGCCCGCGCTTGCCGACCACCGAGCGCGAAGCCACCCGCTCGCTGACCATGGCGACGGCGCGAACGGGGGGCATCATTGCGCTCGGATCGGTGTGGTCGATCCTCTCGTGGCAAGGCGCGGACGAAGCCACACGCTTCGGATTCCCGTTCTTCATGGCGTTGGGCGTGATCGTGACCGGCTATGCCTTCGCCAAGGTCCGCCGCCTGGCCGGCGCCTGCCTGATCGTCGGGATATTGCCGATCGCCACGGTCGTGCTGGTGCAAGGAAACCTGGTTGAAAAGGCCTGCGGCGCGGCGATGGTCGTGGCGGCCGTCTTCCTCTTCATCATGGCGAGCAACAATCGTCGCTTCCTCGTCGAACTGCTCGAGAAGCGCCAGGCGCTGCACCAATTGTCGCGCTGCGATTCGCTCACCGGTCTACCCAACCGCCGCGCCTTCCTCGACGACGCCTACGAACTCGGGCGGACGGCCGATCACCTCCGACTCATCCTGCTCGATCTCGACCGGTTCAAGGCGATCAACGACAGCTACGGTCACGAAATGGGCGACCGGGTGCTGTGCGCGGTGTCGCGGATCATCGAGAAATTCGCGCTGCCGGGCGTCGCGGTCGCGCGGGTCGGCGGCGAGGAATTCGCGCTGGTCGGACGGATCGACGACCTCTCGGCGGTGGCCGGGCTGCACCTGCTCACCACGCTCCGCCAGGCGGACATGCCGCACGGCACCCGCGTCACCGCGAGCATCGGCATGGCGAGCGGTCCGCTCAAGTCGGACGACGACTGGAAGCTGCTCTATTCGCTGGCCGACCAGGCGCTCTACGAAGCCAAGGCCGAGGGCCGCGACTGCGCCGTCGCCGGGGCTACCGAAGAATATCCCGACGAGCTCGGGGACATGCCGCGCCGGCAGGCGCGCGACGGCCGGGCCGCCTGAGGCGGCCGATCGGGGCGGCGGCCTTCACCGCCAGCCCCGATACGAATGGGTGCGATCGTTCGCAGGATCGTCAGGCACCTTCGGGCAGGTCGAAGAAGTCGACCTCGCCGGTTCCCAGGCTGTAATAGGCGCCGACCACCCACAGTTTGCCCGCCTCCTGCGGCTCCAGCATGATGGGATCGCTGTGCTCGCGCATCTGCCTGACCACCCGGCGCACATTGGAACGCACCGAATTCTCGAGCAGGTCGCCGGCTTCATCGCGCGCCTGCAACACCGCCGGGATGATCGGCTCGATCATCGGGCCGATCGATCCGGGGAAGGTCGCATTGTCCGTCACGACTTCGGTCGCGGCCTTCACCGCGCCGCAGCTTTCATGACCCATGACCACCACCAGCGGCGTCTGGAGCACCGCCACCGCGTATTCGACCGAGCCGAGTGCAACAGTATCGACCGTATTGCCGGCATTGCGGATGATGAACAGCTCGCCGAGGCCCCGGCCGAACAGCAATTCGGGCGGAACGCGGCTGTCGGAGCACGTGACATAGGCCGCGAACGGTTTCTGCCCACTTGCCAGCTCGAGGCGGCGCTGCGCGCTGGTCAGCACGCTGGTCCGTTCGCCGCGGAGGAAGGCGGCATTGCCCTGGCGCAGGAGGTCGAGGGCCTGGCGCGGGGTGAGATCGGCCCCGGCGGGTGCCGGCTGGAGCCCGGAGCTATCCTGCCCGGCCACTGCCGGACTGCCGGACATGACCGCTGCAGCACCGAGCGCGCCGACGCCGCCGAGAACTTGTCGTCTGGTATTCACTGCTTCTCTCCTTCTACGTGATGACTATGTGACAGGCGCGGTGACACGATCGTCGTCCGCACCCACTTCTTCTGCGGGTGGGTGATTCCCGAGCGTCGATTTCAACATCCAATAGCCAGCGATCGCCGCGATCGTGCTGCCCGAGAGGACGCCGATCTTCACCGCGTCGACCTGCGCCGCTTCGGCGAAGGCGAGGTTGCCGATGAACAGGCTCATCGTGAATCCGATCGCCGCCAGCAGCGAAACGGCATGGACCTGTTTCCACCCGACATTGGCCGGCAGCGCGGCGATACCCGCCTTCACCGCCAGCCAGGCAAACCCCAATATGCCGAGCTGCTTGCCGATCAGCAGCCCGAGTGCGATTCCCAGCGGAAGCGGCTCCAGCAGCGCGCCGGGCGACAGGCCCGCCACCGAAACGCCCGCATTGGCGAAGCCGAAGATCGGGATCACGAGAAAGGCGACCCACGGGTGCAGTCCGTGTTCCATCCGCTCTAGCGGGCCGTGGTCGCTCTTCGCGTCGAGCGGAACGCACAGCGCGGCGGCGACCCCCGCCAGCGTCGCATGGACGCCCGATTTGAGCACGAACACCCACATCAGGATCGCCAGCAGGACGTAGGGTATGGTCGAGTCGATCCTGCCCCGCCCGACCGCGGCCATCACCACCAGCACGATCGCCGCGGCACCCAGCATATGCGTGTCGAGTTCGCCCGAATAGAACAGCGCGATGATGGCGATGGCGCCGATATCGTCGATCACCGCGATCGCGAGCAGCAGCGCCTTCAGCGCCACCGGAACACGCGGCCCGAGCAGCGACAGGATCCCCAGCGCGAAGGCGATGTCGGTCGCGGCGGGGATTGCCCAGCCGCGAATATTGTCGGGGCTGTCGGCATTGAGGCCGAGGAAGACGAGCGCCGGAACGGCCATCCCGCCGATCGCCGCGGCGAGCGGCAGCGAGGCCTTGTTCCAGCTCGACAGCTGGCCTTCGAGCACTTCGCGCTTCACTTCGAGGCCGACGAGGAAGAAGAAGACTGCCATCAATCCGTCGTTGATCCACAGCAGCAGCGGCTTGTTGATCGCGAAATCGCCGATCGCGGCGACCACCGGGATCGCAAGCCAGTCGTAATAGGTCGCCGCCAGCGGCGAGTTCGCCACCGCCAGCGCAAGCGCGGCGGCAACGATCAGCACGATCCCGCCGGCGCTCTCCTTTTGCAGGAAGTCGCGCAGCATGGGTGCGATGGCGAACGTGCGTCCGTCGGGCATGGGTTATCTCTTGGGGAAAGTGGCGCGTGCGACCGTCGCCGCACGAAGGGCGACGATCGCTCGCCGAATCGCGATCAGGAGCGACGCGGCCCGGCGGCAAGCCGGGCCAGCATATCCTTGATCCGCAGCTTGGCGCGTTTCAGTCGCGACAATTCCGCCCAATCGGGCGCAGGCCGTCGCTGTGCGGCGCGCAGGCGCGCGTCGATCCGCTGATGCATTTCGGTTAGCTTGAACGTTCGGGCCGTCATCGGCAGTCTCCTTGACAAGGGTGGCTGTCGATCGGAGTGCCGAGCGCGAAGATGCGTCCTAGGGAAGGGAGGGGGATATTCGGGACCCATCTCCGGCGCATCGGCAATCCGATGCGGTCCGACATCACGAGCGCAGATACGCTCGCCAGAGGGGCCCGGCCCGCATTGATTGAATACCACCAAAGCGGTCCGGTTCCAAGCGAAACCGATAATTTGCTCGATTTGCGCCGAGTCGTCGGCGCGTCAGCTCGCGGCGCTGGCGACCGTCTCGGGGGCGTGGCGCTGCATCAGCTCGTAGGCGCGTTCGTACCATTCCGAGCCCTGGTAGTTGCGGCCGAGCACCGCGGCGGCCTTCTTCGCCTCGGCCGGGATACCGAGCGCGAGGTAGCTTTCGACCAGCCGGAACAGCGCCTCGGGCGCATGGCTGGTGGTCTGGTAGTTCTCGACCACCTGCCGGAAGCGCAGCGCGCTCGCCAGCCACTTGCCGCTGTTCTGGTAATAGCGGCCGATTTCCATTTCCTTGCCCGCGAGGTGATCGTTGACGAGGTCGATCTTGAGCCGCGCGTCGGTGGCATAGTCGGTCGCCGGGTAGCGGCGCACGATCTCGCGCAGCGCGGTCAGGGCCTGTTCGGTCACCTTCTGGTCGCGCGTCACATCGCTGATCTGCTCGTAATAGCTGAGCGCGATCAGGTAATAGGCGTAGGGTGCATCCTTGTTGCCCGGGTGGATCGAGAGGAAGCGCTGCGCGCTCTGGATCGCCTTGTTGTAGTCGCGCGCGGTGTAATAGCTGAAAGCGCTCATCAGCTGGGCGCGGCGGGCCCAGGGCGAATAGGGATGCTGCCGCTCGACCTCGTCGAACAGCACTGCGGCATCGCGCGACGCCCCGCGATCGAGCCGTTCCTTGGCCGCCATGTAGAGCGTTTCGACGTCGCGCGCGACATAGGCAGTGTCCGACGGACCGCCCCCGGCACCGCCGCCGCAAGCGGCAATCGAAAGGGTGCCCGTGGCGAGGATGGCGGCGCGCAGGGCCCGCGAAATCGGGCGGCGCGGCGAAACAGGGGTGATCGTCATGGCAGCGCGTATAACCAGCCGCGCGCTGAACGCCAAGTGAAGTCAGCGTGCCAATGCCGCGTAAATTGACGCCGGGTCAGATGGCGGGGTCGGAGGCGCCGTCGGGCAGGTCCCAGCGCAGGTGGCGCTTGACCAGCGAAACGAGGTTCTTCGAGCGCACGATCTCGCCCTTCGTCTTGTAACCGAGCAGCTGCTCGGCATCGAGATGCGGGTTGACCGCGAGCACGCGCAATTCCTCCGAGGTGAAATCGGACAGGCCGCGCGCCCGCTCGATCCCGTCCTCGTCGTAGATGTGGAGCACGTCGCCCCGCGTGAATTCGCCGTCGATCCCCTTGATGTCGGCGCGCATCACCGCGCGATCGCCGTCGATGAGTTCCTCCGCGACCTCGTTCGAAACGCGCAGGCTGCCGGCCATCTGGAGCCGGTTGGCGATCCAGCTTTCCCACCCGGACGCGGCGTCTTCATGCGCGACGAAGCGCGTACAACGTCGCTCGCCGTCGAGGATCGAGGTCAGCGGGTGGTCGACCTCGCCATGCGCGATATAGGTGGTGACCCCGGCTTCCTGCGCGATGTTCGCGGCCATCAGCTTGGTCGTCATCCCGCCGGTGCCCAGCGTGCTCTTGCCCTTGGTCGCTTCCATGAACGGGGCGACGTCGGTCACTTCCTCGATGAACTTGGCGCCCTCTTCGTCGGGGTGGCGATCGTAGAGTCCGTCGACCTCGGTGAGGATGATGAAGTCGCGCGCATCGACCATCTGCGCGACCTTGGCCGCGAGCCGGTCGTTGTCGCCGACGCGGATCTCCTCGGTGGTGATCGAATCGTTCTCGTTGACGATCGGCATCACGCCCGCTTCCATCAGGCGGAACACGGTGTTGCGGGTGTTGAGGAAGCGGCGATGGTCCTCGAAATCGCCCAGCGTCAGCAGGACCTGCGCGATCTCGATGCCGTATTCGTGTCCGATCTGCTTGTAGGCGTTGGTGAGCAGCGGCATCCCGCAGGCGGCGGCGGCCTGCTTGTCGCTGATCCCGGCGCTCTCGGGGGTTTCCCCCACGGTCTTGAGCCCGAGCGCGACCGCGCCCGAGCTGCACAGGATCACGTTGGTCCCGCGATCGCGCAGACGCGCGATATCGTCGAGCAGGCGCTGCATGAAGCCGAAGCGCGGTGTGAGGCGATCGGAGTTCGCGACGAGGGTCGAGCCGATCTTGACGACGACGGTATTGCTTCTGGACATCAGGAAATATCGGTTTTGTGCGGCATGCCCCTTCACCTAGGGGCTGGCCGCGAATTAGACAACCGCGTGCAATTCTTGCTGGAGTGTGTTATAAAGTAACCACTTCGCCGCAGTTCCGCCTGCCGGCGCACTCATTATCCGACGATCCGCGTCTTGATCGCGCCCTGCGCGAGCAGCCGGGGCCCCCGGGAACGCAATGCCCGTTCCGCTCGTCGTTAGAACAGAAACAGAGGACCCACATGACCGACCAGAAACTCGATCCGCAACTCCACGTCCACGAACTCGGCCAGCGCGCCCGCAAGGCAGCGCGCGGCCTCCTCACCGCCTCGACCGAGGCCAAGAACACCGCGCTCACCGAAGCCGCCAAGGCGCTGCGCGCCTCGATGGCCGAACTGCTCGAGGCCAACGCCAAGGACGTCGAGAGCGTCCGCGGCAAGAAGCCCGACAGCTTCATCGACCGCCTCGCGCTCGACGAGGAACGGGTCGAAGGCATGGCCAGCGCGCTCGAACAGATCGCCGAACTGCCCGATCCCGTCGGCCGTCAGCTCGCGCAGTTCGATCGCCCCAACGGCCTCAAGATCGAGCGCGTCGCGGTACCCATCGGCGTCATCGGCATGATCTACGAAAGCCGACCCAATGTCGGCGCCGATGCCAGCGCGCTATGCCTCAAATCGGGCAATGCCGTGATCCTGCGCGGGGGCAGCGAAAGCCGCCATTCGACCCGCGTGATCGTCGAGTGCATGCAGAAGGGACTCGAAGCCGCGGGCCTTCCGGCCGATGCCGTCCAGACCGTGCGCACCACCGATCGTGCCGCCGTCGCCGCGCTGTTGAAGGCCGACGAGTTCGTCGACCTCGTGATCCCGCGCGGAGGGCGCGGGCTGGTCGAACTGGTGCGCGACCAGGCCAGCGTCCCCACGCTGCTCCACCTCGACGGCAACTGCCACTCCTATGTCCACGAAGCCGCCGATCTCGACAAGGCGGCCGAGGTGATCCGCAACGCCAAGCTGCGCCGCACCGGCGTCTGCGGCGCGACCGAGAGCATCGTGATCGATCGCGCGGTGGCCGAGCAGGCGGTGCCCAAGATCGTCGACGCGATGGGGACCGATTGCGAACTGCGCGGCGACAAGGCCGCGGTCTCGATCGACAACCGCATCAAGCCCGCCGGTGACGAGGACTGGGACACCGAATATCTCGACCAGATCGCCTCGGTGAAGATCGTCGACGGGCTCGACGAGGCGATCGAGTGGGTCGACACCCATTCCTCGCACCACACCGACGCGATCATGACCGAGGACGACGAGGCGGCGCGCAAGTTCATGACCAGCATCGACAGCGCGATCCTGATGCGCAACGCCTCGACCCAGTTTGCCGATGGCGGCGAATTCGGGATGGGTGCCGAGATCGGCATCGCCACCGGCAAGATGCACGCGCGCGGACCGGTCGGGCTCGAACAGCTCACCAGCTTCAAGTACCTCGTCCACGGCAGCGGACAGACACGTCCGTGAGCCGAACGAGGCCCGGACCTTGATCGGTCCGAAGTGCATCGGGCCTCCCGTTCACGCCATGATATCGAGCGAATGAAAGGGGCCGGGATCCAACGCGATCCCGGCCCCTTTCCCTTCAGGCGAGCCCAAGAGACCCTTAATCAAGAACCTCCCGAACGCGTTGCGCGATACGTCTTAAACTGCTCAAATTGCGGAAGGAAAACGCACCTTTCGACTTTTTCCATGCGCGGCTAGGGGATTGTACCTAGCTCGCGTGTTAGACAGTCTACTTAACCATTGGCTAGAACCCGATGCTGAACACGGGGACTTCGATGAGACGGGAAACGAGCAAGATATTGGCTGCCGGAGCAGCCTTCTTCTTGATCACCAGCCTGACGATTGCCTGGTCCCGCTTCAGCGGGGGGCTGGCCCTGATCTGGCCGGGGTCCGCGATTCTCGCCGCGCTCCTGGTCGTCCTGCCCACCCAGCGCTGGTTCGGCGCAATCGCCTTCTTCGCCCTGCTGAGCACGATCGCCACCGCATTCTTCGGCTTCGGTCCGCGCGTCGCGGCCCCGCTCGCCGTGGTCAATGTCTTCGAGGGCTTCGCGATCGCCGCCTTGCTGCGCCACTTCCGCCCGGAGCGCGACTGGCTCAAGAGCGTCGCCGGGCTCGAACGGATGCTGCTGAGCGTGGTGCTGGGTACCTGCCTCGCGGCGTTCCCCGGCGGCATGCTCGCGGCATGGGCGGTGGCGGGCGACGTCCAGACCCACGTGATCGAATGGATCACCGGCCACACGCTCGGCTCGCTGCTCTGCTTCCCGATCGCGTATTTCCTCACTTCGGGCATCATGCACCGCAAGGTCGCGCAGGGAACGTCGTCCTATGTGGTCGAATGCGCGATCCATTGCGTGCTGATCGCGGGGGTCAGCTGGCTGGCCTTCTTCGAAAGCTCGCTCGCGCTGCTGTTCCTGCCCGTGGCGCCGCTGATGTATGCCTCGTTCCGCTGCGGCCGCATCGCCACGCTGCTCGGCCTCGTGATCATCGCGGGCGTCGGCGCGACCGCGCTCCAGATGCAGCAGGGCGACCTGAGCGATACCCAGTTCGCGCTCGCCAACGATGTGCAGTTCCTCCAATTCTACCTCGCGGTCCTGCTGCTGCTGTCGCTGCCCGCCTCGGTCGCGCTCAAGCAGCACAAGCTCGTCCTGCTCGAGCTCGACGAGAAACGCGCGCTCGAAGGCCTCGTTGCCGATCATTCGGACGACGCGCTGCTCAACCTCGATGTCAACGGCAACGTCCGCTACCACTCTCCCTCGAGCGAGGAGCTCTGCGGGTCGGACCAGCTGGTGGGCGCTTCGCTGATCGAGTTCTTCGATCCCGACGACGAACCGCTGGTGCGCCGCGAACTGGTGCTCGCCGCCGACAACCCCGACGTCACGCGGACGCTCGAACGCGCCGTGGTGCGCGAAGGCGAAGTGCGCTGGCTCGAGACCAAGCTGCGCGCCGTCCCCAATCCCGAGGGCCCGGGCGTGACCGGCTATGCCGTCACCATCCGCGACGTCACCGCGCGCAAGCGCGCCGAGCTGAGCGCGGTGCGCGACGCCGAGACCGATGCGCTCACCGGCCTGCCCAACCGCCGCGCCTTCCTCCGCCATGTCGAACCCCGGCTCGAGCGTGCCGGCGAGCAGTCGATGGCGCTCGCGATCATCGACCTCGACCACTTCAAGGAAGTCAACGACACGCACGGCCACACCGCGGGCGACGCCGCGCTGGCGCAGGTCGCGGGCGTGTTCCGCCAGCTCACCGGCCCGGGCCGCTATTTCGCGCGTCTCGGCGGCGAGGAATTCGTGCTCGTCGCAGAGCGGATCTCGCTCACCGGGATGATCGAACTGTGCGAGGAACTGCGCCGCACGATCGAGGACCTCGACCTCGAAAGCCATCACGGCGTCCGCTTCAACGTCACCGCCAGCGTCGGGGTCGCGCGGATCGCCGAGCCGATGACCCCGGCCGAGGCGCTGAGCACCGCCGACACCCCGCTCTACGAGGCCAAGAAGGCCGGCCGCAACCGCGTCGAGATCGCCCCCGTCACGCTGCGCGAACGCCGCAAGCTCCGCAACTTCCGCGCCGCCTGACACGACGGCAGATCAGGGCACCAGACCGACGCCGACCAGGCGGAGGCAAGCGCGACCGCGCGCCCGCAGCGGCCTCGTAGCGAAGCGGAGAGAATAGCCGCGAGGATGGACCCGCGGATGCGGGTCCGTAACCGCAAAGACTCCTCCCCCCCATTTTCCTACTCCGCGCTTTTCTGCTCCAAGCTGGCGGATGCCCGAACAGCCGCCAGAAACCGCGCCCGACACCCCGCCCGAGCTCCCCGCCACCGAGCAGCGCCCGCACTCCCCGCGCGGCACCCTCCCCGCCTTCATCAGCGTGCCGCGGCAGAAGGACCGCGCGAACGGCTGGAAGCCCGACGTGCAGCGCAGTTTCATCGAGGCGCTGGCCGATACCGGCAGCGTCAAGGCCGCCTGCCGCAAGGTCGGCCGCGCCGAGGTCGGCGCCTACATCCTGCGCCGCCACCCCGAGGCGGCGAGCTTCCGCGCCGCGTGGCAGGCCGCGCTCGATCTCGGCATGCAGCGCATCGAGGACGTCGCGATGGACCGCGCGCTGAACGGGGTCGAGGTGCCGGTCTATTCCTACGGCAAGCTCGTCGGCGCGCGCACCGTCTACAACGACCGCCTGCTGATGTTCATGCTGAGGAACCGCGCGCCCGAGCGCTTCGGCGCCCAGATCAACGGGGGCAAACCGAAAGGCCGGGGCGCCATCGGCAAGATGGAAAAGCGCCGGCTGAAAAGGAAATGGCGCGCCGAGTGGGAGGCGGAGAAGAAGAACGTCTCCCCCGGCGAGGTCTACGCCAGCATCGAGCGCAAGGTGGAGAAACTGCGCGAGCAGGTCCTCGACAACCGCCGCCGCGACTGGGCCCGCCTCTCCGACGAGGCCCGCCAGGCCTTCGTGCGCTACACCCGGCTGCGCGCCCGCGACCTGGGCGAAGAACCCGACATCCCCTTCTTCCTCCTGCCGCATGAGGGCGATCCGACCCGCGAAAACTGGTGGGACGCCCCCGAGGACTGGCTCCTCACCCGCCGCGACCGCTGGCAACGCGAGGCCGCCGAGCGCGCGGCGGAGGGAGAGGAAGGGAGTGCCGCGCTACCGCCGCCGGACTGGCGGAGAGGCGAGGAGCCGGAGGTGGAGGATCAGGACGAGCGCGCGGCAGTTGTCAGGCGGCTCAAAGACCGACGCTGGCGCTAACTTGTCGAACAGGCAGCCCCCTACGCCGCAGGCGCAGGCAAGGCCGACCGGCCGCCCGAGCTTATGCGAGGAAGCCAAGCGAGCCGGATGGCTCGCGCCCGGCGTTTGAGGGATTTAACAAATAAATCACCCCGCGAACGCGTGATGCTCTCGATGCCACGCGAGAAACTGCGGGTGCGGTCGATCAGAATCGCGCTGAGCCGACAGCAATTTGCCAGTGGGGTTGATGATTGCAGCAACCCCATCTCGGTCATTGACCTTCCGATGGATCATGATGTCCAAATCGTCGGACATTCCGATCAGGCCCCTGTCGAACATCCAATGAGCAGTGCCTGATAGGGCCAAGCCGTTGCGCACGCTGTGGGGGCCACCATGCTCGACTGACTTGATATGCGCCGCCTGCGCTTCAAGCCGCCCACCACCATTGACAAGTTTCCATCCCGTCACGGCACAGCGCCCATCATAAGCTGACATCACGGCACGCCGAAACGCACGGTCACGGAATTTCTTTGATACCAGTGACTGAATGATGGGATGCTCGATCTCGAACGGCGTTTGCACCTCGCGAACTCGGTTTTCAGCTTCCTCGCCATCCTCCCGCGGCAAGAATTCTTCGTCCGGCAAACCGAGCGAAACGATGCGACGAAAGTCGGAATTGGACAGCGGCCGTACCGCAGCTTGAGCATTAGCCAAATCGCGCTCAACTGGCTCACCGTCGATCTTATGCGGAACAGTCGGCTCAAAAGGGAGATAGCTACCTTGCTCAATAATTGCGCGAAAACGGTCGGACACATTGGGATCGGGAATGATCTGCTCGACCTTCGCCACCGCGAAAAAACCCTTTGAGTTCGGAATCTTGACCGGCTCGCGATAGACGATCCAGTCACCGACCATCCGCTTTGCGCGGCTGAGATAGCTTTTCGGGAACTGGTAATGCACCTCGGGGATGTCGTCGTAGATCGACCCATCCTTGTGCATGAAAACGCCGAAAGTCATCCTATAAACCCACCGCCAACCAAGCGCGAATGCGATCCAAATCGAGTTTGTGTCGCCGCCGTTTCAGAAATTCGTGAACCTCCCCGGACCTGATAGAATCGAACACTTTGATCCTCGCATCAAGCAGACTTTCAAAGCGTTGTTTGCCTGGAATATAATTCATTGCAATGCCGAACCCGTCGTCGTGTTCGCGAACTTCGACATGAACTCCTTTTTGCGTGATATAGTGCGTCCCGTCGGCGCTAACCTTCCAACGCTTAGAAGCGACAAAACGCTTTCTAGCGTCGATCATTCTTATGTATTTTTCGTGATGCTCGCTAGCTTCGCGCGTTTGCGTCAACTTATCGCAGCAATCGGTGCCAACGGCCATCGCACCCCACGCCGCGTTTTCGATCGCATAAACATAACGAATTTCGGTGCCGCACAACTCACAGTTGCCAGCAAGGTCGCCTAAGTCGTCAACTCCAACCCAATTCCAACCGTGGCGAGGCATGACATGGCCGTGTTCGGCAGCATGACATCCTTTGCAAAGTGCCTCGCAGTCGGTCGTTGCATATTCCCAAGGCAGATGCCCACGAATGTATCGCTTATGATGAACTTGAAGCACAACGTCGTCGCGCGCCGCCGATCGCAGGCATCGGGCACAGCAACCTCGATGCAGCTTGATAACGTCCTCTCGAAACCTAACCCAATTGGCGTGTCGATACTGTTTCAAATTGGCCGCCCCGCGTCACAGCTCTACCATGACATTCAGTCAAACCTTTGTTCTAAAGCTTGATCGCATCGATTAGCGAGCACAAGATCGAACAAATGGCTGATGCACTAGAAAACGCGCGTAAGTTCCTCGAGAGCCTTCAGCGGCTCGAGCTATCGACGCTGTTGGCCGAATGCTCGATTGCAATCCAGGAAACTGAGGGCGGATTTTCCGACAACGATTGGTACCCTACAATGCCGGTAGAATATGCCGTTGTCGTCGCGCCCAAACCGATCGACGAAGCACTTCGTAAGCTTGATGAAACCGATCGTAAGCGCGTCGCGGACGCGATCGCTAATGGATGGGGGCGTGACGGTTCGCTCGATCTGGACGTGCAAACTGTCAAACATGAAGTCGAAGGCGTGCCGGCGTTGGTCGCCGACTTACTCATTCATCGCGAAATGATGATCGACGTATCAACCGGCGGGCAACGCATTCAGGAAGTGAATGACTATTACCGGGCGCGCGAGGTCCGCATTCGCGAGAGAATGCCTGCCGACGTCCAATACGATAATCCACACGACGACTTGTGGGCATGGTATCGTCATTGGAGCAACGACCTTCCCCAGTATAAGGACCGGCGAATTTACGCTCGCCAGCTTTTTGAACCCGCTATCCAAAATTTAGCGAAGCGGTCTTCGGTCCCATTGCCGGAACGGGAAGTTTCAGGATGGGAACGCGTCGATCGGGCTTTGTCGAAGGCGCGGGCGCAACTCGGCCTAGCCTCAGCCGAAGAAGACTATCAACAAATCGGCTTACTCTGCCGCGAAGTGCTCATATCGCTAGGGCAAGCGGTCTACGACCCACTTCTTCATTCATCGCCTGATGGCGTCGAACCTAGCGAAACCGACGCCAATCGGATGATTGGCGCATACATCGCCTTCGCCTTTGGCGGTTCAAGCAATGAGGAAGTGCGCGCCCATGCTAAGGCATCGCTTCGGCTGGCACTCGCGCTACAGCATCGACGTACCGCAAGCGATAAACTTGCAGCACTTTGTCTCGAAGCGACTTCATCTACTGTCGCTGTAATCTCGATTATTGCGCGACCAGTTTAGCCACCGCCACGCGCCGTTCCGCGTTTGCTGACGCAACCGCTCCATGCGTCACGTGACGTCGAACGGGTTCCGCTGCGCGGACCCGCCGGCCCGGGTTACAGCCTCTCGTTTCTAGCTTGCCGTTTGCCGTGCAAACGCCTGCGCTAGGCGCGGGGCCTTCGCCATCGTGGCCCGGCTCCGCATTTTGCCGTAGCCAAAATGCTCCGATGGCCCACGCCGTCGATCCTCGACGCTGCGCGCCGAGGTCGGCCGATACTCCCGCTGGCCTGTCGGCCACCGGCTTCTAAGCTGCGGATTGCTTCGCACTCCTTGCTTAGGCGCCTGCGGTCGTCATTCCTCCCCCATCCGCAGCGCAGCGATGAACGCCTCCTGCGGGATCGAGACGTTGCCGTACTCCCGCATCCGCGCCTTGCCCTTCTTCTGCTTCTCCAGCAGCTTCTTCTTGCGCGTGATGTCGCCGCCATAGCACTTGGCGGTGACGTCCTTGCGCAGGGCGGCGATCGTCTCTCGGGCGATGATCTTGCCGCCGATCGCGGCCTGGATCGGGATCTTGAAGAGGTGGCGGGGGATGAGGTCCTTCAGGCGCTCGCACATGCCGCGGCCGCGTTCCTCCGCGACGGTGCGGTGGACGATCAGCGAGAGCGCGTCGACCGGCTCGGCATTGACGAGGATGTTCATCTTGACGAGGTCGCCTTCGCGCAGGCCGATCTGCTCGTAATCGAAGCTGGCATAGCCGCGCGATATGGATTTCAGGCGGTCGTAGAAGTCGAACACGACCTCGTTGAGCGGGAGCTCGTAGGTCACCTGGGCGCGACCGCCGACATAGGTGAGGTTGGTCTGGACGCCGCGGCGGTCCTGGCACAGCTTGAGGATCGGGCCGAGATACTCGTCCGGCGTGTAGATCGTCGCCTTGATCCACGGCTCCTCGATCGCGTCGATGCGGTTGACGTCGGGCCAGTCGGCGGGGTTGTGGATGTCGATCACCTTCGCGTCCTCGTTCTTCGTCTTGCCGAGGTGGACGCGGTAGACGACGCTGGGCGCGGTCGTGATGAGGTCGAGATCGTATTCGCGGGAGAGCCGCTCCTGGATGATCTCGAGGTGCAGCAGGCCCAGGAAGCCGGCGCGGAAGCCGAAGCCGAGCGCGGCGGAGCTTTCCATCTCGTAGGTGAAGCTCGCATCGTTGAGGCGCAGCTTGCCGATGCTTTCGCGCAGCTTCTCGAAATCGGCGGCGTCGACCGGGAACAGCCCGCAGAACACCACCGGTTGCGGCTCGCGATAGCCGGGCAGCGGCTTGTCCGCCCCGCCCTTGACCGTGGTGATCGTGTCGCCGACGCGGGCCTGGTCGACCTCCTTGATCTGCGCGGTGATGAAGCCGATCTCGCCGGGGCCGATCTCGGCCAGGTCGGTGCGCTTGGGCCGGAAGCAGCCGACGCGGTCGACGAGGTGCTGGGTGCCGCCTTGCATGAAGCGGACGTTGAGGCCCTTCTTGAGGACGCCGTCGATCACGCGGACGAGGATGACCACGCCGAGATAGGGATCGTACCAGCTGTCGACGAGGCTGGCCTTCAAGGGCGCGTCGCGATCGCCTTGCGGCGGGGGGATGCGCGCGACCAGCGCCTCGAGCACGTCCTCGACGCCGAGGCCGGATTTCGCGCTGGCGAGGACGGCGCCGCCCTCAGCCCAGGGCCCGGTCGCCTGGATGCCGACGATCTCCTCGATCTCCTCCGCGACCCGCTCGGGCTCGGCGGCGGGGAGGTCGATCTTGTTGATGACGGGGACGATCTCGTGGTCGTGCTCGATCGACTGGTAGACGTTGGCGAGGGTCTGGGCTTCCACGCCTTGGGCCGCGTCGACCACCAGCAGCGCGCCTTCGCAGGCGGCGAGGGAACGCGAGACCTCGTAGGCGAAGTCGACATGGCCGGGCGTGTCCATGAGGTTGAGCTCGTAGGTCTCGCCGTCCTTCGCGGTGTAGGAAAGGCGCACGGTCTGGGCCTTGATGGTGATCCCGCGCTCCTTCTCGATGTCCATGTTATCAAGCACTTGCTCGGACATCTCGCGCTCGGTCAGCCCGCCGCAGGCCTGGATCAGCCGGTCCGCCAGCGTGGACTTGCCATGGTCGATATGCGCGATGATGCTGAAATTGCGGATCTTGGAAAGGTCGGTCATTGAACGCTTCTAATGGGCAGATGCGCGGGGGTGCGCGTGTGCTGCGCCCTTTAGCGGGGGAGTTGCGGCAAGGCCAGCGCTCCCGGCACCGGCGCGCACCGAGCGTCGATCAGTCGGACCCGCGCCTCGTCGCCGTGTCGGCGAAGGTGCGGGTTTCGAAGCTCGGGCGGGACTCGGTCGTCGCCGGGACGTTTTCGGCGAGCGGATAGGCACCGGGCGGGAGCGCCTGGAGCGGCATGCCCGCGGCAGCGAGCGCATAGGGGCTGATCCGGAAGCGGGTGCACAACCCGTCGGCGCCGTCATTGACGAGGCCGGTCTCGAACTCGACCCCCTGCACGTCCCCCTCCGATCGGCGCACGGTCGCCACGGCGAGCTGGCCTTCGCCGAGGTCGAGAACCAGCTCCGTGCCCACCGGAACGTCGGAGACCCCCTCGATCATCGCCCCGGTTCGCGAGAGGTTCCTCATGCGCACCTCATAGCGGTAATCGCCGTGGATCACGCCGATCTTACGGAGCACGCTCAAGCGCTGGGCGCGATTGCGTGAGGGCCCCTTGGCCTCGAGCACCCATTCCCCCAATCCCTGCTTTTCGAGGATCTTGTCCTGCGTCAGCGGCTTGGAGAAGAGATAGCCCTGAATGTAGTCGACGCCCTTCTCGCGCACCAACGCCAGCTCGTCGAGCGCCTCGACGCCTTCGACCGTGGTGCGCATGCCAAGCGCTCCAGCGACGCTCACGATCGCGGAAATGATCGCTGGATTGCGCGACCCCTCTTCGGTCGAGCCGACCACGAAACTGCGGTCGATCTTGACCTTGTCGAACGGAGCGCGACCGAGATAGCTGAGCGAGGAGAAGCCGGTCCCGAAATCATCGAGCGACAGCCGCACCCCGAGCTTTTTCAGGTCACGGAACAGCTTGTCGGTACGCTCCATGTCGCTGATGAAGACGCTTTCGGTGATTTCCATCTCGAGTCTTGCCGGATCGATTGCGGAGGCGGCGAGCGCGCCGCCAATGATCGCGGCGAGTCCCTCCTGCTGAAACTGTGCCGCCGACACATTGATCGCGACCGAAACGTCGTTCGGCCACTTCGCCGCGTCCCTGCAGGCCTGGCGGATCGCCCACTCTCCCAGCGAGGTGATCAGATTGGTCTCTTCGGCGATCGGGATAAACTTCGACGGCTCGATCCAGCCCATCTTCGGATGCTGCCACCGCATCAGCGCCTCGTAGCCCGCCACCTTGCCGTTCTCCTGGTGGACGAAGGGCTGGTAATGCAGCGACAATTCCTCGTTCTGGAGCGCATCGCGCAGCGCTTCCTCGATATCGTTGCGTTCGCGAGCCTTGTCGTGGAGCTCGGACGAATAGAAGCGGAATTGCCCGCGCCCGCTGCCCTTGGCGGCGTAGAGTGCGAGGTCGGCACCGCGCACCAGTTCCTCACTGGTTATGCCGTCATAGGGCGCCACCGCGATCCCCACCGATGCACCGATGACGCAGCGATTGCCGTCGACCGAATAGGGTTGCGAGAGGTGGGTGACAATCGAATGCCCGAGATCGGCGAGGCGACCGCGATCGTCGATATCGGGCAGGATGATCTGGAACTCGTCACCCCCGAGCCGGCCGAGCTCGAACTCGTCCTTTATCAGATTGCGCAATCGCTGCGCGACCTGTTTGAGCAGTTCGTCGCCGGCCTGGTGGCCGAGCGTATCGTTGACCGCCTTGAACCGGTCGAGGTCGAGCATCATCACCGCGCAAGATCGTTTGGCTGCGACACAGACCTTCATTTCGCGATCGAGCTGGCTGGTCAGGCGATGGCGGTTGGAAAGTCCGGTCAGCGAATCGAACATGGCGAGACGCGAAGCTTCGGATTCCGAACGATATTGCTCGGTCACGTCGACCGCGTGCCCGCGATAACCGGCAAACCGTCCATCGTTGTCGCGTTGGGGATGCCCGCTCAATGCCCAGCGCTGGTCGAACTTCCCGCATTGCGTGTGGATCACGATGTTCGAGAACGCCTTGCGGCCTGCAAGGTAGATCTTGAGCCCCCGGGCTCGGCCGTCATCGTCCTCGGCGCGTTCGATCTCGCGATCCTCGACGAACACCCGGCCGAGGGTGCGCCCGATCAGCTGCCCATCCTCGAACCCTATCTGGGCGGCGAGACGCGGCGAAATATAGGTGATGCGGCCATGGCTGTCGGTCGACCAGAACCAGCCGTGCCCGCTGGATTCGTACTCGCGCATCAGCAGGACGCTTTGCGCGATTTCCTCGCGGCTCAGCGGGTCGAGGAGAGCTGAATACTTTCCCCAGTCGCCGCCGGAATTCCTGCGCAATATTTCGAGCAAGACGACTCCCTTCCGCGGCGCATCGACCCCGTGCGCAACTCCCCCACACACGCGTAGCGCGCGAGGGCTTAGGGGGTGGTATGATATAATGGTTAATTCCGGCTTTAGGTTCGCCCAACTGCGCCGCCTGCTTGCCAATGGGTTCGGAGGCGGGCATCCTCGATCGCAAGCCCGGTCGAGGTCTTAAGAAACCGGGGGAGACAGGAGAGGCGATGCGGCATATCGCGGTGATCGGCTCCGGCCCGGCGGGATATTACACGGCCGAGGCGGCGCAGAAGAAATGGGGCGGCGATGTGCGGGTCGACGTGTTCGACAGCCTGCCGGTGCCCTACGGATTGATCCGGACGGGGGTCGCGCCCGATCATCAATCGATCAAGGCCGTCTCGCGACGCTATGAAAAGACCGCGTTTACCGACCATGTCCGGTTCGTGGGCAACGTCACGATCGGCAGCGATGTCTCGATCACCGAATTGCAATCGCTTTACGACGCGGTCGTGCTGGCGACTGGCGCGCCGCACGACCGGACGCTCTCGATCGAGGGTGCCGATCTCGCCGGGGTTCACGGGAGCGCGCAATTCGTCGGCTGGTACAACGGCCATCCACAGTTCGCCGGGCTCGACCCCGACCTCTCGAGCGAGACGGCGGTGGTCATCGGGATGGGCAATGTCGCGCTCGACATCGCGCGAATCCTCGCCAAGACGACCGCCGAATTCGAGGGCAGCGACATCGTGCTGCACGCGCTCGACGCGCTCGAGAGCTCCGCGATCTGCCGCATCGTCATCCTCGGTCGGCGCGGGCCGCACCAGATCATGATGACGCCCAAGGAACTGGGCGAGTTGATGCACCTGGAACGGGCGGCCCCGCGGGTCGATGCAGACGACCTACCCGACGGGGAAGAGGACGCGCTGCTCGAACCCGGGCTCCGCAAATCGGTCGCGCATCTGCGCAGTTTCGCCGCCATTCCGGAGAGCGAGCGCGCTGACAAGACGATCGAGATCGAATTCGATTTCTTCGCCAGCCCGAAAGCCATCATCGGCGAAGAGGGCAGGGTTTCCGGCATCGAGGTCGAGCGCACCAAGGTCGAGGCCGGCCGCGCCGTCGGTACCGGCGAAACCTATACCATCCCCTGCGGGATCGTGCTCACCGCGATCGGATACCGTACCGCCCCGATCGAGGGTGTGCCGTTCGACGAGCGCGCCGGTCGCTTCGCCAATGACGAGGGCCGGATCATGCCTGGTCTCTATGCGGTCGGTTGGGCCAAGCGCGGCCCCTCGGGCACGATCGGAACCAACAAGCCCGACGGGTTCGGTATCGTCGACCTGATCGAGGAAGACATCGCCAGCGGAGCACTCGGCAATGGCGGCAAGAAGGGGCGCGAGGGGTTCGACGCACTCGCGGCCGAACGCGGGCTCGACATCGTCACCTTCCAGGACTGGAAAAGGATCGAGGATGCCGAGAATGCCGCTGCCCGCGAGGGCAGCCCGCGCGAGAAATTCGTCGATATCGACGCCATGATTGCCGCGAGGGGAGCGGATTGATGCCTGACCTAGAAGACGAAGCCGCACAGCACACTTCGGCGCTCGGCCCGCTGATCGGCCTGACGCGCGAGGATATCTTCGGCGCGGTCGCGGTATTGCTGCGCGAAACGGCGTCCGATCCTGCGCGGCTGATGCGTCACAGCCAGGCGATGGGTTCGGAAATGGTCAAGATCATGACCGGCCAGTCCGAACTCGCCCCGCATCCCAAGGATCGGCGCTTCATGGACCCGGCCTGGCAGTACAACCCGTTCATGCGCGCCGGGGCGCAATATTACCTTGCCGTGCAGAAGGGCATGGCCGAGTGGCTCGACGAGCTTGAGCTCGACGACCTCGAGCGCGATCGGGCGCGGTTCATCTCGAACATCATCATCGATTCGATTGCGCCGACCAACACGCTGGCGGGCAACCCGACCGCGCAGAAGCGCGCGATCGACAGCGGCGGGCTCAGCCTGATCAAGGGCTTGAAGAACGCCTACACCGACATGACCGAGAACAAGGGCATGGTCAGCCAGGTCGACAAACGCCCGTTCGAACTGGGCCGGAACATCGCGACCAGCCCCGGCGCGGTCGTCCACCGGACCGAGATGTTCGAACTGGTCCATTACGCGCCGAGCACCGAAAAGGTCCACGAAGTGCCGGCGCTCACGATTCCGCCGCAGATCAACAAGATGTATATCAACGACCTCTCGCCCGAGAAATCGGTGGTGAAATACCTCGTCGACAACGGCATCCAGACTTTCGTCATCAGCTGGAAGAACCCGACCTCCGAACAGGGCAGCTGGGACATGGCCGATTACGTCCGCTCGTGCCGCGAGGCGATGGAAGTGACCGCGGCGATCACTGGTTCGGACAAGGTCAACGTCTCGGCCGGCTGCTCGGGCGGACAGACCGCCGCGATGCTCGCGAGCAAGATGGCGGCCGATGGGGACAATTTGCTCGGCGCGCTCACGCTGATGGTCTGCGTGCTGCATCCCAAGCAGAACGATATCGAGGCCGGGTCGCTTATCAGCGAGAACGGGCTCGCCCTCGCCCGCCGCCGCGCGGACAAGGCGGGCGTGATTAAGGGCGACGATCTTGCGCGCGGCTTCGCATGGCTGCGACCCAACGACCTGATCTGGAACTACGTCGTCAACAACTACCTGCTGGGCGAAGACCCACCAGCCTTCGACGTGCTCTACTGGAATGCCGATGCGACCAATCTATCGGCCAGCTTGATGGGCGATTTCCTCACCATCTATGAAACGCTTGCCTTCACGAAGAAGGGCGAGGTCGCCATGCTCGACCACAAGGTCGACCTCTCGAAGGTGAAGAGCGACCTTTTCATTCTCGGCGGGGTGACCGACCACATCACCCCGTGGCGTGCGACCTATCGCTCGACGCAATTGTTCGGATCGAAGGACGTGACCTACGTACTCAGCCAGTCGGGTCACATGCAGGCGATCCTCAACCCGCCGACCAATCCCAAGGCAAAGTATTTCGTCCAGAAAAAGAAGGGCAAGCTCCCCGCCACGGCCGAGAAGTGGATCGAGGGCGCAGAAGAAGTCGCGGGTAGCTGGTGGCCGTTCTGGATGGAGTGGCTGCAGGCGCGATCGGGTGATCTTGTCGACGCACCGAAGGAGGTCGGAAGCAAGGAATACCCGGCGAGCGATCCGGCCCCGGGGCTTTACGTGCGCGAGGCATGCTGACACACGTTGCGGCGCACAATGAAAAGGCCGATTGCATGGGCGATCCGATGAATTCCGCTACCGTGTCGCTCGAAGAGGTCGGCGGTCGCACGTTGCGCGTTGCGCACTGGCGGCTCGACGAACCGTCGGACCACCCGCCGATCCTGTTCTTCAATGGCATCGGTGCCAATATCGAGGCGGTCGCGCCGCTGGCCGAGGCCATGCCGGAGCGGGGTTTCATCATTTTCGACATGCCGGGAGTGGGAGAATCGCCCGAGCCGGTGCTGCCCTACAATCCCTTCACCATGTGCTGGACGGCGGCGCAGCTGCTCGACTCGCTCGGCAGCGAGGAAGTCGATGTGATGGGCGTGTCCTGGGGCGGCGCGATGGCGCAGCATTTCGCGCTCCAGCACGGCGGTCGTACGCGCAAGCTGGTGCTTGCCGCGACCACCCCGGGCATGCTGATGGTGCCCGGCAAGTGGTCGGCGCTGTCGAAGATGGTCGACCCGCGCCGCTACGTCGATCCGAACTACATGAACGAGCATTTCGCCACGCTCTATGGCGGCATGACGCGCGACACGAAGGCGACCGCCAGGCGCGATCACATCGGGCGGATCAAGCCCCCTTCCCCGCGCGGTTACCTCTACCAGCTGATTGCCATGCTCGGCTGGACCAGCGCCCCCGCGCTGCCGTTCCTGAAGAAGGACACGCTGGTGATGATGGGTGGCGACGATCGCATCGTCGTGCCGGCCAACGGCAAGATCCTCGCGGGGTTGATCCCGAATGCCAAACTCGTCGAATTCGAGGATGGCGGCCACCTCTTCCTGCTGACCCACAGCGAAGAAGCGGTCGCCGAAATCAGGGCGTTTCTCGACGAAGGCGAGGCTCTGCCCGAGGCAGCCTAGTTCATCGTCCAGAACCTTGCGGTGGCGCTACACCCGCATCGGCATAAGGACGTAGAGCGCGGGGCTGTCCTGGTCCTTGCGGATCAGCGTCGGCGCGCCCGGATCGGCGAGATGCAGTTCGACATTGTCGCTGTCGATCTGGCCGAGGATGTCCTTGAGGTAATTGGCGTTGAAGCCAATCTCGAGGCCTTCGCTCGAATAGCTCGCGGGCACTTCTTCTGCCGCGGTGCCGTTGTCGGGGCTGGTGACCGAGAGCGTGACCTTGTCGTTTTCGAGCGCCATCTTGACCGCGCGGGTCTTCTCGGTGGCAATGGTCGCGACGCGGTCGACGCCGGCGTAGAAGGTCTTCGGGTCGATCTTGAGCAGCTTGTCATTCCCGGTCGGGATGACGCGGCTGTAATCGGGGAAGGTCCCGTCGATCAGCTTGCTGGTGAGGATCGTTCCGCCCTCTCCGCCCATCGAGAATCGCACCTTGCTCGCCGAAAGGTCGATCTGCACATCGCCGTCGAGCGATTCCTCTAGCAACTTGCGCAGTTCGCCGATCGCCTTTCGCGGGACGATCACGTCGGGCATGCCCTCGGCGCCATCGGGGCGCGGGAGGGTGAAGCGCGCGAGGCGATGGCCATCGGTCGCGGCGGCCTTGAGCACGGGGCCGTCATCGTCGGCGACGTGGAAGAAGATACCGTTGAGGTAGTAGCGCGTCTCTTCGGTCGAGATCGCGAAACGCGTGCGGTCGATCAGTTCGGCGAGCGTCTTCGCAGGCATCGCGAAGCTGGTCGGCAGGTCGCCTTCGGCGATGATCGGGAAATCGTCGCGCGGCAGCGTCGGCAGCTTGAAGCGGCTCCGCCCGGCCTTGACCGTCATCCGGCCGTCGGCGGCTTCGAGGCTGACCTGGCTGCCGTCGGGCAGCTTACGCGCGATATCGAACAGCAGGTGCGCCGAGACGGTGATCGCGCCCGGGCTCTCCACCGAGACGGCCTGCTGGCTTTCGACCACCTGCAGGTCGAGGTCGGTCGCGGTCACCTTGATCGCGCCGTCGCCCGAGGCCTCGAGCAGGACGTTGGCGAGGATCGGGATGGTATTGCGCCGCTCGACCACCGACTGGACGTGGCTGAGGCACCGCAGAAGCGTGGCGCGTTCGATCGTGGCTTTCATGGCTAGTGCCTTACCCCTCTGGGCGCGGACAGGGCCGGAATCGCCTGCCAGCGCCGGAAAACATGGATATTACCCTTAACGGGTGAGGCCAAGCGGGCAAGTTCCCGCACCGGTTTTACGGGGAGAATTGGGGATAAAAACCCTCAACTCATCATCGCCATGCCGCCATTCACATGCAGCGTCTGGCCGGTGATGTAGTCCGCTTCCCTTGACGAGAGGAACGCCACCGCGCTGCCGATATCCTCGCCCTCGCCCATTCGGCCCATCGGGATGCGCTGGTTGAGCGCTTCCTTTTGGGCGTCGGGCAGAACGTCGGTCATGGGCGTGCGGATGAAGCCCGGCGCCACGCAATTGGCGGTGATCCCGCGGCTGGCGACTTCCTGCGCGAAACTCTTGGTCATGCCGGTGACCCCGGCCTTGGCCGCGGCGTAATTCATCTGCCCCGGATTGCCGGTCGCGCCGACCACGCTGGTGATCGTGACGATCCGTCCGAACCGGGCCTTCATCATCGGCCGCGCGGCGGCGCGCATCAGGCGAAAGGTCGATTCGAGGTTGATCGTCATCACCTGCTCCCACTCCTCGTCCTTCATCCGCATCGCGAGGTTGTCGCGCGTGATGCCGGCATTGTTGACGAGGATGTCGAGCTTGCCGAGCGTGTCGATCGTCGCCGGGATCAGTTCCTCGACGCTCTCGCTGTTCGACAGGTCGCAGGTGATCTCGACATGGTCGCCGCCGATCTCGTCATTGAGTTCCTCGCGGAAGCTGCGCAGCTTGCCGCCGTTCGAGCCCGACAATGCGAGCCGCGCGCCCTGTCGCGCCAGTGCCTTGGCGATTTCGGAGCCGATCCCGCCGGACGCTCCGGTCACGAGCGCGGTCATTCCTTCGAGCGAAAACATTATCCGATCTCCTTCGCGAGGGCTTCGATATCGTCCATCGTCACCACCGAGGTGACGGTCACGTCGTCGACCGTGCGGCCGATCATCGGGCCGAGCACCTTGCCGCCCAGTTCGACGAAATGGGTGACGCCCGCTTCCTTCATCGCGATCACGCTTTCGCGCCAGCGGACGCGGCCGGTGACTTGGTCGACCAGCAGCTTGGCAATGCGCGGCGGATCGCTTTCGAGCGCCGCGGTGACGTTGGCGTAGAGCGGTACGCGCGGCGCACCGGGCGGGGTCAGCTCGAGTGCAACGGCCATCGCGTCGGCGGCGGGCTGCATCAGCGAACTGTGGAACGGTGCAGAAACAGGCAGCTTTACGCCGCGCTTGATCCCGTGATCCTTCGCCATGGCGATCGCGCGCTCGATCGCCTCTGCATGGCCGGAGAGCACGACCTGGCCCGGATCGTTGTCGTTGGCGAGTTCGCATACCTGGCCTTCGGCGGCGGCCTCGGCGAGCTTTTCGCCCTTCTCCATGTCGGCGCCGAGCAGCGCGCACATTGCGCCCTCGCCCACCGGCACCGCTTCCTGCATCGACTGCCCGCGCAGGCGGAGCAGCCGCGCCGTTTCGTCGAGCCGGAACGCGCCCGCGCCCGCTAGTGCCGAATATTCGCCGAGCGAATGACCCGCGACGCAATTGGCCTTGTCGGCGAGCTTGACCCCGCCATCCTCGAGCACGCGCAGCACGGCGATCGAGTGCGCCATGATCGCAGGCTGGGCGTTGGCGGTCAGCGTCAGGTCGTCGGCCGGACCGTTCGTCATCAGTGCGAACAGCTTCTGGCTCAACGCGTCGTCGACTTCCTCGAAGGTCTGGCGCGCCACGGCGCTGGCTTCGGCCAGTTCGGCGCCCATGCCGACCTTCTGGCTGCCCTGGCCGGGAAATACGAATGCAATCATGGTAACTCCTCTCGCCGCGCCGCCTATGCCTGCACGTCGCGCCCCGCAAGTCCGAAGGGCACGATCCTGTTGGCGGCATCGTGGCCGATATCGGCCCGCCCGAGATAGGTGATGCCGGTGCGTTCGCACCAGTCACGCGCGATATCCTCCTCGCCGCTGCCGAACGGACGGTCGTTTTCGGGCACTTGCGAAATGCGACCGAGCCGCAGCCCCGCAATCCCGCGAAGGTGCTCGGTAACGTGGAACATCAGCCGGTCGACCGCATAGAGATGCTCGCCGACCTCTTCGACCATCACCACGTGATCGGTCAGGTCGGGCGTGAACTCGGTGCCGACCAGCATTGCCAGCGTCATCAGGTTGAACGCGGCGACCGGGCGCTCGTCGAGCGACGGTTCGAGATCGCCGGCGCGCCCCGTTCCGGTCAGGTAACGAAGCACACGGCGCACTGCCTCCTCGCCGCCCTCGCGCTTGATATCGCCCACCAACGGGCCGTGCACCGGCACGCCGATCCCGGCTTTGTAAAGCGCACCCAGCAAGGTGCCGGTGTCGGAATAGCCCAGGAATTTCTTGTGCTTCGCCGCCGCGCCAAGCCCGGCAATCGCGTCGCGCGCAATCCGGTTCGCGCCATAGCCGCCCATGCCGAACCACACCGCGTCGATCTGCGGATCGTTCGCCACTTGGAGAAACGCTTCGAGACGTGTGTCGTCGTCGCCGGCAAAGTGCCCCTCTTCGTGAAAGCACTGTTCGGCGAAGACGAGCTCCACGTCCGAAAATTCGGCCTTCGCGAGCGCGGCGACTTTTTCCGCGCGCTCGCGGCGCAGGCGCTTGCCGGGACAGCAGATGGCGATCCGCGTGGTCATGCCCAAGCCTCTAACATCCGCTTCACAAAGCGCCACTCCCCGCATAGGCGTTTTGCCCATGACCGATTTCCCCTCCCCCGACGAACTGTTCGCCCGCCCGTTCTTTTTTTGCGGAATCGGCGGATCGGGCATGCTGCCGCTGGCGCAGATCCTGAAAGGCCGCGGGTGCGTGGTGGGCGGCTCGGATCGCAGTTTCGACCAGGGCCGCACGCCGGAGAAATTCGCCGCACTCGAGCGGCAGGGTTTCGATCTCCGCCCGCAGGACGGCAGCGGTATCGTGAGCGCGGACCAGGTGCTGGTCGCCTCCGCCGCGATCGAGGACACGGTTCCCGAAATTCGGCGCGCCACCGAGCTCGACCTGCTGCGGCTGACCCGCGCCGAACTCAACTCGATCCTGTTCAACACCAGCGGTGCCGGGATCGGGATTGCCGGGACCAGCGGCAAGTCGACCGTCACCGCGATGCTGGGCTGGATCCTCCACGCGGTGGGGCGCGACCCGACCATCATGAACGGCGCGGTGATGAAGAACTTCGTTTCCGAGGAACGCCCCTACGCCAGCGCGGCGGTCGGCGGCCAGGCGCTCTATGTCAGCGAAGTCGACGAGAGCGACGGCTCGATCGCGCTTTATCGCCCGGCGGTGGGGGTGCTGCTCAACGTCTCGCTCGACCACAAGTCGATGGACGAATTGCGCGCATTGTTCGGCGACTATCTCGAGCGCAGCCGGATCGCGGTGATCAACGCCGACGACCAGGAAGCGCTCGCCTTGCTGCCGCGCGCGTCAGAGGCGATCACGTTCGGCATCGATCAGACGCGGGCGCAGATCGGCATCGATGCCGGATCGCGGGCTGAAAGCCCGACCCGCCAGGCGGCGATGGTCGTGGATCGCCACGATGGCAGCACGCATGCCCTGCGACTCGCCATGCCCGGGCGTCACAACCTGTCGAATGCGCTGGCCGCGATCGCGGGCGCGGCGGCGACCGGGGTGCCGGTCGCTGCTTCGGTCGAGGCGCTGGGCGATTTCACCGGCCTCGCGCGACGTTTCGATATCGTCGGCACCAGCGAATCGGGTGTGATCGTGATCGACGATTTCGGCCACAATCCGGAGAAATGCGCGGCCACATTGCGCACGCTCAAGGCCCATCCGGGGCGCGTGATCGCGTTCTTCCAGCCCCATGGCTACGGGCCGCTCAGGCAGATGGGGCACGAGCTCGCCGAGACTTTCGCCCGCGAACTGGACAGCGACGACGTCGCGATCTTCTCCGACCCGGTCTATTTCGGCGGCACGACCGACCGCAGCGAAGGCAGCGAACGGATCGTCGCGATGATCGAGCAAGTCGGCGGTTCGGCCGAACACATCGCGAGCCGCGAGCAATGCGGCGAACGGATCGTCGAACTCGCCCGTCCCGGCGACCGGGTGGTGGTGATGGGCGCGCGCGACGATACGCTCAGCGAATTCGCGAAAGGTGTGCTTGCGCGGCTCTGACGACCGTCAATGCGCCCCGTCGCTGCCGACCTTGAACACCTTGTGCAGCACCACGGCCACCACCGCCCCCACGCCCAGCGCCGCCAGCGCCGAATAGGCGGCATAAGTCGCCCATCCGAGGATGCCCGACAGCGCGCCGGTCATGTCCTCAACAGCATGCTGGATACCATGACCGATCTCGGCCGGGGCATGCCAGCCCAACTCCTCGAGCCCGTGGAGCAGGATTCCGCCGCCGACCCACAGCATCGCGATGGTGCCGATGAAGGAAAGCGCGGTCAGCAATTTGGGCATCGCATGAACGAGGAAATCGCCGAATTTCTGAGCACCGGCGCCGGGCTTTTCCGCGAGGTGCAGACCGATATCGTCCATCTTCACGATCAGTGCGACCGTGCCGTAAACCGCCACCGTCACCGCGATCCCGACGAGCGCCAGGACGACAGCGCGGGTGAAGAGCGTATCGGCGGCGACCTCGTTGAGCGTGATCGCCATGATCTCCGCCGAAAGGATCAAGTCGGTTCGGATGGCCCCCGCAGTCCTTTCCTTCTCGAACTTGGCCAGGTCCTCGATCGGGTCTTCGAGCGTGTCGCCGTGCTTCTTCCCGCCGAGCTTCTCCATCACCTTCTCGGCACCTTCGTAGGACAGGTACAGACCGCCAAGCATCAGGATCGGGATGATCGCCCAGGGCAGGAACTCGCTCAGCAACAATGCGCCGGGCAGCAGGAAGATCAGCTTGTTCTTGAAACTGCCCTTGGTGATGTTCCAGATCAGCGGGAGTTCGCGATCGGGGGTGAGGCCGGTGACGTAGGACGGAGTCACCGCCGCGTCGTCGATCACCACGCCCGCGGTCTTCGAGCCTGCACGTCCCGCCGCCACCGCGACATCGTCCACCGAAGCCGCCGCCGCGCGCGCGATCACCGCGACATCGTCGAGCAGGGCCGTCAAACCACCGGGCATTCGTTTCTCCCTCTTTGCGCGATCGCATTGCTGTCTCGCGCTGCCGCTGGCAAGCCCGCTTCGCGCTTGCATTATTCGCCGATCGCGCTATGTGCGCCGCTTCCCAGCACAGCCGGGAAATCCAAGAAAGCCGGAGGGGCCCCGCAATCCCGCGGATCAGCCAGCGATCGGCATTGAAGTGAAAGGAAGATGCATGGCTCTTTACGAGCACGTGTTTCTTGCGCGCCAGGACCTGAGTCAGTCTCAGGTCGACGCCTTGGCCGCGCAAGCCACCGAAATCGTCGAGAAGAACGACGGCAAGGTCACCAAGACGGAGACCTGGGGCCTCAAGAATCTCGCCTACAAGATCGACCGCAACCGCAAGGCGCATTTCGTCATGCTCAACATCGACGGACCGGGTTCGGTCGTCGCCGAGCTCGAGCGCCAGACCCGCATCAACGAAGACGTCCTGCGCTTCCTGACCATCCGCGTCGAAGAGCACGAAGAAGGCCCGTCGGTCATGATGCGCAAGAACGACCGCGATCGCAAACGCCGGGGAGACAGCTGATGGCCCGTCCGTTTTTCCGCCGCCGCAAGTCGTGCCCTTTCTCGGGCAAGGATGCACCCGCCATCGATTACAAGGACGTGCGCCTGCTCCAGGGCTTCATGTCCGAACGCGGCAAGATCGTGCCTTCGCGCATCACCGCCGTTTCCGCCAAGAAGCAGCGTGAACTCGCCAAGGCGATCAAGCGTGCGCGTCACCTGGGCCTGCTGCCCTACATCGTGAAGTAAGGAGAGAGCACATGGATATCATTCTCCTCCAGCGGATCGAGAAGCTCGGCACCATCGGCGACGTCGTGACCGTCAAGGACGGCTACGCGCGCAACTACCTGCTGCCGAACAAGAAGGCGCTGCGCGCCAACGAGGCCAACAAGAAGGTCTTCGAAGCCAACCGCGAGCGTCTCGAGAAAGAGAACGCCGAGCGTCGTACCGAAGCCGAGAAGGCGGGCGAAAAGATCGACGGTACCGAGATCGTCCTGATCCGTGCCTCGTCGAACTCGGGCCAGCTCTACGGTTCGGTCAATGTGCGCGATATCGTCGCCGGCCTCGAGGAAAAGGGCCACGAGATCGACAAGAAGCAGGTCATCATGGGCAACCCGATCAAGACGATCGGCATGCATGACGTGCGCATCGACCTCCACCCCGAAGTCTCGATCACGGTCAAGGCCAACGTCGCCCGTTCGGACGACGAAGCCGAACTCCAGGCGCAGGGCGTCGACGTGATGGCTCAGATGTTCGAAGAGGACAACGTTCCGTCGGACTTCACCGAGGAACGCGATCCCAACGCCGAACCCGGCGAGATCCCGGCCGAAATGCTCGAAGAGGGCGTGGATTCGGCCGAGGGCGAAGAAGCCGAAGCCACGGACGAAACGACCGAAGGCTGATCGCTTTCGATCAAGCAACGACAAGGGGGCGCGGTTCGCTAGGGACCGCGCCCCTTTTTCATGGTGCTCGCGAAAGCAACCAATCGGTCCTCACCAGGTCGAGAAAGATCGGGCCGGCCTCGTCCAGCTGGCGGCGGGCGACCGCGTCGAATTCCGGCGCCGACGCCAGGCGCTCCCGCGTGCTGTCCGACGCATCGACCAGCAGGTCGCGCGCCTCTTCCAATTGCCCCAGCCTCATCAGCACGCTGGCCGCTTAGCCCATGGTCCGGATACCGACCTGCGATTGCGGATCGTTGTGACGGACCAGCAACAGGGCCCCGCGGTACCAGCCGAGACCTCGATCGCATTCCCACCTTGTAATCCGAATATCGGGTGCGGCAATCGGTCGGATTCGGACAGTGACCAGATGCCGCCCGGACTTGGGAAAGCGACCGGAAGGCATGCCCTCCCTTTGCTTTGTAACATTGCTATGGCTATCAGCCCGCGATGCAAAAGACGAAAAAGATCATCGAAGACCTGCAGCGGCTCTACGACGAAGCCGTCGCCACCCTTCAGGCCGATATTGCCGCGTTCGCCAAGGACGGCACGATCCCGCCCGATAGCCGGCGGCAGGAAAACGCCTGGTGTTATCCCGAATTGCGTCTGCGCTATCGCGGGGGCGAGGCCGCCGGCGGGTTCGGACGCAGCTTCGGGCGGCTCAACGAGGCCGGTATCTATGCCACCACGATCACCAAGCCGACGCTGTTCGCAGCCTATCTCGAAGAGCAGCTGAGCCTGCTGAGCGGCGATTACGACGTCGAGATCTCGGTGGGACGGTCTACCCAGGAGATTCCCTTCCCCTACGTGCTCGACGGTGCGGCAGGCGCGGCGATGGCTTCGGTCAGCCCGAACGACCTCGCGCGCCATTTCCCCTCGACCGAGCTCGCCGACATCGGCGACGAACTGGCCGACGGCTACGACCTGCAGGATCCCGAATTTCCCAAGCCGCTCTCGCTGTTCGACGGACTGCGGACCGATTTCAGCCTCGCGCGGCTGGCCCATTATACCGGCACCAGCACAGAGCACTTCCAGCGCTTCATCCTGTTCACCAACTACCACCGCTACGTCGACGAATTCGTGGACTGGGCGGGCGCCCAGCTCGGGAAGGACGGTTATCAGGCGCTCCACGGCGCGGGCGGGCTGCACCTGTCCGAACCGGTCGAGCATGCACGGAACCGCCTGTCGGACACCGCTTGGCGGCGCCACCAGATGCCTGCCTACCACCTCGTCGGCGAGGACCGCGGCGGGATCACGCTGGTCAATATCGGTGTCGGCCCGTCCAACGCGAAGACGATCTGCGACCACCTCGCCGTGCTGCGCCCCGAAGCTTGGCTCATGATCGGCCATTGCGGCGGCCTGCGCCCGAGCCAGAAGATCGGCGACTACGTGCTCGCCCACGCCTATCTGCGCGACGACCATGTTCTCGACCCGGTGTTGCCGCCCGAAATCCCCCTCCCCGCGATCGCCGAGGTGCAACAGGCGCTGGCCGGCGCGGCGGAGGAAGTCTCGGGCGAGCATGGCAGCGATTTGAAGAAGCGAATGCGCACCGGCACCGTCGTCACCACCGACGATCGCAACTGGGAGCTGCGCTACACCAGTTCGGCGCGTCGCCTGTCACTCAGCCGCGCAGTCGGGATCGACATGGAAAGTGCCACGATCAGCGCGCAGGGCTATCGCTTCCGCGTCCCCTACGGCACGCTGCTATGCGTCAGTGACAAGCCGCTCCACGGTGAGATCAAGCTGCCGGGCCAGGCCAACAAGTTCTACGAGGAGGCGATCGCAGCGCACCTCCAGATCGGGGTCCGCACCTGCCAGCTACTTCGCGCCGAGGGCCCGCGACTGCATTCGCGCAAGCTGCGCGCGTTCAACGAACCGCCCTTCCGCTGACCCGCACGGCACGGTCATACGCATTGTCGAACCTGCCTGTCCCTTGACCGGTTTACGCGTTAGCACCTAGTTGTTCGGGGCTGTCGCATAGGGGAAACTGCAGGTCTTGGGTAACCCGTCAGGTCGCAATTACATGCAAGTACACGTCATCGATCCCGATGCTGCAAGGCGCGCGGAAATCTCGCGCCTGATACTGCAGAACGGACAACACGTCGAAATCTATGAAAATACCGATGAGTTCCTCTCCTGGCGCGCGCGCAGCGGGTACGTACTCGCGTTCGAGGGCGGGGAATTCCGACCGCTTGCGCGATTGAACGAGGCAGGCGATTCGGCATATGCAACGCTGCCGGTGGCGATGTATTCGGACGAACCCGAGGTCGAACGCGTGATCGAGGCAATGCTGTCGGGTGCGGTCGGCTACCTCGAATGGCCGCAAAGTTCTGACAGCTTCGAGCGGGCGCTACGAGATATCACGAAGCGCGCCGAAGTGCGCCGCGCCAAGTTCGAACGGATCGAGAAAGCCCAGTCTCTGGTTCGCGGGCTGTCGAGCCGCGAATCCGAGGTGCTGGCAAGCCTGACCAACGGCCTGTCGAACAAGGAAATCGCACGCAATCTCGGCATCAGCCCGCGCACGGTCGAGATCCACCGCGCCAACATGTTCTCCAAGATCAATGCGAACTCGACGGCGGATGCGGTTCGGACCGGCGTGTATGCCGGTCTAGACGGCTGACATCGGTTTCGATTTCATCGGCCCGATCCGCCATCGCCATCACGCATCGCGTCCAGCCAAGCACGATGGCACGGGGAAACACGTCGTTCGCCGCCCCGACGGCATCGAAAACGGGCGCGTGGACCTCCAGCTTGAGCGTCCCGTCGGGTTTGGCAATCACCAGCTTTAGCGACGGGTTCAGCAGTTCGATCGAGGCCTTGTAGAGGTCGCTCGCGCGCAGGAATTCGTCATATTCCGCCTCGGACGCCTCGGATGCGAATATATCTCCGAGCGCAGCCGGGGCGAGGCGCGACAGCGTATGGGCGCTGCGCAGGTAGCGCTCTTGATGCGTCGGCTCGTCATCCGCTGCGGCGCGATCATGCAGGCGCGCGATTGCCGCGATCCAGCTTTGCGGGTCGAGCGGCTCCTCCAATTGATCCATCGGCAACTCGTAATCCGAGCAGTGAAGCCGGACCCCTCCCGGTAATGGCCAATGCTGCCATCCGTCGCCCTGCGAACCTGTTGATCGTTCTATGAGGGACAGCGCGACCAATTCATGAAGTTCCCCCGGAAATTGGAGTTAGCATCGGGATTTACGGTTGTCGAACCCAATTGTTCGGTTCCTTAGGGCGAACCATTTGTAATCGAGAGGGAAACCAGCCCGGTCGACATCCTGAGCGAGTGGTACGAGGTCAGCCCTGCCCCTTCGTCTTCGTCTTCCCGATCTTCGCGTTCTTCTCGATATAGTCGATGATCATGCCCGCCACGTCCTTGCCGGTGGCGTTCTCGATCCCTTCGAGGCCCGGCGAGGAATTCACCTCCATGATCACCGGGCCATGGTTGCTGCGCAGCATGTCCACGCCGCAAACGTTGAGGCCCATGCGTTTCGCCGCGCGGACTGCGGTGCTGCGTTCCTCGGGCGTGATCTTGATCAGTTGCGCGCTGCCGCCGCGGTGGAGGTTGGAGCGGAAGTCGTCGGGTGCGCCCGTGCGCTTCATCGCGGCAACGACCTTCCCGCCGATCACCAGCGCGCGGATATCGGTGCCGCCCGCTTCCTTGATGAATTCCTGCACGAGGATATTGACGTTGGCGCCGCGGAACGCCTCGATCACAGACTTGGCCGACGACATCGTCTCCGCAAGCACCACGCCGATGCCCTGCGTGCCTTCGAGCAGCTTGATCACCACCGGCGGCCCCTTGACCGCCTTGATGATCTCCTCGGCCTGCTTGGGATCGTTGGCATAGGCGGTAAGCGGCAGGCCGAGTCCGTATTTGGCGAGGATCTGCATGCTGCGCAGCTTGTCGCGGCTACGCCCGATCGCGACGCTTTCATTGAGCGGCCAGCAGCCGCGCATCTCGAACTGGCGCAGGATCGCGAGGCCGTAATTGGTCACCGACGCGCCGATGCGCGGGATGATCGCATCATAGCCGATGCACGGCTCGCCGTTGTAATAGACCTCGGGTCGATGGCTCGCGATGTGCACCGTGCAGCGGGTCGTATTGAGGATATCGAGCGAATGTCCACGCGCTTCCGCCGCCTCGACGAGGCGTTGGTGCGAATAGAGCTTGGGATTCCGGGCAAGCATCGCAATCTTCATGGTTTATGCCCTTTCACCGCTTCGCGGCCGTCTGTCTGCAACCAGGAATGCCCACTGTCGACGACGAAGCGCCGACGCAAGGAGGATCGCCCGATCAGCATCGGAAATTTCATGTCCGAGCGATCGGCGAGGCTGATCTCTGCCCGGAATTCGAGATCGCCGATCCGTAACGGCGACTTGATCACGTAGCGCCGCTGTTTCTCGCCGTTCGAACTGGTGATGCCGCGAATGTCGACATGCACCGCCTCGCAAATCTGGCGCACTTTTTGCTCGGGAAATTCGACGCTGAAACGAACGTATTTTTCTCCGTTCCGTTCGAATTCCTCGACCACTTGGCCGTGGAGCGAGGAAGTTCGCGCGCCGGTGTCGATCTTGGCGGGAACCTCGTGCAGGCCGAGTTCGGGCAGGTGCACCAGCTCGCGCCAGCCCACCACGGGCAGCTCCTTGCGGCGTTTGCTCATTCGACGATCGCGATCCCATCGCCACCGCCCTCGCCCGGAAGCCGGCGCAGCACGTCGCCGCTGGCGAAATCGATCTCGGCGATCGTGTTGCTCATCGTTTCGGCGGCATAGACGCGCTCCCCGTCGGGCGACCACAGCACGGTGACCTGCGTGCGCGCCTCGGCCTCGGCCGGGCTCGACACCGGGATGGTGCGGACCGGTTCGAAAGTGTCGAGGTCGATTACGGTCAGCGATCCGTCCATCAGGTTCGAAGTCACCGCGTAGTCGCCCTGCGGCCGGGTGACGATGCGGAGCGCGAACCGTCCGGTCGGGATGGTCTTGCGCACTTCGAGCGTCTGCGGGTCGATCGCATAGGCCTCGTTCGAACCGCGCGCCGAGACGTAGAGCGTCGCTCCGTCCCTCGACAGCGCGATGCCTTCCGGCTCCTCGCCGACCTCGACCGACAGGGGCGCGCGGCGCGTACGCAAATCGATTCGCGTGACCGTCTTCGAACCCAGGTCGGTGGTCCAGGCATGGCGCCCATCGGGCGCGACGGCGAGCATGTGCGTGCCGCGCTGGCCGCTGGCATATTCGAACGTCTCCGCCGCTCCCAGCGGGTCCTTGATCCAATAGATCGACTGGCGGCCCTCGGCGGTCGCATAGAGATCGCCATTGGCGTGCCAGACGATCCCGTGCGGACGCGCGCCCTCGCCCAGTTCGATGCTCTTCACCTTGCCGAGATCGGAAGTGCGGAAGATATCGACCGTGCGCCCGCCATAGCAGGCGAGCGCGACATACCGCTCGTCCGGCGAGGTCGCGAGCTCGTGCGGGTTGACACAGCTGGCCACTCGCGCGGTCTCCTCGCCGGAGGCAAGGTCGATCCGCGCGAGCGTGTTGCCGAACTTGCCCGCGACGAACAGCGCGCCGCCTACATCCGAGGCGCCGGACGCGCGCGTCTCTTCCCCGGCGATGGGCGCGCAGCCCAAGAGGGCGAGCACGGCGAGCGGCAGGAGCGACCTCACCATCCGGTCGGCTTGCCTTCGTTCTGCTCGTCGAGCCATGCCTTGAGCGGGGCGAAATACTCCATCATCGCCTTGCCGCTCATCTGGCGTTCGCCGGTGAACTCCTCGAGCGCGTCTGCCCAAGGCTTCGATCCGCCGAGTTCGAGCATGGCGTTCAATTTCTCGCCCACTTCCTCGTTGCCGTAGAACGAGCAGCGATGGAGCGGCCCGTCCCAGCCCGCCTGGTCGCAGGCGGCCTTGTAGAACTGGAACTGCAGCAACCGTGCGAGGAAGTAGCGGGTGTAGGAGACGTTGCCCGGGATGTGGTACTTCGCACCCGGATCGAAGGCATCGGCGGGGCGATCGACCGGCGGGGTGATGCCTTGGTATTCGCGCTTCAGACCGTGCCACGCCGAATTGTATTCGGCCGGCGTGATCGAGCCGTCGAACACGCCCCAGCGCCAGCGATCGACCAGCAGGCCGAACGGCAGGAACGCGACCTTGTCCATCGCCTGACGCAGCAGCAGGCCGATATCCTTGTCGGCACTGGGCACCTGGTCACGATCGAGCATCCCGATCTGGACGAGGTATTCGGGCGTGATCGAAAGCGCGATCATGTCGCCGATCGCCTCGTGAAACCCGTCGTTCGCGCCGGACAGGTAAAGGTAGGACTGGTCCTTGTAGGCGCGCTGGTAATAATTGTGGCCGAGCTCGTGGTGGATGGTGATGAAGTCGTCCGCATTGCGCTTGATGCACATCTTGATGCGGATGTCGTCCTTGTTGTCGAGGTCCCAGGCCGAAGCATGGCACACGACCTCGCGGTCTTCGGGCTTGGTGAACTGGCTGCGCTCCCAGAAGGTCCCGGGCAGCGGGTCGAAGCCGAGCGAGGAGAAGAAGTCCTCACCCACCTTCACCATCCCGCGTTCGTCGAGGCCCTTCTCTGCAATCAGTTCGGTCAGGTCGTAGCCCAGATCTCCCGATCCCTCGGGCGCGACCAGCGGATAGATATTGCCCCATTCCTGCGCCCACATATTGCCGAGCAGGTCGGCACGGATCGGCCCGGTCTTGGGCTGGATCGCATCGCCATAGTGCTCGTTCAGTTTCCAGCGGACATAGGTGTGCAGGCTTTCATAGAGCGGCTTCACTTCCTGCCACATCCGCTCGGTCTCGGCGGCGAATTCCTCGGGTGTCATGTCATAGCCCGAGCGCCACATAGCGCCGACGTCGCTGAAGCCGAGTTCCTGCGCGCCGGCATTCGAGATCCCGACCAGTTCGCGATATTCATCCTTCATCGGCGCGCCGACATTGGTGTGCCAGCTGGCCCACATTTCGGCATATTCAGCGGGTGTGCGATCGAGATTGCCCATTTCGGCCTCGATGTCCGAGCCGCTGATCGGTTCGCCGTTGAGCGTGCCCTTGCCCGCGCCGTATTGCGAGTTGAGGCTGACGGCGAGCTGCGCCGCCCGTTCCGCCGCACCCGGGGTGGTGGGCGCCGGCAGGTTCACCGAGGTACGCAGGATATCGAGCTTGCGAGCGACGTCGGGCGCGAGTCCGGCCACTTCGGCATATTTCGCCGCTTCGAGGGCGTAGCGCACGGTCTTCTCGGTGCTCACCGCACCGATCTTGGCGGCCAGTTCGTTGGTGTCGTGGGTGATGTAGGTCGCGTTGATCCAGTCGATCCGCGCGGCCTCCACCGAATGGTCGAACAGGTCCGCCTCGACCATCGCGACCCACTTCGCCGCGCCTTCGGGCGTCAGCGGGTACTCGCGCGCCTCATCCTGCGCGGCCACCGGCGCGCTGGCAGGGGCTTCGGCATTGGCGGTACTACAGGCGGCAAGCCCCAGCGCGAGCGGCGCGATGGCGGCGGCGGTACGGAATTTCATGAAACGGCATCCTCTCGATTTTGCGTTGCGCGAAGTCTGGACTTCGCGCCGCGCCAAATCAAGCGGATAGGAAATCGGCGATCGCCTGTCCAAGCTCGGGCTTCACCACGCACGACATATGCGTGCCCGGCACCTCGACGTGCTCGGCATCGGGGATCGCCTCGGCGAGGCGTTCGGGCGAACCGTTGTCCCGATCCTCGTCGCCGCATACGATCGCGGTGGGCATCGAGATCGCTTCGAGTGCTTCGGGTGCGGTGTCCCCCACGCTTTGCAGCAGGTGGCGCGCGGCCACCCGGTCGGTCTTCATCGTCTTCATGAAATTCTTGGCGAAATAGGCCGGATCGCCGCGTTCGACTTCGTGGTAGCGATCGATCGCGTCGATGAAGAAGGCGGCACGTTTGTCCCATCCGGCGAGCCCTTCGAGCCCCATTCCCGCGAGCACCAGCCTGCGCGGGGTCAAGCCGGACAGCACTGCCCGAGCCGCCGTTCGCGCACCGAGAGAGAAACCGACCAGATCGTAGTCGACCAGATCGAGCGCCTGCACCAGCGCTGCGGTGTCGCTCACCAGCACGTCGTGCGGATAGGCCGAGGCCGTGTGCGGCTTGGCGCTTTCGCCGTGCGCACGCAGATCGGGCATGATGCATTCGAACCCGGCCTCGGCGAGCTTTGCCGCATGGCCGTACTTGATCCAGTTCATCTCGGCGCTCGAAAAGAGGCCGTGTAGGAGCAACACCGGGCGTCCCTCGCCCATGCGATGAACGGCGATCTCCTGCCCGTCGAAACTGGCGATCCGTTCGCTCATCGTGCCTGCAATCCCTTCTGCTCCATGCGCCACCTGGCAATGTCGATACGGTCTTGTCCGAAGAACGGCTCGCCGTCGAACACCAGCGTCGGGACGCCCCAGTGCCCAGCATCTTCGAGCGCCTGCTGGTTGGCGGCGATCTCAATGTCGAGGGCATCCGCGTCGTCTCGCGCTTCGGCTTCGAGGTCGGTAAAGTCTAGACCCGCGGCCGACGCAGCCTGTGCGAGATGATCGCCCTCGTGCCAGTTCGCCGCGCCGCCCCAGATCAGTCCGGCGGCTTCATGCGCGAAGGCGAGGCCGTGGCCGCGCCGCGCAGCGGCCTGGCCCAGCCGAGTGATGCGGTGGATATAGGGCTGCTTGTCGGCAATCTTGCGCGTGTGGAGGTCCTGCACGATCGGATCCGGCCGCGGGATGCCGAAGGGGATGCCGTGATATTCGGCAAGGCGCGGCACATCGCGCAGCAGGTAGCCGAGCCAGGCCGGATTGCTATGTTCGAAGAAATCAGGCTTGCGGATCGCGAGCGGGTAGACCGGGCGCAGCGCGATATCGACCGTATGGCTTTCCGCCAATGCACGATAGCGCCCGATCGCGAGATAGCTGTAGGGCGAACGAAAGCTGAAAAAGAGATCGGCGGGCAGGATCGGGTTGGCGCCGGTCATGTCAGCGGAAGAAGCACTGCGTGCCGGCGTAGAGCATCGTGACCGTGTCGCCCTGCTCGTCGAGGAATCCGCCGATCCCGCCGCTGCGAAACTCCATGCCGAGCGTGCTTTCCTGCATCGCCAGCGTGCGCGACTGCTCAAGCACCGCGCGGTTGCTTCCGACGCCCATGCCGTCGATCGTCGTCAGGCCGAGCGTGCCGTCGATGTTCCAGCCGACGAACTTCCCGTCCTGGAAATTGAGCGTCAGCCCGTCGATCGTCGAGAATTCCATCGGGCCGGCACCGCACTCGCGATTGCTGCTGCGCGTACCGCCCTTGCCGAGCGATCGGCCGAGCGCGTTCTCGACCACCTGCCGCCCGCTGCCGAAGGCGATCAGCCGGGTCGCGCCCGACGGAATGACCATCCGCAGCCCCTCGCCGTCGAGCGCCGCGATCGGTCGCGCATCGAACACGACCGTTTCGCCTTCCTGGAGAGGCTCGGGCTCGGCGATCGCTTCGGAAGGCAGCTCTACCTGCGACTGGTCGGATGTGCTCTCGTCGGAGGCGGGCTCGCCGCAGGCGGCCAGCAAAAGGACAGCAAGAACCGGTAGCGCCCGCATCGCGATCATCCCTTCTTCAGGCACTCCCGCCCGAGCAGTTCCGCGATCTGGACCGCATTGAGCGCCGCGCCCTTGCGGAGGTTGTCCGAGACGCACCACAGCGCGATGCCATTCTCGACCGTGGGATCGTCGCGCACACGGCTGATGAAGGTCGCACTGTCGCCGACGCATTCGACCGGGGTGACGTATCCGGCGTCTTCGCGCTTGTCGACAAGCATGATGCCGGGCGCCTCGCGCAGGATATCCTGGGCCTGCTCCGCCGACATCTCGTCCTCGAATTCGATCGCGATGCTTTCGGAGTGGCCCACGAACACCGGCACGCGCACGCAGGTCGCCTGGACCTTGATCTTCGCGCTCAAAATCTTCTTTGTTTCGACGACCATCTTCCATTCTTCCTTGGTCGATCCGTCATCGAGGAAGACGTCGATCTGGGGGATGACGTTGAAGGCGATCTGCTTCTGAAACTTTGCCGGCTCGGGGCTGTCGCCGACGAAGATCGCGCGGCTCTGCTCGAACAGTTCGTCCATCCCGGCCTTCCCGGCGCCCGAGACCGATTGGTAGGTCGAGACGACCACGCGCTTGATCGTGGCGGCATCGTGCAGAGGCTTCAATGCGACGACCATCTGCGCGGTCGAACAGTTCGGGTTGGCGATGATGTTGCGCTTGGAATATTCTGAAATCGCGTCCGGATTTACCTCCGGCACGATCAGCGGAACGTCCGGGTCCATCCGGTAGAGCGAAGAATTGTCGATCACCACGCATCCCGCCTTCGCGGCTTTGGGCGCATAGGTCTTGGATACGTCGGACCCGGCCGCGAACAACGCGATGTCCCAGCCGGTGAAATCGAAGTGCTCGATATTCTTGCATTTGAGCATCTTGCCGGTGTCGCCGAATTCGACCTCGCTCCCCTGCGAGCGTGAGGATGCGACCGCAGCGACCTCGTCGCACGGGAACTCGCGCTCGGCGAGCACCTGCATCACTTCGCGCCCGACATTCCCGGTCGCACCGACGACGACTACCCTGTAACCCAAATCCATGTCTCCACTGTGAGAGTGTGCCGCCGAGATAGCGATTACCTGCCCACCCGCAAGCGCACATTCGCTTGACCGACCCTGCGGTCAGATGATTCCCGCCAGATGCAGCGCAAGCAGCAGGATGGCCGCGACAGCGCCGAGGGCGCCGGTATAGGCGATCGCCGGATGGGCCACGCCATGCCGCACCGCAACGACGTTGACGACGGCGAAGACCGCGAGGAACACGAAGCTCGCGCCTTGCACGAGCTGGCTGAGACCACCGAAGACCGCGAGCACCGCCGCCACGACCGCGACGATCAATACACCCGCCCAGGGCACGCCCTCACTGTCGGTCTTGCCGAAGATCGCGGGGAGCTCACCTTCGGCCTCGGCTTCCTTCCCGAGGCGCGCGGTGGAGAAAATCGTCGCGTTGATCGCCGAGGCAGTCGAGAACACCGCGGCGATCGTGACCGCGATCAAGCCAGCGGTTCCGGCCGCAGCACGACCCGCATCCGCCAGGGCGACTTCCTTCTTCGCAATGATCGCATCGGCCCCGACCAGCATGGCAGTGCCCAAGGTGACGAGCACGTAGACCGAGATCGTGGCAACGATCGCCCACAGCATGGCCTTGCCGATCAAGGCCTTGCCGTCTTCCATGTCGTCGTAATCGTAGGCCAGCAGCTGGAAGCCTTCATAGGCCATGAACACGGTCGCAGCGCCGACGATAGCCCCGCTGATCCCGCTGCCGCTGCTGTCCGCCGCCGCCATCCGTTCCGGTGCCCAGCGGAGGAGGCCGATGAACGCCAGCCCGAACAGGATCGCCAGCTTGCCCCAAACGGCGACGATCTCGACGGTCGCACTTTCGCCGACCCCCTTCAGGTTGACTCCGGCCAGCACGAAGATCGCCAAGAGAGCCGCCACCTGCGGTAGCCACGAAGGCCCGCCGACGGCATGCGCGAGATAGGCCCCGAAGGTGAAGGCATAGACCGATACGGTCAGCGTATAGCCGAGCATCAGCGCCCAGACCGTGACGCGCGCGGCCCGTTCGGCCCCGACGCGGCGTAGGAAGGCGAAGGCGCCCCCGGCGCAGTCGAAATCCTGCGTCAGCCGCGCATAGCTGTATCCGGTCGCCAGCGCGATCAGGCCACCGATCACGAAGCTCAACCAGGCGAGCTTGCCCGCGACGGCGATGACCACGCCCAAAGTGGCGAAGATGCCGCCGCCGATCATGCCCCCGACCGCCATCGACCAGGCGGCATTGAAGCCCAGTTTGCCGCCGCGCTTCGTCACTCGGGTGCGGTCACCCCGTTCTGCTCGAGGAAACGGAAATAGGTGTTCCACAGGTGCGGCGAGATATTCTCGCCGGCCACGCGGTGGGTGTAGCCGGGATAGAGCATCATATCGAACGGGACGTTGGCCTCCTGCATCGCGGCGATCAGCTCGGTGGCGTTTTCGAATACCACGTTGTCGTCGGCCATGCCGTGCACCAGCAGTAGCGGGTCCTCGATCTTGTCGGCGTTCACGATCGCATTGCCGATCTCATAGGCTTCGGCATCGTCCTGCGGGGTGCCCATGTAGCGCTCGGTGTAGTGGGTGTCGTAAAGCTCCCACTTGGTCACCGGGGCACCCGCGATCGCGGCGGCATACAGGCCCGGATCAGCTTGCAGCATCAGGATCGACATATAGCCGCCATACGACCAGCCATAGGTCGCGATCTTGTCGGGATCGACGAAATCCAGCGTCTTGAGCCACTGGGCCCCGGTCGCCTGGTCCTCGACTTCGATCGTCCCCATCGCGCGGTAGATCTGGCTGAGGAAATCGACCCCCCGATTGGGGGTGCCGCGATTGTCGAGCGCGAACCAGATATAGCCCTTGTCGACCACTGCCTGCCGCAGCGCGCCACCCCAGCCCTTGTCGACGACCTGGCTGGTCGGACCGCCATAATGGTAGAAGAAGACCGGGTATTTCTTGCCTTCTTCGAGCTCGGGCGTGACCATCTCGTAATAGAGTTCGCTACCGTCGACGGCGGGAATCGTGCCGTAACGCGCCAGCGCGTGGCTCGCGAGATAGGGCGCGTACGGGTGGTCCCCTTCGACGCGGTTCTCCTCGATCCAGGCGAGGCGATTGCCCTCGGCATCGGCGATGTAGCTCTGCGTGGGCTGCGTATCGTTCGAACGCGAAACCAGCAGCGTCTGGCCCTTGCGGTCCATTGAGGCGCCGTTGACGTAGTCAGGGTCGGTCAGCAGCTGCGGTTCGCCCGACCAGTTGTCGATCGCATAGATCTGCGGGGCAAGCACATCGTCCTTGTTCGCGCGAAAGGTGATGCGTCCGCGCGCCTCGTCGATGCCGACCAGGTCCATCACCTGCCAGTCACCGTCGGTCAGCTGGGTCCATTCGCCGTCCGCGAACCGGTAGAAATGCCCCCACCCATCGCGCTCGGACCACCAGATCAGCGAACCGTCCTTAAGGAACCGGTAGTTGTCGCTGATCTCGACCCAATATCCGTCGCGCGCCCGTTCGGTGAACAACACTTCGCTGTCACCGGTGGCGGGATCGACCTTGAGCATGTCGATCCTGGTCTGCCCGCGATCCTGCCGCTGGACGTAAAGCGCGCTGCCATCGGGCGCCCAGTCGACACGCGCGAGGTAGATATCGGTTTCTTCGCCCAGATCGACCTTCACCCGGTCGCTGCCGTCGGGATCCATGACGAAAAGTTCGACCACGGCATTGGCGCTGCCCGCGACCGGATAGCGCTGGTCGAAAACCTTGGTCCCGGTCGCACCGATCGCGGCGCGGGTCACGATCCCGACCCCGCTTTCGTCGAAGCGCTGGACCGCGATGCGGCGGTCGTCGGGGCTCCACCAGAAGCCGGTCAGCCTGCCCATTTCCTCCTGCGCGACGAATTCGGCCTCGCCCCAGCGAATATCCTCGCCTTCCTTCGGTGTTACCGGCTGTGCGGCTTCGCCCACCGCGCCGACCCACAACTGCCGATCGCGCACGAAGGAAACGAAACCGCCTTCTTCGCTGAGCGTCGGGTTGAGTTCGCTTTCCTCGGTATCGGTCAGCCGCGTGACGCTGCCATCGAGCCGCGCGAGGTAGAGATCGCCATCGAGCGGGACGAGCAGTCCCTCGCCGTCGGGCGCCCATTGATAGGTGATGATGCCCTTCAAATTACCGACGCGCGCGCGTTCGCGCTGCATCTTCTCGTCCTCGGACAGTTCGCGGCCCGATCCTACCGTCTCGCTATCGACCAGCATCGTCCATTCGCGCGCCTCGCGGTCGAACGCCCACAGATCGTAGCGATCGCGATCGTTCTCGCGGTTACGCAGCAGGGTGAGATAACGGCCGTCGGGCGAAATCTTCACCCCGCGCGGGCTCGATCCGTCGAGCGACGGCGAGGCGAAGACGCGTTCGAACGTCAACTGCTTGGCTTCGGCGGGCTCAGTCATCGAAGCCTCCTGCGCGGCGGCAGGAACGGTCGAAGCGCTTAGCATCAGGGCGGCAAGAAACAGTCGCATGGTGTGTCATTCTCTCCCAAACTCGTCATTGCGAGGCGACGCAGTCGCCACGGCAATCCAGTGAAGAAGCGAGTCGGCGCCCTGGATTGCTTCGCTACGCTCGCAATGACGAAATCGGGGCCGGAATGCAAAAGGGGCGCTCCCTTGCCGGAAGCGCCCCTCATTTATTCGTCGGCTCGAAAGCCTGAAAGCTTACTTGGCGTCCTTCGCCGGGCGCGTGTCGCGGCGTTCGGCGATACGCGCGCTCTTGCCGGTGCGGCCGCGCAGGTAATACAGCTTCGCGCGACGCACGGCGCCGCGACGGATCACGGTGACGGTGTCGACGTTCGGCGAATAGAGCGGGAAGACGCGCTCGACGCCCTCGCCGAAGCTCATCTTGCGCACGGTGAAGTTCGAACCCATGCCGCGGTTCGAACGCGCGATGCACACGCCTTCGAAGTTCTGGATACGCTCGCGCTCGCCTTCCTTGACGCGCACGCCGACGCGGACGGTGTCGCCCGCGCGGAATTCGGGAATGTCCTTACCGAGGTTTTCGATCGCCTCGGCTTCGAGTGTCTGGATCAGGTTCATGCCTAATCGTCCTTCGTTTCGTGCCGCGCGCCAGAGGCAGACTGGTCCCGAGCGTCCGTATGACGCTCCCAAAGGTCCGGCCTGCGTAACCGTGTGTCTTCCTCGCTGCGTGCCTTGCGCCACGCCGCGATCTTCGCATGATCCCCCGATCGCAGCACTTCAGGGATCGTGCGCCCTTCCCATTCCTGAGGTCGGGTGAATTGCGGATATTCGAGGAGGCCGTTCTCGAACGATTCCTCGACCCCGCTATCGGGGGCGCCCATTACGCCGGGAAGCAGGCGAATGCAAGCGTCGAGTATCGCCAGCGCCGCGGGTTCTCCGCCCGACAGCACGATGTCGCCGAGCGAGACTTCCTCGACGTCGCGGCCTTCGAAGATGCGCTCGTCGAACCCCTCGAACCGGCCGCACAGCAGCGTAACCCCCGGCCCCGCCGCCAGCTCGCGAATGCGCGACTGCGAGATCGGCTTGCCGCGCGGGGTCATCGCCAGCACCGGCGCCTCGGGCGACAGCCTGCGCGCATGATCGATCGCCGCGCCGAGCACGTCGGGTTTGAGCACCATGCCTGCCCCGCCCCCGGCCGGCGTATCGTCGACCGTGCGGTGCTTGTCCTCCGCGAAATCGCGCAGCTGCACGGTGTCGAGCGACCATTTCTGCTCCTCGAGCGCCCGCCCCGCGAGCGACAGCCGAAGCGGCCCGGGAAACATCTCGGGATAGAGCGTAATGATGGTGGCGGCGAAGGTCATGGCCGGACGCCTAGCCTCTCGGGGAGCGCATATCCATCCCGTGCGTTGCCCCCTCATGGACGATTGCATCATCGTGGGCGCGGGGCCCGCCGGGCTGACTGCGGCGATCTATCTCGCGCGCTATCACCTCGATATCCGGCTGTTCGACGACGGTGGGAGCCGCGCGGCGTGGATCCCGACCAGCCACAACCATGCAGGCTTTCCCGACGGCATCAACGGCAAGGAACTACTCGCCCGCATGCTCGAACAGGCCGAGAAATACGGTGCGCATCGTGAGCAGAAGCGCGTGATCCACCTCCAGCGAACCGAGGACGGCTTCACCGTCGGCACCGAGGGTGCGACCTATCGCGCGCGCTCGGTCCTGCTCGCCACCGGGGTGGTCAACCGCCGCCCCGAGGGGATGGAGGACGACCTCCACGACGAGGCGCTGGCGCGAGGGCTGCTGCGCTATTGCCCGGTCTGCGACGGCTACGAGGTCACTGACAAGCGCGTCGGCGTGATCGGAACCGGCGCGCACGGCTGCGCCGAGGCGGAGTTCGTGCGCACCTACACCAGGGACGTCACTTTGGTCTCGCCGCTGCCCAGGCACGATTTCTCGGATAGCTGCGACCGCCGGCTCCGCGCCGCCGGGATCGACGCCGTCGACGGACCGGTCGCCAACTTCGCGATCGAGGGCGATTGCCTCGCCTTCGACACCGCCGAGGGGCGGATGAAATTCGCCAGCGTCTATCCCGCGCTCGGCTCGGATATCCGCTCCGAACTCGCCGCGCAGGCGGGGGCCGAGCTCAGCGACGAAGGCTGCGTCGCGACCGACGACCATCTCGAAACCAGCGTCCCCGGCCTGTTCGCGGCGGGCGACGTGGTGATCGGGCTCGACCAGATCAGCCATGCGATGGGCCAGGCAGGCGTCGCCGCGACGACGATCCGCAATCACCTGGCCGAGGACGAACCGTTGCGGCGCTAGGCCCTCAATTTCCGCATTTGACGAACACAACGCCGTCGCCGACGATTCGGTGTCCGCCGATCGAGACCGGATCGTAGGCGGCATCGGTAGCGGGGCGAAGGATCGCCATACCATCGGGTCCGCGACTCTCCAGCGGAAGGTCGGGCAGCGGATCGTCGAGCACGAGGCGCGGATAGTCCCCCAGCACGACCATGCTGTCGGTCGGTACGCCGTTGACGCTCGATTCGAGCACCAGCGCGCCGGGGCTGCGGCTGATCTGGAAATCGGGCTTTGCGCAGTTCGCATCGACACCCTTCGCGGTCCAGCTGCCCATGACATAGTCTTCGGTCAGCGCGACGCCGCCGGCGCGGGCCGGATCGCGATCGCGCGCAGGAGCATCCGCGCTCTCGATCGAATCCATCACGAGCGTGCCCTCGCCCTCTTGACAGAAGCTCGCATCGGCCAGCTCGCCGGTAATGCGGACGTAATCACCGGAGGCGAATTCATCCCCGCCGTTGAAGGCGTAGCGCTTGCCATCGGGTGTGTGCAGTACGCGGCATTCGACGCCGCTTTCGATGCGGCCTTCGACGGTCAGCAGCGAAGGGCTCCCCGAGGGGCGCGTCGCTGCTGGATCGTCGCTGGAGGGATCGCCCGGCGGTTCGGTCGATTGTTGGCATGCGCCGAGCGACAGGAGCGGCGCGAAGAGGATGGCGGAGAGGAGCGTCTTCGTATCGGTCATACCGATTCAAAGCGTCGTGAGCGCGACCGTTCCTAGTCTTCGGCGAAGGCCGCGTTGACCACCAGGCGCTCGTCATTCCACTCGGGCACGGCCTGTTCGGTCAGCGGAACCATGAACTTCTTGCCGTTTGCGCGCTCGATCTCGACGAGGTCGGTCGCACCGTAATTCATCACGTCGGCGACGGTGCCGATCGCCTCGCCTTGCTCGGTGACTACCGGGAGCCCGATCAGGTCGGCGTGGTAGTATTCGCCCTCTTCGAGCGGGGGCAGCGCGCCGCGCGGAACGGTGAGCGCGGTGCCGCGCAGCGCCTCGGCCTCATTGCGGTTCGAAACGCCCTCAAAACGGGCAATCGCGCCGCCCTTGTTGTCCGAACGGACCTTGGCGAGCTTCAGCGCGCCGTCATTGAAAGAGGGGTGGACGCGCAATTGCTCCCACCCTTCTCCGAACAGCTTGAGCCGGACTTCGCCCGCCACGCCGTGCGCGCCGGTGATGGCGGCGAGGGTGACGGGCTTGTCCGACATAAAGGCTTAGCCTTCCGACTTCTCTTCGTCGGCGGCTTCGTCCTTCTTCTCTTCTTCGGCCGGAGCTTCTTCCTTGGCTTCCTCGGCCGGAGCTTCTTCCGCAGCCGCTTCCTCGGCGGGAGCGTCTTCGGCCTTGGCTTCTTCTTCCTTCGGCGCTTCGGCTTCGGCCTTGGCCGCTTCTTCGGCTTCCTTGGCTTCGGCTTCCTTCGCGGCCTTCTCTTCGGCGCGTTCCTTGGCCTTCTCGCCCGGCTCGGCCTTCTGCGGGTTGTTGCGCGCTTCACGCTCGACGATGCCGGCGGCATCGAGGAAACGGGAGACGCGATCGCTCGGCTGCGCGCCGACGCCGACCCAGTAACGGGCGCGGTCTTCGTTCAGCTGGACGCGCTTTTCGTCGTCCTTGGCGAGCAGCGGGTTGTACACGCCGATCTGCTCGAGATACTTGCCGTCGCGCGGGCTGCGCGCGTCGGCGACGACGATGCGGTAGTAGGGACGCTTCTTGGCGCCACCACGCGAAAGACGGATTGCAACTGCCATTTGATATTACCTTTCAGTCCTAAACTCTTGAAATCACTTTTTCTTGTTCATCATGTCCTGGATTTCGGGAGGAATGTCGCCGCCCCCTGAGCCGCCGAGACCGGGGAGCGAAGGGGCGCCCCCGCCACCGCCGCCCATGCCGGGCATCCCGCCGCCGCCGAACAGCTTCCCGAGGCCACCGAGGCCGCCCATCTTCCTGATCTGCTTCATCGCCTTGGACATCTCCTGGTGCATCTTCAGGAGTTTGTTGACGTCCTGCACCTGGGTGCCCGAACCGGCGGCGACGCGCTTCTTGCGCTTGGCGTTCATCAGGCCCGGCTTGGCGCGTTCCTTCGCGGTCATCGAGCCGATGATCGCGTCCATGTGGAGCAGCACCTTGTCGTCCATGTTCGAGGCGGCCATCGCGGCCTTGGCCTTCTTCATCCCGGGCAGCATGCCCGCGAGCATGCCGAGCCCGCCCATGTTCTGCATCTGCTTCAGCTGGGTCCGAAGGTCGTTCAAGTCGAACTCGCCCTTCGACATGCGCTTGGCGAGGCGTTCGGCGTCTTCGGCATCGACCGTCGCGGCAGCCTTCTCGACCAGGCTGACGACGTCGCCCATGCCGAGGATGCGGCCCGCGACGCGCTTCGGATGAAACGCTTCGAGCGCATCGAGCTTCTCGCCGGTACCGGCGAACTTGATCGGCTTGCCCGTTACGGCGCGCATCGAGAGCGCCGCACCACCGCGCGCATCGCCGTCCATCCGAGTGAGGACCACGCCGGTCAGCGGGACCTCGTCGGTGAAGCTCTTGGCGACGTTGACCGCGTCCTGGCCGGTGAGCGAGTCGACCACCAGCAAGACTTCGGCCGGATCGGCCGCGCCGGCGACCGCCTTCATCTCGGCCATCAGCGCATCGTCGACATGCAGGCGGCCCGCTGTGTCGAGCATCAGCACGTCGAAATTCTGCAGCCGCGCCGATTCGAGCGCGCGCCTGGCGATGTCGACCGGCTGCTGGCCCGGGACGATCGGCAGCGTGGCGATATCGGCCTGCTGGCCAAGCACCGCGAGCTGTTCCTGCGCCGCCGGGCGCGCGACGTCGAGCGACGCCATCATCGCCTTCTTGCCGTGCTTTTCGCGGATATAGCGCGCGATCTTGGCGGTGCTGGTGGTCTTGCCCGAGCCCTGCAGGCCGACCATCATCACGACGGCGGGCGGCTTGACCTCGAGCTTGAGGCGCGATTCCTCGGGCGCGGGCGCGCCTTCCTCTTCGTCGGGATCGCCGCCCAGCGTGCGCACAAGCTCGTCATTGACGATCTTGATGACCTGCTGGCCGGGCGAAACCGCGCGCAGCACGTCCTGGCCGATGGCCTTTTCGGTGACGGCATCGATGAAGCGGCGGACGACCGGCAGCGCGACGTCGGCTTCGAGCAGCGCGATCCGCACCTCGCGCATCGCATCGCGCACGTCCTGCTCCTTGAGCGCACCGCGCCCCCGCAGCTTGTCGAACGTGGCACCGAGGCGATCGGACAGGTTGTCGAACACGCTTTGCCGTACTCCTTTTCAGCGGAAAACCCGCCAAACGCGAAAAACGCCGGCGGACGAAACCTCGTCGGCCAGCGTGCGAGGCGCATGCCCCGACTAGATGTAAAACCGTTCGTCCCGAATATTGGTCAGGACGGATGAATGGTGGAGCCTAGCGGGATCGAACCGCTGACCTCAACACTGCCAGTGTTGCGCTCTCCCAGCTGAGCTAAGGCCCCAATCATTCATTTTCGCCGCCTGCCGGAGAGACCCGGATGGTGGCGAGGACGCGCCCTTTATGACCGCGCCCCGGGTTTGGCAACCCTTATCAGAAAACGAATTAGCTGTCGTCTTCCTTGTCGTCGTCGCCCTTGCCCTTGGTCACGCCAAGGTCGTCGTCACCACCGAGGTCGACTTCGTTGTCGGGCGAATCGTCGTCCTCGTCGATATCGTCCAGATCGTCATCGGCCAGATCCGAATCGGAGTCGCTGTCCTTTTCCTTCTTCTCGTCCTCGAAGGGGATCGGCTGCTTGGGCTTCAGCACGGGCTCGGGGTCCCACTCGTTCCCGCATTCGATGCAGGTGACGGGGTGCTCTTCGCCCAGGTCGTAGAAGCGGGTGCCGCATTTCGGGCAGGTCCGCTTGGTGCCCCATTCCGGTTTGGCCATGGTCTTCCTCAAACGCTTGCCCCGCGAAAATCGCGGGAGAAAATTCAGTGATGCAGGTGGCGGCGGGGCGGGATGGAATCAAGCCCTTTCGCATTGGCGGCGCGCCTTGCCATAGGGTGCGGTCGCTGTCAAAGCGCGGCTTCTCATGAACGGCCCTTCCCGCACCTTTACGCCCGGCGGCCCGCTGCGCGGCACGATCGCGGTGCCGGGCGACAAGTCGATCAGCCACCGCGCGCTGATGCTCGGCGCCAGCGCGCTGGGCGAGACGCGGATTTCCGGCCTGCTCGAGAGCGATGACGTGCGCGCCACCGCCGCCGCGCTGCGCGCAATGGGCGTCGCCATCGAACGCGACGGCGCAGACTGGGTGGTCCAGGGCCTCGGCACGGGCGGGCTGATGTCGCCGCGCGCGCCGCTCGACATGGGCAATAGCGGGACCAGCGCCCGGCTTCTGTCCGGACTGGTCGCGAGCCAGGACATAGCAGTCACGCTGACCGGCGATGCCAGCCTGTCGCGCCGCCCGATGGGGCGCGTGATCGAGCCGCTCTCCCGCATGGGCGCGGAGTTCCGGTCGCGCGATGGCTGCCTGCCGATGACGGTCACGGGCTCAAAGCGCGCAATCCCGATTGCCTACCGCCTCCCCGTCGCCAGCGCGCAGGTGAAGAGCGCGGTGCTGCTCGCCGCGCTCAATACGGCGGGCACGACCACCGTGGTCGAGCCCGAGCCGACCCGCGACCATACCGAACGCATGTTGCGTGCCTTCGGCGCGGAAATCGATTGCGGCGAAGAGAACGGGGCGAACGCCATCCGCCTGCACGGCGAGGCCGATCTGCGCGGCCAGCGCGTCACGGTCCCCGGCGACCCATCCTCGGCCGCGTTCTTCATCGTCGCCGCGCTGCTCGTGGAAGGCAGCGACCTGACCATTCGCAACGTCGGGATGAACCCGAGCCGCGCCGGGCTGCTCGCTATATTGCGCGAGATGGGCGGTGCGATCGAGATCGCCGCCGAGCGCGAGGCGGGTGGTGAGCCGGTCGCCGACCTGCGGGTGCGGCAATCGACGCTTGCCGGACTCGACATCGATCCGGCCCTCGCACCCTCGATGATCGACGAATTCCCGATCCTCTTTGTCGCCGCCGCACTGGCGGAAGGGACGACTCGCACGACCGGCCTCGGCGAATTGCGGGTGAAGGAAAGCGATCGCCTGGCCGCCATGGCCGCCGCACTGGGCGCGATCGGCGCGCAGGTGGAAGAACACTCCGACGGCCTGACCATTCACGGCACCGGCGGCGCGCCGCTGGCCGGAGGCGGTCCCGTCCCCACTCGTCTCGATCACCGCATCGCGATGAGCATGGCGGTGGCCGGCCTCGCCAGCACGCGGGGGGTGACGATCGACGACGCTTCGCCTATCGGCACCAGCTTTCCGACCTTCATCGATACGCTGGAGCGCACTCGCGCATGATTCCCATTTCGTCCCAGACCGCGAACCTGATCGGCTTTGCCGGCAGCTTCTGCATCGTCGCCGCTTTCGCCTACGCCAATCGCGCGAAGCGGATGGACAAGCTCGTCTACAATCTCGTCAACCTGCTCGGGGCGGCGCTGCTGACCGTGTCGCTGCTGGTCAACTTCAACCTGCCGACGCTCGTGCTCGAAATCGTGTGGATGATGATCGCCACCTACGGCATCATCGTCGCGCTGCGTGAACGGTCGGCAGCACGACAGGAGGCAGGCGCATGATCATCGCCGTCGACGGACCGACTGCCTCGGGCAAGGGCACCATCGCCCGCGCCCTCGCCGAACATTACGGGCTCCCGCATCTCGACACCGGCCTGCTTTACCGCGCGGTCGGGCGTCAGGCGCTTATTTCCGATTTCGATCCCGACAGCCCGGTCGAGGCGCTCTGCGCCTGCGGTTTCCACGACAAGCTGCTCGAGGATCCAGAACTTCGCAGCGAGGAAACCGGCGGATTGGCGAGCCGCGTCTCGATCCACCCCGGCGTGCGCCAGGCGCTGTTCGAGCGCCAGCGCGCCTTCGCACTGCAGGATGGCGGCGCGGTGCTCGACGGGCGCGACATCGGGACGGTGATCGTGCCCGAAGAGGCCGACGCCAAGCTGTTCGTCACCGCCAGCGCCGCCGCGCGCGCCTCGCGCCGCTTTCGCGAAATGCAGGAGAACGGCGTCGACACGACGCTCGAGGAGATCACCGAGCAGATCGAGGCGCGCGACAAGCGCGACCAGGAGCGCGAGGATTCGCCGCTCAAGCCGGCGCCCGATGCCTATGTCCTCGACACCACGCTGATGAAGAAGGAAGAGGCGATTGCGGCTGCGATCCGTGCGGTCGAGCGGGCGCTGAAAGGCGAAAACTGACCCCTCCCTCCGCCGTTCCCCCGGCACGAATCACCCTTGCCTTACGCGCGTTTTTCGCCTAGGCGCGCGCCGGTCCGACGGTGTGGAACCGTTCGGCGGCAGGCTATCCCAAGCACGGCTGGGTTGACTGAAGGGCGCAGAGCCGCCCTCCCCCGTGCTTTTGGCACCTGCCGACGAACCCCGCACCCGAAGGCTCCCGCGACGGCATTCGGCCCCGCGGGACGTTCGGCCTCCTAAGTCCCCGGGCTTTCCCGGTGGCCGGCAATTCAGTCCAGGAATTTCACCTTATGGCAACCAGTGCCACCCCCTCGCGCGACGATTTCGAAGCGCTTCTCAACGAACAACTCGGCGACGAGATCGACGGCGGCTTCGAAGGCCGCGTCGTCAAGGGTACCGTGACCGGTATCGAGAACGACAAGGCGATCATCGATGTCGGCCTCAAGAGCGAAGGCCGCGTCGACCTCAAGGAATTCATGCGCGGCGAAGACGAGCACGGTCTCGAAGTCGGCAGCGAAGTCGAAGTCTATGTCGACCGCGTCGAAAACGCCGACGGCGAAGCCATGCTCAGCCGCGATCGCGCCCGCCGCGAAGCCGCCTGGGACAAGCTCGAAAGCGAATTCGGCGAAGGCAAGCGCGTCGAAGGCCGCATCTTCGGCCGCGTCAAGGGCGGCTTTACCGTCGACCTCGACGGCGCCGTGGCTTTCCTGCCCGGTTCGCAGGTCGACATCCGCCCCGTGCGCGACGTCACCCCGCTGATGGACACGCCGCAGCCGTTCCAGATCCTCAAGATGGACCGTCGCCGCGGCAATATCGTCGTCTCGCGTCGCGCCGTCCTCGAAGAAACCCGCGCCGAACAGCGCAGCGAACTGATCGATCAGCTGGCCGAAGGCCAGGTCATCGAAGGTGTGGTCAAGAACATCACCGATTACGGTGCGTTCGTCGACCTCGGCGGCATCGACGGCCTGCTCCACGTCACCGACATGAGCTACAAGCGCGTCAACCACCCGAGCGAAGTGGTCGAGATCGGCCAGACCGTTACGGTGCAGATCGTCCGCATCAATGCGGAAACGCAGCGCATCAGCCTCGGCATGAAGCAGCTCGAAAGCGATCCGTGGGACGGCGTTTCGGCCAAGTACCCGGTCGGCGCGAAGCTCGACGGCCAGGTCACGAACATCACCGAATATGGTGCATTCGTCGAAATCGAGCCGGGCATCGAAGGCCTGGTCCACGTTTCGGAAATGAGCTGGACCAAGAAGAACGTCCACCCGGGCAAGATCGTCTCGACCTCGCAGGAAGTCGAAGTCGGGGTGCTCGAGGTCGACAGCGAGAAGCGTCGCATCTCGCTCGGCCTCAAGCAGGCTCAGCGCAATCCGTGGGAAGAATTCGCCGAAGCGCATCCGGTGGGCTCGAAGGTCGAAGGCGAAGTCAAGAACGCCACCGAATTCGGCCTCTTCATCGGTCTTCCGGGCGACGTCGACGGCATGGTCCACATGTCCGACATCGCGTGGGGCATTTCGGGTGAAGACGCGCTCGCGCTGCACCGCAAGGGCGAACAGGTCGAAGCCGTCGTGCTCGACGTCGACACCGACAAGGAGCGCATCAGCCTCGGCATGAAGCAGCTCGAAAAGGGTGCGCCGACCGAAGCCGCCGCTTCGGGCTCGCTCCGCAAGGGCCAGGTCGTCACCGTGCACGTCCTCGAAGTCCGCGATGGCGGTCTCGAAGTGCAGGTCGGCGAAGATGGCGCCACGGGCTTCATCAAGCGTTCGGACCTCGGCCGCGACCGCGACGAACAGCGTCCGGATCGCTTCCAGACCGGCCAGAAGCTCGACGCGATGGTCACCGGCTTCGACCGTTCGAAGAAGCCGAACTTCTCGATCAAGGCGTACCAGATCGCCGAAGAGAAGCAGGCCGTCGAACAGTACGGTTCGGCCGACTCGGGTGCCTCGCTCGGCGACATCCTCGGCGAAGCGCTGAAGAAGAAGGAAGACTGAGCTCTTCCACGCCGCACCAGCGGATAGCGAAAGGCCCGCCCTCCCCACCGGAGCGGCGGGCCTTTTCTATGGCGGGCCTTTTCTACGGCGAGACGGGCGCCTACCTTCATGGGCATGCTCCAGATCCACCAGTTCCCCTGCCTGTCCGACAATTACGGCTTCCTCGTCCACGATCCCGCGAGCGGCGAGACGACCTGCATCGATACGCCCGATGGCGCCGAATACCTGAAGCAGGCCGAGGCCAGGGGGTGGAAGATCACCCATATCTGGAACACGCACTGGCATCCCGACCATGCCGGCGGGAACAAGGTGATCGTCGAAGCGTCCGGCGCGAAAGTGATCGCCCCGCAGGAAGTCGAGAAGCTCTCGCCGATCGATCGCGAGGTCGCGCACGGCGACACGGTCTCGCTGGGCGACCACACGGCGCGCGTGATCGACGTCTCCGGCCACACCAACGGCCACATCGCCTTCCACCTCGCCGATGACGGGATCGCCTTCGTCGGCGATGCGCTGTTCGCGCTCGGCTGCGGGCGGATGTTCGAGGGCGAGCCCGGACAGTTCTGGGACAGCCTGTCGCGATTGAAGGCCCTGCCCGCCGACACGACGATGTATTGCGCCCACGAATACACGCAGGCGAACGCGCAGTTCGCGCTCCATGCCGATCCCGGCAATGATGCGCTGGCTGCCTATGCCAGGGAAATCGACGCCAAGCGCGAGGCGGGCGAGCCCACCGTGCCGTTCACGCTCGATCGCGAGCTCGAGACCAATCCCTTCCTCCGGGCCGACGACGACGAGATGCAGGCGCGCTGGGGCGGCGAGGCCCCACACGAGACTTTCGCCGCGCTGAGGGCTGCCAAGGACGCGTTCTGATGACGATCAAGGGCTTCCATGCGCATGTCTACTTCGATGCAGCCGAGCTGGATGAAGCCCAACATTTCGCGGCCCGCGCAAAGGACCGGTTCGGCTGTCCGGTCGGACATTTCCATACCGCGCCGGTCGGGCCCCATCCGCGCGGATCCTGCCAGCTGACACTCTGCCCGGCGCAATTCGGTGAATTCGCCGTGTGGGCGGCCGAGGCGCGCGGAGACCTCACGATCTTCGCGCATGGCCTCAGCGGGGACGATCTCGCCGATCATACCCGACACGTGGTCTGGTTCGGCGAATCCGAACCGCTCGACCTGTCGATCTTTGACTGATCGCACCCACCAACGAAAAAGGGCGACCCTGAGGCCGCCCTTTCGAAATTCGCAGTGTGTCGCCCGATCAGATGTCGGCGATCACCTTGTCGGCCAGCGCGCGATCGGCGTCAGCGTCGAACTTGTCGTCGATCAGCGTACCGGCCGCTGCGGTGGCGGCTGTGACGGCGCGGTTGCGCACCTCTTCCAGCGCGTCGCGCTCGGCAGCCGCGATGCGGTCCTCGGCCATCCGCTTGCGGCGCTCGACGATCGCCTTGCTGTCGGCCTCCGCCTTGGCGACGATGCCTTCGGCTTCGCCCTTTGCGCTTTCGATCATCGCCTCGGCGTCCTTCTCGGCGTTGGCGATCTTGGCGGCGTATTCGTTGCGCAGCGCCTCGGCCTCGGCGCGCAGTTCCTTCGCCTCGTCGAGCTGTTCGCGGATATCGGCGATCTTCTTGTCGAGTCCGCCGGCGATGGTCCTGTGCACCTTGGCGCCGATGAAGGCGAAGGCGAGAAGGACGAGCATCGCGACCGAGACCCACTGATAGGGCTCGAAGCCCCACAGCGAAGGCGATTCGTGCGTCGCGCCAGAGGCGTCGACTTCGGTATGTGCTTCCGGCGCGCCGGTGGTCAGGGGGGCGGGCGTGTTAGCCATGAGCCAGCGTCTCCTTGACGGCCTTGGCCGCAGTGGGCTTGGTCACCTTGATACCGGCCACGCGCTGGACGATGTCCTGCGCGGCTTCGGTGGCGACCGCTTCGATCTCGGCCAGCGCGGCATTGCGTGCCTCGCCGATGCGGATTTCCGCCTCGTCGAGCTTCTTGTCGAGACGCTTCTGCGCGGCCGCGATGGTCTTTTCCGATTTGGCCGCGGCATCGGCCTTCGCCGCGTTGACGATCCCGCGCGCTTTCTCGCGGTTTTCGTTCTCGCGCACGCGCCAGGCTTCTTCCTGCTCGTCCGCGGCATCGCGGGCGGCCTTCGCCGCGGCGAGGTCGTCGGCGATCTTGCTGTCGCGCTGGTCGACGGTGTCCATGATCCTCGGCACCATCCCCATCCCGATCAGGAAGAAGGTGATTCCGAAGAAGACGGCGAGCCAGAAGAACTGGCTAGACCAGGTTTCGGCAAGCTGGGCTATCTGGGGCATCGACGCACTCGCGGTTCGGCAGTCAAATCATGGGACGGGCCGGAGCTCTGCCCCGGCCCGCAAGTTCAGGTATTCGTCAGGCGACGAAGATCAGGATCATCGCGACGACGAAGGCCAGCAGGCCCAGAAGTTCCGCCGCGGCGAAGCCGATGAACAGGCGGCCCTGCTGGCCGTCGGCGGCACCCGGGTTGCGCAGCGCGCTTTCGAGAAACGAGCCGAACACGTTACCCACGCCGATGGCGGCCATACCGGCACCGATCGCAGCGAGGCCAGCACCGATGAGCTTGGCAGCTTCCATATCCATAATGAACTCCTTTGGTATTCCGTTAGATTGAGACGATTAGTGAAGGTTCTCGGCGTCGTTGATGTACAGCGACGTCAAAAGGGCGAAGACATAGGCCTGGATGCCCGCGACCAGCAGTTCGAGCGCACAGATGCCGATCATCAGCAGGAAGCTCGGCAGGCCGACGAGGAAGCCGAAGCCGATCCCGGCATTGGTCCCGTCAATCACGAAACTCGACAGGACTTCCAGCAGGACGTGGCCGGCCATCATGGCGACGAACAGACGCAGGCCGAGGCTGAACGGGCGCACCATGAACGAGATGAACTCGATCGGCGCGATCACCGGGATCATCGGCAGCGGGGTGCCGTGCGGCACGAACAGCGAGAAGAAGTGGAGGCCGTGCTTCCAGAAACCGACGATGAGGACGATCGAGAAGCTGAGGATCGCGAGGATGCCGGTCACGGTGAAGTGGCTGGTGAAGGTGAACGGGTGGAGCCCGATCACGCCCAGCGGCAGCAGGCCGAGCAGGTTCGCGAAGAGGATGAACATGAACAGGCTGAAGACGTAGGGCACGTATTTGCGCCCCGCCTTGCCGATATTCGCTTCCAGCATGTTGTCGATGAAGCCGGTGAAGGATTCGACCATCATCTGCCAGCGGCCCGGCACGAGCTGGCGCTTCATGCCGCCCATGACGAACAGGAACAGCACCACCGTGGTGATGAGCATCCACAGCGCGCTGTTGGTGAAAGCGATGTTGTAACCGGCGATTTCCCACGCCTCCGTGCCCGCGATCGGTTCGATCGCGAACTGGTGCATCGGGTCGACCTTGCCTTCTTCGGCTGCCACGTGAGTCTAACCTTCGTAATCTCTAAGCTGCGCGCCCCGAACCCCGCGAGGGGTCATTCGTCGGGTCGCACATTTGCCGCGCGAATGATGTTCCTGAAGGCGACCACGATCCCGAGGAACAGGCCTACCAGCAGGGCCCACGGATTGGTGCCGGTGAAAAAGCCGATGGCCCACCCGATCACCGCTCCGCCGAGGATTCCCCCGAGCAAGTCCGCAAGCACCCGGTTGCCGCTGCGATAATTCGCGTCGGCACCCGAGGATTGCTTCCGGTTGCGCAATTCTTCGCGGCTCTCGGCGGCTTTAAGCCGCGCTTCGAGCGCGTCGACTCGCGCATCCTCCTCGATTGAATCCCGTGCGGGTTTGTCTTCGCTCATGCCTGCTCTCCTGAAGGGATCGATGGCACGGGCACGGACTTGCCCGCCAAGGGCGCCGCCCCCTTAGAAGGGGGCCTGTGGCAAGTCAACCGAAGCGGACGCGGTTTGCGTCAGCTGCGCGGGCACTGCGGCAGCAGGATCGGGGGATCCTGCGTGCGGGTCTGCCAGCTGCCGTCGGGGGCCTGGTATTTTTCGCCGGGCACGGTGCGCAGGATCAGCTTGCAGCCGGCCGAGATCGCGTATTCGTTGATCGTCGCGTTCTGCGCCTTGGCGCGCTGGGTATAGACCGCGCGGCGGCGGATATTGATGTCGGCGACGATGCGTTCCAGATCGGGGGTCGATTCGCCCACGATGCCGAGATAGCCGTCGACCTTCTCGCCGACCTTGCCCGATGCACGCGCCGCCTCGTAGGCCGGATCGCGATCCTGCATCGCCTGTGCGGTGCCGCCCAGCGCGAGCGCGCCCAATGCGGCGGTGATCATTAGCTTGCGAATCATCGTTTCGCTCCTTTCAGGCCGCATCAGAAGATGTCGGCATTTTCGTCGATCGCGTCTTCCGCGTCTGCCGCCAGACGATAGATCACCTCCTGGCGGATGTTGATGTTCAATTCGATCACGATCGGCTCGGTCGGGGCGTCGACGGTGACACAGCCCGAAAGGCCCGCCGCGATCGCGGCCAGCGCAAAAATGCGCCGGAAATTGGTCGAAATCATGGCTGTTCCTCGCTTTCGGAAGGCTGAATATCGTCGATTTCGTCCTCGAAGGGATCGACGTCTGGCGGTGGCGGATTGCGTACTTCGCGCGCAATAATATTACCCTGGTCGTCGATCAGCCCGAGCGACCGGGCATCGCGCAGGGCGGTGGGATCGTAGATCGACTTGAGCAGCGCGATCAGCTCGTAGAACCGCGCATTGATGTTGAGGTTGAGCTGGATCGGCAGCCCTTCGAGGCTGCGCGTCACGATGTTGCGCTCGGCCGCCTCGCCCTGTCGGACCCCGAACGTGCGGACGCGGGTGACGATATTGCCGGTAAGGTCGCCGTCCATGTTGATCCGCATTTGCGCGTAATCGAGCGATTTGAGCACGTTGAAGGCGAGGTTCGCCATCGTCGACAGGTCGCGATAGGTCAGTTCGCCGACATAGGAGAGATTCCCGCCCGGCGGGCGCGAGACCAGCACGCCGCCCTCGATCCGGCCACCGCTATCGTCGAAGACGAGCGGCAGCCGCCCGTCGAAGGTCCCGGTCGCGCTGAGATTGGCGAGTTCGAACCGTTCGATGAAGCGCGAGGCCTGCAAGCCGTCGACCACCAGCGTGAACCGCCGCACTTCGCCCTCGCCGAAGCGCACATCGGTCGGGCGCAGGGTCAGCGTGCCGCCCATGAAGGGCCAGCGACCGCCCTCGATCCCGATTTCGAAGCCACGCCGCAGCGCGAGCGTGATTTCGCCGTCATTGACCTCGATCCCGGGATTGATCGAGCGCACCTGGAAGGTCTGGCTGGGCGCCGTCTCGAACGCGAGAAGGTCGGTGAAGACCAGCGTGCCCGATGCGCCTTCTACGGGGCCGAACGGGGCGGCGAAATCGAGGTCGGCGGAGAAATACTCGCCGCCACTGTCAATCGTACCGTCGGCCCAGCGGATCCGCCCCTGCCCGCTCACGAGCCCGCGCGTATTGGCGATTGTCCCCTTGGCGAGGTAGGTCAGGTCTTCGGGCTGGAACGCGGCATCGAAGCGCAGGGCATCGGTGTCGAGCGTGGCATTGCCCGAACCGCTCGCGAGATCGTGAAAGACCTCGACCGCGGCGACGAGGCGCTGGGTGTCGCGATCGCGCAGGTTGGCTTCTGCGCGGATATCGCCGTCCTCTAGCTTCATCGCCGCCTCGGTCGCGTCGAGCGGGTAGAAGCGCTGCGGATCGTTGCGATCGGCCAACAGGAAGGTGGCTCCAGAGAGCGACAATACGCCATTCGCGTAACGCCACTCGCCCGCGGCATTGCTGACGTCGAGCGGGACGGCAACGAGCCGCGCCTCGGTATCTGCGAAGGTACCCGAGATTTCCTTCCCGCCGAGCTCGGCGTCTAGATCGGAGAGGACGAAATCCGCCCCGCTGTCGGGCGGGCCAAGATGCACCGACAGTTCACTCGCACGCACGATCCCGGGATAGGCAATCGCGATCGGCCCCGAGCGAATGTCGATCGGGGTCCCCGCCAGCGTGCCGGCAAGATCGAGCGAGGGCGCGCCGGCGACGATCCGCAGCGGTCCGTTGCCCCCGCGCACGATCGCCCTGCCGGTCGGCGGACACAGGGTCACCGCATGCCGCGCGAGTCTTAGGTTGGCGTATTCGAACCGGTCGAAGCGGACCGGCGTGCATCGGGTGAAGGCGCGGAACGACCCATCCTTCTCGAACACCGCGTCGAGCGGGAAGGCGAGGTTGCGCGCGAAACCGCCTGGCAGCGGGCCGCTCAGCCGGACATCTCCGGTCAGGTCGAAGCGACCGTCCGGCGACTGCACGATCCGCAGGTCGGGTGCCGCGATCCGGCTCGATCGTGCCGCGTATTCCTCGAGCGAGAGCTGCCAGACGGCACTGCCGCCTGCCGCGCTCGTCAGCGAACCGGTCATGCGCGGGAGGTCCGGCCCGCCGGTCCGGAACGAGCCGCCGAGATTGCCGCCCTCGGCATTGCTCCAGCGCAACCGGCTGAGTTCGGCGAGCCGCACGCCATTGCGATTGCGCAAGGTCGCGGCGGGGATCACCAGGCTGAGCGTACCCTCCCCGCGCCGGAGCGTTAGGTTCCCCTCGAGGCTGCTGCCGAGCGTCTGGCGCGACAGCGCGGCGCGCAGCTTCGCCGCAAGCGGGGCGAAGGGGGTGTCGTTGGCCCCGCTCCCGATCGCAGCGAGCGCGCGATTGAAGGATTCGCCCGGTCGCAGATTGCGGCCGTCGAAACCGCCCGACCACTCCAGTCGCGCGAAATCGTCGCGCAACCGGACCACGCCGTCGCTCGAGAGCCGCGCCAGTGTGGCCTCGGGCGTATCGAGCCCGAGCAGCGCAAGATCGTAATCGAGGGTCGCCTCGCCGGGCTTGAAGTCGAACCGGGCGGAGCCTTCGAGCGCCTGCGCGGCGAACGCGCCGTAGCGCCCCGCCCCGGTCTCGATCGCGAGCTCGCCCTCGGCCGCATCGAAAGTGGCGGGCAAGGTCAGTTCGAGCTCGGAATCGAGCGCCGCGAGCGCGATCTGGCGGTCTTCGCAGGCAAGGTCGCGAAGGCGCAAGGGTCCGTCGAACGTCGGGCGGCTGTCGTTGGTTGTCACCGTACCGTAGAAACTCGCGCGCGTCGCTTCGCAACCCGCGTACCGCGGGTCGGGCATTAGTGCCCCAAGCTGCCCCTCGAAGCCGTCGCTGGGGTTGCCGCTTCCCTCGAGAACGAGACCGAGCACCCCGTATTCGCTCGCGATCCGCGCGCGTCCGTCGACGATCGTCACGTCGAGATCGGGCAGGCTCGGCGGACGGTCGGGCTCGTCTTCGGCGAACAGCAGCGGATCGAGCGCGCCGAAACTCAGCTCGCCGTCGCGCAGCGTGCCGTAGAGCCGCGCGCGCTCGAGCGTGACCCAGCGCACCGCAGGCCCGAGCATCGTCCATCCGATCCGCACCTCGGCGCGCTCGACCGTCGCGTCGGGCCGTTCCGGATCGCCCAGCACCAAGTCGCGCAGCACCTGTCGCCGCCCACCGATCCGCTCGACCTTGTAGCTTGCCTCGATCCCGCGCTTTTCCAGTTCGGAAGCGATGATGTCGTCGGCGATCTCGTTGCGCTGCGACCAGGCGAATCCCAGCACCACGGCGAGCACGACAACAATCCATGGCAGCGCCGGCCGCCAGAAGCCCCGTCGGGGCACGGGCGGCATTCCACCCTCACTGTTGTCGCGGCGCTTCGCCATGCCTGTCCCCTTGCGCGTACGCCGATGCAAAGGCAATGCTGCGCCGGGCATCAATGCGGCAGGGGGGAGCGCGTTCCCGATGGACGCAAGTGACGCAAATGTAGGCGGAAACAGCGGCCATCGCGCAAGGCTGCGGCAACGGCTGTTCGAGGGCGGGGCCGAAGCGCTGGCGGATTACGAGGTGCTGGAATACCTGCTCGCGACCGCGCGCCCGCGGATCGATACCAAGCCGATCGCCAAGTCGCTGATCGCGCGTTTCGGCAGTCTCTCGGCCGTACTCGATGCCGACGCGAAAGCGCTCGCCGATCACCCGCAGATGGGCGAGACCAGTGCCGCCGCGCTCAAGATCGTCGCGCTCGCGGCACGTCGGATGGCGCGTTCTAAGGTTGCCGAAAGGCCGGTCCTGGGAAGCTGGCAGGCGCTGCTCGACTATCTTCACATCGACATGGCGCACCTGACGCACGAGCGCGTGCGGGTGCTCCATCTCGACGCGCGCAACCGCCTTATCCTCGACGAGCGCGTGTCGGACGGATCGATCGACGAGGCCGCGATCCATCCGCGCGAGGTCATCAAGCGCGCGCTCGAGATCGGCGCGACCGCGCTGATCCTCGTCCACAACCACCCCTCCGGCAGTCCCGAACCGAGCCGCGCCGATATCGACATCACCCGCAGGATCGCCGAGGCCGGTCGCTTGCTCGGCGTGACCGTCCACGATCATGTGATTGTCGGGCGCGAGGGCCACGCCTCGCTGCGCGCGAAGGGGCTGATGTAGCCCCTTCGCGCGCATCGATCACTTGGCCGAGGAGATACCGTAGCGCTCGTACTGGCGCACGATCCGCGGCGAGATCCGCTCGGCATAGGCGATCTCGCGCCGGCCCTCCGCGGTCTTGCCCTGTTCGATCAGGATCAGGCCCTTGAGGTAGCGCGAAGCGGCAAGGCTCGGTTCGCTGCGCAAGGCGGCGTCGATATCGCGCATCGCCTTGTCGTAATCGCCATTCCGATAATAGACCATCGCCCGGCTATCGAGCACGTTGGCCCCGTATTGCGAAGCCTGCACCGCTTCGGTGCACACTGCCTCGGCTTCGTCGAGACGATATTTCCACGTGCCCATGTGCCAGCACTGCGAATTCAGCAGCTCGCTGTCTCCGGGGCGTTCGAGCAGGACGTCCTCGAGCATCGCCCAGCCCGCCTCGGGGCGGCCCGCCTCGCCTTCGTATTCGGCGCGGACTTGCGCCAGCGTGGCACGCTCGTCGCCGCCGAGCTCGAATTCCTCGAGCAGCGCAAGTGCGGTATCGACGTCGCCCATTTCGGCCTGGATCGCCGCGAGGTTGAGCGCGGTCGCGACATCGCCCTGCAATTCGTAGGCATAGAGCGCATCGTCGAGCGCGAGGTCCCATTCGCCGGCATTGGCATAGGCCTGCGCCCGCTGGTTGTAGAGCGTCGCACTCGGTTCGAGTTCGATCGCCCGCGTGTAATCTTCGGCCGCGGCGGCGTAATCATAGGTGAAGACGCGCATTTCGGCGCGGCGGATATGGCGCGAGGCTTCGTCTGGATCGGTGTCGACATAGGCGTCGAGCGCGGCTTCCATCGGTGCCATCAGGCGTTCGGCTTCCTCGGCCGAGTATTCCCAATAACGCTTGGCCCCCTCGCTGACGCGGACGACGTAGTCGCCGCTACCCAGCCGCGACGCCGCGCGGCGGTTCTCGGCAAAAGCCGAGGCCGGGATCTCGACCGGGATTTCGGCCTTGTCGGACTGCACCCGCAGGCTCGCGCCGTCGAGCGTGGCGCTGCGCGAAATCCGCGTGCCTGCGATTTCTTCTTCGCGCACCTCGACGCCGCGCAGGTCGTAGGCGACATCGCCCTGCGGCAGTTCGATCCGCAAATCCTCGCGCCAGCGCACGGGGCCCCCGCTCTGGTAGGGAATATCGCGCCATTCGCGACGTGCGCGATCGGGCGAGAAGCCGAAATCGTTGCTCGACACATACGGCGTCAGCTTGGCGCGCCCGCGCTCGAACTCCCACCAGCTATAGGTCACGCCTTCGGCTTCGAGCCGGGCCTGTCCGCTGTCCTCGTCGAAGGTGACGGTCGCGTCCTTGACGAAATTGGTGCCGACGAGGTTGCGCGCGAAATTGCTGGCGAAATCGAGCACCTTCTCGCGGTCGCTTTCTTCTGCCGGATCGCGCAGCCGTGTCGCCATCGTGCCTTCGAGCGTGACGTCGATCGAGAACATCGCCGGATAATCGAAACCTGCCGAATGATCGATTTCGACCACCGCGGTGCGATCGGGGACGCTCGGCCAGCGCTGCGTCATCGGCATCAGTTCGGCACCTTCGGGGCGCAGCGGCAGCGCATTGAAGAACGGCGGGACCTCGCCGATCGTCGCGAGGCGAACGCCGGCATTGGTGCCGTCGAGCCAGTAATCCTCGCCATCGATGACGGCGTGGACGATCATGTGGTCGAAATTGCCCGGCATCGGGAGCATGTCGGGCACCCAGTCGCCCGAGCTCGAATGGACCAGCACCGCTTCGCTCTCGATCCCCATCTCGCGCAGCATGGCGAGCAGCAGCAGCGACTTGGCCTTGCAGTCGCCATAGCGCAGCTCCCACGTGTCCTCCGGGCTTTGCGGCAGGTAGTTGCCGCCATCGAGACCGTTGAGGTGATAGGCGACGTCGTCCTGCACGATCTGCAGCGCCAGCGCCGCGCGTTCGAGCGGCTTGTCGGTCTTGGCTTCGATCTCGGCGATCTTCGCCGCGATTTCGCCCTCGGGATCGATCGTGCCCGCGGTGGTGAAATGGGTCGCCATCTGCGCCGACAATTCGCGCCAGCTGTCATAGGTGCCGACCTGGAGCAGCGGCGGCATGCGATAGCGGCGCGGCGCATCGTCGGGCATCTCGTCGAGTTCGGGGATCGGGAATTCGACCGACAGGACCTTGTAGCCGTCCTCGATCACCGGCTCGGCCAGCGCGAAATCGCGAGTGGCATTGTAACGCATTGGCTCGTCTTCCGGCCAGCTCACGCGGATGCGGCCGTAGCCCATCTCCATCGGCTCTGGCAGGATCCCCTGGAGCACCTGCATCTCGCCGTCGAGCGCCTGGTCGCGCTTGGTCGTCGAATGCGACATCCGAAGCACGTCACCGACCCGCAGGCCCGGCACGGCCATCGTTCCGGTGAGCATGCCGTCGATCAGCCGGCTTTCGAGCTGGCGTTCGCGCCGGATCACCTCGAGCTTGGTGCCGTCGGCGAGCACGTCGATCACCTCGCCGTCGCGGATGATCTGGATCCGGTGGACGCGCAGATCGCCCTTGTCGGGCTGCCATTGCAGCTGCGGCGTACCGAGTTGGGTGACGACCTGCGGGTTTTCCATCTTGATCGCGACGTCGAAATAATCGTGCACGACGCCGTCTTCCATCCGCACCTGCCGGTCGATCAGAACGAGCGTCTCGTCCTTCTCCATCGCCGCATCGAGATCGGGCGCGACGACCCAGGCCGGCACCTCCTCGTAGATGATTTCTTCACCCGCGACGGCGGGGGTTGCGCAGACCGCGACGATCGCGGTGGCGGACAGGAGATGGTGCATGTTCACGCGCGGGACCCTTCGACAATTCAATCGTTTCGCCGCCCATGATGCACGGACTACCGGTGCAACGCAATCGCTCGTTCGAAGGTGGTTAACCGCCGCTTGCGCCGCGAGCGACCTTGCCAAGCGGGCACGCGCCCCATAGGCGCGCAGCGCAGCCCATCCCCCTCTTCCCGGAGTCGACCATGGTCCCCCGTTACGCCCGCCCCGATATGACCGCCATCTGGGAACCGGAGGCGAAATACCGCATCTGGTTCGAGATCGAGGCGCATGCGACCAGCAAGCTCGCCGAACTCGGCGTCGTGCCCGAAAGCGCGGCCAAGGCGCTGTGGGACTGGTGGGCGACGAACCCGAAGATCGACGTCGATGCGATCGACGATATCGAACGCGTGACCAAGCACGACGTGATCGCCTTCCTCACCTGGGTGGCGGACAATGTCGGTGACGAGGCCCGGTTCCTCCACCAGGGCATGACCAGCTCGGACGTGCTCGATACCACGCTGGCGGTCCAGCTGATGCGTTCGGCCGACCTGCTGCTCGAGGATATGGACGCATTGCTCGAGGCGATCGCCCGACGTGCCGAGGAACACAAGTATACCCCCACGATCGGTCGCAGCCACGGCATCCATGCCGAGCCGGTCACCTTCGGCCTCAAGCTCGCGCAGGCCTATGCCGAGATGAAGCGCAATCGCGAGCGGCTGTGGGATGCCCGCGCCGAGATCGCGACCTGCGCGATCAGCGGGGCGGTCGGCACCTTCGCCAATATCGATCCGCAGGTCGAGGCGCATGTCGCCGCCGAGATGGGACTGGTGCCCGAGCCGGTCTCGACCCAGGTCATCCCGCGCGATCGCCACGCGATGTTCTTCGCCACGCTGGCCGTGATCGCCAGCTCGATCGAGCGCATCGCGGTCGAGGTGCGGCACCTCCAGCGCACCGAAGTGCTCGAAGCCGAGGAGTATTTCTCGCCCGGCCAGAAGGGTTCGTCGGCGATGCCGCACAAGCGCAACCCGATCCTGACCGAGAACCTCACCGGGCAGGCGCGCATGATCCGCGCCTATGCGCTCCCCGCGATGGAGAACGTGGCGCTGTGGCACGAGCGCGATATCTCGCACTCCTCGGTCGAGCGCTTCATCGGGCCCGATGCCTGCATCACGCTCGATTTCGCGCTCGCGCGGCTCACCGGGGTGATCGACAAGCTGCTGGTCTATCCCGAACGCATGCAGGCCAATCTCGACCGGATGGGCGGTCTGGTGCACTCGCAGCGCGTGCTGCTCGCCCTCACCCAGAACGGGATGAGCCGCGAGAACGCCTATGCTGCGGTCCAGCGCAACGCGATGAAGGTGTGGGAATCGGACGGCAGGCTTTCGCTGCTCGACCTGCTCAAGGCCGACGACGAGGTCACCGGGGTGCTGTCCGACGCGCAGCTCGAGGAGAAATTCGACCTCGAATACCACTTCAAGCATGTCGATACGATCTTCGAACGCGTCTTCACCGAAGAACAGGAAGAGGGCTGAACCCGCCCCGGCACGGGGACTCGCCAGTTTCCGCGCAACCCGCTAGGACGGCAGAAAAAGGGCGGAGATTGAACCGATGCAAGTCCTGAAGACGATCCTGTGGGCGCTGCTCCTCGTGGTGCTGGTCGCTTTCTCGGTGGCGAACTGGGAACCGCAGGTGACGGTCCAGATCTGGGAAGGGATCGTCCTCGACACGAAGATCCCCGCGCTGGTGATCGTCAGCTTCCTGATCGGTTTCGTGCCGATGTGGCTGTTCCATCGCGGCGAGAAATGGCGGCTCAAGCGCCGCATCGCCGCGCTCGAGAATGCGCAGAAGGCCAATTCGCTCAACTACGCCAAGGCCAACACCGAGCGCATCCGCGATCGCGATGGCGACGGCATTCCGGATTCGGTCGATCCCGATCCCGATACGCCTGCGGAAGACAGCCCGCTGAGCCCGACCAAGCCCCAAAAAGAAGCGGGCACATGAACCACAACCCGGTCTTCCTCGCGCTCGACGTTCCGCGGCTCGACGCCGCCAAGGCGCTCGCGAAGCAGGTCAAGGGCCATGTCGGCGGATTCAAGCTCGGGCTCGAGTTCTTCTGCGCGCACGGCCACCACGGCGTCCACGAGATCGCCCATCTGGGCCTGCCGATCTTCCTCGACCTGAAACTGCACGATATTCCCAACACCGTCGCCGGCGCGATGCATTCGCTGCACGTGCTCGAACCCGCGATCGTCACCGTCCATGCCAGCGGCGGGCGGGCGATGATGGAGGACGCCAAGGCGGCGGCGGGCGAGCATACGAAAGTGGTCGCGGTGACGCTGCTCACCAGTCTCGACGATCGCGACATGGAGCGCACCGGCATCAACGGCAAGCCGCACGACCAGGTCATGCGCCTCGCCGAACTCGCCGAACAAGCCGGTCTCGACGGAATCGTGTGTTCGGGCCACGAGGTCGGAGCGGTGCGCGAGCAGTGGAAGGACGGCTATTTCGTCGTCCCCGGCCTGCGGCCCGGCGGCAAGGCGACCGGCGACCAGAAGCGTGTGGTCACCCCCCGCCAGGCGCGCGACGACGGCGCCGGCGTGCTCGTGATCGGCCGCCCGATCGCCAAGGCCGAGGACCCGGTCCAGGCTGCGCGGGAGATCGAGGCGACGCTGTGAAGCGGTTCGCCGCCATCGCCACCCTGTTCGCCCTGTCGTCCTGCATATCGATGCCGAAGGACGAGTATCGCGTCACCGAAAGCCAGAAAATCGAGCAACGCGTCGAATTCGGCGAGGTCGTGCTCAGCCGGTTGAGCCCGACGCTGTGGATGCACACCTCCTATCTCGACCTTCCCGGCACCGGGCCGATCGCATCGAACGGTTTGATCGTACTGCGCGAGGACGACGCGGTGCTGGTCGACACGGCGTGGACCGAACCGCAGACCGAAGACATTCTGCGTTATGCCGCCGCGGCGCTCGACCGCCCGGTCCGCGCGGCGGTGATCACCCATTTCCACCAGGACAAGATGGGCGGGATCGGCGCGCTCCACCGCGCCGGGGTCGAGACCTGGGCCCATGCGCTCACCAACGAACTCGCCCCGACGGTCGATTTCGAGCCCGCAAGGAAGACGATCGATTTTGGCGCCGACGGTTTCGCCACCGGTCCCGCCACCGCAGCGCTCGGGCCGATTAAGCTGTTCTACCCGGGCCCCGGCCACACAAGCGACAACATCACCGTCCAGCCCGAGCCGGGGGTCGCCTTCGGCGGATGCCTGATCAAGGGCGCTGGCGCGCGCAGCCTCGGCAATCTCGCCGATGCGGACGTCGCGAATTACGCCGCGGCCGCGCGCCGCTTCGGCGCGGCCTTTCCCGCCGCCTCGACCATCCTGATGAGCCATTCCGCCCCCGAAGGCCGCGAGGCGATCCGCCATACGATACGCATGGCGGAGGACGCGCGCCGATAAGCCCGATCGCCAGTCCCGATCGCCGGGGTTGCGCGCGGCGCATAACCGCGTAATCGGTGCGCGCATGAGCATCCAGATCAAGATTTGCGGCATTCGCGACGAGGCGGCGATGGACGCGGCGGCGGAGGCCGGGGCGACCCATATCGGGCTCGTCCATTACCAGCCGAGCCCGCGCCACGTCACGCTCGACCAGGCGGCCAAGCTGCGGATGCGCGCGCCCTCCTCGCTCAAGGTGGTGCTGCTGCTGGTCAACCAGGAACCCAAGCCGACCGCGCTTGCGATCGAGGCGGTGCGCCCCGATGTGGTCCAGTTCCACGGCAGCGAAACCGCCGAATGGCTCAAGGTCGTCAAGGACAATGCCCGCGTCGAGGTGTGGAAGGCACGCGGCCTCCAGAACGCGCAGACGCTCGAACGCGCCAAGGGCTATGAAGGCGCGGCCGACATGCTGCTGTTCGACGCACCGGCACAGAAGCTGCCCGGCGGCAACGGCACCGCCTTCGACTGGACGCTGCTCAAGGGGTATGACGGCAAGTTGCCCTATGGGCTCGCCGGCGGTCTCGACCCGGACAACGTCGCACAGGCGATCCGCGAGACCGACGCCATGCTGGTCGACACCTCTAGCGGCACCGAAAGCGAGCCCGGGGTCAAGGACCTGGAGAAGATCCGCGCGTTTTGCGAAGCGGCGAGAAACGCATGACCGACCCTGCCCCCAATTCCTATCGCAACCAGCCCGACGAACGCGGCCATTTCGGCCAGTTCGGAGGGCGCTACGTCGCCGAAACGCTAATGCCGCTCGTGCTCGATCTCGAGCGCGAATACCGCGCCGCGCAGGCCGATCCCGAATTCCAGGCCGAGTTCGACGATTTGCTCGAACATTATGTCGGCCGACCCAGCCCGCTCTATTATGCCGAGCGGCTGACCGAGGAGCTGCGGAAGTCCGCGCCCGACGGGAACGGCGCGCAGGTCTGGTTCAAGCGCGACGAGCTCAATCACACCGGCGCGCACAAGATCAACAATTGCATCGGCCAGATCCTGCTCGCCCGCCGCATGGGCAAGACGCGGATCATCGCCGAGACCGGCGCGGGCCAGCACGGGGTCGCCACCGCCACCGTCTGCGCGCGCTTCGGCCTGCCCTGCACCGTCTATATGGGCGCGACCGACGTCGAACGACAGCAGCCCAACGTGTTCCGGATGAAACTGCTCGGCGCCGAGGTGATCCCGGTCACCAGCGGCCGCGCGACGCTCAAGGACGCGATGAACGAGGGCCTGCGCGACTGGGTCGCGAACGTCCACGACACCTTCTACATCATCGGCACCGCCGCGGGCCCGCATCCGTACCCAGAGCTCGTGCGCGATTTCCAGAGCGTGATTGGCAAGGAAGCGCGCGTGCAGATGAAGGACCGCATCGGCCGCCTGCCCGACCTGCTGGTGGCCGCGATCGGCGGCGGCTCGAACGCGCTCGGCCTGTTCCACCCTTTCCTCGACGACGCGGACGTGAAGATGCTCGGGGTCGAGGCGGCGGGACGTGGCCTCGACGGCAGTGAACACGCCGCGTCCCTGCTCGGCGGCGCGCCCGGCGTGCTCCACGGCAACAAGACGTACCTCCTGCAGGACGAGGACGGCCAGATCACCGAAGGCCACTCGATCAGCGCCGGGCTCGACTATCCCGGCATCGGCCCCGAACATTCGTGGCTCAAGGAATCGGGCCGCGTCGAATACACCGCGATCACCGACAAGCAGGCGCTCGACGCCTTCCAGCTGCTGTGCCGCACCGAAGGCATCATCCCCGCGCTCGAGCCGAGCCACGCGATTGCGGCGGTCGCCGAGCGGGCGCGGGAGATGCCGCGGGATGCGATCATCCTCGCCAATTTGTGCGGCCGCGGGGACAAGGATATCTTTACCGTGGCCGATGCGCTGGGGGTGGAGATTTAGGGGATGACCGACGCCTATCGTCAAAAGCTGTTGAATTGGCTTTGCACGATCGGTCTCGTTCTGATCGCAACTGTCTTGATGCCATTGCGATACTGGTTTTTCGACCTGCCCGAGCTGCAATCTCGGATATTGAATCCTCTCGAGCTCAGCTCCATTGCTGGCCCATTTGCTGAGTCATTTCTCTATTACGTGCTGGTGGCTCCTATCGCGTTGCTATGGCATCTCGGCGACTTCATCGAAACAAGACCTCCCCGCTACAGATTCATTGAATTCGCTTCGCGATATGCTCTGTTCGTATCACTTATCGCGACCAGCATTGCCCTCCACCTCCTGATGTTGCTTAGGGTTTGGGAATACGACAGTTGCGACGAGCTCCCTGATGCACTGTTCTGGGAATGCATGGTTTATCCGTCACCGGTGCTCACGATCCTGTGGATAGCGGCTATGGTCCTCGCCTTAGCTCTCGGTGTGTTCAAAATTGGATATTCGGTCTGGTCGTTGTTGAGGAAGCTAAGGCTGTCCTACAACTTAGGGGGCGTGGCATGATGCTTCGATGACCAGAGTTTTCCTCCCTCTATCTAGTGCCCTTAGCCCACCCGAAATCTCCCTCCGTTTTTCTTCCCCTGAACAGTGTAACACCCGGTCCATGCCTTCAGCTTCGAGCCCCCCGAAATGAACGATAACCCCGCGAATCGCCTCTCCAACGCCTTCGCCAAACCGCACCCCGCCCTCGTCTGCTTCGTGACGGCGGGCGACGGCGATACCGACGCCAATCTCGATGCGTTGGTGGCGGGCGGCGCCGATGTGATCGAGCTGGGCATGCCCTTCACCGATCCGATGGCCGACGGACCGGCGATCCAGGCTGCGAACCTGCGCAGTCTCGGCAAGGGCACGACCACCGCCGACGTGCTCGCCATCGCGACGCGGTTCCGTGCGCGGCATCCGGACGTGCCGCTGGTGCTGATGGGCTATGCCAATCCGATGGTGCGGCGCGGGCCCGAATGGTTCGCTTCAGCCGCTGCCGATGCCGGCGTCGACGGGGTGATCTGCGTCGATTTGGGCCCCGAGGAGGACGAGGACCTCGGCCCGGCGCTGCGCGACGCGGGGATCGCCGTGATCCGCCTCGCCACGCCGACCACCCATGACGCGCGCCTGCCGCAAGTGCTCGAGGGCGCGGGAGGCTTCCTCTATTACGTCTCTGTCGCCGGGATCACCGGCAAGCAGCAGGCCGCGAGCGGTTCGATCGCCGAAGCGGTCGCGCGGCTGAAAGCGCAGACCGATCTGCCGGTGGCGGTCGGCTTCGGCGTACGCACGCCCGAACAGGCGGCGGACATCGCCCGGCACGCCGATGGCGTGGTGGTCGGATCGGCGCTGGTCGAGCTGGTCGGCGAGCACGGCGAAAACGCGCCCGACAGGCTGCGCGAGGCCGTCTCGGCCCTTGCCAAGGCGGTCCACAGCGCCGAAAGGGCTCAGCCATGAGCTGGCTATCACGTGTTCGCAATTCGCTTCCCTTCGGTGCCAAGCGGGAAACCGCCGACAATCTCTGGATCAAGTGTCCCGCTTGCGACGAGATGGTGTTCACCAAGGAATATGACGAGAACGCGCGCGTCTGCCCCAAATGCGACCATCACGGGCGCATCGGCACCGACATGCGCTTCGCCATCCTGCTCGACCAGGGTTACGAGGTCCTGCCGACGCCGCAGGTTCGCGAGGACCCGCTCAAGTTCAAGGATACGAAGGCTTACCCCGCGCGGCTCAAGCAGGCGCGCGCAAAGAACCCGCATCCCGATGCGCTGACCAATGCGGCAGGCGCGATCAAGGGCCACCGCGTGGTGCTCGGCGTGCAGGATTTCGCCTTCATGGGCGGGTCGATGGGCATGGCGGTGGGCAGTGCCTTCGTCCATGGCGTCGACCGCGCGCTCAAGGACCGCGTGCCCTACGTGATCTGCACCGCCGCCGGCGGCGCGCGCATGCAGGAGGGCATCCTCAGCCTGATGCAGATGCCCAAGACGACGGTCGCGGTGCGCCGCCTCAAGGAAGCGGGCCTTCCTTACATTGTCGTGCTGACCGACCCGACCACGGGCGGCGTCACCGCGAGCTATGCGATGCTCGGCGACGTCCACATCGCCGAGCCCGGCTGCCTGATCGGCTTCGCCGGGGCACGCGTGATCCAGAACACCATTCGCGAGCAGTTGCCCGACGGGTTCCAGCGCGCCGAATACCTGCACGAACACGGCATGGTCGATCGCGTGGTCCATCGCCACGAACTGCGCGACGAGCTGGCGATGCTGCTCGACTATCTCTCGCCGCGCGCAGCGGCCTGAGGCCAGCCTTGCGCGATTTCGCGCAGTCCGACGACGTGCGAGTCCAGGCCCAGCTCGACAGGCTGGAGGCGCTCTCGCTTCCCGAGGGGCGGCTGGGGCTCGACACGATGCGCGCGTTGCTCGCGCGGCTGGACGACCCGCATCTCTCGCTCCCGCCGGTGTTCCACGTCGCCGGAACCAACGGCAAGGGATCGACCTGCGCCTTCCTGCGCGCCATTCTCGAAGCCGACGGCAAGCGCGTGCACGTCGCCACCAGCCCGCATCTCGTGCGCTACAACGAGCGCATCCGGATTGCGGGCGAGCTGGTGTCCGACGCGTTGCTCGCGGACTTGCTCGAAGAAGTGCTCGATGCGGGTGCGGACCTCACGCCTAGCTTCTTCGAGGTCACCATCGCCGCCAGCTTCCTCGCCTTTGCGCGCACCCCTGCCGATGCCTGCGTGGTCGAGGTCGGCCTCGGCGGTCGGTTCGATGCGACCAACGTGATCGAACATCCCGCCGCCTGCGGGATCGCGGCACTGGGGATCGACCACGAGCGCTTCCTGCTCGCACCCGAGGACGGCGTACCCGACGATCCGATGGCGCGGATCGCGTTCGAGAAGGCGGGTATCGTCAAGCCCGGCTGCTCGCTGGTCACGCTCGACTATGCCGACGGGCCGACACTCGAGATCGAGCGCGCGGCGATGGCGGCTGGTGCTCCACTGGCAATGCGCGGGCGCGAATGGAGCGCGAACGTCGGAACAGGGATCGAATACGAGGACCGCCACGGCCGCATCGTGCTTCCCCTCCCGGCCATGCCCGGGGCGCACCAGGCAGGCAATGCGGCGCTCGCGGTCGCCATGCTGCGGCATCAGGACTTCGTGAGCGTATCGGAAGAGGCGCTCGGGCGCGGCGTGGTCGATGCCCGCTGGCCTGCGCGGCTGCACCGGCTGGCGGACGGCCCGCTGACGCGCGGCCGCGAGGTGTGGCTCGACGGCGGGCACAACCGCTCGGCGGGCGAGGCCCTTGCGCGCCACTTCGCCGGACAGCGTCTGCATCTCGTGCTCGGCATGCTCGCGAACAAGGACCCCCTCGCGATCGTCGACCCGCTGGGCGACAGTATCGCAAGCCTTTCCGCGGTGCCGGTGCCAGGACACGAATGGCACGCCGCCGGGGCCTTCGGCGAGGACGCGAGGGCATTCGACTCCGTCGAGCAGGCGCTGGCCGCGCTGCCCGAAGACGGCTTGCCCGTGCTTATTGCCGGCTCGCTCTACCTCGCCGGCGAGGTCCTGCGGCTCAACGACGAGGCACCCGACTAGCTCCCGGCCCCTTCGTGATGATCGGGCGTCACGACGCCCGACTTCTGGCCGTAGCGTCGCTCGCGCCACCATTCCGCGAGGCAGAGCACCACCGCGATGAAGCCGATCAGCGTGGTCAGGATGAAGACGTAGTAATAACCCTTGTCCTCGATCATCTCGCCCAGCGCCCCGCGTCCCAGCGTCCCGATCAGCAGCGTCAGAGAGGACAGCAGCGCATATTGCACGGCGGCATATTTCTTCGACACGATCGAGGACAGCCACGCGACATAGGCCGCCCCGGCGATCCCGATCGCGAGGTTCTCCCACATGATCGTGAAAGTCAGCCGCGGCAGCGCGTCCGATCCGAACGGAGCCATGAAACTGATCAGCGCTGAAAATCCGATCGCGTCGCTCGCCGCCTGCATCGCCGCACCGCCGCGCGCCATGTCGGCGTAGAGCAGGTTGGTGAGCGCGGCGAGCAGCGCGCCGATCGTCAGCGTCGCCATCCGGCCGATGACGGTCAGCAGGTAGCCTCCGAAGGCAAGCCCGGCGATGATTGCGCCGACACCGAAGAACTTGGACGCGAAGGCGACTTCGTCGTTCGTGTATTCGAGTTCGCCGAGATAGAACGGATAGGCGAAGGTGCCCCAGATCGCGTCGCAGATACGATAGGTCAGCACCAGCGACAGGATCAGGATCAGCGACCAGCCGAGGCGGCCGACGAACTCGACCAGCGGGACGACCAGCGCGCGATAGAGGTGGTCGAGCGCGCCGGGCATGGGTGCGATCTCACCCGCCTCGCGCTCGGCGATCACGTTCCTGCCGTCCCGCTTCACCTTGGCCAGCCCCGCTGCGATAATTGCCGGCAGCACGATTGTGGCGAGAATGATCAGCGGCCCCATCTTGGCGGTGAATTCGGTCGGGTCCGGGCGCCCCTCTTCGCCGAGCGGGAACATCCCCAAAAACCAATTGGGGTTGAACACATAGGAGTCGCCCAGCGGGACCAGCGGCAGCATCGGCACGAAGCCGCCCAGCGCGCGAACCATGAAGATGCCGAGGATCGTCAACGCCCAGCCCCACAGCAGCAGGACCTGCCACAGCGCCCGGCGGCGCGCCTCGGGATGGACTTCGCCCGGCGCGTAAAGCTCGGCGAGTTCGTCCTCGCTCGCGCCGATCGTGGCCGCGCTGTCACTTCCGCTATCGGGTGCGAAGGTGCCGAAGAAACCGATCACGAGCAGGATCGCGCCCATGATCATGTAGGTTTCAGGCCAGCCGATCCGCGCGGCGATGATCAGGCCGAGGGCGCCGCCGACGAGCGAGGCGAGGCGGTAGCCCATCTGGTAGATCGTCGAGAGGATATCGAGCGTCGCTTCCTCGTCGGCCACGTCAATGCGCCAGGCATTGATCGCGATGTCCTGCGTCGCGCTGGCGAGGGCACCGATCCCGGCGAGGAGCGAGAACCAGCCCAGCTGGGTCTTCGGCTCGAGCACACTCATCGTGACGAGAATGGCGCCCAAAAGGATCTGCGCGGGAACAATCCACTGCTTGCGCTTCCCGAAGCGGCGGAAGGGCCCGAGATTGACCTTGTCGATCAGCGGCGACCAGATGAACTGGAAGGCATAGGCGAGCCCGATAAGCGAGAAGACGCCCATCGTTTCCAGGTCGACCTCGGCCTCCGTCAGCCAGGCATAGAGCGTGCCGAGGAACAGCGCGAAGGGCAGCCCGCTGGCAAAGCCGAACAGCACCATGAAACCGCTCTTGCGATTGCGTAGCGAACGAAACACCTCGCCCCAGCCCGGTTTTGCCTTTTTCGGAGTGTCCCCCTCGATCGCCGTATCGGCCATGCGCGTTCCTTTTGTTTTTCCGTCGCGTGTGCCAGACTAACGCCTGCTGGTTGAATGGGAAATGGATGATGGCCACGAAGGCTCCCGAAAAGCGGGAATCGCGACCGACACCGGGGCAACTGGCGCTCGCTCAGGACATCGCCGACGGGATCGCACGTCAGGGAGAGGCCGGCCTGACCCTGCCGGCCGGACGCTATACCGACCCCGATTTCTTCGTGCGTGAGAAAACCGCGCTGTTCGGGAGGATGCCGCAGGTGCTCGGGCCATCCGCGTTGCTGCCCGAAAGGGGCATGGCGGTGCCGCACGACGCCACCGGGCAACCGCTGCTGATCACGCGTGACAAGGACGGCACCGCGCATGTCTTTGCCAATGTCTGTCGCCATCGCGCCACGCGACTGGTCGAAGGCGATGAAGTGCAATGTTCGAAGCGACTGGTCTGCCCCTACCATGCCTGGACCTACGCGCTCGACGGACGCCTCCTCGCGCTGCCCCGCCCCGAAACCTTCCCCGGCCTCGACAAGTCGGAGAAGGGCCTGATCGAGCTCCCCAGCGTCGAAGCGGGCGGATTGATCTGGTTCGCGCCCCACGCAGATGCCGATTTCGGTCCGGCGGAAAGTCTCGGCGAGGACTTCGACGCGCTCCACCTCGCCGACCAGCACCTGTTCGCGCGCCGTACGCACGAGGTCGCGGCGAACTGGAAGCTGATCATGGATGCCTTCCTCGAAAGCTACCACGTCCAGCGACTGCACGCGAAGACGATCGGGCCGTTCTTCAAGGACGGGATCACCGCCGGCGACCAGATCGGGCCACACCAGCGTTCGGCCGTCGGACGCGCGGAGGAAATGGACGGGATGGACCTGCAGGACCTCGACGGCCTGCGCCGCGTGATTACTTATGCCTACCAGCTCGTCCCTGGCACGATCCTCATCTTCAGCCCCGATTACGTGAACATCATGACGCTGATGCCGCAGGCACACGATCGCACGCTGGTCGAGGATTTCATGCTGATCCCCGAGCCACCGGCGACCGACAAGGCCCGCGATCACTGGCAGCGCAGCTGGGAACTGCTCGACGGCGGCGTTTTCGCGAGCGAGGATTTCCGGGCCGCCGAACTTGGCCAGCAGGGCCTCGAAAGCGCCGCGGTGCCCGAAATCACCCTCGGCACGCTCGAAACCGGGATCGCTCGATTTCACGAAACGCTGGACGAATTGCTCCGCGCCAGCAATTGAGCGCCCATGTCTGATGAACCGAAACGTGAAGGCGAGCGGATCGCCAAACTGCTGGCGCGCGCCGGCGTCGCCAGCCGGCGTGCCGCCGAGCGCATGATCGACGAGGGTCGCGTGGCGCTCGACGGCAAGTCGCTCGACACCGCCAACACCGTGCTGCCCGACCTGCGCGGAGTGACCGTCGACGGCAAGCCGGTCGGCAAGCCTGCGCCAACGCTCGTTTACCGGTTCCATAAGCCCACCGGACTGTTGACTGCCGAGCGCGATCCGAAGGGGCGCGCGACGATCTACGATGCGTTGCGCAACGCGATGCCCAAGGGTTCGCCGCGGGTGATGCCTGTCGGTAGGCTCGATCTCAACACCGAGGGCCTGCTACTGCTGACCAATGACGGCGAGCTTAAACGCGCACTCGAACTGCCCTCCTCCAACATCCCGCGCACCTATCGCGCCCGCGCTTTCGGCGAGGTGACGCAGGAACAGCTCGAGGAATTGAGCGAGGGGATCGAGATCGACGGCGTCCGCTATGGCCCGATCGACGCGAATCTCGAGCGCAGCACCGGCGCGAACAAGTGGATCGAGATCACCATCACAGAGGGCAAGAACCGCGAGGTGCGCCGTGTGCTCGAACATCTCGGTCTCAAGGTCTCGCGGCTGGTCCGCACCGCCTATGGCCCGTTCGCGCTCGACGACCTGCCGCGCGGCGCAGCCGATCGCATTGCCCGCCCGGCGGTCGATGCGCTCAAGCGGAAGCTCAAGCTGTGAGGCCAGGCAATCTCCGGATCGTCGCCGGCGCATGGCGCGGTCGCAAGTTTGCGATACCAAAAAGCGATGCGACGCGCCCCACCGCCGATCGCACGCGCGAAACACTGTTCAACATGCTGGCCAGCCGGATCGGCAGCTTCGATGACCTGACGGTCGCGGACCTGTTCGCCGGATCGGGTGCGCTCGGGCTCGAGGCGCTGTCGCGCGGGGCGGCGCATTGCCTGTTCGTGGAGGAGGACAAGCAGGCAATCGACACGATCCGCGCGAATATCGATGCGCTCGACGCGCGTGCTCGATCCACCGTGGAGGCCGGGTCGGTGATGGGGCTGGGCCCCGCCAAGCAGCAGACCGACCTGATCCTGCTCGACCCGCCTTACGATACCGGTGCCGGCCAGGTTGCGCTCGACCGCATGATCCGCCTCGGCTGGATCGGCCCGGCGACCTGGATCGCGCTCGAAACGGCACGCGACGAGGACATTGCAGTCAGGACGTTGGCGGTCGAGGCCGAGCGCAATATCGGCAAGGCCAAGCTGACGATCCTGCGCCCGGAATAGGCTACCCCGCCTCGCCGTCCTGTGGCGGGAACCGCTCGAATTCGGGAAGGCGATGCACATCTTTCATCCATCCGATCCGTTCGGCGGTCTGGATATGCGCCTGTGGAGCCACTTCACCGGGCTCGTCGAGAGTCGCGCTTTGCACGTCGACCTTGCCGGGCAGCATCTCGGCATTGTAATAGAACAGGCCGGTGCCGCACTGGACGCAGAAATAGCGCAGTGCGTGTTCGGACGAGGGATAGACCACCGGCTCGCCGCTGATCTTGAGCGCGGTGTTCTCGACCATCAGCCAGCCGACCATCGGCGCACCGGACGTGCGCTGGCAATCGGCGCAGTGGCACAGCGCATGGTTGATCGGTTCGCCCTCGATCTCGTAGCGGATCGCGCCGCAATGGCAGCCGCCTGTCAGCATTTCGATTTCTCCCCTGTTGGAGCCACGCATAGAAAAAGGGCGCCGCGAATGCGACGCCCGATTTCGTGAGATCGTCAGCGATTAGCTGTCATCGTCCATCTCGCTGGCGGGCTTGCCCGGCCAGTAATCGAGCGGGCGATTGCCCCAGTTCTTGCCCGCGGCACGGGGCTGGATGCAGGCATCGGTGCGACCATCGGCGCAAATCGGGTAGTCACCCTGCACCGTATTAGCCGGAACCGTCTGGACAACCGCACCGGACTGATAGCGGACGTTTGTGCTCGACGCCGACTGCGTAGTAGCACTGCGCTTGTTCATCTGCTGCGAAATCGACTGCCACGTCGCGGCACGCTGGGCCGGAACCATCTCGAAAATGGCCACACGTTGTTCGTCGGTAAGCTGCCACCAAGCCTCAGCCTGCATCGGCGTGAGGGTCCAGTAATAAGCCTGAACATCGGCGGGCCAGGCGTCGTAGGCCATGCGATTGGCATCGCTCCAGCCGTCATACATCGCCTGCTGCTGGGTGGTCAGTTCGACCTGCATTTCCATGTGGTCGTCGGCCATCGCGTTCGGGGCCATGGCCATTGCGGTCGCTGCGGCGACACTCGTCATCAGAAGCTTTTTCATCACAAAGTTCCTCTCGATTGGGTATGTGCCTGAGAAACGGGACCCTTCGTCGCAAGGTTCCATCGATTCCGTTAGTCGAGCCCTTGCCGCGACGAACCGTGTTCCCTAGCTGTTCGCCTGTGAACGAGATTTCCCCCAATTCCCCCGAAAGCGAGATCAGCGATGGCGAGCGCGCCTTCCTCACGCGGTTGAACCCGCCGCAGCGCGAGGCCGTGACCACGACGGACGGCCCCGTCCTGATGCTGGCGGGCGCGGGCACGGGGAAAACCGCCGCGCTCACCCACCGGCTCGCCTACCTCGTCAACAAGCAGCTCGCCTGGCCGAGCGAGATCCTTTGCGTCACCTTCACCAACAAGGCGGCGCGCGAGATGCGCGAGCGGGTCGGGCAATTGCTGGGCGATCGGGTCGAGGGGATGCCGTGGCTCGGCACCTTCCACTCGATCGGGGCGAAAATGCTGCGTCGCCATGCCGAACTGGTCGGGCTCGAGAGCAATTTCACGATCATCGATACCGACGACCAGATCCGGCTGCTCAAGCAGCTGATCCAGCAGAACGATCTAGACGAGAAGCGCTGGCCCGCGCGCCAGCTCGCCGGGCTGATCGATCGCTGGAAGAATCGCGGGCTCAACCCGGTCGATATCGATGCGGCGGAAAGCGAAGCCTATGCCAACGGAAAGGGCCAGAAGTTCTACAAGCTCTATCAGGACCGGCTGAAAGCGCTGAATGCCTGCGATTTCGGCGATTTGCTGCTCCACATGCTCAACATCTTCCGCAAGGAACGCGAGGTGCTCGCGCTGTACCAGCAGCGCTTCAAGTATATCATGGTCGACGAGTATCAGGACACCAATGCGGTCCAGTACCTGTGGCTGCGGCTGCTCGCGCAGGAGCGCAAGAATATCTGCGTGGTGGGCGACGACGACCAGTCGATCTATTCCTGGCGCGGAGCAGAAGTTGCCAACATCCTGCGGTTCGAGAAGGACTTTCCCGGCTGCAAGGTCGTGAAGCTGGAGCAAAACTACCGCTCCACGCCGCACATCCTTGGTGCCGCGTCGGGCCTGATCCGCGCCAATAGCGAGCGGCACGAGAAGGATTTGTGGACCGAGGTCGACGCGGGCGAGAAAGTTCGCGTGATCGGCGTGTGGGACGGACCCGAGGAAGCCCGCCGCGTGGGCGAGGAGATCGAGCGGCTCGAAGGCGAAGGCGCCGATCTCAACAAGGTCGCGATCTTGGTGCGCGCACAATATCAGACACGCGAATTCGAAGATCGCTTCATCCAGATCGGGGTCAACTATCGCATCGTCGGCGGCTTCCGCTTCTACGAGCGCGCCGAAATCCGCGATGCGCTCGCTTACCTGCGTGTGATCGCACAGCCGCAGGACGACCTAGCCTTCGAGCGCATCTACAACCAGCCCAAACGCGGGCTCGGGGCGAAGACATTGGAAGCGATGCACCGACACGCCCGCGCCACCGGCATGTCGCTCGCCGCTGCCTCGCTCGACCTCGCCAATAGCGACGAGCTGCCCAAACGCGCGAGCGGCACGATCGCCGCGCTGCTGCGCGATTTCCTCCGCTGGCGGGAGATCAGCGAGCAGGTCCCGCCCGCCGACCTGCTCCGCACCGTGGTGCAGGAATCGGGCTATGAGGACATGCTCAACAAGGACCGCAGCGCCGAGGCTGCGGGGCGGCTCGAAAACCTCTCCGAACTCGCCCGCGCGATGGAGGATTACGACACGCTTGGCGATTTCCTCGAACATGTCGCGCTGGTGATGGACAACGATGCGTCGGACGAGGCCGAGAAGGTCACGATCATGACGATCCACGCCGCCAAGGGGCTCGAATTCGACAATCTATTCCTGCCCGGCTGGGAGGAAGGCGTGTTCCCTTCGCAGCGCTCGCTCGATGAGGGCGGATTGGCGAGCCTCGAGGAGGAACGCCGCCTCGCCTATGTCGCGATCACCCGCGCGCGGCGCCGCTGCACGATCGTCCACGCCGCCAATCGCCGTATCTACGGCCAGTGGACCAGTTCGATCCCCTCGCGCTTTGTCGACGAATTGCCCGACGAGCATGTCGACAGCGAAACCACCCTGACCGGGGGCGCTTCGATGTGGCGCGCCAATTTCTCCGAGCGCGACGATCCCTTCGCGCATGTCGCGCGCGACGCCCCCGGACGCGCCGGGTCTCGCGGCCCGGGCTGGCAGCGCGCGGTGGCAAGCGGTTACGACGCCGCGCCCAAGCGCCTGCCCGAACCAAAGCGCAGCGCCGCCAGCTTCGCCGCCAAGCCGCGCACCGACATCGCGATCGGCGACCGCGTGTTCCACGACAAGTTCGGCTATGGCGAAGTGCTCGGACAGGAAGGCAACAAGCTCGAGATCGAATTCGAGAAGGCCGGGACCAAGCGCGTGATCGACAGCTTCGTCAGCGCGGCCTGATCAGGCAGTCGCCGTCTCTGCGTTTTCAGGCACGAGATGTGAGTCACGCACAAATGGCCGCGCCAGTTCGCCGACCAATCCGCGCGATCCGCCGCACACTCCGGTGGCGCAATTCAGATACGGTTGTGGGTCGACATATGTGCCGAACAGCCGGTCCCACAGCGTCAGCGTGTTGCCGTAATTCGCGCCGCACAGCACCAGATCGTCGATATGGTGCAGGCGATGCGCGGCAGGTGACATCAGCACCTTGCCGAGCGGGCCGAGCGTCCACGGCACGTCGGCGTGTATGAAGAAGCCCCACCAGCTGCGGATCACCGCCGCCAGCGCGATCGCCCATAGCGGCAGGCCGATCAACAGCAGCGGCAAATGGTCGACGACGGCGGAGAGGAGCTTGGCCAGCGGGTGCTTGCGCAGCAGCGTGAACCAGGTGATCGTCTCGTCCGAATGATGCACCGCGTGGATCGGCCACCACAGGCGATGGTGTTCGAGCCGGTGCCTCCAGTAGATGGTGAATTCAGCCAGCAGGAAAGCCGCCACTCCGGCGAAGGCGGCAGGCACTACATCCCAGAAGTTCGCGAGGCCCGGAAACAGGCCCATCTGCGCCTCGAGCCACGCCTTGGGCAGGACAATGAACGGCGCGAGGAACACGCTGTTGAGCGCAACCAAGCCGATATTGGTCATCGTCTCGCGCTGCGATCGGCGCATCGCCGCAATAATTGCGCGGCGTTTCACGAGCACGGCCAGCAGCGCGAACGCCGCCATGACCGGCAGCAGCTCGTGCGCGAGATCGTAGGTATGATGGGCCCAGGCCTGCATGTGGCCGAGACTATCCCGAGAATGGCTAAGGACGCCTTAAGGCGTTCCCTTCGAAACCGGGTCAGGTCGCCGAATGGTCAAGGAAGGACGGTCGCGGTCCTTCCCACTCGCCCGCTTTCGCCTTGGGCTCGCTATCCTTGCGCGGTTTGCGACCCTTCGACGCGGGTTTATCGGCTTTTGCCGGTCTTTCGTCTGCCACAGGCTTTTCGTCCGCCGCGGGCTTTCCGGTCCTGCTCTTGGGTGAGCGATCGTCCCGCTCCGGCTGCGCGGCATCGTCGCGCGACTTGCCGCCACGGCGAGCCTTGCGCGCTGGCTTGTCGTCCTTCGGCTCTTCCCCGCTTGCGTCATCCTGCTTGCTGTCGCCGCCCGAGACCTTGAACACCTCGATCTTCTGGTTGGTGAGCTTCTCGACGTTGGCGATCGCCTCGGCGTCCTCGGGCGTCACGAAAGTGAACGCGCGGCCCTTGGCCCCGGCGCGACCGGTGCGCCCGACACGGTGGACGTAGTCGTCCGGATGCCACGGTGTGTCGTAATTGAATACGTGGCTGACGTCTTTCACGTCGAGCCCGCGCGCGGCAACATCGGACGCCACGAGCACGGTGATCTCACCCGCCTTGAAGCGCGCAAGCTCCTTGTTGCGCGAAGCCTGGTCCATGTCGCCTTGGATCTGGCCCGCGGCAAAGCCAGCCTTCTCGAGATCCTTTGACAGGTCGCGAACGGTCGTCTTGCGATTGGCGAAGACGATCGCGGTCTGCACGTTGTCATTATTGAGGAAGTAGCGCAGCGCCTCGCGCTTCTGCCGGTTGGTACACAGCACCTTGTACTGCTGGATATTGACGTTGGTCGAGGCCGGGCGTGCGACCTCGATCGCCTTTGGGTTCGACAGGAACTTGTCGGCCAGCTTCTTGATCGGGGGCGGCATCGTCGCGCTGAACAGCAGCGTCTGGCGCTGGTCAGGCAATTTCGAGCAGATTTCCTCGATATCGGGGATGAAGCCCATGTCGAGCATCCGGTCGGCTTCGTCGATCACGAGCAATTCGCAGCCGGTGAGCAGGATCTTGCCGCGTTCGAACAGGTCCATCAGGCGACCCGGGGTCGCGATCAGCACGTCGACGCCCTCGTCGAGCGCCTTGACCTGGTCGCCCATCTGCACCCCGCCGATAAGCAGCGCGAGCTTGAGGTCGTGGTTCTTGCCGTATTTCTCGAAATTCTCGGCGACCTGTGCGGCAAGTTCGCGCGTCGGTTCGAGAATTAGCGAGCGCGGCATTCGCATGCGGCGGCGACCATTTGCGAGGATATCGATCATCGGCAGCACGAAGCTGGCGGTCTTGCCCGTGCCGGTCTGCGCCACCGCGATCAGGTCGCGCATCATTTGTACCTGGGGGATGGCTTCGGCCTGGATAGGCGTCGGCTCGGTGTAGCCGGCATCGTGGACGGCGCTCAGAAGCTCTTCGGAAAGGCCGAGATCGGCAAATTTCATATCTGTCTGTAATTCCCGCTGGGAGGACGGCGCGGGGTCGCGCGGTCGCTCACTGCGCCCCTAAGGGGAAAACGGCGAAAAAATCAAGCTGAGCCTCAGTCCTCGACGGGGACGAGCGCCTGCCACGACTTGACCTTGCACTTCGCTCCGACCCGCGACTGCAGCCGATCGCGATCGACGCACAGCAGCTTGTCCTCCTGCGGGGCGACGTAAAAGCCGGCATAGAAATCGCGTGCGCGGCACGCATTTTCCAGCGCGGCGAGCACGATCCGGCGATCGCGCAGGTAGAGCAGCAGCCCGTTGTTGCGCGTGACCTGGACCCCGGCGACGCTTTCGAGCGGCAGGCAGCGATCGATCGGCACGCCGCGCATCTCGCGGCTCATCGGTGCGGTCGGCAGCGCCGATAGCAATTGCGATCCCCCGCGTCGCGGGCGGATACGGATCGTGATCCGCCCCTCGACCCGGCTCTGGTAACGTGGCGCAGGCAGCATCCCGCCCGGTTCGGGCGCGAGCGACATCGGTGCGCTGCGCGGTGCGTCGACCGACCGCGCGCCCGTGTCTTCGCCGACCGGTGTGGCGAGCGTCAGCAGCATGGTTCCGATATGAGCGGCGAGGCCGAGCATGGCGCGAAGGGTGTGTCCCTCTCGATTGGCAGTGTCGCCGGATCCGTGGTCCCGGCAGGCTTGCGGCGCGAATGGCCCGAACTGATTGAATAGGGGCTTAATTGACGCGCTCGGTCAAGGTCGGCGCGCGATTTGAGGCTGGTATTTGCCCGTCTTGCCGTGCGAAAAGATGCAGATGGGCAACAGTTCGACCTTTCTCGACGCCGCACGCGAACTCCTTGGCGATCGCGGTCTCACCACCGATCCGGAACTGGTCAAGCCTTGGCTGACCGATTGGCGCGGACGCTATCACGGCGCGGCGCTGGCACTCGCCTCTCCCGCCACCACCGACGAGGTCGCCGCGCTGGTGCGGTTGGCACGTGAACACGGAGTGCCGATCGTCCCACAGGGCGGAAACAGCGGCATGTGCGGCGGCGCGACCCCCGATCCGAGCGGTAAGGCAATCCTCCTCTCGCTGCGCCGGATGGATGCGGTGCGCGACTTCGATCCAGCACTGCGCCGGATCACCTGCGATGCCGGACTGGTGCTTCAGACCTTGCACGAGCGGGTCGCGGAGGAAGGACTCAGATTTCCGCTAACCCTCGGGGGCAAGGGCTCTGCGACGGTCGGCGGACTGGTCGCCACCAATGCGGGCGGAACGCAGGTGCTGCGGCACGGCACGATGCGCGCCCTGGTTCTAGGGCTTGAGGTCGTGACGCCGCTAGGAGAGGTATTTTCCGATCTCGCACCACTCAAGAAGGACAATCGCGGGTTCGATCTGAAGCAACTTTTTATCGGATCCGAAGGCACGCTCGGGATCGTGACCGGGGCGACGCTGGCGCTGGTGCCAGCCGTAGCCGAGCGCGTGGTCGCCTGGGTCGGGCTCGACAGTCTCGAAAACGCTCGCGCATTGCTGCTCACCTGTCAGGGCAGGCTGGGCGGCGAGCTCGAGGGCTTCGAGGTCCTGCCTGAGCACTGCCTCGCCGCGGTCGTCGACCACCTGCCCGATGCCCGCCGTCCGCTGGGCGAACCGCAGCCCTGGAATGCGCTGGTCGAACTGGCGCTCGAGGACAAGGCCGCAGTCGCCGATGCGCGCGAAGCGCTCGAGACCGTGCTCGCCGATGCACTCGAAAGCGGGCTGATCGCCGATGCCGTGATTGCTGCCAATGAAGGCCAGGCGGAGGATTTCTGGCAATTGCGCGACACGATCGCCCCGGCCGAAAAGGCGCTCGGCCCCGCCGTGCAGCACGATATCTCGATCCCCGAAGCGCAGATGCCTGCCTTCCTGGCCTCCATCGCGCCCGAGATCGAACGAGATTATCCAGGCACCAAGGCGGTCGGCTTCGGCCATCTGGGGGACGGCAACATCCATTTTCACGTGCTCGCGCCGCCCGGAGCGGCACCGGCTTGGATTGAGGAAGAAGGGCAGGAGATCAGCGCGCAGGTTTACGAGCGCGTGACCGAATGGGGTGGCTCGATCTCCGCCGAACACGGCATTGGGCAAGCCAAGTTGGGCGAGCTTGCGCGTCTGGCAGACCCCGCGCGACTCGATCTCCTGCGCCGCGTAAAGTCGGCACTCGATCCGGATGGATTGCTCAACCCCGGCAAGCTCGTGACACCTACCCCGTAAGCCTTGCGAAAAGAGTGTCTCCTGCGTAAAGCCCGCGGCCATTGCCGCGTCCGTGTCCGCCTGGGTGCGCCGCGCAACCGACATTCCATTTCCGATCCGGAGACAGACCGATGGCCAGCGCGCCGCAAAACAGCCTACCCCTGTTCTACAACGACCTCATGCCGCTCAACAGTCGCGACCACGCGAACTGGAAGGCCAAGGAAACCGATGCCCTGCCGTGGCTCGCCACCGCCAATGCGATCCCGCTGACCATCGACGAATTCCCGCTCGCCCAGCGCTATCTCCCGATCGTGTTTTCTTCGGGCGACAACCCGATCCCGCTCGGCCTGATGGGCCTCAACGAAGGCGTGAACGTCTATGTCGACAGCGACGGCCGCGTCACCGGCCCGACCTACGTTCCGGCCTATGTCCGCCGTTATCCGTTCATGCTCACCAAGCTGACGCCAGACGCGACCGACCTTTCGCTCTGCTTCGACCCGACTTCGGGCCTGATTGGTGAATTCGAGGAAGGCCATGCCCTGTTCGACGGCGACAAGCCGGCCGAAGCGGTCGAGCGCACGCTCAATTTCTGCGAGCAGTTCGACCAGGCCGCGCAGCGCACCAAGATGGCGATGGACGAATTCAAGAAGCACGACCTGATCATGGACGGCGAGGTCTCGATCGAACATAATCAGAGCGAACAGCCGTTCGTCTATCGCGGCTTCGGCATGATCAACGAGGAAAAACTGCGCGAGCTCGATGCCGAAACGGTCAAGCAGTTCAACCAGAACGGACTCCTCGCGCTGATGCATGCCCACCTGTTCTCGCTCAACATGACGCGCGAAATCTTCGGAATGCAGGTCCAGCAGGGCAAGGGCCCGGTCAGCCAGCAGGCCGCGACCGACGTCCAGGCCGATGCCCCGGCAGCCGCCGAAACGGCGAAGCCCAAAAAGAAGAAGAAGTAACTTCGTAATCGTTTCGCGAACGGGGCGGGCGGTCTTGAAACCGCCCGCCCCGTTTCTATTTGGGATTCAGCCCGCCGGTACTTCCCCCTCTTCACCGGTCGGGCGGATGCGCTTCTTCGCGCATCTCCTCCCTGAACCTGGCCATCCCGCACCCCCTCGCGGGATGGCCATTTTTTTGGTTGTTACTCGGCGGCCTCGCGCCGCGGCCCGCGCTCGCCCGCGCATTCGGCCACCGCCGAGGCGAGCGCTCGGACCAGTCCCGCGAGTCGCTCGACCAGCGAATCGCAGCCCGCTCCCGGCGCGTCGAGCGCCTCGTCGAGATAGAGGCTCCGATCGACCTCGAGCTGAATCGCATGGAGACCGCGCGCCGGTGCGCCGTGGCGTTCGAGCACATAGCCCCCGGCATAGGGCCGGTTGTGCGCGACCGGCACGCCTTCGCGCGCGAAATAAGCGAAGGCCGCCGCTGGTAGCGCGGCGTCGGACGACGCACCGAACCGATCGCCGATCACGTATTTCGCCGGCGCCCAGCTCCCGCTCGACCGCAGCGGCGGCATCGAATGCAGGTCCAGCAGCAGGGCCGCCCCCCACCTTTGGCGAATCGACAGCAACGCATCCCCGAGTGCCGCGTGATAGGGCCGATGGACCGTCTCCAGCCGGGCCTCAATTTCACCAGCTTCCATAGGCCTGCGCCAGATATCTCCCAATCCTTGGAGGCGGCGCGGGATCAGGCCCAGCCCGCTATGTGCGCGATGGCCGTGGCGCGAAACCCGGTTCAGGTCGGGCTTCGGTCCCGTCACCATGCCCCAATCGACGTCGCTTTCGGCACGGTTGAGGTCGATCATCGCGCGCGGTGTGCGGGCGACCAGCAGCGGTGCTCCGGTTTGCGCCGCGACGCGCTCGCCGATGAGGTCGATGTGACGGTCCTCGATCCGCTTCATGGTGAAGGCAGGATCGCGCATCGCGTCCCGCAGGGCGGCCGGATAATCGCGTCCGCCATGAGGCACCGCGATCAGCACCGGCACATTGGCGGTGGTGGCGTTTTCGAGCCGGAACGCCGTTTTTTCCGGCGGGGAATATTCGTCCTGCATCGACCAGTTACTGCCGTCCCAGCCGGGGACAGTCAAACTTCCGAAACCATGACACCGCTGGCTTTTCTTAAGACCATGTGTGTATGTGCGTCGCAATCCGGGGGACGATCTCGCCCGTGCAAAGGAAGTGAAATGCCCGATATCCGTATCCTGCTGGCCGAAGACGAAGAGGCGATGCGCGCCTATCTCCACCGGGCGCTCGAGAAAGCCGGCTACGAGGTGGTTTCGGTCGATCGGGGCACCGACGCGCTCCCGAAGCTTGAGGAAGAGCATTTCGACCTGCTGCTTTCGGATATCGTGATGCCCGAAATGGACGGCATCGAGTTGGCCCAGCGCGCCGCCGAGATCAGCCCGCGCACCAAGGTAATGTTCATCACCGGCTTCGCCGCGGTCACGCTGAAAGCGGCCAAGGAAGCGCCGCAGGCCAAGCTTTTGTCGAAGCCGTTCCACCTGCGCGACCTGGTGCTCGAAGTCGAACGCCTGTTCGAGAATTCGAAAAAGGCCAATGGCTGACGATTAGTCCCTTGCGGAAGCACGGGACGCTCGCTAAATGGCCGCCTCCCGCGACGAGCGGGACAGCTCGATAGTGTGGGCGTATAGCTCAGTGGTAGAGCACTGTGTTGACATCGCAGGGGTCGGAAGTTCAACTCTTCCTACGCCCACCATTCGAGAACGAGACCCCGCCCATGTGGCGGGGTTTTTCGTTCCGGCCGCCTATTTCCCCTTCCATTCGGGCTTGCGCTTCTCGGCGAAGGCCGCGGCACCTTCGCGCGCATCCTCGCTGATGAAGACCGGCGCGACATATTGCTGCTGCTTGGTCCACATCTCGTCGTCGGTCCACGTATGCGAATCGCGGATCACGCCCTTCGACGCGGCCAGCGCGAGCGGCCCGTTGGCAGCGATCTTTGCCGCGAGTTCCTTTGCCGCGTCGAGCGAAGGCCCTTCGCTCACCCGATTGATGAAACCGAGTTCGTATGCGCGTGCCGCGCTGATGAAATCGCCGGTCAGCGCGAGCTCCATCGCGATTCGCCACGGCATCTGGCGCGGGAGCCGGATCAGCCCCCCCGCCGCCGCTGCGAGACCGCGCTTGGCCTCGGGAATGCCGAACTGCGCCTTGTCGTTGGCAACGATCAGATCGCAGGACAACGCCAGTTCCATGCCACCCGCCAGCGCATAGCCGTCCACCGCCGCGATCAGCGGTTTCTTCGGGGTCCATTGGCTCAACCCGCCGAAGCCGCGATTCTCGACGAACGGCGATTCGCCCTTGAGGAAGCCCTTGAGATCCATCCCCGAGCAGAATGTGCCGCCCGCGCCGGTCAGAATGCCGACTGCGATTGCGTCGTCGGCCTCGAGATCGTCCATCGCTGCGCTGATCGATTCTGCCGCGCTCTTGTTCATCGCATTCTTGGCTTCGGGGCGGTTGATCGTCACCACCATCACGCCGTCGGATTTCTCGACCAGGACTTCTTCGCTCATTGCTTGCGCCTCTCGTGTTTTAATCGTTTGGTTAAGACGTTTGGCGATCCGTCCCGATTGTGTCCAGCCCCGCCCTGTCCGGCCGCTCTCCTTGCACCGCACACGCCCTCTGCTAAGAGGCGCGCAACACAAGCACCCTCCCGAACAGACAGGACAATCATGGCGAAGATCAAGGTAGCGAACCCGATCGTCGAACTCGACGGCGACGAGATGACGAAAATCATCTGGCAGTGGATCCGTGAGCGGCTGATCCAGCCCTATCTCGACGTCGAGCTCAAATATTACGACCTTTCGATCGAGAGCCGCGACGCGACCGACGACCAGATCACCGTCGATGCCGCCAACGCCATCAAGCAGTACGGCGTCGGCGTGAAATGCGCCACGATCACGCCCGACGAAGCCCGCGTCGAGGAGTTCGACCTCAAGAAGATGTGGGTCAGCCCCAACGGCACGATCCGCAACATCCTCGGCGGAGTGGTCTTCCGCGAGCCGATCGTGATCGACAACGTGCCGCGCCTGGTACCCGGCTGGACCGACCCGATCGTCGTCGGCCGCCACGCCTTCGGCGACCAGTACCGTGCCAAGGACACGCTGATCCCCGGCCCGGGCAAGCTGCGCCTCGTCTTCGACGGCGCAGACGGCGAGAAGATCGATATCGACGTGTTCGAGTTCGAAAGCTCGGGCGTCGCGATGGCGATGTACAATCTCGACGATTCGATCCGCGACTTCGCACGCGCTTCGATGAATTACGGCCTCGATCGCGGCTGGCCGGTCTACCTCTCAACCAAGAACACCATCCTCAAGAAGTATGACGGTCGCTTCAAGGACCTGTTCCAGCAGGTCTTCGACGAGGAATTCGCCGACAAGTTCGCCGAAGCCGGTATCACCTACGAACACCGCCTGATCGACGACATGGTCGCCGCGGCGATGAAGTGGAGCGGCAAATTCGTCTGGGCCTGCAAGAATTACGACGGCGACGTCCAGTCGGACACCGTGGCACAGGGCTTCGGCTCGCTCGGCCTTATGACCTCGGTGCTGATGACCCCCGACGGCAAGACGGTCGAAGCCGAAGCCGCGCACGGCACGGTGACGCGTCACTACCGCCAGCACCAGCAGGGCAAGGCGACCTCGACCAACCCGATCGCCAGCATTTTCGCTTGGACCCGCGGCCTGATGTATCGCGGCAAGTTCGACAATACGCCCGACGTCGTGAAGTTCGCCGAGACGCTCGAGCGGGTCTGCATCCAGACCGTCGAGAACGGCAACATGACCAAGGACCTCGCGCTGCTGATCGGCCCGGACCAGAACTGGATGACAACCGAACAGTTCTTCGAGGCGATCGTAAGCGGCCTCGAAGCCGAAATGGCGAACTGGGGCTGAAACCCAAACGCGGCTGGCACATTGAGCTAGCAAGGCTGGATCTCATCGGGGTCGGCTCGCGCCGGCCCCGATTTGCATTTGCGGCAGAGACAAGCGACGGGGACACATGGCCAAGCAACCGCAGAAGAAGCGCATCACCCGCCGCAAGGGCACCGAGAAGTTCGGACGGCGCCGGCTCGAGGTCCGCAACGCGATGATCAAGGACATCCGCGGCATCGCGGACCTCGTCCGACGCGTCTACGAGGACATGCCGGCCTACACTCACGGCGAGATCCGGGGGCAGATCAACAATTTCAGGGAGGGCTGCTTCGTCGCGCTGCTCGACGACGAAGTGGTCGGCTATTGCGCGACCATGCAGCTCGCCGAGGCGATCGCCTTCCAGCCGCACGATTGGGACGAGATTACCGGCAACGGCTATGGCAGCCGCCACGATCCGACCGGAGACTGGCTCTACGGCTACGAAATGTGTGTCGATCCCAAGGTACGCGGTGTGCGGATCGGGCGCCGGCTCTACGAGGAACGCCGCGCGCTGGCCGAGGATCGCGACCTGACCGGAATCGTCTTCGCCGGGCGGATGCCGCACTACCGCCGCAACCGCCGCAAGGTGGACGGACCGCAGGATTACTTGGAGCAGGTCCAGGCCGGAAAGCTCCACGATCCGGTACTGCGTTTCCAGCTCGCCAACGGGTTCGAGCCCGAGCGGGTGATGGAAAACTACCTGCCCGAGGACAAAGCGTCAGCCGCCAACGCCGTGATGATGGTGTGGCGCAACCCCTATGTCGAGCGCGATCAGCCGGTGAAGATGCGCCTGCCGCGCGGGGTCGAGGCAGTGCGCGTCGCGACTTGCCAGCTGCAGGCGCGCGCGGTGGCAGATTACGACGAGTTCCTGCGGGCGATCCGGTATTTCGTCGATGTCGCGAGCGATTACGAAAGCGACTTCATCGTTTTTCCCGAGCTCTTCACGCTGATGCTGCTCAGTTTCGAGGAAAAGGAACTCTCGCCTGTCGAGGCGATCGAGCGGCTCTCGGAATATACGCCACGCCTGCGCAGCGACATTTCCGATATGGCGATGCGCTACAACATCAACATCATCGCCGGTTCGCATCCCACGCGAATGGAAGACGGCGACATCCACAACATCGCCTATATCTGCCTGCGCGACGGTTCGGTCCACGTGCAGGAGAAGATCCATCCCACGCCCAACGAGCGCTATTGGTGGAACATCAAGGGCGGCGACAGCGTCGAGGTGATCCAGACCGATTGCGGTCCGATCGGGGTGCAGATCTGCTACGACAGCGAATTCCCCGAACTGACGCGCCGCCTCGCCGACGAGGGCGCGCGGATAATTTTCGTACCGTTCTGCACCGACAGCCGGCAGGGTTACCTGAGGGTGCGCTATTGCGCGCAAGCCCGCGCGATCGAGAACCAGTGCTACGTCGTCCTCTCGGGCAATGTCGGCAATCTGCCCAATGTCGCCAATATGGACATCCAGTATGCGCAGAGCTGCATCCTGACCCCCTGCGACTTCCCCTTCGCGCGCGACGGGATCGCGGCCGAGGCAACCGAGAACGTCGAGACGCTGACGATCAGCGACATCAACCTCGCCGACCTCAGCTGGGCACGCGCCGAAGGCACGGTGCGCAACCTCGCCGATCGCCGGTTCGATCTCTACCGCATCGAGTGGGACGAGGACGGCAAGCACCCGGGCAAGCCGCGCCCGCGCCGCGAGCCGCTCGGCCCGACCGGCCCGGGCGGGGGCTAACCCGGTATCGGCGCGTGACACGGCGCCGCGCCCTCGCCTAGAGACTCGTCATGGCCGAAGCCAATTTCGCCTCCCCTGCCCTGAACGACGCGCTGGTGATCCTCGGCGCGGCGGGGATCGTGATTCCGGTCTTCACCCGCTTCCGCATCACTCCGGTGATCGGGTTCATCCTCGTTGGCGTGCTGGTCGGCCCCTACGGGCTCGGCGCGCTCGCCTTCGATTACAAGTGGCTCGATTTCGTCACCATTTCGGATCCCGAGCGACTGGAGCCTTTCGCCGAGCTCGGCATCATCCTGCTGCTGTTTTCCATCGGTCTCGAATTGTCGTTTGGGCGACTATGGAGCCTGCGCAAGCTGGTCTTCGGACTTGGCTCGCTCGAACTGCTGATCGGCGGCGCGATCATGGCCGCTGCGCTGGCTATGATCGGCCAGTACTGGAGCGGCGCGATCGCGCTGGGCCTCGCGCTCGCGATGTCGTCGACCGCGCTGTGCCTGCCGATCGCGGGCACCAAGACGCCGGTGGGGCGTGCCGCGCTGTCGATGCTGCTGTTCGAAGATATCGCGCTCGTCCCGATCATCTTCCTGCTCGGCGTGCTCGGTCCTGCCGCGAGCGCCGAGGACGGTGCGTCGGTCGTCACGCTGCTGTGGCAGGGCGCGGCGGTCATCGCAGTCCTCATGATCGGGGGACGCTTCCTCCTGCCCAGACTGTTTGCCCAGGCCGCGCGGACCAAGCAGCCCGAGAACTTCCTTGCCGCTACTTTGCTGGTGGTGATCGCCGCGGCGCTCGCGACGGCCGCAGTAGGTCTGTCGCCGATCGTCGGCGCACTGATCGCGGGCATCCTGATCGCCGAAACCGAATATCATGGCGAGGTTGAAACCATCACCGAACCCTTCAAGGGGCTCGCGCTCGGAATCTTTATCCTCACCATTGGAATGAGCATCGATTTGCGCGTGATCGGCGAGATCATCGGGGAAGTCCTGCTCGCGGTCGTGCTGGTGCTCGTCTTCAAGGCCATTCTAACCGGGCTCCTGTTGCGCTCGATGGGCGCGCGCCGAGGTACCGCGGCCGAGACCGGGATCCTGATGGCGAGCCCGTCGGAAACCACGCTGATCGTGCTCGCCGCGGCGACCAGCGCGCAATTGATCCAGCCCGGTACCGCGCAGTTCTGGCAGATCGTCTGCGCGATCGGGCTCACCGTTACGCCATTGCTCGCGCGGCTCGGCCGCTTGGTCGCACGCCGGATCGAGGTCCCCGAATCGCTCGACCGGCTTCCCGGCGAGGTCGATCACGCCGTTCCGCGGACGATCATTGTCGGCTTCGGTCGCGTCGGCCGGCTCGTAGCGGACATGCTCACCTCGCACGACCAGTCCTATGTCGCGATCGACGCCGATGCCGATCTGATCGCCTATTACCGCAAGCAGGGTTACGATGCGGTGTTCGCCGATGCGATCCGCGGCGATGCGCTCGACCGGCTCGGCATCGAAACCGCGCCGGCTGTCATCCTGACCATGGACGAACCGGTGCTCGCGCAGCGCATGGTGAAGAAGCTGCGCAAGGCGCATCCCGACCTCCCCATCATCGCCCGCGCGCGCGACGAGGAGCACTCGATCGCGCTCTACAAGGCGGGCGCGAGCCACGCCGTGCCCGAAACTCTCGAAAGCTCGCTGCAATTGTCCGAAGCGGTGCTGGTCGATCTCGGAGTCGCGATGGGTCCGGTGATCGCCTCGATTCACGAAAAGCGCGACGAACTGCGCGAGCAGATCATGCGCGAGGGCGAACTGGAAACAAAACCGCGCCTGCGCTCGAGCAGCCTAAGGGGTAGCTAGGATTCGGACCTTATCTCCGCCCCACCCGTTGGTGGGAAAAGGAGAGAATTCATGTCCAACCCCGATAAAGACCCGACCAAGCCGACCCCGAACGACGAGAAGTTCAAGCCGCAGAACGTGGCTGATCCGCAGTCGACGGTAGAGCCGCCCAGCCGTGATGCCGACAAACCAGCCAACAGCGACGGCAAGGATATTCCGGCCGGTTCGCAGGCCGACATTGCCGGCAAGAGCCGTAATCGCGTCTGAGGATTAGCCGGCGAGTGCCTGGCGCACCGCATCGAGCGCTGCGTCGGCCTTGCCGCCATCGGGGCCGCCGCCCTGCGCCATGTCGGGGCGACCGCCACCACCCTTCCCGCCAAGCGCTTCGACGCCCGCGCGCACGAGCGCGACGGCGTCGAACCGAGCGGTGAGATCGTCGGTCACGGCGACGGCGAATGCCGCCCGACCGTCATTGACCGCGACCACAGCCGCGACTCCAGATCCGACCCGCGCCTTTTCACCATCGAGTAGAGGCCGCAATTCCTTCGGATCGAGCCCCTCGATCACCTTACCGCTGAAAGTCACGTCGCCGATCGTCTCGTCGGCGGGCGCCTCGGCCTGACCGCCGCCCCCGGCGAGTGCGAGTTCGCGCTTGGCATCGGCGAGCTCGCGTTCGAGCGCCTTGCGCTCACTGACCAGTACGGCGACCCGCGCTTCAACCTCTTCCGGATTCGTCTTGAGCGTTCCGGCAACCGCTTTCAGCGCCTCCTCGCGCGCGACCAGCCACTTCCTGGCGGCCTCGCCAGTCAGCGCCTCGATCCGGCGCACGCCAGAGCTGACTGCAGATTCGGACACGATCCGGAACAGGCCGATATCGCCCATCGCGTCGACATGGGTACCGCCGCACAGCTCGACCGAATAATTGCGTCCCGAGCCCTGCCAGTCGGAACGCCCCATCGACAGAACGCGCACCTCGTCGCCGTATTTCTCGCCGAACAGGGCCAATGCACCCGCCTCGACCGCGTCGTCGGGGCTCATCAGCCGCGTGCCGACCTTCTCGTTGTGCCGGATCTCGGCGTTCACCTCGGCCTCGATGTCGGAGATTTCCTCATCCGACAGCGGCTTGGGATGCGAGAAATCGAACCGCAGCCGATCCGCCGCGACCAGCGAGCCCTTCTGCGTGACGTGCTCGCCGAGCCGGTTGCGCAGCGCGGCATGGACGAGATGCGTGGCCGAATGATTGGCCTTGATCGCTTCGCGTCGCTCGGCGTCGACATCGAGATGGACTTCGTCGCCGACCGCGACCTTGCCGACGCGGATCGTCGCATGGTGCGCGTGGAGACGACCGAGCGGTTTGGTCGTCGTCGAAATTTCGGCTTTGAGACCATCGGCCGAGGTGATCGAACCGGCATCGCCGGTCTGACCGCCGCTTTCGCCGTAGAACGGGGTCTGGTTGGTGAGGATGACGACCTCTTCGCCCTCGTCTGCCTGTCTTACCTCTGCGCCGTCCTTGATGATCGCGACGACCCGGCCCTCACCTACGGTCGCATTGTAGCCGGTGAACTCGGTGCCGCCCTCGCGCTCGGCGATGTCGAACCAGACTTCGCTGTCGGCAGCCTGGCCCGAGCCTTTCCATGCCGCGCGCGCCGCTTCCTTCTGCTGCGCCATCGCGGCATCGAAGGCTGCGCGATCGACCCCGATGTCGCGGCTGCGGAGTGCGTCTTCGGTCAAATCGTATGGGAAGCCGTAAGTGTCATACAGCTTGAACGCGGTCTCGCCCGGCAGTTCGTCACCCTCGCCCAGATCACCGGTCGCCTCGTCGAGCAGCTTGAGGCCCTTGTCGAGCGTCCGCCGGAACTGCGTTTCCTCGCGCTCGAGCGTCTCTGCGATCAGCGCCTGCGCGCGGGTCAGTTCGGGATAGGCCTGGCCCATTTCGGTGACGAGCGCGGGGAGCAGACGGTGCATCAGCGGATCGTTCGCGCCAAGCAGGTGCGCATGGCGCATCGCGCGGCGCATGATCCGGCGCAGCACGTAACCGCGCCCCTCGTTCGAGGGCAGCACGCCGTCGGCGATCAGGAAGCTGGTCGAGCGGAGGTGATCTGCGATGACACGATGGCTTGCCTGACGTTCGCCCTCGGCCGCAACGCCGGTGAGGCTTTCGGACGCTCCGATCAGCGCCTTGAACGTGTCGGTATCGTAATTGTCGTGCACGCCCTGCATCACTGCGGCGATGCGTTCGATCCCCATGCCGGTATCGATCGAGGGGCTCGGCAAAGCACCGTCGATCTCGCCGCCCGACTGGACGAACTGCATGAAGACGAGGTTCCAGATCTCGACGAAGCGGTCACCGTCCTCCTCCGGCGATCCCGGCGGGCCACCGGCGATGTGATCGCCGTGGTCCCAGAAAATTTCCGAGCACGGGCCGCACGGGCCATCATCGCCCATCGCCCAGAAATTGTCCTTGGTCGCAATGTCGATGATGCGCTCATCGGGCAGGCCGGCGATCTTCTTCCACAGCGCGCGCGCCTCGTCGTCGGTGTGATAGACGGTAACCGTGAGGCGGTCCTTGGCGAGTCCCCATTCGCTGGTCAGCAGGGTCCAGGCATGCTCGATCGCCTGTTCCTTGAAATAGTCGCCGAACGAGAAATTGCCGAGCATCTCGAAGAAGGTATGGTGCCGAGCGGTATAGCCGACATTGTCGAGGTCGTTGTGCTTGCCGCCGGCGCGAACGCATTTCTGCGCGCTGGTGGCGCGCGGTGCAGGCGGGGTCTCGAGCCCGGTGAACACGTTCTTGAACGGCACCATGCCCGCATTGACGAACATCAGCGTCGGGTCGTTGTGCGGGACGAGTGGCGAGGACGGCCGCACGGCGTGATCGGCGGCGGCGAAATAGTCGAGGAAGGACTGCCGGATGTCGTTGGTCGATTGCATGCGAGTCCGATTAGGGGGAGAGCGCCGCAGCGACAAGCGGCTTGCGCCCCCTGCCCCCATCGGGATCTTCGCCCCGCCTGGGGTCAGGCTCGCGCGGTGACGATCCAGGCCGCCGCGGGCAAGGCGATCAGATCGCCATGAAGCCTCCGCGACAGCCAGTCGCGCAGCCGCAACAGCGCCGCTTCGCGCTCGCTGCCTTCGCGCTCGGCGATGGCCCGGGCGCCCGGACCGATGCGGGTGAAGAATTCGACCGCCTCGTCGAGCGCTTCGGGACCGCTCCCGCCGATGAAGGCGAAGTCCACCGCACGATGGGTCACGTCGTCCCATCCGGCCTGTTCGAGCAGCGCACGAACCGCCTCGGCATCGGCAAAGGCAAAGGGGCCCGGCTCGTCGATCGCGGCCGATTGCGGGCGATCGAACATTTCCGCCACCTCATTCGCCCATGGATTGAGCTCGGGTGCACGGAAGCAGGAGAAACAAAGCTGAGCGCCCGGCTGGGCGCCCTCGCGCAGGTTGACGAACGCGGCCGCCGGATCTGCGAAGAACATCACCCCGTGGCGCGAAACGAGCAGATCGGGATCGAAATCGCCCGCCCGCCAGACCTGCGCATCGGCAACCGTGAATTCGAGATTGTCGCGGTTGGCCGCCCGCTCGCGCGCCACCGCAATCAGGTCGGCCGAGATATCGAGGCCGATCACCTTGGCCGAAGGACGTTCGCGGGCCAGAGCGAGCGACAGCTCCCCCGCACCGCACCCGATATCGACGATACGGCGGCCACCGAGCGGGCGGATCGCATCGAGCAATTGCCCCGTCAGCCCGGACAGTGCCCGATCGGTGAGACGGTGGTTCTCCGCCCAGCTCGCGCCGACGCGGCCGGTCCAGTCTGCATTGCTCGTCATGGGTCGAACCTAGACGGACGATGACACGACGCAAGCCGCGCGGTTGAAAACCAAACGAAAACGGCCGGCGCTCCTCGGAAGAGCGCCGGCCGTTCGAAAGGATAGTAAGGTATTATTCGCCGTCGTCGGCGTCGGGACCGGTCATCATTTCCTCGGCCACCTCGTCTTCCTTGCCGCGGATCGCCGCCTCGAGCTTGGCGCAGACCTCGGGATTTTCCTTGAGGAAGTCCTTGGCGTTCTCGCGGCCCTGGCCGATGCGCACGCTGTCATAAGAGAACCAGGCGCCCGATTTCTCGACGATGCCGGCCTTGACCCCGAGATCGAGGATCTCGCCGATCTTGGAAATTCCCTCGCCATACATGATGTCGAATTCGACCTGCTTGAACGGCGGGGCAACCTTGTTCTTGACCACCTTCACCCGGGTCGAGTTGCCGACGACTTCGTCACGCTGCTTGATCTGGCCGGTGCGGCGGATGTCGAGCCGGACCGAGGCGTAGAACTTGAGCGCATTGCCGCCGGTGGTGGTCTCCGGATTGCCGTACATCACGCCGATCTTCATGCGCAGCTGGTTGATGAAGATCACCATGCACTTGGAGCGGTTGATCGAACCGGTGAGCTTGCGCAGGCTCTGCGACATCAGGCGGGCCTGGAGGCCGACATGGCTGTCGCCCATCTCGCCCTCGATCTCGGCGCGCGGCACCAGCGCGGCCACCGAGTCGACCACCAGCACGTCGACCGCGTTCGAGCGCACCAGCGTATCGGTGATTTCGAGCGCCTGCTCACCGGTATCGGGCTGCGAGACGATCAACTCGTCGATATCGACGCCCAGCTTCTTGGCATAGACCGGATCGAGCGCGTGTTCGGCATCGACGAAGGCTGCGGTGCCACCATTCTTCTGCGCTTCGGCGATGACATGCAGCGCCAGCGTCGTCTTCCCCGAGCTTTCCGGACCGTAGACCTCGATCACGCGGCCCTTGGGCAGGCCGCCGATGCCGAGCGCGATATCGAGGCCGAGCGAACCGGTGGAAATCGATTCGACGTTCATCGCCTCGCGCGAGCCGAGCTTCATCGCCGACCCCTTGCCGAAGGCGCGATCGATCTGCGCGAGTGCGGCGTCCAGCGCCTTTTGACGGTCCACGTTGCTATCCTTGTCCACGAGCTTCAAATTCGTACCTGCCATGACATGGTCTCCGTCGGTTCGCTAGGGTCGGTATCAACTCTTCAACGGGAGCCTGTGTACGCAGTTTGTTCCAAAAGAACAAGTGTGGAACAGAAATTTTCCTATCCGACCGGAAAGCCGGGCTTCCGCAGCGTCCCTGGAACAAGCAGTTGGGTCAGTCTGCGACCGGCCGTACCCGCCAGTCGACCTCGCGCGATCCGTTGGCCGGAACCGATATCTCGACGACTCGCTGGCCGTCGTCCAACACGGTCTCGATCCCTTCGAAACGCCACTGTGACGGCCAGCCGAGGCGGACGCGCACGGTAGCCGGAAAGGGATTCGCGTTCGTGAGCGTGGCGCGCATCTGGGTCCCGCGCGGCCCGCCCTTGCGCGGATCCGCGCCGCCGGTCCCGTGGCACTGGCCGAACACCTGCGCGCTGTCGCCGATCGTCAGTTCGACGTCCTGTCCCACGGCGTAGTCGCGCAGATTGCGGTCGGCGACGAGCAGTTCGCCGCGCGGACCGCGTTCGAAGATCGCGACCGTCCCGGTCGGCAAGGCGACGCCAAGTCCGCTGCCCTTTTCGTTCTCGGTCTCGAGCAGGATGCGCGCACCCTCGGGCGGACGTTCGCTCCATTGCCAGGGCCCGCAATCGAACTCGTAGGCGAGGCGTCCCTTGACGCCTTCTTCGCGCAGGAATGCGATCTGCTTGAGGCTTTGCGCCTTCACATCGACCGCGAACGGCACGCGGTAAAGCTTCAGGTCACCGAGATTTTCCTCGGCGGCCATGGGTGGCGGGGGTGGAGGTGGTGGCGGCGGCGCCATCGGTGGTGGAGGTGGAGGCGGCGGCGCGGCCTCGGCAAAGCGCGCGCCGGTGACAGTGATCATTCGATCGTCGTAGTAATCATCGTAGCGTGGGATCGGCGAACCCGTTGCCGTGCTGCCGATCGGATAGCATTCGAGACGCAGCGGGGTGGCGCGCGGCGGCGATGCCAGACGCTGGAAATCGCTGACGACATTCAGCCTGCCCGCAACCGCCATCAGGTCTGCACCGTCGAAGCTTTGGCCGTTATCGTTGAGGATCGTCAGCCAGCTGGTGAGATCGAAACTGACCGCGTCCTGGTCGCCGCCTTCGTCGAGGGTCGCGACATAGCTCGCTTCCCAGTCGAAGCCCCAGGAAAGGTAGGACAGCGTGACCGTGTAGGTCCCGCCGCGATCGTCGTGCGTGTCGATCGAAAAGATCGGCCGCGCCGAGAGCCCGTCGGGTACGCGATCGAAGGTGAGTTTCTCAGGCAGGCCCGAACAGCGCACCGCCTCGAACCCGTCCCCGGTCTCGAGGACGAGCCCGCCATCGGCGCGGGTGCGGACGATCGCGTCCTCGCTGCGCACCTCACCGCTCGCCGGATCGGTGCGCGTGATGGTGACGCGATTGCCAAGCGTGCCGTCGACCAGCGCGCCCGGGCTCAGCAGGTCGGCATTGCGGTTCTTCTCGATCGTTCCGCCGGGCAGGCCGGTAACGATCGCCGAAACCGCGACCATACCTTCGGCAACGCCCTCGAAGCGGATGCGAGATTCGCCGGGCGGCAGCGTGACGGTGCGCGTCTCCGAGATCATCGCGAAGCCGCGTGGGAGCTGCCGATCGAGCTGCTGGCCCAACTGGCGGTTGGGATCGCGATAGACCGTGACATCGATTTCGTTCGGCTCGGACGCATCGACGATCGCGCGATCCTGCGCGTGCACCGGCGCACCGGCGACGAGAACCGCCGTTATCGCCCCGAGGCTGGTTTTTCGAAGCAAGAGGCGCATCGCCCTGCCCCTTAAAACTTGGTCTCGTATGTCACGCGCACCACCCGCTCACCATTGGCCGGCACTCGCACGCTGTAGAGCCGGCGGTCGGCATTGAGCTGTTCGCCCTCGACATCTTCGGACACGACGCGGAAATCGCGCGCCCACCAATACTGATCGAGCCCGTACTGAATCATCTGCACCGTCACCGGTTCGGACTTCGCGTTGGTGAAGGTGTAGCGCATCGTGGTGCGGAAATACTCGACCTCTTCGTCGACCTCGACTTCTCGCACGACCTCGCCGTCCTCGATCACGCGATAGCGCGCGGTGCGTTCGTATTCGTCCGCCGAAATCTCCTCACGGCTTTCGACCTCGGCCTTCACGAACACGTCGAAGGCATCGCCGGTGACGAGCGACAGCGTGCTGCCCATCGGCGTGTGGCCGATGCGGTTCTCGCCGATATATTGCGGATTGCCCGCGGCATCGCGCTGGTAGAAGCGCACCGTACCGGCAGGCAAGGCATCGCCCAGGCCGCCGTCGCGGCTGGAGCTGAAACCGATCGCGGTCGCCGCAGGGCGAAAATCGTCGTCCGAGCGCAGCCACGAGGTGCCTATCGAATAGACCCGCTGCGCCGGAACGCGCGAAACGTCGAGGAAGCTCACCTGCTTTGTCTGCGCATTGGCGATCGTGGTCCGCTCGTCGAGCGGGTAGAGATAATAATCGCCCAGCCGCTCGCGATCGGCGGTCTGCGTGCCCGGACGCACCATGTCGCTGCGCGTACGCTGGCCAGCGCGCGACGGGTTGCCCGCCACCAGCAGCGTATCGGCATTGTGGAAGGTCGTGCCGGTATTGTTGGTCAGAGTGACCCAGCCCTGCATGTCGACCGTGCCGCTGGCTTCGTCGAACAGCGCAACATAGTCGGCTTCCCAGCCCAGCCCCGGCGTGAGGTAGCGTATCGAGGCATCGCGCGCGCCGACGCGGTTGCTGTCGAGCGTGACCGAAAGCGTCGGGCGCGCGCGCAAATTGGGCGGGACCTGGTCGAATACCACGCGCACCGGCAGGCCGTCATCGCGCAAGACCTCGATCCGGTTGCCGATCCGCACCACCACGCCGCCAGCGGTCGAGAGCACTTCGGCGCGTTCGCGCACTTCCTGTCCGGTCGCCGGGTTGGTGCGGACCAGCGTGACGGTGCTTCCGATCGCCTTTTCCATCAGCTTGGTCGGCGTCAGCAGGTCGAAATCGAAATTCTGCTCGACGATCGCGGTGCCCGGCGCCTCGAAGCTGAGCGTGGCGGGACGGATCTGTGCCGATACATCCGGAAATTCGATCCGCGTCCGCCCGCTTGGAATGTCGAGCCGGCGCACGTCCTGCACCAGCGCGTTCCCGTCTTGGTAGATGGTGACAGCGACGTCGCCCTGCGCGGTACGGTCTGGGGTCGGATCGGACGCATCGGCCTGTTGCGCAATTGCCGGTGTCGCGATCGCGGCCGAGGCCAGCAGGACGGTAAGAATGCTGTGGAATTTCATGCGATCACTTCCTCCCCAGAAACGAGTCGGGCTAGTGGATTGCACAATTCCAAGGGATTGGAAATTCCCGAGTTTCAGTCGGCTTCTGACACTAGCCTTCGCCGGCGTTCGATTCCGCCAGCACGTTCGCCACCTTGTCGGCGATCTGCGCGACCGAGAACGGCTTGGGCAGGAAGTGCATGTTGGAAATGTCGATCTCGTTACGGAGCTGTTCCTCGGCATAGCCCGACATGAACAGGATCGGCAGGTCTGCTCGCTTCTCGCGGATCTTCCGCACCATCGCAGGGCCGTCCATGATCGGCATCACGACGTCGCTGACGACAAGATCGAACTTGTCGTGCTTGAGGAAATGTTCAAGCCCATCCTCCCCATCGGCAGCGGTGACGACTTCGTAGCCCTGGCGGGTCAGCGCGCGTTCGGCCACCGCGCGGACCGGATCCTCGTCCTCGACCAGCAGGATCCGCCCGCCTCCGGCCCATTCGCGCTGTGGCGCAGCGGGCTTTGCGGCGGCTTCGCGCAATTGGCGCGCCTCGGCAGTTTCGTGATAGACCGGGAGGTAGACCGAGAAGGTCGTACCCTTCCCAAGCTCGCTGTCGGCGAAGATGAAGCCGCCCGACTGCTTGACGATGCCATAAACGGTCGAGAGGCCGAGCCCGGTGCCCTTGCCCTGCTCCTTGGTCGTGAAGAACGGTTCGAAGATCTTGCCCAGCTTGTCGGGTGCGATGCCCGTCCCGGTGTCCGAAACGATCAGCACCGTGTAATCGCCGACCGGCACGATTTCCGAGCGCATCGCGCGGATATCGGCGGCGGTCACGCGCTTGGTTGAAATGCGCAGCTGGCCGCGCCCGTCGCCTTTCGACTGCATCGCGTCGCGCGCATTGACCGCGAGGTTCACGATCACCTGTTCGAGCTGCGAAGGATCGGCCCGGACCCGCCCGAGATTGCGGTCGTGGGTCACTTGCAGCCGGATCTTCTCGCCGATGAGACGCTTGAGCATCTGCGAGATTTCGCTGACCACATCGGGCAGCTGGAGTACTTCGGGGCGTAGCGTCTGCTGGCGCGAGAACGCGAGCAATTGCCGGGTGAGCGAGGCGGCACGGCTCGAATTCGCCCGGATCTGCTGGATATCGTCGTAATCGCTGTCGCCCGGCGTGTGGCGCAGCAGCATGAGGTCGCAGATCCCCAGGATCGCGGTCAGCACGTTGTTGAAATCGTGCGCGACCCCGCCCGCCAGCTGGCCGACCGCCTGCATCTTGGTCGCCTGCGCGATCTGCCGCTTGAGGCGCAATTCCTCCGAAGTGTCGGTGAGCCCCAGCAGTACTGCCGCGTCGCCGAGCCCGCGGACCCCGGCAAGGCTGAGCGAGACCGGTTCCTCGGGCTGGGCCGAAAGCCGCACGGCGACGTCGCCGCTGGTGGTGGGGCCCTGCGCGAAGCGGCGCACCGCATCGGCCAGTGCTCCCTTGTCCTCCTGCACCACCAGGTCCGACGGATAGGGCGGCGGAAGCTCGCCCTCCTTCCCGGCCGCGCGCATGAAGGCCGGATTGGCGAACAGGAACAGCCCGTCGCGGTCGGCCATCGCGAGTCCCAGCGGAAGCTGCCCCAGCAGCGCCTCGAGATTCGGCACTGCCGCGGCCAGGTCGCCACCACCGCCGCCAAGCCCGACCCCGCTATCGACGAGCAGCATCAGCGAGGGATGGGCATCGGCGCCGGCATGATCGGCGAGGTCCGGATCGGTTACCGGCATGTAGTACATTGTCAGCGGTGCGCCGCCCTTGCCTTCGCGCGCCCAGCTGATCCGGTCCTCCTCGTCCTGTCGCAAGTAGGAGACGAACTCCTTGTGTGCGAGATCGTCCGCCGGTTCCCCGGTCGCGCGCAGCGCGAAGCCATCGCTGTTCGCGATGACGAACCCGTCGGGATCGACAATCGCGGCAGCGATGCCCGCGCGATCGAGCGCGCGGCCCAGCTTTCCGCGCAGCGCGGCGATCGCGGCCTCGATGAGGTCGGGCGAGGCCTGCCGCTGGAATCGCCAGATCAGGTAATCCTCGCCCCGCCCAGCGCGCTCGAGCTCTGCGGCCCAGCTTTCCGCCCCCGAGCGGATGATTCCCGCATCGGCGCGTCCATCGCGCCAGGCATCGCGCGAAGCGCGCAGCAGCGCGTCACGCGACGGCTGGTCGGTATCGAGCGTGGGCGGCGGTTTGGCGGTGCCGAAATTGTCTTCGTATAGCGAATTTGCGCAGGTCAGGCGCCCAGCCCGATCGGTGATCGCGATCGCGAGCTCGGCCTGGTCGATCGCCGCGACGGTGACCGACCAGTCGGGCATGGCGATCGCTTCGAGCGCATCGACCTGGGTATCGCGCAACATCAGCCAACCCGCCCCGCCAAGGACGACGACCGCGCCGAGATAGGTGCCTACGACGACCGCGCTGCCGGTCGCCAGCCACAGCGCGAGACAGCTCAACAGCAGGCCGGTCGCGACGATCGCCGAAACGACGGCCGGCGGCCGCGACGCGAGGGCCAGCGCCCTCACCCCCCGTTCCTCCGGTCGGCCAGCAGCCGGCGACGCCGACGATTGACGACCCGCGTCCAGATGAAGGAGGAGACGAGATACCCGATGGCCGCGGCAATGCATGAGATCACGGCAAGACCGACCACCATGCCCGGCGCGGCATCGGAAGCCAGCCAGGAAAGCCATTCTCCGATACTCGCGCTCGAATTATAGAGCTGGCGGAACACGCGGATGTCGCTGTTGTAGCCAAGCCCGCTGCCGACCTCGAGCGCCAGCCCGACGATGAACGGCGTGGTCAACGGGTTTGACAGGAAGGTCATCGCCGCGGCCAACGGGATATGGCCACGGGTCGGCACGCACATCAGCGCCGCCCCGATCATCTGCACGCCGGGGATCAGCGCGAAGATCCCGACCAGCAATCCGATCGCGACCCCCCGCGGCACCGAGCGCCGCGTCAGGCGCCACAATTCCGGTCGCCGAGCGGCGAATCCGACCCAGCGATTGCCCTCGAGCGATTCGCGCGAAGGACTATTGCGCTTGAGCCAGCGGTTGAAACGCGAGGACATGGAATTGACGGTCATACTTCCGGTAATGTTAACGGCGCTTGGGCGCGGTGTCGCACCGCAATCGTTCAAATGCCAATGGCGCTCGACAGGTTTTTCTTCAAGGGTCGGGGCCTGACAATCGTCGCGCCCCGGCAACGTCCGGTCAGCCCCGGTCGCGCAGCAGCCGTGCCTTGTCGCGCTTCCAGTCGCGTTCCTTGATCGTCTGGCGCTTGTCCTGCGCCTGCTTGCCCTTGGCAAGTCCGAGTTCGACCTTCGCCCGCCCGCGCGAATTGAAATAGATCGAGAGCGGGATCAGCGTCATACCCTTGCGCTCGACCGCGCCGACCATGCGCTCGATCTCGCGCGCATGGAGCAGCAGCTTGCGCGGCCGTTTGGGCTCGTGATTGTTACGGTTGCCGTGGCTGAATTCGGGAATGTTCGCGTTGATCAGCCAGGCCTGGCCGTCGCGCACCTCGGCATAGCTTTCGCGGATGGAGCCCTCGCCACCGCGCAGCGCCTTCACCTCGGTCCCCTGCAGGGCGATCCCCGCCTCGAACGTGTCCTCGATGAAATAGTCGAACCGCGCGCGCCGGTTGTCGGCGACGGTTTTCTGCTTGTCGAAGGTCTTGGGTGTCGGGCGGGCCATGGGGTGCGCGATGTAGGCGCTCGCGCGCAAAAGGCCAATGCCCCGATTTCGCTTGCTCAAAAGCAGGCAAGCATGGCTAGAACGCGGCGATGGAAACGATTGCCAGACCGCCGGAGCCGTTCGTCATCCACGATCGAACGATCGCGCCCGGCACTTCCGAGATCCTTTCGATTCCCGTCAGCCAGCAGGTCACCGGGCTCGAATCCTCGCTCGCTCTCAAGGTGCTGCACGGCAACAGGAGGGGACCAGCCGTGTTCGTGAGCGCGGCCATCCATGGCGACGAGATCGTCGGCACAGCGATCATCCAGAGATTGCTCGACCATCTCCTGCCAGACGAGATGGCGGGAACGCTGATCCTCGCACCGGCAGTCAACATCTACGGCTTTGCCGCGCACAGCCGCTACCTGCCCGACCGCCGCGATCTCAATCGCAGCTTTCCCGGTCACGAGAACGGGAGCCTCGCGGCGCAACTCGCGCATTGCTTCCTCACCCACGTAATCGATCGCTGCGCGCTGGGCATCGACATGCACACCGCCGCTGTCCATCGCTACAACCTGCCGCAGGTGCGGATCGCGGCCGACAGTCCATATCTCTCGGAGCTGGCGATGGCGTTCGGTGCGCCGATCACGATCGAAAGCCCGCTGCGCCCCGGTTCGATGCGCGCGCTGGCAGCCGAGCGGGACACGCCGATGTTGTTGCTCGAAGCCGGAGAGGCGCTGCGCTTCGACCGGTTCGCGATCGAGGTCGGGGTGAAGGGCGTCCTTCGGGTGCTGGCGCATATCGGCATGATCGACGAGTCCGACGGACTCGAAGCGGTCGACGTTCCCATGCGCGCGAACCGGTCGACCTGGGTGCGAGCACCGCGCGGCGGTGTTTCACGCCGGGTCCGCAGGTCGGGCGACGTGGTGCGCAAGGGCAGCTTGCTGGCGGTGGTGGGCGGGTTGTTCGGCGAGGACGGAGTCGAAATTGTCAGCCCGATCGAAGGGGTGATCATCGGCCATGCAACGCTGCCGGTGGTCAATCAGGGCGATGCCATGTTCCATATTGCCGAGATCGACCGGCTCGACCGGGTCGGAGAACATGCCGGCAGCATCATCGAGGCGCTGGCGGCGAGCGAACCGCCGCTGCCCCCGGCACCGCAGCTCGACGAGGACGAGGTCATCTAGACCAGCCCGGCATGCTCCAGCGCTTCGTCGACCGCTTTCCGGGCGGCGTCGCTCGCCCGGCAGATCGGCAGGCGGACCTCGTCATTGACCCAGTCGTGGACGCGGCTGAGCGCGTATTTGGCGGGTGCCGGGCTCGCGTCGGAGAACATCGCGTAGTGCAGCGGGAAGAGCCGGTCGTTCAGTTCGCGCGCGCGTACGAGATCGTTGGCCGCCATCGCCTCGTAGAACTCGGCGCACAGCGCCGGTGCCACATTGGCCGAGACCGAAATGCAGCCCGAACCACCCGCTGCCGAATGCGGGAGCCACAATTCGTCATTGCCCGATAGTTGGCAGAAATCCTTGTCGAGGCCCATGCGGTGGTCGGCCACCCGCGACAGGTCTCCGCTGGCATCCTTGATCGCCACGATCCGGTCGGGATACTTGCGGACCAGTTCGACCACCGTCTCGTCCTCGATATCGGTGACCGTCCGGCTCGGCACGTTGTAGAGCACGATCGGCAGGTCAGAATTCTCGGCGAGATAGCTGAAATGCGCGATCAGGCCCGTCTGGCTCGGGCGGTTGTAATAAGGTGCGACACACAGCCCCGCAGCGGCGCCCGCCTCCTTGCAGAAGCGCATATGCGCGAGCGCGTTCTGGGTATCGTTGCTGCCGCAGCCCGCGATCACGGGCACGCGCCCGGCGGCCTGGTCGATGCAGACTTCGACAACGCGATGATGTTCCTCGATCGACAGCGTCGATGCCTCGCCAGTCGTCCCGCAGGGCACCAGCCCGCTGCTGCCCTGCTCGATTTGCCAGTCGATCAGGCGGCGATAGGTCTGTTCATCGAACTTGCCGTCCTTGAAGGGCGTCACCAAGGCGGGAATCGAACCGGAAAACATGCTATTACCTCGTATCGTCGCGGAAACGGACCGGACGGTCGCGCGTTCAGCGTGCGATAAGGAGGGAATCACTACGATGTCCAGCATGATACGTCGCATATTGCTCGCTTCCGCCGCCCTTCCCCTCGTACTGGCCGGGGGGGCTGCGAATGCGCAGCAGGCCGATCGCTGGGACCAGATGCGCGAGCGCGTCGAAGCGCAGCAGCCCGGAGCCATGGCGCAGGCGCTGCGCCAGTGGAAGAACCTGACCGAGAGCGAAGGTTACGGCTTCGAGACGTATGCCAACTTCATCGAGGCCAATCCGGGACTCCCGCGGCAGGAACTGATCCAGCGGCGCGCCGAACGCGCGCTCGACAAGCAGGCGGTTCCCGCCGCGCGCCTTGTCGCTTTCCACGACCGATTTCCGCCGCTGACCAACACCGCCAAGGCGCGCTACGCGATGGCGCTCGGCCAGCTCGGGCGCGACGAAGCGTTTCGCTGGGCACGCGAATCCTGGCGCGGCGGAGAGATGAATTCGGTCACCGAAGTGTATCTGTCCGGCCTGTTCGGTTCGCGCTTCACGCAGGCCGATCACGACATGCGGATGGACGCGCTCCTGTGGCAGCGCAGCACCGAAGCTGCGGCACGTGCGATCAGCTTCGTCTCGCCGGCCAAGCGCGATCTCTACATGGCGCGACTGGCGATCATCCAAGGCTCCAAGCCCCAGGATATCGGACTGAACGTGCCTGCAGATGCACGGAGCGATCCCGGCTTTCTCTACAACCAGGCCCGCCAGTGGCGCCGCAACGGCCAGCAATCGGCCGCAGTGGCCCTGCTCGCCAACGCACCGACCATGACGGCTCCCGCACTCGACGGCGAGTTGTGGCTCGCCGAAGTACTCGAAGTGGCGCGCGATGGCGGTGCTTCCTCTGCCTTCCGGATCGCGCAGAAGGTCGACCAAGCCTTCGCCCCGGATGCCGATATCAGCGACATGAGCTACTCGATCCGAGACGACTACACCTCGCTGGTGTGGCTCGGAGGGACGAGCGCGATGTGGCAGCTCGACGATCCCGCGGGCGCCGCGCCGCTATTCTATCGCTACGGTGCCGCAGCCAAGACTGCGCCGACCCGGTCAAAGGGTTTCTACTGGGCCGGCTTCGCTTCGCAGCGTGCGGGCAACCAGGCGGAGGCCAATCGCTATTACGAAATGGCCGCGCAATATCCCGACATGTTCTACGGCCAGCTTGCGCTCGAACGCCTCGGCCGTGAGTTCCCGACCATTGCCGCGCCCCTTACCCCACAGCCGACCGAGCAGGAACGCGTCCGCTTCGCCGCCATGCCGCTGGTGCAGGCGGTCAAGGAAGCCGCGCGCGGCGGGCTCGACTGGCGCGACACGCGTTACTTCCTGACCGAGCTCGCCGACTGGGCCGACACCCCGACCAGGGCGCAGATGGTCTACGATCTCGCGCAGGAACTCGGTCGCCGCGACCTGGCGGTTCATCTCGGCGCAGCGACGCAGGCCAATGGCGTGCCCGGGTTCGAGCGCGTCGGCTATCCAAAGCTCGACACGCCGATCAATTCCTACTGGACGATGGTCCACGCGATCTCGCGGCAGGAAAGTGAATTCGCGACCAAGGCCTTGAGCCATGCCAATGCCTATGGCCTGATGCAGCTGATCCCCGGGACCGCGCAGGACACCGCGCGCAATCTCGGCGTGACCTATTCGCGCAACGCGCTGCTCGAGGATCCGCAATACAATATGCGGCTCGGTAACGCCTATTTCGCGCAGCTGATGGACCGTTTCGGCGGCAGCTACCCGCTCGCGCTGGTCGGCTACAATGCCGGACCGGGTCGCGCGATCCAGTGGATCGAGCGCAATGGCGATCCGCGCAGGGGCGAGATTTCGTGGGAGGAGTGGATCGAGAAAATCCCGTTCTTCGAGACCAAGAACTACGTCCAGCGCGTCCTCGGCAACGCGGTGACCTACGAACAGCTCTATCCCGAAGATGCCCGCTACGGCGCCCCGCGCACGCCCAGTCGCTTTCTTGGACGGCCGGTCCCTTCACGCTAAGGCCTCCGGCGTGAAACACGACGGACACCCCATCACGCCGGCGGGCCTGGCGGCCATGAAAGCGCGCTACGACCATCTGCTGTCGAAGGAGCGCCCCGAGATCGTCGAGATCGTCAGCTGGGCCGCGGGCAATGGCGACCGGAGCGAGAACGGCGACTATCTCTACGGCCGCAAGCGCATGCGCGAGATCGACCGCGAGCTCGCCTTCCTCGCGCGCCGGATGAAGAATGCGCGCGTCGTCGATCCCTCGGCCCAGCCCGATCGCACCCGCGCATTCTTCGGCGCGACCGTGACGCTGGCGGACGAGCACGATGACGAGCGGGTCGTGACGCTGGTGGGTGATGACGAACAGGATGCGGGATCAGGCCGGATCGGTTGGTCGAGCCCACTCGCGCGGGCCTTGAAAGGGGCCGAGGTCGGAGATCTGCGCACCGTCTACCTGCCCGGCGGCGAGAAGGAATACGAGATCATGGCGATCGAATACCCGGTGCGGGAGAACGCCGCATGAAGGGGTTCGCCGTGTTCGGGGCCATGGTGCTCCTCGCGGTCCCGGCCATGGCGCGCGACAGCCTTGGCGTGTTCGACAGCTGGGGCGCGTTTCGCGATCCGCGCGTGCCGCGCTGCTATGCCATCGCCGCAGCCGAGCCGAACGATCGACAGCGCCGTTTCGAACCATTCGCAAGCGTCGGGACTTGGCCGAATCGCGGGGTCCGAAACCAGCTTCATTTGCGCCTGTCGCGAGAGGTTCGCGACGGCGGAGTGATCCGCCTGCGTGTCGGGCGCGACAGTTTCGAACTCGTCGGCGGCGGCGGTGATGCGTGGGCCCGCCACAAGCGTATGGACGCCGCAGTGATCGCCGCGATGCGCTCGGCCAACTCGATGCGGGTGACTGCGACCGACAAGAGCGGCACTCGCTTCTCCGATCGCTACGACCTGTCGGGGGCCGCCACCGCCATCGATGCCGCGACGGTGGGTTGCGCCAGGACGCGATGACGCGACGCTAGCCAAACCCGATAGCCGTCCCTATATCGCGCCTTCCCATGGCAGACACGAACCTCATGGCCATACCGGGGCAGGTCGACCCCGTTCCCGTTGCGCGCGATATCACCCCGCGCGCCGATGGCCGCATCGACCTGCTCGGCCTCACCAAGAGGCAGATCATGGACCTGTTCGCGGGCGCCGGGCTCGATGCCAAGCAGTCCAAGCTGCGCGCGAAGCAGGTGTTCCACTGGATCTACCATCGCGGCGAGACCGAATTCGAGGCGATGACCGATATCGCCAAGACCATGCGCCCCTGGCTCGCCGAGCGCTTCGTGATTGCCCGGCCCGACGTGGTCGAGGCGCAGCATTCGTCCGACGGCACGCGCAAATGGCTTCTCAAGACCGCCGACGGCCACGAATACGAGATGGTCTTCATCCCCGATGAGACCCGCGGCACACTGTGCGTTTCCTCGCAGGTGGGCTGCACGCTCAATTGCCGCTTCTGCCACACCGGCACGATGCGCCTCGTGCGCAACCTCACCCCGGGCGAGATCGTCGGCCAGGTCATGCTCGCGCGCGATGCGCTGGGCGAATGGCCCAAGGGCAAGATGGATTTCGCAGAGGAAGAGAGCGAAGCCGAATACCGCGCCGACGGCCGGCTGCTCACCAATATCGTGATGATGGGCATGGGCGAACCGCTCTACAATTTCGACAATGTCCGCGATGCGCTGCGGATCGTGATGGACGGCGAAGGGCTCGCCCTCTCCAAGCGGCGGATCACGCTCTCGACCAGCGGCGTGGTGCCCGCCATGGCGCGCTGCGGCGAGGAGATCGGCGTCAACCTCGCCGTTTCGCTCCACGCGGTGACCAAGGAGGTCCGCGACGAGATCGTGCCGATCAACAGGAAGTACGGCATCGAGGAACTGCTGCAGGCCTGCGCGGACTATCCTGGCGCCTCGAATGCGCGCCGCATCACCTTCGAATACGTGATGCTCAAGGACAAGAACGACAGCGACGACGACGCGCGTGAACTCGTCCGCCTGATCAAGCAGTTCGACCTACCGGCCAAGGTCAATTTGATCCCGTTCAACCCCTGGCCCGGTGCGCCTTACGAGTGCTCGACGCCCGAACGGATCAGGGCCTTCTCGAGCATCGTGTTCGAGGCCGGAATCAGCGCGCCCGTCCGCACCCCGCGCGGGCGCGATATCGACGCCGCCTGCGGCCAGTTGAAGACGACCGCCGAAAAGAAGAGTCGCGCCCAGCGCGACCGCGAGGCTGCCGCGGCGGCCGCCGGTTGAGCGACGCGGAGACATTGGCCTGGTACGAGGCCAACGCTCCTCGTTTCGCATTCAGTTTCGGCACCACGCACAGCGTCCATCTCGACGGCTTTCTCGACCGGCTCGCCCCCGGAGCGCGTATTCTCGAACTCGGTTGCGGCACCGGTCAAGATGCCGCTCGCATGATCGAGCGCGGGTTCGATCTCGACACAACCGACGCGACATCGGCGCTGATCCGCAAGGCGAAGGAACGGTTCGGCGTCGAGGCCCGGCAGATGCGATTCGACGAGCTCGACGCGATCGAAACCTACGACGCCGTCTGGGCACATGCCTGCCTGTTGCACGTCGCGCGGGCCGAGCTCCCCGACATCCTCGAACGGATCCGGAAAGCGTTACGCCCCGGAGGATGGCACTATGCCAATTACAAGCTCGGCGACGGCGAGGCACGCGATCCGCTCGGCCGGCTCACCAACTTCCCCGCTACCGAGTGGCTCGAGGCCATCTATCGGGATGCAGCCTTTGTCATTGATGCAGCGGAGAAATATTGCGGCAAGGGCGCAGACGGCGTGCGGCGCGACTGGTATGCGCTGACGGTTCGGCGCGGCTAGGTCGCCAAGGCTAGCCAAGTGCACCCATGTGTGCTTTGCCGCTGCCCATGAACAAGCCATCCGTCCTCGTTACCGGCGGTGCCAAGCGCATTGGCGCGCAGATCGTCCGTCGTTTCGCCGAAGCCGGGTGGCACGTCGTGATCCATTACGGCACCTCCGAAGAGGAAGCGCAGGCGCTCGCCGACGAATTGCCCTCGGCCGAAATCATCCAGCGCGATCTCGCCAATAGCGGTTCGGCCGTTCAGATGATCGACGAGCTTGCCGAACGCCTGCCCGACTGGCGCGTTCTGGTAAACTGCGCGAGCGTGTTCGAGCGCGACAGTTACGACAAGGTCGACCCGACGATTTTCGAGCACGCCATGCACGTCAACGCCCTCGCGCCGGTGCGGATGGCGGAGGCCTTTCTCGAACATGCCAAGAGCAGCGCCGGGCGACGCGTGATCCAGCTGACCGACCAAAAGCTGGCGAACCCCAATCCCGATTTCTTCAGCTACACGATGAGCAAGCACGCGGTCGCCGCGGCGATGCGGATGCTCGCGATCGCGCATCGCGGTTCGGACGACCGGGTCTATGCGCTTGCGCCCGGCGCGATCTTGCCGAGCCACGACCAGGACGAGGCCGAGACCGAAGTCTCGCACCGGATGAACCTGCTCGAACGCAAGACCGATATCGCGGAGGTCGCGGACGCCGCGCTGTTTCTCGCCGAAGGAACGCTTGCTTCGGGCGAGACGCTCTATATCGATTCGGGCCAGCACGTCCTGTCGCAGGATCGCGACGTGATGTTCCTCGCGCGCGAGGGCGAGGTCGAAACCTAGCCTGGCGGATAAAGCGCGTTCATCGTCGCCCAGTCGTCGGCGACGATCTCCTCGAGCACGTCCATGTCCACGTCGTCGAGCTTGTTGATGTAGAGGCAGCTCTTGCCGCGCGACCACTTGCCGAGCCGATCGAGTTTTTCCTTGCGCCGCTCGGCCTCGGCCTCGTCGCAATAGCCGCCCATTAGGTAGAGCGAATGTTTCGCCTTGCGCGGGCTGAAACCGGTCCGCATCCAGTCGCCCTCGCGCCCGCTGTCATATTCGTAGTGATATTCGCCGAACCCTATGATCGAAGGGCCCCACAAGTTCGGTCGTTCGCCGGTCACGCGCTCGAACAACGCGAGCAGTTCGCGGGCCTCTTCGCGTTTGCGCTCATGATCGATCGTGTCGATGAATTCCTCGACGCTCGCCTCGGTCTGCGTGGTCTTGTTCGCCATCCGAACGCTCCTTCCCGGTGGTCGCCGCTGTGGACGTCCACTCTATTCTATTGCCAGATCGGGCAACTGGCATAAACATATGACATATGTGGCTACTCGATAAACTGCTCAATCGGCTGATCTCCGAAGGTCGCCTCACCGTCACCGATCATGACGGCAAGTCTTATGACTACGGCCCCGGGGGCGACGAGGAGACGATCCGCCTCCGCCTGACCGACAAGCGCGCGGCGGGCCATATCGCACGCTACCCGCAACTGGGCGCGGGCGAGGCCTTCATGTGGGGCTGGCTGGTGGTCGAGGAACCGCACGATATCCGCGACCTTATCCTGTTCTTCACCCGCAACGCGAAGAAGATCGGCGACGATGCTACCCACGCCCAGGGCAAGCTGCGCAAGTTCCTGCAGAAGGCCGCGGCGAAATTCGACGGGATCAATTTGCGCGGCAAAGCGCGCAAGAATGCCGAGCACACCTACAACCTCACCCGCCGCCTCTACGAGCTGTTCCTCGACGAGGACCGCCAGTACACCATGGCCTATTACCGCGACCCGGCGAACAGTCTCGAGCAGGCGCAACTCGACAAGAAGGCGCATATCGCGGCCAAGCTGGACCTGAAGCCGGGCATGAAGGTGCTCGATATCGGCTGCGGCTGGGGCGGGCTCGCGCTCTATCTGCACAAGCATTACGACATCGACGTGCTCGGCGTCGCGCTTGCGCCCGACCAGATCGCCTTCTGCCAGGAACGCGCCGAGGCGCTCGGCGTGGCCGACCGCGTGAATTTCGAATTGTGCGACTATCGCGATGTCCAAGCCGAGGACGGCGGGCGCTTCGATCGCATCTGCTCGGTCGGGCTGCTCGAACATGTCGGCACGATCCACTACCCGCAATTCTACGAGCACACCTCGCGCCTGCTCAAGCCCGACGGGGTGATGTTCAGCCATTGCTGCGGCCGCGCCGGACCTCCGGGCACGACCGATGCCTGGACGCGCAAGTACATCTTCCCCGGCGGCTATATCCCCGCCCTGTCCGAACTGGTGAGCGAGAGCGAGAAGCATGGCTGGCAGGTGATGGACGTGGAGGCGATGCGCTTCCACTACAGCCACACGCTGGAGGAATGGTACAACCGCACGGTCCTCCACAAGGACGAGATTATCGCGCTCTACGACGAGCAGTTCTACCGCATGTGGCTCTACTACCTCGCCGGCGCCGAACAGAGTTTCCGCCACGGTACGATGGTCAACTGGCAAATCCTCTACGTGAAGGACCGCACCGCCATCCCGATGACGCGCGACTGGATCACCGAGGAAAGCGCCCGGCTGCGCGATGCCGACGAAGCACCGGTGTGGAGCCTCGACCCGGCGCTACGGCAGGCGGCGGAATAATCTTGCGGGCGGCAGTCCCGTCTGCCCGGCACCTCCCCGACACCGCCTCAAAGAGGGAAATATTGCCGAGAAACCGCGCCGCTGCTAGCTGCACGCGATGACCGACACCAAGCCCATCTCCCGCGTCGTCCTCGCCTATTCGGGCGGTCTCGATACCTCTGTCATTGCCAAGTGGCTGATGAAGGAGCGCGGGCTCGAGGTCGTGACCTTCACCGCCGATCTCGGCCAGGGCGAGGAAATCGAGCCGGCGCGGGCGAAAGCGCGCGCGATGGGCATTCCGGACGAGCACATCTTCATCGAGGATTTGCGCGAGGAATTCGTGCGCGATTTCGTTTTCCCGATGATGCGCGCCAACGCCCGCTACGAAGGCGATTACCTGCTGGGCACCAGCATCGCGCGTCCCTTGATCTCCAAGCGTCTCGTCGAGATCGCGCACGAGACCGGCGCCGATGCGATCGCTCACGGGGCGACCGGCAAGGGCAACGACCAGGTCCGCTTCGAGCTCTCGGCCTACGCGCTCGATCCGAATATCGAGGTGATCGCCCCGTGGCGCGAATGGGACCTCACCAGCCGCACCGCGCTGATCGACTGGGCCGAAAAGCACCAGATCCAGGTGCCCAAGGACAAACGCGGCGAGAGCCCGTTCTCGACCGACGCGAACCTGCTCCACACCTCGTCGGAGGGCAAGGTGCTCGAGGATCCGTGGGAGGAAACGCCCGACTACGTCTATTCGCGCACCGACCATCCCGAGGACGCGCCCGACACGCCCGAATATATCGAGATCGATTTCGACAAGGGTGACGGCGTCGCGCTCAATGGCGAGGCGATGAGCCCCGCTGCTCTGCTCGCCGCACTCAACGATCTCGGTCGGAAGCACGGGATCGGCCGGCTCGACCTGGTCGAGAACCGCTTCGTGGGCATGAAGTCGCGCGGCATGTACGAAACGCCGGGTGGCGAGATCTATGCCCGCGCGCATCGCGGGATCGAACAGATCACGCTCGATCGCGGCGCAGCGCATCTCAAGGACGAGCTGATGCCGAAATATGCCGAGCTCATCTATAACGGCTTCTGGTTCAGCCCCGAGCGCGAGATGCTGCAGGCGGCGATCGATTTGAGCCAGGAGCGCGTCAACGGCACCGTGCGGCTAAAGCTCTACAAGGGCAATGCGATGGTGGTCGGGCGCAAGTCGCGCGACACGCTCTATTCGGAGGCCCATGTGACCTTCGAAGACGATGCCGGCGCTTACGACCAGCAGGACGCGGCGGGCTTCATCAAGCTCAATGCGCTGCGCCTGCGGCTACTGGGCGCGCGCGACAGGCGCAGCTGATCTCGGGAATGGATGCAGCACGACTCGGCAGAAATGTCGGGATTGGCAGCGCCTTTATAAGATTCTTGCGCGAAAGGCAAGTCCGGCTTTCCGTTACTTATCCACCGTTATCCACAACCAAAAGTGTGGAATGTCGATAAGTCGGGCTTGCGCAGCTTGAACGAATCGCTTTCCCGGCGCAGTTTCAAGTCATCGGAAGGCGGAGGAACCCGTCGGAACTTGAAGGCCGAAAGGCCTGATAGGAAAGCGGAATTCCGTTGAAACCATCCGGTACCGTGGCTGAGCCCGCGGTAGCGTCGGAAAACACGTCGCGAACGAACCTTCGGGTTTGATCAAGACGAACCGCAGATGCTGCGAGTGGCTCGTTACGGTTTGGCCGGATCATCCGGTCACGCGAGGTCGGAGCAAAGGGAGGCGCGAGCCGAACCGGGCGAAGACCGCAAGTTCCGGGAAACCGGGGTGCTTCGGCACCGACGGAACCGGAAGGGAAAAGTCGGGTGAAACGCAATCCCTCGTGGATTGCCGGAACCGCGGATATCGCGAGACCGCTACGGATGTGAAGGCTTCGGAACCGCCGGGTGGTGGCAGTGAAGGAAAGCGAGCCTCGGGCTCGTGGACCGGATCTCCCCGCCCGACGGAACCGGTTCCCGGCGCGAGCGCCGGACGCACGAGCCCGGCGGCTTTGCCAAAGGGCAACATGCTTCGGCGTATGCGTTCCCCCCGGAACGAGACGTCGGCGAGAGCGGGGTCGGCAGCAATGCCGGCCCCGTTTGTCATTCGGGATCCGAAACCCTGGCACCGCGATTCTCCGGCTGCGGATCGGCAATTTCCCGCTCTTTGCCGCCCGGAATCGCGACCGGACGACGGCAAATTGCGGCAAAACGGTGGCACATCGCGACTCCTGAGCCGTTCGGCGCTGTATAACCCGGCCACGATGGAAGGGACCCGCAAACCCCTGCGCCGCGCCACTTGGCTGGCCGCCATGCTCGCCCTCACCTGGTCGAGCTCGGCGGCGGTGTCGCAGGACGCCGTGTCCGAACCGGTGGTGCAGGACGTACCGCCGAGCTTCGCCGACAGCTTTCCCTCGGTCCCCGAACCCGACACCACGCCCGAACCCGCCGACGGCGCGGTCGACGTGACCGAGATCGACCCGCCGATCGAGGTGGTCGAGGACGAGACCGCGATCGGCAGCGGCACCGCCTCCTATTACGGGCGCAAGTTCCACGGGCGCCGTACCGCCAGCGGCGAGCCGTTCGACATGTACGCGATGACCGCCGCGCACCGCACCCTGCCCTTCGGCACCCGCCTGCGCGTCACCAACCCGCGCACCGGGGCGAGCGTGGTCGTGCGGATCAACGATCGCGGCCCGTTCCACGGCAGCCGGATCATCGACGTCTCGCGCGCCGCGGCCGAGGAACTCGGCCTGGTCGGGCGCGGCCACGGCCTGGTCGAGCTCGCGCTGGTCGACTAGCGCGCCCTCCCTGCGCGTTCTCCCCGCGCATTCTCCCCCCGAGCCGCTAGAGCGTCAGCTCCGATACGTCGCGCAACGATCCCAGCTTGCCCTTGATGAAGGCGTTGAACGCGATCGAGTAGCGCGGCTGCTGCGTCTGGTTCGGCTCGACGTAATGCTGCAGCTTGCTCGGGAACAGCAGCAGGTCGCCCTGCTTGGGCACCACCGCGTTCTTGAGCGTGTTGTAGACGTTCACCTGCCCGTTGTTCGGCCCCAGTTCGAGCTGCTGGTAGGCAGTGTGCCGTTCGAAGATCATGTTCGCCGGCGGATCGGGCATCGCGGCGTAGTAGAACGAGCCCGACACGATCGAGTTCGAATGCGAATGCCCGTGCATCCCCGCCCCCGGTGGGTTCACCAGCGTCCAGCTCTGCGTCACGTAGAGCTTCTGGGTCAGCCCCATCACTTCCTTGGCATAGGTATCGAGCGCCTCCTGCACCGCCTTGGCGATCGAGCGCAGCTCCTTGCGCTTGAAGATGTAGAGGTCCTTCGAGATCTTGTTGGTCTGGTTGTCGACCATCTCGAGCCCCTTGAGCAGCTTGACCTGCTCGGGCGTGATCGCATCGGCGATGCTGGTCACGAAGTATGGTTCCGCAAAGAGCGGTTTCACGTCGAATGCGCGGCTGGCCATCCGCTTTTCTCCCCGGCCATTTCAGTCCCGCCGACGGTGCTATTCATGTGACAGCAATGTTGCAACCCCCGGCTTCGGCCTCTTCCGCAGCGCATTTCGCCACGTCGCGCGCCCACTCGGCCTGCACGTCCTGGCGGATGTGTCCCCAGGCATCGACGAGCCACCATTCGGGCGTCCCGCGCTCGAAGGCGAGCACCTGCTGCTCGATGCAGGCCTGCAGCGTCTCGAGCGTGGCGTCCTGCGGTTCGCCGTCGGCGTCGTCGGGTCCGGGCGCGGGCTCGGCGAGCAACTCGAACACCACCGGGTCCCCCGCCACCGATTCCTCATCCAGCGCCTCGCGCGCTGCGAGCATCTCCGCCACCCGCGCGCGCCAGCCCTTGTCGTAATCGGGATCGCGCCACTGCACCGGCGCCCAGAAGGCGGGCGAGGCCCAGTCCTGGCGCCGCATCGCATCGAGGGCGATGGACCGGGTGTTACACTGTCCAGGACCTCTTTTTTTACTGGATGGCTCTGCGCCCTTCGGAGAGGCGGTCCGATCCGCCCCCTCGCCCCCTCTCGCCGCCGCCGGATCTCCCTTTCCGCCCTCGCGCGGGTCCGCCGGTTCGCGAGTGCCGGTGACAGGCAATTCCACCCCCGGCAATTCCACCCCCGGCAGCGCCTCCCCCGCCCCGAACGCCGCCATCGCCGCGTCGAACTCCTCCGACAGCGCGCGCACCTCGGCGCGCTCGGCCAACCTGTCGAGCCGCCCGATATGGGCGAGCAGCAGCCGCCCATCGTAGCGCCGCCGCTTGGCGACCTCCTCGCCATGGTAGAAGACCGTCTCCTCCACCCCGTCGATCGCGCGACACGCCAGCACGTCCTCCGCCCGCGCCAGCGCCTGCAACTGCGCCGCCTCCCAGCAGCGGCGGAAATCGGCGCAGGCCCGCCGCGCGCGATAGACCGTCTGGTGCGACACCCGCGCCTTCCGCGCCGCCGCCCGCACCGACCCGACGACGGCCAGCGCCTCGAGAAACACGACCTGCACGTCGCGCGTGAACTCGACACAAGGCTTGCGCGGATCGTCCTTCGGCAAGGCGGAGAGCAGCGCGGGGAGGTTCGGGGTAATATGGGTGGGGGCGTTCATCGGTTCACCTCGTGCTTGGACGGAAGGGAACCGAGCTATTTATACCGCAGGGGGCGTGTAGGACAGCCCCGCAAGATGCGGATTGCGAACACCCGCGAGGGTTGAGACTCATAGTGAAAAGAGGGATGATAACATCGCGCAAATGCGCATGCTAGTTCCAGACCTTTGGGAAAATGCCATGCTTTTTGACTTAGAAACTGGCCGCCACATCACTGCAGTTCCTTATCCCGTCGATTACGAGCGATACATGGCTGCCATGGAAAGCTCGGAGATCGAAGCGATAAAAGCCGAGCTACACTCGATGATCGATGGCACCGAAATCCAGACCGCTGGTTGGATGCCAGGAAAGGATTGGACTGGTACCGTATTCGAACCAATATTTTTCAAAGCGGCAAGCCAAAGCTACGAGGCATCAGCCCGCTGTTTTGGCCTCATGGTATGGGAGGTCTTTATGGAAAGACCAGAGCGGTGGTTCTCAGGTCGCTTCGAAAAGGACGGCGCACCAATAGGTTCGCGCACCTATTTCCAACCCGGCTAACCAAAGGGCAATGCCTTACCAATCGGCAGGCTGTCGAGATGTGCAACACAATCCTATTGGTATGCTCGATCTAAGTAATAACGAAGAGCCTTTCTGAACACTTCCATGTGATTCCGCATCTGCCCCTTAATTTCAGGTGCCTCCAATTTCCGAGCAGCCCGATATGCATAGCGTGGGAAATTTCGAGCCTTTCCAAAGTGGGTGTATCGACGATAAAGTTCACGCATGTATATTTCTTCGCGAGGGATACCTTTGTTTTTCGCAGCTCTAACTTTCGCACGAATTCCACTGTGCATCTTGGAATAGTATCTATTGAGCGAAGACTGTCGGATCAATTTTCGCTCACCATCAAATGTGAAACCAAGATATTGGAATGGCTTCGTCGCAATTTGCTGTGCACCAGTCATTGAGAAGGAGCTCTTTTCAGTCTTATGGGCGCTCAGTGTCAACCCTACTTCAGCCAAAACTTCCTCAAGTTGAGCTACGACATCAGCAGGATGGACTGCACCTGGAACGACTATAGCGATGTCGTCTGAATAGCGGCGGTAGCTCCCGCGCAGCTTGTTCATGCGCCGATAGATCTCCGCATCAACGTTCAACATACTGATATTAGCAAATAAGCCAGATAATGGCGTTCCTTGAGGAATCCCGTACTGGTGTGGGTTTGGTATAACTAGGGAGGCACCTTTTGCTCTAACTAACTCTCGGAATTGTTTTGCAGTGCAAATTCTGCCCTTCTTTCCGTAGCGATCACCAAGCCTCGCTTTAAGCGCGTCTGATTCCACCCAAGAGAACCGCGTCATTCGTTCAAATATCTTGAAATGGTGCTCAGGCAAACGCGAAACACCGACAACCTGCCTCAAATTTTTTAGAAGTACGTCGTGTCGGATATGGTCAAAGAAGCCACTAACATCGACCGCAACAGCAGTACAATCACCCCTTCGCCTAATTTCGTCGAACAACCCCTTAGCGTGCGCGATATTGTCGCCAACTCCCGCCCTGTACGCTAAGACTGCACCTGCAAATGGCTCAGTCGCTAAAAACGACTGATATTCTTGACCCAAAATTTGGGTGTACCACTCAAAAAGAGCAGCATCTAAGTGTGCAGCGAATTTAATGGGGCGAGATTTTTCTTCGAAGAAAATGTCGCCATTCTCATCTTTCTTTGCTCGACGATCAATGCTTTCGTAGGCAAGAAGCGGCCAAAAGGAATGGCTCAATATATCGGAGGTGCTGAAAGAAATGTTGGAACGCTGAGCCTCCGATAATGGAAGATCGAAGTGCAAATATCGGCGTTCTTTAGAGACAAAATCATCGATCCTAGGATCGAATTCATCATCTTCGGGTGCGTACCCGGAGGCGTAGGATACCGTTCGTCCCATATCCTCCGGGTTACTAACCTTACTCCCGGCTAATGCCGGTACGACAATTACCTAGTGTGGTATAATATCATCATAGCGATGGTTACATCCACACTCTATCTAGGAAACGAAGTCACCATGACATTCAATATCACGATGTTCGCCGTCGAGTTGCGCATCTGCGCACTTGACATCCCAAACAGTGCTCCCTCGCTCCCGAAGAACGAGGCAGGATTACTTATGAAGAAATTCCGTTAAGAATTCAAGAGCTCGAGCATGAGTTTCAACAGTTTTTGGTATTAGGGGACGATTGTGACCCGCGCGGGAGGCTCACACCACCATCCGCTTCAAAGCCAACGACCTAGTCCGCACCCGATCTAGTTCAGACCAAACTAACCACCAATCACTCTCACTCGGCGACTTGCTTCGCCCGGTCCAGCATCGGTTGCAGATACTGGCCGGTGTAACTCGCCTCGGTCGCAGCGACCTCCTCTGGCGTGCCTTCGGCAACCACTTCACCGCCCCTGACACCGCCATCCGGCCCGAGATCGAGAATGTGATCGGCAGTCTTGATCACATCGAGATTGTGCTCGATCACCACCACGCTGTTCCCCTGGTCCACCAGCCGGTGGAGCACTTCGAGCAGCTTGCGCACGTCCTCGAAATGCAGGCCGGTGGTCGGTTCGTCGAGGATGTAGAGCGTCTGCCCGGTGCTGCGCTTGCTCAGCTCCTTGGCGAGTTTCACGCGCTGGGCCTCGCCGCCCGATAGCGTGGTTGCCTGCTGGCCGACCTTGACGTAGCCGAGGCCGACCTCGTTGAGCATGTGCATCTTGTCGCGGATCGGGGGGACGGCCTTGAAGAAGGTCTCCGCGTCCTCGACCGTCATGTCGAGCACGTCGGCGATCGAGTGGCCCTTGAACTTCACCTCGAGCGTTTCGCGGTTGTAGCGCTTGCCGCCGCATTCCTCGCAGGTGACGTAGACGTCGGGCAGGAAGTGCATCTCGATCTTGATCAGCCCGTCGCCCTGGCACGCCTCGCAGCGGCCGCCCTTGACGTTGAAGCTGAAGCGCCCGGGCTTGTAGCCGCGCGCCTGGCTTTCGGGCAGGCCGGCGAACCAGTCGCGGATATTGGTGAAGGCGCCGGTATAGGTCGCGGGGTTGGAGCGCGGGGTGCGGCCGATCGGCGACTGGTCGATCTCGATCACCTTGTCGCAATGGTCGAGCCCGGTGACCTTGTCGTGCGCGCCCGCGACCACGCGCGCGCCGTTGAGGTGCCGCGCGGCGGCGGCATAAAGCGTGTCGATGGTGAAGGAGGACTTGCCCGAGCCCGAGACGCCGGTGACGCAGGTGAAGGTGCCGAGCGGGATCGAGGCGGTGACGTCCTGCAAATTGTTCGCGCGCGCGCCGTGGACGGTGAGCTTGTGCCCGTTGCCCTTGCGGCGCTCGCTCGGGACGGCGATCTCGCGGCGGCCGGTGAGGTAGTCCGCGGTGAGCGAGTTCTTGGCCTTGAGCACCTGCTTCAGCGTGCCCTGCGCGACAACCTCGCCCCCGCGCACGCCCGCGCCGGGGCCGAGATCGACCACGTGATCGGCCTGGCGGATCGCGTCCTCGTCATGCTCGACCACGATCACGGTGTTGCCGAGATCGCGCAGGCGCTTGAGCGTTTCGAGCAGCCGGTCGTTGTCGCGCTGGTGGAGGCCGATGCTGGGCTCGTCGAGCACGTAGAGCACGCCGCTGAGGCCCGAGCCGATCTGCGAGGCGAGGCGGATGCGCTGGCTCTCGCCGCCGCTCAGCGTGCCCGAGGTGCGATCGAGGTTGAGGTAATCGAGCCCGACATTGTCGAGGAAGCCCAGCCGCTCGTTGATTTCCTTGAGGATGGCGCGCGCGATCTGCGACTGCTGCTCGTTGAGATGATCGTCGAGCTTGAGGAACCAGTCCTTCGCCGCGGCGACGCTCATCTTCGTGGGCGTGGCGATATCGACCGTGCCGTTGTCGACCTCGGGCGGGCCGGGGATCTTCACCGCCAGCGCCTTCTCGTTCAATCGCTTGCCGCCGCAGGTCTCGCAGGGCTGCGCGGTCTGGAACTTGGACAGCTCCTCGCGCATCCATGTGCTCTCGGTCTGCATCAACCGGCGGTTGAGGTTGCCGATCACGCCCTCGAACGGCTTCTTCACCGTGTACTGCTTGCGCCCGTCCTTGAAGGTCAGCGGCACCGGCTTGCCGCGCGTGCCGTGGAGGATCACGCTGCGCGCCTCCTCGCTCAGCTCGTTCCACGGCGTGGTGAGGTCGAAATCATAGGCCGCGGCGAGGCTGGCGAGCACCTGCATGTAATAGGGCGACGGCGGGTTGGACTTGGCCCACGGCACCACCGCGCCCTTCTTGAGCGTGAGCGCCTCGTTGGGGACGACCAGCTGCGGATCGAACAGCTGCTTCTCGCCCAGCCCGTCGCAGGTCGGACACGCCCCCTGCGGCGCGTTGAACGAGAACAGCCGCGGCTCGATCTCCTCGATCGTGAAGCCCGAGACCGGGCAGGCGAATTTCTCGGAGAACACGATGCGGTTGGCGGGAATGCCCGCGCCCTTAATCGCGCCGCCGCTCTCGCTTTCATCCTCGCGCCCCGGCACCACGCCATCGGCGAGGTCGACATAGGCGAGCCCCTCGGCGAGCTTGAGCGCGGTCTCGAAACTGTCGGCGAGGCGGGTTTCCAGCCCCTCCTTCACCGCAAGACGATCGACCACCACCTCGATGTCGTGCTTGAACTTCTTGTCGAGCGCGGGGGCCTCTTCGATCGCGTACATCTCGCCGTCGATCCGCACGCGGGTGAAGCCGGCCTTCTGCCATTCGGCGAGCTCCTTGCGGTATTCGCCCTTGCGCCCGCGAACGACCGGCGCGAGCAGGTAGAGCCGCGTGCCCTCGGGCAATTCCATCACCCGGTCGACCATGTTGGAGACCGTCTGCGCCTCGATCGGCTCTCCGGTGGCGGGCGAATAGGGCACCCCCACCCGCGCCCACAGCAGGCGCATATAGTCGTAAATCTCGGTGACCGTCGCCACGGTCGAGCGCGGGTTGCGGCTGGTGGTCTTCTGCTCGATCGAGATCGCGGGGCTGAGCCCGTCGATATGCTCGACATCGGGCTTCTGCATCATCTCGAGGAACTGCCGCGCATAGGCGCTGAGCGATTCCACGTAGCGCCGCTGTCCCTCGGCATAGATCGTGTCGAAAGCGAGGCTCGACTTGCCCGAGCCGGACAGGCCCGTGATGACGATCAGCGCATCGCGCGGCAGGTCGATATCGACGCCCTTGAGATTATGCTCGCGCGCGCCTTTGACGGAAATCTTGGTAAGGGCCATGGGGGATGCGTGTTCCTGAATTGTTCGCGCAGGTCAAGGGGCGACGATGCTGGGGTATCCGACGCCCATGTGGGTGCAGGCCGGTCGATTGCAAACGGCGATGGCAGACAGGGCACGCGACACCTCCCAAACCGCTGCGCCGTCCGGAACACCGTGGCGCGGTCATGCGTTTTGCACCCGACATCAACGGCGGCTCCAGGCGCGTCTGTTCCCCATTTCCGGCGTGCCGGGGGGCGCATAGCAAAAGGAGAAGACAGCATGGCATTCCGATACCTCACCCCCTATCGCCGCGGCATGACACCTCGCTCGCGCCTCGGCGGCGGCTCGCTGTTCGACCTGCATCGCCAGATGAACAGCCTGTTCGACGACCTGTTCGAGCAGGACGGCGACGGGACCGGCACGACCGCCACCATGACCAGCCCGATGCTCGACATCCATCAGGACGACGACCAGATCGAGATCACCGCCGAGCTGGCGGGGGTCAAGCGCGACGACATCCATATCACGGTCAATGAGGGCGTGCTGACGATCTCCGGCGAAAAGAGAAGCCAGCGCGACGACGACGGGACCGGCTATCGCGAGCGCAGCTACGGACGGTTCGAACGCAGCATCACCCTGCCTTCGAATGTCGACGAGGAAGAGATCTCGGCCGACTTCGAAGACGGCGTGCTGACGATCACCCTGCCCAAGAGCGAAGAGAAGGCCCGCGGTCGGAAGATCGAACTCGGCGGCGGGAAGAAGCGCACGGGCGACAACCGCGCCGAGCAGGCGCTGATCGACCAAGAGGACCAATCCTCGAACCAGACTGAGAAGAACAAGAAGCGCGAAAACGAAGACGCCTGAGCGCATAGCAACCACCCTCAGTGGGCGGCCCGTGAGGGCCGCCCATTTGGTTCGCCACCGGAACATTCCGCTCCACGAAGTTGGACGTTCACTGAGGCTGGGCCGACCTGATCCGCATGCACCGCCTGTTCGTCGCCCTGCGCCCGCCCGAGCCCGTGCGCGACGCCCTCATCGATACGACGGAGGGGCTCGAGGGCGCTCGATGGCGGGGGGATGAGCAGTTGCACCTGACCTTACGCTATGTTGGCGCGGTCGACCGATCCCGGCCACGATGCGCCAACTTCACCTGTGGCCAACCTCGTCGAGGGACCTATTCACCTGCTGATCGGAAGCCAGCAGTCGATCCGGGCCATCCAGCTCTTCTGACGAGCCCGCCGCGGGTGCGGGGATCCGCCCGAGAGGGACGGACTGCCCCCGCGCCGGTCGGGTGCTTCAGCCGAGCTTGGCGAGAATCTTTTCCCGCGACGCCTGGGAGAGATGTGCGAGACGTTCGTCGTCGAGGTCCACGCCCCATTCGGGAATGTAGGCGACTTTTTCGTGAAGCTCTTTGTCGAGACAAATCCCGAACCGCTCGCGGACCTTCACCTGCACGTGGCCCCACACCCGGAACTTGCAGTCGCCGCGTTCAAAGGTCGCGTGGATACGACGCGCTTCCCATTTCTCTTCGGTCACGGTCTGGCCGTCGACGACCCGGCTCTCGTCCTCGGGAAGAAATTCCCCCCAACGGCCGAAGAGGCATTTGCAGCGCCCCCCGGTCTCATCGCCCTCCGCGCTACAAACTTGGCGCTCGGTCTCCGGATACTGGGCGAGCACACGCCGGGCCGCCGCCTCCCGTTCGTCGGCGGTGGGGCGAACTGCGTCGCGACAGCGCTGCTCGGCCTCCTGCTGGCTCTCGTTTTCGCCCGGAATCACACGGACGTTTTCGTTGACCTGCATCACGATCCGTTCAGCCCGGTCCTTCTTGTATCGATATTCCCGCTCGCGGCATTGGCCTGTGCATCCGCTCATGATCGACTTCCCTTCGATTGAAGCGCGACCCGATCGAGGTGGCGAAGCCTTTGCGACTCCGCGCATGGGTGCATAGCATATCCAGGCGACGCGCGGGCCTGGCCCGGCTTTCCGCGACGCGGGATTGGACGTTCACGGAGGCTGGTCCTAGGTGATCCCGATGCACCGCCTCTTCGTCGCCCTTCGCCCGCCTGAGCCCGTGCGCGATGTCCTGATCGATACGATGGAGGGGCTCGACGGCGCTCGGTGGCAGGGGGACGAGCAGTTGCACCTGACGCTGCGCTTCGTGGGCGAGGTCGACAGCCCGCAGGCGAACGACCTTGCCGATGCACTTTCGGAGGTGCGCGCCGGGCCGTTCGCGCTGCAGGTGCGCGGGGTCGGGCATTTCGCGAGAAAGGGCCGCGCCTCGGCGCTGTGGGCGGCGTTCGAGCCGAGCGAAGGGCTCGCCATCCTCGAACGCCGGGTCGAGCGCGCCTGCCGCGCGGCCGGACTGCCCCCCGAAACCCGCAAGTTCGTGCCGCATGTCACGATCGCGCGGTTGAACGCCTCGAGCGGGCCGATCGACGGCTGGCTCGCACGCCACGGGCGGCTCACCGCCCCCGAATGGCCGGTCGAACGCTTCGTCCTGTATGAAAGCCAGCTCGCCGAAAGCGGCGCGGTCTATACACCCGTCGTACAGTATCGGCTTGTAAACTAAAGACATTCCTCAGGCTGGAGGATCGCTTTTCCGCGCCGCAGGGCAGCAAGCGAATAGCGACCACCGCACGGACTCGCACGACGAAGCGAGGACCGATGCCCCTCCCCATCCGTTGAACAGACAAGAGCACAGGAGGCCTCGATGCGCCGCCGGCAGGGCGGGCGCTCGGGCTCCCACGCAGACAGAAAGATACGACCCGATGTCCTATATCGAATCCGCCACCTCGGGTGGCGATCCCCTCAACCCCGCGTCGCGGGACAGACTGGGCGGTCAACCGACCCATTCCCCGACGAAAGCCTCCGTCAATCGCCCCGCCACCGCGGCGCGGTCCGATGACGAGAAGGCGCGGCGCAAGGCGGCGCTCGACAAGCTGCTGCGCGATATCGACACCTCGCTCGACGAGGCCAACAAGGCCAATGCGTCGGGTGCGAATCGCCCCAAGACCAAGGCGCACAACATGGTGCGCGACCTCGGCGAACGCTATCGCCACCGCAGCGAATTGCAGCGCGCCCGCGCGGCCGCGCAGAAGACCTTCGGGGTCAAGCCGCGCAAATCGGGCCGCAAGCGCGCGGCATTGATGATGGGGCTCGGCGCGATGACGCTGAGCACCGTCGCGGCGACCGGGCCCGAACTCCGCACCAAGTCGGTGCCGGTGATCCAGGACGTCTCGGTCGACGCGACCCGCTATCGCGTCCACGCCGCCAAGATCGGCGCGAGCGACGCGTTCAAGCAGGCCCTGATCGAGGAGGAAGGCGTGCGCCAGACCGTCTATCGCGACGTCGCCGGCTACCCGACCGTCGGGGTCGGCCACCTCATTCGCTCCGAGGACGGGCTGAGCGTCGGCGACCGGATCAGTTACGACCGGGTACTCGATTTCCTCGAGGACGATCTCGCGATTGCCGAGGAAGGCGTCCGCCGCCTCGTCGGCGACCTGCCAATCTACCAGCACGAATTCGACGCGCTGCTCGACCTCGTCTACAATGTCGGAGAAGGAAACGTATCCGCGCAGGAATCGCCGCGCCTGAATGCCGCGATCGCCGCCGGAGACTACGAGACGATCGCCGATGAACTGCGTTACACCACTGCTGCGGGCAAGAAGGCGCGCGGGCTCGAATTCCGCAGCGAGCGGCGCGTCGCCATCTTCGAACAGGCGAGCTATGAAGATCCTCGCGAACAGTCGTGATTGGCGTTCATACACCGGTTCGGTCTTCGTGACGTTTTCTGCGCTCTCGCTGACCGCCTGCGGGGTGGTCGACGAGATGCGGAAAGGCGAAAAGGGGACCGACCTCCCCGCTGTCGCTGCCTCCGTCCCCGAAACCGACGCCGAAGTGGTCGAGCAGATTGTCGCCGATGCCGACGACTGCCTGCTCGTCGTCTGGGAGGCCCAGGAAGAACGCGACATCGCCTTCGACCGGGCACACGACCAGGCCGAGGGTGGCGCGATTTCCTGTGCCACCGGCACCAGCCCAAGCCAGTTCGAACGCGCGATCGCGTCGATCCGCGATGCCGCCGGCAGTGGCGACAAGGCCCGCATGCTGCGCGAGGTCGACATCCCGCTGATCTACATCGACAATGACGGCAATCGGCGCGCTCTCGCCGACCCGCAGACGGTCGACGCGGTGTTCGACGAGGTCTTCGACGGCGCGACCATGGCGATGCTCCAGCGGATCGACCTGTCGCAGATGACCGTCGTCCCCGAACAGAAGGGCGGCTTCTTCGAACTCGGTTCGCTGTGGCTCGTCGTAGACGAACCCGGCTCCCGCCCGCGCATCGTCACCGTCAACCGCCAGGCGATCATGGAAGCCGCCGAAGCCGCGCGCGCCAAGGCGCAGGCGGGCGAGAACGGCGTTTCGAGACAGTCGGGCTGAGCCCGCGCCGAGCTTTACCCTTGAATCCGTCGGACATCTGCGGTTCAAGCGCGACCATCTAACAAGCGACGGACCCCTACATTTCGTCCGTCCAATTTCCAGGAGAGAATCTCTTGCTTTACCGCCTACTCGCCACCACCGCCTCCGCCGCGCTGCTTGCCGGCTGCGCCACCTATGACGGCAGCGGCATCGACAGCACCGAAACCACCGCCACGATCGACGGCGACACCGGCGTCACCGCCGTGAACATCCCCGAAGGCACCGGCTATTTCGCGTCCGACAGCGACCTGCCCTTCCTCGCCCCCGATTTCACGAAGATTTCGGAAGACGATTACATCCCCGCCTTCGAGCAGGGCATGGCGATCCAGAAGGCCGAAGTGCAGGCGATCATCGACAATCCCGCCGCGCCGACCTTCGACAACACCATCGTCGCGCTCGAGAAGTCGGGCCGCATGCTCGGCCGCGTCGGCCGCGTCTTCTTCGCCGTGTCGGGTTCGAACACCACCGACCGGCTCGACGAGATCAACACCGAGATCAGCCCGCGCCTGTCGGCCCATGGCGACAGCATCACGCTGAATCCCGAACTCTTCGCCCGCGTGAAGGCGGTCTACGACAACCGCGCCGCGATGAGCATGACGCCCGAGGACGCGACCCTGCTCGAGAACACCTATGACAGCATGGTCCACGCCGGTGCACTGCTGACCGACGCCCAGGTCGAGCGGGTCAAGGAGATCAACACCGAGCTTTCGACCCTCACCACCGAATTCGGCCAGACCGCGCGCGCCGCGATGAGCGAACAGCCGCTGATCGTCGACACCCGCGAGGAACTCGCCGGCCTGTCCGACAGCGACATCAAGGCCGCGGCCGATCTCGCGACCGAGAAAGGCTATCCGGGCAAGTTCGCGATCGCGCTGCAGAACACGACGCAGCAGCCGCTCCTGCCGAGCCTCGAGAACCGCGCCACGCGCGAGAAGCTGTTCAAGCTCAGCTACAACCGCGCCGACGGCACGACCGATATCGACACGCGGATGCTGATCGCGCGGATCGCCGAACTGCGCGCCGAGAAGGCCGCGATCTTCGGCGAGGACGACTGGGCCAGCTACACCATGTACGATCGCATGGCGAAGACGCCCGACACAGCGCTCGACTTCATGGGCCAGATGGTCCCCGCGCTGGCCGCGACCCAGCGCCGCGAAGCCGCGCTGCTCAACGAGATGATCGAAGCCGAAGGTGGCGATTTCGACGTCCAGCCGTGGGACTGGTATCGCTACGCCAACAAGGTGAAGGCCGAGCGTTACGAGCTCGATGAAGACGCCGTGATGGAGTATTTCCAGCTCGACAAGGTGCTCGAGGACGGCATCTTCTACATGGCGGAAAAGCTCTACGGCCTGACCTTCGAGCGTCGCACCGACCTGCCCGTCTACCACCCAGACGTGTGGACCTACACCGTGTTCGACGCCGACGGCAGCGAACTCGGCCTGTTCTACTTCGATCCGTTCCAGCGTCCGTCCAAGCGCGGCGGCGCGTGGATGAGCAACTTCGTCGACCAGAGCTATCTCTGGGGCACGAAGCCGGTGATCTACAACGTGCTCAACATCCCCAAGGCCCCGGCGGGCGAGCCGCAGCTGGTCAGTTTCGACTGGGTCAACACCGCGTTCCACGAATTCGGCCACGCGCTGCACGGCTTCTTCGCCGACCAGAAGTACGAGAGCCTGTCGGGCACCGCGACCGCGCGCGACTTCGTCGAGTATCCGAGCCAGGTCCACGAGATGTGGGCGACCTATCCCTCGGTGCTGTCGAACTACGCCAAGCACTACCAGACCGGCGAGACGATCCCGGCCGAACTGATCGACAAGATCGAGGCTGCGGCGCAGTTCAACCAGGGCTACGATTTCGGTGAAGTCGTGACCGCGGCGCTGCTCGACATGAAGTGGGCCGCGCTGTCGCCGGCCGAAGCCGCCGCGCTCGACACGCCGGCCAAGGTCGACGCGTTCGAACGCCAGTCGCTGACCGAACTGGGGCTCGAGATCGACCTCGTCCCGCCGCGCTATCGCAGCACCTATTTCAACCACATCTTCAGCTCGCCGGCAGGCTATTCGGCCGGTTACTACAGCTATCTGTGGACCGAGATGCTCGATCGCGACAGCCGCAAGTGGTTCCTCGACAATGGCGGGCTGACGCGCGCCAACGGCGATCACTATCGCAAGACCGTGCTCAGCCGCGGCGGGACGATGGACTACTTCAAGATGTTCGAGAACTTCGCCGGTCGTCAGCCCGACGTCACCCCGATGCTGCAAGCGCGCGGCCTGCTCGCGGGTGGCGACGAGGCGGTCGACAGCGAAGTGGCCGATGACGGCCCGGCCGAAGTCGGCGACAGCGGCCAGTAAGCCGCATCGCAACCGGAACGAAGGGCGGGCCCGCGGGTCCGCCCTTTTCGTATCTAGCGAAGTGCCAGCGCGCGGCTGCCCGGCTCGCCGACCCAGCGGGCATCGACGCCCCAGACCTCGCGCAGCACGTTTTCGGAGAGCGCGGTTTCGGGCTCGCCCAGCGCGACGCGGCGCCCCTCGTCGAGCACCAGCACCTCGTCGGCATGGTTCATCGCCAGCGCAAGGTCGTGCATCACCAGCACCACGCCGCGCGCGGCATCGGCTTCGCGGCGCAGGAGCCGCAGCAGCGCGAGCTGGTGCGCAAGGTCGAGATTGGCGAGTGGCTCGTCGGCGAGGATCCACTGCGGCGCACCCGCCAGCACCCGCGCCATCAGCGCCCGGCTGCGCTCGCCGCCCGACAGGCGCGAGAGCGGACGGGTGCGCAAATCCTGCAACTCCATCGCATCGAGCGCGGTCTCGATCGCGGCGGCATCATCGGCGCCACCGCTACGGCGCTTCGCCAGCGGCCCCCCGCGCCACGCCAAGCGACCGAGATCGACCAGCGTCTCGACGGTGACGTCCCACGCCACCTCGGGCGTTTGCGGGAGGTAACCGATCGCGCGCGCCCGCGCCCGCGGCGAAAGGTCGGCAATCGGCGTCGTGTCCAGCTCGGCGGCGCCAGCATCTGGCGCGATCAAGCCCGCGAGCACCGACAACAGGCTCGACTTGCCGGCCCCGTTCGGGCCGCAGATCGCGGTGATCCGGCCCGGCGCAATCCCGGCAGATACCCCGTCCAGGCGATCGCCGAGCGTGATATTGTCCGCGCACAGCATCACACGGTCTCGCGGCGGATGCGCAGCAACAGCGCAAGGAAGAAGGGCGCGCCGATCAGGCTCAGCGCGATCCCGAGCCGCAACTCGCTCGCCAGCGGCAGGATGCGGCACAGCATGTCGGCCACCAGCACCAGCAGCGCGCCGGCGAGCGCGCTCGGCACGACCAGCGAAGACGGGCGGCGATCGGTCAGCGGGCGCACCAGGTGCGGCACGATCAGCCCGACGAAGCCGATGATCCCGGCGACCGCCACGCCGCTCCCCACGGTCAGGCCCACCCCGCCGATCAGCAGCCATTGCAGCGCGCGCGGCTCCATCCCGAGGCTGCGCGCCGCTTCCTCGCCCAGCGTCAGCGCATCGAGCCCGCGCCCGGCGAGCAGCAACAACGCGATACCGATCACGATCAACGGCGCGGCGAGCCAGACATCGCTCCAACTGCGATCGGTCAAAGCGCCCATCAGCCAGGTCACGATCTCGCTCATCGCGAACGGATTGGGGGCAAGGCTGATCGCGAGGCTCATCAGCGCACCCGCGAGGCTGGCGATCATCATTCCCGCAAGCGTGAACAGCAACACCGAATTGCCGCGTCCCGCGATCAGCGACAGCAGCGCCATCGCCCCGCCCGCGCCGACCAGCGCGAAGGCCGGAAGCGCGTAGGGCTGCGCGGCATAGCCGAGCCAGAAGCTCAGCACCGCGCCGAGCGCCGCGCCTGGCGCGATCCCGAACAGGCCCGGATCGGCGAGCGGGTTGCGCAGATAGCCCTGCATCGCCGCCCCCGCCGCGCCCAGCCCGGCGCCCACCACCAACGCGAGCACCCCGCGCGGCAGGCGCAATTCGGCTAGGATCACCGTTGCATTGGGTGTGGTGGCTGGATCGAGCCAGACCCTCCCTGCCAGCAGCGAGAGCGGCAGTGCGAGGGCGATGGCAAGCAGGAGGATCGGGACCGGGCGGCGCATTCAGCCGATACCCTCCCTGATCGCCCGCAACCGCTCGGCCGCGCGGATGATCGTCGGACCACCGCAATAGAGCAGGTTCGAGGCGAGCCGCCGCTGCTCGATGCCCGCGCTGTCGATCACCGGGTGGAACAGCGCGCGGTCTTCCTCCGCGGTCGGCGAACCGGCGGCGAGGATCAGCGCTGGTGGATCGGCGAGCACGGCTTCGAGCCCGAGCCGGTCGGCCTGCCCCAGCCCGCGCGCGGCGGCGGCGTGGGCGAAACCTGTGCGGCGGAGCAGGTCGACGATCAGTGTCCCCTCTCCCGGAACGATCCCGCCCGCCTGCCACACCAGCGCGGGGATTGGATCGCCCGCACCTTCGGCAGCGGCCAGCGCGTCCTCGATTTCGGCGACCAGCGCTTCGCCCGCATCCTTCGCATCGGCCAGCGCCGCCAGCTCGCGGATCTGGGCAATGCTTTCCTCGACCGTCGCGGTGATCCCGATCCGCGCGACCGGGTAGCCGAGCCGCTCGAGCGCCTGCGCGGTGGCGGGCGGGAGGAAGGTCGTGGCGACCACGAGGTCGGGATCGAGCGCGGCAATCTCCTCGACCGTCCCAGCCGTGGCGGGCCAGCGGCGCGCCTCGCGCACGTCCAACGAACTGGCGGCGGGATCGTGGCTGTAATGCGAGACCGCAGCGAGCTTGTCGGGCGCGATCTCGGCGAGGATCGCGTCGGAACAGGGGTTGAGGCTGACGATGCGGAGTTCTTCGGTTTCCGGTTGCGGTACCTCCACACACCCCATCGTCATTCCCGCGCAGGCGGGAATCCAGAGCAGGAGCGCGCGCCAGGCCGCCCTGGATCCCCGCCTGCGCGGGGACGGCGAGGCGAAAGCAATCCTCAATAGCCCGCCCTCACCCCGACGAACGCGCCGCGCCCGGCCTGCGCGTAGCCGGCGGCGGTCTGGTATTGCGCGTCGCCCACATTCTCGATCCGGCCGAACAGTTCGACCGGGCCGAGATCGTAGCGTGCGCGCAGGTCGGCGGTAGCGTAGCCGTCGAGCGCGTTGAAATTGCCTGCGTCGTCGAAACTGTCCGACGCCATGCGGATGTCGAACCCGAGCGTCAGCCCGTTGAGCGGGGTGCGCCAGTCGCCCCACACGGTCAGCGCATGGTCGGGACGGCGCGCGAGCCGGTTGCCGAAATTGGCCGAACCCGGCGTGCGGTTCGCGGTCTCGAGATAGGTGTAGGCCGCGCCGGCCTCGAATTTCGCCCACAGGCCGACGGTCGCTTCGGCTTCGACGCCGCGCGCGCGGGCCCGCCCGACATTGTCGTAGGTGCCGAACGGGCGATCGGTGCAGATCCCGCCGGTGACGCCGAAGCACGACACGAAATCGACCTGGTCTTCGGTGTCGCGCTGGAATGCGGTCACGGCGAAATGGAACCGGCCCGAACGCCGCGCGCCCTTCTCGATTCCGATATCGTAACTGACGCTGCGTTCGGGCTCGAGCGCGGCGTTGCCGTAGTCCGAATAGAGCTGGAACAGCGTCGGCGCCTTGAAGCCCTCGCCCATGCTGGCCTTCACGCTCCAGCCATCGCCGAGCAACCAGGCGGCATCGGCACCAAGGCTGGTCGCGCCGCCGAAGCGGTCATGCTCGTCGCGCCGGACGCCGAGATTGAGCACCAAGGGCCGCACGCGATATTCGAGCTGGGCATAGGCGCCGACGATCTCGGCGTCCTGCTGCGGATCGAAGCTCGAGGAGAAGCGGCTCCACTCGGCCTCGCCACCGAAGGCGATCGCGACGACATAGGGCTTGAGGAAATAGCGCCCGCGCAGTTCGGCACGCTCGCTGCGGCCCTGTGTGGAGAAACTCGGTTCGGTGCCGAAGCCGGGATCGAAGGTGTCGCGGTCGGTGTCGGAGAGCGAGAACGACGCCGTGAGGTTCAGCCTTTCTCCGCCATAGTCGAGGCCAATCCGTCCGCTGCTCTCGCGCGTTTCCTGGAACCCCGCGGTGTCGGCGAGCGTGAACGCGGGTGCAGGAAAGCCGTCGATCTCGAGCCGGCTGTCTGCATGGCGCGCGCTGGCGACCACGTCGAGCGTGTCGGTCAGCGCAAAGCGACCGCGAGCGCCCGCCTGCCATTGGCGGTAGCCGTCGGCTTCGATTCCGGCGGCGGCCGAGGAAAACCCCTCGGTGTCGTAATGGCCGCCCGAGAAGGTCAGCCCGTAGCGCTCGCCTTCGAGCCCGAGCGCGGCGGTCGCATAGAGCGTATCGCGTGCGCCGTATTCGACGCTCGCCTCCGCCCCGTCGAACTCGCGCCCTTCGACCAGCAGCACGCCGCCGACCGCCTGGCTGCCCCAGATCGTCGAGTTCGATCCGCGCAGCAATTCGATCCGGCCTACCGTGCCGGGCAGTAGGTTCCCGAAATCGAATCCCGCACCAGGCGCTGCCGGATCGGCCACCCGCACCCCGTCGACCAGCACCAGCAATTGTTCTGCCTCGGCCCCGCGCAGCCGTATGCCGGTGAAGCTGCCGACCCCGCCATTGCGGCTCGCGGCTACGCCCGGCGTGCGGGTCAGCACGCGGACGATATCGGCACCCTGCACTTCTTCGATCTCGCTGCGCGTGAGGATCGAGACGCTCTCGCCGGTCAGCTCGGTGCTCGCCGCGAAACCGTCGCCGGTGATTGTGAGCGTGCGCGCATCCTCGTCCGCGCCATCGCTCTCGACGAGCGGTGCCGCGCTTTCCTGCGCTTGGGAAATACTGGGAAGTAGCGCCGAAACGCTCAACAAAAACAGAAATTTACGCATTATTCCTCCGTCATTCGCGAACATATCGCTCATGACGGAAAGCGCGCGAAGATCGCGGCTCTCGCCTGCTTCCGGTACACCCCGCCCGGCCGCGGAACGACACGTCGCAGGCAGGTCTCCTGACTCCCGGATCGCCGGCCTTTCCCGCCTTCCCACCGGTGCAGGCGCACGCGGCAGTGGCATCTCGGGAACGGCCTCCCCGGTCACAGTTGCGGGGGCAGCGGAGGTTTCACACCTCCTTCCCTCTTCGGTCCGGCCCCAAGTCTTCCTTGGCGCGGGACAACCTATGACGCTGGGCCCCGATTAGCGCCGCCTTCCGCAGCGCACAAGAGACGCTGCAATGTTAACTTAGCTGGGCTAAGGCGGCAGCATGGATGCGCGCGTTACAGGGCCCCGCGACCGGGTCGATATCGCCATGCGGCGGGCCGAGATTGCGGCTCGGCGCAAGGCCGCGCGCCGCCGGATCGATCCGCGCTGGGGGCTCGCGCTGCTGGTGGCGATCGGCGTACCCGCGCTGGCCGCAACGACCGACATGGACATGCGCTGGGGCGCGGTGACCGAAATTCCCGCTGGGGGCAGCGGCCCGGTGGTCGCGCGGATGCCGTTTGAGCGTGAAGGCTGGAACTTCCCTGGGTCGGCCTATTACTACCTCGAGGCCGAAAGCGTGGCGGCTCCCGACGCCGGGGGCGAAGGCGCCACTTCCGCTCCCTCCGCCATCGCCGCCGCCTTCCGTCGCGCGGGATCGGCGACCGACCAGCGCCGCGCGCTGACCTGCCTCACGCAGGCAATCTATTACGAGGCCGCGAGCGAATCCGACAGCGGCCAGCGCGCGGTCGCACAGGTCGTGCTCAACCGGGTCAAACATGCCTCCTGGCCGGGCACGGTCTGTGGGGTGGTGTTCCAGGGCAGCACGCGCAAGACCGGGTGCCAGTTCAGCTTCACCTGCGACGGGAGCCTCGCGCGGCGCCCCTCGCGCTCGGCCTGGGACAAGGCGCAGGACATCGCCCGCGCCGCCCTTTCCGGCTACGTCCATGCGCCGGCCGGGCTTGCGACCCATTACCACACGCTGGCGGTGAACCCCTACTGGGCGCCCCGGCTCGCGACGCTGACGGTGATCGGCGCGCACCGTTTCTACGTCCTGCCCGGCAGCGCCGGCAGACTGCGCGCCTTCGCGACAAACTATCGCGGCGACGAACCGACCATCTCGGCGGTCCGGGCGAACGATTCGCGGATGCCCGACCCGCTCGATGACCTGCCACAAGTGGCGCCTGCTTCGACCGCGCCCCCGCAAACCGACGATCGACTCCCGCCCGCGCCGCGTGCGCTCGACCGGCGCCCCGGAGACCCCGCGCCGGCGCCCTCGGCGTCACCCGCCCCGCGCGACGACCGATTGCCCGGGGGTGGCACGGTACGCCCCGAATATCGCGACAGCGGACGCTGGCGCACGCCTGCCGCCAAGCCCTCCGAAGATTAGGGTAAATGGCCGCTTAACCATCCCGCGAGACGAAGGCTTCAGGCCTTGAGGCTAGGCGATTCTCCAACGCACCCGACCCGCCGGATTCGCATAAGGCGAGCGCGGCCCGGACGTGCCAGGAGATAGATTTTGACGATCCGATTCAGCGCTGCAAAGGGCGGGCGCCGCTCGCTCGACCGGTTCTTCGGTACGCAGATATCTTCTTTTGCCGCGAACGACGGCGCCGCCACCGCCGAAAGCGACGCACTGCTGCGCGCGGCGCTCAAGCACTTCGCGCGCCACGGCCTCGGTGCTGCCGATGCCGCTCGGGAAAAGGCCGAGGACGCCTTTTTCCGCGGCGATCGAGAGACTTACGACCACTGGCTCGGAATTTGCCGCCTGCTCGATGCGCGGATGGCGGGAGCCGTCGCGGCTCGCGAGGACGACGCCCGCCGCGAAGCCTAGTGCCGCATTAACCAAATCGCGCAATGCCATCTTGAGTGTGAAACGCCGCGTTAGGCCTTGGGCGCAGACCCACATTAACTATTGTTTGAAAGTTCGCTGCCATAGCCGACCGGTGATGGAAACAGGCTTCCGATGGTAAGCGCGCTCGAATCCTACTGGCGCAGATGGCGGGGCAGCACCGCGGTTGACTCGCGTATTCGGAAGACGCTGGTCGACACGCTCTACGCGCGCCCGTCGAGCCTGATCATCGGGGCCTGCAACGGCGTGGCGACGAGTTCGGTCGGGGCCTATGTGACGCAGGACCGGACGCTCACCCTCCTGACGGCCGTGCTGTTGCTGGTGGCGGTGTTCCGGATCGCGCTCGGCCTCGCGCTGCCGAAGATGAAATTCGTCGCGCCGCGCCGCATGGAAGTGGTCTACGAAATCGGCGCGTTCGCCTTTTCCGGCCTGACTGGCATCATCGCCGCCTACGCGATCCTGATGAATTTCGGCACCGCAATCCAGCTGATGCTGCTCGCCAATGCCGCGGTCTACGGGGTCGGCATCGCCGCGCGAAACGCCGGGCGACCGGTGATCGCGATCGGCCAGCTTTGCCTGTCGCTGCTCCCAGTCGTCGCCGCCTGCGTCTATGTTGGCAGCCTGCCGCTGCTGATGACGGCGCTGGGCCTGCTGCTCTGCATCCCGGCGATGGTGTCGATCATCAAGGACGTGTTCGACGTGCTCAAGCGCTCGATCACCGCGGCCGAGACGAGCCGCCGCCTGGCCGACAAGATGGAGAAGCTCGCCCGGACCGACATCGTCACCGGGCTGCTCAACCGCGCCGGTCTCAATCACCACCTGACCGCCGCGCTGATGGACATCGCGAACGACCGCAAGCTGGCGCTGGTGTGGGTCGACCTCGACCGCTTCAAGTTCGTCAACGACACGCTCGGCCACCAGGTCGGCGACAAGGTCCTCGCCAATGTCGCGCGGCGCCTGCGCGAGGAAGCGCCCGGACCCGCGACGATCGCGCGCTTTGGCGGCGACGAATTCATCGTTGTGTTCGAAGCCGATCGCCGCGACGAGGTCGAGAAGATGGCGGTCAAGCTGCTCGACGCGCTTACCCGGCCCTATCGCTTCCGCGGCGAGCGGATCGAGATCGGGGCCTCGATGGGCATCGCGATGCTGCCCGACGACGCCAGCGACCTCGAGCCGCTGCTGCAGGCGGCGGACCTCGCCCTGTATCACGCCAAGGTCAACGGCCGGAACCAGATGTCGTTCTACCACCCGTCGATGAACCGCGACCTCGTGCGCCGGCGCGAGATCGAGGCCGAATTGCGCCAAGCGGTCCAGCGCGACGAATTGTCGATCTTCTTCCAGCCGATCGTCGACCTCGAGACCGGCCGGATTCGCTGTTTCGAGGCGCTGGTGCGCTGGTTCCACCCCGAAAAGGGGGAAATGCGGCCCGACGAATTCATCCCGGTGGCCGAGGAGACCGGCGCGATCGTGACGCTGGGCAACTGGATCCTCGCACAGGCCGCGCAAATCGCGGCGCACTGGCCCGAACATGTCACGCTCGCGGTCAATCTCTCGCCACTGCAGATCCGCACGCCCGGCGCCGCGTTGGGAATCCTCGCCGCGCTCAAGGAAGCGGGGCTCGATCCGCACCGGCTCGAACTCGAAATCACCGAATCGGTGCTGGTCGACCACGACCAGACGACCGAAGCCTTCATCGCCGAGCTCTCGCAGGCCGGAGTCCGCTTTGCGCTCGACGATTTCGGGACCGGCTATTCGTCGCTCGCCTATCTGCACAAATATCCGTTCGGCAAGATCAAGGTCGATCGCAGTTTCGTCTCGGGCAGCCATGTCGGCAAGAAGAGCGAGGCGATCATCCGCGCGGTCTCCGAAATGGGCAGCACGCTCGAGATGGAGATCGTCGCCGAGGGGATCGAAACGATCGAACAGGTCCGCACGGTGCGCGAGGCCGGTTGTACGCTCGGCCAGGGCTATTACTTCAGCCGCGCGGTGCCCGATTACCTGGCGACGATGCTGCTCGCCCGCGAGCAACAGACGACCGACCAGGACCAGCGCGTCGCAAGCTGACGCGACCTGCACACATCCTGCCGAATGACGCGCGCCGGACCAGGCCTGTCCGGAACCCGATGCCGTGCGCCCCGTTGCCAGATCGGACGCCCGCGAAACCTCTTCTTGCTATTGCAAACCAGTTGCAAAGATAGTCGGGCGAAGGCGGTTGCTTTCGCCCGGATCGGACGGTAATCCGCGCGCAAATCTCGGGGCCTCGCCCATTCGCGGGACGGGCCGGAAGCCCCCTTCACCCTCGCCTGACCCGCGGCGGAAGGACTGGCCTACCCACTATGGCACGCAAGAAGATCGCGCTCATCGGCTCCGGCATGATCGGAGGCACCCTCGCCCACCTCGCAGCGAAGAAGGAAATGGGCGACATCGTCCTGTTCGACATCGCCGAGGGCATGCCGCAGGGCAAGGCGCTCGATCTCAGCCAGTGCGGCCCGGTCGAGGGCTTCGACGCTAAGATCACCGGTTCGAACGATTATGCCGACATCGCCGGCGCCGACGTGGTGATCGTCACCGCGGGCGTGCCGCGCAAGCCCGGCATGAGCCGCGACGACCTGCTCGGCATCAACCTCAAGGTGATGAAGGCGGTCGGCGAAGGCATCAAGAACAACTGCCCCGATGCTTTCGTGATCTGCATCACCAACCCGCTCGACGCGATGGTCTGGGCGCTCCGCGAATTCTCCGGCCTGCCGCACAACAAGGTCGTCGGCATGGCCGGCGTGCTCGACAGCGCGCGCTTCGCGACCTTCCTCGCGTGGGAATTCGACGTCTCGGTCAAGGACGTGAACGCCTTCGTGCTCGGCGGCCACGGCGACACCATGGTCCCGGTCACCAGCTACACCACCGTCAACGGCATCCCGGTCAACGACTTCGCCAAGATCAAGGGCGTCGACCAGGGCCGCATCGATGAAATCGTCGACCGCACCCGCAAGGGCGGCGGCGAAATCGTCGGCCTGCTCGGCAATGGCTCGGCCTATTACGCCCCCGCCACCAGCGCGATCGCGATGGCCGAAGCCTATCTCGGCGACCAGAAGCGCATCCTTCCCTGCGCCAGCTATGTCGAAGGCAAATACGGCCTCGACGGTCTTTACGTCGGCGTCCCCACCGTGATCGGCGCGGGCGGCACCGAAGAGGTGATCGAGATCGAACTGTCGGACGAAGAGAAGAGCAACCTCAAGGTCTCGACCGACGCGGTCGAGGAGCTGCTCGAAGCGTGCAAGGAGCTGGATGAGAGCCTGAAATGAGCGTCGATTTCGCCGTCTTCGATCCAACTGCTGCGCCGTCCGAGCCGCAGGCCTTCAGGAGTTGGTTCGAAACTCAGATGGACTTGATCGAGGAATCAGTTTTCGAACCTTCGGAATTGGCCGAAAAACTTCGGAGTTGGTACGATGCGATGATCGCCGAATTCCCAGATATCACGCGCGCTACTCCTAGCAGCAACAAGTGCATCGAGTATAGTTTCACGCCATCATTTATCTATTGCTCGATGCCCACTCCGTTTGCCGAAGAAGCCGAGGCGCTGTCCAACTCTCTCGCCCAGGCACAGGGAATCGGCAAGTATCTGCCCATGTTTGACGATGGGCAAAACGACAAATGCATCATCTATCCGGACAGCCCTTCGGCTGGCCTGAACTAACCATCCAATTCACAGTCACGTTTCTGGAAGGAAACTTAATGTCCATCCTCGTAAACAAGAACACCAAGGTCATCACCCAGGGGATGACCGGCGATACCGGCACCTTCCACACCCAGCAGGCGCTCGATTACGGCACCCAGATGGTGGCGGGCGTGACCCCGGGTAAGGGCGGCACGACGCATATCGGCCTGCCCAACTTCAACACCGTCAAGGAAGCCAAGGAAGCGACCGGCGCCGATGCGAGCTGCATCTACGTGCCCCCGCCCTTCGCCGCCGACGCGATCTGCGAGGCGATCGACGCCGAGATTCCGCTGATCGTCTGCATCACCGAGGGCATCCCGGTGCTCGACATGGTCAAGGTCAAGGCCGCGCTCGAAGGGTCGAAGTCGCGCCTGATCGGCCCGAACTGTCCCGGCGTGCTGACCCCGGACGAATGCAAGATCGGCATCATGCCCGGCAGCATCTTCAAGAAGGGCAGCGTCGGCGTGGTCTCGCGCTCGGGCACGCTGACCTACGAAGCCGTCCACCAGACCACGCAGGTCGGCCTCGGCCAGACCACCGCGGTCGGGATCGGCGGGGATCCGGTCAACGGCACCAACTTCATCGACGTGCTCGACCTGTTCCTCGACGACGACGCGACCAAGTCGATCATCATGATCGGCGAGATCGGCGGCAGCGCCGAGGAAGAAGCGGCCGAATACATCAAGCAGGAAGCCGCCAAGGGCCGCCGCAAGCCGATGGTCGGCTTCATCGCGGGCCGCACCGCGCCTCCGGGCCGCCGCATGGGCCATGCCGGTGCGATCGTCTCGGGCGGCCAGGGCGGCGCCGACGACAAGATCGCGGCAATGGAAGATGCGGGCATCCGCGTCTCGCCCTCGCCCAGCGAGCTCGGCACCACGCTCGACGCGATGCTGAAAGAACTCGCCTAACCTTCCTCCTCCCTCGGAGACTCCCCGCATGGGCAACGAGAACCACGACTTCACGCCGGGCGACCCGGCTGCCGATCCGCAGGCCGGGCCGTCCTGGCAGCGACGCGGCTGGCCGCTAGTCGGCGGGGAGACCGAGGACGAGCTGACCCAGGCGCTCGATCCCACCGCGATGCAGATCAAGGTGAAGGATGCGCTGGAGAAGGCGGGCAAGCCTGCCGATGCGCGCTCGGTCGAGGCGGCGGCGAGCGACGCGCTGCGCGCGATGCTGCTGGTGCGGCTCTATCGCGTGCGCGGGCACCTCGCGGCCGATCTCGACCCGCTGGGGCTGACCACGCACGAGCTGCCCAAGGACCTCACGCTCGAATGGCACGAATTCGCCGGGCAGGAGGACAAGGAAGTCTTTCTCGCTGGAAATCTCGGCTTCGAATGGGTCACCATCGGCGAACTGCTGAAGACGCTGCAGGCCAATTACTGCGGGCGCATCGGCCTCGAATACATGCACATCGCCGATGTCGAGGAACGCCGCTTCCTACAGGACAAGTTCGAGGGCAAGGACAAGGAAATCGAGTTCACACCCGAGGGCAAGCGCGCGATCCTCTCGGCCGTGGTGCGCGGCGAGCAGTTCGAGGAATTCCTCGCCAAGAAATATGTCGGGACCAAGCGTTTCGGCCTCGACGGCGGCGAAAGCATGATCCCCGCGCTAGAGGCGGTGATCAAGTATGGCGGCGCCTACGGCGTCAACGAGATCGTCTACGGCATGGCCCACCGCGGCCGGTTGAACGTGCTCTCCAACGTGATGGGCAAGCCCTATCGCGTGATTTTCCATGAGTTCTCCGGTGGTTCGGCCACCCCCGACGAGGTCGGCGGGTCGGGCGACGTTAAGTACCACCTCGGCACCAGCACCGATCGCGGCTTCGACGACATCGAAGTCCATATGAGCCTCGTGCCCAACCCCAGCCACCTCGAGGCGGTCGATCCGGTCGTGCTCGGCAAGGTCCGCGCGCAGCAGGCGATCCGCGACGACCTGGTCAAGCACCAGCAGGTGCTCCCGGTGCTGATTCACGGCGACGCTGCCTTCGCGGGACAGGGCATCGTGTGGGAATGCCTCGGTTTCTCCGGCGTGCGCGGCTACAATACCGGCGGCTGCATCCACTTCGTCATCAACAACCAGATCGGCTTTACCACGAGCCCGCAATTCGCGCGTTCGAGCCCCTACCCCTCGGACGTCGCCAAGGGCGTCCAGGCGCCGATCCTGCACGTCAACGGCGACGATCCCGAAGCCGTGACCTTCGCCTGCAAGCTGGCGATCGAATACCGCCAGAAATTCGGCCGCGACATCGTGATCGACATGTGGTGCTATCGCCGCTTCGGCCACAATGAAGGCGACGAGCCGAGCTTCACCCAGCCGCTGATGTACGCGAAGATCAAGCAGCACCCCAAGGTGTCGGACATCTATGCCCGGCGGCTGGTCGAGGAAGGCGTGATCGACGAGGATTTCCTCAAGGAAGACGAGGCCGCCTTCACCGCCAAGCTCGCCGACGAGTTCGAGGCGGGGCAGAACTACACCCCCGACAAGGCCGACTGGTTCGGCGGTCGCTGGTCGGGCCTGCACAAGCCCGCCGATCCGGAGACCGCGCGCCGCAACGTCCATACCGGGATCGAGGGCAAGCTGTTCGACAGCCTCGGGCGCACGCTCACCACCGTGCCAGACGACCTCAACATCCACCGCACGCTCGGCCGCGTGCTCGATGCCAAGCGCGAGATGTTCGAAAGCGGCGAAGGCTTCGACTGGGCGACCGCCGAGGCGCTCGCCTTCGGCTCGCTGCTGTCCGAAGGCTTCGGCGTGCGCCTGTCGGGCCAGGATTCGGGCCGCGGCACCTTCAGCCAGCGCCACGCGGTGTGGGTCGACCAGAAGGACGAGCGGAAATACGTCCCGCTGGAGACCGTGCCGCACGGCGATTTCACCGTGCTCGACAGCCCGCTCTCCGAATACGGCGTGCTCGGCTTCGAATACGGCTATGCGATGGCCGATCCGAAATCGCTGGTCCTGTGGGAAGCGCAGTTCGGTGATTTCGCCAATGGCGCGCAGATCATGATCGACCAGTTCATCGTCTCGGGCGAGGTCAAGTGGCAGCGCGCCAACGGGCTCGTCATGCTGCTGCCGCACGGATACGAAGGCCAGGGACCGGAACACTCCTCCGCGCGCCTCGAACGCTTCCTCCAGCTGTGCGCGAACGACAACATACAGGTCTGCAACATCACCGAGCCGTGCAATTATTTCCACGTGTTGCGCCGCCAGATGCTGCGTCCGTTCCGCAAGCCGCTCGTCATCATGACGCCCAAGTCGCTGCTGCGGCATCCCAAGGCCAAGTCGAGCCGCGAAGGGTTCCTCGGCGAAAGCCACTTCATGCGGATCAAGTCCGATCCGGTCGAGATCGACGACACGAAGATCAAGCGGCTGGTGCTGTGTTCGGGCAAGGTCTCCTACGACCTGTTCGAGAAGCGCGAGGAGTTGGGCTGCGAGGACGTCTCGGTGGTTCGCATCGAACAGCTCTATCCCTTCCCCGGCGAACCGCTCGCCGTGCGTCTCAAGCGCATGACCAATCTCGAGGAAGTCGTGTGGTGCCAGGAAGAGCCGCGCAATAACGGCGCGTGGTTCTTCGTCGCCGAGAAGATCGAGCAGGCGCTCCACGAAGCCGGGCACGAGGGCATGCGCCCCTGCTATGCCGGGCGCGAGGAAGCCGCCTCGCCCGCCACCGGCCTCGCCGGACGCCACAAGGTGCAGCAGGACGCCCTGCTCACCATCGCATTGGGCTGCGCCGACGGCGGAGCCGCCCAGCGTGAACTCGATTGCCCGCCCTCCCTGCCCAAAGTCTGAGGAAAGACCAGCACATGGCCACCGACATTACCGTCCCCTCGCTGGGTGAATCCGTCACCGAAGGCACGATCGCCGAATGGCTCAAGCAGCCCGGTGACGCCGTCGCCGTCGACGAGCCGATCGTCTCGATCGAGACCGACAAGGTCGCGGTCGAGGTGCCCTCGCCCGTCGCCGGCACGATCGGCGAATTGAAGGCCGAGGAAGGCGACACGATCGAAGTCGGCGCAGTTATCGCGACCGTCGAGGAAGGCGGCTCCGGCACGGCGCCCGCGAAGAAGGCCGACGCGCCCGCGAAGGACGCTCCCAAGGACACCGGCGACGAGCAGGACGCGGTCCCCAATTCGACCGGCGAGGTCACCGGCACCGATTTCGATGCCGCCGCGCTTTCGCCTGCGGTGCGCCGCGCGGTGCTCGAACACGGGATCGACCCGTCGAGCGTCAAGGGCACCGGCAAGGACGGCCGCCTGACCAAGGAAGACGTGCTCGCCGCGGCCAAGGCCAAGCGCGAGGCGCCCGCCCCGTCGCAAAGCCAGGACGCGCCCGCACCGGCGGCTTCGGCCCCGGCCGGCGGTCGCAACGAAGAGCGCGTCAAGATGACCCGCCTGCGCCAGACCATCGCCAAGCGCCTCAAGAGCGCGCAGGACACCGCTGCGCTGCTCACCACCTTCAACGATGTCGACATGACCGCGGTCATCGAAACGCGTGAGAAGTACAAGGACACCTTCGCCAAGAAGCACGGCATCAAATTGGGCTTCATGAGCTTCTTCGCCAAGGCTGCGCACCTCGCGCTCAAGGACGTGCCCAGCGTCAACGCGCAGATCGACGGCGACGAGATCGTCTACCACGATTACGTCGATATCTCGGTCGCGGTCAGCGCGCCCAACGGCCTCGTGGTCCCGGTCGTGCGCGACGTCGACAAGAAGGGCTTCGCCCAGATCGAACTCGACATCGCCGATTTCGGCAAGCGCGCGCGCGACGGCAGCCTCACGATGGACGACATGAAGGGCGGCACCTTCACCATCTCGAACGGCGGCGTGTTCGGCTCGCTGATGAGCACCCCGATCATCAACCCGCCGCAGAGCGCGGTGCTCGGCCTCCACCGGATCGAGGACCGCCCGGTGGTGGTGAACGGCGAGATCGTGATCCGCCCGATGATGTATATCGCGCTGTCCTACGACCACCGCCTGATCGACGGCCGCGAAGCCGTCACCGCACTCAAGATCATCAAGGAAGCGATCGAGGATCCGACCCGGATTCTGATCGACCTCTAAAGGAGCCGATATGATCTTCCGATCTGCATTTGCCGCGCTGTCCCTTGTTGCGCTCTCCGCATGCGACGTAGCCACCGAGATGGCGGGCGATGCGCTGGCTGGCGAGGTGCGAGCACAGTACCTTTCCCGATGCGAGTCGGTCGCCGAAAGCAGCGATATCGCATCGGCCAACATCACGCGCGCCTGCGAATGCAGCGCGGACAATTTCGAAACCGACCTCGCCGATGGCGAATTGCAGATCGATCGCACCCGGATCGAAGAGGTCCTCAGAACCTGTGTGCAGGATGGCGCGAGCGAAGCACCTGCGGAGGAAAACAATGGCTGACCATTCCTACGACTACGACGTCCTTGTCATCGGCGCTGGCCCCGGCGGCTATGTCGCCGCGATCCGCGCCGCGCAGCTCGGGCTCAAGACGGCCTGTGCCGAAGGCCGCGAGACGCTCGGCGGGACCTGCCTCAATGTCGGCTGCATCCCGTCGAAGGCGATGCTGCACGCAAGCGAGTATTTCGACGCGGCCAAGAACGGCGCGATGAAGGAACTCGGCATCGACGTGACGCCGAAGCTCAATCTCGACCAGATGCACAACCAGCGCCGCGACGCGGTGAAGGGCCTGACCGGCGGGATCGAATTCCTGTTCAAGAAGAACAAGGTCGACTGGAAGAAGGGCTATGCCACCTTCCAGGACGCGCACACGGTCAAGGTCGGCGGCGAGACGGTCACCGCCAAGGACATCGTGATCGCGACCGGATCGTCGGTCACCCCGCTGCCGGGAGTCGAGGTCGACAACGACAAGCACGTGGTGGTCGACAGCACCGGCGCGCTCGAACTGCCCAAGGTACCCAAGACGATGGTCGTCATCGGCGGCGGCGTGATCGGGCTGGAGCTTGGTTCGGTCTGGCGGCGCCTCGGTGCCGAAGTCACCTGCGTCGAATTCCTCGACGAAATCCTGCCCGGCATGGACGGCGACATCCGCAAGGAAGCGCGCAAGATCTTCAAGAAGCAGGGGATCGAATTCAAGCTCTCGACCAAGGTCACCGGCGTTTCGGTCAAGGGCAAGAAGGCCACCCTCACGCTCGAACCCGCCGCGGGCGGCGACGAGGAGACGATGGAGGCAGATTGCGTACTCGTGTCGATCGGGCGCAAGCCCAACACCGACGGGCTCGGCCTCGACGCGATCGGGCTCGAGACCAACAAGCGCGGCCAGATCGAGACCGACCACGACTTCCGCACCCGCGTCGACGGCGTGTGGGCGATCGGTGACGTGATCCCCGGCCCGATGCTCGCGCACAAGGCCGAGGACGAAGGCATCGCCGTGGCCGAGAACATCGCCGGCCAGACCGGCATCGTGAACCACGCGATCATTCCCAGCGTCGTCTACACCTGGCCCGAAATCGCGGGCGTTGGCCTGACGACCGAGGAAGCCATCGAGAAGATGGGTGGCGACAAGAAGGCCGTGAAGGTCGGCAAGTTCCCGATGCTGGGCAACAGCCGCGCCAAGACCAATCACGAAGGCGACGGCTTCGTGAAGGTCATCGCCGAAGCCGAAAGCGACCGCGTGCTGGGCGTGTGGGCGATCGCCGTGCCCGCCGGCACGATGATCGCCGAAGCGGCGGTGGCGATGGAATTCGGCACCACGAGCGAGGACATCGCCTATACCTGCCACGCCCACCCGACGCATTCCGAGGCGATCAAGGAAGCGGCGATGGCGGTGCAGGGCAAGCCGATCCACGTCTAACCGAGAAAACCGAGACGTTTTATCGTCACCCCGTTAACGGTTCGGGGTGACGAGCGGCTTGCATGCCCACCCCGGGTGTATTAGGCAACTACTGCACCCAGGGAGAGAATCATGTTACGTTTTGCCGCCACCGCCGCCTTCGCGCTGGCTTTCGCCACCCCGACGCTTGCGCAGGACGCGGAGCGGATGGACGAGGTCGTCTCGGCCGAGGCCGACACCGGTGCCTATATGGGCGCCGTCCTCGTCGCGAAGGGCGACGAGATCCTGCTCGACAAGGGCTATGGCAGCGCCAACCTCGAATGGGATATCGCCAATACGCCCGCGGCCAAGTTCCGGATCGGCTCGGTCACCAAGCAGTTCACCGCCGCCTCGATCCTGCTGCTGCAGGAACAGGGGAAGCTGACGCTCGACGCGCCGGTGAAGACCTACCTGCCCGATGCGCCCGCGGCGTGGGACGCGATCACCGTGCGGCACCTGCTCCAGCACACGTCGGGGCTCGCCAACGTCACCAGCCTCGACGCCTTCGCGCGCCAGAAATACCTTCCGACGACACGCGCGGAGCTGACCGCGATGTTCGCCGATGAACCCCTCGAATTCGCGCCGGGCGAAAAGTGGGAATATTCCAATTCGGGTTACGTCCTGCTCTCGACCATCGTCGAGGAGGTGAGCGGCCAGGATTACGCCGACTTCGTGAAGGCCAACATCTTCGATCCGCTCGGCATGGACGACACGGCGATCGACGTTTCTGCCGATATCGTCGCCAGGCGTGCCTCGGGCTATTTCCCTTCGGAAGGCGGCCCGAAGAACGCCGACTACGTCAACATGGAGATCCCCACCGGCGCGGGCGCGCTCTATTCGACCACACACGACCTGCTCAAATGGCAGCGCGGCCTGTTCGGCGGCCAGGTTCTCTCGTCGGACAGCCTCGCCGCGATGACCGCGCCGGGCGTGCCGGCGATGGGCGAGGCGACCTACGGTCTCGGGGTGCTCGTCACCGAGAACGACGACGGTCGCATGGTGTGGCACGGCGGCGGGATCGAAGGCTTCAATGCGATGCTGATGCACGATCCCGACGACGCGATCACGGTTGTGGTGCTCGCCAACATCAATGGCGGACAGGCCGGCGCGCTGGGCCAGCAATTGATGGAGCTCGCGCGCGGCGGCGAGGTCGTTCTCGCGAGCGAAAGGGTGGAAGGCAGCGTCGATACCGCTGCGCTGCCGCAATACGAGGGAACGTTCGCGCTTTCACCGCAATTCAAGATCCGCATGTTCGTCGAGGACGGCAAGCTGATGACACAGGCGACCAACCAGCCCGCCTTCCAGCTCTTCCCCGGCGAGGAAGCCGATCACTTCTTCCTGAAGGTGGTCGACGCCCGTGTGCGCTTCAACCGCGACGATAGCGGCGAGGTCGTCTCGATCACGCTGTTCCAGGGCGGCCAGGAAATCGACGGCGCGAAGGAATAATCCGCTGCGCCCGGCCGCCCTCCTCGCGCTCGCCCTGCCCATCGCGTCGGGGCTGGCGTGGATGGCGGCGCAGGGCGCTCCGACGCACTACCTCGCGATCAATGTCGGCTGCCTGCTGGCCGCGCTGGCGCTGGTGCACTTTGCCCCGCTCCCCAGGGTGCAGCCCGATGTGGCCGCGGTGATTTTCGTCGCATTGCTATTCCTGCCGCTGCTGGCGGGGCCCGAACTCAACGGCGTGCATCGCTGGATCGGGGCGGGACCGATCGGGCTCAACGCCTCGCTGCTCGCCTTGCCCGCGCTCGCCGTTCTGGCGGCGAAGATGGATTGGCGCTGGCAGCTCGGCCTGTCGGTGGCAGCGCTCGCGGCCGCCGTCGCACAGCCCGACGCCTCGCTCGCGCTGGCGGTTGGCGGGGCGGCGATCGGCGTCGCGCTCGCCACGCGCGACACCAAGCCCTCGCTGGTCGCGATCGCCGCGCTGCTGGCGGCGATCTGGGCGCACAAGCGCGGCGTGCTGCCGCCGGTCGAGTTCGTCGAGCAGGTCTATCTGGATGCCGCCGGTGGCGGGGTGTTGTGGCTGGTCCTGCTGGTGGCGGCGAGCCTCGCGCCGCTCGTCCTCATTGCGCTCGACCACTCGATGGACCGCGCACCACGCTTCGCGATCGCCGGGGCGATGGCGGGGTTCTTCTACACCGCCGCATTGTCGGTCTATCCGGCCCCGCTGGTGGGATACGGCGCGGCGGCGATCCTCGGACTGGCGCTGGCGCTATGGCTGGCCGGCAACCAGCCGGGCCCCCGCCAAGGCGGGGACCCGACCGGCGATCAGATCTCGTCGGGATAGATCGGGCGGATGTCGACCGGGATCTCGCCCATTGCCGCGAAGCGCGATTCGGCCGCCGCATCGAGCTGCGCCCATTGGTCGAAGAAGGCGACCGTACCGGCATAATCGCCGGTCGCCTGCAGCATCAGCTGGTCGTGCAGCAGGTCGCGGATGCCCTGCTCCATCTTCGCGTAATCGACAGTATAGCGCTGCGCCGCCGCATCCCAGGCGAAGGCACCCTTGGCCTTGAGATAGCCGTATTGCAGCTTGGCCCCGCGCCCATGCGCGCTTTCGGTGCCGAACCGCATCGAACGGAACAGCCCGGTGAAATAGGTCGAGAACAGCTGCGGCTTCTCGGCCGCGGGCAGCTCGCCCTTCTCCATCATGTAGAGGATATTCCAGATCCCCATCACGTCGGCCTTCGATTCCTCGAGTGCAGAATACTGTTCCTTGAGCTCGGCATTGACCGTCGTCTCGCGGCCGTCGACCGTGATCGTGCCCGGGCCGAGGCTGTGCGCGAGTTCGTGGAACAGCGTGTTCGCTTCCATGTACTTCTTCATCACCAGCCGGTTCTGTGCAGGCTTGAGCACGACCGCGCCCATCGGGTCGAGGATGCGATCGAACTTGGCGCCGAGCACGTTCGACAGGATGACCTTCTTCGCGCCCTTGGCCTCGCGCACGCGCTCGTCGTTGGGCAGGTTGAAGGCGATCGTCTGCACGCCTGGCACGTTGTCGCCGCCGCCATGGACCTGGTCGGCCACCGCGATCGGGCTCTCGAAGCCGCGGGTGAAGTTCTTGTAGCGGTCCTCGATCGGAAGGTTGCCTTCCATGTCGCGGAGGTAGTTCTTATATTTCGCCAGCGCGGCCGAAGCGTCCGGGTCCTTCAGCGTGACGAAGCTCTCGAACGCGGTCTTGGTGCCGTAGAGCCGGTCGGTATAGACCTCGTACGGACCGATCGCGACCTCGATCGGCGTGCCCTCGAGGTCCATCCACGCCATTTCGCTCTCGAAGTAATCGTCCGACAGGAAACTGTCGGCGCGCAGGCTGAGGAAATTCTTGAGGCTCGGGTTGGACGTCCGCGCGGCGGCGCGATCGAGCAGCGCCGCAGCCGGTTTCAGCCACTCGGCGTATTCGACCGAATACGGCACGGCGACCAGCCGGTCGCCGTCGCGCTTCACCACCGTATAGGGGCTCAGCAGGTCGTCGCGCTGGCCGGGATTGGCGGCAAGGTAGGCGTCGAATTCGGCCTTGGTCATGTCGGCGGGGTAGAAGCCCGCGCCGAGCGGCATTTCGTCGGCACCCCAGAACGGGTGCAGTTCGGCAACCTCGTCCCACGGGCCGAAATTGCGGTCGAACATGGCGAGCAGCAGGTCGCGGTCGCCGCGCTTGCTGCGCGCGATCGCCGCGCGCACCGCCGGCAGGTCGGCGCCGCGCTGGCGCAGGTAGATCGCGTCCATGTAAGTCGAGGCGTCGATCAGCAGGTTGACGACGTCGCGCTCCTCGGCGGTGAGATAGCCGGTTTCGGGCGCCATGCGGATCTCGGCCAGCTTGTCGTACTGCGCGCGCAGGTCGTAGCCGGCCTCGGCGCTGGTTGAAGTGCCGGCATCCTGCATCGGCATGGTGGCGCAGGCCGCGGTCGCGAGCAGGAGGGGCAGGATCACCGCGGATTTCGGGCTGATTGGCATCGTATCTCTCCACATTCGTTGATTGTCGCCGCGTGTAGCTTGCGCCTGAATGCGAGTCACGCAAAGGAACGCCATGGCAAAACGTCTCTGGATGCAGAAATTCGCCCGTTGGCACATCTGGCTCGGCTGGCTCGTCGGGGTCCCGATCCTGATGTGGCTCGCCACCGGCCTGTTCATGGTCCTGAAGCCGTTCGAGGAAGTGCGCGGCGAGGATCTGCGCGTTCCGGTCGAGCAGCAGGCATTGCCCGCCGGCAGCACGACATCGGTCACGGTCCCCACCTCGGAGCGGCCGGTACGCTCGGTCTCGCTGGCGATGGACGGCGACCAGGTCGTCACCACCCTCAACTACGAAGATGGCTCGGTCGAGCGCTACGGCGAGGACGGGGAGCGGATCGCCCCACTCAACGAGATTGCCGCGCGGATGCTGGTCGAGGAACGGATCGAGGGCGGCGACGATTTCGCCAGCGCGACCTTCTACGAGGCCGACGACGTGCCCTTCGATTTCCGCCGGCCGCAGCCGGTGTGGCGGGTCGCGCTCGAAGACGGGACCTATGTCTATGTCGGGCGAGATACCGGCAAGATCGAGGCGGTGCGGACGCGCTGGTGGCGCTGGTTCGATTTCATGTGGGGCCTCCACATCATGGACCTCGAGACCCGTGAACCGAGCAACCATCCGATCATCCTGATCTTCGGTACGCTCGCCACATTCGGTGCGATCCTCGGCTGCATCCTGATGTTCCGCCGGCGCAAGGCGCGGATCAAGGTCCCCAAATAGGCAGCGCGCATGACCCCCGACCAGATCCTCACCCCGATGCTCGACTGGCTCGACCTGGTGGGGGTGGCGGTGTTCGCGCTGACCGGCGCGCTGGTCGCGGCACGGCTCAACCAGACCTTCGTCACGATGGCGTTCTTCGCGCTGGTGACCGGCGTCGGCGGCGGCACGGTGCGCGACCTGCTCATCGGGGCCCCGGTCTTCTGGATGCAGGATCCGTGGGTCGCGCCGGTCTGTTTCGCGACCGCGCTGCTCGCCTGGTTCACGCCCCCGCGCTGGTGGGAAGGCGACGGGCTCGAATATGCCGACGCGATGGGCCTCGCCTCCTACGCGGTGCTCGGCAGCGCCAAGGCGTTCGCCTACGGCGTCGCACCGATCCCGGCGGCGGTGATGGGGGTGGTGACCGGCTGCGTAGGCGGGATCATCCGCGACGTGGTGGCCAACCGTCCTTCGATCATCATGCGCCCGGAGCTTTACGTCACCGCAGCCGCACTGGCGGCGGGCCTGTGCGCGACGGGGCTCGCGCTCGGCTTCGATCGCGCGCTCGTCTGGCCGGTGGCGGTGGTCGCGGGCTTTGGGCTGCGCGCCGCCGCGATCCGCTTCGGCCTGTCGCTCCCCTCGCATAGCGGCGCCGAGGGAGATTTGCGCGACGACTAGCCGCCCAGGTCTCCATCGATTTCGCCTTCGAATTCACCGGAATCGCCGGTCTGCTTCATGCGATAGGTGTATTCGCCCTGCCGCTCGCGCGCGGCGGCGTAATCGAAATCGGCCTGCAGGTCGTCCTCGACAGCATAGGGTGCACTGACGGAGGCGCGCCGCCCGATCTCGCGGACCCGGCCATCGGGGCCGATCTCGCACGAATAGGGCGTGCCGTCGTCCATCCGTCCCTCGACCCGCCAGCCCTCTCCGACCCGGCGGATCAGGTCCGGCTGCTGCGCTTCGCCGAGCTGTTCGACTTCCTCGACGCAGGCTTCGGCGGCCTGCGAGGGCGACACCTCGCTCGCATAGCGATCGGCATCGCGGCGCTCGGCATAATCGCGGTCGTAGTCCCGGTCGCGATAATCGTGCTCGCGCTCGTATTGCTCGTCACGCTCGCGCCGGTCGCGTTCGGCATCGCGCGCCGCATCGGTGATCGCAGCGATCCCGCCGAGGATCAGGATGCCGGTAATCACGTCGCCTGCGTCGATCCCGCGGTCGCGGCGCCAGCGATAGCGACGATGGCGCTCGAGCGTCAGTTCCGCCTCGCCCGTGGCGGGCGCAATTTCGACCGGGCGCTGGACCTGCCCCGGGCCGCGCGCGCGCTCGGCACCCGCGACGGGCGTCGCCAGCATGGAGAAGATCGCCATGATGGCGGCGGCGGAACTGGTCTTGGTCATCTACCCGGCCCTCCTCTTGGGTAAACTCCATGTAGGAACGAAAAATGGGCGATCCAGCCTGTCACCAGACTGAACCGCCCACCTCATGCCCGGACTGTGCGACCCTTAACGCAGCCCGCGCACTCCGCTGAAGTCGAGATCGCGGACGCGACCGTAGCTGACTTCGCAGGAGAACTTGCCTTCGTCGCTCACGCGGCGGCGATCGTAGCGATCGCGGCGGTCGTAGCGGCGGTCGTAGCGGCGGTCGTAGCGTGCGCCGCGATAGCCGCGCTGCCCTTCGACCGCGATGCGGCCCTTGATCTTCCAGCCGTCGCGCTTGCGGTCGACATCGTAGATTTCATAGACGTCGGCGTAGCGATAACCGGCGCGGCGCGCCTGGTTCTCGGCGATCCGAACGCACTGTTCGACCGCCCGGCGACCGTTCCCGCGGCGGGCATAGCGATCGTCGCGATAGCGATCGTCGCGGTAGCGCTGCCCCCGGTAATAGCGATCGTCGTCGTCGTCGTCGAACGCGCCGAGCACGGCGGCGATACCGCCGATGATAACCGCGCCGGCGATGATTTCCTCGGTGCTTTGCGCCTGAGCCGGGGTCGCAAGCGCTCCCATCGTCATTGCGCCAGCCGCAGCGGTACCGAGCAGGGCTTTGCTATAGTTGTTCATTATTCTGCCTCCTTCACAGCTGGCCGGGGGAGATATCCCGCGACCTTCGATTGCCGTTCTAGAGGACCGGGCTTGAGGCGACGCTGAATTGCGCTGACAGACATTGTTAAGAAAAGTCAGGTTTAGCCTGAACGACAGCATTAGCGAAAGATTTGCGCTTCGGTGCTATGAAATCGCGCGAAGGAACCGCGAGTGATGCAGCACGATCCAGCGCTCGGCACACCGGCGGCGCAGCCATCGCGAGGTGGCATGCGCTCGCACGCGCTCGCCTGGCGCGACTTCGGACTTCCGCAGCGTGCGCAGTTGCGCGACCTTGCCGCGCATGCCTCGCAGCCCAACCCCTTTTTCGAGGAATGGCACCTGTTCCCATCGCTCGAGGCGCTCGACCCGCGGAGCGAGGTCATGGTGTTCTGGCTCGAGGATGCGGAAGGACAGGCGCTCGGCCTGCTCCCCCTCAAGCGCGAGCTGGGCTATTACGGGCGCCCGATACCGCACTGGCGCAACTGGATGCATGCCAATTGCTTCCTCGGCGCTCCGCTGGTGCGCGCGGGATTCGAAGCCGTCTTCTGGCCCGCGCTGTTCGAATGGCTCGACAGCGCGGGAGCGCTGCCGATGTTCGTCCACCTCGCCGGGATGCCGCTCAAAACCGCGCTCGCAGACGAACTCGAGACATGCCTTGCGCGATCGCATCGCGCCGGGCGCCGGGTGCACGTCGTCGAACGCGCCATGCTCGCGTCGGCGCTCGAGCCGCAGGCCTATCTCGAGGAGGTTCTCTCCACCAAGCGTCGCAAGGAGCTGCGCCGCCAGCGACGGCGGCTCGAGGAATGCGGCGCGGTGGAGACCGAATTCCTCCGCGACGACAGCGATCTGCAGGCGTGGATTGCGGCCTTCCTCGCGCTCGAGGCGGCGGGCTGGAAGGGCAAGCAGGGCAGCGCCACCGCCAACGATCCCGACAAGGCCGCGATCTTCACCCGCGCGCTGCACGGCGCCGCCGCCTGCGGCAAGCTCGAGCGCCGGACGCTGCGGCTCGATGGCGCACCGATCGCGATGCTCGCCAGCTTTTACACGCCTCCGGGTGCGTTCTCCTACAAGACGGCATTCGACGAGGAGTTCGCGCGCTTCTCCCCCGGCGTGCTGCTGCAGGTCGAGAACCTCGACAGCCTGTCGGATCCCGCGATCGACTGGGTCGATAGCTGCGCCAGCGCCGATCACCCGATGATCGATCACATGTGGCGCGAACGCCGCCGGATCGCGCGCTACAGCATCGGTATCGGCGGAGCCGCCCGTCAGGCGCTGTTCGGCGCGCTCCTCGCATTCGAGGGCAAGGTCGCATGACGCAGGCAATCTTTCCCGACACGGCGCGGCGCAGCTTCGCCGAATGCTATCCCGAAACGCCGCACAAGCTGGTCCACGCGCTCGATCGCCACGCCCTGCTCGAGCGCGGGGCGCTCGCACGGCTCGGCGAGACGCTGCCGGCCGCCAGCGTCGAATACAATCGTGGCGACGTGCCGATCGGCGTCGACGGCAAGCCGCCCGCGAACGGTCTCTCGATCGGCGAGACGATCCGCCGGATCGACGAGGTCCGCAGCTGGGCGGTGCTCAAGAACATCGAACAGGTGCCCGCCTATCGCGATCTCGTGGCCGGGCTGCTCGAAGAACTGCGCGCGCCGATCGAGGCGGCAACCGGGGCGATGCTCAAGCCGCAGGGATACATCTTCGTGTCGAGCCCCGACGCGGTGACGCCCTACCATTTCGATCCCGAGCACAACATCCTGCTGCAGCTCGAAGGCAGCAAGGCGATGACCCAGTTTCCCGCCGGCCATCCGCGCTTCGCGCCCGATACCGCGCACGAGGCCTATCACACCGGCGGCGGCCGCGAATTGACGTGGCAGGACGGCTTCATCGACGAGGGGCGCACCTTCGCGCTCGATCCGGGCGAGGCGCTCTACGTCCCGGTCATGGCACCGCATTACGTGCGCAATGGCGGTGCGCCGTCGATCTCGCTGTCGATCACCTGGCGATCCGAATGGAGCTTCGCCGAGGCCGATGCCCGGGCGTTCAACCGGATGCTGCGCGGGATCGGATTGACCCCGCGCGCACCGGGCCGCTGGCCTGCGCGCAATCGCGCCAAGGCGCTGGCATGGCGCGCCTTGCGGCGAATGAAGTCCGCTTGACCTCGTCCCGCCCGCGCCACATGTGATCCGCATGAGCGACGCAGACGAAACCACCCCGCCCTCCCCTGAAACCTTGGTCGAACGGCTGGTCACGCTGCTGACCCCCGAGGAGACCGTCGGACACGACATCTATCGCGGGCCGCGCAAGGGCGACGGGATCGGCCGGGTGTTCGGCGGACAGGTGATCGCGCAGGCGCTGCGCGCGGCGGAAATGACGGTCGAGGACGACCGAGCGCCGCATTCGCTGCACGCCTATTTCCTCCGCGGCGGGAGCGAGGATTACGATATCGAGCTGGCGGTCGACCGCCAGTTCGACGGGCGCAGCTTTTCCAACCGCCGCGTCGTCGCCAAGCAGAAAGGCACGCCGATCCTCAACCTCGCCGCGAGCTTCCAGCGCCCCGAAGAGGGCCTCGAGCATGTCGATGCGCCGATGCCCGAGGTGCCGCATGCCGAGGAGCTTCGCCCGGAAATGGAAATCCGGCGCGAAATGGCGGACACGCTCAAGGACGAGAACGCCCGCCGCTACATGCTGCGCCCGCGCGCGATCGAATTGCGCAACGTCGATGCGCCGCATTGGCAGAGCAAGGAGCCGAAGGACCCGGTGAGCCACACCTGGTTTCGCGCGGTAGATCAGATGCCGGACGATCCATCGCTCCATCGCGCCGCGCTCGCCTATGCCAGCGACTTCATGCTGCTCGGTACCAGCGCGCTCCCGCACGGGCTCTCGTGGTGGCGCAACGAGCTGAAGGGCGCGAGCCTCGACCATGCGATCTGGTTCCATCGCCCGGCGCGGGTCGACCAGTGGTTGCTCTATGCCACCGACAGCCCTTGGAGCGGTGGCGGACGCGGGTTCAATCGCGGAAAGATCTTCACCGAGAACGGCGAGCTCGTCGCCAGCGTCGCGCAGGAAGGCGTGATCCGCAAGATGCGAAAAAAGGACTGACAAGGTTCGAAGCCACCCCGAGTCGCGAAACAATATTTCCGTTTAGAAACCAGTTCTTTCAATTAATTGAGTCGCAATCGAAAATATTTCTATTGCCATTCATATACTTCGGCTCGACTCGTTAATCACTCATTTACCATTCTCCAACTCCCGGATTACGTTGATCTATTCGGGACGCAAGGAAGGGGGCAGCCTGAATTGCCCCTCTTGGAGGAGTAAATTCGATGAAGAAACTCTTTGCCTATGCAGCACCGCTGGCGATGGCCATGTCGTTTACGGTGGCGCCGACCACGCTGCACGCCAACCCGGGTGGCAGCAACGCCGCCGCCAAGGCCTGCAATTCCGGTCTCGCCGATGCCATCGGCGTGTCGGTCGGCACCTGCGTGAAACTGTTCAAGGATGGCGATGCCGTCAGCGTCTGCAAGGCGCTCAAGGACCTCGGCCTGCTCGACCTCGTCGGCGCGCGCAACCAGGGCCAGTGCATCAAGGCGCTGAGCTGAAGCACGCGCCATAACTCGAGGGGGCTGCGGAGCGATCCGCGGCCCCTTTCCATTCCCGCCCCGCGGGCCGACGACCACCTTCGCAGCTGCACAATTTTTAGGGAAGCCAAACCGGGTTTAATCCGCTAATGGGCGCGCATGTCGCCGCTGGCCATAGGGCTGGCGTGCCTTTTTGCATCGGCGCCCCTCCGGCGCGACCCCGCATTCCAGATCCCTCCCCGCACCGCGCGCCGGTGCCGTTTCCCCTGTGAGCACCATGTCCTTCGAAAACGTCCAGCCGCCCCTCGCCCAAGCCCTGACCGAGCGCGGCTATACCGAGCTTACCCCCGTCCAGTCCGCCGTGATTGCGCCCGATGTCGCGGGCCGCGACCTGATCGTTTCGGCACAGACCGGCTCGGGCAAGACCGTCGCTTTCGGCCTCGCGCTGGCCGATGAACTGCTCGCCGAACTCGGCAGCCTGCCGATGGTCGAGCGCCCGCTCGCGCTCGTCATCGCGCCCACCCGCGAACTCGCGCTGCAGGTCAGCCGCGAACTGGGCTGGCTCTACGGCCAGCACGGCGTGCGCATCGCGACCTGCGTCGGCGGGATGGATGCGAGCAAGGAACGCCGCAACCTGCGCGCCGGACCCGCGATCGTGGTCGGCACGCCGGGCCGGTTGCGCGATCACCTCGAACGCGGCGCACTCGACCTATCCGGCCTGATCGGCGTGGTACTCGACGAGGCCGACGAGATGCTCGACATGGGCTTCCGCGACGATCTCGAGGAAATCCTCGACGCGACGCCCGACAAGCGCCGCACACTGCTCTTTTCTGCCACCATGCCGCCTGCGATCGTGCGGCTCGCCGAACGCTACCAGACCGATGCCGAGCGGCTTTCGCTGGCGGGCAAGGACCGCGGCCATGGCGACATCGCCTATCAGGCCATCGCCGTCTCCCCGTCCGAGGTCGAGAATGCGGTGGTGAACCTGCTGCGCTTCCACGAGGCGGAAACCGCGATCCTGTTCTGCGCCACGCGCGACAGCGTCCGCCGCCTCCACGCCACGTTGCAGGAGCGCGGCTTCGGCGTGGTTGCCCTGTCGGGCGAGCATTCGCAGTCGGAACGCAACCAGGCGCTGCAGGCGCTGCGCGATCGCCGCGCCCGCGTCTGCGTTGCCACCGATGTCGCCTCGCGCGGGATCGACCTCCCCAGCGTCAGCCTCGTGATCCACGTGGAGATTCCGCGCGATGCGGAAACGCTGCAGCACCGCTCGGGCCGCACCGGTCGCGCAGGGAAGAAGGGCACCGCCGTGCTGGTGGTGCCGTTCAACCGCCGCCGCCGGGTCGACGGCATGCTGCGCGGCGCGAAGATCACCGCCGAGTGGACCGACGCCCCCACCCCCGAAGCGATCCGCGAAAAGGATCGCGAACGGATGATGGGGCAGATCACCGATACCAGCGAGATCACCAAGGATGACCGCAAGCTGGCGGCGACGCTGATGGAAACCATGTCGGCCGAAGATATCGCGGCTGCCCTGATCCACTCGCACCGCGCCAAGATGCCCGAACCCGAAGAGCTGCTCGCCAACACGCCCGAAGCGCGCGAAAAAGCAAAGAAGGACGCCCACCGTCCCGGCTTCGAGGACACGGTGTGGTTCAAGATCGAGGTTGGCCGCAAGCAGAACGCCGAGCCGCGCTGGATCCTGCCGCTGCTGTGCCGCCGCGGGCACATCACCCGCAACGAGATCGGCGCGATCAGGATCGGCACGCACGAAAGCTGGTTCCAGGTGCCGCGCAACGTGGCTCCCAAATTCCAGGACGCCCTCGCCCGCACCGCTTCGAGCGAGGACGAGCAGGACGCGATCGCGATCGAGGAGGCCCCCGAAGGCCCACAGGTCGGTGCCGGCAACAAGGGCGGCCCGCGCGGCGGCAAGGGCTTCGTGAAGCCGCACCGCAAGGGCGGAAAAGGCAACTTCAAGGGGAAGGACTCCGCCAAGGGCAAAGGCAATCCCGACGGCGGCAAGTTCAAGGGCAAGCCCAAGCCCGAAGGTGCAAGCGGCAAGTCGCTCGCCGGCAAGTGGAAACGCGACAAGGGGCCGCGTTCGTAAGCGACGCTTCGCTAGACCATCAATGCGAGGACGACGGTGTCTTCGATGGGCGTGCCTGAGGCATCGAGCGCCGGCTCGAATTTCCCGTATCGAACGACGCTTCGGCAGGCATAGCTATCGAGCGCAGCATTCTCGCTGCTGCGTATGATCACACATTTGGAAACCTTGCCAGACGGCCTCACCGTGATCAGCATCCTCACGGTGCCCTTCACGCCCCGCCTCAGATTGCGCGGCCGCGACTGGTAGGACTTGCGAAGCCACTCCATGTCGTTCGTGATCGAGGCCTCGCGAGATTTGTCGTCAGTCTCGTCTCGAGGGGCAGCTGAGCTGGTCGCGCAGGCACTGACGAGAAGCGCTGCAGCGGCCAACCTCAAGAAACTAGACATCAACCGCACCCCTGTAGCCTTTGCCACGATTCACCCGCCCGCGTGGTAGAAGTCGTAAATCTTCTGCGCAACGCCCTCGCTGATCCCCGGCGTGCGCTTCAAATCGTCCAACGCGGCGGCGCGGACCTTGCTGGCGGTGCCGAAGGCGAGCAGCAGCGCGCGCTTGCGTGAGGGGCCGATGCCGGGGATCTCGTCGAGCGGGCTGGCGGTGATCGCCTTGCTGCGCTTGGCGCGGTGAGCGCCGATGGCGAAGCGGTGGACCTCGTCGCGCAGGTTCTGGGCATGGAACAGCACCGGCGAATTGGTCGGCAGCGTCTTCTCGCGACCATCAGGGAAGTGGAACACCTCGCGCCCCTCGCGGCCGTGATGCGGACCCTTGGCGATGCCAATCACCGGCACCTGGTCGGCAATGCCTAGGTCTTCGAGCACGCTCATCACGCTGGAAACCTGCCCCTTGCCGCCGTCGATCAGCACGAGATCGGGCCACACGGTCTCGTGGCTGTTCGACTTGCCCTCCTCGCCATCGGGATGCTCGGCAAGGTTGCGGAAGCGGCGCTCCATCACCTCGCGCATCATTCCGAAATCGTCGTTCGTCTGCGCGGTCTTGATGTTGAACTTGCGGTACTGGCTCTTCTCGAAGCCCTCGGGCGAGGCGACCACCATCGCGCCCACGGCCTTCGCGCCCTGGATATGGCTGTTGTCGTAGATCTCGATCCGCTGCGGCGGTTCGTCGAGTTCGAGGAATTCGGCCAATTCGCGATTGATCTTGGCCTTGGTGCCGGTCTCTGCCAGCCGCCGTTCGAGCGCCTCGGTGGCGTTGCGCTGCGCCTGCTGCATCAGCTTGCGCCGCACCCCGCGCTGGGGGATCGATATCGCGACCGCGTGCCCGGCGCCTTCCGCCAGCGCCTCGGCCAGCAGTTCCTGCTCTTCGAGTTCGCGATCGACCAGGATCGTGCGCGGCGGCGGCACTTCCTCGTAAAATTGCAGCAGCACGTCGGCGAGCACCTCGCCCTCGTCGACCTCGCCGGTATTCTTGGGATAGAACGTACGGTGGCCCCAGTTCTGCCCGCCGCGAATGAAGAAGGCCTGCACCCCGATCTGCCCGCCCCTGGTCGCGAGCGCAAAGACATCGGCATCGCCCACCCCCTGCGCGTTGATCGCCTGCGAACCCTGGATGAAGGTCGCCGCGCGCAACCGGTCGCGCAACATCGCCGCGGTCTCGAAATCGAGCTCCTCGGCGGCCTTCGCCATCTGTTTCTCGATATCGGCCTGCACCGCGCTGGACTTGCCCGAGAGGAAGTCCTTCGCCTCGCCGACGAGCTTGTCATAGCCTTCCTCGTCGATCCGCCCGACACAGGGGGCCGAGCAGCGCTTGATCTGGTAGAGCAGGCAGGGCCGATCGCGATTGTTGAAGAAGCTGTCGCTGCAACTCCGCAGAAGGAAAAGCTTCTGCAGCGCGTTCAATGTCTTGTTGACCGATCCGGCGCTGGCGAAGGGGCCGTAGTAATTGCCCTTCGCCCGCCGTGCGCCGCGATGCTTCTGGATCCGCGGGAAGGCGTGGTCGGCGCGCAGCAGGATGAAGGGGAAGCTCTTGTCGTCCCGCAGCAGCACGTTGAAGGGCGGACGATAGCGCTTGATCAGCTGCGCCTCGAGCAACAGCGCCTCGGCCTCGGAGTTCGTCACCACGATTTCCATCGCGCGGCACTGGCTGACCATCCGCTGGAGCCGGTTCGAGAGCCCCTTTACCTGCGTGTAATTGGCGACTCGCGCCTTGAGGCTGCGCGCCTTGCCGACATAGAGCACGTCGCCGCGCGTATCGAGCATGCGGTAGACCCCGGGGCGCGGCTTCAAGGTCTTCACCGTCTCGCGGATCGCGGCGATCCCGGCTTCGAGATCGGGCTGCGCGCTGGCGACGGTATAGGTCGCGCGCTCCTCGTTGAAGCGTTCCTTGCCTCTCGGGTCGTGGGGGGATCCGGCTTTCGAGCGCGACATGGGGCCGAGATAGGCAAGCGCCGCGGATTGCACAATCGCACCTGTTGCAACTGTTTTGGCTTGGTGTATTACTACACTAAAACAGAACGGAGAAACCTTGCAATCCGCTGCCGCCATGACGCCGACCGAATATTCACCGCCTGCCAATCGCTGGGTGGTGCTGGAAGTGCTGTGCTTCGCGGCGCTGGCATTCGGGTCGCGCCTGGCCTTCGCCGAAGTGGCGTGGGCCTATTCGGGGCCACTGTCGCTGCTGCTCACCCTGATCGTTCTCAGCTTTTACATGCGCGCCCGCGGGTTGGGCTGGCGCGAGATGGGACTGATCCACCTGCCCGGCTGGAAGGCCAAGGCGCTGGTGATCCCCAAGGCCTTGCTGCCCTTTGCGCTGTTTGCCGTCGCGGTGTCGCTGATGATCTTCGTCGGCGAACCACTGGGTGTCACCCGCTCCGATACCGCCGGGGTCGAGGCGCGCTGGGGCAATGTCGAGGGCAATCTGGGCATGCTGCTGCTGTGGCTCGGCATCGTCTGGACCAGTGCCGCCTTCGGCGAGGAAATGTTTTTCCGCGGCTACATGGTCACGCGCCTTGCCGACGGGCTGACGGGCGTTCCGGGCCGACTCTTCATCGCGGTGCTGGTGCCCGCGCTGATCTTCGGCTACGGACATTTCTATTATCAGGGCCTGTTCGGACTGCTGATGACCGCGATGATCGCCATCGCCTTCGGCACGGCGTTCCTGCTGCTCAAGCGCAATTTGTGGCCGCTGGTCCTGGTTCACGGCGTGATCGACACGATCAACTTCGTCGCGCTCTATCTCGGCGAGGCCTGACCAGGGATCGGGAATTGCGCATGGACAAACCGGTGCAGCGCCCCATCTAGCCTGCATGACCGAACTTTCCGTGCTCGATCTCGTCCCCGTCCGCGAAGGCGGGACCCTTTCCGAAGCCTATGAAGCCGCCGCCGGCCTTGCGCGCGTTGCAGAGGAGGCGGGCTACAAGCGGTTCTGGGTCGCCGAGCACCATGCGATGGAGGGAATCGGCGGCGCCGCGGCCTCGGTCGTGCTGGCGCATATCGGCCATGCGACTTCGACCATCCGGATCGGTTCGGGCGGGATCATGCTGCCCAATCACAATCCCTTCGTGATCGCCGAGCAGTTCGGCACGCTCGATGCCCTGTTCCCCGGCCGGATCGATCTCGGCCTCGGTCGCGCCCCCGGGGCCGACGGGCGGATCCGGCAGGCCTTCCGCAAGGATTTGATGAAAGCGGCGGGCGATTTCCCGCAGGACGTGATGGAACTGGCGGCCTATTTCTCGGGGCAGGAGGATATCTCGCTTCGCCCCCATCCCGGCTTCGGCGCCGATATCGAGATGTGGATGCTGGGATCGAGCCTCTACGGCGCGCAGCTCGCCGCCGCGCTCGGCCTGCCCTACGCCTTCGCCGCGCATTTCGCGCCCGACCACCTCGACGACGCGCTCGCGATCTATCGCCGCGATTTCAAGCCGTCGGAGCGGCTCGACAAGCCGCATGTCATGGTTGCGATGAACGTCTTCGCGGCAGAAGAAGCGGACGAGGCCGAGCGGCTCGCCTCCTCGCAATTGCAGAGCTTCGTGCGGCTGCGCACCGGCAGCCCGGGCAAGCTCCCGCCGCCGGTCGACGGCTATCGCGAAAGCCTCGGCCCGATGGAGCGGCGGATCGTCGAACACGTCTCGCTGGCCAGCGCGGTCGGTACGCCCGCCATGGTCCGCGAGAGGATCGCCGCCTTCGTCAAGCGCACGCAGGCGGACGAGATCATCGTCGCCGGCGCGACCTACGACCCCCGGGCGCGCGAAACCTCGCTGCGCCTGACCGCCGAAGCGCTCGCCTCGTGAGCGATCGTTACGACGCGATCGTGCTCGGCGGAGGCGCGGCCGGGCTGATGTGCGCGGCGCGCGCGGGCCAGCGCGGTAAGCGCGTGCTGGTACTCGAACGCGCGGCCAAGCCGGGGAAGAAGATCCTGATCTCGGGCGGCGGGCGCTGCAATTTCACCAATATCGGCGCGGGCCCGGGCAATTACCTCTCGTCCAACCCGCATTTCGCCAAGTCCGCACTGGCCCGCTACACCGCGCGCGATTTCCTCGCGTTGGTCGAACGCTACGGCATCGACTGGCACGAGAAGACGCTCGGCCAGCTGTTCTGCGACGGATCGGCGCAACAGATCGTCGACCTACTGCTCGCGGAATGCGCGAATGGCGATGTCGAGGTCCGCTGCGGCGAGGAGATCGAAGAGGTCACGCATGACGGTCGCTTCAACGTAGCCACGCAAACGGGCAACTACGAAGCCGATGCGCTCGTGATCGCCACCGGCGGTCCCTCGATCCCCAAGATGGGCGCGACCGGCTTCGCCTACGATCTCGCGCGCCAGTTCGGGCTCAAGGTGGTCGAACCGCGCCCCGCTCTCGTCCCGCTCACGCTCGGCGGCGAGGAAGTGCTGTTTCGCGAGATCAGCGGCGTTTCCGCCCCGGTGGTCGCCAGCGCGGGCAAGGGCCGGTTTCCCGAGGCCGCGCTATTCACCCATCGCGGGCTGTCGGGCCCGGCGATCCTGCAGGCCTCGTCCTACTGGTATCCGGGCGATCCGGTCACCATCGACTTCCTCCCCGAACAAAAGGGCGACTGGCTGCTCGAGCGCAAGCGCGAACAGCCGCGCGCCACGCTGCGATCGACCTTGCGCGAGTTGCTGCCCCAGCGCTTGGCCGACATCCTTGCCGACAAGCTCGCGATCGAGACCGAATTCGGCAATGCCCCCGACAAGGACTTGCGCGCGGCGCAGGAACGGCTTGCGCGCTGGACCTTCCATCCCAATGGCAGCGAAGGCTTTGCCAAGGCCGAAGTCACCATTGGCGGGATCGCCACCGCAGAGCTTTCCTCGAAGACGATGGAAGCGAAGCGCGTGCCCGGCCTCTACGCGATCGGCGAGGCGGTCGACGTCACCGGCTGGCTCGGCGGGTACAATTTCCAGTGGGCCTGGGCGAGCGGGGTGGCGGCGGGCGACAGCCTTTGAGCAACCGTACGAGTCGCGGGCTGACCTGCAACCTGCCAACGGTTCACTCGGACTATAGCACATCGCTTTATTTCAATGATTTACAGAGACTTCTCGCGCCCAATTTGACGGATCGGCCAAACAGGCGCTTAATCGCTTCGCCGTTGTGAATGGAGGATATCCATGCTCCGAATGGTGAAGGGACTGGCCTGTTCGCTGATGCTCGTCGCAACCCCGGCGCTTGCCGAGGAATGGCACGAATTCGCCAAGACCGGAGAGACGATCGGCTTCGTCGACACCGATACGCTCCGCACCGACGCCGCGCCCGTCACCTTCGATATGTTCGTCGGCTACATGTACGGCCAGGGCAAGGATGGCGAGGTCTACTACGTCATCTACCGGATGAGTGCGGATTGCAGCAGCGGCACCCTGACGGTCCTTTCGCTGCGGGCTTTCGATATCGATCGTAAGCCGATTCCCAATGCCAGCCGCGACACGATCGAAGACCCGTTGGCCGAACGCACCTTCGCCAGCGATGTGCACGACCTCGCATGTGTCGCGAAGGGTCGCTCGTCGGGCAAGACGAACGACCCCTATCGCGCGAGCGACGACTATTTCGGCGGGTTCTGAGCGGCCCTAGAACGCTTTCCTGAAATCGATCTCGAACGAGCGACCGTATGGATCGAGCCGATCGGGCAGGAAGGCATTGGGCACATCGCCGTTCTGGTCGACGATCGAACGGCGAGAATCGAAGATGTTCGACACCGAGAACGAGAAGCGCGACCCTTCGAGGAAGGGCACCGCCGCAACGATGCTCTCGCGCTGGTCGAAATCGATGAAGAAGCGCGCATTGAGCGTGAACTGCTCGCCATAGAACAGGTCGGTGCTGCCCGGCAGGCCGCTGCCGTCGACGCGCGTCTCGCCGGTGTAGTTCGCACTCAGGAAGCTGCCGAAGCCGCGATAGAACGCCCCGCCGAAAACGCGGAATTCGTGGCGCGGGCTACCACCGCCCGCAATCGAATCGCCGTCGAGCAGGTCGAGGAACGGTCCGCCCGGGGCGATCAGCACCTCGTCCTCGAGCCGCAGCGTGTAGTCGGCATTGGCGAAGAACCGCCCGCGCCCGTCACCGCCGCCGCCAAAACCACCCCCGCCGCGACGCCCGCCGCGTGACCGCTGCTGGCCACCGCCACCGCCACCGCCGCCTTCGGCGCGTTGTCCGCCCTCACCCCCAGGACCGGCGGCACAGATGCGCTGGCGCAGCTGTTCGGCCTTCTCGGGGTCGATCTCGCCATTCTCGTCCTTGATCTGGTCGAGGATGAAGGACGGGATCGCCGGGCGATCGCCCTCCGCGATCTCGCCACTCTCGGCACGCGCGACTTCGGCCCTGAGGCGTTCGAGGAAATCGGACGGGCTGAGCGAGCACAGTTCCTGCCGGATCGCGGCGAGGCGTTCGCGGTCGGGGCCGCCGGGGGCGCCCGGCGTACCTTCGCTCTCGCCATCGCCGGTGCGGCAGAACTGGCGACGAACGAATTCGACTCGCTGCGGGTCGAGCTCGCCGGCATCGTTCTTGAGCCGCGCCAGCATCTGCGGCGGGAATGGCGGATTTTCGCTTTCCGCCGCCGCCTTGAGGCGGGCGAGGAATTCTTCGGGATCGTCCGAACAAAGCTGGTCGCGCAATTGCTGCATCCGCTCGGGCGAGAACATTCCGCCGCCCTGGCCGCCACCACCACCGCGCGCCTGTGATCCCCCGCCGGGAGGACCGCCGCGACGGCCCTGTGCCGCCGGTTCTTCCCCCTCGGGGAAAGCCGACCCGAACGGGCCGGAGAGGTTGAGCGAGAAGCGCAGCGATTCCGAATTGCGCTCTGCGAAGGTCACCGGGCGCAGGTCGAGCTCCTGCAGTCGCCCGGTCGCGTCGCGCGAGACGCGACCCGGGAAAGCCGCCTCGATCTCGGGCGTGAGCGTCGGGAAGCCCGCGGTCACGTCGTCCGAATCATTGGTGAAATATTCGACCTGGAAGCGCCCGTTCTCGATGAAGGGAAGATTGTAATTGAAGGCGAATTTCCAGTCGCGTTGGGTCTCGCGCAGGAGGTCCGGATTACCTCCGCCGATCACCGTCGCCAGCGTCGTCTCGTTGCGCGCGAGGTCGAAGACGGGCGTGTTGAAGTTCTCGGTCAGCGGACTGCCCAGCTGGGTCAGCGACGGGGCTTCCTGCCGGTACTGGTAGGTCGCGGTGAAGCCGACAGCCTCGATCGGGCGCCAGTTGAGCGAGCTCGACCAGGCATAGAGCGAACCGAAATCGGACAAATCGTTGATCGAGGCCCCGAGATCGAGCGTGATGTCGCCGAGAAAATCGCCGAAGCCTTCGTCGACGCTGGTGATCGGGACTCCCAGCGTCACCCCGCCGGAAAAGCGCGTGCGGTCGAGGAAGGTCTCGCCCAGCCCGCTGCGCGTGTCGTCGCTGCGGATGTCGTTATAGGTGAAGCCGCCCTTCAGCGTTACCAACAGGTCGCCGCCGGGGAGGAGCAAGGGGCGGCCGATCAGCGTTGCGTCGGTATCGAGACGGTTGGTCTTGCTATTGGCGAAATCGACCCCCGCGAGGGGCAGCCCCGGCAGCACGCCGTCGATCGCAAGCGTCCCGGCCAGCGCCTGCGCCTGCAGGATACCGACATCGGCGCGACGATCGATCCGGGTGAAACCCTCGGTATGGGCGCCGTCGCCCGTCAGGCTCAGCTGCCAGTCGCCGATATTGGTCGAAAACGCGCTCCCGATCTGCGCGGTAACGTTGCGGGTGCGCCGCTCGAGCGGATCGGCCAGCGTGCGGACCTGCGTGTTGCCGAGCGGATCGGTGAGGGTAACGGTGTCGAGCCCCGCGAGCGAGCGCGAGCTGCTGCGCGACAGCGTGCCGTTGACCGAGAGCGAGCCGTCCTTGCCGCCCTCCCCGATCGGGACAGCGACCGTTCCGTTGAGCGACAATTCGTCGCTTTCGGGCACTAGCGTGCGGAATTCGGCCGGATCCGGATCACCGGCCAGCCGGTCCTCGGAGCCATCGGCGACCGGTAGGTCGCGGTCGGCCTCGGTGATCCGCTGGCGCGCCTCGGCCTCGAGCGCGAGGCTGATCCTTGTGCTGCCCGAAATATTCAGCGCGCTGGCTTCAAGTTGGCCGCGCGTGAAGCCGTCCTGGAACGGCCCCCCGCCTTCGATCTCGACCGTCTTGGCGGTGAAATTGTCCTTTAGAATGAAGTTGATCACCCGCTGGTTGGGCGAAAAACCGAAGCGGACCGCGGTTTCCTCGGGCAGGACCTCGACGCGCTCGATCGCCTCGGGCGGGAAGTTGCGCAATTCGCGGAAGCCCGAGATGCGCACGCCGTTGAGCAGGATGGCCGGCGGTCCGCCGCCGCGCGCACCGCCCGAGCTGACCGTTGGGCCGAGCTGCTGGACCAGCTCGGCGATCGAGCCTGCGCCGTAGGCCGCGATATCGGCCTCGTCGAGCGTCTGGATCGGTTCCTGCGCCGCATCGACCTGCCCCAGCAGCCGCTCGGCCGAGACGACGATGCAATTGATGTCTTCGGCACAGCTATCGCCGACTTCTGCATCCGCCGCGGCGACGGCATCCTCGCCTTCGGCGTCCTGCGCGATGACAGAAGTGGGGGCGCAGACCAGGGCAATGAGGGGAAGGCCGATCAGGGAACGCAAGGCTTTGCTCCAATTATGAAAACGACCGCGAGCGCGGTCGGGACGAACGCAGTGCCCCGCCGGCATGGCCTTGGGGACGGTGGAGGTACGCAGCAAGTCGCAAAATGTCTCAGCGATGCGCCCTTTTCTTTTGACGTTGTGGCGTTTATGCCGCGCGCCATGCGAAACCTCATCGGAACGAGCCGTTAATGGCGAAAGAAGAACTCCTCGAAATGCGTGGGAAAGTCGTCGAACTACTTCCCAACGCCATGTTCCGCGTCGAACTCGAGAACGGACACGAAATCCTCGGCCACACCGCGGGCAAGATGCGCAAGAATCGCATCCGCGTTCTGGTGGGCGACGAAGTGCTCTGCGAACTGACGCCCTACGACCTGACCAAGGGTCGGATCACCTATCGCTTCATGCCGGGTCGCGGCGGACCTGGCCCCCAGTAAGATAGCAGCGGGATGAGCGACATGAAGCTCGTCCTCGCCTCGGCCAGCCCGCGGCGGCGCGAACTGCTCGCGCGGCTCGGGATCGAGCCGAGCGAAATCGCTGCCGCCGAAATCGACGAAACGCCGGGGCCGAACGAACGCCCGAAGGACTACGCGATCCGCATGGCGCGCGAGAAGGCGATGGCGCTCGCGCGCGCCGATGCGCATGTGCTGGCGGGCGATACCGTGGTCTCGATGGGACGCCGTATACTGCCCAAGGCCGAGGATCTCGACACCGCACAGGCCTGCCTGCAGGCGCTGTCGGGCCGCCGCCACCTTGTGCTGAGTTCGGTCGCGCTGCGCTATCCGGACGGCACGCTCCGTCACAAGCTCAACGAGACGGTGGTTCGCTTCAAGGCCCTCGAACCCGCCGAGATCGCCGCCTATCTCGACAGCGGCGAATGGCACGGCAAGGCCGGCGGCTACGCGATCCAGGGCACGGCCGAAGGATTGGTCCAGTGGATCCGCGGCAGCCATTCGGCGGTAATGGGCCTGCCGCTGTTCGAAACGCGCGCGCTGCTCAGATCGGCGGGCTTTCCCCTTGGCTGAGTGGTATGCCGAGCGCGGGATCGGCGAGACGCGGCTGGTATGCGTCGAACATGATGAAATCGTCGCGGCGAAGCTCGACTGGCACGAGCGCCTAGCAGCCGGAGCACGAATCGAGGGCCGGGTCGCCAAGCGTCGCGCTGGCGCATCGCGCGCCGTCGCCGAGACCGCACGGGGCGAGGAGGTGCTCCTTCAGCGCCTGCCCGCCTCCGCCACCGAAGGCAGCACGGTCACTATCGAAATCACCCGCGCCGCCATCGGCGAGCGTGGTCGGCGCAAGCCGGCGCAAGGAATCGTAACCGACGAAGCCCCACGCGACTGGCGCGCGATCGACGCCCTCAAGGCCGACGGTCACGAAGTGCAGGAGGTCCGCCGCTTCCCGGTCGAGGGCTGGGACGACATCTTGCAATCCGCCTTCGAGGGCACGACCGAATTCGACGGTGGCAGCCTGCTGTTCAGCGCGACGCCGGCGATGACGCTGATCGATATCGACGGGACGCTGCCGCCGCGCGAACTCGCGCTCGCCGCGATCGGACCGCTGGCGCGGCAATTGCGGCTGCTCGACCTGTCGGGCTCGATCGGGATCGATTTTCCTACCCTCGCCGCGAAGGCCGATCGCAAGGCGGTCGACGAAGCGCTGGGCGCAGCGCTCGGCGGATATCGCCACGAGCGGACCGGGATCAACGGCTTCGGCTTCGTCCAGATCGTCAGCCGCGTGACCGGCCCCTCGATCCTCAACCGCGCGCAATTCCGCCGCACCCGCGCGGCAATCCGGCAATTGTTCCGCCGGGCCGAGAGGGTCGAGCAGCCCGGCGCGTTGCTGCTGACCGCGCATCCGGCGCTGCAACCGCTTTTCCGCGACGAATGGCGCGACGAACTCGCGCGGCGGACGGGACGGGAAATCCGCTGGAAAATCGATCCGGCGGTTGCGATCGAGGGCGGATTCGCGCAGGCGATCTCCCCATGAACACGCCCGTCCGCCGCTGCCCGATCTGCAAGAAGCCTCGCGTCGCGGAGCACGCCCCCTTCTGTTCGAAGCGCTGCCGCGACCGCGACCTGGGCGCCTGGTTGACCGATAGTTATGCGGTGCCCGCCGAGCCGGTCGATCCCGAAAGCATCGGGCCGGGGAACTTGGGCGAAGAAAGCGACGATTGACCCCTTGCCAAAGCGTCTGCGCCACGCCATAGGCGCGCCTTCCGAACGCGGTGACTTGTGCACCAGACGACGGAATGCCCGGGTAGCTCAGTGGTAGAGCAGACGACTGAAAATCGTCGTGTCGGTGGTTCGACTCCGCCCCTGGGCACCATCCGTTGTTCCGCTGCCTTCCGCGTCGGTCCGCGAACCCCTTGCAAAACCGCTGTTTTCAAGCCTAGGTGCCCCCGTTCGGGTTCCGCTGCGTTCCGTCCCCATCCGGGGGCTTGTGGGGGCATTTTGGGGGACTCGGTTCGACGAACTGGGGGCACGGGATGCTGACCGTTACGGAGATCAAGGCGGCCGAACCGAAGGCGAAAGCCTACAAGCTGCACGACACCGGCGGACTGTTCCTGCTCGTATTGCCATCCGGCACCAAGAGCTGGCGACAGAAATATCGATTCGGCGGGAAGGAGAAGCAGCTGACGCACGGCCGCTTTCCTTCGCTGTCGCTGAAGGATGCCAGGGAAGCGCGCGACGAGGCACGTCGCCAGCTCGAGCAGGGCGTGGATCCGGCGAGGAAGTCGCAGGTCGCCCGGGCAAAGCGCGCCGGTACGTATACCGGCCCGACCACCGTGAAACAGGCAGCGCTGCGCTGGCACTCGCTGCAGTCGCACGGCTGGAAGCCGCGGCATGCGGAGGACGTGAAGAACGCGCTCGAGCGCGAGGTCTTTCCAGTGATCGGCGACCGCCCGATCGCGGAAGTCGCCACCGCGGACATCCGCCCCATCATCGACGCGATGCAGGATCGCGGAGCCGTGGACCAGGCGCATCGCATGCTGATGCGCCTTTCGCGCATCTGGCAGCTGGCGATCGTGGACGAGATCGCCACGATGGATCCGGCCGCACCTCTCACCGCGATCCTGATGCCGGTTCCGAAGCGCAAGTACCGCGCGCTGATCACGCTGCCCGAATGCCGATCGGCGCTGCAGGCGTTCGAGCAGGAGCGGCACTGGCCGGAGACGAAGCTGGCTTCGCGCCTGCTCGCGCTGACGGCCGCAAGGCCGGGCCCGGTGCGGTTTGCGCAGGCGAGCGAGTTCTTCGATCTCGACGGCGAGGATCCACGCTGGATCATCCCGGCCGAGAAGATGAAGCTCGAGCGCGCGGAAGCCGAGCAGGAGAACTTCGCCTTCCAGATCCCGCTCGCCCGTCAAACTGTCGAGCTGGTGAAGGTCGCGATCGCGAACTGCGACGGCCGCCCCTACCTGTTCTCGTCGATCCAGTTCGCGCACAAGCCGGTCAGCGAGAATGCGCTGAGCACGGCGTACCGCCGGTCTCCGCTCTTCGGCGGTCGGCATGTCCCGCATGGCTGGCGATCGAGCTTCTCGACGATCATGAACGAGCGGGCGGCGGATCTCGACCGCCCGGGCGATCGCGCGGTGATCGACCTGATGCTCGGCCACAAGCCGGAAGGCGTGGAGGCGCATTACAATCGCGCTGCGTATATGGCGCGGAGACGCCTGATCGCGCAGGAATGGGCGGACTTGCTCACGCCGGGGCTGATGCCACCGGAGCAGCTGCTCGAGGGGCCGCGCAACTAGCGACCACGCGAGGTGCGGCATGACCGTCATCTCGCACCGCCAGGATCCGCAGGCCGCGAAGGCAATGGGCAACGTCCTCGATGGCATGGGCCTCGCCCGGCTGTCGCGGAAGCGCCGTGCCGAGTTTCGCCGCGGCGATAGCCCGCGCACCGGCGAACCGGTCTGGCGCAACAGCTACTATGTCGGGACGATCGAACAGGGCCGCGTGTGGAAGCCGATCAATGGCGGGACGCCCCGCGGCGGCAAGCGCTGGACTGCCGCGCTCCTGAAGGCCGCCAAGCGGCTCGAGCTGGAGACAAGGGCGAAGCGCAGGGAAAGCGATCCCGGGGCCCGCAACGGCGTCCTCGGTGAAGTCGGGATCGCCGTCCTCGAATATCTCTATTCGGTCGTCGACTATGCCACCGGCAAACTCGAGCCTGCGATCCGCACGATTGCCGACGAGATCGGCCGCGCCTATTCGGCCGTGCACGAGGCCCTCGGCCGCTTGCGGGCAGCAGGCTTCCTGCGCTGGATCCGCCGCTCGAAGCCCAAGGACAACCCCGAGCCCGGTGGGCCAACGATCGAGCAGGCCAGCAACGCTTACGCGCTCCTGGTCCCGCGCGAGTTCCAGGACTGGCTCAAGCGCCTGGTCGGACCGGGCCCTGTCCCGGCCTGCGAGGAAGATCGCCGACGCGAGCTGGTTGCGGAAAGCGAGCGCATGTTCTCCCGCCTCACCTGTGCCGAGCAGGGCCGCCAGACCGGCGACTGGGGCGCGGACAAGATCCTCGGTGACATTCTCGCGAGCATCGGGAAACTCGTCGACGAGCGCGAAGCGCAGCACCGCGAATCCGGCAGGAGCGATGTAACCGGGGGATCTGATAGATCCATAGAATGAGTGAGGGCGCATAGGCGCCCTCACGCGCTATTCTGGGATCCCCCGGACGCACCCCCACCCCACAAACTAGCCCAAAGCACCGAGATCGGACCTCGGCGCAGGGGCGGCTTGCGCCGCCCGGCTCGGCGGGGGCCGAGGGGCAAGGATCGTGCCAGCCACCGGCGTCACTCGGCCAGCGCGGTCGCGCCGTCCAGGTCGAGATTGCTGATGATCAGCTCGCCAGCCTTCGTCCCGTCATTATTCGCGATCGTATAGGTGACCTTCACCGGGATCCGGTTGAAGCCCGAGAAGATCGCGCGGATCTCGGGCGTGTCGTTGATCGAGAGAATGAAGTCGCCGCGCGCCCGGCCGAGCTGGTCGGCGAGGCGTTCGAAGTCCGCCCGATCGAACACCCCGGGCCCATAGTCATCCTCGCAACCGAAGTAGGGCGGGTCGAGATAGAACAGCATCCCGGCGCGATCGTAGCGGGTGATCAGCTGGTCGAACGGCAGCTGCCCGATCGTGACGCCGGCGAGCCGCTCGTGGATATCGGCGAGCATCGGTTCCAGTTTCGAGACGTTGAACCTCGCACCGGTGGTTCGGGAGACACCGTAATTGCGGCCGGCGACCTTTCCGCCGAATGCGAGGCGCTGCAGGTAAAGGAATCGGGCCGCACGCTGGAGGTCGGTCAGCTGCTCGGGATCCATCGCCTTCAGCCGCTCGAACTCGTTCCGGCTCGCCACACGCCAGCGCAGCATGTCGATGAAATAGGGATAATGCTCCTGCAGGACGCGGAAGAACGTGACGACGTCGCCGGAGATATCGTTGATCACCTCGACCTTCGCCTGGCGCGTCCGCCGCAGGAAGATCCCGCCCATCCCGACGAAGGGCTCGGCATAACCATCGTGCGGCAGCGCATCGATGATCGAGCACAGGCGGCGAGAGAGATTGCGTTTTCCGCCGATATAGCCGGCGGCGGGGGAAACGGGCTTGTTTGCTCGGATTGACTCCATGATTTCAATAGGCTCCAAAGACCCCGCCCGTATGCGCGGGTGCGGGGCGGCCAGTCGGCCAGCTGTGTCGTGGCGGGTCCGGCCCGTCGGTTTGCCTGGTTGCAGCCAGGTAACCCCCGCTCCCGACGCGGAAGCGGGCGATATAAAGAAACCTTTATGTGTTGCTCAGCAGTTCGCCCCAGCGGTCGAAGAGCTTGCGGCGGCGATCGAGCAGCTGCGAGCGATTGTACGCCGCCTCGACCTTGCCCATCCCGGCATGCGCCAGCGCGCGGTCGATATCGTGTCGCCACCCCTCGCCCAGGGTCTCGTTGAGGATGGTCGAAAAGCTCGAGCGCCAGCCGTGCGGGACGTGCCGGCCGGCATAGCCGAGCCGGACATAGAGATCGCGGATCGCGCCGGCACCGATCGGCTTGTCGATCACGCGGCCGGGAAACACGAGAGACAACGCCGCTTGCCGTTCATCCGTGATCGACGACCGCGCGCCGCGAAGGACGAACAGCGCCGCCTCGCTCAGAGGTACGACGTGATCGAACCGATCGTCGCCCTTCTTCGCGCGCGAGAGTTTCATCCGCGCGGCCGGTACGGTCCAGATCCTCGCCTCGAGATCGACTTCGCGCCAGCGCATGCCGCGCACTGCATCGAGTCGCACCGCCGTCAATGCGAGGAAGCGCGAGGCGGCGACCGTCCCTGCCGCGGCCGAACTCGCCTCGCATGCCTTCAGCAGCGCGCGGCATTCTTCGATATCGGTCAACGCGGGGTGCGGTGTCGATAGCTTCCCCCTCGTCATCGCGCGGCCGAGCTGCGCGGCGGGATCGGATTGGCAGAGCCCTTCGGCGATCCCGAAGCCGAAGATCGCGGAGAGACGCTGCCGCAGCCGACCGGCCGTCTCGAGACAGCCCCGGTCCTCGACCGCACGCACGAGCTCGAGCAGCTCGCGCGGCTGGATCGCGTCGACCTCGCGCTCACCGATCGACGGAAAGACGTCGCGCTCGAGGCTGGCGAGGACGTCGCCGGCATGCGCTTGCGACCAGGCCCCGCGCTGGTGCCGGTGCCAGGCGCGCGCGAGCCGCTCGAACGTGTCGGCTGCAGCGGGCGCGTTCGAAGGATCGACACCGCGCTCGAGCGCATCCTTGGCCTCGGCCTGCAGGATCCTCGCGCGTGCGACATTCACCTCGGGGAACTGCCCGATCGTCAGCAGCTTCTCGCGACCGTGCCAACGATACTTCAGCTGCCAGCTCTTCGATCCGGTCGGCCGGACGAGCAGGTGCATCCCGCCTTGGTCGGTCAGCTTGTACGCGCGATCTCGCGCACCGGCGGCGCGCGCCGCGGCGTTCGTAAGCATGGAATTCTCCACTGAACGTGATGGATTAAGTCGGCCTGGGCGGACCGAAAGAGTTCACGAGTTCACAATCGTGAACCGGGTGCGTGAACGGAAACCTCGCCCCCAGCCCCACCGCAATAGCGGGGCGGGCCCGAGAAGGACCCGCCGGAATTAGTCTGCGCTCTGACCACCGATCTTTCCCGATCGGCTCCCTCCTGATACTATCAAGCGATGGACAGACGAACCATTACTGGGACGCTGAGCAGCGTCGTCTTGGGCGGAGGAATCGCAGCGCTCATAGGCGCTGCGCAAACTGACACCGACGCGGTCTACTTCGACTATCTATTGTGGAGCGGTTGGAGCGCAATTGCGATCGGAGCCTTCGGCTTCGTATTGCTATTGCTTTTAAAGGAGCGAGCAAAAGTGAGCGACAAGACTGAAAGCGACGAAGGCGGCGACGATAACACGGTCGTAGGCCGGGTTCCGAAGAACATGAAACTGGGATCCCGTAACACTATAGTGAATTTCGACGACGGGAACGGGAATTGCATCGTGCCTGGTGGCGTGTCGATCGGAGCGAACGCGGGCTATGATCCGACGGGAACGATCATCGGTTCAGGAGCCGGCGCGAACCTCGGTAAAAAGCGTGACGGAGATTGAGCGGTAACAGACATTGGAGGCATGCGATGGCTAAGTTTGTGATGGTATTGAATGAGGGGAAATTCGTCCCCGAGCTTGAAGGAAAACCCGGCGACAGTATCTCGGCCGAGGATGTCTCTGCATATTCGATGATGCTGGTCAGCCATTCGCTTGCCAGGATTGCCGATTCGCTCGACAATCTGAGCGACAGCGTCGCTGAAATGGCGGCCGACCGCCGCTGACCAAGCACGCGTTCGTTATATTTCCGGTCCGACCCGCGCGGATAATCCCTCCGCGCGGGTCACCGCTGAAACCCGCAGAAAGCCGCAATATTCGACAACCGGCCGGATCGGCGATACCCCCGCCGATACCCCCACTTGGGACACAACCATGCCGCGCCGATCGACCCGCCCTCGCCTGCTACCCGACGACGCCGAGCTCGAGGCAGGATGGATCCGCCACGATGGCGGCGAAATCCCCGTCTCGCTGACCGATATGCCAGCGCTGTTGCTGCGCAACGGCACGCGGATCCGCGCCGGCTACCAAACGGCCGAGCACTGGGATCTGTTCGATGGCGGCAGTTGCTGGCGATGGTTCGGCAACAGGGCGCAGTCCGGCGATATCATCGCCTGGCGCCCGGAGGACGCATGAAGCACCGCCTCGCCGCGGCAGCCGTCCTGCTGGCGCTCCTCGCCTTCTGGGCCTGGCTGATGCTGGGATCGATGAGGTGACGCGGGTCGGTAGTTTCACCCGACCGCTGGCTCAAAGGCCGCCGCGCCGCCCTTTCATCTAGCGCTCTGCGCCAGTTTCGTCGACTTCCGCGTTCGGATCGATAGCCGATTGCTCGATCACCCAGCTGATCAGCGCGTCAAGCTGGAGCGCCTGTCGGGTGGCGATGATGTCGCGCTCGAGCTGCTCTTCTTCGGTTCGTTCAAACGCTCCGGTTCGCTCTCGGGCGGCAGGAAGTCGATGATCTCCGGCCGCTTCACCAGCTCCGCCGGCGGCGTCGCGAAGGGCGGCGCCTTCGACACCTCGGCCCGCACCGGCAGGCTCGGCTCGGGCTCGTAGCTCTTGCCGCAGCCGCTCAGCGCGAGCGCCAAGATCGGCAAGGCGAGCGCGGTAATCGTGTTCGATCGCATCGGTGATGTCCTCCTGCTGGGCGCGGACGTGCTCGAGCCGCGCGGCTTCGCGCCGTGCCGCCTCGGCCTGCGCCGCGCGATAATCGTCCTTGGTCTTCCGGTGTGCGCTACGCTCGGCGTCGCGCTGGCCTTCGAACTCGCCCGCCGTCTTGATCCACCCGGTGATCGAGATCGGCCAGACATGCAGCCCCTCGAGACGCACGGTCTGCACGACGGCCGCCGCGATCGCGGCGAACAGCACCAGGCCGAACAGCGCCGCGCGCAAGCCGCTCACCGCCAGCTTGGCGCTGGCCCAGCCCGGCATGGTCACGCTCCCCTCCCACACCGCGCCGGATCGACATTGCCGATCCGGTGGTTCTGCCAGCCCCGGCGAAAGACGCGCAGGCGCGGGTTCACCCGCACCAGGCGATCGTACTCGGCCTCCTGCTGGGCATCGAGCCGGGCGAGCATCGCGCGGCAAGCGCGCGGGCCGAGATTGCGGCGGCAGTCACGCCAGGCCTTCACCGTCAGCGGGCCGATCCGGCCGTCGACGTCGAGCCGCGTATTGCAGACCGCGTTGACCGCGCGCTGGAAATATCGGCTCGGCCGCGCGGGGCCCATGTTCACCGCGGTGTCGATCACCTCCTCGGCGACGACCGGGTCGATCTCGACCAGCGGCAGGAAGCCCGGCCGCTCGATATAATCCTTCAGGTAGATGCTCTCGGCGCAGATCTCGCCGCCCACCGCGCAGCGCCGCTTCAGCTCGCGCATATCGCCCTGGTAGCCGTGCTGGCGCGCCACGCGCTCGGTCACCCCGTGATTGGTCGCACCGCCCGGATCGTTCGGATGATCGACATATCCGCCCTCCACGGCGAACACGGCGCCGATGATCAGCGTGATCGCCGCGGCGATCCCGCCTTTCTTGCCGGCCGGCATCTTTCCCTGCGGCTCAGACATCGTTTCGCTCCTTCGCCGCGGCCGCGCGTCGACGCTCGAGCCCCTTCTGGCGAAACAGCTTGGCGATGATCGCGAGCACTAGCAGGCCGATCTTCACCGTCAGCAGCGCGCTGCCGGGCAACGCCGCCTCGAGCTGCTTCGGCGCGAGGTTGAGCACCCAGAGCAGCTGCCCGGCGTCGAAGAACGCGGTCGCGCCCTCGATCGCCAGCGCCGCGGTGACCAGCCAGGTCGACCACTGGCGCCAGATATCGCGCGCCTCGGGCACGAGGCGGCTTTTGATCCACTCGATCATCGGTTTCGCTCCTCGGTAATCAGGTCCAGCTTCGCCTCGATCGAGGCGAGCCGCTGCAGCACTTCCTCGTTGCCGGCCGCCTGCTTCGCCTGGCGGTCCTCGACCGCCTCGATCCGGCGCGTATTGTCGGTGATCTGCCACTGGTGACCGCCGCCGGCCCAGATGAGCGCCGCGGCCGAGAGGACCATCGCGATCCATGCCGGCCACGACCCGGGCACCTTTTGCTGCTTTTCGGCCTGCTTGGCTTCCCAGATGTCGAACAGCTGCTTTGCGATGCGGCGCGCGGCCGCTTCGTTCGCCTCGTCGGTCATCACGGCTCCATCTCCGTCGAATAGGCGACGCCCGGCTGCTTGCCGATCCGCACGAAGGCCGCGCTGCCGGTGACCGTCGCGACATCGCAATTGCTCACGAGGATGCCGTGTCGCGGCCCGACCGGGTTGGTGGTCTGGAACTGGAACGCGCCGGTGCCGCCCTTGGCCGTGCAATTATGGAATTCGTAGCGTCCCGGATTGACGGCGTTCGGGCTGTCGTGGCTGGTCATGTTCGGCCCGCTGCCGGTCACTTCGAAGATCGGCCCGTCGAACACGATGCGCTGACCGTCGGAGGTCCCCGCGTTCCACGGCGCTGTCGCCGCGCGCAGGGTTCCGCCGCCCGTGACCGAACCGATGATGCGGAAGTGCTGCTGCCCCGCCGCAGGATCGCTCGCATTGGCCGCGCTGTTCTTGGAGAGGGCATTGGCCGCGTCCTGATGGATCACGGCATTCGCGGGATCGAGCGTGGCGAGCACCGCGCCGCTCGGCACGATCAGCCGCCCGCCGAGGTTCATGTCGAACAGGTAGCCCGACTTCGCGGTGAAGACCGAGTCCGCCAGGAACTCGATCGTCAGGCCCGGCCACATCGGAATGCCGCGCTTGATCCCGCTCGGGTTCTGGGCGGTGATGGTCCCGGCCGGGATCGGCGGATCGTAGGAGGCCGAGCTCGCATCGGCATAGCCGGGCGTTCCTGCCGCCGAATCGTCGTAGCCGGGCATCGCCTTCAGGTGCACCTGGTTCGATACAGTGCAGCTGCGCGAGAGCGGCTCCCACGCGCGCTGGTAATCGTCCTTGGCAACACTATCGTAATAGTCGAGCAGGCTTTCGACCGCTTCGTCGCACGTGGCGAAATCGCCGCCCGGGCCGAAGGTCTTGAAGACCTTGCGAACCGCGTCGCCGGTCAGCGTGCGGCGCTCGATCTCCTCGACGTCCATCACCCGCGACGGGTCGATTCCAGCCACCGCCGGGTCGGTCGCCCCCGTGTACGGCCGGTTCCATTCGACCACGTCGGCGCGACCTTCCTTGAGGGAGATCACGACCTTCAGGCCGACATATTCGACATCGCCGCGCACCGATCCCGTGTTCGCGCCCGAGATAACGATCGTCTCGGGAATATCGGCCGACCAGTCGCCGGTGCGGATGATCGTGTTCCGGGCGACGATCGCGCCGCGCACCGGGTCGTAAAGGAAGAAGCCGAGCCGGCGATCGGTGCCGCTGGTGTCGGCCTGGTCCTGCAGGACATAGGTCCGCCCGGGGACACCGCCCTCGACCCGGATATCGTCGATCAGCGCGAGAAGGTAAGGATCGGTCACGGTGGAGACGAGCGCGTTGGTCGTTTTGTCCTGTTCCTTCGCGAGATCCTTGATCGAGGCGCGCTCGGTCGGTGAGAAGCCCTGCGGCCCGACCGCGATCGGCGTGTCCGCGGGAGTGAATGCGACGCCGCTTCCCCACGTCGTTCCTCCGCCGTCGACTTGCAGCAATACCTGTCCCATGACCGACGACGGGCCATCGTAGAGATCGATCCAGTGGACGCCCGAGCCGCCGCCCATCTGCGGATGCGTGGTCGGGTCGGGGTTCGAGTTATACGCGCCGACGAAATAGACCGCCGCGGTGTCGAGATCGACGCATCGCGCGAGCAGCGTCCCCGCCGCCGTGCGCCCGAGATATTGCACCCCGAGCCGCTTGGTCGGATCGACCAGCTTGACCGCCCGCAGATAGAGCAGCTCGGGCCGGGCGTTGATCGCCGCCACCGAGGAGACCGCGGAGAACCGTTCGAATTCCGCCTCGAGCGCGGTCTTCGCCGCCTCGGCCCGGTCTGCTTCGGCTGCGATCGCGGCCAGCGCGGTGGCGTTTACCGCGCCGAGGGCGACTTCGTAGCTGGCGCCGGCGTAATCCTTGCCCGCGGTGGTCACCGTGAGCCGGATGTCGGTGACAAACATCTCTGCAAGGCCCGGCGGCGTGCCGAGCAGGTCGCCGAACAGCGTGAATTCACCGGTCGTGTCGTCGACGGCCGCCAGGCTCGCTTGCGTCACGACCATCTGCAGCTCGCCGGCGGGCCCGTCGATTACGGTGAACCCTTCCGCTCCCGCAGTCGCGCCCATTGCCAGGGCAATGTCGGTTGCCCCGGCCGCGCGCTGCAGGTCCAGTGCAAAGGTCCACCCGGTGATATCGATCGGGTCTCCGTTCGCATCACGCAGCGTGAGGACATGGTCGAACACCACGCTCTCGCGAGCGTGGAGGAGTGTCTTTTTCATGCCGTGAGGGCTCCCGTCAGGGTTCGTTGTAATCACTGGGGTCCCAGCCCGGGGGCGCGCTGCCGCCCGAGCTGGTTCCGCTGCCGCCGATCACGTCCGTGCGAATCGACGCGACGTAGTGCCGGAAGGGCGTGCTCTGCTTGAGCACGGCGGTCTGACTGCTGGTCGTCGCCTTCAGTGCCACCGCCCCGCCGAGCCGGTCCTCGTCGTCGTAATAGATATGGCAAAGCGTGTCGGCCGGGATCGCGGTCGAGCCGTCATCCAGCGTATTCAGCGTGCCGCCGGTCACGGCGACTTCGAAATCGGCATAGGTCCGGGTGTGGCTCTCGATCGAGATCGAGGTATCTGTCGCCTGCACCAGCCCGTCGGCCGGATCTGCATCGGTGACGTAACTGGTCGAAATCATGACGCTCGCGTAGGCGGCCGGCGCGACGTCGCCGGTGGTGACCGGCGGCAGCACGCGCCTTGCCCCGACCTCTCCGTCGACGACATAGCTCACCGCGACCTCGTGCCCGGTCCCGTCGGCCACGCCGGGGATGGTGATGTCGGTCGCCTTCGACGAATAGTCCCCAGCAAGCCGCCAGTCCGTCTCGCCGACCTTGCGCACCTCAAGCCGGATCGCGTTGGCGCGATCGTTGTCGCGGGCGCCGCCGATCACCAGCGCCGGTTGCACCCCGCGCAGCCCGTCGATCTTGCCGGCCGTGACGGACCATGCCGCGCTGCCGGGTGCCTCTATCGCGCCCGGCGCCGCCTGCTGGTTGGCAACCGCCTGGTCGTCCTCTTCATCGGACGCGGCGGTAAACCCGTAGGCCGCCGCCGCGATCTCGCGCAGCTGGATCCGCACGTGCCACTTGGCATCGCGCGCATAGCTCTCGATGCGGAAGACCCGCCGCGCGCCGCCGAAATGGCGGTCGCTGGTCCATCCGATCCAGTCGCCCTCCTCGAGCTCGACGAAGCGCGGTCCCAGCGACAGCGAACCCGTCGCCAGCAGTCGGCCGAGCTTGCGCCGGATCTCGCCCACACGCTGCGCCTGCGTCCCGCGCGAGACGTGCTTGAGCTCGAGCGTCTCGCTCCGCGGCCCGCCATCCTCGATCACGTCCGCATAGACCCGCCGGATCGGCGCGCCGTGCATCGACCATTTCTGCTCGGGCGCGACATAGCGCGGGACGACCGTATTCAGCCATTCACGATCGGCCTCGCCCCGGAACAGTTCGAGCTCGACTTCGGCCAGGTTGAGGATGTCATGGTCGGTGATCTCGGCGACGACCGCCTTCGGCCCGCCCGGCTCGACCTCGATCCCGCCATCGGGCTGGCGGATAATGCCGGCCGTGCTGTCGGCGAAATGCCCTTCCACGGTGAGGAAGTCCTCGTCGGCGCCGATCATCCCGTCGAAGGTGTAGCGCTTCTCGCTGCCGCCAGCCTTGAGCGCGACCTGCTCGTCGCACAGCGCCGCGTGCGCGATCGCGTTTTCGGGCGGTGCCTCGATCGCGGACAGGCCGCGGCCGATCAGCAGCTGGTCGGGCGCGGTCATGTCGTCGCCGGCGTAGATCCCGCGCTGGAAATTGTAGCGGCAGTCGATCGGGTTGTCGGTCCATTCCCACGTCGCCGGATCGTCGATCCGGTGTGTCCCGCTCCCGCCTGCCACCGTCCCGTCCTTCGCCGAGATATAGCACTTCTTGCCCTTCAGGACCCACAGGAAGCGCGGGCGGCCGGCGGTCCAGACCGGGTTCTCGGCTTCCGGATCGTCGGCCTTGTAGGCGACCGTGACATGGGTGATCCCGGTGCCGACATCGCTCGCGGTCCAGCCCGGGCCGTTCGTGGTGAGGATCGCCGGCAGCGTCTGCCCGGCCGAGCCGTCGCGAAAATAGACCTCGAGCTGGCCGTTATAGCCGGCCACCGGACCGTCGCCGGCGAAGGCGACATAATCGTCGTTGACGTAGAAACCCTCGAGGCTCTCGCATTCGTGGTCGACCAGCGCGATCGACAGCACTTCCCAGTCGGTCCCGTACTTGCCGCCGAAATTGAACGCGTCGTTGAGGCTTCCGGCTGTGGCGAAGCGACCGAACCCCGCCTGGCGCGGCACCTCGCCCAGCTGCAGCGAGGTCTCGCTCGCCTGGCGTTCCTCGCGTCCGACCCCCTTAGGGCCGAGAAGGGTCGAGGCGATGATCGAAAGACCGGTCGCGATCAGCGCGCTCGATCCGATCGTGAAAGCAAGCGCGGTACCGGGCAGGAACAGCACGCCACCCGAGAGGGCACCCAGCGCGACCAGCCCGACCCCTGCCGCGACCTTGACCAGCTTACTCATGGCGCCCCCGCAAATGCGAAGCCTCGATCGCTCTCCAAGGTGGAGCAGCGCTCCACGCCCGCACCATTGCGCTGCGCGGAATGCGCTCGAGACGCCGTTCGCCAGGGCAGCAGAGGGTCGGTCCCTCGACCAGGAGCACGTGGAAGCCGCGTACCGGGTCGATCACGCCGGCAATGTCCCCCATCTGGGCGCCGCCCAGCGGGATCTCGGTGAAGATGGTATCGACCGCGTGCTCGAAGCCGCCGAGCCGCGCGATCGCGCGCCGTGCCCCGCCTTCGGTTCGCCAGCGCACCGGCAATCGTGGCGCCCGGCCGAACTGGGCCTTGATCGCTCCCAGCAGGAAGCGGGCGCAGCAATTCCCGTCGAAATCGTGCGGCTCGCGCAGCTTGCGATCGAGATAGGCGCACAACGCGACCCGGTCGCGTTCCAGTGAAACCGCCATCAGTTCATCTTCCGTGCGAGCGATCGCGCGATTCCCCGCGTGAGCGAGGCGGATCCACCGGTCGCCTCGCCCGCCCGCGTCGGACGCCGGCCGCCCCAGTAGAGCGTCTTTTCACCGGCGAAGCTGACATTCTTGAAGAAGCCGTCATTGGGGTCGATCAACCGCTGGTCGGCATCCGAGCGCAGCCGCCCGGTGTTCCGTCCGAGGCCGCGCCCGGGGCTTTCGACCTCGAGAGTGATCGTCGCCGTCCCGCCGCTCGTCTCGCGGACGATGACCCGGTCGACCCGGCCGCGGCGATGGACGAAGTGGTCGAGGAACTCGGTCCCGCTACTGTCGAAGATCAGTGAACGGACGGTGACCGGGGCGCGTCGCAGCGCGGCAGCCTCGAGCAGGGCAAGTACTTCCGGCTCGATACCCGATAGCGAAAGCGTGGTATTCTGTGCGATCCCGCCGATTGCCGCACCGCCGGCGATCCCGACATCGCGATCGCCGAGCCCGTCATAGGTTTCGCCCTCGATCTCCAGCGGTCCGTAGCCGGACCAGGCTCGCACCGGCGGATCGCACAGGATCTCGACCGCGCCGCCCACCCGCGCGCTGCCGTCCTCGATCGCCGCCATAGCCGCGGCTGCCAGGCTCTTCATGTCGTGCGCTCGTGTTGCTGGGGGTGGCGGCTATGGGTCATGGCCGCAGGTCCTGCAGTGCCGAAATCGTCCCGCCGGCGATCTTCTGGCGGCGATCGAGCGCCCCGAGGCTGGCCTCGCCCGGCACCAGGCGCACGAGACACCCGGGTCGATCGAGATGCGCCTCGGCACCCGCCGGCACGACCCGCACCGGCACCGGCATTTCGACCATTGCGGTCACCGATCCGGCCGCGTCGCATTCGGTCGGTTCGACCACGCGCACCATTGCGAGGCGATCGTGCGTCCCGGAGGGCGATCCGGCGGCGTCCCACCGGAACCCGATCCCGTCGCCGCGGCCGAGCTTCAGCCCGGCCGGCAGACCTGTCAGCGTGAGCAGCGCGTTGTCGTCTGCGTCGATCGCCTGGCTCCAGCTCGCGGCCGCGCCGGTGAACGGCAGGCCGGCGCTGGTCGTCATCCGCGCAAAACCCTGCGGATAGGCCCGCGGGTAGAGGCGGTCGCGATCGTGCGCCACGAACGGCCGCTTGGACCCCCTACAGCGCGAAATGAAGGCCCGCCATTCGTCCGACGCGTCGCGGGTCAGATTGCGGCTCAGCGTCCACCGCGCGCGCCACAGCGGCTCGCCCAGCGACACGCCGCCGAGACGTCCGCCGCGTTCGGGCGCGATCGCATCGGCGTCCTCGATCTCGAATTCCTGCGTCGCGATTCCGCGCTCGGGCATCGCCAGCACCAGACCCATCCGGTCAATCTCCCTCGATCAGACCGGCGCCAGCGCGCCGCCGAAGGTGCGCTTGTTGAGATCGATCATCTGCTCGACCCCGCGCGAAGCTCCGCGCATCGCGCCATCCTCGGCCGCCCGGTCGGCCATCGCCTGCATCTGGCGCAGGATATCCTCGGTCATCAGCGCACCGCGCAGGTCGAAATGCATCACCGGCCGCATGCCGCCCGGGCGCTCCATCGCGCGGGTCCGGTTGGCGTTCACCACCTGCGATCCGCGCGGCAGGCGGACAAGCTCCTTGCCGAATTCGCCGACCTCGAAGAAGCCGCCTTGCGTGTATTCGGAACCGCCGGCCTTGCCGCCGCCGAAGATCCCGCCGAGAAAACCGAAAATCCCGCCGTCGCCGATCGTGGCGTAGTCGGTTCCGAACAGTGAGTTCTTGAGCGGGTTGATCACCGCCAGCAGCATCAGCTCCTGGATCAGCATGTTGATCACGCGCTTGCCCATCTCGCCCCAGTCGTCCCAACCTGATGGATCGAGCAGCGTGTCGATCACCCGTTCGCCGATCTCACGCTGCCGCTCGAGCGTCTCGTTGGCGTCGTCGATCAGCCCGCGTCGCCGGAACCATTCGGCATTGCCCTCGATCAGCTTGCGCACTTCCTCGTCGGAGAGGTCGAGCCCCTGCCGCCGGAGGTCGGCCATGTATTCGAACTGCTCGATCGCCGCGGCGCGTTCCTGCACGGTAGCGCCGACCAGCTTGGCCTCGAGCTCGAGGAAAGCAATCGCCTCGGCCTGGTCGGCCTTCGCCGCCCCGAGCCGCTTGGCGTAATCGGCGTCCTTCTCGTCCGCCTCGTCGAGATACTTGGTTGCGTAATCGAGCTGCGGGCCGATCGCGGCGGTTTTGGTCTCGAGCTCGGCCTTGCGCGCGCGCTGCCGCGCCTGGTCCCGCAGGATCCCGGCCTGCTCCGACCCGATCCCGCCCTGTGCCGGCGTCAGGCCGGCAAGACGATCGATCTCGGCCAGTTCGTCCTTGAGCTTGTTCGCGATGACGAGGAGCGGGTCGCCCTGCTCCATCAGCGTGCGCAGGGTCTTGACGTTGGTTTCGCGTTCCTCGGCGAGCCGCTTCTCTTCGGCGAGGATCTGTTCGACCAGCGCTGCGCCCTCGAGGCGCTTCTCGCCGAAGGCGACATGGAAATGCCCACCGGTCGCGTTCTTCGACGGGTTGGCATATTCGTCGAGTGCTTCCTTGACCTCGATCCCGGCCGCGCGGAGGACGTCCTCGACCATCCCGATCGTCAGCCCCGGTATGCGCGCGAAATCGAGCGCCTGGCCGACATTGTGATAGGATCCCGGGTTCGCCTTGCCGAGCGCCGAATTCGGGTCGCGACCGCGGCTCGTGATCCGGATCCCGGGGAAGGCGGAGGTGAGGATCTTCTCGACCTCGGCGGTCGTGACCGGGCTGTCCCGCTCGGTCTTGCGCCGCTCGCGCTCGATCTCGCGCGCGTCCTCGATCGCCTTGTTCTTGAGCTTCTCGAGCCGTTTGAACTCGCGCTCGTAACCGGCCTGGTCGATGTAGATGCCGGCATTGCTCGCGCTGATCGGGTCGTCGCGGCTCAGCTCGAAGCGCCGGTTGAGCTCGCCGACCTTGCGCTCGAATTCGCCGCGCGCTTGCGCGACCGGGTCGAGCCCCTCTTCGACGCGCGCCTGCGCGGTCGCGATCTGCGCATTAACCAGCGAATCCTGCGCCTGCTTCTGCTTTTTGCGCAGTTCGGCCAGATCTGCCTGAAGGTTGCCAATCTCGTTATTGTACCAGATCCAGTCGGGTCCACCGAGCAGGCTGCTATTTCGCTTGCGCCGTGCGTCCCGGATCTCGCTCTGCTTCTCCGCGATATCGACGTCGATCGCCGAAGCCGCAGCTTCGGCATTGACCAGGCGCATCTGCGCGAAATCGCCCTGCACCCGGATTGCCGCTTCGGTATCCTTGACCAGCTGGTCCATCGCGGCCGACATTTCTTCGACCGACAGGCGAGAGAAGTCGACAGCCTTGGCGAAATCGAACTGGGTATCCTTCGCGTCCTCGGCGGCGTTCTTGCTCCGAAGGTACGACGTCGCGAGGATCCCCAACACCGAGACGCCGCCCATCACCGCGAGGCCCCAGGGGCCGGTCAGGAAGGCCGCCAGCTTGCTCTTGGCGCTCGACATCAGCGCGACCGACTGGACCACCTGCGTGCCCTGCTGCGCGAAGATGATCATCGGGTTGATGCCCGAAGCATAGGACGCACCGACGTCGGCGACCTGGTAGCTCAGTTGCTGGAAGCCCATCCGCTGCAGGTTCGCGTTCTTCGTCGCGTTCGCCATCGCCGAGGTATGGCCGCGCAGCGTGCTGCTCGCGCCGTCGAGCTCGGCCTTGGCCCGCGCCTGCACCTTGGCGAGATCGCCCTTGGCGAGCGCGCCGGCGCGATCGAGCCGCATCGCCTCTGCCATCGTGGCATTGTAGCGCTGCTGCGCCGCGAACAGCGGATCGGCCTGCGCGATCAACCGCTCGCGCGATCGCGCCAGCGCGTCCTGCTGCCGCACGAACGCCTGCATCGAGGCCTCGGCGCTCTTGGTATTCCCGAATTCGGACTGCGCGAGCCCGGTGCTCTCGGCGATGCGGCGCTGGACCGCGCTGCCGCCGAGCGCCTGCAGCTGCTCGAACCGCCGCTTCGCGCGATCGGCCGTGGCCTCGACGGTGCGCATGTCGCGTTCGAAGCTGCGCGCGATCCGCTTGGCCGAACTGTCGCCGCTCTCGCCGATCGCGGCAAGCGTGGCGCGGATCTCCTGATCCCCGCTGACGCCGAGGCGGTAGGTGACGCTTTCCCGACTCATCCGCCGTTTCCTTCAGCCGCGTTGAGCTCCCACTCGATCGCGCCGAGCAGCGCGTCGAGCCGGGCAAGGTCTTCACCGCCCGCCAGTTGCAATCCTGTCGCCTCGTCGCGCACCGTTCGATCGGGCCGATGGGGCTTGAAGCGAAGCTTCTCCGGCCACGGCGATCCGCAGGCGCGCAGGTCGGTCATTGCGCGTCTCCCTCTTCGTCGTCGGCGGCATCGTCGCGAGCGTGCCGGCTCACCAGCACCCGTTCGAGTTCGGGCAGCACGTCGGCCAGCAGCTGCATGTCGCAGCCGCGGACCTCGCCCAGGGCGAGCGCGGCATTCATGTCGAGCCCGGTGGGCCCGCCGCCGCCCATCCCGGCGACGAAGCGAAGCTGCCCGCTCAGCATCCGGGCGGTATCGTAGACGAGCTCGCCCTCGAGGAACTGCGGGGCCTCGATCCGGTAGGGGCAGCGATCGCAGCGCCGTCTTACAGTGTCGTCTTCGAAGCAGTCTTCTTCTTCGTCGCAGTCCTGCGCGGCGAACTCTTCGTCGAACGCTTCGTCGGCTTCTTCGCCTTCGCCTTCGCCACGGCCTTGGTACCCGCAGCTGAGCCGGCAGTAGTCTTTCCCGCCGTCGCCCCCGCCGAAGTGCCAGCGGAGGAGACGGCCGATGCGTTTTTTTCCCGCTCCCGCTGGTAGATCGGGAGCACGTATTCGCGATCGAGCGTGTCGAAGAACAGCGTGTCCTGCAGTGCCAGCGCGATATTGGCCTTCGTGCATTCGAGCTGGCGCCCGGCCGCGGTCCCGATTCCTTCCCACCCGGTGATCGCCGCCGCCAGCACACCCTCGGAAAAGGCGAGCGTGGCGATCTGCGGTTCGAGATCGGCGTCCTCGTCGAGCGCCTTGCGGACCGCCTGCCGCCCGGCGGCGAGGATCCGCGGACTTGGCGCGGCAAGCGTGACTTTTGCGTCGCCCACCGCGATCTCGACGGGCGCAGTGCCGGTCAGCCTCAGCATCAGCTGTAGCTCGCCACGTCGTTGATGAGCTCGACGGTCAGGCAATTGCCGTCCTGCCCCGACGCCATCCAGTTGTGGCTCGACTGGATCCCGCTCGGGCCATCGATCGGGGTCTTGACCCGCGGCAGGAACACCCTCGGTGCGGTGAATATCAGCGAGTAGCCGCCCGCCAGCGTCCACCCGAAAGTGAGCGAGACCGGAGTACGGTTGGTCGCGTCGTTGTGCAGCGTCAGGCTGTCGTAGCGGGCGGTGATCGAACCGCTCGCCATCGCCTGCGCCGGGTCGGCGTCCTCGATCTCGCCGTCGGGCTGGATCGTCTCGACCTTGTCGAGATTGTTCGTGTAGTTGAGCTCGGCCGAGACGATCGAGCCAAGCTTGGTGCCCTCGCGGGTGATCTCGCCGGTCGCCTGGCGGAAGCGTGCGAGCGCCAGTGCGGTCGCCAGTACCCCGGCACCGCTTGCGCTCGCGCGATCGTCTGCCCCCTTGCCGACCAGTTCGATCGTCGCATTGAGCAGGCCCGAGCGCCCCATCGAGATCTGCATCGAGTTGCCGCGCATCCCGTAGTTCATCTCGTGGCTCGGGACGTCGGGCAGCTGTACCTCGAGCGACATGCTCGGCAGCGAGGCTGCGCCGCTGGCGAAAGCGTGGGTGTAGGGATCGGCACCGGTTGTGGTCGGCGCACCGAACAGAAGCTTCAGCCAGTGGCCGAAATTGCGCAGGTCGACCGGCACGACGATATTGCCGTCATTGGTCACCACGTCCTGCGTCGGATCGTATTTCTCGCGCCCGTTGCCGAGGAGGTCGTCCTCGATCAGGCCCTGTTCGGGTCCCAGCGAGGCGCGCGCGAAGGGCAGCGGGATAAAACCCGAAGCGGGCACCGTGCCGTAGGTGGTTTCGAATGCGCCTGCGACCTTCGCATTGGCGCCGCGTGCTCGGCCCATGATGGGTTCTCCTCGAGTGTTGGTCTGGGGGCCCGGGGTCAGCCGAGCGGATTGGTGGTGGAATAGGCGGCGGTGACCAGGCAGCGCGCTTCGACGTGTCCGTCGGTGCCGGTCATGGTTTCCTCGTCGAGCCCCGGGCTAACGCCCTCGGCCCAGTCGCAGGTGCCGCCCAGCGTACGGTCGGCCCCGATCGCGGCCCCGATCGCGGTCAGCATCGCGCCGGCCAGTTCGATCGTGTCGGCCAGCACTGCGAGCGTGAAGGCGGTCTCGAAATTGTAGGTCGGCGGGTTGAGATCGACCTCGGGCTCGCCGCCGTCGATGCCCAGCAGCACCACCGCGCCGCCCGCCGAAAGTACGTCGGGCTTGCCCGGCTCGCCTTCGAAGCCGCGCCGATCTGCACTCGGCAACGCGCTGGCGATGAGCGCGTCGAGCGCCTCGAGAACGGCTTCACGACCCATGGTCTAAACCTCCTCGAGCAGTCGCCGGGTGGTTCGCCGCGCGCGCGCAAAGGCCGCATCCGGATCGATCGTGCGTGCCTGGCGTACCGACTTGGTAAAGGTGAACATGTGCACGAGCCGCCGAGATCGCGACCGTTTTCCGCCGCGTGCCGCGTTCAGGTCGATCAGCGCGACGATCGAGCCCGGCTTGCGGCCAGGGCGAAAGATGAAGTCCTGGTTGTAGCGCGCCTCGACCTCTTCGGGGCTTAGCTGCGCCTTTGCGCCGCGGCCCCCGATCCGCCTTGGCACGTGCTCGGTAGGGATCGCGAGGAAGCGGCTGCCGGCCACCGGCACTATCGTTCCTCCGCGCATATTGCCCTTGATGATGTCCGGCGCTTTCGACCACACGAAAGCCGCAGGGTCACGGCCGCTCTTGATCCCGTAGTTCTTATGCCGCCAGGTCTTCGCAAGGCGATCGCCCAGGGCTCGGTACGTCATTGCCCGCAGGTCGGTCTTCAGCTGCTCACCCCCCACCTCGATCGCGCGGGCCTGGCGCTTGCGAAGGCGAGAGAGGATGGCGCGGTTTGCCGCCTCCATCCCCTCGAGACCGATCCCCGACCGCATCAGATCGGCTTTGCCTCGCAGCGCCAGTTGCGCTTCTGGTCGAGCAGGGGCCGGCCGATCACCTCGTAACGCCGCCCGTCCTCGAGCTCGACCGTGTCACGCTTTGCCGGCGCGGCGAAATCGCTTTCGCGAACCCGCAGCTGCACCACGTCCTCGACGGTCATGCCGACCACGCGGTCCTCGTCGCGAACGATGACGCGGACCGGGACGGGGGCTTTCGCGCCCTGTACCCAGTCCGCATCGTGGCCGAGCGCCGCATAGACCGCGGCCTGCTGCCGCGCCTGCAGATCCGCCCAGCCCATCGCTCAGGTCAGCCTGTCAGCCGACCTGGCCGGTGAGGTGCAGGCGCGTCCCGCCTTCGCCGACGAAGCCCGCAGCGGGACGATCGGCGCTGGCGGCAATGAAGGCGCCTGCTTTGGCGTCGAACGCCACCGTTTCGCCTTCACCGAAGCCGCCATCGGCGATGCCCGGAGCCTGGTTGAACAGGCCCGCGGTCACCGCCTGGAAGCGGCGTCCTTCGTCGGCCGAGACCGCAGCGAACAGGGTGACCCCGCCGATCCGATAGAACCGGCCTTCGGAGACGCCGCCCTTCGGTGCGGTGAAATCGACCACCTGCAGCTTCTGCTGGCAGAACGAACGCGAATGCTTGGCCGAAGCGGGCTTCGCCGCTTCGGCCTTCGCCGGGGTCTGCGGAGGGGTCTTCTTCCCGCTCATCAGGCGGCGACCCCGGTGAGCATCACCGTACCGGTGGCCTCGGCCGACGCCTGCGCCGAAAGCGCGATCCCGGCCGCGGTATTGGCGGTCGCCGTGGTCGTGAAGACGTCGTTGGCGTCGTCCCAGTAGAGCTTGGCGCCCTCGGTCCAGGCCTGCCCGGTGGCCTTCGGCGCGTCCTCGAAGACGCCGTTGGTCGCCCCTTCGAACGGCTCGCCTTCGGCGGCGGAGGTCTTGGCGAGGACCAGCAGCTTGCCGATCAGGTAGAGCGTGCCGGCGACGACGTCGCCGGCGGGCGCGGTGAGGGTAACCGTGTTACCCGGCTTGATGAACTTCATGGATCAGGTCCTTTCCCTGGATGAATTCGGAAGAGCCGCGAACAGCGACCCGATTGCAGCCTGTCGAAGAGCACCGGGCGCGCTGTACGGCGCGCCCGGTGCTTTAGGTTGTCGGGGACGATCGCCCCCGGCGGCTTACGCCGCGCCGGCGTCGGTCAGCGCGCCCGGATAGTCGATCGCGCCCACGCCGTAATCGTGGCGCACCTTCCATTCGACGCCGTCGACCCGGAAGCCGTCCTGCTGGTCGATGAAGGGCTCCTGCTCGCCATTGAGGAACGCCACCTCGAGCGCCGGGGCGATGTTCGGGTCGGCGAAGATGTAGCGCCGCGTACCCGAGAGGCGCGGGCTGGCGACGATGTCGTCGAACAGGCCGCGAACCTTGTTCGGCACCATGTCCTTGCCGGCCTTGTTCGGATCGTATTCCGCGCCGTTGATCACGATCGCGTCACCCTTCAAGCCGCGCGGGACGAGCAGGACCGAGGGCGAAAGGTCGAGATATTCCTTCCCGCCGCGATCCTTCTGCGCCGCCATCTGCGCGTCGTCGGCATCGAGCGCATCGACGCTCAGCGCCGCACCGCCACCGATATTGCCGTGGTCGGCGTGGAACAGCGTCTTGCCGTCCGCCATCACCGGGCCGAGCCCGCCATTGAGCGCGAGCGTAGCGTAGACGTCTTCCTCGATCGTGCGGGCGGCGATCCGGCCGAGCTGGACCGCGAGGGTCGAGAAGGCCGAGAGGTCGTCGTTGATGATCGCCTGGCGGGTCAGCGCCACGATCAGGCCCTTGGTCTGGGCCGAGATCGATTCGCGGCTGCCGTCGGGGATCTCCTGGTTCTTGAACTCGCCGCTCTCGTTGACCGTCTGCAGCGAACCGAAGGTCGACAGGCGGACGCGATAGTGCGGGCGGAAATCGGTGACCGAACCGACGGCACAGAACTTGCGCCAGGTATCGGGCACGGTGGCATAAGCCGCCTGGATCGTCTGCCGCACGACATTGCCGAGCAGGACCGAGAAGTCGGCGGTGCCCTGCAGGCCCTGCGGGTTGACGTCGCGGGTCGCGAATCCGCCCAGCGCCGCGCGGACGATGTCTTCGGGCGAGCGGCTCGCGGGCGTAACGCCGTTGCGCTCGTTGCACATCGCGGCGATGTCAACGAGCCGCATGCCGCGGAATTCGCCGGGATCGAGGTCGAGCTCGTCGCCCTTGACCTTCGCGGCGTCGCGAATGAGGTGGGTGATGCCCGCGCGCTGCATCACGGCATTCGCCGCACCGCGCATGAACTTGGCCATCTCGTCGCTCGAGACCGTTGCGGCTGCCGTCGAGCGGATGCCGTCCTTCTCGGTTTCGCCGCGCTGCTTCTTGGCGATATCGGCGAGCAGCGCCGAGCGGGCCTGGTCTGGCCCCATCTCGTCCTTGTCGACCTTGTCGACCAGCTCGGTCGCGCGGGTCGCCATCTCGTCGCCCCAGCCACGCGCCATGTCGACGAACGCGATCGCGTCGCTCGAGCGGAAAGTGTCATAGGTGCGCTGCTCGACCTGCGAGCCGGGCTGCGAGGGCGCCGGGGTATTCGCCGGCTGCTCGCGGGTTTCGGGTGCCGGCGTGCCGCCACCGCCATTATTCGGCTTGGTGCTCATGGTAGTCCTTTCGTTGGGGGTGGCTTCGGAGCCGTTGCCGGCGTCTTCCTGGCCTTCGGTCCGGGTTTCGATGGCCTGCTCGGATCGGATCCCGGCTTCCGGGTCGGCAGGAACGGGGACGAGGGAAACTTCCATCAGCTCCCACTGCGTGGCTTTGCGGACCTCGGGCTTCTCGCCCTCGGCCTTTGTCGTTTCGAAGGTGCGGATCGCGTAGCCGATCGAGATGCCCTTCACCTCGCCGCGCGCGACCATGCCCTCGATCTTCCGACCCTCGTCGGTGTCGGCAAAACTGATCTTGCCGACCAGCGCACCGTTCTCGACGCGAACGTCGCTGATCGTGCCGAGCACCGAGTCCAGCTGCCAGCGATTATGCGTGTCGAGCAGGTTGACGAGCCCCTTCGCGACGCGGCTCAGGTCGATCGCCTTCTCGCTGATCTCGAGCACCTCGACATAGCCCCAGCGGCGCACCGCCGAGCCCTTCGAAAACACGGCTTCGACCGTGCGCGATTCCTTGTCATAGCTGCCCGGGGCGATCCCGGCCTGGCGATGCACGATTTCGCCGCTGCCGGCCGGGGTTCTCGCCGTGGCCGGCGCGGTATTTTCGGAAGGCATAAGCCTGTCTCCTGTGGTTTTAGCTGTCGTCGCGGGGAGCCCCGGCCAGGTATCCGACCGGGTCCTGCAGCTTACCGCTGCCCATCACCTTGCGCGGGTCGCTGTCGAGCGCGATGCCGGCGGCATCGAGCCGGCGGTTCATGTCCTCGATATCGCGAATGTGATCTTCGACGTTCTCGCCGCGCTCGCCGAGCTTCTTCTTGAGCGTCGAGAGGCCGCTGCGCATCTCCATCACCTCGGCCGCCAGGTCCTTGACCGGGTCGACCATCCGCCGCTTCGGCAGCGCATAATTCGCCTTGCATTCGAGCAGGCGCGGATCGCCGTGCTTGAGCGCGGCGACGCGTTGGCGGCGTTCGACGGCCGGACGGCAGAACAGCGGGATCACCTCGTTCTGCTGCCAGTCGTCGACATTGGTGTAGGCGCCGTTCATCGCCGCACGCAGGCTCGAATAGTTCGCCTGGCTGACGTCGCCGGTCATCAGGTGATAGGGAGCCATGTTGGCCGAGACCGCTGCCAGCTGCTGCTGGACGAAGCGGACCGTTGTCTGGCTCGGTTGCGGGTCGATCGTGTGGACGCTCTCGCCGGCCTTGACCTTGTGGATCATCCCGGGGCTGAGCCGCTCGATCGCGTTGCCGCGGCCGACAGGGTCGGCTTCGCTCTCCGACAGCGGCGAGGCCTCGGTGCCTTCCTTCGGCGTGATGATCAGCGCCAGGCAGGCCTGGATCTTCTCGCGCATCCGCGCGGCGTCCTCGATCTCCTTGATGTCCTGCAGCGTCATCGCCACTGCAGCGAGCCAGCTCGCGCCGCGCGCCTGGCCGAAGCGCTGGCGCTCGAACAGGTGATCGATCCGCGCCGCCGCGATCCGCTTGCTGATCAGCGAGCGGAAGAAGGTGAGCTCGTTGGGATGGTCGGGCAGGATCCAGTAAGCCCGCGGCCGGTGCCCGAATTCCTGCTCGACGCCCTGGACGATCCGCCCGCCATTCGACAGCACGAGCGTCTTCGAATGGTCGAGCTGCGCACCCTCGAGGCCCATGACCTGGTTGAACGGTTCGCGACCGTCGCTGCCCCACAGCGTCAGCCCCTCGCCGCCGACGATCATCTCGCGGCAGGACAGCTTGCCGTGGCCGTACCAGTCGCCGACGCCGTCGACCTTGCTTTCGGCCCAGCGATCCCACTCGTCCTGCATCACTTGCGCGATCGCGCGGTCTTCGTGGCTGAACTGCGGCACGATTCCGTCGCCCCAGATCATCCCGACCATCTGGCGGACGCCCGAGGCGGCGTACTTGTTGTTGCGGACGAGGTCGTGCCCGGCGCGCGAGAGCATCGCTCCCCCGCGCTGCAGCTCCGAATTGGCCGAGCTCGCGCTGCGATTCCACCCGCTGGTCCTGCGCCCGGTCTGCGCGGCATCGTACTGGCGCACCTGGTCGCCGATGATGCGCTGCGCCTCGAGCCGATTGCGCGCCGCTTGGCGCGAAGCCGCCCATTCGGGAGAGACCCGGGCGATCAGGTTGTCGAAGACGGAGGTCTCGGCCATATCAGCGCTGTTCGCTCAACGCGCGTCGTAGCTTGCGAACGTGGTCTTCACGCTCGGCTTCACGCTTTGCACTGCTGCGATTCGATCGTCGCAATAGGCGATCGCGCTGCGCATCTCCGCGACCGAGCGATAGGTCACCCGATCGCCATCGCTTTCGACGGTGAGCTCGCCCGCCAGGAGCGCTTCCTCGAGCGCGTCCTTCTTGGCCTGGTAGTCTATCGCCAATAATCGTCTCCCGCGCCGAGCCAGTCGCCGTCATCGCCCTTCGGCGCGGCTTTCTCGCTCGCCTTCGTGGTTTCATTGTCCGGCTCGCCCGCACCGTGGCGGTCGGCGAGCAAGCGCGCCCAGTCGTCGTCGCTCAGCCGGTCGAGCAGCAGCTTCTCCGCCGCAGCCCGGTTGTAGACCCGGCAGTCGAGAAAGTGGTTCTGTCGCCCCGGCAGCGTCGTCCATTCGCGCACCGTCCCCAGTCCGCGTTTCTTCGTGGTGATCGATTCGGCGGTCACCTGCTCGGCCCAGTCCTCGGGCACGTCGCGGCCGATATGGATAAGTCCCTTGGGCTTCGCGCCGCGTGTCTCCTCGTCGGCGAGGTGCCATTTCACGCTTTCGCGCAGGAACCCGTACCAGCTCAGTTTGATGCCGAACGTGCCGACCAGATATGCCCGGTCGTCTTCGGCGACCCCGGCCTTGCCCGCGCGCTTTCCGCGCTGGTCGTACCGGATCGCTTCTCCGCGTCCGAGCACCGGGCGGCTCCACCCGGCCCGGCCGAACACCGGCAGCCTGTTCCGTCCACCCTCGCAATAGGCTCGCGACGCTTCGGTGTGGTAGCCGGCGTCGATGCATTCCTGGTCGATCGGTCGGGATCGCCCGTCCGGCCAACTCACCCCGGCGCGCGAATAGGCATCGAGCGTGGACCAGGCACCTTCGCCGGCGATATCGGTCGCGCCCGGCAGGAACCGCGCGTCGAGCTGCCAGCTCTCCCAGTTCGGGCCCCAGCCCACGAGCTCGAGGTAGATCCCGTCGCCCTGGACGTCGCAGCCCAGCGTCGTCACCGCCACCCCGGCGGGTACTTCGCCGCGGCCCCAGTCCTGCTCGCGGATCTTCGCGAGCCGATCGTGGTCAGGGCGCCCGCCCTTCAATTCGAACGATATGCCCCGCGTCAGGTTGGTCCACGCCTTGAGCATCGTCTCGTCGCCCTGCGCGGCGAGGAACCCCTGCGCCATGTCGGCCCAGCTCTGGAACGTCGAGATGATCCCGGGGAGGTGGAAGCCGCGCTTGACGCTCGGCACCATCTTCGCCCGCAGGGCCTGGAACTCGTCCTCTGTCAGGACGCGGTCGTGGGCGTCGCCCTCGATCTCGTCGGACAACCAGCCATCCGACAGCTTCAGCTCGGGCTTGCGGAAATGCGGGATCTCCGCGCCGCAGCACGGTGCATTGAGCACCGCTTCTTCCGGCTTCCCGTCCGGCCAGGTGATGTCCTCCCATTCGGGCAGGAAACGGCTGCCGCAATGGCAACACTTGAAATGGAACCGCCGCCGGTCGCTCGCCTCGTAGGCCGCGTCGATTTTCGATGCACCCTTGATCGTCGGCGTCGAGATCTTGAGCCGCTTCGAAAGCCCGCGGCTGCGAAACACCTTGAGCCGCGCGTCGATCATGCTCTCGGGCGAGCCCTGGTTATCCAGGTCGTCCGGGAACTGGTCGAGATCGTCCTCGATCGCGTAGCGCACCGTGCGCTGTCGCAGGTCCGCCGCCGAGTTCGATCCGCACAGCAGCATGTAGCCGGTGCGCTTGAAGCGGATCTTGCGCTGGTTCGACCCGCTGCCGTCCTTCGCTCCCAGCGGGCGGATCGCGCCTCCCCGATCGGGGTCGAGCCGCTTGGTCGCCGCGACCATCGGCCAGAACTTTTCCTGCGCCCAGCCCTGCGCAGCGCCCAGCGTCGCCTGGACGAACAGCATCGGTCCCGGGTGCAGGTCGGCGACGAAACCGATCACGTTCTCCGCGCTCGCCGAACCGCCCGACTGGGCGCATTTCGGCATCGAGACTTCCTCGCACGGATCGCGCGGATCCAGCGCGTCCATGATCTCGACCAGCTCGGGCGCGGTCTCGTTCTTCCACGGGCCCGGGAAAGCGTCTTCTTCGGGGAACCGCCGGTACTGGGCCGCCCATTGCGAGACAGAGAGATCCGGCGGGGGGCGGAACGCTTCGGCCGCCGCACGGTCGAGCCGCGCGATATTGGCCTCGATCAGCGCCGCCGCCCGATCTCCGAACCTCTCTGGGCCGAAGCGGGTGGCATCGACGCTGGTCATGTCTCGTCTTCTTCGTCGTCCTCTTCGCTCTCGGGATCTGCGGAGCCGGCAAGGCGCTCGGCGAAGTCGCTGCGAACCCGGTGGATCGTCTCGTCGAGCAACCCACGCACCTTGCGCTTGTCGCTCTCGTTCGCGAGCGGCTCGGCTTGCGCCCGCAGTTCCGACTGCATCCGCTCGCAGAAACCCGCGATCACCGCCTGCAGCTTGGCCTCGTATGCCGACAGCGGGACGAGATCGCCGGCGATCGCGGCATTCTTCAGCGCGCTGCCGAAACGCCGCTCGCGGATCTCCTCGAGCCGTTCCTGCTGGAGCTCGGCCACGCTGTCATTGGCGACCGATCCGCGCGCTTCGGCCGGCGCGTTCTCGGCAGGCTTTCCGGCGCGGCCAGTGTTGGGTTTGCCAACCCTCTTCGACGCGTTCTTCGGCGCCGGGTCGCGTCCCGAAGCCTGGTCGACCAGCGCATCGAGTTTCCGGTCGCTCGCTGCGACGTCGACCTTGCCATCGACGATGACGATCTTGTCGCCCTTGACCCAGTTCGAGACCGCCGACTTGCCGACACCGCGGTGCCGCGCATAGGCGGCCTTGGAAATCAGCTCGGCGGGCATGGCATTACGCGGTGCGGCGGTGCTTTCGCCGAGTACGACGCGAGAGGCGAACCCGGTTGGTCTTGCGCTTTGGGCGCGCTTGCGGCCCCCGCGATCGCAGGCGTCGATCCTTGTTGCCGCTCCACCCGTCGCCCTGCCGCTGCCGCTTCGAACTCGGGGCGACCTCCATCGGCAGTGTGGCATGCATGGCCGGAGCGAGCGCCATCGAGCCGATCGAGCCCAGCGAAAGGAGCAGTGCCCCCGCGATCCGCATTGCCGGCGCGTTATATCCGCCCATCGTCGTCCCCTCGGAAATTCGTGAAATCAGCGCTTGGCGATCGTCCCGCCCTGCTCGGCGCGCTGAACGAGGAATTGCTCGTCCGCGACCTTCACCGAGAGGCCGAGCGCCTTCAGCTCGTCGGCGCGCGGCCCGTCGAGCGCGGCGATCGTCGCCTTCTTGTCGATCGATACGTTGACCCGAAGCAGCTTCGTCGCCCAGCGCTTGCCCTGCAGCTGCTCGACGACGTCGGCCGGCTTGCCCTTCACGTCCAGCGAGGTGCGACCGGCGCGCGTGCCGACGATGCAGCCGCCCAGCTCAATCGACTTGCGCTTGCCTTCGGTCAGTTCGTCCTTGGCGCTCTCCCACCAGGGCGCGAGCTTGGCTTCGATCTTGCCCTGCTCCTCGAGGATCGGCGCGAGCTTTGCATCGGCTGCGGAATTGGCGTCGGCAATCGCGCGGTTCCGCTGGTCTTCGATGCGCTCGACCGCGCCGACATTGTCGGCGTAGCGCGCGCAGAGCGTCTCGGCCGCAGCGATCGAGCGGGGTTGGCGGATGGCGGTCATTTCAGTCGTGCTCCAGCAGGAGGAGTTCGGCCTCGATCTCGAGGCGTGGTTTGGGCAGCGGTCCGAAATGAACCCGCCGCACCTGAGCGTCGGCGACGAGGAAGCCCGACAGGGCGAATTCGTGCTCGGGCAGGCGGTCGATCAGGCGCTCGCCTGCTTCGACGGCTGCCTCTCCCTTGAATTCGAGTGTGATAATGTGCCTCGCACCGGCGAAGGTCGCACTTTCCCAGTTCTTCTGTTCGTGCTCGAGCAGCGCGCCGAGATTCGAGCTCAGTGCCAGCACGGCCGAGACCAGCCCGGACCGGATCTGCGCCCTTTCGCTCACAGCGCTTTCCCGGGCCCAGCGAAGACTTCGCCATAATGCGCGAGCCGCTGGCGGCTGTGCTCGATCTCGGCGACCAGCAGGCCAAGGATGCGGCGATCGACGGTTGCGGGTGCCTTGTCGTCGGCGTCGGCCGCGGCCTTCAGCTTGGCGAGATCGATCCTCACCGCGAGCTTCCCCGGAAGCCGCAGCGCCCGGTTGCGCAGGCGCGATCGAACTTTTCCTCGAGCTCGTCGAAATGGCGGACGTCGCGAATGCCTTGCGTCACTTCGCGCTGGACGTCGTCGAGCTGCTCGCTGGCGCGGCGCAGGTGATCCTCGAGCCGCGAGCGCACGGTGGCAGGCACGCGCCGATCGGCGCGCGCGGCGGTTCCGTTTCCGGCCATGAAGCTCTCCCGCAGGGGCAATAATGCAGGAAAGCCCGCGCGCTCCGGGGGGCGGGAGCGGCGGGCTTTCGACTGCAACCAGGGCTGCAAGCGCAGCTGTGGCGGGGTCGTTTGTGGCCGATTCGATGCCGGATCGGTAGGGTATGATTTGTAACGCGTTACAAAAACCGATAGCCGCGAGAGGTCGTGAAGGGGGAAATCGGGGGAGTAAGCCTTATGACCGATACGCAGATATGGTCGCTTGTAGGAAGCGCGGCCTTAGGCGCGATGTCACTTTTCTTTATAGCGCACAATCTGGAAAAGCTCGTGCGGCAGGCGGGGGTCATCTCTTCGCTATTGCACGATATTCGAGACCGCCTCGACCGATAGGTCGCCTCGATCGGCCTGTGACCGCCAACGATTAAGCCGGTTTACAAAAGACCCGCCTGCATCGCCGCGAGATCGCACGCCTCGATCTCCTTGCAGGCGCGTCCGACCTCGTCCGACCAGGCATTGAGGGCTGCGAGCAGGATGCCCCGCGCTTTCGCGGTCTTCATCCGGTTCCGCTTGCCGGCCGCGGTGACGCTCATGTCGTCGATGATCATCGCCAGGACCATCCTCGGCCGTTCGAGCGAGCGGCGCCACCGGCCATAGGCGACCTCGGCCCGCACCGCCCCCAGCTTCTCGAAGAAGGTGCCGTCGAACGATCGCGACTGGTCGACATGCGTCTCGAGGCTGGCCGTCGCGACCGAGGCGTCGCGCGCGAGCCGCTCGTACACCGCCTGGATCTCGCATGCGGCCGCCAGCTCGTCGATCGAGAGTTGCCCGGCCTCGAACATCCGGGCGAGCGATCCCTGCCGCGTGGACCGCGCGTGCTGGTGCGTCTCGATCGTCCCGTTGCGCTTGTGCCCGAAATCGCGCTCGGCCGCGCGCCTCCGCTTTCGCAACGAGCGCTCCTCGCGCGCCTTTTCCGGGTGAAGCCGGGCGAACGCCTCGTTGCGCTGCCGACGCAGGTCAGCCGCCGCGCGTTCGCGTTCCTTCGCCCTGCTTGTCACCCCCGTCTCCCATATTGTCCCGGTCGTCGGGACTGTCCGGCTCTGCATCACGGGGATAATCGAGCTCCGGCGGCACCGGCAGGGTCGGTTTTGTAACGGGCTGCCCGGGAAAGCTCACCACCTTGCGTTCCGGATCGATCGCGTAGCCCAGCTCGCGCAGCCGGTTGAGCGCATTCTCGTGCTGGTCGGGCAGGCGAAGACCACGTGCGCCTGGCGTCCGCAGCAATTCGCCGTCATCGACCAGCGCGAGCACCGCCCGCTTCACCCTCATCCGGTTGGTATCGAGCGCATTGGCGATCTCGCCATAGCTCGGCGACCCGCCATGATCGGTCCAGTAATCGCGCACGAAACCGAGGACGAGCAGCCGGAAGCTGCTCATCTCGGGTTTCAATCGTCTCGCTTCCTCGCTCTGCGACCCGGCCACGGGACCCCCGATCGCCTCTTCGGTTCCCCGTATAACGCACGAGAACAAAGTAGGAAAGCGGCGCTCAACCAACCTTTTTCAGTTGGCGCGGACGAGAGTGAGTTTCATGTGCCAATCTTTTCAATTCTGAGAAAGTCGTTGAACGTAAGATGTGGAACTCCCTCTAGGGAGCAAATATCCGGTATCCGCCTTTTATCCGGGGACGGAAAAGCTGTCACCTCCATGCTAACCACCGGCAGATCCATTGTGCGGCCAAGCGCAACGACCGTAAGATCGGCAATATCGACGGTCCTCTTTGATCCGCCGTGAGAGTACTCTGAAATGTGCGCATGATAATCACTTTGCATTCTCTTGAAGTGACGAATGTACGCCTCAAAGTCCCATGATGCGTCACCTACCTCCATCATAAGCGACGATTTGCTCTCCTTAATGCACTGCCCGACAGAACCGGTGATCTTGCACATCTGGGCATAGATCTCGGAGGTTGTGGCAATCTCTCCCTTGAGAATGAAAGCTTTGATTTGCTCCCACAGCGGGGCGTAAACGGGGATGTCCTCCGGCATAGTCTCATGCGGATTGCTGAATCCCGAATTATCAAAGCAATACCGTTTCAAGCCCCCCCGAACTCCTCTCTGATTGTTCCGAGGTGCGAGGGGTTGGGCAGCCCCATGTATTCTACTGCTTGATGGAACTGAATGCGCCCCGTTCCCCATGCCTCGAGGACCAGGCCGGTGTAGAGATTCCCAAGGCTGTTTACGACGCGGGAGGCCCAATATCGGCTACGGCCCCGCGCCTTCCATTCCTGCTCCTCCCGGCGAAACTGCGGAAGCTTCACTGACCAATAATAGTCCTCCTCGACATATCCGAGCTGAACGAGCCGTATCAGCATCGCGTGAGCGCTCACCCGGAAACTTCTGGCTACTGCATCCAAGGTTGGGTCATCTATCGATGATGCCGGGTTGGCCGGCAACGGCCGCAACTCTAGCAAGGCGTCTTTAGGGATGAGAAATGCGCTGGCGAAGCGATTGCACCACCGCTCGACCTTCCTTCCGTATGTCGCCGCCGATCTACTGAATTCCGGCCCGCTAATCGCGCTCTGGCGCAGGATGACGTGTCCAAATTCGTGCATTAGCGTGAAGGCTTGTCGGCTCGGTGCCTCCGCCGCGTACATAATAATGGGGAGTGGGAATGAGACAATACAAAGCCCGCTCACGCCAAAATGGGCCAGTTCGTTCTTCCTGAGTACGAGAACGCCGACTTGCTCCATTCTCTCACGGAGGAGGTCTGGCAGGCGTTTGCGCTCCTCCGCAGTCATCCTTTGCTGTTGCTCAATGGGGAATTCGAACGCCTTTCTGGCAGCGACAGCTACGGCCTCGACATCATGGTCCAGTGTGGCCTGAAGGACGTCGGGGAAGGTTGGAACCGAGTCACCAAGGCTCTCATACAGATCGAGTGCATTCAGTCTTTGGGCCTCGGCCCAGTGTTGAACAGCTAGAATCTCGCGATTCTCGTGAGGATCAGGCGCATCATGTGCAACGCGAAAATCGGGGACGAGGCCGGACTCTGCGATTTCAGGTGGCTCGTCGTAGAAAAATTCTAGGAATGCTCGATCATAGAAGGCTGCTAGTTCGCGAGCTTGCCGAACGGTGGGCCGGTCCTCGCTATCCTGTTCCTCCCAAGCGGCTAGGCGTTCGACCGGAACGCCCACCCTAGTCGCAGCTTCCTCAAGAGTGCGCCCACGCCATTCCCGCGCCCAACGCAGCATGGCACTGTTATAAGGTAGTTGAGGCGAAACTTCCGCATTCATGCGCCCCTCCTACCCGAGAGAATGTCAAGGACAAATTGAAATCAGAATCAATCGGGATCTCGATTGGCCTACCACCCCCCTTCAATTACCCCCATCGCCGCGCATGCCCGCGACTGATCATCGCTTCGCCCAGATCCTTCCCATCGACATAACAGCGCGCCACGACCCGGCCGAACCGATCGCGGTCTTGAAAGCCCGGCGTCCGCGGCGTCGCATCGACATGCTCGCAGCGGACCTCCCGACCGGAGATCAGCGCGGCCAGCGCCTCCTTCGCCGCCGACCCGTCCGGCTCGCGCATTTCCGGTGCGTCGATCCGCGCCAGCCTCACCCGGCCATTGGCATCGGCTATATTCGAACACCGCAACGTATCCCCATCCACCGCCACCGCTGCGACGCAAAGGAAAGCCGCCTCGATCATTCTTTAGCGCCTTCATGGTTCGCTTTCTCACCGGATAGCGAGCGCAAAGCGGAAACTGCGAGCTCCTTTTCCGCCATCATTTCCGAGTAGTACTGCTTCAATCGCGTCGCGGATTGCTTGAGCTGATCCGCATTCCAGTCGAGTTCGAACAATAGGCGACCGCTCTGAATTATCCCGGATCGCCGGGCCTGGTACCGCATCAAGGGACGCGCCGTCTCGATCGGCAGGATCGCGAGCTCAGATAGAGAGGAATAGTAAACCGGGAAACGCTCGGAAGGGTCGATTGCGAAAATCCTGATCAGCTTGTCCTTGTTCGGCACCATGCCATGTTCTTCCATGGTATCGAGCAACGGCTCTACCCAATCTTCGTTTGACTCCCGGTCCTCGCTTTGCAGCATCTCGATTTCGGTAAGCAGTGCCTTGGCGAGATACTTCTGTCGTTCTTTCCGCTCGTGCGAGAAATTAAAACGGGCGGCAATGATCCCGCCGATCACGGCTAGTGTAGCACCCAAGAGTATCTCGCCGATGCCGCTCAAGCGTCGCGCCTCACTGTTTGTTCTTCACTTCGGAGGTGTTGCCATCCGGATCTTCTGGCAAGCTGGTTTGAGTAGCTTCCGCACTTGGCGCTGCAATTTCGGTGTTTGCCGTCTCTTTTGACGAGGGAGCAGGATCGTCTCGGTTGAGCCAAAAGGCCGTAGCGATCCCAATCGCAGCCAAAATCACCGACGCCCCCCCGAGCACCTGCAGGGCGATAACGAACGCTTCCTTCCCATTGATCGTGTGCTTTAAGTTTGTCTCGTTCTGGGTCGAGCGCGTCTCGACGATTTCGAGCCGCGGTTCGATTCTATTCTGCGAGCGCAATGCATCCGCGACGTTCGATTCGATCTGGGCGATCTTTTGCCGGTCGACCCAAAGCATCAGCGCTGCTCCTCGACCTGCTCATCGTCCTCGCCATGCTCTGACCATCCTGAGCGCGGCACGAGTGCGCCAGATACGGGATCGTAGAGATAGAAGGAATCTGTCGACATGTACCACTCTTTGATCCCGCTCTGAAAATAAGGGTTGCTGGCATCTTCGGGGGACAAAAGCGGGCCGACCCTCCAGCCTTGCAGGCCGAGTGCGCTCGCACCTGCGTTGGACGAAACAGCAGCAGTGGGATCGGCGCCGATCTCCGGCCCATCTTCTCCGACATAGAGGTTCAAGCGTCGATTAAATCGCACGATTTGGTGGCGCATTTCTTGGAGTTCGCGTTCGACGCCGGCCGCATCGCCGACCGCAAGCTTCGACATACCACGTTCCATTGTAAGCGTGATCGACCGCAGTGAGCTCAGCAGGAGATACAGCTCACCCCGCACCACGAGATCCGTCGCCGCGCCCAGGTCGGACGACTCTTCTTCGCGATCGGTCTCTTCTTGCGACGTACCCTGTTCCGTCATGATTCTAATCCGTGTTCGTCGATCATCTTTTGCGCCTTAGCCTCGAGCTTGCGGTATTCGGCGGCCTCTTCGTGCCGGCCTGCCGTCAAGGCTTCCGCTGAGAGGCGCTGACAGTCGTCCCGCATACGGATGACGCTTTCCTTTAGATCGGAAGAGAGAGCCTCCGGATCAAACGGAAGAGGATCGCCTTTGAACTTCATCGGGCGAACGGATCGAAATTCTCGTCGACTCGGATCGCGGATCTGCAGCGATCGAGAGCATCAAGCGCCGCGGCCGATCGGTCGAGGTTAAATTTTGCGATGGGCACTTCGTCGACAAGGAACCATAAGGCATAGCCGGTGCGCATCTGATCCACGAAATTCGCGCCGTCGTTTTTCGCCCGCAGGATCGTCCAGTTGATCCGGGGCCCTCCGTTCGACCCCGACGTCGCCGTGGTGCTCAGCGACCAGACATCGGATACATCTTCCTCCCGATCTACGAAGGCGGCCTGCAATGTTAGATCGCCGTCCTCCAGCGACCGCCAGGCGTCGTTGGCGAGCGCGAAGCGATATTCCTTCTCGGCGCCGGCCGCGACGATCATGAGGCGGGCATTGTTCCAGGCCGGGGGCATCGTCGCCAGGCAACTGCCGAGCTCCGGGTCGCCCGCCACCATCCAGCCTCCGTGATACTCCTGGAAAGAGACTTCGCGCTCTTGGGTCGCCCCGCCCAGGGCGAAGGCTGAGGCCAATAGACACCCTGATATCCTCAACGAGCGCACGCTCAGACCAGCCCGGATGCGAATTGTCCGGCGAGAATCGCGCCGGTCGGCAGGCCGAGCAACAGTACCAGGCAACCGCCGGCTTCTGCCTGGTCCGCGGGTGCGCCCGCCCGGCGCTTCATCTCGTTCACGACGTTTCGCGCCTTGGAATTTGCTTCATCGAACAGGTTCGGCGCGACCACCTGGCCACCCTTCACGTTCTGCTTGCCCGATCCGCTGACGACGAACCGGTACGGGCTCGCCTCAGTCCACGAGATCGTGCCTGAAACGCCGGAGAACGAGCCCCAGCTAATGCCGGTTGTGAAACTGGCGGTACGGTCGGCGGAGCTCGCCGCGTCGACCCGATATCCACAGGCCTCGATCGCCGCCTTAGCCAAGTCGACCATCATACTCCCGGTGGCAACGAAGTGGCCGTCCTCGAATGCAAGCTTGCTAGGTGCCGCGATCGCTGTCTCGGGATCAACAGGGGCACCGCAATTTGGACAGCTAGCCGCCTTGTCCGAGACTTCCTTGCCGCATTCCCCGCACCGTATCATCGCCATAATTTGCTTCCCCCAACCGTCACATTCCGTGAATCTAATTGATTTCCGACATCGCCGTCCGCTTCAAGATATCGCCCACCTCGATCCCCCAGCGGATCTCGTCATCGTGATGATGCCCGTCGGCATCCATCGTCTCGGCGCAGGCATTGAGTACGAAGCGCGCGAGCTCGCGCCGGTTCGGCCTCGTGCGCAGGTAGTACAGAGCCCTGATAAAGTCGCGCGACCCGGGCGCGAGCCGCGGCGCTTCGACCATCGCGCATTCGAACGCCGCGTCGTCGCCACCGAAGAAGCGGAAATAGCGCCCCAGCATGTCTTCGAGATAATCGCGCTCGAGATGGTGATAGTCGCCGTCGCAGCGCGCCATGAAGGTCGCGATGTTCATCACCCGGGTCAGCGCGAAATCGCGCATCTTCAGCGCACCATTGCGTTTGAGCGCGAGGCAATGCTCGATCGGATCGAGTACCTCGCCGCTCTCGGGGCAGATCATCTCGCCGATCCGGTCGATCCGGAACCGTCGGATCGCCTGTCGTTCGTGGCACCAGCTCAGGATCGAGACAACGCGATCGTCTTGCTGCTCGAGCCCGCGGAAGGTGATCACGCGTTCGCTCGGTTCGCCGTGGGCATCTGTGTAGGCGATAAAGGCGGTGGTCGTGGCGCTCTCGTCGGTCTCGTCGGGTTCGCTGTTCTCGGCTTCATCCCCCACCCTCACCTGCCGGCCGGCGGGGGCCTCCGGCCGGATCGGGAATTCGCCGAGCTCGGCAACCAGGCGATCTTCGAACGAGCTCACGCAGCTGGCCTTGGTTCGAGCGGACGATCGCGTACCGGCCGCCCGGGGCTAACCTCAGCGCATTCGGCAAGTCGTTCGATCAGCTGGTGGACCAGGCGGCGGTCCTCCTCTGTCAGGAGGCGGGTCTTTTCCACGTTCTCGCGCTCGATGGCCGATAGCGCGAATTCGGGGAATTCGGCTTCTGGGTCGTCGACCTCCCCAGTCAGATAAGCAGGCGTCGTTCCAAGGGCTTGTGCGATCTTGATGAGATGAGGACTTGACCGGCTGCCGCGCCGGATCATCGTGTTCACGGTCGATTGGGGAATGTCGGCACGACGCGCGAGCTCGGCTTGAGACAGCCCCAGTGCCTCCAGGCGCTCTTCGATCCGCTCACTCAGCCGCATGTGCGAAGCATAACGCACATGCGATATTCGGAATATAACGCATATGCGATTGACTCGCCTATCACATTAGCGTTATCCACGCCGCATGGCTGATTCGAATGCCCCTCTTGCTGCGCTGAAAAATGCGATCGCCATCGCTGGCTCGCAAAGCGCTCTGGCGCGGATCCTCGGAACGAGACAATCGACCGTGAGCGCTTGGCTGCTGCGCGGAACGCCGCTTCCCGCCGAGAGGGTGCTGCCGATCGAGGAAGCCACCGGGGTGTCCCGACACGACCTGCGCCCCGATCTCTATCCGCGCGAGGAATCGCCCGCGCACCCGCCGGCGACCGAGCCTCTTCCCGCCGGCGGGTCCTCCGCTTCGCTCGAAAGCGCCCAGGCATGATCGGCGGCATCATCGCAGCCGATCATGCCGAGGCCCGCTTCGCGCGTCTGCGCCATTCGCCGCGCGCCTTTCCAGCAGAACAGGCGTGCGCCGCCCACGCCGATCGGTCCGCGCATGGCCGTGCGCGCCCGACGAATGCGAGCGCCGTACTTGCAGGCGGCCGCGCGCAAGGCGGTGTTGAACAATGACGAAGCGCCGCGCCCCCCTCTCGATCCACGCCGCGCTGACACGCGTCGTCGGCCAGTTCGAGCGCGACTGGGACGAGGCGGCCGAGATTACCGGCAAACGGCCCGGTACGCTGCGCGCCTATGCCGATCCGGCTCGGCGCGAGGAGCTACCGGTCACTGCCGCGATCGCGCTCGATCTTGCCTATATCGCCGCGGGCGGCGACGGCACCCCGATCTTCGATGCCTATGCGCAGAAGCTCGATCTCGCCGAGCTCGCCCAGTTCGCCGACCGCATCGAGCTCCACCGCAAGGTGGTCGATGTCGTACGCGAAGGCGGCGAGGCCCATGCCTCACTCGTCCGCGCCTGCCAGCCCGACGCCACCCCTGCCGATCGCGATCGCGCCGCGCGCGAAGCCGGTGAAGCCTATGCCGAGCTCGGCCGCGTGCTGAGCCTCCTGACTGCTCCCAACCGGCCCGACGCGCCAAAGCCCGCCGCCAACGAGCGCGCGCCGCCCTGATCCGGACCGGGTCCGCGCGTCCCCCCGGACGCGTGCGGCCCCTGCCCGCCCGCCGCGCCCGGTCGCGGCTGCGGGTTCCCAAATGGGCGGGGCCCGAGATCGTACCCGTCGCCCCGCCCATCCCATTCCACCGAGCGCTTGTCGGACCCGCTTCCGGCAGCGCCCGAACTTTGCCCCGAAGGAATGTTCCATGGCCTGCGCTGCCCAACAGATCGCCCCCGATCCGATGACCCCCGGTACCTATCTGCGCAAGCGGCGCGAAGCGGCCGGCCTTGGCATCCGCCAGGCCGCCGCGACGCTCGCCACCCTTGGCGCCAGCCTCGGCCGCGGCCGGGCCACGCGCGCCGACGATCGCATGGTCTCCCGCCTCGCCTACCGCATGACGCAGGCCGAGGACGACGAGCTCCCCTTCCCCACCGACCAGGCCGAGTTCCTCGCCAACGTCTTCCCGATGGACGCGCAGGTCTATTCGCAGCTCGTTGCGCTTCACTACGCGGGGCCCGCCTCGCCACGGCGCGCGCTCAACGATGCGGTCGCGCTGGTCGACCTGCCGGTACCGCCGGTCTGCCGCCGCTGCGCCTGCAGCTGGAACGATGCCTGCGTCGACGATCGCGGCCCCTGCAGCTGGTCACCGCACGATCCGGATCTCTGCACCAGCTGCGAGCGCAAGGAAGCCGCTGCCTCCGAGCTCTCTGCCCGCGAGCCGCTCCTGACGCTGGTTGGCGAGCCGGAGCTGGCCTGATGCACAAACCATTTTCCTACAGCGGGCGACTCGTTTCATGGAACAGACATGGAACATTCACAGCCACACATCGCCGCCCGGATTCGCCTCCGGGCCTCCCGATCGCGAAGGCCGTTCGCCCGGCTTCGCCTTCTCGCCCTTGCGAACGAGATCGCGACCTTGCGCTTCGGCCCGCCGCTTCTCGTCACGCTGCCGGCGCGCGCCGCCCGGCAGGCCGAGCCGCCTCGCCAATGCTTCGCGCATTGGGACGGCGAGGCGATGATCTGCCTTGCCCAGCGCACCGGCAATTGCTGCGGCCGGCCGGTCCCGCCGCCTCGATCGGAGCGCGCTGATGGTCCGCGGCGACTTCCCCGATCATGATGCCCTGGGTGCCTGGGCGATCGCCCTCGGCACCCTCGCGCTCATCGCCGCGATCTACCTCGCCTTCTTCCAATTCGACCGCTGGCTCGCCGCCGGTGCCCCCATCGCCTGAAAGGATCGACGACCATGGCCGAAGAAACCGACGATCGCCTGCGCCTCCTGATCGAGCGCATCGAACGCCTCGAGGAAGAGAAGAAGGGCCTCGGCGATGATATCCGCGACGTCTACGCCGAGGCCAAGGCCGTCGGCTACGACACCAAGATCATGCGCAAGGTCATCGCCCTGCGCAGGATGAGCCCCGACGATCGTGCCGAGATGGAAACCATCCTCGACACCTACAAAGCCGCGCTCGGGATCGGGTGATGGCAAACACCGGCCTCCTGATCGACAATTTCGCCGGCGGCGGCGGTGCCAGCACCGGGATCGAGGCGGCGATGGGCCGCAAGGTCGACGTCGCGATCAATCACGACGAGGCCGCGATCGCGGTCCACTCGGCCAACCATCCCGAGACCGAGCATTACTGCCAGTCGATCTACAAGGTCGATCCGCTCGACGCGACCGCCGGTGCGCCCGTGCTGCTCGCCTGGTTCAGCCCGGACTGCAAGCACCACTCGAAGGCCAAGGGCGGCAAGCCGCGCGACAAGAACATCCGCGACATGGCGTGGGTCGTGCCGCACTGGATCGAACGCCTCGGCGCGTGGAAGGGCGGCACGCTGACCCGGCCCGAGCGCGCACCTCAGGTCATCATGCTCGAGAACGTCGAGGAGTTCCGCCACTGGGGCCCGCTCGACAAGGACGGCAAGCCGATCCCCGAGCGCAAGGGCGAGGAATTCAAGCTCTGGATCACCCGCATCCGCCGCCTCGGCTACAAGGTCGAGCACCGCGAGCTGCGCGCCTGCGATTACGGCGCGCCCACCACGCGCAAGCGCCTGTTCCTGATCGCCCGGCGCGACGTTCACCCGATCGTCTGGCCCGAGCCGACGCACGGCGCGCCCGACAGCGAGGACGTGAAGGCCGGGCGCAAACTGCCCTGGCGCACCGCGGCCGAGTGCATCGACTGGTCGATCGCCTGTCCCTCGATCTTCGACCGCAAGACGCCGCTCAAGCCCAACACCTGCAAGCGGATCGCTGCCGGGGTGATGCGCTACGTCGTCGACGCGGCGAAGCCGTTCATCGTGCCGGTGACCCATGCGGGCGGCGAAGGCCGGGTTTACGCCCCCGACGAGCCGCTGCCGACCGTCACAGGGGCGAACCGGGGCGAGATGGCAGCGGTGTCGCCCACGCTCGCGCCTTTCGTCACCACGACGCGAAACTCGCAAAAGCCGTGGACTGCAGCCGACGAGCCGATGCACACGGTTGTGGCGAACGGCGCGCACAAGAACGTCGTTGCACCCACCCTCGTCTCGGTCGCGCATGGCGACAGCGGCGGGCGGCGCGAATACCCGGCGACCGACCCGCTCGGCACCGTCACCGCGAAGGGCAATCCGCACGCGCTCGCCGCCGCGAGCCTCGTCAAGCTGCGCCGCAACAGCCACGGCGAGGACGTCGCCGCGCCGCTCGGCACGGTGAACGCGGGCGGGCAGCATCACGGCGTGATCGGCGCGACGCTGATCCAGACCGGCTACGGCGAGCGCGCAGGCCAGTCGCCGCGCGCCCTCGATCCGGCAGCACCGCTCGGCACCGTGGTCGCCGGTGGCGGCAAGCACGCCGCCTGCGCCGCCTTCCTGCACAAGTACCGCCCGAACAGCGTGGGCAGCGCGATGGACGCGCCGATGCCGACTGTCACCGCCAACAGCTTCGTCAAGCGCGGCGGCGGTGCCCCGCCCATCTCAGTCTGCAGCGCCTTCGTCCACCAGGCGAACACCGGGCTGATCGGCCACGACTTGCGCAGGCCGCTGTCGACCATCGTCGGCAAGGGCTGCACCCAGCAGCCGGTTACCGTCACGCTGATCGAGCGTGGCGCGCTGCCCGACGACATGCTCGAGCGCGCCGAGACGACTGCCGCCTTCCTCGTCAAATATTACGGGAACGAGCAGGACGGGCATGGGCTCGACGCCCCGATCGGCACCGTCACCACCCGCGATCGCTTCGCCGTGGTCACCGTCACCATCGACAGCGCCACCTTCGTCCTCGTCGACATCGGGATGCGGATGCTCACCCCGCGCGAGCTCGCCAATGCGCAGGGCTTCCCGCCCGACTACGTGCTCGATCCGGTCTGCACCTATCGCACCGATCGCGGGAGCCTGAAAACCGGCCCGCTGCCCAAGAGCCACCAGATCGCCAAGATCGGTAACGCCGTCTGTCCGCCGATGAGCGAGGCCCTGTGCCACGCCAATTTCGGCGAGGCGGTACCGGCATGCAAGGCCGCCTGATGCGCGCGCCCGCCTTCATCCGCCGCTGGCTCGGGATCAACGCCCGCCAGCGCAGCGAGCCCGCCGCGATCAGCCACGCGGCCATGGACCGGGCGCGCGCCTTCAACCGCGCCCAGCACGAGAAACGCGAGAAAGGAGGATCCGATGCCTGCACCTGACGCGCTCGATCGCCAGTTCGCCGAGGACCGCCGCCGGTCGCTCGCCCGCGAGATCGAGCAACCGCTGCTGCGCCTGCCCGAACACCTGCGCCCGGGCCTGCGCGCCTACCTGGTCGATCGGCAACCGGTCGGCGCCTTCCTGCGCGCGGTGTTGATCAACGATCTGCAGGGCGCCGTTTCCCGCGCCGACGACGAATCCTACCCCGCCCTGCGCGAGATCGTCGCCTTCGTGCACATGCACACCCCGCCGAGCTGCCATGGCTCCTACCAGGCCTATGCCAGCTGGCTCGCGGTGGATCCGCAATGACCGCGCTGCGCATCACCCGCCACGCGCTCGATCGCTACGCCGAGCGGGTCGCTCCGCTCGACGAGGCGACGATCCGCCGCCGGCTCAGCTGCCCCGCGATCCGTGCCGCGATTGCCTTCGGCGCGCCCTACGTCCGCCTCGCCAGCGGGCACCGTGTCGCACTCGACGGCGATTGCGTGGTCACCGTCCTTCCCAAGGAACACGACTCCGGCTGCTGCCGCAAACGGGAGAGGCTCCATGCGTAAATCCGAACTGCCCCATTCCCGCGAACCGCGGAAGACCCAGCCCCGCTGGCCGCTCGTATTGGCCGGCATCGTCGCCTCGGCGTGGATCCTGCTCGCCCTGGTCGTCGCCGCATTCGTGGAGGCGTTCTGGTGAAGTATGCACGCATCGATCCGGAGAAAGCGCAGAAGATCTACGAGCTGATCGCCGAGGCCGCCGATCGCGGAGAGCGCTGCCCGTCCAACAAGACGCTGTCGACGGCGATCAATGCGCGCTCGACAGCGACCGCCTCGATCGCCCTGCAGCAGCTCGTCAGCGAAGGCACGCTCACGATCGTGCGCCGCGGCAAGCCGCGCGTGGTCGAGATCACCGCGACGGGCAAGCGCACCGCAGAGAGGAAGCCGGCCAAGCCGCACGAGCGCAAAGGGGAAACCAAGGCCGAGGTCGAAAGCCGCCGCGCTGCCGAACGCCAGCAAACCCGCATGGACATCGCCGCCCGGGTCGAAGCCGACCAGGCGCGCCTCCGCGAAAGACGCACCCGCTGGCTCGCGCTCGAGCAGCGCAAATACGACCTGCCCAAGCCCGGACGCCCCCTCGAGGAAATGCCGGCATGAGCATCCGCCCGACGCCCCCTGCCCATCGTCCATCCGCCCGTTCGCGCACTGAGCTGGGGCGAAGCCCTACCTGTCCCGGCTGCCGCCATTGCGGCCGCAACCTCTGCACCCATCCCGATCCCGTCTACGCCGGCCTCGTCCCGGCATCCGTCCAGGAGCGTAACCCGTGACCATCGATCCATTGCTCAACCGCGCCCAGGTCGAAGAGATGGTCGGCCTCAAGAAGACCGCGATCTACGAACGAATCGCCCGCGGCGATTTTCCCGAGCCCGAACGGTTCAAGAACGCGCGCTACGTCCGCTGGCGCCACTCCAAGATCGAGGCTTGGCTCGAGGATCAGCTCGTCAGCTGATCCAATTTTTTTGCCATCGCCGGGGGCACGCCCGGGGGCACGACTGAAATATCGAGGGGAAATACCAATGCAAAACCAGCCCATTATCCGAGCAGTCTCATGCTGCCCCTGGGCACCATTTCCCCTCAATTGAACCTGTCGAGCTCCCCGACGATGATCGGCGCCACGTCGCGCGCGGCATCGCGGCCGATGAACAGGTCCATATGGGCGTAATCGGGGATCACGATCTGCTCGTAGAGCGCCGGATCGTTGTGCGCCGCCAACCAGGCCCGCGTGCGCTGCGCGCCTTCGGGATAGAAGATCTGGTTGTTCGCGCCCGAAAGGAAGGTGATCGGCAGCGCCATGCGATGCACATTCTCGGTTCCTAGATAGACGTCCTTGCCTGCCGCATCGACCACCTTGCCCTCGTGCATGATCGCCGAGAGTTGGTCGAAAGGTTTCAGCGAAATATCGCTGAACATGGAAGCGATCGCGACGTGGGTGGCGTGACCGAGCTGCGCATGGTCGTAGCTCGGGCCGAAAATGCCGAAGACGCGGCGGCAGGCGGGATTCTTGCACTCCTGCCCTTCAGGTACCGGCAAATTGTAGGCGACCGCGTCGATCTCGTAATCGAGCTCGGTTCCCGTGGGCGCGAAGCCGATATGCCCGCCGAGCTGTGCAACCTGCCCCATAAGCTTGGCGGTACCGATATCGGCCTTCAGGTAGTTCATCCAGTCGGTCACCGGATGCAGCGTGAGTTGCGAACTGACCACCGAGCGGATGCCCGATACGTGGCCGGCGGCGAGAGCCATCAGCAGGCTCATCGAGCCCACGCAATGCGCCATCGCCTGCACGCTCTCCGCGCCGGTCCGCGCGCGCACGAAATCGACCGCGGCGGGCCAGTCGTGCTGCGCGACATCGTCGATCGTGAAAGGCTTGGGCGGGTCGAGCGGATTCCCGCTATCGGCGCTGGCGCGATAGTCGAACAGCCAGACGTCGTAATCGGCGGCGCAGAGCTCCTCGACGAGGTTGCGCGCCACCGTGTCGGTCGCGAAACTCGACGCCTTCACCGAGAAACCCGGCGCGAGCAACACCGGCCCCTTCGCGCCGCCCTGGTAACGGGTCAATGCGACCTTCCAGCCGTCCGCCGTCGGCACGACATGCCGCTCCGGCGCGGGCGCATCGAGCGTGCGATGGCGTAGCTCCTCCGCCTGCTTGGCGGGAAAGTCGTTGAGCGTGGCGAGCATGCCGCCATAGGCCTGGAAGCTCGACAGGCCGAACAGCGCCGCGAACTTGGCGAGGAAATATTCGGCGATGGCGTCCTTCGCCGCCGGGACCCGGTAGATCAGATGGCCGGCGAGATTGTCCTGGCACGGCAGGGCGAAGCTCTTCGCCTGCCACATCAGGTCGGTGAGCTCGAGCTTGAGGATTCCCTTGGCGAGCACCGCACCGTTTCCGTCCTCGCCTTCGCTGATCGTCAGGAACAGCGTGGTGAGGTCGGTCCAGGGATCGGAGCCCCTGCGCTGCTGCAAGGTTTTGAAACCGTGGAAGTGCACCGGTTCGCCACCTTCGCGCTCGAGCACCATCACATAGCTCATCAGCCAGCGCTCGGGGCAGTCGGGATCGACGGTCAGCAGGTTGAAGCGGCCATCTCGAACCTTCATCGGTGCAGGCGAAACGAGATCGCAGGCAACCTCGCCCGTCAGCACACCCTGGTGCTCGGGGCGCGAGACCAGCGCATTGAGGTCGTCGGTATGAACGGTCAGTTCGAAGGCGCAGGAGGTCCCCTCGCTCTCGCCCCAGGCGGCACCGGCGGCGAAATCGTCGGAGATGCGCTCGCCCGGGCAGCAGGGATTGCCCAACCCTTCGGCGCTGACGAACCCTGCCATACGCTCGGTAAAGCCGAATTGCGGGCTCATCAGGTCGGGATACTCGATCACCAGCTTCTTCACCGCGCGCTTGGCCTCGTCGAGCGCGCCCTGCGATGCGGCGTGCTCGATCCCCGCCACCGCATGCGCGACCTTGGCCAGCACGCTGTCGTCGACGAGGTGCGCGATGCGCTGGTGGACTTGTGCGAAATGCTTCGGATGCGGCGTGTCCGCCTCGGGTTGTGGAGCTTCGGCCTCGAGCGCGGGCAGCGGGGCTTCTTCGCCCATCGTCCAGTCGATCTGCCAGCCTTCGCGCTGCGCCATCAATTCCATCGCCCGTTCGGCAACGGCAGTGATCGTGAGCAGCGGGTTGACCCCGACGGGCCCGGACATCGCCGCGCCGTCGCAGACGTAAAGCCCGCGATAGGTCGCGTCGCCCTCGCCGGTGAACACGCGGCAGGCATGGTCGATCACGCCGTGGGCCGCATCGTCGCCCATTCCGCAGCCGCCGACCGGGTGGACCGTGACGAGCTTCTTGCCCAGCGGATCGGTCCAGAGCGGGTTGGGGAAGAACTGGCCAGACATCGCGCCGGCGACCTGTGCAAGCACGTTGTTGTCTTGGACGATCGAGGGATCTTCGCCGACCTTGGGCCAGTCGATCTTCAGTCGGTCGTTGTCGAGCTCGAGCGTACCGCGCCCCACTTCGACGCTCATCACGAGGAAGGTCTGAAGGCGCGAGACCGGGCCCTTATAAGCCCATTCGCCGATCGCGCCGGGATCGGACTGGAACGAGAGCCCCATGTCCTTGGCGTCCATCAGCCGCGGCTTGATCTCTTCGATGCCGAAGCGTGCGAAATTGCCGCCATTGGCCTCGCAGAAGAAGAACGCAGGCGCGAGCAGCGGCGCGATGATCGAGGGCACGACGCCTTCCTCCACCACCAGTCCACGCCCGACGTCGGCGCAGTCGCGCATGTCGATCACGCCGGTGATGCACGGCCCCGGCGCGCCCTGATCGGGCACGGCGTCGCTGGCATGGCCGATCGCATTGACCGGCTCGCTGGTGACGTTGCCGTCTTCGTCCTTCGACGTCTTCCAGTAGCTGTCGTAGCTGTAGCCGAGCACGTCGCCATTGCCCGAGAAGCCCTTGCCGAGACGATCGGAGAGCTTCAGCCCGCGTGCTTTCGATCTTAAGAGTATTTCGGTGGAACCGAGCGTTCCTGCTCCCAAAACAACATGTTGTGCAGAAATACTGCGACCGTTTTCGAGGTGGACTATCCAGGTTTCGCCGTCCCGCTCGACCCAATCGACACGCGCTTCGGTGAATATCTGTGCACCGTGGTTCGCGGCGTCGGGCAGGTAGTTCATCAGCGTGGTGTTCTTCGCGCCGACGTTGCAGCCCGAGACGCAATTGCCGCAATCGTTGCAGGCCGGTTGCGGCACGCCGAAGCGATTGGTCTTGTCCTCGAAATTGACGTTGATCGGCGTGCGGTAATGCTTCTGCTGGAGCTTCTCCGCCGCCTCGCGCAACGCCGCCAGCTTGTTCGGCTCGGCGCGACTGGCCGGGTATGGATTGGCACCGAGCATTTCGCGCGCACGGTCGTAGAAAGGTTCGAGCATCGCCGGGTCGTCGCGGAAGGCCTGCGGCCAGTGCCCGGCTTCGAGCAGGCGCGGCTCGATCTCGAGCGACACGTTGGCGTTGATCAGCGAGGTCCCGCCGAGCCCGCACCCGACCAGCGCCCACAGGTCGTCGTTGACGTGCATCTCGAACATTGCGTGCGGATCGCCGAGCCGGCCGCGCCTGGTATTCGCCTGCATCGCATCTTGCGCGTCGGCGAGCTTCTCCGGATATTCGCCTGGGCGGATTTCGCGCCCGCGCTCGACCAAGCAGACCTCGCGCCCTGCGCGCGCCAGCCGCGAGGCCGCGACGCCCGCGCCGTAACCCGAGCCAATGACGACGATCTCGTAGGCATCTTGCGCATGGTCGATATGGCGCGACAGGCGCGCGGCGCGCGGGAACTTGGTGATCGCGTTCATTGGGCCGCCTCCTTCAACACGCAGTGCACGCGGTCGAGGAGGCGCTCCACTGTCTCGGCGCTGCCGCGCTCGATCCGGTTCTTCGTGGCGGCGGTGAAGGCATCCCAGCCCGCGCGATTGGCCTCGACCTGCGATTGCAGCTGCGTGACCAGCGCCGCGTCCTCGCGCGTGCGCATCCCGCAGCCCGCCGCGTGGACCTCGCGCATCCGCCCGCCGACGCAATCGTTGAACAGGCGCAGGCTCGCCACGCCGAGCTGGTCGTCGACGAACATCGCCGCGCCGCCCTGCGTCGCCATCAGAGTCGGCTGGTCGAGCACCCAGCCGCCGGTATTGTAGACGCCGAGCGGCTTGGCGAAGCCGTCGGCCTTCACCTGATCCTGGAACGGCTTGTGGGTGTGGCCGAAGATCAGCGAGCAGTTTTCGGGCACGCGGCCGAGTTCTTGCTCGAGCTGCTTCGCCACCGGGCCCGACATGAACCAGCCGAGATCGTCCACCTCGCCGCGCGACAGAACATGGGCATAGCCGTCGCGCTGCGATTGCGCGGTGCGGCCTGCCGTCAGGTCGACGATCCCGCGGATCGCCTGTTCGACGGTGACCCCGTACTTGATCTCGGTATCTCCGCGCACCCCCATCTTCGTGCCGAGATCGCCGCATACGCGCAGGGCGAGCGCCTCGGCGAAATCGTGGCTCGCGCCCGCATCGAGCATGGTTTCGTAAAGCGTATCGGCCTCGCTGCCCCACTCCCCGCAGGACCCGAGGTTCGACCACAGGAAATCGACCCAAGCGCCGTTCTCGGCCTCGATCTGGGCGATCGTCTCGCCCTTGGGGTCGCTACCCGCGATCCATGCGCGCAAGCGCGAGAGGGTGCGGTACATCGCATCGATATAATGACCATGATGGAAGACGACGGCACGGCTCGCATCTTCATTGGCTACGGCATAATTCGGGTAGGCGATCCGCACCCTCGCGCCGCGCATATGCGCGCGCTTGGTCAGGATCGCTTCCATCAGCTCGCAGCGATAGGTCGGGTTGCCGGTGGCGCGCGATACGTGGGGAATGTCGGACGGGATCTCCGTCTCGGGCGCAGCGGCGATAGCATCGACGAAGGCCCTGTCCTGCGCCATTCGCCACAGATGGTGATCGTGATTGCCGGGGATGCAGAGGATGTCCCGAGAGAAGACCAGCGGCCCGCCTTCGGGCCACAGCGCGTCGACCAGGTGGAGGAATGCGCGGCTGACCGTTCCGAACGGCGTGAGCCCGAGATCGAGCGCATCGCCCATCAGCACCAGTTGCACCGGCTCGCCATCGGATAGCGGAGCGACGGTAGCGCGCAGCGCCTCGCCCAGTCGGCACATCACGTCGGAGGGATCGCGCGCGACTTCCCCGCGATGGTCGAGATGGGTGAGCAGGCCTTCCTTCGCCCCCAGATGCAGATCCGACAGGACGACATGGCGCACGGTCATCGACGATTTCCCCCTCAGCGGCCGGCCTCTGTCCGGCACCGGGGGTATATGAGTAGATTGGTAAGGGTCGCGTTAACTACGATCGGGCGCAGCAGCCGATCAGGGTTCGATGCGTTCGAGCGTGCTGCCCCGCACGTTCTGGCGCTCGAGCTCGATCACAGTGTGCTCGCCGCGCAGGACGACGAAATCGCGCTCGCCCGAGGCAGCGAAGCAACGCAAAACCTCTGCCTTCGAACCCGACCAGACCACGAACAGCTCGCCACCCTCGCAACCGGTGAGCGCGGCTTCGGGGGTGATCTCGGTGACCTTGCCCTTACCCCAGCTGAAGCTCTGGTAGATCGCCGGCGGCACCGATCCCGCCACGAGCAGCAACAAGACCAGAAACAGCGTCGGTTCGCCGAGGCTGCGCGCAAAGGAGAAGACCTCGCGCCAGCCGGGTCGCTCGCCCTCGCGCCGTCCGATCACCCGGAACATCAGCGCCACTGGCACCAGCGCCAAAGCTGTCCAGGCCAGGAGGCGCAGGATGAAGCTCCACATGCCGAGCGGGCCGTTGGCATCGACCGGGCCGAACGCGCCGCGAATCCAGTCCTGGACGGTGTTCGCATTACCGTGAAGCGGGAAGGAATCGGCCAGCATCGCGCGCAAGCCGAGCACCAGCGCGGTCAATAGCGCCACGACCGCGACCCTTCTCCACCACCCGCTCCAGCCGAGCAGGCGGCAGGTGGCGAAAGAAAGGAGAATGATCGCCGCGAACACCACGAGATGGGTCGGCAGCGCGAGCCAAAATGCCATCCGGAGGAACTGGTCGAGCGTGGTGGCGAGGATCGAGAACCCGCCGAGCAGGATGTCCTCGGTGCTGGCGACGAGGAAGAACGGCAGGTCGAGCGAGGCGAACAGGCGATACTGGATATAGGCCGAAGCGAACAGCAACAGCGCGGCCACGATCGAGAACACCTCGATGAAAATCTGGAAGAAGTTCGCGCTCTTTCGCACCCCGGTCGCAGCCGCCTGTTCCGCCATCCTGTCCCCCTCGAACCGATCGGTCGCAGTTCTACGCGAAGTCCGCCGTCGCGCAAGCCAATCGCCCGCCTGTCTGATTTCGTACATCGACCGGCCTGGTCCCGCCCGGCATAGCGAAGCCCTGTCAATTCGAGGGACCAATCGATGAAAATCAACATTTTGCTGGGGAGCCTTGCGATGCTGCCTACCCTGTGCGCACCGCTTCCCATCGAGGCCGCGACGCTCGACGCGTCCGACGCGGAAGTTACCGCGCGTGAACCGTCCGTGATCGACATCGCCATGCGCTCGGTAGTGACGATCTCCTATGGCGCCGAAGAAGACGATCCCGACGGCAGCGGCTTCGTCGCACATGCATCGGGTTTGATCGTCACCAATGCCCATGTCGTCGCTCGGGCCAAGGGCGACACGGTCCGCGTATCTTTCGCCGACGGTCGTACTTTCACGGGCACCGTGGTCGGGCGCGATCCGCGCACGGACCTCGCGGTCGTCAGGATCGAACCCGACGAACCGCTGATCCCGCTCAAGCTCGCGCCTACCTCGAAAGCGGGGCTTGGGACGAAGGTCTTTGCGCTGGGCAGCCCGATGGGAAAGCGCTTCTCGGTGACCGCCGGGATCGTCAGCGGATACGACCGGGCCTACGATGCGGCCTGGCCGGTCGATTTCCTCCAGCACGATGCCGCGCTCAATCCCGGCAATAGCGGCGGGCCGCTGATCGACGAACAGGGCCGGGTCCTCGGCGTCAACACCGCCACCCCGCCCGAAACGCTGTTCGACATGGGGATCGCGCTCGCGATACCGGCCGAACTCGTGGCGCGGATCGTGCCCGAACTCGCCGCGAAGGGCGAGGTCGACCGGGGCGCGCTGGGCGTGAAGGTGTCGAGCGCCGATCCCGCAATCGCAGCCGCCCTGGGAGCCGACGGAGAGAAAGGCCTGCTGGTCGACGAAGTGCTGCCCGGCAGCGCCGCGGCGCAGGCCGGGATGAAGATCGGCGACATCATCCTGGCGATCGGCGAGCGTAAGCTTCGGCTCGCGCGCGACCTGTCGCTCGCACTGCTCGATTCGCGACCTGGCGAAACGCGTGCCATCACCTTGATCCGAAACGGGACAAGGCGGATCGAACAGGTCGCGTTGGGGAAAGACGACCCGACTGCCGGCGAGCGCGGTCGTGTCGCCACACTCTCGCTTTACCCCGTTGATACCTCTGGGAAAAATCGCACCTTCGGCGCCACGTTTTCCGAGCGGGACGGCAGCATCGTGATCGACTCGGTCGAGGAAGGTTCGCTCGCCCAGCTCTACGGGCTTTACGAAGGCGATATAATTCTGGCAGTTAACGGCCAGCAACCGGGTGATCTAGGGTCGCTCCAGGCCAGGGTGGGGTCGATGGGGGGAGATGTTGCAGTGCTGCGCATCCAGCGCGAAGGGATGGGAACGTTCCACGTCGCCCTGCCGCTGACCGCGCGCGCATCGCAGGAACGTCGCCCCGGCGACCAGAAGCGCTTCCCGCAGGGCCCGCTATGAGCGCCGCCGCCACCCTCGACCGCGAAGTGGCCGCGCGCACGGGCGAACTGTTTGCCGATGCCCGGGCGCTGGTGCTCGAAGACGAGATCGGCGAGGAAATCCGAGACGCACTCGATGCTGCCGGGTTCGGCACGGTGGACCTCGTGACGACCGGCGAGGACGCGATCGAGCGCCTTGCGGCCACGACCTACGACGTCGTCCTGCTCGACCGGATCAATCCGGGCCTCGAAGGGCTCGAAGTGCTCGACCGCATCCGTGCGGGGGAAGGCCTCGCCACCCCGGCCGATACGCCGGTGCTGGTCTATTCGCTGCTCGGCGGAGAGGACCAGCGGATCCACGGCCTGCTCGCGCGCGGGGCCGACGATTACATCCCCAAGCCCGCCAGCCCGGAAGAGCTCGTCGCCCGCGTCGCCGCGCAGTTGCGCGGACGCAAGCCCGCCAAGGCGAAAGAGGAATGGTCGATCTACCCGCTTGCGATCGACGAACAGGCGCGCGTGGTAAGCATCCATGGCGAACCGATCGCGCTGACCACGCGCGAGACCGACATCCTCGTCGAACTCCACCGCGAGCAGGGCAATCCCTTGAGTCAGTCGATGCTGTGGGACCGCTGCTGGATCGGCAAAGGCTGGAGCCACATCCCCGAGGAATACGCCAATACGGTCGACCAGGCGATCAAGCGCCTGCGCCGCAGCCTCAAGAAGCAATGCAGCGCCATCCCCGAGGCCTATCACCCGCTGGTGGTCAATATCTGGTCGCAGGGCTTCGCCTTGCGCAACCTCGCCAACCTGGCGGTCGGAGACGAAACGGCGGATGGCGGCGTTGGATGAACGCGGCGCGCTCCAGGGTTGGCTCCCGCTGCGTACCTGGCTGGTGGTCGCTGCGCTTGCCGCCCTCGCGCTTGCCGCACTCACCTTCGGATTGCTCCAGCTGGTCTCGCAAAGCGCGCGCGAAACCGCACTGGTCCGCGCCGAAGCCGATGCCGCGCTTCTCGCCAGCAAACTCGACAGCCTGCCTCGAGATCTCCGACCCGAGGAACGCGCGGCGGAGGTCGAAACGCTCGTGCGGATCCGCGCGCTCGAAGGCAGCGACGGTGGATTGTGCGACAGCGGCGAGCGCCAGCGCGCCATCGCCCTGCTGCGCCGCCCCGGCGGAGATACGATCGGCACCAACGGGGTCGACTGGCCGCGCGGGCTTTCCAACCGCATCGCTCTGGCGAAGGAGGTTGCCTGCCAGGCCGATGGCGGCGAGGCGATGGTGGTCACGCGCGAACTCGATGACGGGACGCAGCTGCTGCTCGGTCGCACGGTCAGCCGCGATCCGAAGCTCGTGCGCTCGGCCTATCTGCTCGCGGCCGGGATCGCGCTTGCCTTCCTGCTGCTCTCGATCGGGCTCGCCTCCTATCTCGCGCGCAGTTGGCGCAGGCGGCTCGATACCTTCAACGCGCTGCTCGATCGCGCCGATGCCAACCGTTTTTCCGAGCGCGCCGACGAGGACGATCCGCGTCCCGAGTTCCGCCTCCTCGCTCACCATCTCAACGCACTGCTCGGACGGTCGGCCGACATGATCGCGGGGCTCGGCCGCCTCCACCGCCACGTAGCACACGATTTGCGCGGGCCCGTCATGGTCGCGCGCAAGCATCTCGAGGCGATCGACGGCGATGAGGCACAGGAGGAACGCCTCGCGGCTGCCGATGCGCGCCTCGCGCTGGTCGACAAACGCTGCCGCACCCTGCTCGGCATCATCGATGCCGAGGTCAGCCCACGCGCCCAGTCGATCGTCCGCGTCGACGAACGCCTGCGCACGCTGGTCGACGATATGTTCACCTATCTCGCCGACGAGAAGGAGCTCACCTTCGAGTGTGACCTCTCCCCCGCGCAGACCCGCGCGGTAGGCGATTTGCTCGACCGGATGCTCGAGAACGTGCTGTCGAATGCTATCAAGTTCGCCGAGCCAGGTTCGACCGTGCGCTGTTCGGTGGTCGAGGCCGTCGGCGAGGTTCGTATCTCGGTCGAGAATGACGGGCCGCGCGTACCCGAGGACACGATCCGGCGGATCTTCGAACCGGGCTTCAGCGACGCGCTCGGCCAAGCCAGCGGACACGGGCTCGGCCTCGCGCTGGTCAAGACCGTCGCGCTGCGCGCGGGCGGCGACGTGCGCGCGACCAATCTTGCCGCCGGATTCCGGCTCGACATCATCCTGCCGGCAGTCGCCGGTTCCGATAGCCTACCATCCACTGGGAGAAGCCATTGACCGTTCGTCGCCTGATCGCGCTTGCCGCGAGTGTCTCCGCCCTTGCCCTGTCGGCCCCCGCGATCGCACAGACCGCCACGCCGGTGCCGTTCGACGAGGATCGCGGGGTCTATTCCTATGCCCCGCAGATCGCCGAAGCCTCGCGCTCGGTGGTCAAGGTGCTCACCATGGGCCGCGATCCGCGCGAAGGCCCGGGTGCCGAGCCCAAGGCCTCCGGCAATGGTTCGGGCGTGATCGTCGATGCCGCGCGCGGCGAGGTCGTGACCAACAACCACGTGGTCGAGAATGCGACCTCGGTCAGGATCGAGCTGTCCGACGGCCGGATCTACGACGCGACGGTCGTGGGGCGCGATCCGCAGACCGATATCGCACTGCTGCGGATCGAAGCGCGCGATTTGCGTCCGATCGAACTTGCCGACAGCTCGCTGCTGCGCTCGGGCGACCTCGCCTTCGCGATCGGATATCCCTTCGGGATCGACCAGACGCTGACGATGGGCATCATCTCGGGCACCGGGCGCAGCGGGATCGGCGACGGCATCGAGGATTTCATCCAGACCGACGCGGCGGTCAATCCCGGCAATAGCGGCGGCGCGCTGATCGATTCGCGTGGCCGTCTGATAGGGATCAACACCGCGATCTATTCGCGCGGCGGAGACAATGCCGGGATCGGCTTTGCGGTGCCGATCAACATGGCACTCGCAGTGCTCGCCCAATTGCGCAACGACGGCGAGGTCCGGCGCGGTCGCATCGGGGTGAGCATCGCGCCGATCGACGCCCGGTCGGGCACCAGCAATCGCGGCGCGCTGGTAGAGCGGGTCGAACCCGGCAGCCCCGCAGCCGAGGCCGGGTTGCGGCAGGGCGACGTGATCGTCGAGGCCAATGGCCGCACGATCAACACGCCCGGCAATCTCACGGCGATCATCGGGGTCGCCGCGCCGGGGACGCAAGTCGCGCTCGGCATTAGGCGCGGCGGGCAGACGCAGCGCCTGACCCTGCGGGTCGCCGAACCGCGCCGGGTCGAGGTCGCCGAAGCCCCGCGCGGTGGCGAACCGCAGGGCGGCCAAGGCGGCGGAGGCGGTTCGCTCGCCGCGCTCGGTGCAACCTTCCGCGACAAGCAGGCGGGCGACGGCTTTCCCGAACAGGTTCGCGGTGCCGTGGTCGCATCGGTCCAGTCCGGCTCGCTGGCCGAACGCTCGGGGCTTGCCGAAGGCGACCTCGTGATCGGCGTCAACGGCGAGCGCGTGGCGAGCGCGGCCGACCTGTCCGAAGCGCTGCGCAACGTGGCCGGGAGCGCGACACTGTTCGTCGCGCGCGGCAACAATTTGATTCAGATTCCGCTCCGCCAGTGACGCGGCGCGATATCCATGCAAGAAAAAGCAAGTCGAAGGAGGGAAGATTTCGCAAACTATAAGAAGTTGTCAGTGTCGATGATCCCGATCACCCGGCATAGTCATGCCACCTGGTCGAACGGATCAGCCAATTTTGGGGCGACGCAAAGAGTTTCGCCGCCACATTGTGAGGAGTAAGTTGGAATGAAGTACGTGAACAACAAGGTGATGGCCGCGCTACTCGGCGTAACCGTGCTCGCATCTGCCCCCGTCGTGGCGCAGGACAAATCCGGCACCAATGTCGGCGAAGACGCGGGCGAGCTGAACGAAAGCGGGAAGCTGGTCGAAAAGGCCGCGCTCGGCTATCGCCTCGCCGAATATGCCCGTGCCGCCGAAGATCCGCAGGCGATGCTCGTCGCCGCGCGCATCCTCAAGGGTATCTCGCTGCGCAGCAGCGACAATACCGGCGAGATCGTGGCCGAGGGCGATGCCAAGCCCGAGACCGGCAAGGCTGCCGCGGCGGTCACCGCCGACACCCTGCTCGACGAAGCCGCCGCGCTCGCGATCGACGACGACGACCTGCTCGCGATGATCGAGGACACCCGCTCGGCCGAAGCCAAGGGCGCGACCAACGGCCCGATCTCGATCAGCCGCTGGGTCCCGAGCTCGACCGCGTGGAACGTGGACTTCAACGCCCGCGGCGGCGAACCGCTGCTGGTTGCCGCACGCCGCGACAGCGCGACCCCGGTCGACATGAAGGTGTTCGACGAGAACGGCTACCTCGTGTGCCAGGACATGAGCCACAACGTGGTCATGCGCTGCCAGGTCAACCCGGCCTGGACCGGACCGTTCCGCGTCCAGCTGATCAACCATGGCGGCTCGGGCTCGGGTGTCCAGCTGCTGACCAACTGAGCCGAACCGGAAGGGGCACCGTTCATTCGAGCGGTGCCCTTTCGCACCATCCTGCCGCTGCTCCGGGCGGCCCATGACCATCCCCAGTACGGGAACCCGATCGATGAACCGTCTCGCCCGCTACGCCCTGTTGCCCCTCGCCCCGCTGCTGATAGCGGCGCAGGATCCCGGCGAGATCGAGATCGAACCGGTCCCGCCGCCCGAGGAATTGCGCTCCGAGGCCTTCGTCGCGGCGCAATACGCACAGATTTCCAGCGCCGCCGCCGCGGTCGACAAGGTCACCGCGCGCTTTTCCGCTGGCGATAACGCGCTCGCGCAACTCGAACAGCAGCGCGACGAGAAGCTCGCCGAACTGCAGGCGATCGATCGCCAGTTCACCGCGCTGATCGAGCGCGGCGACCAGGTCAGCGAGGAACAGCGCCGCGAACTCGCCGAGCGCCGTCGCAGCGTGCGCGAGGAAGTCACCGCGATCGAGGACCGGATCAACACCGATTTCCCGCAATATTTCGAATTGACCCGGCCCAAGCCGCTCGCGATCGCGCAGGCGCAGGCATTGCTCAACGAAGACGAGGCGATGCTGGTCGTGCTCGTCGCCGACGACGCGTCCTATGTCTGGGGCCTGACCCGCGACAAGGCCGACTGGATCCGCTCCGAAGCGATGAACGAGAAGGCGCTTGCCGAGGCGGTCGCTACCTTGCGCTCGAGCATGGGGGTGAAGGACACCCGCTCGGGCGGCGTGATCGACCAGACCGAGGGCGAGGAACAGACCGATGCGGGCACGCTGGTGTCCTATGCCGCGCGCCCGTTCGACCGGAAGCTCGCTTACCGGATATATTCCGAACTGATCGCCCCGCTCGAGGACACGATCGGGGGCAAGGAAGTGCTACTGACCCAGGTCAGCGGCGCACTCACCGCATTGCCGCTAGGCCTGCTGGTCACGAGCGACCCCGAAGGTCGCGACGACGATGCCAATGCCTTGCGGCGTACCGACTGGCTGATCGACGATTACGCGCTCGCCGAACTGCCCTCGGTCTCGAGCCTGCGTGCGCTGCGTTGCCTGCTGATCGCGCGTGCCGAAGATGCCCACCCGGGCTGCGAGACCGCTTCGGGATCGTCCAATTACGCCCGAACCGCGCGCGCCGGAGTGGCGCTTGCGGGCTACGGCGCACCGACCTTGACCGGCAACCCCGCCACCACCGAGAACGCCGGCGATGCCGAGAAGGCATATGATGGGCAGCTCGCCGACACCGAGGCGCTGCGCGGCCTGTCGAAGCTCCCGCATGCCAAGATCGAGCTCGAGAATCTCGGCAAGACTTTCGGCAGCGCAGCGAAGATCGTCACCGGGGACCAGGCGACCGAAAGCGCGGTCAAGCAGAGCAAGGAAATCGAGCAGGCACGCTTCGTCGTGTTCTCGACCCACGGCCTGCTCGCGACCGAGGTCGGCAGCGTGGCCGAGCCGGGACTCGTCTTCACTCCGCCCAGCGCCGACGCGAAAAGCGAGACGGACGACGGTCTTCTCACCGCCTCCGAAGCCGCTGCGCTCAACCTCGCCGCCGACCTCGTCGTGCTGTCGGCCTGCAATACTGCGGCTGGCAGCGGTGAACCGGGTGCCGAAGGCCTGTCTGGCCTCGCCCGCGCCTTCCTGTTCGCCGGAGCACGCTCGCTGATGGTGAGCCACTGGGCGGTGAGCGACCGCGCAACCTCGCTGCTGATGCAGAACACCTTCAGCCGGCTGCAGGACGGCGACGTCGCCAGCCGCGCCCGCGCCCTGCAGACCGCTATGCAGGAAGTCCGCAACTACCCGGACTTCACCATGGTCAACCCGGTGTTCTGGGCCCCCTTCACGCTGGTCGGCGAACCGGGGGCATGAAGTGGATCTCGGCGGCGCAACGGGCTCTTGGTCAGGCGTCGCTGCCTGGCTCCTGACCGGGACGCTGCTCTCGCTCTCGCTTGCCGTTCCGGCTGCCGCGGCCGATTTCATCGACTGGCATCCGACCCCGCCCGCCCTAGCCGAAGCTGCTGCGGCGGGAGATTTCGCGACTGCCAAGGCTGTCGCGATCGAAGCCACCGGCGAATGCGCCGAACGGCCCGACTGGCCGCCCGATACCGAGCCCCTGTTCGCGATGCACTGCGCCGGCCCGTTCCTCGACCTATTCGCGCTCGCCGTCGAGCAGGGACAATCGCGTATCGCCGAAACCAGTGCGCGGGTGGTCTACCACTTCTTAACCGGTGAAGCCGCGCCCGACGATCCGCTGCAGGTCCTGAGGGCTGCCGCCGAAGAGGTCGGCCGCAACGAGGAATACCTGCGCTCGGTCCCGTTCTACGATTACTGGGCGCAGCGCGACATCGCCGCGCGTGGCGACCAAGCGACGCGCGAGATCGCCGCGCTCGCACTCGAACATGCGCAATCGCAGCTCTACGCCACTGCCGCCGTGCTGTTCGAACGCCTGCTGTTCGACCGCGGCGCGAGCGCCAAGAAGGCCGATCCGGCCTGGTCGCGGGCGTTCGTGCGTTCGCTCATTCGGAGCCAGCGCAGCGACACCGCGATCGCCTATCTCGATTCCGGAGTTCACGGGCTCGATCCGGGCATCGAAGACAAGCTTCGCGGCTGGGCCCTGATGCAGCAGGGCAGCTACGACAAGGCCGACGACAGCCTGCGTCGCGCCTTCGGCTCGGGCCTGGGAGACCGCGAAACCGACCTCTTGCTAGGGCGATTGCTGCGTCTGCAGGGGCGGCTCGACGAGGCGATGCCGATCCTCGAACGGCTGGTGGGCGACGATCGCGCGGTGATCGAGGACGAAGCGGCGGCCGGCGCACTCGACGACGAGGGGTGGTACGCCGTCAATGTCAGGCTTGCCCGCGCGCTCGGCGAGCTCGGGCTCGTCGCGCTGGCTGGCGGCGACCTCGAGACCACTCGGCGCGAGCTATCCGAAAGCTACAACCGGTTCACCGTGGTGGGCGATTTCTACCCGCCCGACGGCGCCGAATTCTTCGCCGGCCAAGGCGAAGCCGAACTTGCGCGGGGCAACTGCCTAGGTGCCGAAGGAGCCTTTGCGCGGGCGCTCGAGATCGACCTGATCTTCAAGGGCAGGAACTACCCGCTCGTGCCGGTGCGCGAGATCGGGTACCGCTATTGCTCGCCTCGCGAGAACGGCGAAGGGGCGATCATCGATCGCGAATTCGCCGACGCATGGCGCAGCATCGCGGCGACGTGGGATGAAGCACATCCCCAACGCGTTGCCAGCGCAGGCATGCTGGGCACCTATTATCTCGAGGCTTCGCCCCGCCCGCGCCTGGCGCATGCCTTCTTCGCCTCGGCCGCTTCCGGGGCGCAGGCCATCATCGCGGAAGAGGCCGGCTCCGACACCGCTAGGCTTCACAGCGCTGCCAAGTATCGCCCCGTGTTCATCGGTCAGGTCCAAGCGGCGTGGCAGCTCGGGAATCCCGTCTCGTGAGGACGAGCGCTCTCTGGGCCTGCGCGATCCTGCTCGCCGTGCCTCGTCAGGCCGAGGCACAGGAATTGCGACAGCCGTCTCCCGCACTCGAGGCGGCGATGGGAGCGGGCGATCCCGTCTCGAGCGCCTCTCTTGCCGCAACCGAAGTCGAGTCCTGCATTGCCGAAGCCGGGCCCCAGCCGAACACCAAAGCGCTTGCGCCCTGCGCACTGCTATTGATGGTCGCCGCCCAGCTCGCGCAGCAGGCGGGCGAGACCGTCGATGCACTCCGATTCGGTGAGGCTGCGGCATTCGTCGCGCGCGAGACGTTCGGCGAGGACACCGATATCGAGGCTTATGCGCGACTGGCGCGTGGGCAGGCGCTGCTCGAACTGGGCCGGAACGACGACGCCGAGGCCGAGCTCGAGCCGGCCCTGGCGATCGCCCGGCAATTGTTCGAAGCAGACAGTCCTGAGCTGATACCGTTCCTTGGCGCGCTTGCCCTCGCGCGCTTCACCCGCAACGATCCGGCCAGCGCCCGCGCGCTGTATGAAGAGGCATTGCCGATCGAGGCCGACCCGCTGTTCGCGGCGGATCTGCGGGTGAATTACGCCCGAGTGCTCTATGTCCTGGGTGACACGGAGGCGAGCCTCGACCAGGCACGTAGCGCCGCCGGGGCCTTTGCAGAATTGCTGGGCGAGACTTCTAACAAGACGATCGAGGCGCGTACGGTGGTCGCAAACGCCCTGACCCGGCTCGAGCGGGCGGACGAAGCCATCGGCTTGCTTACTCCGCTGATCGCCCAGCTCGAAGGCCGTAGCGAAGTGGAATGGCTGCTCGCCGACGCACTGCGGATGAAGGCGGTCGCGCTGATCGAGAAATCGGAATTCGCCGCCGCCGAGGAGCTGCTCGAACGTGTCACGAGCATGGTCGATCGGGTCTACGGGCCCGATTCCGGGATGCAGTCGCAGATCGCGGCATTGCTCGCCACGGTGCGGAAGGGTGCCGATGCGCAAGTCGCCGGGCAAGGCGAGTTTCCGGTGCCGCCGTCGTTCTGGGAGCATTTCTACGCAGGTCGCTTTACCGAGGCGATCGCGCTGCTCGATCCGGTCGGCAAGGCCTGCATCGCCGCGAACAGCCCCGACACGATCGACCCGGCGAAGCTCGGACCATGTGCGACACTCGTTGCGCTGGCGGGGCTGACCTATTCGTCACTCAACGAGCTCGAACGGGGACGCAGCTTCGCCGAACTTGCCGTCGCGATCGCGGAGGCGAGTTTTGCCGATCCGTCGCCCGAACTCGGCCTCGCGCTGTTCGTGCGTGGAGCAGTGTTGCAGCAGGGCGGCAGGGTGCAGGAATCGATCGCGCCGCTCGAACGGTCGATGGGCATGCTGGAGGACCAGCCCGACACCCGTTTCGCGCCCATGCAGTTGCTTGCCGCGGCCTATCTACAGGCCGGTGAATACGAGCGCAGCCTGGCGCTCATCCGCGCCGCCACGACGCTCGACATCCCGCCGCTCATGCGGCTCAACTTCACCGATATCGAAGCCCAGGCGCTCGCCTCGCTCGGCAGGCTCGACGAGGCGGAACAGCTCGTGCGCGACGCTATTGCCGGCACCCCCGAAGCCCTGCCCACGACCCGTCTCAAGCTTCAGCAGGCGCTTGGCCAGGTCCTCACCGCGGGGCGCCGGTATGACGAAGCGATCGCGGTCCTCGAAGCTCTGTTGCCGCAAATGCGCGCGACCTTCGGCGAGCACCCGATCACCGCACGTACGCTCGATGCGCTGGGGCTTGCCTATGTCAGCGCGGGCCGCGCGCGCGATGCCACCACCGCGTTCGACCAGGCGCTGACGATCATTCGCGCGCTCGTCGGGGACGACAACCCGCTGACCGGCGTCGCCTACAACAATCTCGGCCTAGCGCTGCTGCAGACCGGCGAAGGCGAGCGAGCCGCGCGCTCGTTCATCAGGGCGGTGGAGATCCTCCAGTTGCAAGAGCCGATCAATTTCGATCTATTCGCACAGGTAGCGCTCAATCTTGGGCGGATGACCGAACTGCTCGATCGTCCCCAAACCGCGCTCGAACTGGCCGACAACGTGCTCGAGATCGTCGCCGCTCGCGCCGAGGGAGACGTTGCGCTCACCGGGCGCGTGCGCGCCGCACGAGCCAGCGCGCTGTTTTCGTTGGGGCGGTTCGGCGAGGCGATCGACGATGTCGCAATCGCGTGGGACATTGCGCAGGGCGATGCGCGCCTCGCCGATGTCGCCGCCGGACTAGCCACGATCCGCGCGCGAGCCGAGGCCGGGCGCGGCGATATCGCGGCGGCGCGGCAGTGGTTCGACGAAGCCGCCCGCCGGGCGGGTCTGAGCTTCACCCGGACCGACGCCAATCGCCTCGCGATCCTCTATTACTTCGCCATGTTCGAACGCGAAACCGGGCGCGATCTCGCGGCGGCGCGCTCGTTGCTGCGCGAAGCGGTGGGCGGCTCGCTCGCGCGGATCGAATCATACGACGATTTCGACGCCGCGGCGCAGCGTGAGATGCGCAGCCTCGCGACCCTGTTTCGCGACCAGGTTGCGATCGTGTGGGCGATCGAGGAGGCGCAGTGATGCGACGTGCGATGATGGCAATGCTCGGGCCGGTGGCAGTAGCTCTCCCGGCTCCTACCATCGCGCAATCGGCTGCGGTCTTCCGGGCCGAGCCCGATTACAGTTTTTCTGTCGAAACCGGGGACGGGGCAGAAGACAAGGCTGCCGCCCTGTGGGCCGAGCTTCGGACCCGTTTCGCCGACGATCCCGATCTCGCGCTCGCCGCCGAAGCGCAGGTGGCGGCCGACCGGGGTGATATCCTCGCCGCGATGCAGGCCCAGTCGGGGGCGGTGGTCGATTGCCGTCAAGAAGCCCGCGACGATTGCGCCCCGCTGTCGCTCGGCTCGGCCGTGCTCGGGCGCTTCTATCGCGATAACAAGGACGTGCTCGAATTCGCGGCACTCCTTTCTGCCGGAGACGAGCCGTCGCTCGAGGCGGCGCAAGCGATCGCACCGGTGGCGATGCGCCTCGAGCTGACCGAAAAGCTCGAGAACGTCCGCGCCGCGAGCACGCTGCGCGAGCGCGCGGTGGCGATCTACGAGGCCGAGGGTGGCGAGGTCCCGTGGGAGCTGATCGCTGCCTATTTCCGACTGTCGGACAATTACCGCAGCCAGCGGCGTTATTCCGAGGCCGAGGCCGCACTCGAAAAGGCCGCGGCGCTGGCCGACGAAACGTGGGATTTCGATGCCGCGGCCAAGGGGGACCTCGCGCTCCAGCTGGCCGAACTCTACGCCGATATGCGCCGCCCGGCCGCTGCCGAGAATCAGGTCGCCAGGGCACGCGCGATCCTCGCACAATGGTTCGAGGCCTATGAACAACTGCCGCTCGAAGCCGAGGCCGCCTATGCCCGCTCGCTGCTCGGTGCCAACCGGCTCGACGAGGCCGAAACCGTGTTCGAAGCGATTGAACGGAGCCTCGACGCGCGCATGGGGTTGCCGTTCGAGCCGGTCGCGGTCCGGCTGATGCTCGACCGCGGGGAATTGCACGAACGCCGCGGCGAGCCCGCTGCGGCCGAGGAAATCTATCGCAATATCGTCACGCGTGCCGCCGCCGCGAAGGTCGAGGAAAGCCCGCTGGTCGCGCGGGCGCTCAAGCGGCTTGCCGGGACACTGCAACGCCAGCAGCGGCTCGACGAGGCCGCGCAAACCTTTTCGCGAGCGCTCGCGATGCTGACGGCAACGGTCGGCAAGGCCCATCCCGCAACCGCCGACACGCTGCTCGAGGTCGGCCGGGTCGATGAAGCCGGCGGCCGTCTAGCCCGGGCGCGCGAAGCCTATGCCACCGCACTCGCCTATCTCGCTCCCTTCCCCGTCGGGCTCGACCACGCGGTCCTGCAGTCGAGGATTGCAGCGGTCGACGCCGCGCTGGACGAGAAGGACGCGTCGCTGGCGCGGTTCGCGCGCGCCGCCGAAGCTTTCGACGAAGCGATTGGCGCCTCGGCCTCCCCCGAACGGGCGCAGGCGCTCCACGAATGGGGTAAGGCCCTGATCCGCTTCCGCCAGCCGACGGCTGGCCATGCGAGGATGCGCGAGGCGCGCGCAATGTTCGCGCAGGTCGCCGATGAAACGAATCTTGCACGGATCGAGGCGCTCGCAGGCGAGGCCGAACTGCTGGGAAGTCGAGATCCAGGCGAAGCCTATGGCGCGATCGCCACGGCCACCCGCGGAGCGGTGCGGCGGATGGAAAGTTACGAGGGCTTCGATCGCGGCGCCCAGGCCGAACTTGCGCGGTTTGCCCCGGTTTTCGCGCGCCATGTCAGGATCGCCTGGGAGGTAGGCAATGCGCGCTAGTCCTGTCCTTGCACTCCTCATGCTGACTGCTTCGCCCTCCATGGCGCAGGAGCAGACCTACCCTGTGCCGGACGCAGCCGCACAGCGCGCCCTGCAACGACAATTGCCATCGGTCATCGGGGCGCTCGAAGAACGCGTGATCGCCGACTGCGAAGCCGCGGCGCTCGGGAGCGCGGCGTGCCTCGAGGTCCTCGCCTGGGCTGCGGGGGAAAGCTGGAGCCGGCGCGAGGCGCGAACCGATTACGCGGCGCGCGCAGTCACCCTCGCCGAAACCCACCTGGCGGCGGACGATCCGCGCCGCGCCACCGCCTATATCGCGATGGCGCGCGCGGTCGAAGGGCCGACCAGCGACAATCTCGATTGCGAAAAGCCATGCCCCGCCATCGTCGCCGCGCAGCCCTGGCTCGATAAGGCGAAGACCGTGCTCGAGGCAGCGACGCCGCGCGATCACCTCGCGCTCGCGCTTGCCTATCGCGAATTGGGCGGAAATCTCTACGCACAGGGCAAGCGTGTCGAGGGCGATGCGCTGACGGACCGGATGCTCGACACGCTCGTCGCAGGATTGCCGGATACCTATGCGCGCCTGCGCCGCGAGATCGACGACCTGATCTACAATATCGAGACCACCGGCCAGCAATATGCGCGTGCGGAGGCCATGCACAGGATGCGGATCGCCGCGACCGAGGCGGTTTCGGGGGAAGGCGCGACTCTGGCCGGCGACTATGCCGCATTCGGCCGCAACCTCGCGCGACAGGGAATGTTCGAGGCTGCGGGGCAAGCACTCGACAACGCGATAGCCCTGTCGACTGTCCATGCCTCGGACGATTTCGAATTCGTGGTTTCGCTGCTGGTCGAACGATCCGTTCTCGCCGAAGCGGTCGGCGAGACGGAACGCGCGATCACATTGATGCAACGCGCAATGGAGCTTGCTGGCGATCGGACCGTAGAAGACGGATTGGGCCTGCCGCTTCGCGTGCGTCTCGGTCGGCTGCTCGAACAGGTGGGCAGGAGCGACGAGGCGCAGCCGTTGCTGGTCGAGGCCTATATTGCCGACCCGGACAATATCGAGACACTTTCGACGCTGGCGCAACACCTCGCCAAGAACGGTGCGCCCGAGAAAGCCGAAACGCTCTATCGCGGTGCGCTGGCGAAAGCCGATGCGGCGACCGGGTTCGATGCCGCGTTCGCCGATCTGAGCCGCGCCTATCTGCGGATGGGGCTGGGCCGTCTGCTGCTCGAACAGGGAAAGATCGAGGAGGCCGAGGCGGAGCTTTCCCAGGGGATCGTCGAATGGCAGCGCACGGTGTCCTGGCACACGGCCTTTCTCGACCTTCGCTTCCTTCTCGCCGAAGCGAAGCTGCGTCTGAAACGACCGGAAGATGCGCTGTCCCAGCTTGCGGCCGCCAGCGCACAGACATCCGGCATGTTCGGCAGTGCCAACCCGCTGCGCATCGACACCGATCGCCGCGCCGCCACCATGATCGACGAACGGCTCGGACTGCATCCGGCCGCGTGGACCTATTACGCGCGCGCAGCCTCGGGCGCGAAGAACCGGATCGACAGCTACACATCGTTCGATAACGAGGCGCAGCGTGAATTGCGCGGCTACCGCCCGCTCTTCCTCCAGCAGGTTGAGGCGGCGTGGCGCTATAGCGAAAGGGGCGTCGACCGATGAGCTGTCAGAATTCATCCGTAGTGGGCGCGCGCGCCATGCGGCACAACCGTCCCATGCAGAGCCGAGGAACCTTCAAGCCGATGCGTCGATCCATCTCCCGTCTCGTTGCGCTGGGGCTTGTCTTCGGTTCTGCAGCCATAGCTCCCGCCTCCGCCCTCATCCCCGTGGCGGAGGCGGACATCGGCACCGACGAGGCCGGCGATGCCGCCAAGCGGATCGAGACCGCCGCTCTGGTGCGCGACCTGGTCGCGTGGGCGCGCGCGCAGGAAGACCCCGAAGCACTGATCGTCGCGGCACAAATCCTTGCCAATTCCAACATCGTGCTCGCCGCCGCGGATGACGCAACGCTCGAGATCGGGCAGGTCGAGCGCGAGGACTTCCCGATCATCGAACCGCTCACCCTGCTCGCCGAAGCGCGGGTGCTGGCCGACGACGATCCGGACATCCTCCAACGAATCCTCGATATGATCGCTTCCGAGTCGAAGGGGTTCCTGCCCCAGGCAATCGTCTACACGCACGATTTGAAAGGCAGCGGGCGGCTGGTCATGCGCGCCCGCGCCGAAGGGGGGCGGCCCGCGCTCGTCCGCGTCCGGGGCGACGGCGATGCCCGCCTCGAAATGGTGGTGCGCGACGAGGCGGGCCGCGAAGTTTGCCGCGATGCACCCGGTCGTGGAGAGCGCGGAGCCGATCTGGTATGCCGCTGGACGCCGACCTCGACGGGCAATTACCGGCTCGAATTGCTCAATCGGGATCGCGTGTGGACAAGGACGCTGGTGGTTTCGAACTAGGGGGATTGGAATGTTTCTTCGACGGATGGTCGCGGTGTTCGCCACGCTCTCGGTGCTGCTGGTACCCGGAGCACTTACCGCGCAGGACGACGGCCAACCCGAAGGCCGGATACGCGCGCTCGTCATCGGCAATGTCGGCTACGATCCGAGCAAGTATCAGGTCATCCAGTGGAAGCCGCTGGTCGGGGCCTACAACGATGCCGTGATGATCACGCAGAAGCTGCTCGACGAAGGCGTGTCGCGCGACGCCATCACGCTGCTGACCGATCCGCCGAGCGCCGAGCTGCGCGAGCAGAAGCGCGGGCTGGAGCTGTTCGAGACCGACATCGTCCCCGACGGTATCGGGACCCGTGACAACATCCTCGGCGCGCTCAAGCAGTTGGCGCTGACGACGCGGCCGGGCGACGAAGTGCTGATCACCTTCTCCGGCCACGGCTACCAGCAGCGCGAAATGGTCGCGGGCAACGAGCCCGACGGGCTCGACGAGATCTTCATCCCGCTCGACGTGCGCGACCCAGCGCCGGGCGATAGCGAGAAACGCCTCCCGGGCGCGATCACCGACGACGAGATCGGTGCCGCGATCGACGCGATCCGCGCCAAGGGCGGCAACGTTACCTATCTCGCCGATTACTGCCATTCTGGCGATTCGATGCGCAATGCGGGCGAGGACAGCGACCTGCCGCCCGCCGGCCTGCTCGCCGAGCCAAAATTCGCCGATATCGGCGATGGCGATTTCGTTCAGGACCTCGCGGTCGAAGCCTCGAAGGGCAAGCCCGGCTGGGGGTCGTTCGTGGCGATGATGGCGGCGCCCTCGGCGATCCAGGCCAAGCAGGAGCGTGCGCCCGGTTTCTGGCCGCGCGACGAGCAAAAGACGCTCGGCATCCTGACCGCCTACAGCTTCGCCAACCTCTCCAATCCGCAGGTCGTGACCTATCGCGACCTCGCCGCGCGGGTCGGTTCGAACTTTTCGGAATACGAGAAGAAGGCGCCGCGCCCGCTGTTCGACGGCGATCTGGACCGCCCTATCCTCGGCGGGTTGCTCAAATCGGCCAGCGATGAACGGCGCGACAGCTGGCTCGTCACCAAGCCGCGGCGCGACCTCGAGGCCGAGACGATGGCGGTCGCGAGCCTCGAAATGAGCGCCGGCGCGTTTCAGGGCGTGACCGAAGGCACGATCATCGCCTTGTCGAGCGTTCGCGGCGAAGGCGAGAAGGTGCTGCTTTACGGCCAGGTCGCAAGCACCACCGCTTTCACCGCCAAGCTCGTCCCCGTGTCCTTCAACGGCATCGACGCCGCGCAATGGCAGGATATCCGCGATGCAGATGGCGATCGTTTCAGCAGGGAGGCCAAACTGATTGCCACGGTCGCCCAGCGCCCGGTCGACGTCTCGTTCCGCGTTGCACGGCCCGCACCGCCGAGCAATCCCACGCCCGCGCAGAAGGTCGCGCTCGAATGGTTTGCGCAAACCGAACCTGGTCCGCTCGGCGCGACCTTCGTTGCTCCCGGGGAAGAGGCAGAGTTGGCCTTTCGTCTCGACGGCGACCGGTTGGCGATGGAAGAAGCCGGGACGCGGGTGACCGATTACGGCACGATGGACCTTGGCGAACTGATCGCACGTGGGGGCGAGGACGAAGTCGCGGGCGTGCTCGGCCCGGCGATCGTGCGCGCCGCGCGGTTTCATAAATTGCGCAAGGTCCTGGCCTCGAATGACGGGCTCGGGACGCAGGAAGACAACCCGGCCGAAAAGGTCGCGATACGGTTCCACCTGCTGCGGCAGGACGATCCGGTAGACGCCGAGGGCAATTGCAGGGTTCCCCCCGACGCCGGATTGGGCCGCGAGCAGGTTTCGCCGCTGTCTCGCCCGCTCGGCGAGAGCGGCTTCGCGACCTCCGACGGGCGGATCTTCCGCAAATGCGACATCCTGACGGTCGAGATCGAGAACGTCTCGAACGAGGAAATCTACGTCAACCCGCTCTATTTCACCTCCTCGGGGGCGATCTACTGGCGCGCGGCGCTGCGCGATCGCACCGATACGCGCTATCCGCCAGGGCGGAAGGGCACGTTCCACATCCAGTTCGCCAAGGCGATGGAAGCCCAGCGGCTGCAGGACGAATTGATCGTGCTGGTGTCCGAAGCGGGCGACGGCACCGCGGTCAGCTTCGCCCAGCTCGGCCAGGGCCCCGTGCTCGAGGCGGCTTCCAAGCGCGAGGCGCAAACCGCAGGCATGACACTCGCCGCCTCCACCCTGCGTTCGGGCCCGTCGCGCGGGATCGCGGTCGAGGACATCATCGCCTCGATCTTCGGCGGAGCCTCGCGCTCGGGCACGGTGGGCAAGGCGTCGGCGACGGGCGCAGTACGGTATGAATTCGGCATCCCGCCCGCCACCGACCAGTAAGGGTTCGAAAGACCTTCTAGAACGACCCGTTGATGTTGAAGCCGAAGATCGGCCCGATCAGGCGGTCGCGGCGTTCCTCGAACAGCACCGGGCTCGCGTCGCGTAGCCCGGTGTAGACCGTGCGGTCGCGATACTGCCGCGCGTCGAAGATGTTGGCGATATAGGCGCTCACGCGCAGCCCGAAGACGTCCTTGTGCTCGACGAACACGTCGGCGAATGTCGGACCTTCCCAATCTCGCTGTTGCTGGTCGCTGCGATAACGGGGCTGGTTGTGCGAATAGTTCGCGCTGAAACCATAGGCCCAGTCGCTGCCCGGGATATCGTGGCGCAGGCCGATGTTGAGCTGGGTGTCGGTGAACCCGCTCCACTGCCGAGCTTCGCCGGTGAAGGGATCGCGCAATTGCGATTCCTGCCAGACGAAGGTGACATCGCCACGCACGCCCTTGAGCCCGATGGGATCGAAGGTGATGGTCGAGTTCCAGACCACCGCCCGCGCCCAGGCGCTGTCGATATTGCCGACCGCTTCGCCACCGGTCACCGGCACGATGTCGACATAGTCCTCGACGTCGCGAACGATGAATCGGAACTGGGTCGAGCCCCATTCGCCCAGCTGCTTGTTGATTTCGCCCTCGTAGGACCAGTCCTGTTGCGGCCGCAGATCGTTGTTGCGGGCATTGCCGGTCCCGTCGTTGAGGTTCGCCCGGGCGAGGAAATCGAAGAATGACAGCTGCCCGACTCGGCGACTGACCTTGGCCGAGATTGAGAGGTCCTCGTACGGGTTCCACGACAGGGTGAAGGTCCCCTTGGGTCGGGTGAATTCGCGCGTCTGCATCGTCGTCCCGGTGGTCGTGATGGTCGAGTTTTCGGCTCCGGCGGTGAGCTGGAACGAGAGCTTGTCGGTCAGCGACCGGCCGAAACTCGCCATCGCCTCGTAGCGATCCTCGGACACGCCGCCGGTCCCACCCGGGAACGGGACTTCGACGAATTCGCCGCTCGCCGGGTCGAGCGTGAACAGGCCCGAGACGTTGTCGAGCGTGTTGAACGCCGCCTCGGTCGCGATCTGCGCATCGCCGCCGAACAGAGGGAAGCTGTATTCGGAGCGCGCAATCGTCTCGCCCGATTGCCCGTCGCGCGTGAAGCGGATGCCGTCGCTCGGCGTCGCGTCGAGAAAGTCGGTGGTGATGGTAGTCTGCGAGGGCTGGTCGTTGAAGCGGCGCAGGCCGATCAACTTGAGCCTTCCCGGCCCGAGCCCGAACTCGACGTCGCCGCCGATCTCGAAATTCCAGCTGTCGCTGCGATCGCGCACGAAGCGGTCGCGATCGGGCAGACCTCCGCCGGTGCGGAAGCCGTCCTCGTGGAAGCGCTGGTAGACGCGCTGGTACGAACCGTTGAGATGCGCGATCGTGTCGCCCGCCGGATCCCAGGTCAGGTTCGCCGAGACCTGCGGGCTGTCGTAATATGACAGGACGACATCGTCGCGCACTTCGGTAACGTTGCCGCCCGCATCGAGGATCAGCGTCTCGCCGCCTGCACCGCCACGGCCGCTATTGTTGTTGTTGAGCCCGAATTCATACGCCAGCTCGCCCGTCCTGCCCGACACCGAAACAGAACCTCGGGTCAGGAACGGATCGGTGAAATTGGTGCGGAATTGCGGCGACCAGCGGAACTGGCCCTTCAGCTCGTCGGCGCGGAACACGACATTGGCGACCTGCCCCGAAAGGCCGGGAATCTCGAGCGTCGCGCCGTCGACGATCTCGATCCGGGCGACGTTCCCCGCCGGGATGCGCGAGAGCTGGGCGAAAATATCGTCCGACTTGCTCGACGGGCGCGCGCCGTTGAACAGCACGTTCCCGGTCGCCTGGCCGAGCCCGCGCTGCTGGTCGCTGCCGCGGATCGAGAACCCCGGAACGCGGTTGAGCATGTCGAGCGCGTTGCTCGGCGCGTAGCGGGTGAAATCGGCCGGGGTGTATACCTGCGCGGTCGTGTCGTCGGCGGCGGACGCGGGCGCTTCCGTCGGTTCCGGAGGCGGAGCGTCGCTGGTTTCCTGCGCGTGGGCCGGAAAGGCGGCACAGGCGACGGCAAGTGCGAGCGTACTGGTCAGGGTCTTCATTATTCTCGTTCTCTCCCATGTGTGTCCCCCACATGCCCCTTGTCCCGCTCGCCGATTACGAATGTGGTCGGTCGCTGGCGCGGCCGGTTCGACCAACGACGTTCGTTATCGACAGATGTAATCGATCGGCCGATGAACGGCAGCGTTAGGTAGCGCAGTGCAACCGAACCGGCCGGCGCACCCAAACTGGTTTCAATTGAAATTATCTCTGGCCAGCACCGGTCTGGCGCGGCATTAGGAACCTCTGACAGGCTAGAGAGGTTGCACGCACGTGGACTATCAGACGGGATTCCTGAATCACTTCGCCACCGAGGCGGTCGATGGCGCGCTGCCGGTCGGGCGCAACAGTCCGCAAAAGCCGGCCTTCGGCCTCTACGCCGAACAGTTCTCGACCACCGCCTTCACCACCCCACGCGTCGAGAATCGACGCTCGTGGCTTTACCGGATGCGGCCCACAGCCGCGCACGGGAAAATGCGCAAGGCCGAAGAAGTCGGCACGCGCTGGCTGAGCTCGCCACTCGATTGCGCCATCGCCGACCCCAATCGGATGCGCTGGGATCCGCTCGCCCAGCCCGAAGGAGATGTCGATTTCATCGACGGCATGACGACCTATTGCGCCAATGGCGATGTCGCCGCCTGCGACGGGCTCGGCGTGCACCTTTATAGCTGCAACGCCTCGATGAAAGACCGCGCACTGCAGGTGTCGGATGGCGAAATGCTGATCGTGCCGCAGCAGGGCACGCTGCACCTCACCACCGAGTTCGGCCGTCTCGACGTGCCACCCGGCCATATCGCGGTGATCCCGCGCGGCGTGCGCTTCGCTGTTGCGGTCGACGGTCCGAGCGCAGGCTACGTTGCGGAGAATTACGGCGAGCCGTTCCGCCTGCCCGATCTCGGCCCGATCGGCGCCAACGGCCTTGCCAATCCGCGCGATTTCGAAGCGCCGGTCGCGTGGTACGAGGATCGCGATTGCACCTTCACCGTGGTCCAGAAATACCAGGGCCATTTCTGGACCGTGACGCTCGATCATTCACCGTTCGACGTGGTCGCATGGCACGGCAACACGACGCCCTGTCGATACGACCTCGCGCGTTTCAACACGATCGGCACGGTCAGCTTCGACCATCCCGATCCTTCCATCTTCACCGTCCTCACCAGCCCGAGCGCGATCCACGGCACCGCCAATTGCGATTTCGTGATCTTCCCGCCGCGCTGGATGGTGGCCGAGGACACGTTCCGCCCGCCCTGGTTCCATCGCAACGTGATGAGCGAGTTCATGGGGCTGGTGCACGGCGAATACGACGCCAAGGAAGGCGGCGGCTTCGCCCCGGGCGGGGCCTCGCTCCACAACCAGATGAACGGCCACGGGCCCGATGCGCATTCGACGCAGAAGGCGATGGAGGCCGACCTCGAACCTCACAAGATCGACGACACGCTTGCCTTCATGTTCGAATCGCGCTGGCCCTTCAGGCTGGCGCGGCAGGCGTGCGAACTGCCCGGCCGGCAATCCGATTACGACGATTGCTGGACCGGCTTCCCCAAAGCGGAGCTTCCATGACTGTTATCACCGACCACACCCACGATCTCGACGCCCGTTCCTGGGTTCTCGGCAGCGAAAACCATCCGGATTTCCCGATCCAGAACCTGCCCTTCGCGATCTTTTCCAGCGGCGGCTCGAAGAAGCGCGCCGGGGTCGCGATCGGCGACATGATCCTCGACCTCGAGGCAGCGGCCGACCACATGGCGGACGATGCGCGCAAGATCGGCGAGTTGGGCAACCGCGCCAATCTCAATGCGCTGTTCGCTTGTGGATCGAAAGCAATGACGACGCTGCGCCATGCGATCTTCGAGCTGCTGACCGACGGCGGCAAGCAGGCGGCGATCGAACCGCTGCTCTATCGCGCGAGCGAGTGCGAACTGCACCTGCCGTTCGACATCCGCGACTACACCGATTTCTACACTGGGATCCACCACGCGACCAATGTCGGCAAGCTGTTCCGACCAGACAACCCGCTGCTGCCGAACTACAAATATGTGCCGATCGGCTATCACGGCCGCGCCAGCTCGGTGCGCGTCTCGGGCAGCGAGGTGACCCGTCCCAAGGGCCAGACCAAGGCGCCCGACGCCGATGAGCCGAGCGTCGGCCCGACCAAGCGCCTCGATTACGAACTCGAAATGGCGGTCTGGGTCGGCAAGGGCAACGCACTGGGCGAGCCGATCGACATCGCCGATGCGAAGAACCACATCGCGGGGATCGGCATCCTCAACGACTGGTCGGCGCGCGACCTGCAGGCGTGGGAATACCAGCCGCTCGGCCCGTTCCTCGCCAAGAGCTTCCACTCCACGGTCAGCCCGTGGATCGTGACGCTCGACGCGCTCGCGCCGTTCCGGGTCGCGCAGGACGCGCGCCCCGAAGGCGATCCGCAACCGCTCGACTACCTGTTCGATGACGACGACCAGGCCACCGGCGCGCTCGACGTGCGGATGGAAGTCCATCTCTCGACTGCCAAGATGCGCGAGAATGGCGAGGTTCCACACTGCCTGAGCACCGGGCCGATGACGGCGATGTACTGGACGGTGGCGCAGCTCATCACCCACCATTCCTCGAACGGGTGCGACCTCAACCCCGGCGACCTGCTGGGCACCGGCACGCTGACCGGCGACACGCCCGACAGCGTCGGCTCGCTGCTCGAGATCACCAATGGCGGCAAGGAACCGCTGACGCTGCCCAATGGCGAGACGCGCACCTTCCTCGAGAACGGCGACGAGATCGTGATGACCGCTTATGCGGAAAAGGACGGCGCGGCACGGATCGGCTTCGGCGAATGCCGGGGCCGGATCGCGGCCGGCCCGATGGGCTAAGCGCCTCCTTCAATTGCCTTCGCGTACCCTTGCGCGTATAGGACCGTCTTCGCCCCGGCCCCGCTAGACCAGCGCGCCGGGGCGTCGTGTTTCACGAATGCCGAGGACCACCTGCATGTCGCGTCGCCGCCAGATCTACGAAGGCAAGGCCAAGATCCTGTATGAAGGCCCCGAACCGGGCACGATCATCCAGTATTTCAAGGACGATGCGACCGCCTTCAACGCCGAGAAGAAGGGCACGATCAACGGCAAGGGCGTGATCAACAATCGCATCAGCGAGCACATCTTCACACGGCTGTCGCATATCGGCGTGCCGACCCACTTCATCCGCCGCCTCAATATGCGCGAACAGCTCGTCCGCCAGGTCGAGATCGTGCCGATCGAAGTCGTGGTGCGCAATGTCGCGGCGGGCTCGATCTGCAAGCGCCTGGGCATCGAGGAAGGCCAGCCGCTGCCGCACACGCTGATCGAATATTACTACAAGGACGACGCGCTGGGCGATCCGCTGATCGCCGAGGAGCACATCGCCTGCTTCAACTGGGCGGGCCACGAGGAAATGCAGGACATCGCCGCAATGGCGATCCGCATCAACGACTTCATGTGCGGGATGTTCGCCGCGATCGATATCCGCCTGGTCGATTTCAAGCTCGAATTCGGGCGGCTGTGGGACGGCGATTTCAGCCGCATCATCCTCGCCGACGAGATCAGCCCCGACGGATGCCGGTTGTGGGACATGGAATCGGGCGAGAAGCTCGACAAGGATCGCTTCCGCCGCGATCTCGGCGGCGAGAGCGAGGCCTACCAGGAGGTCGCCCGCCGTCTCGGTCTGCTGCAGAACGAGGATGGCGGCCCGGGCGAGGTGCTCGACATGAGCCACGCCCGCTCGCGCCTGCGCCCGACCAAGAAGTAGCCGTTCGGCGGCCCATGCCGCCGTTCATCGCATAGCGGGTTGAACCGACGGCGCTTTCCGGCATGGTACCACCATGCTGAAACACCTGTTTGCGTCCGTCGCGCTTCCCGCGCTCGTCTCCCTTGCCACCGTCGCAACCGCCCAGTCGCAGGATGCGGCGGCCGTCGCCTCGGTCACTGCCCCCGCCGAGGATGGCGATTCCGACTGGGCATTCGAGGAGAGCGATATCCCTGTCGATCCGGGCTTCGTTTTCGGGCGGCTCGACAACGGCATGCGCTACATCATCCGCCAGAACGACACGCCCGCCGGCCAGGGCCTCGTGCGGATGCATATCGAAGCCGGCGCGATCGACGAGCGCGAGGGCGAAAGCGGCTATGCGCACTACCTCGAGCACATGGCCTTCAACGGTTCGACCAACGTGCCCGAGGGCGAGATGGTCAAGCTGCTCGAACGCAAGGGGCTGGCCTTCGGCGCCGATACCAATGCGCAGACCGGTTACGACCACACGCGTTACAAGCTCGACCTGCCGAACAATAGCGAAGACCTGTTAGATACCGCGCTGATGCTGATGCGCGAGACCGCCGGCGAACTCACCTTCGCGCCCGAGGCGGTCGATCGCGAGCGCGGCGTTATGCTGGCCGAAAAGCGCGATCGCAACAATTTCGCCTATCGCAACGGCCGCGACGGGCTGGAATTCGCCTATCCCGGCTCGCGCCTCAGCCGGAACGAAATCGCCGGCACGGTCGAAGACCTCGAAAATGCGACATCCGAAAGGCTGCGCGCCTTCTGGATGCGCGAATACGTTCCCGCCGCCACCACGCTGATCGTGGTCGGCGATTTCGACCCGGCGATGGTCGAAGCGAAAATCCGGGCAGAATTTTCCGACTGGCAGCGCGAAGGCGCGGTCGACCAGGCCGATTTCGGCCCCGTCAATCCCGCGCGCGCCGGGCTGACCGACATCTACCTCGATCCCTCGCTCCCCGAGATCGTCGATTTCTCGCGTCACGGTGCCTATGTCGACGAGCCCGACACGATCGCCCGGCGCAAGGAAAACACCTTGCGCAGCATCGCCTACGGCATCATCGCGCGCCGGATCGCGCGGATCGCGCGGTCGGAGGACCCGCCGTTCCGCGGTGCCGCTTTCTCGACCTCGGACGTGTTCGATGCGGGCCGCACCACTTCGCTGGTGGTCCAGACCGTCGACGGTGAGTGGCAGCGCGGCGTCGATGCGGTTGTGGGCGAATATACCCGCGCGATGGCGTTCGGCTTTACCGAGGCCGAAGTCGCCGAACAGGTCGCCAATCGCCGCAACGGGCTCGAAACCGCGACCGCCAATCAGGACACCCGCAGCAATGCGACGCTGAACGGTGCGGCGGTCGCGCTGGTTCAGAGCGAGATCGTGCCCTCCGAACCGGCCGACGGTCTCGCGCGCTTCAACAGTTTCGCCGACGAAATCACGCCCGAGACGGTGCTCGCCGCACTCAAGCGCGATGCGGTGGCGCTCGACGATCCGCTGATCCGCTTCGTCGGCAAGAGCGCGCCCGAAGGCGGTGAGGCCGCGCTGCGGGCCGCCTGGGACGCGGCGATCGCCCGCGCGCCCGAACCGCTCGAGGAGGAAGCCGTTCTCGTCTGGCCCTATACCGATTTCGGCACGCCCGGCGCCGTCGTCTCCGACACCCTGACCGAGGAGCTCGATATCCGCACGCTGCGCTTCGGCAACGGCGTGATGCTCAACCTCAAGCAGACCGATATCGTCGACGACCAGATCCTCGTCCAGGTCAACATCGACGGTGGATCGCTGCTCGACACCAAGGAGGATCCGCTCAAGACCCAGCTGGTCGGACTGATGACGCAGGGTGGCCTCGGCGCGCTCACCCTCGACGAATTGCAGACCGCGCTCGCGGGAAGGAGCGTGGGCAACGCCTTCGGCCTGACCTCGGATACCTTCGTGTCCTATGTCGGCACCAAGCCGCGCGACCTCGAACTGCAGCTCCAGCTGCTGGCCGCATACCTCGTCGATCCGGGCCTCCGCAACGATCCGGTCGTGCGGTTCCGCGCCGGCCTCGACGATGTCTTCGCGCGGCGTTACGCCACCCCCAGCGCCGCCTACGGTACCGGGATCGGCCGCATCCTTTCCGACGGCGATCCGCGGTTTACCGCGCCCGAAAAGGAGGCGTTGATGGCACTCGATTTCGAGCAGCTGGAAGCGGCGATCGGCGATCGCCTCGAGAACGGCGCGATCGAGATCGGCGTGGTCGGCGATTTCGATGCGCCGGCGGTGATCGATGCGGTCGCCGCGACATTCGGCGCACTGCCGCAGCGCGAAGTGGAATTCCGCGAGGATTTCGGCATTCGCGAGCGTAGTTTCACCGCGACCCGCGGGCCGGTCGTAATCGAGCACGAGGGCGAGGCCGACCAGGCGCAGTTGCGGTTCATCTGGCCGACCGCCGACGACAGCGACTTCGAGCGCGACATGCGCCTGTCGTTGCTCGCGCGGGTGGTCGACATCGTGCTAACCGACACGCTGCGCGAGGAGCTCGGGCAAGCCTATTCGCCCTTCGCGGGGAGCAGCACCTCGCGCATCTATCCCGATTACGGGACTTTCCTCGCGGGCGCCTCGCTCGAGCTGGCGCAGCTCGAGGCGGGCCGCCAGGCGATCATCGCCGCGATCGAGGGCCTGCGCGCCGCGCCGGTCGATGAAGACCTGCTCCAGCGCGCGCGACAGCCGCTGCTCGAGAATTACGACAATGCGCTCAAGACCAATGGCAGCTGGATGAGCCTGGTCGCCGATGCACAGCGCAATCCGCGCGACCGTGAGCGGTTCCTCCAAGGCAAGGAGGTCGCCCTCGCGATCACCGGCGAGGAGCTCCAGGCGCTGGCGATCGAATATCTCGATCCGGCACGCGCGGTGCAGGTCGAGGTCGTTCCCAAGCCTGCGGCGGACTGAGCGAGACGTGCAAAGCCGCGTGGACAGGAGTCAGGGGCCGATTGCGCTGAGCAGCCGCTCTGCTACAGGGCGCGGCAAGCAGTCGATGGAGCCCCGCCAATGAAAGTCCGCATCTTCGTCCGCCTCAAGCCCGGTGTGCTCGACCCCCAGGGCCGCGCCGTCCATCATGCCCTCGAAGGGCTCGGTTTCGACGGTGTCGACGATGTGCGGATCGGGCGGATGGTCGAATTGGACGTCGCCGACGACACCAGCGACGAAGCACTCGACAAGATGTGCGCGCAGCTGCTCGCCAACACGGTGATCGAAGATTACCGGATCGAGAAGGTCGACTGATGGCGTTCCGTTCAGCCGTCGTCACCTTCCCCGGGTCGAACTGCGATCGCGACATGGCGGTCGCGCTCGAGCAGGTATCGGGCACCGCGCCGCAGCGGGTCTGGCATGGTGATGCCGAACTGCCCGAAGGTCTCGACTTCGTCGCACTCCCCGGCGGGTTCTCCTATGGCGACTACCTGCGGTCCGGCTCGATGGCCGCCAACAGCCCGATCATGCGCAGCGTCAAGCGCGCCGCCGAACGCGGCGTGCCGGTGCTCGGCGTGTGCAACGGCTTCCAGGTGCTCGCCGAAGCCGGGCTGCTGCCCGGCGCGCTCATGCGCAATGCGCAGATCACCTTCGTCTGCCGCGACGCGACGCTCCGCGTCGAAAACGCGCAATCGCTGTTCACTTCGGGTTACGAGGCGGGACAGGAGATCGTGATTCCGGTCGCGCACCACGACGGCAACTACTTCGCCGACGACGAGACGCTCGACCGGCTCGAGGGCGAAGGCCGAGTCGCGTTCCGTTATCTCGAGAGCTGCAACGGCTCGGCGCGCGACATCGCCGGCGTGCTCAACGCGGCAGGCAACGTGCTTGGCATGATGCCCCACCCCGAACGCGCGATCGACCCTGCCCACGGCGGGACCGACGGTCGAGCCCTGTTTGAAAGCGCTGTGCGGTCACTCGTGGACGCTTGAGCCTCTTTCCTAGTCAATCGAACGCCGGATACGGCTCATCCGGGTCGATTGGCTTCGCGGCATGAGCGGTGGCGTGCAGCTGCAGGCCAGTGGGCTGCTGCGCTCCAGTCCAGCACCGATTTCGTGATCGAGCGTCAAGCGGACACGACCGAGAGGGACGTCCGCAGTCCAATCAGGCCAAGGCAAGGGCGACTGCCCGCCCGCAGCGGCTTCGTAGCGAAGCGGAGAGAACCGCCGCGGTGACGTTAGCCCGGATGGGCGTGCGGTAAGAAAGTCAGGCCGCCGCGCCCTGGGCCGGGGTACGATCGTTCGAGAACAGCGCACGGGCATCGGCGGCGGGCATCGGACGACCGTAGTAGAAGCCCTGGATCTTGGTGCAGCCGAGCTTGCGCACCATGGCGAGCTCTTCTTCGGTCTCGACGCCCTCGGCGGTGGTGGTCATGTCGAGGCTGTCGGCCATCGCGACCACCGCACGAATGATCGCGAGACTTTCCGGATTGTCGACCGCAGCACCCTGAACGAAGCTGCGATCGACCTTGATCGTGGAAAAGCGCATCTTGCGCAGGTAGCCGAGCGAGGAATAGCCGGTCCCGAAATCGTCGAGCGCGACCCCGCAGCCGAGCGCCATGCACTGCTCGAGCGTGGTGCGCGCGGCGCTGTCGTCGCGCACGAAGATGCTTTCTGTGACTTCGATCTCGAGTCGGTTCGGGGCCAGCCCGCTGACCGCCAGCGCATTGACGACCGAAGCCGAGAAATTGGGATCGAGCAGCTGTTCGCCCGAGACGTTGACCGCGACGCGAATGTCGTCGGGCCAGGTCATCGCCTGGATGCACGCTTCCTGCAGCACCCATTCGCCGATCGGAACGATCAGGCGGGTATCCTCGGCCAGCGGGATGAACTTGCCCGGGCTCACGAAGCCGTGTTCGGCGCTGTTCCAGCGCACCAGCGCTTCGAAGCTGAGCACGTTTTCCTTGTTGGCGTCGACGACGGGCTGGAAGTTGAGCGTCAGTTCCTCGCGTTCAAGCGCGCTCCGTAGCGCGAATTCGAGCTGGCGGCGTTCCTCGGCCGATGCGTGCAGCGATGGCTCGAACGTATAGTGCTTGCCGCCGCCCTCGTCCTTCGAACGGTACAGCGCGAGGTCGGCGTTGCGCATCAGCGTCTCGACCGTCTTGCCGTCGCGGGGGCCGATCGCCGACCCCACGCTCGCGCCGACGAATAGCGTGTGATCGTCAACCTCGTAGGGCTGCGACAGCCGCGTGATCACGGTCTGGGCGATCCGGTTCACGTGGCTAAGGTCGGAAGCGTCGCGGATGACGATCGCGAATTCGTCCCCGCCGAGTCGTCCGCAGGTCTCGTTCTCGCTCATCAGTTCCTGCAGCCGTTCGGAGACCATCGCGAGCAGCTTGTCGCCGACCAGGTGGCCGAGCGTATCGTTGACCGCCTTGAAGCGGTCGAGATCGATCATCAGGAACGCGCAGCGCGTGCGCCATTGCGCCGCGAAACGGAGGGCCCCGCCCAGGGCCTCGGTGAGGCACATACGGTTGGGCAGTCCGGTGAGCGTATCGTAACGCGCCATGTAGGCGATTTTCTCGCTAGACTCGCGCTGCTCGGTCACGTCCGACCCGACCCCGCGGAACCCGTCGAAATTGCCGTTCTCGTCGAGCTTGGGAGTGCCCGACAATTCCCACCAGCGATCTTCACCGTCGATCGTGACCTTGACCAACAGGTCGGAAAAGCTGTCGCGGCGCTTGAGGCGCTCGGCGAGATCGTGGAGCGAACTGTGGAACTGGCCGCTTTCCCAGTTCGAGCCAGCGATGAGTTGGACCAGCGGCAGGCCGTCGATGTCCTTCGATTCGCGGCCCATCGCATAGGCGAAGCGCGGCGAAACCGAACGCACCCGGCGGGCGGTGTCGATTTCCCACAGCCAGTCGCCCTCGCCTTCCTCGAATTCGCGCAGCAGCATCGAGACGACTTCGCTCTTTTCGGCAACGCCGGCCTCGGCGATCCGCGCCGCCAGGAAGCTGCGCGCAGAGCCGATCGTCCCGATGGTCACGAGCGGGACATAGACGACAGTCAGCACGACCATCTCCCACATTCCGTTGTAACCGAAACCGGCGGCCGCCACGGTGCCGACGAGCAGGCCGAACAGCACCGTCCCGAGCGGAACCGCCGCAAGCGTGATCGCATTGGCAGTCAGCAGCAGGACGATGATCGCCCACAGCTCGAGTTGCGCCTCGACCCCGGCGAACGGTCCGAAGGCGGCAACCGGCACCACCCAGGCGGCTGCGGTCGCAAGCGCGCCGCGTGCGTGATTCTCGATTTCCTGCTTGTTGATGCGACGCTTGTCGGCATCGCGCATGCCGATGTCCTTGCGCCAGTTGAAGAACACCGCAGCACCCAGCACCGCGAGCCAAGCCATGATCGCGTAGCGGTTGCCGATGTTCCAGAACACCGAAACGGTCGCGGCGGCGGCCAGGGCATGGAACAGGACGCGGGCAAGGGCGATCCGGGGCAGGCAGGCATATTGCAGCCCGCGCAGCCACTCCCACCCCTCACCGGCCGGTTGCTTGAGCCCAAGCACTGCCAGCGAGGAGAGGCTCTGCGGCAGCTTCGCCGAGTTGTGTTCCCGATCCTTCACAGGCTGCGCGATAGCAAAAAACCGTTAGCGGAGCGTAAAGGACTTCTCAAACAATCGAAAAAAACAGGCGTGTTTTCAGGCGATTAACCATTTCTATTCGACGGTGACCGATTTTGCGAGATTTCGCGGCTGATCGACGTCGGTACCTTTCGCCACGGCCACGTGGTATGCCAGCAGCTGCACCGGCACGGCATAGACGAGCGGTGCGATCAGCGGATGGACGCGCGGCATCTGGATCGTCGCCATGCAGCCCTCGCCCGCCTCGGCGATCCCTTCGGCATCGGAAATCAGCACGATCTTGCCGCCGCGCGCGGAAACTTCCTGCATGTTCGACACCGTTTTTTCGAACAACGGGCCAGAGGGCGCGATGACGATCACCGGCACGTTGTCGTCGATCAGCGCGATCGGGCCGTGCTTCATTTCGCCCGAGGCATAACCCTCGGCGTGGATGTAACTGATTTCCTTGAGCTTGAGCGCGCCTTCCATCGCCAGCGGATAGTCCTGCCCGCGGCCGAGATAGAGAACGTCGCGCGCCGGCGCGATCAGCGGCGCCATGGCAGCGATATCGTCGTCGCGATCGAGCGCGGCGTTGAGGCAGGCCGGGGTTTCGAGCAGGTGGTCGACGATTTCCTGTTCCTGGTCGCGGGACAGGCGCCCGCGCTTGACCGCCATATGTGCCGCGAGCGCCGCCAGGACTGCCAGCTGGCAGGTGAACGCCTTGGTCGAGGCGACGCCGATCTCGGGGCCCGCATGCGTCGGCAGCAAAACGTCGGCCTCGCGCGCCATGGTGCTGGTCGGTACGTTGACGACCGCGCCGATCGTCTGGCCGTTTTCCTTGCAGTGGCGCAATGCGGCGAGCGTATCGGCGGTCTCGCCACTCTGCGAGATGAACAGCGCCAATCCGCCCGGTTCGAGCACCGGCTCGCGGTAACGGAACTCGCTCGCGACATCGATGTCGACCGGCAGGCGGGCGAACTGTTCGAACCAGTATTTGGCGACCAGGCCGGCATAATAGGACGTGCCGCAGGCGACGATCGTGACGCGTTCGATCGCGCCGAGATCGACATCGAGCTGCGGCAGCGCGACCGAGCGGTTTTCCTGGCGGACGTAGGACCCCAGCGTCTGCGCGACGACGGTCGGCTGTTCAAAGATCTCCTTGAGCATGAAGTGACGATATTCGCCCTTCTCCATCGCCGCGGCCGACGCGCCCGACTGCTTGACCTCGCGCTCGACCGGGTTGTTTTCCGCGTCGTATATCGTCGCACCGTCGCGCTCGATCACCACCCAGTCGCCTTCCTCGAGATAGGCGATCTGTTGGGTCAGCGGCGCTAGCGCCAGCGCGTCCGAGCCGAGATAGGTCTCGCCGTCCTCGTATCCGACCACCAGCGGCGAGCCGAGCCGCGCGCCGATCAGCATGTCGGGATGCGACTTGAACGCAACTGCGATCGCGAAGGCACCGCGCAGGCGCGGCAGGACCGATTTGACCGCCTCCTCGGGCGAGGCACCGTTCTCGACCTCTTCGGACAGCATGTGCGCAACGACTTCGCTGTCGGTCTCGCTTTCGAAGGTGCGCCCCTTGGCGCGCAGTTCCTCGCGCAGGCTGCGGAAATTCTCGATGATGCCGTTATGGACCAGCGCGACATGCTCGGTGGCGTGCGGATGCGCGTTGTTGGCGGTCGGCGCACCGTGGGTGGCCCAGCGGGTGTGGGCGATCCCGATATCGCCAGGCGCAGGATTGTCGGACAGTTCGGCGACAAGGTTGGAGAGCTTGCCCTCGGCCCGGCGGCGGATCATCTCGCCATTGTCGAGTGTGCAGATCCCGGCGCTATCATAGCCGCGATATTCCATCCGCTTGAGCCCGTCGACCAGCCGATCCGCAACCGCGCGATTGCCGACGATACCGATGATTCCGCACATGGATTATTCCTCTCTCAGAGCGTGTAGGGAATGCGCACACCCGGCATCGCCCGGGGGAAGGCGAGGGTGTTTCGCGTGATGTAGATCCGACCGGTGACCTGCGCGGCGGCGAGGCCGATCGCGTCGCCGAGTGCCATCTGGGGGTTCTGTTGCAGCAAGGACGCACCGCGGCGGGCGACGTCCTCGCCCAGCTCGACGACCTTGAAATTGTCGATGAAGGCTTCGACCCGCTCGGAATCGTCCTTCGCGCCGGCAAGGATTTCGGTCCAGCCAAGCCGGGTGATCCAGCGCTCCGGATGCTTGATAAGCTCGGTCCGCGCATCGGGGAGGCCGACCAGCGCGTCGACCAGGATCGCGCTGTCGAACAGCACGCCGGTCATGCGCCCTTCCCGTTGCGGATACGGCGTTGATATGCCTGCCCCTCGCCGACATCGCTGCGATCCCGCCAGATACCGAAATATTCGTCGATCGCGCGCCGCGAGGAGCCCAAGCGCATCTGCGCGACCGCCTCGCGCACCAGAGCCGTGCGCGACACGCCGAGTTCCTCGGCGCGGCGATCGAGCCACTTGATATCGTCGTCGGGAATCTCGACCAGCGTGCGCATGGCCAGGCTGATATCACGCTATGATATCATGTCAATCGGTGAAGAGCGTGTCCTGCTGTTCGGCAAAGCGCTCGGCCATCGCGACGCTGACCGGGCGGGCAGCTTCGCCGGCGCAAGGCAACGAGGATATCCTGCGCTCGCCGCGATAGACATATGCCCCGTCTTCGAACCTAGGATCGTTCGGCTCGCCTGGCGTGAAATTGGTCCGGATCACTCGGCTGTAGATCACGTAACGGACGTCGCCGCGCGCGAAGCTCAATTGCGCCTCGCCGCCACCGGAATAAGGCACCGAGGCCCATTGCATGCCGCGCTCGTCGAAACTGGTCGGCCAGGCGAGCTCGGGCGGTTCGTCGCCCTGCCCGAAACGGTACTGCGCGTATTGGCGGCCCTGCTCGTCGCGCTGCACGCACACCGCGATGGTGCGTCCGTCGCGTATGGTGCAGCTGAAGATCGTCGCTTCGGTTTCGGCGCAGGCCGAGGTGGTGGGGTGGTTTGTCGGGGAGAGGGCCGAATCCTGTTGCGGCGCGGCCTCGGCCATTGCCCCTTCCTCGCCTTTCTTTATCGCGGTTTCGGCGTCCGCCTCATCCGCGTCGGATGTATCGCAGCCCGCCAAGGCCAGCACGCAAAGTAGTGGCCCGATGGCTCTCACTTCTTGTCCTTTTCGGCGGCCTTCTTCTTCTTCATCGCGTCGTGGAATCGATCGGCCCAGCCGGGTTTAACCAGCTGTTCGGCGCGCTCCATCCGCATCTCGCCATCCTCGACGTCGCGGGTGACCGTGCTGCCGGCGGCGACGATCGCGTCGCGGCCGATCCGTACCGGCGCGACCAGCGCTGAATTCGATCCGATGAAGGCGCGCGCGCCGATCTCGGTGCGGTATTTGAAATAGCCGTCGTAATTGCAGGTGATCGTGCCCGCCCCGATATTGGCGTTCTCACCCACCGTGGTGTCGCCGAGATAGGTCAGGTGGCTGGCCTTGGCGCCCTCGCCCAGCGTGGCCTTCTTCATTTCGACGAAATTGCCGACGAAGCTGTCTTTTTCCATCACCGCCCCCGGCCGCAGGCGGGCATACGGGCCGACCTTGCAATCCTCACCGACGGTCGCGCCCTCGAGGTGGCTGAACGAGCGGATCAGCGCACCGCGCGCGATCTTGACCCCGGGGCCGAACACGACATGCGGCTCGACCGTAACGTCGTTCGCAATCTCGGTATCGTAGCTGAAGAACACCGTGTCGGGCGCGCGCAGCGTGACCCCCGCCGCCATCGCCTCTTCGCGCTTGAGCTCCTGCCACTGCGCCTCTGCCACGGCGAGCTCGGCGCGGCTGTTGATCCCCGCGACCTCGGCCTCGTCGCCGGCGGTCACGGCGGCGCAGCTCCGCCCGTCGGCGATCGCGATATTGACGATATCGGGGAGGTAGTATTCGCCCTGCGCATTGTCGTTGCCGACGCGGCGCAGCAGTTCGAAGATGTCGCCCTTGCGCGCGGCCATCAGGCCCGAATTGCACAACCGGCAAGCGCGCTCGCCCTCGTCCGCGTCCTTGTATTCGACCATCTTGGAGATGCGGCCGTCGTCGTCCGCTACGACGCGGCCATAGGCGAGTGGATCGGCGGGTTCGAAACCGAGCACGACCACTGCGGGCTCGTCATCGCCGTGCAGGCGCTCGGTCATCGCACGCATGGTTTCGGACTTCACGAACGGAACGTCGCCGTAGAGCACGAGCACGTCGCCCTCGAAATCCTCGAGCGCGTCCTCGGCCTGCTGGACGGCGTGGCCCGTCCCCAACTGGGGTTCCTGCACGCGATAGGTCGCGCGTTCACCAAGCTGGTCTTCGATTTGTTCGCGGCCTGCCCCCACGATCACCACCCGGCGCCTGGGCGACAGTTCCTCGGCGCTGGCGAGCAGGTGCTCGAGCATCGGGCGTCCGGCGATGGGATGGAGGACCTTGTGGAGGTCCGATTTCATCCGCGTCCCCTTGCCCGCGGCGAGGACGACTATAGCGAGGTCATGCTTGCTCATGGCCTGCGCAATGGCAGTATTTCGCGACAGTTTCCATAGATTGCGCCGCATTACGCACCGCCTTGCCGCTACGGCATCGGCCCCCGCGAAACACGCTGTTGCAAGCCGTTTCGGAACATGTCACTTCGCCCCCGATTGATCCTAAGCGATTGACCCTCCCGTAAAGCACTTTTCGAAAGGCCCCTCCCATGTCCATCGATTTCACCGACAAGGTCGCCATCGTCACCGGAGCCGGCGGCGGCATCGGCCGCGCCTATGCGCTCGAACTCGCCAAGCGCGGCGCGAAGGTCGTGGTCAACGATCTCGGCGGCGCGCGCGACGGCACCGGTGCCTCGGACGCGGCAGGCAAGGTCGTCGAGGAAATCGAGGAAGCCGGCGGCACCGCCATGGCGAACGGCGCCTCGGTCACCGATTACGACCAGATGGTCGACCTCGTGGCGCAGGCGAAGGACAAGTGGGGCGGCGTCCATATCCTGATCAACAATGCCGGCATCCTGCGCGACAAGAGCTTCGCCAAGATGGACCCGGCCGATTTCGAGCTGGTGGTCAAGGTCCACCTGCTCGGCAGCGCCTATGCAACCAAGGCCGTGTGGGAAACCATGCGCGAACAGAATTACGGTCGCATCCTGATGACCGCGAGCAGCACCGGCCTGTTCGGCAATTTCGGCCAGGCCAATTACGGTGCCGCCAAGCTCGGTCTCGCTGGGCTCACCAAGACGCTCTACCTCGAAGGCGCGAAGTACAACATCAAGTGCAACACGATTGCGCCGGTCGCGGCGACGCGGATGACCGAGGATATCCTGCCCGAACAGGCGCAGAAGATGTTCGGCCCGGAAAACGTTGTGCCCGCCGCGCTCTACCTCGTCAGCGAGGACGCCCCGACCAACGCGATCGTCGGTGCCGGCGCGGGTGGCTACCACTCGAGCTTCGTCACCATGAACACGCCGGTCATCCTGCCCGAGGACGAGCGCTCGGTCGAAGGTTTCGCCGCGCATTGGGACGAAATCTCCAAGGTCGAACATGCCAGCGTCCCGCAGAATGGCGGCGAACAATCGATGGCGATCATGGCGGCGCTGCAGAAAGCCCAGCAGGGCTGATCGCTCCCACCGGCGGCCCACCCCGCTCGACCGACGTCACAAGGGCGTATTGACAAACTAATACACCTCGGAATACCCTCCTTGCTCCAACAGGGAGGGTTTTTCCAATGTACAGCGAATCCGATCTACGCTCCGCGGTCGAAGCGGGTGCGATCAGCGACGAGGCTGCGCGCGCTCTGCGCTCGCATGTCGCGTCGATGAAGGACGCCGTGCCGGCCGATGCCGAGCATTTTCGCCTCATCACTGGCTTCAACGACATCTTCGTTTCGATCGGCGTGGTCATCATGCTGCTCGCCGCGGTCGGGATCGGGCAGGCGATCGGCGGGGCGTATGACGAGGGCACGATCGTGCGCGACGGGTTGCAAATGCTGTTCGGTGGCGCGCTCGCCGCAGGGACCGCCTGGATGCTGGCCGAATTCTTCACTCGCAAGCGCCGTATGGCGCTGCCCAGCATCATTCTGCTGCTCGCCTTCGTACTCGGCGTCGCCGGCGCGACTCTGGGCGCCGCGGTGGCTGCGATCGGACCGGGCGACGGCACCCCAGACTGGATCGGCGGGATCATCGGCGCCTGTGTCGGCATCGTGACCGCCGGTGCGGCGTGGCTGCACTGGAAACGGTTCATGGTCCCGATCACGATCGCCGCGCTGGTTGCGGCGCTCGCACTGACCGTGATCAGCCTTATCATCGCCGCAGTGCAGCCGAGTGAGCCCGAAACCTTCGTGCTCGCGCTGGTGTTCGTCGCTGGCCTTGCGATCTTCGCTTTCGCGATGCGCTGGGACGTGTCCGACCCCCGGCGCGAGACCCGGCGTGCCGACGTCGCCTTCTGGCTCCACCTGCTCGCCGCCCCGATGCTTGCCCACCCGCTGTTCTCACTGATCGGGGTGACCGACGGCGAAGCGACCGGGGTCGGCGCCGCGATCGGGGTTCTCGCGATCTACGTGCTGTTCGGGATCGTGGCGCTGGCGGTCGATCGCCGCGCGCTGCTGGTCTCCGCGCTCGCCTACGTGCTGTTCGCGCTGACCTTCCTGTTCCGCGAGTTCGGCTTCGTCGAACTGAACTTCGCGCTGACGGCGCTGATCATCGGATCGGCGCTGCTCTCGCTCTCAGCCTTCTGGTCGCCGATCCGCAAGGCGGTCGTCACCAAGCTTCCGAGCGACTGGCGCGCCAAGCTGCCGGCGACCGAGCTGGCTGCGGCCTGACGTGACCGGATCGAGGGGTGGCAGAGGGCCGGTGCTTCCGCTCCTGCCCTCTGCCACCCACGAGAGCTAAAGATCGTGAACGTCCTTACGGCTGCACGACAAGGGAAGCTTCGGTTTGCCCAGAGTCTGGTCATCCTGGCTCTGGCTGGCTTGCTCGTATTCTACCACGTCTACACTCTGTGCGATCTGTACCTGTCCGCCGGGTCCAGCAGTCCCTCGATCTTCGACCACATTCAATCGGTGCTGCGCCTCGCGATAACGCTCAGCCTTCTCGTGGTCGTAACAGGTCGTCGAGGCGGATTGTGGGGTATGTGGCTCAGCATAGGGGGCCTCGTTGCGTCGCAATACTGGGCCCATTTCGGGAACCTACCGGTCGATTTCACCGAAGGCCGACACCCACTCTCCTATCTCAAGGGCTTCATCTTCCCGACCATCATCACCGTCGCCTTCCTCTATGGCCGAAGACAGGTTTCGAACGGACGCCTCTAGTCGCCGACCGACTTCAGCAACCGCCGCTCGATCGGGGCCAGCACGCCGCTCAGTTCCTGGCCGCGCTTGAGCACTTGGCCCTGCTCGCCGATCAGCGCCCACATGCCTTGCCGATTGCGCAGCGCCGGGCGTTTCTCGATTCGCGCTTCGGGGCGTTCGGCGGCGCGGCGGAAGGCAGCGAAAGCGGCGTATTCGCGGTCGAAATCCATCGCGTAATCGCGCCATTGCCCGGCCGCGACCATGCGTCCGTAGACATCGAGGATGCGCTGCAACTCGTCTCGCTCGAAGCCGATCTGTCCGCCCTTGCGCGGGAACGGGAGCAGCATGCCGGTTCCGATATTCATCCGCCGGTCTTGGCCCCGGACGTGGTGTCGTCGTGCGCCGCGACGGCGGCGCGCAATTCGGCCAGTTCGGCCTCGAGGACGGCGAGGCGTTCCTCGTGGCCCTCGTTCGGTTCGCAGGGCTCGCACGGTTCGCGGCACGGCGTCCCGTAAGGCATGAAGTCCTTTGCCCATTCCTCCACCGGCATCAGCGTCGAGCGTGCCTTGAGGCCAACCATCGTCGCGCCTTCGGGCACTTCATCGGTGACCACGGCATTGGCACCGATACGCGCCCGGTCGCCCACGGTGATCGGGCCGAGCACCTGCGCTCCGGCCCCGATGATCACGCCGTTGCCGATCGTGGGATGTCGCTTACCCGGCTCGCCATTGGAAGGATTGGTCCCGCCCAGCGTGACGTTCTGGTAGATCGTCACGTCGTCGCCGATCTCGGCGGTTTCGCCGATCACGGTGAAGCCGTGGTCGATGAAGAAGCGCGCGCCGATCTTCGCCCCGGGATGGATGTCGATCGAAGTCAGGAAGCGCGCGAAATGGTTCACGAACCGCGCGAAGAAGAACAGCCCACCGCCATAGAGCCAATGGGCGATTCGGTGGAGACCGAGCGCGAGGACGCCGGGATAAAGCAGGATCTCGGCGCGCGAGCGCGGCGCGGGATCTCGCGCGCGGATCGAATCGAGATAGCTTTTCAGGCCGCCGAACATGGCATCTCCCGTTCGCTAGAGCAGGTCGGGCTGATCCGCTTCCGGATCGCCACCCTGCAGGATATCGAGCGCATCGCGCCATATCGCAAGGGTTGCGGGTTGTTTTCTTTCAAGGCTCAGACGGTCGATCGTCTCGACGAGTTCCTCGATCGCGGCGTAATCGCGGGTAGCCCGCGGAACGAGATAGGCGCTCGCGCCATCGGGCATCGGCACGCCGCGCGCGGCCGCGTGCTCGGCGATCAATTCGGCCAACATCGCATCGTCGGGCGGGGCGATCGCAAGCTGGAGCGCTGCCCCCATCCGGCTGCGCAGGTCGGACAGGCGGATGTCCCACGGACCTGCTGCGCGGGTCAGCAATAACGGTCGCCCGGCCTCCTGCGCGCGATTCCAGAGGTGGAACAGCTCGGTCTCGTCCATTCGGTCGGCATCGTCGATCGACTGGCCCGCTCCCATCCCGGAAAACCAGCGCGCGAAAAGCGACTTGCCAGAGCGCGGTGGTCCGGCGAGCACGGCGGTGTGAAACGGCCACCCCTCGGGGGCCTGGAGCGCCTCAGCGGCTGCGCGATTCCCGTTGCCGAGCACGATCCGCCGCGCATCGCCCGGCATCGCCGCCGACAGCGGCAGCGCGATCTGCCGCGCCTTTTCGGTCATCGGGATATGGTCAGCCGGTTGCCGCTGCCGCTGACATTGAAACCGGCATCGCGCAGGCCCGAGCGCAGCGTGTCTTCGTCACCGGTGAAGATCACCGAGAGTACCGAGGTGCCCCCGAGCGCGGTCGAACGGATCGAAGCGCTGCCGACGCCCGGCACGCCCCGCACTGCCGCCAGCGTGCTGTCGATCGCCGCCGCATCGGGCGAGGCGAACTGGAGCTGGAAGGACTGGACAGGCACCGAGGTCTGGCGTGGCGCGGGCGCATCGGGATCGGTTTCTTCCGGCGTGATCGTCGGTTCCGGGGCCGGCGGTGGGTTGAGCGCGCGCCGCCCGGCCTCGATCAACGCGGCGATCTCGGCCGGGATCGTCTGCGTGCGCTGCAACGAACTGTCGGGCTTGAGCAGCCCGCGTTCGAGCGCGACTTCGTAAGCGGTGTTCATCCGCTCGACCGCGCGCGCCAGCATCTGCGGCAGTTGCTCCTGGCTCTCGGCGCGCATCTCGAAGCTGTAGAGATAGGTGTTGTCGGGGCCGTAGCGCGCGGTGAAAGTCCCGTCGACCGGGCCGCCAGGATAAGAAAAGTCGAGCTCGGCCATCGGCATGATGACGTCCGACGCATCGAACTGGCCGAGCACGTTACGCCACCAGATCCGGCTGCGCTGCGCGGGATTGCCCGCCGTAATCAACAGCGATTCGCCGCCGAAGCCCGAAGGGCGAACATAGTCGATGCGGCTGTCGCCAGCCCGATATTGCGCCCAGGCGCGCTGCCACGGCCCGCGCACTTCATACACCTGCGCGGTCCCGGCGGTGTAGAGCACGGGGATCGTCAGCAGCGGGGCCGAGCGCGAACCGCCACGCGTCCCGCCGACGAACTGCCCGGCGCGCTGGCGATCGAACACCACGCCGAGCGTCGCGATGTAGCGGCGCGCGCCGATCTGCTCGCGCTGGATGATGATTGCGCTCGACATGCCTTCGAGTTGCGAATCGGACATCTCGGGTCCGCCGAGCTTGGCCCAGCCCTTGCGCCGCGCTTCGATCCAGCCCTTCTCGCGCGCGTCGTCGCCGTCCGATCCGGTGGTATCGACCTCGATGTCGTAGACCTCGATATCGCCGGTGCTGGCGAGCGGCGCGATCCCGCGCTCTCCCTCGACCTGCGCCCACAGCGCCACCCCACACAGCGCGAGCGCAAGCGCCGCCACGACCACGATCGTACGGCGGGTAACGGACGGAATACGGAGAGGCGAAGCTAGCGAGATCATCGAACCGGTGGGCTTTTGCCCAATGGGGCGTGGAAATCCAAGCGCGAAAGCGTATGGAGCCGGATATGACGGCGGACAAGGACAGTTACACCTACGCAAAAGCGGGTGTCTCGATCGAAAGCGGCAATGCACTGGTCAAGGCCATAGGCCCGCTGGTGAAGGCCACGGCGCGCCCCGGCGCGGATGGCGAGATCGGCGGATTCGGAGGCTTTTTCGATCCCAAGGCGGCCGGTTACGCCGATCCCCTGCTGGTCGCTGCGAATGACGGCGTCGGCACCAAGCTTAAGCTCGCGATCGACCATGGTCGCCACGACACCGTCGGGATCGATCTCGTCGCGATGTGTGTGAACGATTTGATCGTTCAGGGCGCCGAACCGCTGTTCTTCCTCGATTATTTCGCCACCGGGAAACTCGAGAACGGCATCGCGGAACGCGTGATCGGGGGCATCGCGGACGGCTGCAAACAGGCTGGCTGTGCGCTGATCGGCGGCGAAACGGCGGAAATGCCGGGCATGTATGCCGAGGGCGACTACGATCTTGCGGGTTTCTGTGTCGGTGCGGTCGAACGCGGCGAGCAGCTGACCGGCGACAGGGTCGCGGCGGGCGACGTGCTGCTCGGCTTGGCCAGTTCGGGCGTGCATTCAAACGGCTATTCACTGGTGCGGCGGCTCGCCGCGGACAAGGGCTGGAAGCTCGATCGTCCGGCGCTGTTCGACAACGAACGGCTGCTGATCGACGCGCTGATCGAGCCGACGCGCATTTATGTCGAGAGCCTTCTCCCGGTGATCCGCAGCGGCCGGATCCATGCCCTCGCCCATATCACCGGAGGTGGCCTGCTGGAGAACTTGCCGCGGGTTCTGCCCGAGGGCCTGCACGCCACCGTCGACGCCGACGCTTGGGACCAGCCCGGGCTGATGGCTTTCCTCCAGGCGCAGGGGAATATCGAGCCGTCCGAGATGGCACGCACCTTCAACTGCGGCATCGGCATGGTGCTGGCGGTGGCGGCTAACGAAGTCGCCTCGGTAACCTCTGATCTCGAAGCGGCCCGCGAAACCGTGTTCTCGATCGGCCGCATCTCCGAGGGGACCCGTGGCTGCACGGTGAAGGGTTCGCAGGGGACATGGGCGGCGCAAGAGGACTGGTCGGCGACGCATGACGCGTGAACGCGCGAAAGTCGCGGTACTGCTGTCGGGCACCGGCACCAACATGGCCGCGCTGCTCTATGCGAGCAGGTTCGACGATTCCCCCTACGAGATCGTACTCGTCGCGAGCAACGATCCCGATGCCGAAGGCCTCGCGCTCGCGCGCGACGAAAATGTGCCGACATTCGCGCTGGCGCATCGCGGAATGGACCGCACCGAGCACGATGCGGCGATGGATGCGGCAATCCGCGAAAGCGGCGCACAATACATCGCGCTGGCAGGGTATATGCGGATTCTCGGGGCTGAAATCGTCTCGCGCTGGGAAGGACGCCTGCTCAATATCCATCCCTCGCTGCTACCCAAGTACAAGGGGCTCGACACGCACGCCCGCGCGCTCGAGGCGGGCGATGCGACGCATGGTTGCTCGGTTCACCTGGTAACGCCCGAATTGGACGACGGGCCGGTGCTCGGCCAGCTCGAGATCGCGATCCGCTCCGAAGACACGCCCGAGACGCTCGCCGCACGGGTGAAATTTGCCGAACACCAGCTCTATCCGCGCGTGCTCGGTCGGTATGTCGGGCGATGCTACGATCCGGACTGGCTGCTGCAGCGCGTTCGCGAGCTGGCACTGGCCCAGGTCGAGACCGAGGAGCGCCCGAGCCACGGTGCGCCGGGCTGGAAGCTGGCGGGCAAGAGCGGCAAATACTTCGCCTATTTCAGCGATCGCCATCACGGCGAGGAAGCGATCTCGCTCCTGGTCAAGACGAGCGGGGTCGACGAGATGAACGCGCTGATCGAGCGCGACCCAGAGCGCTATTACCGCCCCGCCTATTACGGAACTGCGGGCTGGATCGCGCTCCGGCTCGACCGGCCCGATACCGATTGGGATCATGTCGACGACTGGCTGGCGCGCAGCTGGGCCGCGGTCGCGCCCAAGCGCCTGGCGAAGCTGCAGCAGGTCGCAGACGAGTTCTAGGGCGTTCCGACGAGCAGGCTGGCGAAGCTGCCGCCGGTGGGTGCCGGACGCTTCTGCATCAGCATGCGCGCGAGCGGGGGCGGATTGCCGCGTCCGAAGCTCTGCCAGGCGTAAAGCATTCCGTCCCTCACTTCCGCGCGCCACAATGTCTTGCTCGCGAGGCGCGGATCGCGCGCCGTGGTGAAGCCGGTCAGCAAGACCTCGGGCAAGGTCACCGTCTTCTTGTCGATGTGCATCGTGAAAAGATCGTCGAGATGCGCAAACCGCTCGAGGGCGAGCGCGCAATCGTCGCGGCCCCGGATCCGCCCGCCGACACTGTCGATATAGGTCACGTCGGGATGGAGCAGCTGGGCGGCCGAGCGGGCGTCATGTGCATTAACGGCGGCAATAAAACCGTCGACCACGCGCAGTGCCTGTCGGGATTTCCACACCATGCGACTCGGCATAGCAGCCGAACGAACTTTGCGCGAATCGATTAACCCAAGCAATTTACGGCGTCAGATCGGCTGCATATTGTAGTTTTATTACGTCACCCCACCGCCGCCATTCCTTCGGGGTACCAAGTGAATTCGGCCCGCAATCCATCGGGATCGGGGAGGAACAGCGCGCGCGCGCCGCCGAGATCCTGGATCTCCTGAACGGCAATACCCTGGTCGATCAAGGCAGACCTCAATTCCTCGACCGCTTCGGGAGTTTCCATAGCGAAGCCCCAGTGGTTCAATCCCGCGCCGTAGCGCTCATAAGGTGACGTTTCCGCCTTCGCCTTCTGGAACTGCAGCCAGAAGCCGTCGCCGTCGGTCCAGATTCCCGGCTTGGGAGAGCTGAAACCGATCAGGGGCAGAAGGATCCCGTAGTGCCGCTCGCTTGCCTCGCGGTCGGTATAGAGGATGGTGAGGTGGTCGAGGCGCGGTTTGCGGTTCATTCGCGCCAGATGGGGTGCCCCCGAAACGAAACAAGCGGCGCACCCGTCGGGGTGCGCCGCCTGTTTGTTACCAGCATGTGCCGGAAGAGTTCAGCCGACGATTTCGTCTTCGTCGAAGAAGAAAGCGATTTCCTTGGCGGCGTTCTCGTCGCTGTCCGAGCCGTGGACCGAATTGGCTTCGATCGATTCGGCGTAGGTCTTGCGGATCGTGCCTTCGTCGGCGTCGTCGGGATTGGTCGCGCCCATGATGTCGCGATTGCGCTTCACGGCGTCTTCGCCTTCGAGGACTTGCACGACGACCGGGCCCGAGGTCATGAAATCGCACAGTTCGCCGTAGAACGGGCGTTCCTTGTGGACTTCGTAGAAGCCTTCGGCCTGTTCGCGGGTCATCTTGATGCGCTTGGAAGCGACGACACGCAGGCCGGCTTCTTCGAGCATCTTGGTGACGGCACCGGTGAGGTTGCGACGCGTGGCGTCGGGCTTGATGATCGAAAAGGTGCGGGTAACCGCCATGGGGAATTCCTTGGATGTTCGATTGGAGTTCGAAGAGGGAGATTGTTCTCGCGCGCGCCCCTAGCGCCCGCGCGCGCAGGGGGCAAGCATGTCGCGTATTTGCGCGACGGCAGGGTTAGCGGCTGCGGCCGACCGTCAGCGAGGCGGAGGTGCCTTCCTCGTCGGCTGAAGCGTTGATCGCGAAGCCAGTCCCGTCGGACTTTTCGCCCGCGACCATCCGGCCATCATTGACCGACAGCGCCATCTCGATTTCGAATCCGGCCGCTTCGGCCTGGCGGCGATAGAAGTCCGCCACTTGCTGCGGCGTGTCGTCCGAAGTGAAGGCGATGATCTTGCCCGATCCGCTGTCGCCGCCCATCGCGATGTCGCTGGTGACGGTCGCGCCGGGATAGGGAGCGAACCCTTTCGGCCACTGCGCGTCATTGCCTTTGCGCTGGTCGATCGACACCGACTTGCCGTCCTTGCTCGTGATCCGGACATCGCCGTTCTCGGTATCGTCGATCGTCACCTCGCCTTCCGGCGTTGTGACCTTGGTGCCATCTTCGCCCGCATCCGAACAGGCGGCGAGCAGGGAAACGGCCAGCAATGCGGCGGTAACACGCATGATTTTCTCCTTCGTCTAGGACCTTAGCAGTTCAGGGACCCTGCCGCCATTTGCCACCGTCCTGCTTCCAGAAATAGGCTTCGACCCCGTCGCGCGCCGAAACATCGCGCCAGACCTGCCGGGCCGCATCGCGGTGATCGTCGTCGAACAGGTAGAAGATCCGCTCGAAAGCCGGATCCTCGCGCCATTCACCGTCGGCAAGGCAGAGCAGCTTCGCGCCGTTTGCCGCATCGAGTGTGTCCCCGAGCAGGATCGGCTGGCGCTCGCGATGCGTCTCACCGTGGGCAAGGAACCCGTCCTGCGACCAAAGCGCGTCGGACAGCGCCGCGCGCTGGGCCGAATGGGCCGACACCACCAGCAGGCGCTCGCCCGCCCGGACCGACTTGGCCGCGAGCGCCGGAACAATGCTTTCGGGCGCGGCATTGCCGAGAACGTAGAAATCGACCCGCATCAGGCCTCGCTTCGCCAGCCGATTTCCCGGCGACTCCTGGACGTCGGCGCGGGGCTCAGGACTCCACCGTGTCGCGAATGAAGCGGTCGATCAGGCGCACGCCGTAACCGGTGGCGCCCTTGTCCCAGGTCGCGCCGGGCTTTTCCGCCCAGACCATGCCGGCGATATCGCAATGCGCCCACGGCGTGTCGTCCATGATGAATCGCTGGATGAACTGCGCAGCGGTGATCGAACCGGCCCCCTTCGGGCCAATGTTCTGCATATCCGCGATCGGGCTGTCGAGCAGCTTGTCGTAAGCGGGCGAGAGCGGGAAACGCCACAGCTTGTCGCCGCTCTCGATGCCCGCGGAGAGCAGGTCTTCGGCGAGTTCGTCATTGTTCGAAAACAGTCCGCCATGCTCGCTGCCGAGCGCGATGATCATTGCACCGGTCAGCGTGGCGAAATCGATGATCCGCGCAGGCTTGTGCTCGACCTGAACCCAGTGCAGCGCATCGGCGAGCACGAGTCGGCCTTCGGCATCGGTGTTGAGCACTTCGATCGTTTGGCCCGACATCGAGGTCACGACGTCGCCCGGACGCTGCGCGGCGGCATCGGGCATGTTCTCGACCAGCCCGCAAACGCCGATCACGTTCGCTTTCGCCTTGCGCTTGGCGAGCGTCAGCATGGCACCGGCCACGGCACCCGCGCCGCCCATGTCGAATTTCATGTCGCCCATTCCCGGCCCCGGCTTGAGCGAAATACCACCGGTATCGAAGGTTACGCCCTTGCCGACGAAGGCGGTCGGCGCCTCGTCCGCGGCACCACCGCTCCACTTGACGCACAGCAGGCGCGGTTCGCGCACCGAGCCCTGAGCCACGCCGAGCAGCGAGCCCATGCCGAGCGCGGTCATCTGGTCCTTATCGAGCACGGTGATCTCGAGCCCCGTGCCTGCATAGGCCTCGCGGCAATAATCGACGAAGGTTTCGGGATAGATCGTGTTGGCCGGCTCGGCGACGAGGTGACGGGTCAGGTCCATCCCGTCGGCAACCGCCGACTCGATTTCCCATGCGTCCGCTGCGTCCGCGGGACCGCCGACGACCTCGATCGTCTCGAGCGTGCGCTTCTGGTCGTCCTTCAGCTTGGTGCGGAAGCGTTCGTGGCGCCAGTTGCGGGAGCGCATACCGAGGAGGATCGAAGCGATCTGCGCGCCATCGAGACCACTTTCCGACACGTCGAGAGCGATCACCTTTTCACCGCTGGTCCAGTATTTCGCGACGACGGCACCGCCGGCCTTCTCGAAGGAGGCAGGCTTGTTGTCGTCCCCCGTGCCGACCAGCGCCATCCGCTCGCCATCGTGGAACAGTTCGAGCACCTGCCCGCCCTTGCCGGCGAAGCGGGCGCGCTCGGCCGCGTCCTTAACCGCTTGCGGCAGGGAAGCGGGCAGGCTGTCCTTGGCAACGGGAACGATACGCAGCGCGGAATTGTCGCTGGTACTATCGGCGAAACGGATTTTCATGTGGTCTCCAGGGAGTGATTCTGCAGGGGTCGCATGGGGCCCAGGGGCCTCGCGAAAGTGCGATTGCGATTAGGCGCGGGCGGTGCGATAGGCAAGCCATGGTCCGGCGGGTTAGCGATTGGCAAGGTTTCGTGCGGCATGCCGCATTGCTGGGAGGCGTGGCGACGCTTGCGCTCTGGCCGAGCCAGTCGCTGGCGCAATCCGGCGATGCCCCGGGCGTCGAGAGCGCGCAGGATAAAACCGAGGAAACGCCTCCCGACCAGATCCCGTCGCTCGAGCTGCAGGATGCCGAGACCGCTCCGGTTCCCGCGATCGCGGACCCCGGTGAAGGCCGCGTGGGGTTCGAGGCCGACAGCGTCGAATACGATGCCGGCAGTTCTGCCGTCACCGCGCGCGGCAATGTCGTGCTGCGCCAGGGCGAACGCTCGGTGCGCGCCGACCTGGTGCGCTGGAACGAAGCCACCGGCGATATCGTGGCCGAAGGCAATGTGCGGGTGGTCGACGGCGAAGGCAACCAGCTGCTCACCGACCGGGTCGAACTGACCGACGAGCTCGATGCCGGCGCGATGCAGGACCTGTTGCTGGTGCTGGCGCAGGGCGGCCGGCTCGCAGCGGCCGAGGCGCAGCGCGACGCGAACGGCGATATCGCACTCGACCGGGCGGCGTTTTCCGCCTGCGCCGTCCAGACCGGGGACGGCTGCCCCAAGGATCCCAGCTGGCGGATCACGGCGCGGCGCGTCGTCTACGACGAAAGCGACCAGGTCCTGCGTTTCGACGGAGCCTATCTCGAGCTGTTTGGCGCACGTCTCGTCCCGCTGCCGGGCCTGTCGGTGACCACCGACGGGCGCGCGGTATCGGGCGCGCTGATCCCCGACGTGCGCTTTTCCGAGAGCAACGGGATCGAGATCAGCGACAGCTATTATGTGCGGCTCGACAAGAACCGGGACCTGCTGGTTTCGGGCTATCTCTACACCGAAGCCCCGCCGATGGTATCGGCGCAATATCGCCACCTGACCGACCAGGGGGCGTTCCAGGCGACCGGATACGCAACCTATTCGGAGAAACGTTCGATCGCCGGCACCACCAGCGAGGCGGGCGACCAATTCCGCGGCTATCTGTTCACCAACGGCAAGTTCCAGTTCGATGAGAACTGGTCGCTCACCCATTCGACCCGGATCGCGTCCGACCGCACCTTCCTGCGACGTTACGACATCAGCCGTGAGGACCGGCTGCGCTCGACCGTCAACGCCGAGTACATCTCGCAGGATACCTATTTCACCCTCGCCGGCTGGGCGACGCAGACACTGCGCGCGGGGCAGGACCAGGGACAGGTTCCGATGGCGCTGCCGGCCGTCGATTTTCGCACCCGGATCGCCGATCCGATCGCCGGCGGCAATGTCACGCTGCAGGTCAACTCGCTCAACATCCTGCGGCCCGAGGGCCAGGACACGCAGCGCGCCTTCGCCAAGGCGCAGTGGGACTGGCGGCGGATTACCCCGCTGGGGCAGCAATTAACGTTGACCGCGCTGGTGCGGGGTGACGTGTACCATTCGGACGACAATGCCCGCACTCCCACCGCGCTCTATCGCGGGATCGAAGGATGGCAGACCCGCGGCATCGTCACCGCGGCGGCCGACGTCAAATGGCCGTTCGTGGGCGAATTCCTCGGCGGCACGCAGGTGCTCACGCCGCGGGTCCAGCTGGTGGCGAGCCCGCAATTGCGCAACCTCGCGATCCCGAACGAGGACAGCCGTGCGATCGACCTCGAAACGAGCAACCTGTTCGCGCTCAATCGTTTCCCCGGTTACGACCGGGTCGAGGACGGGGTGAGGCTCACCTACGGGGTCGACTGGCGCGCTGAATTTCCCGGCTGGCGCATCTTCGCCACGGTCGGCCAATCCTATCGGCTGAGCGAGGAAAAGACGATCCTGCCCGACGGCACCGGGCTGTCGGGCAATGTTTCCGACTTCGTCGGGCGCACCGAGATCCGCTACAAGGATTTCGTCAAGGTCACCCATCGGTTCCGGCTCGACAAGGACAACTTCGCGGTGCGGCGCAATGAATTCGACGCGGTCGTGGGCAGCAGTCGGACTTATCTCGAAATCGGCTACCTGCGGCTGAACCGCAATGTCGACCTTGCGATCGAGGATCTGCGCGACCGCGAGGAATTGCGTCTCGCCGGTCGGCTGGCGCTGTTCGACTACTGGTCGGTGTTCGGCTCGATGGTCGCCAACCTCACCGATCGCGACGAGGACCCGACACTCACGGCGGACGGATTCGATCTGCTGCGCTCGCGGCTCGGCGTGGCCTATCGCGACGATTGCCTCGAGCTCGGCCTGACCTGGCGGCGCGATTACGTGACCACCGGCGACGCCGTGCGCGGCAACACCTTTATCCTCAGCGTCAACCTGTTGGGGCTGGGCTTCGATTGAAGAAGGCCGTCAAACCCGCTATCCGACCTTGCACACGGCTCAGCGACGGTTAATCCGTCGGCGGGCAGATTCTCCGGCCAGCTCGTCCAGGGGTCGCTTCCCGCTTCGGGCAACCGCAATTTTGGATGATATCGAGATCCACATGATGAAGAAATTCGCGCTTCGTCCGTTCATCGGCGCGCTCCTTTCCGTTGCCGCCATGGCCCTCTCGGCCCAGCCCGCTGCGGCGCAGGTCGGCGATGTCGGCGGCCTGGACATTCCCGACAATCCCACGCTGCTCGGCCAAAACCCCGACCTGCGACTGGCTTCGGCCAAGGTCGGCGGAGCGATCATCACCGGGACCGACATCGAGCGTCGGATCGCACTCGAACTGTTGGGCCGCGACGAAGAGATCGCGCCCGAGGAAATGAACCAGCTGCGCGTGGCGATCCGCAATCGCCTGATCGACGAGCTGATCCAGATCCAGAAGGCGACCGAAGACGACATGGCGGTCGAGGACGAACGCGTCATGCAGACCTTCAATCGCGTCGCGCAGCAGAATTTCGGCCAGAACCCCAACGTGATGGACGAATACCTCGCCCAGTTCGGCACCTCGTCCGAAGCCCTGAAGTTCAAGATCCGTGCCGAACTCGCGTGGCAGCGCCTGCTGTCGCGCTATGTCTCGCCCTTCGTCAACGTGTCGGAGGAAGAGGTTCGCGAGATCATCGCCCGCCAGGAAGCGGCTAAGGGTCAAGAGGAATATTTCTACGGCGAGATCGCACTGCCGGCTACGCCCGAAACCGATCAGCAGGTCCGCCAGACCGCGATGCAGATTGTGCAGGCGATCCAGCAGGGCGCCGATTTTCGCGCCATCGCCGCACGCCGTTCGCAGATCTCGACCGCGGCCAATGGCGGCGATTCGGGCTGGCTCCGACTCGACCGGATCGATCCGGTGATTGCCGAAAAACTGCGCGGTATGCAGGTCGGTCAGGTGCTTGGACCGGTCGAAGTCCCCGGCGGCTATTCGATCCTCCTCCTGCGCGACAAGCGCCGCGTGCTGACCACCGATCCGCGAGATGCCCTGCTGAGCCTGGCGCAGATCTCGGCGCAACTGCCCGCCGGCCTGACCGAGGAATCCTTCCAGGCTTTCCAGGCCGACTATCTCGGCAAGGTCCGCTCGATTCGTGGTTGCGGCGATCTCGATCGCGGCGGCGCGGAATTCGGGCTCAACGTCGTGCGCAACCAGGAAGTGCCCGCGCGCAACCTTCCTGCGAGCCTGCAGGGCGAACTGCTTTCGCTCTCGCTCGGCCAGGTCACGCGCCCCTTCCCGGCGAGCGACAACTCGATCAGTGTGCTGATGCTGTGCGGCCGCGACGATCCGCAGGTTGCTGCCGCACCCGATTTCGACAAGGTGCTCGCCGATCTCGAAGACGAACGCATCCAGAAGCGCGCGCAGGCCTTCCTGCGCGACCTGCGCCGTGATGCGATCGTGACCTACGGCTCGGGCACCGAACTCGTCGGCGGTTGATCGCTTGCCCGATCCGGTCCCGCTCGCGCTGACGCTGGGCGATCCGGCCGGGATCGGCCCCGAACTGGCATTGGCAGCCTGGCTGCAACGCGATCGACACAGCCTGCAACCGTTCTTCGTCTGCGGCGGACGCCGGGTGCTCGAAGAAGCCGCGGCGCATTGCGGCCTGAAGGTCACCATCGCGGCAATAGATGATCCGTCTGCGACCGACGCGCAGTTCGACGCGGCGCTTCCGGTTCTCGAGGGCAAGGACGGGCATTACGGCCCCGGCTCCCCCAACGAAGCCGGAGCCACGATCGCCCGCGCGTCACTCGAGCAGGGAACCCGACTGGCGCAAGACGGTCGGGCCGGAGCCGTAATCACCGGTCCGGTCTCGAAGGCTCAGCTGCAGGCGACCGGCTTCACCTTTCCGGGCCAGACCGAATTCCTCGCCGACGCCGCGGGGCTCGGCCCCGACGATGTGGCGATGATGATCGCCGGACCCAGCCTGCGCACCGTCCCGCTCACGATCCACGTCGCGCTGGCGGAGGTTCCCGCGCGCCTCACCACCGGCCTGATCGTGTCGCGCGCACGGATCGTGGCTGCGGCGCTGGAGCGCGACTTCGGCCTCACCCGACCGCGCCTAGCAATCGCGGGACTCAATCCGCATGCCGGGGAAAACGGCACTTTCGGTGACGAGGAGGCTCGCATCATCGCACCCGCCATCGCCGCGCTCGAAGCGGACGGCCTGTCGGTGACAGGTCCCCACCCGGCAGACGCCCTGTTCGCCCCCCGCGCCCGGACGACCTATGACGCGGCCTTGTGCATGTATCACGATCAGGCGCTGGTCCCGGTCAAGGCGCTCGATTTCGACCAGGGGGTCAACGTGACGCTGGGTCTGCCCTTCATCCGCACCGCGCCCGACCACGGCACCGCCTTCGCGATAGCGGGCAAGGGGATCGCCGATCCGGGCGCCACGATCGCCGCTCTGAAGATGGCGGGCGAGATGGCGGCGCGGCGCGGATGAGCGGCCTCCCCCCCTTGCGCGACGTCATCGCCCGCCACGGGCTTTCTGCCAGCAAGGCGCTCGGCCAGAACTTCCTGTTCGACGAACAATTGCTCGACCGGATCGCGGCCGTCCCCGGCGATCTCGCGGGACGTCCGGTGCTCGAGATCGGCCCCGGCCCGGGCGGCCTGACCCGGGCGCTGCTGCGCGCCGGCGCGAAAGTCACCGCGATCGAACGCGATGCCCGGTGCCTTCCCGCCCTCGCCGAGCTCGAGGAAGCTTTCCCCGGCCAGCTCACGGTGATCGAGGGCGATGCGCTCGATGTCGATCACGATTCGCTGTTCGACGCGCCGTATGCGGTGGTCGCCAACTTGCCTTACAATGTCGGCACCGCGCTGCTGGTCGACTGGCTGTCGGCCAAGGCATGGCCGCCTGCATGGACCTCGCTCACGCTGATGTTCCAGCGCGAGGTCGCCGATCGGATCGTCGCTAAGGAAGGTTCCGGCACCTATGGCCGGCTCGCCGTGCTCGCGCAGTGGCGCTCGCGCGCGTCGCTGGCGATGAAGGTCCACCGCAGCGCCTTCACGCCCCCGCCCAAGGTCATGAGCGCGATCGTCCATATCGAGCCCGCAACCATGCCCGAAAAGGTAGGCCCGACGATCCTTTCGCGGCTGACCGAAGCGGCCTTCGGCCAGCGGCGCAAGATGCTGCGCCAGTCGCTCAAATCGGTACCCGGCGCGATCGCCGCACTCGAGGCGATCGGGATCGAGCCTACGCGTCGTGCCGAAACCCTCTCCGTCGCCGATTATGTTGCGCTTGCGAAAGAGCTCTCGTGATCGGCGCGGGCATGCCTATATTGTCCTCCATGCGCGGACCCTCCGACATCACGCTCCCCTCGGCCGGCGATTTCCTGCTCTCGCAGCCCTTGCTCGCGCTGGCACTTGTCTCGATCCTGCTGGTGGTCGGCGGCAACCTGTTCGGCCTCGCGACCCGGCGCGGGGGCGCGGCAGTGCGCACGGTCGGTCATCTCGGGATCGCCGCGGCGCTGGTGCTGACGATCGTCAACGCCGCGCGTCTCAACCCCGATCTCGACCTCGCGATGCCGCAGATCGGCATGCCCGAGCAAATCGTCGAAGGCAGCGAGACCCGCATCCCCTTGTCGCGCGACGGGCATTTCTGGGTCGAAGGCCAGGTCAACGGCGCGCAGGCGCGGTTCCTGATCGATACCGGGGCGACGCTTACTGCCCTCTCGACCGCGGCCGCCGCCGCAGGGCGGGTCGAGCCGATCCCCTATCGCCAGCCCGTGATCATGCGCACCGCCAACGGCAACGCCCCTGCACAGCTCGCCACGATCGATATCCTCGAGGCGGGCAGCGTGACAGCGCGCGATCTCGATGTCGTGGTCTCGCCCGCGATCGGCAACGTCAACGTGCTCGGAATGAATTTCCTCTCGCGCCTCGACAGCTGGAGGGTGGAGGACGACGTGTTGATTCTGGTGCCCGAATCCTGACCGCGCGCTTCAGGCCAGCTTCAGTTTCGATCCGCTATAACCTATCTCGCAGTTGCAACATGGGAAAGCTCCCTACATATAGGGCTTTCGCGCTTCGGCTGCGAAGGTGCCTCGACGAAGGTGCAACAATCATATCATGCCCATTGCCACGTACCCCCCTCGGTGCCTGGGGAAGGGCAGAGTTCTGACAAACGGAAGGGATCCGACATGAAATTCAACAAGCTGGCCGCTGCCGCTGCTCTTGCCATCGCCGCCGTCCCGGGCGCCGCGCTTGCGCAGGACGCCGGTGCGACCGTCACCGCCACCGCCGGTGCGACCGTCTACGGCAATGACGGCATGGAAATCGGCACGATCGAAAGCGTCGAAGGCGAAACCGCCATCCTCGTTGTCGACGGCATGAAGGCTCCCGTTCCCACCGCCGCGTTCGGCGCTGGCGACAACGGCCCCACGGTCAACGCCACCAAGGCGCAGATCGTCGGCATGCTCCAGGCTGCCAAGCAGCAGGCCGATGCCGCTCGTGACGCCGCGCTCGTCGTCGGTGCCGACGTCGCCACCGTCAAGGGTATGCCGATCGGCGCGATCAAGAGCGTCGAAGGCGACAACATCGTCGTCAGCCACGGCGAAGGCGCGGTCGCGCTGACCCGCGAACAGTTCGCGGTGGTCGACCAGAAGCTCGTCGCGCTCGTCGCGATGGCCGACATCATGGCCGCGATGGAAGCCCAGGGCACCACCGGCACGATGACCGCCGAAGGCGGCCAGTAAGCGACACCCGCTTCTAGCTGGAAAATCGAAAGGGGCCGGAGGAGCAATCCTCCGGCCCCTTTTCTATCCGAACTTGTTGTCGCGCGGGAAACCCTGGGGCGGCAGGCGCCCTGCCCCGCCGCGTGCGACCTTCCATTGCCAGATCTCGGTCTCGGTCCGGGTGCGGTCACCCTTGCCGCCCATCGTCCAGCTGAGACCATCCTCGAGCTTGAAGGTGGTCGCATCGGCCAGCCCGCCATCGCGGTAGCCCTGTAGCTTGACCCCCTGCCCGCGCGACAGCTCCTTCAACTCGTCGAGATGGAACACGACCAGCTTGCGGTTGTCGCCGACCACCGCGACGTGATCGTGATCGGGCTCGATCCGCCGCACGACAACCAGCTTCCCGTCCTTGCCGACATTGACGACCTGCTTGCCCTTGCGCGTCTCGGAGACGAGGTCTGACATCGGAGCCTGGAATCCCTTGCCGGTGCTCGAGGCCAGCAGCAGCTTGCCTTTCGGATCGCTCACGATCAGCGCCGCGATATCGGCCTCGGTCTCGATATCGAGCGTGTTGCGCACCGGCTCGCCGAAGCCGCGCGCGCCCGGGAGCTTGTCCGCGCCGAGCGTGAAGAAGCGGCCATTGTCGGCCACCAGCAACAGCTTGTCGGTCGTCTGCGCATGGAGGAGGAAGGACGGGCCGTCGCCCTCCTTGTACTTGAACTCCTGGTCGAGCGGGAGGTGTCCCTTGGCCCCGCGGATCCAGCCCTTCTGCGACAGGATCACCGTCACCGGCTCCTTCTCGATCATCGCGTCCATGCTGAACTCGGTCGCGGCGGCGGGCTCGGCGATCAACGTGCGCCGCGCACCGAGATCGGTATCGAGCCCGTATTCCTTCTGCAGCGCCTTGAGGTCGCGCTTCAGCCGCGTGCGCTGGCGGGCGGGCGAGCCGAGCAGCTTCTCGAGTTCTTCGCGTTCGGCCAGGAGGTCGTCCTTTTCCTGCCGCAGCTGCATTTCCTCCAGCTTGCGCAAGGACCGCAGCCGCATGTTGAGGATCGCCTCGGCCTGGCGGTCGGTGAGCTTGAACTCCGCCATCATCACAGGCTTGGGTTCGTCCTCGGTGCGGATGATCTCGATCACCCGGTCGAGGTTGAGGAATGCGATGATATAGCCTTCGACCAGCTCCAGCCGCCCGGCGATCTGGTCGAGCCGGTGTTGGCTGCGGCGCTGCAGGATCTCGATCTGGCTCGTAATCCAGTTCGAGAGCAGTTCCTTCAGCCCCATCACCATCGGCGTGCGGCTCGCATCGAGCACGTTCATGTTGAGCCCGAACCGGGTCTCGAGGTCGGTGAGCTTGTAGAGCCCTTCCTTGAGCAGGTCGGGATCGACATTTCGCGACTTGGGCACCAGCACGATGCGGATCTTCTCGTCGCTCTCGTCGCGAACGTCCTCGAGGATCGGCAGCTTCTTGTCGGCGATCGCCTGCGCGATCTGCTCGATCAGCTTGCCCTTCGCGACCTGGTAAGGAATTTCGGAGATGACGAGCTGGTAGCCGCCGCCCTTCTGGCGCTCGAGGCCCGCCTCGCGATCATCGGCGCTGTCCGCCTCTTCGGCGAAGAAGCGCCCGCGGACGCGCAGCGAGCCACGGCCGGTCTCATAGGCATTGCTGATCGCCTCGGCGCTCTCGGCGAGCACCCCGCCGGTGGCGAAATCGGGCCCCGGCATCAACTCCATCAGCCGCGCGTGCTCGACATGCGGATTATCGATCAGCTCGAGCGTCGCGTCGATCACCTCGGCGACATTGTGCGACGGAATATTGGTTGCCATCCCGACCGCGATCCCGCTCGCGCCGTTGGCCAGCAAATTGGGGAACAGGCCGGGGAAGATCTCCGGCTCCTGCTCCTCGCCATTGTAGGTCGGGATGAATTCGACCGTGCCCTCGTCGAGCCCGGCCATCAGGCGCATCGCCGTCTTGGTCAGGCGGGCCTCGGTGTAGCGGTAGGCAGCGGCGTTATCGCCGTCGACATTGCCGAAATTGCCCTGCCCCTCGACCAGTGGATAGCGCAGCGCGAAATCCTGCGCGAGGCGGACCATCGCATCGTAGACGCTGGCATCGCCATGCGGGTGGTACTTGCCGATCACGTCGCCGACGACGCGCGCGGATTTCTTGAACGCGCTGTCGGGATTGAGCCGCAATTGCCGCATAGCCCACAGCAGGCGGCGATGCACGGGCTTCAACCCGTCGCGCAGGTCGGGCAGCGAACGCGCGGTGATCGTCGAGAGCGCATAGACGAGGTAACGTTCGGACAGCGCGCTATCGAACGGCGCGTCGACGATCGCATCGAACGGATCGGAATCGGTGGTGTCGGTGGCGGACATCGGAATTCCCTAGCCCCTGCGTCCGGGCCGATGAAGTTGCTCGACCAGACTAACAGGGGAAAATGGTTCACATCCGTGTCCGCAAGCCGTGGAAAGTTTTTGTCTGATGTCTTTGCTCATCGGGAATGATAGCGTCTGGCCATGAGGTATATCTTCGCTTTCGGGGCAATATCCCTCCTTATCGGGCCGACCAACATACACGCGCAGGAACGCTGGTCCGTGCCCGCAGAGGCCGACGCCCTGTTCGCCAGCGGCGACGGCGAAGCGGCCTTTGCCATGACCCTCCCCCTGCTTTTCGAATGCGAACAGAAGGCGCCGTTGGGAGAAGCGTGTTTCGATCTTTTCCTGGCGACTTCCGAGTTCTCGCTGCGCGCACCGAACCGCTTGCCCGAAGGAGAAGCAGTGGCGAGGCGCGGCCTTGCCCTGGCCCAAAAGCTTTCGGCCGAACCCACGCTTGCCCAGGCCGGGATGCAGAACAATCTCGCTCAGACGCTGGACCAACAGCAGCGATTCGACGAGGCCCGCGCGTTGTATCGCGCTGCGATCGGTACATATTCTGCGATACTAGGCCCGTCCGACCCGTTCACGCGACTGGTCATGGTCAATCTCGAACGCAATCTGCGGCAAAGTTTCGTCACGTCGCGCAATCCGGATCTTTTTGCGCAGATGATCGACCTCCAGAAATCGATGGCTGACGCGGATCCGGGAAAGCTCTTTACCCTCGGTATCGAGACCACCAATAGCTTGCTCAATGCGGGTGTTTTTCGTGAAGCCGAGCCGATCGCCCGTCAAACGCTCGCCCTCGCGATGGAAAAATTCGGGACAACCAGTCTGGAAACTGCCGAGGCGCTCATGCTTCTGGCAACGCTGCTTGGCGCACTCGAAAGATATGACGAAGCCGAGAAGGTTCTTTCCCGCAGCATCACTCTGTTTCGTGCCAATAGTCCGGAGGATCACCGCTCTATCGGTTCTGCGCTGCAACAATTGGCGATCATCGTAGGAGAAAAGAACGAACTGCTGCGTAAGGAACAATTGCTGCTGGAGGCTCTCGACGAGATCGAAAGAGCCCTGGTTCAGAAAGGGCAAGTGATTGGTACTGCTGACGAAGCGATGGCGGCGGCAAATTCTGCCGAATACATCTACGCGGTGATCCTCGATGGCCTGGGCACGATAATGCAGGACCGCTACCGCTATGGAGAAGCCGAGCGCTATTTTCGCGCAGCGGTGGACCAGGCTATGCGGGTGTTGGGCGAAAACGATTACTACGTCGCGTTCCGCCTCAACAATCTCGGGGCGCTCTATTTCACTACGCAAAAATATGCGGAGGCCCGCGATACTTATGCGGGCGCGTTGGAGATCTGCCAATCGAACCTTGGACCAAACCATCCCGATTGCGCCACGATCGAAATGAACCTTGCCGTCGCCCTCTCCGAACTGAAACAGACGGGCGAAGCCGAACGCCGGCTTTTCCGGGTCGCGGAGATCAGGCGTGCCGCGTTCGGGGAGCGATCCCTTCTCTATGCCATCGCCTCTGCGAACCTCGCAGATGCCATGTCCGTAAACGGGAAGAAGGAAGAAGCCGCCACGCTTTATCGCAGCATCGCGGCGCTGGTGGACGCTACATTCCAGGCCGACCTGCCCGAACGGATAAAGATCCTGTGGTACGCCGCCAACTTCGCCCGAAAAGGCGATTTCGCAAACGGGCCTTATGCGCGCACCCTATATCGCAAGGCGATCGCCGGAATAGTTCAGCGTACTGCCGCGGGCGACTTCGGCGCGGATGCCCAAGCCGATTTCCGCAACCATCGGCCACTCTTCGTCAACCACGTCAAGAATAGCTGGGCACTGGGGGAGGCCGCAGTGCTGGCAAAGTGAACCGGTTCGATCGCAATCCGTACACGGCTCGCATCATAGCCGGAACGTCGAGTGTTCCCCAGCCGTTGGGAAGGTGAAAGCACATAAGGAGCACCTCCATGACCCAACGCGTAATGATCCTCGCCACCAACGGCTTCGAACAGTCCGAGCTGATGAAGCCGAAGGCCAATCTCGAAGATGCCGGAATCGAAACCACCGTCGTCAGTCTCGAAGCCGGCTCGATCACGGGCTGGAACGACAAGAACTGGGGCGAAAGCGTCGCGGTCGACAAGACGGTCGACGAAATTTCGTCGTGTGACGATTTCGATGCGCTCTTGCTGCCGGGCGGCCAGATCAACCCCGATATCCTTCGCATGAACGAACGCGCCGTTGCGATCGTCCGCGAATTCGGCATGTCGAACAAGCCGATCGCCGCAATCTGCCACGCGCCGTGGCTGCTTGCCGAAGCGGACTTGGTGAAGGGCAAGACCGTGACCAGCTGGCCGTCGATCCGGACCGACCTCGCCAATGCCGGTGCGAATGTCGTGGATCAGGAAGTCGCCCAAGACGGCAACCTCATCACCTCGCGCAATCCCGATGACATCCCTGCCTTCAGCGACGCGCTGATCGCCCGGGTGAAGGGTCGCGTCCCCGAAAACGCCTGAAAATTTCGCCGATAAATCAGGGCCGGCGCGGCATTTCAGCCGCGTCGGCCCTTTTTGTGTGGAACCCATTCCCGGTCTCGTTCGTCCCGCTGGTTCGAGACGCTCGTCGACAGGGTCGCGCCATTGGTCGGCAAATCGTTTTTCCGTTCATTCGCGCGACAGTTCGAAGGTCGTTTCGGGACGGTTCTCGCTTTCCCCCCGCGAGAATCAGAACAAGAACTGGAGTAACCAATGAAGACCTATATTTCCGCCGCAGCCCTCGTTGCCGCCCTCGCCGCCACTCCCTCCCTGGCGCAGGACCGCAGCGAAGCCTTCACCGGCCCCTATCTCGGCGCCACCGTCGGCGTCGACAGCATCCAGGTCGATGACGGCACCGACAGCGAAAGCGAGGAAGGCGTCGCCTACGGCACCATCCTCGGTTACGATTTCGCGACCGACAACGCCGTGTTCGGCGTCGAGGCCGAACTGAGCGAAAGCAGCATCGGCGTCGACGACACCAATGTTCTCGTGGCCGGCGACACCGCATCGTTCACTGCCGGGCGCGACATCTATGTCGGCGCGCGTGCCGGCATCTTCGCCAGCGACAACGGCTTCCTCTACGTCAAGGGCGGCTACACCAACCAGAAGTTCGACCTCGACTACACCGCACCGGGCGTCGCGCTCTCGGACAGCTCGAATGCCGACGGTTTCCGAGTCGGCGCGGGCGGCGAATTTCGCCTCGCCGACAACCTGACCGCGCGCGTCGAGTATCGCTATTCGAACTATGGCGAACTCGAATTCGACGGCACCGCGCTCGGCGTGGACCTCGAACGCCACCAAGGCATGGCCACGGTCGCCTATCGTTTCTGATAGTTGGCGCAGACGCCAGACAGGAGGCCCGGGGGAGCAATCCGCCGGGCCTTTTTGCTAACCGGCGCGCATGTCCTGGCTTTCATCGGGGATCGCGACTTCTAGCCCGTCGAGGTCGTCGCCCAGCACGATCTGGCAGGCGAGGCGCGAGGTCGGGCCGACGCAGGCCGCGAGGTCGAGCAGGTCCTCTTCCTCTTCGCTCGCTTCGGGGAGCCGAGCGAACCACTCGCGCGCGACGAGGACATGGCAGGTCGAACAGGCCATCTGGCCTTCGCAGGTCCCTTCGAGCGGCATGCCCGCCGCCTGCGCCGCATCGAGCAGCGTCAGGCCGCTTTCGCCGTCATACTCGGTGAGCTTGTCGCCCTCTTTGAAGCGCAGCCGGACCATCAGGTGATCCCCTGCTTGCGCGCGGCCTTGAGCAGCATGTCACAGGCCCGCTCGAGCTCTTCAGCCTCGGTGTAACGCCCCCAGCCGAGGCGGATCGAACTCTTAGCCTGCTTGTCGCTGAGGCCCAGCGCTTTCAATACATGGCTGGGGCGCCCCGAGCCGCTCGCGCAGGCCGATCCGGCGGAGAACATCACCTCACGGCAATCGGACATCAGCCGCGCGACGTCGATCCCGTTATGCTGGAGATTGGCGTTGCCGTGCCAGCGCGCCTCGGCGCTGCCATTGAGCCGCCAGCTTTCGAACGCCTGCGCGACGATCGTCCAGAGCTTCTCGACGTGGTCGGCATCCTGCGCCATCCGGTCCTTCGCCTCGGCCGCGGCGGCACCGAAACCGGCGCACAACGAAGGGCTTAGCGTGCCCGAACGCAGGCCGTATTCCTGCCCGCCCCCGGTCTGCACTTCGCCCAGATCGATATTGTCGCGCACCCACAATGCGCCGATGCCCTTGGGCCCGTAAATCTTGTGCGCGCTGATCGCGATCATGTCCGCACCGGTGACCTCGATCTTGCCGTAGGCCTGCACCGCGTCGCACAGGTAAAGCGCGTTGGCGGACTTGGCCTTGCGATGCCAATCGACCGTGGGCTGGATCGTCCCGATCTCGTTATTGACCTGCATCAGGCAGACCAGCCGCGTGTCCTGCGGCAGGTCCTGCTTGGTGTTGCACTGGCCGTTCTTGGCGACGTTGAGGATGTGGCACGATCCGAGCGCGCGCGCGGTGTCGAGCACCGCGGCATGTTCGATCGCCGAGGCCGAGATACTGCCCTGCTTCGCCGACAGCGCGCCGCGGATCGCAAGGTTGATCGCCTCGGTCGCGCCGCTGGTGAAGATCACCCGGCCACCCGAGGGCAACAGCGCGGCGACCTGTTCGCGCGCAAACTCGACCGCCGCGGCGGCAGCGCGTCCCATCTTGTGCGGGCTGTGCGGGTTGCCGAAGCCGCTGCCACCCGGCCCGTCGAGCCATTGCAGCATCGCGTCGCGCGCTTCGGGCGCGAGCGGGGTGGTCGCCTGGTAATCGAGATATATCACGTGGTCTGGGCCATGGCCTTCCAAGCTTCAACGAAGGCGTCGATCTCGCGTTCCGTGGTCTTGCGACCGATGCTGACGCGGATCACCTCGCGCGAATGCTCGTAGCCCATTGCCTCGAGCACATGGCTCGGCTTGAGCGAGCCGGAAGAGCAGGCGCTGCCCGAGGAGATCGCGAAGCCGTTCGAATCGAAGCGGATAAGCTGCGAGGCAGCGCTGATACCTGGCATGCGATAGGCACCGATCGCGGGGCTACGCTCGCTCGCCTTGGCGACGATTTCGCCCCCCGCATCTTCTATCGCCGCCTCGAGCCTGGCTCGCAGCTTCGCGGCTTCGCTGAGCCAGCCATTACCCGCTTCGAGTGCCACCGCCATCGCCCTGGCTGCCGGGAGATTCTCGGTACCGGGTCGATAGCCGTGCTCCTGTCCGCCGACCGCGTGCAGCAGGCCGTAATCCTTGAGCAACAGCGCACCGAACCCGACCGGGCCACCGAACTTGTGCGCGCTGATCGCGATCATGTCGGCGTCGGGCAGTGCGAGCTTTCCCGCGCTTTGCGCGCAGTCGCAGAAGAACACCCCGCCCGCCTCGCGCACCGCTGCCGCGATCCGCGCGACGGGCTGGACCACCCCGGTCTCATTGTTGACGTGCTGGATCGCGACCAGGCCGGACAGGTCGGCTCCGTCGAGGTCGACGATGCCATGGGCATCGACGGGCAAATAATTCGCTTCCTTGCACCAGCGCCACACGGCAGCGTGTTCGACCGGGCTGACCGCAGTCAGGGGAGTTTTGGTGCGCTGGAGAACAATCGCGATCGCCTCGGTCGCACCGCTGGTGAAGATCAGCTCTCCATCCCATCCCAGCGCAGACTTGATCCGCGCGCGCGCGTCCTCGAGCTCGGCTTTCGCGGCCCGCCCGCAGGCATAGGGGCTCGAGGGATTCGCCCACCCGGCGAGCCCTTCGCACATCGCGGCGACGGCTTCGGGAAGTGGCGGGCATGTCGCCGCGTAGTCGAGGTAGACGGCGGTGTCGTTATTATTGCTTTCGGCCATGCAAAACCTATATAGCGCCCATCTTCCATTCCTACCCTCTTTTGTCCGCAATCGTCCGATCGGGCGGCGGCGACTGAGGCTCTTTGCACCGGATTTGCCAATGCCCAGCGTGATTTTCCCCGGACCTGAAGGCCGTCTCGAGGGTCGTTTCCAGCCTGCCCCGCGCCCGCGCGCGCCGGTGGCGATGATCCTTCACCCGCACCCTGAAGCGGGCGGGACGATGAACGACCGCATCACGATGGCACTGTACAAGGACTTCGCCGCGCGCGGGTTCGCCACCTTGCGCTTCAATTCGCGCGGCGTCGGTCGCAGCCAGGGCAGCTTCGACAACGGGATCGGCGAACTGTCCGATGCCGCCGCGGCGCTCGACTGGGTTCAGCAGATCCACCCCGAAGCCTCGACGACCTGGGTCGCCGGGTTCGGCTTCGGCGCGCTGATCGGCATGCAGCTGATGATGCGCCGCCCCGAGATCCGCGGCTTCATTTCGATCGCGGCCCCGGCCAACATGTACGATTTCTCGTTCCTCGCCCCCTGCCCCGCCTCGGGCATCTTCGTGCAGGGCGCGCAGGATACCGTGGTCACGCCCTCGGCCGTCCAGAAGCTGGTCGACAAGCTGCGCACGCAGAAGCACATCACGATCCATCACGACGAGATCCCGCGCGCGAACCACTTCTTCGAGAACGAGTTCGACGAAATGATGCGTTCGGTCGACAACTATCTCGACATGCGCCTCGCGCCCGATTGCCCGATCAAGTAAAAAGTCTCATTCGACCTTGTCGATCGGCGCGGTGCCCTCGCTATCGGGCACAGTCCAGATCGCGACGTTCACCGCCATCACCAGTGCAAGCAGGAGGAGCAGGCCGATCTGCTTCTTGGGCAATCCCTTCCGCCATGCGATGAATGCGGCGAGGAGGAGCGCGAAGGCGGCGAGCATCACGATGGAAAGCACGATCGACATGGGCACGGTTTAGCGTGTCCGTCGCGCGGAACAAGCCGCCACGATTGACGCGCCGCCGCCGCCGTTCCATCCTCGCCCGATGGATATGACCAACATGAACCGTCGCCAGGCGCTTGGCGTGCTCGGCGCCGGCACCGCTCTCGCCACCCTCCCCGGATGCGCGCGCTCTCTCGTCGCCGGCATGCCCGGCTCCGCCGATGCGCTGCTCGAGGACATCGCCTACAATCTGCTCGAACACGAGCCCGAACGCGCCACGTCGCTCGGCGTCGACACGGGACCCTATGCCTATCTGCGCGGTCGTCTCGAAGACCAGTCGCCTGCCGGGCAGGATGCGTTGGCAGCGACACTGAAAAGCGATCTCGCCCGCGTCCGCGCCTTTCCCAAGGCCGGGCTCGACACCGAAACGCTCACCAATCTCGAAGTCGTCGGCAGCGCTTACGACATTGCGCTGCAGGGTCTTGCGTTGCCCTATGGCGACGTGCCGGTCGGCAGCTGGCGGACCGCGCCCTATGTCGTGATCCAGAACGTCGGGACCTATCTCGACATGCCGCGCTTCATGGATGCGAACCACAAGGTCGAAAGCGCGCAGGACGCCGACGCCTATATCGAGCGGCTTCAGCAGATGCCCGCCGTGCTCGATGGCGAACTGGCGCGCATTCGAGACGCGCGCGGCATGGGCGTCACCCCGCCGAGCTTCCTGCTCGACAAGGCGATGGGCCAGATGGAACAGACTATCGCCAGCGCCGGCAAGGGCGAGCTGTTCGCGGAAACGCTGCGACCCAAGCTGGCGAACGCCGGCCTCGCCGAACGTTACGCCGATCGGGCGCTGGCCCTCGAAAGCGGACCGATCGCCGAGGCGCTGTCGCGGCAGCTCGAGGAATTGCGCGCCGAGCGTGCGGTAGCCACCTCAACGCCAGGCATCTCCTCGCGTCCGCGCGGAGAGGAATTCTACGCTTGGGCGCTGCGCTCGAGCACGACTACCGACCTTTCGGCCGACCAGATCCATCGGCAAGGGCTCGAGGAACTCGAAGCGCTCCACGCGCGGATGGATCCGATCCTGCGCGAAATCGGCTTCACCACCGGCAGCGTCGGCGAGCGGATGCAGCGCCTGAGCGAGGACCCGCGCTACAAATTCGCCGAGGGCGATCCGGGCCGTGCCGAGATCATGGCGTTCATCGAAGACCGGATCGACTGGATCAAGGCGCAGATGCCGCGCGCCTTCAACACCCTGGTCGATCCCAACCTCGAAGTCCGCCGCATCCCTCCGGCCGAGGAAGTCGGCGCGCCCGGCGCCTACGGCGGGGCGGGCAGCAAGGACGGCACGATCCCGGGGCGGTTCTGGATCAACCTCCGCACCACCGACCTGCACCGCAAATACGACCTCGCCGACCTCACCTTCCACGAAACGATCCCGGGCCATGTTTGGGAGGGCGAATATTCGAACCGCCTGCCGCTGATCCGCTCGATCCTCGCCTTCAACCCGTTCAGCGAAGGCTGGGCACTCTATGGCGAGCAACTGGCCGACGAGCTCGGTGCCTATGACGATTTCAAGGTCGGGCGGCTCGGATACCTCCAGAGCCTCGCCTTCCGCGCCTGCCGCATGGTCGTCGACACCGGGCTCCACGCGAAGGGTTGGAGCCGCGACCGCGCGGTACGCTTCTTCGTCGAACGCAACGGCTCCAAGCGCGCCGAAGTCGAAAGCGAAGTCGATCGCTATTGCAGTTGGCCCGGCCAGGCGACCGGCTACAAGCTCGGCCACAGCCGCATCGTCGACCAGCGAGAACGCGCGCGGACGGCGCTCGGCGATGCCTATGACTTCAAGGCCTTCAACGACGCGGTCGTGCTTGGCGGCAATGCGCCGATGGATGTGCTCGAACGCAATGTCGCGCGTTATATCGAACGCGCCGGACGCTAAAAAAGGAAATGCAAAGGGCCCCGCCGCGTTGCCGCGACGGGGCCCTCCTCTCCACAACTTGTGAGAAGCGTTACGCCGCGGCGGGAGCCGCGTCGCGAACGCCCTGGTCGACATGCGCCGCGAAGGGCTCGAAATTGTCGACGAAGAGCTGGACCAGCTTGCGCGCGGTCGCGTCGTATTCTTCCGGATTGTCCCAGGTCGAACGCGGATCGAGGATCGCACTGTCGACGCCCGGCACGCTGACCGGCACTTCGAAGCCGAAATTCTCGTCCTTGCGGAACTCGGCATCGTTGAGCGAACCGTCGAGCGCGGCGTTGAGCAGCGCGCGGGTGGCCTTGATCGGCATGCGATGGCCTTCGCCGTACTTGCCGCCCGTCCAGCCGGTATTCACCAGCCAGCACTGCGCGCCGCCTTCGGCGATACGCTTCTTGAGCAGGTTGCCGTAGACGCTCGGGTGGCGCGGCATGAAGGGTGCGCCGAAACAGGTAGAGAAGGTCGCGGTCGGCTCGGTCACGCCGATCTCGGTGCCCGCGACCTTGGCGGTGTAGCCCGACAGGAAGTGATACATCGCCTGGTCGGGTGTGAGACGCGCGATTGGGGGCAGCACCCCGAACGCATCGGCGGTCAGCATGATCACGTTCGACGGGGGCGGGCCGAGATTGTCGGCCGACGTGTTCGGGATCGAGGACAGCGGATAGGCTCCACGGGTGTTCTCGGCCAGCGTGGCGTCGTCGAGATCGATCTCTCCGTTCTCGTCCATCACCACGTTTTCGAGGACCGTGCCCTCCATCCGCGTGGTGGCGTAGATTTCCGGCTCGGATTCGGGATCGAGGCGGATCATCTTGGCGTAGCAGCCGCCTTCGAAGTTGAAGACCGCGGTGTCAGACCAGCCGTGCTCGTCGTCACCGATCAGCGTGCGGCTCGCATCGGCCGAAAGCGTGGTCTTGCCGGTGCCCGACAGGCCGAAGAACACCGCGCTCTTGCCATCGGGGCCGATATTGGCCGAGCAATGCATCGGCATCACGCCCTTGGGCGGCAGCAGGTAGTTGAGGATGCCGAAGACGCTCTTCTTCATCTCGCCGGCATATTTGGTGCCGCCGATCAGGATCAGCTTTTCCTCGAGATTGACCGCGATCACCGTTTCACTGCGGGTACCGTGTCGTGTCGGGTCGGCGCGGAAGGTCGGCAGGTCGATGATCGTGTATTCGGGCACGAAGCCTTCGAGTTCGCTCGCGGTCGGGCGCACCAGCAGCGTGCGGATGAACTGGTTGTGCCAGGCGAGTTCGTTGACCACGCGAACGTTGACGCGGTGCTCGGGCTGCGAACCTCCGAACAGGTCGGCGACGTAGAGCGTGTCCTTGTGCTTCAGCGCGGCGAGGAAATCCTCCTTCAGCGCGGCGAAGTGTTCCGGCGTCATCGAGGCGTTGTTGTCCCACCAGACTGTCTCTTCGGTCTCGGCATTGCGGACGATGAACTTGTCCTTCGCACTGCGGCCGGTGTGCTTGCCGGTCTCGACAACCAGCGGGCCGTGCTTGGCGCGCTTGCCCTCGCCATTGTCGAGCGCGTGCTGGGTCAGCGCGGCGCTGTCCAGATTGGCGTGGATCGTTGCATCGGTAACTATCCCCTGGGCGGACAGGGGCGTGGAAAGAGGCGAACTCACGGATATTCTCCCGAAACGACTGGAGGCGGCCGGCGCATGGTAGTGCCGAAACTGTCTCCAGCGCAGATAGAGAACCCCCGTGATTCCGTCAATTCGCGCCTATTGCCAGATGGTTAGGACGATGAATCAACAGCTTGGATCATTGTGAACGCTCACAAGTCAGGCCCGAATATTGTCTGTTCCACACCCCCTCGCTAGGGCTGTGCCAAACAGATACGTAAAAGGATGTCTTCCGCTTGGAAACCGAGACCGCCAGCGACACGCCCGACAATGCCGATGGCGACGATGGCCGCAAGGTGATCGCGCTGGTCGACGACGATCGCAACATCCTCACCAGCGTCTCGATCGCCCTGCAGTCCGAAGGCTTCGCCACGCGCGTCTATTCGGACGGGGCGAGCGCCCTGAAGGCGCTGCGGAGCAATCCGCCCGACCTCGCCATTCTCGACATCAAGATGCCGCAGATGGACGGGCTCGAATTGCTGCGCGAGCTGCGCAAGAGTTCCGACCTGCCGGTCATTTTCCTCACCTCGAAGGACGAAGAAAGCGACGAGGCGCTCGGCTTGTCACTGGGGGCAGACGATTACATCGCCAAGCCCTTCAGCCAGCGGTTGCTGATCGCGCGCGCCCGCGCGATCCTGCGGCGCGCCGATTTCGCCGCCCCGGCACCCGACATGGGCCAGCCCGAAGAATACGACCGTCCCGAGCAGGACGGCGTGATGCGTCGCGGCAGACTGTGCATGGATCCCGATCGCCATCGCGTGACCTGGGACGGTGAGCCCGTGTCGCTCACGGTGACCGAATTCCTCATTCTCGAGGCGCTGGCCACCCGCCCAGGCCTGATCAAGACGCGCAACCAGCTTATGGACGCAGCCTATAGCGACGACGTGTTCGTGGATGACCGCACGATCGACAGCCACATCAAGCGGATGCGTCGCAAGTTCCGCAAGGTCGACGGTGAATTCGGGGCCATCGAAACGCTCTACGGGGCGGGCTATTCCTTTGGCGAAGCCTGACCCAGCAGCGGACGGGAACGGGCCGGTCGGCGCACCCGCCGCGCCGCTGCGCGATCCGCTCTTCTGGACGCGCAGCATTCCGCTCACCGCGCGGATCCTGTTCGTCAACATCTTCGCGCTGGCGTTGTTCGCGGGCAGCCTGTTCTATCTCGATTCCTACCGCAACCAATTACTGGTCGAACGGTTCGAGACCGCACGCAGCGAGGCGGAGATCGTGTCCGATGCGCTGGTAGCGCTCCCCGATGCCGAAGCCCGCGAGCGGCTGATCGTCGAAATTGCGCGCGACCAGCGTTCCCGCATCCGCACCTACGATCCGCGGGGGCGCCTCGTGGCCGATAGCTTCGATCTCGCCGAGCCGGGCTACACCCTCGGCCCGCCGGACAGCGGCAATTTCTTCAAGCGCCTGCCCGGCTACCTCGATCGCGCGACAGACGCGCTGCTCGGCGCCCAGCCCGTTCCGCCCTATCGCGACCCGCAGCGCGAAAGCGCGAGCCAGTGGAACGAGATCGCCGCCGCACTCGCGACCGGACGCACCGTCGTGTTCCAGCGCTACGCACCGGATCGCACCCCGGTGATCACGGCCGCGGCCCCGATCGGTTTTTCGGGCGAAGCGGTACTCGTATCGGCCAATCCACGCGACATTACGCAAAGCGTGCGCGATGCGCGCGGGACACTCGCACTGATCATCCTCGTCGCGCTGGCCGCTTCGATCCAGCTTGCGCTGTTCCTCGCGCGGACGATCGTGACCCCGTTGAAGGACCTCGCCTCGGCCGCCAGCCGGGTGCGGATGGGGCGCGAGCGCGAAGTGGTCGTCCCCCGCCTCCCCGAACGTGGCGACGAGATCGGGCAGCTGGCGCGCGCGGTTTCCGACATGGCCGAGGCCTTGCGCAACCGGATCGACGCGGTCGAAAGCTTCGCCGCCGATGTCGCGCACGAACTCAAGAACCCGCTCGCCTCGATGCGCAGCGCGATGGAATCGCTCGAACGGGTCGAGCAGCCCGAATTGCGCACCCAGCTGCTCGACATCATCGCCGCCGACGTGCGCCGCATCGACCGGCTCGTGACCGAGATTTCCGACCTCAGCCGGATCGATGCGGAGATCAGCCGCACCGAGTTCGAGGTGATCGACCTCCACGCTTTGGCCGAGCGCATCGTGGAGGCGCGCCGCCGGCCCGAGAGCGACAGCGAGAACTGGCTCGAGCTAGTTGCCTCGACTCCGGGCCCGTTCACCGTCCGGGGCGACGAGAGCCAGCTCGAACGGGTGATCGAAAACCTCATCGACAACGCCCAGTCCTTTTCCCCGCGCGGAGCGCCGGTTTCGATCACGGTTGCGCGCCAGGATCGCAAGGTCCAGCTAGCGGTCAGCGATCGCGGTCCCGGGATCGCCGAGGAATTGCGCGAGAAGGTATTCGAGCGCTTCTACACCCAGCGGCCCGAACCTGACGGCTTCGGTCGTCACAGCGGGCTTGGCCTCGCCATCGCGCGCACCATCGCTCGAGCCCATGACGGCACGCTCGAAGTGGGCGCACGGCTCGACGGAGAGAACGGCGCGCGCTTCGTTCTCAGGATTCCGGCCAAATGAAGAAACTGCCCAACGTCACCGGTGTCGCGATCGACGGGCGCGGGGTTTTGATCGCCGGACCATCGGGCAGCGGCAAGTCGAGCCTCGCGCTCGAACTGATCGACCGGGGAGCGCGGCTGATCGGCGACGATGGCGTGGTCGTCTCGCCCGAAGGCGGGCGGCTGCACGCTGCGCCGCCGGTCGAAACCGAAGGCTTGATCGAGATCCGCAATGTCGGGATCGTCGAGATGGAACCGGTCGGCGCGCCCGCCTGCCTGTGGATCACGCTCGCCAAGGATCCCCCGCGCCTGCCGCTCGGACCGGAACAGCGCAGGGTCGCCGGCTGCACCGTTCCCGAGATTCGGCTCTATCCTTCCAAGCTCGCGCTCGCGCTGCGGGTCGAGGCGGCGCTCGATATGTTCGGGCTCGATCGATAGGCCTTCACATCGCACCGTCGAAGGTCCACACCCCGCGAAGATGAGCGAAACGCACGACAAGCTGGAATTGCTGCTGGTCACCGGGCTGCTCGGGGCCGGCAAGACCACCGCATTGCGCCAGCTCGAAGACCTTGGCTGGGAAATGATCGACAATTTCCCGCTCCGTTTCCTCAAGCGTCAGGTGCAGGATCTGCTCGCCGAAGGTCCGGGAAGCTCCGCCGTCGCGATCGGGTTCGATGCCCGGACGCGCGAATTCGTGCCGCGCAAATTCCTCGAATACCTCGCCCTTCTCGAAGCGCGCGACGACGTATCGGTCACCCTCCTGTTCGTCGATTGCGCCGGCCAGGAGCTCGAGCGCCGCTATAACGAGACCCGACGACCGCACCCGCTGGCGCAGGGGCGCCCCGTGCACGAGGCGCTCGCGGCCGAGCGCGAACTGCTCGCCCGGCTGCGCGAGCGCGCCGACTTCGTGATCGACACGACCAAGTTCACCCCGCACGACCTCCAGCAATCGATCCGCGAGCATTTCTCCCCCAAGAGCGAGCGGCGGATGGCGCTGAGCGTGATGAGTTTCGGCTTTGCGAGAGGGATACCGCCGGTTGCCGACCTCGTTTTCGACATGCGCTTTCTCGACAATCCGCATTGGGACGAGAAGCTGCGCCCGCTCACCGGCGAGGATGAGGCGGTGGCGCGGCATATCGAGAACGACCCGGCTTTCGCCGACGCCTATGGCCGGATCGAGGACCTGATCCTGACTTTGCTGCCACGCTACGAGGCGCAAGGGCGCGGCTACCTTACGATTGCGTTCGGGTGCACCGGCGGACGCCACCGTTCGGTGTTCACCGCGCGCAAGCTGACCGAGCGGCTTCGCGCCACCGGACGCAGCCCGACGCTCATTCATCGGACGCTAAAATCGCGCGGCGCAGAACTGGTTGAAGGCACTCAGCCACAGCCTTGATACATCCGGGCTGACATAACATCCGTAAAGGTCTAAGGGCCGCTGTCCTACGCATTGGATTAGAGCAATTACGCACTGATGATCGGTATCGTACTCGTTACGCACGGCCAACTCGCCGAGACTTTCGTCGAGGCGATGGAGCACGTGGTCGGCACCCAGAAAGGCGTCGCGACGGTCTGCATCGGACCGAACGACGACATGGAAGCCCGCCGGCGCGAAATCGCCAAGGGCGTGAAGGATGTGAACGACGGCGCCGGCGTCGTCATTCTCACCGACCTGTTCGGCGGCACCCCTTCCAACCTTGCCATCTCGCTGATGCGCGAAGGCGAGGTCGAGGTAATCGCGGGGACCAACCTGCCGATGCTGATCCGCCTGGCCGGTGCGCGCAAGGCGATGGCATTGGGCGACGCGGTAACCGCCGCCCGCGAGGCGGGGCGCAATTACATCACCGTGGCGAGCGAATTCCTCGCGCAGGAAGCCTGAACCCGAGTGCCCTGCGAAACCGTCACCATCGTCAACGAAAAGGGCCTGCACGCGCGAGCCAGCGCGAAATTCGTCGGCATGGTCAGCCAGCTGGCGGACGGGCTCGACGTGCAAGTCGGCAAGGATGGCACCCGCGCGGGCGGCGGTTCGATCCTCGGCCTGATGATGCTCGGCGCGGCGCGCGGCGACACGATCGAGATCTGCGTCGACGGCGAGAATTCCGACGCTGCGCTCGCCAAGCTGGTCGGGCTCGTCAAAGACGGCTTCGGCGAGGACTGAGGCAGCGTTGGCCGAGCGGCGCACCATCACCGGGTTCTCTAATCCCACCGTCAAGTTCATGCGCTCGCTGCGCGAAAAGAAGCACCGCAAGCGCGAGGGCAGGTTCCTGGCCGAAGGTTTGCGCCTGCTGACCGATGCGCGCGAGACCGGCCACGTCCCCGAATTGCTGGCGCTGGCAACCGGTCGCGAACCCCATCCCCTGCTCGATGCGCTCGAAGCGGCGGTAGGGGATGCCGGTGGCCAAGTGCTCGAGATTGAGCCGGCGCTGCTCGCCAAGGTCACCGGGAAGGACAACCCCCAGGCGGTCGCCGGGGTGTTCACCGAATTTGACACGACGCTCGACACGCTCGATCGATCCTCGGCCGATATCTGGCTGGTGGCGCAGGCGCTGCGCGACCCGGGCAATCTCGGAACCATGCTACGGACTGGCGACGCGGTGGGCGCCGGCGGGTTGATCCTGGTCGACGATTGTGCCGACCCGTTCTCGGTCGAGGCCGTCCGTGCGAGTATGGGGGCGCTGTTCACCCAGAGAATCGCGCGTGCCTCGTGGGAGGAATTCCACGCCTGGTTGCGACAGGGCGAGGGGGAAACCGGGGGCCAACTCGTCGCCGCGTCGCTGCGCGACGCCGTGCCGTATCGCGGCGCTCCTTATACCGCACCCTGCTTCGTCATGGTCGGCAACGAATCGCGCGGACTGCCCGAAGCCTACGAAGCCGCCTGCGACCTGCGCGTGACGATGCCGATGAAGGGCCGCGCCGACAGCCTCAACGCCGCGATTGCCGCCGCAGTGCTCGCCTATGAGGTGCTCGACACGTTCGAATAACGCTAAATTTGCCTTGCGCGACACCGTTCAGGAGAAGTCGGGAACGGGCCTTGCGGCGAGTTAGTGCAAAATACATGATATGTTACTAGGTGACCTTAATTCCTAAACCTCAACAGGCTCCCCATGGATAACGCTGCCACGTACGAACGCCCCGACATGTGTCGGCGGGCCGCTCCGCGCACCAACCTCTTCGTCATGGCAACGCTGGTGTCCGACACGATGTCGGGTGCGGTGAGGGTTCGCAACCTGTCCGAAAGCGGGGCTCTGATCGAAGCCAACAATTTGCCCGATGCCGGCGCTACCTGTCGGCTTATCCGTGGAAACCTCTCGGTCCCGGGCAAGGTCACGCGGCGTAGCGAGAAGAACATCGGTTTCCAGTTCGAACGGCGCGTCTCGGTCGATTCATGGATGAAGAGCGGGCATGAGCACCAGCAGCAGGTCGATCGCATCGTCCAGCAGGCGAAACATGTGTACCCGGTGGCCGACAAGGCGCATATCGCCAGCCATACGCTGAAATCGACCGTCGGGGAGCGCAACGATCTTCACCAGATCGCCGACAAGCTGGACAAGCTGGCCGATCTCCTGAGCAACGATCCGGAGGTGATCGCCCGCTACATGAACCAGCTGCAGGTGCTCGACCTCGCCTCTCAGAAACTGCGCGCGCTGGGCTGAAGCCGAGCAGTCCCGGGCCGTCTCAATCGCCGGCGATGAAGGCGACGATCCGGTAGCCTCCGGGGCCGAGCCGCGCGAGCAAGCGATAATCGACCATAGATCGCAATCGATCGCTGCGGATGAAGCCCGTGCGTTGCCGGCCATCGCGGACTTCGAGATATTCGGCCTCCGGGTCCCAGCCCTCGACCAGCGTCACCAGTCCCCAGTCGATCCGCGCACGCACCGGCGCGTCGGGGGCGGCCGCGGCGCGGAGCGGCACGGCGCTGCCGGTCACCAGCATCGTCTCGAAATAGTCGATGTCGCCGAAGTCCTGCGCCCAGTGCCACGGCAACGTGAGTTCGCCGCCTTTCATGACCGCGCAGCCGAGCAGCAGCACGCGATCGAGTTCTTCCCACAGCGCATAAGCGGGATCGTCGAGCCGCGCGGCGAAGGCTTCCCAGCCCGAGCCCCCTCCGAAATCGAGTTCGACCTCCGGCGCGACCAGCGGGCGCAGCATCGCCGCATTGCGGTTGGCGACCGCGGTGGTGAGCGTGTGGCGAAAAGCCTGCGCCGCCACATCGCCGCGACAATCGTCGCGCGGCGGATAGCTCTGCTGGGCGGAGGTGGGCGTGGAAAGCGCCGCCATCGAGAAGACAGCGGAAAGACACAGGGATTTCACGGAAAACCTCCCCCGATTTGCGCGCCCCGAGCTTGGTAGCAACTACTCCGCCGCCTCGCGACCCTCGTTGGTGCCGTCCTCGATCTGCGCGGCGTCTTCGGCGGTGTAGGTAGGAGTCTCGGCGATCTGGGGAATTTCCTCGATCTCGCGCTTGCCGATCTCGATCCCCTTGTCCTGCAAGCGACGCCCGGCGGAGAGAACATTCCTCTCAAATGAACCGACGAACTTGTTGTAATTCTTGACCGCGCTTTCGAGCCCGCCACCGACGCGCTTCATGTGCTCGGCGGCGATGGCGAGCCGGTCGTAGAGCTCGGCGCCCATCTTGCCGATCTCGACCGCTTCGCGCGCTATCGTGTCCTGCCGCCAGACCTGCGCTACCGTGCGCGCGATCGCCACCAGGTTCGTAGGAGTTGCGAGCAAAACCTTGTTGCGGAATGCGAAATCCCACAGCTCGGGGTCGTGTTCGAGCGCGGCGGCGACGAAATGCTCGCCGGGGACGAACATCACGACATAGTCGGGCGAATCGTCGAACTGGCTCTGATAGCTTTTCGAACCGAGCGTCTGGACGTGGCTGCGCATCGACTTGGCATGCAGGTCGAGATGGCGCACGCGCTCCTCGTCGCCCTCGGCCTCGAATGCTGCCTGGTAGGCGTTCAACGACACCTTGGCGTCGATCACCAGCTTCTTCTGGCCGGGCACGTGTACGATTGCATCGGGTCGCAACCGGCCCTCGTCGGTATCGAGCGAATGTTCGAGGTCAAAATCGGTGTGCTCGGACAGGCCGCATTGCTCGAGCACGTTCTGCAGTGCACGTTCGCCCCAGCGCCCACGCGCCTTGGGCGCATTGGTGAGCGAATTGCCAAGCCGCTGCGCCTCGCGCCGGACCTCTTCCTGGCCCTTCCGCATTTCCTCGATCTGCGTCCGAAGCCCGCTGAACGCGTCGGCGCGCTGTTTCTCCAGGCTGCCGACCTGCTCCTCATAGGCTTTGAGCCGCTCGCTGACCGGCTTCAACAGCGAAGCGACCGCTTCCTTGTTGGCCTTCTCTGCCGAGCCGAATTTTTCGTCGGCGCGCTTGAGGAATTCCTCCTGCGCCTTCGACAGGACCTCGCCGCTGGTCGCCTTGAACTGGTCGACCAGCGCCTCGCGCGCCTCACGCATCTGTTCCAACTGCTTGTCGAAATTGGCGGCGTTGGCTTCGAGCGTCGCGATTCTGATCTGCGCCTCACCCAATTCCTTGGTTGCCCGCTTGAATTCCTCCTCGCGCGCTGCGCCCGTAGCTTCGCTCTCGGCCAGCTTGGCCTTGAGGTCGGAGGCCGGGCGCGAGCCGATATACCAGCCAACACCGCCGCCAAGAGCGAGGCCGATAACAAGTGCGATGATAGCGAGAAAGGTCGGATCCATGCGCCGACGTTACGCGGAACGGAAACGGAACGCCAGAGGGTCGATACTCTCTTCCCCGTCATTCCCGCGAAGGCGAGAATCCACGGCGACCTGGCACGACCTCACTCTGGATCCCCGCCTGCGCGGGGATGACCAAAAGAATCAAGCCGCCTGCAGCTTCCTGAGCTTCTTCAGCGCCATGTTGCGCTTGAGGCGCGAGAGGTGGTCGATGAACAGGATGCCTTCGAGGTGGTCCATCTCGTGCTGGATGCAGGTCGCCATCAGGCCCGTCATGTCTTCCTCGTGCACATTGCCATCGAGGTCCTGGTAGCGGACGCGGCAGGTCGCGGGACGATCGACGTCGGCGTAGATGTCAGGCACCGACAGGCAACCTTCCTGGTACGTCGCCAGTTCCTCGGCCGGGTCAAGGATTTCGGGATTGATGAAGGTGCGAGGGTTGCGGACCATCGGGCGGTGGTCGTGGCCGCATTCGTCGTCGCCGCAATCTTCGGCATCAGCGCTTTCGTCGGGCTCCTGCAGATCGATCACGAGCACGCGCTTGGGCACGCCGACCTGAATCGCGGCGAGGCCGATGCCCGGCGCGGCGTACATCGTCTCGAACATGTCGTCGACGAGGGTGCGCAGATCGTCGTCGAACTCGTCCTTCTCGACGGGAGTCGACACGGTCTTGAGCCGGGGATCCGGCACTTCGAGGATTTCGCGGATAGCCATGGATGCTATTTAGTCGCTCTTAGGCGCGCTTTCAATCCACCGGACGCCGCGCGCGCAGCGCCTGTGCCAGAGTGCCTTCGTCGAGGTAGTCCAGTTCCCCACCCACCGGCAGGCCATGCGCCAATTGCGTGACCTTGACCGGGAATGCCTCGAGCCGCTCGGCGAGGTAATGCGCGGTAGTCTGGCCTTCGAGCGTGGCGTTCATGGCGAGAACCACCTCGTCCACGCCCCCCGCTTCGACCCGTTGGAGGAGCTCGCCCACCGTGAGGTCCTCGGGCCGCACACCGTCGAGGGCCGATAGCCGCCCGCCGAGCACATGATAGGTACCTTGGAACAGCCGCGCGCGATCGAGTGCCCACAGGTCCGAGACGTCCTCGACCACGCAGATCGACTTCGCATCGCGGCGGGGATCGGCGCAGATTCCGCAAGGGTTGCGGGTATCGACGTTGAAGCAGGTCTCGCATTCGACCAGCGTGTCCTGCACCGCCGCCAGCGTCTCGACCAGCTGCGGCAGCGCGCGCTCGCGGTTCTTGACCAGCCACAGCACTGCGCGCCGCGCCGAACGCGGGCCGAGGCCGGGCAGCCGCGCCAGGGCCGAGGCCAGCGCTTCGATCTCTTGCGATGCCATGGGGGCACAGATAGGGCGCGATCACGCAATGCGAAAGGATCGCGGGAAAGCTATGCGCATCGTCTTCATGGGAACGCCCGATTTCGCGGTGCCGACGCTCGTCGCGCTCGACGAGGCGGGGCACACGATCCCAGCGGCCTACACCCAGCCGCCGAGGAAGGCCGGGCGCGGCAAGAAGCTTCAGCGCACGCCCGTGCATGAAGAGGCGGAGACGCGCCATATCGAGGTGCGGCATCCGGAAAGCCTGCGCGATGTCGCCGAACAAGCGCGGTTGGCAGAGCTCGAGCCCGACCTGCTGGTGGTAGCCGCTTACGGGTTGATCCTGCCGCAGGCGGTGCTCGACATCCCCACGAAGGGCGCACTCAACGTCCATGCCTCGCTTCTGCCCAAATGGCGTGGCGCTGCACCGATCCAGCGGGCGATTCTTGCCGGCGACAGCGTGACCGGGATCACCATCATGCAGATGGAGGCCGGGCTCGATACCGGGCCGATGCTCGCGACCGCGCGCGTGCCGATCGAGAACAAGACCGCCGGAGCGCTGACCGAGGAACTGGCCGAGATCGGCGCGCAACTGATGGTCGGCACGCTGCGCGACCTCGACCTGCACCAGCCGATCGAGCAGGACGACAAGGAAGCGACCTACGCCAAGAAGATCGACAAGCGCGAGGCGCGGCTCGACTGGTCCGAGGGTGCGGTCGCGCTCGAGCGCAAGGTCCGCGCCTTCGCGCCCTTCCCCGGCGCATGGTTCGAGCACGAGGGCGAGCGCTTCAAGGTCCTCGCCGCGGAGGTACACGGGCATGAAGGCATCCCCGGCAAGGTCCTCGACGACGAGCTGACGATCGCCTGCGGTTACGGTGCGCTGCGCCCGACCCGGATCCAGCGCGCGGGCAAGCCGGCGATGGATACGGCCGACCTGCTGCGCGGTTATTCCCTCCCCGAAGGGACCCGGCTCGCTTGACCCGGTTCGCGCTCACCATCGAATTCGACGGCGGACCGTTTTTCGGGCTCCAGCGCCAGAAGCACGGGCCGAGCGTGCAGCAATCACTCGAAGAGGCGATCCACGGCGTCACCGGCGAAGAGGTGCGCGTCCACGCCGCCGGTCGCACCGATGCCGGCGTCCATGCGCTCGGCATGCGCGTCCATGCCGATATCGCAAAGGAGATCGCGCCGTTCCGGCTGATGGAGGCGATCAACGCGCATCTGCGGCCCGATCCGATCGTGGTGATCGCGTGCGAGACGGTCGACGATGATTGGCACGCGCGCTTTTCGTGCGTGGAGCGAAGCTATCTCTACCGCATCCTCAACCGCCGCGCGCGCCCGACGCTCGATCGCGGACGCGTCTGGCATGTCGCGACCGAACTCGACGCAGCGGCGATGCACGAGGCCGCGCAATCGCTCGTCGGACGTCACGATTTCACCACCTTCCGCTCGGTCCATTGCCAGTCGGACAGCCCGGTCAAAACGCTCGACCGCCTCGACGTCGAACGCCACGGCAACGAAGTTCACATCCACGCCGCGGCACGCAGCTTCCTCCATCATCAGGTCCGCTCGATGGTCGGGTGTCTCTCGCTGGTCGGAAAGGGACAATGGACGGCGCAGGATTTGCGCCATGCGCTCGAAGCGCGCGATCGGCAGGCGCTGGGGCTGAATGCACCGCCCGAGGGGCTGTATTTCGTCGAGGCCGCATATCCCTGACTGCGGTTGTATTCGGTCCCACCGCACCTTAACATAAGTTGCAAAGGAGAACCCAATGACCACCACCGGCAAGCAGCTCTTCACCACGCTCGAAAGCGACGGCACCCTCACACTCGAAATCGCCGAGAGCACCTTCCCCGATCCGAAGGACAACCAGGTGCTGGTCAAGATGGAGGCCGCGCCGATCAACCCGTCGGACCTCGCGATCCTGACCGGGGCGGCCGATTTCGAGAACGCCGAATACTCGCCGGGCAAGGTGGTCGCCAACATGCCCGAACCGTTCAACACCGGTTCGAAGGCGCGTCACGGCCAGCGCCTCCCCGCGGGCAATGAAGGCGCGGGCACCGTCGTCGCTGCGGGCGACGGCGAGATGGCGCAAGCGCTGGTCGGGCAACGTGTCGCCTGCGTGCCCGGCACCGCGTTCAGCCAATATGCGATCGCCGATGCGACGATGTGCCTGCCGCTGGGCGATCACAGCGCCGAGGAAGGCGCATCGAGCTTCGTCAATCCGATGACCGCGCTCGGCTTCGTCGAGAACGCTAAGGCCGATGGCCAGGGCGCAATCCTCCACACGGTCGGCGCCTCCAATCTCGGCCAAATGCTCAACCGCATCTGCCAGGAAGACGGGATCGCGCTGGTCAATATCGTGCGCAAGGACGAGCAGGCCGAACTGCTCAAGTCGCAGGGCGCCGAATGGGTGGTCAATTCCTCCGACGACGATTTCATGGACCAGCTGCGCAAGGCGATCGATGCGACCGGCGCGTTCTACGGCTTCGATCCGATCGGTGGCGGCCAGATGGTCGACCATTGCTTCAAGGCGATGGAGCAGGTCGCGGTCGCGAAGATGGACGAATATTCGCGCTACGGCTCGAACCAGGCGAAGCGCATGTTCATCTACGGCCGGCTCGACTTCGGGCCGACCACCCTCACGCCGTCCTATGGCTTTGGCTGGACGCTGTCGGGCTGGCTGCTGACGCCGTTCCTCCAGAACGCCGGGATGGAAACGGTCATGCGGATGCGCCAGCGCGTGCTCGACAACCTCACCACCACCTTCGCCAGCAGCTACAAGAAGAAGGTCGGGCTCGAGGAAATGCTGACCAAGGATGCGATCCTCGATTATCGCAAGATGGCGACGGGCGAGAAATACCTCGTCACACCCAATGGCTGACCGCCGGTCCCGCACGAGAGCAGGCCGTAAAAACCGCAACGGGTGAAAATGGGCTCCGAGAGATCGGGGCCCTTTTTACTGTTCGGGTGCGGCCTCTTCCTCGCGCCGCCGCGGTTCGACACGGATTCCGTCCTCGTCGATGCGGAAATCGATCGGCACGTCGGCATCCCCCTCGATCACGACCTCGCCGTCGCGGATCCGCATGCGAGCTCCGTTCTCGCCGAGCGGGATATCCTCGATATCGGGCACGTCCTGCGGCTCGATCGGGGTGCCGGGGTCCTCCGCCGGGGCCGGCGAAGGCGACGGGAGCGCGACCCGACCGCCGAGCGCCGCGGTCATGAAGTCGCGCCAGATACGCGCCGGCACGGTGCCTCCCGAAACATTGCCGAGCGGCGAATTGTCGTCGTTGCCGACCCACACGCCGACCACGAGGTCTCCCGCAAAGCCGACGAACAGCGCATCGCGATTGTCCTGCGTCGTGCCGGTCTTGCCGAAATTGGGCACCCGCAGCATCGCCGCACGCCCGGTGCCCTTGTTGATCGCTGCACGCAGCAGCGTCTGCATGTCGTCCTGCACCCGGCGCGAGAAGCCGCCGCCGCTGGTCAACTGCTCGAACCAGCTCTTCTCCTCGGCCGGGAAGGCGCGCGGTTCGACCGGGTATTCGCCCGCCGCGACCGCAGCGTAGGCCGCGGTGAGTTCCATCAGCGTCATCGTCGAGGTGCCGAGCGCGACGCTCGGATCGCCCGGCGTGATCGACGAGCTCACACCCAGCCGCCGCGCGACATCGATCACCGCGTCGTCGCCGACTTTCTGCCACAGCCGCACCGCCGCGACGTTCGAAGAGCGCGCGAACGCCTCTTCGAGCGTGATCGCGTCCGAATAGCGCTCGCCCGAGTTCTGCGGGCGGTACGAACCCTCGGTGATCGGGCGGTTGTCGATCGTGTCGGTGGGTCGCATCCCCGCCTCGAGCGCGGCGAGGTAGACGAACAGCTTGAAGGTCGAGCCGGGCTGCCGCTTGGCCTGCGTCACGCGATTGAACGCGCTTTGCGAATAGTCGCGCCCCCCGACCATCGCGACGACTTCCCCGTTGGGACGCATCGCCACCAGCGCTACCTGCGCCCCGCCCGGTGCGCGTTCGACCGCTCGCCTGGCGGCCGCCTGCAACCGCGCATCGAGCGTGGTGGTGATCGTCGCGCGATTATAGCCGACCTCGGACAATTTCCGCGCCTCGGGCAGCGCCCAGTCGGCGAAATAGGTGCCGGTCGGCAGGTCGCGCTCGGTCCGGACGTCGAGCGCTGGCGGGCGCATTGCGGCGGCCTGCGCTTCGGTCAGGAAGCCTGCCTCGACCATCGAGCCCACGACCAGCCTGAAACGCTCCTTGGCGAGGTCGTAATTCTTGGTCGGCGCAAGCCGCGAGGGTGCCTTGAGCAGCCCTGCCAGCATCGCCGCCTGTTCGGGCTTCAGGTTCTCCGGCTTGCGGTAGAAATAATGCATCGAAGCCGCACGCAGCCCGTACATGTTGTCGCCGAAATAGGCGTTCGAGAGGTAGCGTTCGAGGATCTCGTCCTTGGTCAGTCGCGCTTCGAGCCAGAACGCGATCAGCGCCTCGCGCGCCTTGCGCGTGAGCGTCCGCTCAGGGGTCAGGAAGGTGAACTTGGCGAGCTGCTGGGTGATCGTGCTGCCCCCGCCCACGCCGGTGAAGACCGCGCGCCCTATCCCGCGCGGATCGACGCCCCAATGATCGTAGAACCGCCGGTCCTCGATCGCGAGGAAGGGCTGGATGACGTGCTCGGGCAGCTCGGCGACCTTGACCGGCTCGGCCACCATCGCCCCGTTGCGCGCGATCGGCGTGCCGTCGGCGGCGAGCAAGGTGATCTGCGGCGCAGCGATCGGCTGCAGCGACTTCGATAGCGGCGCGGTGATTGCGAGATAGGCGACGAGCAGCACGAAGATCGCGAGGCAAGCGAGCAGCCCACGCTTGATCCACCAACCCCACGAGTGACCCCCGGCAGGAGCGAGCTTGCCCGCCGCACCGCTCGCCCCGCCTTCAAGATCGGTCTCGAGTTCGGCCAGTCGCCGATCGTAATCGGACAGCCGCGCTTCGAACTGCGCACGCTCTTCGCGCTGGCGGCGCCCGAACGGCCAGAAGCGTCTCCATCCGGATTCGGTGTAGGTCGAACCGTGCATCACTGCTGTGTTAACAGCTTAAGACAGCTTTCGCCAAGCTTAACCTGCGCCGACGGCGCTTTCGGGCAATTCCTCGCCGAAAACGCGCTGGTAATATTCGGCCACAAGCATGCGTTCGGTCTCGTCGCACTTATTGAGGAACGAGAGGCGGAAGGCGAAACCGATATCGTCGAAGATCGCGGTATTCTGCGCCCAGGTGAGCACGGTGCGCGGGCTCATCACGGTCGAGATGTCGCCGTTGATGAAGCCCTGGCGGGTGAGGTCGGCGACCTTGACCATCGCGGTGACGGTCTTTTCGTCGACGCCCTGCGCCTTGGCCGAGACGATCTCGACCTCGGTGTCCTGCGGGAGATAGTTCAATCCGACGACGATGTTCCAACGGTCCATCTGGCCCTGGTTGATCGCCTGCGTACCGTGATAGAGCCCGCTCGTGTCGCCGAGGCCCACCGTGTTGGCAGTGGCAAACAGGCGGAAATACGGATCGGGGCGGATCACGCGGTTCTGGTCGAGCAGGGTCAGCTTGCCCTGTTGCTCGAGCACCCGCTGGATCACGAACATCACGTCGGGGCGACCGGCGTCGTATTCGTCGAACACCAGCGCCACCGGGTGCTGGAGCGCCCACGGCAGCAGGCCTTCGCGAAATTCGGTGACCTGCAGCCCGTCGCGGAGCACGATCGCGTCGCGACCGATCAGGTCGATCCGGCTGATATGCGCGTCGAGATTGATGCGCACAGTCGGCCAATTGAGCCGCGCGGCGACCTGTTCGATGTGGGTCGACTTGCCGGTACCGTGATAGCCCTGGATCATCACCCGGCGATCATGCGCGAAGCCGGCGAGCACCGCCTTCGTGGTCTGCGGATCGAAGACGTAATCCTCGTCGAGATCGGGCACGCGCTGATCGGCCTTGGAAAAGGCCGGGACCTTCCAGTCGAGATCGATACCGAAGGTTTCGCGCACGTCGACTTCGGTGTCGGGAGCGGCGAGAATGGTGGTTTCCATGGAGGTCGGCTTGCTATCGGTGCTCTCGGTCATGGCGGGCGAGTTAGGGAAGCGCGGGGCGGGCCGCAATAGCTATCCCCGCTCGACAGCAATGTTCGACCCGCGCATTGTGTGCCTCAATGACCCGTCCTTCCCCCTTCGACCGCGCGACCGAAGCGTTCCGTAGCCGCCTGGTGTCTCAGGTGCGCGCGACCTTCAATGACGTCGAGGGCGGCCAGCAACCGGTCCCGCCTTCCGACGAGGCGCTGTTCGAGCGCGATTCGCCGATCCGCATGGTCCATGCCGATGTCGTCGGAATGATGGTCGGCGGCGTGCGCGGACTGCTGCTGCAGATGCTCCATCCGCACGCATTGCAGGGCGTGCTCGATCATTCGGACTTCCGGGCCGACATGCACGGCCGGTTACGCCGCACCGCGCGCTTCATCGCAGTGACCACTTTCGGCCATCGCGACGAGGCGATGAATGCCATCGCGCGGGTCAATCGAATACACGGCCAAGTCAGCGGCAGGTTGCCTGACGGCACGCCCTACTCGGCGCGGAATCCGCGCACGCTCGCCTGGGTCCATCTGGCCGAAGCGCTGAGCTTCCTCGATGCCTATCGCGCCTTCGTCCGCCCCGACATGCCGCGCGCCGCGCAGGACGAGTATTTCCGCCAGTTCGCGGTCGTCGCGCGAATGCTCGATGCCGATCCGGTTCCCGAAAGCCGTTACGAAGCCGAACAGCTGTTCCGGGACTTCCGGCGCGAACTGGAGGGCTCCGCGCAGGCACGCGAGGTCGCGCAATTGGTGCTCGCCGCCAAGCCCGAAAGGGCCCCGGCAGCGGTCCAGCGCGCCATCGCGACTGCTGCTGTCGAACGACTGCCGCCCTTCGCCCGCGCCATGCTCGGCCTCGAGCGCCCCGGGATCGGCGCCCTGCCTGCCCGATTTGCCACGCAGGCGATGGGCCGCACGTTGCGCTGGGCGTTCCGACAGAACGACGGGTATCGCAACCCGGACTAGGCGTCGGCCTTGGGCGGGAGTTCGAAGCAGGCGAGCAGTCGTTCCGCCAGCGTGCGGTCTCCTTCGATCGTCAATCCCGCGTCGCGTTCGAGTTCGTCTAGTGGGACGTCGCCATAGACATGCGCGGCAATGATGGTGGCCGAAGGGGCGCGAATGATCGCATCGCATCCATCGAATTGTCCGCGGGCAATCGGGAGATCCCCGGTGAGCGAGGCGACGAAGGTCTCGCCCCCGATATCGAAGCCGACCGAGCCTTCCAGCGGCGCCAGCCGCTCACGTACAAGCATGGTGCGGAACGACAGCATCAACGAGACAGGCGACAGCGGCAATGTCGGGTCGTGCCGCGAAGAACGCGCGGCCCAGCGCCCCACCTCCTGGATCAGGGGCTCCGCGCACTGCCCCCAGTCCGTCAGCCCGTAGAGCCGCGCCGGCGTCGGGGGTGGCACCTCGATCCGTTCGACGACGCCCACGCCTTCGAGGCTTGCCAGTCGCTCGGTGAGAACCTTGGCCGAAATCCCCGGCAGGCTCGCGCGCAGGTCGGAAAACCGACGTGGCCCGAACATCAGCTCGCGGATGACCAGCAGCGCCCAGCGCTCACCGATCACCTCCATGCCGAAAGCCGTTCCGCACGCGTCGTCATACCACTTGCCGTGCAGTGTAGTTTCTTTTTGTAACTTCATTGTTGATTTATGTAACTGAGCGGGTCATTCTTCGCAAGTCGCGAGTCGGAAAAGGGAGAGAGCAAATGTATATCGACGGGTTCGTGATCGCGGTCCCCACCGCCAACAAGCAGAAATTCATCGACCATGCGAAATACGCGGACAGCGCCTTTGTCGACATGGGCGCGATCCGCATCGTCGAGTGCTGGGCCGACGACGTGAAGGACGGCAAGACCACCGATTTCCGCAAGGCGGTGAAAGCCGAAGAGAACGAGAGCGTGGTGTTCAGCTGGATCGAATGGCCCGACAAGGCGACGCGCGATGCGGCAATGGACAAGATGATGTCGGAGGATTTTGACGATCCGCGCATGGACATGGAGAAGAACCCCATGCCGTTCGACGGCGCGCGGCTGATCTATGGCGGCTTCGCCCCGGTCGTCGAACTCGGGGGAGACTGAGCGATGAACGACAAGCATGGCGATTTCATCTGGTACGAGCTGCTGACCGGCGATGCCGAAGGCGCGAAATCCTTTTACGGGCCGCTGCTGGGCTGGAAATTCGCCCGCGCCGACATGCCGGACATGGAGTACCACCTCATCACCAAGGACGGCGTCGAAGTCGGCGGGATCATGCCTCTGACAGCAGAGATGACCGCCGGCGGGGCCCAGCCGATGTGGGCCGGCTATGTCGCTGTCGACGATGTCGACAAGGCCGCCGAGCAGGCCACGGCGAAAGGAGCTTCGGTGCTGATGGCGCCGAGCGACATTCCCGATGTCGGACGCTTCGCGATGATCATGGATCTGCAGGGGGTGCCGATCTACCTGATGACGAGCGAGGGGGCGGTGAGCGAGAGCTTTGCCAAGCACGAACCGCGCGAAGGCCATTGCGCCTGGAACGAGCTCGTCACCGCCGATCCCACCGCCGCCAAGGCGTTCTACACCGACCTGTTCGGATGGGAGAAGGTCGACGAGATGGATATGGGCGAGATGGGCCTCTACGAAATGTTCTCGGTCAACGGCTACACGCTCGGCGCGATCATGAAGAAGCCGGACATGATGCCGTTTTCGGCATGGGTCTATTACCTGCGAGTGCCCGAGATCGACGCTGCGGCCGAATACGTGACGGCGCATGGCGGGCAGGTCATGACCGGGCCGATGGAGATTCCCGGCGGCGAATTCATCATCAACGGCACGGACCCGCAGGGCGCGTTCTTCGCATTGATCGGCAAGAAGGGGAGCTAGGCGGATGGCGCAATTCACATTCTATCACAACCCGATGAGCCGGGGCGCGATCGCTCATTGGGCGCTTATCGAAGCGGGCGCGGATTTCGAAACCGTGCTGGTCGAGTGGGGCGCAAAACCGGCGGGTCTCGCCAAGGCCAATCCGATGGGCAAGGTCCCGACCCTCGTCCACCATCACGGCGACCACGATCACGTGGTGACCGAGGCGGCAGCGATCTGCCACTATCTCGCGCATACTCACCCCGATTCAGGCCTGCTGCCCAACGACCACGAGGCGGCGAGCTATTTCCGCTGGCTGTTCTTCGCTGCCGGGCCGGTCGAAGCGGCGGTCACGGCCAAGGCGATGGGTTGGGAAGTCGACGAAGAGAAGCGCGCGATGGCGGGGTTCGGCACCTACGACCTCGTCGTCGACACGCTCGACGAGTGGCTGTCGGATCATGATTTCGTCTGCGGTGATCGCTTCACCATGGCCGATGTCTATGTCGGTAGCCAGGTCGATTGGGGACTGATGTTCGGCTCGATCCCCGAACGCGACGGCTTCAAGGCATACCAGCAGCGCATCCAGGCCCGTGCCGCCTACAAGGCAGCGCGCGCCGCCGATGCGAAACTTCACGCGGAGATGACCATTGGCTGACGAGAATGTCGCCCTCTGCCTGTGGTTCGAGAGCGGCGCCGAAGAGGCCGCGCGGTTCTATTGCGACCTGTTCCCCGACAGCGAGGTACACGCGGTCAATCGGTCGCCGAGCGACTGGCCCGGCGGCAAGGCGGGCGACGTCCTGACGATCGGCCTCACCCTCCTCGGCCTGCGCGCGATGGCGATGAACGGCAACACCGACGATACGTTCAGCAATGCGATGTCGCTGCAGGTCTTCACCGAGACGCAGGAGGAGACCGACCGCTACTGGGACGCATTGCTCGGCGACAACGGCACACCAATGGCCTGCAGCTGGCTCACCGACCGCTTCGGCATGCGCTGGCAGGTGATTCCGCGCGTGCTGATGGACGGGCTCGATCACGAAGACCCCGAGGTGCGCGGGAGGGTCTTCGCGGCCATGCAGCAAATGGTGAAGATCGACCATGCGGCGATCGAAGCCGCGATCGCGGGAGAATAGGCCATGCCCCGCAAGATTACCGGCGCCGCCTTCATCTCGCTCGATGGCATTGTGCAATCACCCGGTGGCCCGGACGAAGACCCGACCGGCGGCTTCGACGAGGGAGGCTGGGTCTTCAAGCTCTGGGACGAAGGGCTTGAGCCAACGCTCGGCGCGCTGTTCTCGGGCGAATACGACCTTCTGCTGGGTCGGCGGACCTACGATATCTTCGCAGCCTATTGGCCGTATGTCGAAGGCGAGAACAAGCCGATGGGCGAAGCCTTTGATCGCGCGAACAAATACGTGTTGACCCGCGCCGAGACGGAGCTCGAATGGCAGAACAGCCACCGGCTGGCTGGGGTGGACGATGTCGCGCAGCTCAAGGCAGGCGATGGTCCGCGCCTCGTGATCCAGGGGTCGAGCACGATCTACCCCGACCTCCTCGCCGCCGGGCTGATCGACGAACTCATCCTGATGATCTTCCCGCTCACGCTCGGCCAGGGCAAGCGCCTGTTCGGCACCGGGACGCCCGTCGATCGGCTCGAAATGACCGCGCATACGGTCACGCCCCGGGGCACCACCATCGCGACCTACCGCCCGGGCGGCGAACTCCCGCCCTATCCCGACACGGCCCCCGACCCGATCGAAAGCGAGGCCGAAGCGGTACGCCAGCAAAGGATGAAGGAGGGTCGCTGGTAAGGCACGGCGGGTTTCGGCCTTGATCTCGGCTCGCCGATCGAACCGGAACCACTCCGGCCGATCGGTGATTGGGAGGGCAAGGAGGCACGCAGTGACATATTACATTTCCACCACGCTCCAGGCTTCGTTCGAAGATGCGCTGGCAAGGACCGAACAGGCGCTCTCCGAAGAAGGTTTCGGGGTGGTGACGCGAATCGACATGCGTGAGACCCTGAAGCAGAAGCTCGGGGTGGATTTCCGCGCCTACACCATCCTCGGCGCCTGCAATCCTCAGGCTGCGTTCGAGGCGCTCCAGATCGAGGACAAGGTCGGGACGATGCTGCCGTGCAATGTCGTGGTTCAGCAGCAGGGCGAAAACGAGGTCGAAGTGGCGGCAATCGATCCGCTCGCATCGATGCAGGCGATCGACAACGGGAAACTCAAAGCCGCAGCGGAGGATATCCGGACCAAGCTTTCGAGGGTGATCCGTGCACTTGGCGGATGAACTTGGCCGTCACCCGATCGCGGACGATTTCCTGAGCAGCTGGTAGGCTTCGACTACGCGACCCAATCGCGCCTCGTGGCGGCGATCTCCGCCATTGCGGTCAGGGTGATAACGCCGAACGAGCTCGGAATAACGGCGGCGCAGGCGACGGCGGTCGACATCGAGGCCGAGCCCCATCGCGTCGAGCGCCTTGGCCTCTTCCTTGGTGAAGCGCCCGTCCTGCGCCATTTCTGCCTCGCGCCTGGACCGGCTATTGATGCCGTGGGCACGCGCGCCGATCGCATCGAGCGGATCGTCGAAATCGGCCCAGCGCGGGAGCCCGTCCACCCCCGCAGTCGAAGTAAAGGCACGGCTGCCGGTCGCCCAGCCCGCCGAGGGCGACTGCGCGGCAAGGATTTCCTCCGCGCTCAAACCCTCGAAGAAATCGTAACCGGCATTGAATTCGCGCACATGATCGAGGCAGAACCAGCGATATTCGCCCGGTCCGTCGAAATTGGATCCGCGCCAGCCGGGAGCGCGAAATTCACCCGCTTCGCGGCAGGTCGGATGCTCGCACACCCGCTCGGCGCCTTCATGCCGTCCATGGAACCTGTCGCGTCGCACACCCTTTTATCTGGTATCGCTCCGTGCAATGAAAACCCCTTGAAGGACGAAGCATGACCCAAACCGGCCCGATCGAGCGCGAATTGCGCGCCATGCTGGAACGCGAACTTGCGCCGGAACGGCTCGAAATCGCCAATGACAGCGCAAGGCATCACGGCCACGCCGGTGACGACGGCAGCGGCGAATCGCATTTCTCGATCCTGGTCGAAAGCGACCGCTTCGAAGGTCTGACCCGGCTAGAACGCCAGCGGCTCGTCAACCGGGTGCTCGGCGACCTGCCCGGCCAACGCATCCACGCGCTGTCGGTCAAGGCGCTGGCGCCGGGCGAAAGCGCATGACCATGCCAATCACCCAGACGATCGAGCCGGTCACCCACGATCTCGGCCAGTTCGAGGTCCGGCGCGTGCTGCCCTCGCGGGCGCGGACCATGGTCGGTCCCTTCATCTTCGTCGACGAATTCGGACCCGCGCAGCTCGACCAGGGATCTGGCATGGACGTGCGCCCGCACCCGCATATCAACCTGGCCACCGTCACCTGGCTGTTCGAGGGCGCGATCGACCACCGCGACAGCCTCGGCACCTTCTCCACCATCCGCCCCGGCGCGGTGAACCTGATGACCGCGGGCAAGGGCATCGTCCATTCCGAACGCAGCCCGCAGGACGAACGCGACGGCGGCCCGCGCCTGTTCGGGATGCAGACCTGGCTCGCGCTGCCCGATCGCAAGGAAGAGATCGACCCCGCCTTCGAAACGCATGACGCCCTGCCCCTGATCGAGGATGGCCGGGCGAGCGCGCGAGTCATCATGGGCGAGCTGTGGGACGAAAGCGCGCCGACCACGACCCATGCGGAAACGATCTATGCCGAAATCAATCTCGCGCCCGGCGGCACCATCCCGGTCGACAGCGAGGCCGACGAACGCGCGGTGATGCTGGTCGACGGCGCGGCCAAGGCCGATGGCGTCGAGCTCGAACGCTATCGGCTCTACGTCCTCGCACCGGGGCGCGACATCGCGCTGGCATCGGCAACCGGGGCGAAGATCATGCTGCTGGGGGGCGAGGCATTCGACAGCGAACGCCACGTGTGGTGGAACTTCGTCAGCTCCAGCCGCGAGCGCATCCATCAGGCCAGGGAGGACTGGCGCAAGGAGCGGTTCCCTCTCGTCCCCGGCGACAGCGAGGAGCGCATCCCCATCCCCGACGGCCAACCCAAGACGGTAAGTTACCCATGAACGAAACGCCCGCGAAGACCGCCGAGGGGCAGGTCGTCTGGATCACCGGGGCCTCCTCGGGCATCGGCCGCGCGCTGGCGCATGAATGGGGCGCACGCGGTGCAAAGCTGATCCTGTCGGGACGCGATTTGCAGCGCCTGTCCGCAGTCGCCGACCGCACCGGCGCGGAGACCATCACGGTTCCGTTCGACGTGCGCGACAGCGAGGCAATGCAGCGCAGCGTCGAACGCGCGCTCGCCTGGGCCGGACGGATCGACGTGCTGGTCAACAATGCCGGGATCTCGCAGCGTAGCCTCGCGCTCGAAACCTCGATGGAGGTCTATCGGCAGATCATCGATATCGACCTCGTCTCACAGATCGAACTGACGCAGGCGATTTTGCCGAAAATGGTCTCACAGGGCGGCGGCAAGCTGGTCTTCATCTCTTCGATCGCGGGAAAGGTCGGCGTGCCGCTCCGCACCGCCTATTCCGCTGCGAAGTTCGGGCTGATCGGCTATGCCGATGCCTTGCGGGCCGAGGTGAAACAGCACGGGATCGACGTCCACGTGATCGCGCCTGGCTCGGTCGCGACCGACGTTTCGAAGAACGCGCTCGGTGCCGATGCCAAGCCGCGCGGCTTCAGCGACGAAGCAATCGACAACGGCATGCCGGTGGGCAAGGCCGCGCGCGAGATCGTCGATGCGGTGACCGCCGGTGAGCGCGAGGTGATCGTATCCGACGGTGCCGAGCGCCGGATGGGGGAACTGCGCAAGACCCAGGACGAGGTCTTCGACCGCATGGCCGCGCTGATGGAAGAGGGCTATGCCGAGAAGCTCGGCGCAAGCGGAGGGAAATGATGCACCAGCAACGGGTCAAACTCGCCAACGGGATCGAACTCGACGTGGTCGACGAGGGCCCGCGCGATGGCGAGGTCCTGATCTTCCTCCACGGTTTTCCCGAGAGCCACCGCACCTGGCGTCACCAGATCGCGCATTTCTCGAAACAATATCGCTGCATCGCACCCGACCAGCGCGGCTATCGCGGATCGTCGAAGCCGCAGGAGGTCGAGGCCTACACGCCCGACAAGCTGATCGGCGATGTCTTCCTCCTGGCCGACGCGCTCGAGGTCGAGAGTTTCACCGTGGTCGGCCACGATTGGGGTGGCGCGATCGCCTGGGGCGTGGCGCTGGGCGGGCAGATGAATGGCCGCGTGACCCGCGCCGTGATCGCCAACGCCCCCCATCCGGCGGTTTTCCAGCGGCTGCTCTATCTCGACGAGGGCCAGCGCCGCTCAAGCCAGTACATGCGCGGCTTCCGCGACACCGCCAACGACGAGCTGGTACGCGAACACGGGCTCGTCGGCATCCTGATGAAGGAAGTGAAGTGGGATCGTCCCTCCGCGATGGAGCAGGAAGAGCGCGACGCGCTGATGCGGGACTGGCAGGATCGCGACGCCGCCTTCGGCATGCTCAACTGGTATCGCGCGAGCCCGATCGACGTCCCCCCGATGGACGCCCCGTTCGAGATTCCCGAAAGCTACAACCCGCCGCCGCTACCCAAGCTGGCGATCCCGACGCTGGTGATCTGGGCAATGGACGATCTCGCCCTCCCTCCGCAGAACATCGAGGGGCTCGAAGAGGTGATCGACGACCTTACCATCGCGCAAGTGCCCGATTGCGGGCATTTCGTCCCGTGGGAAGCGCCGGAGGCGGTCAACGAGGCGATGGAATCGTTTCTGGGCCGCGCTTCGGCCTGACCACTAGGGCGCCACCCACTCGATCCACGCACCGTGCGGGTGCGCGTTGGTGAGCTGCACTTCCTCTTCGCCGCCGGGCCAGTGGCGCACGCGGCACTCATGCTTGTGCGTATTGCGGTTCGCCTCGACCGCGATCCACGCCAGCGGCGCATCTTTGGTCGCTTTCGCGCCGGCCGCCTCCATCGCCGCGGTGATCCGGGCCTTCTTGTCGTCGGGCAGGTATTGCCAGATCACCGAGTGCATCAGCACCTGCGTCTCCCCCTCCCGGCGCGGTTCGGCAAGCTGCGCCTCGACGAAGTCGGCGGCATCCGCCTGCACCAGCCCCGGCGGGCTTTCCATCGCGCTCGCGATCACGCGGTCGATCCGCATCAGCCGTTCGGTAAATTCGGGCCAGACATAGGCTTTCAGGCGCGCCTGTTCGGCCGGATCGGTGAGATCGATCGGTGCGATGTCGCACCCGATCGAGCGACGCAACCTGATCTCGCGATCGGGGGGCGGAGGCCCACGCCATTCGGGCGCCAGTTCCACCACCGGATTGCGCTTGCCCACGCGCACTCCGCCCAGATCGTAGGCGAAGCGCCGAAGCATGAGGTTCGCCCCCGCGCTCGAGCCGATTTCGAACGGCGCGAAGGTCGCGGGCAGTCCCCGGTCGGCGAGCCAGAGCATGGCGGCAATGAAATTCGCCGATCGTCCGATCTCGTTGGTCTGCGGCGGGGTATCGAGCCACGGCATCAGCACCGCCTCGTGACGCTCGATCACGTCGGCCAGCAGTTCCGTGACGTCCGACACGCGCTTGCCTGTATAGAGCGGCCTCAGATCCGGCTCCTCGCCCGACAGGTGCAGGGCGTGCAATCCGCCCGCCACGCGCAAGGGCAACGCATCGGCCAGCGGCGGCCCGGCCCAACGCCGGACTCGCTCCATCATCATCCCCCCGCGCGAAGTTTCGAGCAGGCCGTACACCCCCTCGCAGACGCAGGCGGTAATGTCGGCCCCGTTCGAGCGACAATAGGCGACCTGGTTCTCGAATGCGGTCGCCACCGCTTCGGCCCCGGTCGCGTCGATATCGATGGCTTTGTACTCGGCGTCCATCCACTCTCCTTGTCGCGTGCCACTGGCTGGCCTACATGGCCCGAAACTGCCGCGCTCCTATAGGGTAGCGCTCCCGGATTATCGAGGTTCCAGCATGAATGCCCCCGCCAACAAGCGCGCCACCGCCCGTTCCGCCGCCCGCCTCGGCGCGGTCCAGGCGCTTTACCAGCATCAGATGGAGGGCACCGCGCAGGCCAAGCTGCTCGACGAATTCCACCATCACCGCCTCGGCAAGGTGATCGAGGAAGAGGAATATGCCGAAGCCGACGTCGATTTCTTCGACGACCTGGTGGCCGGAGTGATCGCGCGCAAGGACGAGATCGACGCCAAGCTGGTCGAGAAGCTCGCCGAAGGCTGGACCATCGCGCGCCTCGACAAGACGATGGTGCAGATCCTGCGCTGCGGCGCCTACGAACTGATGGCCCGCCCCGACGTCCCCACCGGCGCGGCGATCGGCGAATATATCGACGTGGCCAAGGCGTTCTTCGACGACCGCGAAGCGAAGTTCGTCAACGGCGTGCTCGACGCGGTGGCCAAGGACGTACGCAACTGAGCGGCGAGTTCGACTTTATTGCGGGGTTGCGTGCGATCGCGACCGATCCCGCCGCACGCGGGTTGGACGACGACACCGCGGTCCTCGAAATCGGAAACGAAACACTCGTCCTGACGCAGGACACGATGGTCGAAGGGGTGCATGCGCTTTCTTCGCAGGACCCTGCAGATATTGCGTGGAAACTGGTCGCGGTGAACCTATCCGATCTGGCTGCCAAGGGTGCCGCACCGGTCGGGCTCCTGCTCAGCCATGCGCTTGGTAAAGACGACGAGCGCTTCCTGGCGGGCTTGCGGGAAGCGACCGAGCGGTTCGACACGCCATTGCTTGGTGGTGACACGGTGAGCATGCCGCAGGGAGCCCCTCGTAGCTGGACGCTGACCGCAATCGGGCGAGCCACCCATACGCCTGTCCCATCGCGCAGTGGGGCGCAGGCGGGAGATGCGATCTATGTCACCGGACCGCTTGGCGCGGCGATGATGGGCTTCGAGAAGCTGCGTGAAGGGACGGGTGCCGACAGCACCAGCTATCGTCGGCCACTGCCGCAGCTATCCGTGGGCCGGGCGCTGGCGCCGATCGTCACCGCGATGATGGATATCTCCGACGGCTTGCTGCTCGATGCCTGGCGAATGGGCGCTGCGAGTGGTGCAACGCTGGCGATAGACAGCACGGCCGTGCCGATCGCGGCGCCGGAAAATCGCCGCAGCGATGCGATGCGCTGGGGCGACGATTACGAACTGCTCTTCACAGCGCCGAACGAGGCAAAGCTACCTTGCGCAGTCCATCGCATCGGCACCGTCGAAGCTGGGGAAGTGCCATTGAAACTAGATGGCGAGGAATATGCGGGACCCGGAGGCCTCGGCTATCAGCACTGAGGCCTAGAGCGCCGAGCAATCCACTCCGCGCTTTTCCAGCACGGGCTTGAGCTCGTAATAGGCGTATTTCGTCCGGTGGTTCGGGATGCCCGGATAGAGGTGGTGAACGATGTGGTACTGCATGCCCATCGACATCCAATGGCCTACCCAGGTCTTGCCGAACCAGGTCCGGAACACGCGCGTGTTCTCGTAGCGGCCATGGCCGTCGCGCGGGTGGTGCGGGGCCCAGCTGAGCCAGAAACGGATGTAACTGAGGCCGATATGGCGCGGGAGCCACCACAGCAGCGCCACTTCGATCGCATAGCCGCTCCACGCCATGGTGAAGAACACCGCCATCGCGAACAGCTGCAGCATCATCGTGTCGCGCAGTGCCTTCTGCGCGCCCTTGGTCCCGATCCGTTCGAGTACGCGCTTGTAATGATGGATCGATCCGTCGGCGCCGGGCTGGCGGTTGAGCCATGTCTTGATCCAGGCCTTGAACGCGCTCGGAGCCTCGTCGGTATAGTCGGGATCGTTCTCGGGATGGTTGCAGTGATAGTGGTGATGCAGGTGCATCATCCGCGCCATCGAGAACGGAAAGATCAGGATGATCGTGCTGATTTCGCCGACCAGCTCGTTCCAGAACCGGTACTTGGTCCCGCGCCGCCCGATATTGTCGTGCATCGCCTCGTGGCTGGTGATGTAGCCGCCCGCAGCGAACACGCAGCTGGCGATGAAGCACGGCCACACCGGCAAGATATCTAGCATCGTCAGCGGGAAGAAGCTGAGCCACGCCAGGAAGCAACCGACCGTGATCACGGTGTAGATCCGCATCTGCTGCGGGGTCGACATATATTTCTTTGCGATGCGCTGCTCTTCCTTGCGCAATTGCAGGCGCGTGTGCTTGTCGAGCCCGTCGCCGGCACCCAGCGGGATCGCCAGGCGCGTCTCGGCATCGTCGCGTACCGGATCGTACAGCGCGGTCTCACCGGTGCGCATACCGATATCGTCGATACGGTCCATCAGACCCACCTTCCCCGCACGGTCGCATAAAGGCCCCAAGGCGCGCCGATCAGCAAACCGAACGCGATCAGCGAGAGGCCCCACGGCGCCTCCCAGCCGAATTCGGCCATGCTCTGCGCAATGAGGGGCGCAATGAAGCCGATCCCGAACAGGAACGGCATCACGAAGAACAGCTTTTTGAGAAAGGACTGCATGGCGCTTAACGTATTATAAACCATGAAATTGAGCAAGATTCCTTGCGGTTGCTTGCCAAATGCTGCGTCAAAACGGGGCAAAAGCGCAACGCATGGGGCTTGCCCTCCCTCTTTTGGCCGATATAGTTTCAAACTTCGGATTGGCTCTGTCGGGGAAGGCAGAGCCGATTTTTCATGCGCAACAGTTTTCCAAGGGGGAGCGCAATCTCGTGACATTGGTACAAATTTCCATCGTGCTGGGTCTGCTGGCGGTCGTTTACGGCTTCGTCACCAGTCGCCAGGTGCTAGGCGCAGGTGCCGGCAATGAGAAAATGCAGGAGATCGCCGGGGCGATCCAGGAAGGCGCGCAGGCCTACCTGAAACGACAATACACCACGATCGCCATGGTCGGCGTGGTGGTGGCCGGGGTGGTCTTCGTATTTCTCGGACCGATCCCGACGACCGGCTTCGTGGTCGGTGCGATCCTTTCGGGCGTAGCGGGCTTCATCGGGATGAACATCTCGGTGCGCGCCAACGTTCGCACCGCCGCAGCCGCGCAAAGCGGGCTGCAGCAGGGCCTGACCCTCGCCTTCCGCGCGGGTGCGATCACCGGCATGCTCGTGGCGGGCCTCGCGCTCCTCGCGATCGCGGTGTTCTACTGGTACCTGACCGGTCCCGGCGGCCATGCTGCCGATAGCGACGCAGTCGTCTACGGCCTGGTCGGGCTCGCATTCGGTGCCTCGTTGATCTCGATCTTTGCGCGCCTCGGCGGCGGCATCTTCACCAAGGCCGCCGACGTCGGTGCCGACCTCGTCGGGAAGGTCGAAGCCGGCATCCCCGAAGACGATCCCCGCAACCCGGCCGTGATCGCCGACAATGTCGGCGACAATGTCGGCGACTGCGCGGGCATGGCGGCGGACCTGTTCGAGACCTATGTCGTGACCGTCGGCGTCACCATGGTGCTAACCGCGTTGCTGTTCGGCGATATTCTGGGCGACCTGCTGACCCCGATGATGGCGCTCCCGCTGCTGATCGGCGGTGCCTGCATCGTCACCAGCATCATTGGCACCTATTTCGTGAAACTCGGCAAGGGCGGCACGAACGTGATGGGCGCGATGTACAAGGGCTTCGTCATTTCCGCGGTCCTCGCCGTGCCGCTGATCTGGTTCGTGATCGACTACGCGCTCGGAGGTATCGGCACCGAAATCGGTGCGGCTGCCTCGGGTGTCGATCCCGGCGCTCCGCTGGCCGAAGAAGGCACGGCGGAACAGATCGTCGCGTTCACTGGCTGGGACCTGTTCTGGTGCTCGGTCATCGGCCTCACCATCACCGGCCTGATCATCTGGATCACCGAGTACTACACGGGCACCAACTATCGCCCGGTGCGCTCGATCGCCAAGAGCTCCGAGACGGGTCATGGCACCAACGTGATCCAAGGCCTCGCCATCAGCCTCGAATCGACCGCCCTGCCCACGCTCGTGATCGTGGCGGGCATCATCGCGACCTTCCAGCTCGCCGGCCTCATGGGCATCGCCTATGCCGCCACCGCGATGCTGGCGCTGGCCGGGATGGTGGTCGCGCTCGACGCCTACGGCCCCGTTACCGACAATGCCGGTGGCATTGCCGAAATGGCGGGCCTCGACGAGAGCGTGCGGGAAAAGACCGACATGCTCGACGCGGTGGGCAACACCACCAAGGCCGTGACCAAGGGCTATGCGATCGGTTCGGCGGGCCTCGGCGCGCTGGTGTTGTTCGCCGCCTACACCACCGACCTGGCCAAGCTGTTCCCGGAAGCTGACGTCGATTTCAGCCTCGAGAACCCCTACGTCATCGTTGGCCTGCTGCTCGGCGCACTGCTGCCGTACCTGTTCGGTGCAATGGGCATGACCGCCGTCGGCCGCGCCGCCGGTGACGTGGTGGTCGACGTTCGCGACCAGTTCGCGAACGATCCGGGCATTATGGAAGGTACCAGCAAGCCGAACTACGCCAAGACGGTCGACCTGGTGACCAAGGCTGCGATCAAGGAAATGATCGTGCCGTCGATGCTGCCGCTACTGGCGCCGATCGTGGTCTATTTCGCGATCGACCTGATCGCGGGCCAGGAAAACGCGTTCGCGGCCGTCGGGGCATTGCTGCTCGGCGTGATCGTCGGCGGGATCTTCGTGGCACTTTCGATGACTGCCGGTGGCGGCGCGTGGGACAATGCGAAGAAGTACATCGAGGACGGCAATCACGGCGGCAAGGGCTCCGAGGCTCACAAGGCCGCGGTGACCGGGGACACGGTGGGCGATCCCTACAAGGACACCGCCGGCCCGGCCGTGAATCCGATGATCAAGATCACCAACATCGTCGCGCTGCTGCTGCTCGCGGCGCTCGCGGCCGGTTGATCGATCGAACCAGCGACCGCTCAACCGGTCAGGAAGGACCCCGCCGGAGCGATCCGGCGGGGTTTTTCATTCCGCCAGCGCGGCGAGAACGTCGCGCGTGAAGGCCTCGATGTCGAAACCCGATCCCGTCGGGTCCTCCCCGCGCCGGACGATAACGATGTCGCGGCTCGGCACGATCACGACATATTGCCCGCGATTGCCCGCCATGAAGAAGGTGTCCGCTGGGATGCCTTCGTGGTTATTGAACAGCCAGAATCCGGCGCCATAGCCCCAGCTGCGTCCTTCGGGCTGCGGTCCGGCGGGGCTGGATACGTATTCGACCCAGTCCTCGGGCAGCACGCGCTCGCCCGAGGGCAGCACACCATCGTCGAGATAGAGCTGCCCCAGCTTCGCCAGATCGCGCGCGGTCGCCCAGACCTGCGAAGACAGGATGTATTCGCCTCTCCAGTCGGTTTCCGCGACCGTGTGATCCATTCCCACCTTGGCGAAGAACTCGGCCGGCGGATGCGTGTCAAACGCCTCCGCGATCGCCCTCACCGCCATCAGCGTGTCGTTGTTGGCATAGCGGAAGACGGAGCCCGGCTCGTGCACCAGCGGCCATCCTCTCGCGGTGTCTTCGACCGTCGAGCCGCCGTAATAGAGCGGATCGGTCCGATTGCCCGGCGTATCCGAATAGCGGCCCGAAGCCATGCGCAGCAGGTGGTCGATCGTGATCGTCGCGCGCGGGTCGCCGGTTTCTGCTCCCAACCCGGCACTGGCATTCCGCCATGTGTCCATGCGGTGCTCCGCCGCACCAATCAGTGTCGCGGCGATGCTCTTGGCGACCGACCATGTCCGCTGCGGCACGGCCGGGCCGAAATCCTCCGCATAGCGTTCGCCCAGTAGCCTTCCGCCCTGCCTGACCAGCACCGCGGTAGTACGCGGACCAACCTGTGCGAACGCGCTATCGGCCGCCGCGATCAGCGCATCGTCGGTAAATGCAGCCACTACCATGTCGGTCGGTGCCAAATCGCTCGGGGGATTGACCGCGATCGGCTTATCGTAGCCGATCGGCATCAGCGAGCAGCCCTTGCCCGTCCGGTGCGCGGCGACGCGTGGCGCCATGTCGTCGCTCCATTCGACCTCGACCTTGGAGATCGGCGCGCCCATCTCGCGGATAACGTTGTAATTCATCTCCGCCATCAGCGTGTCGAGCGGAGGCTGTACCCCCCTAAGCTCCCAATCGAGCACGCTTTGCGTGTCGCGCGTCGCGCCGTTTCGTTCGGAATTGGCGATCGCGCTGCACAGGAACAGCGCCTTGTAGCCCGCGGCCAGCGCGCGGTCGTATCGAGCGTCGAGCTGATCCTGCTGGGATTGGGCCTGCACCGGCAGTGCGACCAGCGAAGAGGTGGCGATGAGGGCGAATGCGAGAGCTTTGGTCTTCATGTCAGGCTCTGTGACGTGATCGCTCGGCACGCGCAAAGAAAAAGGGCCGGACGTTTCCGCCCGGCCCTTCCCGTTGTTCAAGCGAAGCGCGACTTACGCGTCTTCGAAATCGGTTTCTTCGGTCATCGCCGGGCCGCTGTCCTGGCCCTTGGCATCTTCGTCGCGGTCGACGAATTCGATGATCGCGAGCTGTGCAGCGTCGCTTGCGCGATAGCCGGCCTTCACGATGCGGGTGTAGCCGCCCTCACGGTCCGAATAACGATCGGCCAGCACGTCGAACAGCTTCTTGAGCTGCGTCTCGTCGAGCAGGCGAGCCTGCGCGAGACGACGGTTCGAAAGGCCGCCACGCTTGGCCAGCGTGATCAGCTTCTCGACGTAGGGACGCAGTTCCTTCGCCTTGGGCAGCGTGGTGGTGATCTGTTCGTGCTTGATCAGCGCGGCCGCCATGTTGCGGAAAAGGGCCTTGCGGTGGCCCGACTTGCGCGAAAGCTTACGCTGCGAAATTCCGTGACGCATATTTCATTCCTTCGTTCGTAGAGGGCCCGTACGAGGTAGCCCGATACGGGCCGGATTGACGGGTCCGGCCCATGCCCGATGACGGTTCCGTGCGAGGGTTTAGCCCAGCAGCTCCTGTTCGAGCTTCTTGGCCATTTCCTCGATGTTTTCCGGCGGCCAGCCGGGGATGTCCATGCCGAGGCGCAGACCCATCGAGCTGAGCACTTCCTTGATCTCGTTGAGCGACTTGCGGCCGAAATTCGGCGTGCGCAGCATCTCGGCTTCGGTCTTCTGGACCAGGTCGCCGATATAGATGATGTTGTCGTTCTTGAGGCAATTGGCCGAACGCACCGACAGTTCGAGCTCGTCGACCTTCTTGAGGAGGTAACGGTTGAGCTGGTTGGTGTCGCTCTCTTCCGGCTGCGCGGCCTGGCCGATCATGCCCGGCTGCGGCTGCGGGATGCCGTCTTCGAAGTGGACGAACAGCGTCAGCTGGTCCTGAAGGATGCGCGCGGCATAGGCGATCGCATCTTCGGGCGTGACGGTGCCGTCGGTCTCGATCGTGAGGCTCAGCTTGTCGAAATCGAGTTCCTGCCCGACGCGGGCGTTCTCGACCTTGTAGCTCACCTGGCGGATCGGCGAATACAGCGAGTCGACCGGGATCAGGCCGATCGGCGCATCGGCCGGACGGTTGGCAACGGCAGGCTTGTAGCCCTTGCCGGTGTCGGCGGTGAGTTCCATGTTGAGGGTCGCGCCATCGTCGAGGTGACAGAGCACGAGATCCTTGTTCATGATCTCGATATCGCCCGAAACCGCGATGTCGCCGGCCTTCACTTCACCCGGACCGGTGGCGGAGAGCTGTAGCCGCTTGGCGCCTTCGCCTTCCATCTTGAGCGCGATCTGCTTCACGTTGAGCACGATGTCGGTGACATCTTCGCGCACGCCCGCGAGCGAGGAGAATTCGTGCAGCACGTTCTCGATCTTGATCGAGGTGATCGCGGCACCCTGCAGGCTCGAAAGCAGCACGCGGCGCAGCGCATTGCCGAGCGTCAGGCCGAAGCCGCGCTCGAGCGGTTCGGCGATGAAGGTCGCCTTGCGCTTCTTGTCGCCGCCTTCCTTGACGTCGAGTTTGCCGGGCTTCTTGAGTTCCTGCCAGTTCTTGGTGTTGACGGACATCGGGTTCCCCTTGGGAGTTGGTTCTGGCGTGGAAACGGCCGCAGGGCTCTATACGAGCCGCGGCCGATCCGAATTCGATCGACGGGCGCATGCCCGCCGGTAACTCAGGTCAGACGCGGCGGCGCTTGGACGGCCGAACCCCGTTATGCGGGATCGGCGTCACGTCGCGGATCGAGGTGATGGTGAAGCCCACCGCCTGCAGTGCGCGGAGCGCACTTTCGCGACCCGAGCCCGGGCCCTTGATTTCGACTTCGAGCGTGCGGACACCGTGTTCGGCGGCCTTCTTGCCCGCGTCGTCTGCGGCGACCTGAGCGGCATAGGGCGTCGACTTGCGGCTGCCCTTGAAGCCCATCATGCCGGCCGACGACCAGCTGATCGCGTTGCCCTGGGCATCGGTGATCGTGATCATCGTGTTGTTGAAGCTGGCGTTTACGTGCGCGACGCCGCTGGAGATGTTTTTCCGCTCGCGGCGCTTAATGCGTCCTGGTTCGCGTGCCATGTGTGGTTCCTGTGTCTCTTAGATAGGAAGGAAAGCTGCTGCCGCCAGCAATGCCGACGGCGAGGCGCTTACTTCTTCTTGCCGGCGATCGGCTTGGCCTTGCCCTTGCGGGTGCGCGCATTGGTGTGCGTGCGCTGGCCACGGGTCGGCAGGCCGGCGCGATGGCGCAGGCCACGATAGCTGCGGAGGTCCATCAGGCGCTTGATGTTCATCGCGGTGTTACGACGAAGATCGCCCTCGACGGTGTAGTCCGCATCGATCGTTTCACGGATCTGCAGGATTTCCTGATCGGTCAGGTCCTGCACACGCGCGGTGCGGTCGATACCCAGCTTGTCGGCGATTTCCACGGCGGTCGTGCGACCGATCCCGTGGATGTAGGTAAGCGCGATGATCACGCGCTTGTTGGTGGGGATGTTGACCCCGGCAATACGAGCCACTTACTTCTCCATGCTCCACAGGGGTTTGGCCGCCAAAGGTTATCTCAGGCTGGCGAGCCCCCTATCTCAACGCTCTTTCGCACAACCGACCGGTCGCAAATGAAAAAGCCCGACAATGGCACCAATCGGTGGGGCCAGCCGGACATTTTTGAAAACCTGTCGGTGTGAAGGGCGCGCTTAGTGCGATTCGCGCGCGCTGTCAACGCCGCGCATCGGCGCGCGACAACCGGACGGCGCGAACGCCGCCTCCCGGTCATGGACGGTTTATATCGCGTAGGAAGGCACCGGTCAAAACGACCTGTCCCGACTGCGGTGTCGTTCAGCGCTGCGGTTCGGGAGTATCGCCAAAGGCGGCGCCGAAATCATCGTCCTGTTCGTCGCCAGCATCGTCAGGCTGTGCGGGTTCGGCATCGCTCGTTTCGCGTTTGGCCGGTGCCTTGCCGAGCGCTGCGGCGCCGAGCCGATTACCCTGCTCGGCAATCACGGCATCGACCGCAGCGGCGAGCCGCGGAAGCGCGCCGCGGAAATTGCCACTGACCGAATACTCGACGCTGATCGTCGTCCCGCCGGTCGCGCGCTCGCGCAGCACGAAGGTCAGGATTCCGGTCACCGCGTCCTGCTGGAGCGGCCCCAACGAGCCGCGCAGGCGGAGCCGGACGCCCGGTTCGATGTAGACCACCCGGGCGTGCTCGACGCCAAGGTGGTCGGCGATTTCGCAAAAGCATCCCCCGGGTGCCGCCTCGAGCGAGAGATTGGCGGCATCGCCCGAAAACGAGTGCTCCGGGTTCCAGAACTTCGCCGGATCCACCAGCGTGCGCCAGACCGCTGCGGGGGACGCGTCGGTCTCGACGATGTGGATGATGCGGAAGCCGCGCTCGTCTTGCTGGACAATATTGGCGGCCGACGCCGTCGGAACGGCGATACCGGCGCCAGCGACGGCGAGTGCCATGGCTGCGATCATGGGACGCATGCGATTCTCCTGTGATGTCAGAGCAAGCCTAGCCGCGTGCGAACGCGCGGCAAAGCGTCATTCGCCGTGCAGGATCGCTTCGATCGCCTGGGTGACCTCGTCGATCCCGCCCATGCCGTCGACCCGGCTGACGATGCCGCGCTTCTCGTACGGAGCGAGGATCGGCTGCGTCTTGGCACGATATTCCGCCATACGGGTGCGCACGGTTTCCTCGTTGTCGTCGGGACGGCGTTTGAACTCGGTGCTGCCGCACTTGTCGCACACGCCATCGACCTTCGGCGGGTTGGCCGTATCGTGATACAGCGTCCCGCATTCGGCACAGGCGAAGCGGCCCACGATCCGACGCACGAGCGCGTCTTCGTCCACCTCGAGTTCGATCACGTGGTCGAGCTTGCGGTCGCGCTCGGCAAGCAGGAAATCGAGCGCGTCGGCCTGTTCGGCGGTGCGCGGGAATCCGTCGAAGATCGCGCCCTGCCCTTCTGGCATCGCGTCGAGGGCCTCGCCGATCAACGCGGAAACGATCGCATCGGACACGAGCTCGCCGCGGTCCATGACCTTTTTCGCTTCGACGCCGACCGGGGTCTGCGCCTTGACCGCGGCGCGCAGCATGTCGCCGGTCGACAGCTGTGCCATGCCGTGGCGTTCGACCAGGCGGTGCGACTGGGTACCCTTGCCCGCGCCGGGAGGTCCAAGAAGGATGATGTCCATCGGTCTCAAGCTCTCCGTCTCGGCGCCGGCATCAGCGCAGGCGGCCCTTCAATTTCGCTTTCTTGATGAGGTCGCCATACTGGTGCGCCAGCAAGTGCGACTGGATCTGGCTGACCGTGTCTACCGTGACGTTCACGACGATCAGCAGGCTGGTACCGCCGAGGAAGAACAGCGGCAGCCCGGTCTGCGCGATGACGTATTCGGGCACGGTGCAGACCAGCGTCAGGTAGATCGCGCCGACCACCGTGATGCGCGTCAGCACGTAGTCGAGATAGTCGGCGGTCCGCTTACCTGGACGAATGCCGGGGATGAAGCCGCCATTGCGCTTCAGGTTGTCAGCCGTCTCTTCCGGATTGAACACCACCGCGGTGTAGAAGAAGGTGAAGAATACGATCAGCGCGGCATAGAGCAGCATGTAGAGCGGCTGACCGTGCTGCAGGTACAGTAGCACCGTACCGAGCGCTCCGCCGACGCCGCTTTCGGCATCGAGCTGGTTGCCCGCGAACTGCGTGATCGTCAGCGGCAAGAGCAGCAGCGAACTCGCAAAAATCGGCGGGATCACGCCAGCGGTGTTGAGCTTCAAGGGCAGGTGCGAACGGTCGGCCTGCATCATCCCGCGTTGGTTGGCGCGCTTGGGATACTGGATCAGCAGGCGACGCTGGGCGCGCTCCATGAAGCAGATGCCGAGGATCAGCACCACAATCATCACGATCAGGCCGATGATCAGGAAGGACGAGATCGACCCCGAGCGCGCGCCTTCGAGCATGTTGCCGACGAATTGCGGCATCTGGGCGACGATGCCTGCCATGATGATCAGCGAGACGCCGTTGCCGATCCCGCGCGAGGTGATTTGCTCGCCCAGCCACAGCAGGAACATCGTGCCGCCGATCAGCGAGATGACCGCACCGATGCGGAACATATAGCCCGGATTGACGACCGCCTGGATCCCGTTCGATGCTGCAAAGGCTTCGAGACCGGCGGCGATGAACCACCCCTGGATCGCGCACAGGAAGACCGTGCCATACCGGGTGTACTGGTTGAGCTTCTTGCGGCCCGCTTCGCCCTCTTTCTTGAGCGCCATCAGCGACGGATGCAGCGCGGCGGCCATCTGGATGACGATCGACGCGGTGATGTAGGGCATGACGCCGAGCGCGATGAGGCTCATGCGCTCGAGGCTGCCGCCCGAAAAGGTGTTGAAGATGTCGAGGATGCCGCCCTGGGCGTTCTCGTACAGATTGGCGAGCGCGAGCGGGTTGACCCCCGGCAGCGGAACGAAGCTCAGGAAGCGGAACACGACCAGCGCACCGATCGTGAACCAGATGCGTTGCTTTAGTTCGGTCGCCTTCGAAAAATTGGCGAGGCTGAGGCCGCTGGCCATGTTGTCGGCGCGTGATGCCATGGGAAATCTGGTCCTGATTTTCGCCGGCCCTCCCGGCGTGGACAGGAGAGATAGGGAGCCGTGTCGCGGTTGTCGAACCCTACCCCGGGAAAAAGCGCCATCCCGGGCCTCGAACCCGGATCCCTATCCACAGGCGCAGCGGCGCGAGGGGAAGAGATCCCGGACCAGGCCCGGGATGCGCAATGCTTATTCGGCGTCGGCCGTTTCGGCCTTCTTAGGCGCGGTCACCTCGACCGAACCGCCGGCCTTCTCGACCGCTTCGATCGCGCCCTTCGACGCGCCGGCGACCTTGAACTGGACCTTGCTGGTCAGTTCGCCCTTGCCGAGCAGTCGGACACCGTCCTTGCCGCCGCGCGCAAGGCCGGCGGCCTTGAGCGCTTCGTGGTCGATCGCCTTCTTGGCATCGAGCTTCTTGGCGTCGATGAACTTCTGGACCATGCCAATGTTCACCTCGGCGAAGTCCTTGCCGAACGGGTTGTTGAAGCCGCGCTTTGGCAGGCGCATGTGGAGCGGCATCTGGCCGCCCTCGAAACCGTTCACGCTGACGCCCGAACGGCTCTTCTGGCCCTTCTGGCCGCGCGCGGCGGTCTTGCCCTTGCCCGAACCGATACCGCGGCCGACCCGCATCCGGCCCTTGCGGGCACCCTTGTTGTCACGAAGATCGTTGAGTTTCATAATTCTGCACTCGCTTTCGCTTGTCTCGCGCTGAAGGAAACGGCCCGGGCATAGCCGGGCCGCCTTGAATGGTTAGTCCACCACCTCGACGAGGTGGGGGATCTTGGCGATCGCGCCGCGCACCTCGGGGGTGTCCTGGCGTTCGACCACCTTGTGCATCTTGCCGAGCCCGAGGCCGCGCAGGATCTTCTGCTGGCTTTCGGGACGGCGGATCGGCGAGCCGATCTGCTTGATCTTGACGGTTTTCTTGGCAGCCATCGATCTTACTCCACGACAGCCGCGGCGTCAGCCTCGGCCTCTTCCTTGGTCGCACCGGCGGCACGGCCCATGAGGTCGGCGACCTTTTTGCCGCGACGCTGGGCGACCGACTTCGGCGAGCTCTGGTTCTGCAGCGCGTCGAACGTCGCCCGGATCATGTTGTACGGGTTAGAAGTGCCGACCGACTTGGTCACGACGTCGGCGACGCCAAGGCTCTCGAACACGGCACGCATCGGACCACCGGCGATGATGCCGGTACCGGCGGGCGCCGAACGAACGGTGACCTTTCCCGCACCGAAACGACCCTTGCCGTCATGGTGCAGCGTGCGGCCTTCCTTGAGCGAGACGCGGATCATCTTCTTGCGTGCGGCAGCAGTTGCCTTGGTGATCGCTTCCGGCACTTCGCGTGCCTTGCCGTGTCCGAAGCCGACGCGACCCTGGCCGTCGCCGACGACCATCAGCGCGGCGAAGCCGAAGCGCTTACCGCCCTTGACCGTCTTCGAGACGCGGTTGATGTGCACGAGCTTCTCGACGATGCCGTCATCCGGCTCGTCGCGACCGCCACGACGGTTGTTGTCACGACCGCCACGACCCCGGCCACCGCCGCGATTATCGTTGCCGCCACGACCGCCACGACCACGCGGACGACCTTCGGCACCCTGTGCGGCCGACTGGTTGTCGGCAGCTTCGGAAGGCGTATCGGCCACGGCCGGTTCTTCCTTCTTCACCGCATGCTCGGTCTCGGCCTCGACGACGCCGGCATTGGCTTTCGCCTGCGCGACCTCAGGAGTGTCCTTGGGACCCTCGGGAGCCTTGTTTTCTTCGGTCTTTTTTTCGTCAGCCATCTTAGAACTCCAGCCCGCCTTCGCGAGCGGCGTCGGCCAGCGCTTTCACGCGACCATGGAACAGGAACCCGCCGCGATCGAACACGACGGAAGTGACGCCGGCCTTCTTGGCGGCGGCGGCGATATCCTTGCCGACCTGGGTGGCGGCATCAACATTCGCGCCGGACTTCTTCGCTCCGAGCGTCGACGCCGCGGCGACGGTCTTGCCGGCCTTGTCGTCGATGATCTGCGCGTAGATGTGCATACCGGTGCGGTGCACCGACAGGCGCGGACGGCCTCCGCCGTTCTTGCGCAGCGCGTTACGGACACGCTGGCGGCGGCGTTCGAAGGGGGAAAGCTTTGCCATCTTACTTCTTCTTCCCTTCCTTGCGGAAGATGTACTCGCCACGATACTTGATACCCTTGCCCTTGTAGGGTTCGGGCTTGCGCCATTCGCGGATTTCCGCCGCGAACTGGCCGACCTTCTGCTTGTCGGCACCGCTGATTTCGACCGTGGTCTGGTCGGGGGTCTTCACCTCGATGCCCTCGGGCACGTCGAGGTCGACGTCGTGCGAATAGCCGAGCTGAAGCTTGAGCTTCTTGCCCTGCGCAGAAGCACGATAGCCGACGCCGCTGATCTCGAGCGTCTTGGTGTAGCCTTCGGTCACGCCTTCGACGAGGTTCGACACGAGCGTGCGATGCATGCCCCAGAAGGCACGGGCCTTCTGCGTGTCGTTCGCCGGGTTGACCTGGATCTCTTCGCCTTCGACCTTGTAGTCGATGAGGTCGGACAGACCCATGGAAAGGGTACCCTTGGGGCCCTTCACGGTCAGCGTGCCGTTGTCGATCTTGGCTTCGACCCCGCTCGGGATCGCAACCGGACGTTTGCCGATGCGGCTCATCAGAACACCTCCGCCAGCACTTCGCCGCCGACATTCTGGTCGCGCGCTTCGGCATCCGAGAGCACGCCACGCGGCGTCGAGACGATGGTGATGCCCAGGCCGTTGCGCACCCGGGGCAGATCCTTGCTGCCCGAATACACCCGGCGGCCGGGCTTGGAGACGCGCGCGACATACTTGATCGCGGGCTCGCCTTCGAAATACTTCAGTTCGATCCGCAGCGCCTTGTGCTGGCCGCTGTCGTCTTCCGCATAGCCGCGGATGAAGCCTTCGCGCTGAAGGACTTCGAGGACATTGGCACGCAGCGTCGAGGCGGGCGAGAGGACGGAGTCCTTCTTCGCCTGCTGGCCGTTGCGGATGCGGGTGAGCATATCACCCAGGGGATCGGTCATAGCCATCTATCGATTCCTCACCAGCTCGACTTGGTCAGGCCCGGAATCAGGCCCTTGTTGCCGAGGTCGCGCAGTTCGATACGGTTGATGCCGAACTTGCGGTAATAGCCGCGCGGGCGGCCGGTGGTGGCGCAGCGATTGCGCACGCGGGTCGGATTCGCATTGCGCGGAATCTCGGCCATCTTGAGGCGGGCGATCAGGCGCTCGGTTTCGTCGAGCGATTCATCTTCGGCCTGCGCCTTAAGCTTCGCGTACTTCGCGGCGTACTTCTTCACGAGCTTCTTGCGACGCTCGTTCTTGTTGATGGAACTCAGTTTCGCCATTGGACTTAAGCTCTCTTTGCGTTGCTAGTGTTCGGGAAACCGCTCACGCGGCTTCCTTCTCGTCGGCCTTTTCATCGGCCGGGAACGGGAAGCCGAACAGCTTGAGCAGTTCGCGCGCTTCCTCATCGGTTTTGGCGGTGGTGGTGACGATCACGTCCATGCCACGCACCTGTTCGATCTTGTCGTAGCTGATCTCCGGAAAGATGATCTGCTCCTTGAGACCCATCGAGTAATTGCCGCGACCGTCGAACGATTTCGGGTTCAGGCCACGGAAGTCGCGGATGCGGGGCATCGCGATCGTCACGAGGCGGTCGAGGAATTCGTACATGCGCTCGCGACGAAGGGTCACCTTCGCACCGATCGGCATGCCTTCGCGCAGCTTGAACTGGGCGATCGATTTCTTGGCCTTGGTGATGACCGGCTTCTGGCCGGCGATCAGCGCCATTTCCTCGGCAGCGTTCTGGACCTTCTTCTTGTCCTGGCTCGCCTCGCCGACGCCCATGTTGAGCGTGATCTTGTCGATCTTCGGCACTTCCATCCGGTTCTTGTAACCGAACTTCTCGGTCATCGCCTTGACGATCTGGTCGTCGTAGCGCTGCTTCATGCGCGGAGTGTAATCAACCATCGATGGTCTCCCCGGACTTGACGGCGACACGGACCTTCTTGCCGTCGCGCTCTTCGAAGCGGACGCGGGTCGGCTTGCCGTCCTTGGGATCGGCCACAGCGACCTTCGCGATGTGCATCGGGGCCTCGCGGCGCTCGATGCCACCCTGCGGGTTCGCCTGGGTGGGCTTGCGGTGACGGGTGGCGACGTTCACGCCCTCGACCACGATCTTGCCTTCCTTCGGCAGGACCTTGGACACGGTGCCGGTGCGGCCCTTGTCCTTGCCCGAGAGCACGACGACTTCGTCGCCCTTCTTGATCTTCGCGGCAGCCATTACAGCACCTCCGGAGCAAGCGAGATGATCTTCATGAAGCCGCGGCCGCGCAGTTCGCGCACCACCGGGCCGAAGATACGGGTGCCGATCGGCTCCTCGCTCTTGTTGATGAGGACCGCGGCGTTGCTGTCGAAACGGATCACGCTGCCATCGGGGCGGCGGACGTCCTTCTTCGTGCGCACGATCACCGCACGGTGAACGTCGCCCTTCTTGACCTTGGCACGCGGCTGCGCCTCCTTGACGGAGACTACGATCACGTCCCCGACGCTTGCGAACCGGCGCTTCGAGCCGCCCAGCACCTTGATGCACTGGACGCGCTTGGCGCCGCTGTTGTCCGCGACGTCGAGATTGGATTGCATCTGGATCATCGATCCGGTTCCTTCTCTTGGCTTGCCGGGACGCCCATGAATTCAGGTGCCCGGCAGTTCCTACGTCTAAATCAGGCCTCGGCGTCCGCCTTGGCGTCGTCCTGCTCGTCCTTTTCGGCGGCAGGCTTGTCATGGGTCGTCTTGTCTTCCGGCGCGCCGGTCGGCTTGGCTTCCTTGACATCGAGATCGGCTTCGATCTCGACACCCTTGGACGCCTGGACCCGATCGATCACCGCCCACGTCTTGGTCTTGGAGATCGGCTTGGTCTCCTCGATCCGGACGACGTCGCCGGGGACATATTCGTTGTTCGCGTCGTGCGCGTTGTAGTTCTTCGTGCGCCGGATGATCTTCCCGTACAGCGGGTGCTTCACCTTGCGCTCGACCTTGACGGTCACGGTCTTGTCGGTCTTGTCGGAAACGACGGTACCGATGAGGATACGCTTGGGCATGATGCCTCCTTAAGCCTTCTCGGCCGAGCGCGTACGCTCGCCCTGAAGGGTCTTGATGCGGGCGATCTCGCGGCGCACTTCCTTGATGCGCGCAGGACGTTCGAGCTGGCCGGTGGCCGACTGGAACCGCAGGTTGTACGCTTCGCGCTTCAGCTCGACGAGCTCTTCGGAGAGCTGGTCGTCGGTCTTGGTGCGCAGGTCTTCGATCTTTGCGTTGGCCATTACGACGCTCCCAGGTGCGAATCGTCGCCCAGGCGGGCCACGACCTTGGTCTTGATCGGCAGCTTCATCGCGGCCCGCTGGAACGCGACCGCAGCCAGCGGGCCGGGCACGCCGTCGAGCTCGAACAGGATCCGGCCCGGCTTCACGCGAGCGGCCCAGTATTCCACCGAACCCTTGCCCTTACCCTGACGGACTTCGGCCGGCTTCTTCGACACCGGCACGTCCGGGAAGACGCGGATCCAGAGACGACCCTGGCGCTTGATGTGACGCGTGATCGCGCGGCGAGCCGCCTCGATCTGGCGCGAGGTGATCCGCTCGGGCTCCATCGCCTTCAGGCCATACGACCCGAAGTTTAGCGTGGTGCCGCCCTTGGCGTTGCCATGGATCTTGCCCTTGAACGCCTTGCGGTACTTGGTTTTTTTCGGTTGCAGCATTGCTCTTACCTACCTCAGCGAGCCGGCCGGACGCCGGACGTCTGGGCTTCCATCATGAGACGATCGTGCGCCATCGGATCGTGGCCCAGGATTTCGCCTTTGAAGATCCAGACCTTGATGCCGATGATGCCGTACGCGGTGAGCGCTTCGGCTTCGGCGTAATCGATATTCGCACGCAGCGTGTGCAGCGGAACGCGACCTTCGCGATACTGTTCGACACGGGCGATTTCCGCACCGCCGAGACGGCCGCCGCAGACGATCTTGATGCCTTCGGCACCCAGACGCATGGCGGACTGCATCGCGCGCTTCATCGCCCGCCGGAACGCCACGCGGCGGATCAGCTGGTCGGCGATGCCCTGCGCGACGAGCTTGGCATCGACTTCCGGCTTGCGGATCTCGACGATGTTCAGCTTGATCTCGCTTTCGGTCATCTTCGCCAGCGTCGAGCGCAGCTTCTCGATGTCCGCGCCCTTCTTGCCGATGATGACGCCCGGGCGGGCGGCGTAGACCGAGATGCGGCACAGCTTGGCCGGACGTTCGATCACGACCTTCGAGATCGCGGCCTGCGGCAGCGAGTTCACGATGTGCTTGCGGATCTCGATGTCTTCCGCGAGCAGCTTCGCATAGTCGCGCCCTTCGGCGTACCAGCGGCTGTCCCAGGTGCGGTTGATCTGCAGGCGCAGACCGATCGGATTGCTCTTCTGACCCATCTTACGCCTCTTCCTGCTCGCGGACGACGATCCGCAGCTTGCTGAACGGCTTCAGGATGCGCGTGCTCTTGCCGCGACCGCGGGTGTGGAACCGCTTCATCGTGATCGACTTGCCGACCGAGGCTTCCGCCACGACGAGCGCGTCGACGTCCAGGTTGTGGTTGTTCTCCGCATTGGCGATCGCCGAAGCGAGCACCTTGCTGGCGTCCTTCGCCATCGCCTTCTTCGAGAAGGCAAGGATGTTGAGGGCCTCTTCGGCCTTCTTGCCGCGGATCAGCTCGGCAACGAGGTTGAGCTTCTGCGCCGAACCACGGATCGTGGTGCCGGTTGCCAGCGCCTCGTTATCGGCGACGCGACGGGGGGACTTTGCCTTGCCCATTAGCGCTTACCCTTCTTGTCGGACGCATGGCCGGGGAACGTGCGCGTCGGCGCGAATTCACCCAGCTTGTGACCGACCATTTCCTCGCTCACGGACACCGGAATGAACTTGTGACCGTTGTAGACATTGAACGTCAGCCCGACGAACTGCGGGAGGATGGTCGAACGACGCGACCAGGTCTTGATGGGGCCCGCACGCGAACCGGCATCCTGCGCGGCTTCCGCCTTCGCCAGCAAATGCAGGTCGAAAAAGGGGCCTTTCCGTAGGGAACGAGCCATTGCTTACCTCTTCTTCTTCGCGTGACGCGAACGGATGATCATCTTGTCCGTCTGCTTGTTCTTGCGGGTACGAGCACCCTTGGTCGGCTTGCCCCACGGGGTCACCGGATGACGGCCACCGCTGGTGCGGCCTTCACCACCGCCGTGCGGGTGATCGACCGGGTTCTTCGCAACGCCGCGCGTAAGCGGACGCTTGCCACGCCAGCGATTGCGGCCGGCCTTGGCGAGATTGGTGTTGGCGTTGTCGGGGTTCGACACCGCGCCGACCGTGCCCATGCACTCGCCGCGGATGTAACGCTGCTCACCCGAGTTGAGGCGCACGATGACCATCCCGCGGTCGCGACCGACGAGCTGGACATAGGTGCCTGCCGAACGGGCGATCTGGCCGCCCTTGCCCGGCTTCATCTCGATGTTGTGGCAGATCGTGCCGACCGGCATCTCGCTGAGCAGCATCGCGTTGCCCGGCTTGGTGTCGGTCTTCTTGGCGGCGATCACCTTGTCACCGACGGCCAGACGCTGCGGCGCGATGATGTAGGCGAGTTCGCCGTCATCATACTTCACCAGCGCGATATAGGCGGTGCGGTTGGGATCGTATTCGATCCGCTCGACGGTGCCTTCGACGTCCCACTTGCGACGCTTGAAGTCGATGAAGCGGTACTTCTGCTTGTGGCCACCACCGATGCCGCGCGAGGTCACGTGACCCTTGTTGTTGCGGCCACCGGTCTTGCGCTTGCCCTCGGTCAGCCCCTTCACGGGCTTGCCCTTGTAGAGCTGCGACTTGTCCACGAGGATCAAGCCGCGGCGTGCGGGGCTCGTCGGGTTATAGTTCTTGAGTGCCATTGTTTCCTAGCCCCTCAGATACCGCTCGTGATGTCGATCGGGTCCTGGCCGTCGGCCAGGCGCACGATCGCCTTCTTCACGTCGGAGCGCTTGTAGGGCTTACCCTTCCAGCGCTTGCTCTTGCCCTTGGTCACGATCGTGTTCACGCTCGCCACCTTGGTCGAATAGATCGCCTCGACCGCTTCCTTGATCTGCGGCTTGGTGGCGTCGTTGGCCACCTTGAAGACGACCGCGTTGTTCTCGGAGAGCAACGTCGACTTCTCGGTGATGTGCGGCGCCACGATCACGTCGTAGTGGCGCGCGTTGATGTCCTGCTTCTTAGCCATTGAAACGCGCCTCCAGCTTTTCGACCGCGTCCTTGGTGAGGACCAGCGTGTCGTGCTTCAGGATATCGTAGACGTTGGCACCGATCGCCGGCATCACGTTCACGCCCGGCAGGTTGCCGGCGGCGCGCGCGAAACCTTCGTTCACGCTCTCGCCGTCGATGAACAGCACCTTCCCGCTGAACCCGGCCTTGTCGAAGTGGCCCTTGAGCGCCTTCGTCTTGGCATCCTTGAGTTCGAGGCTGTCGACGACCACGAGGCCGTCCTTCGCCTTGCTCGACAGCGCCATGCGCAGGCCGAGCGAACGGATCTTCTTGTTGAGCGAGGGATCGAAATCGCGCTTGCGGGCACCGTGCGCCTTGCCGCCACCAATGAAGATCGGGGCCTTGCGGTCACCGTGACGCGCAACACCGCCGCCCTTCTGGCGACCGAACTTCTTCCCGGTGCGGGCGACATCGCTGCGCTCGCGGGTCGGACGGGCGGTGGCGCGGCGCTTCTCGAGCTGCCACGTCACGACGCGGTGCAGGATGTCGGCGCGCGGCTCGACGCCGAACACGGCATCGTTGAGCTCGACATCGCCGGACGCCTTGCCGCCGTCCAGTTTCTGGATCTTGACCTTCACGATCAGGACTCCTTGCCTGCGCCAGCGTCCTTATCGACGCTCGGCGTGGTGGAATTGTCGTCGGCAGCGCCGGTTTCGGCATCCGCACCAGCATCCTGCTGCTGCATCAGCTTTTCCTGCTGCTCGGCGGAGACTTCGGGGTTCACCTCGTGCTCGGCCGCGCTTTCGATCAGGCCGGCATCGGCCTCTTCCGAAGCGGTTTCATCGGCGTTGCGACGCATGGCACCCGGGAACGGAGCGGTTTCGGGCAGCGGCACCTTGACGGCGTCACGCACGACCATCCAGCTGTTCTTCGAACCCGGCACCGAGCCGCGAACGAAAATCAGGCCGCGCTCCGCATCGGTGCGAACCACTTCGAGGTTCTGCTGCGTGCGCTGGCGATCACCCATGTGGCCGGCCATCTTCTTGTTCTTGAAGACGCGGCCCGGATCCTGGCGGTTACCCGTCGAACCGTGCGAACGGTGCGAGATCGAAACGCCGTGCGTGGCGCGCAGACCACCGAAGCCCCACCGCTTCATCGCACCGGCGAAACCCTTACCCTGGGTGTGACCGGTGACGTCGACCTTCTGGCCGGCGACGAAGTGATCGGCAGTGATGGTCGCGCCGACGGGAAGGAGGCCCTCCTCGCTCTCGACACGGAATTCGGCAACGCGCATCTTCAGGCCGACTTCGGCCTTCGCGAAATGCTCGCGCTGCGGCTTGGCAACGTTCTTTTGCTTCGCTTCACCCGAACCGACCTGGAGGGCGAAATAGCCATCGCGGTCGGAGGTGCGGTGCGAAACGACCTGGCACCCTTCCAGCGCGAGAACGGTCACGGGCACGTGCCGGCCATCCTCCTGGAAGAGGCGGGTCATCCCAACCTTTTTCGCGATCACGCCTGTACGCATGATGCTTGTCTCCTTGACAGAGGCACCCCGGCCCATCCGAGGTGCGTGCGGAACCTTGCGGCCCCAAAGCCCGAATTGTGATGCGTCGCCCCGTCCGGGCTAGGTGCTCGCGCGCCGGGATCGGCGGTGGAGCGAGACGGGAGACGCAGCCCGGATAAATCCGGCGGTATCTCGTTGTCCGGGTCCGCGCCGAGGCGGGGACCTTTGAGATCGCGATCGCGACCTACGAAACTTTCCCGGTCCGTTTAGGGTCCGACCAGGGGGACCGTGCTTTCCGGCCTGCGCCGGAGACGTAAAATCAAGCCAACTTGATTTCGACGTTCACACCCGCGGCGAGATCGAGCTTCATCAGCGCGTCGACCGTCTGGGCGTTCGGCTGAACAATGTCGAGCAGCCGCTTGAACGTACGAACCTCGAACTGCTCACGCGACTTCTTGTCGATGTGCGGACCGCGGTTCACGGTGAATTTTTCAATTCTCGTCGGAAGAGGAATGGGGCCACGAATCAGGGCGCCGGTGCGACGGGCGGTTTCGGCGATTTCGCCGGTGGCCTGGTCGAGTACGCGATGATCGAACGCCTTCAGGCGAATGCGAATGTTCTGGGCTTCCATGTCCAACTACCGATGAGAAAGAGCAAACAATAAAGCGACCCCGCCCTCTCCCGTCTCGGGAGGAGAGCGGGGCTGCCGATTCAAATTTTTACCGAAGCAATTCCGGCGAGACGGAGACGAATCCCCGTCGCTCGCGCGGGCCTATATTACTTCGTGATCTTGCTGACAACCCCCGAACCGACGGTACGACCGCCTTCACGGATGGCGAAGCGCAGACCTTCGTCCATGGCGATCGGGGCGATCAGCTTGACGTCGATCGTCACGTTGTCGCCCGGCATCACCATTTCGGTGCCTTCGGGAAGGATCACTTCGCCGGTCACGTCCGTCGTGCGGAAGTAGAACTGCGGACGATAGTTCGCGAAGAACGGCGTGTGACGGCCGCCTTCGTCCTTCGACAGGACATAGACTTCGGCGCTGAACTCGGTGTGCGGGGTAACCGAACCCGGCTTCGCCAGAACCTGGCCACGCTCGACGTCTTCACGGGCGACACCACGGATCAGGGCGCCGATGTTGTCGCCGGCTTCGCCGCGATCGAGCAGCTTGCGGAACATTTCGACGCCAGTTACGGTCGTCTTGGTGGTGTCCTTGATGCCGACGATTTCGACTTCGTCGCCAACGTTCACGACGCCGGTTTCGATACGGCCGGTGACGACGGTACCACGACCCGAGATCGAGAACACGTCTTCGATCGGCATCAGGAAGTCCTTGTCGACCGGACGGTCGGGCTGCGGGATGTACTCGTCGACAGCCTTCATCAGCTCGAGAACCTTCTCCTTGCCGATGTTGTCGTCGCGACCTTCGAGGGCGGCGAGCGCCGAGCCGGCGACGATCGGAATGTCGTCACCGTCGAAGCCGTATTCGCTGAGCAGTTCACGAACTTCGAGTTCGACGAGCTCGAGCAGTTCCTCGTCGTCGACTTGGTCGACCTTGTTGAGGAACACGACCAGCGCCGGCACGCCGACCTGACGGGCGAGCAGGATGTGCTCGCGGGTCTGCGGCATGGGGCCGTCGGCGGCATTCACGACCAGGATCGCGCCGTCCATCTGGGCGGCACCGGTGATCATGTTCTTCACGTAGTCGGCGTGGCCAGGGCAGTCGACGTGCGCATAGTGGCGGTTGTCGGTTTCGTATTCGACGTGGGCGGTCGAGATGGTGATGCCACGCTCGCGCTCTTCGGGCGCCTTGTCGATGTTCGAGAAGTCGACCGGCGCGTCGAGCACCTTGGTGATCGCCGCGGTCAGCGTGGTCTTGCCGTGGTCGACGTGACCGATGGTGCCGACGTTGACGTGCGGCTTGTTACGCTCGAATTTTTCCTTCGCCATTTTCCAATAACCTCTGTCTTGAATTTGGGAGTTCTGCGGGGAGGAAACGGCGCCCGCTGAATCAGGCGCCGCCCCTAGACCCTAGTTTCTAGTTACGCAAGCTTCTCGCGGACCTCTTCGGCCACGTTGCTCGGGACTTCCTCGTAATGCGCGAACTGCATCGTGTACTGCGCCCGGCCTTGGGTGAACGAACGCAGCTCGTTCACGTAGCCGAACATGTTCGCCAGCGGGACCATGGCCTCGACCGCCTGCGCGTTGCCGCGCGACTCGGTGCCCTGAATCTGCCCACGGCGCGAGTTCAAGTCGCCGATCACGTCGCCGAGGTAATCCTCGGGCGTCACGACTTCGACCTTCATCATCGGCTCGAGCAGCTTGATGCCGGCCTTCTGGCAGGCTTCGCGCATCGCACCGCGACCGGTGATTTCGAACGCCACAGTGGAGGAGTCGACATCGTGGTACTTGCCGTCGATCAGGCGGATCGTGAAGTCGATGATCGGGAAGCCGATCAGGTGACCGGTTTCGGCCTGCTCGCGCATGCCCTTCTCGACCGACGGGATGTATTCGCGCGGAATGTTACCGCCCTTGATCTCGTCTTCGAAGATGATGCCCTGGCCACGTTCACCCGGGGTGACGACGACCTTGGCTTCACCGAACTGACCCGAACCACCCGACTGCTTCTTGTGGGTGTAGGTCACCTCGACTTCGCGGGCGAGCGATTCGCGATACGCCACCTGCGGCGCACCGACATTCGCTTCGACCTTGAACTCGCGCTTCATGCGATCGACCAGGATGTCGAGGTGAAGCTCGCCCATGCCTTTGATGATCGTCTGGCCCGATTCGTGGTCGGTCGTGACGCGGAAGGACGGATCCTCGGCAGCCAGGCGGTTGAGCGCGACGCCCATCTTTTCCTGGTCGGCCTTGGTCTTGGGTTCCACCGACAGCTCGATAACCGGATCGGGAAATTCCATCCGTTCGAGGATGATCGGATTGGCCGGATCGCACAGCGTGTCGCCGGTCGTCGTGTCCTTCATGCCCGCGATCGCGACGATGTCGCCAGCGAACGCTTCTTCGATGTCCTCGCGGTTGTTGGAATGCATCAGCAGCATGCGGCCGATCTTTTCCTTCTTGTCCTTCACCGAGTTCAGGACCTGGCCCTTGGAGAGCTTGCCCGAATAGATGCGGGTGAAGGTGAGCGAACCCACGAACGGATCGTTCATGATCTTGAAGGCGAGTGCGGAGAACGGCGCATCGTCGCTCGACGGACGCGACTCTTCCTCGTCGCTGTCGGGCTTGACGCCCTTGATCGCCGGCACGTCTAGCGGGGACGGCATGTAGTCGACCACCGCGTCGAGCAGGGGCTGGACGCCCTTGTTCTTGAACGCCGAGCCACACAGCACCGGCACGAAGTCGCGGTTCATGGTGCCCTTGCGGATCAGCTTCTTGAGCGTTGCGGCATCGGGCGCATCGCCGGTTTCTAGATAGGCTTCCATCGCATCATCGTCTTGCTCGACGGCCGTTTCGATGAGCTTCTCGCGATATTCGGCGGCCTTGTCGGCGAGGTCGGCGGGGATGTCGACATAATTGAACGTCGCGCCCAGACCGTCATTCTCCCAGACGATGCCGCGATTGTTCACGAGGTCGACCACGCCCTGCAGGTCGCTTTCGGCGCCGATCGGGAGATACAGCACCAGCGGGGTCGCGCCGAGACGATCGATAATCGACTGGACGCAGTAATAGAAATCGGCACCGGTGCGGTCGAGCTTGTTGATGAAGCACATCCGCGGAACGCCGTACTTGTCGGCCTGGCGCCACACGGTTTCGGACTGCGGTTCGACGCCCGCGACACCGTCGAACACGGCGACCGCGCCGTCGAGCACGCGCAGCGAACGCTCGACTTCGATCGTGAAGTCGACGTGGCCGGGGGTGTCGATGATGTTGATGCGGTGCTTGGGACCTTCACCGTCCTCGGCCGACCAGAAGGTGGTCGTCGCCGCCGAGGTGATGGTGATGCCGCGTTCCTGCTCCTGCTCCATCCAGTCCATGGTCGCGGCGCCGTCGTGGACTTCGCCGATCTTGTAGGACTTGCCGGTGTAATAGAGGATACGCTCGGTCGTGGTGGTCTTGCCGGCATCGATGTGCGCCATGATGCCGATATTGCGATAACGCTCCAGCGGATAGTCGCGGGCCATTATGGAATTCCTTGGTCTCGAGATGGGCCTTGCGGGGCCCTTCCCATGTGGGAAATTTTGTTGCGTTTTGAAGACGGGGGGCCGCTCGCGTCACCGCAGCGCGGCCCCGCCCTGCCTTCGGATTACCAGCGGTAGTGGCTGAACGCGCGGTTGGCGTCGGCCATGCGGTGCGCGTCTTCACGCTTCTTGACCGCGTTGCCGCGATTGTTCGCCGCATCCATCAGCTCGCCCGAAAGGCGCGCGCTCATGGTGGTTTCGGCACGACCGCGCGCGGCCGAGATCAGCCAGCGGATCGCCAGCGCCTGGGCACGCTCGGGGCGCACTTCGACAGGCACCTGGTAGGTCGCACCACCGACACGGCGGCTGCGGACCTCGACCTGCGGCTTGATGTTGTTCAGCGCGTCATGGAACATCTGGATCGGATCGGCCTTGGCCTTGGCCTCGACGGTGTCGAGCGCGGAATAGACGATCCGCTCGGCGGTGGACTTCTTCCCGTCCAGCATCAGGTTGTTCATGAACTTCGAAAGCACCAGATCCCCGAACTTGGGATCGGGCAGGATTTCCCGTTTCTCGGGACGACGACGACGTGACATGTTTTCTAACTCCTTCGGAGTGGATTTTCACATCCGTGAAAATCCTGCGGCTCCGGCCCACTCCCCCTCCCGACCACCCAGAGACTACCTTCGTAAGGTGGTCGGGAGGGGGAGCGGTCCAAACCCGCGATGAAACTTCTTACCTTGCCGGTCCGGCTCCTCCTCCCAACCATCCGATACCGGATCGGAAAATCATCGGGTGGTTGGGAGGGGGAGACGGGCCGGCACCGAGGTCAGGCGGATGCCTGACCGCACCGAATCATTTGGGCCGCTTGGCGCCGTACTTCGAACGGCTCTGCTTGCGGTCCTTGACGCCCTGCGTGTCGAGCACGCCGCGCAGCACGTGGTAGCGCACGCCCGGAAGGTCGCGCACACGGCCGCCGCGGATCAGCACGACGCTGTGTTCCTGCAGGTTGTGGCCTTCGCCCGGGATGTAGCTGATGACTTCGCGGCCGTTGGTCAGGCGAACCTTCGCAACCTTGCGCAGCGCCGAGTTCGGCTTCTTCGGGGTCGTCGTATAGACGCGGGTGCAAACGCCGCGCTTCTGCGGGTTCGCTTCCATCGCAGGGACCTTCGACTTGGTCTTCTGCGGTTCGCGGCCCTTGCGGACCAGCTGGTTGATCGTCGGCATAACTTCTCGCTTCACCGTGTGAGTGGCGGCGACGATGCGGACAACGGGAAGAGAGAAAGGCCTGCTCGGAACCCGTTCGCGCAGGGCCGGTCGACGAGGCGACGGGCGGGCAACGCGGGGCCGGCAAGCTGAAACTCTCCACCCAAGGCCCACACGGCCACCGGGTTACTTTGACGGCTGCCCCGAAACGCGGCCCCCGAAGGAGATGCGCCCCAATAGAAAAGAGCCCCTGGCATTGCGCAAGGAGCCCCGGGACATGACCGGCAATGTTCAGCTCTATCTGACCGGCGCGGCGCGAACGCTGCTCCGGATGGGCGGGCCTTTAGGCGCAGCAGGCCGCGCGGTCAAGCCTCTCCGTCTTCGCCCGCATCCGAAAGCCGGCGCATGTGTTCGGCCAGCGCGAGGTCGAGATCGGTATAGACGTAGGGCCCGACAGTGTAGTGGCGCACGAGCCGCGTCGTCACCCCTGCGGGCAGTTCGGGCTCGGCCGGTCCGGCTTCGGGCGGGTCGTCGCGGGCCGGCGGGATCACGGCCCCGCCCTCGTTCTCCCACGCATTGTCCTGCGCGTTCGAAGAGGACGCCGAGGTCTCGCTGGCATAGGTCCCGTAGATGATGTCCGGCGGGCCATCCGCGCGCGACGGCACGATGCCCGCCACCTGCGGGCTCGACACGTGCACGCCCGTCGCCGGTGTGCCCTTCTGAGGTGCGCTCGTCATCGCGACGCCGCGCAATCGGCGGATCTGCTCGGCATATTCGGCCACCCTCGCGAAGTGATCGTCGCGGCCCCGGTCGTCGCCGGCGGCGCTGGCCTTCATCACCGCGACCTGGTGGGCGTGGAGCATTTCATTGAGGTCCATGGCACGTCTCCTGCGGTCGGCGGGGCGGGTCGAAAAGGCGGGGTGAAGGCGGGCGGGGAAGTCCGGGCGCACCTCGCGGCGCGCCCGTCCCCCTGTCGCGGATCAGCCCTGCTGCTGGCTGGGCTCGGCGTCCTTGCTGTCCTGGCCGGACGGCACCTTGCCCTGCTGCGCCTGCTCGGGCTGGTGCAGGTTGGTCGCCTGCATCTTGCCGTCATCGGCCTTGCGGGTGTCGTAGCCGTAGCGCTGGCCCTGCCTGGGCTCGGCGGCTTCCTGCTGGAGATCGCCCTTGCCGAAGGACAGCGTCTCGCCGCCCTTTTCGGGGGCGATCGTGCCCGAACCCTTGTTGCGGTCGTAATTCTTGATCTTGCCAAAATCGGTCATGGAAAAATTCCTTCGATTTCGCGCAGGCGCCCGGAAGCGACCGCTTGTGCGCGGTGGCTAGAAGGCGAAATGGAAAGAAGGGAGGGCAACTGGCCCTCGGGACCGTCGATCGCGACTGGTAGCTACACCTTAGATGGGGTGCGCGCGCCGGAATGCAAGGAGGGCGCGGGGGTATATTCGGGGTGGCGCTGGGGCAGTTGCCCGCGAGCTTGTCTGCCACGATGCAGAAGGGTCGCTGGCGTTGCGCGAGGAGCCCCGGGGCATGACCGGTGCGGCGCGAACGCTGCTCCGGATGGGTCGGCCTTCAGGCGGGTTCGGGCGGGGGGTCAATGGGTAGGGGCGACTAATCTGCCCGGAACTCCTGCTCACAATTCGCGCACTTGAAGCGCTTGCCTGCCAAGTGACGAAAATTTCCCTTGTGGTTATGGTAATAGCTTTGGAAATCGCTGTTATGATGCATGGGATTTTCCCATTCCCAAAACGTAACTTCACCTCGCTCTCCACACTCGCACTTAATCGTATCAACGTGATATTCTTTCTGCGCCATAATCTTACAACTAACCCTCCATCACTTCGGCTACAACTTCGGAGTTTTGGGCTGACTCGAAACCATAGACCCATTTGTCATATAAACAGATTAGCTTGTTAAATGCAGTTGCATATGGGTCCACAAAATCTCGATCCAAATTATCTTCTAAAAAGGAGCGGAGCCATTCGATATCTATCTCGGACCGGTCCTTGTATGCGAGAAAAATGACTCCCTTGTCCAAGCCAGCCCCCTCGATTATTTCCTCCGCAGATTTTTCAGACCAATTTTTATGATAAGCAGGACCATAGGTGCTGCCGTATCGGTAAGACTTCCCTTTGAGCCTATCATAAGCGGCAACCGTCGCTTCGAAGCCGCTTTCCCTCAAGGCTGATTCAGACTCTATCCCCGCCTCCCGTAGGTAACGGAAGATCGGTATATACGTCGCTCCCGTTTTACGCACCTTTGGTATTACAAATTCTAGGATTTTTGCTGCTTCGAACTCGGACTTCTCCCTCACTATATCCCTGAGCAGAGCGTCTCGGTCCAAGCCCTGATATCCACTATCCGCATACCCTTCCGGTGGAGTATTTTCGGCGTTGTTCGCAGCCGAAGATGCCACACCGACACCAACAACAAATTCGACGTCCTCTTTCTGATCCAAGTCATCAATGTCTAAGACATACATCTTTTCCTGAGGTTCAGACGATTTAACCAATTCGAACATCTGCTCCTTACAATATCTCAAAATTCTGGCCGGAATTTTTCTCTTGTTTTCCGCAATGACGTCGAAAACTTGCGAAAAATCATCGGTCTCAATTATCTTGGCTGGAATATTTTTCCCGTCGCGAGAGAATGTAAAATCTTTGATTTTATCGAGGCCACCGCTTGCTCGAGTTAGAAAAATGAGGTTTTCTGCAAATCTATCGATCCTTTCCTCACCCAAGCACGAAGCGATCGAGAAGATAATATTCGTGATGTGTGGATCAGATATCGAATAGCCAATAAAAATAATTGGGTGTTCGATAAATATTGTTATTAGCTTAGCAGCAAGGTAAGGATTTTTGCTTTCGAAATCTTCGTAGTCCTTTTCAGTAAGGACCAGGGATTGGGGTTTTTCACAGGATCCGTGTATCTTATATATCTCACCAATAGACTGAGGATTTGAGAACAATAACTCCTCTTGTCCAACATAAACCTTATACTCAGGAAAAATATCCTCTAATAGCCTATCCCAATTTGTCGTTATAACTCCGTCGACATTGACTCTTCGAAGAGACTCAATTTCATTGCCAAATTCATGGCCTTCTGCAAGGTTCAAATCAACGTTCGAAAGATAAAGCGAGATCTCATTCTTAAGCGCATCTTCGCGCGTTTTTGTGCCATCTTTGAATATCTGGCGAGAGTTTTCAAATCGCTCGTCTTTCCACCACACGTCATGGAAAGCTTCAGCCAGAAGGCTTGCTGCCTTTGGATAAGAACCGTCTGCCGAAGCCAGATAATAGTCGAAATCCCCAATTCCATCGCTGAACCGCCTGAGCAGCGCGCCCCAATCTTCGAGGCCCAAGTACCTTCGAGAAAAGCCTGAGCCCACGAACAAAAATGGCGAGCCACCACGATTTTTAATCAAAGCTTCGATAGCTTCCTTCACGATCTTACCTCATCAAATTTCGAGAGATTCACCCGTCTAGACGGGATAATAGCGTCCGGTTTTTTTCAAGCCCATATACACAGAGAGCATTTTCCTACTCCTAATTTTTTGTTTTGCTCGTTGACGCCGCGCGCCTTCTCCGCCGTTGGCTCCGATTCTAAACGTAGGGTAGCCGCGCGCTAGCGCGCTGCCATGTGCTGGTGGTGACGATCTTCGCCCATGTCGAACGAAGACGCTGCTCCGCCCAAATCGCTGTGGCTCCGCCACGTCTGCGACTCCCTCTGAAGACGAGGGGGGATTTGGATTTCTGAACTTTCCCCAGTTCCGCGCATTGGAACCCCGTGGACGAACACCAAACCCTCTACCTCGTCTGGCATGATCCCGCCGCCACGTCGGGCGGGGCGCTGGAACTGCATGGCGACGGGCATCCGTTGGCAGACGGGTTGTGGCTGGTGCGCTCCGGCCTGTCTCGCTCGAAGCTCTATCACCGGATCAAGTGGCAACTGCCCGAAGACACCGCGCTCCTCTGCGCGCCGCTGGCCGACGATCCCGAGGGCTGGCCCAAGTTCAAGGGGATGGAAGCGGGCGCGCTGGCCTGGCTGAAGCGCGGGTAGCGCGCGGCAAGAAAACGTTTTCCTACTTCGGGGTTTTTTGTTTGGGTCCCTCAGACGCCGGGCGCGAGCCATCCGGCTCGCTTGGCTTCGGCCCTGACCGGGCCGTGCGTGCGGTCGCCCTTGCCTCGCGCTGGTCGCGCTCGGGCTTTCGCCCGTTAGCGGGGAAGCGCCGAGGATAAGGGAGCCGTCTCTAGCGTGTCGTGGCAGCCCGACGCCGATAGGCGGAGGCAAGGCCGACCGGCCGCCCGAGCTCTTGCGAGGAAGCCAAGGCGGGCGGATGCCCGCCGCCCGGCGTCTGAGGGTCTAAACAAGGAATCTTATCGATGTCGGACGACGCCCCCTCCCCCGCCCCGCCCCGCTCGACCCGGGCGGTGGCGCGGCAGGGGACGTCGGCAGTGGCGTTCGCGGACGAGGAGATCGATGCGGACGATCCGCTGCTGGACTTCGCGCCCTTCATCCATGCCGCGCCGCGCGCGAACTCGATTCTACCCGACGTGCAGCGGCGCTTCGTGGCCGAGTTGCGCGCGTGCGGGGTCGTCAAACAAGCAGCGCGCAAGGTGGGGAAGAGCCTCGAGGCGCTCTACAAGCTGCGCGAGCGGCCGGGGGCGGAGGGCTTCGCCGCCGCCTGGGACGCCGCGCGCGAGCGGTTCGGCGCGCGGCTCCATGATTTCGCCTCGGCGCGCGTGATGGAGGGGGACGAGCGCCCGATCGTGTCGCAGGGGCGCATCCTCGGCTGGCACACGGTCTACGATTATCCCACCATCCGCTTCATGCTGCGGCACAACCTCCCCGAGCGCTATTCCCCGGCAGCCGAGGCGCTGAAGCCCGGGCACCCGGCCTACGACAAGCTCGCCGATGCGATGCTGGCGGTCTACAACCGCAAGCTGCGCCAGGCGCGCGCCGACGTGACCCCGCAGGCGATGGCGATCCACACCCACCGCCGGCTGCGCACCTGGCGGCACTGCGAAAAACTCGCCGCGATGGGCCGCGATCCGGACACCGCGCGCGACGGCTGGGACGAGACCGACGCCGACGGCAAGCCCTGCCTCCCGCACGAGGGCTGGCTCGCGGGAGAAAAGCGCGCCGAGGCGGAGCGGTTCTTGAAGGTGCTCGAGGAGAAGGATCGGCGGAAGGGGTAACCCTTGCCCCGCGCGCCACTCTCCCGCTAACCTCCCCCCATGCTCGATTCCTTCTTCGACCACGCCGCGATGACCGACGGGATTACCGTGCGGGTCTCCGTCAGCTACCTGCCCGAACAGTCCGCGCCGGAGGAAGCGCGCTGGTTCTGGGCCTATCACGTGCGGGTCGAGAACCACTCGGACCGCGCGGTGCAGCTGCTCACGCGGCATTGGCGGATCACCGATGCGGGCGGCGGGGTGAACCTCGTCGAGGGCGAAGGCGTGGTCGGCGAACAGCCGGTGCTGCGCCCGGGCGAGAGCCACGATTACGTCTCGGGCTGCCCGCTGCCGACGCCGTGGGGCTCGATGGAGGGGCGCTATACCTTCGTCGTGGTCGACGGGGAGAAGACCGGACAGCGGTTCGAGGCGGCGATCCCGTTCTTCCCGCTCGAAGCCGGGGAAACCGCGCAGTGATCGCCCGCGCGGCGCTCGCCGGGTCCGCGCTCCTGCTGCTCGGCGGCTGTCCCGCCGCGATGGTGACACCCCGATCGCTCCCGCCCGCGCCGCTTTCGGGCGCCGAGGCCTGTGCGACCGACCCGGATGGCGGGGGGATCATATTGTGGCTCAACCCGCGCTCGGTCGAGGCCGGCGAGACGATCGAACTGCGGCCCGGGCAAAGCGCCTACCCCTCCAATTTCGACCCGCTGCCGCCGGGCTGTATCGACGCGGTCGAGGCCGACCGGCCCGGGCTCATCGGCTTAGCGCGGCGCGACGACGGCACCGTCACCGCGACGGTCGCCGAGGACGCGCCCTCGGGCGCCGAGATCGTGCTGCGCGCGACTTTCGACGGGCGCGAGATCGCCCCCGCGCCGATCGCGGTCTATTCCGACGCGGCTGATCCGCTGGTCGGGCTGTGGACGCAGGAGCGCGCCGATTGCCCCGCCGACACCGCGCCGGTGGTGGATTTCAAGCTCGAAGCGGGCGGCAAGTTCTACGTCACCTGGCTGCCGATGGGCTCGCGCCGCGACTATGCCGGGAGCTACGAATACGATCCTGCGAGCGGCGCGCTCGCGCTCGAGGTCGAGAGCTCGAACTACCTCCCCGACGACCGCGCCCCGCTGACCGTGCGGCGCGAGGGCGATACGCTCCACATCGTCTCGGGCTCGCTCGGCTCGGCGCCCGACGGCCGCGGCTTCTGCCGCGAACCGTTCACGCTGTTCGGGAGCTGATCCTCAGGGTGCGGTAGCGAGCTCGGGCTCGGACCCGGACTCGGTCTCCGGGGCGGGCGCGGGATTGCGCGCCGAGGGGTTGTGCTTGGCGAGGAACGCGAGCAGCCGGTCGTACCATGCCTGTTCGTCCTCGGGGCGCACCAGCGAGTGCCCCGCCTTGTCGAGCACCAGTTCCTCGACATGCGGCGCGCCGTCGATCGCCTTCATCATCTCGATATGCTGCTTGAACGGCACGTTGTCGTCCTTCTTGCCGTGCGCGAGCAGCAGCGGGCGACCGATCCGGCGGGCGAATTCGCGCGGCGAGACCTCGTCGAGGTCGCCCTTGCGCACCTCGCCCTCGACCATCATCGTCCAGCGCTTGCCGTCCCGGCGATCGAGGAAGTCCTTGTCGTAATCGAGCATGTCCTTCCAGTCGGTCACCCCGGCCCAGCTCGCGGCGCAGACGTAGAGATCGGGATTGCGCACCACCGACCAGACCGCGGCGTATCCGCCATACGATCCGCCGACCATGCACACGCGCGCGGGGTCGGCATAGCCCTGCGCGATCGCCCAGGCCCGGGCATCGTCGAGATCGTCCTGCATGCCGCGCCCGATCTCGCCGTAGCCGAGCTTCTCGAACGCCTCGCCATAGCCCGAGGAGCCGCGGAAATTGGGCTGCAGCACGGCGTAGCCGCGATTGGCGAGCAATTGCACCTCGGGATGGTAGGCCAGCATGTCGCGGACGTGGAACGGGCCGCCATGCGGCAGCACGATCAGCGGCAGGTTCTTCGCCTCGAGCCCGCGCGGCAGGGTCAGATAGGCGCGCAGCTTCGTCCCGTCGCGCGCGGCATAGGTCACCGCCTTCGACCTCGCCAGCTGGGTATGGTCGAGCGTCGGCAGGAGGTTGGTGAACAGGTCGAGCTTCATCTCGGCCGGGGTGAAGATGTAGAGCGCGCCCGGATCGGCCTCGCTCCCGGTCCACACCACCATCCGCTCGAGCCCCGCCGACCACTGGCGGATCGTCACCTGGGCCCCGCCCAGCGCCTCCTCGAGCACGCCCTGCCATTTCGCCAGTTCGGGATGGAGCCACTCGGTCCGCTCGCGATCGTCGGTGTAGCTGACCGCGAGCAGGCCGTGCACGCTGTCGACCGCGGCGGATTCGAGATCCCAATCGGCGTGTTCGTAGACCGTCCGCCCGGGCTCGCCGGTGCGGAAATCGAATTCGCGGACCGCGATCCTTCCGCCGTCGCCCTTCGCCATGATGTAGCCGATATCGGACCCCGCCGAGATCGAGATGACGTTCCAGTATTCGGCCGCATCGTCGTAATACTTGAAGCTCGCGACCTTGTCCCAGTCGTCCTCGGCGCTCGAGCGGTACCAGATCCGGCGCCGCTTGCCGTTGAAATGGATGCCGAGCCGGACGACGCCCTCATTGTCGGCGAACCAGGTGTCCGAATCGCCCTTGCGCTTCTGCACCCGCACGGCGGTATCGTCGAACTCGCTCCCGTCGAGGAACACCTTGTGCACCTCGGCATCGGCGAACAGCTTGCTCGAGGACGACAGCAGGATGAATTCGCCCGCCGGGTCGGTGTAGATCACGTCGTCGCCGGTCAACCCCTGCTTCTCGCGGCCGACGAAGAAGGTCTTCCCGCTGGCGAGATCGAACGCGAACAGGCGCGACACGGGGACCGGGAACACGCCGTAGACGATCGTGATCGCGCGGACGCTGACGAGGATCTTGTCCGGCCCGGCCCAGCGCAGGCGCGACGGATGCAGGTTTTCGGGCAGCAGGATCGCGCGGCTGGGCCGGCGCGTCGCCGCATCGTAGATCACCAGCTTGTTGCGCTCGTCTTCCTCGATGAACAGCGCGAACCGGCTTCCGTCGGGCGACAGGGTCGGGCTGGTGAACGGCACGCGCCCGACGAAATCGGCCGTCGGAATCAGCGCGACTGCGTCGGCTGCTCGCGGTGGCGACGGCGCGGCTCCATCCTCCGCCGCAGCGCTTGCCGCCGGCGGTGCCTCCGCCGCCACGGCTTGCTGGCCCAGCGCCGGCGCGGTCCAGCCGAGCCCGAAGCAGAGCCCGAGCGCAAGCGCGGCGAAAGCCGCCCGGATTCGTTCGCTGTCGATCATGCTGCGACCCCCTTCCCCTGCGCGCCACGATAACCCCTTGGTCCCGTTTGCCAAGATGCTTGTGAGCCATGGCGCGATTGCATAGGCAGGCCGCGATGGAGCAGCCCGCACGCCGACAATCCGATCCGCTCTGGTGGTGCGTCGGCATCGCCTTCGGCTTCGCGGTGCTCGCCGCGATCCGGCTCGGCATTCCGTCGAAACCCTATTTCGACGAGGTCCATTACATCCCCGCCGCGCGCACGCTGACCGATCTCGTCGCCCCCGCCAATGTCGAGCACCCGCTGCTCGGCAAGGCGCTGTTCGCGGGCGGCATGGCGCTGTTCGGCGACGGCCCGGTCGGCTGGCGGATCGTGCCGTGGGCCTCGGGCGTGCTCGGCCTGTTCGGTTTCATGCGGATGCTGTGGTGGGCGAGCTTTTCGCGCGCGACGACCGTGATCGCGGGCGTGTTGCTCGCGACCAGCTTCCTGTGGATCGTCCACGCCCGCCACGCCATGCTCGACGGGCCGATGGCGGGGTTCGCGCTGCTCGCGGCATGGGCGTTCGTGCGAGGACTACGCGAGCCGACACGCGCGCGCTGGCAGTTCGCGCTGGCAGGCGTGCTGATGGGACTGTCGCTCGGCACCAAGTGGAGCGTCGCGCCGCTACTCGTGCTCCCGGGCCTCGCCTTCCTGTGGGCCAAGCTGCGCGATGAAGGCGCGCGCGGGCTGGTGGCGAAGGAAGGCGGCGCGGTGCCCGGCATGCGGCTCGCCGAAGCCGCGCTGTGGCTCGGCCTGCTGCCGCTCGCCGCCTACTGGCTGACCTTCGCCCCGGCCTTCTTCTACGCCACCGATCCGCTCTCGCCCTTCGACGTGATCGGCCACCACCAGCGGATGATCTGGCTGCAGGCGAGCGTGGTCGAGGAGCATCCCTACCAGAGCGTGTGGTGGCAGTGGATCTTCAACCTGCGCGGGATCTGGTATCTCTACGAGGTCACCGACGGCGCGCAGCGCGGGATAATGCTGATCGGCAACCCGGTGACGATGTATCTCGGCCTCGCCGCGCTGGCATTGTGCGGCTGGCGCTGGGTGCGCTCGGGCGAGATGCTGTGGCTCGCTCCGCCGCTCGCCTGGGCCGCGCTGATGGGGCTGTGGGTGATCGCCGAAAAGCCGGTCCAGTTCTATTTCCACTACCTGCTGCCCGCGCTCGCGCTGATGGCCGCACTCGCGCTGGTGACCGGGCGGTGGTGGGACGAAGGCAGGCGCTGGCCCGCCTATGCCGCGACGATCGGCGCGGTGCTCGCCTGCGCCTATTTCTGGCCGGTGCTGAGCGCGGGCGCGCTGGCCGACAACCAGGATTTCCTGCGCTGGGCGTGGTGGAGCGGGTGGCGGTAGGGGCAGAGGCGCGGCGCGACCGTGTTTCCATGCTCCCGCGCCTGCGCTGGGCGGACAGTCCGCTTCAACGGGCACCTGCCTCTTTGAAATGTCCGACTATGGGTGGGAAGCGGACATTTGCTGGCTCGGTGTAATGCTCAGCCTCATGAGGTGTGCGCGCCTTCATAATCGGGCGCATTTCGTGGACTGCCGTCACGAAGAACCGCGTCTCACCTGACCTGTCGGAGAACTTCCAGATGGACAGGGAAGCGTCGACAAGACGAAAAACAGGCGCTTTCTTGTCGGTAAGTGTCGCCTCGGGAGCATTTTCGATGATGTAACGTGCGGTTTCGTCGGAGAAAAACGCGGCGAGGGGAAAATCGCACTCCGCATGCAACACCGTTATAGCGTTAGATATTTCGACACCCGTAAGAAGGTCCACTGGAATGTGCAGTGTGGCGTCTAGGCTATCCGCGCCTGTCCCTTTTCCGATTGCCTCAACGGTGCACTTTTCTGTGCCATCGACGGTAGGCCCGGTGCACCCCGCGACAGCCGCTAAGGCTGGGCCTAAGATCGAGAAGGCTTTCATAGTGTCATGTTGGCTTGTGGTCTCAACGTCCGCAAGCGGGTCGTGAGCGGTCGGTCCGCTTGCGATGCCCGATCCGGCTGGCGACCGGGCGGGGTGGTCGCGGGTCGCGAAGGAGATCATTTCGTCCGATGGTGACAGACAAATCGGCCTGAATTAGAAACCCCGCCATGCCCGACCTCAGACCGTTCGAAGAACGAAGTGCCGACCACCTCCGCCTCGTAATAGAAGCGAGCAACATCGGCGTGTGGGAGCTCGATCTCGGCTCGGGCCGGGCCGTCCGCAACCATGTCCACGACCGCATCTTCGGCTATTCCGAAACGTTGTCGGAATGGACCTACGACATGTTCCTCGATCACATCGTCGAGGAGGACCGGGCGAGGGTCGACCGGCTGCAGCAGGCGGCGATCGCCGACAACCGCGAATGGTCGTTCGAATGCCGGATCGCGACCGCGAACGGCGAGATACGCTGGATCCGGGCTTCGGGCCGGCCGCTGCAGGACGATGCCGGGAAGACGGTGAAACTGATCGGCAACGTGATCGACATCACCGACACCAAGCAGAACGAAGCCCGGCTCCGGCTGATCACCGAGGAACTCAACCACCGCGTGCGCAACATGCTCGCCACGATCAAGTCGATGGTGCGCTTTTCGGCCAAGAAGGCCGCCGACATCCCGTCTTTCGCCGAAGCGCTCGAGGGGCGGGTCAGGACGCTCGCGCGAAGCCACCAGCTGCTGGTCGCCGAGTCCGACGCCGCGATCCGGCCCAGCACCATCCTCGAGGCGGAACTGTCCGCCTTCCCGGGTCTCGACGACCGTGTGAAGATCGCGGCTTCGAACGAGCCGGTGCTGCGCGATTCGGCCGGCCAGGGCCTCGCGCTGGTGTTCCACGAACTGCTCACCAACGCGCTCAAATACGGCGCGCTGTCGAACGACGAGGGCCATGTCGAGGTGACGATCGAAGGGACCGAACGCGCGGCCTCGATCCGCTGGAAGGAACAGGGCGGCCCGCGGCTCGACGGCACCAAGGGCGAGGGCTTCGGGACGGTGCTGATCTCGCGCGTGTTCGCCTCGCAGGCCTCGACCAGCCTCGAATTCCCGCCCGACGGGGTCGAGTGCCGTATCGAGCTCGACGTGACCTGACCCGAAAAGCTGGCGCGCCCGGCAGGATTGTGTCGTCGCTGCGCGCCGACACGTCTCCGCGCTGCGCGCTCCGACTCCGAACGGGTTCGAGCCTTTGTGGCCCCGCCAAATCCCCTGCCCCTCCTGCGGAGGGTCGATGGATTTGGCGCGCCCGGCAGGACTCGAACCTGCTGCCTCAAGATTAGAAGTCTCGCGCTCTATCCAGATGAGCTACGGGCGCGCGCCGCCCTCGCCAATAGCGCGCTTTCGCGCGGGCACAAACCGCGATAGCTAACGCAGCTATGGACACGACACCCCGACGGATCGACGCCAGCAGCGCGCGCGGATTTCGCTATTTCCCCTATGTGATGGCGGCGTTCGTCGCGATCCTGCTGCTGTCGAACCTGATCGGCGCGGCCAAGCCGAGCTACGTCACCCTGCCCGGCGGCACGCAATGGTCGTTCGGCGCGGGGGTGCTGTTCTTCCCGGTCAGCTACATCATCGGCGACATCCTGACCGAGGTCTACGGCTATGCCCGCGCGCGGCGCGTGATCTGGACCGGCTTCGCCGCGCTCGCCTTCATGGCGTTCATGGCGTGGGTCGTGGTCGCGCTGCCGCCCGCCGAGGGATGGGACGGGCAGGAGGCCTACGAGAAGGTGTTCGGCAACACCTGGCGAATCGTGGGGGCGAGCATGGTCGCCTTCTGGGCGGGCGAGTTCGCCAATTCGATCGTGCTCGCCAAGATGAAGGTGTGGACCGCGGGCAAGCACCTGTGGAGCCGGACGATCGGCTCGACGGTGGTCGGCCAGGGACTCGACAGCCTGATCTTCTACCCGCTCGCCTTCTACGGGCTCGCCGGCTGGCCACCCGAATTGCTGTGGCAGGTCGTGCTGTCGCAATGGGCGATCAAGACCGCGTGGGAAGCGCTGCTGACGCCGCTGACCTATGCCGTGGTCGGCTGGCTCAAGCGGCGCGAGGGGGTCGACGTCTACGACGAGGGCACCGATTTCTCGCCGTTTGCGAAGGCGCGCTAGACCCCCGCGTTCCCCACCACCCAGCACGCAAGCGCCAGCAGCAGCCCGGCGAAGCGGTTCGAACGGAAGCGGTCGAGCGCGCTCTGGCCGTCGGCGGTGTCGAGAGTCGCGACCTGCCAGAAGAGGTGGATCGCGATCGGGGCGAGCGCGAGCAAGCCGAGCAAATCCTCGCGAAGCCACCAGAAGGCGAGCGCCCAGCAGGCGAGCGCGCCGAGGTAGAACAGCGCGACGCCGCCGGTCACGCGCCTACCCAGCGCCAACGCGGAAGAGCGGATCCCGACCAGCGCGTCATCCTCGCGGTCCTGCAGCGCGTAGATCGTGTCGTAGCCCACCACCCACAGCGCGCAGCCGGCATAGAGCGCGGCCAGCACGTCGAGATGGTCGCTCCGCAGCGCGAACCAGCCGACGAGCGCGCCCCAGCTAAAGACGAGCCCGAGCCACGCCTGCGGCCACCAGGTGATCCGCTTCATGAAGGGATAGGCCGCGACCAGCGCGAGGCTGCCCAGCGCGACCAGCTGCGCCTCCCACCGAAGCTGCAGCAGCACGACGAGGCCGACGCAGCAGAGCGCGACGAGCCACGCCCACGCCACTCTCTTGCTCACCCGCCCGCTCGCCACCGGGCGCACGGCGGTGCGCGCGACCTGCCGGTCGAGATCGGCATCGACGATATCGTTGTAGACGCAGCCCGCGCCGCGCATCGCGATCGCGCCGAGCAGGAACCACAGCAGCAGCTGCCACTCGCCCTCGCCGCCCGCGAGCAGCAGGCCGAACGTGCAGGGCCAGAACAGCAGCCACCAGCCGATCGGCCGGTCGAACCGCGCCAGCTGCGCAAGGTCGCGCGGGAATTGCGGCAGCCGGCCGACGAGGCCGCGATGTTCGCTGTCGGGGACGATCTGGTCGCTCATCGCTTGCCCCCTACCGCGCGCCGTGCCACCTGCCTAGGCCATGCCCGCTACCCCCGCCTGGCCTCCCCGCTCCGCCCCGCGCCTCTTCGTCGAGCAGGAACTCGCACCCGGGATGCGCGTCGCGCTCGAGGGCAACCCGGCGCATTACCTCAACCGCGTGATGCGGCTCGGGCGCGACGATATCGTGATCCTGTGCGACGACGCGACCGGCGAATGGGCGGCCAAGGTCACCGCACCGGGCAAGCGCGCGATCTGCCTCGAAACCGTCGAGCAGCTGCGCCCGCGCGAGGCGGTGCCCGACTTCTGGCTCTGCCCGGCACTGCTCAAGAAGGACCGCTTCGACCTCGTGCTCGAAAAGGCGACCGAGCTGGGCGTACGTCGGATCGCGCCGATGGTTACCCGCCGCTGTGTCGCGGACAAGCTCAACGGCGAACGCGCGACCAAGATCGTCACCGAAGCCGCCGAGCAATGCGCGCGCACCGCGCTGCCCGAGGTCGCCGCGCCGCAACCGCTCGACGCGCTGCTGCGCGACTGGCCCGCGGACCGCGCATTGTTCTTTGCCGACGAGCTTGGCGGCACGCCCGCCGCCGAGGCGTTTTCGCGGCACACCGGCCCTGCGGCACTGCTGATCGGCCCCGAAGGCGGCTTCGACGACGCCGAGCGCACCGCGATCCGCGCGCATCCGCAGGCCGCGGCGATCACGCTAGGTCCGCGCATCCTGCGCGGCGAAACCGCCGCGATCGCCGCGACCGCGCTGTGGATGGGGGTGGCGGGGGACTGGCCGGGCGAGCAGGCCGAATAGCCCTTCCCACACCGCTTTCGGTTTTCTAGGGCAATTTTCGTGAGCACCCGCAAGATTTCCGCCGAGGCCGATCCGGTCATCGAGAGCCGCGCGCAGCTGGTCGCCCCGTTCGTGGGCGGCGAGAAGCCGAAAGCCGACTGGCGCATCGGTACCGAGCACGAGAAGCTCGTGTTCTGCCTGAACGACAAGCACGCGCTCTCCTACGACGAACCCGGCGGGATCCGCGATATCCTGCTCGGCCTGCGCGAATTCGGGTGGGAGCCGGTCGAGGAAGGCGGCAAGGTCATCGCGATGGCGGGCGAGGACGGCACGGTCAGCCTCGAACCCGCCGGCCAGCTCGAACTTTCGGGCGCGCCGCTGGAAAACCTACACGATACCTGCGCCGAAACCGGCCGCCACCTGCAGCAGGTCAAATCGGTTGCCGAGGACATGGGGGTCGGCTTCCTCGGCCTCGGCATGTGGCCCGACAAGGCGCGCAGCGACCTGCCGGTAATGCCCAAGGGCCGCTACGAGATCATGATGCGGCACATGCCGCGCGTCGGCAGCCTCGGCCTCGACATGATGCTGCGAACCTGCACGATCCAGGTCAATCTCGACTATTCGTCCGAGGCCGACATGGTGCAGAAGTTCCGCACCGGCCTCGCGCTCCAGCCGCTCGCCACCGCCTTGTTCGCCAATTCGCCCTTCACCGAGGGCAAGCCCAACGGCTACCTCTCCTATCGCAGCCACATCTGGTCGGACACCGACCCGCACCGCACCGGCATGCTGCCCTTCGTGTTCGAGGACGGCTTCGGCTACGAACGCTGGGCCGACTACATGCTCGACGTGCCGATGTATTTCGTCTTCCGCGACGGCAAGTATATCGACGCCGCCGGCCTGTCCTTCCGCGACTTCCTCGACGGCAATCTCTCCGTCCTCCCCGGCGAAAGACCAACCGAGAGCGACTGGTGGGACCACCTCTCGACCGCTTTCCCCGAAGTGCGGCTGAAGAGCTTCCTCGAGATGCGCGGCGCCGATGGCGGCCCGTGGAGCCGGATCTGCGCGCTCCCCGCCTTCTGGGTCGGGCTGATGTACGAACAGGACGCGCTCGACGCGGCGTGGGACCTGGTCAAGCACTGGACGGTCGAGCAGCGCGAGGATTTGCGCAATGCGGTCCCGAAACAGGCGCTCGACGCGCCGATCCCCGGCGGCGGGACGCTGCAGGACCTCGGCAAGGAAGTGCTCGCGATCTGCCGCAAGGGCCTCAACACCCGCGCGCGGCTCAATTCCTCGGGCGACAACGAGGCCGGCTTCCTCGAAACGCTCGACGAGATCGTCGCCAGCGGCAAGGTCCCCGCCCAGCGCCTGCTCGACAAGTATCACGGCGAGTGGAACGAGGATGTCAGCCGGGTCTACCGCTACAGTTTCTGATCAGCCGCGTGTCGGCTCGGACCCTCGCCGCGCGATCGCGTGGCCGAGGCGGCGGAGCCTGGCGGTGACGAGGCCGTGCTCGCCCATCCAGTCGTAGTACTCGCGGTATTTGGTGTCTTCGAGCAGCAGGTGGGCTTCCTCGGTCCGCGCGCGCCAGTAATAGATCGCGCTGACCACCGCCAATAGCACGCAGTTGCGGATCGCTTCGGTCGCGCTGCCGCTGGTGACGAGGAAGGGGAGCGTGGCGAACCACCAGAACACGTTCTTCGACAGGTAGGCCGGGTGCCGCGTCCAGCGGTACGGCCCGTTGGTGATGACCCCGCGATAGGTGAGGTTGGAGAAGCGCAGCCCGAAGATCACCGTCGCCCAGGCGTAGATCGCGGTGAGGAACACCAGCCATGCCGCCCAGATCGCCAGCACCGTGTCGTTGCCCGCCAGCCAGTAATTCCACTCGGCGGTGTCGACGCGGTAGTCGAGCACGTCGCCGGGGCCCATGATGAGGAACGGCGGGTAGCACAGCAGCGCGGCGAGCCAGCCGCCGACGAACGGATTGCCCGAGCGGATATGCGCATCGAGCGGCTTCAATGTAACGAGGTAGCCGACCGCGCCGATCTGGACGTCGATCACGAACAGCAGCGTGATGAGGATCAGCCCGAGCCGCACCGGGTCGTCGATCGCCAGTCCCAGATCGGCCTCGACGATGATCCGGAACCCCTCGGGCAGGATCGCGATCATGAAGGCGCCGAAGAAGCCCTTGATGAACCACGCGCGCAGGTGGCGCTTGACCTCGCTCGCGTCCCACGCGTCGCGTCCGATCAGCATCGCGCCGAAATGCCAGCACGCATCGCGCGGGTCCTTGAGGTGGCGGTCGAGCCACAGCACGTAGGGGATCGAGACGAGGAACAGCGGGACGACGAGCCAGCCCAGCACCTCCATCGCGAAGGTATAGGGCGGCTGCCAGTACCACCGCCCGACCCAGTAGAACGCGCCGAGCAGCGCCCAGGTCGCCCACAGGCCTGCCAGCTTGGTGATTGTGAAATCGCCCGCTTCGGAGAGCGGGCGCTTGCGGCTCCAGTCGAGCCCGGTGCTTTCCCGGCGGTGGACCTTCTCGACGAACACCGACCACAGCACCATCGGGATCCCGGCGGCGAACAGGCCCATCAGCGCGGCATTGGGGCCGGACAAGACGCCGCGGCGGCCCGGCAGGCCCAGCGCATCGGCGATCGCCGGGTATTCGCGCGCGAAGACGATCCAGGCGAGCAGGCCGAGCAGGCCGACCAGCCCGACCGCCGACGATACGTCGCTTGGCGGCCGCGCCGCCACCCGTGCCGAAGCCCCCGCTGTCATGGCCGGAACCCTAGCACGTAATGGTTAACGCGAGAAAAGCGCGCTCAGCGGTAGGCGCGGATCGTGCCGCCGTCGTCGAGCACGTAGAGCGTGTTGTTGGCGACGATCGGGGGCAGCGAGACCTTGGGATCGAGATCGGTCAGGTAGGCGAGCGATCCGTCATTCACACTGGCATAGGCGACCTGGCCTTCGGAATTGGCCATCCACAGCCGATCGCCCGCGAGCACCGGCCCGGTCCAGAAGATCGGGTCCTTCTCGTCTTCCATGTTGCGGAAGGCCGGGAGGTCGACCACCCATTTGACCTTGCCCGACGAGCGCTGGATCGCGAGCAGCTGGCTATCGCTGGTGAGCGTGAAGATCCACTCGCCCGCGACCGCCGGGGTCGAGATCCCGCCGAGATTGAGTTCCCAGATGCGCTGGCCGGTGACCAGTTCGTAGGCCGCCATCCGGCCACCCTGACCGAGCGCGTAGACGCGGCCCTGGTCGATGATCGGATCGGCGTCGATATCGGTGATCGTGCCGACCGAGGTCGAGACCGAGGTCCGCGCGAGCGCGTCGCCCCACAGCTGGCGGCCGTTCTCATAGCGATAGGCGGCGAGTTCGCCCGAGCTGTAGCCCGCGATCACCGTGCCCTGCGCCGCGGCCGGGGCGGCGACGCCGAACACGCCGGCTTGGCCGACCGCGCCCGATTCGAACCACTGGACCGCCCCGTCGCCAATATCGAGCGCGTAGATCTCGTTGTTCTGCGTCATCACGAACACGGTGTCGAAGGCGAGCGTGGGCGCGCCGCGCAGCGGGCCCGAGGGCTTCACGCGCCACACTTCGTCGCCGGTATTGGCATCGAGCGCGGCGACTTCGCCGACCCCGGTGGTGAGGTAGACGCGGCCCGCATTGTAGCTGACCCCGCCGCCGAATTCGGCGCCCTCGCCGTCACCGCTGACATTGAATCGCTTGCGCCACACCGGCGCGCCGCTGGTCGCGTCGAACGCGTGGACGGTGCCCGCGGTGTCGAAGACGAACAGCCTGCCCCCGCCGATCACGGGCGAGGAGGCGAGCCGCGCCTTGTTGGTGCTGCCGGCGATCTGCGCGGTCCAGGCCGGGGCCGGGTTGGCCCCGATCGCGAGGTGGCCGTAGGCATTCGACGCGCCGCCGCTCGGCTGCGCGAATTCGCGATTGGCCGCGGCCGGGGGCAGGATCACGCTGACGCTGGCGAGCGAGGGGTCGGCGACCGCGCCCGATTCGATCCGCGAGAGCACCGGGATGCGTTCGCCCACGGTCGGTGTCTTGGGCTTGTCGCTGCCGCCGAGAATCCCGCAGCCCGCGGTGGCGAGCGCCAGCATCGCTGCTCCGGCCAATCGGAGACTCGGGCGCAGGCGGCTGGTCGTGTTCGTGGTCATGGTCATTCCTTACTGCTGCGGCGCAGGCGCTGGGGCTGTCTGGCCGCGCGCGGCGAGTTCGCTTTCGTTGAGCGTGCGCTCGACATCGTCGACCGCATCGACCCCAAGCAAGCCCGCCATCTGGCGGGTCCGGCGGCGGATCGTCTGCGGCACGTTCTCGTCGCGCGAGACTTCGGCGAGGAGCGGACCGGCGAGGTCTTCCTTGCCCTGCTTGAGATAGGCCATCGCGACCAGCTCGCCCGCGCTGCCGAACCACGGATTGCCCGCCACCGCGAGCGGCTTGAGCCGTTCGACCACCTTTGCCGGCGGCAGTTCGTCGAACCGCGCGGCGACTTCGCGCACGGTGGCGAGGTCGCGCAGCTGCTGCGGCACGTCGTCATCGGCGGCGACCGCGGAATAGATCTTGGCGGCTTCCTCGGCCTTGCCGTCCTCGAGCAGCAGCGCGGCCTGGGTCATCCGCGCGAGCGCCGCGGTCGCCTTGGCGTCGTCCTCGCCCGCAAGCTGGGTCAGCATCTCGTCGGCGCTGGCGGCGTTGCCCTTCTCGATCCGGTCGAGCGCCATGGTCAGGCGCTCGCCACGATCGGCGTCCTCGGCCGTCTGGCGACCGTCCCACCACAGCCAGCCGCCGACCCCGGCGATGATCACCACGAGCGCGATGCCGATCGGGAGGCCGTATTTCCTGGCCGCGTCCTGCATCTGCTGCTCGCGCAGCGCCTCGTCGACTTCGCGCATGAAGCCGTCCTGCTCGGCGCTTTCCCGCGCGGCCTTCTTGTCGGTCGGCTGGGGGGCGGAATTCTTGTCGTTCGGAGGAAGGGCCAAAATCTGTCTTTCGCGTGGCAAATTGCTGTGGCGCGCTGTTTACCGCGCTCGCGCGCCAATTCAATGGGCGATGCTGTGGATCGATCTGTCGGGCACGCGGTGAAGCGGGCATGAATGCCCGTGTCGCGCCTGCCTGATCAGGGGAAGCGCGGGACCTTGAGCGCGCGGGCATACATCGCGCGGTAATCGTCGATCATCGCCTGTTCGTCGTATCGATCGCGCGCGCGCTGGCGGTTCGCTTCGCCGATCGCGGCGCGGGCGGCCTCGTCTTCGGCGAGCGCGGCGAGCATTTCACCGAGATGTTTCGTGTCGCCCGGCACCGAGACATAGTCGCGGTTGGACTTGGCGAGCATCGCCTTCACGTCGCCGACGTCGGGCGAGGCGACCGGCAGCCCGCTCGCCATCGCCTCGACCACCGAGAGCGGGAACTGCTCGCTGTCCGACGACAGCGCGTAGATGTCGAACAGCCCGAGCACGGTCGCAGGATCCTCGACGAAACCGGGCATGTGGACCCGGTCCGAGACGCCGAACCGGTCCGCCGCGGCGCGAATCTCGTCGCGCTCGCTACCCTCGCCCACGATCACCAGCTGCCAGAACTCGGGCAGGTCCTTCATCGCCTCGACCAGCCGCGGCAGGTTCTTGACCTTGCGCAGCCCCGCCAGCGTGCCGATCCAGCGCTCGCCCTCGCGCTTGACGAGGCCCGGAAGCGCGTCGGCCTTCGCCTTGCGGCCATAGCGCGCGGTGTCGATGCCGTTGACGATCCGCTGGACGCGCCATGCAGGCTGCTGCCACTCGGTCTTGGCGATCTGCTCGAGCCCGGTCGAAGGGACCACCAGCCCGGAGGCGCGGCCCAGCGCGATCCGGCGATACCAGTTGCGCGTCCACTTGCGCTTCTTCGTTTCGTCGGTGTCGAACCCGTCCTCGTGGTGCACCAGCGGCGGCAGCGAATGAAGGTCGGCGAACAGCGTGTGCGCCATCACCGCGTCCATCGCGCCGAAATTGTAGGTCAGGATCAGGTCGAAGCCCGCCATCGCCTTGGCGAGCTTCTGCAGCCGCCCCGGGGTCGGCTTGCCTTTGAGCGAGGGGAAATGGACCGGGTATCTCACCTGGACCGACTTCTTCATCCCGTGGCGCGCGCTCAGCGCACCCGGCTCGGCCGAGACCACCGTGTGCTCGAGCTTGCGCCCAAAGGCTTCCATCAGCCGGACCGAGCGCATTTCCTTGCCGCCCACGTCGAAGCTCGAATGGAGGTGCAGGACCTTCTTCGCCATCGTCTCGGTTCCTTACGCCTTGGCGCGGTCGAGCAAGCGATCGAGCGCGGCGAGCGACCCGGCATCGTCGAGGAACGGCGCATGGCCCACGCCGGGCACGATCACGATTTCGATATCGTCGGCCCTGGCCTGCATCTGCTCGAGCGTGTCGGCGGTCAGGATATCCGAAGTCTCGCCGCGCACCGCGACCAGCGGTTTCTTGCCGAGCGCCTCGAACGGGCTCCACAGATCGGTCCCGCCCTCGGCGCTGTCGCCGGCGAAGGGCTCGGCGATCTTGGCGTCGTAATCGGGGACGATGCGCTGGTTGGTGCCGACGGTCATGCTGCGCTTGGCCATCACCAGCCAATCGTCGATCGTGAAATCGGGGAAGATATCGCCCTGCCCTTCCTCGAGCGCGCGCGCGGCGTGCATCCAGGTCGGGAAACTGCCGCCCTGCCCGACATAACCGCGGATCCGCGCGATCCCGTCGGCGGAAATCTCGGGGCCGATATCGTTGACCAGCGCGCCCGCAACGAGATCGGGCTTCACCGCCGCGAGCAGCATCGTGAGGATTCCGCCGAGCGAGGTCCCGACGAACACCGCGCGGGTGATTCCCTCCTGCTCGAACAGCGCGAGCAAGTCGGCGACGTATTGCTGCGGCACGTAGGTCGCGCTGTCGGGCGCGTATTCGCTGTCGCCGCGACCGCGCATGGTCGGGCAGATCACGCGCGTACGGGTGCGCAAGTGATCGGCCAGATCCTCGAAATCGCGCGAATTGCGGGTCAGGCCGGGCAGGCAGACCACGGGGGGAAGATCGGACGCGTCGGGCCCGGCATAATCGCGGAAATGCAGTTTCAGCCCGTCGGGGCTGGTCCAGTGTTTTTCCTCGAAATGGTCGTGTTCGTCGCTCATCGAGCTCCCGCCTGAATCCCTTGTGGCTCATGCATGCTTGCGCTTGCCGCGCCGTGCCCCCACCCTTGGCGATATGCGTCCTCCAGAGCAACCCGTCACCTACCGTCCCGATCCGCAAATCATGCAGCTGGCCGAGTGGCTCGCGACGCCGGTTGCGGCGGCGCAATTCCCCGAGACCCGGCTGCGCTTCGCGAATCGGCGCTGGGCCGGTTCGGTGGGTTTGCAGGACTGGCGCGACGAGGACTGGGTGCGGCACCTGGGGCGCTTCGAACCGCTGCCCGACAATCTCTCCGAGCCGCTCGCGCTCGCCTATCACGGACACCAGTTCCGGGTGTACAATCCCGAGATCGGCGATGGGCGCGGTTTCCTGTTCGCGCAGCTGCGCGACCACACGGACCGATTGGTCGATCTCGGCACCAAGGGATCGGGCACCACCCCGTATAGCCGCAGGGGCGACGGGCGCCTGACGCTGAAGGGCGCGGTGCGCGAGATCCTCGCGACCGAACTGCTCGAGGCGCGCGGGGTCGATACCAGCAAGACCCTCTGCGTGATCGAGACCGGCGAGCAGTTGGAGCGCGGCGACGAGCCTTCCCCCACCCGCTCGGCGGTGATGACGCGGCTCTCGCACGGCCATATCCGCATCGGTACCTTCCAACGGCTCGCCGTGCTCGAGGAACCCGAACACATGGCGCAGCTGGTCGATTACTGCCTCGAACAGTTCCCCGGCCCGCCGCCGCCGGAGGACGCCCCGGGGCGCGACCAGCCCGCCGTGATCCTGCTCCACCAGGTGGTCGAGCGGCTCGCCGATACCGCCGCCGCGTGGATGGTCGCGGGCTTCGTCCACGGCGTGCTCAACACCGACAACATGAATATTTCCGGCGAAAGCTTCGATTACGGCCCGTGGCGCTTCCTGCCCAAATGGGATGCGAGCTTCACCGCCGCCTATTTCGACCACCAGGGGCTTTACGCCTTCGCTCGCCAGCCCGAGGCGGTGCACTGGAACTGCATGCAGCTCGCCGTCGCGCTGCGCGCGCTCGCCGACAGCGACCCGCTGGTCGCCGCGCTCGATCGTTATGGCGGGCTCTACGAGGCAGCCTTGCGCCGCCGCTGGCTCTGGCGGCTCGGCGTGATGCCGCAGGACGGCGAATCGGATACCGCGCTGATCGGCGCGATGGAGCGCCAGATGGTCGCGACCGGCGAAGCGCCCGACGCGGCCTTCGCGCGCTATCGCGGCTGGCGCGGCCAGCCCGGGACCGAGTTCGAGACGCTGCTCGCCGCGCGCAGCTTCGTCGAGGGTGCCGAACCGCTGCCCGACGACGCACCCTCGCTGGTGATCGAGCGGGTCGAGGCAATCTGGGCCGCGATCGACCGCGACGACGACTGGTCGGTGCTTGAAACCGAGATCGAGCGGATCCGCGCGCATGGAGCGGCGCTCGGAACGATCTCGCCTGCAGGTCGTCCGCTGGCGTAGACTCCGACACATTTTGCGTTAAGCCGCGCGCTCTACTATGGCGCGCGACACCCAGGGGAATTGAGGACCGGATGAGCTCCGAAATCGTATCGTTCGAGCCCGCGACGGGCGAGGAATTGTGGCGCGGCCAGACCGGCGACGTCGAGGAGGCGGTCGCGACCGCGCGGCGCGCTTGGGCCGACTGGGCTTCCAAGCCGCTCGCCAACCGCATCGAGCTGATGCGCCGTTTCGCCAACGAGATGCGCAAGGCGGCCGACGATTTCGCCGAACTGATCGCGCGCGAGACCGGCAAGCCGCTGTGGGAAGCGCGCACCGAAGTCGATGCGGTGATCAACAAGGTCGAGATCTCGGTCCGCGCCTACGCCGAGCGCACCCCGCAGCGCACGCTCGACAACGCGTTGCAGGGCAAGGCCTCGGTCCGCCACAAGCCGCACGGCGTGATGGCGGTGCTCGGCCCGTACAATTTCCCCGCGCACCTTCCCAACGGCCACATCGTGCCCGCGCTGATCGCGGGCAATTGCGTGATCTTCAAGCCGAGCGAAAAGACCCCTGCGGTCGGCCAGGCGCTGGTCGCCGCGTTCCACGAGGCAGGCGTGCCCGCGGGCGTCGTCCAGCTGCTGATCGGCGCGCGCGACGAGGGCGAGGCGCTGGTCAAGCATCCGGGCGTCGACGGGGTGCTGTTCACCGGCAGCGCGCAGGCGGGGATCGCGATCAACCGCAAGCTCGCCGCCAATCCGGGCAAGATCGTCGCGCTCGAGATGGGCGGCAACAACCCGATCGTGCTGTGGGACACCCCGCTGCTCGACGATGCCGCCGCGCTGATCGCGCAGAGCGCCTACACCACCGCCGGCCAGCGCTGCACCGCCGCGCGCCGCCTCATCGTGCGCGACACGCAATACGATGCGATTCTAGACAAGCTGAAGACGCTGACCGGGCGGCTGATCGTCGACGAGCCCTTCGCCGATCCCGCCCCGTTCATGGGCCCGGTGATCGACAACCAGACCGCCGACGGGCTGATGGAGAGCTTCGTCTACCTCATCACCCACGGCGGCAAGGCGATCCGGCACCTGACCAAGAAGGTCGAGGGCAAGCCCTTCCTGACCCCCGCGATCGTCGACGTGACGGACATGGAACAGCGCCCCGACGTCGAACTGTTCGGCCCGATCCTGCAGGTGGTGAAGGTGTCGACCCTCGACGAGGCGATCGCCGAGGCCAACCGCACGCGGTTCGGCCTCTCGGCCTCGCTGATCGGCGGCAGCCCGGCGGACTACAACCGCTTCTGGGCCAATATCCGCGCCGGGATCGTCAACTGGAACCGGCCGACGAACGGCGCGAGTTCGAGCCAGCCCTTCGGCGGGATCGGCCTGTCGGGCAACCATCGCCCGGCCGCATTCTATGCCGCCGATTACTGCGCCTATCCGGTCGCCTCGACCGAAATGGACCAACCGCGCGCCAATATCGGCGTCGGGCTCGAGGAATAAACCCCCCGCCCGCGCGGCCGGGTCAGGACCCGGCGCGGGCCAGCAATTCGACCTTGGTGCGGCCGTCGGCCTGCCGCCCGACCGCGATGTAATAGGCCGCGTCGCCCTTGCGTCCGCCGATCACGGTCTCGCCGTCCTTCTCCATCAGGTCCGCCGAGAAGCCCGCATTGCGCGCGCGGGTGTGATAGAAGTTGACGACTTCCTGCTGCGGTACCGCGGTGGTGAAGGTCGTGACGCGCAGCGCGCAGCCTTCGTCGTCGTTCCCCGCCGCCTCGAGCACCGCGCCGCGCGGATAGACGGTGAAGGGTTCAGGCATGCGATCGGCCCAGGCGGCGGAATAGTCGGCGCCCTGCGAACAATCGACGCCGCTGTTCCCGCGCTGGATCGCCTGCGCCGCCGCGATCATCGTGCGGGTCAGCGCATCGCCCGGCGCGGGTGCCTGGTTGATCCGCCCGCCGACCAGCTGGCGCGCTTCCTCGCGTGCGCGGTTGACCTGTTCGCGGGTCTCGTCGTCCATCGGCACCGCCGAGGAGGCCGGGTCGCCGCCCGCCAGCGCGCCGTCGGCCCCCGACTGGTCGAGCCGGTCGGGATCGACCATGATGTCCTCGCCCAGCGCGCCGGCGGTGGCCGGATCCATCTCGGCGTTTTCATCGGTCGCGTCCTCGCCCCCGCTGCAGGCGGCGAGCGTCAGCAGGGGAGCGGCGAAAAGAAAGCGGGCGCACATGGCATGATCCTCATCCAATGTTCTTTATGCCTCCACATACAGCGGCCATGCGCTGAGGCGAAGACCCGCCCGGCGCTTGTCCCGAAACGGGAAACGGCGCCCCCGGGAGGACCGGAGACGCCGTTTCTCATACGCCGGATCGTGGATCAGCGGCAGCGCACCGCGCGCTTCTCGATCTCGCGCCCGAGCAGCGCCCCGCCGACCGCGCCGAGGATCGTGCCCAGCGTGCGGTCGCCGTTCTTGGTCAGCTCGCGACCGAGCAACGCCCCCGCCGCGCCGCCGATCAGCAGGCCGGTGGTGCCGTCGCTGCGGCGGCAGTAATAGCGCCCGTCCTCGCCCTGCCACGCGCGGGTTTCATAGGTGGCGCGCTCTCCGTAGCCGCTGCGCGGAGTGTATTCGGGATAGCGATAGGCGGTGCGGTGCGGGTTGCCGCGCCCCTGGAAATGCCCGCGCGGGCGATGGCCGCGCTTGTGGTGTGCCAGCGTCATCGCGCCGTCCGCCTGGACGGTCGCATAGGCCGAGGCGCTTGCGCCGATGGTCGGCAGTTCGGCCGCCGAGACGGGGGTAGCAAGCGATGCCGCTGCCAGCAGCGCGCTCGCCGAAAGCGTGATCTTCTTCAACATAGATTCAGTCTCCATTCCTGTCGTTCCGCGAGTTCGGGGCGCGAAACCGCGGTTCAGGAATTAGCCGAAATCGATGAACGACGCGCAACGCGCCGCGATTATCGACGAGCCGAATACGTGCGTGCGATGGACCGTTGCGAACGGCGCCGTCAGCTCGCCTTGGCGTGCGGGGCGTCCTCGCCCAGATCCTCGTACCAAGCCTCGACCGGACCGTTGAGCTTGATCGTCAGCGGCTTGCCCTTGCGATCGAGGGTCTTGCCCGCCTGCACGCGCACCCAGCCTTCGGAAATGCAATATTCCTCGACATTGGTGCGGCGCGAGCCCTTGAAGGAAATCGCGACCCCGCGCTGGAGCTTCTCGACGTCGAAATATTCGCTGCCGGCCTCGACCGAGAGACGATCGGGGGGCACGTCCTGCGCGCCGGGGGTTTCGCTGCTGTCGGGGGCGGTGTCGGGAGTATCGGTCATGGCGCGCGCTGTTGGCGGCGGGCCCGCCGCTTGTCAATCGCCCGCAGCAATCACATGCTTGTCAATCGCGCCGCGCGGCGCTAGTGGGCCGCCTCTGTCGAGAGACGGGCGCGTAGCTCAGTGGTAGAGCACACCCTTCACACGGGTGGGGTCGCAAGTTCAATCCTTGCCGCGCCCACCATTCCCCGAACCAGATCGACCGCAACCTAAGACACGATTCGCGCGTGGCGCCGATCGCGCGCACGAAAAAGGCGGGCGCGACATGTCGCCGCACCCGCCTCTTCGCTATGGAACCGTGGTCAGGCCGAAACGGGTTCGCCCGTCTTGGCCTTGGTCGTGGAGACCGACTTGTCCTCGAGAGCCTTGGGCTTCGCGTCATCGGCCTGCTGCCGGTCGAAATACTTCTTCGCGAAATAGCCGCCCGCGCCCAATGCGATCATCGTGGGAAGGCTAATCCGGCGCAGCGCGCTGGCCGCAACCACGCCCAGCACGGCCCCGGTGGGCCCGCCGACTCCGCGTGCGTGTTCGGCAACCCTGCCGCCGACGAGTGCTCCGATCATCTTGCCAATCATAAATCAATTCTCCTTTGCCGCTCCAACGGTTGGAGGGTCGCCAGCGTTCCCCAATTCGTCGCGCCCTCGCACCCGCTTGAGGTGCGGCGCGAAAGGCTCCATAGCGCTGGCCATGCACGATATTCGCCTGATCCGGGACGATCCCGAAGGTTTCGACGCGGCGCTCGCACGGCGCGGACTCGAACCGGCCTCCGCCAAGATTCTCGCCCTCGATACCGAGGGCCGCGCGCTGACCACGCGCATCCAGGAAGCGCAGAGCCGCCGCAACGAGGCGTCGAAGGCGATCGGCCAGGCGATGGGCCAGGGCGACACCGACAAGGCCGAACAGCTCAAGGCCGAAGTCGCCGAATTGAAGCAGACCATGCCGCAGATGGAGGAGGACGGCCGCACGGTCGCCGCCAAGCTGACCGCCATGCTCGAAACGATCCCCAACCTCCCCGCCGACGACGTGCCGCAGGGCGAAGGCGAAGAGGACAATGTCGAGGTGTCGAACTGGGGCGAAAAGCGCGAGTTCGAGTTCGAGCCAAGGGAGCACGCCGATCTCGGGCCCGCGCTGGGCATGGATTTCGAGACCGGCGCGAAGATTTCCGGCGCGCGCTTCACCTTCCTGCGCGGCGGGATGGCGCGTCTCCACCGCGCGATCGCGCAATTCATGCTCGACCGGCAGATTAACCAGAACGGTTACACGGAATGTGCTCCGCCGGTGCTGGTCAACGACGCCGCCATGTACGGCACCGACAAGCTCCCGAAGTTCGCCGAAGACAGTTTCAAGACCACCGACGGTCGCTGGCTGATCCCTACCTCCGAGGTCAGCCTAACCAGTTCGGTTATGGGCGAGATCATCGACGACCTCGCCGAGCCGATCCGGCTGACCGCGCTCACCCCGTGCTTCCGCTCCGAAGCGGGTGCGGCGGGCAAGGACACGCGCGGCTTCATCCGCCAGCACCAGTTCGAGAAGGTCGAGCTGGTCTCGATCTGCCGCCCCGAGGATTCCGAGGCCGAGCACGAGCGGATGACCGAATGCGCCGAGGGCGTGCTGCAGGCGCTCGGCCTGCCCTATCGCAAGATGCTGCTGTGCACCGGCGACATGGGCTTCGGGGCGCGCAAGACCTACGACCTCGAGGTCTGGCTGCCCGGCCAGGGCGCCTATCGCGAGATCAGCTCGTGTTCGAACACCGGCGCCTTCCAGGCGCGCCGCATGAACGCGCGCTATCGTCCCGAAGACGGCGGCAAGAAGACCGATTTCGTCCACACGCTCAACGGTTCGGGCCTCGCGGTCGGGCGCACGCTGGTCGCGGTGCTCGAGAACTACCAGAACGAAGACGGCAGCGTGACCGTGCCCGAGGCGCTCAAGCCCTATATGGGCGGGATCGACAAGCTGGAGGCCGCGGCCTGATGCGCATCCTCGTGACCAATGACGACGGCATCAACGCGCCCGGCATCGCGGTGCTCGAAGAGATCGCGCGCGAATTCTCCGACGACGTGTGGGTGGTCGCCCCGGCCGAGGAGGCCTCGGGCGCGGGCCATTCGCTCACGCTCACCAGCCCGGTGCGGCTGCGCAAGCATGGCGAGCGGCGCTTCTCAGTCACCGGCACGCCGACCGACGCGGTCACGATGGGACTGAAGAAAGTGCTCCCGAGCCCGCCCGACGTGGTGTTGTCCGGGGTCAATCGCGGCGCGAACCTGGGCGACGACATCACCTATTCGGGCACCGTCTCGGCGGCGATGGAAGGAGCGCTCGCGGGGATTCGCTCGATCGCGCTGAGCCAGGTCTACTCGAAGGAGGGCATGGGGGACGACGTGCCGTTCGGGGCGGCGCGCGAATGGGGGCCGAAAGTGCTCGAGCCGCTGTTCGCCCTCCCGCGCCGCGAGCGCGGGCTGATCAATATCAACTTCCCCGCGATTCCCGCCAGCGAGGTCAAGGGCATCCGCGCGGTGCGCCAGGGTTTCCACGATTATGCCCGCGGCTCGGTGGTCGAGGGCCGCGACCCGCGCGGTTTCCGCTATTACTGGTTCGGCCTCCACGGGATCGAACACACGCCCGGTCACGCAACGGACTTGGAAGCGATCGAGGATGGCTTTATCGCGGTCACCCCGCTCCAGCTCGACCTGACCTGCGAGGCGGAATTGAGCGCGCTCGAGGAGACCTTCCCGCGGTGATCAATCGGTGAGCAGATCGTCGGCCAACAAGAAGGCGAGGCGCGAGCGCTTCCAGCCATTGAAGCGCGCGGTAAAGGTGCCGGTGTGGGCCGATATCGGCATCCGCACCTCTGCCGCGCTGTTCCTCGTCTTCATCGTCATCATGGTCCACTGGTGGGATCGCGGCGGCCTGGTCGACGCGGTCGACGGCGAGGTCAGCTTCCTCGACGTGATCTATTTCACCATGATCTCGATCACCACCACCGGGTTCGGCGACATCGCCCCGGTCAGCGACCGCGCGCGGCTGGTCGAGGCGCTGATCGTGACCCCGATCCGCGTGCTCGTGTTCGTCATTTTCGTCGGCACAGCCTACAACTTCGTCATCAAGCGCTCTTGGGAGAAATTCCGCATGCAACGTATCCAGGAACAGCTCGACGATCACATCGTCGTCCTCGGTTACGGGATCTCCGGCTCCGAGGCGGTCGGCGAGTTGATCGAACGCGGGATCGATCCGCATTGCATCGTCGTGGTCGACGGCAGCGAAGCTAGGCTCGAAGAGGCCGAGCGGCTCGGCTGCAACGTGCTGGTCGGCGATGCCACCCGCGACGAGACCCTGAAGGCAGTCCGGATCCAGCGCGCGCAGGCGGTGCTCGTCTCGGCCGGGCGCGACGATACCTCGATCCTGATCGTGCTGACCGTGCGCCACCTCGCGCCCAAGCTGCACATCTCGGTCGTCGTGCGCGCCGACGACAACGAACTGCTCGCGCGGCAGGCGGGCGCGAACAACGTCATCAACCCGGTGCGTTTCACCGGGCTGCTGCTCGCGGGATCGGCCAAAGGCGCGCATATCGCCGAGTACCTCGCCGACCTCGCCTCGGTCTCGGGCCGGGTCCAGCTGGTCGAGCGCGAAATCACCGCCGACGAATGCGGCAAGGCGATCTACGAGCTGACCACCGGCGGGCGCGGCCTGCGCGTCTATCGCGACGGCAAGGCGCTGGGCTTCTGGGAAGACGAGTGCCAGTCGCTGCGAAAGGGCGACGTGGTGGTCGAGATCATCCCGACCACCGACGGCGAGGAGCTGGGCGATGCGCCGGGTGTGGAGATCAACCCGCCCATGCCATCGGAGATCGAGGACTAGGCCCGCTCAGCCCAAGTAGGCGTGGACGAGCCCCATCGCGATATAGAACAGCAGCCAGTAGCCGGCATCGATGAAGAACAGCGCCTTGCTCTTCTGGCTGAACAGGTAGTTGGTCCCGATCGCGGGGACGATGAAGCCGAGCGCGACCCCGAAGGCCGTCAGCACCTTGACCGATATCGACAGGTCGGTCGCATAGGTCGCGAAAGTGTGCGCCAGCGTCCAGCTCGCCACCAGCGAGAAGGCGAAGGCGCCGCCGTAGATCAGGCCCATATTGCCGGACCTGACCTGCTCCTCGGTCAGCCCGACCGCGCCCATCCATTTCTTCCCCATCACGGGCCCGTACCAGATCCCGCCCACGACAAATCCCGCGAGCGCGGCCAGCACCACCGCCAGCCAATTCACGTCGAAGATGTTCATCCCGTTTTCTCCCCTCGGGCGACCCCAATCACCGTCTAGCGCAACCCGCGCGAAACGTGTAGTGGCGCGGCCCATCATGGCAACACGGATCGAAGACGCCCCGAAGGTGGGCATGGTCAGCCTTGGCTGTCCCAAAGCGCTGGTGGATTCCGAGCGCATCCTCACGCGGCTGCGCGCCGACGGCTACGCGATGAGCCCCGACTATGCCGGCGCCGACGTGGTGCTCGTCAACACCTGCGGCTTCCTCGATAGCGCCAAGGAGGAAAGCCTCCAGGCGATCGGCGAGGCGATCGCGGAGAACGGGCGCGTGATCGTGACCGGCTGCATGGGCGAGGATGCCGAGGCGATCCGCGCCGCGCACCCGCAAGTGCTCGCGGTGACCGGCGCACACCAGTACGAACAGGTGGTCGAGGCCGTGCACGAGGCCGCGCCGCCCGCGCGCGGACCTTTCGTTGACCTGATCCCGCAGCCCGACATCAAGCTCACCCCGCGCCACTACGGCTATCTCAAGATCTCCGAGGGCTGCAACCATAGCTGCGCCTTCTGCATCATCCCGCAATTGCGCGGGAAGCTCGCCAGCCGCCGCGTCGACGCGGTGCTGCGCGAGGCGGAGAAGCTGGTTGCGGCGGGGACCAAGGAATTGCTCGTCATCAGCCAGGATACCTCGGCCTACGGCGTCGATATCCGCCACGAGAGCCGCGACTGGAAGGGCAGCGATGTGCGCGCGCACATGACCGACCTCGCGCGCGAGCTCGGCGGCCTGCGGACGGCGGACGGCGTGCCGCCGTGGATCCGGCTGCACTACGTCTACCCCTACCCCCATGTCGACGCGGTGATCCCGCTGATGGCCGAAGGGCTGGTGACGCCCTATCTCGACATCCCGTTCCAGCACGCCGCGCGCTCCGTCCTGAAAGCGATGAAGCGCCCGGCGAACGAGGCCAAGGTGCTCGAAAGGTTGAAGGGCTGGCGCGAGATCTGCCCCGACCTCACCGTGCGTTCCAGCTTCGTGGTCGGCTTTCCCGGCGAGACCGAGGACGATTTCAAGTATCTGCTCGACTGGCTCGAGGAAGCGCAGCTCGACCGCGTCGGCGGCTTCCGCTTCGAACCGGTCGAGGGCGCGCAGGCGAACGACCTCCCCGATCCGGTGCCCGAAGCGGTCAAGGAAGAGCGCTATGCGCGGCTGATGGAAGTGACCGAGCGGATTTCCGCCGCCAAGCTGCAGGCGAAGGTCGGCAAGACGTTACCGGTGATCGTCGACGAGGTCGGCGAGCCCGACGAGGACGGCGATATCGGCGCGACCGCGCGCAGCCAGGCCGACGCCCCCGAGATCGACGGCGCGGTGTACCTGCGCAATGTCGCCGAGACGCTCGCGGCGGGCGATATCATCGAAGTCACCGTCGAGGACGCCGACGCGCACGACCTTTATGGCGTGCCGACCGCCTGAAGCATTACGCGCTCAGGCGCATTTGCGTTCGGGCACGGCGGACTCGCCGGCTTCCGGCGCCCGATCCTCGTCGAGGAAGAAATCGCGGATCCGCGCTGCGCCTTCGTCGCTCAGCCGGATGAAGTGGAAGCGGCTGCACCATTCGACCAGGCCGTCCGAGATCAGCTCCTTGGCAAGGTCCTCGACCACGCGCACGGTGGTTTCGATTTCCATCGCGACGTTGTGGGGAAGCGAACGCCGCCCCTGCACCCGGTTGCGATAGAGGATCATCAGCATGTCCCATCCGGCCTCGTTGAACATGCGGTTCGGGAACAGCTTGCGCCGCCGGGCGCGCTCGTCGAGCAGCCGTCCGGCCATCGCCGCGAGCAGCTGTTCGTGCTCGTAGGCCAGCGCCGACGCGGTCGAGGGATCGGCGAGGTCGTTCTGGGCAACTTCCTCGCGGGCAAGGCTGTCGGCCATCCGCAGCAGCGACCAGGCATGCCGCGACATCTGTCGCGCCTGGTGCCGCAATTCGGCCACGTGCTGTGCTTTGCCCAATTTCCGTAACATGTATCACCAATGCGTAAAACGGCCGCGGAGACGACCAAGGGGCGGGATTTCAAGACCAGTCGAGTTCGAGGCGCGGCGTATCGTTATGCCGGCAATACGATTCGGGCTATGGCCCGGCGATGCCATTGAAAAGTCCCGCGATTTGGGGACAAGCGAGAGAAACGATTGAAAAAGAAACGATTTTTCTTTTCCAGCGTTCAATCCAACTCGTATTGCAAGAATTAAAGGGGCCAGATTGAAGATTCACTGAACGACGCCTTCAGAATTGGCCCATTGAGGACGAGTAATGATGCAGGACACCATCGCCGCCATCGCCCGATTGGATGATATCGCGCTGGTTTGCGACTACGTGTTGCGCGCGTGCCGAAAATTCGGCCCGCGGGCTGCGTCCTACCACCTCACGCCCCGCTTCGCGCGCCAGACCGCGCCCAATATACAATTGTGCAGCGAAGGCGCGCCCGAAGCCTGGAAACTGCTCTATCGCGATCCCGCATTCCGGTCGATGGACCCGATCCCCGATTACATCGTCGAGACGGGCCGCACGATGACACTCCGATCGGCGATCGCGGGGATACGCGAAAGCGGCGAGGCGACCGAGGAAAACGAGCGTTACTTCGCAGCGATGGCCGAACACGGGTTCGACCACGGCGTGGGAATCCCGCTTTACGGCCCGCATAATCGAAAGGGGTTTGCCGCATTCGCCTTCGACGAAGCGGTCGGGGTGAAGGACGACAGGGTCAGCGCGGTCGAGGCCTTGGCGAAAGCGGCCCATCATCGCATCTGCGAATTGCTCGAAACGTCCGAGCAGCACGCCGTCGGCCTCTCGAAGCGCGAACAGGAAGTGCTCGAACAGATCGCCGCGGGCTGCAGCAATATCGAGATCGCCGCGCGGCTCGGGATCTCGCCCGAGACGGTGGGGACCTACGTCAAGCGCCTGTTCGACAAGCTCGACACGCGCGACCGGATCGGGGCGACGGTCAAGGGGCTCAAGCTCGGCCTCATCTACGCCTGACGAAGAAAGAAGGCGCCCCGCGGGGGAAGAGACCGCGGGGCGCCAGGGCCCGCCCGCAATGGCGCCCCGCTTGGAGGGGGGTACGCGGGGCGCCGGAGGGGTAGGGTTGCCGAAACGGATCAGGGGGTTTCGGAACCCTCGGGGGCGGGACGGTCGGCGGGTTGCGAACGGGCCGTCGCTTCGCCCTGACCTTCGCCCGCGACCAATGCGTTGCCCGAGACGCTGAGCGCGTCGGAGCCGATCACCTGCGAGGTCTCGCCATTGCTGACGACCAGCTGGCGGACCTGGCCGCGACGGTCGGCGACCACTTCGCGCACCTCGCCGAGCGGAGCACCCGAGGGGGCGAAGACCGGCATGCCGGGGGCGACCGCGAAGGCGCCTTCGCCCGCCGCCGCACCGCTGCCGGCCGCGGCGAGCATCTGCTGGCCGAGGCCCAATGTGCCCGAACCGGCGCCCGAGCCGCTGCCGGTGGCGCTAGCCGACCCGGACGCCGCCCCGCCAGCGGCGCCCCGCGCCGCCTGTGCGGTACCCAGTGCCTGTGACGTTACACCCTGCGCCGCGCCGCGCGCGGTCGCGGTGGTCCGGCCGACCAGCGAACGCGCGCCGTCGGTGCCGATGAGCTGCGCGCTCGCGCTGCCTTTGCCCGAGGCGTTGCCGCTGCCCGAGGCCTCGCCGCCGACCGGACCGATCGGGGCGTTGAGCACGCCGGCAACCGCACCGGTCGCGCCGCCATTGGCACCGCCATCGGCATCGACCCGGCCGCTGCGACGATCGACGCGGGCATTGCTGCGCGCATCGCCGCGCGCCGAACCGCGACCGGTGAGCACGCTATCGACCGGGCCGAGCGGGCCGTTCGACAGCGTGCCGGTCACCGTGCCGGTCGCGCCGCCGAGGATACCGCCGCTGCCGCCGAGGACCTGCGCAGCTGCCGGGGTTGCGGGGACGAGGGCCACCGCTGCGATCGAGATGAGTAGCTTGTTCATGTCGTTTCCTTCCTGTGTTTCGCGCGGCGTCGCGGCCGCTACAGTGAGGAAACGGATGCCCGGCGCGGCTTAATCCACGCCGCTGCAAAATTTTTCGAAAATTACTTGCGACCGCCGCAGGAGCCGCACAGCAGGCCGCGCCCATAGGCGTCGTCGGGCCCCTTCTTGCCGAGGTCGCGCGCCTCGCGATCGAGCGCCGGACGGACCTTGCGCCCCGCGGCGATGGCGGCGGCGGCGCGCACCGCGACCAGCGGCGTGGCGAAGGATGTGCCGCGCATACGGCGACGCTTGCCCCGCGCATCCCAGGCATCCACTTCGCCCGGAGCCGCATAGTCGAGATGCAGTGCGCGTCCGGCTTCGATCAGCGCCCGGTCGCGCCGATCGACCCCGGTGACCGCGATCACGCCGTGATAGGACGCGGGGAAGGCGGGCGGCGCGGCCGGACCGTCATTGCCGACCGCCGCGACCAGGGTCACGCCCTTGCGCCGGGCCGAAGCGATCGCGCGGCCGAGCACGGCGTTGTTCGGGCCGACGAGGCTGATCGACACCACCTGTGCACCTTCCTCGACCAGCCAGCCGAGCGCGCGCGCCATGGCGAGCGCATTGCCGCCCGCCTTGTCGCTGCCATAGACGTCGGCGACGCTGATGCGGCGCGCGCCCTCGCCCACCAGCAAGCCCGCCACCGCGCTGCCATGGTCGCTTGCACGCGGGGCGCCGCTGGCGAAACCGCGGATATTGCCGATCCCGAGCCGCTTCGCCGGGGCACCGTCGATGACCCCGATATGGGTCGCGATCGTCGGCGGGGCCGGGGCGGGAGCCGCAGGAGCCGGCGCGCTTTCGTAACCGGCGGTGAAATAGAGATGGTCGGGCGAGATCTCGGCTCCCGGCGCGAGCCGCTGCACCAGCGCCTGCGCCTCGGCGAGACTCATCGTCCGGGGGACCCGGATGCTCACCAGCGACAGTTCGATCCCCGCGATATCCTCGCGCGCGCCGATCGCGAAGCCGCCGGTCGACAGCGCATCGAGCGTGGCGGCACTAGGATCGAGCAGCAGCAGCACGCCGCGCCGCGCGGGCGCGCCCTCGCGGTCGCGTTCGATCGCGTCGCGATTGCGGCGCACCAGCCGGTCGATCGAGCGCAGCCTTTCGCGCGCCAGGTCCTCGGCGGTCTCGAGCAGCGGGTCGGCGGTCTCGCGGACCGTCTCCGCCAGCCCGCCGACCACGCCGTCGACCGGCGGCAGGCGCGGCACCGCGACCTGCGCGGCGACGGCCTGCGCCGCCAGCGCGAACGCCACCGCAAGGATTATCGACAGTCGCTGCATGGGGACACCTTTGCCTTTTTCACATTTACCATGGATTAAACGGCCCGCGCGCTTCGTTTAATCCCTGAAAGGCGGAAAACTGGCCGACACGTTCGAACAGTCCATGCTCGAGATCCTGCCCCGGTTGCGACGGTTCGCGACCGGTCTTGCGGGGCATCCGAGCGACGGCGACGACTTGTGCCAGATGACCGTGGAACGCGCGCTCGCCAACCGTGCCAAGTGGCAGGAGGGCACGCGCCTCGACAGCTGGATGTACAGGATCATGCGCAATATCTGGATCGACGAAACCCGTTCCCGCGCCCGTCGCGGCCAGACCTTCGTCGATCCCGACGCGGGTGAACGCGTGGGCGGCGAAGGCGGCCAGGAAGCACGGGTCGAGCTGAACAATATCGACCGCGCGATGCAGAAACTGCCCGACGACCAGCGCGAAGCCGTGCTGCTCGTGATGGTCGAAGGCTATGCCTACAAGGAAGCGGCCGAGATCGTCGGCTGCCCGGTCGGCACGCTCAATTCGCGGCTGGTGCGCGGGCGCGACGCGCTGATGCAGATGATCGGAGACGCGGCATGACCCCGACCCCCGAACAGATCGCCGCCTTCGCCGACGACCAGCTCGACGGCGAAGAGCGCGACGCGGTCGCCACCGCGATCGCCGCCGATCCCGCGCTGCAACGCCAGGTCGAGGCACATCGTGCACTGTCGGCGAAGCTCTCGGCGCATTTTGCCCCGCTGATGGACCGCGAACTGCCCGAGACGCTCACCGCGCCGCTCGAGCCGGGCGAGGCCGAAGTGGTCGATTTCGCCGCCGCGCGCGAGCGCAAGGAAACGAGGCGCACGATCCCGCGCTGGGGCTGGATCGCCGGTCCCGCCCTCGCCGCATCGCTCGCGCTGGCGGTGGTGTTGCCGCGCGGCGGATCGGACGATGCTCCGGGCGCGCTTTCTGGCGAGCTCGCCAGCGCGCTCGACAGCCAGCTAAGCGCGACCCAGCACGCCGATGCCGACACGCGCATCCTGCTGAGTTTCGCCAATGCCGAAGGCGATTACTGCCGCGCCTTCACCGCGCCCGAGGTTTCGGGCATCGCCTGCCGCGAGGCCGATGGCTGGCAGCTCGAGCGGCTCGCCACGGGCAGCGAGGCCGGCGCGAGCGAGTATCGCCAGGCCGGCAGCGACGTGTCCGATATCCTCGCCGCGGCGCAGGAGATGGCAAGGGGCGGCGCGCTCGATGCCGAGGCAGAGGCGGCGGCCAGGGCCAAAGGCTGGCGCGACTAGTCCCCTTTCCGTTCGAAGCCGGACACAAAAAAGGCGGCCGTTGCGGGCCGCCTTTTTCATTGGGTCGCCCTGCCTCAGTAGGCGAGGCGGAAGCCCTGCTTGGCCATCGCCTCGATATAGGCGATCCGGCGCTTCTGCAGTTCGTTGGCATAGCGCTCCCACGAGCGGCGCTCGTCCTTGATGCTGTCGGCTTCGCGCAGCTTTTCGTTGAGCTTCTTCTGGGCCTTGATCACGTCGAGCCGGTAGTCGAACCACAGCTCGTTCTCGATTCCGGCGATCGGCACGTTGATGATCGCGCGTTCCTCAACGCGGGCATATTCTTCTTCGTAGGTCATCGGCGCCTCGGTCCCGGCGGCCACCGGGGTGGCGAGCGAAGCGAAGGCGGCGAAGGCGAGAATGGCGGTCTTTTTCATCGGTCTGTTTCCCTGGTTGCGGCCCGCCTGGCGGGGCCTTGCATGCCGGGACAACGGATCACGCAGCGGCGATAATCCATCGCGGGATAAATTTTTTGCCTCGCCGCCGAAGCTAGCTTACACCAGTGTCAGCAAGGAGAGACGCATGACCGATACCACCGTTCCCGATTTCGACGTCCTGATCGTCGGCGCAGGCATTTCGGGCATCGGCATGGCCGCGCATCTCGAGATGATGTGTCCCGACCGCACCTACGGGCTGCTCGAACGGCGCGAGAAGCTCGGCGGGACGTGGGACCTGTTCCGCTATCCCGGCATCCGCTCGGACAGCGACATGCACACGCTGGGCTTCGCGTTCGAGCCGTGGACGCACGAGAAATCGATCGCCGACGGGCCCGCGATCCTCGAATACCTCCATCGCATCGCCGACGAGCGCGGGATCCGCGACCATATCCGCTTCAACAGCAAGGTCGTATCGGCCGATTTCGACGTCGACAGTGCGCGCTGGACGGTGACGCTCGAAGGCGGCGACATCGTCACCGCGAACTGGCTCTATCTCGGTTCGGGCTATTACGATTACGACGAGCCGCACGATGCCGGGTTCGACACCAGCGGCTTCGGCGGCCAAGTGATCCACCCGCAATTCTGGCCCGAGGATCTCGACTATGCGGGCAAGAAGGTGGTGGTGATCGGATCGGGCGCGACCGCGGTGACGATCGTTCCCTCGATGGCGGACAAGGCCGCGCACGTCACCATGCTCCAGCGCACGCCGACCTATTACTTCTCGCGCCCGGCGAAGGACGGGCTCGCCAACTGGCTGCGCAAGGTGCTGCCGGCCGAGACCGCCTACAAGATCACGCGCTGGAAGAACGTCACGATGCAGGACATCGGCTTCAAGCGCGCGCGCAGCAAGCCGGAGAAGGTCAAGGACTTCCTGTTCAAGAAGATCCGCGCCGAGCTCGGCGACAAATTCGACGAACAGGCCTTCACCCCGCCCTACGATCCGTGGGACCAGCGGCTGTGCCTGGTGCCCGACGCCGACCTGTTCCGTGCGATGCGCGAGGGCCGCGCGAGCATCGCCACCGGCCATATCGAAAAGTTCGAGGAGCGCGGTATTCGCCTTAAATCGGGCGAGTTGGTCGAGGCCGACATCATCATCACCGCGACCGGGTTGAAGCTCGCCATGGCGGGCAAGATCGACGTTTCGATCGAGGGCGAGCCGGTGAAATTCGAGGAGCGCTTCTACTACAAGGGAGCGATGTTCTCGAACCTGCCCAACCTGTCGGCGGTGTTCGGCTATCTCAATGCCAGCTGGACGCTGCGCGCCGATCTCGTCTCCGAATATACCTGCCGCGTGCTCAACCGGATGGCCGAGAAAGGCGCCGATCTCGCCACCCCCGTGCTGCCCGACGACCATGGCCTGGAAGAGGACGACATCTTCGATTTCTCCTCGGGCTACATCCAGCGCTCGAAGCACATCATGCCCAAGAACGCGACCGCGATGCCGTGGCGGCTCAACCAGGAATATGTCCGCGACCGCAAGGACATGAAGACCGGCGCGGTCGAGGACGGGATCCTCGCCTTCGGCAAGGCGAAGGTTGCTCCCGACGCGAAAAGCGAAACGCTCGAGCCCGCCGAATAGCCCAAAGAGTAGCCAGCGCCGCATCGGCTCCCTAAATCCGCGCCATGTCCGATTCCCGCATCTACACCGCCGCGCTGATCGTGATCGGCGACGAGATCCTGTCCGGCCGCACCCACGACAAGAACATCGCCCAGATCGCCAGCTGGACGCAGGTGCAGGGCATCCGCCTGTCGGAGGTGCGCGTGGTACCCGACGTGCTCGAACGGATCGTCGAGGCGGTCAACGCGCTGCGCGAGGGCTACGACTATCTCTTCACCACCGGCGGGATCGGGCCGACGCATGACGATATCACCGTCGATGCGGTCGCCGCGGCGCTGGGCGTCGACGTGATCGTCCATCCCGAGGCGCGCGCGATCCTCGAGCAGTACTACGCCGACAAGCCCGGCGGGCTGACCGAGGCGCGGCTGAGGATGGCGCGCGTGCCAGAGGGCGGTGAGCTGATTCCCAACCGCATGTCGGGCGCGCCGGGCATCAAGCTGGGCAATATCCACCTGATGGCGGGCGTGCCGCACATCACCGCGGGGATGCTCGACGCGCTCACCGGCACCCTCGAAGGCGGCACCCCGCTGGTCGACGAGACGATCGGCTGCTGGACCGCCGAAAGCGAGGTCGCCGATATCCTCCGCCAGGTCGAAAAGGCGCACGAGAAATGCCAGATCGGCTCCTATCCCTTCTTCCGCGAGGGCAAGGTCGGCGCCAATTTCGTGATCCGCTCGACCGATCGCGACGAGCTCGGCAGTGCGGTCGATACGCTGTGCGATGCGCTCGCCACGGCCGGCTTCGATTTCACGCCCGGCGGTATCTGAGCACTCTACGGGAACTTTGCCGCCAGACTGACCCGTATTGGGACAATTCGGCGTTAATCTCGAGTTACCGCCAAATTCAACGGCTTAATTCCTTGCAACCGCTCGGTTAATCTCTACCACGCACCATGCTGCCGCGAACTTCTTCGGGGTAGCAGCCGCGGGTGTTCTTTTTTGGACCGAAGCGACGGGCGCGGAGGGGGCAGCAATGGTCCCCGGGCAAACGTTGCTTTGCGGACGGGAAACAGGGGACGCAAACGGCTTTCTGGTCCGTAATCAGGAAGAGGTTTACCAATATGAATTCGATGTACACGAAGCAGCTCGCAGCTGCGCTGCTGGCCGGCTGTGCCGGCTCGGCCATGCTTATCGCCACGCCTGCCGCCGCGCAGGAAGCGTGTCTTACCGACACCAACAACAACGGAATTCTCGATGCCGGTGACGGCGTCAACGGCGCAACAGCGGTCGGCGACGACGCGCTGGCTTGCGGTGAGAATTCGACTGCCAATGGCGAAGACAGCACGGCCGTCGGTTCGGAATCGTCCGCCAGCGGCGCGAGCGCGACTGCCGTCGGCACCGAGGCCAACGCTTCGGCGCTCCAGGCTACCGCGATCGGTCGCGGCACCAACGCGACGGGCCTCGGCGCGACCGCAGTCGGCGCCTTCGCCACCGCGCTCCAAGAAGGTGGCGTTGCCATCGGCTACACCGCGCGCGCTGTGAACAATGACGACGTGGCCGTCGGCCGCGATGCCGTCGCCAATGGCCGTCAGGCTGTCGCCATGGGTCGCAACGCCACCGCCACCGGCATCGGTGCGACGGCCATGGGCGGCTTCTCCTTCGCCACCGCCGATTTCGCCTATGCCAGCGGCTACAACGCCTTCGCTTCGGCCGAGCGTGCGATCGCGATCGGCTATCGTTCGCGTTCGTCGGCCGACGATGCGATCGCCCAGGGTACCGACGCCAACGCTTCGGGTCGCCAGGCCATCGCGCTCGGTCGCAACGCGACCGCTTCGGGCATCGGTTCGATCGCGCAGGGTGGCTTCACCTTCGCGACCGGCGATTTCTCCTATGCCAGCGGCTACAACGCGGTCGCCTCGGGCGAGCGTTCGGTCGCGATCGGTAACGAAGCGACCGCCGAAGGCACCGATGCGATCGCCATCGGCAGCGGCGACGGCACCGGCAATGGTCGCCTGACCCGTGCCAGCGGCCCGTCGACCACCGTCGTCGGCGGCCAGGCCTTCGCCATCGGCGCCGGCGCGACCGCCTATGGCTGGCGTTCGGAAGCCACCGCGCAGCGCGCGACGGCGATCGGCCACCTCGCGATCGCCAGCGGCGAGTTCTCGACCTCGCTCGGCGAAGCCGCCAACGCCTCGAACACCTACGCCACCGGCCTCGGCTACCTCGCCAACGCCACCGGCCGTTCGGGCACCGCCGTCGGCGCCTCGGCGCAGGCGCGCGGCGACTTCTCGACCGGTCTCGGCAATGCCGCCTTCGCCACCGGCACGCGCTCGACCGCGGTCGGCGTGCTCGCCAACGCTTCGGGCGCGAGCTCGTTCGCCGCGGGTGACTCGGCCAACGCCTCGGGCAGCGCCTCGGTCGCCATTGGCAACCTCGCGCGTGCAACCGGTGCAAACTCGGTCGCGATCGGTAACGGCGCGACCGCGACCAATGCCGGCCAGGTGGTGATCGCCGGCCTCGGCACGAGCACGTCGAGCCAGACCGGCACGATCTTCGCCGTGACGACCGACACCAATGGCACGCTGGGCCGCACCGCGCTGGCCACCTCGGCCTCCGTGGCGAGCAACACCGCCGCGATCGCGTCGAACACCGCGCTGATCGGGACCAACACTGCCGCGATCAGCGCGCTCGGTGCCCGGACCACGACGCTCGAAGCGCTGACCGCGCAGAACAGCATCGACATCAGCCGCGCCAACGAAGGCGTCGCGATGGGTCTCGCGATGGAAAGCCCGGCCCTGCCGGCAGGCACCAATTTCGGCCTGTCGGGCGGCGTCGGCTACTTCGCCGACCGTGGTGCCGGTACGGTGGCGCTGAGCGCCCGGGTCGGTGACAACGCCTCGATCTCGGCCGGTCTCGGTGTCGGCTTCGACAGCGGTGAAGTCGGCGCCCGCGGCGGCTTCCAGATCGCCTGGTAACTCAACCTGCGGACCAGGATGAGTGGGGCCGGGGTGCGCAAGCACCCCGGCCCTTCTCTTTTGCGCAATCCAAATGCTGGCCGCTGCAGCGCGCCGGCCGGCAGCGCGAACGTAACTGGCACCGTACGGCGCGTCAGCGCTCGCCGCGGTCGTATTCGTCCTGATCGAGTTCCTCGCGCAGTTCGCGCGCGCCGCGTTCGGCCTTGCGCACCGTGCTGTCGGGGGCCTGCTTGTTCCTGACATAGGCCCAGATGATGAATCCGATCAGCAGGATCGGACCGAGGATCGTGGCGAGGCTCCAGAGAGAGGACATGGTCTTTCCTTTCGGGCAATTGCTTGCAGCTTCACCCGATCAACGCCTGCCCATCTCCTTTTATCCAAAACAAAGGGCCGGAGGATTGCTCCCCCGGCCCCTGTAATCGGCATATCCGATGATATAGGCGGCTTACGCGCCCTCGACTTCGGAGAGGTCGAGCTTGAGGCCCGGGCCCATCGACGAGGTCAGCGAGACCTTGCGGACGTACTTGCCCTTGGCGCCCGACGGCTTGGCCTTGACCACCGCTTCGGTCAGCGCCTTGAAGTTGGCCTTCAGCGCGGCATCGTCGAAGCTCATCTTGCCGATGCCCGAGTGGATGATGCCCATCTTCTCGACGCGGTATTCGACCTGGCCGCCCTTGGCGTCCTTGACGGCCTGCGCGACGTTGGGGGTCACGGTGCCGAGCTTCGGGTTCGGCATCAGGCCCTTGGGACCGAGCACCTTACCGAGACGGCCGACGACGCCCATCATGTCGGGCGAAGCGATCACGCGGTCGTAATCGAGGTTGCCGTTCTGCATGTCTTCCATGAGATCTTCGGCACCCACGACGTCCGCACCGGCTTCCTTCGCCGCGTCGGCATTGTCGCCGCGCGCGAACACCGCGACCTTGACGTCCTTGCCGGTGCCCGAGGGCAGCGACACGACACCGCGGACCATCTGGTCTGCGTGGCGCGGATCGACGCCGAGGTTCATCGCGACTTCGACGGTCTCGTCGAACTTCGTCATCTTCTCGAATTCGCGCAGCACGGTCATGGCTTCGTCGAACGAGTAGAGCTTTTCGCTGTCGACCTTTTCGGCGACGAGCTTCTGCTTCTTGGTCATCTTGCCCATGATCAGCCCTCCACCACGTCAAGGCCCATCGAGCGCGCGGAGCCCTCGATGATCTTCATCGCCTGCATGATATCGTTGGCGTTCAGATCCTTCATCTTCGCTTCCGCGATTTCCTTGATCTGGCTGGCCTTGATCGTGCCGACCTTGGTCTTGTTCGGCTCGCCCGAGCCCTTCTTCACCTTGGCGGCCTTCTTCAGCATGTAGCTGGCGGGCGGCGACTTGGTTTCGAAGGTGAAGCTGCGATCGGCATAGACCGTGATCTTGGTCGGGATCGGGGCGTTCTTTTCAAGGTCCTGCGTCGCGGCGTTGAAGGCCTTGCAGAATTCCATGATGTTGACGCCGCGCTGACCGAGCGCAGGGCCGATCGGCGGAGAGGGATTGGCGGTGCCGGCGGGCACCTGAAGGTTGATGTAACCTTCGATCTTCTTGGCCATGATGGCCTCCTTTTCGCACTGTCGCCCGGCGCGAAACCGGGCTCATGTTAAGCGGTCCAGACGGCGCCGTCGCCGGCGCCTCCCGCGTGGGTTTCCCGATGCTGGTAGCTGGGAAGCCGCGCAGATAGCGATTTCGCCGGATTTTGCAAGCGATTCGCCCTGTGCGGCTCCCCCCTACGCGGTCAGAAACCGAAGGCGACGCCGACCTGTCCGCCGACCTTGTCGTCGCCGGTATTGCCCGCGACCCCGGCCGAGACATAGACGCTGTCCGAAACGCGCCCGGTCAGCATGCCGGAAAAGCCTTGCTCGCCGCCATAGGTCGCGGCGTTGAGCGAGACCGAGAGGTTCTTGTCGGGCACCACCATCGCACTGCCCAGCGCCATCGAGGCGGCGATCCCGCCCGAGAGGCCTTCGTCCATCTGGTCGAGCCGGAATTCGACCCCGTCGATGCGCCCGCCGAGCGCGAGCACATCGTTGCTGAGCGCGTTGAACTGGGCGTCCGAAACCGCGGCGAGATAGCCGACATTGGCGCGCACGGCATCGACCGAGGCGGCGGTTGCCGCCTGCTGGCGCCCGAGCACCCCGTTGGCGTCGACCGTCACGACATCGACCGGCCCCTCCTGGGCGGCGGTCGAGGCGTCGAGATCGCCGATCTTCACCGAGCTGCCCGCGCCGCCGAGCACGACCTGGTCGTTGGCGGTGGTCACCGCGGCATAGCCGATCGCCGTGGCGCGCGCGTAGTCGGAGGTCGCGTTATGGCCGATCGCGGTGGCGCTGGCGTTGCGGGCCATCGCGGTGCGGCCGAGCGCGGTCGCGTTCTCGTCGGTCGCCTGCGCGCCGTTGCCGACCGCGGTCGCCTGCAGCGCCGGGGCGAAGGAAGCGTAACCGAGCGCCATTGCGTAATTGCCGCGTGCGGTGGCGAAGGACCCGAAGGCGAGCGTGCCGATCCCGTCGGCCGAGGAGCCAGTGCCCGCAGCCGTGGTCTGCAGCCCGCTCGCATTGGCGCCGTAGCCGAAGGCGGTCGTGCGCAAGCCCGAAGAGACCGCATCGGCCCCCACGGCGAGCGATTCATTGCCCGAGGCGATTGCTTCGCGGCCGACCGACACCGCGCTGGCGCCCGAGGCCGAGGCCCCCAGAGAGTCCTCGTCGGTCCCGTCGCCGCCGATCGCGACCGAATATTCGCCGGTCGCCTGCGCGCGGGTGCCGCCGGCGAAGCTGCGCGTCCCCGAGGCGTTGGCCTGCAACCCGACCGCCGCGGCATACTGGCCCGCCGCCGCCGAATAGGAGCCGATCGCCGATGCGCCGTCGCCGGTCGCGTTCGCCTGGTGGCCCATCGCCGACGACCATTGGGCGTCGGCCGTGCTCTGCGAACCGAGCGCCGTCGCCTGGGACGAATTGGCTGCGCTGTTCGCGCCAACGACCGTACTATTTGCAGAAGAGGTGGTGGAATAGCTGCCGATGACGATCGAATCATACCCTCCGGCCGAAGCGATCGTTCCGATTGCGATCGACTGGCTCCCCGATGAAGAGGCGATCACGCCGAGCGCGATCCCGTTGACCGCGCTGCTGGTGCTGTCGGCACCCAGCGCAATCGCCGAATTCGCCGATGACGTCGCATTCGTGCCCACCGCGACGCCCGCAGACGATGCACCTGCGCCGAGGGCTACGCCGAAGCTGGCCGAGCTGCGCGAACCGATGGCGATCGTCTCGGATCCGGTGGAAGAGGAATTGGCGCCGAAGGCGATGGCAGCCACGCCCGTCGAGGACGAGTCCTGGCCGATAGCGATAGAATCCCTGAAGCTGGAAGCATTCGCCTTTGCACCGAGGGCAAGGGCACCGGTCCCGCTGGCATAACTGTCATACCCGATTGCAGCGGAATTTTGCCCGACGGCGTTTGCCCCAATGTCGCTAGGGTCGTCGCTGTCGCCGCCAATGGCGATTGAGTTCATAGCCGCATTCGAACGGGCACCGATCGCCACGCCTTCACTCGTGCTGCTCCTACCGATCGACACAGCATCAGCACCGTTGGCGGTGGCTAGGTGTCCGACGGCGACCGAACTAAGACCGTATGCGCGAGAAGCATAGCCGTAGGCGGAGGCGAAACCGTTGGTCGCGCTTGCCGAAGTACCTATGGCCACTGCCTGAGAGGTGTTCGCCATTGCGGCCTGACCGATGGCGATCGTGCTCGCTGAAGTTGCGGCAGCGCTCGAACCGATTGCAATCGCGTCGGTGCTGGGAGTGGAGCCGGAGGCAACCGTAGTCGCCGAACCCCCGATTGCGATCGAACTGTCATCCCCGGTCGCGCTCAAGGAGCCGAGCGCGATCGATTCGCTACCGCCGGAAGTGGAAGAATATCCAAGGGCGGTCGAATTCAATCCGGTCGCCGAGGCGTTGTAACCCATCGCTGTGGAGCGTGCTTGCGCAGCACTGGCACCGCTACCCACCGCCGTTGCATTCTCTTGCGCCGCGCTCGAGTTCACACCCACGGCCGTCGCACCATCACCCGCCGCCGTGGAATTATTGCCCACTGCGGTTGCATCCGCGCCCGAGGCGGTGGCATCGACCCCGCACTCGAGCCCGTCATCGGCGGTGCTCGCGGTGGCATCCGGCCCGTCATTGAGGTTGCATTCGGGCGTGTCGTCGGCGCGCGCCGAGGTGGTGAGCGCGACGAGCGAGGTGGCGGCGAGCAGCAGGCTCGCCGTCAGGCGACAGGTATTCATGATTTGACCCTCCATTCGGGCGAAAACCGAATCGCCCTTCTTCCGGGTAGCAAGGTGTCGCCCCAGCCGGCCAAACGCAACCCGTGGGTACGATTGGAAAAACCGGTGCCAGATTTCGGTGCGGCCTGGCTTGCGCCGCACCGGCGCGCCCCTATGCGGCGCGGTTGCGCACTTCCAGGTCGCGGGCGCGAACCGCGTCGAGCAGCTGGCGCATCCGCAGCACGGTGTTGTGCGCGTTGACCCCGGCTAGCAGGCGGATGTCCTCGAGGTCGTCGCGCAGCGCGATGGTGAGGCTTTCGCTGTCGCCGACATGCCCCATCGACCAGTCGCCGAAGATCCGCTCGTCTGCGGGTTCGATCTCGAGCAGGGCGAGATTGCGGTGGCGCAGGTCGCAGCAGATCCGCTCGAAGGTCTCGGCGATCGCCTTGGGCGCGCCCTCGATGACCTGCAGGTAGGTCGCGTCGACCCGCAGCAGCACGCCGGTGATCCCGGCCTCGCGATTCCGCTTCTCGCAAGCCAGCGCCAGTTCGCGCGCGCCCAGCCGGGCGATCGCGCTGCTGGTGTAGAACAGACGCAGGAGCGGTGCGCCCGGTTGGTCGGTCAGGTCGAAGCGTTCGGTCATGCCGCGCGCTCCCGTCCCGCTGCTCTGCACAGATCGGAAAATTCGGCTTCAGACAATGGTCGGCTGATCAGGAAGCCCTGGAGGTTCTGGCACCCGTGGCTGGTGATGAATTCGCGCTGGGCGGCGGTTTCGATGCCCTCGGCGGTAATCTGCAGATCCATGCTCTTCCCCAGTTCGGCGATGGCGCGCACGATCGAGGCGCTGTTCGCATCGACCGGCGCCTGGTTGACGAAGCTCCCGTCGATCTTGATCCGGCTGATCGGGAAGCGGTGGAGGTAGCTGAGCGAGGAATAGCCGGTCCCGAAATCGTCGAGCGAGACATTGACCCCGAGCGCGACCAGCCGGTTGAGCGTACGCAGCGCGAGCTCGTCGTCGCCGAGCAGCGCGGTCTCGGTGATTTCGAGCTCGAGCCGCTGCGGCGGCAGGCCCGTCTCGTGGAGCACCGCGGCGACCCCCGAGACCAGGCGCGGATCGAGGATCTGGACCGGCGACAGGTTGACCGAGAGCTTGATCGAATCGGGCCAGCTCATCGCCTCGCGGCAGGCCTTGCGCAGCACCGTCATACCGATCCGCCCGATCAGCCCGAGCTCTTCGGCCATGGGGATGAACTCGGCGGGCGGAACGGCTCCGTGGGTGGCCGGGCTCCACCGCGCCAGGGCCTCCGCACCGACCAGCTCGTCGGTCGAAGAATCGACGATCGGCTGGTAGACGACGTCGAAGTCCTCGCGCACCGCGGCGCGGCGCAGCGCGGCTTCGAGCACCCGGCGGCGCTCGATCGCTTCGAGCAGCGTATCGTCGAAAACCTGCCAGCGGCCCTTGCCCCTGCGCTTCGAGGAATAGAGCGCATGGTCGGCGTGATTGACCAGGCGAGACGGATTGGTCGCGTGATGCGGCGCGAGGCTGATCCCGACGCAGGCCCCGATCTCGGCGATCTGCTCTCCGATCAGGAACGGGCGCCCGAGGATCTCGATCACGCGATCGGCCACGCTCCCCGCGGCGCTGGAATCGCGCACCCCGTCGAGGAGGATCGCGAATTCGTCACCGCCGACGCGGGCGACGAAATCTCCGGGCCGAGCGGCGCATTCGAGCCGGTGCGCGACACGCTTGAGCACCTCGTCGCCGGTGGCATGGCCCATGCCGTCATTGACCGGCTTGAAATTGTCGAGATCGACGACGAGCAGCGCGAAGGCGGCACCGGTGGCCTCGGCGGCGGCGCTGCGCTTGGCGAGCGCGCGACCGAAAGCCCTGCGATTGGGCAGGCCGGTCAGCGCATCGTGCATCGCCTGGTGCTGGAGCCGCAGGCGCGAGCGCAATTGCTGGCGGCGATCGGTCTGCGAGGTGGTCAGGCCCAGCCCCACGATCATAAGGCTGATGGTAGCGATCGCGCCGGCCAGCGCGTTCCCGCCGACCCCCGAATAGGTCGCGTCCGTCACCACCGTACCAGCCAGCGGTGCGATCGTCATCGATGCCATCCCGGTGAAATGAAGGGCTACGATCGCCGCCACCCACAGCGCGACCGACCCGATATCCACCTTGGTACCGTCGGACCCGGAGAGCCGGAAATTGGCCGCCGCGGCCAGCGCGGTGCCGAGCGCGATCGAGACGACGACGAGCCCGTAATCCCAGCGCACCTCGGCTCCCGCGAACACATAGCCGGACATGCCCGTATAGTGCATCGCCGCGATGGTCAGGCCGAACAGGAGCCCCGAAGTTGCCGAGGCCCAGAGCCGGCGCGACAAGGTGGCGACAGCCACCGCGGCGCAGCTCCCGACCACCGCGATATGCGCCGACAGCAGGGTCAGTACCCCGTCGAGCGACACCGGTACCGGGGAGCGATAGCCGAACATGGCGATGAAATGGGTCGCCCAGATCGTGCAGCCGGCGACGATCCCGGTGAGGAAGCACCAGTGCCAGCGCGCGGTCCCGCGTTCGCTCGCCGCGCGCTGCGACAGGCCGACGCCGACATAGCAGCCCGCCGCGCAGATCGCCGCAGCCAGCAGGATCAGCGCCAGATCGTGGTCGTGCAGGAGATGGTTGAAGAAATGCATTTATGTTCCTGGATCCGGTCCTGCGGGCGTCCCCGCGTTAACGGTCCCTAGGGGGCGGAAGTTAAGCGAAACCCAAGATTGTCCTGCCGAATTTCCCGTGCCTCGTTCACCATGCTTGCAATGCTCGCATCGGGGGGTTCGCACGACCCGCCAAACCCGTTATTGCGACGCTTTACCAAGAAGGATCACTCCATGCGCAAACTCGTCTTCGTGGCCGCCCTGAGCGGCTCTGCCCTCGCCCTGTCCGCCTGTGCCGATGCGGGCGAAGATCCCGACGAAGCGGCCGCCGCGGAAATGGCCGAAGCCGAAGCCGATGCCGACACGACCACCGCGGACACCGAGACTGCGGGCGTGCTCGATGCGAACACCGCGACCGCCGAGCAGCTTGCCGCCGCGGGCGCATCGGAAGAACTCGCCGCCTCGATCGTCGCCGGCCAGCCCTATGCCTCGACCACCGCCTTCAACGCGGTGCTGTTGGAAACGCTGGGCGAGGAAGATGCCGCCGCGATGCGCGCGAACGTGTTCGTCCCGGTCAACCTCAACACCGCCACCCGCGAGGACATCGCGCTGATCCCGGGCATGACCGAGCGCATGATCGGCGAATTCCTCGAATATCGTCCTTACGAGAATATCGAGGAATTCAACCGCGAGATCGGCAAGTATGTCGACGAGGCCGAAGTCGCGCGCTTCCGGCAGTACGTCACGCTGTAAGCCCTCCGCCTAGCGGCGCTGGAGCCACACCCGCACCGATTCGATCGCGGCCAGGATCCCGATATGGATGTAGGCCGTGGTCGGATCGAAGGCCGCCAGCGCCCAGTGCGCGAAGGTCAGCACCGCCGCCGGATAAACCAGCCGGTGGAGCCGCTTCCATGCCCGCTTGAGCGCGCGCACCGCGATATCGTTCGAGGTCGCGGCGAGCGGCACGAACAGCGCCAGCGCGAGCCAGCCGGTCAGCATGTCGGGCGATCCCGCCTCGGCGAGCACCGGGCCGAGCGCCGCCTTGTTAACGAGGTAGATCACGGTGTGCCCGGCGGCATATGCGAAGCTGGCCACCCCGAGATCGCGCCGATGCCGCATCAGCCAGATCGCCACCCGCGCCTTGCGGAACGCCAGACGGACCGGGGTCACCGCGAGCGTCACCAGCAGCAGCCATGCGGCCCAGTCGCCGCTGTCGCCGATCGCATGGCCATAGCCATATTCTTCTGGTGTCGCCGCCCAGCGATAAAGGATCCACGCGCCCGGCAGCGCGAGCACGAGCCACAGGAACGGGCGCGAGGCGGCGAGCGTCTTCACCAACCCACCGATGCCTGTTTCAGCCGCGAAGTCAAAGGCCGAACTGTTCATCGCCTCGAAAGAGGCCTATCGGCTTACCCGGATTGCGCGGCAATCCGGGGGTCGGAGAATTTAGAATGCGCCACATAATCGAATATGGCGACTACATGCCGCACGGCATGTGCCTGTTATGGCAACCGTGGCTGGTGATCCTGTGGGCCGGGTCGGACCTGCTCATCTTCCTGTCTTACATGGCGATCCCGCTCGCGCTGATAACGGTCCTGCGGCAGCGCAAGGACGTCCCGCATCCTGGGCTGGTCATGCTGTTCGCCAGCTTCATCCTGCTGTGCGGTTTCACTCACCTTGCCGGGATCGTCACGCTGTGGTGGCCGATCTATCCGTGGATCGGCGCGCTCAAGCTTGCCACCGGCATCGTTTCCGCAATCACCGCGGTGGTGCTTTTCCGGCTCGTCCCGACGCTCGTCGCACTACCTTCGCCCGGCCAGATGGGCGAAGCGAACAAGCAGCTGCAGGACGAAATCGCCGCGCACGAGGCGACGCTCGCCACGCTCGAGGACCAGGTCGAGAAACGGACCGAGGAACTGCAGAGCCTCAATGCCAACCTCGCGGTCCAGGCGCGCGAAGCGGTGCATCGTTCGGGCAACCTGCTGTCGGTGGTCAGCTCGCTCGCCAGCCAGAGCGCCAAGGATTCCGGCACCAAGGAGGAATTCGTCGCGACCCTGCTCGGCCGCCTGCGCGCGCTGGCCAAGGCCACGACCACGATCAAGCGGGCGGAGAACAATGCTTCAGAGCAGCTCGAAACGGTGGTGCGCGATCAGCTCGCACCGCTGATCCAGGTCTTCCCCGACCGCGTGGCGATCGAGGGACCTGCGATCGCCGTCGGATCAGAAGCGGCGCAGCAGATCGCGCTGGCATTGCACGAGCTGGCCACCAACGCGCAGAAATACAATCTTTCCGAAACCGAGGACACGCGGGTCTCGCTCTCCTGGAAGATCGTCACCTACGACGCGGACGAGGATCGCTTCGAGCTCGAGTGGCACGAGAGCCTGTCCGAAGATTCATCGGAACGGTTCGGCAGCGGTGAGCACGAAGGGTTCGGCACCAAGCTGCTGACCCGGATCGTCCCAGTCATGCTGCGCGGCAATGCGGTGCGCGAGTTCCGGGCGCGCGAGTTCTGCTATCGCCTCGACGCGCCGCTGACATCGGTCATCGCCAACATTGATCGCGGCCTCGAGGAAGCGCACGCGGCACGCCTGGTCGACGAGAGTTTCGGACTCGAAAGCTGACGCCTCGCGCCGGCGGCCTTACTTGACCAGTTCGACTTCCTCGAAGTCGAGCTCGACCGGGGTCGCGCGGCCGAAGATCGAGACCGAAACCTTGACCTTCTGCTTGTCGAAATCGAGCTCCTCGACGACGCCGTTGAAGCTCGCGAAGGGTCCGCCAAGCACCTTGACCTGGTCGCCGATCTCGTAATCGACGTTGATCTCGCGCTTGGGCGCGCTCTTGGCGTCTTCGACACCGCCGAAATAGCGCGCGGCCTCGCGTTCGGAAATCGCCTGCGGCTTGTTGTTGTTGCCGAGGAAGCCGGTCACCTTGGGGGTGTTCTTGACCAGGTGGTAGACATCGTCGGTCATGGTCAGCTTGGCGAGCACGTAACCCGGCATGAACTTGCGTTCGGTCTGGACCTTCTTGCCGCGCTTGATCTCGGTGATCGTCTCGGTCGGGACTTGCACTTCCTCGACCGCGTCGGACAAGCCGAGCCGTTCGGCTTCCGAAATGATCGTGTCGCGCACCTTGTTCTCGAAACCGGAATAGGCGTGGATGATGTACCAGCGGGCCATGTGTGTCAGTCGTCCGTTGCTTGTTTAGGGATCAGGCGAGCCGCAGCAGCCAGCCGACGATGGAAGAGAAGAGGCTGTCGATCCCGAAGAAGAACAGCGCGAGGATCAGCACCATGATGCCGACCATGATCGCGGTCTGGATCGTTTCCGCCTTGGTCGGCCAGACAACCTTGGACGCTTCGGCCCGCACCTGGCGGATGAATTCTCCGGGGGTGGTCTTCGCCATCGTTCAAAATCCCAAAAGTGAAACTCGTCTCTTCCGGGATGGGGTCCGCGCCGCCCCGGTTCAAGTCCGGGAGGGGCTGCTTTTCCATCGATGTCGGAATTGCCCCCGCCTCTAACCCCGGCGGCGCGCTTGTGCAAGTGTGCGATGACCGATCGCGACTGTTGGCAGGACGAAACACCGCGTTAGAGTGCCTGCGATGTCGCGAATCCTCTTCCCGCTCATGGCTTTGCTCGCCGTGCTGGTCCCGGCCGCCGTCGGGGCGCAGGAGGGAGACACGACCGCGTTGCCGTGGCCGATCGACGAGGCCCGGCTGAAGGGCGAATATCCGGAAGCCGTCGCCTATCTCGCCGAAGAGGAGCAGCGCTGCGAGAGCGAACGGCCGGGCTCGGGCGACTGCCTCCACCCGCTCTACCTCCAGCTCTATCTCGCCTGGGCGTGGGACAAGCCGCGCGATGCCGTCGCCGCGGCCGAGAAATGGCTCGAGCTTGCCGAACAACGCGACGAGCTGGGCGGCCACAACGAGCCCACGATCCGTTATTTCTACGCCAGCGCGATCAAGGGGCTGGTGAGCGACGGAATCGTCTGGGGCGGGGTGGGGTACCCCGCTGCAATCGAGCAGCTGACCCTCGCGCTCGAACGCTCGCGCGCGCTCGATCGCGATCCGAGCGAAGCCGCGATGCTGCTGTCCGCGCGCGGTGACATGCTCGCCCGGCGCGCCGCGGAGGAATGGTCCAACGAGGAACGGCGCCTCGCACTGTGGTCGCTCGCCGAGGCCGATTCCCGCGGCGCGATCGCAGCGGTGGAACGAAGCGAAAGCGCGGAGATCCGGACCGACACCGCCGACTACTTCGCCGACCTCGCCCGCGCGCTTTACGAACAGGGTCGCGACGAGGAAGCGGTGCTCGCGGCGGAAAGCGCGCTCGCGGGCTTCCGCACCCGGCTCGAGGATCCCGAGCGCGCGGCATCGGTGGTGCGCGCGCTGCGGCGGCTGGCGGTGCAGGCGCAGGAGGCCGGGTATCCGAAGGTCGCGCTGCGCTATTGGGACACGATGCTCGATCCGCTCGCCGACGGACTCGTCGAAACGCAGGTCAACGACCTGCTCATGCTCGGCAAGGCGCTCGCCGCGACGGGACGCGGCGAAGATGCAATCGCGGTGTTCGAGGAGGCGCTGGCCGACCCGGTGCTCGAAGCCAACCCGATGGCCGAAAGCTTCCTGCGCGGCGCGTTGATGGAAGCGCTCGCGAGCACCGGGGACCATGCGCGCACGATCGCGCTCGCGGCGGAGAACCTCGCTTTCGCCGACGCGCAGCTCGCGGCGGGGGCCTATGCCCCGCCATTCGAGGCGATGCGGATGAAGGCGCTGCTCGCCCGCGGCGAGGCGCTGCTCGAGACCCGGCGCTGGGACGAGGCCGAGCGCGACCTGTCCGAAGCGCGGAAGCTCCGGGAAACCCGTGCCTTCTACGATCCGTACGAAGATGCCAATATCGGCGCCGACCTCCGCCTCGCCAAGGCGGTGTCGCGGGGAAGTCGCGACTTTGCGCTCGCCCGGACGCTGCTCCAGTGCGGGATCGAGGGCGCGCTGGCGCATGTCGCGAGCGGCACCGGCTTCGACGCGGAAAATGCCGGCAAGCTGCGCTCCTACGCGCCACTGTTCCGCGAGCAGGTCCGCATCGCCTTCGCGCTGGCCAAGCCTGACCGCCCCTAGCCCCGTTCGCGGGCGTCCAGCGCCGCTCCGCTGTGTGCCTTCTCGCCACAAAGGCTGGCATTCGCGCGGTTCTGCCGTTAGCACCCCCGCCACAAAGGGAGTTCAAAGGGGAAATACCTGACATGGCCACTACCGAGCCTGCTTCGCTTGGCGACCGCATGATCCAGCCGGTCACCAACATATCCGACCTCATCTGGGGCGGCACATGGGAGGGGGTGGAAGTCATTCCCTTCCCGCCGCTGGCGCTGATCCTGCTGGGGGTCGGCCTGTATGTGATGGTTGGCCTGCGCTTCTATCCGATCACCAAGTTCTTCTCGGCGCTGAAGGGCCTGTTCTCGAGCCGCAAGGGTGCGGGCGCGGGCGAGATTTCGCCCTTCGCCGCGCTCTCGACCGCGCTTTCCGGCCAGGTCGGCACCGGCAACCTCGCCGGCGTCGCCACCGCGATCGCATTGGGCGGTCCGGGCGCGATCTTCTGGATGTGGATCACCGCCCTGTTCGGCATGGCGCTGGCCTTCGCCGAGGGCTCGCTGGCGATCCGTTATCGCGAAACGACCTCCGACGGGGTCAAGCGCGGCGGTCCGATGACCTACATCATGATGGGTCTCGGTCCGAAATGGACCTGGCTCGCGATCCTGTTCTGCATCGGCACGCTGTTCAGCGCGCTCGTCACCGGCAACTCGATCCAGGCCAATGCCGTGGCCGACGGCCTCAACGAGCTGTTCGGAATCGAGGAATGGCTCGGCGGGCTGATCGTCGCGGTGCTCGTCTTCATCGTCATCATCGGCGGGATCAAGTCGATCGGCCGCGTCGCGGAAAGCGTCGTGCCGTTCATGGCCGCCGCCTACATCGTGATGGCCGCGATCGCGCTGATCCTGAACTTCGGCGACCTCGGCGAGACCTTCGCGCTGATCTTCCACGGTGCCTTCAACCCGCAGAGTGCGGTCGGCGGCTTTACCGGTGCGGCGATCATCATGGCGATCCGCGCGGGTGTCGCCCGCGGCCTGTTCTCGAACGAGGCGGGCCAGGGTTCGACCCCGATCGCGCACGCCGTGGCGCAGACCGACGATCCCGAGCAGCAGGGCCGCATGGCGATGCTCGGCACCTTCATCGACACGATCGTGATCTGCACGATGACCGCGCTGGTGATCCTGACCGTGCGCGGCGAGTTCTCGAACGCCGGTGAGATCGTGCCGCATGTCTGGCAGTCGGACCGCGTCGGCTTCGAGATGACCTCGGGTGCCTTCGCCGCCGCCTTCCCGGCCGAGATCGCCGCGATCCCGATCGGGACGCTGGTCGCCTCGATCGCGCTGCTGCTGTTCGTGTTCACCACCCTGCTCACCTGGAGCTATTACGGCGAACGCGCGATCACCTTCATCTACGACCGGGTGAAGGGTTCGACCCGCAGCGGCGAGCGCAAGCTGCACATGGCTTGGCGCGTGCTGTGGTGCGTGGTGATCTTCATCGGCGCGGCGCAGCCCAGCGAGCTGGTCTGGCGCCTCGGCGACATTTCCAACGCCACGATGCTGCTGCCCAACATCCTCGCGATCGCGCTGCTTTCGGGCGTCGTCTTCGCGCTGTCGCGCGGCGATCGGACCGCGGGCAAGGACTACCACGAGGAAACGCCCGAAGAGCCCGAGGAATACTGATCCCCGGGGGCTTCCGGCTCCAATGAATAAGGGCGCGGTACCGGATCGGCACCGCGCCCTTTTCGTTTCGTCTACCTAGTCCGGAGCACCCGAGGCGCGCCGGTCGCACCGTCCTAGTGCGTGCCCAGGAGGCGAGCCCAGAATCCCGGCTGTTCCATCGGACGGATCGCACCGTGCTTCATGAAACGCGCCGAAGGATCGGAATGCGGACGCGGCGAAATCCATGAGTCCGGGCGCGAGCTGCGAAAGCTGACGCTAGCCATGTTGTTCTCCTCAATCTTCATTCCCGTCTTGGGGGGATAAACCTCCGGTCGCGGAAATCGGTTCCCGCCGCGACAGCGCGACCGCCGTCCGGCCCCGGCGTGACCGATTCGCCACAGTGGCCGGCGCGCTGTGGAAGGGCGGCGGCAAAGAGGTTGTCTTTCAGACCCCTGCTCAACACCATGCACGGCGGAAGGGGCGATGCATTTTCGCCCGAATGGAGGGTCAAACCATGAATACCTGTCGCCTGACGGCGAGCCTGCTGCTCGCCGCCACCTCGCTCGTCGCGCTCACCACCTCGGCCCGCGCCGACGACACGCCCGAATGCAATACGAATGACGGGCCCGACGCCACCGCGAGCACCGCCGATGACGGGCTCGAATGCGGGGCCGGTGCCACCGCCTCGGGCGCGGATGCGACGGCCGTCGGCAACGGATCGAGCGCAGCCGGAGCATGGTCCATTGCCGTGGGGATGGATGCGCAGAGCACCGACGATTACACCATCGCCGTCGGCAGGAACGCTTCGACTGAACCCGGAGCGAGCGCCGATTCACGTTTCGCCATTGCCGTCGGAAACAATGCCTCGGCCAGCGATCTTGCTGCTGTTGCGGTGGGTTCCGACGCAGTGTCCAGCGGCGAACGGGCAGTTGCAATTGGCGAATCCACCCAGGCCACCGAGGTCGCTTCGGTAGCGTTGGGTTACAATAGCGTCTCCTATGGATACGGCGGGGTCTCGCTTGGGGGCTGGAGTCGAACCTATGGCGCGCAATCGCTTGCTGCGGGGACCAATGCCTGGGCCATCGGGGACTATTCGATTGCGCTGGGCGCACATGCACGGACTCCGGTCGCGAGAGGGGTCGCCATCGGGACCGATTCGCAAGCTGGCATGGAAGGTGCCGTTGCGCTTGGCCACGGAGCAGTGGCGGGCGGAATTTCGATCGGTTCCTACTCATATTCGCTGGAAAATTCGGTTGCGATCGGTGGCGACGGAGACGACGGAGACTACATCGGCGCGAGCGCCAGAGGTAAGAACTCGATCGCAATCGGGACCGATGTCGCCACGACTGCCGATCGGGCAATCAGCCTCGGCATGACTTCTTTCGCAGGCCAGGATGCCACCGCCCTCGGAACGTCCGCCAACGCTGGCGGCCAGAACTCTATCGCCATCGGTACGAACTCCAGCGCCGCCGATGTCTTCGGGGTCGCCATCGGCGGCTCCGCTTCGACCGGTGGCGGTTCGGCAGTCGCCATCGGTCGCGAGACGACGGCCAGTGGAAGCGGTACCGCAATCGGTTCGTTCGCGACCAGCAACAATCAGGCCACCGCGGTCGGCCTGAATGCATCCGCGCTGGAATTCGGTTCCAACGCCTTCGGCACCTCGGCGCGGGCCGAGGCTTTCAATGCGACCGCATTGGGCAGCTCGGCGACCGCCTATGGACTGGCTGCGACGAGTGTCGGCGCTTCCGCCAACGCCACACAGCAGGCGACCGCGGTAGGGGACAATGCCGCGGCCAGCGGGCGGTGGTCGACAGGGCTTGGCCATCGGAGCAACGCGACCGGCGACGGCGGATCGGCACTCGGCGCCTACGCCGACGCCGCCGGCCAATATGCCGCCGCGGTCGGGCTGCAGGCGAACGCTTCGGGAGCGCGCAGCTTCGCCGGTGGCACCCGCGCGCAGGCGAGCGGCGAATACGCGGTCGCGATCGGCGGCGACGGGCTCGACGAGGATTCGCTCGGGGCAATTGCTTCGGGCGCAAGTGCGGTCTCGGTTGGGCGCGAGGCGATAGCGTCGGGCGATGAATCACTCGCGATGGGTGCCGACGCCGTATCCTCGGGCCGACGCACGACCGCATTCGGCTACGGCGCCAGCGCCAACGGTTTGCAGACGACTGCCGCCGGCGCGGGCTCGTCGGCTGACGGAATCGGCACGCTCGCCTTCGGGTCCTTCGCCACCGCACGCGGCAATTATGCCATGGCGCTCGGTTACGCCTCCTTCGCCCCGGCGCTGCAGGCGACCGCGGTCGGCAACGGCGCGCAGGCGACCGACGAGAACGCGACCGCGCTCGGCCGCACCGCGATGGCCCGCAACGCCAGCGCCACCGCGATCGGCCATAACGCGACCTCCGACTACGCGCGTGCCACGGCGATCGGCTATGCCGCGGTGACCACCGCCAACGACCAGGTCGTGCTCGGCGGCGCGGGCAGCTCGGTGAAGATCGGCGATCTCGACGCCTCGACCGCCGCGCAGGAGGGACCGATCGAATTCGTGACAGTCGACGCCAACGGGGTGCTCGGGCGCCAGCAGGCGGCAACCGCCGCCTCGGTCGATGCCGTGCGCGCCAATGTCGATTACATCGCGGCTATCTCGGACGCCCAGTTCGAGGCGCTCAGCAGCGACGTGCTCGCGCTGTCGGGCCGGCTCGACACGATGGAGTTCGCGCTCGAGGATCTCGACACGCGGATGCGCGGCGGGGTCGCCGCGGCGATGGCGATGGGCGGTACGATGGTGGTGCCCGACAGCACCGTCTCGATCAGCGTCAACGGCGCGACCCACCAGGGCGAGCAGGGCTATTCGGCGGCAGTGACCGCGCGGGTCGCCCCGCGGATCTACGTGTCGGGCGCGATTGCCGGCAATACCGGCGACGAGGGCGCGAGCGGCCGCGTCGGCATGGCGATCGGCTTCTGAACAACGGCGGGGTCGTTCGCCTCGCGGCGGCCCCGCTTCCCCGCCCGCAAAGCGGGACGGTCACTTCCGGATGTCGAAGTGATCGCGGATGTGTTCCAGCACCGACGGGTAGAGCGGGTTGTCGAACGCGATTCCGACATAGCCGTGATCGCACCACCGCACCGTCGCCCGGACCGGACCGATCGGCCCGATCTTGATCGTGATCTTGTCGCCCGGATTGAGCCCGCGATAGCGATCCGCGAAGCGGCAGCCGCTTTCCGAAAGGTCGAGCACGGTGACGTCACGCGGTCCCGAATTGGCGACGATCCGGGCCTGGATCGTCAGTTCGTGGCGGAGTTCGCTGCGATCGACCTGGTAGCGGGGTCGCGAGGCGGTGGAATGCGATTCGGGCGCGACCGGTGATGGCGGCAGCACCGACCGGTCCGGCGAGTTTGGGGGCAATGAAGCGGGTGCTGGCGGGTGGAGCGGTGGCGGTGACGGTTGGGGCGGCGGCGGGAATTCGTCCGGCGGTTCCGCTTCGGTGCGCGCCGCGCGCAGCCTGCGCTCTTCTACGAACCGCTCCATCGCGACACCGACTTCCGCCGAAGGACCGAGATCGACGCTGTCCGCATATTCGCCGCCGCGCACCCAGATGCGCCCGTCTCGCAGGAAAAAGCGGATGCTTTCGTTTCCCATGGCCCTCGCTTTGCGTCGCGATCCCCGGGGAACAATACGCGGCGCCCGGCGCGGTTGCAAACCGAACCGGCGAAAAGCGGACATGGTCGGACAATCGTCTGGCAGGGGTGACAGGATTCGAACCCGTGGCCCTCGGTTTTGGAGACCGATGCTCTACCAGCTGAGCTACACCCCTGCAGACGGATGCGCGCTCTAGGGCGGACGCGCCGAATTGGCAAGCGGCGATGCGGCCGCGGGGCGCCGCCGATGCCCGATGGGACTTCTTTTCCGTCCGTTCCCAATCGCTTGTCGGACCAGTGAAGCGCGCGTAAGGCAGCGCGACGCAAGGGGGGACAAGGGTGGCGTTCGAGCCTCCGAAACTGGTGTTGAACGGCTCCGGCGAAGGGCCACTGCCCGCGATCGGTCGAGTCGCGCGCGATCCGCTCGCCCATTGGCCCGACGACCTGCTCGACACCGGCGTGGTGCAGGCCAAGGCCGGAAGGCGGGCGCTGGCGTTCGTGTCCGACCCCATGGCGGTGTCGACCATCCTGATGAACCGCAGCGACAATTTTCCGCGGGCGCGCTTCCAGGACCGGATCCTTGGAGCAAGCTACGGTGAGAACCTTGTCCAGGCCGACCAGCAGGACTGGCGCGGGCAGCGTCGCACGATCGCGCAGCCGATCACGGCGGACCGCGCCGCCGGCCTCGTACCCCGGCTCGAGCTCGCCGGGGACGAGATGATGGACGAATGGGCCGCGCTCGGTCCGAAAAGAGCGGTCCCGCTGCTCCGCGACACCCGCCGACTTAGCCTGGACGCGCTGTATCGGGCGATATTCGCCAGCGATCGCGAAGCCCGCCACCGATCCCCGGGGATCGACGACACCGCCCGCACGATCGCGGCCATGTGCCCGATCGAGCTCAAGGAAGAGCTGGTGCACCTCCAGCCGCTGGCGGAACGGCTGGCGCGCGACTGGAAAGCGAGCCGCGACGGCGTGGCAGACCCGAAGGACCTGAACACGTTGACGCTCTTCCTTCATGCCGGTCACGACAACGTCGCGGTCGCGCTGGGTTGGATGCTGTGGCTGGTCGCCCACCGACCGGAGCTTCAGGACGCGATCCGCGACGAGGCTGCCAAACGGGCGGCGGGCGCATTTTCACTGCGCGATTTTCCCGCGGCCGGTGCAATCGTGCGCGAGACGCTGCGGCTTTTTCCTCCGATCCTGCAATTGATGCGCGAGATACGTGTTCCGCTCACCATCGGCGATGTTACGCTCGAGCCCGGATCGGTTGCGATCGTCGCGATCTACGCGATGCAGCGGCACCGACGCTTATGGGACCGGCCCGACGAATTCCTACCCGAACGCTTCCTCGACCCCCAAGGCGATACGCGCGAACGACGCGCCGCCTGGCTGCCATTCGGTTCGGGCCCGCGTGGCTGTATCGGATCGAGTCTCGCATTGGTCGAGCTCGCTCTATTTCTGGTGATGACCTGCCAGCGCTTTTCCCTCTCGCCGAACCCCGACAGCCCGTTACAGTGTCATGTCGAATGGACGCTGCGCCCGGTCGGCGACGCGCCGATCTTCCTGCACTCGCGTGATTAACCGGTACCCGCTGCACGGCCGATGATCTTTCACTCGCTCGACTATCTGCTGTTCCTGCCACTGGTCGCAGTGTTGTTCTTCTGCGTGCCGCATCGGTGGCGATGGGTGCTTCTGCTGGTCGCCAGCAACATCTTCTATGCCAGCTGGCGGATCGAATTCCTCGCCCTGCTGTGGTTCACGACACTGGTCGATTTCCACGCCGCGAAGGCGATGATGCACACCGAAAAGGGCAGCGTGCGACGACGCCTGCTGCTCGCTATCAGCATGGTGTGCAATCTGGGCCCGCTGGCATTCTTCAAATACAGCGCATTGCTTGCCGGGACGACGCTCTACGACCTGCGGATCGGCGATTTCACGATGGCCGACGTGATCCTACCGCTGGGGATTTCCTTCTACACCTTCCAGACATTGGGATATTCGATCGACGTCTATCGCGGAAAACGAGAGGCCGAGAATCACCTCGGTATTTTCGGGGTGTACGTGATGTACTTCCCGCAATTGCTCGCCGGCCCGATCGAGCGACCCTACAAGCTGCTGCCGCAATTGCGCGAGCGTCAGGTGTTCGAATTGCGCCGCGCCGCGATCGGCTGCGCGATGATCCTGGTCGGCTATTTCAAGAAACTCGTGATCGCCGATCGGCTGGGCCTGCTGGTCCCGCCGATCCTCGCCGCGCCCGAGGTACACACCTCGCTCACGGTGGCGCTGGCCACACTGGGCGCGCTTTACCGCTACTATGCCGACCTCTCGGGCTATGCCGATATCGCGATCGGATCGAGTCTGATCATGGGGATCGCGCTGTCGCGCAATTTCAACCGTCCGTTCGCAGCGGTCTCGATCGCCGAGTTCTGGCAGCGCTGGCACATCACGGTGACCCGCTGGTTCACCGATTACGTCTATATCCCGATCGCCCGCAGCACCCGGATCTGGTCGCGCTTCGTCGCCACCGTGCTGACCACTCTGCTCGTCGCGCTCTGGCACGGCGCCGCTTCTACCTGGGTCGCGGCGGGCCTGGTCGGGGGGCTGCTGATGATCGGCGAAGGCGCGATCCGGCGACAACGCGGCGGGCTGGCGCGAACGTCGCGCGCGCTGGGGCGGGTCGGCGTGGGTGCACGCGGCGCGCGCTTCCTCGGTCGCAGCGCCAATCGCTTCGTGCTGTGGTTCTTCCTCCTCTTCCTAGGGTCGATCGTCAACGCGCCGGGATGGGAGCAGACGCTGACGATCTGGGACAAGATAGGTGCCCTGCCGGGCGATGCCTTCGGTCTGTCCGTCGGTTTCGGCACGTTCCACCTCAGCGCACTGTTTCTGTTCGCCATAGCCGCACTCGAAATCTACCAATGGCTCGATAGCCGCCGCCCGGTGTTCGATCGCCTCGAAGCCGCAGGCGCGATCGTCGCCTGGCCGTTCTGGTGGGGGCTCGCGGCGATCATCCTGGTGTTCGGCGTGTTCACCGGCAGCGGCTTCCTGTATTTCGATTTCTGATGCGCTGGACCGTCCGCTCCGCCCTGCTCTTCCTCGCACTCGGTGCCATGGCGCTCGGCGCGCTCAACCTTGCCGGGAGGGTTCCGGTGGCGGGCCCCACCGCGCCGCAGGTCATGCAGGACCGCTTCGCTGCGATCGCCGGCAGCAAAGCTGTTTCGCTTGGCGGGTCGATCGGCACCGCGGTCGATTTCGACGCGATGTGCCTCGACGGGGCGGAATTCTACAACAATGGCCAGGACCCCTTCGAGATCGAAGCGCTGGTCGAACTGATCCTTGCCCGCCCCGCCCCGCCCGAACTTTTCTTCGTGGTTGTGACCCCGACCTCGCTGTCGCACGACAACGGCCTGCCCGCCCTCGCTGGCGCGAACCGTCGGCGCACCACCTATCGCTTCCTCCACGGCGAGGGGCGGTGGGATCCGATTGCGGGCGATTGGCGGCAGGCATTCCTGTCCGAAGCGATGCCCGCGATCGGCCACGATCTGCGCGACCCGTGGCATGAAGCGCTGCTTCGATTGTGGCAGGGCCGCCCGGTGCCCGATCGCGCGATCGACGCCGACACCCGGACAATCGACCCGCGCACCGCCGAGCGACTGGTCGACACCCAGCTGGCGCAGTGGCGCGAAGATGCACACAAGGTCGCCTATTACGCCCCGGATGTGCCCGACCGCGCCTCTGCCTCGCTCCTCCGCACCGTCATGCAGGTCGAGGCTTCGGGCAGCCGCGCCGTAATCGTCGTTCCGCCCTATCTCGAAGAGCTTCGCCGCGAAGTGTCGTCGCGCCGCTGGGGCCAGACCGAGCGGTTCGATCGCCTGCTCGATCGGCTTGCCGACCGGGGAGCGATCATCGCGGATTTCTGGAACACCGGAGAGTTCGCCACGCGCTTCGAGTATTTCCGCGACGCGACCCATCTCAATGCGCCCGGCGCGCACGAATTTTCGCGCATGCTAGCAGCGAAAATCCAGCGCGATGGACGCGTCCCATTATCGGATTGCGACTGATTCTTTCGGTTCCGCCGGGTCATTATTTGCGCTAGCTCGCTGTTTCGAAAGAGGAACAGGGTCGAAAGCAGCAATGCACGTCGGTAGGGAGCGCAAGCAACGGTTGGGTCAGGTGGCAGCAATGCTGCGCGCCGACCCACGGCTGCGCGAACGCTATACCCGCGCCAAGGCGATCGTCCGCGCCTTTCGCCGCCCGGCATTCTACGAGGTGGCGACCCGCTGCAACCTGTTCTGCGAAGGCTGCTACTATTTCGCCGACGATTTCGCGCCGCCGAGCCGCGAGGTGCAGGACCGCGCCGCGTGGGAGGAATTCTTCGCCGCCGAGGGCGAGCGCGGGGTCACGATGGCCTATTTCGTCGGCGCCGAGCCCGCGCTCGAACAGGAGCGGCTGATCGCGGCGGCCAGGCACTTCCCACACGGGAATATCGGCACCAACGGGACGATCAGGCTCGATCCCGCCATACCTTATCGCATCGGTGTATCGGTGTGGGGCGTGGACGAGGAGGTCGACACCAGCCTGCGCGGCGCCAACGCCTTCGCCAAGGCGATCCGCAACTATGCCGGCGATCCGCGTGCGATCATGCTCTACACGCTGACGAGGACCAATCTCGGCGACGTGCGGCGGCTGGCAGAAATCTGCCGCGACCACGACCTGCCGCTGACCTTCAACATGTATTCGCCGACGCAGAGCTATGCCCGCAAGATCGCCGAGCGGATGGGCCCAGACGGCAAGTATTTCCGCATCTCGTCCGAAGAGGACAATCTGCGCTGGACCGACGATAGCCTCGCCGCGGCGCGCCGGGTGATGGACGAGGTGATCGAGGACTTCCCCGACACCGTGGTCTATTCGCACGCCTACAACCGCTGGGCGACGCAATCCGGCCCGCTCTACGATATCGACCCGGAGACCGGCATCGCGCGCGACTGCCATTCGCGGATGGTCGAGCCGATGCGCTACTTCAAGACCGACCTCGAACACGCCGCGCTCGAGAAATGCGGGACATCGGACACGATCTGCTCCGAATGCAGGATGTATTCGGGCGGCTGGTCGTCAAAGTTCGAACCGCGCGATGCCGATGTTCGCGATGCCGCCGCCTTCGGCGAATGGCTCGACATGATCGATACGCTCGGTCGCATCTTCCTGATCGAGAGGAACGAAGCCGTGCCTGACGTAAGGACGGGGCGCGTGTTCGACTTCGACGATCCCACCGCAACGCATGGCAAGAGGATGGAACTGACCAAATGAGGATCGCGCAGCTCAACAATGGCGTCGAGGTTTCCGACATCGACCTCTCCGACGACGAGGCCTGCCGCGAGCTCGGCCGGCTGGTGGCGCATGAATGCGTCGTGCTCTTACGGCAGAAGGTAAGCGAGCGGCGTCTCTACGAGATCCAGATGCTGTGGGGCCAGCCCTGCATGCCGATCATCAATCGCTACGTGATGGAGCGTCGGCTGGCGGGCAAGCACTGGCGCGAGGCTTTCCTCGCGATGGGCGCGGTCTCGAGCGGGCTGAAGGAATCGGGCGAATTGCGGGGCATGGCGCGGGTCAGTTTCGAGAAGAACGAACGCGGGCGGCCGACCGGCCTGTTCCCAAATGGCGAACTCGATTGGCATGCCGACCAGCAGGCCTATCACGACAACCAGCGGATCGTCGGCCTCATGAGCCTGTGGGGATCGGAAAGCAGCCGAACATCCTTTCTCTGCACCGCGCCCGTCTATGACGCGCTCAACCACGAGGATCGTTCAATGGTCGACGAGCTTCGGTGCGTTTGGGCCTGGGATGGCGGTGACATGTGCCCCGATATCGATGGCTGGCACCTCGAGATCATCCGATACAACATGATCCCGTTCGACGGAATGGAAACCGCGCTGGTCGACCGTACCGTGACGGGGCGCGTCGGCATGCGCTTCCCGAGCCACTGCTTCAGTCATTTCAAGGGTATGACCAAGGCCGAAAGTGAAAGGTACAAGGCGCATCTCTGGTCACTGGTGAACCGCGAGGAATATATCTTCGATCACGATTGGCACGACGGCGAGATCGTGTTCATGGACCAGAACATCACGCTGCACGCGCGCCCGACCAATATCGTCGATTCCCACACGCGCACGATGACGCGCATGATCTCCTATCTCGACCGGCTCTACCCGGGGAACGGACCGGCCGACCATGTGCTGTACGATGGTACGAAACTCGGGCACGAGGAATTCGCGGCGATGGTCGATGCGCAGCGGCGCAAGGAATACGAGGAACTCGTCCCCGTGGCGTGACCGGTTTCGGCGTCGGCCTGGTTCAATTCCCGAAGCGGGCGGTCTGCCGCTCGCGGAGCCTCTCGCGCATCGCGTACATTTCCTCGCTCACGAAGGCGCCGATCTTCAGGCCATCGGACTGCATCCCGTAGCTCGCTGCATGCACCCCGACGACGAGGCGACGGCTGTGATTGCCGTTGGTGACGAAGATCGGCGATCCCGACGATCCCCTCCATGACCGGCAGCGATGCAGCAGCATGCCCTCGCGCAGCTCGGCGCGGCAGCCCCAGTCCATCGTGATGTAGGCCCCCCGATTGAGATCCGCCGAATACCCCGCCACCGCGATCCGCGCGGGGTCCGAGCGGGTATCCTCGCGCGGCGTGAAATATGCGGTCCAGCGATCGGGCGGCAGCATGCCCAGCCACCCGACTTTCTGCTGCTCGGTCATGGTCACGAACGCCCAGTCGAGGCGCCGGTCTGCATTGTGGTTCCCGGGCGGGAAATAGACTCCGTCGACGACATAGGTGACATTTCCGGTCCGCAGCCCGTCATCCATGTAGAGGTATTCGTGCCGCACCGCGATTCCCTGTTTGAGGCGGAACTGGTCGTCGACCACGCAATGCTTGTTGGTCAGCACGAGGCCGGGACCGACATAGGCTCCCGAACAAGATCCACCGCGCGAGACGACCCGGGTGATCTGGTTGAAGGGCAATTCGTTGTTGTACATGCCGTAGGCCGGCAGGAACTTGCGTTGGCCGTAGCTCTCCTCCCACAGTTCGAGCCGGGGCAGGACGACGCGGAACCCGTCGTCGCTCATGCCCGCGGGGACGGCGAAATCCTCGATCCGCATTTCGCTTTGGCTGATCCTTTGGGTCGAGCGGACGAAGTCGCGTTCGATCTGGTCGATCTGGCGCATCCCGACATCGCTGATCGCCTTCGGGCTTGCGCCGAGCAGCGCCGCGGCGATCCCGCCCAGCAACGCGCCCGTCTGCCGGTCTTCCATCCGCTTCAGCGCCGCGGCGCGCTTGGCATTGATCCCGGCGCGCGCCGCCTTCTCGTAATCGCGATAAACGGCGGGAATCGACTGGTTCGCCTTGCGCAGGGTTTCCGCGGCGAGCTTCCAGTTCTGGCCGCGGTCGTAGCGGGGAGCGAGGTAGGACAGCCCTTCGAGCATGCGGCTGCGCACGCCGTTGAACGCGTAGGGATTGAGGTAGTAGCTGCAGCTCTCGCACGACCCGCCGCGGATGGCGTAATTGTAGCCGAACTGGCGCGACGCGAGCGAGGCGTGACAGGAGCGGGCGAGCTGCGAGAGCGCGTAAAGGTAGCGGGTTAGCTCGTTGTCCTTCCGCAAGCGATCGTACACCGCCGTCAGGCTGTCAAACGTTTCGCGCCCTCCGGCCCGGCAATATCTGGCGACCCTCCGGGCCGCGCAGGCGTCGTACAGTTTCCGGTTCTCCGGTATGAAGCGCTTGTAATAGCCGTCGGCATAGCCTTTCTTGTGGTGCTCCTGGATCCCGGCGGGATAGGGTACCTTGAAGCTCTGTGTATGGCATTCTCCTTCGAGGATCGCGTCGGTGTAGGGCTCGGGTTCGGGAAGCGGCACGGTCTGGCTGTGCTGCCAGGCTTCGTCCCAGCTAAGCTGAACCGGGGCGCCGTCCTCTGCGGGAGTTTCCGCGGGCGGTTCATCGGCAGGCGCGCCCGCCTCGACCGCCTGCGTCGATGCGGTGTCCTGTTGCGAAACGTCCTGTGCAATGAGGGCGAAGGAAAGCGTAGCCAGCGACCATGTCGAAAGCCCCGTCCTCAAGACTTTTTCCGCAACCAGCGAACCGAATGACAAGACCATTGCCTTCCCCCACGCGCTAAGGACCTCGCGACCGCTGGACGGGACTATCGAACCGGCTTGGCATTATTGTCAATTGGACTCGCTCAACGTCATACAACATGCTGTAAATTATACCTGTTCGAGCAAACATGATGCTCGATGCAACTTTACTTTCGATTGCTTGTCGATTGGCGGGCAGGCCCGGATCGGCTAATCTCGCCGATGATGCACGCCCCCTCGCCCACCCCGCCGGTTCCGGCCGACATCCTGCTCGCGGCCTATCGCGCGGGGATTTTTCCGATGGCCGACGGACGCGAGGATCCCGAAATGTTCTGGGTCGAACCGCGCGAGCGGGCGGTGTTCCCGATCGACGGGTTCCGCGCCTCGACGAGCCTGCGCAAGCTGCTGCGGCAGGAGAAATTCGAGGTCACCTGCAACGCCGATTTCGCCGGCGTGATCGCCGCCTGCGCCGAGCCGCGCCGAGAGCGCCCGGACGAGGAAAGCGGGACGTGGATCAGCCATGCGATCGAGGCGAGCTACAACGCACTGCACCGCGCGGGCCACGCGCATTCGGTCGAGGTCTGGCAGGACGGCGCGCTGGTCGGCGGGCTCTACGGGGTCGACCTGCCGGGGACTTTCTGCGGTGAAAGCATGTTCAGCCGCGCCGACAATGCGTCCAAGGTCGCGCTCGCCTGGCTGGTCGCGGCGATGCGCGCGGCGGGCAAGACCCTGCTCGATTGCCAGTTCATCACCCCGCACCTCAGGACGCTGGGCGCGGTGACCATGTCACAGGCGGATTATCTCGTATTGCTCGACAAGGCGCTGAAGACCAACGCCGCTCCATTGCCCGAAGGCTTCGCGGCGCTCGCGCAGAAGGCTCAGCTTTCGGGCGTTTCGCCGGGGAAGCTCATCGCGCAGTCCTTTACCCAGACGTCGTAGACCGGGTGCTCGACCACGTTGAGGCTGGGCGAATTCTTGAACAGCCAGCCGCTAAACACCTTGCGCCAAGCACGCTCGCCGCCATCGGGGCCGCGCTCGTTGACGAACACCTGCGCGAAGGCGCCGGTCTCGGCCGGGCGTTCCCACGGCGGGGTCCGTTCGCAGGTGGCGAGCCGGACGATGACGTTGTCGACGCGCTTCGATTCGCCCGGGGCGATCTCGATGTCCTGGGTCAGATTGTTGCGCTTGTTGAGCAGGCCGAGCGTCGCGACGCGCTCCTCGCGCGGGGTCGCGCCCTCGATCTCGTCGGCCGCCTCGACCGGCGGTGCTTCGGCACGCTCGATCTCGTCGGGGATTTCGGTTTGCTCGGCCTCGGGCTCGGGCGCGCCCTGATTGCACGCGGCGAGCGCGAGCAGCAGCGGCAGCGACCACGCAGCACGCATCACGCGTCCGGCGACCACGCTTCGTAATCGCCGGTGGCGCGGGCGCGGTGGCCGCCCTTCTCCAGCGCGCCCTGCGGCAGGTAGCGGGTGTCGGTGCCGGTGGCATTGGGGGTGTAGTCGGTTTCCCAGATCCTGGCCGGGGGGAGGAAGCTCTCGGGCACGTCTTCGCCCAGCCCGTGGAGCCAGCCGTGCCATTCGCTCGGCACGCGGCTCGCATCGTTGCTGCCCTCGTAGATCACCCAGCGGCGTTCGCGGCCGTCTCCGGTCTTTTTCTTCGAGCGGTAATACTTGTTGCCCTGCGCGTCGGTGCCGACGTGCTCGAACCCGCGCCACGCCGCCAGCATCGTGCCGATCGTCGCGCCATTCCACCAGGTGAAGATCTTGGAGAGGAAATTCATGATGCCGCGCCGGTTAGCCGATCCGGGAGAGTCGCACAATCGCTTGTTCGGTCCTTACCACGCGACCGCGTCGCCCGGCTCGATCCCGAGTTCCGCCGCGCGTCCGCCGGCGATCTCGAACACCGCGATCACCGCACCTTCGGACGGAATCGGATCGAGTGAATAGGGCTCGGCCATGGCGGCGATATTCGCGATCCGCCGATCGGGGCCGATGAAGATCAGGTCGAGCGGCAGCGGGGTGTTCTTCATCCAGAAGCTGCGCGCGCGTGGTTCCTCGGTCGGAAAGATCATCCCCTCGTCGGGGCCGAGCTCGGTGCGGAACATCAACCCGCGCTGCTGTTCTTCCGCGGTGGCCGCGACCTCGGTCTTGAAGAGATGCTTTGCCTCGCCGGTGTCGACGGTGACGTCGATGATCTCGAGTCCGGAAACCGGGTGGGTTGCCGCCTGCTGGTCCTGCGCCGGCGCCTCGTCGCTCGCCGCGGTCGAGCAGGCCGCCAGCGGCAGCGCGAGCAATCCCAGCGCCATTCCCGTCAATCGTAGCAATCCGCGACCCATTCTTCCGCCTCTTTCTCGTTCCTCGCCTCGACCAATGCGCGCGCATGCTGCGGCGCGTGTCCGGCGCGCATCATCGCCGCGACTTGCTTCTCGCGCAATGCCTGATCGAGCGCGTCGCGCGAAAACGGGCCGAACCGTCGCCGCCGCGCCAACGCCAACGCCGCCATCCGCCGGTCCTGCTCGCCGGGTGCCTGTTCGTCGCGGATCGTTTCGGAAACGCCCGCATGGTGGAGCGCCTGCGCAATTCGCCGCGCACCGTAGCCCCGGCGCAGGAGCGCATCGGCCTTCGACGAGGCATAGGCCTCGTCGTCGACGAAACGCTGGTCGACGCATTTGGCGACGATCTCGGCGACCGGCGGCTCGCCTTCGCCACCCCAGCCGCGCTCGCGCAATTTGCGCCGCAAATAGTCCTCGAGTTTCTTCGCCGTCGTCATGTAGCGCCCGGCATAATGCAGCGCGAGGTCGGCCAACTGTGCTCGTTCGAGCGGGGGACGAGACTTGCGCGGGCGGCTCATTGCCCTATTCATGCCACACTTGGCCCTAAACAGGGACCCCCAAGGTCGGCGTCGCATATGTTAAGGCCGTGCAGGCGACGCGAATATGCCATTCAATACGCAAAAAGCGTAATAAAAATAAAGACTTGGGAAGAGAGCGGGACACTCCAACCTATGACAGATTCGACCGGCACAGCCGTGCCGACCCCCAACGAAGACGCGCTCGAACGCCGATTTGCCGATTTCGGCACGTTCGGCGAGGCGCTCGATTACGCTGCGCGGGGCAAGCGCGGCCTCAATTTCCACGATCCGCGCGGTACGCTCGAACGCGTCTATCCCTTCGCCGAATTGCGCGAGGATGCGCTGGCAATGGCGCGCCGCCTGGTTGCCGCCGGGATCGCGCCGGGTGACCGGGTCGCGCTGATCGCCGAGACCAATCCGCAATTCGCCGCGCTGTTCTGCGGTTGCATCTATGCCGGGGCCTGGCCGGTTCCGCTGCCGCTGCCGACCACCTTCGGCGGCGCGGGCGGTTATACCAGCCAGCTCACCGTGCAATTGAGCAGCTGCGACCCCAAGGTCCTGTTCTATCCCGAAGAGATCGCCAGGCTGGTGCACGATGCAGCCGAGGCGCGCAGCGTCGAAGCGATCGCATGGGAGGACTTCGCCACCCGCGACGCACCCGATTGCGCGCTGCCCGAATTGGCGCCCGACGATATTTGCTACCTGCAATATTCTAGCGGCTCGACGCGCTTTCCGCACGGGGTCGCGGTGACCCACGCCTCGCTGCTCAACAATTTGCGCGGCCACGGGCTCGGCATGAAGCTCGAAGCGCAGGATCGCTGCGTCTCGTGGCTGCCTTGGTACCACGACATGGGACTGGTCGGCTGCCTCCTTTCGGTGATCGCCAACCAGGTTTCGACCGACTACCTCAAGACCGAACATTTCGCGCGCCGCCCGCTCGCCTGGCTCGACATGATCAGCCGCAACCCGGGCACCACGCTCAGCTATTCGCCGACCTTCGGCTACGATATCTGTGCGCGCCGCATCTCGAGCCAGAGCAGCGTCAGCGAACGCTTCGACCTGTCGCGCTGGCGCGTCGCCGGCAACGGCGCCGACATGATCCGGCCCGACGTGATGCAGAATTTCGTCAACGCCTTCACCGAGGCCGGCTTCCGCGCGAGCGCCTTCACCCCGAGCTACGGGCTCGCCGAGGCAACGCTCGCCGTAACCATCATGCCGCCGGGCGAAGGCATCCGCGTCGAGCTGGTCGAGGAAGAGCGCCTGTCGGGTTCGGCACGCGACCTGTCGCGCCCGGCGCGCTACCGCGCGATCGTCAATTGCGGCAAGCCCGTGATCGACATGGAAGTCGAGATCCGCGGCGAGGACGGCACCGTGCGGGCCGACCACCAGATCGGCAAAGTCTGGTGCCGCGGCCCGAGCGTGATGCATTCCTATTTCCGCGACCCCGAGGCGACCGACGCCTGCATGGTCGCCAAGGAAAATGGGGACGTCTGGCTCGACACCGGCGACATGGGCTACATGGCCGATGGCTACCTGTTCATCGTCGGCCGTGCGAAGGACATGATCATCATCAACGGCAAGAACCACTGGCCGCAGGACATCGAGTGGGCGGTGGAGCAATTGCCGGGCTTCAACCACGGCGACATCGCGGCCTTCGCGATCGAGACCGAGGACGGGGCCGAGGCGCCCGCGGTGTTGGTCCATTGCCGCGTTTCCGATCCCGACGAGCGCCGCAAGCTGCACAACCAGATCCGCGACAAGGTCCAGTCGGTCACCGGCACGCCCTGCGTGGTCGAACTGGTCCCGCCGCGCACGCTGCCGCGCACCAGCTCGGGCAAGCTCAGCCGCGCAAAGGCAAAGAAGCTGTATCTCGCCGGCGAAATCGCGCCGTTCGACCTCGCGGCCTGAGGCGCGATCCCGCCCCGCCCGCGAGCGCGCCCGGCGAGGATGCGGAAAACGACTTGCGATTGAGCGATTTGCACGGGCCTTTCGTAGAACGCGGCGCTAGGATGCTTGAACTGCGTGTCCTGCACTCCTAATACAGTGGGCGGAGGAAATATGGCGACTGAAACGAAGACTGCGACCGATACCGAACTCGAACTGACCGCGCCCGATCCGGTGCCGACGGTCGCGCCAGACAAGGCGGCCGGGCTGGTCCCGGTCTCCGAGGAAAAGAAATCCAAGTTGGCCGAAAAGGTCGAGGGTTTCGTCACCGAGCTGGTGTCGATCGACGCCAATTCGCCAGAATTCGGCAAGAAGGTCGACCAGATCACCAATATGGGCCGGCGCGAGATCGCCGCCGCCTCGCAGATGTCGAACCGTTTCCTCGATCGCCCGGTCCGCGCGATGGACCAGGACGAAGGCGTCGGCGCCAACCTTTCCGAATTGCGCAGCGTGGTCGAGGAGCTCGATCCCTCGAAGCGCGGCAAGCTGACCACCGGGCGCAAGCTGCTGGGCATCATCCCGTTCGGCAACAAGGTGAAGAAGTACTTCCAGAGCTACCAGAGCGCGCAGACCCACATCCAGTCGATCCTCGGCAAGCTGTCCAACGGCAAGGACGAGCTGCTGATGGACAACGCCGCGATCGACGTCGAGCGGCAGAAGCTGTGGGAAGCGATGGGCAATCTCGAGCAGATGATCCACATCTCGCGCGAACTCGATGCCAAGCTCGAGGAAAAGGCCGACGAGCTGCAGGCGACTGATCCCGAGAAAGCGAAGGCGATCAAGGAAACCGCGCTGTTCTACGTCCGCCAGCGGACGCAGGACCTGCTCACGCAGATGGCGGTCAGCGTACAGGGCTACCTCGCCCTCGACCTCGTCAAGAAGAACAATGTCGAACTGGTGAAGGGCGTCGATCGCGCCAGCACCACCACGGTCGGCGCGCTGCGCACGGCGGTCACCGTGGCCGAGGCGATGACCAACCAGCGCCTGGTGCTCGGCCAGATCACCGCGCTCAACGACACCACCGCCGGGATCATCGACGGCACCAGCACGATGCTGCGCGAGCAGACCGGCAAGATCCACGAACAGGCCGCCGCGTCGACGATCCCGCTCGAAACGCTCCAGCGCGCCTTTCAGAACATCTACGACACAATGGACGAGGTCGACGAATTCAAGGTCCGCGCGCTCGATTCGATGAAGCAGACGGTCGAGGCGCTGTCGGGCGAGGTCGAGAAGTCGAAGGGCTATATCGCGCGCGCCGAAGGGCAGTCGCAGGCGTCCAAGCAGGTCCAGGACAGCGGCCTGCTGAGTCTCGAGGGCTGAGCGGGCGATGGGCGACCTAACCAAGGACAGCGACCGCCTCCTCGGCGAGGGTCGTGCGCTCGTGCGCGACAATCGCGAGGGCGGACGCCATCGGCGGATGCCGCCGATCGGCGTGCATTCTGCCGAGATGCGACGCGACCATTTCGTCAAGAAACTGCGTAACATCGCCCTCGGCACCGCGGCGATCTTCGCGTTCTCGGTCCTGGCGGGCCTGATCATCGACGGCATCGGCTTTGCCGGGATCATGATCACTTTGTTCGCGCTGATCGCGATGGCGGTGATCCTGGGCAAATACCCCAAGATGAAAGTGCCCAAGCGGGCCGACCTTTCGCGCACGCAGGATGCCCGGCGCCTGGTTTCGCAAACCGAATTGTGGCTCGAGCACCAGGTCCCGGCCCTCCCCGCTCCGGCGGCGAAGATCGTCAACGACATGGGCGTCCAGCTCGATGCGCTCGGCCTCCAACTCGAAGGGATCGAAGCGACGCATCCGGCCGCGCAGCAGGTCCGCAAGCTGATCGGAGAGCATCTGCCCGAGACGATCGATTCCTATCGCCGGATTCCCGCGCACCTGCGCGGCGAGGAACGCGCCGGGGCGACCCCCGACGCGCAGATCACCGACAGCCTCGGCAAGATCAGCAAGGAAATCGACCACGTCACCCGGCAGCTCGCCGACGGGCATCTCGATGATCTCGCGATCAAGACGCGCTATCTCGACTACGCCTACGGCGACAAGGAAGCGCTCGAGGACCACAGCGAGCCGAAAGACCGCTGATGCGCGTCGCGATTCCCCACGACCTCGAGCGCGAGGAAGTCCGCCGCCGGATGGGCAATTCGACCGACGAATTGCGCAATTTCATTCCCGGCGGGATGGCCGACGTGCAGACCTCGTGGCCGAGCGATGACCGGATGCAGCTGACCGTCGGGATGATGGGTCAGGAGGTCACCGGCCATGTCGATATCGAGGACAGCCAGGTGGTCTTCATCGTCGACCTGCCGCCCGCGCTGTCCTTTGTCGAGCCGATCGTCGAGAAAGCGATCCGCAAGCGCGGCCAGACCATGCTCGAGGACAAGCGCCAAAGCTGACAAATCCCGCTTCGGGAACGAAATGTTGCGACGGACATTTGATGCGCAACTGCGCATTGCGCGATGTTCAACGGTCGGGTCGCACCCGCCGCGACGGGGATCGAAGTTTATGCCCGAAACGGGCCCAGCCAGAATCCAGACCTTGCGCGAATTCCTGCGCGAAAACACCGCCGAGGCGCACGACCGGCTCGACGGCCGCGTGAGCGCGCTCGACCTGTCCGAGGCGGACGATTACGCCGCTTTCCTGCGCTTCCAGTATGCCGCCCGTGCGCCGATCGAGGCCTGGCTGGCGCAGCGCGCACCGGATCTCGACCTTCCGCCGATGGCCTCGCTGGTAGAGCAGGACCTCGCCGCGATGGACGAGCCGCTGCCCGAGCTCGCTACCTTCCGCTGTCCGGCGGCGCGCGGTGCGATCGGCATCGCCTGGGCTCTCGCCGGATCGCATCTGGGCAACCGCGCCCTGCTCGTTCGCCTGCGCAAAAGCGGAGCGAAAGATCGGCCGGTCGCCTTTCTCGCCGACGAATCCATGCGCTTGGCGTGGGAGGAATTGCTGCCGCAACTCGAAGCGCCCGCGGACCGGCTCGAATGTGCACAGGCTGTCACCGCAGCCCATTCGGTCTTCGACCATTTCGCCCACGCTCTTGACCGGACGCTTGTTTGCCCCGAACGCGTCGCCGCATGACGGATGTCCGTGTCGACCTGACGAATTGCGATCGCGAACCGATCCACCTGCCCGAACAGATCCAGCCCTTCGGTGCCCTGATCGCAATCGGCACCGACTGGCTGGTCAGGCGCTGGTCGGCCAATGCGGAGGAATTCCTCGACCTCGATCGCCAGCTCGAGGCGGGTTCCCCCTTGCGCGAGATCCTTGCGCGCAAGGCGGTCGAGGAACTGCGCGATGCGATGGGGCTGCTCGACGAAACCGACGCGGTCGAGCGGATCTTCGGGCTCGACCTGCTCGGCGACGGCACCTGTTACGACATCGCGCTGCACCAGAGCGGCCGCCAGTACGTGTTCGAGATCGAGCACCACGACGCAGCGCGCCAGATGCAGTCGCTCAACAACCTTCGCCCGCTGACCCGGCAGTTGGAAACGACCGCGAACGAGGCAGAGCTAAACACGCGCACCTGCGACATCCTGCGGGAGATCCTCGGCATGGACCGGGTGATGCTCTACAAGTTCCACCACGACGATACCGGCGAGGTCATCGCCGAGAGCCGGAGCGAGGACACCGAGAGTTTCTTCGGCCTGCGCTATCCGGCGAGCGACATTCCCAAGCAGGCGCGCGCGCTTTACGTGCGCAACGTCCTGCGCATCATCGCCGATGTGAACGGCGAGACCGTTCCGGTGATGCCGCGGGACAGTTCCAGCGGCCCGCTCGACCTCTCGCTTAGCACGCTGCGCGCAGTCAGCCCGATCCACGTCGAATATCTCAAGAACATGGGCGTCGCGGCCTCGCTGTCGATCTCGGTGATCGTGCGCGGCAAGCTTTGGGGCCTGTTCGCGTGTCATCATTCCGAGCCGGTCAAGCTTCCCTTCTCGGTCCGCACCGCGGCCGAGCTGCTGGCCCAGATGTTCGCGCTGACGCTCGACCAGCGGATTTCGGACGCGGCGCAGCGGACGGCGGAGCGAGGGCGCGAGATCCACGACCGCGTGATGATCCGCCTCGCCGACGAGGACAACGTCGCCGACAACCTGCCGATGATCATCGACTCGCTGAAGGGCCAGATCCCGCATGACGGCGCGAGCGCCTATATCGAGGGCAAGTATGTCGCGCGAGGACAGGCCCCGACCGAAGAGGAATTCCTCGCCATCGTTCCCAAGCTCCAGGCCGAACTCGCCGGAGACGTCCTCGCGGTCGAATCGCTCGCCGGCAAGATCCCGGCGGCGGAAGCTTTCGCCGATCGGGTGGTCGGTGCGCTGGCCATTCCCGTATCCCGTACTCCGCGCGACTACCTCGTGTTGTGGCGCAAGGAGTTGCGCAAGACCGTGACCTGGGCCGGCAACCCGGACAAGCCGGTGACCACCGGCCCGCACGGCGAGCGGCTGACGCCGCGCGAAAGCTTTGCCGCGTGGGAGCAGGAAGTCGAAGGCTACAGCGCGGAATGGAGCGAGGCCGAGGTCCGGCTCGCGCAGATGATGCGCGTGACGCTGCTCGAAGTGCTGCTCCGGATCGCCGCCACCACGATGCGCGAGCGCGAGGAATCGCGCCAGAAGCAGGACCTGCTGATCGCCGAGCTCAACCACCGGGTGCGGAACATCCTGACGCTGATCCGCGGGCTGATTGGGCAAAGCCGCCACGAAGCCGAGGACATTGCGAGTTTCGCCGAAATCGTCGGCGGGCGTATCCGCGCGCTGGCGAATGCGCACGACGCGCTGACCGCGGAAAACTGGTCGCCGGCCTCGCTCAAGCGCCTGATCGAGATCGAGGCGGAAGCCTATGTCTCGGGCAAGGCCGATCGCGTCGTGATCGAAGGCGAGGATGCGCTGCTCAATCCGACCGCCTATTCGACGCTCGCGCTGGTGATCCACGAGATGATGACCAATGCGGCCAAATACGGCGCGCTGTGCGATCGCACCGGCACCGTCACGGTGACCCTGTCGCGCGATGCCGACAACGACCTCAGGATCGCATGGCGCGAAACCGGTGGCCCGGCGGTGCAGGCGCCGGAACGGCGGGGGTTCGGCTCGACCATCATCGAACGCTCGATTCCGTTCGAACTGAAAGGCGACGCCAAGATCCGCTATAGGCTGGGCGGGGTCGAAGCCGATTTCTGCGTTCCCGCCAGCTGTGTCGCGCGCGGCAGGGGCAGGTCGGCCTCGCTATCGGACAAGGCAATCAAGGAGGGCCAACAGGTGGAACCATTGCAGCACGTCTTGCTGGTGGAAGACAATATGATCATCGCGATGGATACCGAGGAGACCCTGCGCGAGCTCGGTGTCGCGAAGGTCGACATGGCGTCATCGGTCAAGGAAGCGCGGCGGCTCGTCGAGAACGGCGCGCCCGAACTCGCCGTGCTCGACTACAATCTCGGCGACGAGACCAGCGAACCGCTGGCGCGCGAACTGATCGCACAGGGCGTGCCGGTGGCGATGGCGACCGGTTACGGCGAAGCGATTCGCGATCTCGACGATCTCGACGTGATCGGCATTCTCGCCAAGCCCTACGACCGCGACGATCTGCTAGGCCTGTTCGGCCGCGTGCGCGGTTCCGATCAGCAGGGCTGAGCGAGCAGCGCGAGACCTGCGGGCGCGAAGCCGACCGCGGACAGGCCCGGCGCCAGCACGCAACCGCCGGGAGCGACGGTTTCGCCGTTCACCGTAACCTCGGCATCGAGCGGGATCACCAGTAGCGGCGCATTGCCGAACGCGGCGGCACCGGCAGGTTTACCTTCGCTCCTGAGCAGGCGGAAATGCGGTCCGTCGACCAGCCATTCCTCGCCCTGCGGCGGGACCTTGCGGCGATGCGCGGTGCCGTATGGCTCGCCCTTCGCGACCTCCATCCCGCTTTCGAGATGCAGTTCGCGCGGGCGGCCGTAATCGTAGAGCCGGTAGGTGATGTCGCAGTTCTGCTGGACTTCGATCAGGCTGACGCCCGGGCCGATCGCGTGGACCGTGCCCGCCGGGATGTAGAAGAAATCGCCCGCCTCGACCTCGTGCCAGGTCATCAGCCCTTCGATACTTCCGTTGCGCGCCGCAGCACGCATCTCGTCGGCCGAGAGTTCGCGATCGAACCCGATCCCCAGCGTCGCGCCCGGCTCGGCATCGATCACCAGCCAGCATTCCTCCTTGCCGCGCTCGCCGTCGCCGAGCGCCTGCGCCTGGGCATCGTCGGGATGGACCTGGACAGAGAGTTTTTCGCTCGTGAACAGGTATTTGACCAGCAGCTCGTCGATCTGCGCGGGCGGTTCGAACCAGATCTCGCCGATCCGCTTGCCCGCGGGCGCCTCGAACGGCGGCGGCAGCGTCTCGCGGCCCCACACCTTCTCGACCGTGCGGATCGGCAATGCGGCGCTCATTGGTTCGCGGCTCCCTGCAGCTTGCCGACCTTCTGTGCGCCATCGGCGGTGGTGACAAGCACCTCGTCGCCATCGACCACGATGATGACGTCCGACAGGCCGATCGCCGACACGCGCGGGCCGTCGCTGTCGACCATGACGTTGGTGCAATCGACCAGTTCGGCCTCACCGCGCACGACATTGCCGTCGTCCCCGGTGGCGAGAACATCGCGCAGGGCGGGCCAGTTGCCGATGTCGGACCAGCCCATGTCGGCCGGCACCATCGCCGCGCGCCCGGTGTTCTCCATCACCGCATAGTCGACCGAATCCCCCTCGATCGAGGCGAAGGCGGTGCCGTCGGGATGGAAGCATCGACCATCCTCGCTTCCCTTTTCGACCGCCGCGCGCACCCGGCCAAGCATGTCGGGGCGGTGCCGTTCGAGCTCGGCGAGGAAGGCGCCGGCGCGGAACGCGAAAATGCCGCCATTCCAGGCGAAGCCGCCATCGGCGAGGAATTGTTTCGCGCGCTCGAGATCGGGTTTTTCGACGAAGCGCGCGGTGCGGAACGCGCGCTCGCCGATCGGTTCGCCGCGCTCGATATAGCCGTAGCCGGTTTCGGGCGCGGTCGCCGCGATCCCGAAGCTGACCATCCAGTCGTCGCGCGCGAGTTCGGCGGCGCGCATCGCGGCTTCGGCGAAGGCCCCACCGTCGGCGATATGGTGGTCGCTCGGGCACACCAGCATCACCGCGTCTTCGGGTAGCCGCAGCGCCGCCAACGCGATCGCCGGTGCAGTGTTCTTACCCTCGGGCTCGACGATGATGCGTGCGTCCGGTGCATCACCCAGTTGCGCCTGCACATGGGGGACGTGCGCCGCCCCGGTCACCACCACTGGCGCGGCGAAGCGCGCGGTATCGCCGCAGCGTGCGACGGTCTGTTCGAACAGGGTCGTCTCGCCGACCAGCGGGATGAAGGGCTTGGGCTTGGACTTGCGGCTCTTCGGCCACAGGCGCGTGCCGCTGCCGCCGCACAGGATTACCGGAGTGATGGGGGTCATTGTACCTCTATTCGAACCAGCGCTGATACCAGCGGAACGTCGATACGACAGGATTGCCGTCCGGGTCCATGGCGGGTTTGAACCGGAATCGCCGCATCGCGAGATCGCAGGTGATCCGGTCGGCTTGCGGATCGGGACTGGGCCGCACGACGCGGCAGCCGGTCGGCATGCCGTCGACCCCGACGCGGATATCGATCGCGACCGACTGGCCGTTGCGCAGGTCGCGGGTCTCGCGCGGGTAATCGCGCGCCGAGGTGATGTCGCCCGCGATCTTGACCGGCTTGGTGACGAAATAGCCGCCCCTGCCGTCGCCCCCGCGGCCGCTGCCGGTGCCAGCGCCGGAGCCCCCGGCGCCGGTGCCGCTGCCGGTCTCGGCGCCGCCCGATCTCGTGGCGGTGCCGGTGGACGAGGCGCGCGGTGCCGGAGGGGCCTCGCGGCGGACCTTCGGTTCGGGCGCGGTCACTTCGCGCGGGGTGGCGCGGACGCCCTGCTCGCCCGAGGCGCCCTCGTCGGGCACAGGCGTCGCCTCGACCGGCGGCGGGGTGGGCTGCTCGGCCGGGACCTCGAACGCGACCGCGCTCAACGTGTCCTCGACGATCTCGGGCAGGATCCCGGGAGAGAAGGCGCGCGCGAGAAACAGCACCGCGAGTACGTGGAGCAGCGCCACGGCGACGGCGATGAGTGCTTTGCGCAAACGGGGTGAAAGACTGATGGCCGGCATGGAATTCCAACGCGCGGGAGCGCCCGTGCGATCCTTAAGCTCCTATCCGATCGACTTAGGGATGAACACCTAAAGACCTTTCGGAGCGTCGTTAATTGCACTTCAACTATCACTGATTGCCCACCGGGAGGTCCAGATGGCCTATATCCTTGCTGCCGACGACGACGAGATGCTCGGCGAAGTCATTCGCCGCCGCCTGAGCGAAAGCGGGCATTACGTCACGATGTGCGGCGACGGTGCCGAATTGCTCGCGCGGCTTTCCGAAGGACTGCCCGACCTCATCCTGCTCGACCAGGTGATGCCCAAGCGCTCGGGTATGGAAGTGCTGATCACGCTCAAGCGCGATCCGCTGCTGGTCTCGATCCCGGTGGTCATGCTGACCGCCTGCAAGGCGCCGGCCGACGTGCTCGCCGCGCTGCGTGCGGGCGCGGCGGATTACATCACCAAGCCCTTCATTCCCGACGAGCTCGCGCTGCGGGTTGATGGCCTGCTGCTGCGTCGGCAGGCTGACCTGCTGCCGGGCGAGGAACTACGCCGCCGACCTGCGAGCGTCGCGATCCACTGATGGAAGTACCCGCTGCCGAAGCGCGTCCGTCCGACGAGGGAATTGCGCGAGTCTCGGGCATTATCCCGATGCTCATCCTGTTGGTATGCGCGGCGGTGTTTTTCGGCTTCTTCGCCTGGCTCGGTATCACGCTGACGCGGGGCGACGGGCGCATCGCGGCGGTGTGGATCCCCAACGCCATCGCGCTGGTCGCTTTGCTCAGCGCGCGCCGCAATCAGCGCGTCCCGCTGCTCGGCGCTATGGTTGCCGGTTTCATCGTGGCCAATATCGCCGTCGGCGACAGCCCGTTGCGCGCGCTCAGCCTATCCACGAGCAACGCGATCGAGGTTGGAGTCGCGCTGTGGCTGATCGAACGTTTGTGCCCGCTGCGGCCCGACATGCGGCAGCTGCGCGACCTCGGTATTTACGTCCTTGCCGCCGGTCTGGCCGGTCCGGCGGTCGCCGCCACTTTCGCAACGCTTGCGCTCGGCTCGTTCAGCGGGTTCTCGCTGACGACCTGGGCCGAATGGGCGCTCACCGATGCGCTCGGCATGATCCTCGTCGGCCCCGCGCTGCTGATCATCGTCGAGGCGCTGCGGCGCCCGCGCTGGCCGACCCGCCGCGAGGCGATCGAATGGGCGGCGCTCACAATCGGCGGCACCGCGCTGACGATCGCGGTGTTCGCGCAATCTTCCTATCCGTTCCTATTCATGGTCGCGCCGGTGGTGCTCGCGCATGCCTTCCGCCTCGGCGCGCTCGGCACCGCGGTGTCGATGATCAAGGTCGGGGTCATCGCGACCTGGTTCACCTTCCTCGGCACGGGCCCGATTTCGCTGGTCGACGGGACCATGGCCGAAACGCTGATCGTGCTGCAGGTCTTCCTCGCCTCGATCTTCGTGACCGGATTGCCCGTCGCCGCCGCGCTGCACGGCCAGGCGCGGATGGTACGCGAACTGGCGGACAAGCAATCGCAGCTCAGGCTGCTGACCGAAAACGTGACCGACGCGGTCCTGGTCTACGACAGCACCGGGGTGTGTCGCTATGCCTCGCCCTCGGTCGCCGACGTGCTCGGCCGCGACCCGGCCGAGATCGTCGGCAAAAGGCCGAGCCAGCGCGCCCATTCGGATGCCGCAGAGCGCATCGCCGAGGCCGAGCGCAAGCTGGTCGCGGGCGAGATCGAGCAGGATCGCTTCACCTATCGCCGCCTGTTCGACGACGAGGAGGGCAACGCCGTATTCATCGAGGCCGATTGCGCGCTGGTCCGCAAGCCGGACGGCGAACCGGACGGAATCATCGTCTCCGCGCGCGATGTCACCGAGCGCGTTTCGCTCGAGACACAGCTCGTCGGCGCCCGGCGCGTGGCCGAGAACGCGGCCGCCGCCAAGAGCCAGTTCCTCGCCAATATGAGCCACGAGATCCGCACCCCGATGAACGGCGTGCTCGGCTTCGCGCAATTGCTCCAGCAGGGCGATCTCGACCTCGAACAACGCCGCCATGTCGACCTGATCGTCGAAAGCGGCGAGGTGATGATGCACCTGCTCAACGACATCCTCGACATCTCGAAGATCGAGGCCGGTCAGATGGCGGTGGTAGAGGAACCGGTGCGGGTCCACGAACTGCTCGAAGGGTGCCGCAAGCTTCACTGGGCCAATGCGGAGCGCAACGGCATCGCATTGGTGCTCGCAATCGACGACGACGTCCCGGCCTGCCTGCTGGGCGATGCGATGCGATTCCGGCAGATCGTGCTCAACCTGGTCGGCAATGCGGTCAAGTTCACCCATGTCGGCGAGGTCAGGATCCACGCCGGCTGCGCGGGCGACACGTTCGAAGTGTCGGTCGAGGACAGCGGGGTGGGGATCGCGCCCGAGCGGATCGAAGCCATCTTCAAGCCGTTCGAGCAGGCCGATGGCGCAACCTCGCGTCGCTTCGGCGGCTCGGGGCTCGGGCTGACCATCAGCCGCCAGCTGGCCGGCCTCATGGGCGGCGAACTGACCGCCGACAGCAAAGTCGGGCAGGGATCGCGCTTCGTGCTGCGGCTGCCCCTGAACCGGGTGGAAGAGGATTGTGTCGCGCGCGAGGATGAGGTCGCTGTGTCGCCCTCGATGCCACCCAACGCGCGGATCCTGCTCGCCGAGGATCACGACATCAACCGCATGCTCGTCACCGCCATGCTCGAACGCTGTGGCCAGCAGGTCGAAATCGCCGAGGACGGCGACAAGGCGGTGCGCATGGTCGAGGCCGCCGCGCAGGAAGGGCGCGGCTACGATCTCGTGCTGATGGATGTCCAGATGCCGCAGTGCGACGGCTACGAGGCGACGCGGCGGATCCGCGCGGCCGGGTTCGGCGCCGCTTCGCTGCCGATCGTCGCGCTCACCGCGAACGCCTATGAGGACGACGTCCGCGAGGCGACCGAAGCGGGCATGCAGGCGCACCTCGCCAAGCCGCTCGCCTTCGGCGATCTCGTCGCAGCCCTGCACCGCTGGCTGCCGGGCGGCGACCGCGACGCCCAGGCAGGAGCAGATGCCCGCCCCGAAGCGCCGGCACGCGACGAGCAAGCATCGTCGGACGATTATCCGGCCGATTTGCAGCAGCGCTGGCAGGAACGCCGGGCCGAAGCGCTTGCCGCGGTCGCACGCATCCTGGAAAAGGACGGTCCGAATCCCGACGAACTCGAGGAGATCGGTGGGCTGATGCACATGCTCGCCGGGACCGCCGCGATGTTCGACGAAGCCGCGCTGGGCGAAGCCGCGCGCGCACTCGAGAACTCGCTCCGCTCGAACCCCGATCCGCTGGCACTGCGCGAGACCGCGCAACGCCTCCTCCGCGCCGCCTAGGCAGCGTGAACAAGCCACCCGTCCCGCGTGCGCCCCGTCGGCGAAAATGTGACGAAGGTGGTGAAGGGCGCAGTCCTTCGCTAACCGCTCTCCCCGCAAATCCTCTGCTTTACAGGGAATTTACAGGGAAAGTTGCGTTTCCAGAGCTGCTGAACCTCTTTTCACAGCACTGAAACCGGCGGAAATCCGCCCTTCCCTGCATCAAATTCCCTGCGCCGATAACAGGGAATTTCGCTCCAGCTTTCAGCGAAATCGTCCGGCGGAACAGCGAAGCGGTTGGGCCCTAGCAGCGAAGCACTTCCTTGGGTCGAAGCTCCCCCACCTTAACTGGGGAATGTTCTTCCTTCGTTCTCGACATTTCGAGATCTTATTGCTATGGCGCAATCTCCATCGCTGGATAGCTGAAGGGAAACAGAATGAATCATACCACTTCGAACGTGGTCGATCGCGAGATTACAGCGCTTCGACCCTACGCGCACAACGCGCGGACTCACTCCAAGAAACAGATCAAGCAGATCGCAGCCTCGATCGAGCGGTTCGGGTTCATCAACCCCGTGTTGGTGTCCGATGAGGGCGAGATTATTGCCGGTCATGGCAGAGTTGAAGCAGCAAAGCTGCTGCAGTGGAAACGTGTACCGACGCTGGCGCTGTCGCATCTGAGCGAAGAGGAGCGCCGCGCTTACGTGCTCGCAGACAACAAGCTGGCGCTCAATGCAGGCTGGGACAAGGAAATCCTGGCGATAGAGCTACAAGCGCTCGTGGACTGTGATTTCGACATCGAGGTTACAGGGTTCAGCCTTGCCGAGGTGGACTTCGCGCTCATCGATGCGCGTGAGGCCGATCCTGAGATTAAAGATGCACCGGAAGACGCCATCCCTGAGCTGCGGAGCGAACCGGTGACCAAGGCCGGCGACGTCTGGCAATTGGGACGTCACCGACTGCTGTGCGGCGACACCCGCCAAGCCCAGAGCCTGGACGCACTCATGGATGGCGAGAGCGCCGATCTCGTGTTCACCGATCCACCCTACAACGTCGCGATCGACGGAAACGTTTGCGGCCTCGGATCGGTCAAGCACCGCGAGTTCGCATTCGCCAGTGGAGAGATGAGTGAAAGCGAATTCACCCGCTTTCTCGCCGAGACGCTCGGAAACATGAGCCGGGTCATGCGCGACGGAGCGATTGCATTCGTCTGCATGGACTGGCGTCACATGGGCGAACTGCTTGGCGCAGGATGCAAGGCATTTACCGAGCTCAAGAACCTTGTGGTTTGGAACAAGACAAACGGCGGTATGGGCGCCTTCTATCGCTCCAAGCATGAGCTGATCTTCGTATTCAAGCAAGGAAACGCACCGCACACGAACAGCTTCGGTCTCGGTGAGACAGGGCGCTACCGCACCAATGTCTGGGACTATGCCGGGATCAGTTCGATCGGCGCTTCCCGTTCGGAGGAGCTCGCCATGCATCCGACGGTCAAGCCGGTCGCGCTCATCGCTGATGCAATCATGGATTGCTCCAAGCGCGGTGAAATCGTGCTCGACGGGTTCGGGGGCTCGGGAAGCACGCTTATCGCGGCAGAAAAGACAGGGCGGGCAGCACGGCTCATCGAATACGATCCGCTATACTGCGACACTATTATCCGTCGCTGGGAGGCTTTCACCGGCAAGCGGGCGAGCTTGACCGGCACTGGAGCTTATTTCGAGGATGTGGCCGAGGCGCGGCGCGGCGTCGATCTGGAGGCTGCGAAATGAGCGGCTCCCAAAAGAAGCAACCTTGTGACCTGCCCCAGTCGTATCGCGTAGGCTATAAGCGCCCTCCTGCCGAACACCGGTTTCGCAAGGGCCAGTCGGGCAATCCTTCGGGCCGACCCAAGGGCGCGACCAACAAACCCAAGGTCGATACCTCATTCGGGATGAAAGCGGCCGATGAGTTTCTTCGCCAGGAAGCTTACCGACCGGTCACGATCCGCGAGGGCGAAAAGCTAATCAAACTGCCAGCAATCCAAGCGGTATTCCGCGCGATGGGTGTCTCCGCAATGAAGGGCAACCGGTTCGCACAGAAGACCATGGCGGAGCTGGTCACCAACCTCGAACAGCGCGAACACGATCAGCGCTTCGAGCTATTCGGCAACGCTATCGACTACAAGCGCGACTGGACTGAGCGGATCAAGCATTGCGAAGAGAATGGCCTCCCGATTCCCGATCCCATTCCACACCCCGATGACATCATTGTCGATCCTCGCAATGGCGGTGTTCGGATTGAAGGGCCCCAGACCGAGGAGCAGAAAGCCCATTACGAAAGAGCGTATGCCCGCCGCGAGGAAGCGCAGGAGAACGTCTCCTATTTTGCCGACAGGTATCGTCGATCTCGAAGCGCCGAACGGAAGGCGCAGTATCTCGAGGAGTGGCATTGGGAGCAGCGGATCTTCGATATCATCAACGACTCAATGCGCGGACGACACAAGAGGAAGCTCAAGGACCGCTCGTACCGTGACGGCTCCTCGCGAGAGGGTGAGACGCTAATGGCCTATATCGAGGATCGCAAGAAGCGCCCGCCCGAGCGGAAATGGGGAGATCTCGTGGGAGATTGAGTTCGGCCGTCCGGAGAACCGACTGCGCGGACGAAAGCGGAATCTGTAGTTCCCCAAGGTAGCTGGTTTGCCAATTGCGTGCTTCGCTCGCATCTGGCCCGCAAGCCGACATTCCGTGCGTACCTATTTCAACGCGTTTGCGTTCCCACTCCGGCCAATCATTGGCCGAGGAGAAATGCTATGGGATACTCGCAATATGATCCCGCGATGCAGGATCGAGCACCTTGGAATGCGGGGAGGAAGGTCGGGACGAAACGACCACTCACGCAAAAGCAGATCTGGGCGGTTCGCTTCTTCCTTGATAGCGAAGACCGGCTCCGAGATCGGGCGCTGTTCGATCTGGCGATCGACAGCAAATTGCGTGGGTGCGATCTGGTGAAAATCAAGATTGGCGATTTGGTCGCGGGCTCAGAGATGAGACGTCGAGCAACCGTCGTGCAACAAAAGACTCAACGCCCGGTCCAGTTCGAACTCACTGGCGATGTTCGCACGAGTTTGATGACTTGGCTCGATCGCCGTGGAGGCACGATCGATGACTATGCATTTCCAAGCCGCATAGACGCAAAAAGTCATCTGAGCACCAGGCAGTATGCTCGATTGGTCGACGAGTGGGTAACGGCGATCGGGCTTCGCCGAGAGGAATTTGGAACACACTCACTTCGCCGCACCAAAGCATCGATGATTTACAAGGCGACTGGAAATCTGAGAGCCATCCAGATCCTGCTAGGTCATTCGAAGATCGAGAACACCGTGCGCTATCTCGGTGTCGATATCGAAGACGCGCTGGCGCTTGCAGAGCGGACTGAGATCTGACGATGAGGCGGCCCTTCCCATAGCGGAAGGGCCGCTTACTCGCTCGCCTCTTCGCCGTGAATGTCTGCTTCTGGGTGGAAAGCGGACGTCAGATACGCTTCAAAATCGAGGCTTGTGGCGCATAGATTGGGCGCTATTTGCGTTGTCGCCGCAAGCCCAAATGTCTAGCTCGCCCCTGCCCAAGTGGTAGGTTGCGAAGGCTACGAAGTAAGACCTGTCATCGAACATCCCGAAGTTCGACTGGCCTTTGATGAATATGCCCGCCGGTAAACCATCAAAATCAGCTTCTTGGACTTTGATGTCGATCAGGCCTCTGTCCTCTTCTCCATCGCGCATACCATAACGATATTCTCGGCGCATCGTAGCAATGTCGCTCAGGCAAGGGTCGCGAGACAATTGCTCTTCGATCTGAGTAACCAGCGCCGGGTCGGGTCCATCCGTTGTTTCGAGCGTCACTTCGTAAGTTGGCTCGGGCGAACAGCCGGCGAGAAGTAGCGAAACGATAAGCGATCCTGTGACGGTTCTCATGATGCGACTGTTCTAGCCTTCAATCGAATGTCCGCAATCGGGTCGTTTTCGGTCGGTCCGCTCCTGGCACATCGCTAGCTCGGTGTCCGCGTCGCAAAACGGGTGGAAAGCTGACTCTAGGTTCGTTGCCAGACCCTGTCTTCGAAGGAACAGACTGGCGGTCTCAGGTTTTGACTGACCGAAAGGCCAATTTCATGTTTCCACGTATCCTTGCCCTCTCCCTGTTAACGGCAACGATCGCGAACTGCTCTCCAAACAATTCGGAGCGTGCGCGAGCAGGGGGCGGTGATCAGATGAGCATGATGGGTGAAGGCGATGTGCCCGACCAGGGCAATGGCGGGATGATGAATCGCGGCATGATGGATGACGCCGGGTCAATGGGCGACATGATGACCATCCGGCGACTGCTTTCGAACCATGAGCAAATCGAACGCGAGGTGCAAAACATTCCGGGCGGAGTGCGCAGCGTGACCGTGAGTGACGACCCCAAAATCACCGAACTGATCCGTCGCCACGTGAGGGAGATGAAGGCCCGCTATAGCCGAGGGCAGCCGATCCGGATGATGGATCCGCTCTTTCGTGAACTGTTCCGTCATCGGGATCGCGCCACACTGACGATCGAAGATATCCCTGGCGGAGTGCGAGTGTCGCATACATCCGACGATCCCGAGGTCGCCTCGCTTATTCGGCAGCACGCTCATAGGTTCGTAAGCGAGGCCGCCGAGCAGGGCATGGAGCGGGTGATGCAACCGACGGAACTACCCGAAGGGTATGCACCGGCGAACTAGGGCAGATCGTTGCCGGCACCTTTCTTACCCTGAGTGTCAGCATCCATGTCTTTGCCTTTGCAGCAACAACAGCCTTCACCCTTCGCCATCTTTTCGCAGCACGCCATTTTTGTTTTGGCTGGAGGAGGGCTTAAAGGCTGCGATTCCGGAGCGGGCGCCGATTGAGCGGCGACGCTGGCGGCGATCAAAGTCGTAACGATCATGTGTAGTCTCCTGACATTATGAGGCCCTCCTGGGGCTTGGTTCAACCAATCAGGCGGTTGTAAGTTGCGGCGATAGCGACCGCGATCAGGCCAGCGCCTAGGGACCAAGCAAGAAGGCCGAATGCAAAGCCGGTGAAGTCGAGTTGCCAGCCCATTTGGCTTAAATCGGCGTGGACCATGTCACCTGTCATTTGCATCATCGACCCCGGCATCCCCAGAATGAACAGGCTGCAGATCACCCACGCCACGGCAAAGACGGCTGCAGTGGCAAATCCGAGTTTGATGGCATCTATCTTCATGACGCTCTCCTCTTCGGTGGCGAATGCATAGCAGACGCAGAGTCGATTGGGTTTGATCGGGATCAATCGCTCCGACCTGAAAACGTCCGCAATCGGGTCGTTAGCTGGCGGTCCGCTCCTGACACGTAATACGCGTGGTGATGCTGTCACGAACTGAGTGGAAAGCGGCCGCTGGATCAACAGGCGGGCATTGGTTTCCCGAGCTCGAATTCAGCCCTTCCATGATGTCCGCCGTCCGAGATGCTAACAGCGTATCCGACCCTCCGTGATAATGGCTTCGGCTGCTGTTGGGTCTCCCATCCCAAAATCCGCTGGCCATAGACGATGAGTGTTCGAGACGCCCGCTTGTCGAAATCGTCATGGTTCAGCCTCGTCGCCCACACCACCGCATTTTCGTAGCGTCGGCCGTCAGCAACCCCGACATAGAGCTCGTCGGGCCGTGGTTGATAATCGCGAATCCAACCATCGATTGGACTGATGCGAAAACCAACGGTGTCGTCGAGTTCGCAGGCTTCCACCTTGAAGTTCTCAAGGGTGCAGCTGCTCAGCGAGGCAACCGCGAGCAAGGAAATCGTTGCAGGGGGAAGGCGGACCACGGCCTGATCCTACAATGAAACCGCGGATCTGCAATCGGCGCATTGATCGACGGTCTGCTTCTGGCTTCGCGCAACCTCGCCAAGCGTGTCACGAACTGGGTGGAAAGCGGTCGGTCTGCAATTTGTATCCACTGGCTTAGCCTTCGCCAGCTAGGCTTTCCAACACTGGACACCGATCACTGCTCGTGGCGCCGCACTGATTGACCAACTCTGCGAGAGCAATTTCCATCCGCTCGAGATCAGCTAGCTTGGCGCGAACATTCCCGAGGTGCTGTTCCGCGATTGATTGCACTTGATCGCAATGTTTTTTTGAACCCGGTGTTAAATCAAGCAACGCCTGCACCTCTTGAAGCGAGAAGCCGAGTTGGCGCGCCCGCCGAACGAATCGTAAGCGTTCAATGTCCAACGAGCCATAGTCACGGTAAGCGCCCCTGCGCGGTGGCGGCTCAATGACCCTAATGCGTTCGTAGTAGCGGATCGTCTCGATCTTGGATCCGGTCAGTTTGGACACCTCACCGATTTTCACATGTCACCCCTTGAGTCTGTAGTTGCTACAGACTGTAAATAGGTGTGCGAATCGAGGGTTGCAAAAGGATGATCGATGCGCGGCATCAGCACATGGTGGAACGGATTGGCGACGGGCGGCAGTGTCTTTGCAGCCTTCGGGGCAGCTGCATGCTGTGCACTGCCCTTAATGCTCGCGTCGGTGGGTGTGGGCTCGGCGTGGCTTGGCAGCATCTCGCCGGTCGTAGCCCCCTATCGCACCCCGCTGCTGATCCTCGCGTCAGTGTTGCTTGTCGCAGCGGCCGCTAGATTGCTGTGGCAATATCGACAGGCGCGATCTTGCCCGGCGGATGGCGCATGCGGATCATCGACCTATCGAGCGCTGACCGCCATAGGAATTGCCATCGGTGCGGCGCTCCTGACAGGTGCCATCCTCTATGGTTGATCCGATCCTGATCTCGCGCTTGCGCTGTCCCGAATGCGGTCATGAGGAGGACATGGAAATGCCGACCGACGCTTGCCTGTTCTTCCATGACTGCGCGGGTTGCGGCGTTCGCCTTCAGCCGCTCCAAGGCGATTGCTGCGTATTCTGCTCATACGGCAACGTTCCCTGCCCTCCGATTCAGGAAGGGGACTGCTGCAATGGCTGAGACTTTCGATTTTGTCGCCATCGGATCGGGAACTGCTGCGCAGGTCGCGCTCCACCGGATGGCCAACGCCGGGAAGCGCTGCGCGGTTATCGATTATAGACCTTACGGTGGCACATGCGCGCTCCGAGGGTGTGACCCGAAAAAGATGATGGTGAGTGCAGAGGAAGCGCTCGCGGCATATAGGCGAATGAAGGGGAAGGGCATCGAAGGCTCGGTTTCAATTGATTGGGCCGACCTCCAGGCATTCAAGCGCAGCTTTACCGGCCCCGTCCCCGAAAAGCAGGAAGCTCGCTACGAGCGTAAGAGCGTCGAGACCTTCCACGGCGCGGCACGCTTTGCTGGCCCCGACAGGATCGCGATAGGCGGCAGGGAACTGAGTTTCTCGCACGCTCTTATCGCAACGGGAGCGGAGCCTCGACCGCTTGGGATCGAAGGTGAGCAATTGCTGATTCACAGCGATGCATTCCTAGAGCTCGAAACCCTTCCAGATCGGATCGTATTCGTCGGCGGCGGATACATTGCCGCAGAATTTGCCCACCTTGCCGCGCGCGCCGGTGCACAGGTCACAATCATCCAACGAGGCCGCATCCTGAAAGCCTTCGACCCTGACACGGTCGATTGGCTAATGCCGAGTTTCGATGATCTCGGCATCGAAATCGTGGACGCCGAGGTGAACGGCGTAATGAAGAGAAACGGCGTTCTGACCGTCCATGCTGGCGATTGCAGGATCGAAGGGGATTTGGTGGTGCACGCTGCCGGAAGAGTCCCTGCGATCGGCTCGCTCGATCTGGAGGCGGGAGACGTCGCCTGTGTCCAGGGTCGCTTGGTGCTTACCGCTCAGCTACGCAGCCAAAGCAACCCCAAAGTCTTCGCGGCGGGTGACGCTGCTGCAAATGGTCCACCACTGACTCCGGTCTCTAGCCATGATGCCAAGGTCGTGGTTGAGAATATCCTCGAAGACAGCGGCCGAACTCCGAACTATCGGGGGGTTCCCAGCGCACTTTTCACGGAGCCGCCGGCGGCGCGGGTCGGAATGCTGGAAAGCGAGGCGCAAGAGGCAGGTCTGGATTTCACCGTAAACTCAGGCTCACACCCCGGTTGGTTTTCGGCGAGGCGGCTGAACGCAGAAATCTACGGGCATAAGCTGTTGGTCGAGACCGACTCAGGGCGCATCCTCGGAGTCCACCTGGTCGGCCCCGACGCCGATGAACTCATCAATATTTTCGGCTTGGCCATGCGGCATGGGCTCAACGCGGACGACATCAAATCGACGATGTTCGCTTACCCAACTGCTGCCTCCGACGTCGGATATATGTTGGGTTGAGCAGCAACTTAGCGCCCGCGATATCCCGGTTGGGCCACCCTTTGCACCTGATGGTCGCGCCTCCAAGGCGATTGACGCCTCCCAAGCTCTGCAAAGCCCCCAAACTAACGCTGAGTCGACATATGCCCATCAGCAATATCACCGCTCGCCTCGGCTCACTCAAACCGCTAACCGTCTTTCATGTCGACTTTTTCTTCCTTGCGCGATCGCGAAATTCTCGCTCCCATCCTGGACACGGTGCTCGACGCTGTGGTCGCCATGAATGGTGTCGGGATCATCGTCGGTTGGAACGCGGAGGCGGAAAAGACCTTCGGATGGAGCGCGCGCGAAGCAGAAGGTCGAAAGCTTGAGGAATTGATCGTTCCTCAGCGACATCGACACGCCCACCAAGCTGGTCTGGCGCGCGTCCTTGCCGGCGGGGAGCCCCACGTTCTTAACCGAAGAATCGAGATAAGCGCTCTTCGCAAAGATGGAGAAGAAATTCCTGTGGAACTCGCCATTACCCGCGCCCAGGGTTTTGACGGGGACATCTTCGTGGGCTTTCTCCGTGACATTTCAAAGCGCAAGGCTGATGAAGAACGACTTGCGCGTCAATCGACCGAAACGCGCTTACTCTTCGAAATTTCAAGCTTGGCTGCGGATGCTGCCAATTTTGAGGAGGCTCTACACGCCACGCTCGAAGGCATTTGTGATCTGAGCGGCTGGCCTGTGGGTCATGCGTTTATTGTGCCCGACCCTGGCACTCAGCTCGTTTCCTCAGGCGTCTGGGTGGAGAAAGAGGCGGGCCAAGCAAATGATCTCAAGCAATTCACTTCCAGCGAGAGTTTCGTCACGGGCATCGGGCTACCCGGGCTAGTCCTAAAGACGGCAGAGCCAGTTTGGGTTACCGATACCGAGCATTCGGAGAATTTTCCGCGCAAAGGGCTCGGATTCAAGAGTGCTTTTGGCTTCCCTCTGAAGGCCCAGGGCAGTGTAATAGCCGTGCTTGAATTCTTCTGTGAGGATGCGCAACAACCCGATGAAGAGCTGCTGCTTATCGTTCGAACCCTCGGCGAGCAGGTCGGGCGCGTATTTGAACGCAAGAAGACTGAGGATCGCCAAAAGCTGCTGCTTGGTGAGCTAAATCACCGAGTCAAGAACACCATGGCGATAATCAAGGCTGTCGTCGCACAGAGCTTTAGAAACGCGAAAACCCTCGAAGAAACACAGAACACGATCGAAAAGCGATTGGATGCCGTAGCTAGCGCGCACCATCTCCTAACGACCGAAAGATGGACCAAGGCATCAATGACGCAAATAATTGAGGCCGCACTGGAAAGCTGTGGTGCGCCGAAGGAGTGCGTTCAAATTCAAGGCGAGGATTTCAACGTGCGAGCAGAGACTGCCGTAACCATCTCGCTTGCAATCCACGAACTTTGCACGAATGCCTTTAAATATGGCGCGTTCTCATCAGAAAACGGTAAATTGACGATCTCGTGGTCGCTTACCAAGGAAAAACCACCAAAATTTTGCTTCGAATGGTTGGAGCGCGGTGGACCAAAGGTCACCCCGCCTGAACGAACCGGATTTGGATCAAAGCTTTTGCAAACCGGTCTAGGCGGCTCGCTAGGTGGCACCGTCGATTTGAACTATGAGCCGGAGGGATTCAAGATGCGTTTCCTGGCGGCATTACCCTCGGTTCGCGCACCTATGCAGTAATGCCCCAATGGCCGCCAATCTATACACCTACGCTTGAATTCCACTCGCCGATGATCGATGGGAAATTTGCGGGTCGCTACCGATCGCCTTCGAATCCAAGAGAACTGATAATGGAAGAATCTCTAATCGGTCCGACCGAGATACTAATCACGCTCACATCGGAAATCGTCGCGGCGCATGTCAGCAACAACAGCGTCGATGTCGCCGATGTCCCGAACCTGATCACCAATGTTTACGGCGCCCTCGCCGGCCTCGGCGACCTTGGCGAGGAAGAGGAAGCGGCCCCCGAACCTGCCGTTTCGATCCGTTCGTCGGTCAAGAAGGACCACATCGTCTGCCTCGAATGCGGCAAGAAGATGAAGGTGCTCAAACGCCACCTAAGGACCGACCACGGCCTGAGCCCGGAAGAATACAAGGCGCGCTTCAACCTCTCGGCCGATTACCCACTGGTCGCTCCCGACTATGCGGAAAAACGCAGCACCCTCGCCAAGAAGATCGGCCTCGGCCGGAAGCCAGATCAGAAGCGCAGGCGCAAGAAAGAGACCTGAACGCCTCCAATTGCTGAGCCTGGTTGGAAAAATCGGTGCGGAAAGATCTGCCTGCCCGGACTCGATGGTCTGGAGTTCGAACAGATATACTCTCGTAAAGGCATGTAATTGGGCTTGCGGTTAGGAAGGGGCTGCTTGGTTCAGTGCCTTCTTAGTTGCGGTTTGCCCGTTCGCCAGTTTCGACCTTGGTCCGATGTGCGTCACCCGCCCACTTCGGAGGGATAGTCCAATTCGCAGGGCAAGGCTGATGCTCGAAGGACTGGCTAACGTCGCTCGAAGTGGTGAGCGTATACGCAATGCTTATCAGACACGCCCCACGTGTGACGCATTCCATCTCGAATTATAGCCACGATAAACGACCGCGATCCGTCGTGCCTTGCGGGGAACCCCCGGTAGAATTGACGGATTTGGCCCGCTTCTAATTTCGCGCCCAATGGGAAAGTCTGGAGATTTCTCCTCGAGTTAGCTATGAATATGCTGGCTGTGCCGGCAAGGTCGTTAATCGTCGTCTTGCGTTCCGAGTAGGTGGCGAAGATACCGGCGCCAGTCGCAGTTGAGGGGGCGCACGCCCCCCTGTCGCATGTCATCGCGAAGCTTGGCATGCAACGTGCCCCCTCAACTCACTTTCTATCTGCCGCGGAAACTCAAGGACCGTTCGCGCGTCTCGTGCTCGGATGACACACTATCGATACATCACAAAAAACCGCCGAGGAAAATGGTATCCCACGCTCAGCGAAGCCCAGCTACACGCTAACAAGATCGGCGCCGGATTTCTTGATCCTACAGGTCAGTTCGTTCCATATCGTGGGACGGTGTTAGAATTCCGAGACTGACAGCGCCGTCGTGGCCAACCGATCAGATCGAGCACTAAACTCTTTGCACAGCCGGGACGTGGAACCGCGAAGACCTTCGTCCAGATTGTGCCACTTGTCCCCTCAGAGCACTTAAACGAATCCTCGATGGTATATCACCACCCCTTAGCCCTCATCTCGAAAAGCGCCGGATTTCCTCTGGTCGTGTCCCGCTGCGACATCATTGCGAGTGGCCCATGACCTGATCCGCGAAGCGCTCCATCTCTTCATCCTGCGGACTGAATTGCAGCAATAGGAGATCTACCCCGGCACCTTCGAAATCCGCGATGCGTTGGCGCACCTGCTCGGGAGTGCCGATAAGGTTTGGACGCAGGCCGCGATTGGACACCGCGTATTCCCGGATTTTCAACTCGCGCTCGAGCTCGGTCCCAGCCAGCCATTGATCGAAATTGTCGTAGCCGGGCGGGACATCTTTCATTTCGAGTATCCGATCGAGCTCAGCCTGCGCTTCCGCTTCGCTGTCTCGAACGATGACGAAACCCGCCATTCCGAATGATAGCGGCTCGCGCTCAGCCTTTACGCGCCGCTCCGCCATGTCGGCGATTTTTGATGCGACCACGTCCGGGTCATCCCCATGCATGACGTAAGCGTCGCACTTTTCGGCGATGAGCGACTTGGCTGCCTCGCTCTCTCCGCCCGCATAGAGCGGCGGCTTGCGCACGGGCGAAGGAACGACCCGGGCTTCGTTCGTCGAATAGATGTCACCGTCGTAGGAAAAGGGTTCCCCGCTCCATAGCCCCTCCACGACATCGATCCATTCCGACGTGCGCGCATAGCGGTCGTCGTGCTGGTCGAAGTCCAGTCCGAACATTTCTGCCTCGCGCGCCCACCAGCTGGACACAACGTTGAGCGACAGCCGCCCATTGGCAATGCGGTCGATATTGGCAGAGGTCTTGGCGAAGGGGCCCGGCTGATGAAAATTGGGCCGCACTGCCACCATCAGCTCCTGTCGTTCGGTGAGCGCGGCGAGAGCTGCAGCAGTCGACCAGGCATCAAGTGCAGGCGCATCCACCCCCTTGATGTCGTTAAGGTAAAGCTCGGCAAGCAGTGTCAGATCGAAGCCGATGCGTTCTGCATTGATGGCGAGGCGCTTCACATAATCGAAGCTCGCTTCCATCCCTTCGTCTTTGACGTTGCGCAGCCAGCCTCCGAAAACCGGCATCCAATATCCATAGCGCACTACGCGGTCTCCTTCAGCACGGTGATCTCGGCCTCGAGCATATCCGCCAACTGCTCATGAGGATCGAACCCAAGGAGTTCTACCGCGTTGGCCGCGAAGTTCGAAAACGCGTTGATGTCATAGAAAATGAGCTCGCCCGTTGCCTGGTCAATCAGAGCCTCGCAGCCCCCTACATCGATGCCAGCGGCGCGCACTAGCGACCGGGCGGCTTCGATCTGCTCTTCCGAAGGCTCGAACTTTGTCATCGTGACGACCGGCTTCCCAGGCGTGCTGACACAGGCATCGGCAGGACAAAGGTCGAATTGTCCGCCGCCGTCCACTGCGATGGCATAGACAAACGTCTCGCCAATGAATTCGAAGCGAATGATGTGGCCATTTTGCGGCGTATGGTAGCCTTGGACGAGCCAGACCTTGTCGATGCTGTCGGGCAGGGCAGCAGCCTTGAGTTCCGAAGCGCTGTCGAAGCGAACGATGCCCGCCCCTGCGCCGCCGATATTACCCTTGACGAGTAGCGGGAAGCCGATTGTCTGCGCAGCGGCGGCGATGTCCTCGCGGCGGCGGACGACGCGGGTATCCGGGGCCTTCAGGCCTAGGCTTGCGATAATTTCGAGCTGCCGCGCTTTGTTATGGTCGATCGCGAAAGCTTCGCCACCATTGATGATCCTCGCTCCCGCTCGCTCCCACGCTCCAAGCAATGCGTCGGCATAGAAAATGGGATGGTCCGCCGTTCGCTTGAAACTCGACATAGAGATGCGATTGAAAATGATCGGCGCCGGCGGAGCTATGTGGGCAGGATCAAAGCAATGACCCGCGACATCGATACCGACATAATCGACACCCCTCGCATCGAGCACTCGCTGCAAAGGTATGAGCCATTCGGCATGGTCGTAAAACAGGGCCAAATCTGGCATGGGCTATCCTTTTGGGAATGAAACTCAACGTCGGCGCATCAGAGGATCTGGGTCCTTTAAACGCTTCCCCCACGCGTTGACCTCAGAAATAGCGATGGCGCTTATCGGATTCGTAACCCGGGAAGTGCGATGGCGAGCCATTGGCAGCATTGCAATTTCTAGGGAAATTCAGCCCAAACCGGACAGTCCGCAATCTGGTCGTTACCTGACCGTCTGTTCCTGGCGCCAGCCTAGGTAGGTAAAAGTGTCGGCAGATGGGTGGATAGCTGCCATCGCCGTGGTATCTCCTCGCGATGTTCGACATTTCATCAGTCATCGTCGAAATCCTGCGACGGTATGCCGTGGATTGGGAGGGCCAAGCACCCACAGAGGCCGATATGCTCGCTTGGGCTGGTGGTTCAGGCCGGGCACAAGCTCTTCTTTACGATCAGATCGCGACACAGCTTGCGGTTGGTTATCATGAGAAGCGTTACTCATTCGAATTCTGCGATGAGATAGTGAATCACCTGTATGGCATTATGATTGGGCAGCAGGCCGGAGCCTCACCACCACCGTGGCCGAAGCTATTTTTTCGGGTCTTCGAAGCATTTGATGCAGGGGAACTTGCAAGCCCGCATTTGCCACCTCATGACCCAGTAGAGACTTACACCGACCCCGAGATCGCCGAAATCGTGCGCGAGCTTTAATAACAGTTTTCGGGTCGTTGGCCGACAGGCGGCTTTTGACGAGATTCGTCCGAAACTTGGCGTTCCCCGGCCCCCGCCGCCTGACTATCTTCGCCCGGACATTGCAGCCATTGCTCGCCTTGCGCGCAAATCCCTCCATAAGAAAAAGCGGGAACGGTCCCCGCCGTCCCCGCCTCTTTTCGTTAGACACGCTCCGACGCTAGAACTGCAGGTTGATGTCAATCATCGCGCGATCATTGCGACCCGCGACATCACCGGTTGTGATCTCGTAGCCCGCACCGATGCTTAGGCGGCCATTGTCGAGGCGGAACCCGCCCCGCACTTCGCCCCATTCGGTCGCCCCACCTGCCAGCGGCAGCACGAAACCGTATTCGGGGGCGGCGGCAAAGCGAACTTCCATTCCGCTGGTGCTGTCGCTCAGCAGCTGGACGTAATCGGCCGAGACATGCGGCACGAAGGTCCAGCCCTCGCCGGCATTGCGCGTGCCGCCGAAGGCGAACCCGGTGCGTGCTTCGAACTTTTCGATCACAAGACCTTCGATCGCCAGCGCGGCCTCGCCGCCCTTCTCCTCGAACCCGCTGATCGCCATACGATCGTAGCCTACGCGGATGCGCGGGGTGACCGCGAGACCATTGCCGAGGCCCAATTGCTGGCCGATCTCGGCGGTCGCCGAGAGGCGGTTGGTGCGGGTAGTCCCGCCGAGCGCCAGCAGTTGACGACCGTCGCTGGTCCCGCGGATCGTGTCCGCGCGACCGTTTTCGGCCGAACCGATTACCCCGACATAGGCACCGTCGCCGGCACTGTAGACCGTATATACCGAGGCTTGCATCAGCTCGGTATCGGCGCGATCCATGCCCGGCATGCTCGAGGCCTCGCTAAAGGCTGCCGCGGTGCCAAGTGTGATCCCTCCGGCGACCTGCATCTCCACACCCGAAGCAAACCAGCTGCCGCCCTGCGAGGCATTCAGCCGATCGCTGGCCCCGTAAACGTTGGTGCTCGACATGCGCCCGCTGGACACGAAGCCGCTTACCCCCTCGCCCATCGCGAGCGGGGCGTTGTCCATCGGTGCGAGGTCGGAGAAGCCGTGAACGAAAGCGTTGTCGCCCTGGCGGACCAACATCCGGGCATCGCCAGTAACGCTCAGGCCCTTGGCCTGGCCGGTGCCGATCAGCGCCATGCGTTCAAACAGGTTGGCCCCCAATATGCGGCTCTGATTGTCGAGCAGCGAACGGGTTTCGCCCATCACCCGCGGGGTTAGCGCATCGAGCGTCTGGGCCAGCTGCGTCGAGCCCATCAGGTCGATATTGCCGTAGAGGTTGTAAAGATTGGCGTAGGATCCCGCCCGCAGCTGGTCGAGCGCCGTGGCGAATGCCGCCGCCTGTGCCGAGGAGGTGCCGATGTGGGTTTTGAGGCTACCCGCGCGCAATTCGGCGTTGACGGTGTAGTCGCCATAGGTCAGCTCGGGACGCAGCACGCCCTGGAAGCTGTAGATCTTGTTCGGATCGAAAGTGCCGAGAACCCCGCCGGTGGTGCTGATGATGTCGAACTTGTCGCCATGCCGCGGGGCCGCGCCGTCGGTCAGCTTGTTGAATACCAGCGCCGCGTTGGAGATCGACAGGATCCCGGAATTGAACTCGTCGCCGACGATCTTGAGCTGGTCGGCGGCGCCGCGCCGGGCATCGATGAACAGCGCCGAACCCGATGCGAGGATCATGTCGCCCTGGATCGTGAGTGTGCCAATCCGGTCGCCGCCGCCCGGCGCGACGATGCCCTGCACCAGGGTGAGGAAGGTCGGGTCGAAGGTCCCGCTGCCGGTCAGCAGGCCCGAAACGATCAGCGCCTCGTCGGTGGTGAGGCGCCCGTCGACATTAAGCCAGCCCGAGCCCTGCGTGAAATCGGTCCACACCTTCAGCGCGCCGCTGGCGGCGATGTCGAGCTGGGCCTTGCCGTCGATCACGAGGCGATCGATCGTCGCGGCTTGCGACAGCGTCGTCCTGCCGGCCTCGCGCAGCGTGACGTCGTAATAGCGCGCCTTTCTGTGCTTGGTCACATCGGCCGAGTTCACCGGCTCGACATTGTCGGGCACGAAATTGGTCGAACCGGGGCCGGAGAGGGTCACGTAGCTGTCGGAGCCGTCGCCATCGGCGGTCGGCGTGCCCGTCAGCGTGGTGCAGTTCTGGTTGAGATAGCACACCGTGCCGAATCGGTCGGTGCCCCCGTCGGCGCCGACCTGCGCATGGTTCGGCAGCGCGTTGAGGAGCTTTCCGTCTGGGCCGATGATCGCATAGTTCGGGTCCATATCCTGCACCCAGTGCAGCGGATCGAACCAATTGCCATTGCTCGCCTTGGCCGAAGCGTAGACATAGGGGTTGTTCTGGACGATCTGCTCCCAAAACGCGAACAGCGGCGGGTAGACGTTCATCTGCCCGTAGGTCGAAATCCCGCCATTGTAGCTGATCGACCCGGTCAGCACGCCGACCACGACCGGCTTATCGAAGCGCTGGTCAGCGATCAGCGGGCCGCCGGAATCGCCGCCCGCGGTCGAGCCTTCGCGCGGCAGCGCCTTGCCCCCGGGCCCGCCGAGCACGTTGAAGTCGTAATAGCCGTTATTGCGGCCCGAACCCGCAGTGTTGCGGAAGAAGTTTGCCGGCAGGTTGGCCGCATCGAAATCGGGATCGTCGAAATCGGTCCAGTAGATCGCGTGCTGCATCGCCAGGCGGGTGGTCGAGTTCGGGCCGGCGATCGCGGGCGTGGTGTTCTGATCGTTCCAGCTCATCAGCGCGTCGATCATGTTCTCGGCCGAGCGGCGGCGATAGTCGATCCCCGCGAGGTTACCGATGCCGGACAGCCCGACGCCCGCGCCGCCATAGCCGGTGATGACCGCGTGGGTCGGCCCGTCGAGCGGCGAGAATAGCAGCGTCCAGGTCGGCACGCCCTTGACGTGCATGTCGAGCGTGACGAGTGCGATGTCGGCATTGGCGAACTCGCCCAGTCCGCCCAGCGCGACCGGCTGCGCGCCCGTCAGGTAGAACACCTGGTTGCCGTTGTAGATATTGTGCGCCGCCTGGCTGCGGAAGCCGCTGTCGCGCCATTTCTCGTAGGCACCCTGCCCCACCGCGCAGCCGTTCACCGTCACGCCGAGGCAGCGGTTGGTCGAGTTGAAGCCAAAGCTGATCGGGACGCCGGTCGTCTGGCCGTAGACCTGCGCGATGGTGCCGTAGGTCGGCGCGCCCTCGCCCGTCTGGCTACCATAGGCTGTGGCGGCGGTGTTGTGGACGCAGTGCGCCGCGGTGATCACGGTGCGCGGGTTGATCAACGTGCCGGTGCAGACGCCGAGGCTCGCCCCGGTCGAGCTGGTCTGCGAGAACACGATCATTTGGCCGACGCCGTTGACGCCCGGCTCGTCGAGCACCTCGGCCGAGTTCGCGTAGTTCGCCCCGGTCGAGGCGCTGCCCGGCCCCGGCGGCACGGTGTGGTTGGTGACGATATGCTCGTCGCTGCCGTCATCGTCGACGATCTGCTGGGCATGGGCGGAGTTCGCTGCGAAGGCGGGCAGCGAGCAAACGAGCAACAGCGATTGGCGGAGCGATAGGCGCATCGAAGATCCCCTCAGGCGGAGCAGCGGACCCCTCGCCCGCATCCACTCCCGATGCGCGTGAAATAGCGTATCGCGTTCATTCAGGGGTAACAAAAAAACACATATAGTAAAAATATCGCAGCATAAGTTCCGTGAAACCGCAGAATTGCGTCAACTCATTTCGCACTTTTTGAATTATGCTTCAGGTCGTTCTAGGCCAAAGACAACGCGAATACTATGATCTAAGTTAACGGCAAGACGTTACCTTTAGTTCAATCCGCTACAGCGGCTGCGGCGAATCAGCCACACACCGTCCGTCGAGGCCATGAAAGCATCCTCGCGGCAGCGTTCAGGCATGCGATCGCACGCCGGTGCTTATGAGGTGGAGCCAAGGCGGGGCTGATGCCCGCCACCCGGCAGCGCCCGCCATGCTGGCGTTCGACCCACAACGCCATCGCCTACAGCTCCTGATCGCGCGTGATCGTCACTGTATGAACCAAGCCGGTGCGACGCCCAAAGACGCTCACTGAATCAACAGCACCAAGAAAAACGTAAAGGAGAATGTCACCGGAACGATGCGGCATCCACCTCTGTCGATCGCATCAGTAGCCGGATCCTAAATCTATTTGTGTCGCGCGTGGCTTAATTCTATTTGGCTACCACCCGGTTAGATCCGGTCGACATTGACGCGCTTTCGGGCGTTTCGTGTCCTTCATAGGTTAACGTCTATGTTAGATGCGATTGCGCCGCTCGCGGCAGACCTGCTTCCCTTCATCCTGGTTGGATTTGCCGCGCAGATCATCGATGGGGCGCTGGGCATGGCCTTCGGGGTCATTACCCAGACCACGCTCGTCAGCCTGATGGGCCTCCCACCGGCAACCGCATCTGCAAGCGTGCATCTCGTCGAGGTGTTTACGACGGGCACCTCCGGAGCAAGCCACCTCTGGCGAAAAAATATCAATTGGCCACTCTTCTGGCGTTTGGTGCCTGCCGGCGTGACCGCTGGCGTGCTTGGCGCGTATGTCCTGTCGAGCGTCGATGCTTCTGCAGCGAAGCCGTTCGTCATGATCTATCTCGCTGCCATCGGTCTCTTCCTGTTCTACAAGGCGATCTTTTTCGGTCGCTGGCCACGCTTCAAGGATCCGCGGTTCACGCGGCCGCTCGCGTTCATCGGTGGTTTCCTCGACAGTGCGGGCGGGGGCGGATGGGGCCCGGTTGTCACCTCTAACCTGCTGGTCCAGGGCGGTGACCCCCGCACGATGATCGGGACCGTCAACACCGCGGAATTCCTACTGACCTTGGCGGTGTCGGTTACGTTCCTCATTACGCTCGGTGCTTCGGCTTTCAGCGAAGCCGTGATCGGTTTGATTATCGGCGGCGTCGTTGCGGCGCCGATCGGGGCGATCCTTGCCAGCCGTATTAATGCCCGCGCGCTGTTGTTCATGGTCGCCACGGTCCTGACGGCGACCAGCCTTTTCGCCGTAGTCAGGCACTGGCTCATCTAAGCGGCGACACTCTTGAGAAGGGCGGAAAGGCCTATCATTCATGGACACCAATCTGGCGGCAGTGCTTTGTCTCGCCTTCATAATCAATGCTATCGGCGCGCTGGCCTATGCCGCGCGAATCGCGGGCGTGCGAACCGGTCGGATCGCGATGAGCTTCGCCCTCTTCAACGTGCTGCTACTGGTTTCGCGCCTGTCGAACGGTTTCCTCGCGCCGCTGGTGGCGAAGCGCGTCGAAAATGGACTGGCCGCACAGGCCACCGTGCACTTGGAGACGGATTTCAGGCTGATTCTGCTGGCGGCCTTTCTCGGCGTGCTGTTCGGCCTCGTGCTCGTCCCGACGGCGCAGCGCCTGTTCGCGCGGGCGATCGCCGCAGTGCAGCCACGGCAGTCTCTGGCCAAAACGTTGCTGCGCGGCATTTCACCCGGCGGGTTGCGGATACTGCGAACTTCGATTTCGATCCCGGCACGCGCATCGATCGGCAAGGCAAAGCCGCATGAGCTGACGTGGAGCATGCTAACCGCCAACTGCGTGGCACAAGCATTGCTCGTGGTCGGCGTGTTTGCCTCGCTCTATGCCGGGCATCTGGACCCCGACTACCGCGTCACCGCATCACAATTGTCAGCGGTCGTGAACGGCTTCGCCACGATCTTGTTGTTCCTTTTCATCGACCCACACCTATCGGTTCTCACCGATGACGTGGTGGATGGAAACCTTTCCGAACCGAACTTCCGGCGCGTGATCGCCTGGATCTCGCTCAGTAGATTAGCAGGGACGCTTCTGGCGCAGGTCCTATTCCTGCCCGCCGCCATCGCGATCGCGTGGCTCGCAAATTTGATCTGAAAATTCTGGTCACGTTCCGCGAACCAGACCTTACGCTCGCGGCACCGCGCCGTTTCGCCCCTCGCCCTCTCATTGGATTCCGCACCTGCTTCGGTCCATCAGATCACACAGGGCGCAATGAGGCCTTCCTCAACCGCATAAAAATCGCGTGGATGTCTCGGTTAGCGGTTTGGGCTACATACCGAACTTGAATTTCGAGGATTTTGGGATTGCGAATGAACGATCAGATTATGCGACGTGCAGCGTTCGATTTGCTCATTTTCCTGGCGGCTGTGGGTGGCACCTACGCGGCGCAGCAGGCTGATCGTCCCATCACGGCGGTGCTGATCTTTCTCACTGGCGTTATCTTGATCGCCTTTCGGTCCGGCCTGACGAGTGCACTGATCGCAGCTGTCACCGCTTCTTGTGTATACAATTTCTTCCTCAGTGAACCTGCATACCGGTTTGGAATTACAACGGTAGATGAGGCGGTGCCTCTGTTGGCTTTCAACACCGCTGCGATCCTGGCCGGTGCACTGGTCGGGCGGTTAAGAGACTCCGCTCTGAAAGCCTATAACGCCCAATCCGAGACAGCATTCCTGCTCACGATAAGCGATCGCTTGCAGTCAGCGGTAAGGCTGCGTGAGGTCGAAGAGGCGATCCGAGGGATAATTCCGCGCCAAGGGGTCAATTCGGTCGAGATATTCCTCGCGAAGGGTAACAGCTACGTTCGTCCATCGAACGATGAAATCGAACTCGATAAACTCGATCCCTTCCTCGAAGAAGCGGAGCCGAACCACAAGGCGAGTAAGCCAGTGTTCCTTGAATTGACGGGCGCGCGCGGAGCACTCGGATTGGTGAAGTTTCGACTGGCCGATGGAGCAGCCGACCGCAGCCTGATGTCAAATCTCAAATCAATCACGGCTTTGCTGGCGCTCGCGATCGAACGCTGCCTCCTGCTGGACGAAGCAGCAGAGGCCAAAGCGGCTACAAGAAGCGAGTTGCTCAAGGATGCTCTGCTATCGTCTGTCTCACACGATCTTCGCACGCCGTTGACCGTTATTCAGGCAGCCGCGGGGGCACTTCAATCAGGCGAATTGCATCTTGGCGAAGATGATCGCCGAAAATTCCTTGGCAATATCTTGGACCAGTGCGCGCGGCTTGATCGCTATACGTCCGAACTGCTCGATGTGGGACAGATTCAATCGGGAATTGCCGAGGATCAGCTCGAGATCGTTGATTTCAATGAAATCGTCCGCCTAGCGATGAAGCATGCGAAGTCCGTGCATCCCGAGCTGTCCTTCAAACGAATAATGCCATCGGCCCCTACGCTCGTGCGCGCAAACGGTGCGATGCTGGAGCAGGCGGTTTATAATGTCATCGACAACGCCCAAAAATTTGGTGGTCAAAACGGACCGGTGATGATTGACTTATCGTGCAGTGAGGATCGAGTTATACTATCGGTCACCGATGACGGGCCGGGAATCTGCGAGCATGAACGGCCTCATGTGTTCACACGCTTCTTCAAAGGAGGGGAGGACAGTTCGAAGAGCGGGATGGGGCTCGGGTTGTTTATCGCCAAAGGCTTTATCGAGGCTTTCTCGGGCACGGTGGCGATCGAGTCCCCGATCGACTGCGGAAAGGGCGCTCGGCTGATCATTGAGCTGCCTCTCGTGCAGTCAGCCGACCTGGCGGCGGCATAGTGAACATTCTGATCATCGATGATGAGCCGTCGATTATTGAGACGCTTCGACCGGTCCTCGCATCAATTGGGCATGAGGTAATCGCCGCCAATGATGGCGCACAAGCCCTGAGGGCAATCGAGAGCGCGGCCTTAGATCTGGTCTTACTCGACCTGGGTCTGCCTGACACTGATGGCTGCGATCTCATTGCGCCCATCAAAATGACGGCCAAGTCGAGCCTCATCGTCATTTCCGCCCGACATCTCGAAAAGGACAAGGTGAGAGCGCTCGACCTCGGCGCAGACGACTATGTCGATAAGCCGTTCGGGCTGGGCGAATTGCTTGCGCGCATAAGGGTCATCGAGCGACGCAGAGCGGAAATCACCGGCTCACAGGTCAAACGCTACGCCTCGGATGAGCTGGTGGTCGATCTCGCAACCCGTGAAGTGATCTTGATGGACGAACCGATCCACCTCTCACCAAAGGAATTTGCACTGTTCGAATTGCTCGTGCGCAATTCAGGGCAGGTTGTCACCCAGCGCCAAATGATGATCGCAGGCTGGGCCAGCCCGATCGTCGATGGGCAATACCTCCGCAGCTACATGGCCATGTTGCGGGAGAAGTTGGAAGCAGACCCGTCAGACCCCGAATTGATCCTTACGGAGCCAGGCGTCGGGTATCGTCTTGCTCGAGTTTTGGAGCCGGAAGCTTAACGACTTGTAGTCGGCAAGCTGCCTCAGGGGGGATGCTATGGAAGCAGGCAGGCCTGCCGACTACTACTCGTTGTCGAAGAGCTAGGAGGGTCGATCGCTCCAGACACCTTTCTTCTAACAAGAGAAATCGGACCCGGTTAGTATGGGCTTTTTATGCGCCGTGTGAAAATCTCATACTAACACGGCGGAGGCTCCGCGCTCTAGGTCGGTCATCACGTAATAGAGAGATTGACCGAATTGGAGTTTCCTGCCGATGTCACGTTCGTCCACAACGCTTCTCCTAATGACCGCAGCCTTGGCTGTCTCGGCCTGCTCAAAGAAGCCTCCCGAGGCTCTTCCCCCAGTTCCCGGCCCCACGCAGGAGCAGCTAGGATCCGAGGCTCGAAGTGGGTCGATCATTCCGGGAAGTCAGGCCGATTTCATCCAGCAGATGGCTGGACAGGATGCGATCTATTTCGACACTGACCGTTTTAACATCGACACCGTCGACGCGCAGGCACTTCAAAGCCAAGCCCAATGGCTGATGCGTTATCCGAACAAGCGCGTCACGATCGAAGGCCATGCCGACGAGCGCGGAACGCGCGAATACAATCTCGCTCTCGGCGAGCGACGCGCCAACGCCGCTAAGAATTACCTCGTTTCGCTCGGGATCGACGCATCGCGATTGAGAACGGTTAGCTACGGCAAGGAGCGGCCCAAGGCGATCGGGAGCAATGAGGCATCCTGGGCGCAGAACCGAAGAGCCGTGACTGTGACCATCGACTGAGAAGCTAGCGAGCGAAATTGGGTTTGAAACAGGGGCTCTGAAAGGAAGTGTATGAGACGAACTGCCTCAGAACCCCGCCCCGACACCGACGAATTTATTCGTCGACAGGACCGCTTCCTACGCGTGTCGCTCGCCTTTTTGGCTTTAGCATTCTTCACGAGCGTTTTGATCGGGTTCAGTGTCGCGGCTTCGTCTCGTGCAGCGAGCCCGCTCGAAATGTCAAATTGAGGCGGGGAAGTTAGCTCATGCCATTCAAGGTTACTTTCGAGCCCCGTTTATGGCCCATTCGAAGCAACCGATCGAACCTACTTGTAGTTTCGGTGATCACAGTCTTACTCGCTGGCTGCACAAATGTCGCTTCTCTCAAATCTGTCGGCGCTGGGGGTGTCACTCTCGTGTCACTACCATCTGAGCGTGATCTCCCATCGGAGCCTTCATTGCTTAGGCAGCTTCAAGAGCGGACGTTCAAAAATTCGAAAGCCATTATATTCGGAAGCGTGATCAATACACTCGCAGATCTGGGTTTTCGCGTTACCGTAGCAGACAAGCAATCGGGCTTCATAACCGCCGCGGGCGGTGGACAAGACCACATTGTCGTAGGTTTTCGAGGTTTATCGCGCGAGAGCGATGTCCCAGCGGTGTCGATATTCATGGAGGAGCGGGGCACCGAAATTACGGTCGTAAGGGCAATTTTCGCGCAATCCACGCTGTCGCCCGCAGGAGGTCGAACGGGCGAGCAGATCATTAAAGAACCCGCTGCCTACGACAGTTTCTTCGATCGGCTTGTGCGTGAAATCAACCTCGCTTCTCACCTCAGTTCCCTAGAAGAAAACGCAGCTTTGGTCGCTTCCGGCCTGGATTCAGATGCGACACATTCACACATGCTGGAGCATGCTGACGGCTCGCTCCACAATTGAGACTTGGCGACCGGCTGATGGGGTGATTTCTTGGCTTTCAGGGCGTAGGCCGATAGGACGATTACGATGGCAACGCCTCTTCCCAAATTGGATCCGGCGGTCGAGAGCGTGCTCGCAACAGCTCTCGACGCCGCCATTGTAATGAACAGCGATGGATTGATCGCCGGGTGGAATAAGGTTGCTGAGGAGACGTTTGGCTGGTCCGCGTGCGAGGCCCGCGGACGCAGTCTCGCCGAGCTAATCGTTCCTCCCGAGCACCGACAGGCCCACCAACAGGGGTTGACGCGGCTAGCGGCGGGCGGGGAGCCGCACGTGCTTAATCGGCGAATTGAGATCTCGGCAATTCACCGTGATGGGCATGAATTGCCGGTCGAACTTTCCATTACGACGGCTCCAAGCTCGACGGGCGAAGTCTATGTCGGTTTTCTCAGAGATATTTCTGATCGTCGCGAAGCGGAAAGAAAAATCGAGCGCGAAGCTTTTACTAGTCGGCTTATGTTCGAGGTGGCTAGCATGGCTGCTGATTCGGACTCTTTTGACGACGCTCTGCGCAAATCGCTTGGCGCGATATGCGAGATAACTGGCTGGCCCGTGGGCCACGCTTTCATCATCCCGGTGGGCAACCAGCAACAAATGCGCTCCTCGGGTATCTGGTTCGAGGCGCAACCTGATATCGCAACTCGGATCCGGACGCTGACAGAGGAGACTGATTTCAGACCTGGAGTGGGGCTTCCGGGAAAGATTCTTCGCACGGGTAAGGCTCAATGGGTGTCGGATACCGCAGCGGAACAGAATTTCATTCGCAAAAGCGGCGGGTTTCGCGGTGCGTTTGGGTTTCCGCTTAAGAACAAGGGCAACATCGTTGCCATCCTCGAGTTCTTCTCGGAGTCACCCGCCAAGCCGGATCCCGGAATTCTCCTGCTTGTCCAAGCTTTGGGTGAACAGGTAGGCCGCGTTTTCGAACGCTTGCGAACCAATGACCATGAAAAGCTGCTGTTGCATGAGCTCAACCATCGGGTGAAAAACATTATCGCAGTGGTCGATGCTGTTGCGCAACAAACCTTCCGCTCCGCAAAAACGGTTCAAGAGGCGCGTTCAGTTCTTCAGGGACGGCTGATAGCCATCGCGAAGGCACAAGATTTGCTCGTCACTCAAAATATTGGCGGTTCCTCGCTGCGGAAAATAATTGAGGGTGCGTTGGCAGGGTCAGGTGTAGACGACGAGCGAGTGACGATCACCGGCCCAGAAATTCCGGTCTCGTCTCGGAATGCTGTCATGATTTCGTTGGCAGTGCATGAGATGTGCACCAACGCCCTGAAGTATGGAGCCTTCTCAACTAAGGATGGACAGGTGAGCATCGAATGGGGGCTGGATGAAGCGCGGGAAAACTTCTTCTTCAATTGGACCGAGAAAGGCGGGCCGATTGTTACTCCGCCCTCTCGAAAAGGGTTTGGCACCAGCTTGATCGAAAAAGGGTTAGCCTCAGACCTGGGCGGAGAGATTACACTGGACTACCGCCCAGAAGGACTGTCGTGCCGATTCATGGGACCGGCTCCCCTCAGCCTCCATGCTAACTAGGACGCCTTCGAGAAAAGAGAGCCCCCTACGATGGTTGCCATGGTCGGCGCCGAGCACGCTGGTTGCGCGATTTTGGGGGCTTACTATCCACTTTTAGACACAGCCCGCTTGCACGACGTCAGCATAAGCATCAGGCGTGTGCGATCGTCAGCAACCGGGTCGTTTGCTGACCTGCCGCTTCTGGCGCATCGCTAACTCGGTGAAGCTGTCGCTAGATAGGTGATTATCCGACATCAACGATTGTAGTCGTCGAACTCCCAGCGCGACCACTCACTCAGCTTTGTGACCACGGTCCCCCAATCGGGGCCAGTGGCATGGAGCAATCTCTTGCGGACATATTCTTCAACCACTTCTGGATCGAACCGTCTTGCGACGAGCCGTTTACCTGCTTGGAGGATGGAGTAGCCGTCCAACTCGTTATCGAGCCACTCTGGCGAGCACACCTCAAACTCGAAGACGTCCGCTCCGCTCTGACCTCGAACGCCGATCTCTGCACGAAGAGTGTGACAGAAGCTTCCAGAGACGGGGTGAATATCCGAAAGGTCTTCGTCGATCTGCCCTGTGAGAGATCGAAGTTCTGGCTGGACCTTGGTCCGTGCCGTCGGGCTGGTGGATCGAAAGAACCGCATGGAAGATGGGACTAGCTTTGCCCCGGAATGACCGCAATCGGGTCGTTTGCTGACCGTCTGTTCTTGGCACCTGCTTCGCTCGGTGAAAGCGTCGCCGATTGGGTGGAAAGCGGCCCTCTTAAGTCACCTAGCGCACCTCTTGTTCGCCTGCGCAGATAGTGGACCAATCAGCCGCCATGTTTATAGGCTTATCAGTCATCTGCCCTGACACATCAAAGCGCACCCATCTGGCTGGGTCCATTCCCGCGATGAATCGCCGCGGGGCGATTTCGGTTCCATCTGCACGTTTACCCTCCACGATACCGCACAGCACCAACTCTCCCTTGAGAACACCTGCTTCGGGTTCGCTGACAAAGGTATCGGTGAAGAGCGCGGCATCGGCGGATAGGCCGAGTTCGCGACTTACGCGTGTCTCGGCCGCCCGCTGCAACTCCGAGCTAGACAGGCCGCTTTCATCGCAGCCCCCGAGGAACGAGAAAGCGCAAGCCAAAGTAACCACGCACAGGCCAACGCGTCCCGTCATCTTGAAGCTCTAGCTATCATTTTGAAGCTCTAGCTATCATTCGGTCCCCCGAGGGCCTTTGCGCGGCCGCCGATCGGGTCGCAAAGGAGACCACGTTATCAGCCACAAAATATGCATTGCCGGATGTGCGTGTCATTATTTCCTCAGTTGGATTGCAGGTCGGCCATCGGCCAATCGCCTCACTCGACCAACAGAATGCGGCAGGAGAAGTTCCGATATTGCCCCCGCAACAGGGCAATCCTCGGCTCGAGCGCCGGGAAAGTGGCGGCCAAAATTGTTCGCCGCCAAGCTCGTTCGCTGAGGCACCGTCCCTGGAACATCGTGAGCCGAGTAAGTAGCTCAAGGACTGGCGGAAAATCGGACGATAACCCAGTGCGTTTCCATCGCTGAGTGCGTCTCGCCTTCGGAGCTATTCCAATTACGATTTAAGGGTTTCAACCCTCCTCCGCTAAGAGCGAATTGAAAAAAGTCTCGAAATTTCTCATCCGTTTAGCTATCAGTGGTCTCGCTGTGCCGGGCGAACTATCTATCGCCGCCTGCTTCCTGTTCAGGTGACGAAGATGTCTGGCGCAGTAGTAGTTGGGGGGGCGCAGGATCCCCTTCCGCATGTTATTGCGAACCTTGGCATGCGAATGCCCCCTCAACTCACTCTCCTCTTGAGGGAAGGCTGAATTGGGGTTGCATCAAAATTAAGCGCGGGGAATTTATCTGACGACCAAGTCTCGCCATGGACAGATTAGTTCATTGTAACGGGGCGGATCGGTCAACGTGGTAGAAGACGGGCGTAATCAATCAGTCGAACAGCTCTTCGAGAAAGCTCTTCTTGCGTTTGCGCGGGTGATGACCGTGGGATGCGTAATCTCGGTTATCGCCAAAGCCTTGGGGCGCAGGGGTGGATGAGCGCGGGGGCCCAGACGCGACCACTTGAGCATTCCGCTCGATAATTTTATCCAGTTCGCCTCGATCCAGCCAGACGCCCCGGCAAGTAGGGCAATAGTCAATCTCGATCCCCGAACGCTCACTCATTACGAGCGTCGCGCCGTCCACGGGGCAGGTCATTGAGATATTGGTCATTAAGGTTATTCCTTCAACTATGTTCCGCAGCTGCGGGGAGGTGCAGAGGGACGGTGCACAGCCACATTCAATTTTGATATGTATCGGGGCGTCTGATTGTCCAGATCGTATCCCGCCCCACTGGTTCGAGAGCTAGCTTGCACAACGGCTCTCCCTCTTCCCAGAGTTCGACTTCAGGCACTGTTGTGCGGTCCTGCGCGATCAAAATAGCCGCATTCGCATCTTCCGCCTCAAAGGTCTGTCGGATCTCCATTGCGCCAGGGGAAATACGACGGCGCAATTGGTAAATTGTCATGACTGTTGCTCAATCGACTCTCAAACGCGAAAATTTGTTGGCGAAAGGATAACACCTCTGCCGCGACAAGGCCCCAAGGGCCTTCTCATCTTTCGCCAAGCCGTACAGGTGGAAAACCCCCGTGGCTCGACAAGATGTGATAACCTTGGGGCGAAAGTTGAGTTCCTCGGGACAAGAGGTCTGAGGCTATTTCAACCCTTTCGGGTGAGATCAGTTTTTCTCAGAGCTCGGTTTCCCACCGTCGATTAGCTCGACGAGTCCCTCGGCAAGGAGTGTGCTATTGCCTCCGTCAGCGAAGGTAAGCCCGCCCCAGACATACACTCGATCGCCAACTTCGATGCCGTCACTCGCTAGGGGGGAATCCAGTTCTGCAGAGTTCACGTTAATCTTCGTCATTCCGGATCCGAGGGTGAAGCCCTCGTCGGATTTGCCCGTAACCCATCCCGTGTAATCGGCACCCTCCGAAATCGGGTTCATCGGAACGGCCGCCAAGCCGAACTCCTCTTCGTCTGCGGCGCTGGCATAATAGACGGTATCGAGATTATCGACATAAATTGCGCTCGCCTCGATGGTATCCGAAGCAAAAACATTGTGATCGACGCGCCCTGAAACACTCACTCGGTCGCCCGCGAGAAGCGCCAAGCCCTCCTGAGTAATATCGTAATCGTCGGCTTCGACGGTGATTGTGTCGTCTCCGTAATCGAGAACGAAGCTGGAAGGAGTTGTCGACACAACCGTTCCTTCGAGACGCAACCAGTCGCCATCAGGCGTGAGGCCCGGAGCTTCCGCAATCTCGGCGGGTGCATCCACTGTAGTATCGTCGACGTCGGTCTCACCAGAACACGCTGTAGCAGCAGCCGCCATAACTGCCACAAATGTCCAGCGCGGCATGGCGGGCTTTAAATCAATTCTTGGATAATTCATCGATCAAAATCTCTTTTTTGAACACTTGGAACACTACGCTCCCCCAAGACGGCAAAGCCGGGGGAAGCGTAGTTCGGTTGACGGGCTACGGTCAGGTGCTGAGTTCGGTCAGCGCCGTTGCATCGATTTCGCGGTTCTCAAAGAGGTCCGCATCATCGAAAGTCCCGCTTACGGAAACGCGATCGCCTACTTCGATGCGCTGCAAGCCGGCCTTATCGAATGGATCGTAATAGAGTTTTTCAGTGTCGACCGTGTAATCGAACAGGCCCGTATCGACGACCATCTCTTCGCCGCTAATGGACTGGACGGTTCCGGTCAGAGATAGGCCGCCAGTCCGCAAAATATCGTAATCTACGACTGGGACAGTCATATCCTCTTCGTCATCTGCGCTGGCATAGAAGATCGTGCGCAAATCATCGACGTAGACGCTGCTCGCCTCGATGCGCCGGGACTGGAAGAAATCGTCGTCCATCCTCCCTGTGACACTAACCTGATCTCCAACGACGATCTGGTTCTCGTCATACCAGTCATAATCGTCCATTTCGACCGGAATTGTATTTTCGCCGTAATCAAGCACAAACCGATCATCTGTTACAGATTCTACGGTGCCTGATAGACTAATCCATTCGCCATCATATGTCGCTTCGACAGACTGAGCATCAACAGCGCTCGTCATCATCGAAAGAGGAATTGCAAGGGTCGCCAACAGTAGCTTGTTAGTCATAACGATCGCTCCAATATCTTTGTAGAAATCTCCTTTTCGGATCAAAAGGCCATCTCGGTGGCCCACTTTTTCAATGGGTCAGAGGACAAATGGTTCCGCATTGCACCCGCGCTTCTGGCAGAGCGGAGCCGAATTGAGGGCAAGCCTTCAGCGCCGAACAAGCCTTACTTTCAAAGGCTCAACAGGGAGCGCGAACGACCGCAATCGGGTCGCTAGCGGAAAGGCCGGAAAGCGGCTGAAACGTGCAAAAGCAGTAGGTCGGCTAACGACCCGATAGCGGACATTTCGGCCACCCGTGCTATCGGTTGCCTTATGGCCGACGATCAGGAACTACGCCGCAACTGGCGGACAAGATGGCTCAGCAGCATCCAAGAGTTTGCTGATCACGAGACGCAACGACGTTTGTGGCTGGATAGTAAGAACACCAATCCGCACTTCTCATTTATCGAATACTTCTGTTGCTACTTCGACGATCTCAATCTTTCAGACGGTGGCTACGACTGGGCGTTGTCTGAAGGCATGCTCAGCGCGGACGAAGTTACGGCAGTGGCAGAGTTCCATCAAACCGCCGACGCTTACGACAGTCCTACAGACGACTACGACCAACAAGCTATTCTTGCAGACCCAAAGTGGACCGAGGTCGTCGCAGCGGCCAAGCGGGCGCAAGACGCACTCTCACAGTTGATTGATGATGCACATGAGCGCCGCTTCCTGTTGGAGCCTTAGGTCCGCTAATCACCCATTCGGGGAGGCTTTGCCGAATTAGCGATGTTCCAGGAGCCAACCGTCGGTTAACGACCCGATTGCGGTCTTTCGTGCTTCAGTAGATAAGCCGTAGATGGCCACCCCGGAACAGCATAACATCCGTTTTGGCGAAGCCGTCTGGGTCTGGGCCCGGATCGCCGCGCTTTCGTTTGGCGGACCTGCTGGACAGATCGCGGTGATGCACCGCATTCTTGTCGAGGAGAAGAAATGGATCGGGGAAGAGCGCTTTCTCCACGCACTCAACTACTGCATGCTTCTGCCCGGCCCTGAGGCACAGCAGCTCGCGACATACATAGGCTGGCTCCTCCACAAGACGAAGGGCGGTATCATGGCAGGCACGCTGTTCGTCCTGCCCGGCTTCCTCGCCATCATGCTGCTGTCATGGCTCTATGCCCTCTACGGTAACCTTGGAGCCATCGAGGCTCTCTTCCTAGGCTTGAAGGCAGCCGTTCTTGCGATCGTCTTCGCCGCCGTGCGCCGGATCGGCAGCAAGGCGCTTCGGGACCCTGCGATGTGGGCGGTTGCCGCCGGAGCCTTCATCGCGATCTTCTTCCTGTCCGTGCCATTTCCAATCATCATCCTGTTTGCGGGGGTGGTTGGCTACTTGGGCGGCAGGAGTGGCCTCAAGACTTTCGAGGCGAGCGGCGGGCATGGCAGCTTGGGAGGCACGCCGGTGGCCGATCGGGATACCGTGCTGGGGGAGCATATTCCCGATCACGCTCGCCCGAGCCTCGGGTGGAGCTTGCGTATCTCGGCCGTATTTCTGGTTCTGTGGCTCGCGCCGGTAGCCGTTTTGCTCATGATTGTGCCGGACAGCGTCTACACTGAGATTGCCACCTTCTTTTCCAAGATGGCGGTGGTGACATTCGGCGGCGCTTACGCAGTGCTCGCCTACGTCGCACAGGAGGCAGTGGAGAATTACGGGTGGCTGCGCCCCGGAGAGATGCTCGACGGGCTGGGAATGGCAGAGACCACTCCGGGACCGCTGATCATGGTGGTTCAATTCGTCGGTTTCATGGGGGCAGCACGCGAATCAGGGGGGCTGGATCCGCTCCTTGCCGGCACGCTCGCAGCTATTCTGACCACCTGGGTCACGTTCATCCCCTGCTTCCTCTGGATATTCCTGGGAGCTCCGTTCGCTGAGCGCATCAGAGGGAATGTGGCCCTTTCATCCGCAATGACCGCGATAACGGCGGCCGTGGTCGGAGTGATCCTGAACCTCGCCGTCTGGTTTGCGCTGCACACGATATTCGCGGAAGTGGTCGAGTTCAGAGCCGCTCCGTTCGCGTTCGATGTGCCAGTCCTGAGCAGCATCAGCTGGCCTGCGCTCCTGCTCGCGGTCGCAGCTTTCGCGGCAATGTTTCGGTTCAACGCCGGAGCGCTGACGGTGATCGGCGGATGCGCAGTTGCGGGAATGTTCCTTGGTCTAGTTCCGCTCTGAACAAAGGTCAGTGAACGGCCACTTTCCACCCAATTCGTGACAGCTTCGCCGAGGTAGCGATGCGCCAATAGCGGACTGGCTGATAACGACCCGATTGCTGACGTTGGAGGCACAGATTAGGAAGTCTGGAATTCCAGTTGTTAAATAGTTCCTAGAAGAGCGCGTGAGGGAAGAGGGCAGCGACCATTGAGGCGAACCGCAGCAGGTAATTGCGCATTCATGCGCGCTGGCATTTTTCTTTTCTTGGCCTTCCAGATCTCCTCGTGCGATGCTGGCAGCAGCGATTTGTGTTGCGGCTATGAAACGCGTGAAGACTGGACCAGCGAAGTTACTATCGTTCGCAATGGTGGCCTCGTTGTCTTCGAGCATGTAAGTGCGATAATCGAGTATGACGATGGTTACGTCGTAGAAGTCAGGCCACCGATCCAAGAGGCCTCAACTGTGGATTTCGGGGACTGCAGTTACGCGCGCATTGAGAAGGTTTCTGGCATTAGTTCCCTGCTCGACCCCGGTGCCTCGCGGCTCACTCTGAACAAAGAGCTATCGAACGGGAGGACGGAACTGCTCATGCGCACACAGAACTCCTGCCTTACCGACTAGGTGGGGCGAAACGCGAATCCCCACCCATCTGGCGACGCGTTCACCGAGATAGGCTAGTGCCGGGAACAGACGGTCGGGTAACGACCCGATTGCGGGCATCCGTCAGCTCTGCAAAGTAGCCGGATGCGTGTCGTTCTAATCAGCCTTCTAATGCTCTCCTCATGTGGTGCTGAGGAGCCTCAACCCTGTCTTGATGCTTTTTGCTTGCCTGCCGATGCGAAACTTGTCGGTCACCAGCAGCCCGCCGATTTCGATCTTTATCAAGTCGAGTGGCATGATGCACGGTTCGGAATCTATGCTGGCGACTTCCCTGATTTTGAGGTTGGATCTGGCGAGAAGCGAGAGTTGGCTTCCAACGCAGATGCGGAACTAAAGACCGATGGTTTGCGGGGCCAGATTTTAATGCAGGTAGGAGAGCAATCGCCCCGGTATCTGCACTTAACTGGTCCGTGCGAGGCAAAGGAGAGGTGCGCTCTAGTCGCCTTCGCGGACGCAATTAAGACTGCCGAGCGTGAATGACCGCTTTCCACCCAGTTCGTGACCGACTTGCCGGGGTGGCGATGCGCCAGGAGTGGACAGGCTGATAATGACCCGATTGCGGACGTTGGGTTCGAATGGCAAGAACCTGTCATGACTGACAACGTAAAGCGTGGTCTCTATCTCGCCGGAGTAGCAATTTTTTGGGGAGCTTTGATCTATTTTTGGTTCCCGATAATCCAGCCGCACGTTGCGGCAGACAATTTCGAGTGCGATTTCGATGCTGAATCAACAGAGAATGTTTTTGCGTTCGGAGGCCTAAGCCAACCCATCAAGCGCATCACTGTGAGAGGTCATGTCGATGACCCGTTCGAGGAACGGCTTTACGATTTCTCCGGTCGTGCGATCGTGGAAATCGAAGATCAGAAATTTGAAACCTCAGCTCGAGGTAGCGTCTTTATAGATAATGTCGGAAACCCAAATGGTGTCTTGTTGACGCTCGAAAACGATCGCTTCGGACGCGATTGGCTAAACATAATGACTCTAAACGATGACGGCATTTTGGAGTTCAGCGAAGTTAGAGCTTATCTCTTTTCCGATCAGTCAAAAGGTGATCCATTTCGCCTGTCCTATCCGGTGACGATGGATTGTTCCTCGACGTTAGCGGAATGACTGCTCACCACCCAGTTCCAGACTTATTTACAGCGGTGGTCCTGCCCGAAGAGCCGACTCTCAGCCCGATCTTAATGGTAAAGCTCGGTGCTTAAGTGACCCACTGGAGGGCCTCATCGACTTGTCGCCACCTACCTCGACTGTCCTGTGCGTAGATCGCGACAATTCCGGCTCCCGTCCGCCAACCCGTTTCCCGACTTACGAAAAGCAACGCGCTCTCGCCGCCGTCTACAAACACCGGCATAGCCAAACGCAATAGCTGAAGGTCCCCATCTTTACTGCTTGTCAGCTGATTGATTTGCTTTTCGTCGGTGAGAACTCCTTGGTTGGAGAGCCACGGCTCAAGCTGCTCACAATTGTGCAGCACGCTATCGTCAGACAGCCTGGTGATTTCGTCCCAGTCCTGCACGCTCGAGACCGAGCGCGGGACCTCTCCCGCAACCGGGCCGTCCTCGGTAATCACTGGATCGATCATGTATGGCAGCTCGCCAACCCCGATTTTCCGGGGCGCGGACGAGCTGGATGATCGATATACTTTCGCGTCATCGACAAACCGTTTTGTGTAATCGATGATGATGTCACACGCAGCTTGGTTGTCGTATTTTACCTTTGGATCCGCGACGCAGCTTTGCAGTGTCACGGCGGCAATAAGGCAGAGAACTAATTTACTGAGCATTGGCTGGCGCTACCGTGCGGGACGAATGCCCGCAAGGTCCGCTTCCCACCCAGTTCGTGACGCTCTCACCGAGTTGGTGATGTGCCAGGAGCGAACGGGCAGCTAACGACCCGATTGCGGACAAATCCAAACCGCGCAAATACCGCAAACTTGCTGCCCGAAGACCAAATTTGGCAGCAGGTGGTTCCGATTGTTTCGCACATGTTGTATGTGAAACACGAGGGTTGCAAATGTCCGAGAATCAAGAATTGTTCGTTGACTTCGAGCCAGGCAATAAAGGGCAGATTGCCCTTTGGTTAAAAGGTTTGAAGAATGCCGATCCCGCATCTGGGGCGATTGCCGATCTTGAAATTTTGCATCCTGATTTTGAGGATGCAAATATCAATGCAATCTTGGGTTACCTCTTTTGGAAGGGCTTCAACGATTTTCCCCCGAACATGCGCCTTGCCAAAACTTACCTCGCCAATGGTGTCTCGTCAGGATCGACGTCTTCATTGTTCATATCCTCGCTTAGATCGCTGGACAGCGGCACCAATCGTGGAGTGGAATGGTTGGAAGAATGTGCAAGACGAGAATACCCTCCAGCTCTGCTTGTCCTGGGGATGGCCCAACTTAGAGACAATTGGGTAAAACCAAACACCGAAGCCGGCATGAATCACGTTCGAAAAGCGATTAATTCGGGCTACCTGCCAGCCAAGCTGTTCTGGTATAACCGCATGGCCCAGCCGCCTTACGAACTTTCACATCGGCTCAAAGCATTTGCTCGTCTCGTGTATGCCAAGTCGCAAGAATCGATGATTTCTGCGGTGGATCCGTTTAGCAAACGATTGAGTTTCTTCAAAACTCTCTGATCCCGGAGTCTGCGGGTGAGTGCCATGCGGAACCGGGTTTTGCGGAAGCGGTCAGCACGCTGGTGGCTGGAGGGGCACTTCGGCTCAATTGCGGGTGTTCCGCTAACGACCCGGTTGCGGACGTTCGGGGGGTAATTTAGTGCGGCAACATGCTGCAGGAAAAGAAAGCTTCGAACCCTATGAATGGTTTTGTGAAGGCCATCGGTATATTCGTTTTCACCTTCCTCCTAACTATCGCGGTCCTATCGTCATTTGGCGCCAGTATGACGACCACCCTCGCATTAACTGCTTTCACGCAGTCGGGATTAGTCGCTTCAGCGATGTATGTTCGAAGCAAAGCGGAAGCTGATTCTCAAAAAAAGTCGGTTGCAACATGGGTTATGATTATCTCCGGGTTTTGGGCGGTGATGTCTCTTGTCGCATTCGTAAGAGCTTGAAGCGACTTCGACGGGCGGCGGTGTCGCGTTGCAAACAGCCCAGTGTCCCCTCTCCACCCATTCTCAGACCTCCGCAGATCCTCGGCGGGACGCCAATAGCGGACTGGCTGGCGCCTGTATTTGCTTGCCAAAAGCTTCGAGCTCGCTTTTATCCATCGAACATAGTCTCTTAAGACACACTCACCTATAGACACCTCATGCCGACACATATTCAGCAGGCCCATGTGTCCTGTCGCGCAGAGACCGAGTCACTGCCGACTTTATTGGAATACCAGCCTGGCAGGATCGATCCGCTACTCGACCGTGCCATGGCCTCGGCGAGGGTCGGCGCCTGGTCCTGCAACCTTTCCGACAACGGGCTGACCTGGACCTCGGGGGTCTACGATCTCTTCGGGCTACCACGCGGCACCGCCCTGGATCGGCGAGAGGCGCTCGATATGTACACCGAGGCGTCCCGTGAAGAGATGGAGAGACTGCGTACACAAGCCATCGTCCAAGGCGGAATCTTCAATCTCGATACTCAAATCATCCGTCCGGACGGCGAAATGCGGTGGATGCGTATCCACGGCGAGATGATCCGCCCCGCCGGTGGGACTCCCCTTTTGCACGGATTGAAGCAGGATGTGACCGAGGAAAAGCTGCACGCGGAGGCGCTGCGGCGCTTGGCGGAGAACGACGCTCTTACCGGCCTGGCCAACCGCGCTAGCTACGAAAGCCGATTTCTCGATGGCCAGCGCACCGGCTCCACCGTCGCGTCGCTCGGCGCTCTCGTCCTTTTCGACCTGGACGGTTTCAAGGAGATCAACGACCGGTGGGGCCATTTGGCGGGGGATGCCTGTCTCAAGGTCTTCGCGGAGCGTCTGACGGCGAACTTTCCCGATGCACTGCTGACCGCCAGGATTGGCGGCGACGAGTTCGCGTTGATCCTTGGCAACGATGAACCAGCGAACTCGATCGAGGCGCGCATCACCCGCTTCCGTTTCTGCCTGCGTGCACCCATTCTATGGCAAGGGCGCATGTTCACGGTCGGTGCCTCAAGCGGCATCGCTTATCCGACCGATCCATATTCCTACGATGCCGAAGAATTGTTCATCAGGGCCGACGCAGCGCTCTACGCCACCAAAAGAAAGTGTCGGCGGGCGCGGGCATCCGACCGCCGCTGAAGCCTACCGAGAGAATGTCCGCTAACCACCCATTTTGCGACGCTCTCGACGAGCGCGGAAGGTGCCAAGGGCAGACGGCCGGCAAGCGACGCGATTGCGGAAATTAACGGTTCGGGGCAGCGTGACGCGAACAGGGTGCGGCTATCGCTACTTCTTACCATTGGAACGATTTTGCAGGAGGGTTCAACGGTAGCCGACGTCCAACTTCACGCCGATAACGCCGATAACATTCAGCCCGTCAATATCTCGCATCACGTCGATGAAATCAGAGAGGGAGATAGGCTCGTCGAGCGCTACAATTACGTCGTCTATGAGTTTGAGAACGATGACGGCTACCTGTGGGCGCGTGCGTATCTCGATGAGGTCGATAAGGTGGCGATCTATGGTCCTTTCGCTGACAGCAGTCGCGCGATTAAAGTCAGCGCGCCGAGCCTTGAGACAGCGGTCATCAACTACCTGAAGCGCCGCTTCGCCTGCATCAATCGCCTCAGCCCAGACGAAAACGCCCCCGCTGGTTACGAGACTATCTGGCGTCGCTCAGCGTCGGACTGATGTCCGCTTTCCACCCGATTGCGGGCATTCAGGTGCAATGTGAGCCCCAGAGTGCGGACAGTCTAAAATGTGCCAAGAGCAGACCGTCGGCTAACGACCCGCTTGCGCACACTAAGTTGTCATGCAAGCTGGTGGAATGGATTGCCTCCTAATCATTGCCAGTTTGTGCCTTGCAGACGTGCAAAGTGTGGAGGTCAGTAGCCCAAGCACGACGTCACGATGGGCAACTGCTCGTGTTCAAGGCTCGGAAGTCGTGATCCAGCTTTCGGGAGACAACTTTCGCGCTGAATACGATGCGCAGCGTATGAGCCATGCGTGCGTGGAAAACAGCTGCGTCTCCTATCATCGCTGGTGCGAAAGCCGCGATGAAGGCTGGACCTGTTATTACTCCACCGAAGATAATGCAGATTACTCACGCTGGCTTCGCATTACTTCGCCGGATGCAGATTCTTATGCTGACGTTGAGAGATCGCTGGGACTAATAAGTGCTCCGGGACAGGTCGTTCCGCTTACCGAGCTTAAGACTGTATCTTTGGACCCAACTCCCCCGTTTTGCCGACGCGAAGGACGGGGGCCTCAATGCCCTGATTGATTGTCCACTTTCCACCCAGTTCGTGACCGAATTGCCGAGCAGGCGATGTGCCAGGAGCCGACCGTCGGCTAACGACCCGCTTGCGGACATTAGGGAGAGTCGGCAGAGTGGGCTTCGGGGGCGCTATGGCTTACAGCAATTCAATCGGGGACAGCCCGCAACTGCTGAGAAAGACAGTCACCGGAGTGACCGACTTCTCAGGCCGCTCGCGCCGAACGGAACTGGTTTATTACTGGATTGCCAGCGCCCTCTTCGGCGTCGTTCTCCACTTCGCCCTCAGCACGTTCGTGACATTCGAGACGTCTTGGCTGTTCGGAAACGTTTTTCAATTTCTGCTGACGGTCCCGATGTTTGCCCTCTTCGTCAGGCGACTCCATGACCAAGGCAAGTCAGGCTGGTGGGGACTGCTCCTACCGCTGTTAGTGTTGCTGCATATCCCTCGCATGCTGACGGAGATGCGTGGCGACTTTGCTGAAATCATTGCACAGCAAACTGGTCCGCTGGGTGTCGCGGCGTCTCTCTGCGCCCTCGCTGTTTTAGTCCTATTTCTCTTACCGGGGTCGGATGGAGCTAACAGCTATGGTCCGGACCCGCGTTTGGACGAGCACTAATGTCCGCATCCCACCCACCTGACGACGCTTTCACCAAGTTCGCTGTGCGCCAGGACCCGACCGACGGCTAACGACCCGGTTGCAGACCTTAGCTCTGCGGCTAATCTCCCGGTCATGTCAATCAATCAGCCCCAACGTGATGCGGCCTGCGCTGAGCTGCAGGATGTAGTCAGAAAGTTGCAGCGACGAATTGCAGATGACGAGCTTCAACCAGCTGAGTTGATCTTAGCCTGCCGCAAAATCTTGGACCTTTGGATCATGGGAGGCGGTGAAACGACCGATGATGCTGTGATTAGTTTTCTGGGTATTGAAAGCCAGTCAGATCACGTTTTGAGTGGCAGCCAAGTGAAGGTAGGTCGTGATGTAGATCGTGTCCGCTTCGAGCCTGGATCAGATGCCGAAACAATTGAGGTCGGTGAGATCGCTCATTATTTCAAGGAGAGCTTTGGGAGCGCAGTGGTCGGCCTCGCATATCACCTTGGTGTCCGCCAACCACCCAGTTCGTGACCGATTTGCCGAGCTAGCGCGATGCCAGGAACTGACTGTCGGCTAACGACCCGGTTGCAGACGTCCTGGCCCCGTGCGAAAGGTCTGGCGATGAATAGGTTTTGGACCAACATTATGTATGGCGGCATCGCCTCGTCCGCAGCGGCCATATTGCAAATTGGCATCAGGGCCTTAGGAAGTGACAATCATAGCGTGGTTGGTATAATTATACTCTTCGGCGCTCTATTGCTATTTTATTTTCAATTCAATAGATTCGCTTCTTGGCTTCTCGCCTTTCTCGCTTTAATTTTAATTGGGTTTAATATTGAACCTGATCAAAGTTGGACTCTTCTAATTGCGAAGATTTCTATTGTTGCTTCAGGGATCTTGGCAGGTGTCGTAGCGCTATGGATACTTTCGAAATCTCTGTTTGAATCATATTTATCCCCTCGGAGTTGACGCTGGGCCAAGAACCGCCCGTCGACTAACGACCCGATTGCGGACGATACGATTAATGCTCGGTGGGTTCAGACAGCCTTTCGCCAAGCCAGCTATCAACTATGACTGAAACTCCGAATGGGGTCTTCAGTGCATTAAAAATTTGTAGTGCGTCTGGCTCGACAGCGAAGCCAGATGCTCCATTGTTTGACCGATACCCACAGAACACATCTACCTTCGCGTCGAGACCGGTGAGAAACTCGACAGCTGGCTCGACCCTAGTCCATAACCATCGAAGATGCTCAGTTAACTCAGCTTCTTCTGCTAGAGGGGCGGTAAGATGCCAAGCATCATCAGGGTACGGCCGGGCCGCTGGCCGCCGCCTCTTACCCGCTTTGTGTGTGTGCGTAGGCAAGACACCCAGTTTGGAAGAAATTTGATCGAACGGCAGAGATTGTCCGTGGATACGGAGCGTTGCGGTGTAGGCGAAATAGTCCTGTTCGCCCTCTGAAGCTGAAAAATTCATCCCTCTATTTAGCGCCTACGAATGACCGCTTTCCACCCAAATTCGGACATCGGCGATGCTTATAACCGGAGGAAAGCTGACGGTCCGCTTGTAAGCATCATTGGGGAGAGGCCGAACGTCCGAATTAGGGCGCAAAGCGGTCGTACCTTCATCGCAGAAACCATTCGACTTCATTGCCAATGCGAGCATTGGTGTCTCCGAGAGATGGAGCTCGAGAAAGAGCGGACATAGCCCTGGCGCACGAATGACGCGGGGCCCTGGGTGGTAGGGGCGGCAAGATGTCGCTCCGATCCAGGAGACCACGCATGACTAATCCCACGAAGCCTCAAAAAACGACTGCCGGCCAAGAAGGCCTGAACAAGACCGACAAGGTCATCGCACTGATGCGCCGAAAAAATGGCGCCAGCCTAGACGACATGGTCAAAGCGACTGGCTGGCTTCCCCATACGACCCACGCTGCGCTCAGCGGGCTGCGCAAGAAGGGGCTCGCGATCACCCGCACAAAGGAAAGCGGGATCTCGCGATATACGATTGTGAAGCAGACTGCATGAGCCTCGCGGACAGGATTGCCTCGATCGAGGCAATGACCGCTGCGGAGAGGAAAGCCGAGTGGAGGCGACTTATGAAGTCGTCACCACCCCCAGCATTTGGTGCTGGATTGCTCGCTCGCGCGCTTGCCCACCACGAGCAGGAGAAAGCGCTAGGCCGCTTGTCCGCCGCTGATCTCAAGCGCCTGCGACGATCTGCATCGATTTCGAAAGAAGGGACTCTGGGCTCACCCGGAGCTGTTCGACCAGGCACTTGGCTTTCGCGTAATTGGCGTGGCGAGGTCCACCAAGTGGTCGTCCTCGACGATGGCGTCGACTATCGTGGCAGGCGATTTTCTTCACTCAGCGCCGTCGCACGCGAGATTACAGGCGCGCGCTGGTCGGGGCCGCGCTTCTTCGGGCTTTACTCGCCGCGCTTGGGCAAGATGAGAGCGGGCCAAAATGGCTGAAAATGGAAAGCAGCTGCGGTGCGCGATCTACACACGCAAATCGACCGAGGAAGGCTTGGAGAAAGAATTTAACAGTCTCGATGCCCAGCATGAAGCATGCGCGGCCTATATCCTGAGCCAAGCTCACGAAGGATGGACGCGTCTTGCCGATCGCTATGACGATGGCGGTTGCTCGGGCGGCAATATGGAGCGCCCCGCACTGAAACGGCTCCTTGCCGACGTTGCCGCCGGCCAAGTTGATGTCGTCGTAGTTTACAAGATTGACCGGCTCACGCGCAGCCTCGCCGACTTCGCGAAGATCGTCGATACATTTGATGCCGCAGACTGTTCCTTCGTGAGCGTGACCCAGTCGTTTAATACGACGAGTTCAATGGGACGGCTTACCCTCAACGTGCTGCTGTCCTTCGCGCAGTTCGAACGTGAAGTCGCTGCCGAGCGCATCCGCGACAAGATCGCTGCTTCGAAGAAGCGTGGGATGTGGATGGGGGGGCCGGTTCCTCTGGGTTACGAGGTCCAGAATCGGAAGCTTCGTGTGGTCGAGAAGGAAGCCGAGACGGTTCGCGACATTATGCGCCGCTATCTCAAGTCCGATGGCGTACCGTCATTGGTCGATGAACTGGAGCGGGTCGGCATCGTCAGCAAGCGCCGGAAGATGCGTGATGGATCGATCAAAGGCGGCACACCATTCCGTCGCGGAGCGCTGGCCCATCTCCTCTCGAACCGCATCTATCTCGGGCAAATCACGCACAAAGGTCATGCATACGACGGTGAGCATGCTGCGATCGTCAATGAGGGACTATTCGAACAGGTCCAGAAGCGTCTTGCCGAACATAGGTCTGGGCAGCACCGGAAGGCGCAGAAGGCCGAGCTCAGTATCCTGGTCGGCCAGATTTTCGACGAGCATTGCCGACCGATGAGCCCTTGCCATACCAGCAACCATGGAAAGCGATACCGCTACTACGCGTCGGTTCCGAGAGATGGGTCAAGTGAAAAAGCGATCCGATTTCGCGCTGGAGATATCGAAAATGCAGTGGTGTCAGCCCTGGTCCATCACCTGAACAATCCGACCGAGCTGATGTCAGCCCTGACGCACCTCGACGATAAGTCGAAACAGGATGTGATCATACGCGCTTCTACATATTCAGACCGACTCCGGAAGGGTGATGCCCGGCAGAAGCGGGAGATGATCAGTTCGCTCGACTTACGCGTTTTGGTCGGACCGCAGAATATCCAGGCCTCGATCGATACCAATCCGTTTCTCGACGTAGCCGACGCTTCGCGGTCGGAAATCCAGCGATCCCATTTCGAGATCGCCACTCTGCCAGCGACGAACACTCATGGGAGTTGTCTCAAGCTTGACCCGCCCTCGGGATCACGGACCGCAAAGAACGATGCGCTTCTTGACCTGCTCGCTCGAGCATTCGATGCTCGTGACCGTCTGGCGTCGATGAATGACGAGGATGTAAAAGCTCTACCGATCCGAAAGCGTCGCCACATGGAGCGCACTGCACGTCTGAGCTACCTCGCTCCAGACATCGTCCTGGCCATTATGGACGGGGAACAGCCAGCTCACCTATCGGCGCGCAAGATGGTCCGGGCTGCGTCGCTGCCACTTGATTGGGATGCCCAACGGCGAATGCTCCTCCAAGACTGAAAACCCTGCGAAATCAAAAGTAGGACACCTTTTCGGGTCGAGAGACTTCTCGGCCTAATTCTCTGGCTTTTCCGATAGCGGAGACGGTTTCTAGTGCGGGCCCGAAATTCGGGGGTCGCAATGTCGCGGAAATACGGGAGAAAATCTGGGGGTCCCGCGCAGACAAGCATTCCGCCGAAAAACTAGGACTGGGTGGTGAGCCGTGCTGGGTTCGAACCAGCGACCTACTGATTAAAAGTCAGTTGCTCTACCGACTGAGCTAACGGCCCGACCACGCTGCGCGCACTAGGCATGGCGCGCGGCCCGGTCAAGCCGGACGATGCGCGCGATTTGCCAGCTGGCGCAGCGTACGCCCGGTGACCGGATCGCGCCAGCGTGGGGCGATCGCGGCGGCGGGGGCGAGCACGAAGTCCCGTTCGCGGAACAGCGGATGGGGAATTTGCAGGTCGGGCTCGGCATAGGCCCCGCCGCTCCACAGCACGATGTCGAGATCGAGCGTGCGGTCGCGCCAGCGCTGGCCCGAGCGCCGACGGCCGAATTCGCGCTCGAGGCGTTTCAGCCCGGCGAGCAGGCTGGACGGATCGAACGCGCTGTCGAGCAGCACCGCGGCGTTGGCGAAGCGGCGCTGCGCGGGGCCGACCGGATCGCTCGCGACGATCGGGCTGCGCGCGGTCACCGTGCCCAGCGCGGCGAGTTCCTCCATCGCCGCGCGCACGACGTGGCGTGGGTCGCCGAAGGGGCGCAGCCGCCGGTTCGAACCCAGCGCGACGAGGTAGAGGTTGCTCAGATATCCTCGCAGATGCGGCCGTAGAGCTGCGGCCGGCGGTCGCGGAAGAAGCCCATGCCCGCGCGGTGCTTCGCGGCGCGCGCGGTATCGATCGTCGCCACCAGCACGCCCGATTCCTCGGCGCCGTATTCGGCGAGATAGTCGCCCCATTCGTCGCAGATGAAGCTGTGGCCGTAGAAGCGATTGCCCGCCTCCTGAGTGCCCTCGTGACCGATGCGGTTGCTCGCAATCACCGGCATGCAGTTCGACACCGCGTGGCCGATCATCGCGCGGCGCCACATGCGGCTGGTGTCGAGATCGGCGTCGTAGGGTTCGGAGCCGATCGCGGTGGGGTAGAACAGCAGCTCGGCGCCCTTCAGCGCCATCACCCGCGCGGCCTCGGGATACCACTGGTCCCAGCACACGCCGACGCCGATCGTGGTGCCGAACACGTCCCACACCTTGAAGCCGTCGTTCCCGGGGCGGAAGTAGAATTTTTCCTCGTAGCCCGGTCCGTCGGGGATGTGGCTCTTGCGATAGGTCCCCATCAGCTCGCCGTCGGGGCCGATCATCGCGAGCGTGTTGTAATAATGGTGCCCGTCGCGCTCGAAGAAGCTGGTCGGGATCGCCACGCCGAGCGACTGGGCGAGCTTGCGCATCGCGATCACCGAAGGGTGCTCAAGCGTCGGGCGCGCGAGCGCGAACAGCGCCTCGTCCTCCTCGCGGCAGAAATAGGGGCCCGAGAACAGCTCGGGCGGGAGGACGATCTGCGCGCCCTCGCCCGAGGCCTGTTCGACCAGCGCGGCGACGGCCTCGATATTGCCCTGCTCGTCGTCCTCGGCGAAGGGCAGCTGCAGCGCGGCGACGGTGATCTCGGTCATGCCCACGCGCTTATTTCGCCGCGGGCCCGAAGTCCACTGTCGCCGCCTGCGTCTGGCTCAGCGCTTGCGGAACAGCAGCGTCATCCGGTCGCTTTCGCCGAGCTCCTTTGTGGCGGGGTTCTTGGTGCCCCAGACCGGCGGCATTTCCCACACGCCGCGTTCCCAGTCGGCGGTGTCCTTCGGATTGGCGTTGACCTCGCTCGTGCCGACCAGTTCGAAGCCATGCGCCTCGACCAGGCCGATCACGTCCTGCTGGCGCATATAGCCGCGCGACCCGTCGACCATATCGCCCGCCTGCCACTGCTTGGCGCGGTGCTGGACGATGCCGAGCATGCCGTCGTCCTTGAGCAGGTCGCGCAGCCGCGTCAGCTCGGTGTGCATCAACCCGTTGCGGTGGATATTGTGCATTTCGCGGAAGATCAGCACGCGGTCGACCGTGCCGTGCATGTCCTCCTCGATCTCGTTCGAGTAATAGACCGCATGGGGCGCGCCTTCGAGCGACCAGCCGTCGACCTGCGCCGCGAAGTTCGCACCCAGCTTGCTGGCGTAGTCGCGGAAACCAGGATTGGGGGAGATCGCGGGATCGGGATTGATGCCGATATAATTGCCTTCGGCCCCGAGATAGGGAACCAGCACGCGCGTGTACCAGCCGCCCGCAGGCATGTAGTCGACCACGGTCATGCCAGGCTTCACGCCGAAAAATGCAAGCGTTTCTCCGGGGTTGCGGTACTGGTCGCGCGCGCGATCGTCGGCGCGGCGATCGTCGGCCAGCGCGGTCGCCAGCGCTTCGGTCGCGGCGTGGTGGTTGGCGACGGCCGGCACGGCCACGGCGATGGTGGCGGCGCCGAGAGCGGCGAGGACGGACTTACGCATCGTGAATTCTCCCTGTTTGCTGTGGCGGGTTTCCTACGCCAAGCATGGAACGATGACAAAGCCCAAAGCGCTCCCTATCTGCGCAGGCAAAGGAGTTAGGCAGATATGAGCGCAACCCAGACAGCGATCGTCGCCGGCGGATGTTTCTGGTGCACCGAGGCGGTCTTCAACGACGTCGTCGGGGTGACCAGCGTCGAGAGCGGCTATATCGGCGGCGACGTCGAGAACCCGACCTACAAGCAGGTCTGCTCGGGCGAAACCGGCCATGCCGAGGCGGTGCGGGTCGAGTTCGATCCCGCGACGATTTCCTATGCCGAGATCCTCGACGTCTTTATGGGCACGCACGACCCGACCCAATTGAACCGTCAGGGCAACGATGTCGGCACGCAATACCGCTCGGCGATCTTCCCGCTCGACGACACGCAGCGCGAGGAAGCCGAGGCGGCGATCGAGCGCGCGGATGCCGATCACGCCAGCGACGTCGTGACCACGATCGAGGGCCCGGCGACATGGTATCCGGCCGAAGGTTACCACCAGGAATACTGGGAGGGCGAAGGCCAGCGCAATCCCTATTGCCAGGCGACCATCCCGCCCAAGCTGATGAAATTGCGCAAGAGCTTCCAGAACAAGGTGAAATCGTGAAACGCGCAACCGAGCGCCCGAAGGAGTTTAAGAAACCCGCGCGCTGGAGCGACAAGCCCGCGCCCGAGCCCGAAAAGGGCGAGGTCGACGAGGAATTGAGCCCGACGCGCTACGGCGACTGGGTCAAGGACGGCATCGCGATAGATTTCTAGCGCCGCTCAGAGCGGCTTGAACGTCACCGGCAGGCCGTCGCGCGGCTTGGGGATCGGCCAGGCCTGCCAGTCCTCGCCCACGCCCTCGTCGATCTCGATCCGGTAGCGCTGGAGGATCTGCGCCATCAGCACCTTCACCTGCATGTAGGCGAAGTGCAGGCCGAGGCACATATGCGCGCCGCCGCCGAACGGCACCCAGGCGTATTTGTGCCGCTCCTTGACCTTGTCGGGCATGAAGCGGAGCGGATCGAACGTTTCGGGGTCGTCCCAGTACTTTTCATCGTGGTGGACGAAATGCGGGCTCACCCCGACCGGGGTCCCGGCGGGAATCTCATAGCCGCCGAATTCGAAGCTCTCGAGTGCGCGGCGCGGGATCGAAGGCACCGGCGGAACGATCCGCAGCGCCTCCTTGAATGCCATTTCGACCATGTCGAGCTGGCCGAGCTCGTCGTATTTCACATCGCGCGCCCGCCCCTGCCCGTCGGGCCCGCCCGTGACAGAGATCACCTCGTCGCGCAGCGTGTCCTGCCAGCCCGGGTTCTTCGCGAGCAACCAGATCAGCGAGGTGGCCGACGACGTGATCGTGTCGTGCGCGGCCATCATCAGGAAGTTCATGTGATCGACGACCTCGTCGACCGGCAGCAGTTCGCCATCGTCGCGGGTGGCGTTGGCGAACTGGCTGAACATGTCCTGTCCGCCGCCTTCGGCGCGCCGCCGCGCGGTTTCCTTGGTGAAGAAGTCGATCAGGTAGCTTCGCCCTTTCACCCCGCGCCGCATCTGGGTGAACGGGAGCGGCTGGCGCACCGGCGCGACCGAGGCCTGCACCATGTCGACAAAGGCGCGGTTGATCTCGTCGGCCTCGGGGCCCCACGGGATGCCGATGAAGCTGTCCGCCGCGAGGTCGAGCGTCAGCTGCTTGATCGCGGGGTAGAATTCGACCGTGGCGTTGTTCCACTGCTCGACCCTTTCGGAAATACCGCGATTGAGCGCGCCGGTATAATGTCGCATCGGCCCCGGCTTGAACGCGATCGACAGCGCGCGGCGATCGACCCGGTGGTGGTCGAAATCCATCAGCATCAACCCGCGCGGAAACAGCTTGTCGAGAATCGGGCCCCAGCCCTGCTCGCTCGAGAAAATCTTGTTGCGATCGAACAGCACCAACTCGTTGGCGTCGGCGCCGATCAGGCTGACCACGCGCCCGCCGAAGGCGCGGTTGCGATAGACCCGCCCGTGCGTCGCCACCATTTTGCGGATGAAGGCGGGCGGATCGGCGAGCATGCGGAAGGTATTGCCGACGATCGGCAGGCCGTCGTCGCCGGGGATATGGGACAAGTCGTCGAGCGAAGGATTGCCCTGCGTCCAGTGCTCGGGACGGGCAGGGGCGGGTTGGTGCTGGGCAAGCGTGGCCATGGGGCGAACTCCTTACTTACCTCTGTGTAAGTTAACCGCCCGACTAAATCCAGCCGCTTAAATCCGCCCGATCATATCCACCCGGCCAGTTCGCGTCGGACGAGCGATTCGAGCATGTCGATCCCGGCGTCGGAGGCGTTGAGGCAATCGAGCGCGGCGAACTGCTCGCCTCCCGCGGCCTCGAACTGCTCGCGCCCCTGGATCGCGAGCTCCTCGCGCGTTTCGAGGCAATCGGCAGAGAAGCCCGGCGCCGCGATCACCAGCCGCCGCGTCCCCGCCTTCGCCACCCGTTCGATCGTGTCGTCGGTCGCCGGCGCCAGCCACTTGGCGGGGCCGAAGCGCGACTGGAAGCAGACCCGCATCTCCATGCCCTTGAGGCGCGGCGCGAGTTGGTCCCACAGCAGGCGCGCGGTCTTCTGGCAGTGACAATGGTACGGATCGCCGAGTTCGAGCGTGCGCTGCGGCATGCCGTGGAAGCTCAGCAGCAGCATTTCGGGCGCGAAATCGAGCGCCGCGACCTGCCGTTCGAGATCGTCGGCCAGCGCGCCGATATAGGCGGGATCATCGTAGTAAGGCGGCAGCGTACGCAGGGTCGGCTGCCAGCGCATCTTCGCCAGCGCCTCGCCCGCGGCATCGACCGCGGTCGCGGTGGTCGCGGCGCAATATTGTGGGTAGAGCGGCGCGAGCAGGACGCGATCGTAGCCCTGTTCCTTCAGCCGTGCGATCGCCTCGCCCATGTCGGGATCGCCGTAGCGCATCGCATATTCGACGCGGATGTCCTCGCCCAGCCGCTGCTGGAGCAGCCGCGCCTGGTCTGCGGTGATGACATCGAGCGGCGAGCCCCCCTTCTCCCATACCTTGCCATAGGCCTCGGCGCTCTTCTTCGGCCGGGTGTTGAGGATGATCCCGCGCAGGATCGGTTGCCAGGCGATGGGCGGGATCTCGACCACCCGCCGGTCGGACAGGAATTGGCCGAGATAGCGCTTCACCGATTTGGCGTCGGGCGCATCGGGCGTGCCGAGATTGGTCAGCAGCACCGCGATCCCGCCGGTCGCGACCTTCGGGTGGTCAGCAGCGGCGTGGGCGGGTTTTTCGTACGAGGGCCGGGTCATGAAACACCTGCGAACAGCGGAAGGGTGCGAAGCCGTGTACCGGTGGCGGCGAACAGGGCGTTTGCGATGGCGGGAAGGGTCACGCCGACCGAAAGTTCGCCGGGATCGAACGGTTCCGCGTCACTTTCGATCAGTTCGATCAAGATTTCCGGTTGGCGCGCGAGCGTCGGCAGCCGCATCGCACCGAGCGTGCCGAGATCGGGCAGGCCGCCGGCATAGGTCAGCGGCGCGCCGGTCGCGAGGCCGAGCGCGAACACGACCCCGCCCTCCAATTGCTGGCGCGCGATGTCGGCATTGGGAATGCGCCCGATATCGACCGCGAGATGGACCTCGCCGATCTCGAGCCCCTGTTCGCCCTGCCGCGTCCGCGCGACGCAGGCGATCCGCCCGGTACGATCGGCGCGCCCCATCCGCAGGCAGGCGAGCCCTTCCCCGCTGGTCGGCAATCCCCCGCCCCAGCCCGAACTGCGGGTCACGCGTTCGAGGCACTCGACCAGCCGCGATTCGCCGCCCAATTGCTGGATGCGGTAACCCAGGGGCTCGCGATTTGCCTGCCGCGCGAGCTCGTCGATGAAGGTTTCGGTGAGGAAGGCGGTATAGGCGGGCGCATTGCCGCGCTGGCGCGCGGTCGGCAGCGCGATCCGCACCGGCACGTGCTGGACCACGAGGTTCTGCGTCGCATAGGGCGGCACTGCACCCTCCATCGCCAGCACGTCCTCCTCGCCCTCCGCCGCCTCCATCGCCGCCCACGGGGTGAAGCGATCGAACACCCGGCGGCCCAGTTCGCGATTGGTCGCCGGCATGGCGATGCGGGTCTTCCACGCCAATATCTGCCCGTCCGCGCCGGTCTGCGCGGCGAGCACCGCGGCCATCGGCGCACGCGGCCAGCCGGCGAGGCATTCCTGCCAGCGCGACCACCGCAACTGCACCGGTCGCCCCGCCTCGCGCGCGATCAGCGCCGCCTCGACCGCGTGATCGTGATCGATCCGGCGGTCGAAACTGCCGCCTGCCGCGACCGGGTAATGCACCACGTCCTCGACCGCGAGGCCGAGCTGCGCGGCGACCGCCTGGCGCATCTGCTCGGGCGCCTGGCTCGCGACCCAGATTTCGCAAATCCCGTCGCGCAGCCGCGCGGTGGCAGTGGCGGTTTCGAGCGTCGCGTGCGGCGCCGGTGCAAGATCGTAGCGCAGCGCGAGCGTTGGCCGGTCGGGCAGCGCCGCCTCACCCTCGCCGCTTGCGACGATCTCGTGCGCCTCGCCGCGCCGCAAGCCGGCGTCGAGCGCTTCGACCATCGCCGTGCTCTCGACCGGGTCGGGAGTGTCGAAGCCGGGCGCGATATTGCGCAGCACCTGCTCGGCCGCCCACCAGTTCGTCGCATAGGCGGCGAGCCAGCGCTTCGCGTTGACCAGCCCGAGATAGCCGGGGACATTGCGCCCCTTGGCGGGATCGAAGCGGGTCAGCTCGGCATCGCCCACCGGGCCGTGGCGGATCGAGGCATGGACCATCCCGTCGAGCCGGATATCGCCGGCAAAGGGGTAGGACCCCGCGGCCTTGGCCGGGGCGTCGAGCCGGGGCGTGGCGGGCAGTGCATCGGGCTCGAGCGCCTCGCCGGTGTCGGCCGCGCTCGCGGGCAGCAGCGGGGGGACGCGCGGGGGATCGAACGCGCTCGCCTCGGTCGCGAGCGCGCCAAAGCCGAGCGCCTTGTCCTCGTGCAGCACGAGCCCGCCTTCGGTGCGGCAGGCTTCCCACGACACGTCCCAGCGCTCGGCCGCGGCCATGCACAGCATCGCGCGGGCGCTGGCGGCGGCTTCGCGCAGCGGGGTCTCGTAGGCCGCGAGCGTCGTGCCGTCGGCGGTCGCGGCGAAGCGCTCGCCCTCGGCGAAATTGCGCACCACCATGTCGCTTTCGTCCCCCGCCAGCGCGGCGAGCGTCGGGCGCCAGATCGGGACCCAGCGCGCCGCCAGTGGAAGATTGGCATAGGCCGCGCTGGTCGGGGCCGGTTCGACCGCGACCATCCGCCAGTCGGCCCCCAGTTCGAGCGCCGCGATCTGCGGCAGCAGCGTGGTGACCCCCTGCCCCATTTCGAGTTGCGGCACGGCCACGGTGACCACGCCGTCCTCGCCGATCCGCAGCCAAGCGCCGAACCCCGTCTCGCCCTCGGCGGGGTCGAGCGGCGCGGCATGTTCGCGCGGCCAGAAATTCCAGGCGAGCAGGAGCCCTGCGCCGATCCCGCCACCGACCAGCAATTGCCGGCGGCTGACCGAGAATTTGCGGGAGGGCTTTTCGGTCAGCTCGCCATCCATGCCTCGAGCCTTTCGGCGATCGTGTCGAAGGCGCGGGCGCGGAGATCGTCGCCTCCCGCCACGGGCTTGCCAGCGTCGCTCGCAGTGCGGATCGCGATATCGAGCGGAATCCGGCCGAGGAACGGCACGTCGATCTGCTGCGCGACCGACTCCATGCCGCCGCTGCCGAAGGGATCGGAGACCTCCCCGCAGTGCGGGCAGACATAGCCGGCCATGTTCTCGACCAGCCCCACGATCGGGACCTCGGCGGTGTGGAACAGGTTCAGCGCCCGCGTCGCGTCCATCAGCGCGAGGTCTTGCGGGGTCGAGACGATGATCGCGCCGTCGGGCTTGTGCTTCTGCACCATCGTCAGCTGGACGTCGCCCGTGCCCGGCGGCAGATCGACGATCAGGGTGTCGGTATCGCCCCACTCGCCTTCGATCATCTGGCCCAGCGCACCCGCCACCATCGGCCCGCGCCACGCGATCGCCCGGTCGGCCTCGACGAGATTGCCCATCGACAACAGCTTCACCCCGCTCTCCGTATCGAGCGGGATCAGCTGCTTGTCTTTCGCAGTGGGCTTCTGCCCCTCGGTCGAAAAGAGCCGCGCCTGCGAGGGCCCGTAGATATCGGCATCGACCACGCCGACCTTGCGCCCGCGCCGCGCCAGCGCGACCGCGAGGTTGGCGGCGAGGGTCGACTTGCCGACGCCGCCCTTGCCCGATCCGATCGCGATCATCCGGCGGTGCGGCTTGTCCGCGGTCAGCGCGACGTGCACCTCGCTTACATCGTCGAGCGCTCCCACGCGCGTGCGCGTCTCATCCTCGAGCGCCTTGCGCGCCGCCGCGTCGAGCCCGCTGGCATCGAGCACCAGCACCGCGCGGCCTTCGGCCAGCCGCGCGGACTGAACGCGTGCGCGCAGGTCATCGGGCAGTCGTTCCAATAGCTGTTCGTTCACCGTCTTTCGTCGAACCCCGGTCGAAATTTCGTATGCGCCCCCTGTTTTTCGCAAGGGAGCCTGACTATATCCGCCGCATGGACGGATTCACCCGGTTGGTAAAGAACGGCGGCCTGTGGATGGCCGGCAAGCGCAAGAGCCCCTGGGGCAACAAGGGGAGCGGCGACGGCAACGGCCCGCGGCCCGATCCCACGCCCCCGCCCGGATCGTCGGGCGGGCCGCGCAATCCCTGGCTGCCGCCCGAAACATCGGCCGGCGGCGGCGGCAATGTCGAGAACATCTTCTCGAAGAAGCGCCGCGGCGGTGGCGGTGGCGGCGGTGGCAATTTCCGCATGCCGCAGCGCCCCGGTGGCAAGAGCTGGTTTCCGGTCGCGGTGGTTGCGATCGTGGCGCTGGGCCTCGGGTCTTCGATGTTCCACGTCGTCGATGCCGAGGAACAGGGCGTGGTCAAGACGCTGGGCAATTACACCCGCACGCTCGAACCGGGTTTCAACATCTCCGCGCCGTGGCCGATCGAGACGGTCGACATCATCAGCGTCGACGGCGTCCGCGCGATCGACATCCCGACGAGCGACCAGCAGGCCAAGCTGATCCTGACCGGCGACCAGAACCTCGTCGATCTCAGCTATATCGTGCGCTGGAACGTGAAGAGCCTCGCCAATTTCAAGTTCCGCCTCGTCGAGCCCGAAGAAACCGTGAGCGAAGTCGCCGAAGCCGCGATGCGCGCCTCGGTCGCCGAAAAGACGCTCGACGAGACCTTCTCGGGCCAGGGCCGCGCCGAAATCGAGCTCGCCGTGCGCGAGCGCATGCAGCGCGTGCTCGACGGCTATGCCGCGGGCATCAACATCCTCGGTGTTGAAATCGACAAGGCCGACCCGCCCAGCCAGGTGGTCGACGCCTTCCGCGACGTCTCGGTCGCGGAACAGAATGCCGACGCCGCCCGCAATCAGGCCCGCGGTTACGCGCAGCAGGTGCTCGCCGAAGCCGAGGGCCAGGCCGAGGCATTCGACAAGGTCTACGAACAGTATCGCCTCGCGCCCGAAGTCACCCGCCAGCGTCTCTATTACGAAACCATGGAGCGCGTCTTGCGCCAGACCGACAAGACCATCGTCGAACCGGGCAATGTGCAGACCTACCTCCCGCTGCCCGAAATCCGGCGCCGCGCGCAGCAACAGGGTTCGACCGCCACGGTCACCGCACCCCAGCAGGGAGGCCAGTAAGATGGACGGACTTCTCCAGAACCGCCGCGGCCTCCTGGTCGGGCTCGCCATTGCCATCGTGCTGTTCTTCCTCAGCGCCTTCGTCGTGCCCGAGGAGGAACAGGCCGTCGTCCTGCGCGCCGGTGAACCGATCGGCGTGGTCAACACGCCCAATGGCGAGACCAATGCCGGGCTCTATTTCAGGGTCCCGATCATCGATCAGGTCCGGATGGTCGAAAAGCGCCTGCTCGACCTCGAAATGACCGACGAGGAAGTGCTTTCGAACGACCAGCAGCGCCTGCTCGTCAACGCCTATGCGCGTTTCCGGATCGTCGATCCGGTCCGCATGGTCGAACGCGCCGGCACCACCGACGGCGTGCGTGCCGCGCTCGAGCCGATCCTCAACTCGGTGCTGCGCCAGGAACTCGGTCGCCGGACCTTCCAGGCGATGCTCACCGCCGAACGCGGCGCCGCGCTCGCCAATGTCCGCATCAATCTCGACCGCCAGGCGCGCCAGTACGGTGCCGAGGTGATCGACGTGCAGATCAAGCGCACCGACCTGCCGCAGGGCGCCCCGCTCGAATCCGCCTTCCAGCGGATGGAAACCGACCGCCAACGCGAAGCCCTCACGATCCGCGCGCAGGGTGCGCGCGACGCCCGGATCATTCGCGCCGAGGCCGACGCCGAAGCCGCCCGGATTTATGCCGAGGCTTATGGCAAGGACGCCGAGTTCTACGATTTCTACCGCGCGATGCAGAGCTACGACGCGACCTTCGCGCAGGATGACGAGAACGGTTCGGAATCGAGCATCATCCTGTCGCCCGACAACGAGTATCTGCGCCAGTTCCGCGGACGACGTTAGGGATCGACAGACGACTTCGGTGGTGTCCTCGCGTTCAATCGCGATTAAGCCGCGGAACGTCTACATTCGTGGTCGCATTTGACCCGAAGAGAACGCAAGAGGAAAGACCCGCCATGCGCTATGCCTATGGAGTGACCACCGCCCTGCTGATGGGAGGTGCTGCCGTCACGCTTGCGACCGGCCAGCCGGTAGGTGCGCAAGTTGCCCAGAATGACGATTCGGCCATTTCGCGGATGGCCCCGCGTGCCGGTGCGCCCGGCAGCTTTGCCGACTTGACCGAAGCGTTGCAGCCGGCGGTGGTCAACATTTCGACCACCCAGCGCGTGCGCGTCTCCAACAACCCGTTCGAAGGCACGCCGTTCGCCGACCTGTTCGGCCGCCGCGGCGATGGCCAGACCACCCGCCAGGCGAGCTCGCTCGGCTCGGGCTTCCTCATCTCGGCCGATGGCTACATCGTCACCAACAACCACGTCGTCGCGCCCAGCCGCGCCGCTGAACTCGAATCGATCACCGTGACGCTGGTCGACGGGACCGAATACGAAGCCGAACTCATCGGTCGCGATGCCGCTTCCGACCTCGCCGTGCTCAAGATCGAGCGCTCCGAAGCCTTCCCGTTCGTCGAATTCGGAGATTCGAGCAGCGCACGCGTGGGCGATTGGGTGATCGCGATCGGCAACCCGTTCGGCCTGTCGGGCACCGTGACCTCGGGCATCATCTCGGCGGTCTATCGCAATACCGGCCAGGGCGGCGCCTACGATCGCTACATCCAGACCGATGCAGCCATCAATCGCGGCAATTCGGGTGGCCCGATGTTCGACCTGCAGGGCAACGTCATCGGCATCAACAATGCGATCTTCTCGCCTACGGGCGGTAGCGTCGGCATCGGTTTCGCGATTCCCGCCGAAATCGCCGAGCCGATCATCGATCGGCTGCGCGACGGCAAGGCGATCGAGCGCGGCTACCTCGGCGTTCGCATCTCGCCGGTCGACGACGTGCTCGCAGAATCGCTTGGCGTGGCAGAAAACCGCGGTGAATTCGTCCAGGGCGTGGAGCCCGGCGGTGCGGCAGCGAAGGCAGGCATCCAGGCCGGCGACGTGATCGTCAGGATCGACGGCAAGGAAGTGACCCCCGAGCAGACACTCAGCTTCATTGTGGCCAATATTGAGCCCGGCAAGCGCATTCCGATCGAACTGGTCCGTCGCGGCGAACGCCAGACCGTCAATGTGACGGTGGGCACGCGACCCTCCGAAGAAGAGCTGGCCGCACAGGGCTTCGGCCAGCAGGACGAGGAAGAAGAAGACGGCCTCAACCAGGCGCCGCAGCGCCAGGGTGCGGGCCTGATCGAGGACTCGCTCGGCGTGTCGGTAGTCCCGATGACCGGACAGATCGCGCGCCAGCTTGGCCTGCCGACCAATACCGGCGGTCTCGTCATCAGCGTGGTCGACCCGACTTCCGATGCCGGCCAGCGCGGCCTGCGTCGCCGCGATGTGATCCTCTCCGCCAACCAGCAGGAAGTGAACACGGTCGAGGAGCTCGAGACGATCCTCGAGGGATTTGAGGAAGCAGGGCGCGGCTCGATCCTCCTCGAAGTCCAGCGCCCCGGCGCACCGCCGCGATTCATCGCCGTGCGGCTGCGCTAGGAGTTAACAAGAATAAGCTAAAGGGGCGCTGCGACCACGGTCGCGGCGCCCCTTTCATATTGGCCTAAGCGTTATTCGGTCGGCTGGGTCACGGGCCGCGAGGTCGTGCGCGGGCTCGGCGCGGGTGACGGGCTCGGCTGCGAGGGCGGGGCCTGCCCTGCCGGCGGTGGGCGGCGCGTCCCGTTGATCGCCCGGTCGAGGAATTCGGGGTCGACCGCAGGCGCCGGGCTCTGGCGATTGCCGTCTGGCGCGTCGATGCCTTCGGGCCGGCGCGTGGCGGGATCGTAGTCCTCGAGCTCGCGCGGATCGATCAGATTGCCGTCCTCGTCGACATAGTAGTAATCCGAAGGATCGCCGAACGGATCCTCCTCGTCGGGTTCGAGCTGCCATTCGGGCAGGCGCAGATCTGTGTCGAACTGTTCGACCGGGCGCTTGGCGACCGCCTTGCGCATGAACTGTGCGAAGGCGCGCGCGGGCGCGGTCCCGCCCTGCAGGCCGCCGACCGCGCGGGCATCGTCGCGCCCCATCCACACGCCAGTGGTGACGCCGCTGGAAAAGCCGACGAACCAGCCGTCCTTGTTCGAATTGGTGGTCCCGGTCTTGCCCGCCACCGGACGCCCGATATTCGCCGCCCGGCCCGAGCCGATATTGACCGTGGTCTGCAGCAGGTCGGTGATCCCCGCGGCGACGTAATCTGGCACCAGCTGCTGCGGGCGCTTGGCTTCGTGCTCGTATAGCATCTCGCCGCTCGCGGTCCTCACGCGCAGGATTCCGTATGGCTCGACCGACTTCCCGCGCGCCGAGATCCCCGCGAAGGCGCGGGTCATGTCGAGCACGCGTACTTCGGACGTGCCCAGCACCATCGCGGGCATGGTGTTGATCGGCGTGGTGATCCCGAACCGCCGCGCCATGCTGGCGACGCTGGTGAAGCCGACTTCGTAGCCGAGCTGCGCGGCGACAGTGTTCTTCGAATAGGCGAAGGCGGTTCGGACATCGATCTCGCCCGAGAAACCGCCGCCCGAATTGCGCGGACTCCAGCCGTCGATCGTGACCGGTTCGTCGACCACGCGATCGTCGGGCGTATAGCCCGCCTCGAGCGCGGTCAGGTATACGAAAAGCTTCCATGCCGAGCCCGGCTGGCGCTGGGCCTGGGTGGCGCGGTTGTAATTGCTTTCGACGTAATCCTTGCCGCCGACCATGGCGAGGATCGCCCCGTCGCGATCCATGCTGACGAGTGCGCCCTGCGCGCCCTCGGGTGCATGCGCATTGATCGCCTCGCTCGCCGCCTCCTGCAGCGCAGGATCGAGCGTTGTCCAGACCTCGATCGGCTCGAACGTCGTGGGCAGCAGCAGGTCGAGCTGGGGCAGCACCCAGTCGGTGAAATAGCGCACCGCATTGCCGCCCCGGTCTTCGCGGATGTCGACCGTGTCGGGATCAACCGCCCCGGCCTGGCCGGGGGTGATGTAGCCGTTGCGCGCCATCGTATCGAGCACCACGCTGGCGCGGGCGACCGCCGCATCGGCGTCGGCGGTGGGAGAATAGCGTGACGGCGCCTTGACCAGCCCGGCGATGATCGCCGCCTCCTCGAGGCTCAGCGTATCGGCGCCGTGGCCGAAGAAGCGTCGGCTGGCGCTGTCGATACCGTAGGCGCCGCCGCCGAAATAGACCTTGTTCAGGTAGAGCTCGAGTATCTGCTTCTTCGAGAACTTCGCCTCGAGCGCGAGCGCGAGCACCGCCTCACGCGCCTTGCGGTCGATCGTGCGGTTGGAGTTGAGGAAGATGTTGCGCGCGAGCTGCTGGGTGATCGTCGAGGTGGCGCGCATGCCCGTGCCGGTGGAAAGCGACACCCAGGTTGCCCGCGCGAGGCCGATCGGATCGACCCCCGGATGCATGTCGAAGCGGCGGTCCTCGACCGAGACCATCGCGTCGCGCATGACCTGCGGGATCCGTTCGTAGGGCAGCCATTCGCCGTAGGACGGGCCGAGCGAGACGAGCTGCGATCCATCGCGCGCGCGGACCACGATCGTCTGGCCCGGCTGGCTCTGGCGCAGCTGGCTGTAGCTCGGCAGGCCCTGCATCGTGACCGCGACCGCGATCCCGAGCAGCAAGGCGCCGACGAGCGCGGCACCGAGGCCCCAGACCAGCGTGCGCTTGAGCCAGAGCTTCCATCCGGTCACCGCAGCCGGGGCGGAACTGGCGCCATTGCGGTGACGGCGTCTACGCGACTTGTGTGCCATGCGGGTCTAGGTGAGTCCTCGTTTGCGCGCGTCGAATTGCGCGGTCGGACCCTGCCTAGACCATTTGGAACATGGAATGAATAAGGCCGGGATCAACCGTCCCCCGCAGCGCCTTCGGTGTCCTCGCGAGGCGTGAATTCGAGCGCGGCCGAATTGATGCAATAGCGGTTGCCCTCCGGCCCCGGCCCGTCGGGGAAGACGTGGCCGAGATGGCCCTCGCAGCGCGCGCAGACGACCTCGATCCGCTCCATCCCGTGCGAATTGTCGCGATGCGTTTCGACCGCTTCGTCATCCGCGGGCTCGGTGAAGCTCGGCCAGCCCGAGCCGCTCGTATATTTCTCCTCGCTGTCGAACAGCGGCTGGCCGCAGCCGGCGCAGAGATACTGGCCGTCGCCCTTGAAGCCTTCGTACTTACCGGTGAAGGCGCGTTCGGTGCCCTTCTCGCGCAGGATGCGATACTGTTCGGGCGTCAGCGCCTGGCGCCATTGGGAATCGGATTTGACGATCTTGTCGGCCATCGGTCGAAGAACTCCTTTCGGCGTTCAACCTTCGGGCAGCGCGGGTGTTCCGGTATCCTTGGGAGCATCGAGCGGTTCGACCAGCAGGATCGCGCCGTCGCAGCCGGTGATCCGCATCTTCGCACCGACCTCGGCGTCGGGCCCGCGCGCGATCCATTCGCTGTCGCCCTGGTGGACGCGCCCGCTGCCGTCCTCGATCGCCTGCGTCACGCGCACGACTTCGCCGACGAGCCGGTGGCCGCGCCGGTTCATCAGCGGATCGGCGCCCACGATCGGGTTGTCCCGGAGCCAGTTGCGCCCGGCGAAGGCGCCGAGGATCGAAAGGATCGCGAAGGTCACGACCTGGATCTCGATCCCCACCGGCGCGGCGAAGGCCAGCCCCGCGGTCAGGATCGCCGCCATCCCGAGCCAGATCAGGTAGACGCCGGGCACCACCATCTCGGCGGTGACCAGCGCGATGCCGACCGCGAGCCAGATCCAGTGCGGTTCGATCCCTTCGAGCATCAGGCGTTCCGGCTATGCGGAACCGTGACGCGGCTGCGCGGCTTGCTTTCGGGGATCGGCGTCGTGACGTCGCCGTCCTTGTGCTCGCCCAGCGCCTCGCGCGCCAGCTCGCCGATCCCGCCGAGCGTGCCGATGAGATTGGTCGCTTCGACCGGGAACAGGATGGTCTTGGCATTGGGACTGGTCGCGAACTTGCCGATCGCCTTGGTGTATTCCTGCGCCACGAAGTAATTGATCGCCTGCACCCCGCTTTCGGCGATGGCTTCGGAAACGGCGCGGGTCGCGGCGGCCTCGGCCTCGGCCTCGCGTTCGCGCGCCTCGGCGTTGCGGAAGGCCGATTCCTTCTTGCCCTCGGCCTGGAGGATCGCGCTCTGCTTCTCGCCCTCGGCGCGCAGGATGCGGCTCTGGCGGTCGCCCTCGGCCTCGAGGATCTCGGCGCGCTTGAGGCGCTCGGCCTTCATCTGCCGCGCCATCGCCTCGGAAATGTCCAAGGGCGGGCGGATATCCTTGATCTCGACGCGGGTGATCTTGATCCCCCAGGGCGAGGTCGCGTGATCGACCACCGAAAGCAGGCGCGCGTTGATATCGTCGCGTTTCGACAGCGTCTCGTCGAGATCCATCGAGCCCATCACGGTGCGCAGGTTCGTGGTCGTCAACGCAAGGATCGCATTGTGCAGGCCTGAAACCTCGTAAGCCGCCTTGCCCGCGTCGAGCACCTGGAAGAACACCACCGCGTCGACCCCGACCATCGCGTTGTCCTTGGTGATGATCTCCTGCCCCGGGATGTCGAGCACCTGCTCCATCATGTTGATCTTGTGACCGACGCGATCGATGAACGGGATGATCAGGTGCAGACCCGGTTCGGCGGGGAGCGTGTACTTGCCCAGCCGTTCGATCGTATAGACATAGCCCTGTTTCACCACGCGCACGCCCATGAAAAGGAACGCGGCGACCAGCACCAAGATCAGACCAAGCACGAATTGCATTTCAACCTCCCATTGCAGGAGGCGATGTTAGCACCCGGGCAGGCGGGGGCAAGCGGAAGCGACAGGCGTGGACCACCGATCCCGGGGTTTTGCAAAACGGGCGCGCGCGCGAATATGGCGTTTTTCCAGATCCTTGGCGCGCAATCGGGGCGGAGGAATGTGACCTTCCGGGCGGGCACGGCAAAGGGACGGAGACTCCTGGTCATCCGCCCCTTCTATTCGATCGCCCGCGAGTAGGAAAAAGCTACAGCGCGCCCGCGTAGAGCGAGATCAGGTCGGCGTAGGCGCGTTCGGCGGCTTCGCGGGCGTAGCTCGGGCTGTCGGGCACGGTCCAGCCGTGATCGCCGGCATAGACGTCGACTTCAGCCGGGCGTCCGGCAGCCTGCGCCGCATTGGCGATGATGCGCTCCTCGTCGGGCGCTTCCTCGGCATCGTCCTGCGCGATCGCTATCAGGTAGCTCGCCTGCGCATCGTCGAACGTGTTGTGGGGGCTCATCGGATCGCCTTCGCGCACCAGGCCGCCCCCGTGGAAGCTCGCTGCCGCACGCACGCGCGATGGAACCGCCGCTGCGGTCCACACGGCGAACGGACCGCCCATGCAGTAGCCCTGCGTGCCGACCCCGGCGGAGGAATCGACGCCATCCTGCCGGTCGAGCCACGCGATCACCGCGCGCGCATCCGCCATGATCGCCTCGGCATCGAGTTTCTGCCGCCACGGCCGGACCTTCTGGAACCCGCCATCGACGGCGAAACTCGCGAAATCGGCGAACTGGTTCGCGGTAACGTCGCGATAATAGGGATTGGCGACGAGCACCGCATAACCCTCGCCCGCCAGACGCCGCGCCATCTGGCGCTTGCTTTCGCGGATCCCGGCGATGTCGGGCCAGAACAGCACCGCGGGGCTATCGGTCCCGGCGGGGCGGACGAAGAAGGCGTCCATCATCCCGGCCCCGGTCGGGATCGACACCATACTCTCGGTCAACGCGCCGGTTCCGCCCATCGTGGTGCAGCCGGCGAGCGAGCCGACAGCCGCGCTCGCGCCGGCGGCGAGTCCGAACTGCCGCCGCGAAACCATCGCCTTCGCCCAGTTCTCGACCTGCTTTTCATTGCACATGATTCCACTCCCGGTTGTTCGCCTCCTGCGACCAACGCTGCCGAAGCCATTTGGGTCCATCGGCGCACGCCACTATCCGATGATAACGTTCGGGAGCCTCGCGATGTTACCCAAAGTAATATTCAAATGAAGATTGGTGTTATCTAAGAATATAAATACGCGAAAACTGTGTCTTAATTTCTACATGTTTCAAAATTTAGAAATTTCCCGATAGAAAGCGATTGCCGCTGAATGCGAGTCCCGTCATAAATGATGTTGCCGGGAGGCGGGGCACAAATCCCAAGTCCGCAATACGGCAAATAGGGATCAGGTAGTCTGGCGCTTAGTCCGGCTGCCTTTTGGGATTTAGAGACCATGAACTTCATTTCCAAAAGCGCGCTTCGCGCGACCACCAGTGCTGCCTGTCTTACATTCGCCGCCCTATCGTCGTTCGCCGTCGCGACGCCCGCGCTCGCGCAGGACGCCGAAGACGCGTGCGACCCCGAGCTCGACGAAGATTGCCCCGAGGTGACCAATGCCGATGGCACCGAAGCCACCGGCAACACTGTCGTCATCACCGGTTCGCGCATCGCGCGTCCCAACCTCGAATCGACCAACCCGATCGCGACCGTGACCGGTCAGGATCTCACCGAACGCGGCACGCCCAATATCGGTGATGCGCTGGCCGAACTGCCGGCGCTGGGTTCGACCTTCACCCAGGCCAACTCGACCCGCTTCATCGGTACGGCGGGCATCAACCGGCTCGACCTCCGCAATCTGGGCACCAGCCGCACGCTGGTGCTGGTCAACGGCCGCCGTCACGTGACGTCGTCGCCGGGCACCTACGATGTCGATACCAACACCATTCCGAACGAACTGCTCGAAAGCGTGGACGTCGTGACCGGCGGCAACTCGGCCGTTTACGGTTCGGACGCCATCGCGGGGGTCGTCAACTTCAAGCTGCGGCGTGATTTCGACGGCATTCGTCTGCGCGGCCAGAGCGGCATTTCCGACGAAGGCGATGCCGCCACCTACTCGGGCAGCTTCACCATCGGCAAGAACCTGTTCGAAAACAGGATCAACGTGGCCTTCGCCGCGGAATACGATCACTCCGATCAGTTGCTGATGAACCAGCGCGACGACTTCACCGGTGCGCTTACCGGCTTCCCGGGGTTCACCACGACCGAGCCGGTTTCGACCTACAACCCGCTGACCCGTACAACCACGGCGACGCCCAACCGCAACGATAACGGCGTGCCCAACACGACGCTGGTCGACGGCCTGCGCTTTGCGCAGCTCAACGGCAACGGGATGCTGCAGACGACCTGCACCTTCCTCACCAACGCCCAGTACGATGCATTGAGCCCCGCCGCGCGCGCGCGTCACGACAACCGCCTGATCAACTCCTGTGCGGCGACCGCGCTCGATTCCTCGGGTCGCCGGGTGCCGACCAGCTTCAGCCCCACCGGCGGCGCCTTGCAGCACTACTGGTCGTTCAACGATGCGGGCACCGAGCTCGTTCGCAGCGTTCCGACCGCGGATCTTCGTCCGCTCGGTGGCGGGGTCATCGGCGGCCTCGGTTCGACCGGGCTCGAAGAGGCGCAGCTGCGTCCGGAACTCGATCGCTATGCGTTCAACTTCCTGCTCAGCGGCGATTTCAGCGCGGCATTCCAGCCTTTCCTCGAAGCCAAGTACGTCCGGATCGACTCCAAGCAGACCTCGACCCAGCCGACCTTCGCGACCGGCGGTACGCTCAGCAACACCTTCCGTCTCGACAACGCCTTCCTGACGCCCAAGGCGCGCCAGCAGATCATCGCGATCAACGGGCTCGATCCGAACTCCGCGGCCGTGCTCAACGGTTCGCAGACGTTCCAGTCGTCGCGCTTCAATTACGACCTCGGGACGCGTTCGGAAGACCACCAGCGTGAAACCTACCGCATTGTCGCAGGTGTCGGTGGCCAGCTGAGCGATACCGGCGACCTGCGCTATGAAATCGCATTCAACTACGGCCGCACCGAGACCTACTACGAAACCGGCGGCAACGTGAATATCGGGAATTATAACCGGGCGATCGACGCCGTTCGCCTGGCCAACGGAGACATCGTCTGCCGTGTGAATGCCGATACGAGCACCACCAACGACGATCCCAACTGCGTCGCGCTCAACGTGTTCGGTTTCGGCACCGCATCGCAGGCTGCGAAGGACTACGTGCTGGCGACCTCGAGCCGTGAGCAGTGGGCCGAACAGTATAACGCCACGGCGTTCATCTCGGGCAATACCGAGGCCTTCCTCAACCTTCCCGGTGGCCCGGTCGGCTTTGCGTTCGGTGCCGAATACCGTCGTGAAGACGCGTTCTCGGGGTTCGATGAATTCACCCGCAGCGGCCAGAGCTTCCTCAACGCGATCGGGGCTTTCGATCCGCCCGCGCAGGAGATCAAGGAGCTGTTCGGAGAGCTGTACATTCCGCTTCTCGCCGACGTCCCGTTCGTCAATGAACTGACGATCGAAGGCGCTGCGCGTGTCTCGGATTACAGCACCGCCGAAGATCCGGTCTACGCGTACAACGCCGGCCTGATCTACTCGCCGACCCCCGGTCTGCGTCTGCGGGCCAGCTACGCTCGCGCGGTTCGGGCCCCGAATATCGGCGACCTGTTCTCGACCCAGTCGGAAACCTTCCTCAACGGCCTGGTCGATCCGTGCTCGCAGCAGGCGATCATCGACAGCGGCAACCCCAATCGCGCGGCACGCTGTGCGGAAGCGGGGATCCCGACGACGATCGTGGTCAACGGCGAGACCCGTCCGTGGGTCAACACCTCGCAGTCGGGTATCTCCGGTTTCAACCAGGGCAACGCCGACCTCCTTCCCGAAACCAGCGACAGCTGGACCTTCGGCGGTGTGTTCGAGCCCACCTTCCTGCGAGGCCTCTCGTTCTCGGTCGACTACTACGACATCAAGGTCAGCAACGTGATCTCGGGGATCGGTTCCCAGGGCGTCATCAATCGCTGCTATGACGATCCGGTGAGCCTCGACAATCCGTTCTGTGCGGCGGTTTTCCGTCGCCGGACGAGCGACCCGCTCACCGACTTCAGCTTCGATGGCCAGACCAGCCGTACCTACGCCGGTCTGAACCCGATCACGATCCCGAAGCTCGGCCCGTCGTTCATCGATCAGCCTTTCAACTACGCCAAGCTGAAGGCTCGCGGGATCGACTTCGAACTGGCCTACATCGGCAACATCGCCGATGGCGTGCGGCTGAACACCCGCCTTCTGGCGACGCGCAATCTGGAGCGGACGGACTTCACGTTCATCGCTGCTCCCGAGCAGTCGACCCGTCAGCACGGTGTGCTTGGTCTGCCGGAATTCGCGGTCAGCGCATTCACCAACATCGATTTCGGTGAATTCGACTTGAGCTACAACGCCCGCTTCCTCAGCGCCATGGCGGTGAATTCGTGGGAAACCCAGTTCACCCACCAGGGCCGTGGGCCGACCAACCCGGATGCGACCCCGTTCGCGAAGTATCCGGAAGTGCTGTACCACAACCTGCGCTTCGGCTTCGAACCGGAAGGCACCGACTTCCGCTTCTATGCCGGCGTGGACAACGTGCTCGACCAGATGCCGTTCCTGCCGCTCGACGGACGCGGTGCGGGCAGCGGTATCTACCCGATCACGGGTCGGTACTTCTACGCCGGCGCTCGGATCGCATTCTAGTTCGCGAGACGATCCGGTCGCGCAATCCAGCGCGACCGGACAACCAGAAAACGCGCTTCCAGTCCCTTTGGGCGCGTTCATCGAAGAGGCAGGGAGTCCTCCATCTCCCTGCCTCTTTTTTTGCCTGCCGTAATCGTCAGCCGCCGCGCAGCTGCTCCCACGGGCCGGAGATGGCGTAGGTGAAACCCGGCTCCTGCACGTTGACGAACAGCGTCGCGCCGTCGGGCGAGAAGCACGCGCCGCAGAACTCGGCCTTGCCCTCATGCGCATTGCGCGCGAGGTCGTAGATCGTGCCGCCCGGCGTCAGCCCGCGCAGGTAATTGTCGCCGCGGCCGTCCTCGCACAGGATCAGATCGCCCCACGGGGCAACCGCGAGGTTGTCGCACAGGTCGAGCGTATCGGGCCCAGGACTTTCATAGACCAATGCGAGCGTGCCGGGCTGCTCGTCGGCCGTGCCCTCGCCGCGGCCTGGGGCGTAGCTCCAGACCTGTCCGGTACCGAAATAGCCGCCCTGGGTGCAGTTGAAATAATGCTCGGCCGCACCGTTTGCGTGACGCCCGTAGGCGAGCCCTTCGCCGCGCGAAAACAGCGCCGCGCCCGCCGCAAAGCCGCGCGCCGCGAGGTCCGCTTCGGGCGATTCGACGTCGTCCATGTCGATCCAGCGCGTCGCCATGCGCGTGCCCACCGGCACCTTGCGCGCCGTGTCGCGGCTCCAGTCGAGCGGCCAGTTGCGGGTATCGGCGCTGTCCCAATCCACGATCGCGAGCGCCTGTAGTTTCCCGCCCTCGTGCAGCTTGCCGCGCACGTTCGGGATGAAGCGATAGAACAGCCCGGTATGGCTGTCCTCGGTGAGGTAGACGATCCCGGTGTCGGGATCGACCGAAGCGGCTTCGTGCGCGAAGCGACCCATCGCCGTGAGCGGCACCGGATCGACCAGACCGTTCGCATCGGCGGGAACCTCGTAGACGAAGCCGTGGAGCTTCTCGGCGCGCTCCTCGCCCGGCTTGAGCATCTGTTCCTCGCAGGTCAGCCAGCTGCCCCAGGGGGTCGCCCCGCCCGCGCAATTGCCGACCGTGCCGATCAGCGAGAGGTAATCGCGCTCGACCGCACCGCTCGCCGCGTCGAGCACGAGATTGGTGGTTCCGCCATGGAACGGCAGCGGCCCGCCTCGCGGGTCGTAGACCTTGCTCGCGTCGAGTTGTCCGATCAGCGCATCGCCCTCGCCCCATGGGCGGCCGTGATCGATGCTGGCAAAAATCTCGTGATTGCGGACCAGGACCAGCTTCCCGGCCTCGGTCGGATGCGCGAAACAGGCCATCCCGTCGGGCCGCCCGGGGGTGGTGAACCCGTCGGTCATCGGCTTGCCCGTCTCGGTCAGCAGGCGATAGGAAAAGCCCTCGGGCAGGTCGAGCCGCCGCTCCGGATCGGGGACCAGCGGCAGCCCGTCATTGGCGCTGCGCGCCCGGGCGAGGCTGCCCCCACCCAGTGCCGCGAATGCCAGTCCGGCGGCGGCCCCGCCCTGCAATACCCGTCGACGATCGAAGTCCATGATCCCTCTCCCTTCCTCGTCCGCGAGTGTGCGGCGACATTGCCGATCCCGCAAGGCGCACTCCATAAGCGACGCGGCGACGCGGACGAGCGTCGGCTTAAGCGCGCGATTAAATCGGGCCGTGACTCGCCCCCCGTCGCTCCGCTATCAGGCGCGCAAAGCCGACAGGAGAATGAGCGATGCCGACCGATTATGCGAACCTCGTCGATGGCGAGATGATGACCACCGAAAGCTGGGTCGACGTGGTCAACCCGGCGACCGAAGAGGTGATCGGTCGCGTGCCCGCCTGCGGCAAGGAAGAGCTCGACCGCGCGGTCGCCGCCGCGCGCAAGGCCTTCAAATCGTGGCGCAAGATGTCGATGGAGGAACGCCGCGAAGTGGTCCTCAAGATCTCGGAGACGATCAAGGACAATCTCGACGAGCTGATGCGCCTGCTCACCAGCGAACAGGGCAAGCCGCACCACCAGGCCAAGGGCGAACTGCTCGGCGCGTCGGGCATGGCCAAAGCGCAGAGCACGCTCTCGCTCGACGAGGAGGTGACCGAGGATTCGGACAAGCGCCTCTCGCGCACCCGCCGCGTGCCGGTGGGCGTGGTCGGCGGGATCGTGCCGTGGAACTTCCCGGTCAGCATGGCGGTGCAGAAGATCGTCCCGGCGCTGCTTTCGGGCTGCACCATCGTGTTGAAGCCCTCGCCCTTCACCCCGCTCGCCACGCTGCGGCTGGCAGAGCTGATCAAGGACGTCGTGCCCGCGGGAACGGTCAACATCATCACCGGGCACGACGAGCTCGGCCCGCTGATCACCGAGCACCCCGATATCGACAAGATCACCTTCACCGGCTCGACCGCGACGGGGAAGAAGATCATGGAAGGCGCGTCGAAGGATTTGAAGCGCATCACGCTCGAGCTCGGCGGCAACGACGCCTCGATCGTGCTGCCCGACGTCGATGTCGAGAAGGTCGCCGAACAGCTGTTCTGGTCGAGCTTCATGAATGCCGGGCAGGTCTGCATCGCCGCCAAGCGGGTCTATATCCACGAGGATATCTACGACGCCCTGTCGCAGGCGATCGCCGACTTCGCGAAGACGGTGAAGGTCGGCGACGGCGCGCAGCAGGGCACCGCCGTGGGGCCGATCCAGAACAAGAAGCAGTATGAGCGCGTGCTCGAGCTGATCCAGGACGCGAAGGACAATGGCTACAAGTTCCTCGTCGGTGGCGAGGAAGGCGACCCGACCGGCTCGGGCTACTATGTCCCGATCACGATCCTCGACAATCCGCCCGAGGATGCGCGGATCGTCGCCGAAGAACAATTCGGCCCGGTGATGCCGCTGATGAAGTTTGCGACCGAGGACGAGGCGATCGCGCGCGCCAATGCCAGCGAATACGGCCTCGCCGGCGCGGTCTGGACCAAGGACGCCGACAAGGGCGTGGCGATCGCCGAACAGCTCGAGACCGGCACCGTGTGGGTCAACGAGTTCATGCAGCTTTCGCCTTTCTCCCCATTCGGCGGACACAAGCAATCGGGCTTCGGCGCCGAATACGGCAAGGAAGGCCTGCTCGAATTCACCTATCCGCAGGTGATCACGGTGAAACGCGACGCGGCGGTCTAAGCCTGGCAAGGAGGCCGACCTAAGCCAGCCTCCTTCCCCAGACATTCATTATTCGACCACGGCGGGATCCCAGAAGGTCGCCAGCGCGGTTGCTGCGACCGTCATCGCGCGGCGGCGATCGAGGTCGGTGCCGTAGGGCACGATCAGCACCGGACGGCCATTGAGCTCAAGCGCACCAATCGCCCTGCCGTCCTGCTCGAACACGTAGCCGATTGGGTCTTCGACCGGCAGCGCACCGCCCTCGACCTCATGCACCGAGCGGAACTGCACGATCAGGCCTGCGAGGCCGATCTCGCCGCGCCGGGCGTTGCGGGTCAGGATATCGGCTCCGAACTTGCGCGATTCCTGCAGTTCGAACCGTGCGGGAATCGGCTCACCCTCGGCGTAGAAATCGCACCGCAGCGCCATGCGCCCGGGCTTGAACTCGGTATCACCGAGCGTGAGCGCTCGCTCGCGTACATCGCATTCGGCCTCGATCGTGCTCGAGATTCCGGGGCCCTCGATCTCGAAATCGGCCTGCCCCTCGGTGCTCTTGAACAGGCCGGCAATCGACAGCCGGTCGAGCTGGCGACGATAACTGCCGCGATACTCGCCGACGGCGAAGGTTCCGCTTCGCCATCCGCTCATCTCCATGAACGGCTGGCGCTCGGCCTCGGCGGCAAGGCTTCCGGGCAGGCGCATCTGCGCCGCGGGAAAGGTGGAACAGGCCGCTGTCAGAAACAGCGGGGCCAAAAGTGCGAATCTCCTCATCGTCTTTGCTTTCAGAAGTGGGTCGGAGATTCAGATAAGCACCGCTGAAGATGAACCGTCGCGTAACGGTGAACTAGTTAGCCAATACAGTCTGCGAAACATGCTCCTGCATCGACCGGCGCGATGGCCAGGCCATGTTTTGCGCCGGTTCCGCGTCTACTGCTTTTCGAACGCCACGCTGATCGTTAGCCCCACTTCGTCTCCGACCAGCGGGATCGCATAGTCGATCCCGAAGTCCGAGCGGTTGATCGAAAATTCGCCTTCGAAGCCGATCGTCTCGACTTGGCTGCGCGGGTTCTTCCCGGCCCCGGTGAACTTCGCCTCGATCACGACCGGGTTGGTCCGCCCGTTGAGTGTAAGGTTTCCGCTGACCAGCGCCTTGGTACCGTTACCGTAGATCGTCACCCCGTCTGAAACGAAGCGCGCGGGCGCGGGCTCGGGGCCGAAGAAATCGGGATCGCCGCCATCGCTGCCCGGACGCAGCAAGTGGTCGCGCAGCCCCTTGCTGACCACCGAGACGCTGGTGATCGGCAGGGTCACGTCGACCTGCGCCGCTTCCGGATCGGCGGGGTCGATCGTCAGCGTACCCTCGGCATCGCCGAAGGTGCCGAAATAATCGTTGAACCCGAAATGGTCGACGCGCCAGCCGACCAGCGTGTGCGCCGGATCGGTCGCATATGTGCCTGCCGTCACCCGCGCGACATCCATCGCCCCGGGAGTCTGGGGCGCAGCATGGTTGTCGGCAAGGACCGGCGCGGCGGCGAGCGCGCCAATGGTGGTGAGCGAAAGGATGGCCGTTAGGGTGGCGGGGCGCATGGCAAAGTCTCCGGCTGGCAGGAAGGGTCGCGACCGCGATACCAACGCATGCTTACCGTGAGCCGTTCCCCGCGCCTATCGCCGGGTCAGCGCCTCTTCGCTCTGCGCCATCAGCTTCTGGATGATGTCGGCGACGGGTTCCTCTTCCTTGAGCATGCCGACCGACTGTCCCGCCATCAGCGAACCATTCTCGACATCGCCGTCGATCACCGCGCGGCGCAGCGCACCTGCCCAGTAGTGCTCGATCTGCAGCTGCGCTTCGTTCATCGCGATCTCCTCGCGATCGAGGCTGCCAGCGACCTCGCGCTGCTTGGCGGTGAATTCCTCGGTGCCCTTGTTCTTCAAGGCGCGCACCGGGATCACCGGCAGGCGCGGATCGACCTGCACGCTGGCGATCGCGTCACGTGCATTGGCGCGGAAAAAGGCCTTCTTGAAGTTCTCGTGCGCGATCGATTCCTTCGCGCAGGCGAAGCGCGTGCCGAGCTGCACGCCGACCGCGCCCATTTCGAGATAGCCCGCGATCGCCTGTCCGCGCCCGATGCCTCCGGCGACGAAGACGAGGTGGTCCTCGCTCAGCTCGGGCAGGAATTCCTGCGCCAGCACGCTGGTCGAGACCGGGCCGATATGGCCGCCCGCCTCCATCCCCTCGATCACCAGCGCATCGCCGCCCGAACGCAGCAGCTTCTTGGCCAGCGCGAGCGTGGGCGCGAAGACGATGACCTTGGCCGGGTTATTGCCACCCTTGATCGCCTCGACGCTGCCCTTGGGCGGAATCCCGCCCGCCAGCACGACGTGGCCGACCGCGTGCTTCTCGCACACCGCGATCAGGTCGAACAGGTCGGGATGCATGGTGATCAGGTTCACGCCGAAGGGCTTGTCGGTCAGCTTCTTGGTCTCGGCTATCTCGGTATCGAGCAGCTCGGGCGTCATCGCGCCGCAGGCGATCACGCCGAACCCGCCCGCATTGCTGATCGCGGAAACGAGGTTGCGCTCCGACACCCAGCTCATCGCACCGCACAGGATCGCGTAATCGGAACCGAGAAACTCGCGGCCGCGCTCCATCAGGCGCAGCGTCTTGGAATATTCGCTCATGGCGCGGCGGCTTATCCGCGCGAGCGGGACGCGGCAAGCGTCAGTCGTAGTGGAGCGTCACTTTGCCCGCCGCGGCGGTCGCGCGTGCGCGGGCCTCGTCGGTCGACCCGCCGGTCGCCAGCGCGACGCCCATCCGGCGCCAGGGGCGGGTGACGGGTTTTCCGAAGATGCGGATGTCGGCGCCGTCGGCCATCGCCTCGGCGAGCCCCGCATAGGACACGTGCTCGCTCTCGCGATCGGCGAGGATCACCGCGCTCGCGGCGGGACGCGCGCGGATATGCTCGGGCACCGGGAGCCCCATGATCGCGCGGGCGTGGAGATCGAATTCGGACAGGTTCTGGCTCACCAGGGTGACCATCCCGGTATCGTGCGGGCGCGGGCTCAGTTCGGAGAAGATCACCTCATCGCGCCCCTCGTCATTGCGCGCGACGAAAAATTCCACTCCGAAGATACCGTATCCGCCGAGCGCCTCGACCACGGTCTTCGCCATCGCCTGCGCTTCGGCGATCGCGGCGTCGCTCATCGCGGCCGGCTGCCAGCTTTCGCGATAGTCGCCACGCTCCTGCCGGTGGCCGATCGGCGGGCAGAACGACACCCCACCCTTGTGCGCCACGGTCAGCAGCGTGATCTCGTATTCGAAGTCGACGAACTGCTCGACGATCACCCGCGCCCGATCGCCGCGCATATTGTCGACCGCATAGCGCCACGCCGTTTCGAGCTCGGCCGCGTCCTGCACCGTGCTCTGCCCCTTGCCCGAGGACGACATCACCGGCTTGATCACGCATGGGAAGCCGGTCTTGTCCGCCGCCGCCTGCACCTGTTCGAAATTCTCGGCATAATCGTAGGTCGAGGTCCGCACGCCGAGCTCGCGCGCGGCGAGGTCGCGGATCCCGTCGCGATTCATGGTCAGCTGCGCAGCCTTGGCCGAAGGGACGATATGGACGCCCTCGCCTTCGAGTTTCGCCAGCACCTCGGTGCGGATCGCCTCGACCTCGGGCACGACGTGATCGGGCTTGTGCCGCGCGATCACTTCCTCGAGCCGCGGCCCGTCGAGCATCGAGAACGCCTCGCGCGCGTCCGCGACCTGCATCGCGGGCGCGTTGTCGTAGCTGTCGCAGGCGATCACGTATGCGCCGAGGCGCTTGGCCGAGATCACGAATTCGCGCCCCAGCTCGCCCGAGCCGAGCAACAGGATTTTGGTGGTGAATGACATGCGAGTCCCTAACTGGCAGCGCGAATGGTAGACTGGCGGGATGCAGTTGTTGAGGCTTCGCCGCAAGCCTATATCGGGCTGGATATTCCGCCCCCTACCGGAGACGTAGCATCGATATCATCCAGGCCGGAGAGGATGCACGGCTTGCCGCCCTGGCCAGCTACGATATCCTCGATACCCCGATCGAGGGTCCGTATGAGCGGATCGTTCGACTGGTGCAAAAGCTGTTCGACGTGCCGATCGCGACCGTCACGCTGGTCGACAAGGACCGCCAGTGGTTCAAGGCACGGCGCGGGCTCGATCTAGACGAGACCGATCGCGACGTTTCGGTCTGCGACCTCACGATCCGCGCGACCGAGCCGCTCGAAATCGAGGATCTGCGCGAAGACGAGCGGTTTCGCGATTCCCCGCTGATCGACGGCGATCCGCCGATACTGAGCTATCTCGGCATCCCGCTCGTCAATCCCGACGGCTACGCCCTCGGGGCGCTGTGCGCGATGGATTCGGTGCCGCGCAAACATTCGCCCGCGCATATCGCGATCCTGTCCGACCTCGCCGAACTGGTGCTCGAACTGCTCGAGATGCGGCGCATTTCGCGCACCGATTTCCTCACCGGAGCGATGACTCGGCGCGAATTCCGGACCCGGCTCGAGCGGCGGATGGCGGGTTACAACCGCCATGGCCGCGACTGCGCGATCGTGTTGTTCGACGTCGACCATTTCAAGCAGATCAACGACACCTACGGCCACGGCGCGGGTGACGAAGTGCTCAAAGCCGTGGTGTCCGAATGTAGCGGGCACCTGCGCGGCGAAGACATCATCGCGCGGCTAGGCGGAGAGGAATTCTGCCTCCTGCTCCCTGAAACCGACGCGGATGAAGCCGCGCTCGCGGCGGATCGCTTCCGCAGGCTGGTCTCGCAGATCGCAATTCCCGGCCTGCCCGACGTCGCCATTACCGCGAGTTTCGGGGTGGCACCGCTGCTGGGCGCCTATGAGAGCCCCGAAGACTGGGTCCACGCCGCCGACCGCGCGCTCTATCGCGCCAAGGAATCGGGCCGCAATCGTTGCTGCGTCGCAAGCGTGGACTGAACGGGCGATACGCTCGGGCGCCGAATGCGCTCAGGCGTCCTCGTCGCTCGCATCGAGCCCGTAGGCGGTGTGAAGCACGCGCACCGCGAGCTCGGTCTCGTCCTCGTCGATCATCACGCTGACCTTGATCTCGCTGGTCGAGATCGCCTGGATGTTGATCCCGCGCTCGGCGAGGCTGCGGAACATGTCCGCCGCGACGCCGGCATGGCTCTTCATCCCCACCCCCACGACCGAGATCTTGGCGATCCGGTTGTCGGTGATGATGCGGTTGTAGCCGATGTCGTCGCGCTTCGATTCGAGAATCGCCTGCGCGCGCGGCAGATCGTTCTGCGGCACGGTGAAGGTGACGTCGGTCTCGCCCTTGTCGCGGCCGACATTCTGGATGATCATGTCGACATTGATCGATGCCTCGGCCAGCGGGGCGAAGATATGCGCGACCGCGCCGGGCTTGTCCGGCACGCGGGTGAGGATGATCTTGGCCTCGTTCTTGTCGTGCGCGATGCCGGTGACGACTTGCCGTTCCATGCCGTGGGCCTTCCTGATCTCTTCCATTTCACTATCGTCGACGATGAGCGTGCCGGGCAGCTCGTCCGCCGGGGTCGCATCGTCGTCGATGAAGCTCGAGAGGACCTGCACCCGCACGCCCTCCTTCATCGCCAGCCCGACCGAGCGCGTCTGGAGCACCTTGGCTCCGACGCTCGCGAGTTCGAGCATTTCCTCGTAGGTCACCGCCTTCAGCTTGCGCGCCTTGGCGACGATCCGCGGATCGGTGGTGTAGACCCCGTCGACATCGGTGTAGATGTCGCAGCGCTGCGCACCGATCGCCGCCGCTATCGCGACCGCGGTCGTGTCCGATCCGCCCCGCCCCATCGTGGTGACGCGGCCTTCCTCGGACACGCCCTGGAAGCCGGGGATCACCGCTATCTCGCCCGCCGCCATCGAGGCGTTCAACCCCTCGACGTCGAGGCTGTCGATCTTGGCGTTCGAATAACTGTCGAAAGTGCGGATCGGCAATTGCCAGCCGAGCCAGCTGCGCGCCTCGCAGCCGAGCGCACGCAGCGTCAGCGCGAGCAGGCCTGCGGTGACCTGTTCGCCGCTCGACACCACCACGTCGTATTCGGCCGGGTCGAACACGGGGTTGGCCTCACGGCAGAAATTGACCAGCCGGTCGGTCTCGCCCGCCATCGCCGAGACCACGACCGCGACCTCGTGGCCCGCAGCCTGCTGGCGGCGCACGATATTGGCGACGCGGCGCACGCGCTCGGTCCCCGCCATCGAGGTGCCGCCGAATTTCATCACGATACGCGCCAAGGCGGGTTTCCTTGCTGGTGCCGGTCGAAAGCGGCTGTTACGGAGCGAGCATGAGCGATGCAAGCACCGCAACGATCCGCGAACACGAAGCCGCGCATTTCGGCCGGCTCGCGAAGGAGTGGTGGGACCCCAAGGGATCCTCCGCCATGCTCCACAAGCTCAATCCCGTCCGGCTCGAATACATTCGCGAGGCGATCGACCTGCACTGGGCGGGCGACACCCGCCAATTGAAGCCGCTGGCGGGTCGCCGCGCGCTCGATATCGGCTGCGGCGCGGGGCTGTTGTGCGAACCGCTCGCGCGGATGGGCGCCGAGGTGACCGGCGTCGACGCCGCGCCCGAGAACATCGCCGCGGCGCGTGAGCACGCCGGCAGGATGGGGCTCGATATCGATTACCGCGCGGGCGAGATCGGCAAGGCGGGGCTCGGCACGTTCGATCTCGTCACCTGCCTCGAAGTGGTCGAACACGTCGCCGGCAAGACCGCTTTCCTCGCGCAGGCCGCGGCCTGCCTCGCGCCGGGGGGCCTGATGATCGTCTCGACCCCCAACCGCACCGCGCAATCGCGGTTGCTGATGGTCGGCGCGGCCGAAGCGATCGGCCTGATCCCGCGGGGCACGCACGACTGGGACGATTTCGTCACCCCCGAGGAACTCGGCGAGCTGCTCGAAAGCGTCGGCCTGGCGATGGACGAGCCCAAAGGCATCGCCTTCGGCCCGAACAAGGGCCTCCACCTGTCGGACGATCTCTCGCTCAACTACATCGCGACGGCGCGCCGCGCCGACTAGTTGCGCAGCGCCGCCCGCGCGGCGATCGCTTCCGCGACATTGTCGGTGAAGATCGCGTCGGCTCCCGCACGGCCGAGCAACGCCCACAGCGTCGCGAAATTGCCGTTCGCGGCCGGATCGTCGCCGCTTTGCAACGGGGCGGGCAGGAAGGCGTTCTCGGCTCGCGCAGTCCAGGCATGGACATCGAGCCCGGCGGCCTTGGCGCGCGCGGCCAAATCGGTCGTCGTGCCGTCGGCTGCCACCAGCAGCGTCGCCTCGACCCCGATCGCGCTGGCATAGCGCGCGATCTGCGCCAGCCCCGGATCGGACAGGAATTGCGCATAGGAGAGCTGCGGCGCATCGGCCGGGCCGCCCTCGGCCGAAAGCAATTGCACGCGGCGGTAATCGATCCCCATTTCGCGCCCGCGGAACATCACCTGTGTCAGCGCGGTCGGCTCGAAACTCTGGATGTAGACCGGGTCGTCGGCGGTGTAGCCCGCGCCCTTGAGCGTCGCGAGCAGCGCATCGACGGGCGCGAGGCCGAGCGCATCGAAATAGCTCCCGTGCTTGATCTCGGGATAGAGCCCGACCAGCCGCCCGGTCGCGGCCTCCTTGGCGCGCGCCAGCGCGATGATCTCGGCCAGGGTGGGGATTTCGAACTGCCCGTCGTATTCGGTGTTGGCGGGGCGGATTGCGGGCAGGCGCTCCTTCGCGCGCAGCGTCTTCAGCTCGGCGAGCGTGAAATCCTCGGTGAACCAGCCGGTCACCTCGACCCCGTCGATCGTCTTGGTGGTGCGACGGTCGGCGAATTCGGGATGGTCGGCGACGTCGGTGGTGTCCGAAATCTCATTCTCGTGCCGCGCGACGAGCACCCCGTCCTTCGTGGGCACGAGATCGGGCTCGATATAGTCGGCGCCCTGCTCGATCGCGAGTTCGTAGGCCGCCAGCGTGTGCTCGGGCCGGTCCCCGCTCGCCCCGCGATGCGCAATGATCACCTGCGCCTGCGCTGGAACGGGTAGCGGCAGCGCAGCGACCAACGCGGCAAAAACCAGAAGGAACCGGGTCACAGCGCCGCGTCCCATTCGTCCGGTTTGAACCCGACCAGCACGCCGCCCGCGTGTTTGACCACCGGGCGCTTGATCATCGACGGGTGCGCCACCATCAGCGCGATCGCTTTCTCGCGGTCGATGCCTTCCTTTTCCGCATCGTCGAGCTTGCGGAACGTGGTGCCGCGCTTGTTGAGCAGCACCTCCCATCCGACCGCATCGGTCCAGCCGACGAGCTTGCCCGCGTCGACGCCTTCCTTCTTGTAATCATGGAACGTGTAGTCGCGCCCTTCCGCCTCGAGCCACTTGCGGGCCTTCTTGACGGTGTCGCAGTTCGGGATGCCGTAGACGTCGATCATGCCACCGGTCCTAACAGCGTGGACATGCGCGCGAAAGCGCGACAGTGCTGTGTGGCATGAGCTTCAACACTTTCGGTCACATGCTCCGCGTCACCACCTGGGGGGAAAGCCACGGGCCCGCGATCGGCTGCGTGGTCGACGGGTGCCCGCCGCGCATCGCGCTGAGCGAGGCCGACATCCAGCCCTTCCTCGATGCGCGCCGTCCGGGCCAGTCGCGCCACACCACCCAGCGGCGCGAACCGGATGCGGTGCGAATCCTGTCGGGCGTGTTCGAAGGGAAGACGACGGGCACACCGATTTCGCTGGTGATCGAAAATGTCGACCAGCGTTCGAAGGACTATTCGAAGCAGGCCACCACCTATCGCCCCGGCCACGCCGATTACGCCTACGACGCCAAATACGGGATCCGCGATCATCGCGGCGGTGGGCGCTCTTCGGCGCGCGAAACCGCAATGCGGGTCGCGGCAGGGGCAATCGCGCGCAAGATCTCAAGCGAGGTTGAGCTAACCACCTATCTCTGCGAACTCGGCGGCGATGCGATCGACCGCGCGGCGTTCGACCCGCAAGCCATTAACCACAACGATTTCTTCTGCCCCGATCCGGCCGCCGCCGAACGCTGGGCCGCGATGATGGACGCGGCGCGGCGCGAAGGGGATTCGCTGGGCGCGGTGGTCGAATGCGTCGCCACCGGCGTGCCCGCCGGCTGGGGCTCACCGGTCTATGCCAAGCTCGACGCCGAGATCGCGCACGCGATGATGGGGATCAACGCTTCGAAAGGCGTCGAGATCGGCGATGGCTTTGCCGCCGCGCGGCTCAGGGGCAGCGAGAATGCCGATGCCATGCGGCCCGGCGAGGATGGCCCCGATTTCGCGAGCAACCATGCCGGCGGCACCGCGGGCGGGATCGCCACCGGGCAGCCGGTGGTCGCCCGCGTCGCGTTCAAGCCCACCAGCTCGATCCGCACCCCCGTCGCGACCATCGATTCATCCGGCGCAGAGGCCGAGATCTCGACCACCGGACGGCACGACCCATGCGTCGGCATCCGCGCGGTCCCGGTGGTCGAGGCGATGATGGCGCTGGTCCTCGCCGACCAGAAATTGCTGCACCGCGCGCAAATGGGCGAGACTCAATAAATCCCCAGGTAGAGCCGCGAAATGCCCCAGACGTCGATCAGGGCATGGGCCAGCATGGGAATGAACAGGTTGCGCGTGCCCCCGCGATAGAACAGCCAGCCGAGCACCGCGCCGGTCAGGCCGACGATCAGCATGCCCGACACGCCCTGTTCCGAATGCGGAAGCGCGAACACCACCCCGCCTAGGATCACCGCGATCGCGCGCATCAGCCAGGTGTCGCCGATGAGGGCGGTGACCTGGTGGAGGAAGAAGCCGCGATAGACGATCTCCTCCGCGATCATCGCGCTGATGAATGCACCGGCCAGCAGTTTGAGCGCCAGGTCCAGATTGCCCTTGAGCGCGCCATAGGCGGAATAATCGGTTTCGACGCCGGCCAGCTCCTCGACGATCGGGGACACCACCTGCCCGATGCCCAGCGCGACGATCGCCCAGCCGACCACGGCCCAACCGATGATCGGTAGCAGGCGCCGCTTGCCAAGACCGACCGCTTCGAGGCTGCCGGTCTCGAGCCAGACGATCACCAGTGCCAGCGCCGCGAACAGCGGGACCTTCCACGGAAAGGCGATCGGAGCGAGAATTGCCGCGCTCATCAATGCGATGGTGACGAGAATGCGAATGGCCGGATTGGCCAGAAACGATACGAAGCGACCCTGTTGGATTTCATCCTCCCATGAACTTTTCCAGATCGGATCGGGGGCTTACCAGCCACCGCCGGCTGATCAAGCCGAGGTCCGAACGTCGGTCGATCGTGCTCTACTTCCGGTCGATCGGAACGCACTGTGGAACGCAACCAACACGCCGTTGTTGTTTCCATAAGTTCCATTTAGGCGATCGATTATTCCGATGCTCGCAATCGCATCATATCGCTTTTGTGCATCGCAGCATTGCCTATCTCGGACACACGATTTTCACCCCGAACATACGGAGAATCAATATAATGGGTATCATCGGATCGCAGATCAAACCGTTCAAGGCGACCGCCTTCCAGGCCGGCAAGGACTTCTTCGAGGTCACCGACGAGGACGTGCGCGGCAAGTGGGCCGTGTTCTTCTTCTACCCGGCCGACTTCACCTTCGTCTGCCCGACCGAGCTCGAGGACATGGGCGAGAAGTACGAGATGCTCCAGAATATGGGCGTAGAAGTCTACGGCGTCTCGACCGACACGCATTTCAGCCACAAGGCCTGGCACGACACGTCCGAGCGCATCGGCAAGCTCACCTTCCCGTTCCTCGGCGACCAGCTCCACACGCTCGCGAAGAACTTCGACGTGCTGCGTGAAGACATGGGCCTCGCCGACCGCGCGACCTTCGTCGTCGATCCCGACGGCGTGATCCAGATCATGGAACAGACCTGCGAAGGCGTCGGCCGCAATGCCAACGAACTGACTCGCAAGATCAAGGCGGCGCAGTATGTGCGCAACAACCCCGGCCAGGTCTGCCCGGCCGCATGGGAAGAAGAAGACGAGACGCTGAGCCCCTCGCTCGACCTCGTCGGCAAGATCTAAGGCGTATGCGTGAGGGGCGGGTCGCAATTCGGCTCGCCCCTTGCCTCACCGGTAGAGTCTTTGTCCGGCTTAAGCCGGTGCGGTCTGGCATCCGCCAGACCTCGGTGCCGGCCCGACTCCCCCTCCCAACCACCCGATCATTCTCCGATACTGTATCGGGTGGTTGGGAGGGGGAGTCGGGCTGGAGCCGCAAGCCTTCGACGGATGTCGAAGGCGCACCCAACAAAGACTCTGCCGTCTTTTCCTCCCCTCTCTATAAACTCAGGATTTCCCGCATGCTCGACCCGTCGATGAAGGACCAGCTCAAGACCTATCTCGCCAATCTGCGCGAGCCGATCGAGCTCGTCGCGTCGCTGGGCGATGGGGCGAAATCCGACCAGACGCGCGAACTGCTCGAGGAAATCGCCGCGCTCCACGAGGATGTGAGCGCGAGCTTCGACGGGACCGACGATCGCAAGCCGAGCTTCGTCGTTCGCCGTGCCTCCGACGCGACTCGCTGGGTCCGCTTCGCCGGGCTCCCGCTCGGCCACGAATTCACCTCGCTGGTGCTCGCGCTGCTGTGGGCCGGCGGCCACCCGCCCAAGGTCGAGCAGGAAACACTCGAGGCGATCCGCGCGCTCGAAACCGATTACGCGTTCGAGATGTATTTCTCGCTCAGCTGCCACAACTGCCCCGATGTTGTGCAGGCGCTCACGCTGATGGCGTTCGAGAACCCGCGCATCACCGCGACGCTGATCGAGGGCGGCACGTTCAAGGACGAGGTCGAGGCGCGCGACATCATGGCGGTGCCCGCGACCTTCCTCAACGGTGAGAGCTTCTACAACGGCAAGATGGCGCTCGACGACGTGCTGGCGAAGCTCGACACCGGCAGCGAGGCGCGCGCCGCGGAAAAGCTCTCCGCCAAGGACGCGTTCGACGTGCTCGTGCTGGGCGGCGGCCCGGCCGGTGTCGCAGCGTCGATCTATACCGCGCGCAAGGGGTTTGCGACCGGCATCGCCGCCGAACGCTTCGGCGGACAGTTGCAGGACACGCTCGGGATCGAGAACCTTCCCGGCACGCTCTACACCGAAGGCCCCAAGCTCGCCGACGAGCTCGGCCGGCAGGTGAACGAGAACGGCATCGACCTGATGGACCGCGCGATCGCCAAGAAGCTCATTCCCGCCGCGGAGAAAGGCGGCCTCCACACGCTCGAACTCGAAAACGGCGCGACGCTGCAGACCCGCGCTTTGATCCTCGCCACCGGCGCCCGCTGGCGCGCGCTCGGCGTGCCGGGCGAGCAGGAATACCGCAACAAGGGCGTGGCCTATTGCCCGCATTGCGACGGCCCGCTGTTCAAGGGCAAGCGCGTCGCGGTGATCGGCGGCGGCAATTCCGGCGTCGAGGCGGCGATCGACCTCGCCAAGATCGTCGAGCACGTCACGCTGGTCGAATTCGACAAGGCGCTGCGCGCCGACGAGGTGCTGCAGAACAAGCTCCGCAGCCTCTCGAATGTCGCAACCCTCGTCAATGCGCAGACGACCGAGATCACCGGCGCGAACGGCAAGGTCGACGGCTTCGTCTACAAGGACCGCGAGAGCGAAGAGGAACATCGCGTCGATGTCGCCGGCGTGTTCGTGCAGATCGGGCTCGTTCCCAACACCGAATGGCTCAAGGACGGCGCGCTCGAGCTCAACCGCTTCGGCGAGATCGAGACCGACGAAAGCGGTCGCACCAACCTGCCCGGCGTATTCGCCGCGGGCGATTGCACCGACGAGCCCTACAAGCAGATCGTCGTGTCGATGGGTGCAGGCTCGGCCGCAGCGCTCTCGGCCTTCGATTACCTCGTCCGCCACGCCCCCGCCGACGAGGTCGCCGAAGCGGCCTGATTTCCGACCTTCACCGACCGCAAGAGCGCGCCTCCGCATACCGCGGGGGGCGCGCTTTTTCGTGCGCCACGGCAAGGCTCGATTGATCGATAGAAACGCTGAATCGCCTCTGATTGATTAAAACGTTCAAAGTCATCGGAACGCATGGCTTCGCGGCGGCGTCGCAAAAGCGTAGCGTGCCGCCATGAAATGATCGGGGAGGACCGCAACGAGTCGTCCCTGCAAGAGAGGAGAGACCCATCATGGATGCCAAGACCGGATCGATCGAAGGCTGCCCGTTCGGCGGCAGCGGCGAAATGCGGAGCCTGTTCGGCCGCACCAATCGCGACTGGTGGCCCGACCAGCTGCAGCTCGACATTCTCACCACCGAGGGTCGCAGCGCCGACCCGATGGGCGACGATTTCGATTACGCCGAGGCCTTCAACGCGCTCGACTACAAGGCGCTCAAGCAGGACCTCACCGACCTGATGACCGACAGCCAGCCCTGGTGGCCGGCCGATTACGGGCATTACGGCCCGTTCTTCATCCGCATGGCGTGGCACGCGGCGGGCACCTATCGCACCGGCGACGGACGCGGCGGCTCGTCGAGCGGTCAGCAGCGCTTCGCCCCGCTCAATAGCTGGCCCGACAACGGCAACCTCGACAAGGCGCGCCGCCTGCTGTGGCCGATCAAGCAGAAATACGGCAAGCACATCAGCTGGGCCGACCTCTTCATCCTCACCGGAAACGTCGCGATCGAATCGATGGGTGGCCCGGTGTTCGGATTCGGCGGCGGCCGAGCCGATGTCTACGAACCCGAAACGACCTATTGGGGCACCGAGGAACAGTGGGTCGACGAAGGCGTCCCGACGCGCATCCATCCCGATGAGGGCCGCGCGCTCGAGAACCCGCTCGCGGCGATCCAGATGGGCCTGATCTACGTCAATCCCGAGGGCCCGGGCGGCAATCCGCACGATCCCGAAGGCATGGCGCGCGACATGCGCGAAACCTTCGCCCGGATGGCGATGAACGACGAGGAAACCGTCGCCCTGACCGCCGGCGGCCACGCCTTCGGCAAGTGCCACGGGGCCAAGCCCTCCGACACGTTCGGCGGTGCACCTGAAGGCGAGCACCTGCATCGCATGGGCTTCGGCTGGCTGACCGATCCCGAAGAGATCGAGAAGGGCCACATCACGACCTCGGGCATCGAAGGCCCGTGGACGCCAAACCCGACCGAGTGGGGCAACGACTATTTCCGCCTGTTGTTCAAGTACGAATACGAGCTCACCCAGAGCCCGGCCGGTGCGAACCAGTGGACCCCGATCGATCCCGAGGAAGCCGACATGGCGCCCGATGCGCGGGACCCGAACAAGAAGGTCCCGACGATCATGACCACCGCCGACATGGCGCTGAAGCGCGACCCGGAATATCGCAAGATTTCCGAACGCTTCCGCGACGACCAGGCGGCGCTCGACGACGCGTTCGCCCGCGCCTGGTTCAAGCTGTGCCACCGCGACATGGGTCCCAAGGTCCGCTATCTCGGCCCCGAAGTGCCCGAGGAAGACCTGATCTGGCAGGACCCAACGCCCGCCGGCACGCAGCCTTCCGGCAGCGCGGTATCGGACTTCAAGGCGAAGGTGCTCGACAGCGGGTTGTCGGTCTCCGAACTGGTCAAGGCGGCCTGGGCTTCGGCCTCGACCTATCGCAATTCGGATCATCGCGGCGGCGCCAACGGTGCCCGCGTGCGCCTCGCCCCGCAAAAGGACTGGGCGGTCAACGATCCCGACGAACTGTCGAAGGTCCTGTCGAAGCTCGACGAGCTGCGCGGCGACCTGTCGATGGCCGATGCGATCGTGCTCGCCGGTGCCGCGGCGATCGAGAAGGCGGCCAAGGATGGCGGCCATGACGTCAGCGTCGACGTGACCACCGGTCGCGGCGATGCCGGCGACGAGCACACCGATGCCGAGAGCTTCGAACCGCTCGAACCGTTCGCCGACGGGTTCCGCAACTACCTGAAGACCAAGGCTTCGGTGAAGACCGAGGACATGCTGATCGACCGCGCGCACCTGCTGGGCCTGTCGATCCCCGAATTGACCGCGCTGGTCGGCGGGATGCGGGCGTTGGGCGCCGTCAGCACCCACGCCAAGCACGGCAATTCGATCGGGGTCCTGACCGACCGCCCGGGCACGCTGTCGAACGACTTCTTCGTCAACCTGCTCGAAATGGGCACGGTGTGGGAAGTGGTCGACGAGAGCGGCGACGAGGAGTTCGTCGGCAAGTGCCGGATCAAGGGCGACGAGAAGTGGCGCGCGACGCGCACCGACCTCGTCTTCGGCTCGAACTCGCAATTGCGCGCGGTGGCCGAAACCTATGCCGAGAAAGGCGGCGAAGAGCGCATGGTGCGCGACTTCGTGAAGGCCTGGACCAAGGTGATGGACGCCGATCGCTTCGATCTGCGCTGCGCCAAGTATCACAAATAAGATTTGAAAATATCGTGAGCCAAGAAGCGCCGTCTCGTTATCGACGAGGCGGCGCTTCTATTATGGCAATTCGACAGTAACGATGTAATGTACTCCCGGGTCGGACAATGATACCTAAGGGGGGAAGCATGAAATATTTGAACGCAATGATGGGCGCCGCCGCGATGGCAGGAGCCGGGTTTGCCGCGTCTTCGGCAACCATGGGCCTCGATCCGTATCTCGGCGAAATCCAGCAGTTCGGCGGCAATTACTGTCCGCGCGGCTATGCGCCGACCAACGGGCAATTGTTGTCCATTTCGCAGAACAGCGCGCTCTTCTCGCTGCTCGGCACCACCTATGGCGGTGACGGCCGGACGACGTTCGCGCTGCCCGACCTGCGCGGACGCGCGATGGTAGGCGTCGGCAGGGGTAACGGGCTCGCGAACGATTATCGTTGGGGTGAGAAATTCGGTGTCGAAACGACGACTCTTACGACCAACAACCTGCCGTCGCACTCCCACTCTGCTACGCTGCGGGCGCAAAACGCCGCCGGTGTAAGCGACAACCCGGCCAACGGCCTGCTCGCCGACTTCCCGGATGGACAGCCGATCTATGCCGCCGGACCCGCCGACACGAACATGAATTCGGGCGCGATCCAAGTTGGCAATACCGGTGCGAACCAGCCGTTCAACAACCTGCAGCCTTCGATCGCGGTGACGACGTGCATTGCCATCACCGGAGTCTATCCGTCGCGCCCGTGAGGGGTGCCTTCAGCTCCTCCGGAGCACGATGTAGAGCGCACCGTCGCCCCCGTGGCGGCGGTGCGCCTTGCGTATGGCGGCAATGTCGGAGGCGTGACGGCCCGCCGCGAGCCAGTCGAGGATCTTTGCACGGATTGCGCCACGACGTGTACCGCGATCGGCCGGATCGACCGGGCGCGGCTTGCCGGTGACGACCAGCACCAGCCGCGCGCCCATCGCCTTGGCCTGCGCCAGCCCCTCATCGAGCCTGGTCCAGGCTGCATCGAGATTGTTGCCGTGCAGGTCGAGCGTGAAGTCGGGCGCGATCGAGGCGCGCGAAAGCTTGCGCTCCCACGAATTGTCGAGGCCGTGCTTCGCACCGAGTGGACGTTGCGGAGGAGGAGGTGGAGGAGGTGCGGGAGTTTGTTTGGGCGCCGGGCGCGCGATCGCCTCGATCGCCTTGTCCGGAGCCTTGCTCGGCGCATCGTCGGGCAGCTTCGGCCGCTTCCGGCCCGCCAGCGGCTCGACGCTCGCGGCCAGTTTCGCCCAGGCGCTCGCCTCGGCCTCGCTAAGTCCGCGCGGGGGTCTCACCGCGTTCCGCGGCGCTCGAGCGTGCCACGCGGCAGCAGGACATAGGCCTGGCCGCGTCCGCTCATCCCGCCGGCGATTTCGGCGGCGCGGTCGCCATTGCCCCAGAAGGTGTCGAACCGGTTGGGTCCCTTGATCGCCCCGCCGGTGTCCTGCGCCACCCACAGCCCGTCGGCGACGTCGCGGTCTAGGTCGAGCCAGACGGGTGCGCCGAGCGGGATATAGGCCGGATCGGTCGCGACGGTGTTGCCCTCCGTCACTTCGACCCCCATCGCCCCCACCGGCCCGGTCGAGATTTCGCGGAAGAAGATCCAGCTCTTGTTGAGCCGCATCAGCTCGCGGCCCTCCTCGGGATGTTCGCGCAGATAGCGGACAATGCCCTGCATCGACCCGGCATATTGCCCGGGCCCGTCGCCGAGCAGGCCGCGCTCGCGCATCACCCCGCCGATGCCGACATATTCGCGCCCGTTCTGCCCCGCATAGCCGATCCGCATGATCGATCCGTCGGGTGCGCGCAGCATGCCCGAGCCCTGGATCTGGAGGAAGAAGAACTCGATCGGGTCCTTGGCCCAGGCAATTTCGAGCCCGCGCCCTGCGAGCGCGCCGTCCTCGATCGCAGCGCGATCGTAATAAAGCTCGTATTCGCCCTGCTCGTTGATCCGCCCGAGCGGAGGGCGGCCCGTGCGTTCGCTTTCGGGCATGTCCTTGGGCCAGGCGCGGACGAGGTCGTCGGGCATCGCGTAGACCGGCACGTCGTAGCCCGGCAGCCGGGTTCGCGAGCCTTCGATCGACGGCTCGAAATAGCCGGTCGCGAAGGCGCGCCCGTCGCGCAATTGCGCGGTCTCGAAATGCTGGGTGAAGAATCGCGCCGCGTCATTGGCGGGCCAGGTAGCGGCAAGGTCGCACACGCCGCGCCATGCTGCCGGTTCGATCAGCCCGCTTGCATCCTCGCGCCGCAGCAATTGCGGACATGAGGCGCGGAACGCGACAAGCGCGCCGCGCGCGTCCTCATCGGTGAAGGACAGTGTGCGGATATCGGGCCCGCGCGAGATTTCGGCGGCGACTCCGGGCGGCGGCAGGTCTTCGGGTTCGGGGACGATCTGGCCGCAACCGGCCAGCAGCGCCGCGGCACCGAACAGCGAAAGACGGCGCAACGCGGTCGCGAGCATGGCGGGATCAGCCCTGGTCGGTTTCGTCGAGCAGCCAGTCGGGATTGCTCGAGGTCACGTCGCGGCTGAAGGTCCACAAGTCGACGCTTTCGACCGCATCGTCGAGCGACCCGGCAATCACGTTGCCGTCCTTGTCGCGAGTCACCGCCGCGATATCGGCGGTGAAGCGGATCGTGATCCGCGCCAGCGGAGCCATGAAATCGGCCCCGGTGATTGCCGTTTCCTCGATCCGGATCAGCTTGTTGTCGAGCTTTTCGCCCGCTTTCTCGCGCGCGTCGATCGCGCCGGCGAAGCTGGCATAGACATCGTCGTCGCACAGTTCGCGCAGCTCTTCCTTGTCGCCGCGCCAGAACGCTTCGAGCACCATCGTGTAAGCGCCCTTGGCCCCTTCGAGGAACGCGATCGGATCGAACCGGCGATCGGCCGCGGCGATCGCGCGCAGGCCGCGCTCGACACCCGGAGGGAAGGCCGCGAATTCGCGATCGGCGATCGCGGTCTGCGGCTGGCTCGCCGACCGCACGGTCGTGGCCGGACGCAATTGCGTTGCCGCTTCGTCGCGCTGGTCGGTTCGCGGACGCGGGGCCATCGGTTCTTCCTCATGCTCGGCGCGGTCGCCCAGCACGGAATAGAGGCGCAGGCCCAGAAAGGCCGCAATCATGGCGAGGATGATGATCGATAAGGTCACAGGGTTCTCGTTAGCCAGTCATGCCCACCCCTTGCAAGGCGAGCGTTGCATCTTGATCTAGGTATCAGACCTTTCCCTAACAACGGCTGACCGGACGAAAAGAGCCCGGAAGAAGCTCAATCTCACCGAATCGCACCCAGATCGCATCGCGAACCGATGATAGATTGCCGCCACAGCGCCGCAGTGCTAGGCGCGCGGCTCGCGCCGAGCGGGTGAATCTGCCGCAAGCTTCGTCCCCCGGCCCCATATTTATGCCTTAGCAGAGAGAATACCCATCATGGCCGACGAAGAAGGCGTCCTGACCGACCTCGACAACAACGATGCCGCGCCCAACGGCGCCGACAACCAGCCGCAGGTCAGCTTCCTGTCGCAGTACATCAAGGATCTCTCGGTCGAGAATCCGAACGCGCCCAAGAGCTACCAGCTCAACGAACAGCCTTCGGTCGACGTGCAGTTCAACATCGCCGCGGACAAGGTCGGCGACGACGTAACCGAAGTCAGCCTCAAGGCGATGCTGACGGCCAAGGCCGGCGACACCACGCTTTACATCATCGACGTGACCTATGCCGGCCTGATCGGCATTCGCAACCTGCCCGAGGAACAGGCGCACGCCTTCACCTTCGCCGAGGCGCCGCGGATCCTGTTCCCGTTCGTGCGCCGCGTGGTCGCCGATGCGGTCCGTGACACCGGCTATCCGCCGATGCTGCTCGAACCGATCGACTTCAACCAGCTCTACATCCAGCAGATGCAGGCGCGCCAGAACCAGGGCGAAGCGGGTGGCAACACCCCTCCGACCCCGCAGTTCTGACCGGCAGATGATCTCGCGGCTGGGCCGTCGCGCATGAGCCTGCTCAAGAACGTCGGCACGATCGGCGGGTTGACCATGGTCAGCCGTATCGCCGGCATGGCGCGCGAGATGATCTTCAGCCGCGTGCTCGGCGCCAATGCGGTGACCGACGCGTGGTTCCAGGCGTTCATCATCCCGAACGTCTTCCGTAGGCTGTTCGCCGAGGGCGCGTTCTCGGCCGCCTTCGTTCCGATGTTCTCCAAGCGGCTGCACGGGCCGGAGAACATGGAGCAAGGTCTCGAGGACGCGCGCAGCTTCTCCAACGCGGTGCTGAGCGTCTTCCTGCCGGTGCTGATCGCGCTCTGCGCGCTGTTCGAACTCGCGATGCCGGGCGTGATCTGGGTGCTCGCCGACAAGCCGGTCGATCCGCAGAATTTCGCCATCGCGGTCGATTTCGCGCGGATCATGTTCCCCTATATCGTGCTGGTGAGCCTGGTGACCCTGTTCACCGGCATGCTCAATTCGGTGAGTCGTTTCGCGCCCGGGGCAAGCTTCCCGATCATCCTCAACCTGGTGCTGATCGGTGCGCTGCTCGGCGGCGAATGGCTGATCGACAATCGCGGCTACGACATGGTCGAGGTGACCTATGGCGTCGCCTGGGCGGTCACCTTCGGCGGCGTGATCCAGCTCGCCTGGCTCTATTACTGGAGCCGGGTCGAGGGCTTCCGGCCGAGGCTGATGTGGCCGAAGATCACGCCCGAGGTGAAGCGCCTCTCGATCATCGCATTGCCCGCGGCGATCGGCGGCGGCGCCTACCAGATCAACACGCTGGTCCAGCTCTACTTCCTCAACCAGATCGGAAGCGGCTCGGTCAGCTACATGAACTACGCCGACCGGCTGAACCAGCTGCCGCTCGGCATCATCGGGATCGCGCTGTCGACCGCGATCCTGCCGACGCTGTCGCGGTTCGTCGGCAGCAAGAACACCGAGGGCGCCGACCGCATCCAGTCCGACGCGATCGAGCTCTCGATGCTGCTGACGATCCCGGCGGCGGTCGCGCTGGCGATCTGCGCGACTCCGTTCGTCACCATGATCTTCCAGGGCGGTCGGTTCGACCTTGCCGATGCCGCCGCCACCGGCGAGGTGCTCGCCGCGCTGGTGCTCGGCCTGCCTGCCTTCGTTCTGGTGAAGGTGCTGGTGCCCAATTTCTACGCCCGCTCGGACACGCGCACGCCGGTCTACGCCGCGTTCATCTCGCTGACCGTGTTCGTAGCGCTCAACTTCGCGGTGATGACCGAATACGGCGTGGTCGGCGTGGCCTATGCCAGCGTGGTCGGCGCGTGGATCAACGTGATCTTCCTGTACATAGTGCTCGTGAAGCGCGGCTATTATGCGATTCCCTTGCCGCTGGTCGGGCGGATCGCGCGCCAGCTGGTTGCCGCCGCGGCGATGGGCGTTGCCTTGTGGTTCGCGCGCGATTTGCTAACCGGCTGGTTCTCCGCCGGCCTGTTCGCGCGGCTCGGCGCCCTGCTGGCGCTCGTCGCCGCCGCTGCGGTAGTCTATTTCGGCGTCGCCTTCGCGGTCGGCGCCATCGACAGGCAGCGCATCGCTGCCCTTACCAAGAAGAAAGCTCCCTGATCCCATGCGCGTAGTTTCCGGCATCCAGCCCACCGGCCAATTGCATCTCGGCAATTACCTGGGGGCGATCCGCAACTGGGTCGCGATGCAGGATTCGGGCGAGTTCGGGGACCTGCTCTATTTCGTCGCCGACCTTCACGCGATCAGCCTGCCGCACGATCCCAAGGCACTGCGCGACGGCACACTCGAAATCGTCGCCGCGCTGATCGCCTGTGGGCTCGATCCGGACAAGGTCACGCTGTTCAACCAGGCGCAGGTCCCGCAGCACGCCGAGCTGCAATGGCTGTTGAACGGCACCGCGCGGATGGGCTGGCTCAACCGCATGACGCAGTGGAAGGACAAGGCGGGCAAGAACCGCGAGGGCGCCTCGATCGCGCTCTTCGCCTATCCGGTGCTGCAGGCCGCCGACGTGCTGCTCTACCAGGCGACGCACGTGCCGGTGGGAGAGGACCAGAAGCAGCATCTCGAGTTGGCGCGCGACATCGCGCAGAAGTTCAACAACGACTTCGCCAGCGAAGACGCGCCGGTCTTCACGCTGCCCGATCCGATCATTCCCGAAGCGACCGCGCGGATCATGTCCCTGCGTGACGGATCGAAAAAGATGAGCAAGTCGGACCCTTCCGAAGCGAGCCGGATCAACCTCGCCGACGATGTCGACACGATCGCGCAGAAGATTCGCAAGGCGAAGACCGATCCCGAACCGCTGCCGAGCGAGGTCGCGGGACTGGCGGATCGTCCCGAGGCGGCAAACCTCGTCGGGATCTATGCCGCGATGGCGGGGACTTCGACCGCGGCGGTGCTCGCCGAACATGGCGGCCAGGGATTCGGCCAGTTCAAGCCCGCGCTGGGCGAATTGCTGGCCGCGAAGCTGGGGCCGATCACCGCGCGCTTCCGCGAGTTGAAGGACGATCGCACCGCGCTCGACACCGTGCTCGCAAAGGGGTCGGAAAAGGCGCGCGCGCTGGCGGTGCCGACGCTCGACGCCACCTACAAGGCATTGGGTCTGGTGCGCTAAACCCCTGCGAATGTGCAACAATTGATATAGTTGCTATTCAAAACCCATTCAGCCGCGCTGCGCTAGAACGCTTTCCATGCTAAAGACAGTTTCGTGCCCGGCGCGCCTGCCATCAAGTCAGGCTGCGATAGGGGGGCCGGACTGCGTTCTTTCGGAGACGTTACGATGACCATGATTTCTGCCAACAAATGGGGCCGCGCGCTGAAACTGGCTGCCACCCCGATCCTGCTCGCGAGCCTTGCCGCCTGCGCCGCCACGCCGTTTCGTTCGGATGTGACGCGATTCCAGTCGCAGCTGCCCGCGCCGCAGGGTGAAACCTTTGCCGTCGTCAGCGACGATCCGGCGTTGCAGGGTGGGCTCGAATTCTCGCAATATGCCCAGTTCGTCTCCGACCAGATGCAGCGGCTCGGGTACACGCCCGCCGCAAGCGCCGAGGACGCGACGCTCGTCGTACGCTTCGGCTACGGCGTCGACGACGGGCGCACCGTGCTGCGCCGCACCGGGTTCCGCGATCCCTACTGGGATAGCTGGAGCCGCTTCGGACCGCGCTACCGCGCCGTGCGCCTGCGCTCTGGCCGGATCGCCTATGTCCCGACCCGCCGCTGGGGCTATGGCTGGCGCGACCCGTTCTGGGGTCGCGACGACGTGGTCTCGACCACGGTCTATACCAGCGACATCGAGCTCAAGATCGACGATGGCGAAACCGGCGAGCGCCTGTTCGAAGGCCGCGCCGAAGCCGCCTCGCAATCGAAGCGCCTGCAATATCTCGTGCCCAACCTCGTCGAAGCGATGTTCACCGATTTCCCCGGCAATACGGGCGAGACCGTGCGCATCTCGGTCCGGCCCGAGGACATGCCGGTCAAGCCGCGCCGCTGATCGGGCGCAGCCAACCTTCCCCTGACTGGGCGGGCCTCCGGGTCCGCCCTATTTTTTTGTCTCGCCGCGGCGCGCGGCCCTGATCCCCGCGACCGGGACCGCGATCGCGACCGAGCCGAGCAAGAAGGCGCCAGGCACTGCGAGCATCGGCTGCGCCGCGCGGGTACCCATCGCGTAGTCGAGCCAGTCGAGCGCGTGATTGCCGAGGAAGATTCCCGCCACCAGCAGGACGAAGCAGAGCAGCCAGCTGCGCCAGTCGGTCGGTCCCCAGCCCGTGCGGCGCGAGACCATCCGCAGCAGCCGGTCGGAAAGCCACACGAGGATAAGGATCCAGGCGAGCAGCAGGACCAGCGTAATAAGCGACATGCCGAGCATGGCGCGACGCTAGCCTAGACTCCGGTCGAACCGAAGCCCCCTTCGCCGCGCTCGGTCTCTGACAACGTGTCGACCTCCTGCCATTCGGCGAGGGTGACGGGCGCGAGCACCAGTTGCGCGATCCGTTCTCCGCGCGCGATCACGAACGGCTCATCGCCGTGATTGATCATGATGACCTTCAGCTCGCCGCGATAGTCGCTGTCGATCGTGCCGGGCGTGTTGGGCACGCTGACGCCGTGCTTCAGCGCGAGGCCCGAACGCGGGCGGACCTGGATTTCGTAGCCGTGCGGAATCGCCATCGAGAGCCCGGTCGCGACCGCGTGGCGCTTGCCCGGTTCGAGCACGACATTCTCGGCCGAGACCACGTCCATCCCCGCCGCGCCGTCGGTGGCGTAGCGCGGCAGCGGCAAGCCTTCTCCATGGTCGAGCCGCTTGAGTTCGACCGGTACGCGCTTGCTCATGCTTCGATCTCCGCCGGGGCCCCGAGCGCCTGCGCGATCCGCGCGACCAGTTCGCGGCCGACCGCGCCCTTGGGCATCCTTTCGAGCCGCTCGACCGATTCGGAGGTCACGATCGTGACCGCGTTGTCGTCTCCATCCATCGCCCCGCCGGCGTCGGACACATCGTTGGCGACGATCCAGTCGGCCCCCTTGCGCTTGCGCTTGGCCTTGGCGTTATCGAGCACCGCATCGGTCTCCGCCGCAAAGCCGACCAGCAGCGGCGGCTTGTCGGGCGAGGTCGCGAGCCAGGCGAGGATATCGGGATTTTCCTCGAGGATCAGCGCGGGCGGTGCGGCCGAATGTTTCTTGATCTTGGAATCGTGGATCGTCTTGGCGCGCCAGTCGGCCACCGCGGCGACCATCACCGCGGCATCGGCGGGCAGCGCCTTCTTGACCGCGTCCTTCATCTCGACCGCGCTTTCGACGTCGATCCGGTCCACCCCGAGCGGGGTCGGCAGCGAGACCGGACCCGCCACCAGCGTGACCCGCGCGCCCGCGGCGGCGGCGGCGGCGGCGATCGCGAAGCCCTGCTTGCCCGAACTCCGGTTGGACAGGAAGCGCACCGGGTCGATCGCCTCGCGGGTCGGCCCGGCTGTCACGACGATATGCTTGCCGAACAGCGGGCGATGCGCGGGATCGGTGTCGAAGGTCCCTTGCCCTTCGAGCGGGTTGTAGAAGCCTTCTTCGCCCGGGAGCGGCTGCGGGGCCTGGTCGCCCGCGCCGGTCTGCACCAGGTGGTTGATCGCGGCGGCATCGGTCGGCGGGGCCGAGCGCGCCTTGCCCTTGGTGACGACCAGCCCGCCGAGCGGACCGCCATCGTCGCCGCTCGCGGCGAAACCGGGCGGCAGCGCGTGCGGATCGTAATCCTCTTCCTCGATCTCGGGCTCGGGAAGGTCCTCCCACTCGGCATCGTCCTCGTCGAGCATGCCGAACCCGGGATCGGGATCGTGGTCGGGCTCGTCGCCACGATCGGGCTCGACCGGCTTGTTGCGCCGGATCAGCGAGCTGAGCAGCCCGCCGAGGCCGCCACCGTGGCTTTCCTCCTCTTCGGGCTCTTCCTCGTCGAATTCGACCTCGAAGCTCTCTTCCTCGACGTCTTCGACCAGCGCTTCGGGCGCGTCCTGCGCGACCTTGGGCAGCGCGGGAACGGGGGCGGGCTGCGGTACCGCCGGCGGCAGCATCGGCGTTTCGTCCGAATGCGGGTAGCCGAACTGGTCGGCAAGGCTGTTCCAGATATCGACCGGTTCGGGCAGGCGGCCCGCACCGAATTCGCCGCACGCCATCGGACCCTCGCCCGGATCGATCACGCCGACCCCCGCTTCGCGCAGCCGCTCGACATTGCGCTGGGTCGCGGCGTGTTCCCACATCCGCACGTTCATCGCGGGCACGACAACGACCGGCTTGTCGGTGGCGAGCAGCAAGGTGGTGGCGAGATCGTCGGCGATCCCGGCGCTCATCTTCGCCAGCAGGTCGGCCGTGGCGGGGCAGACGACGATGAGGTCGGCTTCGCGAGAGAGCTCGATATGTCCCATCTCGCTTTCGCGCTTCAAATCCCACAACGAGGTATAGACCGGGTTTTCCGAGAGCGCCGCGAGCGTCATCGGGGTGACGAACTGGCTCCCGCCCTCGGTCAGCACGCAGGTGACCGAGCCGCCCTGCCGCCGGATCATGCGCACCAGCTCGCACGCCTTGTAGGCCGCGATACCGCCGCCGATCACGAGCAGGATCTTCGGGCTGCCCTCGCTCATGCGCGCTGCCCCGTGAAACCCATCCTGCGAGAATTGTCGGCCCATGCGTTCATAACCGCGCTTGCTAGCGTCCCCCGCCCCACTATTCCAGCGCCCAATATTCCGGCACATTGCCACGCCGCGCCCGATGGGCCACGGTAAAGACCGACCATCGGGAGACTAGATTACATGCGGCTCATCCTAACCTTCCTCATCGTTGCGGCAGCCATAATCGACTTGGTTATCGGAATCGGGTTCTTCCTTAACCCGGTCTCCGCGGGGAGCGATTTCGGCCTGGTTCCCGCGGGCGAGCAGGGCCGCGCTGTGCTCCGCGCGGACATGACCGCCTTTTTCATCACCGCCGCGATCTTCATGGTGTGGGGCGCGTGGAAGCGGCGCGGCGACCTGCTGCTGGTGCCGATCGCGCTGTTCGGCGTCGCCTTCATCGGGCGTGGGCTGAGCGCCGTCGTTGACGGGACCTACGAAGGCTGGTGGCTCCCGATGCTGGTCGAGGCCGCGCACGTGATCGTGCTCGCCTATGCCCGGCTGGCGCTGCCGCACCACCGGGTCGAGGAAACCGGCGAAGCCTAGGCGACGCTAGGAAACGCGCTGCGCCAGAGCGAGCGTAACGCCATCGGGGCCATCGCCAGCCCTGCGAACATCGCCGGGGCGACGACCATGCCCCAGTAGAAGTTCTCGTTGCGCCCCGCGATCATGAAGGCGAGGCCGTAGCCGAGCGAGAAGAACGTGAGCGTGCGTCCCGCGGGGCTTTTCCACCCCGCCCAGCCGAGGATCATCAGGAACACCAGCGGTCCGGCGAGAGAATGCGGCAACCAGCGCAGGTTCGACGACAGCACCACATTGCCGATCCAGCCCTGCAGCCCGCGCAGCGTCAGCCACGACGGACCGACCGGATCGCCCGGGCGCACCAGCCCCGCGATGATGTGCAGGTGGATCAGCAGCGCGATCGCGAAGAGGATCGCCAGCGCGCTCCACGCCGCGCCTTCCTTCCAGTCGCGCCGCCAGAATGCCATCGCGCCGAGGAGTAGCACCACCGGCAGCACCGTCTCGCGGATCGCCAGCGCAAGCGCCAGCACGGCGAGCGACCAGCCCCAGCGCCCCGGCCGGTGCAGCCCCAGCGCCAGCGCGACCAGCAGCCCCGCCCACAGCTCGTGCATGGCAAAGAAATAGCGCGCGAGGCCAAGCGAGACGCCGACCAGTACCAGCGCGCTCCCGACGAGGCGGAAGTTCTCTCCCCCGGGTTCGTCGTCGAAGCGGCACCACCACGCCCACACCGTCAGCGCCATCAGCGCCAGCCCGATCGGCACCATGCCCCCGTCGCCGACAAGGGCGAGGATATAGGCGAGCGTCGGAAGCCGAACGGCGAGGCCGGGTTGCAGGGGGAACGGCAGCTTGCGGTGTTCCTCGGCGATGACGTCGTAATACTGCTCGCCGCCGCGCAACCGCTCGACCACGTTGTCGTAGAGCGTGAGGTCGTCGTCGCGCGGACGCTCGGGATTGTCGCCGGTTAGCGAGGGAACGTCGGCCGCCTCGCCGGTCTTCGAATTGGGCGACGGGGTCAGCGCCGCGAGCGCGAGCACCAGCACGACCGCGAACAGCAGCAGCCGCGCCGGACCCTTGCGCCAATGCGCGAAGCGATCCCAACCCGGTGCCTTGTCCGTCATGCCCCTCCCCCGAAGCGCGTCCTAGCCGATCCAGCCCTGTGCCGCGGCGAGCCAGGCGACCGCTATACCGGCCGCGCCCGCGAGCAGATAGCCCGGCCAGCGGCGTGGCTCCCGGCTGCGCTCCCACACCAGTTCGACCTCGGGGAGCGGCGGCGGTTCGGGCGCGCCGCCCTTGGGCGGGTACTGCTCCTCGAGTCGGCGGATCAGCGCCGGGATTCGCAGCAGCGTCTCGGTGTCCTCGCGCAGGCGATCGGCCAGCGCGGCCTCGGGGCCGAGCTCGTCGCGGATCCAGCCGCGCACATAGGGCGCCGAGACGTCCCACATGTTGATCTCGGGATCGAGTTGGGTGGCGATCCCCTCGACCATCACCATGGTCTTCTGCAGCAGCAGCAGATGCGGCTGGGTCTGCATGTCGAAATCGCGGGTGATCGCGAACAGCCCGTCGAGCATCTGGCCGACCGACAGCTCGCTCACCGGCTTGCCGCGCATCGGCTCGCCCACGGCGCGGAGCGCGGTGGCGAATTCCTCGACCGAGTGGTGCGAGGGAACGTATTGCGCCTCGAAATGGATTTCGGCGACGCGGCGGTAATTGCCCGTGGTCAGCCCGTAGAGGATCTCCGCCAGCCACGCCCGCGCGCGGCGGTCGATCCGGCCCATGATCCCGAAATCGATCGCGACGATCGTTCCGTCGGCCTGCACGAACAGGTTCCCCTGGTGCATGTCGGCATGGAAATAGCCCGCTGCGATCGCCTGGGTGAGGAAGGCGAGAACGAGTCGCCGCGCGAGTTCGGGCAGGTCGTGCCCCGCGGCCTTGAGCGCCTCGGTGTCGCTGATCTTGATGCCGTCGATCCACTCGATCGTCATCACCCGGCCATTGGTGCGGTCCCAGTCGATCCCGGGCACGCAATAGCCTTCGTATCCCTTCATCGATTCGGCGAGTTCGGAAGCCGACGCCGCCTCGCGCCGCAGGTCGAGCTCGCGCAGGGTCCAGCGCTTGAAATTGGCGATCGTCAGCGCGGGCCGCAGCCGCGCCGCCTCGCCGCCGAGCGCCTCGACATGCGCAGCGGCCCATTCATAGGTCTCGATGTCCCTGGCAAAGCGATCGCGGATGCCCGGGCGCAGCACCTTGACCGCGACGTCGCGGCCTTCGATCGTGGTCGCGCGATGGACCTGCGCGATCGAGGCCGAGCCGACCGGTTCGGGATCGATATGCGCATAGAGCGTGTCGATCGGCTGGCCGAAGCTAGCCTCGATCTCGCGCCTGATCGCCGCGAACGGCACCGGGGGGAGCGAATCCTGCAGGCTGAGCAGATTGCGCGCCGCCGCCTCGCCCACGAGGTCGGGCCTGGTGGCGAGCGACTGACCGAGCTTGATCGCGGCGGGGCCGATATCCTCGAACGCGCGCGCGTAATTGGGTTCGGAGGGCTGGATCGCGCCGAACCGCGCCAGCCGCGCCACGCGCTTGACCGGCGCGGGGGTCTGCGGCGCCTGCTCGATCGGGCGCAGCGCGCCGTGCCGTGCCAGCGTACGGCCCCATTTCAAGAGCCGCCAGAGATGCGTTCTCGGTCGTGTCACTGCGCTAGATCTTCCAGCCCGAATGGATCGCGACCACGCCGCCGAGGACCGGCTCGACCTTGACCTGCGCGAAACCCGCCTCGCGGATCATATCGGCGAATTCGGGCATCTTGGGGAAACGGCGGATCGATTCGACGAGGTAGCGATAGCTCTCCTCGTCGTCCGCGATCGCCTTGCCGAGCTTGGGCACGATCCTGTGCGAGTAAACGTCGTAGGCCTGCTTGAAACCGGGCCAGGTCGGAGTCGAGAATTCCAGGCAGAAGAACCGCCCGCCATGGCGCAGAACTCTGTGCGCCTCGCGCAAGGCGGCGGGAATGTCGGTCACGTTCCGGATGCCGAACGCGATCGTGTAGGCATCGAAGCAGCGATCGGGATAGCTCAGCGCACTGGCGTCCTGCCGCGACCAGACGAGGCCCGAAATGCCGCGCTCCATCGCGCGCTCGACGCCGACGTCGAGCATGTCCTGGTTGATGTCGGCAACCGTTACCTCGGCCCCGCGCGCGGCCATGCGGAAGGCGATGTCGCCCGTGCCGCCCGCCATGTCGAGCACCGCCTCGCCCGCGCGCGGCTTCACCCGGCGGACGAACTGGTCCTTCCACAATCGGTGCATGCCGCCCGACATCGCATCGTTCATGATGTCGTATTTCGATGCGACATTGGAGAACACGTCGCCCACGCGGCGCGTCTTCTCTTCGGGCGCGACTTCTTCGTAGCCGAAGGAAACGGTTTCGGTTTCGCTCATGCGCAGCGCCTTAAGGGGAATTGCAGCTCGGGCAAAGGGTGTTAGGGCCGATCTTATGCCCGAACTTCCCGAAGTCGAAACCACCGTGCGCGGGTTGGCGCGATATCTCGAGGGCGAACGTGTCACCCGGGTGGTGCTAAACCGGCCCGACATGCGACGACCCTTTCCAGCCGATCTGGTGCAGGCAATGACCGGGGCGACGATCACCTCGCTCGGGCGGCGCGCCAAATACGGACTGCTCCATACCGATCGCGCGCGCACGCTTGTCTTTCATCTCGGCATGAGCGGGCGCTGGCGGATCGACCCGGCGGAGGACGAAGCGCACGACCACTTGGTGATCGAGACCGAGGGGCACCGCTTCGCGCTCAACGATCCGCGCCGCTTCGGCTCGGTCGACCTCGTCGATACCGCCGCGCTCGACGCATGGTCGCCGTTTGCAGCGATGGGACCAGAACCGCTGGGCGAGTCGCTGACGGTCGACCATCTGCACACCGCGCTCGCCGGAAGGAAGCAGGCGATCAAGCTGTGCCTGCTCGACCAGCGGATCGTCGCCGGGCTCGGCAATATCTACGTCTGCGAGGCGCTGTGGCGCGCGCGGATCAATCCCAAGCGCGCGGGCGGGCAGGTGTCGAAAGCCGCGCTCGGACGGCTCTTGCCAGCGATCCGCGAGGTGCTGACCCAGTCGATCGCCGATGGCGGGTCGACCTTGCGCGATTACGCCCAGCCCGACGGCGCGCTCGGCTATTTCGCAACCCGCTTCGACGCCTATGGCCGCGAGGGAGAGCCGTGTCGCCGCGGTGACGGAAGCATCCGCCGCTTCGACCAAGGCGGGCGGAGCACCTGGTATTGCCCCAAATGCCAGCGTTGAACCGCGTTTTCCTTGACCCGCGCCCCGGTCGAGGCTAGGGGCCGCGCTTCTCGCGCCGGTTCGCTTGCGATTCTGTGCGCGCGCACCATATCGGACACCAGAATTTGAACGGATCGCCCGGCATCAGCGGCGATCGACACGAAGGACAGACATGGCCAATACGCCGCAAGCCAAGAAGCGCATCCGTCGCAACGAGAAGCGCGAAACGACGAACATGAATCGCAAGAGCCGCATCCGCAGCTTCATCAAGAAGGTGGAGACCGCGTGCGAGGCCGGCGACAAGAAGGCCGCCGCCGATGCGCTGCAGGCCGCGCAGCCCGAAATCTATCGCGGTGTCGCCAAGGGCGTGCTGCACAAGAACACCGCTTCGCGTAAATACAGCCGGCTGACCAAGCGCGTCGCCGCGCTCTGATTCGCCGTCACGGCTAACCGATTCGCGACCCGCAACCGGACAATCCGGTTGCGGGTCGAAACCGGGCTGGAACAAAACACGAACTTAACATATGTGTACTGCACAATGACGTCGCGCAGAGCGTCACCCGAATCGTGGATTTTCAACGATTCGTGTTTTGCGCCCTGCACCAAACAAATGAAATTTAAGCCCTTTTTCGAGGGCTGACGGATTCCTGCGGGCCCCGGGCTGTCAAGGCGCTTTATTTAAAAAAAGTGTCATCTTCGGCATTGTCACCAGCTGTGATTTGCACTTACAAAATAGTCCTGCCGGCGACGATCTCGGGTCCGGCGACACACAGGATTATCTTATTCGGGAGATGCGCGGGGGCGTATCCCTGCCAGTCGGCTCCGCAACCAATCCGCGCGGAGTCGATGGATAGTGCTGCACGCAACAAATTCAGCCCTTGGACGCGGGCTATTAGGGGGATGAGGCAACGCGATGGCTAAGGTAGAACGCGAACCAACGGCTGAAGAACTCGAAGCGATGGGACTTCAGGCGGATTGGGCGGATATTTCCACCGGCCTTCGCAAGGATCTTGGCGCGCAGCTCTTCTCGCAGTGGATCAAGCCGATCCAGCTCGGCGGCCTGTGCAAGGAGACGGGCACGCTCGACCTCTTCCTGCCGACCGAATTTTCGGCCAACTGGGTCGCCGATCGTTTCGCCGACCGGCTGAGCCTGGCGTGGAAGATCGCGCGCGGCGACGTGAAGAGCGTCCGCATCCAGGTTCATCCTGGTCGCCGCGAACTGTCCGAACTGCGTCTGGGCGAAGACAGCAAGCGCGCGCCGGCCAACGACCACGGCCTCGACTCGTCTGCCATCGCGCTCGCCAGCGGCCAGGTCGGCACGCTCGGCCAGAGCACGGTCGGGCTCGATCCGTCGCAGACCTTCGACAGCTTCGTCACCGGCGATGCCAACGTGCTCGCCTGCAACGCCGCGCAGCGCATGGCAGCAACCGAGACCCCGCAGTTCTCACCGCTCTACCTCAAGGGCGCGACCGGCCAGGGCAAGACCCACCTGCTGCACGCGATCGGCCATTCCTATCTCGCCAACCATCCGCGCGCGCGCATCTTCTACTGCTCGGCCGAGCGCTTCATGGTCGAGTTCGTCCAGGCGCTGCGCCAGAACGAGATGATCGAGTTCAAGGCGCGGCTGCGCGGCTTCGACCTGCTGCTGGTCGACGACATCCAGTTCATCATCGGCAAGGCTTCGGCGCAGGAGGAACTGCTCTACACGATCGATGCGCTGCTCGCCGAGGGCAAGCGCCTGATCTTCGCCGCCGACCGCGCCCCGCAGGCATTGGACGGGGTCGAACCGCGCCTCCTGTCGCGCCTTTCGATGGGCCTGGTCGCCGATATCGCCGCGGCCGATATCGATTTGCGCCGCCTGATCCTCGAAGCGCGGCTCAAGAAGTTCGCCCCGCTCGAAGTGCCGGGCGACGTGATCGAATTCCTCGCGCGCACGATCACCCGCAACATTCGCGAACTGGTGGGCGGGCTCAACAAGCTGATCGCCTACGCCCAGCTGACCGGGCAGGCCGTCTCGCTCCAGCTCGCCGAAGAGCAGCTGACCGATATCCTCTCGGCCAATCGTCGCCGGATCACGATCGACGAGATCCAGCGCACCGTGTGCCAGTTCTACCGCGTCGATCGCGGCGAGATGAGCTCGCGCCGCCGCGCCCGCGCGGTGGTCCGCCCGCGCCAGGTCGCGATGTACCTGTCCAAGGTCCTCACCCCGCGTTCCTATCCCGAAATCGGGCGCAAGTTCGGCGGGCGAGACCACTCGACGGTGATTCACGCGGTTCGCCTGATCGAGGACCTGCGCAAGCGCGATGCCGACATGGACGGCGACGTCCGCTCGCTGCTGCGCCAGCTCGAGAGCTGATCGAACGCTGCAACCGGCTACCGGCGGTGGATTTCGCTATCCACCGCCGGACCACCGGCTTTCCACCACGAAGCCACAGACCGTCCCTGCGATATCGACAGGGCTGTCCTCACGCGCCTAAAGCGCTGGCATGGCTCTCGCTCCCGATCGTCTCGACCGTTTCGCCCGCCAGATCATCCTGCCCGAGATCGGCGGTGCCGGACAGGTCGCGCTGGCGAACGCGCATGTGGCGCTGGTCGGGTTGGGCGGGATCGGATCGCCCGCGCTGCAATACCTCGCGGGTGCGGGCGTGGGCCGCTTCACGCTGATCGACGACGACGGCGTCTCGGCGAGCAATCTCCAGCGCCAGATGCTCTACGGCGAAGGCGATGTCGGGGCACCCAAGCGGGCCAAGGCGGCGGCCTGGCTACGCGAATTCGATCGCCAGCTCGAAGTCGAGACCTTTGGCGAGCATGTCGACGCCGGATCCGCGGGCCGCGCGATCGCAGGCGCCGACCTCGTGCTCGACGGGACCGACAATTTCGCCACCCGCCTCGCAGTCTCCGATGCCTGCGTCGCAGCCGGTATCCCCTTGCTCTCGGCCGCGGTGGCGCGGTTCCAGGGACAGGTCGCGGCCTTTGCCGGGCACCGGGCCGAGGAACCATGCTATCGCTGCTTCGTCGGCGACGCGTTCGACGCTGACGATTGCGACACCTGCGCCGAAAACGGAATCCTCGGCGCGATGGCGGGCTGGGTCGGCAGTTTCGCCGCGATGCAGGCGATCCGCGTCCTGCTCGACGGACATGCGGGTTTCGGCGACCCGCAATGGGGCCGCCTGCATATACTCGACGGGATCGTGCCGGGCATGAAGACGATCCGGATCGCGAAGGACCCGGATTGCAGGGTATGCGGCTAGCGCCCCTGCGAGCGCCAGCGCGCCACGGTCCGACCGACCGATTCCTCTTCGCCGCCGCCATCGTTCCACAGCGCTGCGAAGCTCGGGTCTTCCGACGCCGGGCGCTTGTGTTCCTCGAGCGTGTCGAAGCTGACCCGCACCGGGATCGAGACGCCCTCGCCGCAGATGATGCATTCGCGGTTGCGCAGGGCGGGGATCGAATCGAGGAAGCCGCGCGCGCCTTCGGGCATCGCGGCCTTCACGAAGGCCTGGTCGCGATCGTTGTTGAGGCGCATCGAGATGATCGTGCCGCACTGCGACAGCACGCCTTCGGCAAGGTCCGACGGGCGCTGGGTGATCAGCCCGAGGCTGACCCCGTATTTGCGGCCTTCCTTGGCGATGCGCGAGAGGATGTTGCCGACCGAGGACCCGTCTGCGTTCTTCTCGTTGGGGACGTAGCGGTGCGCTTCTTCGCACACGAGCAGGATCGGGCGCGTCTTCTCGTCGCGCGACCAGATCGCGTAGTCGAAGGTGAGCCGCGAGAGCACTGCGACCACGGTCGAGGTGATGTCCGACGGCACACCCGAGACGTCGACGATCGAGATCGGCTTGCCTTCGGCGGGCAGGCGGAAGATCTTGCCGATGAATTCGGCCATCGTGTCGCCCACCAGCATGCCCGAAAACATGAACTGGTAGCGCGGATCGGCCTTGAGCTCGTCGATCTTCGACTTGATCCGCATATAGGGAATCGAGGAGCTCGCCTTGTCGAGCTTGCCCATCTCGTCTTGCAGGATCGAGGTCAGGTCCGACAGCAGATACGGAATCGGCGAATCGACCGTCAGCTTGTTCATGCCTTCGGCAAGCCGGCTCTTCTGCCGCGCCTTCAGCAGGCAGCGGGCGAGAATGTCGGCATCGGTTTGGCGTTCGTTGCCGCGGGTGGTGAGGAACACCTCGCAGTGCTCGTCGAAATTCATCAACCAGTACGGCATCTGCAGATTGCTGACGTCGAAGATCATCCCGGTCTGTCGGAACGCGGCCGAGTATTCGCCGTGCGGGTCGATCATCACGATGTGGCCTTCGGGGGCCGCCTGGCAGATCCGGTGGAGGATCAGAGCGGCACCGGTGGACTTACCGGTACCGGTCGAGCCGAGCAGCGCGAAGTGCTTGCCCAGCATGGCGTCGATATAGAGACCCGCGCGAATGTCCTTGGTCGGGAAGACCTTGCCGATCTGGACGTTGGCGCGCCCGTCGCTGGCGTAGATCTGGCGCAGATCGTCGCTGGTCGCCGGGAACACTTCGGATCCGGGCACCGGGTAGGTGGTGACGCCGCGACGGAAGCCGGTGAGCCGTCCAGTCAGCCGTTCCTCGTTGCCTTCGCCGAGGAAGTCGATCGCGGCGACGATCCCGCCGACGACGCTATCGTCCTGTTTCTGCGTCCGGACGCTGGCGAGCAACCAGTTCTTGCCGACCCGGATCTTGACCTGGCTGCCGACCTGGCCCGCCAGCATGATCGAAGGGTCGTCGTCTTCGCTGCAGGCATGGAGCCGGTTGAGATCGAGCAGGATGCGCGAGCCCGAGCCGGCGATCTCGACGACCTTGCCGATCGGGGTGGTGGCGTTCGCGCCGAGCGATGAGGAGGCCTTTTCCGGCCCGCTCGCTGGGCGAGGTTTTCGATCCGCGGGCGCGGCGCCCACGGCTTCGAGCGTCTCGGCGGATGGGCGGCTGGCCTGGCCCGGCCCGGCCGCCGGTTGATCGCGGCGGGGTTGCGGGGCCTCGGGGCGCGCGACCGCCTCTTCCAGATGGCCCGGCCGACCGCGCTGCGCCGCGCGGCGCAGCCGATCGAGCGAGGGGTCGTCCCCATCGCCTGTTTGCTTTTCGGGCGGGAATTTTCCGCTCATTTCGGTCATGCGTGATCCCTTGTCGCCGTGTCCATGGGCGCTTTGTCTCATTCGGGACCTTGGCCGAAACCGGTTAATTTCTAGCTAATTACGAATGCGCGGGGGCACGGACCACCGCAGTACTGCGGCGGATCAGACCAGCGCGAACAGGCGACCGGCCGCCCACCCCATGAAAATCGACAGAAAAACCGCGAACAGCCCGTACCAGACCTCTTCGTTCTCGGCGTAATCGGCGACCCGTTTCTCGAACCCGACCTTGCGCACCTCGACCCGCGCGATCTCGGAGACCAGCACCCGCCCGCGCGAGATCACGAAGGTCTCGGCGGTATAGGTCCCGGTCTCGACGCTCGAGGGCAATTCGAAGCGCGCCTCGTAGAGCACCCCGCCCTTGACCTGCACCCCGCCTTCGACCTGTTGGTAATGCCCCTCGCCGCGGCGCCGCTCGACCAGCCCGGCGGCAATGCGCGCCTGCTGTTCGGGATCGATCGCCCCGATCGGCGACAATTGCAGGTAGGGCAGGCCGAGTTCGTAGATCGCGGCCGTCCGCGCATCGACCACCGCGGCGATCTCGCGCGAGCTGGCGACGGCATAGAAACTCGGCACCGAACGGAATTCGGCGGCATCGACGTTCATCCAGATACCCGCGACCTGCTGCTTTTCGCGCACGACCACCGAGCTTGTCGGGCCCTTGAGCACGACGACCACATCGTAGGGCTCGGGCGGCGCGCCCTGTTCGGGTGGCAGGATCGCACCGAACAGCAGCAACTCCGTCCCGGTGAAGCCCTGGCGGACCGCGATCTCGTCCTGCGACACTGAGGGGACCAGCTGCGGGTCGCGCGCGCCGGTCAGCGCGAGCAGCGCCATCAGGGCGAGCAGCACCCTCACAGCGGGGCCACCGTGTAGACCTCGTCGGGCGAATAGAACAGCTGGAGCACCATCCGCACCGCGATCGCGAGCACCACCACCGCGAGCACGAGGCGCAGCACTTCGGGCTTCGATTTCTGCGCCAGCGAGGCGCCGATCTGCGCGCCCGAGACCGAGCCCACCAGCAGCAGCGCCGCGAGCACGATATCGACCGCCTGGGTGGTGATCGCGTGCATGAAGGTGGTGACCATCGTCACGAACAGGATCTGGAACAGCGAGGTGCCGACCACCACGCCTGCGCCCATCCCGAGGAGGTAGAGCATCGCGGGGACGAGGATGAAGCCGCCGCCGACCCCCATCAGCATGGTGATGATCCCGACCACGAGGCCGAGCAGCAACGGCGCGAGCGGCGAGATGTAGAGGCCCGATTTGTAGAATCGCATGCGCCACGGCAGGCTGGCGACCAGCGGGTGGTGGCGTCGTCGCGCGGCCTTGGGTTTCGTCCCGCCTCGCCCGGCGGTGACCGCGCGCCAGCCGTCCCTCGCCATTAGCGTGCCCATCGATCCGAGCAGCACGACGTAGAGGAAGGTGATGATCGTATCGATCTGGCCGAGCGCGCGCAGCCATTCGAACAACACCGCTCCGATCCCGGTCCCGATCGCGCCGCCGACCACCATGATCCCGCCCATCCGGTAATCGACCCCGCCGCGCCGGTGATGCGCGAACACGCCCGACACGCTCGCGCCGGTGACCTGCGAGGCCGCGCTGGCGGCGGAGACGGTCGGCGGCACGCCGTAGAAGATCAGCAGCGGCGTCGTCAGGAACCCGCCGCCCACGCCGAACAGGCCCGACAGCATCCCGGTGATCGTGCCGAGGGCGACGATCAGGAGGCCGTTGACCGAGAGGTTGGCGATGGGAAGATAGACGTCCATGGGCTCGGCCTGCCCCTACCCCAGCGGGGCCCGCGGCGAAAGCGCGCGAACGCAACATTCGGCGATCAAAATGGCGGTGCGTCAGAAACTGGCGGAGATCGTCAGCGCAGGTCCAGAGCCGGGGGCTGCATCGCCCGCCACGCGGATCCGGTAGTCGGCCTCGACGCGCGCGGTGAGTTGACCGGTGGCGAGCGTCATGGCGGCGGATGGACCGACGTCGACCCGGGCCGCGCCCTGCTGCGCCCCGCCCCACACGCCGCCCCCCGCCGCCAGCCGGAAACCGCCGCCCGAAGCCAACGCCTTGCGCAAGGTCAGCCTGCCATCGGCAAAGCCGGTCGCATCTTCGCCTCCGACGTAACCGGCCTGTCCATAGGCATCGGCTTCGAGCCCCAGCATGTCGGACCGTACGCCACCGACGAGCATCGCCGCGGGTCGCACCGCGACCCGTCCATCGCGTTCGGTCGCCCGCAACTCGGCCTGCGCGCGCACCGGCCATCCGGCGAAGGGACGGATCGACAGGCCCGCGGCCAGCTCGGGCCGCGAGGCGCCATAGGGAAAGCCGGTCGCGCGGGCATAGGCCCGGGGGGCGAAGCGGCTCCCCGGGGCCAGGCGATAGCTCAGCAGGACACCGGCCTGGCTGGCCCCGTAAGACGCCGGCGCGACCGCGGCGCTCCCGCGACCGTCTGGGCGCCACAGCAGCCACCCGTCGAGCGACCAACGGTCGGGCTGGCTCGCACGGCGATCCGATGCGAGCCCGCTCCTCTGCGAAAGGACCCGCGCCCGCCCGATGTCGCTGGCGATGCCCGGGGCCGGGAAAGCGTAGGCGCCGCGAGTCACTGCCGCGATCCACAACAGGTCGTGCGACGCAGCCTCGTCGAGCGCGCCGAAGGCCGCGCCCCCCGCTTCCGGCGCGATCCCGGGATGCGGGACGAAGGGCGAAGGAGGGAAGGCGGCGCCGTGGGCAGGTCGCGACCAGGCCGCGGGAGGCATCCCCGCTTTCGCAGCGGTGACGATCGACGGGCGTCGGGGTTCGCCCTCCGCGAGGATCGCGGCGGGCACCGCACGCTCGAGCGCCTGCAGGGTCTCCTGCGGCCAGAACGCGAAGCGCATCCCGATCCAGCCACTCATCACCAGCGCGAGCACGATCAGCGGGCGAGCGCGCGCGGAGGGGGACAGGGTCGCCCTCATGTCGGGCTGCCGAGGCGGACACCGGCGGCCGGATGCGCCGCGTGGGTCGTCTTGTCCCAGCGCAGCGCGGCACCGCGCAGATTGCCGCAATAGGCGGCGAGCGCGCGCCAGCCGGCCATGATCCCGATCACGTTCGCGACCGGGATCCGCAGAACGGCAAACCCCGCCTCGCTCCAGCCATATTCGCGCGCGACGAAGGCGGCCCGCCATGCCGAGCGCCACAGCACCGACAGCATCAGGAAGGTCGCGAAGGACCACAGCCACGGTGCCATCGCGCTGTTATCGGCATGCGGTGTCCCTCTCAGCAGCAGCACCGCCTCGATCGCGAGCAGGAGGTAGGCGGTCCCCAGCACGAGCGCCGCCATCGGCCCGCGCCGGTCGCGCAGCATCATCCAGCGGTTCGCCCACGAGCCGGCCCAGCCGAGCCGGTCCCAACCCTGGAACGCGATGCCGTGGATCCAGCGCGCCTTCTGCCGCGCCGCGGGCCCGATCTCGTTGGGGAAATAGCTGGTCGTCGCGATCAATTCGCCATTTCTGTCGCGCAGGCGGAGGAAGCGGCTGCCGCCGCCCATCCGCCGGATGCGGAAGCCGAGCTCATAGTCCTCGGTGAGGCTGTCGGCAGCGAACGGGCCTTCGGAACCGGCCGCGACCAGCAGGCGAAGCATGCCGCGTTCGACCGCACAGCCCACCCCTGCGGCGGGCAGGTCGAGGCCGAGCGCATCGCGCACCACCAGTCCCTTGGTGTGGCTCTCGGCGAATTCGTCGGCGTAGTGGCCCGAGACGAAACGCGTTCCGCCGGCAAGCGCCGGGCGCACCGGCAACTGGACCATCGCGGTCGTGCCGATCGCGTGATCGATCACCCCGATCGCGGCCGGGTGCACCATGTCCTCTGCGTCCTGCAGGATGACCGTACGGAACACCAGGCCGTGCCTCGTCTCCTCCCGTTCGAGCGCGCGGTAGAGGCCGTTTAGACAATCGGCCTTGGTCGTGGGGCCGGGCCGGTCGTGGACGACGATGCGGATCCGCGGGTCGTGCGCGGCACCGCGGCAGGCGGCAGCGAAGGTTGCCGGATCGTTGCGATAGACCCCGACGAACAGGCGCAGCTCGGGCTGCGGCCATGCGAGCGAAACCTGCGTCAGCGTGGTCGCGAGGATTGCAGCCTCGTCCCACGCCGCGACGAACACCGCCGTGTGCCCGCTCAGCCGCGGGGGTGGCGGGTCCGCACGGCGGGTCGGGATCCGACCCGTGGCCCGGAGCCACAGCCAGGCAAGATCGACCGCCAGTTCGTCGAGCGCGCCGAGCACGAGCCAGAAGGCCGCGAACAGGAAAAGTTCGCGTTCCAGCAGGCTCAACCAGTGCAGCTGCGGCGCGAGCGGCAGCAGCGCTTCGGCATCCATCGGCAATGCCCCCCATTGCCCCCTCGCATCGTATCCCCCCGCGAGGAGTACGCGATAAGTATCGCTTATGCCCGCTCCATGCAACGATGCCCTTGAAACCCGCCGTCCCCACCGTAAAAGGGCGGCCCATGGCAGAGTCACAGAGCATCGGCGGCGCGCTAAAGAGCGCGTTATACAGGTTCACCTCGATGGAGGCGGCGGCGGGGATCGTCCTGATCGTGGTCGCGATCGCGGCGATGCTGATCGCCAATTCGCCGCTCTATGCCGAATACAAGACGCTGTTCTACGGCAAGCTTGCTTGGACGCCGATCCCCAAGCTCGACGATCTGCATTTGTGGATCAACGACGGGTTGATGGCGATCTTCTTCTTCGTCGTCGGGCTCGAGATCAAGCGCGAGCTGATCGATGGCGAGTTGAACGACGCGCAAAAGCGCCGCCTGCCCTTTCTCGCCGCCGCCGCCGGCATGGCGGTACCCGCGCTGATCTATCTCGGCGTGGTCGGCGACGACCGCTCGCTCCATTCGGGCTGGGCGATCCCGGCGGCGACCGACATCGCCTTCGCAGTCGGTGTGCTGGGTCTGCTCGGGCGGCGCGCGCCGTCCTCGCTGCGGTTGTTCTTGCTGACGGTCGCGATCGTCGACGATCTCGGCGCGGTGGCGATCATTGCGCTGGTCTATACCAGCGGGATCAAACTCGCCTGGCTTGCCGCCTCGGTGGTCGTGCTGGGGATGTTGATGGCGCTCAACCGGTTCGGCGTCTATCGCATGCTGCCCTATATCGTCTTGTCCCTCGTGCTGTGGTTCACGGTGCTCAATTCAGGGGTCCACGCGACCGTCGCGGGCGTGCTCGCGGCTTTCACGATCCCCTTGAAGCTCAAAGGGCACGATGATTCCATGCTGCTGCGGATGGAGCATTCGCTCGTGCCGTGGAACGGCTACCTGATCGTGCCGTTGTTCGGCTTCGCCAATGCCGGCGTCTCGCTCAAGGGCATGGGTCTCGCCGAGATCCTCGGCCCGCTCCCGCTCGCGATCGCGCTGGGCCTGTTCGCGGGCAAACAGATCGGGATCTTCGGGGCGATGTGGATCGCCGACAAGATCGGCTTCGCGAAACCACCGGCCGGTGCTTCCGCGCTCCAGTTATGGGGCGTAGCGACGCTGTGCGGGATCGGCTTCACGATGAGCCTGTTCATCGGCGCGCTCGCCTTCCCACGCGACCCGCTGCTGGTCGAGGAAGCCAAGCTCGGCGTGTTGTTCGGCTCGCTACTCTCGGCGGTGCTCGGCTATGCGATCCTGCGCTTCGCGAAATCGCCCGAGCCCGAAGCGGACGACGACTCCGGAAAGCAGCCCGCCTCCGCCTAAGGACGCTTACCAGCTGCCGGTGTTCTCCATGCTCGCCCAAGGCTCCTGCGGCTCGAGATAGCCATCCTGCAGCAATTCGACCGAGATTCCGTCGGGCGAGCGGACGAAGGCCATGTGCCCGTCGCGCGGAGGACGGTTGATCGTCACGCCCGCATCCATCAGTCGCTGGCAGGTCGCGTAGATATCGTCGACCCGGTAGGCGAGGTGGCCGAAATTGCGCCCGCCCGAATATTCTTCGGGCGCGCTGCCGTCTTCGGGCGGCCAGTTGTAGGTCAGCTCGAGTTCGGCAACGCCTTCCTCGCCCGGGGCGGCGAGAAAGATCAGCGTGAAGCGCCCCGCCTCGCTCTCCTTGCGGCGCACTTCTTCGAGCCCGATCAGCTTGAAGAAGTCGATCGCGGCATCGGGATCGGCGACGCGGATCATGGTGTGGAGGTAGCGGGCCATCGCGGCATCCTTTCATTCAAACTCGGTTCATCGCTGCTGAAGCACAGTTCATCGTATGGTCGCGTAACTCCAGCCGGAGAATGTCCCGATGAACGACACTGCCTCTTCCACGCAAGCGCATTCGCGCTTCGCCTTCGACCCCCGCACCTTGAGCCTGCTCGGCGGCGCCGCGATCCTCGCGATCGGCATGGCGCTCGGCGGCTACCTGCTCGGCGACGGCATCCCGCGCGCCAAGGAAGCCGAGCGCGCGGTGACCGTGCGCGGCCTCGCCGAACGCGAAGTGACCGCCGATCTCGCGACCTGGACGATCAGCTATTCGACCACCAGCACCGATCTCGGCGCGGCGCAGGCCAAGGTTTCGCAGGATCGCGCCGCGCTCGAGGCGTTTTTCGCCGAGCTCGGTTTCCCCGCCGACGCCTTGCAGCCCACTGGGGCCAACGTTTCGAGCTACACCGATGACGGGGTGACCCGCTACACGGTGCGCGAACGCCTCGCACTGAGGACCTCCGACATCGAGAAAGCCCAGCAGGCGGTCGCGCGGCAGTTCGACATCGTGCGGCGCGGGGTGCTGATCGAGGAAGGCTCGGGCATGTCCTACACCTTCACCAAACTGAACGACATCAAGCCCGAAATGGTGGCCGAGGCGACCCGCGACGCACGCGCCGCGGCCGAACAGTTCGCCGAAGACAGCGGCGCCGATGTCGGACCGATCAAGGAAGCCACGCAGGGCTATTTCTCGATCGACGCGCGCGATGGCGACAGCAGCGGCGGCTGGGGTGCGTCGGACACCCCCTACAAGAAGGTGCGGGTCGTCACGACGGTGAGCTTTACGCTCGGCTGATGAGCTAGAACCGGAAGGTCACGCTACCGACAACGGTATCGTCGGTCAGGCCGTCCATCCCGGGCGCGTCGTTGCCGACATATTCGAGCTTGGCCGAGAGCATGGGCAGGAACTGGTAGCGGACGCCGGCCGACCAGTCGGTTCCGCTGTCGCCTGCACCGACCAGCGATTGCGCCGACAGCGGACCGTCCGAATGACCGACATGCGCGTCGAAGCTCAGCGGGCTGAATGGCAGCCCGACTTCGGCATCGGCAGAAAGGTAGAGATTGTCGTCGCTGCCGAGCGAATCCTGGTCGGGCGCATAGGCCGCGCCCAAACGCAGCTTGGCCGGGCCGAGCACGCCGACCACTGCGGCATAGGGCTCCCAGTAATCGGTCGCGAGCGCGCCCGGCGCACCGACATAGATCCGCCGCGCGACCCCGATATCGAGATCGACCAGCGGCAGCACCGAGCCGCTCCACCCGGTATAGGTCTCGAATTCGAGATCGGCGAATTGCGGCGCACCGTCGACCGAATAGGCCGATACCCCGCCGTAGAAGCCGGTCGCGTGGCGCAGTTCGCCCCACGCCTTGCCCGCGACATCGCCGTCCGAGCGCGAAATGCCGCGGAAGCGATAGTCGCTCATCAGCTCGACCCCGCCCGAGACTTCGAGCAGCGGCGGCGGGTCGGTGTCGTAGCTGTCCTGCGCGATGGCGGGGCTGGCAAGGAGGCAAAGGGCCGTCAGGCCAAGGGCAAAGCGCATGTCGAGGTCTCGCTGGACAGGGGGCGGATCGCCCGCGGTTCTAGAGGATCGCGAATCGCAGGCAAGCGTTGCCCGCATGGCGATGTCTTCCTATATGCCGCGCGCACCTGAATACGGTGCGACCAAACACCATGCTGTCAGCCCTTCGCAAACTCAAACGCCCCAAGGCTCCCGAACCCGTCCACGCCATCCCGGCGGGGCAGCGGGTCTATGCCGTGGGCGATATCCACGGGCGGCTCGACCTGTTCGATGCCCTGCTCGAAGCGATCGACGCGGACGACGCGGCGCGCGCCGATGCCGAAGTCACGCTCATCCTGCTCGGCGACCTGATCGATCGCGGACCCGACAGCTCCGGGGTGATCGCGCGCGCACGCCAGCTTTGCCAGACCGGCCATGTCCGGATCCTGATGGGCAATCACGAGGAAATGTTCCTCGACAGTTTCGAAGACGTCGAGGTGCTGCGTCACTTCCTGCGCTATGGCGGCCAGGAAACGCTGCTCAGCTACCCGGTCGACCGGAAGGCCTATCGTGCCGCCACGCGCAGCGAAGTGCTCGAGATGATGAAGCGCGCCGTGCCTGAGGAAGACCGCGAATTCATCGCCGGGTTCGAGGACATGGTGCGGATCGGCGACTACGCCTTCGTCCATGCAGGTGTCCGACCCGCCATCCCGTTCGAGGAACAGCGCGCGCACGAATTGCGCTGGATCCGCGAGCCGTTCCTCTCGCACCGCGACGCGCATGACGCGATGGTCGTCCACGGCCATACGATCAGCGACGAGGTCGAACACCGTCCCAATCGCATCGGGATCGATACCGGCGCCTATACCACCGGTCGCTTGACCGCGCTCGGCCTCGAAGGCACCTCACGCTGGCTGATCGAGGCGCGCGAGAGCGAAGCCGGCGCACCGGAAATCTCCCACAGGAGTCTGCTATGAAAATCGCAATGGTCGGATCGGGCTATGTCGGCCTGGTTTCGGGCGCCTGCTTCGCCGATTTCGGCCATGACGTGGTCTGCATCGACAAGGACGAGAAAAAGATCGCCGCGCTCGAGAACGGCGTGATGCCGATCTACGAACCGGGTCTCGACGCGCTGGTCGAAACCAACGTCAAGGCGGGCCGCCTGTCCTTCACCACCGACCTCGCCGAGGGGATCGACGGCGCGGATGCAATCTTCATCGCCGTCGGCACGCCGAGCCGCCGGGGCGACGGCCATGCCGACCTCACCTTCGTCTACGCGGTGGCGAAGGAGATCGGCGCGACGCTCAGGAACGATGCAGTGGTGGTCACCAAGTCGACCGTGCCGGTGGGCACCGGCGACGAGGTCGAGCGGATCCTCGCCGATGCCAAGCTCGACGTGCGTACCGCGGTCGTCTCGAACCCCGAATTCCTGCGCGAAGGCGCCGCGATCGGCGATTTCAAGCGGCCCGACCGGATCGTGATCGGCACCGACAACGAGTTCGGTCGCGACGTGATGAGCGAGGTCTATCGCCCGCTCTACCTCAACCAGTCGCCGATCCTGTTCACCTCGCGCCGCTCGGCCGAGCTGATCAAGTATGCCGCCAACGCCTTCCTCGCGACCAAGATCACCTTCATCAACGAGATGGCGGACCTGTGCGAGAAGGTCGGCGCGAACGTGCAGGACGTCAGCCGCGGCATCGGGATGGACAACCGCATCGGGGCGAAGTTCCTCCATGCCGGTCCCGGCTATGGCGGTTCGTGCTTTCCCAAGGACACGCTCGCGCTGCTTAAGACGGCCGAGGATTACGAAAGTCCGACGCGGATCGTCGAGGCGGTGGTCAAGGTCAATGACAGCCGCAAGCGGGCGATGGGCCGCAAGGTGCTCGACGCGCTCGGCGGCGCGGACAAGGCGCGCGGCAAGAAGGTCGCGCTACTCGGCCTGACCTTCAAGCCGAACACCGACGACATGCGCGATTCGCCCGCGATCGCGGTCGCACAGACGCTCACCGATGCCGGGGTCGAGGTCGCGGCGTTCGATCCCGAGGGGATGGAGCAGGCGCGCCCGCTGATGCCCGAGGTGACGATGGTCGACGGTCCGTACGAGGCGATCGAGGGTGCCGATGCGGTGGCGATCGTGACCGAGTGGGACGCGTTCCGCGCGCTCGACCTCAAGCGGATCAAGGACCTCGCCAAGGCGCCGGTGCTGGTCGACCTGCGCAATATCTACGATCCGCAGGACGTCCGCGATGCCGGGTTCACCTACGCCAGCATCGGACGCGGCTGAGGGTCAGCGAATCTCGAACCCGGTGACGGTCATCCGCGCCGGACCGGTCGCATAGACGCCGTGGCCACGCAGCACGTCCGAGCCGAGCACGAAGCCGACCTTCGCCGTATCGCGCTTGGCCGCTTCGAACAGTTCGGGCGCGACCGCGGGATTGCGGTATCCGACCGAAATCCACTCGGGATCGTCGAGCGAGATGCGGATTTCGTGATTGCCGCGCGATAGCTGCTTCACCTTCGCCGTGGGCGCGTACCAGCGATAGAATTCATACCGTCCGCGTGCGCTCCAATTGTCGCCGCGGCGCTGGAAGAACAGCGAGATCGCGCCCGGCTTGTCGGGCTCCTGCTGCGGGACGAAGCGCGTCCCCGGTTCGGCATCGATGCGATAGCGCATGACGATCTCGGACTTGCCCTCGAGCGAGCCCGGATCGAAGGTCACGTAATGGACGTGGCTGCGCGGCGTGGTCGGGAAGTCGATCGCGATCCCCGCGTCGGTGCTTTCGGGCCGGGCCGGCATGCCGACCGAATAGTTCTTGCCCTTGATCCAAGGGCCGATGGTCCAGTCGCGATCGACCGTGACACCGGCGAAAGCCACCGTCGCGCCGCCGACGAGCGAAAGGGCGCCAAGGAGAGATGTTAATTTCTTCATGCAGTTTTATTAACAAAGGGGCGCTTGCTCGATCCTGAACAAGCGCCCCGTCGCAACCGGATCAGTCGCCCAGCTCGGTCGGGTAAGGCGGCGTCCAGTTGGGATCGCGCGCCGGATTGCGCTCCAACTCCGCGAGGATGTAGGCGATCGCCGCGTCGAGCTGGGTATCCTCGCCGCGGTCGAGCGCGAGCTGGTCGAGCTCGACCCGCATATCGGGCGAGACACCCTCGTTCTCGATGCTCCACGTCCCGTCGGGCTCGAAGAAGCGGAAGAACGGCACCACCAGGAAGCCGCCGTCGATCAGGTTCGGATTGGCGCTGATGCCGATCAACCCGCCCCAGGTGCGGGTGCCGATCAGCGGGCCGAGGCCGGAGGCGCGGAAGGCATAGGGCATCCAGTCGCCGCCCGAGCCCGCGTCCTGGTCGATCAGCATCGCCTTCGGGCCCCAGATCCCCGAGCCGGGGGTCGACCAGTTGAGGCCTTCGCGATCCTTCCACCCGGCGAGGTATTCGCGCCGCAGCACGTCGATCACGTAGTTCGCCGCCTGCCCGCCGCCGTTCGAGCGTTCGTCTAGGATCAGCGCCTGCTTGTCGGTCTGCGCGAAATACATGCGGTTGAAGAAGGTGTACCCCGCATCCGCGGTGTTCGGCATGTAGACATAGGCGACCTTGCCGCCGGTCTTCTCGTCGACATAGCGGCGATTGTCCTCGACCCAGCTCCACAGCCGCAAGGCGCCTTCGTTGCGCACCGGTTCGACCACCGAGGTACGGCGCTCGCCATTGGGCGTGCTCGCCACGGTGAGCGCGACCTGGGTGCCGGCCGAGCCCGACAGCGCCTCGAAGATATTGTCGCGCGCGGTCACCTCGCGGCCATTCACCGCGAGGATGTAGTCGCCTTCCTTCACGTCGACACCCGGGGCGTCGAGCGGCGCATCGATGAACGGATTCCACTGTTCGCCGTCGTAGATCTTCTTGATCCGGTAACGCCCGTTCTCGAGGCGGATATCCGCGCCCAGCAGCCCGGGGCTGGAGGATCCGCCCGACCAGACGTCGCCCCCGCCCACTCGGTTGTGCCCGACCTGCATCTCGCCGATCATCTCGACCAGCAGCTCGTTCAGGTCCTCGCGCCGCCCCACATGCGCGAGCAACGGTTCGTAGCGGCGCTTGATCGCCGCCCAGTCGAGGCCGTGCATGTTGGGATCGTAGAAGTAGGCCTGCTCCATCCGCCACACGTCGTTGAAGATCTGGCGCCATTCCTGCGCCGGGTCGACATAGAGCTTGAGGCCGGAGAGGTTGAGCGGCTTGGGATCGAGCTTTTCGCCCGCCTTCGACGTCATGAACTCGCCGCCGGGCTTGGCGAGCAGCAGCGTTTCGCCCTTGGCGTCGATCTGGATGCCGGTGATGCCGCTCGCCACGGTCTTGGCCTCGCGCTCCTCGAAATCGAAGCGATAGAGCTGCGATCCGGCCTGCGGCGTATCGCCCGGCGCATCGTTGCGATCGCCCGCCTGTTCGAGCGCGACGTAATAGAGGCTGCCGTCCTTCGCCGTGGCGAGGCTGGTATAGAACTGCTCGGCCACCGGCAGCGAGATCATCCGGCGGCGAAGGTTTTCGGGATCGACGACCGGGTCGGCTTCGTCCTTCTTCTCCTCCTTGTCCGCGTCCGGCTTCGCGTCGCCATCGGCCTCTTCGTCGGCGAGGATCGGGGCGAGCGGGCTCTTCCCGTCCTTCTCGAGTACCAGCGCATAGATCCCGGCGCGGTAGGGCTGCTCTTGCGAGGTCATGTCGAGCCCCAGCGCCTGCGGCCCGGCATTGGTCGATGCGGTGAAGAACAGCAGCTTGCCGTCCTTGGAGAAGGTCGGCGAACCGATATCGGCGAACTCGCCGGTCACCGGATAGGTCCGCCGCGTGGTCAAATCGTAGAGATTGAGCGCGGCGTTATAGGTCGCGCCGCGGGTGGTGTAGGCGAGCCAGCGACCGTTCGGATGGAGCGCGGCGTCGAAATCGCCGTTGCGCCGGTCGGTCCGGGCAACCGTCCAGCTCGTGCCCGCCGCGACATCGAGCGCGCGCAGCGAAAGCTTGTTGTCGGCATAGATCAGGTATTTCCCGTCGCCGCCCCAGTCGACCAGCTGGTAGAAATCGGGGCCGAGCGCGATGCGCCGCGCGGATTCGATCCCGCTCTGGTCCTCGATCACCAGCGCCTGCCCGTCGCCATCGTCGGTGATATAGGCAAGTTTGGTGCCGTCATGCGACCAGATGCCGCTGTAATTGCGCTCCGCCGCGCTGGCCGAGATATTGCGCGTGCTGCCCTTGTCGGTCGGTACGGTGAACACTTCGCCGCGCGCGGTGATCGCCACGCGCTGGGCCGAGGGCGAGATCGCCACGCTCTCGATGTTGTCCGACACGTCCTTCCACTGCTTCTGGCGCTGCGGCAGGTCGGGCGAGAGCGCGATCGGCAGCGTGCGGGTCGATCCGCTCGCGACCGTGAATTCCTTCAGCTCGCCGCCCGCCTCGTAGACGATCCTGCCGTTCCTGCCGTCAGCATTGCGGACGTCCCAGGTCGTTTCGCCGGTGACCTTCGCGACCGATCCATCGGCCGAGTTCCAGCGATAGACGTTGAACACCTTGTCGGCGGCGCGATCGGACAGGAAATATAGCTGGCCGTCCATCCAGAACGGGTCGAACTCGGTCGAGCCCTCGCCCGAGATCTCGCGCAGCGTGCGCGCGTCGGGATCCACCACCTCGATCGAGGGTTGGGTGCCGCCGCGATAGCCGCGCCAGCCCGACGAGCCGCCCCACAAGCCGTTATAGCCCGAGACCCCGGGCACGTTGGCGAACAGTTCGCCGTCCTCCGAATAGCTGCCACCGACGCTGCGCATCTCGGACATCTTCTCCGGGAAGCCGCCGGCGACCGGCACGGTGTAGATCGCCCCGGCGCGCCCGCTGCGGGTCTCGCGCGCGGAAGCGAACACGACCGAGCGGCCATCGGGGGTGAAGCCCTGGACGTTGTCGTTGCCCGGATGCCAGGTGAGCCGCTTGGGGGTCCCCCCGCTCGCCGCCACCACGAAGACGTCGTAATTACCGTCGTAATTGGCGGAGAAGGCGACCATCGATCCGTCGCTCGAGAAGACGGGATCCCGCTCGTCCGCCGCATGGCTGGTCAGCCGTCGCGCATTCGATCCGTCGGGGTTCGCGATCCAGATGTCGCCGGCATAGGCGAACACCATCTGATTGTCCGACAATGCCGGATCGCGCAACAGCTTGGTCTGCGCCAGCGCGGGCGTCACGGCCACGCTCGAGGCCAGCAGCCCCGCCATCATCCACTTCATCATCGAGTCTCTCCCCCTCTGTTTGGAGGGGAGATTGCCGCTTTCCGGCGAAATTGAAAAGACTCTTCGCCGTCGGGCGATCGCGGGGCGCGGCCGGGATGCGTCAAACGATGGGTCGCTTGTGAGAGATGTCCCGTCACAAAACGTCAGGAAGCCGCACCTTGCGACCCCGGTGCATGACCAATAGGCTCCAGCCGAACAGACCAGGGGAACACCATGAAGAAAATCGCTTTCGCTGCCGCCGTCGCACTGCTGGGTCTCGGGAGTCCTGCCGTCGCCCAGGACAGCGATTTCGATTCCCGCGAGATGATTCCGTATTTCACCAAGACCAACCTCGAGACGATCGCCGCGCAGCTCGAGCCGACTAAGACCGAATGGCGACAAATCGGCGACGGCGAGGAATCGCTCGTCATCACCTTACCTAGCGGCCTGATCGTCATCGCGAAGGCCGCCGGTTGCGGGTCGGGCCGCTGTGTCGGGCTGTCGCTGACCGCACTGTGGCAGAAAAAGGAAACTCAGAGCGACGCCGAGGTCCATGATGCCCTCGCTACCTTCAACGATACCGCCGTGCCGACGGCTTTCCTGCAACGCAACGGCGTGATCGCGATGACCCATTACGTAATCGCCGATTACGGCATCCCGCAGGGCAACATCGTCGTCATGCTCGAAGTGTTCGATGCCTACGGCCAGCGCCTCTCGGAAATCCTCAGATAATGCCAGGGGGCCTGTAAGCCGGGTTCTGTCCCGCCAGACGGCGGGGGCAGCCATTCATCTAGGCGACGGATCGCTCCGCCGCTCGAGCAGCCAACCCGGGCACCTCGGGTCGAAACGCCCCTGCCAGCGAACTGGCGCGGTGCCCCTATTCGGCCTTGCTCCGGGTGGGGTTTGCCATGCGGAGACCGTTACCGGCCCCCCGGTGCGCTCTTACCGCACCCTTTCACCCATGCCTGTGCGCTTTAGGCGCCATCGGCGGTATACTCTCTGTGGCACTGTCCCTGCGGTTGCCCGCGGCGGGCGTTACCCGCCACCCTCGTTTCACGGAGCCCGGACTTTCCTCGGTGCTTGCGCAACGCGGCTGCCCGGCCCCCTGGCAGGGCCTATCTAGCGTTCCCGCGGTCGCGATCCAAGAGCAGTTCGAACAGGATCGCGCGGACTTCGCCGTCGATCTCTCCGTCGATCTTGCGCGGGCGCCAGCGGCGCTGGAACGCCTCGACCGCCTTGTGACCGTTGCTGATGTCGTAGCCGAAGCGTTCGAGCGCGAGGTAGAAGGCGGCGTCATTGTCGAACGGATCGCCACGCTCGAGCTTTTCCGGGCGCGGCAGGCACAGGCCATATTCGGCGAGGCGGTCCCACGGGAACAGCTCGCCCGGATCGATCTTGCGTTCGGGCGCGACGTCCGAATGGCCGACCACGTTGGCACGCGGAATGTCGTAATCCTTCACGATCCGCGCCACCAGCGGGACGAGCGCTTCGAACTGCGCCTCGCTGAACTCGCGATAGCCGTATTTGTGACCCGGATGATCGAGCTCGATCCCGATCGAGGCCGAGTTCACGTCCTTGATCCCGCGCCAGTAGGATACGCCCGCGTGCCACGCGCGCTTGTCTTCGGGCACCAGGCGGATGACCTCGCCCTGCTCGCCGATCAGGTAGTGCGCCGAAACCTTGGTCTCGGGATCGCACATTCGTTCGAGCGCGAAACCCTTGTCCTCCATCTCGGTGTAGTGGATCACCAGCATCGAGATCGGCAGCGTCCGCTCGTCCTGGTTGGGTGACGTTACCTCGCGGTGGACCAGTTCGTCGTTCGGGCGCTCCTCGCTCATGCCGCGATCACGCCTCGCGGACGATCGCGCCGAGGATCAAGGCATTGTCCTGCAGCTGGTACTGGATTCCGCCGCCATGCTGGGCCGCGAGTCCGTGGATCATCGCGGCGGGCGCGGTGCGCGGGGTGATCGCATCGACCGGCAATTCGCCCTGCAGCGCGCGGCCGATCTCCTCGTCGAACGCGATGCGCGTTCCTTCGGCGCGGATCGCGATCTCGGTCGTCTCCCCGTTCTGCTCCGCCCCGATATCGAGCGAACCGCCGCGCACCAGCGCGTCGATCGCGATATGCGAGAGGTTGAGCAGGCATTTGACCGCGGGCTTGGGGAGCGAGGCGCTCTGCACCTGCCAGTTGAGTTCAACGCGGCCATTATCCTCGGCCAGCGCCTGAATCAGCGCGGCGGGCTCCTCGGACGGGATCTGGTAGTCGAACCCGCCGGCCGAGCCATAGGCGAGGCGGAAGAACTTGAGCTTGCCGGTGCTGATCCGCGCGCTCTGTTCGAGCAGTTCGACGCAGCGGTCACGCATTTCCGGATCGTCCTCGCTCGACAGCAATTCGAGGCCGTTGCTGAGCGCGCCGACCGGGCTGAGCAGGTCGTGACAGAGGCGGGAACAAAGCAGGCTGGCGAGATCGATACGGGTATAATCAGTCATGTAGGCGAAGCGTCCGATGTGAGATGGGTCGCGGGGTGCGCGGCAAGGTTTACGCGGCTTTAGCGTTGGCCTGCGCGATTGGAAAGCATAGGGCATCGAACCGTGGACAATGCACGCATCCTGACAGGAACGCTTCCCCCGGAGGTCGCGCGGCTCGACAAGGCGCTGGCCGAGGCGTCGGGGCTGTCGCGCGGGCGTATCCAGGCGCTGATCGCCGAGGGCCGGGTGCAGGTCGCGGGAGCACTGGTGACCAGCGCCTCAGCGAGGACCGGGGCCAATGCGAGCTACATAATCGACGTACCGCCCGCCGCACCGGCAGAAGCGCAGCCGCAGGACATCCCACTCGACGTGGTGTTCGAGGACGAACACCTGATCGTCGTCAACAAGCCCGCCGGGCTCGTCGTCCACCCGGCGGCGGGCAATCGCGACGGCACGCTCGTCAACGCGCTGCTGCATCATTGTGCGGGGCAGTTGTCGGGTATCGGCGGGGTCGCACGCCCGGGGATCGTCCACCGGATCGACAAGGACACCAGCGGCTTGCTGGTGGTCGCCAAGACCGATTCCGCGCATGAAGGCCTCGCCACGCAATTCGCCGACCATTCGATCGACCGCGCCTATATCGCTTTCGCCGGCGGCAAGCCGAAACCCGCTTCGGGAACGGTGGCCGGGCGGATCGGACGCTCGGACCGCAACCGCAAGAAGATGGCGGTGCTGCCCGACGGTACGACGCGCGGGAAGCACGCGGTAACGCATTATTCGACCACCGCGACCTACCCGCATTGCAGCGAGATCGAGTGCCGGCTCGAGACCGGGCGCACCCACCAGGTCCGCGTTCACTGCGCGTCAATCGGTCATGCGCTATTGGGGGATCCACTCTACGGAAGGGCTCCGGCCCCGCTTCGCCCGATTCTCAACCGGCTCGGCTTCCAGCGCCAGGCGCTCCACGCCGCCGAACTCGGTTTCGCCCACCCGGCAACAGGCGAACGCGTGGTTTTCCGCGCCGATCTGCCCCGCGACATGCGGGAACTTATCGACGAAATAGCCCGTTTTGATCGATGAAACCATTGGCGGTTTCGTAACGAATCCGTCTATAACGATAGGTCCTGCGACCGCAGACGATCGGATGCCCATCAGGGGTCCGGCGAAGTCGGTCGGCAAACGAAAGGTTTAGGGAAACAGTGACGACCAAGACGAAAGGTATGAGCGTTCCTGCGTTGAACGGGGAACAGAGCCTCAACCGCTATCTCACCGAAATCAAGAAATACCCGATCCTCACGCAAGAGCAGGAATACATGCTCGCCAAGCGTTACGAGGAGCACGAGGACACCGAGGCGGCGGCCCAGCTCGTCACCTCGCACCTGCGCCTCGTGGCGAAGATCGCGATGGGCTATCGCGGCTACGGCCTGCCCGTCAGCGACCTCATTTCCGAAGGCAATGTCGGCCTCATGCAGGGCGTCAAGAAGTTTGAGGCCGATCGCGGCTTCCGGCTCGCGACCTATGCGATGTGGTGGATCAAGGCCTCGATCCAGGAATTCATCCTGCGCAGCTGGAGCCTCGTGAAGATGGGCACCACCGCGGCGCAGAAGAAGCTGTTCTTCAACCTCCGCCGGATGAAGAAGAACCTCGACGCCTACGAGGACGGCGACCTTCACCCCGACGACGTCAAGCAGATCGCGACCGATCTCGGCGTTCCCGAGCAGGAAGTGGTCAACATGAACCGCCGCATGATGCGCGGCGGCGACGGTTCATTGAACGTGCCGATGCGCAATGGCGAGGAAGGCTCGGGCGAATGGCTCGACTGGCTGACCGACGATCGCCCGCTGCAGGACCAGACCGTCGAGGAAGCGCAGGAACTCGACGTGCGGCGCGAGATGATGGCCGAAGCGATGGGCGACCTCAATGAGCGCGAGCAGCACATCCTGACCGAGCGCCGACTGACCGAGAACCCGCAGACGCTGGAGGAACTCTCCAAGGTCTACGACGTCAGCCGTGAACGCATCCGCCAGATCGAGGTGCGCGCATTCGAGAAACTGCAGAAGGCGATGAAGAACCTCGCAGAAACGCGCTACACCGCGCTGCCCGCGGCCTGACCCGCCCCACCTGACAACGATACCGCCGCGAACCTCCCCGGTTCGCGGCGGTTTCTTAATGCCGCAATAAAAAAAGGCGAGCCGCGCGATGGCGGCTCGCCTGCCAGTCTGACGAATCGCCCCCTCCCCGCCGGGCATCTCCTATCGGCGGGAGGGGTTGTTGTTATCAGAACCCGAAGGTCACCGTGCCCGAGATCGTGCGCGGGGCGCCGATCTGGGCAAAGGGTGGCGCGCTCGGATTGCCGCCGAACTGGCCCGCACCGATCACGTTGCCCTGGTTCAGGCCGCTGGTGAAGTTGCCGACATACAGCTCGTCGAACAGGTTGTAGACGTTGAACTGGATGAAGGTCCGGTCGTTCAGGCCGATCGCCTCGAGCCTCAGCCGGGCATCGAGATTGACCAGCCAGTACGCCGGCGTCTGCGCATCGTAGATTTCGTAGGGTGCAGCCGCCGTGCCGCCGTAGACCGGCAGGTTGGTGTCGTAGATGAAACGACCGCCGGTGCGCTTCGCGGTGAGCCCGATCTCGAACGGGCCGAACAGGCCACGGGCCTGTGCGCCATAGGTATATTCGGGCGCACCACCTTCACGGTTGCCGGCGGTGGCGACGAAAATTCCCTGACCGATGCTGGCGCACCCGAACGTGCCTCCGGTGACCTGCGCGGCGGTACAGGCACCCGACTGTACGTCGTCCTTGATCTCCGACTTGAGGTAGGAACCGAAGGCATAGAGCGCGAGCTGCGAGACCGGCTGCCACGCGACCGAGCCGTCGATCCCGTATTTCTCGACCTTGCCAAGGTTGCGATAGACCGAACGTTCGAGGATCGGATCGTAGGCCGAGGCGAGGCGGTCCTCGTAATTGGTGAACCAGCCGGTCACCTGCGCCTGGATGTTGCGATCGCGGAAGCGGATACCGAGATCGAAATTGTCGGTGCGTTCGGGGTTCGGGCGCGCCTGCGGCGTGTCGGGGGCGAAGAAGAACGCGTTGTAGAGCGCGTCGGTACCCGGGACCTGCAGGCCCTTCGAATAGTTCGCGAAGACCGAGAACGGATTGTCGAAGGAGTAGACGAAACCGACATTGGGCAGGATCTCGTCATATTTCAGCATGCGTTGCTGCGGGCCCTGGACCGTCGGATTGAACCCGGCATAGGTCGCGTTGCGCGGATCGCCTTCGCCGAAGCAGTCGACGAAACCGCTATCGCTCGTGGTAAAGCAGTAATTGTTGAGATCGCGGGTGAAGAACGGCGCACGCACACCGGCGGTGACGTCCAGCCGCTCGTCGAAGAAGGATCCGCGATATTCGCCCGAGACCTGGTTGAGGATCGCATAGGACAGGCGGTCGCGCTTTTGCAGCACCGCGCCGGTGACGTCCGCCAGCGGATCGTTGATCGGGAAGACGTCGAGCGGCTCCCCGCTGACAGAGAGATCGCCGACTTCGCCGGTCTGACGATGCCGCGCGCGATCGTAGGTATAGGCGACACGGAAGGTGTGCGCGTCCGAGATGTCCCAGATCAGGTTGGCGATGACGCCGTAGCGATTGGTCTGGGTCTGGCTCGGCGCGAGCAACGTGACTTCGTCGAGCAGGTCGCCGTCGCCGTTGAGGTCACGGCCGAAATAGGGCCGGCCGCCGAGATAGCCCGGGGTGCAGGCGACGTTGGTGCCGGTTGTGACGGTCGTGCAATTCGCCGCGCCGCCCGCCGGGTTGATGTCGAGGCCGCGTTCACGCGCGCCGACCGTACCGCCACCATTGGCCTTCACGTACTGGTAGCTGGGGTCGACGGTCAGGCGGATCGAATCGGTGACCGTGAACAGCGAGGCCCCGCGGATATTGCCGGTGTTCGACGGGTTGTAGCGCCGGTCGAATTCGGTGCCGCAGCTGTTCGGCGTGTCGGCGACCCCGGTGCGCGCGACCTGGTTGGTCGTGCAAGGATAGTTGATGTCGTAACTCGCTTCGTCGCGAGTCAGCGGGAAACGATTGCCGCTGCCGGCACCGACCACGCGGGGCGCGGTGTTCGTGGCGCTCTGCGTCAGATCGGTGCGCAGCGGGACCGAGCCGAAGAAGTTGTTGCGGTTTTGGTTGTAGTGACCGGCGATCGAGATGAAGTCGTTGCCATTGCCCAGCGGCTGGTAAATCCGGGCATTGTACTGCTGCTTGTCGATTTTGCCGTAATTGTTGATCGGGTTGCGGTTCGAGGCGGTGCTCGCCGCAAAGAACGCGCGCGTGCCGAGCGGCGTGAATTCACCGGTATCGACCATGCCGAAAATGCGGAAGAAATCGAATTCGCCCGCCGAACCCGACAGGCGCACCCCGAACTCTTCTCCCGGCACGCGGGTGCGATAGTTGACGGTTGAACCCGTCGCGGCGGCGGTGGGACTATCGACGTCGGTCGTACCGAGGTTGACGTTGACCTGCTCGATCAGTTCTGGATCGAGCTGCTGGTTCGAATAGATCTGGTAATTGCCCGAATCGTTCAGCGGCACGCCGTCGAAGGTCAGACTGATACGGTCCTGCGAGAAGCCGCGGATATAGAGCTGCCCGCCGGCCGAGCCGTAGGCATCGTTATTGGTGAAGCTGACACCCGGGACAACGTTGATCGAATCGAGCACGGTCTGGCCGGGAGCGTTCTTCGAGAGCTGTTCCTGCGTGAGCACCTGCTTGGCCTTCGAGGTATCGGGCACGACGATGCCTTCGACGCCCCGATCTTCGCGCGAACCAGTGATGACGACGGTGGTTTCGGCCTTTTCCTCGACCTCGGTGGAGCCGGTGGACTGGGCGAAAGCGACGGAAGGAGTAGCGAGCGCGACGACGGCGCACCCGGCCAGGTAGGCGATTTTCATGGCAAGTGATCCCATGGGCACGCGATGGGGCGTGCGTTGAAATTGCACGAAAGGCGACTCGCAACATTCGCGAACCGCCCTTCGACCGCCCAAGTACTCACAATTCCTTCGCGAGGAAATACGGTTCTATTTGCACTCTATCTCCACGTTACACTTTCATTGCGAAGCCACATATCGACGATTATCCGAAATGACGGATTTCATGGAGCTATTTGCTTCACTATTACTTTAGTTAATTATCGAAGGTTAGCAGCATTTCGTTCGTCGCAATCGACTATTTCTTCCCATGTGCAGCCATTTTGCAACGTGCCCGCGCGGCTCCGTTGGCAAATTGACGAGCGCCCGTTAGAGCAGGTCCACCATGCTTCGGGTCGCCAAGTTCTTCGCCTCGCTCATCCTCGGCTTCGTCGCGCTCAGCATCGCGCTCGTGCTGCTGTTTGCAGTGGTGCCCCCGCCCGTCACCGCCACGATGGTGATGGATGAAAACGGCATCACCAAGGACTGGACCCCGTTGTCGCGGATCGATCGCGACATGGTCGACGCGGTGATCGCGGCCGAGGACGGCAAGTTCTGCTCGCATGACGGGTTCGATCGCGAGGCGATCGAGGAGGCCTATCGCCGCAACCAGCAGGGTGGGAGGATCCGCGGCGGTTCGACCATCAGCCAGCAAACCGCCAAGAACGTGTTCCTGTGGCAGGGGGGCGGTTACGCGCGCAAAGGGCTCGAGGCCTGGTTCACGCTGCTGATCGAGAATATCTGGGGCAAGCGGCGCATCATGGAAGTCTATCTCAACGTCGCCGAGACCGGGATCGGGACCTACGGCGTCGAGGCCGGGGCCTATCGCTATTTCGGCAAGCCTGCGGCGCAATTGAGCGAGAGCGAGGCCGCGCGCATGGCCGCTGCCCTGCCCCAGCCCAAGAAGCGTTCGGTCAAGAACCCGTCGGGATGGCTACGCCGCCACGGCAATAGCGTGGCGGCGCGCATCGGCGTGGTGCGCAGGGATGCGCTCGACGCCTGTATCTACGACTAGAAGCGAGCAGTCCGCTTTTCGAACGTCACGCCCTTGTCGCTGAGCAGGTCGAAAGTGACCTGGCGCTTCGCCCAGTCGATATCGACGACCCCGAAATTCTCCTCGCTCACCATCGGCGTGACGCGCCGGGGATCGGGCTCGCGCGTGCTCGCATCGGGGCTGACGAAGGCGAGGTTGAGCGAGGACGAGGTGAATTCCCACACCTCCTCGCCCAGTTCGGCCGGCGTGTCCTTGTAGATCGCGCCCTGGTGCCGGTCGCCCGACAGCAGCACGATCCCACCGCCATTGCGCGCGCCGAGCATGCGCAGCAGTTTGGCCCGCTCGAGCGGCAGGCGCGACCAGCTTTCCCAGCGATGCGCCTCGGTCAGCACTTGAACCGACGACACCACGACGCGCAGGTCGGCCGGTTCGGCCAGTTCGTCCTGCAGCCACTGCCACTGGGCGGCACCGAGCATCGAAGCCCCGGGATCGGTGTTCGGTTCGTACTTGCCGAGATTCTCGACGAACTCGCCCGCGACCAGATCGTCGCGGAAGTAGCGGGTGTCGAGCATGATGAACTGGACCCGCTTGCCGGCGGGGCCGACCGTGACCGAGTGGTAGATGCCCGGGCGCGAGCGCACGTCAGCCGGCGAACCCCAGAAGGTCTCGAACAGCTGTTCCGACAGGCGCTTGTATTCGAAGTCGCCGCCCGAGTCGTTGGGGCCGTAGTCGTGGTCGTCCCACGTCACGAGCCACGGCACCTGCCGCCGCAGCGCGTTGAAGCCGGGGTCGGCGGCCTGGGTGCGGTAGCTCTGGCGGAAGGTCGACAGCTGCGCGTCGCCCGGCCAGTCGCTGTCGCCATAGACATTGTCGCCGATCATCATGAACAGCTGCGGATCGGTACCCGCGATCGTCGACCAGATGTCCTGCGACGCGGTTTCCTTGTTGCAGCTGCCGAAGGCGAAGCGGGTGATGACGGTGTCTTCCCCCAGCTCCGCATCGTCGACCGCGACGGTGAGCGGTTCGTTCGCCCAGTCGATTTCCTGCAGGCCCGAAACGCAAGCGGCCGCCCCCGAGAGGGCGGCCGCCGCGATGATCGAACGTGCGATCATAAGGTTGCGCATGATCAGAACTCGTACCGCGCGCCGACCTGGATCTTCCAGGCCGAGGCCGAGGTGGCGATGTTGTAGTAATCGTCCTGGTTGGCGTAGTCCGCCGCCCGGACCGGGCCGATCACGTAGCGACCCTGCGAATCGTAACCCGCATTCGCCACGCCGACATCGCCGGTGAAGCGACGGATGTTCGCGCCACCGTCGATCAGGTTCAGGAAATTGTCGAAGTCGACGAACAGCTCGATCTCGTCTTCGACGACACCGAACAGGCTGCCCGGACCCGGGATTTCCTGGCTGAAGCGCAGGTCGAGGTCGTACGACCACGGATTGCGGCAGGTGTTGCGCTCGATCGACTGACCGGGCGTGAACTCGCAATCTTCCAGCGTGCTGACGTAGTCGAGGACCGCCTGCGCATTGGCCTGGCTGGCCGGCGCGACGTTCGGATCGTTGGGGCCCGACGGGACGTAGAGCAGCGCGTTGAAGCTGCCCGACGAGCTGTCGTTGAAGACACCGCCGTTCGAGAACACGAGGCTGTACGGGCGACCTTCGCTGGCGCGGAAGAACACGCCCAGACGGGTGTCGAACTCACCGAAGAACTGCTCGCGGAAGCTCGTCGCCACGACGAAGTTGTGACGGGTCTCGTAGTTCGAGGTCGACACTGCCGGGTTCTGGCGATCGAACGCCGCAGTCACGTCGTAGGACGAGGTCGCGGTCGACGAGCCGACGTTGCGATTGTTCTTCGAGTCGATGAACGTGTAGCCCGCGCGGAACGCGATACCGCCGCCATCGGTGAAGATGCCGCGATCGAACCGCTTGGTCAGCAGGAACGAGGCGACATGGCTGTCGTAACCCGGGCCGTTGGTGAGCTGGATCTCGTCGTCGCGACCGGTCGCGAAGCACGGAGCGGTCACCCCGGTATAGACCGGGGGCGTGCCGCCGGTGCCCTGAAGTACGGCGTTACAGCCCGCATTGCTCGGGTCGATGGCGTCGTAGATCGGACGACCGTCGACCATGAAGCCGCCATTGCCCTGCGACGGGTTCGGCGTCTGCGACAGGTCGACGAAGTTCAGCGTGTTGTTGAACCGGCTGTAGATGTAGTCGAGGTTCACCTGCCAGTCGCTGAAGAAGCCGGTTTCGGTGAAGTTGAGGTCGGTCTGAATTCCGATATTCGCACGCGTCACGGTGGGCACGTCGAAATTCGGATCGGTCGACTGCGTGTCGGCGAGGCCGGCCGCGGCCGAGGCCGAGCCCGAGTCGGTCACGCACTGCGGGAAGCCCGTGAACGAGCCGTTCTGCACGACGTCGGTCGGCGTGGTGGCACAGAACACCGAGGTCCCGAGCGCGCTCGAGTAACCGTTGTTCGAGAACGCGTTCGAGTAATAGACCACCGGGTCACCGCCCGAGAACACTCCGACGCCGCCCGTGACGCGGGTATCCGCGAGCATGCCGTCGTTGAAGAACTCGTAGGTGAAACCGAGGCGCGGCAGGACCACCGGGTCGATCTGGCCGAAGCCGTTCGCATTGGTGAAGCCGTAGCGATTGAAGAAGTTCGGGTTCGCCCGCGGCGCATCGCCGGAGAAGAACTGGAGACGCACGCCGCCGATGAGGCTCAGCTGGTCGGTCGCCTGCCATTCGTCCTGCGCGTACACCGAATAGATGTTGCGGGTGAAGGTGGCCGCAGCTTCGTTGATGTCGCCGGTCGGCGTGGCGTTGATGTCTGCGCCGTAGGCGGTGCCTTCGAAGATTTCCTGATTGCTCGGGAAGAAGTCGAAGCCGTTGCTCAGGATGCCGTCCTCGAAATCGTCGAGGTTGGCGAAGTACAGCGTGCCCGTCGCGTTGATAGCGAACAGGTTGTAGACTTCGAGCGAGTTCATTTCGGCACCGATCTTGACCTGGTGGTCGTCGAGATCGAGCTTGCCGAGCAGCTTGGCCTGGAAAACTTCGTTGGTCAGCGCGTTGGCCGAACGGAAGATGCCGGGGCCGGTGGAAAGCGCGCCGTAATCGTAAACCGGGTTGTTGGCGCTATCGAACACGAGGTTGCCGTTCGAATCGACACGCTGCTGGCGGGTACCGACCTGCAGGCGGACGGTCGGATTTTCCGACTGGGCTTCGCCGAAGCCGAACGGGCCCTGGACGTCGTTCACGTCCGACAGCGACATGCGCAGTTCGGTGCTGAAGCGGTCGCTCCAGTCCGAATAGACGCGAGCCGAGTAGTAGTTCGAGACCGTGCCCTCTTCCTCGAAGGAGTTCAGGCCGCCGAGCTGGCCGCCGCCGAAATCGGGTTCGACATTGCTTTCCTCGAGACGCTGGTAGCTGAGTTCGAGACGGTGATCGTCCGACAGCAGCCAGTCGATGCGACCGAAGTAACGCTCGTTCGATTCGGGCAGGGTGCGCGGGTAGCCGCCGATATCCTGGCCGTAGACGTCGCGCGCGATCTGCGCGAAGCGATCGAAGTCGGACTGCGTGATCGCGTTAACTTCATTGGCGAAGCCGCCGCCGCGCGGACCTTCGTCATTGGCGTCGCCGAGGTCGGTCTGCTCGTAGCCGAACTGGAAGAAGAGGCGATCGGGAATGATCGGACCGCCGAGCGTCGCGCCCCAGCGCTTCTCGCTGCCCGAGCTGAGCGGACGGCCGTTGAGATCGTCGGCCAGCATGCTGTCGTCGTAATAGGTGTAGAAGGCCGAGCCGTGGAACTCGTTGGTGCCCGACTTGGTCACGACGTTGACGAGACAGCCGGTGAAGTCCGAATATTCGACGTCGAACGGCGCGAATTCGACCGAGGTCTCGCGCACCACGTCATAGGGAAGCGGCAGCGAGTTGCGCGCGGCGAAGGGCGTGCCGTTGAGGCCAAACACGTCGGCCTGGACGATGCCGTCGACGGTGAAGGTGTTGGTGCGATCGTTGCCACCGAGGCAGGAGATGCGATCGACTTCATTGTCGCGCTCGAGGCTGACACGCGGGTCGAGGCGGATGATGTCGCGGACGTCGCGGCTGATCGACGGGAAGGACTCGATCGTCGCTTCGCCGAAGGCGGAAGACGGACCGACCGCGAGCTGGGTCAGGTTCACGCGGCTCGCGCTCACGACGATGGTGTTCGCGGCGGTCGCGCCGACCTGTTCGGCCAGTTCGAAGCTAAGGGAGGTGTTGCCCTGGATAGTGATGAACACGCCCTCGACGGTCTGGCCTTCGAAGCCCGGTGCGGTCGCAGTGATCGTGTACGGACCGCCGGCGGTCAGCGATTCGGCGCGGAAGCGACCGTCATTGCCGGTGGTCGAGGTCTGCGTGCGGCCGGTGCGCGTGTCGCGGATGACCACGGTCGCGCCGGGGATCGCGACGCCGTCGGCGCCTTCGACCGTACCTTCGATACCCGAAGTGATCTGCTGCGCGGCGGCCGGCGCTGCGGCCAGCGTGGCGATGCCGATGCTGGCGACGCTCGCGGCGAGGAAATGTTTGAGATGCATGAGTTTTAACCCCGTCTTGATGCTCCGAAACCGGGACGGTTCGGAAAAATTGCGATCCTGAAAACGTGTCGATCCCGCACCGGCAATGATTCGTCCCAAGACCGGTACAATGTTCTCTTTAGTGAACACGACGGGTTCCGAAAACACCCCCGGGATGACGGTTTCATGACAAGTGTCCGACGAATGTGCACGGTTCGGAGCGCCGTGAAATTTTCTGCGCGCCACTCGCCTTCTGGCCTTCGGAAATTTCATCTCCACAATTGTTAGCGAACAGTTCGGAGACACGTCCTTTTAACACTGGTGTAAATTATGCTGCATTGCGGCATTTTTGCCACGCTACCCGCCCGGCGGCTGTTCGATCGTTCCATCGCGTCATTGACCTCGTGCCTGGTTCGCGACATCCCTCCAGTAATGGCACAGGCGAGCGAACATGCCCGGAAACGTCTCAAGTCGTTGATGAAGCGTCTTGGCGCGGGAGATCGCGCCGCCTTTCCCGAAGTCTACGAAGCCACCAAGGTGAAGCTATTCGGCATATGCCTCCGTATCTTGCGGGACCGAAGCGAAGCGGAAGATGCCTTGCAGGACGTATACGCCACACTTTTGAAGAGCGCGGATCGCTACGATCCCGAGCGGGCGAGCCCAATCAGCTGGCTCGCCACGCTCGCGCGCAACCGCGCGATCGATCGGGCGCGCAAGGGCGGCGTCCGTGCCAATGCCGCGCCGATCGGGGAAGCCGACATGCTCCCCGACGGCGTCCCGCTCGCCGACGAACAATTGATAGATGGCGAGCGCGATGCGCGCGTACATGGCTGCATCGAAACGCTGTCGGAAAACCAGCGCCGCCCGATCCGCGATGCTTTCTTCGGGGGGCGCACCTACGACGAGATCGCGCGAGCGGAAAACGTCCCCCCGGGGACGATGAGGAGCCGGATCCGCCGCGGGTTGATGCGCCTGCGCGATTGCATGGAGGATGGCGAATGAGCGAGATTCACCGCCTCGACGACGACAGCGACATGTTCGCCGCCGAATACGCGCTCGGCCTGCTGGGAGCGGAGGAAACGCTCGCCGCGCGGTCGCGGGTCGCCCGTGATGCGGTTTTCGCCGAACGGGTCGAGTGGTGGAACGCACGCCTCGCGCCGCTGCTCGACGAGCTCGGCGGCGTCGAGCCGGGCGAGGACCTGACCGCGCGCATCCTCGCCTTCGCTAGGGTGGAAGGCGGTACGCCCGCCTCGGCCGAGATCGTCCGGCTCCGCACCCGCGAACGGCGCTGGCGCTGGACCGCGGGGCTGACCTCGGCTGCCGCTGCGCTTGCGCTCGCCTTCCTCGCCACCACCCGCCTCGCCCCGCCCCCGGTCGATCCCGATCCGCCCGTGCAGGCCGGGGCGCCGCTGATGGCCTCGCTGCCGATCGGGGAGACCCAGCTGCGGCTTGGCGTGACCTACCTGCCCGGCAGCAGCGACCTGATCCTCGCGGCCGACGGGCTTACCGCGGACGGCGTGCACGATCACGAATTGTGGCTCGTTCCCCCCGAAGGCGAGTTGCAGTCGCTCGGCGTGGTCGCGCCGGGACAGCGGATGCGCGTGACCCTGTCTCCCGACATCGCGCGCAATATCGCCGACGGTTCGCAATTGCTGCTGACCCGCGAGCCGCTCGGCGGCAAGCCGGCCGAGGCCGACGCCGGACCGGTGGTCGCGAGCGGCGAATTCGCCGCCACCTGATTTTTTTCCGGACGCCGACGCATAAGTCGCGCGACCGGTCGCGTAGCTCCTCCCGCAGGACGGGAAACTTGCAATCCAAGGAGTTACCGATGCCCAAGTTGAACAAGCTGAAGGCCGTCTCGCTTTGCGCGATCGCCGCGACCACCGGCGTGGCCCTCGCCGGTGCGACCCCCGGCATGGCCTACGACCATCACAAGGAAGCCGCCGCCGCGAGCCAGCCGACCATCGTCGAAGCCGCGATGGGGACCGGCATGCACGAGACGCTGGTCGCCGCGGTCAAGGCCGCGGGCCTGGTCGAAACCCTCTCGAGCGAAGGGCCGTTCACGATCTTCGCCCCGACCGATGCCGCTTTCGCCAAGCTGCCCGACGGCACCGTCGCCACGCTGGTGAAGCCCGAAAACAAGGCCACGCTGACCAGCATCCTGACCTATCACGCGGTCGCCGGTGAAGTGACCAGTGCCGACCTGGTCGCGCTGATCGAACGCAATGGCGGTAGCGCGACGATCAACACGATTGCGGGCGGAAAGCTCACCGCGCGCCTTGCTGGCGACACCATCGCGATCACCGACGCGGCGGGTCGCACCAGCACGGTCACCAAGGCCGATGTCGACGTCTCGAACGGCGTGATCCACGTCACCGACGGCGTCTTTCTTCCGGGCTGATCCCCCTGGCCCGGCGCCTGCGCGGCGCCTAGCTCCTCCGGGAGTCGCGCAGCAAAAACCCCGCCCGACTCGGCGTCGGGCGGGGTCATTTGTTTCGGTTGCTGGGAAAGCGCCTAGGCCGCCTCTTCCTTGCCCTTGACCACCTTGACCGGGTCCTTGCGACCTTCGACCACGTCCTTGTCGATTACCACTTCGCCGACATTGTCGTCGCTCGGCAGGTCGAACATCGTGTCGAGCAGGATCGCCTCGACGATCGAGCGAAGGCCGCGCGCGCCGGTCTTCCGTTCGATCGCCTTCTGGGCGATCGCCTCGAGCGCGTCGTCGGTGAAGGTGAGCTCGGTATCCTCGAGCTCGAACAGCTTGCCGTACTGCTTGACCAGCGCGTTCTTCGGCTCCTTGAGGATCGTGACCAGTGCATCGACATCTAGGTCGTGCAGCGTCGCGATCACCGGCAGGCGGCCGACGAATTCGGGGATCAGGCCGAACTTCAGGAGGTCTTCCGGCTCGGTCTTGCCGAGCAGTTCGCCGATGCGGCGCTTGTCCGGATCGGCGACATGCGCGCCGAAACCGATCGAACGCTTCTGCAGGCGGTCCGAGATGATCTTGTCCAGCCCCGCGAACGCACCGCCGCAGATGAACAGGATGTTGGTCGTGTCGACCTGGAGGAATTCCTGCTGCGGGTGCTTGCGTCCGCCCTGCGGGGGAACGCTGGCAGTGGTGCCTTCCATCAGCTTGAGCAGCGCCTGCTGGACGCCCTCGCCCGAAACGTCGCGGGTGATCGAGGGGTTTTCCGCCTTGCGCGTGATCTTGTCGATCTCGTCGATATAGACGATCCCGTGCTGGGCCTTCTCGACATTGTAGTCGGAGGCCTGGAGCAGCTTCAAAATGATGTTCTCGACGTCCTCGCCCACGTAACCGGCTTCGGTCAGCGTGGTCGCGTCGGCCATGGTGAAGGGCACGTCGAAGGTGCGCGCCAGCGTCTGCGCCAGCAACGTCTTGCCGCAGCCGGTCGGGCCGACGAGCAGGATGTTCGACTTGGCGAGTTCGACGTCGCCAGCCTTGCCGCCGTGCTTCAGGCGCTTGTAGTGATTGTGCACCGCGACCGAGAGCACGCGTTTCGCGCGGTCCTGCCCGATCACGTAATCGTTCAGCGTCTCGAAGATCTCGATTGGGGCGGGAACGCCGCCTTCCTTCTTGCCGGTGAGCCCGGCCTTGGTTTCCTCGCGGATGATGTCGTTGCACAGCTCGACGCACTCGTCGCAGATGAACACCGTCGGACCAGCGATGAGCTTCTTCACCTCATGCTGGGACTTCCCGCAGAAACTGCAGTAGAGGGTCGATTTGCTATCGGTTCCGCTCAATTTGGTCATATCCTGTCACGTCCCTCGACCGCGCCGGGCAGCGGCGCGGAACGAAAGGAATTAGGGCGCAATGGCCCGATTATCAATGCTTCGCCCCCCTTATAGGGGCAAAAGCCTTGCCATTCGATGAAGCGGGGCAACACTCTTTTGCGCGAGGCGGCCCGGCAGCTGCGACGCGTCGAGCGTCAGTCCTTCTTGTCCTTGTCGTCGCCGTCTTCGCTTTCCGGACGGGTCTCGAAGACCTTGTCGACGATCCCGAACTTCATCGCTTCGTCGGCTTCGAGGAAGGTGTCGCGATCCATCGCCTTCTCGATGTCCTCGAGGCTCTGGCCGGTATACTTGACGTAGAGTTCGTTCATCCGGGTGCGGATCCGGAGGATTTCGCGCGCCTGGATCTCGATGTCCGAGGCCATCCCGCGCGCGCCGCCCGAGGGCTGGTGGACCATGATCCGCGCATTCGGGAGCGCGATGCGCATGCCCGGCTCGCCCGCCGCCAGCAGGAAACTGCCCATCGAGGCGGCCTGGCCGACGCAGACGGTCGAGACGCGCGGCTTGATGTATTGCATCGTGTCGTGGATCCCCATCCCGGCCGTCACCACCCCGCCGGGCGAGTTGATGTACATGCTGATCGGCTTGGAGGGGTTCTCGCTTTCGAGAAACAGCAGCTGCGCGATGATCAGCGAGGCCATGCCGTCTTCCACCTGGCCGGTGACGAACACGATGCGTTCGCGCAGCAGGCGGCTGAAGATGTCGAAGCTGCGCTCGCCGCGACTGGTCTGTTCGACCACCACCGGGACCAGCGCGCCGGTCAGCGGATCGCGGGTGAACTGGCCCTGCGTGCCGTGGGTTTCGCCGAGTGCGCCGGAAAGATCGATCATGGGTGGTCCTTGTCAAAAAACGTTGCGGGCTATGTCGTCGCTCGACGCCGAGAGTTCAAGGGCGTTTACCTGCGTTGACACAGGCGCGGCAAAGCGGGACGGTGCGGACATGAGCAAAACCGCCCTAGGCCTGGCACTCGCCGCCCTCGCCCTCCCCGCCGCCGGCAATGCGCAGGACCGCGCCCTACCCGACACGCAGATCGACCGGGTGCCGGCGGAACAGGCCGAGACCCCGCCTTCCCCGCGCCAGCCCGGCGTGCCGGCTTGGGCGGATTTCGCCGCGCGCAACATCGCCGCTATCGAGCGCTACGACGATTCCGGACCACAACTCAATGCGGTGATCGTCTACGATCCCGATGCCGCGACGAAGGCCGCGCCGCTGTCGGACGACGGCTCGCTGCTCGGTGGGCGCACCGTGCTGATCAAGGACAATATCGAGACCCGCGAATGGCCCACCACCGCCGGAAGCCTCGCGCTGGCGCGCAACGCGACCGGACGCGACGCGCCGCTGGTGGCCAGTCTCCGCGCCCATGGCGGGGTCGTGCTGGGCAAGACCAACCTGTCCGAATGGGCCAATATCCGCGACCGCGATTCGACCAGCGGGTGGAGCGCGGTGGGCGGGCTCGTGCGCAATCCCTTCGCGGTGGATCGCAATGCCTGTGGCTCGTCCTCGGGCAGCGGCGCTGCAGTGGCGGCGGGCTTCGCCTGGGGCGCGATCGGGACAGAAACCAACGGATCGATCACCTGCCCCGCCAGCATCAACGGCGTGGTCGGCTTCAAGCCCAGTGTCGGCCTCGTCAGCCGCACCCACGTGGTGCCGATCTCTTCCACGCAGGACACCGCGGGGCCGATGACGCGCCGCGTTTGGGATGCCGCGTTGCTGCTGGGCGCAATTGTGGGCGCGGACCCGGCTGACCCGGCGACGCTCGATGTGCCCAATCGCCGCGTCGACTACACCCAGGGCCTGTCGCGCGATTCGCTTCAGGGCGTCCGAATCGGCGTGATGCGCAACCAGATCGGCGATCGCGCCGACGTCGAGACGGTGTTCGGTACCGCGCTCGAGGATCTCGAGCGCGCGGGCGCGGTGCTGGTCGATATCGAGTTCCAACCCAACGGCGAGATGTATCGTGACAGCTTCACCGTGCTGATGTTCGAGCTGCGCGAGCAGATGGGCAAATATCTTGCATCCCTGCCGGGCGAGAACCTGCCGCGCAGCCTCGCCGACCTGATCGCCTTCAACGAACTCAATGCGGGGACCGAGCTCCGCTGGTTCGGGCAGGACCTGTTCGAACTCGCCGAGCGCACGACCGATCTCGAGGCCTACGAGAAGGCGCGCGAAAATGCCGTGCGGATCGCGGGGAAGGAAACCATCGACGCCCTGCTTGCCGAACATGACGTCCGGTTCCTGGTTGCGCCCACCCGTGGCCCGGCGTGGATGAGCGACCTCGTTCTGGGCGACAATTTCAACGGCAGCATCGGTTTCGGCGCCCCTGCGGCGATCGCCGGCTATCCCCACCTCACCGTGCCGATGGGGCATGTCGAGGGCTTGCCCGTCGGGCTTTCGATCATCGGCGCGCAATGGGCCGATCACGACGTGCTCAACGCCGGTTACGCTTACGAACAGGCGCGCACCGCCGAGCTTGCCGAACCCACCTTCGAGCGCTGGGCACCGGCCGAATAGGCCCGCCCCTGCCGGAAGAAACCTCCGATCCGGATCTGTCTCCGCGCCATTAGCATGTCGCCGCGGGTAGGCTCCCCTTCGCCCGATCGAACGGCGGTCGGGCCAGGCAAGGCCGCATAGGGGGAAGTAACATGCCGGACAAACCAACACCGACGCCGAGCGAGGGCGCGGACGACGGGCGCGAGCTGGACGCATTCATGAGCGCGGTGATCTCGTTTGCTTCGAATATCGGCAAGGCTGCGACCAAGGCGGGCGGCGACGGCGACGAAAGCGTCGTGATCGGCCACAATGCCATGCTCGTGGAGCGCAATTTCGCGAAGGTCCGAGGTTTCACGAAGGAAAATTTCAGCCGCCTCAACGCGCAGGACCGAGTCGTCCTGAACGAATTTCTCGCGATGACCGATGCGACAGAGATGGCGCGATCGGGCGAGAAGCTCGCGGTCCAGCAGCTTCGCTCGGGCCGCGTCGGCAAGGGCATCCTCACCTGGATTTCCAAGTACCTTACCGAGATCAAGAAGCTGATCGGATGGATCCTCGGCCTGTTCAACGGCGGGAAGCCTCCGAAATGGTGGACCAAGATCGAGCAGCTGATCGACGAGCTCTGGAACATGCTGGTCGAGCTGCTGGGGATGATCTTCGGCTTCGATGCCTCGGCGCTGGCGCGCGAGCTGTCGCAGGGCGAGGTCAACTACCTCAACGAACAGGTCGCGGTCGCGCGGCTGCAGAACGAATACGACCGGGCCGGCAAGTCCGACGAGGATTGATCGGGACATGAAAACGGCCGGGCCCGCCATCGCGAGCCCGGCCATCCGTTGTTCGTGGCAAAGCCGCCTTACTTCTTCTTGGCGGGAGCCTTCTTGGCCGCGGCTTTCTTGGCCGCGTCTTTCTTGGCCGGGGCCTTCTTGGCGGCCGGCTTCTTGTCGCCGTCCTTCTTGACGGCGGACTTCTTCGCCGGAGCTTTCTTCGCAGCAGCCTTCTTGGCCGGGGCCTTCTTTTCGTCCCCGTCCTTCTTGGTATCCTTCTTGGCAGCCGCCTTCTTCGCCGGAGCCTTCTTGGCGGCCTTCTTCTTGGGCGCCTTCTTGGCCTTTTCCGCCTCGGCTTCCTCGTCCGCCTCGATTGCGGCTTCGAGTTCCTCGCGGGTGACTTCCTTCTCGGTCACGTCGGCCTTGTCGAACAGGAAGTCGACGACCTTGTCCTCATAGAGCGGGGCGCGCAGCTGGGCGGCGGCCATCGGCTCCTGCTGGATGTATTCGACGAAACGCTGGCGATCTTCCTGGCGGTATTGCTGGGCCGCCTGCTGGATCAGCATCTGCATTTCCTGGTTGGTCACCTCGACGCCGTTGGCCTGCCCGATTTCGGACAGCAGCAGGCCGAGGCGAACGCGGCGTTCGGCGATGTGACGGTAATCGTCCTTCTCGGCCTCGATTTCCTTCATCGCGGCGGCCGGGTCTTCTTCCTTCTGCGCTTCCTGCTGGAGCTGGGCCCAGATCTGGTCGAACTCGGCGTCGACCATGCCCTGCGGCACGTCGAAATCGTGGTCGCCGGCAAGCTTGTCGAGCAGGCCGCGCTTCATCGCGGTACGCGTGAGGCCGGCGTGCCGCTGCTCGAGCTGGCCCTTGATCAGGTCCTTGAGCTGCTGGAGGCTTTCGAGACCCATCGACTTGGCGAAATCATCGTCGAGCTCGCCTTCGTCCTCGACCTTGACCGCCTGCACGGTGACGTCGAATTCGGCGTCCTTACCGGCAAGGTGATCGGCCTGGTAATCCTTCGGGAAGGTGACCTTGACGGTCTTTTCGTCGCCGGCCTTCACGCCGGTCAGCTGGTCTTCGAAGCCGGGGATGAACGTGCCCGAACCGATCACCAGCGGCGCGCCCTCGGCGGCCCCGCCTTCGAACGCTTCGCCGTCGATCTTGCCGACGAAGTCAATCACGACCTGGTCGCCTTCCTTGGCCTTCCGGCTCTTGGCGGCATCCTTGTAACGCTTCTGGCCCGAGGCGATGCGGTTCAGTTCTTCCATCACCTCTTCGTCGCTCACCGGCACGATCAGCCTGTCGAGCTTGAGGCCCTCGACCTTGGGCGTGTCGATTTCGGGCAGGACCTCGACTTCGACGGTGAGCTGGGCGTCCTTGCCCTGCTCGTAACTCTCGTCGAAATCGACCTTGGGCTGCATCGCCGGGCGCAGCTGCTTGCCGCTGATGACCGAATCGACCGCTTCGCGCACCGCCTTGTTTAGCGCGTCGCCATGGAGCGCATCGCCGTGCATCTTGCGGACGAGGTTGGCCGGCACCTTGCCGGGGCGGAAGCCGGGCATCTTCACCTGCGGCGCAATCGCCTTGACTTCGGCATCGATGCGGCTCTCGATCGCATCGGCGGGAATGGTGATCGCGTAAGCGCGCTTGAGGCCTTCATTGGTCGTTTCGACGATTTGCATCAGGTAACTGCCTTCAATCTTCAAAGTTCGCATGGATGCGGGTGATCTGCCCGGGTCCTGCGCAGCGGAAATCCATGGCGGCACTGGTGCGGGCGAAGGGACTCGAACCCCCACATCTTTCGATACTGGTACCTAAAACCAGCGCGTCTACCAGTTCCGCCACGCCCGCAAAAACAGACCGAGCCGGATATAAGCCGCGCCCCCTAACGGAAGGGGCGGTAAAGGGCAAGCGGGGAGCGCGGGCACGCGCCGGGAACACGGCGGATGATCGAGCCGTTTGAGCGATTGAAAAGGAGACGCCGCCATGGCCAGTATCCCACCCGATCCAACACCCGAAGAAACACCGGCGCGCCCGGACCAGGCTCCGAACGAAACCCCGCCGCCGGAAACCCCGCACGAAGCACCGCCGGATCGCATCCCGCACGAGATCGAGCCGCTCCAGCCCGATACCGACAATCCCGATTACACCGGCCCCGAAATCCTGCCGCCCGACTGAACCGGCTTCCGCGCGCTAGCGCAGATAGCTTGCCAGCCGGGTCCAGAACCCGCCTTCGTCGGCGATCGGGCGTGCGGCCACGCCGGCCTCGCATTCGAGGCACAGCGCCTGCATCCCTGCCGCCCCGCCTACCAGCCGCTCCATCCGCACAGAGGCGAGCTGGAGGGCCAGCTTGCGACGCTGCGCAGCGTAGGAGATCACGTCGCGCGCGACGGCATCGGTCCCCCGCTCGTCACGGGTCAGCTGTTCGATCAGCGTCCCGAATTGCTGGCGCTCGGTGCCGAGATAGCGGGCATGCCATTCGCCCTCGCCGAGCTCGGCGGCTTCGGCGGCATAGGCCAGCGCGGTGTTGAGCCCGCCCATCGCATCGACCAACCCGTTCTGTCGCGCAGCGACGCCGGACCAGACCCTGCCTTGGCCGACCGTGTCGACCCGCGCCGGGTCCCAGCCGCGGTTCTCCGCCACGATACCGACGAAGCGGGCATAGCCGGCCTCGATATTGGCCTGGATGATGCGATCGATTTCGGGCGTGAACCCTGCGATCGGATCGGGCTGGCCCGAGAGCGGCGTAGTGCGCACGCCATCGGTGTAGACGTCGTAATCGGCGAGGAAATCCTCGAAGGTGGGAATGATGCCGAAGATCCCGATTGAGCCGGTGATGGTCCCCGGCTCGGCGAAGATGCGATCGGCCGGGGTCGATACCCAGTAACCGCCCGAGGCGGCGACGTTGGCCATCGATACCACGATCGGGATGTCCTTCGCCTTCACCCGCAACAGCGCGCGCCGGATCGCATCCGACGCGGTCACCGACCCGCCGGGCGAATCGACCCGCAGCACCAGCGCGGCGAGATCGTCGTCGGTCGCTGCCTCGTCGATCAGGTCGGCAATCCGGTCGCCCCCGGCGGTGCCGGGTCCGGCATCGCCGTCGACGATTTCCCCGGCGACCGTGACCACCGCGATCGGTCTACCGGGCTCGTCTACCGAGCGATTGGCATCGTAGGTATCGAAATCGGTATGGGCAAAGGCCCCCGCGCTCTCGTCCCAGCGCGATTCGCCGACCTTATCGGCTATATATTCGCCGAATTCCTCCCAGCTGCCGAGCTTGTCGACGAGGCCGGCGTCGAGCGCGGCCTGCGCGGTGTCGCCATTGGCACCCTCGATCCACTCGGCCGGGGCGGAAGTGACGCGTTCGATCTGCATGTCGGGCCGCGCGCGGACGACCTCCTGGCGGTAGAGCTCCCAGAGATCGTCGTAGAGCGCTTGGCGCGCGGCGAGGCTTTCGGGCGAGGCGCGCTGCTGCGAAAAGGGTTCGACCGCGTCCTTGAACGTCCCGACCTTGTAGACGCGCACATTGATGTTCAAGCGGTCTAGCAACCCACCGAAATAGAGCCCCTCGCCCCCCGGCCCGGCGATCAGCGCCGCCCCCAGCGGATCGAGCCAGACCTCGTCGGCATGGGCGGCGAGCAGCATCGAATCGTCGGTATAGAACAGCGAATGGACGTAGACCGGCTTGCCGGCTTCACTCGCCGCTTCGAGCGCCGCGCCGATTTCCTGCATGTGGACGAAGCCGCCGCCGAGGAAGCGCGACAGGTCGAGCACCACGGCCTTGATCCGGTCGTCCTCGGCCGCATCCTCGATCGAGGCCACGAGATCGCGCGCGCGATATTCGGTGACCAGTTCGCCGGGCGCGAAAATCGCCTCGAACGGGTCGATCGGCGAAGGTTCTTCGACCACCACGCCGTCGAGCTGCAGGAACAGCGCGCCGTCCCTGACCGCCTCCGCGCTCGGCCGCATCGTCAGCACCGCGTAAAGCAGCGCGAAGAACAGCAGCATGAAGATGAGCACCAGCCCGTCCTTGATCCCGACGAGCAGCTTCCAGACCTTGCGTGCGAATACCATGCGCCCTGCCTAACGCGCACCTGCCCCCGCGCAAGGGCGAAACCGCTTGAGCGTACGATACGGCTCGACTAGGGGCTTGGCTTTAATGACAGCTTCGGAAGAAATGCGCCGCTCCCGTTACCCTGCGGGATCGCTGGCCTTCCCGCACGGGTCGTTGCTCGGCATCGCCGGGCTCGAGCGGCACGAGATCCTGTTCCTGCTCGACGAGTCGGAGCGATACGTCGCGCTCAATCGCGAGGCGAAGAAGCATTCGGACGCGCTGTCCGGGCTCACGATCATCAACGCCTTCTTCGAGAATTCGACCCGCACGCTGCTCAGTTTCGAGATCGCGGGCAAGCGATTGGGCGCCGACGTGGTCAACATGCATGCCGCGCAAAGCTCGGTGAAGAAGGGCGAGACGCTGATCGACACGGCGGTTACGCTCAACGCGATGCGCGCCGATGCGATCGTGATCCGCCACGGCAGTTCTGGCGCGGTCCAGCTGATCGACGAAAAGGTCGATTGCCCGGTATTGAATGCCGGTGACGGCAGCCACGAACATCCGACCCAGGCACTGCTCGACGCGCTGACGCTGCGCCACGCGATGGGGATCGCCAGCGGCGAGGCGCTCGACGGCGTGAAGGTCGCGATCTGCGGCGACATCCTCCATAGCCGCGTCGCGCGCTCGAACATGATGTGCCTCACCGCGCTCGGTGCGCGGGTCCGCGCCTGCGCCCCGCCCGCATTGATGCCCGCCAATGTCGAGGCGCTGGGCGGCGAACCCTTCCACGATTTCGACGCCGCGCTCGACGGGGTCGACGCGGTGATGATGCTGCGCGTCCAGAACGAACGGATGGAGGGACAGTATCTCGCCTCGACCGCCGAGTACCGCCATCTCTACGGGCTCACCGCGAAGCGGCTCGACACCTGTGCGCCCGAAGCCTGGATCATGCATCCCGGACCCATGAACCGCGGGGTCGAGATCGACAGCGACGTCGCCGAACGCGAGAAATCGCTGATCACCAAGCAGGTCGAGATGGGGGTCGCGATCCGCATGGCCTGCCTCGACGTGCTGACCCGCAAGGCGCGCGGGCTGGAGGGCTGGGCATGACCGACCTGTCGATCACCAATGCACGGCTCGTGCTCCCATCCGGGGAGATTGCCACCGGCTCGGTGCGCTGTGCGGGCGACCGGATCGAATCCGTCGGCGATTGCGATCCGACCGACGAAGCGATCGACGCCAAGGGCGCGTTGCTCGCCCCCGCGCTCGTCGATCTCGGCGTGTTCGCGGTCGACAAGCCGGCTTGCCATTTCGGCGGGATCGCGCGCGTCGGCCTGATGCCCGACGGCGAGATGCTCGATGCGCCCGCGCCGGTGCGGTTCGCCGCGCGCAGCGGCAAGCCCGACCTGTGGGTCCATCCGATCGCCGCCGCCACCAGCGGGCTCGAAGGCAGCCGGCTGACCGAACTCGCGCTGATGCGCGAGGCTGGCGCGCGCGCGGTCGCGACCGGTCGCAAGTGGATCGCCGACAGCGGGACCATGCTGCGCGTGATGCAAGCCTGCGCGATGCTCGACCTGACCTGTATCGTCGCCACGGAGGATGGTGGCCTCGCAGGCGACGCGGTCGCCACCAGCGGCGCGATCGCGACGCGATTCGGGCTCGCGAGCGCCCCCGCCGAGGCCGAAGCGCTGGCGATCGCGCGCGACCTGATGCTGGCCGAGATGAGCGGCGCGCGGGTGCATTTCCGCCAGGTCACGACCGCCCGCGGGCTCGACATGGTGCGGCGCGCCAAGGCCGACGGGCTGACCGTCACTGCCGGGGTCAGCCCGGCCTATTTCATGCTCTCCGACCTCGCGGTGGCCGATTTCCGGACCTTTGCACGGCTCTCTCCTCCGCTGCGGAGCGAGGACGACCGTCAGGCCGTGCGCGCGGCGATCGGCGATGGGACGGTGGACGTGATCTGCTCGAGCCACGATCCGCACGGGAGCGAGGCCAAGCGGCTTCCCTTCGCCGATGCAGCGCCGGGCATGGCGGGCGCCGAGACACTGCTGCCGCTCACGCTCTCGCTGGTGCGGGACGGGGTGATCGATCTCGGCCGCGCGTTCGAGCTGGTTTCGACCAACCCGGCGCGATTGCTCGGCGTCGCGGCGGGCACGCTTGCCGAGGGACAGGCCGCCGACCTAGTGCTGGTCGATCCCGACAGGCCGTGGATCGTCGACAGCGGCAAGATGCGCGCCGCGGCGGGCAACACACCGTTCGATCGACAGGGCGTCGAGGGACGTGCCGAAGCCCTGTTCAAGGGTGGCAAGCGGATCGTCTGAGACGCGCCCTGACGCGAACAGGGCGCCCGGTTTCCCGCGCGCCCTGCTGCACCCAATAACGTTTACCTGGTTTCGCGCGGCCCTCAGCGGCGGGCGCGCACCGGCCCGCCCGCACCGCCACCGCCGCGCGGATCGGCATAGGCGAGGCAGCCTTCGCCGTTCTGCTTGACGGCGCTGCACATCGACTGCGCGCCCGAACGGTCGAAACCGGCGGCCTGGACACGGTAATAGAGCTTGCCACGCACCTTGGCGGGCGTAATCACGCGCTCGAACGCTTCGAGCTCGGGATTGCGCGCGAGATAGATGTTCCACGCCTTTTCGGCGCGCGCGCGGCTGGTGAAGCTGCCGAGCTGGATCACGTGCGAACCGCTCGCGACGGCCTTCGGAGCCGAACGAGCCGCCGGAGCGCGCGCGAGATCGGTCCGCGGCGCGGCGACCGACCGGGGGGCGATCGCCTGGACCACCGGGTTGGAAACGTAACTGCTGCGCGGTGCGCTCGGTGCTGCAGCCGCTACGACAGGTGCCGGACGCGGCGTCTCGGCTCGGGCTTCAACGCCCACCGGGGCGGCCTGAGCGACCTCGAGAGAAGCATCCGAAATGTCTTCGCGGGCGAATTGCACTGCGTCTTCGTAATTGCGCAAGGCGAGCTGCTGCGGCTGGCCTGGATCGGCCACCACCGGCACGTCGATCAGCGCGGCGACGCGGTGGCGGACGAGGTCGGGACGCGCGGTCTGCGCCCATTGCGCCATCCGCTTGCCGACCTGGTCGGCCGGTACGTCTTCCGCGGCCATGAGGCGCGCTTCGCGCCATTGGCCGGCGAGCGCATAGCTGTAAGCGAGGTTCTGGCGCAGCTTGGCGGTGCTGCCGCCGGTGCGCAGCGCGGATGTGAGGATCTGGATCCCGCCGCGCGGATCGCCCGCCAGCGAGACGGCGAGGCCGAGATCGCCCGCCGGGATCTTGTCGCGGTTGGCGGCGAGCACCTTGAGCGCTTCGTCGCCCTTGCCGCCGCCGATCTTGGCGAGTGCGAGGCTCAGCGCGGTGCGGGCGCTATCGTCACCGAGCGCGCGCGCGTCCTCGTAGGAGGTCGCGGCGGCTTCGAACCGACCGGCCTGGAGATAGGCATTGCCGAGCACCGCGCGGTAGCCGGCATCGCGCGGGCTCGCGAGCACCGCGGCTTCGGCCGAATCGATCGCGCCGTTGGTCTGGCCCTTGGCCATCATCTGCTTGGCGTCTGCGGCGCTGACCTGCGACGGAGCGGGCTTGTCACCCATCGTGCAACCGGCAAGCAGCACGAAGGAGAGCACGCCGGTTACGGCGTTGCGCATCGCGGCACGGCTGGTGGTCTGGGTTTTCATCCGACTTCCCCGGTCAGTTCGAACGTTGCCGCTCACCCACCTTGGCGGCGAGTTCGGCGATTTCGTCATGCGCATCGAGATAGGCATCGAGCGCGTGGGTGATCAGCGCCTGCGCGCTGCAATCCTCGAGCGTGCAGGCGAGCCGCAGCTTGAGATGGCGTTCCGGATCGATCCGCAGCGTGAAGGCCGCCTTGCGTCCCTGGGCGATCGCCTTGCGGCGTGGTTTGGTTTCCGCCGCGGGATTTTCGACCTTGGCGGCGACGTCCTCGCGCTGGCGCACCACCGCGGGCTTGCCCGGCACGAGCGGCGTTTCGACCGGCTCGCGCGCTTCGAAGGCGATCACTTCGGCCTTGGGCCGTTCGTCGTGCCGGTCATCCTGGCAGTCTTCCGGGCTATCGTCGCCCATGTCGTTCCAGCCGAGATCGTCCTGCGGATCGCGCAGCGGGGCCTGGCCGTGCAGTTCGTGAGCGTTGAGCGGCTGGACCTGCGGACGCATGGCCGGCTTGGCCGCACCCTTGCGGGCGAGCAATGTCGGCGAAAGCGAGGCGAAGCTGGCTTCGGGCATGGCTATGTCGTCTCCCTCAGGATCCGGCCACGCGGCGACCGAAGCCTCCGCCATGGGCGCCCGGGCGGGGCTGGCCGTGGACCTGCGAAATGCCGCTCGGGGCGGCGAAGACCGTGCGACGGAAATTCTTCTCAAGACGATCGGCGACATAACGCCACAGCGCCGTGATCTCGGCCGAGGAGCGCCCTTCGGGATCGACTTCCATCACCGTGCGGCCATCGATCATCGAGGCAGCGAAATCGGTGCGATGGTGGACCGTAATCGGCGCGACCGTGCCGTGCTGCGACAGCGCGACCGCGGCTTCGGACGTGATCTTGGCCTTCGGCGTCGCGCCGTTGACGACGAACACCAGCGGCTTGCCCGCGCGCTCGCACAGATCGACCGTGGCGCCGACGGCACGCAGATCGTGCGGGCTCGGGCGGGTCGGCACGACGATCAGTTCGGCGACCGAGATCACCGACTGGATCGCCATGGTGATGGCGGGCGGCGTGTCGATCACCGCGAGCTTGAAGCCCTGCTGGCGCAGGATCTGGAGATCGTTGGCGAGCCGCGCGACGGTGGTCTGCGCAAAGGCCGGAAGTTCGGCCTCGCGCTCGTTCCACCAATCGGCGAGCGAACCCTGCGGATCGATATCGATGAGCACGACCGGGCCGGCGCCCGCGCGCTGGGCCTGGACGGCGAGGTGTCCGGAAAGGGTCGTCTTGCCCGATCCGCCCTTCTGCGATGCCATGGCTAGAACACGCAAAGCCTATGTCCCCCTAAGAACGAAATTGGTTGTCACACCGGAGGGATCGCAGAACGGTCCTAATTTCGGGTTAACACCTGCCCGCCCGAACCGCAGAGTGGCGCGTCGACGGTCATGCGGGATTCACGTGGCAAAGCATACGTGTTATGGCTGAAACACCATTAACCGCCACGGCCCGCAGGATCGCAGGCCCGCGAGGCGGGATCGGGAGGGGCATTGCTATGAAACGATCGACGGCATGGATCGCGCTGGCGCTTGCGGGGGTATCGGCAAGCGCGCTGTCGGCACCGCTTTTCGCGCAGGATGCGGTGATCACCAGCGGCAATGGCGCTGGCGTCGAGGCCGCCGCCCGCGGTGATTTCGAAACCGCCGTCAAGGCCTGGCGTCCGCTTGCCGCTGCAGGCGATGCAGATGCCCAGTACAATCTCGCCCAAGCCTACAAGTTCGGTCGCGGGGCCGATACCGACCTTGCCGAGGCCGAACGGCTCTATGGCCTCGCCGCCCGCCAGGGCCATTGGCGCGCGGCCGACAATTACGGGCTGCTGCTGTTCCACCGCGGGGCCAAGGCCGAAGCGCTGCCGTTCCTCGAACAGGCGGCGCTGCGCGGCGATGCCCGCGCGCAATATCTTTACGGCCTGTCGCTGTTCAACGGCGAGCTGGTCGAGAAGGACTGGGTCCGCGGCTACGCGCTGATGACGCTGGCGCAGAATGCCGGGCTCGACCAAGCGACACGCGCACGGGCGCAGATGGACCAGTACATCCCGCTCGAGCAGCGTCGCCGCGGGGTTGCGCTGTCGACCGAGCTCGCCGCGGACGCCGAAGCGCGCCGCCAGCAACTCGCCGATGCTGCCGATTATGGCGTCGCACCGGGACAGGTTGCCGCGGTGACGCCAACGCCGGTTCCTGCTCCTGCTCCTGCTCCGACCCAGCTGCCGCGCGGCATTCCGCCACAGGCGGGCGCCGACTACACCCTGCCGAGCGCGACCCAGCAGGCCGAGGCTTCACCGCCCCCCGCAGTTCGGACCGATCCGGCACCGCGCACCGTGACCCCGCCGCCGCGCGAGCCCGCCCCGGCCCAGGCCGCGATGACGGGACCGTGGAAGATCCAGCTCGGTGCCTTCTCGATCGCCAGCGGGGCCGATCGCTTGTGGGACCGGCTCTCGGGCAATCCCGCGCTCGCAGGCGCGCAGAAAGTGGTCGAACGCGCAGGGGGGCTCACCCGTCTCAAAGCGGGTGGCTTTGCCAGCCGCTCGGCCGCGCAGGCGGCGTGCAACAGCCTCAAGGCCTCGGGCCAGGACTGCCTCGTCACCCGCTAGCGACGCGGCTCCTCCGCCGATCGACCAACCGCGCTAGGCGCGCGTCGCGTTTTGCGGCATGATCGCGTGCGGACAGGGGGACTCATGACCGATACCGACAACAGCGCCGCCGCCGCGCCCGACCAGCAAGAAGTCGCTCCGATCAACGAGGCCGGCGGCCGGATCGGCAGCCTCGATTTCATTCGCGGCCTCGCGGTGATGGGTATCCTCGTCGCCAATATCGTCGCCTTCGGGCAGCCGTTCTCGGCCTATATGTGGCCCGAGGGCTTCCTCGTGCCCGACGGCGATCCGGGCGGCTGGCAGTGGATCGTCCAGTTCGTGGCCATCGACAGCAAGATGCGCGGGCTCTTCAGCCTGTTGTTCGGCGCCGGCATGGTGTTGTTCATGGAAAAGGCGTGGGCGCGCGGGGCCACCCGCTGGCTCCAGTTCCGCCGCCTATGCTGGCTGCTGCTGTTCGGATTGCTGCACTTCTTCCTGCTGTGGCAGGGCGATATCCTCGCGCTCTACGCGATGTGCGGCACGCTGGTGCTGCTGACCCTGAAGTGGAAACCCAAGACGAAGATCGTCACCGCGCTGCTGGTCTACGTGATCGGTTCGCTGCTGTGGGCGTCGAGTTTCGCCTTCATGTACGCGGTAGCCGAAACGCCGTTCGGCGATCGCCCCGAAATGGCGGACAGCATCGATGGCGTCATCGCCGCCAAGTCCGATCCGCTGGCCGACGAAGCGATCGAGAACCCGCTCAAGCAGGACGGCACCTATGCCGAGCTGGTCGAGCACAGGCTGACCGAGCACACCTTCGATCCCTTCAGCTTTTTCCTCCTGGTCTCGGTCGAGACGATCCCGCTGATGCTGCTGGGCGCGGCGCTGTTCCAGCTGGGCATGTTCAGTGGCGGGATGGATCCCGGCCGGATGAGGGTCTGGGGCTGGACGGGGGTGATCGCGGGCAGCGCATTGACGCTGGCGATCGCGCTCTGGGTGAAGTCGGTCGGGTTCAGTTATTTCAGCACCATGTTCGCCTTCATCGGCGCCTCGATGCTGCCGCGCCTGCCGGTCATCCTTGGGCTCGCCGCGCTGCTCGCCCTGTGGGGAGCGGGCAAGAAGGGCTGGCTGGGCGAACGCGTGGTGGCCACCGGCCGCATGGCCTTCTCGAATTATCTCGGCACCTCTTTCGTCCTGCTGTTCGTCTTCTCCCCCTGGGCACTCGACCTGTTCGGCGTGCTCAACCGCCCGCAGCTCTATCTCGTCGTGCTCGCGGTATGGGTGCTTATGCTGCTGTGGTCGAAGCCGTGGCTTGAGCGGTTCCGCTACGGCCCGCTCGAATGGCTGTGGCGGTGCTTGACCTATGGTCGGATGTTCGCACTCAGACGCTAAGGTTGCTATTGATAATCGGTCGCACTAATACGGTTCATGCGAATCAATCGCAGGAGCTCGCGCCCACATGTATATCTGCATCTGCAACGCCATCCGCGAAGCCGACCTTCGCCGCGTCGCGCGCCGTTGCCCGGGCAATGCCGAGGCCTGCTATGGCGCGATGGGTAAGCAGCCCAGCTGCGGCACCTGTCTCGACCGCGCCGAAGATATCGTGCTCGAGGAGCGCGAAGCGGCGTTCGAGAAACTCTCCGCCGCCTGAGTTCCAACGCTACTGACAATCGCTCGCAAATGGCGGATTTCCGCCCTTTTTTGTGGTGCGCGCCCTTGCCCGACTCGGTCGCGAGGCGCATGGAGGGGGCCTTCCTCCTCCTAGTGGACGACACGACATGCAGGGCGATCCCAAGATCATCGAGTTCCTCAACAAGGCACTCACCAACGAGCTGACCGCGATCAACCAGTACTGGTTGCACTACCGCGTGCTGCACGATTGGGGCGTGACCACGCTCGCCGAATACGAGCGCCACGAGTCGATCGACGAAATGAAACATGCGGACATCCTGGCCGAGCGCGTATTGTTCCTAGGCGGTCTCCCTAATTTCCAGGCGCTCCACAGCCTCAAGGTCGGCGAGACGGTCGAGGAGATCCTCAAGGCCGACCTCGCGATGGAGAACGAGGCCATCCCGCTGCTGCGCGACGCGATCGAAGCGTGCGAAGAAGCGCGCGATTTCGTCAGCCGCGAAATCTTCGTGCGCATCCTCGAAAGCGAAGAGGAGCACGTCGACTTCCTCGAGACCCAGTTCGACATGATCGCGCGCATGGGCCTCGAAAACTACGTCCAGTTGCAGAGCAAGCCGGCCGGCGACGGCGGCGAGGGCTAGTCCCGCTTATCCTCGTCAAGCTTGCGATCGGGGCCGAAAAGCCGTCCCTCCACGATTCGCAGGAAGGTGAGCATCACCAGGCTGATGATCGTGCCTATGACGACCACCGGCCACAGTGCAGCACCGCAAGCGATGCCGATCACGCTCGCCAGCCAGAGATGGGCGGCCGTGGTGATGTTGTGGAGCTTGCCCTTGCTGAAGACGATCAGTCCCGCACCGACGATACCGATGAAGGCCCCGATGGCCTCGAACAAGCGCAAGGGATCGGCGCGGGCACCGTCGAGCTGGTAATAGAGGGCTAGCATCGCCACCGTGGTTCCGGCCGCCGAAAAGCACACCAGCCCGTGGGTCCGCATGCCCGCGGCGTGTCCGCGCAACTCCCGGTCCAGCCCGAGCAGCAGTCCGAGAACCGCGGCCACGCCGAGGCGGAGGACGACTTCCCAGTTGAAGTATTCGAGTTCGGATACCGGGTTGAGTTCCATCGCTCGATGAAATGCGCGGCGCGCGCGATAGTTTCGGCTTACTGACGGTCCGAGCGCCGTCCGTTCAGTCGCTGCGCTTTTCCGCCTTCTTTCGCAGGATCGCCCGACTCTGCCTGCGGCGTTCGTGCGCGCTGCCGGTGGCGAGCCGGGTCTCGAGCAGGAACAGCACCAGCCCGACCATCAGCAGCCCCATGGTGACGATCCAGGCCACCGCGGTCACCGTCCCGATCTGCGGGCGGATGAAGGCCGAAACGAACAGTAGCGCGACCACCACGCAGATTGTCAGCGCCGAGGCGGTCGAGAACATCACCGCACGCTGGGCATAGACGCGGCGCTGTTGCAGCACCGGGATTTCCTCGCCCAATCGCCCGCCCTCGCCCGAATCGAGCACGCGTTCGATGTCCTCGATGCGCGTCGCGATCCAGATCAGGCGGCTGGTCATGACGTTCATCACCGCACCGATCGCCGCGAGAAGGAACACCGGCGCCAAGCTCAACTGAACTATCTGCTGCACGCGCGAGGTGCTCGCGGTGCGTTCGAGCAGTTCGCCCGCAAGGCTAGGATCGGCGGCGAGGAGCAGATCGAGCATCAATCGTCCTGGTATGGGTTTTTGGGGCTACGCAGGTTGACGCGAACGGGCACGCCTTCGAGCCCGAAGGTCTTGCGGATGCCGTTGACGAGATAGCGCTCGTAGCTGGTCGGCAGCATGTCGAGGCGGGTGCCGAAGACCACGAAGCGCGGCGGGCGGGTGGCGGCCTGGGTGATGTAGCGCAGCTTGATCCGGCGGCCCTTGGGCGCAGGCGGCGGATTGTTCATCAGCGCATCGTCGAACCAGCGGTTGAGCGCCGCGGTCGGCACGCGCTTCGACCAGGTCTCGCGTAGTTCGAATGCCGCGCCGATCATCTGGTCGAGCCCCTTGCCGGTGATCGCCGAGACCGAGAACACCGGCAGGCCCTTCACCTGCGCCAGCCCTTCGCTCAGCGCCTCCTTGATCCCGTTGAACAGGCTGGAGGGTTCTTCGGCGATATCCCACTTGTTGATCGCGATCATCAGTGCGCGGCCTTCCTCGATCGCCATCGCCGCGATCTTGAGATCCTGGTGCTCGAGCCCCTGCGTCGCGTCGAGCAGCAGCACGACCACCTCGGCAAAATCGACCGCGCGGCGCGCATCGGCGACCGACAGCTTTTCGAGCTTTTCGACCACCTTGGCTTTCTTGCGCATGCCGGCGGTGTCGATCAGCTTGATCTCGCGCGCCTCGCCGGTCTTGGGATCGGTCCATTCCCAGTCCACCGCGATCGAATCGCGCGTAACCCCGGCTTCGGGCCCGGTCAGCAGGCGGTCTTCTTCAAGAAGACGGTTGATCAGCGTCGATTTGCCCGCATTGGGGCGTCCCACGATCGCGAGCTTGAGCGGGCCGAGCGGCGGGTCCTCGCCGTCTTCGCCTTCCCATTCGGGCGTGTCTTCGGGCTGCTTGAACTCGATATGCGGGCGCAGGGCGTCGAACAGGTCGGCCACGCCGGTACCGTGCTCGGCCGAAAGCGGCACCGGATCGCCGAGACCGAGCGCGAAGCTCTCATAGATTCCGCCCTCGGCTGCGCGCCCTTCGGCCTTGTTGGCGACCACGATCACGGGCACTTCCTGCTCGCGCAGCCAATTGCCGATCTCCTCGTCGAGCGGCGAGAGCCCGGCACGCGCATCGATCACGAACAGCGCGGCGTCGGCGCCTTCGAGCGCGGCCATGGTCTGCTGGCGCATCCGGCCCGACAGCGTCTTGATGTTCTCGTCTTCCCACCCGGCGGTATCGACGATTTGGAAATCGAGCCCGAGCAGGCTCGCATCGCCGAACCGGCGATCGCGGGTGACGCCCGGCTGGTCGTCGACCAGTGCGAGCTTCTTGCCCACCAGCCGGTTGAACAGCGTGGACTTTCCGACATTCGGGCGGCCGACGATCACGACGGTAGGGAGCGGATTGGGCATGGTGTCCGCGCAATTGGGCGTTCGAGCGGCGAATGGCAAGTTGCTTGCTGTAAGGAGGTCGCGCGACTACGGGCCGCGCATGACGACGCCTCCCACCCCCGAAGCCAAGCCGTCCGGCCTTGCCGCGGCCATCGGCGCCTATACGCTGTGGGGGCTGATGCCGCTCTACCTGCTGACGGTGAAGACGGTGCCTCCGGTAGAATTCGTCGGCTGGCGCATCCTCTGGACGATCCCGCTGTGTTTCGTGATCCTCGTCTTTCGCAAGCAGATGGGCGAATTCCTCGCGATCTTCCGCAACCGGCGCGCGCTGCTCGTCCTCGCCGCCGCGGCTACCCTCGTGGCGACCAACTGGGTGGTCTACGTGCTCGCGATCCAGCGCGGCAATCTCTACGCTGCGAGCCTCGGCTATTACATCAACCCGCTGGTCAACGTGTTCCTCGGCACGGTCGTGCTCGGCGAGAAGATGAGCCGCATGCTGTGGGTCGCGGTCGTGCTGGCCGGGATCGGTGTCGCGATCCTGCTCGGCGGGGCGCTGACGACGCTCTGGATCAGCCTGACGCTGGCATTGAGCTTCGGGACCTACGGGCTGCTCAAGAAGACCGTGCAGGCGGGCGCCGTGCCCGGATTGACGATGGAGACCGTGCTGCTCGCCGCGCCCGCTGCCGCGACCTGCTGGTGGTTCGCGCAATCACCGACGGGATCGAGTTTCACCCAGAGCGTCGAGCTGTCGGCGCTGATCATGCTCGGCGGGGCCTGGACCGCGATCCCGCTGCTGCTGTTCGCGATCGCGGCGCGACGGATGGATTATTCGGTGCTCGGCTTCATCCAGTTCCTCGCCCCGACCATGGTCTTCATCCTCGGCCTGACCGTGTTCGACGAGCCATTGAAGCCGGTTCAGCTCGCGAGCTTCGGCTTCATCTGGGCGGCGCTGGCGCTGTTCGTATGGGAATTGTGGCGCGGAAAGCGTCGCGCCAGGCCGACCGCGACCTAACCCTCGAAGGTCCAGCCGAGCGTTTCGCCCGCGTGGAACGGAACGACCGGCGTACCCGCCGCGTCGACGCAATCGGGCACGACATGCTCAGTGCGGCGAAGCGTCACCGTGTCGGTGTTTCGCGGCAGGCCGTAAAAGTCCGGCCCGTAATAGCTGGCGAAGCCCTCGAACCGGTCGAGCGCGCCTTCCTCGTCGAACACCGTGACATAGCTTTCCAGCGCGAAGGGTGCGTTGAATATCCCCGCACAGCCGCAGGCGCTCTCCTTCGCCGCCCGATCGTGCGGCGCGCTGTCGGTGCCGAGGAAGAACTTGGGCGAACCCGAAATAGCCGCGGCGCGCAGCGCCAGCCGGTGCAGTTCGCGCTTGGCGACCGGCAGGCAATAGGCATGCGGCCTGATCCCGCCGACCAGCATCGCATTACGGTTTATGTGAAGGTGCTGCGGCGTGATCGTCGCCGCGACGTCGGACCCGGCCTGCGTAACGAAATCGACCGCCTGCGCGGTGGTGATATGCTCGAAAACCACCTTGAGATCCGGGAGATCGGCGATCAGCGGGGTAAGGATGCGGTCGATGAACTCGGCCTCGCGGTCGAACACGTCTACTTCGCTCTCGGTGACCTCGCCATGGACGCACAATACCATGCCGATCTCGGCCATCCGCTCGAGCACGCCGCGGATATTGGCGACATCGGTCACGCCGTGGGCCGAATTGGTGGTAGCGTTGGCGGGATAGAGCTTGGCCGCGGTGAACACGCCGTCGGCGAACCCTTGCGCGATATCTTCGGCATCGGTGTCGTCGGTAAGATAGCATGTCATCAGCGGGGTGAAGTCAAAGCCCCGGGGCAGCGCGGCCATTATCCGTGCGCGATAGTCGCGCGCTGCCGCGGTGGTCGTGACCGGCGGCGCGAGGTTGGGCATCACGATCGCGCGGGCGAACTGGCGCGCGGTGTAGGGCAGCACGCCGCGTAGCATGTCGCCATCGCGCAAGTGCAAATGCCAATCGTCGGGACGGGAGATCGTAATACTGTCGCTCATCGGGGTTCGCTTAGCGGCGAGCGCCCCTATATTCCAGACATGACCCTGCTTTCAGACCGCGCCATCATCACGATCACTCCGACTTCGGAGGACGAGGATGCCGTCGGCTTCCTCCAGGGACTCGTCACCAACGATGTCTCTGGTGGCGACTCCCCCGGCCTGCCGACCTATGCGGGCCTGCTGACTCCGCAAGGCAAGACCATCGCGGGCTTCATCGCCTGGCGTGACGGAAATAAGCTGCTGCTCGACTGCGAACGCAACAGTGCGGCGAAGTTGGTGAAGCGGCTTTCGCTCTATCGCCTGCGGCGCAAGATCGCGATCGAGCTCGACGAAAACCTCGCAGTGCATTGGCGGCGCGACGGCAGTGACGGCGCTGCCGACCCGCGCCTCCGAGCGCTGGGCAGCCGCTGGATTGCGCCTCCCGGTAGCGCCGGCGACTCGACCGCAGGCTATCACGCCCATCGCCTGTCGCTCGGCGTCGCCGAGACGGCCGAGGAAATCGGCGATCTGCTGTGGCTCGAGACCAATGCCGCCGAACTGAACGGCGTCTCCTTCACGAAGGGCTGTTTCATCGGGCAGGAGAACACCGCGCGGATGAACTGGCGACAGAAGGTCAACCGGCGCCTGGTGGTAGTCCCGCTTGACCGATCGGAGGAAAAGCGCCGGCGGGTGGCATATCCCGAACACGGGCTCGCGGTCGACCATTTGCGCGTCGCCGATATCGACCCCGAACTGCTGCCCGATTGGCTGCGCGAAGCGGTCGCAAGCTAAATTCGGATCAATCCTTCGCCGTCTGATGAGCCGCGATCGAATCGGCGAGCATGCGTTCGGCACGGTCGCGTGCGGTGTCGCGCGGGAGGCGCAGCGACTTGGCGAGCGGCTGACCCATCAGCGCATCGCCCAGCGCCAGCAGCACCAGCGTCAACGTTTCTTCGTGGACCCGCATCTTCTCGCCGTGTGCCTCGCTTTCCTCGGGCGCGATCTCGTCGACGAGATCGTGGATCGTCTCGACGATGGGATCGAGCGCGTCCTCGTTGCCGGTGAGGATCATCCAGCTGGCGAGCTGTCCCGCGCCTTCGCGATCGAACGCATCAAAGGCGAGATCGACCACTTCGCGCGGCGACCCCAGCCCCGCCCGACTCGCGCGCACCGCTTCGATGATCGTCTCGCAGACCGTCTGCGCGAGGTACGCCGCAAGCGCCTTCTGCAGGCCCGAGGCCGAACCGAAATGATGCAGCAGATTGGCATGGGTGCGCCCGACCCGCGCGGCGACCGCCTTCAACGTCACGCTCTGCGGACCGGCTTCGATCAGCAGCGCGCGCGCCGCTTCGAGCGCGGTACGACGGCTTTCTTCGGGCGATAGGCGTTTGCGGGTGGCCATGCGCGATTCCTAAGCGGCTTTCGCGGCAAGGCAAGGGCGCACACCCAAGCTTAGCGCATAGTGCTTGCACGGAGCCACCGTGCCGCGCCCCGCGCTGTGGCGCTCCGAAACTTCTCCGGTCGGCAGGAATCCGACCTTCTCGAGCACGCGGCCCGACGCGGGATTGTCAACGAAATGCCCGGCGACAAGATCGCGGTGGCCGCACAACCGCGCGATTTCGAGCACCGCCAGCGCAGCCTCGGTCGCATAGCCCTGGCCCCAGAATTCGCTGGCGATCCAGTAACCGAGCTCGATCTTTCCTGCGCGCTCGTCGATCCCGATGCAGCCGACCAGCTTGGCGTCGCTCGCCCGGGTGACAAGGAAGCGGGGGCAGCGCGGATCGATCGGCAGCGCGACGAAGGCCCGCGCATCGTCTTCGCAATAGGGCCAGGGCGCGCGCGCGAGGTTGCGGACGATGGCTTCCTCGCCGATCGCGGCGAAGATCGCGTGCGCGTCTTCGGGCCAGGGTGGCCGCAACAGCAGCCTGTCCGATCTGTGAAACATTGCAACGTCCCCTCTTGCCGGACCTCCCTCAAGGTCCGGAGTCGCGAGGGAGACGAAAAAAGGGAGACGGGCCTGGCCCCTCTCCCTCTTCGGCCGGATATAGCTCCGGCGGGGCCGTCCCGGTGGACAGCCCGTGTCTAAGCTGCCCGATTATTCGGCGGCGACTGCCATCTCGTCGATCGAGACGTATTTGCGCGCCTGCTTGCCCGAGTGGAAACGCACTCGGCCGCCGGTAAGCGCGAAAAGGGTGTGGTCCTTGCCCATGCCGACATTGGTGCCCGGATAGAACTTGGTGCCGCGCTGACGCACGATGATGTTGCCCGGAACGACTTCCTGGCCACCGAACTTCTTCACACCGAGGCGACGGCCGGCTGAATCGCGACCGTTGTTGGACGAACCGCCTGCTTTTTTATGTGCCATGGCTCAATAACTCCTGACCGGACGCGTCCGGCTTACTTCTTTTCGGTCTTCTTCGCAGCCGTTTTCTTGGCGGCGGGTTTCTTGTCCGCGGCCTTCTTGGTCGCAGCCGCTTTCTTCGGCGCGGCCTTCTTGGCGGCGGGCTTCTTCTCGTCGGCCTTCTTCGCCGGAGCCTTCTTCGGAGCGGCCTTCTTGGCCTCTTCCTTCGGAGCGGCTTCCTTCTTCGGCGCAGCCTTCTTCTCGGCCTTGGCATCGCCGACCTGAATGATGCGCAGCAGCGTCATCTGCTGGCGGTGGCCGGCCTTGCGGCGATAGTTGTGACGACGACGCTTCTTGAAGACGATCGTCTTCTCGCTCTTCGCCTGCGCGATGATCTCGGCCGAAACCGCGACTTTCGAGGCGTCCTTGATATCGTCGCCCTCACCGGCAAGCAGGACGTCGCCCAGCTTGATGGTGTCGCCGGCTTCGCCAGCGAGCTTTTCGACCGCGATTTTGTCTCCGGCGGCAACCCGGTATTGTTTGCCGCCCGTGCGCACGACTGCGAACATGGTGCTAACTCTTTCTCGTTACTGCAATCAGCGGCTCCGAAAAGCCGCACTCCGACGCCGCGCGAGTTGCGCGGTTGCCGGGAAAGCGGTGCCGTTAGTCGAAGACCCAACAGCTGTCAACGCGAAGCGCCCCAGATTCTCGGTCCAACTGGAACATTCTGGCGAACTCGCTCGCACATGCTATGGGGCGAGCTGATGAAGCGCGTCGCAATCCTCTTCTCCATATCGGCATCGCTCGCCGCCTGCGCAAGTGGCGGCGACTATCCCAGCCTTGCGATTCGCGACGGCGAGCGGATGACGGGCAGCGCCACGACGCCCGAGCCCGCCCAGCCTGCAGAGCGCGTTGCGCTGTCGACCGACACCACCACCCGCGTTGCGCAACTCGAGGAACTGGGCCGAGCCAATCATGCCGAGTTCGCCAAGCTCGAATCGCGCGCCTCGCGACTGGTCGCGGTAGCCCGCGGCAGCGCGATCACGACCAAGGCCAATGCATCGGCGCAGATCGCGCTGGCAGAATTGCAGTCCGCGCACGAAGCAACCGTGTCGGTGCTGGCCGAACTCGACGTCCTGCTCGCCGAGGCGACGCTGGCAGACGCTCAACTGACGACGATCGAGGCGGCCCGCGGCGAAGCGGCGCGACTGGCCGAGGAAGAACGCACCACTATCGCCCGACTCGCGGCCGACCTGCCATCGCAGTGACCGACGAACTCGCCTGTGCCCAATGCCCGGTCCGCGATCGCGCGGCCTGCGCCTCGCTCGACGAACGCGAACGCGCCGAGCTCGCGCGCGGCGGCCGGAGGCGCGATCTCGCAGCGGGCGAAACGCTGTTTGCGGTGGGCGACGACAATGCGACCTGCGCAACTCTCGTCTCGGGGGCACTAAAGATCGTCTCAACCGATCCGGAGGGCGAGGAGCACATCCTTTCGCTGATCCATCCGGCCGGTTTCGCGGGCGAGCTGTTCGCCCCGCTAACCGACCACGAAGTGGTGGCACTCACCGACTGCCGCGTCTGCCTGTTCTCGCGCAAGCAGCTCGAAGCGACGATCGAACGGTTTCCGCAACTGGGTGCGGCGCTGCTACGCAGGGCGCAGGACGATCTCCACGAAACGCGCCGCTGGCTCGACCTCGCACAGACCGGCGATGCGCGGCGTAAGGTCGGCGGGGCCTTGATGGCCTTCGCAGAAGCGGCCAGCGATTCGCCGTGCCATCCGGCCCGCCGCTTCGATCTCCCGCTCAGCCGGGCAGAACTGGCTTCGCTACTCGGCCTGACGATCGAGACCGTGAGCCGACAGGTCACCCGCTTCGAACGCGACGGGGCGATCCGCCGACACGGAAAGCGCGGGATCGAACTGGTCGACCCCGCGCCCCTCACTGGCGGCTGACGTTCGGGTCAGGCCGTCAACCCCCAGATCGTCACGATCGCGACTCCCCACCCGAGCACGACCAGAGGCACGACGTACATCTGCGCGATCGCCGCATTCGCGCTGCAGCGGCCTGTCGCGGTCATCACGCCGCGCAGCTGGAATTCGGCCCAGCGCGGGGACTTGACCGGATTGTCGGGCTTCATCCCGACCCACAGTGCGGGCACCGCGAAGATCGCGACGGTAAACAACATGCAGATCGCGATCGGGATGAGCAGTGCTGGTGCGGCAAGGCCGAAACCCAGGATCGCGAGAAAGGCGAGGAACACGCCGCCGAGACCGATATGGAGCGCCGGCGGGAAACCGAAGCTGCGATCGACCGCGACCGGCTGCTGCGGCGCAGTCTCGATCGCGGGCAGGATTTTCGCAAGCGTATCGACCTTGGCGAGGGTGTCGAGTTTCGGGCGTTCGAGATGTTCGGTCATGGCTTTGCCTTCCTTTCGGCAAGCCTTGTGCCCCGTGCGGGCTGATGCCGCCTTGATCTCGATCAAGCCATGCGGATTACCTCGCGAGCCGCAAATATTGGCCGGTGACGCCTGGGGCCTCAGCAAAGTAATCCTCCGCCTCTCCGATCGCAGCATCATTGTTCGACGCCACGGCATTCACGCGGCGCCGTGGCGCCGCTTCGCGCGCCAGCTCCTGCACCGCGGCGAGGCGCCAATTGCGGTGCGAGTGGTCGGCGGGAGAGAACACCAGCAGCAGGTCGTCGTCGCAGCTGCGCGCCTGCGACAGCCAGCTTTCCTGAAAGCAGGCCGCGGCATCGAGCGGCTCGTCCGAAAGGGCAGGGATGCGGAGCGTCTTCACGCGCGCCGCTCCCGCAGCAGCGTGATCCCGATCTTCTCGCCCGCCTCTGCGATGGCGAGCTTGACGATCTTGACCTCGACCCGATCGATTCGGGTGTCCTGCAGGAACAGCGTCTCGCAGACATGGTCGGCAACCGCCTCAATGAGCTTGAAATGGACGCCTTCGGGCAGCGCGTCGGACGCGGCGAATTTGAGGTCCATGTAGTTCTTGCTGTCGGCCAGCGGCGTCTCCGCATCGTAGCGAGGCAACGGTCGCATCCACACCCGGATGGTAAAACGCAGCGGCTGCGCCTTGCCGGTTTCTTCAGAATAGATCCCGGTGAGCACGTCGTGCTCGAAATCCGCGACTTCGAGGATCAGGCTGTCGGCCAAGCGCAATGCTCCTTTGCAAAGAGCGCGCGACGTGACACATGCGGACACGACCTGTCCAGAGGGGGAACCGAGCCATGACGACTTCGCACAACAGACATTGGACCGCGTGGCTGGGCAAGCTCGCGCTCACGCTGTCGCTGGCCGCGATCGTGGTCGCGCTGGTCGGCACCACGCTCGCCCGGTTCGATGCGATCGAGAAAATGACCGGCTTCATGGGCTTCGTCTACGCGCTGCGTTCGGCGATGTGGCTCGCCGGCTTCGCCGCGCTGGCGCTGGTGCTGAGCTGGGTGCTGGGCAAGCGCACGAGCTGGTCGGCGCTGGTCGGCCTGCTGGCGGCGGGCGCGTTGATGGCGACCGGTGCATGGCTGCGCGGCGAGGCGGGCAAGTATCCCGCGATCCACGACGCCACAACCGATCTCGAAAGCCCGCCCGCATTCACCGCGCTCGAAATTCCCGAAGACAATCTGCGTGGAGTCGAGAGCGAGGCCGATTGGCGCGAATTGCACCGCGAAGGCTATCCCGATCTCGCGCCGGTCGAGGTACCCAGTTCGGTCGCCGACACGATCGCGCGGGCCGAGGAACTGGCCGAAGAGCGCGGCTGGACTGTGATCGCATCCGACGCCGAAGCCGGCAGGCTCGAAGCGGTCGCCTATGCCGGGTGGATCAAGTTCGAAGATATCGTGGTGCTCACCGCCGAGCCGAACGAGTCAGGCGGATCGATCGTCAACATGCGCTCGATCAGCCGGGTGGGTGTGAGCGACCTCGGCTACAACGCCAAGCGGATTCGCGAATTCCTCGCGGCCCTGGAAGCGGGCTAGGCGTTCGACCAGCGGGCGAACAGCGCGGTCGGCAGGGTCCGACCGCCCTCGCCTTCCTCTCGCACGGCGAGTTCCCCGAATTCGATCCTGCCGGGCAGGTGGGCGAGTTTTTCCGCCAATAGCTGTCCGAGCGACAGCGCGCTCATCCTCACCGCGTAAACGGTGAGGAACAGGAAGCGGCTGTCGCCATCGAGCAACTGCCCGCAGTCGCCGATTAATTCCGGCAGGCCGTCCTCGATCCGCCAGGTCTCGTTCTTCGGCCCGCGCCCGAATTTGGGCGGATCGAGGATGATCCCGTCATAGCGGTTCTCGCGCCGCACCTCGCGTGCGGCGAATTTCATCGCATCGTCGACCAGCCAGCGGATCGGTCGCCCCTCCATGCCCGACATCGCCGCGTTTTCGCGCGCCTGCGCGACCGATTTCTTCGACGCATCGACATGGGTGACGGGCCCGTGCTCGCTGAGCGCCAGGCTGCCCACCCCGGTATAACCGAACAGGTTCATCGTCGGGCGGATCGCGGCGCGTTCGCCAAGCTGAGCGCCCATCCACTCCCAGACCGGCGCCATGTCGGGGAAGAAACCAAGATGGCGGAACGGCGTGCATTGCGCGGTGAATTTGGCGGACCCCCAATTGAGCGTCCAGCCGTCCTCCGGCACCTCGGGCGAAAGGTTCCAGCGACCGCCGCCGTCCTCGTCGCTACCAGGCACGAACTCGCCGTCAGCGGGCCACTCGTCGAGCCGCGGCTGCCACAGTGCGAGCGGTTCGGGTCGGATGAAGCGATAAGGGCCATAGCGTTCGTATTTGCGACCATGGCCGCTGTCGAGCAGGCCGTAATCGTCCCAGGCTTCACCGACCAGCAGGCGCGGGGTCATGTCGAGTGCGAGGCTCATGCGAGCGTCCTTGCAATGTCCTCGAGGTGCGATGCAACCGCCTTGGGATCGGCGTCGACGGTGGCGTAGCGCTCCTCGCGCCCGAAAATCGCCCGCAGACGCTCGGGCGCGGCGGGCCCCTCGCCGAGCGCCTCGGCGACCGCATCGGGAAACTTCGCCGGGTGCGCGGTGGCCAGCGTCACGATCGGCACGTCGTGCGGCAGGTCGGAGGCAAGCGCGGCATGCAGCCCGGCGGCCGTGTGCGGATCGATCACCTGCCCCGCGCGGTCGCGCGCCCAGCGCATCGCATCGGCGATCGCACCTTCATGCGCCGAAGCCCCGGCGAACATCGCATCAAGCACCCGGCGCTGCGCCGCGGTGAGGTGGAAGCGACCCTCTTGCGACAGGAGCTCCATCTGGCCCGGCGTGGCGGCGGGATCTGCCTCGAACAGCAGGCGTTCGAAATTGCTCGCAACCTGGATGTCCATCGCCGGCGCACTGGTGGCGAGCGCTTCGCCGCGTTCGTATAGCCCGGTCGCGATCGTGCGCGGGAGGATCGCATTGGCATTGCTGGCCACGATCAGCCGCTCGACCGGCAGGCCCATGGCACGCGCGACATGGCCTGCGAAAGCATTGCCGAAATTGCCGGTGGGCACGGCAAAGGCGAGCGGACGGTCGACCGCGTTCAATTTGGCCGCAGCGGCGAAATAGTAAGGGACCTGTCCCGCGATCCGCAGCCAGTTGATCGAATTCACCGCGCCGAGGCGCAGGTCGCCGACCCCGCTCGCGAACAGCTGCTTCACGATGCGCTGGCAATCGTCGAAGCTGCCCTTGACCGCGAGATTGACGATGTTCGGAGCGTCGACCGTGGTCATCTGCCGCCGCTGTACCTCGCTCACGCGACCCTCCGGGTGGAGCATGACGAGGCCAATATTGGCGCGGTCCGCGATCGCCGCGATGGCCGCCGATCCGGTATCGCCGCTGGTTGCACCCACCAGCACCAGGGGCTTCCCGCCTTCCTCGGCGTCGATCAGCTCGGCCATGATGCGCCCGACCACCTGCAGCGCAAAGTCCTTGAATGCCAGTGTCGGGCCGTGGAACAGCTCGAGCAGCCAGTGGCGCCCGGCGAGGGGTACCAGCGGCGCGACTTCGGGATCGTCGAAGCTCACATAGGCTTCCTGGCAAATCTCGAACAATCGCTCGTCGGGGATCGCGTCCCCGACGAAGGCCGACAGGATCAAAGCGGCGAGATCGGGATAGGGCAGCTCGGCGAGGTCCGCGATCCGGGCCTTGGGCAGGCGCGGGATGTCCGCCGGCATCCACAACCCGCCATCGGGCGCGGTACCGGAGAGGGCGACGTCGCGAAACGATGCGCGCTCCGCGGAGCCGCGCGTCGAGACGTAACGGATCGCGCTCACGCCCGCTCGCGCCAGCGACGGCGCAGCGCGAAGGCGTAGATGACCAGGGCCGTGAAGGCGAAGAAGAACCACTGCCCGGCATAGGCCCAGGAAGTGTTCTCGTATTCGGCGGGGTCAGGCTGTCGTGAGGCCTTGAGGCCGGCCTTCGGTTCGCTCGCGACGATCATCGCCGCGCGGTTGGACGGGCGAAACGACAGCCGCTCGAGGAACCCGCGATCGTCGGGGCCCTGCGCGGCGAGTCCCTCGATCACGCCGCCATCCCACTCGACGACGGTGTCAGGCCGCTCGGCGACACCGATCTGCGTCTGGAAACTGGCACCGCTCGCGCGGTTTACGCAGGTCGCGATCTGGCGCCACCCGGTCCGGCCCGCAGCGTCCTTACCGCCGGCGACCTCGATCCTCGTCACCTCGTCGCAGGTCGCACGCAATCGGCGGAAGAGGTAGCGCTCGTCCCCCGCCTTGCCGAAGGGATAATCGAGCAGCGGCTGGGTCGGACGTTCGACCATCGCCTGCTTCAGCCGGTCGCGCTCCGCACCGCGGCCCAGTTGCCAGATGCCGAGTGCGATCATCGTCGCGACCGCGGCCGCGACGACGATGGTCGGAATGATGGGCAGGCGCCTCATGCGAGGGCCCCTCGCTTAGTGAGTCGGGTAGCCCCAGCCGCCCCAGACGTAGACGACGATGAACAGGAACAGCCACACGACGTCGACGAAGTGCCAGTACCACGCCGCAGCTTCGAAACCGAAGTGCTGGCGCGGGGTGAAGTGGCCCTTGTACGACCGCACCAGGCACACGATCAGGAAGATCGTGCCGATGATGACGTGGAAACCGTGGAAACCGGTCGCCATGTAGAATGCCGAACTGTAGGTGTTGCCCCCGAAACCGAACGGCGCCGCAGCGTATTCGTACGCCTGGATGCAGCTGAACAGCACGCCGAGGATGATCGTGGCCCACAGGCCCTTCTTGAGGCCTTCGCGATCACCATTGATCAGTGCGTGGTGCGCCCAGGTCACGGTGGTGCCCGAGCATAGCAGGATCAGCGTGTTGAGCAGCGGCAGATCGAACGCGTCGATCACTTCCTCGATTGCGGCGGGCGGCCATTGCCCGTCGACCACTTCGGTCAGCGTCGAGGGGAAAAGCGAAAAATCGAACCAGCTCCAGAACCAGCCCACGAAGAACATCACTTCGGACGCGATGAACAGGATCATGCCGTAGCGCAGGTGGAGCTGCACGACCGGGGTGTGGTCGCCCGCATGCGCTTCGCGGATGATGTTGCCGAACCAGCTGAAGAAGGTGAAGACGAGACCGATCAGGCCCGCGATCAGCACCGGGGTGCCGAAATTGAACACGTCCGGGTGGAAGCTCATCACCATGCCGGTCGTGAACGTCAGCGCGCTCAGCGAGCCGATCAGCGGCCACGGATCGGGATCGAGAATGTGATAGGTGTGCGACTTGTTACCGGCCATGATGTCCATCTTTCGGATGAAGGTGTGCCGGTGCCCTTAATCGCCCGCGCCGCCGGGGTCTAGGGGGTGAGGACGGGTTTTCGTGCTACTTTCGCAACGACGACCCGCGCATCAGGACTCGTCCTCGACCTTGCGATGGAAGGTGTAGCTCAGCGTGATCGAATCGAGGTCCTCGACCAGCGGGTCGTCGAGGATCGCGGGATCGACGTAATAGACCACCGGCATCCGCACTTCCTGCCCCGGCTCGAGCCGCTGTTCGGTGAAGCAGAAGCACTGCACCTTGCTGAAATACTTGCCCGCCTCATTGGGGAAGACGTTGAAGCTCGCCGACCCGACGATCGGCTCGGACCCGGTGTTGCGCGCGAGGTAGATCGCCTGGTCGCGGCTACCGATGGCGATCTTGTCGGTCGCCTGTTCGGGGCGGAAATCCCACGGCATGTTGCGCGCGACATTGGCATCGAACCGGATCACGATATCGCGCGTTGCCCCGCTCGCCGCCAGCCGTTCGGCGAGGCTCGCATCGCTGTCGCTGGCGCGCTGCGTGGTTCCGCCGAAGCCGGTCACGCGGCAGAACAGGTCGTAAAGCGGCACCGCGGCATAGCCCAAGCCCAGCATGCCGACCGCGAAGGCCAGCATGATAAGGCCGGTGCGCTTGTTGCGCTGCTGGAGAGGCTGCGTGGCCATCGGTCTACATCCGGGCGATGGTGATGCCGTAGAATAGCGCGACGAAGCCGGCCAGCACCAGCGCGAGCACGATGTTGCGCTGCCGCTGGATCGCCTTGCGACGAAGCTCTTCGTCCTGCGGGTCGCGCGGAGGGTCTTGGCGTGGTTCCATGATCTCTATCTAGGGTGTGAGCGCGAACCGGTCCACCACCAGCATCGCGAACAGCGCGAAGAGGTAGAGGATCGAGAATCCGAAAAGGCGCTTTTCCGGGCGCATCGCATCGCCTTCTTGCGTACGGCGCAAGCCCACTTGCGCAGATAGCAGCAGGAACAGGCCCGACAGCACCGCCGCGCTGGCGCCGTAGATCCAACCCGTCCCGCCGATCCACCACGGCGCGAGGCTGAGCGGAAGGAGGATCGCGGCATAGATCAGGATTTGCCGCCGCGTGGCCTGTTCGCCCGCGACCACCGGTAGCATCGGGATGCCGACGGCTTCGTAATCGGTCTTCACGAACAGCGCGAGCGCCCAGAAGTGCGGCGGGGTCCACATGAAGATGATCGCGAACAGCAGCACCGGCATCGCGGTGATCTCGCCGGTCGCCGCGACCCATCCGATCATCGGCGGGAACGCCCCGGCCCCGCCGCCGATGACGATGTTCTGCGGCGTTCGCGGCTTCAGCCAGATCGTGTAGAGCACCGCGTAATAGACGATCGACACGGCGAGGATCGCAGCCGCAAGCCAGCCAATCGCGAGGCCCATGATGCCCACCGAGGCGGCGGAGAGCATGATCCCGAAATCGCGCGCCTGCGTCCGGTCCATCCGGCCCGAGGGCAGCGGACGCTTCGAGGTGCGTTTCATCCCGGCGTCGATATCGGCTTCCCACCACTGGTTGAGCGCGGCCGCCCCGCCCGCCCCGATCGCGATGCACAGGATCGCGGCGAAACCGAGAAACGCGTTGATCCGCTCGGGCGCAGCCAGCAGGCCGCACAGCCCGGTAAAGATCACCAGCGTCATCACGCGCGGTTTGGTCAGCGCGAAGAAATCGCGCCACTCGGCAGGCATGGCGGGCTTCGGCGCCGCGTTGGGGGGATCGATGGATGTCACGACAAGCGCGCCTATAGGCCGTCAATCGCCGCGTGGAAAGCGACCGATGCACTGGTACGAAATCGACAATCGACGCGCCGGGGAAGGAAGTGGCATAAGCGCTCGTACCACGGAGGGAGAGCCAAGGGTGAACAAGCGATACGCGGCGCTGCTGGCCGCCACGGCCTTTTCGCTGGCCGCTCCCGCGACCCTCCACGCACAACCGGTCGCTGCGGACGAGGCGGAAACGGATATCACAGCGATGCAGACCGCGTTCGCCGCCGGGGTGGCGGGCATCTCCGACGATGATCCGCAAGCTGCCCGCGCCGGGTTCGAGGACGTGTTGTCGCTTCACCTCGCACGAACCGGCGGGGGAAACGTCGCGCAGTTTCTCGCCGCTGGGTCCGATGAGAGGCTTGCACACTACACTGCCTGGCTGACCGCGCGCAGCGCCGGCTTCGACGAGGGAGACTGGCGGGAGTACGAATATTTCTCGCTCGTCGCGGAGAGCTATTCGGCGATCCTCGGCCTGAGATCCGATCTGTTCGAACGCGAGGAGCTGATCGAGAACGTCGCGCGCGGGCTGGGTGTCATTGCCTTCGCGGCCGCCCTGCAGGGAAATTACGAGGCGCTCGCCAAGCTCTACGCGCCGGTCCTCTCCGGTCCCGACGCCGCGCTGGAGGCCGCGGCTGCACAGGAAATTTTCGAACGGGCACGAAGCGAGTGGTCGTGGGGCGGGCCCCGGCGCGACCGCGCGCCGAGACTGGTCCTCGAAGTGCTGGCACTGTTCGATCGGACCGGGGGACGCGCCGGACAGGTAGTCGGCCAACTCCATGAGCTGCAGGCGGCCATCGCTGAAAGCGAAGGGAGGATCGACGATGCGCAAACGGCGCTGTCCGGGACCGCCGGCGAGATCGATCCGCAGCGACGTGCGGGCCTGCTGATCCAGCAAGGACGAGTTCGGGCCGCGCTCGAACTGGTGCTCGGTCGCGCCGATCGGCTCGGTGCGGGCGAATTATCGCTCGAGGACGCGCGCAAATTGCTCGAAATCGAGGGCTGGACCGGTATCGGGCCCGAAGGCCAGCTCGCGCTCCATGAAGCGATCCTGCCGGCCTTCCGCCGCGAATTGACGATCGAGGACGAAGAGCTCCGCACACTCCTATCCAGCCATGCGCAGGCGCTCTACGAGGCCGGCCGGGCAAGCGAGGCCGAGCCACTCCTCGCGTCGCTTCTGCGGTTCTACGAAGCGCGGTTCTCGCTCGATTCGGGTTGGGGTTTCGAATTCGCCGACCGGCTGGCGAAAACGCTCGAAGCGCAGCAACGGCTGGCCGAAGCCGGCGTGCTCTACCGCCAGCTATGGGAGATCGCGCTCGGCTACGAACAGTATGCGGAGTCGGCGACGCTCGATTCGTTCGCTCCCTACATCGCAAACTTGCTGGCCCGTGGCGAAAACGCAGTGGCGGAGCGAGAAACCGGAGAGCTCCTCGCCCAGGCGCGAACGGCCGGTGCCCGTGATCACGTTCTCGCGGGTTACCTCTTGCTGAGCGCCCAGGCGCTACTCGCGAGCGGTAAGCAGGATGCGGCGCAACAGGCCGCGCGCGAGGCGGTCGCCCTCGGTCGCGGCGACGACGAGTGGACAGTGCCCGCAGGCTTCGATTCGATCGAACGCGACAGCCGCCGCCTCCTCGCCGAAATTCTCGAGGCGGACCGACGCTACGCGGCAGCCGAGTCGCTGCGCCGGAACGGCTTGGTCCGCACCCAGGAAAGTTCAATGGTGCCGCGCGAGGGAATCGAGATGCGGCAGGCGCGGCTCGAGCTGGCCCGCAACCTCGCCGCACAAGGCAAGGACGAGGCCACCGCACTTTTCGCGCGCGAATTGCGCGTGCTCGGAGACGTTTACGGTCGCAACAGCCCTGAAGTGCTGGCGGTCTCCGATCCGTTCGCTCGTTACCTGCTTGAAACCGATCGTCCCGTGGCGGCGCTCGTTCCGGCCCGGCGCGTGCTCTCGGCCCGGCTGGCCGCACGCGGTCGTACCGATGCGGCGGCAGGCAATGCCAACGAGGCGGCACTGGCCGCGGGCCGCCGCGATGCCGCGCTGCTGGTAGTCGCTGCCGCGTGGAGCGCCTCCCGGCCATAGAAAAAGGGCGCCCCCGCAGGAGCGCCCTTTTCGTTTCAACCTTCGCCTGGCGCTCAGTGCGCCGGCGCGGGCTTGATGTGGTGGTGGTGGTCGTGGTGGTCCTCGATCACCGGCAGCGTTTCGAACTGGTGGAACGGTGGCGGGCTCGACAGGCTCCATTCGAGCGTCGTGGCACCTTCGCCCCAGTAATTGTCTTCCGCCTTGCGGCCAGCAAGGATTGCGTAGGCGAGGTTGACGAAGAAGATCACCATCGACGCGGCCATGATCACGTAGCCCCAGCTCGCCACTTCGTTCCAGCCTGCATAGGCTTCGGCGAAGTCCGGATAGCGCCGCGGCATGCCCTGCACGCCGAGGAAGTGCATCGGGAAGAAGATCACGTTCACGCCGATGAAGAACACCCAGAAGTGCAGGTGGGCGAGGAATTCGCTGTGCCAGCGACCGCTCATCTTCGGGAACCAGTAATAGAATCCCGCGAAGAGCGAGAACACCGCACCCATCGACAGCACGTAGTGGAAGTGCGCGACCACGTAGTAGGTGTCGTGGAGGTTGTCGTCGACGCCGCCATTCGACAGCACGATGCCCGTGACGCCGCCAACGGTGAAGAGGAAGATGAAGCCCAGCGCCCAGACCATGGGCGACTTGAACTCGAGACTGCCGCCCCACATCGTGGCGACCCAGCTGAAGATCTTCACGCCCGTCGGGACCGCGATGATCATCGTTGCGGCGGTGAAGTACATCTTCGTGTTCACGTCGAGGCCGACGGTGTACATGTGGTGCGCCCACACGACGAAGCCGATCACGCCGATCGCGACCATCGCGTAGGCCATGCCGAGATAGCCGAACACCGGCTTGCGGCTGAAGGTCGCGACGATCTGGCTGACCATGCCGAAGCCCGGCAGGATCATGATGTAGACTTCGGGATGGCCGAAGAACCAGAACAGGTGCTGGTAAAGGATCGGATCGCCGCCGCCCGCGGGATCGAAGAACGTCGTCCCGAAATTACGGTCGGTCAGCAGCATGGTGATCGCGGCGGCGAGCACCGGCAGCGCCAGCAGCAGCAGGAAGGCGGTCACCAGCACCGACCACACGAACAGCGGCATTTTGTGCAGGGTCATGCCCGGCGCGCGCATGTTGAAGATGGTGGTGATGAAGTTGATCGCCCCGAGGATCGACGCCGCACCCGCAAGGTGGAGCGAGAAGATCGCGAAGTCGACCGCGGGCCCGCGCGAGCCGAGCGTGGAGAGCGGAGCGTAGACCGTCCAGCCCGTCCCCGCACCGTTACCCGTGCCGCCTGGCACGAACATCGAGAACAGCAGGCTGCAGAAGGCGACCGTGGTCAGCCAGTAAGAGATGTTGTTCATGCGCGGGAACGCCATGTCCGGCGCACCGATCATCAGCGGCACGAACCAGTTGCCGAAGCCGCCGATCATCGCCGGCATGACCATGAAGAACACCATGATCAGGCCGTGCGCGGTAATCAGCACGTTCCACATGTGGAGGTTCTGGTCGAAGTTCGCCTCGCCCCCCATGAAGTTCACCCACCAGCCGAGGTACTGGATGCCCGGCTCGGCGAGTTCGGCGCGCATGATCCCGGAGATCGCGCCCCCGATGATCCCCGCGAAGATCGCGAAGATCAGGTAGAGCGTGCCGATGTCCTTGTGGTTGGTCGACAGGAACCAGCGCGTGAAGAAGCCCGGCTTGTGATCGTGATGCGCATCGTGCGCGTCATGATCGGAGTGAGCCGGAACGTGTTCGGGATTTGCGGTCGTGGCCATGGTCTTTGCTTACCTTAGCGAGAAATCAGTTGGCGGCTTCGGCGGCGGCGCCGGCCGAATCGGTGGGCGCTTCGCCCGCGGTCTCGGCACCTTCGGTGCTCGAGGCGGGGGCAGCCAGCGGCGCGGCTTCGCTGTCTTCGGCGGTGTCGCCGCCGACGGTGCCGCCCTGCGCGGCGACCCACTGTTCCCAGCGCGCCATCGGCACGGCTTCGATCGCGATCGGCATGTAGCCATGGCGCGCGCCGCACAGCTCGGAGCACTGGCCGTAATAGATGCCCGGCTCCTTGATGGTCAGCACTTTCTCGTTGATCCGGCCCGGCACGGCGTCGAGCTTGAACCACAGCGAAGGCACGGCGAACGAATGGATCACGTCGGCCGCCGTGGTCTGCAGGCGGATCGGCACGCCGACCGGCAGCACGAGGCGGTTGTCGACTTCGAGCTGGCCCGGGAAGCCTTTTTCCTTGGCCTCGGCCTCGTCCATCATGTTCGAGGTGATTTCGAAATCGCCGTTGTCCGGGAACGAATAGGTCCAGTACCACTGCCAGCCGGTCGCCTTGACGGTGATCGCATCGGCGGGCGCGGGCTTGTACTGCGCCCGGATCAGGTTGATCGACGGGATCGCGATCCCCAGCAGGATCAGCGCGGGAATGACCGTCCAGAAGACTTCGAGCACGGTGTTGTGGCTCGTCTTCGACGGCACCGGGTTCGCGCCGCGACGATACTTGGCGATCACCAGCAGCAGGAGCACCAGCACGAACAGCGAGATGATGACGATCACCGGCATCAGGATCGCATTGTGCAGGAACAGGGCGCTTTCGCCGGTCTCGGTATATTGCGGCTGGAAGGTCCAGCCCCAGTTTTCCGGCTGACCCTTGATCATGTCGGGGCCCATATATTCGTAGCTGCCTGCTTCTTCGCCGACTTCGGCATCAGCCAGCGCCTCGGTGGCGGCGGCAGGCGCGTCGTCGCCCGCGGCCTGCTCGACCTGGGCGGCCTGTTCGGTTTCGGTCGCGGTGTCCTGAGCGGCGGCAGCACCTCCCAGCGCGAGCGAGGCCGCGGCGGCCCCGGCAAATACGAAACGGCTCAAATTGCGAAGAATCATGGCAGTGATGTCGCTTTCCATCGTGGAATACCGGCTTGGGAACCCGCTGTCGCGCCGATGCGCGCCATGCTCCCGCAGCCGCAGGAATGAGCGGGCCTATACGCATGGTTGCGAGGGTTCTCAAGCGCCTCTAGGGAATTTTTCCAACGCGCCCGTCGGCGCGCACGACAGGAGATTCCAGACCCGATGTCCGATGAAGAGGTCCTTGCCGAATTCCGCGCCGCCGAAGCGCTGCTGGAGGGGCATTTCGTCCTCTCCTCGGGCCGTCACAGCGCCAATTACCTCCAGTGCGCGCGCGTACTGATGGACCCCGAACGCGCCGGCCGGCTGGCGATGGCACTCAGCCGCAAGATCCCGCGCGAGATTCGCGGCGAGATCCAGAAAGTCGTGAGCCCGGCGATGGGCGGATTGATCATCGGCCACGAAATGGGCCGCGCGCTCGGCAAGGAAGCGATCTTCCTCGAACGCCCGACCGGCACCTTCGAGCTGCGCCGCGGATTCGGGATCGAACCGGGCGAGAAATGCCTGATGGTCGAGGACGTCGTGACCACCGGCCTGTCGAGCCGCGAGGCGATCGCGGCGGTCGCAGCGGCAGGCGGCGAGGTGATCGCGGAGGTCGCGCTGGTCGATCGCTCGGCGGGCGAAGTCGATCTCGGCGTGCCGTTCCTCCCGCTGATCGAACTGACGTTCCCGACCTATGCCGAGGATGAGGTCCCTGAGGAGCTCGCTGCGGTGCCGGTGACCAAGCCCGGGAGCCGCAAGGCTTGAACCGCCCGCTCCGCCTCGGTGTGAACATCGATCACGTCGCGACGATCCGCAACGCGCGCGGTGGCGACCACCCCGACCCGGTGCGCGCGGCCGAGATCGTCGCCAGCGTCGGCGGCGACGGGATCACCGCGCATCTGCGCGAGGATCGCCGCCATATCCGCGACGAGGACCTGCGGCGCATCCAGGATGCGACCGACCTGCCGCTGAACCTCGAAATGGCGGCGACCGACGAAATGCTCGCGATCGCGCTCGCGCACAGGCCGCACGCCGCCTGCATCGTCCCCGAGAAGCGTGAGGAACGCACCACCGAGGGCGGGCTCGATGCGGCAGGCCAGCACAACCATTTGCAGCGCTACGTCGATTCGCTGCGCGAGGCCGATATCCGCGTCAGCCTGTTCATCGAGGCGAGCGAGCGACAACTGGACGCCGCGCTCAGGCTCGGGGTGCCGGTGGTCGAATTCCACACCGGCGAGTACGCCCACGCGCAGAGCGATGGTGACAGCGAGCGGACCGCGCGCGAGTTGAAACGCATCGCCGACATGGCCGCGCTCGCCTCGAAGAACGGGATCGAACCGCATGCGGGGCACGGGCTGACCTACGAGAACGTGCAGCCGATCGCCGCCATTCCGCAGCTCGCCGAACTCAATATCGGGCATTACCTCGTCGGCGAGGCGGTGTTCGTCGGGCTCGAAGAAGCCGTCCGCCGCATGCGCGACCTGATGGACGAAGCGCGTTGATCATCGGGCTCGGCTCCGACCTCTGCAATATCGAGCGGATTCAGTCCGCGCTCGACCGCCACGGCGAGCGGTTCGAGCGGCGTTGCTTCACCGAAGTCGAGCGCGCCAAGGCGCAGCGCCGCGAACTGGCGCGGGCAGGCACCTACGCCAAGCGATTCGCCGCGAAGGAGGCCTTCTCCAAGGCAGTCGGGACCGGCTTCAAGCGCGGGGTGTTCATGAAGGATATCGGGGTGGTCAACGCCCCTTCGGGCAAGCCGACGCTGGCGCTGACCGGCGGCGCTGCGAAACGGCTTGCGGAGATCGTGCCCGATGGTCATGAGGCGCATATTCACCTGACCCTCACCGACGATCATCCATGGGCGCAGGCCCTGGTGGTGATCGAAGCATTCCCCGCATGACCGAACAACCCTCCGGCGAGACCGCCGCTTCCAAAGACGACAAGACCCCGATCGACTGGCTGGGGGAATTGCGCGGCCTCGCGCTGATGCTGCTCGCCGTGCTGGCGTTCCACAGCTTCGTCGCCAAGCCGTTCTACATTCCTTCCGGATCGATGATGCCGGGCCTGCTGGTCGGCGACCGCCTCGTCGTCAGCAAGTGGCCCTACGGCTACAGCTGGGTCTCGGCGAGCTTCCACGTCCTGCCGCGCGGCGACTGGCGCATGTTCGGCGGCACGCCCGAATATGGCGACGTGGTGATCGTCGTCCCTCCCGACCGCAAGGAAGACTATATCAAGCGCGTGGTCGCGCTGCCCGGCGACCGGATCGCGCTGCGCGGCGGGCGGATCGTGCTCAACGGCCGGATCGTTCCGCAGGAGGTCGAGCCCGCGATCGACGTGCCGGTCGATCTCAACATGCCCTGCGGCCACAGCTCGTCGGGCGATGTCGTGCGTAGCGCCGACGGCGGCGGCGATCTGTGCCGCATCCCGGTCCTGCGCGAAACCATGCCCAACGGCGCAAGCTACCTCGTCACCGACGACGAACCCAAATACAGCGACGAGATGGACGAGATCACCGTCCCCGAGGGCCATGTCTTCCTGATGGGCGACAATCGCGACTACTCGTCCGACAGCCGCGTACCCGCCGGTTTCGAACAGGGCCTGGGTGGCCCAGTCCCACTCGCCGATGTCGGCGGGCGCGCCGAATTCATCACCTTTTCGCTCGACGGCAGCGCAAGCTGGAACCCGCTCTCGTGGTGGGGAGCCTTGCGCGAAGGTCGCGCCTGGCGCAGTTTGCGCCCGGTGCGGCGACCGGTACCCGCCGACACCATCGAAGTGAGGGAAGCGAAAACCGAATGAGCAAGGCCGAACAACAAACCTCGCGGTCCGAACAGGCCAGCCCGACCCGGATCACCGACCCCAAGATGCGCGGGGAACTCCAGCGCGCTACGATCTGGGTCGCGGTGGTCGGTGCCGCCTATATCGCCTGGACCATCGCCCAGCCGATCCTGATCATCGTGGGCGCGCTTGTTTTTGCAGCGATGATCGACGGCGGCGCCCGCCTGCTCGGCCGCGGGCTGAAGATCGGGCGCGGTTGGCGGGTCACGATCATCCTGCTCGGCATGGTCGCCTTCCTCGCGTGGCTCGGCTATTTTGCGGGCACGCAGATCGCCCAGCAGGCGGCCGAGTTCTCGACCCTTATCGGGCAGCAGGTCGGCCGGCTGTTCGCCTGGGCCGCCGAGAACGGATTCGCGGTCGACCAAAGCAATATCCGCGACATCATCGGCCAGGTTTCGAGCGGGGTCGGCACGATCACGCGCGCGATCGGCGGCGTGGTCGGCGGACTGACGACGCTGCTCCTCATCGCGATCATCGGCATCTTCATCGCGATCGACCCGAACGTCTACGAACGCGGCGTCTCGTGGATGGTCACGAAGAAGAAGCGCGACGACTTCCACGTCCTCGTCACCCGGCTCGGCCACACACTGCGCCGACTGATGGCCGGCCGCCTGCTCGGTATGGTGATCGAGGGGATCTTCACCTACATCCTGCTCGCGCTCTACGGCGTGCCGATGGCGGCGCTGCTGGCGCTGCTGACCGGATTGCTCGCCTTCATCCCCAATATCGGTGCGCTGATCTCGGGCGTTCTGATGGTCCTGGTCGGCTTCTCGGGTGGGGTCGAGATGGGCCTCTACACGATCTTCGTCTATTTCGCGGTGCAGATGATCGACGGGTATATCCTGATCCCGATGATCGCGAAGAAGACCGTCGATCTCGCCCCCGCGCTGGTGCTCGCCGCGCAGCTGATCCTCGGCGCGCTGTTCGGAATCCTCGGGCTGGCCCTCGCCGATCCGATCGTAGCGATGATCAAGACGGCGCTCGAGCAGCGTTCCGAAAACAACGATCGCGACGATGCGCTGAAGGCCGACCGGGCCCGGCGCGCCCAGCGCAAGAAAGTCGGCGAAGCGACCTGATGGCCCGCAAGTTCCTGTATTTCATCGCCGGAATTGCGGTGCTCGTGATCGCGGGCGCGTTCCTGCTCAACATCTATGCCAATGAGTTAACGCGCTACGCCACGGTGCCCGACGTCGAATTCGTCGAACAGGAAGCGCTCGAGGAAAGCGTCTATGCGAACCCGGCGATGTGGTTCTCGCGCCCGGGCATGGTGGACGATCCGGCCGATTTCCTGCCCGAGGGATTCGATCGAGGCGAGGACGCGCCCGAAGCGGCGGTGTTCTTCATCCACCCGACCAGCTTCTTCAGCAAGCAGGCGTGGAACGCCCCGCTCGAGGACTCGAGCGCCAACGCCCGCGCGACGCTGTTCCTGCGCGGGCTTGCGAGCCCGTTCAACGGCGCCACCGAATTGTGGGCGCCGCGCTATCGCCAGGCGACGTTCGGCGCGTTCCTGACCGACAAGCCCGAAGGCGACGAAGCGCTGGAAGCCGCCTATCGCGACGTCGAAATGGCGTTCGACCAGTTCCTCGAAGAGATCGACGCGGACCGCCCAATCGTGATCGCCGGGCACAGCCAGGGAGCGTTTCACGCGATGACCCTGCTGGCGCGCCGGGTGAAAGGCACGCCGGTCGCCGAACGGATCGCCGCTGCTTATATCGTGGGGTGGCCACTGAGCCTCGATCACGACCTGCCCGAGCTCCCGCTCCCGGCCTGCGAAACGGCTGACAGCACCGGCTGCATCCTCAGCTGGTCGAGCTATGCCGAGCCGGCCGATACCTCGCTCACGCTCGAGGCCTATGCCAGCTCGCCCGGGCTCGACGGGACCCCCCGCGGGACGAGCCCGTTCCTGTGCACCAACCCGCTGACCGGCACGCCCAGCGAAGACGCGCCCGCGACCAGCAATCGTGGTACGCTGGTGCCCAATGCCGAGCTGACCGAGGCCGAGCTCGTGGCCGAGTCCGTCCCGGCGCGCTGCGGCGAGGAGGGCTTCCTCTATATCGGCGATCCGCCCGAAGTCGGCCAGGGCGTGCTGCCCGGCAACAATTATCACGTCTACGACATCCCGCTGTTCTGGCTGAACCTGCGCGAGGATTTCGCGCGCCGCGTCGCCGCGTTCGGCCAATGAGCGCGCCGCGATGAGCTTCGTCACCGACAACGCGAGCGAGTTCCGCGACGCGCTGCCCGATGGCGGCGTGCTGCTCGCACTCGACGTGGGCACAAAGACAGTGGGCACCGCGACTTGCGATGCCGGGTGGCGCTTCGCGACACCCGACAAGGTGTTGCCGCGTGGCAAGTTCACCGTCGACCGCGCGAAACTGACCGAACTGATCGCCGCGCGGCGGGTCGAGGGGATCGTCGTCGGCCTGCCGCTCAACATGGACGGGAGTGCCGGGCCGCGCTGCCAGGCGAGCCGCGCCTATGCCCGCAACCTCGCCGATATAGGCCTGCCGATCCTGCTTTGGGACGAGCGCCTGTCGACCGCAAGCGCCGATGCGGCGATGATCGACCAGCGCCTGTCGCGCGCCAAACGCGCGCAGAAGATCGACGCGCAGGCCGCCGCGGTGATCCTGCAATCGGCGCTCGACAGGCTCACCGGCAGCGCGTTCTAGCCAGCCAGCTCCCGGCGCCGCCGCGCTGCCTCTTTCGCGACCAGCAGGCTCCCCGCCCCCTCCGCCTCGCGCCATAGCGCATCGCGCGCGGTCTCGTTCTGGGCGACCGCCGCCCGGGCTTCCCAGCAGGCATAGCGCATCCGGTCCGAGGGGTGCGTCCGCCCGAAGCGCTCTGCGAGATCGCAGGCCGCCTCGCTCTGCAAGGAAACCGCGATGCGGATGAACGCTTCGCTCGACCCCGCGCCGAGCCGGTCCGAAATCGTCCCTCGCTCGACATCGAAAGCGTATTGATCGAGCCAGCCGCAGGCCCCGTCGACATGCATGACGTTTAACGACACCGACATCGATTCGGGTGGTAACTGCCGGTGGATATCAACATGCGCGCGATAGAGCATGAGCTTGCCGGGCGTCAGTTGCTGGCGCCCCTTCGGCACCAGCGGCACCCGCTGCTCCCGATAACCGATCGCCGCTTCGTAATCGTATTCCCAGTATTCCGAGCGATAGCCGGGGCCGAAATAGCCCAGCGTCAGGAAGTTGAAATTGTGGTCGTGCGGCAGGTCGTACTGGAACGCGGCACGCCCGCTCGCGACCAGCGGCTGGTCGGTTTCCGACGGCCAGATATTCGCCCGCAGGAAGGCGCCCGATTGCGCCGGGGACAGCACGATCGATTGCGGACCGTAGCTCTGCGCGTCCGGCACGCTTTCGCGATCGGCGAGTTCGCGCGCGATCAGGTCGCCGAGGAAGCGCCGGTCGTTGCCGAGCTGGCGCAGGTGCAGCGCCGCTAGCATCAGGCTCTCCTCCACGCGCGGATCGAAGCCGTCGCGGGCGAGCGCATCGACGCACTGGTCGAGCCCGATCACGCCCTCCTCTTCGCATGCGATCACACGGGGCATTGCGGGCGCTCCTCGAGCGCGGCGAGCTGCGGGTGCGCCTCGAGCAATTGGGCGCGCAATGCCGCGGCGTCGGGCTGGATCGGATCGCCGGTCCGCTGCGCGAGTTCGCCCAGAAGGTGGAAGCCGGTGGCGGTATCGAGACCGAGACATTCGCGCACCGCTTCCCACCGCAGTGCGACCTCATCCGCGTCGCGCGCGATCCCGGCCAGTACCGGCGCGTCCTCGCGGCGGTTCATCCGGCCGAGCAGCGCGACCATCAACGCCCGGCGGCTTTCGCGGACGTCGCCCGAAGCCTGCCCGATCAGCGCACCCGTCGCGAGATCGTAGGCACGGGCCGGCGTGGCCACCTCTGCGCGGCGTTGCAGCCGAAGGAGCGTGAGGCAGCTCGCAATATGCTCGATCGCGAGGACTTCGCGGCTCCCGCGACGACCATTCGTATCACCGCGTCGCAGGACGAGCGGGTCCTGTTCGAACGTCAGCGATCCGCTCTCTTCCCGCGCGCGGATCAGGTGGCCCGCCATCGCACCCGCGAGGACGACGTCCCAACTTTCGATATCGCTCAGCACGCAGGAGCTGGGGTCTTCCCCGGCCGCGAAAGCGGGCGTGCGACATTCCAGCGAGAGCGTGACCCGGCCGGCGCGCGACAGCATCAGCGAGGAGCGCCCCGCATGATGCGTGTGCCGAAAGGCGACATGCGCCAGCGGTAAAGCGTCGAGCCCGCAGACCAATTCCGCCACCAGCGCGTCGACAAATTCGCGCGCGCCCCGATACGTCGTCAGCGCGGCGAGCGCAGGCAGGTCGGCGAGCCTCTCCCCCGCAGCGAAGCATGCGAGCGCCTCGTCCACCGCCCGGACCCGGGCGCTGTCGCGCCACGCCCCGATCCGGCGATGCATTTCCGCCTGCGCGGTGCGCTGCGGGCCGTCATCGGCCCGCAGCGCACGCAATTCCGATCGGATCAGCACCGGATCAGATCAGCGCGTCGGGCGGCAGGATCTCGTAGAGATAGGTCATCAGGATAATGAGCGTATCGTCCGAACCGGGCGATCCGCTCGCCATGAGCGAACCGAAAATCCCGGTGAGCGTGTCGAGCGACGGCAGCGATGCCACGTCGATGGTGGGCAGTTGCATGTGTTTCCCCTCCTCATGTTCCCGCACACCAATTGCATGCGGGCCGCGCACAAGCTGCAAGCGGTGGCATCGAAAGCGGAATTAAAAGATTGTAATCGGATCGCCGCATCCGCAGGAGCTTCGGCATGAGCGATCGACCCGCGACGACGAACATCCAGCCCGACCTGCTGGCCAAGGCGCTGACGCGCGGCGGGCACGGGGGCTGGCTCGGCATGCAATATCACGCGCATGGCGATGGCTGGGTCGAGCTGGCGCTGCCGTGGAAGCAAGAGCTGGTCGGAATGGAAGAGAGCGGGATCCTCGCCTCGGGCCCGATCATCTCGCTGATGGACAATTGCACCTCGATGTCGGTCTGGACCAAGCGCGACGCCTTCGTGCCGCAGGTCACGCTCGACCTCAGGATTGACTACACGCGCGCCGCAACGCCCGGATCGACCGTGATCGGGCGCGGCGAATGCTACAAGCTGACGCGCTCGATGAGCTTCGTGCGGGGTATCGCCTACGAAGACGACCCCGACGACCCGCTGGCCCATGCCGCCGGGGTCTTCATGATGATCGGGAACAACTGATGGCGGAGGAACAGGTCAATATCGCCCGCCGCCTACCGCCCTATGCGCGTGGACTGGGGATCGAGGTCGAACGGCTCGAAGGCCATGCGCCGGTGCTGGCGATGGATTTTTCGGAGCGCGTGCAGGGCCGCCCCGGCTATCTCCACGGCGGTGCACTCTCGGGCCTGCTCGAAATGGCGGCAATCGCCGCGCTACAGTGCGAACTCGAGGCCGATGGCGGTCTGCGCCGGATCAAGCCGGTCAACGTCACGATCGAATTCATGCGCGGCGGAACCGAGCAGCGCACCTTCGCGCTCGGCCGCGTGACCCGCGCCGGCCGCCGGATCGCCAACGTCCAGGTCGAAGCGTGGCAGGACGACCGCGACAAGCCGATCGCGACCGCGTTTCTCAATATCGCGCTGCGGGATTAATCCAGCCAGTCGGGGATCGGTTCGGCATCCATGATCGCCGCCGCACTCAGGCGTTCGGCCACCACCGCGAATTTTTCACCGTCGACCAGCACCTCGGGCACGAAACCGCGGCTGTTGTAGCTCGATGCCATCGTCGCGCCATAGGCCCCGGCGGTGCGAAGCACGGCAAGATCGCCCGCGGCGAGCCGGTCCATCTCGCGGTCCATTGCAAAGGTATCGCCGGTCTCGCAGATAGGCCCGACGACGTTCGCCGTCGTGCGCTCTCCCGAGGGTTCGACCGCGACGATATCGTGCCACGCGCCGTACATCGCCGGGCGGGCCAGGTCGTTCATCGCCGCGTCGAGCACGTAGAACGGGTGGTTCACTCCACGCTTCACGCGGATCACCCGGGTCAGAAGGACGCCGGCATTGCCCGCGATCACCCGTCCCGGTTCGAACACCAGCTGGACGTCCCAACCCTCGGTGACGCGCGCGACCATCGCACCGTATTCGGCTGGACTCGGATAGGTCTCGCCCGCCTTGTAAGGCACGCCGAGGCCGCCGCCGAGATCGACCGTGTCGATCGGGTGGCCCGCCTCGCGTAGTTCCCGCACCAGCGCACCGATCTTCTCGAACGCCGCCTCGAGCGGATCGAGCGAGGCCAGCTGGCTGCCGATATGGACCGCGACTCCGCGCAGGGCGAGCCCGTCGAGCCCGGCCAGCGCATCGAACAATTCGCGCGCGCGGGCGATCGGGACTCCGAACTTGTTGTCGGCCTTGCCGGTGGTGATCTTGTCGTGCGTCCCGGCATCGATGTCGGGATTGATTCGCAGCACGCAACGCGCATTCTCGCCGCGCGCGGCGGCAAGCTCGGCCAGTTCGCGACCTTCCTCCTCGCTTTCGATATTGAGCTGGCGGATGCCCGCATCGAGCGCGGCTTGCATCTCGGTGCGGGTCTTGCCCACGCCCGAGAATACGATCCGTTCGGGCGGCATACCCGCCGCCAGCGCGCGCGCCAGCTCGCCGCCCGAGACCACATCGGCGCCGAAGCCCTGCTGCGCCAGCACCTTGAGCACGGCAAGGTTGGGATTGGCCTTGACCGCGAAAGCGATCAGCGGAGCATCAAGCGCCGCCAGACCTTCGACGAAGACCTGCGCATGGCGCTCGAGCGTGGCGCGCGAATAGACGTAGACCGGCGTATCGACCGCGTCGGCGATCTGCGGCAGCGATACGTCCTCGGCGTGGAGCACGCCGTCACGAAGCGAGAAATGGTCCATCGGGCAAGGTCACTCGGGAGGAAGGTCGTAGGGATCGTCTTCGCGCTCTTCGGAGCGTTCGCGCAGCTCGACATTGCGTTCGGGCACTGCCTGTTCGCTCGGTTCGAGCAGTTCGTCGGCGGTGGGTTGGTAATCCTGGCCGTAGGGAGCGGGCGGCAATTCCTGGCCCGCCGCGGGCTCGAGAGGGGCCTTGGTCCCGCAGGCCGCGAGCGCGAACACCAGCGCCATAGTTCCGAAGCGTTTCATCGCGCGTCCTCCATGCCCAGCGCCTCGCGCGCCGCCGCCACCTGCTCCCTTACCCGCTCGGGCGCGGCCCCGCCATAGGATGTGCGCGCCGCGACCGAGGCGTCGAGCGTCAGCAAATCGCGCACGCTTTCGTCGATCCGGCCATCGATCGCCTGGAGTGCATCGAGTGGCAGATCGGCGAGGTCGCAGCCGTGTTCGTCGGCGGCCTTCACAGCAGCGCCGGCAACGTGGTGCGCCTCGCGGAACGGAACGCCATGCGTGCGCACCAGCCAGTCGGCGAGATCGGTCGCGGTCGGGTGCCCTGCCCCGGCGACTTCGCGCATCCGTGGCTCGTTGAAAGAGCAGTCTGCGATCATCGCTTCCATCGCGGCGAGGCACAGCTGGAGCAGGCCGTGCGCCTCGAACACCGGCGGCTTGTCGTCCTGCATGTCTTTCGAATAGGCCAGCGGCAGGCCCTTCATCGTCACCATCAAGGCCGTCGCCGAGCCGACGATCCGCCCGGCATGGCCGCGTACCAGTTCGGCCGCATCGGGGTTCTTCTTCTGCGGCATGATCGAACTGCCGGTCGAAAGCGTGTCGGGCAGGCGGACGAAACCGAAGGGTTGGCTCGCCCAGATAATGATCTCTTCCGCGAGCCGCGACAGGTGCAGTGCGCACTGGCTCGCCGCCATCAGGTAATCGAGCGCGAAATCGCGGTCCGACACGGCATCGAGGCTGTTGGCCGTCGGGCGCGCGAAGCCCAACGCCTTGGCCGTCGCGTCGCGATCGATCGCGAACCCCGTGCCCGCCAGCGCCGCGCTGCCGAGCGGGCATTCGTCGGCCCGCGCCCGCGCATCGGCGAAACGCGAGCGATCGCGCCGGAACATCTCGTAATAGGCGAGCAGGTGGTGGCCGAGCGTGACCGGCTGCGCGGCCTGCAAATGGGTGAAGCCCGGCATTACCGTATCGGCATGCTCGCCCGCGCGCGTCACCAGAGCGCGCTGGAGCGTAGCGAGACCCGCCTCGGCCGCCTGCATCGCGTCGAGCGTCCACAGCCGGAAATCGGTCGCGACCTGGTCGTTGCGGCTGCGTGCGGTGTGGAGCTTGCCCGCGACCGGCCCGATCAGCTCGGTCAGCCGCGCCTCGACCGTCATGTGAATGTCTTCGAGCGACCAGTCCTCGGGCACCCCGTCGCGCTCGTATTCGGCGGCGATCGCATCGAGCCCATGGTCGATCTGACGCGCGTCATCTTCGCCGACGATCCCCTGCGCGGCGAGCATCGCGACATGCGCCTTCGATCCGCGGATGTCCTCGCGCCACAGCGCCTTGTCGAACGGGATCGAGGCATTTATCTCGCGCATGATCGCCGAGGGTCCCTCGGCGAACCGTCCACCCCACATGGCATGGGAGGCCCCGTTGCGGTCGTCGTTCACGCTCATTTCCGCCGCCTTTCTCGCACTCGCAGCATCGGGCTGCGATAGGAGCGGGGAGGAAAGCACGCAAGAACCGCAAGCGCAGCAAGCCGCGCCCGGATTCGGCGTCTACCGCGATTATGCCGGCGAGATGCTGCCCGCGATCACCGTGCGCCAGGCCGACGGGAGCGAGCTCGCGCTTCCGGCGCTGGCCGGACGGCCCGTGCTGGTAAACCTCTGGGCGACTTGGTGCGCGCCCTGCGTGACCGAGATGCCGATGCTCGACGAGCTGGCGCAGGACGGCTTGCGCGTGGTCACGATCTCGCAGGACCTGACCGGCGAGGAAGCGGTCGGCCCGTTCTTCGCCGAGCGCGATTTCGAGCGGCTCGAGCCCTGGCTCGACCCCGACAATGCGCTCGCCACCCATTATGCCGGCGGCGTCCTGCCGATGAGCATCTATTACGACGCCAACGGGCAGGAAGTCTGGCGCCTGCTCGGCGATCTCGACTGGACCAGCGAGGAAGCCGCCGCGCTGCTGGCGGAAGCTGACGGGAGCTAGGCCGAAATCGCCTGCGCGAGTGCCCGGTAATCCGGTTGTTCCAGCCCAAGAGTTTGCAACGGCCATCCGAAGAGTCCGCTCATGATCCTGGCCTGTAAAGGCTTGCCCGGCCAGACCCGTGACAGGGGCATCAGCATCCTGTCGCGCAGGAGTGGCGGCATCGCGGCTGTCGACTGGTACAAGGGCGTAAAGAAGCGGGTGACCGCCTGATAGAGCCGGACGTGGTCGGATCGCCAGCGCGCGGCGAGGCGCAAGCCTTCATCGATCGTGCGGCCTTGGGCAAGCCCCCGGGCCAAACCCCATGCATCGAGCAGGGCCATGTTGGCACCCTGGCCCAGTTGGGGGCTGGCGCAATGCCAAGCGTCGCCGATGCGAATGAAGCGATGGCCGTTCGGACCGGGCGCCGTGCGGTGCGCATAGCGGGCGAAGGTCAGGTGCTCTTCGCTGTCGATCCGATCGAGCAGGCAGGCCGTCTCGGGCCACATGCGACGCACCTCGTGCTTCCACGCCTCCAGCCCGGCGGTGCGCCACGCTTCGTGGTCGACGCCCCGCAACGACCAGAAGAACGCCGCCTCGCGCGGGCCCTCGAGCGATCGTCGTCCTGTCGGGAGGACTCCGACCATCCGGGACGCGCGATCGTATCGCTGTTCAAGGAGATTGCCGGCGAAGGGATCCGCCGGATCGAGTTCGACCGTAGCCCAGAGCGCACCGAATTGGAGCAGCCCGCGTCCTCGCTCGCCGAGCGCCGAGCTCCAGCCGCTCGCATCGACGGCCAGGTCAAAGCCGTCGCTTCGGCTGCCATCGGAAAACACGAAGCGGCGCTCACGCGCATCGGCATGGGTGGATACGATATCCTGCGAAGTCCGGATGTCGATCCCGGCTTCGGCGACCGCCTCGTAGAGCACCGCGAACAGGCTGGCGCGGTGGATCCCCATGCCGAAAGCGTCGGTACCTAGGTTTCGATACGGCGAATCGAGCGCGCATCGGCCGTGCTCCTGCAGACCCAGCAAACCGTCGACCCGCGCACCGTGGCGAGCCACGCGCTCGAGCAGGCCCATCGCGTCGAGCACCGCCATGCCGGTCGGCTGCAACATCAATCCCGAGCCGATGGGTCGCGGGGCGTCGAACCGCTCGAACAAGGTTACACTGTGACCGGCACGGTACAGCAGCAGCGCGGCGGCGAGCCCGGCCGGGCCGCAGCCCGCAATGGCTATGGAATAGGAATGGCGCAGCGATCCGGTCACGAATTGATCGACGCCTCTTCGCTATCGCTCGGAAGTTCCAACCGTGGTTGAAACTGGTGGGCGGTGACGGGTTCGAACCGCCGACCCTCTCGGTGTAAACGAGATGCTCTACCAGCTGAGCTAACCGCCCTTTCGCGATCCCTTTAGCGCGCGAGGATGAAGTTTCAATTGCCGATCGCGCGCGGCGGACGCTAGGGGCCGTGGCATGACGGCGAAACGACTTCTGGTCCTCGCAACGGGGGGAACGATTGCGGGACGGGCGGGATCGGCCACCCGGCGCGACTATCGCCCGGGGCAGATCGGAATCGAGGAATTCCTCGCCAATGCCGATTATCTCGAACTCGACGTCGAATTCGACGGCCAGCAACTGGCGGCGATCGGGTCGGAGAACATGTCACCCGCGATCTGGCGCGAAATTCATGCGGCGATCCTCGCAGGCTTCGCGGACGATGATGTCGATGCGATCGTGCTGACCCACGGGACTGATACCGCCGAGGAAACCGCGATCCTGCTCGATCTGACCCTGCCCAACACCAAGCCGGTGGTGATCGTGGGTGCGATGCGGCCCGCCGATGCGGTCGGCAGCGACGGATTGCGCAACTTCGCCAATGCAGTGCGCGTCGCAGCAGACGACGATGCCGCCGGGCGGGGCGTGCTGGTGGTGATGAGCGACCGCGTGCTCGCCGCGCGCGACGTGCGCAAGTCGCGCACCAGCGGCACCGATGCCTTTGCCGGGTTCCCGCGCGACGCGATCGCGCATGTCACGCCGAGCTCGCTCGAATGGTTCGGCCCGCCTTGGCGCGGCGAGGAACAGGCGCGCTTCGCATTCCCGGACGAATTTCCGCAGGTCCCGGTGCTCTACGCCTATGCCGGCATGCCCGCCGATACCGTGACCCAGTGTCTCGCCGCGCATGCAAAGGGAATCGTGCTGGCAGGGTTTGGCGAGGGCAACATGCCCGACGACGTGCGCGCAGCGCTGGCCGAAGCTGCGAAAGGCGGTACCCCTGTGGTCCGCTCGACCCGGGTCGACATGGGGCTGGTCGACCGCGATCCCGACGACGATTGCAACCACTTCATCGCCGCGCGCGCGCTCGGCCCGGCCAAGGCCCGGATCCTGCTGCAATTGCTCCTCGCGAGCGGGATTACCGACCCGGCGCAGATCCAGGCGGCGTTCGACCGGCGCTGAGATCAGACCGCGAAGTCTCCATCGGATTCGCATGCGGCGAAATAGCGCGCCATGGCATCGGCCGCCTTGTCGGTCAGCATGACGAAGGCGCGGCGTCGATCGATATCGTCCGCCACCCGTTCGACGAGCCCGGCCTGCTCGAGCTGGCCGATCCACCGAAGTGCCGTGGTCGCAGGCACGCCGCTGGCGATGCAGAGCGAGGTGACCGAAACGCGCGTGTGCTCGGCCCGGGCCGCTGTCAGGTCGAGCAACATGTCCCAGGCCGGATCGGCGAAGCAGATGCCGGGCAGGTGTTTCGCGCGAGCATGGCGGCGGGCGATCAACTGCCGCACGAGGCGGGGATCGGGCAGCGGAGGCCGCTGGCTGCGGATCAGCGAGCGCTCGCCATCGTCCTTCTCGTGATAGAAATCCATCCCGGGGGATCGCAGCGCCAACCCGTTCCCTGTCGCGTTCCCGGAAATGAGGTCGAGCCGTTCGGCGATCGCCGCGACATGGCCCGTCAGCCGCTCCAGCGTTTCGCGATCCTCGTCGGACAGGTCGCGGACTCGCGCGCTCAGCCTGAGCCGTGCCTCGGCAAGCGCAACCAGCCGTTCGCCCTGTCCGGTATCGACCAGCCAGTGCACCTGCGACCGTTCGAAGCACAGGTAAAGCGCCTCGAGCGCATCGAGCGTAGTCGCGACCACCAGCCGCGCCCCGGCCCGCGCAACCCGCTCGTCGAGCCGAGCCAGCGCCGCCATCGCGCCCGCATCGGGCGCCCCGCAATCGACCACCACGACATCGCCCAGCACCGCCGGACCCGCTTCTAGGATCGCCGCCAGCGGGCCGCTGCCGGCCAGCCGGAAGCCGGCTTCGCCGAGATCGTCCTCGATTGCACGCCTGGCCGCGCTCTCGTCGGCGAACACCGACAAGCTGGCCTGCCATGCGCCGTCCCCGCTCTGCGCAGGTTCGTAAGCAAAGTCGGATACGGGCGATTCGACGGTCAACATGCGAACAAGAATAGAACAAACCATGTTTGTGTCAAGAACACTCCGAAATGGAGTAATCCGATTGAACCTTTCGTCCCCCGCCCGCGACTATAGGATCGCAACAGGAGGGACTGCCGTTTTGACTGCTCACCGATCGACCGATGCGCTGCACGACGAATGGCTGGTGGTCCGCCTGCAGCAAGGTGACCGCGCGGCGGCGGGCGAACTCGCCGCGAATTGGCAGCCCCGCCTGATGCGGACCGCGCGGCGCTATCTCGGCGAGGAGACCGGGGTCGAGGCCAGCGTGCAGGAAAGCTGGCTGGCGATCCTGCGGGGGGTCGGTGGATTGCGCGATCCGTCGCGCTTCGCCCCGTGGGCGTTTAAGATCCTGCGTCGCAAATGCACCGACCGGGTGCGCCAGGCCGTGCGCGACCGCGGTCGCACTGCCGAGCTGGAAGACGCGCCGATCGCGCCGCCGCAGGAAGATGCCGCAGCGATCCGTGGTGCAATGGCCTCCTTGCCACCGGACCAGCGGTTCGCCGCGCAACTGTTCTACATCGAGGGGCTGACCCTCGCCGAGATCGCCGAAGCGCAGGACGTGCCGCACGGCACCGCCAAGTCACGCCTTTTCCATGCCCGCCGCAAACTCAAGGCGGCCCTTTCAGGAGACGACCAATGACCGATATCGACAACCGGATCCGCGAGGTACTCGACGCCGACGACCGTGCCTTCCTCGACAGCCTCGACGACGACCGCGGCATGTTCCGCCAGATCGGCGACAGCATGCACGGCCCGCTCGCCGGGTGGGCGAAGTTCAGCTTCGCGCTGGCCTTCGCGATCGGGATCGGGCTCGCCTACGCCTTCTACCGCGCCGTCACCGCCGGCACCACCGACGCCATGCTCGGCTGGGGCCTGACGACGATCGGGCTGCTGATCATGCAGGGCTTTCTCAAGGAATGGCTGTTCGCGCGGATGAACATGCTTTCGATCCTGAGCGAGGTGAAACGGCTGCAATGGCAGGTCGCGCAACTCGAGAAGGCGCGCGACTAGGGCCGGATTTCGATCGGCGTGCCGTCGGGCACGGTCTGCCACAGCTCCTCGATCTCGGCATTGGAGAGCGCGATGCAGCCGTCGGTCCAGTCGTAGGCTATCTTCTGCCCCTCGGGCGATCCGTTGGGCTGGCCGTGAATGAAGATGTCGCCGCCCGGCGAGCGACCGAAGCGCTTGGCATAGGCGCGGTCGGCGGCGTTGGGGTAGTCGATCTTGAGGCTCAGGTGGAACGCGGATTGCGGGTTGCCATAGGCTATCCGGTAGCGCCCTTCCGGCGTGCGCTCGTCGCCCTGGAACTGCTTGTGCCCCTGCGGCGCATCGCCGAACGCGAGGTCCCGATAGGTGCGTACCGCCCGTCCCTCGCGGAACAGCGTCAGCGTCCGGTCCGACTTGTCGACGAGGATGAAGTCGACATTCTTCGTGACGTCGAACGGCTTGTCGATCGACCGCGCGGCGGGGGCACGCTCGACCACCGGTACCTCCGGCGCGGCGCAGGATGCGAGCGCGAGGGCGGAGAGGATGGCGGCGGCGAGTCGCATTCGGTTACGCTATCTCCTGGCCGTTAACGCACCCTTGCCCACCCCGCTCCAGGACGAGCATCAATCCATGAACGGATCGCGCACCAGGATCGTGTCGTCGCGCTCGGGGCTGGTGGAGACCAGCGCCACCGGCGTCTCGATCAGTTCCTGCACGCGCTGGATATACTTGATCGCGTTGGCCGGCAGGTCGGCCCAGCTCCGCGCGCCGGCGGTGCTTTCGCTCCAGCCTTCCATTTCCTCGTAGATCGGCTCGACCGCGGCCTGGTCCGCCGCGTGGGAGGGGAAGTAGTCCATGATCTTGCCGTGGAGGCGATAGCCGGTGCAGATCTTCACCGTGTCGAGCCCGTCGAGCACGTCGATCTTGGTCAGCGCGATGCCGGTGACGCCGCTGATCGCGCAGGTCTGGCGAACCAGCACCGCGTCGAACCAGCCGACCCGCCGCTGGCGCCCGGTGACGGTCCCGAACTCGTGGCCGCGTTCGCCCAGAAGCTGGCCAACATCGTCGTCGAGCTCGGTCGGGAACGGGCCGGAGCCGACACGGGTGGTGTAGGCCTTGACGATGCCGAGCACGAAGCCGGTCGAATTCGGCCCCAGCCCGCTGCCGCTCGCCGCGGTGCCGCTGACCGTGTTCGAGCTGGTGACGAAGGGGTAGGTCCCGTGATCGATGTCGAGCAGTACGCCCTGCGCGCCCTCGAACAGGATCCGCGCGCCCGCCTTGCGCACCTTCTTCAGCCGCTTCCACACCGGCTGCGCGAACTGGAGCACGAAATCGGCGATCTCGCGCAGGTCGCCGAGCAGGCGTTCGCGATCGACCGGCGGCTCGTCGAACCCGGCGCGCAACGCGTCGTGATGCGCGCACAGGCGATCCAGTTGCGGGGTGAGGTCGTCGAGATGGGCGAGGTCGCACACGCGGATCGCGCGGCGACCGACCTTGTCCTCGTAGGCCGGGCCGATTCCGCGCCCGGTGGTGCCGATCTTGCCGGCGCCCGCAGCGGTTTCGCGCATCCCGTCGAGATCGCGGTGGATCGGCAGGATCAGCGGGCAATTGTCGGCGATGGCGAAGTTGTCGGCGGTGATCGTCACCCCCTGCCCCTCGAGCTTCTCGATCTCGGACTTGAGGTGCCACGGATCGAGCACCACGCCGTTGCCGATGATCGAGAGCGTCCCGGTGACGATGCCCGACGGCAGCAGCGAAAGCTTGTAGGTGGTGTCGCCGACGACGAGCGTGTGGCCGGCATTGTGCCCGCCCTGGAAGCGCACGACCGCATCGGCGCGGCTCGCGAGCCAGTCGACGATCTTGCCTTTGCCCTCGTCGCCCCATTGCGCGCCGATCACGGTGACGTTTGCCATCTATTCCAGTCCTGTCGGTAGTTGCGGACGCGCCCTAGCAGACGGGGCGCAGCGGGCAAGCTTGGAGGGGTGCATGGACCGCCGAAGTGGGGGTTTTGCAAAACTCATGCCCGCCGGAAAATGGGTCCATTCCAGTATCTTGCCCCACACCTCCGCTTCGCAAGTGTAACCTTCGGCCAATTCTCCGCTGCACCGCCTTTGTGATCCGACGAACATGCACGCGCGACGTGCCCTCCATTCTCCCGGCAATCGATCGCACCTGCTTCATGCCTGCGAACCTATGCTTCACCCGCGAAGTAGGAAACCCCGCCGCGCCCATGCGTTGCCCCACAAAAGGAGCAATACATGACCCAGACCCCCACCCTCTCGCTCAACGACGGCCGCAACATCCCGCAGCTGGGCTTCGGGACCTACCAGATCGACAACGACGATGCGGCCGAGGCCGTCTCGACCGCGCTCGACGTGGGATACAAGCTGGTCGATACCGCCGCGATCTACGGCAATGAGGAAGGCGTCGGCGAGGGGCTGGGGAGCCATCGCGACATCTGGCTGACGACCAAGATCTGGAACGAGAGCCAGGGCTACGAGCGCGCCAAGGCGGCCTTCGCCAAGTGCCTCGCGCGGCTCGATCGCCCGGTGCTCGACCTCGTGCTGATCCACTGGCCGTGCGCCGAGAACGACAAGTATGTCGAGACGTGGAAGGCGATGATCGAGATGCGCGAGGCCGGGACCGCGCGCAGCATCGGCGTGTCGAACTTCCAGCCCGATCATCTGAAGCGGCTGGCCGACGAGACGGGCGAAGTGCCCGCGCTCAACCAGATCGAGCTGCACCCCTCGTTCCAACAGCGCGACTTGCGCAAGCTGCACGACGAGATGGGGATCGTGACGCAAAGCTGGTCGCCGCTCGGCCAGGGCAACGGGCTCGACAACGAGACAATCAAGGCGATCGCCAAGGAGACCGGCCAGAACGCCGCCGCGGTGATCATCCGCTGGCATATCCAGCACGGCCTCGCGGTGATCCCCAAGGCCAGCAGCCGCGACCACATCGCCGCCAATTTCGAGGCGGTGCGCTTCGAACTCGACGACGACCAGATGGCGCGGATCGACGCGCTGGATGACAAGGACGGGCGGATCGGGCCGCATCCGGATGAGTTTTGTTGAGGGGAGTTTTTGTGGTTACGGACCCGCATCCGCGGGTCCATCCTCGGTGCTGTTCTCTCCGCTTCGCTCCGAGGCACCTGCGGGCGGGCGGTCGCCCTTGCCTCGGCCTGTTCGGCCTCGGACGACCGTCTCGGTCGGGTCCGCTTGGTTCTACGCCAGCGAAATCCGTCCTAGATTTGCGCGCGGTAGCGCGCACGCGGGCGACCGCACGGGCCAACGGCCAACCCAAGCAGCGCGGATGCGCTGCGCCCGGCGTCTGAAGGTCTAAACAAACAACTCCGGATGGGCGGGCGTAACCACTAAAACGACAACCCCTTCACCCGCTTCACGCTTTCGAGCTTGCACGCGGCGTCGATCACGTCCTGTCCGATCGGCTGGTCGACGCTCAGCAGCAGCACCGCTTCGCCCGTCGCCGCGCGGCGGCCCAAATTGAAGTTACCGATATTGATCCCGTGATCGCCCAGCAGCGAACCGATCCGGCCGATGAAGCCGGGCGTGTCCTCGTTGACGATATACATCATCTCGGCCTCGAGCGCGGCCTCGATATTGACCCCGGCGAGCTCGACCAGGCGCGGCGCGTCGTGGCCGAACAGCGTGCCCGCGACCGAGCGTTTGCCCTTCTCGGCGACATAGGTGACGCGCAGCAGCGTATGGTAGGTGCCCTCGCGCTGGTTGCGGATCTCGCTGACTTCGAGCCCGCGTTCCTTCGCGAGGTAGGGCGCGTTGACCATGTTCACCGACTGCGAATAGCGCCCCATGATGCCTGCCAGCACCGCGGCGGTGATCGGCTTCTGGTTCAACTCCGCCGCCGCGCCCTCGACCTCGATCGCGACGCTCGAGATGTTGCCGGTCGCGATCTGGCCGACCAGCGATCCGAGCTGTTCGGCGAGCGCCATGTAGGGCTTGAGCTTGGGCGCTTCCTCGGCGCTGAGGCTCGGCACGTTGAGAGCATTGGTGATCCCGCCGGTGGTCAGGTAATCGGCCATCTGTTCGGCCACCTGGATCGCGACGTTGACCTGCGCCTCGGTGGTCGAGGCGCCGAGATGCGGGGTGCAGATGAAATTGGGCGCGTCGAACAGCGGGCTGGCGGTGGCCGGCTCGGTCTCGAACACGTCGAGCGCCGCGCCGCCGACCTGGCCGCTGTCGAGCGCGTCCTTCAACGCCGCCTCGTCGATCAGCCCGCCGCGCGCGCAATTGACGATGCGGACGCCGGGCTTGGTCTTCGCCAGCGCCTCGGCGGAGAGGATGCCGCGCGTCTCGTCGGTCAGCGGGGTGTGCAGCGTGATGAAGTCGGCGCGCGCGAGCAGCGTGGCGAGATCGACCTTCTCGACGCCCATCTCGACCGCGCGCTCGGCGGTGAGGTAGGGATCGAAGGCGATCACCTTCATCCTGAGGCCGAGCGCGCGCGCGGCGACGATGCTGCCGATATTGCCTGCACCGATCAGGCCGAGCGTCTTTCCGGTCAGCTCCACGCCCATGTATTTCGACTTGGGCCATTCGCCCGCCTTGGTCTCGCGATCGGCCATCGGGATCTGCCGCGCGAGCGCGAACAGCATCGCGATCGCGTGTTCGGCGGTGGTGATCGAATTGCCGAAGGGCGTGTTCATCACCACCACGCCGCGCGCGCTGGCGGCGGGGATATCGACATTGTCGACCCCGATCCCGGCGCGACCGATGACCTTCAAATTGGTCGCCGCCTCCAGGATATCCTCGGTGACCTTGGTCGCGGAACGGATCGCGAGGCCGTCATATTCGCCGATCACGGCCTTCAATTCCTCGGGCGTCATGCCGGGTTTGACGTCGACTTCGCAGCCATTGGCGGCGAAGATCTCGGCAGCCTTGGGATCCATCTTGTCGGAGATGAGGACTTTGGGTTTGGTCATTCTTGTAACCTCTCTATCTCGTCACCCCCCCGAAAGCCGGGATCCAGAGCGGAATGGACGATGCTGGCCCTGGATTCCCTCCTCCGCGGGAATGACGATGAATTACTGTTTCGCGGTTTCGTAAGCCCAGTCGAGCCACGGGCCGAGCGCTTCGATATCGCTCGTGTCGACGGTCGCGCCGCACCAGATCCGCAGCCCCGGCGGGGCGTCGCGATAGCCGGCCACGTCGTAGGCCGCGTCCTGCTCTTCGAGCAGCGCCGCCATGCGCTTGATCATGTCGGTATCGGCACCCTCGACGGTCAGGCACACGCTCGTGTTCGAACGGCTCGCCGGGTCTGCCGCGAGATGGCCGAGCCAGTCGCGTTCCTCGACGATCTTGCCCAGCGCCGCCGCATTGGCATCGGCACGCGCCTTCATTGCGGCAAGGCCGCCTATCCCCTTGGCCCATTCAAGTGCCCAGATCGCATCCTCGACCGCGAGCATGGAGGGGGTGTTGATCGTCTCCCCCTTGAACACGCCCTCGATCAGCTTGCCGCCCTTGGTCAGGCGGAAGATCTTGGGCAAAGGGCGATCGGGGGTGAAGGCTTCGAGCCGTTCGACCGCGCGCGGGCCGAGCACCAGCACGCCATGCGCGCCTTCGCCGCCCAGCACCTTCTGCCAGCTGAAGGTCAGCACATCGACCTTGTCCCAGGCGATGTCCTGCGCGAACACCGCGCTGGTCGCATCGGCGATCGAGAGGCCGATGCGATCCTCCGCGATCCATTCGCCATCGGGCACGCGCACGCCGCTGGTGGTGCCGTTCCAGGTGAAGACGACGTCATGGCTCCAGTCGACCCGACCGAGGTCGGGCAATTCGCCGTAATCGGCGCGCAGCACGGTGGGATCGATCTTCAACTGCTTGACCGCATCGGTCACCCAGCCCTCGCCGAAACTTTCCCACGCGAGCGTGGTGACGGGGCGCGCGCCCAGCAGGCTCCACATCGCCATCTCGACCGCGCCGGTATCCGATGCGGGCACGATCCCGATGCGGTGCGTGTCGGGCACCTCGAGCACTTCGCGAATCAAATCGATGCAATATTGCAGGCGCGCCTTGCCGAGCTTCGAGCGATGCGAACGCCCGAGTACCTCGGTGGCGAGCTTGGCAGGATCCCAGCCCGGCGGCTTGGCGCAGGGTCCGGACGAGAAATATGGGCGCGCAGGCTTGCGCGCTGGTAGGTCGGTCATTTCAAAACTCTCCTTGCAGAGAGCACGCGCGGCGTTGGGACCGCGTGGCCCGACGACAGGCCTAATGGCTCCCGGCTTTTGTGCAAGTGCGAAACGCCTCCCATGCACAGGCGGTCCTCCCGCGCGGCCCGCAACACGGTAAAATGCCCGTTAACCGCGTTCGCTTGCTCATTCTTTCCCAAGTCCGGTCCAGAACGATGGCATGTTCAAACACATCGCATCGCTGTCGCTGGTAACCTTTTTGGGGGCCTGTTCGATCATTCCCGACGGCATGATGGGCGCGTCCGACTCCTCGGCGAACCCTTCCTACGCCGTGAAATCGAGCGACCCGACCTATCGGCGGCCCGCACCGCAGATCGACCGCAGCTTCGGCGGATCGACCCAGCTGCCGCCGGTCACCGCGGGGCGCTGCGTCGCCCAGCTCGGGGCGAGCAAGGCCGATTTCACGCCGCTGCCCGACAAGTATTACGGCGCCGGATGCGCCACGGTCGACAGCGTTCAGCTGGTCGGGCTGCAGGGCGATTCGCGCGGGTTCCAGGTCAGCAATCTCGGCCCTGTATCCTGTCCGTTGGCGGAGAAATTCGCCGGCTGGGCGCGCTACGGGGTCGATCGCGCCGCGCGCCAGATGCTCGGCGCATCGCTGGTCCGGATCGAGACGCTGGGCAGTTATTCGTGCCGCAACATCGCCGGGTCCTCGCGCCGCAGCGCGCACGCCACCGCCGAGGCGATCGACGTGTCGGGCTTCGTCCTCTCGGACGGGCGGCGGATCACGCTGGAAAGCGACTGGGACGGCGGCGATGCCGACGAGCGCGAATTCCTGCGCGTGGTGCAGGACAGCGCGTGCAAGCGGTTCGGCACGGTGCTCGGCCCGCGCTACAACGCGGCGCACCGCGATCACTTCCACCTCGAACTGGGGGGCGGCAGCTACTGCCGCTGACCTGGCGAGCGGTCAGGACGCGGTTAGCCCGTCCGCCTTTCGCTTGCCCTCCCGATCGCTCGGCAGGCCGAGGATCGAGGGCGAGGTTTGCTCGCCGGCATCCGAGGGTTCGAGCCCGGCCTCGACGCTCATCCGGACCGCGGCCGCCGAATGATCGCAATCGAGCTTCTGCATCATGTTGTGGCGGTGGATCTCGACCGTGCGCGGGCTGATCCCGAGCTCGCGCGCGATCAGCTTGTTCGACTGGCCCGAGGCGAGGAGGTCGAGCACCTCGCGTTCGCGGCGGCTCAGCTCTTCGATCCGGCGCCGCGCAGCGATCGCTCGCCGACGGCTGGCGGCGAGGGCGGCTGCCTCGGCCTCGATCGTCGCGAGCTTCGAAGCGAGCGCTTTGGTCGAAAAGGGCAGCGCGATGTAATCGAGCGCACCGGCCTTCACCGCAGCGACCGCGTGCTCGAGCGAGGGAGTCTCGCTCACCGCGACTACGGGCAGCCAGCATCCCTTGCTCGCCAGCGCATCGATCAGGCGCTCGCTGCGGCCACCATCCTCGCTCTCGGAGACGAGCACGAGCCCTTCGCCCGGCGCACGGACAGCGAGTTCGTCGGAGCTTTCGTAGAGTTCGGCGTGGCGCCCGAGATCGTAGGCGTGGCGTGCGAGCGTGGCGCGCTCGCGGCTGCTCGACGCGACGATGTGGATGGTGCCTGCATGGTCCATGGACTCTACCTGCCGTTGGCGGCTGGAGCAGCAGGAACCGTCAACCGTCCCCTCGGGACATGATATCGGCAAAAGACCCGCACAGCCGCAGAATGCGTTGCTACCAATGCAAATTATTCCCGACCCATTAACAAACTTATTAAGTGCCTGCACCCGAACAATTGCCTCTCGTAGCCCGATGATCGGGTTTCCGAGGCGGTCAATCCTCCATGTCGTAGAAACTGTAGTCGGGCAGGTTGTTGAAGGCTTGGCGCAGCGACTCGCTCCACTGTCCCGATAGCGAACGGACGTAGGTGTCGTTTCCGTCGAAGCGACGCTGGTGGAGCGGTTCGTCGAAAGAATCTTTTTCCAAGACCATGCAATCTAACGGCATTCCGACAGAAAGATTTGCAGCGATAGTGGAATCGAAACTTACGAGGAGCAATTTGACCGCGTCTTCGAAGCTCATGTCGCGATCGTAACCGCGGAGCAGGATCGGACGCCCATATTTCGTTTCACCGATCTGGAAGAAGGGTGTTTCACGCGAGGCCTCGATGAAATTTCCTTCCGGATAGACGAGGAACAGCCGCTGCTCCATCCCGGCGATCTGCCCGGCGAGGATGATCGAGGCGGAAAAGCTGCGCGTCCCTTCGCGGTCGTTCGCCTTCTGCCGTTCGGCGACGGTCTTGCGCAGCAGCTTGCCGACTTCGGTCGCGACCTGGAACATCGTCTCCGCACCGAACAGCGCGTTCTCGCGCTCGTCGGGGGCCTTGGTGCGCTCCTCGAGCTGGCTGATCACCGCCTGCGTGGTGGCGAGATTGCCCGCGGTCATCAGTGCGATCGAACGCTCGCCCGGCACACGGAAATGGAACATCTTGCGGAACACCGAAATGTTGTCGACGCCCGAATTGGTCCGCGTGTCGCTCATCAACACGAGCCCCTTTTCGAGCATCAGTCCGCAGCAATAGGTCATGAAGGTTTTCCTCCTTGTTTGAGGTAAGGACGGGAAGCGGGTGCGGTATGTTCCCGAGAGGAGTCTTTTGTGGTTACGCCCGCGCATCCGCACGAGCATCCTCGGTGCTGTTCCCTTCGCTACGCTACGGGGCACCTGCGGGCGGGCGGGCGGCCTTGCCTCGGCCTAGTCGGCCTCGGGCGACCGCCTCGGTCGTGTCCGCCAAGCGCTTGATCGCAATATCCGTCCTCAATTTGCGCGCGGCAGCGCGCACGCGTGCGAGCGCACGCACGGGCCGGTCAGGCCCGGAAGACTAAGGGGCCGTATGGCCCCGCCGGCGCTTGAGGCCAAACAAATGACTCAGGATGCGGGTCCGCATCCGATATCACTGCTGCTGCTGTTCCACACTGAGCCGCACTTCGAGCCCGCTATCGCGCGCGCCCTGCGTCCGGCCGGTGATCGGCGCGGCCTCGCGATAATCGCGCCCGGTAGCGACGCGGACATAGCGTTCGTCGGGGCTGATACCGTTGGAAATATCGAACCCGACCCAGCCGAGCCCCTCGACATGGGCCTCGGCCCAGGCGTGGCTGGCCTCCTGGTCGACGCGGTCGTTCATCATCAGGTAGCCGCTGACATAGCGCGCCGGCACGTCGAGTTCGCGCGCCAGCCCGAGGAAGATATGCGCATGGTCCTGGCACACGCCGCTGCCTGCCGCCATCGCCTCTTCCGCGCTGGTCGTGGCATGGGTCGCGCCCTTCACGTAGCCGACCTGGTCGCGAATCGCGGCCGACAATTCGTGCAGCAGGCCGACATCGCGCACCTTGCTGCTGTCGAACTCGCCGAGCAGCGCCTTCATCGCGCGGCCCGGACGGGTCTTGTCGCTGTTGGTGCAGAAGGCCCAAAGCGGCAGGTGCCCGGCATGCTTGCCGATCACTCCGGCATAATCTGCGGTGTCGACCTCGCCCTCGCACGAGACCACGACCTGCTCGACCCCCTCGTCGACCGAAACGAGCGTGATGTGGTTGTGGTTCTGGTCCTCGTATTCGAGTTGCCGCGTACCGCCCTCGACGCTCATCTGCCAGTCGAGGATCGTCTGGCCCTGAGTCGTCTTCGGCGTCAGCCGCAGGCGCTGCAGCCCGTAATGCGCGGGCGCGTCGAATTCGTAATGGGTCTCGTGGCGGATCTTGAGGCGGATGGGCGATGCTCCTTGGTGTGGTCGGCCTATTCGATAAAGCGGTAATCGCGCGCGATCGCATCGGCGAGGCGCTGGTTGTCGGACAGGAAGCCGAGGATGAACTGGTGGAGGCCCTCGTCGATGATCTCCCCGACCGACAGGTCCGAGAGCCGCGTATCGATATCGCGCAGCAGGATATGCGCATCGGTTTCCTCGCCGTAAGCCTCGGCGAGGTTCGCCATGTTGCTGCGGATCTTGCCGTAGGCGAAGGCGAGGCTGCGCGGGAAACGGCGGTCGAGGATGAGGAAGTCGGCGAGGCTCTTGGCCTCGACCCCGACATGGTTGAGCCAGCGATAGGCGCGGTCGCCGCCGACCGAGCGCAGCACGCTGTCCCACTGGATGTTGTCGAGGCTGCCGCCGACATGGCTGAGCGTGGGCAGCAGCAGGTAGTATTTGACGTCGAGGATGCGCGCGGTGTTGTCGGCGCGTTCGATGAATCCACCGATGCGCGCGAAATTGAACACGTCGGTGCGCAGCATCGAGCCTTCCATCGCCCCGCGCACCAGAGTCGCTTCGCGCCGGATCGCGTTGATCACGTCGCCGAGCTGGGTCTGCTGGACCGGCGATGACAGCAGGTCGCGCACCTCCATCCAGCTTTCGTTGATCGTCTCCCACAACTCGCGGCTGATCATGTTGCGCACCGCGCGCGCATTGGTGCGCACGTTCTCGACCATCGACAGCACGCTTTGCGGGTTCTTCCTGTCGCGCAGGACGAAATTCCACGCCTGGATGCCGGTATAGGTGCCGTGCTCGGCCTCGTAGGCCCGCCGCATTCCCGCGGTCTGGATGACCGAGCGCCATTCCTCCTGGCTGGTGAACTCGTCGCGCGTCATCGCCATGCGGAAACCGGCCTCGAGCAGGCGCGCCGTGTTCTCGGCCCGCTCGAGATAGCGGAACATCCAGAAGATGGAGTTGGCGTTCCGACCGAGCATCATGGGATCACCCGATCAGTCATCGAGCACCCAGGTGTCCTTGGTCCCGCCGCCCTGCGAGGAATTGACCACGAGGCTGCCCTGTTTGAGCGCGACCCGCGTGAGTCCGCCGGGCACGAGGTCGATCTTGTCGGGCGAGACCAGCACGTAGGGCCTGAGGTCGACATGGCGCGGGGCGAGGCCCTGGCGGCTGAGGATCGGGACGGTCGAGAGCGACAGCGTCGGTTGCGCGATATAACCCTGCGGATTGGCCTCGAGCTTGGCGCGGAATTCGCGCAGCTCCTTCTTCGACGCGGCGGGGCCGATCAGCATGCCGTAGCCGCCCGAACCGTGGACTTCCTTGACCACGAGCTCCGCGAGGTTGTCGAGCACGTATTTGAGGCTGTCCTCGTCCGAACAACGCCAGGTCTCGACGTTCTTCAGCTTGGGCCGTTCGCCGGTGTAGAATTCGACGATCTCGGGCATGTAGCTGTAGATCGCCTTGTCGTCGGCGATCCCGGTGCCGGGCGCATTCGCGATCGTGATCCCGCCCGAGCGGTAGACGTCCATGATGCCGGCCGCGCCCAGCATGCTGTCGGGATTGAAGGTGAGCGGATCGAGGAATTCGTCGTCGACCCGGCGATAGAGCACGTCGACCGCGCGCCAGCCGCGCGTGGTGCGCATGGCGATCTTGCCGTCGACCACGCGCAGATCGCTGCCCTCGACGAGCTCTGCACCCATCTGATCGGCGAGGAAGGCGTGTTCGTAGAACGCCGAATTGTAGATCCCCGGCGTCAGCACGCCGAGCTTGGGCCGGCCTTCGCAGCGCTCGGGCGCGCAGGCGGCGAGGCTGCGCGCGAGACGGCGCGGATAATCCTGCACCGGGCGCACCCCGACCCGCGTGAACAGCTCTGGGAACATCGCCATCATCGTCTCGCGGTTTTCAAGCATGTAGGAGACGCCGGAGGGCGTGCGGGCATTGTCTTCGAGCACGTAGAATTCGTCGGGTCCGGTGCGCACGAGGTCGGTGCCGACGATATGGGTGTAGATCCCGCCCGGCGGGTTGAAGCCCACCATTTCGGGCAGGAACGCGTCGTTGTCGCGGATCAGCCGCTCGGGCATGATCCCGGCGCGCAGGATTTCCTGCTTGTGGTAGATGTCGTGCATGAAGGCGTTCAATGCCCGCACGCGCTGTTCGATGCCCTTTTCGAGGCTGCGCCATTCGCGCGCGGCGATGATCCGCGGCACCATGTCGAACGGGATCAGCCGTTCCTCTGCCGCGTCCTCGCCATAGACGTTGAAGGTGATCCCGGTCTTGCGGAAGACGCCTTCGGCCTCCTTGGCCTTCTTGCGCAGCCAGCTCGCGTCCTGCTGCCAAAACCATTTGTCGTAATCGGCATAGGCCTCGCGCACTTCGCCCTCGGGCATGCGCATTTCGTCGAAGAATTCGCTCATGCTTCGTCGCGCCCGCGCGGCTCGTCGTCGAGTTCTGCAGCGATCGCCTCGATCGAATCCTTCTCGTAGCAGAACCCCATATGCGAGCAGCGCAGCGCCACCTCGCGGTCGCGCTCGTCGGGTCGGCCGCGCGCGCAGCTGGCATGGACGATCCCGTCGGCCGGGCTCCACAGCGCGACCGTTTCGACCGGTGGCTTGGCATGGACATCGGCCTCGATCGGCGGGCTGTGCACGGCGTGGCCGGTCACCAGCGGGTAGATCCGCCAGAGATTGTTGTTGCGCGGGTCGCCGGAAAAGGGCGAGCCGAGCGTCACGACCTTGGCGACCTTTTCGGGATGGCGCTTGGCCAGTTCGCGGGCATAGATCCCGCCGAGGCTCCAGCCAACGAGATGAAGCTGTTCGCCCTTCCTCTCGAATACCTTTTCGAGCCGGCGTTCGAGCTTGTCGAACACTTCGGGCGAGGGCCCGAAATTGTAGCCCATGCCCCAGCGCTTGACCCGGTGTCCCGCGCGTTCGAGCTGCTGCGCCATGTAGCGCATGCGCCACGGATGCGCGCCGAAACCGGGGATCAGCATCACCCGCTTTGGCCTCGCCGCCGGGCGGATATCGGGCTTGGCCCGCGCGCGCTTGATCGGTTCGAGCATGTAGTTGAACTCGGACAGGAAGCGGCGCAGCGGCGGCTTGCGGAGCTTCGCATCGTCATAGGGCTCGCGCGCGAGATCGATCCGGCGCGACGCTTCCTCGGCGAAAGCGCGCAGCCCGGTCTGATTGGTCTTGTCGGTTTCAGCCGCGGCCATTGCGCCGTCCATCGCCCCGTTTGTTGGTTGCTTGGGATTCGAACGCCGCAGGGCGGCTATGTTTCCGAGAGCATCGACGCAACGCGACCCGTGCCTAGCCTTCGCAGTCGCCGATGCGCTCCTGCTGCGACCTTGTCTTGATGGTCATCGACTGTCCTTGGGGCCCGCGCGCATCCATCGTCATCGTCATGTCGGACGAGGTGCGGGTACCGGTCCCCTGCATCGCAATGCGGACCTCGCCGCGTTCGGACCCGCGGCAGGTCATCACCGCGTCGATCGATCCGCCGTCGGCGTCGAATTTCTCGAACGCGCAATCGGCGCCCTCCTGCGTCTGGCGGGCCATTTCCTCGAAGCCCTTCTCGGCCTGCTCCCGAGTCAGGCAGAAGGTGCTGGTCTCCTCACCGCCGCCCATCATGCCCTTCATCATGTCGCGCACCGCGGGCGGTGCGCCCGGCATCTGCATGTCGATCATCTCGGTGGTGGCGCGATACAGGCCCGGCTCGGGCCGGACCATCTCGTCAGATTTCGCGGCGGCTTCCTCGAGGCTGATCTCGCCGTCGCCATCGGCGTCGGCATCGGGACTGCCGCAGGCCGCGAGGCCGAAAGCAGCAGCGGTGAAGGTGGCGAACAATACGGGACGGCGCATGCGAACTCTCCCCTGATGTCTAGGACGCAAGGCTAGCACGCCTTGCCATATCCTCAAGCGCGTTGCAGCCTGCGCCTGTGTTCCCCATATGTGCGCGCATGGCAGAACTGATCATCCGGCGCGGCCTCGAAGAACCCGATACCACCGGAGAGTTCGTCCCGCACAAACCCGCGCGTCCCGAGAAATCGATGCCGGGAAAGAAATTCGAGCTGGTTTCGGATTACGAGCCCGCGGGCGACCAGCCGACCGCGATAAGGGAGCTGGTCGAGGGAATCAGGAGCGACGAGAAGAGTCAGGTGCTGCTCGGCGTGACCGGCTCGGGCAAGACCTTCACCATGGCCAAGGTGATCGAGGAAACCCAGCGTCCCGCGCTGATCCTCGCGCCCAACAAGATCCTCGCCGCGCAGCTCTACGGCGAGTTCAAGAGCTTCTTCCCCAACAACGCGGTCGAGTATTTCGTCTCCTACTACGACTACTATCAGCCCGAAGCCTACGTGCCCCGGTCGGACACCTATATCGAGAAGGAAAGCTCGGTGAACGAGGCGATCGACCGAATGCGCCACTCGGCCACCCGCGCGCTATTGGAACGCGACGACGTGATCATCGTCGCCTCGGTCTCGTGCCTCTACGGTATCGGCTCGGTCGAGACCTATTCGGCGATGATCTTCGACATCAAGAAGGACACGCAGGTCGACCAGCGCGAGCTGATCCGCAAGCTCGTCGCGCTGCAATACAAGCGCAACGACGCCGCCTTCGCGCGCGGCAATTTCCGCGTGCGGGGCGACAATCTCGAAATCTTCCCCTCGCACTACGAGGACATGGCGTGGCGCATCTCGTTCTTCGGCGACGAGATCGAGGAGATCAGCGAATTCGATCCGCTCACCGGCAAGAAGGGGGCGAGCCTCGACAAGGTGCGGATCTACGCCAACTCGCACTACGTCACGCCCGGCCCGACGATGAAGCAGGCCTCCGAGGCGATCAAGTTCGAGCTCGCCGAGCGGCTCAAGGAGCTCGAGGCCGAGGGCAAGCTGCTCGAGCACCAGCGCCTGGAGCAGCGCACCAATTTCGATCTCGAGATGATCGCCGCGACGGGTTCCTGCGCGGGGATCGAGAACTATTCGCGCTTCCTCACCGGGCGCCTCCCCGGCGAGCCGCCGCCCACCCTGTTCGAATACCTTCCCGACAATGCGCTGCTGTTCGTCGACGAGAGCCACCAGACGGTGCCGCAGGTCGGCGCGATGGCGCGCGGGGACCATCGTCGCAAGCTGACGCTGGCCGAATACGGCTTTCGCCTGCCATCCTGCATCGACAACCGCCCGCTGCGCTTCAACGAGTGGGACGCGATGCGCCCGCAGACCATCGCGGTCTCGGCCACGCCGGGGAGCTGGGAGCTGGAGGAAACCGGCGGCGTGTTCGCCGAGCAGGTGATCCGCCCCACCGGGCTGATCGATCCGCCGGTCGATATCCGCCCGGTCGAGGACCAGGTCCAGGATTGCATCGAGGAGTGCAAGAAGACCGCCGCCAACGGCTACCGCACGCTCGTCACCACGCTGACCAAGCGGATGGCGGAGGACCTCACCGAATTCATGCACGAGGCGGGCGTGCGGGTCCGCTACATGCATTCCGACGTCGAAACCTTGGAGCGCATCGAGCTGATCCGCGACTTGCGGCTCGGCGTCTACGACGTGCTGGTCGGCATCAACCTGTTGCGCGAGGGGCTCGACATTCCCGAATGCGGGCTGGTCTGCATCCTCGATGCCGACAAGGAAGGCTTCCTGCGCTCCGAAACTTCGCTGATCCAGACCATCGGCCGCGCCGCGCGCAACGTGGATGGCCGCGTGATCCTCTATGCCGATCGCGTCACCGGGAGCATGGAACGCGCGATGGCCGAGACCGAGCGCCGGCGCGAGAAGCAGCGCGCCTATAACGAGGAACACGGGATCACCCCGCAGACGATCAAGCGCGCGATCGCCGACATCACCGCCCATGCGAACAAGGAGGAGGACGGTGCTGCCGAGGAGACCCAGAGCCTCGTCGGACACAACCTCCGCGCCTATATCGAGGACCTCGAGAAAAAGATGCGGGCCGCCGCCGCCGACCTCGAATTCGAGGAAGCCGGCCGCCTGCGCGACGAGATCCGCAAGCTCGAGAACGACGAGCTCGGCCTCGGCGACGGCGAGAAGAAGGCCCCGCTGGTCGGGCGCAGCGACGCCGGGCGACCGGGCACCCGCAAGACGCGCTACGGCAAGACCCGCTACAAGAAGATGGGCGGCAAACCCTGATCGACGGGCGCATTTGACGCGGCCGTTGCGCGATGGGCATAGGTCGCTGCGAACAAGGGGGAAGAACCGACATGAAATACCGCCCGATCCTCGCCGGCCTGTGCGCCGCAAGCCTGCTCGCCCTTTCGGCCCAACCGGCCCTCGCACAGGACGCCGAAAAGGAAGCACCGGCCGAGACGATCGAGCCGCAGGTCAAGTCGCGCGACCTGTCCGGCACCTTCGGCGGACAGCGGATCAGCTACACCGCGACGATCGGCGAGACCGTGCTCAAGTCCGACAAGGGCGAGCCCGAGGCGGTGATCGTCACCACCAGCTACGTGAAGGACCCGAAGGACACGTCGCGCCCGGTGTTCTTCATCTACAATGGCGGGCCGGGTTCGGGCTCGGTGTGGCTGCAGCTGGGCGCGTTCGGGCCGAAGCGGGTCGCGATCCCTTCCGATGCGCGCGACGACGGCGCGCCGCCCTATCCATTGGTCGACAACCCCGACAGCCTGCTCGACGTCGCCGACCTCGTCTTCATCGACCCGCCGGGCACCGGGTTCAGCTACCTCACCGACGAGGCCGATCCGGAAGACTATTACGGGTTGCGACAGGATGCGCGCGCGGTCGCCGAGGTGATCCGGCGCTGGATCAACGACAACGGCCGCTGGGGCAGCCCCAAATATCTCGGCGGCGAAAGCTACGGCACCACCCGCACCGCAATGGTGGTCGATGAACTCGAAGGCGCGACCTACAACGATGTCGGCCTCAACGGGCTGATCCTGATCTCGACGATCCTCGATTTCGCCGCGCGCGAGCCGACGCCGGGCAACGAGATGGCCTACATCGTCACCCTGCCCAACATGGCGGCGGCGGCCTATTACCACGGCAAGGTCGAGGCGCCCTCGGTCGAGGCGATCGCCGAGGAGGCGCGGCAATTCGCGATCGGGCCGTTCGCCACCGCGCTGCTCAAGGGGCAGGACCTGCCCGATGCCGAGCGCGCCGCGGTGCGCGCCGAGCTTTCGCGCCTCACCGGCCTGTCCGAGCGATATCTCGACCAGGCCAACCTGCGAGTCACCAGCCAGCGCTTCTACAAGGAATTGCTGCGCGATCGCGGGCTCACCATCGGGCGGCTCGATGCGCGCTACACCGGCGAGGATTACGACGATGCCGGCGAGACCCCCGATTCCGACCCGAGCTTCTACGGGATCGACGCGGGCTATACCGCCGCGATCAACCAGTGGGCGCGCGAGACGCTCGGCTTCGAGACCGATCGCGGCTACAACTCGATCGGCAGCGAGCCGGGGCGCAACTGGGACTGGTCGCTGCCGGGCCAGGGCCGCAACGCCTATCTCAACGTCGCCCCTTTCATCGGCCGCGCGATGCGCCAGAACTCGCAGCTGCGGGTCTTCAACGCGCAGGGCTGGTACGATTTCGCGACCCCGTTCTTCGGGGCCGAATATTCGTTGAAGCGCATGGGCATCCCGCAGGATCGTGTCGCGTATGAATATTACGACGCGGGCCACATGATGTATATCCGCGACGAGGACCGGGCGAAGCTGTCGGCCGATATCCGCGCCTTCATCCGCAACCGCTGACGCGCGCGCCGCGCCGGAACAGGCGCGCCGACGATCAGTTTGTGGAGCGAAGGATCGAACGAGGGAGATTACGATGCGCAGCGCCCTTCTAGCAGCGACCATGCTGGCTCTCGCCGCCTGTTCTTCCGGAGAAGACACCGCGGACGACACCATCGTGCCCGACGAGGCGGAAACGAGCGCGCCCGCCTTCGATCCCACCGTCGACAGCGAGAGCGAGGAAGGCGAGGACGGGCGGCGCTGGTATTACAAGAGCGAGAGCCAGTCCGCGCTCTACGGCCCGCCCGACAGCGAGGGCATGCTGACGCTGCGCTGCGACTCACCCGATGAGGGCGACAAGCGCGTCCTGTTCAACTGGTTCGCCCCGGGCGCGACCGCCGGCGAAGCCCGGATCCTCGAAGTACGATCGGGCGGCGAGCTGTTCCGCGCCGATGTCGAGGGCGTCGAGACCGAGCTCGGCACCGGCGCCATGTGGCGCGCGACGCTCGACCCGGCGGGCGACGAAGCCGGCCTCCTGCTCGATACACCCGACCCGATCAGCATCCGGCTCGACGATGGGGCGGATTACGAGATCCGCGTGCCCACCGCCGAGCAGATGCGCCAGGTGATCCGCGACTGCCGCTAGGTGTGTCGAGGCCGGGGAAAGCCCCGTCGGCGCGCTTCACAGCCTGTCCGGCGCGGCCTAAACCGCGCCTTCCATGAAGCGCGCCCTACCGTTCATCCTGCCCCCCCTGCTTGCCGCCTGTTCGGGCGGCGACCGCGCGGCGGGCGAAGACCAGGCCGATTACGAGGTGCGGGTGCCGCTGGTCACCAACACGCCCTCGCCCGTACCGGCCCCGCCCGCTCCCGAGCAGCCCGACGACGCCGAATGGCGCGAGGGTAGCGACGGAAGAATCGAATTCGGGGTCGAGGGATCGCCGCCGCTGCTCTCGATGGCCTGCGAAGAAGGCGCCTTCGGGGTCACCCGGATCGCGATGACACGGCACTGGCATGCGCCGCAAGGCAAGGCCGCGCTGCTCGCGTTGGTGGGCAACCTCCGGTTGCGGATCCCGGTCGATGCCCAGCCGCCCGACCGCTGGACGGGAAGTCTCGAGTCCGAGGATCGCCGCTGGCGGATCCTCGAGGATCGCTTCAGCGCGACACTGCCGGGCGGCGGCCTGCTGCGCCTTCCCGCCAGTCCGCTGACGCGCGAATTGCTGCGCAGCTGCCGCGCCGAGAGCGAAGACCTCGAAGAGGCGGCCGAGCCGCCGGTCGCGGACGAGTCCGAAGCCGAGTGACGCCTGCGGGCTCGCCCGCCTTCCTTCAGACCTTGCCGAACTTGGCCTCGTAGGCGGCGCGGTCGCCCGCTTCGAGCAGCCTGGCCTGCTCGACCCAGTTGTCGCGCCGGATACGGCCCGAAAAGCGTCCGAGCTGGCCGTCGATCCGGTCGATATCCTCTTCGCTCCACGCCGCGATCTGGGCGATGCTGGTCACGCCCATTTCGGCGAGCTGGGTGCGCAGCTTGGGGCCGACCCCCTTGATCTTGGCAAGTTCGTCGGCGGAACCGGCATCGGCCGCCCCCGCAGTTTCGGCCTGGGATTGCGGCGTCGCGGGCGGGGTTTCGGATTCTGGTTGCTTGGCCCTGGCCGCCGCGGCGGCAGCCTTGTCCTCGGCAAGGTGCACTTCGGTCTCGTCCTCGCCCCCCGCGGCCGACACCACGGTCCCCGATCCGGCGAGCTGGTCCATCGCCGCGGCAGCGGGCGGCGCGTCGATCAGCGCCTGGTTGCGGTTGGCGGGGGCCGCGCCTTCGTCGAGCACGTCGGGCGAGACATGGCGCTCGCGCTCGGGCTTCTTGCGACCGAACAACCACCACGCGACGAACACACCCAGTGCCAGCACCAGCAGCAGCGCTACCCAGTGCGTTTCGATCAGTTCAGCCATCGCTCTTACCCCTGTTCCAGATGAGCAATCCCAGCCCGAAACCGATCGTATAGGCGATCAGGGCGAGGACCATGATTTCGGCGAGTAGCGGCATCTCAACCGGCTCCCGGTGTGTCTACGGCAGTCGGCACGAGTGGCGCTTTCTGCAGCAATTCGAATTCGATCCGCCGGTTGGCGGGGTCTGTCGGGTCGAGACCTTCGACGGGTTCTTCCGAGCCCTTCCCCTCGACCACGAATTCCACGGCGGGAATGCCGCGCCGCGCAAGCGCCAGGCGGACGCGGTCGGCGCGGCGTTCGGATAGGGCGAGGTTCACTGCCGCATCGCCGCTATCGTTGGTATGGCCGATGATTGCGATCCGGCTGCCGATACAAGGCTTGAGCGCGTCGGCCACCTCGTCAAGCAGCGCGGCGCTGGTCGGATCGAGCCGCGCGCTGGCCTCGGCGAAGCGGATCGTCCGTGTCTTGAGGATGGCATCGATGCGCCGCTCGCAGAACAGCGGATCCTCGGCCGCGGCCTGGGTGATCTGGCGACGCTCTTCGCGCCGCCAGTACGGCCCGCCTACGCCCGGTAGAGCGGACACAGCCAGCGCCAGCCGGCGGCGCTCGTCGGGATGGAGATCGCGCGCGCCCGACAGTTCGGGATGGCGCGAATAGGATCCGTTGCGGGTGCGGAAGTCGACCGTGACCGCACCTTCGGTCACCGCCGCAGCCTGCGCTTCGAGCCCGGCCATGAAGGCAGGCGAGAGCGCCGCGTGGCTGGCGGCGGCAATGCCCAGCGCGGCAAGCGCGCCGGCGGCGAGGATGAGGGGGCGGGAGGCCATCGCCCCTGCGATAGCGCCCCCGCGCCCGGTGCTCAACACGCTGTTGCGTCGGATCAATCCATACCGGCGCTGGCTTCGACCAGCTTGACGAATTCGGCGCGGTAGAAATCGCGCTGCGGCCCGACCAGCGAGACGATCTGGCGCGGGCCGAAGCCGTTCAGCAATTCGTCGCCGCGCAGATACTGGCCGAAGGCGGCGACCCCGGCGGCGAAGGCGAAATCGCCCTGCGCGCGCCCGGCCCGGTCGAGCATCGCGGCCGGGACCGCACGCTCGACCAGCGTCGATCGATCGCCGTCGGGGAGTTTGTACCGCAGCTTGATATAGGCCATTTCGGTCCCGCTGCCCGTGCTCTCGGCCTTGTTGCCGTCATAGCGCCGCTCTCCGATCCAGCCGGTTTTCGAGGCGGGCACCACCTCGTACAGCGCGGTGACCTGATGACTTGCACCGATCTCGCCCGCATCGACCCTGTCGTTGTCGAAATCCTGCTCGCGCAGCGCCCGGTTCTCGTAGCCGATCAGGCGATATTGCTTGACGAATTTGGGGTTGAATTCGACCTGGATCTTCACGTCCTTGGCGATCGTGAACAGGGTCGAGCTCATCTCCTCGCCGAGCACCTTGCGAGCCTCGAGCGCGCTGTCGATGTAGGAGTAGTTGCCGTTCCCCTTATTGGCGATCTGCTCCATCAGCGCCTCGTTGTAATTGCCGCTGCCGAAGCCGAGCACCGACAGCGTGACGCCGGTATCGCGTTCCTTCTCGATCCGTTCGACCAGAGCGTCGGGGTCCGAGATACCGACGTTGAAATCGCCGTCGGTACCGATGATCACCCGGTTGACCCCGCCCTCGATGAAATTGGCGCGCGCGGTCTGGTAGGCGAGCTGGAGCCCGGCCCCGCCTGCAGTCGAACCGCCCGCGGAAAGCTGGTCCAATGCGGCCTTGATCTCGCGCGGATCGTTGGTCGGATCGAGCACCAGTCCGGCGGCACCGGCATAGACCACGATCGAGACGCGGTCCTCTTCGCGAAGGTTGTCGACCAGTCCTTTGAGCGCGGTCTTGAGCAGCGGCAGCTTGTCGGGACTGTTCATCGAACCCGACACGTCGAGCAGGAAAACGAGGTTGGCCGCCGGGCGCTGGTCGCGGGGCAGGTCGTAACCCTGGAGCCCGATCCGCAGCAGGCGGGTATCCTCGTTCCACGGCGTCCGCGCGACCGCAGTCGCGACCGAGAACGGTGTCGAGCGATCCTGCGGCTTGGCGTAATCGTAGCGGAAGTAGTTGACGAATTCCTCGGTCCGCACCGCCGCCTTGGGCGGGCGCCGCCCGTCGCGCAGGTAGCGCCGCGTATTGGCGTAGGCGCCGGTGTCGACATCGACCGCGAAGGTGGAGACCGGCTCGTCCGCCACGCGCTTGACCGGGGAAACCTCCTCTCCGTCGTACCGTTCGCGATCGGCTTCCATCGGCACGATCACCGGGGAAACCGCCATCGCGGCGCGTTCGGCCATCATCGCCGGAGGCGGTGGCGGCGGCGAATAGACGCCGGCGCTGTCGGTCTGGACGGCACCCTCCTCGATCGCCTCGTCTCCCGAAGCGCAGCCCGCCACCAATGCGATCGTTGCCACCGCAATCGCGAATTTCGTCGCCTTTTTCATCTCTCCCACTCCTTCTTCCTCATCGTTCTCCCGCGATGAAAGGAAGGCTGGGCCCGGTGAAGTGAACCGGCTGTGAATGTGGCCAAAATGTGGCAAGTGTCAGAGCGCGTCCGAAATGCGCCCTGTTCTCCGATCCTAATCCTCGGCCTGCGGCACCATGTTCTTGCGGAACAGCATCCGGTCGTCCTCGGTGAAACCGCGCTTCCACACCACCCAGGCATAGACCGCGAGCACCGCCGGGATACCGATCAGCAACCGGCCCCATTCGGGCGCCTCCGTGAACGCCCAGCCGACCAGCACCGCGGGCGCGGCGGCATAGACCAGCGCCCAGCGGAAATTGTTCACCGAGGCCCCGAGGATCCGCGACAGCACGATCCCCTTGGCGATCGAGGCGAAGCCGAGCGCGAGCACCAGTGCGAAGGCGGCGCCTGCGGCCAGCACTCCGTCCGCCATTCCGTAACTGCGCCCGATCACCATGAAGGCGATCGTCAGCACCGCCTGGAGCACGATCGTGGTGACCGAAAGCCACAAATTGCGCACACGCGCGACATAGACCAGCGCTGCTTCGGAGGTGACCGCCAGCGCCGCGACCACTTCGGCCGCGAGCAGGAAGGCGAGCGCGGCGGTGGCGAAGGGATAGGTCGGGCCAAGCAGGCGCATCAGCGAATCGCCCGCGATCCCGAGCGTCAGCGCGATTCCCGCCTGCGCGGCGACGATCCAGAAAGCGACCTGGCGCACCTGGCTCGCGATCCGCTTCCAGTCCTTCTCCTTCACCGCCCTGGTGATCACCGGGCCGAGGACGGGATCGAAGCTCTGCTTCAGCTTCTGCGGCAGCGAGGCGATCTGCTGCGCGACGTAGTAGATGCCGACCGCCACCGGCGAGGCGAACAGGCCGAGCAGGAAGATGTCGAGCCGCCGCGTGCCCCATTCGATCGCGTCCGCGCCCGCAAGCGGCAGGCCGCGCACCACGATCCGCCCCATCGTGACCGGATGCGGAAGCCAGCCCTTCGGGAGGCCATAGGTCCGCAGGAACGGCCACAGCGCGGTCAGCAGCGCGGCATAGACGCTGGCGAGGAAGGCCAGCATCAGCCCCTCGTCGGGGATCTGGTAGTAGAACAAGAGCGCGAGGATCGAGATCGCCCACGGTTCGACGATCGCGCGAGAGCGGACGGTGGTCGCGATGTCGAATTTGTAGGCCTGCGCCGCGAGCAGGATCTCGGTCAGCGCGATGGCGGGGATCGCGAGCACCACCAACCGGTCGATCCGGCTGTATTCGCCCGAAGGGAACATCGGTTGCGGCACCAGCCACAGCACGCCGGCGAACACCGCGCTGACGATCAGGGACAGCAACAACCCGTCATACACGATGTTGGATTCGGGCCCTTCGCCGTCGGTCAGCCGCTGGGCGAGACCGCGCTTCTCGCCCATCGTCGCGAGCATGGCGGCGAATTCGGCGAGCACCAGCGCCGAGGCGAACCGCCCCAGCTCGGCCGGGCCGTACCAGTTGGCCGCGATGTAGAGGAACGGGATGCGCGCGATCAGGCGCAGCACGAAGCCGAAGAAGTTGGTTCGCCCGCCCTTGGCGAGCGCGGTCATTTCCGCGCGCCCCTCGGCCTCGAGGGGAGGTTGCTCCGGCGGAAACTGGTTCACGCTCCGACTTCCGCCTTGAGCGGGCGGGCGAGGATATCGGCAACGACCTCGCGTGCCGGGGCCTCGCCCGAGAGGATTCGCACCACTGCGGCGACGATCGGCATGTCGATGCGATCGCGCTGCGCCAGTTCGTGCAGTACCGGCGCGGTGTGGCTGCCTTCGGCGACCGAATTCTTGCCCGACAGCGCCTCTTCCGCGCTCATCCCTTCGCCCAGCGCCTTGCCGAGCGAATAATTGCGGCTCGAGGTCGAAGAGCAGGTCAGGACGAGATCGCCGAGACCGCACAGGCCCGCCAGCGTGTCGCGATCCCCGCCAAGCGCCTCGCCGAAGCGCAGCATCTCGGCATATCCGCGCGCGATCAACGCCGCGCGCGCGTTCTGGCCGAGCTTCAATCCGTCGACCACGCCGCAAGCGATCGCGAGCACGTTCTTGACCGCGCCGCCGATCTCGGCGCCGACCACGTCGTCGGTGTAATAGGGCCGGAAATGCGGTCGCGCGATCTGCGCCTTGAGCCGATCCCACTGCGCCCGTCCGCCCGCGCAGGCGAGCGTCACCGCGGTCGGCAGGCCTGCGGCGACCTCGTGCGCGAAGGTCGGGCCCGAGAGCACAGCAAGCTCGCTGTCGGGCGCGGCCTCGGCGGCGACGTCCGCCATCAGGCGCCCGGTGTCGCGCTCGATCCCCTTCGAACACAGCAAGAGGTCGCGGGGGCAGCGGCCCAGGTCGGAAAGGACCGTGCCGAGATGCTGCGCGGGCGTGACGACGAGCACCGTGTCGAGCGCGGCGACATCGGCAATCTCGCCGGTCGCGCGGATCGTGTCGTGGAGGCTGGCCGTGGGCAGGTAGAGCGAATTGGTGCGCTCGGTGTTGATCTCGTCGACCAGTTCGGGCTCGCGCGCCCACAGCACCACGTCGCTGCCGTCGCTCGCCATCGCCTGCGCCAGTGCGGTGCCCCAGGCTCCTGCGCCAATCACGCCGATCGTCATGCTTTCACCCCTGCGCCGCGCACCGCCTCTGCCTCCGGATCGAGCGGCCAGCGCGGACGCGCCGCCACGTCGAGCGGGTCGAACTGCCCGAGCGGCAAGCGTTCGATCCCCGCCCAGGCGATCATCGCGGCATTGTCTGTGCACAAAGGCAAGGGCGGCGCGACGAAGCGCATATCATGTTCTGCAGCCAGCCCTTGGAGCGCGCCGCGCACGGTTCGGTTGGCGGCGACCCCGCCCGCCACCACCAGCGCCGGTGGCGTGTCGATCCGGTCGAGCGCGCGGCGGGTGCGGTCGAGCAGGCAGTCGACTGCCGCCTGCTGGAAGCCAGCAGCGATATCCGCGTCGGCGTGTTCGCCGCTTTCTACCGCTCGCAGCACCGCGCTCTTGAGGCCCGCGAAACTGAAATGCGGCTCCTTGCTCCCGACCAGCGGGCGCGGCAGCGGAACGGCCTTTGGGTCGCCCTCACGCGCCAGCTTCTCGACCGCCGGACCGCCCGGATAGCCGAGCCCGAGCAGCTTGGCGGTCTTGTCGAAAGCCTCGCCCAGCGCATCGTCGATCGTGGTCGCGAGGCGGCGATATTCGCCCACCCCCTCGACCAGCAGCAGCTGGCAATGCCCGCCCGAGACGAGCAACAGCAGATAGGGGAATTCGAGCGCCGGATCGGCCAGCCGCGGGCTCAGCGCGTGGCCTTCGAGGTGGTTGATCGCGAGCAGCGGCTTCCCGCTCGCCATCGCCAGCGCCTTGGCGCTCACCAAGCCGACCATCACCCCGCCGATCAGGCCGGGCCCCGCGGTCGCGGCGATCGCATCGCACTGGTCGAGCGTGACATCAGCCTCTTCGAGCACCGCCGCGATGAGGGGCGCGAGCCGGTCGGCATGCGCGCGCGCGGCGATTTCGGGCACCACGCCGCCATAGGGCGCATGTTCCTCGTCCTGCGAGGCGATCCGCTGCGCGACGATCCGCCGATCGCCATCGACAAGCGCCGCGGCGGTCTCGTCGCAACTGCTTTCTATCCCTAGGACCAGCGCCATCGCCACTTTCCCTGAAGGCTTTTCGCATTTAGCACAAGCGCGAGACATGACCGCTTCCCCCGAACTTCCGACCCCCGACCGTCCGACCGGCGCCCGACCCTTCCGCCTCGGCACCCGCCGCTCGCCGCTGGCGCTCGTCCAGGCCAATGCCGTGGGCAACGCGCTGCTCGCCGCGCATGGCTGGGATGCGGGCGCGGTCGAACTGGTCGAGGTGATCGCCAGCGGCGACCGGATCCAGGATCGTCCACTCGCCGAGATCGGCGGCAAGGCGCTGTGGACCAAGGAACTCGACGCGCAGTTGCTCGGCGGCGAGATCGACGCCGCGGTGCATTCGGCCAAGGATGTCGAGACCTGGCGCCCCGAGGCGATCGCGATCGCCGCGACGCTCATCCGCGCCGATGTGCGCGACGTGCTGGTCGGCGCGGCCTCGCTCGGCGAATTGCCGCGCGGTGCGCGGATCGGCACCAGCGCCCCGCGCCGCGCCGCGCAGGTCCTCCACGCCCGCCCCGATTGCGAAGTGGTAACCTTCCGCGGCAACGTCGCGACCCGGCTCGCGCGACTTTCGGCGGGCGAGGCCGAAGCGACGCTGCTGGCGAAGGCGGGGCTCGACCGGCTCGGCGAAATCGGGGTCGGCACCCCGCTCGACGAGACCGAATTCCTGCCCGCCCCGGCGCAAGGCATCATCGCGATCGAATGCCGCGCGGACGACGACGCGGCCAAGCACCATCTCGCCGCGATCGATCACGCCGATACGCACGCGCAATTGCGCGCCGAACGGGCCCTGCTCGATGCGCTGGGCGGGTCGTGCTCGAGCCCGATCGCGACGCTGACGATGCGCGACGGCGAGGGCTGGCAAATGCGCGCCGCGATCTTCTCGCCCGACGGGGCCATGCGGCGCGAAGGCGAGGCGCGATTTGCCCCGGGCGAGCATGCGCCGATCCGGGCGATGGCCGAAAAGTTGCTGCACGAGGCACCCGAATCCATCACCGCCCATTTCGAAGGCGCCGGGTGACCCCGCTCGTCATCCTTCGCCCGCAGCCCGCCGCCGCGCGCACCGCTACGCTGGCGCGCGAGATGGGCTTCGATGCCCACCCGTATCCGCTGTTCGAATTGCGCGGCCGCGATTGGGAAGCGCCCGCTGCGGGGATCGATGCCGTGCTGCTGTCCAGCGCCAACGCGCTGCGCTTCGGAGGCGACGAACTCGCCAAGATCGTCCACCTGCCCGCCTATGTCGTGGGCGATCGCACCGCGCAACAGGCCCGCGCGGCGGGGTTCAACGTGGTCGCGCAGGCGGCCGACGGAATCGCCTCGCTGGTGACGGACATCGATCCGGACCATGCCAGTATCCTTCGGCTCGCCGGAGCGGATCACATCGCCGTCGCCCCACCCGAGGGTGTCGCGATCCGAACCGCGATCCTTTACGAGAGCCGCCCGCTGCCGATGCCCGAGGACCTTGCCGAATTGCTCTGCGGCCCCTCCACCGCGTTGCTGCATTCGGCGCGCGCGGCCGAGCATTTCGCGCACCTGTGCACCGCGATGGGGCTGGCGCGGATGAACATCGCACTTGCCTGCCTCTCCCCCCGGATCGCCGAGGCGGCAGGGCGCGGGTGGCGCGCGGTCGCTGTGACCGACGAGACCAGCGATGCGGCATTGCTGGAAACTGCGCGCGCGCTGTGCCAGAGTTTCGCCTGAAGGAAGACCACTTGGCCGACGAACTGTTCAACCGCATCAAGACCGCGCCCGACGCGAAGAAACCCGGCGGCAAGGGCCTCGGCCTGCTGGGCTGGCTCGGCATCACGCTCGGAGCGTTCGTCGTCGGGATCCTGCTGATGATGTACCTCGTCAGCGGCGGCTATGTCGACATCCAGCGCTTCGGCCAGGAAGAGCCGCAGCAGGTGGCCGAGGCGCTACCGAGCGGCAGTCCGGTGGCGGTCGATCCTTCGCCCACGCCGACCGCCACGACCGACACCGCCACGCCCGAGGAACGCGTCGCCGAAGCCGTTGCCGCACCGATCGAACAGCGGCTCGCGGGTGTCGAGACGCGGCTCAACGAGCTCGACCTGCGCGCGCAGGCCGCGCGCGGCAATGCGGCCCGTGCCGAAGGCCTGCTGGTCGCCTTCGCCACCCGCCGCGCGCTCGAACGCGGCGCCGAGCTCGGCTATTTGCGCGACCAGCTGCGGCTGCGGTTCGAGGATGCCCAGCCCAATGCGGTCGCCGCGGTGTTCGCCGCCGCCGACGACCCGGTGACGCTCGACGACCTCACCCGCCGCCTCGACGCGCTCGCCCCGCGGCTCGGCGATACCAGCGCCAGCACCACCGGCTGGCAGCGCTTCCGCAACGAGCTGTCCTCGATGTTCACCATCCGCCGCGCGGAAACCGCGAGCCCCAAGCCGTCGCGGCGGATCGAACGCGCGCAGCAATTCCTCCAGGTTGGCCGGATCGAGCCGGCCATCGCCGAGGTATCGAACCTGCCCAATGCCGAAGCCGCCGCGTCCTGGCTGGCCGATGCGCGCCGCTTCCTCGCCGCGCAGCGCGCGCTCGAACGACTCGAACTCGCCGCGATCCTCGAACCGCGGGCGCTCGGCGATTCGAGCGGCACGCGGCTCGATCGGCCGAGCCCGGCGCGCGAAACCGAAGACTAGGCCCCGAAACTTAGGCTTTGAGCAATTCGGGCAGGTCGCCCGAGACACCGCGTGCCTCGTCCATGAACCACCGCTTGAGCGCCGGGATGCGCTGGACCGCGCCCATGCCGAGCCGCCGCACCGCCGAGGCTGCGCCTCCGGGAATCCCGAACAGGCGGGTGAGTCCGTCGGTCGCCACGCTCACCGAAAACGCGTCGAGCCCGCGCCAGCGTTCGTAGCGTGCGAGCAATTGCGCATCGCCCGGCTCGAGCCCGAGCCGCATCCCGTCGGCGACGACCTCGACCAGCGTCGCCGCATCGCGCAGGCCGAGATTGAGCCCCTGTCCGGCGATCGGGTGAATGCCGTGCGCGGCATCGCCGATCAGCGCGAGCCGGGTGTCGGTGATCTGAGCGCTGTGATGGAAGCCGAGCGGCCAGGCGGCGCGCGGGGCGATCTCCTCGACCGCGCCGTAGATCCCGTGCATCCGCTTGGCGACTTCGGCCTCGAAAGCGCGCTTGCCCAGCTTGGTCACGCCCGCCGCGTCGCGTTCCTTCACCGTCCACACCAACGCGCTGCGATGGCGCCCTTGGTCGTCGTCGAGCAAGGGCAGCAGCGCGAAGGGGCCGGCGGGATAGAATATCTCCCACGCCACGCCGTCATGCGGCTTCTCGTGCGCGAGCGCGGTGACGATTGCGGCATGGTCGTATTGCCAGTGGGCGAGCGGCAGGCCCGCTTCCTCGCGGGTCGGCGAACGACGTCCTTCGGCCGCCACCATCAGCGAGCCGGACAGTTCGCGCCCGTCTGCCAGCGTCACGCTCGCTCCGTATGCATCGCGATGGCGCGCGACGACCTCGGCACCCGAATGCCAGTCGATCAGTTCCTCGCCGCGCGCCGCCTCGAACAGCGCGATGCGCAAGTCGCGATTGGCGAACATCCGACCGAGCGAGCCTTCGTGCGGTTCGGGGATGAAATCGATCCGCCCCGGCTTCATCGCGTCGGTCACCGCGATGTTCTCGATTCCGCAGCCCAATGGTTCGAGCGCATCGGCGAGCCCGATATTGCCGAACAGGTTCCAGCTCGCGGTGCTGATCGCGCTGGCCCGGCCGTCGACGCCCTCGGCGGTCAGCTGTTCGGGCGTAGCGCGGTCGACGACGTGGCTCGAAATGCCCTGCCTGGCGGCCGCCAGCGCGCAGGTCATCCCGACCAGCCCACCGCCGAGGATCAGGAGGTCGCGACATTCGCTCATTCCGATACGGCTCCACAGGTATTGCCCTTGCCCGGATCGAGATCGAGACAGCGCCCGTCGAATGATCCCTCGGGCACGTCGAGCCCGATCAGCGCGGCCAGCGTCGGCGCGATATCGACCGTTTCGACCGGGACCGGCTGTTCGAAGCCATCCATGCCCTTGCGCCAGAAGGCGAGCGGGACGCGGCGGTCGTAATCCCACGGGCTGCCATGGGTGGCGATATAGCCCTCGCCCGGGTTTGAGACGGCGGACACGCCGCGTTTCAGGAGGATCGTTACATCGCCGGAGCGGCCCTTGCGCCACGAGGCGCGGGCGCGTTGCCTGACCGTCCAGTCCTGCGGATTGCCGTCGGGCGCCGGGGTTGCCAGCATGTCGGCTTCGCTGAACACCGCTTCGATCTGGGGGTGTTCGAGCAGGATCGCCTTCAGCGCCTCGATCGTGCGCGGGCGATCGGCGGCGGAAAGACCGGGATCGAGCACGAATTCGCTGGCGTAGTTGTAGACCAACCGGCGATCGAAAGTGATCCCGGCGCGGCTTCGAACCTCGAGTTCGAGATCGTCCGAGATCAGCGAGGGATCGAACCGTGCGGCACCCGGATCGGCCATTTCGACCAGCCGTTCGGGCGCGTCCTGCCCGCCATGGTCGGCGCTGAAAGCCACGACGTAGTCGATCCCGCGATCGTCGAGCTCGCCGAAGAAATCGCCGAGCATGTCGTCGAGCGCGGCGAGCTGGAGACACATTTCGAGGCCGTTGGTGCCGTAGGCATGGCCGACATAGTCGGTCGCCGACAGGCTAACGGCGAGCACGTCGGTCGCATCGCGCTGACCCAGCCGGTAGGCATCGAGCTGATCGAGCGCGACCGCGAGCGTGGCGCGATCCGAACGCGGGCTGCGGCGCCAGTCGCCCTCATTGCCCGGTCGTACGGCCAGCGGGTTGGCCCCGAATTCGACCGGCCCGGCGGTGAAGGATCGGTCGAAGCGGGCGCAGAAGCCGGGGGTCGACCGGTCGAGGACGGGATTGTCACCCGTCGCGATGGTACGCGCGATGGCAGCGTTGATCGTGTCGATGTCGCGCACGGCGGGGCGACCGGCATGGGTCACGAAGGCTTCGCCGTCCCACCACCAGGCGGCGTCGGTGGCGGTGCCGCCGAGCATCATCGCCGCACGATCCTTGAGCGAGACCGCGATGTTGCGGCTATCCTCGTCGGCCTGCTTGAGCCATTCGCCGAGGGTCGGGACCAGCAGGTGTCGCGCCGAGACGACCGGCTTGCGGCGCGTGCTGGCGGGATCGGTCGTATCCTCGGCGCAATAGACCGCCTTGTCCTCGCGCGGGCTCGACGCCTCGACCCAGTTGTTGCCGACGATCCCGTTGCGCGCCGGACGCACGCCGGTGAGCAGGGTCGAGTGACCGGGGCAGGTCTCGGTCGCAGCCTGCCCTTGGTAGGCGCTGGGAAACACCGCGCCTTGCGCCAATCGCGCCAGGCCGCCGGTGAAATCGTCGCGAAATTGCGCGAACAGGTCGGAGGAAAGTTGATCGACCGCGACCATGACGACGAGCCTGGGCGACTCCTCGGTCGCGCTCGCCGCGCTCGTCGTCGGGGCCGTGGATCGCGGCGCGGCCTCTGCGGTTACCTGCGCACAGGCGGCGAGCGGCAGGGTGACGGAAGCGAGGGCGGCGAGGGAGAGGAGGCGGCGCATAATCATCCTTGGCAATTGCAAGCGGCTTCGCCCGCGTCCATGGAACCGGCATCGGGCGAGCGCAAGGGTTGGCGCGGCCCTGCATGGGCGGATAGTGTTACCAGCGTGCTTCGTTTCGTTCTCCTGATCATCGCTGTCGTCGGCCTGTCGGGACTTCCCGCCAGCGCCCAACTGCCGACCGGACCTGCCGGCGGTCCGCAGCGCGTCGCCGCCGCCCTGGTCGCGGAAGGCCCGGTCGCGCCCGCCGAAAGTGTCGCGCTCGCCTTGGACTTCCGCCCCGAAAAGGGATGGCACGGATACTGGACGAACCCCGGCGATGCCGGGCTCGGCATGACGCTGGATTGGGACCTGCCCGATGGCTGGACTGTGTCCGACCCGCGCTATCCGGTCCCCGATACGCTGTTGATCTCGGGCCTGATGAACCACGTCTACGAGGATCCCTATGGTGTCCTCTTCGCGATCACCGCGCCATCCGATGCCGAGCCGGGAACGATGGTCCCGATCGCGGTCGAGGCGAACTGGCTCGCCTGCTCGGACAGGCTCTGCGTACCCGAGCGCGCGCGGCTCAGCGCGACGGTCCGGGTAGCGCGAGCATCGGCGGAGGCGACCGCGCGGTTTGATCGCTGGCGCCAAGCGCTCCCCGCCCCGCTCGATCGCCCGGCACGGTTCGAGGAGCAGGCCGGCTCGATTCGAGTGTCGATCCCGCTTCCCAATGGCGTCGCGCTGACCGAGCCGCACCTGTTCGTCGAACAGAAGGGCGTGGTCGATGCCGCCGCCCCGCAGCGCGTGCTGCGGCAGGACGGGGCAGTGGTGTTCGAATTGCAACGCCCATCCGGCGCACAGCCGCTGCCGTCGCGCTTCGATGCCGTGCTGCGCCTCGACGAGGCGGGCAACGGGCTCGCCTTTACCACCGAGCCCGGCTCGGTCGCCCCGGGCGGCACGCCGCTCGATGGCGCAGCGGGCGGATTGGCGCTGCCGTGGCTGCTGCTAAGCGCGTTGCTCGGCGGGGTGCTGCTCAACGTGCTGCCCTGCGTGTTCCCGATCCTCAGCCTCAAGGCGCTCGCGCTGCTGCGCCACGGCGCGAACGAGGCGACCGCGCGGCGCGAAGGGCTCGCCTACACCGCGGGGACGACACTCGCGGCACTCGGCCTGGGCGGGTTGCTGCTCGCCTTGCGCGCGGGCGGCGAACAGGTCGGCTGGGCGTTCCAGTTGCAAGAGCCGGTGGTGATCGTGTTGCTCGCATTGCTGGCGATGGCGATCACCGCCAACCTCGTCGGGCTCTACCAGTTCGCGATCCCCGGCTTCGGCGCGCGCGGTAGCAAGGCGGGCGAGACGCGCGGCGCCTTCGCGACCGGTTTGCTGGCGAGCTTCGTCGCCACGCCGTGCACCGGCCCGTTCATGGCCGCGGCGCTGGGCGCGGCATTGCTGTTGCCGGTGACACAGGCGCTGGCGCTGTTCGCCGCGCTCGGGATCGGACTCGGCCTGCCGTTCCTGCTGTTGGGCTTCGTCCGCCCGCTGCGCCGGGCCTTGCCGAAACCGGGCGCATGGATGGAGCGCTTCCGCCGCTGGATGGCGCTGCCGATGGGGTTGACCGCGCTGGCGCTCGCCTGGCTCGCCTGGCGGATGGGCGGGTGGACGCTGTTGCTCGGGACGAGCGTGTTCGCCGCGGTGATCCTAGCGCTGCTGGTGCGCGCCGGGATGCGCCAGCAAAGCGGCAGGCCTGCGGTTGCCGCGATCCTCGCGGCCATGCTCGTCGGCGTGGGCGCGATGCTCGTCACGCCGCACCTCGTCGGCGAGGCTTCGGCGGAGCGGGACGGCGTTCTCCCGACGCAACCTTTCTCGGCCGAGGCGCTGGCGCAGGCGCGCGCCGCCGGGCGGCCGGTCTTCGTCTGGATGACCGCCGACTGGTGCGTGACCTGCAAGGTCAACGAGGCGACCGCGATCGAGACCGAATCGGTGAAACAGGCCTTTGAAACGGCCGACGTCGTCGTGCTGCGCGGCGACTGGACCCGGCGTGACCCTGCCATCACCCGCTATCTGACCGAACGCGGCAGCGCGGGCGTGCCGCTCTATGTCTGGTACGAGCCGGGCAAACCGGCGGAAAATTTGCCGCAATTGCTTTCCTCGGATACACTTATCCACAGGGCCGCCAGATAGGAACCGAGTCGCTGGGGACTCGTTGAGTCGCCCAGCAAGGCAATATTCGGGGAAAGTGGATGACCGATAAGCAAAGCGCGCAGCCGCGCGTGCTCATCATGGAAGACGATTACATCGTCGGTCTCGACATGGTCGAACAGGCCAAGGTGCTCGGACTGTTGATCGATGGTCCCCATGCCACCCTCGCCGAAGGACAGGCCGCAGCCAAATCGGCGAAGCCCGACCTCGCGATCCTCGATATCGAGCTGACCGATGGCGACGTCTTCCCGCTCGCAGAGAAGCTGAGCGAGGCGAACATCCCGATCATCTTCCATTCGGGTCACACCGATACGGGCGATCTCGACGAGCGGTTTCCCAAGGCGCATATCTGCGCCAAGCCGTGCCCGCCCAACATCATCCTCGATATCCTGGCGGACAAGCGCCGCGCGGCCTGATCCGCGCGCTCAGGTCTTGCGGATGAAGACCGAGCCCACCGAATAGCCCGCCCCGAACGAGCAGATCAGCGCGGTATCGCCTGCGCCAAGGTCTTCGCTGTGCTTGTGGAAGGCGATGATCGAGCCCGCGCTCGACGTGTTGGCATAGGTGTCGAGCACGGTCGGGCTCTCGTCCTCGCTCGCCTCGTGGCCGAGCACCTTGTGCGCGATCAGCCGGTTCATTCCGGCATTGGCCTGGTGCAGCCATAGCCGCCGTAGCGACTTTGGATCAACGCCGAGCCGGTCGGCTTCCTCGAGGATCATCGCCGAGACCATCGGCACCACTTCCTTGAACACCTTGCGGCCTTCCTGGACGAACAGCTTGTCCGGCGCGTCGCGGGTCTCGGGATGCGCGCGATTGAGGAAGCCCGCATTGTTGCGGATGTTGTTCGAGAACACGGTCTTCAGCTTGGTGCCGAGGATGTCCCAGTGGCCTTCCGGCGCAATGTCCTTCGCCTCGACCAGCACCGCCGTCGCCACGTCGCCGAAGATGAAGTGCGAATCGCGGTCGCGCCAGTTGAGGTGGCCGCTGGTGATCTCGGGGCTCACGACCAGCACCGATTTCGCGTTGCCCGCGCGGATGTAATCGGCCGCGGTCTGGATGCCGAACGTGGCCGAGGAGCACGCGACGTTCATGTCGAAGGCGAAGCCCTCGATCCCCAGCGCGTCCTGGATTTCGATCGCCATCGCCGGATAGGCGCGCTGCATGTTCGAGGCCGCGCACAGCACCGCGTCGACGTCTTCGGGCTTGCGGCCCGCGCGCTCGAGCGCCTGTTTCGCCGCCTTGACCCCGATCTCGGCCATGATCGACAATTCGTCGTCGCCGCGCTCGTCCCAGCGCGGGGCCATGATTTCGGGGTCGAGCACCGGAGCCTTGGCCATGACATGGCGCGACTTGATCCCGCTCGCCTTCTCGATGAAGCCGGTCGAGCTTTCGGTCAGCGGCTCCTCCTCGCCGGCGGCGATCGCGTCGGCATTGCGCGCGTTATGCAGCGCGACATAGGCGTTGAAGCTCTCGACCAGTTCCTCGTTCGAGATGCTCTCGGGCGGGGTGAACAGGCCGGTGGCGGAGATGACGGGAGTAGCGGTCATGCAAATGTCCTAGCGCGGTCAGTAGGAGCGCGGAAGGCCCAGCACGTGTTCGGCGATGTAGCTCAGGATCGCGTTCGTGCTGATCGGCGCGACGGTGTAGAGCCGCGCCTCGCGAAACTTGCGTTCGACGTCGTATTCTTCCGCGAAACCGAATCCGCCATGCGTCTGCACGCACATGTCGGCAGCGGACCAGCTGGCTTCGGAGGCGAGCAGCTTCGCCATGTTGGCCTGTTCGCCGCCGGCCTTCCCCGCGCCCTCTCCGCTGTCATAGGCGCGCGCGGCGTGGCGCACCATCAGCTCGGCGGCGCGCATCTGCGCATAGCAACGCGCGATCGGGAACTGGACACCCTGGTTCTGCCCGATCGGACGGTCGAACACCTCGCGCGAACCGGCATATTCGCTCGCCTTCCGGATGAACCACTTGGCATCGCCGACGCACTCGGCGCCGATCAGGATCCGTTCGGCGTTCATCCCTGAAAGGATGTAGCGGAAGCCCTCGCCTTCCTCGCCGATCAGCGCGTCGGCGGGGATCTCGAAATCGTCGAAGAAGATTTCGGTGGTCGAATGGTTCATCATCGTGCGGATCGGCTCGATCGCCATCCCGCGCGAATTGCCGTCGCGCATGTCGACGAGGAACAGCGACAGGCCGTGAGTCTTCGACTGCCCCTCGTCGCGCGGGGCGGTGCGCGCGAGCAGCATCATCAGGTCCGAATGTTCAGCCCGGCTGGTCCAGATCTTCTGACCATTGATAACGTAACGATCGCCCTTGCGGACTGCCCGCGTCCGCAGCGAGAGCGTGTCGGTGCCGCTGGTCGGCTCGCTCACGCCGAAGGCCTGCAGCCGCAACTCGCCGCTGGCGATATCGGGCAGGTAGCGCGCCTTCTGCGCGTCCGAACCGTAGCGCAGCAGCGTGTTCATCACGTACATCTGCGCATGCGCCGCCGCGCCGTTGGCGCCCGCCGCCTGGATTTCCTCCATCACGATCGCCGCTTCCTCGAGGCTCAGCCCCGACCCGCCATATTCCTCCGGGATCAGCGCGGCGAGGAAGCCGGCCTTCGTGAGCGCGGCGACGAACTCGCCCGGATAGGCCCGCTCGCGATCCTTTTCGCGCCAGTATTCGCCGGGAAAATCGGCGCACAGCGCGCGCACGGCATCGCGCAGTTCGGGAAAATCGCCGTCGCTGATGGGCATCGCATCCTCTCGCAGGTCTGGTGGCAGGGGGTGCCGCCAAAGCCCGCGCTTGTCCACCTCGCCCGCGCCCGATAGGGCGATGACCGCATGGCATCGAGGCTTCACCGATGAGCGGACCGGGCCGCATCATGGCCGGCGCACTGGCGGCGCTGGTCGGGATGATCTTCATGGTTGCCTCGGGTGCCGGATTCGAGCTGGCGCTGGCGATCGGTGTGCTGTGGCTCGCCTCGCTGTTCCTCGTCCAGCCGTCCAATCCCGACGACATTCTGTCCGACGACGATCATCATTTCGACGATGAAGCGATCGAGCACCTGCTCGAACCCCTGAGCACGCCGCTGCTGTTCGTCGAGCACATGCGGGTGACGCGCGCCAATGCCGCCGCGCGCGAAGTGCTCGGCGCGCACATTGTCGGCCAGGACGCCCGCGTCGCGCTGCGCCATCCCGAAGCAATCGCGATGCTGCATGGCGAGGACGAGCAGGAAGTCCGCATCCAGGGGCTCGTTTCCCCGCGCAGCGTGTGGGATTTGCGCCGCCGCCCGGTGGGGCGCGACCGGATCCTGCTCGAACTGGTCAACCGGTCGAGCGAGGCCGATCTCAGTCGCGCGCACACCGATTTCGTCGCCAATGCGAGCCACGAGCTGCGCACGCCGCTGTCCTCGATCCTCGGCTATGTCGAAATCCTCGCCGATCCCGAAGCCCAGCCGGACGAGGAAAAACAGTTCAAGTTCCTCGCCGTGATCGAACGCGAGGCGCGGCGGATGCAGTCGCTGGTCTCCGACCTGATGAGCCTGAGCCGGGTCGAGGCGAGCAAGCACGAGCGACCGGCCAAGCCGATCGACCTCGGCCCGCTCGTCCAGCGCGCCGCGCGCGACGGCGCCGGACCCGACCGGCAGGATCGTGTCACCTTTCGCTCGCCGCGCGATTTTACCGTGCTGGGCGATCCCGAACAGCTCGAACAGGTGGTACGCAACCTCGTCGAGAACGGGTTGCAATACGGCGACGCCGAAAAGGGCGTCTCGGTCACGCTGTCGCCCGGGCCACGCGATTCGGTGATCCTTGCGGTCGAGGATCGCGGCCCCGGCATCGCGCCCGAACACGTGCCCCACCTCACCCGCCGATTCTACCGCACCGATCCGGGCCGCAGCCGCGCCTCGGGCGGGACCGGCCTCGGCCTCGCGATCGTCAAACACATCGTCGAACGGCACCAGGGCAGGCTCGATATCGATTCGGTGCTGGGCGAGGGAACCACCGTCCGCGTCCGTCTGCCGACGATCGACGCCTCGCCGACCTGACCAAGGGCAATTTTCGGTCCGCAGCGTCACAGACCTGTAACGCTAGATAGGCAGCGACGACATTGCACCGAAAGGGGGATGTCGCGCGCGTGCAGATTGTCGATCTTCTCGTTACCTCGCCGCCCAGTTTCGCCGCAGCCGAGGCCGCGCCCGAAGGGGTGGAACTGCGCATCGGCCGGCTCGATCGCGTCGTTCCCGGCGACGGCCCGTTATGGGTCGCGCTCGACTGGGCGCTCGAAGGCGAGAGCGGGGTCGAGCGCTGCCGCGCATTGCGGGCCGATCCGCGCTACGCTCGCGCGCATATCGTAATGCTGCTGCGGGACGATTCGGTCGACCAGGCACGGCAGTCGCTCGCGGCCGGCGCGAACGACGTGATCCTCGGCCCGCTCTCGCCCGAATCGCTCCATCGGCTGCTCGACGAGACGCTGCCGCGCCAGGTGCGGACCGAGATCGGCAGCCGGTTGCAGCACGGTCCGCTGCTGGTCGACACCGATGCGATCCAGGCGCGCTGGAACGGCGAATTGCTCCAGCTCCCGCTCAACGAATTCCGCCTGCTCCATTTCCTCGGCCGCAATGCCAACCGGGTGATGACCCGCAGCGAGCTGATATCCGGCCTCGGCAAGGATCACCACCCGGTCGACGAACGCACGGTCGATGTCTGGGTCGCGCGCCTGCGCCGGGCGCTCAAGGGGGCCGGTGCGCAGGACGTGATCCGCACGGTCCGCCCGCTCGGCTACGTCCTCGACCTCGACTGAAGCAACGAGAAAGGGCGCGACACCCCGCGGTGCCGCGCCCCTATTCGTCCTTGCGGTTGCGCCGTCCTAGAACTCGATCTTCGCCCCCAGGGAGAAGCGCGTGCCCTTCTCGTAGGTGTTGATCTCGATCCGGTTGGTGCCGTTTTCCTGGAATTCGAAATTGTCGCGACCGAAGATGTTGCGGACCTCGAACTCGATATCGATCGGCGTCCCGAAAATGCCCAATTCCTGCCGCGCGACGAAGTCCACGGTCAGGCCCGGATCCTCGATCACGTCGGGCCGCTGGAATCCGCGGCTGGTGACCCGCTCGCTCGCATAGTTGAGCAGCACGCTGAACTGCGACAGCTTCTCGGTATCTTCGAAGCTCACCTGGACATTGGCGATATGGTCCGACTGGCCGACCAGCCGGTCGCCATCGGTGAACACGACCATCGCATCGGTCGCGCCGCCCGGGGGGATGAAGGTCTGGTCGCCCGCCTGCACGCGAATGTCCGAACTGGTGTAGGTGTAGTTCCCCCGGAGCGCGAACTGCTTGGTTTCGAAGAACGACCCCAAGCCGAACAGGTCGAACGTGTATTGCAGCTCGACTTCCGCGCCGTAGAGCCGGGCTTCGGGCGCATTGGCGAACGAGGTGACGAGGCCGCCACCCGCGCTCGCGGCGATGAACGCCTCGATCGGGCGATCGATTTTCTTGTAGAATCCCGCGACGCTGAACTTGTCGCCCGCGCTGCCGAAATAATACTCGGCGCGCGCCTCGGCATTGGTCAGCTGGCTGTCGACCAGGAACGGGTTGCCGCGGAAGGTGCGGTTCGATTCGGGATCGAAATAGGTCTGCTCGACGAGTTCGCGGAACTGCGGACGGGCGATCGTCTTCGATGCCGCGATGCGCAGCTGCAGATCGTCGGTCGCGAACCAGGTCACCGTCGCGCCGGGGAGGATATAGTCCTCCGACAGGTCGGTCGCGGTGGCGCCGAGGATCGGCGCGTCGAACACCGACTGATCGAGCGCGACCGACTGGTCGGCGATTTCGTACCTCACCCCGGCCTCGACCGAGATCGCCTCGATCGGGGTCCAGTTGACGACGCCGTAGCCCGCGAGGATCGACAGGTTTGCGTCGAATTTGGGGAACGGGCTCGCTTCGGCGAGCGTGATGTCGAACAGCGCGAGGGTCGCGCCATTGATGATGTCGCCCGGACGCCGCAGCCCGATCACCGGGATCAACTGCGGGTTGGGGGTGAAGGTCTGCGTCGCCCCGGTCACCGGATCGGTCAGCGTCAGCGGAACCGCTTCCGCGCGCGGGATGAACTCGCGGCGGATCGAGCTGCGGTCGGTGTCGGTCCAGGCCAGGCCTGCAGTCATCGCGAGGCTGTCGAAGGGTTCGAACCCGAAGTCGATGCCGCCATACCAGAGCTTCTCGGTCAGGTCGTCGAACGAGACGCGGCTGAGGCCGGTGTCCGACGCCTGGTTGAGATAGACCGCGAACTGTTCGCCGACCGAATCGATCACGTCGGGCGTGTCGTCGACCACATTGGTGCGGGTGTAGGAAAAGGTCGCGTTGTAGGGCGCCTCGCGATCGGTCTGCGCGAAACCGAACCGGACATCGACGTCGATCGGCTCGAAGTCGAATTCGCCGACCAGCTGGCTGTCGATCAGCTGGCGTTCGAACCAGGCGGTGTTCTGGTTGATGAAATCGAACCCGGTCGCGCCCTTGTCGAACTCGGTGCCCTGCGAGAGGCGCGCGGTCTTGAGGGTGTCGCGGATATAGAGGTTGGTCCAGCGGATCGTGTGCTCGCCGATGTCGAGGCCGAAGCTGAGCAGCCCGTTCACCAGCACGTTGTTGTCGGTGACGAAGGTCGTGAAATCGTCGGTCAGCGTCGACAGGTCGGTATTGGCCTGCTGCGAGCGCACGTTGCGGTTGCGCCAGCTGTTCGAGATGTTCGCGGTCGCGATCACGCCCAGATAGTTGCCGCCGCCGACCTCGAACGAGGTGCCCATCGCGATGCCCGCCGACCAGTTGGCCGGCAATTCGTCGATCCGTTGCAGCGTCACGAGGTTGAGCGGGAAGATCTGTGCGGCGATGCCTTCCTGCGTTTCGACCGAGGTGTTCTCGATCCGCTGCCCGCTGTCGAAGAAGGCCTGGAGGTTCGACGGGATGTCGCGATTGCCGTTGTCGAAGCCGAACTTGTCCCAGTCGGACCCGTAATAGGTCAGCCCGTTAGAGAAATTGGTCTCGGTGTCGATCCCGCCGCTGGCGCTGATCGTCACGAAGCTCTCGGTCGGCACGGCGCGGGTGGTGAGGTTGATCACCCCGCCGCCGAATTCGCCGGGGAAGTTGGCCGAATAGGTCTTCTGCACGAGGCTGGATGCGACCACGCTGGTGGGGAAGATGTCGAGCGGCACGACGCGGCTAAGCGGTTCGGGGCTCGGCAGCGGCAGACCGTTGAGGAGCGCGAGCGAATAGCGATCGCCAAGGCCGCGAACGAAGACGCGTCCATCCCCCACCGTGCTGAGGCCGGTGACGCGGGTGAGTGCCCCTGCCACGTCGCCTTCGCCGGTGCGGGCGATGTCTTCGGCCGTGAGGACCGACAGGACCTGGCCCGAATCGCGCGAGACGTCGCGTTCGCGATTGCCGCGGATGATGACGCGATTGCCGCCGGGGATCGAGACCTCGACGCCTTGGCCCTGGTCATCGTCCGCTGCCGGATCGATCTGGTCTTCGTTTTGCTCGGCGCTGCCCTTGGTCGAGGGATCGTCGCCGGGCGGGACGCCCTGCGTATCCTGTGCGAGTGCGAGGTGCGGAAAGGTGAGCGCGGTGCCGAGCAGTAGAATTCCCGCCAGACGCTTGCCGGTCGACATGTGGGTGCCCCCTAGGAAAGTATTTCAATCGCGAGGGCGATGCTTCGCCGCCGCATGGGAAGGCGGGGGCGCGGGCCGTCCAAGGCCCGCGCCCCCGCTCTCGTCGGATCAGTAGACCGGCAGGCCGGTGCCATTGCCGTTCGCGCTGCCGAAGCCGAGGATCGAGGAATTGCAGGTCCAGTTGCCGAAGCGGCTCGAGGCGGCGTTCTGCGCCGCGCCGATGAACGTCGTGGTATCGAAGAAGGTCGACAGCGAATTGGCATTGAATGCCGGTACGCCGTTCTCGTTCGAGCCGTTGATGTAGCCCGCCGTGAGCGTGATCGTGAACGACGCGTTGTTGTTCGAACCGGCAACGAATTCGCTCTGGACCTGGGCGGTGGTGGCGCCCGACGTGCCGTTGAACGGCGCCGCGGCGTCGCAATCGCCGACCAGCGAGTTGAACACCGGGTCGGCCGCGATGGTGACCGCTTCGTCGATCCGGATGCAGGTCTCGTTGTCGGTATCGATCACACCGTTGACGAGCACCAGTTTGGCGCCGCCGCGCGCGCGGATCGCCTGCGAGTTGCCGGTGCTGCGCTCGAGGAAGGTGAAATTCGCGACGCGCAGCACGGTCTGCGGCCGCGCATCGGTCGAGAAGTCGCCATCGGGCGAGTCGAGTTCGATGAGGTTGTCGCCGCCCGCGCTGCGCTGCGCACCCACGACGTACTGCATGTTGGCCTGCGCCCCGGTGTCGACGTCGATCGAATCGTCGTCGGCGCCGATCACGGCGACGCCCTTCATGTTCACCGAACCGCCGAAGAACTCCATCCCGTCATCCGAGCTGTTGAAGGTCAGGATGTTCTCGAAGGTGGTGCCCGAACCGACGCCGCCGGTGGTGAGCGACTGGAGTTCCTTGCCCGGAGCGAGGCTGAAACCCGAGAAGCGGATCTGGACGTTGCGCAGCGAACCCGAGCTGTCGGCGCTGTTGGCGCCGCCGAACAGGGTGAGCGTGGTGGTGCCTTCGAGTTCCTGTTCGCAGGTCGGATTGTTGTTCGGGCTTGCGGCGGTGTTGAACCCGCCGGTGCGGCAGTCGGAAACCGGCGCGCGGCCGAGTAGGACAACGCCGCCCCACTGGCCGGTCGAGGCGTCGGTGCTGAGGCCGAGCACGTTGTCGCGGCTGGTGAAGACGATCGGGCGCGCGGTGGTGCCGTTGGCGATCAGCTGGTTGCCCCGGTTGGCGACGAGGAAGGAGCGACCGGTCGCTCCGTAAACGATCACCCCCGGCTCGATCGTGAGTTCGACGCTCGATCCGGTGCTGGCGAAACCACGGTCCGCACCGATGTCGACCCGGCCCGGCAGGGCGTAAAGCAGCCCCGCAATATAAGGCAGCGTGTCGTCGGCATCGATCACCGCGGGGAGCGAGCAGATGCGATAGGTCCCGGTCGGGCCGGCGATCGTGCCCGAATCGGTGAGCCCGCCGGTCGAGTTGATCGTCGGGCAGCCGGCCGCCGCGGTCACGGTGCCGCCCGTGGGAGTCGGCGTCGGGGTCGGCGACGGGGTCGGATTGTTGATCACGACGTTCACGTCGCCGGAGGTCCCGGGCGAAACGATTTCATCGGCTTCGCAGCCGGTGACGGCGAGCGCGCTGACGCCGAGAAGAAGAACACGGTTGAGATTGGTCACGGCTGGAAGCCCCCTCGTTCAGATGAATTCGATGCGACGCACACGATTCGTGTGTCGAGCTGGGGGACTAGGGCTGGGACGTGACGGTTTCTTTGCAGAATCCACAGCGAAATCATTGGCTTAACATGACGCCAATGTTGCAGTTCCATGACGGGAAAATGAGCCTTCGCGGATAAGCGGCCGATGCGGGTCGGCTCTCGGCGCGGCTTGTCCACAGCGCAGATCGCGCGTGTCATAAATGTGCAATTTGCCCGTCATAGCGGGATCGCGAACTCGACACGCGAACAATCGGGACTTGCCATGAAACACCTGTTTTCGACCACCGCCGCGATCGCCATCGCGACCATGTCCGCCCCCGCCATGGCGCAGGATTCGGCTGCCGCGGCGGCCGAGCTCGCCAAGATGCGTGCCGACATGGCCGCAATGAGCGCGCGAATCGAAGCGCTCGAAGCCCAACTCGAAGCCGAGCAAGCCGAAAGCGATGCCGCGATCGCGGAAACGCGTACGCTTGCCGCCGGGGCTGCCGAAGCTGCTGCCGAGGCGAAGGCCGCCGCAGCCGATTCGGGCGACGGCACCAGGGTCGCCTTCAAGGGTGCTCCCGAAATCTCCACCGGCGACGGCTGGAGCTTCAAGCCGCGCGGTCGCCTGCAATACGATGCCGGCTTCGTGAACGTCCCCAATGAGACGGGCCGCTCCGAGGGCTGGGGCAGCGAGGCCCGCCGTGCGCGCCTCGGCGTCCAAGGCGAGATGCCCGGCGGCTTCGGCTACAAGTTCGAGGTCGATTTCGCCGGCGACGACATCGACGTCAACGATGCGATCATCAGCTACGAGACTGGCGACCTCGAATTGAACATCGGCCAGCACAACAATTTCCAGTCGCTCGAAGAGCTGACCTCGAGTCTTCACATTTCCAATCTCGAACGCGCGGCTTTTACCGATGCCTTCGGCTTCGAGCGCCGCGTCGGGGTTTCCGCCCAATACAAGGGCGACGCCGTGCTGGTGCAGGGCGGTTTCTTCACCGACAATATCGGTGACCTGTCGAACAAGAACTGGAGCATGGACGGCCGCGTGGTCGCGATGCCCAAGCTCGGTTCGACCCAGCTGCATTTCGGCGGCTCGGCGCATTATGCCGACCTCGAAGCGGGATCGACCGTGCGTTATCGCCAGCGCCCGCAGGTCCACTTCACCGGCGAACGCTTCGTCAGCACGGGCACGCTCGGCGCGGACAGTGAGACCGGTTTCGGGCTCGAGGCCGGCGCGATTGCCGGCCGGTTTCACGTCGCGGGCGAGGCCTACTGGCAGACGCTCGAAGGTCCGGCGCTGCCTTCCAGCCCGACCTTCTTCGGCGGCTATGCCGAAGTCGGCATGTTCCTCACCCCCGATACGCGCGGCTACAAGGGTGGCAAGTTCGACCGGGTGAAGCCGGTCAACGAAGTCGGCAATGGCGGGTTCGGCGCGGTCCAGGTCGTGCTTCGCTACGATTACCTCGACCTCAACGACGGGACCGTGCTCGGCGGGCAGCAGAACGCCTATCTCGCCTCGCTCGTCTGGACCCCGACCGACAACACCCGTTTCATGCTCAATTACGGGCGCATCGAATTCGACGACGCCGCCTATGTCGGCCCGTTCGGTTCGACCTCCTATTCGGGCGACGTGTTCGGCCTGCGCGGGCAGGTCGATTTCTAAGCGACGGAACGCTAGGGACTTGCTGCGGCGATTCCCTGGCGCCTGTCATTCGGATGTCACGAAAGTGTCATCGCACCGGCGCAAAGGGCCGGCAATTGGACCAATGCAAAAGGGGTTTCCCATGACGAAGTTCTCGAAAATCGCGCTCGCCTCGGTGGCGACGCTGGTACTTGCCGCGTGTGGCAGCGAAGGCGGGGGCGACACCCGGAATTCGATTCGCGCGGTCGGTTCGTCGACCGTCTATCCGTTCGCCAAGGCCGTCTCCGAAGCCTTCGCCCGCTCGAATCCCGATTTCGGTTCGCCGATCATCGAATCGACCGGCACCGGCGGCGGCATCCAGCTGTTTTGTTCGGGCATCGGCCCGAGCACGCCCGACATGGCCAACGCCTCGCGCCGCATGAAGGCGAGCGAATTCGAAACCTGCCAGGCCAACGGCGTGACCGAGATCATCGAACTGCAGGTCGGCCTCGACGGAATCGCCTTTGCCTCGGCGCAGGGCGGCATCGACATGAACCTGACCCCCGAGATCGTCTATCGGGCGCTGGCCGCCCGTCCCTATGGCGAAGAGCAGACCGCGAAGAACTGGTCGGACGTCGACCCCTCGCTCCCGAACAAGCCGATCCTGGTCTACGGCCCGCCTTCGACCTCGGGTACGCGCGACGCGCTCAAGGAGCTGGTCCTCGAAGTCGGCTGCGAAGCCAACCCAGAGATGGAAGCGGTCAAGGAAGCGGACGAGGACCGTTACGATCAAATCTGCACCGAAGTCCGCAGCGACGGCGCCTATGTCGACCAGGGCGAGCAGGACAACCTCATCGTCCAGAAGATCACCGGCAATTCGGACGCCGTTGGGGTTTTCGGTTATTCCTACCTTGAGGAAAACGCAGACCGCGTGCAGGGGCTCCCCATGAACGGAGTCGACCCGACCTACGAGAACATCTCGAGCTTCGAGTATCCCGGCGCGCGTCCGCTCTACGTCTACGTCAAGAAGGCGCATCTCGATGCGATCCCCGGCCTGAAGCAATATCTCGCCCAGTGGACCACGATGTGGAGCAAGGGCGGCCCGCTCGCCGATATCGGCCTGGTCGCTTCGCCCGAAGACACGATGGCGCGCAACCAGACTGCGGCGACGCAGTACACCACCATCGACGGCTCCGAACTCAACTAAGGACCTGATCCGCAACCATGTCGCCTGCCATCCTGTTTCTCCTGGCCCTCGGACTGGGCCTGGCCGGGTGGCTCGCGGCACGTGCGCGGGCCTACGGCATGCGAGCCGCCTCGGACACGGGGCGGCTCGCCAGCCTGCCGCAATATCACGGCTGGTACGTCGCACTGTGGGTGGCCGTCCCGATCGTGGCCTTCGCGGTGCTGTGGAGCATCATCGCACCGCAGATCGTGCTCAATTCGGTTCTCGCCCACCCGGCCGCCGACGCGCTGCCCGAGTTCGGCTTCAAGCGGACCCAGATCCTGTCCGAGGCCCGCGCGGTCGCAACCGGTGCGGCGCAGGGCGTGTTCGACCCGATGGCGCGCCCGCTGATCGAGCCGTTTCGCGGAGCGATCGAACGCACCAATATCATCGGCCTCGTCGTCGCACTGCTGCTCGGCTTCGCCGGGGGCGCCTTCGCCTTCCTGCGGGTGAAGCCCGATTTCCGCGCCCGCACCAAGGTCGAGCGCAGCATGCTGGTGCTGCTGCTGCTCGCCTCGCTGGTCGCGATCCTGACCACGCTCGGCATCCTCGTCAGCCTCGTGTTCGAAACCATCCGCTTCTTCGGCATGGTCGACCCGGTCAGCTTCCTGTTCGGCACGCATTGGGCACCCGACCCGATGGCCAGCGCCGACAATCCCGACGTCACCCGCTACGGGGCGATCCCGCTGTTCTGGGGCACGATCTTCATCGGCGCGATCATCGCGATGATCGTCGCCATCCCGCTCGGCCTGATGAGCGCGATCTACCTGACCCAATACGCCCCGCCGCAGGTCCGCACCTGGGTCAAGCCCGCGCTCGAAGTGCTCGCCGGCGTGCCGACCGTGGTCTACGGCTACTTCGCCGCGCTCACCATCGCCCCCGCGATCCGCGACATGGCCATGTCGGTTGGCATCTCCAATGCCTCGAGCGAGAGCGCGCTGGCCGCCGGCCTCGTGATGGGCGTGATGATCATCCCGTTCGTGTCCTCGATGGCCGACGACAGCATCGCCGCCGTCCCCGGCGCGATGCGCGACGGCAGCCTCGCGATGGGCGCGACCAAGTCCGAAACGATCAAGCGCGTGCTGGTGCCCGCCGCGCTGCCCGGCATCGTCGCGGGCGTGATGCTGGCGATCAGCCGCGCGATCGGCGAAACCATGATCGTGGTGATGGCCGCCTCGACCGCCGCCAACCTTACCGGCAACCCACTCGAATCGATGACGACCGTGACGGTGCAGATCGTGGCGCTGCTCACCGGCGAGGGCAGTTTCGACCATCCGGCGACGCTCGCCGCCTTCGCGCTCGGCTTCGTCCTGTTCCTCGTGACGCTGGCGCTCAACTTCGTCGCGCTGCGCGTCGTCAAGAAATATCGCGAAGCCTATGAGTGACGCCGTGACATCCCCTGCGACCGACGACCCCCGCCCGCTGCGCGCGCCCACCCGTACGCCCGAGTTCGAGGCGCGGCTGCGGCAGCGCTACAAGGCCGAGAAGCGCTTCAAATATGCCGGGCTCGGCGCGATTATCTTCTCCGTCGTGGTGCTGCTGTTCCTGCTCGCGACGATGACCATCAACGGCATCGGCGGCTTCCAGCGCGCCGAGCTCGAAGTGCCGATCGATTTCACCCAGGCCGGGCTCGCCGCCAATCCGGCAGCGATGGAAGGCAACGGCGCGCAACTGGCGCTCGAGCAGCAGGGCCTGCCCGACGTGGTCGAATATTTCGCGCAAGAAGCGCTTGGCGCGGAGGGTGCCGAAAAGCTCGGTAGTCAGGCCTGGCGCGAGGTGGCCGACGCGATCGCCGACGACCCCGGGATCTTGAACCGCAGCGAGACCTTCTGGCTCCCCACGACCGACGATTTCGCGCAGGCACTCGAAGGCGACGGCTCGCCCGAATTGCAGGCGCTGGCGACCCAGCTCTCCGATGCCGGCCAGCTCGACAAGAACTTCGACAGCGGCTTCCTCGCCCGCGCCGATGCCACCGATCCGCAGGAAGTCGGGATCTGGGGCGCGCTCAAGGGCTCGATCCTGACGATGATCGTGACCTTGCTTCTGGCCTTCCCGATCGGCGTCCTCGCGGCGCTCTACCTCGAGGAATTCGCGCCCAAGAACCGCTGGACCGACGTGATCGAGGTCTCGATCAACAATCTCGCCGCGGTACCCTCGATCATCTTCGGCCTGCTCGGCCTCGCGGTGTTCCTGACGATCTTCCCCAATTATCGCTCCGCTCCTCTGATCGGCGGCCTGACCCTGGCGCTGATGACGATGCCGGTGATCGTGATCGCCGGGCGCAACGCGATCAAGGCGGTGCCGCCCTCGATCCGCGACGGTGCGCTGGCGATCGGTGCCTCGCCGATGCAGGTCGTGTTCCACCACGTGCTTCCGCTCGCGCTTCCCGGAATCCTGACCGGCACGATTATCGGCATGGCGCGCGCGCTGGGCGAGACCGCGCCGCTGCTGCTGATCGGCATGCGCGCCTTCATCGCCACCCCGCCCGAAGGCTTCACCTCGCCGGCGACCGTCCTGCCGGTGCAGATCTTCCTCTGGTCCGATGAAATCGACCGCGGCTTCGTCGAGCGCACGAGCGCCGCGATCATCGTGCTATTGCTGTTCCTCCTCGCGATGAACGCCATCGCCATCTACCTGCGCAACAGGTTCGAGAAATCATGGTAACCCAGACCTCCCAGTTCGAAGACGATTCCGCCGCCCCCTCGGGCCCGCCCAAGATGGAGGCGCAGGGCGTCTCGGTCTTCTACGGCGACAAGAAGGCGATCGACGACGTTTCGATCGACATCCCGACCGATTACGTGACCGCGTTCATCGGCCCGTCGGGTTGCGGGAAGTCGACCTTCCTGCGCTCGTTGAACCGGATGAACGACACGATCCCGACCGCGCGGGTCGAGGGAACGATCAAGCTCGACGGGGACGACATCTACGACCCCAAGCTCGACGTCGTGCAGCTGCGCGCACGCGTTGGCATGGTGTTCCAGAAGCCCAACCCGTTCCCCAAGTCGATCTACGAGAACATCGCCTACGGACCCAAGATCCACGGCCTCGCCTCGAGCAAGGACGCGCTCGACGAGGTAGTCGAACGCTCGCTCAAGCGCGCCGGCCTGTGGGAAGAGGTCAAGGACCGGCTCGACGATTCGGGCACCGCACTGTCGGGTGGCCAGCAACAGCGGCTTTGCATCGCGCGCGCGATCGCGGTCGATCCCGAGGTGATCCTGATGGACGAGCCCTGTTCGGCGCTCGACCCGATCGCCACCGCGCGGATCGAGGAGCTGATCCACGATCTGCGCGGTCGCTATGCGATCGTCATCGTCACCCACTCGATGCAGCAGGCCGCGCGCGTCTCGCAGCGCACCGCCTTCTTCCACCTTGGCAAGATGGTCGAATTCGGCCCTACTTCGGAAATCTTCACCAACCCGAAGAAAGAGCGTACCAAGGACTATATCACCGGAAGGTACGGATAATATGGAACATACCGTCAAGGCATTCGACGAAGACATCACCCAGCTGCGCGGCTTGATCGCGGAGATGGGCGGTCTTGCCCAGTTGTCCGTTACCGAAGCGATCACCGCGCTCGAAACCGGCGACAACGATCTCGCCCAGAAGGTCCGCAAGCGCGATGCGCAGATCAATGCGCTCGAGGCCGAAATCGATCGCCTGGCGGTGCGGCTGATCGCCTTGCGCGCGCCGATGGCCGACGATTTGCGCGAAGTGGTCGCCGCGCTGAAGATTTCCGGCGTGCTCGAGCGGATCGGCGACTATGCCAAGAACATCGCCAAGCGGATCGGCAAGATCGAGGGGCGCAAGCATTTCGAGCCGCTGACGCTGATCCCGGCAATGGGCGAACTGGCGGGCGAAATGGTCCACGACGTGCTTGATGCCTTTGCCGCGCGCGATGCCGCCCGCGCCAAGGAGATCATCGCCCGCGACGACAAGGTCGACGCCTTCTACGACAGCATCTTCCGCAATGTCGTGACCCACATGGTCGAGAACCCGCAGACGATCGGCACCGCCGCGCAGATGCTGTTCATCGCGCGCAATATCGAACGCATCGCCGACCATGCCTGCAACGTCGCCGAACAGGTCTACTTCGCCGCCACCGGCAACACGCTGGTCGAGGATGGCGGGCACGACCACGACGCGCAGATGTTCGACGACCGCGACAACCCGCCGAACGAAGACTGACCGCCGACGGGGGTAACGAGCAATGGCCCAACCCTACCTCCTCCTCGTCGAAGACGATCCTTCGCTCGCCGAGATGCTGGCCTACCGGTTCGAGACGGCCGGATACCGGGTGCAGGCGACCTCCGACGGCGACGAGGCGCTGCTGCTGGCGCGCGAGGAAGTGCCCGATCTCGTCGTGCTCGACTGGATGATCGAAGGCACCAGCGGGATCGAGGTCTGCCGCCGGTTGCGCCGCGACAGCGGCACCGCGCAGGTGCCGATCATCATGCTCACCGCACGCGGCGCCGAGGACGACAAGATCCGCGGGCTCGACACTGGGGCCGACGATTACATGTCGAAGCCGTTCAGCCCGCGTGAACTGGTGGCGCGCGCCAATGCCGTCCTGCGCCGTATCCGCCCCGCCCTTGCGGGCGAGAGCTTGACCGTCGGCGGGATCGAGCTCGATCCCGTGCAGCACCGCGTGACGCGCAAGGGCGAACAGTTGAAGCTCGGCCCGACCGAGTTCCGCCTGCTGCGGCACCTGATGGAAAGTCCGGGCCGGGTCTTCAGCCGCGGACAATTGCTCGATGCGGTGTGGGGCACCGCCAGCGAGATCGAGGAGCGCACGGTCGACGTCCATATCCGGCGCCTGCGCCAGGCGATCGAGATCGAAGGCGAGCCCGATCCGGTGCGCACCGTGCGCTCGGCCGGCTACGCGATCGAGGCGGTCTAGCTAGACCAGCGCGTTCTTCTTCAGATCCTCGACCACCGCCGGATCGGCCAGCGTCGAGACGTCGCCGACCTGGTCCGGCTGGCCCTCGGCGATCTTCCTTAAAATCCGCCGCATGATCTTGCCCGAACGGGTCTTGGGCAGCGCGGGCGCGAATTGCAACGCGTCGGGGGTCGCGATGGGGCCGATTTCCTTGCGCACCCACTGCCGCAATTCCTCGCGCAAGTCGTCTCTTTCCGTCGCGTCGGCGTTGAGCGTGACATAGGCGTAGATGCCCTGCCCCTTGATCTCGTGCGGCATACCGACGACCGCCGCCTCGGCCACCTTGGGGTGCGCGACCAGCGCGCTCTCGACCTCGGCGGTGCCCATGCGATGGCCCGAAACGTTGATCACGTCGTCGACCCGGCCGGTGATCCAGTAATAACCGTCCTCGTCCCGCCGACAGCCGTCGCCGGTGAAATACTTGCCCGGATAGGTCGAGAAATAGGTTTGGAAGAAGCGCTCGTGGTCGCCGTAGACCGTGCGCATCTGGCCCGGCCAGCTGGAGACGAGGCACAGATTGCCCTCGGTCGCGCCGTCCAGCTCCTCGCCCTCGGCATCGACCAGTTGCGGACGCACACCCGGCAACGGCTTCGTGGCGGAGCCCGGCTTGGTTTCGACCGCGCCCGGCACCGGAGCGATCATCGTGCCGCCGGTCTCGGTCTGCCACCAGGTGTCGACCACCGGGCAGCGCCCTTCGCCCACCACGCTCGAATACCAGTTCCAAGCCTCGGGATTGATCGGCTCGCCCACCGTGGCGAGCAGGCGCAATTGCGACCGGTCATGGCGCGTCACCCAGTCGTCGCCCTCGCGCATCAGAGCGCGGATCGCGGTCGGCGCGGTGTAGAACACGGTCACGCCGAGCCGGTGCGAGGTCTCCCAGAAGCGCCCCGGATCGGGGTAGTTGGGCACACCGTCGAACATCACCGTGCGCGCGCCATTCGAAAGCGGGCCATAGACGACATAGCTGTGCCCGGTGATCCAGCCGACATCGGCGGTGCACCAAAACAGGTCGTCGGCCACGTCCTTGTCTTCCTCGGGGCCGAAGAGCAGGCGGTATGTGAAGGTCACCCACAGCAGGTAGCCGCCGGTGGTATGGAGCACGCCCTTGGGCTTCCCGGTCGAGCCCGAGGTGTAGAGGATGAAGAGCGGGTCCTCGGCCGCCATCGGCTCGGGGGCGCAGTCGGCATCGACGCTTTCGCGCGCCTCGTGCCACCACACGTCGCGACCCTCGACGACGGGGACGTCGTCGCCGGTGCGGCGGACCAGGATCACCGAATGGACATCGGGGCAGCTTTCGAGCGCGGTGTCGGCATTGGCCTTCAGCGGGATCGCCTTGCCCCCGCGTCGCCCTCCATCTGCGGTGACCAGCACCGTGCTTTCACAATCGCGAATGCGGCCCGCGAGACTGTCGGGCGAGAATCCGCCGAACACCACCGAATGCACCGCCCCGATCCGCGCGCAGGCGAGCATCGCGAAGGCCGCTTCGGGGATCATCGGCATGTAGATCGTGACCCGGTCGCCTTTCTTCACCCCGCGCGATTTGAGCACATTGGCGAAGCGGCAGACCTCGGCATGGAGGTCGCGATAGCTCAGCTCGTAGCCTTCGCCGGGCTCGTCGCCCTCGAACACGATCGCGGTCTGGCCCCCGCGCGTCGCGAGGTGCCGGTCGAGACAGTTGGCGCTGAGGTTCAGCTTCCCGTCGGCGAACCAGCGGATATGGAAATCGGCTTCGTCGAAGGACCAGTCGCCCGCTTCGCTCGGTTCCTCGATCCAGTCGAGGCGCGAGCGCGCCTGTTCGAGCCAGAATCCGTCCTCGTCCTGGGCCAGTGCATCGTGCATCGCCTGCAGCTTCGTCGGGGTCATGCGCGGGGTCTCCTCTCTCGCATACGATGGGCGAGCGGCGAACCACGTGCAAGCCGGTTCAGTCGGTGCGCGCAATCCGGTCGAGCAGCGCGCGCTGCGCCTCGCCCGCTTCGGTCAGTCGCCAGCCGTCGGGGCCTTCCTCGACCAGTCCGGCGGTCACCAGCGCGGCATGGTCCTGCGGATCGATCCCGCCGCCGTCCTTGGGCATCAGGCGACCATAGCGCCCCGAATGATAGACCAGCGGCTCGGCCGTGCTCCGGGCGAAATCGACCACCTCGCCGAGGAAGATCGCATGGTCACCGCCCTCGTATTCGTAGCGGGCGCGACAGCCGAAGCGCGCCGCGCAACCGGCGATCAGTGGCGCGCCCTCGGGACCGTCTTCCGTGGCGAGACCTGCGAACTTGTCGGCACCCGACCGGGCAAAGCGATCCGACATGTCCTGCTGGTCGGCGGCGAGGATATGCACCGCCCAGGCGGTCGCGTCGCGAAAGGCGGGCAGCGAATGCGACGACAGCGCGAGGCTCCACAGCACCATCGGCGGGTCGAGCGAGACCGAATTGAAGCTGTTGGCAGTCAGCCCCACCGGATCCCCGCCGGGATCGCGCGCGGTCACGATGGTGACCCCGGTCACGAAGCTTCCCAGCGCATTGCGAAAGGCGGATTTGTCGAGCACTGCCGCCTCGCTAGGGGCCGAGGCCGGGAAGGGCAATACGCGTCGAAGGCTCGTCTCGCGCGGGCGAGGCGCCGGCGAAGTCGGGGGGCGAGACTGCCGGGCGATTGCGGGTGGCCCGAAGGGGAGGGGATTCGGTTTCGGGCGCGGTCCGGGCGGGGTCGGCCCGTGCCACCCGCGTGCGCAAAGCTGGGCGCGCGCCCTGGCGCTGTCGATAACATCGGTCAACCGGGTGCCGAATCGCGCGCAAGGCGATATTTACTCGATCGGGCATGGCGACGGTCAAGCTCATGAAAAGCCAGTGTTAGTTCGGAACCCGCGAGCATTGTGAGCGTTATCGTCGTATGGGGCATGCCACGGTTCAGAAGAATGCAGCGGCATTGAATCCAGCGCCTTTGCAGGCGCCGGAGACAACGCCCCTCGCGTCGCTGGCATGCCGCCTCGCCAATTTTTCCGCGGTCGAAGCGGGCGACAAGCTCCGCTCTCTGGTCGGGGGCCAGCGTGGTTACGATCGCGATACGCCGGCCTGGGCCGAGCGCGGCGATCTGTCCAACATCGTCGTGATCGAAAGCGGCTGGGCCTACAAGTTCACGATCATGCACGACGGTCGGCGGCATATCGCCGATTTCTTCGGCCCCGGCGCGATCTGCAACTGGTCGCGGCTATCCCGGTTCGAGGAGCAGGACGATATTCTCTTCAAGAGCGGCACCAGCGTGGCGTTGCTCGATCCAGTCCTGCTCGACCAGAAGCTGGCGGATGATGCGGGTCTCGCGAGCACGATAAAGCGCCACGAACTGGCCCGCGTGATGCGGACCACGCAGCGCATCCGGGCCTTCATCTCGCTCCCGGCGATCGAGCGGACGCTGCTGCTGTTGCTCGACTTCGCCGACGAATTGCGCACGGTCGGCAAGGTGCCTGACTGGATTTGCACGCCTTTCGCGCAAGCGGAACTCGCCGACATGCTCGGCCTGACCCCGGTGCATGTGAGCCGTGTATTCAAGAAGCTGGTCGAATCCGACATCATCGAGCGCGACGGCAATTCGGTGCGGTTCACCGATCGCCGGCGGATCGAACGCGACCTTGCCTATCGTCGCTTTTTCCAGGCTCGCAGATCCCCTTAAGGCCCCCAACATTTGTTAGGCGTTCGGCGGTGGCTTATCACCGGTATTGCGTCTACCATCGCTGCCAAGGGGTAGGGTGAGCAATCGATGTCAAAATTCGACTATCCGATTGTCGCAGTTGGCGCCTCGGCCGGGGGGATCGAGGCGCTCAAGGCACTCGTCGAGTGCATCCCGACGGAGTCGCGCGCGACATACGTCATCCTGCAGCATCTCGCGCCCGATCACGAAAGCCAGCTTGTCAGCATCCTCGGGCGCGATTCGAAGCTGCCCTGTGTTCAGGCCGAAGAAAACCTCGCGCTCGAGCCGGGCCATATCTACGTCCTGCCTCCCGACAGATATCTGAGCATCGTCGATCACGGCCTGTTTGTCGAAACACCGCTCGAACCGCGCGGTTCGCGCATGCCGATCGACTATTTCATGCGCTCGCTCGCCGAAGCCGCCGGCTCGCAATCGATCGGCGTGATCCTCTCCGGGACGGGGAGCGACGGCACGCTTGGCCTGCGCGCGATCAAGGGGGCGGGCGGGTTGAGCTTCGTTCAGTCGCCCGAAACCGCGCTGTATGACGGGATGCCGCAGGCGGCGATCGATTCGGGTAATGCCGACGAGATCGGCACGATCGGGGAAATCTGCGCGTCGATCGCCGAGCATGCCAAGCGCATGGACAATGGCGACCAGCAGGAATTCGGCCAGGCCGACCTCAACAGCGTGATCGCCCTGATCAAGGCCCGGCTCGGGCTCGATTTTTCCGCTTACAAACAGGGGACGATCGGTCGCAGGATTCGTCGCCGGCTCAAACTGCTCAGGTTCGAGAAGCTGTCCGATTATCTCGGGCACCTGCGCTCGGACGCCAACGAATTGCGCCAGCTCGCGGACGATATGCTGATCAACGTCACCTCGTTCTTTCGCGACGACACGATCTGGGACGAAGTGGTCGCCAAGGTGGTCACACCGCTGGTCGAAGCGGCCGGTTCAGGGCCGTTGCGCATCTGGGTGCCCGGCTGTGCGAGCGGAGAGGAAGCCTATACGCTGGCGATCCTGTTCGAGGAACATTGCGCGCAGCAGGAGCATCCGTGCGACTGGCAGATCTTTGCCAGCGATCTCGACGTCGACGCGATCTCGCAAGGCCGCGAGGGTCTGTATCCGAACAGCATCTCGGCCGATGTCTCGGAAGAGCGGCTCCAGCAATTCTTCCGCCGCGAGGACAATCACTTTCGCGTGCACAAGCGCCTGCGCGAACGGGTGGTGTTCGCGCACCAGGACATCCTCCACGATCCGCCCTTCTCGCGGCTCGACCTGGTCTCGTGCCGCAACCTGCTCATCTACCTCGATGCGGCTCACCAGCGGCAATTGATGGACACGTTCCATTTCGCCCTGCGCGAGGAAGGCTTCCTGCTGCTGGGCACCTCGGAAACGGTCTCGACCCAATCGCGCAAGTTCAAGTCGATCTCGAAAAAGGCGCATATCTACCGGCGACGCCCTGGCCGGGCCGAGGCGCGCTTTACTGCGAGGCAGCGTGGCAGCACCACTCCCGGCCGGATCTCGCAATTCCTCGCCAAGGCCCAACGCGGCCGGACCAACGAGCTTCACGAGCAGGTCCGCCTGTCATTGCTCAATCGCTACGCTCCGGCCGGGGTCGTGATCGAACCCGATGGCACGATCGTGCATTATTCCGGCCCCGTCCGGCGCTTCGTCGAGACGCCCGACGGTCCGCCCACACACAATGTCTACGAACTGCTACCCGCCACGCTGCGTGCGCGGGTGCGCGATACCGTGCGCCGGGTCGCGATGGGAGAAAAGCCCGACGGTCGCACCGTGGCGGTTCGGTTCGCCGATCGCGACCAGACGGTGCGGGTCGATTGCGTCGAGCTGGGACAGAGCGAGAGCGCGGACGAGGCTCGCTTTTTCGTCACCTTCGTCGAGGTCGGGGATCCGCACTCGTCCGTTTCCGACGATGCGAGCGCAGCCGAAACCGGCAACGAGCAGGTCCGCCATCTCGAGCACGAACTCGAAATCGTGCGCGAGGACCTGCAGACCACGGTCGAGGAACTCGAAACCTCGAACGAGGAATTGAAGGCCAGCAACGAGGAGGCGATGGCCTCCAACGAAGAGCTGCAATCGGCCAACGAAGAGCTCGAGACCAGTCGCGAGGAGCTGCAATCGCTCAACGAGGAACTCGTCACCGTCAACCACCAGCTCGAGGACAAGATCGAGGAGGTCGAGAAAGCGACCGACGACCTGCGCAACCTGCTGTCATCCACCCGACTGCCGGTCATCTTTCTCGACAACGATTTCCACATCTCGAGCTTCACCCCGACGATGCGCGGCCTGATCGAACTCCGAGACACCGATATCGGGCGTCCGTTCGGCAACCTGGCGCGCAAGATCGACGACCCCGCCTTCGAGGAAGACGCACGCAAGGTCCTCGAAGACCTCCAGCCGATCGAATGCGAAATCTCGGACGACGAGGGCCGCACATACCTGCGCCGGTTGCAGCCCTATCGCACGTCCGAGGAACGGATCGGCGGCGTCGTCGCGACCTTCACCGACATTACCGATCAGGCCCGCACCGCACGATTGCTCGCCTCGCGCGAGCGGCAGGCGCGCATTATCGCGAAGCTCGGCCAATCCGCGCTGTCGATCCGCGAAATCGACGATTTCCTCGACGAGGCCTGTGCCTCGCTGCGCGAGGCGCTCGACTGCGATTTCAGCAAGGTTCTCAAGCTTTCCGACGATGGAAAGGCATTCAACCTGGTCGCCGGTGCGGGCTGGAATCCCGGCACGATCGGAAAGTCCGAAGTCACGGCCGGGCGGCACAGCCAGGCCGGCTATACGATGCTCGAAGAAGGTGCGGTGCTCGTCGCCGACCTCGAAGAGGAGAAACGCTTCGAAGGCCCCCCGCTGCTGAAGGACCATTCGGTGAGATCGGGAATCAGCACCGTCATCACGGTCGGGCAGAAACCGTGGGGCGTGATCGGCCTGCACGATCGCAAGGCCGGGGTGTTCAGCCACGAGGATCTCTCCATCCTCGAGGCCGCATCCAACATCATCGCCCTGGCAGTGATGCAGTCCACGCGCGAGGAATTCCTCGCCCGCGAACGGCTGGTCCTCTCGCTTGCGATCAGCGTCGCGAACATGGGGGTGTGGACCGTCGACACCGCCACCGACGAGGTCACCTGGGACCAGCGCCTCCGCAAGATCACGGGAATGGTCAACGCCAAGTCGCGTCCCGCCGCCGAGACCTTCTACGATCACATCGCTCCGGAAGACCGCGAGCGGGTGGAACAGGCGATGCGCAAGACGGTCGAGACGGGCAAGCCGTTCGAGGAGCAGTTCCGCTTCTTCCGCCCCGATGGCGAGATGATCTGGCTGTTCGGCAAGGGCGAACGCGTGACCCAGGGCGATCGCCAGATCGTGCTGGGGATCAACAGCGACATCACGCAGCGCAAGCAGCACGAGGAGCAGAACGAGTTCATGATGCGCGAGCTCGACCATCGTGTGAAGAACCTGCTCGCGGTCATCCTGTCGATCACCCGCATCACGTCGAAGACGACCGACAGCGTCGAGGAATTCCTCGAAGATTTCTCGGCCCGGCTCGACGCGATGGCGCGCACGCACAGCCTGCTGGCGCAGGCGCGCTGGTCGGGGACGCACCTGCGATCGCTGTTGCAGGACGAGGTCGTCGGCCAGGCCGCCGATGGCCAGGTCGAATTGTCGGGACCGAAGATCACCGTGTCGCCGAGCGCCGCGCAATCGCTCTCGACGATCTTCCACGAACTGACCACCAACGCGCTCAAATACGGTGCGCTCTCCCGCTCGCGCGGCAAGGTCGAGGTGCGCTGGAAACAGGTCGAGGGCGATCGGCTTGAACTGCGCTGGAAGGAAAGTGGCGGCCCCGAGGTCACCAAGCCGGAGAGGCAAGGCTTCGGCACCACGGTGCTCGACCGGATGGCGCACCAGCAACTTGGCGCGCACGTCTCGATCGAATGGAAAAAGAAGGGTATCGAGGTAGTCCTCGACATGCCGATGACGCGATTGCTGCCGGTGGCCGAAGCCGAACCGCAAAAGCAGGCGATTGCCGACCATGCCTCGCACGCTTGCCTCAAGGACAAGAAGGTGCTCGTCCTCGACGACGAATGGCTGATCGCCGAACAGCATGCCGACGTCCTCGCATCGGTCGGCGCTGAGATAATCGGCCCGTTTCTCAAGTTGGAGGACGCGCTCGGAACGGATTACGCAAACGCCGACATCGCGGTCCTCGACTTCGCGCTCGCCGAAGGGACGACCGTGATACCACTGGCGGAAAAGCTGAAAGAGATCGGTATCCCGATCGTGTTCGTTACCGGTTATGGTTCGCGCACCGAATTGCCGCCCCAGTTCGACGACGACCTGGTGGTCCCGAAGCCGGCCAGCGCCGACGCGATTCTCGACAGCACCGCGCACCTGCTGGCCAACGGCAATCCGGCGCCGTGACCTGATCGGCATCGGCGGCAGCCGGAAACAGGAGCGGGCGCGATAACTTCGGCATGCGGGTTTGGCCTGCCCGGGGCGAGCGAAACCATTTCACGGGCCAAGCGCTGTTCTTCAGGAAACGGAGGCAAGCAATGGCGGCACGCGCTTACTGGCAGGGGCAAATCAGACTCGCGTTGGTTTCGATTCCGGTGGAGATCTATTCGGCAAGCAAGTCGGGCGCGAAGATCAGGTTCAACCAGATCCACGAACCGAGCGGAAAGCGCGTCAAGTACGAAAAGACCGCTCCCGGCATAGGTCCGGTCGATCGCGACGAGATCATCAAGGGTTACGAGATCTCCAAAGGCGAATACGTCCTGCTCGAGGAGGAGGAGATCGAGGCGGTCAAGATCGAGAGCCGCAAGACGCTCGAACTGGTCCAGTTCGTCGATGCCTGCGAGATCGATCCGCTCTATTTCGAGAAACCCTATTACGTCGCGCCCAGGGACGATCTCGCCGAGGAAGCCTTCGTCGTGCTGCGCGAGGCATTGCGCAAATCGAAGAAGGTCGCGCTCGGCCAGCTTTCGGTGCGTGGAAGCGAGAAACTGGTCGCGATCAAGCCGTGCGGCAAGGGACTGTTGCTCGAAACGCTGCGCTATGCCGACGAGGTGCGCAAGGCACAGGGGTTTTTCTCCGAAATCGACGAGGCGAAGCCGAAGAAGGAACTGCTCGACCTCGCAACCACGCTGATCGAGGAGAGGAGCGCGCCCTTCGACGCGAGCGAATTCGAGGATCGCTATGTCGAGGCGCTGCGCAAGCTGATCGACAAGAAGGCGAAGTCCAAGAGCAAGAAGGCGATCATCGAGGACGTCGAGGGCCCGGATGGCAGCGATGGTGGCAACGTGATCGACCTGATGGCGGCGCTCAAGAAATCGGTCGGTGAGAAGAAGTCCGGCGCCGCAAAGTCCGGATCGAAGCGCAAGAAGAGCGCCTGACATGGCGAGCGGGCGCAAGCCGGCCGATCCGCTGGCGACCTACAACGCGAAACGCGACTTCGATCGGACGCCCGAGCCCTCGGGCAAGGCGCAAAGCAGCACGAACGGCAACCTCTTCATCGTGCAGAAGCACGACGCCACCAGGCTCCACTGGGACCTCCGGCTAGAAGTGGACGGCGTACTCAAGAGCTGGGCGGTCACCAAGGGTCCCTCGCCCGATCCCGACATCAAGCGGCTGGCGGTCCGCACCGAAGACCATCCGATGTCCTATGCCGAGTTCGAGGGCACGATTCCCAAGGGCGAATATGGCGGCGGCACGGTGATGCTGTGGGATCGTGGCAGCTGGGCCCCGGTCGAAGGCAAAAGCGCGCAGGACCTCGAGAAGGGCCACCTCCACTTCCGCCTCGAAGGCGAGCGGATGCGGGGCGAGTGGCTGCTTATCCGGCTGAAAAAGAAGCCCGGTGAAAAGCGCGAAAACTGGCTGCTCAGGAAATTACAGGACGGGCATGCCGAGGCGGGCGACGTGCTGGTCGAGCGCGAGCTGACCAGCGTGCTGACCGGTCGCTCGATGGCCGAGATCGCGGCCGACAAGAAGGGGGAATACCCGCTCGCCGGAAAGAAGGACGAAGCCTTCCTCGCACAGATGGAAAAGGCCTCCTCCCGCAATGCCCGCACCGCCAAGCCACGCAGCAAGCGAAAGCCTGCCCCGCTTCCCAAGTTCGCCCAGCCCCAGCTCGCCACCCTGGTCGACGAGGTTCCCGCCGGGAACGGGTGGATGCACGAGATAAAGTTCGACGGGTACCGCGCATTGGTCGCCGCCAGGGGTGACGAGGTGCGGGTCTTCACCCGCAGCGGCAAGGATTGGACCGACAAGTTCGGCCCGCTGGTCGAAGCGATCGCCGCGCTCGACCTGCCGGCCTGCCTCATCGACGGCGAAATCGTCGCCTATGACCCCAGGGGCAATCCCGATTTCTCGACGCTGCAGCAGGTCCTCAAGCGCGGGCACGGGAGCCAGTCGAAGCAGGATGCGCTCGCCTTCCATGCTTTCGACTTGCTTTCTCTCGACGGGGAAGATCTGGCGAAGCTTCCCAATATCGAGCGCAAGGAGCGGCTCGAAGCGCTGCTCTCCACCGCCGAGCCCCCGATCCATATCGCCGATCACGTCATCGGCGCCGGCGAGCAACTCTACGCTTCGATGTGCGGGGCCGGGCAGGAAGGGATCATCGCCAAGAAGATCGATGCCCCCTATCGCCACGCGCGCAGCAAGGCGTGGGTGAAGGTCAAATGCACCCGGAGGCAGGAATTCGTCATCGTCGGCTGGAAGAAGAGTTCGGCCCGCGGCCGCCCCTTCGCCTCGCTGCTGATGGCGCAGTACGAAGGCGACGAGCTGGTCTACAAGGGGAATGTCGGCACAGGGTTCACCACCGACGAACTCGACGAGCTGGCGGCGAAGATGAAACGGCTGGAGCGCAAGACGCCGCCGGTCGAGACCGACTCGGCAAGCGCCCGCGGTGTCACGTGGCTCACTCCGAAACTCGTCGCCGAAGTGGCCTTTTCCGAATTCACCGCCGAGGGCAACATCCGCCACGGCAGCTATCTCGGCCTGCGTTCGGACAAGCCCGCTAAAAAGGTGACGCCCGAACGCGCAGCGCCGACGCCCGCACCCGAAGAGGTGGTGAAGATCTCCAGCCGCGAGCGGATCATCTTTCCCGATAGCGGGCAGACCAAGGGGCAGCTCGCCGATTATTATGCCGCGGTTGCACCGATCATGCTGCCGTTCGCCGGTCACCGGCCGGTAAGCCTCGTCCGCTGCCCGCAGGGGCGCGCAAAGAAATGCTTCTTCCAGAAGCACGATAGCGGGGCTTTTGGCGACCACGTCCACCACGTCCCGATCCGCGAAAAGGACGGCGGGACCGAGGACTACCTCTATGTCGAGGATGCGCGCGGCATCCTGCAATGCGTGCAGATGGGGACGATCGAGTTCCACGGCTGGGGTTCGCGCAGCGACGACGTCGAAGCGCCCGACCGGATGGTGTTCGATCTCGATCCCGACGAGGGTCTCGATTTCGCCGATGTCAGGCACGCGGCGCGCGACATCAGGGCGCGGCTGTCCGATCTCGGCCTGGTCAGTTTCGCCATGCTCTCGGGCGGCAAGGGCGTGCACGTGGTGGTGCCGCTGAGGACCGGCCATACGTGGGACGCGCACAAGGACTTTTCGCGGCGCTTCGCCGAGGCGCTCGCGATCGCCGAGCCCGACCGCTTCACCGCCACGATGAGCAAGGCCAAGCGCAAGGGGAAGATCTTCATCGACTGGCTGCGCAACCAGCGTGGCAGCACCGCCGTGCTGCCCTACTCCGCACGCGCGCGGAGTGGCGCGCCGGTGGCGGTTCCGATCGGCTGGGACGAGCTGAAATCGATCGGCAATGCGCACCCGTTTTCGATCGACGATGCAAAGCAGCTGATCGAGCGCGCCGAAAGCAAGGCGCTGGCCGGATGGGGTTTCGCCGAACAGCGACTACCCGATCTCTAGTCATCCCGCGCGCGGTCGGGACGGTTCGCAAACGATCGGGGAAAATGGCGGAGCAGGAGGGATTCGAACCCTCGATACGGGGTTACCGTATACACACTTTCCAGGCGTGCGCCTTCGACCACTCGGCCACTGCTCCGCATGCCTGACTGGCAGAGGCCGCGCACTAGCGGGGGGGATTGGCTTGCGCAAGCGGCCTCGTGCCCTACCTATGGCGCGATGGACATGCGGACGATCGGCAAGGCGTGCTCGAACGCCGAGATGGAGGCAATGGGGCGGGCGGCGATCGCGCGGCTGCCCGAACAGTTCCGCGAGCACCTCAGCGACGTGGTGTTCCGGGTCGACGACCTACCCGACGAGGAAACGCTGAAGGCGGTCGAGCTGTCGCACCCCTACGAACTCACCGGGATCTACGAAGGCATTCCGCTGGGCGAAAAATCGATCGACGCCCCGCACCAGATGCCCGATCGCATCCGCCTGTTCCGGCTGCCGATCCTCGCCGAATGGGCCGAGCGCGGCGACGAGACACTGGAGCACATGGTCATGCATGTGGTGGTCCACGAGATCGGGCACCATTTCGGCCTGAGCGATGCCGACATGCACGCGCTCGAGGACCAGGTCGGCTGAGGCTTGCCTTTCAGACGCTTGCTGGCAAGGTGCACGGATGACCAAGCATCTCCTCGCCGCCGCCGCACTGATCGCGCTGTCCGTCCCGACGCTCGCACAGGAGGAAGCTGCACCCGCCCTCTCCCCTAACGAGATCATCGCCGCCGCACCCGACAGCGCGTGGATCGCGATCGAACCGGAAGACCTCGTCGTGATGCGCCTAGCGCCCGATCGGGACGGCAACGAGCGCACGGTGGTGATGCAGTTGATGCCGCCGCCCTTCAGCCAGGGCTGGATCGAGAACATCCGCACGCTTGCCCGCGCCGAGTACTGGGACGGCAGCTCGATCAACCGCGTGCAGGACAATTACGTGGTGCAATGGGGCCAGCCCGATCCCGGCACCGGCGGCACCGAAAAGCCCGTGCCCGAGGGCCTGAACAACCCGACAGAAGGCGAATATACCGTTTCCTCTCCCAATTGGCTGACCTCTTCGGTCACCGCCGCAACCCGGGTTCCCCGGGTTCTCGGTGATTGGCCTGCGCCGATGATGACCGATGCCTATGCGAACTATGCCAGCTTCAGGGACGGATTTCCGATCGCCGGAATCCAGCACATGCACCTTGCCCGCCACTGGCCCGTCCACTGCTACGGCATGGTCGGCGTGGGACGAAACCTCTCGCCCGATACCGGCGACGGCTCGCAGCTCTACACGGTGATCGGCCATGCGCCACGGCATCTCGATCGCAATATCGCGCTCGTGGGTCGGATCGTGAGCGGGATCGAGCACCTGTCGAGCCTCCCGCGCGGCACCGGCGGGCTGGGCGTCTACGAGACCGCCGAGGAACGCACGCCGATCGAATGGGTCCGCGTCGCCAGCGACCTGCCCGAAGCCGAGCGCCCGGCCTTCGAATATTTCGACACCGCGACCGAAGACTTCGCTCGCTACGCCGAGGCCCGCGCCAACCGCCGCGACCCGTTCTTCAACGTGCCCGCGGGCGGCGCCGACGTGTGCAATATCCCGGTGCCGGTGCGCGCGGTGGAGGGCTAGATCCGCTCCACCTCCGCCACGGCATCGCTGGCGCGCAGGGCGGAGATGATGCGGGTGAGGTGGGCGAGGTCCTCGACCTCGATATCGACCGTGTAGGTGCCGAAGGGCTGTTCGCGTTCGACCATCTCGATGCGCTGGATATTGGCGGTGTTGCGCGCGAGGATGCCGGTCATGTCGGCGAGCGTGCCGGGACGATTGTAGATTTCCATTCCGAGGCGCACCGGCGCGCCGGAGGAATATTCGCCCCATGACAGGTCGAGCCAGTCGGCATCGATCCCGTCGGCGAGCTGTTCGCAGTCGATCCGGTGGACGATCACGCCCTCGCCATCCTGGCGAACACCGACGATCCGCTCGCCCGGCACCGGGTGACAGCACACACCGAGCTTGAACGCGCGCCCGGGGGTCAGCCCCTTGATCGAGATCGCGCCGTCCTGCCGGGGCCAATGCGGTTTCTTGGGCAGGTCCGCGGTCGACCCGGGGACCAGTGCTTCCATCACTTCGCGATCGTCGAGCCGGGCGGTGCCGATCGCCGCCATCAACTCTTCCTCGTCCCGCAATTGCAGCCGTTCGATCGCGCCCTTGATCGCCTTGCGCCCGATCTTGGTCGGCATCCGCGCGGCGATATCGTCGAACATCTGCTGCCCGATCTCGGCATGTTCGGCGCGCTCCTTGGCGCGCAGTCCGCGCCGGATCGCCGAGCGCGCCTTGCCGGTGACCACGTGGCCGAGCCACGACAGTTGCGGTTCGGACGATTTCGAACGGATGATCTCGACCACGTCGCCATTGTTGAGCGTGGTGCGCAGCGGCACGTGCCGCCCGTTGATCTTGGCGCCGACGGTCTGGTCGCCGAGATCGGTGTGCACGGCATAGGCGAAATCGACCGGGGTCGCGCCCTTGGGCAGCTGGAACAGCGCGCCCTTCGGCGTGAAGGCGAAGATGCGATCCTGGTAGATCGCCATCCGCGTGTGCTCGAGCAGCTCCTCGGGATCGTGGCTCGCATCGACGATCTCGATCAGGTCGCGCAGCCAGCCGACCTGTCCGTCGGGCCGGTCCGCCTGCTTGTAGGCCCAATGCGCGGCGAGACCGAATTCGTTGGTGCGGTGCATGTCGCGGGTGCGGATCTGCACCTCGACGCGCATCGAGTTCTCGTAGATCAGCGAGGTGTGAAGCGAACGGTAGCCGTTGTTCTTCGGCGTCGAGATGTAGTCCTTGAACTTGCCCGGGATGAACTGCCACACCGTGTGCAGCACCCCCATCGCGCGGTAGCAATCCTCGACGCTTTCGGTGATCACGCGGAAGGCGAAGATATCGGTCACCTTGTCGAACGGAAGGTGCCGCTCGGCCATCTTCTTCCAGATCGAATAGGGATGTTTCTCGCGCCCGGTCACCTCGACCTGGAGCCCGGTCTCGGCCAGCGCCTGCTTGATCGCGAGCGCGATCGCATCGACCTGCCCGCTGTCCTGCGAACGGATTTCCTCGAGCCGCCTGGTGATCGTGGTGTAGGCCTCGGGTTCGAGCTGTTCGAAGGCGAGCGCCTGCATCTCGCGCATGTATTCGTACATCCCCACCCGCTCGGCCAGCGGGGCGTAGATATCCATCGTCTCGCGCGCGATGCGGCGGCGCTTCTCGGGCTTCTTGATGTAGTGCAGCGTGCGCATGTTGTGCAGCCGGTCGCCGAGCTTGACCAGCAGCACGCGGATATCCTCGCTCATGGCGAGCAGGAACTTGCGCAGGTTTTCCGCCGCGCGCTCGTTCTCGGGCATCTGCTCGATCTTCGAAAGCTTGGTCACCCCGTCAACCAGCCGCGCCACATCCGGACCGAACAGCTCCTCGATATCGTCGATCGTTGCGAGCGTGTCCTCGACCGTATCGTGGAGCAGCGCAGTGGCGATCGTTTCCTGGTCGAGTTTCAGATCGGTCATCAGCCCGGCGACCTCGACCGGGTGGCTGAAATAGGGATCGCCGCTGGCGCGCTTCTGCGTGCCGTGCTTCTGCACGGTATAGACATAGGCGCGGTTGAGCAGCGCCTCGTCGGCGTCGGGGTCGTATTCCTTGACCCGTTCCACAAGTTCGTACTGGCGCAGCATCGCGGGCGAATGTGTGGCGCGACGCGCCGTTGTGCAAGCGCGAAATGCCGATCGGCACGGGGGACCGACCGGCATCCGCCGCGCCAGAAGGAGCGCGCGACGATCAGTCGAAGATCAGGATCGATTCGGTCTTGAACCGATCGAGCGTGAAGGGACCGCGGGTGATACGGTCGCCATTGACGATCGCCCCTTCGAGATCCTCGGCGCTGAAGCCGAAACGGGAGACGAATTTTTCGACTTGGCCGCGATCGATTTCGGACTGGCGCACCGAGATGGTGCTGGCTTCGTATACGCCTTCACCGCGGTCGTCCGCCTCGACGACCTGGATCCGGACATCGGCATAGGTGCGGCTGCGGCCGGGATCGGCCTTCACGTCGCACGGGATGGTCTCGCCCGGTTCGGGTTCGAAGCAGACCATACCGAGGTCGTTTTCGACCGCGGCGGCCACTGCTTGCGGATCCATCGGCGTTTCGATCGCGCCGCCCGAACACGCGCCGAGCGCGGCGAAGGGCAGGATCGAAAGCATGGCATGGCGGAATTTCATCGGGACCTCCTCGTTGTGTCGAGCGAGGTCTAACCGGGCATGCCGACCGATTTACACGGACGGATTCTGACAGCCGCCCTGCCCGAGCGCCGCGATGAAACCGGCGCTGTCCTCGAGCCGCATCGCCACGCGCACGACCTCGCGCGAACCGCCGAACATGGTCGGGATCGCGACCGGGTAGGCAAGCTCGAGACAGACGTTCGGCGCGGCGAGGAGCGCGATGTCGAGCGTGTCCTTCCGCTTGCGGGTCGCTTCGTCGAACGCTGGCACGATCCCGGCGATCGCATCCAGCGGCACGACGGCATCGACGATCGCGCCCGAGCGCACCCGCAACCTGTCGCGATCGAGCAGGACCGGATTGATGCGGAAGCTCTTCATCAGGGCGACCAGCCACAGCGCCCCGGCCGCGCTGAGCCCGAAAGCGATCCAGGCAATCGTCGGGTTCCACATCATCAGGAAGAAGTGGACCACCGCGAGCTCGAACAATTGCAGCACGAGCAGCGCCGCGATCATCGGGTTGAGGTAGCGGTGATAGGCGAAAGCCTGCGCCCCGGCAGGCACGTCGCGCGGCGCGTTCCAGCGGAACAGCGCGAGATGCATCATGCCGAATTCGTGCAGGATCGCGCGGGCGAGCGGGCGCGGGATGAAACTGCCGAGAACCGCTTCGGCCGAGCGTTCCGCGCGCCATGCGAACCCGGCGCGAACCGCGCTCCAGCCGAGATAGGCGACCACTGTCACGCCCAGCGCAGCGAGCAATGGCGGCATGGAGAGGATCGCAGCGCGCACCGGTGCGGCGGCACCCAGCACGATCACCAGGCTGGCCGCGGCGAAGGCGCCGAGCAGCGCCTTCAGGCCGGGTCGATGACGGTCCGCCTTGGCGATCAGGCCCAGCGCCAGCCCATCGGCTACCACCCAGGCGAAGAGCAGCGCGGCGAGCGTCGCATTGGCGGCGGCCCAATCGGTGAAAGTCATCGTCCGTGCCGCGGCGATCGCCGCCAGCGGGAGGACGATCGGCGCAAACTTGCGGGCCTTTGCGGCGATGGCGGCGTTCATGCGCGCAGCCTAGCGCGCGTTCCCGACCCGCACCATGATCGCGTGGCGCACAGATGGTGCGCGCCACGCAACCCCGGTCACTCGCCTTCGACGATCCGGTCGACCCCGCCGCGGGTCACCGCGTGATAGCCCGCGCGGGTTTCCTCGTAGACGTCGCGCGCGATCGAACGGCCCCATTCGCCCTGGTCCCACAGGACCTGGAACAGCGGTCTGACGAACTTGGCACGACCGATCCGGGCGAGGAATTCCTCGGCCTGTGCGACCGCCGGCTCGTACCGGTTGGCCAGCGCGAGTTCGAGCCACAGGAACAGTTCCTCGTTGTTGCCAGTCTCGGACAGGCCGAGTTCGCGGTTGAGCGTCGCGAGCTGTTCGTCGCTGCGTTCCTTCGGGATGTTATCGAGGAAGCGCTGGCGTTCGGCGCTGGTCCAGCCTTCCCAATTGGTCGGGAGGATGTCGTTGCGCGCATAGGCGTTCACGGCGTTGTCGACCTCGGCGAAGGCCTTCGGATCGGGCTTGGCCACGTTCGCCGGCAGGCCCGGCTCGTAGATCCATTCGCGCAGCATGAGCGCCTCGGCCTCCTGCTCGTCGCGCACGAGGTTTTCCTCCATGTCGGCGAGCAGCATCGCGCTGGTCGCGGGCTGGAAGGCGTGGTTGTCGAACCACTGGCGCAGCCAGGCGTCGAACCGGTCGCGGCCGACGATCTTCTCGACCGTGCGGAGGAAATAGGCGCCCTTGTCATAGGCGATCGCGCTGCCGATCAGCTCACCCTTGCCGTCGGTATGAAGCGCGGTACCGGGCGCGTCCTCGCCCACTTCCGCGAGCGTTTCCTCGATATTGGCGTAGGCCAGCGCGGCTTCCTGTTCGGCGCGCTTCTTGCCGTAGACCGCCTCGACGATGCGGTTCTCGAAATACGAGGTCACGCCCTCGTTGAGCCAGCCGTCGCCCCACACCGCGTTGGTGACGAGGTTGCCCGACCAGCTATGCGCTAGCTCGTGCGCGATCAGGCCGTTGTTCGACTTGTCGCCCGCGATGAAGGTCGGCGTGAGGAAGGTCATCACCGGGTTTTCCATGCCCCCGTAAGGGAAGGCTGGCGGCAGCACGATCATGTCGTAGCGGCCCCAGCGATAGGGTCCGTAGAGTTCCTCCGCCGCGTCGACGAGTGCCTCGGTATCGGAGAGTTCCTCCGCTGCGCGATCGAGCACGGCGGGTTCGGCCCACACGCCGGTGCGGGGCCCGAGCGAACGGAAATCGATATCGCCCGCGGCGATCGCGATCAAATAGGGCGCGACCGGCTTGTCCATCTCGAACTCGAATGCGCGTTTGCCGTTGTCCAGTTCCTCGGTCTCGCCCTTGCGCAGGCCGCTCATCACCACGTCTAGCGGAGCCGGCGCGACGATCCGCGCATCCCAGGTCTGGCGGATGCCGGGGCTGTCCTGCGTCGGGATCCAGGTGCGGTTGAGCGTCGCCTGGCCCTGGCTGAAGAGATAGGGATATTCGCCGCCCGCGGTCTGTTCGGGGCTGAGCCATTGCAGCGCGTCGGCATCAGTCGCGCTGTAGGTGACCTTGATCTGCCGCGCATCGCCGATCTGCACGGTCAGCGGGCGGCCCTTGCCTTCCTCTTCCGCGCCCAGTTCGTAGCGGAGCCGCTTGCCTTCGCCATCGGTGATCGAGGCGACACGGTAGCCGTCATTGTCGAGCACGATCTCGTCGGCACCGTCCTGCGCCTGGATATCGAGCACCGCCTCGCCCGCGACCGACTTGTCATCGAAATCGAGTTCGAGATCGAGGCTGACATGCGTGACCCGCGCGACCTGCGGCTGGGCGAAGGTCTGGTCGTCGAACGCGTCTTCGCTGGTCAGGATCGGCGCCACCTCGGGCGTGTCGGGCGCGGCATCGTCCGTCGCGGTGCATCCGGCGAGCGACAGCGAGAAGGTCAGGGCGGCGGCTAAGATACGCAAGGCAAGTCTCCGGGGAGGAAAAATTCGTGGGGGCAGTTACACGATTTGCGCGGATATGACACAGCCCCTTTGCCAAGCCTGAACAGATTGCTATTGTGAACGTTAACAACGCAATCGAGATCGAGGGGAACTCGCGATGACGACGATAAATCTGGCTCTGGGGAAATCTCTGGCGGGTGGATTGCTGGCTGCGACGCTGGCGGCCTGCACCGCACCTGCGACGGACATGGCCGAACCGGCCATGGATGATGGTCGTGCCGTATTGTTCGAGGAGGGGTTCGACTCCGGATCGCTCGATCGCGCGAAGTGGAACGTCATCGGGCCCGATTTCTGGGTCAACAACGAACAGCAGGCCTATTTCGACAGCCCCGAGACGATCAAGTTCGAAGACAATGTGGAGGGCGCCGACGGCGGCGTGCTGATCCTCGAACCGGTGTGGAAACCGGGCATGGACACCAACGAAGAGCGCAACGCCGATTTCATCTCGGGCCGGGTCAACACGCGCGGCAATTTCGATTTCACCTATGGCCGCGCCGAGGCGCGCATTCGCATGCCCGACAATGTCGGGGCCTGGCCAGCCTTCTGGCTGCTCGGCAATGGCGACTGGCCCTACACCGGCGAGATCGACATCATGGAATATGTCGGCGACAAGAGCTGGACCGCGGTGGCGATCCACGGCCCGGGTTATTCGGGCGATACCCCGCTGGTCGAGCGACGCTATTTCCCCGAAGGCCAGGACGTGACCGACTGGCACGTCTACGGGGTCGAGTGGACGAAGGACGAAATCGCCTTCGATGTCGACGGCGACGTGTTCTACACCGTCAGCCGCGCCGAGATCGAGCGGTACGGCGAATGGCGCTTCGACACGCCGAAATTCGTGATCCTCAATTTCGCGGTCGGCGGGATCTACCCGTGGAAGGTGTTCGACATTGAGGAACCCTATTACGGCCTGCCGCAGGAAACCGCCGACGCGATCAAGCGCGGCGAGGTACGGATGGAAGTCGACTGGGTGCGCGTGCTCGGGCCGGAGTGAGCCCGACTCGGCGCGCTTGCCGCGCGCGCAACAGGAATTGCGCAACCGATACTAGTGGGATGCGTCCTTCTCCTTTAGACCGCTCCCATGCCTGACGGTCTCGACGCGCTGCTGCTCGCCCGTATCCAGTTTGCCTTCACGGTGAGCTTCCATTTCATTTTCCCGGCATTCTCGATCGGGCTGGCGAGCTATCTCGCCGTGCTCGAAGCGCTGTGGCTCAAGACCGGTAAGCCACTCTACCTCGACCTGTTCAAATACTGGCTCAAGATCTTCGCCATCGCCTTCGCGATGGGCGTCGTCTCGGGCATCGTGATGAGTTACCAGTTCGGGACCAACTGGTCGGTCTTCTCGGACAAGGCCGGGCCGGTCATCGGGCCGCTGATGGCCTATGAAGTACTGACCGCCTTCTTCCTCGAGGCCGGCTTCCTCGGCGTGATGTTGTTCGGAATGGAGAAGGTCGGCAGGAAGCTGCATTTCGCCGCGACCTGCATGGTCGCGCTGGGGACCTTCATCAGCGCGTTCTGGATCCTCTCGGTCAACAGCTGGATGCACACGCCGACCGGCTTCATCACCGGCGCGAACGGCCAGCTGCTCCCCGGCGAGAGCTGGTGGGAGATCGTGTTCAACCCCAGCTTCCCCTACCGCCTCGTGCATACGGTTCTGGCCGCCTACCTCACGACCGCCTTCGTCGTCGGCGGAGTGGGCGCCTGGCACCTGCTGAAGGACCGGGCCAATCCCCATGCCCGCAAGATGTTCTCGATGGCGATGTGGATGGCTGCGGTCGTGGTGCCGGTGCAGATCTTCGCCGGCGATCTCCATGGCCTCAATACGCTGGAGCACCAGCCACAGAAGGTGATGGCGATGGAGGGGCATTACGAGAGTCACCCCGATGGCGCTCCGCTCTACCTGTTCGGCATCCCGAACGATGACGAGCAGCGGCTCGATTACGCGGTGGGTATCCCCAAGCTGTCCTCGCTGATCCTCAAGCACGACCTCGATGCTCCGCTGGCCGGGCTCGACACGATCCCCGACGACGAGCAGCCGCCGGTGGCGGTGGTGTTCTGGTCGTTCCGGGTGATGGTCGGGATCGGCTTCGCCATGCTCGGTATCGGGCTGTGGAGCCTGTTCGCGCGCTGGCGGCGCAGGCTCTATGACTGGCCGATGCTGCACAAGGCCGCGCTGGCGATGGGGCCGTCAGGCTTCGTTGCGGTGATCGCGGGCTGGATCACCACCGAGGTCGGTCGCCAGCCCTATGTCGTCTACAATATCCTGCGCACCGCCGACGCCGCCAGCCCGCTCGATGCGCCCGCCGTCGCGGCTTCGTTGCTCGCCTTCGTGGTGGTCTATTTCGCGGTTTTCGGCGCGGGCGTCTGGTACATCCTGCACCTGATGCGCAAGGCGCCCAAGCCGGGCGAATACGGCGTCAAGCGCGGCGACAAGGGGCCAATCCGCACTGCCGGGATCACGCCGGGGCCGACGCAGGATCCGTCCGACGCGAGCCGCCGCGACCTCTCGGGCAGCAAGCACGAGCCGGGGGATGCGCCATGAGCGTCAATGTCGACCTGACCACCGTCTGGGCCTTCATCATCGCTTTCGCGGTATTCGCCTATGTCGTTATGGACGGGTTCGATCTCGGCATCGGGATCCTGTTCCCCACATTCGAGGTCGGGCCGGAGCGCGACCGGGCGATGAACTCGATCGCTCCGGTGTGGGACGGGAACGAGACGTGGCTGGTACTGGGCGGCGGCGGACTCTTCGCCGCCTTCCCGCTCGCCTATGCGGTGATCCTGCCCGCGACCTATCCGCTGATCATCGCCATGCTGCTCGGCCTCGTCTTCCGCGGCGTGGCGTTCGAGTATCGCTGGCGCGATCCCGGCCACCGTCGATACTGGGACGCGGCCTTCACCGGCGGCTCGCTGATCGCGGCGATGGCGCAGGGCATGACGCTGGGCGCGCTGCTGCAGGGGATCGAGGTGGTCGACCGCGCCTATGCCGGCAGCTGGTTCGACTGGCTAACGCCGTACACGCTGCTGACGGGACTCGGCACGGTCGCAGGCTATGCCCTGCTCGGCGCGGCATGGCTGGTGTGGAAGCTCGACGGCGAGAGCCAGCACCACGCGCGCCAGCTCGCCAAGCGCGCGGCCTGGGCTACGCTGGTCCTGATGGGCGCGGTTAGCCTCTACAACGTCTTCCTCAATGCCGAATATGCCGCACGCTGGCTGACCGCACCGGAGATCTTCTACGCCGCCCCGGTCCCGATCCTCACCGCGGTGGTCGCCGTGGCGATGCTCCGCGCGCTCAAGGCCGAGCGCCACTCGAAACCGTTCTGGCTCGGCATCGCGCTGTTCTTCCTCGGCATGGCGGGGCTGGGCGTGACGATGTGGCCCTACGTCGTCCCGCCGGGATTGACGATCTGGGACGCCGCCGCGCCCGAGCGCAGCCAGGTGTTCATGCTGGTGGGCGTCGCCATCACCCTGCCGCTGATCATCGCCTACACCGCCTGGGCTTATTGGGTGTTCCGCGGGAAGGTCGGCCACGAGGGCTACCACTGATGGAAGCCGAGCGTGCTCCTCTTTGGAAACGGCTCGGCTGGATGGCGCTGATCTGGGCCAGCAGCGTCGCCGCGATCGGCGCGGTTGCCTACGTTCTCCGTCTGTGGATCGCGTGAACTAGCTCCACACCGCTTCGGGCGGCAGGCTCATCAGGATCGCGTCGATATTGCCGCCGGTCTTGAGGCCGAACAGCGTGCCGCGGTCGTACACCAGGTTGAATTCGGCATAGCGGCCGCGCCATTCGAGCTGGGTTTGCTTGTCCTCGGGCGTGAACGCGCTCTCCATCCGGCGACGGACCAGCCGAGGGTAGATGTCGAGGAAGGCCTCGCCGACATCCTTGGTGAAGGCGAGATTGCGTTCGAAGCCAGCCTCATCCTCGCATTCGAGATGGTCGTAGAATATCCCGCCGACCCCGCGATGGACCTTGCGATGCGGGATATAGAAATAATCGTCGGCCCACTTCTTGAAGCGTTCGTAATAGGTCGGGTTGTGCGCCGAACAGGTGGCGCGCAAGCGTGCGTGGAAATCCTCGGTATCCTGTTCGTAGGGGATCGGCGGGTTCAGGTCCGCGCCGCCCCCGAACCATGCCGCCTGCGTGCACAGGAATCGTGTGTTCATGTGGACCGCGGGCACATGGGGATTCGCCATATGCGCGACGAGGCTGATGCCCGTCGCCGAAAATTCGGGGTGCTCGGGGCTCGCGCCGTTGATCGAGGCGGCGAATTCGGGCGCGAAGCTGCCGCGCACGGTCGAGACGTTGACCCCGACCTTCTCGAACACCTTACCCTTCATCAAGCCGCGCGTGCCGCCTCCAGGGTGCTCGTTGCCCGCTTCCTCGCGGGCCCATTCGGCATAGTCGAACGCAGCGTCCGATCCGGCCTCGCGCTCGATCGCCTCGAACTCGGCGCAGATGCGGTCGCGCAAGGTCTCGAACCAGGTGCGGGCGGTGGCGGTCTGCTCGGTCCAGTCGGTCATGCGCGAAGCCTTGCCATTGCGCGAAGCCTGCGGCAATAGCCTCCCATGGTTCCCCTTTCGTTCGCAGGCGAGGAATGGCTCCTGTGCGAGAGCCGTACGCTCTACTGGCCGCGTGAAAACGCGTTGCTGGTTGCCGACCTTCATCTCGAGAAGGCGAGCTGGTACGCCGAGAAATCGGGCCAGATGCTGCCCCCCTACGACAGTCGCGAGACGCTCGAACGGCTGGCCGAGGCGATCCGCGAGACCGGCGCACGCCGCGTCATCACGCTGGGCGACAATTTCCACGACGACGATGGACCCGCGCGGCTCGAACCCCATGCCAGGGGCATGCTCGCCGCGCTCACCCGCGCGACCGACTGGGTCTGGATCACCGGCAATCACGACGAGAAGCTCGATCCCGCGATCGGCGGCACGGTGGCCGAGGAAATGGAGATCGGCGGCGTGGTGCTTCGCCACCAGGCGATCGCGGGCGAGACCCGCGCCGAACTCTCGGGCCATTACCATCCGAAGCTGCGGCTCGCCCTGCGCGGCCGCCGGATCGCGCGGCCCTGCGCGGTACTGGCGGCAAACGATGTGGGCGGGACACGCATGATCATGCCCGCCTTCGGTGCGCTGACCGGCGGAATGGACGCGGGCGATCCGGCGATCCTCAAGGCGCTCCAGCCGGCCGCGCGAATCGACGCCGTGCTGCCCGCCGCGGGCAAGCTCGCGCGCATCCCTCTATGGGAGGCGGCGGCCTGACGGCTGGCGAGGCGCGCATTTTTTGCGCGTCGAAACCCACGCGCCCCTTTCGCGTTGCATCAATAGCGCCTATCTAGCGCCCAGAATCTGCCACAATTGGCAAGAGCTACAGGAGACCAAACATAGCCCGCCCACCGCGCCGATCCCTTCAGCCGCCCGTAAAAAGCGGCCCGCGTTTCGACAATTTCATCCAGGTTCCCAAAGTCCGCGTCATCGACGACGAGGGCGAGAACCTCGGTGTGATGTACACCCGGGAAGCCATCGAACAGGCACAGGAGCAAGGGCTGAACCTCGTCGAGGTCTCGCCCAACGCCGATCCGCCGGTGTGCAAGTTCCTCGATATCGGTCGCTACCGCTACGAGGCGCAGAAGAAGGCCAACGCGCAGCGCAAGACGCAGAAGACCCAGGAAATCAAAGAGGTCAAGATGCGTCCCAACATCGACACGCACGATTACGACGTGAAGATGCGCAACGTGAACAAGTTCATCGACAATGGCGACAAGGTGAAGGTCACGCTGCGCTTTCGCGGCCGCGAGATGGCGCACCAGAACCTCGGCATGGACCTGCTCAACCGCGTGCGCGACGACATGGAAGAGACCGCCAAGGTCGAACAGTTCCCGCGGCTCGAAGGCCGCCAGATGCTGATGGTCCTCGCACCGAAGTAATTCATCCGCCGGTCGGAAGGGTGCGGCCATTCGTCGAGCCGCCCCTCCGCCAGCCGACCAATGTCGGTTAAAGGGGCTTCGAAACAGGAGCCTAGCGATGACCCGACTTCTTGCCAGCACCGCCATACTCGCGCTCGCGCTGGGCGCCCCCGCCGGGGTTTCCGCCAATGCGGCGCCCGTCGACTACGCCGTCCAGGCGGATGGCGAGTTCGCCCGCTTCACTCCTTCCGCGACCGTCGAGCAAACCGAGCTCGACTGGGGGCTGTGGGACCGCGCGCTCAACTGGTTCGTGCTCAATATGGGTCCCTCGCTCCGCGAGATGGCGCCGAAGGTCGAACCGAACCTGGGTTCGCGGTTCACCTGGGGCCATACCTCGCGCTACCGGCTCGAAGGCAACAAGATCGCGTTCGACATGCTCGAGGACAAGCAGCGTGCCTCGCTGACCGAATACCGGCTCGACCTGCAGCGCATCGGCAGCGAGATCGGCCTCGCCCGCCTGCCGCGCAACGAACAGCTCGCCTTCTGGATCAACCTCCACAACGTCGCGGTGATCGAGCAAATCGCGCTCGATTACCCGGTGATGAGCCCTGACAAGGTCGAACCCGAAGGCTTCGACGCGCCGCTCGACGAGGCAAAGTTCATCACCGTCGCCGGCGTGGCGATGAGCCCGAAGGATATCCGCACCAGGATCGTCTATCCCAACTGGAAGGACCCGCGGGTGATCTACGGTTTCTTCCGCGGCGATATCGGCAGTCCTTCGATCGCGAAGAATCCGTATACGGGCGACAATGTCGCGGTGCAGCTGGCCGAGAACGCGACCGAATTCGTCAACGCGCTGCGCGGGGTCGACCGGTCGGGCGACACGATGAAGGTCTCGCGCATCTACGCCGAAGCCCAGCCGTTCTTCTTCCCCGATTTCGACACCGACCTGCGCGCCCACCTCGGCCAGTATGCCGAAGAGGACGTCACCGCGATCCTCGCCGCCACCTCGCGCACCGAAGCCTCGATCTACGAAACCGACATCGCCGACCTCTCCAAGGGCGAGCGCGAGCCGATCTACCAGATCACCCAGCAATGCGAACGCGCGAGCACCGGCGAACAGAACTGCTCGTCGCCCGACCCGCGCGTCAACGGCGCCGCCAAGCGTTTCGTGCAGGAGCGCCGCAACAAGGTCGAGAAACTGATCGAGCAGGGCCGCATCGGCACCGTCATCATCCGCGAAATCAGGGACGGCGAGGAACAGGGCGCAGAAGTCGAGTGATTCGGACCGCTTGACGGGCGGCACCGAGCGGCGCACCCTTCCTGCCACCCAAAGGGAAAGGCAGGTTCGCATGCGGTTATCGACGGTCCTGATCGGGAGCCTCGCACTCTCCGGTCTCATCGCACTGCCCGGCCCCGCCATTGCGCAGCAGGCGCGCCCGCAAGCTTTCGCGTCGGCGACGCTCGATCGATTTGCGCCGCGCGCATCGGGTGACGACACGCGTCTCGACTGGCGCGCGTGGGACGGGGCGCTGTCGTGGTTCGTGCTCAACATGGGCCCGTCGCTGCGCGAGCTCCCGCCGCGGCGCGAACCGGCGATGGGCACGCGCTTCGTCTTCGGGCACGATTCGCGCTATCGATTGGAAGGCAATCGCATCGCCTTCCAGTTCCTCGAGGATAAGCAGCGCGCCGCGCTGACCGAGTACCGCTTGGATCTCGAGCGGATCGGGACCGAGATCGACATCGCCAGCCTCCCGCGCAACGAACAGCTCGCCTTCTGGACCAACCTCCACAATGTCGCGGTGATCGAACAGTTGGCGCTGGCCTATCCGGTGATGAGCCCCGACAAGGTGTCCATCGACGGCGTCCCGCTCGACCAGGCGAAGTTCATCACCGTCGCGGGCGTAGCGCTTAGCCCCCAGGATATCCGCACCCGCATCGTCTTTCCCCACTGGGACGATCCGCGCGTGATCTACGGCTTTTTCCGCGGCGCGATCGGCGGACCGTCGATTTCGCGTCGCGCCTATACCGGGCGCGATATCGCCCGCCAGCTGGCCGGGAATGCGAGCGAGTTCGTCAACGCGCTGCGCGGCGTCGACCGCAACGGCAACACGCTCCGAGTCTCACGCATTTATGCCGAAGCGCGCCCCTTCTACTTCCCCGATTGGGAGCGCGACCTGCGCGCGCATCTGGCGAACTATGCCGAAGGCGAGGTTGCGCAATTGGTTGCCGCGGGCGGCCCGGTCGAGGCCTCGATCTACGAAACCGACATCGCCGACCTCAGCAAGGGCGAGCGCGAGCCCGCCTATAGCCAGACTGACGAATGCGCCACCGATCCTACGACCCGCAATGTCGGTTTCCCCGACAGGACCAATGGTGGCCAATGCCCGGTTCGGATCGACATACCGATCGCTATCCAACGCTTCGAGGTAGAACGGCGCGAGAAAATCGCGCGGCTGGTCGAGCGCGGCCTGATCGGCACCGTCGTCATCCGCGAACTGCGCGACGAGGAACCGGGCACCGAGGTCGAATAAGCGCGCGGCGGGCGTTTGCATCGCGCCGTTGCCACGCTAACCCTCGCGGCAGGGAGGGAACATGACCGCACGGATTATCGGCCTCGTCGTCGGCGCCATCGGCTTCGCACTCGCGTGTTTCGCGCCGCTGCCCGGGGGCCTTGCGCGCGAGGGGCTGGTCGTCGCCGGGCTCGTCTGGCTGATGGCTTCGTGGTGGATGACCGAGGCGATCCCGCTCACCGCGACCGCGCTCACGCCTTTCATCGTGCTGCCCTTTGCCGGGGTGATGGATGCCGGCGAAACCGCCAGCGCCTATTACTCGCCGATCCTGTTCCTGCTGCTCGGCGGCGCCTTCATCGCGCTCGCGATCGAGCGTACCGGGCTGCACCGCAGGCTCGCGCTGGCCATCCTGAAGGCGATCGGGGGGCGCGGCGGCCAGGCCGGGCTGCTGCTCGCGTTCATGGTCTCGGCGGCGATCCTCTCGATGCTGATCTCGAACACCTCGACCGCGCTGATCATGATGCCGATGGCGGTCGCGGTCCTCGCCGGCGGCGGCGCGAAAGAGGGCGAATTCGAGGGCCTTTCGGGCGCGCTGCCGATGGGCATCGCGTTCGCCGCCAGCATCGGCGGCCTCGGCACGCTGGTCGGCTCGCCCACCAACGCGATCGCGGTGGGCCTGCTCGACACGATGATCGGGACGCGGATCAGCTTCGCCCAATGGGCCTTCTACGGCTTGCCGATCGTCGCGTTGGGCGTGCCGCTCGCGGCGCTGATCATCGCTAGAGTCCAGCAGGTTGCTACGCATCCGTTCGATGTCGCGAGCGCGCAGGAGGCGATCGCAGACGCGACCCCGATGGGTGTGCCCGAAAAGCGGGTGATGGCGATCGTCGCAATCACGTTCCTCGCCTGGATGACGCGGCTGTGGCTCGCGCCCTATTTGCCCGAGGGCAGCTGGACCGACGGCACCATCGCGATCGTCGCCAGCCTCGCGCTGTTCCTGCTGCCCGACGGCACCGGTCGCCCGCTGCTGGTGTGGAGCGAGGCCGACCGCGCGCCGTGGGGCGTGATCATGATGTTCGGCGGCGGGCTCGCGCTGGCCGCGGGGATGAGCGCGAGCGGGCTGGCCGAATGGCTCGGCAATGCGCTGCTCCCGCTCGAGGCGCTCCCGCTGGTGCTGATCGCGCTGGCGATCGTGGCGATGGTGGTGCTGATCACCGAGTTCGCCAGCAATGTCGCCACCGCCACCGCGATCATCCCGGTGGTGGCGAGTCTGGTAGTGGCGCTCGGAGCCGATCCGGTGCTGCTCGCCATGCCCGCCGCGCTCGCCGCGAGCTGGGGCTTCATGCTGCCAGCGGGGACCGGACCCAACGCGATTGCCTGGTCCACCGGCCGGATCCGCATCGGCCGCATGGTGCGCGCCGGGCTGGTGCTCGACCTGATCGGGATAGGCCTGATCGTCGCGGTCGTGTTCGGGATGCGGACGCTGGTCTGATTTTCCTACCCTGGCGCGGCGGCGTATTAGGCTCCCATGCTCTCGTCCCGCCGCGCCTTCCCCGCTCCTCGACAGCCGGTTCCGCGGCCCGCGGATTTTCTTACCCTGAACACTGTAACACCCGGTCCATGCCTTCGGTCGCGGCGCAGTTGAAAGCGCCGCCGCACCGCATTATGCGCGGGATCCGACACGGCGATCGGCGGAGATGCGTCCCTGCGGAGGTTAGGGACGGGCGCCCCGACCACCCATTGGGCCCCCGCCTTCCTGGGGGCATCGTCACAGGAAGGATGCTCGCATCATGAGCGACAACGAAATCGATCCCACCACCCCGCGCAAGAATCCGCAGCCCAAGGTGAAGACCATCGGTGGGCGCCAGCTCAAGCCCTCGACCCTGATGATGGGCCATGGCTACGACCCGACCCTCTCGGAAGGCTCGCTCAAGGCCCCGATCTTCCTTACCAGCACCTTCGCGTTCGAAAGCGCGGCGGCGGGCAAGCGCCATTTCGAAGGCATCACCGGCAAGCGTCCGGGCGGCGCCGACGGCCTCGTCTATTCGCGCTTCAACGCGCCCAACCAGGAAATCCTAGAGGATCGCCTCGCGGTGTGGGACGGGGCCGAAGACGCGCTGTCCTTCTCGAGCGGGATGACCGCGATCTGCGTGCTGCTGATGGCGCATGCTTCGAAGGGCGACGTGATCGTCCATACCGGCCCGCTCTATGCCGCGACCGAAGGCTTCATCGCCAAGTGGATGTCGCGCTGGGGCGTCAGCTATATCGACTTCCCCGCCGGCGCGACGCGCGAGAAAATCGACTCCGTGCTGGATGAGGCGAAGGCCAAGGCCGCCGAACAGGGCGGCAAGGTCGCGATGGTCTATCTCGAAAGCCCGGGCAACCCGACCAATGCGCTGGTGGACGTCGAGGCGGTGCGCGCGGCGGTGGACGCCGCCGGGCTCGAGTGCCCGATCGCGATCGACAACACCTTCCTCGGTCCGCTGTGGCAGCGTCCCCTCGAGCACGGTGCCGACATCGTCTGCTATTCGCTGACCAAGTATGTCGGCGGCCATTCGGACCTCGTCGCCGGCTCGATCGCGGGCGCGAAGAAATGGATGGATGCGGTCCGCATGCTGCGCAACACGATGGGCGGGATCTGCGATCCCAACACCGCGTGGATGCTGCTGCGTTCGCTCGAGACGGTCGAACTGCGCATGCAGCGCGCGGGCGAGAACGCGGCCAAGGTCTGCGACTTCCTTGCCAAGCATCCGAAGGTCGAGGGGCTCGGCTATCTCGGCATGATCAAGGACGAGCGCCAGAAGGACATCTACGATCGCCACTGCCTCGGCGCGGGGAGCACCTTCTCGCTGCTGCTCAAGGGCGGCGAGGCCGAGTGCTTCCGTTTCCTCGACGCGCTCAAGATCGCCAAGCTCGCGGTCAGCCTCGGTGGGACCGAGACGCTCGCGAGCCACCCGGCGAGCATGACCCACCTGTCGGTCGCCGAAGGTCGCCGCGCCGAGCTCGGCATCACCGACAACCTCGTGCGCATTTCGATCGGCATCGAGGATGCGGACGACCTGATCGCCGACTTCGAACAGGCGCTCGAAGAGGTTTGAGCCGGATCGGTTTCCTCGCCTGCGCGGACACGCTGCCGGGCGAGGGGCCGCGGCGCGGCGACGCATTCGAGCACGATCTCGAAGTCGCTGCGCTGCGCCCGGCCTTTGCCGATGCGGGGCTGGAGCTGGTCGAGCGCGACTGGCGCGCGCCGCTCGTCGCGTTCGAAGGGCTCGACGCGGTGCTCCTCGGCACGGCGTGGGATTACCAGGACCACCCGGAGGAGTTCGTTGCGCGGCTGGACGCGCTGGCGGCGCAAGGGGTGGAGGTGTGCAATCCGCCCGACGTCGTCCGCTGGAACGCCGACAAGCGCTATTTGACCAAGCTCGAGGCGAGCGGCGCGCGGATCGTGCCGACGCAGTGGCATGACGACGCCACGCACGCCGAAGTGCTCGCGGCAATGGACCGTTTCGCGACCGATCGCGTCGTCGTGAAACGCCAGGTCGGCGCGGGCGGTCTCGGCCAGCACAGCTTCACCCGCGACACGCTGCCCGATGAAGGCTGGTCGCTCGGCCACCGGGCGATGATCCAGCCCTTCCTCCCCGCCATCCTCGACGAAGGCGAATACACTTTCGTCTTCATCGACGGCGCCTTCTCGCACGGCGTGCGCAAGCGCGCGGGCAAGGACGACTATCGCATCCAGTCGCTGTTCGGCGGCTACGAGGAGGACTTCGCCCCCTCGCCCGAAGATCGCGCGGCCGCCGACGCGGTCATCGCCGCGCTGCCCTTCACCGGCCTGCTCTACGCCCGCGTGGATATGGTGCGGAAGGACGACGGGCAGCTCGCGGTGATGGAGTGCGAACTGATCGAGCCCTATCTCTATCCCGAGCAATCGCGCGACTTGGGCGAACGGATGGCGCGGGCTATCGTACCGAGACTCGGTGCTGGGGGAGCAAAGACATGAAAGCGTTCGGAAGGTTCATGACGATCGCCTTGGCGGCGTCGCTGGCCGGCGGCTGCGCGACGACACCCTCGACCCCTCCCGAGAGGGAGCCGGACCAGCGCAGCTACGCCGAATTCCTCGCCGACATACCCGAGACCGACTGGCAGGAGATCGCACCCGAGGACCTGATGGTGCTCGAATGGAACGATCGCGAAAGTGGCGAGCCGCAGCGCATGGTGATCCGCCTGATGGAACTCGATTACGGCGCAGCATGGGCAGCCAATGTCCGCGCAATGGCGCGACGGAACTATTGGCGGGACGGTGCGATCTACCGGGTGATCCCCGGCTTCGTCGCGCAATGGGGGCTCGTCCCCGATCCCGACGCGGAGGAAGAACCCGCCGACCCCGATTATCTGCAAACGATCCCGCCCGGCAGCTACATCGCCCCGCTCTCGGGAGCGGCCTCGCCCGACCAATGCCGCCGCAGCGCAACCGCGCTGTCCGGGGTCTGCGATTCGTATGCGCCGCAGGTCCGTTTCGTCGATGGCTGGGTATTCGGCAGCGACGGCGAGCTGATGTGGCCGCTGTTCTGCCGCGGCACGGTCGGCGTGGCGCGCGGGATGGCGCCTGCACAGGGCAGCGGCGTCGCGCTCTATGCGGTACTCGCCAACGACCACCGGCGCATGGACCGCAATCTGGGCATGGTCGGACGGGTCGTCGAAGGATTCGACTTACTCGATGAATTGCCCGGCGGGACCGGCGATGGCGGAGTCTATGCCGATAGCGCGGACGTGCACGCCTTCACCCGCGTTGCGTTGGCGGCTGACCTACCGGAAACGGAGCGCCCGCGTTATCGCTATCTGAAGACCGAGAGTGCGAGCTACACGGCGCTGCTCGACTGGGTGGTCCAGCCCAACGCTTTCTACACCGAGCGCTATGCCGCTGCCGATGCCTGCCGCGATATCGTGCCCGTCACGCCGATCGAGGACTGAACGAAGCTTGGGCTGCTAGCCCTTCCAGACCCGGCGTTCTTCGGCCTGCTTGAGCACGTCGTAGGCGACCTGGTAGGCCTGGAACTGCTTCGCCGCTTCCTCGTCGCCCGGCTTGACGTCGGGATGGACTTCCTTGGCCTTGGCGCGCCAGGCTTTCTTGATCGTGTCGAAGTCGACATCTGGTTCGAGCTCGAGCACATCCAGTGCGCGCATCTCGTCGGCGCTACGCGATCCGTCGCCGCTGCCCGACCAGCCGTAATGCTGCGCCTCGGCATAGCCGGCGTTCTCGGTCTGCTCCTGCTTGGCGCGCGCCGCCGCCTCGGCCTTGTCGAGACCTTCGAAATAGTCCCAGCCCTTGTTGTATTCGGCGGCGTGCTTCTCGCAGAAATACCAGCGCTCGTTCGAACCGACCGCCTTGGGCGCGGGGCAATTGCCGGGCTCGTTGCAATTGTGCCGGTCGCAGATGCGCACATTGGTGGCCTCGCGCGAGGCGCCGTAATCGCGCCAGCGGGGAAAGCCCCAATCCATGCTTCTGCGTTCGCCAACCATGTCCGTAACCTAGGGTATCGAAGTGAATAGGAAAAGGCGCGCCCACCGCAGTGGACGCGCCCCCCGTCCGGTTATTCCGGATCGAACCGAAACTTGTGGGTCGATCAGTCGACGGTGACCGTTACAGCACGGCGGTTCTGCGCCCAAGCGCTTTCATTGGAACCGAGCGCGACCGGGCGTTCCTTGCCGTAGCTGACGGTGCGGATGCGGCTCGCCTGCACGCCGAGGCTGACGAGATAGTTCTTCGCCGCATTGGCGCGGCGTTCGCCGAGCGCGAGGTTGTAGTCGCGGGTACCGCGTTCGTCGGCATGGCCTTCGACCGTCAGGCGCTTGTCGGGATAGCGCGCGAGCCATTGCGCCTGGCGCTGCAGGCGAGCGGCATCCTCGCTGTCGATATTGTAGCGGTCGGTATCGAAATAGATCGTGTCCTGGCCGCGGGTGAACTGTTCGAAATCGCGCTGGCTGCCCGGAACGATCTCGTCCGAAATGCCAGAACGATCGTCCTGCCCGCCCGTCGTCGTGGTGGTGTCGGCCGGCTGCGGGGGAAGCTCTTCGGGTGCCTTCTTCGAGCAACCGGCAAGGGCGATGCCCAGCGCGAGCGGGGCGATATACTTCCAATTGGCCATCGGTTTTCTCCTGATAGAACGGCCTTGAAACAAGGTGCGACCCTGATTTCTCTTTTATTACAACGCGTCAGTCGCGGATCGGTCCCCATGCCGGGTCGGACCCGTCGACCGGCGTGGTGAGGCGACGCTCGTTGCGTCCGGTGAGATCGACCTGCCAGATCGAAGTCTCGCCCGAATTTCGCTGGGTGCGGAAGAACTGGATGATGCGTCCATTCGGTGCCCATGTCGGGGCTTCATCCTGCCAGCTATTGGTCAGGTGACGCATGTTCTTGCCGTTCGGGCTCATCGTCGCGATGCGGAAATTGCCCGAGATATGGGTGAAGGCGATCTGGTCTCCGCGCGGGCTCCATTCGGGAGTCGCCGCGCGTCCGCCGAAGAAGCTGATCCGGCGCTGGTCCGAACCGTCGGCATCCATCACGTAGATCTGCTGCGAGCCCGAGCGATCGCTTTCGAACACGATCTGCTTGCCGTCGGGCGAGAACGAGCCGCCCACGTCGATCCCGGGGCTCGAGGTCAGTCGCACGCTTTCGCCGCCATCGGCGGAAACGCGATAGATGTCCGTATTGCCGGCGACCGCCATCGAATAGAGCACCCAGCGCCCGTCGGGCGACCAGCGCGGGGCGAAGGTCGGATTCTCGCTCTGGGCGATCAGCTTCTGCGTGCCGCTGGCGATGTCGTAAATGTAGATCCGCGGATTGCCGTCGAGATAGGACAGATAAAGGATCTGCTTGTAATCGGGCGAATAGCGCGGGCTCAGCGCAGTCGCATTGCCGCTGGTCAGGAAGCGGTGGTTCGCACCGTCCGAATCCATGATCGCGAGCCGCTTGCGGCGGTTATCTTTCGGGCCGGTCTCGGCGATATAGGCGATCCGGCTGTCGAAGAACGGGTTCTCCCCGGTCAGGCGCGAGAACACCATGTCGGCGCATTTGTGCGCGGCACGGCGCCAGTCCGACGGCGGCAGCCGCCAGCCGGCCTTCTCGACCGGCTGCTTGAGCAGCACGTCGTAAAGATAGCAGCCGACCGTCAGGCTATCGTCGTCATTCTTGCGGACATAGCCCTGGACCAGCATTTCGGCCTTGCGACCGTCCCACACCGAATAGGCCGGGCTGGTGATGTCGCCGAAGGATGGCTGCGGCAGCGAATCCGGCCCGGTCGGCCGGAACAGGCCGTTGTTCTGGAGGTCGGCGGTGATCACTCGCGCGATATCGCGACCGAGCGCGGCCGTCCCCGCATCGTTGGCGGCGGTCGACACGTTTGCATTGGTCGCGAAGCCGGGGATCGCGATTTCGAGGTCCTGCCATTCGCTTTCATCGGTCACCGCACCCGAGAGACCCTGCGGGGCCTCCTGCGAAGTCGCGATCGGTTCCTCGTCGATCGTCGGCGATTGCTGCGCGGCTGCCGGAACGGCGGCGAGCGAAAATGCGGCGGTCATCAGAAGGGCGGCAAATTTCATCACAGTCTCCGGTCGAAACGGAAGTCCGACACGCGCTTCCACGCGTCGTAATATTCTTCGGGAAGGTTGAACGGCGCGGCGAGGCGCACCGCGCGGATCGCTTGTTCGGCATGGCGCGAGGCCTGTGCGCGATTGGCGTCGTTGATACCGAGCTGATCCACAACACGCGGATTTCCGCGCAGCGAGCCGTCCGGATTGAGATCGAACGCGAGGATCGTCACCAGCTTTTCTGCATCAACGCCCTGCGGCGCGCTCCAGTGCGGCTTGAGCTGGCGCGAGATCGAAGCGGCGAGCGAATTGCGCACCCGCGGCCCGATTTCGGCGGCTGGCGTACCGCTATTGGCGCTCGTTTCGGTGGTGCCGCGGCTGCCGAGGAAATCGCTGTCGATCTGGCCCTTGGGCTCGGCGGACCTGGGAGGTGCCTGCCGCGTTTCGCGCGGCGCCTGCGTACGGCGCGGCGTCGGCTGGCGCGTCTCGCTGCGGGTGGCGGGCCTCACGACCGGCTCGCTGCGGGGTTCGGCGCGCGGCTGCGGGAGCGGCTCGGCCGCGTCGTCGGCGCGCGGTTGATCGAGCGCTTCGGCAGCGGCTGGCGGGGCCGCATCGGGCAGCGGGATCGGCGCGGTGCTGGTAAGCCCGGCCTCGTCGGTCAACGAGACCGAAACGCGTTCGGGCGGCTGGACGATCGCTGCGCCGACCGGCTTCCACAACAGGGCCACGACGAGCGCAACGTGCAACGCCACCGCCACCGGCAGTGCGTATTTTTCCTCTCGTGCAAGGCTTCTCGTGGCCATTGGCGCGGACCTATGGAACCTCGGATGAACTGCCGGTGACCAGCGAGATCGCGTTGAACCCGGCGCGATTGAGCTCGCCCATCACCGCCATCACCCGGCCATAGTCGAGATTGCGGTCGGCGCGCAGCGTGACCTGCGGCGGTTCGCCGCCAGCCGCCGACCGCGCCGCCTCGAGCCGGTCGGGCAATTCGCCCGGAGCAAGCTCGTCATTGTCGAGATAGAGCCGACCGTCGGCCGAAAGCGACAGCGTGATCTGTTCGGGTTCCTGGCTCAACGCCTTCGCCCGGCTGTCGGGCAGGTCGACCGGCACGCCCGAATTGAGCAGCGGCGCGGTGACCATGAAGATGATCAGCAGCACCAGCATCACGTCGACGAAGGGCGTGACGTTGATCTCCGCCATCGGCGCGCGCAGGCGTCGGTGCTTGCGGCCCGAATGATGCAAGCCCATCGCCATCAGCTACGCGTCTCCAACTGGCGCGACAGGCTCATGTTGAACCGCTCGGCGAAGCGGTGGAGCCGCGCTTCGTAGGAATTCACGCTCTGCGTCAGGCGGTTGTAGGCAATGACGGCGGGAATCGCCGCGAACAGGCCGATCGCGGTCGCGAACAGCGCCTCGGAAATACCCGGTGCGACCACCGCGAGCGAAGAATTCTGCTGCGCGCCGATCTGGAAGAACGAATTCATGATGCCCCACACGGTACCGAACAGGCCGACGAAGGGCGCGACCGAACCGACCGTGGCGAGAAAGCCGAGCCGCTTGGCGAGATTGTCCGCCTCTTCGGCGACCTGCATGTCCATCGCCATCCGCAGGCGATCGCGGGTTCCGTCGCGGTCGATCGTGGCCGCCTTGATCGAGCGGCGCCATTCCTTGAGCCCGGCACCCGCAATGCGCGAGGCGGGGATGTCGCGATCGGCCACGCTCTTCTGCAATTGCTCGAGGTTTTCCGCCTCCCAGAACTGCTTTTCGTAAATCTCGCCCTGTTTCTTCAGCCGGCCGATCTTCATCGCGAAGGAGATGATGATCATCCAGGTCCAGACGCTCGCCAGGAGCAGGCCGAGCATGACCGCCTGCACGACCACATCGGCCTGCAGGAAGAGTTCGACCGGATCGAGCCGGGTCGGCGCGGCGGCAAGAAGGTTCGTCATCTGGTTCATCTATCGCTTTCGTCGAGAATGGTCTTGCACGCGGTGCGCCAGTCTTCGGGCTGGCGGCGCGGGCGGCCGTCGGGGGCCACGAAGCCGACCCGCAGAGTCGCGTCGGCGAGCATCGTGTCGTCGCGCCAGGCTTCCTGGTGCATGCGGCAGCTTGCGGCCTTCAACTCGGTACAGCGGGTGCGGATCAGCACTGCGTCGTCGAGCTTGGCCGGGCGCAGGAAGCGGATCTGCATGTCGGCGACGGCATAGGCGCCCTCGCCCGCCTCGTTGGCCGCGCGCTGGTCGATCCCCAGCAGGCGCAGGATGTCCGAGCGCGCGCGCTCGAACCAGCGCAGGTAATTGGCATGATAGACCACGCCCGACAGGTCGGTATCCTCGAAATAGGCGCGCACCGGGAACAGGTGCACGGACCCGTCGAACAGGCCGGAAGGAGGGGCTGGCGCATCCATTTGGGCCGCCATAGCGAGCCCGCGACTCGACTGGCAACTGTCGAAAGTTAACCAGTTGGCCAGCAGCGACGGATTATTGCGCCACCATCCGGCCCAGCGGGCGACCGGCGAAGATGTGCACGTGCAGATGGGGCACTTCCTGCCCGCTATCGGCACCGACATTGGCGAGTAGGCGATAGCCCGGCTCGACCAGCCCTGCTTCGCGCGCGATCTTGCCGACGGCGCGCACGAACCCGCCGATTTCCGCGTCGCTCGCTCGCGCCGAGAAATCGTCCCAGCTGACATATTTGCCCTTTGGAATGACGAGCACGTGGGTCGGCGCCTGCGGCGCGATGTCGTTAAAGGCATAGGCCCACTCGTCCTCGTAGACCTTGTCCGAGGGGATTTCGCCGCGCAGGATCTTGGCGAAAACATTGTCGTCGTCATACGGGAGGGTGGCGTCGATCGGCATGGCGGGTCTCCTTTTCCGCAAGGCGTGATAGGCGTTGGCGTCGCCGGTGCAAGCGGGCAGGCACGCGCTTTCGGCTTGACCCGCGCCCGCCGCACCGCCAATTCTGCGCGCATGAGCGAAACACCGCCCGACAGCCTGATCCCCTACGACGAGATCGTGCAGGAAGCCCTGCGCGCCGTGGTCGGCCGCGTGCTGGGCGAAATCGAGCAGACCGGCGGCGAACTGCCAGGCGAGCACCACTTCTACATCACCTTCAAGACCGATGCTGCCGGGGTCGACATTCCCGCCGACCTGCGCGCCCGCTTCCCCGACGAGATGACGATCGTGCTGCAGCACAAGTTCTGGGACCTCAGCGTGTCCGACCAGGGTTTCTCGGTGGGGCTCAGCTTCAACGGCGTGGGTTCGATCCTGACCATCCCGTTCGCCGCGATCACTGCCTTCGTCGATCCGGCGGTCGATTTCGGGCTCCAGTTCCAGGCCGTCGGCGACAATGACGTTGCGCCCGGACACGATCCGGCCGAGAACGACGAGCCCGAGGGCGAGGCGGAACAGGGCGATGGCCCCGACGTTCAGAAGGACGAGGGCTCCAACGTCGTGACCGTGGATTTCGGTCGCCGCAAGTAATTCGCGGGCCTGCAGCAACAGGGGCCGCAAAATGGCGAAAATCGACAACAAGGTAGCTAGCGACATCGTCGGCAAGAAGGTCGCCAAGACCGGGCGCAAGCTCAACGGCAAGGGCGAGGACGAGGTCTGGGGTCCAAGCACCAATCCGGCGACCAATCTGATCATCCAGGACCTCATCCTGCGCGCCGCCGGACGGCTGACCCGCACATCGCTGGAAAAGGGTCTGCTGCGGCGCCGCTATGGCGGCGAACACGCCAAAAAGATCATCGAAAACCGCAGCCTCGTCCAGACGCTGCTCGCCTACGGCGCGACCAAATATGCCACGCGTTCGATCCCCGGCGCATTGCTGGTGGGAACGGCGGTGCTCGGCAAGACGCTGTTCGACCGCTCGCTGAGCCGGGCGAAGTCCCGGCGCAAGGGCGACGAGCAATTGGTGGACCAGGCAGAGGAATAAGCCGCCGATCGGGGTTGATTCGCGCCGCCCCTATCGGGCACAGGCGGGCATGGCCGATCACGACACCCTCCAGCGCCGCGGACTGATGTTCATCCTTTCCTCGCCCTCGGGCGCGGGCAAGACCACCATCGCGAGGATGCTGCTCGAACGCGACGGGCATATCGGCCTGTCGGTTTCGGTCACCACCCGCCCGATGCGCCCGGGCGAGGTCGACGGGCGCGACTACCATTTCGTTTCGGATGCCGAATTCGATCGGATGATCGAGGCGGACGATTTCTACGAGTGGGCGCATGTCTTCGATCATCGCTACGGCACGCCCAAGGGCCATATCCGCAACGCGCTCAAGGAAGGGCAGGATTTCCTGTTCGACATCGACTGGCAGGGCACCCAGCAACTCTACCAGAAGGACCAGCAGGACGTGGTGCGCGTGTTCATCCTGCCACCCAGCCTTAAGGAACTGCACGATCGCCTGCGCGGTCGCGGGACCGACAGCGACGAGGTGATCGCAGGCCGGATGGAGCGTGCGCGCGCCGAAATCAGCCACTGGGACGGCTATGACTACGTCGTGATCAACGACGACGTCGAGGAATGCTACGGCAAAGTGCGCGAAATCCTCGAGGCCGAACGTATGAAACGCCAGCGCCAGACCGGGCTGATCGGATTCGTCCGCGGATTGATGGCACCCGACGCCGAATAGCCGCTCAGATCAGGGCCGCCCGGCCCTCGCCACATCAACCTTGCAGGCGAGGATCCGCCCGTTCTTCGCCTGGCTCGCCGCATCGCGATGCGAGGTCGGCGCGACGACGGTGAAGAGGGTCTTGCCATCAGCCCCGCCGAGCATGCAGGCGTAGCAATTGAGATCGCCCGTCTCGACCACGTCGAGCACCTCGCCGCCCTCGGCATAGCGCACGCATTCGGGCGCGAGCGGGTTGGCGATCCAGATCGCGCCCTCGGCATCGAGGCAGATCCCGTCGGGCAGGCGCTTGCCGGTCTCGGCCCATTCGCGCCGGTTCGAAAGCGTGCCGTCGGCAGCAATGTCGAGTGCGGTCAACCGGTTGGCGAGCGTTTCGCCCACGATCAAGCTCTTGCCGTCGGGTGTGATCACCGAGCCGTTGGGGAAGAAGAATTTTTCCTCGCCCGCGGCGAGTCGGACCGAACCATCCGGCTCGACCAGCGCAATCGGCGCATGCGCGCCGTGTTCGCGGATCCAGTCGGGCCCCTTCTCGACCAGCGCCTTGTCGAGATCGAAGCCGAAATTGCCGACATAGGCGCGGCCCTGCGCATCGACGACCATGTCGTTGCACCAGAAACCGGCGATGTCGGAGAGGTCGGCATGCAGTTCGAGCCCCCCGTCGGGCCAGCGTCGCCAGACCTGCTGCCGAACCATCGACACGACCAGCAAGGATCCATCGGGCATCCAGCCGAGACCCGAGGGCTGGTCGTCGAATTCAAGTTCGACGCGGAGATCGCCGCCCTCCTCGCTCACCGAGTAGACGCGGTGGGCGTAGAAATCGGAAAACCACAACCGGTCCTCATGCCAGCGCGGCCCTTCGCCGAAATGGATCCCCTCGGCGACGGTGCGGAGTTCGCGCGCCATCGTCCTATTTCCCCGACGGATCGACGAAATTACCCGCGCCGATATTGGCGTTCACCACGCCGCCATCGATCGGGATCGTGGTGCCGACGACGTAATCGCCCGCCCGGCTGAGCAGGTAGATCGCGCCTGCCGCCATATCCTCGGTCACGCCGACGCGGCGCGCGGGGATGCCCTTTTCGACCAATTCGGCATTGTCGCGCGCAGCGCGGTTCATCGCGCTGGGATAGGCGCCCGGACCGATCCCGTTGACCACGATGTGGTGCCCGACCAGTTCGGCGGCCATGCGCCGGGTGAGGTGGATCAACCCGGCCTTCGAGGCCTGGTAGGGATAGGTCGGCCACGGGTTCGACTTCATCCCGTCGATGCTCGAAATCATCAGCACCTTGGCGGGCCGGTCCTTGCTCGCCGCCGCCTTGAGCAGCGGGAGCAGCTTCTGGGTCAGGAAGAACGGGGTCTTGAGGTTCAAATCCATCGTCCGGTCCCAGCCGGCCTCGGTGAAATCCTCGAACGGTTCGCCCCAGGCGGCCCCGGCATTGTTGACCAGCAGGTCGAGCCGGTCCTCGCGCGAAGCAAGCTCGTCGGCGAGTTGCTGGATCCCGTTCATCTGCGACAGGTCGCCAACCAGGCCGATCACCTTGTCGCCGAGCTCGGCAGCGGTCTCGTCGACCTGCTCCTTCTTGCGCGCGACGATGTAAACGCGCTCGGCGCCTGCGGCGAGCAGGCCCTCGACGATCATCTTCCCGATTCCGCGGCTGCCGCCGGTGACGAGCGCGATACGGCCATCGAGGCCGAACAGTTTGCTGAGTTCCATCTGTCTCGCTCCCGTGTCTGTCAGCGCGTCGCGCCCATGTCGCCCGAGCTAAAGCTCACTTCCCCGGGGTCGGGGGCGTGCTTGGCGAATTCCATCCGTGCGATCGAGCGGGCGTGGACCTCGTCGGGCCCATCGGCGAGGCGCAGCGTTCGCTGCCCGGCATAGGCCTTGGCGAGGCCGTAATCGTTCGACACGCCGCCGCCGCCATGCGCCTGGATCGCATCGTCGATGATCCGCAGCGCCATGTTGGGCGCCTGCACCTTGATCATCGCGATTTCCTGCTTGGCGGCCTTGTTGCCGACCTTGTCCATCATGTCGGCGGCCTTGAGGCAGAGCAGCCGAGTCATGTCGATATCGATCCGTGCGCGGGCAACGCGTTCTTCCCACACCGAATGCTTGTAGATCGGCTTGCCGAAAGCTTCGCGGCTCTGCAGTCGGCGGCACATCTTCTCTAGCGCTTCTTCGGCCGCGCCGATCGTACGCATGCAATGGTGAATGCGGCCCGGGCCGAGGCGGCCCTGCGCGATCTCGAAGCCCCGCCCTTCGCCGAGCAGCATGTTCGTCGCCGGGATGCGAACGTCCTTCAGCTCGATTTCCATGTGCCCGTGCGGCGCGTCGTCGTAACCGAACACCGGCAGGTGGCGGATGATGTTCACGCCGTCGGCATCGAGCGGCATCAGCACCATCGACTGCTGCTGGTGGCGCTGGGCGCCGAAATCGGTCTTGCCCATCACGATCGCGACCTTGCAGCGCGGATCACCCGCGCCCGAGCTCCACCATTTCCGCCCGTTGATGACGTATTCGTCGCCGTCGCGCTCGATCCGGCACTCGATATTGGTCGCATCGGACGAGGCGACGTCGGGCTCGGTCATCAAGAAGGCCGAACGGATCTCGCCGTTCATCAGCGGGGTGAGCCACTGGTCCTTCTGTTCGCGCGTGCCGTAACGATGGAACACTTCCATGTTACCGGTGTCGGGCGCCGAGCAATTGAAAACTTCGGAGGCAAACCCGATCCGGCCCATTTCCTCGGCGCACATCGCGTATTCGAGGTTGGTCAGACCCGGCCCTTCGAATTCGTAGGTTTCCTCGACGTGGTGGTGGCCGTCATTGCGCGGCGGCATGAACAGGTTCCAGATGCCGGCATCCTTGGCCTTGGCCTTCAATTCCTCGACCACCGGGATCACCTTCCAGCGATCGCCTTCCTCGTCTTGCGCCTTGTAGGTCGGCACGGCGGGGCGGACGTGCTGCTCGATGAAATCCTTGACGCGGTCGCGCCAGTAGAGCTGGCGTTCGGTGGGCTGGAAATCCATGTCGGTCCTCTCCTGAAATATGTTGCCCGCGTGTTTGGAAGCGCGAGCGCGCTGGCGCAAGCCTCGATTTAAGCGAGCGGTTAAACTTCCTCGCCCGCGGCGTCGATCACGCGGTCGAGACCTTGCGGATCGACCCCCGCCACCGGTCCCAGCGGGAAACGCAGATACGACCAGGCCGCCGCCAGGCCGAATACGACGAGCGCGGCCGCGTAGAACAGGGTGAGGCGCATCAGCACGTCCTGGTCGACCGCGCCGGGCTGGGCATTCTCGGGAAAGCCGACGAGGCCGAGGATCAGCCCTGAAAGAAAGATCCCGATCCCCGAAATCGCCTTCTGGAGGAAGAAATAGCCGGCGAAGAACAGACCCTCGGTCTGCTTGCCGCCTTTGCTCGCGGCGTGATCGGTCACGTCGGCCATCATCGAGGTCGTGAACAGAGTCGCCGATATGCCCGCCGTGTTGCCGACGAAGACGAACGCGAAGATGAAAGGCGGCAACCAGTCCGAACCGTTCGGCGGCGCGAGGTCGAAATAGCGCAGCCAGTAAGGCGCCGAGGCGAACAGCATCATCACGACCACGCAGATCGCCGCCGCGCGCTGCTTGCGGAAGCGCCTGCCGATCGGGACCACGACGAGGAACGAGGCGACCGCGCTGGCGAACAGGATCCCGGTATAGGCTACGAACTGGAGCGCCGTGAATTCCCAAACGAAATCGAACAGGTAGTTCGTCAGCGCGAAGGTGATCCCCTGGATCGCCATCCCGAACAGCGCGGCGACCATCAGGATCAGGAACGGTCGGTATTTCAGCGTGGCGATGATTTGGCCGAGGTTTTCGGCGGTATCGATGGGGTGTGCCGGCGGGCGTGCGAATTTTTTGTGCGTCCCCCAGGCCGAGAGCAGGATCGAGGCCAGCATGACGATCGCGCCGATCACCGCATAGGGGGTATAGCCGTCGGGATTGAGCAACCCGTTGGGATATTCGGGCGTATCGGTAAAGATCAGCCCGTAGGCGATCGCGAGCATCACGAGCCCGCCGACCCAGCCGAACAGGAAGCGGTAGCGAAGCACCACAGTGCGTTCCTGGTAATCGCTGGTCATCTCAGGCAGCAGCGAGATCGACGGCACTTCGTAAGCAGACAGGCTCGCGCGGACGAGAAAACCGACGATCAGCAGGTAACCGAGCGTCGCCCCGGTGCCCGAGGTCGGCGGGTGCCACAGCATCAGCCACGACAGCGCAACCGGCAGCGCGGCCCCGTACATCCACGGATGGCGCCGCCCGATCCGGCTGCGGGTCCGGTCAGAGAGGTTTCCGACCACCGGATCGATCAGTGCATCGAGCACCAGCGCGAGCCCGATCGTCGCGCCGACCGCTTCGGCCGGCAGCCCCACAACCTGGTTGTAGAACAACAGCAGGAAGACCCCGAAGCCGTTATCCTTGATCCCGAAGGCGACGGTGCCGACCCCGAAGGCGAGCTTGGTGCGCAGGGGCACGCGGCGCGGCGGAGCCGTGTGGGCGGGGGCGTTCACGCGGGCGAGCGATCGATCGGCTTGTCGGTGCTCGGCATTCGCGTCTTCTCCCAATTCTTCTCTGCGTCCAAGCCTAGGGCAAAGCATCCCGAGGTCAACGAGCCACGCGCGACCCGACCACGGCACGGCGGCGCTGCAGCACATCATGGCCTTAGGTGCTTGCGACTCGTACGAGTTTGCTTTTAAACGCGCGATTAAATCGCCGCGCAAGGGCGGCATGATTTTGAAGGAGAGGATCATGGCTGAAGACCTGGACGCTTTCCGCGCCGAGACGCGCGAATGGCTCGAAGCGAACTGTCCCGAGGAAATGCGCCAGCCCGTGCACGACGAGCGCGACGTCTATTGGGGCGGCCGCAACGCCGAGTTCAAGAACGACGCACAGAAGGCCTGGTTCGAAGCCTGCCGCGACAGGGGCTACACCGTGCCCGACTGGCCGAAGGAATATGGTGGTGCCGGGCTCACTCCCCCGCAGGCCAAGGTGCTGCGCCAGGAAATGGCGCGGATCAATGCGCGTCCGCCGCTCTCGAGCTTCGGGATCTGGATGCTTGGCCCGGCGCTGCTGCATTTCGGCACCGAGGGCCAGAAGCAGCGCTTCCTCAACGAGATCGCGCGTGGCGAAATCCGCTGGTGCCAGGGCTATTCGGAGCCGGGCAGCGGTTCCGACCTCGTTAGCATGCAGACCTTCGGCGAGGACAAGGGCGATCACTGGGTGGTCAACGGTCAGAAGATCTGGACCTCCTATGCCGACGAGGCCGACTGGATCTTCTGCCTCGTCCGCACCGACAAGAACGACAAGTATCGCGGCATCACCTTCATGCTGTTCGACATGGCGAGCGATGGCGTGTCGACCAAGCCGATCAAGCTGATCAGCGGCAACAGCCCGTTTTGCGAAACCTTCATGGACGACGTGAAGGTGCCGAAGAGCTATGGCGAGGACATTCCCGGCTATGTCGGCGAGATCAATCGCGGCTGGGACGTCGCGAAGTATCTGCTCGGCCACGAACGCGAGATGATCTCGGGCGCGGGCAACAAGGAACGCTCAGGCTCGCTCGGGCCGAAGCTTGCGCGCAACGGCATCGACAACCCGGTGCTGCGTGCCGCACTCGCCGAATACGATATCGATGCGCTCGCCTATGGCTGCATGGGCGAGAAATTCCTCGACGAACTCAAGGTCGGCAAGGCGCACCCCGCCCAGCCGAACATGATGAAATATGCCGGGACCGAGCTGAACAAGCAGCGCCACGAGCTGATGATGTCGGCGGGCGGTTCGCGCGCGCTCGAATGGGAAAGCGAGGAAACCAGCGGCGGTACGCCTGCGCGCAGCTGGTTGCGCACCAAGGCCAATTCGATCGAGGGCGGCACCAGCGAGGTGATGCTCAACGTGATCGCCAAGCGCATCCTTGAACTCCCCGGCGCCTGAGGAAGAACCAGAACAATGCCTCTTTACCTGAACGAAGATCAGCAGATGCTCGCCGACACCGCGAGCGAATTCATGTCCGAACAGGGCAGCATCGAAAAACAGCTCCGCCACTGGCGTGACAAGGGCTGCAAGGACGGTTTCGGCCACGAATTGTGGGGCCAGTTCGCCGAGATGGGCTTCACCGGGATGATGGTGGACGAGGACCATGGCGGGCTCGGCATGGGTCATGTCGAGGCGGGCATCGTGCTCGAACAGATCGGCCGCAACCTCACGCCGTCGCCCTTCCTCACCAGCTCGGTAATGGCAGCGAGTGCGTTGGGCGCGGGCTCGGACGACCTCAAGGGCCGCTGGCTGCCCGGCCTCGTCGAAGGCAAGAGCGTGTTCGCGATCGCGGTCGACGAAGGGCCCAAGCACAACCCGCAGGAGATCAAGACCCGCGCCGAGAAATCGGGCAACGGCTTTAGGCTGACGGGTGCCAAGACCTTCGTGATCCAGGGCGCCAGCGCCGACATGCTGGTCGTCGCCGCGCGCACCTCGGGCGACGACAGCGACGATGAAGGTATCACGCTGTTCGCGGTGCCCAAGGACGCGGCCAACATGAAGCAGGACCCGGTGCGGCTGGTCGACAGCTCGATGGCGAGCCACGTGACCTTCGACGGGGTCGAATTGGATGGCGATGCCGTGATCGGCGAAGTCGACGGCGGGCGCGAAGTGCTAAACCGCATGCTCAATGCCGGGCGCGCTGGTGCCGCGGCCGAAGGCGTCGGCGTCGCCGGCGGCGCGTTCGACCGCACGACCGAATACCTCAAGCAGCGCAAGCAGTTCGGCAAGCTGATCGGTGAATTCCAGGCGCTCCAGCACCGTGCCGCGCATCTCTATTCCGAACTCGAGATCGCGCGCGCTACCGCGATCAAGGCGGCGCAGATGCTCGACGAAGATGCCGACAAGGCCGACCTGATGGTCTCGGTCGCAAAGGCCAAGGTCGGCAAGGTCGCGCGCCTCGCGGTGCAGGAAGGCGTCCAGATGCATGGCGGCATCGGCATGACCGACGAATACGATATCGGCCTGTTCATGAAGCGCGACCGCGCGCTGCACGAATTCCTCGGCGATCACTATTTCCACGCCGACCGCGTGGCGAAGCTGAGCGGGTACTGATCGTGAAGGCTGCAATCCTCGAACAACCCGGCACCCCGCTCCAGATCGGTGACGTAAGCACCTCCAAGCCGCTGGCGCACGAAGTGCTGATCCGCACCCATGCCTGCGGGCTGTGCCATTCGGACCTGCACTTCATCGACGGCGCCTATCCGCATGCGCTTCCGCTGGTACCGGGGCACGAAGCGGCGGGCGTGGTCGAGGCGGTCGGCAGCGAGGTGAGGACGGTCAAGCCGGGCGATCACGTGGTGACCTGCCTCTCGGCATTCTGCGGCCATTGCGAGTTCTGCGTAACCGGCCGGATGGCGCTGTGCCTCGGCGGTGATACGCGCCGCGCGAAGAGCGACCCGCCGCGCCTGACGCGCGGCGACGGCGAGCAGGTCAACCAGCTGCTCAACCTGTCGGGCTTCGCCGAGCAGATGCTGATCCACGAACATGCCTGCGTCGCGATCGACAGGGACATGCCGCTCGACCGCGCGGCGGTAATCGGCTGCGCGGTGACCACGGGCGCGGGCGCGATCTTCAACGCGTGCAAACTGGTGCCGGGCGAGACCGTCGCCGTGGTCGGCTGCGGCGGCGTGGGCCTCGCAGCGATCAACGCGGCAAAGATTGCGGGCGCGGGGCGCGTGATCGCGCTCGATCCGATTGCGGAAAAGCGCGAACTGGCGAAGGTGCTCGGCGCGACCCATGCGTTGGACCCGACCGCGGAGAATGCAATCGAAGAGGTCATCGCGCTGACCGGCGGCGGGGTCGACCATGCGATCGAGGCGGTCGGGCGCGAGGCCAGCGCCAAGACCGCGGTGAAGCTGTTGAAGCGCGGCGGGACCGCGACAATCCTCGGCATGATGCCCTTGGACTGCAAGGTCGGGCTCGGCGCGATGGACCTGCTTTCGGGCAAGAAGCTGCAGGGCGCAATCATGGGCATGAACCGCTTCCCGGTCGACCTGCCGCGGCTGGTCGATTTCTACCTGCGTGGCCTGCTCGACCTCGACACGATCATCGCCGAGCGCATCCCGCTGGAAAAGATCAACGAGGGCTTCGACCTGATGCGCACCGGCACCAGCGCGCGCAGCGTGGTGGTGTTCGACTGACCCCCTCACCGTTCGTGTCGAGCGAAGTCGAGACACGTCCAGGCCAACGTATCTCGACTTCGCTCGATACGAACGGATAGAAGCTCCGCATGACCCAGATCACGCCCCCCATCGACGCGCAGGCCGAATTCACCGGCACCACCGAGCCGCAGGGCCAGGACGTCCTCGATCTCGACCGGCTCGCCGAGTGGATGGCGGCCAATGTCGACGGCTTCGAAGGCCCGCTCTCGCAGGCCAAGTTCAAGGGCGGCCAGTCCAACCCGACCTACAAGCTGTCGACGCCGAACCGCGACTACGTGCTCCGGCGCAAGCCGTTCGGGAAACTATTGCCGAGCGCGCATGCGGTCGATCGCGAATTCCGCGTCCAGTCGGGGCTCGAAAAGGTCGGCTTCCCCGTCGCCCCGCAATACGGGCTGTGCGAGGACGAAAGCGTCATCGGCGCGATGTTCTACGTGATGGGGATGGTCGATGGGCATTCGATCTGGAACGGCGCGATGCCCGATCATTCGCCCGAGGAGCGACGCGCGCATTATTTCGCGATGACCGACGTGCTGGCGCAGCTCCACGCGGTCGGCCTCAAGCAGGCCGGGCTCACCGATTACGGCAAGCCGGGCAATTATTTCGAACGCCAGATCGGCCGCTGGACCAAGCAGTACCGAATGAGCGAGACTGACACGCTCGAGCCGATGGAAGGCCTGATCGAATACCTCCCCCGCACCGTGCCCGAGCAGACCCGGACCTCGGTGGTTCATGGCGATTACCGGATCGACAACATGATCTGGGCGAAGGGCTCCCCGCAAGTGCTCGCCGTGCTCGACTGGGAGCTGTCGACGCTGGGCGATCCACTCGCCGACTTCACCTATTTCTGCCTCGCCTGGGTAACCGACAATGGCGGGCGATCGGGCGTGCTCGACCTTGATCGCGCGGCGCTCGGCATTCCCGAGCTCGACGAGATCGTCGAGCGCTATTGCGCCGCCACGAACCGCGACAGCGTGCCCGACATGAACTGGTATTTTGCCTACAACTTCTTCCGCCTCGCCGGGATCATGCAGGGCATCAAGAAGCGCGTGATCGACGGCACTGCGTCCTCCGCGCACGCCAAGGCGATGAGCGAGCGCGTCGGCCCGCTGGCCGAACTGGCGTGGGATTTCGCGAAGAAGGCGGGCGCCTAGGCGCTAGAATTCGCGCGACCAGCGGATCGCGACGCCCGGATCGTCGCGCAGGTCGGCATAGTGACCCGGATCGGTCCGGTAGAACAGGCTCGCGCTGGCATTGCCGCCGAGGAACGGACCGCGCCAGGCGAGCTCGCCGGTGATCTCGCGCCCGGTCGGCGCCAGCGCGAGCGACCGGGTCGCCACCGTCGCGCTGCGTGTGGCGTAGTCCCAATAGACCGGCAGCGTCAGGTCGATCCCGCCATCGGCGACGCGCATTGGTTGCGACAGGCGAAAGGCGATCCCGTCATCCCTCCACAGCACGCCGCGCTTTTCGAGGTCCAGGGCCCAGCCGTTGCTCGCCAGGCGCGTGCCCTGCGCGAAGGTCCAGCCCTGCCGGAAGGCGCCGCCCAAGCGCCAGCCGTCGCCCGCATCGAAGCGCAAATCGGCATCGACGAACAGGCTGTCCGCTCCGCCGACGCCGAGCGCCTCGTGGAAGCGTGCGCCGAGCACCGTGCGGTCCTCGCGCTGCCAGCTGGCTCCGAGCGTCGCGGTCAGGGGCCCGTAATCGCCGTCGAGCGAAGCTCCGAAACGGATCGCGTTACCCTCGGCGCGGCTGCGGGCGAAATCCGTCGCGAACCGCCCGCGCGCGCCGGCCAGCACCGTCCCACTTTCCGCGCTCAGCGTCAGACCGAGATCGCCGAGATCGCGTCGCAGCGCGAAGCTCATCGTGTCGCCCAATGCAAAACCGGTATCGTCCTGCGCGCCCGAAGCGATCAGGAAGGCGGGGCGCGACTGGCCCTGCAATTGCGCGACGAGCCCCTGAGCGCCCTGCCGGAAGGCGACGCCCATTTGCGTATCGGGTGCGATCCTCGCGGCCACGCGAGCCGCCAGCACGCGGGCCTGTTCGGCATCTTCGGTCGACAGCGACAGCCGCCCGCCCCACGGCGAACGCAGTGCGGTGCCGTCGATCGCGAAGGAGAGCGAAAGCGCGTCGCTACCGAGACCCACATGGCGCAGATCGTCGCGCAACGCGCCTTCCAGCTTCGGCGCGACCTGTGCTCCCAGGGTGCGCGCGCCGAGATCGGAACTGTAGGCACGTTCGTACTTGTCGAGCAGCGTGACCGGCATCGACGCCCCGGCCAGCGCATCGCCCATCGCCGGCGAACCGACCAGCGTGCTGTCGGTCAGCGCCATCGCGACCCGCGTATCGGCGAGCGACAAAGTGCCCTGCGGCGCGAAGGCCGCGGCGATATCGAGGATCCCCTGGCCGTAGACGTCGTCGTCGCCGGTGGCCCCGGCATCGCGCGCGGTGTCGAGCAGAAGTTCGACGACATCCTGCCCGCTGAGGTTCGGAAACGCCTGGAACAGCAGCGCCGCGGCGCCCGCCACCTGCGGCGCGGCAAAGCTCGTGCCCGAGAAAAGGTAGACGTAGGTCCCGGTACTGTCGGTCTCGGTCTTGAGCACGCCGTTCTGGTAGACGCAGCAGATCCGCTCGCCGCGGGCGGTGAGGAACGAGGAGATGTAGGTCCCGGCCCGGTTCGAGAAGGACGAGATATTGCCGCCCTCGTCGACCGAGCCGACGATCATCACGCCGCCGCTCCCGACGTCTGATATCCCGGCCGCGAAGTTGTCGGGCGATCCGAGGCCGTCATTGCCCGAGGACACGATCACCACCACACCGGCGGCGACCGCGCGCTGGACGGCGGTGCGAACCGCCTGGCTGGGATTGCCACCCCCGAGCGAGAGATTGATGATCTTCGCGCCGTTGTCGGTCGCGTATTGGATCCCGACCGCGATATCGCTGTCGCGCAGGCTGCAATTCGTGCCTCCATCGTCCGAGACATCGGCGCAGGTACCCGGGAAGTCGGCCCGCAACACCAGCAGGTTCGCCTCGTAGGCGATGCCCATCACCCCGGTATTGTTACGCGCCGCCGCGGCGACGAGCGCGACATTGGTGCCGTGGTCGTCCTCCTGGTCGATCCCTCGGCTGCCGGCGACATCGCGCGAGGCCGGAAGGATGCGACCCGCGAATTCGGGACTGTCGCTGTCGATCCCGGTATCGATGATGGCGATCGCGACCCCGGCGCCGGTCGCGCCCTGTTGCCAGGCGGCAATCGCATTGTGGTCGGCTGGTCCATCCGAACGACGATATTCGGACGTGTTGAACACGCTTGCCGGAGTGGGCGTCGGGGTCGGCGTGGGGGTCGGCGTCGGCGTGGGGGTCGGCGTCGGCGTGGGGGTTGCGGTTGGCGTGGGCGTCGGGGCCGGCGTCGAGCGAGGCGGGGAACCGCCGCCACAGGCGGCCAGCAGGGCGATCACCGCCGCGCAGGCACCCGCGCGCACCTTCCATCCACGTTTCAAGCTCATTTGCGTCATCCCGGAAACTGCCGACCTTCACGCGGGCCTAGCACGGCGCTGATACCTAGAACCTTAACGGATACGCCCCAGTTCCCGCGCCGGACGCGCTTGCCGCCCGGCACCCGAGGCGTTAGCGCGCCGAACGAGAACCCATTTGCCGAAAGCGATCGCATGACCGACACACTCGCCCAGACCATCGAAGCCGCTTGGGAAAACCGTGCAGACCTCGATTCCAGCGACGACGCGATCCGGACCGCGGTCGAACGCGCGCTTGCCATGCTCGACAGCGGCGAGGGTCGCGTTGCCGAACCCGACGGCAAGGGAGGCTGGACCGTCAACCAGTGGCTCAAGAAGGCGGTGTTGCTGTCCTTCCGCCTCAACGACAACCGCGTAATGGAAGGAGGCAGCGCGGGCCATCCCGCGTTCGACAAGGTGCCGAGCAAGTTCGCCGGGTGGGACGAAGCCCGCTTCCGCGACGCTGGCTTCCGGGTCGTTCCCGGTGCGATCGCCCGCGAGGGCAGCTATATCGCGCCCGGCTGCGTGCTGATGCCCAGCTTCGTCAATATCGGCGCCCATGTCGGCAAGGGCACGATGGTCGACACCTGGGCCTCGATCGGCTCCTGCGCGCAGATCGGCGAGAATTGCCATATCTCGGCGGGTGCGGGGATCGGCGGAGTGCTCGAGCCGATGCAGGCCAATCCGACGATCATCGGCGACAATTGCTTCATCGGCGCGCGCTCCGAAATCGTCGAGGGCGTGATCGTGGGCGAAGGCTGCGTGGTCGCCATGGGCGTCTTCATCACCCAGTCGACCAAGATCGTCTATCGCGACACCGGAGAGGTGATCCGCGGCCATATCCCGCCTTTTTCGGTGGTCGTCCCGGGATCGCTGCCGGGCAAAGATGGCGGACCGGGTCTCGCCTGCGCGGTCATCGTCAAGACCGTCGATGCGCAAACCCGCGAGAAGACCGGGATCAACGAGCTGCTGCGCGCCTAGCCGAGACAGTCAGGAACCCGCCCGATCCCGGTGCATTTCCTTTGCGTAGCGATACGAACGGGAGGACTTGAAATGCGCAAGGAAGGCGAAGAGATCCACGTCGAGACCGACGAGGTCCGCGGCGGCAGCAGCAGCGGCGTTGTCCGGTGGGTGCTGCTCATCGGCCTGCTGATCGCGATTGTCGCCCTATCGATCACCTGGATGACAGGCGCCGCGTCTTCGTCCGGGGATGAACCCGAACCGAGCGTTTCGAGCACGGCCGCACCGGCGGAGTAGACGGGTGAGCAAGGCGAACAGTTTCCAGGCCGACCAGCATGTCGAGTGGAACTGGGGTAACGGCAAAGGATCGGGCCAGATCAAGGAACGGTTCGAGCGCAAAGTCACGCGCACTCGGCAGGGCGCCGAAGTCACAAAGCACGGCGACGAGGCCAATCCGGCCTATTTGATCAGGCAGGACGACGGCGACGAAGTGCTGAAACGCGGCTCGGAACTGAAGGAGAATACCTGATGCCAGCGAAGTCGAAGGCCCAGCAACGCGCGGCCGGTGCCGCCCTTTCCGCCAAGCGCGGCGAGACCAAGGTCTCAGAGCTCCAGGGCGCGTCCAAGCAGATGTACGACAGCATGTCCGAAGACGAGCTCGAGGACTATGCCTCGACCGATCGCGACGGCCTCCCCGAGCACGTGGACGGCGACGACGAAGGCTGATGGAAGACCACGACCGGCAAGCTAGCGCTTCGGCCTCCGACCGTTCGAGCAACCAGCGGCCAGTTCATCGCCTGATGGCCGGGGGTCGCACCCCCGAAGAGACCTGACATGGATATCGGCGCCGAGGGGAGCCACCTGTTCAGCCTGACACCGTCCATGACGTCGCAGCTGGCACTCAGCGCGGTGATGATCGTCGTTGCGGTGCTGATCCACGGGGTCGGCCTGTTCTCGCTCAGCAATTTGCTCACGCGCGAGCAGAATGCGGAAGAGCGCGAGAAAGAAGGAAGTTCCGAACGCCACTATCGGTTCGAACGGTACGAGCCACTCTCGATCCGCGGCGGGATCGTGGTCGTGGGTATCGTTCTCGCGATCTTCGGCTTGCACTTCGCCGAAATCTGGGCCTTCGCCTTCCTCTACTCGGCAATCGGAGCTGTGCCCGACCTCGACACCGCGATATATTTCTCGTCGATCACCTATGCCACGCTCGGTTTCACCGACAATTACATCGATCCGAGCTGGCGAATGATCGCGGCATCGGAGGGGATCATCGGCGTGCTCATGCTCGGCTGGTCGACCGCCTTTTTCGTCCGGGTCCTGTCCAAACTCGAAAGCCGGCGCTAACTCCCCCAGCATGGCGAATGCAGGGGACCTGATCGAACGGCTGTCGCTGCAGCCGCACCCCGAAGGCGGTTGGTATCGCGAAACCTGGCGGGCACCGGCAGACCATGGCGCCCGCGCAGGGTCCACCGCGATCCATTTCCTGCTCGAGGCGGGCCAGGCATCGCATTGGCACCGGGTGGATGCGACTGAGATCTGGCTCTGGCATGCGGGCGATCCGCTCGAACTGTCAGTCGCGACGACCGATTCGGGGCCGACGACACAACACCGTCTCGGTCCGGACATTCTCGCCGGCGATCAGGTCCAGCACGTCATTCCTTCCGGACACTGGCAGGCGGCGCGAACCGCGGCGGACGGGGCGCATGGCTATGTCCTCGTCAGCTGCGTGGTCGCGCCGGGCTTCGAGTTCGACGGTTTCGAGCTTGCGCCGCCCGGCTGGGCGCCCGGCGAGAGTGCAGCGTGATCCGCACGGGCCTGCGCTGGCTTCTCGCTGCCTTCTATGCCTTTGCCGGCTTTCGCCATCTCGTCGATCCGGCCCCATTCCTTGCCATCACGCCGGGCTGGGTCCCGTTGCCGGACGCCGTCATCGCCCTCACCGGAGTGGCCGAGCTGGCGGGCGCGATCGCGTTGCTCCAGCCATGGTCCGGCCGCCTGCGCCGTGCCGGCGGCTGGGGACTCGCGCTCTATGCCGCCTGTGTGTTTCCTGCAAATATCAACCATTTCGAGATGGACATGGCGCGTCCGGACGGTGGCTGGGGGCTCGGCTACCACGTCCCGCGCATGTTCGCGCAACCGCTGCTGGTCTGGCTGGCGCTGTGGGTCTCGAAGGCGGTGGATTGGCCGTTCGCACCCAAGAAAAAGGGCGAGCGCAGCCGCTGAGGCCGCACCCGCCCAGTCATTTGATTGCCTTGACGACTTAGCTGAGGTGCTTCGACACCGCGGCGGTCATCTTGAACATCGAGATCTTCTCGGTGCCGATCACGCCGCCCAGCTTGGCGTCGGGCTCGATCATGCGCTTGTCGTCGGACGCCTGCAGGTCGTGCTTCTTGATGTATTCCCACACCTTCGAAGTCACCTGGCTACGCGGCATCGGCCCCTTGCCGACCACCTCTTCGAGCTGCGGCGAAAGGTTCACCGGCTTGGCGAGTGCGTTGTTCTTGGCGGCCATTGTGTAGTCTCCCTATAATTTGGCGACTTTGCGATACGCCTGTGGCAAGTCGCGGTCGAGGCAGGGGGGCGTTTTCCCCCCAGTTTCCTCGCAAGGGGGGTTACGCCTCGGCGTCCCAATCGAGATCATCGCCGGCTGCGGCCGCGTCATCGCCGAGCAGATCGTCGAGATCCTCGGGCTCGTATTTCGCGGTCAGCACCGCTGCGCCGAGCACGTTGCCATCGAGCACGGAGAAGACTTCGTCCGCGCCCGCGCCGGGCATCAGCCCGAGCGGACGATCGATTGCGAACAGCTGGAACACGTAATCATGCGCCGGATCGCCGATATCGAGCTTGGGCAGGAGCCATTCGGAATTGCCCGCGGCATTCTTGCCGGCGAATGGTGCGCTTTCGCCCTCGAGCAGCTTACCCTGCTGCGGCGCGAAGCCCCAAGCAAGCCAGTGCAGATGCGGCTGGTCGTTACGCCCCGCCGGATCCTGAACGACGAGCACGAGTTCTTCGGTTCCCGCAGGCGGCGTGGTCCATTCGAGCGGTGGGGCGACAGCGTCTTCCTCGTCGGCCGTGAAGCACGGATCGAGCGCACCGCCATTCTGGAAAGCGGCCGATGTCAGCGTGAAACCGTCCACGTCGAGCGTTTCGGCATCGGCATATTGCGCGACAGCGAGCTGCGCGTGGTGCGGCTTCGCTTCGGGCAGCTTTTCCGCCAGCCAAGCGGGGCAATCGGTCATCGTGATCCTCTTCGTGTTATCTGCAGGGGGCGTAGCTGGATGAGCCTCCCCCGGTCGAGGGTGGATAGCCTGCAACGCCCGGTTTTCCCATCAATGCGCAACGACGTGGGGACGATCCCGTTCATTTTCCATATTGCTTCGGGTCGCTAGCTCCCGCATCCTGACGGGAAGTTATCTAGGGGATCGCACATCATGGCTCTTGCCAAGCTCCGCGCCTGCACGCGCACCAGCCGCTTCGCCTTTACCACCGCCTGCGCCGCACTGGTCGCCGCGTGCGGTGGCGACGAGCCTCCCCCGACCGGGGCGACCCCCACGCCGACCCCCACCGTGGCGACCTGTTCGATCCAGAACCGCCTCGCGACGACCTTCAACGTGTTCAATACGAACTACCTGTTCCCCAACCTGCTCGACACCTCGGTCAATCGGTCGCAATTCAACGCGATCCAGCCCTATATCGACGCGCTGGTCGCGCCTGCCCGCGCACAGGACAAGGATCGTTACTTCAGCTACGTCACCTCGATCGCGGAAGAAAATGCGCGGATCGAATCCGGGGCCACCGCAGGCTTCGGCATTCGCCTTGTCTACGATACGTCCAATGCCCGCGTGTTCATCGCCGAGGCGTTCGAGAACGCCCCCGCCTTCGCGGCGGGCTTCGACCGCGGGACCGAATTGCTCGCGATCAACGGCACCACCGTCGCCGCCCTGTTTGCCAGCGGCGGCGCGCAGGCGGTCAGCGACGCGCTCGGCCCGTCCACGCCCGGCACCTCGCGGACCCTGCGGTTCCGTCCGCTCGGCGGCGCGGAAATCACCGCTACGGTGGCCAAGGCCAATTACAACCTCGACCCGGTTTCCGACCGTTACGGCGCGCTCGTCCTCGACGATGGCGGCAAGAAAGTCGGCTACCTCAATCTCCGGACCTTCGGTTCGGAAACGGTCGAACCCAACATCCGCGACGCGTTCCAGAAATTCCGCGATCAGGGCGTAACCGAGGTGATCGTCGACCTGCGCTACAATGGCGGCGGCCTCGTTTCGATGGGCGTGCTGCTGACCGACCTGCTGGCGCGCAGCCAGGCCGGCAGCCTGATGAGTCGGATAAGCTTCCGCCCGTCGCGCGCGAGCGAGAACGAGAACATCAACTTCTCCTCGCAACCGCAGGCGATCAACGCGACCAAGATCGCGTTCATCAGCACCGGCGGTACGGCTTCGGCCTCCGAATTCGTGCCCAATAACATGATCCCCGTGCTCGGCAACGGACTCGCGCTGGTCGGGTCGAACAGCTTCGGCAAGCCGGTCGGCCAGGAAGCGTTCGACATCACCGCCTGCGACGATCGCCTGCGGGTCGTCTCGCTGAAGCTTGAGAACCGCAACGGCCAGGGCGAATACTTCACCGGCCTCGCCAGCGTGATGCCGAATACCTGTCGCGCGGGCGATGACATCTTCACGCCGTTCGGCAATCCGAACGAGGCCTCGATCAAGGCCGCGCTCGATTTCCTCGGCGGACGTTCGTGCACGCCAATCACCACGCAAGCCCAAGGCCAGAGCGTGTTGAGCGCCGACAACAGGGTGTTCCTGCAGCCGCAGCCCGGCAAGCGGAGCGGCGCGCAATGGGAAATTCCGGGGCTCTATTGATGTCCGGGGAGCGCGCCTATTCGGACTTCGCGTCGTTCTGGCCATTCTACCTGCGCGAACACAGCAAGCCGGCGACGCGCGCGTTGCATTATGTCGGGACCACGCTGGTGGTGGCGATTGCAGTCTTCGCGCTTGCCACCGGGCGCTGGGGGTGGCTGATCGCCATGCCGCTGGCAGGGTACTTCTTCGCCTGGATCGCGCATTTCCGCGTGGAGCGGAACCGGCCGGCCACATTCACCTATCCGCTGTGGAGCCTCGCCGCCGATTTCAGGATGTGGTGGCTTTGGCTGACCGGAAGGCTCGGTCCGGAGCTCGAACGCGCGGGCATCAATAGCGATTGAGCCCCACATGAAAAAGGCGGCGCCGAGGCGCCGCCCTTTCCGATTGGGGATCGCTTGCCGTTACTCGGGCATCAGCACCGTATCGATGACGTGGATCACGCCGTTCGAGGCGGCGACGTCGGTTGCTGTCACCATGGCGGTATTGCCCGCGGCATCGGTCAGCACGACATTGCCGTCCTGCACCGTCGCGGTCAGCGTGGCGCCGTTCACGGTCGTCAGCGTGTAGCCGGCCTCGCCTGCATTCTCGATCGCGGAGGTCAGCGTGGCGGCGTTCGTCTCGCCCGGCACGACATGGTAGGTGAGAATGCCCGCGAGATCTTCCTTGCCGGCTTCGCTCATCAGCTGATCACGCGCGGCCTGCGGCACCTTAGCGAAGGCGGCGTTGGTCGGAGCGAACACGGTGTAGGGCCCGGGGCCCGACAGCGTTTCGGCCAGTTCGGCGCTGGTCACCGCGCTGACGAGGGTCGAGAAATCCTCATTGCCCTGCGCGACCTCGACGATCGTGCCTTCGGTCATCGCCGTATCCTCGACCGGCGCCGCTTCTTCGGCAGCCATGTCGGTTTCGGCTTCGTCGGGCGCTTCGGCGCAGGCGGCGAGCGCGAGGGCAGAAGCGGCGGCAAGCGTAAGGGTAATCGGTTTCATCTTGGGTCCTTCTGTCTTGGGAGGGTCGCCCCGCTTCGGGCCGGTTCGACCGGGCCTCTGCGGTTCGGGCTAACAACGAACGCGCGACACCAGCGTTCCGCGCTGATCGGCTCAGCCAATCACGCTGTCAGGCCAAGGCAATCAGCACGCTCGACAGTCCCAGGCCGAGCGAAAGCGGGACGCGCAGCCGCATCCACCAGTGCGGCGCACTCGGCGCGATCCGGCGGTCGACCCAGAGGCTCCCCACGATCGCGACCCCGAGCACCAGCAGCGAGGGATCGGGCCACGGCGCGCCGATCACCCATGGCACGAAGCTGGCGAAGGCGATCAGGCTCGGGACCACGCTCGCACCCCACAGCCAGCCCGGCACCCGCTCGCCCTCGTGCATGCGCGAGGCGGCGATGCCCCACCACAATCCGCCGAGGAAGCTGAAGATCAGCGCGGCATAGGCCCAGGCGAGCGCCTGTGCGGTCCAGCGCCAGCCGTCGGGGCCGAACCACAACGCGGCGAGGCAGGCGAGTTGCGGCAGGAGGCCCGCCAGCCCGAGCCAGCGCGGCCAGGCGGGGACCGGCCCGATCACGGGTTTGCCGGCCCCTCGAACGGACGCGCCTCGCTCCACGCGCAGCCGCGCCGCGTCTCGCCGCGCACCGACAGCGTGGCGACGAAGGGATAGGTCCGGTCGCTCATCCCGTCCGAGCATTCGCCTTCGGTCAGCGAGAGGTCGAACGGCTGCCCGTCGAGCTCGCCGCTCCACGACACTCCGCCGAGCCCGGCGAAGCGCGACACCGCGATCTGCGTGCCTTCGATGTCCTCGGGGGTCGAATAGGTCAGCGTGTCGCCGCGCACCTCGCCGCCCCAGAACGGCTCGGTGCCGGTGAAGTTCACGGTCTCGTCGGCCGCGATCCCGTCGAAGGTCGGCGCGGCGCGATCGCCGTCGGTGGCGCTGTCGGGCGCGCAGGCGGCGAGCGCGAGCCCTGCCATCCCCACGCAAAGGCGGGCCATGGACCGGGTGTTACACTGTTCAGGGAAGAAAAAACGGCGGCGTGCCGCACCCGTCGGAAGCGTGCGGTTCGGGCGGTCTGTCGCGGTTGGTTGGGTCATGCGGGCATAGTGCCCCAGATCGCCGCGGTAGGAAAGCCGCGAGGGCGCGGCTTCGGGAGCGGTCAGCCCTGTTCGGCCGCGCGGGCCTCGGCCTTCTCGCGCTCGGTCTTCTCGCGCTGGAGCGTGACGCGGCGCGCCTGGTCGGCGAGCGCGGTCCAGGTCTTGGCGGAACGCATCTCGCGCTCGCGGACATTGTCGAGCGTGGCATTGTCGGCGGCGGCCTCGGCGGCGGCCGCGCGTTCGGCATAGAATTCGTAGGTCTGCGCCATGAGCCCTCCGTGGTTCGGCAAGGAAAAATCCCCTCCCGCCGGAGCGAGAGGGGACTAGAAATTCGTCAGTCGGCGGCCGAGAGGTTCACGGCGCTTTCCTTGCCGTTGCGGCCCTGCTCGACGTCGTAGTTGAGGCGCTGCTCCTTATCGAGCGACGTCATGCCCGCCGCCTGCACGGCGGTGATGTGCACGAAGCTGTCGGCCGAGCCGTCGTCGGGCTGGATGAAGCCGTAGCCCTTGTCCTGGTTGAAGAATTTTACGGTGCCGGTCTTCGACATAATGGGTTCCTTTCGAGAACGCTTGTGTGCCCGGAGGGCGGGATGCCCAACGGGTCGTGCTTCAAATCGTCCGAAGAAAGGAAATCGTCGCCTGGTTTACGCCGGGGCCCGAAGAAACGGGCAAGCGGCGGTAATCAAATCTCGACATCCGTCGCAAATTTCGACGTCAGCAAGGGCCATTTAGCACGGTTCGGCCCAAACACCTAATCATTGCTTCGACCACCCTCCGCCAACTTGCGGTGTTCGTCGACCGAGCGCTTCATTTCGGCAGCCTGCAGGTGGAGCGCCTGCGACGACAGGCGGATCTCGCGGCTCTGCTGGAAGAAGCCGAGCACCAGCCACAGGAAAGCCAGCGGGCTCGACACCCCGCCGAGGAAATCGCCCAGCTCGTTGAGCCTCAGCTCGGCGGGATTCTGTCCCTGCACGGCAAGATAGATCACCAGCCCGACGAGGTAGAGCGCGGTCAGCACCAGCCCGACCAGCGGCAGGCGCCGTCGCTCGCGCCGGTCGTCGAGCACGCGTGAGGGCTGGTCGTCGGACATGATGCTATCTCCGCTGTCGGCAGGGTCGGTTGGCCGGCATCACTCGGTGCGCCGCGCGTCGGGCTCCTTGGCGACGCCCTTGAACGGTTCGTCGTCGGCCTTGGCGTCCATGAACTGCCCGGCCTCGGTCGAGCCTTCCTCGCGGTTGCGCTTGGTCCATTTGCCGGTCGCGGGATTCTTCACCTGGGTCCGGTCCTCGACCGAGCCGATGCGGTGATCGTCGCCTGTGTTGCGTGCCATGAATTCCTCCTTTGGGGAGGCAACGGGCGGGGATTCGCGCGCGTTCCGAAATAGTTGCGCCGCCCTACAGCACCTTGTCAGGGCGGGGCGCGTGGTTGTTGCGGTCGCTCTTCCCGAAATGCCGGTCGAGCCGCTGGGCCAGCGTCGCCGCCGCCTTGCGCGCGGCATCGTCGACCTTGGCGGCGTGCTCGGTGACCCCGATCGCGCGACCGCCCGCGGGCCGCGCCTCGATCGTGCAGGCCTTGTCGTCGGCGCCGCCCTTGGCCCCGTTCTCGTCGCGGACATGGATCTCGATCCGCGTCAGCCGCTCGGCAAAGCGCGCGAGTTTCTCGCGAACCGCCGCCTCGATCCGCTCGGCGACGTTTTCCGTGCCCATGACCGAACTGTCGGAATTGAACTGCACCTGCATATGGGGACCTCCTCTTGTGCTTTACCCCATCAACGGTCGAGACGGGGTTCGGCTCCCCTTTGCAGCGGATTCGCGCACGCCTAGACGAGGGACCATGAGCGCCCCCGAGACCACCACCCCAACCATCCTGGTCGATGCCGATGCCTGCCCGGTGAAGGAAGAGATCTACCGCGTCGCCGAGCGCTACGGCGCGCAGGTCCGCGTTGTCAGCAACAGCCCCTTCCGCGTGCCGGTGAGCGAGCGGGTGAGGCGCGTGGTGGTGAGCGACGGCTTCGATGCGGCGGACGACTGGATCGCGGAGCACGCGGACGCCCGCAGCGTGGTGATCACCGCCGACATCCTGCTGGCCGAACGCTGCCTCAAGGCGGGCGCGCGCGTGCTCAAACACGACGGAAACGAATTCGACGCCGCCAGCATCGGCAGCGCCATCGCCACCCGCGCGATCATGGAAGACCTCCGCGCGGGGATGGACGGCATGGGCGGCGGCCCGGCGCCGTTCAGCAAGGCGGATCGGTCGAATTTCCTGCAGGCGCTGGACCGGGTGCTGGTGGGGATGGGGCCATAGAATTGGTATTGTGTCTTCAAAACCCTCATGTGATTTAGGTATCGGGTTTGTAAAGCTGCCTGTTTTGGTCCGGAGAATAATATGGACGACTCAGCATTACGCCGCGACATCGCGATAGCTATTAACGAGTACGAGCGGCTGATCGGGGGATACGCCACTTATACGCACCGAATGATTGAGTCACATGGACCAGTCGAAGCATTGAGCAGACTGATGGCTGACAGTAAGATTCAAAAGGGTCTGAAAACCCTCGCTCAAGCACAAAAACTGGATGTCAGTTTCGAGGCAATCGTTTCCAAGCACCGAAGCTTGTTCAAACAATCCATAGTTGATGCTGCCGAATGGCGTTTGGATCGCGCCCAGAAAGGGGACTTCGGCTAGCTCAACACTCCTAGGTTTCACGCGCTATGTGTTGAAGAAAGAAACACTGCGCGAGGCAAGCATCGGCTTTCACGAGATCATCGCCGGCCCCCTCCCTTTTGCGTTTCCTCGGTAGGCCTGCCCCCTCCCCTCACTCGATCTCGCGGCGGTCGGTCAGTTCCATCCCCTCCGCCGGGTTGTCCCAGACGGTCACGTCCCCGCGCGTGCCGTCGGTGAGTTCGATCTCGAGGCAGAAAGCGTGGCCGCCGACGACCTCTGCACCGGCGCCTAGATCACGCGGGCGAGGCGCTCGCCGCCCGGTCCTCGCGCTGGGCTCTCGGCAACAGCACGGCGAAGGCCAGCGTGACCAGCAGCAGCGCGGGAACATCGCCCAGCAGGTGGCCGCGTTGCATCGGATCGCCCATTGCCTGGAACGCCATGATCACCGCGTGGACCGCGCTGGAGATCGCCGTGAACCAGATCAGCGAGGCATGGGCGAGCGGAGCGCGCGCGGCGGCGATCAGGAACACGCCCAGCGTCGCATAGACGCCGAGGATCATCACGTAATAATGCGAGGCCGTGGCGGGCCCCTCGTGCCAGGTCCAGCCCGCAGGCCACACGATCGACAAGGGCCAGATAAGGCAGAACACGGTTCCGAAGGCGACGAGCAGGATTTGCAGCAGGCGGGTAGCGGACATGGCATGCGTCCTCTCTCTTGGAGGCGCGGCCCGTGCAGGGGTGTCTGCCCTTTCACCGGCGCGGTCAATCCAAATCGCACGCCCTCATTCCCCAGCACCCACCTGCCTGCACTCGGTCAGCTCCATCCCGCCCGCCGTTTCGTCCCACACGGTGATCTCCCGGCTTGTGCCGTCGGTGGGTTCGACTGCGCGGTGGAAACTGTGACCGGTCGGGCAATGGCGGTCCTATTTGATCCAGCGCAATGACAGGGCGGCTCCGGGCGCGGATAACGGGGCACCGCAGCGGAAGGAGCCAGTCCATGATCGATATCGACCAGACGCATGAAGGGTTCGTGATCCTGCGTCCCGAGGGCGCGCTGTCGAAGGAGGATTTCGCCGGGCTCGCCGCGGCGATCGACACGCGGATCAACGAGACCGATGAAGTGCCCAACCTCGTGATCGTGCTCGACAAGCTGCCGCACTGGGACAGCCTCGGCGCGCTTTCGAGCCACTTCAATTTCGTCAGGGTCCACCAGAAGGTGGTGAGGAAGGTCGCGGTGGTGGGCGATTCCCCGCTGCTCTCGATCGCGCCCGAGATCGCCAATTTCTTCGTCTCGGCCAAGGTCCGCCGTTTCCCCTCCGCCAAGCTCGAGGACGCCAAGGCCTGGGCCCGCGCCGAAGCCGACGATCCGGGCCGGTTCGAGCCGATCGAGGGCCTGCCCCGCGATGTCGTGGCGGTGCGCGCGGTGGGGATCATCACCGGCGAGGACTATCGCGAGACGCTCAAGCCGATGGTGGAGGAGAAGCTCAAGGAGCACGACAAGCTGAAATGCCTGGTGGTGCTCGACGACGACTATGCGACCTATACCGGCGACGCCGCGTGGGAGGATACCAAGTTCGACTTCGGCCACCTGACCGATTTCCGCCGCGTGGCGCTGGTGACCGACGTCGAATGGATGGCACGCGCGGCGCGCCTGTTCGCCCCGCTGATGCCGTACGAGTTCCGGCTGTTCCCGGTGGCCGAGCTGGACGAGGCGAAGAGCTGGATCAAGCGCTAGGGCGCGCCGCCTTCCTTCGCTTCCCCCTCGACATCTTCCGGGCCGAGCCCCAGACGCTTGCGCCAGTCGATCCGCGCGAGCAGCACCAGCGCGACGAGCATCGCCACCTGCAGCGCGATGCCGAGCGGGCTGGTCAGCTCCTCGCGCAGCACCTCGCCCATGTCGGTCGAGCCGAGCTCGCGCGCAGTCAGGCCGTAGATCGAATAGGACACGATCCGCCCGGCGAAAAAGGCCACGGTGAACGGCAGGAGCGGCAGCCGCGCGAGCCCCGCGGCCTCGAACAATTGCGCCGACGGCACCGGCGAGAGCGCAAATAGCCCGAGCGCGAGGATCCCGCTGCGGCGGCGCCGCTCGAGCGCCTGCCGCGCCGCGTCGAGGTTCGCGCGCAACCGCGCCGACAGGAAGCGCTTGCCCAGCGCGCGGGTCGCATGGCCGAGCCCGAAGCGCCCGGTCGCCGCCGCCAGCGCCCCCAGCCCGACCAGCGGCAGGAGTTCGATCTCGCCGCTGAAGGCAAACAGCGCAATGATCGACCAGGTCGGCGGCCCGAAGGCCGGCAGCAGGTTCACGCCGAGGACCACGACGAAGAAGAGCAGGTACGCGTCCAACGCCAGCAGCCCCGACGCGCCGTTACTTGCTCGGCATGTAGAGGTCGCCGCCCTCGCGGTATTTCTCGGCCATTTCCTCCATGCCCTCTTCCGCCTTCTCGCTCGGCGCGGTGGCGGCGAGATAGCTGTCGGAGTTCTGCTTGGCGGCGAATTCACGCACTTCCTGCGTGATCTTCATCGAGCAGAACTTGGGCCCGCACATCGAGCAGAAGTGGGCGGTCTTGGCGCCTTCTGCGGGGAGGGTCTGGTCGTGATACTGCTCGGCGGTGTCGGGATCGAGCGACAGGTTGAACTGGTCGCGCCAGCGGAATTCGAAGCGCGCCTTGCTCAGCGCGTCGTCGCGGACCTTGGCCGCCGGATGCCCCTTGGCGAGGTCGGCGGCGTGGGCGGCGAGCTTGTAGGTCACCACGCCCACCTTCACGTCGTCGCGGTCGGGCAGGCCGAGGTGTTCCTTGGGCGTGACGTAGCAGAGCATCGCCGTGCCGTACCAGCCGATCTGCGCCGCGCCGATGCCGCTGGTGATGTGGTCGTATCCCGGCGCGATATCGGTGACGAGGGGGCCAAGCGTGTAGAACGGCGCTTCGCCACACGCCTCCAGCTGCTTGTCCATGTTCTCCTTGATCTTGTGCATCGGCACGTGGCCGGGGCCTTCGATCATCACCTGGACGTCCTGCTGCCAGGCGCGCTTGGTGAGCTCGCCCAGCGTGTAGAGCTCGGCGAACTGGGCTTCGTCATTGGCGTCGGCGATGGAGCCGGGGCGCAACCCGTCGCCGAGCGAATAGGCGATGTCGTAGGCCTTCATGATCTCGGTGATCTCGTCGAAGCGCTCGTAGAGGAAGCTCTCCTTGTGATGCGCGAGGCACCATTTCGCCATGATCGAGCCGCCGCGGCTGACGATGCCGGTGACGCGCTTGGCGGTCATCGGGACGTAGGGCAGTCGCACGCCGGCATGGATGGTGAAATAGTCGACGCCCTGTTCGGCCTGCTCGATCAGCGTGTCGCGGAAGATCTCCCACGTGAGGTCCTCGGCGATCCCGCCGACCTTTTCCAGCGCCTGATAGATCGGCACGGTGCCAATCGGGACGGGCGAGTTGCGGATGATCCATTCGCGGGTGTCGTGGATGTTGCGACCGGTGGAGAGGTCCATGACGGTGTCCGCGCCCCAGCGGATCGACCAGACCATCTTGTCGACTTCGTTCGCGACGTCGGAGGCCACGGCGGAGTTGCCGATATTGGCGTTGATCTTGACGAGGAAGTTGCGCCCGATCGCCATCGGCTCGGTCTCGGGATGGTTGATGTTGTTGGGAATGATCGCGCGGCCCCGTGCCACCTCGTCGCGGACGAATTCGGGCGTCACGTAATCGGGCAGCGTTGCGCCCCAGGGCTGGCCGTCATTGCGCGCCTCGAACCGCGCGGCTTCATCACGCAGCATTTCGCGGCCGAGGTTTTCGCGCTCGGCGACATATTCCATCTCGGGCGTGATGATGCCCTGCCGCGCATAGTGCATCTGGCTGACGTTCTTGCCCGCTTTCGCGCGCAGTGGGCGCTTCACGACGTTGGGATAGCCGGGCACGCCGCCGCTGCGATCGGGGCCCAGCTGGCCGTTATCCTCGGGACGGACTTCGCGCGCGTCGTATTCCTCGACATCGCCGCGCGCCATGATCCAGTCTCGGCGCAGCTGGGGGAGGCCCTTGTTGATGTCGATCGCGGCGTCGGGATCGGTGTAGGGGCCGGAAGTGTCGTAGACGCGCACCGGCGGCTCGCCGCCTTCGAGGTCGATCTCGCGCATGGCGACGCGTACGCCGCTGCCGCTTTTCGCCGCCACATGCACCTTGCGGCTGCCGCGGATCGGCCCGGTGGTGACGCCGATTTCGATATGCGAGTTGATGTCGGCCATGCGCTGCTACTCCTTGAGGCGGAGCGGAAGCGGTTTCCTGGCAACCAGACCAGCCACTCCCTCCGCCGATGCTAATCGGTTCAGGTTCGACGGGTCGGGTGGAGACTATCCCACCCCTCTCAGCCGGCCTGGCTCCCCGGGGATGGCCCGGGTGTAGGGGTTAAGCGAGCCCGCGTCCAGCGTCACAGGATGCCGTAACGGTATCCCTTTGCCACCGCCTCGGCGAGAGTCTGGGCGCGCATTTTGCGGCGCAAATTGGAAAGATGCATGTCGACCGTGTGAACCGTGATATCGAAGTGCCAGGCGATTTGCTGGCGCTGCGCACCGCCGGCTAGCGCCCCCAGGACATCGCGTTCGCGCTCCGTCAGGTCGTAACCGAAGCCCTCCACCGTCGCATGCAGGCGTGGCGCAATCCCGTCGAGCAGGGCGAAGGCCGCGATCTGCAATTCCGAAATCCGTGCGCGCACATGCTCGCCGCCCGCGCGGTCGCGATTGGCGAAGGCGAAGCCGAAGAACCGCAGGTCGTCCGATCCCGGCGAGGTCGGCGCATTGCCGAGGATCGCCGTGCCGTAGCCGATCCCATGGCGCGCGCATTCGACCTGGACCTGGCGCGAGGCGGGGTTGAAAGCTTCGACTTCGTCGAGCGTATCGAGCCCGATATCGAAGGCGGCAAAAGGGCGACGATCATCGAGCGCGTTCGCCTTCAGCAGCACGTAATCCTCCGCGGCCATCTCCTCGGTGAATTCCTCGATGAAGGTCGCAGAGAGGCGCGTGCCACTGAACTCGACCGTCTGATCCGGCGCGAGCCGGGTGCCGCCGCCCAGTTCGAAGCCGCCGTAATTGCAGTGCTCGACCCCGACCGCGTGGAGATAGTCGTAGAACAGCGACCCCGCCCGATCAGCGGCATCGGGCATCGGACTCGCGCAGGCGGGCTCGGCATGCAGCCTGGTCAGGAAATCGAACAGTTCCGGGCTCATCCTCGTCCCCTCGCCCCGTCAAGCTAGAACTTGTTGGAGGTGGCGCGAATTGTCAAATTTGCCAGACAATTGCGTCCGAAGCGCGGCCCGGAGCACGGCCAGGGACGGCGAGAAGCTCCGCCGAAGTCGCCTCGAGGGAGACCGCAGCATGACCACCACCAAACTGCTCACCACTACCGCGGCCGGCGTACTGGCCACCGCCGCACTGGTGACGCCCGCTCCGGCAAAAGCGGAAGAATGCTTACTCGACAGCTACAACGACAACCGCGCCGGTGGGGTCGGAGGAGACTACGGAGAGCGTGCGGATACGGACGGTTCTGCTCGCAGCGGCGGTCTTGCGACACCGCGAGCAGGCCAGGAGAGCGGTGAAGTCACCGTTGGGGACCCAGGCTATGACGAGAGTAATGACGGTAATACGGCTTGCGGGACCGTCGCGGTTGCTCTGGTGGATGACGTAGGCGACATCACTCCGCTGACCCATAGGACGGAACACGTGGGGCCCGGCACGCCCATCACCGATGGCGCGACGGCGATTGGCGCGCGATCGATTGCTTATGGACGCAAAACCGTAGCAATCGGTTTTATGGCAATCGCGGCCGGCGATGGCCGTACGGCGGGAACCTATGCCGACGTAAGCAACGCGACAGCGATCGGCGCACGATCGCGAGCAAAGGATACCAACGCGACCGCAGTCGGCGCATTCGCGCTTGCCGAAGGACAGAGCTCCACGGCTCTCGGGGTTTCGACCGAAGCCGCTTTCGACGCGACATCGATCGGATTTTTTGCCAAAGCTCGAGGAAGATATTCAGTCAGTGTTGGAGCCCGCGCGTTTGTGCTTGGAGAGGGTGCAGTGGCCATTGGTCACGATGCGGATGCGAACACCATCGATAGTCTTGCGATTGGATCGTATTCTTACTCGGACGCGGCTGGGACAATTGCCATCGGTCGATCCGCCCGAGCTGACTTACTTTCTAACTATGCCATCGCGATCGGGCAAAATGCCTTGGCAAACGTGGAATCGACGAAGGCGATAGCCATAGGGGCGCGCGCCATCGCCAGTGGCGACGGGGCCATCGCCTTGGGAGGTAATACGGCTGACGATGGTTCGACGAGCTCTTTGGGCGCACGCGCAAATGGAGCCTCCTCAGTCGCCATCGGTGCCTCCTCGGACGTAACGGCCGCCAACTCGGTGGCGTTGGGGGATACAGCAACTGTCAGCGCCGCCAATGCCGTCGCGATCGGATCTTCGTCTGAGGCGGACACCTCGCTTACCGTCTCATTCGGCCGCGCGGAAAGTTCCGTAGGGGCAGGCGACGGCATTGCGCGGCGCCTCGTCAATGTGGCCGCCGGAACCGGCGAGACCGACGCTGTGAACTTGGGGCAGATGAACGCTGCGATTGCAGCGGCTTCGGGTGGTTCGGACTACGTAGCGGTGAACTCGACGGGCACCGCGGCGAATGCCGGCGGCAACGATGCAATTGCGATCGGGAATAACGCTCAAGCTACCGCAGAAGCAGCGATCGCGATCGGAAAGGGCAGTTCGAGCACGGTAAGCGGGAGCATAGCGATCGGACTCGGCGCAGAAGCAGTCGCCGACAATGCCGTAGCGCTCGGCCGTGGCAGCAACGTGCAGGGCTTCAATGGAACGGCAGTGGGTATGGGTGCCAGGGTGAACTCGCCTTCCGCCACTTCTCTTGGCTATTCCGCCAGCGCAAACACGGAGGATTCGATTGCCGTAGGCGCCGAAGCGCTCACCTTCGCGGCAGGCGCCACAGCACTGGGCAAAGCCGCCCAGGCATCAGGTGTCGATTCGGTAGCGATCGGGCGAAACTCGGTCGCGAGCAACGACCTCGAAGTGTCCTTCGGCAAGGCCGAAAGCAGCTCTGGCGCCGGCGACGGTTTTACGCGGCGGCTCACCAATATTACCGACGGCGTGGGCGACAGCGATGCCGCTACGGTCGGACAGATGAACACCGCGATCGCGAGTGCGACTTCGGGGCTTGCGACCAGCACGGCAGTGGATACCGCGCAATCGCGCGCGGACGATGCTCATGCGCTGGCCGCTACCGCGGACGGAAAAGCGGATACCAACGCTGCGGCCATCGCGACCAATGCCAGCCGCATCGACACGATCGACGCGCGCAGCAATTCGGTCGCTATCGGTGGGGGATCGAGCGCTGCGAGCGCCGGTGGGACGCAGGGCACGGCGCTCGGCTCGGCCGCGGCGGCATCGGGCGAGGAATCGACCTCGCTCGGCGCGGCGACCGAGGCGGCAGGCCTGCGCTCCACCGCAGTGGGTCGCGGGGCCTTCGCCGACGGGGTGCAGACTTCCGCCATCGGCACCGGATCGAGGGCCACCGGGGTCGGCTCTTCGGCGATCGGCGGGTTCTCCGCCGCCTCGGGCAATTTCTCGACCGCGCTCGGCTATGCGAGTTCGACCGTCGCAGCGCAGGCCGTCGCGGTCGGATACCAGGCGCAAGCCCGGGACGAGAATGCGACCGCGATCGGCACACAGGCGCGCGCCGAATACGCCAAGTCGACCGCCATCGGCTACGCTGCGGTCACCACCGCCGCCAACCAGGTCGTGCTCGGCGGGGCGGGATCGTCGGTGGTGATCGGCGATCTCGACGCCTCGACCGCGGCGCAGGAAGGCCCGGTCGACGTCGTGACGGTCGACGCCAACGGCGTGCTCGGCAAGCAGCAGGTGGCGACCGCAGCTTCGGTCGCCGCCGTGCGCGCCGACATGGGCTATATCGCCGCGGTCACCGATGCGCAGTTCCAGGCGCTGTCTTCCGACGTCGCCGCGCTCGGCGGGCGGGTCGATGCGCTCGGCTTCCGGCTCGACCAACTCGACCGCTCGGCGATGGGCGGGATCGCCGCCGCCGCCGCGCTCGGGAGCGCGATCGCCCTGCCCGACAAGGCCTTCACCATCGCGGGCAACGTCGCCACCCATGGCGGCGAGCAGGGATATGCCGCAAGCTTCACCGGCCGCGTCAGCGACAGCTTCGCGATCGGCGCGGGGATCGCCAGCAACACCGGCGACGACGAGGTCACCGCGCAGGTCGGCTTCGCCTTCGGGTTCTGAACGGGCGCGGAGCGGGCACCGAAGACGCCCGCTCCGCTTCGCCGTTTGACTTGCGCACCGCTCCCCGCCACGCCTTGCGCATGGCGACGCGGCAACAGACCCCGGTCAAGGTCCACCAGTTCGGGCGCGAGCGCGAACCGGTGGTGGTGATCGACGACTTCAGCGGGATCGCTGACCAACTCCTCGCGGCCGGGCGCGCGGCCGAATATCGCGAAGGCGGGGCGAGCTACCCCGGCATCCGCGCCTGGTGCGAACCGGCCTATCTCGACCGTCGCCGCGACCTCATGTTCCAGCTGATGCAGCGTATCTTCGGCTTTCGCCAGCGGCTCGCGCTCGACGTGTCGACCTTCTCGCTGGTCACACTCGCCGAAGACGAGCTCGCCCCGCTCCAGCGGATCCCGCATTACGACCATGCGAGCGACGAGGTGATCGCGGTGATGCATTACCTGCTCGGCCCCGAAAGCGGCGGCACCGCTTTCTACCGCCACCGGCGGACCGGCTTCGAAACGATTACCGAGGAGCGCGAGCCCGCCTACAATGCCGCGCTCGAGGAAGACGGGCGCGAATACGGCGAGCCGCCCGCACGCTACCATTACGGCGACAGCGATCGCTTCGAGATCATCGGCGAGGTCGAGGCCCGACCCGACCGGCTCGTACTCTATCGCGGCAGGCTGCTCCATTCGGGCGTTATCCCCGCCCCGCAAGCGCTGAGCGACGATCCGAAGAAGGGCCGCCTGACGATCAACATGTTCCTGCGCGGGGCCTAGCCACCCGCCGATTCAGGGGATCTGCTTGGCGTTTAGCCGCGGATTGAGCCTGGAAACGTGGTTCAGCCATTCCTTGGGCTTGCGCCGCAGCTCCCACGGATAGCTGACCTTGATGCCCACCATCTGCGCGATGCGGCCGACGAAGTGGATGCAGTTGCGATTGTCGAGATCGTAGCCCTTGCCCGGCGCGTCGCGCCACACCTTCATCTCCTGCACCACCGCGCGATACATCGCGTCGCTGATCTGCACCGTGAAATGGCGGTTGGTCGAGGTGATGTATTTCTGTTCTTCCTCGAAGATCCCGTGCTCGACCGGACCCATCAGCACCGAAGGCCCGATGCTCTTGGCCGAAAAGCCGTAATTCTCGTTGATCTTCTGGCCGGTTGTTTCAAGCGAGCCTTCGAGCACGATGAAGGTGTGCGGGTAGCGGCCGCCGAAATACGAGCCGTTGAAGCTGTGGAACGACAGCATGACCTGCGCCTGCGCGGCCTGCGGCAGGGCGAAGAAAAACGCGGCGAAAAGCGCGAGGATCGCGCGGCGGAAGGAAGGCGATCTGATCTGCATGGGCGGCGCGATACCAATTTTCCGCCCTTTGGTCAGCCCTCTATTCGCCCAACAAATGTAGCGCGATCTCGCGCCGGTGCGGTGCCGCGCGATGTTCGGCGAGAAACACGCCCTGCCAGGTGCCGAGCGCCGGCGCCCCGCGCGCGACCGGGATCGACAGCGTCGTGCCGGTAAGGACCTGTTTCAAATGCGCGGGCATGTCGTCGGGCCCTTCGCAATCGTGTTCGTAGTCAGGGCCCTCCGGCGCGACGCGTTCGAGCCACGCCGCGAGGTCGCGCTTGACCGCGCCGGCGGCGTTTTCGGTGATCAGCAACGAGGCCGAGGTGTGGCGGCAGAAGGCGGTGAGCAGCCCGGTGTCGATCCCGCTCTCCGCGACGAATTCGCACAGCCGGTCGGTGAATTCGACAAACCCCTTGCCGCCGGTCTCGATTGTGATGGTCTCGCTCGCCTGTCGCATAATGCTCCCGCCCTGGTCGCTGGATATTGACGCTGGCCCGCACACGCGGCAAAGCCCGCGCCCTGCCCGATGGCAGCCTCGCGGGTGTAGCTCAATGGTAGAGCAGCAGCTTCCCAAGCTGACGACGAGGGTTCGATTCCCTTCACCCGCTCCATCTCCACCCGCTCGACATTCCATTCCATCGCCGGGCGTTTGCCTGTAGCGCGTCAACATGGCCGCGCTGATGTTCGCTTTCGTCGCTGCGTTTCTCGTCACCATGGGGGCGCGGGACCAGGTGCTGGTGTCCGATCTCTCGGCGAAGGGGCACGGCGCGGCGCTGCCAGTCGGGGTGGTGACCGGGTGGGCGGCTTCGGCGTTGGCGGGATACGGCGCGGGCTACGTGCTCCCGGCGCTGGTGCCCGATGCGCGCGATATCATCGGCGCGGTGGCGGCGATCTTCTCGGGCCTCGAACTGCTGCTGCTTCGCCCCGGGCGCGCGCCGAAGGAGCCGACCCATTCGGTCGGCGCGGCGAGCCTCGTGCTGATCGCGCACCAGATCACCGATGCCGCGCGCTTCCTCGCCTTCGGAATCGGCGCAGCCTATGCCGCGGCGATACCCGCCGCGATGGGCTGCGCGGCGGGCGGGACGATGGCGCTTGGCCTCGGCGCGCTCGGCGTGGTCGATCCGCGCGCGCGCTGGATCGCCATCGGGCGGCGGATTTTCGCCGTGGTCCTGCTGGTCGTCGGGCTCTGGCTCGGGTGGCAAGCCCTGCCCGATTAGCCGGCGAATGCCCATCGTCTATGGCGATCAACCACAGCGCAAATATTGATGGACCCGATTTTCCGCCGGCCCGTTATCCTTGTGAAACCGATATAATCGAAACAAGGGACCCCATCATGGCCAAGAGTGGCGACAACTCGAAAAAAGCCGTCAACGAGCAGCTGAACAAGCTGCTCGCCGATCACTACGCATTGTTCATCAAGACCAAGAATTTCCACTGGCACGTCCAAGGGCCGCGGTTTCGCGACCTGCACCTGCTGTTCGACGAGCAGGCGCAGGAAATCATCGGGGTGACCGATGCGATCGCCGAGCGTGTGCGCAAGAACGGCGGTACCACGCTCACCTCGATCGGAACGATCGCCAAGCAAACCCAGATCGCCGACCAGGATCGCACAGGATTCGACCCGCAGGAGATGGTCCGCGAGCTTCGCGACGACAACCGCACGCTGGTCGACCAGATTCGCGCGGTGAAGGCCGAGGCGGAAAAGGCCGGCGACAACGCCACCGACGGGCTCAGCGACGACTGGACCGACATGGCCGAGGAGCGCGCCTGGTTCCTCGATTCGATCGCCGCCTAGGCCGCGCTCAGAACAGGTCCAGCTGGTCCGCGGCGCTCGCGCGCCTGGTCTTCGTTACCCCTTCGAGACCAGACAGCGTGAGCCCCATCAGGCGGATCGGCAGCGGAAGCGGCAGTGCGTCCTCGAGCAGGATGCGCGCCGCTTCCGCGAACATCACCTTGTCATCGACCGGGCGCGGCAGCGAGCGCGCGCGGGTCTGGATGCGGAAATCATTGTACTTGAGCTTGAGCGTGACAGTCTTGCCGCGGGCCTCGTTGCGCTCGATCCGCTCCCACACGATGTCGATGATCCGGTCGAGCGTGTCGCGCAGTTCACCGGGAGCGTGGATATCCTCGGAAAAGGTCCGCTCGCCGCCGACCGATTTGCGGATCCTGCTCGATCGCACCGGGCGCAGGTCGATCCCGCGCGCGGCCCGAAAGAGATAATCGCCGAAGGACCCGAAATGCGCGGCCAGCCATTCGCGATCCTTCGCCGCGAGGTCGGCGCCGGTGGCGATCCCGAGCTTCGCCATCTTCTCGGCACCCTTCGGCCCGACCCCGTGAAACCGCCGGACCGGCAGCGACTGGACGAAGGCGGCGCCCTCGCCCGGGCGGATCACGCACAACCCGTCGGGCTTGTTCTGGTCGCTTGCGAGCTTGGCCAGGAACTTGTTGTAGCTCACCCCCGCGCTCGCGGTCAGCTGGGTTGCCTCGCGGATTTCGGCGCGGATGATCTCCGCGATGCGCGTCGCGCTGCCGATCCCGTTGATGTCGGCTGTGACGTCGAGATAGGCCTCGTCGAGGCTCAGCGGCTCGACCAGCGGCGTGTGGCGCTGGAAGATTGCGCGGATCTGGCCCGAGACCTCGCGATAGACGTCGAAGCGCGACTTGCAGAAGATCAGGTCGGGGCACAGCCGCCTGGCGGTGACCGAGGGCATCGCCGATTTCACCCCGAATTTGCGCGCCTCGTAGCTCGCCGCCGCGACCACCCCGCGGCCCGACGATCCGCCGACCGCCACCGGCTTGCCCCGCAGTTCCGGGTCGTCGCGCTGCTCGACGCTGGCGAAAAAGGCATCCATGTCGACATGGATGATCTTGCGCAGGCCGCCTTGTGCGGCCTCCCCATCCTCGTCGGATTCGATATCGGGGGAATCGATCTGCACCATCGCACGCGAGAATAGGGTCGGCACTTGCAAAGCGGAACCGTTGGTTGCACTTGCCCTTTTGTGCACATGCGAACGAATTCCGAACCGAGCGGAGAAACCAGGCCCGCTCCCCGGGGCGCGAAGCGCAAGCCGGTCGGCGAACGTGAGCTGATCTGGATGATGGCGCTGCTGATGGCGCTCAATGCGTTCGGCATCGACGCCATTCTCCCCGCGCTGGACACGCTCGCCACCGATCTCGGAGCGGCCGGCAACGATCGCCAGTACATCGTCGGCGCATACCTGCTCGCCGCGGGGATCGGCACGCTCGTGCCGGGCGCCTTCGCCGACCGCTATGGCCGCCGCCCCGTCCTGTTCGTCGCCTTGGCCGCCTATATCGCGCTGTCGATCGCCTGCGCGCTCGCCACCAGTTTCGAGATGCTGGTGACGCTGCGCGCGATCCAGGGTTTTGCCGCGGCCGGGATCATCGCGCTCCCCCCGGCGATCATCCGCGACAAGGTGGGCGGCGACAAGATGGCGCGAATGATGAGCCTGATCTTCGTCATCTTCCTGCTCGTGCCCGCTGTCGCGCCGAGCATCGGACAGGGTATCCTGATGATCGTCGGCGACTGGCGGATGATCTTCGTCGCGATGGCGATCGCCGGCGTTGGCATGAGTCTGTGGGTTTATACCCGCCTCGCCGAGACGCTCCACGAGGAAGATCGGCAGCCGATCATCATCCCCAAGATCGTCCGCCACATGACCCACGCGGTCACGCTGCGCGAGACTATCGGTTACACCCTCGGGAGTGCACTCGTCTTCGGCGGGCTGTTCGGCTTCATCAACTCCTCGCAGCAACTGATCGGAGAGGCCTTCGGCGCAGGCGACAAGTTCCCGCTGATCTTCGCGATCTGCGCGGGCTGCATGGCGCTCGCGAACTGGTCGAATTCGCGGATCGTCGAACGCTTCGGCGCGCGGCGGGTGAGCCACCTCGCGCTGTTCCTGTTCATCGCCGTCGCCGCGGCGCAGGCATGGTTCGCGAGCCAGCCGGGCGAGACGCTGTGGACCTTCGTCCCGCTGATGGCCGCGAACATGAGCCTGCTCGGCTTTATCGGGGCCAATTTCGGATCGATCGCGCTGCAACCCTTCCGCCACATCGCGGGCGCGGCATCGTCGGCTCAGGGCTTCCTGCGGATGACGAGCGGCGCCGCGCTCGGCGCGGTGATCGGCCAGGCCTATGACGGGACGGCGCTGCCGCTCGCGCTGGCATTGCTCGCCACCGCGGTCATCAGCCTCGCTTTCGTGCTCTTTTCCGAACGCGGAGAACTGTTCGATCCGCCCCAACCGGAGACGCCGTGACGGAGGCCGACGACATCGCCCCCTATGATCTGGCGATCATCGGCGGTGGCGTGAACGGCGCCGGGATCGCGCGCGATGCGGCGGGAAGAGGTGCGAAGGTCCTGCTGCTCGAAGCGCGTGACCTTGCCAGCGGAACGAGCTCGGCCTCGACCAAGCTCGTCCACGGGGGCCTGCGCTACCTCGAATATTACGAATTCGGCCTCGTGCGCGAGGCGCTGGGCGAGCGCGAAGTGCTGTGGCGGATCGCCCCGCATATCGTGCGGCCGATGCGCTTCGTGCTGCCGCATGACGAGAGACAACGTCCGCGCTGGATGCTGCGCGCCGGCCTGTGGCTATACGATCATATCGGCGGCAGGAGGACGCTCCCGGGCGCAGATGGCATCCGCCTCGACCGACATGTCGCGGGCGAGGCGCTCGAGGCCGATTACACCCACGGCTTCGAATATTCGGACGGCTGGGTCGACGATGCGCGGCTGGTGGTGTTGAACGCGGTCGATGCGCAAGAGCGCGGCGCGGTTATCCGTACCCATTGCCGAATGACAGCGGCCCGGCGCGAAAACGGCTTGTGGCATATCGAAGCGGGCGGCGAAGAGTTCTCGGCCCGCGCGCTCGTGAACGCCGGCGGCCCCGGTGCGAACGACGTCGATCGGCTCGCCGGCCTCGTCCCCGCGCGCGGCCTCCGCCGGGTTCGCGGATCGCATATCGTCGTGCCCAGACTGTTCGAGCACGAATACGCCTACCTGCTCCAGCAGCCCGATACGCGAATCGTCTTTGCGATTCCCTATGAAGGTGATTTCACGCTGATCGGCACGACAGACGCCGATCACTCTGGGTCGCTCGAAGACGTTCACATCGACGCGCGCGAAACCGAATACCTGCTCGCCGCCGTCAATCGCAGCTTCCGCCGCGATGTAACGCGAAACGACATCGCCTGGACCTATTCGGGCGTGCGCGCGCTGGTCGACGACGGATCGGGACGCCCCGAGGCGGCGACACGCGGCTATGAACTGCCGCTGTCGGACGAGGCCGACGGCGCGCCGGTGCTGTCGGTCTATGGCGGCAAGATCACCTCGTACCGCCACCTTGCCGAGGAAGCCGTCGATGCGCTGTCCAAACGTCTGCCCGCGCTCCGAGGCGGCCCCTGGACCTCGAAGACAGCACTGCCCGGCGGCGACTTCGCCGCGACCGAGCAGCCGGCATTTATCGCCGAGTTGAACGCACGGTACCCGTTCCTTTCGCCCGCCGACGCCACCCGCATCGCGCGTGCCTACGGCACGCGTGCTGAATGGTGGCTCGAAGGCGCGAAGAACTGGGACGATCTCGGCATCGACTTCGGTGCCGGACTGACCGAGGCCGAGATCGCCTACCTTCAGGAAGCCGAGTGGGCGCGCAGCGCCGAGGACGTGTTGTGGCGCCGCAGCAAGCTCGGCCTGCATATGAGCGGAGCCGAGCGCGACGGCGTTGCGGCGTTCATGCGCGAAGGGGGTTAGTCGCCCTCGGGCTCCACCACCGCGAGCACTGCCTCGACCTGCACCTGCGCGCCTTCGCTGGCGGAAAGCTCGGTCACGATCCCGTCGAACGGCGCGGTGAGCGCGTGCTCCATCTTCATCGCTTCGAGAACCATCAGCCGCTGGCCCGCCTCGACCTTCTGGCCCTCGGCCACGTCGAGCGCGATCACCTTGCCCGGCATCGGCGCGAGGACCGCGCCGTCGGCGGCGGAGGCTGCGCCGCCGGCATAGCCGGGCAGGCTGAAGAGGAAGGGGTGGGCTTCCTTGTAAACCAGCGAGCCGCCGTCGATCGTGGCGGCGAACCCGGTGGCGCTGAAGCATTCCTCGAGCTCGAGCGTGCGCGCCTCGCCGCCATGCTGGACCGTGATGCGCGGACTGCCATCGCGGTTGAGGCGGAAACCGCTGGCGCTACCCCACGGTCCCGAACCGGGCTGCTCGCTGGCGAGATAATAGGGCGCGAATTCGTTGAGCGCGGCGACCTGCCATTCATTCTCGCCCAATTCGGGCGCATCGGTCAGCGCGTCGCCGCGATCGGCGATCAGGCCGGTGGTCATCTCGCCGGCACGGAATGTCGGATCGTTGAGGCAGGCGAGCAGGAAGGCCGCATTGGTCCGCACCGGCCAGACGCGAACCGCATGGAGCGCGGTCGCGAGTTGCAGCATCGCATCGTCGCGGTCTTCGCCCCAGGTCACGATCTTGGCGATCATCGGGTCGTAATGCGGGCTGACCTGGTCGCCCTGCTCGACGCCGGTCTCGATCCGCGCCAGGCCCTCGTCGAGTTCGAGCAGATCTAGCTTGCCGGTGGAGGGCAGGAAACCCGTGGTCGGATCCTCAGCATAGAGCCGCGCTTCGACCGAATGTCCGTTGATCGACAGTTGGTCCTGCTCGAGCGGGATCGGTTCACCGCCCGCGACGCGCAGCTGCCACTCGACCAGGTCGACGCCGGTGATCTCTTCGGTCACCGGGTGTTCGACCTGCAAACGGGTGTTCATTTCCATGAAGAAGATGCGATCGGCGCGCAGGCCTTCGCTCGCATCGGCGATGAATTCGATCGTGCCCGCGCCCTCGTAATCGACCGCCTTGGCGGCGCGCACTGCGGCAGCACAGATTTCCTCGCGCGTGGCCTCGTCCATGCCCGGCGCGGGAGCTTCCTCGATCACCTTCTGGTGGCGGCGCTGGAGCGAGCAGTCGCGCTCGAACAGGTGGACGACGTTGCCGTGGCTATCGCCGAAGACCTGTACCTCGATATGGCGGGGCGAGGTGATCCACTTTTCGAGCAGCACCTCGTCGTTGGAGAAGCTGGCCTTGGCCTCGCGCCGACAGCTTTCGAGAGCAGCCGCGAAATCCTTCGCAGCATCGACCTTGCGCATGCCCTTGCCGCCGCCGCCCGCGACCGCCTTGATCAGCACCGGATAACCGATCGCGTCGGCTTCTTTCTGCAGGCGCTCGACCGACTGGTCCTCGCCCTCGTAGCCCGGGGTCACCGGCACGCCCGCCTCGCGCATCAGCTTCTTGGCAGCGTCCTTCAAGCCCATCGCCTCGATCGAGGACGGCTTGGGACCGACCCAGGCCAGCCCGGCATCGATCACGGCCTGCGCGAAGCCGGCGTTCTCGGACAGGAAACCGTAGCCCGGATGGATCGCATCGGCGCCGGTCTGCTTCGCCGCGGCGATGATCTTGTCGCCGACGAGATAACTTTCGGCGGCGGGCGAGGGGCCGATGTGTACCGCCTCGTCCGCGCTGCGGACATGCAGCGCGTTGGCGTCGGCATCGGAATAGACTGCGACGGTGGCAATCCCCATCACGCGCGCGGTGCGGATGATGCGGCAGGCGATCTCGCCGCGATTGGCGATCAGGAGCTTTTCGATCATGCGGAGGCGCTAGCGTCCCCCGCGTTCCGCATCAAGCGAGCGCGTCACCACCCCTTGAGCGGGCGGATCAGTTCACGGCTGTAGATCGGCATCTGGTCGGGCTCGTGCGGGTTGTTGCGCAGAGCTTCCCACCAGGCCGCGATGATATGCCAGAGCTTTTCCGGACCGGAAACCACCACGCGCTTGTTCCACGCCAGCTGGCCGCGGTCGAGCACCTTGCGCCCGATCGCGGTATAGATTCGCGCCGCCGCCAGCACCGCCCAGCGATCGCGGAAACCGAGCCTAGCCGCGCCGAGCCGCGCGGCATCGGCGTGCCGGTCCATCATCCGGACCAGCTTGGCCACGACCGCGGCAAGCTTGAAGCGGTTGTGCGGCTTGGCGTGTTCGCCCGGCTTGATATCGGCCTCGGCAAGCCATTCCTGCGGCAGGTAGCAACGCCCCGCCGCATCGTCCTCGACCACGTCGCGCGCGATATTGGCGAGCTGGAAGGCGAGCCCGAGGTCGCAGGCGCGATCAAAGACCCAGGCATCGTCGGGCGCCTGCATCACCCGCGCCATCATCACGCCGACCGCGCCGGCGACATGGTAGCAATAACGCATCATCTCGGCCTCGGTGCGTGGCTGCCAGCCCTGCGCGTCGAGCGCGAAACCGGCGATCACGTCGTCGGCCATGTCCTGCGTCAGTCCGACCTCGGCCGCGACCATGCCGAAGCTGTCGAAAGCGAGGTCGAGCGTCGGCTGTCCCTCGAGCGCGCGGCGGGTCAGCGCGCGGATCGCCTGGACCTTGTCCTCGGCCTCTTTTGTGTCGTGGACCTCGGACAGCTCGCCACCGAACTCCTGTCCGTCGGCGAGGTCGTCGCAGCGGCGGCACCAGTGATAGAGCAACCAGCTGCGTTCGCGCGTGTCGCGCCCAAACAGGCGCGAGGCGGCGGCGAAGCTCTTCGAGCCTTCGCGGATCGCCCAGTAGCTTTCCTGCACCAGGTAATCGCGATTGCGCCCGCCGCCCTTGGCCGACGGGGTCTTTCGCAGGATGCGCGAGGGAGCGAGTAAGCGGGGTCGTTTCAGAGGTCGTCTGCCTTCATCGCGAAAATCGGGGTGTGCGGCTCATAATCCGCCATCGCCGTCAGGAGTTCCGGGATCGTCTCACGCGCGACGATGATGCCCTGGTGCGCGGGCCGGATGAAGCCGACCTCGATCATCTTGGCGTTGAATTCGAGCAGTCCGTCATAGAAGCCGAACGCGTTGAGCAGACCGACCGGGCTCCGGTGGTAACCCAGCTGCGCCCAGCTGACCGCCTCCCACAGTTCGTCCATCGTGCCGACCCCGCCGGGGATCGTGACGAAGCCGTCCGAGAGGTCGGTGAAGGCCTTCTTGCGCTCGTGCATCCCGGGCACGACTTCGAGCCGGGTGCAACCGGTATGCGCGACTTCGGAGCCCACCAGCGCCTCGGGGATCACGCCGATCACCTCGCCGCCGGCCTCGAGCGCGGCATCGGCGACCGCGCCCATCAGCCCCAATCGACCGCCGCCGTAGACGACCCCGATCCCGCGGGTCGCGAGCGTGCGCCCGACCTCGCGCGCGAGCTCGATATAGCGCGGGTCCTCGGGCGTGGCCGAGCCGCAATAGACGGCGAGACGCTTCATGCGTGCAAATCCTCCAGCATCAGTCCCGCGGTCGCCTTGGCGCTGCCGACGACGCCGGGGATGCCGGCACCGGGATGGGTGCCCGCGCCGACGAGATAGAAATTGTCGATCACGTCGTCGCGATTGTGGCCGCGGAACCAGGCGCTCTGGGTCAGGATCGGTTCGAGGCTGAAGGCGCTGCCGTGATGGGCATTGAGATCGCGCGCGAAATCCTTCGGCGCGTAGGAAAACTTGGTCACGATCCGGTCTTTCAGACCCGGGATCAGCCGCCGTTCGAGCTCGGCGAGGATCCGCGCCTCGAGCTCGGGGCCCATCTCATCCCAGTCGATCGGCAGCTTGCCCTGATGCGCGACCGGAACCAGCGCGTAGAAAGTGCTCATCCCCTCGGGCGCCATCGAGGGATCGCTCACGCTCGGATGGTGGAGGTAGATCGAGAAATCGCGCGGCAGCACGCCGTGCTTGTAGATGTCGTCGAGCAGCCCCTCGTAGCGCGGGCCGAACAGGATCATGTGGTGCGGGATCCCGGGCCACGCGCCTTCGATGCCGAAATGGACCACGAACAGGCTCGGGCTGAAGCGCTTCTTCGCGAGCGATTTGGCGTATTTCTGTCCGCGCGCGTTCTTGCCCAGCAGGTCGCGATAGGAATGCATGATATCGGCATTCGAGGCGACCGCGTCGAAATGGCCGCTCCATCCGCTTGCGGTCTCGACGCCCGTGGCGTGCGCGCCCATCGTCGTGACTTCGGCCACCGGATCGCCCAGCCGCAGCGTCCCGCCGAGGCGTTCGAAATGCGTCACCATGCCCGCGACCAGGCGGTTGGTGCCGCCCTTCGCCCACCACACGCCGCCATCCTTTTCGAGCTTGTGGATCAGCGCGTAGATCGCGCTGGTTTCCATCGGGTTGCCGCCGACCAGCAGCGTGTGGAACGAGAGCGCCTCACGCAGCTTTTCCGACTGCACGAACTTGCTGACCATGGCGTAGACGCTGTTCCAGGCCTGGTTCTTGGCCAGCGCGGGCGCGGCCTTGAGCATTGACTTGAAATCGAGAAACGGCACGTGGCCGAGCTTGACGTAGCCTTCCTCGAACACGCGGGCCGAGTAATCGAGGAATTCCTCGTAGCCCGGATTGTCGCCCGGGGCGACGCGCTCGATCTCGGCGCGCAAGTGCGCCTCGTCGTTCGAATAGTCGAAATTGGTCCCGTCGGGCCAGTTGAGGCGGTAGAACGGAGTCACTTCCATCAGTTCGACGTCTTCGCCCATGTCGTGCCCGGTCAGCGCCCACAATTCGCGCAGGCAATCGGGATCGGTGATCACGGTCGGGCCGGCGTCGAAGGTGAAGTTGCCCGCGTCGGTCTCTCGCTCCCAGAAATAGGCGCGGCCGCCGGGCTTGTCGCGTCCCTCGACCACGGTCGTCGCGATCCCGGCCGATTGCAGGCGGATCGCTAGCGCGAGCCCTCCGAAACCCGCCCCGACGACACAGGCCGACTTGCCGGTGGGCTCGGGGATTCGGGGCTTGTCGAGGACGGGGGCTTGAGCGTTCATCTTGTCTTCCCTTGCATCGGGCGACCTGCCGAAAGCAAGGCCGGGATTGCGCGCGATACAGGTACGGGGGGCTTACCGATCAATATGCGCGCCTTGTCGCGCAGGGTCGACTTGCCGGCATAGAACCGTTCGATCAGCGGCGGGGGAAGCTTGTAAAACCGCTCGAACACCCGCACGCGCTGCTCGGGCCGCGCGGCCTGGAACAGCATCCGACCGAGCAGGCGATAGAACTTCGTGTCGCGCCAGTGCTCGCGCGCCTCGCGATCGATCAACGCCGCGAGCTGGTCGCCGGGGAGGTCGGCATTGTCGGCGATACGCCCGGCGAGACCGGCGGCATAGGGCAGGGTGTAGCTGGTCAGCGGATGGGCGAATCCGCCGCGCGCACCGGCAAGCACGACCCCGCCATGTGCGGACTGCTCCGCCCGAAAGGCACCGAAATCGCCCCCGGTGACGACCGGCAATACGCCCGTCTCGTGGCCGACGATGCCGTAATCCCAGCCCTGCGCCGCGCAATAGGCGTCGAGCCGCGAGGACAGCGCGTCGCGGTCGAGCTTCGGACTGTCCTGGTAATAGGTGTCCTCGACGAAGATGTCGTTCGCGCTCAGCGGGAGGACGTAGACGAAGCGAAAGCCGCCGATCTGGTCGACCGTCGCATCCATGATGAAGGGGAGCTCGATCCCGTGCGGATGGGTGGTGCGCAGGTGCCGCCCCATGAAGACCTGCCAGCCCCCGGCCAAGTGCCGCGAGGGCGTGGCGGCGCGGCAATCCACCACCGCGCGCGCGGGAATGCGGGTCTGGTCGGCAAGCTGCACGTGATCGTGCGCGAGCGAGACCACTTCGGTCCCCGCCTGGACCACCCCTGCGGGCAGTTCGCGGCGCAGCGCGCGGTCGAAATCGTGCGACGCCATCGAGCGATACGGGGTCTCGAGCGCGCGGTCGTAACCGGGAAACCCGACCATGTATCCGTCCCACGCCGCCTTGCGAAACGGCGCGAGCAACACCTTCGCCGGATCGTCGAGATCGGTTTCGAACCAGCTCCAGCGATGATTGCCGCCGAGCGTCGCGCCCTGTTCGAACAGCCGGACCCGCAGTTCGGGCCGCTTGTTGGCAAGCGCCAGCGCGATCAGCCCGCCCGCGAGCCCACCGCCCACAATGGCGACGTCGACGATACTTGCGGGGGCGCGACTGCTCATGGGGACAGATGCCTATGCACGGGGTCCAAGGAGCGCAAAGAAAAAGGCGCGCACCGTGTCGGAACGCGCCTTTTTCGATCCAATCCCTTGATCGATCAGCTTTCGCCGTCGTCGCTGCCGAGATCGAGCTCGGGCCGCGGGTCCGGCATCTCGGCGTCGCGATCGCCGGTCTTCAGGTAGGTGTCGAACCATTCCATCATGCGGACATTGTAGTCGTAGCGCGAGGCGGCGCGGGCATTGCCGTGGCCTTCGCCCGGATAGAGCACGAGGCGCACCGGCGTCTCGGGCTTGCGCACCTTGATCGAGCGATAGAGCTCGTAGCTCTGGCTCGGCGCGACGCGCGTGTCGCTGTCGCCATGCATGATCAGCAGCGGGGTCTCGGCCTTGTCAACGTGGTAGATCGGCGAGACTTCGAGCATCTTCTGCCAGTCGTCCCACGGCCAGGCGCGGCTATGCACATTATACATCTCGTAGGGGATGTCGGTGGTGCCGAATTTCGAGATCTGGTTCGAAATTCCGACGAACATCACGCCCGCGGCGAACTCGTCCGAGTAATAGGTCGACCCCCAGGCGGTGGCATAGCCGCCATAGGAGCCGCCGGTGATCCCGGTGCGGTCGGCATCGGCGATCCCGTCGGCCGCAAGCGCGCGCTTCGCGTCGACGAGGTCGCGGAACTCGGGATCGGTGTAGCGACCCTGATGCGCCTTGGAAAAGGCAACGCCGTAGCCGGTCGAGCCGCGATAATTGGGCTGGAACACGGCATAGCCCTGCCCCGCGGCGACCTGGCCCGGACCCGAATAGGCCGTCGTCCAGCCGTTCGAATCATGTGCTTCGGGCCCGCCATGGACGTCGAGGATCAGCGGGGCACCGCCGGCAGGCACGCCGCCCACGGGCAGGACCAGCACGCCTTCGATCTCGGTGCCGTCGGTCGCAGTATAGCGATAGGGGCGCTGTTCGCCGAAATCGATCTCGGCGAGCCAGGGGTTGTGGCTCGTCCAGCGTTCCCACATCGCGCCCTTCCAGACGTAGAGCTCGCTCGGATGCTGCGCGGTCGAGGCACGCACCGCGATGCGATTGCCGCCGGCCTCGATGCTGCTGATCGAAAGGTTCTCGCCATCGATCTGCTGCGCAACCGAACCGTCGGGCGAATAGATCCGCAGATCGCTCATCACCCCGGTGTGGATCACCGCCGCGAGGCGGCCATCGGCGAGGAATTCGGCATCGACCGCCGCTTCGGCCGCGCCTTCGTTGAGCGCGGTCATCGCGCCCGACACCGGGTCGACGTAATAGAGCGTGGTCGCGGCCGGATCGTTCATGTCGATCCCGGCAATCATCGACATCTTCATCGAATCGGGCGCGATCTCGACGTCGCCGATCTTGCCCGGGGTCTCGACCACGCGGGTCACGTCGCCGCTGGCGAGATCGACGATATGCACGCGCTTCGAGGTGTAGCTGTCGTCGACCTGCGGGGTCGGCGCGCTCTCGACGGCGGCCCACTGCCCGTTCGGCGCGACCTGGAAGGCCGAGACATAACCCGGGATCGTCACGCTGCGAGGGTTGGCGTCGATCTCGTCGCCGAGCCGGGCCGAGAACAGGCGGTTGAGCTGGGCTTCCTCTTCATAGACGACCGCATCGAAGCCCTTCTTGCTCTCGCCGCTGCGGTCCTTGTCCTCTGCAGCTGCGACCAGCAGGTGGACCATCGAGCCGTCGGGCGAGAAATCGTAGCTGCGGACATGCGCGCCATCGACCGCAGCGAGCTTGCGATAGGCGCCGCCGTCGATCGGCAGGCCCCACACGGCGCGCTTTTCACCGTCGTTGGCCCAGATGAAGGCGATCATCCGGCCATCGGGCGAGAACTTGACCGTCGACGGGCTGATGTCTTCGGGCAGGTAGGCGCGGGCCTGGTCCTTCTCCCATGCGACCATCAGTTCCTGCCGGGTGGTGCCGTCTTCCTCGCCGCTGGTGACGTCGGGCAGGCTGGCGACGGTGTAGGCGATCCGCGTCCCGTCGGGCGAGACCGCGATTTGGCCGACGCTTTCGAGCTTGGCCACGTCCTCGGCCGTCATCACGCGCGCCTGCGCGGCGGTGAACGGCGTGATCAGCGCACCCGCGAGCAGGGCGGATTTGGTCAATTTGAGCATCTGTTTCCTCTCCGGTGAAATCTTCCGCCTGCGCCTTAGCCATTGCAGCGCGCGCGGGGCAAGGGCATCACCCCGCCCGAGAGAGGGAGATTTTTCGATGACGTTCACCGCTTTTGCCGCCCGCACGCTGGCGCCGATCGCCGCGCTGGCGGGCCTGATGACCACCGGTCCCGCGCTCGCGCAGGACGAATTGCAGACCATCCTCGTCGACCGGGTGATCGTCGATCCGGCGCAGCCTGCGCTCGAGGGCCCGCGCACGATCACCGTGCGCGACGGGCGGATCGCCAGTATCGAGGAAGGCTGGGCCGAGGCTGCCGAAGGCGCCCCGACGATCGATCTTTCGGGCAAGACGGTGATGCCCGGCCTGATCGACCTCCACGTCCACCTGACCGGCGATCCGGGCGGCGACTACTGGAAGGAAGCGGTCGAGGCCGACGAATGGGGCGTCGTGGTCGGCGCGAAGAACGCGCGGCTCACCGCGCTCGCCGGGTTCACCACCGTGCGCGAGGCCGGGAGCGGACCGCAGACCGCCTTCGCGCTGCGTCGCGGCACCGCCGAAGGCATGATCGCGGGCCCGCGCATCATCGCCGCCGGGCCGCCGCTCGCGATCATCGGCGGGCATGGCGACGTCAACGGCTTCCGGCCCGAGGTCAACGAATTGCTCGACAGCGGGTTCACCTGCACCGGCGCGGTCGAATGCGCGGCCAAGGTCCGGCTCGCAAGCCAGAACGGGGCCGACACCATCAAGATCACCGCGACCGGCGGCGTGCTCAGCCAGCAGGGGCGCGGGCTCGAGGCGCATTTCAGCGATGCCGAGATGAAGGCGATCGCCGACACCGCGCATTCGCTCGGCCTCAAAGTCATGGCGCACGCACACGGGGCGCGCGGTATCGAGGCGGCGGCGCGCGCAGGTATCGATACGATCGAGCACGGCACCTATCTCGACGAGGCGGCGGCCGAGGCGATGAAGGCCAACGGCACCGTGCTCGTTCCCACGCTGATGGCGTTCAAGGGGGTGACCGAGCGGCTCGGCCAGGGCGTCTACACGCCGGTCGTCGAAGACAAGATCCGCGCCGTGGCCGAGACCGCGCGCGTGTTCATGGGCAAGGCCTATCGCTGGGGCGTGCCGATCGCCTTCGGCACCGATGCCGGCGTGTTCGCACACGGCCGCAATGCCGGCGAATTCGCGCTGATGGTCGAACAGGGCATGAGCCCGCGCGATGCGCTCGCCAGTGCGACCACCGTCGCGGCCAGGGTGCTCGAGATGGAGAACGAGATCGGTCGCCTCGCCCCCGGCATGTCGGCCGACATCATCGCGGTGACCGGCGATCCGCTCGCCGACGTCACCGTGCTCGAAAAGGTCGAATGGGTGATGGTGCGCGGTCGAGTGGTCGAGTGATCCGTCCCCTCGCCGCCGCGCTGGCGCTCGCAATTCCTTCGGCAGCGTCGGCGCAGGACGCGGCGCAATGCAGCCTCGAACTCGTCGTGCTCGGCGCGGGACAGGACGCGGGTGCGCCGCAGATCGGCAATGCCGCTGACGATGGTCCGGAATTGTGGCCGAGCTCGCTCGCGGTGGTCGACCGCGCGCGCGGCGAGCGGTTCCTGTTCGACGCCACCCCGGCGATCACCGACCAGCTCGCGCTGCTCGACGAGATGGCTCCGCCCGACCATGGGCTGGGGATCGACGGCTTGTTCCTGACCCATGCGCATATCGGCCATTACCTGGGCCTCGCCTGGCTCGGGCGCGAAGCGGCGGGCGCTGACGGCGTGCCGGTTTACGCGATGCCGCGCATGGCCGAATTCCTGCGGAGCAACGGCCCGTGGAGCCAGCTGGTCGACCTCGGCAACATCGAGTTGCGCGATCTCGCCGGCGGCGACGTCCAGGCTATCACCGACCATTTCGGCGTTTGGGCGATAGAAGTCCCGCACCGCGACGAATATTCCGAGACGGTTGGCTTCGTCGTGATGAGCCCGGGCAAGACCGCGCTCTACGTCCCCGATATCGACAGCTGGGAGGATTTCGCCGCCGCAAGTCCGCTGAACCTGCCCGCGCTGATCGCCGCGGTCGACCACGCCTTCATCGACGCGACCTTCTGGGACGACGACGAGCTACCGGGCCGCGACATGAGCGAGATCCCGCATCCGCGCGTCACGGCAACGATGGCGATGCTCGCCGACCTGCCCGATTCCGAACGGGCAAAGGTCAAATTCATCCATTACAACCACACCAACCCGATCCGCGATCCGGACAGCGCAGAAAGCCGCGAGGTCGCCGCACGCGGTTTCGCCGTCGCGCGTCGGGGGGATCGCCACTGCCTCGACTGAACGACCATTCGTCGAAACCGGACGGTCGATCATCCATCGCGCCCTTGCCGATCGCGCTCGCCAGTCATAGGCGGGCAACACACCAACAAGGGGATCATCAATGTCGTTCGTTCGTCTCGCGCTGACCGGCGCTTCCGCTCTTTCGCTGGCCGCCTGCGCAGTCGCCGCGGAAGAGCCCGCCTCCACCGCCGCCCAGCCGCTGCCGCAGGTCGCGACGACCGAGACCGGGCAGGCGGCTGAAGAGAGCGAGCACGACAAGCTGTTCGCGCTGTTCGCCGAGGCCGACGAACGCAGCCTCAAGCTCAACCCGATCAGCGCGCTGTTCCGCGGTGATATGCGCTATGCCGACCGACTGGGCGACTATCTCGAGGACGAATACTATACCGCCAGCGAAGCCGATGCGCGATTGAACCTGCGCCAGCTCGCCACGATCGACCGCGCCGCGCTAAACGACACGGACCAGCTCGCCTACGACGTGTTCGAATACAACCAGCAGCAGGCCCTGAAGGGCCTCGCCCCCGAAGTGATCGCCGCCACGCTGGTGCGCCCGGTCAACCATTTCGCCGGCTTCCATACCTTCTACCCGACCTTCGCCAGCGGGCAGAGCGCGGCGCCCTTCGCCACGGTCGAGGACTACGAGAACAACCTCAAGCGGCACGACAACTACGTCGAATTGACCGATCGCGCGATCGACCGCTTTCGCGAGGGCATGGAGAGCGGAGTCTTCGAAACCAAGCTGACGATCCGCAACGTGATCGACCAGCTCGACACCCAGCTCGCGATCCCGGTCGAGGAATCGCCCTTCATGGGTCCGGCAGGCATGTATCCCGAAGGTTTCACCGAGGAGGAAAAGGCGCGCCTGACGGCCGATTATGTCGCCAAGACGCGTGAAATCTACGCCGCGCATGAACGCCTGCGCGACTTCCTGCGCGACGAATACCTCGCCGTGGCGCGCGACAGCGTGGGTCTTTCGCAGATGAAGGGCGGCGCCGCGCTCTATCGCCAGCTGATCGAGGACACGACCACGCTGCCGCTGACCGCCGACTACCTCCACAATCTGGGCCTCAGCGAAGTCGCACGGATCAAGGGCGGGCTGGAAGAGATCAAGGCCGAAGTCGGCTTCGAAGGCACGCTCAACGAGTTCTTCGACTTCGTCCGCACCGATCCGCAGTTCAAGCCGGAAAGCCGCGAGGCGCTGACGCAGACCTACTACGAGATCGGCGAGACGGTCGACGCGCTGATCCCCCAATATTTCTCGCTGACGCCGAAGACCGAACTCGAGATCAAGCCTTACGAGCCGTTCCGCGAGCAGTTCTCGGCCGGTGGCTCGTACCAGTCGGGCTCGCCCGACGGATCGCGCCCGGGCACGTTCTATTTCAACGCCTACGACCTGCCGAGCCGCCTCACCACGGGCAACGTGACGCTGTACCTGCACGAAGGCGCGCCGGGGCATCACTTCCAGATCAGCCTCGCGCAGGAAAACGAGGACCTTCCGGCCTTCATGCGCTTCGGCGGCAACACCGCCTATGTCGAAGGCTGGGCGCTGTATTCCGAGACGATCGGTTACGAGATGGGGCTCTTCGACGATCCGTGGAACCGTTATGGAACGCTGCAGGACGAACAGCTGCGCGCGATGCGCCTCGTCGTCGACACCGGCCTCCACGCCAAGGGCTGGACCCGCGAGCAGGCGATCGACTTCATGCTCGAAAACAGCGGCATGACCCGCACCGAAGTGGTCGCCGAGGTCGAGCGTTACATCGCGATTCCCTCGCAGGCGCTGGCTTACAAGGTCGGAGCGCTCAAGATCCAGGAATTGCGCGCCAAGGCGGAAAAGGCCCTGGGCGATCGCTTCGACATCCGCGATTTCCATGCGCAGGTGCTCGATACCGGGGCGCTGCCGCTGCCCGTGCTCGAGCGCAAGATCGACGCCTGGATCGCCGCCGGCGGCGGGCGCTAGTCCGCCACGGCTGCTTCCCAAAGCCCGGCGAGCGCGATAGGCTCGCCGGGCAAGGGAGAAGGCCGACATGACCAAGATTTCGATCCGCGCCGCGCTGGCGCTCGCCGCCGCCACGACGCTGGCGGGGTGCGCCAGCACCGGCATACCCGCGAGCGAGGCCCCGGCCCCCACCGACAGGCAGCTCGCCGCGGCGATGCTCGACACGCTGCTCGAGCGCAGCGAGGCCGATTACCTCGATCGCAATCCGGTCAGTGCGTTCGTCCGCAGCGATTTCAGCGACGCCGACCGGCTCGGCGATTTCTCGCCCGCCTATTACGACAGGGAACGCGCGGCGGCGCAGGCCGACCTCGCCGAATTGCGGCGGATCGACCGTTCGGCGCTGAGCGAGACCGACCAGGTCGTCTACGACACGTTCGAATACACCATGCAGCGCCGCCTGGCAGAAACCGAAGGCGAGGCGCTGCGCACCGCGCTCGCGCTGCCGCTCGACCATTTTCGCGGTTTCCACGTCTCCTACCCGCGCCTGTCGGCCCCGGGCGCGCTCATGCCCTACGACACCGTCGCCGACTATGAGAACAACCTCGCCCGGCACGAGGCCTTCGCCGAAGGGATCGACCAGGCGATCGCGCGGCTGCGGACCGGCGCTGCGCAGGGCATCACCCTGCCGCGCCTGTCGGTCGAGATCATGATCGACCAGCTCGACACGCAACTGGGCGCGTCCGACGAGGCCAACCCCTATTACGCCCCGCTCGGCGCGTTCCCCGACACCTTCGACCCGGCCGAGCGCGCGCGGCTGACCAAGGCCTATCGCGCCTCGATCACCGGCACGCTGTTTCCCGCCATGCGCAAGCTCCGCACCTTCCTTGCCGAGGAATATCTGCCGCAGGCGCGCGACACGATCGCGGCGACCGCCAATCCGGGCGGCGACGCATACTATTCCTATCGCATCCAGGAAATGACGACCCTGCCGCTCACGGCCGACGAGATCCACGAAACGGGCCTCGCCGAAGTCCGCCGGATCAGCGCGCAGATCGCCGAGGCGCGCGCCGAGATCGGCGATCGCACACGCCCGACCTATGCCAACAAGGCGGAATTGCAGGAGGCCTGGTACGAGGTCGCCGCCAAGGTCGACCCGAAGCTCGACGCGCTGTTCGCCAAGCAGCCCGAGACGCCGCTGCAGATCATCCCGTATGAAGAATATCGCGAGAAATACAGCCTCGCCGCCTCGTATTTTCCCGGCAAGGTCGACGGTTCGCGCCCCGGCACCTTCTATTTCAGCGGTTACAATGTCGCCGAACGCGAACTGCGCCCTTCGATCGCGCTCTACATGCACGAAGGCAATCCGGGCCATCACTTCCAGATCATGATCGCCTACGAGAACGAGGATCTGCCCGATTTCATGCGCTACGGCGGGTTCACCGCCTATAGCGAGGGCTGGGGTCTCTATGCCGAGAGTCTCGGCTACGAGCTCGGCCTCTACGACGACCCGATCGACCGGGTCGCCGCGCTGGCCGGCGGCGAGATGCTGCGCGCGGTTCGGCTGGTGGTCGACACCGGCATGCACGCCAAGGGCTGGAGCCGCGAACGCGCGATCGACTTCATGGTGGAGAACGGCGCTCCGCGCGATTTCGCCGAGACCGAGACCGCCCGCTACATCGTGATGCCGGGACAGGCGCTCGCGTACAAGGTGGGCGAATTGAAGATCAAGCAACTGCGCGCCCGCGCCGCCGCCGCACTGGGCGACGATTTCGACGTCCGCAGCTTCCACGACCAGGTGCTCAACACCGGCGCAATCCCGCTGCCGGTGCTCGAGGCCAAGATCGAGCGCTGGATTGCCGCCGGCGGACGCTGACCCGTTCGGGGACGACCCGTTCATCTGCGGTTGAAGCGGAGTGTGGCATCCCGCTAGGGAGAGTTTCCTATTTTTTCGGGGGTTACATCCATGTCCATCCGCCTCGCACTCGTGGCGTCGCTGTTTGCCGCGATCTCCACGCCGGTCGCAGCGCAACAGCAGCCGCAGCAACAACCGGCCGCCGACCAGCCGCTCGACCGCGGCACCTTCATCCAGCGGATGGATGCCGAGTTCGGCGCGCTCGACGCCGACGGCAATGGCCAGGTGACCGCGCAGGAGGCGATGAACGCCCAGCGCCAGCAGACCTACAACCAGGCGATGCGGCAGAACCAGGCCGCCTTCCAGCAGCTCGACCGCGACGGTAACGGCGTGCTCACCGCCGAGGAATTCGCCGGTCTCGTGAACCCGCAGGCGATCCCGGCCGATCCCGCCCCGCTGATGCAGGCGTTCGACGCCAATGGCGACGGGATCATCACGCTGGTCGAGTACCGCGTGCGCACGCAGGCCAATTTCGACGCGGTCGATTCCGATCGCGACGGGGTGGTGACCAACAGCGAAATGCAGGCCGCCGGCATCGTCGTGAACTGATCGCGTCGCGGTGAATCGCCGGGTAACGGTTTTTCAGCCCCTTGCCGCTATAGCCCCCGGCGGAGCATAAGCCGCCTTTTCGGGTGGCAATGGCAAGGGGGCCTCGATTGTCCAAAACGGTAACCGTCATCGGGCTCGGCTATGTCGGGCTACCGCTCGCCGTCGCGCTGGCGAAGCATTTCGACACGGTCGGGTTCGACGTCGATGTGCGGCGTATAGCCGAACTGCGCGACGGACACGATCGCACCGACGAGATCGATGGCGAGCGTCTCTCGGCGAGCACCCTCGCGCTGACCGACGATTCGAACGCGATTCCGCCGAGCGATTTCTACATCGTCACCGTCCCCACCCCGATCGATGCCGAGCGCAAGCCCGACCTCTCGCTGGTAGAGGCGGCCAGCCGCACCGTCGGCGCCTTGCTTCCGGCCGCGATCGCCGCGGGCAAGACACCGATCGTAGTCTATGAAAGCACCGTCTATCCCGGCGTGACCGAGGAAGTCTGCGGACCGATCCTCGGACAGGTCTCGGGCAAGCCCTGCGGCGAGGAGTTCTTCCTCGGCTACAGCCCCGAGCGGATCAATCCGGGCGATCGAGAACACACGATCGAGAAGATCACCAAGGTCGTCGCGGGCCAGACTCCCGAGGTGCTCGACGCGGTCGCCGATCTCTACGGCGCGGTCACCAGCGGCGGGACCTTCCGCGCTGCATCGATCAAGGCCGCAGAGGCCGCCAAGGTGATCGAGAACGCCCAGCGCGACATCAATATCGCCTTCATGAACGAGATCGCGCAGATCTTCGGCAAGATGGACCTGTCGATCTGGGACGTGCTCGCCGCCGCGCGCACCAAGTGGAACTTCCTTCCCTTCACCCCCGGCCTCGTCGGCGGGCACTGCATCGGCGTCGATCCCTACTACCTCGCCCACCGCGCCGAGGAGCTGGGCCACGATCCGCGCGTGATCCTGTCGGGCCGCGGGATCAACGATTCGATGGCGCGCTTCGTCGCCGAGCGGCTTCACGGTGCGCGCGGGCACAAACCGGGTCGCGCGCTGGTGCTCGGCCTGACCTTCAAGGAAGACGTCCCCGACTTGCGCAATTCGAAGGTCGCCGACCTCGTCGCGGGGCTGGCCGAACTGGGCCATGACGTCACCGTGCACGATCCGCTCGCCGACAGCCCCGAAGCCGAACACGAATACGGGCTCACGCTCGATCCGCAGGCGCTCGAGCGGACCTACGACCTTGTTGTCCTCGCCGTGCCGCATCGCGACTATCGCGACATGGGCAGCGAGGCGCTGCGCCAGCTGCTGGCGGAGGGCGGCACGCTGGCCGATCTCAAGGGCACTCTCGACGGGCAGGCCGACTGGACCCTATAGGCGCTCACCATGCGCAAGGTCTTCATCACCGGCTCGGCCGGCTTCATCGGCTTCCATCTCGCCCAGCACCTGCTCGACGAGGGCTTCGCGGTCGTCGGCTATGACGGAATGACCGATTATTACGACGTCCGCATCAAGCAGCGCCGCCACCAGATGCTGTCGCAGAACGAGCATTTTGCCGCGCATGAAGGCATGCTCGAGGATTTCGACAAGCTCCACGCGCTGATGCTCGCCGAACAGCCCGACGCGATCGTCCACCTCGCCGCGCAGGCGGGGGTCCGCTACTCGCTCGAAAACCCGCGCGCCTATCTCGATTCCAATCTCGTCGGCACGTTCAACGTGATGGAATGCGCGCGCGAGCTCGAGGTCGATCACCTGCTGATGGCCTCGACCAGCTCGGTCTACGGCGCGAACGAGGAGATGCCCTTCTCCGAGCTGCAGAAGACCGACACCCCGCTGACCTTCTACGCCGCGACCAAGAAGGCGACCGAGGCGATGGGCCATTCCTATGCCCATCTCTGGAACCTGCCGACCACCATGTTCCGCTTCTTCACCGTCTACGGACCGTGGGGCCGGCCCGACATGGCGCTGTTCAAGTTCACCAAGGGGATCCTGAACGGCGAGCCGATCGACATCTACAATCACGGCAAGATGTATCGCGACTTCACCTACGTCACCGATCTGGTGCGCGGCATCCGCCTGCTGATCGACACCCCGCCGGTGCGCCCGGAGAGCAAGGACGACATACCCGAATGGGATTCGCTCTCCCCCGCCGCGCCCTATCGCGTGGTCAATATCGGCAATAACGACCGCGTGCGGCTCGAGGATTTCGTCGACGCGATCGAGGCCGAATGCGGGGTCGAGGCGAAGCGCAACTACATGGACATCCAGAAGGGCGACGTCCCCGCGACCTGGGCCGATGCGACGCTGCTCGAGGAGCTAACCGGCTACCGCCCGCAGACCGACGTGCGCGAAGGGATCAAACGCTTCGTCGCGTGGTATCGCGAATATTACGAGGTCTGAGACGCAGACTGCATAAGGGGGCATAAGGCGGCGCGCGGACTTGCCGCGCCGCGCGTCATCGGGAATCCATCCTCCATGGCGATTCTTTCCGACAAGTGGATCCGCGAGCAGGCGCAGGCCAACGGCATGATCGAGCCGTTCGTCGAGGCGCAGCGCCGCGACGGTTGCATTTCCTACGGGCTCAGCTCCTACGGCTACGACGCGCGCGTCGCGCCCGAGTTCAAGATCTTCACCAATGTCGACAGCGCGGTGGTCGATCCGAAGGATTTCGCCGCCAACAGCTTCGTCGATCGCGAGACCGACGTCTGCGTGATACCGCCCAACAGCTTCGCGCTCGCCCGCACGGTCGAATATTTCCGCGTGCCCAAGGACGTGCTGGTGATCTGCCTCGGCAAGAGCACCTATGCCCGCTGCGGGATCATCGTGAACGTCACCCCGCTGGAGCCGGGCTGGGAGGGCCATGTGACGCTCGAGTTTTCCAACACCACGCCGCTTCCGGCCAAGATCTACGCCAATGAAGGGGCGTGCCAGTTCCTGTTCCTCAAGGGCAACGAGCCGTGCGAGACGAGCTACGCCGACCGCGCGGGCAAATATATGGGACAGCGCGGCGTCACCCTGCCCAAATTGTAAGCCGTCCGCGTGTGACCTAATCCGGACCTCGTGCGTATGAGGAGAGGACATGCCACGCGAAAAACTCACCTTCCCCACCGCCGCCGGACACGAACTCGTCGGCACGCTCGAACTGCCTGCCGGACGCGTCAAAGGCGCGGCGGTGTTCGCGCATTGCTTCACCTGCAGCCAGAACTCGAAAGGCGCGACCTACCTGACCCGCGCGCTCGCCCGGCGCGGGATTGCGACCTTGCGGTTCGATTTCACCGGGCTGGGCGGCAGCGAGGGAGATTTCGGCGATAGCGGTTTCGCCGGCGACGTCGTCGATGTCGAAGCCGCTGCGCGCGAGATGGCAAAGCGCTATGAAACCAAGGTGCTGCTGGTCGGCCACAGCCTCGGCGGCGCGGCGGTGCTGGCCGCGGCCGCGCGGCTCGATTGCGTCTACGGCGTGGCGACGATCAACGCCCCCTCCGACGTGCCGCACGCGCTCGAGCGGATCGAGGGCGATCTCGAGGCGATCGCGCGCGACGGCAAGGGCGAGGTCGCGATCGGCGGCCGCCCCTTCACCATCAGCGCGCATTTCGTAGACGATACGCGCGAAGCCGATCTCGCCGTCAAGCTCGACGCATTGCGCGTGCCGCTGATGGTGTTGCACTCGCCGACCGATCGGATCGTCGGAATAGAACATGCCAAGGCTATCTTCGAACGCGCGCACCATCCCAAGAGCTTCGTCGGGCTCGAAGGAGCGGATCATTTGATGACCGACGAGGCGGATGCCGATTTCGCCAGCGAGATGATCGCGGGCTGGGCCGCGCGCTTCATGCCAAGGAACCCGGTGGCGCATCCCGAAAACGGCGTGATCGTGCGCACCGGCAACGGCAAATGGGGCACCGAAGTGGTCACCGGCCACCATGTCCTGACCGCCGACGAGCCGCGATCCTACGGCGGAGAGGACCTCGGCCCGACACCCTACGACCTGCTGCTCGCCGGGCTTGGCACCTGCACCGCGATGACGATGAAGTTCTACGCCGAGCGCGAGGGCCTGCCCTTCCACGGGGTCGAGGTCCGGCTGACCCACGATCGCGACCACGCGAAGGATTGCGATCATTGCGAGGACGAACCGCGCGTGCAGGCGATCCATCGCACGCTGCGTTTCGACGGCGACCTTCCGCAGGAGGTGGTCGACAAGCTGGCCGAAGTGGCCGACAAGTGCCCCGTCCACCGTACGCTCGAAGGCGATCTGCACATCCATACGGAGCTGTCCGAATGACCGAAACCGCACGCGAATTCGATATCATCGTCTATGGCGCCACCGGCTATACCGGTCGCCTCGTCGCCGAGCATTTCGTGCGCGAATATGGTGGCAAGTCCGATGGCCCGAAATGGGCAATGGCGGGACGCAACCCGGCCAAGCTCGAGGATGTCCGCACGCTGATCGGCGCGCCCGACGACACGCCGCTGGTGGTTGCCGATGCCGAGGATCCGGCGAGCCTCGATGCGATGGCCGCGCGCACCAGGGTCCTGATCACCACGGTCGGCCCCTACCAGCTCTATGGCGAGCCGGTGCTCGCCGCCTGCGTCAAGGCCGGGACCCACTATGCCGACCTGTGCGGCGAGCCGGTGTGGATGCACAGGATGATCGAGAAATACGACGCACAGGCGAAGGAAAGCGGCGCGCGCGCCTCCTTCTCCTCGGGCTTCGATTCGATACCGTTCGACCTCGGCGTGCTGATGCTGCAGGCCGAGGCGGTGAGGCGCTTCGGCAAGCCCGCCCCGCGCGTGAAGGGCCGCGTGCGCAAGATGGAAGGGACGTTTTCGGGCGGCACCGCGGCAAGCTTCAAGGCGACCATGGCCTCGGCGGCGAAGAAGCCGCGCGAATTCGCGCAATTGCAGGACCCGTTTTTGTTATGCGGCGATTTTTCCGGACCCGACCAGCCCGGCGGATTGCTGCCGGTCTATGACGATGAGCTCGAAAGCTGGGCAGCGCCCTTCATCATGGCGGGGATCAACACCAAGAACGTCCATCGCACGAACTTCCTCTCGGGGCACCAGTACGGCGAGGAATTCCGCTACGACGAAATGGTGCTGACGAGCCCCGGTGACATGGGCAAGGCGGCGGCCAAGGCGATCGGCGCCGCGCTCAAGGCACCGTTCGGCGATGGCGGGCCCAAGCCCGGCGAAGGCCCCTCCCCCGAAGAGCGCGAGAACGGGTTCTACGACCTGCTCTTCATCGGCCTCTATCCCGATGGAAAGTCGCTCAAATATGCGGTGAAGGGCAAGTACGATCCGGGCTACGGCTCGACCAGCCGGATGCTCGGCGAGACCGGCGTGGCACTGCTCGAAAGCGATCATCCGGGCGGCATCGGCACCCCGGGTGCGATCCTCGGCGAGAAGCTCGTCGCGCGGCTGCGCGAGCGCGCCGAACTCAGTTTCGCGCCGGAGGACTGAGCACGAATTTCTCCCTTACGCGCTCCATGTTCGCCGGGCCCGGGAAACAATGCTAGGCCCTTTCGTTGAGGGTCGGTATACCGGGGGCAACGGGGAGAATATCATGGCCACCATCGCAGCCATTATCGGGCGTATCCTGATCGCGATCCTGTTCGTCGCCGCCGGCGCGAACAAGTTCATCGATCCGAGCGGGGCCGAACAGATGCTCGCCTCGCAGGGCTTCTCGCCCTCGCTGGTCTGGGTGGTCGCTACGTTCGAGGTCGTCGCCGGCCTCGCGATCGCGCTGGGCTTCGGCACCCGGATCGCGTCGCTCGCGCTGTTCGGCTTCACGATTCTCACGATCCTGTTCTTCCACAACGACTTCAACGATCCGGCGCAGGTCCAGATCGCGATGAAGAACGCCGCGGTCGCCGGCGGGCTGCTGATGGTGTTCGCCTATGGCCATGTCGTCGAAAGCTGGAAGGTCGTGCGCGCCCGCCGCGAGGGCGAAGTCGAGGCCAACGAGGCGCGCGCCGAAACGCGCGAGGCCGAGCTCGAGAAGGCGCGCGCGGAAGGCCGCGCCGAAGGGCTGGCCGAAGCAGCGCGCGCGCATGACGGCGTCGATGTGGACGGGGACGGCAAGGCCGATACGTGAAGACCTACCGGACGCCAGACCATCGCTTCGAGGGCCTGCCCGACTGGCCCTTCGCCCCCCACTACACCGAATTGACCTCGGGCCTCCGGATCCACCATGTGGACGAGGGTCCGCGAACCGCGCGCCCGGTGCTGATGATGCACGGTGAGCCGAGTTGGTCGTATCTCTACCGCAAGATGATCGGCCCGGTGGTCGAGGCCGGCTATCGCGTGCTCGCACCCGACCTGCCGGGCTTTGGTCGGTCGGACAAGCCGCTCTCGCGCTCCGACTTCACCTATGCCGCAATGGTCGCCTGGATGCGCGAATGGGTCGAGGCGGTCGACCTGAAAGGTGCGATCCTCGTCTGCCAGGACTGGGGATCGCTGATCGGCCTGCGCGTCCTAGCCGAAGTACCCGACCGCTTTTCCGCTGTCGTGCTTTCGAATGGCGGCCTGCCCGCCGGGCAGACCCCGCCCAGGGCCTTCGTCAAATGGCGCAAATTCGCCAGGTGGAGCCCGGTTTTCCCGATCGGCGGGATCGTCCAGCGCGCCAGCCGACGGGCCCTCAGCGATGCCGAAGTCGCGGCCTATGATGCGCCGTTCCCGGTGCGCAAGGCGAAGGCCGGCGCCCGCATCCTGCCCTCGCTCGTCCCGATGGGCGAGAACGTCGCGGTGCCCGACCAGCAGCGCGCATGGGGCGTGCTCGAACATTGGGACAAGCCGTTCCGGTGCTGCTTTTCGGACAAGGACCCGATCACCCGCGGCGGGCACAACCGGTTCATCGACCGCGTTCCCGGCGCGCGCGACCAGTCGCACGGCCTGCTGCGGGGCGGGCACTTCATCCAGGAGGACGATCCCGACGGATTCGTCGCACATATCCTCGACGTCGCCGAACAGGTCGACGCGAAAGGCTGAATTTTCCGTAAGGTTCGATGGAGCGGGCGAGGCGATTCGAACGCCCGACCCCAACCTTGGCAAGGTTGTGCTCTACCCCTGAGCTACGCCCGCAATTCCATCGGATCGACGGGTCGTGCCCGTCGTGGGAGGCGCGCAGTTAGCAGCGGTCCCGCACCCTATCAAGCCCAAAAATGACGCTTTTGTCGCGCCGCCGGTCGCAGGTGGCCGAACCCGCCCTTCACAAACGGGCGAGAATGGCCAAATAGGGCGCACACCAATTCAACAGGGGAAATTCCTTGGCCAGCATGGGTCTCAATCTCGACGAACAGAAAGCCGTCGAACGTTTCAAGAAAGACGTCGTCGAACCCTCGATGACGAACCTCGTCATCCTCGATTTCTACGCCGACTGGTGCGGGCCGTGCAAGGCGATCGCCCCGATGCTGGAGAAGGTCGCGGCCGAATATGCCGACAAGGGCGTGGTGCTGAAGAAAGTCGATGTCGACCAGGAAAAATTCATCGCCAGCCAGTTCCAGGTCCAGTCGATCCCGACGATCTACGCCATGTTCCAGGGCCAGCCTGTGGCGGACCTGACCAAGGCGCGCAGCGAATCGCAGCTGAAGCAGACGCTCGACCAGATACTGTCGCAATTGCCGATCGGCGACGGCGCACAGGGCGGCGAACAGCAGCAGGATATCGGCCCGCTGGTCGAGATGGGCGAGGAAGTGCTGGCGGGCGGCGATGCCGAACGCGCGGCGGGTATCTTCGCGCAGATCGTCGAGATGAAGCCCGACAGCGCGGCGGCGCAGGGCGGGTTGATCCGCGCGCTGGCGCTCGCCGGGCACAAGGACAAGGCGCAGGCGGCGCTCGACGCGGTCCCGCTCGAGATCGCCGAAGACCCGGCGATCGCTCAGGCCAAGAGCGCGATCGAGCTGGCCGGCGAGGAAGTCGACAGCGGCGAACTCGACGCGGCGCGCAGCGCGGCCGAAGCGGGCGGGGCGCAGGAAAAGTTCGATTACGCCGAAAAGGCGTTCGCCGCCGGGGATCGCGATGCCGCGGCCGACACGCTGCTTTCGATCGTGCGCGACGAGCCCGAATGGAACGAGGGCGCGGCCAAGGCCAAGCTGCTGCAGATCTTCGAAGCGGTCGGGCTCGAGGATCCGTGGGTGGCGGACAAGCGCCGCCAGCTCTCGCTGATCCTGTTCGGATAGGCCCCAGTCGAACAGGCATGGCCACCCAGCGCATCTCGATCTTCCCGCTCCCGGGCGCGATCCTGTTTCCCGGTCTGCAATTGCCGCTCCACATCTTCGAGCCTCGCTACCGCGCGCTGGTGACCGATGCGCTTGCCCGCAACCGCCAGATCGGGATGATCCAGCCCGAACGGCCAGAGGAAGGCTCGCCGCTGTTCAAGGTCGGCTGCATCGGGCGGATCGGCGAGGTCGAGACGACTCAGGACGGCCGCTTCGACATCGTGCTCGAAGGCGTGTCGCGCTTCGCGGTGGTCGAGGAACTCGACGTCACAACCCAATACCGGCAGGTCACGGGCGAGCTGATCGAAGACCCTTCGCACCAGACGCTGAGCGCCATAGCGCGCGCCGATTTCGAGCGCGAGGCGCGGCGCTTTGCCGATGCGCAGGGCTATTCGGTCGACTGGGGCTCGGTCTCGCAACTCGACGACGAGACGCTGATCGACGGGGTCAGCCAGATCGCGCCGTTCGACCATGCGAGCAAGCAGGCGCTGCTCGAGGCCGACGACCTCGCGTCACGCTGCGAGCTGCTCGTCCAGCTGATGCAGTTCTACGGCAAGCGCGACGGCGACGAAGGCCGCGTCACTCTGCAGTAATCACACCGCAAACGCGCCGCGCAGGCCGTCGATGACGTATTGCGCGGCCAATGCCGCGAGCAGCACGCCGAGCAGGCGGGTGATCACCGCCTCGACCCGGTCGCCGAGCAAGCGGATCAGCGGGCGCGCGGCGATCAGCGCGATCATCGTGATGAGCAGCACCGCAGCCAGCGCGCCGAGCACCACGCCGGATTCCTCGATCGTCTCGGCCTCGTTCATCAGCAGCATGATCGCCGCGATCGCGCCGGGACCGGCGAGCATCGGCATCGCCATCGGGAAGACCGAGACGTCCTCGACTTCGGGCGTGGCGGCAACCTTCTCGGCGCGTTCCTCGCGCCGCTGGGTGCGCTTCTCGAACACCATCTCGAAGGCAATGAAGAACAGCATCAGCCCGCCCGCTATGCGGAAACTGTCGAGCTCGATGTGAAGCGCACCGAGGAGGTCCTCGCCGAACATCGCGAAGATGAGCAGGATCACCGCCGCGATCAGGCAGGCGCGAATCGCCATCGCGCGCGCCTGACCCGGGGTCGCGCCCTTGGTCAGCCCGGCATAGATCGGCGCGCAGCCGGGCGGGTCGATGACCACGAACAGCGTGATGAAGGCGGAGACGAAGAGTTCGATCATTGGTCGGACACGTGCTTTCCGTCAGAATTAATCCGGAATTGGAGGGCCTGCTCCCAGGACCCATTGCGCGCGACCAACAGGTTGAGCGTACGACGACCGTCGGCAAATTGCGCCCAACCCCAGGCGAGCGTGTTGTCGCGTGAGCTCCGCCCACCAGTTTCGGAGACCTCCGCGCTGATATTGCTGATGTCGACTGCTTCGTAGCTTCTGGAACAATCCGCCACCCGGCCCTCGATCGCCTCGATCGCGCGGATGACGATCGCGTTCTCGCCGGTCGGCGTGCTGTCGCGGCGCGCATTCTCGGCGGCGGTCAACTGGTCGTCGGGGGCACCCATGTCGTAGACCCAGCGATAGCGACCGTCGCGCTGGCGCTCCCACACGGTGACGTAATAACCCCACTGGCCTTCGGGCTCGGCGAACTTGCCCTGCGTTACCGCCACCGAACCGTCGCAGCTCGACCACACGGCGGTCGGGGTCCATTGCACCGGCGCAGGCGGATCGTCCTGTGCGGCAAGCCACGGATCGGCATCGATCGGGCCGTTGCGGCCGTGGATCACCGCGCCATCGGCGGCAAAGCGGCGGAACGCAGTCCACTGCCCGTCGTCGCGCGCGGCACGCGAGAAGGCGATATCGGTGGCCGCGACTTCGGACGGATTGGCGTAGCCGCCCAGCCGCGAGCCGTCGATCCGCTCGCCCGAGCCCTGGCCGTATCCGGGCATGTTCTTGTAGTCCGGCCCCATCGTGCATGCCGCGAGCGTCAGGGTCGCGAGTGCGGCGACGGCGCTTCCGCCCCTCACAGGCCCGCTTCCTCGAACGCGAGTCCCTCGCGCCGATGCGCGGCGACCAGCGTGTTGCGCAGCAGGACTGCGATCGTCATCGGGCCGACGCCGCCCGGCACCGGGGTGATCGCGGAAGCATTCTCTTCGGCACCGGCATAATCGACATCGCCGACCAGCCTGGCCTTCTCGCCCTCGCCGCGTTCGATCCGGTTGATCCCGACGTCGATCACCACCGCGCCCGGCTTGATCCAGTCGCCCTTGACCATCTCGGCCCGGCCCACCGCGGCGACGACGATATCGGCGCGGCGAACGACTTCGGGCAGGTCCTTGGTACGGCTGTGGGCAATGGTGACGGTGGCGTTTTCGTTGAGCAGCAGCTGCGCCATCGGCTTGCCGACGATATTGCTGCGCCCGATCACCACCGCGTCCTTGCCCGACAAATCGCCGAGGCGATCCTTGAGGAGCATGATGCAACCATAGGGCGTGCAGGGCACGAAGCCCTCGCCGCCCGTCGCGAGCCTTCCTGCATTGACGACGTGGAAGCCGTCGACGTCCTTGTCGGGCGCGATCGCGGCGATCACCGACTGTTCGTCGAGATGGTCGGGCAGTGGCAATTGCACGAGGATACCGTCGACCTTGTCGTCGAGATTGAGCTGTTCGACGAGATCGAGCAGCGCGTCTTGCGAAGTCTGGGCGGGCAGGCGGTGCTCGAAGCTTTCCATTCCCGCCTCGACGGTCGCCTTGTGCTTGTTGCGAACATAGACCTGGCTCGCCGGGTCCTCGCCGACCAGCACCACCGCGAGGCCGGGCTTGCGGCCCGCCTTCGCGGCGAATTCGGCCGCGCGTTCGCCGATCCGTTCGCGCAGGCGCGCGGCAAAGGCTTTCCCGTCGATGCGCTTCTCGGTCAAGTTGCGCTCCTGAGCACGGCGGCGAGAACGATCAGCAGGACCTGCAACCCGATGATCACCACCAGCGGGGAGAAATCGATCCCGCCCGTTTCGGGCAGGCGCCGCCGGATCGGGCCGAGCACCGGTTCGAGGAAATTGTTGATCGAGGTGTAGAAGCTGGCGAGGAACTGGTTCGACGAATTGATCACATTGAACGCGAACAGCAGGCCGATCACGAACTGGATGATGATCAGCCAGATGAAGATCGTCGCGAGCATGTCGACGATCTGGTAAATGGCAACGAGGGCTTCCATGCGTCAATTTCCGATTTGCTTGAAGGTGTGGGGCCTGTCTTAGTCGTGCGATACGCCCGACGCCACCCCGTCTAGCCTTGCGACCGCACCAGCGTGCCCGCGCCGCTGGCGGTGAAGAATTCGAGCAGCATCGCGTGGCGCACGCGCCCGTCGAGGATCACCGCGGCCTCGCACCCGGCGTCGAGCGCGGCGGTGCAGGTCTCGAGCTTGGGAATCATCCCGCCAGTGATCGTCCCTTCGGCGGTGAGCCGCTCGATATCGGCGGGCGATAGTTCGGGCACGAGTTCGCCGTGGGCATCCTTCACCCCGGTCACGTCGGTCAGCAGCAGCAGTCGCGCGGCGCCCAGCGCACCCGCGATCGCGCCCGCCATCGTGTCGGCGTTGATGTTGTAGGTCTTGCCGTCGGCACCCGACGCGACCGGCGCGATCACCGGGATCATCCCCGCATCGCGCGCGGTCCGGATCACCGCGGTATCGACCGTCTCCGGCTCGCCCACGAAGCCCAGGTCGACGACCCTTTCGATATTGCTGTCGGGGTCGCGCTTCCTACGCTCGAGCTTCTTCGCCTGGACCAGCCGCCCGTCCTTGCCCGACAGGCCGATCGCCTTGCCCCCGGCATCCTGGATTCGCGCGACGATCGATTTGTTGATCGCGCCCGACAGGACCATTTCGGCGATCTCCGCAGTGGTCTCGTCGGTGACGCGCAGCCCGTCGACGAACTCGCTCTCGTGCCCGAGCCGCTCGAGCATCGCGCCGATCTGCGGCCCGCCTCCATGGACGACCACCGGATCGATCCCGACCTGCTTCAACAGCACAACGTCGCGCGCGAAGGCGGAAGCTGCATCCTCGTCGCCCATCGCGTGGCCGCCATATTTCACCACGAAGGTGCGCCCGGCATAGCGCTGCAGATAGGGCAGCGCTTCCATCAGCGTCGCGGCCTTGGCCTGGGCCCCATCGGCTCCCGGGTCGGTCGCCTGGCCGGTCATGCGGGGTTCTTGTCGAGCATGCGGCCCCAGCCGACCGCGAACTGGATCAGGAACGGCACCAGCACGAGGCTGAGCACGACCTTGGCGAGCATCTGGCCGAGGATCAGGTCGGTGATCGGGAATTCGCCGTAGAAGGCCACGCTGATGAAGATCAGCGTGTCGATCGCCTGGCTGAGCGCCGAGGCGATCGCGCCGCGCACCATGATAGACCCTGCACCGGCACCGTCGCCCTTGCCCACCCTCAGGCGGTTGAAGAGGTAGACATTGAGCAGCAGCGAAACGCCGTAGGCGATCGGTCCAGCAATCATGATCCGCGGGGTCTGCGAATTGATCTTCTCGAACGCGGCGAGATTGTCTGCCGGCATGTCGGGCGAGGCAGGCAGCGCCAGCACCAGCCCGATCAGCAAGATCGAGATCGCGAGCGGGACGAAGCCCCACAGCACCAGCCGGTTGGCGGTCTTTTCGCCGTGCAATTGGGAAATCGCGCTCGAGATCACCACCAGCAGGAGGAAGGCGAGGATGCCCGATTCGACTGCCAGCGGGCCGATCGCGAATTGCTTGTAGGCGAGGAAGCCCGCCAGCACCGTCATCCCGCCATAGATCAGCGAGAACACGAAGAGCGAACGGTGGGTGGCAGGCGCGGCAATCGTCGAGGTCTGTTCCATGGCGGGGCGATAGCGCAGGGCGCGCGCTCGGGAAAGTGTGACAAATGCCCTCGTCCACGCTCGCCATTGCATCGATGCACCGCTAGAGCGGTCCGCCACACGAACGCCGCTTCTGAGGGGGAGCCCCGAACCCATGTCCATCGTCTACAGCCTGCTGGGGATCGTGATGATCTTCGCGCTCGCCTTCCTGCTGTCGAAGGACCGCAAATCGATCCGCCTGCGCGTGGTCGGCGCGGCCTTCCTACTGCAGGCCGGGTTCGCGGCGCTGGTGCTCTACGTGCCGCTCGGCAACCGTCTCCTCCAGGGCGCGGCGAAGGGGGTCGAGAACCTGCTCGGCTATGCCGGCGCCGGCGTGCAGTTCATCTTTGGCCCGCTCGCCTCGCCCGAGATCGGCGGCAACAGCTTCGCGATCGCGGCGCTGCCGGTGATCATCTTCTTCGCCTCGCTGATCGCGATCCTCTACTACCTCGGCATCATGCAGCTGGTGATCAAGTGGATCGGCGGCGGGCTCGAGAAGATCACCGGCATCTCCAAGGTGGAGAGCCTGTGCGCCGCCTCGAACATCTTCGTCGGCCAGTCCGAAAGCCCGCTGGTGATCCGCCCTTATCTGGCCAGCCTCACGCCGAGCCAGTTGTTCTGCGTGATGAGCGTGGGCATGGCCGGCGTCGCGGGCACGATCCTCGCCGCCTATGCCAGCATGGGCATCCGCATCGACTATCTCGTCGCCGCCGCCTTCATGAGCGCGCCGGGCGGGATCCTGATGGCCAAGATGATCATGCCCGATCCGGTCGCGCTTCCCGCGGTGCAGGACGGGGCCGAGCCGGTCGAGGCGGATGAGGCCCCGCCCAGCCTCGCCGCCGCCGCATTGAACCGCGAGGAGATCGACGAGCCGGTCGCGGTCGACCACGACGACGAGAAGCCCGCCAACCTGATCATGGCCGCCGCGCAGGGCGCGCAGACCGGCGTCAAGCTCGCGGTCGCAGTCGGCGCGATGGTGCTCTCGTTCGTCGCGCTGATCGCGCTCGCCAACGGGTTGCTCGGCGGGATCGGCGGGTGGTTCGGTTACGGCGACCTGACCTTCCAACAGATCGTCGGCTACATCTTCGCGCCGTTCTTCTACCTGCTCGCGACGCCCGACTGGGCCGAGGCGGTGCAGGCGGGCGGCTATTTCGGCACCAAGGTCGTGCTCAACGAATTCGTCGCCTTCATCGATCTCGGCGCAGCGGCGGCTTCCGATGCCAGCGGGCTCTCCGAGCGCACGATCGCGGTGGTCACCTTCGCGCTGTGCGGCTTCGCCAACTTCTCGTCGATCGCGATCCAGATGGCGGTGACCGGCGGCCTCGCGCCCAACCAGCGCCCGATGATCGCCAAGCTTGGCGTGCGCGCGCTCATCGCCGGTTCGCTGTCGAACCTGATGAGCGCGGCGCTCGCCGGACTATTCCTCTCGCTCTAACGCTTCGGCGACCGGCTCGGCGAATTCCCCGTCGCCGTCGAACGGCTCTTCGGCTTCGATCTCGACGGTTTCCTCGGGCGGCGTGGCCTCCTGGAGGTTCTCCAGGTCGGTTTCGGATGCCTCGAGCTCGTCGGGCGTGATCTCCTGCGCGGTCTCGATCTGCTCTTCGCTCAGCTCGGTGTCGGTATCGCCCGCGGTGAGCCACCAGATCAGCGCCAGCACCGCCAGCGCGGCGAGGACCAGCAGCCAGGGGAAGCGGTTTTTCGTTTCAATGTCTTCGACGTCGGTCATGGGTCTTCTCCCTGTTGTTTCCGTGTGACCAACCGATCGCCGCTGTGCCCGTTCCGATTTCCCCTCTGGCCTTGCCCGCGTCAGTCGAGCGCGGGCGGGTAGGACGGCGCGGGGCCGTGATCGAGGCTCAGGCTTTCGAGCAGGCGGAAGCTGCCCTCCTCCGGCATCCACTTCCACACGTGGATATAGCGCCCGCCGCCGGTCTGGACCCAGCCGCCCGCACCGTCATTGGCCGCCCTGCGCCATTCGTGGAAGGTGTGGTGCCCTTCTTCGAGCACGCCCCAGTCGCCGAGCTGCTGGATGCGGCGCGAACCGGGCACGAACAGGCGGCGGTTGCGATAGCCTTCGTTGGCGCCGCCGGGCTTGCGCGCGTCGCAATTGCGGGTCGCGCCGGCGACCATCTCCGCGCCGCTGGCGGAGGGCATGCCGACGAGGTCGTGCAGCATGCGGAAGTCCGGGTGGACGAGGTCGGCGACCAGTTCCGGGTCGCAGCCTTCGAAGAAGCCCCAGAACAGCCGCGCATCGTTGGCCTCGACCGCTGCCTTCAAGGCCTCGCCGGACGGCATGGCGGCGGGTGCTTCGGCGGGCGCATCCTGCGCGGCGAGCGGGGTGGCGGCGAGCAGCGCGAGCGCGGCGGCGAGGGTACGATGGATCATGCAATGGCTCTCCCTTGGTGTATTGGCATTGCATAACACCAAAGCGCCATTTCGCAACCGCAGGCCGCGGAAAACCGAGCCATGGACCGGGTGTTACACTGTCCAGGAGAGAAAAAGCGCGGCGCGCGCGCAGCGACATCCCCGCGCCGATCGAGCGCGCCGAAAACATGCCGGATGCCGTGTGCCATCCCGCGGGAATAGCGCGACACTTGCGAGTAGGAAAACGCCCGCCATGCGCCTATCGTCGCGCGCATGACACGCACCGCCCCCCGCTTCGCCGCGCTCGCCGCCCCTCTCGCCCTCGTTGGCTGCACCACGCTGCCGGGCACCGATCCGCTGCCGCTATCGCAGGAACGGTTCTGGGACGCGCTCTCGAGCCATTGCGGGAATGCATACGAAGGCGAACTCGCCAGCACCGACGAGCGCGATGCCGACTGGGCCGACAAGCGCATGATCGCGCACTGGGCCGAATGTTCGGACACGCGCATCGCGATCGCCTTCCATATCGAGGAGGACGGCATCGCCGACGGCTTCGACCGCAGCCGCACCTGGATCGTCACCCGCACCGCCGACGGCCTGCGATTGAAGCACGATCACCGCCACGAGGACGGCAGCGAGGACGCGGTCACCCAGTATGGCGGCGACACGCTGTCGGCCGGCACCGCGCGGGTGCAGGACTTCCCGGTCGACGCATACTCGATCGCGCTGTTCGAACGCGAAGGCCTCAGCGCCTCGCTCACCAATGTCTGGCGGATCGAGGTCGATCCGGCCGGCACGCGCGGCGCGCGCTTCGCCTACCAGCTCACCCGCCGCAACGATCCCACCCGCCTGTTCCGCGCCGAGTTCGACGCCAGCGAACCGGTCGCGCCCCCGCCGGCCGCCTGGGGCTGGTGAGCCCCGCGCGCCTCCGTTCTCAGTCGAGTTCGCTCATGCAGCCGAGGAATTTGTTGGCGCGCTTGTAATAGAGGTCGAGCTCCTCGCCATAGAAGTGCAGCGCGCGGCGGAAATCGCGCACCTCGTCGTCATAGGCTTCCAGCTGCCGCCGCGTGCAGCTGCCCCCGATCGCGCAGCTCGGCTTGCGCGGTTTCTCCAGCTTGAACATCGGCGCGTGCGGTTGCTTGCACTTGCCCGGAGCGCCCTTGGCGACGGGCGCGGGACCCGGCGCGGCGAGCAAAAGGCCCGCCAGCGCGATCGGCAGGATTCGTATCCAACGCATGTCATTCCCCCATGACGATGCGACCCTGAACCCCTTGGACATAGCGCAAGATCGGGCGCCGCGACAGCAGGAAGAGAACGCCTGCCGCTCCGCAGCGGCGGGGATTGCAACCGCTTGCTAACCACTCGCGGGGTAGGTTTGCGCAATGGGCACGATCCATCGCTTCGACCCCGGCAGGCGCAGGCGAGCGCCCGCGCGCCACGCCGCCGCGACCGGCTGGCGCGAAGCCGCGCGCGGGCTCGGCCCGATCCTGTTCGCGCTGCCGCTGGCGGCGTTCACCGCGGTCTGGTTCCTCGGCGGGGTTCCGCCCGCCGACGCCGCGAGCCCCGAGGCCAGCGGGGCCGACACCGTCCGCAAGCACTTCGCCCGCTGCGCCGGCCCGGTGCGCATCACCTGCGTGGTCGATGGCGACACGATCTGGCTCAATGGCGACAAGATCCGCATCGCCGATATCGACACGCCCGAAATCAGCCAGCCCCGCTGCGCGCGCGAGGAGCGGCTTGGCCAGCAGGCGACCGAGCGGCTGATCGTGCTGCTCAACGCGGCCCCGTTCGAACTGCGCCCCAACCCCGACGGCCGCGACGCGGACCGCTACGGCCGCAAGCTGCGCGTGCTGGCGCGTGGCGGCAAGAGCATTGGCGGGATGCTCGTGGCCGAAGGGCTGGCGCATGAATGGGGCGGCGGCAAGCGGAGTTGGTGCTGAGGTTGGGCACTCGCGCTCACATGGGCATGAAATAGACCGCGAGTCCGACCAGTAGCGCCGCCTGAAGGATTGCGATGGTATGGAGCCAATTCGAAAACGGCTGCTTGCGCGTCTTGTGGCGGAACAGGTGCCGCCCCGCATAGGCACCCGGCGTCCCGCCTAGGGTGGCCCAACCGAGCAGGCTTGATTCACTGATTCGGCGCTCCCCATGTTCCGCCCACGACTTGTCGATGCCGAACGCAGTGAAGGCGATGAAATTGATTACGACAAGGTAATATGGGGCGTATTCAAGCAGGAAGTGCGTCATGGGAGGGACGCCTCGAAGCGATGGATCACTTCGCCTAGACCCGCCTTGGTTTCCAAGCGGTTACCCTGCCGTCGGGTTGCGCATCACCCCCCGCGATACGGCTCGCACGCCACCCCGTCACCGTCGCGGTCGAGCGGCGGGCGATAGCCCGGTTCGCCGCGATAGATCGGCGCGGCCCCGGCGGCGCGGGCGGCGGCGCAGTTGCGGTAATAGGCGGAGCCGCTTGAGGCGCGGACGGGCGCGGCGCTGGGTTGCTGCAGCGGCGCGGGCGCGGAGATTGATTGCGACGTCGGCGGGGGCTGCACGTCCACCGGCAGCTCCTGCGGTTCGCCCGTGGTCCACGCCTGCCGTTCGACCTCGGGTGCCCCCGACGACCACGGATTGGGCGCCTGCGCCCGGCGCTCGAACGCGGAGAACGACTGGATCGCGCCCGCATCGAGCCACCCGGCTTGAAACGCCAGAAAAGCGAGGACAAGGATCCCGCCTACAATCTCGCCGACCAGCTTCATGCGGCGACGTTAAGTGCGAATGGTTAGGGAATCGCGAACTGCAAAAAAGTCGAGAGAAGCGCGCACTCCGAGTACGGCTAAAGTGCGCAACTTTATAGAACTTCGAAACACTAAGTTTCTTGAACTAGGCTTTCTACTTTAAATCTGGCAGCTTATCGACGAGCTTTTCGGTCACATCAAGGAGCTTTTCCGAAGGAAGTCCAAGCGACGGCTCATGCGGATTTATCTTCGACGAACCGAAATATTTTGGAGTTAATGCGCCCAATATCTTCCAACGGTCTTCGTCAGGAAGGTTTTCAATGAATGGTGTTAGAGAGGCTAGTTCAAGTTCGGTCTGCTTAGCTTCGTCGGAATTTGTCCTGTGGCGACCGGAACTCTCGCGCGGTGTAAATCGCCGGTAATGTAATTGCAAAACCGATCGCAAGTCTAATAAATAGCATTTCTAAGGTTGAAGTACCGAATATATTTGCCAGAAGGCTGGCGGTTATCAGCAGGATACCAGCGCCAAAAATTATAACGGTAACCCACCTCCAAAAATTAGCTGCGTCTGCCTCATCGATAGAGCGTTTTTGAAAGTTTCCGGTAAGACCTATGTTTCCAACTATTTGAAGTATTTTCTTAGCCTGATCTTCATAACTCTTAATCTGCTCAGTCGAATTTTTAGCTTTTGCGGCCTCTTTTGAGAGGAATAATTTGAACTCCTCGTCACGCCTTTGGCGATCTGCTGAGCGCTCCTCCTCAATCTCGCTCTTGATTCGGGCAAACTCAGACGAAATCTCGTCTAAGCGCGTATCTGCCGATGAACGAATGGCATCGAGTTTACTCTGAGCATCGCTAATCAGAGCTCGTTGTTCTTCAATGTCCTTTCGGGTATCATTCAATTCACCAAGGAACGTCGCGTTAGCCCCACGAACTTTTTCGATAGCATCTTGCGCAGACTTCCGCACCGTGGCGATCGTCTCGCCATACGCTTTCGAGCCTTTAAGAGGTCGCTTGAAGAATGCCCATGCGGCAGTCGATAAGGCTCCGTCCAGGTTTGCACCTGCGTTGTCTAGGTGTCCCGGATTACCATTAGAATTAAAGGCGCTTAACTCGTTCCATACATTGGTCAAATTGGCATTGACTTGACTGAGACCACTGATGCTCACATCTGAGTCCGACGATCGCTCTATCTGCCCTTTTAATTGTCGAGCAAATTGCTCAGCCGTTCTAATTACCGTTAGACGCTCCGGAGTCAGATTTAAAAGCTTGTCCTGAAAATCCGAATCAGCGGTTAGCGCCAGAATATTTCTTATCTGGCGACTGATAGGATGATTTGTAACAAGCGATCTATCTGCCAAATTACGTTACTCCGCTGCAACCCCCGTGCTTTCGCTCCCACCATCTTCGAACAGGCCCGGGCCGTCGTCGGCGGTATCTTCCTCGTTGGCGGCCTTGGCGCCCTGGCGCTTGTCGAAGCTCGACCAGACGTCCTGCCAATTGCCCTTGGTCGCGCCCTTCGAATATTCGGTGGCGCGGGTTTCGAAGAAGTTGGCGTGCTCGACGCCGTTCAAAAGCGGGGCGAGCCAGGGGAGCGGGTGGTCCTCGACCATGTAGATGCTCGGCAGGCCGAGCTGGCCGAGGCGCCAGTCCGCGATGTAGCGGATGTATTTCTTGATTTCCTTGGCCGTCATGCCGGGGACGGGGCCGTCCTCGAAGGCGAGGTCGATGAACGCGTCCTCGAGCCGCACCGTCTTCTGGCACATGTCGAGGATGTCTTCCTTGACCGACTTGGTCAGGCAGTCGCGTTCCTTGCAGAAGGCGTGGAACAGGCGGGTGATGCCTTCGCAGTGGAGGCTCTCGTCGCGCACCGACCAGCTGACGATCTGGCCCATGCCCTTCATCTTGTTGAAGCGCGGGAAGTTCATCAGCATGGCGAAGCTGGCGAACAGCTGGAGGCCTTCGGTGAAGCCGCCGAACATCGCCAGCGTGCGTGCGATATCCTCGTCATTGTCGACGCCGAATTCCTGCAGGTAGTCGTGCTTGTCCTTCATTTCCTCGTATTCGAGGAACATACCGTATTCGCTCTCGGGCATGCCGATCGTGTCGAGCAGGTGCGAATAGGCGGCGATGTGCACCGTCTCCATGTTGGAGAAGGCGGCGAGCATCATCTTGATCTCGGTCGGCTTGAACACGCGGCCGTATTTCTCGTGGTAGCAATCCTGCACCTCGACATCGGCCTGGGTGAAGAAGCGGAAGATCTGCGTGAGCAGGTTGCGCTCGTGATCGGAGAGCTTCTGCGCCCAGTCGCGGCAGTCCTCGCCGAGCGGCACTTCCTCGGGCATCCAGTGGATCTGCTGCTGGCGTTTCCAGAAGTCGTAAGCCCACGGATATTCGAACGGCTTGTAGGTCTTGCGGGCTTCGAGCAGCGACATGTTGTGATCCCCTTGCGTGTCAGACCTCCAGATATAGTGATTCGGCGCCGGTAATGAAACGGGCGATTTGGGGTTGCCAACAGGGCTGTCCACGGCTGCGGCACGGTTCGTCGCATGGTTAATCCCGCACGGCGAAAGCGCCGGAACGCGCCCCCTCGCGCGCGGTTGGGTGGGCACAGGGATGCGCAGATCCCAACCCGATGGAGAAAGACCAATGTCCGAACTCGAACCCACCGACAGCCGCGTCGTCCATGGCAATGCCGAGCCGAAGAAGGGCGACGAACGCTTCGCCGACAAGCCGACCCGGTCCGAACAGTTCGACCGCGCCCACGAGCGGCTCGACGACGACGCCATTCGCAATCCCGAACAGGCGCCGAGCAAACAGGATGACCACGTTGGCGAGGATGGCCTCCAGCAGGAGCAGTCACGCGACAACGACGCGCGGTTCGAAGCCTCCGACCTCGATCGCGGCGCGGCGCAGTACCAATCCGAACCGCTGATCCAGCAGCAGCACCAGTCCGACGACTGGTCCGAGCACAACGATCGCGGCGAGACCCAGCTGCGCCAGCCGCAGCAGCAAGCCAAGCAATCGCCCGCCGATCCGTCGCCCCGCAAGGACGGCGAGTTCGAAACCGGCCAGGCCGATTACGGCAGCGCGCAGGCGAAGGCGGAAGACGCATCGGACGATTTGGCGTCCGAAGACGCGCAGGTCCGCCAGCAGCTGGTCGACGATGCCGCCGAGGGCGACCTCACCGACGACGATCTCGACGATGCCGCGCCCGAACAGGCGCAGCTCGACCGTGAAAGCCGCGACATCAACGACTGACCTGGGGCTTCCCCCGCCGCGGTATGTGGACGCCGCGGCCATCGAGCGCCCCCTTCCTTCGCGGGAGGGGGCGTTTTCGTGTCCGTGACCCGTGGCTTCGGCCTCACAGAAAACGACCCGTGCACGAGCGTCGACGAGTCGAGGAACGCCCCCGCCCGTTCAGCCGTTATTTAGACAAACGCCTCAACGGAAAGGATTTTATCATGCTCGAACGGTTTCGCATCAAGGAACATATGGAAGTCTCCGACTGCAAGGGCCAGCATCTCGGCACCGTCGACGAAGTCGACGATGGCAAGATCAAGCTGACCAAGTCGGACAGCAAGGACGACATGCATCACTTCCTGTCGATGGACGACGTGGAGAAGGTCGACGACAACCGCGTCTACATGAAGGAAGGGACGCGCCTCCCCGAAGGACTCGGGACCAAGGCCGTCGAAAGCGCCTGACCAAGCCTAAGCGTTTCTGCCGCTCCGCGAGGAGCGGGAGCAACAGGAGCCCGGCTCTCGCTGACGCGAGGCCGGGTTTCGTATGTCCGGGGCCCCTGGTCGGGGCGAACCGTTCAGAACGGCCAGTCGAAAATGCCCGGCCAGATGTGGCTCGCGATCTCGGCGCTGCGCAGGCCGAGCCAGATCGACAGCGCGAGCAGCACCACCCCGAAGCCGTAGCCGAAGAAGGGGCGCCGGCGCCCCGCGCCCAGCCCGATCGCATAGGCGAGGAACAAGGTAAGCGCGCAGCCGGTCGCGTAGAAGATCAGCCAGAGCATGGCGGCGGCTCAGGCTCCCGAACGCTGGAGCACGAGCAGCACGGCGGAAAAGGTCATCAGCGCCCCACCCAGCAGGAAGTACCGCCCCGCGCGGTCCCTGCGCTCGGGAATGCGCCGGATCCGCGCGCCGTGCGCGACCAACCCGAGCGCGAGCAGGCCGACGATGGCGATGGCGATGACGAGATACATGGTCGCGGGGCCTCCCGCCTGCAAATGTAGGAGCGGGGCGCCCGTGCGCAAGCGCGCTCAGTCACGCGGGGTGACGTTGCGCCGCGCGAGCATCGCCTTGCGCAGCTTGCGCTCGAGCCAGGTGACCGTGAGGAACGGAAAGCTCGCCAGCCACGCGATGTAGAACCAGCCGCGCAGCCCCGCCTCGAGCGAGCAGCGCAGGATTTCGGCCAGTTCCGCCCCGCGCCCGTAATAGCGCTCGTTATCGCATTGCGTGTCGATCGCGAGCAGCGCGTCGAACTCGTTCACGCCGAACAGCCACACCGCCGCGGAAAGGACGATGAAAATGACGGCGCCCCAACCGATCCGGATGGTCGGCGGGGCGCTGTCGTCTGGTCGAGCAGGGTCGCTCATCGTCGGGGCAGGATCACTGGCAAGCGAGGCATTCCTCGTAATCGGTCTGCCCGCCGGCACCGGCCTGCAGCTCGAACTTGGTCGCGTCCTTGGTGTTGTCGGCTTCCACGCCGCCGGCGAAGCCCGCGCGCTGCACGCTCTTCGAGCGGAGGTAGTAGAGCGACTTGATGCCCTTCTCCCATGCCTGGAAGTGCAGCTGCATCAGGTCCCATTTCTCGACGTCGGCCGGGATGAACAGGTTCAGCGACTGCGCCTGGTCGATATAGGGCGCGCGATCGGCCGCGAATTCGAGCAGCCAGCGCTGGTCGATCTCGAAGCTGGTCTTGTAGGCGTCCTTCTCCTCCTGGCTGAGGAAGTCGAGATGCTGGACCGAGCCTTCGTGCTGGAGGATCGAGTTCCAGACGTTGTTGGTGTCCTTGCTCTTCTTCTTGAGCAGTTTCTCGAGATACGGGTTCTTGACCACGAAGCTGCCCGAGAGCGTCTTGTGGGTGTAGATGTTGGCCGGGATCGGCTCGATGCAGGCGCTGGTGCCGCCGCAGATGATCGAGATCGACGCGGTCGGCGCGATCGCCATCTTGCAGCTGAAGCGCTCCATCGCGCCCATTTCTTCCGCGTCGGGGCACGGCCCGCGTTCCTTGGCGAGCATCATGCTGGCTTCGTTCGCCTTGGCGCTGATGTGCTGGAACATCTTCATGTTCATCGCCTTGGCCATCGCGCTTTCGAAACCGATGCCTTTGGACTGGAGATAGGAGTGGAAGCCCATCACGCCCATGCCGACGCTGCGCTCGCGCTCCGCAGAATACTTGGCGCGGTGCATCTCGTCGGGCGCGCGGTCGATATAGTCCTGCAGGACGTTGTCGAGCATGCGCATCACGTCCTCGATGAACTGCTTGTCGCCGTTCCACTCGTCCCATTTTTCCAGGTTGAGCGAGGACAGGCAGCAGACCGCGGTGCGATCGTTGCCGAGATGGTCGATCCCGGTCGGCAGGGTAATTTCCGAGCACAGGTTCGAGGTCGAGACCTTGAGCCCCAGATCGCGGTGATGCTTGGGCATCATGCGGTTCACCGTGTCCGAGAACACGATGTAGGGCTCGCCCGTGGCGAGGCGGGTTTCGACCAGCTTCTGGAACAGCGAACGCGCATCGACGGTCGCGCGGACTTCGCCGGTCTTGGGCGACTTGAGCTCGAACTCGGAGCCCGCGCGGACGGCTTCCATGAACTCGTCGGTCAGCAACACGCCGTGGTGCAGGTTCAGCGCCTTGCGGTTGAAGTCGCCCGCCGGTTTGCGGATCTCGAGGAATTCCTCGATTTCCGGGTGCGAGACGTCGAGGTAGCAGGCCGCCGAGCCGCGCCGCAGCGAGCCCTGCGAGATCGCCAGCGTGAGCGAATCCATCACCCGCACGAACGGCACGATGCCGGAAGTCTTGCCGTTGAGGCCGACCGGCTCGCCGATGCCGCGGACATTGCCCCAGTAGGTGCCGATGCCGCCGCCCTTGGAGGCGAGCCAGACGTTCTCGTTCCAGGTGCCGACGATGCCTTCGAGGCTGTCCTCGACCGAGTTGAGATAGCACGAGATCGGCAGGCCGCGCCCGGTGCCGCCGTTCGACAGGACCGGCGTGGCGGGCATGAACCACAGGTTCGAGATGTAGTCGTAGAGCCTCTGCGCGTGCTCCTGGTCGTCGGCATAGGCATCGGCCACGCGCGCGAACAGGTCCTGGTAGCTCTCATCGGGCAGCAGGTAGCGATCGGTCAGCGTTTCCTTGCCGAATTCGGTCAGGTTCTCGTCGCGCGCGGGATCGGTGACGATGTTGAAGCGGCGCGCATTGACGCGCTTGGAATCGTTGCGATCGTCGGCCGCGGCCTTGGCCACTTCGGCCATCGCGTCGGTGGCGGCGAGGAGCGCGGCCTCTTCGGGCGCGGCTTCCTTGGTAGCGGTCACGGGCGTTTCCTTTGCTTTGGCGGCATCCTTGGCCTTCGCCTTGGGCGCGGCCTTTTCGACGGTGGGTGCGTCGTCGGTCATATTGTCCAGCTCGTCCATCGTCGGCTCGTCCCCGTTCCTGAATTCCATTTCGTGCCCGCTCCCTGTTCCGGCGGGCCTTGCCGCACCGCCTGTTCGACCGTCCTGTTCGAGTCGTCGGGCAGGCATGCAGCCTACCATTCCCAACCCCCGGAGACCCGCGAAACTTATCCGCAACTTGTCCCCAGCCGGCGCTTGCGAAGAGCATCCCGAAGGCCCGAATCCGCCCGCACACCGCCGAAACGCTGCCGATCCATGGATCAAGGTCTTGAGGGCTCCTCCCCGAAGAGCCACTATCCATAGTGCATATCGCGGGAATCGGGCGCAAGCGTTAAATCGCCGTTTACCCTTGCCGAGCCACCGTCAGGCGAGGTGTATTGCCTCGCTGCAACGCAGCGACGCGCCGGAATTGCTTGGCTGGCGCGCGGCGCAACCCCAAAAATCAATCTGTGAAGAAAAATATGGTGATTGAATCTTTCGAATCCAGCTTTGAATCATCATGAAGGGGGTGCGCAATTTTCATGCGGGGGAATCGCGATGGCGAACGAAGTGGGGGCCGCAGATCTGACCGGACGGGCGGCGCGTTTCGCAATCCGCCACAAGCGCGCGCTGACGATTGGCGGGGCGATCTGGTTCTGGGCGAGCATGGCTGTCTATGCCCGGTTGGTGTCGCTTCCCGACCTTCCGGACTGGGCACGGCAGGGCTTCTTCTGGACCGGAGTCGCCTACAACGCGATCTGGTGCGGCTTCGTCCAGCCGCGGATCGCCGGGCATGTGAAGACGATCGAGCAGAAGGGGAACACCTAAGACATGCTGAACATCATCGGAGCCATCATCGGCGGGCTGATCATCGGCGCCCTGGCGCGCTGGTTCTATCCCGGCGCGGTCGACATGACCCTGCTCGAAACGATCCTGCTCGGCATCGGCGGATCGCTGCTCGCCGGTTTGCTGACCCATCGCGGGGCGGCAGGCTTCCACCGTGCCGGCTGCCTAGCCAGCGTGCTCGGCGCGATGGCGTTGATCCTCGCGGGAAGCCTGCTGCTGAACTGACCGTCCGCGCGGTGCCAGATCAGACGCTGACCCGGCGCCCCTTGTTCTCGTAAAGCGCGCGATCGGCATGCGCCATCGCCTTGTCGAGCGCAGCGCGTCCGGGGCCCGAAAGCTCGGCAAAACCGGCACTGAAGGCGACCGGCTCGCCATCGAGCAGGGCCGGCGGGCGACGCAGCACCGCGGCATGGACACGCGTGACGACGGCTTCGGCCGCCTCGCGATCGAGCCCGTCGAAGAAGATCACGAATTCGTCGCCGCCCCAGCGCGCGGCGATATCGGTTTCGCGGATGCCGTCGCGGATCTTGTTCGCGATCGTCTTGAGCAGCCTGTCGCCTTCTCCATGGCCAAGCCGGTCGTTGACCTGCTTGAAGCGATCGCCGTCGAGCAGGGCAAGTGTGCCCCTGTCACCACGCCGCATGCTGGCCTGCAACGATTCGAGGAACCCGCGGCGATTGGCGAGGCCGGTGAGCGTGTCGGTCGACGCGACCCCCTTGAGGAGATCGATCCGCTGGTTGGCGGATTGGGCCGCTCCGGCCGTCGCACGCAGCAGGTCTCCAGCGAGGTCCTCACCGCCGTCGGGGCACTCGTCGACCGGTTCGCCAGCCTGCAGTTGCGCGAGCCGCGCCATCGCCAGTTCGATCGGCGCGAGCAGGCCCGCCAGCCCGATCACCGCAACGATCGTGCCCACCAGCGTGGCGATCAGTAACGCGGCAAAGGTCGACCATTCCCACTCGCCCCGCAGCCCCTGGACGACGAGGAACGTGATCAGCGGGACATGGACCGAACCGAAACAGATCGCGAAGACACGCAGGCGATAGCTGCGCGGAAACAGAAAACCGGTTGCATTGTAGATCCGCAATGGGGTTCCCTCTCACCGCCACAATCATTGCGGTCTGTCATGCAATAGGTCCTGTTAAGAAAGGTTCCCCACACGCATAAGTCGATATTAACCAAGGTCGATCCTGCGTCTCGACCTAGGTCGCCCTGGCATGCTCCGCGATATCGTCGGCGATCTCGTCGATCAGCTCGAGCGGGAAATCGTGGCCCATGCCCGGATAGGTCTTGAGCCGCGCGCCGGGAATGCAGGCGGCGGTCGCGTGCCCGCCTTCGCAGCGCACCAGTGGGTCGTCCTCGCCATGGAGCACGAGCGTCGGCGCGGTGACCTTCGCCAACTCCTCCGTCCGGTCGCCGTCGGCGATGATCGCGGCGAGCTGGCGCGGCATGCCCGGCGGATAGAAGCTGCGTTCGAAATCGCCCGTCGCCTGCTCGAGATAGCGCCGCTCGGGCTGCGGGAAGCCGCGCCCCTCGATCGTGCGCAGGATCTTCACGCCATGCGCGACCACCGTGTCCTTGTCCGAAGACTTGGGCCGCTGGGTGAGCACCTGCATCGCTTCTTTCTTCGCCGGCGGGACCTTGCTCGATCCGGTGGTCGACATGATCGAGGTGAGCGAGAGCACCCGGTCCGGATGTTCGAGCGCGACGCGCTGCGCGATCATCCCGCCCATCGACGCGCCGACCGCATGCGCCCGGTCGATCCCCAGCGCATCGAGCAGCCCGACCGCGTCGGCCGCCATGTCCGACAGCGTGTAGGGCGATTTAATCTTCAGCCCGAGCTTGTTCCAGATCACCATCTTGAGGATGCCCGGCGCCTTCGCGCCGTCCATCTTCTGCGACAGGCCGATATCGCGATTGTCGAAGCGGATGACGCGGAAGCCGCGCGCGACCAGCGCATCGATCAGTTCGTCGGGCCAAAGCGTCATCTGCGCGCCGAGCCCGTGGATCAGCAGGATTGGCGGCGCGTCCTTCGCGCCGTTCTCGTCATATTCGAGCTTTAGCCCGTTGGCTTCGATCTGCGGCATGCATTCCCCCTCGGCGCGGCGCGTCAAAATCGGGGTGAGCTTGTCCCAGCGCGCCCGGCTTCGCAAGCCCCGGCGATAAGGACCGCCGCCCACCCCGTATCCGGGAGGGCGGCGGTCACCTTGGGCGGACGCGATCGACTCAGCCGATCGCGATCACCCTACCCGTTTCGGCAGTCGCGAGACGCGCGCTTTCCATCGCGGCCAGCTCGGCGGCGAAGGCATCGCGCTCGCGCTCGTTGGCGGCGAAGATGATATTCGCCTGGAAGCGCACGCCGTCGGCGGACGCCAGCGGGACGCTGTCGAGATCACGCAGCTGGCTCACCGCCCAGCGCGCGATCCGTTGCGACGCGACACCGGCCGAATTGTGGACGGTCTCGAGCCCGGTCGGCCGGCCGTCCTCGTCGAGCGTGAAGCTGACCTGGACGATGCCGGACAGCGGACGGCCGAAGGGATCGCGATCCGACTGCAGCAGCCGGTCGAGTTCCTTGGTCCGGTCGTTCTGCCACTGCTGCAGCGCCGATTGCGACACGACGAGGACACCGTCCTGCGCGAGCGCGGGTGCCGCCACCGGCAGGGTGCAGGCGAGGGCGATGAAGGCGAGGGGAAGTTTGAAGGTCTTGGTCATTGGATCATCCTCTTATTGTGTGGATGACCGGCCATTCCGGACCAGCAGGCCGAGCACAGTCCCTAATTACTCGTGCGTGGCTTCGATGGTCGATCCGGACACGACGGCGCCTGAGGGAAAGAAGCACCGCCGCGTCCGATTACAGGTGTAAGCGGGACGCAAGAATGCTTCAATTGCGATCCTGCAAACGTTCGAAAATTTCGGACGAATGTCGATCGCAGTCGACGGACGGCTTGCCTCAGGGCACCAGCACCGTGTCGACCGGGACCTCGTCGGTTTCGAGGTAGTCGAGCGTGTAGTGCAGCCCGCGGCTTTCATGCCGCTTCAGCGCACTGCGCACGATCAAATCGGCGGCCTGGAGAAGGTTGCGCAATTCGACGAGATCGGTGGTGACGCGGAACGAGCCGTAATAGTCCTCGACCTCGGCCTTCAACAACTGGATGCGGTTGGCGGCGCGTTCCAGCCTTTTGGTGGTGCGCACGATCCCGACATAGTTCCACATGAAGCGGCGGATCTCGGTCCAGTTCTGCTTGATCACGACTTCCTCGTCGGAATCGGTCACCCGGCTCTCGTCCCATTCGCGGATCGCGGGGGGATCGGGCAGTTCGTCCCAGCGCTGGCAGATGTCCTTCGCCGCGGCCTCGCCGAAGACGAAGCATTCGAGCAGCGAGTTGGAAGCGAGGCGGTTGGCACCGTGGAGCCCGCTCTCGGTCACCTCGCCCGCCGCCCACAGGCCGGGCAGGTCGGTGCGCCCGGCAAGGTCGATCACCACCCCGCCGCAGGTATAGTGCTGCGCCGGCACCACCGGGATCGGCTGAGTGGTCATGTCGATCCCCAGCCCGATCAGCTTGTCGTAGATCGTCGGGAAATGCTCGCGCACGAATTCGGGTGGCTTGTGGCTGATGTCGAGATGGACGAAATCGAGCCCGAAGCGCTTGATCTCGGCGTCGATCGCGCGGGCGACGATATCGCGCGGGGCGAGCTCCAGTCGCTCGTCGTAATATTCCATGAAGCGCTTGCCGGTGCGCGGGTTGATCAGGTGTCCGCCCTCGCCGCGCACGGCCTCGGTGATAAGGAAGTTCTTGACCTCGAGGTTGTAGAGGCAGGTCGGGTGGAACTGCATCATCTCCATGTTTGAGACGCGCGCACCGGCACGCCAGCCCATCGCGATCCCGTCTCCGGTGGCACCGCGCGGCGCCGTGCTGAACTGGTAGACCCGCCCCGCGCCCCCTGCGGCGAGCACGGTGGCCTTGGCGACATGCGCCTCGACCCGGCCGCTTTCCTCGTCGAGCGCGTAGACGCCCCAGACATGGCCCGATCCAGAGTAAGGCTCGGCATGGCGCCCGGTGATGAAGTCGATGCAGGAGCGGCCCGGCAGCAGGGTGATGTTGGGATTGGCGTTGGCGGCGTTGAGCAGGGCCTCCTGCACCGCCCAGCCGGTCGCGTCGTTCACATGGACGATGCGGCGGTGCGAATGGCCGCCCTCGCGGGTGAGATGGAGGTCGCCGCTTTCGCGGTTGAACGGGACGCCGAGCTCGCACAGCCGGTCGATCGCCTTGGGCGCGCCCTCGATCACGAATTCGACCGTCTCACGATCATTGAGCCCAGCGCCGGCGATCATCGTGTCGCGGATATGGTTCTCGAACGTGTCGCCGGCATCGAGCACCGCCGCGATCCCGCCCTGTGCCCAGGCGGTCGATCCGCCGGTGAGCGAACCCTTGGCGAGGACGAGCACCTTGCGGCTCTGCCCCAGTTCGAGCGCCGCGGTCAGCCCCGCCGCTCCCGACCCGATGATGATGACGTCGTACTTTTCCTGTCGCGCATTCATAATTCGCTTGAACACGCCCGCCCCCCGGTGTGCAAGCGGATTGAAGGAGTGGGCCAGTGGATCCCGAACGTCGCAAGCAGTTGGAAGCAAAGCGCGTCGCGCTGCACGAGCGGCTCGAGCGCCAGGTCGAGGGCACGATCATCCCGCGTCTGATCGAACGCGGCGTGCCGCACGAACCTCGTTTCGACGGAATCTGGACCCCAGACTATATCCGCGTGGCGGGCAACGGGCTGTGGTGGCCCGACAGCACCGGGCGGGTCGAAGATGAATGGTGCGGCACGACCGACCGCGAGGACCCCGACGGATCGAAGCAACGCGTGCTTCGCCAGCGGGTAATCGCGCGGATGATCGCACGCGCGACCGGACCGGAAACGGAAATCCGCTTCAGCTACGACGCGGGTTTCGAAACCAACCTGTCCATCAAGGCGCGCGACGCCATCGCAAATCTCGACGTGCTGCTCGATTTCGGCTGGACGATCTGGATCACCTCGCGCGCCGAGAACTGGCTGATCGAGCTCTCGCGCGATGGTGTCGCGCGGCTGGCGATGGAACCGTGCCCATAGGCGATCGGGGATGGCCCCGCTTGGCGAAAATCCGATTGCGGCTGGCAGCCGATTCGCATCACATTTCTATAAAACAGCAATAATCACGCGACATTAAATTGCGGAATTTCGCTAGGACGCGAAATTTTTTCCGCAGATTTTGAATATGTTGCGCTGCAGCATGCCAGGATTTGGGGCAATTTTCCCCCAGGCACCGATTCCCGTGCTATCATGGTGTATCGCCTTAATTAACGGCGCATTCTCCTTATTCGGGTCAGGAGGCGGCGTCGCTTTGGCTAAGCGGGGTAAGCCATGATTATTCAGCGTGTCCGATGCCTTCTGGATCGCCATACTCCGGTGCGAAACCGGGTGCATTCGGAGGGCCGCCGCCTGACCGGCACCTGCGCCGCTTGCGGCGCGCCGATCTGGCGCAGGATGCACGGCGAATGGCGCAAGATTCTGGAACAGCAGGACCAGTCCGAACCGGTCTGAGCGACCGGCGGTCGTCCTGATCGGCTTCAGGCGCTTTCGGTCAGCTGGACGAACACGTCCTCGAGATCTGCCTCGCGCGTGGTCACGTCCTCGATCGCGTAGCCGTGCTGCTGGATTAGCGCGAGCACCTGTCCCGCGGTCGCCCTGTCGCGATCATAGGTCACCTCGAGCACGCGGTCGCCCACCGCCTCGCTCTTGGTGAAGACCTCTTCCATCGGCGGGCCGGCGAGGTCCTTGTCGACCGAGACGCGGACGATCTTCTCGCGCGCCATGTCGATCAGCTCGCGGGTCGGCTTGTTGGCGATCAGTTCGCCGTGGTTAATGATCGCGATCCGGTCGCACAATTGCTCGGCTTCCTCGAGATAGTGCGTGGTCAGCACCACCGTGACGCCCTGTTCGTTGAGCCCGGTGACCAGTTCCCATAGTTGGCGGCGAAGCTCGACATCGACGCCCGCAGTGGGCTCGTCCAGCACGAGGATCGGCGGCGAATGCACCATCGCCTTGCCGATCAGCAGGCGGCGCTTCATCCCGCCCGACAGCGTGCGCGCGTAGGCATCGCGCTTGTCGGCGAGGCGGAGCTGTTCGAGGATTTCCATCGAGCGGCGCTTCTCGGGCGGCACGCCGTAGAGCCCGGCCTGTATCTCGAGCACCTCGAACGGGGTGAAGAAAGGATCGAACACGATCTCCTGCGGGACGATCCCGATGCTCGCCTTCGCATTGCGGCGATGCTCATCGATATCGAAACCCCAGATCTCGGCGCTGCCCGATGTCTTCGACACCAGCCCGGCGAGGATGTTGATCAGGGTCGACTTGCCTGCACCATTGGGGCCGAGCAGCCCGAACACGCCGCCCTGCGGCACGTCGAAACTCACGCCCTTGAGCGCTTCCTTGGGCGGCGCATTGCCGCTGGCCGGATAGGTCTTGGCGAGATCGCGGATCGAGATGGCGGCATTGTCGGTCACGGATGCGCCCATGCCCGATGCAGGCGGGGGCGCGCAACACCAATAGGACTTTTCCGCCGCGCGCGCCGTTGCTAGAGCGCCTCCATGAGCCAGGTACCCGACGCCCCCGCCCGCAGCGATCTCGTCCCCGAAACCGTGCTGGTCGACACCCGCAGCGTGTGGTGCGACGGGTCGGACCATATTCGCGCGCCCAAGGGTGTTAAGCCGGTCGCGCTGGGCCATCCGCGAGTCTACATGCAGATCGACGAGCGCGGCTTCGTCGATTGCGGTTATTGCGACCGCCGCTTCGTGCTCGAAGGAACGCCTGCCGCGCGCGGACTGTCCGAAGCCGGCGCGGGAGACCTGCCGCCGCCCTCCGACGCCACCGTCGCCTGAGGAAAGGCGGACTCAGCGACGGTTCAGGATATTCGTGCTAGCTTGCGCGTTGTTCCAGTGAACAGTCGGAGAGAACCCATGCGCCGCATCATTTCCACGCTCGCCCCCGTCGCCGCCCTCGGGCTGTTGGCTGCACCTGCCGTCGCGCAGGACGACGAGGATATGACCCGCGGCGAGAAGCAGCTCGCGCGCATGCTCGACGGTCGTGAAGCCGGCGAGGCCGAGCGCTGCGTCCGCACCTTCCCGAGCGCCCGCATCACCATCGTCGATGGCGAAGGTATCATCGTGCGCACCGGCAACCGGGTCTATTTCAACCGCACGACCAATCCCGAAGCGCTCGACGACGACGATATCCTCGTGATCCGTCGCTATTCGGGCGATACGCGCCTGTGCGAGCGCGAAACGCTCGAAACCTATTCGCGCACGGGGATGTTCTTCACCGGGATCGTCTCGCTCGAAGAATTCGTGCCCTACGAACGCGCCGACAAGGACGACGCCTGATCGCGACAGCTGCGCCGCGATGACGAGCTTGGCCCAGTGACCGTCACGCCGTGACCAACGCCCTCAGGCCCTGGGCGGCGCAGCTCCTTTATTTCTGGTTCCACGAACTGACCCCGCGCGACTGGTATCGCGGCGGCAAGGCGGTCGATACGTTGATCGAGGCCCGCTTCGCCCGCTATTGGCATGCACTGCACCAGCAACCGGTCGAGAGCTTCCTCGGTTCGCCGCGCGATGCGCTCGGTGCGGTGCTGCTGTTCGACCAGGTGCCGCGCAACCTGTTCCGCGACGATCCGCGCGCATTCGCCAGCGACGGTCTGGCGCAGGCGATTACCCTGCGCGCGATCGCGCGCGGATGGGACATGCCGCTCACCCGCGATCAGCGCCAGTTCCTCTACATGCCGCTGATGCACGCCGAGGACATCCTCCTCCAGCGGCTGAGCCTCGCCAAATTCACCAAGCTGGGTTCGTCGCAGGGGTACGCCCGCAGCCATCACCGCATGATCGCGCGCTTCGGGCGCTTTCCGCATCGCAACGAGGTGCTCGGGCGCCGCTCGACCGCGGCCGAGAAGCGCGCGGTCGCCGCAGGCTTCAGCTGGTAGCGCCCGCGCGGCGGGAATTTACGAACCACAGCGCCACAACGACCGCCAACGCTCCGCCGAGCACATTGGCCGAAAGCTCGGCCGCGTAGATCGCGTCCTCCCCCCAAGCCGCGCGCAACAGCCACGCGACCGGGATCATGAACAGCGCGACGCGGACGATCGACTGGCCCAGCGCCCAGCCTGCATGGTCGATCGCATTGAGCGCGCCGTTCCCGACGATGAACATGCCGAAGCCGGCATAGCCCCAAGCGGCGATCGAGACGTAGCGCTCGAAACTGTCCTTCACCGCGGCGTCGTCCGTGAACAATGCGGCGAGCTCGGTGCGGAAAACCACGATCAGCCCCGCTACGGCAATTCCCCAAGCCAGCGAGAAGGCGAAACTCTGCAGCAGCGCCGAGCGCGCGCGTTCGATCCGGTTCGCACCCCAGTTCTGCCCGACGATCGCCCCGATCGAGCTCGACAGGCCGAGCAGCGGCACGACCGCGAAGGACTGCAGCCTCCCCGCCGCGCCGAACCCCGCGACTGCATCCTGCCCGGCGCTCGCGAGCAGCGCGGTGAGGATCGATAGCCCTACCGGGTTGATCGAATTGGCGAAGGCCGAAGGGATGGCCACGCGGCCAAGCGCCCTGCTGTCGCGCTTCACGATGCAATGCCTGATGGCAGAAGGAGCGAAGCGGATATCGGTCGTCTGCAGCAGCGCGAAGCCGACCGTCCCCGAGATCACCCAGCTCGCAAGAGTGGCATAGGCGGCCCCGGCGATCCCGAACCCTTCGAAACCGAACGCGCCGGTGATCAGGATCGGATCGAGGATCCAGTTGGTCACCGCCATGGTGATCAGGATCGCCATCGAGCGCTTGGCCGCACCCTGCGCCCGCAAGGCGCCGTTCAATCCCATCATGAAGGGCAGCGCGAAGAAACCCAGCGCATAGGGGGCCATGTAGGCGTCGATCAGCGGCAGCAGGTCGGCCTCCGCCTGCAACAGTTCGAACAGCGGTTGCCGCAGCAGGTAGAGCGTGATCGCCAGCACCACCCCCACACCGCCCGCAAGCAGGAATCCGAGATTGGCGAGCCCGCGCGCATGGTCGTCATCGCCCCGGCCCAATGCGCGGCTCACCACCGAGGCGATCCCCGCCATCACGCCCACGCCGAGGCTGGAAAGTGCCTGCGTGACCGGGAAGATGAAGGCGACCGCCGCCAGCTGCGCCGCGCCGAGCTGGCCGATGAAATAGGCGTCGACGATCCCGATCGACATGATTGCCGCGATCCCGACGATCATCGGCGCGGTTTGCGACACGAGATGGCCGCGGATCGAACCGCGTGTCAGTCTGGCATTGGACGGGCCGCCCTCATCGTCGGACGGTGCGGCGGGATTGCTGGCGGCCATGGCGGAAGCCTTAGCAGCCGCTCAGGCGCTGCCTAGCCCTGTCCCGCTTCGCTTGCGCCCGTCTCGCACAGCGACTGCGCGACGCAGTTTGAACAATCCATGGTGCGCGGGCGGCACCAGGTCTGGCCGACCTTCTTCATCAGCAGGTGGTGTTCGTCGTAATCCGCCGCCGACCATTCGGGCGGCATCGCGGGCATGATCGCTTCGTAGGCGCGCGCGGTGTCCGCCCTGGCCGGGACCAGCCCCATGCGCTGGAGGATGCGGCGGTGATGGCTGTCGAGCACCAGCACAGGCCGGTCGAGCGTCGAGGCGTTCATCACCCCGGCGGCGATCTTGCGCCCGATGCCGGGGAGCCGTTCGAGCCACGCCATCGCCTCACCCGTATCCATTGCCTCGAGATGCGACAGGTCGACCGAACCGCGCCGCGCGATCAGGTCGGTGAGGCACGCCTTCAATCGCTCGCCCGCCATATTGGGATAGGTCTGCGTCGCCAGCTCGGCCTGAAGCTCTTCGAGCGGCGCTTCGGCGACCTTCTCCCAGCTGCCATAGCGCGTGAGCAACCGATCGGTCGCCGCATTGGAAATCTCGGACTTGGTCCGCGCCCCGATCACGCCCTGCACCAGCACCCATTCGGGCGCGCGCCACGCCGCAGCCGCGCGTTCGATCCGCCCGAAGCGCTGGACCAGCAGCGGCTGCAGCCGGCGCAGGATTTCGGTGCGCGGATCGGGACCTAGCGGTAGCTCCAAATCACTCCCACTCGATCGTCCCCGGCGGTTTCGACGTGTAGTCGTAGACCACGCGGTTGATGCCCTGGACCTCGTTGACGATGCGCGTCGCGACATTGGTGAGGAAGCCTGCGTCGAAGGGATAGACGTCGGCCGTCATGCCGTCGGTGCTGGTGACGGCGCGCAGGCCGCAGACGCTGTCGTAGGTGCGGCCGTCGCCCATCACGCCGACGGTCTTGACCGGCAGCAGCACCGCGAAGGCCTGCCAGATCGCGTCGTAGAGGCCGGCATTGCGGATTTCCTCGAGATAGATCGCGTCGGCCTTGCGCAGGATGTCGCAACGCTCCTTGGTGACCTCGCCCGGAATGCGAATTGCGAGGCCGGGGCCGGGGAAGGGATGGCGGCCGACGAAGATGTCGGGCAGGCCGAGTTCGCGGCCGAGCTCGCGGACCTCGTCCTTGAACAGTTCGCGCAAGGGCTCGACCAGCTGCATGTTCATCCGCTCGGGCAGGCCGCCGACATTGTGGTGCGACTTGATCGTGACGCTCGGCCCGCCGGTGAAAGAGACGCTCTCGATCACGTCGGGATAGAGCGTGCCCTGCGCGAGGAAATCCGCGCCGCCGATCTTCTTCGCCTCTTCCTCGAACACGTCGATGAAGGTTTTGCCGATGAACTTGCGCTTCTTTTCGGGATCGGTCTCGCCCGCGAGCCCAGCCATGAAGCGTTCCTCGGCGTCGACCACCACCAGCGGGATGTTGTAGTGATCGCGGAACATCGTCTCGACCTGTTCGCGTTCGTTCAGCCGCAGCAGGCCGTGATCGACGAATACGCAGGTGAGCTGTTCGCCGATCGCCTCGTGGATCAGGATCGCGGCGACCGAGCTATCGACCCCGCCCGACAGGCCGCAGATCACCTTGCCGTCGCCGACCTGGTCGCGGATTTCGCGGATCTTGGTCTCGCGATATTCGGCCATCGTCCAGTCGCCCGCGAGGCCGCAGACCTTGTGCGCGAAATTGGCGATCAGCTTCGCGCCGTCGGGGGTGTGGACGACTTCGGGATGGAACTGCGTGCCGTAGAACCGGCGCTTCTCGTCGGCGATGACCGCGAAGGGCGCGCCGTCGGATACCGCAACGATCTCGAACCCTTCGGCGAAGCGGGTGACCTTGTCGCCATGGCTCATCCAGACCTGGTGGCGCTCGCCCTCTTCCCACAGCCCGTCGAACAGCGCGCAGCTTTTCGTGACGGTGAGGAAAGCACGACCGAACTCGCCGCCTTCGCCGGTCTCGTGGCCGGGCCGCACTTCGCCGCCGAGCTGGTGCGTCATGACCTGCTGGCCGTAACAGATGCCGAGGATCGGCAGGCCGGCTTCGAACAGCATCTCGGGCGCGCGCGGCGAACCTTCCTCGGGCACCCCGGCGGGAGAACCCGACAGGATGATGCCCTTGGGCTTGAGACGATGGAACGCCTCCTCCGCCTGGCTGAAGGGCGCGATCTCGGAATAGACCCCGGCCTCGCGCACGCGGCGCGCGATCAGCTGGGTCACCTGGCTGCCGAAATCGACGATGAGGATGGAATCGGGGAGATGGTCTGGCTGCATGGGCCCCGTTAAAGCGCCCTACGCGGTCCTGTCCAGCCGCGCGCGACGCGAGCCCGAGCATTCGCGTCAAATGTTGCATTTTGCGCAACCCATAGCGCAGTTATTGCGCTTGAGAGTTGCACCGAACTGAACCATTTGGCGGTCACTCCAAGCGGCCGTTCGGCAACCGTCCCCTCCCCCCTTCCCCCCAGGTACCGGACGGCCGCGACCCTTCCCCCACATCGCAGGATCGTCCCCGGACGGGAAAGCGTCAGCATTCGATGACGTTGACCGCGAGTCCGCCCTGGCTCGTCTCCTTGTACTTGGTGCTCATGTCGAGCCCCGTCTGGCGCATCGTCTCGATCACTTGGTCGAGGCTGACGCAGCTTTCCGCGCCGGTCCGATGGAGCGCGAGACGCGCGGCGTTGACCGCCTTGACCGCGCCGATCGCGTTGCGTTCGATGCACGGGACCTGCACCAGCCCGCCGACCGGATCGCAGGTCAGGCCGAGATTGTGCTCCATCCCGATCTCCGCCGCGCTGGCGACCTGCACCGGGGTCCCGCCCCACAGCGCCGCGAGCCCACCCGCCGCCATCGAACAGGCCACGCCGACTTCGCCCTGGCACCCCATTTCGGCACCCGAGATCGAGGCGCGCTGCTTGTAGAGCAGGCCGATCGCGCCCGCGGTAAGCAGGAACTTGCGGCGGCTGTCGCGGCACGCCTTCTCCTCGGCATCGCGACAATAGAAGCGGATCACCGCAGGAATGATGCCCGCCGCGCCGTTGGTGGGGGCGGTGACCACGCGGCCGCCCGCGGCGTTCTCCTCGTTCACCGCCATCGCGTAGCAATTGAGCCAGTCGAACAATTGCTCGCGCTCGTTCGATTGCGGGTTGGCGGAAAGCTTGTCCCACATGTCGGGGGCGCGTCGCTGGACCTTCAAGCCGCCGGGCAGCACGCCGCGCTTTTCGAGACCGCGATCGATGCAGCCGTCCATCGCCTCGAAAATGAGGTCGAGCCCGGCGAGCGTCTGCTCGCGCGGGCGGCGCGCATCCTCGTTGGCGAGCACGATCTCGCAGATCGCGGCACCTTCGCGCTCGCACAGCGCCAGCAGGTCAGCTGCCGAGGTGAATTCGTAAGGCGTCGAGGCGCTCTGGACGCGGTCGTTCTTGGGCGGGTTGCGCAGCTGCTTCTCGCTCGCGACGAAGCCGCCCCCGGTCGAGAAATAGGTCCGTTCGAGCACGAGCTCGCCCGCCGCGTCGTAGGCGCGCAAGGTCATGCCGTTGGGGTGGAGATCGGGAATGACATGCCCCGCAAGATCGATATCGCGCGCGCGCTCGAACGCGATCTCGCGGCTGCCGTCGAGCGCCAGCCGCCCGCTCTCGTCGAGCTTCGCCAGCGCTGCCTCGCCCGCATCGGGATCGAGCGTTTCCGGGCGATGCCCCATCAGCCCGAGGATCGTCGCGCCGACGGTGCCGTGTCCCACGCCGGTCAGCGCCAGCGAGCCCTGCAGCTCGACGGCGACCCGCGCCACCCGATCGAGCCGCCCGCTGCGCGCGAGTAGCCGCACGAACTTGCGCGTGATCCGCATCGGACCGACCGTGTGCGAGGAGGACGGACCGATCCCGATCCGGAAGATGTCGAGCACCGAAAGCATGCGCGGCGGCATGACATTTGTGGCGGCAATTGCAATCGCCAATTGGTCGCGTGCCCGCCATGCCGTAGGGTCCGCTCGCAAAGGAGAACCCGATGAAGAAACGCCTCGCCTTGTTCGTTGCGCTCGTTGCCACGCCCCTGTTCGGCATGGCCCAACAGGAAGAACGGGACGATCCGCGCAAGGCGCTCGCGATCTTCGCGCATCCCGACGACGAATTGTTCGTCGCCCCCGCGCTGGCCCGCGCCGCACGCGAGGGCGACGAGGTCACGCTGGTGCTCGCGACGAGCGGCGACCAAGGGCCGGGCGTCTCGGGGTTCGAACGCGGCGACGCCCTCGCCGCGGCGCGGCGGGACGAGGCGCGCTGCTCGGCTGAAGCGCTCGGCCTTCGAGAACCGGTGTTCCTGGGTCACGGCGACGGCACGCTTACCGCGACTCCGCGCGCGCCCGACAGCCCGGCGCGACGTCTCACTGCCGACCTCGCCGCCATCATTGCCGGGGAGCAGCCCGATATCGTCGTCACCTTCGGCCCCGACGGCGGGTACGGCCATGGCGATCATCGCATGGTCAGCGCGCTGGTGACGCAGGTGGTGCAGGCGATCGACGATGATCGCCCGAGCCTGTTTTATCCGGGTATCCGCAAGGGTACGCTGCCCCCACTCCCGCAGATGCAAGACTGGGCGGAGACCGCGCCGACCCTGCTGACCATCGCCTATCGCTATGCGGACGAAGACCTCGCCGCCGCCCGCGCGGCCACCCAATGCCACGCCACGCAGTTCGACGCCGCGACCCGCGCACAGATCGCCGACCTGTTCCACGCGACGATCTGGGGCGGCGCGGTGCATTTCCGGCCTGCCTTCGGCCAGCCTCGCTGAGGCGGCATCGGCGCGCCGTGACGGCGTCCTACCGGTGGTGGGCCGGATCTTCCTTGCCGTGAGGGGTGAAGGACAATCGCCCCAGCCGCCAGCTACGGCCCGGGTCCATCAGCTCTTCGGCCCGAGGAATTTCTCCCGGGGTCTCGATCCCGTCGACCGAAGCGAGGATATAGCGGCCTGATTCGCGCAATCGGATCCGGCCTTCCGGCCATCGCTGCTGCAGCCGATCCTGCAACCGGACGGCTTCCTCCGAAACGCCGCTGCCTTCGAGCCGTCGCGGGGCACCGTCGAGCAGCTCGGCCGATGCGCTCCTGGTGGCGGTGATGCCGTCCTTCACGATCGAAATGGAAATCAGCAACGCCGCGAGGCTGTCGGCCCACCACAGGCCCAGGCCGATGCCTACGACGCCGGCGATCCCTGCCAGCCCGGTCTGCCAATCGGCCTTCTGCATGAGCGAATCGGTGTACAGGACCTTGTCCGAAATGCGCTGCGCGATCGGCTGCTTGAGCCGGCCGAGAATGACTGGCGGCACCACCGAATAGACTAGCGCCGCGATCATCAGCCAGCCGAGCCAGATCGTCTCGCCGAACACCGTCACCGGTCCGACCGTCGGATGCTCGCCCTTCATCAGGCCCATCCCGTTGGTATAGGCCAGGAAGAGCCCGAGGAAGGTCAGCACCACCGACGAGCCGAGGAAGGCCAGCGAATTCGCCCGGAGGAAGCCGTAGGGAAACTTCTCGGTCGGTGCGCGTGGCTCGAGATGGGCGGAAACCAGGAAGGTCATCGCCGGAACCAGGCTGAGGACGTCCTCGAACAGCGCGGTCTTCATCGCCTGGCTGGCGCCCATGGTGAAATACATCACAACCACCACCGAGCCCATCCAGCCCAGCGTCCACCATTCGAGTTTCTTGGCGTTGCGAAAATCCTGTTTGATGGCCGAGGGAATCTCGCTCATTTGCTCGCCTCCGATACCAGCATCAGCCAGCCGTTTTCACCGTTCATCACGGCAAACCGGGGAACCGGTTCGCTTTTCGGCGCCTTGGCAAGCAGCCCCTGCGGCGCGCTGAAGGCGACCTCGCGGCTCCACGGAGAATCCATCGCGATCTCGCCATAAACGAGATCGATCTCGCCCTTCTTTAGAAGGGCAAGGACCACCTCGCTGTCGCCGCGCTGGATTTCGGGCCGGGACCCGGTGCGATCCAGCACCCGCGCGAGCGTCCGGCGGCTGGCCTCGTTCATTTCCGCGCCTTCGATCACGCCGAGGCGCAAGGTCCCGCTCTGTTCCACCCGATCCATGGTCCCGGATGGATCGCGCGGAATCGAACACGCTCCCAGCGACAGGGCGGAGGATAGCAGGACGATGGAGAAAAGGCGGTGAGCCCCGCCTGACAATGATGAAATCATGTGCGGTCCTCGAAATTCGGCCAGGACGGTTTTCCCGCCCTGTGGATTTCAATGGGCTGCGCTTCCTATCGTTCCCCTGGCTCCCTATATGGTATCCATGACAGATATTCAGGAAAACGGCGCGGCCGAGGGGCCCCGGATGGGCGAATACGGCGCGGATTCCATCAAGGTTCTCAAGGGCCTGGACGCTGTGCGCAAGCGGCCCGGCATGTATATCGGCGATACCGACGACGGATCGGGCCTCCACCACATGGTGTTCGAGGTCTCCGACAACGCGATCGACGAGGCGCTGGCGGGACATTGCGACCTCGTCCTGATCGAATTGAACGCCGACGGTTCGGTTTCGGTCGAAGACAATGGTCGCGGCATTCCGGTCGACATGCACAAGGAAGAAGGCGTGTCGGCGGCCGAGGTCATCATGACCCAGCTGCACGCCGGCGGTAAGTTCGAGAACACTTCGGACGACAACGCCTACAAGGTCTCGGGCGGCCTCCACGGGGTCGGCGTCTCGGTCGTCAACGCGCTGAGCGAATGGCTCGAGCTGGTGATCTGGCGCGATGGCAAGGAACACTGGATGCGGTTCGAGCACGGCGACGCGGTCGCCAGCCTCGAAGTGCGTGGCGATGCGCCGCCGGTCTCATCCAACGGCGACGAGAACGGCCTCAAAAAGGGCACCCGGGTGACCTTCATGCCGTCGACCGAGACCTTCAAGAACGTCACCGAGTTCGATTTCGACAAGCTCGAGCACCGCTACCGCGAGCTCGCCTTCCTCAATTCGGGCGTGCGCATCCTGTTGCGCGACAATCGCCACGAAGAGCCGCTCGAACACGACCTTTTCTACGAGGGCGGGATCGCTGCCTTCGTCAAATATCTCGACCGCAACAAGCAGGCGCTGGTCGCGGAGCCGATCTCGGTGTCGGCGAACAAGGACGGGATCGGTATCGACGTCGCGCTCGAGTGGAACGACTCCTATTACGAAAACGTCCTGTGCTTCACCAACAACATCCCGCAGCGCGACGGGGGCACGCATCTCGCGGCCTTCCGCTCGGCGCTGACGCGGACGCTCAATGGCTATGCCGACCGCTCGGGCCTGCTCAAGAAGGGCAAGGTCTCGCTCTCGGGCGAGGACATGCGCGAAGGACTCACCGCGATCGTCTCCGTCAAGCTGCCAGATCCGAAGTTCTCCTCGCAGACCAAGGACAAGCTGGTCTCCTCCGAGGTCCGCTCGCCGCTCGAATCGCTGATGGGCGAGAAGATGTCCGAGTGGCTCGAGGAAAACCCCAACGATGCCAAGGCGATCGTCCAGAAGATCATCGATGCCGCCGCCGCGCGCGAGGCCGCGCGCAGGGCCCGCGAAATGAGCCGCAAGGGCGCGATGAGCGTCGCCTCGCTGCCGGGCAAGCTGGCCGATTGCCAGAACCGCGACCCGGCGGCGTGCGAACTGTTCCTGGTCGAGGGTGACTCGGCCGGCGGCTCGGCCAAGCAGGGTCGCGATCGCAAGATCCAGGCGATCCTCCCGCTGAAGGGCAAGATCCTCAACGTCGAGCGCGCACGCTTCGACCGGATCATTTCGTCGAAGGAAGTCGGCACGCTGATCCAAGCGATGGGCACCGGCCTGCGCGACGAGTTCGACCTCGGCAAGCTGCGCTATCACAAGATCGTGATCATGACCGACGCCGACGTCGACGGCGCGCATATCCGCACGCTGCTGCTGACCTTCTTCCACCGCCAGATGCCCGAGATCATCAAGGCCGGACATCTCTTCATTGCCCAGCCGCCGCTCTACAAGGTCGCCAAGGGCAAGAGCGAGGTTTACCTGAAGGACCAGGCCGCGCTCGATCGTTACCTCGTCGACGGCGGACTGTCGGGCCGCGTGCTCGAAACCCGCGGCGGGACGCGCGCGGGCGACGACCTGCGCGCTCTCGTCGAGCACGCGCTGCGGATGCGCAACCTGCTCGCCTTCGTGCCGCGCAAGTACGACGAAGGATTGATCGAGCAGATGGCGCTGACCGGCGCGCTCGATCCGGCGGCCTCGCCCGAAGAACGCCAGCAGCGCCTGACGGATGCCGCCGAGCGGCTCCAGGCGGGCGACACCGAAGCCAGATGGTCGACCCATATCCGCTCCGACGGCGCGGTGATGTTCGAACGCGTCTGGCGCGGGGTGACCGACGCGCACGAGATCGAGGCCAAGTTCCTCGACAGCGCCGAGGCACGCAAGCTCCACACCATCGCCGCCCTGCACGCCGATGCCTATGAACACCCCTCGCAATTCGTGAAGGGCGACACCGGCGAGGTGGTCGAAACCGAAGAAGCGGAGGAAACCGATGCCGAGGCCTCGATCGTGGCCGCCGACGGCGCGATCACGACGCCGACGCAGCTGCTCGACGCGGTACTCGCGGCGGGGCGCAAGGGACTGTCGGTCCAGCGCTACAAGGGCCTCGGCGAGATGAATGCCGAGCAATTGTGGGAGACCACGCTCGATCCCGACAATCGCGAGTTGCTGCAGGTCAAGGTCGAGGATGCCGACGTGACCGACGAGATCTTCACCCGCCTGATGGGCGATGTCGTCGAACCTCGCCGCGAGTTCATCCAGCGCAATGCGTTGAACGTCGCGAATCTCGACGTTTGAGGCCTCTTTCGTCCTGACCATTTGTTAACCATCATCGGCGATACCCCACCGTGCACGATTGGGGGTACTGACTGGTGATGGAAGAACTGCTGGCGGATTTCGTAGCCGAAACCCGCGAGATGCTCGAAGCGGTGGGCGGCGAACTCGTCGCCTGGGAAGCCGAGCCCGAGACGGGCGAGCGGCTCGATGCGATTTTCCGCTTCGTGCATACCGTGAAGGGCAATTGCGGCTTCTTCGACTTTCCGCGACTCGAGAAACTCAGCCATGCCGCCGAGGATGCGCTGGCCGATTGCCGTAACGGCGATCGCCAGCCCGACCAGCAGCTCGTTTCGGCCGTGCTGGCCATAATCGACCGCATTTCCGACATGATCGACGCGATCGAGGCGGGCGAGGATTTCCACGCCGCCGACGACGAAGCGCTGATCGACGCGCTGTCCCCCGATGCCGCCCCGAGCGCCAGCCCTGCCCCCGCATCGTCGTCCGACGCCGCGACCAAGGGTGCCGCCAAAGCCGCCAGCGGGCCGCGCTCGATCCGGCTCCCGGTCAACCTTCTCGACCGCGTGATGAGCGGCGTTTCCGACATGGTGCTGGCGCGCAACGACCTTGCCCGCCGGCTGCGCGAAAACGGCGATCAGCCCACCATCGACGGCCCGTTCGAACGGCTCTCGGCGATCCTCGCCGATGTCCGCGACGCGATTACCCGCATGCGCATGCAGCGGATCGAGACGCTCTTCACCAGCTTCCCCCGCCTCGCACGAGACCTGTCGAACGAACTCGGCAAGCAGGTCATGATCGACGTCGAGGGCGGCGAGGTCGAGCTCGATCGCGAAATGATCGAGATGATCCGCGACCCGATGACGCACATCATCCGCAATGCGATCGACCATGGTATCGAAACGCCTTCCGAGCGCCTGTCGAAGGGCAAGCGCGAGATCGGCCTGCTCAAGATTTCGGCGCGCCAGGCAGGCAACCGCATCACGATCGCGATCGAGGACGACGGCAAGGGGATCGACGGAGAACGGGTACTCGCCAAGGCGATCGAGAAAGGCCTGATCGACAGCGAGGACGGTGCCCGCATGGCGCCTGCCGAACGCCGCAGGCTGATCTTCACCCCCGGCCTTTCGACCGCAGAAGAAGTGAGCGAGATCTCCGGCCGCGGCGTAGGCATGGATGTCGTGCGCGCCAATGTCGAACGGGTGGGCGGCTCGATCGAGCTCGATTCGACTATCGGCTCGGGCACCCGCATCCTGCTGCGCCTGCCGCTGACCCTCAGCATCATCCCCGCGCTCACCGTCGAATGCGGCGGCCAGCGCTTCGCCCTGCCCCGCGCCAGCGTTGAGGAACTGGTCAGTGGCAAGCGCGACCATGTCGAATTCGCGCAGGTCGGCGATTCGCTGCTCGCGACGCTGCGCGGACGCCGCGTCGCCTGCCTCTCGCTCGCCGACATCCTCGGCGTCGAGGCCCGCAAATCGGTCGAGGACGCCACGCTGGTGCTCCTGCGCCTGCCCGGCGGCGACCTGTTCGCGATTTCGGTCGACCAGATTCTCGATCACGAGGAACTGGTCGTCAAACCGATCGCTCCCGCGGTCATGGACACCGGGCTCTATGCCGGGACCACCCTGCTCGACGACGGATCACCGGTCCTGCTGCTCGACGTCGCCGGGCTCGCGCGCGACGCCGATATCAGCGTCGACACGCGCACCCCCAATGAAGCAGACGAGGACAAGGCGGCGACCGATGCCGACGCGCCGCGCGAACCGGTCCTGCTGTTCATCGGTCTCGACGGTCGCCGTCGCGCGATCCGGATGAACGTGGTCAGCCGCATCGAATCGCTCGATCCGTCGGCGATCGACATTTCCGGGGGCGGAGCCCAGGTCGTCATCGGCGAGCATATCCTGCCATTGGCCGGGCTCGGCGAGAGCATACCCGCCGACACTGCGGACTCGGCCAAGCTCGGCCTGTTCCGGATCGAGGACGGGCAGAGCGAGATGGCCTATGCCTTCAGCGAGATCATAGACACCGCCGCGATCGAGCAGGACATCATTCCCTCCGAATCGGTCGGCGAGATCGAAGGCCTCACCCTGATCGGCGGCGAAGCGACCGAACTGGTCGACAGCCACTGGCTTTTTGCCAGCCACGCCCGCGTCGCGCGGGTCGGGGAAGCACCGGTCTGCCGGCTCCCGCTCGACGATCCGTGGTCACGGCAATTGCTGCGCCCGCTGGTCGAGGCCGCGGGCTATCGCGTGATCGGGCAGGACGACGACGAAGACGCCGCGATCGCGCTTGCCGCGGTGGAATCGGGCGGCGAAACGCCGCGCGCCGGTCGGGTGATCTGGCTGCGGTCCAGCCCCGAAGCGGCCGTGGACGGCCCCGAATCAATCTATCGCTACGACCGGGCGGGGCTGATCGCCGCGCTCGGCGATGCTCGCAGCGGAGGCGGACGATGAACCAATTGCTCCTGATCGTGACGATCGCGGATCGCGAGGTCGGCATCTGCGCCGCCGAGGTCAATTCGGTGATCGCGCTCGACGGGGTCACTCCGGTGCCGCGCGCACCCGACTATATCCCAGGCCTCACCGCGCTGCGCAGCCGCGCCCTCACCGTGATCGATTGTGCGCGCTCGATGGAGCTGGCCGACCCGGTCGACCTGTCCGGGCCGGGCGAACGCAACGCCGTCGTCATCGAACACGACGAACACCTCTACGCGTTGCTGGTCGACGGGGTCTCCGACGTTATGGAGGCGCGGACGCAGGCCGCACCGATCCCCGGTCGCCTCGCCCCGGGATGGCAGCGCTGCGGCAACGGGATGATCGAAACCGATGCGGGTCCGGTACTCGTGCTCGATGTCGGCGCGGTGGTCGGTGGTCCGCTCGCAGTGGCAGCTTAAGGCGATAGTTACCGTCGGTGGCTAGGGCGGTTGTGCAACACATGTTTCGGGACACCAAATACCCATGAAAAAATGCCTGATAGTCGACGATTCGCGCGTGATCCGGAAAGTGTCGCGACACATTCTCGAATCGCTCGCCTTCGATGTTTCCGAGGCCGAAAACGGCCAGGAAGCGCTCGACGCCTGCGAGCAGTCGATGCCCGACCTCATCCTGCTCGACTGGAATATGCCGGTGATGAGTGGAATCGAGTTCATAACCAAGCTGCGCGCCCGCAATGGCGGCGATGGCCCCAAAGTGGTGTTCTGTACGACCGAGAACGACGTTGCGCACATTCGCGCCGCGATCGATGCCGGCGCCGACGAATATGTGATGAAGCCGTTCGATCACGAGACCCTGCAGATCAAGCTGCAACTCGTGGGCATGGCCTGAGCGGAGGGCGACCATGAGCCAGGCCACGATGGATCGTCGACCGAATTTCGGGCGGCGCAGCGGCAACCGCACGATCCGTATGATGATCGTCGACGATTCGGTCACCGCGCGCGCGGTGATGATGAAGATTCTCGCCGCCGAAGAGGATCTCGACGTGGTCGAAGTCGCGGGCACGGCCGAGGAGGCGATCGAGAAGCTAAAGCAGGTCAGGGTCGACCTGATCCTGCTCGATCTCGAAATGCCGGGCATGGGCGGGATCCGCGCGATGCCGCAGATCCTCGAACAGGCGCGCGGCGCGAAGGTCCTGGTCAACTCCGCGCTGACCGACAAGGGGGCCGAGGCTACGCTGACCGCGCTCTCGATGGGTGCCGCCGACACGCTGCTCAAGCCGCGGCCGGGCAAGTTCAACGACGACTACCGCGCCAATTTGATCGAGAAGATCCGGGTGATCGGCAGCGCGCTGTCGCGCACCGAGCCGGCGCGCTTCGAGCTCTCCGATCCGCCGGCCAAGGTCGATGCGGTCCGACATCGCTCGCGGATCATCGGGATCGGCGCCTCGACCGGCGGGATCCATGCGCTCACCCAGATGCTCAAGGCGCTGCCCCAGGGCCTCGGTGTGCCGATCATGGTCACCCAGCACCTTCCGACCAGCTTCATGTCGGTATTCGCGCGCCAACTCGAGCTCGCCTATGACGGCGAGGCGGTCGTCGCCGAGGACGGCATGCCCCTGGCGGCCGACCGCATCCTCATCGCGCCCGGCGAATCGCATCTCGGCGTGCGCCGGGTGGGCGATGACATCTACGTCGCCGCGCTGACCAAGGGGCCGGTTGCATCGGGCTGTCTTCCCTCCGTCGACCCTCTGTTCAGCTCGATGGCCGAGTGCTTCGGAGAACACGCGCTCGGCGTCGTGCTGTCGGGCATGGGCCGCGACGGGTCGGTCGGGGCCCGCAAGATCCATGATGCGGGCGGAATGCTGCTGGCGCAGGACCAGGAAAGCTCTGCCGTGTGGGGCATGCCCCGCGCCGTGGCCGAAGCCGGCATCGCGGCCGCTGTCGAAACCCCCGACAAGCTTGCAACGAGGATCGGCGAACTGGCGGATCGTTCGTTCTGGCAATGACGAATCTTTCCGAACAGATCATTGCCGACCTCCTGCTCGAATATACCGGACAGGAGCTGACCGACAGCCGTCGCTGGCGGATCGGATCGGCCCTGTCCGGACTGTTCCGCGAGCGCGGGCTCGACAATGTCGAGCAGTTGGTGGTGTTGCTGTCGGAACAGCGCGACAACGTGCTGGCGAAGGAAACCGTCGACGCGCTGCTGAACAACGAGACCTATTTCTTCCGCGACAAGCCGATGTTCGACCAGCTCGAAAACGACGTCCTGCCGCGCATCGCCAAGCAGAACGAGAAACAAAAGCGGATTTCGATCTGGTCGGCCGGCTGCTCGACCGGCCAGGAAGCACTGACCCTCGCGATGATGTTCGCGGACCAGCCGATGCGCTGGAAGGGGTGGACGATCGACATCCTCGCGACCGACGTCTCGAACAAGGCGATCAAGGCGGCCCGCAACGCCAGGTATACACAGTTCGAGATCCAGCGCGGTCTCGGTGTCGGGCAGATGCTCCAGCACTTCGAGGAAACCTCGCAGGGCTGGCAACCGGATCGCGCAATCCGCGACATGATCACCTTCCAGCAGCACAACATCCTCGAGCCGATGGTCCGCGCCACGCGCTTCGACCTGGTGCTTTGCCGCAACGTCCTGCTCTATTTCTGCGCCGACACGCGCCGCCGCGCCTTCGACCGGCTGGCCGAGGCGATGGCGCCCGACGGGTGGCTGATGCTCGGCGCCGGCGAGACCTCCGTCGGACATACCGACGCGTTCATTCCCGCCCGCAAGTTGCCCGGCCTGTATCGTCCGTTCGAGGCTGCCGAAGCGACCGAGGAGCAGGAGGGGACGAACCTTGCGGCTGCTCGATAAGGCTTCGGTAACCAGTTTCGGTCATTGTCTGCCGCGGGGAAGTTCCGGGGACGATCAGCGCAAATGAACGAAGAGAAACACCTCAGCCTGGGTGCCATCGTCCTAGCGCCGATGGTGTTCCTCGCCTGCGTCATGCTGGCCTGGGGGGCTTTCGTCGCGTGGCAGTTCGGTCACTACCAGTCCATTCTCACCGTCCCGAACATCGCCGCGACCGCAGGCTTTCTCGGCGTGGGCGGAATTCTCGCGCGCTCGGTGCTGCGCGGCTTGACGCGGCTCGAAGCCCTGAGCCTCACCGATACGCTGATCCCGCTTCCCAATCGCCGCGCATTGCACCGCGACATCGCGCGGACCGACCTGAATCCGGGGGAAGAATGTGCGCTCGCACTGCTCGATCTCGACGGCTTCAAGCTCATCAACGACCATTACGGGCACACTACCGGCGACCGGCTGCTGCATTCGGTCGCCAATATCATCGAGCAAGTCTGCGGCCGCGAGGCCCGCGCCTATCGCCTCGGCGGCGACGAATTCGCGCTGCTCGTCGAGGGTCCGATCGCCGGCAATCTGCTCGAAGGCATCTGTCGTTCGCTGTTGGCCCGTTTTCACAGCCCGGTGCCGATCGACGATCGCGAGCTTGCGATCAGCGCCAGCATCGGCCTGACGCGCCGCCGGGCGAGCCGGGCGCTGGAGCCGTCCGAGCTGCTGCGCGAAGCCGACGTCGCAATGTATGCCTCGAAACGTGGCGGCAAGGCGCGCTGCACCTGGTTCTCGGGTCATTTCGACCGCGATAGCGAGGCGATGCGCCGGATCGACGAGGAAATGCGCACCGCACTCTCCGAAGGCCAGTTCCGGGTCCACTACCAGCCGCTTGTCCATGCCACGACCCGCGAGATCGTCGCGGTCGAGGCATTGCTCCGCTGGGCGCGTCCGGACGGCAAGAATGTCGGCCCCAACGTGTTCATCCCGGTGGCCGAGAGCACCGGACTCATCAATCCGATCGGGCTATGGGTGCTGCGCCAGGCCTGCACCGATGCCCGCGCGTGGGGCGACATCACGCTTTCGGTCAACATTTCCGCCGCGCAGTTGCGCAACCCCGAATTCCCGATCCAGCTTGGCCAGATCCTCGAGGAAACGGGCTTCGAACCCGAGCGGCTCGAACTCGAGGTGACCGAAACCTGCCTCGTCGTCGATCCTGTCGTCGCCGGGCGCAGCCTCGACGTGATCCGGGGCTTCGGCGTGAACATCGCGCTCGACGATTTCGGGACCGGCTACGCCTCGATCGGTTTCCTCCGCCAGTTCCGCTTCGAAAAGCTCAAGCTCGATCGTTCGCTGATCGTCGAAAGCGCCAACGACGAAGGCTCCCGTGCCATGATGCTGTCGAGCATTTCGGTCGCACGGGCCCTCAAGATGGGCGTCACCGCCGAAGGCGTCGAAACCGAAGCGCAGGCCGATCTCGCGCGCACTGCAGGGTGCGACCAGATGCAGGGGTGGCTCTATTTCCGCCCGATGCCCGCCACCGATATCGAAGATCATCTCAACCTGCCCGCTCCCCGGGCCGGCCAATCCGGAAAGACCGCAGCATGACTGCCATGAGTGCCATCACCGCCGACGATGTCGCGGCCGACCGCCCGATCGAAGCGCAGGATCCGATTTCGCCGATCGACGATGGCGAAGAAACGTCGCGCCATCGCCGTGGCCTTTCGCAATGGCGGTCGCTGAACCTCTCGACCAGGCTCAAGCTCGTCAATTACGGGCTGATGGGGCTCGTGAGCGCGCTCATCGTTGCGATCCTGTTCGGCTTCTCGACCATGGCGAGCGATCTCAAACGCGCGGGCGAGTATCGTGCGGCGACTTATTCGGCGAATGCGCTGTCGGCCGACGTCGATCGTGCCGCACTCGAAACCCAGTTCCTCGCAGCCGGCCGCGAGGGCGCGTTGGAAGAAAAAGCGACCGAAGCGATCGCTTCGATGCGCGCAAATCTCGACGGGATGGGCGAATTGTCGACCAGCGACACCGAGTTCGCACGTCTCTCCGGGTTCGTCGCGACACAGATCGACCGGTTCGAGCAGGCGGTCGTGACGGGCGCCCCAGCGGGCCTCCAGCTCGAGCGCGCCGCCGCGTTGCGCGAAACGAGCGAGGCGCTTTCGTCGCACACGCGCGCGATCACCGAGGACTTCGTTGCAAGCGGTTCGGCGACCTTCAAGACCATCTTTTTCCTGATGATGGCGGTGCTCGGCCTGACCTTCCTGATTGCCGGATTCGGGCTTTTCCTCGCGCGCGACTTCGATCGCACGTTCAAGAACCTGCTCCGCAAGGTCCGCCGCCTCGGGCGCGAGATGCACTATGAAAGGGTCACGATCGACCATCAGGAGCGGCCCGACGAACTCGGCGACCTAGCGCGCAGCCTCGAGGTATTCCGCCAGGGCGGCATGAAGCTCGAGATCCTGCAGGCCGAACGCGATGCACAGGCGAAAGCCGAGCTCGAGGCCGAGAAAGCCCGCCATACCTCGCGTGCCGAACGAGCCCGCGACCGTATCGCCTTCATCGAGAAACTGTCGCACGATTTCGAAAGCGAAGTCGGACGGATCGTTTCGGGCGTGGCGACCGCCTCGTCGCAGCTCCGTGCGACCGCCACCGAAATGGCCGATTCCGCTCAGCTTACCAATCGCGAGACCGCCGAGGCGGGCGACGCGATGGAGCGCGCGTCGTCCGGCGCGACCGCTGCCGCCACCGCCTCCGACGAATTCGCGATGTCGATCGCCGAAATCAGCCGTCAGGCTGCCACCAGCGCCGAACTCGCGCGCCAGGCGACCGAAGCCGCCGATGGTGCCGACGGTACGATCTCCGCCCTCGCCGAGAGCGCGGCCCAGGTCAGCCAGATCGTCGAACTGATCCAGTCGATCGCGCAGAAGACCAACCTGCTCGCGCTCAATGCCTCGATCGAGGCGGCGCGCGGCGGCGAAGCAGGGCGCGGCTTCGCGGTCGTCGCGAGCGAGGTCAAGGAACTGGCGAAGCAGACCAGCCGAGCGACCGAGGACGTGGCCGAGCAGATCCGCGCAATCCAGGGTTCGACCGACGATAGCGTGACCGCCTTGCGCACCATCGGCCAGCAGATCCGCGAGCTCGAGGCGACCTCGATCTCGATCGCCAGCGCGGTCGACCAGCAATCGGTCGCCGGACGCGATCTCGCCCGCAGCATCGATGTGGCCGCGCGCAGCACCGACGAGGCGTCGCGTCACGTCAGCGAAGTGCGCGACGCATCGATCGCTACCGGCACGGCGTCCGACCAGGTCCTCGCGAGCGCGACCGAGCTCGAAGGCCAGGCCGCGACCCTCAAGCGCCAGCTGATCGCCTTCCTCGGCAATACCCGCCGCAATTTCGATCTCGGAACCCGCGAGGAAATGGAGACCGCGCAGGCCGCCTGATCGCTCAGCCCCTGGCGGGCGGCCACGGAATGAAGGACGACGTCCGCGCGACATATTCGGCATATTTGTCGCCGCGCTTTTTCCTCATGCCTTTTTCGAGCAAGGCCGCGCCCGACCATCTGGTGAGCGTGAAGGTCAGGAAGATCGGCCCGGCGACGGTGTAGAGCGCCCATTCCCAGCCGATTGCCGCGGTCACCAGCCAGATACCCCACCAAGCGCAGGCATCGCCGAAATAGTTCGGATGCCGGGTATAGCGCCACAGACCGGTGTCGAGGATCTCGCCCTCGTTTTCCGGATCGGCCTTGAAGCGCGCAAGCTGCCAGTCGCCGACCCATTCGAAGAAGATGCCGACGAGATAGAGCGCCAGTCCTGCCCAGGCGAGCGGCGGGATCGCCTGCGACATCCCGCTCGCGAGGATGCCGACCTGCGCCGGGCTGGAAACGAGGAACAGCAGAACCGCCTGCCCGAGCCAGATCTTGACCAGCGCGGCGAGCGCGAAGCGCCCCTTCTCCCGGTCCCTGCGAAGGATGCGTTCGTAGCGCTGGTCCTCGCCCTCGCGCCGCCAGCGGCGGAACAGGTGTATGCCGAGGCGAAAGCCCCAGGCGGTGGTCATCGCCAGCAACAGCCAGGCCAGCGGGCCGGGTGCATCGACCTGCGCGAAGCTCGCGATCGCGAGCATCGCCATCCCCGCACCCCAGAACGCGTCGATGAAGGAAACGTCTCCGATCCGCACCGACACCAGCCACAGGAGGATCACGACGGCGATCAACAGAATCGCGTTGAACAGCAGCGCATCAATCATCGGTCCGATTTCCTTCCAGCTCGTCGAGCGTCTGCGTGGTCTTCTCGAGGACCTCGAAACGCGCGCAATCGGGCATCCTTGCGCGATAGAACGCCGCAAGCTTCGCCAGGTCCGCACGGTAATCTCCGGTCGCCATGATCGGTTCGCCCATCCCGCCGCGCATCGTCTCGTTGTTGACCCAGGCGGGCACGATCGGAACCCCGGCGCCCAGCGCCATGTGATAGAACCCGCTGCGCCACTCTCCGTTGCTGCTCCGCGTTCCTTCCGGCGCGACCACCAGCGCCAGTTCGTCCACCGCCGCGAAGGCCTCGATCACCGACTGCACGTAGCCGCCGCGCTGGTGCCGCACCACCGGCACCCCGCCCATGTCGAGCATGAAGCGGCGCTGCGGCCCTTCGAACAGCGTGTGCTTGCCCATGAAGCTGGGCTTGATGCCGAGCTCGTGAGTCGCACCGATGAAGAAGACGAAATCCCAGTTCGATGTGTGCGGCGCGCCGACGATCAGGAATTTGTCGCAAGCGGGTCGCCCGCCCTCGAGCTTCCATCCCTTCCAGCGATAGAGCGCGACCAGCAACCGCCGCACTATGCGCGACAAAAGCGATGGTTTGCTATGCAAGAAAAATCCCTCCCCCGATGCGTCTAGCACCGAAGGAGGGATAAGCGGAAGCCGGAGGCTTACTGCTGGTCGCGGTCGACCGAGCTGCCGAGTTCGGGACGCCGCGAGGGCATCTCGCCGTCGTCGTCGTCGCGCTGGTAGCGATCACCGGTGATGGTCACGTCGGGGGTGACCTCGAAATCGGTCCGGATCAGGTCGAGCGCGTCGTTGCGATAGATGAACCAGCCGGGCGAACCGTAATAATCCGACAGGTAGATGCGATAGCCGTCGGGCGTGACGGTGTAGGTACCCGACTGCTCGACGCCCTCGTCGTCGGTGTAGCTATAGGTCGTGTCGGCCGCGTTGAGCGTGATCGAGCGGGTGGCCCCGTCCTCGCCGGTGAAGCTGTACGCCCCCGAGACATCGCCGGCATCGGCGATCTTCGTCGGCGCTACTTCGTCGGGCTCGGAAGTGTCGGTCGCCGTGGTTTCTGCGGCCATGTCGGTTTCGGCCACAGCTTCCTCGTCGGCGCCGTCGCCACAGGCGGCGAGCAGCGCGAGCGGGGCGGCGGCGAGCATGATCGTATGTTTACGCATGTCTGTTTTCTCCTTCGCCGTCACAACGAAGGCCGCCCCCGCCGGTTTCAAAAAAGGCGGAAAAATGGCAGCAATTACATGCGGAAGACGCCGAAGCGTGGCCTGTCGGCGATCGGTGCCTCGAGCGTGGCGGCAAATGCCAGGCCGAGCACGTCGCGCGTTTGCGCAGGATCGATCACACCGTCGTCCCACAGGCGGGCGGTGGCGTAATAGGGATTGCCCTCGTCCTCATATTTCTGGCGGATCGGTGCCTTGAAGGCCTCGGCCTCCTCCTCGGTCCACTTGTCGGCGTCGCGGTGGACGGTGGCGAGCACGCTCGCCGCCTGCTCGCCGCCCATCACGGAAATCCGCGCATTGGGCCAGGTGAACAGGAAGCGCGGGTCGTAGGCACGCCCACACATGCCGTAATTGCCCGCGCCGAAGCTGCCGCCGATCACCACGGTGACCTTGGGCACGGTCGCGGTGGCGACCGCGGTGACGAGCTTGGCGCCATGCTTGGCGATGCCCTCGGCCTCGTATTTCCCGCCGACCATGAAGCCCGAGATGTTCTGCAGGAACAGCAGCGGGATCCGGCGCTGGCAGGCGAGTTCGATGAAGTGCGCACCCTTGCGCGCGCTTTCGGAGAACAGCACGCCGTTATTGGCGAGGATCGCCACCGGCATGCCCCAGATATGCGCGAAACCGCAGACCAGGGTGCTGCCGTAATGCTGCTTGAACTCGTGGAATTCGCTGCCGTCGACCAGCCGCGCGATCACTTCCTTGACATCATAGGGCGCGCGAACGTCGTCGGGCACGATGGCGTAGAGGTCTTCCGGGTCGAATTTGGGGGGGCGCGGGTCCTTGAGCGCCACATCCCTTGCCGCATCGGTATTCGCGCCGAGCTGGCTGACGATATCGCGCACGATGGTGAGCGCGTGCTCGTCGTTCTCGGCGAGATGGTCGACCACGCCCGATTTCTTCGCGTGGAGGTCGCCGCCGCCCAAATCCTCGGCGCTGATCTCCTCTCCCGTCGCGGCCTTCACCAGCGGCGGGCCGGCGAGGAAGATCGTGCCCTGGTTGCGCACGATCACCGTCTCGTCCGACATGGCGGGGACATAGGCCCCACCCGCGGTGCAGCTGCCCATCACGCAGGCGATCTGCGGGATGCCCATCGCGCTCATATTGGCCTGGTTGAAGAAGATGCGCCCGAAATGGTCGCGGTCGGGGAAGACCTCGGCCTGGTGCGGCAGGTTCGCCCCGCCGCTGTCGACGAGGTAGATGCACGGGAGTCGGTTCTCCTGCGCGATTTCCTGCGCGCGGAGGTGCTTCTTGACCGTCATCGGGTAGTAGGTGCCGCCCTTCACGGTGGCGTCGTTGCAGACGAGCATCACCTGCCGACCCGAGACGCGCCCGATCCCGGCGATCATTCCTGCGCCGTTGATCTCGTCCTTGCCATACATGCCGTTGGCGGCGAGCTGGCCGATCTCGAGGAAGGGCGAGCCCGGATCGAGCAGGCGTTCGACCCGTTCGCGCGGGAGAAGCTTGCCGCGCGACACATGCCGCTCGCGGCTGCCTTCGGAGCCGCCCAGCGCGGCCGCCGCGACGGTCGAGCGCAAGTCCGTGGCGAGCGATGTGTTGTGCTCGAACCGCGCCTTGGCATCGGGCGCCTCGCGGTCGAGGGTGGAGGTGAGAACGGGTGCGGTCATCGATCTGCTTTCCTCACTGGGCCCCGATCAGTTCGCGGCCGATCAGCATGCGGCGGATCTCGTTGGTCCCGGCGCCGATATCGAGCAGCTTGGCATCGCGCATGTAGCGTTCGACCGGCCAGTCGAGCGTGTAGCCCGCGCCGCCCAGCGCCTGGACGCTTTCGGCGGCGACACGGAAGGCGTTTTCCGATGCCAGCAGGATCGCGCCCGCCGCGTCGAAACGCGTGGTCTTGCCGGTGTCGCACGCCTTCGCCACGGCGTAGGTGTAGGCGCGCGCCGATTGCAGCGCGACATACATGTCGGCAACCTTGGCCTGCATCAGCTGGAACGATCCGATCGGCTTACCGAACTGCTTGCGTTCGCGAAGATAGGGAATGACCGTGTCGAGGCAGGCCTGCATCACGCCGAGCTGCAAGCCGGCGAGCACCACGCGCTCGTAATCGAGCCCGCTCATCAGCACGCCGACGCCGCCGTTCACCGGCCCCATCACGCGCTCTTCGGGGATATGGCAATCGTCGAACACCAGCTCGGCGGTGGGCGAGCCCTTCATCCCGACCTTCTCGATCTTCTGGCCGATTGAAAAGCCTTCGTCGTCCTTCTCGACCAGGAAAGAAGTGATGCCGCGGCTCGCGGCGTCTGGCGTGGTCTTGGCATAGACCACCAGCGTGTCGGCATAGGGCGCGTTGGTGATCCAGAACTTGGTGCCGTTGAGCACATAGCCGCCCTGCACGCTTTCGGCCTTCAGCTTCATCGAGACGACGTCCGAGCCCGCATTGGCTTCGCTCATCGCGAGGCTGCCGACATGCTCGCCGCTGATCAGCTTGGGCAGGTACTTGGCCTTCTGCTCGTCATTCCCCCAGCGCGCGATCTGGTTGATACAGAGGTTCGAATGCGCGCCGTAGGAGAGCCCGACCGAGGCGCTCGCGCGGCTCACTTCCTCGACCGCGATCACATGTTCGAGATAGCCGAGGCCCAATCCGCCATCCTCTTCCGCCACGGTGATGCCGTGCAGGCCGAGCTCGCCCATCGCGGTCCACAATTCGTCGCGCGGGAACCAGTCCTCGCGGTCGACGCGATCGGCCAGCGGGGCGATCTGTTCGTCGGCGAAGCGGGCGGTGGTCTCGCGGATCATCTCGGCGGTCTCGCCGAGCTGGAAGTCGAAATCGGGGGTGGCACGCATGGTCGTTGTCTCTCCTTGGCAGGCGCCATAGCAACCGCGCCGGATCGCGCAAATGGTGCGGTAACGCCGCGAGTGTCATTTCCATGTGTTGCGTCGCAAAACCCTTGCGCTATGGGAGTGGGATCGCAGACAATCCACATCTCGAGAGCGAGACGATCGCCCCACCGCCGCCTCCGACCGCGATCGGCAAGGATACACGTCGCGAGCGGGCGCTGTCCGCCTTCGGGCTGGACGACCTCGCCGACGATGCGGAACTTTCCTCGATCGTGGAATTCGCCGGGAAGCTGTGCGGGGCGCCCGTAAGCCTGGTCACCACGCTCGACGGCTCGACGCAGCATTTCCTCGCCAAGACCGGCATCGAGGCGAACGAGACGCCGCGCGACGTCTCATTCTGTACCTATGCCATCCAGAGCACGGAAATGATGGAGGTGCGCGACACCACGGTGGACGAGCGTTTTCGCGACAACCCTTTCGTCACCGGAGAGGAGCACGTCCGCTATTATGCCGGGGTACCGCTGGTCAGCCAGCGCGGCGACATCCTCGGTACGCTGTGCGTGCTCGATCGCGAGGCGCGGCCCGACGGGCTCGACACGTTCCAGCGCGAAGGCATGGAGTTGCTTGCCAGGGCGGTGATGCGGCGGCTCGAATCGCATCGCAAGACGCTTGCCGGCAAGGTCGCGCGCGAACGCGGCGAAGCGATGTTCCGCATGCTTGCCAATTCGATCCCCGACCTCGCCTGGTCGGCCGATGCAAGCGGCAAGCGCGACTATTTCAACAAGAGGTGGCACGAGTTCACCGGTACGAAGGATGGCGGTGACGGCCACCTGATCCATCCCGACGACCGCGACGAGACCTACCGCAAGTGGGACGAGGCGGTGAAAGCGGGCACCCCCTACGAAGCGCAATATCGCCTGCGGCATCGCGATGGGAGCTATCGCTGGATGCTCGGTCGCGCGATGCCGGTCGAAGATGCCGATGGCAGCATCCTGCGCTGGTTCGGGACGATCACCGATATCGACAGCGCGCATCGCGAGGCCGAGGGCCGCGAGATCCTCGCCCGCGAGCTGTCGCACCGGATCAAGAACATCTTCGCGCTCGTCTCGGGCCTGGTGGCGTTGAAGGCGCGCGAATTTCCCGAGGCGGAAGATTATGCGATCGAACTCGGTCAGACGATCCAGGCACTGGGCCGCGCGCACGATTTCATCCGGCCCGGCCACATGCCCGGCGGCAAGGGCGGCCTGCGCGACCTGTTGAAAGAGTTGCTCGCCCCCTACGACGACAAGGATGGCGATCGCGTCACCATCGCGGGCGACGACGTTCCGGTCACCGCCCAGGTCAGCACGCCGTTCGCGCTGGTGTTCCACGAGCTGGCCACCAATGCGGCGAAATACGGCGCGCTGTCCGACCCCGACGGGAAAGTCGAAGTAACCGTGGCCCGGGGCGATGACGGCGTCTCCATCGATTGGGTCGAACAGGGCGGCCCGCCCGCACAAGAAGCGGAGCAGGAAGGTTTCGGCACCCGCCTGATCACGATGACGGTGGACAGCCAGCTCAACGGCAAGCTCGACCGCGAATGGCGTGACAGCGGGTTGCATGCCCGGCTGACCGTGCCAGAAAGCTCGCTCTAGAACCCCAAGACCGGAGGGCCCTTGCCCGAACCGATCCTCGAACTGCGCGATCTCGCCAAATCCTATGGCGCGGTCGAGGCGCTGCGCGGCGTGTCGCTCGACGTTGCGGAAGGGAGTTTCGTCGCGCTGGTCGGCGCGTCGGGATCGGGCAAATCGACGCTCCTCAAGACCGTCAACGCCCTGATCGTCCCGGGCACGGGCAGCGTCTCGTTCGAGGGCGAGGACGTCGCCGCGCTCCCGGGACCGGCGTTGCGCCGGAGGATCGGCTACGTCTTCCAGGCGATCGGCCTGTTCCCGCACATGAGCGTCGGCGAGAATGTCGGCATCGGATTGAAGCTCGCGGGCGAGCGCAACCGCGCGGCGCGGATCGCCGAAATGCTGGAACTGGTCGAACTCGATCCGGCCATGGCGTCGCGGATGCCGTCCGAGCTGTCGGGCGGGCAACGCCAGCGCGTCGGGGTTGCCCGCGCGCTCGCGCCGCAGCCCGACCTGCTGCTGATGGACGAACCATTTGGCGCGCTCGACCCCGTCACGCGCGACAGCCTCGGCGAACGCGTGCGCGAACTGCATAAGCGCCTCGGCCTCACGACGGTGATGGTCACCCATGACATGGCCGAAGCACTGCTGCTGGCCGATCGCGTGCTGGTGATGAGCGAAGGTCGTATCGTGGCCGACGAAACGCCCGCCGGGCTGCTCTCCGGAGCGGGCGGCGAAAAAGCGCAGGCGCTGGTCGCGGTGCCCCGCGCGCAGGCCGAAAGGCTGGCGAGGATCGACCGTTGAGCGCGGTGTGGGACGCCCTGCTCGGTCTCGGAGACAAGCTCGCAGCGCACGTCCTGCTCGCCGCCGCCGCGCTGGCGCTGGGCATCGCGGTGGCGCTGCCTCTCGCGGTCTGGGCAAGCCGTTCGGCAACCGTCTCGCGGATCGCATTGGGCTTCGCCAGTCTCGTGCAGACGATCCCCGCGCTCGCCTTGCTCGCGCTGTTCTTTCCGATCCTGTTGAGCTTGCGCGCGGTGTTCGGCGAAGGGTTGCCGACGCTCGGCTTCCTGCCCGCGCTGCTGGCGCTGGCGCTCTACGCGTTGCTGCCGATCCTGCGCAACGCCGTGACCGCGCGCGAGCAGATGGCGCCGGGCGTGCTCGAAGCCGCCGACGGCGTCGGGATGACCCCGGGCCAGAAACTGCGGCTGGTCGAAGCCCCGCTCGCGGCGCCCTATATCATGGCCGGGATCCGCACCGCCGCGGTGTGGACGATCGGCGCGGCCACGCTTTCGACGACGATCGGCCAGCCGAGCCTCGGCGATCCGATCTTCGCCGGGTTGCAGACGCAGAACTGGTCACTGGTGTTGGCCGGTTGCATCGCTTCGGCCGGGCTTGCGCTGGTCGCGGATACGCTGCTCGGCGCGGTCGAACGTGGCTTCGCCAGCCGCAGGCCCGCGCTTCTGTGGGGCGGCCTCGCGGTAGCCCTGGCCGGGATCGCGGCGTCCGCCCTCGCGCTCTACGCACCGGATGATGACGAGACGGTCGTGATTGGGGCGAAGAGCTTTTCCGAACAATACATCCTCGGCCGCCTGATCGGCGAGCGGCTTGAGGCAGCCGGCTACGCGGTCGAATATCGCGAGGGTCTGGGGTCGGCGGTGGTGCACAGCGCGGTGACCACCGGCGCGATCGACATCTCGATCGACTATACCGGGACGCTGTGGACCAACCAATTGAAGCGCGAGGACAATCCCGGACGGGCGGAAATCTATCGTCGCCTCGTCGAATGGGAACGCGAGCAGACCGGCACGCTGATCCTCGGCCGGCTCGGCTTCGAGAACAATTACGGGCTCGCGATGCGCGCCGATCGCGCCCAAGAGCTGGGTCTTGCAGGCATCGCCGATCTCGCGCGGGTCGCGCCGCGGCTGACGATCGGCGGCGACCCCGAATTCTTCGAGCGCCCCGAATGGATCGCAGTGCGCGACGCCTATGGCCTGCGCTTCGGCGAGACGCGCAATTTCTCGCCGACCTTCATGTACAATGCGCTTCAATCGGGCGAGGCCGACGTGATCAGCGCCTATACCTCAGACGGGCGGATCGCGGCGGACGACCTGCAGGTGCTCGATGATCCGCGCGGGGCCTTCCCGAGCTATGACGCGATCATACTGCTGTCGCCCGAGGCGGCGCAGGACGAGCGGTTGATCGCGGCGCTCCGGCCGCTGGTCGGTGCGATCCCGGTCGAGGCGATGCGCGAGGCCAATTATGCGGTCGATCGCGAAGAGGACAAGCTCACCCCGGCCGAAGCCGCGCGAATGCTGACCGAGCGGATCGGGCTCTAGTCGCCCCTAGTCGCCCCAACCCTTGCCCGCGATCAGGAGCGCCTTGAATAGCCGCCCCATCTGATCCTCCGCGATCAGTCGCTCGAGCCCGGCGGCGATTTCATCGGCGCGATCGGGTGCAGCCTGCGCGAGCGCTTCGGCGCGGCGTTCGATGCCGATCGCGCGCAGCAAATCGCCCTGGGTTGCGATCCCCAGCACCTGCGCGCGAGCTTCGATCGCGGTGTCGGCCAGCGCGAGGAAATCGACATGCGCGGTCAAATCCGCCTCGCCGGGATGGGCGAAGGGATCGATCTTTTCATGCGCGCGCACCGCCTGGAGGGTCGAGCCGGTGTGTGGTCGCGCATAGCCGTAATCCACCACCAGCGCCGCGCCGCCCTGCCGCGCGAGCCGCGAGCCCAGTTCGCGCATCTGCGCGACCTGCGCGGGCGCGGTTTCGATCACCGTTCCCACCGGGGCGTCACGGCGCTCTTGCGGCAGCGCCGAATCCATCGGCTGCGATCCGGCGACCGGGACCAGCCGCTCGCCCTCGAGCCCGACCATCCGCTCGCGCCATCCATCGTCGGTGGCGACCAGCTGCCGCACCGGCAGCGCATCGAAGTACTCGTTGGCGACGACGATCAGCGGGCGATCTTCGGGCAGGCCGGTGAGGTCTTCGTGGAAGGTCGCGTCGGGCACCGCCGACCCTTGTGCTTTGCGCAGCACCGGCGACCCCTCGACGAAATGAACCTCCGGCTCCAGCCCCGCCGCCGCCATCGCGCGCAGTGCATCGGCGGCAAGCGTCCCGCGCCCCGGCCCCAGCTCGACATAGACCGCATCGGTCGGAGCGCCGGCCTTCTTCCAGCGATCGGCGAGCCAAAGCCCCAGCATTTCGCCGAACATCTGACTGATTTCGGGCGCGGTGGTGAAGTCGCCGCCATGCCCCGATGGGTTGCGCCCCAGCGGATCGCGGGTGGCGTAATAATGCGCGTTGCTTTCCGCCATGTAGCGCGCGACCGGGACCGGCCCGGTGGCGCGGATCAGCCGCCTCAGGCTGGCGGCGTAATGGGTCACGCCCCGGCGGCGGGTTTCTTCGCGCCGCTATCGGCCTTGTCCGCGCCCTTGGGCAGCTTCGCCTGCAACCCGTCGATCGGCGGCTTGCGCAGCGCGCGGATCACGAAGAACACGCCGACGAAGAACAGCGGGATCGTCAGCCACTGGCCCATCGACAGCCCGGTGCTTTCGGCGAACTCGGTCAGCTGCGCGTCGGGCTGGCGGAAGAATTCCATCACGAATCGCGAGGTCGCGATACCCGCGGCGAACACGCCGACCAGCAGCCCCGGGCGCCAGCGCGCCTTCGTCAACCAGAAGAGGCCTAGCATCACGAGCAGCAGGATCAGACCCTCGCTCGCCGCCTGGTAGAGCTGGCTCGGGTGGCGCGCCTCGTTGCCGGCACCTGGGAACACCATCGCCCAAGCCAGCGAGGGATCGGCCACGCGGCCCCACAATTCGCCGTTCACGAAATTGGCGAGACGGCCGAGCAGCATGCCCATCGGTACGCCGACCGCGATGTAGTCGCACACCCGCAGAAAGGAGAGTCCGCCACGTCGGGCGACGAACACGATCGCCAGCAACACGCCGACCAGCCCGCCATGGAAGCTCATCCCGCCATCCCACAGGCGCAGGAGGTTCCAGCTGACGAAGGTATCGGGCGTGAAGGTGGTGAACAGTTCGGGCTGGTAGAAGATCGCATAGCCCAGTCGTCCGCCGAGGATCACGCCGAGCATGCCGTAGAACAGCAGGTCGTCGACGTGCCGCTGCGCCATCGGCGCGCCGGGCTGCTTGATCGCCTTGAGCGTGTGCCAATAGGCGAAGAAGATGCCGAGCAGGTAGGCGAGCGAATAATAGCGCAGCATGAACAGGCCGAAGACGTCGATCCCTTCGCGCAGGCCGAGATCGACCCACTGGATCGGCTCGCCAGCCGCGGCGAAAAACGACGGTGCAAGGACGGGTGACAGGTCCATTCGAACTCCCTAAACCCCAAGGGGAATCATGCTTTAAAGTCCGGCGGCGCCCCGCCCCTTCTCGCCACGGCCCATGGCATATCGGGAAGGCAAGCGAAAGGCGCGACAGACACGGACCGGGCGGGATCGAACAGGAGAGCGACAGGAATGGCAACGGCACTCGACGACAAGCTGGCAGCAATCATGGACGCGCTGACCGCGCCCGGCGCTCCGCTGGAAACCGGCACTTACGAACGTTACGGAGTCGAGCTGACGACCCTGAAGGCCGCGCCGCCTTCGATGTTCCACCTGATGGCGCATTACTGCAACGAGCATAAGGACAAGGAATTCCTCGTCGACGGGGATGTCCGCATGACCTTCGGCGAGACCTTCCAGGCCGCGATGGCGGTGGCCAAGGCGCTCGTCGCCCGCGGTGTGAACAAGGGCGACCGCGTCGGCCTGGCGGCACGCAATTCGGCCAACTGGATCATCGCTTACATGGGCATCATCAGCGCCGGGGGTTGTGCCACGCTGCTCAACGGCTGGTGGTCGGGCGAGGAGCTCGCCGAAGGCATCGACCTCGTCGAGTGCAAGCTCCTGATCGCCGATCGCCAGCGCGCCGCGCGGCTCGACGGGATCGACCACGGCGCCGAAGTCCTGCTGTTCGATCACGACACCGCCTGGCAGCAGGGCCTCGGCCCGGTACTCGATGTCGAAGGCGCGGCCGATGCCACCCTGCCCGAGATCGGGCCCGACGACCTGGCGACCGTGCTCTACACCTCGGGTTCGACCGGCAAGTCGAAAGGGGCCTATTCGGATCATCGCGCGGTTGTCCACGGGACACTCAGCTATGCTGCGCAATCGCTGATGGTGCTGCAGCATTTCGAAAGCACCGGCCAGGCGACCGGCGTCCAGCCGAGCGCGCTCGTCAACGTGCCGCTGTTCCACGTCACCGGCGAAGTGCCGCTGTTCCTCCAGAGCTTCGCGATCGGGCGCAAGCTGGTCCTGACCCCGAAATGGGACCCGGTCGAGGCGATGCGCCTGATCCAGGACGAGAAGATCACCTATTTCGTCGGCGTGCCGCTGATGAGCTACGAGATGGCGACGCATCCCGATCGCGACAAATACGACCTCTCGAGCTGCCAGGGCTTCGCCGCCGGCGGCGCGCCGCGCCCGGTCGATCACGTCACCAAGATCAAGGAAAAGATGCCCGACGGCTTCCCGCTGCTGGGCTACGGCCTGACCGAGACCAACGGGGTGGGCTGCGGCAATTTCAACGAGAACTACCTCGCCAAACCCGGTTCGACAGGGCGCCCCTCGCGTCCGCTGGTCGACCTCGCGATCCTCGACGACGACGGCAATCCGCTGCCGCAGGGCGAGATGGGCGAGATCTCGATCCGCTCGATCTGCAATTTCCTCGGCTACTGGAACAACGAGAAGGCTACGAAAGAGGCGATCATGCCGGACGGGTATTTCCGCACCGGCGACCTCGGTTACCTCGATGAGGACGACTACCTCTTCATCGTCGATCGCAAGAAGGACATCATCATCCGCGGCGGCGAGAACATCTCGTGCCTCGAGGTCGAACAGGCGATCTACGGGCACGACGACATCGCCGAGTGCAGCTGCTTCGGCCTGCCCGACGATCGCTATGGTGAGCTGCCCTATGCGGTCTACCTTGCCAAGGACGGCAAGAGCCTGAGCGAGGAAGAGCTGCGCGAATACGTCGAAGGACGGATCGCCAAGTTCAAGGTGCCGGTACGCTTCTTCGAGGAGAGGCAAAGCCTTCCGCGCCTCGGCACCGCCAAGATCGATCGCCGCGTCCTGCGTGATCAATACGCCAAGGAAGTTCTGCCCGAATGAGCGATCCGCGCCCGGAATCCCCCCGGGCGATCGTCGATCGTCGTGCGTTGACCGCCCGCATCGGCGAGCTGGTCGCACGCGACGGCGTGCAGGACGCGCGGCCCGCCATCGTGTCTTCGCTCAAGGACGCGCTCGCCGCCGGGCAGGCCGAGCTCGCCCAGCGGCTGGAGGCCAATCCGGGCGCCGGGCACGCGATCGCCAACGACAATGCATACCTGATCGACCAGCTGTTGCGGATCGTGCACGATCACGTCACGCACGATCTCTATCCCGGTGAGCGCGACGCCGACGATCGCTTCACGATCATGGCCGTGGGCGGCTACGGGCGCGCCGAGATGGCACCGCATTCGGATGTCGACATCGCCTTCATCGTACCGACCGCCGAGTGCGAATGGTGCGCGAAGGCGATCGAGGCGATCCTCTATTTCCTGTGGGACCTCGGGCTCACCGTTGGCCAGTCGATCCGCACGCCGGGCGAGACGGTGGCGCTCGCGGCCGAAGACCTCACCATCCGCACCGCGCTGCTCGAGGCGCGCTTCGTCTGGGGCGAACGCGCATTATACGAGGAGACGCGGCGGCGCTTCTGGGCCGAGGTCGTCCACGGGACCGAGAAGGATTACGTCGCCGAGAAGCTCGCCGAACGCAATGCGCGGCACGAGCGGATGGGCGACAGTCGCTATGTCGTCGAACCCAACGTCAAGGAGGGCAAGGGAGGCCTGCGCGACCTCCAGACGCTGTACTGGATCGGCAAGTACATCCACCGCGTGCGGCATGGTGCGGACCTGGTCGAATCGGGCCTCTTCCGGCCCTCCGAATACCGCCAGTTCCGCCGCGCCGAAAACTTCTTCTGGGCGGTGCGCAGCCATCTCCACACGATCACCAGGCGCAATGAGGACCGGCTGACCTTCGACGTCCAGCGCGAAGTCGCCGCGCGGATGCATTTCGCCGATCGCCCCGGCAAGAGCGCGGTCGAGCGCTTCATGCAATACTACTTCCTGCAGGCGAAGCGGGTCGGCGCGCTCACCGGGACCTTCCTCGCGCAGCTCGACGAGCAGTTCAACGAACCGCCACGTCGCGGCTTGCTGGCCAATTTCCGCGCGCGCAAGCGCATCCTCCACGGTTTCGTGATCTACGGCGGCAAGATCGACGCCCCGACCGACGACTGGTTCAGGCAGGACCCGCACCGCCTGCTCGAGATCTTCCAGCTCGCGCTAGACCAGAACCTCGAGGTCCACCCCGCCGCGATGCGCCGCGCCGCCCGCGATGCTGCACTGGCGCGCGACCTGCGCGACGATCCGAAGGCGAACGCGACCTTCCTCGATATCCTGACCCATCGCGAAGGGCCCGAAACCGTCCTGCGGTGGATGAACGAGGCCGGCGTCTTCGGTCGCTTCGTGCCCGATTTCGGCAAGGTCAACGCGCAGATGCAGTTCGACATGTACCACCATTACACGGTCGATGAGCACACCATCCGCGCGATCGGCCTGCTCGCCAAGATCGAGCGCGGCGAGTTGCGGCGCGACCATCCGCGCGCCTCGGACCTGATCCACGAGCTCAAGCATCGTCGTGCGCTCTATGTCGCAGTGCTGCTGCACGATATCGCCAAGGGGCGGGGAGGCGATCATTCCGAGCTCGGAGCCGAGATCGCCGAAGAGCTCTGCCCGCGCTTCGGGCTCGACGAGGAGGAGACCGAACTCGTCGCCTGGCTGGTGCGCGAGCACCTGCTGATGAGCCGTACCGCCTTCAAGCGCGACCTCGCCGACCCGCGCACGGTCGAACAATTCGTCGGCGAGGTGCTGTCGCTCGAACGGCTGCGGCTGCTCACGATCCTGACCATGGTCGATATCCGCGCGGTCGGGCCGGGCACCTGGAACGACTGGAAGCGCCAGCTGATCGGATCGCTCTACGACCTGTCCGAACAGCGCATGCGGCTCGGCCACCAGCGGCAAGGGAGGCGCCAATCGGTCGCTCGCCAGAAGAGCCGGGTCGGCGAACTGCTCGGCCCGCAGCACCCGCTGGTCGAATATCCGGGCGAGACGCTGCCCGATAGCTATTGGATCGCCGAACCGGCCGACGTCATCGCCGACAACCTCCGCGCGCTGGCGGCCTCCGATCTCGGCGCGATCGCGATCTCGTGCCGGCCCGATCCCGAGCGCGGGGCGACGCTCGCCACTGTCATCGCACCCGACAATCCCGGGCTGTTCTACCGCATCGCCGGCGGCATCAACGTATCGGGCGGCAACATCATCGATGCGCGCATCCACACCACCGACAAGGGCGTCGCGCTCGACAATTTCCTGATCCAGGACCCCAACGAGCAGCCGATGGACGAGCCCGAACAGCTCGAGCGGCTGCGCGAGAATATCGAGGATGCACTATCGCCCGAGGGCGACCCGCTCGAACCGCAACTGGCGCGTAAACCCCAGACCCAGTGGCGCGCCGAAGCCTTCGACGTGCGGCCGCGCGTATTGTTCGACAACTCCGCCTCGAAGCGCTTCACCGTTGTCGAAGTGGTCGCGCGCGACCGGCCCGCACTGCTCTATCGCCTCGGCCGCGCCCTCTTTCGGGCGAAGCTGGTGGTCCATTCCGCCCATGTCGCGACCTATGGCGAGCGCGCCGCCGACGTATTCTACGTCACCGATCCCGACGGTGCGAAGGTCAAGGACAAGGCCCGCCTCAAGGACATCCAGAAGGCTCTGCTGACTGCCAGCAAGCCGAAGGAATTAGAAGCGGCCTAGCCCGCCGCAGCCCGCAGACGCTCGAGCGCGGTGTCGCGGCCGATCAGCGGCAGCAGCGCACCCATGTCCGGCCCGGCATCGCGCCCGGTCAGCGACTGCCGCAGGGGCAGGAACAGCGCGCGACCCTTGCGGCCGGTCTGCTCCTTCAAAGCCGCGGTCAGCGCGTGCCATGCATTCTCGTCCCACGAGATTCCCTCGGCGACCGATACTGCCTGCGTCAGGTATTCACGCTCTTCGGGATCCATCGTCGGCTGCACGACCGAACCGGTCACCACCGCCCACCACTCGCCGGCCTCGTCGACCCGCGTCAGGTTGGGCCGGATCGCCTCCCAGCCGGCCTGGTCCATCCCTTCAGGCACACGCTCCGCCACCTGCGCGAAGGGCAGACGGTGGACGATCTGGGCATTGAGCCGGTCGAGCTCGTCCTCGTCGAACTTCGCCGGCGCGCGACCAAACGTGGAGAGATCGAAGCTCTCGACCAGCACCTCGCGGCGGACGATCGCCTCGACCGGCAGCGAAGTGCCCAGCCGCGCGAGCAGCGACAGCAACGCTTCGGGTTCGAGCCCTCGTTCGCGCAGCGCGCGCGCCGAAAGCGATCCGTGCCGCTTCGACAGCTTGCCTTCCTTGCCCACCAGCAGCGCCTTGTGCGCGAAACGCGGCGCACTCGCCCCCATCGCCTCGAACATCTGCACCTGCGCCGCAGTGTTCGAGACGTGGTCCTCGCCGCGCAGCACGTCGGTGACGCCCATCTCGATATCGTCGACCGCGGAAGGCAGCATGTAGAGCCACGAGCCATCGCCGCGGCGGATTACGGGATCGGACAGTTGCGCCGGGTCGAACTTCACCGGGCCGCGAATGCCGTCATTCCAGCCGATCGGCTCGTCGTGGTCGAGCTTGAAGCGCCAGTGCGGTTCGATGCCCTGCGCTTCCTTGGTCGCGCGCTCGTCCTCCGAGAGCGCGAGCGCGCCGCGATCGTAGATCGGGGGCAGGCCGCGACCCAGCTGGACCTTGCGCTTGAGTTCGAGCTCCTGTGCGGTCTCATAACAGGGATAGACCCGGCCAGCCTCGCGCAGCTTGTCGAACGCCGCCTCGTAAAGCGCGAACCGCTCGGACTGGCGCTCCTCGCGATCGGGCACGATACCGAGCCAGGCGAGGTCTTCACGCGCGGCCTCGACGAAGGCTTCCTCGGAACGCTCGCGATCGGTGTCGTCGATCCGCAGCAGGAATTTCCCGTCCTGTTTCTTCGCCAGCAACCAGTTGTGCAGCGCGGTGCGCAAATTGCCCACATGGAGCAGTCCGGTGGGGGACGGGGCGAAGCGCGTGATCGTGGTCATGCCCTCCCAATTAGCGCGGGGGCGCGATTATTGCGAGAAGACAGTGACCGTATGCCCGCCGCCCGACAGTTCGATCGCGTTGGCGGGCGTCCGACCGGCGCGCTCGACCGCATCGATCGCCTTGCCCAGCGCGATGTCGGTCGGCCGCAGGCCCACGGCACAGGCCACCACCGAGCCGTCGGGTGACACTTCTCCGCCATAATCCGGGTGGCGCTCGGTGGTCAGCGTCCCGTCCGGCGCATAGGTGTAGGTCCAGACGAACCCCGCGCATTTGGGCTCGAACGAGATCTCGCTCTCGGTGATCGACAGCGCGACGCCGTAGGGCTGGTCCAAGGCTTCGCCATCGATCCCCGCGACACGATATTCGCCGATGATGGATGCGGGCGCGGGGAAGAGCGGGCGCTCGGTGCCCTCGCCGGAAGCGGTCGTAAGTTCCGGCTCCGGTGCCGCAGGTTCGTTGCTCTGCGAACAGGCCGCCAGCGCGGCCAGCGGCAGGAGCATCCAGCCCCTCACCGGCCCGTCCGGAAGCCGTGGGTGATCGGATAGCGCCGGTCGCGGCCGAAATTCTTGGTCCCGAGCTTCACCCCCGGCGCGCTCTGGCGGCGCTTGTACTCGGCGCGGTGGAGCAGGTTCTCGACATGGATCACGGTCTCGCGGTCGAAACCCTGCGCGACCAGCTTGTCGACCCCCTGTTCGTGTTCGACGAGGCCGAGCAGGATCGCGTCGAGCACGTCGTAGGGGGGCAGCGAATCCTCGTCCTTCTGGTCGTGCCGCAATTCGGCGCTGGGCGGACGGTCGATGATTCCCTGCGGGATCACTTCGCCCGGCGGCCCCTTGGCGAGGCGCGGCACCGTCGTGTTGCGCCAGGCGGCGGCGCGGAACACGGTGGTCTTGTAGGCATCCTTCAGCGGATTGTAGCCGCCCGCCATGTCGCCGTAGATCGTGGCGTAGCCGACGCTCATCTCGCTCTTGTTGCCGGTGGTCAGGACCATCTGGCCGAACTTGTTCGACAGCGCCATCAGCGTCACCCCGCGGATGCGCGACTGGATGTTTTCCTCGGTCAGGTCGACCTCGGTATCGGCGAAATCGCTCGACAGCATTTCGTCGAAACCGTCGACCGCGGGCTGGATCGGGATCACCGAGTGCCGCACGCCGAGCGCATCGGCGCATTCCTCGGCCAGTGTCAGGCTGAGATCGGCGGTGTAGCGCGACGGCAGCATCACGCACCACACCCGCTCGGGCCCCAGCGCGTCGACCGCCAGCGCGGCGACCACCGCGCTGTCGATCCCGCCCGACAGGCCGATGATCACGCCCGGCATGTTGTTGCGCTCGATATAATCGCGGGTGGCGATCATCATCGCGCACCACGCATCCTCGGGGTGGTCGGCGAGTTCGTGCCGCTCGCCCTCATCGCAGGTCCAGCCGCCCTCACCGCGTCTCCAAATCGTGGTGACCTCTTCCTCGCTCCAGTCGCGCATCTGAAGCGCGAGCGCGCCGTCGCCGTTGACCACGAAGCTCGCCCCGTCGAACACCAGCTCGTCCTGGCCGCCGACGCGATTGACATAGGCGAGCGGGAGGCCGGTTTCCTCCGCCCGGCGCACGCAGACATTCTCGAGCCGCAGCGTGTCCTTCTCGATCTCATAGGGACTGCCATTGGGCGATAGGAGAATCTCGGCGCCGCGCGCTTTCAGGTGGGCGCAGACCTTCGGGTGCCAGATGTCCTCGCAGATCGGCAGGCCGAGCTTCACGCCCCTGAATTCGACCGGTTCGGGCAGCGGCCCGGCTGCAAAGTGGCGGCGTTCGTCGAAGGTGCCGTAATTGGGCAATTCGTGCTTGTAGCTGACCGCCGCGACCTTGCCGTCGCAGAGCAGCGCGACGCCGTTATAGAGCAGCCCGTCGTCGAGGAAGACGCTGCCGACCAGCATGGCCGGACCGCCATCGGCGGTTTCGGAAGCGAGCTCCTGCATCGCGCGTGCCGCGCGTTCGATCAGCGCCGGCTTCAATACCAGATCCTCGGGCGGGTAGCCGATCAGCTGCATCTCGGGATAGAGTACCAGGTCGCAATCGGATGCCCGCGACCGCGCCTCGCGCATCGCTTCGACGTTGCGGCGAATGTCGCCGACCCACTGGGTCGACTGGACGAGGCGGATCTTGAGCGTATCGACCATGGCTGCGCGCTTAGGCAAACCACGCGCGCTTGGGAAGCGCGTCCGAACGGACACAGCGGCGCAAAAGTCGCGCAGGGCGGTGGAATGGGGCTTGCCAGCCCCGAAGTTCTCGGCAGAATTGCCTGCCGACGGCACCCTGCCGTGGATCGCAAGGGGGAATACCAGAATGAAGAAATCGCTGTTGGGGGCCGTTGCGGCCGCCAGCCTCGTCCTGCCGCAAATCGCAGTCGCCGCCGACGGTCCGTCGCGCTACCTGCGCTGCGACGGCCAGCCGAACAACGTCACCGGAATGGAAGATTTCGCGCGTTTCCTGGGTGCGATCACGCTGCTGGGGCTGTTCGCCCCGGCCAAGGAATCGCCCAACCCCTCGGCGCGCGAATTCGGCGAGGCCGGGGTCGCGGTTTGCACCGGCCTGCTCGATTCGGCCGATCGCGAAGACAACCAGCTGCGCCGGATCCCGCTGTTCCTCGCGCGCGCCGCGCACCGGATCGAAATCGCCGACTATGACGGGGCGATCGAAGATGTCGGCCTGGCCCGCGCCCAGGCCGCCGAGGCCCAGCTGGTCGGCAACCCCTATTTCGAACGTTCGATGGGCCTCCATTTCGACAGGCTCGAATCGGTGGCGCTGCTGCGCCGGGGCCAGCCCGAGGAAGCCCAGCGCGTCGCGCTGCGCGGGACGGTCGACCGCCCGTTCTCGATCATGCCGCTGGTCGCGGTCGACACGTTCTCCGAATACCTTCCGGAAATGAGCGAAGAGGAGGAGCAATACCGGCTCCGCCTCGCGCGCGTGTGGCCGGGCGGACTCAATGCCTACGCCTCGCGGCTCGAGGAAGTCGGGCGTTACGCCGACGCTGCCAAGGCTCGAGACGACTGGCGCGCCGTGATCGAGGCGATGCAGCCGACCAAGCGTTCGGCGCAGATGTACGCCCACAGCGCGGTGAGCCACGCGCTCGCCGGCAATTTCGAGACCGCGCAGGCGCTGGCCGACGAGGCCGACCAGATTCTCCGGATCAACCGCAACAATGGCGACACCGAAGGCCAGACCGAAACGGTCGAGGTACTCGACCTGTTCGAAGTGTTGCGGCTCGCCAGCACGGGCGAGGAGGCCAAGGCGCGGCGCAGCTTCGCCTCGCGTTCGCGATGGCTGTCGCCGAGCTTCGGCGCGGTGATGGCGGCCAATGCGCTGCTGCGCGAAGGAGCGGAATCGGACGACATGTTCGGCGCGCTCGAATTGACGCCAGAAGCGATGTGGGAACAACGCCGCGACGATACGCGCGCCGCCGACCTCGCCCGCGACAAGGACAATGCCTCGCTCTTCTCGGGAATCTCGGGTTACGCCGAGACGCGCAAGTTCAACCGCGCGTCGGGCGACGTCTGGCGCCAGAAGAAATCAAAGATGATGAGCGAGAAACCCTCGGGCAAGAGCGGGCTCTACACCATCTATTCGGACGACGATGTGCTGGTCCGACCCGATGCGATCCTGCTGCATGCGGCGATCGAGGCGAAGAAACAGAAGCAGCCGGGCTTCCAGTTCATGCTCATTCCCTCGGGCCCGGTGGGCTTTGTTCGGTTCGGCAAGCCTGGCGACGAAGGCATCCCCGAAAGCCTGTTCGTCGATGCCGACCGCGTGATCGCCGAGCTCGGCCAGATCATCCCCGACCCGGACAGCAAGAAAAAGCGGCGGCGCTGATAGCGCCGCCGCAGCACGCGCAATAATAAAGAAAAAGGCCCGGCGGAGATGATCCGCCGGGCCTTTTCGTTTGCCTGGTGGCGCGAGGCTTATTCTTCCTCGCCACCATCCTTCTTGTCTTCGGCCGGAGCCTCGGTCGTTTCGCCCGAGGTTTCGCCCATCGCGTCGCCGATCGGCGTATCGCCGGTCGCCGCTTCGGGGCCCTGCTCGAGCTCGGCTTCGTGCTCTTCCTCGGCAGTCTGCGCGGCGACGATCGCTTCCTGCGCCTTCTTCCACTGGGCGCGGATCGCGGCGTCGCGGCTCGAGGCGGTGACGCGCAGGCGGTTCATGCCCGCACCGGTACCGGCCGGGATGAGGCGGCCCACGATCACGTTCTCCTTGAGACCGATCAGCGTGTCCTTCTTGCCCTCGACCGCGGCCTGCGTGAGCACGCGCGTGGTCTCCTGGAACGAGGCGGCGGAGATGAACGAACGCGTCTGCAGCGAAGCCTTGGTGATGCCGAGCAGCACCGGCTTGCCGGTCGCCTTCTTCTTGCGCGGGGCAAGCTTGGCGTTGGCCTCGTCCATTTCCTCGCGGTCGACCTGTTCGCCCGGCAGCAGGGTGGTGTCGCCACCGAAGGTGATCTCGACCTTCTGCAACATCTGGCGAACGATCACCTCGATGTGCTTGTCGTTGATCTTCACGCCCTGCAGTCGGTAGACTTCCTGGATCTCGGTGCAGAGATACTCGGCTAGCGCCTCCACGCCCATCACCTCGAGGATGTCGTGGGGGTTGGGCGAGCCGGAAATCAGGGTATCACCCTTCTTCACGAAGTCGCCTTCCTGCACGTCGATCACCTTGGTCTTGGGGATCAGGTACTCGACCGGTTCGCCCTCTTCCGGAACGATCGCGATCTTGCGCTTGGCCTTGTATTCGCGAACGAATTCGATCTTGCCCGAAATCTTGGCGATGATCGAATTGTCCTTCGGGATACGCGCCTCGAACAGCTCGGCAACACGCGGCAGACCGCCGGTGATGTCGCGGGTCTTGGCGGCTTCGCGCGAGGCACGGGCGAGGATGTCGCCTTCCTCAACTTCCTGGCCATCCTGGACCGAGAGCGTGGTGCCCGGAGCCAGCATGTAACGCGCGGCTTCGGTTTCCTCGCCCTTCTTCGCATCGGACTCTTCGCCGAGCAGGGTCATGCGCGGGCGCAGGTCTTCCTTCTTGCGTCCGGTCTGACGATACTCGGTGACGACACGCTGGGCGATGCCGGTGGCATCGTCGACGCGTTCCTCCATCGTCTTGCCTTCGACCAGGTCCTGGTAGCGGACCACGCCCGACTGCTCGGTGATGATCGGCAGGGTGAACGGATCCCACTCGGCGAGGCGATCGCCTTCCTTCACCTTGGCGCCGTCCTTGAACATCAGCACGGTACCGTAAGGCACCTTGTGGATCGCGCGTTCGCGGCCCTCGGCATCGACGATCACCATCTCGCCGTTGCGGGCCAGCGACAGGCGGCGGCCCTTCTTGTCGGTGATGGTCGGCATGTCGCGATAGACGACCTTGCCGTCGCTGATGCTTTCGAGGTGCGAAGTCTCGTTGACCTGCGCCGCACCGCCGATGTGGAAGGTCCGCATCGTCAGCTGCGTGCCGGGTTCACCGATCGACTGGGCGGCGATGACGCCGACGGCTTCGCCGATGTTCACCGGCGTACCGCGGGCGAGGTCACGCCCATAGCACTTGCCGCAGACGCCCTGTTCGGCTTCGCAGACCAGCGGCGAGCGGATCTTGGCGACCTGGACCTCGGCGTCCTCGATTTCCTTGACCATCGCTTCGTCGATCATGGTGCCGGCCTTGACGATCACCTCGTCGGTGGCGGCGTGGACGATGTCTTCGGCGACGGTGCGGCCGAGGATGCGCTCGCCGAGCGAGGCGATCACCGAGCCGCCCTGCACGATGGCACGCATTTCGAGCGCGTTCGAGGTCTTGCAGTCCTCGACCACGATCACGCAGTCCTGCGAGACGTCGACGAGACGACGGGTCAGGTAACCCGAGTTCGCCGTCTTCAACGCGGTGTCCGCGAGGCCCTTGCGGGCGCCGTGGGTCGAGTTGAAGTATTCGAGGACGTTGAGGCCTTCCTTGAAGTTCGAGATGATCGGGTTCTCGATGATCTCGCCCGACGGCTTGGCCATTAGGCCGCGCATGCCGGCGAGCTGCTTCATCTGCGCGGGGCTACCACGCGCGCCCGAATGGCTCATCATGTAGATCGAGTTGATCTCGGCCTCGCGACCGTCCTTGTCCTTCGGACGCGCCTTGATCTTTTCCATCATGGCGTCGGCGACCTGGTCGCCGCAACGCGACCACGCGTCGATCACCTTGTTGTACTTTTCCTGCTGGGTGATCAGGCCGTCCTGGTACTGCTGCTCGTAATCGGCGACGAGCGACTTGGTCGCCTCGACGAGTTCGATCTTCTCCTCGGGGATGATCATATCGTCCTTGCCGAACGAGATGCCCGCCTTGAACGCGTGGCGGAAGCCCAGCGTCATGATGGCGTCGGCGAACAGCACCGTGTCCTTCTGGCCGGTGTGGCGATAGACCTGGTCGATGACGTCGCCGATTTCCTTCTTGGTGAGGAGGCGGTTGATGACGTCGAACGGCACGGTGTGCTTCTTCGGCAGGCATTCGCCGATCAGCATGCGGCCCGGCGTCGTCTCGACGCGCATCATGTACTCCTTGCCCTTCTCGTCCGTCTGCGGGACGCGAGTGGTGATCTTGGAGTGCAGGGTGACCGCACCGACCTCGAGCGCCTGGTGCACCTCGGCGATGTCGGACAGCACACGGCCTTCGCCCGGCTCGCCTTCGCGGTCCATCGACAGGTAATAGAGACCCAGCACCATGTCCTGCGAGGGCACGATGATCGGCTTGCCGTTGGCGGGCGAGAGGATGTTGTTGGTGCTCATCATGAGCACGCGGGCCTCGAGCTGTGCTTCGAGCGACAGCGGCACGTGGACGGCCATCTGGTCACCGTCGAAGTCGGCGTTGAAGGCCGAGCAGACCAGCGGGTGCAGCTGGATCGCCTTGCCCTCGATCAGCACCGGCTCGAACGCCTGGATGCCGAGGCGGTGGAGCGTCGGAGCGCGGTTCAGGAGGACCGGGTGCTCGCGAATGACTTCGTCGAGGATGTCCCAGACTTCCTTGCGCTCCTTCTCGACCCACTTCTTGGCCTGCTTAAGGGTCATCGACAGACCCTTGGCGTCGAGGCGGGCGTAGATGAACGGCTTGAACAGTTCGAGCGCCATTTTCTTCGGCAGGCCGCACTGGTGCAGCTTGAGCTCGGGGCCGGTAACGATGACCGAACGGCCCGAATAGTCGACGCGCTTACCCAGAAGGTTCTGGCGGAAGCGGCCCTGCTTGCCCTTGAGCATGTCAGACAGCGACTTGAGCGGACGCTTGTTGGCGCCGGTGATCACGCGGCCGCGACGGCCGTTGTCGAACAGCGCGTCGACCGATTCCTGCAGCATGCGCTTTTCGTTGCGGACGATGATGTCCGGCGCACGCAGCTCGATCAGGCGCTTCAAACGGTTGTTGCGGTTGATCACGCGACGATAGAGATCGTTGAGGTCCGAGGTCGCGAAGCGGCCGCCGTCGAGCGGGACGAGCGGACGCAGTTCCGGCGGGATGACCGGCACGACTTCGAGGATCATCCATTCGGGACGATTGCCCGAATCGATGAAGCTCTCGACGACTTTCAGCCGCTTGATGATCTTGGCGGGCTTGAGCTTGGACTTGGTCTCCTCGAGCTCCTTGAGCAGGTCTTCCTTTTCCTGCTGCAGGTCGAGGTCCATCAGCATGATCTTGACCGCTTCCGCGCCGATCCCGGCGGTGAAGGCGTCTTCGCCATACTCGTCCTGGTATTCGTAGAGCTCGTCCTCGGTCAGCAGCTGGAATTTCTCCAGCGGCGTAAGGCCCGGTTCGGTGACGATGTAGCTTTCGAAATACAGCACGCGCTCGAGCTGCTTGAGCTGCATGTCGAGCAGCAGGCCGATGCGCGAGGGCAGCGACTTCAGGAACCAGATATGCGCGACCGGCGCGGCCAGTTCGATGTGGCCCATGCGCTCACGGCGCACCTTGGTCACGGTCACTTCGACGCCGCACTTCTCGCAGACGACGCCCTTGTACTTCATCCGCTTGTACTTGCCGCACAGGCATTCGTAGTCCTTCACCGGACCGAAGATGCGCGCGCAGAACAGGCCGTCACGCTCGGGCTTGAACGTGCGGTAGTTGATCGTTTCCGGCTTCTTGATCTCGCCGAAGGACCACGAGCGGATGCGCTCGGGCGACGCCAGGCCGATCTGGATCTGGTCGAAGGTTTCCGGCTTGGCCAGCTGGTTGGTGAATTTGGTCAGTTCGTTCATGACTTAAATCCCATTCAGGGTAATTTCTCGGGGCGGAAGCGGGAGGGAGCCGAAGCCCCCTACTCCGCCGCGATCTGCAGGCCGTCGCCGTCCTCGTCGTCCTCGCCGTCGCTGAGCGACGACAGGTCGACGTTGAGGCCGAGGCTGCGCATTTCCTTGACGAGCACGTTGAAGCTCTCGGGAATGCCGGCCTCGAACGCGTCGTCGCCCTTGACGATGCTTTCATAGACCTTGGTGCGGCCGATCACGTCGTCCGATTTCACCGTCAGCATTTCCTGCAGCGTGTAGGCCGCACCGTAGGCCTGGAGCGCCCAGACCTCCATTTCGCCGAAGCGCTGGCCGCCGAACTGCGCCTTGCCGCCCAGCGGCTGCTGGGTGACGAGCGAGTAGGGCCCGATCGAACGCGCGTGGATCTTGTCGTCGACCAGGTGGTGCAGCTTGAGCATGTAGATGATGCCCACCGTCACCTTGCGGTCGAACGCCTCGCCCGTGCGACCGTCGAACAGCACCGACTGGCCCGAGGAATCGAGCCCGGCCTTTACGAGTTCGGTCGTGACGTCGCCTTCGCGTGCGCCGTCGAACACCGGGGTGCCCATCGGGACGCCCGCGGTCAGGTTCGAGGCGAGTTCGAACAACTCTTCGCCCGAACGGCTCTCGATATCGGCGTGATACTGTTCGCCGTAGACGTCCTTGAGCTTGTCGACGAGCGCGGCAGGTGGCTTGCCCGGCTTGGCGTCGGGGTTCGCGGCCTTCCACTCTTCGAGCTGCTCGCCGATCTGGTGGCCGAGCGAACGCGCGGCAAAGCCGAGATGCGTCTCGAAGATCTGCCCGACGTTCATGCGGCTGGGCACGCCCAGCGGGTTGAGCACGATATCGACCGGCGTCCCGTCCTCGAGGAACGGCATGTCTTCAGCCGGCAGGATGCGCGAGATGACACCCTTGTTGCCGTGGCGGCCAGCCATCTTGTCGCCCGGCTGCAGCTTGCGCTTCACCGCGACGAAGACCTTGACCATCTTGAGCACGCCCGGGGCGAGTTCGTCACCGCGTTCGAGCTTTTCCTTGCGGTCCTCGAACTTGGCGTCGATCGCCTTGACGCTCTCGTCGTACTGGCTCTTGACCGCCTCGAGCTGCGCCTGGCGCCCGTCGTCGGCGACGGCGAACTTCCACCACAGGTGCTTGTCGACGCCTTCGAGCACGTCGGCCGTGATCTCGATGCCCTTCTTGACGCCCTTCGGCGTGGCCGAAGCGGTCTGGCCGAGCAGCATTTCCTCGAGGCGGTTGTAGTTCGCCCGGTTGAGGATGGCGCGCTCGTCCTCGCGGTCCTTCGCCAGGCGCTCGATTTCCTCGTTGAGGATCGCGCGCGTACGGTCGTCGATTTCGACGCCGTGGCGGTTGAACACGCGGACTTCGACGACCGTGCCCGAGGTGCCCGGGGGCAGCTTGAGCGAAGTGTCGCGAACGTCGCTGGCCTTCTCGCCGAAGATCGCGCGGAGGAGCTTTTCTTCCGGCGTCATCGGGCTTTCGCCTTTGGGCGTGATCTTGCCGACCAGGATATCGCCCGGGTGCACTTCGGCACCGATATAGACGATGCCCGCCTCGTCGAGGTTGCGGAGCGATTCCTCGCCCACATTCGGGATGTCGCGGGTGATGTCTTCCGGGCCGAGCTTCGTGTCGCGGGCCATGACTTCGAATTCCTCGATGTGGATCGAGGTGAAGACGTCGTCCTTCACGATGCGCTCGGAGATGAGGATACTATCCTCGTAGTTGTACCCGTTCCACGGCATGAACGCGACGAGGCTGTTCTTGCCCAGCGCGAGCTCGCCGAGATCGGTCGAGGGACCGTCGGCGATGACATCGCCCGGCTCGACCGGTTCGCCGACCTTCACCAGCGGACGCTGGTTGATGCAGGTCGACTGGTTCGAGCGCTGGAACTTCTGCAGCGTGTAGATGTCGACGCCCGACTGGCCGGGTTCGACGTCGCCCTGCGCACGGATGACGATGCGCGTGGCGTCGACCTGGTCGACAATGCCCCCGCGCTTGGCGGTGATCGCCGCGCCTGAATCCCGGGCCACGGTTTCTTCCATGCCGGTGCCGACCCACGGCGCTTCCGCCTTCACGAGCGGAACGGCCTGGCGCTGCATGTTCGAGCCCATCAGCGCGCGGTTGGCGTCATCGTTTTCCAGGAACGGAATGAGCGATGCGGCAACCGAGACCAGCTGCTTGGGGCTGACGTCCATCAGCGTGATGCTGTCGGACGGGGCCATCAGGTTGTCGCCGTTCTGGCGCGACGAGATCAGCTCTTCGGTGAAGGTGTTATTGTCGTCGAGCGAGGCCGAAGCCTGCGCCACGGTGTGCTTCTGCTCTTCCATCGCCGACAGGTAGATCACCTCGTCGGTGACCTTCATGTTCTCGACCTTGCGGTACGGCGTCTCGATGAAGCCGTACTTGTTGACGCGGGCGAAGGTCGAGAGCGAGTTGATCAGGCCGATGTTCGGGCCTTCCGGCGTCTCGATCGGACAGATGCGACCATAGTGCGTCGGGTGGACGTCGCGGACTTCGAAGCCGGCGCGCTCGCGGGTGAGGCCGCCCGGACCGAGCGCCGAAACGCGGCGCTTGTGGGTGACTTCCGAGAGCGGATTGGTCTGATCCATGAACTGCGAGAGCTGCGACGAACCGAAGAACTCGCGCACCGCGGCCACGGCGGGCTTGGCGTTGATCAGGTCGTTCGGCATCACGGTCGACACGTCGACCGAGCTCATGCGCTCCTTCACCGCGCGTTCCATGCGCAGCAGGCCGACACGGTACTGGTTTTCGAGCAGTTCGCCGACCGAACGCACACGGCGGTTGCCGAGGTTGTCGATGTCGTCGACTTCGCCCTTGCCGTCCTTGAGGTCGACCAGTTCCTTGACCACGGCGAGGATGTCTTCCTTGCGCAGCGTGGTGACGGTGTCTTCGGCGTCGAGATCGAGGCGCATGTTGAGCTTGACGCGGCCGACGGCCGACAGATCGTAGCGCTCGCCGTCGAAGAACAGGCCTTCGAACAGCGCTTCGGCGGTTTCGAGGGTCGGCGGTTCGCCCGGACGCATGACCTTGTAGATGGCCTCGAGGCCCTCTTCGCGGTTCTCGGCCTTGTCGGCCTTGAGCGTGTTGCGGATCCACGGGCCGGTGTTGACGTAGTCGATGTCGAGCAGCTCGAGCTGCTCGATACCGGCGCCGTCCATCGCCTCGAGATTGTCGGGCGTCACTTCGTCGCCCGCCTCGATGTAGATGCGGCCGGTCTTCTCGTCGATCAGGTCGCGCGCAGCGAAACGGCCGAACACTTCCTCGGTCGGCAGCAGGAGCTCCTTGAGGCCGTCCTTGGCCGCCTTGTTGGCGGCGCGGGGGCTGATCTTCTGGTTGGCGGGGAACACTTCCTCGCCGGTCTTGGCATCGACCAGCGCGAAGGCGGGCTTCTGGCCGCGCCACTGTTCGGGTTCGAAGCCGATCTTCCAGCCGTCGCCGGCCTTCCCGGAAACGCGGTCCCAGGTCATCAGCTTGTAGAAGTGGTGGAGGATTTCCTCGCTATCGAGGCCGAGCCCGTAAAGCAGCGACGTCACGGGCTGCTTGCGCTTGCGGTCGATGCGGACGTTGACGATGTCCTTGGCGTCGAATTCGAAATCGAGCCACGAACCGCGATACGGAATCACGCGCGCGGCAAACAGGTACTTGCCCGAAGCGTGGGTCTTGCCGCGGTCATGGTCGAACAGCACACCCGGCGAACGGTGCATCTGCGAGACGATGACGCGCTCGGTCCCGTTGATGATGAAGGTGCCGTTGTCGGTCATCAACGGCATGTCGCCCATATAGACGTCCTGCTCCTTGATATCGAGCACGGAGCGGGTCTCGGTTTCCTGGTCGACCTCGAACACGATCAGGCGCAGCGTGACCTTCATCGGGGCCGCGTAGGTGATGCCGCGCTGGCGGCATTCGGTGGTGTCGTATTTCGGCGGTTCGAGTTCGTAATGGACGAAGTCCAATTCGGCGGTGCCGGCGAAATCGCGGATCGGGAAGACCGAGCGCAGCGTCTTCTCGAGGCCCGAGACGTAGTCCTTTTCCGGTTCGGAGCGCAGGAACTGTTCGTAGCTCTCGCGCTGGACTTCGATCAGGTTCGGCATTTCCACCGCTTCGTGGATGTCGCCGAAGATCTTGCGGATACGCCGTTTCGCGGTGCCGGTGCGCGTGTTGCGCGCGGGCTTCGCGGTCTTGCTGTCGGACTTCGCCTTGGTCGCCATAAAGGTAACGCCTTTTCATTTTGCGCCGTCGTGGGTGCGGCGCGAATTCATCTACTCATGCGCGTGAGCGATACCGGGACGCGAAAAGGCCGCAGCGAAGGGCGCACCGATTCCGGTGGCCAGCTGCAGCTTACAAGCGTCGCGATATGGAAAGCCCGCTTCCATCCCTGACACGATTCCCGCGCATGAATCGGTCTTGCTCGAAGCGAGCGGTCGGGAAGCATGTAGGATCTGCGCCCCTGCGGGTCAAGCAAGGAAGGGACACTGGCGCCGTCAGAAACCGAGCATATCGCATTACGATAGGTATCATATCGTTTTTCGATATTATCGATTGACAATAAGTGGGACTCGAATTATTGAATATCGATATCACCTGAACTGGAGATCGATAAATGACCCATACCGCCAACCGTTTCGCCGCCGCCATCGCGGCTCTCTTCATTGTCCTCGGGACCGCGATTCCCGTGGTGACCGCGCCCGCCGATACCGCGGCCGGGGCGATCGCCGCGGCACCGATCCTCGCCTGACCGAATCGCAGCCTCAAAGACCAGAGGAAATTCCATGCCCATCCGACCCAACGACCCCCTGCTCGCGAGCGCGCGCATCGTTATCCTGGTTTTCCAAGCGATCCTCGGCCTCGCCGCGATCATCGTGACCCTCGTCATCCCCGTCGTGATCTTCGGTCGCGATTTCATCCTCGCCGAAATCCGTGAGGAAACCGGGAACGCCGCCGCGACCTTCCCTGTCTGGGACTTGTTGCCCGTCCTCGCCATCGCGCTGGCGGTCGTGGTGCTGGCCTTCCTGTTCCTCGGCAAGCTCCGCGCGATTGTCGATACCGTCGGCGAGGGCGATCCGTTCGTCCCCGTCAACGCCGACCGCCTGACCGCGATGGGCTGGATGATGGTCGCAACCCAGTTGCTCACGATTGCCGTCGTTCCCTTCATCGTCCGGGTGCAGGACGCGTTCGAGGAGACCAATGCGACCTTCAACACCGATATCGACCTCGGCGGGATCGTGCTGGCGATCACGCTCTTCATCCTCGCCCGCGTGTTTCGCCACGGCGCCGCGATGCGCGAAGACCTCGAAGGGACCGTATGATGCCTGCAGACGACACCGAAGGAACGATCGCGGTCAAGCTCGACGACCTGCTCCACGCGCGCCGCATGACACTGACCGAACTCGCCGATCGCGTGGGCCTGACCCTCGCCAACCTGTCGATCCTCAAGACCGGCAAGGCCAAGGCGATCCGCTTCTCGACCCTCGCCGCGATCTGCCGCGAACTCGAATGCCAGCCGGGCGACCTGCTGGGATACGAAGGCTGACGGTTTGCGACCGGCGATTTGCGCCGAACGGATGCAAAATCCGCTTGGCGCGAATCAGGAATAAGGCGATAATGTGGCGGCCAATTGTGGCACAGGAAAAAGACTATCATGAAGAAGATTGCCCTTATCGCCCTCCTCCCCTTCGCGCTCGCGGCCTGCAACGAAGCAGCCGAAGAGCCGGCGGTCGAGGAAACCGCGGCTGCAATCGAAGCCGCTCCGGTCGACACCGTGTCGAGCGACCCCGTCGCCGCCGACCCGATGACTTCGGAAACCGCGGACGAAACGGCCACCGACACGCCGGAAACGGCCGAAACGCCGGAAGCCGTGCCGACCAACGCGCCGGGCTGATCGCCCCCACGAACCATCGTCGCGCTTGACAGGCGGCGAGAAATCCTTAGAGGCCCGCCACCGAATGGCGGGCCTTTTTGTGTCCGGCATTCATCCGTCCGAGACAGCTGCCGCGGATTCATCCGCTTAATCTGCAGCCGAGATGGGAAACGAGATTATCGCAGCCCGCAATTGCATGCGTCGCTGCTATCGGTGCCCGGCACCGCCTCCTTCCCTTCGACAAACGGACTCGTCCCGCGGGCGCCTCGGCGTGCGCGGAACTTTTGAGCCGGTCGCGCAAGGGTTCGCCCCTCGCGGCCATTTGTGAAGGAGTAAGCATGGATCGTTCGCAGAAAACCGATGCGGTCGCTCAGCTGAACCAAGTCTTCAACGAGGCGGGCGTGGTGGTCGTCACCCGCAACCTCGGCCTGACGGTGGCGGAATCCACCGACCTGCGCGCGAAGATGCGGGAAGCCGGCGCGACCTACAAGGTTGCGAAGAACCGTCTTGCCAAGATCGCCCTCAAGGACACCGACTATGCAGGTATCGACGAATACCTGACCGGTCCGACCGCCCTCGCATACAGCGAAGACCCGGTCGCCGCGGCCAAGGCCGTGGTGGAGTTCGCCAAGAGCAACGACCGCCTCGAAGTGGTCGGCGGCTCGATGGGCTCGCAGCTTCTCGACGAAGCCGGTGTGAGGTCTCTCGCCTCGATGCCGAGCCTCGACGAACTGCGTGGCAAGCTCGTTGGCCTGGTCAACGCCCCCGCGACGAAGATCGCGCAGGTCGTCAACGCCCCGGCAAACAAGCTCGCTCGCGTCTTCGGTGCCTATGGCGCCAAGGAAGCGGCATAAGACGTATTCGCAGCGACATTATCGCCGGCGCGCAGATCGCCGCCGGTGCCAAGCAATCTATCGGAGTGAAATATCATGGCTGACATCGCCAAGCTTGTTGAAGAACTTTCGAAACTGACCGTCCTCGAAGCCGCCGAACTGGCGACTGCGCTCGAAGAAGAGTGGGGCGTGAGCGCCGCAGCCGCCGTCGCGGTTGCCGGTCCGGCTGCCGGTGGCGACGCCCCGGCCGCGGAAGAAAAGGACGAATTCGACGTGATCCTCACCGGCGACGGTGGCAAGAAGATCCAGGTCATCAAGGAAGTCCGTGGCATCACGGGTCTCGGCCTGGGCGAAGCCAAGGCGCTCGTCGAAGGCGCGCCGAAGCCGCTCAAGGAAGGCGTCAACAAGGCCGAAGCCGAAGAAATCAAGGGCAAGATCGAAGCTGCCGGCGGTACCGTCGAGCTCAAGTAAGCTTCTTTCTCGCTTGCGAGATAATGAAAGGGCGGTGCCGCGAGGCGCCGCCCTTTTTGCTTGCCGATGCCGCGCGTGCCTAGCCTGTGGCGGCGTGTGCAATGCGGTATACCATGCGTCCTTCGAACTCTTCCCGCCGGAACACGACATGGTGGGCAGGCAGCCCCTCGCTTTTGCAGCCGTGCAACAGCGGCGCATGGTCCGCCTCAAGCGGGGATTCGGCCAGATATTCGTAGGCCGGGCCGTCGTCCGACACGTAGACGACGGCATGTTCCGCCAAGCCGCCGAGCCGGGCGAGGAAGGTCGCGCTGGTATCGGCCTGCATGTATCCAGACAGCACCAGCATAGTCGTGCTGCGCATGGTGAACTGGGCCGTGTTGTACCGTCCGTTGTGCCACGAACACAGCGGTACCAGATAGCAACTGCCCCCTGTCGCGACCGAACCGTCCGCAGCCGTAGTCATGTGCCCGCCCACGTCGAAGCCCGGATGCGACTTGCCCTTGCCCGGAGCAGGCAGCGGGGCGCTGGCATAGCAAGGCGCGCCGATGCCTTGGCTCAGCAGCAGGCTTTTCCAGCCGGTCACCTTGGTCGGCTTTTGCGGATAGGGATCGGGCGTGCTGCCTCGCACATTGTACAGCTTTGACGGCCCAGAAGTGGTCTTTGCGTAGAACGTGGATTCGACGATCCCGCCCCCCACCGTCTCGACGAAACGGCGCAGTTGCTCCTCCGGCGATTGCAGCATCTCTTCGGTCATCACGGCCTCCTTGCGTTCGTGAAGTACCCAAGGACATCGCCTCGCGGCCGATTCGAAAGAAGCCGGATCGGGTCCGAGACGGATGTTTAAGGCTGCCCACGCCGCGCGGGCCCCCGCGCTTTAGTCGCGACGGGCGTCGCGTTGGGACATGATCGTGTCCTTCTTCGCACGCAGGTCGCCGCTTGCGGTCTGCGCTTCGAGCCGGTCGCGGTCCCGGTCCCGGTAGCTCTCTTCGAGCTCGTCGACGAATTCGGGCTCCATCCCGAGGAAGTCGAGCGCCTCGCGCCCCATCGCAATGGCGGATTCGAACAGCTCGCGGACCATGTAGTCGACGTCGCTCTTGCCCAGCGTCATGACGGTGCGGCGGTCGAAGGCGCGAACCATCAATTGCGCCTGGGGAAAGGCCTCTCGCACGCTCGCCACGAGTTCCGGGGTCACCTTTTCGCCATCCATGCAGAAGGCGATGAGCTTGGTATTGGCCCCGCCCGCCTGGCGCAGGATGTCCATCCGCGTTCCGTCACCGTAATAGACCTTGAAGCCGAACTCCTCGGCTATATCGATCTGGTCGACCTTCCGGTCTATCAGCGTGACCCGCACCTGCGCGCCGATGAGCATCTGCGCGACCGTTTGCCCGAATCGGCCATAACCGATCACGATTGCATGGCTGCCCTCTTCGTGCGGCTCCTCGCGGGTGCGATCGTCGTCCGAGGGGCGCAAGGACTGTTCGATCCTCATCAGGAACGGGGTCGCGACCATCGACAGTGTCACGATCGCGCCGAACAGGCTGGCAATGTCGCCGTCGATCAGGTTCCCCGCCTGCGCCTGGGTGTAAAGCACGAAGGCGAATTCACCACCCTGGCTCAGCAGCAGGCCGAGCGCGAGCGCGCTGCGCCAGCCCATGCCGATCAAGCGCCCGATGCCGAAGATCAGCGCGGTCTTCACCGCGATCAGCGCCAGCGCCATGCCCGCGACGAAGAACGGCCGCTCGGCGATCGCGCCGAGATCGAGCATCATGCCGACGCCGAGGAAAAATAGCCCGAGCAGGATCGAGCGGAACGGCTCGATATCGGCTTCGAGTTCGTGGCGGTAAGGTGTGTCGGCGAGCATCACGCCCGCGATGAAGGCGCCCAATGCGGTCGACAGGCCGAGCCATTCCATCAGCGCGGCGGAACCGGTCACCACGGCGAGGCCTGCGACCACGAACATCTCGCGCTCGCGCAAGCCCCCGATCATGTTGAACAGCGGCCGGACCAGGAACCGGCCCGCCGCAACCAGCCCAAGGCTCGCGGCAACGGTCAACCCGGCCAGCGCCCAGCCCGATGGGCCGGTATCGGCCTGCCCGCCGACGCTGACGCTCAGGGCTACGACGATCGTGATCAGCGCGATGATCGAGAGGTCCTGGAACAGCAGGATCGAGAAGGCGCGTTCGCCGAACGGCGTGTTGAGCTTGCCCCCGCTCTGCAGCATCGGCAGCACCTGCGCGGTCGAGGACAGCCCGAGCGGCAGGCCGAGCGCGAGGACTACGGCCCAGGAATAGGGCGTGGCGAACCAGATGATCGCACTCACCGCGAGCCCGCAGACCACGACCTGCGCCAGCCCGACCCCGAAGATCGCTCGCCGCAACCGCCACAACCGCGCCGGGTTCAGTTCGAGCCCTACGATGAACAGCAGCAGGATGATGCCGATCTCGGCGAACCCGATGAACTCGTCGGCATTCCCCGCGAGTCCGAGCACCTGCGGCCCGACGACCGCACCCGCGACGAGATAACCCAGCGTCGCACCCAGCCCGAGGCGCCGGAACAGCAGCACGAAGAAGAGCGCCGATCCGATTAGGACCAGCCCGTCGCGCATCAGATGGGATTCATGCATGCCGCCGCTCTCCGCCTGTTGCGAACGGGCTTAGCCAGCCGCGCCATGCCGCGCTAGGTCAATCGAAGCGGCCGATCAGTCGAAGCGATAAGACAGCCGTACACCCATCATGTCGATCCCGGGATTCTGCTCCCAGTTGAACAGGCGGGCATGGCTGATGTGAACCCAGCTCGCCTCGGCGGCGACGCGTTCGCTCAACTGGACCCCGACGGCGATCTCGGGTTCGAACAGGACCCGGCTGCCGAGCTCGCGATGCTCGCCGGTGACCGGATCGATCTTGAGGTCGGGCCCGTCATGCACGACCAGGCCGATGCCCGGACGCACGAACACTGGCCCCGCCTCGATCCGCCAGCTCAGCCCCGCGCCCGCAAAACTGGTATCGCCCGCGGTATTGAGCGAGGCGACCAGGTAAGGCTGCGGCTTGCCGAGGAAGGAGAGCCCTTCGGCTTCGCCGAACCGATAGCCGAGCATCACATCGGTGCCGCTCTCGTCGACAGCGAAGGTGAACGGCGTTTCGACTTCGTGCGCGTAGACACCGCCGAAGACTTCCTGCGCGAAAGCCGGAGTGGTGGTGCAGGTGCCGAGCGCCGCGATGGCGAGCCAGAATGATCGCATAGGTCATGGTCCGTCGATGTTGGAATCGCCACACTGTGCGTGTTGCCGCCTTGCCGCAAGCTGAAGCCGATTTGCTGGGCGCATCGGAAACACGCTTTGCTGAGACTGGGTGCTGGCTTAACCGGGCCGGCTGCATGAACGACATCACGCATCTCGATCCCGGCACGAAGCCGTGGCGCACCGAGCTGCGCGAGACCTTCCGTCTCGCCTGGCCGCTGGCGCTCGCCAACCTGCTGCAGATGCTGACCTACGCGATCGACGTGGTGTTCATAGCACGGTTGGGCGAGGAGCCGCTCGCCGCCTCCTCGCTCGCGGTCTCGCTGTTCGGCCTCGTGGTGTGGGGCCTGATGGGACTGACCACCGCCTGCGCACCGATCATCGCCGAGGAACTGGGTGCGCGCGCGCCGGCGCTACGCCCGGTGCGGCGCGCGACCCGCATGGCCCTGTGGCTGTGCGTGGGCACCGGGATCATCGGCATGGGCGTTTGCGCGCTGCTGGTCCCGCTGATGCAGGTCACCGGCCAGCAGCAGGGCATCATCGCTTTGGCGGACGAGTATATGGCGCTCCTCTTGTGGTCGCTGATCCCGATGATCGCGGCGCAGGTACTTCGCGCCTACGTCTCGGCGCTCGGTCGCCCGATCTTCGCGACAGCGATCACCGCCGCCGGGATCGGGGTCAACGCGCTCGCCAACTACGCCTTCGTATTCGGCAATCTGGGCGCGCCCGCGCTCGGGCTCGAGGGGGCGGCGATCGCGACCAATATCACCGCGCTGCTCGTCCTCGCCGCCTATATCGTCGCGATCCGGCTCGATCCGCGGCTCCATCGCTACCATGTGTTCGGCTTCTTCTGGCGGCCCGACTGGCAGCGGCTGAGGCAAATCGTCGCGGTCGGCACGCCGATCATGTTCACGATCCTCGCCGAAGCCGGAATATTCGGCGCGGCGGCGTTCCTGATGGGGCGGATCGACGCGACCCAGCTCGCCGCGCACACGATCGCGTTGCAGATCGCCGCGCTCGCCTTCCAGATCCCGTTCGGGATCGGGCAGGCCGCGACGATCCGGGTCGGCTATTTCTACGGCGCGCGCAATCCCGCCGGGATGGGCCGCGCGGGCTGGACCGGGATCGGCATGGCTGCAGCCTTCATGTCGACCACGGCGCTGGCAATGATTGTCGCGCCCGAGCCGTTGCTGGCGATCTATCTCGATCCCTGGGCACCCGAAAACGCCGCGCTGGTCGCCTATGCCGTGCCCTTCCTGCTGGTCGCCGCCGCATTCCAGCTGGTCGACGGGGTGCAGGCGGTCGGACAGGGCGCGCTGCGTGGTCTGCAGGACACACGGGTGCCGATGTGGATCGCGATCTTCTCCTACTGGGTCCCGGGCTTTGGGCTGGCCACAGGACTCGGTCTCGGGACCGCGCTCGAAGGCGTGGGCGTGTGGATCGGGCTCGCCACCGGGCTGGTGTTCGCGGCGGTCCTGCTAACCTGGCGCTGGGCGCGACGAGATGCGCTGGGGCTGACCGAGCGCGGCGTGGCCTAGCCCGTCCTACGCGGCGCGCTGCGTGACCTCGCGCTGCGGGTACGGGATCGAGATACCGACGTCGTCGAAGCGCGCCTTGGCCCTCTCGGTCAGATCCCAGGACAGGCCGAGATAGTTCGGGGTCTCGCACCACACGCGCAACCCGATCCCGACCGAGCTGTCGTCGAGCGAATTGACGAAGGTCACCGGCGCCGGATCCTCGAGCACGCGCTCGTCCGCCCGCGCCAGTGCCATGAGTTCCTCGCGCGCTTGCGTCATGCTGTCTTGGTAGCCGATCCCCACGACCAGTTCGAAACGGCGGGTGGGGTGGCGATTGAAATTCACGATCGCCTGGTTCCAGAGCTCGGAATTGGGGACCATCACGAACAATCCGTCGAACTGCCTGACCTCGGTGGTGAACAGGCCGATCTGCTGGACCGTGCCAGTCACCGAGCCAGCGCTGATCCCCTCGCCGATCTTGAACGGCTTTTGCACGAGGATCATCACCCCCGAGGCGACATTGCTGAGCGTGCCCTGCAGCGCCAGCCCGATCGCTAGCGCCATGCCGCCCAGCGCGGCGAGGATGCTGGTGGTCTCGACCCCGAATTGCGACAGCACGGTCACGAGGACGAGCGCCCACAGCGCGTATTTGACGAGGTTCGAGAGGAAATTGGCGACGGTCGGCTCGAACCTCGGCGAGTTGGTCAGCGCGCGGTGGACCCAGCGCGACACCAGGCCCGCCACAAGCAGGCCGATCACGAGCACGGCGAAGGCACCCGCAATGTCGATCATGTTGAGCTTGAGCCACAGCATGGCCTGCTCGGGAACGCTCATCTCGGCGACGGTTTCTGAGGAGACGGTCGGGGTCGGGTTCATGCGGCGGCCCTTTGGGTTCGAGTGACGGTGACGGCGGCCCAATAGGGTCTCGACCACGCCCTGGCCACCCCACGCCACCGTTCGCCCGACGGCACGAAAAAATTTGCATGAACCCCAGTTGACTCACCGATCGCGCGTTACCAAATGCGGCTCGCTGGCACTCTCCGCCTGGAAGTGCCAACAGAGAAATTCACTCATACGAGAGGTACAAGCAATGGCATTTCGTCCGCTGCATGACCGCGTTCTGGTCCGTCGCATCGAAGCCGACGAGAAGACCGCCGGTGGCATCATCATTCCCGACAGCGCCCAGGAAAAGCCGAGCGAAGGCGAAGTCGTCGCCGTCGGCCCGGGGGCCAAGGGCGAAGACGGCAAGGTGACCCCGCTCGACGTCAAGGAAGGCGACCGCGTCCTGTTCGGTAAATGGGGCGGCACCGAAGTCAAGATCGACGGGGAAGACCTGCTGATCATGAAGGAAAGCGACATCATGGGCATCGTCTCCTGACGATCCGACCGCTTTTCGAAACAACCCAATTCAATTCCAGGAGATAATCTCATGGCAAAGGACGTGAAATTCGGGCGCAACGCGCGCGAAGGCATCCTCAAGGGCGTCGATACGCTCGCCAACGCCGTCAAGGTCACGCTCGGCCCCAAGGGCCGCAACGTCGTACTCGACAAGAGCTTCGGCGCCCCCCGCATCACCAAGGACGGCGTTACCGTCGCCAAGGAAATCGAACTCAAGGACAAGTTCGAGAACATGGGCGCGCAGATGATCAAGGAAGTCGCATCGAAGGCGAACGACGCCGCCGGTGACGGCACCACCACCGCCACCGTGCTCGCCCAGTCGATCGTGACCGAAGGCATGAAGTCGGTTGCCGCGGGCATGAACCCGATGGATCTGAAGCGCGGCATCGACATCGCCGTCTCCAAGGTCGTCGAAGACCTCAAGAGCCGCTCGAAGGACGTTTCGGGCAGCGAGGAAATCGCGCAGGTCGGGATCATTTCGGCCAATGGCGACCGCGAAGTCGGCGAGAAGATCGCCGAAGCGATGGAAAAGGTCGGCAAGGAAGGCGTGATCACCGTCGACGAATCGAAGGGCCTCGAATTCGAGCTCGAAACCGTCGAAGGCATGCAGTTCGACCGCGGCTACCTGTCGCCGTACTTCATCACCAACCCGGACAAGATGACGGTCGAACTCGAAAACCCGTACATCCTGATCCACGAAAAGAAGCTCTCGAACCTCCAGTCGATGCTGCCGGTGCTCGAAGCCGCGGTCCAGTCGGGCCGTCCGCTGCTGATCATCGCCGAAGACATCGAAGGCGAAGCGCTGGCCACCCTCGTGGTCAACAAGCTGCGCGGCGGCCTGAAGGTCGCGGCGGTCAAGGCGCCGGGCTTCGGCGATCGTCGCAAGGCGATGCTGCAGGACATCTCGATCCTGACCAAGGGCGAGATGATCAGCGAGGACCTCGGCATCAAGCTCGAGAACGTCACGCTCGGCATGCTCGGTGAAGCCAAGCGCGTCACCATCGACAAGGACAACACGACCATCGTCGACGGTGCGGGCTCGGAAGACGAGATCAAGAGCCGCGTCGAGCAGATCCGCTCGCAGATCGAGACGACCTCGTCCGACTACGACAAGGAAAAGCTGCAGGAACGCCTCGCCAAGTTGGCCGGCGGCGTCGCCGTCATCAAGGTCGGGGGTGCGACCGAAGTCGAGGTGAAGGAACGCAAGGACCGCGTCGACGACGCGCTACACGCCACCCGCGCCGCGGTCGAGGAAGGCATCGTCCCGGGCGGCGGTACCGCGCTGCTCTACGCCACCTCGGCGCTCGAAGGCCTGGCCGGTGAAAATGACGACCAGACGCGCGGCATCGACATCGTCCGCCGGGCGCTGCAGGCACCGGTCCGCCAGATCGCCCAGAACGCCGGCCATGACGGCGCGGTCGTCGCGGGCAAGCTGATCGACGGCAACGACGCCACGCTCGGCTTCAATGCTGCGACCGACACTTACGAAAACCTTGTCCAGGCTGGCGTGATCGACCCGACCAAGGTCGTTCGCACCGCGCTGCAGGATGCGGCCTCGGTGGCCGGCTTGCTGATCACCACCGAAGCGGCGGTCTGCGACATTCCCGAAGACAAGGGCTCGGCTCCCTCCATGCCCGATATGGGCGGCATGGGAGGCATGGGCGGCTTCTAAGCCTTCCGCGCCGAATCGCGAACATGAAGGGGCCCGGCGGAGCGATCCGCCGGGCCTTTTTGCATTTCGTCGCAGGAAAGAATCGCCTCGTCGCAGTCGCGTTCTTCCGAACTGCCTTGTTAAGCAATTTGCCAGCCGGAAGGTGGTAAACGGTTCGTATGACTTGGGGTAAGACGGTAATCGCCCTCGCGGCGGCATTCGCGGCGCTGGTTTCGGCGCCTTCGGCAGCACAGACGCAGATCGACACGCGCTTCGACGACGTGTTCGGCACCGAAGCGCTCGCACCGGTCGATTTCGACAGCAATCTGGGTGCCCGCATCGCCGCAATCGCGGACGGTTCGCGCGGACGCATCGGCGTCGCGGCCATGGACCTGACGACGGGGCAGACTCTCGGCGTGCTCGACGACCAGTTCTTCCCGCTCGCCTCGACCAGCAAGATCGCCGTCGCGGCGACCTTCCTCGAAGGGGTCGAGCAGGGCAAATGGAGCCTGACCAGCGAATTCCCGCTGCTCTGGCCGCTGCGTTCCAAGGCCTTTTCGACCCGCGTCGCCCCGGTCCGCGAGGGCAAGTACCTCCCCGCGAGCGAACTGATCGAATTGATGATCACCCGGTCGAGCAATCCGGCCACCGACGCCCTGCTGCGCGTGGTCGGCGGCCCCGATGCGGTCAACGCCTGGATGCGCCGCAACGGGATTTCGGAATTCAGCATCGATCGCGACATCGCGACGCTCGTGCGCGACGACGGTGAATACGATCCGGCGATCAAGGTCGACCGGCGCGACGCCGCCACCCCGCGCGCAATGATCAAGCTGCTGGCCATGCTCCACAATGGCGACGTGCTCACCCCCGTCCATCGCCGCGTGATCCTCGGCGCGATGGAACGCTGCCGCACCGGCACACGGCGGATTCCCGCGCTGATGCCCGCCGGCGCCACGGTCGCGCACAAGACCGGCTCGCTCAACAACACCTCGAGCGATATCGGCTTCATCACCGCGCCCGACGGCCACACCTATGCAGTGGCGATCTACGTCACCGGGCAAGGCAGCCGTTCGAACCGCGAGCGTCGCATCGCCGAGATCGCGCGCGAACTGCTCGACGGCTACGAGGAGGTCAGCCACGCCGCTTACGGCGGCTGATACGGCGACCGATTTCAGCGACAACCCGGTGAACCCTTCGCCGCTTCGCCCGTTGGTGAAGTGATACGAAGGAGTACCCTATGAGATTACCCAAGAACGCCCATGTCGCCGTGGTCGACGGCACCCGTTTCGTGCTGCTGCGCAATGACGGCGCACCGCTCGAACCCAAGCTCGGCCAAGCCGAGGAAATCGACGTCCGCGCGACCAATTTCAGCGCCGGGGTCAAGCACCAGGACGAGGCGGGCCAGCGGATGGGCCGGACCGACCTCAACGAACTCGCGCACGGCGCGGCCGCAGCCGAATGCCTCAACCAGAAGGCGATCGGCAACGAGATCGAGGACCTGCTCGTGATCGCCGATCCCAAGACGCTGGGCGAGATGCGAAGGCATTATCACAGCGAGCTGGAAAAACGCCTCGTCGGCGAGATTGCCAAGACCATGACCGGCGAACCGGCGGATCGCATCGCGCAGGCGATCGCCGCCGCCTGATCGAACCGGCCCACCGGCATTTCGCACACAAAAAAGGGCGCGCCGCAATGGCGCGCCCTTCTCTGTTCGTATCGAAACGAAGCTTAGTCGGCCTGAGCTTCGGCTTCGGTTTCGCCTTCGACTTCGGCTTCGACTTCAGCGGCAGCTTCGTCGGTTTCGGCGGCGACTTCTTCGGCACCGGCTTCGATGGCTTCGCCGGTCGCGTCGAGGTTTTCGGCGGTGTCTTCGGCGGCTTCGTCAGCGGTGGTCGCGGCGGCGTCTTCGGTCTGCTCCGAGCAAGCGGCGAGCGAGAGAGCGGCGCCGGCGGCGGCGACGAGAACGAGCTTACGCATAATGATATTCCTTGCAGTCTGTGGACTTCCATCGAGGGTCAGCCCCCAATGGGAGGCCGCGCCGATCGGGCAGCGGCTTCGCGGTCTTAAATAGTGGCGGGAATGTGGCGACGCAAGCCCTATTTTCGTCATAATTGCGACATCGGTCGCCCGATACGGATGGAGCCTTGCAAAATTGCGGCGTCTGGCGAGCGGGCGCAACCTTCGCAAAGCGGCTGCGGACAGGCCACATTTCGCGCGCGACGAAGCGCGCGACCGCTGCTAGCACTGCCCGCATGCCAGACAGTGATCAAGCGCAGCAGCACCTCTATCTCGTGGACGGCTCGTCCTACATCTTTCGCGCCTATCATCGCCTTCCGCCGCTAACCAATCCGGAGGGTACGCCGGTCGGCGCGGTCTACGGTTACACGACGATGCTGTGGAAGCTCGCCGACCAGCTCGACAAGGAAGACGGTCCGACGCATCTCGCGGTGATCCTCGACAAGGATTCGCAGAGCTTCCGCAACGAGATCTACGCCGAATACAAGGCCAACCGGCCCGAACCGCCCGAGGACCTGCGCCCGCAATTCCCGTTGATTCGCGATGCCACGCGGGCCTTTTCGCTGCCCTGCATCGAGGAGCAGGGCCTCGAGGCAGACGACCTCATCGCAAGCTATGCCGTGGCCGCCGCGAAACTGGGCTGGAACGTCACCATCGTCAGTTCGGACAAGGACCTGATGCAGTTGGTCGGCAACGAGCACGGCGGCACGATCGACATGCTCGACACGATGAAGAACGCGCGAATCGGCCCCGCGGAGGTCGAGGAAAAGTTCGGCGTCCCGCCCGGAAAGGTCGGCGACGTGCTCGCACTGATGGGCGACAGCGTCGACAACATTCCGGGAATCTACGGCATCGGGCCCAAGACCGCATCGAAGCTGATCGCCGAGCACGGCTCGCTCGCCGGGGCGCTCGACGCGGCCCCCGAGATGAAGAAGTCCAAGCTCAAGGAACGCCTGCTCGAGGGGCGCGACATGGCCGAGCTGAGCCGCGTCCTGGTCACGCTCAAGGAGGATTGCGACCTCCCCCAGCCGCTCGACGAGATGAAGCTCGACGGCATCCCGCCCGAACCGCTCGGCGAATTCCTCGAGACGCACGGCTTTTCTTCGCTACGCAAACGGCTCGAAACCGCGCCCGCGACGCAGAGCGAGGTCGCGCAGGCAAACGACGAGAGCGAGGGCGATCGCCAGCCGCTCCCCGAACTGCCAGCATGCGACCGGTCGAAATTCGAAACGGTCCAGACGATCGAAGCGCTCGAGCGATGGATCGCGCGCGCGCGATCCGCCCGCCTCGTCGCCTTCGACACCGAGACCTCGAGCCTCGACGCGATGCGCGCCGACCTCGTCGGCGTGAGTCTCGCGACCGGGCCCAACGAGGCGTGCTACATCCCGCTCGCGCATGGCGGTTCGGACATGTTCGACGAAAAACCCGAGCAAGTCCCGATCGACGAAGCGATCGCGCTGTTGAAGCCGCTGCTCGAGGACGATGCCGTCCTCAAGATCGCGCATAACGGGAAATACGATCTCAACGTGCTCGCACGCCACGACATCCATGTCACACCGCTCGACGACACGATGGTGATCAGCTTCGATCTCGACGCCGGGCGCGCGAGCGAGGGGATCGGCGGCGGGCACGGGATGGACGAGCTCGCGCAGCGCCATCTCGGCCACGAATGCATCCCCTACAAGCAGGTCTGCGGGACGGGCAAGAAGGCCATCCCCTTCGGCGAGGTCGCGCTCGACAAGGCGACCGAATACGCCGCCGAGGATGCCGACGTGACTTGGCGCCTCCACCACTTGCTCAAGCCACGCCTCTCCGAGGAAGGCGGCACGCGGATCTACGAACGCGTCGATCGCCCGCTGATCCCGGTGGTCGCGGCCATGGAGCGCGAGGGCATCAGGGTCGATCGCGAACGGCTCGCCGAGCTGTCGAAAAGCTTCGCCGAGACCGTCGCCGGGCTCGAAAAGGAAATCCATCGGCTCGCGGGCGGGGAATTCACCGTCGGCAGCCCCAAGCAGCTAGGCGACGTGCTGTTCGACAAGCTCGGCCACAAGGGTGGGCGCAAGGGCAAGAGCGGGCAGTATTCGACCGATCAGACGATCCTCGAACGGCTCTCGAACGAAGGTGCGGAGATCGCCGACAAGGTGCTCGAATGGCGCCAGCTGACCAAGCTCAAATCGACCTACACCGACGCGCTGCAGGAGGCGATCAATCCCGATACCGGTCGGGTGCACACGAGCTACAGCCTCGTCGGCGCGCAGACCGGGCGCCTGTCGTCGACCGATCCGAACCTGCAGAACATTCCGATCCGCACCGAGATCGGGCGCCAGATCCGCCGCGCCTTCGTGCCCGAAAAGGGCAATGTCATCCTCGCCGCCGACTATTCGCAGATCGAATTGCGCCTCGCCGCGCACATGGCCGACGTCGCGCCGCTCAAGGAAGCCTTCCGCGCGGGCGAGGACATCCACAATCGCACCGCCGAGGAAATGTTCGGCAACGTCGATCGCGACAACCGCGCCAAGGCCAAGACGATCAATTTCGCGATCCTCTACGGCATCTCGCGCTGGGGCCTGGCAGGTCGCCTCAAGATTGAGGCCGACGAGGCACAGGCGCTGATCGACACCTATTTCGCGCGCTTCCCGGGCATCCAGAAGTTCATCGTCCGCACCCTCGAGAGCGTGCGCGAGAATGGCTATTCGGAGACCCTTTTCGGTCGCAAGACGTGGTTCCCGCGGATCAATGCGAAGAACCCGAACGAACGCGCCGGATCCGAGCGTGCCGCGGTCAACGCGCCGATCCAGGGCACCAGCGCCGATATAATCAAGCGCGCTATGGTGCGGATGGTACCGGCCCTGCGCGAGGCCGGCCTCCACGACACGCGCATGCTGTTGCAGGTGCACGACGAACTGGTGTTCGAATGCCCCGAGGCGCAGGCCGAGGAAGCGGGCAAGGTCATCGCGCGCGTCATGTCCTCTGCCGCCGAGCCCGCCGTCACGCTCGACGTTCCGCTCGATATCGAGGTCGGCATCGGGCCGAGCTGGGACGACGCGCATTGACGCGACAGGTTCCGACTGTTGCATTGCCGGGCCTGCGCGTTAGGTCCCGGGCATGATGCAGACGATCCGCCAACAGCTCGAGCTCCTGCCCGACCAGACCCAGGACTGGCTCGTCGCCGCGCTGGCGGCAGGGCTGGCGGTCCTGCTCGCCCTGGTCATCCATCGCATCCTCCTCAAGGGACTGCGCAAGATCGTCGAACAGAGCGAAAGCGAGAGCGACGACGTGCTGGTGCGCAACATCGCCCGTCCATCGCGCTATGCGATGGTCGCGCTGGCGCTGGTGCTGGTCGCGCGCGAAGTGCCGATGCTCGAGACGGTGTGGGACAAGATCGCCGGCTTCGTGATGCCGCTGATCGTAGGCTGGATGGTGCTCGCGGTGTTCCGCGCGCTGATCCATGCGGCCGAGGAGCGCGGCGGGGGCGACATTGCCTTCGATATTGCGGCACGCCGCCGCCGGACCCGGCTGACGATCATCTCGCGGCTGGTCTCGGCAATCATCATCTTCATCACCGTCGGGCTGATGCTGCTGTCGATCCCGGGGGTGCGCGATATCGGCATCACGCTGATGGCCTCGGCCGGTCTCGCCGCCCTCGCAGTCGGCGCCGCCGCGCAGCCCGCGCTCAAATCGCTGATCGCGGGGATCCAGATGGTGCTGACCGAACCGATCCGGATCGGCGACATGGTCAAGGTCGACGGACATGTCGGGCGGGTCGAGGAGATCCGCATGAACTTCGTGCTCGTACGCACCTGGGACGAACGGCTGATCGTAGTCCCGACCGCTCAGTTCTTCGACCAGAGCTTCGAGAACTGGTCGCGCGGCAGCGAGATGCTGACCGGGCCGGTCTACCTGCATCTCGACCCGGCGAGCGAGGTCGACCCGATCCGCGCGGAGCTCGAGCGCTATGTCGAAGGCCACGAGCTGTGGGACGGTCGTACCGCCGCCATGCTGATGACCGAGGCTTATCCCGAAAGCATCGAATTGCGCATCGCCGTCAGCGCGGCGACCATTGGCGATCTTTGGAACCTGCGTTGCGCGGTGCGCGAGCACATGCTCGACTGGATCCGCAACAACCAGCCCGACGCGCTGATCCGCCATCGGCTCGAAGTGCCGCGCGGCCACCCCAAGGCCGGAGAGCCCTGATCCGGAGCACCGGAGGACCCTTCCAGAGAGGCGGTGCGACGACCGTCCGAACGCTCCTGTGCGGCCTCTTCCTCCTGTTCTCGTTGCTCGCCGCGCCGACGTCGGCGGTGGCGAAAGATCGCTGGCCGATCGACCGCGCGCTCTCGCAGCGGATCCTGGTGATGTCGGACACCTACATGCTGGCCGAACTCACCGTGCTGCTCGCCGATGTCGACAGCGAGATTGCCAAGTGTTCGGCGCGTCATCGCGATCTCGAACCGTGCCAGGACCTGATCTTCTATGCCGCAGCCCTTTCGGCGCGGACACTGGAGACACCGGCGCAAATCCAGCGGCGCTTCCAGCGGGCGATCGTGCTGGCAGAGCGCCTGTACGGCCCACTCAGCGACGAGTTCACGATCGAATTGATCGATCATTTGGCAACGCACTACCAGTCGATCGGACGCGACGACCTGGCCGAACCACTCGAGCGCTTGGTCCTCGAACGCCGCGAGCGCATCCGCAGCCCGCATCTCATCGCGGCGACGGGCGATCTGGGATCACTCCTGATGCGCAGGGGAAAATACAGGGAGGCGCGCGCGCTGCTCGAACGATCGAACGAACTCGCACTGGCCGCGGACCCCGGCGAACGACTCAATTATGTTGTCGGCCTGGCCAATCTTGCCCAACTCGAATACCGGGCGGGCAACTTCGCGACGGCCGACCGCCTCTACGAACAGGCCTGCCCAATTCTCGTTCGCGAACTGACCGGCAGCACGGCCGAGCTCACCTGCTGGCTCGACATCGGGATCCTGACGATGGAGTACCGCACGATCGCGGATGCCCGAAAGCTTTTCGAGGTCGCGCTCGCCCGGTCCACCGCCGTACTCGGGGCAAAGAATCTCTGGACGCTTAATGCGCGCAGCATGGCCGCCAAGGCGGCGAGCATTGAGGGCGACGAGCAGCGCGCGGAAGCCCTGTTCAGCGACAACCGGGCCGCGCTGGCCGATGCCCCGCCGACGACGCCTGCCTCGCAGCGAGGTCCGATCTATTTCGAGGAGGGGGCACATTACCTCCGCCATGCGAAGCAGCTGGCGCGAGCCCGCACGCTGCTGCGCCGGTCGACCGAGGAATTCCTCACTGCGATGGCCGGCTTCCCCGAATATGATGGCGAGGCGCGCAAGGTCATGCAGAAGGCGCAGCCGGCCTTTCTCGCGACCGTCGCAGCAGACTGGCGATTAGCGAAAGGCCCGGGCGCACGGTGATCGGGCTGCTCGCCGCGCTGGCCCTCGCGTCGGGTATGCCCGACCAAGTCGCGCGCTGGGAAATGCCGCCCGAGATCTATGCCGCGATCGATGAGGCCGGCGAGTCCCCCGACCTCGCTACGCTGCGTGCGCTACTCGCGCGGATCGACGCTGAAGCCGAACGCTGCGAGCGGATCGAGACCGACCAAGCGGTGTGCGAGGAAGCGTTCAACCTGTCCGCCGCCCTCTCGGGCGAGGCGCTGCTCGATGCAGAACAGGTCGGCGCGCGATATGAGCGCGCGATCGCGGTTGCCGAAGCGAAGCACGGCTTCATCGCCGAAACGCCGCTCCACCTGCACCGCACCTACGGGCTCTACCTCGCGCGGATCGGTCGGGCGCAGGCGGCGGAGGATCGACTGCGGCTCGTGGTCGAGCGCTCTGCCGGGCTCGACGCGATGACCGAGATGAGCGCGCTCGGCCACCTTGCTGTGCTGATGCTCGGCCTAGGCCGGCTCGACGAGGCCGAGGCCTATTTAGCCCCGGTGCTCGCCTTCATCGCGGATGGCGAATGGCGGCAGAACCCGTTCGCGATCTCGGTCAGGAGCACCGAAGCCGCGCTCGCCGCCGCGCGCGGCGACCATGACGAGGCAGCGTCACTCTATGCCGACACCTGCGTGGCGATGTACCGGACGATGGGCGAAACCTGGGGCGTCGCGACCTGCTCGCTCGCCTGGGGTCAGTCGCTGATCGAGATCGGTGACCTCGAGCGGGCCGAAGGCGTCTTGCGGATCGCAACCGACGCGCACGACAAGCTGATGGGGCCCGAACACGTGAATTCGCTGCTCGCCCGCGCGCAGGCCGCGCGCGTGCTTTCGCTGCGCGGAAAGGAGGCGGAGGCCGACGAACTCTTCGCCCGCAATCGCGCGCTCTTGGCGAGCGCCCCGCAATCGTTTCCGGCGGAATTGCGGACCTTGCTCTATCGGCTCGATGCCGCGCCGCTGGTGCGCGAACAGCGCGCGTTGCCACTCGCGCGGAGCCTGTTGATGGCGGCGCAGCAAGCCGCACTCGAGGCAATGGCGATGACCGGTGCGGCCGACGCGCTCGCGCGCCGGAGCCTCGAAAGCGCACGTCCTGCCTTCCTGCTTCGGGTCGAGGCCAGCTGGCGGCTGGCGAACCGCTAACCGCACCAGAACGCGCTATTCGATCCCGGGCGGGGTCGGGCTCGGATGCTTCTCGTCGCGTTCGGGTTCGAGTGTGTCGGGCCAGACGAAGCCGATCGGACGCACCGCGTTGGCGCGCTTCTTCAGTTCGCCCTTCATCTTCGAATATTCCTTCTCCATCTGCGCGGTGACGGTGGCGCGCGAATCCTCGAGCGCCTCGGCGAAGTTCTCCGCGGTCACCTCATTCACCTCCGAGCCTTCCTTGCGGATCGCGATCAGGCCGGCGCGGCGGACCACGTCTTCGAGATCGGCCCCGGTGAAGCGCGCGGTCTTCTTGGCGATCGCGGCAAGATCCACATCCTTGGCGAGAGGCATCTTCTTGGTGTGGATCCTGAGAATGTGCTCGCGTCCCTCGAGGTCGGGCGGGCCGACATAGACCAGCTCGTCGAAGCGCCCGGGGCGCAGCAGCGCGGGATCGACCAGCGTCGGGCGATTGGTCGCGCCGACCACCACCACCGACTGCAATTCCTCCATCCCGTCCATCTCGGCGAGCAGCGTGTTGACCACGCGCGCGGTAACCTGCGGTTCGCCGCTCCCGCTGCCGCGCGCGGGCACGAGGCTGTCGATCTCGTCGATAAAGACGATGCAGGGCGCGACCGCGCGGGCGCGGGCGAACATGCGGGCGATTTGCTGCTCGCTCTCGCCGTACCACTTGCTGAGCAGGTCCGAGCTCTTCATCGAGATGAAATTGGCCTGCGCCTCGCGCGCCGCGGCCTTCGCCAGCAGGGTCTTGCCGGTGCCGGGCGGGCCGTAGAGCAGCACGCCCTTGGCCGGACGGATGCCGAGCCGGTGGAAGCTCTCGGGATCCTTGAGCGGCAGTTCGACGGTTTCGCGCAAGCGGTCGGCCGCCTCGTCGACCCCGCCGACATCCTTCCAGCCGACCTGCGGGACCTGGACCATCACCTCACGCATCGCCGAGGGGCTGACGCGCTTCAGCGCCTCGAGGAAATCGTCGCGCTCGACCTGCAGCTTCTCGAGGACGTCCTCGGGGATCGCCTGCGCCTCGAGATCGAGCTCGGGCATGATCCGGCGGACCGCTTCGATCGCCGCCTCGCGCGCGAGCGCGGCAAGGTCGGCGCCGACGAAACCATGCGTCCCGCGCGCCAGCTCGTCGAGATCGACTTCGTCGCCGAGCGGCATGCCGCGGGTGTGGATCGCGAGGATTTCGCGGCGCCCGTTCTCGTCGGGCACACCGATAACGATCTCGCGATCGAAGCGGCCGGGTCGCCGCAGCGCCTCGTCGACCGCATCGGGGCGGTTTGTGGCTGCGATCACCACGACGTTGGCGCGGTTCGACAACCCGTCCATCAGCGTCAGCAACTGGGCGACGAGGCGCTTTTCGGCTTCGCCCTGCACCCGGTCGCGCTTGGGGGCGATCGAATCGATCTCGTCGATGAAGACGATGGCGGGCTGGCTGCGCGCCGCCTCCTCGAACACGTCGCGCAGGCGCTTTTCGCTCTCGCCATAGGCCGAGCCCATGATTTCGGGACCGTTGATGGTGAAGAACGCCGCTTCACTCTCATTCGCGACCGCCTGCGCGAGCCGGGTCTTGCCGGTGCCCGGCGGACCGTGGAGCAGCACACCCTTGGGCGGGTCCACGCCGAGCCGGGTGAACAGCTCGGGATAACGCAGCGGGAGTTCGACCATCTCGCGCAATTGCTGGATAGTCTCCTCCATCCCGCCCACATCGTCGTAATTGACCGCCGCGCCGGGGCCTTGCGCTTCGGCGAACTCTGTTCGCAATTCGACTTCGGTCGTCTCGTCGATATGGACCACGCCGCGCGGCGCGGTCGACACCACGGACAGGCGGATCTCGGTCAGCGCGAAGGCCGGCGCGTTGACCATCCGCGCGAGTTCGGGGGGCATGTTCTGCACCGGCTGGCGGCCACGCGTCGCGACCAAATCGCCGGTCAGCAAGGGACGACCGAAGAAATTGCGTTTCAATGCCTCGCCTGGCCCCTGGAGCTTCATCTCGCGCTGGGCGGGAGCGAAGATCACCCGCTTGGCGGGACGCGATTCGACCTTGCGGATGGTGACGTGGTCGCCCGCACGCGCCTCGGCATTCGAGCGCTGGAGACCATCGAGCCGGATCAGTTCGAGCCCCTCGTCGTCGGCATAGGGCGCAAGCACGCGTGCGACGGTAGTATCCTTGCCCTCGATCTCGATCACGTCGCCTTCGGTGACTCCGAGCGCGCTCATCGCCGAGCGCGCGATGCGGGCCATGCCGCTGCCGCTTTCCTCCTGCTTGGCGTTCGCGACCTGTAGTTTGACGGTCTTCTCTTCGACCGCCGTCTTCGCATCCGCCATGGAAAGCCCGCTCCGTTATCGTTCTCGTTTGCCGGGGAGAGCTAGGAACGCCCTCCCTCCAATGCAAATGAACGAGCCAGGCAAAGGTGCCTTGGGGGCCCTGCAGTTCCAGCGAGCGAGCAAGAAAAAAGCCCGGGAGCCGAAGCTCCCGGGCTGGGAAGTTTTGGGAGAGGATGCCTAATAGGCGCAGTCTTTATGTGCGGTGCAGCAAATTTGTGCAAGTGCGAAATGCGGGCCGCGTGTTGCGTCTTGCGCAACACTCCGCCGCGGAATGCCCACAATTCGCCCCGTGACAATCGCGTTCGTGCCGCTTAATCCGCGCGGCATGCAGAAACTCTATCCCGATGCCGCCGCCGCCCTCGAAGGATTGCTCGAAGACGGCCTGACCATCGCCGCCGGGGGCTTCGGCCTGTGCGGCATTCCCGAACGCCTCCTCGACGCGGTGCGCGACAGCGGGGTCAAGGACCTGACCTTCGCCAGCAACAATGCCGGAATCGACAATGAAGGCATCGGCAAGCTGCTGCGCACCAAGCAGGTCAGGAAGATGATCTCCTCCTATGTCGGCGAGAACAAGGAGTTCGAACGCCAGTTTCTCGCCGGCGAACTCGAAGTCGAATTCTGTCCGCAGGGAACGCTCGCCGAGCGCATGCGCGCCGGGGGCGCGGGCATCCCCGCCTTCTTCACCAAGACCGGGGTCGGAACGCAGGTCGCCGAAGGCAAGGAAGTTCGCAGCTTCGACGGCGAGGACTATGTGATGGAGCGGGGCATCTTCGCCGATCTCGCACTGGTGAAGGCATGGAAGGCCGACGAGACCGGCAACCTCGTGTTCCGCAAGACCGCACGCAATTTCAACCAGCCGGCCGCGACCTGCGGCAAGGTCTGCGTGGTCGAGGTCGAGGAAGTGGTGCCCGCGGGCGAACTCGATCCCGACTGCATCCACCTGCCGGGCGTCTACGTCCAGCGGATGATCGTCGGCGCGCCTTACGACAAGAAGATCGAGTTCCGCACCACGCGCGAGCGCGCCGAGGCTTGATCCGCGCGGGCCGCCTCGGTCTGGCGACGCTGCTGGGGGCCGCCCTGTCGGGCTGCGTCGCGGCGGCGATCCCGGTGCTGGCCGGCGGCGCGATCGCCGGGTCCACCGCGCGCGGCGGCACCGCGAAGACAGCACCCGAGACGGTTGCCACGCGACCGACGCCCCCCGCCACGACGGCCACTCGCGCCGCGACCGGCCTCGAGGCGTCGACACCCCTCCCGCAACAGGCTGCGCTGTCGGGGCCGACGCCCTACGACGCGTTCGTGGCCTACGCGCTGGCCGAGGCGCGTGCCTACTTGCCCAACGAGACCCGCCGCTCGACCGTGCTGGCGAATCCCGACGCGCTTTCGCCCGAGACGCGCGCCTGCGCCGACCAGGCCCCCGCCGTGATGATCGATCTCGATCCGCAGGACGAGGTGCTCGATCCGGATGCGGTGGCGAAAATCGCGGTCGAGCTTGCGCCCGCGCTGTCGCGACTGCGCGCCAAGGGGCTGACGATCGTGTGGCTGAGCGGTGCCGACCGCAGCCGGACCGAGGCGATCCGCCAGCTGCTCGCGCGCACCATGCTCGATCCGGCAGGGCGCGACGTGCTCGCATTGCCCGCGCCGAGCGAACGCAAGCAGGGCCTTCGCCGCCGTCTCGGCGAGGAATTCTGCATCGAGGCGATCGCGGGCGACCGACGCGCCGATTTCGACGAGCTTTACGATTTCCTGCGCGACGAAAGCGCGGCATTCGCACTCGAACCGCTGATCGGCCAAGGGTGGTTCCTCGTTCCCCCGGTGCTCGCGGAGGGAGACTGACATGCGATATCTGATCCTCGCCATTGCAATGCTGCCGCTGGCGGCGTGCTCGACCAGCACATACAACACCTACGAGGCGGCACCGGCCACGCCCCGCGCCGAGGCGCCCGCGGCCGACGTCGCAGCGATCGATGCGCTGCTCGAAGATGTCTACGCCGTCATCAGCGGCCCCGTCGGCAGCCTGCGCGAATTCGACCGGATGCGCTCGCTGTTCACCCCCGATGCGCGGCTCTCCTCGATCGGGCCCGATGGCGTTTCGGGCGGGACGGTCGACGATTACATCGCGCGCAGCGGCCCGTTCCTCGTCGAGCGCGGCTTCACCGAACGCCAGCTTTCGCGGCGAATCGAGGTATGGGGCGACCTCGCCCATGCATGGTCGTCCTACGAAGGCACATTCACCAATCCCGACGGCACGCCTGGCAGCGTGCGCGGGATCAATTCCTTCCAGTTCGCCCGCATCGACGGGATTTGGAAGGTACAATCGATTTTCTGGCAGGCGACCGGCCCCGGCCGCGCGCTGCCGACTGACATGAGCGGAGAGTAATTCATGCCCTGGGATCGCAATCAAATGGCCGCGCGCGCCGCGCAGGAGCTCGAAGACGGCTATTACGTCAATCTCGGCATCGGCATCCCCACGCTGGTCGCCAACCACATACCCGAAGGGATGCACGTAACGCTGCAGAGCGAGAACGGCATGCTCGGCATCGGCCCCTTCCCCTATGAGGGCGAGGAGGATGCCGACCTGATCAATGCCGGCAAGCAGACCATCAGCGAACTGGAGCACAGCGCCTATTTCGACAGTGCGCAGAGCTTCGCGATGATCCGCGGCGGGCATATCGACCTGACCGTGCTCGGCGCGATGGAAGTCGCCGAAAACGGCGACATCGCCAACTGGATGATCCCGGGCAAGATGATCAAGGGCATGGGCGGGGCGATGGACCTCGTCGCGGGCGTCAAGAAGATCATCGTGGTGATGGATCACACCGCCAAGGACGGTTCGCCCAAGTTTATCCCCGAATGCACGCTGCCGCTCACCGGCACCAACGTGGTCGACATGATCGTGACCAATATGGGCGTGTTCCGTCGCAAGGATCACGACAGCAAGTTCCAGCTGATCGAACTCGCGCCCGGCGTGACCGAGGAGGAGATCGCCGCGGCGACCACCGCCGAGTACGAGGTCGCTCTCGGCTGATATTGTAGGGCTGACCGGCCATGTGGCTCGATAATCCGCGCAAGCCGAACGCCCCGCTCGCGGGGGTGAAGGTGCTCGACCTGTCGCGGGTTCTGGCCGGGCCGTTCGCCGGACAGATTCTCGCGGACCTCGGCGCGGACGTGATCAAGGTCGAAAGCCCCGAAGGCGATACGACGCGCCAGTGGGGGCCGCCCTTCGTCGAGCGCGAAGGCGAGACCACCGCCGCCTATTACCATGCCTGCAATCGCGGCAAGCGCGGGATCGTTGCCGATTTTCGCGACGAGGGCGACCTTGCTCGCGTGCGCGAGCTCGCCGCGGGCGCGGACGTCGTGCTCGAGAACTTCAAACCGGATGCGTTGGCGAAATTCGGGCTCGACTACGCCGCGCTCTCGGACGCCAATCCGTCGCTAGTCTATTGCTCGATCACCGGCTTCGGGCAGGACGGGCCGCGGCGCGACGAGCCGGGCTACGATTTCATGATCCAGGCGATGAGCGGATTCATGGGGTTGACCGGCGAGCCCGATGGCGAACCGATGAAGGCGGGGGTCTCGATCTCGGACCTGTCCTGCGCGCTGTGGTCGGTGATCGCGATCCAGTCGACACTGCTGATGCGCGAACGCACGGGGAAGGGCCAGTGGATCGACATGGCGCTGCTCGATTGCTCGGTCTCGCTGCTCGCCAACCAGGCGATGAGCCTCTTCGCGACCGGGTGGAACCCGCCACGCATGGGCAACAGTCACGCGCAGGTCAGCGCCTATGGCGTATTCCCGACCCAAGACGGGCCGGTGGTGCTCGCCCCCGCCAACGACAAACTGTTCCGCAAATTGCTCGAAGTGCTCGACCGCCACGACCTGCTCAAGGAACGACGCTTCGCCACCAACGCCGATCGCCTCGCCAACCGCGACGAACTCGACGCGCTGATCGCGGCCGAGACCGCGTCGCGCGGCCGCGACACGCTTCTCTCCGCCTGCGCCGAGGCGGGCATCCCGGCAGGCCCGATCAACGATCTCGACGAGGTCTTCGCCGACCCCCAGGTGATCGCGCGCGGCATGAAGCTCGATTGCGACGGGGTGCCCGGCCTGCGCAGCCCGTTCCGCTTCTCCGATGCCGAGCTGGCGCTCGACCAGCCCTCTCCGCGCCAGGGCGAGCACGGCGACTGAAACGAAAAAGGGCGGCTCCCTGCCGGGGCCGCCCTCTTCGTATGCGTGAGACTGAAGCTTACGCCAGCGCGGCCTTGAGATCGTCGACCAGGTCGGTCCGTTCCCACGGGAAGTGATCGCCGTCGACGTCGCGGCCGAAATGGCCGTAGGCGGCGCTCTTGCGGTAGATCGGCTTGTTGAGACCCAGATGCGTGCGGATGCCGCGCGGGGTCAGGCCGCCGAGCTTGGCGATGCCGCGGATCGCATCCTCGATCGCCGCGTCGTCGACCGTCCCGGTGCCGTGCGTGTCGACATAGAGCGACAGCGGTTCGGACACGCCGATCGCATAGGCGAGCTGGATCGTGACGCGCGAGGCGAGACCCGCTGCAACGATGTTCTTGGCGAGGTAACGGGTGATATAGGCCGCGCTGCGATCGACCTTGGTCGGATCCTTGCCGCTGAACGCGCCGCCGCCATGCGGGGCCGCGCCGCCATAGGTGTCGACGATGATCTTGCGACCGGTGAGGCCCGCATCTCCGTCCGGTCCGCCGATCTCGAAGGTGCCGGTCGGGTTGATGTGCCACACGGTGTCGTCCGAGACGAAGCCGTCGGGCAGGATCTCGGTCACCACGCCCTTCACATAGGCGTGGAGCTCGGCTTCCTTCTCGCCCTCGTCATAGCCCGGCGCGTGCTGGGTGCTGACCACCACCGCGGTGCACGCGACCGGCTTGCCATCCTTGTAACGCAGCGTGACCTGGCTCTTGCTGTCGGGCTCGAGGAACGGCGCGACGCCGTTCTTGCGGTCCTCGGCCAGTCGGTGGAGGATCTTGTGGCTGTAATCGATCGGTGCCGGCATCAGGTCGGGCGTCTCGTCGCAGGCGAAGCCGAACATGATGCCCTGGTCGCCCGCGCCTTCGTCCTTGTTGCCGCTCGCATCAACGCCCTGTGCGATGTGGACGCTCTGTCCGTGCAGGTGGTTTTCGAACACCAGCGTCTGCCAGTGGAAGCCGTCCTGTTCGTAGCCGATCTCGCGCACGACGCCGCGCACGGTTTCCTCGATCTCCTGTTCGACGCCGGGTGCCCAGTTTCCATCGGCGTCCATGATGCCCTGGCCGCGAATCTCGCCCGACAGGATCACGCGCTGGGTGGTCGTCATCGTCTCGCAGGCGACCCGTGCCTCGGGATCCTTCGCGAGGAACAGGTCGACGATCGCATCCGAAATCTGGTCCGACACCTTGTCGGGATGGCCTTCGGACACGCTTTCGGAGGTAAACAGGTAATCGGAGCGCATTTGAGCCTCATATAAAGAAAGCTTTATGTGTGGGGCGCGTGTTAGCCCCGCGCGCGGCGGCTGGCAACCAGCGCAATCACGCAAAATAGCACCGCCCACACCATCGCCAGCCAATTCCCCAGCCGCGCGAACAAGGTCGGCGCGTGGGCGGGTGGGACGAACCCATCGCGCCGCTCCGCGCTGTGGCGCGGGATGTATTCGCGCACCACGCCCCGCGCGTCGATCACCGCGCTGATCCCGGTGGTCGTCGAGCGCAGCACCGGCAGGCCTTCCTCGATCGCGCGCATCCGCGCCTGCGCGAGATGCTGCGGCGGTCCCGATGGGCCGAACCAGCCGTCGTTCGAAGGGTTGAAGATGTAATCGGGCCGGTCCGAACGATCGACCACCTGTCCGCTGAACACGATCTCGTAGCAGACCTGCACGCCCGCGCGACCGTATTCGCCGAGCTCGAGCGTGCGCGGCCCCGGTCCGGGGAAAAAGTCCACCGCGCCCGGCACCAGCCGCGAGAGCCCGAGCGGCTCGAGCACGTCGCGCATCGGAAGGTATTCGCCGTAGGGGACGAGGTGCGCCTTGTTGTAGCTCGCGCGGATCTGCCCGCTGCCGTCGATCGCGGTAACGGAATTGCGCGCCCCGGCGAGCGCGCCATCCTCGAATTCGAGATCCTGCGTACCGCTCAGCAACAGCGCGTTGGCGCCGATCGTGCGTGCGATCCGGCGCTTCGAGGCGAGCGGGTCGGCGAGGTAGTTGAAGCGCAGGTAGTAGCGGAAGGGATAGCCTTCGCGCAGGAAGTCCTGGATGCCCGATTCGGGCCACAGCACCAGCCGCGGCTCATCGTCGCGCGGGCGCGAAAGCGCCGCGGTGCGCGCGAAATTCTCTTCGAAATACTCGCGCTCGTTGAGCTTTTCCTGGCGGATATCGGGCTGGACCAGCGTGTAGCGCAGCGTCCCTTCGCGCGGCTCTCCCAACGGGCGCGGGACGAGCAGCGCCAACACCGGCAGCAGCGCGAGCGCGATCGCGAGTCCGCGCCGTTCGCGCCAGCGCGCCGCCAGCCACCAGCAACCGCCCAATGCGATCACCATGCCCGACAGCGCATAGGTCCCGGTGAACTGCGCGATCACGGCGAGCCCCGGTCGTTCGAACGGCCCGAGTGCGATCATCGCGAGCGGGTTCCAGGCATAGCCGGTAAAAGCCCAGCTGCGCAGCCATTCGGCGACGATCCAGCCTCCCGCCAATGCGGGAACCATCACCCAGCCGGTGCGCGCCCGGCCCGCCAGCCACCAGCCGGCAAGCGCGGCAAGCGCAGGAAATACGGCGAGATAAACCGCGAGTAGCAAAACCGCGATCGAGCCGAGCCAGGCAGGCATGTTCGCCTGGTAGCCGAAGGCGACCGCGATCCAGCTATTGCCGAGCGTGAAATGGCCGAACCCGAACATCCAGCCACGCCAGGCGGCGGACTTCCCGTTCGGTGCGTGGGCGACCAGCGCCACGAACAGCGCCAGCGCCGCGAGCGCCAGCGGCCACAAATTGTAAGGGGAGAAGCCGAGCGCGGCGAGCGGCCCGGCCGCCAGCGCGCTCAATCGCGGGTGAGCGACGAGCCAGCGACCGATCGCGTTCGCGCCGGTGCGGGCGCGCCTGTCGAGCGAGCCCACCCGTCAATTCCTAGGCAGCGGCTTCTTCGCCGTCTTCGCTGGCGGCGCGACGGGTTCGGCGACGCGGCTTGGGCGCCTCGTCCGCGTCGTCGCCGATAGCGGGCGGCAGCGCGCTGGGATCGAGCCCGTGGGGGCCGTTGTCCTTGGCCGGCTTCGCCTTGCCGTTGGCCTTCGCCTTGGCCGGCTTGCGCTTGGCCACGAAGGGGTTTTCCTCGCCGTCGGCATCGGAACCTTCGTTCTGTTCGCGCCCCTGGGTGGCTTCCTGCCCTTCGTTCTTGCGCGAGCGGCGCGGCTTCTTCGGGCGATCGTCGCGACCGTCGTTGTCGTGATCGTCCCGGCGATCGTCGTCGTCATCGTCGGAGCCGTGCTTGCCGCCGCGATTGTCGTCGCGCTTGGCGCGTTGTTCGTCCTGCCGGGCCTTGTTGTCGGCGATGACGCGGAAATAGTGATCGGCAAATTGCAGGTAGTATTCCGCCTGCACCCGATCGCCGTTCATCTGCGCGTCGTTCGCCAGCTTCTTGTACTTGTCGAGAAGCTGGGGTGCGTTGCCGCGCGCGCGACTGTCGATCCGGTTCGGAAACTGATTGCCCTGCGACCGGTTGTTGCCGCCGCGACCGCGACGACGGTTGTTACCACGATTGTTGCTCAAGGATTCGTGTTCCTTTGTGACGCCGTCATACGCGGCGGTATCCCTCCTCCGCACGCTCTTCGCGCGGGGCCAATCCCGGTATCCTTTCCGGTTCCTGCACGTCGACGAGCGGCGCGCTGGTATCCGGTCTGGTCTGGGACTTGTCTCCGGCGAACCCTCTGGTTCCCGCCGGAGCAACTCCAGAGGTAGCGGTTGTAGGACGCCTTGCCAAGCCCCCTATGGTTTCGGGCGAAGGATAAGTGCGCGTGGCCGCCCCGCGAGATCACGCCGCAATTCGCTCGAGAACCCGGCCTCGGAGGCGATCTGCGCCACCGATTCGGCCTGTTGGTGGCCGATTTCGAAGATCGCGACACCGTTTTCGGCAAGCAGTTCGGGCAATTTCGGGATCAAGACGCGGTAGTCATCGAGGCCTTCGGGGCCGGCGAACAGCGCCTCGCCCGGCTCGTAATCGTGGACATCGGCATCGAGCAAGGCATCGGCCTCGACATAGGGCGGGTTGCACACCACCAGGTCGAACCGCCCGAGATCGTCTTGCCAGCCGTCGTCGAGCCAGCTGCGCCGCTCGAACCGCCAGTCGTTCGCCAGATCGAGCGCCCGTGCATTCTCGGTCGCGGTTTCGATCGCCCGGGACGAAGCATCGATCCCGACGCCCGCTGCCGCGGGGCGCTCCGAAAGCAGGGTCAGCAAGAGCGCACCGCTGCCCGTTCCGAGGTCGAGCACCCGGCGCGGCGACGAACAGGATTCGAGTGCGGCGCGCACCAGCGTTTCGCTGTCGCCGCGAGGGATCAGAACGCCCGGTCGTACCGCGAAGCAACGCCCGTAGAATTCCTGCTCGCCGGTAATGTAGGCGATCGGCTCGTGCCGGGCGCGGCGATCGACCAGCGCCTCGAAGCCGTCCGGCGCCGGATCGCGCTGATGCCGGAGCAGCATGTCCGAGCGCGAGCAATCGAGCGCATGCGCCATCAGCAATTCGGCGTCGAGCCGCGCGCTGTCGCTAGTGGCGGACAGGTGATCCGCCGCGGCGCGCAGGGCTTCGCCGACGGTCATTCCTCCATCGCGGCGAGGCGCTTGGCTTCGTCCTCGGCGATAAGGGTGTCGATCACTTCGCCAAGCCCGGGCCCTTCGAGGATCTGCGGCAGCTTCTGCAGCGTCAGCCCGATGCGGTGATCGGTCACGCGGCCCTGCGGGAAATTGTAGGTGCGGATGCGTTCGGAGCGGTCGCCCGAGCCGACCATCGCCTTGCGCGCCTCGGCCTCGGCCCCCTCGACCGCATCGCGCTGCTTCTCGAACAGCCGCGCACGCAGGACCTGCATCGCCTTCTCGCGATTCTTGTGCTGGCTGCGCCCGTCCTGGCAGGTCACCACCGTATCGGTGGGCAGGTGGGTGATGCGGATTGCGCTGTCGGTGGTGTTGACGTGCTGACCACCCGCACCGCTGGCGCGATAGGTATCGATCTTGAGGTCGGTCGGGTCGATCTGCACGTCGACATCGTCGGCCTCGGGCAGCACCGCGACGGTCGCCGCGGAGGTGTGGATGCGCCCGCCGCTCTCGGTCACCGGCACGCGCTGGACCCGGTGCACGCCGCTCTCGAACTTGAGCTTGGCGAACACGCCGGTGCCTTTCACGTTGGCGATGATTTCCTTGTAGCCGCCGACGTCCGACGCGCTGATCGAGACCGGCTCGACCTTCCAGCCGCGTTCGGCGGCATAGCCTTCGTACATGCGGTAGAGATCGCCCGCGAACAGCGCGGCCTCGTCGCCGCCCGTCCCGGCGCGGATTTCGAGCATGGCGGGCTTGGCATCGGCTTTGTCGCGCGGCAGCATCGCCGCGGCGAGCCGGCGTTCGGCCTCGGGCAGCTTTGCCTTGAGTTCGACCAGCTCCTCTTCGGCGAGCGCCTTCATTTCGGGATCGGAGACGAGCTCGGACAGCTCGGCGATCTCGGCGCGCATCGCCTTTACCTCGTTGGCTATCTTGGCCACCGGTTCGAGCTCGGCATAGTCGCGGCTCGCCTGCACGAAAGCCTCGCCCTCGAGTGTGCCCGAGGCCATCCGCGCTTCGAGCTCGGCGAAGCGATTGGCAATCTGGTCGAGGCGTTCGGCGGGGATGGTCAAGGAACTAAACTCTCAATCTCGTCATCCCGGCCTCCGAGCCGGGATCCCGCTTATTGCAGCGGCGCTGAAAGAACGGAAGCGGGACCCCGGATCAAGTCGAGGGTGACGGATTGCGGGCCCCTAGGACCGAGATGATCCTGCTCGCGTCTCCTTCACCGGAAATTCCGTGGTAGCCGCGCTCGTCGACCCGGAGGATGTGTTGCGGATTTTGCTTCACCGCCTTGTCGTAGCGTTTCTTCGGAGAACCTGTCGCCATGATGTCGGCGATCACGCCTCCCTTCCGAAGATCGGACAGCAGCTCTATTGCGGCCGCCATGCCTTCGTCGCATTCGACCAGGACCATGGCTTCGAGGCGTTCGGGCGCACGGTCCCCCACCAGCATCGCCAATCGCTCGATCCCCGCGGCCCAGCCGACTGCGGGCGTCGGCGCGCCGCCGAGGCTTTCCATCAACCCATCATAGCGACCGCCGCCAAGGATCGTGCTCTGGCTGCCCAGCCTTCCGGCCGCCTCGCTGCCCTCGTCGGGAATGAATTCGAACGCGGTGTGGCGATAATAATCGAGCCCGCGCACGAGGCTTTCGGCGCGCGTCCATTTCACGCCCGCCGCGTCGAGCCCGGCGGTGACCGCATCGAAGAAGGCGCGCGCATCGTCGGACAGGAACTGGTCGATCTTCGGCGCATCGGCGACGAATTGCCGATCGCGGCGATCCTTGCTGTCGAGGATGCGCAGCGGGTTCTTTTCGAGCCGCTCCTGCGAATCCTCGCTCAACTCGTCCTTCACCGCACGGAAATGCTCCACCAGCGCGGCGCGCCAGGCTTCGCGGCTGTCGCCGTCGCCGAGCGTGTTGAGGTGCAGCGTCACGCCCTCGATGCCGAGCTCCTTCAAGAGCTGGTCTGCCATCGCGAGCAATTCGACATCGGCCTGCGGTTCGGCCGCGCCGATGATCTCGGCATCGATCTGGTGGAACTGGCGATAGCGGCCCTTCTGCGGGCGCTCGTAACGGAACAGCGGGCCGTGCGTGGCGAGCTTCAGCGGCGCGTGCTGCTGCCAGCCGTTCGAAAGAAAGGCGCGGGCGATGCCCGCGGTGAATTCGGGGCGCAAGGTCAGCGATTCGCCGCCGCGATCCTCGAACGAATACATTTCCTTCGATACGATATCGGTGGTCTCTCCGATCGAACGGGCGAACACCTCGGTCTTTTCGAACACCGGCATTTCGGCCCGCCGGAAGCGGTAGAGCCTGCGCACGCGCTCGAAGGTCTCGACCACGAAGGCGAAGGCCTCGGCATCGGCTCCGAAGATGTCCTGCGTCCCGCGGATGGCTTGTGGCGTTTTTGGCATGGGTCGCGCGATTAAGGCGAACTGCCCCCTTCCGCAATCCTCCGCCCTTCGCTATCGGCCCGCCAAGTCTTTCTGGGGAGGGGGACCGAACATTTTCAGCAAGGACGCATGATGCGCATCGACAAGATCCCCACCGGCGACAATCCGCCCGAAAGCCTCAACGTCATCATCGAAGTGCCGACCGGCGGCGAACCGGTGAAATACGAGTTCGACAAGGATTCGGGCGCGCTGTTCGTCGACCGCATCCTCCACACGCCGATGCGTTATCCGGCCAATTACGGCTTCATTCCCCACACGCTGTCGCCCGATGGCGATCCGCTCGACGCGCTGGTGATCGCGCGCTCGCCCTTCATCGCCGGCTGCGTGGTGCGCGCCCGCCCGATCGGCGTGCTCAACCTCGAAGACGAGCATGGCGGCGACGAGAAGCTGATCTGCGTGCCCATCGACACGACCTTCCCCTATTATTCGGACGTCGCCGAGACGAAGGACCTGCCCTCGATCATCTTCCAGCAGATCGAGCACTTCTTCACCCACTACAAGGATCTCGAAGCCGAGAAGTGGGTGCGCGTGGGCAATTGGGGCGACGCCGCCGAGGCCAAGCAGATCGTCAAGGAAGCGATCGAGCGGGCGAAGGGCTGAGCTAGCGTTCCGCTTCGAGCTCGGAGCGGAAGCACAGGATCGCGCGGTTTTCGGGGTTGGGCGGCGGGTCGGCGCGGTCGATCGCGTCGCGCAGCAGCAGCTCGACCTCGGTATCGCGGACGTCGCCCGCGCCCTCGATCACGTAGTGCCGCATCGAGCCCAGCGTGCCGCGCAGCAGCTCGTCCAGATCGTACATCCGGTCCCCGCGCGGAAAATCGTAGCTCACCCAGAAGGCGTGGAACGACACCGTGACGATCGTCGCGGCCAGGTCCACGCCGGGCGCGAAATGCACCCGCAGCAGACCGTCGCTGTCGTCGACGATACGGTTCGCGGTCGGCATGGCGGCGGTCGCGGCGGTGATCGCCTCGCGTCCGATCGCGGCGAGTTCGGGCCCCTGCCGGTCGATCGCATCGTCGAGCCGCAATTGCGCCGGGCGCTGCGGTTCCTTCACTCCACCGGGCGCCCTTCGTCGAGCAGGTCTTTGGCCTGCTCGGAATCGGTCCGGCGTTCCTTGTCGACCAGCTCGGCGATCTCGTTCTGCGGCGCGACGTCCGCGTCTTCGGCGCTCATGGTCACGGTCGCCGCCTTGGGGACGGGCGGCGGCTTGCCCGCAGACCCTTCCGCGACCTGCGCCATAGGCAGCGGGTCGGTGCGCGAATCGAACCGCAGGCGGTAAATCGGTTCGGGCAGCGCGAAGCCTGCTTCCTCTATAGCCGCCTTGACCGCACCGATCGCGCGGCTTCTGGCCTTGTGCCAGTCGCTCTCCTCCTGATCGACCCAGCCGAGGAAGCTCAACACGATGTTCGAATCGCCGACTTCGACCGTGCGGACCTCGGGCGGCGGATCCGCGAGCACGAAGGGCAGCGCCTCGAGCGCCTCCCGGCCGACCTTGCGCGCCGCCTCGGGATTGTCGTCGGCATCGATGCCGAGCTTGAACTCGAAGCGGCGTTGCGGATTGCGCGTATAGTTCAGGATTACCGCCTTGAAGACGGTCGAATTGGGAATCCGCAAGTGATTGCCCTCGAGCGTCATCAGCACGGTCGCACGGCTGGTCAGGCGGATCACGCGGCCCTCGAGATCGTCTATCACGACATGGTCGTTGGCGCGGAACGGCTGGCGCAAGCTCAACATCAACGAGGCGACGTAATTCTCGATCGTATCGCGCATCGCGAAACCCAGCGCGATGCCGATCACCCCAGCCCCGCCGAGCACTGCCCCGAGCAAGGCCCCCGCGCCGAGCATGTCGAGCGCGATGACCAGGCCGAGCACCACGAACACGAAGCGGATCGCCGAGGCGATCAGTTCGGCGAGGAAGGAGTTGGGGGCGACCCGGCGCCACAACCCGGTCAGTCCGGCGAGCAGGTATCCGAACGCCGCGATCGCGATCGCAACCACCAGTGCGAGTCCCCCCAACGGCGCGAGCGCGCGCGCATCGGCCAGCTTGCTTTCGAGCGAGGTCAGGACCCCGCCTGCCTGTCCGACCGATAGGTCGCGTTCGAGCCCGTTTTCGACCGTCACCACCCCGGTGATGCGCGAAGCTATTTCCTCGGCCCGCGCGATATCGCCTTCCTCGGGCACTGTCCCCGACAGGGCGACCACCCCCTCGTTCACCGTCACCGCCACCTCGGCGAAAGCCGGCAGTTGCGAGAGGATCCCACGGAGGCGTCGCGCGATCTGCTCGTCGTCGGAGGCGCCGGTCTCGGCTTCGATCGCCTGCGCGGTCGGCGTCGGCGCGGGTGCCGCGGTTTCGCTCGCCGCTCCCGGAACGAGCGCCGTGGCAGGCATCGCGGCGACGCCCACCAGGAGCGCCAGCGCAAATTTCAGCAATTCCGACAAATGGGAGATGGTCAGTTCAGCGCGTAAAGCGCCTTGAACAGTCCGGCGAGCAGGAAGGGCAGGCCGATCGCGACGACCCACAACCCGATCACCGACTTGCGATAGCGCGGTTCGTAGGACGGGTCGGCGGCCTGCTCGTCGCTCATCTTCATCCAGCAGGATTCGTAGGTCTTGCAGGCGGGAATGACGAGCGCGACGAGGATGGCCAGCGCGATATAGGGGGCGATCGAAGTGCCCGGCGACTGCATCGCATCGACGGTGACGAAGATCTGCAGCGCGGTATAGACCATCAGCGCATAGGCGATGTGGTCGCTCATCCGCTTGCGCCAGTCGAGCTTCTTGCCCTCGGTGCGGGCCTCGGTTTCCTCGTCGTACGCAGCCTGTGCCATCAGTCGGTCTCTCCCCAGTTCCCGAAGCTTGCAGTTAATCACGAACGCGGCGCTGCTGCAAGGACGATCGCCACCCGCCCGGTGCGAAAAGCCGCGCCTGATCGACCAAGGCATGCACGAAGTCTGCCAATCGTTTCCGGCGGGGGTGGATCACGCGCGTCGGAATGCTATGGCGGCATCATGGATATGCCCGCCGCCTCGGCCGAAACTTCGGACGACGTATCGCCAGCCCACGCCTCCGAGCCGATCCCGCAGGGCGGGCTCGAAGTGGTGTCGATCGCGAAAAGCTACGACAAGAAGCAGGTGCTGTCCGATATCTCGCTGACGGTGGGCAAGGGCGAGGTGCTGGGCCTGCTGGGTCCCAACGGCGCGGGCAAGACGACCTGCTTCTATTCGATCATGGGCCTCGTCAAACCCGATGCCGGCCGGATCATGATGGACGGCGTCGACGTCACCAACCTGCCGATGTATCGCCGCGCGATCCTCGGCCTCGGTTACCTGCCGCAGGAAACCTCGATCTTCCGTGGGCTGACGGTTGAACAGAACATCAATGCCGTGCTCGAGCTGGTCGAGCCCGACAAGGACGTGCGCGCCGCCGAGCTCGAGCGGCTGCTCGAAGAATTCGGGCTTACCCGGCTGCGCGATTCCGCCGCCATGGCGCTGTCGGGCGGTGAACGCCGCCGCTGCGAGATCGCCCGCGCGCTCGCGGCCAAGCCCTCGATCATGTTGCTCGACGAACCCTTCGCGGGGATCGACCCGCTCTCGATCAGCGACATCCGCGATCTTGTCGCCGACCTGAAGACGCGCGGGATCGGTGTGCTGATCACCGATCACAATGTCCGCGAGACGCTCGAAATCGTCGATCGCGCCTGCATCATCTATGGCGGGCAGGTCCTGTTCGCGGGCAGCCCCGAGGACCTCGTCGCCGACGAGAACGTGAGGCGGCTCTACCTCGGCGAGAATTTCGAGTTGTAGGATCGAGGTTGGGGGGAACGGTGCTTCAGGGTCAGGGTCGTAAGGGTACGATAGAATAATGGCGCTCGGGCCACGCCTCGACCTGCGCCAGTCGCAATCGCTGGTGATGACGCCGCAGCTCCAGCAGGCGATCAAGCTGCTGGCGCTGTCCAACCTCGAAATCGAGACCTTCGTCGGAGATGCGCTCGACAACAACCCGTTGCTCGAGATGGGCGAGACCAGCCGCGAGAACGAAGACGGCGATGCCGCGACCGAAGCCGAGCCCGCGCAGGCCGACGCGATGGACGGCGATGGCGGCGCGCTCGACATAGACGAGAGCGCGCTCGACCGTGATCGCGACACCGGCGACTGGTCGGCTTCCGGCAGTATCGCCTCGGGCGAGGACCTGCCCGGGATCGAAAACGAGAGCAGCGACGGACCGACGCTGGCGGAGCATCTCCATGCGCAGGTCGGCCCGGCCTCCGCCGACGAGCGCGAAGCGCTGGTCGCGCATGCGATCGTCGATGCGCTGGACGAGGCCGGCTACCTGACCGTGACGCTGGAGGAACTCGCCGGGATGCTCGGGATCGGCGAGGCCGAGGCCGAACAGGCGCTGGCGCTGGTCCAGTCCTTCGATCCGACGGGTGTCGGCGCCCGCTCACTGTCCGAATGCCTCGCATTGCAGGCGAAGGAGGCCGATCGCCACGATCCGTGCATGGCGCGGCTGATCGACAACCTCGAACTGCTCGGCAAGGGCGAGTTTGCGCGGCTCCGGCGGCTGTGCGACGTCGACGACGAGGATTTCGCCGACATGCTCGCCGAACTGCGCGGCTACGACCCCAAGCCCGGCCTCAAATATGGCGGGGGGGCGGGCGCGGCGGTGGTGCCCGACGTACTGCTCTCGCCGAGCGATGAGGGCGGCTGGAAGATCCGCATCAACCGCGACACGCTGCCCCGGCTGGTGGTCAATCGCGACTATTACGTCGAGCTCAAATCGGATTGCACCGACAAGGCTTCGCGCGGCTGGCTCTCGGAAAAGCTGGCCGACGCCAAGTGGCTGATCAAGGCGCTCGATCAGCGACAGAAGACGATCCTCAAGGTCGCGAGCGCGATCGTGAAGGCGCAGGACGGCTTCTTCCGCCGCGGCGTCTCGCACCTGAAACCGCTGACCTTGCGCACCGTCGCCGAACAGATCGACATGCACGAGAGCACGGTCAGCCGCGTGACCTCGAACAAGTACCTGTCCTGCCCGCGCGGGACGTTCGAGCTGAAATATTTCTTCTCGAGCGGCGTCTCCTCGGCCGACGGCGAGGGCGCGAGCGCCGAGGCGGTCAAGGCCGCGATCCGCGAGCTGACCGACGCCGAGGACCCGAAGAAGATCCTCTCCGACGACGCGCTGGTGACGCTGCTCAAGGAACGCGGTTTCGACGTCGCGCGGCGGACGGTGGCCAAATACCGCGAGGCTGCGGGAATCGGCAGTTCGGTCCAGCGGCGGCGGGCGAAGAAGCTGGCGGGCAGGTGACGCCTTATCCTCCTAGGTGAAGATCTCGCCTTCTGAACGCTTTCCTACTCCGCTTGCGACGGAGTAATCTGGCGGGATGCCTGTTCGTCACCCTCAGCATGCCGGATCCGGAAGATTACAACGCGCGCGGGAATATACTCCGCAAAATCTTGAAATCGGGGATCAATTCACCCGCTGCCGGTTTTTCAAAACCCCGGCATCGGTGTCACACCGACTCCGCCTATTCCTCCAGCTCGATGTCCCAGTAGAGCCAGTCGCGCCAGGTTTCGTGGAGGTAGTTGGGCGGGAACGCCTTGCCGTGCTGCTGCAGCTGCCAGTGGGTCGGCCGGATCGGTTCGGCATAGAGCTGCATCCCCGCCTGCTTGGGCGTGCGACCGCCCTTCTTCATGTTGCAGGGCGCGCAGGCGGTGGCGATGTTCTCCCACGTCGTCTTGCCGCCGAGCCGGCGCGGGACGACGTGATCGAAGGTCAGGTGATCCATCTTGCCACAGAACTGGCACGAGAAGCGATCGCGCAGGAACAGGTTGAAGCGGGTGAAGGCGGGAAATTCGCTCGGGCGCACATATTGCTTCAGCGCGATCACGCTGGGAATCTTCATGTCGAGATTGGGAGAGTGGACCTCGCGCTCGTAGCTCGCGATCACGTCGACCCGGTCGAGGAAGATCGCTTTGATCGCGGTCTGCCACGGCCACAGGCTCAGCGGGTAGTAGGACAGCGGGGTGTAATCGGCGTTGAGCACCAGCGCCGGGCAGCTTTCGAGCTTCCGGCAGGGATCCTCGTCCGCGCTCCGAAAGCGCGCCGCCCGTTCCAGAAGTTCGGCCTTGAACACGTGTTGCGTCCTCCCCGATCGATCTGGAAGGGAGCAAAAGCGAAAAATTGCGTCAAGTCCATGACATTGTGCGGGTCGCGCTATTCCACAGTCATCGTTAGGAAGGGCGCGTGAGCACCGTGACCCGCTTCGCCCCCAGCCCCAACGGCCCGCTGCACCTGGGGCATGCATATTCGGCGGTGGTCGCGCATGACCTCGCGCGCGAGGCGGGCGGCACCTTCCTGATCCGGATCGAGGATATCGACGGCGCGCGGTCGCGCCCCGAATGGATCGCGGAGCACCTCGCCGACCTTGCCTGGCTCGGTATCGAGAGCGATCGTCCGGTCGTTCGCCAATCAGAGCGCCTTGCGACCTACGATGCTGCGCTCGAGCGGCTGAAGGCCGACGGGCTGCTTTATCCGTGCCGCTGCACCCGCGCCGAGATCGCCGCGGCGGCGCGCGAGGAGGGACCCGAGGGCCCGGTCTATCCCGGCACCTGCAAAGGGCGCGAGATTCCTTCCGATCGTCCGTGGGCGTGGCGGCTCGATATGGACGCGGCGATCGAGCGCGCGGGCGAACTCGACTGGGAGGATGCGCTCGCCGGCACGATCGTGGCGCGTCCCGTACGCTTCGGCGACGTGGTGCTGGCGCGAAAGGATGCGCCGGCCAGCTATCACCTCGCCGCCACGCTCGACGATGCGGCGCAGGGGGTGACGCTGGTGACGCGCGGGGCGGACCTGTTCGATGCCACCGACATCCACCGCCTGCTGCAGGAATTGCTCGGCCTGCCGGTGCCGCGCTGGCACCATCACGCGCTGCTGGTCGAGGAGGACGGGCGCAAGCTCGCCAAGCGGCGCGGTTCCGGCGAGGAAGGCTTCGGCCTCGCCGACCGCCGCCGCGCGGGCGAAGACGGGCAGACTGTTGCGGCCGCGCTGCGCGCGGGCCACTTCCCCGCTGGCATTACCCTCTCGCAATCCCTATCTGGTGCGCCATGAACACCTTCCTCACCATCCTCATCGTCCTCCTCGCGATCATGGTCGTCGTCAGCCTCGTGCGCGGGATCGTCGCCTTCATGCAGAGCACCAAGATGGAGCTCGAGGCCGACGACGAACGCGCGGGCAAGATGCAGAAGCGCCAGAACGAGATGATGTTCGCGCGCATCAAGTACCAGGCGCTGGCGGTCGTGGTCGTCGCCGTGCTGCTGATGATCAACCGCTGAGCGGGGCCGGTCGGGGGAGGACATGGTCAAGCTCAACAAGATCTACACTCGCACCGGCGACGACGGCACCACCGGGCTGGTCGACGGTTCGCGCTGTCCGAAACACTCGGCGCGGATCGCCGCGATCGGTTCGGTCGACGAGGCCAACAGCGCGATCGGGCTCGCGATTGTCGCGGTGGGCAGCGAAGCGGCGAGCGATCTCACCCGGATCCAGAACGACTTGTTCGATTGCGGTGCCGACCTCGCCACCCCCGCCGAGGATGGCGAGGACTTCGGCCCGTCGGAAATGACACTGCGGATCGTGCCCGCGCAGGTCGAATGGCTCGAAAGCGCGATCGACGCGCTCAACGAGACGCTCAAGCCGCTGACCAGCTTCATCCTGCCCGGCGGCGGCGAGGCCGCGGCGCGCATCCACCTCGCCCGCGCAATCGTGCGCCGAGCCGAGCGCGACATGGTCGCATTGCATCGCGAGGAACCGATCAACCCGGCCGCGCTGCAATATGTCAATCGGCTGTCGGACTATCTTTTCACCCTCGCCCGCGCGATCAATGCCGGCGGCTCGGGCGACGTGCTGTGGGTCCCCGGTGCCAACAGGTAACCGGCGACTCGCCCAAACAAAGTTCTACAATTCGAGGAAATTCGCATGACCACCATCGCTGTCATCGGCGCGGGCCAGATGGGTACCGGCATCGCGCAGACCGTCGCCCAGCACGGGATGAAGGTGCTGCTCGCCGATCTCGATCTTGCGCATGCAGAGGCCGGCAAGGCCAAGGTCGACAAGGCGCTCGCCAAATTGGTCGGCCGCGGCAAGATCGAGGCCGATACGGTCGAAGCGGTACTCGGCCGGATCGAGCCGGTCGCCGATTATACGCCGATGTCCGAGGCGAGCTTCATCATAGAAGCCGCGACCGAGCGCGAAGAGGTCAAGGCCAAGATCTTCGAGAAGGCGAGCGAAGTGCTCGCCGAGGACGCGATCATGGCGTCGAACACCAGCTCGATCCCGATCACCCGGATGGCCAACCACTCGCCCGATCCCAAGCGCTTCATCGGGCTGCACTTCTTCAACCCGGTCCCGGTCATGGGGCTCATCGAGGTGATCCCCGGCCTCGCCACTGCGCAGGACACGACCGACCGCACCACCGCCTTCGCCGAAAGTCTCGGCAAGCAGGTCGTGCTGTCGCAGGACGAACCCGGCTTCGTGGTCAACCGCATCCTGCTGCCGATGATCAACGAAGCGATCTTCGTGCTCGGCCAGTCGACCGCCAGCATCGCCGATATCGACAAGGGCTGTCGCCTGGGGCTCAATCACCCGATGGGGCCGCTGGAACTGGCCGATTTCGTCGGCCTCGACACCTGCTTCGAGATCATCAAGGTGCTGTTCGAGACCACCGGCGACAGCAAGTATCGCCCCGCGCCGCTGCTGGTGAAATATGTCGAGGCGGGCTGGCTGGGCCGCAAGGCCGGCCGCGGCTTCTACGATTACGGCGGCGAGGAGCCGGTTCCGACTCGCTAATCTCGGAACAAACGGCTTCCTCCCTTGATTTTTCAGCTAATCGCGCGCATCGCGCGGCGAGCATTTTCGCGCCGCCGCACCCTCATCCGCGCGCGCCATAACAACAGGAAAGTTGACGCATGACCCAGGTCGGCCAGGATACTCTCGGCACCCGTTCCACCCTCGAAGTCGGGGGCAAGGAATACGCGTACTACTCGCTCGCCAAGGCGGCGGAAAAGCTCGGCGATGTGTCGAAGCTGCCCTTCAGCCTGAAGGTCCTGCTCGAGAACATGCTGCGGTTCGAGGATGGCGGGCACACCGTCGCTACCGACCACGCGCAGAACATCGTCGACTGGGTCAAGAACCCCACCACCGGCGACGAGATCCAGTACCGCCCCGCGCGCGTGCTGCTGCAGGATTTCACCGGCGTTCCCTGCGTGGTCGACCTCGCCGCCATGCGCGATGCGATCGCCAAGCTCGGTGGCGACACCGCCAAGATCAACCCGCAGGTTCCCGTGAACCTCGTCATCGACCACTCGGTGATGGTCGACGAGTTCGGCCACCCCAAGGCGTTCGAGCATAACGTCGAGATGGAATACCAGCGCAACGAGGAACGCTACGACTTCCTCAAGTGGGGCTCGAAGAGCTTCGAGAATTTCTCCGCGGTGCCTCCGGGCACCGGCATCTGCCACCAGGTGAATCTCGAGCATATCGGTCGCGGCGTGTGGTCGACCGAGGATCCCGACGGCAACCTCACCGCCTATCCCGACACCTGCGTGGGCACCGATAGCCACACCACGATGATCAACGGTCTCGGCGTGCTAGGCTGGGGCGTCGGCGGGATCGAGGCCGAAGCCGCGATGCTCGGCCAACCGATCTCGATGTTGATCCCGCGCGTCGTCGGCTTCCGGTTCGACGGCAAGCTTTCCGAGGGCGTCACCGCGACCGATCTCGTGCTCACCGCCGTGGAAATGCTGCGCGAAGTGGGTGTGGTCGGCAGCTTCGTCGAATTCTACGGACCGGGCGTCTCCAATCTCAGCCTCGCCGACCGCGCGACGATCGCGAACATGGCGCCCGAATACGGCGCGACCTGCGGCTTCTTCGGGATCGACGACAAGACGCTCGAATATATGCGCCTGACCGGGCGCGACGAGCATCAGATCGAACTGGTCGAAGCCTATTCGCGCGAACAGGGCCTGTGGCTGGAGCCGGATAATGAGCCGGTGTTCTCCGAAACCCTACAGCTCGACCTGTCCAAGGTCGTTCCGTCGCTTGCCGGGCCCAAGCGTCCCCAGGATCGGGTGATCCTCCCCGAGGTCGACGAAGAATTCAATCGCGACCTCAAGAAGCTCTACGGCAAGGATTCCCCGCACCGTATCGATGTCGAGGGCAAGGACCACGATATCGGCGACGGCGACGTCGTGATCGCGGCCATCACGTCGTGCACCAACACCTCAAATCCCGATGTGATGATCGCCGCCGGACTCGTCGCAGAAAAGGCGGTGGCCAAGGGCCTCACCCCCAAGCCGTGGGTCAAGACCAGCCTTGCTCCGGGATCGCAGGTCGTCACCGACTATCTCGAAAAGTCCGGCTTGCAGGATAGCCTCGACAAGATCGGCTTCGATCTGGTCGGCTATGGCTGCACCACCTGCATCGGCAATTCGGGCCCCCTCGCCCCGCCGATCTCGCAGGCGATCAACGGCAACGATCTGGTGGCCGCCGCCGTGCTGTCGGGCAATCGCAACTTCGAAGGCCGCGTGTCGCCCGATGTGCGCGCGAACTACCTCGCTTCGCCGCCGCTCGTGGTGGCCTATGCGCTGAAGGGCTCGGTCACGACCGACATGGTCGACACCCCGCTGGGGCAGGATCGCGACGGTAACGACGTGTTCCTCAAGGACCTGTGGCCGACCAACCAGGAAATCGCCGATCACCGCGCGGCCAATATCGACCGCCAGATGTTCGAGAAGCGCTATGCCGACGTCTACAAGGGCGACGAGCACTGGCAGAAGATCAACGTCGTCGGTTCGGACACATACCAGTGGAAGGCTGGTTCGACCTATGTCGCCAGCCCGCCCTTCTTCGACGGGATGGAATTGGAGCCCAAGCCGGTCGAAGACATCGAGGGCGCCAAGCCGCTCGCCATCCTCGGCGATTCGACCACCACCGACCACATCTCGCCGGCCGGTTCGATCAAGGAAGACAGCCCCGCGGGCGAGTACCTGAAATCGCACCAGGTCGCGAAGGCGGACTTCAACTCCTACGGCTCGCGCCGCGGCAACCACGAAGTGATGATGCGCGGCACCTTTGCCAATATCCGCATCAAGAACGAGATGGTCCCCGGCGTCGAAGGTGGCGAAACGCTCTATAAGGGCGAGCAGATGCCGATCTACGACGCGGCGATGAAGCACAAGGAAGATGGCACCCCGCTGGTCGTCATCGGCGGCAAGGAATACGGCACCGGCTCGAGCCGCGACTGGGCGGCCAAGGGCACGATCCTGCTCGGCGTGCGCGCGGTGATCGTCGAAAGCTACGAGCGTATTCACCGCTCCAACCTGATCGGCATGGGCGTGCTTCCGTTGCAGTTCCAGGACGGCGAAGGCCGCGAGAGCCTGGGCCTGACGGGCGACGACAGCTTCACGATCAAGGGCCTCGACAGCCTTACCCCGCGCTCGGACATCGAAGTCGAAGTAACCCGCAAGGACGGCTCGACCTTCAGCTTCACCGCCAAGTGCCGGATCGATACCGCCAACGAGATGGATTACTACCGCAACGGCGGCATCCTCCATTACGTGCTGCGCAAACTGGCTGCATGACGCTCGACTTCTCCAACATCCGCGTCTCTTACGGCATGCAGACGGCGTTCACCGACGCCGATCCCAAGGCCGATGCGGCGAAGATGGCGATGGTGGGCGCGCAGGTGCGTGCGCGCCTCCACGCGATGGAGGAGGCCGAGGACCTCGGCGGAGAAAAGGCCGACCTGTTCCGCATTCCGGGCTTTCTCAGCCAGGAGGAATGCGCGCGCATCTGCAGGGTGATCGATCGAAAGATCGGTCCCTCGACACTGTTCGAAGGAACCCAGATCGAGGGCTTCCGCACCAGTTCGACGCATTATTTCGACCGCCTCGATCCTGAAACCTGCAAACTCGAAGAAAAGATCGACGCGGTGCTGGGGCTAGACCACCGCTTCGCCGAGACCACGCAGGGCCAGCGCTACGAGGTCGGGCAGCAGTTCAAGCACCACTACGACTATTTCTTCGAAAGCGAATCCTACTGGCAGACCGAACGTCGACGCGGCGGTCAGCGGACATGGACCGCGATGGTGTTCCTCAACGAGCCGGAACAGGGCGGCGAGACCGATTTCAAGGAGCTCGGCTTGTCGATCCCGCCCGAGACCGGGACTTTGCTGACCTGGAACAACATGGATCGCGACGGGCGCAAGAACCCCAATACCTTCCACGCCGGCACACCGGTCATAGAAGGAAAGAAATACGTGATCACCCAGTGGTACCGGCAGGATCCCTGGGACATCGCCGGCGGCGGCTGATCCGTCCCCGAAAGCGCCCATGAAAAAGGCCGGGATCGCTCCCGGCCTTTTCGTTTTTCGATTGGTTGAAAGAGCTCAATCGAAGTCGAAACTCACCTTCACCTTGCGACGCCGGCGACGCTGCAGGCCGACCGCGCCGAGCGCGGCAAGGCCGAACAGGCCGAGCATGCCCGGTTCCGGCACCGGGGTCGGCGGCGGGGGCGGAGGCGGCGGCGGGCAATTGCCCGTCGTCGTGCAAGGCGGCGGAGGCGGGGGCGGCGGCGGGCAAGTCATGCAGCCGTTCGAACTCGTGCTGGTCGAGGACGAAGTCGATGTCGACGTGCTCGAGGACGTGCTGGTGCTGACATTGCCAGAGGTCGACGAACTGGTCGACGTGCTGACATTGCCCGACGTCGACGAACTGGTGGAACTCGAGACGTTGCCCGAGGTCGAGCTCGAAACATTGCCGGACGACGAACTCGAGACGTTCCCCGAAGACGTCGAAGTGACGTTGCCCGACGAACTGGTCGACGAGACGTTGCCCGAGCTGGTCGAGGTCGTGCTCGTGACTCCGCCGGTCGTGCTGGTCGAGGTGATACCGCCGGTGGTGCTGGTGACACCGCCGGTGCTCGACGAGGTCGAGGAAGAACCGCCCGAAGTCGACGTGGACGACGAGCCGCCAGACGTGCTGGTGGTGGTCGAATTGTCGATATCGATGATGATATCCTGGTTCTGGCCCTGGTCCTGGCCTTGGTCCTGCTGCTGTCCGAAACTGTTGTTGACGACGACGCTGCCGCCTCCGCTCGAACCGATGAAGCCGCCGAAGAAGCCGCCGCCGAACCCGCCGAAGCCGCCGCTCGAGCCCCCGATGATGACCGGGGTCGAACCGCCGCCGCTGGGCGGGATCGAACGTGCGCGGGTGACCGGCTGCTCGTAGGGTACGAGGATGACCTGCGTCTCGGGCTCTTCCTGGCGCGCCGGGATCGCGCGGGCCCGCGGGGGTGGCGTTTGCTTGCGCGGGATGGTGCGCGCGCGCTTGATCGGGCGCTTCACCTGCTTGACCGTCTTGGTGCCCTTGGCCTGTTTGCCGGATTTGTAGGATGGCGCATCGGTGGCCGGAGCTTCCGCCACGTGCACCGCGCCGCCGCCAACGAGCGCACCGCCCGCAGCCGCCGCCGCCAGTTTCGCCAAAGCCATTTTTACCGACATATTGCCCTCTTGGTGTCCACCGGACGCGAATCGGCGTTAACCGCTCCGTGTCCCATTTGGTCATGGATCAGAAAGGCAAAGGAAGGATGTACGCGCAATCGCGTTAACCCTCCCAATCCGTCCCAATCCGGGATTCGGACCCCAAGCGCCTGCCTTATAACGCTGCGCGTCCACGATTGACACGGTTTTTTGGTTAATTTCGGGTTGCGGGCTACTTGCCCGGGCCGAACAGCCCCGCCTGTCCTCCGGCCCCGCCCTTGGGCGGCGCCATGTCGAGGTGCTTCCAACCGTCCTCGTTGAGGCAGCGCCCGCGCGCGGTTCGCGCGACGAGGCCGAGCTGGATCAGGAAGGGCTCGATCACCTCCTCGATCGTGTCGCGCGGCTCGGAAAGACCCGCCGCCAGCGTTTCGACGCCCACCGGCCCGCCCTTGTAGGTCTCGGCGATCATGCGGAGATAGCGGCGATCCTGCGCGTCGAGACCCAGCCGGTCGATCTCGAGCTTCGTCAGCGCCTCGTCCGCTACCGCACGGGTCACCGTGCCGCTGTCCTTCACCTGCGCGAAGTCGCGCACACGGCGCAGCAGTCGCCCGGCGACGCGCGGCGTGCCGCGGGCTCGCCCGGCGATCTCGCGCGCGCCGTCGCTGTCGATCGCCAGGCCGAGCTTGCCTGCCCCGCGCGTCACCACGCGTTCGAGCTCGTCGACGGTATAGAAATTGAGCCGTACCGGGATGCCGAAACGATCGCGCAGCGGCGTGGTCAACAACCCCTGCCGCGTGGTCGCACCGACCAGCGTGAAGGGCGGCAGGTCGATCCGCACGCTGCGCGCCGAGGGCCCCTCGCCGATGATGATATCGAGCGCGCGGTCCTCCATCGCCGGATAGAGCACCTCCTCTACCACCGGATTGAGCCGGTGGATCTCGTCGATGAACAGCACGTCGTTGGCTTCGAGATTGGTGAGGATCGCGGCGAGATCGCCCGCCTTGGCGATTACCGGCCCGCTGGTGGCGCGGAACCCCACGCCCAGCTCGCGCGCAACGATCTGCGCCAGCGTGGTCTTGCCCAGCCCCGGCGGGCCGAAGAACAGCACGTGGTCCATCGCCTCGGCGCGACCCTTCGCGGCCTCGACGAACACCCGCAAGTTCTCACGCGCGGCTTCCTGCCCGATGAACTCGGCCAGCGATTTCGGTCGCAGCGCCGCATCGGGATCGTCCGGTTGGCGGTCGGGGGTGTGGAGGGGGGCGGGTTCGGTCACCATTTCTTCTCGCCTTGGCGTATTTGCTCGCAGCGACCGTCAAGCACTCTCAGCATGCCTATGCGAAGCGGCATTGCGCCGATCCATACACCACCTTCCGATGCGCATTCCTGCATTTCGTCTTGAGCACTAAGAACCTTCGAAACCACTCCCCAGACCATCAAGACGACGAGCAAGCCCAACCCACCCCATAATTTAATGGCGGGGTTCAATTTGAGGTTACCCTTAATGCCTCGAACCAAGATCATACGTCGACACTCAAAACGGGTTTACCGTATAGCCTTGCTGCTGGAGCAGGGCGTGGGCGGTCATGGCGGAGAGGGCGACTTCGATCCCCGGCAGCAGGTCCTCGTTGGCGACGCCCTGCGCGGTCGCACTCTGGCCGCAGACGATGATTCGCACCCCGTGTTCGACCAGCGCAGCGACCAGCGGCGCATTGGCATTCTCGGCGCCGTCCTTGCGCGCGGCATAGGGTTCGGCGCGCAACAGGTCGAGCACTGCGCCACCATGCACCACCACCGCGACGTCGATCCGCTCTTCGGGGACCCCGGCCCGGACATGCATGTTGATGAAGCGCGCGGCGCCATTGAGCGTGGAATTGAGCTTGCCGTCCTCGGCCCCCTTGGCAGCGTCGAACGCGACCCGGAAATAGGCGTTGTCGGGCAGGTCCATGTCCGCCTCGACATCGGCCACCGGCCCGAATTCCTCGAACACCGGTCCCATGGTGAAATTCGACATGTCCTGCGCCGCGGCGGGCGTCGCAAGCGCGAGCGACAGCAGCATGATTGCGTATTTCATTCTCGGTCCTCCGCTAGGCGAGCATGGTCCGGCTCAGTCATAATGCTCGACCCCGTCGCCGACGATCTGCACCCAGCCGTGCTTGCGCTCTTCATAGACCGAATATTCGGGCGGCGGGAACGCGGGATCGGCGAAGCGGCCGATGGGGATCGCCATCATGTCGCGGAAGGGTTCGGCGACGTACCAGAGCTCGCCGCCGCAGGTCGGGCAGAAATGGTGGTCGCTGGTCTTGCCGCTGTCAGCGGTGCGGACCCAGACCTTCGCCTCGCCGGTCACCGTCACCTGCTTCGCCGGAAAGCGCGCCTGCGCGGCGAAGGAGGAGCCGCTGCGCTTCTGGCAGTCGAGGCAGTGGCAGACCGAGATGCGGAACGGATCGCCCTCGCAGGTGACCGACAGCGCGCCGCACAGGCAGGAGGCGGTGCGCGGGGTCAACCCGCAGCTCGCTTGAGCGCGACGCGGATCAGCTCGCTTTCGCCGGCGTCCTCGCCCAGCTCCTCCTGCGCGCGGGCGACGGCCTGCGCGGCCACGGCGGGTTTGAAGCCTAGGTTCTGCAGTGCGCTGACCGCATCGGCGCTGGCGCTGCCCGCAGGCGAGGCGGCGACACCGGCGATCCCCCCGCCACCGGGCAGCGCGCCTGCCTTGTCCTTCAACTCGTTGACGATCCGGCCCGCCAGCTTCGGCCCCACGCCCTGCGCGCGGGCGACCATCGCGGCGTCGCCGCTCGCGCAGGCATCGCGCAATTCTCCGGTGGTCAGCGCCGAGAGGATCGCCAGCGCGACCTTGCTGCCCACGCCCTGCACCTGGGTCAGCAGGCGGAACCAGTCGCGCTCGCCCGCATCGGCGAAACCGAGCAGGCGCATGTCGTTCTCGCTCACCTGGAGGTCGGTGAACACCGTCACCGCATCGCCGCGCGCGCCGAGCGCCTCGAGCGTGCGGACGGAACAATGGACGAGATAGCCGACGCCGCCGACGTCGACGATCGCCCAGTCGGCGCCGAAATCGTCGAGCGTGCCGGTGAGTTTCGCGATCATGGCGAGGACCCTGCCACAGCCCTCCGCGCCAAGGAAGGGACCGCCTCGCTCCGCCAACTGGAAATTCGCGACCGAAACCCCATATATCTGAGGAACAAGCAATTTCGAGGATCCGACATGGCAGGCGGATGGACCCGCGACGGCGCGGTACAGGACCAGATCGACGACACCGTGCGCGATGCGGTCGACGCCGCGCGTGCGCGCCTCAATCGCGGGCCGAGCGCGACCTATTGCGACGAATGCGGCGAGCCGATCCCCGAGAAGCGTCGCGAGCTGGTGCCCGGTGTGCGCAAATGCGTCGAGTGCCAGTCGGGCGAGGACCGTTCAGTCCGCCATTCCGCGATCAATCGCCGCGGCTCGAAGGACAGCCAGCTGCGCTAGTTCAGGTGCGCGTCGGCGATCGCAACTGCCAAGGCGTCGGCGGCGTCGGCACCGGCGATCTCGGCCCCCGGCAACAGTACCTTGAGCATCGCCTGGACTTGGCGCTTGTCGGCACCGCCGGTCCCGACCACCGCCTTCTTGACCAGTCGCGCGGCATGTTCGCGGACGTCGAGACCCGCCGCACCACAAGCCGCGAGCACCACCCCGCGCGCCTGCGCGAGCTTCAATGTCGATTGCGGGTTCTTGTTGACGAAGACTTCCTCCGCCGCGGCGCGGGTCGGCCCATGAGTGGCGATTACCTCGGCCAGCGCGGCTTGCAACGTCGCAAGCCGCGCGGCCATCGGCGCATTTGCATCGGTCGGCACCTGCCCGTTGGCGATATGCGCGATGCGCGATCCCTCGACCCGGATCACGCCCCAGCCAGTGCAGCTGAGCGAAGGATCGAGGCCGAGGATGATCACTGTCAATCCTGCGCGTTACGCGTCGAGCTTGTCCATCACCTCGTCGGAGATGTCGTAATTGCCCCACACGGTCTGGACGTCGTCATCGTCGTCGAGTGCGTCGATCAGCTTGAGCAGCGTGCCGGCGTCCTTTTCGTCCATCTCGACGGTGAGGTTGGGCTTCCACGCAAGCTTGACCGTCTCGGCCTCGCCCAGCGCCTTTTCGAGGTCGCTGGCGACCTGGTGGAGGTCGTCCGCCGCAGTCCAGATCTCGTGCCCGTCCTCGGTGCTGGTGATGTCCTCCGCGCCCGCTTCCATCGCTGCCTCGAGCACCTTGTCCTCGCTTCCGGCATCGGCCGGGTAGAGGATGAAGCCCAGGCGTTCGAAGCCGTGGACGACGCTGCCCTCGGTGCCGAGATTGCCGCCGTTCTTCGAGAACGCGGTGCGCACCGCAGTGGCGGTGCGGTTGCGGTTGTCGGTCAGCGCCTCGACGATGATCGCGCTTCCGCCCGGGCCGTAGCCCTCGTAGCGGACCTCTTCGTAGTTCTCGTCGTCGCCGCCGCTCGCCTTGTCGATCGCGCGCTGGATGTTGTCCTTCGGCATCGACTGCGCCTTGGCGTTGTTGATCGCCAGCCGCAGGCGCGGGTTCTTGTCCGGATCGGGCGCGCCCATCTTCGCCGCGACGGTGATTTCGCGGCTCAGCTTCGAAAACAGGTTCGAACGCTTTTTGTCCTGCGCACCCTTGCGGTGCATGATGTTCTTGAATTTGGAATGGCCTGCCATGGGAACTCGCGTTAGCGGTGGACGAATAGAATTATTGGGGGCCGCAATAGCCGCATGACCGATCAATCCTCAAGCCTCGTCGACACGCGCGGCATCGTTCCGGCGTGGGGCGACGTGGCGCGCTTCGCGATCCGCCCGCGCCTGCCGCAGTCGATGAGCGGCATCTCGCCGGGATCGCTGCTCGCGACGATCAAGCTCTATGCGCTCGACATGGTACTGATGGGCATCGCGCTGCTGGTGTTCGTGGCGATCGAAGGCGCCGGGTTTGACCTGCCGAGCAACGAGCTCGAATCGATCGATCTCGGGCCTGGCATGATCGCCTTCATCGTCCTGTTCGCGCCGATCGGCGAAGAGATCGCGTTTCGCGGCTGGCTGTCGGGGCGGCCGGGCGCATTGGCGGCGATCGCATTGCTCGCGCTGGCATTGGCGATCGGCAATCTCTTCGACCACTCGTTCGGCGCGGCAACGACCGTATTCCTGGTAACCGGCTGCATCGTCCTCACGCTGGGGGCGGCCTTCTTCCTCCGCGCCCGACCGGCCTTCGGCTGGTTCGCCAGGCTCTTTCCGCTGTTCTTCTGGCTCAGCACGCTCGGCTTCGCGGCGATCCATCTCGGCAATTACGCCGATACCGAGCAGATGCTGTGGCCGCTCGTCATCCCGCAATTCATCGCCGGGATCCTGTTCGCCTATGCGCGCGTCATGCACGGCCTGTGGTCGAGCATCCTGCTTCACATGCTGCACAACTCGACCTTCATCGCGCTGGTTCTGGGCGGCGAGGCGCTCGCGGTCGCCTGACGGCGGGCGAGCGCGCCCGCCGCCGGCATGGCGTCAACCGAGGCCGAGCGCCGCCTTGTAGGTGTCGAGGATGGCATCCATCTCGGCCCGATCGTCGGGGGTCATCTTCCGCAGGCGGACGATCTGGCGCATGATCTTGGTGTCGTAACCGACCGCCTTGGCCTCGGCGTAGACGTCGCGGATATCGTCGGCGATGCCCTTCTTTTCTTCCTCGAGGCGCTCGATGCGTTCGATCAGCAGGCGCAAGCGGTCGTCGGTGGATTCGGCCAATGTAAGCTCCGTAGTCTGGAATGAGAATCGATTGGCGGCGCTGTTAGCGGCTGCACGGCCCCGTGCGAAAGCCGCGCACGTGGATAATTCCGGCAAAACGGTTCTCTGCGCGGCTTGCTGCGCCATACGCCTTTCAACTGTCGCATCTTTGCCATAGGGCGGCCCGACCAGACGAGGGAAACACGTACGATCATGGCCTACCCACAGCCGCGCGGGCGCAAAGTGAAGATCCTGTCCACGCTCGGTCCGGCGAGCAATGATGGCGAGACGATCGGTGCACTGATCAAGGCCGGGGCGGACGCGTTCCGCGTCAATATGAGCCACGGCGACCACGACTTCCACGCCGCGACGATCGCCACGATCCGCGAACAGGAGAAGAAGGCGGGCCGACCGATCGCGATCCTCGCCGATTTGCAGGGCCCCAAGCTGAGGGTCGGCCAGTTCGAGGGCGGCAAGGCCTTCATCAAGCACGGCGCGCATTTCACCTTCGATCGAAAGGACGAGCCCGGCAACGACGACCGTGTCAGCCTGCCGCATCCCGAATTGTTCAACCTGCTCGAGAAGGGCCAGCGCTTGCTGGTCGACGACGGCAAGCTGCAACTACGGGTGATCCGCGCCGGCGAGGACGAGATCCTGTGTACGGCCGAGGTCGGCGGGCCGATTTCGGACCGCAAGGGCGTCAACGTGCCCGACGCACTGATCCCGGTCCCGGCGCTGACCGACAAGGATCGCCGTGACCTCGCCTTCGCGATGGAGCAGGGCTGCGACTGGATCGGGTTGAGCTTCGTCCAGCGTGCCGAGGACGTCGCCGAGTGCCGCCGCCTGATGGGACCGAAGGGCGCGTTGTGCGCCAAGATCGAGAAGCCCGCCGCGCTACGCAATCTCGACCAGATCATCGAATTGTCCGACGGCATCATGGTCGCGCGCGGCGATCTCGGGGTCGAACTCGCGCCGGAGGAGGTTCCGCCGATCCAGAAGCGGATCGTCGAATTCACCCGCCGCCAGGGCAAGCCGGTGATCGTCGCCACGCAGATGCTCGAAAGCATGATCGAGAATCCGGCACCGACCCGCGCCGAGGTCTCCGACGTCGCCACCGCCGTCTATGACGGGGCCGATGCGGTGATGCTTTCGGCCGAAACCGCGGTCGGCAAGTGGCCGACCGAGGCGGTCGGGATCATGGATCGCATCGCCAAGCAGGTCGAGCGCGATCCGGGCTACGGCGCGCGGGTCCACTTCGCCGAGATGCTGCCCGACGCGACCACCGCCGACGCGTTGAGCCATGCCTGCGCCACCATCGCCGAAACGGTGGTGCTGTCGGGCATCGTCGTGTTCACCGGATCGGGATCGACCGCCCGCCGCGTCGCACGCGAGCGCCCTTCGGTGCCGATGCTGGTGCTCACACCGCGGGTCGAAGTCGCCCGTCGGGTCGCGCTGCTGTGGGGCGCGCATGCGATCCACACGCGCGATATCGGCAGCTTCGAGGAGATGATCGCGAAGGGCAAGCGAATGGCGCTGCGTCACGGCTTCGGCAAGGCCGGCGCAAAGCTGATCACCCTGGCAGGCGTTCCCTTCGGCACGCCCGGCTCGACCAACCTGCTGCATGTCGTCACCCTCTCCGGTGACGAGCTCGAAGGCTATCGCCACTGACGCACATATGTTGCACAGCTGCACCGTCTCACGCATTTCCGTAACAAAACCCTTGGCATTGGAGTCAGGGCTGGCATAGATTCCTCTCACCGGGACGCAATTGACGCCGGACGGGCTTGGCCGGCGTGTTGGAGAGGACACAATCAAATGACCCATCGCTTCGCCCGCGTGTCGAAGACGCGCAGCTCGCTTTTCGCCATCGCACTGCTGGGAAGCGGTCTTGCCTTCCCCGCCTTCGCACAGGATGTAGACGACGCATCGGTCGAGGACGATGGCCAGGAAACGGCCGAAGCACCGCAAGCCGAGAACCGGATCGTCATCACCGCGCAGGGGCGCCAGCAGGAACTCGCAGATGTCCCGGTCGCCGTGTCTGCGATCAACGCCGCCGAGCTCGAACGATCGGGCGCCACCGACATCCGCGAACTCAACCAGGTCGCGCCCTCGCTGCTGGTCTCCTCGACCGGCAACGAAGCCAACGGTTCGGCGCGTATCCGCGGCATCGGCACGGTCGGCGACAACCCCGGTCTCGAAAGTTCGGTCCCGGTCTTCATCGACGGCGTCTATCGCTCCCGTTCGGGCAACGCGCTGAGCGAGCTCGGCCCGCTCGACCGGATCGAGATCCAGCGCGGCCCGCAGGGCACGCTCGGCGGGCGCAACTCCACCGCCGGCCTGATCAGCATCTACACCGCGCAGCCCGAATTCACGCTCGGCGGTTACGGCGCGCTGACCTACGGCAATTACGATGCGCTGCGCATCGAGGCCGGCATCACCGCCCCGCTCGGCGACACCGTCGCGGGCCGCATCGACGGCATCTATTTCAGCCGCGACGGTTTCTACAACGACGTCGTCAACGACACCGACGTCAACAATCGCGATCGCTACCTCGTTCGCGGCCAGCTGCTGTTCGAGCCGAGCGACGATCTCTCGATTCGCCTCGTCGGCGACTATTCGAAGAAGGACGAGGCCTGCTGCGCCGCGACCTTCGTCCAGCCCGAGGTCGCGCCGCTCGCGCTGGTCAGCCCGGGACTCGATCCGTTCACCCGGCCGACCGGCAGCACACCGCTGACCTCGACCGCCAACCCGATCATCCCGATCCTGATCGGCCTCGGCAACGATCCGCGTGCCTTCACGCAGAGCACCTATAATCGCGATATCTATGTCACGCCGGGTCGCACCTATGAAGGCGATACCGAGGATTACGGGGTGAGCGCCGAGATCAATTACAATCTCGGCAATGCCTCGCTGACCTCGATAACCGCCTATCGCGAATATTCGAATACCCAGGCCTCGGACACCGACTACACCCAGGTCGACATCCTCTACCGTGCCCCGGGCGAATTCGCCGGCGCGCGTGAATTCGCGACCTTCACGCAGGAAGTCCGCCTGCAGGGCACCGCGTTCGACGGGGTCCTCGACTGGCTGGTCGGCGGCTACTACGCCAACGAGAAGCTGCAGACGCGCGACAACTTGCGCTTCGGCGATGATTACGGAACGTTCGTGGCCTGCCGCCTGGCGATCGCGCTCGACCCGGCGCTTCCGGTGACCGTACCCGATCCGTCCCAGCAGAACTGCTTCAGTCCGACGGCCTTCGCCATCCTCAATTCGGGAGCGGTCTTCGGTGCCGCGACGCCCGCGATCGTGGCCGGCCTCAACAATCTCGCGTCGATCAGCGATGCCGGCGGGACGGGCGATATCTACAACCAGACCAGCGACAACTTCGCGCTGTTCACGCATAATATCTTCCACGTCACCGATCGCTTCGACATCACGCTTGGCCTGCGTTACACCAGCGAAAGCAAGGACTTCGACGCGAGCTTCGGGAACGACAACACGGTCTGCCCGACCAACCGCGCGATCGTCGGCCCGCTGCTCGCGGTCCCGGCCCTCGCAGGTTTCGCCGGCGGCATCCTGGCGCTGTCGTGCCAGGGCAACTCGACCTCCGAACTCGACGGCGTGACGATCGCCGACTCGCGCGACGAGGACCAGTTCACCGGCACCGCGATCCTCAGCTACAAGGCGCTCGACGACCTGCTGATCTACGGTTCGTATTCGCGCGGTTACAAGGCCGGCGGCTTCAACCTCGATCGCTCGGCGCTGTCGAACCCGCTCACGCTGAACGTTGCCAACCTCAACACCGCGAACCTGCAATTCGACGCCGAGACGGTGAATTCCTACGAAGTCGGCTTCAAGTACGCGATCCCGAAATTCAGCCTGAGCGTCGCCGCATTCCACCAGGAATTCAGCGACTTCCAGCTGAACACCTTCAACGGTTCGGTCTTCCTCGTGCAGAACATCAATGGCTGCGAAACCGACCTGCAGGGTGCCGATCGCGATGCCAGCGCCACCACCGGGGCCTGTGCCGCGGACCAGGTCAAGAACGGCGTCGTCGCGCAGGGCGTGGAGATCGAGGCCGCGATCAGCCCGGTTCGCGATGTTCGCGCCTCGCTCGGCATCACCTATTCGGACACCAGCTACGAAGACCACCTGGTCGGTTCGAACACCGGTGAGCCGCTCGATCCGGCGCTGCGGCTGCTGCCCGACGACAACCTGTCGAACGCCCCCGAGCTGATCGGGACCATGTCGTTCACCTGGACGCCGGAAATCGGCGACAGCGGGATGCGCGGCCTGTTCTATCTCAACGCCCGCGCGGTCGACGATTACAACACCGGCTCGGACCTGCTCTACGGCAAGGAGCAGGACGGCTACGTCGTGGTCAACGGCCGGATCGGCCTGACCAATATCGGCGGGGCGTTCTCGATCGAGGGCTGGGTCCAGAACCTGTTCGACGAACAGTACACGCAGGTCGCGATCAACACGCCCTTCGTTGCGCCGCAGCAGACCTATTCGGCGTTCCTCGCCGAGCCGCGCACCTTCGGCGTGACGCTGCGCGGGAAGTTCTGATCGAACCGTCCGGCGGCTACCGCGCCGCTATCTGGTGATTGACAGGGCGCCCTCTCGCGGGGGCGCCCTTTCTCTTGCGCCAGTCGCGCCGATCAGTCTCTGGCGCCAAACAGCGCGGAGCCGACGCGCAGATGCGTCGCCCCGAGTTTGATCGCGGTCTCGAAATCGCCACTCATCCCCATCGACAGGCCGGCCAGCCCGTTAGCCTGCGCGAGCTTGCCGAGCAGCGCAAAATAGGGCGCGGGCTCGACCTCGAGCGGGGGCACGCACATCAGGCCGAGCAGCGGGATATCCGCGTCGCGCGCCTGCGCGATCAGCGTCTCGAGCTGCTTGATCGCGACGCCGCCCTTCTGCTCCTCCTCGCCGATATCGACCTGGATGAAGCACGGCACCTGTCGTTCGGCCTTGTCGAACGCCTTGGCCAGCGCCTTGACGAGACTCGGCCGGTCGAGCGCATGGATGCAATCGAACAGCGCGACGGCATCCTCCGCCTTGTTCGACTGCAACTGGCCGACCATGTGCAATTGGATATCGCCGTGGCGCTCGCGCAGTTCGGGCCACTTGGCCTGCGCTTCCTGCACACGGTTCTCGCCGAAGATCCGGTGCCCCTGCTCGAGCAGGGGTGCGATCGCTTCGGCATCGTGCGTCTTGGAGATCGCGATCAGTTCGACGTCGTCGCGATCGCGCCCGGCGATCCGGCACGCCCTGGCGATGCGCTGTTCGACGTCTGCGAGCGGGGTATCTGCCTTTTCCATGCTGGCGCGCTATAACGTGCCGGTGACGACAGGCCAGCCCCTCCCCCTCCTGTGGCTCCTCAGCGACGCGCGCAACGACGCGCGGCTTGAAGACGCATTGGCCCGGTTGCCAGCTGGATCGGGCTTCGTCTTCCGCCACTACCATCTCGACGATTCGGCCCGGCTCGACCGGTTCCGGACCCTCGCCCGCGCGGCGAAGGCGCGCGACCATCTCGTGATCGTCGCGCGCGGCGACGAGCGTTTCGCCGGGGCCGACGGCACTTACGGGAGCCCGTTTGCCGAGGCCTGGCGTACCGGGCTCTTCCTCGCCACCGCGCATAACGCCGACGAGATCGAAGCCGCCGAAACGGCGGGCGCGGGCGGCATTTTCCTCTCGCCGGTCTTCCCCTCGCGCTCGCATCCGGACGGGGCGACGCTCGGCTCGATCGGCTTCAACCTCCTCGCCCAGCACACGGCGTTGCCGGTCATCGCGCTTGGCGGCATGACGCCGGAACGCGCCGACGAACTGGGCTGGCCCCGCTGGGGCGCCATCGACGGACTGTCCTAACCATCCGACACACTCCGCTTGACGGCGGAATCCGCACTCGGGCATGGTGACCAGCATTACTCAAGGGGTCACGACAATGGCATCGACCGCGGTCAAGCGGCGCAAGGAAGGCGAATGGCGCGAGGCTTTGCGCCAGACATCGGCGCGCGCCGCACAGATCGGCGGCGCGCTGGTGTTCTTCGCGGCGACCGCGTTCCTCGCGATCGCCCTGATCACTTATCACCAGACCGACCCTTCCGCCTCGACCGCCGCGGGCGGACCGGTCGAGAACTGGATGGGCACTGCTGGCGCGTGGATCGCCGATTTCGTGCTGATGCTGGTCGGTCCGGCCTGCGTCCTCTTCCTGCCGCTGCTATATGTCTTCGGGCGCGGCCTGTGGACCGGTCCGACCGAGGAAGGCGGGCTGTGGCCGCGCTGGAAGCCGGTCGGCCTGCTGCTGGTCGCGATCGTCATGCTCGCCACCGTCGGCGCGCTGCTTGTCGACGGGCGCGGCTCGGTGCTTCCGGCCTCGGGCGGCGGGATCGCCGGCCTGCTCGGCGCCCGCGGGATCGAGGCGCTGGCGGGGCTCGCCCCCGAAGCGTTTTCGGGCTGGATCATCGGCGGGCTCGGCCTCGTCGCGCTGGCGATCGGGACGACCATCGTCACCCGGCTTTTCGCGATCGACTGGAGCCCGCTGTTCAAGTTGCCTGGTTTCCTCAAACGCAAGACGCGCGAAATCACCGCGCGCTTCGACACCGATGACGATGCCGATTTCCGCCCGGCCAGGCGGATCGAGGATGCCGGAGGGGAGGATGGCGATGCCGCGCCGGAACGACCCATCCGCAAGCCTCCCCGGATCGAGGACGCCGCCGCACCGCGCGAACGCGCCAAGCCGCCTGCCAAGGCCCCGCAGCGCGACCTGTTCGACAGCTACAACCTCCCCGCCGCCACGCTGCTCGCCGATCCCCCGCCGGGCAAGGTCGAGAAGCTCGACAAGCTCGCACTCGAGCGCAATGCACGGTTGCTCGAGACCGTGCTCGACGATTTCAACGTCAAGGGCGAGATCAGCGCAGTGCGCACCGGGCCGGTGGTTACGATGTACGAGCTCGAGCCCGCGCCGGGGATCAAGGCCAGTCGCGTGATCGGCCTCGCCGACGATATCGCGCGCAACATGTCGGCGATCTCGGCCCGCGTTTCGCCGATTCCGGGACGCACGGTGATGGGCATCGAACTGCCCAATGCCGAACGCCAGACTGTGATGCTCAAGGAATTGATCGAGGATCCCGCCTTCGCCGACCACAAGGGACGACTGCCGATCATCCTCGGCAAGGATATTTCGGGCGAACCGATCGTCGCCGATCTCGCCGCGATGCCGCATTTGCTCGTCGCGGGCACCACCGGCTCGGGCAAGTCGGTGGGCTTGAACGCGATCCTGCTCTCGCTGCTTTACCGCTTCACCCCCGAAGAGTGCCGCCTGATCCTGATCGATCCCAAGGTGCTCGAACTGAAGAGCTACGACGACATCCCGCATCTGCTCGCGCCGGTCGTCACCGAACCGCAGAAGGCGGTGCGGTCGCTGAAATGGGCGGTCGAGGAGATGGAGCGTCGCTACCGGATGATGTCCGAACTCTCGGTCCGCAACCTCAAGAGCTTCAACGACAAGGTCCGCGCGGCGAAGGCCAAGGGTGCCCCGCTGGGCCGCCGCGTGCAGATCGGCTTCGACCCCGAAACGGGCGAGGAATTGTACGAGGAACACCAGCTCGATTACGAGGAAGCCCCGCAGGTCGTGGTGATCGTCGACGAGCTCGCCGACCTTATGGTCACCGTCGGCAAGGAAGTCGAAGTGCTGATCCAGCGCCTGTCGCAGAAGAGCCGCGCGGCGGGCATCCACCTGATCATGGCGACGCAGCGCCCGTCGGTGGACGTGATCACCGGCGTGATCAAGGCGAACCTGCCGACCCGCATCAGCTTCCATGTCACCAGCCGGATCGACAGCCGCACGATCCTCGGCGAACAGGGCGCCGAACAGCTGCTCGGCAAGGGCGACATGCTCTACAAGCCCAACACCGAACCGATCACCCGGGTCCACGGGCCCTTCGTATCAGACGAGGAAGTCGAGAGCGTCGCCGATCACTGGCGCCAGCAGGGCAAGCCCGATTACGTCACCGCCGTCACCGAAGAACCCGAAGACGGCGGCTTCGGCTTCGACGACGACGTTACCGCTTCGGACGATCCCAAGGAACGGCAATACCGCCAGGTCTGCCAGATGGTGTTCGAGAACCAGAAGGCGAGCGCCAGCTGGATCCAGCGCCAGATGGGCGTGGGCTACAACACCGCCGCCAAGTGGATCGAGCGGATGGAAGACGAAGGCCTCGTCGGCCCCGCCAACCATGTCGGCCGCCGCGAGATCTACCGCGACGAGATGGGCAACCCGCTCTAATTCACGCCCGGCAGCAACGGCACGAAACGTACCCGGCCGAGATCGCGGCTTTCCCATTCACCCTCTGCCAAGCGGTGGATGCACTGCAGCGACTGGACCGCTTCCTCGCCCACCGGGATGACGAGCCGGCCGCCGATTGCCAGCTGGTCTTTCAGCGCCGTGGGGACCTCCGTGCTGCGCGCGGCAACCAGGATCGCGTCGAAGGGCGCTTGTTCGGGCAAGCCGTCCATCCCGTCGCCCGCCATGATCCTGCAATTCGTGTAGCCCAGTGTCTCGATCCGCTCGCGCGCCTGGAGCGCCAGTTTCTCGTGCCGTTCGATCGCGAACACCTCCCTCGCCAGCCGCGACAGCACCGCCGCGGCATAGCCCGACCCCGCGCCCACCTCGAGGACGCGCGAACCGCTCCCGATGCCGGCCGCTTCGATCATCCGCGCGACGATATAGGGCTGCGAAATCGACTGACCCTCGCCGATCGGCAACGGACCATCGTCATAGGCGAATTCGCGCATTTCGTCGGGAAGGAAGTTTTCTCGGGGAACCTCTCCCAAGGCTGCCAGCAATGCGCGATCGGTGATCCCGCGCGCGCGGATCTGCCGATCGATCATGTTCCGTCGGCGGGTGTCGAAACTGGTCACGGTCGCCTCCGCTCTTGCTCGCGGGGCATGCGGTCCGAAGACGCGCCGGCCCGGCGATTCTACAGGCCGCGTGCGTCTATGTTCCGACGGGAGATGAGCGGAGGAGCGAAAAAAAGGGGGGCCGCCCGTGCGCGAGCGGCCCCGGATTTGCTAGCCGCCGTTCATCGCGCCGAGCAGTTCGCCCAGCTTCGTGAGCCGCAGCGCCTCCGCCGAGGCGAGACCGGCGCGGTCGATCGTGGCAAGCTCGGCAAGGGCCGCATTCGCGTCGCCATTCGCGGCGAGGCTCCGCAGCCGCCCGGCGACCGCCGCCTCGATGGTGCCAGCGCGGGCGAGCTGGTCGATCAGCGCCAGTGCCATCGCGTCGGCGGGCCAGGTCACCTCGGTCTGCTGCTGCGGGTTGAAACGATCGTCTTGGTAGATCGCCTGCTTGGCCGCGGCGATTTCGGCCGCCGAGAGATATTCGCTCGGCTCGAGCTCGAACACGTCGAGGCCGCGCGCGATCTCGGTGCCGTAGATCTTGCCGTCATACCAGTAGGCCGACCAATAACCGCCCGTGATCAGCTGGTCCTTGTCGACCGGGCCGCGATCGAAATAGGCGATCTCGACCGGGTTCGCGCTGTCGGTGAAATCGACCACGCTGATCCCGCCCTGGTACCAGGCCTGGACGTAGATATCGCGCCCGGGGACGGGAATGATCGAGCCGTTATGCGCGACGCAGTTTTCCTTCTCGGTCTGCGGCGCGGGCAGCTTGTAATGGCTGCGATAGACCAGCTCGGTGCCCTCAATGTCGTAGATCGCATCGGCACCCCAGTTGCGCTTGTCCTTCGCGCGGCAGCGCGGGCGGCCACCACCGCCCCATTCGTCGGTGTACATTACCTTGGTGCCGTCATTGTTGAAGGTCGCCGAATGCCAGTAGGCGAAACCGTCATCGGTCACCGAATCGATCCGCTTGGGCGCGCGCGGATCGGTGATGTCGAGCAGGATTCCGTTGCCCGAACATGCACCCGCGGCGATGTTCTTCGCCGGGAAGACGGTGATGTCGTGGCACTGGTCGGTACGGCGGGTGTCCTGCGTGTCATCGCCGTGATCGCCGCCCGGCCACAGCGAGGCGACCTTGTCGTCGATCCCGAATACGCGCGGGCTGTCGACGATCCGCGCGGCGGCGGGGTTGTCGACCGGCACCTCGATCACGTCGATGCTGAAATAGGAAGTGTCGGCGGCGGCGAAATCGCTGTTGCAGCCGGCCAGTTCCTCGTCGTCGCGCACGAAGCTGGTGCCCGAATTGTAGACCACCAGCGTGTTGTCCTCGCCCGGGCCCGAGACGACCGAATGGGTATGCGAGCCGCGGCAGGTCTGGACCTGGCCGACCTGCTTCGGGCGATAAGGATCGGAGATGTCGAAGATGCGCACGCCGCGGAAGCGCTCGTCAGAAACGTCCTCGCGCACGCCCTGGGTCCCGCAATCCTTGCGTCCGCGGGTCTGTTCGACGCTCATGATCAGCAGATTGCCGACCGCCGAGACGTCGCCCTGCCCGCCGGGGCAGACCACCGCGGCTCGGAGCGTCGGGATGCCGTCGTCACCGAGATCGTAGACCTGGAAGCCGTGGTAGTTGCCGACGAACAGCGTGCGGCCCTGGAACGCCATGTCGGTGTTGGAGAAGCTGAACAGCGGCGCGCGCTCGACCAGCGAGGGTTCGCGCGCATCGCCTTCGCCCGCTTCCTCGTCGGCCTCGGCGACTTCTTCGACGTCCTCGGCGTCAGGGCTCTTGGGCTTTTCCGGGCGCAGGCCGGCCGGGTTTTCCGGATCGAAGAAGCCCGGTGCCTTGGGCTGCGCGGAAACGAGCTGCATGTTCCACGCCGCTTCTCCGGCATCGCGGAAGCCCGCGGCGAGCGTGGCGCGCGGATCGTCCGACAGGCTGTCGAGCAAGCGCGCCATGCGGTCGATCTCGGCCTGCTGCTCGTTGCGCACGTCGGCGGCGAAATCGGCCAGCGCCGGGTCGTAGGCCGATCCGGGCTGGTCGAGCAGGTCCTCGACCATCCGCAGCGCGCCTTCGTGATGCGCGATCATCAGGCGCAGGAACATGCGATCGAACGCGACGCCACTGAGCGTCGCGAGTTCGGCCATCTGTTCCTTGGTCGCCATGCCCGGCATGGTCATCTCTTCCATGTGGCCCATCGCCACGTGCTGGGCATGCATGGCGGGATCGGGTGCCTTGAGCCCGCGATCGGTCAGCCAGGTGCGCATGAAGGCGATCTCGTCGCCCTGGCTCGCATCGATGCGCCCGGCTGCCTCGATCAGTTCGGGGCGGTTGGTGCGGTCCTCGGCCAGCGCGGCCATCAACTGCGCCTGGTGATGGTGGTGGATCATGCCGCGCATGAAGGCGACGTCATCCTCGGTGTAGCTCGCATCGGCGAGCTTGATCGCTTCGTCGGCGCTCAGCGCCGTGGTTTCCTCGCCGACCGCACCGGGCTGGACGATCGTCACGTCCTGCGCCTGCGCCAGCGAGGGCAGCGAAAGCGCGATGGCGGTGGAGGAAGCGAGGGCGATTCGGCGCAGCGTCATATAATGTCTCTCCATGATCGATTTCGTGGGGGTTTGTAACGAAAACGGTCGCTTTTGGAAGCGTTTCGACCAACGTTTGCGTGGGCTCGACAAGCGGTCTAATCGGCGGCGCACATTGTGAGAGGATCTTTCGAAATGCGTGTCGGCTGCCCCAAGGAAATCAAGAACCACGAATATCGCGTCGGCCTGACGCCCGAGAGCGCGCGCGAACTCGTCGCGCAGGGCAACGAGGTCTGGATCGAGACCCGGGCCGGTGCCGGAATCGACGCGACCGACGACCAGTATGTCGAGGCCGGCGCGAAGATCGTCGATACGCCCGACGAGATCTTCGCCGAGTGCGAAATGATCGTGAAGGTCAAGGAGCCGCAGGCGATCGAACGCGCGAAGCTGCGCGAAGACCAGATCCTCTACACCTACCTCCACCTCGCGCCCGACCCCGAACAGACGGTCGACCTGATGAACAGCGGCGTGACCGCGATCGCCTACGAGACCGTCACCGGCCCGCGCGGGCAGCTACCGTTGCTCAAGCCGATGAGCCAGGTCGCGGGGCGCATGAGCGTCCAGGCCGGCGCCAGCGCGCTCGAGAAGGCGCATGGTGGCCGCGGTGTGCTGCTCGGCGGCGTGCCGGGCGTGATGCCGGGCAAGGTCGCGGTGATCGGCGGCGGCGTGGTCGGCTTCAACGCCGCGCAGATGGCGGTCGGCCTCGGCGCCGACGTGACGATCCTCGATCGCGACCCCGAAGTGCTCGAGAAGGTCGGCACCTTCTTCGAGGCGCGCGCCTCGACGCGCTTCTCGAACCGCGCCAACCTCTATGATGCCGTGACCCAGGCCGATCTCGTGATCGGCGCGGTGCTGATCCCCGGCGCCGCCGCTCCGAAGCTCGTAACGCGCGAAATGCTCGGCGACATGCAGAACGGCGCGGTGCTGGTAGACGTCGCGATCGACCAGGGCGGGTGCTTCGAAACCTCGAAGCCCACCACCCATGCCGAACCGACCTACGTGATCGACGACATCGTCCATTACTGCGTTGCCAACATGCCGGGCGCGGTCGCGCGCACCAGCACCTACGCGCTCAACAACGTCACCCTGCCGCACGCACTGCGGATCGCGCGGATGGGCTGGAAGGAAGCGCTGCGCGCCGACGAGCACCTCGCCGCCGGCCTCAATGTCCACAAGGGCAAGGTGACCTACAAGGCGGTCGCCGACGAGCTCGGCTACGAATACCGCTCGCTCGAAGACGTGCTCGGCTGACCCTGCGCCCCGTAGCGACGGGTCCGGCGCGCGCCTGTCGGGGATTTTTCCGGTTCGGTAACCATGTTGCGCTAAGGCGTCCGCATGGGGTGGTTGATAAAGCGGCTGTGTGCATTTCTCGCACTGGCGGGCGCGGCGTTGGCTGCGCCCGCCAGCGCCGAAACGCTGCCGGCGGATTGTGTCCTCTCGAGTTCCAACGCGGCGAGCCTGGAAGCGGCCCGGGCCGACCGAAGCTGGGATTGCAGCGATGATCACAGGATTGATTCGGCGCCTTACATCTGGCTCAAGTTCGAACGTTCCGGATCGGATCGCTACCGCCATTTCGCAATGGAAGCGCGACCGTTCGGCGACATAACGATCTATGCAATCGGCGAAGACGGCCGGGTTCACTCCGACCGCATCTCATCGGACACGGTCAGCCTCTCCGGGTTCAATGACGTCGTCGGCGCGATACCCGAGGGCAAGGGTGCAACAGGCCCTGTCTATGTCCGGATCGACGGCTATGTGAATTATCGCGATCCGCCGCACGTCGCCCTGCTGGAGACGCCGGGCCAGTCGGTTCGCCCAGTGAATGAACTGATTTTCGCCGCCCTTTTGAGCGGACTCGTTTTCGCGCCCTGCGTTATCGGGATCATGCTGGCTATCGGCCTCCGGCAGAGTTTCGTCGCCTGGTATGCGGTGATGTGCCTGGGCATGGTCGTAACGATCGGCATGACAAGCGGCCTGATTGTCTCATGGACCGCGATGGCGCTATCCACATTTCTCGCATTCGAGCGGATAGGGTTCACGCTCATCGTGTTCGGATCGTGTCTCTTCGCTCGCAGCTTTATCGAGCGCGAAGCCCTGTCGCCGCTGTCGCGAGCAGCGCTGCTCTGGGCGGGTATAGCGATCATCGGGGTGGGCGCATTTAATGCCTTCGTCATGCCGAGCCCCGCTCTGTTCGGCGCGACCATGCTGGTCGTGCTGGCATCCTTGGTCGGCGCGATAATCCAGGCCGTCCGCCGGAACAGTCGCTGGGTTCGCTACCAGATCGTGGGATGGTCGGCACCGATGGTTCTGGCCGCAGACATGGCGATCAAAGGCTTGGGCCAGGGAGGCTTTCTCAACAGCGACATGTCGATCGTCTATTACGCGATGGTGTGGGAAATCGCGATCGGCGCAATTGGCGTGACCGACCGGGTGATGCTGTTGCGAGCGGACCGCGACCGGGCGCGCGAGCGGGCCTTGGAAATGGAAGGCCTCGCCGAGCGTGACCCATTGACCGGTCTGATGAATCGTCGCGCGATCCATAAGCATTTCGAGGAGCTGCAGGCGGACGGGTTCACCGCTTGCGCACTGCTCGACCTGGATCATTTCAAGTCGATCAACGACCAGTTCGGCCACGTCGTCGGCGACGACGTGCTGACGGCGGTCGGTCGCGCGCTCGCCCCTGACGAGGACACCTTGGCCATTCGCATGGGCGGCGAGGAGTTCATGCTGCTGTTGCGGGGACCGAACGCTCACCAGCGCGCCGAGCGCCGCCGCGCCGCGATCTCCGTCCGCATCGCGCGCGAGGTCGCATCGCTCGATCGAATCGTCACCGCAAGCCAAGGCGTCGTCGAATTCGACGGCGCGGCGGCGCAGGCGAGCAGCCTGGAAGCCTACTACATGCGCGCGGACAATCTGCTCTATCGGGCCAAGAAGGAAGGGCGCAACCGGACTGTGGCCGAACGCGTCGGCATGCACGAAAGCGAGATCCCGATCGCCCAGGACGCCGCCTGATCCCGGAAGATCAGGCGTCGTAACTTTCGCCCGGAGTCTTGCGCTGGAGTCCGGCGCGCTTGCAGGTCGCGACCAGCACCTCGTCCTGGTTGTAGGCGCGGTGCTCGAAGGTGACGATCCCGGCATTGGGACGCGACTTGCTTTCGCGCAATTCGACCACTTCGGTCTCGATCCTCAGCGTGTCGCCGACGAACACCGGCGCGGGGAATCGCACCTCGTCCCAGCCGAGATTGGCCACGGCGGTGCCGAGCGTGGTGTCGCCCACCGAAACGCCGACCATCAGCGACAGCGTGAAGCACGAATTGACGAGGATGCGGCCGTAATCCGTGTCCTTCATGTACTCGGCATCGAGATGCAGCTGCGCCGGATTGTGCGACAGCGTCGTGAACAGCAGATTGTCGGTCTCGGTCACCGTGCGCCGGATCGCGTGGTCGAAGGTCTGACCCACTTCGAGCTGGTCGAACCAGAGGCCTGCCATCGCTTCTCTCCCCTAAAACGTTCGGATCAGTAGCTCTTCGGCAGGCCGAGCACGGACTGGCCGATGAAATTCGCGATCATCTGTTCGCTGACCGGCAGGATACGCAGCACTATGCTCTCGCGGAACAGCCGTTCGACCTGGTATTCGGTCGAATAACCCATCCCGCCATGCGTCATCACCGCACGGGTGCAGGCATCGAAGGCCGCGCGCCCGCCGAGGAACTTGGCCGCGTTGGCCTCGGCCCCGCAGGGCTGGTCGGTATCGTAGAGATAGGCCGCGCGCAGCATCATCCAGTAAGCGCTTTCCAGCGCCATCCAGTTTTCCGCCAGCGGGTGCTGGATGCCCTGGTTCTGCCCGATCGGTCGGCCGAACACCTCGCGCTCCTGCGCATATTTCGCGGCGCGATCGAGAGCGTTCTGGCCGAGGCCGATCGCTTCGGCGCCGATCAGGATGCGTTCGGGATTGAGCGAATGAAGGATGTATTTGAAGCCCTGCCCCTCCTCGCCGATCCGGTCTTCGTCGGGGATGAAGAAATCGTCGATGAAGACGGCGTTCGAATCGACCGCGTTGCGGCCCATCTTGGGGATCCGGCGGACCTCGATCTGCTCCTTGTCGAGATCGGTGTAGAACAGCGTCATGCCCTCGGTGCTCTTCTTGCACTGGTCCTTGGGCGTGGTGCGGGTGAGCAGCAGGATCTTGTTCGCCACCTGCCCGCTGGTGGTCCAGATCTTGCGTCCGGTAACGCGGTAACCACCATCGACCTTGGTCGCGAAGGTGGTGATCGAGGTGGTGTCGAGCCCGGCATTTGGCTCGGTCACGCCGAAGCAGACCTTGTCCTCGCCCGCGATCAGGGGCTTGAGGATCCGCTCCTTCTGTTCGGGCGTGCCGAAACGCTTGACCGGGTGCGGGCCGAAGAGGTTGATGTGGATGGTCGAGGCGGCGGCGAAACCACCCGCGCTGCGCCCGACCGTGTGCATCATCAGCGCCGCTTCGGTCACGCCGAGTTCGCTGCCGCCGAGCTCCTCTGGCATGGTGATGCCGAGCCAGCCGCCTTCGGCCATGGCGCGGTGGAATTCGTGCGGGAATTCCTTCCGTTCTTCCTTGCCGGACCAGTACTCGTCGTCGAACTGATCGGTGACCTTCTTCACCGCGTCGACGATCGCCTGTTGTTCATCGGTAAGGGCAATTTCCACGGTCGGACCTTCCTGTTTCCTGTGCGTGCCCGCCATAGCGAAGCAGCGCCCGGAGACAAGGTCACCGCATCACGGGTAGGTCAGCGTGATCCGCGTCGCGAGGCCGCTCTTGGGAAAGCTCGTCAGCACCCGGCCGAAGCTCGGCAGGCCGAACAGGGTGCCCGGATTGTTGGTGAAACCATAGGCCTCGGTCGGGGGACCGAAGCTCGACCGGTCGAGCTTCATATTGGCGTTCTCGTCGTGATACACCGCGATCACGTAGGCGCCGGGTTCGGGCAGGTAGATGCAGGTGCGCACCGTACCCTTTTTCGCCTTCACCCTATCGACCCAGTAATGCCCGTCGCTCGAAAGGAACTTGCTCCGCTCGTTGCCGTAGAGCGTGATCGCGATCAGGCCTTTCGAATTCTGGATCCCGTCGACGAAGACATGGGCGATCGTGTCGCTCTTGGTGCCGATGCATTGGCGCGACTGGGCCTGCGCCGCATCTCCCGGAAGGACGAGCGCGCCGGTCGAACCGGCGATAACGGCGATTGCCGCGGCGAAAAAGCGTCTCGGCATGGTGTTGAAATCCCTGTTACTTTCTGTGCGCGGCCAGCTTGCCACCCATTGGCCCGGCGCGCCAGAGCGCGCAGTCGCGGCCTCGATCATAACCGAAGCTCGCGAAAACGCACTGAATAGCGGCTTAACCCTGCCCCTCGCCCCCGGTGGATAAGCACTCGCGCGAGGTGGAGATACGACATGTGGTGGCGTATCGGGAAGCCCTGCCACAAGCTTACCGGAGCCCCGCACCGATGCCGCTTATTTCCCCTTCGATCCTGTCCGCCGATTTCGCGCGTCTGGGCGAAGAGGTGCGTGCCGTCGACGAGGCCGGGGCCGACTGGATCCACATCGACGTGATGGACGGGCATTTCGTCCCCAACATCACGATCGGCCCCGCGGTGGTGAAGGCGCTGCGACCGCACACCGACAAGCCGTTCGATGTCCACCTGATGATCTCGCCGATCGATGCCTATCTCGAACAGTTCGCCGAGGCGGGGGCGGACATCATCACCGTGCACCCCGAAGCCGGCCCGCACGTCCACCGCACGGTCCAGACGATCAAGTCGCTCGGCAAGAAGGCGGGCGTGGTGTTCAATCCCGCCACCCCGGTCGACACGCTCGACTACCTGATCGACATGGTCGACCTGGTCCTTGTCATGAGCGTCAATCCCGGCTTCGGCGGGCAGAGTTTCATCGACAGCCAGTTGAAGAAAGTCGAGGCGATCCGCCGCCGGATCGACGCCAGCGGCCGCGACATCTACCTCGAAGTCGATGGGGGCGTCGATTCCCGGACGGCGCCCCTCTGTATCGAGGCCGGCGCGGACGTCCTCGTCGCCGGGAGCGCGACTTTCAAGGGTGGTCCCGATCGCTACGCCGACAATATCCGCACGCTGAGAGGCGACGCGGCATGAGCGAGACGCTGTTCGATTTCGATCGCCGCGAGCGCGAAGCGGACGACCAGCCTGCCCTGCCTCTGGGCGACAGCGCGCCCGAAGCGCTGGTCGCGCCGCCCTCGCCGCGCCCGGTGCCCAAACCCGACCTGCCGAGTGCGTCGACCGCGCTGGTGCCGACCGATTACGTCGCGCCCGAAGTCGGCCCGGTCGAACGGATGGTGCGCTTGGCCTATCGACTCGGCATGCCGGGCAACGTGCTCGCCCGCCCGCTGCGCAAGGCGAGCGCACCGCGCGTGCTCGCGACGGTCACCGAACCGCTGCCGGGTCACGCGGCGGCGGGCATGGCGCTGCGCGCGGGACATTTCCTCGTGCTCGGGCTGAAGCAGCCGGTCGCACAGGTCGATTTCCACGGCACCGAGACGCTGACCGCACCGATCGCACGCTATGTCCACGGTTTCCACTGGCTCGCCGATCTCGCCGCCTGTTCGGCGCCCGCTCAGGGTGCACCGACCGCCGAGCGCGTGCTCGACATGTGGCTCGCGGCGAACAAGGAGCCGCCGGCCAAGCCGGGCAAGGGGATGGCATGGAGCGTCGAGGCGACCGCGCATCGCGTGCTCAACTGGATCGTCCACGCCCCGCTCGTGCTCTCGACCACCGCCAATGCCAAGCGCGCCAAGATCCTCGCCGCGCTGAGCGACCAGGCGCGCTGGCTCGACAAGCATGTGGCGAAGGCCGAAACGCGGCTCGCCGCGCTTGCCGGATGGTGCGCGATCACGGCCGCCGGGCTATTGTTGCCCGATGGCAAGCCGCGTCGCCTCTATGGCGAAGCGGGCCTGATCCGCGCCTTGGGCGAAGCGGTCGGCGAAGAGGGCGGCATGCTCTCGCGCAGCCCGAGCGACCAGGCCGCGGCGATCGCGCTGATCGTCCGCCTCAATGCCTGCTATGCCGCGGTCCAGCGCGACCCTCCGCAGGCGCTGGTGCAGGGGCTCACCTCGCTCGTCCCGCCGCTCCTCGCGGTGGTCCACAACCATGACGGGCTCGGCAGCTGGCAGGGCGCCTGGCCGATGCGCGAACAGGATCTCGCGCGGCTGATCCGTGCGAGCGGCGTGCGCGTGCGCCCGGTGCGCGACGCGCGCCAATGGGGTTACCAGCGAATGCGCGCGGGCGAGGCGATCGTCCAGCTCGACGCCGCGCCGCCTCCCGCCAAGGGCGAGGCGCGCTATCCCTGCGCCTCCACGCTCGCCTTCGAACTCAGCTATCGCGGGCAGCGGATCGTCACCAATTGCGGCGGGGCCGAGGCCGCCGGCGCGCTGGTGCCCGCGCGGCTCGAACAGGGCCTGCGCGGCACCGCGGCACATTCGACGCTGGTGCTCGACAACGCCAATTCGACCGCGATCCACGTCCGCGGCGGGATCGGCAAGGGCGTCAGCGAAGTCACGCTCGAACGCCGCACGGTGAAAGGCGGCGCGACCCGGATCGAGGCCAGCCACGACGGCTATGCCGCGCGCTACGGCCTCGCCCATCGCCGGGTGCTGGTGCTGCGCGACGATGGCAGCGAGCTGGTCGGCGAGGATTCGCTCGTCCCGACCAAGGGGAATGGCAAACGCGGCCAGATCGGCTATGCGGTACGCTTCCACCTGTCGGACGATATCGAGGCGACTCCGAGCTCGGACGGCAAGGGCGCGCTGCTGCGCCTGCCCGACGGATCGCACTGGCAGTTTCGCTGCCGCGATGCGGTGACACTGGAAGAAGGATTTCGGGTCGATGCCGATGCGCGGCCGCGCCCGGCACGGCAGATCGTGGTCCAGGGCCTGGCGTCGCGAGGCGGCGGCAGCTTCGCCTGGACCTTCAAACGCATGAGCTAGAGGTGTTCGCGTGAGCGATGTGAAAGTGAAACGGGCGCTGCTTTCAGTGTCCGACAAGAGTGGATTGGCCGAACTGGGTACCGCGCTTGCGGGCATGGGCGTCGAACTCGTCTCGACCGGCGGCACCGCCAAGGCGCTGCGCGAGGCGGGCCTCGAGGTGCGCGACATTTCCGAGCTGACCGGCTTTCCCGAGATGATGGACGGGCGGGTCAAGACGCTCCACCCCAAGGTCCATGGCGGCCTGCTCGCGGTGCGTGACGATGCCGAACACGCCAAGGCGATGGAAGAGCACGAAATCGGGGCGATCGATCTCGTCGTGGTCAACCTCTACCCGTTCGAGGCGACCGTCATGCGCGGCGCCGAGCGCGACGAAATCATCGAGAATATCGATATCGGCGGGCCGAGCATGGTCCGCTCTTCGGCCAAGAACCACGCCTATGTCGCGATCGTCACCGATCCCGCGGACTACGACGAGCTGCTCGGCGAATTGAAGGATGGCGGCACCACATCGCTCGCCTTCCGCAAGCGGCTCGCGGCCAAGGCCTTCGCCGCCACCGCCGCCTACGACAGCATGATCAGCCAGTGGTTCGCCTTTGCCGACCAGCAGCAGCTCTTCCCCGATTTCCTCGCGGTCAACGGCAAGGCGCCCGTCGAACTGCGCTATGGCGAGAACCCGCACCAGAAGGCCGCGCTCTACACACCCGCCGGCCCGCACGGGAGCGGCATCGCGCAGGCCGAACAGCTCCAGGGCAAGGAGCTCAGCTACAACAATTACAACGATGCCGACGCTGCGCTCGAACTGTGCGCCGAATTCGCCGGAGGCGAGCCCGCAGTGGTGATCGTCAAGCATGCCAACCCCTGCGGCGTGGCGCAGGCGTCGACGCTTCACGAAGCGTGGAACGACGCGCTGGCCTGCGACAGCGTTTCGGCTTTCGGCGGCATCGTCGCGGTCAACACCGAACTCGACGGCCCTACCGCAGAGGCGATTTGCGAGATCTTCACCGAGGTCGTGATTGCACCCTCGGTCAGCGAGGAGGCGAAGGCCGCGTTCGCGAGGAAGAAGAACCTGCGCCTGCTCGTGACGGGTGGCCTGCCCGACCCGCGCCGCGGCGGGCTCCTGGTCAAGCCGATCACCGGCGGCCTGCTGGTGCAGACGCGCGACAATGGCGCGATCGAACCCGACCAGCTCAAGGTCGTGACCGAGCGCGCGCCGACCGAACAGGAGTTGAAGGACTGCCTGTTTGCCTGGACCGTCGCCCGCCACGTCAAGTCGAACGCGATCGTCTATGCCAAGGACGGCGCGACCGCCGGGATCGGCGCGGGCCAGATGAACCGCCGCGACAGCTCGCGCATCGCGGCGATGAAAGCCGCCGAAGCCGCCGAGAAATACGATTGGGACGCCCCCCGCACGGTCGGCAGCGCGGTCGCTTCCGACGCCTTCTTCCCCTTCGCCGACGGCCTGCTCGCCGCAGCCGAGGCGGGCGCGACCGCGGTGATCCAGCCGGGCGGTTCGATCCGCGACGACGAAGTCATCGCCGCCGCCAACGAGGCCGGGCTGGCGATGGTCTTCACCGGGATGCGCCACTTCCGCCACTGAGCTGAATCGCGATCGAGCGCGTTTCGTCGACAGGGCGGCGCGTTTCGTCGCGTCCGCCTGCAACCTTTCAGCGGTATTCACCGAACCTAAAGAGGATGTCGCTACACAGGACGGACAAGTTCGAAAGACAGATGACCGATGCAATTTCTCACTTCAGACCCCTTCAAGGCCTTCGCCGCCGGCTTCGCCCTCACCGCACTGGCGATGAGCAACGCGCTCGCTCCGGGTCTGTGGAGCGAAGTCCTGGCCTTCATCGGCTAGGTGCCGCGGCGCTGGCGAGCCTCGCGCTCGCCGCCTGTCAATCGCCGCCCGAAAACCCGATCGCACCCACCGCAGAACGCGTCGCCGACGAAGCCGCCGGCCTGCAGACCGCGTTGCTCGCGGGCGGTTGTTTCTGGGGCATTGAGGGCATTTACAGCCATACCAAGGGCGTAACCGGCGCCGTCACCGGCTATCACGGCGGCAGCGCCGAGACCGCGACCTACAAACAGAGCAACACCGGCACTACCGGGCATGCCGAGACAGTCCGGATCACCTACGATCCGGCGCAGATCCGCTACGACGAGATTCTGCGCATCTTCTTCACCGTGGGCATTGATCCCACCCAGGCCAATGGACAGGGGCCCGATATCGGCGACCAGTATCGCGCCGCGATCATCCCGCTGAACGGAGAACAGCGCGCGGTTGCGACCAGTTTCGTCAGGCAAATGGACGCGTCGGGCAATTGGTCCGAGCCGATCGCGGTCAAGATCGAGGATCACATGCAGTTCTATCCGGCCGAGGCCGAGCACCAGGACTGGATTCCGCGCAACCCGCTGATCGCGCGTGCCAAGGCCAAGGAGATCGAGATGATCGACAAGCTCGAGGCCAAGTTCCCGTCGTTTTATCGCGATGATTTCCTGCGCGATTTCGAGGGCTGAGGACGGCAGGTCGCACGCGCGCGCTCGCCCCTTCCAATGCCGATCGAAACCTCGCTATAACCGGCGCATGGCGGGTCATCACCATCACGAACTCGAAGGCGCCGCGCTGGTCGCCGCGGCACGGGCCTCGCTCAAGGATTCGGGCGAGCAGTGGACGCAGATGCGCGCTACGGTGTTCGAAGCGCTGGCCGCACGTGCAGCCCCGGCCTCGGCCTACGATATCGCCGAGGATGTCGCCGACAGCCGCGGCAAGCGGGTGGCCGCAAACAGTGTGTACCGCATCCTCGACCTGTTCGTGCGCACCAATCTCGCGCGCCGGGTCGAGAGCGCGAACGCGTATCTCGCCAATCCGCATCCCGGCTGCCGCCACGACTGCATCTTCCTGATCTGCGATTCCTGCGGGAAGGCGACCCATTTCGATGACGATGCGCTGACCGGCGCATTGGCGGGCGCGGCAAAGGAACAGGGATTCCAGCCCGATCGCCCGGTGATCGAACTGCGCGGGACCTGCCGAAGCTGCAGCGCGCAATAGGCGCGCGGATTGGCCAACAGACGAATCGACAAGGGGAATAGGGGGCTGTAAGCCTTTACGCATGTCCACTACCCCCGATACGCCGTTGCTCGACACGGTCGACACGCCCGACGATCTCCGCAAGCTCAAGCCCGACCAGCTCCGCCAGCTGTCCGACGAGTTGCGCGCCGAAATGATCGATGCCGTCAGCACCAGCGGCGGGCATCTCGGTTCGGGGCTCGGCGTGGTCGAGCTGACAGTCGCGATCCACTACATCTTCAACACGCCCGACGACAAACTGATCTGGGACGTCGGCCACCAGTGCTATCCGCACAAGATCATCACCGGTCGGCGCGATCGTATCCGCACGCTGCGGCAGGGCGGCGGCTTGTCGGGCTTCACCAAGCGTTCGGAAAGCGAATACGATCCGTTCGGCGCGGCGCATTCCTCGACCTCGATCAGCGCCGGCCTCGGCTTCGCGATCGCGAACAAGCTCAACGACCAGCCGGGCAAGGCGATCGCGGTGATCGGCGACGGCGCGATGAGCGCAGGCATGGCCTACGAGGCGATGAACAACGCCGAACAAGCGGGCAATCGCCTGATCGTGATCCTCAACGACAACGACATGTCGATCGCCCCGCCGGTCGGCGGCCTGTCGGCCTATCTCGCGCGGATGGTTTCGAGCAGCGAATATCTCGGCCTGCGCCAGCTCGCCTCGAAGGCGGCCAAGAAGCTCTCGCGCCGGGTCTGGTCCGGCCTCGAAAAGGCCGAGGAATACACCCGCGGCATGGTCACCGGCGGCACGCTGTTCGAGGAACTCGGCTTCTACTACGTCGGCCCGATCGACGGTCACAATCTCGACCACCTGATCCCGGTGCTCGAGAACGTGCGCGACAGCGAGAAGGGCCCGATCCTGGTCCATGTCGTGACCCAGAAGGGCAAGGGCTACGAACCCGCCGAAAGCAGCGACGACAAGTATCACGGCGTGCCCAAGTTCAACGTCGTGACCGGAGAGAAGGCGAAGAGCGCGGGCGGGCCACCGGCCTACCAGAACGTGTTCGGCGATACGCTCGCCAAGCTGGCCGAAACCGACAAGCGGATCTGTGCGATCACCGCCGCGATGCCGAGCGGCACGGGCGTCGATCGCTTCGCCAAGGCGCATCCCGAGCGGGCCTTCGACGTCGGCATCGCCGAACAGCACGGCGTGACCTTCGCCGCCGGGCTTGCGGCCCAGGGCATGCGACCGTTCGCGGCGATCTATTCGACCTTCCTCCAGCGCGCCTACGACCAGGTGGTCCACGACGTCGCGATCCAGAACCTGCCGGTCCGCTTCGCGATCGACCGTGCGGGGCTGGTCGGCGCCGATGGCGCGACCCATGCGGGCAGCTTCGACATCACCTATCTCGCCACGCTCCCCAATTTCGTGGTGATGGCGGCAGGCGACGAGGCAGAGCTGGTCCACATGACCTACACCGCCGCCGAGTACGACGACGGCCCGATCGCGCTGCGCTATCCGCGCGGCGGCGGCGTGGGCGTCGAATTGCCCGAGACCCCGCAGAAGCTCGAAATCGGCAAGGGCCGCGTGGTCAAGGAAGGTAGCAAGGTCGCGATCCTGTCGCTCGGCGGACGCCTCACCGAGGCGCGAAAGGCCGCCGACCTGCTCGAGGCCAAGGGGCTCTCCACCACCGTCGCCGATTTGCGCTTCGCCAAGCCGCTCGACACCGAACTGATCGACCGGTTGATGAAGACCCACGAAGTCGTCGTCACCGTCGAGGAAGGCAGCATCGGCGGCCTCGGCGCGCACGTGCTGACCCATGCCAGTGACACCGGGCTATTGGATGGCGGGCTCAAGATCCGCACCATGCGCCTGCCCGACGTGTTCCAGGACCAGGATTCGCCGGAAAAGCAGTATGACGAGGCCGGTCTCAACGCGCCGCAGATCGTCGATACGGTGCTGAAGGCGCTGCGCCACAACAGCGCGGGAGTAGAGGAAGCGCGGGCTTAGACTAAACCCATCGCCACACGCCCGCTTCCCAGCCGCCCATCGCCTGGTGCGCGTGGGTGAGGCCGAGCCACAGCACCAGCCCGATCGCCCACCACAGCCAGCCGGCCGACAGCAATTTGCTCCAGCGCGGCCAGTAGCTGGTTTTCGCTTCCCACGCGGTCCACGCCTCGCCCAACGCGGCTTCCTTCTTGCGGTCCTGCAGATGCGCGCCGACGAGTGCCAGGAACCCGATCGCGGTCGCGACCACCAGCGTGCGTGCAGTGGGGGCGGCGAGGATATGTGCGATCGCCCATAGTCCGAAGCCCCACATCATCGGATGGCGGGTGACGGCGAAAACACCTGTCGGTTCCTTGTTCGCCGCGAGCTTCTCCGCGCCGGGCTGCGGAAAGGCCGGATTGCCGGCGAAGCTGCCCGCCAGCAGGACCATCGCGACCAGCGTCAGGACGCTAGCGACGATCCAACTGAGATCGTCGAAGCCCGGCCATAGCGGTGTGCCCGTGGGCGCATTGCCAAAGGCCTGCACCATCCAGAACAGCGTCGCGAAGCTGATTACGGCGTATACGAGAGTGAAACCGAGCGGTTTGAACAACCGCACCATGGCGCTGCGCAACGGGTGCGACATGGCGAAATGTGAGCCCACGAACGCCACGCTCGCGGCGACCAGTTCGGCCAGCGGATCAACCATGCAGCATCTCCCTCACTCCTCGATTGCGATCAGCTCCACCTTGAAGATCAGCGTCGCATTGCCCGGGATCGGCCCCTTGCCGACCGGGCCATAGGCGAGGTCGGCCGGCGCGTAGAGCTCGATCGTGTCGCCAACGCCCATCTCGGGGATCGCCAGCTGCCATGCCTTGATCAGCCGTCCGAGCGGGAAGGTCGCCGGTTCGCCGCGCGCATAGGAGCTGTCGAACCCGGTGCCGTCGATCAGGCGTCCGGCATAGTGCACTGTAACCGTGTCCGCGACCGTCGGGCTTTCACCGCCTCCGTCGCCTTCGATGAAGCGATAGCGCAGCCCGCCCTCGAGCACGCGCCAGCCATCTTCCTGCCGGAGCTTGGCCACCGCCAGTTGCTGGGCGTTGTGCCAGGCGAGATCGTAGACCGGCGCGTCCTCGCCTTGCGCATCCTGTGCGGCGAGCGCGACCGGAGCGACCAGCGCGGCGAGGCATACGACCGCCCTCACCAGTCGTAGGCCTTGGGCAGGTCACTCTCGTCGAGATCGCGATAGCGCTCGGCTAGTCGGGTCTGGTGGTTCTCGAGCGGCTGCTCGATGCCGTCGATATAGACCTTGACCGGCGTGCTCGAGACTTCGAGCGGATCGCCGTCCCACACCACGATATCGCCCATCGCGCCCGGGGAGAGCGTGCCTGCACCCGTTCCCATCCCGCTGATCTGCGCGGGGACCGAGCTGATCGCGGCGAAAGCCTGCCCCCAGCTCAACCCGTCGGCACCGGGTAGCTCGGTCAGGGCGACGAGGTTGCCGGCGAATTGCGGCAGGTAGCGCGGCTGTTCCATCGCGCTGGCATTGAGCGCGACCTTGACCCCGGCGCGCACCATCCGCCCGATATTGCTCTGCGTGGCACCAAGCTGCTCGAAAGATTCGGGCAGGTCGTCGAGCGCGTCGGCGATCACCGGCACGTTCGCGGCGGCGATTGCGTCGGCCACCAGCCAGCCTTCGCTCGCCCCGACCAGCACGAGGTCGAGGTTCGGGAATTCGTCGCGCAGCGCGAGCACGGCGCGGATATCGGCGGCGCGTTCGACCATGACGTAAAGCTTCTGCGCCCCGGTCACGACCGGGACCAGCGCCGCCGCATCGAAGCGCGACAGCAACACGTCGTCGCCGCGCTCGGTACGGTTGTCGACCAGTCGCGGATCGAGCGGCATGTCGTCGCCGGTACGCTGTTCGGGCGGGCGCGATGCGGTGCCCGAAATGCGCGAATCGGCACCGTATTGGCGGGCTTCACGCAGCGCGTTGCGGAACAGCGCGTGGGCGGAAACGCGGCTGCCGCCCGCGCGGCGCGCGCCGCCTTCGCCCAGAGCGACGACCTGGAAGGCACGCGCGCGGACGATCGGATCGGGATCGTCGCCGGTATCGATGATCGCGCCCTGACCACCGAAGATCGAACTCGACGGCATGGTTGCGACCGCGGCGCGCGTAATGCCTCCGGCGCGGCTGACCTTCACGTGTTGAGACTGCGGGTTGATCGCGGGCGCGACGTCGAGCGCCGCGCTGAACGGCGAATCGCCCGCCCGCGTGTCGTTGCTTTCGCTCACCGCGCCGACATCCCACAGGCCGAGATCGGTGACCGTGGCGAACAGGCCGGGGGTGACCCAGGATCCGGTTCCATCGAGCGTCGGAACTCCGGCGGGAACGGTCACCCCTACGCCCGCGGCGTCGACGCGGCCGTTGCGTACGACGATCGTCGCGCCCTCGATCGGGTTCGAGCCGTCGCCGGTGGCGAGGGTGGCATTGGTGATCGCGAAATCCTGCGCCGCAGCGGGAGTAGCGAAGGCGATCGTGGCCGCAGCGGCCATCAGCGTGTTGCGGATCATTTCACGTCTCCTTCGCCGGGCTGGCCGAGCTCGAAATCGCTCACCGGGCGACGCTTCCTGTCCAGCGCGTCGTAGAGCAGCGCACCGTCGACCCAGACTTTTTCGGGCCGAGAATAGACCGAGAGCGGATCGCCGTTCCACAGCACGACGTCCGCCATCTTGCCGCGTTCGAGGCTGCCGGTCATCTCGTCGATCCCCATCGCCTTGGCGGCGTTCAGGGTGATCCAGCGGATCACGTCGTGGTCGGGAATGTCGATTCCGAGCCGGCGACCGGCGGCCTGCGCCTTGGCCGCTTCCTGGTTCAGTCGCTGGATGCCGTTCTCGCTGTCCGAATGGATCACCACGCAGGCGCCCTGGTTGTGGATCAGCGCGGCGTTCTCTGGGATCCCGTCATAGGCTTCCATCTTGAAACCGTACCAATCGGCCCAGACCGCGCTGCACACGTCGTTTTCGCGGAGGAGGTCGCCGATCTTGTAACTTTCGACCGCATGGTGGAACGCGGTCACGCGGTAACCCATCTCCTTGGCCATATCCATCACCAGCGCCATCTCGTCGGCGCGGTAGCAGTGGTTGTGAACCAGGATGTCGCCGTCGAGCACGCCAGCGAGCGTTTCCTTGGCGAGGTCGCGCTTGTCGCGGTCACCCTCGGCATAGTCCTTGGCATCGAGCCAGGTCTGCCGGTTGACCGCGAAATTGCCCATCCGCGTAGAAGGCATCCGGCCACGCCCGCCATAGACCCGCTTGGGGTTCTCGCCGCAGGCCATCTTGAAACCATAGGGCGCGCCGGGGAACTTCATTCCCTGCACCGTGCGGCTGGGCACGTTCTTGAGCGTCACCGACCGGCCGCCCATCAGGTTCGCCGAGCCCGGCAGGATCTGCAGGCTGGTGACCCCGCCATTGGCGAGCGCGCGACTGAAGCCAGGGTCCTGCGGCCAGACCGAGTGTTCAGCCCAGACTTCGGGGGTTGTCGGACTCGTCGCCTCGTTGCCGTCCGAATGCGCATCGACCGAGGGAGTCGGGTAATCGCCGAGATGCGAGTGAATATCGATGATCCCGGGGGTGACGAACTTCCCGCGCCCGTCGATCCGCGTGTAGCCTTCGGGGATCGCGAGCGAGGCGTCGCCGATGCCGACCACCTTGCCATCGGCAAACAGCACGGTTCCGCCGCGGATTTCGCCGCCGGTGCCATCGTAGATCGTTGCGCCGACCAGCGCCGTGGGTGCGCCGGGATAGCGCTCGTAGGTCGAGGCGAAAGGCACCGAGCCATCGTCGGCGCGAGTTTCGCGCGCGGCAGGCGCGCTGTCGGGCTCGGTCGCCCCCGTCGAAGCGCAGGCACCGAGCATCAGGCTCGCAGCGCCGGCGCAAAGCGCCATTCGGATCGTTCGGTTCATGGAAGCCCCCAGTCGGAAAATTCGGAAATTGAAAAAAGAAAGGGCGCGGGGACCGAAGTCTCCGCGCCCTTGCCGTTTGCCTTTAGCTGCGGTTCGGATCGACCGCCGGGTGGATGCCCGCGCCCTGGGCTTCTCCCGGTCCTTCGGACTGACCCAGAAGATCGTCGCCGACTTCGTCGTCCGCCAGCGTCTCGAGATGCATCAGCTTCTTCACGAAACGCGCGATCAGGATGACGAACACACCGACGCCGATCGCGACCCAGCCGATCTGCTGGTAGATCGAGAGCGTTGCTTCGCGCGTCATCTCGCCGTCCTCACCACCGGTGGCGGCGCCGATCATGCCGGCGACATAGTTGCCGCCCGCCGTGGCAAAGAACCAGGCGCCCATGATCAGGCTGGCCAGGTGCCGCGGAGCCAGGCGGTTCATCGCCGAGAGGCCCACTGGCGAGAGGCACAGTTCGCCGGTCGTGTGGAACAGGTATATCCCGAACAGGAACAGCACCGGGATCTTGGCATCGACGCCGACCGTGGCCGCACCCCACACCAGGACCAGGAAGCCGAAGCCGAGCTGGACGAGGCCGAGCCCGAACTTGGCCGGCGTGGAGGGCTCGAGCCCGCGCTTGCCGAGGAAGGTCCACAGCCCGGCGAACACCGGGGCCAGCAGGATGATGTAGATCGGATTGATCGACTGGAAGATCGGGGCAGGCACGCCACCCAGGTCGATATAGCGATCGGTGAACAGGTTCAGCGAACCGCCGGCCTGTTCGAACAGTCCCCAGAACAGCGGCTGCAACGCGATCAGGAACAGGATTGCGAACATCCGCTCGCGCGGCTCCTTCTCCAGTCGGAACGCCTCAACCAGCACGTATCCGAGCAGCGCGATACCCGAAACCAGCATGAGGCCACCCACGACCGACTGGTACTGGATCAGGAACCACATGATCACGACGCCGACCAGGCCGATGCCGTACATGGTGTACTCGGTGTTCTTGGAGAGCGGCTTGGGCGGTTCGCCCTGACCAAGCAGCAGCGGCTTGCCAAGCACGAACACAACGAGGCCGAGCAACATGCCGAGGCCGGCGGCACCGAAGCCATAGGCCCAGCCGAGCGTCACACCAAGGTAACCGGCGAGGATCGTACCGATCGCCGCGCCAACGTTAATCCCCATGTAGAAGATCGTATAGGCGCCGTCGCGACGCACGTCGGTGCGCGGATAGAGTTGGCCCACGATCACCGAGATATTGGCCTTGAGGAAGCCCGAGCCGACGATGATCAGCGACAGGGCGAGCCAGAAAACACTGATCATCGGGTTGTCCTGGCCAAGCGCACCGTCACCCTCGAACGCCATGAAGAAATGGCCGAGCGTAAGGAGGACCGCGCCAAACAGGACAGCCTTGCGCTGACCGAGATAGCGGTCGGCGATCCAGCCGCCAAGCACCGGCGTGATGTACACCAGGCTGACATAGGCGCCGTAGATGATGTTCGAACGGCTATCGTTGTAGAGCCAATGCTGGGTCAGGTAGAAAATCAGGAGGGCGCGCATCCCGTAATAGGAAAAACGCTCCCACATTTCGGCGAAGAACAGGATGTAGAGGCCTTTCGGATGCCCCCCCACTTCCGGCTGCTTGCGCGTGACGGCAAACGCGCCCGCGATAAGGAACAGCGAGAGAACCACCGCGGCGATCGCCGCGATCCAGTCCGCCTCCTGCCAAAGTCCGATGTCTTTCATTAAGGAACCTTCCCCATTTATTGTCTTGATCGCCCTCCCCGGGGCGGAAAGCGGGCACCCTAGCGGATGAATCGCGCGTGTGAAGCGGTTAATCGGCGGTCACGCGCCGATTTTGCAGGGATTCGCTCCTTGACGCGCCACGCTGTATTATGGCACTGCTTCACCCATGAGCGATTCCGACACCCGCCCGATCTACCTGCAACTGCGCGACAAGATCGCCGCCGCGATCATCGACGGGCGCTATGGGGAAGGCGAGATGCTCCCTTCGGTACGCGCGTTCGCGGCGCAGGAAGGCGCCAACCCGCTCACCGTCGCCAAGGCCTACCAGCAGTTCCAGCAGGACGGCCAGGTCGAGGTGCGACGCGGGATCGGCATGTTCGTTGCGACCGGCGCGCGTTCCGCCCTGCTGCGGCAGGAGCGCAAGCGCTTCATCGGCGAGGAGTGGCCCGCGATCCGCGCACGGATCGACCGGCTCGGCATCGCGATGGACGATCTGCTCGAGACAAGCTGACCTTTCCGCCCCCTCCGGCAAAATCCCTAGCCCATTGCGCCGGCGCGCGCGCTCTGGCACGGAAGTGGACAACATTTCGTAGTTCCAACCGGATAGACGGGTCGCACCGGCTGGCGATTGGAGGGAAAACTATGATCCGGTCCGAACTGGTCCACACCCTATCACGCAAGCATCCCGACATGCGTCAGGAAGACGTCGAACAGGTCGTCGACATTTTCTTCGATGAGATCGCCAACCAGCTCGCCGATGGCGGGCGGGTCGAGCTGCGCGGTTTCGGGGCCTTTTCGACGCGCCAGCGCGAAGCCCGCACCGGACGCAACCCGCGCACAGGCGAAGCGGTCGAGGTACCGGCCAAGTCAGTCCCCTTTTTCAAGGCCGGCAAGGCGATTCGCGAACGGCTCAACGACTGACGCTTTCGCTTCCCCGATAGACAGATAGCGTTCGCACCCGCTAGGCCCGCCGCCGTGTGCGGGTGTGGCGGAATGGTAGACGCCGGGGACTTAAAATCCCCTGATCCTTGATCGTGTGGGTTCGAGTCCCACCACCCGCACCACCGGAAATCGCGGCGCCGGGCCCGGTCGCACGGGCGTTCGCCGGTTTTTCAGCGGGCTGCCGATCGGGTTACGCGTTCTGCGTCAGCGCGGCGTTTGCCGAGTGTTAACCAGTCAGACGTAACCCTTGCTTCCGCGTGGCGATTTCCGCGCAAGGGGATACGTTCAGGAGCACCGCGTGGACACCTCCGGGGTTCATCAGAATTCAGAAGATTCGGACGTGCCAGCCGACGCGCGGGACCAGCGTGGCGCAGAGCGCCTGCGCCTACTGATGCGCACCGGCAAGCTGGTGACTCCCAAGGGTGAGTTCCTGTGCGTCCTGCGCGATGCTTCGACCACCGGATTCCGCGCCAAGATCTACCACAAGCTCCCCGACGCGAAGGAGATGCAGCTCGAGCTTGCCTCGGAGCTTTGCTACGACGTCGAGAAGATGTGGGAAAACGAGAGCGAAGCCGGCTTCCGCTTTGCCAGGGAAATCGAGCTCGAGGAACTGATCAACGAGCTGACCCCCTATCCCAAGCGCGGCGTTCGACTCAAACTGGCGCTCGAAACGCATATCCTTGTCGGGATCCAGAAAGTTTCGGCGAAGGTATTCAACCTCTCGCAGCAGGGCGCGCGGATCGAGACGCAGCACCCCCTGGCCCGCGACCAGCGCTTGCGGCTCGAGATCAAGGGCCTTCGCACCGTCGCCGCGCAGGTCCGCTGGCGCAAGGGCGATACCTACGGCCTCGTATTCGACGATACCTTCCGTTTCGACGAACTCGCACTGCTCGCCAGCCAGCTCCAGCGCGGGAAGGGCTCGAACGAAGAAGGATTGGCCGATATCACCCCGACGCAGATCGAGGCGACCGGCTAGGTCACCGCCTGCATCGTCATGCGGGCCTGAACTTCATCGCCGCGCCGTTCATGCACCAGCGCTTGCCGGTGGGCTTCGGCCCGTCGTCGAAGACGTGTCCGAGATGCCCGCCGCAATCGGCACAATGAACCTCGGTGCGCGGGACCACCAGCCGGTAATCTGCTTCGGTGCCGACCGCGCCGCGGATCGGCTTCCAAAAGCTCGGCCAGCCGGTCCCGCTTTCATACTTGGCCGTCGACGAGAACACCGCATTGTCGCAGCCCCGGCAGTGATAGGTTCCCTTGCGCTTCTCGTCGTTGAGCGGCGACGAATGGGGCAGCTCGGTGCCGGCTTCGCGCAGGATGTAGAATTGCTGCCTCGTGAGCCGCCGGCGCCATTCGGCCTCGCTCCGCCGGACCGGGAATCCCTTGGCAGAAACCGGGCTCCCCGACGAGAAGGCGACGAAACCGAGCAGTGCACCGGTGCCCGCGAGCCCGAGCGCCTTGCGGCGGGTGAAGTGAAATTTTCGCGTCGTCATACTCCTAGATACGGAACGGGACGCAGTTTGGTTTCAGTTCAGAAGCGCTTGAGTTCGACCTCGAGCTTGCGGAAACCGTGGACGAAATTGGCGCGCGTGCGCTCGACCTTGCCGGTGACGTTGGCGTGGAGCCGCCGCTTGTGCATCTCTTCGAGCAGCACCCGCAATTGGAGCTCGGCCAGCCGCGCGCCGACGCAGCGGTGGATGCCGTATCCGAAAGCGAGATGGCGGCGGGCGTTCTCGCGCCGGATATCGAGCTGGTCGGGATTCTCGAATACTTCCTCGTCACGATTGGCGGAGAGATACCAGAGCACCAGCTTGTCGCCCTTGGCGATCTTCTTGCCGAACAGTTCGGTATCCTCGGTCGCGGTCCGGCGCATATGCGCGAGCGGGGTCTGGTAGCGGATGCATTCCTGCACCGCGTTGGGAATCAGCGAGCTGTCGTTCTCGAACGCGATGCGCTGTTCGGGAAATTCGTGAAACGCATGGACGATGCCGCTCATCGTGTTGCGGGTAGTATCGTTGCCGCCGACGATCAGGAGCACGAGATTGCCGATGAACTCCTGCGGACTCATGTGGTTCATGCTGTCCGAGCGAATCATCATCGAGATCAGGTCCTTGCCCTGTTCGCCCTTGGCGCGATCGGACCAGAGCTGCCCGAAATAGCTGCCCATCTCGCGCAGGATGTCTTGCCGCAGCTTGTCGAGTTCGCGCACGGTGGCGAGCTCGGTGTCGCCCGCCCAGTCGGACCAGTAGGTCAGCAGGTGGCGGTCCTCCCATGGAAATCCGAACAGGATCGCCAGCATCTGCGTGGTGAGCTCGATCGAGACCTTCTCGACCCAGTCGAACTGCTCGCTGATCGGCAGGCTGTCGAGCAATGTCCCCGTGCGGCGGCGGATGCTTTCCTCGAGCCGCTTCATCTCGGTGGGGGTGAAGGCCGGGGACACGGTACGGCGCTGTGCGGTGTGTTCGGGCCGGTCCATGGCGATGAACATCGGCAGTTCGAAAGCTTCTTCGGGTGCGACGTCCTCGGCCCGGTCGAGGATGGTGATCCCGCCATATTCCCACGAGGAGGAGAACAGGTCGGGCAGCGCTTCGACATGCGCGATCGCCTTGTGCGAGACCACGTTCCAATGCGGCCGGAACGGGCTTTCGTCGACATAGTGGAGCGGGCCCATGGCGCGCATCTCGGCAAAGATCGGCTGCCATCGATCCTCGAGATAGATGTCCGAGCGGCTGACATCGAAGGGGTGCGGATGGTGCAGCTGGTGGTCCGGATGGCTCTCGAGATACTCGCTCAGCGCCGCATAGGCGGTCGGCGCGGAACGGTACTCACCCGGATAGGCGTGCGCTTGGTCGGTCATGGTCTCTCCCCCTGCAGGAATGATGCCGGGCGGGCCTCCGAGTCAAGTCAGTTTCGTTTTGCGACCGAATAGCCGGGACCAGGCGCTGCGCTTCTTCGCGCCGCGCGGGCCGCTCTTCATCACCCAGCGACGGAACAGGCGCGCGCCGATGGTGACGAACAGCGCGACGCTCGCCGCCTGCCAGCCGATCGCCAGCAGGTGCGGCCACAGCGCCGGATCGATCGCCGCGCGCGCGAACATCGCGAAGGGCGAGCTGAAGGGGAAGAGAATCGCGAACCATTCGACCCAAGTGCCCGTCGCTGCGAGCGCATAGCTGGCGAAGAAGAACACCACGAGCTGGAGCATGGTGACTGGCATCGAGAGGGTCTGCACCTCGCGCACCGTGGTCGCGAGCGACCCGATCGCGAGAAACAGCGAACCGAGCAGGAGGTAGCCCATCGAGAAATAGACCACCCCGAAGGCGATGAAGAGCGGCCAGCCGACCGCCGGTTCGGGCAGCACCGGAATGCTGTTGCCCGCGCCGAGATAGATCGCGCCCCCCACGCCGAGCCACACCACGATCCCGACCATCGAGACGGCGAGCATCGCGAAGAGCTTTCCGAGGAACACCGATTCCATCGGGATCGCCGCGGCGAGGATCTCGATCACCTTGTTGCCCTTTTCCTCGACGAGGTTGGACAGGACCATCCCCGCCAGCAACATGATCAGCAGGAACAGCAGCACCTGTCCCGATTGCGCGGTGACGAGCCGCGAGCGGGTGACGTCGGCGGTGCTCGTGGCGGTCGGGACGAGTGCGATCGAAGGCCGTGCGAGCGGTGCGCCGTCGCGCCTGGCTTCGGCGAGCAGCAAGCCGACCGGCCCGTGCCAGCTGGCGATCTGGTCCTGCGTTCCCACCAGGATAGGTCGATCGATCGACCCCGAAAGGATCGCGCCGAGATTGCGCGCATTGTCCTGCAAGGCGGTTCGCGGATCGCCCTCCTCGACTTGCTGGATCGCGGGCAGCGCGCCGCCCATCTGCGGATAGAGCCGGGCATGGGCTTCGCCGAGGCGGATCGTTTCCGCTCCATCGAGCATCACGCCGAGTTCGGGCTGGTCGACCTGGTCGCGCACCGACGACCCGATCCCGCCCGCCAGCGCCCCGACAATGATCGGGAAAAGCGGTCCAAGCAGGAAAAAGATGAAGGTGCGACTGAACAGGATCGCGACGAAATCGCGCCGCGCGATCACCATCGCCGCCTGCCAGCGGCTGAGGCGGCCGGTATGCTCCTCGATGCGTTCTTCGCTCATCGGGTCTCTCCCGTCATATCCGCCTCGAGCTGGCGCGCCGCCGCCTCGCCCGCGATTTCGACGAAGGCGTCGTGCAGCCCCGCGCGTTCGATCGAGAGCGACTGGATCCCCGCCTCGCCTTCGATCAGCGCGCGCAGGAGCGGTTCGACCCCACTTTCGGGCAGTTCGAAATTCCAGAATGCGCCTTCGGGCCGGGTGCCTTCGGGCAAGGCATCGCGCCAGCGACCGTCGCGCGCCGCCGTTTCCAGCCGAACGCGCGGCCGGATGCGGTCGCGTGCCTCGTCGACCGGCCCGGCGAACGGCACCTCGCCGCCCGCGATGATCGCCACCTCGTCGCACAGCCGCTCGGCATGGGCGATGACATGGGTCGAGAAGATCACCGTCGTGCCGTCGCTGGCGAGATCGCGAATCAGTGTTTCGAGCTTGCCCTGGTTGATCGCATCGAGGCCCGAAAACGGCTCGTCGAACACCACGAGGCGCGGCCTGTGCACCAGCGTACCGAGCAATTGGACGGTCTGCGCCATGCCTTTCGACAATTGGCGCACCTGCCGTTCGGCCGCATAGCCGAGGCCGTAGCCTTCGAGCAGCTCACGCCCGCGCCGCCGCCCTTCGTCGAGCGGCAGGCCGCGCAGCGCACCAAGGAAGGCGATCGCCTCGTAGGCCTTCATCGCCGGGTAGAGCCCTCGCTCTTCCGGCAGATAGCCCACGGCATGCGCCATCGACACCGGATCGTCCGAACCGAGCAGGGTGCGCGTACCTTCGTCGGGGTCGATGATCCCCAGCAGCATGCGGATCGTGGTGGTCTTGCCCGCGCCGTTGGGGCCGAGGATGCCGTAGATCGAACCTTCTGGTACGGCGAGGTCGACGCCCGAGACCGCGAGGGTCCCCTCGAAGCGCTTGAGCAGCCCGTGTGCCTCGATCGCCAGCTTGTGCACCATGCCCGTCCTGTCTAGCCACTCGTACCGATGACTGCACCTAGCGCGCCAAAGGTTAAAGCTCCATCGCCCGACAGCCTCGCGGCGCTACAGGATCGCTTGCGCGACGAGGCGGTGCAGCTCGGTTTCGATGCGGTCGGCTTCGCGGCGGCAAAAGACGACCCGGCGACGGGCGCGCGGCTGCATGCCTGGATCGGCGAAGGCATGCATGGCGAGATGGGCTGGATGGAAGCGCGCGCGCATCAACGCCAAGGCCCGCAATCGCTCTGGCCAGAAGCCCGAAGCGTGATTGCGCTGGGGGCGAGCTATGCGCCGTCGACCGATCCACTCGCGCTGGAAGACGAACCCGATCGCGCGCGGATCTCGGTCTATGCGCAGGGACGCGACTATCACGACGCGGTGAAAAAAAAGCTCAAGGCACTGGCGCGCTGGCTGGTCGCCGAAGCAACGAAGGAGGGGCTGGGCGAGCGACAGGTCAAGGTGTTCGTCGACACCGCGCCGGTGATGGAAAAGCCGCTTGGCCAGAAGGCGGGGCTGGGGTGGCAGGGCAAGCACACCAACCTCGTCAGCCGCGAGCACGGCAGCTGGCTGTTCCTCGGCGCGGTCTATTCGGATCTGCCGTTCGCGCCCGACCCCGACCATCCCGACCGTTGCGGATCATGCGACGATTGCCAACGCGCCTGCCCGACCGATGCGTTCCCGCAGCCGTACAAGCTCGATGCACGGCGCTGCATCTCCTACCTCACGATCGAACATGCAGGGCCGATCCCCGAGGAATTCCGCGCCGCCATGGGGAACCGGATCTATGGCTGCGACGATTGCCTCGCCGTGTGTCCGTGGAACAAGTTCGCCGATACCGCGCATCGGTGGAAGGAATTCCTCCCGCGGGCCGAACTCGTCGCGCCGCGCCTCGCCGAGTTCCTCGCGCTCGACGATGCAGGCTTCCGTTCGCTGTTTTCGGGCTCGCCGATCAAGCGGATCGGGCGCAATCGCTTCGTGCGCAATTGCCTTATCGCGGCGGGGAACAGCGGGGAACACGGATTGCTCGATCAGGTCGGCGTGTTGCGCGAAGACCCCGATCCGGTGGTCGCCGAGGCGGCCGAATGGGCCGCCGCACGGCTTACAGCAACGACTTGAGCGGGATCTCGGGGTCGGCCAGCGCCTCGACCGGCGCCTGCGTTCCGGCTTCGACCAGCCGTCGTCCCTGGGCATAGTCGCGGGTCGCGTTGACGCAGTCGAGCGCCACCACGCGGCCATTCCGCAGGTAGACCACCGAAAAACTGCGGCTGGCCGGATCGCCGCGCAGCACACGCTCGTCATGCGTGTTCGACAGTCCCACCGTCTGCAGCCTGAGGTCGTACTGGTTCGACCAGAACCACGGCACCGCATCGTAGGGCACCGGCTCGTCCACGATCGCGCGCGCGGCGGTATTGGCCATGTCGTTGGCGTTCTGGACCGACTCGAGCCGGATCACCTCGCCGCCGGCGAAGCGGTTGGCGTGCAGCGCGCAATCACCGATCGCATAGACGTGGTCGAGCGAGGTATGGCAGTTCTCGTCGACATCGACCCCGCCACTGCCGACCGCGCCGGCGCTCAGCAAGGGTGCAATATTGGGCACCAGTCCGATGCCGGCGATCACAAGGTCGGTCGGGACGGTTTCTCCGCTTGCTAGGCGGACGCCGGTGACGGCGCCTTCACCCTCGAGCGCGACCACTTCGGCGCCGAGCCGGATATCCACCCCCTGCGCGCCGTGCTCGGCGGCGTAGAAATCGGAAATCTCGCGCCCGGCGACGCGCTTGAGCAGGCGGTCTTCCTGCTCGAACACCGTGACCCCGATCCCGAGCCCGCGCAGCACTGCCGCCGCCTCGAGCCCGATATAGCCGCCGCCGATCACCGCCACGCGGCCCGCGCCCGCCTCGATCGCGGTGCGCAGCGCATCGGTATCGGTGCGGCGGCGGATCGCATGGACGCCTGCGAGGTCCGCACCGGGGCATGACAGCCGCCGCGCCTCGCCGCCAGCGGCCCAGACCAGCGTGCCGTAGGAAAGCTCCTCGCCGCTCGCCAGCTCGACTGTCCGAGCGTCCGGATCGACCCCGACGACCTCGGCTCCGCCCTGCCAGTCGATCCCCTTGGCGGCCCAGAAATTCTCGGGCCGCAGCAGGATTCGTTCGAACGGCTTGGCTCCGGCGAGGTATTCCTTGCTCAGCGGCGGGCGCTCATAGGGCGGGTCCGGCTCGCGCCCCAGCAGGCGCACCGTTCCTTCGAAGCCGCGCTGCCGCAGCGCGATCGCGCATTGGGCCCCGGCATGGCCGGTCCCGACGATCACGACATCGGCAGCGTCCGCCATCGCCTAGCGCAGCAGCAGGTTGCGCGCCTGGCTGGCGATCTGGGCGAGCATCGGCGCGGTTACGGGCACCGCGTTCTGCGCACGGCCGACCATGGCTCGGAACTGTGCGATCGCCGGGGCGTGCTTGTCCGACCAGTTGTCCACCGCCTTGACCGGGTCCTTCGCCAACTTGCCGCGCCCGACGCGGCGCAGGAACGCCAGCCGCATGTGCTGGAAATCCTGTGCCAGTCCCGCGACCAGCAGCCGCTCCCACGGGTCGGACGGATTCATCTGCGAGGCCGTGGTCTGCGCCCAGTCGAGACCCAATTCGCGGCCAAGCTGGATGAAGGCCTTGGTCAGCTGCACCGGCTGGACATCGCTGTCGCAGGCCAGCTGGACGAGGCCGACAGCGCCGTCCAGTTCGAACAGTTCGGCGATTTCCTCCACCAGTTCGCTCGGTGCACCGGCTTCGCTCAGCTTGGTGCGGATGCGGTTCGAATAGGCCTTGCCTTCCTCGGCGAGGAGCCGCTGCTTGGCCTTGTCGAGCTTGGTGATGCCGGGCGAGAGCTTCTTCACCAATTCGCTCGGATGGCAATCGCCGCCGCCACTGCGCAACAGGTCGGCGATATGGGTGCGGATCGCCCAGGCGACGCGGTCGAACAGTTCGAGCCGGGCCTGTTCGTCCATCGGCGTCTCTTCGATCCGCTCGAACAACGCGGGCAGGTCGAACAACCGGTCAGCCGCGACGAAGGCCGACGCGACCTGCGCCAGCGTCACGCCTTCTTCCTCGACCAGTTCGAACGGGTGGCTGACCCCCATCCGGTTGATGATCAGGTTCGAAAGCTTGGTCGCGATCAGCTCGCGCCGCAGACGATGACCTTCGATCTCGCCCTTGAACTTCTTGCGCATCGGTTCGGGGAAGGCGGCGAACAGCTCGCGTTCGAGTGCCGGGTCCTCGGGCAGCGGACTGCCTTCGATCGCGTCCTGCAGCACGAGTTTCGACGAGGACAGCAGCACCGCGAGTTCGGGTCGCATCAGGCCCTGGCCGTCATTGGCGCGGCGAACCAGCGAGGCCCCGTCGGCGATCCCCTCGGTCCGGCGATCGAGATAGCCGCGATCTTCGAGCGCCTCGACCAGGCGGACATAGGAGCCGGTCGCCTGCGCCCCGCCGCGTTCGGCGATCGACAGCGCGAGCGCCTGGAGGCGGTTGTCGTCGAGCACGATCTCGGCGACCTCGTCGGTCATCTTCTCGAGCAGGTTGACGCGGCGCTGTTCGGTCAGCTCGCCATTGCGCTTCGCCGCGGCGAGCGCGATCTTGATATTGACCTCGTTGTCCGAGCAATCGACCCCGGCGGAATTGTCGATGAAGTCGGCGTTGATCCGGCCTCCTTCGAGCGCGAACTGGATGCGCCCGGCCTGCGTGATGCCGAGATTGGCGCCTTCGCCGATCGCCTTGACCCGCAACTCCGAACCGTCGACCCGGATCGCGTCGTTGGCCGGGTCGCCGACCTGGCTGTTGGCCTCGCTGCTGGCCTTCACATAGGTGCCGATGCCGCCGAACCACAGCAGGTCGGCGGGTGCCTTGAGGATCGCCTGCATCAGCGCTTCGGGATCGACCGACTTGTCCTCGATTCCCAGCGCCTTGCGCGCCTGCTCGCTCAATGCGATCGACTTCTCCGAGCGCGAGAACACCCCGCCGCCCGCCGAAATCTTCGCCGTGTCGTAATCCTTCCAGCTCGACCGGCCGAGCTTGAACAGGCGCGAGCGCTCCTTCCAGCTGACTGCCGGATCGGGATCGGGATCGATGAAGATGTCGCGATGGTCGAACGCGGCGACGAGCTTGATCGCTTTCGACAGCAGCATGCCGTTGCCGAACACGTCGCCCGACATGTCGCCGACGCCGACGACCTCAATGGGGTCTTCCTGCACATTGACGCCCATTTCGAGGAAATGACGCTGGACCGAAACCCACGCGCCGCGAGCGGTGATCCCCATCGCCTTGTGATCGTAGCCCTTCGATCCTCCCGAGGCGAAGGCGTCGTCGAGCCAGAAACCGAAATCGTCGGCGATCCCGTTGGCGACGTCGGAATAGGTCGCGGTGCCCTTGTCGGCGGCGACGACGAAATAGGGATCCTCGCCGTCGTGGATGACGACGCGTTCCGGATGCACGACCTTGTCGTCGACGATGTTGTCGGTGATCGAGAGCAATGCGCGGATGAAGACTTCGTAGCTTGCCTGCCCCTCGGCCAGCCAGGCATCGCGATCCTGCGAGGGATCGGGCAGTTGCTTCGGATAAAAGCCGCCCTTGGCACCGGTCGGCACGATGACCGCGTTCTTGACGCGCTGAGCCTTCATCAGGCCGAGCACCTCGGTGCGGAAATCGTCGCGCCGGTCGGACCAGCGCAGGCCCCCGCGCGCGACCGGGCCGGCGCGCAGGTGGATGCCTTCGACGCGGCGCGAATAGACGAAGATCTCGCGCCACGGCAGCGGCTTGGGCAGGCCCGGGACCTTGGAGGAATCGAACTTGAATGCCAGCGCGTCCTCGCCCAGCGGGGCGAATGCGTTGGTGCGCAGGATCGCGTCGATCGTGCTCGAATAGAGCCGAAGCAGGCGGTCGTCGTTGATTGCCTTCACCTTCACCAGGCCACGGCGGACCGCATCGCGCGCTTTCTTCGCCGCGCCATCGCGATCCTTGCCATGGTCGGGATCGTGCTGCGCGCGGAACAGGGCGATGAGCGAGCGCGTGACGTCGGGCGCATGCTGGAGCGCCGCGACGACGGTAGGAAGGCCGAAGCCCATCCCGGTCTGGCGGAGGTAGCGGAACCAGGCCCGGAGCCACTCGGCTTCCTGCGCGGCGAGGCCGGTGGCGACGATCAACGAATTGAAGAAATCGTTCTCGTCATTGCCGTTGAGCACTTCGGCGATCGCCGCCTCGATCGGCTCGGCGCGCTCGAGCAGGCGTTCGGCGGTGACCCCGACCGGCAGGCCGAGCTCGAAATCGTGGATCGTGCCGAGTTCGCCGTCCTCGAGCCGGGTCGGAACCTCGCCGAGCACGCGGAACCCGAAATTCTCGAGCGCGGGCACTGCATCCGAAAGCGCGAGCACGCCCTTCTTCTGGTAGACTTTCAGCCGCAGCCGGTTGCCCTGGTCGTCTGGCAGGCGATGGAGCCGCGCGCCGCGCATGGGCGCGCCATCGGCACCTTGTTCGTCGGACAGGTTGCGCAGCCGCCGGATATCGGTCGCCGCCTCGAGCGGGCCGTAATTCGCCCGGTAGCCAAGGGGGAACGCAGGGGCGTAGCGGGCTGCAATTGCCGCCGCGCGGCTTGATTCCTCATGGTTGGCGAGCTCGCCTTCGACCGCTTCGCTCCAGCCGCGAACCATTGCCTGCAGCCGTTCATCGAGCGGCGCTTCTTCGGGCGTCTTCTGCCCGTCGCGGATATCGTAGACAAAGCGGAGCATGGCCAGATTGCCGCCCTCGATCGTCAGGCTCCAGTCGAGCAGCGTGGCGTCGGCGGCATCGCCGAGCATGTCCTGGATCTGCTTGCGCACCGTGGTCGACATCGTGTCGCGCGGCAGCCAGACGAAGGCGAAGAGGTGCCGGGCAAGCGGGGCCTGCACCATCGACAGCTTGGGCCGCGGCCGATCGGTCAGGCTCATCATCGCGGTGACGATGCGTTCGAGGTCGTCGGCCTCGAACCCGATCACCAGATCGTGCGGGAGGGTGCGCAGCGCATGCACCAGTGCCTTGCCGGCATGGCCGCCGGGATCGAAATCGAACTTGGCGATCAGCTCGCCGAGCCGCGAACGCAAGACAGGAATCTCGGTCGGCGTGGTCGCCAGCGCGGCGCTGGTCCAGACGCCGGCATGGACCGACAGCGCGGTGACCTTGCCCTGCTCTCGGACAGGAACGATGAACAGGTCGAGCGGGACCTGGCGGTGGACTTTGCTCAGCCGGTTCGACTTGATGATCAGCGCGCCCTTCGAGCGCGAACCGTCGGCAGCATCCTCGAACCACTTGAACGCGCGATCGTAGCTCTGGTCGAACAGCACCGACTTGCTGCTCTTGCGGCAGATGCCGAGGACGTCGCTGTGCGAACCGTCGCGATAGCGGGTAATGTGCCCGAGCTGGGTGAGGTTGCCGGCGTTGAGCCACTGCAGCAGCGCAGCACTTTCGGAATCGCCGAGCCGTTCGGCATCGGCCGCCATCAGTTCCTGCATCCTGGGCCAGTCGGTCACCGCGGCGCGCGTGTCCGCCAGGGTCGAGGCGATCGCCTTTTCGAGCTCGTGGCGATGCTTCGCATCGATCCGGTCGGTCTCGATATAGATCATCGACTCGCGCCGACAGTCTTTCGCGGGGTTCTTCGGCACGTCCTCGAGACGCCCCTTTGCGTTGCGCTCCACGCACAATACGGGGTGAACGAGGCGATGGATCGCGGCACCTGCATTGGCGAGGGTCAGCGCAATGGAATCGACCAGGAACGGCATGTCGTCGTTGACGATCGCGATCCGCATGAAGCGTTCGGATGCCGAACCGCTGATCGTCTCGATCGCGAAGGTGGGTTCGTCCGCGTCGCGCTGCATCGCGGTGCGCGCGGTGAATTTCGCCGCCTCGTCCAAGGCCTTGCCGGTGAGTTCGGGCTCGTCGGGCAATAGCGAACCGGCGATGCGCCTGCCGATCTCCTCCGCCAGTTTGCGCGGAACGCGCTTGGTATTCGCCTTCGCGCCGGACGCTGCCGCCGCTTTCTTATTCGCCGCCATGCAATGCTCCAGCCGGCTGTCCAATCCTCTCCCACGCGCGACGGCGCGGGTCTCCGGGCGGGCCTATGCGCTTCGCGCCGAACTATCGCAAGGGCTTGTAGTGGCGTCCGGGACGAAGCGGTTTCCGCTACGGAACGGAGCGCGATGTGCGCTCACTCGGCAAGCTGCGCGAGATAGGCCCGGGCGCGGTCGGCCTGTTTGGAATCGGGCGCCAGCGCGACAACCGACTCGAAGCTAGCCCGCGCCGCATCCTCGCGCCCGTCGAGCGCGGCGATAACGCCTGCCTCGAGCCCCGCTTCAAGGTCTTCGGGCGCGAGGCCGATGGCGGTTTCGATGAAGCCCTGCGCGCTTGCGAGGTCGCCGGTCCGCCGTGCGAGTGTGGCAGAAAGCAGCCAGCCGAGCGCGAATTGCGGCGCATCCGCGCGCGCATCGGCGAGCGCCGCCTCGGCATCTTCGACTTGCTCGAGCGCAACGAAGGCACGCGCGAGATCGACCGCGGTTTCGCCGGCGAGCTCGGTTTCACCGGCCGCGCGGGCGTCGTCTCGTGCCATGCGCAGGGTCGGCAACGCTTCGAGCGGAGCGGGCACGGCGAGCAGCGCATTGCCTGCCATCGCCCCGAGTCGCGCGCGTCCGGCGCGGTCGGTTTCGGGCGTCGCATCGCGCGCGGCGAGGAAGGCATCGCTCGCTGCCTGCCAGCGCAACAGGCTGGTATAGGCGATCCCGAGGCAGGTCTGGGGCGCTGCGCTCCCCGAACCCGAGGTTTCGCCCAGCCAGCTGCCGCCATTGGCGATCGCGGTGGTCGGATCGCGGCGCGCCTGTGCGAGGCATTCTGCCAGGCGCGGGTCCTGCGCGATCGGCAGGCTGGCCGATTGCAATGCGGTGGCGAGGAAAGCGGTGGCTATCACGCGTGGTCTTTCAGGCGGTCTAGAAAGGAAGCGATCGTATCGAGCAACCGCGCGACATCGATATCGCGCGACATGCGGTGATCGGCATCCTTGACCAGCAGGACCTGCACATCGTCTGAACCGAGCTTGTCGGCCAGTCGCAGCGAGACCTCCCACGGCACCTCGTTGTCGCGCTGTCCGTGGAGCAGCACCACCGGGCAGGTCAGCGGGATCGCGCCCTCGAGCTGGCGATTGGCCTGCCCGTCGGCCCAGAAACCGGGATGGGTGGGCGTGGGCGGGTAGCCGTAATCGTTGTCCTCGTGGATCGTTTCGCCGTCGGCTAGTTTGCGCTTCTGGTGCGCATCGTAGCCCCAGTCGGTAAAGTCTGGCGCTGCCGCGATCCCGACCAGCCCGGCGCAACGATCGCCCAGCGCGCGTGCCGCGAGCAGCATCAGCCAGCCGCCCATCGAAGAGCCGACCAGCACTGCGCGGTCATCGCCTTCGCTGCCGCCGACATACCCGACCAGTGCCACCACTTCGTCGCGCCAGCGGCTCAGCGAGCCTTCCGCGAATTCGCCCGAGCTCGAACCGCAGCCCGAATAATCGAGCAGGAGGCAGGCGCGGCCATTGCGCGACGCCCAGTCGAAGAGTGCGGTCGCCTTGCTGCCCTCCATGTCCGAAAGGTAGCCCGGCAGGAACACCAGCAGCGGCCCCTGCCCGTCAGCGAGCCGATAAGCGATCCGGCGGCCATCGCACAGGTCGAGGAAAAGGGGGTCGGTCATCGCGCGCGTTGGTCGCGAACCGGCACGGGCGAAGCAACCGATTCTTCTGCTTCGTCGTCGCGCCCTTTGCGAGCTTCGTCGACGGGAAGGCTGATGATCGACGCGCTTTCCGCGACGTCGGGATCCTCCGCGCACATGTCCTGCAGCGCGCGCCACTCGGTATCGCTGAGCGCCGGGTCGTAATCGCCACCCTCGGCTGCCTCGCGAAACGCATCGGCGCGCTCGTCCGAATGCGGGTGGCTCGAAATGTAGCCGATCATCGTCCGCGCCGAGCCTTCGGGACCGCCTTCGCCCGCGAGTCGATCGAACAGGGCCGCTCCACCCTCGGGCGAGATACGTGCGCCCTGCATCCGTGCGATGCTGTAGGTGTCGGCCTCGCGTTCGGCATCGCGCGAATAGCTGAGCGAGAGCAGCCCTGACACGGTCGATCCCCCAGCGCCGTCCATTCCGCCGAGCAGCACCGAAAGACCCATCTGGCGCAGGAGCGATTGCATCACGTGGCGTTTGCGCACATGGCCGATCTCGTGGCCGAGCACGGCGGCGGCTTCCTCGGGCGATTCCGCCTCGGCGAGCAGGCCGTCGAACAGCAGGACGCGCCCGCCGGGCAGCGCCACCGCGTTGACCATGTTCATGTTGACCACTTCGACGCGCAGGTTCTCGTCCGTGCCGTCGAGCTTTTCGACGAGCTTCGCCAGCGCCGCGTCGCCATCCGCCGTCGAGCACACCCGCCCGCCGAAATCGTCGAACAGCAATTCGCCGATCCTCGCCTCGGTGCTCTGCGGCACGAGCGGGGCGATCCAGGTCGGTGCGGTCAAGAAGACGGTCGCCGCGATGGCGCTGATCCCTGCAAGGATCACCGCCGCCCTGGCCAGCCCGATCCGGTCGATGAAGCCGCCATAACGGACCTGCGCGGGCAGCCGCCCTTCGAGTTCCGGCGCGAGCGGATTGCTCACGCCCAGCCGCCAGCCGTCGATATCGGCATGGCGATAGGTCAGGTATTCGCCCTGGTCGTCATTGAAGGTGAGATCGGCGAACTTGTATTCGCCGATGACCGCCTCGTCCTCGATCACGCGGAATTCGGGCCCGAACGGTTCGATCAGGACGTAGCGCCGGACCGCGCTGGAGCCGTCGTAATGCCAGGCCGGGAAGCGCGACACGGCCTAGAACGCCCCCATGTCGAACGCATCGAGCAGGCCTTCGCCATGCTTGGAACGCTGCGTGTCCGACTGGGTCAGCCGGTCGAGATCGATCTCGCCATAGGCTTCCATGTGGGTGACGAAGAATTTCCAGTGGCGGTAGGTGAGGAAGATCCATCCTATCCCCAGCGTGCCGACGACGAGCAGGATGTCGACCAGAAACAGCTTGAACCAGTCCTGGGTGCTCGCATCGAAGCGGAAATCGAGGTTTTCGAGGCTCAGGCCGGAAATCGCGACACGGAAATATTTTGCGTAATAGAACAAGGCGATGAAGCCGATCAGCGCATAGAAGCCGAGAAAGAACAACACGAAGCCGATTACCGCGCCGGCAGTCACGACATCCGAATCGCCCTCCGCGATGCCCGATGCCGCCATCAGGATGCCGAACACCAGCGCGGCGGCGAAAAAGACGAAGGGCGCCGCGTAGAACAGCAAATAGCGCTTCATCAAATCGCCCGCATCGCCCTCGGCACGGAAGCGAAAGGGGCCGAAGCTCATCTGGTTCCAGCGCTCGTTCCAGAGCTGGATCATCGCCCAGGGCACAAGCAGTCCGAGAACGAGGTACCCGACCGCCCATTTCCAAACATAGGACCAGCCATAGGACCAGCCGCGATCGTCGCTGCCGCCACGGATGCCGTGCCAGTAGGTCCGCCCCATGCGATAGCGCAAGGCACGGAACAGCGCGACGCCGCCGAGGTAGAAGGTCAGGACGAACACGCCCAGCAGCAGCGCTCCGGCGAGCCCCGGTTGATTGTCGAAGACCAACCGGTTGAGCACCAGACTGACGAAGAAATACGGGCCGAAGAACAACACCAAAACCAGCAAGAAGCCGAAGAACAGCTCGAGCCCCGTGCCGGTCCATTCGAGCCGCTCGTCGATGAACTGGGTTCGACCCCAGAGATATTTGCGCTCGCGCGTCTTGGCCCAGAAGCGATACACTCCCAGCGTTACGATCGTCAGCAGCAGGTTCGGAAAGGCAATCGCGGCGAATTCGCGCCAAGTGCCGTGAAAGCGGAAAGCGGAGTGCCCGCCCGCATCCTGTTCGTCCATCGATTCCCCCTTTAGGAGGAATGAGTTGTCGCGAAAATCGTATCCGGGTCAACCGGGCTTGTCCGGCCGGGCGGGGACAGTCCTACATCAGGACGGGCAGGGTCAGTCGATCCTGCGCATCGTCGCAGACGCCGGGCGCAGAGCAAGAAGCAACCAGCAGCAGCGTTGCCGCGAGCATGATGGCGTTGGTCATCTTCTTCATCGCCCTTCTCCCTCTTCTTCCGGCGCGAAGATATCCTCGATGTGGAGTTCGAAGACTTGCGCTATCCTGAATGCGAGCGGAAGCGACGGGTCGTAGCGCCCGGTTTCGATCGCGTTGACCGACTGGCGCGAGACGGCAAGCCGCTCGGCCAGTTCCTGCTGCGACCAGTTGCGTTCGGCGCGCAGCACCTTGAGCCGGTTTTTCACAACGCGCCCCAGCTGCCATAGGTGATGCGATTGGACGCCGCACCGATGAACTGGCCGAAGAACCAGACGACCGCGACCCAATAGGCGTCCAGATGCGGGACCACGCCACCGACTTCGAGAAACCCCCAGATCGTCGCCGCACCCAGCGCGAAACCGGTCGCAATCAAGGCCTGGCGCACGATCAGCATGCGCAGGAATTCGTCCTGCTCCTCCACGATCAGGCGACCGATCGCCCAGAAGATCCCGACCACGGCCAGTCCAGGCAAGACGCTCAATGCCGCCCGCAGCGCCATCGGCGGATCGCCGGCCTTGAGCACCGCGATCTGGATCGCGAATACCACGAGGTAGAGCGAACTGAAGATCGCCACGCGCTTGATGTATGCGCGCTGCGCCTCTCCCTTTCCACCGCAGCTTGCGGTGGCGACCGCGGCGTTGTTGGCAACCCGGATCATCTGGAAGAACAGCGCGGCTGGAATGATCATCAGGATCATGGTCGTCGCCGTGTTGATGGCTCCGGTCATAGCCAGGCCGGCGACGCCGCCGAAGCTGGCGAAGGTCATCGCGGCCCAGAGCGGAACCGAATGGCGCAGGCGGGACGTGGTGTTGGCGGCGGTCATGCCTTGCTCCGCTTGAAGGGGTTGCAGTTCCGGCGATTGCCGACGAGCCATGCTCCCGGGAACAGCGCGAGCAGCGCGAAGGGCGCGAACTGGGCAATTTCCTCGGGTACGATGTCGACCACCGAGAGCAGCGCGATCCCGATCATCGCCGCGGCGAGCAGGAGGGCTTGTTGGATCTGTTTCATGGCAAGGGTCCTTATCTTGATGTAAAGCGTATTTGTCATGATTCGCCCTCAATGTCAACCGTCCTTTCCAAATTGGAGCGGAGGCTTGTCCCCTGAAGACGACCCCTTGTCATCGGGGCGTCATTCGCGCGATGCAGGCGAACCGCGAGGAGAGAAGCCACGATGATCGCCGCCGAACCGCCCGCCGCCACCCCGCTAGCCCCGCTCGACCGGCGCACCCTGCTCAAGGGCGGACTGCTCGGCGCGGGACTTGCTTCGGCAGCCCCCCTCGCAGCGCAGTCGGCCCAGAGCTTCACCCACGGCGTCGCCAGCGGCGAGCCCGGTCCCGACCGCGTTCTCTTATGGACGCGGTATGCCGGTGCCCAGGACACGCGGCTGACCGTCGAACTGAGTGGAACTATCGACTTTACCCGTCCGGTCGCCGGCGCGAGCGTCACCGCAGCCTCCACGCGCGACTGGTGTTGCAAGGTGGTGGTCGACGGTCTCGCGCCCGATCGCTGGTATTATTACCGCTTCGTCGCCCCCGACGGCGCGACCTCGCCGATCGGCCGTACGCGCACCCTTCCGCAAGGTCCGACGACGCGCTGGCGAATGGCGGTGTTTTCCTGCTCGAATATCGGCTTCGGCTGGTTCAACGCCTATGCCCACGCCGCCGCGGCGGACGAATTCGACGTCGTCGTTCACACCGGCGACTATTTCTACGAATACGGTGCGGGCACCTATCCGTCGCGCGAACAGGCACTCACCGGACGCGGCCTCGACCCGGCCGACGAGACGATATCCCTTGCCGACTACCGGCTGCGCCACGCGACCTATCGCCGCGATCCGGACCTCCAGCGGCTGCACCAGCTTTACCCGATGATCGCGGGATGGGACGATCACGAGAGCGCCAACGATTCCTGGCGCGGCGGCGCGGAGAACCACCAGCCCGACACCGAGGGCACGTGGGTGGTGCGCAAGCGCGCGGCCATGCGCGCCTATCGCGAATGGATGCCGGTATCGGACGATCGCTGGGCGACCTACCAGATCGGCGACCTCGCCACGCTGTTCCGGCTCGAGACGCGGCTTACCGGGCGCGACGAGGCCCCGAGCCTGCGCGCGGTGCTGGTCGGATCGCAATCGCCCGACGAGGCGCTGGCGAGCCTCGCACGGTTTCGCGACGGCGACTATGGCGACCCCGCGCGGCAGATGCTCGGGACCGGGCAGGAGCGCTGGCTGGCCGATGGGCTGCGCGCCTCAAAGGCGGGCAAGACGCGCTGGCAGGTGCTCGTCCAGCAGGTGCTGATGGGTTCGCTTTCCACCCCGGTCGCGCTGGCCGAGGCGCTGACCGACGAGGTGCCGGACTATATCCGCCGCCGGGTGCGCGAAGGCGCACTCGCAAGCCGCGCGGGGATCCCGCTCAACATGGATGCGTGGGACGGCTACCCCGCCGCCCGCGCGCGCCTATTCGAAAGCGTGCTCGCCGCCGATGCCGATCTCGTGGTGCTGGCGGGCGACAGCCACAATGCCTGGGCGTTCGACCTCGATCACGACGGCGAAAACGTGGGGGTCGAATTCGCCGGTCACTCGGTCACCTCACCCGGCTTCGAGGGCTATCTCTCGCAAGTTGCCCCGCAGCGGCTCGCGCGTTCGCTGGTCGAGGGCAACGACCAGTTGCGCTGGGCCGACACCTCGCGGCGCGGTTACATGGCGGTCGAGTTCACGCCCGACCGGGCCGTTTCGGAGTATCGCTTCCTGTCGGGCATTCGCAGCCGCTCGACGACGCTTTCGGGGACGCATCGCGAATCGCTCGCGATCGGTCAGCGCAAGCTGGATGCTTGATCGCGATCCGCCCCGACGCTATCCCGCTGGAATGGCCAAAGCGACCATCACGACCACGACTACCACGACCTCGGGCAACCGGGGGCGGTCGGTCGCGGCGTAAGCCCCGGTCCCGCCACCCGGTTTCGGGTGGCAGCGCGCCAGCTTCCCGAAACCGGTAACTTCACCGTACGGCGCGCGGACAGGCATCATGCGCTATTACATCGATACCGAATTCAACGGCACCGGCGGTCAGCTGCTGAGCATCGCGCTGGTGCGCGAGGACGGCGCGCGTTTCTATGAAGTGCTGCACGCGCACGAACTGGTGGTGCCGTGGGTGAAGGAACATGTCGTCCCGCATTTCGGGCAGGAGCCGGTCGCGCGGCTGCAGGTGGTCAAGAAGCTGCAGAAATTCCTGCGCAAGGATCCCGGGCAGCACGTGTTCATCGCCGACTGGCCCGAGGACCTGGCGCATTTCAACATGATGCTGCTCCGCGATCACGGGCGACGCAACGATCCGTTCCAATATGCCTGCCTGCTCCTGCACCTGCCCGGCTTCGACACCGCCGAGGCGAGCGATATCCCGCACAATGCGCTCGAAGATGCGCGCGCGCTGGCGGATTACGTCGAGGGCAATCTCGCCGGATCACGCAAGGGCATGATCGCCGAAGACCTCGCGCTGGTGAGAAACGCTTGCGGTGACGCACCACTTGCCTAGGGGTCTCGCCCCAAGGCATAGCCCCATCTGAATACGGATACGAAAGCCCAGAGAGATGACCGAACTGCTCAAGATCAGCCTGCCCGATGGATCGGTGCGCGAGATGGAGGAGGGCTCCACCCCTGCCGACGTCGCCGCCGCGATCGGGCCGGGGCTCGCCAAGGCCGCGCTCGCCGCGCGCGTCGATGGCGAGGTGCGCGATCTCAACCGCCCGTTCGAGGGCGATGCCGAGCTCGCGCTGATCACCGCGCGCGACGAGGAAGAGGCGCTCGAGCTCGTCCGCCACGATTACGCCCACGTCCTCGCCGAGGCGGTGCAGGCGCTGTGGCCGGGCACCCAGATCACCTTCGGTCCTGCGACCGACGACGGCTTCTATTACGACGTCAAGGCACCGGACAGCCGCGATCCGTTCGGAATGGACGACCTGCCCGCGATCGAAGAGAAGATGCGCGAGATCATCGCCGCCGACAAACCGCTGCGGCGCGAGGTCTGGAGCCGCCAGCAACTGATCGACAAGTGGGAGGCCGAAGGCGAGGTCTTCAAGGCCGAATGGGCCAGGGAACTGCCCGAGGACGAGGAATTGACGGTCTACCATTCGGGCGACGACTGGCTCGACATGTGCCGCGGACCGCACCTCGCCAGCACCGGCAAGCTCGATCCCAAGGCCTTCAAGCTGACCCGAGTGGCGGGTGCCTACTGGCGCGGCGACCAGAGCAACCCGCAGCTCACCCGCATCTACGGCACCGGCTGGCTCAACAAGAAGCAGCTCAATGCCTACCTCACCCGGATGGAGGAAGCGGCCAAGCGCGACCACCGCAAGCTGGGCCGCGAGATGGACCTGTTCCACCTCCAGGAAGAGGCGCACGGCTCGGTTTTCTGGCATCCCAAGGGTTATCGCATCTGGCGCGCGCTCGAGAGCTATATGCGACGCAAGATGGACGGCGCCGGCTATCGCGAGATCAAGACCCCGCAGGTGATGGACGCGCGCCAGTGGGAGCAATCGGGCCACTGGGGCAAGTATCGCGAGAACATGTTCGTCATCCCCGACGAGGTGCCCAACACCGAGGACGAGGGCGACCTCGTTTCCAAGGACGCCGACTGGATGGCCTTGAAGCCGATGAACTGCCCGGCGCACGTTCTCGTCTTCAAGCAGGGCATCACCTCCTATCGCGACCTGCCGATCCGGCTCGGCGAGATGGGCTGCTGCCACCGCAACGAGCCGCACGGCGCGCTCCACGGGCTGATGCGCGTGCGCCAGTTCACGCAGGACGACGCGCATATCTTCTGCACCGAGAACCAGGTGGTCGAGGAAGTGCGCGCCTTCTGCCAGCTCGCCGACGCGGTCTATCGCGATTTCGGGTTCAAATACGCGATCAAGCTCGCGCTGCGCCCCGAAAAGCGGCTCGGTTCCGATGCCGACTGGGACAAGGCGGAACAGGAACTGCGCGACGCGGTCGAGGAAGCCGGAATGGCGAACGAGGAGTATGGCTGGGAGGAACTCCCGGGCGAAGGCGCGTTCTACGCTCCCAAGCTCGAATGGCACCTCACCGATGCGATCGGCCGCACCTGGCAGGTGGGCACGATCCAGGGCGACCGCGTGCTGCCCGAGCGCCTCGATGCGACCTATGTCGGCGAGGACGGCGATAAGCATCGCCCGGTCATGCTCCACCGCGCGATCTTCGGGTCCTACGAGCGGTTCATCGGCATCCTGATCGAGCATTTCGCCGGTCGCCTCCCGTCGTGGCTCGCGCCGGTCCAGGCGGTTGTCGCGACGATCGTCTCGGACGCGGACGACTACGCCAAGGAAGCGGTGGCGAAGCTCGAAGCCGCCGGCATCCGCGTCGACAGCGACCTGCGCAACGAGAAGATCAACTACAAGGTACGCGAGCACTCGCTGGCGAAGGTCCCGCATTTGCTGGTGGTCGGCAAGCGCGAGGCCGAGGAAGGCACCGTCGCGGTCCGCACGCTGGGCGAACAGCAACAGAAGGTGATGACCCTCGAAGAGGCGATCGCCATGCTGACCGACGCAGCCACGCCCCCCGACCTCAAGCAGGCCTAGGGCTTGGAACTTCTCGCAGGTTTTACCGCCCTCCAGCTCGCGGTCGCACTCGGGACCGGGCTCTCCGCGGCGTTCATCCGCGGGCTGGCGGGCTTCGGACTGGCGATCCTGCTGGTGCCGGTGCTGGCGCTTGCGCTGACTCCGGTCGAGGCAGTGCTGACCACCAACGTCGTCGCGATGCTGATCGGCGGGATCGAGCTGCCGCGCCTGCTGCGCGAGGCGGAAAAGAGCGTCTGGACCATCATCGGTCTCGTGCTGCTCACCACGCTGCCGGGACTGATGCTGCTCGCCGCGACGCCGCCCGACCTCGCCCGGCTGCTGATCGCGCTGGTGGCGCTATCGGCGTTCTTCGCGATCCTGTTCCCGGTGCGCGAGCCCGAACAGCCCGGCCCCGTGATCACCGGGCTGACCGGCGTGGCGACCGGTCTCCTGACCGGGTTCGCAGGGATGCCCGGGCCGCCGGTCGTGCCGTACTATGTCGGACGCGCGATTCCGCGCCATGTGGCGAAAAGCTCGATGATCCTGATCTTCACCTGCGCTGCGGCGATCGGCATCGGTTCGGGCGTGGCGATCGGCGCGATGGAATGGCGGCTCGCGCTATTGGGCGCGATGCTGCTGCCGGTGGTACTCGCCGGCACCTGGCTCGGCCGCAAGGCGGACGGCCACGTCACCGACCGCGCGTGGCGCATCTTCGTGGGATTGGTGCTCGCCGCGGCGGCGATTGCCGCGCTAGTGAAGCTGGTCGGCTAGTAGGGCAGCGGCTGGCCCGCGAGAATCAGCGCGACAGCGCAACCGAGCACGAGCGCCTTGCGGAACAAATCCGCCCGATCGGTCGCGATCATGCGCGTTGCTGCGAAAGCCTTGGCCATGCGGCGAAGTGTCGCAGCATGGCCCTAAGAATGGGTTAAGCGGCCGCCACCTCCGGCTTTTGGGGCATCTGCATCGAGGCGCAGTGGAACGAGCCGCCGCCCGCGAGCACCGCGTCGGCCGGCAGTCCGATCGCCTCGCGGGTCGGGAACAGCTCGCCGATGGCCGCGACCGCCTCTTCGTCGTGCACCGAGCCGTAGGTCGGCACCGCGACCAGCGCATTGGCGATCGCGAAGTTCATGTAACTCGCCGGCACGACCTCGTCGCCCATCGTCACCCGGCCCGGCGAGGGCACGTCGAACAGCGACAACGTGGTGTCGCCGATCCGCGCGCGGGCATCGGCATAGACCTTTGCATTCGGGTCGTCGGCGCCGCTCGGCACGGGCAGGGCCAACGCGTTCGGCGCGACGAAACGCGCAAGATTGTCGACATGGCCGTCGGTGTGGTCGTTGACGAGCCCGTCGCCGAGCCAGATCACCTCGTCGACTCCGAAGGCCTCGCGCATCCGCGTCGCTGCCTCGGCCTGCGACAGATCGTCATTGCGGTTGTCGTTGGGCACGCATTGCGCGGTGGTGACCAGCCGGCCCGCGCCGTCGACGTCGATCGCACCGCCCTCGAGAATCCAGTCGTGCGGCTCCACCGGCAACCCCGCGTCTTGTGCGATCTCCGCACCGATTTCGGCATCGCCGTCCATCAAATATTTCCCGCCCCAGCCGTTGAAACCGAAGCGCAGCGCGCGGCGCTCACCGTCGTCGAACACGGTCAGCGGGCCGGTATCGCGCAGCCAAATATCGCCGTAGCGCCGCCGCTCGAGCTTGACCGAGGCCGACACCAGCGATTTCGCCCGCGCCTCGTTCGCGGCGTCGCGCACCAGCAGGCGGACCTCCTGCCCGCTGTCGGCGACCGCGTTGGCATAGGCCGCGATCTGTTCCTGTGCGCGCGCCAGCACGCCGGGCCATTCGGCCTCGTCATGCGGGAAGCCGATCCACAGCCAGTCCTGCGGCGCCCATTCGGGCGGTAGGATACGCGTCACGAAAGCGGCGTCAGGTAGCCGGATTGCACGGCGCGTCGCCGGTGCAATCCTCGTCCCGAAGGCGGCGAAACTCGTCGCCCTCGTTCCAGTTCGGCCAGCTGGTCGACATCGCCAGCATCCGGCCGAGACGATAGAACAGCCGCAGGTCCTGCATCACGCCCGACCAATCCCAGGTCTCGTCGAACTCGTCGCCGACATCGTGGTAGGCGGTCTCACGATAGCGATCCTCGTAAGCGCGGCCGGCCTCGACCCCGCCATCCTTCAAGTCCTGCCCACCATCGACATAGAGCATCGGCAGGCCGCGCTTGGCCATGCTGAAGTGGTCCGAGCGATAGTAATAGCCGGCCTCGGGCGAGGGGTTGGGTGTCGCCGTGCGACCACCGGCCTCCAGCGCCGCTTCGAGGAAGGCGTCGAGCTGCGACTTGCCCGGCCCGACAACGGTCACATCGTTCGACGGCCCGGCGAGCGAGAGCGCATCCATGTTCACCCCGCCGACGGTCTGGTTGAGCGGGAAGACCGGGTTAGCGCCGTAATATTCGGAGCCAAGCAGGCCCTGCTCCTCGGCGGTCACCGCGAGGAAGACGAGGCTGCGGTCGGCCGCGCCGGCCTTGCCGTGCGCTTCGGCAAGCGCGACCAGCGCCGCGGTACCTGTGGCGTTGTCGATCGCGCCGTTGCAGATTTCGTCTTCCTGCCCCGGCGCACACTTGCCGAGATGGTCCCAGTGCGCGGTGTGGAGCACGTATTCGTCGGGCCGGGTCTTGCCCGGCAGGACCCCGATCACGTTCTTCGAGGCGAAATTGCGCACCGAATTGTCGAACGAGGTCGAAATCGTCGTGCCCAGCGGCACCGGCTGGAAGCCCTGCCGACGCGCGGCAGCGGTCATCTGGGTCAGGTCCTTGCCAGATGCGCGGAGGATCTGCTCGGCCACTTCCTTGCGCACCCAGCCGTTCATCGCGGTCTGGCTCGCGCCCTTGTCGGCCCGTTCTGCATAGCCTTGGCCGCCGGCCCAGCTGTTCTTGACCGTGGTCCAGCCATAGGATGCCGGCGCGGTGTCGTGGATGATGATCGCGCCGGTTGCACCCTGGCGCGCGGCTTCCTCGTATTTGTAGGTCCAGCGGCCGTAATAGGTCATCGCCTTGCCGTTGAACGGACCTTCGAGCGTTTCGACGCCGAAATCGGGATCGTTGACGAGGATGACCGCGGTCTTGCCCGTCATGTCGATCCCTTCGTAATCGTTCCAGTTCTTCTCCGGCGCGACGATGCCGTAGCCGACGAAGACGAGCTCGCTATCCTCGATCCGGGTGCGCGGCGTTTCGCGATAGGAAACGCCGACCCAATCATCCTGATAGGCGAATTCCATCGTTTCGCCGCCAGCCTCGACCGTCAGCGGCGCGAAATTGCTTCCCGTGATCTCGACCAGCGGCACGTCCTGAAACCAGCTTCCGTCATTGCCCGGCTCGAGCCCGGCCGCCTCGAACTTCTCGACCAGCCAGGCGAGGGTCTTTTCCTCGCCGACCGTGCCGGGCATGCGCCCCTCGAATTCGTCCGACGACAGGGTGCGGGTCCCTTCGCGGATCGTTTCGAGCGAGATTTCGGGGACCTCGACTTCCGGGATATCGAGCCCGGCTGCGTCGGCGGTCTGGGGCGTATCGTCCGAGCCCGAGCTGCAGGCGGCGAGCGCCAGCGCGGCGCCGGCGGCCCAACTGCAAGCGATGATACGGCGGATCATGGCAGGTTCCTCTCGAATTTGTTTTCGCCCCCCGATTGCCAGAGCGCGTGCTTGCTCGCAAGCGCCAGCGCGTTACACACGCGCGCCATGGCCACTACGCCGAGCCCTGTCGAACCCGGTGAGGCGATCGAACGCGCCCGGCGACACGCGCCCTATCTCGCGCGGATGATCGACCGATTCGAACTGCTCGCCGGCCTGTTGCAGGACGGGCTGTACGAGGAGGCCCTGCTCGCGGCGCGCGCCGCCGGGGCGGGCGCTTCCGATCTCGGCACGGCCCTCAGGCGCGAGCGCAATGCGCTGGCGCTGGTGCTGGGGATCGGCGACATCGCCGGCGCTTTCCCGCTCGACCGCGTGGTCACCGAATTGTCCGACTGTGCCGACCGCACCCTCGATCGCGCGATCGGCCACGCGATCCGCCGGCGCGCGGGCGACGAGGCCGCGGTCGATGGCTTCATCGCGCTGGCACTGGGCAAGCACGGCGCGCGCGAGCTCAACTACAGTTCGGACATCGACCCGATCCTGCTCTACGATCCCGAGCGGCTCGCCCGCCGCGACCGCGACGAACCGGGCGAGGCCGCGCAGCGTTATGCGCGCGAAATCGTTTCGCTCCTGTCCGAACGCACGCCCGAGGGGTTCGCCTTCCGCGTCGACCTCCGGCTTCGCCCGGCCTCCGAGGTGAGCCCGCTCGCCGTCTCGCTGCCCGCCGCCCTGACGCATTACGAAAGTTCGGCGCTGGCGTGGGAGCGCGCCGCTTTCATCCGCGCGCGACCGGCTGCGGGCGATATTCGCGGCGGCGAGGAATTCCTCCGCGCGATCCGCCCCTTCGTCTGGAGATCGAGCCTCGACTTCGGCGCGATCATCGAGATGGGCCGGCTGTCGGCAAAGATTCGCGACAGCAATGAAGGACCCGATGCGGTCGGCCCCGGCTTCGACCTCAAGAAAGGGCGCGGCGGAATCCGCGAAATCGAGTTTTTCGTCCAGATCCACCAGCTGATCCATGGCGGGCGTGAGCCTGCGCTGCGCGTCCGCGGCACGCGCGAGGCGCTCGATTCGCTTGCCCGCGCCGGACGGATCGAAGCCGACGACGCCGACCGGCTAGGCGCGGCATACGACCGGCTGCGCGTGATCGAACACCGCCTGCAGATGGTGGGCGACCAGCAGACGCACTCGATTCCCGCTGACGCCGAGGCCATCGCCGGGATTGCCGCGCTCGACGGATCGGACGACGCGGAAACCCTGCTCGACGAATTGAGCGACCTGACTGGCGATGTCGCCCGGCGCTACGACTCATTGCTCGATACGCTTTCGGGCGAACCGGACGATCGATCGGGGACCAAGCCACTTTCGCGGCAGGTCGCCGACCTGTCATTCTCCGATCCGGCGGATGTGGCGCGTCGGGTAGAAAGCTGGACCGGAGCGAAATTCCGCGCGTTGAGGTCCGAAGCGGCACGCCAGGCCTTCGACGCGATTCGCGGTCGGCTGCTCGAGGCGCTGGCCGATGCGCCCGAGCCTGATCGCGCGCTCGCGCGGTGGGAGGCCGTACTCGCGCACCTCCCGACCGGCATCAACCTGTTCCGCCTGCTCGAGGCGCGCCCGGCGCTGCTCGAACGGCTGGCGGCGATCCTGTCGCTCGCGCCCACGCTGGCCGACCGGCTGGCGCGGCGCCCGGAGCTGTTCGACCCACTGATCGATACCGGCGCGAGTGAATTACCCGGCAGCGTGCAGGAGATCGTGGCCGATCTCGCGCGGATCGATGTCGGCGACAATTACGAAGCCCTGCTCGACCGCGTCCGTCAGCGGGTCGGCGAATGGCGCTTCGTGCTCGGCGTGCAACTGATCGAAGGCGCGCGCGACCCGCGCGAGATCGGGCGCGCCCTCGCCCGGGTCGCCGAAGCCGCGCTCGCGGTGCTCGGCAAGGCTGCCGAAGCCGAATTCGCGCACAAGCATGGTCGCTTTCCGGACAGCGAGATGCTGGTGCTCGGGCTTGGCCGGCTCGGCGGCGGCGAGCTCACCCACCTGTCCGATCTCGATATCGTCTATCTCTACGAAAGCCCGGACACAGCGGAGAGCGACGGCGAACGACCGCTCTCGGCCTCGCTCTATTTCAATCGGCTCGCGCAGCGCTTTACCGGGGCGTTGAGCGTGCCGACATCCGCGGGGGCTCTGTACGAGGTCGATACACGGCTGCGCCCGTCGGGCACGCAGGGGCCGCTGGCGGTCAGCCTCGATCGCTTCGATCGTTACCAGCGCGACGAAGCGTGGACGTGGGAACACATGGCGCTGCTGCGGGCGCGCACTGTCTACGGGTCGCAGGAAGCGCGAGCCAGACTCGACGCAATGATCCGAGATGTCCTTTGCACCGAGCGCGAGCCCGCGGCGTTGCGTCGCGACGTCCTCAACATGCGTGACGAGATGGCCCGCCACAAGCCGCCCGCCGGGTCACTCGACCTCAAGCTCGTGCGTGGGGGGCTGGTCGATGTCGAATTCGTCGTCCATTTCCTGCAGTTGCGCGATGGCACGGCGCTCGACCCGGAGTTGGGGCAGGCGATATCTCTGCTGGTCGAAAGCGACGCGCTCGATCGGAACTTCGCCGAAGCCCACGCACTGATGGCGCGCACGCTGATCGCCGCGCGGATGCTCGCCCCAGAGGCCACGCCGCCTTCGCCGGCGGCGCGGGCAGCGCTTGCCAAAGCGGCCGGGGTCGGGTCATGGGGGGCACTCGAAACCGCGCTGGGTGAAGCCCGCAGCACCGTCGCCGCGGCCTGGGCGCGCACCTTCGAACAGGATCTGGAGCTCGACCTATGACGATCACCGAAGGCGAAAAGCTACCCGACATCGCCATGGCCACCCCTGAAGGCGGCGAAGTGCGCCCGTCCGATTTCGAGGGGCGCAGTGCCGTGTTGTTCTTCTATCCCAAGGACAACACCCCCGGCTGCACCACCGAGGCGAAGGATTTCTCCGCACTGAAGGCCGACTTCGATCAGGCCGGCTGTGCGCTGCTCGGGATCAGCAAGGATTCACCGCAGAAGCACCGCAACTTCATCGCCAAACACGACCTCACCGTTCCTCTCGCCACCGACGCGCAGGAAGGCGGCCTCTCCGACAAGCTCGGCGTGTGGGCCGAGAAGAAGATGTACGGGCGTACCTTCATGGGAATGGTGCGGACCACGATCCTGCTCGCGCCCGACGGCACGGTCGCCCGCGTCTGGCCGAAGGTAAAGGTGAAGGGGCACGCCGAAGAGGTGCTCGAAGCGGTACGAAACCTGTAGCGGCGAGTCACGATTCAGGCCTCGTAGACCGGCCAAATTTTACCTTTTGGTAACTAAATTTCGGAGTTTTGCGCCGAGTTGAGACAGCCAAATGATTGAAACGCCGGGCTATTTTTTGAAAACCGCGCAAGATTCCATCGTAAAACAAGGTAAATCGTGCGTTGAAACGATTCAACGCAACAGATCACCGGTCTGACGTAAAAACGGGAACTGTCGCTTGCCATGCGCAACATCCCGGTTACCCATACAAACAGCGACGCAGGGAAAGGTTCCCACACGGCGATCGCGAAAGTTTCGGGCCCTTCGCGGGGGACAATGCGAAGCGGCTTCTTGGATCAAGCGGTGCTCCGGCGCCGGTAATGGACGGGTAATTTTATGGTACGGGTCTCGGCGATCAAACGCCTCATGGGCATCGTCTTCGCAAGCGCCATGCTGGCAGGTGCCACGCCGGCAGCTGCCGAAGAAGCGAGCGAAACCGACAGCGAGCTGAACGAGGAGAAATTCTCCGAACTGTTCGATCGCTGGCAGGCAGAAGAAGACGGCCGCAACGCGGAAGCGGGCGATTTCGGCGCGGAAATCTCGGTTCCCTCGACCATGCCGCTCGAAAACATGCGCATGACCTCGAGCTACGGCATGCGCGATCACCCGATCTTCAAGCGCCGCCGCAATCATAACGGCGTCGATCTCGCCGCGCCGACCGGTACGCCGATCCGCGCCACCGGCGACGGTGTCGTCGAGAAGGCGCAGCGCTGGGGCGGCTATGGCCTCTACGTCCAGCTCGATCACGGCGGAAAGCTCGAAACGCGCTACGCCCACATGTCGCGGATGGCGGTTTCGGCCGGCGAACGCGTCACCAAGGGCCAGATCATCGGATATGTCGGCTCGACCGGCAATTCGACCGGCCCGCACCTGCACTACGAAGTGCGCATCGCAGGCGCGCCCGTCGATCCCTCGCCCTACATGACCGGCGCGATGGACGAGGAAACCTTCGCCGCGCGTTACGGTCACCTGACCGGCCAGGGCGGCCCCGAGTAAGGCTCGGCGCGACAAAGCCGCTTCCTCGATGAAGCGACAAGAGGCGACGGCAACCCCGTCGCCTTTTTGTTGCCCCCCTCCTTTTCCTTGCGCCGTTTAATCGCGCGGTTAAGCTCTCCCAAGAGGGAGAGAGACATGCATCCATCGGTTCACGCCGAAAGCCAGCCGGACAAGCCTGCGATCGTCATGGCCGCCACCGGCGAGGTCACGACCTATGCCGAGCTCGAGGCGCAATCGAACCGCGTCGCGCAATTGCTGCGCTCGCGCGACATCGGGATCGAGGATCCGGTCGCCGTCTGCCTCGACAACGATGCGCTGTATTTCCCGCTCGCCTGGGGCATCAATCGCGCTGGCGGGCTGATGGTGGCGATCTCGAACCGGCTGACCGCGACCGAGATCTGCTACATCCTCAAGGATAGCGGCGCGAAGCTGCTGTTCTGCACCGAGGCCCAGTCCGAGCTGTTCGATGCGGTGGCGCAGGAATGCGAGGCGGTGCCGCAATTGCGCGTCCGCGGCACGGGAGAGCGTGACCTTGCCGCTGCGCTGGCCGCAATGCCGCCAGAGCGGATCGCGGACGAGCGCGCCGGGGCCGACATGCTCTATTCCTCCGGAACGACAGGACAGCCCAAGGGCGTACGCTTGCCGCTGCCCGAAGAGCCCGAACTGACCGCGCCCAATGCGCTGGTCGGCCTTGCCAGCATGGCATTCGGGATCAAGTCCGACAGCGTCTACCTGTCGCCTGCACCGCTCTATCATGCGGCACCGCTGCGCTGGTCGATGACCGTGCAGCGGATCGGCGGCACGGTGGTGGTGATGGAGAAGTTCGACCCCGAGCGCGCGCTCGCCCTGATCGAGGAACACAAGGTCACCGATGCGCAATTCGTGCCGACCCATTTCGTCCGCATGCTCAAGCTGCCGACCGAGACCCGCGCAAAATGCGATGTCTCGAGCCTCAAATGCGCGATCCATGCGGCCGCGCCCTGTCCGATCCCGGTCAAGGAAGCGATGATCGAATGGTGGGGGCCGGTCCTGTTCGAATATTACGCAGGCACCGAGGGCAACGGGTTCACTTTCATCAATTCCGCCGACTGGCTCGAGCGCAAGGGCTCGGTCGGCAAGGCGCTGATCGGCACGATCCGAATCTGCGACGAGAACGGCGACGAGGTGCCGCGCGGCACCGAAGGACAGGTCTATTTTTCCGACGGCAAGCCGTTTTCCTACCACAACGACCCCGCCAAGACTGCCGAGGCCGCCAACAAGCACGGCTGGACTTCACTCGGCGATGTCGGATGGGAAGACGAGGACGGCTTCCTTTACCTCACCGATCGCAAGAGTTTCATGATCATCTCGGGCGGCGTGAACATCTACCCGCAGGAGGTCGAGAACCTGCTGGTAAGCCATGAAAAGGTCGCCGATGCCGCGGTGATCGGAGAACCGCACGACGATCTCGGCGAGCAGGTGATCGCGGTCGTCCAGCCGGTCGACATGGCGCTCGCGGGCAACGAGCTGGCCGACGAGCTCTGCGACTTCCTCGGCGAGGCGCTCAGCCGGGTGAAGATGCCACGGAGGATCGATTTCCGCGAAGAATTGCCGCGCGAGCCGACCGGCAAGCTCTACAAGCGCTTATTGCGCGACGAATATCGCGAGGCCGCGCAGGCCTCCGGCTGATCACCAGCGCAAGAATCGCGGTACGATGAGCCTCCCGGCGATCGCCGCCATGCCCAGCGCAGAACTGTACCACAGGCCGATATAGGTGACCGTGCTGCTCGGGCAGTGGATGTTGTAGGCCAGCAGCGCGAAGGCCCCGCTCGCAAAACCCACCAGCCAGCCGGTGCGCTCGGCATCGACCACCGCTCCACCGCGCAGCCAGGCGGTGAGCGGCGCACCGAGCACCATGCCGCCCAGCAAGCCGACGGCTACGCACATCCGCGCCGACGGTGCCTCGATGATGGCGCGCGAGATGCCCCCGTCGACGATCGCGAGTACACCCATCGAGAGCGGGAAGATCGCACCGAAGCCCAGCGCCCATTTCCATCCGTCGTGGTGGTTGCCGACACCGGGCCGCGCCGCCGAGACCGCCGCGGCGAGGGTCGCCGCGCCGATCAGCGCCAAGACGCCCGATCGGAGCAGGAAGATCGCCCGCGGCTCTCCCGCCGCCAGGTCGTCGCGAAGACCGAGCGTCATCACCGTACCGATCGCCAGAATCGTGGTCAGCGCCGCCATGGTGGTGGCGGGCCGCGTCGGGCGCAGCGGATCGACTGGCTCGAGATCGTCTACGAGGATTTCGATTACGGTACGCATGCTCAATCACTCTTCGATCAGGGCGGCCATTTTCTTCACGCCGCGATGGATGTTTACCTTGACCGCGCTTTCGCTCTGGCCGGTCCGCATTGCCGCTTCACGGATCGAGAGACCCTCGATCTTGACCAGCTGGATAGCGTCGTTCTGCTTTTCGCTGAGATGCGCCATCAGTCGCTCGAGGCTGACTGCGGCGGCAACCGCCTCGTCCTCTGCCGCGACGCTGGCGGTGTCGTCGTGCAGTTCGTCGGCGGCGTGGCGGTAGTCCTTGCGCAGGCGATCGATCCAGCGATAGCGCGCGATCGCAGCGAGCCACGGCAGGAAGGCGCGCGCCGGATCGTAGCTCGCCCGCTTGCGATGGATCGACAGCAGCACGTCCTGCACCAGCCCGTCCACCGCCTCGACCGCGATCTTCTGCGCATAGTACCGCCGCAGCCAGTCGCCGCATGCCTCGAGCAAGACCGCATAGGCGCGTTTGTCGCCCGCCTGGGCCGCCACCATCAACCTGCGCAGGGTGCCGTCGTCGGCCTTCATGCGTTTCGCTCCGCCATCGCCGCCGGGTTCGGACGCCGCTTGCGCCCGGTTACAGTCCCGCCATCGCGGTGACCGTTTCCCCGTCGGTCAGTCGCGTAGCAGGCGTTGCGCCATGGCGCGCACATCGGCACCCATATCCGCACGTTCGAGCGCGAGCGCGAGCGTCGCCTCGACGAAGCCGAGCTTGCTGCCGCAATCGAACCGGCGGCCGTCGAATTCGAGCGCATGGAAGGGCTGGTTGCCGATCATCGTCGCCATCGCGTCGGTCAGCTGGATCTCGCCGCCTGCGCCCTTTTCCTGCCTTTCGAGCGTGCGCATGACCTCGGGCTGGAGGATGTAGCGGCCCGACAGGATCCTGTTCGAAGGCGCCTTTTCGACCGGCGGCTTCTCGATCAGTCCGCGGACCTCGGTCAGTGCACCGTTCCGTTCGCCCGGGTCGATCACGCCGTAACTGGACACCTCGTCGCGAGGGACTTCGAGCACGGAGATGATGTTGCCACCGACTTCGCCATAGGCATCGACCATCTGCTTCATGCAACCGGCCCCGCCGTTGCGCGCAATCAGCAATTCGTCGGGCAGGAAGATCGCGAAGGGCTCGTCGCCGACGATTGCGCGCGCGCACCAGATCGCGTGGCCCAGCCCCATCGGGACTTGCTGGCGTACGGTGATGATGTCGCCCGGCGTAGCGCGGGTGGGGCCGAGCACGGACATGTCCTTTCCGCGCGCGGCCATCGTCGATTCGAGCTCGTAGGCAACGTCGAAATGCTCGACGATCGCAGTCTTGCCGCGCCCGGTGACGAAAATCATCTGCTCGATCCCCGCCTCGCGCGCCTCGTCGACCGCATACTGGATCAGCGGTCGATCGACGATCGGGAGCAATTCCTTCGGGATCGCCTTGGTCGCAGGGAGGAAGCGGGTGCCGAGCCCGGCTACGGGGAAGACGGCTTTCCTGATCGGCTTGAGACTGCTCATGCCTGCCTCGATAGCACCGGGAATATGACGCGCAAACGACACCTGCGCCAAAGCCGGCGGTCCGACGCACAACTTGCCGCGCGCACGATTCCCGCTAAAGCCTCGTCGCCATGGACAAACTGATCGTTACCGGCGGCAAGCGCCTCGAAGGAACCATTCCCATCTCGGGCGCGAAGAACGCCGCGCTCACCCTGATCCCCTGTGCGCTGCTGACCGAGGAACCGGTCACCCTGCGCAACCTGCCGCGGCTCGCCGATATCGACGGGTTCCAGCACCTGATGACGCAATTCGGCGTGGCGCACTCGATCGCCGGGCGACGACCGGAAGATTTCGGCCGCGTCGTCACGCTCGAGGCGACGCGGATTACCAACACCGTCGCGCCCTACGACCTCGTGCGCAAGATGCGTGCCTCGATCCTGGTGCTCGGCCCGATGCTTGCGCGGATGGGCGAAGCGACCGTCTCGCTTCCGGGCGGCTGCGCGATCGGCAACCGCCCGATCGACCTCCACCTCGAGGCATTGAAGGCGATCGGGGCCGAGATCGAGCTCGCGCAGGGCTATGTGAAGGCGCATGCCCCCGATGGCGGGCTTCCCGGCGGGGACTACGATTTCCCGATCGTGTCGGTCGGCGCGACCGAAAACGTGATCATGGCCGCGGCGCTCGCCAACGGCACCAGCAAGCTCGGCAATGTCGCGCGCGAACCCGAGATCGTCGACCTGTGCAACATGCTCGTCGCGATGGGCGCCGAGATCGAGGGAATCGGCTCGTCGGACCTCGTGATCCACGGGCAGAAGACCCTGAATGGCTGCACCTATTCGGTCATGCCCGACCGGATCGAAGCCGGGTCCTACGCCTGCGCCGCTGCGATCACCGGCGGCGAGGTGTTCCTGCAGAACGCACGTGCCGACGACATGAACGCGACGAGCCATGCGCTGCGCAATGCCGGCGTGACGGTCGAATACGAAAAGAAGGGCATCCGCATCTGCGCCGACAGGCCGCTCAATGCGGTCAACCTCACCACCGCGCCCTATCCCGGCCTCGCCACAGACATGCAGGCGCAGATGATGGCGATGCTGTGTCTCGCCAAGGGCACCAGCGTGCTGACCGAGACGATCTTCGAGAACCGCTACATGCACGTGCCCGAGCTGGCCCGGATGGGCGCCAATATCGAGGTGTCGGGCCGCACCGCCGTGGTCCACGGAGTCGACAAGCTGTCGGGCGCCGACGTGATGGCGACCGATCTTCGGGCTTCGATGAGCCTGGTCATCGCCGGCCTCGCCGCCGAAGGCGAGACGCAGGTCCGCCGCCTTTATCACCTCGATCGGGGTTACGAGCGGCTAGAGGAAAAGCTCGCGCTGGTCGGCGCGCAGGTCGAGCGCGTGGGCGATTGAGCGCGCGTCGTCGCCGGACCCCGAACGCGGTTCGCGCGTTGAAGGGAAAAGGAGGCAGATGATGGGACTTTTGAAACTCGCCGCGCTCGGGACGCTGGGCTATGTCGGCTACAAATTCTACGAGAAGCAGAAACTCGATCGCAACGGCGTCGCATTCGCCGACGGCGAACCCGAAGGCCAGTTCCGCAATGCCGGGCCCGAGTCGGTCGGCGACAAGCCCCGCCGCGCTTGGAACAAGACCGACGAGGAAAGCGACGAAAGCTTCCCCGCCAGCGATCCGCCCGCGAATTACTGATCGGGCAGGACCGAGATTCAGGAGGGCGGCGCTGCGGCGTCGCCCTTTTTCATATCCAGCACCAGCCACACCCGGATCGCGCTGGCGAGGCCGGGAGGCGTCTCGCTGGCGATGCGTTGTTCGTCTATCCGCGCGACCAGCGCGTTGATCGGCACATCCGCGCGCGCAGCGGCGTCTCGCAGCATGTCCCAGAATATTGGCTCGAGGCTGATCGAAGTCTTGTGCCCGGCGATCTCGACCGAGCGCTTGAGCGGCGGGTGATAGGATGACGGATCGGCCATGCGCCGATGCCTAGACCCGCCCGGGCCCGTGCGAAAGCCCTGCCACTTGCGCAGACAAGCCGGAGATACGCGGTTATGACACGTGCAGTTCGAACCGGAAGGACAGCGCATTGGGCGGCAATCACGCAGGTCACGATCACTCGCACGTACCGAAGAACGAGAAGAAGATCGCGATCGCCGCGGGGCTGACCGGGGCTTTCATGATCGCCGAGGTCGTCGGCGGGGTGGTGTCGGGCTCGCTCGCGCTGATCGCCGATGCCGGCCACATGCTGACCGATTTCGCGTCGCTGGTGCTCGCCTGGCTCGCCTTCCGCCTCGCGCGACGCCCGGCGGACTGGCAGCGGACCTACGGTTTCGACCGGTTCTCGGTGCTCGCGGCCTTCGTCAACGGGCTCTCGTTGTTCGCGATCGCCGCGTGGATCGTCTACGAGGCGATCGAGCGCCTGCGGGCGCCCGGCGAGGTGCTCGGCAGTCTGATGCTGTGGGTCGCGGTGGGCGGGCTCGTGGTCAACATCCTCGCCTTCATCGTCCTGACCCGCGGTGAAAGCGACAACCTCAACGTTCGCGCCGCCGCGCTGCATGTCGCGGGGGACCTGCTCGGCTCGATTGCCGCAATCGTCGCCTCGCTGGTCATCATCTTCACCGGCTGGACCCCGATCGACCCGCTGCTGTCGATGCTGGTGGTGCTGATCATCCTCCGCTCGGCTTGGGCGGTGGTGAAGGAAAGCGGGCATATCCTCCTCGAAGGCGCGCCCGACCATCTCGACCGGCGCGAGCTCGCCGAACGATTGATGCGGATCGACGGGGTCGAGCATGTCGGCCACATCCACGCCTGGTCGGTCACGCAGGAACGGCCGGTAATCACGCTCGAAATCACGACCGCCGCGGACCGCGACCCCGAGGCGATCAAGCGCGAGGCGAAGGGCATCCTGCGCGACGAATACCACGTCGATCACGCCACCGTCGAAATGCATTCGGGTGCGGCGCAGGGGGCGCGTGCCGATTGCTGAGCGGGATGCATTGACGCGATCGGCGCGAGTGACGAAGCAGTGGGCGACGGCTTGAGGGAAGGGAAACGCATCATGCACGCTTGGACGACACTGGCAGGCTCGGGCCTCGCACTGGCGCTGCTGGCCTCGGTCCCGGCCTCCGGCAACACGGCGCCGCAGGATCCCGCCCCGCCCATCCTTCCGATGAGCGAGGCCGAAGAGCCGCATCCCGACATGCCCGAGATCCTGCCGCTGCGCGATCGGGCGGAGGTAATCGACCGTATCCTCGCCGAGCGGCTCGAGACGATCATGCCCGTGATCATGCGCGAACAGGGCATCGATCTGTGGCTGCTGATGGCACGCGAATATTTCGAGGAGCCGGTGGTCGAGAGCATGCTCGACGCGCAGAGCATGGCGGCGCGGCGGCGGACGATCCTGATCTTCCACGATCCCGGCGACGGCCAGCCGATCGAACGGCTGACCGTGAGCCGCTACGGACTAGCGGGCCTGTTCGAGCCGAGCTGGGATCCTGCCGAGCAGCCCGACCAGTGGCAGGCGGTGGCCGAGATCATCGCCGCGCGCGATCCGGAGAAGATCGCGATCAACTTTTCGGACTTCCGCGCTTTCGGGGACGGGATGACGCTAAGCCAGTACCGGCTGTTCACCGCCGCGCTGCCAGAGCGCCTGCAAGGCCGGATCGTATCGGGCGAAGAGCTGGCGACCCGCTGGCTCGAGACTCGCACGCCTACCGAGCTGGCGATCTACCCGGGCATCGTCCGGATCGCGCATGCGATCATCGGCGAGGCGTTCTCACGCCAGGTGATCACCCCGGGCGAGACCACCGCCGACGACGTGCGCTGGTGGATGCGCGAGCGGCTCTCCCAGCACGGCCTCGAGCCGTGGTTCCATCCCTCGGTCGGGATCCAGCGTCGCGGCGAGGAAGGCATGCTGAGCGGCGATACGGTGATCCAGCCGGGCGATCTTCTATGGACCGATTTCGGGCTGACCTATCTGCGGTTAAACACCGATACGCAGCATCTCGCCTATGTCCTCCGTCCGGGCGAATCCGAAGCGCCCGAAGGGCTGCGCCGCGGCATGGCGAGCACCAACCGGGTGCGCGAATTGCTGGTCGATTCCTTCGTCCCCGGCGCGAGCGGCAATGTGATCTTGGCGGAGGCCCGCCGCAAGGCGCTGGCCGAAGGGCTCGACCCGTCGATCTATTCGCATCCGATCGGCCTCCATGGCCACGGCGCGGGCAGTGCGATCGGCTTCTGGGACAACCAGTCCGCCGATCCGCGCGGCGCGGGCCCGGTGCGCGCCGAAACCGCCTGGTCGATCGAGCTGACCTCCTATTCGCGAGTGCCCGAATGGGACGGCCAACGGGTCGATTTCCGCACCGAGGAAGACGCCTGGTTCGACGGCGAGACCGTCCGTTTTCTCGACGGACGGCAGACCGAGATCACGCTGATCCCGTCGAACTGACCTGACCTATCGCTACCGGCTGTCCGCCCCCGCCACCTCAATACATGTGCTGACCGCCATTGATGCTCATGGTCGAGCCGGTGACGAATTCGGCGTCGTCGCTGGTCAGGAAAGCTACGCCGCGGGCGATCTCCTCGGCGTGACCGAGCCGGCCGACGGGAATCTTGGCGACGATCTTTTCGAGCACCGGTTCGGGCACCGCGGCGACCATGTCAGTGTCGATATAGCCGGGCGCGATCGCGTTGACCGTGACGCCGTATTTCGCGCCTTCCTGCGCCAGCGCCTTGGTGAAACCGTGGATGCCGGACTTGGCTGCGGCGTAGTTCACCTGGCCGTATTGCCCCGCCTGCCCGTTGATCGAGCCGATATTGACGATGCGGCCCCATTTGCGCTCGCGCATGCCGGGGAAACAGGCCTTGGCCATGTTGAAGCAGCCACCGAGATTGACCCGCATGACCTCGTTCCAGTCGTCCCAGCTCATCCGGTGGAGCGTGCCGTCACGGGTGATCCCGGCATTGTTGACCACGATATCGATCTCGCCGTGATCCTGCGCGGCCTTCACGCAGCCGGCGAGACAGGCTTCGTGATCGCCGACATCCCATTTCGCGATCGCGATCCCGGTGCGATCCGAAAACGCCTTGGCGCGCTCGTCGTTACCGCAATAGTTCGCGACGACGGTCCGCCCCTGCTCCTTGAGCGCGAGGCTGATCGCCTCGCCGATGCCTCGGGTTCCGCCGGTAACGATAGCCACGCGCGCCATAATCCAGTCCTCTCCGCTTGCGACGGGGTATTCCCGCTTGTCGCACCAGTCGTGACGCTGCGGCGCGTTCGACGCAAGGGACTTTCGGTTGCGATGGCTGGGGTTGCCGAAGGAAAGCGGTCACGGACGGCAAGCGCCCGAACACAGGCGCGTCAGAATTTCAGCCTGGTCCCGACATAGACCGCCTGGTCATCCTTGAGCCCGCCGGTGATCGGCACCAGCCGTTCGCGATCGGCCTGCGTATAGCGCACGCCCGCGGTCACCGCGACCGAGCTCGACAGCCGATAGGAACCGCCGACATCGACCATTGCCTCGCCATCGCCGGTGAAGGTCCTCGGCGCACGGCCCGCCGATTGCTGTTCGTCGATCTGGAGACGCGTCGAAAAACGCGAGGAATCTTCCTTCGCGCCGGGCGAAAGCTTGAACGCCTGCAGGTCTGCGAGCGGCTGGTCGGCCGGGCGCGCGAGGCCGACAGCCCCGTCGGCCAGCCCCTTGGTACCGCGCGGCAGGGTGAGATTGTAAGCCGTCTGCGACATGCGCATCGGCGAGGCTGTGCCCGCCGCATCGGCGGCCGAGCGGACCTGCAAGGCGCGCGCCGTCGCGGCATCGAGCCGCACCGCCACGGCATTTGCGCGGCGCGAACCGGGCTCGCCGCGACCGGGGGTGACGTTGAAGAGATCCGAACCGCGCGAAGTGCGGGTCAGCGAACGCAGCATCACGGTGCGCGCATCGGCCGGATCGAGCACGTCCTCGGACAGCGAATCGAGCCCGCTCTGGGCCGAAGCCGCGACTCTCGCGGGATCGAAGCCGGCCGAGAACCCGAGGATCGCGCTCGGAATCGACAGCAGCGCGACCGCGCCGCCAAGCACGAGCATGCTGTTCGGACCACCGAGAATCGAGCCTTGGTTCATCGAATCCTTCCATCGAACCATGCCGCTGAGCGTCGCATTAACGCCGCAGTCAGGCGCGGAACGCTTTGCTTATAGCAGACGTGCGGCGCTGCGGAAAGTTTCCCTGCGCACGGCGCAGCAGCGATTCGGCGCGCCGCAACCCTTGCCGCGACCGCGCCCGGGACTATAGAGGCAGGGAACGTTGCCCGACGATGTGCGGGATCGACGCCACGACAAGACAGGATCGATACATGAGCCACCGGGCCATCACCCTTACCGCCAAATCCGCCCTGATCGGCATGTCCTCGCTCGCGCTGGTCGCCTGCGGCGGCGGACAGGATCGCCCCGCGGCCGATCTCGCCGCGTCGAACGTCACCACGATCGGCGTCAACGCCTATCTCTGGCGTGCCGCGCTCGACACGGTCGGGTTCGCGCCGCTGCTCCAGGCGGACAGCGCCGGCGGGGTGATCGTGACCGATTGGTACGCCAATCCGAACAATTCGGCCGAGCGGGTCAAGATCACCGTCTCGATCCTCGACCAGGACCTGCGCGCCGACGCGATTCGTGTCGCCGCCAGCCGCCAGGTCGCCGCCGGCGGCCAGTGGGTCGACGCCCCGGTCCAGGCCGCGACGATCCAGAAGCTCGAAGACATCATCCTGACCAAGGCCCGCGACCTGCGCCGCAGCGCCGTCGGGGGCTGACTTCCCGCGTCTTGGGGGCGCTTTGAATGACCGAACAATTCGATCCGTCCAGCGTCGACGGACATTGGCAAACCGTGTGGGAAGAGCGCGGCACCTTCCACGCCGACAGCGATAGCGACAAGCCCAAGAGCTACATCCTCGAGATGTTCCCCTATCCCAGCGGACGCATCCATATCGGGCACGTCCGCAATTACACGATGGGCGACGTGCTGGCGCGGTACAAGAAGATGCGCGGCCACGAAGTGCTCCACCCGATGGGGTGGGACGCGTTCGGCATGCCGGCCGAGAACGCCGCGATGGAAAAGGGCGTCCATCCGGGCGGCTGGACCCGCGACAACATCGCCAACATGAAGGCGCAGTTGAAGCGCCTGGGCTTCGCGCTCGACTGGACCCGCGAATTCGCCACCTGCGACCCCGAATATTACGGCCACGAACAGGCGCTGTTCCTCGACCTCTACGAAGCCGGCCTCGTCTACCGCAAGGAAAGCGCGGTCAACTGGGACCCGGTCGACATGACCGTGCTCGCCAACGAGCAGGTGATCGACGGCAAGGGCTGGCGCTCGGGTGCGGAAGTCGAGAAGCGCAAGCTCTCGCAATGGTTCCTCAAGATCACCGATTTCGCCGACGAACTCCTCGAGGGACTCGATCGCCTCGTCAAGTGGCCCGACAAGGTCCGGCTGATGCAGGAGAACTGGATCGGCAAGTCGCAGGGCCTCGAGTTCAGCTTCGACCTGTCGAACGGGACCAAGCTGCCGGTCTATACCACGCGGCCAGACACGATCTTCGGCGCGAGCTTCGTCGCCGTCGCGCCCGATCACCCGGTCGCGCAGAGCGTGATGCTCGGCAATCCCGAGGTCGAGAAATTCGTCGCCGAGTGCAAGAAGGGCGGCACCACGGCGGCCGAGGTCGAAACGGCCGAGAAGCTCGGGTACGACACCGGGATCACCGCGAAGCACCCTTTCACCGGGGCGGACCTTCCGGTGTTCATCGCGAATTTCGTGCTGATGGATTACGGCACCGGCGCGATCATGGCGGTGCCGGGCCACGACCAGCGCGATTTCGAATTCGCGACCAAGTACGGCCTGCCGATCCCGCGCGTCGTCGCGGCGAGTGCCGACGAGGCCGACAAGCCGTTCGGTGGGGAGGCCGAGGCCGGCGAAGGCGTGCTCGTCAATTCGTCCTTCCTCGACGGGATGGAGGTCGAGGCAGCCAAGGCCGAGGTCATCGCCCGCGCAGAGAATGGCGGCTGGGGCGAAGGCAAGACCGTGTGGCGCCTGCGCGACTGGGGCGTCAGCCGCCAGCGCTATTGGGGCACGCCGATCCCCTTCATCCATTGCGAGGCCTGCGGCATCGTGCCCGTGCCCAAGGATCAGCTGCCGGTCACCCTGCCCGAGGACGTCGACTTCGAGACCCCGGGCAACCCGCTTGAGCGCCATGCCACCTGGAAGCATGTCGACTGCCCCGGTTGCGGCGGCAAGGCGCAGCGCGAGACCGACACGCTCGACACCTTCGTCGATAGCTCGTGGTATTTCCTGCGCTTCGCGAGCCAGCCCGACGATCGCCCCTTCGACCCCGAAGAAATCGCCAAGTGGCTTCCGGTCGAACAATATATCGGCGGGATCGAGCATGCGATCCTGCACCTGCTCTACGCCCGCTTCTGGACCCGTGCACTCGCCCATTGTGGCAAGATCGAGGTGAAGGAACCGTTCGCCAGCCTGTTCACGCAGGGCATGGTGACGCACGAGACCTATTCGCGCGAAGTCGACGGTCGCACCGTCTATTATGCGCCCACCGAAGTGAGCCGCGAGGCAGAGCGCGCGACGCTGAACGACGATGGCGGCGAGGTAGATATCGGCCGCGTCATCAAGATGTCGAAATCGAAGAAGAACACGGTCGATCCGGATGCGATCGTCGACCAGTACGGCGCGGACGCGGTGCGCTGGTTCATGCTGTCGGACAGCCCGCCCGAACGCGACCTGCCGTGGTCGGCCGCGGGCATCGAGGGCTGCGGTCGATTCACCCAGCGGCTGTGGCGGCTGTTCGGGCAGTATGACGCCGCGGCTGAGGGCGAGGACAAGGATCTCGCGCGCAAGGGTGCGCAGACGGTGGCCGCGGTGGCCGACGATATCGAGGCGCTCGCCTTCAACAAGGCGGTCGCGCGGATCTACGAACTGACCGGCGCGGTCGAGAAGGCCAAGCCCTCGGCCACGCGCAGCGAGACGATCCGCCATCTAGCGCTGCTGGTCGGCCCGATGATGCCGCACCTCGCCGAACAGGCCTGGACGCAGATGGGCGTTGCCAAAGACGCAGGCGGACTGATCGCCGATGCCGCATGGCCCGAAGTGGACGAAGCGCTGCTGGTCGACGACGAGGTCACCATCGCGGTTCAGGTGAAGGGCAAATTGCGCGACACGCTGACCGCGCCGAAGGGCGCGCCGAAGGACGAGCTCGAAGCCATGGCGCTCGCATCCGAAAAGGTGCAGCGCTCGATCGACGGGGCCGAAGTGCGCAAGGTGATTGTCGTGCCCGACAGATTGGTGAATATCGTCGTCTGATGCGTTTCGTCGCCGCCCTGCTCCTCGCCTTCGCGCTCGCCTCCTGCGGGATGAAGCCGCTCTACGGCACCGAAAGCGGGGCGACGAAAGCGGGACTGGCCACGATCGAAGTTGCCGAGATCCCGGGCCGCGCCGGCTGGCTCGTCCGCAATGCCCTCAACGACCGGCTGAGCGCGGCGGGCAGCGAACTGCCGCGTTATCGCCTCGACGTGCGCCTCGACGACCGTCTCGAAGGGCTCGGCCTGCTGTCCGACGAATCGATCGGCCGCGAACGTCGCACCCTGCGTGCGCGCTACCAGCTGGTCGATCTCGCGAGCGACGAAATCGTGCTCGATGCGAGCGCCGAATACGATGCCGGGATCGATGTCGTGTCGAGCGACTACGCCACCATCGCGGCCGAGGAGACCGCGCTCGAAAACCTCGCGGTCGAGGTGGCAGACCGGATCGTGACCCGCGTGGCGCTCGCGCTGCGTAACGAGGAATGAAGGTCAAGTCGGGCGAATTCGCGCGCCGCGCCCCCCAACTGGCGCGCGATTGCCGCCTGTTCTTCCTCTGCGGACCCGACGAAGGCGGGGCCAGCGCCGCCGCCGACAAGCTGATCGCCGCACTGCCCGATGCCGGGGAGCGGATCGAGTTCTCGGGCAGCGAAGTGAAATCGGATCCGGTACGGATCGCCGATGAGGCGGTCTCGAGTTCGCTGTTCGGCGGATCACGCCACCTCTACCTTCGCGTCACCGGCGACGAAGCGAAGGACGCGCTCGAACTGATGCTCGACCAGGAGGAGGGCGCCGCGCCGGTGGTGATCGTCGCGCGCTCGGCCACCGACAAGTCCCGCACCGCCAAGCTGATAGAGAAGCGGGCCGACGGGGTGGTGACGATGTTCTACCCTCCCGACCTGCGCTCGCTCGCAGGCGAAGTCCGCCAGATGGCCGATGCCGCGGGCCTTCGCCTGCCCACCGCGCTGGCCGAGCGGATCGCCGGGGCGGTGCGGCTCGATGCAAGGCTTGCGCGCAGCGAGGTCGAGAAGCTCGCGCTATATCTCGATGCTTCACCGCAATCGCCCAAGAGCGTCGATGAGGCCGATTACGATGCGGTCTGTGCGGCGAGCGAGGATGACGGATTCAACCCGCTGGTCACGGCGGTGCTTTCGGGCAAGACCGACCGGCTCGCGCACGAGCTCGAGCGCTATCGCCAGACCGGCATGAACGCGGTCGGCGTGCTGCTCGCCTTCGAGCGCCGCGTGGCGCAGCTCGCCCAACTGGCCTCGCGGCTCGGCCCGCGCCAGTCGATCCCCGCCTTCATCGAGGCCGAAAGCCAGGCGCGGCGGGTGTTCTGGAAGGACAAGGCCGAGCTGACCGACCAGCTATCACGCTGGCGCGGCCCCGCGCTCGACCGGCTGGTGGGGCGGATGATGGAACTGCACCAGCAATTGCTCGCGCGCAGCCAGGATGGTGATGTGCTGCTGGCACAGGCGCTCACCCAGATCGCCCGGCACGCCGCGCGGGGGAGGTAGGAGCTCTTCGTCCGGCTGACGCCGGTGCGGTCTGGCGTCCGCCAGACCTCGGTGCTCAATCCCCGTCGGGCACCGTGAAGCTGCCACTCACCCGTCCATTGCTGGTGGTGGTCGCTGGACCGTCGGCAGAGCCGCTCGCGCCGCCTCCGATGCTCGAGACACCGCTGCGCAGGTCGATCGTGAGCCGCCCGCCATTCAGCGTATCGCCGCCGCGGCGCAGCGCTACTCCACCCGCCATGGTGATGATCCGGCGAGAGAAATCGTACACCGCGACCCCGCCACGTGCCGATTCGTTGCCGCGCGTCACCGTCACCCCGCCGGTCGCGGTGATGCGGTTGATCTGGAGCGATCCGGCGTCGGAATAATCGATGATCGTGCGCTGCGCGCGCATCGTAAGCCCGGCTTGGGTGATCACGACGTTGCCCGACAGCACCGCGCGATTGGCGCGGTCGTCGAGCGTGAAATTGTCGGCGTCGAATTCGACCGGGGCGTTCGAATTGTGCCCCGCGATAACCTGCGCGACGAGTTGCGGCGCGGCGAACATGGCAAGTGCCACGGCCGCGAATGCGAGCAGCGCGATACGCAGCGGGGCGGGAAGATAAAGGTGTTTGGTCATGGTGTCCTCAATCGGCCAGGGACCATTCGGAATTTCGCGCGGCCCGAAAGCCGGAGCGTGCGGGCCTGCAGGTCGACCCGCATCGAGCCGGCGCTGAAGGTACCGGCGGGAATCACGCCCGAGACACCACCGGTCCCGGTCACGATCTGGTCGATCAGGTCGATCGAAATCCCGGTGGCCGACAGCGTGTAGCCGTCGCTCGCGGTAAAGCGGACCGTGCCGTCGACGTCGACGCGGCTGTCCTCGATATCGAACAGCGCGTCGGGCGCGGAAAGCTCGGCCGGGCCGTCATCGAGCAGGATCTTGGCGACCAGCCCGCGCATCTCGACCTCAGGCACAGTGGCGCTGCGTTGAGAGGCACTTTCAGCCACTAGCGAGAAGGGCCGATTCTGCGCGTCGGCCCCGCGATAGATCGCATCCTCGACCCGCAGCCGCTGGTCGGTCACGGCGACCTTGTTGCGATCGAGCAGGAAGCTGATCTCGTTGCGCGGCGCGATCGGCGACAGGATCATCACCGCGGCCACCGCTCCGGCGGCGGCGGGCAATGCCCAGCCGAGCAGCTTGACCAGCCGATCGTGGAATCCGCCCGGCTGCGCCCATTCCTGGCGCGCGGCGCGGGCGCGATCGGCGGCGCGGCTGGAAGAGGCGACCGCGCGCGCCATCAGGAGCGGGCGTTCCTAGGCATGGCTGAAGATGTCGTGATCGTCCCAGCCCATGTAATCGAGCCGCGCTCGGGTGGGCAGGAAGTCGAAACAGGCCTGCGCGATCTCGGTGCGACCTTCGCGTTCGAGCCGTTCGACCATCACGCGGTGGAGTTCGTGCAGGAAGCGCACGTCGGAGGCAGCGTATTCGCGCTGCGCCTCGTTGATCTCGGGCGCGCCCCAGTCCGAGCTTTGCTGCTGCTTCGAGATCTCGTGATCGGTGAAATCGCTAACCAGCATCTTGAGCCCGTGGCGATCGGTGTAGGTCCGCGTCAGCTTGCTCGCTATCTTGGTGCAGAACACCGGCGCGGCGGTGACGCCGAGATAATACTCGATCGCTGCGAGATCGAAGCGCGCGAAGTGATAGAGCTTCACCCGGCTCGTATCGCCGAGCACCTTCTTGAGGTTCGGCGCATCGTAGGAACTGCCCGGCTTGAAGCGGACGAGATGCTCGTCGCCGCTGCCGTCGCTGATCTGGACCACACACAGCCGGTCGCGGCGGGTGATCAGGCCCATCGTCTCGGTATCGACCGCGAGCGGGCCGGTGCCTTCGAGGACGCCTTCGGGGAGGTCTTCTTCATGAAAGTGAATAGCCATATGGGGGTGGCCCTACGCCCTGCCTTTTCCGCAGGCAAGCACGAGCGCGCGCTGGCGATGGCCGGAAACGAGGGGTATTCCCTAACAGCATGGGACAGGAACAGATCCCCGCCAGCTGGGCCCCGGTCCTCGAACCGGTGCTCGCGACCCCGCAAGCGCGACGGCTTGGCGGATGGCTCGCGGCGGAAGAGCAGGCGGGCAAGACCATCTATCCGCCGCGCGGACAGCGCCTCGCCGCACTCGACTTCACGCCTCACGACGAGGTGCGCGTGGTGATCCTCGGGCAGGACCCCTATCACGGCCCCGGCCAGGCGCACGGACTTGCCTTTTCGGTGCCGGAAGGTGTCGCGCTGCCGCCGAGCCTGCGTAACATCTACAAGGAGCTCGCCGACGATCTCGGCGTCGCGCCGCCCGCCACCGGATCGCTCGAGCACTGGGCCCGGCAGGGAGTGCTGCTGCTCAACAATTCGCTCACCGTCGAACAGGCGCAGGCGGGAAGCCATGCGGGCAAGGGCTGGGACGCGATCACCGATGCGGTGGTGGCTGCGGTTGCCCGATCGGACCGGCCGACCGCGTTCATCCTCTGGGGCGGCCATGCGCAGGGCAAGGCAGCGCGCATCGATGCGCTGCGCGAGGACGGACCGCACCTCGTGCTCAGGTCGCCCCACCCGAGCCCGCTGTCGGCCCATCGCGGGTTCTTCGGGTCGAAACCCTTCAGCCGTACCAATGCTTTTCTCGAAGCGCACGGCCGCGGGACGATCGACTGGGGCGCGCCATGACTGAAGCGGCTGGCGGACGATCCCGGCGTGGCGCGCTGTGTCAAGCGCGCCGATAGCGGAGGAGGCTAGGCCGCGCCGCCCATATTGCGCAGGTCCGACAGCGCATCGCGAATCTGGTCGGCATCGGGCGTCGCACTCTCATTGGCGGGCGCGGTGCGGGCGTGGACCCGGCGCAGGCGCTCGAGACCCGGGCTGTTGACGGCGGTGCTGGCCCCGCCCACCGCGCCGCGAGGCCGTAAGCTGGCAGGGGGGTGCGGGTTCTTCGCTATTGCCTTCGCAAGGCGTTCGGTGAGCTGCAGGTAGGAGAGCTTGCCGAGGTCTTCGTCCTCGACGGTCGGCGCCGGTACAGTCTCGGTCGACGGGTCGATAGGCTTGGGCGCGGGCTCGGAATCATTGGCGAAGCGGGTTGGCAGGCCGTGCTGCGCGAGGCGGGCGGCATCGATCGCATGGACATTGCTCGGAAGCGGCGGCGAGCCTGCGAAATCGGGCGCTACGTCCTCTTCCTCTTCGCGCTGGTGATCCTCGGTCGGGCCGTCGGTGGCGCGCAGGTCGACGAGCGGATGATCGCTCGTCGGCGCGTCCGCTTGCTCGATTTCGTCGTGTTCCGGCTCCCCGACCTCGACCGGGGCGATCCCGGCATCGGGCCCGAGTTCGTCGAACACCGAGAACGGTGCGCGCGGCGCATTGCTGTCGACGGGCCGGTCGGGCGATTCACTGCGCAAGAACGGCGCGAGTGCATCGGGATCGGGTGTCTCGATCGGTTCGGGGTCGGTCCCGACGATCGCAATCTCGGGTTCGGATTCCTCCTCCGGCTCCGAATCGGTCGCGAACGCGTCGCAAAGGCCATCGGTCACGATTGCCTCGCTATCGGCCTCCTCCGCGATCGGCGTTTCGGCGCCGTGTTCGGGCGACTTGGCCCGCACCAGCATCGCGGCGAGCGCGAGGCCGAGCAACGATCCCACGCCGCAGGCCGCGAGGGCCAGCAGGACGCGCGCGGTCGAACCGAGCGGCGGACGGGCGGCGGCGAGATATTCGGGCAGTCCGGTCGCGATCACCCAGGATTCGAGCGTCGGCTTGCCGATCACGAGGCTGCACAGCCCGAAGGTGGCACCGAACCACATCGTCACCAGCGCCGGAAACAGCGGGTGTTGCGTGATGCTCCTGGTCGATCCTGCCATTGCCTGCCCCTTCCTGTCGCATTCCCGGCGCGCCCCTGTCGCGAGTCGGAAATACCGGATGAATCCTCTTACCTTGCCTTACTGGCTAAAAGACTATGGTAAATTTTTTCGTAACGGGCGGCATTCTTCGCCCAGTCGTGGTGTGCACGCACATAAGCCTTGCCGGCCGCGCGCAGGGCGGGCCAGGTCTCGCGGTGGTCGAGCAGTCCCGAGAGGGCTTCGGCGCACGCCTCGGGCGAATCGGGCGCGAACAGCGCGCCCGTCACACCATCCTCCACCAGTTCGCGGTGCCCGCCGACCGATGAAGCGGCGACGATCTTGTCCTGCGCCATTGCCTCGAGGGGCTTCAGGGGGGTGACGAGGTCGGTCAGCCGGCTGCTCTTGCGCGGATAGGCCATGATATCGGCGAGCGCGTAGTAACGTGGCACCTCTGCGTGCGGCACGCGCCCGACGAAGCGGATCGCCTCGGCGGCGGGCGAGGCCGCCGCTTGCGCTTCGAGCGCGGCGGCGCGCGGGCCCCCACCGACCAGCAGCAGCCGCGCATCGGGATGCTTCGCCAGCAGCCAGCGCATCGCGTCGATCAGCGTATCGAGGCCTTCATAATCGTAGAAGCTACCTATGAAGGCGATCACGGGCCCATCGCCCAGTTCGAGCTTGTCGCGCAAACCCGGGTCGGGCGCGGCCGCCTCTCCGAACAGCGACAGGTCGACCCCATTGGGCACGACGTCGATCTTGTCGCGGTCATAGCCGCGCTTCGACAAGTCCCCGCGCAGCCCCTCGCAGATCGTCACCACCCGGTCGGCCGCGGCGACCACGCGGTTCTCGAGCTCGCGGGTGAGGTAGTATTTAGGGCTGCCCTCTCGCCCGGTCAGGTTCCCGACCGAGGCATCCTCCCAGAAGGCGCGGATCTCGTAGACGAAGGGCAGGCCGCGCGCGGCCGCGACGCGCTGGGTCGCGCTGCCGCACAGGGCCGGCGAATGCGCATGCAGGATATCGGGCCGCCACTCGTCGCACACCTCGCCAATCACCCGCGCGAGGGCCGAGATCTCGCGCCATTCGCGCCACAATGGCGGTCCGGCCGACGTCCCCGGCGTGCGATGGAAATAGAGACCCTCGATCGCTTCCTCGGCAGGTCCCTCGAGCGAATGGCGCCGCCCGGTCACTGCGCGCACGTCGAGCCCGAGATTCTGCTGGCCCTTCAGTATCGCGCGCGTGCGGAACGTATACCCGCTGTGCAGCGGCAGCGAATGATCCAGAATGTGGAGCACGCGGGTCATCGCACTATGCTAGGGCCCAAACCTTAAGGGCGCATCAACCAAAAGCGGTTATCGCACATCTCGCGCTGGGCTCCGAACAGGCCGGAGGAGGGACGAAACCATGGTAAACATCGCGACCCTCATCCTCACTCATGGGCTGATGGTGGTAATGGTCTGGCGACTGGTCTTCCGCGACGATCTCGATTCCGATCCGCCGACCGGAGGCGAAGACGGAGAACCCGGCGGTGCTTAGCAGCCTGTTCCTCACGGCCTTCCTGCTGATCGTCTTCGCGCTGGGGCTGAGGCGGCCATTCCTGTGGGTGCTGGTCTATCTTTACATCGATATCGTCGCCCCGCAGAAGATCGCCTGGTCGATCCTGCCCTCGATCCCGGTGTCGCTGATCGCATTCGTGCTCGCCTTCGGCGGCTGGTTGGCGTTCGACGACAAGCGGGATTCGCGCTTCGGCCTGCGCCAGTTCCTGATGGTGGTGTTGCTCGGATATTGCGGGATGACGACGATCCTCGCCGAATTCCCCGATTCGGCGTGGGACAAATGGGCGTGGGTGTGGAAGGCCCTGCTGTTCGCGACCTTCCTGCCGCTGACGATGCGCACCCGACTGCGGATCGAGGCGGTGGTGCTGTTCCTCGTCCTCTCGGTCTCCGTCATCGTCATCAATGGCGGCGTGAAAACGGTGCTCGGCGGCGGCGGTTACGGTGTGCTCCACCTCCTCGTCGACGACAATACCGGGCTCTACGAGGGCTCGATCATCTCGGCGGTCGCGGTGTCGATGATCCCCCTGGTGCTTTGGCTGGCCAAGCATGGCACGATATTCCCCAGCGACTGGCGAGTGAAGCTGTTCGCGGCCGGGCTGGTGTTTTCCTGCCTGCTGATCCCGATCGGGACCTCGGCGCGGACCGGCCTCGTCTGCATGGCGGTGCTCGGCCTGATCGTCCTTCTCCAGATGCAGCGCCGCGTGCTCTATGCCGCGATGATGGGTCTGGGCCTGCTGATCGCACTCCCGTTCCTTCCGTCGAGCTTCACCGACCGGATGGGCACGATCCAGAACTACCAGTCCGATCAATCCGCCTCGACCAGGATAATGGTGTGGAAGTGGACGGTCGACTACGTGATCGAGAATCCGATGGGCGGGGGCTTCGACGCCTATCGCGGCAACAGCTTCACCTACGACACGCGCGAGGTCGAACAGAGCGGTCCGTCCACCGTCGTCACCACCACCGAGATCACCGAGGAATCGCGCGCTTATCATTCCTCCTATTTCGAGATGCTCGGCGAACAGGGCTGGTTCGGCCTGTTCATCTGGCTGCTGCTGCAGGCGCTCGGCATCATCCACATGCAGCGCCTCCGGCGCGAGTGGCGCCGCGCGCACGAGGAAGGGGCACCCCATGGATGGATTTCTCCGCTCGCCTTCGCGCTGCAGCAGACGCAGATCGTGTTCCTGGCCGGCGCGGCCTTCGTCGGGATCGCCTACCAGCCCTTCATCCTGATCGTGATCGGGATCCAGTGCGCGCTGTGGAGCTATGCCAAGCGGATCCGTGGCGAAGCGGTGCCGGTCCGCACCGCGCTGCGTCCGAGCCAGCAGCAGGGGCTCGGCGGGGCGCCCGGAGCCTTCACCTCCGCGTAATTCGCATTGCACAACCCGCGCGGCCACGCCTATGGCCCTTGCGACAAAACCAGTTGCGAGGAGAAACCGATGGGCCCCGAAGAATTGCAGGCAAAGACCGGCGAGCAGCTCGGCACCAGCGAATGGGTCGAGATGAGCCAGGAACGTATCAACCAGTTCGCCGAAGCGACGGGCGACCACCAGTTCATCCACGTCAATGAGGAAGCGGCCAAGATGACGCCGTTCGGCGGCACCATCGCGCACGGCTTCCTGACGCTGTCGATGATCCCCTACCTCACCGCCAACAGCGACGTGCCGCGGCTCGACGGGATCAAGATGGCGGTCAATTACGGGGGCAACAAGACGCGCTTCATCAATCCGGTCCGTTCGGGCAAGCGCATCCGCGCCCATTACAAGCAGCTCGAAATGGTCGAGAAGCGCCCCGGCCAGTGGCAGCAGACCAACGAGATCACGATCGAGATCGAGGGCGAGGACAAGCCCGCTTTGATCTGCGAATGGATGACGATGTATTTCGTCTGATCCGCCGCAAGGCCTGACATAAGCTGACAAGGACCCTGGCCTTGGCCGGGGCGACGAAGGAAGAAAATCATGCGCGACGCAGTCATCGTTTCCACCGCCCGCACCGGCATGGGCAAGGCCTACAAGGGTGCCTTCAATTCGACCCCGGGCGCGACGCTCGGTGCCTATGCCCTCAAGCCCGCGATCGAACGCGCCGGGATCGATCCGGGCGAGGTCGACGACGTGCTGTGGGGTGCCGCGCTCCAGCAGGGTGCGCAGGCCGGCAATCTGGGTCGCCAGGTCGCGCTGCGCGCAGGCTGCCCGATCGGTGTTTCGGGCATGACGCTCGACCGCCAGTGCTCGAGCGGCCTGATGAGCATCGCGACCGCCGCCAAGCAGGTGGTGATGGACCGGATGAACATCGTGGCTGCCGGCGGGCAGGAATCGATCAGCCTCGTCCAGACCCCCGAAATGCGGGTCATGCCCGACCCCGAACTGATGGGCATGCACGGCGCGATCTACATGCCGATGCTGCAGACGGCCGAGACGGTCGCCAAACGCTACGGCATCAGCCGCGAGGCGCAGGACGAATACGCGCTGCAATCGCAGCAGCGCACCGCCGCGGCACAGGAAAACGGCATTTTCGACGACGAGATCGTCCCGGTCTCGACCACCCACAAGGTGAAGGACAAGGAAACCGGCGAAGTCTCGGACCAGGACGTCACCATCGCCAAGGACGAGGGCAACCGCCCCTCGACCACGCTCGAAGGCCTCGCCTCGCTCCAGCCGGTGCTCGGCCCCGACACCACGATCACCGCCGGCAATGCCAGCCAGCTCTCGGACGGCTCGGCCGCGGTGGTCGTGATGGAAGCCAAGGAAGCCGAGAAGCGCGGGCTCCAGCCGCTCGGCCGTTATGTCGGCATGGCGGTCGCGGGCACCGAGCCCGACGAGATGGGCATCGGCCCGATCTTCGCGATCCCCAAACTGCTCGAGCGCTTCGATAAGAAGATCGACGATATCGATCTGTGGGAATTGAACGAGGCCTTCGCGGTGCAGGTGCTCTATTGCCGCGACAAGCTCGGCATCGACAACGACAAGCTCAACGTCAACGGCGGCTCGATCTCGATCGGCCACCCCTATGGCATGACCGGTGCACGCTGCGTCGGCCACGCGCTGCGCGAAGGCCAGCGCCGCGGATCGAAGTTCGTCGTCGTGACGATGTGCGTCGGTGGCGGCATGGGCGCGGCCGGCCTGTTCGAGGTCTTCTGAGGCGAGATTGAGCGAGGCCGATCGCCTCCACTGGAAATGGTTGGGCGCGCTGTTGCTGGTCGTCAGCGCGCTCGACTTTTACGATCATGTCCGTCGCGACGGTGCGCCGTTCGTGGCGGCGTGGCCGCAATGGCTCGGCTTCACCATGGTCTCGACGCTGAGCCTGCTAGCGATAGCCTATGCCGCGGCCTTGGTGCTGCGGCGGCTGAACCTGCCGACGATCGCCGCCGATACCGTGGCGTTCGGGCTGGCGGTCGCCAGCCACCTGATCGTGACCGGCCCGCTGTGGGACCGGGTGTTCTGGACCGGGCAATTGCGCTTCGATGCGGTTATGCAGCCCGCCCTGATGGGCATGGCGTTCTACCTGCTCTACCGGCTCCTGTTCCACGGCGCGCAATTCGCGCTCTCGCAGCTGCGGCGGGTGGCCGGATAGCAGGCGGCCTCAGCGGCCGTGCGACACGATCCAGTCTTCCACTGCCGGAGCGATCTCGTCGCGCCAGCGCGAGCCGTTGAAGATACCGTAATGGCCGACCTTCTCGGCCATCAGGTATTTCTTCTGAGACGCCTTCAGCCCCGGGGTCAGGTCGAGCGCGGCCTTGGTCTGGCCAAGGCCCGAGATGTCGTCGCGTTCGCCTTCGATCGCGAGGATCGCGGTGTCGGTGATCGCGCCAAGGTCGATTTTTGCGCCGCGATGGACGAATTCGCCTTTGGGCAGCGAGTGCTTCTGGAACACCTCCTCGACCGTCTGGAGGTAGAATTCGGCGGTCATGTCGCAGACCGAGCGATATTCGTCGTAGAAATCCTTGGTCCGGTCGGCGCTTTCCTGGTCGCCGACGGTGAGATGCTTGAACATCTCGTAATGACTCATGATGTGCTGGCCGAGATTCATGCTCATGAAGCCGGCGAGCTGGAGGAAGCCCGGATAGACCCGGCGGCCCGCCCCGGCATAGCGCATGGGCACGGTGGCGATCACCGTGTTGCGGAACCATTCGATCGGGCGCTGCATTGCGAGGTCGTTGACCCCGGTCGGCGACCGGCGGGTATCGATCGGGCCGCCCATCATGGTCAGCGTTTTCGGTCGGCAGGGGTGCTTTTCGGCCCCCATGATCGCGGTCGCGGCGAAAGCGGGGACCGAAGGCTGGCATACCGCCAACATGTGCGCCCCTTCGCCGATCTCCTCGAGGAATTCGTGGAGGTAGTCGATGTAATCGTCGAGATCGAAGCGGCCTTCCTCGACCGGCACTTCACGCGCATCGGCCCAGTCGGTGACGTAGACGACGCATTTCTGCATCATCCGTCTAACCGTGCCGCGCAGCAGCGTGGCGTAATGCCCGCTCATCGGCGCGACGAGCAGCAGGCGCGGCGCGTCTTCGGGCAGGCCGTCATGGCTGAAGCGCAGCAGGTCGCCGAACGGCTTGTGCAGCACTACGGCCTCGGTCGCCGGATATTCCTCGCCATCGATCGCGATCGTCTCGATATCGAAACGCGGCTTGCCATAATGGGCCGCGGCGTGCGCGAACACGTCGAGCGCGCTCGCGGTGGCCGGTCCGAGCCCGGTATAGCCGTAGGGCAGGCCCGGATTGTTGAGCAGTTCGGCGGCGGCCGAGGCCCAGGCGCTCGCGCCGTTGAGCCAGGCGCGCTGCATTTCGTAAGCGGAATAAAGCAAAATTTCGTCCCTTCCACGCCCCGCAGGAATATGCGGCAGGCGGTCCCTTGCGGACCTAGGTGGCGCGTTTCGTTCCATGTTGCAATGCAGCAGAGCACGATAGGTTGCGAAAAAGGGGGCTTCCGCCTTTTCGCAGGCGCAGCGAATGACTAGGTGAGGTCGCGATGTCCCGTTCCCCCGAAATCACGCCTAGCGAACCTCCCAAGGCGAAAAGTCTCGGCCCGCTACTGATGATCTGGCGCGCGGCGCTGAATTATCCGGGGCGGGTGGTGGTCGCCTTCCTCGCGCTGGTGACGACGGCGGCGGCGATGCTGGCGATCCCGGCCGGGTTCAAGCTGGTGATCGACGAAGGCTTCACCAATGGCGGCGATCCGGACGAGATCGCCCGCTGGTTCCGCTATCTCGGCGGGATCGTGGTGGTGCTGGCGCTCGGCACGGCGACGCGGTTCTACTTCGTCAGCTGGCTGGGCGAGCGCGTGGTCGCTGACATCCGCAAGGCGGTGCAGGACAATCTCCTGCGACTCTCGCCCGGTTTCTTCGAGGAAAACAGCCCGCGCGAGATCTCCTCGCGGATGACCGCCGATACCACGCTGATCGAACAGGTGGTCGGCACCACCGTCTCGGTCGCGCTCCGCAACGTGCTGATGGCGATCGGTGGGACGATCTATCTCTATTGGCTCGCACCCAGCCTCACGATCGGGCTGGTGATCGCGATCCCGCTGGTAGTGTTGCCTATCGTGATCTTCGCGCGGCGCGTGCGCAGCGTCTCGCGCACCAGCCAAGACCGGGTGGCCGACATCGGCTCGATGGTGTCCGAAGTGCTCGGTTCGATGAAGGTGGTGCAGGCCTTCGGCCAGCAGGAGCGCGAGCAGGGCCGCTTTGCCGCCGCGGTGGAGCGCGTGTTCGATACCGCCAAGCGCCGCATCCTGCTGCGCGCGATCATGACCTCCTTGATCATCTTCTTCGTCTTCGGCTCGATCACCGTGCTGATGTGGCGCGGCGCGGTGGGCGTCTCGACCGGTGCGGTTTCGGGCGGGACGATCTTTGCTTTCGTGCTCACGGGCGGCTTGGTTGCTGGCGCATTCGCCGCGCTGACCGAGGTCTATGGCGACCTGCTGCGCGGCGCGGGTGCCGCCAGTCGGCTCAACGAGTTGCTCCGCGAAGAGCCGGGGATCGCCACCCCCGCGCGCCCGATCGACCTGCCGACCCCGCCGCGCGGGGCGATTGCTTTCGAAAGCGTCACATTCCGCTACCCAACCCGTCCCGAAGTAGCCGCCTTGCGCGATTTCACGCTCACCGTCTCGCCGGGCGAGACGGTCGCGCTGGTCGGCCCCTCGGGCGCGGGCAAATCGACCATCTTCCAGCTCGCCGAACGGTTCTACGATCCGCACGAGGGCACCATCAAATTGGACGGCGTGCCGCTGACCAAGGCCGACCCGCAGGAGGTGCGCGAGCGCTTCGCCTTCGTCCCGCAGGAAGGCATCCTGTTCGCCGCCAGCGCGCGCGACAACATCCGCTACGGCGCATGGAACGCCGATGACGATGCGATCTGGGACGCCGCCCGTGCGGCGCATGCCGAGGGTTTCCTGCAGGACTTGCCTCAGGGCCTCGACACTTTTCTCGGCGAAGGCGGCGCGCGGCTTTCCGGCGGTCAGCGCCAGCGCATCGCAATCGCGCGCGCGCTGCTCCGCGATGCGCCGATCCTGCTGCTCGACGAAGCCACCAGCGCACTCGATGCCGAAAGCGAACGCGCGGTTCAGCAGGCACTCGAAGCTCTGATGCAGAACCGCACCACGCTCGTCATCGCGCACCGCCTCGCCACCGTGCGCGCGGCCGACCGGATCGTGGTGATGGAGGAGGGCCGGATCGTCGAGCAGGGCACCCACGCCGAACTGTCCGACAATGGCGGGCTCTATGCGCGGCTTGCCGCCCTGCAATTCGACGAACCGCAGAACGCCATCGTCAAATAAGCGCTCGCGCTTCGACAGGGCGTGCTATCCTCCCAGCCGAGCCGCGTCCGCGGCGGGACTTCACGGGAGCACTTCATGATTAAGCATACCCTCAAGCTGAGCTGCGGCGCACTGGCGCTGGCGCTCGCCACCCCGGCACTGGCCGGCGATGTAACCACGCCCGAGGCGCTGGCGGTCGACACGCTGGTCGACGACCACAATGACGACATGGGCGCCAAGACGCCCACGATGAGCTTCGGCACCTGGGGCTTCGATCCCGCGGCGATCGACCGCTCGATCGATCCGGGCGATGATTTCTTCGGCTATGCCAACCAGAAATGGCTCGAGGCGAACCCGCTGCCCGCGCAGTACAGCCGCTTCGGCGCCTTCACCCTGCTGGGCGAGAAGTCGGTGTCCGACGTCAAGACGCTGATGGACGAGCTCTCCGCCAAGGATGCGTCCGCGCTTACCGCCGACGAGAAGCGGCTGGTCGATGCCTATAACTCCTATTTCGACACCGACGCCATCGACGCCGCCGGCCTGACGAACGCACAGACCTATCTCGACCGCATTATGGCCCCCGATACGCTCGAGGGCCTGCTGACGCTGTGGTCGACGCCGGGCTATCCCTCCCCCCTCGGCGGCGGGGTCGAGGTCGATGCGATGGAGCCCGATCGCTACTCGGTCTATATCGGGACCGGCGGGCTCGGCCTGCCCGATCGCGACTACTACCTCGACGAAAGCGAGAAGGGTGTCGGGATTCAGGAAAAGTACAAGGAGTACCTGACCTTCCTGTTCGCCGAAGCCGGTTACGAGAACCCGACGGCGACCGCAGCGGCGGTTTACGAAATGGAGGAAACCATCGCGCGAGACGTGTCCTCCGACCACGCCGCGGCGCGGGACGTGCGGCTGATCTACAACCCGTTCACCCCGGCCGAGCTGCGCGAGCTGGCTGGCGATTTCCCGATCTCCACCATGATCGAGGCGGCCGGCTTCGGCGAGACCGATCGTTTGATCGTCACCAATCTCCGCCCGAGCCAGGAAAAGGCCGAGGCGCTGGGCCTGACCCCCGAGGTCATGGCAAAGCTTGGCAGCGGGTTCACCGGCATGCTCGGCCTGCTGCAGGGCACCCCGCTCGACACGCTCAAAGCTTGGACGATCAAGGAATTCCTGTCGAACAACGCCGCGATCCTGCCGACCCGCTTCGACCAGGCGAACTTCGCCTTCTACGGGCAGACCCTGCGCGGCACACCCGAGCAGCGCGAACGCTGGAAGCGCGCCATCGGCGAAACCGAAGGCCTCCTCGGCGAATTGCTCGGCAAGTCCTATGCCGAGCGCTATTTCCCGCCCACCAGCAAGGCCGCAATGGACGAACTGGTCGGCAATCTGCGCAAGGCCATGGCGCAGTCGATCGACGAGATCGACTGGATGGGGGAAGAGACCAAGAAGCAGGCCATGGCCAAGCTCGCCAGCTTCGACCCCAAGATCGGCTATCGCGACAATCTCGACACCTATGAAGGCCTGAACATCGAGACCGGCGATCCGATCGCCAACCGCATGGCGGCGGCGCACTGGGCCACGCGCGACAATCTCGAAAAGCTGGGCCAGCCGATCGATCGCACCGAATGGGGCATGCTGCCGCAGACCGTGAACGCCTATTACAACCCGCTGAAGAACGAAATCGTGTTCCCGGCGGGCATCCTTCAGCAGCCGTTCTTCGCCGCGAGCAACGACATCGCGGTCAATTACGGCGCGATCGGCGGTGTGATCGGCCACGAGATCGGCCACGGTTTCGACGATCAGGGCTCGCGCTTCTCCGCCACCGGAGCGCTCGAGAACTGGTGGACCGACGACGATCGCGCCGCGTTCGACAAGCTCGGCAACGCGGTGGTCGAGCAGTACAACCAGTTCTGTCCACTCGACGACGGCGAAACCTGCGTCAACGGCCAGCTCACGCTGGGCGAGAACATCGGCGACCTCGGCGGGCTGAGCCTCGCCTACCGAGCCTTCAAGATCGCCACCGAGGGCAAGGAACTGCCGGTGATCGACGGGCTGACCGGCGACCAGCGATTCTTCCTCGCCTGGGCGCAGGTGTGGCGCTCGCAGCAGCGCGAGGACAATTATCGCAATCGCCTGCGCACCGACACCCACAGCCCCGAGGAATACCGGACCAACGGTGTCGTGCGGAACATGGACGAGTGGTATGCCGCCTTCAACGTGACCCCGGAGGACGATCTCTACCTGCCCCCCGAAGAGCGCGTGCGGATCTGGTAATCCGAAGTCCCCAGACTAGGCCTCCGCGAAACCCGGTTTCGCGGAGGCTCTTTTTTCTGTACTTGACTTGCCCGGCGCTCGCGGCGAGCGCGCATGCCGATGGACAACTGGCTCACCGCAATCCTGCTCGGCATCCTCGAAGGACTGACCGAGTTCCTTCCCGTCTCCTCGACCGGGCATTTGATCCTGGCGCAGGAATTGTTCGGATACGACGCCGCGCAGTGGCGCCAGTTCAACATCGTGATCCAGCTCGGCGCGATCCTCGCGGTGGTCGTGTCCTACTGGTCACTGTTCTGGGACATGGGCACCGGCCTGCTGCGGCGCGAACGCGAGGCGGTGATGTTCACCCGCAACATCCTGCTCGGCTTCCTCCCCGCCGCGGTGATCGGGCTGCTGGCGAAGGATACGATCGACGCCATGCTCGAATCGCCGATGGTGGTCGCGGTCGCGCTGGTGGTAGGCGGGATCGCGATCCTCGTGCTCGAACGCACGATCACGCCGGGCGAAGACAAGGGCGTCGCCGCATTGCCGATGCGCACCGCGCTGATGATCGGTCTCGTCCAGTGCCTCGCAATGATTCCCGGCACGAGCCGCTCGGGCGCCACGATCCTGGGCGCACTGGCGATGGGCGTCGGACGCAAGACGGCCGCCGAATTCTCGTTTTTCCTCGCCGTTCCGACCATGCTCGGCGCGGCGACGGTCAAGATCTTCGACGACCCCGCGCTGCTCGCTGGCGAAGCCACGATCGGCTGGACCGAGATCGCGCTGGGATTCGTCGCCGCCTTCGTGGTCGCGCTGGCCGTGATCCGCGCCTTCGTCGCCTACGTCAGCCGCGCAGGATTTTCGCCCTTCGGTTGGTATCGCATCGCGATCGGCAGCCTGGCGATCCTGATTTTCATGGACGTTTTGTAAACGTCCTGCCGAATTTTTCGGAACCATGTCGGCAAAGCCCTGTTTCGGCATTGGAATGCAACAGGAACCCGTCCAAGAGAACATATGTTTGGTTTGATCGTCATCCTCCTCCTCGGTGCAACGCTGGGTTGGCTTGGTAGTGTGGTCCTCCGCCAGGAAGACCGCCGCGCGATCGGGCTCAACATAGGTCTCGGCATGGGCGGTGCCTTGTTGGCGAGCCTTTTGGTCGAAGGCACCTCGATCCTTTCGGGGGTCGGAGCTTGGGCGGTGCTCGCCGCCTTTATCGGAGCGATCGTGCTGGTCGGCGGTCATGCCGCCATCAGGCGCGAAGCTTACGATTGATCCTTTAATCGAGACCACACCTCGCCCCAGACGGATCGCGTCCGGGGCTATTCGCCAAAAACAAGGGGAAGATACCATGAAATTCACGATGAAAACCGCCATGCTCGCCACCACTGCCGCGATGGGCCTGAGCCTCGCCGCTTGCGACAGCGCCGCCGAAAACGAAGCCGAAGACGTCGTCGAGGCCGAAGAAGCTGCTGCAGACGAGCAGATCGACATGATGGAAGACACCGGCGAGATCAGCGGCGAAACCGCCGACGAGATGAAGGAAGATGTCGACCAGCAGGAAGAAGCTGCCGAGGAAGCCATCGACGAGAGCATGTAACGCCTCGATCGCAGCATCGCTGCAGAGTGAGAGGCCGGCCGGGTTCGCCCCGCGCCGGCCCTTTCATAATTGGGCGTCGCCAAGCCCCGTGCGATTGGGCAGTTCCGTCCATGCACGAAACAATTGGTTAAATATCTTACCTTGCCCGAAGCTTCCTGCTATCCGGGCGATCCCAAACAAACAAAGGGGAAGATGCCATGAAATTCACGATGAAATCCGCGATGGTTGCCTCGGTTGCCGCGATGGGCCTGAGCCTCGCCGCTTGCGACAGCGCCGCCGAAAACGAAATGGAAGCCGAAGCCGAAGCCATGGAAGACCAGGCCGACGCTGAAATCGATGCTGCCGAAGATGCCGGCATGATGACCGACGAACAGGCCGATGCGGCCGAAGACCAGGTCGAAGCCGAAGCCGACGCCATGGAAGATGCGGCCGACGACATGGACGCGACCCCCGAGTAATCGGACGCGCCATACGGCAAAGGAAAAGCGGCGCCGGAGCGATCCGGCGCCGCTTTTTCGTGCGCGTCGGCGATCTGGGTCAGACCGGCTTGGCGCCGCTCCCGCGACCGCCGCGCAGCGTGTATTCGAGCGTCCCGCGGTTCACGACGTTGTCGATGTCGATCACGGCCGTGTTGGCATAGGTGAAACCGGGGCCGAGATTGCGATAGAGCTTCTCGAAATCGCGCTCGACCGTCTGGTGGTAGAGGTCCTCGAAGCTGTCGATCACGAAATAGGTCGGTTGCAGGTCGCTGATGACGTAATCGGTCCGCATCACCCGGTCGACGTTGAGCATGATTCGGTTCGGGCTTTCGGCCTCGACCGCATAGACCGCTTCGGTCGGGCCCGACAGGATCCCCGCACCATAGGCGCGCAGGCCGACATCTTCCTGGATCAGCCCGAATTCGACCGTGTACCAGTAGAGTGCACCGAGCGCCTTCAGGCGGTTGTATTCCATAGCCCTCCAGCCGGCGCGGCCGTATTCCTGCATGTAATCGGCGAACACCGGATCGGTGAGCATCGGCACGTGGCCGAACACGTCGTGGAAGACGTCGGGCTCCTGGATGTAGTCGAAGGTCTCGCGGGTGCGGATGAAGTTGCCCGCCGGGAAGCGGCGATTGGCGAGGTGCCAGAAGAACACGTGATCGGGGATCAGCATCGGCACGGGCACCACGCTCCAGCCGGTCATTGCGCCGAGTTCCTCTGACAACTGCCCGAAATCGGGCACCCCGCCGCGACCGAGATCGAGCTTCTCGGTGCCTTCGAGGAACGCGGTCGCAGCGCGCCCGGGCAGGATCTCCATCTGGCGCTTGAACAGGTCGTCCCAGATCGCATCGTCTTCCGAATCGTATTCGGTCTGCTTGGGCTCGAGCCAGTCCTCGCCGACGTGTTCGGGCCGCTTCAACGGCGCGGTGAAGACGTCCGCCGGCATATCCGGCAGCGTCGTAAAGTCGGTTTCCTCTTTCGCGAGTGTGGCCATATCCAGTTCTTCCTCTACCGTTGCGACTCTGCCGCGGGGGTGGTCGCTCATTGCCTATCTAGGGATTGGGAGCCGAAAATGAAACGCAAGGTCTACGATGCCGCGATGGCGCCGATGCGCGAGGAACTGGTGGCGATGGCGCGCTGGGTGCAGGCCAAGGGCGCGCGGGTGGTGGTGGTTTTCGAGGGTCGCGACACCGCGGGCAAGGGGGGCGCGATCCGTGCGGTATCGGAGACGCTCAACCCGCGAGCCTGCCGAACCGTCGCGCTGTCGAAGCCGTCGGAGCGCGAATCGGGCCAGTGGTATTTCCAGCGCTATGTCGAGCACCTGCCAACGGCGGGCGAGATCGTGCTGCTCGACCGCAGTTGGTACAATCGCGCGGGCGTAGAGCGCGTCATGGGTTTTGCCGACGAGGCCGAGGTGGCAGCCTTCCTCGATCAGGTCCCGGCGTTCGAGAAGATGCTCGTCGATGATGGCATCATGCTGTTCAAATACTGGCTCGCGACCGATCAGGACAAGCAGGAGGAGCGCTTGCGCGAGCGGCTCGACGATCCACTCAAGCGCTGGAAGCTTTCGCCGATCGATCTCGCCGCGCGCGACCTCTACGACGCATACACCGCAGCGCGCGAAGCGATGCTTGAGGCAAGCCACACGCCGCATGCCCCGTGGACGTTGGTCGATTTCAACGACCAGAAGCTCGGGCGGCTCACACTGGTGCGCGACCTGCTCGATCGGCTGCCCGATACCCGAATCGATCCAGCGCCGCTCGATTTCCCGCCGCTCGACTCACCGCCGGCCCGCGAGACCTATGGTATCCTGGCACCGCTCGCCCCCTATCGGGTCGAATCCAGCGGGCGCGATCGTGCTTGACTTTTCGCGCCCGGAGGCTAATTGCCGCGCCCGTAACGGGCGGTACGGCGACGTGCCGCTCGCATTGTTTGAGCGGGCCCGCCAGCCGGTCCGACCCATCTCACCGTAGGAACCAAGGCCATGGCCAAGCCCGCAACCGTCAAGATCCGGCTCGTTTCGACCGCCGATACCGGCTTCTTCTACGTCACGAAGAAGAACCCGCGCAATCACACGGAAAAGTTCACTTTCCGCAAGTACGACCCGATTGCGAAGAAGCACGTCGAGTTCAAGGAAGCCAAGATCAAGTGATCTTGCTGAACTGCCGGGAACACGGCAGTTCACTATCGGTTCAAGGCGCATCACCTAACAAGAGTGCCATGATGAACCGTACTTTCCGCAAACCTATGTTTGCCCTCGCTCTCGGCGCGGCGGCCCTGCCGCTCGCCGCGACCGTTCCCATGCCCGCCGCCAGTGCCCAGGCACAGGCCGGCGATATCGACCAGGTCGTGAAGGCATTGCGCGGTATCGGCACGATGACCGCGAATTTCACCCAGACCGATCGCAACGGTCAGTCCTTTTCGGGCAAGCTGACACTGAAGCGCCCGGGCAAGATCCGCTTCCAGTACGAAAAGGGCGTGCCGCTGCTCGTCGTCTCCGACGGCAAGGCGCTGACCTTCGTCGATTACGAGGTCGCGCAGGTCCAGCGCTACCCGATCGGCAATTCGCCGCTGGGTGCGCTGCTCGATCCGAATCGCGACGTGAAGCGCTACGGCAAGCTGCTGCCGACCGGCGATCCCAATGTCGTGAGTGTCGAGGTGCGCGATCCGAAGAAGCCCGAGTTCGGGGTCATCACGCTGATCTTCCGCCGCGATTCGGGCGCACCGGGCGGGCTCGAACTGGCCGGCTGGGTCGCGCTCGATGCGCAGAACACCCGCACCACCGTGCGACTCTCCGGTCATCGCTACGGAATGAGCGTGTCGAACAACACGTTCCGCTATCGCGATCCGCGCAAATAATCGTCTCGTCGCTGAGACGAAACGGAATGGCCGGCAACCGTTCATTCCCTGCGACGAATACGTGCAGTTACGTTCGAATTGTTCAGTTGGCAGCAACGTCCGTAAGGTAGATTGAACGCAGATCGGCTCGATGGGAGACGGGTTTCCCCCCTGTTGCCCTGTCACCCTCAAGTCGGGCCGGTTTTGCGTGACCAACGCAACATGGAACCCTCGTCCCAATGCCCCCGGGACGGGGGTTTTTTGTGTCTGGTGGTTGTGAGCGGTCAGCGCCGCACCTATCACCCCATGCATGCTTTCGATCGCCACCTGGAACATCAATTCCGTCCGCCTGCGTATGCCCATCGTCGAGCGCTTCCTGAAGGAGCAGGCGCCCGACGTGCTGTGCCTGCAGGAGATCAAGTGCCAGGAGCACCAGTTCCCCTACGAGGCGTTCCAGGCACTCGGTTACGAGCACTTCGCCATCCACGGGCAGAAGGGTTATCACGGCGTCGCGACGGTCGGGAAAGTGCCGTTCCGCGATTTCTCGAAGCATGACTGGCAGGACAATGGCGAAGCGCGCCACATCGGCATCGAGCTGACTGATCCCGTGCATCAGGGCATGGTGGTCGAGAACGTCTACGTGCCCGCCGGCGGCGACGTCCCCGATCGCGAGCAGAACGTGAAATTCGGCCAGAAGCTCGATTTCTTCGAGCGTATGACCCGCTGGGCCGACAAGGTCGACCGGCCGACGCTGATCGTCGGGGATTTCAACATCGCCCCGCTCGAAAGCGACGTGTGGAGCCACAAGCAGCTGCTCAAGGTCGTCAGCCACACCCCGATCGAGGTCGAGACGCTGCAGCGCTTCATGGATGCGCATGGGTGGAACGATATAGGGCGCCAGCACATCCCCGATCCCGAACGCTATTATTCGTGGTGGAGCTATCGTTCGAAGGACTGGAAGGCGAACGATCGCGGACGGCGGCTCGACCATATGTGGGCCTCGCCCGAACTGGCACGGCAGGCGACCGGCCATTCGGTGCACGAATATGCACGTGACTGGGAGAAACCCTCCGACCACGTGCCGCTGATCACGGAATTCGAGCTCTGAGCGAGGAGCCGACACCTGGGCCTTCTCCGGCCCGTCGGGCCGCGCAGGCGGTCGATGCGCTGCGCCATGGCTGGCCGATACGCTTTGTGGGCGGCCCGACACTGCTTCCTGCCGAAACCGCCATTGCGAGCGAGGCGCGCGCCGGACGATTGCTGATCTCCTCGGCGCGCGCGGTGACGCTCAAGCTCGCCAACCAGCGCGAGGCGGCGACACCCGATGCGCCGGTGCTGCTCCACGGGGCCGAGCCCTTCACGCTGGCCGATGCCCGTGCGGCCGCCGATCCGGCGCTCGATCTCGCCCATCCGCTCAAGGGTCCGTTCCGCGCCGATCGGCTAGATTGGCAGGCCGAGGCGCAGGCAGCCCTCGAACTGGCGCGCATCGCCGGGATCCTGCCCGCCTTCATGGTCGATCCGGACAATCCAGGCGAGGCGCAGCCGATCGAAACGGGCGATTTGGCAACCCTGCAATCGGGCCACGGCCTGAGGATCGTCACCCGCGCCCGCCTGCCGGTCGCCGCCGCCCTCGATGCCGAGATCGTGGCCTTCCGCAGCACCGACGACCTGCGCGAGCATGTCGCGCTCGTCATCGGAGAACGACGGGCGGACCGACCGCCGCTCGTTCGGCTGCATTCCGAATGTCTGACCGGCGACGTACTCGGCTCACTCAAATGCGATTGCGGGCCGCAATTGGACGGCGCGCTCGCGCAGATGGCCCAGGAAGCCGATAGCGGCGGCTGGGGCGTGCTGCTCTACCTACGGCAGGAAGGGCGCGGCATCGGGCTCGTCAACAAGCTGCGTGCCTATTGCCTGCAGGACCAGGGCCATGACACGGTCGAAGCCAACCAGCGACTCGGCCTGCCCGACGAGGCACGCGATTTTCACACCGCCGCGCGCATGCTCGCGCTGCTCGATATCGCTGACTTGCGGCTGCTAACCAACAATCCGCGCAAGGTCGCCGCACTCGAGTCGCAGGGCTTGTCCGTGACCGAGCGCGTACTGCATGCCCCGGGTGCCAACCCGCAGAATGCGCGCTATCTCGCCACTAAGCGCGACCGATCGGGACACTTGCTGCCATGACCGCAATCACCATCCGCCCCGAACGGGGCTCGGACCAATCGGCAATCCATGCGCTGACCGAGGCCGCCTTCCTCGGCATGCCTTTCGCCGATGGCAACGAGGCCGATCTCGTCGACAATTTGCGCGCCGATGGCGACCTGACGCTGTCGCTGGTGGCCGAAGACGGCGAAGGGATCGTCGGCCATGTCGCGATCTCTCCGGTGACGATCGAGGGTGCTGCACGAAGGGAGTATGGCGACTGGTACGGTCTCGGACCGGTTTCGGTGCTGCCCGAGTGCCAGCGCGAGGGGATCGGCAGCCAGCTGATCAAGCGCGCGATCGCAGACCTGCGACTGCGCGGCGGGAACGGCGTGGTGCTGCTCGGCGATCCGGATTTCTACGGGCGGTTCGGGTTCGAGCACGATCCCGCGCTGACCTATCCCGGTCCGCCGGCGGAGTATTTCCAGCGCATGGTCCTCGACGGATCGCCGCCTAAGGGCCGCGTCCGTTACGCCAGGGCGTTCGGCGCGCCGGGTTGATCAGCGCTGGTCGAAGCGCACGATTCCGCGCGCGAGGTCGTTGTTGCGGATGGTGAAGCGCTCGCCGGTCCAGCTGGCAACGAAATGGGTGTTGCGCGCGAGGCCGGGCACGAAGCGCGCGGTGTTGTTCTCGATCACGAGACCCTCGCTCGCATTCGAACCGCCCTCGGCCGCGACTGCGATGAAGGCCGACCAGTTTTCCTTGTTCGACCCCTGCACGAACCAGTTGTTCGCGATGCGACCCACGGCTCCGGCGGGCAAATCGACCATGTAGTTGGTGGCTTGTCCCCTGGCATCGTCGAACGAGCTGTCGCGCAGGTCGATCCGCGCGGCGCGCGATTTGACGTAGTGCCCGCCGCGCCCCTCCTCGAACCTGGAGCGCGTGACGGTCAGGCTGCCATAATCGCCGATATAGATCGAATGCGCGCAACCGGCCGAATTCTCGCAGGTGCCGAGCCGGGAGAAGGTCGACTTGTCGATCACGATATCGCCGTTCGCGTCGTTGGCGGTGAGGATGCCCTGCTGGCTGTCGCGGAACCAGCTCTGCGAGACGAACAGGTCTCCCGTCTCGAGCCGGATCCCCGCACCGTTGCCGTCGCCGACGCGAATGTTCGAGAAGACGAGACCCTCGATGCGCGAGGACTGTCCGCGCAGCACCAGCGCCGCCTTGCCTTCGCAGGCGATGCCGGAAAAGCGCGCTTCGCCCGGCTGCGCGGCGCGGAAGGTGACCGAGCCGCGCTGCTGCACCGCGCAGTTGCGGTGAACGCCCGGCGCGATCAGGATCGTGCCCGTCGGCAGCGCTTCGGCCTCGTAGACCGCGGCCTGGAGGTTGGAATGCGAATTGCCCGTCTCGGCCACGGTGAACGGGCCGGAGGATTGCGCAGCGGCAGCCGCCGAAGACAGCAGGACGGCGGCGGTCAGGATGGTCGCGTGCTTCATGCCTCCGGAGTAACCCGTCCTGCCCGACCTGCGAAGGCCCTTGCCGACCACCGTCCCATTACGAACCCTTGGGCGGGCGGCCGCGCTGAGGCGGCTCGGGCTTGGGCACGTCGATCCCGCGTTTCGCCAGCGCTTCCCTCAGCAGCATTTCGATCTGGGCGTTGACCGAGCGCAATTCGGCCGCTGCGGCCCGCTCCAGCGCCGCGTGGAGCGCCGGATCGAGCCGGAGGGCGAAAGCCTTCTTGGCTTGCTTGGTCGGCTTGCGGGCCATGGTTTACTGGTAGAGCGTGCCCGCATTGACGACCGGGTGCGCTTCCTTCTCGCCGCACAGCACGACCATCAGGTTGGACACCATCGCGGCGCGGCGTTCATCGTCCATCTCGACGATCCCGTCCTGCGACAGCTTCTTGAGCGCGTCCTCGACCATGCCCACCGCGCCCAACACGATCTTGGCGCGTGCGGCGATGATCGCGTCGGCCTGCTGGCGCTTGAGCATCGCGCTGGCGATTTCCGAGGCATAGGCGAGGTGGGTCAGGCCCGCTTCGTCGACCACGATCCCGGCGACCTTGAGCCGGTCGTTGAGCTCCTCGAGCAATTCCTGGTTCACGACGTCGCCGCCCGAACGCAGCGTCACTTCCTCGCCTTCGAAATCGTCATAGGGATGGCGCGAACCGACCGTGCGCAGCCCGGCCTCGATCTGGATGTTCACGAACTCCTTGTAATCGTCGACGTCGAAGCTCGCCTGCGCAGTATCGGCGACCCGCCACACCACGTTGCAGGCGATCTCGATCGGGTTGCCGCGCAGATCGTTGATCTTGACCCGGTCCGAATGGATGTTGTTGGCGCGCGCGGAGATCTTCTTGCGCATCATCCACGGCCACACCCAGCGCAGGCCCTCGGTCCGCTCGGTCCCGCGATATTCGCCGAACAGCGTGATCACCGCCGCCTGGTTGGGCTGGATCATGAAGAAGCCGACGAGGATGAAGATCGGGCCGATCAGAAGCCCCACCAGCGAGGCGACGAAGGTGATCTTCTCCGCCTTGCTCATCCCGTCTTCGGGGAGGTTCTGGAAGAAGCCCCACAGCGCCAGCCCCGTCACCACCACGAAGAGCAGCAACATCACGTAACCGTTGTAACTCGTCGCGTCGCGCTCGACGCTCTTGTTCATTGCCCGAATCATGTTCATGCCCCTTTCGATATAATTATGATATCATATTTATATCAAATGAGGCGCTCCGTCAATATTGGCGGATCACCGCGAGGAACGCATCGCCAAAGGCCTCGAGTTTCTTCGCCCCGACCCCGCTGACCTCGCCCATCTCGGCGCGGCTGGCGGGGCGGCGCGCGGCGAATTCGCGCAAGGTGGCATCGTGGAAGATGACGTAGGGCGGAACCTTGCCCTCCTCAGCCAGTTCGCGGCGGAGTTCGCGCAGCGCGTCGAACAGCGGATCGCCGACCGGGTTGGGGGAGCTGTCACGCCCGGAGCGTCCTTGCCGCCGGCGCTGCTTCTTGGGGGGCAGAACGAGATCGAGTTCGCGCTCGCCCTTGAGATAGGCGCGCGCCTCTCCGCCGAGCATCATTCCGCCATGTTCGGTCGGGAGCAGTGCCCCGCGCACCATCAGCGCGCGCCGCACCGGCTTCAGCAGCAGCGCTTCCTCGCCCTCGACGATCCCGAACACCGAAAGGCTGTCATGGCCGTTCTTTTCCGCCCGGTCGGAGGACTGCCCGGTCAGGATACCCTCGACATAGCCCGCGCCGAACATCTGCCGTGTGCGCGCGACGGCGGAGAGGTATTTCTGGGCGACGACGGTGGCGTCGATCGACTTGGGCGGATCGCAGCAATTGTCGCAATTGCCGCAGGTTTCGGGCGGGTCTTCGCCGAAATGCCTGAGCAGCACCGCGCGGCGGCAGCCCGCGGTCTCGACCAGCGCGCCGAGCGCATCGAGCCGTGCGCGTTCGCCCGCCTGGCGTCCGGCATCGACCTCGGCCACCCGCATCCGCGCGCGGGCGAAATCGTCGGCACCCCAGAACAGTTGCGCCTGCGCCGGGTCGCCATCGCGTCCCGCGCGCCCGGTTTCCTGGTAATAGGCCTCGATCGACTTGGGCAGGCCGGCATGCGCGACGAAGCGCACGTCGGGCTTGTCGATCCCCATCCCGAAGGCGACCGTCGCGACCATCACCATGTTCTCGCTTGCCACGAACGCCGCCTGGTTCGCGGCGCGGACATCGGGCGGCAGCCCGGCATGGTAGCAACGCACCTCGCGCCCGGTGGTCGAGAGCTTTTCCGCCAGCCGCTCTGTCGCGGCGCGGGTGGGGGCGTAGATGATCCCTGGCCCCGGCTCGCTGTCGAGCAGCGCCTGCAATTGCCGCCCGACCGAATCGCGCGGGTGGATCGCGTAACGGATATTGGGCCGGTCGAACCCGGCGACCACCATCCCCTCCTCGGGAATCCCGAGCTGGGTCAGGATATCGGTGCGGGTATGCGCATCGGCGGTCGCGGTGAGCGCGAGCCGCGGCACGTCGGGAAAGGCGTCCATCATCGGACGCAGCAGGCGATAGTCCGGACGGAAGTCGTGCCCCCATTCGGACACGCAATGCGCCTCGTCGATCGCGAACAGCGCGATGCGGGCGCTCGTGAGCAGCTCGCGGAAGCCCTGCTGGCTGGCGCGTTCGGGCGCGACGTAGAGCAGGTCGAGCGCGCCGCTGCGGAACGCGTCGAGCGTCTCGCGCCAGTCGGCGTCGGCGCTGGTGAGTGTCGCTGCGCGGATCCCACTGGCCCGCGCCGCGCGCAGCTGGTCGTGCATCAGAGCGATCAGCGGCGATACGACCACGCAGGTGCCCTCGAGTTCGATCGCCGGGAGCTGGTAGCACAGCGACTTGCCGGCGCCGGTGGGCATCACGGCAAGCGTCGAGCGCCGATCGAGCACGCGCTCGACGACCTCTTCCTGCCGCCCCCGGAAGTCGGCGAAGCCGAACATCGATTTGAGCGTCGCGCGCGCCGCGTCGAGCGGAGCCATGGACCGGGTGTTACACTGTCCTGGGGACGAATCTTCCGGGGGTGATGGCGACGCAGACATGCGGCGCGTCATGACAGAGGCGAGAGGGTTAGGAAACCGAGGCGCAGCTTCGCCCCAACACCTTCGTCATCGCGAGCGTGGCAGCCGCGCGGCTTTAAGATCTGGCCGTATGCGGCGGATCGAGCCGGAGATAGACGCTGTCGGTCCATTCCTCGCCGATCTTCCAGGTTCGTCTTTTGCGCCCCGTTTCCTCGAAACCGAGGCGCTTCAGCAAGCCAAGTGAGGCTTCGTTGCGCGGATCGACATCGGCCTCGACATGCGCCAGCCCGTTAACCGCGAAGCCGCGCGCAAGAACGGCCTGCAAGGCCTCGAATGCGAACCCTCGCCGCCAGGCATCCGGATGGAGGATGAAGCCGATTTCCGGGAAGCGATAAAACCCTGCCTTGCCGATCACGCGGCCATCATGCTCGATCACGAAATCCTCGCCCTCGCCGGGGGGGATGTCGACCATCGACCGGAGCCAGTCCCTGCTTTGGGTGCGGTCGCGATGCGGCGGGGTGGACCAATAGGCGGTCGCGCGAGGATCGGAGAGAATCGCGTGGAACGCATCGAGATCATCCATCCGCGCGGGTCGCAGGACGAGCCTTTCGGTCCTCACTTCGCTCACCGCCCTAGTCCAAATTGGGCCGCAGCCAGCGTTCGGCCTGTTCGAGACTTACCCCCCGCCGCGCGGCGTAATCCTCGAGCTGGTCGCGGCCGATCCGGGCGACGCCGAAATACTGCGCTTCGGGATGGCCGAAATAGAACCCGCTGACCGCCGAAGTCGGCAACATGGCGAAGCTCTCGGTCAAAGTGATACCGACGTTCTTCTCGGCATCGAGCAGGCCGAACAGGATCGGTTTGAGCGAATGGTCGGGGCAGGCGGGATAGCCCGGCGCGGGGCGGATGCCGCGATACTGCTCCTTGATCAGCGCTTCGTTGGTGAGCTGCTCGCCCTCGGCATAGCCCCAAAGGTCGGTGCGGACATGCCGGTGCAACCGCTCGGCGAAGGCTTCGGCCAGCCGGTCGGCGAGCGACTTTAGCAGGATGTCCGAATAGTCGTCCTTGTCCTCGCGGAAGCGCTTGGAATGCGGCTCGATCCCGTGGATGCCGACCGCGAAGCCGCCGATCCAGTCGCCCGCCGGATCGATGAAATCGGCGAGGCACATGTTCGCCCGGTCGCGCGACTTGCGCACCTGCTGGCGGAGGAAGGGGAGCACGGTGTGCGTGTCGCCGTCCTCGTCGTGCAGCGTGACGTCGTCGTCGTCGCGCGCGCAGGGCCAGAACCCTGCCACGCCCTTCGCCACCAGCCATTTCTCGGCCACGATCGTGTCGAGCATGGCATCGGCATCGCGCTTCAAATCGCGCGCGGTCTCGCCGACCACCTCGTCTTCGAGGATCGAGGGATAGGTGCCGTGCAATTCCCAGGCGCGGAAGAACGGGGTCCAGTCGATATAGTCGCGCAGGTCGGCGAGGTCCCAATCCTCGAACACGTGGCGGCCCGGCTGCAGCGGCGGCGCGGGCTTGTCGCTGTAGAACGGATCGTAGTGGTTGGCGCGCGCCTCCTCGAGGCTCAGCAGCACGCTGGGGGACTTGCCCGCGCGCGCATCGCGCACCTTGCGATATTCGCCCGCCGTGTCTGCGACGAAGCCGGCCTTCTGCGTATCCGACAGCAGCTTGCTCGCGACACCTACAGCACGGCTCGCATCGAGCACGTGGACCACCGGACCGTCATAGGCCGGATCGATCTTCAGCGCGGTGTGGACCTTGCTGGTGGTCGCCCCGCCGATCAGCAGCGGGATATCCATGCCGGCGACCTTCATCTCCTCGGCCACGGTCACCATCTCGTCGAGCGAGGGAGTGATCAGGCCCGACAGGCCGATCATGTCCGCCTTTTCCTCGCGCGCGGTCTCGAGAATCTTGGGCCACGGCACCATCACGCCGAGGTCGATCACGTCGTAGCCGTTGCACTGGAGCACGACGCCGACGATGTTCTTGCCGATATCGTGGACGTCGCCCTTCACGGTCGCCATCACGATCTTGCCCTTGGCCTTCTGCTCGGCCGCCGGGAGCTTGTCCTTCTCGGCCTCGATGAAGGGGATCAGATGGGCGACCGCCTTCTTCATCACGCGGGCGGATTTGACCACCTGGGGGAGGAACATCTTGCCGCTGCCGAACAGGTCGCCGACGACGTTCATCCCGTCCATCAGCGGCCCCTCGATCACCTCGATCGGGCGCCCGCCCGCGGCCGCGACCAGCTCGCGCGCTTCCTCGGTATCGTCGACCACATGCGCGTCGATGCCCTTGACCAGCGCGTGTTCGAGCCGCTTCTTGACGTCCCAGCCGCGCCATTCCTCGGCCGCCTTTTCCTCCGCCGCCGACTTGCCCTTGTAGCTCTCGGCGAGTTCGATCAGTCGCTCCGTGGCATCCGGGCGGCGCGCCAGGATCACGTCCTCGCAGGCCTCGCGCAAGGTCGGGTCGATCTGGTCGTAGACGTCGAGCTGCCCGGCATTCACGATCGCCATGTCGAGCCCCGCGGGGATCGCGTGGTAGAGGAACACCGAGTGCATCGCGCGGCGCACGGTCTCGTTGCCGCGGAAGCTGAAGCTGAGGTTCGACAACCCGCCGCTGGTCTTGGCGTGCGGGCAGGCCGCCTTGATCTCCTTCACCGCCTCCAGGAAATCGAGCCCGTAGCGATCGTGCTCCTCGATCCCCGTCGCGACCGCGAAGATATTGGGATCGAAGATGATGTCCTCGGGCGGGAAACCGATCCCGGTGAGCAGGTCGTAGGCGCGCGTGCAGATCTCGACCTTGCGGTCCTTCGTGTCGGCCTGGCCCGTCTCGTCGAACGCCATGACGACCGCGGCGGCACCGTAATCCATACAGGTGCGCGCATGGGCGAGGAATTCCTCCTCGCCTTCCTTCATGCTGATCGAATTGACGATCGGCTTGCCCGAGACGCATTTGAGGCCGGCCTCGATCACCGCGAATTTGGAACTGTCGATCATCACCGGCACGCGCGCGATATCGGGCTCGGCGGCGATCAGCTTGAGGAAGGTTGTCATCGCCTGCTCGGCATCGAGCAGGCCCTCGTCCATGTTGACGTCGATCACCTGCGCGCCGTTCTCGACCTGCTGGCGCGCGACCTCGACCGCGGCCGTGTAGTCGTCGGACATGATCAGCTTCTTGAAGCGCGCCGATCCGGTGACGTTGGTGCGCTCGCCGATATTGACGAAATTGGCAGTGCTTGTGTCGGTCATCAGGCTGCGAGAGTGAAGGGTTCGAGGCCAGCAAGGCGCATCTTGGTGTCTTTCTGCGGGATTTCGCGCGGATCGTGGCCCGCGACGGCCTCGGCCATCGCAGCGATGTGTTCGGGGGTCGAGCCGCAGCACCCGCCGAGGATGTTGACCCGCTTGTGATCGGCCCACGGCTTGATCAGAGACGCGGTGGTTCCGGGTAGCTCGTCATACTCGCCGAGTTCGTTCGGCAGCCCGGCATTGGGATAGGCGAGCAGCAGCGTGTCGGCGATCTTGGAGAGCAACTGGACGTGCGGCCGCAACTGGTCGGCGCCGAAGCTGCAATTGAGACCGATCGCGACCGGATCGGCATGGCGCACCGCGTTCCAGAACGCTTCGACCGTGTGCCCCGAGAGGTTGCGGCCCGACAGATCGGTCAGCGTCATCGAGATCATCAGCGGGATATCGCGATCCATCTCGGCAGCCAGTTCGCGCACCGCCATGATCGCCGCCTTGCAGTTGAGCGTATCGAAAACGGTTTCGACGAGGATGAAATCGACCCCGCCCTCGACCAGCGCGGTCGCCTGTTCGCGATAGACCTCCTTGATCTGGTCGAAGGTCACCTCGCGGAAGCCCGGGTCCTCGACTTGCGGAGAAAGCGACAGCGTCTTGTTGGTCGGGCCCATCGCGCCCGCTACGAAGCGTGGCACGCCGTCGTCGCGCGCATCGACCGCCTCGCGCATGATCTTCGCCGCCGCGACATTGATATCGTGGACGAGGTCTTGCGCACCGTAATCGGCCTGGCTGATGCGATTGGCGTTGAAGGTGTTGGTCGCGAGCAAGTGCGCGCCGGCATCGATATAGCTGTCGCAGATCTCGCGGATCAGCTGCGGCCGGGTGAGGTTGACGAGATCGTTGTTACCCTTCTGGTCGAGGTCCAGCTCGTAATCGCCGCGATAGCCTTCCTCGTCCAGCTTGGCGCGCTGGATAGCGGTGCCATAGGGCCCGTCCTTGATCAGGATCCGCTCGCGCGCGGCGGCGCGGATTTCGGCGCGCTTATCCATCGACCTGTTCCTTCGGGCGCATACCGAGCATGTGGCAGATCGCGTAGCTCAGCTCGGCACGGTTGAGCGTGTAGAAGTGGAATTGCCGCACCCCGCCCGCATAGAGGCGGCGGCACAGTTCGGCGGCGATCGTGGCGGAGACCAGCTGGCGCGCATCGGGACGATCGTCGAGCCCTTCGAACAGGCCCTCCATCCAGTCGGGTATCGCGGTGCCGCACAGATCGCTCATCCGCTGGACCGCGGCGAAGCTCATCACCGGCATGACTCCGGGCACGATCTCGCCCTCGATCCCCGCCGCGGCGGCGCGATCGCGGAAGGCGAAGAAGCATTGCGGGTCGAAGAAGAACTGGGTGATCGCGCGGGTCGCCCCGGCATCGAACTTGGCCTTGAGGTTGTCGAGGTCGGCCTGGCTGTCGGGGCTGTCGGGATGCACCTCGGGATAGGCCGCGACCGAGATCTCGAAATCGGCGACCTGTTTCAGCCCGCCGATCAGCTCGATCGCATTGGCATAGCCGCCCGGATGCGGCGTGTAGATCCCGCTGCCGTCCGACGGATCGCCGCGCAGCGCGACGATGTGGCGGATGCCGCTTTCCCAGTAGTGGCGCGCGACCGCATCGACTTCCTCGCGGGTCGCGTCGACGCAGGTGAGGTGCGCGGCGGCGGGAATCCCGGTCTGGTTCTGGATCCGGACCACCTCGTCATGCGTGCGCTCGCGGGTCGATCCGCCCGCGCCATAGGTGACCGAGATGAAGCGCGGCCCGAGCGGGGCGAGCGTATCGACGCTGGCGCGCAGGGTCTCGGCCATCTTCTCGGTCTTGGGCGGGAAAAATTCGAACGACACGTCGAGGTCGCCGGGCAGACCGGAAAAGAGCGGGCTGTCGAGCGCGGTGCGTGCTTCGTCCATCTGCTCGAGCGAGATCATCGGGTTAGCTCCTGCGCCTTGCGCGCGGTTCGGGTGGGGGTGCGACGGCCCGTGCGTTTGGCGGTCCAGATCTTGACGGTCAGCGGCTTGCCGGGAAGCGCGTGCGCCTGTTCGGGGGCGAAGCCGGCGTCGGCCAGCAGACCGAGCATCTGTTCATCGGAAAACCCGAGGCGGGCGTGCTGGTGCTGCTGGCGCAGTTCCTCGCGCTCGTGCGCGGCGAAATCGACGATCGCGATCGTCGCGCCCTCGCGCGCAACCCGCGCCGCCTCCGCCAGCGCGCCCTGCGGCTCCTGCGCATAGTGCAGAACCTGGTGGAACAGCACGGTGTCGACCGAGGCGTCGTCGAGCGGGAGCGCGGCGAAATCGCCCTGCACGATATCGAGCCGGTCGGCCGCGAGGTGCTGGAGCCGTGCGCGCGCGAGCCGCAGCATTTCGGGGCTCTTGTCGAGCGCGACCACGCTGTCCGCGCGCGGGGCGAAAAGCTCGGCCATCCGCCCGGTACCGGTGCCGATATCGAGCAGCGCCCCGAGACCGTCGTCGCCGAGCGCCTTGCCGAGCGCCTGCTCGACCGGGGCGTCGGGCGCGTGCAGCACCCGCAACCGGTCCCATTCCTCGGCATGGGCGGCGAAATATTCGGCTGCGCGGTCCTCGCGCGCAGCGCGAATCGCGGCGAGGTTGCGGCGATCCTCGGCGCAGCGCGCGGCGAAGGCATCGTCGCTGTCCTCGGCGGCGCTCAGCAATCGCGCGATGGCGGCGGCGAGACCGGGACCTTCCGCGCTCCCGATCAATTGCCGCAGGAACACCCAGCTGCCCTCCTTGCGCCGCTCGGCAAGGCCCGCATCGCACAGGATCCTGGCATGGCGCGAGACGCGCGGCTGGCTTTGTCCGAGCACCTGCGCGAGCTCGCCGATCGCCAGCTCCATCGCCGCCAGCAGCCGCATGATCCGCAGCCGGGTCGGGTCCGCAAGCGCGCGCAAGGTGGGTTCGATCCGCATCGTCGGACCACATATAAAGAAAGCTTTATATCATACAAGCGGGTTTGCCGGGACCCGACCGACGCCTATATGCGTTGGCGCAACCTCAAGGCTTGGGAGAATTCCATGAAGAAGATCATCGCCATTTCCGCCGCTCCGTTCGTCCTCGCGCTCGCTGCCTGCGGCAGCGATTCCTCCGATGCGGGCGAGGAAATCGCCGGCGACGACGTAGAGGAAGTGGCCGAGGATGCGCTCGCCGACGTGCCCGAAGATGCGGAGCCGGTCGAAGTCGGCACCGCCGACGCCGCGCCCGCCGGCGAAGCACCCGAGACGCGCCGCCGCACGCTCGAGGAATCGGGCGATCGCGCCGCCAGCACCGCCGCCGAGATCGATGCCGCGATCGAGGCCGAGCTCGGCCAGGCCGAAGACGCGCGCGATGCGGAAGCCGAATAAGACGTTGGAGTCCAACAAGGCATGGGCGGCGCTGCTCGTCGCGGCGCCGCTGGCCCTCGCGGGCTGCGACAAGCCCGACAATGCGCCCGGACCCGGCGGAGTCTCGATGGGCGAGGCGCGCGCGCTCGATCGCGCCGCCGAGGTGATCGAGGACCGCGCGGTCGAAGTGCCCGAGCCTGACGCAACAGCCCCGGACAATACCGAAGGCACGCCGCTCGAAGTCGAATCGACCGCACCGCCGATCGCCGATGAGACGGCAGACTAGGCCGGTCCGGCCGCTGATCCGAACCGCCGATTGACGCCGCGGCGCGGCTGCGGCATTCCCGCCTTCGAATTAATCGAACGATTAAACGAAGGAGCGGCAATGGGAATTCTCGAAGGCAAGGTCGTCGCGGTTACCGGCGCTGGGCGCGGAATCGGGCGCGAGATCGCGCTGCTCTGCGCCAAGGAAGGCGCGAGCGTCGTCGTCAACGATCCGGGCGTCGGCGGCGAAGGCGAAGGCGGCGATTCCGGTCCTGCCGAAACCACTGCGGGCGATATCCGCGAGGCGGGCGGCAAGGCTCAGGCCAACCTCGCCAGCGTCGCCGATCCCGCCGGAGCGGCGTCGATCGTCGAGGACGCGGTCCAGGCCTTCGGGCGGATCGACGCGGTGGTGAACAATGCCGGCATCCTGCGCGACCGCATCTGGCACAAGATGAGCCACGAGGACTGGCAGGCGGTCATCGACGTCCACCTGCACGGCTGCTTCAACACCTCGAAGGCCGCGACCCCCTATTTCAAGGAGCAGGGTTCGGGCGCGCTGGTCCACTTCACCTCCACCAGCGGGTTGATCGGCAATATCGGCCAGGCGAACTATTCCGCCGCAAAGCTTGGCATCGTCGGCCTGTCGCAATCGATCGCGCTGGATGCCTCGCGCTATGGCGTGCGCTCGAACTGCATCGCGCCGTTTGCGTGGAGCCGGATGACCGCGAGCATCCCGACCAGTGGCGAAGGTGCCGAAGAACGGGTCAAGCGGCTGCAATCGATGGGCGCGGAGAAGATCGCCCCGCTCGCCGCCTATCTCTGCTCCGACGCGGCACAGGCAGTCACCAACCAGATCTTCGCCGTGCGCCGCAACGAGATCGTGCTGTTTTCCAAGCCGCGCCCGGTGCGCAGCTTTGCCAAGGACGGCGGCTGGACCCCGCAGGAGATCGCCGACATCGCGATGCCCGCCTTCGAGCCCGATTTCGCACGCGGCGACGAAGTCTCCGCCCACGTCTTCCCCTACGACCCGATCTGAGGAGTACCTGCATGGCCGCCAGCAATCCCGGCATGGACGAAGACGTCTTCGGGCAGTTCCTCGACCAGCTCGACCGTTATGTCCGCGAGCGCCTGCTCCCCGCCGAGCCGGACGTCATCGCGAACGACAAGGTCCCCGACGACATCCTCGAGGAAATGAAGGAGATGGGACTGTTCGGGCTGACCGTGCCCGAGGAGCATGGTGGCGCGGGGCTCAACACCAGCCAGTATGCGCAAGTGGTCTACACCATGGCCTATGCCGCGCCCGCCTTCCGTTCGATCTTCTCGATCAACGTGGGCATGTTCAATTCCGCGCTCAAGAACGGCGGGACACCAGAGCAGCAGGCCGAATGGTGGCCGCGCATCGCGGGCGGCGAAATCGCCTGTTTCGGCCTGACCGAGCCGGGCAGCGGATCGGACAGCGCGGCGATGCAGACGACGGCGAAACCCGATCCGGACGGAAACGGCTGGATCCTCAACGGGACGAAGCGCTACATCACCAACGCCCCGCATGCCGATGTCGCGCTGATCATGGCGCGTACCGAGAAGGAGGCGCTGCCCAAGAACGCGCATGTCAGCGCCTTCCTCGTGCCGATGGACACGCCGGGCGTGTCGACCGGCAGCCCCGACAGGAAGATGGGGCAGGCGGGTGCGCATATCGCAGACGTGATGCTCGACGACGTCCACGTCCCGGGCGACGCGCTGCTCGGCGGCGAGACCGGCAAGGGCTTCCGCTTCGCGATGATGAGCCTCGACAATGGCCGCATCTCGGTCGGCGCGGCCTCCGCCGGCTATGCTCGCCGCGCGCTCGATTCCGCACTCAAATACGCGACCGAGCGCAAGGCCTTCGGCGAGCCGATCGCGAACTTCCAGCTGATCCAGCAGATGCTCGCCGAAAGCGAGACCGAGATCTACGCCGCCGAATGCATGATGCGCGACGTGACGGCGCGGGTCGACCGCGGTGAGAACACGATCCGGCAGGCCGCAGCGTTCAAGGTGTTCGCCTCCGAGATGTGCGGTCGGGTGATGGACCGCGTGGTCCAGATCTACGGCGGTGCGGGCTATCTCGCCGAATACGACGCCGAACGCTTCTTCCGCGATGCGCGAATCTACCGCATCTACGAAGGGACGACGCAGATCCTGCAATTGCAGATCGCCAAGCACATGCTGCGTGATTTCCAGGCCAACGTATGATGCAGGACGATCGTCATTCCCGCGCAGGCGGGAATCTTGAGCGGCCAACGCCGCGCGGGAGGCCCTGGATCCCCGCCTGCGCGGGGATGGCGAATGTATAGGCTGCTGGACGGCCTTTCCATCATCGAGGCCTCGAGCTTCGTCGCCTCGCCCACGGCGGGGCTCTATTGCGCACAGATGGGAGCCGAGGTCATCCGCGTCGACCAGGTCGGCGGCGGGCTCGACTACGATCGCTACATGCGCACGACCGAAGGCCGCTCGCTCAGCTGGGAGAATTTGAACCGCGCCAAGAAGAGCGTCGCGCTCGACCTGCACTCGGGCGAGGGGCGCGAATTGCTGGTCGAACTGGCAGCCAAGACCGGCCAGCTGATTACCAACTTTCCCGAGAAGAGCTTCCTCTCGCACGCGGCGCTCGAAGCCCGGCGCAAGGACATGATCACAGCGCGGATCATGGGCTGGCACGACGGGCGGCAGGCGATGGATTTCACCGTCAACGCCGCGTCGGGCTATCCGCTGATGACCGGACCCGAGGAGTGGGACACCGAGACCGCGCCGCCGGTCAACCAGCTACTCCCGGCGTGGGATTTCATCACCGGCGCCTACACCGCCTTCGCGCTGCTCGCGGCGCTGCGTCACCGCGACGCGACCGGCAAAGGTGGCGAGGTGCGCGTGCCCTTGGGCGACGTCGCGATCGGCACCGTCGCCAATTCGGGCGCGATGGCGGAAATGCTTTATCGCGGGGGCAATCGCGAGCGGCTCGGCAATGCGATCTGGGGCGCGTTCGGACGCGATTTCACGAGCCGCGACGGCACCCGCTTCATGGTAGCCGCGCTGACCGACAAGCAGTGGCGCGCACTCGTCTCCGCCTTCGATATCTCCGGCGATATCGCCGCGATCGAGACGAAGCACGGCGTCAGCTTCGCAGCCGGCGACCACGAGCGTTACGTTCACCGCCACGAATTGTTCGCCCTGCTGCAGGACAGGATCGGGCGCCATGACTGGCCCGAGTGGGAGCGCAGGCTCAGCGCAGCCGGTGCGACTTTCGAACGCTATCGCACCATGCACGAGGCGGCGAGCGACCCGCAGCTCGTCACCGACAATCCCTTCTTCGGCCCGCCGACCGACAATCCGAGCGGCTTTTCCTATCCCTCGCCCGGGGCCTTCGCCAACCTGCCCGCGCAGGACCGCGGCGCGCCCGAGCCCGCGCCCTATCTCGGTGAGGACACCGAACAGGTGCTCGCCGACGTGCTCGGACTGCCGGGCGGTGCTATCGCAAAATTGATCGATGCCGGCACGGTCGGCACCAGTGACAAGGACAGAATATGAGACGCGTCGCCATCTGCTCGCCCCTTCGCACGCCCGTAGGCAAGTTCCTCGGCACCCTCGCCCCGCTCACCGCGGGCGACCTGGGCGCGGCGATCCTCAAGGCGCTGGTCGAGCGCAGCGGGGTCGATCCGGAGCGCGTCGACGATGTCGTATTCAGCCAAGGCTATGGCAGCGCGGAGGCACCCGCGATCGGCCGCTGGGCGTGGCTCGCCGCCGGCCTGCCGATCGAGGTCCCCGGCTACCAGCTCGACCGCCGCTGCGGCTCGGGCCTGCAGGCGGTCGTCAACGCGGCCATGATGGTGCAGACCGGCGCCGCCGACTGCGTGGTCGCGGGCGGATGCGAGAGCATGTCCAATGTCGAGCACTACACCACCGACATCCGCCAGGGCGTGAAGGCGGGCAACGTCACGCTGCACGACCGGCTGACGCGCGGCCGCCTGATGAGCCAGCCGCAGGAGCGGTTCGGCGTGATCTCCGGAATGATCGAGACCGCCGAGAATCTCGCGAAGGATTACAATATCTCGCGCGAGGCATCGGATGAATTCGCGGTGCGCTCGCACCGGCGCGCTGCCGCCGCGTGGGACGAAGGCAAGTTCGACGATTACATCGTCCCGCTCGAAGTCCCGCAGCGCCGCAAGGACCCGATCCGCTTTGGGAAGGACGAGGGTATCCGCCCCGATGCGAGCATGGAAAGCATGGGCGGATTGCGCGCGATCGAGGGACGTACGAACCCCGACGCCATCGTCACCGCGGGCAATGCCAGCCAGCAGAACGACGCCGCCGCCGCCTGCCTCGTCGTCGCCGAGGACATGGTCGAGGAACTCGGCCTCACCCCGCTATTGTGGTTCGATAGCTGGGCCGCAGCCGGCTGCGACCCCTCGCGCATGGGGATCGGCCCGGTCCCCGCGGTCGAAAAACTGTTCGCGCGCTCGGGCCGGAGCTGGGACGATCTCGACCTCGTCGAATTGAACGAGGCTTTCGCGCCGCAGGTGCTCGCCGTGCTGAAAGGCTGGGGCTGGAGCGAGGATGACAGTCGCCGGGACATGCTCAACGTCAACGGCTCGGGCATCTCGCTCGGGCATCCGATCGGCGCGACCGGGCTGCGCATCCTCGCCGACATGGCGTACGAAATGCAGCGCCGCGACGCGCGCTTCGGGCTCGAGACGATGTGCATCGGCGGCGGTCAGGGCATCGCCGCGATCTTCGAGCGCGCGGCTTGAGCGACTGGTCGGCCTGGATCGGCCGCGAGGAGCGGCGGACCGACACGCTCGACCCGGCGCTCGCCGCGCGCTGGCTCGCGACTTTCGACCGTGCCGCCCCCGCCGACGGCACGCTGCCGCAAGGCATCCACTGGTGCCTCTGCACGCCCGACGCGCCGACCGCGATGCTCGGCGCCGACGGTCATCCGCAGCGCGACGAGAGCGAGGACAGCTTCTTCCCCCCGATCCCGCTGCCGCGCCGCATGTGGGCCTCGAGCGAGGTCGAATTCCTCGCGCCGCTCGCCCCCGGTGACGCGATCGAGCGGGTCAGCAGCATTGACAGTATCGCCGAGAAGGAAGGGCGCAGCGGCAAGCTCGCTTTCGTCACCGTCGCGCATGAAACGGCAGCCAACGGCGTCGCAGCGGTGCGCGAGAAGCAGCACCTGGTCTATCGCGAGGCCGCCGCGCCCGATGCGCCGCTGGTCCCCCCCGAGGGCGACGGTGACGGCTTCGACGGCAGCGTATGGGACGTGGTGCGCGAGCTCACGCCGAAGCCGCCGCTGCTGTTCCGCTATTCGGCGCTGACCTTCAACACGCACCGCATTCACTACGACGCGCCCTATGCGCGCGGTGTCGAGCGTTATCGCGGCCTCGTGGTCCACGGGCCGCTGATGGCAACGCTGCTGCTCGACCTCGCGGCGCAGGAGCTCGGACCGAACGCGGTCACCCGCTTCGCTTTCCGCGCGGTCTCGCCCGCAATCGCGGGGGACAAGCTGCTGCTGGCGATGAAACGCGAGGGCGAAGACCTCACGCTCGGCGTCTTCGCCGCCGATGGTCGCCAAGTGGTGAAGGCCGAAGCAGCGCTCTAATAGTCGCCCGGTTTCACTGCGCCGCGCTTGGCCTTGATCGCGCCGCGCTGCTTCTTCTTGTCGAGCCGTTTGGCTTTGCCCACTCGGTTGAGGCGCGATTTCTTGCGCTTCTTGGGCTCGTGAAACGCCTCGCGCAGCAGCTCTTCCAGCCGCTCGCGCGCGTCGGCGCGGTTACGCTCCTGCGTACGGTGCGACCGCGCCGTGATCAGGATCTCACCCGCATCGGTCCACTTGCTACCGGCCAGCTTCTGGAGTCGCTTGAACACCGGCACCGGGAGGCGCAGCGCATAGGCGTTGACGCGCAATTGCACCGCGGTGGCTACCTTGTTGACGTTTTGCCCGCCGGGCCCCGAACCGGCGACGAAGCTTTCTTCGGCACTGGCGTGGGCGCGGCTTATCGCCTCTTCACGGCCTGCAACATCATGGGGCGACAAAGCCCAGCTCCGCAAAGCGCGCGGGAAACGGCGCGCTGGCCTCGATCGGGGTCTTGCCCTCGCGGTGGAGCACGAGCCCGGCGGCGTGCAGCATGGTCTGCTGCCCCTTGCCGTAGACCGGGTCGCCGAGCAGCGGCGCCCCGAGCCCTTCGACCGCGTGCACGCGTAGCTGGTGGGTGCGCCCGGTCTCGGGGCGGAATTCGACCAGCGTGTTGCCGCCGACCACCTGCAGCGCTCGCCAGTGGCTGATCGAGGGCTTGCCCTTCTTCGCCGCGATCATCCGCCAGCCGCCCTGCTTCGAGCTGATCTTCGCCAGCGCGAGCTCGATCGTCCCCTCGCCCTCGATCTCGCCCGCGACCACGCCGAGATAAAGCTTCTCGACCTGCCGCTCCTCGAACGCGCGAGCGAAGCGCTTCAATGCCTTGGGATTGCGCGCGAGCAGCAGGCAGCCGCTGGTATCGGTATCGAGCCGGTGAACCGGCACCGGGGCGCGCTGGAAGCCTAGCTTGAGGGCGTCGAGATGCTCCTCGAGGCTTGACCCGCCGCGACGAGGGCGATCGACCGACAGGCCCGCGGGCTTGTCGATGACGAGCGCTTCGCCGTCCTCGTAAAGGATGTCGGGCGCGCTCATCGGTCGATCAATTCGGCAGCGACGAGCCCGCGCACCGCATTGCCGAGCAGGAAACCGCCCGCCAGGTCATCGAGCGTCAGCGGTGCCTCGACCGCGCGGCCCTGCTCGATCAGCGAGCGCCGCAGCACGCCGGGCAGCAACCCGTCGGCGAGCGGCGGGGTAATCAGCATATCGTCTCGTTCGACGAACACCGACCAGATCGTGCCTTCGGTCACCTGCCCGTCGTCGCGCAGGAAGATCGCGTCGTCCGCGCCCGCCTCCTGCGCGATCTCGCGCGCCTGTTCGTAGAAGCCGCGATCGGTCGACTTGTGGCGCAGGCGCCAGTCGCCGGGATCGACCGGCAAGCGCAGCACCGCGCAGCGCAGCGGGCGCTCTGCCGGGTCGGGGAGCGCCCGCATCTCGAGCGAGAAGCGGCCCGATCGCGCGACCAGCAGCCGCATCCTCGCCGGCGCCTCGGCGGCGAAGCTCAGGGCCTGGATCGCGTTGCGCACTTCGTGGCGGTCGAAGGCGAAACCGAAGGTCCGCGCGCTTTCGCCGACCCGTTCAAGGTGGAAATCGAGCAGTGGAACGCCTTCTTCGGGAGAAAAGCGCATCGTTTCGATGAGGTCGAAGCTGGCCGCTGCGCTGCTACGCACGAATTCTCCCTTCACCAGGCACTCGCGCCATTCGGCGAGGCCCTCGGAATCGGCGACCACCGCCGATCCCACACCCATGATCGCGTGCCCGCGCCCATTCAGTCCGGGTGCGACGCGCAGGGTCCGGATTGCCACATTGAAGGCCGCTTCGCCAGCCGCATTCTCGCCGCGAACGCCACTTTGCGGCGGGTCGATCCGACCGATCGCGCCGCAATAGGGGCCGCGCGCATCGCGTTCGACCTCGGCGATCAGCTCCATCGCGCGCAGCTTCGGCGCACCCGTGATCGACCCGCAGGGAAACAGCGCGCGCAGCATGTCGGCGATCCCGGCTTCGGGTCGCAGGTCGGCGCGAACCTCGCTCACCATCTGGTGCACGCTGGGATAGCTTTCGACCGCGAACAGTCGATCGGTCCGCACGCTGCCCGGCCGCGAGACGCGCGACAGATCGTTGCGCAACAGGTCGACGATCATCAGGTTCTCGGCGCGATCCTTGACCGATCCGGCCAGTTCCCTGCGCAGTGCCGCATCTTCGTCTGCGTCGCGTCCGCGCGGGCGGGTGCCCTTCATCGGCTTGACCCGCACCCGCTCGCCATCCTGCGCGAAAAACAGTTCGGGCGAGAAGCTGAGCAGCCAGTCACTGCCGTCGAACACCACCCCGCCATAGCCCGCCGCGGCACGCCCGCGGATCGCGGCATAGAGCGCGCGCGGATCGCCGTGCATGCGCGCGACGAGCGGGAAGGTGAGGTTCGCCTGGTAGATATCACCCGCCCGGATCGCCTCCTGCAACCGGGCGAAGGCGGCGAGGTAGCGCCCTTGCGACACGCCCGGTTCGAACGGACCGATCCGCGCCCTGTCGTCGGGCCAGCCGGGCGGGAGCGTGCCGGGTGCGAAACTCTCGTAACCGTCGAACGCGCCGAACCAGACCAGCGGGCCGGCTCCGGTGCGGGGTTCAAGCAGCGGCGCGAGCCGGTCTTCGAGCGCATAGCCAGCCTCGTAGGCGATATAGCCAGCGAGGTGCCGGCCCTGCGCGCGGAGCGCCTCGATCCGCGCCAGCGCCGGTGCGACCTCCTCGCGATTGCGCGCCACCACCAGCTCGATAGGGTCGCGATAGAGCCGCGTCGGGGCCGCGCCTTGCTCGCGCGCGTCGTCCAGCAGGATGAAGGGGCTCTGCATCGCGGCTGCCCTAGCGGGCATTTGGGGCTTTGCAAAAGCGATCCGGTGCCGCCAGACAGGAGCGAACGCGATTACGGGAGCGGCAGGTGGGCGATATCTTTCTAGGCAAGGCGGCAGACGGCACGCCGCAATATCTCCGGCTCGACCAGGCGAATCGCCATGGATTGGTCGCGGGTGCGACCGGGACGGGCAAGACGGTGACGCTGCAGACGATGGCCGAACAGTTCGCGCGCCAAGGCGTCCCGGTCTTCGCCGCCGACGTGAAGGGCGACCTTGCCGGGATCGCGATGCCCGGCAGCGCCGCGTTCAAGCATGCCGACAAGATCGAAGGCCGGATCGCCGAACTGGGGGTCGAGGATTTCGCCTATGAAGGCAATCCGGCGGTGCTGTGGGACCTCTATGGCGAACAGGGCCACCCGATCCGCACCACCGTGTCCGAGATGGGCCCGCTGCTGCTCTCTCGACTGCTCGACCTCAACGACACCCAGGAAGGCGTGCTGTCGCTCGCATTCCAGTGGGCCGACGACAACGCCCTGCTGCTAATCGATTTCGACGACTTGCGCAGCGTGCTCGTCGCGGTGGGGGAGAATGCCAAGGCGTTGAAGCTCGAATACGGCAACGTCTCGAGCCAGAGCATCGGTGCGATCCAGCGGCAATTGCTGGCGTTCGAGCGACAGGGCGCGGACAGGTTTTTCGGCGAACCGGCCTTCGAGATCGCCGATTTCATGTGCGTCGATGGCGACGGGCGCGGGCTGGTAAACATCCTCGCCGCCGACAAATTGATGCGCAGTCCCAAGCTCTACGCCACCTTCCTGCTGTGGCTGCTCGCCGAACTGTTCGAGGCACTGCCCGAGGTCGGCGATCCCGCAAAGCCGAAGCTGGTGTTCTTCTTCGACGAGGCCCATTTGCTGTTCGACGACGCACCCAAGGCGCTGCTCGACAAGGTTGAGCAGGTCGTGCGGCTGGTCCGCTCGAAGGGGGTGGGGGTGTATTTCGTGACCCAGAACCCGATCGACATTCCGGAAGAGGTCGCAGGCCAGCTCGGCAACAGGGTCCAGCATGCGCTGCGTGCCTTCACCAAGCGCGACCAGCGCGCGATCAGAACTGCGGCGGAGACCTTCCGGATCAATCCCGAGCTCGACGTCGAACAGGCGATCACCGATTTGAAGACGGGCGAAGCGCTGGTCTCGACGCTCGACGAACACGGTGCGCCCAGCGTGGTCCAGCGGACCAGGATCGTACCCCCGCGCTCGCGGCTCGGCCCGCTGCTCGTCGCCGAGCGGAGCCAGTTGCAGGTCGACAGTCCCTATGCCGGGAAATACGATTCGGCGGTCGACCGCGAGAGCGCCGCCGAAGTGCTGGCGCAGAAGGCAATCGACGCGGCCGAGACCGCCGAGGAGGTCGCCGAGAAGGGACGCGAGGAAGTCGGCAAGCGCGAACGCAAGTCGACCAGCATCTGGGAAAAGGCGCTCAGTCGTGGGACCAAAACCGCCGCGAGCTCGGCCGCCGGGAAGATGGGCCGCACGATCCTCGGCAAGCGCTCGCGCGCCAATCCGGTCGTGTCGGGCGTGACTTCCGCCGCCGGGTCGATCGCGACCGATCTCGCTGGCCCGCTGGCCGGTCGGTTCGTGCGCAATCTGATCGGCGGGTTGATGCGCTGAACGCCACGACGTTCGCACGGTGAACCGGGCTACAAGGGAAGCCGCAGCACGGCGTCGAGGCCGCCGCCATCGCGATTGGCGAGGCTCAGCGTGCCGCCATGCTGTTCGGCGATCGCGCGCGACAGGGTCAGGCCGAGGCCCGAACCGCCGGTCGCGCGATTGCGCGATTTCTCGCCCCGCCGGAACGGCTCCATCATCGCCGCAATCCGTTCGGCGGGGATGCCCGGGCCGTCATCGCTCACGATCAACACCGCGTTATCGCCTTCGCGGCGCAGCGAAACACGCGCCGCTCCACCATAGCGCAGTGCATTGTCGACCAGGTTGCGCAGCGCGCGGCGGACCCAGGTGGCCCGGAACCGGCCGACCGCCTTGTCTGCATCGACCAAAGTGACGGGACGACCGCGATCCTCGTATTCCTCCACCACGCCGGTCGCGAGCGGGGCAAGATCGAGCATTTCCGGCTCGTCCTGCGGGCGGCCGATCCGGGCGAGCGAAAGGATGTCGTCGAGCATGCGATCAAGTTCGGCTATGCCAGCCGCCATCTTCGTCCGCCGGGTCTCGTCTTCGACCCCCTCGATCCGCACCCGCAGGGCGGCGAGCGGGGTCTTGAGGTCATGACCGATCGCGCCCAGCATGACGTCCTTTTCGTCGAGCAGGGCTACAATCCGGGCTTCGAGAGCATTGTGAGCCTCGATCAGCTCGCGCACGTCGTCCGGTCCCGAGGGGGCGAGCAGCTCGGCCTCGCGCGGCGCCGCAGCGAAGCTTCGCGTGCGCGCGGTGAGCGCGGCGAGCGGGCGGGTGATCCGGCGCAGCACCAGCCACAGCACGCCGAACAGGACCAGCGTGAGCACCAAAGTCTGAAACACGATCCCGCCGATTGCGCGGCGGCCGGTGCGCGGCCCTTCGGCCACCCGGGCAATGCGCCAGTCGCCGGCGGCGTCGTTGCGGACCGCGGCGAGCACCAGCGTATCGGGGATGTCCTCGCCCTGCCGCCGTGCGCGGGCCGCGAAGAATCGCAGCGCGCGCGGATCGTCGTCGATCGCTCGTCGCACGACCGCGATCTGCGCCGGGGCGTAGCCCTGCAGGCGAAGAATGTCGCGCAAACGCGCTTCGATCGCCGGTAGGCGGACGTCGGCAGCACGCACCGGATCGCTCTCGCTTCGTTCGAGCCGCAATCCGCGCCCGCGCATTCCGGGGCCGCGCCGCGGCTCGCGCAATTCTGGGGGAAGCTCAAGCTCGCTGCCGCGCCGCTCGGGCGCGAGCAGGCGGAAGGCGAGCGCATTGGCCGACGCGTTCTGCTGCCGTTCGATCATGCCGCGATAGAGCAGCACGGCATTGAACGCCTGTGCCGCGAACAGCGCGAGCGCGATCGAAAGCAGCACCTGCCCGAGCAGGCTCGAGGGCAGCAACCGTCTCACGCTTCGCACTCGACCCGGCGCACCTCGGCTGCGAGCCGGTAGCCACCGCCGCGGATGGTCTGGATCAGCTGCTCGTCGCCGTTGCGCGCCATCTTCCGGCGCAGACGCGAAACCTGGTTGTCGACCGCGCGATCGAACATGTGCTGTTCGCGACCTTGCACGAAATCGAGCAGGCGATCGCGGTCGAGCACCTGTCCGGGGTGGTCGAGCAGCGCCTTGAGGAGGCGGAAATCGGCCCCGGTAATGTCGACCAGCACGCCTTCGGGATCGATCAGCCGCTGGCGGGTGGGATCGAGGGTCCAGCCGTCGAAATGGTAGGCGCAGGTTTCGTCGGTGTCGTCACCCGGCGCGCGGGTGGCGCGGCGCAGGACCGAGCGGATCCGCGCGACCAGTTCGCGCGGTTCGAACGGCTTGGTGACGTAGTCGTCCGCGCCGATTTCGAGCCCGACGATCCGGTCGGTCGCCTCGCCGCGCGCGGTCAGCAGGATCGTGGGCAGGTCGCGCGCCTCGATCAGGTGCCGGCAAAGCGACAGTCCGTCCTCCCCCGGCATCATGATATCGACCAGTGCGAGTGCGAACCCCTGCTCGTCCAGCCGCGCGCGGGCCTGTGCAGCGCTCTCCGCCTCGGTCACGACGAACCCCTGGCCGGTCAGATACTCGGCCAGGGGTTCGCGCAGGGTCGGCTCGTCGTCGACCAGCAGGATGGCAGGCGCGGATAGGTCGGTCATTGCGGTTCCGCGCCGGTCTTCACCATCGGATCGAGGTCAGCGACGCTGGCGCCGTTCGCCACGCGCGGCGCGCATCTTTTCTTGCGCGGCCTTGCGTTCGGCCGCGGTGACCTGTCCGTCGCCGTCGGCGTCGAGCATCGCGAAATGCTTGGCGTGGGCGGCCTGGAACTCGGCCCGGGTAATGCGCTTGTCGCCATCGGCATCGGCCTGGCGCATCATCATCCGGACATGGCCGGCCATCCCGCCGCCGCGACCGCCACGGCGCATCTTGCCGCCGCCACGCTTGCCGCGCATCTCGCCGGCCTTCTCGCGCGCGGACGCCATCTCTTCCTGCGAGACACCGCCGCTATTGTCGGTGTCGAGGCGGGCGAAGCGTTGCTCGCGACGTTCGGCGCGACGCTTCTGCATTTCGGCCCGGCGGGCATCGCGCGCGGCCTGCATTTCGGCCTGCGTCACCTCGCCATCGCCATTGGCGTCGGCCTTGGCGAAGCGTTCGGCCTGGCGCGCCTCGCGATCGGCCTGGTCGAGCACGCCGTCATTGTTGACGTCGAGCCGCTGCCACATCTTGGTGCCCATCGCCTCGTGTTCGGCCTTGGTAATCACGCCGTCGGCACCGGGCCGGCCCTGCGCGTTCGCCGCGCCGGCCAGCGCCAGCGTGGCGGCTCCGAGTACGAAAATGGTCTTTTTCATGGTGGTCATCCTCTGCATGTCTTCGTGAAGGGGGCAGCGGGCCGGACCGGGAGGGGAGAGAGGGATGTCCGACCCACTGACTGTTCCCTTCCTACAGGCATCGTGTCGCAGCATTATGCCCGAGACGCAGGGATTTGTCGCGAATTGTCGCAAGCCGGGCAAACCGTCCATCGCGCCGCCAGTCCGGCGGAGAGCGATGCCTGCCGCCCTTAATCGACCTTTTCCATCAGGAAGGCATTGAGCTTATTGCCGTCCGGGTCGCGGAAATAGGCGGCGTAGAAGAGGTTGCCGTGTTCGTCGGGTTCGCCGCGCGGGCCCGGCTCGCCTTCGTCGCTTCCACCGTTGGCGAGCGCGATTTCGTGCAACTTGGCCACTTGTTCGCGGTCCTTCGCCTCGAGCGCGACCATCGTGCCGTTGCCGACGCTCGCCTCCTTGCCGTCGAACGGCTTGGTCGCGGCAATGCCCGCGCCGCCGTCCCACGCGCCCCAGGCGATGAAGGTCTCGAAATCCATCATCCGACCGTAGCCGAGCTCGGCGGCGATCGCGTCGTAGAATTTTGCGGCGCGGTCCAGGTCATTGGTGCCGAGCGTAACGTAACCGATCATGTGCAAGTCCTTCGCAAAACGACTCGCGACCCACAGGAACATTACGCGAACATCGACTGTCCTACAAGGGCTGGCACTGCCTTTCGAGCCAGGCGAGATCCTCGCCCTCGAGTTGCGGCGCGAGAATTTCGCGGACCTTGGCGTGATAGTCGTTCCACCAGCCGATCTCGCGCTCGCTCAGCAGCGATTTGTCGACCAGCGTGCGGTCGAGCGGGACGTGGGTAAGGGTCTCGAAGGTCAGGTACTTGCCCTCGCTGCCCTCGACCTGCGCGTCGACCACCAGCACGAGGTTCTCGATCCGGATGCCGTATTCGCCCGGCTTGTAATAGCCCGGCTCGTTGGAAAGGATCATGCCTTCGCGCAAGGGAGTCTCGGTGCCGGGGAAGGCCCCGCCGGGCTTGGAGATGCGCTGCGGGCCTTCGTGCACCGAGAGATAGCTGCCGACGCCATGGCCGGTGCCGTGGCCGTAATCGACCCCCGCCTGCCACAGGTGCATGCGTGCCAGCGCATCGAGCGCGCCGCCGCTGGTCTTGTCGGGGAAGATCGCAAGGTCGAGCTCGATATGACCCTTGAGGACGCGCGTGTTGCGATCCTTCATTTCCGCCGTGGGTTCGCCTGGGCCGACCCAGACGGTGCGGGTGATGTCGGTCGTCCCGTCGAGATATTGGCCGCCCGAATCGCACAGATAGATGCTCGAAGGCGGGATCGGGATATTGCTGTCCTCGTCGACCTTGTAGTGCGGCAGCGCGGCATGGCCGGCGGCGGCGCTGATCGTGTCGAAGCTCGAATCCTTCATCTCGGGACTGAGCCCGCGGAATTCGCGCAACTTGGCCGCCGCGGTGAGTTCGTCCACCTCGCCGGAGGGGGCGTTTTCCTCGATCCAGCGGAGATATTTGACCAGCGCCGCACCGTCGCGCGCCTGCGCGTCGCGGTGGCCCTGCTGTTCGGCCGGGGTCTTGATCGCCTTGGGCAGCACCGCCGGATCGTCGTCGCGAACGACCTTGGCCCCGCCCGCCTCGAGCGCGTGGAAGATACCGGCGACGGCATGGTTGGGATCGACCGCCACGGTCTTGCCCTTGAGGTTCGCCAGCGCGGGCTCGAACTGGTCGCGATCGCGGATATGCACAGCGTTGCCGAGGTGTTTGGTCAGTTCGGGCGTCACCTTGTCGGGCGCAATGAACAGCTCGGCCGTGCCGTCGGCATGTGCGACCACATAGGACAGCGCGACCGGCGTGTTGGTGATGTCCTTGCCGCGCATGTTGAGCAGCCAGGCGACCGAATCGAGCGCGGTGACGACGGTGGCGTCGTAGCCTTCGGACTTGAGCCAGTCGGCGACTTCGGAGCGCTTGTCGGCGCTCGAACGACCGGCGAACTTGTCGTCATGCGGCACGGCGGGCGCGAGCGAGGGCTGCGGGCGATCGGCCCACACCGCGTCGATCGGGTTGCCGTCGACCGCGACCAGTTCGATCCCCTTCTTGGCGAACAGCTTTTCCGCCTGCTCGGCCCATTCCACCCCGTGCAGCCAGGCGTCGTAGCCGATCTTCGCGCCCTCCCCGGCGTTCTCGGCGATCCATTTGGCGGGCGAGGTCTCGGGCACGTCCTCATAATCGAACAGGTTTCCGTCGACCTGCTCGCGCACCTGCACGGTGTAGCGGCCATCGGTGAACATCGCGGCGCGGTCCTGCAGCACCACCGCGCTGCCCGCGCTCCCTCCGAACCCCGTCAGCCAGGTCAGGCGCTGGGCGTAGTCGCCGACATATTCGGACATGTGTTCGTCCGAGATCGGCACCACGAACCCGTCCAGCCCTCTTCGCTTCAATTCCTCGCGCAGGGCGGAGAGACGGGCTTCGTGGGTTTGCATCAGCATGGGAGGGACTCGCTTTCGTGAATTCGTTCGCGCGCAATATAGGGCATCGGACCGGCGCTCGCCACCGAAGTCGCTGGACGCGTATCCCTCCCCCGATTAGCAATGCCCCGCACAAGCGGCGCGCAAGCAGAGCTCATGCCGCATGAGGGACCCGCCGATGAACCGACTTGCCGCCTTCGCCGCCGCGCTCGCCATGCTGGCCCCCGCGCCGCTGCTGGCCCAATCCGATACCCCCGAATCCGAGGACGAGACTTTGACCGAGACCCCCAGCGCGCCGCCGATCGCGGACAAGCGCGACTACGAATATTCGCGCCACGGGATCACCATCGCCGATCCCTATCACTGGCTGAAGGACCAATCCTACCCGACGATCGATGACGAGGATGTGCTCGAATACCTCAAGGCCGAGAACGCGTGGTTCGAGGCGAACATGAAGCCGCACCAGGCGCTCGTCGACGAGTTGTTCGAGGAAATGAAGGGTCGCATCAAGGAGGACGATTCCTCGGTTCCGCAGAAGGACGGCGATTTCCTCTACTGGACCGAGTTCGAGCAGGGTGCGGAATACCGCAAATGGTATCGCAAGCCGGTGAGTGGCGGCGAGGCGCAGCTGATCCTCGACGAGAACGAGCTCGCCGAGGGCAAGGAATATTTCCGCCTCGGCGCGTTCAGCGTCAGCCAGAACGGGCGCTATCTCGCCTATTCCTACGATGACAACGGCTCCGAACGTTTCGACGCGCGGATCAAGGATCTCGAGACCGGCGAGCTGCTGCCCGACGTGATCGCCGAAACGCTTTCGAGCCTCGTCTGGGTCGCGGGCGACAAGGGCCTCGTCTATGGCCGCGCCAACGCCAACTGGCGGACCGACAATGCCCGGCTCCACTGGCTCGGCCAGAGCGCCGAGCAGGATATCGAGCTCTACAAGGAAGAAGACGACGGCTTCCGCGTCGGCGCGGGACTTTCGGCGCAGGACGACTGGCTGGTGATCGCCACCGGCGACAACGAGACCAGCGAGGTGCGCCTCGTGCGGGCCGAAGATCCGACCGGCGAGCAGATCCTCGTCAAGCCGCGCAGCAAGGGCGTCGAATACGACGTCGACGTGCGGGACGGAAAGCTGTTCATCCAGACCAATGACGAGCACGTGAACTTCCGCCTCGCCACCGCCTCTCTCGATGCGCCCGGCGCGTGGACCACGCTGATCGCAGGGTCGGACGAATTCTACCTGACCGACGTGTCGCTGTTCAGGGATTTCTACGTCACCGAAGGTCGTCTCGCGGGCCTCGACCAGGTCCAGATTCGCGATTACGCCGACGCATCCCGCATCCGCCCGATCGCCTTCCCCGAAGCGAGCTACGATGCGGGCCTCTCCAACAATCCCGAATACGCGGTCGACAAGCTGCGGCTGGCCTATGAGAGCATGGTCACGCCCGACAGCGTCTATGATTACCACCTCGCCGACGGATCGCTCGAGCTGCTCAAGCAGCAGGAAATCCCGAGCGGCTACGACAAGGACCTCTACCGCACCGAGCGGGTCGAGATCACCGCGCGCGACGGGACTAGGATCCCGGTCAGCATCGTGATGCGCAAGGACCGCCCGGAGGGCCCCGGTCCGCTGCACCTCTACGCCTATGGTGCCTACGGCTATGCCGTGCCGCCGGGCTTCTCGACCACGCGCCTCAGCCTCGTCGATCGCGGCTTCGCCTATGCCATCGCGCATATCCGCGGCGGTGACGACCTGGGCCGCAACTGGTACCTCCAGGGCAAGCTCAACGAGCGCACCAACACGTTCAACGATTTCGTCGACGCCGCGAAGGGGCTGGCCGAGCTGGGCTATACCGCGCCGGGCCAGATCACCGCCTCGGGCGGCTCGGCCGGCGGCGAGCTGATGGGCGTGGTCGTCAACACCGATCCCGATTTGTGGGGGGCGGTGGTGGCGCACGTGCCGTTCGTCGACGTGCTCAGCACGATGCTCGACGAGAGCCTCCCGCTGACCCCGGGCGAATGGCCCGAATGGGGCAACCCGATCGAGAGCAAGCAGGCCTTCGCCTACATCCTCTCCTACAGCCCTTACGACCAGGTGGTGGCGCAGGACTATCCGCCGATGCTCGTCACCGCGGGCCTAAACGATCCGCGCGTGACCTATTGGGAGCCCGCCAAGTGGGTCGCCAAGCTGCGCGACGTGAAGACCGACGACAATACATTGCTGCTCAAGACCAATATGGGCGCCGGCCACGGGGGCAAATCCGGACGGTTTCAGTCGATCTACGAGGTGGCGGAAGAATTTGCCTTCATCCTGTGGCAGATGGGCATGACCGAAGCAGCTGCGGAGTAATCGCACCATGAAGAAACTCGTCGCCCTCGTCATCGCCTTTGCCGTGCTGGTGGGCGGCTGGTGGTACGCCTCGCCGCTGATGGCGCTCGACGGGCTGCGCGATGCGGCCCAATCGGGCGACCAGGCCGAGCTCGAGCAGCGGGTCGACTTCCCCGCCCTGCGCAGCTCGGTGAAGGAGCAGCTGCGCGGCGCGTTGACCGCCGCGATGGAAAGCGAAGGTGACGACAATCCGCTAGGGGCGGCGGGTGCCGCGCTCGGCCTCGGACTGGTCGACGGGATCGTCGATACGCTCGTAACCCCCGAATGGGTCGCGACAACGGTGACCGAAGGTCAGCGGCGCCAGGCGCAGGCCGAGGCGGTGCAAGAGCGGCTTCCGGCACAGGACACCGGCACCGCTCCGCCACGGAAGGCCGAAGACCCTGCTCCGGCCACGCAGCGCGAAATCGAATGGGAGATCGAGCGCGAGGGCCTCGACAGCTTCCGCGTGACCACGCAAAACGCTGCGGGCGAAACGGGCCCGACGCTGCTGTTCGCACGCGACGGGCTGGGTTGGGACCTGGTCGGGATCGAGATGCCCGCCGCCGAGCTCATCCCCGGGCGCTGACCGGCGCGATGGGCAACCGCCACACGCTCCACTTCACCGCTGGTCCCGAGCACATCGACGAGCTCGGCCACGTCAACAATGCGGTCTGGGTGCGCTGGATCCAGGACATCGCCACGGCCCACTGGAATGCGGTGGCGCGGCCCGAGGATCGCGAATCATACGTCTGGATGGTGACCCGGCACGAGATCGATTACCGCGGCAATGTCGCGGAGGGCGAAACCGTGACCGCCGAAACCTTCATTCCCTCCCCGCCGCGAGGCGCGCGGTTCGATCGCCGGGTCGATTTCCGCAACGCCGATGGCAAGGTCGTGGTCAGCGCCAACACCACCTGGGCGATGATCGACAAGGCCACCGGCAGGCCGCTGCGGATCCGGCCCGAAACGGCGGCTCCGTTCAGACCTTATGGTTAATTATTTTATGTCGACCGCATCCCGCTATCGGCGGCTGCGTACCCCGATGTTTACCGGAAATTCGCTATATATGTAGCGTTTCCCCGAAAATCGGGCCTTAAGCGGATTCTGCCTAATTACGTATTTGCACTTATGTGGGAGATAACCACGGAAAGGAAATCGTGCGTTACCAACGTCTCGTAACGAGGGGCAAAAACAAAAATGATTTCCGAAATGTTGGTCGGTCGCAGCGAAGCGATCGCATCGGTCCGCACCATGATCCGCTTTGCCGTCAAGGCGACCACAACCGTGCTGGTCACCGGACCTTCTGGCTCCGGCAAGGAAGTGGTCGCCCGTTCGATCCACCAGGAATCCGATCGTGCCGACGGACCTTTCCTCGCGATCAACAGCGGCGCGATTCCCTCAGAACTCATCGAATCCGAACTGTTCGGACATGAAGGCGGCAGCTTCACCGGCGCGACCTCGCGTCATCTCGGGATCTTCGAACAGGCCGATGGCGGCACGCTGTTCCTCGACGAAGTCGGCGAGATGCCGCTCTCGCTCCAGGTCAAGCTGCTGCGCGTGCTCGAAGAAGGCACCATCCGCCGCGTCGGCGGGCGCGAGGACATCAAGGTCGACGTCCGCATCGTCGCCGCGACCAATCGCGACCTCAAGCTCGAGATCGGGGCCGGCCGCTTCCGCGAAGACCTGTTCTATCGTCTGTGCGTCCTCCCGATCCGCATGCCCTCGCTCGGCGAACGGCGCGAGGACGTCGCGCTGCTGATCGAGCATTTCCTCAAGCAGAACGACAAGGTCGAAGCACCGAGCTTCTCCGCGGACGCGCTCGATCGGCTCGCCGCCTATGGCTGGCCGGGCAATGTGCGCGAGCTGCGCAACCTCGTCGAGCGCGCCACGATCTTCTTCTCGGGCCAGCAGATCGTCGCCAAGGAAGTCGACCTGCTGCTCGACATCGCCAGCCAGACCGCCAATGTCGCTCCGAATGCAGTGACTACGGCCGAGGGCGGCACGGTGGAGGCGACCCAGCCGGTCGCATCCGCACCGATCTTCGAAAACGGGTTTTCGCTCCAGCGCCACATGCAGGAAGAAGAACGCCGCCTGATCGTCGACGCGCTCGTCGAATGCGGCGGCGTGATCGCCAAGGCGGCGCGGATGGTCGACGTCCAGCGCACCACCTTCGTCGAGAAGATGCGTCGCCACGGGATCAATCGCGACGACCAGCTCGCCGCCTGATCGCGGTTCCACCCGACACCCACGAAAAAGCCCGCCCGGTTCGTACCAGGCGGGCTTTTTCGTGCCGCTTGTCGGGACGCCCCGTCAGGCCGCCTGCGACACCTTGCCGATCTCGGCCCAGGCTTCGGCGATCTCGGCGATCATCTCGCGCGCCGACACCAGCTTGTCGCCCGCTTCGCTGCCGCTCGCCGAATCGATCCGGTTCGAGGCCTCGCGATAGACAATCGCGAGCGCGGTCGCGATTTCGCCCCCATTGTCGAAATCGAGGCTTTCCTCGAGTGCGTTGAGGATATCCGAGGCGCGCGCGCGCGATTGAAGCATCGCGGCCATGTCGCCGCGATCGAGCGAGCGCTTGGCGCGGTCGAGCCGCAGCAGCAGCTGTTCGAACAGGATCGAGACGAGTTCGTGCGGGCTCGCTGCCGCGACGCGGCTGGTCGCATCGAGGTTGCCGTAATTGGCGGCTGCCGAACGGTTGGCGGAATAATACATAATCGTGTCCTGTCCGATCCCTTAGTCTTCGCCGGTGCTGTTCCAGATCGAGATCTGCTGCTTGAGGTAGGCCTGGGTCTGCTTCAGCACCGCCAGCTGACGATCCATGTTGGCGTAGGTCTGCTGGAGGTTGGCCTGGTATTTCTCGATGTCTTCGTCGAGCTCGACGCGCATCTCGGCGAGCTTGGTGTTGATTTCATCGAACCGCTTCTTGGCGAGAGCGAGCGGGCCGTTGCTGTCCTGCAGCGTGTCGCGGATCTTGTCGAGCGTGCCGGCAATGCCCGGATTGTTCGCATCGGGTTCGAGCGGGTCGAGCATGCTCGCGACCGCATCCGGATCGAGCGCGATCGCGCGGTCGTAGGCGGCGCTGTCGAGCTCGAGCGTGCCGTCGCGCGCGGTACGCACGCCGATATCGGCGAGCGTCCGGAATGGCCCAGTGCTCGACAGGGTCTCCGAGCTCATCCGGGCGAGCTTGCTGACCATGTCGCGGATCGCGCGATTGCCGGCGAGCGGGCCGCCCTGGACCCCGTCGAGCCCGGGTGCGGTGGCGGTGTTGAGGCCCTTTTTGAGGCTGTTGAAGGCATCGATGAACTCGGTCACGAGTTCGCGCGTCGTGGTCGGCGGCTCGCTCGCCGAGATCGTGATCGTCTCGCCCGGCTTCGCCTTGAGCAGGCTCAGCTTCACGCCTTCGATCGCGGTGTTGATCTCGTTCGACGAGTTCACCAGTTGGACCCCGTCGACCACGACGATGCTGTCGAGGGCCTGCGACAATTGGGTCATCCCGCCGTCGACGGTCGGCGGATAGGCGAAGTCGTTGAGCGCGTTCGGCGCGGCCGGGGGCGTGAGCGTGAAGGCCTGGTCGGCGCCGTCCTGACCGGCGATGACGAGACGGGTTCCGAGATTGTCGGTCACAATCGAAGCCGTCACGCCGGCATCGGCCGTGTTGATCGCGTCGCGGAGCCCGGTGAGGCTATCGTTCGTCCCGTCGATGACGATGTCGAAGCTACCGGTGCTGGTCGCGAGCGTCAGCGTGCCCTGGCCGACCGGCTGCGCGGCGTCGGTGTAATTGCGGCTGATCAGCTTCTGCTCGGAGGCGAGCTGCTTGACCTCCATCGTGACCGGCAGGCCCTTGGGGGTCTGCCCCTCGATGAAGCTGGCGATCGCGACCCCGCCGTCGCTCGACACGAGGTCGCCCGAAAAGCGGCGCCCGTCGAGGATACCCTGCAAGGCGTCGGCGAAGGTGTTGAGCGAGGACGAAGCCGAGGCGAGCGCCGAGATACGCGCGCTGTTGAGCTGCTGCTTCTGGTTGATCGCGGTTTCGCGCGGTTCGCGCGTGATCTGCACCAGGTCCGCCACGATCTGACCGGAATTGATCCCGGTATTGCCGCTGATCAGGTTGGAAATACTAGCAAACATATGCGCGCGCGCCTTTCTCCTTGAGCGGAGTAACGGTGGTCTGGACGGTCACTTTAGCTTTTTCTCGTGCCATCGGAATCGAACCTCAGATCGTTGGGGACCTCGATGCCCGGCTTGTCCGACTTGGACGCCATTTTCGCATCGAGGCGGTAGATGAAGGCGAGTAGCGCGGCGACGGCCATGTAGAGCCGCTCGTCGACGATCTGGTTCGCCTTCGAGGTGAAGTAGATCGCGCGCGTGAGCTCGGGATATTGCAGGATCGGCACCTTGGCCTCCTCCGCCAGCGAGCGCATCGCCTGCGCCACCGCATCGCGTCCGCGCGCCAGCACCACCGGGGCCGCGTCGCGCGCCTGGTCGTAGCGCAGCGCGACCGCGAAATGGGTCGGGTTGACCAGCAGGACGGTGGCTTCCTCGACTGCCTTGCGCGCGCCGCCGCTCATCATCTCGTGCTGGCGCTGGCGCACGGCCTGTTTGAGTTCGGGCGAGCCTTCGGTTTCCTTGTGCTCGTCCTTCACCTCCTGCTTCGTCATCTTCAGCTTCTTGGTGCGCTGGAAGATCTGCGCCGGAACGTCGATCATCGCGATCAGCACGAGGCAGCCCGACATTGCGAGCATGGTGTAGATGAACAGCTCCCCAAAGCTGGATACCGAGCTGTTCACGTTGCCCGCGCCCAGCTGCACCATCTCGGGCATGGCGGCGAAGATGATGTAGGCGCCGACTGCGCCCATCACTGAAACCTTGGCCAGCGCCTTGGTCAGCTCGATCAAGGCGTGCATGCCGAACATACGTTTCAGGCCTGCCAGCGGGCTAAGCTTCGAGCCCTTGGGCTTGAGCGCGCTCGCACGCCAGCCGAGCGAGCCGAGCGAAGCGGGGGTGGCGATCGCCGCGAGCATCAGCAGCGCGGCCAGGCCGCCGAACGGGAGCGCCAGCGGGGCGAGCAGCCGCAGCGTGCGCCCGCCCATGTCGAATTCCTCGATATCGGCCGGCGCGATCGACAGCCCCGAGGCGACGACCGATTCGGTCGAGCCGATCAGCCCGCCGCCGAACAGCGCGAACATGAGCGTGCCGCCCATCATCACCAGCGCAGTGCCCAGTTCCTTCGACTGCAGGACGTCGCCTTTCTTGGCGCTGTCCCGCAGGCGTTTTTGTGTCGGATCTTCGGTCTTCTCGCCGCCACCGGGTGGTTGGTCCGCCATCGCCTAGCCTCCCGCCATCGTGCGCGACTGCATCAGGCCGTCGCCCATCGCCTGCATGATGGTTTCGGCCATGATCGGCGTCGCGATGGCGAGCAGGACGAGGCCGGCGAGCAGCGCGACCGGCAGGCCGACCGCGAACAGGTTCATCGCCGGGGCCGAGCGCGCGAGCATCGCCATCACCACCTGGATCAGGATCAGCGCCGAGCCGACCGGGAGTGCGATCAGCAGCCCCATGCCGAACAGCGATCCGCCGAACTGGACGAGGCTCTCGATCGAGGCGAAACTCATGAAGGCGTTGCCGGGCGGCAGCGTCGAATAGCTGTCGACGATGATCGCGATCAGCATCAGGTGCCCGTCCATCGCGAGCAGCAGCAGCGTCGCCGCGATCGAGAGGAACTGGCCAAGCACCGGGGTGCTGGTGCCCGATTGCGGATCGTTCAACGAAGCGAAGCCGAGACCCATCGCGTTGCTCAGCGTCTCGCCCGCGATGAAGGCGGCGGAGAACCCGATCTGCAGTGCGAAGCCCATCGCCGCACCGACGAGCACCTCGCCGAGCACGAACAATAGACCCGAAAAACTGACCATGGTTTCAGGCGGCATCGTGACCCCGCCGAGGCCGGTCGCCGCGACCGCGATCATCAGCGCGAGGATGATACGCAGCGGCAACGGCACCTGCGACGCGCCGAAGATCGGCGCAACCATAAGGGCCGCGCCCGGGCGGATCATCGCCATGGCATATTGCCACAGCTGATCTTCCGCGCCTGCGAGACCCGGTGCGATCATGCCAGCAATTCCGGGATCCGGTTGTACATCTCGATCGTGAAATCGGAGATCAGGTAGAGGATCGACCCGCCGAACAGCGCCAGCATGATCGCGACCACAATCAGCTTGGGCACGAAGCTCAGCGTCGCCTCGTTGATCGAGGTCGCGGCCTGCACCATGCCGAGCAGGATGCCGACAGCGAGCGCCGGGATGAGGAGCGGCGCGGCCGCCATCGCGGTGACCCACAGCGTCTGCTGGGCGATGCCGATGAAGAAATCCGTCTGTTCCATGTCCCGCCCCCTACGTCACGAACGATCCGGCGAGAGACCCCATGGTCAGGGCCCAGCCATCGACCAGCACGAACAGCAAGAGCTTGAACGGCATCGAGATAATGGTGGGAGACAGCATCATCATACCCAGCGCCATCAGCGTCGAGGCGACGACGAGGTCGATGATGAGAAACGGCAGGAAGATCATGAAGCCGATCTGGAAGGCGGTCTTCAGCTCGCTGGTGACGAAGGCGGGGAGCAGCACCGAGAACGGGATGTCCTGCGGGGTGGCGACCGGCGGTTCGTCGCCAAGATCCATGAACAGCTTGAGGTCGTTCTGGCGGGTCTGCTTGACCATGAAGGCGTGGAACACGTCGCCCGACACTTCGATCGCCTGTTCGAGCGCGATCTCGTCATTGCCGTAGGGTTCGATCGCGTTGGCGTTGATCTGCTCGATCGAGGGCGCCATCACGAAGATCGAGAGGAACAGTGAAAGCCCGATCAGCACCTGGTTGGGCGGGGTCTGCTGGAGACCGAGCGCCTGGCGCAGGATCGAAAGGACGATGATAATCCGGGTGAAGCTGGTCATCATCAGGACCAGCGACGGCAGGATGGTCAGCAGCCCCATCAGGATGAGGATCTGCAGCGACAGCGTCAGCGGCGCGCCATCGCCCGAAACATCATCGAGCGCGCGGGTCAGTGCTTCGGAGGCACCCGGAGTCTGCGCGGCGAGCTCGGTCGGGGCGAACACCACGAGCATCGCGACGAGCAGCATTCCGATCCGGCGCCTGCCGGCGGATTTCAGGTCGAGAAGGCCGATCACTGGTCGCGCGTCCGCATTTGACGCAGCGTTTCGGGAGCGTTGAGCGCGCGGTCGAGCGCGGCGCGGAAGCCCTTGGCCTTGGCCGGCAGGTCGACGGTGGGATCCCCGCCGCCATCGCGGTCGAGTTCGTCGACGAGGTCGGCGTCGTCGGGGCGGTCCTGCGTCGAGAGACATTCGATCCGACCACGCACGGCCGAAACGAGAAGACGCTGCTCCCCGAAATCGATCACGGCGAGCTTGCCGGACGATCCGAGAGACAGCGTCTCCACGAGGCGCAGGTTCCGCTGGCGCGTCGCGCCTGCGAAGCCCGGCTGGTATTTACGATATACCCATAGCGATCCGACGATCATGGCCGCCATCAGCGGCAGCATGATCACCAGCTTCAGGATATAGTAGGTCACTAAGCACGCCTTTCGACTTTCGTTCCGGCGACCTGGTTGGAGATGACTTCCGCCACGCGGATGCCGAACCGGCCGTCGATGGTTACGACCTCTCCCCTTGCAACGAGCGTGCCATTTACGTTGATGTCGAGAAGATCGGTTGCCTGGCGCCCCAGCTCGACCACTGAACCCTCTTCCAGGTCCATGATTTCGCTGAGTTTCAGCGACACCGCGCCGACTTCGACCGAGAGCCTGACCGGGATATCGGCGAGGAAGCGGTAATGGTTTGCCGTTTCGTCGGCAAAGCCGGTACCGGGCTGGCAAGAAATTGCCGCATTGGTTTCGGCGGCCTTTGCCGCATCGGCGAGGCCGGCGGCCTGGGTCATGTCGGTCACGAGATTTTTCCCTGTTCGAAGTGGTCGATGCGGAATGCGGCCATACCGTTCTGTTCGCCGATATTGCCGCGCGCGAATGGGCGATCGCCGATAAGCAACTGGAGGTTGCGGACGTTCGGGATCGAGATGATGTCGCCTTCCTTGAGGTTGGCGAGCTGATTCATGGTCATGCTCGGGCGCGCCATCACGGAACGCACCGGCAGGTAGGTCTCGGCGATCGCCAGGCCCATCGCCTGGCGCCAGGCCGGATCGGCGGACGAGGTTTCCTCGGGCTTCGCCGTGGTGCAGAATTCACGTCCCGACTGGATCATCTCGACCGGGTAGACGCATTCGATCGTGAACTTGACGCCGCCCGGATAGGCGAGCGTGAACGGCTGGAGAAGAAGCGGTGCATCGCCCTTTGCGATCCTCGCCTCTTCCTCGTCGTCGGTAAAGCCGGCCGCGACGCAACGGAACGGGCCGATCTGCGACCAGGCCGCGCCGATCTCGGGTGCGGTGTTCTGGGCGATCCGGTGCATCAGGCGCAAATCGCTCGAAGAGAAATTCGTCTTGGTCGACTTGCCGCGCGAGATCGAGCCGCCGAAGAAGGCATCGACCAGCGCCGCGATCAGGTCCTGCGGCAGGAGCATCGCCATCCGCCCCTTCATCGGGGGTAGCTGGTAGAAGGCGAACCCGGTCGGGCCCTTGCGCTTCGCGGCCCATGCGTCGTGCTCGACGACCTGCGGCTCCTGGGCTTCGACCGTCAGGCGCTCTTCCGCGAGCGGCTGGAAGCTCTGCCGCAGCGACTGGCACAGCAGCTTGCCCATCCGCCGGGCGATCGGCAGCACGTCCGCCTCGCCGGTCGCGCGCCGCGGGAAGCTGTGGGCAAACTGCCCCATTTCGACCGCCTTGTCGGCAGCCGGCTTCTTCGCAACGCCCTTGGCGGGCTTGGCCGTCTTGGCCGGTTTGGCAGTCTTCGTCGCCATCGGCTTACTGCAGCACCAGCTTGGTGAAATAGATCGAGTCTATCCCGCCGAAGCCGGTTTTCTCGACCAGAACCTGGTTGATGCTGTTACGCAGGCGCTGGGCAAGTTCCTTCTTGCCGGCACCGGTTTCGAGTTCCTGTCCGTTGCTTTCAGCCAGTTCCATCACGATCGAATCGCGGATCGCGAAATCATGCTCGGTCAAAGCGGCGACGACACGTTCGTCATAGAAGGTCGACACCGCAATCTCGGCCTGGGCAAAACCACTGCCGCCGCGCAGGTTGCTGGTGAAGCTGCCTTCGATCGGGTGGTAGGTAACCTGGTACTTGGCCTTGTCCTTCAAATTGCCGGTCCCATCGCCCGGAGGGGCATCGATCTGCGAACCGTCCTTGAGGACGAGCTTGGGATGATCGGGTTTTTCCTCTGCAGCATCGCCGCCGAAGGCGCCCGCGTAATAGAAGCCTCCGGCGCCGCCGGCACCGCCGATCAGGACGAGCCCGAGCGTGGCGATCAGCACCTTCTTCATCTTGCCGCCCTTTTTCTTGGGCGTGGTTTCTGCATCCGACATGGTCAAACTCCGGTCAATCGGGTGTTATCAAGCGTAAAGGACATTGCCGGCTTCTCCGCCGCCCGATGCCGAAAGCAGTTCGGCGGCGTCGGGAGCGGTCGAGGCCGTGTCATGATTGGTGGCCGGGCCGGGGCGGCGCCCATCGGTATCGGCCTGCGAATTCGTATGTGCGTTAGTCTGGGCGTTGCCCTGCGCGTCGGCACCGCTGTCACGCAGCGCGACGTCGATCCCGGCCAACCTCGCGCCGGCCTGGCGAAGTTCCTGCTCGATCCGGCCCTGGGCCTGCGCAACTGCCTGCCGCACGGCTTCGCTTTCAACCGTGATCTGGAGGCGATCGGACAAGCCCGACGAATCCATCTCGATCTCGATCGGTCCGAGGTGATCGGGGGTGACCTGCAGGCGGAGCATGCCATCCTTCAGCGTCGCGTTGCCCATCGCCGCACCGACCATGGCACCGAGCCGATCGGAGAAGCGCTGGTCGAGCGGAAGCGTCTGGTCGTTATCGGACCGCGTGCCGGTCTCGAGCGAAGCCGGGTCGGCATTCGTGCCGGCGGCGTGCTGCGCGACCAAAGGCGTGGCATGGCCGGCCCGGACATCGACGACCGAAGTCGCAACCTGCCGCTGGAACGGAGTGTCCTCGACCGTCCCGGGCTCCATCCCGGTGAGGTCGAATTCGCGGCCTGCATCGGGCGCATCGATCCGCGCCGTGCTGCGCAACGTGGCACTGCCGCCGCGAATGCGCGAGGTCGCGAAATCATCGTTATGCCGCGTCGCTCTGCCGACCCGCGGGTCGGAGACCGAGGCTGCGACAAGCGGCTGATCGGGAACGGGCGCGGTAGCTGCTGCAGGTTTGTCGCCATACGACGCTGCCTCCGCCGCCGCGTTGGCGACGGCAGTCGACGCGGCGCGGAAGCGCGCCAAATCCGGAGCGGGCTGGCGGGCATGGGCGCCGGGGCCCTGCACCTGGTCGAGGCGCGGATCGATATCGGCTGCCGCCGTCTCGGGCTGGCGCCCCGAAGCGGTGCGATCGACGTCAGCCGCGACGGTCTGGACTGGTGCGCGCTCGGTCCCGGCTGTGCGCACGCGGCGAAGCAGCGCGGCCACGTCGCCGTCGGGATCGGCGAGAACTTCTTCGGGCGCGACGGCATTCGCCGCAAGCTGGCCTGCGGGTCGCTCGTCGCCGGTTTCGCCCGTCACCATGCCGGTCGCGGACGCGGACGCGGTAGTGATCGACGCAAGCGAAGCGGCCCGCGTGGGAATCTCTCCGGTGCCGATCACAACGAAATTGGTCGAAGGCGCGGTGTCGACGATCGGGGCGAGCAGCGCCAGCGTCGGCGCGAGTTCATCGGTGTCGACAAATTCTTCGGTCGCGCGATCGACGGATTCGCCCTCGGGCGCGGCGAAAGAGATGCGCTCCGGCAGCGCGTTCAGCTCGAGGGTCTCGAGCCCCGGGAATGCGGGCGCGGTTCCAGCGACCATACCGGCCATGCCGGCCATGCCGTCGAGCGTCGCGAGTTTCGCGGTCGAACTGGCCAGCTGGAGCCGGAAGTGAAGCGTTTCTCCGAACATGGGATGTCCCGAAGCAGGAACCGTGCCAGTTCCGGCGCGCGGCATGGATTCGCCGCCCGACAAACCGAGTTTCGCGATATTCATGCGTTATTCCCCTCCAATTGCCGCCGCCGGTGCTGCGGCTGGCTGGCGATCTTGCGGTCGAGATGCTGGTCGAGCTCGCGCGCGGCGCGGTCTGTCAGGCGGTCGGCAATCTCGCGATCCTGGTAGGCGGCAATCCTTTGCCGCTCTGCCTGGGCAGTGCGTTGCCGGGCATGGTCGATCGCGCCGACCATGCTCTCGCTCGCCGACCGTAGCCGCTGCGCGAGTTCCATCTGGGCGTGCAGTGTCCGTCCGGTGCTGCACTGGGTGCCTGCGGCATGCATCGTGATCGCGAGCTCCTGCAATTTGCGTCGTTTTTCTTCGAGGCTGTCTTCGGCATGACGAGCCGACGAGATCTCGCCGGTCGCGATCGACAGCTGGGTATTCCGCATCGCGAGGATACGGCGTTTGTCGTTGAGCGCCTTTCTCATGCCGCACCGCCGAACGCTTGCTCGAGCTGGGCGGCGCTGTCGCCAAGGGAAACGGCGGTGCTGATGCCCTGGCGGATGAAGGCGAGCTGTTCGGCGCGGCGCTGGACGGCCTCGTCGATGTTCGGATCGCTGCCTTCGCGGTACGCGCCCATCAGCAGCAGGTCGCGATTGTCCTCGTAGGCCGACCACAAGCGGCGGAAATTGGCCTGGGCGGCGCGCTGGCCGTCATCGACGATGTCGGTCGCGACGCGGCTCAGCGACTTGCCGATGTCGATCGCGGGATAGACCCCCTGCTCGGCCAACTGGCGCGAGAGGATGATGTGGCCGTCGACGATCGCGCGGGCGGTATCGACCACCGGATCCTCCATGTCGCCGCCATCGGCGAGCACGGTGTAGAGCGCGGTGATCGAGCCACCGCTGTTGCGGTCGTTGCCGGCACGCTCGACCAGCCGCGGAATCAGCGCGAGCGCGGAAGGCGGGTAGCCTTTCATGGTCGGCGGCTCGCCGAGGGCGAGGCCGATCTCGCGCTGCGCGTGGGCGATCCGGGTGAGGCTGTCGACGATCAGCAGGACGCGCTTGCCTTGTGCGCGGAAATATTCGGCGATCGCGGTCGCGCGGGAGGCGGCGCGCAGGCGCAACACCGGAGAATGGTCGGCGGGCACGGCGACCGTCACGGTCCGGCTGCGCATCGGTCCGTTGAGCCGCGTGTCGACGAAATCGCTGACCTCGCGACCGCGTTCGCCGATCAGGCCGACCACCGCGACATCCACATCGGCATTGGCGATGATCTGGCCGATCAGCACCGACTTGCCGACGCCCGAGCCCGCCGCGATCGCGACGCGCTGGCCGTAGCCGGCAGTAAGCAGGGCGTTGATCGCGCGCACGCCGAGATCGATCGGCTGGGTCACGCGTCCGCGATTGAGGACATTGGTGCGCTTGCCCGCGAGCGGCCAGCGATCGCCGGTCACCACCGGCCCGCCGCCGTCGAGCGGTTCGCCCATCGGGCCGATCACGCGACCGAGCAGGCCGTCGCCGACATCGGCGAGGCTCGACTGCATGTCGGGTTCGACCCGGGCGCCGTTCTTCAGCGCGCCATCGCTTTCGAGCGGGATCATCATCGCGCGCGAGCCGCGGAAACCCGCGATCTCGGCCTTGATCTTGCGGCCGTCGGCCGTGCGGATCGAGCCGCCAAAACCGAGCGGGTAATCGAAGCCGGTGACTTCCATCATGCCGGCATCGTGGGCGACGAGCTTGCCGATCCTGCGCGGGCCGGCATCGACCGCGCCGACCCGGTCGATCAGCGATTCGACCGCGCGCTGCTGGGCGGCGATCATCGCGCGGCCTGCAGCGTTTCGATCATCGCGTCGAGCTCGTCGAGCATCGACTTGGTGCCCTGCTCGATCCAGCCGTCGTCATGCGCGAGCGACAGCGTGCCGCGCGTCAGCGTGGCATCGTCGCGCAGCACGACCCCGACCTGCGCGTCGCCGAGCAGCGCGCGATCTTCGGGGTGGATATGGAGCGAGGCGTTGGTGCATTCCTTGGCCGCGATGGCAGCGAGCGCGCGGCAAGTGTCCTCGAGCTTCTGCGCATCGGGGGCGGAGAACCCGGCGGTTTCCTCGATCAACCGGCGCACCGTGCGCAGCAGAGTCTCGGCCACCGCGTCGCCGGGTTGCGCCTTGAGCGTGGCGGCCGCGCGTTCGAGCTTGTCGGACGCGGCCAGCAGGTCGGCATTGGCCTCGGTCATCGCCGCCTGTCCGTCGGCGAAGCCCTTCTGGTAGATCTCCTGCAACTCTTCTTCGCGGCTCTTGCCGTTCGCCTGCGGCTGCTCGGATTTCGCCGCTGCCGCCTGGCTGGCCGGGTCGAGCGTGCGGAACGGCTCGGATGCGGACTCCCACACCGGCCTAAACGCGCTCTGCGCGGCCTGGCCGGGGGTCTCGTGGCGCTGGAACTCAGAGATATTCATCGCTCGATCCGCCGATCACGATTTCGCCGTTGTCGGCCAGCTTGCGAGCATGCGCGACGACCTGCCTCTGCGCTTCGATCACATCGGCCATCGGAATCGGCCCGCGTTCCTCGATCTCGTCCTCGAGCGTCTGCGCGGCGCGGCTCGACATGCAACTGAGGATGCGTTCGCGCAGCTGGTCGTCCGCACCCTTGAGCGCCGGGACGAGCGAGTCGTTGTCGACACCGCGCATCACCGTGCCCAGGTCCTTGACCTCGAGCGTGACAAGATCGGCGAAGGTGAACATCTGGTCTTCGATCGCGCCGGCAATGCCCTTGTCGCGCTTGGCGAGCGACTTGATCACGCGCTTGCTCTGCTTCTTGCCGATCAGGTTCATGATCGCGGCGATTTCCGAGGCGCTGTTGCCGCCGGTCTCGACCGGGGCGCTCGCCTGCGGGGCGTGGAAGGCGTTGAGCAGCTGTTCGATCGTCCCGATCGCGTCGGTGCTGACCTTGCCCAGTGTGGCGAGACGGTAGACGATATCGTCCTGCTCGCTCTCCGGCAGGAGCTTGAGCACCTCGGCGGCCGAATCCGAAGACAGGAAGGACAGCACCAGCGCGGCGATCTGGGGATGCTCGTCCTCGATCATCGCTACGATGTCCTTGGAGGACATCCACTTGAGCGGTTCGAGGTTGGGCGCAGCCTTCTTTTTCGGTGCGGTACGGCTGACGATCGCCTCAGCGCGCTGTTCGCCCAGCGCGGCGGTGAGCATCGATTCGATCTGCAGGTCAGCCTTGTAGCCGACCGTGGTGCGGTGGCGCGCGCGATCGACGAAGCGGTCCAGCACGACGTTGATCTCTGGTGCACCGATATCGGCCACCGAATACATGACCTTGCTCAGTTGCTGAACCTCGTCGGGCTCGAGCCGCGAGAGGATCTGCGCCGCCTCATCTTCAGAGAACAGCAGGAGCAGGATCGCCGCCGCCTGTTCGTCGCCGATATTGGGCCTGGCGGGGGCCGCGTTGACGCCGTTATCGGCGGACTTTTCCATCACGTCAGCCATTGACCGGCTCCTTCGTGTTCTTGGCCGATTTCAGCAGGTCGCGGACGACCAGCGTGGCGTGTTCGGGGTTCTGCTTGACGAAGTTCTGGATCAGCAACGCGCGCTCCTGATAGCTGTGAGCGGAGGTGATCATGTCGAGCGTGACCGGCAGGTGGTCTTCGACCGGTTCCTGCGCGGCGGCGGGCAGCTGGCGGTTGGGCTGGCCGCCCGTCGCGATCGCCTCGGCCTTCATTTCCTTGCGTTTCTTCAGCAGCGGGCGGCCGATGAAGAAGATGATCGCCAGCGCCACGAGCAGCGCCGAGACGTTGCGGGCCAGCAGCGAGACCCAGCTCGCTTCGTACCAGCTCTCTTCGACCGCGGTGGTCGGCTGGAACGCGCGCGAGGTCACCGCCACCTGGTCGCCGCGTGCTTCGTTGTAGCCGACCGCGCCTTTGATCAGGTTCTCGATCTGGGCGAGTTCGGCCGCGCTGCGCGGCTTGCCGTCGGCACTGGCGGCAACGGCCACCGCGACCGAGAGGCGCGAGATATCGCCGCTGGCCTCGCGCACGACCGAGACCTGGCGGCCCAGTTCGAAACTACGCGCGACCTGCTCTTCGCGGATTTGCGGAGCGGCTTCGCCCTGCGCGGGATCGCCCATCTGGTCTTCCAGCGTGGTGTCGGCGGGGGCCTGGTTGGCAAGCGCCCCCGGGATACCCCCGGCGGCACCCTGGCCGTCGGTTTCGGCCGACCAGCTGCGCTGTTCGCTGCGCACGCGGGTCTCGTCCTGCGGGAAGGATTCGCTGGTCGCCTGGCGCTGCGAGAAGTCGAGCTCGGCCGAAACCTCGGCAGCAAAATTGCCGGCACCGAGCATCGGCGTCAGCAGCGCGGCGAGCGAGCGCCGGTAACGGTTCTCGATCTGCTCGCGGACGGCGAGTTGCTGCCCGGCTTCGCCGAGCGCACCGCCATTCGATTCCTGCGACAGGAGGTTGCCGTTCTGGTCGACCACCGAGACTCGGTCCGAAGCGAGGCCGGAGACCGAGCTGGCGACGAGGTGGGTGATTGCCTGGACCTGTTCGCTGCTGAGCGTTCGGCCCGAGGCGAGGTTGAGCACCACCGACGCGGCGGGTTCGTTCCGTTCGCGGATGAACACGCTGGGCGGATCGACGGCGAGGTGGACGCGCGCGGTATTGACCGCGTCCATTGCCTCGATCGAGCGGGCGAGATCGGCTTCGCGGGCACCGCGCAGCTTCTCGGTCTCGACCGCGCGGCTGGCGCCCATCGGCAGGCTGGAGATCATGCTGTCCCCGTCGGGCGCGCTGCGCGGGAGACCCTGCGAGGCGAGCGCCATCCTGGCGGCGTGGTAATCGTCTTCACCAACCGTTAGGGCACCGGTGGCGCTGTCGAGCTGATAGGCGATGTTCGAAGTCTGCAGCGCGGCGGCGACCGCCGCCTTGTCGTCGTCGGGCAGGCCGCGGAACAGGTCACGCTGCGGCGGTTCCTGGAGCGCCAGCCAGGCGAAGCCGGCCAGCGCGACGACGCCGATCAGGCTGACCATCGGCAGCGAGCGCGCGACGGCTGGCTGGGCGAGGAAATCCTTCGCCCGCTGGAACAGGTTCGCGGCCGCATCGGAGGCGGCATTGGCACCCCCGCTGGTGCCGATCGGCTTGAGCCGCTGCGGGGTGCGGGCCGCGAGGGCGGTCGAACCGCCATCGGAAGTGCCGGGCTGGGAAATGGTAAGGTCGCTCATATTACACCGGCATGTTCATGATGTTCTCGTAGGCCGAGAGCAGTTTGTTGCGGACTTGCAGCGTGGCTTCGAAACCGACCGAGGCCTTCTGCTTGGCAAGCATCACGGCAGCGATGTCGCTGGTCTCGCCGGCTTCGTAAGCAGCGGCGGCTTCGGAAGCGGCGGTCTGGGCCTGGTTCACCTGGCCGATCGCCTCGCGCATGGTGGTGGCGAAAGGCGCCTTGTCGTCGCCCCCGCCGATCGTCGGCGAGGAAGGGATCGCGCCGGGACCGCCGGCAGGCTTGTCGGCGACGTTCTGCAGCGTCTTGTTCTGCTGCAGGATCGCGTTGCGGGCGGCGAGCAGGTTGCTGGTGATCGATTCCATGGATCAGTCTCCCTCAGGCGGCTTCGGCGAGTTCGCGCATATCGGCGAGGCGATAGCGGAGCGTGCGTTCGGAGATGCCGAGCATCTCGGCGGCGCGGCGACGGTTGCCACCGGTTTCCTCGAGCGCGCATTCGATCGCCTCGAATTCGGCGGCGCGCGCGCTGCTCTGCAGGTCCCGGCCACGCACGATGCGGCGCGTTCCCGCCGCCGGGATCGGGTCCGGGCGCGGGCCGGTCGCAGCGGGCCTGGCGGTTTTCGGCGCAGGCGTTGCAGCCCGGGCCGAGAGACCGAGGTCCTCGACCCCGATCATGTTGCCGTCGCGCAGCACGATCGCGCGCTGGATCATGTTGCACAATTCGCGGACATTGCCGGGGAAGTCGTGGTCCATCAGGCGGGTCAGCGCCTTGGCCTCGATCCAGGCGAAATCGCTCTGGCCTTCCTGCAGGCCGATCAGCACCGCGGCGGCGATCGCGCGGACGTCCTGGCGGCGCGCGGACAGGCGCTCGATCTCGATTGCCATCACGTTGAGGCGCCAATAGAGGTCTTCGCGGAAGCGCCCCTCGGCCACTTCGCTGCGGAAATCGCGGTTGGCGGCGGCGACGATGCGCACGTCGACCTTGACCGGCATGGTTTCGCCCACCGGAAGGATTTCGCCTTCCTGCAGCGCGCGGAGCAGCTTGCTCTGCAGTTCGAGCGGGAGCTCGGTGATCTCGTCGAGGAACAGCGTGCCGCCGTCGGCGGCGCGGAACAGGCCCTCGCTCTCGTTGGAGGCGCCGGTGAAGGCACCCTTGCGGTGGCCGAACAGCATCGCCTCGACCATCGTCGCGGGCAGCGCCGCGCAATTGACCGCGACGAACGGCTTGTCGGCACGGACGCTCTGCGTGTGGACGAAGCGCGCCATGCCTTCCTTGCCGACACCGGTATCGCCCTGGATCAGGACCGAGGCATTGCTCCCGGCGACCCGCGCGGCGAAGCGCATCAGGTCGGCGCTCTTCGGTTCGCCGACGGCAGGACCGGCACCGCGCGCGGTTTCGGCGATCAGCGCGTGACCCAGAACCATGTCGTCCTGGCCGAACGCGATGCGGACCGGCTGGCCGTTGGTCGCGGGGCGATATTCGGGCGCACCGTCGCGGAAGTCGATCACGATGTCGCGATGCGAGGCGTCCGCCATTTCGGCGTCGGTGAGGATGCGGACCGGCCGCGTGCGCGGCGAGGCCTCCGAAGTGCCCACCGGCGCGGTCTCGATCAGGACCCCGTTGAGATGGGCCTCGAGCGAAGGCAGCATTGCCTTGGCGCCGGTGCTGATTTCGGTCTTGGCATTCTTCATTCGAATTCCCCTGTCGGCTCCAATTCGTGGAAGCGAGCAGGGGGAATTATGCATGCACCGTGCCAAACCGGTCGAACGGCAAAAATCAGCCGCTTTTTGCCACCCCTATAAAGATAAGCCTTGCCGGTTCCGTCAACGGACCGTCGAGCGAGCGTCAATATTCTGACGCTTTCAAAAAATTCGATTTTTCTTGGCGGCGGGATTTAATCGATCCGGCAAGCGACCGTTACCCATTCCGAACCGGGCAGCAGTCCGGATCACCTTCGAGACTACGAATACTGGAATAGGGGAAATCACATGACTGTTATCGGAACCAATATCTCCGCGATGCGCGCTTCGTCCGCTTCGATCAGCGCCGAAATGGGCCTGTCCCAGGCGATCGAACGCCTGTCGACCGGCAAGCGCATCAACTCGGCCAGCGACGATGCCGCCGGCCTCGCCATCGCCACCCGCATGACTTCGGAAGTGCGCGGCCTGAGCATGGCCAGCCGCAACGCCAATGATGGCATCAGCCTGGCCCAGACCGCCGAAGGCGGGATGAACGAAATCACCAACATGCTGCAGCGGATGCGCGAACTGGCCGTTCAGGCCGCGAACGGCACGCTCAGCGATGGCGACCGCGACAACCTGCAAGTCGAGTTCACCGCGATGGTCTCGCAGATCGACGACGTCGCCAACCGCACCAACTTCAACGGTGTCAACGTGCTCAACGCCGCCGGTACGCTCAACATCCAGACGGGGTCGTCGGCTGGTGAAGTGGTGACGATCTCGACCTACGACGTCACCGCCGCCACGCTCGGCGTCAACGCCCTCGTCATCGGCGACAGCGCCACGCCGGGCAATGTCGATACCGATGCCGCGCTGACCGCGATCGATACCGCGCTGACCACGGTCACGACCGCGCAGGCCAATCTCGGTGCCTCGCAGAACCGCCTCGAAGCGACCGTTTCGAGCCTCACCAACCGGATTACGAACCTGTCGGAAAGCCGCAGCCGCATCCAGGACGCCGACTTCTCGGCCGAATCGATGAACCTCGCGAAATTCCAGGTCCTGAGCCAGGCATCGACCGCGATGCTCGCCCAGGCCAACCAGAGCCAGCAGGGTGTGCTCAAGCTCATCAGCTGATCCGATCCCCCGGTCGGCGCCTGGCGCCGACCATCTCGAAGGGCGCCCACCGGAATACCGGTGGGCGCTTTTCCTGCGTCCGCAAGAAATATTTAATGAAATCAGATATTTCGTTTAAGTCGTCAGCGCTGGTGCCGTTAGTCTTATCGTAGCCGCTGGAAGTTCCATGCTGCCTCTAGACCGAAGAAGGAAACGACATGACTGTTATCGGAACCAACATTTCCGCGATGCGGGCCTCGACGGCCTCCTCGCGGGCAGAAATGGGCCTGTCCCAGGCGATCGAACGCCTGTCGACCGGCAAGCGCATCAACTCGGCCAGCGACGATGCCGCCGGCCTCGCCATCGCCACCCGCATGACCTCCGAGGTCAAGGGCCTGAACATGGCGATGCGCAATGCCAATGATGGCATCAGCCTCGCCCAGACCGCCGAAGGCGGGATGAACGAAATCACCAACATGCTGCAGCGCATGCGCGAGCTGTCGGTGCAGTCGGCCAACGGCACGCTCTCGGCCGGCGACCGCACGAACCTGC